>WLWD01000010.1_pt1:1612500-4308001 | contig 4308001 bp, 3582 predicted proteins | sample 6712731 | NCBI WGS metagenome assembly WLWD01 (sample SAMN12718690, study PRJNA576275) | sponge metagenome | isolation source: marine sponge | host: Mycale hentscheli | place: New Zealand: South Island, Marlborough, Capsize Point | collected 2014-11-01
TTAAAGTTTTCATAAAACTCTAGAAAGGAGGTGTTCCAGCCGCACCTTCCGGTACGGCTACCTTGTTACGACTTAGCCCTAGTTACCAGTTTTACCCTAGGCGGCTCCTTGCGGTGGCCGACTTCAGGTACTCCCGGCTTCCATGGCTTGACGGGCGGTGTGTACAAGGCCCGGGAACGTATTCACCGGATCATGGCTGATATCCGATTACTAGCGATTCCAGCTTCACGGAGTCGAGTTGCAGACTCCGATCCGAACTGTGACCGGCTTTATAGATTCGCGCCTACTCGCGTAGTGGCTGCTCGCTGTACCGGCCATTGTAGCACGTGTGTAGCCCAGGACGTAAGGGCCGTGATGATTTGACGTCATCCCCACCTTCCTCTCGGTTTGCACCGGCAGTCTCGTTAGAGTCCCCAACTTTACTTGATGGCAACTAACGACAAGGGTTGCGCTCGTTATAGGACTTAACCTGACACCTCACGGCACGAGCTGACGACAACCATGCAGCACCTTGTGATATGCCCGAAGGAAGATTTATCTCTAAACCGGTCATATCACATTTAAGCCCTGGTAAGGTTCCTCGCGTATCATCGAATTAAACCACATGCTCCACCGCTTGTGCGGGCCCCCGTCAATTCCTTTGAGTTTCAATCTTGCGACCGTACTCCCCAGGTGGGACACTTATCACTTTCGCTTAGTCACTGAATAACTCCAACAACTAGTGTCCATCGTTTACGGCGTGGACTACCAGGGTATCTAATCCTGTTCGCTACCCACGCTTTCGTCCATCAGCGTCAGTATATACCTAGTAGATTGCCTTCGCAATCGGTATTCTATGTAATATCTATGCATTTCACCGCTACACTACATATTCTATCTACTTCGATATAACTCAAGTCAATCAGTATCAAAGGCAGTTCCATAGTTAAGCTATGGGATTTCACCTCTGACTTAATTGACCGCCTGCGGACCCTTTAAACCCAATGATTCCGGATAACGCTTGCACCCTCCGTATTACCGCGGCTGCTGGCACGGAGTTAGCCGGTGCTTATTCTTACGGTACCGTCAACTATCTACGCGTAGATAGGTTTCTTCCCGTATAAAAGCAGTTTACAACCCATAAGGCTGTCTTCCTGCACGCGGCATGGCTGGATCAGGCTCGCGCCCATTGTCCAATATTCCTCACTGCTGCCTCCCGTAGGAGTCTGGTCCGTGTCTCAGTACCAGTGTGGGGGATCCCCCTCTCAGGGCCCCTACCTATCGTAGCCATGGTAAGCCGTTACCTTACCATCCAGCTAATAGGACACATAGCCATCTTTTACCAATAAATCTTTAATTATCAATCGATGCCAATCAATAATACTATGGGGTATTAATCTTCATTTCTAAAGCCTATCCCCCTGTAAAAGGTAGGTTCTATACGCGTTACGCACCCGTGCGCCGGTCGCCATCTATCTGCAAGCAGATAATGATGCCCCTCGACTTGCATGTGTTAAGCCTGCCGCTAGCGTTCATCCTGAGCCAGGATCAAACTCTTCATCGTAGTGCTTTAATACTATCATTATGAAAAATTCTCTAAAGAAATTGAACTATATAAAAGGAGAAAACCTATTATATAATAACAATCAATATCTTACTCTTTATACGCTGTCAATCTCAATACTGTCAATGAACTCTTACTAATTTGAAAATTAACCAATCTACCAATTAACCAATCTACCAATCTACCAATTAATTCTCAAATCATAATCCTAGCCGAAAAACGGGAATCGAACCCGATAATTTTAACTAACTCAATAACTACTAGCCAGCCAAAAACCCTTCCAAAGTCTCACCTCTAACACTTTCCTACTTTCTAAGCGGTTGCAAATGTATAAACTATTTTCTTCCTAACAATAAAAATTCTAATATTTTTACCTGTTTATTTTTAACTTGTTTAAAAGCAATGAAATATACTCTAAAAACGATAAAAATAAAAAATGTTCTTTTAAAAAAAGAAGTCTTTTATAGTTATTTTTTAGATTTTTTCTTCTTTTTCATCTCAGCAAACATTTTCTTATATTCTTCAACATCTACCTTTCCTTTATTTTGTGCAGCAATCTTAGGAAAATCAAAGTCCAGCTTACTTTTTTGTGCCTCTAATGTTTCGTTTTGAAAGGCCCTGTATAATACATCTTCTATTAAATAATCTTCATTTACGGATTCCGGGTGGTATTCGGCTTTTAAAGATAGTTTAAATATGTTTGCCGTAACATTATACCAAAAGGCTTTCCACCCACTTCTCAGTTCTTTTATATTTTTAAATGCAGTTTTGCCTGTTTGCCTGTGAATCAGTTTGATTAAAATTCGGCCTTCTGTCCTTGTCATTTTTTTTAGCTGATCCGTAAACTCTCCTTCCAAATATTTTTGCGCCCTTTTTACATATTTTCTTCTTTTTCTTTTGGATGTTATTCTTTTTAACCGGCTATTTAAGCTATCTAATCTTTGTGAAGCCAGTTTTGCATACGGGTATGCCTTATGCACTTTACTTCTAAACCAATAATAATACCCGGCATCTTCGGGAGATTGGAACTTATGCTTAGGTAGTATTGAAAATTCATCTAAATTAATAGTTAATGTATCTCCTCTTTTAATGAGTATGTAGTCTTCTATATTTAATGGGATGGTATCTCTTTTTTGTGAATACACAAAAACAGAAAATAGTACCGTGAATATAAAAAGTATTCTTTTCAAAATCGTAGCTATAGGTCTGTAAATATACTTATTTTGAATATTGAAATACATCCAAACCAATAGCTAATTTTTCTACAGAATAAAAATTGATAGTATCACAGCTTCCTTCTATTATCTCCGGATTGTGTATCTATTAGCTTGTTATATGGATCTATACCTACTTCCGTTGGTTTTTTATCTACGATTATAGAAACCTTATTATTGATCTTTGTAATATGAATCTTTTTAAAATATAACGCTACCTCTTTCTTTTTGCCTTCTGTATCTTCTTCCGTAAATATACCCAAATCTATATAATCATTTAATTTTACGGACAGTATCGGTTTTTTCATCTTATCTGTTTTATAAGAAATAGTGTCTCCAACTTGTTCTACGTAATATCTTTTTCCTCTGTCATCATTTCTGTATTTACTTACATTGAACTCTATATCTACCTGGTATTTTCCGTTTTCAAGTTGTTTGTAAGAGGCTTCTGTTATTCTATTTTTATATAGCGTAATTGTTTCAAACATATCTTTGATTATATATTGTAAAGAATCCGGAGTCGCTTCTTTTATATAATTTACCATATCTATGGAGGTTGTATAAGGAGGTTCTTGAAACTGAACTTTTTCTACGTATTTTTTCAGAGCTTTATTCAAGTTTTCTTCTCCTATATAATCACTTAAGGCATAAAATACTAATGAGCCTTTTTGATAACGGATATATCCCTGTCCGTCATTATACATCAATGGTTTTTCTCTTTTGCGTTCGAATGTTCTTTGTTGCAGGTATCCGTCCAGTGCTTTTTTTAAAAATGTTCGCATTTTATTTTTTCCGTGTTCGTGCTCCAAGACTTTTAAAGATACATATTCCGACAGGCTTTCGGAAAGCATAGTAGCTCCCAAGACATCTGCTCCTATTACCTGATGCGCCCACCATTGATGTGCTACTTCATGTACTGTAATTGCAAACGGATAATCTACTCCATCTTCGTTTGTGTCATCTACGTCGGCAATAAAACCTACCCCTTCGGAAAATGGTATGGTATTTGGAAAAGATTGTGCAAAGCTTCCTGTAGTTCTCGGAAACTCAATAATCCTTGCTTGCCTGTGCTGATATGGACTAAAATTAGCGGCATTATATTCCAGTGAAGCTTTCATCCCTTTTATCATTCTGTCCAGATTGTATTCATGCCCTTTGTGATAATAAATCTCCAGACTAATCCCATTCCACAATTCTTTTTTTACTTCATACCTAGCTGAATTGAATGCGTAAAAGTTTAGTATTTTGCTATCCATTTTGTAATGAAAATATCTCCTTTTACTTTCTTTCCATTCCTTTATCAAATATCCGGGTGCTATGGCAATTTGATCTTCGGAAGTGCTAACAGTAGCTTCAAAATCTATCCAATCCGCATCTTTGGAAATGTAAGTATTGCCTAATGCTGTTGAGTCTGACGGGTGAGGCTGTAAATCATTTTTAGGCAATCCGTATTTTTCTCTAGTTTTATCATCTGTTAATTCTCTTCCGGGAGCATAACCAAGAGAAGGGAATAATTGAAAGTTATTGATAAAAGTTCCATTATTAATCACCGGGGAATTGTTGTTGAGTAATGTATTAGGATTGTTTTTTACTGTAAAGTTTAGCAACAGCGTATCTCCGGGCTTCAAACTTAATTCTAATTTATAAATGTCAAAATCATAAATCGTGTCTTCTGAAACCAAGGCCGCTTTCTGGTCGAATTGAAAAGTAGACGGGTAATCATTATGATTTACAAAAAGACTATCTATTTCAACAGCTGTTTTATTAACCATTGTATAACTCCCTCGGGCATCAAAATCTCTTTTTTCGGGAAAAATATCCATTTCAACATTTACCGATACGATTCTTGGTTGCTTATATTTTTCGTATTTTTTATACTTTTTCTCCCATTCCACCCGTAGTTTTTCCTGCTTTTTAGATGAGATGTTTTCTCCGTCCGAATCTTCTTCTTTTTGGATGGTTATCCCAAGTGATATAAAACCGATAAAGAAAAGTAAGGACCCAACTATTGTTATTCCGTGAAATCTCGACTTTGCTATTTTAATTCTTTCTTTAAAAGAATTTGGGATGCCTCTTACCCGGAATAATCCCGCCATAACGAGTAATATAAATCCACAGAACAGCCAATATGTTTTATATGCCATATATGGGTTAAATGATGTTCCATAACCATTCATGTCCGAGTACTCAAAGCCGGGGCCTTCATTATACTTATACAAATCATTTTCTATTCCTGCAAAATCCAAGAATCCAACCCCTATTGAAATTACTAACAATACAAATAATCCAAGATACGGGTTCCTGAATAGTGTTTGAACCCAAAGTGCTAACAAAGCCCAAATTACATAATTGATAAACCCGAGCCCATAAATTTCGTAAAAGTAATGACCTGTTTCAAAATCATAATATCCTTTATATGTTTGAAACAGGATGCCGGATACTATAATTACAAGTAATAGTACCATTTGCATTTTCAACAAGGCCAATAACTTAGACAACAACAGCACCCAATTGGGAATGGGAGTAACATCTATCAGGTGATTGACTCTAGCTATATTGGCTCTGTGTACTAACATTCCTGCATACAAGAAAGTGCATAGGTTAATGGATAATTTGAAAAAATTCCCTCCTAATAACATTTGCCATGTAACCGGTAATGTAGGAGTTCCAAAAAGATTCCCAACGGTAAATAAAACCGTTATTGTCAAGAGCAGTCCAACCAATACAATACATATAAAAGGTAAACTTTTAAAAATATATTTGAAATCAATTACCGATAATTTCCATATTGCTTTTAGGTTTTGAATAAAAGAATAATGGTGCCTGACCTTAGGCAGGTTAATTGTTACAATGCCTCCAAAGTTTCTTTTTGTACTTCTTTCCGCTTTGCTTTTTTTGAAATGGAAGCTAAAGGCATTTTGACTAAATGAAAAATACTTAAATACAAATCCAAAAACCAGTACAGATATGGTTAGCCATAGTAATAGATTGTAAATAATTACTTCTTTTACCGGCAATAGCATTTCGTTTTGTTCGGAAACAGTCCAGTATCTTGTATAATAATTAGCTGCTGATGCTCCAAAAGGATCTAGCAGTGCTGCCAGGTATCTTGTATCTTCTTCATTCAAAAGGCCTTCTGTTAATGCCTGAATAAAAAGCAATATGATTACGGTAATAAAACCTGCCGCTATATTTCTGGAAAAAGTAACTACCACAAAAACAATGGTTCCAAATAAAATGATATTTGGCAAAATATATACTAAATAAGAATGCACATATGCTTTGATATTGAATGCCCCGACAATATCCGGGTTGGTTCCCGGAAACCGAAACCCGATAAACATAAAAACCCCGATGGTTAATACAACACAGGAAACTACGAATATTGAACTTGAAAATTTAGCAAATAAATAATTGGCTTTGGTAAAAGGATAGGAATACAAGATGGTGTGCATTTCACTTTTAAAATCCCTGTATATGGAAACCCCGACAATAGACGGAAACAGGAAAAATATAAAGATAGACAGGGCATTAAACAAATTATTTACAGCCAAAGGAGAATTTACTATTCTCGACGAGCCCGTTGTAACAGTTAAGGAATCAAAAATTCCGGCAGCCGAAGCCGACAGAAGAATCGAAAGCAACGCAAAAATGCCTAGATAAACATAAAAAGCTGGTTTCTTAAACCAATACTTTATTTCTTGTCTGAATATAGTTAAAAACATACGTATATTTTTTAAGCCGGAATAGCTTTCATTGATTCATCTTTCTTCAATGCTATAAAATAGACATCATCTAACTGCGGATTAGCACTTTTAAAATGCTCTCCCGATTTATCCGTACTATGTACTCTAACATTCAATGAATTATCTTGGTTATAATTAGATGACAATACATTATATGCCAATTCTACTGCTTCCAGTTCTTCTCTTTGAATTGTTTTTGTCCATATTTGTCCTTTAATTTCTGCTGTCGCTTCCTGAGGAGTTGTATGTTGTAATATCCTGCCTCCGTTTAAAATAGCCATTTCGTTGCACAGCTCTTTTACATCATCTACAATATGTGTAGAAAAAATAACCGTAGAATTTGTACCTACTTCCCGTAAAACGTTTAAAAAACGATGGCGTTCGGAAGGGTCTAAGCCGGCAGTGGGTTCATCTACAATAATAAGCTTGGGATTATTTAATAATAATTGCGCGATGCCAAAACGTTGTTTCATCCCACCTGAATATCCTGCCACATTTTTTCTTCTCACATTGTATAAATTGGTAATTTCCAGAACTTCTTTTATTAATGCCTGTCTTTCGGATTTGATACTTACTCCTTTTAATGTGGCAAAGTAATCTAATAGTGCTTCCGCAGACATTTTAGGATATACACCAAAAGACTGTGGCAGGTAGCCCAATACTTTTCTTAAGGACATCTTATCTTTTAATACGTCGATGTCACCAAAAGTAACAGACCCCGAATCCGGACTTTGTAGTGTGGCGATGGTTCTCATTAATGATGATTTACCCGCTCCGTTCGGCCCTAAGAGGCCAAGCATCCCTGTTCCGATTTCAATACTCAGATCATCAATTGCCTTTACACCGTTTTTATATGTTTTTGTTAAATTCCGAATGACTAATTTCATTGTCGTACTGTTTTATCTTAATTTAATTATATGAGCCCTTTTTAACTTTGAGGCCTTCAAACTTTCAAACGTTGAGCCAAATATATCAAAATATACTATTTTAAATTAGCCATGAGTATCAAAGTAACCCTATTTGTTATAAATTTTAAATTTATTTGAACAAGTATTCTAAAAATCGTTTTATTTTTACGAAAATAAGTGTACAGTACTTCCGTATCATGAACAAAGTTTGGTGCACTAGACCTAACGATTAAATTTTTTTACTTTATATACTTAAAAAATGGCCAAAAAATCAATACTGAATAAAAAGTCGATACATTTTCTAGAAAACTATTTGAACAATGCCGCTCCTACAGGATACGAATGGAAAGGGCAGAAAATATGGATGGAATACCTGAAACCTTATGTAGATGAGTTTATTACTGATACTTACGGTAGCGCCGTTGGGGTAATCAATCCAAAAGCGGACTATAAAGTAGTAATTGAAGGACATGCTGATGAAATTTCCTGGTATGTAAACTATATTTCTGACAACGGACTAATTTATGTTATCCGCAATGGAGGCAGCGATCATCAGATTGCACCTAGCAAAGTGGTACATATCCATACTAAAAAAGGCATTGTTAAAGGGGTGTTTGGCTGGCCGGCAATTCACACAAGAAACAGGGCTAAAGAAGAAGCTCCCAAGGTCGAAAATATTTTTATTGACTGTGGTTGTACTACCAGGAAAGAAGTTGAAAAGTTAGGTGTTCACACAGGCTGTGTTATTACGTATCCCGATGCGTTTCATATTTTAAACAAAAAAAACTTTGTATGCAGGGCACTGGACAATAGAATGGGTGGTTTTATGATTGCGGAAGTAGCCAGGCTTTTACACGAAAATAAAAAAGAGCTTCCTTTCGGGTTGTATATTACTAATTCCGTACAGGAAGAAATAGGATTGCGAGGTGCCGAGATGATTACACAAACCATTAAGCCTCATGTAGCAATTGTAACGGACGTTACTCATGATACGACCACGCCTATGATCGATCAAAAGAAAGAAGGAGCTGTTGTAAACGGAAAAGGCCCCGTCATTGCATATGCTCCGGCAGTACAACAAAAATTAAGAGACTTGATTACAGAGACTGCTTTGGAAAAGAAAATTCCTTTTCAACGTGCTGCTTTATCCAGAGCAACAGGAACGGATACCGATGCTTTTGCATATAGTAATGGCGGTGTGGCTTCCGCATTGATATCGTTACCATTAAGATATATGCATACTACCGTAGAGATGGTACATAGAGATGATGTAGAGCATGTCATTCAATTAATTTACGAAACCTTATTAAAAATCGAAAACAGAGCATCGTTCTCTTATTTTAACTAATGAACCTAAGTACATGACAAAAATTTAGTCAAGTTCATATTGTTTTGATTTACAGGGTTTAATAGCACAGAAGCGATATAATCTAATCCATATTTGAATATGCTTTTAGCCATTCTTCCATGCTTTTTTATTTTGATAGGCTTAATCTGATGTAAATATATACCAACTTTGTAACACCATACGAAAGCCATCATTACAAGCAGTACTAATTTTTCAATACGCTTAATATCTTGCAGGTGTGTGTTTTCAATATCAAAGCCACTGGCTTTCATTGCTTTAAAACACATCTCTATCTGCCATCGTTCTTTGTATTGTTCAAAGGCCTTATCAGGAGCGTTGAACGATACAATGATTAAGAAATCAGGCTTTCCATTTTTTGGGTACAACTTGCATCCGGAAAGGAAACAAAGCTGACCATTAACACGTACAATTTTAGGATAATACACAAACTCATTGATCTTATGTGGATTAAACTGTCTCGTCCTAAAATAGGGCTACAGTTAATTATTAAAATTTATGCTACATTTTTGTGCACGTAATTAGGTGTTTTATAATCTAAAGATAAATGTAATCTTTTATTATTATATAATTTGATTGCATTTTTTGTTGCTTTTTTGGCGTGATTGATATTTGTAAATGTTTGGTCGAGGAAGAATTCATCTTTTAAAATTCCGTTAACTCTTTCGGCCATTGCGTTTTCGTAGCAATGATTTTCTTGGGTCATACTGATTTGTATCTTTTTTCTTTTCAAAATTTGAGTATAAACATTGCTACAATATTGTATTCCTCTATCAGAATGATGTATGATTTCTTCGGTATTTTTAGTTTGATAAATAGCTTTATTTAAAGCTCTAACACAGCCTTTAAGTTCTAAACTATCACTAATATCATAGCCTACTATTTTTCTTGAATACATATCAGTAATAAGTGCTAAATAACAAAATCCATTTATAGTTCTTATATAGGTAATATCCGAAGCCCAAACTTGGTTAGGTCTATTAATGATCAGGTCTTTTATGATATTTTTATATTTATAAAAACGATGGTAAGAGTTGGTTGTTTTAGAAGAATATTTTTTCCTTCTAATTAACAAATTATTTTCTTTTAAGATTCTAAATAACTGGTCTCTACCTATATTTATATTCTGTTTCCTAAAATCATTATGTAAGGATTTCATTAGCTTTCTAGTACCTTCTCTGGGTAATGTTTTCCTGCTTTTTTTAACAAGCATTATTACATTTTGTTCTATTTGTTTTTTAAGAACAAACCTTTTTTGATATTTGTAATAAGCATCTCTTTTTAACTCGAAAGCATTACAAATAGTAGCGATGGCGTACCTTCTTTTTTTTCTATTAATCGGTGCTATTTTCATTAAGGCTTTATGTTTAAGTTTTTTTTTAATTCTTCAACATTTTTATAGCCAAGATTTTCAGCAGCTACTTCAAGATAACTATCATTCACAAGTTTATCTAGATCCTTTTTAATAAGAAGATCTTTGAGTTGTTTTAGCTCTTTTTGAAGGGCTTTAATACGGGATAATTCGTCGTCTGTTTGCACGGTTACACGGGTGTTCATTAAATCTTTACGGTCATATTTTTTAATCCATACGTTTATCGTACTAGATTGTATGCCGTAAGTTAAGGCAATTTGTCTTTTGGAATGGTTTCCTTTGGTAAGTTCTGCTAATACTTTGAGTTTAAAACTCTCACTATAACGTCTTACATATCCATCATTTTTATACATATACTTGTTGTTTTTTGTATACATATTTCAGGACGGGTCAAACAAGTGAAATACTTTGATGGTTTTGTTCTTATCAGGAAGCTCTACCTTAAAGTTGTTTCGAATGCGGATATAATATTTGATTCCATTTGTATTCAAGAAATCCAACCAATGATTACCTACAAACTCTCTATCGGCTACAATGGATTTAATAACATCTTTGCCAAAAAGTCTTATGAAACGATTCACAAGATCAATACGCTCCTGACTGTTAGAGTTCCCTGGCTTATCTAACATAGTAAATAACAATGGGAAGGCAACACCTTTATAGACAACTCCCAACACGGCACCGTCAATTAATAAGCGTGTAATAAATGGGAAGGCAACACCTTTATAGACAACTCCCAACATAAAAATGTTGATGTTGGTCTGACCAAACTTCCAATTGGTCCTATCAATACTCAAGATCAATCCCTCTTGCTTAGGAAGGAGACTAAATATAAGACGAGCGATCAAATCTCCATCCAACGAATAATCAGCAATAAATCTTTGAATACGTCTGAGTGATGACTTCGAATCTACTGAGGTCTCAAAAGCGTTGGCTACCTTTTCAAAGGTAACTGTCTGTACCTTACAGAGGGCGATAATGAAATGTGATATGAGTTTGATTCTTGCCAAATTGATCTTACCTTGGAAATGAGAACTTAAAACTGAATTTAATTCACTACTTTTAGTGGAAGCATTGGTTTTTTTCATTAGAAAAATGAGTGATGTTATTCTTCTAATATACTGAAAATCAATGCTTTATTTTAATTATTTAACATTTAATTTACTGATAATCAATTAATTATATTTTTTGTCATGTACTAAACTAATGAACTCATTTAAACTTTTTCAATTTGCTAAAAAATTACTGTTTTCCGCTCTGTTTTTGTCTTTTTTTCCTTCCGTAGCGCTGTTATGCAACTCAAAAAATCCTTCAACAGCCCTAAAAACTTCTAATTTTCGCTTAAATCCAAAAAGTTTAAATGAGTTCAATGTCATTAACACAGCAAACAGCATTATTTGATATTCCGGAAGATATTAATTATTTAAATATTGCCAGTCTTTCCCCTTCTTTTAAACCTATAGAAGAAGCCGGCATAAAGACTGTTTTGGAAAAAAGCAGGCCCTATACAATTTCTACCTCGGCTTTTTTTGACCCGGTTATCAGGCTCAAAAAACTATTTGCGCAACTTATAAAAGCAGATGATTTCCGTCGTGTCTTAACCATTCCTTCCGTTTCTTATGGCATGGCTACTATTGCCAACAATATTCAGGTTTTGGAAACCTGTGAGGTTTAACCGTTTTAAAATGGTATAAGCGCCTCTCTTAAAATAGTAACAGGGTGTTTGGAAATGCGTTTGGTGCCGTCAAAAATTTGATGCCGGCAACTCGTCCCTGCCGCAGCAATCTCTGTATTTTCAGGGATACTACGTATCTTTGGGAATAAGGTATCTTCTCCAACCTGCATGCTTATCTTATAATGTTCTTTCTCGTATCCAAAAGAACCAGCCATTCCGCAACAACCCGTATTTAAAATAGCAGGTTCATAATTTTCCGGAATGTTTAACATCGTAAAAGTAGCATGTATACCGGACAATGCTTTTTGGTGGCAGTGCCCGTGAATTTTAAGAATCATAGAGCGCTTGGTAAACAGGTTTGCCTGAATGCGGTTATCATTATATTCGCTACTTAAAAATTCTTCAATTGTAAATGTATTTTCGGAAATAACCTTTGCCGAATCCAAATCATCGGCCAGTCGGAGGTACTCATCTCTGAAAGTTAAAATAGCCGAAGGCTCTATTCCTATTAAAGGAGTCTCCGGTGAAACCCATTTTTTAAAAACGGCTATGTTTTTATTTGCAATTTTCTTTGCTTCTTTCAAAAAGCCTTTGGAGATAAAGCTACGTCCGCTTTCTTCATGATGTATAATTTGAGGGTTATACCCCAATCTTTTTAATAAAATTACAGCGTCTTTTCCTGTTTCAACATCATAGAAATTGGTAAATTCATCACAAAAAAGATATACGGTTTTTGTACTATCGGAAGAAGGTTGTTTTTGATACCAGTTCCATAAGGTTTCAGGTGCCAGTTTTGGGATGCTTCGCGCTATTGCCACGCCCATTATTTTTTTGGCAAAACGGGTATTCAGAACTGTATTTGTAATTCGGGAAGCAATGCTTCCCAGTTTAGTATATGTTACATTATTAGCAAATAATTTACTGCGAAAGGAGTATCCGTTCACCTCTTGGTATTGGTAGAGAAATTCACTTTTCAAAGCAGCAACATCTACATTACTGGGACATTCGGAAGCACATGCTTTACAGCTTAAACAGAGATCGAAAACTTCTTTTAATTCTTTATGATTGAACGTGTTTTTCTTTTTTGAATGGGTTAAAAATTCCCGTAGCGCATTTGCTCTTGCCCGTGTAGTGTCTTTTTCGTTTTTGGTTGCACGATAACTGGGGCACATGGTTCCGCCGGCCGATGCCGGTTTTCTACAATCTCCGGAACCGTTACATTTTTCGGCTAATCGTAGAATACCTTCATTATCCGAAAAATCCTGGATGGTAGTGATTTCAGGTTCCTTTCTGTCCGTTTCATAGCGTAAATCCTGATCCATAGGAAAAGCATCTGTAATTTTTCCTTTATTGAACACATGGTTGGGATCAAACGCTTTCTTAATGTTACGTAAAATTTGATAATTGTCTTCACCTATCATCATCGGAATAAACTCGGCACGGACAATACCATCACCATGTTCACCGCTAAAAGAGCCTCTGTATTTCTTTACCAATTGAGCTGTTTCGGTTGTAATTTTTCGAAACAAATCAACATCTTCGGATTTTTTCAGGTTTAATATCGGGCGTAAGTGTAGTTCACCTGCCCCTGCATGGGCATAGTATACTGCTTTCTGCCGATATGTATCCATGATGTGTGTAAAAGCATCAATATATTCCGGCAAATCCTGTAAATCAACTGCCGTATCTTCTATACAAGCCACTGCTTTCTTATCGCCAATAATATTTCCTAATAAGCCCAACCCTGCTTTTCGTAAATCAAAAACACGTTTGATATCATTTCCGAAAACCGTTGTATAATGATAGCCAAAATGACTGCCTTTTAAATCCTGAACTAATGCACCCGCAAGTTCTTGAGCTTTCTGAAGGGTTGCTGCCTGTACTTCTAAAATGAGTACTGCTTCCGGATCCCCTTCCAAAAAAAACCTGTTTTTTGCCTGTTCCTTATTATTTTTAGTACAGTCCAGAATCACTTTATCCATCAACTCACAAGTGGCTAAATTGTGTTTCATGGCTACAACCGTAGCTTTTAAGCTTTCATTGATATTTGTAAAGTGAGGCAGCACCACAATACTAGCCGGAGGATTTACATCGTCTAATTGTAACGTAACAGCCGTAGTAAAAGCCAGTGTGCCTTCGCTTCCCGTTACTAATTTTGCCAGGTTAATATTCGGATGGGTACCTCCGAACAGTTCCGAATCTAACAATGCATCAATGGCGTATCCTGTATTTCTTCTGTGAATAGAGGGTTTCGGAAACTGTTCTTTGATTTCTTTTTGAACGGCTTCCGGCTCAAGCGCTGTCAGTAATGTTTTATAAATAGTGCCTTCTAAAGTTCTTTCTCTGCTTTTTTTTCTGAAACTATCGGAGGATATTTCTTCAAATACGGCGATTGATCCGTCACTCAGAACTGTTTCAATTCGCAATACTTTGTCTCTGGTAACGCCATTTTTGATAGAAGTGCTTCCGGAGGAGTTGTTACCTACCATTCCACCAATCATACATCTGTCGGAAGTTGAAGTATTGGGCCCGAAGAACAGGCCGTATGGTTTTAAAAACAAGTTTAATTCATCTCTGACAACACCGGGCTGTACCGTAATGGTTTTACTTGCTTCATCAAAAGCAAGAATTGAAGTAAAATGCTTGGAAACATCTACTATAATTCCGTCACCGACACATTGGCCTGCTAAAGAAGTTCCTGCTGTTCTCGGAATCAATGTAATCTTATTTTCAACCGCAAATGCAATAAGTGTCTGAATATCTTTTTTATCTTTCGGGTACGCTACTGCCAACGGAATTTTTCTGTATACGGAAGCATCGGTAGCATAGAGGGTTTTATGTAAATCATCAAAAAAAAATTCTCCCGAAAGAGAAGTATCAAGTAGTGTAAGTTTGCGTTTGCTGATCATTCCTTCTTATGATATGCATTTGAGCATTTGAAACCAAATGCTAAAAATAACACAAATTCGTTTGTTTTTGAAGTACTGTAAAGAAAGATATGATATTCATATATTTGTCTATACTTAAACGATATTTTTATAATGAAAAAGCTGTTATTTTTTACGATTCTATTATTTACCATAAGTATTACAAATGCTCAAAAAATAGATATAAGCTATTATATTCCGGGCGATGAAAGTTATAATGCAACGATTCCCACACCCAAAAGTATCATAGGACATGAAGTAGGGGAGTGGCACATTACACATGATAAGTTGGTAACTTATATGAAGGCTTTAGCGAAAACTTCTGACAGGATTTCCATAGAAACCAGAGGTCATACATATGAAGGACGTCCTCTGCTACTGCTGACCATTACTGCTCCCGAAAATCACCGGCGTTTGGAAGCAATTCGTAAGCACCATATAGCCGGTACAAATGACACCTCTATAGATGTTTCCAACGATCCTATAATTGTTTACCAGGGTTTTTCTATTCATGGAAATGAACCCAGCGGGTCAAACGCTTCATTAGCAGTTGCATATTATCTGGCAGCTTCTGATTCACCCGAAACAGTAGATTTGCTAAAAAATACGGTTATCTTATTTGACCCTAGTTTTAACCCGGACGGATTGCAGCGTTTTGCTTATTGGGCAAATACAAATAAAAGTAGGAATATAAATCCGGACCCAAATGATCGGGAATACAGAGAGGTATGGCCAAGAGGGAGGACGAATCATTATTGGTTTGATATGAATCGAGATTGGTTGCCTGTTCAGTTACCGGAATCGGGAGCCAGAATAGAAACTTTCCATAAATGGCTGCCAAACATTTTGACAGACCATCATGAAATGGGTTCTAATGCCACCTTCTTTTTTCAGCCGGGAATTCAGAGCAGAACCCATCCGCTAACACCAAAAATGAACCAGGAGCTCACTCGCGAAATTGCTCGTTTTCATGCAAAAGCACTGGACAAAATAGGCTCTCAATATTATTCCGAAGAGAGTTTCGATGATTTCTATTATGGTAAAGGATCTACTTTTCCTGATATTAATGGAAGTATTGGTATTTTGTTTGAACAAGGAAGTTCTCGCGGGCATGCTCAGGAAACTGATAATGGACTACTGACATTTCCTTTTACTATCAGGAATCAATATACGACTGCAATGTCTACTCTAAATGCTGCAAAAAATATGCGTATAAAAATCTTGAAATACCAGCAAGATTTTTATGCCAAAGCAAAATCCGAATCTTCAAAAACGAAGGCAATTGTTTTTGGAAATGAAAAGGATGGAGCAAAAACATATCATCTGGCAGAAATTTTAAAAAGACATCACATAAAATTTCATCATATAAAAGCTGATTTTTCTGCCAATGGAAAGCGTTTCAAGAAAGGCTATAGTTATATTGTGCCAATGAATCAAAAAAATCAACGCTTGGTAAAAGCTATGTTTGATGTACGAACTCAATTTCAGGATAGTCTGTTTTATGATGTATCCGCATGGAGTTTTCATCATGCTTTTGGGGTTGATTTTGCAGAAAATATTTCTCTTCATAAAGCCGGAGATGAGGTAAAAGATTTGAAATTTCATAACGGCAGCATTAACAAAAGCAATTACGGTTATTTAATGCCCTGGAATGAATACTATACACCTAAGGTTTTAAATGCTATCTTAAAAAAAGGAATCCGGGCAAAAGTAGCCATGAAAAGTTTTAAAAATGGTAATACTTCTTATGATTACGGGACTATTTTTATCCCTGTTCAAAATCAAAAATTAGATGCTGACCGTCTGTTCCATTTTTTAGAGAAAGTAGCTCAAGAGGGGCATCTGAAAATAGATGGTGTTACTACAGGTTGGAATGAGGGTATTGATTTAGGTAGCAATAATTTTAAAAACATAAAGCTGCCTAAAGTAGCCATATTGGTCGGCAATGGTATTTTTGGGAACGATGCCGGTGAGGTTTGGCATTTATTAGATCAGCGATATGATATGCATCTCACCAAATTAGATATGAGCTATTTCAACAAAATAGATATTAGCAAATACACTGCAATTGTAGTTCCGAATAGTAGTACTATTGATGCCAGCAGTATTAAAAAATTGAAAGCATGGGTTCGCAACGGCGGAATCTTAATTGGGTATAGGAATGCTGTAAGATGGTTGCATAAACAAAAGTTTATCAAACTGACATTGGACAAAGCAAAAACGGATACCGTGAAAAATGTTTCTTTTGAAAACAAATCCAAACAGACAGGGGCGCAGGTTATTGGCGGAGCTATTTTTGAAGCAGCTATCGATCGTTCTCACCCTGTTAATTTCGGATATAAAAACAATCGGATTGCTTTATTCAGAAATACAACCGTATTTATAAAAGCAGCTAAAAAGAGTTATAACAACCCCATTCAGTATACACAAAATCCGCTGTTAAGCGGTTATATTTCCAAAGAGAATGCCAAAGTCATTAAAAATACGGTTCCTTTTAAAGTGCAGCGAATGGGTAAAGGACGTGTCATTGTATTTACGGACAATACCAATTTTAGAGCTTTTTGGTATGGAACCAATAAATTATTAATGAATGCTATTTTCTTTGGAGATAAGATGTAAATACAGTTGAAAAGTTCCAAGTTTAAAATATCTAAGATCGCTTTCATACTTTTCAACTATATTAGGTATTCAATACATCTTAAAAAATCAGATAAGTACTTAGTACCAGCAAGGCAATAATAATACCGGCTACCAGTGTATGCTTCCATGGAGTAATATCTACGTTTTTCGTAATCTTTGGTTCATACGGGGTTGTCTTGGGTCTTATTTTACCCATCACTAACATAAATACCATGTTTACTAAAAACAAGATGCCCATGACATGCAAATAATGAGGGTAGGCTTCTGCTTTGATAATGCTCAGTTCTTTTGCATCAGCAATACCATTTGCCATGGCAGCTTCAACGGTAGTTCCTCTAAAATATGGTTCCAGAATGATTAGGCTTATTATATATAATATGACCCCGGCAATCATCACAATTTTAGCTCCTATAGCCGGAACTTTTTTGGTAAACATCCCCACCAAAACGACTGCCAAAATAGGAACACTCAGGCTGCCTAATGATTGCTGTATATAGCTAAATAAACCATCAGGTGCATGCATGATAAACGGCGCAATAGTCATAGAAACAATTCCAAGTACCAGTCCAAATCTCTTTCCTGCTTTTACCGTTTGAAACTCGGTAGCATCTTTTTTGAAAAATTGCCTGAAAAGGTCAACACCAAAAAGTGTTGCGCTACTGTTGAGAAGGCTATTGAAAGAACTTAAAACCGATCCGAAAAGCACTGCTGCAAAAAAACCTGTAAAGGCTCCGGGCAACACTTCTTTTACCAAAGCAGGGTAAGCCTGATCAGGATTTGTAAGATTTCCATCAAAATAGTGCCAGGCAATGATTCCCGGTAAAACGACAATCACCGGAATCAGAAATTTTATCAAAGCAGCAAGTAGCATCCCTTTCTGACCTTCTTTTAAACTTTTGGCAGCAAATACTCTCTGTAAAATCGATTGGTTGGTTCCCCAGTAATAGATTTGAGCAATCATCATTCCGGTAAAAACCGTACCAAAAGGAATGGAAGAATCTATGGCTCCTTGCATTTCAAACTTATCAGGATTTTTGCTGAATAGCTCACTAAGACCATTTCCAATACTGTCATCTCCTATCAAAAGCAATCCGAAAATTGGAATGAGCAATCCACCTACCAAAAGCCCAATGGCGTTGATTAGATCTGAAACTGCTACGGCTTTCAACCCTCCGAAAATCGCATAAATAATTCCGATAATTCCAATTGCCCAAACACAAATCCAAATAACTGCTTGGTCCGATATACCTAAAACCGCAGGCAAATCAAACATGGTACTAAAGGCTAAAGAACCGGAATATAGAATGGTCGGTAACAAAACAATTCCGTAAGCTAACAAGAATAGTATGGAAAGTATAGACTTTGTGTTTGCATCAAAACGGGTTTCTATAAATTCCGGAATGGTTGTAATACCGGATCGCATATATTTTGGAAGTAAAAACAAAGCTCCAAAAATAATGGCAATTGCAGCCAGTGTTTCCCAGGCCATCACCATAATGCCTTCTTTAAAAGCACTGGCATTGAGCCCTACAATCTGTTCTGCTGATAAATTGGTTAGTAGTAGCGATCCTGCAATAGTGATTGCGCCGAGGCTTCTACCCCCTAAAAAATACCCATCTGCCGATTTTTCATTTGTTTTTCTCGTTGCATACCAGGCAATGAATGCTACTAATAGGGTGAATCCTAAAAAAGAAAGAGTTGTTATCATTATATTAATTAAGTGTTTTTATTGGTTTTTTTAGTGTATTACCTAAATGTATCTTCTTGAAAAAAATTATCGAATCAGATATTAACACTTTCAGGCAACTCATTTAAACTTGTCAAATTATACAATTATTTATGTAAAATGAAATTAATATTAAAAAAAATGATTTTTTATTTTTTGGCCAAACAGCAAAAAATACTCATTTTTATTCTTAATTAGGTCATTGAGAATTAAATGAGTTCGATTTAAAAATTAAATGATTTTAGGAATTATCTAATTACTTTTCTCAGGTATCTATACAGGTATTTAAAAAAAGAACAAACTCTAAAAATTAAAACCTTAGCATTTCATTAAAAATAATTGTATACATTTACCTGTAAGTAAGAAACAAATTGATAACCCGACGAGGCTTAATACGACTAAAAGTTTGACATTGTGATATTCAATAAATTAAAAGATTAAAGGGTTTTCACAATGTTTTAATAACTCTTTTTTTGGTATTTAAACGGATACTTAAGAAAGTAAATGTAAAAAACACAAAATATAAAAATGAGTTTAGCTAAAAAAATAAGTTACGTTATCATCTTTTCCCTTTTTCTGGTTGCTTGCGGGAAAAGCTCAAAGAAAGAACAAAAAAGCAATACACCCTACAAAAAACAGGAGCAAAAAAAATCGGAAAAGAAACCAGCTAAAAAGTCAACAGTTCTTATAGACATGGATAATAAAGGTATTGGTCCTGTAAAATCCTTGAAATTTAAGTCGCTTGACAGCGAAATGGCCGATAAAGGAAAGACCATATTCAAACAAAAGTGTGTAGCTTGTCACAGAGAAAATAAACGACTCATTGGCCCTGCTATGAAAGGGATTTATGACCGAAGAGCACCGGAATGGGTTATGAATATGATGTTAAATCCAACAGAGATGCTGAAAAAAGACCCTATTGCTATTGCACAGCTTAAAGAATATAACAACGTAATTATGATTGACCAAAATCTTTCCGAAGAAGATGCCAGAGCTTTGGCGGAATATTTTAGAACCCTTTAAGTTCAGTTTCGGATTGATAAATTAATTAGTACATTAATCAAACAAAATCATCTACCTCTTTATAGGCATCTATTACTTTTTGTTCTCCTGCTTTACCTTCGGCAGCGTTTCCGTGTTCCATACCTAAGATACCTTTGAACCCTTTGTCATAGATATACCTAAAAATGTTTTTGTAATTGATTTCTCCGGTAGTTGGCTCATTTCTACCCGGATTATCTCCAATCTGGAAATAGGCGATCTCATCCCAGCACGACTCAATATTAGGCAAGAGATTTCCCTCTTGGATCTGCTGATGATATATATCAAAAAGGATTTTACATGAAGGACTGTTCACTATTTTACAAATTTGGTAAGCTTGTGGAGATTCTGTTAAAAACATTCCGGGATGATCTCTGAAATTCAACGGTTCCAGTACCATTATCAACCCATGAGGTTCTAAAATTTCACTTGCTTGCTTCAGCGTTTCTACTACATTCGCCGTTTGATAGCCCCTCTTTTTTCTGAAATCTGTATATCCCGGGACTACTGTCATCCACTTGGCATTGACTCTTTTTGCAATCGCCACTGAACTTCTTATATCCTGTAAAAATTCACGGCGAAATTCTTTGTCCCCACTTGCAAGATTAGGTTTTTTCCAATAGATTTTATGAGCTACAAAAACACCCATTTCCATGTTGAGATGACTCATGGTTTTTGCTATTTCTACTTGTTCAAATATAGGGCGATTACGCATTTCGTTATCTTCAAAAACAGAAAACCCCTGTTCATGCATAAATGTTAGCTGATCAATAATAGCGTTGCCCGCATGTGCTTTAAACATACCATCATGCGGAGCATATTTCAGATGAAACCGATGCTTTGATCCAGTTGATTCCGAAGAAGAATTTTGAGCAAACAAATTTCCATGTAAAGCAAGAAAGGAACCTGTTAAGACCCCCTTTTGTATAAAAGTTCTTCGATTCATCATATTATTTATAGAGACATAATTCTCCCGTTACCGTATTCTTCAGGAGAGACACAACCTAAATATTGCCCTGGTATAGGGTCATACCAAAGTACCTTTTCACCTATTTCCTCATTTATAGTCCAACCCCAAATAGCAGCACCCCGAATTCCTGCCAGCAATGTGAAAATTGCAGCATCTCTGTCTGGTTTTACGGAAGCATCTTTTTGAACAGTTTGCATAAAATCTCCTATCTTTTTAGCATATGCTTTTTGCTGCTCTTTTGATGTTTTCAAATATTTTGCTAATAGCTGATCGTATTCTTTGGTAGTTCCCTGAGATAGTTCTTTATTAAACATACCTTTGAACTCCTCAGCCAGCAATACAAAACCTAATTTGACATAAGACTGTTCTTCCTCAGGGAGTACTTTTCCCCAAAAAGCATCTATAAAACTGTGAATTGAAAGTGCTCTTGCTCCCGGAATCTGCTTATCAGAGGGTAGTATCAATCCAACCATTTCTCTTAGTGCATGTCCTTCTCCCTCACTTACAAATACAGGATGAAACTCAGGTTCACTTTCACAACTTTGTAATAAACTTAATATGGATGGGGTAGCTACTAAAAACCCCACTCCCATACCTAAACTTTTAACGGCTTCTCTTCTATTCATGACCTTTATAATTATAAGTTCTTCTTTTTTAATTGTTCAACGGCATAATTTGCTGCTCTGGCAGTCAACGCCATATAGGTTAACGAAGGGTTCTGACAACCGGAGGAAGTCATAGCGGCCCCATCCGTTACAAATACATTGGGGACGGCATGTACCTGATTATATGCGTTTAAAACAGATGTTTTGGGATATCTTCCCATACGCGCGGTTCCCATTTCATGGATTCCCAAACCGGGCGCACCGGGGTCATCCCATTCTTTAATTTCCTTAAAACCTCCTTTTTCCAACATTTCCATCGCTTGTGCTACCATATCTTTTCGCATCTCCCATTCGTTTTCTTTCCATTCTGCATCAAAAGTAACAGTAGGTAATCCCCACTGATCTTCCTTATCGTAATCCAGTGTCATCTTATTATCGTGATAAGGCAAACATTCTCCAAAGCCCATCAACCCAACAGACCAATTGGCAGGTTTCATAATCGATTGTTTTAACTCTTCTCCGTATCCTAGTTCGGCAATAGTATCTTGCCAGTTATCTCTGCTAGCCCCTCCCTGGTACCCGTAACCACGAAGGAAATTCTTTTGATCGGTTGCTCCTCCGAGGTTTCTAAATCTGGGAATATAAATACCATTAGGTCGGCGTCCTTTGTAATAGGTATCCTGAAAACCATCATAAGCAGCAAATGCACCGGCTTTAAAATGATGATCCATTAAATTATGACCTAGTTCTCCGGAATCATTTCCCATACCGTTTGGAAAACGATCGGATTTCGATTGTAGTAAAATAGATGTTGAAGCAATAGCAGAAGCACATAAGAAAATCACTTTAGCTTTAAAATCATACGTTTGTTTGGTTTCCGTATCTATCACACTGACCCCGGTTGCTCTCTTTGTATCTTTGTCATACTTAATATTGTAGACAATTGAATTCGGTCTTAAGGTCATATTGCCTGTAGCTTCTGCTGTAGGTAATGTTGATGAGTTACTGCTAAAATAAGCTCCAAACGGGCAGCCTCGCATACAACGGTTTCTGTATTGACAGTTTATCCTTCCTTTTCCAGGTTTGGTTCCTTCCGTAATATGAGCCGTCCTGCCAATAGTAAGCAATCGATCCTTGTAGTTCTGACTTATGGAATCTTTCAAATGCGTTTCCACACAATTTAGTTCCATGGGTTTTAAAAACTGGCCGTCAGGTAATTGAGGTAGTTCCAGTTTTTCTCCGCTAACCCCGATAAAACGCTCTACATGATCATACCAGGGAGCTATATCTTTATAGCGTATGGGCCAATCTACGGCTACTCCTTCCTTTATATTGGCTTCAAAATCAAAATCACTTAACCGGTAGCTTTGCCTTCCCCACATCAAAGACCTGCCTCCTACGTGATACCCCCGTATCCAGTCAAAACGCTTCGTTTCGTTATAAGGATGCTCCAAATCATTTACAAAATGATGGCTGTGCATTTTGTTTGTCGTGTACCCTGTTCTGTTCTGTTTTTCTTGTTTTTTAATATCTTCCGTTGTCGGTTGGCCTCCAAAAGGAACATCCCAGGGATCTAAATTAGCAGTAGTGTAACCTTCCGGATGGTTAATCATTCTTCCGCGTTCCAGAACTAAGGTTTTTAATCCTTTTTCACATAGTTCTTTAGCTGCCCAGCCTCCGGAAATACCTGTTCCTATGACTATGGCGTCAAATTCTGTTTGATGTATCATTTTTTTGATTTTAAATAATCTATATCACTATGAGTTTTGAACGAAAATACATGTCTATTTAAATATTTGTTCTATTCAGATTTTATCCTACCTATAGTGTTTATAAAACTTTATTATTGTGAACTCGTCTACACTTTTTCGCTATGAAAATACTGTTTTTTTTGAAAATTATCCTTATTATTATCCCCTGTTCTTAAATATTCACTAACTAAAACGATTTCGTATGAGGTATTTAATTTTTTGCATTACACTATTCTTCTTTTTATTTGCTTGTAAGAAAAAACCATCAAAAACAGAAAAAAGTACGCAGGAAAACAATTTGAAATATTCGTTTTCTTTAGCACAATGGTCGCTACATAAAGATATTTTTACTCAAAAAAAAGATCCGATGAATTTTGCCAAAGATGCCAAAGATCTGGGTTTTGAAGGTTTGGAGTATGTTAGCCAGCTTTATGTGAGCAAAGATGTAAACTACCCGATGAAAGACCTGGGGCTGGATACGATTTTAAAAGTGCTAAAAAAAAGAAGTGATAGTCTGGGTATAAAAAACTTGCTGATTATGATTGATGGCGAAGGAGATTTGTCTTTTTCTGGCGAACAGAAAACAAATGAAGCTATTGAAAATCATAAAAAATGGATTGATGCCGCAGCATATTTAGGTTGTCATTCTATCCGTGTCAATCTGTTTGGAGAGGAGAATCCGGAAATGTGGGTTAAGAACTCTGTCCGATCATTAAAAGCTCTTGCTGAGTATGGAGCTACAAAAAACGTTAGTATTTTAGTTGAAAATCACGGAGGGTTATCAAGCAATGGAGCATTACTAGCCAGAGTTATGAAAGAAGTGGATATGGAAAACTGTGGTACACTACCGGATTTCGGAAACTTCTGTTTAAAAAGAGAGAACAATGCCAGATGGGGCACTCCTTGCGTTGAAGAATACGATAAGTATCAAGGTATTAGAGAAATTATGCCCTTTGCTAAAGGCGTTTCTGCAAAATCTTATGCTTTTGACGAAGCAGGAAATGAAACAAAAATTGATTATGTTAAAATGATTGAAATTGTAAACGAATCCGGTTTTGAAGGTTTTATCGGGGTTGAATACGAAGGTGGAGATCCCATTCCCGGTATTAAGGCCACTAAAACTCTTCTTGAAAAGATCATCAACCAAACTAAATAGAAAACAATGAATAAAACAATTTACACCAAACTTTCCTTTATGATGTTCCTTGAATTTTTTATTTGGGGAGGGTGGTTTGTAACTATGGGTACTTTTTTAGGTAGTAACTTGTCTGCTACAGGGGCAGAAACCGGAATGGCTTATTCTACACAATCATGGGGAGCCATCATTGCTCCGTTTATCATAGGCTTAATTGCTGATCGTTTTTTTAATGCGGAAAAAATATTAGCTATTTTACATCTGTTAGGTGCCGTATTGATGTATCAGATGTCTCAAACAACAGAATTTGCAGTTTTTTACCCTTATGTTCTTGGGTACATGATCGCATATATGCCTACGTTAGCTTTAGTAAATTCCGTCTCTTTTAATCAATTGAGTGATCCCACAAAGCAGTTCCCCCTTATAAGGGTTTGGGGTACAGCCGGATGGATAGTCGCCGGTTGGTTAATTAGTCTAGTATTTAAATGGGATGCTATGGAAAGTATTTCTCAAGGAGCATTGGCTAATACATTTTTAATGACAGCTATTGCTTCGGCGATTTTAGGAATCTTTAGTTTTACGCTCCCTAAAACTCCACCTAAGATAGCTAAAGGAGAAAAGGTGAATATCTCTGATATTTTAGGGTTGGGTGCATTAAAACTTTTAAAAGACAGGAATTTTTTAGTATTTTTTATTTCTTCTGTACTCATTTGTATTCCTCTGGCATTCTACTATCAAAATATAAGCCCTTTCTTAACGGAAAGTAGTGTTGAAAAGTCGACAGCCTGGGCATCTTCCGGTCAAATATCAGAAGTTTTGTTCATGCTTCTTCTTCCTTTTTTCTTTAAAAAATACGGTTTTAAAAGAACCATTATAGTAGGTATGTTAGCATGGGTTCTCAGATATGTATTGTTTGCTTATGGAAATGCCGGTGAATTATTTTTTATGATTATTGTTGGTATTCTATTACACGGTATTTGTTATGATTTTTTCTTTGTTTCCGGTCAGATTTATACGGATAATAAGGCAGGAGAAAAAATAAAAAGCGCAGCACAAGGTCTCATTACTTTGGCTACTTATGGCTTGGGAATGTTGATAGGTTTTTATATAGCCGGCAAAATTGTTGATGCCAACGTTTTAGAAGAAGGTACGCATTTATGGAAATCCATATGGACTTTCCCTGCAATCTTTGCTGTAGTTGTTACGGTGTTCTTTGCCTTATTATTTAAAAACGAAAAAATAGCTTATAAACAATAAATATATGAGTAAAAAAATAAAATGGGGCGTTCTTGGCGGCGGCGGCGATTCTTTAATTGGTGTTTTACACAGGGTTGCTGCCAGTATGTTTGATGCTTACGAACTTTGTGGCGGGGTTTTTAATATAGATTATGACATCAGTATTGCATTTGCTGAAGAGATTGGAATCCCGACAGATCGGATTTATCCGGATTTTGAAACGATGATAACCAAAGAACAGGCACTCCCCGAAACTGAACGAATACAAGTGGTCTCGGTTTTAACGCCTAACTTTTTGCATTTTCCTATGGCAAAAAAGCTATTGGAATCAGGATTTCATGTCATTTGTGAAAAGCCGATGACGATGACATATGCCGAAGCATTGGAACTGCAACAAGTACAACAACAAACCTGTACTGTTTTTGGATTGACACATACCTACACCGGGTATCCGATGGTACGGCAAATGAAGAAAATGATTGAAGAAGGTGTGATTGGAGAAATTCAAAAAGTAGATGCGCAATACTATCAGGGGTGGATTAATCCGATTATTCATGACCCCGAAAAAAGAAAAACCATCTGGAGATTAAACCCCAAACAGTCAGGGATCAGTTGCTGTATGGGCGATATTGGTGTACATGCTTTTCAGATGCTGGAATATATAACCGGAAAGGAAATCAAACATATTTTGGCAGATTTGAATCATTTATATGAAGATAACCAAATGGATATTGACGGAACTGTACTTTTACGTTTAGACAATCAAACTAAAGGGGTGCTGAGGGCCAGCCAGATTGCCACCGGAGAAGAAAACAATTTTACCGTTGCTATTTACGGTAATAAAGCGAGTTTTAAGTGGGAACAGGAAAACCCTAACTATTTATATTTATTAGAAGACGGATTGCCCTTGCGAACATTAAAACCCGGCCATTCTTACAATAGTGCTCTTTCATTGGACGGGGCAAAGATGCCTCCGGGACATCCCGAGGGTATTTTTGATGCGATGGGAAATATTTACCGAGGAGTTGCTAAAGCCGTTCGCAGAGCTTCTTACGATAAAGCGGAATTTCCATCTATCGTGGATGGTGTCAGAGGTATGAATTTTATAGAGCAGAGCGTTGCTTCGCATAAAAAAGGAAATATTTGGGTAGATTTGGTGAAATAGTGAAACAGTGATTGGTGAAATGGTGGATTGGTAAAATGGTGAATTGGTATATTGGTAAAATGGTGAATTGGTGGATTGGTAAAGTTTTATACGGTTTAATTCAATATGTATTCGTTAGAAGATTTAGAAGTTTATAGAATTGCTGTTGAAATTAGAAAAGATTTTTCTAAATTTTCAAAAGTATTGCCCGTTGAAGAAAAATTTAAACTAAAAGATCAAATTGTAAGAGCATCCAGATCTGTTACTGCAAATATTGCTGAAGGTTATGGGCGGTACCATTTTCAAGAACAAATCCAATATTGCCGTCAGGCAAGAGGTTCTTTGTATGAATTGAAAGATCATTTAAGCGTTTCACTTGAAGAACATTACCTTACAGATGAATCATACAAAACAAAAATTGAGCATATTCAAAATGCATTAAAAAGATGAATGGGTATATAAAATATTTACAACATCGGAAAAGCAATTATCAAACTAAAAAATAATTTACATGACTATTTTACCAATTCACCAATATACCAATAACTTTTTTCACAAATTAAAATTTTCATGAAAACAATAAAAGGCCCGGCTGTTTTTTTAGCGCAGTTTATGGATGACAAACCACCTTTCAACTTTCTGGATAGTTTGTGCAAATGGGCTTCGGACTTAGGGTATAAAGGAATTCAAATCCCTACCTGGGAGAACAGGTTAATAGATCTGTCGCTGGCAGGAGAAAGCAAAACCTATTGTGACGAACTCAAAGGAAAAGTCAATGATTACGGATTGGAAATTACGGAATTATCTACTCATCTTCAGGGGCAGTTAGTAGCCGTACATCCTGCTTATGATCTGATGTTTGACAATTTTGCGCCTGATGATTGTAAAGGCAATCCTAAAAAACGAACCGAATGGGCCAGAAAACAACTCATAAGTGCTGCCAGAGCCAGTAATTATTTAGGTTTAAAGACAAATGTCACATTTAGTGGCGCTCTCTTGTGGCATACCTGGCATCCATGGCCGCAACGACCCGAAGGACTGGTAGAAATGGGTTTTGAAGAATTGGCAAAAAGATGGTTGCCATTACTCAATGAGTTTCAAGATAACGGCGTAGCTGTTTGCTATGAAATTCATCCCGGAGAAGATTTACATGACGGTATTACTTTTGAGCGCTTCTTAAAAGCAACGAACCATCACAAAGCTGTAAATATTTTATACGACCCGAGCCATTTTGTGCTTCAACAATTAAATTATATTGAGTACATCGATCATTATCATGAGTTCATTAAAGCGTTCCACGTAAAAGATTCCGAGTTTAACCCAACCGGAAAAAAAGGTGTTTTCGGAGGGTATGAAGATTGGAGAGATCGTGCCGGAAGATACCGATCATTAGGTGATGGGCAAATAGATTTTAAAACTATTTTTACCAAACTGACTGAATACGGATGTGATGTTTGGGCAGTAATGGAATGGGAATGCTGCATTAAAAGTCCCGAACAAGGTGCAAGAGAAGGTGCTCCTTTTATTGCAAATCATATTATAGAGGCTACGGAAAAGGCTTTTGATGATTTTGCCGGAGCTGATATCGATAAACAAAAACTAAAAAAAATATTAGGAATTTAAACCATATACCTATGCAAGCAAGAAATTTCATACTTATTCTACTATTTTTTGATCTATCCATTATTTCATGTAAATCACCACAGAGAGAAAATAAAAAAGATGCTGAAGCAACAAGTGCTGTCAAGCAAGAACCTACAGATCCAAAAGATACGGAAGTTTGGGAGCCAATCCCTCCTAAGGTAAATCCAACCGGACAAAATGGGGCTCCCGACGATGCTATTGTCCTCTTTGACGGTTCAAATTTTAATGAATGGGAATCGTCCGCAGATAAAGGACCGGTACAATGGATATTGAATGATGATGGTAGTATGACGGTTAAAGACAAAACAGGAGATATTCAGACGAAACGTTCTTTTGGAAGTATTCAATTACATTTGGAATGGCGAAGCAACCCTGAGAATAAAGCCAAAGGTCAGGCAAGAAGTAACAGCGGGGTTTTTTTACAGGACAAATATGAAGTTCAGGTTTTGGATAATAATGATAATCCTACGTATGTAAATGGGCAGGTAACTTCTATTTACAAACAGTCCATACCACTGGTAACGGCTTCTGTTCCTACAGGAGAATGGAACTCGTATGATATTATTTTTCATGCCCCGGAGTTTGACGACGAAGGCAACAAAACGAAGTCCGCTACCATAACGGTACTTCACAATGGGGTATTAGTTCAGGATCATTTTCAGATTTTGGGGACAACGGAATATATCGGATGGCCTAAAAACAAAGTGCATGGTGCCGGCCCTATTAAGCTACAGGATCACCGTGATCAGAGTGGTGTGAGTTATCGTAATATTTGGGTACGGGAATTAAAATAATGAAACCTTTGCAAAATCAATTCTGCAAAGGTCTCATAATCGTTCTTCAATCCACTTTTTAAAGCTGTAAAAGTTCTGTGGCGCCACACCGTGGCCTACCGGATACTCGGAATACACATTTTTTAATCCTAAGGAGTTTAATAAAGGTGCGGCTTTTCTCGCCCATTCCACAGGTAATACTTGGTCTGCACTTCCATGAGAGATATAATAATCGGTATGCATATCCGCCTCTATCTTTTCAGGAAGTAACTCCTCGTTGATATAACCGCTTAATGCTATGATATGTTGTACTTTATTGGGGTAAGTAAAGCTTAATGCATAGCTCAAAATAGCACCCTGGCTAAAGCCCAACAAGAAAGTATTCTTTGTATGGGTATTGTAAAATTCTTTGGCTTCGTCTATAAATTCGGCAACTTTACTTAAAGATATCCTGGCCTGATGTAAATCAGAGAATTTGTTGTCGGTAGTATCCAGATTGATAACATACCAGGCATAATCGCCATATCCCATCTCATACGGAGCACGCAAACTTATAATTAATAATTCATCGGGCAACTCTTCTGCAAAAGAAAACAGATATGATTCATTACTCCCATATCCATGCAATAAAATTAATAAGGGCGGTTGTTCGGAAATCTTTTTAGGTTGTCTGACAACATGGTGTAATTCTGATTTCATGAATTTAATATAAGTTGGTTTTTAGCATAGATACCATAAACACTGCCTTTTAACTGTTTCCCTAAAAAAACACTGTTTTTTGATGTGGATAGTATATTGTCTTCGGAGAAAGCCGTTTCTCCGTTCGGGTTGAACAGTGTAAGATTTGCTTTGGTGTTTTCTTTGATCTCCGGAATGGCTATTCCAAAAACAGCTCTGGGGCCCGTAGTTATTTTTTCAATAGCAGTTTCCAAGTCGAGTACTGAATTTACAGTACCAAACAGGCTTTCTAATCCAATGGTTCCGTCCAGTGCCAGGCTAAATTCACATTTTTTATTTTCTATATCAACAGGATTGTGATCCGAAGCAATCATATCAATGGTACCATCTTGCAAGCCTTTGACGAGTGCTTTTGTATCGGCTTCCGTACGGAGCGGAGGACTTACTTTTGCATTGCTGTCAAATCCTTCCAGCATGGCATCGGTTAGACAGAGATGGTGGGGGGTTACACTACAGCTTATCTGTAATCCTTTTTTCCTGGCTTCTCTTATTAACGCTACCGATTTTGCCGTAGAAATCGTAGGAATATGCAATTTTCCGTCTGTATACTCCAATAAATACAAATCTCTTGCTATTTGAAGGTGCTCCGACAGTGAAGGAATTCCTTTTATACCCAGTCTTGTACTATTGATTCCTTCATTTGCAATCCCTTCTCCTGCAATGGAATTATTTTTTGGAAAACTGATCACTAATCCGTCAAAATTCCGGGCATATAACAGGGATATTTTTAATAAATTGTCACTAGCAATACCTTTACTATAATCTCCGAAAGCAATAGCTCCGGATTGTTGCATGTCATATAATTCGGCCATTTCATCTCCTTTGCTGCCTTTTGTAAGGGCTCCTATGGGAAATACTTCTACGTTACCGGCGGTGCTATTGCTAATTAAAAATTCAACGGCAGATTTATGATCTGTAACAGGAAAAGTATTTGCATTAACGGCTACTGCGGTAAAGCCGCTTTTGGCAGCTACTTGTAAGCCGTTTTTTATCGTTTCTCTTTCTTCAAAACCGGGTTCACCAAAAGATACGCTTGTATCAAACCAACCGCAGGAAACGTGTAAATTAGGTTTCTCAACCAGAATATATTCTTTTTTTGAGGGGATTGTATTTGTTATTTTTTTTATAAAACCATCTGCAATTAAAATATCTTTCTGCTGCTTGTGATAAGGGCTTAAAGCATCTATAATGATAGCCGACTTTAAGAGCGTAGTCATATTTTAAAGAATTTAAGAATTAAAATTTCCGACAGCAAAGATACAATTGCCAATACTAAAAACAACTTCCATAGCCACTGAACTTTGCTTTTTTGTTTTAACTCATTAAAATATTCGTCGATGGTTTCATAAGAATCTATATGGGTATTTTTATTCGATATGGCATTTGTATCCAGATAATGCAAAGAACTTTCGGCAACCGGATTATTATAAGAAATGGTCTTTAAGGTGTCTTTACAAACCAAATAATAAAAACCTCTTTTGACCGGTTTATCTGTGGTGATTACCGTTATTTTATTTTGAGCGTTTTGCTGAATCGGAATAAAGGATGTATGCTCATTTTTGATAGTAACGATATCATCTTTGCCAATAGAAGCATTTATATCTATGGTGTTTGTTTCTTGCAGTATATAATAGGGCTTTGCTACACGCAAACTATTTTGACCAATATTATAGAGTGTTGGAACAATTAAAGGAGAGTTTGTAAAGTTTGAATTTTTGTTATTGATAGGGGCAGAAAACCAGTATAACCGACCTTTTTTATATGTTGATGTTGCCAAAAACGCAGTGGCATCTTCATAACTCACTATGGGGATCATCTTTGATGTGGTAGTAAAACTCTTTATAACGGACGGGTATTGAAAATTTTGAATTTTTTTAGTAAATACATTTTTAAAAACAGGATGATTATAATGAATTGTGGTAATCTTAAGTGAATCGCGTTGTTTTTTTGAAATGCTTCCCAAACTTATTCTCCTAAAAAATAAATTATAAGAATTGATAATGCTTGTTTCACTGGGAACGATGATCAGCGATCCTCCTTTTTCAACAAATTCGGTTAACGCATTTGACAGGGGAGCAGGAATATTTTCAACCTCATTTAAAATAATAAGTTGTTGTTTTGAGATGAGATTATAGTTCATTTTTGTCTCCGGTACATGCGTAAAAAAAAATTCATCCCAGGTAAAAATATTTGGGTAATAAGCACTCGTTTTACCAATGCTTAACACGTTTATTTTATCATTAAAATTAGCTGTAAAAAAGAAACGATTATCAAACAAAAAAACATCTTTATACGATATGCTGATTTCTCCTAAAAATTGAGGCTTGCTTTGAATTTCAAAATCGATGATTTTTTCCGAGTTTTTTTCAATAGAGAAAGATTTTTTACTGAGCAATTCGCCGGCATTAAAAATTGAAATCGGTATATTTTTTTTTGCCTCTCCCTGATTTTTAACAACAACATTTACCGTAAAATTCGCTTGGTTTTTATTGGTGATAAAAATACTGTCTATAGAAATATTATTTTGTAGTACAGGATTGAGTTTTATTAAAGAAACAGGCGTAGTTATATTTGTAAATCTATAATCATTTTCTTTTTTTATATTTTGAAAATCAGATATTAATACTATTTTATTTAAATTTTTATTTTCAACATTTATTTTTAACAAAATGCTCTCTATGCTTAATTTTTTTACTGTAAAACTGACTTTTTTTAATATAGTTTTTAATTCCGACACATTTAAATTAGGGTAAAAATTTGAGTTTGTTAACAGAGAATATGCACTTTCATCAGAAATAGTCTCTATAATATCTTTTGCAGCTATGGGTAATAATTTTCCTCTTTTTCCAATAGCATTCATACTGATTGAATTGTCTAAATATATGTAGTGATGCAGTCTTTGTTGCACGTTTTTTTCACTACTAAAATACGGTTGTGCAAAAGCGAAGATAACAGCTGAAAACAGCAACATCCTTAGCAATAAGATCAACCATTTTTTTAATCTGGAGCTTTTACGGGTTTTTGCTTCAATCTTTTTTAAAAAAGCAACATTTGTAAATACTACTTTTTTAAATTTTTGAAGCTGAAAAAGATGCACTAATAAGGGAATTATTAATGCAAAAAGGAAGTATAAAATTTCAGGATTTTTAAACTGCATATTACTATTTAATATTTAGCTGCTTTTCCTTTTGACGCGCTAGCTTTTATAAAACTCCTCAAATCATCATTTGCTTTTTTAAGATCTTCATTACGCAAATACATCATATGTCCGCTGCGATATCCTTTAAAATAGAAACGATCCTTCATTTTTCCACTTGGGTCAATTTGCCACATGGTATATTTTGCATTGAAATAAGTAGTGGCGCCGTCGTAATAACCCGATTGAATCAATACTTTTAAATAGGGATTTTGAGCCATTGCTTTTCTCAAATTTTCTCTAACGTTATTGTTTCTTCGATCCCAGGGATTGACAGTACCGAAAACATTATACTTTACGTCGGTCTTAAAATGTAAGTGTTCTCTTATATAATAGTTAATTGCCGGCGTAAATGAATGGAGCCATGAAGTGAGTTCCGAATTATAATCCGGCTTATCACCTGCCTCCTTTTTATCTAAGCCTTTGTACCGAGAATCCAGGCGACCTATCGTATATCCGCTTTTATCACGCAAAAGCTCTTTCCAGAAATAGTTTTTTGGAAGGTCTAAATTGTGTTTCAGAATCACTTTTTTGGATATTCCGGAGAAATAGGATATTTTTTCCGCAACATTGTCTTTTTCTTCTTTCGAAATAAATCCGCCCTTGGAGATTGCAGGAAGTAGTGTATTAATGGCATACGCTTCAGCCATGGGCAAAACTTCTAATAAATCTTTTTGTTGCAGATCATCGGATAACATGTTGTGATACCAAGCTGCTGCGGTAAAATAAGGTAAATTAATGGCAGATTCCAAAGGGCTTCCTGTCCTTAAGATTTTATAATCCGCAGGAGATACCATAATCACACCATTTAAATACATCCAATGTTTATTTTGCAATGCTGCTGCCAATCCCATAACCCTGGTACCTCCATAGCTTTCGCCAATGATATATTTTGGAGATTCCCACCGGTTATTTCGGGTGATAAATGTATTCAGCCAACCTGCCAAATATGCAATATCTGCATTGATACCAAAAAAAGTTGACGTATTGAGCTTTTTCCCTTTTTTCACTACCGGTTTTGAATACCCCGTATTTACCGGGTTTACAAAAACGATATCCGCTACATCTAATATTGAGTAAGGATTATCCTTAATCCCGTATGGTTGTATGGGGTTTCCTTCATCATCAATTTTTAAAACTTTTGGGCCGGTATATGCAATATGCATCCATAAGGAAGCCGATCCGGGCCCTCCGTTAAATGACATAATAATAGGTCGGTTTTTTTTGTCTTTATCATTGGTTCTTTGATAATATGTAAAATACAAAGAGGCAATAATTTCTCCATGATCATCCCATACCGGTTGCATGCCTGTTGTTGCTTTATAGGTAACTTTTGATCCGTTGATAATGACCTCTCCATTTGTATTTACAATGGTATCCAGCGGTATTCTTACATCTTGCGAATACACTAAAAAAGTGAAAGTGCCGAAAAAAAGAAAAAATATGTTTTTCATAATCTTGTTTAAAATATGTATACTTAAAAGTGTCATAAAGAAATTAAAATTTTTCAAAAACGCCTAATCCAAATAATGCAAAATCGTATTTAACAGGGTCATTACTATCAAAAGTTCTTAAAGACATATCCAGCTCGGATACGGCTTTCCAGTCGTTTTGCTTTCTATGCAGTATGGTGAGTTTTCTTGCCACATTTCCCGAATGTACATCTAAAGGACAGGATAACTGAGAAGAGCTATGTGTTTTCCAGAGGCCAAGATCAACTCCCATTGAAGCATCCCGAACCATCCAGCGTAAAAACATATTTATTCGTTTTGCAGCTGAATTTTTCTCCGGATCAGAAATATGTTTTTGAGTTCGCTTGGGGTGTGGTAATTCAAAAAACAGTCGTTTAAACTTAGAAATACTTGTTTTATAATCAGTAGTATTGTCTTTTATCGAAAAGGCGTTCTCTAAGCCTTGATATTTTTTATAAACATTGCGCAAAGATTTTATAAAATACTGTAAATCAGTAGTATTAAATGTTCTATGAACAAAACTTTCTAAATGAGTTATATCTTTTTCCGAATGGTTTATAACAAAATCATAGGGCGTATTATCTAATAATCTCATTATTTTAGAAGCGCTTTTAATGATCATCTTGCGGTTTCCCCAGGAAATAATTGCTGTTAAAAATCCGGCAATTTCGATATCTTCTTTTTTTGAAAATAAATGTGGAATTTGAATAGGATCCGAATCGATAAAAGTAGGGTTGTGATATAATGCAACTTTTTCGTCCAAAAACGCTTTCAATTCGGAAGTATTCATATTAAAAACTTTCGATGATAATACCATCTTTCATCGTTAGTTTTCTATCTGTCATATTGGCTAATTCCTCATTATGCGTAACCAATACAAAGGTTTGCTGAAACTCATCTCTTAGTTTAAAGAATAATTCATGTAGGTTCCCGGCTGCAACAGAGTCTAAATTACCACTTGGTTCATCCGCAAAAATTACTGAAGGGCTATTTATCAGAGCTCTTGCTACGGCAACACGTTGTTGTTCTCCTCCGGAGAGTTCGTTTGGTTTATGGTATATTCTATCTGAAAGCCCTAAAAAGCTAAAAAGTTTTTTTGCTCTTGATGTGGTTTCCCGCTTACTTTTTTTAGCAATAAATGCAGGAATACACACATTTTCCATGGCAGTAAATTCCGGTAATAGCTGATGAAATTGAAAAATAAACCCAATGTGTTTATTGCGAAAAACGGAGAGTTCTTTATCATTCATTGATTGCAGAGAAACATTGTTGACTTTTAATTCGGAGTTTTCTTTTTTGAGCGGTTTGTCCAAAGTTCCTAATATTTGTAGTAGCGTGGTTTTACCGGCTCCGGAAGGACCTACAATAGCTACAATTTCTCCTTTTTCTATACGAAGATTTACCCCTTTTAGTACTTCCAGTTCTCCGAAATATTTGTAAATATTTTTAGCAACAATCATAGGTGTCTTATCAGTAGGGCGAAAGTATTAAAAACCACCCGAATTCTAATGGATTTAGAAAATATTTTTAATATTATTATAATCTATAAAGTAAACAACACGGAGCGAAAATATATGCTGTTTTGGTTCGCTAAACAGATTATTAAGATTTGTAAAAAAGCCTTGACCGGTATTTTCATTTACACTAAAAATACTGTTTCTGTAAAATGCAATTAACTGGCTTCCGGGGGCGAATTGCCAGATATAGTTTAAATCTAAATTCCAGCTATTAAAGTTAATATCACTATTTTCTGAAAAAGTATTGGGGATTAAATACCCGTCGATTCCCAGGTCATAAAATTGAGATTCATATTGCACGTCGGACCAATTATGCCTAAATGTTAAAGATAATGAAGACTGAATACTAAAACTATATTTTGCTGAAATAGTATTTTCAAGTTCTTTGATATCTCTTTGTCCGAAAATGGGTAAATTGTTCGTATCCATTGTTACATAACCCTCCTGACTACTGTTTTTATTATAACTAAGACCATAGGATAGGGAAAACAGGTTGCTAAATCTAAATCTTGGTGAAAAATTAAACCCAAAAGCATCACGAGGGTTATTTAAATAAAAAGATCTATAGAAGTTTGCATCAAGAGCAAATTTCTTTCTATAATCCGTAGAAACCCAACTGTTTATCGTGATTCTTGTAGGCCTTATAAAAAATCTCAATTGAGAAATATCTAATCTTGGCTCGAAATAGTCAAATTGACGACCGATATTTCCATTTACATTTCCTCCAAAACTAAGGCGTTCCTTAGTTGCTGCCCAACTTCCGATTCCTACATTATTTCCGGTATATGTTCCCGGGCTATGCAGATAATTTAGGTTCCACCAGGTGTTCACTCTCCACTGATTGAAATTGCCTTTGGGGTTTAAAATCCTATAAGAGAGATTGCCGTAAATTCGTTGCCTGTTATTTCTAAATTGCTGGCCTAAGTCATTGATATCATAGTTTTTATCATCAAAAGTATATCCCACTTCATATCTCCAGTTTCCGGCAGCTTTTGCTATACTTGTATCAAAATTATGCCCGGTAGTTGTTACCCCATTTTCAAAAACAGTACTCATATTATAGGAACCGTCTATAAAATATTTGCTGTTTTTAGTTCTGACATGATAGGTAACACCGGTTACATTCCCATCTCTAAAACTACCATCTCTGGTTACATTCGTATTTGTTAAGGTCACGGAAGAGTTTTTATTAAATACCTGGTCCAGTACCATAACATTGTAGTTTGCAAAGGGTTCTGTAGTTACTTTATAGGTATTTCCTGTAACTGTATTTCTAATGGTTGCTTCTGTTTTTTCAGTAATTGCATTAAAAACCCCAATACCTAAACCTTTTTTGGTTCTTCCCGAGACTTTAATTGCATTTAGAGTCTTTACCATGTCGGGATTATCAACAATTTCTTCATCTGAGGTCAAATTGCTTGCAACGGTATCACTGTTGGTAGGAGTATTTCCTATTCTTCTCGAAAAAAATAAACCAGCTTTGTTAAACAGCTCCGTTCCTTCGGTAAAGAATTGGCGTTGTTCACTAAATACTTGCTCAAACGGGCCCAGATTTAAGCTTACATTGTCAAAAGCTGTTTGTCCAAAATCAGGAATCAATGTAGCATCTAAGGTAAAATTCTCTGTAATTCCGTATTTAACATCCATTCCAACACTATAACTGTTCTCTGTAGTTCCATTACCCATAGAATTGCTGGTGGCCGAGGCATATGGATAAAAAGTTAACCGTGTTGGAGGTTTGATATTTCTAAAATCTTCGATTAATCCGTCATATTGAGTCCATATTCCTTTAGTGTTATCAATATGATTCCAGGTATATTGTGCATTCAGATTTTGTATTCTCCTATGAAAATTAAAACCCCACGATTGTACTTCTTGATTTGAAAATCGCAATGCCCTGTACGGGATTTTCATTTCCACAACCCAGCCTTTATCCGTAACTTTTACATCACTATCCCATACCGCGTTCCATGCAAAATCTTCATTTCCTTCAGATACTCTGGCCTCAGCTTGGGAGCCTGTACTCAGCACTACAAACTCAAAAGGATTTTGTCCGTCATCATTTGGATTGATGGTTACCAAAAAGAAATCTGCCTGCCCAAAATTGTCTCTGTTCGTAAATTCCATGGGGATTTTCATCGGGTCGGGATCATACATATAAGCACCAATATAGATCGCATTGTCATCATAAATAACCTTTACTTCTGTCTTATGGGCTTCTGATTCTTTTTTACCATTATCCGGTCTCAACACGATAAAATCTTTTGCTATCTCCGTATCTTTCCATGCTTCATCGTCTAATATGCCATTTATCGTAGGCGCTTTTGTAACTCTAGTAGTTTTTATTTTTTTCCGCTCCTGATCTGATTGTGCCTGGGTTTGATTCGAATAAAAAATAAAAATCAGTAGTATAAATAGAATTTTATTCATTTATTGAGTTGGTACAGTTTGTGTTTACTAATGTATTATCATTTTATAACAAGAATCATAAATTCATGTTAATTACTTCTAAAGACACTGTTAATAAAGATATGTTACATAGTTTGCTATTTATGAGTATCCTCACAGGAAGCGCAGTACCTGAGATTGCTATAAAAATAACGAAGCATATTTGGGAGTATCTGTAGATATTTTCTGCCGGGTAGGAGGCAGGGGAAGGTACTTTTGATATATAAAATAATAAGTACATCATTTTAATCAACTTCTTTTATCAAAACTATATTTGAATTTGTATTTTTGCGAGTAGCATAAACCATTATATATAATGAATCTACACGAATATCAGGGAAAAGAAATACTAAACAGTTTTGGTGTTAGAATCCAACGCGGAATTGTAGCAGGTAACCATAAAGAAGCTGTGGACGCAGCAAGGCAATTAACTGCGGAAACCGGAACAAGTTGGCATGTAGTGAAAGCTCAAATTCATGCCGGAGGCCGTGGAAAAGGGGGAGGAGTTAAACTGGCAAAGAATTTACAGGAAGTAGAAAGCATTTCTAATGATATTATTGGAATGATGCTAAAAACACCTCAAACTCCTGCCGAAGGTAAAAAGGTACATCAGGTATTAATTGCTGAAGATGTGTATTACCCCGGTGATTCTGAACCGGAAGAATATTATATATCTGTTTTGCTAAATAGAAAAACCGGTAGAAATATGATCATGTATTCTACGGAAGGAGGTATGGATATTGAACAAGTAGCAGAAAAAACACCGCATTTGATTTTTACTGAAGAGATTGATCCCGCTATAGGGTTGCTACCTTTTCAAGCTAGAAAAATTGCATTTAATTTAGGGTTAAGTGGTATGGCATTTAAAGAAATGACCGCATTTGTTAGTTCTTTATATACAGCTTATGTAAAATCCGATTCGTCTTTATTTGAAATTAATCCGGTATTAAAAACATCCGACAATAAGATTTTGGCAGTAGATGCAAAGGTATCTTTAGATGATAATGCATTATTTCGCCATAAAGAGTATGTACAATTAAGAGATCTGCGCGAAGAAAACCCTATCGAAGTTGAAGCGAAAGCCGCCGGTTTGAATTATGTCGATTTAGACGGAAATGTTGGTTGTATGGTTAATGGAGCCGGATTGGCCATGGCAACAATGGACTTAATTAAGCAAGCCGGAGGTGATCCGGCAAATTTTCTGGATGTTGGAGGTACCGCAGATGCAAAACGTGTAGAAACGGCCTTTAGAATTATTTTAAAAGATTCGAATGTAAAAGCAATTTTAGTGAATATTTTTGGAGGAATTGTCCGTTGCGACCGTGTTGCCCAAGGTATTGTAGATGCATATACAAATATGGGCGATGCCATTAAAATACCTATCATTGTCCGTTTACAGGGCACGAATGCTAAAGAAGCTAAAGAATTAATAGATACGAGCGGAATGGCAATTATTTCTGCTATTGAGTTTCAGGAAGCAGCAGATAAAGTACAAGAAGTATTGATTGAATAAATTGAAAGATTCAAAGATTGAAAACTTTATTCTCCGATTTATTCATTGTAAATTAATCAACTAGTCCTAATCCTGCCTACGGCTTCATGCCATTTATTTATACTGTGAATAGCTTCACCTTTAGAGATTTCCGGAATGAATTTTTTATCCATTTTCCATTGGAGTTTTAATTCATCAAGATTCCAATACCCGATAGCCAATCCGGCTAGATAAGCTGCACCTAAAGCAGTTGTTTCAGTAATTTGTGGTCTTATGACATTGAGTTGAAAAATGTCCGATTGAAACTGCAACAACAAATTGTTAACGGCAGCTCCGCCGTCAACTCGTATTTCTTTGCTTATATATTTTGTGTCTTCTTCCATAGCTTTTACAATATCGTATATCTGATAAGCAATTCCTTCTAAAGTAGCTCTGGCAATGTGGGCTTTATTTGTGGCTCTGGTGATTCCAAAAATAGCACCTCTGGCATACGGATCCCAATAAGGGGCCCCCAAACCTGTGAGTGCAGGCACAAATACAATGCCTTGACTGTCTGAAACAGCATCGGAAAGCGCTTCAATATCTTTCGCATCCTGAAACATCTCCAAACCATCCCGTAACCATTGAACAGCAGCTCCGCCAATAAAGACACTTCCTTCCAAAGCATAGGTTGTTTTTCCATTGATTTTCCAAGCGATGGTTGTGAGTAAATTATTATGAGAAGGAATGGGACTTTCTCCGGTGTTCATTAACAGAAAGCAACCGGTTCCATAGGTGTTTTTCACCATTCCTTTTTCCGTACAAAGCTGACCAAGAAGTGCAGCCTGCTGATCTCCGGCAATTCCGGCAATCGGAATGGCTTCACCTAGAAGAGAAGCGTCTGTAGTTCCGTAAACTTCACTACTTTCCCTGACTTCCGGGAGCATGGTTTTGGGAATGTTGAAAAGTTCCAGAAGTTCGTCATCCCATCGCAACGTATGAATATTAAATAACAAGGTTCTGCTTGCGTTGCTAACATCCGTGATAAAAACTTCTCCTTTTGTCAGTTGCCAGACAAGCCAGGTATCTATGGTTCCAAAGCATAAATCTCCTTGATCTGCAAGTTCTCTTGCACCTTCTACATTGTCCAGAATCCATTTTACTTTGGTAGCTGAAAAATAAGCATCCAAAACAAGTCCGGTTTTCTTCCGGATGAGATTAGCATAGCCCTTCTTTTTTAATTCTTCACAATAGCCTGCTGTTCTTCTGTCTTGCCACACAATCGCGTTGCATAAAGGTTCACCGATATTTCTATTCCATACAACTGCAGTTTCCCGCTGGTTGGTAATACCTATTCCTGCGATATCCCGGATAGTGATCTTTGCTTTTTCCAACACTTTTTTAATTGTCGTCAATTGAGATGACCAGATTTCCAGTGCATCATGTTCCACCCAGGCATCCTCAGGAAAAATCTGTTCAAAATCCTGTTGCGCTATAGAAACAATATTTCCTTGATGGTCAAAGATAATTGATCTTGACGAGGTAGTACCTTGATCCAGAGAAAGAATGAATTTTTCAGACATGATTTTTGGATTAATTCAATAGGTAATTTTTAGCCAAAGCAATAAACTCTTCGGTTTGGGTATTAGCCCAGTGAGTATCTTTGTCCAATTCTTTTGCCAAAATTTCAGATATTTTTGGAGCTGATTCTACAGCTGCTTTTGCATCTAAAAAGAGCAACCGTATTCTGCGAGCCAGAATATCTTCAACAGTTCTTGCCATTTCATTTTGAATGAACCAAACAATTTCACCCACTGTATAATCATATTGAGGATGAATTTTCTGTGCATAAACTTCTTTGGTTTGGATGAATCTTTGGAGGTTTTCAGCATCACTTCCGTAAACATCCCAGTGCGAATCTTCCGGGCGTAACTGATTGTCAATACTGCCATGAATTGAAAACGTTTCTGTAACTGAAAACTTGTTCAATAAACCATGAACTTCAATTGCTTTATCCATGACCTCTTCTGCCATTTTCCTGTAAGTGGTCCATTTGCCGCCTAGAATGGAAATCAATCCGGTTTCAGAAACGATGATTTTATGCCCTCTTGATATTTCTTTAGTATTTTTCTTATCACCTTCGGGAGCAACTAAAGGTCGCAATCCCGCAAATACAGAAAGTACATCTTTTCTCCCGGGAACTTTTACCAGATAGGCAGCGGCAGTTTGTAAAATGAAATCGATTTCTTCATCAAAAGCTTTGGGTTCATAACTTGGTTTGGTAATGGGTGTATCTGTTGTTCCAACAATGAGTTTTCCATGCCAGGGAACTATAAAAAGTACTCTGCCGTCAGAAGTTTTTGGAATCATTAAAGCATGTTTGCTGTTTAAAAAAGAAGTATCTAAAACAAGATGTATCCCTTGACTGGGAACTACTTTTAACTCTCTTTTTTTGCGACCGTTCAATTTAAAGATCTTGTTGGCAAAAACACCGGTAGCATTGACAACGACTTTGCCTTTTACCGTATAGACTTCGCAAGTTTCTTTATCCTCTACAAGAACACCTTGAATAGTGCCTGTATGATTTTTTATCAAATTAATTACTTTGGTATAATTTAATACGGTTGCTCCATGTTGTACGGATGTTTGTGCCAGGTTTACGGCGAGGCGAGCATCATCAAACAGACCGTCATGGTAAACAACACCTCCGGAGAGTTTTGATCGTTTTAAGGTAGAGAACCTTTTTGTCATTTCTTTTTTACGGATCCATGTCGATTTTCCCAGGCTTAGCTTTTTGGCCAGAAAATCATATATTTTTAAACCTATGGTGTAATAGAAATTTTCCCACCATTGATAACAAGGGATGATGAAAGTTTGATTTTTAAAAAGGTGTTTGGCATTTTTTGAGAGAATTCCTCGCTCCTTTAATGCTTCTTTTACCAAACTGATGTTTCCTTGCGCAAGATATCTGACACCACCATGCACTAACTTGGTACTTCTGCCGGAAGTCCCCTTGCCGAAATCTACATGCTCAAAAAGTACTGTCGAAAAACCTCTGGTAACAGCATCCAAAGCGATGCCCAAGCCACTGGCACCACCACCAATGACAATGATGTCCCATTCAGTTACTTCCTTTAATTTTTTAAGTTGTTTTTCTCTTGAGATCAATAGGTATTGCTGTTTGATAACCTCACAGATACTTAAAACCTGTGGATTATATATTGGTATAAAGGTTTAAAAAACATGATCAGGATGTTCCAATTTGTCCAACAAAGAGCGGTACTCTTTTTGTAACAAAGATAATCCATATTGATAAGAAGCATTCATCCATCCGAATCCTTCCCGGGTTATGTACGAAAAATCTGTTCCTACATTTCCGTATTCTGCAAAGACTTTATGAGTAGCTGCTACAACATCGTATTTTTCAGGAATGGTTCCGTTGTAATCTACTGCATTTCGGGTGATCATATACAACCACCTGTAGATCAGCTCTTGGGCAAGATTTTCATATTCGTAATTTAACAAGCCTTTCCAGATCATCATTTGGTGTGGAGCCCAACCATTCGGATAATCCCATTGTCTCTGTGGTCTTTTTTCTGAAATTTCACCAATACTTTTTTGGGTACTCCCGGCAATGCCTCCTTGTTGTAATAATTGTGGTATCGCATTTTTTACGAGTTGTGTTGCTTGTTCTTTGGATGCCAGTTTACACCATAAAGGAAGTAGCGTAGTGGCAGCGATGAAATCAGATCGTTTTTGAAGTTTTGTATCATAGTCAAAATACATTCCTTTGATCGCGTTCCACAAATATTGATCGACCAGTTCTCTTCGTATTTTTGCCTTTTTCATCCAATAATTACCGGTGAGCGTTTGATCTCCCATAGCAAACAGGTCGTCAAACTCGTTTTGTATGAGTTCCGCAAAATCAGTTTCGTATTTGTAGAGCATACAGTTGAGGTCTACAAGGTTAAGATCGGCACAATTTCCATCAAGCCTATACGATGTATCGTGTCCGGATTCTCTTACCGATCTGTCATGCAAAAAATAAAGGTCTAATAATGGGTTTTGGATACTCCCATTATCATAAGCCTCAATATATTCGGTAATTGTCAATCCTTTTTTATTAGCAAAAGGTTCAATAATTGCATCAAAATGCCCTTCTTCGGTTTCCGGAGGAATTCCTATTCCTTCTGCCAGATAACGATTTAACCCATTTTCAGTTTTCCTTTTACCATCTACCATCCAGATGGTCTCGTAGGCTTTGATAGCTGTTTCCAAATGGCTTTTCAACCAATTTTTATTTTTGGTTACTTCATAAACTTCTCTGATGAGGCTAGAATAAAAAGGCGGTTGTGTCCTGGTCAGGTAGTAAGAACGATTGGCATTTAAGATTTTTCCGTAATGTTCTATCTGATATTGAAAATGATCTGCCATACTTTTGGCTAAGGTTACTTTTCCATCCACCATCAGTCCCACAGCTTCAAAATAACTGTCCCAGCCATACATTTCATTAAATCGTCCTCCGGGAACAACAAAAGGTATTCCAACAACTTCCTTTTCTTTTTGTTCTAATCTTAAACTCAAAATTCCGGGAGATTTGTTGATGGATTTTACGTATTCCGGAGTAATGTTTTCCGGTAACCGTATGGTTTTGATGGGGAGCGTTTTCTCTAAATCAGTATAGTATTTATAGGCTATATCATCTTTGAAAGGGACATAAACAGGCAGTACGTCAGAGGTTAATGATTTGTTTTTGGTATCGCTAGTGAGTCTTTTGATCCCGGATTTGTCCATAGTTCTGGTAAGTCCGTTCCAATAGTATTCTTTGATCATTCGGGAAATTCTATCGGTAGGGAGTTCTTCAATTTTTTTAAGAGGAATCTTTGCAATTGCTTTTCCTTCCAGTTTTTGAATGACCAGTTCTTGCAGAAGGTTGGAAAGATGGTACGTTCCTTTTATTTTATAAGATTTTTCGTTGTAAAAAACAGTAAAAGATTTGGGGCCTTTGTCTTCTACCGTAATTTTTTTATCACCGTCGGTGTCCTCTTGTTCTAAAAGCCGCTCTAAAGTTTGTTCAATATCAAATTCAAAAATCATAGATTATGGGTTACTAACTTGTTTAGTCTGAAGATAGCAAAAAGGATAATAGCCATGGGAACGAGTGAAAGATAAAAAACATTATTTCCTCCTAACAGATCGAATAAACTTCCAATGATAAATGACCCGATGGTTCCGCCTGCAGCAGAGAAAAATGTTAAGATTCCAGCTAATGAGCTATGTTGAGATTTATCGGTATTGGAAAGTACCGTAGAGCTTATCAAGGGGTACAAAGGAGCTAAGAACAGCCCAATCATAGGGAATAAAAATGATACTAAAGGCAAATCACTTAATTTCCCCGCAGTTTGATTGGGAACATTACTTGCCATAGGAAGTATCAAAAGCACTAAAACAACAGCTAAAAGCAACCCTGTAGTGGCGATGTAAACCCATTTAATTTTTTTAATTAGCAACCCGGTAATAAACCTCCCAAAAGCAAATGAAGCCATTAATATAACTGCCATCTGCGATGCTAATTTTGCTTTGATGTTTAGAGTTTCTTTATTAAATGTAGGTAACCAGGTCATGATACCCTGTTCAGTCATTACATAAAAAAAAGCAAAAACAGCAAACAACCATATGACGGGCGTTTTAAATAGTTGAAGCATATTGCTAAAATCCTGACGTAATGTTGTTGTTGTTTCTTCTATATGGAGGTTGAATTTTGATAGCAGGATAATGAAAAAAGAGATCCCGATAATGGCCGCCATGAGTACATATCCTCTTAACCATCCATTGGGATCTGTATCACTATAGAATAAAGGAAAAACAGTATACATAAAAATGATGCCCACCATGAAGGTAGTTTCTATATAACTCATCAGTTGGCTGTGATCTTTTTTTGTATTTGTTGCATATCCTATTAAAGCATACACAGATACTTTTACAATAGCAAATGACATTCCTGTTACGGCAAATAGTATTTTAACTACCCAAAAAGCATTGCCATAATACATTCCCAAACAACCTAAAAATACAAAAGCCAATGCAAAAAGCATTCCTTTTTTATAACCTATTTTGGGTAAAAAAGAACCTATGATAAAGGAAATAATAGCAATGGGTATGTCTTTAAATAACTCAAGAAGAGCAGCACTATCTTTGGAAACTCCATATACCTCTTGAGAACGTTCAATTAAAATTCCTACACTATTTAAGAGTGCTGCAAAAACAAAATAGATGAGAAAGAGCGATATTTTAATTCCTATATTTTTCATTGAGCTTCGGTTTTACGGATATTTAAACGGATGGCTAATAAAGAAGCAATGATAAAGAACACTCCGGCAAATAAAATAGCGTTGATAGCATTTCCTCCCAAAAGATACTTATAAATAGGCCCAAATGTGAGGGTTTGAATGCCCATTGGAATGACAATCATCATATTTAAGATACCCATGTATACACCTCGTCTGTCTTGCGGAACAACTTTAGATACCATGGTGTACGGTATTCCCATCATAGCGGCCCAACCAATTCCAAATAGTATCATTGGAATCAAAACCAGATTTGGATCGCTGATAGATGGGATACAAAACAAGGCTATTGCCGTGCTCACCAAACTTAAGCCATAAATCTTTTTACCACCAAAACGAGTGGTTAAGGGTACTAGTGCCATGGCAATCAACATAGTAGCAGTATTGTAAGTAAGGCTCATTTTTGCAGCTTGAGAAGCCGCTTCGGAAGTAGAATAACCCAACGTTAATTTAAAGAGCGGCGTAATAAACTGCCAATAAATAAAGAGTGCGTACCATTGAAATAAATAAACAGCTCCTATTTTCCACATAAATTTTGGCATATCTTTAATTGCGTCAACTATTTCTATAAAAGGCTTTATGACACGTTGACTTAAAGGTAACATCTTCATTTTATTTACTTCTTTCATTTCTTCTTCTGTAGGAGGAATTTCCGGAGTTTTAAGTACAGACCATAAAATAGTTGTTAATGATAGAATACCCCCAATATAGAACGAATAATACAACCATTGCGGAATAGTACCTGCTTCTTCAACAGATTCTCCCCCAAATAAATATTGAAATAAAACAATGGAACCATTAGCTAATAAAATTCCTGCCCCTACAAATAAACTTTGCATTTGGTAACCTAAGTTCAATTGTTTTTCAGGTAATTTATCACCTACAAAAGCTCTGTAGGGTTCCATAGCCATATTATTCCCAACATCTAAAATCCATAATAATCCTACAGCAAACCAAAGGACAGGGCTATGAGGAAATGCAAACAAACACAGGCTACCCAGTAATGCTCCTATCAAAAAATAAGGCTTGCGTCTCCCCCAACGAGGAGACCAAGTTTTATCTGACATGGCACCAATGATTGGCTGAACGATAAGGCCGGTTACAGGCCCGGCAATATTTAAAATAGGTAGCATCTCTTCCGATGCGCCCAAATATAGGAATATGGGATTTATTGCAGTTTGTTGTAGCCCAAAACTGTACTGGATTCCCAGAAATCCAACATTCATATTTAATATTTGCCAAAAAGATAACTGTGGTTTTTTAATCATCATATTGTATTTAAGTTCATTATTGCTGTTTTAAAGGGAAGAACACATCTGTTTTCCAGGTCAATTCACTGGTTCCCGAATGAGGGTCATTGTAATAAAACTCTACGGGGTAGAGCTCTATAGCTATCCGGTTTCTAGCTGTATATGCTATCATACTGAACCAGGCCCTGTCTGAAAGCATATAATTGCCGTTAAAGACTATTTTAAGCGCTTCTCTTTCGGGAATCGTTTTTAATACGATATCTTTTAGCAATTTATATTCCTTTTTTTTAGGAATAGGAAAGCAAAAATCAAAATCGATCGTTTCCTTTTTTTGATGCCATTGGGTAACCTGTAATAGAGGATATTCCGTAATGGGAATTTCATTTAATCTTAAAAAATCCAACAAAATCGGGTTTTTTTCTATCATCTGGCTTGCTTTTGAAAGTAATTTCCCGGAAGAAGATACACAGGCACAGTACTTTTCAGGGATAGTTGCTTTTTCGGGAGTACTGACCTTGTATTTTAACTCATGGGATTTTAATTCGTTTCGTATCTTTTTTGCGATTCGAATACTTTTTCTTACAAAATCGGTCTTACCAAAAAGCAATTTGAATTTTTGATAAATACTGTGATTTTTATCTTTAAAACAGGCATATACTTTTGTAATGGAATCTGATATGCTGTAAAATTGCCAATCTATAAGCATGATAGAATCGTTTTCTTTTATTTGTAAGGCTACTTTTGAAAATGCCTGTTTACTTAAAATTTGAGTTTTTTTGGCTTTTGAACCGGGCCATATATTCCAATTGGATAATTTATGGTAAACTACGCCCGGAGCATTACTCGTTTCAAAGGTTACCCGGTAGTCGTACTTTTTTATAAAGAAATACCAGATTGCAGCAGCTACCAGTACACCCGAAATAGCATATATGAGTTGTTTTTTTTTCACGAAGTTGTGCTATTTTTAACTACTGTTTTTCAGGATTTGTTATCAGTTTTTCAACAACATATTTCCCTATATCTCGTCCTTGTTTTACACCTATATCTATTGCGGCTTTATAGTGAATCCCTCCATAGAGCCTGCTTATGGCTGCTTCATTTGCTGCTTGCTCAAAAGAAGAAAACGAACGAACGGGTAATCCGTACGGAATTTCCGTGTCATCATCGAAGTTGAAATTTTCACCGAAAATAGAGGTAAGTACCACCGAAGCGGCTCCTGATATCACAGAATGCCCACTGGTATATTCGGGAAAAGGAGGAGTTTGCAAAATGGGTTGCCAACTGTCATCTATGTATTCATTGATTAACGTTTCCGGTCGTACCAGATTGCTTCGATATTTTTCATCCCAGCAACTGATAAATCCTTCAAAAAGCCCTATTGATGTTTTCGTGAATGCATGTACGGCATTTTCAAAATCATACTTACTTTTTTTACAGGCTATTTTTGTAATACCAATCCAGTGAGCTCCCGGAGTTATTTTTTTTGTGGCAAACATCAAATGCCCTCTGGTTATGGAAATATAAGGGTTACAATCCCAAAACTGAGCAATTTGAATCTCTTCCGAGCTGTCTCCCTTTTTCGTGATTTCCCGACTAATATCGTATACTTCTATGAGTTCTTTATAAAATGCACTGTTTTTTTCCAGGGAAAACGGCGGGTGTTTGGCAGGTTTGAATTGTGCGGCAGAATCTAATACTAAAGTTCTGATTTTATTCCAATGTGGTTCAATTCCGTTCATATAAGCAGGAGGCGTTGGCTGCCACCGTGAAGGATCGTCAATTTTTACCTGGAACTTTGGCATCGTGGGTATTTGCGCATAATTATCTTTACCCATCCATTCTTTTATATGGTCTATTACCTTTGTAGCATAATTTTTAGAGGTATTAAATTCTTTGCCGTTCTTTTGTTTCCATACACTGAAAAGACTGTCTCTGTAGCTACTGATTTTTTCTTCGGAAAAAATGAGCGTTTTGCTTATTTCGATATGAGCAATTAAGGCTGCCAGATCCAGGTTGATGTTCTCATTTTCAGGTTTTGGAATGGGGTGTAACCCTTTCAATTGACCACTCAAAGGTGTAAAGTTTCCCTTTTGTGAGATAATTTCATAAGCTGCAATGTTCGGATATACATATATTCTGCTGGCAACAGGCGGCGAAAATATGTCGTGAACCATTATTTCTGTTACCTTATCTACACTATGGTAAAAATCGATAGTGTCTATGGTAATGGGTGTTTCTTTTTTACAGGAAACAATAAAAACAGCGATGATAAAACTTCCTGATAAAAATGGTTTTTTACTCATTTTCAATTGCATATATCTGAGGTTTTTGGTTATTAAAAGTAATTAATAAATAAGGCGTATTATTGATATTTATAAGATTCAGGTGTCTGGTAGATTTTAAGCTTACATCCAGACCCAGTTCATTTCCTGAAATGATAGTTGTTGGGTTTTTGATAAGTGCTCCGGGAAAAGTATCAAATCTCCCGTGATAAGGAGTAACCCCAAAGAAATTACCGGCAGCCAATACTTCTTCAGCTGTATCGCCATCAAAATCCGATTTCAAAAAAGCTTTGATAGGGGCTATCTGCATCTTATTCCCAAAAGGGATAAAACGGAATTTTCCTGCATTATTTTCCAGGTATCCGGAACTTAATGTATGTACTTTTAGCGTTTTGCCGGCTTTTAAATTTTTCTTTCCAAATATTTCTTCAACGGTTTTCCCTGCAAATGCTCTATATGCGGGATATTTCTTTCGCAAATGGGGCATTTGCCCACTGAGTTCATCGAAAGAGGTAATAGGGTAGTACCCCCCTTGTTTATAATGGGCTATAACGGGCTCGTTTATGCCATTCTTATCAAAGTCATTGTGATAGAGCATCAGAGGCTTTTGAGCGGTAGCCGTTAATTTTGTATTGTGACCCCAATTTCCCAGTAGGTAATCCTGATCGCCATCCTGATCAATATCAAAAGCTATAATTGCCTGCCAAAGTCCGTTTAAAGGTTGGTCAAGGAGTTCTTTTCGGGCAAATTTTCCATTTTCGTTTTTTAAAAATACAGGAGGCATCCATTCTCCCACAGCAATTATATCCTGAATCCCGTCCTGGTCAAAATCCGACCAGATAGCATGGGTTACCATCCCTATCGGGAGCTTTTGAATGCTGTCTTTGGAGAACGCCCCTTTGTGGTTATACAAAACATAGGACATGGGAATTTCTCCGTAATTATTGGTAACTACATGGTTTCCTATAAATACATCCGTATCATTATCTCCGTCTACGTCATTGGCAATGACTACGGAGGCATTTTCATTTAGTTCTTTTATATATTCAATTGCTTGTAGGGAGTCTTTATTCAGTAAAACCCTATCTAGCAGTGCCGGTTGCACTCTTGAGAAATCCGCTCCTCCGGTGGCAATAAAAATATCGTTTTTTTGGTCGTTGTTAAAATCTGAAATGACTGCGGATACGTCTTCCGTAATACTATCTTTTTTAGTATTTGGCAATTGCTGTAATTCAAATCCGTTTGCTGTTTGAATATAGATTTGCGAAGGAGCGTATTTTGAACTTCCGAAAAACAGATCTTCTTTGCCGTCTTCATTCAGATCTCCTACGGCAACAGCGGGTCCCGATTCGGATACTTTAAAGGGAATAAGAGGTTGCCTGTGAAAATCTACATAAGAGTCTTCTTTATGCGTATATGTTATGTTAAAGTTGTGAGATACCCTGGTAAAGAGCACTTTGTTTTGATTCTTGGGCATCTTATAAGAGGGCATCTCTTCTTGATAGGGGATTGTTAAATCTTGATTAACAGGAAGTTCTTTTACTAATTGCGGTGTACCATTTGGCCATATAATCCTTAGCGAATCTATGGTAGTATAATTCCCATAGCCAAAATGAATAATAGGTTGTGAACTGGCTTGAAACCCTCTGGAAGTGAATAGTTCTTTGAATTGCAGCGTACCCTCGTTGTGATATGAGTATACTTTGGTTCCTATTCCCTGAGGGTTCTTTTCCGTGTATGTGAATTTTAATTTTAAGTAGTTTGTTTTTTGGTCTGCCAGGTTTTCTAAGATACCGGCCTGACTATTTAAGTTGTTGATTACGAGGTCTAAATCTCCATCGTTGTCAAAATCGCCAAAAGCAGTTGCTCCTGATACCAGGGCATCTTTTGACATCCAGGCACCTGACTTATCATTGAATTTGAGAGTAGACGTCCCTTCAAAGATATAATTATGTACTTTTCCTGAAGGCATTAGATTCAGCGCCTCTTTGTCTACCAATTTGGTTTGATTTATTTTATTTTTGATCTTTTCACTGGAAACAAACCGAATGAAATCGAGATCATTAGGCCTTTTGGGAATCCCATTGGAAATAAACATATCCTGATGTCCGTCCTGATTGTAATCTTCTATCAAAACACTCCAACTCCAATCGGTTGCAGCTACACCACTCAACAGTGCGGTTTCCATGAATGGCTGCTTTTTTTGATTGATATGAAGCATATTACGAGTATACTGATAATAATATCCAAAACGTTCTGTCCTGAGTTTGAGGGTCTGAAAATTATCATCGCCTTCCGTAGATTTGAGTACAGATTCGTCTTGAGGAAGCATATCTAAGGTCATTAAATCGGGCCATCCGTCACGATTAATGTCTGACACATCATTTCCCATAGAGAATCTGGTAATATGCCCAAAATATGTTCGCAGGGATTCTTTAAAAGTGCCATCTCCCTGATTCAGATAGTAATAGTCATCTTCATGAAAATCATTTCCTACATAGATATCAGGATATCCGTCTTTGTTAAAATCGGAAATGGCAAGCCCCAATCCATAACTGTTAATACCTCCATAAATTCCTGCTTCTTCACTTACGTCTGTAAATGTGTGGCCATCATTTCGCATCAATCTATCTCCGGCCTCATAATTTCTTTGCTCTCTTAGTGATGCTTTGCCAAAAGAGTTTTGTGTATGTACTGCATGATTTAACAGGTACATGTCCAGATCGCCGTCCAGATCATAGTCAAAGAAAGCAGCAGTGGAGCTAAAAGTGTCAAAATCCAATCCGTAAGCTGCTGATTTTTCCGTAAAAGTATTATCTCCATTGTTAATAAAAAGTTGATTGTGCCCTTCAAATCCGTTGATACCTACCACTGCACAAGTATAAATATCTAAAAAACCATCATTATTAACATCTGCCATGACCGTACCGGTATCCCAACTGTTTTTTCCGGCTACTCCTGCCTGATCTGTTATATCTTCAAATTGCCAGTTTCCTTTGTTTAGATACAATGCGTTTTCAGACTGGTTTGCCGTAAAGTAGATGTCGGGAAGCCCATCATTATTAATATCTCCTACCGCAACTCCGCCACCATTATAAAAATACAGATAGTCCAGGATATTCAGTTCATCCGTGGCATTTATTTTATTGTTAAAAACAATACCGGTAGTATCGACCTTTTTGTTTTTAAATAAGGTCTGCTCCCTATTGCATGCACAGATAAAGACAAATCCGAAAATCAATAGTACAATTTTATTCATTAACTGAAAATATTTTTGGAATATCATTATTTATTGCTAAAAATAAAAAGGTTTTTCCCGAACGATCTTTAAATGTTTTGATATGTTTTACTTCATTTTTGATAAAGAAACCGCTTTTATCATAGTCCTGCCACAAAAAGTTATGGTTTCCGTCGTTGAGTAAAACATCTCCGTATCCGGCATCCAGTCTCGAATATTGCGGTTTAAACTCGTAATCGTTACCACCCATTACAAGATCGAGATAACCATCTTTATTTACATCTATACATACGATGTCGCAGATACAGGATAATTGCGTTCTTACCGGTAACTCTTTGGTTGTAAACACTCCGTTTCCCTGGTTAATAGCTACCAAAGATTCGGAAACTTCTACATATTTTACTTCCGAATTGTTTATGATTTCTTTTGAAAAAAGTTCCTGAATGGTTTTTTTCGCGTAATCGGAAGCTTTTAAATTTTCTTTTTTTAAGGATAATAACTGAGCTACCAGTTCTTTTTTCTGATGGAGAGGATAATCTTTACCATCAATTGTCTGAGTCATGATTTGCTCAATGGTTCCGTTATTGTCAAAATCGTTGATCCAGATTTTCATGGGACTGCCTTTTTCAGGGATGTAATGCAGATTTTTACCTTGATTTCCCATGATAAAATCGATATCTCCGTCATTGTCCAAATCGGCTTCTTTTATGGCTTTCCACCATCCGTGCAAGCTGTCTAAAGACGATTTTAATAAAGAAAGCCGTCTGCCTCCTCGGTTGACAAATATTTTAGGTGTTCCCCAGTCGGAAACCGTGATCAGGTCTTTTTTGCGATCCTGATTGATATCCACCCATAACGCATCTGTAATCATACCGGCTTTTTTTACGTGATATGCAATGCGTTCCGTAGCATTTTTAAAGGTTCCATCTCCTTGATTTTCCAGGAATACATGTGTAGGGTTGATACCATAGTGGCTTACCACGCTTCTGGAACCTATAAAAAGATCCATATCGCCGTCTTCATCAAAATCATTTGGAGCAATGACGGAAACATTATCTGCAGAAGAAGGAATATTGACCGACGATTTTGAAAACCCGCCTTTACCATCGTTCAAGTAAAGTCGATTTTTCATTTTGGGTTGATTGCCGACTTCGTTACCCCCCGACCCGACCATAAGGTCCATATCACCGTCCTGATCCGCATCAAAAAAAGCAGCGGCAGTATCTTCAAATTCACGGTCTTCCTCAAAAGCTTTGGGTAGGTAAGGTTGTAATCTCCCTGACCCTTTATGATAATAGATGGTAGCCGGTTGCCCTCTAGACCCACCGATAAAAATATCTTCGTGTCCGTCATTATTAATATCTGCAATACTTAGAGCAGGCCCTTCTTGTGATAATTGATGGCTGATAAGGCCTTCGTAGTTAAAATCATTATAAGCATTTTCTTCATGAGCTATGAGTTTTGTATTCTCCAGTTTTTGTAATTGGGTGTTTTGTGAAGGGTGTTTTTTAGGCACTACATATTTTTGAGTAGCTTCTGACTGGGAAAGTTGCAAAGTTTGGTTTGCCTGTACATTTTGCAAACGAGTAAAAGAGTCATCCGACCAGATAACATGTATGGAATCGATCGTATTGGCTTTGCCTAATCCCACAGTCATAGTATATTCCATAGATGATTGAAAGCCTCTGAACGGAACGAGTTCCTGGTAGGTGATACTGCTCCCGGAAAATAATTTTACTCGGGTACCTACTGCAAACAGGTTTTTCTCTTTTCCTTTGAACTTGAGTTTGATGTAATGATTACCTGTCTTCTCTGAAGTATTATTCCTATAGACAAATGCTTCCATGTTGACATTGTTTACTACGAGGTCTAAATCTCCGTCATTATCCAAATCTCCGTAAGCAGCTCCGTTAGACATACCGGGTGTACCCAAACCCCATTGTTTGGCCATGTTTTTAAAAGTCAAATCTTTGTTGTTTCTATAAGCATAATTGGGTAACGGAACTACGGGCATTTTATTAATGATAGAATCGATGGCTTCTTTTTTTCCGGTAAGGGCCATTTTCTGGATAATCTCATTGGCAAAAAAATCAACAAAATCCAGATCAGTAAGGTCGTGGTTAATACCATTCGTGACATAGATATCGCGATAGCCGTCATTATCCATGTCAAATAAAAGCCCTGCCCAACTCCAGTCGGTGGCAGAAATACCGCTATAATAAGCTATTTCGGAAAAACTCCCGTTTCCATTATTGAGTTGTAAAGTATTTTGAATGTATTGCTGGTAAAAATCTCTGCTCTGTTTTAGTTTGAAAACATCATATCCTTCAAACTCCATGACAGATTTGACTCTTTGATCACCGTCGGGAAGCATGTCCGTAATAAAGATATCTGCCAGACCATCATTATTGATATCTGCCATATCTATACCCATTGCCGACAGGGAAAGATGAGGGGTCCAGTTTTTTATTTCTTCTCTAAAGGTTCCATCCCGGTTGTTAATATATAAATAATCTCTTTCGTAAAAATCGTTGGATACATAAATATCGGGATAACCATCCTGATTAATATCACTGATCATGACTCCTAAACCAAATCCAATCAAACTACCATAGATCCCTGCTTCTTCACTTACATCTGTAAATGTATTGCTGTCATTTCTCAATAGCATATCACCCACTCCTCTGAAGATATCCGGAACATTTTTCCAGTTTTGTGCCCTTTGTTCTCTTTGCTTGGCAAATTTAAGGCTACTCACCGGAATATTGCTGTTATTTAATATATAAGCATCCAGGTCGCCGTCTTTGTCATAATCAAAAAAAGCGGCATGAGTTGAAAATCCGGTATGAGCCAAATTGTATTCTTTGGCTTTTTCAGTAAAAGTAAGGTCGCCGTTGTTGATGTAAAGGTCATTATCATGATTATCTCCTTTTAAATTTCCGGCATTGCTTACATATATATCTAAAAGGCCATCATTGTTTATATCTACCATATTAACACCGGTAGACCATGGTTTGTTTCCTTCTACTCCGGCAGCAGCAGAAATATCTTCAAACGTAAAATCACCTTTGTTTAAATATAATTTATTAGCCTCCATATTTGCTGTCATATATATATCGGCCAGCCCGTCATTATTAATATCACCTATGGCAACACCGCCTCCGTTATAAAAATTTCTGTATTTAAAAATATTGAAGTTTTTTTGGTTTACTACCTTATTTACAAATTGAATACCTGTTTTAGAGGCAGGCAGGGCAGTAAAAAGGATATTCTTTTCAGTTTTTTCATTATTTTCCTTTGCTTTTTCACATGAAGTAAATATCAGTGTCAATACAATGAAAAAGACACGAGTACTATATGTAAATGGTTTGGATATATGATTCATTGGAATTTTTAAAAAGTTTTATTTATCAAACATATTTATTCAATTATATAACTTAAAATACTGTCATTATTTCTGGCAACCAATAAGTACGTTTTATCTTTTATCTTTATTTTTCTATGGGCCTGTACTGTTCCCTGAATTCCAAAATGATAGTACGGAACATAAGAAAAACCTCCTTTTTGATCGTTTATAAGAACTTCCCCGTGCGAGGCGTCTAATTTACTTAATTGTGTGTTTAATTCATAATTATTACCCGCTAACATAATGTCAGGATAAGCATCTTTGTTGAAATCATATACAAAGATGTCATTGATAGCTGAAATTTGACCAAAATAGGGGAAGGGCTGTTTTTTGAATTTCTGTTGCCCTAAATTTTCAAAATAACAGGTAGCCAATTCGTATACCCTTTTTTTCTCAGATTTACGCAGTTTTGAAGTTGTAAGAATATCCTTAAAACTTGCATTGGCAAAGGATTCATGAGTAAGGTATTTTTTATTGATTGATGGAAGTTGTTTCGCTAATTCTTCTTTGGACGAAAAAAGCGTTTCTTCTCCTTTGTAGTAATAGCTGATAACAGGGTCTTTATATCCGTTATCATCAAAATCGTAACTGTATAAGGTTACAGGTAAATCTTCCGAGGCTTGTAATCTGGAATTTAACCCCCAATTACCCACTATGAGATCTACATCTCCATCCCGGTCAAAATCGTTTGCTTTGATCGTATTCCACCATCCGTTTGATTTTTCCAACCCACCGAAATAAGATTTTATAAATTGATTATTTACATTTAAAAAGATAGTAACAGGCATCCAATGGCCTATCACGATAAGATCTTTTTTACGATCTCCGTTAAGATCTTCGAATACTACATCTTTTACATTGCCTATGCGTTGGAAACCCGGAGCTATTGTTTTGGTAACATCCCGGAAGTTTCCTGTTCCGTCATTTTCGAAAAGGTATTGTTGAGCGGATTTCCCAAAAACGGTTTTTTCTACATCGGAAGTAATGCAAAGATCCAAATCATTGTCATTGTCAAAATCGATAAACTTTACTTTAGATCCGTTTATTTCAATTTCTTTGAATTGGTCAACATCTCTGACAAATGTGCCTTTGTTATTGGTATACAACCTGGGCCGAAGAGGGGTACCCGATTTAAATTCATTTCCCCCGTATTCTATGATAAAAACAAGTAAAAGTTGAGATATTATTTTTACTAATTTATGCAGCAAATTTAAAAGTATCTACATAGGGTGTTTGTCGTTTGACAACGGCAAACACTCTTGCTATTAATTTGTTTCTAATAATGTTAACGGTACTCATTTTACTTTTGCCTTGTTTTATTCTTTTATGATAGTATAATTTCATTTCTGGGTTATGTTGTATAGCAGAAATAGCGCACATATTAATAATTGCTTTCAATTTTTTATTAGCCAAATGAGAGACTTTTGTACGTCCTTTAATACTAGTTCCAGATTGGTAAGGAAAAGGAGCAACACCACAATAAGAGGCAAACTTTCTCCAGTTTTCAAATTTTGAAAAATTGTCAGTAAACACAATCATCATTATAGCAGTTTGCATTCCTATACCTTTAACACTAGTAACAAGTTTATAGGTTTCTTTTAACATTATATTTTGGTCAATAATAGCTTGCATTTGAGTATTAATCTTGTGTATTTGTTTGGTTAGTTCTGCAATCATTTTTTGTTGAACGTCAAAGATTATTTTATACTCTTTTGCTTTATAAATTCTTTTTTGTTCTTTCAAAGTAACTTTAAAACCAGCTCTTTGTTTGTTAAGTTTTGTCCTTAAAGATAAGAGACTTTTTAGTTGTAATATACTTCTTTTAGGTAGCTTACTGGGTTTAAGTTCTTCTTTTAATCGATACCCATATAGAGCAATGCGTTTGGCATCAATTTGGTCATCCTTTCCACGAGCAATACCAATAGATCTTTTAATTTCTAAACCAGAAGCTATGAAAAAAGATAATTTTTGTTCAGTTAAAGACACAGATAATAAATGAGAGTACATTCCTGTATGTTCAAATACAAACATGGTTTCTTCTTTAGAGAAAGACGAATTTTTAAAACTCCACTTTAGCATTAATTTAAATCCAGATTTACTGTTCTCAAACTGTTGAACAATTTGTTTAGAATAGATACAAACATCAATTAATAATTTACTGACATCGATTCCGATAATTTCATTTGTTTTCATAATTTTGTAATTAGATATTAATAATAGTTACTTAAACTAAGACCTTTAATAAGGGCAGAAACTGAAATTCTATATGGTTCTAAGTAACTTTTAAAAAGAACGGAGACTAATACGGGGGATGGCTCTAAAAAGCTAGCTGGCCGCTAAAGTTCACTCCGTTCTTTTGTGTTTTTGGTTATCAACAAAATAAGAGTTATTAACAAAGAAAAAAAGAAGCAAAAAAAGAAATTTCATCATAACTATTATGTTTTTATTTTAAGTAATTATTTCTATTTGCTAATCTAAAGGCTGACAATAATTAAATCTTTATAACCATCATTATTGATATCACCAAAATCATGAGAGATATCTTCATTAAGAAGGGTTTTAGAAAAAAGTGCTTCTTGATGACGTGTGAATTTTCCTTGCTCATTTTGGATAAACATTGCAGAAGGTTGGCCTTTGGCACCTGATATAAAAAGATCCTCCAGGCGATCATTATTTACATCGGCAATAGAAATATCAGGCCCGCAATTAGACAGTGCATAAGGAATTAAAGGATCTCTGCTAAATTCTACCGGGGTATTATCTTTATGCTTAAAAGCTATCTTTTTGACACGTTTTATATTTTTTTGCCGGTTGGTTTTTCGTTCTTTTTTTGATACACTTTTCGCGTTTAGGTAATCTAAAGTAATGGTATTATTAGCTTCTATTTTTTGTATCACTTCTTCTTTGTCGTTTGGCCAGGTGATACGCAATGAATCTAACAAAATTATTTCGCCCAACCCAAAATGAAGTTGAGGAGGTATGGCTGATAAATACCCGCGAGTGGTATAATTTTCCCGTGTTAGCATTTTATGATTTGCGTATAACGTAACCTTTGATCCTATTCCGTACCTGTTTTTCTCCGGACCTTTAAAATGTACCTTTAGATAATTCGTATTTCCCTGGTTTTCTAATGTATTGTTTTTTAATATATACGCATTTTCATTACTATTGTTGACAACGATATCCAAATCTCCGTCATTATCTAAATCGGCATAGGAAGCTCCATTGCTGTATGAATCTTTATTAAAACGGAGCCAATGGTCGGTTATATTTTCAAATTGCAACCCATTTCGATTTTTAAAAAAATAGTTAGCCGTTTTTTTCTTAGGTATTTTTTCAATGAATTTCAATTCACTTTTTGTTAATCCGGAGGCTATTTTTTTCTGAATTTCTTCATTAGCAATGAAATTGATAAAATCCATGTCATTCGTAGCACCGAGGATTCCATTGGTAATATACATATCATTAAAACCATCATTGTCAAAATCGGCAATCAAAGGACTCCACGACCATTCGGTAGCTGCTATGTTACTTAAATAGGCGGTTTCGGAAAAATTGAATTTTCCCCGGTTTATATGCAGTGTATTTTGCATGAACTGAGGAGCATACCCATTTTTTAAATAATAATGATATATCTGATAATCATATTCTTTTCCTGATCTTTTGTATGTTTTTAAATCTTCAGGCAGCATATCCAATGAAACAATATCCATCAATCCGTCATTATTTATATCGGCAATGCTGTTACCCATTGAAAAATGAGTGGTATGCCCTAATTGTAAAGGGTTTTTATGAATAAGTTCCGTAAAAGTTTTATTTTTATTATTGGAATATAGGTAGTCATTTTCAAAGAAATCATTTCCAATATAGATATCCGGATAGTTATCATTATTCAGATCACTAATTCCTATTCCCAAACCATATCCTATATTTCCCTGAAAAATTCCGGAATTTTCCGAGACATCTGCAAATACCCCATTTTTGTTTTCATAAAGCCTATCACCACTTGCCATATCTTTTACCTGCCTTTTAAATCCTTTCCCATAGTTTCTGTTCGGATATATGGAATGGTTTAATAAAAACAGATCCAAATCATGATCTTTATCATAATCAAAAAAAGCTGCCTGAGTAGAAAAAGCGGCAATATTAAGGCCGTATAATTCCGATTGCTCTTTGAAAGTAGGAATGCCTTCTTCATTTATGCCTTGATTAACATATAGTAAATTATGCCCTTTTACGGACAGATGTTTTCCAACTTTGCAAACATATATATCAAGTAATTTATCATTATTAATGTCTACGGTAGTTACTCCTGTTGTCCAACTTTCACTATTATCGATAGCAGCTATTTCAGTAATATCATTAAAATGAAAGTTCCCCTTATTTAAATACAGTTTATCCGGGCCCTGGTTTGCCGTAAAATATATATCCGGTAAATTATCATTGTTAAAATCAGCAATGGCAACCCCTCCTCCGTTATAGAAATAAAGGTAGTTTAGTATATTAAGTTCTTGCGTATTTTTAATTGAATTTATAAAATGAATACCTGTTTCTGAAGAGGAAAGAAATTCAAATTGATTTCCCGGATTTTGAGGCTGCTCTTTATTGCATGAAAAACACAGCACTAGGCAAAGTTTATAAATGATGTTTCTTTGAAGCATGTACACAATATAAACTACTAAAGTACTAAAGAAGTCATTTATAAAGCAATTTTACAGGTGATTTTAATTTTTGAATTCAAAGTAAAAAAACTCAAAGTCTTTCAAACTATTTTTATCAAAAAGAATACTGTTTTCTTAGTGTTTTAGAAGAGTTAGGTAAATTTTCAACTGTTATAGTACCCAAAAATTAATGCAAAAAAAGAAGCTGCCTTTTTAGACAGCTTCTTTTAAACATCTAATCGCAAGTCATACTATACGAAAAACTTAATTTTAGTATCCGGGATTTTGAGTTAAATTTGGATTCAATATTAGTTGGCTATCCGGAATCGGGAATACATTTTTATTGGTATCACCTACTGCTGCAGGGTCTTTAAACTCCCAGTTTTTGGTATATTGCCCAAAACGTATCATATCATTTCTTCTCCAGAACTCGGCATATAATTCACGTCCTCTTTCGTTGAGTAAATCTTGCTCTGTAACCGAAGCCAGAGAAGAGGCGCCTCTTAGTGTTCTTAATTGATTTACCATAGCGGTTGCATCTCCACCTGAACGCATAGTTGCTTCCGCTTTCATCAAATGAGCATCGGAAAATCTAAAGAAAATTTCGTGATTTGCAAATCCGCCATATCTTGGATTGTATTTCATGACTCTAATACCTGTTCTTTCATTATTATTAATCAGGCTTGCATTTCCGCTATTGTCTAAAAACTCTCTGGTGAAAACTAATGGAGCTCCGGGTCGGTCAGTTAAAGGAGTTCCGTCATAATTATATTGTTGCCCTATAAGAAACCCGAAACCTATATTAGAACCATCGGCAAAACCGTCGCTGTTAGAGTCGGTACCACCGGGAACACTTGCTAAAGGCAATCCGGCATTTGGCACAAACCCTCTACGTTCTTCTTGTGAGCCACCCTGAACATTAGAGTTAGGATCTCCTTCAAATAAGTCGTAGAATTCTGCTAAAGTAGAGAAACCATTCCAGCCTCCTCCTGTAATTTCCGGAGCACTGTTATAATGAAGACCATTCCAGATTCTATTCCCTACAGATGTCGGAATAAACCATATAGTTTCATTATCTAACTGCTCTCTGAATATATCAAAATATCCGCTTACTAACGCATATCCTTCCGAAGCAATTTCATTGACAAGCGAAATTACACGGTTCATATCCGTAGTATTTACAGCAGCACCTGTATAAACGTGTTTGTTCAATAAAACTTTAGCTAACAAATACCTGGCTGCTGCTTTATTAGCTCTGGAATTTCCCGCTCCCGGAACTTCTGCAGATAGGTTGGTGATAGCACTCTCTAAATCACTGACAATAAAATCAACAGCGGCACTTCCTGTAAGTACCTGGGGATTCTGAGAAGAAGGAGCTGTAGTATCTCTAAACGGAACCTGTCCGAAATTATCTAAAATAATAAACATTCCTAGAGCTCTTAAAAAAGATGCGTGGCCCATTTGTTGTGCATTGGCATTACTTCTCGAATCAAGAATTTGTGAACCTTGTAGTTGGGTTTCGTTCCATTGATTCCAGACATTTAAAATATACTGGTGTTGAGATGTCCAGTTGTGTTGATGTAATTGTCTCCAGATACCATTATCTCCCCAGTCAGTACCTCTGGTAGGGATTAAAGCAGCATCCGTAGTTACCTCGCTCAAAGCAAAAAGATTGGCTTGATCTCCTATTTTACCATTTAAACTATTATAAGCATTATCAAGAGCAGCATTTACATCCGCAACTCCGGTAAAGCCACTTGATAATCTTGAATCGGTTTCTTTAATTTCCAGATCAGTGCAAGAAAATAGCAAAGCAACTGAAATTGAGTAAAGAAAAAAACTATGTAGTTTTTTTATTGAATTAAATTTTTTCATTTGTTTATTTTTTAAAAAGTTATATTAATTCCACCGGAAATAATTCTAGGCCTTGGATAAGCAGCATAATCGATTCCTGCAGAAGGGATTCCATCTCCAAAATCGCCTGTATTCGTAGTTACTTCCGGATCTAAGCCTTTATAACCGGTAATTAAGAATAAATTCTGCCCTGTCAGGGTCAATCTTACTGATTTTAAATACGTTTTTTCTTTCAAAGGAAGGTTATATCCAACAGAAAGAGATTGTAATCTGATAAAATCTCCTTTTTCCAGATATCTGGTTGAAACTTCTGCCGAAGTACCGGGGTTCTCACCACTGGTTACAACAGATTGTATTACATTTCTTGAAGTGGTAATAGAACCGGAAGTAAAGAAGGCATTAGCCGTAGCATTATATACATAAAAACCTCCAAACTGACTGGCTAAACTTGCACTCACATCAAAGTTCTTATAGCTGTAAGTCAGAGACAGTCCCGCATTAAAGTCGGGTAAAGCATCTTTTCCCACAAATTTTTTGTCTAAAGCAGGATCTCCTACACCATCTCCGTTTACATCAGCATAGGTTGGCAATCCGTTAACCAAACCTGTAAACTCTGCCATATAAAATGAAAATAATGATTGACCTGCTGCTATTCTTTGTGCAAAAGCATTCGTAAGGCCGGCACCTCTAATGGGGCCAATATCGGCGACTCTATTTGTACCGGTAATTTCATTGTGATTGTATGAGATATTAAATGATGTTGAAAATGAAGAATCTTCGGTATTAAGGAAATCATAATTCAACCCTAATTCAACCCCTTGATTGATTACTTTGCCATCCGATAAGTTCTGGAACACGAAAAACGGAGGTAATGCCGGTGCTGCAGCCCCTGAAAAGAACAAAAGATCTCTGGTCTCTTTTCTATAAATGTCAATACTTCCACTAAATCTGTCATTATCAAAACCAAAATCAAAACCAAAATTTAAATCCAGAGTAGATTCCCATTTTAAATCAGGGTTGTCATTTCCCGCGAAACCTAAGCCCGGAGTATTGATACTTCCGTCATCATTAATTCCGGGTTGCACAAAACGCTGTCTTAAAGCAAAATTACCGTGGCCTAATCCATCCTGATTACCTACAATACCAGCTCCCACTCGTAGTTTTAGAGTAGAAAAAGTATCTCCTATAAAGTCTTCCTGATCCAATTTCCACGCAAATGCGCCTGAAGGGAAGAACCCATATCGGTTGTTCGAACCAAATCTGGAGGAACCGTCAGCTCTTACAGTTGCAGTAAGCAAATATTTTTCTTTAAACGTAAGATTTGCTCTGGCAAAGAACGATTGTAACTCATCAGTAGTATCAAAAGTATCGCTCCAGAAAGAACTTACACCATTTGCACTTGCAACTGAAAGTGTTTCCGTATTGGTAATAGTAGGGAACAGTCTTGTGATAAATGATCCTCCGCTATGGAACCCGAAACTCTGAAAGCTACCCGTAATAGAACTAGCTATAGTTGAACGAGCTTGTCTTAGGTTTGTTGCAATCTGATTCAGATCTGTAGAACCAAATCCCCATCCTTGAGAGTTAAAACCGGAGTTTTGGAAATCCTGATAAGAATATCCGGCAACGGCGTCTAATTTTAGAACTCCAAACTCTTTTACATAGTTAGCTGTCCACTCCAGAAGTTTACTTTCGGTTTCCAATACATTGTAAGAGCCCTGACCATTACCGGAAACTCTGTTAATTCCGTTCACATTTGCATTAAACACACTGGTAGCGGAAGCATCAAATTTATCATATCCCAAATTTACTTTGGTACTAAGTTCATCAATGATCTTATAACCGGCTGAGAAATTGATTAAGTACCTTTCTGCATTTGACCTACTTTGATAACTATTTAACAAGTTAGCAGGGTTTAATGCACCTCCACCTGCATCAAAAGTAGGGTCATCGGGCCATGTAGGGTTAGCAAGATATGCAGCTCCGATTAAATCACCGTTGAATCCAGCTGTAGAACTGATAGGTGCCGCATCATCATTTACTCTTGAAATACTGGCTTGTAAATTCAGTGTCAACTTGTCTTTAAAAAACAGGTGTTGCGCATTGATTCTACCTGTAATACGCTCTTGGCCTGAGTTTTCTATTATCCCTTCCTGATTTCCATAACTAAATGTAGCTCTTACATTTCCTTTCCTGTAACTTCTGGAATAGCTAAAATCGTTTGTTACGGAAAGAGCTCTTCTGCTTATAACATCCTGCCAATCGGTATTACTTCCGAAATTTAGAGCAGCGCTATCTCCTCCAAATTGGGTAATAGCAGCCAAATATTGTGGGCCGTTTAAAAGATCATAAGTTTCTCTGGCTTCTGAAACACTAAAAGTAGAATTAAGTTCAAACTTTCCCTGTCTGCTACCTTTCCCGCTTTTTGTTACGATAATAACTACTCCATTTGCTCCTCTGGATCCATAAATAGCCGTAGCAGAAGCATCTTTAAGGATGTTGATACTTTCTATATCATTTGGGTTGATGAAGTTTAACGGGTTTTTTGCATTACCTCCTCCAAAAGCAATATCTCCGGGAGCAGGTGTCCCTCCACCTGATAAAGGAATGCCGTCTACTACAAATAACGGGTTATTATTAGATCGGATTGAATTGGAACCTCTGATTCTAAATGCGATTCCTGCACCAGGTTCACCGGTTGCTTGCGTAATCTGAACTCCGGCAGTTTTTCCCTGAATCAACTGTTCGGGAGAAGCAACAATACCTTTGTTAAAACTTTCAGAGGTAACAGAACTTACCGATCCTGTTGCGTCTTTGATAGTAGTTTTACCATATCCTATGACTACTATCTCATCTAATTGGGTCGAATCTTCAGCCAGCGTTACATCTATTATTGTTTGCCCGCCGACAGGAACTTCTTGTGTTGTGTATCCCAGATAGCTAAAAACAAGCACAGCATCTGAAGATTGGACCGTGATGGTATAATTACCATCCAAATCTGTTTGAGTCCCTGTAGAAGTACCTTTAACTTGTACGGTAACTCCAGGCAAGGGCCCCGAACTATCAGAAACAGTACCTTTTACAGTTGTTTGACCATAAGCTATACTTCCAATGAGTATAAGAATGGGCAATAAAAAACTTTTACGTAAATTACTTTTCATAATTGAAGTTTAATTGAGTTGAAACATGAATATCTTAAAGAATAAAGATATACATTAATTATTAATTAATTATAGATTAACGTGCAAATTGTGTTTTTTTTTTAATGAAACAAAATAAATAATACTAAAATATAACGAAAAAAACCGAAAACGTTTTCGGTTTTTGAAAAGTAGTTGGCGGCTTGCAATAGTTTTTTTGAGAATTTTTTTGCGAAAAATGTTAGTGTACATAACAAAAAACAATCTAAAAGATGCTGGTTTAACCCGGATTCTGCATTAGAAAACCTATTACAAATTGAAACCGTTTCAAAATATATTGTTTCACTGCATTTTTGAAATGAACCGGTACTACGCTATATTATTGTTTTAACCTCACAGAAAATCAATTTTTGTATGGATATAGTATGAGACCTTTGCCATATTGATTTGGCAGAAAAGTTCGACGTCCGAAGAACATTTTGAACCGGAATAACCTGTTGGTTTTGAGGGTTTAAAACTTGCAAGAAGGAAGAAATTTGAAATCAAATCAATTTAAATGCGGAATATATCACTATTTTTGACAAAGGTCTCAGTATATTATTTAGGAATTAAGTATCTTTCCTTCCGGATTATTAAAGTATGTGTATGTTATACTCATTTTTGATTTATGTGGAAATTATACTAATAGTATGACTCTAAAAAAAATAGCAGATAAGTTGGGGCTCTCCATAGGAACCGTTTCTAAAGCTTTAAAAGATTACCCTGATATTAGTGAGAATACAAAAAAAAGAGTATTGACTCTTGCCGAAGAATTGCATTACAGGCCCAACTCTTTTGCACAGAGTTTACGAAATAATGAATCTAAAGTTGTCGGGCTTATAATTCCGGAGATTACTCATGATTTTTTTGCAAAAGTGATTCACGGAGTTGTAGATGCTGCCAAAGAAAATGGATATGTGATTATTCTTCTTCAATCTGATGATTTTTATGAAAATGAAAAAGAACAGCTCGATTTGCTTTTAGACAAAAATGTAGATGGGATATTAATTTCCCTTTCCAATACTACTACTAACGTAAATCATATAAAAGAAGTCATTGACAGAGGAATTCCGGTGGTTCTATACGATAAGATATTTAAATTGTTAGATTGTTCAAAAGTGATTGTTAATGACAGGAAAGCAGCATACAACGCAACATCACATTTAATTAGGGGAGGATGTAAAAAAATAGCTCATATCAGAGGTAATTTAGATCCTCAAACTACTATTGATCGTTTTTTGGGGTATAAAGCAGCTATTGAAGATAGCGATCTTGAATATGACGAATCACTTGTGTATACAATTGATGGTTTATCTTTTGAAAACGGATATCAAGTAGCCGAACAGATGATGAAAGACCACAAAGACATTGATGGTGTTTTTGCGTTTACGGATATTATTGCTGCCGGAGTATTGATGAGATTAAAAGAATTGCAGATTGCCATACCTTCACAAGTGTCCATTGTTGGTTTTAGTAATTGGTTTCTAACAAATGTAACAACTCCGAAACTAACAACAGTTGACCAGCCGGGCTATGAAATGGGTCGAAAGGCATTTGAATTGTTGCTCAAAGAAATGAAAGCTAAAAAAGAAATGATTTCACATACAAAAGAAATTGTTGAACTGTCCACAAATCTCATTATAAGAGATTCCACCAAAGTAGTTTAAAAGTGTGAAATCGAAAACGTTTTCGCTTGATAAATCTCAGATAATAATCGAATAATTTTTATTTTAGGAACAATAGCAATTAATTTTATTACCAACCAAATTTTTATAACTATTATGAAAAAAACAGTAATCTTTTTTTCGGTGTTTATTTGTTTACAATTGAATGCTCAGCATGATGAATGGAACATCGCTACCAAAACCCCTGAAAATTATACCGGAGTTGTAGTGGCAAATGGAAGGATAGGTATTTTACCTTCGAAAAACCCTTTTGAAATTGAACAAATCATTCTCAATAATGTTTATGATAAAGAAGCTCCTTTGGGAGTCAGTAGAATTTTAAAAGGGATGAATTTTGCCGATCTTGAATTGGAAATAAACGGAGAGAAAATTACACCTGATAATATATCGGACTGGAAACAAACGCTGCATATGAAAAAGGCAGGTTTTACCACTGAATTTAATTTTAAAGACAAAGCGAAAATAAAATATACTTTATATGCTTTACGAAATGTACCTTACTCGGGTTACATAGATATTTCCGTACAAGCCAAAAAGAAAATTTCAATAAAAGCGACTGCTATCATAGACACTCCCGAAGAGTATTTAAACCCATTGAGTACTTTTAGAGTGTTAAGAGATCTGGAAACGACAATGCCTATTTTACAAACAGTAGCAAAAAGCAGGTTAGGAAAGCATACGGTAGCTTCTTCCGGAACGTTTATCTGGGAAGGAATTAATAGTACCAGAGAACACCAACGCCCCGAACTTGTTCATACGAAAGTATCCGAATATAAAAATACAGTGTCATTTGAAAAAGAAATAGCGAGAGGTATGTCTCTGGATTTTGCATGGACAGCTGCACAGTGTACAACGCAAGATTTTGATGATCCGCAAACCGAATCGGAGCGTTTTGTTATTTTTAACTTATTGACACCGAAGAAAGATTTGCTTCAACAACATTTCGATCTTTGGAATGAATTATGGCAAGGGGATATTCGTATTGAAGGAGATTTGCAATCGCAACAGGATATTCGTTTGGGGCTATACCATTTATATTCTTTTTCAAGAGCGGATTCCAATCTGAGTATAGCACCCATGGGATTATCGTCCCAGAATTATAACGGCCATATTTTTTGGGATACGGAATTGTGGATGTATCCACCACTTCTTCTATTGAATCAGGGCATAGCACGTTCTTTAATGAATTATAGATCGGACCGATTGGAAAAAGCAAAACAAAAAGCCAGAAATTTTGGCTATCGCGGAGCCATGTTCCCCTGGGAAAGTGATGATACCGGGGAGGAAGCCACTCCTGCGTGGGCACTTACAGGTATATTTGAGCATCATATTACGGCAGATGTAGCCATTGCTTTTTGGAATTTTTACAGGGTAACACAAAACAGTGATTGGCTGAAAGAGCGCGGTTATCCGCTGTTAAAAGAAGTGGCAGATTACTGGGTAAGCAGGGCGACCCGAAATAACGATGGCATCTATAGTATCAAAAATGTAGTAGGGGCAGATGAGTTTGCTCCAAATGTTACTGACAATGCTTTTACCAATGGTTCGGCTATAAAAGCGTTGGAATATGCTACTTTGGCAGCAAAAAAAATAAATCGTACGCCAAACCCGGAATGGTTAAACGTTGCTAAAAAAATAAGAATCCTTCGATTTGAAGACGGTACCGTCAGAGGACACAGTACATATGACGGGGATAGAATTAAGCAAGCAGATGTCAACCTGCTCACCTACCCGTTGGGAGTTATAAAAGATAAAGAAACCATCCTAAAAAACTTACGATATTACGAACCTAAATTAGCAGAAGAAGGGCCGGCAATGGCACAGGCTGTATTTTCAGTCATATATGCTCGTTTGGGGAATGCGGAAGAAGCTTATCGCCTGTTCAAAAGAGGGTACGAACCAAATAAGCGCCCCCCTTTCGGCGCATTGGCTGAAGCGGCAACGAGCAATAACCCTTATTTTGCTACGGGAGCAGGAGGGATGTTACAGGCTGTTATTTTTGGTTTTGGTGGCCTGTACATTACGGAAGATGGTGTGGTACAAAAGAATCCGATATTACCAAAGCAGTGGAAATCCCTCACCATTACAGGTGTTGGCCCTGACAGGAAAACATTTAAGATTGAAAAGTAATGTGTAAAATATACCGTATGAAGTACTATGCTTTTGCACTGTCTTCCCTATTTTTAATATCGTGCCAAAAAAATAAGCAATCTTCCCCCAAACCCAAAGACATGAAAATTGATAGTAGCTTTGTAAAAACAGGAGAGCAATATAGACCTGCCTTTCATTTTACTCCTGAAAAAAACTGGATGAATGACCCCAATGGTATGGTATATTATCAGGGAGAATATCATCTTTTTTATCAATATTATCCTAAGGATAATGTGTGGGGGCCGATGCACTGGGGACATGCGGTATCTAAAAATTTAATACATTGGGAAAGATTGCCGATAGCTATCTACCCTGATTCCTTAGGATATATTTTTAGCGGTAGCGCAGTCATTGATTGGGATAATACCTCCGGGTTGGGGTCTGAGGAGAATCCTCCTATGGTAGCTATATATACATATCATGACCCTGTTGGAGAAAAATCAGGGATAGATACATTTCAAAGCCAGGCAATAGCGTATAGTCTTGATAAGGGAAGATCGTGGACAAAATATTCAAAAAACCCGGTAATATCCAATCCGGGTATCAGAGATTTTAGAGATCCAAAAGTTTTTTGGTATTCCGAAAAAAAGAAATGGATCATGACTTTGGCTGTAAAAGACCATGTCAATTTTTACAGTTCTGAAAATTTAAAAGACTGGAAGTTAGAGAGTGAGTTCGGACAAAATAACGGAGCTCACGGCGGTGTTTGGGAATGTCCTGATCTTTTTTCTATGTATGATGATGAAGGGAATTTGAAATGGGTGCTGCTGGTGAGTATCAATCCCAATGGACCCCAGGGAGGTTCTGCAATACAGTATTTTGTCGGAGATTTTAACGGAAGTGCTTTTTTACCGGATCATACGGAGATAAAATGGGTTGATTACGGAGCGGATAATTATGCGGGAGTTACCTTTAGCGATATTCCTAAGGAAGACGGCCGAAGAATATTTATAGGCTGGATGAGTAATTGGCAATATGCACAGGTTGTGCCTACCGAGACCTGGAGAAGTGCTATGACATTGCCTCGAAAACTCGCGCTGAAAAACAATAATGGAGTTTATCACTTGCATTCAAAACCCGTTCGGGAAATTGATACCATTTTTGAATCACCTGTTGATGTCGAATCAAATACATATCAATCGGATAGCTCTTCCTATTTTATTGAGATCTGCGGAGAACTGACAAAGGGTACCATAACGCTTTCAAATGGCCTGGGAGAATCTTTTACGATAACTATTGATAAAGGACAACTATTTACAGATAGAACTTATGCGGGAAAAAATTCATTTCACCCGGAATTTGCTAAAATTCACAAGGCACCGATGCTCCACGATACCATATCGAAGCTCCGATTGTTTGTAGATACTTCTTCCGTAGAAATGTTTATTAATGACGGGGAGTTAGTGATGACAGAACTGATGTTTCCTACCGGATCTTTACATACAATCACCACAAAAGGAATTAATAGATTTAGATTTTTTGAACTTAAATCGATTTGGAATCAATAGGGATCTGTTAATACTAAACTTGTTTAAACGAGTTCACTAAGTAAAAAACAATGAATCAAAAGTTAATAAATTGGTCTTTAGTTGTTGCCTTGGCAGGGTTTTTATTTGGGTTTGACACTGTTGTGATTTCCGGAGCCAATCAGCCCATAAAAGAGTTGTGGAATACTTCTCCTTTATTTCACGGTATGTTTATAATGTCTATGGCGCTTTGGGGAACAGTCTTGGGAGCGCTTTTCGGAGGTATTCCTTGTGATAAAATCGGGCGCAAAAAAACCTTATTTTGGATAGGAGTCTTGTATTTAATCTCTGCTTTGGGTTCTGCTTTTGCCCCTGATCCTTATACGTTTTCTTTTTTTAGATTTATGGGCGGTATTGGTGTCGGAGCTTCATCTGTTGCTGCGCCTATTTATATTTCTGAAATCTCTTCGGCAAAGAATCGGGGAAAATTAGTTGCACTATATCAATTCAATATTGTATTCGGTATATTTATTGCATTTATTTCCAACTATTTACTGGAAGGTTTGGGCGGAACTAATGATTGGCGCTGGATGTTGGGTGTAGAAGCCCTTCCTGCATTTTTATATATTTTAATGGTGTTGAAAATACCAAACAGTCCAAGATGGCTGGCTTTGAAAAAGCAAGATGATGTAGGAGCTATTCATGTTTTAACTTTGATATATAATAAAGACAAGGCAGTTGACAAATTAAAGGAAATAAAAGAAGATGTATCAAAAACTATAAAAGGAGAAAAACTCTTTCAAAAGAAATTTAATAAAGTATTATGGTTAGGGTTTTTAATTGCTTTTTTTAATCAACTTTCCGGAATTAACTTCATACTGTATTACGCCCCGGAAATACTGGAACGTTCGGGATTGGCAGGAAAAGAATCGCTATTTAGCTCCATATCCATAGGCTTGATAAATCTTATATTTACTTTTGTTGGTGTGTATTTGATAGATCGGCTTGGGCGCCGTCAACTTATAAAAATCGGATCGGTAGGTTATATAGTCAGTTTAGTAGCGGTTGGCTGGTGTTTTTATAGTTCGGCAAGTTCTGCTGTGTTACTCACATTTATTTTATTATTTGTAGCTTCTCATGCTATTGGCCAGGGTGCCGTAATTTGGGTTTTTATTTCGGAAATATTTCCTAACAATATTAGAGCCAGCGGGCAATCATGGGGAACAGGAACTCACTGGGTTTTTGCTGCAATCATAACTCTGATAACACCTTTGTTTTTAGATAAAGATGAAGGGATTTTTGGTGATAACCCGTGGCCAATTTTTACCTTCTTTGCTTTCATGATGATACTTCAACTACTGTGGTCTGTTTTTAAGATGCCCGAAACCAAAGGTGTCTCTTTGGAAAAATTAGAAAAGCAACTGGTTGATGAAAACTAATTTGAAAATAGCCTGCTTTGGGGAAGTTCTTTGGGATGTTTTCCCCACTTATAAAATGATAGGAGGAGCTCCTTTTAATGTTGCAGCTCGATTGTATTCACTGAGTAATGACGTGTGTTTAGTGAGTAAAATTGGAAAGGATGCTGACGGAGAAGAAATTATGGCGTATATGCAAAGCAAGGGAATCAATACCGAGCATGTTCAGGTAGATGAAAAACTGAAAACAGGTGATGTAACGGTTATGTTAGATGATAAGGGCTCGGCTTCCTACACCATAGCATTTCCCAGAGCATGGGATGCTATAGGATGTACCGATAAAGTTAAAGAAGAGATTGCAAGATCCGATGCTTTTGTATTTGGCAGCCTTTCTGCCAGAAATCACATATCTAAAAATACCCTGTATGAGTTGATAGCTTGTGCTAACTATACTGTTTTTGATGTAAATCTAAGAGCTCCGCACTATACAAAAGAAAGTATTTTAGCGTTAATGAGTAAGGCTGATTTCATTAAATTGAACGATGACGAATTAATGGAAACGATGAAATATATGGGAAAAATACCTGATACATTAGAACAAAATATAATGTACATATCTCAAATGACGAGCACACCTCATATTTGTGTAACTCTTGGAAAAGAAGGAGCTGTTTTACTTTATAATGAGGAATTTTATCACCATAAAGGTTATGAGGTAAAAGTTATTGATACCGTAGGAGCAGGAGATTCTTTTTTAGCCTCACTGATTCATCACCTGCTCAGAAAAGCACCCCCCGGAGAAGCTATTGATTTTGCTTGTGCAGTAGGTGCCCTGGTTGCTCAAAAAAAAGGAGCAAACCCCGATATTACTATGGAAGAGGTTTGCCTGCTTATGAAATCTTAGTGGCCGATATAGAATTATAATTTCCCCCAAAAATCGGACAGTAATTTAAGTTAGATTTTTAATTATAAATTTACTGTATCATGAGTAGAAGAAGATTCACATCAGAGTTTAAATTCAAGGTGTTTTTAGAATCCTTGAGCGAGCGTTATACGATTCAAGAGTTGGGTTCGTAAATATGATATCCATCCAACCCAAATTACCAATTGGAAGGCTCAATTTTTAAAGAATGGTCAAGCTGTATTTGATGATCGTCCGGTAAAGGATTCAAAAACAGAGTCATAAGAGAAAGAAGATCGTTATTTAAAGAAGATCGGTCAGCAAAAGATGGAGATTGATTTTTTAAAGAAAGCCTTGTCATGAATAAGAGTTCAAAACAGCGTAAAGAACAGGTTGACAAGGCAAGTAAGCTGTCTATTGTAAAGCAATGTGATTTATTACAAATTCATCGTAGTAGTGTGTATTACATTCCAAAGGGAGAGAGTTCATTGAATCTGGAGATCATGAGATTGATAGATGAGGAGCATCTGCTTCACCCATGGCTTGGAGTTCCTCGTATAACTACTTGGCTCAATATGGATAAGGGTTATAAGATCAACAAAAAGCGCATAGAACGCCTTTACAGACTCATGGGGTTGTCTGCCGTTGGCCCCAAGCCTAATACTTCCAAAAGAGGTAAAGGGGCTTTGCATAGAATCTATAAGTACCTGTTGAGTAAGTTAAAGATTAGACATTCCAATCAAGTGTGGGCAATGGATATTACCTACATTCCAGTTCAGGGAGGGTATTTGTATTTATGTGCTATTATAGACCTTTACAGTCGTTATGTAGTGGGTTGGTCATTATCCAACACGATGACAAGTAACCGGTGCAGAGAAACCTTACAAGAGGCTATTGAAAAACATGGAAAACCAGAGATTCTCAATACAGATAAGGGGAGTCAGTTTACTGCCTATGAGTTCTGCCATTGGGTAACTCATCCTGATAGAGCCATCAAGCTCAGTATGGATGGTAAAGGAAGAGCTATTGATAATATTTTCATTGAACGATTATGGCGTAGTGTCAAATACGAACATGTATATTTGTTTCCAGCTAGTGACGGTAGAGAATGTTATAGAGGTTTAAAGGAGTATTTCGAGTATTACAATACACAAAGAAGGCATCAAAGTATCGGTAATCAACATCCTCAAACCATTTATCAACAAACCCTAAAAATAGCAGCATGAGATATGATGATACTTTGGGGAGTTATTCACAAAAAATGAGAGTTATCAGTCTCCTCCCGGACCCCCCTCTTTCAACATCATTATCTCATTTAAGTTTTAATAAAATCTGTCCTATCAATGGGGGGAATTATACTACTAAATAGTATTGATTTACTTTTTTTAAGTCAGCGTGAATGTTAATTAAAAAACTAGAAGCAATTCCATTTACCAAATCCGGTGGAATATTTGAAGAAATTCCGGCATTTCCAGCTCTTGTCATTACTATAGTTTTCTCAGAAACTCGATTCTTAATGACATCTTTATGAGTAATTAAATCTTTTCTAATATGCTTTAAATTCTCAAAATTGATACCTTCTTTTGTAATTGATTTTACCAAAATATATGGTACGCCTTCATTTTCTTTTACATATATCGAAGAATCATCAATATTAGCTCCGTTATGAACCGTCTTTATTAAAGAGCCTAACGCAACTATCGGGTATTTACTTTTTTCCAGTTTATTTATATTATCAACATATTTCTGTAAATACCTTTTAGCTATAAAACTATGTTCAAGCATTGATGAGTTAATAAAAAAATTGTTTTCATTCGACTCTTTTGAATGAAAGAACTTTGCAACATTAGGTATATCATCCTGCTTAATTGACCTTCCTTTTTTGTCATGTCCGCAATATTCATTTATCGAAATAAATAGCTCTTTGTTTTTATTTAATTTTCCTTTTTTGATGAAAAGAACACTTGTATTTATTGTAACATTTGGGCTAAAAGTTTCAAACGGTAATTCAACTATAACAAATAAATTACCTTTATTCAGAATGTATTCTCTTAGATAGCTTTCTCTTTCATTTCCTAAAATTCCGCTTGGAAGAACCATAGCCATTTTACCACCATCTTTTAGCAATTCCATGCATCTTTCTATGAAAAGTACTTGAGGTTCCTCTCTTTTCTTAAGTTTTGTTACTTTGTTCCATTTACCACTCCCTTTATCCTTTTGCCATATTTACAACTTCAATTTCACTTGTTCAAGTTACAATTTCCAGCTTCAATTTGTGATTAATTAATTTAACTCGCCTTATACGTACCTGTACTTTTTCCTCCTGGATGCAAATTTAAGTCAGAAATGGTATTAAAGCTAAAAAATAACTCAGTAAATCGCAAAAAAAGACTGCCTCCTCAGACAGTCTCTTAGTTATATAAAAAGAGTATACTTTTTACTGATTTCCTAAAATAAGCGGTATGCCATCTTTTCCGGAACCAATTACAATGACCTTGCTGTTAGGAGACTCCGATAGCTTTAAAGTGGCTTCAATGCCTTTTTCACGTAAAATTTTATCTGTTAAAGATGCACTGAGAATTTTATTGGCTATAGCTTTTCCTTCCGCATCAATTTTTTGACGCTCCGCTTCCTTCTTGGCTTTAGCCAATCTAAACTCATATTCCAAAGATTCTTGTTCTTGTTTGAGTTTGGTTTCGATAGCTGTTCTGATGGTCGGAGGTAATTTTACGTCTTCTACCAATACTCTTTTTACAACCAAATACTGATCTTTTAAAACCTGTTGTACTTCTTCAAGAATTTCATTTTGAATAGCATCTCTTTTACTTGAGTATAGTTGCTCCGGCGTATATCTTCCTACCACGCTCCTAGCCGCCGCATTAATAGCCGGATATAATAATTCTCTTTCGTAGTCTTCTCCTTTTGTTTTAATCAGGCTTCCTAAATTGTTAAATTCAGGTTCATACCAGACGGTTCCACTTACTTTAACTTCCAATCCGTTTACCGAAAGTACATTCATTTCATCGGAAATGGATTGTTGGCGTACTTTGCGAATGATCATTTTGTTCCAGGGGGCTACAATATTAAACCCTTCTCCATACGTTTTTTTCGTATTGATACCATCTCCAAAACGTTCAAAGACTACTCCTCCTTCTCCCGGACCTATGGTCACGGCCGATTTGGAAATAAAAATAATTCCCAGAATGATTACGATGATAGTGATTACCCCTCCTTTTGGGAATTTAAACTCTACTTGATTTCTTGCCATTTTTACTGAATTTTTAAATTTAATCAAATGTACAATTAAAAGTTGAAAAGTTAGTAGGTTGGGAAGTGTAAAAATTTGCTTTAATCTATAAAGTTCCGGGTATTAAGTTTTAAAGTGCTAAGTAGGTTTTCAACTCAACTTTTACACTTTCCAACGTGAAATTTTCTAACTTTAAACTGTATTATTATATTTTTCCGTAATATTTTCTAATAAACCACTCGCCTGATAATAATATCACCAGAAGTACTAACAACCATTCCCAATCAATAAAATGTTTATTTTTTGTTACTGCTTTCTGAGTAGTATAAAATCTTGAATCATCTAACAAATCTTGAATCAGCGAACGCCAGGCTGTTTTATAGTATGATTTCCCTCCTGTTTTGTCGGCTATTTTATATAATTTATCCGTATTGGCATTCGTAAATTGCTCTTCAATTTTAAAAGTCGTTATTTTAAAATTTCCCGATGCGGTTATTTCCTGATCTTTTACCTTGACGGTATAAAGATAATCGCCTGCAGGTAGGTTTTCTATTTGTAACTGATATGAATTTCCTACAACTGAAAATGGTAACCCTCTTTGTATGCTTTGATCCGAATTTGTAATTTCCATACTCAACGACACCCGGCTGTCAAACCTATAATTTTTGTCTAAATAAAGTGCGGTAACAGCTATGGGTGCATTTGCAGGAAACAGGTCATCTACCGTGACGTCCAGTCTTTTTCTAATTTTTGTTGAAGTCACGTATTGTATTAAGTTAGAGATAAAATGATCAAAAACTTCGAAAGTAGTTGAATTCAAATAACTTGCTGCCCTCCATTTCCATATTCCTTCGCCAAAAAGGATCGCGGATTTTTGCTCGCCTTCTTCAATCGTTGCCAATAAAGGGGTATCAAATGCAATTCCTTTAATATTCTGGAACAACAGGGGTTCGTATGCTTTTGAAAATATGTTTTCTCCAAAGGCATCCGTCAACGGAGGGAATTGACTAAAACCAATATCATCTTGAGAAAAAGTTAAAAAATTTGCATTATAACCTGCACTGTAATTTTCTGATTTACTGATGATATTTTTCCGTACTCCCAGTTGTTGTCTATTTAAAAACGACCAATCTGTTTTTGTACCTGTTACTATAAAATAATGAGCTTTATTTTTTTTTATGGCATCAAAAACAGTATTAAATTTAGTATTGGGCTGATATAATAATACTAATTGATAGTTCTCAATATTAAAAGTTTCTTTGCCTATCACTTTTATATCGGCTTTTCTCTGCTTATTAGTTTCTATAGACTTTTTAAGCGCTCCTACATCCGGATGTAAAACCGAAGTGATGATGAGCACCTTGGTTTGTTCGTCTATTACTTCTATGGCAAATGTTTTACTATTATTAGCAGTGTTTTTCTCTCCTTTGATTTTTTGTATAGATGCCGTATAGTAGTTTTTACCTTTTTTTAATGATAGAAGTGATGTTTGTATTGTCGCAGTTCTTTTAGTATCGGAAAAAGTAAGTCTTTTTGAAAAAACTCTTTTTCCGTTTGTACTGATCGTAAAAACACTGGAAACGGTTTCTTCCCCTTCATAATATAACAAACTCTCTATGGGAAACCGATTGTTGAGATAGCTATATCTATTTACATGTAACCGGCTTATTTTTAGATCCGTATGTTTTGTAGTATCTCCAATAACTATTGGGTATATGGGTTTGGGTGAATTTGAAAATTCATAATCGTTTCCATAAGTTTGATTCCCGTCAGTAATGAGTACAACAGCACCAACGGTATCTTCAAAAATAGAGTGAACGGATGTTATAGCTTCATTTATATTAGTTTGAGTCTCCGAATAGGTTATACTGTCTAATTTTTTAAAGCGATTCCCAAAAGAAAAATAAGAAGCAGTAAACTTATTATTTAACTGCGTATGATTCTTAAAATCGTTTAGAATGGTATTCACCTGTTCTTCTTCTTTGAAATAGGCTACAGATTCGGAATTATCTGCCAAAACGGCTAACCGAGGTTTTGTATCTATTATTTCCGTATGCTTAATTGTCGGATTGATAAAAAGCAGTAATAGGAGAAAAATACTAAGTGATCGCAAGCTATACAGAAAATACGTTACACTATTTCTACTTTTTGATCTATAGAAATATTGAAAATAGCCAACTCCCAAACTTAACATAAGGGCAATACCAATAAAAAAACCGGTTTCTAAATTCACATTATTTTAAAAAATATAAATTATAAATAAGCTCTTTTAAAAAGAAAAACCTACCCATATTAGCAAAGCATCAGAGCAAAAATTTCAGATTGAAAATTCTTTCAATTCATTTAGCATCTAAAGAGTCAAACGCTCATTAGCCCTATCAAATTATGTATAGGTTTATTATCTTTTTTAAGTAAGTATTCCGCCGTCAACACTTATTGTTTGACCTGTAACATAGGCACTCATATCCGACGCTAAAAAAACACAGGCATGTGCAATATCTTCCGGAGTTCCTCCTCTTTTCAGAGGAATGGCATCTCTCCACCCCTGCACTACCGCTTCATCTAATTTTGCTGTCATTTCGGTTTCTATAAAACCCGGAGCAATGACATTGCTTCTGATATTCCTAGATCCCAATTCTAAAGCTATGGATTTGGAAAACCCTATAATTCCTGCTTTGGATGCTGCATAATTTGACTGACCTGCATTTCCTTTTAGCCCTATAACGGAACTCATATTGATTATTGAGCCCCCTCTTTGCTTCATCATAGGCCTGATCACTGCTTTTGTAAGGTTAAAAACCGATTTTAAATTTACTTCAATGACATGATCAAAATCTTCTTCGGAAATTCTCATCAACAAATTATCTTTTGTAATTCCTGCATTGTTGACTAAAATAGCAATAGTGCCAAATTCTTCTAAAACTGATTTTACTAACTCCTGAGCGGTATCAAATTCAGCAGCATTAGATTGATATCCTCTGGCTTTTACACCTAGCGAATTTAATTCCGATTCCAATATATCGGCAGCGCTGACTGAAGCGTTATATGTAAAAGCTACATTAGCCCCCTGTTTTGCAAACTCCAGAGCAATTCCTCTACCTATTCCTCTGGTAGCACCCGTAATAATTGCAGTTTTATTTTCTAATAATTTCATTTAATGATCTGATTTAGGCATTCAAATATACTAAATAATACTCGTTTAAAATTTGAAAGCACCAAACGGAAAGCATGGAAATATCTATCAACTCTTTAATATATCGAGACCTTTGCAAAATAGTGATATATTCCGTATTAAAATTGATTTGGCTTCAAATTTCTTCCTTCTCGAAAATTTTAAACCCTCAAAACCAACAGGTTATTCCGGTTCAAATTTTTCTTCGGGCGTCGAACTTTTTTGCCAAATCAATTCTGCAAAGGTCTCATATCTATTTCTTTTTGTCCAATAAAAAATCCGTAAAGCAAGTTTTACGGATTTTTTATTTCTTTATGGTGTTATTTCTATTGCTTTACTTTTTCAGTTTTCACATAGTTAAATAAATAATCTACATCTAGTTCTTTAATTATTCCTAATTTTTTCAGAGAGGCAACATCCAAATCTTTTTTATTGCCAATGACCATTACATTGTAAGATTCTCCTTTAATATTTTTATCAAAGAATACTCTTAAGTCGTTCATAGTCATATTTTTTATGGTATTATACATAACTTCTCTGTGATCGTTGTCAATTCCTAATTTTTTTAATCTTTCATATGACCAGAAAATATTAGATTTTGTTATCCTTTGTGCTGCTAGTTTTTTTAATGTAGATTCTTTTGCTGCATTAAATTGTTTCTCTGCTTCCGGCATATCATTCATCAACTCCATCATGGCATCTACTGCCTGTTCTAATTTATTTGCTTGTGTACCTACATATGCCATTACATAATTCGGTGAATCTTTTTCAGAGGCATTACTGTAAGAAGCAAAAGCTGAATATGCCAAGGATTTGGACTCTCTGATTTCTTGAAATACGATAGATGACAGCCCGCTTCCAAAATACGTATTAAACAGTGTTGAGGCAGCCATATTTTCTGGTTTGAAAGGTGCTCCTTTAGCCAAAAACAGCATTTCTGTTTGCACCATATCATAGTCGGTAAAGAATACATTTCCTCCGGTCTCGGTTTCTTTGTATTCTTTTTTGAACGGGTATTCTTTTAAATCTCCGAAAATTTTGTGTTCCGTATTTAATGAAGCTACGGCAGCATCAATATCTTTGCCATAATAAAAAACTCGTTGCTGATAATTTTTCATGTCTTTAATTAAAGAAACCAAATCTTCCGGATCAATGGCTTTTAACTCATCCATTTGCATAATGTCTCTCAGCGGAGATTCTTCTCCGTATTTGCCATAATTCATCAATCCGTTCCATAGAATATTTCCTTTTTGGGTTTTTCCATCCTGGCGTCCCTTATAGATCTTCTCCACATACTTATCGTAAGCTTCTTTATCCGCTTTGGCGTTATCCCAAAGGTGCTCCAACAGCGCCAGCCCTTGTGACAGGTTTTCTTTTAACCCGTTGATGCCAACATACGTTTTATCTCTTGCAGTACTTACATAATAAGAAATTCCCAGTTTATAAAACTCTTTTTTCAATTCTTCGTTGGTATATTTACCTGTCCCGATGTATTCCAAGTATCCGGCAGCAAGGGATAGTTTTTTATCATGATCACTACCCATATCAAAAATAATATTCATATTGAATAAATCATTGTTCTTATTTTCTACGTAGGAAACGTTAATTCCGTTATCGGTTTTTGTTTCCTTAATTGCTTTTTTGTAGTCAATAAATTTAGGTTGGAGAGGTTCCGATTCTTTTTTATTGAATGTCAATAAATAATCCGAACTTTTATCTCTATTTAAATGTACTGGTGTAATTCCGGGATTCTCCACTTTTACAACAGATGTGTCTTCTCCTTTTCTCTTATAGGTAACCACATAATTATCCTGATAAAAATCATTTGCAAAAGCTACCAGTTCCTGTTTGCTGATACTCTTTAAATCATCTAAAAACTTTACTCTGTCTACCCAATTTTGCTTATAAATAAAAGCGTTCACATAAGCACCTGCCAGTGCCGTATTATTTTCATACTGTCTTGTTTGACTTAATTTTAAATCATTTACTACAGCTTCTATCATCCAATCTTCAAACGATCCTTTTTTAAGTTTTTCTATTTGAGCTAATAGTAACTCTTCGACTTCCTTCAATGTTTGACCAGATTTTGGCGATCCGGTAAACGTGTGATATCCGTAATTATTTAAAAATGTTGGCGAGCAACTGGCTCTTTGCACCAATTGCTTTTGGTTTAAGTTCAAGTCAATAATTCCGGCATTTCCATTTGCCATAATCATATCACAAAGCGTTACTAATTTCTCTTCTTTGGTATTCACTCCTGCTGCTCTATAGGCAATGGAAATGGATTCTGATGTAGGCCCGAAAACTTCATTTTCAATAGGTTTTGTAATTGCTTCTTCTTTTGGTAATGTCGGATGTACCAGTTCTTTCTTTTCAAACTTACCAAAGGTGTCATTTACCTTTTGGATTGTCGATTCAAATTCAAAATCTCCAACCAATACAATTGCCATATTATTGGGCACATAATATTTGTTAAAATAGTTATGAATATCTACCATAGAAGGGTTTTTTAGATGTTCACCCGTACCAATGGTAGTTTGTTGCCCGTATGGATGTTTCGGAAATAAGCCTTTTAACATAGCAGCATAACGTTTTCTAAAATCACTGTCTTGACCTCTGTTAAATTCTTCAAATACTGCTTCTAATTCCGTGTGAAACAGACGTAAAACCAATCTGCTAAAACGCTCGGATTCCAGATCTAGCCATTTATTCAATTCATTTGCGGGAATTTTATTGGTATATACGGTTTGCTCAAACCAAGTATACGCATTGGTTCCCGTAGCTCCTAAGGAAGCTGTCATTTTATCATATTCATTGGCAATTGAATAATTTGAAGCTTCTAAAGAAACGTTATCTATTTCTTTATAGACGGCTTTTTTCTTTTCCGAATCTTTTTCTGCTCTGTGTTTTTCATATAGATCAGAAATTTTATCTAAATATACCTTTTCTTTTTCCCAATCTGTAGTACCGATCTTGTGTGTTCCTTTAAACACCATATGCTCTAAATAATGGGCTAAACCGGTAGATTCTTTCGGATCATAATTAGAACCTGCCTTAACAGCAATATAGGTTTGAATTTTTGGTTCATCAGAATTTTGGCTTAAATATACTTTTAAACCATTATCCAACGTATATAAACGTAATCCCGTAGGATCATTTTCAACGGTTTCATAAGTAAAGCCATTCGTATCTTTTTGCAATGTTACTTCATAGCTTTTTCCGCTATCGGTTTTACAACTAATAAACGCTATAAATAGTACTAAAGCACTCGTAAATAACAACTTAAATTGTCTCATAGTATTGCTTTTGGTTAATAAAAAAATCTGTCAAATTTACAAATTCAACAGGTTTTACAGCGTTATTTTAAAATTTTAACAATCTTTTAATTAATTGGTTGTCCGTTATCACAGCAGATTTTGTGTTTTTACATCAAAAAGAGTATAGTTGAAAAGTTTGAAAGTTTGAAAGGTTCAAGTTCTAAGTTTTTTAATAACACTATAAATTTTATTTATAAGACTATTAAGTAAAATTTATAATAAAAGAACTCATATAAACTTTTTCAATTTCAAACTTTTTAACTTTAACTTGTTAAAACTTTTGCAACCTTTGCACCTATTTTAGCAGGAGAATCTACTACATGGATGCCATTCTTAGCCAGTATTTTCATCTTTGCTTTTGCCGTATCATCAGCACCTCCAACGATGGCTCCCGCATGTCCCATTGTTCTTCCTGCCGGCGCAGTTTGACCAGCTATAAAACCTACTACAGGCTTTCTGTTTCCATCAGCTTTTACCCATTCTGCTGCTTCCGCTTCAAGATTTCCCCCAATTTCACCAATCATGACAATAGCTTCTGTATCATCATCATTCATTAACATTTCTATAGCTTCCTTTGTAGTTGTACCAATGATCGGATCTCCGCCGATACCAATGGCAGTAGTAATACCATACCCTTGTTTTACTACCTGATTTGCAGCCTCATAAGTTAACGTACCTGATTTTGACACGATGCCTACATTTCCTTTCTTAAAGATAAATCCCGGCATAATTCCCACTTTTGCCTCTTCAGGAGTGATAACACCCGGGCAATTGGGACCAACTAAAATGCAATTTTTGTCTTTTAAATACGATTTTACTTTTACCATATCAGCGGTAGGAATACCTTCCGTAATACAGATAATTACTGAAATTCCCGCATTGGCAGATTCCATGATTGCATCGGCAGCAAACGTCGGCGGTACAAATATGATAGCTGTATTTGCATGTACAGCTTGTACAGCATCTTTAACTGTGTTAAAAACAGGTTTGCCCAAATGTTTTTGGCCTCCTTTGCCCGGAGTAACTCCACCAACGATGTTAGTGCCATAATCAATCATTTGCTCTGCATGGAAAGTTCCCTCACTACCTGTAAAACCTTGTACTATTATTCTGGAATCTTTATTTACTAAAACACTCATGGAATTTATTTTCTGTTTATTTTTAGTCAGGCAAAAATAGCTTTTTGACTGCTATCAAAAAAGGGATTGCTGCAATTTATATTATTTTTATTTTTCTCAAAAAAATGCTATTATTTATTGCTAAAACCTTTTACAATTCGTTTAATTGTCGCCAATTCTTTTAGTTTTGATTTGTATTCTTCGGCCGGGTAGCCGAAATATACTTTTCCTCCCTCTAAAGATTTACTGATACCGGACTGCGCTTGTATTACTGCTCTTTTTCCTATAGTAATTCCGCTTGTTATACCTACCTGACCCCAAATAATGACTTCATCTTCTATGATAACACAACCCGCAATTCCTGCTTGTGAAGCAATTAAACATTTTTTACCAATAATAGTGTCATGCCCTACCTGAACCTGATTGTCAATTTTGGTTTCTTCTTTAATGGTGGTACTACCGGTAACTCCCCTATCTATAGTACAAGAAGCTCCCAAATCAACATAGTCTTCTATTACAACATTGCCACATGAGATTAATTTATCATACCCTTCTGTTCTTTTCTTGTAATAAAAGGCATCGGCCCCTAAAACAGTATTTGCATGGATAGTAACATGATTGCCAATGATAGTATTATCGTAGATCGTTACATTGGGATGTATCACACAATTTTCCCCTATTGTAACATTATGGCCAATAAACACATTAGGTTGGATGATAGTATGCTTTCCAATGACGGCAGAGTCGGACACCATTTCTTTTGAGCCGACAAATGAATGAAAATGTTTAATAATTTTATTAAAATCCCGAAAGGGGTCGTCAGAAATTAGAAGAGATTTCCCTTTTGGGCAATCTACCTCTTTGTTGATTAGTATTGTTGTAGCGTTAGAATCTAAGGCTTTATTGTAATATTTTGGGTGATCTACAAAAACAATATCTCCTTTTTCCACTACGTGAATTTCATTGATTCCCGTTATTGAAAAATCAGCTTCACCTATATATTTTGCATTGATAAGTGTTGCTATCTTACAGAGAGTTTGCGGGGCTTGGAATTTCAAAATTATTCTTTAATACGTTCCTGGTAAGTACCTTTGGTTGTTTCTACTCTTATTTTATCTCCTTCATTGATAAATAAAGGCACATGTACTAATGCTCCGGTTTCTACGGTAGCCGGTTTGGTGGCGTTGGTTGCCGTGTTTCCTTTTACTCCGGGTTCTGTGTGTGTGACTTCCAGTACTACATTTGCCGGCATTTCTACTGATAATGGCATTTCATCTTCCGAATTGATAATTACCGTGACGATTTCACCTTCTTTCATTAGTTCCGGAGCGTCTAACACATTTTTTTGCAATGAGATCTGAGAATAATCTTGTTGATGCATAAAATGGTACGTATCACCCTCATTATAAAGATATTGAAATTTGTGAGTTTCTACTCTTACATCCTCAATTCTTCTTCCCGCAGGAAAGGTATTATCTATCACTTTTCCATTGGTAACACTTTTTAGTTTGGTTCTTACAAAAGCAGGGCCTTTTCCGGGTTTTACATGTAAAAATTCTACTATCTTATATATATCGTCATTATAACGAATACACAGTCCATTTCTGATATCTGATGTTGTTGCCATTTATATTAAGTCTAAAAATTAATTTCACAAAAATTAAATTAAATCAGTTACATTGAGGGGATAAAATTATAATTGTGAATTTAAAATTTGTAATTTATTTAAACTATCTTTTGCTTTCTTTTGTAAGTCAGCCATTATTCTTATGTGTTTATCCTCCTCCCCAGTATCCTTTCATAATACCTCTTTGAGAGTTACGAATAAATAAGATAATTTCATCTCTTTCCGAGGTTGCTTCCATTTCTGCTTCTATTTTTTCTACTGCTTGAGAGTTATTGTAGTTCTTCTGATACAGTATTCTGTATATATTTTGAATTTCCCTTATTTTCTTAGTACTAAAACCTCTTCTTCTCAATCCTATAGAATTAATTCCGACATAAGAGAGCGGTTCTTTTGCTGCTTTAGTATATGGAGGCACATCTTTTCTAACTAAAGATCCTCCGGAAACCATGGCATGATCTCCGATATGAATAAACTGATGTACAGCAGCTAACCCTCCTATAATAGCATAATTGCCAATATTGACATGACCTGCCAGTGCTACTCCATTTACAACAATGGCATTATTTCCAATATGACAATCGTGTGCAATATGGGCAGTGGCCATAATCAGGACATTTTTCCCGATTTTTGTTTTACCCGAAGCATTTGTACCTCTGTTTACGGTAACGCACTCTCTTATAGTGGTATTGTCTCCTATGATAGTGAGCGAGTCCTCTCCTTCAAACTTTAAATCTTGTGGGATAGCAGAAATAATGGCTCCGGGGAAAATCCTACAATTTTTACCAATTCTTGCTCCTTCCATAATCGTTACATTTGAACCTATCCATGTTCCCGAACCAATTTGAACATTTCCATGAATTGTTGTAAAGGGTTCAATAACAACATTACGTGCTATTTTTGCCTGAGGGTGAACATACGCCAGCGGTTGATTCATAGTTATTTTCTTTTCGATATTTGTGCCATAAGTTCAGCTTCAACCACTAATTTATTGTTTGAATACCCATATGCTTGCATATGAGCAATTCCTCTTCTTATTGGCGTTAACAATTCGCATTTGAATATCAATGTATCACCGGGTAATACTTTTTGCTTGAATTTAACATTATCAATCTTCATGAAATAAGTCAAATAATTTTCAGGGTCGGGTACGGTGCTCAATACTAAAATCCCTCCGCACTGTGCCATTGCTTCTATTTGTAATACTCCTGGCATTACGGGGGCTCCCGGGAAATGCCCTACAAAGAAATCTTCATTCATAGTCACATTTTTCATTCCAACTACATGTTTTTCAGACAATTCCAAAATGCGATCTACTAGTAGAAATGGCGGTCTATGTGGTAATATATCCATTATCTGGTGGATATTCATAAGCGGCTCGGCTGTTAAATCGTATTGCGGAACTTTATTTCTTTTTTCTGTTTTTATAATTTTTGCTAACTTCTTGGCAAACTGCGTATTTACAAGGTGTCCCGGTTTATTCGCTATTACCTTTCCCTTAATCCGAATACCTGTCAAGGCCAAGTCTCCAATTACGTCCAGCAATTTATGTCTTGCTGCTTCATTGGCCCAATGTAAGTTTAAATTATCTAAAATACCGTTAGGTTTTACTGAAATATTTTCTTTTTTAAATGCTTTTTTTAGTCTTTGCATTGTTTCTTCCGATAATTCTTTATCTACATATACAATTGCATTCTTTAAGTCACCTCCTTTTATGAGATCATTTTCCAGTAGCATTTCTATTTCGTGTAAGAAGCTAAATGTTCTTGCGGCAGCTATTTCTTTTTTAAAATCGGAAATGGTATTTAAAGTAGCATTTTGTGTTCCTAATATTTTTGTGCCAAAATCTACCATTGTTGTTACCTGATACTCGTCCGACGGCATTAATATGATTTCACTCCCTGTAAAATCGTCTCTATAAGAGATAATATCTTTTACAATGTATTCCTCTATCTCTGTTTCCTGTTCACGGACACCGGCTTTTTCCAAAGCTTCTACAAAATATTTTGAAGAACCATCCATAATCGGTGGCTCAGATGCATTTATTTCAATTAAGAGATTGTCTATATCCAAACCAACTGCTGCAGCTAAAACATGTTCTGATGTTTGAATTGGCACACCGTTTTTCTCCAAATTAGTACCTCTTTGTGTGTTGATAACATATTCTGCTTTTGCTTCTATGGTGGGAAGCTCTTCCAAATCAACTCTTACAAAAGCATAGCCATGATTTTCAGGTGCCGGTTTAAAGGTTAGTGTTACATGATTTCCCGTATGCAAACCTACGCCCGATAAACTGATTTCTTTTTGTATTGTTTTCTGTTTCTTACTCATAACTTTTCGTTTTTTAGCTGTAGTTCTTTTTGCATTTTATTAATTGACGCTGCAATTTTAGGTAAATTTCTAAAATAGACATAGGATTTGTTAAAATCCGAATACCCAAATGCGGGTGTTCCCTGGACAATTTCATTGTCTTTTAAATTTTTTGTAATTCCGGATTGTGCTTGTATTCTTATATTATTTCCTAAAGTTAAATGGCCGACAATTCCTACCTGACCGCCGATCATACAGTTGCTTCCAATTTTGGTTGACCCTGCAACTCCTGTTTGAGCGGCTATTATAGTATTTTTCCCAATTTCCACGTTGTGCGCGATTTGAATTTGATTGTCTAGTTTTACACCTTCTCTGATAATGGTAGCACCTAAAGTTGCTCGGTCTATAGTTGACCCGGAGCCAATATCCACATGATCTTCTATAATTACATTTCCTGTTTGTGGGACTGCTTTGTATTCCCCTTTTTCATTGGGTATAAAGCCAAAGCCGTCAGAACCAATCACACAATTTGCATGTATGGTACAATGGTTACCTATTTGAGTTTCCGAATATATTTTTACGCCCGAAAAAATAGTGCAGTTATCACCTATGGTTACATTATCTGCTATATATGTATTTGGATAAATTTTGACATTATCACCAATAGATACATTATCACCTATGTAAGTAAAAGCACCAATATATTCATTGATCCCTATTTTTGTAGATGCTGATAAAAAATACGGTTTTTCTCTTCCGGATTTGTTTTTTTTCACCTCATTATAAAATTCTAATAATTTAGAAAAAGATTCATATGCATTGTCTACTTTAATTAAGGTAGCTGTAACATCTTTTTCTAATTCCATCGATTTATTTATAATGATTACAGAAGCATTTGTACTATATAAATATTGATTGTATTTAGGGTTTGATAAAAAGGTGAGCGTTCCTTTTTCGCCTTCTTCTATTTTGGAAAGTTTCGATACCTCTTCTTCAGGATTACCTACTACTACTCCTTCTAAAATGCCTGCGATCTGTTGAGCTGTAAATTTCATCTATTGCAAAAGTATAAAAAAACTTAAAATTAGGTCAAAGCCTCTTAATCCTATACCAAAAATTGTATTTTCTGTTCTTTTTCCTGCCCTTTTTTCTAAGGTAACTAACTATATTTTTCAAAAACTGCTTTAAGAACCAAAAAATAGTCAAAAAATTTGTAGTTTCCATTCTGTGTTAACAGCGTTTCATAGCATTTTTTTTGGATAGCAAACAAAATACTTAACTACCGGTTCGGTAAGGGCCTGTAGGTTTAACTGATTTGAAGATGTTATGATATCTTCCGGTTTCCCCTTTTCATTTATGATTTTTACAGGTTGTTTTTTATCATAAGCTAAATTTGAGATTTTTCCTGAAAAAACAAAATATTTTGCTTCATCATCACTCATGCCATATGTTTTTTTCAGTACTCTGATTTTTGTATCCAAAACTTCTTTTTTAATGGGATTATTTTTCATCTCTATTTTTAGAAATTTTCTATAAAAAATCATTTTTGATAGTATAGACAATACCCTGTCCGGATGATTCAGCCACATTTTTATTGCAAAAAACACATCCACATCATCTAATTTAGAAAACTCTTGTAGTACTTCCCGTGTAAAGTTTATGGTTGAAATTTTAGTAGTAAGAAAAAAATCTAATGAACTGTAAACTTTTACATGTTCTCCCCTTTCTGTTAATTCTCTCGCTCTTTGAAATAATTTTATGATCATATTTTCTGCTACCAAACTGGTTTTATGCAAATATACCTGCCAGTACATTAATCTTCTGGCGACTATAAATTTTTCTACTGAGTAGATTGCCTTTGCTTCTACTACCAATTCATCATTTACAACATCCATCATAGCAATTATACGATCCGAACTAATATTACCTTCGACAACTCCGGTATAAAAACTATCTCTTTTTAAATAATCCAATCTATCAATATCTAACTGACTTGAAATTAATTGATGTAAAAACGTTCTGTGATACGTATTGATAAAAAGTTGAATGGCTATCTCTAACTTTCCATCAAAAATGGTATTAAATTCTTCCATGAACATTAGGGAAATTTTCTCATGTGAAATCCCGTTAACTATACTTCGTTCTAAAGCATGAGAAAATGGACCATGCCCTATGTCATGAAGCAAAATAGCAATGTACAATGCGTTTTCTTCTTCATCGGAAATTTTAACTCCCTTCACACGTAAAATACTGACAACTTTTTGCATTAAATTTACGCAACCTATTGCGTGGTGAAATCTGGTATGATTTGCTCCCGGATATACCATATTTGATAAACCCATTTGAGTAATTCTCCTTAATCTTTGAAAGTACGGATGTTCTATCATATCAAAAATTAAGGTATTAGGAATTCTGATAAATCCGTAAACAGGATCGTTGAGCAATTTCAATTTATGATACGTATGTGTTTTCAAAAACCGGCTTTTATTGGGATATTGCGCAAACTAAATGTAATTTCATAACAAAACCAAATAATGCTATTTTTAATTTGCATTATTTTGATGGTAAAATGATCTTTTTGATTGAATATTGAAGGATTGAAGGGGTAAAAAGTTTCCTAAATGGAATTAATGATTCTTCTTAATATTAAACCTTTACACTTTTATTTCTTTTTAAAAATAATATTATTTTTAGAGTGTTTAGAGGAGCCTACTCTATAATTTTCCGACTTTGAAAAAAAATATCCTCATATATTTGGATATTAAGAATTATTTTTATAGGTTTGACTTGATAAACGAAATAAAAGGGCTATGGCTTAAAAAAATTGAAAGCAGTTAAATTTTAATAACCCCCATACCTTTTCAGACGTCTTGTTTTGTTGTACGATTTTTAACACCGCCTTTTTTTGAATAAAACAAAAAGGCATAAACCGGGCAGTACATAAATATTTATTGTTCCGGTATGAAACAGAGGCATACTAAGAAATGTCTGTAAAAAAATATCCGGTAGTTGTGGTTTATATGAAACACAGCAAAACCGGTGCGTATTAACTAATTTAAACAATTTTAAATCATGAAAATGAAAAAAACTTCATGTATCAAAATCGGGGTCTTCGTCTTTAGTCTATCTTTGTTCTTATGGAACTGTATCCGAGAAGACTTTATGAATCCTCAAAACACCGTTACCTCTAACAAGCTCAAGTATTCCTTAACGAAAATAACTTACCGGGAACTACTTGCAGACAAGGAAATAAAACCCTCTTTACCTCTGATTGAAAGACGATTTTCTAAGCACTCGCTACAAAGCATCTACAGCAGAAGTGCTACTGAGGTTGCAGCAGGCCTCACCATTTTTACCGATGAGATTAACAGAATTGTCATAGACGATGTCATTACCTGGACATTTCAGACAGAAAGCCCTGTTTTGGAAACTTCTGATTTTGAAAACTTTTTGGTAAAAAAACACAATGGTGTGTTTACCTATTTTTTGGTTTCCTATGAGTTCACTGACCTTACCGATTCCGAAACATTGTATGAAAAAGCCACTTCGTATGTGATTTCCGAAGAATACCTAAGCCTGGAAGGCCTCAACCTGTCTTCCAGAGATGCTTTTGATTGGGTTTTTCCGAATGACGGTGGTGGTACGGGTAGCGGTCCTTGTGACGGTATTTTGGTATATGACCGGTGTAATTTGGGAGGCAATGCGGACGGACACTGGCCGGTTTTGCAAAACGATGGGTTTACCTATTGTAGCGGTAGTCCGCTGTTATATATAGATTTTTCACACTGTGAGAACTACGGTGTTCCGGATCCTCCTGTGGGAGACCCGCCGGGAGGAGATGATGGCTCCGGAGGAGATCAGCTTATTGGAGGTGGAGGTAGCGGAGGAGGAAGCTCCGGTGGTGATGGAGATACAACGCTTACGGCTCCTGTTGAGTTGGCAGACCCCAGATGTCCTGAGGGAAGTGGAAAGGTGATGGTAGACGGTGTTTGTGTATGTCCACCACATACCAATAAAGTGGAAGATTCGGACGGAAATTGTGTATGCCCGGAAGGTAAGATAGAGAATTATCAGGGAGTATGTGTAGACAAATGTGAAACGACCAAAGATGATCTAAAAAAGGTATTTACGGATACCGATGAAGATATTTTAGAAGAAATAGCAGATGCTATTAACAAACACGGAAAAGACTACGGTATTGATACTGATGAAAAACTACAACACTTTCTGGCACAAGCCGGACATGAAAGTAGTTTTGCTCCCGCAGGAAAAGACGAGTTTGAAGCTTTTGAAGAAAACCTGAATTACAGGTGGGCCAAGCTAGGAACTAAGGATTACTGGGAAAAATACTTTAATACTGTTGCCAGTCCTACGGCAGATTCCACAAAAGCAAACCCCAACGATTATAAGCGAGATTCTACATCTATATATGTAAACAAACAAAAATTTGCAAATAGAGTGTATGATGATACTTACAGAAGCGCAAAAACTAAATTAGGAAACGTAAATACCGGAGATGGTTATAAATTCAGGGGACGCGGTATTTTTCAGCTAACAGGAAGGTATAATTACCGGCAGTTTACGACATACTATCAAAGCAGGTATGGTAGCACACTGGATTTTACTACCAATCCGGGCTTGGTTGCTTCTGATAAAGAAATTGCCGTAATTAGTGCTTTATGGTTCTTCAAAAATAAGGTAATGGGCAAAGTTTCTATAAATAATAATACATCGGTAAAAAAAGTTACTTACTATATTAATTCGAAACGTAAAGGATTACCGCATAGAAAAAGCCTATTTAATAAAACAAAAGATTCGATACAATGTAACTAAAATCAAAATCATGAAAACAAAAAAACAAATTTTAAAAATAACGGCAATAGGATTACTTTTTATTAGTACTGCAGGATTTTTATTTTTTCAGCAATCTACTTTAGTACAGGAAGAAAAACAACTAATTATAGGCATTTGGATTGAGGATAGCTCTCCTACAACGAGATTAGAATTTAAAGAGAATGGGGTGTGTTACTGGTATTTTGAAGGGGATCCAGCAGAAGAATATACTTATTCTATTAGTAGTGAATTTGCTCCTAATGGATCTGAACATACTTTTTTAAAATTAATTGCAATAAATAGCGATGTTATAGGGGTAGGAGAAACGGTGGAGTATGCTATAAATAGTCTGGGAGATGATAAAATGACTTTAGAATCAATTGGAGGATTTGGTGATAAGTTGACCTATTTTACCAAACAATAAAATTCAAGGGCAGTACAATTGTAATTAATTATGAAATATACTATGATCATATTATTGTCTTTTTGCGGTAATCTTTTCGGACAAATAAACAAAACAAAAGATACGATAATTCTAAAATTTGATGCAAATCAAAAATTTATGTACAAGCATGTTTTTTTTAACCCTTTGATTGTCAATAAAACAAAAGATAGTGCTTCCATTATTTATAGATATACGAAACCTTTAAAAAAAACAGTATCTAACCCTAAAACAAAAGTTCTTTTTCATTTATCTTTTCTTGTACAAGCTAAAAAAGAGATAGTACATATGAGAAATAAAATGTATCGTTATAAGGTGCTAAAAAAAGATATTACGTATTTAGAAAATAGATTGGTTCTAAATTATAATTTTTTTAAAAATAATGATGAGAAATATATTAGAGATTTTATATTTAGGAAAGAAAGAACTATTCTTATTTATGATATTAGCGAACCAAAAGAAAATGGAAAAATAGTTTTAAGAGAAGTGGGTAGTTTTCCATATGAGGAAATATAAACTGGAAAAAGTTTTATAAAGGTAATAAAAAATATCCTAATTTTTTTAGCCAATATTATCAGGAGATGATTTTTTGATAGTTATTAGCTGCCGGAATATACCTACAGAAAATAATTTTGCTTTTTTAGTATTTGAATTTGTCTAAAATAAAAACAGTTGTATATTTGCATCCGCTTTTAGCAGATAGATTTTCACTGTAAGCAAAAGTATAAAGAAGATATTTAAAGGTATATTGTAATGAGTAAAAGAACCTATCAGCCGTCCAAAAGGAAGAGAAGAAACAAGCATGGTTTTAGAGAAAGAATGGCTTCTGCTAACGGTAGAAAAGTATTGGCTCGCAGAAGAGCAAAAGGCAGAAAAAAAGTATCTGTTTCATCAGAACCAAGACCTAAAAAATAATGATTAACAATTGTTAATAATAAGGGTGTTGCTTTTTTAAGTAACACCTTTTTTTATACCTATGGAGAAATTATTTTTACAAAATCTAAATAAAAGTACTCTTAAACAGAGTTCAAAGTTTGAAAGTTTCAAGTAAAAAGTTTGTTCAACACTCTTATTAAGGCATTGAGAAAATAGCATTCTTTAAAAAAATAAAAGTTAAATAATACAAAATGCCTAAAAAAGAAGATCTAAAATCCATTTTAATAATCGGTTCGGGGCCTATTGTGATTGGTCAAGCCTGCGAATTTGATTATTCCGGCTCACAATCGTTGCGCTCCCTGAGAGAAGACGGAATTGAAACTATTTTAATTAATTCCAATCCTGCAACTATTATGACTGATCCTTCAATGGCAGATCATGTATACTTATTGCCATTGACCACAAAATCAATTATCAAAGTATTAAAAGAACATCCGCAAATTGATGCGGTTTTGCCAACTATGGGAGGCCAGACAGCTTTAAACTTATGTATTGAAGCTGATGAAAAAGGAATTTGGGAAGATTTTAATGTAAAACTGATAGGCGTTGATATCAATGCAATTAATATTACGGAAGATAGAGAACAGTTCCGTGAACTCATGAATACAATTGGAGTTGCTATGGCCCCGCAAGCAACGGCAACCTCTTTTTTGAAAGGAAAAGAAATTGCGCAAGAATTTGGATTTCCATTGTGTATCAGAGCCTCTTATACCTTAGGTGGAGCCGGAGCGGCAATTGTCTATGAAGAAGAAGATTTTAATAAATTATTACGCAGAGGCCTGGAAATTTCTCCGATCCATGAAGTGATGATTGACAAGGCAATGACGGGCTGGAAAGAATATGAATTGGAATTACTGCGTGATAAGAATGACAATGTAGTCATTATTTGTTCTATTGAAAATATGGATCCGATGGGTATCCATACGGGAGACTCTATTACCGTAGCCCCGGCAATGACCCTGTCTGACAAAACATATCAGAAAATGCGCAATATGGCAATAAAAATGATGCGCAGTATTGGAGATTTTGAAGGAGGGTGTAATGTCCAGTTTGCGGTAAGCCCGGATGAAAAAGAAGATATTATCGCTATAGAAATTAACCCGCGTGTGTCCCGTTCGTCGGCATTGGCAAGTAAAGCTACCGGATACCCTATTGCAAAGGTTGCCACAAAATTAGCCATTGGCTATACTTTGGATGAATTAAGCAATCAAATTACGAAATCAACTTCAGCATTGTTTGAGCCGACATTAGACTATGTCATTGTAAAAATTCCACGTTGGAACTTTGATAAATTTGAAGGAGCTGACAGAACATTAGGGCTGCAAATGAAAGCAGTAGGGGAAGTGATGGGTATTGGACGCTCTTTTCAGGAAGCATTGCACAAAGCCACACAATCCCTGGAAATCAAGAGAAACGGACTAGGTGCCGACGGAAAAGGATATAAAGATTACAATCAGATTATAGATAAGCTAACCCATGCTTCCTGGGATCGCGTATTTGTAATTTATGACGCCATTCAGATGGGAATTCCGTTAAGCCAGATTTATGATATCACAAAAATCGATATGTGGTATTTGAAACAATATGAGGAATTGTTCCATTTGGAAAAAGAAATTTCTAAGTATCAGGTAGATACTATTGATAAAGGTTTACTACTTGAAGCAAAGCAAAAAGGGTATGGAGATCGTCAGATAGCTCATATGTTGGGTTGTTTGGAAAGCCAGGTATACAACAAGAGAGAAGAACTAAACATTCAACGTGTGTACAAACTGGTAGACACTTGCGCTGCAGAATTTACAGCAAAAACACCTTATTACTATTCTACCTTTGAAAATGTTATTGAAACCGCGTCGGGAAAAATATATTCGGACAATGAAAGTATTGTAAGCGATAAAAAGAAAATAGTGGTATTAGGCTCCGGGCCTAATAGAATTGGACAGGGAATTGAATTTGATTATTGTTGTGTCCACGGCGTTTTGGCCGCTTCCGAATGTGGCTATGAAACCATCATGATTAACTGTAACCCTGAGACCGTTTCTACGGATTTTGATATCGCAGATAAATTATATTTTGAACCGGTTTTTTGGGAGCATATTTACGATATCATTCGCCATGAAAAACCGGAAGGGGTGATTGTTCAACTGGGAGGGCAGACTGCCCTTAAATTAGCCGAAAAACTAGATCGCTACGGGATTAAGATCATCGGAACCGGCTATCAATCATTGGATTTGGCAGAAGATAGAGGCAATTTTTCAACCTTGCTGAAAGATAACCATATTCCATACCCGGAATTTGGTGTTGCCGAAACGGCAGATCAAGCACTGGAGTTGGCAGATCAGCTAAATTTCCCCATTTTGGTAAGACCTTCTTATGTTTTGGGAGGACAGGGAATGAAAATTGTTATCAATAAAGAAGAGTTGGTGGAGCATGTGGTTGACCTGTTACGAAAAATCCCCAATAATAAATTGCTGTTAGATCATTATCTGGATGGTGCCATTGAAGCGGAAGCAGATGCAATTTGTGATGGCGAAAATGTGCTTATTATTGGAATCATGGAACATATAGAACCCTGCGGGATTCACTCGGGAGATTCCAATGCAACCTTGCCGGCATTCAATCTGGGAGACTTGGTCATACAGCAAATCATAGATCATACCCACACCATTGCAAAAGCACTCCGTACGGTTGGATTGATAAATATTCAGTTTGCCATCAAAGATGAAGTAGTATATATCATTGAAGCCAATCCCAGAGCTTCCAGAACGGTACCTTTTATTGCAAAAGCGTATAAAGAACCTTATGTAAATTACGCCACTAAGATCATGTTGGGAGAGAATAAAGTAGCAGATTTTAATTTCAACCCGCAATTAGAAGGATATGCCATTAAACAACCTGTTTTTTCATTTAATAAATTTCCAAATGTCGATAAAACATTAGGGCCTGAAATGAAAAGCACAGGAGAAAGTATTCTATTTATCGATAGTTTACGTGATGATGAGTTTTATGAGTTATACTCAAAAAGAAAAATGTACCTGAGTAAATAAAAAACCTATATTTGTAGTAATAATGAGTTCCTGATTACGACCAAGCAAGAAGTAACTAAAATAATTAAATGAGACAATATTACTACAAAAAACGTATGGCTCTGATTTTTTGTTTTCTTATCACTTCTTTAGGAGTGCTAAGGTCGCAAGAACTTCCCATTTTTGATATTGCACGTAACGGTACACTCGAAGAATTAAAATCGGCTATTAAAGAAAACCCTAATAGTATAAATACAGAAAATGATACCGGTTATACTCCGTTGGCTTTAGCTTGTTATTATGGTAACAATGAGGTAGCCAAATATTTAATAGATCGTGTTCAGAATATTGATGCTACTAGCAATTATGGAACACCTTTGATGGCAGCAACTATTAAAAACAATAAAGAGTTAGTAACATTGCTCTTAAAAAAGGATGTCAACGTAAATATCTCTGATCCGAACGGAACTACAGCATTGCACTATGCCGTTATATTTAATTTTGAAGAAATAGCCGTATTACTGATAAAAGCACAAGCAGACACTACTCTAAAAGACAACAGAGGAAACTCTGCACTGGATTATGCAAAACTCTCGGGAAGACAAAAAATAATACAATTATTAAAACAGCAATAACATGAAACAAACACTATTTTCACTATTTTTAATTACAAGTACCGCAGTATTTTCTCAAACCTATACTACAGGGACAGTTGCGTTTGATTCAACTTTGTCAATGAATTTGGAGATTAATGGAACAACCGGCACGACTACTTTGACACTAACAGGGCCTTCCTTTAGATTAGCAAATAGAAATAATTACTTAAAATAAAAACATAATAGTTATGATGAAATTTCTTTTTTTGCTTCTTTTTTTCTTTGTTAATAACTCTTATTTTGTTGATAACCAAAAACACAAAAGAACGGAGTGAACTTTAGCGGCCAGCTAGCTTTTTAGAGCCATCCCCCGTATTAGTCTCCGTTCTTTTTAAAAGTTACTTAGAACCATATAGAATTTCAGTTTCTGCCCTTATTAAAGGTCTTAGTTTAAGTAACTATTATTAATATCTAATTACAAAATTATGAAAACAAATGAAATTATCGGAATCGATGTCAGTAAATTATTAATTGATGTTTGTATCTATTCTAAACAAATTGTTCAACAGTTTGAGAACAGTAAATCTGGATTTAAATTAATGCTAAAGTGGAGTTTTAAAAATTCGTCTTTCTCTAAAGAAGAAACCATGTTTGTATTTGAACATACAGGAATGTACTCTCATTTATTATCTGTGTCTTTAACTGAACAAAAATTATCTTTTTTCATAGCTTCTGGTTTAGAAATTAAAAGATCTATTGGTATTGCTCGTGGAAAGGATGACCAAATTGATGCCAAACGCATTGCTCTATATGGGTATCGATTAAAAGAAGAACTTAAACCCAGTAAGCTACCTAAAAGAAGTATATTACAACTAAAAAGTCTCTTATCTTTAAGGACAAAACTTAACAAACAAAGAGCTGGTTTTAAAGTTACTTTGAAAGAACAAAAAAGAATTTATAAAGCAAAAGAGTATAAAATAATCTTTGACGTTCAACAAAAAATGATTGCAGAACTAACCAAACAAATACACAAGATTAATACTCAAATGCAAGCTATTATTGACCAAAATATAATGTTAAAAGAAACCTATAAACTTGTTACTAGTGTTAAAGGTATAGGAATGCAAACTGCTATAATGATGATTGTGTTTACTGACAATTTTTCAAAATTTGAAAACTGGAGAAAGTTTGCCTCTTATTGTGGTGTTGCTCCTTTTCCTTACCAATCTGGAACTAGTATTAAAGGACGTACAAAAGTCTCTCATTTGGCTAATAAAAAATTGAAAGCAATTATTAATATGTGCGCTATTTCTGCTATACAACATAACCCAGAAATGAAATTATACTATCATAAAAGAATAAAACAAGGCAAAAGTAAAATGAGTACCGTTAACATTATTAGAAACAAATTAATAGCAAGAGTGTTTGCCGTTGTCAAACGACAAACACCCTATGTAGATACTTTTAAATTTGCTGCATAAATTAGTAAAAATAATATCTCAACTTTTACTTGTTTTTATCATAGAATACGGGAGGATGGTTTGGAGTTGGATTTGGAGGATTCAACATGTCTTCGGGGGCAGATGTGCTTATGACAGAAGATGGGACATCAGTCATAGATGCAAGAACAATTTCTCAATCAACACCACCGGCAGATGCCAGTCAGGATTGGACTCTGGTATCCAATACCGTTTCGGGAAGTTCAAGAACTATTATAGCAACAAGAGCAAACAATACCGGAGATTCAGATGATTTTGTCTTTAGTCCGACAGCAGGTTCAATAGGTATGATATGGGCTCATGATAACGTAAATAGTTTCAACTACCATAACAACAGAAGAGGAGCTACTACGGTTGGGGTCACCTTAGGAGTTGAAAGTAATAAGCTATTAAGCTTCGATATGTTTCCTAATCCGGCGACTGATGAAGTAACCATTCAATTACCTACCGGAACTGATAAGGCAGATGTTTCGATATATGATTATGTTGGAAGATTGATCCGCTCACGAGCAGCAACATCTTCAAACGCTAAGGTAGATGTTACGTATCTGTCTTCCGGAATGTATATTGTAAGAGTAGTAGCAAATGATAAGATAGGGATACAGCGATTCATTAAGAATTAAAAAATTCATCATACTGATGAAAAACCGATTGTAGCAAGGCGATCGGTTTTTTTATACCAGTTATTTCAAGTGATAAATGGTATTATGCCTTTTTTAAGTTAAATTTGTAATCAGTTTTCTTTTTAAAAGACTTTTGCAGAATTGATTTGGCAAAAAAAGTTCGACGCCCGAAGAAAATTTTCAACCGGAATAACCTATTGGTTTTGAGGATTTAAAATTTTCGAGAAGGAAGAAATTTGAAGCCAAATCAATTTCAATACGAAATATATCACTATTTTGCAAAGCTACTTAAGTTAAAACTCATGAACTATATACTTTTTGACGGTAGTTCCAGAAATTCGCTGTTGCCATTTACATACACCCGGCCTGTTGCGGATATCAGAATCGGAATTTTAACCATTCGTGAAAAATGGGAAAAAATGTTGGGATTCACTACCACCACCATGACGGAAGCGTATTTGGAAGAAAAATACCCCATGGTGGAGATGGAAGAAAATATACTGATCAATGCTTCTTTTTTACCATCAAGAAAACTAGTTGAAAAAGTAAAAAAACTCTCTGAAAATCAGGCTATTTTTAAAGGCGAAGAAGTGATTGCTTTTTTCACTGCCAAGACCCGGGGAAAAGTAGATTTTGACTCGTATGAACAAATTGAGTTTGAAGATGACTTGCTGCAAATAAAAAATACCTGGGATCTGTTTTCTTTAAATGATAAAGCAATTCAGGCGGATTTTGATTTGATTACCAAAGAAAGAACATCACAAGCTATTCGGGAAGGCATACCATGTATAAATAAAGAAAATATTTTTATTGAAGAAGGAGCAACGGTGCTGTTATCTTCTTTAAATGCTTCAAAAGGCCCTATTTATATTGGGAAAAACGCTGAAATTATGGAATCCTGTGCTGTTAGAGGCCCTTTTGCCATGTGTGAACATAGCGTATTAAAAATGGGAGCTAAGATTTACGGAGCGACTACACTCGGACCTTATTGTAAAGTAGGAGGAGAAGTCAATAATTCGATTCTTTTTGGGTTTTCCAGTAAAGGACACGAAGGCTTTCTTGGAAATGCTGTTTTAGGAGAATGGTGTAATATGGGAGCGGATACCAATACATCAAATTTAAAAAATAATTATGCAAAAGTAAAACTCTGGAATTACGAAATAGGAAGGTTTACCGAGACAGGGTTACAATTTTGCGGACTGATGATGGGAGATCATTCAAAATGCGGAATTAATACCATGTTTAATACGGGAACGGTGGTGGGAGTGAGTGCTAATATTTTTGGAAGTGGCTTCCCGAGAAATTTTGTTCCTTCATTTAGCTGGGGAGGAGCTTCCGGTTTTACCACCTATCAATTAAGAAAGACTTTTGAAGTTGCCGAAGCTGCCATGAAACGAAGGAATATTGAATTATCCGAACAAGACAAAAAAATCCTGAAACATGTTTTTGAAGAAACCAAAAAGTATAGAAATGACACCGTTTAAAAGAGCAAGAAACTTGGAACTTTTGTATAAAGGAGCTACTCTTTTCGGGTGGCTTTTTTCTAATACATCATTCAGGTTCAAGTAATAAATGGTATTACATATACAGTTTACGATTGCCGCACCTGCTGAAAAGTAGCAATGGTTTTTAAATTTTTGATAGTTGCTGCCGGATCATCACTATTAAAAACAAAGCTTCCGGCAACTAAAACATCAGCTCCGGCTTTTATTAAATCACCGGCATTTTTATCTGTTATACCGCCGTCAATTTCTATAGATGCATTGGACGACGAAAGCACTATCAAATCTTTTAGCTGACGTATTTTTTTATAGGTGTTCTCTATAAAAAACTGACCTCCAAAACCTGGATTTACACTCATGATACATACCAAATCCAAGTCCGCAATGCTGTCTTCCAAAAGAGAGACAGGAGTATGCGGATTTAAGGCAACTCCGGCTTTCATTCCTGCTTCTTTGATAGCTTGTATGGTTCTATGTATATGTGTGCATGCCTCGTAATGCACTGTTAATATATTTGCTCCTAAATCTGCAAACGTTTGGATATACCTGTCAGGGTCTACAATCATTAAATGTACATCCATTGTTTTTTTTGCATGCCCGGAGATGGCTTTTAGAACAGGCATACCAAAAGAAATATTAGGTACAAAAACACCGTCCATAACGTCTATGTGAAACCAATCGGCAACACTGTGATTTACCATTTCAATATCGCGTTGTAAATTACCAAAATCGGCAGCTAAAACAGAAGGAGCAATTAATTTGTTCATGAGTATTATATTATGTTAACTTTTATTTTCTCAAAAAAAAGAATGCCTTTTCTCAGTGCTTTAAGAGAGTTAAGCGAACTTTAAACTTTGAACTTTCAAACGCTATTATTATATCATTGCTAAAAATAGGTATTGTTTTTCTATGTTGACAGGGCAATATGAATTTTTTTGAAATTATGAAAAGTGATAATTAAAAAAAACCACTGTAAATCAATTTTCTTACAGTGGTTTTTGTGACCCCGGTAGGATTCAAACCTACAACCGCTGGAGCCGAAATCCAGTGCGCTATTCAGTTGCGCCACGAGGCCATTAATTTAATTTTTTTCGCACAATTCCGGAGATGGTTTTTCCATCTGCCCGGCCAGCCAGTTGTTTAGACACTATTCCCATCACTTTCCCCATATCTTTCATGCCTTCCGCTCCGATTTTGGTAATGGTTTCCATCACTACTTTTTCAATTGCTTCTTCAGATAAAGCTTCCGGTAAGAATTGCGCTAATATGGCTGCTTCAACCAGTTCGGAATCTGCCAAATCCTGCCGCCCTTGAGCTACATATATTGCGGCACTATCTTTTCGCTGTTTTACCTGCTTTTGAATGATTTTCATTTCCTGAGCTGCTGTCAATTCTCCTGCACCTGCCTCAGTTTTTGCTAATAAAAATGCCGATTTCAATGCTCTTAATGCCTGCAAAGCAACCGTATCTTTTGATTTCATTGCCACTTTCATCTGTTCCATTACCTGTTGTTGCAAACTCATATGCTCCAAGTTTTAAAGCTCCAAAGATACAACTCTAATTCTTATTTTTTAAACGTTTTAGATATAGGATATTCTTTTTATAATCGATAATCGCTCTTCCTCTCTCTAAAATATCTGCTCCGATAATCCCATGTACTTCTTTTGCTTTTTGCTGGGTCAATGCACTGTTTACATGAAATAAGTCAAACAATACCAAATGACATTTCTTCGCTTTCCAAAAACCAATTTTCAGGAGGTTGTTTTTAGATTGCAAAGTATCCATATCTATAGCTCCGGCCCCGGCAGCTTTGGTTTCACTTTCTTCTGCTTCCAGCTTAAAATATTCAATTAAATCTAATCCTACGCAGGAATTGGAAGCACCCGTATCTAAAATAAATCTTCCTTTTACACCATTTATTTCGGCTTTCAACTCCAGGTGGTTGGTTGCATTTTTCGTCAAGCGGATACCATTATACCCCTTTTTTTCCAATACTTTTTTCAGACTTGCCATTTAGCCGTATGTTTATAGGTAATAAACAACAAAAATACAACTTTCATGATTACGGACACACATACACATTTATATTCGGAACAGTTTGATACTGACCGGAATATCATGATCCAAAAAGCGAAAAAAGCGGGTGTTTCCCGTTTTTTTATTCCTGCAATTGACAGTTCTTATACCCGGAGGATGTTTGATTTGAAACAAAATTATCCTGAAGATGTATACCTGATGATGGGACTGCACCCTACTTCCGTAAAAGAAAACTACCGGGAAGAATTGGCCCATGTAAGCGAATGGATACACAAACGTGATTTTGTTGCTATCGGAGAGATCGGTATCGATTTGTATTGGGATAACACTTTTTTGCCGCAACAGCAGGAAGCATTTAAAATTCAGATACAATGGGCTAAAGAAAAAAAACTACCTGTTGTAATTCATTGCAGAGAGGCATTCGATGAAATTTTTGATGTTCTGGACACTGAAAAAAGCGATGATCTATTCGGAATTTTTCATTGTTTTACAGGGACTTTGGAACAGGCACACAAAGCAATTTTATATCAGATGAAATTAGGCATTGGCGGCGTAGTTACCTACAAAAACGGAAAGATCGATCAATTTTTAAATGAAATAGACATTCAACATATTGTCTTGGAGACCGATGCTCCATATCTGGCACCAACTCCTTACAGGGGAAAGCGGAATGAAAGTTCGTACATCACGGAAATTATACATAAATTAACTACTATTTACGACTTATCTTTCGAAGAAATTTCCGAAATTACTACCCAAAATTCGAAGGACATTTTTGGAACTTAAAATCGCATATTACAAAACACCTATCGGCATTGCAAAAATCGCGGTAGATGAAAATGGCATTCAATCTATTTCCGTTTTGGAAGAAGACTCTTTATCTTCACAACAATTTCAGTTCAATACACCTGAAAACACAAAAGAAAGTTTTCCCAAATGTATACAAGACGGTATACAACAGTTAGCGGAATATTTTGAAGGTACCCGAACAATATTTGATTTAATATTGAACCCTCAAGGGACTGCATTCCAACAACTGGTTTGGAAAGAGCTCCTGACCATCCCTTTTGCAAAAACCAGTACCTATTTAGAGCAAACTAAAAAAATAGGAGACCCTAAAGCCATCAGGGCAGTTGCTGCGGCAAATGGCAAAAATCCTATCTGGATTGTCATTCCATGCCATCGTGTTATTGGTTCTGACGGTTCACTAACAGGCTATGCCGGTGGTTTATGGCGAAAAAAATGGCTGTTAGAGCATGAATCTCCTGTAAAACAACAGGCATTATTTTAAAATAAGCCTTTTATCTGCTTGCATAAAAAACAAAAAATGAGCTAAAAGCTCTGTTCAAAGAAGCATTACCGTTTTTGAACTATTTTAGTAAAAAATTCGTTTGTATGGTATGATCAAAAACAGCTTCTTATGTATCTTTCTTTTTATGGGAGTTCTTATAAATGCTCAAAACAACTCCGAAGATTTTAGATCTGAAAAAATACGTGTTGTCAAAGATACTGTTCAAATAGATTCTGTAAGTATTAACCCGTTAAAATTCAGATTGTTAGATGCAAAACAAAAACCTGTTCATTTTTCCGAATATCAAGTAAACTACACTGAAGCTTTTCTAATCATCGACTCCAAAAAATACAGGGAAATTACCGTTGAATACTACCGGTTTCCAAAATTTTTAACCAAAGTATACAGTCCGTTTGATAAACGTTTAATTGTTCCTAATACCACAAATACAGGTAAATTGTATAGCCTTACTACTAATAAGAAGCCTTCTGATATAAAACTTTTTGATGGCTTAAAAACAAGCGGCTATATCACGCGCGGACTCACTACAGGAAATAATCAAAATGCGGTAACTAATTCGGCAATGGATTTAACTATTGAGGGCAAACTCTCCAAAGATGTGGCTATCAGAGCTAACATTTTTGATACAAATATTCCTTTACAAGAGAACGGTTATTCGCAAAATATTACGGACTTCGACCGTATTTTTATAGAATTATACAGTAAAAATTGGCGGATTAAAGCCGGAGATGTAAATCTTAAAAATGAAGATAGCCATTTTCTGAATTTCGAAAAACAGGTCGCTGGCTTGGAAGTGGCAGCAATCATTGCTGAAAATGCACGAGTGTCGGCTTCGGGAGCTGTTGTAAGAGGGCGTTTTTCGGCATTTAATTTTGTAGGTATCGAAAGCAACCAAGGACCTTATAAAGTAGTAGGCCCTAACAACGAACCTGCCATTGTCATTATAGCCGGAAGCGATCGGGTGTATGTAAACGGCATTCAAATCCGACGTGGAGGAAATAAAGACTATACCATCGATTATAATTTGGCAGAAATTAGTTTTAACACTACTTACCCTATAACAAATGATATGAGAATTCGTATTGAATTTCAGTATTCGGATATAAATTATACTCGTTTTATTACCTATGAAAAAGGACATTACAAAAGCGACATTTTTAGTGTTAAAGGATATTTCTACAGCGAAAATGATGCAAAAAACCAGCCCGTACAGCTAAGTTTAACCGAAGCTCAAAAACAAATCCTGGCCAATGCAGGAAACAATCGGGAATTGATGGTAGCTGAAAGTGCTTTTATAGATGCATTTTCCGAAAATAGGATATTATATAAAAAAGTAACTGTTGGCACAACCGAAATCTTTGAGTACACTACTGATGAAAACGATGAATTGTATACAGTTACATTTACCAATGTAGGGACTAACAATGGCGATTATATATTAGACCGCACCATAGCCATTGGTACAATTTTCAGTTATGTAGGCTCAAATATGGGGAATTACGACCCGATTGTGCAATTATTTGCGCCGACAGCATTGCAAGTTGCTGTGGCAAATGCCCGATACAGCCCCAATGCAAAAACAGTTATAAATGCGGAAGCTGCCGTAAGTAATAATGATTTGAATTTGTTTTCGGATATTGATGATGATCAGAATAAAGGACTGGCAACAAAAATAAGATGGACACAAATTGTATCAGATAAGAAATGGCAGTTGTTGAGTGATGTAAACTATCAGTTTATCCATCGAAATTTTAGGACAGTGCAACGGTTTCAACCGGTGGAATTCAACAGAGATTGGAATTTGGTAAACCCCACAGGGAATCAGCAACAAATTGCTACACAGATTTCTTTACATGATAAAAAAAAGAACACACTTTCTTATAGCTTTAACCACCTTTCTTTTTCTGATAATTTTAATGGAAGCAAACATGAATTTAATTCCAAAATAAAATTGGACAGCACACGGTTTTATATAAATTCCAGTATGTTGAATAATACATCTGACATACGTGATGACCGTTTTATTAGAATAAAAGCAGCAGCAGAACAACATTTTTCAAAAAGTTGGATGGGCGGTTTTTTCAATTTTGAATCAAATGCCGGAAGGAACAGGAATACATCGGATTTTATAAATACCAGCCACCGCTTTAAAGAATATGAAGGGTATTTTGGTTTGGGAGATACTGCTAAAGTATATGCAAAACTCGGATTCAATTACAGAGATAATGACAGTATCAGATCAAATAATTTTACGGAAATAAATCACAGAAAAACATTTTACATAAACAGCAGGATTGTTCAAAATAAAAATGCAACCTTAAATGTATTTGCTAATTACAGAATTACAAAAAATGCATTTGCGGAAGATGAAAAATCATTACATTCAAAATGGATATATCATCAACGCCTATTTGGTAATTTTTTAAACTTTGGGACTGTTTATGAAACTTCTTCGGGAAATATCCCCCGGCAAGACTATATTTATGTGGAAACAGAACCCGGACAGGGATATTATACGTGGAGAGATTATAACAATGACGGAATTAAAGATTTTGACGAATTTGAAATTGCAGAATTTCAGGATCAGGCAAATTATCTTAGAGTTCCGCTGCCAAATCTCCGTTATATTGCTACTCAAAGGGCAAAGTGGAGTCAGTCGTTGACACTAAATGCCGGTAGGAGGAGCACTGCATCCGGATTTAAAAAAATACTATCACATTTTCAAAATCAAACATTTTTAAATGTGGTAAACGAACAGGAAAGAACCGGCAACACATTTCATTTAAATCCTTTTGACTTTAATGATCGTACACTAATCGGTTTGAACTTACATTTCAGAAACAGCTTTTATTTTAATAGAAACCTACGGAAATACAGTACTGTTTACACCTATGGCTCTTCGAGGGCCAAACAGCAATTTTTTATTGGAAATCAGCGTATTAAAACCAAATTGCATCAAATAGAATTTGCTCATAAAATAGGTACTTACTGGCTGTTGGATGTGATGGGAAAAACTTCTGAAAATAATTTGGAAACGGATAATTTTAATACTAGAAATTACGAGATAAAGGCACATGAAGTGCAACCGAAAATAAGTTATTTACATAGCAAAAATCAACGCTTTTCCGTGTATTATCACTATACATATAAACAAAATCAATTGCAGGATTTTGAAGAACTGAAACAACAAAAATTTGGATTGGAATATGTGTTTACAGGTAAAAAGCAGCAACAGTTAAACGCAAATTTTACAGCTTTTTTTAATATATTCAACGGAAACCCAAATTCTCCCGTAGGTTACCAGATGTTGGAAGGCCTGCAGAATGGTAAAAACTATACTTGGGATATTTTATACAATCAAAAATTAAACTCTTTCCTCAATATAAGCTTAAACTATCTGGGCCGTAAAAGTGAAAATTCCGATACCATCCATACGGGAAGTATTCAATTAAGAGCTGTGTTTTAAAAGGGTTGAGTTCAAGCTTATTTTATAGGAAGATAAGTCACTAAAACAGAAGAATAAATTCTTTCAGTCGATCTTTCTTCTTGAGGTGCTTGACAAATTGTAGCACAACCTCCTTGGTCAAGACATTTAGCTATTAACTTTCCACAAGACCATTTCCCATAACAAGATGCACTCCAATTATTACTTCCATCGCCACCTCTATCGTAATCAACTTGATATCCATCAGCTAAATGATTATAATAGCTAGACCTTTCATCAATAGGAAAAAAGCTAACAACCTGTTCATTTTCAATAGAGATTTCATTTGTTTTTAGATTTTTTACAACCTCAAAAGTTATCAATTTATCATCGCTAATTTTTGACGCTTTATCAACTAAAGAAGGTTTATAATTTTCTAGAAGTTTATCAATTTTTTTTGTGTCAATGTCAACTTGAGAAATGTTTTGTTCAGGCGATATTTGTTCATTTTCGCAACTTACAAAAACTAATGAACTTACTGTCAATGTTAAGATTAGTAACAATCCGATTTTTTTTAAATTATTCATAATTTTTTGTTTTAGGGGAAAATTTTTTTTAGATTTTTCCGGGGTTAATAATTTCTACTCTTTCGATTTTCGAACGCTTGGTTTACTTTTTATTTTATTACGGTTTCAACTTTCACATTTCCCGATTTTGGATGGTCAGTCCGTTTTTGACCGTTATGTTTGTTTTAATGTGGCATAACGTTTAGCGTAAAATGCGTTTTAATGCATTTTACGCTTTGTTACCTGTAGTTCTAAAGTAAAATATAATTTCATGGGAAATATACAGTAGTTGGATCAAGTCATCTTTAGGCTATTTATGAGCTTGTGAATATTCCTTGTACATAGCAAAAACGAAATCATTAAAACTAAAATCAGAATCAGGGAAGAATTCACCGGTCTCGTGTTCTTTGGTATCTAAAAAATCGAAGTATTCGTAGTGTAAATCACTATTTTCGGGATAACCGTAGCATTGTATCGTGATACAAGCGTCTACTTTATTTTTGTTTTTTAATTGATGAATTTGGTTCAACCAAGGAGTAATATAAGTAACCTGATTAAGCTGAAACTTACACGTTTTAAAATGCTCAGGTTTGTAAGCCTCATTAGTTGCAAGCAGCACGTTATTGGCATTAGGTGTTACTTTTTTTAAGGTAGCAAACAGCTCAACGTGTATTTCCCCATGGAGTACTTTAATGATGGCTTCGCTACCACCGTGGTTATGTATGGGTGAGTATTTACCACTTGGCCATATTTCCATAACGTAAGGGATTCCGGGAGACTCTCCCTGGTTACCGCCCATGGTTATTCTTAGGTAAACCATATTACTATCTCCAAAGCCAGACAGCGCTTCTTTTTTAGCTTTTTTCTGAATTATATCAAAGCAAATTTTCCCAGGCGTGTCAATACTATATTGAACGGCTTTAGCAAAATCAAAGTCGGCAGGTAAATTGTAATCTTTATTGATTGTTTGCAAATTGAAATTACGCCCTCCTACATTTTCATATAATTTTTGGCACACACTAGGCAGGTTAGCAGGTACGGTTACAACATTGTTGGCTGCATCATACATGGTAATATCGTTCATATCCTTTACTTCCATTGCTACATTTACAGTTATAGGGTCTTTAAAAACAGTAATCAATTTGGCAGATGCAGTAAGTTCCACCCAACTCATTTGCTTTAACCATTTGTATCGGGATATTTGAGGATCATCTTCTTCGGTAGGATGTAAATTTGGTCCAACATTACCTTCAGTTAAAACTCCTGTAGAAAAATTAAAACTAAATAGGGATAATTCTGCTCTTGGCTCTCCATATCCACCTTTTAGTAGTCTATTTTCAAAATCAATACTGAACCAAAAAGGCCCGGTTGGATATTGCTCATACCCCTTAATGCAAGAAAAAAGCTGATCTTCTATCTCTGCATATGGTTTTTTAGACGCGAAAAACACACACCCTACTTCATCTACTCTAAAGCAAAAGTATTGATAGGTATGAGAAACCGCTACTCTATTAGGGGCTGTAAACTCCAATTGTGCAAATTGTTCTTCTGGAGAGAATATAACTACTCCTTGTCCAGTTACGGGAAGTGTAACAATTCCGTTTTTAAATGTTGATTGTTGTGGTTTCGCAAATGAAAACCGATCATCATGATTTGACATATTTTTAAGTTTAAAACAAAGATAGCAGAAAAGTGCAAATTTTGAAACTTGCACTTTTCTGCCTGTTTTTTATATACCGTGTTATGCCACGTTTTAATTATTCAAAGCATCTTTCAGCTTCCCTTTATATAAGTAAAATAAAAGACCATAAAAAATAATTAATTGCCCAATTCCTGCAATCATAAGTACATTTGCAGTTCCTTCTGATGATTTTCCCGATACAAAAAAGAATATGCCAGCAAAAAGGAATAGGATACCAAAAATTAGAAAGCTCCAAAATTTTAATTTAGCGAATGTTTTCATTTGAATGTAATTTAAAAAATTAACAAAATGTATTTGGTCCTGCACCAATACAAGAAACAGCGAAAGCAGCAAGTGTTTCAGGACCGGCAACAACTAAAGCCGCAACACAAATCCAGCTTCTACCACAAGCTTCAACAGTACAATTCATACAAGCACTCCAAGAAGAAGCATGTCTACAACAATCTTCTTTTGCAGAAAAACTTCCTTTAATTTGATGTTTTGCCATATGTAAAGAATAAATGTTATTGCTAAAGACATTTAATTTTTCATTATTTTCAATTTTTATATTTCCAATTCTATCTTTCATTATCAAGTTGAACTGAATAAAACAATTGATTATCAAGAGATTTTAATTTAAAATTCTGCATATTAGTCAAAGAAGAATATTCTGCTAAATTCACTTGATATATATCATCATATTTGTAAATTATAATTTTATTTTCAGAATTTTTGACAGAAACAGAATACATTAATATGTCAGAATTATTAAAGTAAAATTTCTTTACGTCTTTATTGTCAAGAATAAATAGATTAATACCATTATTTTTCACAGTATTGATTATTTCGGTTCTTTCTACGTTGTTTCCAAGTTTCTCAATTAAATAAAAGTGATTGTCATAAAAATTAGGACTTATATCTGTTTTTAAAGCTAAGTCCTCAAAAACGACTTCATTTAAAGAAGTTTCATTAGTAGTTAAGTTGTCACTGTTCTCAGAACAACTATAAATAACAATTGATAGCAGTAATATTGATAATACCGATATACTTAGATATTTTTTCATTTTTAATTCATTTTAGGGGAAAAATCTTTTCCATTTGCTTAGACTTCTCCAAGTTAATAATTTTCTACTCTTTCGATTTTCGTAACTCAGTTTACTTTTTGTTTTATTTCGGTTTCAACTTTCACAATTCCGATTTTGGATGGTCAGTCCTTTTTTTGACCGCTATGTTTCTTTAATGTGGCATAACTTGTTTATATACAGAACTTTCTTCCTCTTATTCTGCCATTATGGTGGTATATGCAGAAGTTTTGATTGTTTTTATGTTTTTTAGCTTTCGTCATAAAAATAAGAGAATTTTAAAATTTACCTGATGTAAAAGTGATACAATTTCGAATACTTGTCAATAACAGAAAACAATGAAATTTTCACCTCAAGGAAAACAGTGATACCATTTTAACATCTAAGGGCCGGCCATATATAATAGTAAACATAAATGATACCGCACAATGTTCGGATGTATCTTCTTTAGGCTTTACGGCAAATATCTTTTTTCGGGTAGTGCTCCGATTATACCAAAATGAATACTAAAGTGGTCTAAAGATGGTGTGAGGAAAATTTCAAAGTTCGAGTTAAAAAACACAGGCTTAGCTACGCCGAGTATTTTTAGTGATGAAATTTGAAATTTTCATAGCGAGATTGGACTATTTTATACCAGTAATTTCAAGTGATAAATGGTATTAGCTATATAAAACCTAAGCAGTCCGGACCCTGGCAGTCCGGTATCCGTAATATCCAATATAACCGTAACAAACGGTGACAAATAAAAATGCCAGTTTAAACCCTATTCCATCTATCAGCGCTCCACAAATTAACGGAATAATTGCCCCTCCTACAATTGCCATACAAAGCAATCCGGAACCTTTGGGTTTTAGATCTTTAATTCCATCAATAGCTAACGTAAAAATAGTTGGGAACATAATAGAGTTAAACAAACCTACAGCTAAAATACTCCACATAGAAACCAGTCCGTTTGTGGTAATAGATACGATAATCAGCAATACTGCCGATGCCGCAAACATGCTCAGTACTTTTCCCGGTTTCATTATTTTGGTCAAATACGACCCGATAAAGCGGCCCACCATTGCTCCCGACCAGTAAAAAATTACAAAAATCCCCAATAAAGCTTTGTCATCTGCTCCATCCAAAGATTTGAAAAATAGAGTAGCCACCGTATCGGCAATTGCCATTAAGGTATTACTCTCTCTAATTAAAGGAACCATTCCGGACTCTTGGAAGTAATTTACCAGAAAACTCCCGATAGAAACCTCAGCACCAACATAAAAGAAAATTCCCAACACCCCTAACATCAAATTTCTTTGAGAAAAAACCTGGGCATAAGTCCCTGCCGATTTTTCGCTAATCAATTTCGGAAGTTTTGCAAATAAAAACACAGCAGCAATCAAAACAATAAAGATCGCCAATCCTAAAAATGGCTTTTGAACCGCCAATGCTTCCGAAGTAAAATACGTTTCTTTTGCTTCGGATGATAAAGAAGCTATTTCTTCTTTATTTTTAATCGTATCACTTAAAATAAATAAAGCACCCACAGCCGGAGCAATTGCTGTTCCCAGCGAATTAAATGCCTGCGATAAGTTCAATCGACTGGACGCCCCTTCTTCCGAGCCCAATACTGCCACATATGGATTTGCTGCCACCTGAAGAATCGTCATTCCTCCTGCTAAAATAAAATAAGCCACTAAAAAGACACCAAAAACACGATAAGATGCCGCAGGGTAAAATAGCAAACATCCTGTCGCCATGGTTAATAATCCCAGTAGAATCCCCCTTTTGTATCCGATTTTGGATAAAATATAACTTGCGGGAACCGACAGTACAAAATAAGCTCCAAAAAATGCAAATTGAACTAAAATAGCTTCTCTGTATGTCAGTGTAAATAGTTCTCTCAATCTCGGCACTAATGAATCTACCAATACAGTAATAAATCCCCATAAAAAGAACAACGAGGTTAATAAGATAAAAGCACTTCTGTACGATTTATTTGTTGACATAATTTATGTTTTATTAAAAAAGTTTGATTTGTAATTTTTATTTTTTCCGTCTTTATATACATTATAACTAAACCATTCGTGAATGGAATAAGCGCCATATGCTCCTTGTTTGTTGACAGCAATATATCCGACCTGAAAATTTGTATAATCGCTATTTGGTTTGCTGACAATTCTCTCTATAGCCTCTTCACAGGCTTCTTGCGGAGTTCTCCCTTGCCGCATTAGTTCAACAATTAAAAAACTCCCCACGGTTTTTAAAACCTCTTCTCCCAGGCCTGTGGCAGTAGCACCCCCTACTTCATTATCTACAAACAATCCGGAACCGATAATAGGAGAATCGCCCACTCTCCCTGCCATTTTATATGCCAGTCCGCTTGTAGTACACGCGCCTGAAATGTTTCCGTCTTTATCAATGGCCAACATTCCAATCGTATCGTGATTTTCTATATTGATAACAGGTTTGTATTCCGATGTTTCTTTCCATTTCTCCCAAGCCTTTTTAGAAGCTTCCGTTAACAAATTCTCTCTTTTAAAGCTCTGAGAAACAGCAAACTGCTCTGCTCCTTTTCCGGCTAACAAAACATGTGGTGTCTCTTCCATCACTTTTCTGGCAACAGAAACGACATGTGTAATATTTTGTACGTAAACTACGGCTCCGTAATTTCCTTGGCCATCCATGATACAGGCATCTAACGTAACATTTCCATCGCTGTCCGGCAAACCTCCCTTTCCTACGGATTGCCCTTTCTCATTGGCTTCTTCTACTCTGCAACCTTGTTCAACAGCATCTAAAGACGTACCTCCTTTTACTAAAACTTCCGAAGCCGCATGTACTGCATCAGGTGTATTCCACGTGGCAATGACGATAGGTCTTACGGGTTTGGAGGCTGCTATTGCTTTGCGTTCCTCTTTTGTCTCACAGCCTATCACACTTACTGCCGTGACCACTCCTAAGGTTGATAAAGAGGTATTTTGAAGGAATTTTCTTCGTTTCATTGTTACTTAGTTGCCGGCAACCCACTCAAGGTATCTGGCATTTTGTAAATATATCTATATTTTTTATTAAAACAGGTTTTCTCAAAAGTTTAAATGAGTTCATTTTTAAATGAATTGTTATGGAGAAAATAGAATGTTAATATCTTTGCCTTCCGGTATTTTATACCATGAGACCTTTGCAGAATTGATTTGACAAAAAAATTCGACGCCCGAAGAACATTTTCAACCGGAATAACCCATTGGTTTTGAGGATTTAAAATTTTCGGGAAGGAAGAAATTTGAAGTCAAATCGATTCAAATACGGAATATATCACTATTTTGCAAAGGTCTCACCATTTTAATTTTACTCAATGAAAAACGATTGTTTTCTTAGTATCGCTACGATTGCTTTACATACTTTAACTTTCAAACTTGAAACAATATAAACATGCGTACGAAATCAGTAAAAAAGAATAAAATTAATGTAGTTACTCTGGGTTGTTCTAAGAATATTTATGATTCTGAGGTATTGATGGGGCAGTTACAAGCAAGTGGAAAAGAAGTTGTACATGAAGATGAGTATGATGATGGAAATATTGTGGTGATCAATACTTGTGGCTTTATAGGAAAAGCAAAAGAAGAATCTGTAGACACTATTTTGCATTATATAGAAAAAAAAGAAGCAGGAGAAGTAGATAAGATATATGTAACAGGTTGCCTGAGCGAGTGCTATAAACCTGATTTGGAAAAAGAAATCTCCGAAGTAGATCAATATTTCGGCACACGTGATTTGCCTAATCTGTTAAAAGTTCTGGAAGCGGATTATAAGCATGAATTAATAGGAGAGCGATTAACGACAACCCCGCCACATTATGTCTATTTAAAGATTGCAGAAGGTTGCGACCGCCCTTGTTCATTTTGCGCAATTCCGTTGATGAGGGGAAAGCACAGATCAACTCCAATAGAAGCTATTATTGCCGAAGCAACCCACCTGGCAAAAAAAGGAATCAAAGAAGTGATGCTCATTGCCCAGGATCTTACCTACTACGGATTGGACATTTATAAAAAGAGAGCATTAGGCGAGCTGTTGCAGGCACTTGCAAAAGTAGAAGGTATTAAATGGATTCGCATGCATTATGCCTTTCCTACAGGATTTCCGATGGACGTACCGGAGGTGATGAAAAAAGAACCTCATGTATGCAATTATATAGATATTCCGCTCCAACATATCAATACGGAAATTTTAAAATCCATGAAACGTGGAACCACGCATGAAAAAACAACCGAATTAATCCGTAAATTTCGAGAAACGGTTCCGGGGATAGCCATAAGAACTACACTGATTGTAGGCTATCCGGGCGAAACAGAAGCACATTTTCAGGAATTAAAAAACTGGGTAGAAGAGATGCGTTTTGAACGCCTGGGAGTTTTTGAATACTCACACGAAGAAAATACCGGAGCATATGCTCTAAAAGATGATGTTCCTGCAGATGTGAAATTTCGGAGAGTAAATGAAATTATGGAATTGCAATCCCGGATTTCCTGGGAGATCAATCAGAAAAAACTTGGAAAAACCTATGCTTGTTTATTCGACAGAAAAGAAGGGAATTATTTTTACGGACGTACGGAATTTGACTCCCCCGACGTGGATAACGACGTTTTGGTAGATACCGGAAAATACAATATTAAAATCGGTGAATTTGCAAACATTAAAATTTACGAAGCCGGTGATTTTGATTTGTATGGAGTACCTGTACTATAGTTTGAAAATATTCTCGGTAAAATACAGATGATAGCTTATCGTTTTATGATAGCTGAATTTCTAAAAAAAACAGCATTTACAAAAAACAGTTTTCCATTCTCCCAAAAAGATCTGAATAAAGGATTATCTACCATATAAATAATACTACCGCTACCTGCTTTTTCTTCGCCAATCAGTAAAGATTCGGGGATATTTTCTAACGCTTTTTTACCGGCATATCCGGAAATATGTTTGGCATCTTTTGTAAAATAAGCCACATTACCTCCATTTTTCAGATATTCGTAAGAACGGTTTCCCAGTTTTAAAGAAAAGTAAGAACCATCATATCCAAAAGCCAGAGGATGTGTAGCATCTACTTTGCTTCTAAAAATGGCACCTGTAATAAAATTTTCAGTACTTTTTCTTTTCAAGGAATCATAGGGTGTTAGGTTTGCCTCTGTTTTTTTCTTTTTATCCTCTTTTGCCTTCTCTGTTTTTATGGCAAACATGTTCTTATCCGCAAAATTTCGTATGGCATTGCCAATGACAATTACTGTTCCTCCGGACTGAGAAAAAAGTTTCACCTTTTCCAAACCTCTTTTGTCTAGTATGTTTTTATAATGCCCTTCAGGAATAATGAGCACATCATAATCGGTTAGATTTACCCCATTAAAGTAATCGGTATCCAATATCGTTAAAGGATATTTTAGTTGCGTTTCGAAAAAGTGCCAAAGTTCACCAAAGTTAAGAGAAGAAACTCCCTTACCGGATAAAATAGCTACTTTTTGTTTGTTAATCGGTTTTACGCTATAGGAACCAAAATCAGCTCCCTTACTTACAAAACCTGTTTGCACCGGTATTATTTTTCGCTCTAATCGGTTAGCAATATTCACTAACTGTCTGTCAAAATCCGGGTTATTTTTATGATCGTTTCTCAGCATAATCAAAGTTCCCTCACCATAGAAATTCTCTTCCAATGAAAACGCTTTCTCTGCATAACGAACCCGGATATCAGCATTCAGCATAGCCGCCAAAAAAGTAGCATCCTCTAGACTGTTCCACTTTGCCAGGTATGCATATGCAGACGTATTTACAAGATTATCAGAGAAACGAGGAGCTTCTTTTTTACCGGAAACTACTTTTGTTTTTGAAGCGACGGCCTTAAAACCATGAGCATAAGGAATAGACCAGGCAGTATTATCATAGGTCAACGAATCTGACAATTTTGTTGCGGGTTCAAACAATACTTTGACCATTTTTCCTTTTGGCTGGTCCGTGTGGATGACCATATCGCGTTCGGTAACAGGCATTTTGCTTTCCTTCCCGGTACTGTAGTGATAGCCTTTTACTTGTCCTTTTTTAGCAAACTCATACCTTATTTCGTGTATATCTAATAATTTTTTTAAGCGATTTATTTTGTCTTGATTTTCGTTTTTTAAGACATAACTTTTATAAATGAGGATTTTATTGTCAAAGAATTTTTTGAATTCCGTATTTAATTTGGTTGCATTTTTAGAAGCCATTTCTATAGTAGATAAACCGGTTGTTTTATGATGTAAAACGCGGTCTGTCAGCGTGAGTTCGTACCCGTGATCCGTATCAACGCCCAATCCGGCCATTCCGTGCCCCGCCTGTTCATAGGTCATTCCAATAGCACCCATAAATGTAGGGTACGTATCTCCGTAGCTCGGATATAACAGGTCAAAACTCTCTTTTGTAAAATATAACCAACCGTTTTTGTCAAAATATGCTGCGTGATTTTTCCCGATTTGTGTTTGAAAATCACGTTGCCAATCAGATATAATTTCGTGAAAAGGTTCGGCAGCAGGAGCAAAATAATATGGATTATTGATATACTGTTCATGAAAATCTACGTGAATATGCGGCATCCATTTATTATAAATGCGCAACCGCTGTACAGATTCTACCTGGGTAGCCCAAACCCAGTCCCTGTTTAGATCAAACAAATAATGATTAACCCTTCCTCCCGGCCAGGGTTCATGGTGTTCTTTTGCATCCTGAGCGGAGTTATAAGGTGTGCTTTTTACCTGACGAAACCAATTTACATACCGGTCACGCCCATCCGGATTCATACACGGATCTATCATCACTAATGTATTTTCCAGATACGCTTGTTTTTGAGTCAGCAGCTCATATAAAGTTTGCATAGCAGCTTCCGTACTCGAAGCTTCATTGCCGTGTACATTATAACTCAACCAAACAATGGCAATATTATTTTCTTTATGAGCGGTGTTTTTGATACCCGTTTGAGTGAGATGGGAAAGCCTGATATTTTCCAGGTTTTCCATATTTTTTTTTGAGGAAATATAACTTACATATAATGGGCGTCCTTCATTAGATACTCCGTATTTTTCCAATTGTACGTTGGGTAATGTAGTACTTACATATTTGAAATACTCAACCACTTTATGGTGCCTGGTAAATTGTGTTCCTATAGGATATCCTAAAAACGCTTCCGGAGACTTAATGGTTTGGGAAAATAACGTATTGCTAACTAATAAAAATGTAAGTAATACAATTCTGATATTCATATATAAAAATTTTGACGCTAGCCAAAAATAAGGATTTCTTATAGATTTTGAACGATATTACAAACGATATCACTTTGTTCTTGATGCTAATCAATAGAGGCTTTTTCAGCATTGATTTGGCAAAAACCCCATTTTCAAATAAAAAAGAAACCGTTTAATAGCTACAAGCTATATAATGTTAAATATTGCCTAACAAGGTATTGACATTAAAAAAAAATCTACTTTTGTTAGAAGTAATTATGAAAAAAGAAGCAAAAAGCACTCTTTTTTCCACACATAAATAGTAATTAACCCTTGGCAAATTGCTAGTCTAAAAATTTACCTACTATGATAAATGTATTGTTGAGCGCTGCTCTTTTACTGGTTTATTTTTTATCAGTTGCATAGGCTCCGGAATGAAAGAATATTGCCAAATAAAAATAGTATGAACCCTAAAAAGCTACACTATATGAGAAAAAGCGAAAAGTAAAAAAAGTACGTTTCAGGCGTACTTTTAGTACGGCTCGGCCGTACTGAAGTTTCAAAAAAAGCAAATAAGTTTGTCGTATTAGTTTATAAAAAATCAATATATGACAACCACTAAATCAACAAAATAGAAGTATCACTTAAAACAAATCAATATGAAAAACATATGTTTATCCTGTGCAATCGCTTTGCTATGCACACATCTTTTACAGACCCAATTGAATAGCAATAACGGCCTGCCCAATGTCATGCCTCCAAGCCCAACGGCTTTTGAGTTCTTAAAATATGGTGAGATTCCCGTTAGTAAATATACCGGAGTACCCAATATTTCAATTCCCATATATACTATTGAAGCCAAGGGGTTGAACATTCCCATTCCAACGGTTTCCGCGTTAGTGAAGAAGCCGGGTGGACCGGTTTGGGATGGACCTTACAGGCAGGCGGGAGTATCGTACAAATCGTCAATGGCTTTGATGATTTTGGTCGCTATAAGAATAGAGATATCATCAATATCGATCAAATTGCAAACATTGCTTCGGGAGGGAGTAGCCCAACCGGGATTCTCAGTACATGCACCGGAACAAATATGCAGATTACTTCTGATGAGTTTAACATTCCTTTAAACATGCCTTCGAGCAGCCCGACACATGAAGACCCGAATGCGCTAATTCCGGTAGGGCTAATGGTAGGTGATAAAGATTATGAGCCGGATGTATTCAAATTCAATGCCCTGGGATATTCGGGAACCTTTGTACTGGATTGGGCAACGGAAACCTATAGATGCTTAACGGATTCTAAAATTAAAATCAAAAAAATAGCAAACACTACGGACGAATTTGTCATCACCACTCCCGAAGGACATCATTTAGTCTTTGAACTCAAGGAAGAAACAACATTTTTAGATCAATCTTCTACTTCCTTTTCCTATGGAACCGGAAGCTTATCCACCTCCAGTAGATTGATCGGCGAAACCTCGTCAAGAGTATACAAGCTTACTCATATCTACACCAATCAAAATGACCATATCGAGTATTTCTATACCGTTACAAATCCGGTAGAAAATTTTTCGTCGGTATCCAAAAGTATTACCGATTATGAAGATCTGGGTCCCCACCCCTTAGTCAATCAAAATATATATCAAGGTTATAGTTCCGGGTTATCACCGTCCACCTCAACATCTTACTCCAGGACAGCACAATCTTTTTCTTACTTGAATAAGATTACATTTAATGCAGGAGTTGTATTGTTTACCTCATCAGACAGATTGGACAATGTCGGAGCAAAAAAACTTGACAAAATAGAAGTAAAATCCTCAGAGAGCAGTTCAAAGCTCATCAAAGCAGTTGATTTTAGTTATGACTATTTTATCGGACATACCAACGGCTCTTATTATTACGATACTAAAAGTACTAAAAGCAGTACGGAAAACACACATCGTTTAAAACTTACTTCCATCACCGAACCGGGAAAACCGGCTCATATATTTGAATACAATACCACTCCATTACCCCGAAAAACATCCACTGCCGTAGACTATTGGGGTTATTATAACGGACATTCAAATGCCGATACGTTTCCCAATATTTTCAGGTTTCACTATGATATTGCTACTCCTCATAACCTTTATTCATATTCTGCTAATAACAGGAGTTCAAGGGATACATATACCAAAGCAGGTATCCTGAAAAAGATCAGCTATCCTACAGGAGGCTATACCCGATTTTATTACGAATTAAATTCTTTTAATAATTATATAGTCCCCAATTATGAAGATACATCCAATACGGTATATACCGAAGGAAGAATATCTTACGGAGCCGGTCTGAGAATACAAAAAATAGAAAACTACAATTTTGACCATACAAAAATCAGTCAAAAAAAATATACCTACCAGAGAGGTAAGCTAATGACACCGCTACACTTCTTTAATAAATCATACATACCACGCTGGGATTATATCATTGCTCGGAGTGCTCAAGGTTTCCTTGTCCAAAATTTAGGCAGAGGCTTTAGAAGGTCATTGAATTCAAACAGTATGATGGCCCCTTCAACAAATGCTTCGGGAAATTTTGTAGGATATAACAGTGTTACAGAGCATTTGCTGGCCAACAATAGTCAAACCGTTACTATTGGAAAAATAAAAGATGTGTATGAAAATCACAATGATGAAGGAATTTTTCCCATTACCCACAACAATCAATGGTACGTACATGGTAATTTAAATGAATTAAATCTACCCACCAGGGAAGCCTCCTTAACAAGAAACGGTTCTTTACTGGAGCAGTATATGTATGACAAATATGATTCTCTTAAACAAAAAATCATCAATACCTATGCAAGTGCAATAAGGTATGATTGTGTAAATGGCTTTAAGTTTGGTCCGCAAATAAAAAAAGTAGGGTTCTCTCAAGAGTATACTACCGCTGTAGTAACCCATATGATAGGCGCATATCCAATCAGAGGCATAGACAGTTATATGACAAGCAGGGAAACCATTCAATATATGCCCGGCAGAGTAATAGCTACCAAACAGCAGTACAGTTATAACAGTTTGCAACAGCTAACAGAAAAGAAAACCACCACCTCCGTATTCTATGATAAAAACAAGTAAAAGTTGAGATATTATTTTTACTAATTTATGCAGCAAATTTAAAAGTATCTACATAGGGTGTTTGTCGTTTGACAACGGCAAACACTCTTGCTATTAATTTGTTTCTAATAATGTTAACGGTACTCATTTTACTTTTGCCTTGTTTTATTCTTTTATGATAGTATAATTTCATTTCTGGGTTATGTTGTATAGCAGAAATAGCGCACATATTAATAATTGCTTTCAATTTTTTATTAGCCAAATGAGAGACTTTTGTACGTCCTTTAATACTAGTTCCAGATTGGTAAGGAAAAGGAGCAACACCACAATAAGAGGCAAACTTTCTCCAGTTTTCAAATTTTGAAAAATTGTCAGTAAACACAATCATCATTATAGCAGTTTGCATTCCTATACCTTTAACACTAGTAACAAGTTTATAGGTTTCTTTTAACATTATATTTTGGTCAATAATAGCTTGCATTTGAGTATTAATCTTGTGTATTTGTTTGGTTAGTTCTGCAATCATTTTTTGTTGAACGTCAAAGATTATTTTATACTCTTTTGCTTTATAAATTCTTTTTTGTTCTTTCAAAGTAACTTTAAAACCAGCTCTTTGTTTGTTAAGTTTTGTCCTTAAAGATAAGAGACTTTTTAGTTGTAATATACTTCTTTTAGGTAGCTTACTGGGTTTAAGTTCTTCTTTTAATCGATACCCATATAGAGCAATGCGTTTGGCATCAATTTGGTCATCCTTTCCACGAGCAATACCAATAGATCTTTTAATTTCTAAACCAGAAGCTATGAAAAAAGATAATTTTTGTTCAGTTAAAGACACAGATAATAAATGAGAGTACATTCCTGTATGTTCAAATACAAACATGGTTTCTTCTTTAGAGAAAGACGAATTTTTAAAACTCCACTTTAGCATTAATTTAAATCCAGATTTACTGTTCTCAAACTGTTGAACAATTTGTTTAGAATAGATACAAACATCAATTAATAATTTACTGACATCGATTCCGATAATTTCATTTGTTTTCATAATTTTGTAATTAGATATTAATAATAGTTACTTAAACTAAGACCTTTAATAAGGGCAGAAACTGAAATTCTATATGGTTCTAAGTAACTTTTAAAAAGAACGGAGACTAATACGGGGGATGGCTCTAAAAAGCTAGCTGGCCGCTAAAGTTCACTCCGTTCTTTTGTGTTTTTGGTTATCAACAAAATAAGAGTTATTAACAAAGAAAAAAAGAAGCAAAAAAAGAAATTTCATCATAACTATTATGTTTTTATTTTAAGTAATTATTTCTATTTGCTAATCTAAAGGAAGGAGATGAAGTTGTTGAAACATTCAAGTATCCTTTGGAACGCAATACTTCTATGCTGAGCTATAACATACTTACGCCGGTGTTGGAGGCCAAAACCACAAAAAACGATGTGGTCATTGGGCATACAAACCATCACTACTACTTTCGGAATATCTCCGGTGGTTTTGACCCCAATCAGCCATACCCGAGAATATATTCACCCTCATATACGGAAGACCATATAGCAGACCAACAGGTCAACTTTACTCAATATGATGACAAAGGAAACCTGCTGGAGGCCTATGTAAAAGGCAGTAGTTTAAAAACCCGGTATATATGGGACTACCATAAAAAGTACCCCATAGCTAAAATTGCCGGTCAAGGCAATATCACCCCTGCTTCCGCACTGGTAACTGCTGCTGTAAATGCCTCTGAAAACGGAGATTCGCAACATCTCAGAGATGCCTTACAGGCGATCAGAGATGCACTACCCCATGCGCAGGTAACTACCTATACATACGAAAATCTGGTAGGAATAAAAACCATTACAGACCCCAGAGGGTATACCACCTATTATGATTATGACGCACAAAACCGACTGGAGTTTATAAAAGATGCCTACGGTAAAATTCTAAGTAAAACAACCTATAACTATAAAAACTAGCAGCTATGACACATTTTTTTAATCATAAAACCATCATATTTGTGCTGTGCCTCTTGAGCATTGGCATCAACAACGCTCAGAAATGGGCTTTTGAATCCAAAGAAAAAAAAGCAGACATCCCTGTTATTACAGGCAAAGAAAGTGTACATCCAAATGACCGGATGACCTATGAAGTTATTTTTCCAAGAAGGCTGGAAGTAGGAGCCTTTGAATGGTCCGTAGATGCAGATGCCGGAAAACTTATAACATATACCAAATCTTCCGCAGTGATTCAATGGCATAAAACCGGAGAGGCAAAAATCTACTATGATGTTTTGGAGTCTAGCAGCGGCAGAATGCAATCCGTATACCATGTGAACATCATCCGTACGGCAATTCCCAATCCGCCACCTCCACCGACCATTCTAAGTCAAAACTGTACCCGGGCGGTGCTGCAAAAAACAGGTACCATTCCTCAGGGAGAAATGTGGTATTGGCAGGGAACCAACAAATACGGAACCGATACTTCGCTTCCTGCAACCGACCCCTATACCGTAACAACATCCGGAACCTACCGTATAAGAGCAAGAAATACGGCAACCGGTAGCTGGAGCCTAAGAGGAAGCTCGGTAAGCGTTACCCTGAGCACTATTGGCGGCCCCACCTGGTATGCCGATTCGGATGAAGACGGCTTAGGAGACCCCGGTAATACAATCGTACAGTGTACGCAGCCCGAAGGCTATGTTTCCGATGATTCCGACCGGTGCCCCTATACAAACGGAAATGGCAGTACCACCGGATGCCCGCCGGGAGTTGAGTTTAGTAATATGAACTATATATATACCATCACCCCTCAAAAAGAAGTAAGCGATATTTCCCAGATTACGAAAAAAAAAGATGCTGTTAAGCAGGTGGTCTATTTTGACGGCTTAGGACGCCCCATACAAAATATTGCCGTCAACCAAAGTGCTTCGAGCAATAGCATCATCACACATATTGATTACGATGCATTTGGCAGGCAATCAAAAGAATACCTGCCATATGACGCCGGCGACGACCTTAGCTTTTACGATGTCAACAGCAAGGTAAAAACAGAAGCGTTTTACAATATTGCCGCATATCAGAACACTACAAACCCTTATTCTAAAAAGTCTTTTGACGATTCTCCGCTCAACAGGGTATTAAAACAAGCCGCTCCGGGAAATGACTGGGCCATGGAAAGCGGGCATGAAATACGTTTTGATTATTACTTAAACATGGCTGACGAAGTACGCTTATATACCGTTTCTCTGGATAGCAACCTGAAAGGAACATTGCAGCACAACACTGCCGTCAACAACGGATATTATGCGGCAGGAACACTCTTTAAAACCGTTACCAAAGACGAAAACTGGACTACCGCACACGGACACAACCACACTACCGAAGAATTTAAAAACAAAAGCGGACAGGTAGTCCTCAAAAGAGCTTACAATAATGGCCAAAAGCACGATACCTACTATATCTATGACGATTATGGAAACCTTAGCTTTGTGCTACCTCCCAAAATGGAGGCCGGTACAGCGGCATTAAGTACCGTACAAAATGCTTTGGACCACCTTGCATATCGTTATACTTACGACACTCAAAAAAGGCTGGTAAAAAAGAAAATTCCCGGCAAAGGAGAAGAGGTGATCATCTATGACAAGCTCAACAGGCCCGTACTGACCCAGGATGCCAGGCAAAAACCGTTAAAACAATGGCTCTTTAACCAAATACGATGTCTTTGGAAGGGTGGCTTATACCGGTATCTACACCCACGATTCACAGATCAGTCAAAGTGCCATGCAGCACTATTTTATCAGTCAAAATACCATACACCCCATGCCTCCCATTCCCTATGTGCTGATAAAAGAAGACAAGGTAAGCAGTGGTACCGGATTTGAAAATACCTACTATTCCAATACCTCATTTCCGAGAACCAATATAGAGGTACTAACGGTAAACTACTATGATGATTATAATTTTGACCTGGCAGGGTCTGTTCTGCCCGGTGCTATGGGAGCCGTATACAATCATACGGTAACAGAGAAGGTAAAAGGCCTGCCTACGGGCAACAGGGTAAGAGTGCTGGAAAGCAACCCCGCTAAGTGGATCACTACAGTAAATTATTACAATAACAAAGGACAGGTCATTTATGTATACAGCAAAAATGAGTTTTTGCAAACCACAGACATCGTAAAATCCAACCCGGATTTTGTTGGAAAAGTACTAGAGACTACCACTTTTCATACAAAAACCGACGACCATCTGTTAGGAACCCAAATCATAACGGATACCTTTACCTATGACCATGTGGGAAGGTTGGTTTCGCAAACTCAAAATATCAATGGAGCGCGAGCTAGTGAGCAACTACTGAAAAACACCTATGACGAATTGGGGCAGCTGACCGCTAAGGCAGTAGGTGGAAAAACGTATGCCGCAGGGCCTTTGCAACAGGTAGATTATACGTACAACGTACGCGGATGGTTGCAAAACATCAATCAAGATACAATGTCTCGTCCTAAAATAGGGCTACAGTTAATTATTAAAATTTATGCTACATTTTTGTGCACGTAATTAGGTGTTTTATAATCTAAAGATAAATGTAATCTTTTATTATTATATAATTTGATTGCATTTTTTGTTGCTTTTTTGGCGTGATTGATATTTGTAAATGTTTGGTCGAGGAAGAATTCATCTTTTAAAATTCCGTTAACTCTTTCGGCCATTGCGTTTTCGTAGCAATGATTTTCTTGGGTCATACTGATTTGTATCTTTTTTCTTTTCAAAATTTGAGTATAAACATTGCTACAATATTGTATTCCTCTATCAGAATGATGTATGATTTCTTCGGTATTTTTAGTTTGATAAATAGCTTTATTTAAAGCTCTAACACAGCCTTTAAGTTCTAAACTATCACTAATATCATAGCCTACTATTTTTCTTGAATACATATCAGTAATAAGTGCTAAATAACAAAATCCATTTATAGTTCTTATATAGGTAATATCCGAAGCCCAAACTTGGTTAGGTCTATTAATGATCAGGTCTTTTATGATATTTTTATATTTATAAAAACGATGGTAAGAGTTGGTTGTTTTAGAAGAATATTTTTTCCTTCTAATTAACAAATTATTTTCTTTTAAGATTCTAAATAACTGGTCTCTACCTATATTTATATTCTGTTTCCTAAAATCATTATGTAAGGATTTCATTAGCTTTCTAGTACCTTCTCTGGGTAATGTTTTCCTGCTTTTTTTAACAAGCATTATTACATTTTGTTCTATTTGTTTTTTAAGAACAAACCTTTTTTGATATTTGTAATAAGCATCTCTTTTTAACTCGAAAGCATTACAAATAGTAGCGATGGCGTACCTTCTTTTTTTTCTATTAATCGGTGCTATTTTCATTAAGGCTTTATGTTTAAGTTTTTTTTTTAATTCTTCAACATTTTTATAGCCAAGATTTTCAGCAGCTACTTCAAGATAACTATCATTCACAAGTTTATCTAGATCCTTTTTAATAAGAAGATCTTTGAGTTGTTTTAGCTCTTTTTGAAGGGCTTTAATACGGGATAATTCGTCGTCTGTTTGCACGGTTACACGGGTGTTCATTAAATCTTTACGGTCATATTTTTTAATCCATACGTTTATCGTACTAGATTGTATGCCGTAAGTTAAGGCAATTTGTCTTTTGGAATGGTTTCCTTTGGTAAGTTCTGCTAATACTTTGAGTTTAAAACTCTCACTATAACGTCTTACATATCCATCATTTTTATACATATACTTGTTGTTTTTTGTATACATATTTCAGGACGGGTCACAAAAGACGACAACGATTTGTTTAACTTTACTTTGCGTTATAACAAACCTGCGGCGGGTGCCACAGCGCTTTTTAACGGAAATATCAGTCAAACTCATTGGAATACGCTCAATACCGATAGCAGTACCAAAACCTATTCGTATAGCTACGATCATCTGAACAGGATTGTAAGCGCTATAGATAATACCGGAAAATACAACCTTAACAGTGTGGATTATGATAAAAACGAAAATATTCTTGCCTTGCAAAGGCAAGGACACCTAAACCCCGATGCCACCGCTTTTGGACTGATGGATGATTTGACCTATACATATAACAGTGGAAACCAACTGCTAAAAGTAGCGGATGCTTCGGGGGTTACCGAAGGATTTAAGGATGGAAATACTTCGGGAGATGATTATACCTATGATGTGAATGGTAATATGATATCGGATAAGAATAAAGGAATTACAGATATATGGTACAACCATTTAAACCTACCTGTTGGAGTACGTTTTGAAGATGATAGTAGTATTTCATATAAGTATGATGCAACAGGAGTAAAGATGTCAAAGTTTTTAGTTAATGAAACAACAGGAGAAGAAAGACATACAAGCTATGCAGGTAGTTTTGTATATGAAAACAACGTTTTGCAGTTTTTTGCTACTCCCGTATTCTATGATAAAAACAAGTAAAAGTTGAGATATTATTTTTACTAATTTATGCAGCAAATTTAAAAGTATCTACATAGGGTGTTTGTCGTTTGACAACGGCAAACACTCTTGCTATTAATTTGTTTCTAATAATGTTAACGGTACTCATTTTACTTTTGCCTTGTTTTATTCTTTTATGATAGTATAATTTCATTTCTGGGTTATGTTGTATAGCAGAAATAGCGCACATATTAATAATTGCTTTCAATTTTTTATTAGCCAAATGAGAGACTTTTGTACGTCCTTTAATACTAGTTCCAGATTGGTAAGGAAAAGGAGCAACACCACAATAAGAGGCAAACTTTCTCCAGTTTTCAAATTTTGAAAAATTGTCAGTAAACACAATCATCATTATAGCAGTTTGCATTCCTATACCTTTAACACTAGTAACAAGTTTATAGGTTTCTTTTAACATTATATTTTGGTCAATAATAGCTTGCATTTGAGTATTAATCTTGTGTATTTGTTTGGTTAGTTCTGCAATCATTTTTTGTTGAACGTCAAAGATTATTTTATACTCTTTTGCTTTATAAATTCTTTTTTGTTCTTTCAAAGTAACTTTAAAACCAGCTCTTTGTTTGTTAAGTTTTGTCCTTAAAGATAAGAGACTTTTTAGTTGTAATATACTTCTTTTAGGTAGCTTACTGGGTTTAAGTTCTTCTTTTAATCGATACCCATATAGAGCAATGCGTTTGGCATCAATTTGGTCATCCTTTCCACGAGCAATACCAATAGATCTTTTAATTTCTAAACCAGAAGCTATGAAAAAAGATAATTTTTGTTCAGTTAAAGACACAGATAATAAATGAGAGTACATTCCTGTATGTTCAAATACAAACATGGTTTCTTCTTTAGAGAAAGACGAATTTTTAAAACTCCACTTTAGCATTAATTTAAATCCAGATTTACTGTTCTCAAACTGTTGAACAATTTGTTTAGAATAGATACAAACATCAATTAATAATTTACTGACATCGATTCCGATAATTTCATTTGTTTTCATAATTTTGTAATTAGATATTAATAATAGTTACTTAAACTAAGACCTTTAATAAGGGCAGAAACTGAAATTCTATATGGTTCTAAGTAACTTTTAAAAAGAACGGAGACTAATACGGGGGATGGCTCTAAAAAGCTAGCTGGCCGCTAAAGTTCACTCCGTTCTTTTGTGTTTTTGGTTATCAACAAAATAAGAGTTATTAACAAAGAAAAAAAGAAGCAAAAAAAGAAATTTCATCATAACTATTATGTTTTTATTTTAAGTAATTATTTCTATTTGCTAATCTAAAGGAAGGCTATGTAAAACCCAATTACAGTATTGGTAGAGACGGTAATCCGGAGTATTTGCTGAATTATCAATATGTATATCAATATAAAGACCACTTGGGGAATATTAGACTATCATACACAGATACCGATGATTCGGGGGATATATCTCAAGATGAGATTGTAGAGGAGAGCTCGTATTATCCCTTTGGACTCAAACATAAAGGGTATAATAATGTTGTAAATGGCGTTAAAAACAACTACAAAACGTTCCAAGGACAGGAAATTTCAAAAGAGCTTGGATTGAATGTTTTGGAATTTAGATACAGAATGCACGACCCAGCAATTGGAAGATTTTGGCAAATAGATCCATTAGGAGAAGAGTATAGTTATCAATCACCTTACAATTTTGCTGAAAATAGAGTTATTGATGGTATTGAACTTGAGGGGTTAGAATGGATGAGTATAAAGGACGATGATGACAATATAACAGGATATAATTGGGTTGGTTATAATGATAATGGAACAGCAGTCGAAGGAAGTGTTGGTGATGCAGCATTAGTTATGGGTAATGGGTCTGTTGTGCATTTTACCACGCAGTCTGGTGAAAATGGAAGAATGGAAAGTGCTGTTAACATTTTAACACCAAATGAAAACGGTATGGTGGAAATGCCTGAAAGCGGAACAACTTTTACTTCATACAATAGAAATGATGGACAAAGAAATGGACAAACTATTCAAGATGGTTGGGGAACGGCAGGAAATGTAGCCAATTTTATAAATCTATCTGGACAATATGAATCTCAATTTAGAGGAGATAGACTTCAATTTGGTGATTTTTCTACAGAAACAGGAGACTCTCCTTTTTTTAGGACAAGAAGGGGGTGGGCGCAACACTCCACTCATTATAATGGAAGTCAAGCAGATTTTAGATATACAAATTCTTCAGGTCAAACTATAATAGGTCAAGGAAAAAGAGCTGCAGGGCTTTCTGATCCAAGCAGAGTTCAAACATTAGTTAATATAGCTAATAGTCTTGGAATGGATCACATCCATTTAGGCACTCCATTACAAGACAAAATAAAAGGGCAAGGAGTAAAATTTAATAGTGGACATAATAACCATATACATATAGGAACTGGAAATGGGAAAAAGAAATAAAATAATTATCGCATTCTTAATATTTTTGGTAATCATTTCTTGTAATAAAAAACCTAATATAAGAAATATTAATTTTGATAAGTTTTATATTAAGGAATTAGGTTTTAAAGGGTTTAATATTGATAGTCTAGATAGTGTATATCCTGACAAATTAATTGAAGTTGATAGCTCTGATTTGGCGTTTAAAAAAATATTAAAAAATAATACTTCTGCAAAATATTACTATTATTCTGTTTTAGACACAACAAACCATTATTCTTATGTTTATTACTTTTATAATGAAGGCAAAGAATATTGTTTAAGTATCATAAACTATTCTAAAAAAGGAGAATTAATTGATTCTCATCCTTTAATTTGTAATGGAGGTGAAGATTTTTATGAAATTAAATCAAAATTCATCAATGATAGTATTATTGAACAAGTAAGTATTGAAGGCTATTACTCATATGACCCTGATTCATTAATTATTGATAAATCGGAAAAATCGATTATTAAATTAAAATCTACAGGAGAGATTTTAGTTAATCCTAGTAATTGATAGATAAGGGTAATGCCCTACAGATTCTTATTAAAAATAAGGAAAAATAAATAAAAACCACTTCTAACGAGGTGGTTTTTTAGTTTCAAAGCACGTTTTCAAAAAAACGGGTCAAGCAAAAAAGTTGTGGGATTTAGATTTTTACGCATAAATTTTAGATAGTCTGAATAGGAAGAAAGGAACAGATCTTACGCCTCTAAATTGTAGTCTAAAAGTTTTTATTTTAGCATTAAAAGATTCAGCAGAAGCATTGGTACTTCTATTATCAAAGAAATTTAAGATGCTTCGATAATGACTTTGTATTGATCTAGCTACTGTTCCAAAACTTTTACTGAACTCTGATTTTTCTACCTTATCATACCATCTAGCTAGTTTTGTATATGCTACCGCCTTGTCTTTTGTCTTTTGATAAATCGTTGCCAGTTCTCTAGTAAGCTCATAAGCTCGTTCCAAGTTGGGGTATCTTTCAAAGAGTAATTCTGCTCTAAATTTTTGTTTGGCTGTCCATTTGTTAGGGGCTTTAAAGAGTAAATACCTACTTCTAGCTAGTAGTTGTTTGGGAGTATCTCCATTGTCAAGGATATTCGGTTTAAAGTTTTTTCCTGTTTCTTTAGCCAATGCTATTTCATTATTTTCTTGTTCTATGGTTTTCCATCTATACTGTATTCGAATTTCTTGCAAGGCATCATAAGCTCGTTTTTGTACATGAAATCGGTCTGTGACCTGAGTAGCTTTAGGAAAGGCTTTTTTAGCAATCTTTTCCATAGTAGGTGCCATATCCAAAGTGATTTCTTCTACTAAATATCGGTCTTTACTTGGAATTTTCCTTAACACTTCTATGACTCGTTCACTTTGTGTGGTAGCTACTATGGCTACTAAACTGCCTCGTTTTCCTTTACCTGCTTTGTTGGTAATCACTGTATAGAGCTCGCCTTGAGTATGCTACTTCATCAATACTTAAATGAGTTCCTATATTCTTCTTAAAAAGCAGCCATTGGTCGGCATGAGCTAATTGATCCCAAGTCAAAAAGTTACTTAAATGATTGCGATATTGTTCTTCTAATCGCTTGCCGTTAAGGTGATAGTAGGTAGATAAACTTTTACAACTTACTGGAATACTATCTAACAAGCCTCTTTAAAAAAAGAGAGAACTCTTCTGTCATTCGAGTTCCCTTTGCTACCAAATTCCAATCTCTTGAGAATACTTCTGAGGTATCAACATCTAACCATCGTCTACGTTTTACTTGTAAAAAACAAGCCTTGTTACGTACTGGAAAATCTTGAATATCTACTACTGGGTAAAATCCTTTGGAATGTAATTTACGATGAGATAACTCATCTGGTTGTATAGGTTTTTCTTCTAAAACCAAAGTAAGTTTGTTCGTTGAATCTTTTACCTCTTTAAGTTCAAAGTAATCTAAAATACCTTCGGGTAAAAAATGCTTCAGGAGCTCTTGTGTATGCATTTGAGTTTTTAAACCAAAACTCTAAAAAATTAACCTACTCCACAAACTTTTTGCTTGATCCAAAAAAACTTATCAACAATTCTTTTTTCGTCTCTATCCCTTACTGTGACTAGCCTCTCGCTGTTTTTTCTTTGTTTTTCTTTTCTGCCCCATTCCGTCCTCATTTCAGGGGTTTTTGTGGGGGATTTTTTGTGTTTTGGGTTTGGTTTTTTAGTTTTTTTGGTGGTGGTTTTTCTTGGGCTTTTTTTCGTTTCGTTTTTGGTCTTTTTAAAGCATTTTTTTACGTTAAATTTCATTTTTTTATTGCCGTAAGCAAAAGTTTTTTTTGACTGGAACAGTCATTTATGTATCCTTTTTTGAGCCGATTATTAGGCTCCATCACGCCAAAGGCGAGTTGTTTTTTTGGGCTTTTTGTGGTGAGCCACCACAGGCATTTTTTTTGGCTTTTTTTTCTTTTCTTTTTTTGCTCTGTATTACAGTTCTATTTTTGGGGCTTTTTTGTGGGTTTTTTGTAACTATTTTGTCAATTATTTGTTAGTTTTTCAGTCAATTATTCGATTTCATCACGTCAAAGACGAGAATTTTTGGACTTTTTTACCGCTTTGCGGTGGGGCTTTTTTGTTTTCTGCTGACCAAAATCCTTTTATCTGTTTATGTATAGTTTTTTATAATTTTTAAATATTTATTATCAGTATTTTATAATAAAATTGTATAATTTTAATTGTGTTTTTTTAGTGTATTTTTTGATTTTCGCCAAAAATGTCGGTGGTTTTCCTTTCTATTTTTGGGCTTTTTACCGCCTTGCGGTGGGGCTTTTTCGACTGTAATTTTGTATGTTAATTTTTGCCTTATTTTTTGGTTTTATCACAACAAATAAAATTCGTTTTTGGGCTTTTTTACCGCTTTGCGGTGGGGCTTTTTTCTTTTTTTTTGTGCTGTTTTGTTGGGGCATTTTTTGAGGTTTTTTTTAGGGTTTTTAACCCAATTTATTTTCGTTTTTAAACGAACTATTTTTGATATTTCGGCAAACTCAATACAAGTTTTAGGCGGTTCTTATTTGTTCCCTTTTTTGTCAATTTAGTATTTGATTTTTAAAAGCAATTTTAAGCCTGTTTTTTGCTCTTTTTTAGCCGTTTTTCGGCTCTCAGATTTAGGGCTTTGTTTCTGTTCTTTTTTGTGCTTTTTCTTCTCTTTTTTGCGTTGGTTTTGGGCTGTTTTTGGTTTCGTTTTTCTGTGTTTTTCGCCCCCACAAAAACCCCTGAAATGAGGACGGAATGGGGCAGAAAAGAAAAACAAAGAAAAAACAGCGAGAGGCTAGTCACAGCAAGGGATAGAGACGAAAAAAGAATTGTTGATAAGTTTTTTTGAAAACGTGCTTTGAAACTAAAAAACCACCTCGTTAGAAGTGGTTTTTATTTATTTTTCCTTATTTTTAATAAGAATCTGTAGGGCATTACCCTTATCTATCAATTACTAGGATTAACTAAAATCTCTCCTGTAGATTTTAATTTAATAATCGATTTTTCCGATTTATCAATAATTAATGAATCAGGGTCATATGAGTAATAGCCTTCAATACTTACTTGTTCAATAATACTATCATTGATGAATTTTGATTTAATTTCATAAAAATCTTCACCTCCATTACAAATTAAAGGATGAGAATCAATTAATTCTCCTTTTTTAGAATAGTTTATGATACTTAAACAATATTCTTTGCCTTCATTATAAAAGTAATAAACATAAGAATAATGGTTTGTTGTGTCTAAAACAGAATAATAGTAATATTTTGCAGAAGTATTATTTTTTAATATTTTTTTAAACGCCAAATCAGAGCTATCAACTTCAATTAATTTGTCAGGATATACACTATCTAGACTATCAATATTAAACCCTTTAAAACCTAATTCCTTAATATAAAACTTATCAAAATTAATATTTCTTATATTAGGTTTTTTATTACAAGAAATGATTACCAAAAATATTAAGAATGCGATAATTATTTTATTTCTTTTTCCCATTTCCAGTTCCTATATGTATATGGTTATTATGTCCACTATTAAATTTTACTCCTTGCCCTTTTATTTTGTCTTGTAATGGAGTGCCTAAATGGATGTGATCCATTCCAAGACTATTAGCTATATTAACTAATGTTTGAACTCTGCTTGGATCAGAAAGCCCTGCAGCTCTTTTTCCTTGACCTATTATAGTTTGACCTGAAGAATTTGTATATCTAAAATCTGCTTGACTTCCATTATAATGAGTGGAGTGTTGCGCCCACCCCCTTCTTGTCCTAAAAAAAGGAGAGTCTCCTGTTTCTGTAGAAAAATCACCAAATTGAAGTCTATCTCCTCTAAATTGAGATTCATATTGTCCAGATAGATTTATAAAATTGGCTACATTTCCTGCCGTTCCCCAACCATCTTGAATAGTTTGTCCATTTCTTTGTCCATCATTTCTATTGTATGAAGTAAAAGTTGTTCCGCTTTCAGGCATTTCCACCATACCGTTTTCATTTGGTGTTAAAATGTTAACAGCACTTTCCATTCTTCCATTTTCACCAGACTGCGTGGTAAAATGCACAACAGACCCATTACCCATAACTAATGCTGCATCACCAACACTTCCTTCGACTGCTGTTCCATTATCATTATAACCAACCCAATTATATCCTGTTATATTGTCATCATCGTCCTTTATACTCATCCATTCTAACCCCTCAAGTTCAATACCATCAATAACTCTATTTTCAGCAAAATTGTAAGGTGATTGATAACTATACTCTTCTCCTAATGGATCTATTTGCCAAAATCTTCCAATTGCTGGGTCGTGCATTCTGTATCTAAATTCCAAAACATTCAATCCAAGCTCTTTTGAAATTTCCTGTCCTTGGAACGTTTTGTAGTTGTTTTTAACGCCATTTACAACATTATTATACCCTTTATGTTTCAGTCCAAAAGGATAATACGAGCTCTCCTCTACAATCTCATCTTGAGATATATCCCCCGAATCATCGGTATCTGCATAGGATAATCGTACATTCCCCAAGTGGTCTTTATATTGATATACATATCCGAACTTGCCATCCTCGTTTTTTACATACCCCTCCGGCTGATTAAAGAACTGTAGTTTATCATTTTCATAAATATGATTCCCTGCATAGTCTGTTGTTGTAAAACTACTAGCATAACCATCATCAACTACTTTTCTTAACTTTACTCCACTTGCATCATAAGTATACAAAATTTTACCTGTTTCTAATTGTACTAAAGTTGGTAAATTCAAGTGATTGTAATCTATATGTATAATGCCTTTATTCTTATCTGCAATCATATTTCCATTGGTATCATAGGTGTAATCTACAGTTGAAGTATTTCCATCTTTAAAGCCTTGTGTAATTTCAGATTTATCCAATACTCCTAGTAATTTATTCCCTGTATCATAACGATAATGTAAATCGTCCATCACCCCAAACTCTGTTGCTTCTTCATTTACGTGTCCATATCTTTCAAGACCTAAAATATTTCCATTCTTGTCATAATTTACTCCTTTTAAATCATAATTTGATGAAGTTGAGCCTGTTGCCCCTGTGATTCTATTTAACGCATCATAAGGATACCTTATGCAAAAAAAATGAACACCGGTCGCTTTTTTTTGCGATGTCTTTCTACAAAGAAAAAAATTACGGTATCTCAGCATGCTTACTCTCATAACTTACCCAAATATAAAAAAAAATTCCGGGTATCTGTTGGTTCATTGGTGAATTAGTAATTAGTAATTGGTCATTGGTAGTGGAGTAGTAAGTATGGAGATGTGAGTATTAAGTATTAGGGGGAACTTCATTTTAAAAAGATGAGGATTTATAGTGGGGCCGAAGCCAGGAGATAAATCGTCAGCTTTTTAAAATCGACAAGCGATAGCGCGTTCAGCTTCACAACTACATCGTTTGTTGTAAATTCTTCCGTCTGTGATATCTAAAATGATTTCCGTACTGCTTTTAAAAACAAACGATAGTGCGTTAGCTTTTCATCTAAAAACGTTTACTATATTTCCCTTTTTTTGATTTACCCTTACTGTTTGTAGAGGCCAACGCCGATTGAGTGTTCTGCGTTGTACGCAAAACCAGCGCAGCAAAAGCGCAGCGCCAAAGCCGACGTGGACACAGGAGCTGTGAACGATTAAGTGAGCAGCGTGGACGCGCCACAAGCATTTTTTTTTCTCCTTTTTCTAAAAATTAATAAATCCGTTTAAAAAAAATGCGCAGTAGGCTTTGGCACCAGCGGCTGCGCCAGATAAGCAGCGGTGGATTTTTGTAGGCGACCCATAGGAGCCGTTCACAAAAATACAGAGGAGCTGCGGGTGAGCGGAGCAGAAGCCGGGAGGCAGCAGCTTTTTTTTGACCAAAAGGAACGCCCGGAGGGACCCTTTTTGGACAAACAAAAGTGCTGCACAGAGGGGCGTAGCGAACACCTTATAACCGCTCGTATAGTTGGTTTAAAGTTCCAGGTTTAAAATTTAAGATGCAATGCTAAATCACCCACTAGAAGCCTTATACTATCCATTTTTCTTATAGCACTATCAAAAAAATTGATGATAGAGAAGCTCCGGGTTTCAGTTTCAGATTTTGGATTCAATTTTTAAACCCGCAACTTTGAAGCTTTTACAGTGAATTTAACTTAATGGATGGTATGTATTAATAATTTCCTGCAATTGATTTAAATCTTCTTGCTGATATCTTTCTGTAGTGCTAATCCTTTTATGTCCTGCTAATATTTGTACTTTCCTTAAATTGTATTTCTCTAACCAATGCACAATAACACTTGAACGTATTTGATGTATGTTGGTAACTTTATGATTTATCTTTTTTAGTTTCTTTATAATATGGGCTACCGTATCTGTTATTCTGCCTCCGGAAGCTATAAAAACGTAAGGGTTCTCCGGGTGATCTTTAGGTAGTAATTCAGGCCGTACTTGCGTTACATATTCTAAAAACCCTATCACTTGCCAGGGTTTTAGTTCTAATGTTCTATGATTGCCTATATTTCCTCCGGGTATATGAATCTTTCCCTGAGAAAGCTCTAAATGTTCTAATTCCAAGCGTTTTAAATCCGAAGTAGTAAGCCCCTGATAGACCAATAAACCTATAATTACTTTATTTCTTTTATTTGCCAGTATTCTTACCGGGTGCTTGTCTTGTTCTGTGTCATAAGAATAATAGATATCTTCTAATTCATCTAAGGAAAGTAAATCGTGTAATACTGTTTTTCTCTTCTCTCCTTGTATTCTAAGCCCTGTAAATGGGTTCCTCTCCAAACTTGCCATATGCACAAGATAATTACAATAACAGTTTGTTGAATTTAGTATATGATTAACTGTTGCGGGTTTATTATAGAACTTCTGTAAGTATGCTACGTATTTTAATGCTGTTTTATAATCTAATGCTATACCTTTTATATTTTCTATGGTAAGCCATGCTATAAATTTATCAGCTAAAAACAGATACGATTTGACAGAGGATTTGGCATAGTTTTCTTGTTTCAGGTATTCTCTGTAATGGTCCAATGTATTCATGGTAATAATTAATGATCTCTTGTCATTGCCAGGTGCGTGTATGGGAATGACAAATTATTGTTCTTGCTTTGCAAGGTGTGTATAGAGTTGTGTGGTTTCCAATGAAGCGTGTCCTAAAAACTGCTGTATACTTTCCATAGGTGCGCCTTGTTTCAAAAGATGTGTGGCAATAGAATGTCTAAGGGTATGCGGGGTAATTTTCTTATGGTTTAATCCTTCATCATTTGTCAGTGCTACCAGTACCCGTATTCTTGCTCTAAGGCTTTGTACTCCCAGTCTTTTACCTTGGGAGCCAATAAAAAAAGCTTCTGTTTGATTTGCTTTGTAAAACGCTAAGCGCCCATCATATAAATATTCCTCTAAGATGTTTAAGTTATAAGTGTTGAGAGGTACAAAACGCTCTTTATAATTCTTCCCTTTTCTTACATAGGCTAATTGCTTATCAAATAAAATATCTTTTCTATCGAGCTGTGAGGCTTCATTGGCTCTAAGGCCTAAACTATACAAACACACTAACATGGCTTTATCTCTTAGGCGGATTCTTACCATTTCACTGCTATGATCAGTTGCCTTGAATAAAGTCTTTATTTGCTGTTTTGTAAGAATTTGGATAGCTCTGTCGTCTTTTGTGGTTTCTGCTTTTAAATGAATTGGAATAGGGCTTGTATGGTGTTTTTTCAGATATTCATTGAACTTTCTAAGTGCTTGTTGATGTTGGTTTAAAGTGGCTTTCATTAATGCGCCTTGTCTAACCTGGTTTGGCCTTTGTTGTAAATACCTGTAGTAATCTTTTACGGTCTCTACACTATTGTGATGTATTTTTTTTATGCCCTTAGTCTCTAAATAATGTAAAAATTCTTGCAGATACCTGGTGTAGTTCTCACACATACTGCTGCTAAAACTTAAAATATCCAGCCACTCTTTATATGATTTTACCAAGGTTTTATAACTCTGATTGTGTAATTTTAATTTCTGCATGACTATTTTTTTTTACTTCGGTATGTGTTTTTTTAGCATTTATGGTTTGGTAGTCATAAAGTATTGACTATCTGTTTATTAACCGGTTCAAATAGAAGTGGTTCGTTATGAACCGCTGGCTCGATTGATTTTATCTATACAATCCTGCAAGGCCTTTGCTATGGTGGCTTTCAGGGTAGCGTAGTCATCTGTAACGGTCAGCTCATAGCGGTAGATTTTCTTTTCTTTGGTAGCTACTCTTTGCATCACATCAGCATCGAGGAGTTCCAAAAAACGACGACGAACAGTGGATTTGGCAAGCCGTAACCAACTTCTTACTTCTGCATTGCTAAAGTTCTTTTGTTTGGTTTTCTTTAGATGACTTTTGAGTCTTTCAAAAAAATCTCTACAAGCTCCACTTAGCAGATCACTTTTTCTAAGCAATACTTCTGTTATTAAATGGTTAGCTTCTTGTATGTCTTCTGTTGTTGTTTCTATATGGATTTCTCCTGTGGCCTCGTTTACTTTTTCCTCTCTTTGGTATTGATGATAGAATGTAATAGCCTCTATTAATTGTAAATAGTGGGAGTTGGTTCTGCGGGGTTTGAATACGGATTGGGGTAGCTCCAGGTATTCTGCAAAGGGGTTGATAACCTTTATGGGTTTGAGCACACGTTGTGTATTTCTAAGTAGTGCCGCAGCCTGTAGCTGTCCTTCTTCATTGACCTTTCCGGCAGAGATAGCACGCTGATAATCCATGATCTTTTTATCCTGTATTTCGGATTCATCGATATAGAGTAAGAAGCTCCGGTTACTATTATCTTCATAAACAGATTCTCTGGTAGTACAGCCTGCTACCGATACCGGGCCTTCTACGGTCAGGTGAATGGTTTTGGTAGTCCCTTTGCTATCTTTATGAACCACCGTTTTGGTGATTCTTTTTTTACTTTGTAATTCTCTAAGTGGATAGAGTACCGATTCTGCTCCGTCTAAATCTTCAATGAGTATCAGTTTGTGTTGTAATTCCGTTCTGTTAAAATAATAAAAGGCATTTGCTGATAATACGGTAATTTCTACCTTGTCTTCCTCTGGGATGAGTTCTGCTACTTTTGATTGCAAGTGGGTTTTTCCAACGCCTGAACTTCCCAGAGAGATACAATGTAGCGGATTATTGGTTTTCCGGGAAGTAAATAACAAGTACATCAGAAGGCGATTGGTTTCTTCTCCTATCACACCTGACCTTCCGATGTACCGGTTTGTTAAGCTTAACAGGTGCTGCTTTTTCAAAAAGGCGGTAGCTTCCCGGGTAGCTTTAGCTGTTAGGGGTTTTATTTCCGGGCCGGCCTGTTGTTGTTTTTCACGCTCCAATAAAATAAAACGGTAATTCTCTAACTCCCGGGTAAGCTCCTGCAGAGTTGGCCTCACTACAGAAGTCCCAATCTCTAATCTTTCTGCTATTCTTCTTACAAATTTTTCTACCTGGTTGTCATTATACAGATCGATACTGTGCCTTAAAATATGGGTGGACTCTATTTTTTGGATGCTTAGGGTTACTCTGAGGCTTTCCAACTTTCCAACTTTTAGGCCTCCTAAAATCCGGATGTCTAAATGTTTGGTTTTATATTGGTAGTTGTTGGAGTTGGTAGTATTTAGTTTGTTCATAAGTTTTTGTTTTATTCATATCTGCACAAACATACCATTTTGGCTTTAATACACAATACTCTTTTTAAAACTTTTTATTCACATTAGTATTTAAAAAATTTATAAAATAGTTCGTTTTAGCTACTTTTGGATTGTTAATAAACTAAAAATGCATTTAATGAGTCTTGGAAGAAGATTGAAAGAAGAAAGGATCAAAAAAGGGGTATCACAACAAAAATTAGCAGAGATAACGGATACTCATTATAGCAATATTGGCCGTTATGAAAGAGCAGGTGCCAAACCTTCGGCAGAAGTATTAAACCGTATTGCACAGGCTTTGGAGGTTTCCCCGGATTATCTAATCAATGGAACTTTAGAAGATAAAGCCAACGTAAATATCACTGATGAAAAATTGTTATCTCAATTTAAGAAGATAGAGAAAATGCCGGAAGATAAAAAGCAACTTCTGGTTGAGTTCCTAGACGGTTTTATTTTTAAGACTACCGTACAAAAACTTGCACAATAAAAACAGAAAACCACCCTAAACCTCCAACTCCTTTATATTCTCTATATCCCGGAAATTTGTATTACACTTAAAAAAGTAGTTGACCAGTGCCTGCTGATCTTTATACAGACAACCATTGTAGATCACACAACCGCCAAAAACAATATACCGGGTAGGATATTTAAGACTAAGCTTACGTAATTTCTTTAAGGATATTTTTTCTTTCATAACAATATGGGCTTTTATTACAAGTAAGCCACAGCTATTTTACTAACTATGGCCTACTTTTTTACTATTTACTTTTTGTTAATTCTTAACCTTAATAACTAATTTGAAGTACTATTAATTTTATATTCTTCAACAATCTCTCCATTAGAATACAATATCTTTTCGCTAATTCTACCTTTTTCATCAAAAAGGAAAGACCAACCGTCTAATTTAGGACTATAGATACTATCTCGCTTACGAGAGTTTATTTGTTTGATAACTCCATTTTCATAAAATTTCACTGTTTGAATATAAAGTTCATCACTACTATGATCTTTTAAATAATTCAAAGTGCCATTTTTATTAAACTTCATTACTAAGCCATTTTTAGTTCCTCCATCTTCATCTATCTTTAAGATAGTTTTTGCAAAGCCAGATTCTATATCATAGGTTACTCCTATTCCTTTTTGATGACCAAATTCATAGTTGAGTGAGCCTTCAATATTACCTTGTTTACCGAAATAATAAACAATACCATTCAATTTTCCTTCTTTCAATGCACCTTCAAATCTTTTGAAACCATCCTTTGTATAGAAAGTAATAAAATCATCTTTTACAAAACCGGTACCTAAATAGTATGTGTTTTCAAATCTTCTTCTAAACTTTTGAATACTATCCAGCTTTCCATTATTCCAAAAATGTAACTCAAATACTTTTGATTTTTCAAATCTTACCGTATCTATTCGTGTTAGAGGTTTTTGCTCTTTGCTTTGCTTTTGTTGAGATTTATTGCCACAACTGAGAAAAAGAATAGACAATAAAATAATAATTATATTTCTCATCTGACTAGTCTTTTAATTCGTACGTTTTTAAAATATACACTTGATCACCTATCTGTGTTGCTACATTTGCATATTTCCATTCGGTTGCAGTATATGGGGAATTAATAATATTGCTATCTCCCGAACTTATGGTACTAGTGGTAGTTAGTAATTCATTAGAGTATATAATGACAATATTATTAAAATCCTCTATACCTAATAATGAATTAAAGCTATCCATAGCATTGTCCCAAGTTACCTGATAATCTGCCATTCTAAAGTTTCTTTGGATATCATCATCTAAAATATCTACCATAGTGCCTAACGGAAAAGGAGCATTGGCAAGGAAATTATCATTAGTAGAAAGCCCTATAAGCGAGGATATGGCATCATAGTTTTTTGAACTTAAAAACTTTAATATTTTAGAAGCTTTTTTACCAACAATACCTAATCTTTTTAATAATGCTAATTTTAGTTTGTTATCTTCCAAAGCATTGATAGCATCGTATAACGCATTGATGTGCAACTCTGCTTGATGTTTAGGATCATAGTGATATCCTACAATATCCTCATAACTATTATATTTATCAGTATGTCTGACACTTAATTTATCTCCGATAAAGAAGGCATTGAAGATTTCGTATTTACAATCTTTACATTGTGCTGTTTGCCCATCGCTACTGGAAAAAGTACCATTGTTATTATTGGTCCAAGTAGTCTTTCCCGAGCCCGATTTATTCCAAAGATCATTTATCAGACTGGTTGCGTCTGCTCCACTGGGATCTGAAAAGAAAACAGGATTGTTATCAAAAGCATTATATGTTGATGTTGAATGATGCGTAACAGGATCAATAGCTGTCCACCTTGCAATAGTTGGGTCATATTGCCTAAGTTCCATTTCATACAAATTCATCCCTAAAGCTTGCTCATATTCAATTCCATTATATTTAAATTTTTGAGCCACATGATTCCCATTAGCACTTACTGTGGTATTGTATCCTTTTTGGAGCATGCCAAAAGGTAAATAACTACGTGCTTTTAAATCACTTTTCTTTGAGGTCAGTGCTTTTTTATTCCAAACTAATTTTAGTTCAGTACTTTGATGATATTTCAGTTTTAGACAGCTCAAATTTTTTAAAAACTTTTTGTAAAAAGAATTGTTTCAAAACTACAAAAAAAATATCGTAAGAGAAAAAAAAGGAAAAAGACAAAAAAACCGCTTTAAAAAGACCAAAAATAAACTAAAAAAACATCTGAAAAAAGCCCCACCGCAAAGCGGTAAAAAACCTGTATTGAGCTTGTCGAAATAAGCCCAATCGCCTTTGGCGGATAAGGCACAAAAAAACACGCCGTTAGGCGTGTTAAAAGCAATCCAAAGTAAAAGAGTGTTTTAATGATTAAATTCTTCGTTTAAACGGTAGATTTTCATTCCCCAGTGGTCTGTTCCTGTACAAAGAACGGCTTTGTGTTGTATGAGGCGGTGCAGTACCTTATTGATTAGTTTTTTGCTATGTACGGTATCATAAGCAACCTGCTCGGAAGTAAAACAATCTTGGTCGTAAAAATCCAACAAATCGCCGTAGAGTTCCCAAATGATTTGTTTGTTCTCAAAATCGTTAAAAGTATCTTGGTCTAGTGTTTTCATTTTACATCGGTTTTTACTATTTGATAGCGATAACAAGCCCCTATTTTGCGACAACGTTTTATCTTGTTTTCTTCTTTAAATTGGTTTAAAAACTGATTTACGGTACTACGGTCTATAGCTGTTTTCGCAAAAAGTTCTTTGGTTTCAAAAGGTTCGGTAGGAAAATATTTAAGTATCAAACTCCATATTTGCTCTTTTTGATTGATGCGTTGTTGTTTGGGCTGTTTATGTTGTAATTTAAAAAGTTTAAAAGTGGTTAAAAAATCTTCATCATCAGTTTGTAAAACATCGCTCATCAGTTCAGGTCTGTTGGTGCTTCGTATCATAGCAAAGGTTTTTACCCAATCTAAAAACAACAAAGCGTGTTTTTTGTGATAGGTGCTAAAAATAGCGTTTACGTAGTCCGTATTGTGAAAAACTACTTTTGTCTGTTGCAGTTCATCAAACAAAAGCGGAACGGTTTGTAAAAAATCATTTTCTACTACTTTGCGTAATTTAAAAATTGATTTTTCAGTAATTTTTGTAAAATCAAAATTGGCTTCACGTGTGCGTGTGTGCGTGCGAGGGTTTTGGTTTGGTTGTCGTCCTACTGTCAATCCCTTTGTTTTAGGGAATTTAAGGGTTGGAATAGGGGTTTTGACTAACTGTCCTACTGAATTTAAAAAAGGAACTGCGTTTTGTGAGGTTTTTGCATTAAAATTTTCCATAAAAAAGGGGTTAAAAAGATTAAAATAAAACGCTAAATAAGGCAAAATAAAAAGGCAAAAAAGCAAGAGATATACACAAAGGGCAAAAGAAGAAAAGCCCCATTCCGTCCTCATTTCAGGGGTTTTTGTGGGGCTTTTTTGTGTTTTTCGTTTGGGTTTTTAGGTTTTTTTGGTGGTGGTTTTTCTTGGGCTTTTTTTCGTTTCGTTTTTGGTCTTTTAAAACGTTTTTTATCTTAAATTTCATTTTTTTATTGCCGTAAGGCAAAAGGGCTTTTTTTTGACTGAAACAGTCATTTATTTGTTATTTTTTTGAGCCGATTATTCGGCTTCATCACGCCAAAGACAAACTGTTTTTTTGGGCTTTTTTTACCGCTTTGCGGTGGGGCTTTTTGTGGTAATCAACCACAAACATTTTTTTTGTTTTTTCTTCTTCTTTTACACTGCTTTGCAGGGCAATTTTTGAACTTTTTTAGTGAGCCGACACAGGTTTTTTTTGCGATTTTCCGCAATTATTTTGACAAATCTTGCGCCTAATTTAAGATTTTATGACCTAAATTTTTGTTCTTATTTTAAGGCTGAATTATTTTTTGGTTTTAGGCGTTTTACTTCTCATTTCTCTCTAAATATTGACTGTTTTTTGACTTTGAGTTATTAACAATTACGCCATTTTGTCGGTGTTGGTTGGTTGTGGTTCTGCAACCCATTTTATAAGCTGATTTTTGTCAATTTATTAGCAAAATTGATTTTTATGCTCCGAAAATCGGAGTATTTTTTTGGGCTTTTTTTCCGCCAAAGGCGGTGGGGCTTTTTTTATTACTGCCGTAGGTAGTAAAGGATTTTTTATTTTTCTTTTTTTGCTCTGCTCCGCAGTGCAATTTTTGGGGCTTTTTTTTTGGGTTTTCAACCCATTTTTTTAGTTTTTAAACAAACTATTTTTGATATTTTGGCAAACTCAATACAAGTTTTAGGCGGTTCTTATTTGTTCACTTTTTTGTCAATTTAGTATTTGATTTTTAAAAGCAATTTTAAGCCTGTTTTTTGCTCTTTTTTAGCCGTTTTTCGGCTCTCAGATTTAGGGTTTTGTTTCTGTTCTTTTTTGTACTTTTTCTTCTCTTTTTTGCTTTGGTTTTGAGCTGTTTTTGGTTTCGTTTTTCTGTGTTTTTCGCCCCCACAAAAACCCCTGAAATGAGGACGGAATGGGGCTTTTCTTCTTTTGCCCTTTGTGTATATCTCTTGCTTTTTTGCCTTTTTATTTTGCCTTATTTAGCGTTTTATTTTAATCTTTTTAACCCCTTTTTTATGGAAAATTTTAATGCAAAAACCTCACAAAACGCAGTTCCTTTTTTAAATTCAGTAGGACAGTTAGTCAAAACCCCTATTCCAACCCTTAAATTCCCTAAAACAAAGGGATTGACAGTAGGACGACAACCAAACCAAAACCCTCGCACGCACACACGCACACGTGAAGCCAATTTTGATTTTACAAAAATTACTGAAAAATCAATTTTTAAATTACGCAAAGTAGTAGAAAATGATTTTTTACAAACCGTTCCGCTTTTGTTTGATGAACTGCAACAGACAAAAGTAGTTTTTCACAATACGGACTACGTAAACGCTATTTTTAGCACCTATCACAAAAAACACGCTTTGTTGTTTTTAGATTGGGTAAAAACCTTTGCTATGATACGAAGCACCAACAGACCTGAACTGATGAGCGATGTTTTACAAACTGATGATGAAGATTTTTTAACCACTTTTAAACTTTTTAAATTACAACATAAACAGCCCAAACAACAACGCATCAATCAAAAAGAGCAAATATGGAGTTTGATACTTAAATATTTTCCTACCGAACCTTTTGAAACCAAAGAACTTTTTGCGAAAACAGCTATAGACCGTAGTACCGTAAATCAGTTTTTAAACCAATTTAAAGAAGAAAACAAGATAAAACGTTGTCGCAAAATAGGGGCTTGTTATCGCTATCAAATAGTAAAAACCGATGTAAAATGAAAACACTAGACCAAGATACTTTTAACGATTTTGAGAACAAACAAATCATTTGGGAACTCTACGGCGATTTGTTGGATTTTTACGACCAAGATTGTTTTACTTCCGAGCAGGTTGCTTATGATACCGTACATAGCAAAAAACTAATCAATAAGGTACTGCACCGCCTCATACAACACAAAGCCGTTCTTTGTACAGGAACAGACCACTGGGGAATGAAAATCTACCGTTTAAACGAAGAATTTAATCATTAAAACACTCTTTTACTTTGGATTGCTTTTAACACGCCTAACGGCGTGTTTTTTTGTGCCTTATCCGCCAAAGGCGATTGGGCTTATTTCGACAAGCTCAATACAGGTTTTTTACCGCTTTGCGGTGGGGCTTTTTTCAGATGTTTTTTTAGTTTATTTTTGGTCTTTTTAAAGCGGTTTTTTTGTCTTTTTCCTTTTTTTTCTCTTACGATATTTTTTTTGTAGTTTTGAAACAATTCTTTTTACAAAAAGTTTTTAAAAAATTTGAGCTGTCTAAAACTGAAATATCATCAAAGTACTGAACTAAAATTAGTTTGGAATAAAAAAGCACTGACCTCAAAGAAAAGTGATTTAAAAAGACGTAGTTATTTCCTCTTTGGACTTCTCCAAAAAGGCTACAACAATGTAGTAAGCTCCAATGGTAACAGTACCGCACAGAAGAGGAAATTTATAGGAATGGAATTACAAGATGAATTGAATTTACAATGGTACGATGTTTCTGCTAGAAATTATGACCCTGCTTTAGGTAGATGGTTTAATATTGATCCTGCTGCAGACGTTTTAGAATCTTCCTCTCAATATGTATATGCATTAAATAGCCCAATAATTTATTTAGATCTTGATGGAGAGCTTCCAATTTTAATTAATGGGAGAACTAGTTCAGATTCTGAACGAGGAGATTCAAGCTATTGGAATGCTGAAATAATAGCAACGATAAAAGGTTCTGGAATTGCAAATCCAGGAGGAACTTTTCATTATGTTGATGGTAATAGAGGTGCTGACCAATATTATGCGTATAACAGAAAAACAGGAAAAGGAGTATGGAAAGATGCTAATTTATCAACAAAGAAAGCTTTGACTGCTTCAAGTAGAGCAGCTGGAGGGAGAATAGCAGCAAGTAATGATTTTGAGAAAATTTTAGCACAGTTAGAAAAAGACCCAGAGACAGGTAAAATTGTAGAGAAAATACAAATCTACACTCATAGCCGTGGAGGAGCTTTTGGTATGGGCTATACATCTAGGTTGTTGCAGTTAATAAAGAAAAATTCACATCTGTTTGCTGATGCAAATAATGTTATTGAATACATATTACATATGGCTCCTCACCAATCTAATTCTATTAATGGAAACAAAGGAGTAAAAACTTTCGGAATTAGTCATACCTCTGACATATTATCAGGAAATGATATAGAAAACGCTGACAACGTACATTCAAATGTAGGAAATGCAGCAACATCCCATCAAAATGGTTCATTTGTAAAAGAATTGAATGCTTTTTTATCTGCTATTTCAAGTCAAGGAGGTGCAACACAAGAAGCTATTGATCAGTTTAAAAAGACACTAGAAGAAATGGGAATTAAGTTTACTTATAAAGAAAAATAATCATGAAAAAAACAGTAATTATCTTAGCTGTAAACTTAGGGGTTTTTATTTTATTGAGAATAATAAATATACTCATTGCTTTTGTTTTTTTTGGTATTGGGTCTAGTGCTTCTAGTGAAGAATACACTCCATACATACTCATACCAAGTTTGATTTTACATTTATTTTTAATATTATTTTTATACTTGAAAAAGAAGTTTATTCAAGAAAAAAAGAGTTTTGTTCTGCAATTAGTATTTGTTTTGATATTGTTTTACTTAGGTAGTATTGGAGCTATTCCTTTTTGAGTAAATTTTTTTTAAATATAATATACATACTAAAAGGCACTCTAAATTATTTTTGGAGTGCCTTCCATATTAAGATGAACTTAGAAAATCTGATAACAACAGGAAAGTTAAAGACTTACGAAATCACAGGCGGATTTATCAATGTATTTTGGGAACATAAGGACATCCCAAAAGGTGGTTTATTGCTTTTTAAATTTACCCAGTCACAGGAAAATTTGGTCGATATAAAAACAGTCTATCAAAGATATTTGCCAGTAAAATATAAGCCACGAGTTTACAGTAGCCGAATGATAACTTTGGTAACTTCCCCCTGTATTCTATGATAAAAACAAGTAAAAGTTGAGATATTATTTTTACTAATTTATGCAGCAAATTTAAAAGTATCTACATAGGGTGTTTGTCGTTTGACAACGGCAAACACTCTTGCTATTAATTTGTTTCTAATAATGTTAACGGTACTCATTTTACTTTTGCCTTGTTTTATTCTTTTATGATAGTATAATTTCATTTCTGGGTTATGTTGTATAGCAGAAATAGCGCACATATTAATAATTGCTTTCAATTTTTTATTAGCCAAATGAGAGACTTTTGTACGTCCTTTAATACTAGTTCCAGATTGGTAAGGAAAAGGAGCAACACCACAATAAGAGGCAAACTTTCTCCAGTTTTCAAATTTTGAAAAATTGTCAGTAAACACAATCATCATTATAGCAGTTTGCATTCCTATACCTTTAACACTAGTAACAAGTTTATAGGTTTCTTTTAACATTATATTTTGGTCAATAATAGCTTGCATTTGAGTATTAATCTTGTGTATTTGTTTGGTTAGTTCTGCAATCATTTTTTGTTGAACGTCAAAGATTATTTTATACTCTTTTGCTTTATAAATTCTTTTTTGTTCTTTCAAAGTAACTTTAAAACCAGCTCTTTGTTTGTTAAGTTTTGTCCTTAAAGATAAGAGACTTTTTAGTTGTAATATACTTCTTTTAGGTAGCTTACTGGGTTTAAGTTCTTCTTTTAATCGATACCCATATAGAGCAATGCGTTTGGCATCAATTTGGTCATCCTTTCCACGAGCAATACCAATAGATCTTTTAATTTCTAAACCAGAAGCTATGAAAAAAGATAATTTTTGTTCAGTTAAAGACACAGATAATAAATGAGAGTACATTCCTGTATGTTCAAATACAAACATGGTTTCTTCTTTAGAGAAAGACGAATTTTTAAAACTCCACTTTAGCATTAATTTAAATCCAGATTTACTGTTCTCAAACTGTTGAACAATTTGTTTAGAATAGATACAAACATCAATTAATAATTTACTGACATCGATTCCGATAATTTCATTTGTTTTCATAATTTTGTAATTAGATATTAATAATAGTTACTTAAACTAAGACCTTTAATAAGGGCAGAAACTGAAATTCTATATGGTTCTAAGTAACTTTTAAAAAGAACGGAGACTAATACGGGGGATGGCTCTAAAAAGCTAGCTGGCCGCTAAAGTTCACTCCGTTCTTTTGTGTTTTTGGTTATCAACAAAATAAGAGTTATTAACAAAGAAAAAAAGAAGCAAAAAAAGAAATTTCATCATAACTATTATGTTTTTATTTTAAGTAATTATTTCTATTTGCTAATCTAAAGGCTCGTCCTAGTATGTCACGCAACCGCTACCGCTAGCATTTGCTAGTGGCGTTTGTGAGTAAAACAACGAAAAAAACTATTTTAAGAAATTAAGATATTTTTTTCGTTGTTTTTAGCAAATTACAGTTTACAAAAACGCTTGCAATACCTGTTCTAAAGCGGTTATTTTATTTTGGTTTTAAAACCTGCTCCGTTCACACCCCAAAATTTACCGAAAACAAAAAAGTTATTAACATTCCTTTTTTTCTTCTCTACCCCTTTATACGCCTATCTTTCTTCCGTTTTTTCTTTGTTTTTGTTTTCCGCCCCATTCCGCCCTCATTTCAGGGGTTTTTGTGGGGGCGAAAAACACAGAAAAACGAAACCAAAAACAGCTCAAAACCAAAGCAAAAAAGAGAAGAAAAAGTACAAAAAAGAACAGAAACAAAACCCTAAATCTGAGAGCCGAAAAACGGCTAAAAAAGAGCAAAAAACAGGCTTAAAATTGCTTTTAAAAATCAAATACTAAATTGACAAAAAAGTGAACAAATAAGAACCGCCTAAAACTTGTATTGAGTTTGCCAAAATATCAAAAATAGTTTGTTTAAAAACTAAAAAAATGGGTTGAAAACCCAAAAAAAAAGCCCCAAAAATTGCACTGCGGAGCAGAGCAAAAAAAGAAAAATAAAAAATCCTTTACTACCTACGGCAGTAATAAAAAAAGCCCCACCGCCTTTGGCGGAAAAAAAGCCCAAAAAAATACTCCGATTTTCGGAGCATAAAAATCAATTTTGCTAATAAATTGACAAAAATCAGCTTATAAAATGGGTTGCAGAACCACAACCAACCAACACCGACAAAATGGCGTAATTGTTAATAACTCAAAGTCAAAAAACAGTCAATATTTAGAGAGAAATGAGAAGTAAAACGCCTAAAACCAAAAAATAATTCAGCCTTAAAATAAGAACAAAAATTTAGGTCATAAAATCTTAAATTAGGCGCAAGATTTGTCAAAATAATTGCGGAAAATCGCAAAAAAAACCTGTGTCGGCTCACTAAAAAAGTTCAAAAATTGCCCTGCAAAGCAGTGTAAAAGAAGAAGAAAAAACAAAAAAAATGTTTGTGGTTGATTACCACAAAAAGCCCCACCGCAAAGCGGTAAAAAAAGCCCAAAAAAACAGTTTGTCTTTGGCGTGATGAAGCCGAATAATCGGCTCAAAAAAATAACAAATAAATGACTGTTTCAGTCAAAAAAAAGCCCTTTTGCCTTACGGCAATAAAAAAATGAAATTTAAGATAAAAAACGTTTTAAAAGACCAAAAACGAAACGAAAAAAAGCCCAAGAAAAACCACCACCAAAAAAACCTAAAAACCCAAACGAAAAACACAAAAAAGCCCCACAAAAACCCCTGAAATGAGGACGGAATGGGGCGGAAAACAAAAACAAAGAAAAAACGGAAGAAAGATAGGCGTATAAAGGGGTAGAGAAGAAAAAAAGGAATGTTAATAACTTTTTTGTTTTCGGTAAATTTTGGGGTGTGAACGGAGCAGGTTTTAAAACCAAAATAAAATAACCGCTTTAGAACAGGTATTGCAAGCGTTTTTGTAAACTGTAATTTGCTAAAAACAACGAAAAAAATATCTTAATTTCTTAAACTCCTTTTTTTCGTTGTTTTACTCACAAACGCCACTAGCAAATGCTAGCGGTAGCGGTTGCGTGACATACTAGGACGAGCCTTTAGATTAGCAAATAGAAATAATTACTTAAAATAAAAACATAATAGTTATGATGAAATTTCTTTTTTTGCTTCTTTTTTTCTTTGTTAATAACTCTTATTTTGTTGATAACCAAAAACACAAAAGAACGGAGTGAACTTTAGCGGCCAGCTAGCTTTTTAGAGCCATCCCCCGTATTAGTCTCCGTTCTTTTTAAAAGTTACTTAGAACCATATAGAATTTCAGTTTCTGCCCTTATTAAAGGTCTTAGTTTAAGTAACTATTATTAATATCTAATTACAAAATTATGAAAACAAATGAAATTATCGGAATCGATGTCAGTAAATTATTAATTGATGTTTGTATCTATTCTAAACAAATTGTTCAACAGTTTGAGAACAGTAAATCTGGATTTAAATTAATGCTAAAGTGGAGTTTTAAAAATTCGTCTTTCTCTAAAGAAGAAACCATGTTTGTATTTGAACATACAGGAATGTACTCTCATTTATTATCTGTGTCTTTAACTGAACAAAAATTATCTTTTTTCATAGCTTCTGGTTTAGAAATTAAAAGATCTATTGGTATTGCTCGTGGAAAGGATGACCAAATTGATGCCAAACGCATTGCTCTATATGGGTATCGATTAAAAGAAGAACTTAAACCCAGTAAGCTACCTAAAAGAAGTATATTACAACTAAAAAGTCTCTTATCTTTAAGGACAAAACTTAACAAACAAAGAGCTGGTTTTAAAGTTACTTTGAAAGAACAAAAAAGAATTTATAAAGCAAAAGAGTATAAAATAATCTTTGACGTTCAACAAAAAATGATTGCAGAACTAACCAAACAAATACACAAGATTAATACTCAAATGCAAGCTATTATTGACCAAAATATAATGTTAAAAGAAACCTATAAACTTGTTACTAGTGTTAAAGGTATAGGAATGCAAACTGCTATAATGATGATTGTGTTTACTGACAATTTTTCAAAATTTGAAAACTGGAGAAAGTTTGCCTCTTATTGTGGTGTTGCTCCTTTTCCTTACCAATCTGGAACTAGTATTAAAGGACGTACAAAAGTCTCTCATTTGGCTAATAAAAAATTGAAAGCAATTATTAATATGTGCGCTATTTCTGCTATACAACATAACCCAGAAATGAAATTATACTATCATAAAAGAATAAAACAAGGCAAAAGTAAAATGAGTACCGTTAACATTATTAGAAACAAATTAATAGCAAGAGTGTTTGCCGTTGTCAAACGACAAACACCCTATGTAGATACTTTTAAATTTGCTGCATAAATTAGTAAAAATAATATCTCAACTTTTACTTGTTTTTATCATAGAATACAGGGGGAAGTTACCAAAGTTATCATTCGGCTACTGTAAACTCGTGGCTTATATTTTACTGGCAAATATCTTTGATAGACTGTTTTTATATCGACCAAATTTTCCTGTGACTGGGTAAATTTAAAAAGCAATAAACCACCTTTTGGGATGTCCTTATGTTCCCAAAATACATTGATAAATCCGCCTGTGATTTCGTAAGTCTTTAACTTTCCTGTTGTTATCAGATTTTCTAAGTTCATCTTAATATGGAAGGCACTCCAAAAATAATTTAGAGTGCCTTTTAGTATGTATATTATATTTAAAAAAAATTTACTCAAAAAGGAATAGCTCCAATACTACCTAAGTAAAACAATATCAAAACAAATACTAATTGCAGAACAAAACTCTTTTTTTCTTGAATAAACTTCTTTTTCAAGTATAAAAATAATATTAAAAATAAATGTAAAATCAAACTTGGTATGAGTATGTATGGAGTGTATTCTTCACTAGAAGCACTAGACCCAATACCAAAAAAAACAAAAGCAATGAGTATATTTATTATTCTCAATAAAATAAAAACCCCTAAGTTTACAGCTAAGATAATTACTGTTTTTTTCATGATTATTTTTCTTTATAAGTAAACTTAATTCCCATTTCTTCTAGTGTCTTTTTAAACTGATCAATAGCTTCTTGTGTTGCACCTCCTTGACTTGAAATAGCAGATAAAAAAGCATTCAATTCTTTTACAAATGAACCATTTTGATGGGATGTTGCTGCATTTCCTACATTTGAATGTACGTTGTCAGCGTTTTCTATATCATTTCCTGATAATATGTCAGAGGTATGACTAATTCCGAAAGTTTTTACTCCTTTGTTTCCATTAATAGAATTAGATTGGTGAGGAGCCATATGTAATATGTATTCAATAACATTATTTGCATCAGCAAACAGATGTGAATTTTTCTTTATTAACTGCAACAACCTAGATGTATAGCCCATACCAAAAGCTCCTCCACGGCTATGAGTGTAGATTTGTATTTTCTCTACAATTTTACCTGTCTCTGGGTCTTTTTCTAACTGTGCTAAAATTTTCTCAAAATCATTACTTGCTGCTATTCTCCCTCCAGCTGCTCTACTTGAAGCAGTCAAAGCTTTCTTTGTTGATAAATTAGCATCTTTCCATACTCCTTTTCCTGTTTTTCTGTTATACGCATAATATTGGTCAGCACCTCTATTACCATCAACATAATGAAAAGTTCCTCCTGGATTTGCAATTCCAGAACCTTTTATCGTTGCTATTATTTCAGCATTCCAATAGCTTGAATCTCCTCGTTCAGAATCTGAACTAGTTCTCCCATTAATTAAAATTGGAAGCTCTCCATCAAGATCTAAATAAATTATTGGGCTATTTAATGCATATACATATTGAGAGGAAGATTCTAAAACGTCTGCAGCAGGATCAATACTTAACCATATCCACTCAAATTTTTGCTCGCGCGAGTGTTTGCGATAGGCTATTTTTAGCCTTGGTTTTTCAGATTTTAATATGTGTAATTGTAAGCAACCCATTTGGGGTTTTAAAGATAAGATTTTTTTTTCAGTTGATTTTTTTTCAATTGAAAATAAAAAATCAAATTGATGATAATGATGATGATGGAATGTTAAACTGGAAATAAATCTTTGTAAGGCTGGTGCGGTGGGGATTTATTCCATTTTAACATTCTGCAAACAACGCAAAACCAAAATCCCCCAAAACAAAAGGATACCTTATTTTGGGTGGGAAGCGTTGGGAAAAAGTTATTACAGGTAAGTTTGCTGTGGCTATTTGGGCTTGTCCCCTTGAACATAAAATGAATTATGGTACAAAAGCAATACCTTTAAAAATCAATTATCTCATTGTTTTTGTACCATAATGGAAGCGATTTTATGTTAAATAGCTTCCTCCATTTTTTTTCTGGCATAAACGCAACGATGGTGGTGGTTGGAGTGTAGTGTCTTTTTGCTAAAGTTTTTTAGCCTTGGCAACAGCTTTTTATTTTTTTTCAGTTGACCTTTAAAAATCAATTGTATTTTCAACTGAAAAAAATAATGTGCTGTAGTGTGGTTGGTAAAAACTTTTGCAAAAAGTATGACAGAAAAAAATGGGGGCACAGTAAACTTGTCTGTAATAGCTTTTCAGCCTCGGGGGTGGGTTATTATCTCATCCTTTTGTTTTGGGGGATTTTGGTTTTACCGCTTCTTTTATCGGATGATATTGATGAATTGCACGTTGTAATATTTCCAGTTCACTTTGTTTATACTGTACCGTTGTAGAGGCTCTTTTATGTCCTGCAAAAACTTGTACTATTCTCGTGTCGTTTTCTTTTTTTAATAGATTAGCAATTACACTCTGACGGATTTTTAGAGGTTGTATTTTTTCATTCTCTTTTCGGTTTTCATTAATAATTCTACTTATTCCGTGTGGTTGTATAGCTTCTCCGTATTGTCCTAAAACAAACCTGGTATCATTTGGATTTTTACGATTGTATTTCAACAATTTCTTTCTGTCTTTTTCTAAATAATTGTAAATCAAAAGCACTTGTTTGGCTTGTAGTGGTAAGGTTCTACTTTTAGGGCTTTTTGAGGTAATTTCTTGTTTTCCTTTGATAAAGATTTCGCCTTTGTCTAAATCAATGTCTTTGAGTTCTAATTCTGTAATTTCATTTACTGTTAAGCCTTGATAAATCAATAGACTAATCATGATTTTGTTTCTATTTTGAAGATATTTTTTTCTTTTGATTTGATAGTTTTCAAAAAACTGTTCCAGGGTTTCAGAGCTGTATAGATTATCAACTTGTATTTGTTTGTTGATTTTATCTTTTAGATAGAGTTCGCTACAAGTATGGTCTTTTCGTTTTCCTATTTCTAATAAATAATTGAAGTAAATTTTAACAGCAGACAAACAATGACAGAGTGTTTTTGGGTTTAAGTCATAGTTCTTTCGTAAGTGTTCAATGTAGTTTAAAACGTCTTTATATGTGGCTTTTTCTGCTTTGTTTTGGTAATAATCTGTAAATTTTTTGATATTGTACAGATTGCTATTCAAAGTACTTTTACTGTATTTCTTTTGTAAATATTCTTTTAGGGTCATTTCATAGTATTGATTTGGTTTTGAGTGATATGTGTGTAAATTTCTGTGCTTTCAATATGGCTGTGTCCTAAAAATTGTTGTACTTGTTCTAGCTTCATTCCATTTTCTAAAAGATGTGTTGCTATGCTATGGCGTAATGTATGTATGCCAATTTTATTAAGTTCTTCAGTTGTAAATTGATTGCCGAAGTTGGTTCGTTTTAGTAGTTTCTTGAGTAGTTTATTTAATGTCCAAGATTTCATTCTTCCTCCTTTACTATGTGTAAAAACAGGTAAGCCATCGTTAGCAATTGTTTTTTTGTCTTTGTCTTTTTCAGTTGAAAAAATAAATGCTTGTAATTCATGGCTTATAATGGTATTGATTGGAACTAATCTTCGTTTATTATTCTTGCCTCTTTGTACAATAATTAAGTTTTCTGTTAATCGTAAGTCTGTTCTATTTAACTGGCTAATTTCATTTACTCTTAATCCGCAACCATATCCCATATGCAATACTGCTTTTTCTTGTTCGGTGTTTGTTGCTTGGTAAAGTTGATTGATCTCTTCTTGTGTAAATATGCTTCGTTCTACTTTTTCATTTAAATAGGTAAATTTTAAATGTGAAGCTGGATGGTTTGTTATTTTTCCTAAATCAAGTAGGTAGCCTAAATAGGTTTGTACGCAACGCATGATATCGTATACTGTTTTTTGCTTTAGCTTTTCTTGGGTTTTAATGCTTTTTCTGTTTGCTGTTTTTTCATAAAAATTCCCAATTTCAACAGCGGTGATGTCTTGTAATTTGTAAACTCCTACGGCTTCCAACGAGTTAAAAAATTCTTTTAAATATAAGTATTTTGATTGGCAGGTTTCTTTGGCATAACCTAATAATAGTAAATAGTTTCGGTATGTTATGGCTTCTTTTTGGTATGCTTGATTATAAATAATATGCTTGCTTGGTTTGCCCATCTTATGACAGTTTTATAGGTATGATACTTTTACGCTTGTCTTTTTATGGAATTAGGAACACTAGCTACAATACGACAGATAGTTGTTTTATTTTCAATTATTTAGGGTTTATTCTAGCGTTCCACTGGTGTTCTCTAGCGTTTCAGTGGTGAGCCACCACAGGCAATTTATCATTGAACCAATTCTGATATTTTCTTATGTTTTGGCTTACTTGGTGCTGTTTGGTTTTTGGATTTGAGTTGTTGGATTTGTAGCATTAAAAAATCTTTGATTTCTACTCGTATTTTTTGGTAGTTGTCCCAATAACTAATTTTATACTTGATGCCTTTATTGGCATAACCGCCTATTTGTTTTAGATACTCCAGTTCTGTAAGTGTTTGAACGTATCTAAAGACTTGGGTTTTGCTGATGTTTAAATGTTGTCTGATTTCTCTTAATATAAAGTCTTGGTTCTCGTTCTTGACGTACTTTTTTAAGTGTTCAAAAAACTGGCGTAGGCTTCCATCAAGTTCATCTACTTTTAAAATAATACTTTCAAAAAGAATTTCGGTTGCTTGTTCTATGTCTTCTATTTCGGCAACTAATTGCTCTTTGGTATTTAACTTTCGATTGTACTGGTTTAAAAAAGTAACTTGTTTAATAACGGCTTGATACATTTCGTTCAATCGTCTTATTTTATGTACTTTGTCTGGTAAGTTTAGTTTTGTTGCATAGGGATTGACCACTTCATAATCTTTTAAGTTTCTAACCAATTGTTGTATAAAGTGTATTGCTTTTTGTTGTTCGTTTGGGTCTATTTCTCCTGCATTTCTTTGGTTTTGGTAGTTGATGATTTTAGTAGTTTGTGTCTTGCTCTCATCGACTGCTATTAAAAAACTTCGGCTCATATTGTCTTCGTAGGTTTCGCCTTTGGTGGTGGCACTTAAACTGCTGAACTGTCCTTTTACTATTTTATGACGGCTTTTGTTATTGCCTTTTTTGTCTTTTATGGTTACGGAGCTTCGCAATACTTGATTGGATATAAACTCTCGTAAAGCATACAAAGCATCTTCTTTTAATCCGTCTAAATCTTCAATGACCACTACTTTTTTAAATAGGTCAAATTCGCCCCAATTGTACAAACTGCTTTCTGTTATTCTTGTAAATCGTAAAACGTCTTCTTGGGGCATCATATCGGCTATTCTACTAATAATATGTGTTTTCCCACTTCCAGAGCTTCCTTGTACTAATGCGTGTAAGGGGTTTTTATTAAGGTAGCTAACAATGATTAAAAAAAGTAACATCCTGCTGTTTTGTTCGCCTACTATTCCTGCTTTGCCAATGAGTTGATTTAAGTTCTTCAGTAGATGCTTTCTTTTCAAAAAATCAATACTGTTACTTGCGTTCGGTCTTTCGATTGTTTTGTTTTCAGTGGGTTTCTCATTTGAAAAAACAAGTGCTGTTCTTTTGTTTAACAGTTCTATAAATATTTCTTCTGTATGGGCTTGTAATGTTTCGTTGATGTCTTTGTTTATAGGTTCTACGCTACTCATTTTTAGTTTTGGATATTCTGATTGTAGCATTTCGCTATATTTCGCTATCGCTTTGCGACCAGCTTCGTCATTGTCAAAGAAAAATATAATCTCTTCTAGTTGTTTTAATTGGCTCAGTGCCTCGCTGTGTTCTGCGGTTAGTCCATTGGTTCCGTAACAGCTTAATACTTCGTATTCCTTTGTGATGGTTTTTATTTGTAATAATGAAGCTGCATCGATAATTGCTTCGGTAAGGATTAGTTTTTTAGTCGTTGGTTTGGGATAATTTGGATAAAGTCCTTTTCTGTCTTTCAAATAAAAGTGTTTGCTTTTCTTGTCATTTAATGTACTTCTAAAATACAAACTCGTTATTTCATTGTTCTTATTTTTTAAAGCAAAACAGATACTCCATTTCCCAAAAACACCGTAGGCTTTGTTGCCTGTTCTGCTTAAAATATTCTTGTCTATCAACAGTCCATAGTTTACACATCGTTGTATTAATTGCTCGTCTCGCCGAGAACCATGGTGGAACTGTCCTGCATTGTAACCTACTGGAGATCCACTAGAGGTAAGTTTTTTAAAGTCTAGGTTTCTACTTTCTAAATAGGTTTTGGCAGGAGTGCTATTGTAAACGGCATTACAGAAATACTGAAATATATTGGCCAGGAACTGGCTTTTGCTTAAATCTGGTTGGTAACGCTCCTTGTTATTGGTTTTTTGATAGCCTAAAATTTCTTTGCATTTGTTGATGGCTTGATGTTTTGTAATGGGCTGTCCGCCTACGGACTCTTTGTGCATTACAAAATCTATCACATCCATACCTTTAGATTAGCAAATAGAAATAATTACTTAAAATAAAAACATAATAGTTATGATGAAATTTCTTTTTTTGCTTCTTTTTTTCTTTGTTAATAACTCTTATTTTGTTGATAACCAAAAACACAAAAGAACGGAGTGAACTTTAGCGGCCAGCTAGCTTTTTAGAGCCATCCCCCGTATTAGTCTCCGTTCTTTTTAAAAGTTACTTAGAACCATATAGAATTTCAGTTTCTGCCCTTATTAAAGGTCTTAGTTTAAGTAACTATTATTAATATCTAATTACAAAATTATGAAAACAAATGAAATTATCGGAATCGATGTCAGTAAATTATTAATTGATGTTTGTATCTATTCTAAACAAATTGTTCAACAGTTTGAGAACAGTAAATCTGGATTTAAATTAATGCTAAAGTGGAGTTTTAAAAATTCGTCTTTCTCTAAAGAAGAAACCATGTTTGTATTTGAACATACAGGAATGTACTCTCATTTATTATCTGTGTCTTTAACTGAACAAAAATTATCTTTTTTCATAGCTTCTGGTTTAGAAATTAAAAGATCTATTGGTATTGCTCGTGGAAAGGATGACCAAATTGATGCCAAACGCATTGCTCTATTGGGTATCGATTAAAAGAAGAACTTAAACCCAGTAAGCTACCTAAAAGAAGTATATTACAACTAAAAAGTCTCTTATCTTTAAGGACAAAACTTAACAAACAAAGAGCTGGTTTTAAAGTTACTTTGAAAGAACAAAAAAGAATTTATAAAGCAAAAGAGTATAAAATAATCTTTGACGTTCAACAAAAAATGATTGCAGAACTAACCAAACAAATACACAAGATTAATACTCAAATGCAAGCTATTATTGACCAAAATATAATGTTAAAAGAAACCTATAAACTTGTTACTAGTGTTAAAGGTATAGGAATGCAAACTGCTATAATGATGATTGTGTTTACTGACAATTTTTCAAAATTTGAAAACTGGAGAAAGTTTGCCTCTTATTGTGGTGTTGCTCCTTTTCCTTACCAATCTGGAACTAGTATTAAAGGACGTACAAAAGTCTCTCATTTGGCTAATAAAAAATTGAAAGCAATTATTAATATGTGCGCTATTTCTGCTATACAACATAACCCAGAAATGAAATTATACTATCATAAAAGAATAAAACAAGGCAAAAGTAAAATGAGTACCGTTAACATTATTAGAAACAAATTAATAGCAAGAGTGTTTGCCGTTGTCAAACGACAAACACCCTATGTAGATACTTTTAAATTTGCTGCATAAATTAGTAAAAATAATATCTCAACTTTTACTTGTTTTTATCATAGAATACGGGGTCAGTAGGTCTTTCAAACTTCAGTTTGGGTAACAGAATCTTCTGTGCACGTGAAATGTTAATGTCGACTGGCTCGGTCGTACTTTTGTTGTCCTTGTCCTGTTTGGATTTTGTTAACCCTTTAACGATGTCTAAGAATCCCAAAGTCTGTCTTTTTTAATGTTTGCCAACTTGTTTATATACAGAACTTTCTTCCTCTTATTCTGCCATTATGGTGGTATATACAGAAGTTTTGATTGCTTTTGTGTTTTTTAGCTCTTGTCGTAAAAACAAGAAAATTCTAAAAATTTTCTCGCAGTTTAACTATTTTTTATAAACTGCCAAAAAGGTTCTTAATTTTCGCTTAAATCCAAAAAGTTTAAATGAGTTCATATATAAATTATTGTAATTTAGGAAATAATTATATCTCTTTCTCACCTTACCCTCTTATAAAGATAATGATTCTTTCGGTGTTTTTATAAGAATTGAGTTCCTTAAAAGTTGGTATTTCCAAGTTGTTAAAAAAACTTTCAAACTCAAAACAGTATTAGCTAATATCTTTTAGTATGAGCTGCATAGATTTTATTCCATTCCACTCATTCTCACTCAAAGAGTATGCAATGTCAAAATCATTATGGATGCTACTTATTTTTTCTCCCAAACCAAAGCCAATAGCATGATACGTTTTTCTGTCTGCTCCCTGAATGATGTGTAATCGTAAGTGATTTTTATCAGTTCCTACCTGTTTTCCGTAACCATTATCTCTTACGGCAGAAGTTTTAAAAACCGGATTCATATTCTGTGGGCCAAATGGTGCCATTTGTTGAATAATTCTGAAAAATTTCGGAGTAATTTCATAGAGATCTATTTCAGTATCTATCAAAACTTCTCTGGTTAATAATTTTTTATCGATGGTTTTGGAGACAACCTCTTCGAATTTCTTTTTAAAACCAGCATATTTTTCGGGAAGTAATGTCAAACCGGCAGCATAGGTATGCCCTCCAAACTGTTCTATAAATTCCGAACATTGCTCCAGTGCATGGTATATATCAAAACCTTTTACCGATCTTGCAGAAGCAGTGAACCTATCTTTACTTTTCGTAAAAACTAGGGTAGGCCTGTAATAGGTCTCTATCAATCTGGAAGCAACAATTCCAATAACTCCTTTATGCCAGTTTTCATTAAAAACAACTGTAGTAAAATTATTTTCCTCATTATTCCTTTTAATTTGCCATAAAGCCTCTTCCGCAATTTTTTTATCTGCTTCTTTCCTGGCTATATTATATTTTTCTATCAAAGCAGCATGATGAACGGCAGTATCAAAATCAATGGTTGTCAATAATTCAACAGCATGATTTCCGTGTTTCATCCTTCCGGCAGCATTAATTCTCGGAGCGATGATAAATACCACATCCGTAATGGTCAATTTGCTTTTTTTGAGTTGGTGGGTCATTGCTTTAATACCACTTCTCGGCTGTGTATTGATAACCTGTAATCCAAAATGGGTTAAGATTCTGTTTTCGCCTGTCATGGGCACAATATCCGCAGCAATGGCCACCGCTACCAAATCCAAATACAATTTCATGTCTTCTATGACTTGCCCTTTTTTAAAAGCCATAGCTGTAATCAGTTTAAAACCGATTCCACAACCACACAGTTCATCATAAGGATAGCTACAATCTTTTCTTTTTGGATTTAGAACGGCAATAGCCCGAGGTATTTCATCTCCCGGTTTATGATGATCACAAATAATAAAATCAATATTCTTTTCAGAAGCATATGCCACTTTTTCAATAGCTTTAATACCACAATCCAAAGCAATTATCAAAGAAAAATGATTGTCGGCAGCAAAATCGATTCCCTGATAAGAAATCCCATAACCTTCTTCATAGCGATCAGGGATATAGGTAACTACCTTATCATAAATCGTTTTTAAATACAAAAAAACCAGAGAAACAGCAGTCGTACCATCCACATCATAATCGCCATATACTAAAATAGATTCATTGGCAGCAATGGCCTTTTCAATCCTATTTACCGCATATTCCATATCTTTCATTAAAAAGGGGTCGTGTAGATCTTCCAAACTTGGTCGGAAAAATTTTTTGGCTCCTTCGAAATTTGAAATATTTCGTTGAGCCAATAATTTTGCCAACGTTTTATTGATAGACAAGCAGCTAGCCAACTGGGTTACGATATCTGAATGAGGTTCCGGTTTTAGTTTCCAACGCATAACAATTTATCTTTAGTGTTCAATACTATTTTTCGTGAAGATACACCGTTGTATGTATATTTGCAAATTGACGAAACATTTCCATCACCCCACAGTATTTTTCTATGGAGAGATCTACTGCTTTTTTAATTTTACCTTCTTGTAAGCCGGTTCCGGAAAAATGATATTCAACAGTTACCTTTAGATTAGCAAATAGAAATAATTACTTAAAATAAAAACATAATAGTTATGATGAAATTTCTTTTTTTGCTTCTTTTTTTCTTTGTTAATAACTCTTATTTTGTTGATAACCAAAAACACAAAAGAACGGAGTGAACTTTAGCGGCCAGCTAGCTTTTTAGAGCCATCCCCCGTATTAGTCTCCGTTCTTTTTAAAAGTTACTTAGAACCATATAGAATTTCAGTTTCTGCCCTTATTAAAGGTCTTAGTTTAAGTAACTATTATTAATATCTAATTACAAAATTATGAAAACAAATGAAATTATCGGAATCGATGTCAGTAAATTATTAATTGATGTTTGTATCTATTCTAAACAAATTGTTCAACAGTTTGAGAACAGTAAATCTGGATTTAAATTAATGCTAAAGTGGAGTTTTAAAAATTCGTCTTTCTCTAAAGAAGAAACCATGTTTGTATTTGAACATACAGGAATGTACTCTCATTTATTATCTGTGTCTTTAACTGAACAAAAATTATCTTTTTTCATAGCTTCTGGTTTAGAAATTAAAAGATCTATTGGTATTGCTCGTGGAAAGGATGACCAAATTGATGCCAAACGCATTGCTCTATATGGGTATCGATTAAAAGAAGAACTTAAACCCAGTAAGCTACCTAAAAGAAGTATATTACAACTAAAAAGTCTCTTATCTTTAAGGACAAAACTTAACAAACAAAGAGCTGGTTTTAAAGTTACTTTGAAAGAACAAAAAAGAATTTATAAAGCAAAAGAGTATAAAATAATCTTTGACGTTCAACAAAAAATGATTGCAGAACTAACCAAACAAATACACAAGATTAATACTCAAATGCAAGCTATTATTGACCAAAATATAATGTTAAAAGAAACCTATAAACTTGTTACTAGTGTTAAAGGTATAGGAATGCAAACTGCTATAATGATGATTGTGTTTACTGACAATTTTTCAAAATTTGAAAACTGGAGAAAGTTTGCCTCTTATTGTGGTGTTGCTCCTTTTCCTTACCAATCTGGAACTAGTATTAAAGGACGTACAAAAGTCTCTCATTTGGCTAATAAAAAATTGAAAGCAATTATTAATATGTGCGCTATTTCTGCTATACAACATAACCCAGAAATGAAATTATACTATCATAAAAGAATAAAACAAGGCAAAAGTAAAATGAGTACCGTTAACATTATTAGAAACAAATTAATAGCAAGAGTGTTTGCCGTTGTCAAACGACAAACACCCTATGTAGATACTTTTAAATTTGCTGCATAAATTAGTAAAAATAATATCTCAACTTTTACTTGTTTTTATCATAGAATACCCGGTGATAGTATTTAGGGTGTTCTTCCGTAAGTTCTCCCGTAACAACTATTTTAAAATCAGCTACTTCTGCCCGCATTTTTTTTAACAGCGAAACGACATCCAATCCCGAACAACCGGCTAAGGATGAAAGCATCAATGCTTTTGGGCCCAAGCCTTTGTTTTCTCCTCCGTATTTGGAAGAAGTATCTATGGGTAGTGTATGTCCGTTAGGGTTATCCGATTCAAACAGCATATTTTCTTTCCAAACGGTAGTTACGATATCTATTGTCATATGATATTATTTAAAGAGACCTTTGCAAAATAAGGATATATTCCATATTTGAATTGATTTGGCTTCAAATTTCTTCCTTCTCGAAAATTTTAAATCCTCAAAACCACCTGATTACTCCGGTTCAAAATTTTCTTCGAGCGTTAAACTTTTTTGCCAAATAAATTCTGCAAAGGTCTCTTAAAATTATTTTGTCCATAAAATGTATCTTAGCTTATTGCAAAATTAATCTAAAAAACATAATCTAAAACATATGCCATTAGTAACACCTTTATCAGCAGAACACGATTTGGAAACGAAAGAGCTAGCAACATTTTTTAATGAAACTTTAGGCTTCTGCCCGAATTCCGTATTGACGATGCAGTACAGACCGGCTATCTCAAAAGCTTTTATTAACCTGAATAAAGCCGTAATGGCCAATGAAGGGCTTGTAACCTCTGCGCTGAAAAGAATGATTGCCTGGGTATCCAGCAATGCCACCGGATGTAGATATTGCCAAGCTCATTCCATAAGAGCTGCGGAACGTTACGGAGCCACAGAGGAGCAATTAGATAATATTTGGGAATACAAAACACATCCTGCCTTTTCCGACGCAGAAAGAGCTGCATTGGATTTTTCGTTAGCAGCGAGCCAGGTTCCGAATCAGGTAGATGCGGAAATTCAAACCAGATTATATAAATACTGGAATGAAGAAGAAATTGTGGAAATGCTTGGTGTTATCTCCTTGTTCGGGTATTTAAATCGATGGAATGATTCTATGGGAACTACCTTGGAAGCACCTGCTATTGAAAGCGGTCATCGATATTTGGGAAAACACGGGTTTGAGGCAGGAAAACACATATAACACTAAAAAGAATACTAAAATAACCCAATCTTGCTATGAAATTTGAAATTTTCCTTACACAATCTTTAGATCACTTTAGTATTCATTTCGGTATAATTTTGTGAATTAATCCAAGAGTACATGTATTTTTTTCTGCAGTTCCGGAACCACATTTTCTTCAAACCAGGGATTTTTCATTAGCCAAAATCGATTTCTGGGCGATGGGTGTGGCAGTACAAAGTAGGTAGGCAAATAGTCAGGGTAATTATCTACGGTTTCTGTCAATGTACGCTTGGCTTTTTTACCTAAATAGTAATGTTGAGCATACATACCTATCAAAACCATTAATTTGATGTTCGGCATTTTGTCAAATAAAGCCTGATGCCACAAAGGAGCACATTCCTTACGGGGAGGCAAATCGCCACTGGATCCTTTTCCGGGATAACAAAACCCCATTGGAACTATGGCAAACAATTCTTTATTATAAAAAACAGCATCGGTAACATCTAACCATTTTCTGAGCTGTTTTCCACTTGCATCATCCCAGGGAATCCCTGAAGCGTGTACTTTCGTACCCGGAGCTTGTCCGATAATGGCGATCTTTGAATTTGGACTGGCAGCAAGTACCGGCCTTGGCCCTAAAGCCAGGTGTTTGGCACAGACCGTACAATTTTTTATATCTGATAACAGTTGCTTCATGAGGTAAAATCAGGAATTAAAGATACAAAGGTGATATTAAAATTAAGGGTTTTCTATGATTTATCTCTTTCCTTTTACAACCACAACAAGCTCCCCTTTTGGAGGGTTATTTGTATAGTGAACCAAAGTTTCCGCAATTGTGCTTCGAAAGGTCTCTTCAAACTTTTTCGATAATTCTCTTGAAACAGCAACCTGCCTGTCCGGGCCAAAGTACTCTATAAAATGAGTCAGGGTTTTCAATAATCGGTGAGGTGATTCGTAAAAAATCATGGTACGCATTTCTTCCGCTAAAAATTTCAATCGGGTTTGCCGTCCTTTTTTTACCGGAAGAAATCCTTCAAAGACAAATGTATCAGTTGGCAAACCGGAATTTACCAGAGCAGGAACAAAAGCGGTAGCACCGGGAAGACAATCAACTTCTATATGATTTTCTATACAGGTTCTGACTAATAAAAACCCCGGATCGGAAATTGCGGGAGTCCCCGCATCGGAAATCAGTGCAAAAGATTCGCCGGTTTGCATACGGTTGACAATATTTTTTACGGTTTTATGCTCGTTGTGTATGTGATGGCTTTGCATCCGCGTTGTAATATCAAAATGTTTTAGAAGTTTTCCGCTGGTTCTGGTATCTTCCGCTAAAATAGTATCTACCTCTTTTAAAACGGCAACAGCTCTGAAAGTCATATCCTCTAAATTTCCAATAGGCGTAGGGACGATGTAAAGTTTAGACATCTTAAATTTCTTCGTAGGTTTCTACTGTAATATCCGCCACAACATCGCCGGTATGTTTTGTACTCAAAGGCTCAAAAAGCAGCAAATGTGTTTCTTCTTTGGCAACAGGCTTATGTTCAACTCCTTTGGGAACAATAAAAAACTCTCCGGGATTCACCGTTACGGTTTTATCTCTTAATTCCAATAGTAATTGGCCTTTTATCACCATAAACAGTTCATCTTCATGATCGTGTTTATGAAAAACAAATTCGCCTTGAATTTTAGCTAATAAAATCTGCTGCCCGTTGAGTTCTCCAATTTTTTTAGGTGCCCATTGCTCTGAAAAAAGAGCCAGCTTTTCTTGAATATTAATGACGCTCATACTACAAATTTACAAAGATTTTACAGTAACAAATGATCTGTTTGAAAATAGCCTTGTTCTAAGGATTTGATTAAATTTGCAACCGATAATTAGTTTTGTCATTTACTGAGTAGTATTGTTTGAAAGGTTGAAAAATTTGAAAGGATTACTTAACGAATGTAAATATTTGAAAAAAGGACTTCGTCTTTTGAGTAAAACAATCATTCATATGATATAAAAGTAGCAATGAAAATTGATATTCTAAAACAGCACTATGTATAGAACACATTCTTGTGGCGAATTAAGAACGTCACATATCAATACGGAAGTTACACTATCGGGGTGGGTACAAAAATCGAGGGATAAAGGGTTTTTGATTTGGGTAGACCTTAGGGATCGGTACGGAATTACGCAATTGATTTTTGACGAGGAAAGAACTTCATCTGCTATTATGGAAAAAGCAAAAAATCTGGGGCGGGAATTTGTAATTCAAGCTACGGGAACAGTAATTGAGCGCCAATCGAAGAACCCAAACATGAAAACAGGCGATATAGAAGTGTTGGTCACTCAGTTGAATATTTTGAGTGAATCATTATTACCACCATTTACTATTGAAGATGAAACAGACGGTGGTGAAGATATTAGAATGAAGTATCGCTATCTGGATATTAGAAGAAACCCGGTAAAAGAAAACCTGCTGCTTCGTCATAAAGTTGCTATGGAAGTCCGAAAATACTTATCTGATAAAGGGTTTATTGATGTGGAAACCCCATATTTAATAAAATCCACTCCGGAGGGAGCGCGTGATTTTTTAGTGCCAAGTAGGGTGAATCAAGGGCAGTTTTATGCATTGCCACAATCACCGCAAACCTTTAAACAATTGCTAATGGTCAGTGGAATAGATAAATATTTCCAGATTGTAAAGTGTTTTAGAGATGAAGATTTACGTGCCGACCGCCAGCCGGAATTTACACAAATTGACTGTGAAATGGCTTTTGTAACACAGGATGGTGTTCTGGATACTTTTGAAGGATTGATACGGCATTTATTAAAAGAAATTAAAGGAGTTGATCTTGCTAAATTCCCCAGGATGCAGTATGATGATGCCATGCGTATCTATGGGAATGACAAACCGGATATACGCTTTGGAATGGAGTTTGGCGAATTGAATGCAGTGGCCCAACACAAAGAGTTTACCGTATTTAACAGTGCTGAACTGGTAGTTGGTATCGCAGTTCCGGGCGGAGCAGCATATACGAGAAAGGAAATTGACAAACTCATTGACTGGGTACGTCGCCCGCAAGTAGGAGCTTTGGGAATGGTTTATGTCAAATGTAATGAAGACGGGACATTTAAATCATCCGTAGATAAATTTTACGATCAGGAAGACTTGGCAAAATGGGCTGGGATTACCGGTGCTAAAGCAGGAGATTTAATTTGTATTTTGTCAGGAGAAACCCATACGGTAAGAGTACAGTTAAGTGCACTACGTATAGAACTGGCCGAACGATTGGGTCTGCGCAAACCCGCTGAATTTGCACCGTTATGGATAACGGATTTTCCACTACTGGAGTTAGATGAGGATACGGGGCGCTACTATGCCATGCATCATCCGTTTACATCACCAAAACCGGGGCAATTGGAGTTATTGGACACAAACCCCGGAGCGGTAAAAGCAAATGCTTATGACTTAGTACTGAACGGAAATGAAATAGGCGGAGGTTCTATTAGAATCCATGACAAAGAAACACAAGCAATAATGTTTAAGCATCTTGGGTTTACGGAAAAAGAAGCTAAAGAGCAGTTTGGATTTTTGCTGGATGCTTTTCAATACGGAGCACCGCCACATGGCGGAATTGCTTTTGGACTGGATAGATTGGTAGCTATTTTAGGAGGGCGGGAAACCATTCGCGATTTTATTGCTTTTCCGAAAAACAATTCGGGAAGAGATGTAATGATTGATGCTCCTGCTACGATTGATGCGTTACAATTAAAAGAGCTCAATATCAAGTTAGAGGAGAAAGAATGAAATAACCGTTTCTTATGAAAACCTTTGTTAAAATACTCTTTGTTATTTTTGTTGTTTGGATGCTTGTAGGAGCTTGTTTCCTATATGTAGAACATGAAAAAGCTCAAGTTGTAATGGGGTTAGGTGTTTTCTTTTTCTCTTTTATTTTTATGCCTTTTTTTATTTATCATCGATATAGAGCCGGGAAATACAAAAAATACATAATTGACGGTAAAACTTTTTTTGGCAAAATGAATCAGGACTCAAAATAAGTATGAAAAGGTTTTTTATGTACTTTTATTGCTTATGATTGACCAGAGAGAAGCAAAATCGGAAAAGGCAGTTTTAATAGGAGTTATTACCCAACAACAAGATGAGGATCAGGCTAAAGAATTTTTAGATGAACTGGAATTTTTAACCTTAACAGCCGGTGGAATTTCCGTAAAACGATTTGTACAAAAACTTGAAAAACCTAATCCGAAAACATTCTTAGGAATCGGGAAACTGGAAGATGTAAAAGCATATATAGAAACACATCATATCGGAACGGCTATTTTTGATGATGAATTATCTCCTGCCCAATTGCGGAATATTGAAAAGATTCTGGATTGTAAAATTTTAGACAGAACAAATTTAATTCTGGATATTTTTGCACAGAGAGCAAAAACCAGTGCTGCCAAAACACAGGTTGAATTGGCACAACACCAATATTTGTTACCTCGCTTAACACGTTTGTGGACTCACCTGGACAAGCAAAAAGGAGGTATAGGAATGCGTGGCCCGGGAGAGACAGAGATCGAAACCGACAGACGTATTATTCGAGATAAGATTGCATTACTGAAAAAAAAATTAGTAGCCATTGACAAACAAATGGCTGTGCAGCGTAAGAATCGGGGTAAGATGGTTCGTGTTGCCTTGGTAGGATATACCAACGTAGGAAAATCTACCCTGATGAATGTAATCAGTAAAAGTGCGGTTTTTGCAGAAAACAAGTTATTTGCTACTTTAGATACCACGGTTAGAAAAGTGGTTATTAAGAATATTCCGTTTTTAATGACCGACACGGTTGGATTTATTCGAAAACTGCCGACACAGTTGGTGGAATCATTCAAATCTACATTAGATGAAGTTCGCGAAGCAGATATATTATTGCATATAGTAGATATCTCGCATCCTAATTTTGAAGCACATATAACTTCCGTAAATACTATTTTAAGCGAAATTCATTGTGGAAATAGACCCACTGTAATGGTATTCAATAAAATGGATGCCTATACATACGAAACCATTGACGAAGATGATTTGGTCACAGAAAAAACAAAAGCTCATTATACGTTAGAGGATTGGAAAAATACTTGGATGAATGATATGGAAAAAGAATCTGTCTTTATTTCCGCACTTAACAAAAAAAATCTGGAAGTTTTTAAAGAACAGGTATATGAAGAGGTGAAAAAGATTCACATCCAACGTTTTCCTTATAATGATTTTTTGTATGAAAATACTGTGGTTTGATGGGGCAATGTAGCAATGAATTACTTTTTCCAGTCTGTTATCACCTTTAACTATTCTATTTTCTCTCTTTTAATACACTTTCAATGTCTTCAAATGTAAAGCCTTTTGCTTTTAGTATAATTAAGTAATGGTACAATAGATCAGCGGCTTCGTTTTTAAACAATTCATCATGGTCATCCTTCGCTTCAATAATCAGTTCAACAGCTTCTTCGCCCACCTTTTGAGCTACTTTGTTTATCCCTTTTCGATATAATTTATTCGTATAAGAATTTTCATCATTAGTATCTATTCTTTGATGGATAGTAGCTTGTAAATCGTATACAAATCCTTTGGCTGTTTTTTCTTTAAAGCAAGAAGTACTTCCCGTGTGGCAGGTTGGTCCGGACGGAATAGCTTTTATCAAAATAGTATCGTTATCACAATCTATTTGAATATCGATTATATCCAGATAGTTCCCGGACTTTTCGCCTTTGGTCCATAATTTGTTTTTAGTTCTGCTAAAAAAAGTAACCCGGCTTTCAGCTTTGGTTTTTGCCAAAGCCTCTTCATTCATATAGCCTAGCATAAGGACTTGAAGGGTGTTATTATCCTGGATAATTACAGGTACTAATCCATTTCCTTTCTTAAAATCTATGTTCATCGTATGGGTATATTTTTTGTTTTTAAATAATTTTTCAATTCCGGTATCGGGATTTCTCCAAAGTGAAAAATACTGGCAGCCAAACCGCCGGTTACTCCGGTTTGCCTAAATACCTCTTCAAAATGTTGTTTGCTTCCGGCACCTCCGGATGCAATAACCGGGATATTGACTGCTTCAGTGACCTGATTCGTAATGGCTATTGCAAAGCCATTTTTAGTTCCGTCATTATTCATGGAAGTAAGCAATATTTCTCCGGCACCTAATGACTCGGCTTGCTTTGCCCAATCAACTGTTTTTAAAGGAGTGGGAGTTCTGCCCCCGTGAACAAATACGTTCCATTCTCTTTTTTCCAATTGAGTGTCAACCGCAATGACTACACATTGACTTCCAAATTCCCGGGCAGTTTCTTTTATCAATTCCGGTCGCTTAACTGCTGATGAATTGATACTTACCTTGTCAGCACCTGCTTTAATTAAATTGCTTACATCTTCCACAGTACATATTCCTCCTCCAACAGTAAAAGGAATATTGATTTCTTCAGCGATACGTTTAACTAATTCAACAAGTGTTTTTCTGTTCTCCACGGTAGCTGTGATGTCTAAAAAAACCAATTCCTCAGCCCCCTGGTTCACATATCGTTTCGCCAGTTCAATGGGATCTCCGGCATCTTTTATGCCTACAAAATGGATTCCTTTAACCGTACGGCTATCCTTTATGTCCAGGCAGGGTATAATTCTCTTTTTCAGCATAATTCCTGTAATTGTCTGAGTGTGATTTTTCCTTCGTAAAACGCTTTCCCGATAATGGCACCTTCACAACCCAGTTCTTTTAGATTCGTCAGGTCGTCTAAATTAGAAACCCCTCCACTAGCAATTAATTTTACATGGGTTTCATTCATGATTTCCCGATACAATTCATTTGACGTCCCTTGCAGCATTCCATCCTTTGTAATATCCGTACAGATGACATAACTGACACCTTCTTTTTCGTACTGTTTTATAAAAGCTATGACATCCCATTCAGATACTTCTACCCAGCCGGAAGTGGCTATTTTTCGGTGTTTACAATCTGCTCCCAATATGATTTTTTTACTTCCATATTGATTAAACCACCTTTTAAAAGTATCCGGGTTTTTCACTGCAATACTTCCTCCCGTAATTTGATTAGCACCGCTTTCAAAAGCAATTCTTACATCCTCGTCAGACTTTAGCCCACCACCAAAGTCTATTTTTAAATGAGTTTTAGTACAGATCGTTTCTAATACTTTATAGTTTACAATGCACTGCGATTTAGCTCCGTCCAGATCAACTAAATGCAAGTATTGAATACCATTATCTTCAAATGCTTTGGCAACATCCATAGGGTTTTCGTGGTATACTTTTTTAGTGTTATAATCTCCTTTGGATAGCCGGACACACTTGCCATCTATAATATCTATTGCCGGTATGATTCTCATAATTCTAAAAAGTTCTTTAGTATTTGCTCACCAATTCCGGCTGACTTTTCAGGGTGAAATTGAGTAGCATAAAAATTATCTTTTTGCAAAGCTGCACTAAACAGTTGGATATACATACAAGTTGCCACACTCTCTTTACACAGTTCAGCATAATAGCTGTGGACATAATATACGTCATCGCCGGGTTTTACATTCTTAAATAGACCCCCTTTCAGTTTCTCAAAATTATTCCACCCTGTGTGTGGTACTTTCTCTTTCGGAGGAAACAGCTTTACCTCAGTGTCAAAAATGCCAAGACATTTGGTATTGCCTTCTTCACTGCTTTTACACATGAGTTGTAACCCCAGGCAAATCCCCAGAAAAGGTTGCGTAATGGAACTCATTAGTTTATCCAGCCTTCTTTCTTTTAAATATTCCATAGCTGTACCGGCTTCACCGACTCCCGGGAAAATCACTTTATCCGCTTTCCGAATATCAGCACTGTCATCTGTAATGATACTTTCATAACCCAATCGGCTCAATGCATTTTGAACCGATTGTATGTTACCCGCATTGTATTTTATAATAACTATCATAGTAAGCCTTTTGTACTGGGGACACTATAATTGTTTGTTTTACGTACAGCCATTTTTATGGCTTTGGCAAAAGCTTTAAAAATTGCTTCTATTTTGTGATGTTCATTATTGCCTTCTGCTTTCATATTGAGATTGCATTTAGCCGAATCACTAAATGATTTAAAAAAGTGCATGAACATTTCCGTAGGCATTTCTCCAATCATCTCGCGTTTAAAATCAGCTTCCCAAACCAACCAAGGCCTTCCGCCAAAATCAACGGCTACTTGTGCAAGACAATCGTCCATAGGTAAAAGAAAACCATATCGCTCTATTCCTTTTTTACTTCCCAGCGCTTTTAAGAAGGTCTCACCGAGCGTAATGGCAACATCTTCTACGGTGTGGTGTTCATCTATTTACAAATCTCCTTTTACACTCACATTCAAATCTAAATTTCCGTGTTTGGCAATTTGATTCAGCATATGATCAAAAAAACCTATTCCGGTATGTACACTCGATTTTCCCATGCCGTCCAAATCTACATATACCGAGATGTCCGTTTCTTTGGTTTTTCGGGTAACGGTGGCCTTTCGCGGAATTGTTTTCAGGAAATTGTAGATGTCCGCCCAACTAGTTGTAGAAAGTACAGAATCGGCATTCGTATCATTACCTATGAAAATTCCTTGTGCTTTTAAATTGACAGCTAATTCAACATCTGTTGCTCTGTCACCAATCACAAACGAATTGGCTAAGTCATAATCGCCATACATATATTCGTTTAACAAGCCTGTTCTTGGTTTTCGGGTAGGCGCATTGTCTTCGGGAAAACTCTTATCAATCAAAACTTCCTTAAATTCAATGCCTTCGTTTTTAAATGCTTGAATGATCTTGTTTTGAGCCGGCCAAAAAGTAGCTTGGAGGAAAGAGTCGGTACCCAATCCATCTTGGTTTGTTACCATTACCAATTCAAAATCCAGTTCTGTAACAATCTTTGCCAGCCACTGAAATACACCGGGATAAAACGCTAATTTTTCAAGGCTATCCAATTGATAATCAACAAGAGGTTCGATTACCAGGGTTCCGTCACGGTCAATAAATAAGACTTTTTTCATGATATTTTTTTTAATGCATTAATTAGTTGATTATTCTCCAGGGCGGTTCCAACGGATATTCTAAGGCAGTTGGCAATTTGAGCTGTTCTATTGCGAACGATGATTTTTTGCGCTGCCAGATAGTCATACATTTGATTGGCGTTATCTACTTTCAGTAATAAAAAATTAGCGTCGGAATGATAAACTTTTTTTACCGCATCTATTTTTTGAAGCTCAGATGTAAGCCTTTCTTTTTCAGTTAAAATTACGGCCAGCATTTCTTGATAGTTTTTATAGTTGTGAAGTGCATTCATTGCTGCTTGATGATTAATTTTACTGACGTTATATGGTGGCTTTACCTTGTTGTAAAATGCTATCATTTCTTCATTGGCATCCAGAAAAACCCCTTCCTGGCCGGCAAACTCATCCCTGGCACTGGAATAAGGTTTTAGTTTCAAGATATTGGCGCGTACCATATGTGCTATGTTAATCATCGTTTATTTCTTTTAATCGCAGTGTAACCGCTTTTATGGGCTGTTAATGCTTCTGCTTCAGCCATTATTCCTATAACACTGCCAATATTTTTTATTCCTTCTTTACTCAACTCTTGATAAGTGATTTTTTTTACAAAACTGTCTAAAGAAACTCCGCTATAGTTTTTGGCATAACCATTGGTCGGGAGTGTATGATTGGTACCACTTGCATAATCTCCGGCAGATTCACAGCTGTAGTTCCCTAAGAAAACCGAACCGGCATTCGTAATTTTATCTATAAACTGGTCCGCATTTTCCGAAGCAATAATTAAGTGTTCCGGAGCGTAAAGATTGCTTAATTCAATGCATTCTTCGATATTATTTAGAATCATGGCTTTGCTATGGGTCAATGCTTTTAATGCTATTTTTCTTCTTGATAAATTTTTGACTTGTTTATTTACTTCTGCCAAACACGCTTTTACAACAGTTTCATCGTCACTTAATAGAATTACCTGGCTATCTTCTCCATGCTCCGCCTGAGACAATAGGTCAGCCGCTACAAAAACGGTATTGCAAGTACGGTCGGCTATTATTAACACCTCACTGGGCCCCGCAGGCATATCAATAGCTACTCCCTCCTGCCGAACCAACTCTTTGGCTTTAGTTACATATTGGTTTCCCGGGCCAAAAATTTTATAAACCTTAGGAATACTTGCCGTACCATAAGCCATGGCAGCTACTGCTTGTGCCCCTCCGGCTTTGTAAATTTTAGAAACTCCCACCAGCTGAGCAGTATATAAAATAGCCGGATGAATTTCTTGATTTTTATTTGGAGGCGTACACAGTACTATTTCTTTACATCTTGCAATTTGTGCAGGAATCCCCAACATCAAGACCGTAGAAAATAGCGGAGCACTTCCACCGGGAATATACAAGCCGACTTTCTCAATAGCTACGGATTTTCTCCAGCATTTAACTCCGGAAGTTGTTTCTATTACATCTTCTTTAAGTTGTTGTGCTTTGTGAAATGCAGTAATATTTCGGTAAGCAACTTCAATAGCATCTTTCAATTCTTGAGGAGTTTGAATAATGGCTTGATTTATTTCTTTTTCAGATACTTTAAGAGCTGTTAATTCCACCCCATCAAACATACGGGTATATTCGATTAATGCGCTATCTCCATTTTGATTTACATTATTTAAAATTAAACCCACTGCTTGTTTAAGTTGCTCTTCATTAGCTGTAGGCCGTTTTGTAAGCTGATCCCATTGTTCTCTATTGGGTTTGTCATATGTTTTCATATCACCATTTTATCAATTGAGACAATTAAAATATCTTCTGCACCGGCGGTTTTTAACTCATCAATGACTTCCCAAAACTGACCTTCCTCAATTACCGAGTGTAGAGAGCTCCAACCGTCTTCTGCCAATGGTAAAATGGTTGGACTTTTTAAGACAGGGAGAATATGGGTAACCGCACCTATCTTTTCATTAGGTACATTCAATAAAATATACTTACTTTTTTTAGCCCTCAAAACTGCCTTAATTCTGAATAGCAATTTTTCTAATATTGCTTCCTGATCCGGTGTAAGTTTTAATGATTTAGCCAATACGGCTTCCGATGTAAGTATCACCTGAGTTTCTCTTAAACCATTCTTAAATAAAGTACTTCCCGAGCTGACAATATCACAAATACCATCTGCCAAACCAATATTGGGGGCAATTTCTACGGAACCGGAAATGGTATGAATTTCAGCGGAAATATTGTTCTCATCTAAATAGTTTTGAAGTGTAACAGGATAGGATGTAGCTATCTTTTTACCGTTGAAATAATCAATACTATTGTTTTCAACTTCTTTTGGAACGGCTAGCGAAACCCTGCATTTCGAGAAGCCTAATTTCTCAACTACGGCTACCTGCTTTTGTTTTTCAATAAGCAAGTTTTCTCCAATAATACCAATATCTGCTGTTCCGTCCTCAATATATTGGGGAATATCGGAATTACGCAAGTAAAGAATTTCCACAGGAAAATGATCTATGACTACTTTTAATTGATCCTTGCCATTAATAATGGCAATACCACAGTCTTTTAAAAGTTTTAACGAATCTTCATGTAGCCTTCCTCTTTTTTGAATGGCTATTTTTAGTTTACTCATTTTGTTTTTAAAATGTGCCTGGGCAAACCTGTGGAAATAAAAAACCACCTGATTTACTCAAGCGGTTTTTGATATTATTTTAAAGTACTACATTCCAATATCACCTCGCCTGAGGGCAACTATGAGTATGGTGATGATGTAATATTATAAAATTCACTTATCATTTTTTAACGGGTACAAACTTAAGTTTATTTATGGGAATACACAAGCTTTATTTTTTGACTTTATAATAGATTTTACTTATAGCATCATAAATAAAATCTATTATAAAATATCACTCGCATTTTAAAATCACTTTTAACCTGTTTCTTTCAAATAAGTGATGATTCAAACCTGGAACCTGAAACTTTCCAACTTTTAAACTATATAATACCCGTTGTGCATTTTAAATAATGCTGATTTTAATATTGTTGATATTTCTATCAAAGAAAAATTTGTTGATGTATTGAATTACAGTTAAAGCAATTATCTTAGATATTATTCTTGTTTTAAATCCTTCAAAAGTTTTAGCATAGTTTCTTCGAATCATAAACTGGTCATATAATTGTGAGAACAAAGTTTCTATACGTTTTCTAGATTTTCTAAAAATATAAGCTTGTTTCTTATACTGATTTTGATTATTTCTCATTGGTGTATTTAATTTAATATCATAGGTTTCAAATAAATTAAGTTGAACTTCTGCGGATAAATATCCTCTATCACCAATTAAAGTAGCGCTTTTAATCTGCATTTTAACCGCTTTAAGATAATTGATATCATGTACAGATGCTGGACTAAAATCGATACTCTGAAAAACACCGCTCACAGAACAAATTGCGTGCAACTTATACCCGTAATAATTAGTACCTTGAGATGCACAATAACCTTTGTCTGGAAAGGTATGCATTGTTTCTTTGCAGATTTTAGAACGATAACTTCTTGATAATTTGCAAACTTCCAAAGGCATACTGTCAACGATAAAATAATTCTCAAATTCATTAAAGTAGGAAGCTAATTTTAATCGAATACTGTCCAAATGATCTAATAATCTACGCCTTCTTTTGTTATAAACATTTCGTTCTATTTTCTGGTAAATTGCAATTGGGAGTTTCCTAAACAAATCATTCTCGCTATCAATTCCCATAAATTCTACCGTTAAACTTAAACTGATGAGTTCTAAATCACTAAGTTTAGGTTCACGCCTTTGATAAATTAAAAGTTGTTCTTTTGATATTTTTCTTAATACTTCCAATATTCTTTCGTAATTTGCATTTAAGTTGTTCATTATAAATGATTTGTGATTAAATCAATTTACTGATTTTCAGTAAGATGAACAACCTTTTTTGTCCTAAATCATAATGCACAACGGGTTATATAATATATCTTTGTACAGATCTTTATAAGATGAAACTAAATTTATTTTTCTTTTGCACTACTCTTATGGTTTTTTTCGGATATTCCCAGACACCTTGTGTCAGCGGTTTTGCCGGAGAATACCCATGTAATGATTATGACCTGTTATCAAATGTACCGGTGAGTACATTAGCAAACACTTTAGGCTCTCCCGAAGGAAGTGATGTCTGGGGTTGGACAGACCCGATTACCGGAGAAGAATATGCCATTGCTGGAATGACCAATAGTATGACTTTTGTTGATATTTCCGATCCTGTTAATCCTGTATATTTGGGAAGAATGGACACTCAAAGTGGTAATACCAGCTTTTGGAGAGATGTAAAAATTTATCAGAATCATGCATTTATTGTTGCAGATAATGTGGGAAATCACGGAATGCAGATTTTTGATTTAACCCGATTGAGAAGTGTAACATCTCCTCAAACATCTACTGCCGATGCCGTATATAATGATGTTGTGCTTAATCTAGAGAATGATGTAACCAATAAATCAACATATTATGAAAAACCGACCATTAATCTTAGTAACTTGTCTATTGACCTTATCATGTGGAACAACAAAAACCACTTTTGAAAGCTTCGAAGCAAATCCAACAACCCACAACTCAAAATACTTAGCGCTTAACTTGCCGCTAGGTCAAATTGATTTACCATCAGTATTAGTTGGTGAAGAACAAATACCATCAGGAGGATGCTTTTCTTCTGATGCAGAACCAAGATTAGATACAAGTGCAAGTAGTATCGTTGTTCAAGCAACAAGCGAAAAATCATTTGAGGCTGAGTTAAAAATCAAATTCGAAATAGCTCTAGTAAAGGCAGGTTTAGATGCAAGTTTATCTTCTCTTATTTCGAATAAAATCAACAGCACAATAACTGGAGGAAAAGTTCTTAGTGTTGACCCTGCGTTGTCTGGTCCAAATTTTAATAATGCGCGTTGTCTTGTTGACGGTTTGAATTGGTACGCAGATAATAGGATTGTTGTTACAGGTGCAGTAAAGGCTTCTTCCTTGTCATTTAATGTTTCGGATGCACTTAACAATGAACAACATGCTAAGTTAGATTTGGCTTTAAAGTCAATAAATACGGATTTGCAAACTTCTTTTAAGAGAGTCGTAAAACAAGATGGCTCTTTGGATATTACTGCTGAAAATGTATATATAGGAGTAGTTACATCAAGACTTTCTTCGATAACATGTACTCAGAAAATGAAAATGAAACTAAAAGTTGGTGAAACTAAAACCATGGATTTATGTGGTGATTCTTATGAGCTGGTAATAGCTAGAATAGACGAAAATAATTATGAGGTCTTAGTATCTCGAATTGTCGAGGGGATAAACGTTATTGTTCCACGGTTAAAAACATGGGATGTTATATCTAAAACGTTTGGAACAAATAGAATAGTCAATATGAATATTCAAAACACCGGAGAAAACAGACAATTATTTAAAGTATCTATTACTCGAGTTGGTATAGCTGGTGACAAAACGATATTCAATTGAAATAAGACTAAGCACAATAATGCTCAGGTGGTAACCTATAATGATCCTGATTCGGATTATACGGGAAAAGAAATTTTAATTGGAAGCAACGAAACAAAAATGGTCATATTAGACGTAACGGACAAGAGTAATGTTATAAAAATTTCCGATGTGATATATCCTCAAATAGGCTTCACACACCAAGGGTGGTTTACAGAAGATCAACGATACTTTACCTTGGTAGACGAATCGGATGAACAAGATTTTGGTTTAAATACAAGAACCATTGTCTTTAATTTTCAGGACTTGGACAACCCTGTACATTCTTTCAATTATTTTGGGCCTTCAACAGTTGTAGATCATAACGGATATGTAAAAGGAACTCGCTTTTTTATGGCCAGTTACAGAGTGGGAATGCGAGTTTTAGACCTCTCAAACATTAGTGGAACCAGCAACCAATTAAGTGAAATAGGGTACTTTGATACCTATCCGGCCGATAATGGAACAGGGTATAGTGGAGCATGGAGTGTATACCCCTACTTTGCCAGTGGTAATATTCTTTTTGGCATTAATGATATACAAAGGGGGCTTTTGTAGTGAGAAAATCAGGAACATTAAGTACAACAGATGAAACCCTCAAAAATACATTTTCTGAGATCTTTGCAGCATTGATTTGGCAAAAAAGTTCGACGCCCGAAGAACATTTTGAACCGGAATAACCTGTTGGTTTTGAGGATTTAAAATTTTCGAGAAGGAAGAAATTTGAAGTCAAATCAATTTTAATACGGAATATATCACTATTTTGCAAAGGTCTCTTTCTATTTTTCCAAATCCGACAGTTAGCAATCCTGTAATTAAAGCTACCCAAAACCGACCAATACAGTTTATTGAAGTATATAGTATTTCAGGAACAAAAATTTTCTCCAAACAAAATATTAATCGGGAGGAATTCGTTTTACCTGTAGGAGATCAGTCAAAAGGAGTGTATATTGTAAAAATCAATGCATTTATTTCAAAGAAGCTCGTTTTGCATTAAATGGCTTTTATTTATGAAAAAATATATTCAATTGCTGAGTACTTTATTGATAATCTATTCATGTGAAGACCCTGTTCCGGCTAATAATTCCGGAAATTCGGATCCTCCAGGTTCGGTGTTAGCTCCCTGTCAAGGAGGTTTTGCAGGGGATTATCCTTGTAATGATTACGATTTGGTAGCACATATTGATTTGCAAACGTTAGGCGGGGCCGGGGCTTCCGGTAACGATAGCTGGGGCTGGACAGATCCAACCACTCAGAAAGAATACGCACTGATGTGTACCAGTACGGGAACCGCTTTTATCGACATCTCAAATGCTTTAAACCCAGTTGTTTTAGGGCAATTACCCACAGCAACCTCCAACAGCTCCTGGCGAGATGTAAAAGTATACAATAACTACGCATGTATTATAAGCGAAGCTCCCGGACATGGAATGCAGGTTTTTGATCTTACCCGATTGAGAAATGTGGCAAACCCTCCCCAAGTATTTACTTCAGATGCACATTATACCGGATTTGGAAATGCACATAATATAGTGATTAATCAAACAAACGGATATGCATATGCCGTAGGAACAAATACGTTTAGCGGCGGCCCGCATTTTGTCGATATTTCTGACCCTTTAAACCCAACGGCAGCCGGTGGATATGCTAACGATGCCTATTCTCATGACGCGCAGGTAGTAACCTATAATGGCCCCGACGCAGATCATACGGGAAAAGAGATTTTAATCGGAAGTAATGAAAATGAGGTGGTAATTGTCGATGTAACAAACAAAACCAACCCCACACAGATTTCTAAAATTAGCTATAGCAATATCGGATATACACATCAGGGATGGTTTACAGACGATATGCGGTATTTTATTTTAGGAGATGAGCTCGATGAAGTTAATTTTGGAGGAAATACACGCACGATTGTTTTTGACTTTACAGATCTGGACAACCCTGTTTTTCATATGAATTACAACGGACCTACTGCTGCCGTAGATCACAATGGATATGTAAACGGAAACGTATTTTATCTGGCTAATTACACTGCCGGTGTTCGAATGATCGATATCACTAACATCGGTAATGGTACGATGGCGGAAATAGGTTCTTTTGATACAAGTCCTGCTAATAATAGTGCCGCTTTTAACGGTGTTTGGAATGTATACCCGTTTTTCTCTAGCGGAAATATTGTGGTAAGTGATATCAACAACGGCCTGTTTATTATCAGAAAAAGCGGAATGTAATATGAAAAAATGGTCCTCTTTTTTTGTTTTGCTATCCATTGTGAGCTGTGAGAAAGCAGCACTTAATTTTAACTCTATGACAACTATTTCCTCAGGAAATATAATAGCTGTTAACACTTTTGGCGGGACAAAAAATGATGTAGCGAAATCTGTTGTTGCCACTGCTGATGGCGGATTTGCTGTCTTAGGATATACGCAAAGTGCTGACGGAGACATTTCAGGTAAAACCGATGAAAGTTTTGATTTTTGGTTGCTCAAATTTGATGTTGACGTCAATTTACAATGGAATACAACCTACGGAGGATCGGGAGATGACAGAGGAAATGATATCATCCAAACCCGGGACGGTGGGTTTGCCGTACTGGGATATAGTGATAACGCCAGTGGCGATGTAGCTCTTAACAATGGTTTTAGAGATTTCTGGCTGCTCAAATTAGATGCTTCCGGGGCTATTCTCTGGCAGAAATCGTTTGGTTTTTCCGGAGCAGATCAGGGAATCTCTTTGGTAGAAACTTTGGATAATCACTTGCTCATTTCAGGTGTTTTGGATGTAACAGCCTCAGGAGGGTTAGGAAACAGCGGAAGAAATGCAAGCAGGCATGCGGGCGGTGATTATTGGTCAATAAAAGTTTCACCCACAGGAGATATGGTTTGGTCCAGATTCTATGGTGGGTCTTTTACGGACACACCCATGGGAGTTGTAGAAACACCTGCTAACGGATTTCTTGTTGTCGGGTCTTCCGATAGTAATGATGTTGACATTACAAACAACAAAGGAACCTATGATTTTTGGGTTGTAAAGTCGGATGCCAACGGAGATATGGTTTGGGAAAAATCATTCGGCGGCTCCGAAATAGATGAAGCAAGAGGAATTATTCCCTCCGGAGATGGAAATTATATTCTTGTCGGAGATACAAGAAGTAACGAACAAGACGTTACTTTAAATAACGGTGCGGCCGATCTTTGGGTAATTAAAATTTCGGGAGAAGGGAATATCCTCTGGAATCGTTCTTACGGAGGAACCGGTTTTGATGTGCCAAGGTCCGTCAATTCAACTAACGACAACGGATTTATCATTACGGGAAGCTCCAGAAGCTCTGATGGCGATGTGAGCAAAAACCAGGGGCAAAATGATGCCTGGATTGTTAAAATAGATCATACGGGCCAGCTTATATGGGAAGCCACAGTGGGTGGCTCCGAAATAGATTTTGCATACGATGCTGTTCAATTGCAAAACGGCACTGTCATTGCTGTTGGAGAAACCAGTAGCACTAATGGAGATATTGTTGAAAATAAAGGATTTACAGACCTGTTAATTGTAAAACTAAATTAAAAATGAAATGTAGGCTTTTAATACTATTAGGTGTATTATTTATGGGGAATAGCTGTAGTGATGATAAAGAAATAAATACGCAACCAGCGAATATTACCTTAAACTTTAACCATTTTTGGGGAAACTCAAGGATTAGCAATACTGATTTTAATACTGTAAAATTTACCAATGCAAACGGAGAGCGATTGAGTATGGAACGGCTTCGGTATTTAATTTCCGATATCAAATTAACCGATGAAAATGACACTGTAATAACGTTCAACGAATACAATTTGGTAGATGTTACCAATAACGAAAACCTTTCGTTTACAACCACCGGAACAGTCTCTCCGGGAAATTATACTCATGTTTCCTTTCGATTTGGATTTAGTAATACTGACAACCGGGATGGTGAATATGCCGATTTAAATACGGCCAATTTTAATGTTCCCGGTATTTTGGGCGGTGGCTATCACTATATGCAATTTGATGGAAAATATATGGACACTGCCGGTATGGAAGCACCTTTTAATTACCATGCCGTCAGAGCAGTTGACAGAACAGTTCCTGCCAATCTTGTATTTCAGGATACTTCCTTTGAAGTAAATTTAGGAGTATTGACTGTTGGGAGCAACACCCGTATAAATATAAAAGCAGATATTTCCGAATGGTTCAACAATCCGAATACCTGGGATTTAAATGTCTTAAATACGTTACTGATGCCTAATTTTAATGCCCAACTGATGATAAGCGCAAACGGAAAAAGCGTTTTTAGTTTGGAGAGTGTAACCCAATAGTAATTGATGAAAAAGAACGTGCTTCTTTTAGGTCTTTTTAAACTGATTTTTGTGTCGTGTTCCGGCACAACAGAAAATGATACCTACATTCCCACTGTATTAGCTTTGGAAATACCTCCTCTTTTTCAACAAAAATTAATAGCACCCTTAAACCCCGCTGATAACCCTTTGACCCAAGAAGGAGTTGCCTTAGGGAAAAAACTCTTTTTCGAAAAAAGACTTTCGGGCGATAATTCACAATCTTGCGCTACCTGCCACCGACCGTCAAATGCATTTTCGGACCATACCCGTTTTAGCGATGGAATTGACGGGATATTCGGAAATAGAAATGCAATGCCTTTATTCAATTTAGCCTGGAATTTTAACGAGCGTTTTGCCTGGGACGGCAAAGAATTAAGTCTGGAAAGACAAGCGCTGGAACCTGTTCGGAGCCCTGTTGAAATGCACAGTAGTTGGCCAGTAGTAGCAGATAAACTACAACAAGATCCTGAATATCCCACACTGTTTTTGCAAGCTTTTGGAACCTTGACTATCGATTCTACAAGAATTACAAAAGCCATCGCTCAGTTTGAACGAACACTTATTTCCGGGAACTCAAAATTTGACCGATATCTTCTGGGAAATGCTACACTAACCCCACAAGAACTCAACGGTTTTAATGTATTTATGGACGAGGCTAGAGGAGATTGCTTTCATTGTCACGGAAGCGATAACAATCCGCTTTGGACAGATAACAATTTTCACAATAACGGTTTAGATGAAACCTTTACGGATTTGGGATTAGGAGCGGTTACCGGTGACCCGAATGACAACGGAAAATTTCGTTCACCGTCTTTGCGAAACCTCGCGTTTACAGCCCCTTATATGCATGACGGGCGTTTTGCAACACTGGACGCCGTCATCGATCACTATAGCGAAGGGTTAAAAATGTCATCAACGGTAGACCCGCTAATGAAAAAAGTCAATGAAGGTGGCGTGCAGTTAACTCCACAAGACAAAGCAGATCTCAAGGCTTTTTTACTGACACTTACCGATGACAATTTTGCAAACAATCCTGCATTTCGAAATTAATCGGGTTTTTCAATTGTCACATAAAGTTTTCTAATGTAAGTCTATATGGTATTTTCAGACTTAATATTGTATCTTTGTAACCACAATTTAGATTATAATCTATAAAGTTATGATTAAAGTATCTGATCAAGCAAAAAAGAAAGTCATTGAATTGATGACAGGTGACGGATTTGATGCCACTACGGATTTTGTTCGTGTGGGTGTAAAAAGCGGTGGATGTTCGGGGCTTTCTTATGATTTGAATTTCGATAAAAGCCAATTGGAAAATGATAAGGTTTTTGAAGATAATGATGTAAAAATAGTGGTCGATAAAAAGAGTTTTCTATATCTGGTAGGAACCACATTAGAATATTCCGGAGGGCTAAACGGAAAAGGATTTGTATTCAATAACCCAAATGCTAACAGAACATGCGGGTGCGGAGAAAGTTTTTCGCTATAAGAAGTTCAACGTTTGATATTCAAAATTCAAAGTTATGGCAACCGTTAAACAATTCGAAGATTTAGAAATTTGGAAACTTTCTAGAGTTTTTTGTAATGATATTAACAAAGTTGCAAATAATACGGAATTAAGAAAAGACTACAAATTATATAGTCAAATTAATGGATCTTCCGGATCGATTATGGATAACATTGCATAGGGGTTTGAAAGAAATGGGAATAAAGAGTTTATACAGTTTTTATTGATAGCTAGAGCATCTTGTGGAGAAACAAGATACCAATTGTATAGGGCTTATGATAGAAATTATCTAACTCTTGAAGCGTTTAATAAGTTAAAAGAACAATCATTAATTTTAAGTAAAATGATTAGTGGCTTTATCAATTATCCCAAAAAAAGTGATTGTAAAGGAAACAAGTATAAAGATTAAAACTAGCGACTTTGAATTTTAAACAAGGAACTTTGAACTATGAAGTATACCGAAGAAGATTTAAGAGAAGAGTTAAAAACCAAAGAGTATGAATACGGTTTTTACACAGATATAGAAAGTGAAACGTTTCCCAAGGGATTGAATGAGGCTATTGTTCGTGCCATTTCCGAGAAAAAAAACGAACCGGAATGGATGACGGAATGGCGTTTGGAAGCTTTTAGAATTTGGTCGGAAATGGAAGAACCCGATTGGGCAAACGTACAGTATAAAAAACCTGATTTTCAGGATATTGCTTACTATTCTGCTCCGAAGAAAAAACCAAAGCTGAATAGTTTGGATGAGGTAGACCCTGAGTTGTTGGTCACGTTTGAAAAACTGGGTATCTCATTAGAAGAGCAAAAGCGATTGGCAAATGTTGCCGTAGACATTGTCATGGATTCTGTTTCCGTAGCTACCACATTCAAAGAAACTTTGGCCGAAAAAGGAATCATTTTTATGCCGATTTCCGAAGCCATTCAAAAGCATCCCGAATTGGTGAGAAAATATTTAGGTACTGTTATTCCGCAAAAAGACAACTTTTATGCTGCCTTAAACTCTGCTGTTTTTTCTGACGGTTCGTTTTGCTATATTCCAAAAGGAGTTCGCTGCCCTATGGAACTATCTACCTATTTCCGAATCAACGAAGGAGGAACCGGGCAGTTTGAAAGAACCTTGGTAGTTGCTGACAAAGGAAGCTATGTAAGCTACTTAGAAGGATGTACGGCCCCCCAAAGAGACGAAAACCAACTGCATGCCGCCGTTGTTGAGTTAATTGCCCTGGATGATGCGGAGATTAAATATTCCACCGTTCAAAACTGGTTCCCCGGAGATAGTAAAGGAAAGGGTGGCGTATATAATTTTGTAACCAAAAGAGGCTTGTGCGAAACCAATGCAAAAATCTCCTGGACTCAGGTAGAAACAGGCTCTGCCATTACCTGGAAATATCCGAGTTGTGTACTAAAAGGAAATAACTCGGTAGGCGAGTTTTATTCAATTGCCGTAACTAATAATTTCCAACAGGCAGATACCGGAACAAAGATGATTCACTTAGGGAAAAATACCAGGTCAACCATTATTTCCAAAGGGATCTCTGCCGGAAAATCGCAAAATAGCTATCGAGGGCTGGTACAAATCAATTCCAGGGCAGAAAATGCAAGAAACTTTTCGCAATGTGATAGTCTGCTAATGGGTAACGAATGCGGTGCACATACATTTCCGTATATCGAATCCAAAAACAAGTCGGCTCAGATAGAGCACGAAGCTACTACGAGTAAAATCGGAGAAGACCAACTGTTTTATTGTAATCAGCGAGGAATTGATACGGAAAAAGCCATTGCGCTGATAGTAAACGGATTTAGCAAGGAAGTACTAAACAAACTTCCTATGGAGTTTGCCGTAGAAGCGCAAAAATTACTGGAAATCAGTTTGGAAGGAAGTGTGGGTTAATGTAGCAATGGGTTAATTTGAAAATGTATCAATGATCACCATTCAATGATTATAAGAATGAAAAAAATACTATTCTTTTTATTAGCTATCAGTATTCTTGGATGTAAAAACACCCATAAAAAAGAACCGGCAAAACCCAAAGTAAAATTATATGCTTTGGAAGGCGGTGCTATTTTGGTAAAAAAATTAGAAGTCTTCTCTCAAGACACCACCTATACCGGTCAGACCAGGCAGTTTACAAATGCGTATTATGTAATCTCTCATCCGAAAGGGAATTTAATGTGGGATGCCGGTTTGCCGGAACAGCTGATAGTGCCAGAACCTTTTCATGAACCAAATGGCGTGTTTGCCATTCAAAGGCCGGATTCATTAAAAAATCAACTGGCTTCCATAGGGTTTACAATTGAAGATTTTGATTATATCGCTTTGTCTCACCATCATTTTGACCATACCGGGCATGCCAATTATTTGAAAGATGCCACTTGGTTGGTACAAGAAAACGAGTACAATGCTATTGCCGGAGATACTGTAAAAGTAAAAAATCCGGCAGTCCGGGAATTAACAAATGTAAAAAAGCTAAACGGAGATTACGATGTTTTTGGTGACGGAACCGTTATCATTAAATCCATGCCGGGTCATACAATAGGACACCAGGTATTGTATGTTGATACAGGCTTGGAACAGCCTATTCTACTGACCGGCGATCTGTATCATTTTGAAGAAAACAGAACACACCGCAGAGTTCCGTCATTTAATTACAATGTGAAGCAAACCTTAGAAAGCATGGATAAATTTGAAGCTTTCGCCAAAGAAAAAAATGCCAAAGTGTTCATTCAGCATTCCCCTGCTGATTTTGAGCGTATTAAAAAATATGTAAACCAGAAATAAAAGAGAGAATGCTAAAGATTGAAAATTTACACGCAGAAGTAGAAGGGAAAGACATTTTAAAAGGGTTAAACCTTTGCGTAAATCCGGGAGAGGTCCATGCGATCATGGGACCTAACGGATCAGGAAAAAGTACGTTGGCTTCCGTCATAGCTGGAAAAGAAGATTATGAAGTTACGGAAGGAACCATTGACTTAGACAATGAAGATATTAGTGAGCTCTCACCGGAAGAAAGAGCACATGAAGGAGTGTTCTTATCTTTCCAGTACCCGGTGGAAATTCCCGGAGTAACGGTAACCAACTTTATTAAAACAGCTATTAATGAATCTCGTAAAGCACGAGGTTTGGAAGACATGCCTGCAAAAGACATGCTAAAAAAGATCCGTGAAAAGTCGGAGTTGTTAGCGATTGATAGAAAGTTCCTGTCTCGCTCATTAAATGAAGGGTTTTCAGGAGGAGAAAAAAAGCGAAATGAAATTTTTCAAATGGCAATGCTGGAGCCTAAATTGGCTATCTTAGATGAAACCGACTCCGGTTTGGATATCGATGCTTTGCGTATTGTAGCCAATGGGGTTAATAAACTAAAATCCAAAGACAATGCCGTCATTATAATTACGCATTACCAACGATTATTAAAATATATTATTCCTGATTTTGTACATGTATTACATGATGGAAAAATCGTAAAAACGGGAGATGCTTCTCTGGCGTTAGAACTGGAAGCAAAAGGATATGATTGGATTAAAGAATTAGTTTAGCTAATTCTTATTCAAAATTTATAATTCAAAGTTTTGCGGCTTTGAAATTTAAAATTTAAAACTTTGAATGAAAAATGGATTTAAAAGACAAAATAGTTTCTTCATACGTAGCATTTGAAGACGGAATAAACGTCAATTCGGATATACACAATATTCGGACGGCAGCATTTCAGAATTTTGAAAAGTTGGGATTTCCCACCAAAAAGCTGGAGGTTTGGAAATACACCTCGCTTAATTCCATATTGAAAGAAGATTACAGTATTTTTCCTGACAAAGAAAAAGCGGTTGAATTAGCAGATGTAAAAAAATATTTTATTCATGATATTGATACCTATAAAATTATTTTTATTGATGGAAAATACAGTTCGTTTTTGTCGGAAACCACACATGACACGATTGATGTATGCTTAATGTCTGCCGCTTTGACTAAAGCAAAATATAAGCCCGTTATAGAAAACTATTTTAACAACATTGCAAGGCAAGATAATCTAACTTCTTTAAATACGGCTTTTGCAAAAGAAGGAGCTTATATTTATATCCCCAAAAATACGGAAGTTCAAAAGCCGATTCAAATTATCAACTTTGTTACAGGCTCTGAAGTCGCAACCATGATTCAGCCCAGAAATCTGATTGTTGTTGAACAAAATGCACATGTTCAAATCATTGAACGCCATCAAAGCTTAACGGAGAATACCGTATTGACAAATTCGGTAACGGAGATTTTTGCGCATAGACATGCAACTGTTGACTACTACAAAATTCAGAATGATCATATTGCTGCTTCACTCGTAGATAATACCTATATAGAGCAACAATCGGAAAGTGAAGTCTCCGTACACACATTTTCTTTCGGAGGAAATATCACCAGAAACAATTTGAATTTCTTTCAAAAAGGAGAACATATCAATTCTATCTTAAAAGGAATTACCATTAGTAAAGGAAAGCAACATGTAGATCACCACACATTAGTACATCATATAGAACCTAATTGCGAGAGCCATCAGGACTATAAAGGAATTTTTAATGAGCGCTCTACAGGGGTTTTTAATGGAAAAGTGATTGTTGAAAAAGAAGCACAAAAAACTAATGCATATCAACAAAATAACAACATATTGGTGAGCGACAGGTCTACCGTCAATGCAAAACCGCAACTGGAAATTTTTGCTGATGATGTAAAATGTTCTCACGGATGTACGATTGGACAATTAGATGATCAGGCATTATTTTATATGCAACAACGCGGAATCCCTAAAAAAGAAGCCGAAGCACTATTGATGTATGCTTTTGCAAATACAGTACTGGAAAGTGTAAAAATCCCGGAAGTAAAAGAACGAATTACGAAACTAATTGCTGATAAGTTAAATGTACAAATTGGTTTTGACGTTTAGAACAGAGCATTTTTACTAAAAACTCATTTAAACGATTTCCAAATCATATTCCGAAGAAATTATTTTGTTACAAAACAATTATTTTTAATACTTATGGATTGTTGAAACCAATAAATCACAAATGATTGCACATTTTCTACGTCTGGAATGGAGGCAATATTTTCGTTCTTCTTATTGGCAAACGGGGCTTACCTTAAAGATCATTATGGGGTTTTTTGCAATCTATTTTATGATATCCTTCCTCGCTATCGGTATCGGAGGATATTATATAATTGAAGAACAATTTCCAGATACAAAACCGCTGAGCCTTATCAATTCATATTTGTTGTATGCTGTTTTTGCCGATTTGATATTCAGGTATATGATGCAAAAATTACCTGTAATGAACGTAAAGCCAATGCTCATTTTACCCATTAAAAAAAGCACGCTGACTCATTACGTACTCGGTAAATCCGCATTTTCTTTTTTTAATATAATGCCTTTGTTTTTTTATGTGCCCTTTTCAATGGTACTTATCAAAGAGGGTTATAGCACAGCAGGTTCATTAGGGTGGTTATTCACTATGGTATTTATTACACAAAACCTGAATTTCTTAAATTTTTTAATCAATAAAAATAGCCTTGCTTTTTGGTTTTCAGTAATAATAATTGGAGGATTGGCACTGCTACGGCAGTTCCAAATTTTCGATATTACCATCTATAGCCGGATGGTGTTTGACACCATTTATGATCTGCCCGTATTATCTTTATTAGGCATTTTATTACTAGCAATCGTATACTACTGCAATTATAAATACCTGAGAACCAAAGTGTATTTGGGTGCTGTTGTTTCGGACAAGAAAAAGAAAGTAACCTCAGCGAATCTATCATGGGCAGACCGACTGGGGGATGTTGCCCCGTTTATTAAAAACGATATCCGGTTAATATGGAGAAATAAAAGAACAAAAACAGTTTTTCTGATATCATTTTTATTTGTTTTATACGGTTTTATATTTTTTGACAATCCGGTATATAGAAACAAGATGCCTGGATTTTTGGTTTTTGCATCCCTTTTTGTAACAGGAGGGTTTATGCTCAATTACGGGCAGTTTATACCGGCGTGGGACAGCTCTTACTATAAAATGTTAATGACACAAAACATACGCTACAGAAAATTTCTGGAATCCAAGTGGGTTTTGATGGTTGCCATGACAGGAGTTTTATATGTCCTGAGCACCGTTTATTTGGTAGTTTACGGAGTTGAAGAATTTTTAATGATTACGGCAGGTGCTGTTTATAATATTGGGTTTAACTCACTGCTTCTCTTATATGCAGGATCATTTAACAGGAAACGGATAGATTTGGAAAAGAGTGGGTTTTCCAATATGCAGGGAACCAGTGCAGCCCAGTTTATCATCATTATCCCGGTTATGGTACTGCCCATGCTGCTCTTTTGGCTGTTTAGCTCAACCATTCATTTCAATGCAGGGTTAATCGCCATTGCAACCTTTGGAATGATCCCCTTCATTTTTAAAAATGATTGCATGCGCTTTATTGAGGCAAAGTACATAAGAGAAAAATATATAGCAATTAAAGCTTTCAATCAAAAAGCTTAAATTTAATGACCGAGCACAGATGATACAATCAAAAGACATTTCAAAAAAATACGGACATACGGAAGTACTTGCAATAGATTCCTTAGACATTCCAAAAGGTCAAAGTTTTGGCTTAGTAGGAAATAACGGAGCAGGGAAAACCACCTATTTTAATATCTTGTTAGACCTGATCAAACCCACTACGGGAAGTATAACCAATAACAATATTGTAGTAAATAAGAGCGAAGAGTGGAAAACATTTACCGGATCGTTTATAGATGAAACCTTTTTAATCGGTTATCTGACACCGGAAGAATATTTTGATTTTGCCGGAACATTGAGGAGAATGAATAAAGCCGACGTACAATCTTTTTTAGACCGGTTTGAAGAGTTCTTTAAAGGGGAAGTTTTAGGCAAGAAAAAATACCTGCGGGATTTAAGTAAAGGAAATCAAAAAAAAGCAGGAGTTATTGCTGCTTTAATGGGAAACCCGCAAGTAATTATTTTGGACGAACCATTTGCAAACCTGGACCCGACATCTCAGATTAAACTAAAGAAAATTCTAAAAAGAGTAACCGAAAATAAAGAAATAACACTACTCATTTCCAGCCATGATTTAAGTCATATCACCGAAGTATGCGAAAGAATAGTTGTTCTGAACAAAGGGACTGTGGTAAAAGATATTCAAACATCCGAAAAAACACTAAAAGAACTGGAAAGCTATTTTTCTACATAAAAATATTTGAATACCCGTTTAGATACTTAAAAGGAATAATTAGAACATTTTTGAAATCTTTGAATTTTGTAATTTAATAATATGAAATCCCATAAATAAGCAAAGATACTCACCAGATAAGTATCTTTGCTGTTATAGCAGCAATAGAATACACACAGGTGATAAAAGTGGGTTGTGCATAGATGTTCACAAGGATATTACAATAGCCACGATTCGTAGTAGCAATACCGAGTTTGAAACTCGAAAGTTTGGAGCCTACACGAGTTCATTGACAGATTTAAGAGATTGGTGCAAAAGCGAAGTAGCAACCCATGTTGCTATGGAAAGTACTGGCGTTTATTGGATGCTTGTTTTCAATGTTTTGGAAGAATACTTTGAAGAAATGAACCCTTTTATGGTACATATCAACAATAAAAATAGCATTGAAACTCAAAAAATCAATCAAAATTTAAAAAAGCGGGACAACGAAAATGCAATAGCAAATCAATTTTTCAAAGACGTCTAATAAATAAAAAACACCTTGTTCCCAAAATATTTTTTCTGCGAAACCAGGATGATTTCTTTGCTTGTTCAATTATAAAGCCTCACGGTTCTGTTTAAGGTTTTCAGCCGTTTGCCTGATAGTTTCTCCCATCATTTCCATAAGCTGATCTAATGACTCTAATTTATCAATAGACTGATTAGGGCAGCAAATCCTAGCATCTGAATATCCTTAGCACAGAATAAGTTATAATATAAATCAAGAAAAATTACAAATACAATTTTACCTTTTTGGTTATGTTTGATTTCCTTCCTAAATTTGAAAATAAGCTTTTATAAATTTTATAATCAAGAACTACCTTTTCATATTAAGGTTAATTAAACAAGTTAATCTAAGTACATGACAAAAATTTAGTCAAGTTCATATTGTTTTGATTTACAGGGTTTAATAGCACAGAAGCGATATAATCTAATCCATATTTGAATATGCTTTTAGCCATTCTTCCATGCTTTTTTATTTTGATAGGCTTAATCTGATGTAAATATATACCAACTTTGTAACACCATACGAAAGCCATCATTACAAACAGTACTAAATTTTTCAATACGCTTAATATCTTGCAGGTGTGTGTTTTAAAGCAATGAAAGCCAGTGGCTTTCATTGCTTTAAAACACATCTCTATCTGCCATCGTTCTTTGTATTGTTCAAAGGCCTTATCAGGAGCGTTGAACGATACAATGATTAAGAAATCAGGCTTTCCATTTTTTGGGTACAACTTGCATCCGGAAAGGAAACAAAGCTGACCATTAACACGTACAATTTTAGGATAATACACAAACTCATTGATCTTATGTGGATTAAACAAGTGAAATACTTTGATGGTTTTGTTCTTATCAGGAAGCTCTACCTTAAAGTTGTTTCGAATGCGGATATAATATTTGATTCCATTTGTATTCAAGAAATCCAACCAATGATTACCTACAAACTCTCTATCGGCTACAATGGATTTAATAACATCTTTGCCAAAAAGTCTTATGAAACGATTCACAAGATCAATACGCTCCTGACTGTTAGAGTTCCCTGGCTTATCTAACATAGTAAATAACAATGGGAAGGCAACACCTTTATAGACAACTCCCAACTTAAAAATGTTGATGTTGGTCTGACCAAACTTCCAATTGGTCCTATCAATACTCAAGATCAATCCCTCTTGCTTAGGAAGGAGACTAAATATAAGACGAGCGATCAAATCTCCATCCAACGAATAATCAGCAATAAATCTTTGAATACGTCTGAGTGATGACTTCGAATCTACTGAGGTCTCAAAAGCGTTGGCTACCTTTTCAAAGGTAACTGTCTGTACCTTACAGAGGGCGATAATGAAATGTGATATGAGTTTGATTCTTGCCAAATTGATCTTACCTTGGAAATGAGAACTTAAAACTGAATTTAATTCACTACTTTTAGTGGAAGCATTGGTTTTTTTCATTAGAAAAATGAGTGATGTTATTCTTCTAATATACTGAAAATCAATGCTTTATTTTAATTATTTAACATTTAATTTACTGATAATCAATTAATTATATTTTTTGTCATGTACTAAACAAGTTAATAGAAAATTAATTTTTCTTCTTGTTTTATTTGTTTGTAATCTAACATTAGCTCAATTCCAAAACACACAAGGAATTCCTTTTATTAAAAACTTCACAGTAGAAGAAACTAAAAATAATGCAACTATTTTTGATATTTCCCAAGGTGATAATGGAATAATGTATTTTGCTACACCTGAAGGTTTACTAGAATACGATGGTATCCGTTGGAAAAATTATATGTATGGATTAGAATCAGATTTACGATCTGTTTTATATATAGATGAGAAGCATATATATACTTCTGGTCATGGAGGATTTGGGTATTGGTAAAAACAATAAAGGTATTTTGGAATACACGAGTTTGTTTTTTAAACAACCAGAGAAACAAGATCCATTATTACCAACTTTTTCAAGTATTAAAGAAATTCAAGGAAAAATTCTTTTTCAAACATTTCAAAAAATTTTTATTTATGATCCTAAAACAAATGTCATTGAATCTATTAATGCCTTGAGAGGGTTTAATGTTTTGTTTTCATCAAAAGAGAGATCTTTTATTCAAGAATACGATATGGGTCTTTTTGAAATAAAAGATAAAGATCACATATTAATAGAAGGTACAGAAATTGATCGGTTTCATATTGTTGGTGTATTTGTTCAAAACAATAACGAATTATTAATAGTCACAAAAAACAATGGTGTTTGGAATTGGAAAGATAAAAAACTGATTAAGAATACATGGGCAGTAAATAATCTTTTAGAAAAACATTTAGTGAATGGTGTTGAAGAGTTTCAAAGCGACAAACTTATTATTGGTACTGTGAGAAATGGTGTATATATAGTTTCGCGTCAAGGAAAAATACTTTTACATATAGAAAAGAGTAATGGTCTTTTAAATAATGCAATTAAAAGAGTTTTTACAGATTTAAACAACGACCTATGGCTTGGTATGCACAGCGGGTTGAGTTATATTCAAATCAGTAACAATACAAATTATTTAATAGATACAGAAGGTGAATTTGGAACTGTTTTTACAAGCCATATAAAAGATTCCTTGTTATATTTAGGGACTAATCAGGGACTATTTGTAAAAAACATTTTTCAAAGGAAATCAAAACCAAAATTAGTTGACAGAAATTTAGGACAAATATGGGAAATTGAAGAGATTGATAATCAAATTTTAGTAGGCTCTCATGAAGGTGTATTTATTATTAATAATAAGAAATTAGAACCTCTAAATTTTGAAGCCGGAGCTTGGATTTTTAGGAAACATCCAAAAATTGATGATATTTTATATGTTGGTTTTTATTCCGGAATAGGTGTTTTTAAATGTATAAATGGAAAATGGAAATTTGTTAAAAAATGGGAAAATTATGGCGAATCATCGCGTTTTATGGAGTTTGATAAATATAGGCAATTATGGGTTACTCATCCCGCAAAAGGTTATTATCGATTACGCTTATCTGAAAACGGGCTAGATCTTAAAGAATATGAGTTTTATGGAATAGCAAATGAGTTTGTTGATACTTTCGCATACATAACAAAAATTGATGATGATCTGGTCTTTTATAATCCGAAAGGTTTTTTCAGTTATGATCCTATTGACAATTCTTTTGTGACTGCTAAATATCCTTCAGAGGTATTTAAAGATATAAAAGGGATTAATAACATTTCTCAGCATAAAAATGTTTTTTGGTATTCAACTCAAAAATCTTTAGGGTATATTTTAAGAAATGAAAATCATTTTAAAAATGTTAATAGTCCGTTTTATTCAGTTAGGAGTAAGCACCTGAATGACTTTAACAAATTTGAAAAATTAAATGACTCCGTTTTTGGAATAGGAATTAGCAATGGTATGATTTTTCATAATGTTATTGATTTTAATGTAGATACTGATCAATCTTTACCTATTATTCGTTTTATTAAACTTGTAAGTCAAACTGATACAATTCTTGCTCAAATTAATCAAAAAAAGTTAGAAGTTCCTAATTACAATAATTTTATAAAAATTGGTATTGCATTCCCAAAAGCACCTTTTACCAATTCCAAAAGAATTCGATACAGATTAAATGGTTTAAACAATGATTGGTCAAATTGGGATTATACTTCTGAGCTAAGTTTTCCGGGATTATCTTCAGGAAGTTATACTTTAGAGTTTCAATCTGAAGGTGAAAATGGGGCAGTTACAGAAATCATAAAAAAAGAATTTTTTATTACACCACCTTGGTATTTATCTAAAGTAGCTTATGTTATTTACTTTTTACTATTACTTTTAATTAATCTCTTATACAGACAGTATTTTAAAATCAAAAATCAAAAACAAATAGCTAGTTTAAAATTAGAAGAAGAAGAAAAAAGACAACGCCAAAAAGAAAAATTTGAATTGGAAAAATTAGTAACTGATAAAGAACTTTTACTTCTGAGAGAGAAGAATTTAAATTTAGAAATTAAAAAGAAAAACTCAGCACTAGCCTCTTCTACTTTAAATAATATTAAGAAAAATGAGCTTCTAACAGGATTGATTAAAGATCTCAAAAAAATTGATAATGAGCTAGTAAATAATTCATTACACTATCCTATAAAAAAAGTAATTAAAAAAATTAATACTCAATTAAAAGATAAAGAAGATTGGCTTACTTTTGAACTCCATTTTAGAAATTCTCACTCTCAGTTTTTCCAAAATTTAAGGAAGAAATACCCTAATTTATCTTCTAATGAAATTAAGTTAAGTGCTTACTTAAAATTAAATCTTTCCTCCAAAGAAATTGCTTCTTTAATGAATATTGCAATTACAAGTGTAGAACAAGGAAGGTATAGATTACGCAAAAAATTTAATTTAAGTAAAGAAGTAAATCTTGTAAATTATATTCAGGGGTTTTAATAAACTGCTAATTTTCAATTAATTAAAACTGATTAACAAAGGTTTTGTAGAGGTTTTTTTTTGTTTTATTTGCTTTTGTAGAGGTTAAAATTTTTATATTCACGCAATTTTAATGCAAATTTGTTACAGATGTATAATAATTATATTATTCATTCAATTTCTAAACACATATAAAAAACATTAAAATCATGTCATTTTAATCTAAAATTTAATTTATTATGAAACTAAAACTACTTTTAACTCTATTATTAACTTCAAGTATTGTTACTGCTCAAGAAGTTACACATATAGATTTTGACACAAACAATGCAAATATTGTTTTTAATAGCTGGAATACTTCTTCAACTTTTGCCAAAGTAGCAAATCCAGCTTCAGACACTACAAATTCCTCTGCTTTTGTAGGTCAATTTACAGCTGGAGATGATAATGATATTGGAATTGGTGTTATAAACCCAACAACAGTATTTACAACTCCTTTTAATTTAGCATCTAATTCTATTTTTAAAATGAAAGTATTTTCTACTGAAGAAATAACGGTAATATTTCATTTAGAAAATTCGCCAGATTGGTAATAATATTGAAGCAATGGCATCAGTTGGGGCTTCTGATATCAATAAATGGGTAGAGTTAACTTTTGATTTTAGTAGTTTTTCTAATATTTATATGAATAATATTGTCATTAAAATTGGAGGAGCAAACACTAGTCAAGGAGATATTTATTTCTTTGATGATATTAAAGGGCCAGAATTATATACATCTCCTGCAGTAGCATATAACCCAGCGGATAGTTCGACAGATATTTCTATATCTACAAACTTAGAAATTGCAACAAATGATACATTTAGAGATTTAGACGATTCCGATATTACAGATCTAACTGCTAAAGTTGCATTAAAACTAGGTGACGAGAATGGAGCTGATGTTCCTTTTTCGGCAACAATTAATAGTGATAAAAATAAAATTACAATTGATCCAACAAGTGTTTTAAGCAACTCCACAACCTATTGGTATGGTGTTGTGGATAATTCTATAGAGTATTCAAATGACACAGCAGTTACAGGAGTTTCTGCAAGTTTTACAACAAAAGTTGCTGTAACTGGAGATATTAATGAAATGTTGTTTGATTTTGACACCACAAATCAAGACTTGGCTTTTACTTCTTGGGGAGGCACAGGATTTGCTAAAATTGCTAATCCAGATCCAACAGGGATAAATACTTCCGCTAATGTTGGTGAATATACACATGCGGGAAATGATTCTGGTTTGGAAAATGATTTAGTTGGTGGAGCAACGCCATTAACACCGTTCGATTTTTCTGAAACTCCTTTTATAAAAGTAAAAGTATGGGTAAGTAAGCCTGTAGGAGTTTCTATTAAACTTCAAAATTATCCGGATTGGAGGCAAGGACATGAACAAAAAATAGATGTCACAGAAACCAATACGTGGGTAGAATTAGTATTTAATTATGGTGCAATTACTGCTACAAATTACGATAGAGCTCAAATTTATTTCGATAAAGATAGAACAGGTGGTTCTGTAGCAGGAGACAAATATTATTTTGATGACTACCTAAAAAGTAATGTTCCCCCTGCTGTAGAAAATACCTTTAGTCCTGCGGATACAGCTACAGATGTTACTCAAATTACGAATCCAACTATTTCATCAAGTTTTCAATTTAGAAATTTAGATGATTCTGCAATAACTGATCTCTCTGATATAGTAGAATTAAGAGAAACGAATGCTTCCGGAGCAATAGTTCCTATGAATGCCTTTTTAAGTGATAACAACTCAATCATAACAATTCGTCCTGCTTCCTTACTTTCAACAAATACAGTCTATTGGTATGGTATAAAAGATAATGTAATAGAATATGCAGAAACTGATACAGCCATTGCAGGAGTATCTGCCACGTTTACAACGAGTTCAACAGCCATTACTATGGTAACCTATAATGATTTTGACGGAACATCTTTAACCTCTGTTTCAGAATCTATGGGAGATCCTGCAGCACCATACACAACAGTTACAGATCCTGCAGGTGGAAGTAATATGGTACAGCAGTGGGATAAAGGTAACTCTTGGGGAGGTTGGGAAAGGATTCATTTTGAATTAAACGCTCCTTTTGATGCAAGCAAAGATGATATATTTTCTTTTAGAGTGTATTCTCCGGTAAAAACAGGAATTAGATTTAAGTTAGCTGATGCTAAAGAGGATGGAGATATTACTGCTCAATTTGAAACAGATGAAGAAATTATATTAGAGAATCAATGGCAAACAGTATATTTTGACACATCTGAATTAGCAGACGAGGTTTCTTTTGACCATATTTTTATATTTCTTGGCAGAGGAGATTCCCAAGATACCACTTTCTATATAGATGATGTTAAAGGACCTCAATTACAAGGAACTGCTTCTGTAGATGATTTTAATACAAATGAATTTTTCTTGTATCCAAATCCAACTCAAGATATTATTTACATTAAAAATTTAGAAGGCAATAAAGAAATTAGAATCTTTGATGTTAATTCTAAAGAAGTTTTTAGAAAAACAATAGAGACTAATGAATTATCAATAAAAAGCTTAAAACCAGGTTTTTATTTTATTAAAATCAACAATCAATATAAAAAATTAATTAAAAAATAATTGATTACCCACTTTTATACCAGTATTGATGAGTGACAGCTACTACCAGTCTATCAAATAGTCTTTCAGCGAAATAGCGTCTGTTGAGTTTATAGCAGAACTCGTCAAGATAATTCTGCAAATATTTTCCTTTAATTTTATGGTAAATACCTAACAGAGTGCGTTTTGCATTACTTATGGCTATATGCACCGATTTTAGTGTGGTAATAGTGGTTTCTTTATTTGATTTTTCAGTAATGTGTACTTCCACATAATCACCTATGTCTACATAAGACGTGCTTTTGTCGCTAAAAACAATGCATGTATCATCAAAATTACTATCAATAAGCGTGTTGACTTCTTCTTTTTTATGAGTATCCAAAACTTTCATTTTAAAATAACGACATTGTTTGGATTGTTTCCCAGTCTTTAAATCTTCTAAAGGTACAGACTCTGCCATTACCGCTACGTTAGATTGTTTTTGACTGCCTCTGCCTCTTTTAAGCTTTTGTCTGTCGGATTCTTTTGTTGCCACAGTAAAGTAATCTTGATCAAACTCAATCATATCTTCAAGGTCGTATAAATTATCTCGTTTTCCCATAGCCGAACGTATTCTGTGCATAAGAGACCATATAGTGGTATAACGTGTATGGTTGAGCTGACGTTGTAATTCGGCAGCAGAAATACCTTTTTTACTAAAAGTCATAAATGCCATAGCGAGATACCAAGTACGAATAGGTAAATTGGAGTTCTCCATCATAGTACCGCTGCGTAGAGTAGTTCTAAAACCACAATAAGAACATTGCCACATCCATTTAGACTTTAACCAATAGTGCTTTTTTGATTGACATTTTTTGCAAATGACTCCTTCTTTTGAACGAGCCAACTTCATATGTGATTTACAGGAAAACTCATCTGGAAATTGTTCAATAAAATGTAGTAAATTCATAATTCTAAACTTTATATTAAGATACGAATTTTTAAATTAGTGGCATAATTAAGTGTAATCAATAAAAATAATATTTATTTTTAGCATAACAGAAGATTTCTCTCTTCTGTTATGCTTTCCACAGAAAATCAGCATGAACAAGCTTACGGCATTCTTTTTAAAGCTATTTCCATTTATAATCCTTTTTCTTACAACTTATTCTTTTTCACAAACTGTAATAGTTTCTGGAGAAGTTGTAGATGATTCAGGAAACCCTCTTCCTGGGGTATCGGTATTAGTAGAAGGAACAACAACTGGTACGGAAACAGATTTTGATGGGAAATACGTTATTAATGTAAAGACACCAAATGCAACTTTAATATTTTCTTATTTAGGATATACATCGCAAAAAATTAAGATTGGTAATCAAAAAAAAATTAACGTAATTTTAAAAGAGAGTACAGACGAACTTGAAGAAATACAAATTGTTGCTTTTTCAAAACAAAAAAAGAATAGTGTTATTGGCTCCATATCTACAATAAAAGTTTCAGAATTAAAACAACCTACTTCAAACATAACAAATACTCTAGCAGGTAAAATAGCTGGTTTAATTTCCTATCAAAGATCTGGAGAACCAGGTCAGGATAACGCTGCATTTTTTATTAGAGGTGTAACCACTTTTGGATTTACAAATAGCCCGCTAATTTTACTAGATGGATTGCAAATTACTACGTCAGATTTAGCACGAATAGAACCAGACAATATTGCATCATTTTCAGTAATGAAAGATGCTACGGCTACCTCTTTATACGGTGCAAGGGGAGCTAATGGCGTTATTTTAGTAACTACAAAAGAAGGAAAAAAAGGAAAAGCAAAAGTATCTGTTCGTTATGAGAATTCATTTTCAGGCCCATCAAAAATAAACAGTTTTTTAGGAGCAGTAGATTATATGGAATTGTACAATAGAGCTCAAAGAACGAGAGACCAATCAGCAATACTACTATATTCAAAACCAAAAATTGAAGGGACAAAGAATGGTTTAAATCCAAATATTTATCCGGATGTAGATTGGTATCAAGAGTTATTTAATAATTTTGCTTTAAATAGAAGAATTAATATAAATATAGATGGAGGAGGAGAAATAGCTCAATATTATATGTCAGTCACGAGTGCCAACGAAAAAGGTTTATTAAAGATTGACCCCTTAAACAACTTCAATAACAATATAGATATCAACCGTTCTAATTTAAGAGCTAATATCAATATCAGTCTTACAAAAGCTACAAAAGCTGCTGTAAAATTTTATTCTTTGTTTGAAAGATACAACGGACCCATTGTAAGTGCAACAGATATTTTTGGACAAGTAGCACAAGCCAATCCGGCAAACTTCCCTAAAGTTTATGAATCAGATGAAACAACAGCAAATTTTAACCATACTCTTTTTGGTAATAAAGGAAATGGAGGTTTTCCCAATCCCTATGCAGAAAGTGTCAAAGGCTTTAGAGATCGATTTGCAAATACTACATTAGCACAATTTCAAATTCACCAAGATTTAAGTTTTATAACAGAAGGATTAAAGTTAAGAGCAATGGCTTCTGTTAGAACCTATACTGAAAATCAAAACGAAAGAAACTTTACTCCTTTTTTTTATGGGTTAGCTGAAACACAAACACCCCAAGGAACTGTACATTCATTATATCAAATTCAAGAAGGAACAGAATTTTTAAATAATCCAACAATATATAATAATGGAAATAGTAATTTTTACTATGAAGCGGTTACAGAATATAATAGAACTTTTAAAGAAAAGCATGAAATAGGGGGGCTACTCGTTGTAAATTTTAGTGAAGCATTAAACACCATTGGCGGGAATACTGCTTTTTCTACACTGCCATCAAGAAATATGGGAATTTCAGGTAGAGCATCCTATAACTATAATGGTAGATATTTTGGTGAATTTAACTTTGGATACAATGGTTCAGAAAAATTTGCGAAAAAAAATAGATTTGGATTTTTCCCGTCTGTAGGGTTTGGATGGATCATTTCTAACGAGCCCTATTTTGAGAAAAATATCCCTTCTGTAAACTTATTAAAGTTGAAATATACTTATGGTTTAGTCGGTAACGATGGAATTTCAAGTCCAAGTGATCGTTTTTTCTATTTATCAGATGTAAACCTTAATAATGCAGGAACCGGATATACATTTGGATCAAATTATGATAATTATTACAACGGATATATTATCAATAGATATGCAAATGAAAATGTTACTTGGGAGGTTGCTGCTAAATCTAATATAGGCATAGAATTAGGACTTTTTAAGAAAGTAAATATCATTGCAGATTATTTTACAGAACATCGTAAAAATATATATCAAGAACGTGAATTTATTCCTGCTACTTCGGGTTTAACAACTACAATTAGTAGTAATATAGGTGAAGTAAAAACAAAAGGAGTTGACATCTCTATAGATTATAATCATGCTTTTAGTGGTGACTTTTATATAACAGCAAGAGGTAATTTCACATATTCAACTAATAAAATACTGGTAAATGGAGAGCCAGAGTTTCAAAATGAAAATTTGAGCAGAATAGGATACCCCATTAATCAACAATGGGGTTATATCGCAGAAAGGTTATTTGTAGATCAAGAGGATATCAACAATTCTCCGGAACAATTTAATGGTTTCTCTTCTACAAACGCATATTTACCAGGAGATATAAAATATACAGATGTAAACCAAGATGGAGTGGTCAATGAATCAGATCAGGTACCTATTGGTAAACCAAGTGTGCCAGAGATCGTATATGGTTTTGGTGTTTCTGTAGTATATAAAGATTTCGACTTATCTTTCTTTATGCAAGGCTCAGCCAGATCATCTTTTTTTATCAATCCCAATGATATTTCACCTTTTGTAAATCAACGGAATGCATTAAGTATTATTGCTAATAATCACTGGTCAGAAAACAATCCAAACCCAAACGCTTTTTGGCCTCGATTATCAACTTATGAGATAGAAAATAATGAGAAACTGTCTACTTGGTGGCAAAGAGATGGTGATTTTTTAAGATTAAAAAGTATAGAATTGGGATATACCATTCCTGAAACCTGGGGTAAAGCTTTTTCAAAAGTAAACACGAGACTATACTTTACAGGATTAAATTTATTACATTTTTCAAAGTTTGATTTATGGGATCCAGAATTGGCAGGGAATGGTTTAGGGTATCCATTACAAAGAGTCATAAATATTGGTGCTCAAGTAAAATTTTAAATAGTAGAAAATGAATTTAAAAAACAAATCTATAGTGCTTTTATTGAGTAGTATTTCACTATTTATGAGTTGTGAAGACTATTTAGATATTGTGCCAGATGGAACACAAGAGCTAAGTTTACTTTTTAACAGAAAAGAAACTGCCTACAATGCCTTAACAAATTGCTATAGTTATTTACCACAAAATGACGGTACTTATGCAAGTTATGTTTTGGCAAGTGATGAATTAGCAGTACCGGTTCCTAAAGAAACTAATGCAATTAAATTAATGAAAGGACAACAAAATGTTTCTTCACCTTTAATGGGATACTGGTCTGGCTTTTCTGCAGATGGAAGAGGGCAGGGTTCTTTATGGGAAGGGATTCGTAGTTGTAACATATTAATTGATAATATTGATTTGGTGGTAGACATGGATCAAGAAGAAAAGAATCAATGGAAAGCCGAAGCAAAATTCTTAAAAGCATATTTCCATTTCTTATTAGTAAGTAATTATGGTCCCATACCCATTGTAGATGTAAACTTGCCTATTTCTGCCTCGGATACAGAGGTAAGAGTAAAAAGAAAAAAAGTGGACGAATGTTTTTCGTATATCGTAGAGACCATAGATGCCGCTATTTCAGATTTACCGGAAAGAGTTCTTGGAAATAATGATTTAGGAAGAATAGATCAAGTAATCGCTAAAGCGATAAAAGCAAAAGCACTATTGTATAGTGCTAGCCCTTTATTTAATGGAAATAGTGCTTTTTATGCTAATTTTTTAAATGTTCAAGGAGAACACTTTTTTAATCAAAGTTACGAAGCTTCTAAATGGGAGTTGGCAGCAAATGCAGCCCAAGAAGCTATAGATGCTGCAACAGCTCAAGGAGCTTCTCTTTATTATTTTATGGGAACTCCACCGCTTTTTGATACAAATAATTTTCAATTTCAACTAGTAAGAGATCAGTATAATCATCGTTTTGCAGTTACAGATCCTTGGAATTCTGAGCTTTTATGGGGTAATTCTAGTCCAGTTACAAATGGGGATTGGTGGCAGATTCAATCTCCAGCCTTAATGAAAGATCCAACATCTTCTTCTGTTGAAGCAGCTTGGCAATGGTTGTCACCAAGTCTAAGAATGGTTGAAACCTATTATACTAGAAATGGTTTGCCTATAGAAGAAGATTTATCTTTTGAATATACAGATAGATATGCTACGACTACAGTAGCTTTTAATCAACGGTTTTATGCTCAATTTGCAAACAGAACTGCAAAATTAAATTTAAATCGAGAATCTCGGTTTTATGCGTCACTTGGTTTTGATAGAGGCATTAATAGGACTTGGGGTAGTATTTGGAATTTGAAAATGCGTAAAGGAGAACTGCATGGTAGAATTGCCAATACAGGAGATTATTTGACAACAGGATATGCGCTTAAAAAAATAGTGCACCAAGATTCTGAAGGTGATGCTTATACAAAAGCTGTCACCTATCCTTGGCCTATGATTCGATTAAGTGAGCTCTATTTAAGTTATGCAGAAGCATTGAATGAGTTTAGCGGGCCATCAGCAGAAGTATATGATGCATTAAATAAAATTAGAGCGCGTGCAGGAATACCCACAGTACAAGATGCCTGGAGTAATGCAGCTTATGCAGCAACATTAAATAAACATACAAATAAAGAAGGATTAAGAGAAATTATTCAGCAAGAGAGAACGATAGAACTTGCTTTTGAAGGACATCGTTATTATGATATAAGACGATGGAAATTAGCCGAACTATACTTTACTTCTCCCATAAAAGGATGGTCAGTGGATGAAGAAACAGAAGCTAATTATTATCAAATTATGGATGTAAGTCAAAGATCCTTTAACTCTCCAAGAGATTATTTACAACCTATAAGTTTTACAGAACTTTCAAGAAATCCTAACCTTATTCAAAATCCAGGTTGGTAAAAAAGTATTATTATGAAACATTCATAACCGTTTCGATATCAAAAAATGATTATGTAAAATTAAAAAAACCATTTTAACCAATGACGAGAACAGTATTATTAATATCAATTTTCGTAATATTATTTACTAGTTGTAGAAAGGATGACGATTCTAAATCATCTTGCATACGAATGTAAATGCCCTGACATTAACTCATGATAATCAAATAAGAGAATATATTCTGTATGTGCCCAGTTCTTATAATGAGGCCTCTCAAACCCCTGTAATGTTTAACTTTCATGGGTATGGTGGAACAGCAAGTGATTATATGAACTATGCAGACATGAGAACCTTATCTGAGTCAAAAGGTTTTATTTTGGTATACCCTCAGGGTTCTTGTTTGGAAGGTAATTCACATTGGAATCCAAGCTTACCTTCTTCCGACAACAAAAGTGATGCAGACGATTTAGGTTTTATAGAAGTATTAATTAACCAACTGTCTAATAATTATAACATCGACTTAGAACGAATATATGCTTGTGGTTATTCAAACGATGCTATGTTAGCCTACGGACTTGCATGTTATAAAAGTAATTTAATAGCTGCCATAGGGTCAGTTTCAGGAACAATGTTAGACACAAACTGTAACCCTTCATACCCAATACCAGTGATAAGTATTCATGGAACATCAGATGGAGTGTTGCCATATAATGGTAATTCTGAATATAATTCTGTCGAAACTATTCTTAGTTTTTGGAAAAATTTTAATAATACAAATACAACTCCGATGGTAAATAGTGTAAATGATAATGGAACAACGATTGAACATTATATTTATGCCGATGGAGATAACAGTACATCTGTAGAACATTATAAAGTTATTGATGGTGATCATGTTTGGTTTAACATGAGTTATCAGGGAGCAAATACTAGCAAGTTAATCTGGGAATTTGTATCAAAATACAATATTAGCGGATTGATATAATTTTATAGAGGTCAGTAGATAATTTCATAACTTGTATGTCAATAAAAATAGGGATTTTATGGAAATTTTCAAGGGTCAAAACCTTTTAGAGTTCGCTGAACGCTTTAAAACAGATGTAGATTGCAAAGCATATCTAGGTCAAATCAAGTGGAAAGAGGGTTATGTATGTCGTAAATGTGGTAATACCAGTTACCAAGTACGTAAGAACTTTTCAAGAACATGCAATAAATGTGGTGATACAGAAAGCCCAACGGCTAACACCATTTTTCACAGAGTGCGATTTGGTGTACGAAAAGCCTTTTTTATCTGTTTTGAAATGGCAACTACCACCAAGAGTTTATCAGCTACACAAATGGGTGTACGCTATGGTATTACAGAAAAGACAGCACGATTGTTTATGCTTAAAGTAAGAGAAGCTATGGCTTCTAGTGAAAATAACCCTATGGATGGTCATGTACAGGTTGATGAATTTGTGTTGGGTGGTTATGAGCAAAACAAGATAGGTCGTAGTTATGATGCTAAGAAAAAGAAGGCTATTACTGCTGTTGAGTTCACAGACCAGGGCAAAGTAAAGCGTATGTATGCTTTAAACATCAAAGATTTTTCTGCACAATCGTTGCAATATATGTTCATTAAGCATATTGATAGAAAGGCTCAAGTAATCACTCACAAATGGAAAGGCTACAGGCCTATTGCAAAAGCCTATAACATTACCCAGATTGATAGCGACAAAGGATTAAACTTTAAAGCCTTACATACGATGATTCATCAAATAAAATCATGGATTAGGACAACTTATTCTTGGGTAAGTGAGTTTAATCTAAACCGATACTTTAATGAGTTTTGTTTTAGAATTAATCGCTCGCAAAACAAAAACACAATATTCAATAACTTAATAACTAAAATGGTCATGAGTGATAAAATTTATCAAAGTGAAATTATATGTAACTAACTACTGACCTCTATAATTTTAATAAACGAATCTATAAAATACGTATAAAAAATAATCTCATGAACAATAAAATTAAAAAAGGATTGCCTTTATCACTTTTTATTTTAGTAGCAATTATTTCTTGCTCCAAAAATGAAGATGTAGACACTACACCACCAAGTCCACTATCTGTAATTTCAGTTACTCCAACAAACGGTGGAGGAATTATTACATATAACCTTCCTTCTGATGATGATATTTTATATGTGAAAGCAGTATATACAAACTCCCAAGGAGAGGAAGTTTTTAGAGTTGCCAGTAAACACAATACTACTATAGAAATAGACGGTTTAAATCAAAATACGCCTGTTAATGTAAAATTATATGTGATAGATGAAAGCGAAAATATATCGCAAAGTGTAGCAATAGATTTTACGCCACTTGAGTCCTTTATTTTTTTAGTGCAGGAAAGTATTCAAATAACTCCAGATTTAGGAGGTGTTAAAATTACCTGGGAAAATATCGCTTCAAAAACAGTTTTTGTATACGTACATATTTTAAACGGAAGTAATGAAATCATTCGAATTTTATCTTCAAATAATGTACAAGAAAGTATTTTTATAAGAGGATTAGAATCTGTAGAAATGACCTTTTCTACAAAGGTTGAAGATTTTGACGGAAATATAACAGAGCTAGAAGAAAAAGGTAGATATACACCTCTTTTTGAAGAAAAAATTGATAAATCTACCTGGACTTCGGTAGCCTCACAATCTATAAATGGCAATGCTTATGAAGGAAGAACTGTAAATTTTTGGGATGATATTGTAGATACTGTAGATACAGATGCTGATAATAGTTATTTTATTATTACTAGAGATAATAATGGCGGAAGTTTAAATTGGCCTTTAGATATTGTTATCGATTTTAATAAAAATGTAAAAATTCAAAGATTTAAAGTATGGCAAAGAGCATATTGGTATCAAGGAGGTGGAGTTACATATCATTATCAAGAAGAAAATATAAAATCATTTGATCTATATGCTAGTACTGATGCTCAAACATGGAGCCTATTAGGGCAATTTGATATTGGTGACCCAAGAGACGGGGCAGGAAACATTTCCGCTTCGGCTTTTCAAGAAGCTATAGACGGGCACGAATTTAGTCTACCCAATACATCAGATTAATTTAGATATTTGAAGTTTTCAATTACTTCAAATTATGGTAGTACTCAAATAACAGTGGGTTCAGAAATAACGTTATTTGGTTTAGATAATTTATAATACAAGTACTTAATGATTCGAATAAAAAAATATTTTTTCCCCTTATTTCTTGTTTTTATAGTTTCTGTAAATGCTCAATGTTTACGAACCTTAGGAAAGAAAATTATAAATACGAATGGAGATGAGGTTTTATTAAAAGGAGTTGGTTTAGGCGGATGGATGCTACAAGAAGGGTATATGATGAATTCCTCTGGAGCTGCAGATACTCAACATGAATTTATGGAAAAATTAACTGCACTTATTGGCGCAGATGAGACAGCGGTATTTTACAATAATTGGCGTCAAAATTTTGTTACTGAGCAAGATATAGATTCAATTGCAGCATGGGGTTTTAATAGTATCAGATTACCTATGCATTATAACTTATTTACATTACCCATAGAAGATGAACCTGTAGAAGGAGAAAACACATGGTTAACTACTGGTTTTGATATGGTAGATGAACTATTATCTTGGTGCGAGTCTAACCAAATTTATCTTATTTTAGATTTACACGCAGCACCAGGTGGTCAAGGAGAGGATGCCGCCATTTCTGACTATGATGACTCATTGCCATCTCTATGGGAGAGTACTTTGAACCAAGACAAAACAGTAGCTTTATGGGGGAAACTTGCAGAACGGTATAAAGACAAAGAATGGATAGGTGGTTACGATCTATTGAATGAGGTCAATTGGGGTTTAGGAACAAATGTACTTCGAAACTTCTATATAAGAGTTACAAACGAAATTAGAGCAGTAGATTCAAATCATATTATTTTTATTGAAGGAAATGGGTTTGCAAATGACTTTTCCGGTTTAACACCTCCTTGGGATGCTAATATGGTCTACAGTCCACACAAATATTGGACCTATAATGACACTGCTTCCATTCAATGGGTGTTAGATATTAGAAATCAGCATAATGTACCTCTTTGGCTTGGAGAATCTGGTGAGAATTCTAATGTTTGGTATAGAGATGCTATTAACTTATTTGAAGATAACAATATTGGTTGGGCTTGGTGGCCTTGGAAAAGAATTGAAACTATTGTAAGCCCTTTTTCAGTAAATTCAAATTCAAATTACGAAGCTATTATCAATTATTGGAAAGGAGAAGGACCCCAACCTTCTGTGGCTAATGCAATTCAAGGATTAACACAATTAACTAATGATTTATTGGTAGATAATAATGTGTATTATAAAGATGTAGTAGATGCTATATTAAGGCAGCCGCAAGATGAAACCCATATACCTTACTCTAATCATACAATACCTGGAGTAATTTATCTTTCTGATTTTGATTTAGGCACAAACGAAATTGCGTATTCAGATGTTGATAACGCAAATTATTCTTTATCAACTGATCAATTTCAAGCATGGAATTCTGGTTGGACGTATAGAAATGATGGTGTAGATATTCAAACAAACACAGATAATGTGAATAGTAATGGTTATCATATTGGATATGTTAAAGATAAAGAATGGTTAAAATATACTGTAAATATTGAAGATACAGGTTTTTATAATATGAATTTTAGATATGCAACACCACAATCTGGAGCAAAAATAAAATTCTTTATAAATGATGTTGACATTGCAGGTGCTGTGGATTTAGGAAATAGTGGCGGTTGGAGTAATTTTGTAAATCATTATATAAATAATACTTATTTAGAAGCAGGTGAACAAGTTTTAAAAGTACAAATTGATGGAAGTCCTGAATTTAATATGAGTAGTATTGAATTTCTAACATCAACAGATCCTGTTCCAACATTTCAAGTATTAAGCGCTAATACAAACGATGATGAAAAGTCTATACAAATTGTTTTAAATCATCCGACTAATCAACCAACATTAACAAATAATTTGTTTGAAGTCAAAGTAAATAACGAATCAAGAGCTATAGAAGTTGTAGAAACGGATGCTTCCAGTACTAGATTAATTATCATAAAGTTAGTAGATTATTTATTCTATCAAGATGATATTAAAGTAAGTTATAACGGAACTAATATTACATCAATATATAACTCAACTTTAAATACTTTTGAAAATTTACCGGTAAATAACAATCTAATAACTAGATTGTTAATCCCAGGTAAAATACAAGCTGAGGATTATACAAATCAAATTGGTTTACAAATAGAAGACACTTCAGATACTGGGGCAGGACAAAATATTGGTTACACAGATGCAGGTGATTATGCAGAGTATTTGATTTACATAGCTGAAAACAGAAACTACAATTTAAATCTCAGAACAGCTGCTCAATCTAGTGCTGGAAAAATTGAATTTGAACTTATAAATAATGGGACAATACAAAGTATATCAGTAATAGATTTACCAGTTACCGGAGGTTGGCAATCGTGGCAGACAACAACTACACAAGTTACTTTAAATGCGGGAATATATACTTTAAAAATGAAAGTTTTAGAAGCCGGTTTTAATATCAATTGGTTTGAATTTGAATTTACAAGTAGTTTAAGTATTGGCGATGTAGCAGAAAATAAAATAGCAATTTTTCCAAATCCAGTTTCAGAAAACTACCAGATAAAATTAAATAATCAACGAATTATTAAAAACCTTAAAATTATTGATGTTAATGGTCGTTTGGTAAAAAAAGTAAATATATCTAATAATGTTTATAATTTATCAAATTTAAAATCCGGTGTTTATTTTCTATTGATAGAAACAGATAAAGGGCATTTTCAAAAGAAATTAATCAAAAAATAGGTATCTAAATTGTTTGAAGAAAATAGCGCAACCTTTTTGGATTTGCAACAAAAATTCGGACACTTTTTTAAAGACTATACTGTCGCTTGTTCTTTAAATTCTTTACTATAAACTCGTTTTTTTATTTGATAAAAATATTTACTTAACAGCAAATATCCTTAAATTCTGTGTCACAGTAAATGTAGGTATTCCAAAAATGATACCAGTTATTATTTGAAGAGACCTTTGCAGCCAAATCAATTTTAATACGGAATATATTCCTATTTTGCAAAGGTCTCTTGAAATTACTGTAAAAGAAAATGATGATTTTTTCTTTATTGGAGTTAGAAGAATAAAGGATAGCCTTAGTTACGGTTCCTTTTTATGGCGAACAAGAAAGGGGAAAAGGGTATTTTATTACGGTAATTTCAAGTGATAAATGGTATGACATGAGACTCGAAAAAATCAGTAAATCTTGAAAAAGCAAAACCTCAAAAAATTCAAATTAATTTTTCAAAGGTCTCTATATCAATTTTATTTCTATTTTTACGTTCCTATAACAATATCTCCCCGGATTACATGTTGTTATAAGTAGCTTTTTTCAATGAGTAGGACGTATAAAATAGGGGTATTTCTTTTTATTTTTTTCCTTGCATATGCATGCGGAACAAAAAAAAATACGTTCATTTCCAGAAACTACCACGCATTGACAACAAAGTTTAATATCCTTTTTAACGGAAATGAATATTTTAAGAAAGGGATAGAAGAAATTAATGCAAAATACGAAGACGATTTCTGGGAGCTTTTACCCATAGAGCCCATTAAATTTGATGAAGACAAAATAGAGGCTTTAGAACGTCCCTCTGCAACTACGGGATTTGGCGGAGGACCGGGAGAAAACTTTAACACCGGTAACAGTTCTAAAGAAAAACCCGTAAAAAGTGCATCTAATTTTGAAAGAGCCGAAGAAAAAGCGGTAAAAGCTATTCAGCGTCATTCCATGAATATTAACGGAAGAGAACGAAACAGGCAAATTGATGATGCCTACCTGTTGTTAGGAAAATCAAGATATTATTCACAGCGATTCATTCCGGCAATAGATGCGTTTAATTATATAATTACCAACTATCCGGGTGCAAATCTCATTAATGAAACAAAAATATGGAGAGCAAAATCAAATATTAGAATAGATAATGAAGAATTTGCCATAGAATCATTAAACATACTTCTTAATAATGAAGAAAGCTTATCGGATGAGATTAGAGAACAAGCACATACGGCCATAGCTATGGCCTATTCAAAAATAGACAGCACACAATTAGTCATAGAACATTTAAAACTAGCCATAAGGACTCAAAAAAATAGAAACCAGACAGCCAGAAACATGTTTATTTTAGGTCAAATATACGCCTTGGAAAATCAAAAAGATTCTGCGGTTATGGCTTTTCAAAAATTAGTTAACTTCAAAAAAAGCCCGTATAAATATCGAATTTATGCCAATATGGAGATAGCAAAAAATGCATCGGGAGATTCATTGAATGTAGCCTTGATAAAACGCTTTGGTAAACTGATAAAGAACAGAGATAACAGACCCTATTTGGATGGTTTGTACTTTCAAACCGGAGTATTACAAGAAAATAGAGATAGTGTTGGAAAAGCTATAGCGTATTACAACAAATCCCTAAGAACACCAAAAGGAACAGCAAAACAAAAAACCTACGGATATGAAAGGCTTGGAAATATTTATTTTAAAAATACAGAATACCTTCTGGCAAGTTCTTACTACGACAGCGTTTTAAAAGTTGCCAAAGATTCTAATAATTTAAGAATCAGGAGAATTAAAAGAAGATATAAAAGCCTGGAATCTTTGATCGCTTTTGAAAAAACACTGAAACACAATGACAGTATTCTGAAATTAGTATCATTGTCTAAAGAAGAGCAAATACAATTTTTTGAAAAGTATGTAGCGGAAATAAAAGCGGCCGATGAAGCTTTGGCTCAGCAACAACTAAACAACCTTTCCTTTGGAAGTGCTTTCGGCTCCGGATCTCAGCAATCCTTCGGCAATAAAGGAAAATGGTATTTCTACAATACCCAATCTATGGGTTTTGGAGAGGTGGAATTTCAAAGAATATGGGGAAACAGACCTTTGGAAGATAACTGGAGATGGTCCGATAAAACAAAAATTAATTTACAAAAAGACGACACAAAAGATACCGTTACTGTTGATAAAAGCAAATATGATGTAAATACTTATATAAGCAAAATCCCTACGGAAAAGAAAGAAATAGATTCATTAATCTATTTTAGAAATGAAGCATTGTTTGAATTGGGCCTGATATACAAAGAGCAATTTAAAAAACCGGATGCATCAACAAATTACTTGGAAAGACTATTGGAAAACCAACCTGATTCGAGTCTGGTTTTACCGGCAAATTACCACCTGTATCAATTATATAATAATGCAAATGATTTAAAATCAGAGAAATATAAAAATTATATTCTCGATAACTACGCCGATACGAAATTTGCACAGCTTATCAAATTCCCCGGAAAAGAAATAGAAGAAGAGGAAAAAGAATTGTCGGAAACAGAAAAGTTTTATAAGCAAATGTACTATCTGTATAAAGAAGATGAATTTGAAAATGTACTATGCGAAATTGATCAAATACTACCCACTATAGCAAATTCAAAATTAATTCCTAAATTTGAACTTCTAAAAGCATACGTCATAGGGAAATATCAAGGAGAAGCAACCTATAAAGAAGCACTGGAGTATGTTGCCATACAATATCCAAGAACAGAAGAAGGAAAAAAAGCAAAAGAAATATTAATTAGATTAAAAAAGTAACCCCAATGCTCAGCAATAAAGGGAAACCCAAAGTAACAAAAGTCATGGAGAGAAATGTAATAGCTAAAAACACATCGATTATTGGAGAGATTAAATCGGAAGGAGATTTCAGGATAGACGGAGTGCTAGAAGGAGCCTTAAAAACAAATGGAAGGATTATTATCGGAACAGATGGTTTTATCAAAGGGAAAGTAGATACAAATGATGCAGATATCGAAGGGAGATTTTCAGGAGAATTGACTGTAAATAAAACATTATCGCTCAAAGGCACAGCAAATATCTCCGGAGATGTGGTTACGGGAAAGTTATCTGTTGAACCGGGAGCTGTTTTTAATGCAACATGCTTAATGAAAGGAGCAGTTAAAGAACTCAGTCAGCAACATGATTCACAAAAAGCGACCATCGAACAAACAGCTTAAAAATATTGCTAAATTCTCAGGGTTAGGTCTTCAAATGATACTGGTGATTGGAGTAGGTGTCTTTTTAGGAATTGAGTTGGATGAAGTTTTTTCTAACTCATATCAGATTTTTACCCTTATTTGCTCACTGGTATTTTTAGGAATAGCCGTATACTATGTAGTCAAACAAGCTACACACCTTTCAAATTCCAAAGAAGAATAAATGATCAAAGACATCAGCGATTTTACGATTACATTACTCATTCTTTCCGGAATACTTCTGGGGACACACTACTATATTCTAAACCAGTTTGAAGATAAAATACTCAGTATTCCCATTTGGTCAATCTATCTGTTTCATACCATTTTAGTCTTGCTTTTTTACATAATCATACGATATAAAGATAAGCATACAAGTGAAAAGAGTTTTCAAACATTTATTATCTTAACATTTTTTAAAATGATCTTTATCCTTGTATTCTTAATTCCGCTGTTTCAAGGAAAATCCAAACACCCGGAAATAGAAGTATGCAACTTTTTTATCCCGTATTTTATCTTCTTGATTTTTGAAATTTTCAGCATCCGTAAATTTCTTAAAAAAAGAGAAAACATGTAGCTTATTTAGTTTGCTAATTTATGATAATGTACGTACCTTTGCAGCGAATTTTTAAGCAGGGTATTATTAATCATGACAGCAAATGTTAATCAGTATATACAAGACACTTTTAGTAAGCTTTTTTTTGATAACTCCTCTCTCTGTATTTTCTACTGAAAAAGATAGGATTCAAGAAAAACCCTTTAATACTTCAGAACTTATTTTTCATCATATCAAAGACAGCCATGGCTTCCATATCGCAGGCCATATTTCCATGCCGTTACCTGTTATTTTATGGACGGACAAAGGATTAGTTACATTTATGTCCGGTGAATTTCACCATGATACGGAAGGAAAAACAGTAGTGACCAAAAAAGGATTGAAGTTTGTAAATATTCACGAAAAAATATATCAATTAAACGAAGGAGCAACAACCGTTGAATTTGGTCAGGAATCTCGTCCGTTAAACGCAACAAGGCCTATAGACTTCTCCATTACAAAAAATGTTTTTTCTTTGTTTTTGTCTATTATAGTAATGCTTCTGGTATTTCTCACAGTTGCAAAATCATATAAAAAATCAACTACCGGCTTACCAACGGGTATAGGGAAGTTTATGGAACCTATTATACTGTTTATAAGAGATGAGGTAGCCATCCCTAATATAGGTAAGAAATACAACAGATATATGCCGTTCTTACTAACGCTGTTTTTCTTTATTTGGTTGAACAATATATTTGGCTTGATTCCTTTTTTCCCTTTCAGCAGTAATTTAAGCGGAAATATAGCCTTTACCATGACACTTGCTGCCGTTACATTTATCATTACACTTTTCAGCAGTAAAAAATACTATTGGAAGCATATGCTTTGGATGCCGGGATTGCCAATACCCATGAAATTATTTTTAGCTCCTATAGAATTTATGGGAATGTTTATAAAACCAATAGCCTTAACCATACGTTTGTTTGCAAATATAACTGCAGGACACATCATTGTTTTAAGTCTGGTTTCATTGACGTTTATTTTTCAAAATTATATCGTCGGAGCAGGGTCTGTATTGTTTGTAGTATTTATCAGTATTATAGAAGTGCTGGTAGTAGCTATTCAGGCCTATATATTTACCATGTTGTCGGCACTGTATTTTGGGCAGGCATTAGAAGAAGTACATTAATTAATTTTTTAAATATTTAAACTATGAGTTTAGCATTATTACAAGAAGCCGCAGTTAGCTATGGTGCTTTTGCAGCCATCGGAGCAGGTTTAGCTGCCATCGGTGGTGGAATTGGAGTAGGTAAAATTGGTGCAGCCGCTATGGAAGCAATGGCGCGCCAACCGGAAATGCAAGGAAAACTACAAGGTTCGGCAATCGTACTTATTGCCTTTATTGAGGCAGTAGCTCTTTTTGGAGTTGTAGTATCATTTCTTGTTGCAAAGTAAAACCAACAAACAAAGGTGTAATGGTTGGTTGCACCTTTGTTTAGTTCATTTTAAACTAATTAGTTAAACACATACATATGGATTTAATTACTCCGGAATGGGGACTTATCTTTTGGACGGGGATTGCGTTTTTACTCCTGCTTTTTATATTGAAAAAGTTTGCGTGGAAACCTATCTTAAATGCTGTAAATGAACGAGAAGAGAGCATAAAAGAAGCGTTGGCATCCGCAGAAGCAGCCAAAAAAGAAATGCAAAATTTACAAGCCGATAATGAACAGCTACTTAAAGAAGCAAGGCTGGAGAGAGATGCATTGATGAAAGAAGCCCGCGAAATAAGAGATAAAATAATTACCGAGGCAAAAGATGAAGCTAAAGAAGTTACAGCCAAGTTAATTCAAAATGCACAAACATCCATAGAACAGGAAAAACAAGCAGCTTTGTCGGCATTAAAACATCAGGTTGCCGAATTGTCCATAGGAATAGCAGAAACGGTTGTAAAGAAAGAACTAGCTTCCAAAGACGATCAACTAAAACTAGTTGAAGATTTATTACAGGATGTTACGCTAAAGTAAATGTTTTATGAAAGGAACAAGAGCTGCATTGCGTTACGCAAAGGCAATTTTAAATCTGGCAAAAGATGCCAAAAAAGAATCTGAGGTTAATGATGATATGCTGTTAGTAGCATTGACCATCTCAGAAAACAATGAATTGGATATAATGCTAAAAAGCCCCATCGTTAAGGCAGCAGACAAAAGCAATGTCCTTAAAGCATTGTTTGCAAAAAAGGTAAACAATATTACGTTAGGGCTGTTTCTTCTACTGGAAGAAAACAAACGTTTGGGTATTTTAGAAATGGTGGCAAACCACTATACGATTATTTATGACCACCTAAAAAGTATTGAAATTGCTAAAGTTACCACAGCAGTTCCGCTAACTAAAAACATTGAAAAAGAAGTATTGGAAAAGATTGTTGAGTTAACAGGCAATCAGGCAAGTATGGAAAACGTAGTAAATCCGGCTATTTTAGGAGGCTTTGTACTACGCGTAGGAGATATACAATACGATGCAAGTATCTCCAATTATTTAAATGAATTAAGAAAGGAATTTGATCACAGCGATTATATTCCAAAAATTTAAAATCAAATAGTTGAAATTATATGTTAGATATTACAAGTCAAAGCTTTGTTTATAGCATCCGGTATCTAGCGTCTAGTATCTAAAATCTAAAGTAGATGGCAGCAATCAAACCCGCTGAAGTATCAGCAATTTTAAAGCAACAATTAACCAATTTCGAGGCAAAAGCTACATTAAACGAAGTAGGAACCGTTTTACAGGTAGGAGACGGTATTGCCCGTGTATACGGATTATCAAATGTACAATACGGAGAGTTAGTGGAGTTTGAAAACGGACTAGAAGGAATTGTCTTAAACTTGGAAGAAGACAATGTCGGAGTAGTACTACTGGGGGCTTCTACTGCTATCAAAGAAGGGTCAACCGTAAAACGTACGGAAAGAATCGCATCTTTAAAAGCAGGAGAAGGAGTGGTAGGACGAGTGGTGGATACTTTAGGGAATCCCATTGACGGTAAAGGGCCTATTGAAGGAAAAACATTTGAAATGCCTCTGGAGCGCAAAGCACCGGGAGTTATCTATCGTGAACCGGTGACAGAGCCTTTACAAACCGGTATCAAATCTATTGATGCGATGATCCCAATAGGACGAGGGCAGCGTGAGCTGATTATCGGAGACCGTCAAACAGGAAAATCTACGGTTGCATTAGACACCATCTTAAACCAGAAAGAATTTTATGATGCCGGAAATCCCGTATACTGTATCTATGTGGCGATCGGGCAAAAAGCTTCTACAGTTGCAGCCATTGCAAGTATGCTGGAAGAAAGAGGAGCCCTCGCTTACACAACAATTGTTGCTGCCAATGCATCTGATCCTGCACCCATGCAAGTATACGCACCATTTGCCGGAGCTGCAATAGGGGAATACTTCAGAGATACGGGCAGACCCGCATTAATTATTTACGATGATCTGTCTAAACAAGCCGTTGCTTACCGTGAGGTATCGCTATTGTTAAGAAGACCTCCGGGACGTGAAGCATATCCTGGAGACGTATTCTACTTACACTCAAGGTTATTAGAACGTGCTGCCAAAGTAATTAATGATGATGCTATTGCCTCACAAATGAACGATGTCCCTCCCTCTTTACAAGGACAAGTAAAAGGAGGAGGATCTCTAACAGCATTGCCAATTATTGAAACACAGGCAGGAGACGTATCGGCATATATTCCAACCAATGTAATTTCAATTACCGATGGTCAGATTTTCTTAGAATCAGACTTGTTTAATTCAGGTGTTCGTCCGGCAATCAATGTGGGTATCTCAGTATCCCGTGTGGGAGGTTCTGCACAGATCAAATCAATGAAAAAAGTGGCAGGAACACTAAAATTAGATCAGGCGCAATACCGTGAACTCGAAGCATTTGCTAAATTCGGTTCCGATTTGGATGCCGCAACCATGAACGTAATTGAAAAAGGAAAACGCAATGTAGAGATCTTAAAACAAACACAAAACGACCCTTATACGGTAGAAGATCAGGTAGCCATCATTTATGCAGGGTCTAAAAACCTGTTAAAAGATGTTCCTGTAAATAAAGTAAAACAGTTTGAAAGAGATTATATTGATTATTTAAACGCAAAGCACAGAGACGCTTTAGATACACTAAAATCAGGGAAACTGACTGATGAGGTAATTGCAACACTGGAAAGTGCCGCAAAAGAAATTTCCGGTAATTACTAATAAGTTACGAGTGCTGAGTTATGGAATTATGAGTAAGTTGAATGAAAGCCTGATTAGAATAAAAAGTTTTCAATTTGCTTGTAAGATAGTGATGTATTGTGACACTCTTAAAAAGAATAAAGATTTTGAACTAGCCTCTCAGTTGTTACGAAGTGGAACAAGTATTGGAGCCAATACAAGAGAGGCCCAAAGAGGAGTTGGTAAAAAAGATTTTAAAAACAAGTTTGATATCGCTTTAAAAGAAGCGGATGAAACTAAATATTGGTTAGAAATTTTAGAAGCAACAAGAAGATAAGTACCTGATGAAATGAAAAGTAACTGTGAAGAGCTAATAAAAATATTGGTTTCAATCATCAAAAACTCATAACTTAAATTATGGCAAACTTAAAAGAAATACGTAACAGAATTAACTCCATAGGTTCAACGATGCAGGTTACCAGTGCTATGAAAATGGTATCGGCCGCAAAGTTGAAAAAAGCTCAAGATGCTATCACGACAATGCGCCCTTACTCATCTAAGCTAACAGAATTGTTACAAAATTTAAGTGCAACGCTAGACAGTGATGCAGGCGGAGTTTATTCCAAACAACGACCGATTTCTAAAGTATTGTTGGTCGTGATTACGTCAAACAGAGGCTTATGTGGTGGATTTAATTCATCCGTAATTAAAGAAACCATTAAAAATATCGAAGAAAATTATCAAGCACAGGAAGTCGATTTGCTGACAATTGGCAAAAAAGGAAACGATATTTTATCAAAAACGCATACTGTTATTGACAACAGAAATGATGTTTTTGATGATTTAACGTTTGATCATGTTGCTGAAATTGCAGAAAAAATAATGGCCTTATATGTGAATGGAGCTTATGATAAAGTAGAAATTGTTTATAACAGGTTTAAAAATGCAGCAACCCAAATATCGCAGATAGAGCAGTTCTTGCCCATTAAACCCGTAGAAAATAAAACAAATATAAATTCAGATTATATCTTTGAGCCCTCCAAAGAAGAAATTGTATTGGAATTGATTCCCAAATCATTAAAAACCCAGTTATACAAAGCCGTCAGAGATAGTTTTGCTTCTGAGCACGGAGCTCGTATGACGGCGATGCACAAAGCAACGGACAATGCAAAAGAATTACGCGACGATTTATTACTAACCTATAATAAAGCACGTCAGGCAGCCATTACGAATGAAATTCTGGAAATTGTCGGCGGAGCAGAAGCACTGAATAATTAGTGTTATTTTTTACTGTTTTAAAACGTTGACTCTTTTCAACTTGGAGCTTTCCAATTTTCAACTTTTTAACTTTCAACTATCTGATTCTAAATCTAATAACCTTTTATACGTTTCATCAGTATCAACATCAAAGAAAGGCACCTCAGAAGTTGACATTAAAATTTCATCTTGGTATTTATTTACTATGGATTTGGCTCCTTTCTCACCTGTTAACAAAGACAGTTCATGGAATAACGATTTATCAAAAATAGCAGGAACGCCGGAAAGATTTTTATAAGCTGTCAGGATGATTCTTTTTTTACTATTAGTGGCCAATGCTATGAGTTGTGTATACCGCTGTGTAGTTATTAAAGGCAAATCTCCCAATGTAACTAAAACCCTGTGAAAATCGTTTTTAGCAGCAATATATGCAACCCCTTTAGCCAGAGAATCTCCCATTCCTTTTTTCCAATCAGCATTTTTTATGACGGTAACAGGTTGGTTTTTAATAGATTGAAAAACACTCTCAACATATGCACCAATCATCACAAAAATCCCGGCATTTTTGATAGGGATTAATTGCTCAATTATATAATTTAAAAGTACTGTTTCTTTATAAGGCAGTAGTTGCTTGGGCTTTCCAAACCTTTCGGACGCACCTGCAGCAAGAATTAAAATAGCGGTTTTTGACATTACTGGTGGATTCCTACAGGTTTATCTTTTAAAAATAGCGGTTTTTGATTTCTCATAACCGCTAATATTTCGGCCATTATGGAAATGGCTATTTCCTGTGGTGTTTCCGCACCGATATTAATCCCGGCAGGGCCATGAATGTTTTCTATAAAGGGTTCATCCAAGTCAGGATAATATTCAAATAATTGGGTAATTAGCTTTTCTCTTCTACCGGCAGGACCTAATAAACCCAAATAAGGAATGTTTTTATCTCGTAAACTTCCCAGATACTTCAGGTCTTTGGCAAAACTATGTGTCATAATTACCACCGCTGTTTGAGCATCTGTTTTTTCTTTGGAAAATAGCTCCTCATCAATGCCCAAATAAGCAGAGGCTCCCGGAAAGTTTTCAATGGACTTAGACTCATCCGGCGGAGCCACAATAGTAACCTCCCAACCGGTATTGACCGCATATGTACACAAAGCCACTGCATCGTGCTCACAACCTACAATGAACAATTTATATCCGGGAGCTATTGTTTGATGAAACTCATCTAACAAAGGGTCGTCTGAAAAGTTATTAAAAACAGGATAAGCATCATCTGAAAATACAAAAGTAGAATACCCTTTATCCCTGGGCACCTCTTGTTTGGAAAATTTGGTTTTTATATCAAATGGCTCTCTGGACTTCCATTGCTTTTCAAAAGCATCGTAAAAATTAACCGGAGGGTTAAAAGGTTCAATAAGAATATACAAAACTCCTTCACAACCTAACCGATATCTGCCATCATAGCATATTAACTTCGGAATAGCTGTTTTAAAAACACTTTGTGCCTGTCGCAAAATTTCTTTTTCTATACAGCCACCACTCACCGCGCCGGTCATTTTTCCATTTTCCTGAATACTCATTCTCACTCCGGGCTTTCTATACGAAGAACCTTCTAAAGCCACTACGGAAACAAAAACGGTTTTCAGGTTGTTTTCTCCCGAAATTTGCGCAGTACGGATGATCTCTTTTAGTTCGTGCAACATAGTTCATCATTTTTATTTTTCTCAAAAAAATACAGTTGAAAAGTCAGAAAGTCAGAAAGTCAGAAAGTTGAAAAGTGTAAAGTAAAAATCTTATATTTTTAACTTTGAGAACTTTAATACCAACTTTCCGATGTATCATAAATTTTATTTATAGTGCTATAAGAAAAATTGATGATACAACACTTATAATCAATACTTTAACAAATCCCGAATCCGGAATTTAGAACTTGAAACTGTATAAAACACCAAAGTACAAATTTTAGAGAACTCATTTAATTTTTTTTGATGAGTAATTTTATTTTCAAATTACCCTTTTTTATACCGTATAGCATTTCTTACCAAATTTCAGCAGATCACAACCACTTATAAAGTTTTAACTGCCGGTTTCTCAATTCTACTTGCAGTACATGGTAATCCACAGTAATTTTTAGGCTGAATTTCAACTGTAAAAGATATTATTTTAACAATGAATAAAATCAGCTTACCCATTTCCATTATTGCCGTATTGCTTTCTGTGGTTTCTTTTTTTTACAACAACTCAAGTTCGGGTCAGGTATACGTAGATGTCAATAAACTCATAGAAGGCTACAACCGTCACTACTAACACCGTAAATGGTATCGGAGATTCAAGGGAAATCAAAAGACACCAGTCTGGACAACAATCCAAGCTTGGTAGATTATGATAATTATAACGTACAAGGGCAGGGAATTTCAGGCAATATGTCTCCCGTCAATCTTAGAAATTATCCTTTGTTGAGCTACAACAATGACTTTCAGAAACAGGGCCTGAGCTATTTGGATATCAACTGACGAGTGGTTGTGGAGAATCAGAATTGCCACTGAATTACAAAGCAAAGCACCTTGTAATAAGATTCTAATGTCAACCATTGTAGCAGTGATTCCACCAACACTTATAAGGTGGTAGCCGATAACTTCATTTTTATTATTCAAGTAAAGAGCATAAAAATGTTCCCTGTAATTGATTTGTGATATTGGCAAAATCTGACGAATGACTTTGGATGTGTCACTGGAAGATTTGATGCAGCGAAATTGAATTTGTAATTTCTTTTTATAGCTTAGTTGAACTTCGCCAAAAGTATTTGATATAGCATTTTGTTTTCCCATCGAACATGATTTTAAGATTATTTGGCTTTTTAAATCGAAAGGAAAAGTTTTGCTATGAGGAATTGGAATAACATTTACAGAATAAATGTTTATGCCGAGAAATATCGTAGGCAAAGCTTTGATTAAAGGTTATTTTTGACAAATAAGCCTTAAAAAAAAGTATGAGAAAACAAAATGAAAGTCCTTACTAAAATCAAGATGAATTAAGTGTTGGAAATTTACTTTTGTTACATTCATTATAGGGATACAAATATTTTTAGGTATCTTAAAAACGATTTTTCAAGAGCCTCAATTTTTAACTATGGCATTTTATTCTGATAGCAATTGGTTAATTCTTTTTGACTAACATAAATTACTGGAAACCTGTGTTTGGTAAGCTAAAGGTTTTATCCCCAATAATCATAAATTTTTCATAAAAATTTTGTTTAACACATTTTTTTCTAGCTTTGCACTGAATAGAGATTGAAAAAAGTTCTATGAGTATTTCCATTTCATAATAAGCGACTAATAAATTAACCCCTTTTTTCAGGGCCTTTGGTTTTTATGTAAAAGAAACTCTGCTTTTTTCAAGATTACTAACATTAATTTTAAATTTTTATTCTATGAAAAAAGTATTCTTATTGGTTGTGTTATTGTTTTTCACCCTTCTCTGTTTTAGTCAAAACCCTGATGAATTTGAATTACAGAGTTATGAAAATAATGTTAAAACCATTATTTCGCCTACTGTATCTTCTTTAGGAAGTTATTCATATGCACCAGTTAGTTTAGCCAGAGGAGAAACTAATATTTCTATCCCAATATGGAATATTACTGGGAATAGTATTTCATTGCCTATAAGTATGTCATACCGTCAAGGAGTAAAAATTGAAAACACATCTGAATATACAGGTCATAATTGGAGTTTAATGGCAGGAGGTGTTATAACAAGAAGAGTTCTTGGGGAAGTCGATCCATTTCCTAGGTTAGATTTGGCAAATCCATTAACGTATCAAGAAACTATAAGTGTAGATTCTAGGCAGTATGATGTCGCTCCAGATGTTTTTAGCTATAATTTTAGCGGTTATACGGGGCAGTTGGCATTGAAAAATGATTTAGTTACTCCATATTTCATAAAGGAACAGCGTAATTGGAAATTTGTGCTTAATAATGATGTAATAGAAATAACAACAGAAGATGGAACTAAATATATTTTTAGAGATACAGAGACATCTACTATTGAAAGAGAGGGTGGGCTTATATTACGAGGAGGACATAATCGTTGCCTGGTTTCTATCTGAAATAATTTCATCATCTACAAATGAAAAGATTACTTTTGAATACACTAGTCATACAATTAATTACCCGATTTTAGGTAATAATTCTTTAGAGATTGATCCAGCTAGTAATTCTGCTGTTAAGGTTCAAGAATATATTATTTATCCAGATATTTCTACAAAAAGAGTTCGCCGTATAAACCTAATATCAAATGATGTTAAAATTAGTGAAGTTGTTTTTGATTCAAATAAATCCCGAAATGATATATCAGGAAATGCCTTAAGTAAGATTTCTGTTTTTCAAGGAAATACACTTCTTAAATATTTTAATGTCAACATAGAAAATGTAAATAATGAGAGAATTTTCTTAGAATCAATTCAGGAGTTTTCAGGGGATGGACTTTCTTCAAAACCACCTTATGAATTTGAATATATCAATGAAAACTTATTGCCCGGTCGGATGGAATATCTAGCAGACCATTGGGGATATTATAGTGCAAATGGAACAGAATTTCCATACTTAGCTCAATTTCCATGGAGAAGCGCAAAATCCAAAGAACCTAGTGATTATGCAATGTACGGGTCACTTAAAAAAATAGTATTTCCTACGGGGGGTCTAATACGTTTGAATATGAATTAAATGAGTATTACGATGATAATTTACAGGTGTCCGTTAAAGGAGGTGGAATAAGAGTGAAGTCACAGCAAATATCAAGCGAGAATAATACACATACTATTTATTATAACTATGATGCGCATGATCAACTTGGTAATTCATTAAATAGGAGTAATGGGCAAATCAGCGAAAAGCCTATAACCCATTTATTTACACCAAGAGGTCAGTATAAAGATTTTCAACCCTACTCTTTTGGGTTAGTAGTGTCATGTGAGCAAGATGATAGCTGGGGATTAGGAACAAATAATTTGTTTGCTAAAACTGGAGCTATTCAATATACAGCTGGTCCAGTGTTTAATTGTACTGATAAGATTGATATATACAGTAGATATACCGTAAAATCAAAGCCTTATCAAATTGGAAACTCTACAATTGTATATAAACAAGTAAGGCAAGAAGAGGTTGGCAGAGGATTTAAAGTTCATAGCTTTCATGGGTACACTCAAAGTGAGATAAAAATGAATATTGATGTTACATATCAAAGTGGTTCGCACGTTAACATGGCTTATGGGCCCGATGATATGAATGCAAGCTACGGATGGCCATATACGGGTGTTTTTCTTACTAATTCTACGGTGGGTAAGCCTGAATCTGTCTCTACATATAGAATTAACGAATCTGATGTTCCTGTTTTGCTGAAAAAAGAAATGTTTGAATACATGATTGATTCCAAAGAAATTTTAAGAACGGGTATTGTAGAAAACCTGTTTGGCATTGTATTCACTGGAGTTAGCCATCTAAATAAAGAATTTTGTTTAATGGAGAGTAAAACTTCTATTACATATGACAATGATGGAAATAATCCTGTTACCAATAAAATTGAATATGAATATAATCCATATAAAACTCATTTTTTACCTGTTAAAATAACAACTACTAATAGTTTAGGAGGTCAAATTACCAAAAAATTCAAATATTCTATAGATTATTCTAATGATGATTTTGGTTATTCATCTTCAATTAATATTTCGGATTTAAAAGCTAAAAATATTTTTGGCCCTATTGAAGAACAAAAATGGGAAGCACAATCAGGTAATTTAGCACGAGAATTAATTCAAGCAAACCTCTATATTTATGATAAGGTCTCTAATGAAGATTTATACCAACCCATAAAAATATTAAATTTTGAAAACATTAACTTATATTCAGGTTCATATTTCAGTGCAGAATTGAATAGAAATGGATACCCTAAAATTGATTGGTTTAACGATTATACCAATGCCTCATACGATCTCAAACAGGAAATAGGTTATTATGATTCTGGAAACATCAAACATATAAGTAAGAAAGACGGTTCTAAAACATACTATATATGGGGATATAATAATTCACAACTTTTTGGCTATTTCGGAGTGACCATGCCACTGATTTCGGTCAAACAGTGCCACTCATAGAAGTATTGCAATAATAGTTAAAATTTAGTTTTTATCATTTTGTAAAATGGTTTTTCTCATTGATTCACCTTCGAGCATTATTCTATGTGATGAGTTGACGATACGGTCTAAAATGGCATCAGCAATAGTACCTTCTCCTATAGTTTCATACCAAGCTGACACAGGTATTTGTGATGCTATTATAGTTGATGATTTTCCATGTCTGTCATCTATAATATCCATTAACGCCTCACGAGCATGATTATCAAAACTCTGAATCCCAAAATCATCAAGTATTAAAAGTTCAACTTTTAAGATTCTATTAAGTTCTCTGAGGTAGGTTCCATCAATTTTACAAAGTTTTAGTCTTTTAAACATTCTGGCAGTATTTTGATACAGTGTTTTTATGTTGTAACATACAGCTTTGGTGTCCCAAAGCTTGTGCGATATAGCTTTTACCTACGCCAGATGCACCTGTTATAATAATATTTTCCTGTCGTTTAAGGAAGTCTAATGTGACTAAGTGGACTTGCTACATTTAGAGTGACAAAGAGTTAAGCTAATTTTATCTAAAATAACTTAACCATATGAAACGAAGAAAATACAGTAAAGAGTTTAAAATTAAAGCAGTAGAATTAAGCAATGTACGAGGTAACACAAAGCAGATTGCCATGGAATTGGGAATCAGTGCAGATCTTATTTACAGATGGCGTAGAGAATTAGAACAGCGTCCTGATTTAGCTTTTAGCGGTAATGGCGTCAACAACTCACAGAAGATCAGAAAGAGTTAGAGCGATTACGTAAACAGCTCAAGGATGTTACCATGGAGCGGGATATCTTAAAAAAGGCCGTGAGCATCTTCTCCAAGAGCGATCGGAAGTATTGAAATTTATCAAAGATTACAGTAGAGAATATCCGGTTGGGAAGATGTGTAAAATTTTTAAAATTAGTAGAAACAGTTATTACAGGAGTAAGAATTATGTTCCATCAGATAGAGATGGAAAAAATCGTATGCTACTCTCTGAGATTCACCGTATCTGTGAGCGAAGTAAATCTACTTATGGAAGTCCTAGAATTACAGAGGAACTCAAAGCTAAAGGGTTTAAAGTATCTAGGTCTAGGGTAGCACGATTGATGAAAAAACACGGGATTAAAGCAGTTCGTAAAAAGAAATTTGTTGTCACGACAGATTCTAAGCATCAATATCCGGTAGCTGATAATGTATTGGATAGAGATTTTAAAGCTACCGCTGCTGCACAGAAATGGGTTTCTGATATTACCTATTTAAAGCCTGCACAAGGATGGCTGTACTTAACGGTAATTATTGACCTGTTTGATCGTAAAGTCATTGGTTGGTCTTTGAGCAATGGACTCAAAGCAAGACAAACTATCATTGCTGCATGGAGAATGGCTGTAAACAACAGAATGCCTTGTGAAGGTATGATTTTTCATTCTGATCGAGGTGTACAATACGCATCTCATGCGTTTGTTAATATCCTTAAAAGTTATCATGTAACACCCAGTATGAGTAGAAAAGGAAACTGTTGGGATAATGCAGTAGCTGAATCTTTTTTTAAAACAATCAAAACAGAACTAATGATAGACAATAAGTTTATATCCAACAAAAGTCTTCAAATTAAAGTCTTTGAATACATAGAAACTTGGTACAACAGATACAGAAGACATTCTGCTCTTGGTTACAAAAATATCATCGAATTTGAAAAATTATATCAAATCAAAAATGTAGCTTAACTTTTTGTACCATTTTTTGTTGCATATCCAGTTCCTAAACTTATAATTAACTGGAATTTTTAAATTTTCTCCTTCATATAGAAAAGTTCTGCCAGAAGAACAAAAGAAGCTCGCAAAACTACATTCGATAGCTTCTTTATTATAATCTATTCCTGTTTTAAAATATTTTAGTCGAAGTGTTAAACTACTTTTCTTAGATAAGAGATATTCTACTCCCCCGCCAAAATGGATTTTGAAATCAGAGTTCACTTTATTCAAACCGGATTCAAATAAAACGAACATCTTATTTTCATCCTGAGAACTGGCTGCTACAGTAAAAAATATAAGCATCACATAAAAAAGTAATTTTTTCATAATTTCGGATGGTTGATATTAATAATTTGCATTTTTAGTATTAGAACATTGGAAGTAATAGGTATTTTGTCCGGATTTTTAATTATTGTTAACTTTGTTATATATTGTTTAAAATTTGTATTGGAAGATTATATTGCTGTAATATGCATTCACTAAAGAGTTTAGATTCATATTGGGGGTTTAGTCCAATTCCAAAATGCTTTCCGGTATAAAAAATCAGTTTCACTCTGAACGGAAAACCAATAGTTGATTTTTTGCTCCCAGAACGCTCATACCCTAAATATCCTAACCCCAAAATGCCCCTCCAGTTTTAGCCAATTATTTATATCTATTTGTCTTCCATAGGTTAAATTCATTTCACAATAAGTTTTTCTAATCCCAAAGAAAAAACCCCTATGACCAAAGCTTGAATAGAAAGAGAAAAGGTTTTTATTTAGCTCAGTCGCTAAATCGAGATTTAGATTATTTCTGATTTCAGTACCGGGTAATGAACTGATTAAACCAATACCAGCACTTGTAGATTTTAGCTTGAATTTGCGTTCTTGTGCAAAAATAAAAGTAGTGTTCAGGTAAATTAAAACGATTGTCAGAATATTTAAAAATAGTTTGTTCATTTTTTTGGTTATAATTGTTACTGATAATTTGCGTTAGTATTTCGTATTTACAGGTGGTTGTGGGTAACAACCGTTTTTTTAATGTCAAATCTTAACTTCGGTTATTGCTATCATATCACTCTCTTTTTGTTTTTACGTGATTTCTTTAAATTAATCACTACCGCTGTATTACGAATCGCAATTCTTCGAAGGCTATAACATCGGAAAGGCAACATACACAACCTAAGTAACCCGCTATTCATAAATAACAGGCGTTTATTTATGAATAACAGGTATAAAATTAGTAACAGAAAATCGAGTGTCGGAAACTTCTGTAAAATAGAGCTAGCTACTGTGTTTATTGATTTGACTTCAAATTTCTTATATTGAACTCGTTTCAACTAAACTCATTCCATTTTCAAAAAAAAGCAAAGACACTAAATAACATCTTGTAATAGTGGTAAAAAAAATATCTTTGTATAATGAGATATGATTCTTAATATGATTAAAGATTTCTTTAATTTCTTTTTGTTGTTGAGTGCATTACATGGTTTTTTGTTCTGTACTGTTCTTTTTTTCTCAAAGAATGGTAAAAAAAGAAGTATTGTTTTCATTAATTTTTTAGTACTTGCCATATCCTTAAATAATTTTCAGTCATGGGTTTTAGCAAAAAGTTTTTTTCAGGAGCATCTTTTTTTAAGATATTTTGAAATACCATGGCATTTTTTGGCAGCTTCTTTTTTTTATATGTTTTTGATATATTATTTGGAAATTGAAAAAAAATATTTTAACGTATTAAAAGTTGTCCTATTCATTTTTAGTTTTCTGTTACTGGTTAGATTTGGCTTTTATTATGCTGACTATGGAGTTCAGGAAATTGCCCCTTATTTTAAAAAGTATACGGTAATTGAAGAAGTTTTAAGTATTATTTTGTCTTTAGCTGTTTTTGGTTATTCTTACTATTTGTACAGACTTGTAAAAAATGACAAAACAGCATCTAATATAATAAGCTTTGATAATTTAAAATGGATCAATACATTTTTTAGACTGGGGTTGTTAGGCTATCTGTTTTGGATACTTCCTTTAATAATTACTATTTATTTGAATTTTAACATATTTTTGCCATCCTATTACCCTTTACGAGTTTTCACCACAATTCTAATTTATTGGTTAGGATACCAATCGGTCATGCAGATAAGAGTATTAAATGAAAGAAAATATCTGCGCAAACATTTAAATTCGTCCTCTGCAAAAAAAATAATACGGAAACCCATTATTGATAGCTCATTACAAAAAGAATTTAATGATAAATTAAATATACCGGACGAAATTACAGACAGTGTTTTAAGAGCTTTGGATGTATTTGAAAAACATCAAGAGTATACTTCACCGCAAATAACATTAAATTTTTTGGCAAAGAAATTTAATACCAATACCAATTATTTATCGAAAATCATCAATCACTATAAAAAAACATCTTTTACCAACTATTTAAATACGCTAAGAATTGATAATATTATTAAGGAACTCAAAGAAAACCCTATCATCCGAAAATTTACAATAAAAGCCATCGCTCAGGAAGCAGGCTATAATAATGCTGATTCTTTTTCTAAAACTTTTTTTAAATTAAAAGGCATTAAACCTTCGGATTATATCAAGAATATGGAAAAGAATACTGGAAATTAGCTACCTATACCATTAGTACTCTTTATATTTTTAACCCGGTTTAAGCAAAAAACGAACAGGTAATACTTATACCAGTAATTTCAAGTGATAAATGGTATTACGCAAACCGAATCGATTTCGAAGGTTGAATTTTAGTAATCACATAGGAAGGAATCAGTAACATTAAAAAGCATAAAATGAGGGTTCCTGAATTTAAAAATAAGATATTCCAAAAACTCATATACACCGGTACTGAGGAGACATAATAAGTCTCCGGGTTTAATGTTATGAAGCCGGTATATTTTTGTATAAATAGCACGGTTAACCCAATAAGGTTCCCAAAAAAGAGTCCCTTTAAGATCAGATAAGAAGCGTTATATAAAAATATTTTCCGAATGCTCGTATCAGAGCTTCCCAACGACTTTAAAATTCCCACCATTTGTACCCGTTCTAGTATCAATACCAGCAAGGCGGTAATCATATTAATTCCGGCTACAAGAATCATCATAACAATGATGAACCACACATTATTATCAAATAATGCAATCCATTCAAAAATAGCAGGATAAGCTTCTACAATAGATATTGCATTTAAAGTAACAGGAATTTCTTTGTAGATGGTTTTGCTTTTTTCTTCAATTTGATTAAAGTCTTCCAAAATTACTTCAAAGCCTCCAACTTCTTCATTTACCCTCCACTTATTTAGCCGTTGTACTTCTTTGATATCTCCAATCATCACAGTTTTATCAAATTCTAAAAAACCGGTATCATATATTCCTTTGATATGATATTTTCTGACAGATGGCAGGCTATTCTTTTTATCCTTAAAGAAGGTTGCCGTAATGGTATCATTCAGTTTAAGTTGCAGGTTGTCTACAAAGGTTTTTGATAACAAAACATCTTTAACCCTACGCTGATTGTAATCCGGCAAATCTCCTGCTATCAAATATTCTTTAAAAAACGTCCAGTCATATGATTTGGAAACTCCTTTAAAAATAATTCCTTCAAAGTCAGTAGCTGTTTTTATCAATCCTGCCCTGGTGGCAAAAACCTGTACTTTTTTAATTCCGTCGACATTCGGAATGGTTGGAAAAAAATATTGATTTTTAGAAATGGGTACTAATGAAATTCCCGAGTTGTTATTGTCAAAGTTCGTAATTTGTATATGGCCTTTAAAACCGGATATCTTATTGCGAATTTTATGTTGCAACCCTGTTGTAGTGGCCGTTGCAATCAACATAACAGTAATTCCCAGTGCTATGGCAATAATGGCTATTTTTATTATTGGTGCTGAAATACTATTTTTATACTCTTTTCCCGCAATGATGCGTTTTGCAATAAATAACTCGTAATTCAATCCTATGGTGTTTATACTGCGTAAAAGTACATATTTATTCTTGCTTTTTCTGATGCCTTTTCAGCTAATGGTTTGTGATCAGTTACCTCAAAAAGATGCCCGGATAAAGACAGGAGCTGAAAGAATCGCAAGGTATCTTCCTAAACTAAGAAATAAAAAGGTAGCTGTAGTTGCCAACCAAACATCCGTTATAAAAAAGCAGCGGGGAGAACACAGGTTCACGCATCTGGTAGATAGTTTACTTTCTTTAAAAATCAATATTAAAAAAGTGTTTGCTCCCGAACATGGATTTCGCGGAAAAGCAGATGCCGGAGAATTTATACAAAATACTACAGATACAAAAACAGGATTGCCTGTTATTTCTTTATATGGAAAAAACAAAAAACCCTCTAAAAAACAACTAAAAGGAATTGATATTGTCATTTTTGATATTCAGGACGTAGGAGCTCGTTTTTATACCTATATTTCTACATTACATTATATGATGGAGGCTTGTGCCGAATCCGGAGTCTCTCTGATAGTTCTTGACAGGCCCAACCCTAACGGACACTATATTGACGGCCCCGTTTTGGAAAAAAAACACATGAGTTTTGTGGGAATGCATCCCGTTCCCGTAGTATATGGTATGACTATAGGGGAATATGCACAACTCATAAACGGTGAAAAATGGCTGGCAAACAAAATAAGATGTAAATTAACAGTGATCCCTTTAAAAAACTATACCCATGATTCCGAATATAGCCTGCCTGTAAAACCTTCTCCAAACTTACCAAATGATAAAGCCATTAACCTTTACCCCAGTTTGTGCTTCTTTGAAGGGACCAATGTAAATGCAGGACGTGGTACTGATGAACAATTTCAAATTTACGGATCTCCGTTTTTAGATAAAAAAGGGTTTTCATATACTCCTAAAGCAAATGAAGGAGCAAAATATCCAAAACATCAGCATATGATTTGTTACGGCGAAGATTTAAGGAATACGAAAAAACTAGATGTTCTCAACCTGTCTTGGCTGATCAAAGCGTATCGACAAAATAAAACAAAATATTTCTTCAATGCATTTTTTACCAAATTGGCCGGAACAAAAAAATTACAAGAACAAATAGAAAAAGGAATTTCCGAAGAAGAGATAAGAGCTTCCTGGAAAAAAGCTCTGGAAGATTTTAGAAAAAAGCGCGAAAAATATTTAATTTACAAATGAAGTTGTAACTCGTTTAGGGACCCTAGCAAAACTATCGGCTTTATATATTTTAAAAAACCTCGTGTGTTGACTATAAGAGATGATAGGGTTTGACATTATCGGCGAATTTTTTCATATTCGGAAAAATAGCAAAATAGTTTTTGTAGAAAATCAAAAATGTCATACATTTGCACCTCACGTAAAGTTACGATGTAAAGATTAATAAAATGTCCAGAGTTTGTGAATTAACAGGTAAAAAAGCGATGGCAGGAAACAACGTTTCGAATGCTTTAAACAGAACGAAGAGAAAATTTAATGTAAATCTGATGACGAAGCGTTTTTATATTCCGGAAGAAGATAGGTGGATTACCTTAAAAATATCTGCATCGGCTTTAAAGAATATTAATAGAAAAGGGATTTCCGCAGTACTTAAAGAAGCAAGAGCCAAAGGTTATTTAACGAAATAATAATTCCCTAAACAAAACTCAGCGAGATGGCAAAAAAAGGAAATAGAATTCAGGTAATTTTAGAGTGTACAGAACATAAAGCAACGGGTAAACCGGGTACTTCCAGGTATATTACTACCAAGAATAAAAAGAATACGCCGGATAGAATTGAAATTAAAAAATTCAACCCCATTTTAAAGAAAATGACAGTTCATAAAGAAATTAAATAAAAGCAAGTCATGGCAAAGAAATCAGTAGCATCTTTACAGACAGGTTCTAAGAGGTTAAGTAAAGCAATTAAAATGGTAAAATCTCCGAAAACCGGAGCATATACATTTGTTGAAGCTATTATAGGCCCTACACAAATAAATGACTTTTTCGCTAAAAAGTAATGTCTTAAAAAATAGTATAAAGCTACTTTCCATACAGGGAGTAGCTTTTTTATGCGGTTTATTTCCGTAATTTTGATGTTGTAATACAGTCTTTAGTTAGAAAGTGTAAAAGTCGGAAAGTTAAAAGTTACAGATTTTTTGAATCTGCTTGAAACGTTCTAAATAAAATTCCAAAGAGACTTACACTTTTCAACTTTCTAACTTTTACACTGTACTTTTTTGAAAAAGTTTAAACGAGTTCAATATGATCTGCAAATAAAACAGACGATGAGTTTTTTTGATAAAATATTTACAAAAGAAAAAAAAGAAACCTTAGACAAAGGATTAGAAAAATCCAAATCGAGTTTCTTCACCAAACTATCCAAAGCAGTAGTCGGAAAAACAAAAGTAGATGATGATGTGCTGGATAATTTGGAAGAAGTATTGGTTTCATCGGATGTAGGAGTAGCTACTACCTTAAAAATTATTGAAAGAATTGAAGCTCGTGTTGCAAAAGATAAATACTTGGGAGTAGATGAATTAAACCATATGTTAAAAGATGAAATAGCAAGCCTGTTATCTGAAAACCATACAGGGAATGATACCGGTTTTACAATTCCATCTTTTTCTGCTGACAGGAAAGAGGCTAAAAATCCGTATGTTTTGATGGTAGTAGGAGTAAATGGGGTAGGTAAAACCACCACTATAGGAAAGCTTGCATCACAATTTAAAAAGCAAGGCCTAAAGGTAGTGCTGGGAGCCGCAGATACCTTTAGGGCCGCAGCTATTGATCAATTACAAGTATGGGCAGATAGAACAAATGTATCCATTATCAGGCAGGAAATAGGGTCAGATCCCGCTTCCGTAGCTTTTGATACATTGACATCGGCAGTTTCTCAACATGCGGATGTCGCCGTCGTAGATACGGCAGGACGCTTACATAATAAGGTCAATTTAATGAATGAGTTGACAAAGATTAAAAGAGTCATGCAAAAAGTAATACCCAATGCCCCTCATGATGTATTGCTGGTATTAGACGGCTCTACAGGTCAAAATGCTTTTGAGCAGGCCAAACAATTTACGAAAGCTACGGAAATAACCTCTCTGGCAGTTACCAAACTGGACGGAACGGCCAAAGGAGGAGTTGTTATCGGCATTTCAGACCAATTTCAAATACCTGTAAAATATATAGGTGTAGGAGAGGGGATAGACGATTTGCAGGTATTTAACAAATACGAGTTTGTGGATTCTTTTTTTAACAGGTAAATCTATCATATGGAAAAACAACAAACAGACAAAGGATTTTCAATTTATCACGATTTTGTTATTCACGCATCTGCAAAAGCTGTTTTTGATGCAATTACACAGCCAAAGCATCTAAACAATTGGTGGCCCTTAACCTCTTCCGGAACACCTGAAGTAGGAGAAGTTTATAATTTCAATTTTACAGATGCTTATAATTGGTATGGAAAAGTTACAGTGTGTAAAAACAATACATCTTTCCATATAAAGATGACAGATGCTGATCCGGATTGGAATCCGACTACTTTCGGTTTCGATTTAAAAGAAGATAACCATTCCGTTGCTGTTCAATTTAGTCATACGAGATGGCCTGTATGCAATCACCATTTCAAAAGATCTTCTTTTTGTTGGGCAATGTTACTGAACGGACTTAAAAATTATGTTGAAAAAGGCACCATCATTCCTTTTGAAGAAAGAGAATAAGCTATTTATACATTCATTTTTCTCAGTGTTTTAAAAAGGTTAGGCAAACTTTTAACTTGAGACTTTCAAACTTTAAACGCTATTACTATCTAACCCGAATCTCATCTACAAAAATCCATGACCGTCCGTCATGCTTATATCCCGGGTGCCATTCGGGGAGCTTGCCCGGTTTTTTGGCAATGACTTTGATATATTGATATCTTTTTGATGGTTGTTTGAAATACATTTTTTTAATTTCAATTTCTTCCGAAGGTTTTGCAGCTGCTATCCTGCGTGTCCCATCCATTTGCTTAAAGTTTATACCGTCGTTAGAAACCCGGCATTCAACACTTGTGGGGAAAAATATCCAACTGCGCTGATCTTGTAAAAAATTTATGTCAACCATATGTACTCTTTTTTCTTTCCCCAAATCCACAATCGCAACCACATCTTCATCCTGATAGCCTTGCCAGGTTCCCGTTCTAAAATCTTTTGTTCCGATGATTCCGTCGATCAGCGCATTATCACCACCGGCATTGTACTGATTTGCATACCTTGTTTTTAATTCAATCTTAATATCCGGATCTATTTTGTAAAAATCGGTCGTGATAACAGCACTTTTATTTTTTCCTTTCTGTGCATAGGTTTTTAATATAGCTTTTTCCGAAACCCGGAAAGGCTTTTCGTAAAGTACAAAATCATCGCCAAAAGAATAAAATATTTCAGCTTCTGTATCTGCGGTTTCCAATACAACTTCCGTACTTCCTTTGAATGCCACATTGCCTTTGGTAATAAATGGAGCCGGAACAATTTTGTGTTCTTTGATTTCTGTTATCGGAACAAATGGGTTTTGGCTTCCCCACTCCGACGGTTCATCGGACATTTTAAAAACCAAACTTCCTCCATTCACAATATCCCTGTGATGAATATAGGAAAACGGATATTTTTTCCCGTTCAAATAAACGGCTTTAATGTATTTATTTTGTTTGGATAAGGATTCGGCCACTATGGTAAATAACCTTCCATTCTCTAAGTGGATAGTAGCTTTGTCAAACAAAGGCGTTCCGATAATGTATTGATTGGATGCCGGAGTTACCGGATAAAATCCCAGGGAACTAAAAATATACCAGGCACTCATCTGACCACAATCTTCATTTCCCGAAATTCCATCCGGAGCATTGGTGTACAATGTTGTTAATATCTGATAAACTCTTTCTTGTGTTTTATGAGGTTTATTTACAAAATTGTACAAATATGCCATATGATGACTCGGTTCATTTCCATGTGCATACTGACCAATCAGCCCTGTGATGTCTGCCTGATTCCTCCCTGAAGTTTCCTGCTTTGCCGTAAACAATTTGTCCAGCTGATTTTCCAAAGCCTGCTTTCCTCCCAACAGTTCCATAAATCCGCTGATGTCTTGCGGAACATAAAAGCTATACTGCCAGGAATTGGCTTCCGTATAATTGAAATTCACCTCATACGGGTCAAATGGTGCAAACCAGGTGTTGCGAAAACGCCCTCGCATAAATTGACTTCCAGGGTCAAAAACATTTTTATAAAACTGCCCTCTTTGGGAATAGATTTTATAATCCTCCGATTTGTTCATGGCTTTGGCCATTTGCGCAAGAGTCCAGTCATCATAGGCATATTCCAGGGTTTTGGAAACGGATTCCGATTCTTTTTCTACCGGGATAAATCCAAGTTGTTTGTAGCTCTTCAGCCCCAATTTATCTCTGGTAGCAGAATGTTTCATCGCTTCCAGAGCTTTCTCCGTATCCGTATTCCCGAATTCCTTTTAAATATGCATCTGCAATCACAGGAACAGCATGGTAACCAATCATACAGCCCGTATAACATGCAGACAAATCCCAAATGGGCATAATGCCGCCTTCCTCATATTTTGCTAAAAAGGTATTGATAAAATCATTCGTTCTCTCTTGTTCTAAAATGGTATATAACGGGTGCGCGGCCCGATAGGTATCCCATAAAGAAAATACTGTATAGTATTCAAAATCAACTGTTTGATGAATTTCCAAATCCATTCCGCGATAACGCCCGTCTACATCCTGATACAGATTAGGAGCTATCATCGCATGATACATCGAGGTGTAGAAATTGGTTTTATAATCTTCGTTTGAACTTTCGATCACCACTTTTTCCAATTGCTGTTTCCAGGTATTTTGCGCATTGCTCTTTACCTGCTGAAAAGTTCTTTTTCCGATTTCTGCCTCCAAATTGTTTTTAGCCCCTTCAACATCCACCGGGCTGATTCCTATTGAAATAATAACGGGTTCATTCGTTGGATTGTGCAATTCAAAACCTGCAATGCTTTTGTCTTCATTGTATTCAACAGATGTAATCGGATGCGAAAAAACCATATGGTAAAACAGCATTTGTCGGGTAGCCCAGGCTTTTGAATGACGATATCCGGAGATGGTATATGCATCTTCTTTATGAATTTGGAAATCTAGCAGTTTATCCCTGTGTTTCAAATCTAACATCACTATTTGATGTTCGCCGGACGGAAATTGATATTTGTGCATTCCGCTTCGTTTGGAAACCGTGAGTTCCACGTCAATTTTTGTGTCTTCCAAATGTACTTTGTAGTATCCCGGTTCTGCAATTTCATGCGCATGCGAAAAATGAGCACGATAGCCTTTGTTGCCGTCAGCACCATTGTTGAAAACCACATCATCAGTAGGCATCAGCAAAATATCACCGTAATCCGAAACGCCCGTTCCGCTCAAATGAGTATGTGAGAATCCGTAGATATACGTATCGGAATAGTGATATCCCGAACATCCGTCCCAACCGTCCAAACGTGTATCGGGACTCAGTTGCATCATTCCAAACGGCATGGTAGCTCCGGGATACGTATGCCCGTGACCGCCGGTACCGATAAAAGGGTTGACATAAGAAATAAGCAACTTATCTTTAGTTGCTTTTTGAGGAATCGGCTTACTTTTACACGAAAAAAAAGCCCCTGCCAAAACAAATAAAAACAACGATCTGTAAATCATTAAGTTATATATTTTTATAAACCGAAGATACTAAAAATGTGCTGTCTGTATTATTTGAATCTTCAATAATAATTTCAAGCCGAAAAGCATATAAGAATTCCCTGCTTAATAGCTACAGGCTATAAAATAACGATATGACAATTATTTTTTTACATATAAGAAATAAATTACTTAGGTTTGTTTACGCTAACAATGATGAAAATTGCTGTAGCCCTTTAGTCGTCTTTTAAGAACCCCGGTGTTATGAGTTATTTCCATTTGTTTTTGACCTTTATAAGGCATATAGCTTTCTGACAGGAAAATAAAAAAATTCCTATCTGTAAAGAAAAAAGCCTGTAGTATTGAAAAAATAGTAACTTAATTAGTAATAACAAAAAACGACTTTCTATTAACCCTTAAAATAACGAGAAGTTATGAGAACGAAATTTAAAAAATATTTGAAATATGCCATAGGCATCTTAGCAGTATCTCTTCCGGTATTGCTTTTAAATTGTGAGAACGAATCCTTTTTAAAACCGCAGGAAGCATCAGGAACAAAAACAGTCAGCAGAATCTCTTTAAGCAAGTTCCAACAATCGGTTACCGACGGCAAAGAGTTAGGGGTCAACGACAATTTATGGGGATTGATTATTTTAGATGCATAAAAAAAGACGATGCATTTAGAATTATTAGCATCTATCCTCCCTCAAGATTTATTACTTCATTTTGATATTGTATTTTTTGAAGAATTAGGAGATATTTCAGTTAAAAAGGATGCTTTTCACATTTATTTAGAAGAGAAGAATATTCTACCAGAGGGTTACTCAAAGGGTAATTATGAGTCCAAAGGTTTTATTAGCAGTAAACAGATTCAAGATTTTCCCATACGCGGTAAAGCAGTTTATCTACATATAAAAACAAGACGATGGCGAGATAAGAAGACTAAAAAGGGAGCGATTAAAAATGATTATTCATTCATTGCAGAAGGTTCTAAATTAACGTCAGAACTTTCTGATTTTTTAAAAGCTACAGGTAGAGGCCCGAGAAGATACGATCAGTAATATAGCGAGTTATTACGGTATTTACCCACGAACTTTACAACGCCATTATAAGAAACAGATAAGTGGGTTTGATAGTTGGAATCAAAAGCCCCATTGTGAAGATTATCTTATTTATCCGAAGAATATAGGAGAGTATTTAAGTCTTGATGAAGTAAGTCTATCTAAAGGTGAACTTTATACCTATTTGACCAACAAGAACGCACGAAGTAAACAAGGAACTTTAGTGGCTTGTGTAAAAGGAATTAAAAGTGATGATATTATTACTGCTATTGAAAGAATACCCTTAGAACAACGCAAACAAGTCAAAGAAGTAACTTTAGATATGGCAAATAATATGAATTTAACAGCTAAGATTTGTTTTCCAAATGCTAAAATTGTTACCGATAGATTTCATGTGGTAAAACTGGTAACAGAAGCTTTACAGCATGTTAGAGTACAGCATCGGTGGAAAGCAATAGAAGATGAAAACAAAGCCATTGAAGCTGCTAAAAAAGCAAGGAAGAAACACAAACCCATAGTGCTATCTAATGGTGATACAAAAAAGCAACTTTTGGCTAGAAGTAGATATATTTTAGCTAAAAAGACAAACGATTGGACACCTAATCAAAAACAAAGAGCAGAATTATTATGTAATCTTTATCCAAACATCCAACAAGCCTATAAACACACTTTAGAATTTAGAAGCATTTATCAAGAAAAATGTAAAGTAAAAGCCAAACAACGATTTGAACATTGGTTTGAGGATACAGAAAAATTGGAATTTAAAAATTTCAATACAGCAATGAACAGTATTAAACATCATTTTAATACCATCTTAAACTTTTTTTACAATAGGAATACAAATGCAAATGCAGAGTCTTTTAATTCAAAAATAAAACTCTTTAGAGCCAATCAAAGAGGCGTAAGAGATACACAATTTTTCCTCTTTAGACTTGAAAAATTATTCGCTTAATACCCATAAAATTTACTTGAGCCAGAGTTAGACCGTTTTACACGGTATTTTGATGTGAATAAACCGTTGGTAGATGAAACCGGAAGATTGGAATCTTCTGATAATCCCACCATTCTAACAGATGAAATTGCGGTTATTGACAGAGGTGATTACAAAACATATACCTTTAAACTCATCACCGAGACAGAGACAGAACTCTTATATAATCTGGTACTCTATGCAGATACAAATGGTCAGGTCTATGACGTATATTCTGGAATATGCTCCTTCTCAGGAATACCTGTCGGGAGCTTCGCAGTATTATAGCGGAACGGTGGCTATCAGCCAAAATGATTTATTTGATACCGATGATTTGATATCTTCCCGTTTGGGAGACTGTGTTGTTGGAGTACATACGGCCTGGGAATGCAGTTTTGGAAATCCGCATGCTCCGGGTACTTGCAATGCTACGAGTTTTGAATTTGTATTCACCGTTATATGGGGAGAGTGTTCCTCCGGTACGGAAGACAACTACATCAACCCGCCTTCGGGAGGTGGGGGAGGTTTAGGAGGAGGAAGCTCGGGAGGCGATGACGACTCGGAAGATAATGAAGTAGAGACCACCTTAGTAGATCCGAGATGTAGCGGAGAAAAAATAATGGATGCCGATGGAAATTGTGTATGTCCGCCGGGTAAAGTGGAAGACAGTAGCGGAAGCTGTGTTTGCAGAGCCGGTTATACGGAAAACATTAACGGTTTGGGAACTTGTGTTAAGAAACCTTGTGCAGGAGACCCTGTACCTGATCCTGAAATTGCACCGCAATATGGGCCTTCGGGTACTCAAGGGGCTATGTTTGGAAATCCTTCTAGTGGAGGGTGTAAAAGATATGGAGGGAATGATTGTAATACGCCGAGGAATAAGAAACACGGAGGTATAGATTTAAAAAATGAACAAGGTGCGCCTATTTTTGCCATGTATGACGGGTATATTTATTCGACTAAATACCACAAAGAAGCAGGTTATTATACCAGAATACACAGTACTGTAAACGGTAAAAATATTCTTATTTTCATTTACAAAAAAATAATCGAATATTACAAACAAGTAGCCCTCTAACCTATGTAAAAGCAGTTGATATTATAGGGTATCAGGGAGATTCTGGGAATTTAAAAAAAGGATTAAAAAGAAAAAAGGTAGATTCCCATGTGCATATAGAAGTAAGAGAACATGACGGTAGTAATTCTTGGAGCTATAGTCATTATACATTAGTTGACCCAAGAGATTATCTTTCTACTACCATTGATGACAATGGAGTTTCGCAAACAAATACAAATTGTAATTAAAAACTTAAACCATGAAAAATATACTATTCATTTTAACGCTAATACTAACAAGTAGTTTAGCAAGTTGTCAAATGACATCAAACATTATATCATATACAGATTTTTATAATATTAAGATTAACAATATTACACTAAATGATATTCAAGCCACTGGAGGTATAAGAGAACAAGTCAGAAATTTAATTCCTGCAGCCATAAATAAATCTACAGAAGAGCCAGAGGAAAACTATTATGATTATTTTTATGATGGCTTTGAAATTGGTTTTTCTGAAAATGAAATAATTGCATTCGATATTACAAAAAACAATTGGAATATTACTATACAGGGAGTTACGGTAACCATTGGAGATGATATAAGCGTTTTGGGAAATGTAGCTATTAACGATGATGCGGATGGAGGCAAGAGTATTAATTATCAATACTGTGATGGGTGTAATAATTTTATTTATATAGAATTTGATAAATACACTAATAAAATAACAGAAATTGGGTTTATTGAGCAAACATAAACCATGAGAAATATACTATTAATTGTAAGACTATTACTAACAAATTTGGCAAGTAACATCAAATACTATATCAGAAGCAGAATTTTATAATATTAAAATTAATAACATTACATTAAATGATATTCGAGCTACTACAGGAATCAAACAACAAGTCAGAAATTTAATTCCTGCAGCCATAAATGAAGCAGTAGAAGAACCGGAAGAAAATAACTATTATTCATATAGATATTATAATGGTTTCAATCTTGCTTTTGAAGAAAATGAAATAATAGCATTTAAAATTACCAAAAATAACTGGAACATTACCATACAGGGAGTTACGGTAACTATCGGAGATAATATAAACGCTTTAGGAAATGTTATTTTAAATACGCAAAGAAATGGTAACAAAAGTATTATTTACCAATATTGTGATGGATGTAATGATTATATATACATATATTTTGATAAATACACTAATAAGATTACCAAAATAGGTTACATCGATCAAACCTAAAATAGTTTTTTTAATAAAGGACAAGTATGATTTTCTATAATGGTTAGAAAATATAGGTTAAAGATACCATATGCAGGAGTTCAATTTAGAGTTATAAAAATAACTTCATTATTAGACCCAAGGCCTTACTTCTCTACCGTTTAAGATAATCCCGAAATAACGCCTTTTTCATCAATCGTCATACCTTCAGAAGCCGGTTTGGAAGGTAGTCCGGGCATCCGCATCATTTTTCCTAAAATAGGGATAATAAACTGAGCCCCTGCTGCAATTTCAATCTCCCTGACCGTTACCGTAAAATTTTCGGGCCTTCCAATCAATGTTTCATTGTCAGAAAATGATTTTTGTGTTTTTGCCATACAAATAGCAAAGTCATTAAATCCTAATCTGTCAATTCTTCTTAAATTCAATCTTGCCACCTTACTATACTCTACATTCACTGCTCCGTACATTTCTTTTGCAATGGTTTCAATTTTAGCTGTTACCGGGCTTTTCCAATCGTATAAGGGTTTGTATTGAGTGGCCTTGTGCTCTACAACAGCTGCTACGGCTTGAGCCAGATTTTGAGTTCCTGCTCCTCCTTTTGCCCATCCCTCGGAAAGTACAGCCTGTACTCCCAAACCGGCACACTTTTCTATCACAAAATCTACCTCTTCTTCAGAATCGGAAGCAAAGGAATTGATGGCTACAACAGGTTCAATATTGTATTTTCTAATGTTCTCAATATGCTTTTCCAGGTTTTTAAATCCTTTCGTAACTGCATTTAAATCCGGAGTATTATATGCTTCTTTTTGAACGCCTCCATGATGCCTGAGTGCCCTTATAGTAGCTACCAAAACAACTGCTTTAGGGTTTAATTTTGCGTAAGCAGATTTGATATTCAGAAATTTTTCCGCACCTAAATCCGCACCAAAACCGGCTTCGGTAACTACGTAATTTGAAAGTGATAATCCCATTTTTGTAGCAATGATTGTGTTGGTTCCCTGTGCAATATTCGCAAAAGGACCCCCGTGAATAATGGCCGGATTTCCTTCCAGTGTCTGTACTAAATTGGGTTTTATGGCATCTTTAAGCAAAATAGCCATAGCATTTTCAGCTTTTAAATCCCGGGCAAAAACAGGCTCGTTTTTATACGTAAATCCAATAAAAATAGCTCCTAAACGCTTTTTTAAATTATCAAAATCGGTAGCCATACATAAAATGGCCATTACTTCGGAGGCCGGGGTAATATGAAACCCGTCTTCTCTGGGAACGCCATTTGCCGTGCCTCCCAAGCCAATGGTAATATATCGTAAAGCACGATCATTCATATCAATAACACGCTTCCACAGAATCGTTCTCGGATCTATATTCAGGTTTGCCGTTTTATTTTGGATGTTATTATCAATTAACGCCGACAATAAATTATTTGCTTTTTCGACCGCATTAAAATCGCCGGTGAAATGCAGATTGATATCTTCCATAGGGACTACCTGAGAATACCCTCCTCCGGCGGCACCTCCTTTAATTCCGAAAACAGGGCCTAAAGACGGTTCTCGCAAAACAACCGTAGCTTGCTTACCCGTCTTGTTCAACCCTTCGGTTAATCCGATAGAAACCGTTGTTTTTCCTTCTCCGGCAGGAGTGGGTGTTAATGCGGTAACTAAAATTAAATTATTTTCACTTGCCTTTTTTTCATCCAGTAGGTGCAAAGGAAGTTTTGCCTTGTACTTTCCGTACAATTCCAAATCACCTTCTTTAATTGATAGTATTTCAGCAATTTTGGTAATATGTTGTAAGTCTTTCACCTGTGCAATTTCTATATCGGATAAATGTGTCATTAATAGGCTTCTTTTTGGGTTTTTACGCTTTCTGTTTTTATAGAAACAAGTGAGTAAATATACACATTTTCATTAGGTTGGTCTTTTTTGAAATACTATATTTGCACGTTTAAAAAAGAAGTCGACCTAAATTAATCATAAGATGCAAAACAAAGGACTTATTAGATTATTTGCAATCCTTTTTGGGTTGATAAGTTTATACCAATTGTCATTTACATATTTTGCCGGTACGGTAGAGAGCGACGCTAAAATATACGCCAGAGAAAATGCAAAAGAAAATAATGGTAAAGAGATTGCCCGTTTTGAGCGGAAATATATGGATAGTGTTGCAACAAAAGAAGTTGTAAATCTGGGAGTTGCCAGCTATACCTATAATGACCTGAAGGAAAAAGAAATGAACCTTGGACTGGATTTAAAGGGAGGTTTCAATGCTATTTTACAGGTTTCGGTAAAAGAAATTCTGATAAGTCTGGCAAACGAATCTAAAGAAGTAGCTTTTAGGCAAGCACTAAAAGCTGCCGATGATGCTCAAAGAAGCAGCAATGACAATTATTTGAATCTTTTCTTCGCAGCATTTGAAAAAACTTCCAAAGAAAATGGCAATATAAGATTAAGTGCTCCCAGTATTTTTGGGACAAAAGCCTTAAGCGATAAAATTGATTTTAATAAAACCAACGAAGAAGTTAAACCCGTTTTACAAGAAGAAATCAACAGTTCTATTGCCACTGCTTTTGAAGTATTAAGAAGCAGAATTGATAAGTTTGGAGTCACACAGCCTACTATTCAAAGAATAGGAAATTCCGGAAGAATTCAAATTGAATTACCCGGAGCCAAAGATATAGAGCGTGTAAGAAAATTGCTAACCAGCAAAGCACAATTACAATTCTGGGAAGTGTATACAGGTGCCGAATTGCAAGGATTCTTCTATCAGGTAAATGCCAAAGTTACCGAAATGTTAAAAGGGGAGGAACCTTTGGTTGAACAGAAAAAAGATACTACGGAAACGGACAGTTTAGATGATTTATTAGAATCTGACACGGATTCCATAGCCGCTGCCACGCAAAAAAACCTGTTTACTTTCTTACAACCTACAGAAGCTAACAGTTCTGTTGTGGCGAGTGCAAAAATTACAGATACTGCCAGGGTAAATAATTTGTTAAGAGATCCTCAGGTCAGAAGTTTTTTACCTGTAGCATTGAGGTATACTAAATTTTTATGGGATTATAAGTCCTTTACCACTACATTACAGGATGAATCCAGAGAAGAGCGAATCAACTTATATGCGATCAAATCCAACAGGAGAGATATTGCTCCTATAGAGGGCGATGTTATTGCAGATGCTTCTCAGGTATATGATCAGCTGAACAATCCGGAAGTAAATATGACTATGAAAAGCAATGGTGCCAAACTTTGGGCTAAGATGACTACGGAAAACGTAGGAAAGTTTGTAGCGGTTGTTTTAGATGACTATGTTTATACGGCTCCGTCCGTAAATACGCCTATTACCGGTGGAAATACTTCTATCTCAGGCGGAAGTATGACGGTAGAAGAAGCACAGGATATTGCCACTGTATTGAAAGCAGGTAAACTTCCTGCAGCAGCCAGAATGATCCAATCTGAAGTCGTAGGCCCTTCTTTGGGACAGGAAGCGATCGATGCAAGTTTTAGGTCGTTTGGACTAGCTATTTTACTGGTACTGCTCTGGATGATGGTATATTACGGAAGGGCAGGTGGTTTTGCCAATGTTGCTCTGGTCGTAAACATTTTATTCATTTTTGGAGTACTGGCATCATTTGGCGCGGTACTTACATTACCGGGTATTGCCGGGATTATCTTAACTATAGGGATGTCCGTAGATGCCAACGTAATTATTTTCGAAAGAATTAAAGAAGGGCTTCAAAAGAAGAAAGGCCTGAAACAGGCAGTGCAAGAGGGCTTTAGTCTCCAAGGAGCCTTATCTGCTATTATTGATGCAAACATTACTACCTTTTTAACAGGTATTATCCTATATGTTTTTGGAACAGGCCCTATTAAAGGTTTTGCATTGACATTAATGATCGGTATTGCCACTTCTTTATTTACGGCCATATTTATTACACGCTTATTAATTGACGGTGCCGTAAATAAAAAAGCAAATTTAACGTTCAATACCGGTTTATCTAAAAACTGGTTCCAAAATATAAATATTGCATTTTTAAGAAAACGGAAAATTGCATATGTCATTTCCGGATCGATTATTATTAGTGGTTTGATCTCTATTTTCTCTATAGGTTTAAAACAGGGTGTAGATTTTAAAGGAGGTCGTTCGTATGTAGTTCGTTTTGACCAACCGATGAATGCAACGGAGGTTGCCGGTACCCTGAAAAGTGTTTTCGAAACTGCTCCTGAAGTAAAAACCTATGGGTCGGATTCACAATTAAAAATTACCACTGTATACAAGATAGACGATGAAAGTAAAGATGTTGATGATGAAGTGCAACTGGCTTTATTCAACGGATTAAAAAAATACTTAACAGAAGGAACTACTTATGAAGATTTTAAACCCGGTTTTCAGAAAAGCGGGAATGCTATTATGAGCTATATTAAAGTAGAACCCACGATTGCGGATGATATTAAAACCTCAGCTATTTATGCAGTATTAGGCTCTTTATTGGTTGTATTCTTGTACATTCTACTTCGTTTTAGAAAAATTTCATTTAGTTTAGGAGCTGTAATTGCCGTATTTCATGATGTATTGATTGTACTGGGAATCTTTTCTATTCTATATAAGTTCATGCCTTTTGATATGGAAATAGGGCAATCTTTTATTGCTGCGATATTAACCGTAGTGGGATATTCTTTGAACGATACGGTAGTTATCTTTGACAGAATCAGGGAGTTTGCAGGCATTCACGTAAAAAGGAATTATAATGAAGTGGTAGATAAAGCCTTGAGTAGTACATTAGGAAGAACGATTAATACTTCATTGACCACGCTGTTGGTAATGTTGGCTATCTTCTTATTTGGAGGAGATTCTATCAAAGGGTTTATGTTTGCATTAATTGTAGGTGTTTTAGTGGGTACTTATTCATCCTTGTTTGTCGCAACTCCAGTTATGTATGACACCTCTAAAAAAGAAAAAAAGAGGCAATAATTGTATTTTCCCTTCATGAAAATACCCTCTGCCAGATCAATTTTATTCGATCTGACAGGGGACAACAATAAAATTTTCAGCGTTATATTTACAAAAAATGAGCATTGTTAGACTTCACGATTTGTATTTTAAACCTTTTCTCTCGGAAAAGGAAATAAAAACGATTGTTAAACATCTGGCATTACAGGTAAAAGCTGATCTTCCTGCAGATGAAATTCCTATTTTTGTCGGTATTTTAAATGGTTGCTTTTTATTTGCAGCGGATTTTATCCGGGAGTTTAAAGGAAATTGTGAGGTATCTTTCGTAAAACTAGCTTCTTATCAGGGAACGAAATCTACGGAAAAAGTCAGCCGGTTGATTGGAATTAACGAAGACCTTACGAACAGGACAATTATCATGATGGAAGATATTGTAGATACCGGAGCTACACTTCAGGAAATTTATACTATTTTCAGAACTAAAAATGTAAAACAATTAAAAATAGTAACCCTTTTTTTTAAACCGGATGTATATAGAAAAGAGCTTCCTATAGATTATATCGGGAAAAGTCTTGATGATATATTTATAGTCGGCTATGGTCTGGATTACAACGGTTTAGGAAGAAATTATGCTGCTATCTATCAACAAACCACAACACCAAAAATGAAAAATATTGTATTATCCGGCCCTCCGGGAGCAGGGAAAGGAACACAAGCAGAAATTTTAAAAGAAAAATATAATGTAGTGCATATTTCTACCGGAGATATTTTTAGGCATCATATAAAAAATGAAACGGAATTAGGTTTACTGGCAAAAACCTATATAGATAAAGGAGATTTAGTTCCGGACAAGGTTACTATAGATATGCTGGAAGCAAAAGTGAATAAAAATAAAGATGCTAACGGGTTTATTTTTGACGGATTTCCCAGGACAGCATCTCAAGCTGAAGCTTTGGATGATTTCCTTTCTGAAAAAAATGCGATCATAAATGGAATGATTGCCCTGGAAGTACCGGAAGATATACTAATAGAACGCTTATTGGAAAGAGGTAAAATAAGTGGTCGGTCTGACGATACCGATGTAGCAAAAATCAAAAATCGTTTTAATGAATACCATACCAAAACAGCTGTTTTAAAAAAATATTATGAAGCTCAGGGAAGTTATTACCCGGTAAACGGAGTAGGCTCCGTAGAAGAAATTACTAAAAATGTAATCGCAGTTTTTGATACCTTATAAATTGTCTTTGGCCTTATGAAAGCGATAGATAATACTTGTTTGAAGTTGAGATGTTACTAAAAAATAATGACCGAAGGAAACTTTGTTGATTATATAAAAATATATGCTTCCTCCGGAAAAGGTGGTCGGGGTTCTACACATTTACACAGAGAAAAATTTATTGCCAAAGGCGGTCCGGATGGAGGTGATGGTGGTCGGGGCGGACATGTGATTGTTAGCGGCAATAAACATCTGTGGACATTATTTCACTTAAAGTTTAAAAAGCATTTTAGAGCAGCACACGGAGGTGACGGGGGCAAAAGCAGAAGTACCGGCTCCAACGGCTCCGATACTTATATAGATGTTCCTTTAGGCACCATTGTCATAAATGCAGATACTGATGAAATGCTATTTGAAATTGTAGATCATGAGCAAGAAATTGTTTTACTCCCCGGTGGAAAAGGCGGTTTGGGAAATTGGCATTTTAAATCCCCTACAAATCAAACACCCAGATATGCACAACCTGGAATTGATGGTCAGGAAAGTTGGTTTCGACTAGAGTTAAAAGTGCTTGCCGATGTAGGCTTAGTTGGTTTTCCCAATGCGGGAAAATCAACCTTACTTTCGGTATTAACAGCTGCCAAACCTAAAATTGCGGATTATGCTTTTACAACGCTCAAACCAAATTTAGGCATTGTAAACTACAGAGATTATCAGAGTTTTGTAATGGCAGATATTCCCGGAATTATAGAAGGAGCTGCAGCAGGAAAAGGCTTGGGGCATCGTTTTCTACGTCATATCGAACGAAATTCCATATTGTTATTTCTAATTCCGGCAGATAGTGAAAATATCAAAAAAGAGTACACGATTTTACTCAATGAACTTCAAAAGCACAATCCCGAATTATTAGACAAACAGCGTTTTTTATGTATCTCTAAATCCGACATACTGGACGAAGAATTAAAAGAGGAAATCAAAAAAGAAATTCCCAAAGAAATTGATTTTATGTTTATTTCTTCTATCTCCCGGGAAGGACTGAAAACGTTAAAAGACAAGCTTTGGAAGCTGTTAAATAAATAGTCTTTCTAAGCTTATTTAGGAGTTTGGTTTTTCAGCTTGATTCTAATAGGCAACATATATTCCGAGGTTACGGGAATACTTTTTTTAATGGCGGGAAAAACTTCAGGTAAATCTGCAATTGCTTTTTTAATAATGATTTCGATATCCGGAATTTCCCGATAGATATCTTGAGAAGCCTCAATAGATGTTAATACAATGTTTTTATCAGAATTTATTGTAATCACAACTTGTATGACTTCATCAATTTCTTTTTTTACTTTAATTTCATATGTTGCCAGACTTCTCGTAATCTCCCGGTGGATAGTCATCCGAAAACAATCTCGTTTCTCATTTTTTTCAAAAACAGAATCGCATACTTTAAAAGAAGGATACTTATCGACAGATGTGAAACTAATACTATCTAACCGGGTAGTATCTATTTTCTGTTTTGTAAAATATTTACAAGAAAAAAAACAAGTAATGATTCCTAAAAAAACAATATAACGCACAAAAATAGAAATGAAAATTTCACTGTGAAAATACAACTTTTCGTTATTATGCTAATAATCTTATAAATAAGGATACTAAATGGCTCATTATAAATTTTATTTATAGTGCTATAAGTAAAATTTATAATGTTATACTGCTTATCAGTTGAAATGAGTTCACTGTATAAAGTAGTTAGTTTTCTTTTGTCTTTGTAGGTTTTTTATATTTCTGGAATGGTTGTTTGAGTAACTCCCATAGATTGCTATTCGTTTTTTCATCCGGAAAAGTGTCTACTCCATATACAATTTTATCACGATCTAAATACATATAAGTACCCAGTAATCGATCCCAGATAGCAAATATATTTCCATAATTAGAATCTGTATATGGCAATAAATGATGATGATGTATTTTGTGCATATCCGGTGAGACAATGATATAGCTCAATATTTTATCCATCTTTTTTGACAGTTTTAAATTAGCGTGCGTAAATTGTGTAAACACCAAAGACATGGACTGATACAACATCACAATAGCTATGGGGGCTCCAATTATAAAAACACCAAGTAAGGTAAATACAAAACGAATCATACTCTCAAGCGGATGATGCCTGTTTGCTGTAGTGGTGTCTACTTTATGATCTGTATGATGTACCAAATGAATCATCCATAAAGGTTTTGTTTTATGTTCTATAAAATGAGGGAGATAGGCTCCAAAAAAATCCAGAAATAAAATACCGGTAGTAATGTACAGTCATAATGGCATCTCCGGTAACCAATGAAGCAATCCAAAATTAGCAGATGTCACCCAATCTGCCGTGTTCAATAATAAAAAAGCCAACGCAAAATTAATAACTACCGTTGTTGCCGTAAAAAACAAATTGGGAATGGCATGCTTCCACTTTTTATAACGGAAGCGATACAAAGGTAAAAAACCTTCCAGCAACCAAAAAAAAGTAATTCCACCTACCAGAATAATACTTCTGTGTATTGACGGGATGTTTTCAAAATAAGAATAAATAGTTTCCAATAATATATTTTGGAGGCCTTTACAAAATAGTGATATATTTCGTATTGAAATTGATTTGACTTCAAATTTCTTCCTTCTCTAAAATTTTAAATCCTCAAAACCACTAGGTTATTCCGATTGAAAATGTTCTTCGGGCGTCGAACTTTTTTGCCAAATCAATACTACAAAGATCTTTTTTGTTTAAACCCGAATAAAAATACGGAAAATAAAATTTTATTTTTTCAATTATTCACCTAATCTAATTTCAGGCTTTTAACCTCCTGTTCAACCAAAGAATAAATCAAAAAACAATTAACTAATTCCTAATTTTTTATGTGTACTGCGGATGGCCTTTTCGTTTTTCCAATCGATCCATTTTTGCCCTTTCCATGAACGCATGATATTATCAAAAGTTCTCATAACCACTAGATTATAAATAGCTTTTGAAAAATTTCCAGGGTTCCTTGCTATCGCTCGTAAACTCATGGAAAACCCGGGTGTAATGTATTGCATATAGTGCCAATATCCCTCCGGCATGTATAGGGTATTGCCATGTTCCAGATTTGTGACATAGCCTTTTGCTAATTTTAATGCGGGCCATTTTTCAAGATCCGGATTAGAGAAATCTATATCTTCCCTTGTAATTAACGAATTGGGTATTTTATATAAGTATTTTCGTTGGCTTTGATCAAAAAGTATGCATTGTTTTCTTCCTTCGAAATGAAAGTGAAAAATATTTGCCAGATCAATATCATAATGCATAAATGTATATGAATCTTTACCTCCGAAGAACAACATCGGTAGCCGTTTCATTAATCTCAAGCCAAAATCCGGATATGAAAAGTCTTTTTGTAATACGGGAACTTCTTTAAGTACATTCCATAAAAAAATTCGGAACTTAGTAGGTTCTTTCTTTAGTAGACCTATATACTCACTCATTTTCATTACGGCATGAGGTTCATTAAACCCATCTTTATAATCTACCGGTCTGTCATCATATAAAGGAACTTTCTTATCTCCTGCAACTTCCTTCATATAATCTAAATTCCATTTTTTATAAGCAGGCCAATCTTCTATAAATTCCTCAATAACTACAGGCTTTTGAGGTTTGAAATACTTCTTTAAAAAATCCTTTTTAGAGATCGTTTTTACTCTATCTATTTGAGATAAATTTAAGCCCATTATTCATCTGTTAAATCAAATTGAGATTAAAAATCTTTACGATATCTATTGAACTCAAAATGATTATATTTTTAACTTTTGCTTTGCTACTTCATTTCTTTCAATGATATACTTAGGTCTTGACCATTTGGGTTTTTCGCCCAGAGGTTTGAATTTGGCATCTTTGGCTTCTATGGTTTTAGGCTGCATTTTCTTTACAAAAGGTTTCTGGGGAGTTAATCCCAGTAACTTAAACATTTCCATATCCTGATTGACATCAGGGTTTGGAGTTGTTAATAATTTATCTCCTGCAAAAATTGAATTTGCTCCTGCAAAAAAACACAATGCCTGACCTTCTCTGGTCATTTCTGTTCTTCCTGCAGATAACCGGACTTGCGTTTTTGGCATCACAATTCTCGTAGTGGCTGCCATACGGACCATCTCCCAAATTTCAACGGGCTGTTGGTCCTCTAAAGGAGTACCTTCTACAGCAACCAGTGCATTAATGGGAACCGATTCCGGTTGAGGATTTAAAGTAGATAAAGCAACTAACATTCCTACTCTGTCTTCTACTTTTTCTCCCATCCCGATAATTCCCCCCGAACAAACGGTTACATTTGTTTTGCGAACGTTGTCAATTGTTTTTAAACGATCTTCAAAACCGCGTGTAGAGATGACTTCCTTATAATATTCTTCGGAAGAATCCAAATTATGATTGTAAGCATACAACCCCGCTTCGGCTAACCGATGCGCTTGATTTTCAGTGAGCATACCAAGAGTACAGCAAACCTCCATATCCAGTTTATTAATGGTTCTGACCATCTCTAAGACCTGGTCAAATTCTGCCCCGTCTTTTACATTTCTCCAAGCGGCTCCCATACAAACCCTGGAACTTCCGGAAGCTTTGGCCCTCAAGGCCTGTGCTTTTACCTGAGAGACTGTCATCAAATCATTACCTTCTATCGCTGTATGATATCTTGCTGCTTGCGGACAATAACCACAATCTTCAGGACACCCTCCTGTTTTGATAGACAGTAAGGTAGCTACTTGTACTATATTAGGATCGTGGTGTTCTCTATGAACGGTAGCTGCGTCATATAATAACTCCATCAAAGGTCTATGATATATATCCAGAATATCTTCTCGAGTCCAATTATGTTTGGTAATACCCATACTATTTAAAGTAATTTAATACGCCAAAAATAAAAAATTCCATTATGATAGCACGATTTTTCATTTGATAAATATAGTTATACCAAAAATGTTTACATTTTAGGCAACAATAAAGACAACAAACCCCGGAAAGCTCCCGGAATATTTAGGGCTTTCAAAAAAGGGATGACCATTTCAATAGCTAAAAAATCTATCCTAAATAGGTCATCAAAATCTTGCTTCTGGATGTATGTTTTAATCGTCTGATGGCTTTTTCTTTTATCTGACGAACGCGCTCACGTGTTAGATCGAAAGTTTCACCAATTTCTTCTAAGGTCATCGGTTGATGCTCTCCCAGACCGAAATATAATTTCACAACATCAGCTTCGCGAGGAGTTAAAGTTTCTAATGCCCGGTTAATTTCTATACGAAGCGATTCATGTAATAAGGTTTTATCCGGATTTGGAGACTCCCCCGAGTTTAATACATCATATAAATTAGAATCTTCACCTTCGATTAACGGTGCATCCATAGATACATGACGACCGGAGTTTTTCATTGATTCTTTTACGTCATTTACCGTCATATCTAATTTCTTAGCAATTTCTTCTGCACTTGGAGGGCGCTCATTTTCTTGCTCTAAGAAAGCATACATTTTATTGATCTTATTGATAGAGCCGATTTTGTTCAATGGCAAACGTACGATACGGGACTGCTCTGCCAATGCCTGTAAGATAGATTGACGGATCCACCATACTGCGTAGGAAATAAATTTAAACCCTCTTGTCTCATCAAAACGTTTTGCGGCTTTTATTAACCCTAAGTTACCTTCATTGATTAAATCAGGCAATGTGAGCCCCTGGTTTTGATATTGTTTGGCAACAGATACCACAAAACGCAGGTTTGCTTTTGTTAATTTTTCCAAAGCTCTTTGATTTCCGGCTTTTATTAATTGAGCTAACTCTACTTCTTCATCAGCAGTAATTAAATCTACCTTTCCTATTTCTTGTAAATACTTGTCTAATGACGCGGTTTCTCTATTCGTAACTTGCTTTGTAATTTTAAGCTGTCTCATCTGGTATATCCGTATGTATTTTTACTTATTATAATGTGTTGCTTATGTTAGTATACGCAGATGAGATGTTAAATGTTACAAAAAGAATGGTAAATATGATACTTTTTTTAAATACGTTTATTTAAAACAATCCATTTATTTGAGCATCTATCCGATCAATGATATAGCCTAGATCCTCTTGATTTTCTACGAAATCTATACCGTCAACGTCTATAATCAGGAGCTTTCCTTTTTTATAGGTTGTGATCCAGGCTTCGTAGCGTTCGTTTAACCGACTTAAGTAATCAATACTAATGGAGTTTTCATAATCTCTGCCTCGTTTGTGAATTTGATCGACTAACGTAGCTATATTAGCACGCAGATAAATTAACAGATCCGGAGGAGTTACCAATTTTTCCATTAATTCGAATAACGAACTGTAATTATTAAAATCCCGATTCGTCATCAAACCCATAGCGTGTAGGTTGGGTGCAAAAATATAAGCATCCTCGTATATGGTTCTATCCTGAATAAGATTTTTATCAGATTGCCTGAGTTCTAAAATTTGACGGAAACGGCTGTTTAGAAAATACACCTGTAAGTTAAAAGACCAACGCTCCATTTCTGCATAGAAATCATCTAAATAAGGATTTTCATCAGCAGACTCGTAATGAGGCTTCCATTTGTAATGCCTTGCTAATAACTTTGTCAAAGTTGTCTTTCCGGCACCGATGTTTCCTGCAATAGCTACATGCATATCTTTGTTAATAGAATAAGAAAAACAAAGGTATACAATTTTTATAATAAGCAGTATCCTAAACAGTTAGTTTGTATCCAAACCCCCTGACATTCAGAATCTGAATTTTAGGGTCTTTGCTTAATTTTTTTCTGAGTTTGCTAATAAATACATCCATACTTCTGGCATTGAAGAAGTCATTATCTCCCCATAGTTTTTTTAGTATAAAAACTCTGTCTAAGATTTCATTTTTCTTTTGATATAGATGCAGTAAGAGCTCAGATTCTCTGTGTGTTAATGTTATGTGTTCATTATGATAGATGAGGAGTTGTTTGGTGTAATTAAAAATATAAGCCCCGATTACCAAACGAGTAGTATTTTTTTTCACCTCCGTTCTATCCAATAAAGCCTTTATTCTAACGATGAGTTCCTCCATAGAAAAAGGTTTTTTCAAATAATCATTACCTCCTATATGAAAACCTTCTAAGACATCTTTTGTTTGCGATTTGGCAGTTAAAAATAAAATAGGGATTATCTTATTTTCATGCCTTACTTCTTTTGCGAATGTAAACCCATCTTTCTTAGGCATCATCACATCTAAAACCAGAATATCCGGTTGTTTTTCCTGATACATTTCATACGCAGCCTCTCCGTCAACAGCTAATACCACTTCAAATCCTCTTGTTTCCAGACTTTCTTTAATAATTTGCCCAAGACTGGGTTCATCTTCTGCCAGTAAAACAGTTATTGTATTATTCATTTGGCAGTGTTATTTTAAAGATAGTCTTTTGTTTTTTTACCGAAAGAATAATATTACCATGATGTTTTTCTACAATTTTTTTGGTATAATACAGCCCAATACCAAAACCTTTAATATCATGCGTATTCCCTTTAGGGATTCTATAAAATTTATCAAATATTTTTTCCTGTTGATTTTTTTCGATACCTCCTCCATTATCGGTTACTGTAATCTCAATGTTATTTAATTTGGGACGGATAGTAACATGTACGACATCTCCTCCATATTTGACTGCATTGTCAATTAGGTTTGAGATAGCATTCTCCATATGAAAAGCATCTATGTATACATAAAAAGATGCTATGTCGGGAGTGAAATGAATCTCTTTATGGGAATCAATAAGGGTGTGTTTGGCAATGGCTTTCCTAATTAATGCTACTATATTTACATTTTCTTTTTTTAATAGTAAGCTTTCGGAGTCTAAAGTTGCAGTCTCCAACAATTTTTCAACCATTTGATGTAGTTTTTTCAATTGCACCGAAGACATTGTCAGATATTGTTTTGTTTTCTTTTTATCGTCAATTACATTGAAATTCTCGATGGCTTCAATGGCTGTAGCCACTGTCGCGATAGGTGTTTTAAATTCATGTGTGATATTACTAATTAGATCATTCTTTATTTCTGCCAGTTGCTTTTGAGTTTTAATAATTCTCAATAAATAGAATAAACTCAAAATAACTGTTAATGAAAGGATAAGAGAAATAATAATTCCGGTAGAACTTCTTTTTAGAGCCTCATAAGAAGGATGGTCATAAAACACTAAGAGTTCTTCATCGGGTTTCAGATAGGTAGATTTGGCTGTTTTGCTTAATAAAAGCTTCTTAATTAACGTAGGTTTTTTAGTAACCAGAGAATCTTTTCTGAAAAATTCAAAATAATAATTACTCTTTATATCGTTGTTTTTTAATTGCTTAAGAAAAAGAGAATCTAAACGTTTGATGTCTAGAGTATCTGTCTCAAAAGCAATATATGCTGTTTGCAGACCCTTAATCAATTTTAAACTATCGGATACTTTTTTACCGGTATATACCCTGACAGATTCGTTAAAATGAGATGAATCTGTATGACTACTCTTCATGCGGTTTTTTAAACTCAAATCTATTTGTAAAAGCGAGTCAAAAACACCGGACATTTTCTTAAATTCATCTTTGTTATTTGTTTTTATCTCGATGGAATTGATTTTAATTTTTGTTTTTGTTTTTCTTTTTTTATTGTTTGTATCCTTACCTATCCAAAGATCTTTGAATAAAGAATTGGGTTTTATTGAATCTCCACTTATGCTTGCAGCACTGACAATTGCAAAGAAATTTTCTTTAGATAAAGAACTGTAATATTCTTCTATTGCATTATCCAGGCTGATTTGAATTTCATTGGAAATGCGAGTTTTATGGTCCAGGTAATTTTTATAATTCCAATATAACTGAACGGTAACAGTAATGATTATTGTAATAGTGATTAAATATAAAATCCAATTAAATTTCTTAGTATTCATGAATTGACAAAAGTAAGCAGTTATATAGTATTATAACCATTGCTTAACACTTGTTAACACTCATTAACGCTGCTTAAAGAAAAAGTATACCATATTTGCAATAGAAAGATTTAAAAACCAAAATGAGATGAGAACGTTAGTTATGGGTATTTGCCTGGTAGTATTTGCAACAGGTTTTTCACAAACTCAAAAATTAAATACGGAAACCATTGCAACGGTAAATTCATTAACATTTTCAGTGGACAGTGTTGAAGAACTGGAAACTATTAATTGGAAAGATGTTAAGGAGGTATTAAGGAAAATAACCCCGAAGCAACATTTTCTCTTGAAATCCGCTTTACTACAAAGTCCGATATAAAAAAGGGAAGCTGTAATGTAAGTGTTACGATCAATGATACTTCCGAACAGTACAAATCGATCATTACAAGAGCTGAGAAAGCTGTTAACATTATAAAAAAAATGAGTTCAATATCTAATAACATACATAATTAAAGATGAGAGCACTCGTAAGAATAGTAGTTTTAATACTAACGATAACAGTAAATGCCCAGGAATTTTCCGGAAAAGCAATTTACAAGACCCATAGAAAAACGAATATCAAAATAGGAGGAGAACAAAGTCGCATGACTCCCGAAATGGAGAAACAACTTCAGGAGCGTATGAAAAAAATGTTTCAAAAAACATTTGTCCTGAACTTTAACCGAACAGAATCTACCTATAAAGAAGATGTAAAGTTATCTTCTCCTGCTCCTCAAGCCGGCAGCGGAGGTATAATGGTGATGAGTATTGGTGGCGGTGGCGGCTTTGATATCCTGTATAAAAATATGAAAGAGCAGCGTTTTTCTAATAAGACTGACCTGATGGGAAAGTTATTTTTGGTAAAAGATTCATTAAGAGCATATGACTGGAAAATGACAGGAGAGACAAAAAATATTGGAAAATATACCTGTTACAAAGCAACTTATGAAAGAGAGGAAGAAAATATTACGATGTCCGTAGAAGACGGAGAAATGAAAGAAATCACAAAGAAAGAAAAAGTAGTAACTACAGCGTGGTATACACCGGAGGTTCCTATTAGCAACGGACCTAAAAATTATGACGGTTTACCAGGGTTAATTTTAGAAATAAATGATGGGGATTTGACGATTGTTTGCACCGAAATTATATTAAACCCAAAGGATACGATTGAAATTAAAGAACCCGTTAAGGGTAAGCAAGTAGACAGTGAAACATTTGAAAAAATCTCCAGGGAAAAGTCCAAGGAAATGATGGAAAGGTTTCGATCTAAAAGAGGAGATGGAAATGGAATTCAAATAAGAATCGGGGGTTAATTTTTAAATAACCTCAAATTAGATAGTTTTAGGTTTCAAATAACGCTCTTAAAAAACATCGGAGAAATAGCACTTTTTTTAAACAATGAAAGCTGATTCATTTTTAAAACTCGTTTAAACTTTTAGTTTTTTTTTAAGTCTTATTATTTTTATTCGCAATACTTTTGTGAAAACTAAAAAATCAACAAACATGAAACGAGTTGGCCTATTATTACTGTTACTGCTATCGGGAGTAACGTTTTCTCAAAACAAATTTCAAGGAAAAGCGGTTTATATCTCTAAAACAACGATAGACATGAGTGTCTGGGGCAATCAAATTTCCGAGCAAAGAAAGCAGCAAATCAAAGAGCAAATGAAAAACTTTCTGGAAAAAACATTCATATTGAATTTTACACAGTCGGAATCTACCTATAAAGAAGATGCAAAACTGGAAGTTCCAACAGCAGGAGGAGGAAGAGGGTTTAGAGGATTTGGAGGATTTTCAAGCGGAGTTATTTACAAAAACACCAAAGAAGGTAATCTGATTGAAGCAACAGAATTTTTTGAAAAAAAATTTTTAATTAAAGAAAAACCGGAATTACCGCAATGGGAGCTAGGTTCGGAAACCAAGAAGATTGGAAAATATACCTGTTATAAAGCGACGATGACAAAAGTGAATAACGATTTTGACTGGACAGTTTTTAGAAGAAAACCCAACCAAAAGAAAGATTCCTCGAATGCTAAGAAAAAAGATGCTGTAAGAACCACATTTGTAACAGCGTGGTATACACCGGAAATTCCTATAAGTAATGGTCCGGATGATTTTGGAGGACTACCGGGATTAATTCTGGAAATAAATGCAGGCAGAACGACTATGCTATGTACGGAAGTTGTCTTGAACCCTGCCGAAAAAGTAGTTATAAAAACACCTGTAAAAGGCGAAGAAGTCACCAGAGAAGAATACAATAAAATCATAAAAGAAAAGACAGAAGAAATGCGTGAACGCTTCAGAGGCAGAGGAGGTAAAGGTCGTGGTCGCGGCAGATCATAAGATGTATAATGAACAAATAACATGAAAAAAATAATATGGATAACCTTTTTGTTGATAACGGGGATGTCCGGTGCTCAAGTAAAGCTAACAGGTGTAGTTAAAGACAGTATCGGAAACCCTTTGGAGATGGCAAATGTAGTTGCCATAGATACGGTAGCTAAAAGAATTGCTTCCTATGGATTTACGGATGTTAAAGGAAATTATAAACTGAGCTTGAAAAAGCATACGGTTTATAACTTAAAAATTAGCTATATAGGTTTAAAAACAGCAGATTTTATTCTTACAACTAAGGAAGAAGCAATGGTTAAAGATGTAACGCTTCAATACGACAATATTTTGGATGAAATTACCATTGTGTCTAAAATGCCGGTAACCATTAAAGGAGATACCATTGTATACAATGCGGATTCTTTTAAAAATGGTACCGAACGAAAATTAGAAGATGTGCTGAAAAAAATACCGGGTGTTGAGATAAATGATGACGGAGAGGTAGAAGTTGAAGGAAAAAGAGTGGAAAAAGTAATGGTAGAAGGGAAAGATTTTTTTGACGGAGATTCTAAACTGGCTACCAAAAATATTCCCTCTAATGCCGTAGATAAAATCCAGGTGCTAAGAAATTACGGAGAAGTAAATCAGTTAAGAGGGGTACAGAATAACCAGGACAGAATTGCGTTAAACATTAAATTAAAAGAAGGAAAAAAGAACTTTTGGTTTGGAGAGGTGACAGCCGGTGGCGGAAGAGCTCCTGATAAATCGTTATACCTGGTACAACCAAAATTATTTTATTATAGCCCGAAATATAGTTTAAACGTTATTGGAGATCTGAATAATATCGGTGAAGTTGCCTTTACACGTAGAGATTATTTTAATTTTACAGGTGGTTTTAGAAGGCCCAGTATAAGAAGCGGGACAAATATAAGTTTAGGGAATAACAGCCTGAGTTTCCTTACAGCTAATACCAATAATGTCAAAGAAATAGAAACTCGGTTCGGAGCCCTAAACTTTAGCTATGCACCTAAAAAGACATTAGACCTGAGCGGTTTTGCTATTTTTTCCGGCAATGAAACAACACTTCAGCAAAATTCGACTCAAGATTATGCAGATAATACAAGAGATTTTACCCAAAATGTAACCACCCAAAAAAGCGACTTGGGATTATTTAAGTTTAGTACAAGATATAAACCGAATATAAATAATCAGTTGGATTATGATGTGCTGGGAAGGGTTTCAAAAGAAACACAACGCCAGGGAGTAAACTCCTTAATACTGGATGATATCAATCAGTTTGAAGAAACCACACCCTACAGCATTAATCAAAATTTGAATTACTATTATACGCTGAATGACAGCAATATTTTTGCTTTGGAAGCACAAAGTTTAATTCAGGACGAAGACCCTTTTTACAATGCTGTTTTGGAAAATAACCCCGCAATTGCAACGGACCCTTATGACAATACGGCTAATGCTTTAGGGTTGAATACTAACCAGTTAGCATATAATATCGGTCAAAATAAAAGAGTAAAATCCAATCAACTGGATGCTAAGATTGATTATTGGAATATTTTAAATGCAAAGAGCAATCTCAATTTTACCATAGGAACCATCTACAGTAAACAAGATTTTAATACCGCTATTTTTCAAAATTTAGATAACGGAACTATTTTTAACCCGACTCCTGATGCCGTAAGAACCGGTTTAACGAATCCATCCAATACGAATAATACGGAATATACCTTTAGTGATGTGTATTTAGGAGTACGTTATCAACTGAAATCAGGTATTTTCACTTTTACCCCGGGAATCTCTTTCCATGCATATAATGCGGAGAATAATCAATTTAACAGTGAAGTTTTTGAAGATAAATTTCAAAGAGTACTGCCGGATTTTAATATGAGGATTCAGTTAAAGCAAAGCGAGAATATTTCGTTTAACTATGCTATGCAAACACAATTTACAGATGTAAATCAGATTGCCCGGGGAATTGTTTTAAATAATTACAATACCCTTTTTTCAGGTAATCCGGCATTGGAAAGTGCAATTTCTCATAATTTAAACCTGTCGTATTTCAGCTTTAGCCTGTTTAATTATACCAATGTTTTTGCATTTATAAACTATTCAAAAACCATTGATCAGATAAGAACAGATGTAAATTTTGAGCCGGGCAGTGTGGTTTCCATAAGATCAACACTTAACTCACCCTTTGAAGATGAAACCCTTACGGCCAGCGGACGTTGGCAAAAAACATTTCGTAAATACAGAGCATCCTTCAGGGCGACATTAAATTATTCAAAATTCAATCAGTTTTTAAATGGAGCTGCAAATACTAATGAGGCCTTTACACAGACATATACTACTGAATTCGGCACTAATTTCAGAAAAGCACCTAATGTTGAAATAAACTATAGGCTAACGGTTCAGGATCAGGAAAACAGTTCCAGAACAGGAGGGGCTACCAAGGCATATACACATAGTCCTTCCATAGAGTTTGATGCGTATATATGGGATTCCGTTACTTTTAGAACAGATTACTCATACAATGTGGTTACCAGAGACGGATCCAGAATTGACAGTTATGATTTTTTAAATGCAACATTGTCGTACAGAAAAAATAAAGATGCCAAATGGGAATACGAAATAAAAGCGACCAACTTATTGGATACAAAATCCCGTATAAATGCATCTCAAAACAATGTATTGTTTAGTATAAATGAGGTTTTTATACAGCCCAGGTTCATAAGTTTAAGATTGCGATATCAACTGTAATTGTTTAATGATACTAATTGAGACCTTTGCAGAATTGATTTGGCAAAAAAGTTCGACACCCGAAGGAAATTTTAAACTGGAATAACCTGGCAGTTTTGAGGATTTAAAAATTTTCGAGAAGAAAGAAATTTGAAGCCAAATCAATTTCAATACAGAATATATCTCTATTCTGCAAAGGTCTCCTATTATTATCAAAGGAAAAATTGCCTGCAGATTACTTTACAGACAGTTCCTTTTTATTACTTTTACGAATGACAAATTAACTTTTAATTATGATGATAAAAAACATCCACTCTTATTGGGCATATATAGCTTTATTTCTATTAATTTTTGCTGTTTTTAATGCTATTCTCGCGTTTAAAAATAAAAAAACGTTTACTGATAAAGATCTAAGAGTTGGACTCTTCACCTTGATTGTTTATCATATTCAACTGTTAATTGGGTTGGGTTGGTATTTTATGAGTCCCTGGTACAAAGCTTTTAAGGCAAATGGAGGCGAAGTGATGAAAGACTCGGAATCAAGACTCTTAGCTTTAGAACACCCGTTAATGATGTTGATTGCTGTCGTTTTAATAACGATAGGTTGGTCGAGACATAAGAAAAAAACAGAAGATAGTGCCAAATTTAAAACATTTATAATTTTTTATGGGCTGGCACTAGTTCTTATTTTGATTAAAATTCCCTGGAGTAATTGGTTTAACTAGGTAGCAACTACAACTTTTTTTCATTATATTTATTTAGATGAAATTACTTAGTTATATACTGTCTCCTATTTTCGGGATTGCTTTCTTTTTAATTTTATTACTATTTCATCCTATTCAGTGGATTTCCTTAAAAATAGGATACTCCGCACATAAATTTGTGGTAGATATCCTAGGTTGGTTTTTAGCAAAATCTTTATTAATTCTGGGAAATACGATTCATTTTACAAAGCATTATGAAATTCCTAAAAATACCACGATTATTTTTGTTGCTAACCATCAGAGTTTATTTGATATTCCTCCAATGGTTTGGTGGTTGAGAAAACATCATCCAAAATTTGTTTCTAAAATAGAATTGGGTAGAGGCATTCCAAGTATTTCTTTTAATCTAAGACATGGTGGCGGGGCACTTATTGATAGAAAAGATGCCAGACAATCGTTGGAAGCACTAAGTGATTTTGCACAAAGAATGAAAAAAAATGTGTGGTCTTCTATTATTTTTCCGGAAGGTACAAGAAGTAGGGATGGAAAACCAAAACTTTTTTCTTTTAATGGATTGAAAATGATGATCAAACATAATCCTGAAGCGTATATTGTTCCTATTACCATAAATAATTCATGGAAAATATTCGATTATGGTAAATTCCCTTTACATCTTTTTACGAGGATTACACTGGAAACACATGAACCCGTCTTTTTAAAAAACCGAGATGTAGACGAGGTTTTAGCAGTAGTTGAAAGAAAAATAAAAGAACATATTATTGTAGCATCGTAAAAGTCTCTTTATCATTTAAAAAATTTAACTTTTCTCTCGCCTTTTCTTGTCGAGTTTTATTGAGTGTTACTATAAATACATCTTCTACATTCGGTATGGTTTTATACATTTTTTCTCCTAAAAAATCGTACACTCCGGAATGACCCGGGTATTCATGTTGATGCATATCTTTACCTGTTCTGTTTACTCCAATAGCATATGACATATTTTCTATTGCTCTGGCTTGTAATAGGATATTCCATGCATGTATTCTGGCAGACGGCCAATTAGCAACATATATTAAAACATCATAGTTTTCTATATTTCTGTTCCAAACAGGGAAACGTAAATCATAGCAAATAAAAGGGCAAATTTTCCATCCCTTATAAGAAACAATTAATTTTTTAGTACCAGATTTATAAGGTATATTTTCTCCTGCTAAAGTGAAAAGATGCTTTTTATTATACGTTTCAATTTTCCCGTTTGGGTGTATAAATAATAATCTGTTATAATAATTGTTATTTTCTTTAATAGCAATACTTCCAACAATTGCAACGGTATTGGAAACCGCTTTTTCCTGCATCCAGAAAACCGTCTCTCCTTGCATGCTTTCAGCGACATTTATCGGTTGCATTGTAAATCCTGTGTTAAACATTTCAGGTAAAATAACCAGTTCTACGTTCTCATTTAAGTTGTCAATCAGATTCCCAAAATGATTTAGGTTAGCAGTAGGATTTTCCCAAAATAACGCTGTTTGAATTCCGGCAATTGTTAAGGTATTTTGCATCGTCCTATTTTTATACAATGAGACCTTTTGCAAAATAAGAATATCTTCTGTATTTGTGTTGATTTGACTTCAAATTTCATATAGGTTTTTTGAGGAAAGCTATTGTATAGCTATTATCTTAGTACTGAGCTGATAATGTTGTAGTACCTGTATATACTCCCGGAGTACTTGGAGATGAATCATCCTGACCTACTACTTTAATGTTTCCACCTAAACTTAACTTTAACTCTCCACTACTATTTAATGAAGTAGTCATCGCTGCTGCTGTTAACTGAATTGCAGTACTTGGAGTTCCTTTTATCGTAACGGTACTTACTGTTGGAGAACCTTCGAAATCTGTCTGTGCTCCGTCTGCTGTTGTAGCTGTTGAAGTAGCCGCAGAATACATGCTACCATCTCCTTGTACATGATAGTAACGGTTACCTGTAGCAGGAATGGCTACTTTTTGAAAATCTAGTAAAGTACCGGACACAGTCAATGGAATTACTAATTCTGCTTCCACATTCATGGTTCCGCTTCCAGAAAACACCTGACCAAATGAAGTCATACTTACACATCCAAATACGATGGCTACTAATACATTTAATTTTTTCATGATATATAAAATTTTAAAGTTATGTTGCAAATCTCGGATCAAGCAAAAAGTTTGTGGAGTAGGTTAATTTTTTAGAGTTTTGGTTTAAAAACTCAAATGCATACACAAGAGCTCCTGAAGCATTTTTTACCCGAAGGTATTTTAGATTACTTTGAACTTAAAGAGGTAAAAGATTCAACGAACAAACTTACTTTGGTTTTAGAAGAAAAACCTATACAACCAGATGAGTTATCTCATCGTAAATTACATTCCAAAGGATTTTACCCAGTAGTAGATATTCAAGATTTTCCAGTACGTAACAAGGCTTGTTTTTTACAAGTAAAACGTAGACGATGGTTATGTTGATACCTCAGAAGTATTCTCAAGAGATTGGAATTTGGTAGCAAAGGGAACTCGAATGACAGAAGAGTTCTCTCTTTTTTTAAAGAGGCTTGTTAGATAGTATTCCAGTAAGTTGTAAAAGTTTATCTACCTACTATCACCTTAACGGCAAGCGATTAGAAGAACAATATCGCAATCATTTAAGTAACTTTTTGACTTGGGATCAATTAGCTCATGCCGACCAATGGCTGCTTTTTAAGAAGAATATAGGAACTCATTTAAGTATTGATGAAGTAGCACTTACTCAAGGCGAGCTCTATACAGTGATTACCAACAAAGCAGGTAAAGGAAAACGAGGCAGTTTAGTAGCCATAGTAGCTACCACACAAAGTGAACGAGTCATAGAAGTGTTAAGGAAAATTCCAAGTAAAGACCGATATTTAGTAGAAGAAATCACTTTGGATATGGCACCTACTATGGAAAAGATTGCTAAAAAAGCCTTTCCTAAAGCTACTCAGGTCACAGACCGATTTCATGTACAAAAACGAGCTTATGATGCCTTGCAAGAAATTCGAATACAGTATAGATGGAAAACCATAGAACAAGAAAATAATGAAATAGCATTGGCTAAAGAAACAGGAAAAAACTTTAAACCGAATATCCTTGACAATGGAGATACTCCCAAACAACTACTAGCTAGAAGTAGGTATTTACTCTTTAAAGCCCCTAACAAATGGACAGCCAAACAAAAATTTAGAGCAGAATTACTCTTTGAAAGATACCCCAACTTGGAACGAGCTTATGAGCTTACTAGAGAACTGGCAACGATTTATCAAAAGACAAAAGACAAGGCGGTAGCATATACAAAACTAGCTAGATGGTATGATAAGGTAGAAAAATCAGAGTTCAGTAAAAGTTTTGGAACAGTAGCTAGATCAATACAAAGTCATTATCGAAGCATCTTAAATTTCTTTGATAATAGAAGTACCAATGCTTCTGCTGAATCTTTTAATGCTAAAATAAAAACTTTTAGACTACAATTTAGAGGCGTAAGATCTGTTCCTTTCTTCCTATTCAGACTATCTAAAATTTATGCGTAAAAATCTAAATCCCACAACTTTTTTGCTTGACCCCAAATCTCTGACGATAATCCAAATCAAAAATTCCTTTTTCTGCTAATCAACCTTTTTTATAGATCAATGGAAAAATAAAAACGATGTGTGGTTATACAGGTATAAATAAACAACAGAAGGATATCTGAAGTTTAATTTGTAAAAATAGTTCAGCATCTTTTATGTGAAAAATTAATTCTCACTAGAATTAACGTATTCTTTTTGGTATTGAACTCATTTAAACTTTTTGGATTTAAGCGAACATTAGAAGTTTTTAGATATGTTGAAAGCTTTTTTGAGTTGTATAGCAGCGCTACGGAAGGAAAAAAAGATAAAAACAGAGCTAAAAACAGCAATTTTTCAGCAAATTGAAAAAGTTTAAATGAGCTCATTATATAACTTCTTGAAATTATGTAGCGGCATTATAACGGCGTTCTACTTCATTCCAGTTAATGACATTAAAAAATGCACTGATATAATCCGGTCTTCTGTTTTGATATTTTAAATAATATGCGTGCTCCCAGACATCTAACCCTAAAATTGGAGTACCGCCACAGGCAACTCCCCGCATTAAAGGATTGTCTTGATTTGGTGTGGCACATACTTCTATCTTGCCTCCGGGATGTGCACATAACCATGCCCAACCGGACCCAAATTGAGTGGCAGCCGCATTGGAGAATTTATCTATAAAAGTATCTATCGCTCCAAATTCGGATTCAATCGCCTCTTTTAGTACTCCTGATAAAGCACCCTTGTTATCAGGGTTTATGACAGACCAAAATAAAGAGTGATTATAATATCCGCCGCCATTATTTCGTACTGCTACATTATTCATATCCGGACTTTTAAGAATCTCTTCAATTGATTTTCCTTCAAGAGCAGTGCCGGCAATTGCTCCGTTCAATTTTGTAGTATATCCCTGGTGGTGTTTGCTATGATGTATCTCCATTGTTCTTGCATCTATGTGTGGTTCCAACGCATCGTATGCATAGCCTAAAGGTGGTAATTCAAATGCCATAATATGTAATTTTTGTATGTTAATGATTTTATAATGGTAAAATTAATCATAAAAAAGAGGGTATACAAATACTTTATTTTGAGATATTCGTGTTAGGTTTATGCAGTTAAAAGTTATAAAGTTTAAAAGTGAAACTTCAAACGTTAAAACCGTACTCAACAGTATTAAAGAGACAATATAAATTTATTTTCTTTTAGCCTGTTGTTTCTGAGCTTGTTTCATAGCATCATCCAAACGCTGTCTGAATTTGCTTTTTTTCTTTTCAGGACGTTTTTTATTTTCCTCTATCTGAGCGTGAATTTTATCCTCGTCAATGACATAGTTTTTAATGACTATCATAATGATTATGGTCAATAAATTAGACACAAAATAATACAAACTCAAGCTACTTGCATAGTTGTTAAAAAAGAACAACATCATAACAGGAGAAAAATAGATCATATATTTCATCAGCTTACTCATATCCGGCATACCTTCTTGTGCAGGTGCCTGCATATTCATTTGCTGACTCTGGTTCATTTTCATATAAAAGAAAATAGCAATAGATGCAAGGATTGGAAATAAACTTACGTGATTGCCATAGAATGGAATGTTAAAAGGCAAATTAAATATGGTGTCATATGAAGATAAATCATCTGCCCATAAAAAACTTTTGCCTCGCAGTGCCAAATTAGAAGGGAAAAACTTAAATAGCGCAAAAAATACAGGCATTTGTAGCAAGGCAGGGATACAGCCCGACATCATATTGACCCCTGCTTTTCTCTGAATAGCCATCGTTTCCTGTTGACGCTTCATTGCGTTTTCTCTTCCGGGATATTTTTTAGCCACTTCATTTAGTTCAGGCCTGATAACCTTCATTTTGGCACTTGAAACATACGATTTATAAACCAAGGGAGACATTAAAATCCTTACGACAATGGTCATCAGGATAATAATGAATCCATAGTTACCTATTAAGCCTTCCAGCATCCCAAAAATAGGAATGAAAACCAAACGGTTAATGGTTCCAAAGACTCCCCAACCCAGATCCGTAATCTCACTTAAGTGAGTTCCTTTATACGCTTTTAACGTTTTATAATTCGTAGGCCCGTAATACCATTTCAACTCGTAATTTAATTCTCCGTTGCTTAATTCCAACGGAGTTTTTAAACTGTATTTTTTAGTAAAAACAGCATCTGAATTATCATCTTTTGCTAAGTTTTCCGAAGCAATGGCAGCATTGTTAAATGGTTTTGCAGACAATAAAACAGAAGAGAAAAAATGTTGCTTATAAGCAATCCAGTCCACATCATTTATCAAATCATTTTTGCCTGCACTCATATAGTCAACTTCATCTTCGGTTTTAAAATAGTAACAAGAGTACATGGTGTTCTCAGTTCGTAAACTTTTTTCATGACGATACCCGTTCAATACCCATTCTAAGTTAATTGGATTTGAGGAATTGATTACATCGTATAATCCCTGTGTTCTTATGGCAAAATTTACCATATAATCATCAGAACTCATTTCATACCGATATTCCAGAAATTGATTTTCGGAAGCTTTTAATTTCATCGAAAGAATCCGGCGATTACCATTTGTAGTCAATGTCGGTTCAAAGAATAAATCTTTCGTATTTAAAATCCTGTTATCTGTGGTTCCGAAGTTGATATTAAAAGTGGCATTCTTATCTTTTATCATATGTAAAGGCAACGAATCATAGGTTTGATAACCTTTTATCAATGCTTCTGTAATTTGTCCGCCTTTATTATCAATTTTGAGTAGCAGCAGATCATTTTCAATGGTTGTAGTTCCTTCTTTACCATTAATGGCACTTGTCGCAAAAAAGCCTAACTTATTCTGAACCGCTAATTTTTTTAGAGAATCATTCTCTGTACTTTTGGTAGGTATATTTGAAATATTAGTTGTAGTGGCGGGCTGTATGGAATCTTTTACAACTTCCGTATTTGTTTGTACAGGCGTTGTTTTTGGCGTTTGTGAGTTAAAGTACCATAATAAAATGGCTCCTATCAGCAACATTCCGATAAATGAATTAAGGTCAAATTTTTTTTGTTCCATAGGTGTTTAATGTCAATTTGTCATCTATTTTTATACAAACATCAAAAAAGATTGATAAATGTAGTAAAAAGTAGTATTTTTTATCAATTATCCTGTGTTTTATCAAAGGTTACTAAATAACCCAAATAGTATTCCATTTTATATTGAATATGTTCGAGAAGTGTTTTCTACACTTAAACTTATTTAGAATGTTTTAAAGCGGCTTGTACAAAATCCACAAATAACGGATGTGGATTTAGCACCGTGCTTTTATATTCGGGATGGTATTGAACCCCTATAAACCAGAGATGAGAAGGAATTTCAATAATCTCTACCAATCCGGTTTCCGGATTAATTCCTGCTGCCTGCATTCCGGCAGCTTTTATTGGTTCTAAATAATCGTTGTTAAACTCATAGCGATGCCGGTGTCGTTCATTAATCGATTTATCTTGATAAATATCCATTACTTTAGAATCTTCCGAAAGTTCACAATTCCAACCTCCTAAACGCATGGTTCCTCCTTTGTCAGTCATATTTTTTTGATCTGCCATCAAATTGATTACAGGATGCGGTGTATTTTCATCCATTTCCGTGGAATTGGCATTGTGTAATCCCAAAATATTTCTGGAAAACTCAATAACGGCCATTTGCATTCCCAGGCAAATTCCAAAAAAAGGAATGTTATTTTCTCTGGCATATTGCACCGCTTTTATCTTGCCTTCAATTCCCCGATCTCCAAAACCCGGTGCCACTAAAATGCCATTCAAGATACCTAATTCGTCAACCGAGTTTTGAGAAATTAACTTTTCAGAGTGAACCCACCTGATGTTTACTTTTGTTTCGTTAGTAGCTCCTGCATGAATTAATGCTTCTGAAATAGATTTGTAAGAATCGTGTAATTCAACATATTTCCCAATCAAACCGATTTCAACATAGGAAGCAGGGTTTCTATGTTTCTTCAGGAAAATATTCCAGATTTCCAAATGCGGCTTTTGATCCGAAGAAAGCTGTAATTTTTTTAAAACAACTTTGTCCAAACCTTCCTTTAACATCAAATTGGGAACATGATAAATGGTCTCCGCATCAATAGATTGAATAACATCTTCTTTCTTTACATTACAGAAAAGAGCCAATTTGTTCTTAATACTGTCAGAGATCTCATGTTCGGTTCTACACACCAAAATATCAGGACTCAGACCGCTTTGCATCAGCATTTTCACAGAATGCTGTGTGGGTTTTGTCTTTAATTCTCCCGTTGCCGATAAGTATGGAACCAGGGTTAAATGGATGACAATTGCATTGTCTTCACCGAGCTCCCACAATAATTGACGCACGGATTCTATATAAGGTAATGACTCTATATCACCAACTGTTCCGCCAATCTCGGTAATCACAATATCATAATCGCCCGTATTTCCTAAAATTTGGATGCGATGTTTGATCTCATCGGTAATATGTGGAATCACCTGGACTGTTTTTCCCAAGAATTCACCTTTACGCTCTTTGTCAATAACAGATTGGTAGATTCTGCCGGTAGTTACATTATTGGCCTGCGATGTCGGAATATTTAAAAAACGCTCATAATGCCCTAAATCCAGATCCGTTTCCGCACCGTCATCCGTAACATAACATTCACCGTGCTCATAAGGATTTAAAGTTCCAGGGTCAATATTGATATACGGATCTAATTTTTGAATGGTTACGGAATACCCTCTTGCTTGTAGTAATTTGGCTAAGGAAGCAGCAATGATACCTTTTCCCAGTGATGAAGTAACGCCTCCGGTAACGAAAACGTATTTGGTCTTACTCATGAATCTTTCAGGTTTGAGCAAAAGTAAGAACTCTGTGTATTCTTACAAGCAAAAAAGTAAAAAACATTTTTTGTTCTTCCTTCGGTATACCTTTCGGGTCTTTGCTCAAAAAATACCCTATAAATGAAAACAGTGATATCAAAATTTCATTGTTTTTAGGGATTGACATGTGTTTTTCTATGTTATAAGTTTGTCCTAATCCAAAACTCGGTTGCTATGAGCACCTTTTTTTCCCTTCATAAAAATTGCAGCTGGCTTGAATACAAAAAATAAATTTTCAATGTTAAACATCAAATTATGAAAATGAAAGCAAAACCATTAACTAAAATTGTAGTCTTACTCTTTGGCCTATCTTTGTTCTTATGGAACTGTATACGAGAAGATTTTATGAATCCTCAAAACACTGTTACCTCTAACAAGCTCAAGTATTCCTTAACGAAAATCACTTACCGGGAACTACTTGCAGACAAGGAAATCAAACCCTCTTTACCTCTGATTGAAAGACGATTTTCTAACCAGTCGCTACAAAGCATCCATAGCAGAAGTACTACTGAAGTGGCAGAAGGTCTCACCATCTTTACCGATGAGATTAACAGAATTGTCACAGACGATGTCATCACCTGGACATTCCGGACACAAAACCCTGTTTTGGAAAGCTCCGACTTTGAAAACTTTCTGGTAAAAAAACACAATAGCGTGTTTACCTATTTTTTGATCTCCTATGAGTTCACTGACCTTACCGATTCCGAAACATTGTATGAAAAAGCCACTTCGTATGTGATTTCCGAAGAATACCTAAGCCTGGAAGGCCTCAACCTGTCTTCCAGAGATGCTTTTGATTGGGTTTTTCCGAATGACGGTGGTGGTACGGGTAGCGGTCCTTGTGACGGTATTTTGGTATATGACCGGTGTAATTTGGGAGGCAATGCGGACGGACACTGGCCGGTTTTGCAAAACGATGGGTTTACCTATTGTAGCGGTAGTCCGCTGTTATATATAGATTTTTCACATTGTGAGAACTACGGTGTTCCGGACAGTCCTGTGGGAGGCCCGTTGGGAGGAGATGATGGCTCCGGAGGAGATCAGCTTATTGGAGGCGGTGGCGGAGGAGGAAACTCCGGTGGTGATGGAGATACAACGCTTACGGCTCCTGTTGAGTTCGCAGACCCCAGATGTCCTACGGGAAGCGGAAAGGTGATGATAGACGGTGTTTGTGTATGTCCGCCACATACCAATAAAGTAGAGGGTGCCGGAGGAAATTGTGTATGCCCGGAAGGCAAGATAGAAACCTATCAGGGAGTATGTGTGGATAAACCTTGTGAAGGTAATCCGGTTCCTAATCCTGAAATTGCACCGCAATATGGGCCTTCGGGTACTCAAGGGGCTATGTTTGGAAATGCTTCTAGTGGAGGGTGTAAAAGATATGGAGGAAACCATTGTACTACCCTTAGAAACAAAAAACACGATGGTTTAGATATTAAAAACGCCATAGGAAATCCTGTACATGTGATGTATGATGGTTTTATTTATTCTACCGGATATAGTGATGATTTAGGATACTATATAACAATACAAAGTACCGTAAATGGCAATACGATTTTAATTACTTATGCTCATATGCAGAAGGATAATAGAATTACTCATACTCCCGGGACACCATTAGTATATGTAAAAGCAGGAGATATTATGGGATATCAAGGGGACACGGGAAATATTAAAGGAGCTATTGCCAGCAAAAAAGTCGACCCTCATGTACATATAGAAGTTAAACAACATAATGGTAGTAGTAACTGGGGACCTAGTAATTACAATTTTGTTGACCCAAGGTCTTATTTCTCTACCGTTATTGATAATCAAGGGATATCGCAACCAAATACTAACTGCAATTAAAAAACACAAAAAATGAAAAACGTACTATTTATAATAGCTATTACTTTTACAAGCATAGTTCAATGCCAATCAAATATTATCTCTGAAACCGAATACAACAATATCAAAATCAATGGTATTAAATTGGTCGATATTAAAGCAACGGAAGGAAACGAAACAGCTCTTAGAGATTTAGTTCTTGCTGTTATTGAGAGTAAGATTGTAAATACAGATCCTTTTCATCCTTCTTACATTTATAAATATAATGGTTTCAAAATTGGTTTTACTGATAATGCAGGGACACCGAACCATCCTGGAATATCGTCTTTTATAATAACTAAAAACAATTGGTTAATTACCATTCAAAATAAAACGGTAACCATTGGAGATCACATTAGTATTTTAGGGAATGTGGTTTTTAATGATAATGCTGATGGAAGTAAAAGTATTGTATATCAATATTGTAATGGATGTAATAATTTTATTTATATAAACTTTAATCAAACTACTAATAGAATTACTGAAATAGGGTATATAGAAATCCCTTAATTTTTAAATGAAAAATATACTATTCATTTTAACGCTAATACTAACAAGTAGTTTAGTAAGATGTCAAGTAACGTCAAATATTATATCTAAAACGGAATTTTATAATATTAAAATAAATAACATCACATTAGATGATATTCAGGCTACTGAAGGAAATCAAATAGAACTTATAAACCTAATACCTGCAACTATTCAAGAAAGTAATATAGATCCGAACGGAGAGTTTTGTTACTATACTTATGATGGGTTTGAGATTGGCTTTTCAGGAAATTTAGGTACAATTGAGCACCCTATTTTAGGGAGCTTTAAAATTACCAAAGATAACTGGAATATAACCATACAAGGAATTACAGTAACTATTGGAGACAACATAAGTATTTTAGGGAATGTAGTTATTAATAATGATGTAGGTGGAGGGAAAAGTATTATTTATCAGTATTGTGATGGCTGTAATAATTTTATCTATATAGATTTTGACCAATATACTAATAAGATTACTGAAGTAGGGTATATAGAAATCCCCTAATTTTAAATGAAAAAAATACTATTAATCGTAACAATAATTATGTTGGTAAATATTGCTCAATGCCAAATAACTTCTAATATTATCTCGGAAGCAGAATACAATAATATTAAAATTAATAATATTACATTGTCCGATATTAAAGCAACAGAAGGAGATGAAACACAAATCAGGGATTTAATACCTGCTATTATTGAGGAAAAAGATATCAATACCGGAGAAAGAGGCCCTTCAAATTATTGGTTTAAATATAACGGGTTTGAAATTGCGTTTACTGATAATGCAGGGGAGCCTGATCATCCGGGAATTGCTATGTTTGAAATTACCAAAAATAATTGGAATATAACTATACAAGGAGTTACCGTAACTATTGGAGATAATACAAGTGTTTTAGGCAATGTTATATTTAATACACAAACGAATGGGGGTAGAAGTATTGTCTATCAATATTGTGATGGATGCAACAATTTTATATCTATATATATTAATGCATTTAATGAAGTAACAAAAATCATATATATGGAACAAACATAAATACGAAACTACTGGCCGATTTTAAAAAAGTATAGGATTACCCAGTTAAGGGATCAAGCAAAAAGTTTGTGGAGTAGGTTAATTTTTTAGAGTTTTGGTTTAAAAACTCAAATGCATACACAAGAGCTCCTGAAGCATTTTTTACCCGAAGGTATTTTAGATTACTTTGAACTTAAAGAGGTAAAAGATTCAACGAACAAACTTACTTTGGTTTTAGAAGAAAAACCTATACAACCAGATGAGTTATCTCATCGTAAATTACATTCCAAAGGATTTTACCCAGTAGTAGATATCCAAGATTTTCCAGTACGTAACAAGGCTTGTTTTTTACAAGTAAAACGTAGACGATGGTTATGTTGATACCTCAGAAGTATTCTCAAGAGATTGGAATTTGGTAGCAAAGGGAACTCGAATGACAGAAGAGTTCTCTCTTTTTTTAAAGAGGCTTGTTAGATAGTATTCCAGTAAGTTGTAAAAGTTTATCTACCTACTATCACCTTAACGGCAAGCGATTAGAAGAACAATATCGCAATCATTTAAGTAACTTTTTGACTTGGGATCAATTAGCTCATGCCGACCAATGGCTGCTTTTTAAGAAGAATATAGGAACTCATTTAAGTATTGATGAAGTAGCACTTACTCAAGGCGAGCTCTATACAGTGATTACCAACAAAGCAGGTAAAGGAAAACGAGGCAGTTTAGTAGCCATAGTAGCTACCACACAAAGTGAACGAGTCATAGAAGTGTTAAGGAAAATTCCAAGTAAAGACCGATATTTAGTAGAAGAAATCACTTTGGATATGGCACCTACTATGGAAAAGATTGCTAAAAAAGCCTTTCCTAAAGCTACTCAGGTCACAGACCGATTTCATGTACAAAAACGAGCTTATGATGCCTTGCAAGAAATTCGAATACAGTATAGATGGAAAACCATAGAACAAGAAAATAATGAAATAGCATTGGCTAAAGAAACAGGAAAAAACTTTAAACCGAATATCCTTGACAATGGAGATACTCCCAAACAACTACTAGCTAGAAGTAGGTATTTACTCTTTAAAGCCCCTAACAAATGGACAGCCAAACAAAAATTTAGAGCAGAATTACTCTTTGAAAGATACCCCAACTTGGAACGAGCTTATGAGCTTACTAGAGAACTGGCAACGATTTATCAAAAGACAAAAGACAAGGCGGTAGCATATACAAAACTAGCTAGATGGTATGATAAGGTAGAAAAATCAGAGTTCAGTAAAAGTTTTGGAACAGTAGCTAGATCAATACAAAGTCATTATCGAAGCATCTTAAATTTCTTTGATAATAGAAGTACCAATGCTTCTGCTGAATCTTTTAATGCTAAAATAAAAACTTTTAGACTACAATTTAGAGGCGTAAGATCTGTTCCTTTCTTCCTATTCAGACTATCTAAAATTTATGCGTAAAAATCTAAATCCCACAACTTTTTTGCTTGACCCGTTTTGAGGATTTAAAATTTTCGGGAAGGAAGAAATCCGAAGCCAAATCAATTTCAATACGGAATATATCCCTATTTTGTAAAGGCCTCCTTATATTATACCATATAATAAAAAAACCTCCTCTTTTTACGAGAAGGTTTTTGGGTGGAAGATGGGGCTCGAACCCACGACCCTCGGTACCACAAACCGATGCTCTAACCAACTGAGCTACAACCACCATATTGCGGAGGCAAATATAATTTATTTTTAAATCTACAGAAAAAAAATCTATATTAATTTACTCAAAGAATCAACAGCAACAAAGCGTTCTACCGTAAAGCCTTCTGCACGTTCCACCCCTATAAGGCGGCCCAAATCACGTGCTCTGTACAGGATACTATCCGTAAAATTTTTACTGGTTATAGGCGTTTCGGGTTCCGTGCTTTCGGGATCAAAAAATTGCGAACCATATGCCATAACCGATGCTATCTTTTTCTCCATAAAACCGGTAACATCTACTACAAAATCAGGAGTACTGTTCTTCCACTGGATATAATGATACACTAATTTCGGGCGCCATTTTTCTTGTAGCTTTCCTTCTGTTTTAGTTTCAATTTTTTGTAATCCGCTCAAAAAACAAGCATCTGAAACCAGCTTGCTTCCTCTTCCGTGGTCTATATGTCGGTCTTCAACTGCATTACACAATACAATTTCCGGTTTGTATTTACGAATCATCCTGATCACCTCCAATTGATGCGATCTGTCATTTGTAAAAAACCCATCTGCAAAACCCAAATTTTCACGAACGGAAACCCCTAATATCTCAGCAGCTTTTGCAGCCTCTTTTTCACGCAACTCAGCAGATCCTCTTGTGCCTAACTCGCCACGGGTCAGATCTACGATTCCTACTTTCTTCCCCAGGGAAATTTCTTTGGCAATGGTGGCGGCACAGCCTAATTCCACATCATCCGGATGTGCCCCGAAAGCAAGTATCGCTAACTTCATATTTGTTGCTTCTATAATAATAAACTAATGTTATTGACAATGTCGTATTTAAGTGCATTAAAATCTTATACTACGCCCAAAGAAACACATTTCTCTATGGCTTGCTCAATATCTGCTATCAAATCTTCAGGTTCTTCAATACCCACTGAAAAACGAATCAATTCTTCTTTTATCCCATGGTTTTCCCTTTCTGCTTCGGACAATAATGCATGGGAAGTTTTAGTAGGGTTCAACATGGTACTCTCTACCCCTGCCAAACTCATGGAAGGTTTAATCAGGTTCAAACTGTTTTGAAATTTCACCGCATCAATCCCTTCTTTCAACTCAAAAGATAACATTCCGCCAAAGGCACGCATTTGTTTTTTAGCAAGTTCATGATCGGGATGCTTACTCAACCCGGGATAATATACCCTGACTATATCCGGATTTGAATCCAGATACTCAGCCATCATCAGTGCATTTTTACTTTGCTCTTTTACCCGCAAGTTCATTGTTTTTAAACTTCGCTCCAGCATCCAAACAGTAAAATCGCTTAAACTACCGCCTAAATTTTTGGCAATATTCCATATTTTATCAATATGTTCATGAGACGCAGCAACGGCACCTGCCAAAATATCCGAATGTCCTCCCATATATTTAGTAGCGGAATGAATCATAATATCGATTCCGAAATCAACAGGGTTTTGATTGACAGGAGAGGCAAAAGTGTTGTCTATTACAGTCACCATATCTCGCGATTTTGCGATACCGGATATGGCATGCATATCGGTAATCGTCAATAACGGGTTCGACGGAGTTTCTATGTAGATCACTTTGGTATCAGGCCGAATCAAAGATTCAAAATCTTCGGCAGTCAGACTTTTGGTAAAGGAATATTCAATACCAAACTTATCACATTCTTCAACAATAAAGTTATAGGTACCCCCATATAATGTTTTTTGTAAAACAATATGATCTCCTTTATTTAAAAAGGCAAGTAGTGTTGTACTTACAGCTGCCATTCCGGAACCAAAAATCAGTGCACTTTCCGTCTTTTCCAGTGCCGCAATTTTCTTACATAACGCTTCCTGATTCGGTGTGTTAAAATAGCGCGGATACCGCTTTACATCTACCCCTTCAAAAGCATATGACGAAGATAAATATACAGGAGAAATAGCCCCTTTGAACTGTTCATCTTTAATCTCGCCTACATGGGTACAGATCGTATTGATGCCTAATTTTTTTGTATTGCTCATCCGAAAAATGTTTTAAAGCGAATTTACAAAATCAACATCAAACCTGCGTTGTTTTCCACTTCCCTTTTTTAAAATACCAAATTCCGATGGCAGCTATCAATATTTCGGCAGAAGTAATTGCCCAAAATACGCCTGCGGGCCCGAAATCCAAATAAATCGACGTCAAATAGGCAAAGGGTAGTTGAAATAAGAAAAAGCATACAAAATTAATATACGTAGGTGTTTTTGTATCTCCGGCTCCGTTGAAAGCTTGAATGATTACCATACCGTAAGCATAGAAAATATATCCTGCCGCAATTACCTGTAAACACAGCGATCCGTTTTTGACAACTACCGGATTATCGCTAAACCAGCTTAAAAAACCGGAAGCAAAAAAGATGTAAATCAAAGAAACCAGCCCCATAAACACCGCGCAGTATTTTCCTGTCTTCCAGACAGAAGATGCCGCTCTGTCCGGTTTTTGTGCGCCCAGATTTTGCCCAACCAGCGTTGCGGCAGCATTACTCATGCCCCAAGCGGGCATTAGGGTAAACATCATGATACGAATAGCTATGGTGTAGCCTGCAAGCACTTCGCTACCAAATTCAGACATGATACGCATTAAGAATACCCAACTGGCTGTGGCAATAAAAAATTGGAAAATCCCGCCAATAGACACCTTGATTAAGTTTAGCATGATAGCAACTCTGATGATCATATCTTTGAAAGCCAATTTAATTTTTCCGGCACCATAGAATAAGATAATTAACTGTGCAACCACTGCAACACCCCTTCCGGTAGTAGTTGCAATAGCTGCCCCTTCTACTCCGTAGGCCGGTATCGGGCCAAATCCAAATATAAACATAGGATCTAAAATAATGTTCAGCCCATTTGACAGAATAAGCGTCCACATGGCAATAGAGGCGTCTCCGGCCCCCCTGAAAACCGCATTGATCAGGAATAATAGCATGACTGTTATATTTCCGCCCAACAGTACTTGCGTATACCCGTAGCCTTCTTCTATAAGATTCGTATCACCTCCCATTATTGACAGTATTTCTTTGGGATACAAAATGCCAATGACACTAATGATCAAGGCGACAAATACACCCAAAAAAACCACCTGGGCAGCAGCCTGATTTGCTCCTTCCGTATCTTTTTCGCCGGTTCTCCTGGCTACAATTGCCGTGGCAGCCATACTCAAACCTATGGCTACGGCATACACCAACGTCAACACGGATTCGGTAAGACCTACCGTTGCAACTGCATTTTCACTAATTCGGGATACAAAAATAATGTCTACCAAAGCAAAAATGGATTCCATCAACATTTCCAGAATCATCGGGATAGAGAGCATAAAAACAGCTCTGCGAATGCTTCCTGTAGTAAAATCTTTTTGCTTGCCGGATACTGCGTCCTTAAAAAGCAAAAGAAACTTTATCATACTGTTTTGGTTGATTGTTGACATTTTTTAGATTTTTAATAAGTAATTCTATGGATTATCCCCGGTCGTAAGAAAACGACTACTTTTAACTATGTAGATTTACAATCGTTACCCGCAAATATGCAAAAAATATTTTAACCTGTATTGCTGATAATAATTTCAATATCTTCGTTTTATGATTTCAGTAGCAATAGTTGGCCATGGAAATATAGGAACTCATTTATATAATGTTTTTTCCACTGCTAATCATGTTAAAGTTATTCATATTAGTCCCAGAGATTTATCTGCCTTAAAAGAGATTGATATAACTTTTATTGCAGTTCCCGATAATGTGATAGGTAAAATTTCGAGTCAGATAAAAAATTCTTTCGTCGTACATACTTCAGGTAGTGTCAATGTATCGGATCTTAAAAATTCGGGAAGAAAAGGTGTATTTTACCCTTTACAAACATTTACCAAGGGAAAGGCTGTTGATTTTTCCGATGTCCCCATTTGCGTGGAAGCTGAAAATCACCAGGACTTGATTTTATTAGAGAAACTGGCAAAAATAATTAGCAATCGTATTTATCATATACATTCCGAACAACGAAAATACATTCATATAGCAGCGGTTTTTGTCAATAATTTTGTAAATCATTTGTATACTATCGCTCATGATATCTGTAAAGAACATGAAATTCCTTATGATATGCTACGGCCATTAATTAAAGAAACAGCCGATAAAATTAATAAGCTGTCTCCTGCGGAAGCTCAAACCGGGCCTGCAAAAAGAAATGACATCTTTACCATCCAAAATCATTTAAATTTGTTAAACCGACATCAACAAGAAATATATACCAAACTCACAGCATCTATTCAAAATTATGGAAAAAAGCTATAAATTATACCTATCTCAAATCGATACTTTTATTTTTGATGTCGATGGTGTTCTTACTAACGGAACCGTAACCATAATGCCTGACGGTGAACTGGTCAGACAAATGAATATTAAGGACGGATATGCTTTAAAAACTGCTATTTATAAGGGATATAGGATATACATCATTTCAGGGGGAACTAATGAAGGGGTTAGAACGCGGTTAAAAAATCTTGGAATGACTGATATTTTTTTAGGCGTCCATGATAAAATCAAACAATACTTTGAATTGGTTAACAGGGATGACTTACATTCGGAAAATGTACTGTATATGGGAGATGATATTCCGGATTACCCTGTAATGAAAGTAGTTGGGATGCCTTGTTGCCCCAATGATGCAGTACCGGAAATACAAAAAATTTCCAAATATGTTTCAAATAAAAAGGGCGGAGAAGGTTGTGTTCGTGACATCATAGAACAGGTAATGCGTGTACAAGAAAAATGGGATTCCTGTTTTGATGCGAAATATGATTGAATCAACTCCTGTTTTTAACCGGTATTACCCGATAAAAGAAACGGTAATTATATCTATTTAGATGTAAATACCTTTAAATAAGTATTTTATGAAAAGTATAATCTCAAATAATGCTAAAAAATTCCATATAAAACCGTAATTTGTTGTCCAATAGTTGTCCAGGAATTTGTATCTCTTGGGAAAGAGAAGAAACACAACCCAAAGGAAAACAAATTATGGTGACTATCAAAGCGACCCTCAAAAAGAACCAAGATAAGTCAGGAAAATACCCACTCGTCATTAGAATTACCAAAGACCGTAAGTCTGTTTTTATCAATACCAATCAACGGATTGATGCCAAACATTGGGATAATACCCAGCACCGAGTGAAAAAATCACACCCGACCAGTCAACGCCTCAATCGTCAAATCGCCGATGTGCACGATTATGCCCTTACCATTCTCCAAACGAATCCACACATCACGGCTTTGCAAATCAAACAGCAATACCAAGCGCAAACGCAAGCCACCGAACTTGCTACCAGAATCAAAACCATTACGAGGAACCTCAATCGACATCTAGAAAAAATCCAGGAAAAAGCAGGCATTGAGAAGAAACTCTCTATGCATATTGCTCACCATACCTTTGAGAGTTTGGCGGGCGGGAGTATTCCCGTCCAGGTCCTCCAGAAGCTATATCGTCATTTCTCAATTACTACGACGGTAAACTATCAACGGAACTTTATTCACGAAGAAACCGATGAAGCCCTCGAAAAGGTGGTGAATTTTTAGCGGTCAAAAGGACGACTTGGTTTGATTTTTGCTATTTTTGAGTATAATTATGGATGATATGACCACTATAACGATTAACATACGAGAAGACCTTACAAAAAGTTTGAATCTCAAAAAAGAGTACGCCACTCTAGCTGAGGCGCATCGAGCTTTGGGTGAAGCGCGGAAGTTTATTCCGAATTTACCGCGTGAAGAAGCGGTTGAGTCAATTGAATACCAAGCTGATAAGATTATTGTCTATCGGAAAGATGGACAGTTTGAAATTCATGCTCCGATGATTGATGATGAAACCGGAGAGGTATTTGATTTGGATTTTCGTCCAATTCCAGAGTCCGAACTCACTCCAGACATACTGAAAAAAGCTGAAGAAGCTCACAGACAGATTAAAGAAAATCCTGAATCATTTCGGAGTGTTTAATGGAAGTTTTTGAGTCTGAATCGGTTATAAAATACCTTACCAAGAGAAGTATCACCAAACAGTATAGAAAGGCAAAACAGCATATTATGGCAGGGAATGCCAAAAGTGTTTTGCTGAAGCCAAGACAACCAAAGAATAGTGGTATTTATCAATTTAGAATTACACGTAAATACAGAGCGTTTGCCGTGAAAGAAAACAATTCGTTATTTGTTTTTGAAATTTCTGATCACCAAAACTAGTCGAACAGAATAAATCGCAAGACCATTCCGCAAGTATGCAAAGGGCGAGTATTTTAATGCATATCTTTGCCCACTTGGTAGGGGCAAGCCCCTCAAGATCCCCAAAATATTTGACAATATTTTTCTGTCTTATGATACTATTGCCACAAGCCAAGGACGGAAAAAATCTTGCGCCTCTTCAATTTCAGGTATAACGGTTAAAAAATTATGGATTACATCATGGTAATTTTTTAAGTTTCTAAGCGTAATCGTTTAGAATATTCACATTCTAACAGGTAATCTTCAAAATAATTGGTTATAGTTTTATGATTTGTAGTTGTCATATGTATTATGAAAACACAAATCAAATTCCCAATAGTTGTGCTGTTTGGTTGTGCAACTCAAAGATATTTGAGATACTTTATTTCTACCTCTTACTTTTATAAAACGTTTAGGACGCTATTGTTTTAAAATGAACTCATTTAAACTTTTTGGATGTAAGCGAACATTAGAAGTTTTTAGATATGTTGAAAGCTTTTTTGAGTTGCATAGCAGCGCTACGGAAGGAAAAAAAGATAAAAACAGAGCTAAAAACAGCAATTTTTTAGCAAATTGAAAAAGTTTAAATGAGTTCTCAGTAAAAAAATAGAAACAGCTAACTTTAAACCTGAAAATTATTCGAAGCGCCTATTACTTACAGTCTATAGGCATAAAAATAAAGCTAATACCTATACAATTTATATCGCTACTTTTATAAAACAAGATTTAGACAGCATCAAAAAAGATTTAGAAAATATCAAACAACCAAACTCTGCATATAAGATGCTAATTGAAGATAAAATTTCCTTGATATATAATAAAAATAATCCACTAGTAAACATTAAGCCTAATAAACCCCATAAAGAATAAGTTTACCGCCATCCCAAACCTATTGCCGTTATTTTTAAAATTTGTTTTTTTGTTTTCATGATTTTGATTTTAGTTACATTGTATCGAATCTTTTGCTTTATTGAATAAGTTTTTTCTATGTGATGCCCCTTTAGTTTCATCTCCATTTACAAGTTTGGTCACTTTTGCAACTGAAGTAGAACTACTCATAGCAGGGTTTAATTTATCTAATACGTTATTTTTATAAAACCACAAGGTGCTAATCACCGTAATTTCTTTATCAGAAGCAACCAAGCCCGGATTGGTAGTAAAATCCAGTGTGCTGCCATACCTGTTTTGGTAGTATGTAGTAAACTGCCGGTAGTTATACCTTCCTGTTAGCTGAAAAATACCGCGCCCCCTGAATTTGTAACCGTCTCCGGTATTTACGTTTCCTAATTTAGTTCTAGCACTTCTGTAAGCATCATCATATACATAATTCGCAAATTTTTGTTTGTTTACATATACAGACGTAGAATCTCGCTTATAATCGTTGGGGTTTGCTTTTGTGGAATCTGCCGTAGGACTGGCCTTTAGATTAGCAAATAGAAATAATTACTTAAAATAAAAACATAATAGTTATGATGAAATTTCTTTTTTTGCTTCTTTTTTTCTTTGTTAATAACTCTTATTTTGTTGATAACCAAAAACACAAAAGAACGGAGTGAACTTTAGCGGCCAGCTAGCTTTTTAGAGCCATCCCCCGTATTAGTCTCCGTTCTTTTTAAAAGTTACTTAGAACCATATAGAATTTCAGTTTCTGCCCTTATTAAAGGTCTTAGTTTAAGTAACTATTATTAATATCTAATTACAAAATTATGAAAACAAATGAAATTATCGGAATCGATGTCAGTAAATTATTAATTGATGTTTGTATCTATTCTAAACAAATTGTTCAACAGTTTGAGAACAGTAAATCTGGATTTAAATTAATGCTAAAGTGGAGTTTTAAAAATTCGTCTTTCTCTAAAGAAGAAACCATGTTTGTATTTGAACATACAGGAATGTACTCTCATTTATTATCTGTGTCTTTAACTGAACAAAAATTATCTTTTTTCATAGCTTCTGGTTTAGAAATTAAAAGATCTATTGGTATTGCTCGTGGAAAGGATGACCAAATTGATGCCAAACGCATTGCTCTATATGGGTATCGATTAAAAGAAGAACTTAAACCCAGTAAGCTACCTAAAAGAAGTATATTACAACTAAAAAGTCTCTTATCTTTAAGGACAAAACTTAACAAACAAAGAGCTGGTTTTAAAGTTACTTTGAAAGAACAAAAAAGAATTTATAAAGCAAAAGAGTATAAAATAATCTTTGACGTTCAACAAAAAATGATTGCAGAACTAACCAAACAAATACACAAGATTAATACTCAAATGCAAGCTATTATTGACCAAAATATAATGTTAAAAGAAACCTATAAACTTGTTACTAGTGTTAAAGGTATAGGAATGCAAACTGCTATAATGATGATTGTGTTTACTGACAATTTTTCAAAATTTGAAAACTGGAGAAAGTTTGCCTCTTATTGTGGTGTTGCTCCTTTTCCTTACCAATCTGGAACTAGTATTAAAGGACGTACAAAAGTCTCTCATTTGGCTAATAAAAAATTGAAAGCAATTATTAATATGTGCGCTATTTCTGCTATACAACATAACCCAGAAATGAAATTATACTATCATAAAAGAATAAAACAAGGCAAAAGTAAAATGAGTACCGTTAACATTATTAGAAACAAATTAATAGCAAGAGTGTTTGCCGTTGTCAAACGACAAACACCCTATGTAGATACTTTTAAATTTGCTGCATAAATTAGTAAAAATAATATCTCAACTTTTACTTGTTTTTATCATAGAATACGGGGGAGCGAACCACACCGGCCTGTCCGATACCCTGAAAACAGGTATTGAAAGCCTTTCCGGCCATACCATGGACGATGTAAAGGTACATTACAATTCCCACAAACCGGCACAATTGCAAGCACATGCCTATGCACAGGGCACGGACATCCATCTGGCCCCCGGACAGGAACAACACCTGCCCCACGAAGCCTGGCATGTGGTACAGCAAAAACAAGGGCGAGTACAGCCAACTATGCAAATGAAAGGAAAAGTAAATATCAACGATGATAAAGGATTGGAGAAAGAGGCAGACATCATGGGGCAAAAGGCATTGTACGTACCCCCAAAAGAGAATACGAATAAGCTTGCAACAAATGGTATTGCCCGGAAGAACAATGATGTGGTACAAAGAATCATTAAAATGGACTTTTGGGGAGAAGAAGAAGAGGACACGGAAAGCTATAAAGCAGAGGATTTGCTTGAGAGCCTAGTTGAGGAAGACAAAGGAAAACTAACTGATACTGACCGAGAGTATCTTAAAAAAATAGAAGACGATAAAAAGGATGAATATGTATTTAAAACAAATGAAGATCTTGATTTTAGTTACGATGAACTGAAAAGTCACATTGATGCGTATATTAAAAACAGGGAAGAAAAAATTTCCGAACATACCCCTACAGGAGGATTGGCAGAAGAAGGTGTAATGAAAACGTTAGTTTCAGAAGCACTTTCTTATTGGAGGGAAAACCCTAAAAACAGTATTACCGAGTTTATTAACCACTGGATAGGGAAGATAAATAAGCATTTACCCCATAACATGAGTCATCAATTAGATGATACGATAGAGGATATAGCAAGCTTTGCGCATGGCTCATGGACAATGACAATAAACCTGAAGAGGGTCGTCAAAAACAGTATGGATAATAATAAAAATAATAATAATAGCAAAACAGATAAATCATCTCAAATAAGTGAACTATCTCAAGACAATATAAAAATGTTAGTGACCGCCATTTATCACGAATCCCGGCACGCAGATCAATATAGCACCGTTGCAAGGATGCATGCCGGTAAAGATTATATGAATCAGGATGTAATAATTGGGAGTTCAATTGACCTGCCCTCATCAGTTGTTAAGGCTGCCCTCAAGAGTCCCCTTAAAGATGATGGAAAGCCTGAAACTCGGAAAATCATAAAAGATGCGGAAGAATGGAATAAAATTTTTGAGAGATCAACGAACAAAAAAAAATCCGATAAACCGTATTATGATTATACACAAGCGTCCAGGTTGTTTTTTCGAATGCGCAAAGGGTTACAGCGTTTAAAGAAAAAAGGCCATGAGAAAGGAACTAAAAACAGGGTAATACAAATATCAAACTATTTATATAAGTCTAATGCATTTACCGTCAGGAAGCATTTGGAAGAAGCAAAGGAACGTATAGCCAAAGAAAAATCCGATGATCTGTTAAGTGAGGTAATGGTTGCTGATGCAAACGAGATCATAGGGATTCTTGATGCGCTCTATAAAGAACTTGATATCCAAAAAGAATCCGAAAAACCGGTATTTAACCGATTGAATGACCTTATTTCTCAATTTGCAGCGGTATCTTATAGAATGTATAGTCACCGGCCACATGAAAAAGATGCGCTTAAAATAGGGTATATGGCCGGTGATATGTTTCAAGAACTCATTGATGGAAAAGAAACTGCAGAGCCCAAGAAAGCGGAAGATGAGAAAAAAGCAGAGGAGGAGGAAAATCAGAAAGCAGCAGCAGAGGAGGAAAGCAAGAAAAAAGCAGAAGAGGAAAGGAAGAAAAAAGAAGCAGCGGGAAACAAGAAAAAAATGATGCCCGCAAATAAATAATACGGAACATGAATAGATCATCCGTGACTAAATTTATCATGCCTGCGCAAAGGCCGTAAAGAAACCAAACCAAACCGGGATGCACATACTCGAAGAAAAACAGCCCTTTTCACAAAGCCTTATCTGGCAATTGCAGCGTAACTACTTTAATGAGGCCGGTATAGATGCCTGGCGTAACGGTGTGATACCGCATTATATTACCAACAACCCCGTAGTGGGTAAATCCTATGCCGAACTGGTGTTGGCCTTTTTGCGCGATCTGTCTTTGCAGGGACATCGGAAAGAAACCGTGTATCTGCTGGAACTGGGGGCAGGACATGGCCGGCTGTGCTATCATTTTTTTAAGCATTTTGAGAAATACTATACACAAAGTGGTATGGAATTCCCGCCTTTTTGCTACGTCCTCAGCGATTTTGTCCCGGATCATCTGGCATTCTGGCAAAACCACCCCCGCCTGCAACCCTATCTGGAAAAAGGCTGGCTAGACATGGCCCGTTTTGATGCCGAAAATGACAGTGAATTGTTCCTGTACTATACCGGCACTGCGATTCGGCAACAGGCACTGTCTCAACCTTTACTGGTAGTGGCCAATTATTTTTTTGATACCATCCCTCAGGAACTGTTCCGGATAGAAGATCAGAAGATTGCCCGTAGTTTGCTCACGCTCACTACCGAGACCGACCCTTCCGAGCTAGATACTGCTGATCTTATCAAAGTCCTGCAACTCCAATACGATCGGGGAAGTCCCTTACATACCGCCTATCCGAATGAGCCTGTTTTGAATGACCTGTTGGAAATGTATCGGGAACAACTCAACAAGTCGTACCTGCTTTTTCCTCACACCGGTATCCGCTGTCTGGAACGGTTACGACAGCTTTCCCGCAAGGGCCTGCTGGTACTGTCGGCAGATAAAGGAGAACATCGTTTGCCAAACCTGAGCGATGGCCCTGGCCTGATGCCTCACGGCAGCTTTTCCCTTACCGTCAATTACCATGCTTTAAAGCACTATTGCAACCGCAAGGGAGGCCTTGCCCTGTTTCCGCGTTACAGGCATACTAGTTTGAATATTGGCTGTTTGCTCATGCTTGCTGAGGCATCCTCTTATGGTGAGACTGTCAGTGCCTATGAAAAATTTGTCAATGACTACGGCCCTGATGATTATTTCAGCCTTAAAAAGTTGGCTGAAGATCATTTGGAGACCCTGACCTATCGCCATATCATGGGGATGATCAGACTCAGCGGTTATGATGCCCGCATTTTCTTACAAATACTGCCGCGGTTGTTTGAACTCATTTCTGACCTTTCCGATGAGGAACGCCGGGTTCTTTTCCACACTGTTCCGCGTATTTGGGATACCTATTATCCTTTGGGAGAACCTCAGGATCTGGCCTGTAAGCTGGGCAATTTGTTGTTTATGCTTGGTTTTTACAGCGAAGCTGTCCTTTATTTCGAAAAATCGGTCGGGATTTATGGAAAAAAAGCAGGAAGCCTGTTTGGGCTTGCCTGTTGTTACTGCTATTCAGGTGCATTTGATCTGGCCGCTCCTGTTATCAGGGAACTTCTGGTCCGTACCCCGGAGAATAAAACACTTTTGAAACTTGTTCGCAACTATGAAAGCGAATTATTTGGTGAACAACACGTAAAAATATAACGATATATGGACTTTTTAACAGAATGGGGAAGAATAGCCGGTATTGCTGGGATGGCCACCGGCATTGCAAATGAAAACCCCGGAATCCGGTTCAAAAGACATATCACCCGTCAATAGCTATCGTGCAACATTACAGTTTAAAAAAAGGAAGAAGGAAACAACAGAGCCCCGAGGAATGCCATGTTAACAGCAATAAAAACGATGCGTTACTGATAATCAAAAATTGCTTTGATTTCAGACCCACAATTAATTAAAAAAGAACCCGATAAAACACAACAACGCAAAACAAAACACGAGTACATAAACAATTAATACTAACTAAAATATAGTGTGATGAATACACAGATCAATCAGACCCGGCAAAACCATACGGAAAGTGAACAGCCCGTACAGTTGTCCGCAACACAATACGGCGAATGGACCGACGACCGCCCTAACGGTATCGCACGTCCGGTGCCACAACAAGAGGCCATCGCCGGCGGAACATGGCCCACTCAACAAAAAGAAAACCGTACCGGCTTGCCGGATACCTTAAAAACAGGTATTGAAAGCCTTTCCGGCCATGCCATGGACGATGTAAAGGTACATTACAACTCCGGCAAACCGGCACAATTGCATGCGCATGCCTATGCACAGGGCACGGACATCCACTTGGCCCCCGGGCAGGAGCAACACCTGCCCCATGAGGCCTGGCATGTGGTACAGCAAAAGCAGGGACGGGTAAAACCCACCGTGCAAATGAAAGGAAAAATAAATATCAACGATGATAAAGGGTTGGAGAAAGAGGCGGATGTGATGGGGATAGGTCTGTCCGAATGATGAGCAGCGCTTATTATGCCGGTAATGTGGGCAGCATTTCTCATGGGACAACGGGAAAAGGAAGTTATGGTAACTGCTTCAGGGACACATCGGGGACCAATGGGCAAGTATCAAGCTCCGAAGGCCAGTGCATACAGGCTAAATACGAAAATAAAAGGGGTGAAATTAGAGCAGGAAACGTCCCTGAACAAGTACTCGATAACGATGAGCAAACTTTTTTTGATGAGGGGGAATATACGGAGGTGGAAGAAAAGAAATATACTGGAAAAGTAAGGGATCGGTTACGGGAATTAGCAAGAGATGGTGAAGACAGGAAATGGGATGAAATAAAAGAAAACCTGAAAAATTTTTTAAGCAAAGAGAAAAATACCGATACCAACAACAATAATGGTAGTCAGAATATGGAAAAGGACAGTATGGAAAATGCCAATGGGGTAAACGACGAGGCCAAAGAGGGCATGAATTTTGAAAAATATTGGGACATCATAGACAACACTACGAGTAAAGCTGATGATGTATCGCAAGATGAACGCGAACGCATAAACAACCTGTTCAAAGAAGTTGAGAAGAATCCTCAAGGAAAAATAATTGTGAAAAAAGTACGGGAGATCGCTAAAGAAAAAGGTGAAAAGCTGAAGTTATGGCTCACAACTCCCGGGGTAGGGGATGAAAGTAGCCATGCAGGATCCATGGCGATCAAAGGCAATTTCAGTACTGAGAAACAATATCTCGTATTGCTGAACATCAAAGACGATGACGGTAACGGACAGTTAGAGTTGGGGTTGATGAATTTGCCTCCATGGACGACACTGGCTCATGAGATGCTACATTGGATATATGAAATCTGGCAAAAGGCCAACCCAGATCAGAAAGACCTTAGGGGCAAATCGATCAGGAACCATAAAATATCCAATACACATAAAAATCACATATGGGATACCTTGGAAGAAGCTGAAACTATGTTTGCCGGAAGGGCTGAACCTGAATATCCCAAGGAGCTAAAGGACCTGACCGAGATGACATTGCTGGAGAGCGAAGTTTATCCGCCACGTTGGGGGCACTTTGGAGAAGATAAGGAGGCCCTCGCTCATTTCCTGAAGCAAGACGGAGAAGGGTTCGATCAGAAAAAAATCCTGGATTCCTATGACTTCGAAGTTGGAGGGAAGGAATATGGGGTAAACAAAAAGGAAGCTGCCATAAAGCAAATAAAAAAATACCAGGAACTCAAAAAGAACCGTGCTTATCCGCAGCCTAAAATTATTAATTGGAAGGATGTAGTTAAATATCAAGATGAGAAACAAAAGCAGCAAGACGAACTGAGAGAACAGGGTGAAAAAACCATAAGAATAGAAGCACAAAAAAAAAGGCGCTTACAGAGAGTCGGGCAAGATAACGCAGCAAATTATACTTCTCAGCTATCAACCTTCATAGATAAACTGGACCAATCCGGAGAGGGGGAAAACCAGCAGACAATACATGCCATCGATGAGTTTGCAAAGATACACGTAGCGGTGCATTCTGACCGAAAAGAAATAAGGAAGCTTAATAGCGAGGGGGTTAAATTTGTCAAGAAAAATCTAAGTGGTTTTAGGGATAGATTGGTGGAGATCCTCTCAGATAAAATTGAGACCCGTTTGGATAGGGCTATAAAGAATGCAACGAAAAACCTAAGGGAGAGAGAGAAAGCTGAAGATAAGAAAAAAGGAAAGAAAAAAAGAAAGAAAAAATAATAATCGGGGGCAAGCTTGAACCTGCTCCCATTTGACGCACCCCCTCTAAAGGGGCAATGGTCCCTAAGGAGGGAAAAGAAGGAGAAGCAATCCTTGAGAACAAAAATGATGCGAATTATTTGGTGAACAACACGTAAAAATACAACGATATATGGACTTTTTAACAGAATGGGGAAGAATAGCCGGTATTGCCGGGATGGCACTGGGATTGTTTTTAGTACTTTTTAGAGAAGTTATCCGGAAAAACATATTTCCGAAGCTGACCGGAAAACAGGCTTTTATAATTATCATACTCTTTATGCTTTTGGTATTTTCTATCTCAGTATATACCATTGTACAATTCCATAGTGGAAGGTCGGGCGTGTCGGCCCAGGTGACCGTACTGGTTCACGGGGAAAAGGGGAGGGACCATTTGGTACTGCCCGGCAGGGGAAGAGTAAAACTGTTGTTTGGTGATGCCAATATCGTAGAGACCACCAATGACAAAGGCGAGGCCACATTCAAGCAAATACCAAAGGAGTTCTTCGATTCAAAAGCCACGGTTGAAATCCATTTCCTTGATCCCGAAGGAGAACCGTACTACGCAGAGAATCCCGACTCGCTGTACAGGCTTACACATGGAAAATACATTGCTTTACCGGTAAAATTATACGGGATCGGTAGCATACGAGGTATCGTAAAAGATTTTAATACCGGCAGGCCTGTTGAGGGGGTTCGCATCAGTATTCGGGGTATCGGGGCTTTTTCAGATTCCTATGGCGAATATACACTCGAAATACCGCCCGAACATCAACGTAAGTTCCAGTCAGTAAGGGCTTTTAAGGAAGGGTACGAGCTTTTTGAACTTACAAACGTGCCCGTACAAACGGAAAATGAATTACCGATTTTAATAAAACCTATAAAATAAAATGACATTTAAATTACTAAAAATATCTCTTTCTGCTGTTTTTTGGGTGTTTCCCCAAAGGGCCGGGCTTTTCGTTATCTCTTTTTTTCCCGTAAATCGAAGCAAAAAAAGGATGCTGCTGCAATCCCTGGTGGAAACCGTACCTGTTAAAACAGGATGTCTGTTTTTGATGGTAAGCACTGTTATCTGGTCTCAGCAAACAAAACTTACGGGCATTGTATCGGTACACAACAGCAAGTACGAGACAGGAGCCACACAATACGTTAAGGACGCTTATGTGACCGCTCCTTTTACCAAGTCTGCCAATACGGATGAAAGCGGAACGTTTGCCTTAGCATTTGTCGGGATAGAGGGCGGAACCTCTATAAAATTACAAGTTGAAAAACAGGGGTTGGAGATCGTCAACCTTCGCGATCTGGAAGATGTGGTCATCGGCAGAACGTCTCCCGTACGGATATTTCTTACTGAAAAAGGAAAGCTGGCACAGGTACAGACCGAACTGTACAACATTAGTAAGAAGGCTCTTTTCGCGAAAAAAGATACCCTGATCACCAAACTACATGCCGACATCAAAGAAAGCAATACAGCCATAGCCGAATTGGAAAAGCAATTTCACAAAAAACTGGCCAACCGTTTTGAGGCCGAGAACTTGCTGAATGAAAAGATAGAAGCCATGCAAAAGCGCCTGCCTGAATTTGCACAGGAACTGGCAGAACGAAACCTGGACTTTGCATCGGATTTGTATATAAAGGCGTATGAATTATTTAAAAAAGGAAATATTGAACAGGCTATAAAAACACTGGATAATGAAACCCTGAAAGAATCGTATACAAAAGCGGTCAAAACTCTTGCTAAAGGTAAGCAGTTAGTAAATACAGGTATTGAAATACAGGAAAAAAGCATTTTACAGATCAACCAGGTCATAAACAGTTATGACTTAAAAGCCAAGTCATCCATACTGCTTTTCAAATACCAGGAAGCGGCAGCTTTGTATGAGAGAATCATTACGATACATGAAGAGAATGAGTTTGAGGCCGTGCAACTGGCATTCTGGTATGATAAGGCAGGAGAAGCCTGTCTTGATAACGGTCAATATGACAAAACACTGGAATATTATCAAAAAGCACTGACCATACGTTTGGAGTTGCTAACCCCAAAGCACAAAGAAGTAGCGATATCCTATGATAAGATGGGGATTGCTTACCGGCTTTCGGGCGATTACCAGAAGGCGTTAAAACATGTTCAAAAAAGTATCGTCATAAAAGAGGAAGTATTGAGTCCCAAGGATATTTCTTTGGCTGATTCATACAATCACATCGGAAATACTTATTTAGAATTAGGTGATTATCAAAAAGCACTGGAATATCATCAAAAGAGTATAACCATAAAAGAAGATGTCCTGGAACCTGAACATCCTTCCCTTATGCACTCGTATAATAATATGGGGGTGGTTTATATGTTCCTTAGTAAGTATCAAAAAGCATTGGAGCATCATCAAAAAGCCATGGCTATTAAAGAAACTGTTCTCAATCCCATACACCCCGATCTGGCAACTTCTTATAACAATATTGCTTTTATTTACCGGGGTTTAGGGGATTATCAAAGAGCATTGGAGTATCACCAAAAAGCCATGGCCATTAGAGAAGCTGTTTTCAACTCCATACACCCTGATTTAGCAAATTCTTACAATAATATAGCCGACATCTACAGAAATTTGGCAGCTTATCAGAAAGCACTGGAATATCATCAAAAAGCCATTGCCATTCAGAAAGCTATTGATCCTGGTCACCCTATCCTGGCAAATTATTACACGAATCTTGCCATTGTTTATGAGGATCTGGGCAATTACCGAAAAGCGTTGGAGCTCAATCAAAGGGCCATTGCCATACGAGAAGCCGTTTTTGATTCCGATCATCCCGACCTGGCCATTTCATACAATAATATAGCCAACATCTATAAAAATTTGGCAGCTTATCAAAAAGCATTGGAATATCATCAAAAAGCTATTACTATTCAGCAAGCTGTGCTTGGTCCTGACCATCCTTTTTTAGCGACTTCATACGGAAATATTGGTATTGTTTATGCCGATATGAAAGACCATCAACACGCATTAAAATATTATAAAAAAGCGATATCCATTCGGCAAGCGGTACTTGACCCTGATCATCCTTCTTTAGCCATTTCATATAATAATATTGCTCATCTTTATAACGGTTCAGGGGATTACGAAAAAGCACTGAAGTTTTACCAAAAATCAATTGCCATTAAAGAAACAGCGCTTGACCCTGACCACCCTTCTTTAGCCATCTCATATGATAATGTCGGGGTGGTTTATGATAATATGAACTCGTATGAAAAAGCACTGGAGTATCACCAAAAAGCAATTGCTATTCGCGAAAAAGCTTTTGATCCCAAACATCATTCTTTAGCGAAATCGTATAATAACATAGCCAGCGTTTACAGGGGCATGGAAAAGTACCAAAAAGCGTTGGAGTTCTATCAAAAGGCTATTCCCATTGGAGAGGCTGCTTTCGGCCCTGACCATCCGGATTTGGCAAAACTTTACCAGGGTATGGCCAGTACCTATATAAAAACGGGTCATTTAGCCAAAGCATTAGCGTATCAACAAAAGGTTGTCGATATATACCAAACGATTTTTCCAAGCGAAGATTCCGATCGTAAGGCGGCAACAGCATTCTTACAAGAAATTAAAACGATGATAAGTAAAAAAGACTAATGAGGAACTTACAGATAATAATATAGTTTTTTATGAAACCAAAAGTAACCATTTGGGCAGTGTTCTTTTTTATCTCACTGTTTGCTTATACGCAGCAAACAGAACTTAGAGGCATTGTATCGGTACACAACAGTAAGTACGAAACGGGAACGATACGGTACATTAAAGATGCCCTCATTAACGCTGCCTTTGCAAAACCGGCAACCTCCGACACGGCGGGAAGGTTTATATTGGAGTTTGTAGGTGTAGCTGCCGGGACTTCGGTAAGGTTAACGCTTGAAAAACAGGGGTTGGAAGTGGTCAATCCGCGTGATTTGGAAAATGTGGTCATTGGCCGAAAGCTTCCGGTACGGGTATTTGTAGCCGAAAAAGGCAAACTGGCACAGGCACAGACCGAATTGTACAATATTAGCAGGAAAGCCCTTTTTTCCAAAAAAGATTCTCTGATAGCTCAATTACGGAGCGGCAAGGAAGCACGTAAGAAAACCATTGCCGAACTGGAAAAGCGTTTTCGCCAAAAATTGACCGACCGCTATGAGGCCGAAAACCTGTTGAACAAACATATCGCCGATTTGGAAAGGCGTCTGCCCGAGTTTGCTCGGGAACTGGCAGAGCAGAATCTGGACTTTGCCTCGGACCTCTACATAGCAGCTTACAAACAATTTAAAAAAGGGAACATAGAAAAGACCATTGCCCTTCTGGACAATGAACTATTGGAAGCATCCTATTCAAAGACAAGGAAAAATATACGTGAAGGAAAGAAAATGGAGCATGCAGGAAAGCAGCTTCAAAACAAAAGCCTGAAGCAAATCACACAATTGATAAACAGCTATCAGCTCAAAATTAAATTGTTATACTCAAAATTTAAATACGGACAGGTGGCAGGACTCTATAAGAAAATCCTCGAAACTCATAGCATTTATTCTTTGGATACCATGCGACTTATTGATTGTTATTTTGGATTGGCATCTGCATATTTTGATGATGGAAGATATATAAAGGCATTGGAGTTTTCGCAAAAAGCATTGCAAATAAAGGAAAAGAAATTGGATTCAAATAGCAGCAAAGATTTAACAGCCTCCTATAATCAAATGGGAAAAATTCATACCGCTTTGGGTAACTATGGAACGGCACTCAGCTATCATCAAAAAAGCATGGGTATGCTACAAAGCGACACTGATAAACTGCATGCCGACCTGACACGTACTTATACAGATATTGGAAACACCTATATACATCTGAAAAAATACAGAAAAGCCCTGAGATATTATAAAAAAAATAAAGCCATTTTAACAGAAAGGGCAAATCCTGATCTTCTATCTCTGGCTCAGGTTTACGGAGGTATCGGGAAGGCCTATAAAAATATCGGGAGGTATCGGAAAGCTTTTTTTTATGTACAAAAAGCGATAAGCATTCAACAAGATAGGCTTGTCCCTAAACATCCTTTCCTGGCAACTTCGTATCATATAATGGGAATGGTGTATCTGGCCCGAAAAAAGTATCGGAAAGCATTACAGTACTTAGAACAAACGATACGAATCAGAGGAGAAGTACTTCATTCCTCCCACCCTGATCTGGCATCTGCTTATATCACTCTTGCAAAGGTATATGTTAAAAAAAAGCAGTCAGACAATGCCTTAAAGTATCAAAAGAAAGCATGGGAGATCTTTGAAGATCGACTGCCTAAGAATCACCCAAAACGCCGAAATGCGCTAAATACCCTGATAAGAATTCAAAAACAATTAAAAGATGAAAACAATTAGATTAAACGACAAAAATCAAACTACGGGAACTATCGAAAAAACAACAGAGGAATTCCACCGGGCTATGAGCAACCGTACAAAGGCCTGGATTGTAATTGAAAATTATATAAATTACAAATTTTAAATTCACAATTACGAATTTTTATCTTCTCAATATCAACTGATTGAATTTAATTTTTGTGAAATTAATTTTTAGACTCAATATAAAATGTTTAGCACAAATCGAAGAATCTGTTGAGTATTTTGGAATTGAGATAGATTAATAAGACATTGAGTATATCACAGAAAATTATAAAGAAAACATAAAAAATGATAATACCCTCCTGAAACCCGAAAATCTAAAAGCAGTGACTATAGATATGGTTATTTGGTTTTATAAAGATTATCGGTATCGGAGGATTTGTAACATAATTATTAGAAATATTTGACAATAACTAAAACAACAGAGTGAAAAATGTATAAACCTCAAAATTTTACAATCGAAGAATTAGTACACCCCCAAATAATTAACGATATTGGAGAAGCGAATGCGTGGCGCAGGCTTAATGAATTTGCTTTAAATGATTTGCAAAGAATTCGAGGCAAGTGGTTTGCAAAACACAGTACAGGGATTTATGTAAATAGACCCGAACTGGGTATAGATTCAAGAGGATTAAGACCACCTGATGACCCCGACGGCTCATTCTACTCCACTCATAAGAAAGGTACTACTTTTGATTTAGAACCGGTAAACGGTCTGTTTAGAGACCTATACGATTTCATTATGGGAATGATTGAAAATGATGAATTAGAATTCTTAAACATTTTAGAGGATTTTGAATTTACTAAAACCTGGATTCATGTTGGTTATATGAATACAGATAAAAAACCATTAATTATAAAACCATGAATAATAAAAAGAAAAAACTCTCTTATAAGGAGAGAAACGGAACTACCAGAGTAGGTGATTTTTTAAGAGGCATTAAAAAAAATGTTTTACCAGCACTTACAAAAGCAGTTGGTTTAGGGAATTTAGCCGAAGCGGTTGGAATTGTTGAGTCAGGGAACTCAGGACTGGCTACAGAACAAGTTAATACATTTTTGGAACTGATGAAGTTGGATATGCAAGACGTGGCAAATGCACGAGAAATGCAAGTCAAAATTGCAACATCACAAAACGCTACAAGGCTATCTAAGAACTTTGTTTATTATTTAGCCGGTGCTGTATCTTTATTCACATTTGTAATTATCATAATGTTATTTTTTGTTAAAATACCTGAAGGTAACCAGAGAATTATAGATATGTCAATCGGTATATTGGTTGGTTCGGGCTTTGTTGCTATTCTTACTTATTTTTTCGGGAGCAGTCAGGGCTCTAAGGATAAGCAAAATTTTATGAACGCTATGAAAAAGAAATAAAATCCCGAGACCTTTGCAAAAAGGTGATATATTCCGTATTTGAATTGATTTGACTTTAAATTTCTTTCTTCTCGAAAATTTTAAATCCTCAAAACCAATAGGTTATTCCGGTTGAAAATTTTCTTCGGGCGTCGAACTTTTTTGTCAAATCAATTCTGCAAAGGTTTCATCCCGATGAAAGATTTCAACAGGAAAAATTGCTATGAAAAATAATGAAACCCTTCTGTTTTTTTGGTATCTCCATGATCAGGCAGGTAATTACTATTTTGCTCTCTGATTCCATAAAGACAAACAGATTTATGCTTTCCCAAAATCTCAAACCTCTATGTGGCAAAATACTCTGAATCAGAAAAGACCTACTTGCTGTATGTAATAATTCAAAATTGACCCAGTCTATTAATTGAAAACTGACCCGGGAAAGTTATAAAAATACATTAAAATATTCAACTAACTTTAATGTATCCTCAGTCTTCCGATAGCTTTTAAAAGCTATCGGAAGACTGGCACTCTAATACGGCATGTCGTTCTACCCATTTTTATAATAGATTTTGAATTTTTTTTAACTATATTATTCTTCCTTCTTTTTACGCTTATTACGATAGAAGTTATATGCGAAATACAAGAGAATCAGTGCAAGTACAACATACCTGTAAGAAACAGGCTCACCGGTACCGCCAACGGTTGTAAACATCCTGTTCCAACGAATAGATTTTATTTTAGAAAAGATCCCTTTTGCATTAGCATCCCAGCTAAACCAGATCATTACGGGTTTTCCCACAACATGATCAAAAGGAACATATCCCCAAAATCTGGAATCTTCGGAATTATTTCTATTATCTCCCATCATCCAATAATAATCCTGTTTAAAAGTATACGAAGTTGCTTGTAACCCGTTGATATATATGTTTTCACCATCCACTAACAAATCATTGGATTCATATTCACCAATGATTTTTTTATAAAAAGGTAAGGTCTCTACAGTAATGTCTACCGTTGTTCCTGCCTTGGGAATATAGATAGGCCCAAAATTATCTTGAGACCATCCATTATCTTTTATTTTCGGAAATACACCGTCGTTGGAAGTATACGTTAATTTTTTTACGGAAGTAGTATTGGTATATTTCTCAAGCCGTTCCACTTCTTTGGCGGTCATGTTAATATTTATTTTATTATTTACTAAAGACATCTTCAATCTGTCAAATAGTTTTTGAGAAACCCCACCGCTAACTTCAGTATAAATGGAATCACCACCGATCTTTGTAAGATAGGCAGCTTTTTTAAAAGTTTCTTGTACTCTTGGATCTTCCCAGTACTTGGTTGCTATTTTATAAATATTCCTTAATGCTTCATTTTTTTTCAAGAATGCCGGGACACTGGCAACAGTTTCTTTTGATTCATATGTATGGAAAAATTGCAATTTCGCTCTATCTGGCAATACATTCTTTTTACCATTGATATATACATAGCCATTTTTAACAGACAGAGAATCACCTGGTATGCCAACACACCGCTTGACGTAATTTGATCTTTTATCAATAGGTTTTCTGATGTTTTTATCCGGAGTTTTAAAGAATTGCTGTACCGTGTCAGCAGGCCAGCTAAAAACTATAATATCATTGCGTTTTATTTTCTGAAAACCGGGTAGACGCATATATGGTAATTGCAATTTATTTATCAGCGCATTCTCTTTTTTAGTGACGTCATCTTCATATACATAAGATTTTTTATGGATAAGAGGAAGTGTATCGTGCAACATGGGAGCTGCTATGGTGGTCATAGGGACTCTTGCGCCGTAATGGAATTTACTGACAAACAAGTAATCCCCTACCAATAAGGTTTTTTCCAAAGAAGAAGTAGGAATAGTGTAAGGCTGTATAAAATAAGTATGTACCAGAGTAGCTGCAATAATGGCAAATGTAATTGAACTTACCCATTCTCCCAGAGCGGTTCTCGGAGCTAAACTTCTTTCGGGTTTATAAGGAGCTTCCGTTGCATAATTGATATAGTAGATAAAAAAACCAAGACTGATTAAAGTAAGCAGGGTATATTTTCGCTGATTGAAACCAAAGCTTCTCGCAGTTTCTATCCAAATAACAGGGAACATTAATAGGTTTACTATAGGAATGAATAAAAGTAAAACCCACCAACGGGGTCTTTTAATAATCTCCATTAAAACAAAACCGTTATAAATGGGAATGATGGCCTTCCAGGGTTTTCTACCTACTCTTTGATATAATTTCCAGGTTCCTGAAAAATGAATTATTTGTATTCCTAAGAAGAAAATTAACCATCCTGTAAATGTCATATCTTACTGTTTTTGGTTCTTTAATTGATAATGAACTTGTTTAAACTTTTTCAATTTGCTGAAAAATTACTGTTTTCCACTCTGTTTTTGTCTTTTTTTCCTTCCGTAGTGCTGCTACGCAACTCAAAAAAGCCTTCAACAGCCCTAAAACTTCTAATTTTCGCTTAAATTCAAAAAGTTTAAACGAGTTCAATGTTAGTTTGCAAAATAACAAATATGTTACATTTTTTATCCTATTTCTAATACATCTTTCATTGTAAAAACCCCTTTTTTACTTCGTAACCATTCTGCTGCTGCTACAGCTCCCAAAGCAAATCCTTTTCTATTATGTGCTATATGTTTAATGGCAATGCTATCGATATCTGATCGATAAGATATTGTATGTGTCCCCGGAACTTCCGGAACTCTTTTAGCATGAATCGGGATAGTACTTTTAGACGTTGTACCGTTTAGTCCCCAATTTGTTTTGTCTGAATTGTCAATTATTTCTTCTGCTAATGTGATGGCTGTTCCACTTGGAGCATCCAGTTTTTCCGTATGATGTATTTCTTCTACGGAAACCGTGTAGTCGTTTGAATGGTACATTAATTTGGCTAACTGACGATTCAATTCAAAGAAAATATTTACGCCCAAACTAAAATTAGAAGCATATATAAAAGCACCGTCTTTCTGCAAACACAATTTTTTTACTTCCGCATACTTATCCAACCAACCGGTTGTCCCTGAGATAACAGGAACCTTGTTTTTAATGCAATTGGTAATATTCTCATAAGCTGCATCGGGGATACTAAAATCTATGGCAATATCAGCTATGGAAATATCATAAGGATCACTATCTTCGTCAATTCTTAAAATGATTTCGTGCCCTCTTTGGATAGCCGCTTTTTCAATTTCCTTCCCCATTTTCCCGTACCCTAGTAATGCGATTTTCATCTTAAAAAGTATATTTGAGTGACATCCCGACTATCGGTTCCCCAGCGGTCATTATTCCGGGAACAATAACAGGTTTAAAAGATAACCGATCACTTGTGTTAAACTGTAAAAGATGTGCATTTACACTGGCTTCAACAATTTGTAGCGTATATAAAATAATAGTAACTAACAGAGATAAATCTCTATTATCACGAAGCACTCTTTGTGCATTTATCAAGCCGTTTCTTGAGATTAACACGGTTCCGTTATCTAAAGTAAACTCGTCTTGTAAACCGGCTTCTCGCTGCCTAAAAGCTCTTCTGTATCTTTTGTACTCTTTGTTATTATCCAGATAAAAATAAATACTGGTTCCCAAAGCACCCCATACAATGGGAACTTTCCAATATTTCTTATTGTAAACTTGCCCCATTCCGGGAAAAATTGCAGAATAAAAAGCTGCTTTTGAAGGAGATAAAGGATTGTATGTATTTTTGGCAATGGTGATTTGTTTTTTTGCCTTTATACCATTATCGGAAATGGTATCTTTTTGAGCACTTATTTTTACAGAAAAAATAAATAACAAAAAAATAGAAATCGTTATGATGCTGTGTTTCCTCACTTATTTTAACAGATTTTTAATTCTATTAAAATCTTCTTTCGAATGAAAAGGAATGATTAATTTTCCTTTTCCCTTAGCATTTGCATTTACAATGACTTTATGTCCAAAAAAAGTACTGATATCTTGTAAACTTTCTTCAATATAACTTGGTATTACTTTTGTTTTTGGTTTGGATGTGATACCTTCTTTTCGTTTTTTTACAAGTTCTTCTGTTTGTCTGACAGATAATTTTTCTTGTAATATTTTTTCATAAATTGCTAATTGCTCAGCTTTGTTCTCCACATTAATAATAGCCCTGCCATGTCCCATAGAGATAAAATTGTCTCGCATGCCTGTTTGTATGATAGGATCTAACTTTAGCAATCTTAAATAATTAGTAACAGTAGATCTTTTTTTACCCACACGCATACTTAGCTCTTCCTGGGTCAAATTGATCTCCTCAATCAGTCTTTGATATGATAGGGCAACTTCAATAGGGTCCAGGTCTTTACGCTGAATATTTTCAACCAATGCCATTTCCAGCATTTCCTGATCATTAGCAATTCTTATGTACGCAGGAATGGTTGTATTTCCTACGAGTTGCGAAGCTCTGAGGCGACGCTCTCCGGAAACTAATTGAAACGAATCACCTTCTAATTTTCTTACTGTAATAGGCTGAATAACTCCTAATTCCGAAATCGACGAAGCCAGTTCACGTAGCGTCTCTTCATCAAAATGAGTTCTGGGCTGATAAGGGTTTACTTCTATTTTGTCCAAAGAAATCTCAATGATATTTCCTACAACTTTATCGGCATTTTTATCGTTGATGGAGTTGATATCTGTTGTGTCCTTTAATAAAGCTGACAAGCCCCTGCCTAAAGCTTGTTTTTTAGTGGCTTTAGCCATAATTCCGGTTCTTTTTTAAGAGTTCGTTTGCAAAATTTATATAGTTAACAGCTCCTTTACTTGTAGCATCATATTCAATAATACTTTCTCCATAACTCGGTGCTTCTCCCAAACGTATATTACGTCTGATAATGGTATCAAAAACCATACTGCTAAAATGTGTTTGTACTTCGTCGACTACCTGATTTGAAAGTCGTAATCTGGAATCAAACATGGTTAGTAAGAGTCCTTCAATTTCCAAATTGGGATTGTGTATTTTTTGTATGCTTTTTACAGTATTTAATAATTTCCCCAAACCTTCCAGCGCAAAATACTCACATTGAATAGGAATGATGACCGAATCAGCTGCAACCAGTGAATTTAATGTAATTAAACCCAGAGAAGGAGCACAATCAATGAGAATATAATCGTACTTATTTTTGATTGCATCTAATGCTTTTTTCAACATGTATTCCCGTTTCTCTTTGTCAACCAGTTCAATTTCTATAGCAACCAGATCAATGTGAGCAGGAATAAGGTCCACGTTAGGCGAAGTTGTTTTTTTGATGGCATCTGCTGCGGAAACAGAATGCTCTAAAACCTGGTATGTACCGGATACTGCTTCCTGCACATCAATACCAAAGCCTGATGTTGCATTGGCTTGAGGATCTGCGTCAATCAACAGTACTTTTTTTTCCAAGACCCCTAAAGAAGCCGCCAGATTTATAGAGGTAGTGGTTTTTCCAACCCCTCCTTTCTGATTTGCAATTGCAATTATTTTTCCCATTAAGAAATACTTGTTTTCAACTAGTAAAATTACAATTAATTACCGTTTTTGAAAACGAAAGATATTAATAATACCAAAAAGAACCATAAAATAGTTCAATCTTGCTGTGAAAATTTCAAAATTCATAACTAAAATACTCGGCGTAGCTCAGACCATATCTGTGTTTTTTAATTCGAACTTTGAAATTTTTAGTACCCTCTTTGGATCACTTTACCTGCCGTAGAGTTGATGAAATGCCTGGGTTGATTCATTACAGTTATTTTCAGTACTGATATAATTTTCTAAAGTTTTATTTAAACTAATCTGTTCTCCACACTAAACCTGTTGCTATATATTCCCATTCATTATTTATTTTTTTTAAAATTCTCAATTCTCCAGAAGTAGGAAATTCTATATAGATAATAGCAAAATTATTCTTTTTGGCAAAAACCGGTATAGAAAAAGCTATTTTCGTTTGTTTTTCGTTTGTTTTTTTAGTTAAAAAATAATCTTCACCAATAAATTCAGACCAGTATTTAAATTTATTACTTTTTATTTGATTTTTCATAGAAATAAAATCCTGTTTACCGAAAAAACCACCGAAATGAATGATGTCTTTTTCTGATTTAATTTTAAAATTCCTAATCAGCAAAAACCGGTCTGGGTTGAATAAATCTTCTAATTTTCTATTACCATACGAAAGATTTTGAATAATCTTTCTTTTTACATATGACTCATTTTCATTGTATAATTGCAAATGATTTTGCATCAAACTTTTAATCTCATTATGATATGATTTTTTTTCTTGACTGCTCACTTTGTCCTGTGCAACTGAGCAACCATAAAAAAACATTGTTAATACAATAGTATATATAGATTTTCTCATAAATAATTTAATTACAGTTTTTACCCCCTTGTGCATTGTTATTAGCTGCTCCATCCTGCTTGCCCTTCATTTGTATTGGCTTCAATAACGTTTTGTCTAAAATCTTGGGGAAGATTATTAAACGCTGGAGTATTAACCCCATACCTCCAGACCAGCTTAAATAATGATAATAATTGTTATTAGTAAGCGAGCTATTATCCCAAGATTCTAACGAAATAGCCATTCCGGCAACAAATTCTTGAGTCATTAATATATGTTCTGCAGTGTTTTGACTATTTCCATTTTGAGATAGCAAATGATTTAATGAGTCGTTAAGATCAGAAAATATTTGAGTATAATATTTTAGTACATGACAAAAAATATAATTAATTGATTATCAGTAAATTAAATGTTAAATAATTAAAATAAAGCATTGATTTTCAGTATATTAGAAGAATAACATCACTCATTTTTCTAATGAAAAAAACCAATGCTTCCACTAAAAGTAGTGAATTAAATTCAGTTTTAAGTTCTCATTTCCAAGGTAAGATCAATTTGGCAAGAATCAAACTCATATCACATTTCATTATCGCCCTCTGTAAGGTACAGACAGTTACCTTTGAAAAGGTAGCCAACGCTTTTGAGACCTCAGTAGATTCGAAGTCATCACTCAGACGTATTCAAAGATTTATTGCTGATTATTCGTTGGATGGAGATTTGATCGCTCGTCTTATATTTAGTCTCCTTCCTAAGCAAGAGGGATTGATCTTGAGTATTGATAGGACCAATTGGAAGTTTGGTCAGACCAACATCAACATTTTTAAGTTGGGAGTTGTCTATAAAGGTGTTGCCTTCCCATTGTTATTTACTATGTTAGATAAGCCAGGGAACTCTAACAGTCAGGAGCGTATTGATCTTGTGAATCGTTTCATAAGACTTTTTGGCAAAGATGTTATTAAATCCATTGTAGCCGATAGAGAGTTTGTAGGTAATCATTGGTTGGATTTCTTGAATACAAATGGAATCAAATATTATATCCGCATTCGAAACAACTTTAAGGTAGAGCTTCCTGATAAGAACAAAACCATCAAAGTATTTCACTTGTTTAATCCACATAAGATCAATGAGTTTGTGTATTATCCTAAAATTGTACGTGTTAATGGTCAGCTTTGTTTCCTTTCCGGATGCAAGTTGTACCCAAAAAATGGAAAGCCTGATTTCTTAATCATTGTATCGTTCAACGCTCCTGATAAGGCCTTTGAACAATACAAAGAACGATGGCAGATAGAGATGTGTTTTAAAGCAATGAAAGCCAGTGGCTTTGATATTGAAAACACACACCTGCAAGATATTAAGCGTATTGAAAAATTAGTACTGCTTGTAATGATGGCTTTCGTATGGTGTTACAAAGTTGGTATATATTTACATCAGATTAAGCCTATCAAAATAAAAAAGCATGGAAGAATGGCTAAAAGCATATTCAAATATGGATTAGATTATATCGCTTCTGTGCTATTAAACCCTGTAAATCAAAACAATATGAACTTGACTAAATTTTTGTCATGTACTTAGGTATAATATACAAAATTAATGTATGCATGAAGGGGCTCATGGATGATTGTTCTTGCAATAACTAAATCTGTGGCATTTGAAATATAACTAGTGTTTAATGTAATATCAAATGCTTTAGTAGAATCATTAAAAAAAGTAGTCGCATTTATCTCATGCCCTAAACTATTTGGAGACAAATCTTCTACTTTAAAATTTAAGTGATATTGATCTGAATTATTAAAAACATCCATAATTTCCCCGGACAGATTTAGCTCTTCTTTTACAAAGTCCGGCATATCTCCCAAATCTATATAAGTATTATCACTAACTAATTTGTTAATAATATCTTTAACACAATCTGGAACAGAAGTAGAGATATAATTAGCTCCTCCCAGTTTACTTCATCACCATTTATTAATACTTCAATAGCATTGTTAATAAACACTTGCATGTTTTCATCACAACCATTTTCGTTTACAAAAGCCTCTATAATACTAAGGTTTTCAGAACTTAGTTGATTCACTAGACCGGCATCTATATCTATCAAACAAACTTCATAAAACTCCAACATACAATCCCTATTCAAATCTCCTTCCGGTCTGGGATCACATGGGGTTTCACTGTGTATGATACCCACAGGAGTCGTAAGCATTGTATCTCCGTCACCACCGGAGTTTCCTCCTCCGCCTCCACCGTCAATCAGCGTGTTAATTCCCTCCGTATCAAAGTCAAAAACAGTATCTGCATTTTTTTGATGTACCATGTCCAAATGGCTTTGCAATACAACCGTTTTCTTGACTCCATACCGGAAGATGCGGGTTTTTTAATGATCACATTTCCTACCTTGTCAACACAAGCGTTTCAAGATGTAAACGAGTGCCGAAATCAACCATAAATTGTATGACTCTTCCTTCTTTTTTTGACGGACGTGGCACAGCATTTAAATCTGAGAAATGATTCCACAACTTTTTTGGGGCCAGATTTCTAATAACAGAACGCATCATAATAGTATGTATGGGTATAAAATAGAAAATTAAACCCGGATTCTGCATTGGAACTTCGTAATGAAGGTTGAAATCACGATAAAATATAGCATTTTCTGAAATGTAGCGTAGCGATATATTTTGAAACGATTTCAAGCTGTAACAGATTTTCTAATGCAGCATCCGGGTTAAAGGTACATTATTCATCGATTTCCAGCACCATTTCTTTTATGTCTTTTCTCACTTTTTTTAAATCTTTCATATAGTCATCTTCTGCTCTGAAACCTATTGGCAGTGCCAACACCGAACTTAAATTATGTTTGTCTAATTTTAGTTTTTCATCATATTTTTCCGGAATAAAACCTTCCATCGGGCAGGCATCTATTTTTTCTATGGCACAAACAGTCAACAGGTTACCCAAAGCAAGGTAAGCTTGATTTTTACTCCAGGCTTTTATTTCTTCAGCAGGTTTTTTACGGAATGAATCCATCATACGATCTTTAAAAGGCTTCAATATTTCATCCGGAGTGTTTCTAATGTCCTTTACCATTTTGAAATAGGCTTCCACAGTACTTTTGTCTACTGTATTTTGTATGCAGATGACCAGTACATGCGAAGCTTGTGCTACTTGTTCCTGCTGCCAGGAATGGGCTACCAAACTTTTTTGAAGCGTTTTGTTTTGTATGATAATTAGTTTAATAGGTTGTAGGCCATAAGAAGTAGCTGTCAGATTAAATGCTTCTTTTAGGATATGTATTTTGTGTTTAGGCACCATTTTATTTTTATCAAATTTTTTTACTGCGTAGCGCCACTTTAAACTTTCAACAGAGTTCATAATAGTATATTTTGTGCAAAAATAACAGAATTATTCGGGTAGCTTATTTGCGGATGATTATTTCTTTTCCGCAGTGCTGATATTACTTTCAATCTTCAATTTTTCAATCTTTCAATTTTTTTTGTACTTTAGTAAAAAAAATATGAAAGAGGATTTTCTACATTACATTTGGCGGTACGCTCTCTACTCAAAAACCGCACTGGTAACAGCACAAAAAGAAGAAATAAAAGTGGTTAAACCCGGGTTATACAATACGAATGCAGGCCCCGATTTTTTAAATAGCGAACTTATTATTGACGGACAAAAATGGGTTGGAAATATAGAAATACATAGCAATACTTCGGATTGGTATTCGCACGGGCATGAATCAGACGTTAGTTATGACGCTGTCATTTTACATGTGGTTTGGAACCATGATGCAGAAGTGTATATGAAATGTAATACACCGATACCAACTCTGGAACTAAAAGAAATAGTTCCTCATCATATACTTTTTAATTATAAAAAATTACACAACTCCGATCTAAAATGGATTCCATGTGAGCATGAAATTACCGGTGTTGATTCTTTTATGATAAAGTATTGGCTAGAACGTTTGTATGTTGAAAGGTTGGAAAGTAAAATGATTGTGGTTGAAAAATTACTTGAAAAATCTCAGTATAACTGGGAAGCGGTATTTTTTCAATTAGTAGCAAAGAATTTTGGATTGAGCGTTAATGGAGATGCCTTTTTGAAGTTGGCTCAATCCTTTGACTATACGATTCTGCAAAAAGAACATTTTAATGAATTGGCACTATCAGCATTGTTATTTGGACAGGCAGGTTTTTTAGAAGATATATTGGAAGATGCATATCATACGAGATTACGAAAAGAATATATTTATTTAAAACACAAACACGGATTGAAGCATTTACAGAAAAACGAATTTCAGTTTTTTAGAATGCGACCACATAATTTTCCCACGATACGAATAGCACAATTAGTTGCATTACTTCACTCAAAAACACGTTTTTTTTCAATGACTATAAATGCTGTTGAAGTTGCTGAATTTTATAAGTTATTCAAAATTGAAATTCACGATTATTGGAAGACACATTTTAATTTTGGAAAAGCGAGCAAAAAAAGTGCAAAACGACTGTCTGATTCATTTATAGACCTGGTACTCATCAACACAGTTCTTTTGCTGAAATTTTCTTATCAAAAAAAGCGAGGAAATTTAGATACGGTAGCTATTATAAAACTAATTGAAGAACTGACACCTGAAAAAAACAGTATTGTACATAAATTTTCAGAACTGGGAATATCGCCTAAAAACGCACTTGAAAGCCAGGCATTACTTCAACTTAAAAATAGCTATTGTACAGCTAAAAGATGTCTGGAATGCGCGATAGGAAAATCAATTTTGGGAAGGAAGTGAGTTATAGAGTTAAAAGTTGGAAAGTTATGCTATAAACCTTTTCGAAATCTTAGTTTCACTTCAGTAACCACTTAGCCCATAAATTTTTTTCATTTGTTTTTTGTGAATTTTCAAATGAAAAAATTCATGTACTTTTGAGATAATAAAGCATGGAAATAATGAAAATCAGAGCGGAAATTATTGTATTGAGTTTCTTTACTATAGTTCTTTTTTCCTGTCGTAAAGAAATTTTGAGGCTTATTTTTTGAACGCATTTGACAAGGTTTTACAATACAATTTAAAAAAACGTTGTCTTTTTTGCAATGATTTTTTATGCTTTTTTGTATATTAATAACTGAAAATCAATATGTTAAATTTTTTTTAAGGGTTGACTAATTATATTTTCCTTGCCCGTAACATTTCCCTTTTACCGGGAGGGCCCGGCAGACGCTCAACAGTAAATCCTACGGCTTGCATGGCTCTTCTCACACTTCCTTTTGCAGCATAAGTAACTAAAACACCTTTTTGTCGTAGTGCATTGTACATGAGTTGAAAAATAGCTTCTGTCCAAAGTTCGGGTTGTACTCTGGCCCCAAAAGCATCAAAATAAATAAGATGAAAAGTATGGGTATCACAAATATCTTTAAAAAACTGCTTTCTTTTTATCAATGAAAAATTCCTGGAAATTTCGTGTCTTTCCTCCCACACAGTTTCATGTAAAAGATAGAACTCACGTTTGAAGGTTTCGGCATTAAGTTTTGAAATATAATTTAGTTTTTGTATTTCATTCATACTCATGGGATATGCTTCTATACCTGTATAGCTCACTTTCAGAGGCCTTTTTACCGTTTCCAGAAAAGAAATAAAAGCGTTCAGACCTGTTCCAAAACCAATCTCTAACACATTGACGACTCCTCTGGGAAAAAGAGCTAATCCGTGTGTAATAAATACGTGATATGCTTCCCAAATAGCCCCATGTCTGGAATGATAATATTCATTCCAATCGGGAAGATAAATGGTAACAGCACCATCTGCCGTATTAATAATTTTACGAGTAGCCATGAAAAGATATAGTATTAGAACAGTACCATTTTTTATTAAAGCTCGTTTACACTTTTTCAATTGGTTAAAAAATGCTGTTTTCTCAGCTGATTATCAACGAACTCATCTTGACTTTTTCTATTTCCTAAAAAATGACTGAAATTCACCTATATTTCGTTACTTTTCTTACCTGTAGCGCTGCTATAGCTTTCAAAAAGCGCCTTATCTAGTTAAATTTCAGTTCATTTTCGGTTAAAAACAAAAAGTCAAGATGAGTTCAACACTATCAACTTTCTGACTTTTACACTTTTCCAACTTTAAACTATATTCACAACTCAACCATCTCCTGATTTTTTAAAATATCGTCAAAAGTCTCCCTTTTGCGAATAAGGTAGTCTTTCTCCTGATACATCATAACTTCTGCCGGCCGGTATCTGGAATTATAGTTTGAAGCCATAGAAAAACAATAGGCACCTGCGTTGTGAAAACATAAAATATCTTTTTCAGAGATTTCACTGATTCTCCTGTTAGTACCAAAAGTATCGGTTTCACAAATATAGCCTACTACAGAATAATAGCGCGCGCTCCCTGTTGGGTTCGAAATATTGGTAATACGATGGTATGCATCATACATCATGGGCCTTATCAAGTGATTAAACCCACTATCAACCCCTGCAAAAACCGTTGAGGTAGTTTGCTTTACCACATTTACTTTTGTTAAGAAATACCCGGCTTCGGAAACTAAAAATTTTCCGGGCTCAAACATCAAAGTGATATTTTTTCCATACGATTTACAAAATAAATTGAACCGTTCGGAAAGCTGAATGCCTAACTGCGCTATATCCGTAGCAATATCTCCTTCTTTATAAGGAACCTTAAATCCGCTTCCAAAGTCGATAAAATCAATATTTTCAAACTGATTGGCTACCTCAAATAAAATTTCCGTGGCACGCAAAAACGTATCAATATCCAAAATATCGGAACCCGTATGCATATGAATTCCGTTAATATGTATTCCGGTATTTGCAATCACACGTTTGATATGCGGAACCTGGTGAATAGATATTCCGAATTTTGAGTCAATATGCCCTACGGAAATCTTACTATTTCCACCTGCCATAATATGGGGATTGATACGTATACAAACAGGAATTTTGGGATGTTTTTGGCCAAATAATTCTAAAATGGAAAGGTTGTCAATATTGATTTGAACTCCTTTTTTGGCAACCTGCTCAATCTCTTCCAAAGAAACTCCATTAGGTGTATAGATAATTTTTTGAGGAGGAACACCTGCTTCCAAACCTAGTTGAACCTCTTGGATGGAAACCGTATCCAACCCGGACCCTAATTGATTAAAATACTTTAAAATGTTGATATTTGACAACGCTTTTACGGCATAGTTAACCTGCATTTGATCTACACCGGAAAAAGCATCCGTAATCCTTTTATACTGCGAAGCAATTTTCCGGGTATCATAGACATACAGAGGGCTCCCGTATTTTTCAGCCAGTTGAAGTAAAGTTTCTCGATTCATGGTACTGTTTTGTCGGGCGAAAATAGCAAATTAAAATATAATGGAATGCCTGTTTTGATACCTAAATATAGTTTAAAGTTAGAAAGTGTAAAAGTTGGAAGGCTCCGGGTTTCAGGCTTAGTTACTGAACATACCTAAAAAAAGCGACCTTATCCAGGCTCAACCTTGAATCTTTGAATTTTTGAATCTCGATTCAAAAAACACAAAAGTCTATTGACAAAAACAGAACTCATTTAGACTTTTTGGGTTTAGGCGAAAATTAGAAGTTTTTAGCTCTGTTAAAGGCTTTTTTGAGTTGCATAGCAGTGCTACGGAAGGAAAAAAAGACAAAAACAGAGTAGAAAACAGCAATTTTTTAGCAAATTCAAAAAGTTTAAACGAGTTCACAATAAAAATACTGTTGATAACTAATCAACAAGAGCATTTTAATTTTTCTTTGGAAACCTTATTTTAGCAACCACTTCAAAACCGCAGAAAGATTTTTATGACTCAGGAAATTAAATATACCGAAGACAATATCCGTTCACTTGATTGGAAGGAACATATCAGGATGCGGCCCGGTATGTATATCGGTAAGTTAGGAGATGGTTCTTCTGCCGATGATGGTATCTATATACTGATAAAAGAAGTACTCGACAATTCTATTGACGAATATGTGATGGGAGCAGGGAAAACCATTGAAATTTCTATTCAGGTCAATAGAGTAACGGTAAGAGATTACGGGCGTGGAATCCCATTGGGAAAAGTGGTGGATGTGGTCTCTAAAATGAATACGGGCGGAAAGTACGACTCAAAAGCGTTTAAAAAATCAGTTGGACTAAATGGAGTAGGAACCAAAGCGGTAAATGCACTGTCTACTTATTTTAGAGTAGAATCTAACAGAGATCATAAATCAGCGGCAGCAGAATTTCAACAAGGAAATTTGACTCACCGGGAATCTCCTAAGGCAAGTACAAGAAGAAAAGGCACAAAAGTTTCTTTTGAACCGGATGAAACCATTTTTAAAAACTACAAATTTAGAAGTGAATATGTAGTGAAGATGCTAAAAAACTACGTATATCTAAACCTGGGATTGACCATCGTATTTAACGGAGAAAAATATTTTTCTAAAAACGGCTTAAAAGATCTGCTGGAAGATAACAATAATAAAGACGATATGCTATATCCCATTATCCATTTAAAGGGAGAGGATATAGAAGTGGCCATTACACACAGCAAAACACAGTATTCGGAAGAGTACCATTCATTTGTAAATGGCCAACATACAACACAGGGAGGGACACATCAGGCAGCTTTTAGAGAAGCTTTGGTAAAGACCATCCGTGAGTTTTTCGGAAAAAATTTTGAAGCTTCCGATATTCGAAAATCTATAATTTCAGCGATAAGTATTAAGGTAATGGAACCGGTTTTTGAGAGTCAGACCAAAACAAAACTGGGTTCTACGGAAATGGGCGGAGGTTTGCCGACAGTAAGAACGTATATCAATGATTTTCTCAAAACACACCTGGACAATTATCTGCACAAGAATCCAGTTGTAGCAGAGAGCATTCAACGTAAAATTTTACAGGCGGAAAAAGAAAGAAAAGAACTTTCCGGAATCCGAAAACTGGCCAGAGAGCGCGCCAAAAAAGCCAGTTTACATAATAAGAAGTTACGTGATTGCCGTATTCACCTGGGAGATACTAAAAAAGAAACCCATCTGGAAACCACTTTGTTTATTACAGAGGGAGATTCTGCGTCAGGGTCTATCACTAAATCTCGTAATGTAGATACACAAGCCGTATTTAGTCTAAAAGGAAAACCCCTGAACTCATACGGATTGTCTAAAAAAATTGTATATGAAAATGAAGAATTTAACCTGTTGCAAGCAGCATTAAACATAGAAGACAGTCTGGAAGATCTACGCTATAATAATATAGTAATTGCCACCGACGCAGATGTAGACGGAATGCATATTCGTTTACTCTTAATTACATTCTTTTTACAATTCTTCCCCGAATTAATTAAAGAGGGACATTTGTACATTTTAGAAACTCCGTTGTTTAGAGTTCGAAATAAAAAAGAAACCATCTATTGCTATTCCGAAGAAGAAAAACAGCAGGCCATTGAAAAGTTAAAAGGAAAACCGGAAATTACAAGATTTAAAGGGCTAGGTGAAATTTCTCCTGATGAATTTGTACATTTTATAGGAGATGATATCCGTCTGGATCCCGTAATGTTAGATAAAGAGATGTCAATTGAGCAAATGTTGGAGTTCTATATGGGTAAGAATACATCGGACAGGCAGAAGTTTATTATAGAAAACCTAAAAGTTGAATTGGATATTGTAGAAGAAGTATAGTTAAAAATGAAAATTACATTTCAAACCAAAGAAGAGAGCAACCGCCGGCAAAGAGAGGAATTCTTAAGACTAGGCCCGTCGGAGCGGGTGCGGTTTTTTTATAGAATGATGGAACGTTTGAAAAAGTATCCGACGAATAAAAAAACGAAAAAAAAGATCATTTTTTAATTGTAATTGATGGATAATATTTGGGAGCATAAAATAGATACTTTTGTTTCATTAGCTAATCATTTTTCAGTTAGAATGATTATGGTTGGTGGCGGAGCTGTCAATTTTCACGGCTACCAGAGACATTCGGCTGATGTGGATTTTTGGATTGATACTTCTGAAGAAAATTTAAAAAATTTGATATATGTTTTCAAGGAAATGAATTATGATATTGATGATTTCCCGGAGGAAATAAAAAATCAAATGCAGAATATTTCAGTAAAATTTTCTCCTACAGGAAATTCATAAGAAAAACAATTAAAATTTAAGTGTCTAAACGTTTAAAATATATGGACGAAGAGACTCACAAATACGAACACGATGAAGAATTGAAGAATCAACCGGAATCGGTCGAATCACAGGAAACCATTACGAAAGTAACAGGAATGTACAAAGAATGGTTTTTAGATTATGCATCTTATGTAATTTTAGAGAGAGCGGTTCCTGCGATTAATGACGGATTAAAGCCTGTACAACGCCGTATTATGCACGCTATGAAAGATTTGGATGACGGACGTTATAATAAAGTGGCAAATATTGTAGGGCATACCATGCAATACCACCCGCACGGAGATGCTTCTATCGCCGATGCTATGGTACAAATCGGGCAAAAAGAATTGCTGATTGATATGCAGGGAAACTGGGGAAATATTTTAACGGGAGACAAAGCCGCGGCTTCCAGATATATAGAAGCACGCTTATCAAAATTTGCATTAGAAGTTGTTTTTAACCCCAAAACTACGGAATGGCAGGCCTCCTATGACGGCCGGAAAAAAGAACCCGTAAACCTGCCTGTAAAATTTCCATTGTTGCTAGCACAAGGAGCAGAGGGCATTGCAGTAGGTTTATCCACAAAGATATTACCTCATAATTTCAACGAACTTATTGACGCTTCCATTAAATATTTAAAAGGAAAAAACTTTACGATAGTCCCCGATTTCCTCACCGGAGGCATTGCGGATTTTACCAATTATAACGATGGTATGAGAGGGGGAAAGGTGAGGGTTAGAGCAAAAATATCCCAGTTAGATAAAAAGACATTGGTCATCTCTGAAATTCCTTTCGGAACGACAACCACAACTTTAATTGAGAGTATTGTCAAAGCAAATGAAAAAGGAAAAATTAAAATCAAACGGATAGAAGACAATACGGCTGCAAATGTAGAAATCTTAGTTCATTTGCCACCGAATATCTCTCCAGATAAAACAATTGATGCGCTATATGCATTTACAAGCTGCGAAAATGCTATTTCTCCTTTATGCTGTATTATAGAAGATCACAAACCTCGCTTTATCGGAGTAAGTGAGATGCTAAAAACATCAGCAGACTATACGGTTTCGCTTTTAAAGAGAGAATTGGAAATTCAACTTTACGAATTAGAAGAACAATGGCATTTTGCCTCTTTAGAACGTATTTTTATTGAAAACAGAATCTATCGCGACATAGAAGAAGAAGAAACCTGGGAAGGTGTAATTGCTGCAATAAATAAAGGATTGCAACCACATATTGAAGATTTAAAAAGAGCCGTTACGGAAGAAGATATTGTACGATTGACGGAAATCAGAATTAAGAAAATTTCAAAATTTGATATCGACAAAGCCAAATTATTTATAGAAAGCCTGGAAGATAAAATAGCGAAAATAAAAGATTATTTGGAACATCTGATTGACTATGCTATAGCTTATTTTAAAAAGCTAAAAGAAAAATACGGAAAAGGGAAAGAGCGCAAGACAGAGATCAGGATTTTTGATGATATTGTAGCTACGAAAGTAGTTATAAGAAATACAAAATTATATGTAAACAGAGAAGAAGGTTTTATTGGAACTTCATTACGGAAAGATGAATATGTTACTGATTGTTCGGATATAGATGATATTATTGTTTTTAGAAAAGATGGTAAGATGGTGGTGACAAAGGTAGCGGCAAAGACTTTTATAGGAAAAGATATTATTCATATTGCGGTGTTTAAAAAGAAAGATAGGAGAACGGTGTATAACATGATGTACAGAGATGGCAAAAATGGCCCCAGTTATATGAAACGTTTTACGGTTACCGGAGTAACTCGTGATAAAGAGTATGACTTAACGACAGGAAGTGCTAATTCCGTGGTACATTATTTTTCTGCTAATCCGAACGGAGAGGCGGAAGTGGTTACTATTTTGCTACGGGCAGTAGGGAGTATTAAAAAATTAAAGTGGGATATTGATTTTGCGGATTTGGCAGTAAAAGGAAGAGCTGTAAGGGGGAATACCATTACCAAATACGCAATTCGTAAAGTCGAATTTAAATCGGCAGGAATCTCTACCCTAAAGCCTCGTAAAATTTGGTTTGACGATACCGTGAAACGCTTAAATGTTGACGGAAGAGGAGTACTGTTAGGAGAATTTAAAGCTGAAGATAAAATTCTAATTGCCACACAAACGGGAAAAATCAAAGCAGTTACACCGGATTTAGGAATGCATTTTGAAGATACAATGATCGTTTTGGAAAAATGGAAACCTAAAAAACCCGTTTCCGTGATCTATTTTGACAGAGAAAAAGAACGCTACTTTGTGAAGCGTTTTCTGATAGAAACAGTTGATAAAGAAGAGCTATTCATTTCCGAACACCCAAGATCACAGTTGGAAATTATTGCTACGGATTACAGGCCTGTTGCCGAGGTTCAGTTTTCAAAACGCTCATTAAAGAATATTGAAGTTAACTTTGAAGATTTTATTGCCATTAAAGGAATTAAAGCACTGGGGAATCAACTGACTGCAGAAAAGATAAGGAAAGTTAATTTGCTTACGCCTTTACCTTATGATGAGCCGGAGGAACTATCCGTAGACACTATGGAAGTTGTCGAAGAAGAAATAGTTGAAGGCGATAAGAAAAAAATTGCTGATGAAAGCACGAATACCGAAAATGAAGATGAAGGGCAAACAACATTGTTTTAATCGATAGTTATATATACCAATTGATACATTAGTTTTCACTTCATCTTTTCAAAAAAGGTAAGCCTATAATTCGGAAGCAAATCAGGTTTAGTAATTTTAATGATATCCTTTAACACCAAATCGGGTCTGGTTGGCGCTAATTCATAATAGATTACTCCGCCTGTTTTCCCTTTTTTTGTGGTTGGTGTATAGATATGATCGTTTTTAAAAGCAGCAAAACTTCCATAAAGGGGATTACTGTCTAATAATTGTTTTTTAGTTGAAAAATAGCCGGGAGCAATCCAATATTCAGCAGTTTGTCCTTTATCAAAAACACTCTCGAAACTCAAAGACAAGCTTCCTTTCCCTTTCGTATTTTTCCATAGATAGCTTAAATTGGCATCTGCTAAATACCGTGCAACAAAACTGTCTCCCGCCGGTAAATTCCATATATCTTTATTCATAACGGATCCGGAAAGGACAGTAGGCTGCTTTGTAGCGTTATTTGCAATCGCTTTTGCGGCAATATAATCTTGCTCTATTTTACGAAAAATACTATCTGCTTCTCTGGTTTTATCAAATAATACGCCAAAAAACTTAATCCATTCAGCTCTTCCCAACGGAGTATCTTCCAACCAATCGCCGTTTAAAATTACCGGTATGTCGGCTTTTTTTATAATGTCATACGAAGTATCATTTCCATATACGGAAAATCCGACTACTATTTCAGGATGTATGTCAATTAATATTTCCGTATTTAATTCCGCTTCTTTTCCCAGTTCTGTAATTTTTCCCGAATCGATCAGTGCCCTTGTTTTATCCGAAGAAACATACCTGGTGTTGGGAAAACCGACAATACTATTTTCGTTTTCCAAAAGCTCCACCATAGGAATATGAGTTGTAGATGTAAGCACAATACGATTGACAGGAACATGTATTTCATTGGGCATTCTGTCATATAGAACAGCACCTTTGAGTTTTGTATAAATTCTATATACAATAGTATCGGAAGAATTTAAAAAAGGAGTGTTTACAATAAGCTCTTTATAGTTTTCATAGTATCGAATATCAAAACCTTTAGCGTATTTTACCAACTCTTTTTCTTGTGAGGTTTCATACGTTTTTTTTACGGTATTTTTTCGATCACAAGAAGTTAAAAGGACCCATAAAAGAAAATATATTTTGATATATGAAAGGATTCGCATACAACAGGTTTCTATATTATACCATTTATCACTTGAGATTACCGTAATAAAATGCTCTTTTTTCCTTTCTTGTTCGCTATAAAAAGAAACCGTAACTAAGGCTATGCTTTATTTTTATAACTTCAATAAAGAAAAAAATCATCATTTTCTTTTACAGTAATTTCAAATAATAACTGGTATTACAAGATTACAAAATGTTTTTGAAGTGTCTTTCTTCTATTTTAACTTTTAGCAAATAGAAAAAACTAAAGGAGTTCTTTATAAAATATACTACATTTGTTGTGATTTTGGTTATCATTATTAATGAACTCATTTTGACTTTTTCTATTTCCTGAAAAATGACTGAAATTCACCTATATTTCGTTACTTTTTTTACCTGTAGCACTGCTATAGCTTTCAAAAAGTGCCTTATCTAGTTAAATTTCAGTTCATTTTTGGTTAAAGACAAAAAGTCAAAACGAGTTCAATTCGGTTAGTAATGATATTAAAAGGGAATTCGGTGTAAATCCGAAACTGTTCCCGCAACTGTAAGCTACAAAGCTTGTAACAAAAAACTTTTGACCACTGTTTTACATGTAAAATGGGAAGGTTTGTTACAAGACGCAAGTCAGGAGACCTACCTTAATCACAAATAAAAAACTTTCGGGATAAGGGTTTGTGTGCTGTCATTACGCAAAAAACTTACCTGATTTATTTATAAGAATTAAAGGATTGAAAAATTCAATATTGAGAATTTAAAATTTATATAAATCACCAAAAAATGAAAAAACAATACGTGTTTTTTAGTATGCTATCAATGTATTTGGTGGGTACTAAAATAGTTGCCCAAAATGGAGAAGACAAGTTAGAAGTACTTGAAGAAGTTATCATTTCCGCAACAAAATTTGAATCGAAAAAAGAAAATACGGGCAAAGTAGTCTACAAGATTACTCAAAAAGATATACTCAACAATGCAGGGAAAACAGTACTAGACATGCTAAATACCATTCCGGGAATAGAGATCAGGGGAACAAACACAAATTCTTCCGAGCCCAGAAGTACCTATATCAGAGGTGGAAGAAGCAGGCAAGTTTTAGTTTTAATAGATGGAGTTCCGGTATCGGATCCGTCGGGAATTGATCAGGAATATGATTTGAGGTTGCTATCTTTAAATCAGATAGAAAGTATTGAAATTTTAAAAGGGGCATCGTCAACTCTATATGGAACCGGAGCAGCAACGGGAGTTATCAATATCAGGCTTAAAAAAGCATCAAAAAAACAAGTTAAAGCGGTATATGAAGCAAATTTAGGAACCAATAATACTGCAAACATAAGGAGTTCAGATTTATTTGACAGGAGTCAGAATCTAAACATTAGCGGGATTTTGGGAGATGTTCACTTTTTAGCCTCCTATGGTTTGGCAGGTACTGACGGAATGTCATCAGCCAGAAGTAATACGGATACTGTTTTCGAAGATGATTTGTATACAAGTAATAACGGATTTTTCAAATTAGGTTATAAATTTAATGACAAACTATCCTTGGAAAGTTTTTTGAATTTTGATGAATTTAAATATGATTACGATGCGGGAAATTATGTTGATTCAGATGTTAATAATGGATTGCATACACAATTAAGAATAGGCGTAAGGCCAAGATTTAAGTATACATCAGGAGAATTTTATATTCTGGTTACAGTTAATAAAATAAAGAGAACAAATACCACTACTTCCACTTTTGTATTTGAAGGAAGAAGCACAAATATAGATTTGGTAAACAAAATAAATTTCCCGGAAAATAAATTGCAATTAATTACGGGGTTTAACTATCAGGAGCATAGCAATTATACTATTTCTCCGTTTGGAAATATAGATAAAGAGATTGCTAATTTTTCTACCAAAGACCCATATTTGTCATTGGTTTACATCGCAGATTATGGTTTGAGTGCTACTATTGGAGGGAGGTTAAATGTGCACAGCTTATATGGAAATCACTTTGTATACGATGCTAATATATCTTACAAAATTATCAATGATGAAAAATTAAAAATAAGGGCTTTATCTTCCTATAGTACAGCTTTTATAGCACCGAGCACCTATCAGCTCTTTTCCGATTTTGGCAATACATCTCTACAACCCGAGACCAGTAAAACCATAGAATTTGGGTTGAATTCTTCTTTCAAAAATGTGTTGGATTTTAGCATTGTTTATTTTAACAGAGAAGAAAAAGATGCTTTTATATTTCAGAGTTTGAATGCACCTCCCTTTGGAGTTTATATAAATTCCGGAGAAACGCTAAAAGTAAATGGTATTGAATCGGAAATTACAATAAAACTTCCAAAAAAGATACAAATAGTAGCGGGATATACGTATACAAACAAAAAACAAGATATAGATTACATTCCTAAAAATAAATTGATCGCATCTGTTGAGGTCAGTACCATTAAAAAAACATTTTTATCTTTAGTATATAAAAATACGGGAGGACGGTTGGCAAGATATTTTGATGCAAATACATTTGCTACCGCTTCTCAAGACTTACCTGTTTATCAACTGTTGGATATCAATATGAATCACAAGATATTAGACGGAAAAGTCACACTATTTGGATCAGTAACAAACCTTTTCAACGAAGATTATGAAGATATTTTAGGGTATTCAACCAGGGGTAGAAACTATAAATTCGGATTGAGATTACAATTATAAAAAGAGATTCCTAAACCTCACAGGTTTTTAAAAACCTGTGAGGTTTTATTATAGTAGTTTTTTTACTTCATGCTTAATAAATGTAATGGCAGTATCTGTAGGAGGTGCTATTTTGGAATACTGCAATAATACATTTTCCCTGAAATCATTTGCAGAATCCGAATTTTCCGAAACCTGTTTCAACTTGTTGATTACTGCGGTTTTAGAAGTAATAATTACGTTCCAACACTGATCCGATATATAGATTTGCTGTACCATGTTATGCTCAAACTCCTGTTCTATATTGCCAATTAAAAGTTGTAGATAGCTATTCGTTTTATTTCCTATGGGTTTTACTCTCAGTAATAATTTAATAGGATTAATACGTTCGCAAAATAATAGTATCCGCTCATAAGCTTGCAACTTCATATGTAAAGCATCGCTTTTATTTTTGTTGAGCAAAGCAATTTTTTTATCGCCTCTGTTTTCTATTAAAAGCCTCTTAAATATATAAAAAGCAACTCCGCCCGTAACCAGAGCAGGTAGCATATATAACAAACCCTGTATGATTATATCTTCCATTTTAAATCAATATATAAAAACAACAATCCGGTTATGATTGCCATACCAAAACTCAATAAGGTGCCAATTAAAATATACTCTGTTAATTTCCTGTCTTTAGAAGAGGTTAAATCACCAAATCTAAAAATGGATTTTGCTGCCATTAAAAAACCAATTGCCGCCCATTGATTGATAACAATAAAAATAAAAACTAATAAACGTTCTAACATGCCAATATATTTTCCGGCTTCAGATAGCGAATCATCCTCTTTATCTTCAGTATACGGATGCCACCTGGAAATAATGGTTTTAATAAAAACAGCACTTACAAAAGTTGCAAAAACGATAAAAACAATATACAATAGGTTACTGAAACTAATAATTTTTGCTAATGAAATTTCAAAATTACCGTAATAAGAAGCAATACCTGCCAAAACAATAATATGCAATAACTGATCTATAAAAAATAAACTTCGCTTCGTTTTTTCGGTTTGTATGGATATTTTTAAAGCATCAATAAAAAAATGTGAAATGATAATTACAGCAAAACCCAACCAATAGTTTTTAAAATTCGATTCTAAAAATAATAAGAGTAATAAAGCATGTACAGCTATATGTTTGTACAAACCAAACGATCGAATCTTCTTCTCCTCTTTACCTTTTATCCATTGTTTTGGCTGAAAAACAAAATCTCCTAAAAAGTGAGCTAATAACAGTTTTAAGAATAATACCATTCATGATTGATTTATATAAGACAAAACTAATTTTCTATATCGTTTTTCTAACTTTAAAAGCTCATCTATTCCCGCGCGTTTTCTACGCTCACTGGCACTACTCTGAGAAATACCTAACAGATGTGCCAATTCTTTTTGAGTTTGGTTAGGTTCCATTTTTAAAGTATGATTAACGAGTTCGGCAGAGTTTTGTGTCCAATGGTCCATAACCAGTAAACCCAAGCTTAAAGAAATATTCATTTCCTGATCTAACGCTTCCCAGGTAGATTTTATAGCGAGTGTTTGTTTCTTTAAAAAATTGTCAAAACCATATCCGGAGTTTATAAAAGCTTGTCCGCTTGATTCGGTAATTCTATTAGAATCAAAATCTTTTGAGCCGATACCTATCGCCATCCTGACATCCAGATCTTTAATAGTTTTTACAGCGGCTTTAATCTTCATTACTTCTAATAATGTTGTACTTGCATCTGAAATTTCTAACTGAAAACTATCTCCTCTGTATATTTCCCAGGTTTTTGGAGAAGATCCAATCCTATTAAACACTTCCTTTAATAGTGGAAGCCACAATGTATTGGAAACATCCCTGGAATTAATAATATCTCCGGTAACGATACTGGTCATACACACTAAATTGTATGTAAAGATACATTTTTATATATAAAAATCAAAAAAATATCGGGTTATAAGGCGAATTATCAATTTATCGGGTTATAAGCCGAATTTATCATTATTCGGGTTATAGCCCGAATAATTGTTGAGAAAATAACCTAAGTACATGACAAAAATTTAGTCAAGTTCATATTGTTTTGATTTACAGGGTTTAATAGCACAGAAGCGATATAATCTAATCCATATTTGAATATGCTTTTAGCCATTCTTCCATGCTTTTTTATTTTGATAGGCTTAATCTGATGTAAATATATACCAACTTTGTAACACCATACGAAAGCCATCATTACAAGCAGTACTAATTTTTCAATACGCTTAATATCTTGCAGGTGTGTGTTTTCAATATCAAAGCCACTGGCTTTCATTGCTTTAAAACACATCTCTATCTGCCATCGTTCTTTGTATTGTTCAAAGGCCTTATCAGGAGCGTTGAACGATACAATGATTAAGAAATCAGGCTTTCCATTTTTTGGGTACAACTTGCATCCGGAAAGGAAACAAAGCTGACCATTAACACGTACAATTTTAGGATAATACACAAACTCATTGATCTTATGTGGATTAAACAAGTGAAATACTTTGATGGTTTTGTTCTTATCAGGAAGCTCTACCTTAAAGTTGTTTCGAATGCGGATATAATATTTGATTCCATTTGTATTCAAGAAATCCAACCAATGATTACCTACAAACTCTCTATCGGCTACAATGGATTTAATAACATCTTTGCCAAAAAGTCTTATGAAACGATTCACAAGATCAATACGCTCCTGACTGTTAGAGTTCCCTGGCTTATCTAACATAGTAAATAACAATGGGAAGGCAACACCTTTATAGACAACTCCCAACACGGCACCGTCAATTAATAAGCGTGTAATAAATGGGAAGGCAACACCTTTATAGACAACTCCCAACATAAAAATGTTGATGTTGGTCTGACCAAACTTCCAATTGGTCCTATCAATACTCAAGATCAATCCCTCTTGCTTAGGAAGGAGACTAAATATAAGACGAGCGATCAAATCTCCATCCAACGAATAATCAGCAATAAATCTTTGAATACGTCTGAGTGATGACTTCGAATCTACTGAGGTCTCAAAAGCGTTGGCTACCTTTTCAAAGGTAACTGTCTGTACCTTACAGAGGGCGATAATGAAATGTGATATGAGTTTGATTCTTGCCAAATTGATCTTACCTTGGAAATGAGAACTTAAAACTGAATTTAATTCACTACTTTTAGTGGAAGCATTGGTTTTTTTCATTAGAAAAATGAGTGATGTTATTCTTCTAATATACTGAAAATCAATGCTTTATTTTAATTATTTAACATTTAATTTACTGATAATCAATTAATTATATTTTTTGTCATGTACTAAAGAAAATAACAGCAAATTTTATTGTTACAATCGTATAGGAATGGTATTTTTGAGACTACTTAATACTGAATGATTGGTTAACTATTTAGACTCTTTAAACCCGGAGCAAAAGCAAGCTGTTTTACAAAAAGAAGGCCCTATGATTATTATTGCAGGAGCAGGTTCCGGCAAAACACGGGCATTAATATATCGCATAGCACATTTAATGAATAGCGGGGTGGATGCGTTTAACATTCTGGCACTTACTTTTACAAACAAAGCAGCCCGGGAAATGAAGGAGAGAATTGCAGGTATTGTTGGTACAAATGAGGCTAAAAACTTATGGATGGGTACCTTTCATTCTGTGTTTGCCAGAATTTTGCGGGCAGAAGCAGATAAATTAGGTTTTCCCTCGAATTTTACTATTTACGATACACAAGATTCAGTTCGTTTAATGACTGCGATTATCAAAGAAATGGAGTTGGATAAAGAACGATACAAACCAAAACAAATGGTCAACAGGATATCTTCTTTTAAAAATTCATTAATCACCGTAACAGCGTATTTTAATGATTCCGGTTTACAAGAAACAGATCTGATGGCAAGCAGACCTAAAACAGGAGAAGTTTATAAAGAATATGTGGACAGATGCTTTAGGGCCGGAGCTATGGATTTTGATGATTTATTGTTGAGAACCAATGAGCTACTTACTCTTTTTCCGGAAACGTTGGCAAAATACCAGGATCGATTCAGATATATTTTGGTAGATGAGTACCAAGATACCAATCACTCGCAATATCTAATCGTAAGAGCCCTGGCAGATCGTTTTCAGAATATCTGCGTAGTAGGAGATGATTCTCAAAGTATTTACGCATTTAGAGGAGCAAACATCCAAAATATCCTGAATTTTCAGAGAGATTATCCGGATGTAAAAACATTTAAATTAGAACAAAATTACAGGTCGACAAAAAATATTGTAAATGCGGCAAATTCGGTTATAGAAAAAAACAAAACCAAATTAAATAAAGAGGTTTGGACATCTAATGAAGCGGGAGAACCTGTCAAAGTAATGCATACCATTTCCGACGGTGAAGAAGGACGTTTTGTAGCACAATCTATTTTTGATAACAAAATGAATTTTCAATTACAGAATGACCAATTTGCTGTTTTATATCGTACCAATGCCCAATCCAGAGCAATAGAAGACGCATTGCGGAAAAAAGACATAAAATATAAGATATACGGAGGTATTTCATTTTATCAAAGAAAAGAAATCAAAGACATTCTGTCCTATTTGAGACTGTTAATGAACCCCAATGACGAAGAAGCATTAAAAAGAATCATAAACTACCCGGCGAGAGGTATTGGCACTACGACTATAGATAAATTGATTATTGCGGCGAATCACTACAAAAAATCAATATTTGAGATACTAAAACACATTGATAAAATCGATTTAAAAATCAACGCAGGAACAAAAACAAAGCTTCAGAACTTCCTGCATATGATTTTGCGCTTTCAAATAGAAGCACAAACTAAAAATGCATATGAAATTACAGATATTATAGTAAGGGAAACGAAGTTGATCAGAGACTTGGAAAATGACAGAACTCCCGAAGCAATCAGCAAAGTTGAAAATGTACAAGAGCTTTTAAATGGTATCAAAGATTTTATTACAGATAAAATAGAAACAGGGGAGGATGCCTCATTACCTGTATTTTTAGAAGATGTAGCATTGGCAACCGATTTTGATTCCGATAAAAAAGACGATACCCCTAGGGTTTCTTTAATGACTGTTCACCTGGCAAAGGGGCTCGAATTTCCCTATGTATATATCGTTGGATTGGAAGAAAACTTATTTCCTTCGGCAATGAGTATGAATACAAGAACTGAACTGGAAGAAGAAAGAAGGCTTTTTTATGTTGCACTCACCAGGGCAGAAAAACAAGCATACTTAAGTTATGCACAAACACGATATCGATGGGGCAAACTTACTGACGGAGAACCCAGCAGGTTTATCGAAGAAATAGATGAGCGCTTTTTAGAATACCTTACCCCGGCAATACCTGTAGCGTCTGTTAATAAATTTATTGACGTAGGTTTATTTGAAGATACTCCCAAAAAAAATCGCTTTCAAAAACCGATACAGCGCAAAAAAGTAGTGAACAAACGAGCCGAACAAATCGCTTTTAAGCCGCCAAAAAACCTAAAAAAAGTTGCTCAGGCCATGCCTCACAATACAAATCTATTTGATACTAAAATTAGTGTAGGTAATATTGTGGAACATGATAGGTTTGGTAAAGGAGAAGTTATAAGCCTGGAAGGTTCGGGAGCTAACAAAAAAGCCAAAATTCAGTTCGGAACAGCAGGTAAGAAAAATTTATTGTTAAAATTTGCAAACTTAAAAATATTAGGGTAAAGGCCGTTATAGTGAATAAATAGAAATAAATAAGTTAACTTGCCATATAAATTAAAAAGATTAAAAATGACATTTGATTTGGAATACAACTCGGAAAGACCACACCTAATCATACCGGAATATGGAAGACATATTCAGAAACTGGTAGATCACTGCGTTGCTCTAAAAACAAAGGAAGAACGAAATAAGATGGCAAAAGCCATTGTACGGGTCATGGGTAATTTACAACCTCATCTTAGAGATGTACCGGATTTTAAACATAAATTATGGGATCAGCTATATATCATGTCCGATTTTAAATTAGAAGCAGATGCACCTTATGAGAAACCTTCTAAAGAAGAATTACAACAAAAACCGGAAGTATTAGCATATCCGAAATCTGCATCCAAATATCGTTTTTACGGGAACAATATTCAGACCATGATAGATACTGCATTGAGCTGGGAAGACGGAGATATGAAAGAAGCCTTGGTATTTACGATTGCGAATCACATGAAAAAGTGCTTTTTAAATTGGAATAAAGATACAGTAGAAGATGAAATCATTTTTAATCATTTATTTGAATTATCAAACGGTAAAATCGATATTAGAGACACCGAAGAAAGTTTGATCCGATCAAAGAATCTATTGAAAAAAAGAAATACACAAGGTCAATCTAAAAACAACAAAAACAAGAACAAAAACCACCAAAACAACAAAAATAGAAAAAGATAAAATGGCTTCATTTAAAATAGAAGGAGGACACCAACTAAAAGGTACTATTACTCCGCAAGGAGCAAAAAATGAGGCGTTGCAGGTCATTTGCGCTGTGTTGCTAACTCCGGAAAAAGTGACCATTCACAATATTCCGGATATTGCAGATGTCAATAAGCTCATTTTTATATTTGGAGCACTGGGGGTTCATATTGAAAAGCTGGGAACAAATTCGTATCGTTTCCAGGCAAACAATATCAATTTAAAATATTTGGAATCACCGGACTTTAAAAGAGACGGAAGCGCATTAAGAGGATCTATTATGATTCTAGGCCCCTTATTGGCCCGCTTTGGAAAAGGGTATATTCCGAGACCCGGAGGAGATAAAATAGGACGAAGAAGATTAGATACGCATTTTGAAGGTTTTATCCAGTTAGGAGCCACTTTCAGGTATAATAAAGAAGAACATTTCTATGAAGTAGAAGCGGAAAAACTCTACGGATCCGATATGCTACTTGATGAGGCTTCCGTAACAGGGACAGCAAATATATTAATGGCTGCAGTACTGGCAGAAGGAACTACTACTATCTACAATGCCGCATGTGAACCTTATATTCAACAATTATCAAAAATGCTGAATAGCATGGGGGCAAAAATATCCGGTGTAGGGTCAAACCTATTGACAATAGAAGGAGTAACCGCCCTCGAAGGTTGCGAACACAGGATATTACCGGATATGATTGAAATCGGGAGTTGGATCGGAGTGGCTGTAATGACCAAATCGGAATTGACGATTAAAGATGTCAGCTGGAAAAACTTAGGGCAAATCCCCAATGTATTTAAAAAACTGGGAATACAACTCATAAAAAAAGGAGACGATATATATATCCCCAGGCAAGAAAACTATGAAATCCAAAGTTATATAGACGGCTCCGTATTGACGGTGGCTGACGCTCCCTGGCCCGGATTTACCCCGGATTTATTAAGCATTGTTTTAGTGATTGCAACACAGGCAAAAGGAACGGTTTTAATACATCAAAAAATGTTTGAAAGTCGCCTGTTCTTTGTAGATAAATTAATTGATATGGGGGCTAAAGTAATTTTATGTGATCCGCACAGGGCTACTGTAATTGGACACAACCGTACATCGCAGTTAAAAGCAACCAAAATGAGTTCTCCGGATATCAGAGCCGGGATTTCGCTGTTGATTGCCGCACTGTCAGCAAAAGGAACAAGCATTATCAATAATATTGAGCAAATCGACAGAGGATATGAGCGTATTGAAGCAAGATTAAAAGCTACCGGAGCTAAGATTGAAAGAATAGAGAATTAACAAACCGGAAATACAATCAAAAATAGTGTCAAACTGGCACTATTTTTTTATTGGCAAAATTATTGACTGTAAATTGTTTACAATTTAATGATCACAAAAAATGAGTACAGAAGAAAATATACAAGAAGAACAAAAAGAAGACATAAAAAACGATATTGCTGATTCACAAGTTGAAGATAATCATGAAGTTGAAAAAGAGGATCCTTCTCAAGAAGAATTAATTCAGGTAGAAAAAGACAAATATTTACGGTTGTTCGCAGAGTTTGAAAACTATAAAAAACGAACCTCTAAAGAAAGAATAGAACTTTTTAAAACCGCCGGTCAGGAACTTATGACATCTTTACTGCCAATTTTGGATGATTTTGACAGAGGGATAGCAGAAATCAAAAAAGCAAAAGACAAAGAGTTACTAAAAGGAATGAAATTAATCAATGATAAGCTGAAAAGTACATTGACTCAAAAAGGATTGACAGAGATAAAAATAAAACAAGGCGATACTTTTGATGCGGAAATCCATGAAGCAATTACGCAAATTCCCGCACCTTCGGATACACTGAAAGGAAAAATTATTGAGACTGTGGAGAAAGGATATAAACTGGGAGATAAAATTATACGCTACCCAAAAGTAGTGATAGGACAGTAATTAAAGCAAATGTCTTTTTAGTAGGCAATTTTTATAGATCAATACCCAAAGAAGACGCTTACTAAAACTATTTACCAAAGAAATATGGCAAAACAAGATTATTACGAAGTACTGGGAATTTCGAAATCGGCAACTGCGTCGGAGATTAAAAAAACATATCGCAAGATGGCGATTAAATACCATCCGGATAAGAACCCCGGAGATAAACAGGCAGAAGAAAAATTTAAGCGGGCTGCAGAAGCTTATGAAGTACTGAGTGACGAGAATAAAAAAGCCAGGTATGACCAATTTGGTCATGCGGCCTTTGAAGGCGGGCAAGGAGGATTTGGCGGCGGCGGAGGAATGAATATGGAAGACATATTCAGTCAATTTGGAGATATTTTTGAAGGCGCTTTTGGTGGTGGATTTGGAGGGTTCGGAGGCCGCCAAAGACAAGCCAGAGTAAAAGGAAGCAATATGCGTATTCGTGTAAAACTTACGCTGGAAGAAATTGCAAATGGAGTAGAGAAGAAGGTAAAAGTGAGAAGGAAAGTACAAGCAGACGGAGTTTCTTACAAAACCTGTACTACGTGTAACGGTTCCGGGCAACAAACCAGGGTAACCAATACCATTTTAGGTAGAATGCAAACCGCAACCACCTGTGGAACTTGTGGAGGGGCCGGTGAAATCATCAGTAGTAAGCCTAACAGATCCGATGCCCAGGGACTCATAGTTAAAGAAGAAACAGTATCTATTCAGATTCCCCAGGGAGTAACCGAGGGTGTCCAACTAAAGGTAGGAGGGAAAGGAAACGAAGCACCCGGAAAAAACGCGATTTCGGGAGATTTGTTAGTAGTCATTGAAGAAATACCACACGAATCCCTCAAAAGAGAAGGCGTTAATATACATTATGATTTATACATAAACTTTTCGGAAGCTGTATTGGGAGTCAGCAAAGAAATTGAAACAGTTACGGGAAAAGTAAAAATTAATGTGGAACCGGGAACACAGTCAGGTAAAATTTTACGATTAAAAGGCAAAGGATTACCCAGTATTGAAAGATATGGTAAAGGAGATTTTCTAATTCATATCAATGTTTGGACACCACAGGAATTAAATAAAGAGCAAAGGCAATTTTTCGAGAAAACTAAAAATGATGCTAACTTTACACCTGATCCTAAAAAATCAGATAAGTCATTTTTTGAAAAAGTAAAAGATATGTTCTCTTAATAAAAGAATACATCACTGCTGTTCGTGTTTGAACAAAGACCGCTTCGCTTTTAAATGTAATACCAAAAAGAATATAGACTCATTGGTTTTCAATAGACTGTGATTTTATTTTTTGCTTCTCATCTTCGAAAAAAATAAAACCCTATTCATTTTGTAGCCTTATGTACTGGATTCCTTTACATTTTTTTGAATGCAAGCGAAATAGGAGCTTTCAGTGCTGTTAAAGGCTTTTTTGAGTTGTATAGGCAGCAGCACTACGGAAGATAAAAAGATAAAAACGGATGAGAAAACATCCATTTTTTAGCATATTGAAAAAGGGTAAATGGGTTCGCGATTAAAAAAAATAAAATTTTAAAAATTTTAAATCAATTCTAAGTAATTAAAAATGAATTATTTAACGCTAACTATTGATTTTAATTTAAAAAAAAGCTAAATTTTAACAAATTTTTGTTGGAAATAAAGAAAATAGCGGTATATTTGTAATGTTGTTAATTCGTTAACAACACTTTTTCTTTTTCATAGCAATTTTTCCCACTCAATCTTTGAGTGGGTTTTTTTATATATAAAATTGTACTTTTACAACAGATAAAGCAGGCTTACCTTATCGCCACATCTACGATGTGGAGGAAAGTCCGGACACCATAGAGAAGCACAGTGGATAACATCCATCCGATGTAAATCGAGGACCAGTGCAACAGAAAGAATGTACAGCCAGGCTGTAGTGAAATCAGGTAAACTCTGTGCGGTGCAATGCCACGTATATTAGAAATGGAGAGCGTCTCGTTCGATTCTAAGGGGTAGGCAGATAGATTTTAAAAGTAATTTTAAAACCAGATAAATGATAAGGACTCTTTTTTAAAGAGAACAGAATCCGGCTTATAAGCCTGCTTTTACAATTATCAAATCCTCAATTATAGGGAAGTAATATTATTTCATATTATATAATTGTTATTTATATAATTATTTTTTGAGTATTAATCATAAATTTAGCTATTTCACTGTTTATTTTTCAAATTAGAATCTAAATTAGTAATTTAGCATCACTAAAAATCACCAAAAAATTATCTACATGGCTTTTGATATTGAAATGATTAAAAAGGTTTACGAAAGAGTTGCAGAACGGGTAGACACTGCTAAAAGTTTGATTGGTAAACCATTAACCCTTGCCGAGAAAATATTATACGCTCATTTGTGGGATGGAAATCCAAATAAAATATTTACAAGAGGAAAAGATTATGTACATTTTGCTCCGGACAGAATAGCATGCCAGGATGCAACCGCACAAATGGCATTGTTACAATTTATGCAAGCGGGCAAAGAAAAAGCAGCAGTTCCTGCTACAGTACATTGCGACCACCTCATACAGGCAAAAGTCGGAGCTTCGCAAGATTTGCAAAGTGCACTGAATACTAGCAATGAAGTATTTAATTTTTTAGAATCTGTCTCCAATAAATACGGAATAGGATTTTGGAAGCCAGGAGCAGGAATTATTCACCAGGTAGTTTTGGAAAATTATGCCTTTCCGGGAGGAATGATGATTGGTACGGATTCCCATACGGTAAATGCCGGCGGATTGGGTATGCTGGCGATCGGTGTCGGCGGAGCAGACGCGGTGGATGTAATGGCAGGTATGCCGTGGGAATTAAAATTCCCTAAATTGATTGGTGTTAAGCTAACAGGAAAATTGTCCGGATGGACAGCACCCAAAGATGTTATTTTAAAAGTAGCCGAAATTCTAACGGTAAAAGGAGGTACCGGAGCCATTGTTGAGTATTTTGGTCAGGGAGCTACAGATATGTCCTGTACCGGTAAAGGAACCGTATGTAATATGGGCGCAGAAATAGGAGCTACTACTTCTACTTTTGGTTATGACGAATCTATGGAACGTTATTTGAAAGCTACAGATAGGGCAGATGTGGCCGAAGCAGCAAATAAAGTGAAAGAATATTTGACAGGAGATAAGGAAGTTTATGAAAACCCTGAACAATATTTCGATCAGGTCATAGAAATTAACTTATCCGAATTGACTCCTTTGCTAAATGGCCCTTTTACTCCCGATTTATCCACACCCGTAGGAAAACAAATGACGGAAAAAGCAAATGCCAACAGTTGGCCTTTACAGGTCGAGTGGGGACTGATAGGTTCCTGTACAAATTCATCTTATGAAGATTTATCCAGAGCTTCGTCTATTGCCCAACAAGCATTGGATAGAGGATTAACCACCAAAGCAGAATTTGGAATCAATCCCGGATCGGAACAGGTGCGTTATACTGCGGAAAGAGATGGTATATTGGAAGTATTCGAAAAACTAAACGCAAAAATATTTACGAATGCCTGTGGCCCGTGCATTGGCCAATGGGCACGTTATGAAGACCCGAAAAATGCACCCAAAAACAGCATTGTACATTCCTTTAACAGGAATTTTGCCAAAAGAGCAGATGGCAACCCTAATACCCATGCTTTTGTATCATCTCCGGAGATAGTGGCAGCTATAGCCATAGCCGGGCGATTGGATTTTAACCCGATCACAGATACATTAATTAATAAAAACGGAGAAGAAGTAATGTTAGAAGAGCCCAAAGGCTGGGAGTTACCACCTAAAGGCTTTGAAGTAGAAGATGATGGATATATAGCTCCCGAAATAGACGGAAGCAAAGTAGAAGTTGTAGTAAGTCCGACATCAGACAGGTTACAACTATTAACGCCTTTTACACCCATTGGCAATGAAATCAAAGGAGCAAAATTATTAATAAAAGCGTACGGAAAATGCACTACAGATCATATTTCCATGGCAGGGCCCTGGTTGCGTTACAGAGGTCATCTGGATAATATTTCCAATAACTGCTTAATTGGTGCTGTAAATGCCTATAATATGAAAACTAATTTTGTAAAAAGCCAGCTTGACGGAGCGTATGACGCAGTGCCAAAAACACAGCGCGCATACAAAGCAGCCGGAATTAAGACAATAGTTGTCGGAGATCATAACTACGGAGAAGGATCATCCAGAGAACATGCAGCCATGGAACCACGTCATCTGGGAGTAGTAGCTGTCTTAGTAAAATCTTTTGCAAGAATACACGAAACAAACCTAAAAAAACAAGGCATGTTGGGGTTGACCTTTGCAAATGAAAATGATTACGATCTAATTCAAGAAAATGATACCTTTAACTTCTTGGATTTAGATGCTTTTTCTCCCGGAAAACCATTAATTATAGAAGTGGTTCATACAGACGGAAGTAAAGATATGATAAAGGCAAACCACACATACAATACTAGTCAAATTGAATGGTATGCTGAAGGATCCGCTTTAAATTTGATAAAAAAACAGAATGCATGATTATTCAATTTATAAATGAGTTTATAAAGCTTAAAAATTAATTTCCTAAGTATAGGATAAAAATATATAATATGTTGGTGATTAGTGAATTAGTTAATTGGTAAAAATTATAATTTACATAAATGGCTAATTTACAGGTATTTAAAAGATAATCATCACTTTTTGTCATGTACTCAGATTAATTTCACAAAATTAAATTAGTTATTGATATTGGGTAAGTAAAAATTCGTAATTTAAACGAGCTCTTCTAAGTACATGACAAAAATTTAGTCAAGTTCATATTGTTTTGATTTACAGGGTTTAATAGCACAGAAGCGATATAATCTAATCCATATTTGAATATGCTTTTAGCCATTCTTCCATGCTTTTTTATTTTGATAGGCTTAATCTGATGTAAATATATACCAACTTTGTAACACCATACGAAAGCCATCATTACAAGCAGTACTAATTTTTCAATACGCTTAATATCTTGCAGGTGTGTGTTTTCAATATCAAAGCCACTGGCTTTCATTGCTTTAAAACACATCTCTATCTGCCATCGTTCTTTGTATTGTTCAAAGGCCTTATCAGGAGCGTTGAACGATACAATGATTAAGAAATCAGGCTTTCCATTTTTTGGGTACAACTTGCATCCGGAAAGGAAACAAAGCTGACCATTAACACGTACAATTTTAGGATAATACACAAACTCATTGATCTTATGTGGATTAAACAAGTGAAATACTTTGATGGTTTTGTTCTTATCAGGAAGCTCTACCTTAAAGTTGTTTCGAATGCGGATATAATATTTGATTCCATTTGTATTCAAGAAATCCAACCAATGATTACCTACAAACTCTCTATCGGCTACAATGGATTTAATAACATCTTTGCCAAAAAGTCTTATGAAACGATTCACAAGATCAATACGCTCCTGACTGTTAGAGTTCCCTGGCTTATCTAACATAGTAAATAACAATGGGAAGGCAACACCTTTATAGACAACTCCCAACACGGCACCGTCAATTAATAAGCGTGTAATAAATGGGAAGGCAACACCTTTATAGACAACTCCCAACATAAAAATGTTGATGTTGGTCTGACCAAACTTCCAATTGGTCCTATCAATACTCAAGATCAATCCCTCTTGCTTAGGAAGGAGACTAAATATAAGACGAGCGATCAAATCTCCATCCAACGAATAATCAGCAATAAATCTTTGAATACGTCTGAGTGATGACTTCGAATCTACTGAGGTCTCAAAAGCGTTGGCTACCTTTTCAAAGGTAACTGTCTGTACCTTACAGAGGGCGATAATGAAATGTGATATGAGTTTGATTCTTGCCAAATTGATCTTACCTTGGAAATGAGAACTTAAAACTGAATTTAATTCACTACTTTTAGTGGAAGCATTGGTTTTTTTCATTAGAAAAATGAGTGATGTTATTCTTCTAATATACTGAAAATCAATGCTTTATTTTAATTATTTAACATTTAATTTACTGATAATCAATTAATTATATTTTTTGTCATGTACTAAACGAGCTCTTATATAAATAACCTTTTTTTACTGGTAAAATTGACGAATATAGCCGACCATATACTATCAAATATAAGACCGGCTAAAATTATCGATGCTCCCACCAGTGCATATGTCCCCATTGATATTTCTAAACAGAATAAAGAATTAGAAACGTTTAATATAGCATCTTCCAAAGAATGGGAAATGTATATAACCAATTACCTCAAAAAAAGAAATGCAAAAGTTGCTTATGGCGGTTACTTTGAAGTAAGAGATATTTATAAAAGAAGCCCACACTTTGCAAGTCGGGATAAAACACATGAAAGAAATATTCATCTGGGAATTGATTTGTGGAGCCGTGCAGGAACACCGGTTTTGGCACCACTGGAAGGAACGATTCATAGTTTTAAAAACAATACGAATTATGGTGATTACGGGCCCACTATTATCCTGCAACATACGGTAAAAACAGTACCTTTTTATACCTTATACGGGCATTTGAGTTTAGATTCTATTCATCATATTAAAACCCGACAAACAATAAAAAAAGGTGAAGTTATCGGATATTTGGGAGCTGCTTCCGTAAACGGAAGTTATGCTCCGCATGTACATTTTCAGATCGTTTTAGACCTTGAAAACCACTTAGGAGATTATTCGGGAGTAGCTTCAAAAGAAGCCTTTGATTTTTACAGGAAAAATTGCCCCGACCCTTCATTAATAGTAGCGTTATACCAAGAAGAATACTAAAATGGTCTAAAGATTGTGTGGGGAAAATTTCAAAGTTCGAGTTAAAAAAAGTGCCTGAAGCGTACAAATACATGTAGCCATCAGGCACCCAACTAACCAACCACTGTACTGTATCGTATTTGTAAGTGTAAACTTACATTTAGTTTTGAACTCGCTAAAAAATGAGTTTTAATATCAAAAAACAACTAAAAATAATATCTCAGCAGTTTTGTTTTATCGGAAAAGATTTTTTCAATACCCGTATCTAAGTACAAATATGTACGTTAATCAACCTCCTACTTAATTAAGACTATGAAAAAAGTAAAATATTACAGAAAATAGTGCGCAATTTTAAATATTGCAATTATTTAACAGGTTTTTAAGAACTCTTTTATACTTATTAGACTTTAAATTTCATTAAAAGTTGCTCTTTTTTGTCTAACATCCATAACTACCCGAATCTTTTGAGATAAGACCGTTTTACTACTAGATTAAAGACAATAGAAGCTAGAACAAAATAGCGTATTTTGAAAGTCAATGAATCTATATTCTTGCATCTGAAAGCGGAGCTGTCTTTATTCAAATGCACAGTAGTGCTGTTTAACCAAAACATAACTGTTTTTTTGGTTGAGTGTTTTTAAAAGAATTGAGCAAACTTTTAACTTTAATCTGATAATTATTCGGATTCTTTTTTACTCACTGCTTTATCTGCAATAATTCTTTCCTCTCTATTTGCTATTTCCCAGGCAGTATGAAATATTAAACGAGTTCTGCTTTGCAACATTTCATAATTGATTTTATCCGGAGTATCGGTTGGCCTGTGATAATCCGCATGCGTGCCGTTGAAGTAAAAAATAATAGGTATGTTGTGCTTGGCAAAGTTATAATGGTCAGATCTATAGTAAAAACGATTAGGATCATTTTCATCGTTATATTTATAATCCAACTCAATGTTTGTATATTTTTTATTGATGGCTTCGGATATATCATGCAGTTCCGTACTCAATTTATCAGAACCGATTAAATATACATAATTAGGATTTCCTTTATGCCTTGAATCTACTCTGCCAATCATATCAATATTCAAATCCGTTACGGTATTTGCGAGAGGAAATATCGGATTTTCCGTATAGTATTTAGAGCCTAACAGTCCTTTTTCTTCACCGGTTACATGCAGAAACAAAATAGAGCGTTTTGGGCCTTTACCGGCTTTTACGGCTTCGTTAAAAGCTTGTGCAATTTCCAGCATTGCCACTGTTCCGGAACCGTCATCGTCGGCACCATTGTAAATTTCACCATTCTTAACGCCTTCGTGATCCAAATGTGCAGAGATCACAACAATTTCATCCGGTTTTTCAGAACCTTTGATAAGAGCAACTACATTTTCGGAATCTTTTAAACTTCCTCGCCTGGAATTTTTATTTAACCATGTAGCGGGGACTTCCTGGAAGTAATCATCATCCCCTAAGGGAGATATAATACCTTCATTTTTATAGAAACTTTTTAAATATGCAACTGCTTTTTTTTGCCCGGGCTCTCCTGTATTTCGACCTTCAAACTCATCTGAAGCGTAGGTAAATAAATGAGTGCCTAAATCTTTTGCGGTAATGGTATTTGCATATTTTACGGAAAAATCTGTGGCAGTAGTATTTTTATCAGCATTTTGTTTTTTTGCAGTAGTATCTTTGTTAGCACTACATGCTAAAAAAGTGAATACACTGACCGCAATTATTATTTTTTTCATATGGTATTAATTAAGTTTGATATCTGTAGTACAACCGGAAGAGTTGTTACCATTGTTCAAATATAAGGCTAATTATTTTTTTGAATCACAAATTGATTTAATCTTCTGTCAAATTTAATAAAATCCGAATGAAACAAATGATCAAATGCATTTTCCCGGCTTAATGTATCCAATGTGCCGGAATGACATTTATGTTCGTCAATCAGGATAAAACTATTTGCAAACCGGATGGCGAGATTTACTTCGTGTGTGGAAATAAGAACTGTTTTATTTGTAGTTACTACTAATTTTTGTAAAAGCGCAAATATGTTAATGGTATGGTGAATATCCAGATGTGATGTAGGTTCATCCAATACAATTATATCCGTATCCTGTGCCAGAGCCCTTGCAATCAAAACACGTTGTAATTGACCATCGCTTAATTCATAAAAAGGGCGGTATGTCAGATGTGCTATTTCCATCATTTCAATGGCCATGTGTACTTTTTTAGTATCTTCTTTGGAAAGTACATCTACCCAGTTTGTATAAGGTTGCCTGCCTAGTGCTACTAACTCGTATACGGTTAATTGGCTTTCAGGCAATCGTTCTGTTAATACCAAACTCAAAATGGTTGCCAGTTCCGAATTTGAATAGCGAGCAATATCTTTGTCTTTTAAAGTGATAGTGCCTGATAATGAGTCTTGTACACGGGTAATAGTCCTTAATAAAGTAGATTTTCCTATTCCGTTTTTACCTAATAATGCGACAAAACTCCCACCGGATAGCGAAATAGTAATATCGGAAGCTACGATATGCTGCTTTTTGGGAGAAGAATATCCAATAGATAACTGCTCCGTTTTTAAAACGATATGTCTGTCTTTTTGTATGATTCTCAGAATGGTTTATCGGTTAATCATTTTTTAAAATTTCAAAACTTTTACACTTTTAACTTTCCAACTCAAATAAACCCTTTTTCCTTAGCAACAAATATGAGTTCTCTATCATCTGATCCTTTTATATTAAAGATTTCTTTTAAAAGGCGTTTTCGTTTTTCGATCCCATGTACGGATAACGGAACATTTTCAATATCTTTCATTTTCGTACCTATGGATAATTCGTATAAAATCCTCCTGTCTATATCATCCAGTAAAAAATCACTGCAAATCCGGGTTCGCAATAATCTTGAAACCGTCTTGCTGTAATACGGAGGTTCTCTGAGTACTTCTTTGACGGAAGTGATTAACACTTCCGGATCGATGTCATTTTTTATCAAAAACCCATCCGGATTCAGGTTTTTAAAAATACTGTGTATCCGGTAATTGTCATTAAAAGCCGTAGCGACAATAATCCTGGATGCAGGTAGCATTTCGTTGATTTTTAAACCCAGATCCTCTCCCGAAAGGATCTTTTTATCTTTGGAAGCGGGTAAGCTCATATCTAAAAAAACAACATCGAGATTTGTGCCCTTTTCCGAATGCTCCTTTATGACTTCATAAGCCGTATCGCAATTATGCGCTATATGGATCGTAAAAGAAACCGTTTCATCTTCTTTTTGAACGTCATGAAAAGCACTTTCGTACGCATTGGTTATGATGGGGTGATCGTCTATAAGTAAAGCAGTATATACAGTCATGATGATACTATTGGAATATGAATATGTATGGTAGTCCCCGTATTCTATGATAAAAACAAGTAAAAGTTGAGATATTATTTTTACTAATTTATGCAGCAAATTTAAAAGTATCTACATAGGGTGTTTGTCGTTTGACAACGGCAAACACTCTTGCTATTAATTTGTTTCTAATAATGTTAACGGTACTCATTTTACTTTTGCCTTGTTTTATTCTTTTATGATAGTATAATTTCATTTCTGGGTTATGTTGTATAGCAGAAATAGCGCACATATTAATAATTGCTTTCAATTTTTTATTAGCCAAATGAGAGACTTTTGTACGTCCTTTAATACTAGTTCCAGATTGGTAAGGAAAAGGAGCAACACCACAATAAGAGGCAAACTTTCTCCAGTTTTCAAATTTTGAAAAATTGTCAGTAAACACAATCATCATTATAGCAGTTTGCATTCCTATACCTTTAACACTAGTAACAAGTTTATAGGTTTCTTTTAACATTATATTTTGGTCAATAATAGCTTGCATTTGAGTATTAATCTTGTGTATTTGTTTGGTTAGTTCTGCAATCATTTTTTGTTGAACGTCAAAGATTATTTTATACTCTTTTGCTTTATAAATTCTTTTTTGTTCTTTCAAAGTAACTTTAAAACCAGCTCTTTGTTTGTTAAGTTTTGTCCTTAAAGATAAGAGACTTTTTAGTTGTAATATACTTCTTTTAGGTAGCTTACTGGGTTTAAGTTCTTCTTTTAATCGATACCCATATAGAGCAATGCGTTTGGCATCAATTTGGTCATCCTTTCCACGAGCAATACCAATAGATCTTTTAATTTCTAAACCAGAAGCTATGAAAAAAGATAATTTTTGTTCAGTTAAAGACACAGATAATAAATGAGAGTACATTCCTGTATGTTCAAATACAAACATGGTTTCTTCTTTAGAGAAAGACGAATTTTTAAAACTCCACTTTAGCATTAATTTAAATCCAGATTTACTGTTCTCAAACTGTTGAACAATTTGTTTAGAATAGATACAAACATCAATTAATAATTTACTGACATCGATTCCGATAATTTCATTTGTTTTCATAATTTTGTAATTAGATATTAATAATAGTTACTTAAACTAAGACCTTTAATAAGGGCAGAAACTGAAATTCTATATGGTTCTAAGTAACTTTTAAAAAGAACGGAGACTAATACGGGGGATGGCTCTAAAAAGCTAGCTGGCCGCTAAAGTTCACTCCGTTCTTTTGTGTTTTTGGTTATCAACAAAATAAGAGTTATTAACAAAGAAAAAAAGAAGCAAAAAAAGAAATTTCATCATAACTATTATGTTTTTATTTTAAGTAATTATTTCTATTTGCTAATCTAAAGGCTCCCGGTTTGGAAGCAATCTGGCATTTACCATTTAATTTTTGTACTCTCGATTGTATATTTTTCATACCGATGCCTTTTTTTCGTTTACGGGTATCGAAACCGATCCCGTCGTCTTTTATCAGCAAAACCATTTGCTCGTTAGCTATAGAAAAATCCAGTACTACCTGACCCGCCTGTGCGTGTTTGACAATATTTTGCAGCGATTCCTGGACAATTCGGTATACATTCACTTTTATGACTTCATTTATTTTTTTCCAGGAGACTTTTTTATCCGTGATCAATTCAAACTCAAAACCGCCAATAGTGCTTTTGTCTTTTAACAACTGATTGATGATACTTGTAAAATTGATTTCCGCACTGTTAAAATGTACATTCAACTGGTGAGATACATCCCGTATTTCCTTTTCAATATCTTGTAATTCGTCTAAAAAAAACCGGTGTTGTTGTTTGGTAGCGTCATCTACGGTAAGGTCTAAAAAGCCCAGTCCCATTCGCGTACCGAAAAGCCTTCCCAAAATACCGTCGTGGAGTTCCTGGGAAATTCTATTGCGTTCCTGTGCTTTTTCCTCTTCTAGGATGGCCTGCTGTTTTAGTGTTAACAAATATACCTGTTCATTGGCTTTTTGTTGCTCTGCTTCCAGGAGCAGTTTCTCATTTTTGGATTTTTGCACCTTTAAGAAATAAAACAGCGAAAGAATCAGCGTAAGCCCAATACCGGAACCGGTAATCCACGCTTTTTGCTGAGACAGGCGTTTGGTTTCTTCAATATACTCGTCCGTTTCATAGGCAATACGAGTAAACTTGTTCTGAATTTTACGTTCTACACTGATTAAACTGTCATTAAATTGGATATACCTGTCCAGGTATTTCTTGGTGTTTTTGGGGTCTAGGTTGGCTAGTTGTTGTAGAGATCTTAGGTAATCTCTTCCGTTATTTATTTTTTTAGCTAATACATTTGCTTCTTTAGCATATTTTAAAGCTTTTATTGTATCTTTAATGTAAGTATAATACTCTGATAAACGAATTTTATTGATTAGCACCCCCGTATTATTGTGAGTACTATCTCTTATCTCTAAAGCTATTAACATATCTTTTTCTACATTTAAAGTATCACCGAGCATTAATTTAGCATAGGCCCTGTTATCAATAACCCGGGCATAATTTTCAATTAACTTGTTTTCACTTAAAGATTTGTTAAAATATATAATGGCTGTCTTATAATCTCTTTTTTTAATGTAAGTAACTCCAATATTATTAAGACTAACTGCATAATGATTCTCTTTATTTTCAACTTTTTCCAGATATTCCAAAGCTTTTTGATGATAAAACAAGGCTCTATCATATTCATAAATATCATTTTGCAATAAAGCTAACCTGTTATAACATCTATAAAGGAATAAATTATTCTTTAAAATTTTAAATTTTTTAATGGCTTCTATTGTCAAGACTTCACTTCCATTATAATCTCGATAACGTGCTTTTATAAAAGACATCGAAAACAACATTCTGCCGGTTTCATAGTTGCTATTAATTTTATTAAAGTAATTATAGGCAGTATTATAATGAAAATACGCTTGATCATATGCTTCTCTATCGAAAAAATCAAATGCATAATTCCAATGTGCATCTGCAATGGCAAAGGAATCTTTCAATTTGTAGGCAAGATCTAACGTTTCTTTATTGATCTTTTTAAACTGTACAGTATCTTTTAGTTGATAAAATCGATAGGCAATGGTACTTAGGTTTTTTGCTTTTGTATGCTGTTCGGGTACCGATTGTAGTGCTTCGTAGGCCTTGTGTAGAAATGTTTTTTGCCTATCATTCGTATAGTTTTTATTTTTGGCCGCTTTGATCCATAGCGTAATACTGTCGTTCTTACTTTCTGACAGCAGGGTGTTGGATGCTGTAAAAGCGTGTGCATCCAACAAATAAGCTACCATAAAAAAAGGCAAAACAATTTTTATTAGCAATGTGTGTTTCAAATGTTGACGGTTAGTTAACACAAATTTATAAAAAAAAGCCTTTAGTTAAAAACCAAAAGCTTGAAGTTAAGAAAATAGAAGTATTACTCTCCTTTCTCTCCACCATTTCCATCTCCACCTTCACCACCGGTAAATCCGTTAACATCTGTACCTTCAGTGTTTTCAATGGAGTCCAGTACCAACTCATCGTTTTCATCGATGAGATCTGTACAAGAGCTTATGCTGATTGATAAAATGAATATCATTAAAATTAGTTTTAAAGTTTTCATAATTACATTTTTTAAAAATTTGACATTAGTGTCCTTTGCCGTAAATACAGCGGTTGTTTGGAAAAGAATCCTCAGATGAGTTTCAAAGGAGCTACCGATAAAATGGCATCCCGAATTCGTTTTCAGGGTTCCCTGCCTGTAGCTTGCAGACAAGTAGAATTTCCGTATCGAGTGTCAGGTCAATTTCGAAATCGTATACTTCTAAGGCCTGTTTGAAGTTTTTGGATTTCCCGGAAATTCCATATCGTTTAAAATGTGGAAGCGTTTGCAATTTTTTTAACGCCGGTCCTTTATATTTATCTCTAAAATACTGCTATTTCAGAGAGATATCAACCTTGTTTTAGTAAACTAAATGTTTCATTGAGTAAACGCTCTCTTTCATTTAGGATGTGCATTATTTTGTGTTCTCATAGTCTTTCTTATTTGACGTTAAGATACAAAAAATCATGGTTTTAACCTAAAAAAACAGCATTATTTTCTATATTACCATCCATATGATCCATGCGTTTAGTGTAACATTTTAGCCGTTTAATTGCATAAAAAATGCGCCTTTTCTAAGACACCTGTTTTATGATATTTTGGAGATGAGCATCAGTTACTCAACAAACATTTTTTTATCACAACAAGCATCTTTATATTCCACTGTACAAAAGCCGAACAGCACTTCCGGTACTACAACATTTTTTATTTTACTATCTCGTTTCATTTTACAATCGTTTAACATTTTTATAAATCGTTTTGAATTTTTAAAAAATCAAAAAAATAACCCTTTCGGAACATTTTGTTTTTTGAAAATTGCGGCGCAAAGGTGAAAACAAATTTTTTTAAAAACAAATAAAAATGAAATTAATTTACTGATAATCAGTTATTTATGATTAATTTTGATATAGGAGATCTCTGTCCGGAAAGTATCCGGATATCGCATTTTTTCTCAACTGCCTATTTTTCAGTTGCTTGCTATCCACTGCTTATGATTTTATATGTTTTTTCTCAACTCATTTATTTTTTAAAAAATGACCATAAAAAAACGCCCAAATTCCTTGAGCGTTTATGTATTTTATGATGTTTTCTGTCGTATTTAGGTTAATATAATTGTTTTTAGAATACATAAAAAGCTCAAATTCCAAAAAAATTCTTTGAGAATCTCTTTAAAATCAAATAACCCTATCATTATATGTGCTCGTATTTTTATCATAAAGCGCGCAAGTATATAAGATTTATGCATTTTGACAGGCTTTTTCCCCTTTTATATGAAAAAAGTACGGCTGAGCCGTACTTTTTGTACGGCTGAGCCGTACTCGTTATTGAAAATAGCGATATACATTTGACCAATGGTTTTAAGTACAAGCAAACACCATAATTGAGAATCGGGGAATTTTATATGAAAAAAGAGGAGCACTTTTAAAGATTATACATTGCTTGTACTATACATAAGATGTTTGGAATTAAATTTTTAAGCATTTGCATCTTTAAAGTTCTCTATAAGATTATCATACTATTTTGATAATTTTTCGAAGGAGCTGTCTAAAAAGGCAGCTTCTTTTTTTGAATTGGTTTTTGATGTTTGTATCTTTCGGGAAAGTTATAAGCCAATATAATTACTTATGAAAAAAATAATCTTATGTATAGGTATCGCTATGATAGTATTTTCATGTGGAGAAGCATCAAAGAAAGAGCATTTTCCCAAAGCTTTGGATAAGGTTTTTGAAAAACATGGCGGAATTGATGCGTGGAGAAAAGCGAGTACATTATCTTTTAACAAAGGAGAGGAAGTACATACTGTGGATTTACCGTCCAGGAGAACAGTAATACATGCACCTGGTTATTCTCTGGGATACAATGGCAAAGAAGTGTGGTTATCTCAAAAAGATTCTGCGACTTTTAAGGGAAATCCCGAATTTTATTACAACCTGTATTTTTATTTTTATGCCATGCCTTTTGTGTTAGCTGATGACGGAATTGTATATGAACATACAGCCCCACTGGTTTTTGAGGGGAAAGAATATCCGGGGTTTAAAATTTCATATAAAGCCAATATAGGGGTATCTCCGGATGATAATTATTTTGTGTATTACCGTCCTGAAACGTATCAAATGGAGTGGTTGCGATACTCGGTAACCTATTTTTCCAAAAAACCGTCAGACAGTTTTAACACTATCCGCTATCATGACTGGGAAACCATTGACGGATTTCTACTTCCAAAATCACTCACCTGGTATCAAAAAAATAAAGACGGAATGCCTACGGAACCTGCTGAAGGCTCGGCTACCGAATTTTCATTAGCTATTGTAAAAAAAGCAAAATTAAAAGATGCATTTTTTGAGAAAAAATAAAAGTTAGAAAGCTAGAAAAGCTTTTTAATGAGTTTTTTTAATAAATTTTATTTATAGAACTATGGGTAAAATCTATTATAAAGGCCTTAAACTGTATTATACTACTATCATTTCCTTAAATCATTGAATCTTTCAATTTTTTAATATCATTCAAAAACACGATCCATATTGTGTAGCGAGTTGGTAAAAAACTTCAATACTGCTCCTTTAACTTTATATTAAGAAACAAATTGATTGTAGCAGCGTTATATAGGGTAACCAATCTTAAAACTACATCCTGTGTTAAAAAAATTCTTTCTCTTTTGTTCCGGTGTTGATCAAAATTTAATTAACGATTGTTCTAACGGTGAGCAAAATAAATATGCCGGTATGGGGGCTACTGTGTTTTTTACGGCCGTAATGGCTATGCTCGCCTCGAGTTATGCACTTTTTACTGTTTTTGACAATACCTATATTGCTATTTTCTTTGGGTTTATCTGGGGATTACTCATTTTTAATTTAGACAGATACATTATTTCAACAATTAAAAAAAGTGATTCCGGTCGGAAGGAATTCTTACAGGCATTCCCGAGAATCTTATTAGCTATCATTATTGCCATCGTTATTTCCAAACCTTTGGAATTAAAAATCTTCGAGAAAGAAATCAACCGGGTTTTATTAACAGAGAAAAATCAAATGACCTTAGATAACAAAGCCCAAATAGCGCAGCAGTTTACTCCGGAAATAGAAGGGTTAACATCAGAAATTAATAATTTAAAATCGGAAATTGTTACAAAAGAAGCTGAAGTTAATGATCTTTATGAAACCTATATAGCCGAAGCAGAAGGAAGAAAAGGGACTAAACTTCTGGGAAAAGGACCTGTTTATAGAGAGAAAAGAGAGAAACACGATGCTGCTTTATCAGCGTTGAAGCAATTGAAGCAAAAAAATGCTGAAAAAATAGAACATCATGAAAATACTACTATAGCTTCTTTATTAGAACGTCAAAAAGAATTGGAACTAACTACACAGCCTGTCATTTCAAATTTTGATGGTTTTATGGCCAGGATCAGTGCCTTGGGAAAATTGCCATGGGTTCCATCGTTTTTTATTTTTCTATTGTTTTTAGCTATAGAAACAGCCCCCATATTTGTTAAGTTAATATCTTCAAAAAGCGAGTATGACTTTAAACTGGAAGATCAGGAAACGACTGTAAAAACATGGGTAAAACAACAGGTACATCAAAGAGAAGAAATGCTTAAAACGGATGTTTTTGTAAACAGCAAAGTATATACGGATTTAAAAGAAGATGAGATCTTGTACCATCACAAACGCCAAAAGGCAAATGAGCTCATGCAATTACAGGCAGATGCTTTTTTCAAAAAACAGCAGAAATTGTTGTGATATAGTTCGTTTAAAAGTCGGAAAGTACAATAACAACCGAAATTTTGAACTTTCGAACTGTATTTATATATTTAACTTTCTTCCTTTAGTACATGACAAAAAATATAATTAATTGATTATCAGTAAATTAAATATTAAATAATTAAAATAAAGCATTGATTTTCAGTATATTAGAAGAATAACATCACTCATTTTTCTAATGAAAAAAACCAATGCTTCCACTAAAAGTAGTGAATTAAATTCAGTTTTAAGTTCTCATTTCCAAGGTAAGATCAATTTGGCAAGAATCAAACTCATATCACATTTCATTATCGCCCTCTGTAAGGTACAGACAGTTACCTTTGAAAAGGTAGCCAACGCTTTTGAGACCTCAGTAGATTCGAAGTCATCACTCAGACGTATTCAAAGATTTATTGCTGATTATTCGTTGGATGGAGATTTGATCGCTCGTCTTATATTTAGTCTCCTTCCTAAGCAAGAGGGATTGATCTTGAGTATTGATAGGACCAATTGGAAGTTTGGTCAGACCAACATCAACATTTTTAAGTTGGGAGTTGTCTATAAAGGTGTTGCCTTCCCATTAAATAGTATCAGTTCCTATTTCAATATTTAGTTGGGAGTTGTCTATAAAGGTGTTGCCTTCCCATTGTTATTTACTATGTTAGATAAGCCAGGGAACTCTAACAGTCAGGAGCGTATTGATCTTGTGAATCGTTTCATAAGACTTTTTGGCAAAGATGTTATTAAATCCATTGTAGCCGATAGAGAGTTTGTAGGTAATCATTGGTTGGATTTCTTGAATACAAATGGAATCAAATATTATATCCGCATTCGAAACAACTTTAAGGTAGAGCTTCCTGATAAGAACAAAACCATCAAAGTATTTCACTTGTTTAATCCACATAAGATCAATGAGTTTGTGTATTATCCTAAAATTGTACGTGTTAATGGTCAGCTTTGTTTCCTTTCCGGATGCAAGTTGTACCCAAAAAATGGAAAGCCTGATTTCTTAATCATTGTATCGTTCAACGCTCCTGATAAGGCCTTTGAACAATACAAAGAACGATGGCAGATAGAGATGTGTTTTAAAGCAATGAAAGCCAGTGGCTTTGATATTGAAAACACACACCTGCAAGATATTAAGCGTATTGAAAAATTAGTACTGTTTGTAATGATGGCTTTCGTATGGTGTTACAAAGTTGGTATATATTTACATCAGATTAAGCCTATCAAAATAAAAAAGCATGGAAGAATGGCTAAAAGCATATTCAAATATGGATTAGATTATATCGCTTCTGTGCTATTAAACCCTGTAAATCAAAACAATATGAACTTGACTAAATTTTTGTCATGTACTTAGCTTTCTTCCAAAAAATACAAGAGTTAAAATAGGAACGGCCAGCACCATAACCATGAATGTATTTTCCAGGAATACACTCGGATCAAATAGCAATGTGAGTACAAATCCGCCTATTATTCCACCCAGATGGGCCGAGTGTCCGATATTTCCTAATTGTTTTTTCATCCCATAGATAGAATATAGCAAGTAAGCTACTCCAAAAATATATCCCGGAATTGGGATGGGAATAAAAAACAAAAACAGTTTCATTTCCGGGTACAGTAAAATAGCAGCATATACAATGCCCGAAACAGCACCGGAAGCGCCAATGGCACTATAATAAGGTTCGTTTTTATGATAGACAAGCGTATATAAGCTTCCCATAAAAAGACTTCCTATATAGATGATTAGCAAAGGAATCGTCCCCAACTCTATAATTACGATACCTCCAAAAAGGTATAAGGTATACATATTGAATATCAAATGAAACCAGTCTGCATGTAACAGACCTGAAGAAAATATTCTGATTTTTTCGCCATTTAATATTCGGGTTACCTGAAACTTGTATTTTTCAAAAAAGGAGTAGTCTTTAAAACCTTTGTACGAAAATAAGGTAGTAATAGCAATAATCAATAAGACCACTTTATCCGGATTTCCTAACATAAAACAAACATAACAAAAAGTTTATTATAAGAATGCGTAGTTAGTCATTTATCAATACCCATTCTCCTTTTTCAATTAAAGGAATGGCCTGTTTATATTTTACTACCTTTTCTTCGCCACTCATTATATTTTTAATGGTAATACGCTCATTTCTTCCAATCTTAGGTTGTTCTCTTACAATGGTTTCCACAGGTTCGACCTGCTGTTGTCTTGAGCGGTTAATGGCTTGTTGCGTAGTGTTTTGTACATCTGCCTTACTCAGATTCAGCTTTTCTCTTTTTTGCCGGCGAGCTTCCGATATCTGGCTATCGGCCTGTAGAGGCAATTCTCCTTTAAACAGGAAAGACAATACTTCCCTGTTGATTTTATCTATGGTTATTTTAAATAATTCAAAAGCTTCAAACTTATAAATTAACAGCGGATCTTTTTGTTCGTACGATGCATTTTGAACCGATTGCTTTAGTTCATCCATTTTCCGAAGATGATCTTTCCAGTTTTCATCGATAATGGCCAACGTAATATTTTTCTCAAAATCGGTTACCAATGATTTTCCTTCGGATTCATAGGCTTCTTTTAAATTGGTTACTACCTGTAATGTTTTTACTCCATCTGTAAAAGGAACAACGATTCGCTCGTACTTATCTCCTTCGTTTTCAAATACATTTTTGATAACCGGAAAAGCTAAGATGGCATTTCCTCCAATACGTTCTTTATAATGCGCAGTAATTATTTCGTATAATTTGTCTATGAGTTCTTGTTCCGGTTGATGATTAAATTCTTCTTCTGAGAACGGAGAGGTCATAGATGAAAATCGAATCAATTCAAATTCAAGGTTTTGAAAATCTTTTTCCGGTTTATTCTGATTTACAATAGCTTCGCAGGTATCGTAAATCATATTTGCAATATCGATCTGCAATTTTGTTCCATCCAATGCGTGCCTTCTTCTTTTGTATACAAACTCTCTTTGAGTGTTCATAATATCATCGTATTCCAACAATCGTTTACGGATTCCAAAATTGTTTTCTTCTACTTTCTTTTGAGCTCTTTCAATGGATTTTGTAATCATGGAATGCTGAATTACTTCTCCTTCTTTTAACCCCATCCGATCCATCATTCTTGCAATTCTGTCAGAGCCAAACAAACGCATCAGATTATCATCTAATGCCACATAGAATTGAGAGGAACCAACATCTCCCTGGCGTCCGGATCTACCGCGCAACTGCCTGTCCACACGTCGGGAATCATGCCTTTCCGTACCAATAATGGCCAGCCCTCCGGCAGCTTTCACTTTATCAGACAGCTTAATATCCGTACCACGACCTGCCATATTGGTTGCGATGGTAACGACACCGGGTTTCCCCGCTTCTGCTACCACATCTGCTTCTCGTTTATGCAATTTGGCATTCAAAATATTATGTGGAATCTTACGCATTTGCAGCATTCTACCCAATAATTCGGAAATCTCCACAGAGGTTGTCCCTACTAAAACCGGTCTTCCTTCTTTTACTAATTCTACGATATCTTCAATAGCAGCATTGTATTTTTCCCGGGTTGTTTTATATACCAAATCTTCTTTGTCATCTCTGGCTATTGGTTTGTTTGTTGGAATTTCTACAACATCCAGTTTGTATATCTCCCAAAATTCACCTGCTTCGGTAATTGCCGTACCGGTCATTCCCGATAATTTACGATACATTCTAAAATAGTTTTGAAGTGTAACCGTAGCAAATGTTTGGGTAGCATCTTCTATCTTTACATTTTCTTTGGCTTCTATTGCCTGATGGAGGCCGTCCGAATAACGGCGACCATCCATAATACGACCTGTTTGTTCATCCACTATCATTACTTTATGGTCTACTACTACATATTCAACATCTTTTTCAAAAACGGTATATGCTTTTAACAATTGATTCATCGTATGTATACGTTCGCTTTTTACACTAAACTCTTTATACAACTCTTCTTTTTGTTTTGCTTTCTTTTCCGCACTGGCTTCACTTTCATCAATCTCTCCGATCTTGATTCCAATATCCGGCAAGACAAAGAAATGTTCATCACTTGTTTTGGTAGATAAGTGCGCAATTCCTTTATCCGTAAGATCTATGGAATTATTTTTTTCTTCAACAACAAACCACAATTCCGCATCTACTTCCGGCATCAACTTATTGTTATCTGCCATATATGTGTTTTCGGTTTTTTGAAGGATTTGTTTTACTCCTTCCTGTGACAAAAACTTAATCAAGGCCTTATTTTTAGGGAGTCCTCTGTATACTCTTAACAATTGAAAACCTCCTTCTTTGGTATCACCGTCTGCAATTAATTTTTTTGCTTCTGCCAAAACACCAACAAGATATTTACTTTGTAAGGCTACCAGATCGGCAACCAACGGTTTTAGCTCGTTAAATTCATGTCGGTCTCCCTGGGGAACCGGGCCGGAAATGATCAGCGGAGTTCTCGCATCATCAATTAACACGGAATCTACCTCGTCAATAATGGCGTAGTTTGGTGCTCTTTGTACCAGATCTTCTTTGGCATTTGCCATATTATCACGCAAATAATCAAAGCCAAACTCATTATTGGTTCCATAGGTAATATCCGCATGATATGCTTTTCTTCTTTCTTCCGAATTGGGTTGATGAAAATCGATACAGTCCGTGCTAAGTCCGTGAAATTCAAACACAGGCCCCATCCAGACTCTATCTCGTTTTGCCAAATAATCATTTACGGTAACTACATGTACTCCTTTTCCTGTTAACGCATTTAAGTAAACAGGAAGTGTGGAAACCAGTGTTTTCCCTTCCCCGGTCATCATTTCAGCAATTTTACCCTGGTGCAATACAACTCCACCGATCAATTGTACATCGTAGTGAATCATATCCCAGGTTACCGGCTTTCCTGCTGCATCCCACGAATTTTGCCAGTACGCTTTGTCTCCTTCCAAAACCACGTGATCTCTTGTAGCGGATAACTTTCTGTCAAAAGGGGTTGCCATTACCTCTATTTCCGAGTGATTTACAAAGCGGGTTGCGGTTTCTTTTATAACAGCAAATGCTTCCGGCATTAATTCATTTAAGGTAGCTTCGGACGCCTCATACGAAGCATCTTTTAGCGCGTCAATTTCTTCATAAATAGCTTCTTGTCTTTCTATATCGGCATTGGCGGCTTCATCTTTTAAGGCTTTGATTTGCTTATCAAAAGAGGCAGTTACTGCTTTTATTTGCTCTTTAAATTCAAGTGTTTTTGCTCTGAGTTCATCATTGGATAACTTTGAAACCGTATCTTCAAAGGCTTTTACCTTATCTACAATAGGTTGCAGGTTTTTTAAATCTTTCTTTTGTTTGTCTCCAACAAAAACTTTAATTACAGAGTTTAGTATACTCATGGTTTATGGTATTTTATCTTCATGATTTTTTACAATCAAAAAGGAGTTTAAAAATAAGCAAAAAAAAAGCCTCCCGAGAGACTTTTACTTGTATTTTTTTGTGTTTTAATATTCGTCTTCATTCCAAAGATAATCTTCCTCGGTGGGGTAATCCGGCCAGATTTCTACGATTGAATCGTAAGGATCTCCTTCATCTTCAATCTCTTGTAAATTCTCGGCAACTTCCAAAGGTGCGCCTGTCCTAATAGCATAATCTATTAATTCATCTTTAGTAGCCGGCCAGGGCGCATCTGCTAAATATGAGGCTAATTCCAGAGTCCAATACATTTTTATCGATTTTTATTTTCTGCAAAAATAATTTTTTTACTGATATTGTCAAGTTTTTTTATCGAAATCCGAATCGTTAAAAAAAGAACGTTTTAATACTTCTCGGGAACCCACTTTGTCTCTTCTGCTGACAAGTCTTTGGACAACTTTCGTGCCATTACAAAAAGGTAGTCGGAAAGCCGGTTTAGATACATTAAAATGACTGAATTTATAACTTCCTGAGTACTTAACCTGACGGATAATCTTTCAGCTCGCCTGCAAATACATCTTGCTATATGACAGAATGACACTGTTTGATGTCCTCCGGGTAAGATAAAATGGGTCATTGGAGGTAAGGCATCATTCATCTTATCGATTTCATTTTCTAAAAAAGTGATAGAGGCAGCATTTATTTTTGGGATGTTTAATCGTTCTTTCCCGCTTTTAAGCGTTTCTTTTTCCGCGGGGGTTGCCAACATAGCTCCCAAGGTAAATAAATCGTGTTGTATTTTTGTAAGAGATTGCTTTGTGTGAAAATCAATTTCCTGATCTTTAATTAATCCTACATAAGAATTTAGTTCGTCTACAGTTCCGTAAGCTGTTATACGTAAATGATCTTTAGATACTCTTTCTCCTCCAAATAGTGCTGTGGTTCCTTTGTCGCCTGTTTTTGTATATATTTTCATTTTGTAAGTCTATAAGTTGTAAAGTTTGAAAGTTTGAAGGTTTGCTAACGATTAGTGCTGCTTTTTTCCATCTATATAGATAGACTCAATTTGGTGGTTTCCAAAGTGGTATGGAATCATATGATAATTGGGAATTTTCTTAGTAATTATAAAATTAGCTTTTTTACTTTTAGTAATGCTTCCGACAGACTTACTTAAATTCATAGCATAAGCTCCGTTAATAGTAGCTGCATTAATGGCTTCTTCCGGTGTCATATTCATTTTTATACAAGCAGCGGATACTACAAAATTCATATTTCCGGAAGGGGAAGAACCCGGGTTAAAATCACTTGCTAAGGCTAGTGCCAGTCTGCTATCGATTATTTTTCTGGCCGGTGTATAAGGAATGTTTAAAAAATAAGAACAGTTTGGCAAGGCTACGGAAATGGTATCGGGATGTTTCTGCAGATCCTTTATATCTTCATTTGTGAGTACTTCCAAATGGTCTACCGATAATGCTTTGTGCTTTAGGCTCGTCCTGATTCCGCCTATGGCATTAAACTGATTTACATGTACTTTGGGGATTAAACCGTATTTTGAACCGGCTGTTAAAATGGTATCCAAATCCCGGACAGAAAAATATCCTTTTTCGCAAAAGCAATCGATAAAATCTGCTAATTCTTCGTTTGCGATAGCAGGTAACATTTCATTGATAATCAAATCGATATAAGCACCTTTATCATTTTTATACGCGGCGGGAATTGCATGAGCTCCCAAAAAAGTAGCTTTTATAGGGATTGTATAATTTTTTTTGAGCATTTTTATTATTCGTAACATTTTTATTTCTGACTGTACAGACAGCCCGTAACCGGATTTTATTTCAATAGCACCTGTCCCCAAAGAAATGAGTTCTTCTAATCTTTTTGCCGACTGTTTATATAAATCTTCTTCGGAAGTTTCTTGTAATCTTTTAGCCGAATGTAAGATGCCACCTCCTCTATTTGCTATTTCTTCATATGATAAACCGTTGATTCTGTCTACAAATTCTTGTGCTCTGTTACCTGCAAAAACCAAATGTGTATGACTATCACACCAGGCAGGTAAAATCATTCTACCCGTCATATTTAAAGTGCTATCTGCTTTTATGAGAGGGAGGTTTTCCATAGGGCCAAAATCTTCAATACAATCATCTTTAACCAAAAGAAACGCATTTTTTATAGTAGGCACTATTTTCATTTCTTCTCCGGAAACTTTGGAAACCGATAGGTCGCGTACCTGAATGAGCTCTTTGATATGGGTGAATAATGTCATCATTAGATGCAGTTTGAAAGTTAAAAAGTTTGTGGAATTTTAAAAAAATAGTATTGCCATCTGGTGAAAATCCATGAGTCTGTATTCTTGCATCTAAAAGGTGGTCTTTATTTAAACTTTCAGAACGGCAATGACACATGATATTACTTTAAACTACCGATCATATCTTCGGGTTTTACCCATTCGTCGTATTGTGCTGATGTTACATAGCCTAGTCTAATGGCTTCTTCTTTTAATGTGGTTCCGTTGGCATGTGCCGTATTTGCAATTTCCGCAGCTTTATAGTATCCGATTTTAGTATTTAAAGCAGTAACTAACATCAACGAATTATTTAATAGCTCTTTGATTCTTGGGCGGTTAGGTTCAATTCCTTTGATGCAGTTTTCATCAAATGAAACACAGGCATCTCCAATGAGTTGTGCGGATTGTAATACGTTTGCTGCCATCATGGGTTTAAAAACGTTTAACTCATAGTGCCCTTGTGTTCCCCCGATAGTTACTGCCACGTCATTGCCCATCACTTGTGCACAGACCATTGTCATGGCTTCAGCTTGTGTTGGGTTTACTTTTCCCGGCATAATGGAAGATCCCGGTTCGTTGGCGGGGATGATAATTTCTCCTATTCCGGAACGAGGGCCTGAGGCCATCATACGGATATCATTTGCAATTTTATTCAGAGAGACTGCGATTTGCTTTAAAGCGGCATGTGTTTCTACCAAGGCGTCATGAGCGGCTAAAGCTTCAAATTTGTTTTCAGCAGTAACAAAGGGAAGCCCTGTAAATTCGGCAATGTACTTCGCTACCAATACATCGTATCCCTTTGGTGTATTTAATCCTGTTCCTACTGCAGTACCTCCTAAAGCTAATTGACTTAAATGCTTTAAGGAATTACGTAGTGTTTTTAATCCAAAATTTAATTGGGCAATATATCCTGAAAATTCTTGCCCTAAGGTTAGCGGAGTTGCATCCATCAAATGTGTACGGCCTATTTTTACAACATCTTTTAAAGCATCGGCTTTTATTTGTAAGGTATTTTTTAGTTGCTCTACACCCGGAATGGTTGTTTCTACGATCTTTTTATAAGCTGCAATATGCATTCCCGTGGGGAACGTATCATTGGATGATTGCGATTTATTGACATCATCATTAGGTTGTATGGTTTTTTCCCCTTCACCGATAACATTTCCGGCTATTTCATGAGCTCTGTTTGCAATGACTTCATTTACATTCATGTTTGACTGTGTACCGGAACCGGTTTGCCAGATAACCAAAGGGAATTGATCGTCTAATTTCCCTTCTAAAATTTCATCACAAACCGTGGCAATTAGATCTCTTTTTTCCGAAGGTAAAACACCTAACTCGGCATTCGTATAAGCTGCTGCTTTTTTTAAATATGCAAAGCCATATACAATTTCCAACGGCATCGAAGCGGTCGCTCCTATTTTAAAGTTATTTCTGGAACGTTCGGTTTGTGCTCCCCAATACTTATCGGACGGTATTTCTACCTGTCCTATGGTATCTCTCTCTATTCTATACTTCATGTGTTTACTATTAGATTAGCATTCAAAATTACAAAAATATACCGGCCGGTTATTCATAAGTATTGTAAAACTCAAATTAAAATTATCTTTCAAATACTGGTTTGTATGTAAAATATGTTTTATTTTTGTGTATACTATTATTTGAAATATAATTTAAGGATGTTAGATTTTTCTCAATTTTCGGGCTTTGTTTTATTCATGTTTATTTTTACTGCCGGTTTTTGGCTGCTCATATTCTTATTAGCTTTTGTAGTTCCTTATTGGATTGGAGGTACTATTTGGGAAAACATCAAGCTCAGGAAAGAAGCCCGAAGTGCGGGTGAAGAAAAGTAGTTTATAAAAATACGTTTTTGTCGGTGTTCTTAAAAGATAAAACCCGGTATTGGGTTTTATAATAAAACCGGGTTTCTGTTCACCTTGAAACATTTATTGTCGGTTGCATGCGTTTAACTCCTTTATATCTATCTCACTTTGCATAAAATGAAAATTAGTATTATAAATGGCCCCAACTTAAATTTACTGGGGAAAAGGGAGCCGGAAATCTATGGTACGGATACTTTTGATGATTATTTTCAGTTATTAAAAGCAAAGTACCCGGAAATATCCTTAGCATATTACCAGTCTAATATTGAAGGAGAAATTATTGATAAGCTATATGAAATAGGTTTTGAATATGACGGAATTATTTTAAATGCAGCTGCATACACACATACTTCTGTTGGTATTGGTGATGCTGTAAAAGGGATTAAAACCCCTGTTGTAGAGGTTCACATTTCTAATATTCATGCCAGAGAAGAATTTAGACATGTCAGTTATATATCGGCAAATGCAAAAGGAGTATTATTTGGCTTTGGTTTACAAGGATATGATTTAGCCATTCGGAGTTTTTTATAGAGATTATACCAAAAAGAATACTAAAATAGTCCAATTTTCCTTACACAATCTTTAGACCATTTTAGTATTCTTTTTGGTATTACTTGCCCTCGGTTTTTTCTTTTGAAATTGAAAGATTGAAAAGTATACACTTTCTACTTTGAAACTTTACAACTTTCAAACTACGCTTACTTATATTTTCGTAATCTTCTGAGCATGCTTCTATTAAATTCTCTTTCGGCAATTTGCAATTGAATTATTTTTTTTGAAGCAATAACCTTTTTTAAACTGTCAAAAAATGCTTTTTTAATATGGTATATTTCTTTTTCCAAAGCAATCATTTCACGAATGATCATTTTAGCGTTGTCTTCGGAAATAGCTTCAATTCCTCCGGCATCTTTTAGTGCTTTTTTTATCTTGTAACGTTCTGCTGTTCGCAATTCCATTAGTTTTTTATCAAACTTATTATATATGGGCCAGAATCTTTCTGCTTCTTTTTCAGTGAAGTCTAATTTATCTGTCAGGTAAGCAATTTTTAAAGCCTGAATTTTTTCTTTGCCCTGTCTTTTTATTTTTATCTGAGCCTGCATACCAAAGCTCATTATTAACAATAAAAGAAATAATCTGTTTTTTAAGTTTATCATCTTCTTAATTTATTTCATTTAAAAGTGTTGTTATATCTTTATGTTCCAGATAGTTTTCAAGTTCGCTAAGTTGTATGGAGGGGTCTGGAATTTCATTTTCATTTACATCAATGTCTTCAAATACCGAATAAATATCATCACTTGATATTCTGTAAATATTATTTTCAAACCATCCTGCTATTTCTTCGTTGGTGGGCTCTTTTTCAAAAGAGAAAAAATGAAATGTTATGAATAGTAGTATCGAAGCTGCTACTGCCGCCGGAATTATTTTAATAACCTTTCTTTTTAATGAAATTACTTTTGAGGTTTTAAGGTTTTTAGTTTTGTTAAGAATACTATTTTCTACGTTTTTAAAATAGGATGTAGGAGTGTTAAATCCATATGTATCCGGAAATGATGCTTCTTGAAGTTTGACAAAAAAAGTATCTGTTATGGTCGTAAAATAATTTTTAGGAGCAGAAAATCCGGCGTCTTTACAGACTGTGCTTTTTATAAAATGTTCACTATTTTTTAGTTCTTTACTCATTATGGTTTTTAGACTATATGATTGTTTAAAGGTTTAATCATTAATTATGAATGGTCAATTATGAATTATTAGTTTTTATATACTTCTCAATTTTTTTTACGGCATGAAAATAGGAAGCTTTTAATGCACCAACCGACGTTTCTAATACTTCGGAGATATCATCGTATTTCATATCATCAAAATACTTCATATTAAATACCAATTGTTGTTTTTGTGGCAATGTTGCAATGGCTTTTTGTAATGTAATCTCAATTGCTTTTCCTGTAAATAAACTATCGGAATCTAAGGAGGAGACTAACTCTTGTTTTAATTCGGAAATATCAGTATCTCGTTCTCTGGCTTTCTTGTTTAAGAAAGTAATGGATTCATTGGTAGCGATTCTGTATATCCAGGAATAGAGTTTACTGTGTTGTTTGAAATTACCTATTCCTTGAAATACTTTTATAAAAGTGTTTTGCAGTACATCATCTGCATCTTCATGTGAAATTACAATTTTACGGATATGCCAGTACAAACGTTCTTTATACTCATTCATTAATATCCGAAATGCTTTTTCTTTGGTTTTGAGGTTTTTAAGTTGTGCTACTAAGCTAATTTCATCAACCAATGGTCATCTGTTTTTGATTTAGACGAAGCAAAAGCAAAAAAGTTTAAAACGATTATTTCTTTATTCTACTTCTGGAATATCCAAATAATCTATTCTGAGCAATCGTTTCTGAAATTCCTTCCGGCAACATTTCTTGCCATCCATCTTCTCCTTCGGAAATCATACGTAGTACTTCTCTTGAGAAAATATGTAAAATATCCGCATTAAAATCTTTAATATCATTTAATTTTCCATTGTTTTTAAAGAACTTATATAATTCTTTCATACGGGGGTGTACTTTCAGGTTTTCACTGGTAATATATTCATCTGTATTACCATCTTTATAAGGATACATGTATATTTTTAAATCCCTGTAAAATAGTTTTCCAAAGGCTTCCAGAATCCCCCCGCTTAAATGGCGATAGTATTTTTCATCAAAAATTTGAATCAAATTATATACCCCCATGGCTAGCCCCATTCTGGCTTTGGTAAATTCACTAAAATATTCGACCAGTTTAAAATATTCCGGGAAATTAGTGATCATTACATTTTGCCCCAGAGAGCATAAAAGCTCTGCTCTGTCCAGAAAATCACGTTCATTAATTTCTCCTTCTACCCTAAGGTTACTCAAGGTAATTTCAAAAATAATTTGAGAGTTTTCCGGATCTACTTTTTTTTCGGCAAAAAATAAATCTTTCGATTTTTGGAACATATCCATATTTACTTTCGTAACCGGCCTAAAACTCCCGCGTAAAGCAAGGATATTCTTTTTATACAATACCTGAGCGGGCAATAAATTGTTTCCATCCGGACCAAACATCACAGCATTAGTCATTCCGTTCTTGACCAATTGTAAACTCATTAGCCGGTTGTCTACATACATAAACCTCGGTCCGGAAAAATTGACCATATCGATTTCCAATTGATCTTTATCCAGATTGTCATAGAATGATTTTAACAGTTCTTTAGGATTGTCGTTTAAGTAGTAAGCCCCATAGATAAGGTTTACTCCCAGAATACCCAATGTTTCCTGTTGCAATCTTGCATCGGTTTCTTTGAAACGCAGGTGCAGTACAATTTCATTAAAACCTTCTAACGAATCTAATTGAAAGCGGATACCGACCCAGCCATGTCCCTTAAATTTTTTGGAAAAATCAATGGTAGCAACTGTATTCGCATAACTAAAAAAGAGTTTATCAGGATGCTTTTTTCTGCTTAACCTATCTTCTATCAGGTCTACTTCATGGCGCAACATCCTTTTTAAACGGGGTTCCGTTACATAACGATGATCTTCTTCTTCTCCGTAAATGGCATCCGAAAAATCCTTATCGTATGCACTCATTGCTTTTGCGATGGTTCCGGACGCTCCTCCGGCTCTAAAAAAATTACGAACAGTTTCCTGACCCGCCCCAATTTCCGCAAATGTACCATAAATGTCACTATTTAAATTGATACGGAGAGCTTTGCTTTTAGTAGCCGGGACACTACTAATTTTCTGATCTCCTTTTAAAGAAATAGCCATTTTTATAAACTTTTTAAATTGAATAACAAAAGTAATAAATTTAAGATTTACAGTTTATTTTTATAGTATTTTTATGCTCATTATGACAGTTACTTTTTTAGGTACGGGAACATCACAGGGAGTTCCTATGATAGCTAGTAAAGATCCTGTTTGTTTATCTGACGATCCGAAAGATAAGCGTTTGCGGTCTTCAGTGATGATTTCCTGGGAAGATGTCAGATATATTATTGATTGCGGGCCTGATTTCAGGCAGCAGATGTTACGGGAACACGTGCCATCTATTCACGGGGTTTTATTTACGCATGAGCATGCTGATCATACGGCAGGAATAGATGATTTACGGCCTTTTACATATCAGATGGGAGCAGTACCGGTTTATGCACAAAAGCGCGTTCTGGAAAATTTGAAAACACGTTTTGCATACATTTTTACTACTAAAAACAGATATGAAGGGGCTCCCAAATTAGATCAGTACCTAGTTACCGACCATTCTTTTAAACTGAAGGGTGTTTTGGTAACTCCCATAAAAATATTGCACGGTAATTTGCCAATTACAGGGTATCGTTTTGGTAATATGGCTTATATGACCGATTTAAAAACCATTAGTAATGCAGAGAAAAAAAAGCTACGAAACTTAGAGGTTTTGATTATAAATGCGTTGAGAATAGAGGAACATCCAACACATTTAAATCTTAGCGAAGCACTGTCATTTGTAAGAGAAATACGACCAAAACGTGCTTATTTTACACATATCAGTCATAAGCTGGGGTTTCATGCGCGTGTAGAAAAATTGCTGCCAAAGAATGTTTTTTTAGCATACGATTGTTTACAGGTAAAAGTTTAACCCGAATTAGAACTTATGGTGTTTTTTGAGTTGATATTAAAAGATTGAAAGATTTAAAAAATGTTTTGATGATTTCTTCTTATATCAAAAAGAATACAATTAGAAAGTTGGAAAGTGTAAAAGGTAATCTTATTTAGGTAGGTAAAACCTGAAACTTGAAACTTTTTTTGACTTATTCCAAAATTATTTTTGAGATTTTAATTCCCTTTGTAGCTCCCTGCTCGTTTTTGTACTTCCGTCATGACTCCAGCCGGGAGGCATAAAAATATATTTTAATCGGGTCATAAGGGGTAATTCTTTTCTATAAATAAAAAATTCTTTGATAATGGCTTTCCACTCATGGAAAACGATATTTACAGGCCCTTTGTTTTTTAACTTTTTTGTTAGGCCGTATTTAATTTCTTCATATTTTGTTTCATCTTCTTCTGCCTGAAATGTTCCAAAAATTCTATCCCAAATAATTAAAAGCATCCCTAAATTTTTATCCAAATACTTAACATTAGATGCGTGATGTACTCTATGATGTGACGGAGTTACAAATATTTTACCCCATAAACCCAATTTACTTTTGATAAAATTGGTATGACATAAGGTTCCGTAGTTTTGATTCATAGCGTATGCAAACATAATGTGCAGAGGTTCTACACCTATAAGTGCCAGAGGCACAAAAAACATATATCTAAAAAGTGGCTGTAAGACCGGCGATCTGAACCCCGTGGAAATATTAAAGTACTCCGAGTTATGATGTGTTACATGAACTGCCCAAAAAAAAACGAGAGTGATGATCTATATAATGGTGAATATAATAAAGAAAATCCTGGCCTACAAAAGCCACCACCCAATACATCCAGTTCTGCTCTTCCCATGTAACAAAGCTATATGTATAGAAAAAACCCATCACTAAAAAAGAGAAAGCTTTCATTATTAAATCCAGGCTAAAGTTTATCAAAGCAAAGTATACATTTGTTGCAGTATCCTTAAAACCATAGTTTTTAACTTTAACTCGGTAGCTAAAGTACATTTCAGTTAAAATGATTGCTAAAAAAAATGGAGTAGACCAGTAATATAAAATATCTTGATTTAGTAAGTCATTCATTTATAAAAATTATTTACTGAATGTTTATTATCACATCAAATAGTGCTTTTTGAGTTGATAGTAGTATAATGTTAAAAAATTTAAAGATTAAAAAAAACAATCATTTCTCTAAGTGTCTAAACGGTCATTCAAAATTATTTAAATCTGTATTAAAATTTGCCGCCTAAATTAATAATTATTTGAATAAAAGAGGTATTTTGAAAATTTAATAAGTATAGTTATTATTGGCTCTAGTTTAAAATTGCGTTGATATTAATTTTTGATACTTCAATCCAATATTTTGATATTTTTGATACGCATTAATATGTTCTGACACTTTATTTACAAAGGCATTGAGTTTATCGTTTCTATATTTTAATTTTTCTTTGATGCGATACCAGTTCAAATATTGTTGCAAGTATTTGGTAGATACTCCCCAAAACTTGTTATCTATCCATTTCTTAACTCTGTTATGAGTTGAGTTGACATGTTGTATATGATACACTTTGTTTTTGACACGTTGTTTTATGACGCCTTTTAGAGTGTGATGCTCTATTTTATTGTCTATTGCAAATCCTTTGTAGCTTAGATGTGTGTCCCTACATAAAATGGCTTTACTTGCCTTTATTCTGCTGCCAATAGCATTTACAATATCTATTTTCTTTAATCTTCCCATAGTGGCTACAGTAATATCTGGATTAGATGTTCTATCTTGGGTTACAATAACAGCTACTTGATCATTACTGATGCCTTTGGTTTTAGAGCTACCACCACGTTTTCTTGATTCCCGATGATTTACTGGTCGCCCTTTTTCTGAATTTAAAAAGAAGGTCTCATCACTTTCTGTAATGCCTGTAAAATCATCTTTATCGTTTTCTGATAATGGGACTAATATCTTATGAGGCCAGTCAAAAGCCGTTTTCTTGTTTATCGATAAGGCTACTTTTATCTTATCTAAGCTCTTTTCTTCTAGCATTAATTCAAGGTAGTCATCAATCTTGTCCTTATGTTGCAAACCTGCCATCCAAGTACCTGTGTATTCTGTAAAACTGCGTTTGCAGGATTTACACTTATAGCGCTGAGAGCCTTTGTCAATACCAAATTTTACATACTTTGGATGCGAGCAATGGGCGCAACAACCTAACTTATTGTCTAATAAAAAACGCCTAGATTCTTGGCTTCTTACCGTTGGAACTGAATCTTTTGGTGATGTTGACAATTCTTTTAACAATTCCTGCCTTTCAGATGGGGAAAGTTTGGAAATTCCTCGCTTTATTTCTTGTAAATTCATGTATTAAATATACAAATAATAGCTGTTATTAACTAGAGCCAAATAATTTTATTGGTTTCAATCGTTAGTTAAAACTATGCACTTTAGTGCAAGACTTTCAGTCGCTACCCACTTTTTTATCTTTGCTCTATGGCGAAAGAATTCCGTAGAGGAGGTCATACAGTTTCTTGGTTGACTGCTCATATTGTTTGGGGTTACAAAATATCATTATCCTATTCTTGTTGGAGATATTCAGGTTCGATGTCGTGATTTGATCCGTCAAATTTGTGATGCTGAAGATGTCAAGATATTGAAAGGCGTCATCAGTAAGGATCATATCCACATTCACATTGAATATCGCCCTAAACTTAGTATTAGCAATCTTGTAAAACGACTTAAAGGCAGAACCTCTCGTCATCTTCAACAAGAATTTCCTCAACATGGGAAGAGGTATTGGGGTCGTCATATGTGGGCAATAGGTTATGGAGTTTGGAGTACTGGCAATATCACTGATGAAATGGTCCAAGAGTATCTTGAACATCATCGTAAGCCTGATGATCGAGGAGATGATAATATTATACTTGAATAAGAATTCCATTCTGTTCCTTTGTTACAAACCTATGGCACTTTCAGGCCATAGTGGTTTAGTCAAAATTTACCCCTAAATCAAAAAGTATAAATTTTAACTTAGTATCCTTTTAAAGGTTTTGAAATTTATAATTCATTGATTTTAAGAGTCTTTCATCTAATTTCTAACAGTGTAACGGTCTATTTTCTATAAGTTTCGGATAGTTATGATATTTTTTATTATAAACCTGAGTTCAATTTAACTTGAGGTTTTTTTAGGTAAGAAATTATAAGTGATAAAACTAGAGATTAAATTACGAAAACTTCTATGTCTTGAATGTTCAGTTTGGCACTATACCTTATAAAAAGGTAATTTTACAATGGTAGCCGGTATCGTTTTTTTACGAATTTGAATAAAAATGATATTTCCGGGTTTCGAAACCCCTTTAGGTACATACCCTAAACCAATTCCTTTTCCTAGTGACGGACTCATAGTACCGGACGTAACAACTCCTATTTTATTCCCTTCGACATCTACAATCGGGTAATCATGGCGAGGGATTCCACGTTCTGACAGTTCAAAAGCAACTAACTTCCTGATTGTTCCTTTTTCTTTTTGTACTTTTAAATTTTCAGCATTTATAAAGTCTTTGGTAAACTTAGTGATCCAACCCAAACCGGCTTCAATAGGAGAAGTAGTATCATCAATATCATTTCCATACAAGCAATAACCCATTTCCAAACGCAAAGTATCGCGGGCAGCCAAACCAATGGGTTTAATACCGAAATCCGCACCGGCTTCAAACACTTTATTCCAGGCCTGTTCTACTTCCTCATTTTTCACGTAGATTTCAAAACCACCGGAACCCGTATAACCCGTGGCAGAAATAATAGCATACTTAATTCCGGCAAAATCGGCTACCTTACATTTATAAAAAGGAATTTTTTCCAAATCAACGGAAGTTAACGATTGCATGGTTTTTATGGCTTTTGGGCCTTGAATGGCTAGCAAAGAATAACTATCGGAGATATTTTTTAGCTCAGCACCGATTCCTTCATTATGCAAGTTAATCCAATCCCAGTCCTTTTCAATATTAGCAGCATTTACTACCAGTAAATAGGTGTATTCTTTTACCCGATAGCAAATCAAATCATCTACAATTCCGTTCCGATCATTTGGAAAATAACTATATTGTGCATCTCCTATTTCCAGTTTGGAAGCATCATTGGAAGTAACTTTTTGAACCAGTTTCAACGCATTTTGCCCTGTTACCAAAAACTCACCCATATGACTTACGTCAAAAACCCCGACACCGGTTCTAACGGCTACATGCTCTGCGGTAACCCCTTCGTATTGAAGTGGCATACGATACCCGGAAAAAGAAACCATTTTTGCACCAAGTACTTCATGTATATGTGTCAGTGCAGTATTCTTCATTTGACAAGTTTGATGATAACTATTGGCAAATGTATCGAAAATATACCAAAACCAAAGGAAGAGATCATGACGTGTAATTTGAGCTTAATAATGCATACCGTTTAATTTCACTGTTTTCTGTGAATTAAAAATTTCACTATTTTATGGTATTGTTTTTTAAGTTTTATTTTTCTTGTTTTATTATCTAATAAAAAATGAGAAACATAAATATAAGGATAAATATGTCATGCTACATTAGACAAGCATAATGGTCAAAAACGGACTAAACATCCAAAATCAAAAAATGTGGAAATCTGTCAAAAAGAAACAAAAAGTATGACAAGCGAGTTACGAAAACCGAAAAAGCCGAAAAAATATTAACCTGGAAAAGTCTAAAGAAAAGAAAATGATTTTTCCCCTAAAAGTAAGCATTATGAATATGAACTCATTTAAACTTTTTGGATTTAAGCGAAAATTAGAAGTTTTTAGCTCTGTTGAAGGATTTTTTGAGTTGCATAGCAGCGCTACGGAAGGAAAAAAAGATAAAAACAGAGCTAAAAACAGCAATTTTTTAGCAAATCAAAAAAGGTTTTTAGAGGTCAGTAGATAATTTCATAACTTGTATGTCAATAAAAATAGGGATTTTATGGAAATTTTCAAGGGTCAAAACCTTTTAGAGTTCGCTGAACGCTTTAAAACAGATGTAGATTGCAAAGCATATCTAGGTCAAATCAAGTGGAAAGAGGGTTATGTATGTCGTAAATGTGGTAATACCAGTTACCAAGTACGTAAGAACTTTTCAAGAACATGCAATAAATGTGGTGATACAGAAAGCCCAACGGCTAACACCATTTTTCACAGAGTGCGATTTGGTGTACGAAAAGCCTTTTTTATCTGTTTTGAAATGGCAACTACCACCAAGAGTTTATCAGCTACACAAATGGGTGTACGCTATGGTATTACAGAAAAGACAGCACGATTGTTTATGCTTAAAGTAAGAGAAGCTATGGCTTCTAGTGAAAATAACCCTATGGATGGTCATGTACAGGTTGATGAATTTGTGTTGGGTGGTTATGAGCAAAACAAGATAGGTCGTAGTTATGATGCTAAGAAAAAGAAGGCTATTACTGCTGTTGAGTTCACAGACCAGGGCAAAGTAAAGCGTATGTATGCTTTAAACATCAAAGATTTTTCTGCACAATCGTTGCAATATATGTTCATTAAGCATATTGATAGAAAGGCTCAAGTAATCACTCACAAATGGAAAGGCTACAGGCCTATTGCAAAAGCCTATAACATTACCCAGATTGATAGCGACAAAGGATTAAACTTTAAAGCCTTACATACGATGATTCATCAAATAAAATCATGGATTAGGACAACTTATTCTTGGGTAAGTGAGTTTAATCTAAACCGATACTTTAATGAGTTTTGTTTTAGAATTAATCGCTCGCAAAACAAAAACACAATATTCAATAACTTAATAACTAAAATGGTCATGAGTGATAAAATTTATCAAAGTGAAATTATATGTAACTAACTACTGATCTCTAAAAGTTTAAATGAGTTCTATTTTAAAAATTATGAGAAATCCCTATTTGTCAATTTTTATGGCTTTAACCATATTATTTGTTTCTTGTGAACAATATACTACACAAATACAAAAAGTTGAAAATAAATTTGACTATACTATTTTTAATGAGAATAAGGATAACCCCGTTTTTAAAGAAATTCTTAATAAAGTTCAGAATTCTGAAACAGTATCAAAATCTACTTCTAGCATAGAGAAAAATCAAAATATTTTAGACATTGTTAATAATTCTGTTGGTACTAATTTAAATCTTCCCGATTTAGCCTTAGATTTTACGAATAATAGCGGAGAAGAAATTTTAAATATTGCGTACGAAAACAAGTGGATAACTCAAAAAGATGTTATATTGATTAAATCACTTATGAATGATTATAAATTCGGAGGTTTTGATTATGCAATCAAAAATTATGAAAAATCTGTTTTGGAAATGAATTTATCCGCAGAGGGGTTTGCTAAAAAAAATTACTTTTTAAATGTAATACAACTTGTTAAATACCAAAACGTATTTAATAATAATTTACACTCTAAATCCGAAAACTTTCCTTGGGATTGTGTATTTGCTGTTGTTGGAGTTGCGGCCGGTATTGCAGGATTAATTGCTTGTGCGACAGTCGTTTTTTGTGCCATAGCTTTAGCAGGGTATCTGGCTGCTATACGTAATTTCATTAAACATTGCATAACACCCTATATGTAATAAATACAACATAGATATGGTAAAATTTTCTAAAAAAACAGCTTTTATTTTTTTCTTCGTATGTGCTACGTTTTCCGGCATAAGTTTATATAAAATTGATTGGGAAACCATAGGGGTAGGAACTTGGATAGATACTTTTAATAAAATAGACGGATTTATTGTTTTTATGATACTAACTATCTTTTTTATGCTTTACTATGTAAAAAAGATAAAAGAAGAGAATAAGTAATGGTTGAACTAAAATTACTTTATGAACTCATCTTGACTTTTTGTTTTTAACCGAAAATGAACTGAAATTTAACTGGATGAGGCACTTTTTAAAAGCTATATCGCTACAGGTAAGAAAAGCAACGAAATATAGGTGAATTTCAGTCATTTTTTAGGAAATGGAAAAAGTCAAGATGAGTTCTATTAGTAACGAAAAGAAAAAGTAAACAGAGCCCACTAAAAACCAGAAGTATAAGTTTCCCTTATAATGCAAAAATTGTGTTAATATTTTTACTTAAAAATTTATATGTACTACATTTGAAATCAATCAACTTAGAAAAATCAATGAGGCTATTAGCATTACTATCAGTAATATCAGTATCTTTCACTGCAAATATAGTTGCACAAACGCCAACTGACTACTTATCAAAAGATTTTCACAAGCAGAAAAGAACGGAATTTAGAAATAAGATGGCCGCAAATTCCGTAGCCGTTTTTTTTGCAAATCCGTTTAGAAACAGGGCCAACGATGTAGATTATATATATCATCAAGACCCGAATTTCTATTACCTAACGGGCTATAGGGAACCCAATGCAGTATTGGTTATCTATTCTGAAAATCTACAAAATAAAGAAGGTGCCGGTTTTAATGAAGTCCTATATGTTCAAAAAAAAGATCCCAATGCCGAAATGTGGAACGGAAGAAGGTTGGGGGTGGCAGGAGCAAAAAAAGAACTGGGTTTTGGCCACGTCTATAATGCTATTGAATTTATAAATACAACCATACATTTTAAAAAGTTTGATAAGGTATACATCGAAGCATTTAAAGACGATTATAGAAATACGGGAAACAAAGCTGAAGTGTTTGACCTGGTAAAAAGCTTTAAAACCAAATCCGGTTATGATCCCAATGTATATTTATCACAAGCAAAAAAATATGTATATGAAATGGTCAAAGAAACTCCCGTAGAAAATAGTGTAAGTGTAGCCCGGATTATCGGCAGAATAGAAGCACATTATTCCGAGATAAAAGAAGATCAACTGCTGATGGAATACAAAGCAGCAACAGATGCTAAACTGAAGGGTGAATTGAAGCAAAAAATTGCTCTGAAATTAATTCCGAAAACAAATATTGACATCCGTTTTTTGGAAAACACATTGGCTGAAATGCGTGAAGTTAAGTCTCCGGAAGAGATAAAATTACTCACCAAAGCAATTCGTATTTCCGCCGTAGGACAGATAGAAGTAATGAAAGCTATGAAACCACACATGTCTGAAACCGAATTACAAGGTATCCATGAATTTGTATATAAAAAATACGGAGCCGAATATGAAGGATATCCTTCTATTGTGGGAGCAGGAAACAATGGTTGTATCCTGCATTATATTGAAAATAACAAGACAAAAGTAGGAAACGATTTGGTATTGATGGATTTGGGTGCCGAATACAGAGGATATACGGCAGATGTCACCAGGACAATTCCTGCAAATGGAAAATTTACCCCGGAGCAAAAGGCAATATATGATATTGTTTATGATGCCCAGGAAGCCGGTATCAAAGCAAGTGTTGTCGGAGCCCCCTTTGGAGCATCAAATAATGCAGCGAGAAAAGTAATTAATGAAGGGCTGTTCCATCTGGGTATTATTAAAACAGTGGATGAAAGACATCATTATTTACCTCACGGAACAACACATTATATCGGTTTGGATGTGCATGATCCCGGGACTTACGGGCCGTTTAAAACAAATTCCATAATTACGGTTGAGCCGGGTATTTACATACCGGAAGGAAGTCCTTGTGATAAAAAGTGGTGGGGAATTGCCGTACGAATAGAAGACGATATTTTAATTACCGAAAACGGCCCGGTTAATTTATCTGCGGAAGCCCCCAGAAAATCAAGCGAGATTGAAAAAATGATGGCACAGAAAAGTGTTTTGGATGCATTTGTATTACCGGATTTGGATTAAGATTATTTTTATAATAAGATATCTTTGCAAAATAGTGATATATTCCGTATTTGAAGTCAAATCAATTCTGCAAAGGTCTCAATAATCTATACCTCAATCTGAGTATTAAAAGAGTTATTCTACATTATTTAAATATTCTTTTAACCCCTTATAACTACTGATATTAATTACTTGCTTTTCTTTTTCTAACAGACGTTGAATTTTTTCAGGAATATCAAGCTTGATAGCTAATGTATGCTCTACGGTATCTAAGAATTTTATAGGATGTGCGGTTTCTAAAAACACCCCCGTTTCATCAGTTGACAAGCCATATTGTTGCAGTCCCAAATAGCCTACGGCTCCGTGAGGGTCTGCTATGTATTTGTAACCATACAACTCCTTCAGTGCTTCTTTTGTCTGTATATCATTAAAACCAAATGAAGAAAACGTATTTTTTAATGACTGTATATTGTTTTCGAAAATTTCTAAAATCCGTACAAAATTACTTGGATCTCCAACATCCATGGCGTTAGACAAGGTAGCTTTTGAAGGCTTTGGGGTATATTTTTCTGTTTTTAAGAATAGCGGAATTGTATCATTGATATTAGTAGCAGCAATAAAATGTTTAATAGGAAGCCCCAGTTGTTGTGCCATCAGGCCTGCACAAATATTTCCAAAATTTCCGCTGGGTACCGAAAATACGAGTTCCTTATTTTTTGATTGCAATTGCTTATAAGCAAATAAAAAATAAAACATCTGCGGAAGCCAACGTGCAATATTAATAGAGTTGGCAGAAGTTAATACAGGTTTGATTTCAGGGTCTAAAAAAGCTGTTTTTACCATATGCTGGCAATCGTCAAAAGTACCGGCTACTTCCAGAGCAGTGATATTATGCCCCTGTGTGGTGAGCTGCTGCTCCTGAATCTCGCTTACCCTGCCTTTGGGATAGAGAATAACTACCTGTATGCCTTTTACTTTTAAAAAACCGTTTGCAACTGCCCCGCCCGTATCTCCGGAAGTGGCCACCAGTACGATAATTTTATCCGGATTGTCGCGATTAAAATACTCCAAACACGCTGCCATAAATTTGGCACCTACATCTTTAAAAGCCATGGTGGGGCCGTGAAATAATTCCAATGTGGCTATGTTGTTTTTTACCGGAACAACCGGAAAATCAAAAGAGATGGTTTTTGCAATAATAGTTTTTAAAACATCGGCAGGAATTTCATCTCCAACAAACGGTTGTATTACTTCAAAAGCAATTTCTTCATTGGAAAAAGAGCTGATATTTTGAATAAAGTCCTCCGGTAGAGGGGCTATGGATTCTGGAAAATACAATCCTTTGTCAGGAGCTATACCGTTTATGACGGCTTCTTTAAAAGAAGTACGTAAAGAGGTGTTATGTAAACTATAATAGTGCATAGTGGTTATTTGGTTTGGAGGATTTTAATTCCTTGTTGATTTATTTTTGAGATGTGAATTTCGAAACCTATGCCGGTATTTTTATATACCTTTTCCATAGACGTTGCCACTTTATATGCAGTTTCCCAACCTTTGCTTAATGCAAAAACGGAAGGGCCGGAACCCGAAATTCCGACACCTAACGCACCGGCTTTAAGCACTTCGGTTTTTAGAAGATCAAAAGAAGGAATTAAAACCGACCTGAAAGGCTCTGCAATTTCGTCGTGTAAAGAACGCCCGATCAAATCATAATTTTGAGTATATAATCCGGCAATCAATCCTCCGAAATTTCCCATTTGTATAACGGTTTTCTTTAAGCTGACCTGTGGTTTTAAAACAGCCCTTGCCGCTGAGGTTTTTATTTCTATCTGAGGGTGAATCACCGTTACGAATAAGTGTTCCGGGGGCGGAATTTTAATGACTTCCAACGGATCGTATCCGCGAACCAATGTAAAACCACCGAAAAGAGCCGGAGCTACATTATCTGCATGTGCAGTGCCACTTGCCAACCGTTCTCCTTCCATAGCAAAACGCACCAGATCCGTAGTATTAAAAGATTGTTCTAAAAATTTATTGATGCCAAAAACAGCACCGGCAGCACTTGCGGCACTACTGCCAATACCACTGCCGGGTTTTATTTTTTTATGAATTTCAATTTCAAAACCAAATGAGGTATTACTCTCTTTTAATAGTGCTAACGCGGCTATACCGGCAACGTTTTTCCGAACGTTCGTAGGTATGTTTTCTTGTCCGGTAACAGATGTAATGCGTACTCTCTTATCAACTGTTTTTCTGATAATCATCTCGTCCCCAACAGTATCGAGGCATAAACCCAAAACATCAAATCCGCAAGAGACATTTGCAACGGTTGCCGGAGTAAACAGTTTAATTTCGTTCATTATTAGTTTATACTTTTCCGATTCTGATCACATCGGCAAAAACCCCGGAAGCAGTTACCGCAGCACCGGCCCCGGCACCTTTAATCAACATGGGGTTTTCCGGATATCGATCTGTAAAAAATAAAACAATATTATCACTTCCTGCCAAGGTATAAAAAGGATGCTCCGGTGTGATAGGTTGCAAACCTACTCTTGCTTTTCCATTATTAAACTCGGCAACGTATTTTAACCGGGTGCTATTATTACGAGCTTCCTGATAGATTTTTTGAAAATGAGCTTCGTGTTTTTTCAAAGATCTATAAAAACTTTCATTGTTGGTAGTTGCCATACACTCTTTCGGGAGGAAACTATCCGTTTCAACAGCATCTAATTCCAGCTCATACCTACTTTCTCTCGCTAAAATTAAAATCTTTCGGGCTACATCTATACCGCTTAAATCAATCTTCGGATCAGGCTCCGTATACCCTTGTTTTTGAGCCTCAACAACGATGTCATGAAATGTAGTATCCGCGTTAAAATGATTAAAAATAAAATTTAAACTCCCGGACAACACAGCTTTAATTTTGTGAATACGATCGCCGGAATTGACTAAATTCTTTAAGGTATCAATAATTGGTAATCCGGCTCCTACATTGGTCTCAAACAAAAACGGAGCATTGTATTTTCGGGAAACACTTTTTAATGTTTTATAGTTTTCCAACGAGGAAGCACAGGCAATTTTATTGCAGGTTACAACACCGATGTTATGGCGTAAATATTGTTCATAGGCCTGAGATACGGCTTCACTGGCAGTATTGTCAATAAAAACACTGTTTCTTAAGTTATATGCTTTGGTTTTTTCTAAAAAGACATCAACACCTGTAGATTCTCCGTTACGTAATTGTGCCTCCCAATTCGAGAGATCGATACCATTTTCATCAAATACCATTTTGGTAGAATTAGAAATTCCGATGACACGAATGTTGAGTTTTAATTTTTTCTTAAGGTATTTTTTCTGTTGTTGAATTTGAGATAAAAAATGTTTTCCAACATTGCCAACACCGCAGAGGAACAGGTGAAGCTGCTTTATTTTTTCTTCAAAAAATGCTTCGTGCAATACATTTAAAGATTTCTTGGCATCGTTTTTATGGATCACTGCGGAGATATTTTTTTCCGAAGCACCTTGTGCAATAGCTCTGATATTGACATTGTTTTTGCCCAAAACGCTAAACATCTTACCACTCAACCCTTGGTGGCTTTTCATATGATCGCCAACCAAAGCAATGACGGTCATATTCTTTTCCGCAATGGTAGCATCTAATTTGTGTTGAGCTATTTCATAGGTAAAAGTTTCATCGATACATTGTTTGGCAATGTCTGTAGACGCTTCATTGATTCCCAAACAAATAGAGTGTTCCGAAGAAGCCTGTGTAATTAAAATAATATTAATATTCTGATTTGATAATGCTTCAAATAATCGTTTTGAAAACCCCGGAATTCCTACCATTCCACTTCCCTGAACAGTAACGAGTGATATATCTTCAATATAACTAATTCCTTTAACAATACTTGTACTTTTCGCCTCCTTCATAATAAGAGTTCCTGTATGTTCCGGATCGAAAGTATTTTTAATGGCAATAGGGATCTCTTTTTCCAGTACGGGCTGAATGGTTGGAGGGTAAATTACTTTTGCTCCAAAATGAGACAGCTCCATTGCTTCCTGATATGAAATATGTGAAATAGGAATGGCTTGTTTTACGATACTGGGATTTGAGGTATATAGCCCACTGACATCTGTCCATATTTGCAATTCATCCGCACCAATGGCCGCTGCATATATGGCTGCGGAAAAATCCGATCCTCCGCGTCCGAGTGTCGTAGTTTTTCCGTCCGGTGTACTCGCAATAAATCCGGGCAATAAAATAACAGCAGCTTCGGATTGTCGAAAACACACTTGCACTCTTGGATTTGTACTACTGAAGTCAACTTCGGCATTTAAAAAATTATCCGAAGCAATAATAAGCTCTCTACTATCCTGATAAACAGTTGATAACCCTTTCTCCGAAGCCGCTTCGGAAATAATATACGAAGATAATAGTTCCCCGTAGCTACTGATAATAGCGAGTGTTTTTGGGGTAAGTTCCTGTAATAGGAAACAACCTTCAAGTAAGGTTTTTAAATGATCAAAATAGTATTTTACATGGTCTGGAACCACATCTTGACGTGCTTTTGAGATAAGGCTTTGAATAACCTCTAAATGGTTTAATTCAATTTTTGCAAACAATTTTTTATAATCTTCATTTTTATGGGTGGCCATATTTGCAGCTTCTATAAGCATATTGGTAGTTTTCCCAAAGGCAGAAACAACTACTGCAATACGACTTTTTTGAGCAGCGTGGGTCATTATGGCTATAACTTTTTCTATGTTTTCCGAATTGGCTACGGACGAACCTCCAAATTTTAATACCTTCATTTTTCAGTAAAATAGATTTTATATGTTTTTGCATTTTCAAACTATGTCGAAACAACTGATAACTAAAAATTAATTGCAAACATACCTTTTAAATGGCAGATATTATATCATTAACAATGTAGAAGTTCATAATGCCATTCATTTGGGGTAAGTTATTTAATTTATGTGTTCTTTATTCTTTAATAAAACTCTTACTTTTTTCTTTAATAATTTCTAAAATAGGTTTGTTATGAATTTTACTTTCCAGCCAGGATAAAATATCCAGATAAATAAAAGCTCTTTTTTCATATGGGTGAAATTCATAAACTTTGAGTTTTGAGTGGATTTTTTTAAACTCATTTTTTAGTTGATGCGGATACACATCTCCCAAAGATTTAATACTCGAAATAAGTACTTTTTGTACTTCCTGTAGGTTATCCATTTTTAATAAAAACTTATAAGTATCTTTGAAAATCCTTTCCAGATCGTAATCCATTCCGCATTCATAATGAGCAATTAAATTTAAAACTCTCGCGAAACATTGTAAGTCTTCCGCAATTTTTAACTCCTTAGAAGTGATGATTTTTTGTAAGTATTTAATGCACAATACATGATTGCCGATTCCAAAATACAGGCAAGCTATTTTATAGTATAACGTTACAATATGATGGGTATCCAACCTGTTTTTATAAGCTAGTATTTTCTGCTCAATGATAGCTACCAAACACATTCCTTTGTTAAAACTACCCTCCATAAAATGCAGATTCAACTGATTGGAGTAATAGTATAAGAATATCAATATTTCCGTATTGTTATTTACCGGAATAACTTTTTGTTGAATTTCTTTTTCAAAACGGGAAAGTTCTTTTTTGAATCGCGAATAGTGCTTTATGAAAAATAAAGCTTCTAACAAGTAGTTTTTTCCTTTTAAATAAAAAACAGGATGAATACAGATGTTTTTTGGATAGTCCTTAAATAAATCCAAATATTTGCATGCATATTTATAACTTGATAGAAAATCTTGTGTCAGAAAGCTATGCCATAAATGAGTTTTATAGAGCCATAATTTTTCTCTAAATCCCAGATCTGCAAACGTATATTTTGGTAATTTATCATTAAAATAAGTATTGACTTCTTTCAATTCATGGTCATTTTTTACATATCCGTTTTTTAATAAAATACTATATAATTGTAAGGATAAGTTAGAAAGCTTACTCGTAATAACATTCTGAAGACTCAATGTTTTTGCCTGTATGGATAGTTCATCTGCCCGGGTACTTATACTACGTGTAATATACTGTGTTTCAATGATTTTTTCTAATTCAACAATTTCATAAGCAATATTTTTTTCTTCATTTTCAATAGAAATATTTTTTGCTTTATCCAATAATTTTAAGCTTTGTTTGTATAAACCTTTTTGATACAAAATAGTGGCAAAATCTAACTGCTCTCTGATTTGAAGACGAATATTTTGATGTGCGGGGTTTAACCTCAGGCTTATCAACAACTGCTTGTACAAATGTGTTTTTAAATTTGATAACTGCTGCTTCGTAACAATACCACTGTCAATAATTGACTTCTCATTATATTTTTTTTGCTTATCTAAAAATTTGAAAAGCGAGAAGAATTTGGCGTCCACATTACCGTCTAATCTGCCTATATATAAGTTAAACTGCCGCTTTTCAGATTTGGAAAGCGATTTTATCAATTCAAAAAGAGCATCGTTATGTAAACTGACTGCCATATTAGGATTGAGGTTAATTTATTGATTATTAGTTTTTTATATTTTTTTTAAAGCTGTTAACTATCGTAATGCCTATAGATAAAAAAGACATCTTTGAAATGCCAATATATACATTTGATTTTTATTTATACAATCATTTAATAAGAGATGCAGCATCATAAAGTTGAAATTTTTGACACCACGTTAAGAGACGGTGAGCAAGTACCCGGATGTAAATTAGATACACCGCAAAAGTTGGTTATCGCCGAGCAACTGGATTCTTTGGGAGTTGACATTATTGAAGCAGGTTTTCCTGTTTCCAGTCCGGGAGATTTTTTATCTGTCCAGGAAACTTCCAAAGTCATTAAAAACGCTACTGTTTGCGGTCTGACCAGAGCAGTAAAAAAAGATATTGAAATAGCTGCCGAAGCATTGAAATACGCTAAAAAACCCAGAATACATACGGGGATAGGTACCAGCGAATCTCACATAAAATATAAATTTCAATCTACACAGGAAGAGATTATCGAAAGAGCAAAAGCCTGTGTTTCTTTAGCAAAAAACTTTGTTGACGATGTAGAGTTTTATGCAGAAGATGCAGGGAGGACAGACAATACTTTTCTGGCAAAAGTCTGTGAAGAAGTAATCAAAGTCGGTGCTACGGTTTTAAATATACCTGATACTACAGGCTATTGTTTGCCGGATGAATACGGTGCAAAAATCAAGTACCTTAAAGAGCATGTAAAAAGAATTGACGATGTGACCATTTCTTGTCATTGTCATAATGATTTGGGTATGGCCACTGCTAATTCTATCTCGGGAGTCATCAACGGAGCCAGGCAAATAGAATGTACTATTAATGGAATTGGTGAACGTGCCGGAAATACAGCATTAGAAGAAGTAGTCATGGTGCTGAGACAACACTCTTATTTAAATCTTCATACGAACATCAATACCAAACTTTTATATGAGACTAGTTTAATGGTAAGAGATCACATGGGAATACCCGTACAACCGAATAAAGCCGTTGTAGGCGCAAATGCTTTTGCACATAGTTCCGGGATTCATCAGGACGGAATGATAAAGAACAAAGAAACCTATGAAATCATAAACCCGAAAGATGTCGGAGTAGATGAAAGCTCTATTGTTCTTACCGCAAGAAGCGGTAGAGCAGCATTGGCTTACAGGGCAAAAAAGATCGGATATTTGCTCACTAAAAAACAATTGGATATTGCTTATCTGACGTTCCTGGAATTTGCAGACAAGCAAAAAGAAGTTATAGACGATGATATTCATGCAATTATGAAACAAGTAAGTAAAACATCTAAAATAATTGCCGCTTAATGGGAAAAACACTGTTTGATAAAGTTTGGGATGCACATATTGTAGATGTCATTAAAGACGGTCCGGAAATCTTATATATAGACAAACACCTGATCCATGAGGTTACGAGCCCTCAGGCTTTTAGTGAACTGGAAGAACGAAATATCCCGATTGCCAGGCCCGATAAGATTGTAGCCACGGCAGACCACAATACGCCAACTGTTGATCAACACCTGCCTGTTAAAGATGCACTTTCCAGAAATCAATTGGTTCAATTGGCCAAAAACTGCGAAAAAAATAATATTCCGTTATATGGTTTGGGACACAAATACAATGGTATTGTACATGTTATTGCTCCTGAACTTGGGATAACACAATCGGGAATGACAATGGTTTGCGGAGATTCTCATACTTCTACTCACGGTGCTTTTGGAGCCATTGCGTTTGGAATAGGAACCAGTCAGATTGCACAGGTGTTTGCAAGTCAGTGTTTACTGCTTCAAAAACCCAAAAAATTAAGAGTAAACGTAAACGGAAAACTTAAAAAAGGAGTATTGCCTAAAGATGTAATTTTATATATTATTGCAAAATTAGGAACCAACTCCGGAACCGGATATTTCTGTGAGTATGCGGGAAATGTATTTGAAGAAATGTCTATGGAAGGAAGAATGACCGTTTGCAATATGAGTATAGAAATGGGAGCAAGAGGAGGGATGATTGCACCCGACCAAACTACTTTCGAATATATGAAAGGAAGGAAATTTGTGTCAAAAGGAGAGGAGTTTGACACTAAAGTAGCATTTTGGAAGACCTTAAAAACAGATAATAATGCGAGCTTTGATCAAGAATATTTTTTAGATGCCGCAGGTATTGAACCTATGATCACTTACGGAACAAACCCGGGAATGGGAATGAAAATAACTGAAACTATTCCGGATCATGACAATAGCTCTTTTGAAAAGTCATTACAATACATGAATTTTAAGAAAGGAGCCTCTTTAATTAATACCCCTGTCAATTATGTGTTTATCGGAAGCTGTACAAACTCAAGAATAGAAGATTTTAGAGTTGCTGCAAATTATATCAAAGGAAAACAAAAAGCGTCGAATGTCAATGCCTGGCTGGTTCCGGGCTCTCGCTTGGTTGCAAAGCAAATTGTAGAGGAAGGCCTGCAAACCATTTTTGAAGAGGCGGGATTTACATTGCGTCAGCCGGGCTGCTCTGCCTGTTTGGCTATGAATGATGACAAAATCCCCGAAGGAGAATACTGCGTTTCAACATCCAATAGGAATTTTGAGGGAAGACAAGGACAAGGTTCAAGAACCATATTAGCAAGTCCGTTAGTAGCTGCAGCAACAGCCATAGAAGGCAAATTAACAGACGTAACCAAACAGTTGAATTAATGAAAAAATTTGTTGAGTTAACAGATACGGCAATTCCTTTAGCTACGGAAAATATAGATACCGATCAGATTATTCCGGCTCGCTTTCTAAAAGCGACTGATAAAAAAGGTTTTGGTGATCATGTTTTTAGAGACTGGCGTTTTCATAAAGATGATAGTGTCAATCAGGATTTTATATTGAATAATCCCAAATATAAAGGTTCCATTTTAGTAGCCGGAGATAATTTTGGATGCGGATCCAGTAGAGAACATGCAGCCTGGGCATTAGCAGGATACGGATTTAAAGTAATTATCAGTAGCTTTTTTGCCGACATTTTTAAAGGAAATGCATTGAATAATGGCTTACTGCCTATACAAGTTTCAGCTGAATTTCTGGAAAAATTATTGAGTAAAATACAGGAAAACCCATTATACGAACTTACAATTAATCTGGAAAGCCAGGAGCTGCAAACATCTTTTGATACGATTCGTTTTGAGATCAATCCGTATAAAAAATTATGTATGTTAAACGGATATGATGACATCGATTTTTTACTGAGCAAAAAAGAAAAAATACACGCATACGAAGCAACTATATAAAATAATGATATGAAATTTAATTTAGCAGTCATACCCGGAGACGGAATAGGCCCCGAAGTAATAGCAGAGGCTAAAAAGACTTTAGAAGCAATAGCACATCAATACAACCACACTTTTTTATTTAAAGAAGGACTGATGGGTGCGTGTGCTATTGATAAGGTTGGAAACCCTTTACCTGATGAAACCGTCGAATTGTGTAAAAAATCCGATGCGGTTTTGTTTGGAGCCATAGGAGATCCTAAATACGATAATAACCCGTCTGCAAAAGTGAGACCGGAACAGGGACTGCTTAAATTACGTAAAGAACTTGGATTATACTGTAATGTACGACCGGTAAAAGCTTATGACAAGTTAATAGAAAACTCCCCTTTAAGAAAAGAAATTATCAGAGATACGGATATTGCCATTTATAGAGAACTCACAGGAGGAATTTACTTTGGAATAAAAGAGTTAAGCGAAGACGGTAAAGTAGCATTCGATGGCAGTTCTTACTCGGTAGAAGAAATAGAGAGAGTTGCTCATCTGGCATTTAAAGCAGCGCAAAGCAGAAAGAAAAAGGTAACATTGGTAGATAAAGCAAATGTTTTGGAAACCTCTCGTTTGTGGAGAAAAACAGTTACTGATTTGGCAAAAAAATACCCGGATATTACATTAGAGTTCTTATTTGTAGATAATGCTGCCATGCAACTTATTTTAAACCCTAAGCAGTTTGATGTGATTCTCACAGAGAACTTATTCGGAGATATTATTTCTGATGAAGCAAGCGTTATAGGGGGATCTATAGGACTCCTTGCATCTGCTTCTCTAGGTAAAGAAACAGCGCTTTTTGAACCCATTCACGGCTCGTTTCCGGAAGCCAAAGGAAAAGGTATTGCAAATCCCCTGGCATCCATATTGTCAGTGGCAATGTTGTTAGAGCACTTAGGGTTGCAAAAAGAAGCAACGGCTGTGGAAAAAGCCGTAGAAAAGTCATTGGAAATTGGAATAACTACAGAAGATATAGGTTCGGAAAAATCATTTTCTATTTCAAAAGTAGGCGATTTTATTGCTGATTATATTGAAAATCAAGAAGACAGTAATATAAATTTCAAGAATATATATTTAGGCCAGAGCACTATTATTTAAACTTTAAAATACGGATACATTTCATAGCTCGTTTTTACCTCTTTAAAAAACCATACGTGATTTTAGCTAAAATAAAATTTTGGATATCATAATTGGTAATAATTAAGTTGCTTATAAACAGGTTTTTATATATTAAAATAACCGAATGAGCCTAGTCGCATAAAAAAAATATCGCATCACCTGAAGTATCAAATAGCTAATTTAGAAACCTCATAAAGAAAAGAAACATATTACAAGCAAAATAGTATATCACAACACTGAATTTGTAAACCGAAAAGAGTGGGAAAAACACGATGAAAGCATTGAACAAATACAGCAAAACCGTTACTCAGGACCCAACACAACCGGCAGCACAAGCCATGCTCCATGCCATAGGTTTATCCAAAAAAGATATGACAAAACCTATTGTTGGAATTGCGAGTACCGGGTATGAAGGAAATCCGTGCAACATGCATCTAAACGATTTGGCGAAGCTGGTAAAAAAAGGGACGGAAAACGAATGTATCGTTGGATTAATTTTTAATACGATTGGTGTGAGTGATGGAATTTCTATGGGAACTCCGGGAATGCGGTACTCATTACCGTCGAGAGATATTATTGCAGACTCTATGGAAACCGTAGTACAAGCTATGAGTTATGACGGGTTGGTTACAGTAGTGGGTTGTGATAAAAATATGCCGGGAGCCTTAATGGCAATGATTCGATTAAACCGACCTTCTGTTTTAGTATACGGAGGAACCATTGACTCCGGGTGCCACAACGGAAAAAAATTAGATGTAGTATCTGCTTTTGAAGCTTGGGGCAGTAAAGTGGCAGGAACCATAACAGAAACCGAATACCGGCATATCGTAGAAAAAGCATGCCCCGGAGCAGGTGCTTGCGGTGGGATGTATACGGCAAATACCATGGCATCTGCCATAGAAGCACTGGGAATGGCACTGCCCTTTAATTCTTCAAACCCGGCGTTGAGTGATGCCAAAAAAGAAGAATCCGTGAGAGCAGGAGAAGCTTTAAAGCTGCTATTGGAGAAAGACATCAAACCCTCGGATATCATCACTAAAAAATCTTTGGAAAACGCAGTGCGTTTAGTTACTGTTTTAGGAGGGTCAACCAATGCCGTATTGCATTTTTTAGCCATAGCAAGGGCAGCACAAATTGATTTTACCTTAGAAGATTTTCAAAATATTAGTAACAATACACCCTTTTTGGCAGATTTAAAACCAAGCGGTGAGTATTTGATGGAAGATGTTCATGCAGTCGGAGGAATTCCTGCGGTGTTAAAATATTTACTAAAGCAAGGGTTATTACACGGAGATTGTTTAACCGTAACAGGAAAAACCCTGTCGGAAAACGTATTAGATGTCAATGATTTGGCAGAAGGTCAGGATGTGATAAAACCTGTGGGAGCACCGATAAAAACATCCGGACATTTAAGAATGCTATATGGAAACCTGGCTCAGGAAGGAAGCGTTGCTAAAATTACAGGAAAAGAAGGGTTGAAATTTTCAGGAAGAGCAAAAGTTTTTGAAGGAGAATATGCAGCCAATAATGGAATTCGCGATGGAAAAGTAGCCAAAGGAGAAGTCATTGTTATTCGTTATGAGGGGCCTAAAGGAGGACCGGGAATGCCGGAAATGTTAAAACCAACGGCTGCTATTATGGGTGCGGGGCTAGGAAAAGAGGTAGCGTTGATTACCGATGGAAGATTTTCGGGAGGAACACACGGTTTTGTAGTGGGGCATATTACACCGGAAGCACAAGATGGAGGGGTGATAGCGTTGGTAAAAGATGGCGATATCATTACCATAGATGCCGAAAAAAATACCATTCGGTTAGAGGTTTCCGATGAAGAAATTCAAAAAAGAAAAGAACAATGGACTGCTCCTCAGCTAAAATTCGAGAGAGGAGTTTTATATAAATACGCAAAAACAGTATCATCGGCCTCGGAAGGCTGTGTAACAGATGAGTTTTAAAATAAATTTAGCATTCTGTTTGTTCTGAAAACAGGATTCAAATAGATAACATGATGAGTACACAAACAATAAAAACAGGAGTAAAAGTAAAGGAAGCTACAGAACGTATTCAGGGAAGCGAAGCAGTCGTAAAATGTTTACTGGCAGAAGGTGTTGATACGTTATACGGATACCCGGGAGGAGCTATTATGCCTGTTTATGATGAACTATATAAATACCGGGATACATTACACCATGTACTCACCAGACATGAACAGGGAGCAACACATGCAGCCCAGGGATATGCAAGGATTTCAGGAAAAGTCGGAGTGGCTATTGCAACTTCCGGGCCCGGAGCAACAAATTTGATTACTGGCATTGCAGATGCACAAATTGATTCTACTCCTATGGTATGTATTACCGGGCAAGTGGGTTCTCATTTGCTAGGAAGCGATGCTTTTCAGGAAACGGACATTGTAGGAATTTCGACGCCCGTAACAAAATGGAATCATCAAATTACCAGAGCTTCCGAAATTCCCGAAGTTTTTGCCAAAGCTTTTTATATTGCCAGAAGTGGCAGGCCGGGGCCCGTATTAATTGATATCACCAAAGATGCCCAGTTTGAAACATTTGATTTTGTATATAAAAAATGCGATGGAATCAGGAGCTATAAACCGGTTCCGGAAGTAGCCATTGAAAAAGTGAAGGCGGCAGCAACATTGATTAACAATGCTAAAAAACCGATGATCGTTTGGGGTCAGGGTGTGATCCTGGGGGAAGCAGAAAACGAACTGAGAGCAGTAATAGAAAAAGCAGGAATCCCTTCTGCCTGGACGATTTTAGGAGCTTCGGCAATCCCAACCTCATATCCGTTAAATATAGGAATGGTGGGAATGCATGGAAATTACGCACCTAACAAATTGACCAATGAATGTGACGTGTTAATTGCCATTGGAATGCGTTTTGACGACCGGGTAACAGGAAACCTGGACACCTATGCAAAACAAGCAAAAATAATTCATTTTGAAATTGACCCTGCCGAAGTTGATAAGAATGTAAAAACAGATATTGCCGTTTTAGGAAATGCAAAAGGAAGCTTACGACAGTTATTGCCCTTTTTAAAACCAAATACGCACCCGGACTGGCATCATAAATTTAAGGGTTTATACAAAATCGAATTTGAAAAAGTAATCCAATCGGATTTGTATCCGGAAAAGGAAGGACTGACAATGGGAGAGGTATTGAGAGAAATTAACGCACAAAGTAAAGGAAAAGCAGCCATTGTTTCAGATGTTGGTCAGCATCAGATGATTGCCTGTCGATATGCCGATTTTAATATCACAAAAAGCAATATCACTTCCGGAGGGTTAGGCACTATGGGATTTGCCTTGCCTGCAGCTATTGGAGCAAAAATGGCAGCTCCGGAGAGAGATGTAATTGCCATTATTGGAGACGGAGGCTATCAAATGACCATTCAGGAGTTGGGAACCATTTTTCAGACGAAGGTGCCTGTAAAAGTAGTAGTATTAAATAATGACTTTTTAGGGATGGTTCGCCAGTGGCAGCAATTGTTCTTTGATAAAAGATATGCATCAACAGAGTTGGTAAACCCCGATTTTGTAACCATTGCCGAGGGGTATCATATTTCGGCAAAAAGAGTAGTAAAGCGCTCTGAACTTAAAGAAGCTGTAGAAGAAATGATGAAATGTGAAGAAGCGTATTTCTTAGAAGTTTGTGTAGAAAAAGAAGACAATGTATTCCCTATGATTCCGACGGGCGCATCGGTTTCGGATATACGTTTGTCTTAAAATAAAGTTAGAAAGTTAAAAAAGTTTAAAGTCGAAAATATAATATAAATCAATAAAGAATATAGAATAAAGATGATTTAATGAGAAGTAGCAAAAAATCTATTCTCTTTCATCTATTTTCTTTTCTCTTTTTTAAATATGGAAGATCAAAAACAATTATATACAGTATCTATTTATACGGAGAACAACATCGGTTTGTTGAATAGGATCTCGGCAATTTTCCAGCGAAGACATATCAATATTGAAAGTATTAATTCTTCGGTATCGGAAATTGAAGGAGTGTCAAGATTTACTATCGTTGTAGCTGTTACAGAAGTACAAATGAAGAAAATTCTTGGCCAGATAGAAAAACAGGTAGAAGTGATAAAAGCCTACTACCATACGGATGAAGAAATCATTTACCAGGAATCCTGCTTGTTTAAAATCAAATCCGATTTATTATTTGATGAGCGACAAATTCAAAATATCATTAAAGAAAGCAATGCGAGGATTGTTACCGTAAATAAAGAATTTTTTGTATTGGAGAAATCAGGGAGAAAAAGTGAAGTCGAATTATTATATAGAGAACTGAGTGCTTTCGGAATTATGCAATTTGTACGTTCGGGAAGAATTTCCGTAAGCAAAGAAAAAATGCAAATATCACAAATGCTGGCTGCATTTAATATGGTTTAAAGTTAGAAAGTTAAAAGTTGGAAAGTTTAACATTCTCAAAGTTATAATGTAGGTTTTTATACTTTCCAACTTTTCAACTGTATTTTTTTGAGAACAAATAAAAGTTATATCATACAATTATAAAATAAAACATCATGGCAAATTATTTTAATACACTATCGCTAAGAGATCAATTAGCGCAGTTAGGAAAATGCAGATTTATGAACCCTTCGGAATTTGAAGACGGAGTGAATGCATTATCAGGTAAAAAAATAGTCATTATAGGCTGCGGAGCTCAAGGGTTAAATCAAGGATTGAATATGAGGGATTCGGGATTAGACGTTTCATATGCATTAAGGGCAATCGCAATTCAGGAAAAAAGGGCATCTTATAAAAATGCAAAAGCAAACGAGTTTGTTGTCGGAACCTACGAAGAACTTATCCCTACAGCAGATTTGGTACTGAACCTGACACCGGACAAGCAACATACAAATGTCATAGAAGCAGTGATGCCTTTGATGAAAAAAGGAGCGACATTGTCTTATTCTCATGGATTTAATATTGTGGAAGAAGGCATAAAAATTCGCGAAGACCTTACTGTAATCATGGTTGCGCCAAAATGCCCCGGAACAGAAGTAAGAGAAGAATACAAAAGAGGCTTTGGAGTACCCACCTTAATAGCCGTACATCCGGAAAACGATCCTGAAAATAAAGGTTGGGCACAAGCAAAAGCTTATGCTGCCGCAACAGGAGGCCACAGAGCAGGGGTCTTGGAATCTTCTTTTGTTGCCGAAGTAAAATCCGATTTAATGGGAGAACAGACCATTTTGTGCGGCGTATTGCAAACAGGATCTATACTTTGTTTTGATAAAATGGTTGAAAAGGGAATGGATTCAAACTATGCGGCAAAGCTAATTCAATATGGATGGGAAACGATTACGGAGGCACTAAAACACGGTGGAATTACCAATATGACAGACAGGCTTTCCAACCCTTCAAAAATCAAAGCATATGAATTATCTGAAGAATTAAAAGGAATTATGAAGCCTCTTTTTGAAAAACATATGGATGATATTATTTCCGGATATTTTTCACAAACTATGATGGAAGATTGGGCAAATGAAGATGTAAACCTTTTAACCTGGAGAAAAGCAACAGGAGAAACCGCTTTTGAAAAAACAGCGTTAACCTCCGATAAAATTTCGGAGCAGGAATATTTTGACTGTGGAGTACTAATGGTTGCTTTTGTAAAAGCAGGAGTGGAACTGGCTTTTGAAACGATGGTAAGTGCCGGAATTATTGAAGACTCTGCATATTATGAATCATTACATGAGTTGCCTTTAATTGCCAATACCATAGCCAGAAAAAAATTATATGAAATGAACCGTGTGATTTCCGATACGGCAGAATATGGATGTTATTTATTTGACCATGCATGTAAACCTTTATTGGTTGATTTTATGAAAACCGTGGAAACCGATATTATTGGAACTCCGTTTAATGAGTCAAATCAGGTAGATAATAGAAAGTTGATTGAGGTAAATGACACTATTAGAAATCACCCGATAGAAGCGGTCGGAAAAAGACTGCGTAGTGCCATGACAGCGATGAAAGCAATCAAAACAGAAGTAAACAAAGAAGCTGCAGTTTTAGTTTAATTGATGAAAACGGAAACCATATATCGTCCGACAGTAGCAACTATTCGAGATGCCGCAGCTAATTTAAAAGGTGTTGCGCTAAGGACACCTTTGATCAAAAATGACAGGTATTCCAGGTCATTCCTAAGCAATATCTTTTTTAAACGCGAGGATCTGCAACCAGTACGATCGTATAAAATCAGGGGAGCGTACAACAAGATTTCTTCATTAACAAAAGAAGAGCAAAAAAAAGGAATTATATGTGCAAGTGCAGGAAATCACGCACAAGGAGTAGCTCTTTCTTGTAAGCTGTTAAAGATTCACGGAATCATTTATATGCCTGCTCCGACTCCAAAACAAAAAATCGATCAGGTAAAGATGTTTGGTGAAGAATACATTGATGTGATTCTGACAGGAGATTCTTTTGACGATGCTCAATATGCTGCCAGGTTAGAAAGCAACCGATTGCAAAAGGCTTTTATTCATCCTTTTGACGATGAAAAAATTATTGAAGGTCAGGCAACTGTCGGCCTTGAAATACTGGAACAAGCTGTAGCGCCTGTTGATTATATTTTTGTGCCGGTTGGCGGGGGCGGACTTTTGGCAGGGTTATTATCTTATGTAAAACAAGTCGCTCCCAAGACGAAGGTCATTGGCGTGGAACCGGAAGGAGCACCTTCTATGTCAATCTCCATAGAAGCAGGAGAGAGTATACAATTAGAAACCATAGAGAGCTTTGTGGACGGAGCCGCAGTAAAACAAGTCGGTCATCTGAATTTTGCATTGTGCAAAGAACATCTGGACGATATGATAACAATTCCCGAAGGAAAAGTATGTCAGGTTATTTTGGATTTATACAATAAAGAGGCTACTGTTGTTGAACCCGCCGGAGCTCTGAGTATTGCAGCTTTGGATGTATACAAAGACAGAATTAAAGATAAAAATATAGTGTGTGTGATTAGTGGTAGTAATAATGATATTACGAGAACGGCAGAGATCAAAGAACGCGCTTTGTTACACGCTGATTTAAAACATTATTTCATCATAAAATTCCCGCAAAGAGCAGGGGCATTGCGAGAATTTGTTGCTGATATTTTAGGCCCGAATGATGACATTACCCATTTTGAGTATACCAAAAAAACCAATAGAGAAAACGGTGCTGCCGTAGTAGGTTTGGAACTAAAATCAGTTACGGATTTAAAGCCCTTAATTGCCAGAATGAAACGCTATAATTTTTACGGAGATTATTTAAATGATAAGCCCGATTTATTTCAGTTTTTGGTTTAAAACAAATTTGTAGAAAAACTGAGAAACTTGAAACTTTTATTTCTTCATCAAAACGCCACTTGCTTCAAAAGTAAATACTAATTTCGGTGCTGTGATTTTTGCAATATCCTCTTTTGTTTTGCCCGCATCTTCGGCATAATGTTTCAAATCCGCTACAGAAGTTTCTTTTACTGTGGCCATCCCTGCTACAATCACCTTTATACCCTTGGCGTCCGGAGGCATAAAAAAGTCATAATCTTTAAAACGTACCATAGTTTCGGTAGTAGTATCCAAGGATAATTTCATCCAATACCCTTTTTTTGAACACACTTCATTAATATTTGAAGTAAATGCCACTTGAATAGTATCTCCAACTGTTAAATTTTTGAATTTTTCCAGCATTTTGGCAGCGGTCAATATAGTATCGGTTGTAATTTTTGCTCCAAAAGCATCATATTCCGGAGTATTCTTTTCTTTTGCCGGTTCCTTTTTTGCCGATGAAACATCCTTACAAGCAATAAAAGCGATTCCTGAAAAAAGTAAAAATACTATGATTTTCTTCATTCTTTGATAATTTGAATATCGGATAAAGGTAGTGAACTCGTTTAAATTTTTTTAATTTGTTGGAAAAAAGAGATGAATAAATTATTTGAATGATGTAGATCTTAGTCACTTATCAGCTTTTGGTAAATATGTATCATCTGAATCTCGTTTTATTGATTTAGTGGTATTTTTCTCATTTAATATATGTAACTGGTATTTAGCCACTTCATATAGTTTATTAAAACGTTCTTCTTTACTTAATTTTAGCTTAATGAATTCTGAATTCAGAGATTCTAAATTTGCCAAAACTTCTAATTCATTAATGCTAGCAAAATCTCTAATATTCTTATTTTGAGATGCTAATTTTGTATTTGCATCTCGCCACTGTTTTGCAGTACAACCGAACAGAGCAATCAATAAATCTGCTTCTTCAACATAATGAACCCATTCTATTTCTTTAGAAAATGTAGATTCCGGAATGATATGTTTTTCCACAGCATCAGTTTGAATGTGGTAATTGACTTTGCTCAAAATCCTTTTTGGTACTCCACTCTATATTGTAGCGGTTGTTTTCAATTTCTTTGAGTCTCTGAAACTCCTTTAATAGCATTAGTTTAACCTTGGACTAATCCAAGGCCTAAACTCAAAAGCGATATCCTTGTGTGCGTATGTTCCGCCATATCTCCCTGCTTTGGAAATTAGCCCAATGGCTTGAGTTTTTTCAATCCATTTTTTAGCGGACAAATAGAATCGATTTAACCCAGCTTCATTTTTAATTCCCTCGAATTCGAGGGAATTAAAATCTGAGTTATTTAGTTCTTCCCATATTCCTAAGAACTCTATGGTATTTTTATTTCGTAACCAATTCTCTATAATGGCACTTCCACCGTCTAAATCTCTAACCATATCAGTAAGAGAGATATAATCAGATTCTTTAAATTCTATGACTGCAATAGATGTCTTGTCGACAATTATTTTTTTGGACTTCATAATTTCAAAAGTATAAAAAGGAGACATTGTTAAATAAATATACATTTGATATATTTGTAAAAAACGATGAACTGTACACGATGTAATTCGAATAATAAAGTAAAGAGAGAGAGATAGTGAATCAAAGTGTCTCGTCCTAAAATAGGGCTACAGTTAATTATTAAAATTTATGCTACATTTTTGTGCACGTAATTAGGTGTTTTATAATCTAAAGATAAATGTAATCTTTTATTATTATATAATTTGATTGCATTTTTTGTTGCTTTTTTGGCGTGATTGATATTTGTAAATGTTTGGTCGAGGAAGAATTCATCTTTTAAAATTCCGTTAACTCTTTCGGCCATTGCGTTTTCGTAGCAATGATTTTCTTGGGTCATACTGATTTGTATCTTTTTTCTTTTCAAAATTTGAGTATAAACATTGCTACAATATTGTATTCCTCTATCAGAATGATGTATGATTTCTTCGGTATTTTTAGTTTGATAAATAGCTTTATTTAAAGCTCTAACACAGCCTTTAAGTTCTAAACTATCACTAATATCATAGCCTACTATTTTTCTTGAATACATATCAGTAATAAGTGCTAAATAACAAAATCCATTTATAGTTCTTATATAGGTAATATCCGAAGCCCAAACTTGGTTAGGTCTATTAATGATCAGGTCTTTTATGATATTTTTATATTTATAAAAACGATGGTAAGAGTTGGTTGTTTTAGAAGAATATTTTTTCCTTCTAATTAACAAATTATTTTCTTTTAAGATTCTAAATAACTGGTCTCTACCTATATTTATATTCTGTTTCCTAAAATCATTATGTAAGGATTTCATTAGCTTTCTAGTACCTTCTCTGGGTAATGTTTTCCTGCTTTTTTTAACAAGCATTATTACATTTTGTTCTATTTGTTTTTTAAAAACAAACCTTTTTTGATATTTGTAATAAGCATCTCTTTTTAACTCGAAAGCATTACAAATAGTAGCGATGGCGTACCTTCTTTTTTTTCTATTAATCGGTGCTATTTTCATTAAGGCTTTATGTTTAAGTTTTTTTTTAATTCTTCAACATTTTTATAGCCAAGATTTTCAGCAGCTACTTCAAGATAACTATCATTCACAAGTTTATCTAGATCCTTTTTAATAAGAAGATCTTTGAGTTGTTTTAGCTCTTTTTGAAGGGCTTTAATACGGGATAATTCGTCGTCTGTTTGCACGGTTACACGGGTGTTCATTAAATCTTTACGGTCATATTTTTTAATCCATACGTTTATCGTACTAGATTGTATGCCGTAAGTTAAGGCAATTTGTCTTTTGGAATGGTTTCCTTTGGTAAGTTCTGCTAATACTTTGAGTTTAAAACTCTCACTATAACGTCTTACATATCCATCATTTTTATACATATACTTGTTGTTTTTTGTATACATATTTCAGGACGGGTCAGTATTATGCCCAACGTTAATGTATATGGTTTGTTGCGTGTATAAATGTACTAAATTTTCGACAAAGCAATAACTTTATAAAAAATCACTTAACTTTGATTAAGCGATTTATAGCAATAAACTATATACCGTGTTGGTAGCCGTTTTATTTAATGTTTTCTGTCTTTATATTTAAAAAATAATCTTGAGGTAATTTATTCATAACTATCCAAAAAATCAAAGTAATTGGTAAAATCAAATAACTTAAAGTTTTAATTATAGATCTTTTAATGAGTTTTTTTTCACTAGCGTTAACTTTAATTCTAAATAAAAATTTTCCCAATGTTATTCCTTTGTTTAATAAATCAGAAAGAATAAAATATATAAGATAGAACAATATTATCGGCGTAACTTTTACTTTCCAGATATTATTAAACATTTCAAAATCATAAGTATTGTATTCTAAATTAAAAAGAGAGTTTAGTAGAGAGAAAATGAAAACAACAATAAGATTGTCTACAAAAAAAGCTAAAATTCGTTTCGTCATTATATTCATTGTAATTGTTTTTAAATAATTCTAATTTTAGACTATCTCAATTAATTGAGATAGTCTAAAATAGGAATAAATTATGATTTAATAAGTTTTGTATTTACATAGAATTTATTATCCTTCTTTATAACTTTATAAGAACCAGATTTAATAGAAAAATCATTTTCAAATATTTTTTCTTTACTAGATTCTTTAATTTTCAATTCCGTTATTTCATCTCCATATTTTGACATTAAATCCGAAATATCAATAAACCCGTCAAGTAAGCTAGCCTGTTGATTACTACTACTTTCAGTCCAACAACCTGGGTTTTGGCACATTACTCCTCTACAACCACAACAGACAGTAACCTCTGTTGATATTTCGACAACAACTAGAACAAGTGTTACAGTAAACGTTCTACAACTTTTCACTAAATCACTTTCATTATTCTCATATGCAATCGATGTATCACAAAAACAATTTTCAACAAAACCATTCTGTTCATAATTTCCTTCAGAGTTTTCAAATTCTGTATTAGCAAATGTAAATGAGCTAACTAACATTAATGTAAAAATAAAAAATACTTTTTTCATCGTTTAGATATTTTAAGTATTAACCAATTTTAATATTGGCTTGGGAACTGTTCCCGATGATAACCTTTTATTTCCACATTTTGTTTACTACTCTCGGTTCAATTTCTCTTAAGCGAGTGACTTTTGTCATTTCAAGTTATGACTTTTCTTTTTTTGAACCGTTGATTTTTAACGTAATGTTTCTGTCAAATGGATACCAACGGTTTGTATAAGCATAGTAAGGGATTTGTAAGCTATTAGTTTCGGTTTATAAAATTACTTTTACAAACACAAAACTACTTTTAAATTTATGCTCTTAACCCTTATTATGCTTATACGTTGTTGTAGGCAGTATTTTATTTAGTTTTATACTCTATTTTACTTTTCTTTAAGTTTTTATATTTCAATCTAGCGATTGAGTCAACTGATTTGCTAAAAGCAAAATTAATGCAGTCACTAAAAATTGGTTTTTTACCTCCATAATCTGAATATTTTATTTCTCTAATATTCTTCGATAGCTGTGCGCCAAGTTCTTTTGCTTTTAAAACATCTGAATGATATAAAACAGCAGTTTCTATGGCAGTTCCCAAGTCATTATTTGCTCTACTAAACTCTGCGAAACTTCCATTAGTTGCTTCATTTATGCAACCGTATAGTACTGCTTTTTTATATGATATAATATATTCATTTTTAGTACTGCCTATATGTTTTTGGCTTTTACAAGAATTGAATAACATAGCTATTGTAATAATGATTATTTTACCTAATTTTAACATAAATATTATACTTTTTTAGTTCAATGTCCAAATTCGAATCGACTTCACTCCGCCAGTAGGTGTTGTATATGCATTACTAATACAATCACCGTTAATTATTGCATCAACATGTCCAGAATATCCAGCTTGAATATGACTATTATTTATTATGACGTAAATACCATTTTTTCCACTTAATAAATTTGCCACTTTTACTGGGTCATTTGCATCAGTACCAGTCAATTCATGAGTAGCATCTCCAAATTTATCTCTCATATATTTATCAAATGATACAGCATCAAGTATGTAGTTGTTATTGTCACCTCCTTTTTGTGTCCTCTGCCCAACACCTGGGTAATTAAGTACGGGAATACTAATACCTGAATAAAGTAAACCTCTAGAACCTCTAATTGAGCAAGCATTACTATATGCACTTGGATTATTTAAATGACTATTTAATAAACTACCCCCAACCATGTGGTAAACATTAGTTGTTGGCATTTCAGAATAATTACCTGCTGTACCTCTTTTTGGAAAATTATCAACAAAATCCTCAAATGATGGTAATTCTTGTTGTATTAAAGGCGTATCATAAGTTATGTTATTTGGGTCTATATTCAAATTAGGTTCAGTATAGTCAGGTGTGTTTAGAAACCAATCTTCAATTAATTCCCAAGGTATATCTGCATTATTCATTAATGCCGATAAAGCCGCTGTAATGGCATTTGAATTACTAGTAGGAAAAGCATTTAATAATAGATTAACTAACGCATCATTATCATGATTATTTATCCAGCTTATTTGTCTTGAAGTAAGTTGGCTTTCACCACCTAATGCATTTATTAAAAAAGAAGGTGCAGCAGAAGTTCCATCAGGGTTCATTGGAATAGTAGGAATATTATTGTCATTTCCACTTCCTCCAGAAGTTCCTCCGCCTCCGCCACCTCCAGTGCCAGAACCGCTTCCTGAACCATCGCCACTTCCACCTCCGCCACCACCAGAGCAAACTTCCGCCCAAACGTGAATATACTCTGTTGTTGTCCAAGCTGGGTCCCAACAACCATCTATGGTACATTGATAAGTTACCTCAATAGTTACTAATTCAAAAGAACAACCTGACCTGCTGTATAAATTCACTTGATTATAATCTATTTCTTGGATGGATGATTTATCTGTTAAATCTACATCAACACCGTTATTTAAATCAGTACGTTCTTGTTCGGTTAAGTTATAAGTAGTTAAATAAGCTTTATACGTACCATTTTCTTGGGAAGACAAAACAATGTTTTCAAGGTCATAATTCCCTTCTTCTGCTTCAATCGAAAATGTATAGGAATGGTGAGTGCCGTCATTACTTTCAATATATATAGCTTCATCAGTATTTAATTCATAAGTAGTTTGTTCAGATGAATTTGAACGATTGGCTAAACCATTTTTTTTCGTTTTAAAAGAAGCATTTAATTCAGATAGTGTCTGTACAAGTTTTGTGTTGTTTTCAAATTCTGAAAATCTGATTTTGTCAACAGAATAGTCTTGCTTTTCAGTTGTCAAATTTTCCTCGACAACTTCATTTTCAGTTTCACATGCTGTAAAAAAGAAGAGTGAAATTCCTAATATTAGAATTCCGATTTTGTTTAGGTGGTTAATTTTCATTTTCATAATTTACCGTTGTTTTAAATGTTAATAATTCAGTTTGTTGGTCAGCGATATTGCCTACAACGGTCTAGTATAAGAATAGTAGCGGGTTAAAATTCACTAACTTTTCACTTAAACACAGGCTTTTTTTATATTTATTTACTTTCGATTTAGCGATTGAGCCGCTATTATTTTTATACATTGTTGTAAGCAGTGCTTTCTTCCTTAAATAATCTCGGTTGTTGTTCAAATTCCTTAATTCTATCTTTTGCTAATTCGCAATATTCTTTACTCATATCAATTCCAATATAGTCTCTACCTAATTGTAAAGCCGAAAGACAAGTTGTCCCACTTCCATTCATTGGATCAAGAACTAAATCTCCTTCGTTAGTCCAAGAATTAATATGGTCTCGTGCTAAAGCCATAGGAAATGGTGCTGGGTGTCCTTTTGCAGCTTGGTCTTCTTTTTTCTTACCAACAACATACTCCCAAATGTTTCCTTTGATTTTTTGTTTCTTTACAGGTTTAGCCATTTTACCTCTTTTCTGTTCTCCTTTCGAGTAATTTTTATAGGTTGTTCCATTAAGCTGTAATCCTGCGTGTAAGCAATCTATTTTTATTGAATTGTGTGTTTTGACTTTTCCTTTACTAAAAACAAACATATATTCAAATATTCCGTTATATCTCTTTCTGTAAATTTGAGGAATAGGGTTTGTTTTTTGAAAAATCATTGTATCGTGAAGATTGAAGCCTATTTCATTAAAATATAATGCTTGTTTAAAACTTGTCCCTGTTTCACTTCCTTTAATAGTTGCATCATTTACAACCCAAACAACAATTCCACCTTCTTTAGTTATTCGATATAGTTCTTGAGCAATTTTCTCAAATGGGAAAACAAAACCTTTGTAGGTTCTTAAATTGTCATAAGGTGGCGAAGTCAATATTAAGTCAATGAAATTGTCATCAAACTTTTTCATTACTTCTACACAATTTCCCTCTAATATTTTATTTCTGTATTTCTCCATACTATTTATTTTACACCAAACAATCCATTGTCAGAAATACGTTTGATAATTTCTATTTTACTCTCAATTTTACTTGCTTTAACAAGTTCTTTCAATGCTTCTTGGTGTGACATTCTCATTATTTTTTCTCGTTCTAACGATAAATATTTTAAAGCTTCCACTTTTGCAATTTCAATCGATTCTGTCGCTGCTATCTTTTCATCTTGCCATAATTCAAATATTGATTTTGAAGATCCAAGAATTGTCTTATTTACACCAAGCCAATAGTCTACTGCACTTTTTGAAGGATTTAAAGCAGGAACAGTTTTGAAAATATCGAGTAGTAAGTTTTCTGCCTTGTTTTGGCTAACTTCGCTAGCATATCTTACTAAAAGAGATAAGTGTGAATAAGTAAAAACACAAACATTTCTGGCAATAGCTTGTTGGTAAATTTGGCTATTCCTACTTGGAAGTTGATAGATTGGGCAAACAACCATTGCATAAGGTTTTCCGTGTTTCCATCTGTCCATTGCTTGTACCTTAAAATCTTTTTGATTTTTAGCTGTTCTACTTAACCTAAAAGCCTTTGCATCTGCAACAAAACTAAAGTTTTTTCCAAAACCTTCAACATCTGCAACATCAGCCCTTTCGGTTATAACAAGACTTTTTAACCCAATAGATTTATACGCAAAAGCTAAGAGAGCATCTGTATATTTTGAATATTGTTTTTCTTCACTTGAATCGTGGTGATAAGATTCAGGTATATTGCCACAAAGTCTTAAATGGTCTAAAAGGCTTGAAATTCCATTTTGACTTAACTCTTTACCTAATTCATTTTCTATTAGTTCAGAATTGGAAGCAAAATCACCTTCAATATTGTCTATTTTTTCAACCCAACTATTTCTCCTTTTAATTGCTTCTTCTGATATTATTTTACCCATATTTTAATTAGCTGACTATTAAATTTCCCTTTTTTATTTTTAAATTAATAAAGTCATTCTCTATTTCTTCCATTCTTTTTTTTCCAAATGGAATACGTCTATATTTATAATCTACTTTTCTGTTTGAGTAAACTTTATTGTTAAATTCAATATTTACGGTTTTAGCATTGCCTAAAAGTGTTTTAACTTCAAAATCTTGATTTAGTTTCCAAGTTATAATTCCGTAATCTCTATTTCGCTTTTTTAATTCAAGTTTCAAAGATTCCATATATTAAAATTAAGCTTTATTTAAGCTTTAAAAGTACGATAAATATTTTGAATTGAAGTTGTAATTTGAAGATTAGCAGAATTTTTTCCGCATGTCTCGTCCTAAAATAGGGCTACAGTTAATTATTAAAATTTATGCTACATTTTTGTGCACGTAATTAGGTGTTTTATAATCTAAAGATAAATGTAATCTTTTATTATTATATAATTTGATTGCATTTTTTGTTGCTTTTTTGGCGTGATTGATATTTGTAAATGTTTGGTCGAGGAAGAATTCATCTTTTAAAATTCCGTTAACTCTTTCGGCCATTGCGTTTTCGTAGCAATGATTTTCTTGGGTCATACTGATTTGTATCTTTTTTCTTTTCAAAATTTGAGTATAAACATTGCTACAATATTGTATTCCTCTATCAGAATGATGTATGATTTCTTCGGTATTTTTAGTTTGATAAATAGCTTTATTTAAAGCTCTAACACAGCCTTTAAGTTCTAAACTATCACTAATATCATAGCCTACTATTTTTCTTGAATACATATCAGTAATAAGTGCTAAATAACAAAATCCATTTATAGTTCTTATATAGGTAATATCCGAAGCCCAAACTTGGTTAGGTCTATTAATGATCAGGTCTTTTATGATATTTTTATATTTATAAAAACGATGGTAAGAGTTGGTTGTTTTAGAAGAATATTTTTTCCTTCTAATTAACAAATTATTTTCTTTTAAGATTCTAAATAACTGGTCTCTACCTATATTTATATTCTGTTTCCTAAAATCATTATGTAAGGATTTCATTAGCTTTCTAGTACCTTCTCTGGGTAATGTTTTCCTGCTTTTTTTAACAAGCATTATTACATTTTGTTCTATTTGTTTTTTAAGAACAAACCTTTTTTGATATTTGTAATAAGCATCTCTTTTTAACTCGAAAGCATTACAAATAGTAGCGATGGCGTACCTTCTTTTTTTTCTATTAATCGGTGCTATTTTCATTAAGGCTTTATGTTTAAGTTTTTTTTTAATTCTTCAACATTTTTATAGCCAAGATTTTCAGCAGCTACTTCAAGATAACTATCATTCACAAGTTTATCTAGATCCTTTTTAATAAGAAGATCTTTGAGTTGTTTTAGCTCTTTTTGAAGGGCTTTAATACGGGATAATTCGTCGTCTGTTTGCACGGTTACACGGGTGTTCATTAAATCTTTACGGTCATATTTTTTAATCCATACGTTTATCGTACTAGATTGTATGCCGTAAGTTAAGGCAATTTGTCTTTTGGAATGGTTTCCTTTGGTAAGTTCTGCTAATACTTTGAGTTTAAAACTCTCACTATAACGTCTTACATATCCATCATTTTTATACATATACTTGTTGTTTTTTGTATACATATTTCAGGACGGGTCACATATTTCAGGACGGGTCAGCTTGAAAAAATCGTACTTCAATTTAGCATATCGCTAAATTTCGTAACTTTAGACTATGAAAAAAATTGAACAGGGATTTATAATTGATAGGCTGACAGATTCGATTCTGAACACAATCTCTGGCGACAGTTTTCAAACGGAAATTTCGACACTTAAAAAGTCAGATTTAAAGAATATTCTCAAGAAAAATGGTTGGAACTTTGACTGGAAAACGGAGTTTAATGACCTAAAAAAAGAGGTCTACAAACTGACAATTGTAAATAATCCCGATATAATTCAAGGACTTTTGAGTATCACAATAGAGAGTGACCATATTTATATGGGTTTACTGGAAAGTGCACCTTTTAATATTGGAAAAGATAAGCTTTATGAAGGTGTTGCTGGAAATTTGGTAGCATATGCTTGCAAAATTTCATTTCAAAAAGGATACGATGGATTTGTGGCATTTACAGCGAAAACAAGCCTGATTAATCACTATGAGGAAACTCTAGGAGCATATCATTTTAAAAATCAACGAATGATAATCGACACAGAGCCAGCCAAATTTCTAGTTACTAAATATTTTAAAACGAGATAAACATGGGACACATAGCAGAACCAAAAGGAGTAGATTTTTTAATTAAAAGTCCTCCACTAACTGACAAGGAAAGAAAAGAATTGAGCGAACATATAAGAAAACGCAAAATTGAACTCGAAAAAAAGACCGTACCAAAAAGAAGACCACGCACAAAAGAAAAGCCGAAAGCATAACAATGTATATAAAAAATAGGCGAAACAGTAATATAATCAAGGCTTTTGGCTCGTATCAAAGTTTGTTCTTAACCAAAAGTTTAGTGCTTCGAAATCGCCTACTTTTTCATATACTAGACCGTTAGGCACAATAAGAGTACGACCGTAAAAAGAACTAAATTTTGTACCTTTGTAAGAGCAAAGAATAAAACAGAAAACAAAAGAAATAAATGGCGAAAATTGAACGATATAAAAAAGCTGAACTTGTTGAATATTGTAAAAGTATTGGACTGGAAACCAAAGGTAAAGGAAAGAGTATTTTAATGGAGGAAGCTTTGGAATATGGGGACAATGAAATTCGTCAAGCAATAGAAAAAGGAGCAGGACTTCAATTATTAACTTCTAAAATGGAAATATTAGCTGAAGAATATGCTAATAATCTTAATTCCAAAATAGAAAACCGAAAAGAAGAAATGAAAGGGGATGACAACTCTCATTATCTTATTTATCGAGTTTTAGGAATAACCACAACAGAAGGACAACTAATTGATGAATATCAAAATACGGGTCGATTTCTTTATAAATATGCTGGTTCGTTTCTTGAAGAAGCTGCTTCTCTATGTCTTAAATTCAATAATGTTGGAGGAGGTAAAACTCTAGTTGAAAACAATCTAGGTCAAAGACCAAAAACATTTGAAATAGATTTTTTGGATGGTAATAATGCAATTGAGATAAAATGGAGAGACGCCACAACTGATGGAGACCACATAACAAAAGAGCACACAAGAGTAAAAGCAATAGAAAGTTATGGTTATACTCCAATAAGAGTAATTTTTTACTATCCACAAAGGGAACAAGCGAAAAGAATTCAAGCGACCTTAAAAACAATTTACACAGGAGTTAAAGGGCAATATTATGGTGGTGAAGAAGCTTGGGATTTCATTAAAGAATACACTGGATTTGACTTAAAAGAGATTTTGACAATAATAGCAGACAAAAGAACGCCAGAGGATGAAAACAAATAAAATATATTTAGGTAATTGTCTTGAAAGGTTAACAGAAATAGAATCAAACTCTGTTGACTTGGTGTATTTTGATCCTCCGTTTTTCACACAAAAAAAACATAGTTTAGTTACTAGAGATAATTCTAAAAAGTATGAATTTTGTGACAGTTGGGATTCTTTAGAAGATTATTTAGAATTAATTGAATCTTGTCTTAAAGAATGTAATAGAGTTCTAAAAAACACAGGAAGTGTGTTCTTACATTGTGATAAAATAGCTTCACATTACATTCGAGTTTCGTTGGACAAAGTTTTTGGAATGAAAAACTTTAGAAGCGAAATTATTTGGAGTTATAAAAGATGGTCTAATTCAAAAAAAGGATTGTTAAATTCTCATCAAAATATTTACTTCTATTCAAAAAGTAAGGATTTTAAATTTAATCAATACTACACAGATTATGCTCCAACAACTAATCTTGACCAAATTTTACAAGACAGGCAAAAGACCTCAAATGGAAAGTCTGTTTATAAAACAGATAAAAGCGGAAATATAGTTTTAGGAAAAGAAAAAAAAGGTGTGCCATTATCTGACACTTGGGAAATTCCATATCTAAATCCAAAAGCAAAAGAAAGAGTTGGTTACCCAACTCAAAAACCAGTTTTACTTTTAAATCAAATAATAAAAATTGTAACTGACAAAGGAGATTTGGTTGTTGACCCTTTTTGTGGTAGTGGTACGACTTGTGTTGCTGCTAAATCTATGAATAGAAACTTTATTGGAATAGACGCTTCTAAAGATGCTGTTGATTTAGCTAACCAAAGATTAGAAGAGATGATAATAACCGATTCTGCTTTACTCAAAAAAGGTTCAAAAAGCTATCTTGAAAAAACGGAATATGATACTGCTCTATTAAAAAGTATTGATGCTTTACCTGTTCAACGAAATTCAGGAATAGATGGGTTCCTAAAAGCTCATTTCCAAGAAAAACCAGTTCCTGTTAAAATACAGAGTGATAGTGAAACTCTAAATGATGCGATTGAAAAATTAGAACGAGCTTGTTTAGGGAGAGAATATCATTTAAAAATTGTTATTCAAACAAAAAAAGAAGCAAAGGGAAATAGATTGTTTGATTTTATATCAGATGTAAGAATAATCAAATCAGATAAATTAAAGATTGAGGAAATGAAAGAAGAAATTACTGTGCCTAACAAAGTGTATAAGTAATTGCTGATTTTTGCTACTCTAGAAAGTTTTTTACAAGTCTTAAAGTTGGTGCATATTTACAAAGTTGATTACTAAATTCACGCAACTACTCATAGCCCAACCGATATAAAAAATAGCAGAAAAGTGCAAGTTTCAAAATTTGTACTTTTCTGCTATCTTTGTTTTTAAACTGAAAGAATTAGCTTTTTAGTCTGCTACTTTTCATATACTAAAACGTTGGCAACAAGGCTGGATGACTCACACGGAGAAAAAGGGCTGAAAAAATGTTTTAGAAATTGATAAAAGCCATTCACAATTTCTAAAGTTTAACTAAATTTGAATGGTATAACTTAAAATTATTTATTATGAAATCATTAGATTTAAGTCAGATGGAAATTGTTACAGCTGGAGAATGTTACAGCTGTGGACAAGCTGTATTTATGGCAGCAGCAATGGGTAGTTGGTTTTTTGGAGGCATAGGAGCTGCTATAGGAGCAGGACTAGCTGCACTAGGACCAAATTGTTTAGATATGCAAGATACAGGAGCATGTGAGTAAATTTGAAGAAAACACCTAAGCATTTTTTATTTTGCTTAGGTGTTTATTAAAATGATTACAATGGATTTAATGTTTGACTACTTAAAAAATGAAATTAAAGAAATTATTAGTATAAAATGTATTAAACAAGATATTAATAAATTAACTATTAAAAGTAATTATTATTACTTTAACTTAAAAAAACAAGAAAGCAACTACATTTTTTCTTATAATTGGAATTTCGGCATTTTAGGTAAATTTATTTTTAATAAAAAGTTCAATAATATGCTTGAAATTCTTAAAATAATCAAAGATTATTCTGATGAAAATAATATAATATTATCTACAATATATAAAAGCAAAAAATGAGAAATAACTATATATTATTTTCATTCCTTGTGTTTTTAAATTTTATACTTGGCTATCTTTCAAAAGAACTTTTAAATTCTGATGAATTACTTTTAAACTTTCTAGGAGAAAATTTTTCTAAAGAACAACTTAATGGCTTTATATCAACTCAAAATAAAATTGAAAGATTAAGTTATCTATTTATACCTTTATTTTTATTTTTAAAAATTACAATTATCTCTTTCACTCTTGAAGTAGGAATTTTCTTTTTTGATAAAAAAATTAAATTTAAAAAGTTATTTAACATAGTTGTGAAAGCAGAATTCATATTCTTATTAGTCATTATCTCTAAAACCGTTTGGTTTTACTATTTTCAATCAAACTATACAATTCAAGATTTACAACACTTTCATCCGCTTTCTGCTTTAAATATTGTTGGATATCAAGGTTTAGAAACTTGGTTTATCTACCCTTTTCAAGTTATAAATATTTTTGAATTAGTTTATTGGTTACTTCTAGGTCATATGATTAGTAAAGATATAAACTCTAATTTAGATAAAGCAATGACAATAGTTGCAAGTAGTTATGGTTTAGGCTTACTAATTTGGGTAGTTGTTGTTATGTTTTACAATTTAAATATGAGTTAAATTATGAATAAAAAAAAGATACTACTTATAATCATTTTTTGTATAGTTTGCCTACTATCTTATTTAGGGTATAGTATTATTATAAAATCAAAAGAAAAAAATGAGATTGCTAAGCAAATACAAACTATTCCAAAGTTTGAATTAAAAACATTAGAAAATATTTCATTTACAAACTCAAATTTACAAACTAATATCTCTACTATTTTCATTTACTTTAATAGTGAATGTGATTTTTGTCATCACGAAGCAGAAAGTATAAGTCAAAATAAAAATAAGTTTAAAAAAGTTCAATTTATTTTTGTTTCAACAGAAAATATTGACACTATCAAACAGTTTTCAGAAAAACACAAATTAAACAATCAATCCAATATAACTTTTTTATATGATAGTGATTACCATTTTACTAATAAATTTGATGCTCAATCTATTCCGTATATTTTAATCTATAATAAAAATAAAGAGTTAATCAAAAAGCATAATGGTCAAATAAATGCTAACGGAATTTTAAGGGTATTAAATCAAAATGACTAAAACAATAAATACGTCTCAGAAATACCTACAACAAACTTTTACAATGCAACACGACCAATCTGATTGTGGTCTTTATATAAAAAGCCAAAAATTCTACTATTAGACGAGTTTACCTCTGCAATGGATAGAAAAACAGAGTAGTTTGTTTTAGATTTGTTGAATAAGTTAAAATCTGAATTGACAATAATTTTTATTTCTCACAGATTACATTCTTTACCGAAAATTGCTGACCGAATTTATGTTTTGGAAAACGGGATTATTACTAACTTTGGGAATCACGAAAAACTTATGGAATCAAAAAATTTTTATAGTGAATTCTGGACTGATTTGGGGCTTGAATCATGAACTGAATAACGCCCAGTTGCCAACATTGTATAAAAATAATAGCGGTTTAATCGCTAAAATGAAACAAAGTAAATATAAAAAGGGTCTGTGATTATCCGAAAAGTAAGTGCGACAAAATCCGCTACTATTCTTATACGAGACCGTTGGTAGCCATTATGACCCGTCCTGAAATATGTATACAAAAAACAACAAGTATATGTATAAAAATGATGGATATGTAAGACGTTATAGTGAGAGTTTTAAACTCAAAGTATTAGCAGAACTTACCAAAGGAAACCATTCCAAAAGACAAATTGCCTTAACTTACGGCATACAATCTAGTACGATAAACGTATGGATTAAAAAATATGACCGTAAAGATTTAATGAACACCCGTGTAACCGTGCAAACAGACGACGAATTATCCCGTATTAAAGCCCTTCAAAAAGAGCTAAAACAACTCAAAGATCTTCTTATTAAAAAGGATCTAGATAAACTTGTGAATGATAGTTATCTTGAAGTAGCTGCTGAAAATCTTGGCTATAAAAATGTTGAAGAATTAAAAAAAAACTTAAACATAAAGCCTTAATGAAAATAGCACCGATTAATAGAAAAAAAAGAAGGTACGCCATCGCTACTATTTGTAATGCTTTCGAGTTAAAAAGAGATGCTTATTACAAATATCAAAAAAGGTTTGTTCTTAAAAAACAAATAGAACAAAATGTAATAATGCTTGTTAAAAAAAGCAGGAAAACATTACCCAGAGAAGGTACTAGAAAGCTAATGAAATCCTTACATAATGATTTTAGGAAACAGAATATAAATATAGGTAGAGACCAGTTATTTAGAATCTTAAAAGAAAATAATTTGTTAATTAGAAGGAAAAAATATTCTTCTAAAACAACCAACTCTTACCATCGTTTTTATAAATATAAAAATATCATAAAAGACCTGATCATTAATAGACCTAACCAAGTTTGGGCTTCGGATATTACCTATATAAGAACTATAAATGGATTTTGTTATTTAGCACTTATTACTGATATGTATTCAAGAAAAATAGTAGGCTATGATATTAGTGATAGTTTAGAACTTAAAGGCTGTGTTAGAGCTTTAAATAAAGCTATTTATCAAACTAAAAATACCGAAGAAATCATACATCATTCTGATAGAGGAATACAATATTGTAGCAATGTTTATACTCAAATTTTGAAAAGAAAAAAGATACAAATCAGTATGACCCAAGAAAATCATTGCTACGAAAACGCAATGGCCGAAAGAGTTAACGGAATTTTAAAAGATGAATTCTTCCTCGACCAAACATTTACAAATATCAATCACGCCAAAAAAGCAACAAAAAATGCAATCAAATTATATAATAATAAAAGATTACATTTATCTTTAGATTATAAAACACCTAATTACGTGCACAAAAATGTAGCATAAATTTTAATAATTAACTGTAGCCCTATTTTAGGACGAGACATTAGAACCGAGTAAACAGAGTGAATTTAAGACCATCCGATTTACGGAATTAGCACAAAAAAAAGAAAAACACTCTCTGGAAAAGTTAAAAAGTGGAAACCTAAAAAGTCGAAACCGTGGAAAAACCACACGAAGAATAGCGGCTAATTAAATTGTTCTTCTAACTAATTTTATAAAACAAATATATTATGAAAAATTTATTTTTATCAGTAGTATTATTACTAACAGTTTCATTTACTTTTGCAACAAATGATGTAGAAAAAGATTCAACATTTGATGTTGCAATTGTTGAAATGACCAATTATGCAGAATTAGCAAGTGTTGATTTTACAATGAACAGTGATATATCTTACTCTATCTCATCAGAAGCAGAAGCGGCAATTTGTGGCTTTACTTTTTCTTGGGACACTGACGAATTTGGTTCAGGAAGTACTTGGGTTGATTGTTCTGACGACACATTTGGGTCTTTTAGCGATTTTATGGATGTAATAATGGCATGGTTCTTTTAATAAGAGTTTGTGTTTTAATAGTTAAAATATAGGGTTGGTAAAAATTATCAACCCTATTAAAAAAAAAATAAAAAATGAGACTCTTATTAATATTATTTAGTATCCCTTTTGTTGCTTTATCGCAAATTGAAAAAGGGTACATTGAATACAATTATCAAGTACCTGCTGAAAAGGTGATTATTAAAAATGCAATTCTTGAATTTAGCAATAATAAATCTTTATTCATATACAATAGAACTGATTTACTTAAAAATGATAACTCTGGAATAAAATCTGAAGGCACAAACGTTAAAGCTAGTTTCAGCATTTCTGACGATTATGGCACACAAGTATATAGAGATTTTACTAATAAAATTATAATAAATAGATTTGCAAGAATCAATAAGTTATTTAATCCTTTTAAAGTTGAAGATAATTGGATAGCTATCAATTGGGGAATTAAAGACGAATACAAACAAATTGGAAAATTTAAAGCACAAAAAGCTATAGGTGTGTATAGGGGAAGGACATATACAGCTTGGTTTACTGAAGAAATACCTTTGCCATATGGACCTTGGAAATTATTTGGTCTTCCGGGACTTATTTTAGAAGCAGAAGATTCTGAAAAGATGTTTAAGGTAGAATTTAAAAGCATAAAATATCCTTGTAAATGTGATTTCATTATTAAAAAACCAACTACAGAAGAATCAAAAACCCTCAAGGAGTATGTTGAATTTAGAGATAACTATAATGATTATGTTTTTAAAAAAATGAAATCTAAACTACCAAGAAATATTGCAAATAAAATGAGGCAAATACCAAAAAAAGGTCATAAGAGAAAATATAGAGGTGAAAAAGTATATGAATGGGAAACAGAAGAGAAAAAAGACAAATAGTATTTTCAATTGCATTTATATTCTTCCTGTTTTCAACATCAGTTTCTGCTCAAATTAAAATAAGTGGTTTTGTGAAAGATAGCACAAAAGTAAGAGGAGTTTTTGCAAACGTAGTTTTAAAAACAAGTGTTGATAATTCTATCATAACATATGTTATAACAAATAATGACGGTAGTTACTCTTTAAAAATTAAAGAAACCGGGAAATTCAATTTGATTTTCTCTGCTCTTTCATTTGAAACAAAAATAATTCCATTAACAATAAAAGGCACAGAAAAAAACATCAATATTGATGTTTTTTTAAATTCTAAAACTGTTAAACTCAATGAAGTTATTATACAAGCAAACAAGCCAATAACAGTCAAAAAAGATACTGTTATTTTTAATGTAAAATCCTTTTTACAAGGTAACGAACAAGTAGTGGAAGATTTACTAAAAAAAATACCAGGATTAACGGTAGAAAGTGATGGGACAATAAAAATAGGTAATAAAGAAATAGAAAAAGTAATGGTAGATAGCGATGACTTCTTTGAAAGAGGTTACAAAATTCTAACAAAAAATATGCCACCAGACCAAATCGATAAAATTGAATTATTACAAAGATATTCAAACAACAAGTTGCTTAAAAATGTAGAAGAAAGTGATAAGGTCGCTTTAAACCTTGTATTAAAAGAAGATGCAAAAAGAATTTGGTTTGGAAACATTAATTTAGGTTATGATATTACATTAAATAACAGATACAAAATTAGTAGTAATTTAATGAATTTTGGTAAGAAAAATAAATATTATTTTCTCACTAATTTTAACAATGTTGGTTATAATGTCACAGGCGATATTAATCATTTAATACGTCCTTTTCTCTATGGAGAACCAGCAAGTATTGGCGACAATCAAAGCGTAAATACATTAATCAACTTAAATTGTTTTACACCAAACTTTAAAGCATCAAGAACCAATTTTAATAATACAGAATTGGCATCATTAAATGCAATTTTCACCTTATCTAAAAAAGTAAAACTAAAAACACTTGGGTTTTTTAATTGGGATGAAAATGATTTTTTTAGAAATTCCGCTCAAAATTTTAATATTAACGGAATAGAATTTACAAACACCGAGGATTTTGTATTACGGAAAAAGAAATTTATAGGTTTCGGAAAAATAGATTTAACCTATGATATTTCAAAAACTAAAATGCTTGAAGTAACAACAAAATATAACAATCAAGATACTGAAAATACAAGTAATTTGAATTTTAATAGCCAACAAACAGTAGAAATTTTAAAAGACAGAAACACCTTATTTGACCAAAAAATCATATACACAAATAAATTTAAAGACAACAAGGTTTTCCTGCTTACAGGACGATATATAAACGAAAAAACACCTCAAAACTATACAATCAATCAATTTTTCTATCAAGATTTATTTCCGAGTTTTATCAATACAAATAATGTGCAACAATTAAGTGAAAACAAAATGCAGTTTGCTGATTTTGAAGCACATTTATTAGATAGAAAAGAAAACGATAATTTATTAGAATTACAATTTGGAAACGAGTATAGAAAAGACGAATTGTTATCTTCCTTTTTGTTAAAAGAAGACAATGCTATTTTAGAAACACCGACAGATTATCAAAACATAACGACATACTCTGTAAACAATTTATATTTCACATCAAAATACAGAATAAAATTGAAAGATGTTGCAATTACAGGAAAATTAGATTTTCATCAATTATTCAATCAGTTAGTACAAAATAATAAAACAGAGCAACAACCTTTTTTTATAAATCCAACCGTAGGTTTAGATTGGAAAATAAACAATAAAAACAGAATACGAACCTCGTATTCCTATAACACCACAAATGCTAAAATTTTAGATGTTTACAATAATTTTGTTTTAACAGATTTTCGTTCTTTCTCAAAAGGAATAGAAACGTTTAATCAATTAAATGCTTCAACTGTGTTTTTAAATTATCAATTAGGTAATTGGAGTGATGTGTTTTTTGCTAATACATCCATTATTTACAGTAAGAATTTTGATTTTTTTTCAACAAACTCTTTTATAACTCAGAATTACTCACAAGCAGAAAAAATTATTATTAAAGACAGAGAAATTCTATCTATTAATACTAATATTGACAGATATTTTAAATCTTTATCATCAAACTTAAAATTAAATTTAGGTTATTCAAAATCAAATTATAAAAATGTAGTTAACAATTCTGTATTACGAGAAGTGAAATCGACTAATTATAATTACGGTTTTGAAATTCGTTCTGCTTTTAAAGGTTTTTTTAATTACAATATTGGTTCAAAATGGACAGTAAACGAAATAAAAACTACTATAAATAACTCATTTACAAATAACGAATTGTTTTTAGATTTGCTTTTTGAGATTAATGATAATTTAAATTTCCAAATTCAAAATGAACGTTATTTTTTCGGAAATATAGATTCAGAAAATAACACTTATTATTTTTCGGATATCGAAGCGAGATATACTTTAAAAGAAAATAAATTAAGTTTTTCATTGTCGGGTAAAAATCTGTTTAACACAAATACTTTTAGAACATATTCAATCAGTGATATTAGCACATCAACAACCGAATATAGATTACTACCAAGATATGTGCTTTTAAAAATGGAATATAGGTTTTAGCTTTATGGAATATCAACAACGGCTACCAACACGGTATAAAAATAATAGCGGGTTTTGTGCTAAATTCAAAGTGAGTATCTTTGTACAAAGTTTAGTGATAAATTGAAAGGCAAGTGCTTTTAAATCCGCTACTATTCTTATACAACAACGTTGTAAATAATGCTGAAACTCACTCAAAAAGATAAAATGTGGAAACAGTAATTATAATCTTAATAGTTGGATTTATTCTTTATCAACTTTTCAAATTCTTTGCAAGTGAGGAAAAGACAGTCAAGAAAAATAGAATTGAAACGAATAAAAAAGTTCTTGAACAAAAGGAGGAAATTGAAGGCAATCAAAAGAGAAAAAGCTATACGACTGAATTTCAAAAATCGATGATGCGACTGAATACGACTTTGGTTAATTCTGCCAAGAGTGAGTTTGAGGAATTTAACCTGAACGAATACTCGATTGAGCAAAAATTTGACTGGTTCTACGTCATATCTTTCGGATTTAAAAACAGAATTTTGAGCTATAATTTTGTTTTGGAAACAGAATCAAAAGAATTGGAAAACCCAATGTTCACTGAAATGAATGCAAAAGTAATTGTTTACCCAAGTTCGGTGCTGATTAAAAATGAGGATGAATTTAAGAAAGCTTACGAATTAGAAAAGTCATTTTCAATTCTAACTGACATTAAGAAATCATTGGAGCACGATGAGTATTTGAAAAAAACATCAATACCAAGCGACTGATTTTTAAATAAACTGAATGGAAAAGCAACGTACGATAATTTGATTATATTGCATAAAAACAAAAAGAATGGGAAGTTTAACTATTTCAAATAAAACTCTAGATAAATATTTCGGCTATTTGAAAAACTTAGATAATAATAGTAAAAAAAGTTTAATTATTAAATTAACTAAATCAATACAAACAAAATCAAAAAAACCATTTGACATCAAATCGGTCTTTGGTGCTTGGCAAGACCATAGAACTTCAGACGAAATAATTAATGAAATCAAATCTGCTAGAGTTGATAAACGAAATAATTTGAGTTTAGAATGAAATATTTATTAGATACGAATATCTGCATTCACCTATTTCGTGGAAAATTTAACGTAATAGAAAAATTTCAAGAAATAAATCTCAATGACTGCGCAATTTCAGAAATCACTCTTGCGGAACTAATCTTTGGTGCAGAGAATAGTCCTAACCCAAAAAAGAACTTTAAAATAGTTGATCAATTCTCGGAACAAGTTAAAATCCTTCCAATTTTTAATTCAATACGGATTTATGCAAAAGAGAAAGTCCGTTTAAGAAAAAAGGGAATAATGATTAGCGATTTCGACTTATTTATTGGTTCTACTGCAATTGCAAATGAATTGACTATGGTTACGGAAAATGTGAAAGAGTTTAAACGAATTTTAGGTATTGAAATTGAAAACTGGGTACAAAGATGAGGAAGGCACTATTTACAACATTGTATAAGCGTAATGCGGATGAAAGTGCTAAACTTGAATAAATTGAAAATTAACAAACATATTGCTAAACCGAAAGGTAAGTGTTTCAAAACCCACACTACGCTTATACTTTCCCGTTAGTCTTCATTGAAGGAGACCGAATTTTCAATAAAAACTGATGTAAAATTGAAGGTATTTGTATTTTGAAAACGAAATATTGACAACGAAACAAATGAAAGAAGAAAATGATTCGTAAATTTATGAATTGAAATTAAAGGAATTAATATGACAGAAATAAAAGACGGATATATAAGAGATTACATCTCTGGAGAACAAGTTAAAGCAACACCGGAAGAGGTTGATGCTGTTCAAGTATTTTCAAAAATGCTTGTTGAAGATTATGGTTATCCAAAGGAAAACATTCAAACAAGACCGCAGTTCAGAGTTAAATCACATCCATCTGATAAAAAAGGATACCCTGTTGATATAGCAGTTTTTAGTAAGTCTGAAAAAAATGACGATAATGCTTACATTATTGTTGAATGTAAGAAAAAAACCAAAAAAGATGGTTTAGACCAATTGAAAGATTATTTAAAATTTTCTAATGCTTATCTTGGAGTTTGGTTTAATGGTGAAGAAACTTTATTTCTTCGGAAAATTGAAAAAAATGGGAAAGTTTATTTTAAAGATGACATTCCCAATATCCCAACCTATACCCAAAGATTGCAAGATATTGGGCTATTTAAAAGAAAAGACTTAAAACAAACTCATAATTTAAAATTCAAATTTGTCTCAATAAGAAATTATCTTGCTGGTAATGCTGTCGGTATAACAAGAGATGAAGAACTTGCAAGACAAATTATTAATTTGATTTTGTGTAAACTATATGATGAGAAATTCACAAAACCCGATGATATTGTTCAATTTAGGGCGGGAATGGAAGAATCAATCAAAGATGCATCCAATCGCATAAAAGCACGTTTTGAAGAAGCAAAAAATGTTTACCCTGATGTACTTGACAAAAAAGATACTATTGAGTTAGATGATAAGTCGCTTGTTTATGTGGTTGGTGAACTGCAAAACTATTCATTGATGGAAACTGAACGTGATGTTGTTGGTGATGCTTTTGAAGTATTTATCCACAGGGCATTAAAAGGAGGGCAAGGTCAGTTTTTTACGCCAAAAAATGTTGTAAAAGCGGCAATTCAAATACTTGATGTAGATGTAAATGATAAAGTTATTGACCCTGCTTGTGGTTCAGGGGGGTTCTTAATAGAAGCATTAAAATATCAATATACAAAAATTGAAAAGCGTGGAAAAGAATATAATTGGCCACAAAATGAAATTGACAATGAGAAAAACTCAAAAGCAAGTGTAAATATTAGAGGAATTGAAAGGGACAATTTTCTAAGTAAGGTTGTTAAAGCCTATATGGTAATAATGGGAGATGGCAAAAGTGGTATTTTCTGCGAAGACTCACTTGAACCAATAAAATCTTGGCATAATAAAACACAATCAAGTATCCAATTTGGCACATTTGATATTCTTCTTGCAAATCCACCTTTTGGGGCAAATATCCCTGTGGTTGGTGAATCTAAATTAAGTCAATTCCCATTAGGTTACAAATGGAAAAAAAAGAAAGATGGAAGTTGGGAGAAAGGCAAAGTTAGAACAAGTGAAGCACCCCAAATTCTATTTATTGATAGATTTTTAGATTTATTAAAAGATGGTGGTAAAATGGGCATAATATTACCTGACGGAGTATTGAGTAATCCTACCACTGGTTATATTATTCAACACTTATTGAATAATGCCGAATTAATTGGACTTATTGATTTGCCTATGAGTACTTTTTTACCATATACACCAACCAAGACACATTTAATATTATTGAAAAAAACATCAAAGCCAAGAAAAGACTATTCTTTCTTTATGAGTTATGCTAAAACTTGCGGACACGATAAGAGAGGACGTAAGATTTATGAAGATGAAATAGCACTCATTCCTAATCACCTAAAAGAATTAGAAAATGGAGGGTCACCATCACATCTTGGTTTTAAAATGAAATTTAGTGAAATAACCAATAATATTTTATTGCCAAAATACTACAATCCTGATATTAACTTTGAACTAAATAAATTTGTCGAAAGTGGTAAATACACAGTAAAAACAATTAAACAACTGGTTGATGAGAAAACAATAACTGTATCTCGTGGAAATGAGGTTGGTAGTGAAAATTACGGAACTGGCGATGTGCCTTTTGTTAGAACATCAGAGGTTTCTAATTGGGAAATTGTTGCTGATTCAACACATTGTGTATCAGAAGATGTTTATCTCGAATATAAAACAAAGCAAAATATTGAAATAGAGGATATTCTTGTAGTAAATGATGGTACTTATTTGATGGGCAGAACAGCAATGGTTACAGATATGGATTTGAAAATCGTATTACAAAGTCATTTTAGAAGAATTAAAGTTATTAATAAAAAAGCGATGTCACCATATTTACTTCTGACTATGCTTGGTTTGGAAATTGTGCAACGACAAATTGAATCAAAATCATTTAGACAAGGTACAATCTCTACTCTTGGTAGTAGATTACTTGAAGTTAGAGTACCCGTTCCAATTGACAAAAATGAACAAAAGAGAATCATTGAAGAAGTTAAAATCATAGTTCAGAACAAAAGAGATGCAAAATACCACGCTCAGAATTATGAAATACTTGGAAAAAAAGAGAATCTAATGGGAATTAAAAATAAGGCTAAACTTGGTAATTTATAGAAAAAAATAACAACGAAAGGCTAACAAAGGCTATACGTAATTTGGGCAACGTGCTAAATTTGAACTTAGTAGCTCTAAATAAAATTTGTAATAAATTGAAAGTTAATAGTTTCAAAACCCCAAACTACGCATAGCCGAGACCGTTAGCTACAATAGCCCTAAGAAAGGTTAGTGGTAATTTCCCCACCGCACAAGAGGTTTTTATTTGATTTTGCCAACACACTGACAAGCACATTGCGCCTGCCCTTCGGGACATTCACAAAGAGCTTGCCTTCCAACCCTCAGATTTAAGAATTTGAATTTCGTTTTCGAGTTGGGTACAATTTCTGCTTAAAATCTGTGATTTCATCTTTCAATTTCTTGTTGGCACTATTCAATAATTCATTTTGATACTTCATGATACTTAATAGGTCATGTATGGCATTGAGGTTTTCCAGTTGAACGGAAACGATTTTTTCTAAATCAGCTTTGGTATATCTTCTGCTCATAATAATTGCTTTATGACAATAATTAATTTTTACGAAAATACAATAAATTATTGTTTTGTAAAATTTAAATTCGATTTAACAGCAAGAAATTTACATGAAACTACAATTAACAGGGAAAACTAAGAGTTTTAAGCTTTGTATATTTACACCAAACAGCAATTTAATTGCACAATGGATAAAATAAATTACAATCGGATAAAAGCGGTTTTGGCTGAAAAGAACGTGTCATCAAAGGAACTTTCAAAGCATCTCGAAAAAACAGAATCTACCGTTTCGAGATGGTGCACTAATGATGTCCAGCCTTCGGTTGAAGTGTTTTATCAGATAGCCTTATTCCTAAAAGTTGATATAAGAGATCTTTTCGTTTCCACAATGTAAATCTTATGAGAATTCTTGTTCAACCATACGGTGCAATCACTTTAGGTGCTTTTCTTAAGGACATTCTTTCAGGAAAGCATGGTGAATTTAAAGTGTTTCAATCTTGTGTTGCTTTTGCCAAGCGATCTGGAGTTCGTCATATTCAGGGAGAAGTCAAACAATTTTTAGAAAATGATGGAAATCAAGTTCGAATAGTTGTAGGCATTGATCATTCTGGGACGAGTGTAGAAGGTCTGGAAGGCTTATTGGATTGTTGCACAAAAGGGGAAGTTTGGATTAATCACTGTGAAGATAAGTTTGTAACATTTCATCCTAAAATCTACCTGTTTGAAAATGATGAAAAGGCTATATTAGTAATAGGCTCTCAAAACCTTACCGAAGGTGGTCTTTATACAAATGATGAATCTTCCGCTGTTTACTGGCTCAATATTGGTAATAAAGCTGATGATGAATTGCTTGCTGAAATTAAATCGTACTTTGATATTTGGTGTGACCCAAAATCTGAAAACAGTAAGCAACTTGACTCTAGTTTTTTAAAAGTCTTGACAGAGAATGGTAACATTCTTCCTGAAGTGTTTTTGACCAATGGAAAACAAAGTTCAACCAAATCCGAGCCATCGACAGATTCCATTCAGAAAGAAGCACTTTTTTCAAAATCTCAAGTTAAAAGATCTGCCCCGAGAATTTCAGTCAGTAAAGCGACTAAAGCTATAGAACTCAAATCAGAAATTCCTACATCTGATTTGTCTTCTACTGGATTTGTAATGACTTTGCAAAAAACAGATGTTGGAACAGGTCAAACAACAAAAGGTACAAGCCGAAGGTCGCCAGAAATATTCATTCCGTTATCAGCACGAGATTTTGCGCCAGACTTTTGGAGGTGGAAAGAAAGTTTTACAGAGGACAAAAAAAGGCCAGGAAAATTTGACCGATTAGGAGTAAAGATGCGTATAGGCGGAGAAACAGCTATTGTAAATATGATGACTTGGCCTGTTAAGCATGATTTTAGACTAAGAAGTGAAGTACTTAGGAACGCTGGAAATATCGGTGATATTCTAAGAATTGAAAGAGTTGATGGCTCTGACGAATTTTCTTATTATGTCGAAATAATTCCTAGAGGGACAACTTCATATGATCAATATTTAGCTCTTTGTTCAAACAGTACTAGAAATTCTAAAAAAACTTGGGGATACTACAACTAAGCTTTCCTAAAGAAAAGAATAGACTCTGCTTTCCCAGCATTTTTCTTAAAAATATCTCGAGAAACTAACATATCCATAGATAGTTTTTCCTCCAAAATCAGCCCACAACTTTCACCAAGTTTAGCCAATAAATTGTCCGTTTCAATTTCAATTCTCGTATCTCCAGAATTTGTATGATTATTTCCGACAACAACAAAAGCCATTCCCCCTTGTCGTAACAATAGTTTATATGACTCAAAGATTCTCTTCATATCAAAAAAATATTTGGAAAGCAATGGCGGTAGATTTTCGCGCCTGAAACCAACTTTGTTTTTTTGATTTAGATTGTAAATTAAATCAATCAAATCTACTATTTCTTGTGTCAGAAAACTCTTATGCTTCAAATAATACGTCCAATACGCTTCTCTGTTTGTTTTAGTTATCTCTCTGTTTCCAATCATATCATAATCCCTTTCCCTATGTCCTGACCTAGAAAGAAAGTTTAAATAATATAAACTTAACCTATCTGTATCAAGATAAGGGAGTGCAGTAGCGTATGGTGGTGAAGTTATTATGGCATCAATCTTACCGACCTGATTTTTGAAAATTTGTGCTGATTTACGGCTATCACCTTCAAACAATTGATTTTTACCAGTATTAAGACCTTGATTTTCATATAGTAGAACCAAAATTGAATTAACTGATCGATCCAACTCATCTAAAAACAACTTTGAGACATTTATTTCTGAATTTTCAGGTATATGTTTACGAACTCTTAAGTCATCATCTTTTTGCCATGATATGTTTCTTATAATATTACTCAAAGCTACCTTGAACAAGTTTTTACAGACAACTTCTTTTACCTGCTCAATTCGTGCAACAATACTGTCTAACTCAACTAAAACATCTTCGGAAAACCAATTCTTTAAATACTCTTGGTCTTCTATAGATAAGCGTAAAAACCATTTTAATTTATTGTTCTTACTAAGACCTTGATTTGAGATTTGTTGTCTTAATGTTTTATACTGTTCTTCTAACAATTCGGGATTAACATTTAGAACATCACATTTAGTTTGTGAAATAAAAACTGATAGCGGATTTAAGTCAAGTCCAAAAGTCTGACACCCCATTAACATTGATTCAACTAAAGTAGTACCACTACCGCACATTGGATCCATCACCTTAGATGATTCTGATGCTCCGGAGATATTGAGTAATGATCTCACTAACTGAGGGAAAAATTTTCCTCGATATTCATGAATTCCATGCGGACCATATCGAAGATTTCTTCTGTTTATCTTAGGGACATTTCCATTAAATGGTAATAAATCTTGAAAATCTAAAGGGTATTTATCTTTCTTCAGCAAGGTGGTCGTAGCTTCTACCCTGACTTGTTTTGTAACAATATGCTCTAATTCATTACCATTATATACTCTTTCCCAGTATGCTAAGCGATTAGCAAGTTCTTTTTGAGAAAACTTTGATTGGACTGAAAAATTAAGGCTATCTAGTTCATTTCCTTTTATTGGCAGTGGATTACTTCCTGCCAATGCTTCTAATTCTTTAAATGCAAGAACTCTCTCAAAAGGCTGAATATATGACTTAATTACACAATTTATTTGATATAAATTTTCCATTAGTATTTAATTAAGTCTATTCTTTAATATTACAATATGCTCTTCTCTTATCTTTCCAATTTTAGGATTAAATGATTTGCGAGTACTTTGAAGGGTGCGGTTTATGTTTGCTTCAACTTTATAACCTAAGCCCTTTGCAACTTCAATAAGTAACTCATCATTTTTGATCCTTTCTCCTTTCAAAGTGGAATCTCCTATAACAAAACAAGCATAGCCATTATTACGGATCATATGTGTCAACCAAGATAATATTGTATAAAGCTCTCCTCTGAAAGTATCTGCCGTAGCAGCATTTTTACCTTTCCGACTATACTTTCTATGACTTCCTATTTCATCTTGTTTAAATGTAGGTTGATCCATACCAAGCCACATCATTCTAGTTCTGTGATATAAATGATAACTATACGCATTTGGATAAGGAGGGGAGCATACAACTAAATCTACTGGAGGAATTTCTGGAGGTAGTAATATGCTAGACTGGAGGACTTGTGCTTTATATGGAGTTATAACTTCTTCACTGAACTCCAAAGATTTTTTAATCGTATGCCTTAGTGCCCTGACAAATTGTTTGAATGTATCTCCAGGCTTCGTGTTTTTTTCTCTTCGAACATATCTCGTATCTGAATCTTGTCGAGATACGATAACTATAATTGATGAAAAAGCGGTCAAGGCTAAATCTCTAACTCTTAAATTTTCAATCCTCAAACACACCTCTTTTATATAGGATAATTCTTCTATAACATGTTGATCAAACCAGTCCTCAACTCCCTTAAATTTGTGTTTTTCTACGTAATTATAAAGTGTTTCACCAAATAAAGTGAGCGTTCCTGTTGAGAAATTCTCACTTAATCCCTCTGTGTCTTTCGCCAGATTAACTAAGATCTCAACCTCTTCTTCATCAATAACGTGCGTCTTAGCCCTACTCATCAAACAAGCTAATGGATTTGAGTCAATCCCAATCGCGTTACATTCTAACCGCAGAGATTCAACCAAAGTTGTACCACTTCCACAAAACGGGTCGAGAATAGTGTCTCCAGTAGAAGCTAGTTCTCTAATTAGAGTTTTTGGAATCTGCGGGATGAATTTTGCAGGATATGGATGAATAGAATGTGTGAGATAGCTACTATTAGCATTATTAAAATCCCAATCCACTTTATGAAGTTGAGCTATTTTGAGACTTGCTGGATTTGTTTTTTCATACACTTCTGCAGGTTCATTTACCAAATTAATAGAGCCTTGAGAACCATTTGCGAAATTCAAAATATCGGAAACCTGAGAATCGTTAAATACTCTCCATCCATTTCTATTTCTATCTGGTTCTTGGATTTTGCCCTCTCTTAGCCACCTTAATATTGTGTCCTTATGTACGCCAGCTTTTTGGGCGACTTGTTGAGTTGTATAATTTTCCACATCCATCCTTCAAGTATATGTAAGTATATGCAAATATATGTATATTTGAAAAATAAAGAAATTCTGCCAACGCTATTTGCACATTACCATCCTCGTTCCTGCGGTGGCAAAGAACAAAGCCAACGCACAGATAAAAAGAATTAAAAAATCAAATAAAAACCTCTTCTCCCCTCGCTTGGGAATAGGGAAAAAGAAAATAAATAGTAAAAAGAAACGGCAATGCTAATCGGGCTACAGTAGCTAACAAGGTGTATAGGTCATAGCCTCCCTTCGGTCAGCAACACCCCATACACAGATCGTTAGGCACAAGCAAAACCAAACCAACAAACATTTGAACAAAATATGGGACAATTCAGAGATGTATCAATAAAAAATGTCATTGAGGACTTAAATCAAAGCTACTTTCTTCCAGATATTCAGAGGGAATACGTTTGGTTAAGAAAAGCCAAAGAAAAGAAAATTGAACAACTTTTTGATTCCATTTTACGAGGTTACCCAATTGGTTCGTTTCTGTTTTGGAAACTCAAGAAAGACGATATTGAAACCAATAAAGACGCTAAAGAAGATTCGGAAAAACTGAACTTCCAGCTGTACAAGTTCATTGAAAACTATGATGAACGAAAAACACACAATGAAAAGGTCAATATTGAGCAAATAAATTCAGACGATTTATCTATCGTACTTGACGGACAACAAAGGTTAACTTCACTTTATATAGGACTTAAAGGGACGAGAACTCTAAAAAAACCTAAAGCTTGGTGGGATAATCCTAACGCATTTGAGGAAAAACAACTCTTCTTAAATTTAAGATACAAACCAAACGAAGAAAATCCAGATGATAACTTTGATTTTGATTTTTTACGAAAAAATACTGTTCCAAAAATTGACGAAAACAACTATTGGTTTAAGGTTGGCGAAATTCTTCAATTAGGAAGTATCGTAAGTTACGCTAGAGAAAACAACCTTTCTGACAACGAAGCAGAAATATTAGAAAAATTAAAAGACGCTTTTTGTACAAAAAGCTTGATTTCATATTTTGAGGAAACAGAAAAAAACCTTGACAAGGTTTTAAAAATCTTTATTCGTGTAAATAGCGGTGGAACACAATTATCATATTCAGACCTTTTAATGTCAATTTTGACTGCGAATTTCTCAACCGATATTCGTGATTTAATGAACAAGTTTGTTGATTCAATAAAAGAACAAGGTTTTGGTGTAATGGGCAGAGACCAAGTACTAAAAACTTGTTTACTCTTGACGGAAAGCAACCATATCTTTCAACTAAAAAACTTCAGCAAAAGTAATATCAACAAAATTGAGGATAATTGGGAAGAAATAACCGAAACGATTTTTAAAGCAACAAAACTTCTAAAAGAGTTTGGTTATACAAACCAACTCTCGTCTGCTTATATTTTATCAGCTGTTGCTTATTACATTTTTAAAAAGAAAACCATAACACAAGAAGACAAAACAGAATTACTGAAATTTGTGCGAAACGCACAAATTACCAGTTATTTTACCACTTCTTTAGATGGTAAATTAGAGGTTGTCGCCAAAATCATTAGAACAGCTGAAAATTTTGAAATAGTTAATAAAAATCTAACTACAAGCAAAGTACAACCTTTAAAAATATCAAGTGACGATATTGACAGAATGATGGATTTTCAATATGGGAATCCTGCAATTCTTCCGATTTTACAAATTTTATATCCAAATCTAGATTATAAGAATTCAACTTTTCATATTGACCATATATACCCGAAATCAAAATTCAAACAAAAGAACACAGATTTAGAAGAAGATTATCTAACAGAAGCTAATTTTCTCTACAATCTTCAACTACTGCAAGGAGAAGAAAATTTAGCAAAAAAAGCAAAAGATCCTGAAAAGTGGTTGAATGAACATTTTTCTAGCAACATAGAACAAATTAAGGCATATAAGGAAAGGAATTATATAGAACCAAATTTTGAACTGAATTGGAGTGTAATTAAGGAGTTTGACGAATATCGAACCGAAAAAATAAAGAGCAAACTAAAAGAGATTTTGCTTACCGAGAAAGAAATGCCAGTGCCTAACAATGTATAAAAATAATAGCGGTTTAATCGCTAAAACGAAAGTAAGTAAATATAAAAAAGGTCTGTGTTTAACCGAAAAGTTAGTGTGTGTAATCCGCTACTATTCTTATACTAGACCGTTACCTGCAAGCTAAAAAAGCCAACGCACAGTCAAGCACATTTAGTTTTTGCCGACACGAAATCCAACGCTGAAAAAACTAAAAGAGCTTGCCTTTTCCCTCTCAAAAATTCGTTATTCTCATATTAATTTGATAGATTTGCAAAAATCGCCAAGTCAAAATGAGCAAGGTAAAAATGGAAAGTTTCGGTAGTTATATAAGAAGGCTTAGAACTGAAAAGGGGCTAAACCAAACAGAATTAGCTGCAAAAGTCAAACTTGACAGCGGAAGTATGAGCAAGGTCGAAAACGACAAAAAACACTTGGACGAAGAAAAATTGATACTTCTTGCAAAGGCACTTGATATTGATACTGAAATTATGAAGAAGCAGTATTTAAGCGACCAATTCGCCAAAGAATCTGTAAAATATAAAGTTGAAGAGTCGAGAACGATATATGAGCTTGCAGAATCAAAAACTAAATATTATCTAAACAATAATGTTAAACAAGGTACTCTTAAAATATAACCAAAATTATGAGTGAAGAATTATTACAAAGAGACCTTCAAAAAAATCCCGAAAAAATTGGGAAATGGGACTTTTACAATATTGGAGCAACTTCTGTAAAAGCTCTTAAAGAATACGGAATTATTCGTAATGTAAACTACGGAAAAGAAGAAAGAAAAAAAGTTGACGCTCTAATTGTTCAGCAAAAGAATGTAATTGTTGTTGTTGAATACAAGAAGCCTTCTGAGTTTAAGACTAAAGCTGAAAAGAACAAAGCAATCAAGCAAGAGATTGAAGTTGCTAAAAAAATCGGCTCAAATATTATCATTGCCACAGACACAAAAGAATCTGTTTGGGTAAATGTAAAAACAGGTAAACGAATAAAAGATGAAGATGGGAAGGAGTTGAAATACAACTTTAATCCAAAAGACGAAAAACTTCCAGATTTAATTGAGAAAATAATTTCGTCAATCAATGAAATTAATGACCAAATAAAGCCAAAAAAATTAGTCAATCCAACAGATTTAGCAAAGCAAATTTGGCAAGACATTTGGTCTGTCAGTGGTGCAACGCCTGAAAATTGCCTTTACACTTTTGTCGAGCTTTTTATTTTTAAATATTTAAGTGATTTAGGAATTCTCGGTCAAGGAATAAACTTTGACCATTTACAGGAAAGATATGATTATCAAATTGACAATCCAGATGAAGAGGCTTTAGGTTATTATGCACAAACAATTAGACCTCAAATTAAAAACCTTTTTCCTCCAGGGATGGACGGAACAACTATTATTAACGGGACAATATTTGTAAGTAAAGACCAGAAAGCAGTAAAAGGTTATAGCACTGTATTCAAAAAGGTTTTAGGTAAATTCAAAACTTACGGAAAGCTTGAATACATTGATAAAGATTTCAAGAGCCAACTATTTGAAAGTTTCCTTAAAGAAAGTATAAGCAAAAAGAATTGGGGTCAATTTTTCACTCCACTAAAAGTAATTAGAGCCATTACAGAAATGGCAAAAGATGATATTAAAGTTGGTTCAAAAATATGTGACCCAGCTTGCGGAGTTGGAAAATTCTTGCTTGAACCAATTTTCACAAAACTTGACCAGTTTTACGAAGTAAAAAATGGGAACCTCAAACCTAAAGTCACAATTCACGGATATGATAAAGGATTTGATAAGGACGAACAAAAAACCATAATATTAGCAAAAGCTAATATGCTTATTTATTTTTCTGACCTATTAAAAGAAAATCCAAATATCACTAATGATTTTGCAGACTTGTTCAATGAAAGTTTCGTCTTAAAAACCAACTCTATTTTAGGAACACTTTCAGATGCGGTTGAAAATGAATATGACCTTATCTTGACGAATCCTCCTTATGTAACAAGTGGCAGCAGTAACCTAAAAGAAGAAGTCAAAAAAAATGGCGATTTAGTTAACTATTTTAAAGTTAACGCAATGGGAGTTGAAGGGTTATTTATGGAATGGATTATTAAAGCCTTAATACCAAATGGTAAAGCATTTATTGTCGTTCCTGATGGTATTTTTAATCGTCAAAATGACAAAAACCTAAGGCAATTTATAGTTGATGAGTGTTTCATTGATGGTATTATTTCACTACCACTTAACACTTTTTTCACCACTAATAAGAAGACATATATTTTAGCTCTCACCAAAAAAGCTGACAAGAAAGAAAAGCAAAAATCACCTGTATTCTCATACTTGGTAAGTGAAATCGGAGAAAGTAGGGATGTTTACCGTTTTGACATAGAAAACAATGATTTATCTGAAGCAGTTACACTTTATTCATTTTTCAAAGGCAATAAGGAGAATTTTGCTAAAATAAACACAGATAAAAGGTGTAAAATATTTCCTTTTAAAACCTTTGGGGAGAGCATTGAGAAAAGTTGGATAATTGACAAATGGTGGTCGGAAGAGGAAAAAATTGAAATTGGATTAAGTGAGAAAAAGGAAAAAGTAGGTCTTTTAGAATTTTCTTCCTTGGTTGAAGATATTGCAGTTTCAATAAGCGGCTTCCAAGAAGAAATAAAAGAGCTTTCAGAAAAAAAAAAGTCTGAACTAACCTATTTAAACTTTAAGATTAAAGACTTATTTTCTATAGAAAGAGGAAAATCGAAATACACTAAAAAATATGGAAATCAAAACAAAGGCAATTCCCCTGTTTATTCTGCTTCTAACAACGCTCCTCTAACTTATATTAACTCGTCTGACTATGATGGAGAATATTTGACTTGGGCTACAAATGGTTTTGCAGGTTATATTATGGTTATTAATGGTAAATTCTCTATTAATGCAGATAGGGGACTTTTAAAACCAATAAAAGAAAATATCAATATTACCTACATAAAAAACGTATTAGAACCAACATTGAGAGGTCTTGCAAAAGGACGAAAGGGAGAAAAAGGAGAAGATGAATTTACAAAAGTTTATCCCTCAATGATTGAAAATGTAGAAATTAAAATGCCTGTTAATGAAAATGGCAATTTTGATATTGAAGCTCAAGATGAAATTGTAGATAAGATTCTCTTCACGGAGGAGATAAAATCAATAATAGAGAACTATAAATCTCAATTAAATGATTTGATAATTCAGTTTGACCAATTTCAATATAAAGACGTTCTAATATCCAATATATTTGAACTCCCACCCATTAAAGGTTTGACAAAGACGTTTATTAATAAACACAAAGGAAATATCCCTGTTTATGGTGGTAAAATCAAAGAAATTCCCATTGGTTATATTTCAGATAATTTAACGAATGTTAAATATTTTGAGAATTGTTTAGGTTGGAATCGAGAAGGTTCTGTTGGATATGTTTTTCTTCATAATCATAAGTTTACAACAAATGACCACCATAGACCGCTCATTTTGAAAAACGAACACATTTCTAATATAAATCTTGAATATGCCAGATATGCTGTTGAAGAAACATTATTGAGCCAAGGTTTCAAATGGAGTAAAACTGCAAGTAAAGAGAAAGTTTCTAAACTAACATTTAAAGTACCTGTAAATAAAGCAGGAGAAATAGACATTGATATTCAGAATGAAATTGCACAAAAGCTTAAGAAAATAAAAGAAATCAAATTTTCAATATCTAAAGAGCTTGATAAAATATTATATAGCAATGTTGATTATGTTGAATAGCCAACACATAAAGCCATACACATTTGCAATTCGCACCAGCCAAAGCTAAAGCCAAAAATTGCAAAAGAGCTTGTTACATTGAAATAAAAAGACAAACTGAATAATTTGAAAGTCAATCTGAACGAAAAAGCCCTGTGGCTAACAACGTATAAAATTAATTGCTGGTTTTAGCCAATTTACGAAAGTTATCGCAGACTTTAAATCTGTGTTTTATTTACTAACTTTAGTGACCCGTCCTGAAATATGTATACAAAAAACAACAAGTATATGTATAAAAATGATGGATATGTAAGACGTTATAGTGAGAGTTTTAAACTCAAAGTATTAGCAGAACTTACCAAAGGAAACCATTCCAAAAGACAAATTGCCTTAACTTACGGCATACAATCTAGTACGATAAACGTATGGATTAAAAAATATGACCGTAAAGATTTAATGAACACCCGTGTAACCGTGCAAACAGACGACGAATTATCCCGTATTAAAGCCCTTCAAAAAGAGCTAAAACAACTCAAAGATCTTCTTATTAAAAAGGATCTAGATAAACTTGTGAATGATAGTTATCTTGAAGTAGCTGCTGAAAATCTTGGCTATAAAAATGTTGAAGAATTAAAAAAAAACTTAAACATAAAGCCTTAATGAAAATAGCACCGATTAATAGAAAAAAAAGAAGGTACGCCATCGCTACTATTTGTAATGCTTTCGAGTTAAAAAGAGATGCTTATTACAAATATCAAAAAAGGTTTGTTCTTAAAAAACAAATAGAACAAAATGTAATAATGCTTGTTAAAAAAAGCAGGAAAACATTACCCAGAGAAGGTACTAGAAAGCTAATGAAATCCTTACATAATGATTTTAGGAAACAGAATATAAATATAGGTAGAGACCAGTTATTTAGAATCTTAAAAGAAAATAATTTGTTAATTAGAAGGAAAAAATATTCTTCTAAAACAACCAACTCTTACCATCGTTTTTATAAATATAAAAATATCATAAAAGACCTGATCATTAATAGACCTAACCAAGTTTGGGCTTCGGATATTACCTATATAAGAACTATAAATGGATTTTGTTATTTAGCACTTATTACTGATATGTATTCAAGAAAAATAGTAGGCTATGATATTAGTGATAGTTTAGAACTTAAAGGCTGTGTTAGAGCTTTAAATAAAGCTATTTATCAAACTAAAAATACCGAAGAAATCATACATCATTCTGATAGAGGAATACAATATTGTAGCAATGTTTATACTCAAATTTTGAAAAGAAAAAAGATACAAATCAGTATGACCCAAGAAAATCATTGCTACGAAAACGCAATGGCCGAAAGAGTTAACGGAATTTTAAAAGATGAATTCTTCCTCGACCAAACATTTACAAATATCAATCACGCCAAAAAAGCAACAAAAAATGCAATCAAATTATATAATAATAAAAGATTACATTTATCTTTAGATTATAAAACACCTAATTACGTGCACAAAAATGTAGCATAAATTTTAATAATTAACTGTAGCCCTATTTTAGGACGAGACATTAAACAAACATAACGGTCAAGAGCGGACTGACCCTCCAAAATCGGAAAATGTGAAAGTTGAAACCGAAATAAAAGAAAAAGTAAACCGAGTTATCGAAAATCGAAAGAGTAGAAAAAATTATTAACTTGGAAAAGTCTTAAAAAATTGAAAAAGATTTTTCCCCTAAAACTAAATATTATGAATATTTTAAAGTTTTTAAGAATACCATACTTATCTATATTTATGGCTTCATTGATATTATTTGTTTCTTGTGAACAATACGATGCCCCAGAACAAATTCAAAATAAATTTGACTATTCTTCTTTTAATAATTTCAAGAGTAGTTCTTATTTTGATGATATTGTTAAAAATGTAAAAAGTAGATTTTCAAAATCGAAAGAGAGTACTAATCAAATTGTACTTGATGAAGTAAATGCTCAATTGGGTACTAATATTGAAATTCCAAATGATGCTTTACAATTATCAATTGAGATGAATCCGACTGATATATTGACTATCGCTAAAAACAATAGTTGGTTAACTCAAGAAGATGTTATAATTACTAATGAATTTATTGAAGATATGGAGTCTAAAGGGTTTGACATTGCTGTTGAGAATTACGAAAGTAATATTTTGGCTGTGAATTTGTCAAATGAAGAATTTGCTAAAAAAAATCTTTTTATTAATATGGTAAAAAGTATGGAGTTTAAATACCCAGACTTATATGATAATAATGAATCAGCACAAGCTAAATCTTGGTTAAAATGTGCAGCTGCTTCTATTGCTTTAGCGTCTGCAATTGCAGGTACTTTATCATGTGTAACAATTGCTGCTTGTGCTCTAGCTATGGTTTTGGTTTATGCAGCTTCAAATTCTTTTGCGGATAATTGTTTAGAATAAATTTTTGATATTATGTGGAAACCTTCAAAATTAACATTATTAATTTTAATTTTAATCACTTCTATTTCAGGAGGTATAACTTTAAGTTATGTCGATTGGGAGGCCATAAAAATAGGTAAGAAAATTTTCGGTGAATTAAAATTACCTATTATTTTTATAATTTTAAGTCTTTATTTTCTATTTCCATATGTGAAAAGATTAAAAGAAGACAAATCTGAATAACGTGGCATAACACGGTATATAAAAAATAGCAGTTAAGTGCAAGTTTTAAAATTTGTGCTTTTCTGCTATCTTTATTGTTAGATTGAAAGTAACAGCATTTTTACTCTGCTACTTTTCATATACTAAAACCGTTAGCTATAATTAAAAAAAATAGCTAAGTTCTAATAAATATATGTATTATCTTTGATAAAAACAGATTATATGATTCCATCAGATTTTAGAGATTATTTCACAAACAGTTCTACAGCTACTCAGCAAGAGATTGTGTCGTCTTTACTATCACTGTCTTTGCAAGGGAGTGCTGTTAAAGATGATAAACAGGATAAAGCTATTACCTGTCCACATTGTACAAAGAAACGTATTCGAGCCAATGGTAAACTCAAAGGTGTTCAGCGTTATTTTTGTAATGATTGTAAGAAGAACTTTAGTGAGACTACAGGCAAGTTTTGGTATGGTATAAAGAAGAAAGACAAATTAAGCAAGTATCTATACTGCCTATTGTCTGGCTATAGTATTAGGAAAAGTGCCAAAGAAACAGGGATATCCATTCAAACCTCTTTTGATTGGCGACACAAATTACTCACCTCATTTTCTAGTGTTTCAGTAGAAGAATTTCAAGGTATTGTTGAGAGTGACGATTTGTTCTTCGCTTATTCAGAAAAAGGAAATCGTCATTTAGATAGAAAACCAAGACAACGCGGTGAGAAAGCAAGCAAAGCGGGCATAAGCAATGAAAAAGTAGCCGTAATTGCTACTTGCGATAGATCTGGAAACAAAGACTTTAAAGTAGCAACCAGAGGTCGTATAAGTAAAAAGGACTTAGATAAAGTACTCAAAGGAAAGCTCAACAAAGTAGAGGTCATCTGTAGTGATAGTCATAGAAGTTATGGTGCTTTTGCAAAAGCAAATACACTTAATCATAAAAAGTTTAACGCCTCAAAAGGACAGCGAACTATAGATAAAGTGTACCACGTACAAAATGTTAATAATATGGATATGCGATTGAGAAAATTTATGGAGTCTTTCAATGGTGTTGCAACAAAGTACCTTCAAAATTACTTGAACTGGTTCTTGGTTCTTGAAAAAATTAAGAATTCCACTAGCAAAATGACCGTTGTTACTGCTATTGCTTCAAATAGCGTATGGTATGAATATAAACAACAACTATTTAATATGTTAATTAGAACTTAGCCATAATTTATAGAACCATTACCTTTTCCAAAGGAAAATTTCAATTCGAATGTCGAATTAGTAACTGAGATTTCAGTTTTAGCACAAACTATTCAGCAAACACAAGAGCAATACAAGCACTCTTCTCCTCGCCAAAAGACAATATTGAAAGCTAGTCTAAGTGAGTGTTGGACAAATCTTGATAGCAAAGTTTATCAACTTTATGATTTAACTGCTGACCAAATTTCCTTTTTCAACGAAAGAGGGAGAAATATTAACCGCCTAGAAATACTTGATAGATTATGATTAGTAAAGACATATCTAACTTTCTAAATGAACTTTCTGATGATTTATTAATTGTCAATAAGCTTATTGTTGGTGCATACCTTCAATTCAACAAAATAAAGGTAAATAACAATAAATTAATCATTTCTTGCATTGAAGGTAATGATGTAAAAACCATTAATACATTTATCAAACTAATAGAGTTAAAAAATGGGAAATTCGATTTTGAAGATGTTATTCACTTATTCGAAACGAGTATTCCTTCAAAAGATATTTCTGTAAATGGAGCTGTTTACACACCAAATTATATAAAAGATTACATAGTTCAAGAGACGCCATTAAAAATAGAAGATTCAGATTTACCAACTATTAAAGTGTCAGACATTGCTTGCGGAACGGGAGCTTTTTTATATACTGTAGCCCAAGAAATAAAGGGAAAAACTAACAGAAGTTACTTTGATGTTTTTAAACAAAATATTTATGGTCTTGACATCTCTGATTATACAATTACAAGAGCAAAAATTTTATTATCCCTTTTAGCAATCTCAAACGGAGAAGATGAAAAGGAATTTGAATTTAATTTGTTAGTTGGTAATGCCTTAAATTTCGATTGGAATAATCAAATAAATCAATTCAAAGGTTTCGATATAGTTATTGGCAATCCTCCTTATGTAAGAGCTAAAAATTTAAGCGAAGAAACTAAATCACTTTTATCAAATTGGGAAGTTACAAAAACTGGTAATCCTGATTTATATATTCCATTTTTTGAAATAGGTCTTAAATATCTAAAACCAAATGGAATTCTTGGGTATATAACCGTTAGCACTTTCAAGAGAAGTGTAAATGCTAGAAATCTTAGAGAATACTTTAAAACGAATCTATTTGATTTGAAAATTCTAGATTTTGGCAGTTCACAAGTATTTGCAAACAAGTCAACTTATACCTGTATTGTATTTATCGAAAAGCGAAAATCCAAAGAGGTTAAATATCAAAAAACAACAGCTAAGGATTTTTTGAATAAAAAAATTGTAGATTTTACTCATATCAATTACAATCTATTAAACACCAAAAAAGGTTGGATTTTAAATAAACCTGACGTTTTAGAAAATATTAATAAAATTGAAAATATTGGGATTCCATTAGGCGATAAATTCCCAATAAGAAATGGTTTAGCGACTTTAAGTAATGATATTTTCATATTTAAACCAATCAATGAAGATGAAAATTATTTCTATCATCAGAATGGAAAATTGCACAAAATAGAAAAAGGAATTTGTAGAGATATTATAAAACCAAACAGACTTAAAACTGAATCGGAAATTCCCACATTGAAAGAACAAATAATTTTCCCGTACTACCAAATGAATGCTCAAGCCAATCTTTTTGACTATAAACCAAATAAGAAAATTGCTTTTGAGGAAGACTACTTTAAGGCTAATTTCCCAAACGCATATAAATATTTAGAAGGAAACAAGGCTCAACTATTGAATAGAGATAAAGGAAAAAACACAAAATACAAATGGTTTGAGTTTGGAAGAACCCAAGCATTGAATGATTTTGGGAAAAAGTTGTTATTTCCTTATATGGCTGGACAGCCTTACTTTGTTTATACCGACCAAGATGACTTATTGCTTTATGCAGGTTATGCAGTTTACTTTGATTCAAAATGGGAACGGAAACTTACAATTTAGACACTTTTAAATTTTCCTTTAAACATTACAAAACCTCAATAAAAACAACACAATACCTTTATTTAAAGGCGTAAATTCAGTTACAAAAAAATTGTATAATATTTAATAGTGTTGCAAAATTGATGTCTAAATGTTGTCTAAACTATTATTTTGACTATTTTTGAAGTGTTCAAAATGTTTAAAATATGGCATCAATTAAATTATCTATTCAAAGTAAATCTGATAATGCACAAATTTATTTAAGGCTCTCAATCCGAAGAGGTTTTTATCTAAAACGAAAAATAGGCTTATCAATTAACTCAAAAGATTGGAGTTCTGCAACTGGACTACCAAAGCAAAACAATCCTACAAACAAAAACCTTACTACAAAACTAAAAGACCTATCAAATAACATACTTCAAAACCTCAACGATGTAAATAGCAAAGGCGAAGAAATTGATGGCGACTGGTTAAGTTATCGTATTGACTTATATTTTAACCGAGTTCAAGAAATCGGAAAACAAAGTGATTATTTGTTAGATAGTTTACAAAAAATCATAGACACTGCACCAACTCGAAAAAATGGAAAAGGCGGTATTGGACTATCTAAAAGCCGTGTCAATGGATTTAATGGACTGAAAAGCACTTTAGAAACGTATCAAAAAGCAAAAAAGGTTAAACTAAAAGTAAAGGACATTAATTTAAAATTCGTGAATGATTTTACGGAATTTATGCAAGGTCTTAAATACGCAAACGGCAATACCCAAAAGAAAATTTCAGATATTAAAACCGTTTGTTTAGATGCTCAAGTAAATGGTGTTGAAACCAGTCCGCAATTACTAAAGGTTACAGGAATAAAAACCCAAAACGATTACATCATTTATTTAACGGAAACTGAACTTGAACAAATAGAACAAACCGAATTTAAACGTGAAGCATTGATTAATGCTAAAAAATGGTTGTTATTAGGTTCGTTGGTAGGTCAAAGAGGTAATGATTTGCTCGACCTTGACAACAGCAACATAACGCACAAAAGAGGTTTAAAACTCATAGAGTTAACCCAAAAGAAAGGAAACAAAAAGGTTTTTATTCCATTTTCGACAAAAATGGAAATCCTTTTAAATGACGACTTTCCCTATAAAATAAGTATTCAAAAATTCAACAAGCACTTAAAAGATGTTTGCAAAATTGCTGAAATAAACACTATTACTAAAGGTTACAAACACGATAATAAAATTAAACGCAAGGTTTTAGGCGAATATGAAAAGTGGGAATTAATAACATCACACGATTTAAGACGAACATTTGCTACTAATAATTATGGCGAAATGCCAACGCCATTAATTATGAGCATCACAGGACACGCAACCGAAAAAACCTTTTTAAACTACATCGGTAAAACAAGTATAGACCACGCTCAACAGATAGCAGACTACTATATTAAACAAGCCGAAAAATCACAAAAGAAGTTTAAACCAACCATATTAAAAAACAAGAAAGTATCATAAACTATTATTCAAATGAATTTAGCAGAAAAGCACAGTGTAAAATGGGAAAATAGATATGATATTTTAAGCCCTAAAACGAGACATAATATTATTGACGATTTAATAGAACCGTTTAAAAAAAGAGGTTTAGAAAGGGAAAAATTAATAGCAGAACACCCAAGATTAATTGACGAAAATGGAAACCCAACTGAACGCCTTTTGATTACAAATAACAGATACATTGACGGTCATATTACTGGGTTTCATTCAGACGAAAAAGGTGGTTATTCTATTTTTCAAGCAAAAAATAGGATTGAAAATGAACAATGGCAATACATTATAAAAAAACGAGAAAAACTATCAATTTTAGCCAAACTACAAAGGTCATTGAATGAGTCAAATATCGACTACTCTAAAATACAAGAAACCAAAAATGAAATAGATGTTTTGTTTGTAGATATTTTTGAGATTAAAGAAGATACAAATACCAAAAACATTATTTTAAAGAAAGGTTTTCCTAAATATTGCGAAATAGGTTCTTTATTTGCTCAAGGGTTTATTTCAAAAAAAAGTAATAACTCTAAATTAGGATTTAATTTTTATTACAAGGAATTAGAATTTGAAAGCGTAAAAAAACTTGCTGAATACCTTGAGGATGAAGTTTTAAAAATTGATACAGGTGTTAGGCAATACATCAACGACACTTTAACAGACAACGGACAAAAAAACTTTTATCGTTCAAAAGGAATGATAAAAAAGGTATTCAATTATTGTAAGGAAAAAAACATAAAAACAACTCAATCTTTTCAATCAAAATACAGCAACTTAAACAACCTGCACTAAAACTGCACCGTGCAGACAGTTTAGTGATAGAAAAATAGATAGTAATTGCGAGAAATTTAAAACTCGTAATTATGAAATCTGTACAACTTATTGAACTAACACCAGAGCAATTACAAACTGCAATAATTGACGGTGTAAAAGTTCATTTAAACGAACTTAAAAAATCATTTCAACCCAAAACACCAACAGAATATTTAACACGTTCAGAGGTTGCGGATTTACTAAAAATAAACCTTTCAACAGTTTACAACTGGACTAAAAACGGAATACTTACAAGTTACGGTATTGGTGGCACAAGAATTTACTACAAGCGTAAAGAGGTAGAAGAAGCAATTGTTAAACTAAATCAGTAAAGCAATGGCAAGGCAAAACCCAATTAAATACGTTTTTAACGTATCTAAATCATTTAAGGAAGTTAGGCACTACAAAAGTGAAAAAGTGATAACAGAACCTAATCTTTTAACCACAGACGTAAACATAAGCAAAGACAGAAGGTATAACAATTCTCAAAACGTGTCTTATTGGCTTAAAATCCGTGAGAAAAAGAAATGGAGCAAAGACATTACTGGTTTAAAAGTAACCGACAAACCGTTATTGTATTATGGCGATATACCTACCAAGCATAACAATAGAAATATTCCAACTCATTTACTGGTGTTTAAATTCAATCGTGGAGGTAGTCAATTGATTATTTACTTATATCGGAACTATTACCCAAGTAGTATTCAGAAACTACAAAGCATTTTATCAAACCATTACTAAAATAAAAAGAGGGTTCGCAAAAACCCTCTTTAATTGTTCAAATGTTTAGGTAATACGGCAAGGCATTACCTAATGCAAATATACACATTCGCATTGATTGATTTTATTAAAATACTGGTTAAATCTCCTAAAATTGAGCATCTATACTCCAATCCTAAACTTACTTTTTTTAGGAAAGAATCAAGACATACAGGAGAATACAAAACTAAAGAAGTGGCAGATTATCATTTCTGTAAAGTAATAATTTATGAAAATGGAACTGTACTTTTTAAAGGCAGTATTCATAAATTTTGGAACTCCCTAAATCAATGTATAGCACCAAATTTTAAAATGCACAATTACACAGGATATAATGGTAATTTATTTACACTAAAAAATGTAAACGAAGTATTTAAACACTTAGAAAAATTGTTTGGTTGCAAACTTCAACAAATGCTAATTAGAAGCATAGAGTTCGGAATTAATTCAGATGTTAATTTCAACCCTAACAAATTCTTAACAGGTTTGTTGTTTCACATAGGGAAGCCTTTTGAAAGTCAGTATAACCGAACGTACTTTGAAGCAATACACCAAAAATATAAAATCAAGATTTATAATAAATCCTATCAATTTAAAATGCCAAATAATGTATTACGATTTGAGATAAAATATTTCAAGATGTGTGAATTAAAAAAAATAGGCATTTACACTTTACAAGATATTAATAGTAAAACCATATTAGAGGTATGCTCCATTATTTTAAAACGATTTGATGAGGTCATTTACTTTGACAAATCAATATCAAAAAAACAATTAACTAAAAATGAAAAAGAACTATCAAAAAACTATTCAAATATTAATTATTGGATTGACGATTTAAAGGCTATTCACAGACATAGACACAAAAAACGACTTAAAGAACTTATTGCAAAACACTCAAAAAATTTGCACCAACAAATCAAAGAAGATTTACTTAAAAAGTGTGTAATAATTAACCAAGTAACAAAAGATGGTTTTGTGTAATAATTAACCTTTTAATTATAGAGTTATTGATTACACATTTTAACAAACTAAAATAGATTAAAATAGTTATGGCAAACACAACAGGAAAAAAGTTTGGAGGACGTAAAAAAGGTACACCAAACAAAACAACCAAAGAGATAAGAAATGCTTTTCAGTTGATAATTGATAAGAACCTCAACAATATAGACAAGTGGTTAAACGAAATCGCAGAAACAAATCCTAAAAAAGCAATAATTCTAAATATATCAAATATGTATTATCAAAATTAAATACCATTAAAATTGAAAATAGCCAAAAAGACGACTATAAAAATATGTCAGACGAGGAACTTGAATACTGATTTAAAAGGTGGGAATTTGAATAAAAACAATAGATTAGACCGTATTTATAAACAACTACGCCCGGGCGCACGTGCGCACGTAATATAACAAATAAGATGTTTAGTATGATTTTTAATTATTGTTGACAATTAACCAAATAGGTTTATAACTAAAATATTCAATATCTTTGAAGTCGGAATAAAACGGATCAAGACTAATTGTTGTGTTTTAGGCAAAAATTTGTGTTAATCTGAACAGGAAGAATTCTACATTTTTAACACCTCTAAACTGCGCTCTAAAGGCTTTAATCTTAGCATTAAAAGATTCAGCAGAAGCATTTGTACTCCGATTGATAAAATAATTGAGTATTGACCGATAATTTATAGAAATTGTATTTGCTATTGTATTAAAAGCTTTAAAACCAGATTTTTCTACATCATTATACCAATGTGCTAGTTTTGTATATGCAATTTGTATTGATTTAGCTGTATTGAATATATTTCTAAGGCTCTGATTTAAGTTAAAAGCCTTTTGAATATCAGGATATTTTTCAAAAAGTATTTTGCTTCTTAGATATTGATTTTGTGTCCATTTTTCAGGAGATTTATAGAGTAAATATCTACTTCTAGCTAAGAGTTGTTTTCTAGTGTCCCCATTGTCAAATATCTCAGGTTGATACTCTTTACCTTTTGTTTTTGCTAACTTGATTAGGTCATTTTCTAGGTCTATTGCATTCCATCGATGTTTTATTCTAATATCTTGTAGCGCTTCTAGAGCTAGTTTTTGCACATGGAATCTATCAGTTACTTGTATGGCCTTAGGGAAACATGTTTTGGCTATATTTTTCATAGAGTTCGCCATATCTAGTGTAATTTCTTTGACTTTGTTTCTTTTTTTAGAGGATATTTTAAGTAACTGTTCTATAATGGGTTCTATCTTAGTGCCTGCAAAAACCCCTACAATAGCTCCTTTTTTACCTTTGGCTTTTTTATTGGTAATAATGGTGTAGAGTTCTCCTTTAGACAATGCTGTTTCATCAATAGATAAATAAGCACCTATATTTTCAGGAAAAACATGCCACTCTTTAGCATGTTTTTTTTGTTTCCATTGTTTAAACTCACTTAAATAATCACGATATTGACGTCCAAGTTTTTTACCATCAACTCCGTAAAATCTACCTATAGTTCTACAATCACTGGTTTCTCTATCTACTAATTTCTTTTAAAAAAGCAGCGAACTGCTCTGTCATTCGAGTCCCCTGTGCTACTAAATTCCAATCTCTTTGTACAATTTGTTTGGTCTTCCTATCTAACCATCTACGACGTTTAATGTGAAGATATACTGTGTTGCCTCGTAATGGAAAGTCTTGAATGGTAAGCTCTTTATGAAATCCGTGAGCTATCAAGATACGTTCTGATTCTTCTTTGGGAACTATGTTACGTTCTTCAAAATACAAATGCATCACTTCATTTTCAACACTATGTTTTGACAAATCAAAATGTTCAACTAACAACTCTGGTAAAATTAATTTTAGTAAATCTATATAAGTATCCAACCTCCTTTTTTTACAAAGATCACAATACTATTTTAAATTCACACACAACTTTTGAGATTGATCCAATAAAACCGTAAAATTGACATAATAAAGCATAGTAGCGTAATCGTATTTTTCTCTTAAGAAATCTCCAATTTCAAACAAATTCAGAAAATACAGTTAATCGTTACGCCCAGTTTGGGCGTGGCTGACTGTATTGAATTTGGGCGTTTGGAGATGCCTTTAAGGGGTATGGTTCAGTTTCACGCCCTTTCTTGTTTAATACGTTTTATTTGTAACTGGTAAAACATAAAATTTTATCATTTATGAAAAAAGGTACTTCATCAAAACCTTTGCGTTACGGAATAATTGGATTAATAACTGCTTTACCAAATGCCTTATTTACATTATTGTCATCGACATTCATTTTAGAAATGAGTGATACCGTTATGAGTGATGACTTAAAAACTGAACAATCACTTTTTTATTTCAAATTAGTTTTATGGTCTGCCGTAATAGGTTTTTTATTTAGCCTTATTTCAAAAAGGTTTTATCGAATTGCTGGATTTGTTATGTTGTTATGTGGCTTGTTAATTTTAATATCAATCGTAACGGCAAACGTCTTTTTAATATTTCCTGCAATCTTCTTTATAATTGGTGGCACATACTGTTTCACACAAGAAAAAATTAACACAAAACAATAATATTATGAATAAAAAACACTTTTTACTATTACTTGCAATTTTATCAATGAGTTTCGTTTTTTCACAAAAACAAGAAAAGATTAAACTCAAAGGCGTAATTATGAAAAATGACTACCATAAAAAAATATCGTGGGTTAAGTCAAAACCAGTTTCATTAGAAAGCAAAGATTTTACTGTAAGTACTTTATCTACAACTTACCTACAAATTTATTTTGGTATGATGGAAAAGAACGGCAAACCATATTTAACAAATATTAGGCTCGTTAATCATTTTGATAATAGTGATTGGATTTTTTACGATGAAGTCAGTTATCTTTTAGGTAGTCGTAAAGAAATAAGAACACATAAAGGCGTTGTTTTTAAAGTCAAGACAGATAAAACAGTTAGAGATGTAGATAATGGCGTTACAGAACATTCGGATATACTGGCATTGGGTCAAGCAAAAGAGTTTATAAAACACGTCATAGAAAATGACGAAACAAGGTTAAATGTACGTTTCACAAACAATGATGACAACAAATACCAAGATTTTACAATTAGTAGCACTAAAAAACTCAAAAAGCACTTCAAGGTATTAATAAATAATTACAATATCCTAAACAAGGCTTACAAAATTGATGAAACGTTTTAAAGTCGAAAAGACCTCAAAATAAGTAATAACTCAACAAATTCAAGTGTTTGCAAAGGATGTCAAAGTTTAGTGCTTTTTCAAAAAGATGTCTAAATGTTGTCTAAAACAGAAAATAAAAAATCTCAATATATTTAAAATCAAATAGTTGAGGTTTTTATTTGTACTCTTAAAGGGAACTGAAAGTTCTAAAAAGGATTTTGGAATCTAAATTGTTTTGGTATTACATAAAAAAAACAAGCAAACCATATTCAGGCAATTATTTTGCTTTAGCCAAGAATTACGTCAAGGATTTTGGGATTTGCAATTTGAATGAAAATGAAAAGAATTATTTACTAACGACAGACTCGTTAGAAGAGAGAAATGATTTCTTGTTTAAAAAATATAATATTAACCCGAAAGCAATAGCGGATTAGCCAACGCAAGGTTCAAGCACATTTATTTTTTTGCCAACGCTAAAGCCAACGCACAAAAAAATAAAAGAGCTTAAACCTCCAACGCTAGCAAGTTTGCGAAAAAAAAGCCAGCAGGTAACAATGTATATAAAAAATAGGCGAAACAGTAGTTGATTCGAGGGTTTTGGCTCGTATCAAACTTTGTGCTTAACCAAAAGTTTGGTACTTCGAAATCGCCTACTTTTCATATACTAACCGTTGGCACAAATACTGACCCGTCCTGAAATATGTATACAAAAAACAACAAGTATATGTATAAAAATGATGGATATGTAAGACGTTATAGTGAGAGTTTTAAACTCAAAGTATTAGCAGAACTTACCAAAGGAAACCATTCCAAAAGACAAATTGCCTTAACTTACGGCATACAATCTAGTACGATAAACGTATGGATTAAAAAATATGACCGTAAAGATTTAATGAACACCCGTGTAACCGTGCAAACAGACGACGAATTATCCCGTATTAAAGCCCTTCAAAAAGAGCTAAAACAACTCAAAGATCTTCTTATTAAAAAGGATCTAGATAAACTTGTGAATGATAGTTATCTTGAAGTAGCTGCTGAAAATCTTGGCTATAAAAATGTTGAAGAATTAAAAAAAAACTTAAACATAAAGCCTTAATGAAAATAGCACCGATTAATAGAAAAAAAAGAAGGTACGCCATCGCTACTATTTGTAATGCTTTCGAGTTAAAAAGAGATGCTTATTACAAATATCAAAAAAGGTTTGTTCTTAAAAAACAAATAGAACAAAATGTAATAATGCTTGTTAAAAAAAGCAGGAAAACATTACCCAGAGAAGGTACTAGAAAGCTAATGAAATCCTTACATAATGATTTTAGGAAACAGAATATAAATATAGGTAGAGACCAGTTATTTAGAATCTTAAAAGAAAATAATTTGTTAATTAGAAGGAAAAAATATTCTTCTAAAACAACCAACTCTTACCATCGTTTTTATAAATATAAAAATATCATAAAAGACCTGATCATTAATAGACCTAACCAAGTTTGGGCTTCGGATATTACCTATATAAGAACTATAAATGGATTTTGTTATTTAGCACTTATTACTGATATGTATTCAAGAAAAATAGTAGGCTATGATATTAGTGATAGTTTAGAACTTAAAGGCTGTGTTAGAGCTTTAAATAAAGCTATTTATCAAACTAAAAATACCGAAGAAATCATACATCATTCTGATAGAGGAATACAATATTGTAGCAATGTTTATACTCAAATTTTGAAAAGAAAAAAGATACAAATCAGTATGACCCAAGAAAATCATTGCTACGAAAACGCAATGGCCGAAAGAGTTAACGGAATTTTAAAAGATGAATTCTTCCTCGACCAAACATTTACAAATATCAATCACGCCAAAAAAGCAACAAAAAATGCAATCAAATTATATAATAATAAAAGATTACATTTATCTTTAGATTATAAAACACCTAATTACGTGCACAAAAATGTAGCATAAATTTTAATAATTAACTGTAGCCCTATTTTAGGACGAGACATACGAGCGACGAAACTGACGACTAGAAATGTTAAAAGAGTTTCCTTAGTTGGAAGGCAATAATGCAAGTACTTTACACTCTTACAAAAGTAAAGTGCGAAAATTTAAACCCTTTTTAATTATGCGTAAAGCAATTTTAAAATCTAAAAAACTAGCCTTATTAGGCTTGTTTGTGGCATCATTTGTTTTGATGTCTGCGAAAAGTTCAGAAGAATCACCAATGAAATTTTGGGGTTCAACAACAACTTGTGATCCATCTTACTCAATTGAGCCAGGAAGTTGTTATCAAAATTGCACGACTACTTATCAAGTATTTTGGGTAGTTGTATCTGAATCAACTTCTTATGCAAATCCTTGCTAATTAAGTTTAACAAATCTGCTTTTCATTAAATGAAAAGCAGATTTAAATTCAATCAAAATGAAAAAAATATTATTCATCGCGTTTTTATTTAGTCAAATTTATTCTTATTCACAAGAGAAAAAACTCATAATATTGGATGAAAACAACAACCAACCAGTAGAATATTGTAGCGTATCAGTAATAGGGAAAGACAGAGGCGAATATTCGGATAGTAAAGGCTTAGTCAAAATAAATAGTAATGAAAGTGATAGTTTATTAATTTCACATATTTTATATAATGAAGTTAAAATAAAATTCAAAACAATAAAAGATACCATTTGGTTGTCTCAAAAAAATCAATTTTTAGACGAAGTGGTTATTTCATCATCGAAAGATTTTAATGAATGGAGCAAAGAAAGAAAAGAAAAACACCAATGGAATATTCAACCAAAGACTGAATTTAGTGTTTTCTTCGAAAAAAATAAAGATATTCAAACACTATCAAAAATTAGATTTCCAATAGAAAACTTGATAGAATTAAAAAGTGAAAATATTCATAGGGCTATATTCCGTTTGATTTTATACTCAAATGACAAGGGAAAGATAGGCGAAAAGATAAATACAGAAAATATAATTTATTCATTATCAGATGAGTCTAAATCAATAATATTTGATTTAGGAGAAATTTATAAAATACCAAAAGAAGGTGTATTTTTAGGTATAGAATTTATTGGGTTTGAAGATTTAAATAAATCTATTCTTGAAAATGAACGAAATAATTATATTAAACTAAGTTTTGCATCGACAAAATCAAGTAAGACATTTTATTCTAATAAATTTATAAATAATGGCAAGTGGTCATTACTTGAAAAAAATACTTCAGTTTTTCCATTTAAATTAAAGACTGGTCTTTCTTTAATTTTCGCTTATAAGTAAGTACTTGTGCCAACACCGTATAAAATTAATTGCTTGTTTTTGCTAATTTGGAAAATACTCGCAAACATTTTAGTTAGTTTTGTATTTAGTAAGGTTCGTGCCAACACACGCAACTAATGGCTATTCCGTTTCGATTTGTGCCATTGATTTCGGAGTCATAGTGCCATTAATTACGGTTTAAACTGTGCTAGTTTTACGGTTTGATTTGTGCCACACATTGACATTACACAGTGACCACTTATAGAGATTAAGTAAGCAATTACCTTGCTGTTTATTATAAAAATAACAGCATGGCAAACACACTTGATCCTATGGACTTAAAACAAATACTAAGCCTTCATTTAGATGGTTTAAGTAATCGTAAAATAGGTATAACCCTTGGCATATCTCGTAATACCGTCAATGGTTATCTTCGTTTATTTAAGGGAAGCGATTATGATTTGAAGGCGCTTCTAACGTTTGATAATTTACAGTTAGAGCGTCTATTTACCATATACACAACTATTGGATATGCAACAAAAAATGGTACAAAAGGTTAAGCTACATTTTTGATTTGATATAATTTTTCAAATTCGATGATATTTTTGTAACCAAGAGCAGAATGTCTTCTGTATCTGTTGTACCAAGTTTCTATGTATTCAAAGACTTTAATTTGAAGACTTTTGTTGGATATAAACTTATTGTCTATCATTAGTTCTGTTTTGATTGTTTTAAAAAAAGATTCAGCTACTGCATTATCCCAACAGTTTCCTTTTCTACTCATACTGGGTGTTACATGATAACTTTTAAGGATATTAACAAACGCATGAGATGCGTATTGTACACCTCGATCAGAATGAAAAATCATACCTTCACAAGGCATTCTGTTGTTTACAGCCATTCTCCATGCAGCAATGATAGTTTGTCTTGCTTTGAGTCCATTGCTCAAAGACCAACCAATGACTTTACGATCAAACAGGTCAATAATTACCGTTAAGTACAGCCATCCTTGTGCAGTCTTTAAATAGGTAATATCAGAAACCCATTTCTGTGCAGCAGCGGTAGCTTTAAAATCTCTATCCAATACATTATCAGCTACTGGATATTGATGCTTAGAATCTGTCGTGACAACAAATTTCTTTTTACGAACTGCTTTAATCCCGTGTTTTTTCATCAATCGTGCTACCCTAGACCTAGATACTTTAAACCCTTTAGCTTTGAGTTCCTCTGTAATTCTAGGACTTCCATAAGTAGATTTACTTCGCTCACAGATACGGTGAATCTCAGAGAGTAGCATACGATTTTTTCCATCTCTATCTGATGGAACATAATTCTTACTCCTGTAATAACTGTTTCTACTAATTTTAAAAATTTTACACATCTTCCCAACCGGATATTCTCTACTGTAATCTTTGATAAATTTCAATACTTCCGATCGCTCTTGGAGAAGATGCTCACGGCCTTTTTTAAGATATCCCGCTCCATGGTAACATCCTTGAGCTGTTTACGTAATCGCTCTAACTCTTTCTGATCTTCTGTGAGTTGTTTGACGCCATTACCGCTAAAAGCTAAATCAGGACGCTGTTCTAATTCTCTACGCCATCTGTAAATAAGATCTGCACTGATTCCCAATTCCATGGCAATCTGCTTTGTGTTACCTCGTACATTGCTTAATTCTACTGCTTTAATTTTAAACTCTTTACTGTATTTTCTTCGTTTCATATGGTTAAGTTATTTTAGATAAAATTAGCTTAACTCTTTGTCACTCTAAATGTAGCAAGTCCACTTAGTCACATTAGACTTCCTTAAACGACAGGAAAATATTATTATAACAGGTGCATCTGGCGTAGGTAAAAGCTATATCGCACAAGCTTTGGGACACCAAAGCTGTATGTTACAACATAAAACACTGTATCAAAATACTGCCAGAATGTTTAAAAGACTAAAACTTTGTAAAATTGATGGAACCTACCTCAGAGAACTTAATAGAATCTTAAAAGTTGAACTTTTAATACTTGATGATTTTGGGCTTCAGAGTTTTGATAATCATGCTCGTGAGGCGTTAATGGATATTATAGATGACAGACATGGAAAATCATCAACTATAATAGCATCACAAATACCTGTGTCAGCTTGGTATGAAACTATAGGAGAAGGTACTATTGCTGATGCCATTTTAGACCGTATCGTCAACTCATCACATAGAATAATGCTCGAAGGTGAATCAATGAGAAAAACCATTTTACAAAATGATAAAAACTAAATTTTAACTATTATTGCAATACTTCTATGAGTGGCACTGTTTGACCGAAATCAGTGGCATGGTCACTCCGAAATAGCCAACTAATCTTATACAAAACCGTTGGGCGTAATTCTGACCCGTCCTGAAATATGTATACAAAAAACAACAAGTATATGTATAAAAATGATGGATATGTAAGACGTTATAGTGAGAGTTTTAAACTCAAAGTATTAGCAGAACTTACCAAAGGAAACCATTCCAAAAGACAAATTGCCTTAACTTACGGCATACAATCTAGTACGATAAACGTATGGATTAAAAAATATGACCGTAAAGATTTAATGAACACCCGTGTAACCGTGCAAACAGACGACGAATTATCCCGTATTAAAGCCCTTCAAAAAGAGCTAAAACAACTCAAAGATCTTCTTATTAAAAAGGATCTAGATAAACTTGTGAATGATAGTTATCTTGAAGTAGCTGCTGAAAATCTTGGCTATAAAAATGTTGAAGAATTAAAAAAAAACTTAAACATAAAGCCTTAATGAAAATAGCACCGATTAATAGAAAAAAAAGAAGGTACGCCATCGCTACTATTTGTAATGCTTTCGAGTTAAAAAGAGATGCTTATTACAAATATCAAAAAAGGTTTGTTCTTAAAAAACAAATAGAACAAAATGTAATAATGCTTGTTAAAAAAAGCAGGAAAACATTACCCAGAGAAGGTACTAGAAAGCTAATGAAATCCTTACATAATGATTTTAGGAAACAGAATATAAATATAGGTAGAGACCAGTTATTTAGAATCTTAAAAGAAAATAATTTGTTAATTAGAAGGAAAAAATATTCTTCTAAAACAACCAACTCTTACCATCGTTTTTATAAATATAAAAATATCATAAAAGACCTGATCATTAATAGACCTAACCAAGTTTGGGCTTCGGATATTACCTATATAAGAACTATAAATGGATTTTGTTATTTAGCACTTATTACTGATATGTATTCAAGAAAAATAGTAGGCTATGATATTAGTGATAGTTTAGAACTTAAAGGCTGTGTTAGAGCTTTAAATAAAGCTATTTATCAAACTAAAAATACCGAAGAAATCATACATCATTCTGATAGAGGAATACAATATTGTAGCAATGTTTATACTCAAATTTTGAAAAGAAAAAAGATACAAATCAGTATGACCCAAGAAAATCATTGCTACGAAAACGCAATGGCCGAAAGAGTTAACGGAATTTTAAAAGATGAATTCTTCCTCGACCAAACATTTACAAATATCAATCACGCCAAAAAAGCAACAAAAAATGCAATCAAATTATATAATAATAAAAGATTACATTTATCTTTAGATTATAAAACACCTAATTACGTGCACAAAAATGTAGCATAAATTTTAATAATTAACTGTAGCCCTATTTTAGGACGAGACACTGTTAATTCATCTAAATAATTAAAAACTAATTCAATATTCTTACTGTGATTTGTTAGCTTCTTTTTGATTTCTTCAATGTCAAGTTTTAAATTTAGATTGTCTATGATTGCTTCTCGCATTTCAATAAAAATCTCTATTATTTTAACACTCATTGTTGTTGCTCGTTCACTTCTTAAAACATTTGCAAGCATCATTACTCCGTGTTCTGTAAATACTTTTGGTAAAAATGACGAGAATTTTAAGTTTTTAAGGTGGTTGCAATTTGCAACCACCTCTTTTTTTTCTGCTTCTGTAAGTTCAAACATAAAGTTAGAAGGAAAACGATTTATATTTCTATTTACTTGCTGATTTAATCTTTTTGTAGTTACTCCATAAAGTTCTGCAATATCACTATCTATCATTACTTTATAATCTCTAATTAGTAATATTCTACTTGCTATTAATTCGTTTGGAACTAATGGTTTTCCGTTATTATTTTCGCTCATTTTATACTATAATTTCTGTTTGTAAAAATAGGTTTTTATTTGGAGGTCACAATTTGTGACCTCCAAAAGTGCGATACCTAAATCATAGGATGATATTTATCTATATCACTTTGTAAATCTTCTAATTTATTGACTAAATAAGTTTCTGTACTGCTTATATGTTTGTGTCCTGCCATATATTGAACTTGTCGTAAATTGTATATTCCCAACCAATGTGTTATTACTGAAGCACGTATTTGTCTAAAGTTTTGGAACTTTTTATTTTGCTTTCGTAATGTTTCTGCAAAACGTTTCCAGTTATCGTTTCCGAAGTTACTTTTTCCTTTGCTTATAAATAATTGATTACTTTCTTTATTGGATAGTTTTAAGAGTTCTAATCGTGTTTTTAGTTGGTATTCCATCAAGTCCATTATTTGATATGATTTTAATTCTAAACTTCTTTCTGCTCCTTTTTTATCGCCTTGTATATAGATTTTTCCTTCTCGTAATTGCAAACCTTTTAAAGTAAGTGTATCTATTTCTTTAGTGGTTAATCCTTGATAAATCAATAATCCTAATGCTACTTTATTTCGTTTTCGTGTGAGTAAATGTACTTGCCACCAATTTCTATTATTTCGCTTGTCATCTTCATTTGGGACTTGATAATCATTGTACAACTTTTCTAATGCTATTAGTGTAAATATATCGTGTAATTTCTTGGTGTGTGTTCCTCTTAATTTTATATGTTTTGCAGGATTGTTAATGCGTTTATTGTGTAATATTTGCCAATTAAAATAATGTTTTAGAGCAATTAAATTATGACTTCTTGTAGCATTACATAATCCTTTCTTTTGTAAATAATATAAGTATGCTGTGAGTTCTTTTGTAGTTGTATTTTCTACTTCTGTATTGTCTTTATCTAACCAACTTATAAAATTTAATACTTTGGTATTGTAGCGTTTAATAGTGGTACTGCTTAATTCTTTACTTTCTAAAAATTGTTTAAAGCTGTTCATTGTTTTGGTCTATTAAGTGCGTGTAAATCTGTGTACTTTCTAAACTACTATGTCCTAAAAAGCGACTGATTTTATTTAATGGCATTCCTGCTTGCAATAAATGAGTAGCAATACTATGGCGTAAATTATGAAGCGTTAAATGTTTGTTCTGTAATTCTATATTATCTACTTGTAATTGCAGTAATTTTAATCGTGTATATAAAGTTCCTCCAGTCATTGGTTTTGAAGTAACACCAATAAACAAACGACTTTCTTTTTTGCTTTTTGCCAATATTGGTCTGTAATCATAAATGTATTCTTCTAATATTTTTGCACTCTGTTTACTAAATGGTACAAAACGTTCTTTGTAGTTTTTACCTTTTCTAACGTGTAAAATACGTCTGTCTAAATTGATGTCATTTAGCTCCAAATGAGTTCCTTCATTTCTTCGTAATCCACAACCATAAAAAACGGTTAAAATGGCTCTATCTCTTGCTTGTAATATTTCTTGTCGTTGGTTCTCGGTATCTCTATAGGTTACTTTATAAAGTAGTTGTATATCTTCTTTTGATAGTACGGTGATGTCTTTGGTATTGAGTTTTAATAAAGGTATTCCAAGATTCGGAACATTACGAACGCCTTTATGATGTAAGTACTCTAAAAACTTTTCGATAGCCTGTAAATGCTTGTTGATGTAATTATTACTTAATCCGCCACCACGTCTTAAATTGCTTCTGTTATAGATGTAATTGTAATAGTTTTTAATATGTTGATGTTGTAAATTATGGATATGATTTATTCTGTTGTTTTCCAAGAAGTGTAAAAATTCTCTAACGATATTCGGCATATTGTAAACACTCATTGGGTTGTAACCTAAAATATCCAACCATTCTTTAAAACCGATTTCTAAATGTTGGTAACTGCTATTTTTTAAGATTAAATTTTTCATCCCTTATGTCCATTTTTTAGATTTCTTGCGATTTAGATTTAACTGATTGATTTTGTGTGTGATATTTCGCAAAAAAGACACTTGCGAGTTATTTGCGACTTGCGTTTTATTTCTTCTTTATTTTCTGTAAAGCCTTGTCTAATACGGTTTCTATATCTTTTTGTAGCTTATCGTAATCTTTAGTTATTAGCAATTCAAACGTATAACTTCTTGTCTTTTTATTAGTATTTCGCTTGATGTAACCTAACAGTTGTAATTGCTTATTGTAATTCCGTAATGTACTTTCTTTGATACGTAATTGTGTTCTTATTTCTAATCCTGTAAAGTCAGAGCCTGACACGCCTTTTTTTCTTTTTCTTTCTTTTAAATACGTTTTTAGCAACTCTAAATAGTTTCTCGTTGCTCCATTGAGTTCATCACTCTTTCGTAATAAGGTTTCTTTTAAAAGTTGGTTGGCTATTTCAATATCTTGTATAGTTACTTCTATATATTCTTCGCCTGTTTCTGTATCGTATTTCTTTTCTCTTTGTAGTTGATAATAATAGGTTACAGCTTCTATAAATTGTAAATAATGTGAGTTCGTTCTACGGGGTTTAAATACAGATTGTGGTAGTTTTAAATGCTCTGCAAACGGATTAATAATTCTAATGGGTTTTAAAAAGCGTTGTACATTTTGTAAAAATTCTTGTATTTCTCTTTGTTTGTGTGTATCTATTTTTCCAGCAGATACTCGACGTTGGTATTCCATTATGAGTTCGTCTTGTGCTTTACTTTCGTCCAAGTAGAGTAGGAAGCTCCTGTTTGCATTGTCCTCATAAATTTGCTCCTTTGTGGTGCATCCTGCTACACAAACAGGACCTTCAACAATTAAATGTATGGTTTTGGTTTTTCCGTTGCTGTCTTTTCTAACTATGGTTTTTACAATTCGCTTTTTAGTTTGTAGTTCTCGTAACGGATAAAGCGCATTTAATAATCCGTCTAAATCTTCAATAACAATGACTTTGTATTTTAAATCTGTTTTACCAAAATAATAAAAGGCATTATCACTTAAAGTGGTAATGTTTATAATATCTTCTTGTGGTATGCACTCACTTATTTTTTCTTGTAAATGGGTTTTTCCCGTTCCCGAAGCTCCAAAACTTATAACGTGTAAAGGTTGTTCTTGCTTACGTTTTGTCATTATTAAATACATTATTTGACGATTTACCACTTCGCCAATAACTCCAGATTGTTCTATTAGCTTGTCTGTATTTTCTAATAGGTTTGGGTCGAGTAAAAAATCTTTTACTGTTTTTTCCTCTTTTGTTGTAAGCTGTTTTACTTTGGGTTTTAAATTCTCTGTTTGTTCTTTTATCTTTTCAAGTCTGTATTTTTCCAGTTCTTCTGTAAGCTCTGATAATGAAGCTGCTATTATTGACGTGCCTATTTCTAACTTTTCTGCAATCCTTCTTATAAATTTCTCTAATTGTGTATCGTTGTATAAATCTAAATTATGTCTTACTGGTGGTCTGCTACTTTCTTGTAACTGTACTTTTATGGTTACTCGCATTCTGTCTAATCCCTCTAACTTTATACCTCCTAAAATTGTGAGTTGTAAAATATCATTCTCGTAAATTAATTGGTCTGGGTTGTCTGCGTTAAAGTTTGTAGCCATTGTTAATAATTTTATTTTCTGAATGATTATTCACAAAACTATATAATTATTCAGACACAAACAAGAACTAAACCATTTGTTTCTGATGTTTACTTCATATATATTTGTCCTTTATAGCTTTTACACCCTGTAAAACTGAACAATAATGGACTTTGGAAGTAAAATAACATTAGTACGTAAACAAAAAAAACTATCTCAAAGTGAGTTGGGTAAACTTGCTAATGTGTCTGGTGATATTGTAGGTAAGTACGAGCGTAACGAAATGAAGCCATCTATTGATACTGCACATAGATTAGCTAATGCTCTTAATGTTACGTTAGATTATTTGGTGGGCGATAGCGATACCGTTCTTTTTGATAAAGATATTACCAAACGCATGGAAGCTATTATTAATATGGAAAGTGAAGATAAAAAAGCACTCTTTAAAATTCTTGATGCTTATATTAGAGATACTAATGCTAAAAAAACTTATTCATAAAAAAAGAGCCGATTAAGGCTCTTTTAAATCTTTTATAAAAATATCTAATTCTTTACTTTCATACAAATCAATACATTTCGCTATTGTTAAATTAGCATTGACTTTACTTTTATATTTTGCTTTAGCTTTTTTCAAATATTCATCAATAAAATCAATTGCTTTTTCATAGTGTTCTATATCATAATTTCCCATTTGAACATACATTCCTGCACTTCCTTCTGCTCTCAAAAGGGAATCTTTAATAGGAACACCTTTATACATACATTGACATAGAACATATTTTTTAAAATTGCTTTTTTCTACATCAACAATTTTAATCTTATCTTGAGCCTTACAACTTAAGAGAACAAAACATAAAATAATAAATAATAAATGCTTCATAAGTTTATTTAGTTATCCATAATTTTCCAACACCATTTGATAAGTAAAAACTAGGCGAATAGTTTCCACCCAATCTATTACTACCATCCCATAAAGTTCCGTGTCCAGTAGCATCACTCCAAGTTCCTCTCGTGTCATAAATAATAACACCTGTATGTCCTTTAAAATGATTAGGGTCTGAACTAATAATACTAGGAGGACCGTATGTAGCTGTTAAATGTTTTTCTAAAGCCACAACCCTAAATATATACCAAGCTGTCTTACCTTCACTTGAAGATGTCTGTCCTTGAATATAAGGTATGCTTGCGCCTGATTTATTAAGTGTATGGCTCACTCTACAAGCACACGTATTGGAAAAATTCCAGCATCAATATTTTGCTCTACACGACCACCAACCATATCTCCAAATTGGTCATTTGTAATTCCCCCTCCAGGATAATCACTACCGTATTTAGGATAATTACTTTCTAAATCAGAAAAAGAAGGTAGAGTATTTGGTCTATTAATTGCAGTAGCTCCGTATTTATTAATGAATTGGTCATATTTCCCTATAACTGCACTAGAAGCCTGTAAACTAAGTATATTATTCCAATCACTTAAATCTGTAACTTTTACTAATTGGTCTTTACCATCATCCACGTGTACGCGAGTAGTATTCCCTTTGCTGTCAGTATATTCGTAATCTGTAAAGAATTTTCCGCCATCAGGGTCAACTCCATTAATTGGGTTATTACCCATTCCCAAATAAGGGGAACTATATTGTCCTGCTGGGTCAGTAGTTAGCCAACGACCTATACGACTATCCCACAGTCGTAACTCAAACGCTTCCTTCCCAGTTTCAGGGTCTTTTTCTTGTCCTTGATACGCATATCTATACGGTTCTCCATTTACAATTTGTCTATTCGGCATTGGCATCCCAAAGGAAAAGTAATCTAATGCATTTTTTTTGGTAGTTTGCTCTTTTTTAACCGGTATCTCCTTGTAGAGATAAAAATATTGATATGTACCGGTGCTTGCTGTCATAGCCGATGCTAAGATATAAATTTTTTTTGATTGATGATTGGTTAATTAGTTATTGGTTAGTAATTCCTGGCCCCCGAAGCCCAGCCGTTTTACCAAACTGCCTCTGTTCTTCGGGGACTCCCTTATCCTCCTATTTATACATAATTTGCATTCTAATACAAGTTCAAGCGTTAATATTTGATTGGTTTTTCTCTTGTAAGTTATAATGTAAATTATGTAAAATACTCCCATTCGCCTGACTTCCAACGCTCACTTCTGAACTTCAATTAATGTTTTTAGATTTGATTGTAAAAGATTATGAAGACTAACGCACTTCGTTTGTTTCATTCCGATAATAGTTGAAAATCCTACGCTTTGCCAACCTCTTTTTCAACTATTATCGGAACGTTTTCAGAGGAAGCAAACGTTTTAAAAAGATGAAGATTTTGGCGAGGCTGGATTTCGAGCGCAAAGGCAATCTTCAGCTTTTTAAAATGATAGAGGTTTTGCGACGATTGAGCAAAATAATTAACGTTCGTAGTGCGCTGGCAGTAGCGTTGGCAAAAAGCGTGGGAAGTGCGGATATTTTACATAATAGCAGTTATAGCTACTAAAATATAATAACTCGGCGTTAGCGTACCATTGAAAGGATTTTTGCTACTATAACTACTATTATGTAACTTAGCTTTGGGTCATTTTTAGGGCAAATTTTTTGTTTTTTACTCTGGCAACAGCTCTTTACTTTTTTAAGATTACCGCTTCTTTAAATAACTAAATTTTCTTAAAAAAGTAATGTGCTGTTTGTGTGTCGGGGTACAAAAAATGTGACCTAAAAATGACATCGGCGGTGGGGAACGGAACAAAACCAAAGACAGGGGGTTTTGAGGAACGAAAAAACTGGGTTGGTTTTGTGTGGGGTTTATTATTTCTCGTAAAAAACAAGCCCTAACTCTTCTACTTTTTTAAATTCAATATCAGAAGTAATTAAGGGTAAATCTAAATACAATGCTGTCGCAATAATAATACTATCTGGAAGTTTGGTATGATACGCTTTTCGGATTCTTATGGTCTCCTGTTTTACTGCATTGTTTATGGTTATCGTTTTGCATTGTGATACAAACTCATTGATGATTTTTTCTTCTTTAACCGTAATGCCTTTATAAGCCAATAATTCTAACTCTGTAATGACAGAAATATATAATTGTTTTGCATTTAGTAATTCGGCTAATGTTTCATCTCCATTTAATAAATAGAGAATAATATTAGTATCTAAAAATAACTTACTCCCATTCATTACGTAACTCTCTTTGTGTGCTTAAAGCATCTTTTTTTAAGTTTATTTTCCCAAGGTATTTATAGACATCAACACCTTTTGGTTTTAGCTCTTTAGTTAAATTCTCTAATATATTTTTGATGCTTTTTTTAGTTGCACCTTGTTTTAAGGTTGTTACCATAATATTGTATTTTTATTATAACAAAGATAATTTTTTATTATCTATTTACGAACTTATAAATTCCATTCTTAACTAAAAGGATGATAAATATTAATTGTTTTATGTAAACTTTCTAAATCGTCTTGCTGATAACGTTCTGTCGAACTTATATATCTGTGTCCTGCTAAATATTGAACTTTTCTTAAATTGTGTTGCTTCAACCAACTCACAATTACACTTGTTCTTATTTGCTTTAGATTGATAAATTTATGATTGATTTTCTTTAACTCTTTTACCATTTTAGCTAAACTATTGTGCAATTTTAAACTGCTACCTAATGGTAAAAATAACTGTTCAGTTTCCTTACTGGTTTGTTCTAAAATCTGTGGTCTAATTTCATGAGTATATTCCATCAGCTCCATCAATTGCCAAGGTTTTAATTCTAAGATTCTTCCGTTGCTTTTTTTAGTTCCTAATAGATCTATTTTTCCTTTGTATAATTGTATATTTTCTACTTTTAATTGCTGTAAGTTTTGTGTGGTTAAACCTTGATAAACTAATAATCCTACAATTATTTTATTTCGTTTTCTTGCTAATAAATTTCCGTTTTCAGTTTGATAAGAATAATACAAATCTTCTAACTCATCTGACGTTAAAATATGATGTACGACTTCTTTTTTTACACCTTTGATATTGATGTTTTGAATACTGTTTTCTTGTCTGTAATTTTCTTCTGTGAGATAATTGAAGTAGATTTTTAAATTACTTACATAGCCTTTTAAGGTTCGTGGTTTTAACTTTCTTTCTCTTAAAGTTTCTATGTATTTTAAAAAGGTTTTATAATCTATGGTTTCTGCGGTTGTTCCATACTTTACACACCATTCAGTAAATTGGCTTTGGGTTTTTAGGTATGTTGGAATACTCCCCGTTGTATAACCGTTTTTCTCTAAATAGTTCTTGTACAGCGGTGAGCCACCGCAGGCAATTATTTTCTCTTGCTCCATGGTTGTTTGGGTATATTTTCGAATTTCATATCACTTGGTATTGCCAAGATATGTGTGTAAATCTGCGTAGATTCTAAAGATGCATGTCCTAAAAAGGTGCTAATGTGTTCTATAGCTGCACCTTGTTCTAATAAATGGGTTGCAATACTGTGTCGTAAACTATGAAGTGTAATATTTTTTTCTTGCAAATCTTTATTACCAGTTGCATCTATGATGCACTTTAACCTGTTCGCAAAACTCATTCCTTGTAAACGTGTTCCTCTGTAATTTAAAAACAAAGCTTCGCTTTCTTTGTGATTTTTAAATTGGATTCTAAAATCAAAAATGTATTCTTCTAATATATTCAAACTATGCCTGTTTGCGGGTACTATCCGCTCTTTGTAGTTCTTTCCTTGTCGTACAAATAAACGTTGTTTATCAAATAGAATGTCATTGATATTTAAGTGTACAACTTCATTTCTACGCAAACCACAACTGTAAAAACAAACCAATAAAGCTTTATCTCTTTGTTGTAACTTTTCTTCTTCGTGACTAAATTCTGTTGCTTGGAATAATTGTTTGATTTCTTGTAAAGTACACACACTTAAACTGTCTCTATTGTTTTTTGTTTCGCTTTTTAAGTGAATATTAATTCCTTTGTGGTTGTGTTCTTTTAAATATTCTCTAAACTTGAATAAGGTTTGTTGATGCTTGTTTAAATAACCGTTACTTAATCCGCCGTTTTTTCTTTGGTTTGGTCGTTCTTGTAAGTACTTATAATAATCGGTTACGTGTTGTGTTTGAATATGACCCAGTTCGTTGATATGATTGTTTTCCAGATAATAAAAAAACTCTTTTAAATGATTGGGTAAATTGTAAACGGTGGTTTCTGCATAGCCTAAAACATCTAACCACGCCTTAAAGGCAAGTAATAATACTTTGTAACTGTGGTTTTGTAATTTTAATTTTTTCACTTTTTTTAGTTGGGTATGTGTTTTTTAAGGTTTGGTAGCGAAGTGAGTTTAATTTGCTTTTATTCAGTTATTTAACTTCGCTATTTTATTGATGGCGAACCTATGACGAAGTAGCGAGGTTTATTTGTGTGATGCAATTACCTAAAGCGTTTTTAATCAAGGTTTTTAATTCTTTATACTCATCAACATTTACAATCTCAAAATGATATAATTGTCCTTTTTTACCTTTCACTTTTTTGATGTAATCTTCTGCTAATAATTGCTTGTTGTAACGTCTTAATGTGGTTTCTTTTACTCGTAGATTTTTACGTATTTCAGCATTATTAAAAGCAGTTTGATTATTCTTTTAGATAATTTTTAAGGCCTTCTAAATGGTTTCTTGTTGCTCCTGTAATGGTGTCACTCTTTCTTAATAAAACTTCTGTAATCAATTCGTTTGCTTCTTGTATATCTTCTATAGTGGTTTCTATATAAGCCCCCTCTAAATCTCCCCCATTAGGAGAGACTTTTTCATATTTAATTTCTCTTTGATATTGTTTATAAAATGTTATCGCTTCTATAAATTGTAAATAATGACTGTTGGTTCTTCGTGGCTTAAATACTGCCGATGGCAGAGATAAATATTCTGCAAAAGGATTAATGACTTTGATGGGCTTTAACACACGCTGTACGTTTTGTAGTTGGCTTTTGGCTTCTAGCTGTTCGCTTTCATCTATTTTGCCTGCACTTATTAAGCGTTGATAATTCATCACTTTAATATCTTGTTCTGCAGACTCATCAATGTAGAGTAAGAAAGAACGATTGGAATTATCCTCGTAAATACTTTCTTGTGTGGTACAACCCGCAACAGACACAGGACCTTCAACAGTCAAGTGAATGGTCTTGCTCTCGCCACGCGAGTCTTTATGAACAACTGTTTTGGTGATGCGTTTTTTAGATTGTAATTCTCTAAGTGGATACAATACAGATTCTGCTCCGTCTAAATCTTCTATTAAAATGAGTTTGTGTTGTAATTCGGTTCTATTAAAATAGTAAAACGCATTGGCGGATAATACGGTAATCTCTATTTTGTCTTCCTCTGGTATCAGTTCTGCTACCTTGCTTTGTAAATGGGTTTTTCCCGCTCCAGAACTTCCTAAACTAATACAGTGTAATGGGTTGTTTGTTTTTCTACTTGTAAATATTAAATACATTAATAATCTATTATCGACTTCGCCAATAACACCAGATTTACCAATTAATTCGTTGGTCTTTTCTAACAGATTTTTAGATTGCAGAAATTTAATAGCTGCTTTTTCTTCTCTTGTTGTGAGCTGTTTTATAAATGGTTTGTGTGCTTCTGTTTTTGATTTTAGAAGTAAAAATCGGTAGTTTTCTAATTCATGAGTTAGTTCTTGGAGGCATCGCCTCACGATGCTTGTCCCAATTTCTAAGCGTTCTGCACATTTACGCACTAATTTTTCTACTAAATTATCGTTGTATAAATCGATGCTTTGTCTTAAAACAGTGTGTGCTTTTAGTTTTTGTATGGATAACGTTACTCTTAGGGTGTCTAATTTATTGGTTTTTATCCCGCCTAAAATGTGGAGCTCTAATGCTTTTGTGGTGTAATTGTAGTTGTAAGAATTGGAAGTGTCTAACATTGTTAAAAAGTTTATTTTCTGACTTATTTATCACAAAACTAAAACATTTATCAGATTTAAACAAGGCTTATTTGTCTTTGTTGTGATAATAATATCATATATATTTGCTTAAACCTTATTATATATAGCATTTTAAAGACTTTTAAGTATGAATTTAGCAGGACAATTATCTAAGTTACGTAAGCATAAAAAATTATCTCAAAATGATTTGGGTAAAAAAGCAGGTACTTCTGGAGATCTTATCGGACGTTATGAAAGAAACGAAGTAAAACCATCGATTGAAGTGGCTTCTAAAATTGCAGATGTACTTGAAGTCTCGCTAGATTTATTAATTGGTAAAACTACTGTAGAAGTTGACCATAGTATCTTAAAACGTGTTTTAGAAGTACAACAGATGGAACAAGTGGATAAAAACCATATTCTTTATACTTTAGATGCTCTTATTAAAGCGACTAAACTTAAATCTATTGCATAAAAAAACTACCCCTAATTTAGCTTAGAGGTAGTTTCTTTTATTTGCCGATAAGTACTTGTTTAAAATAGCAAGCGGAATAAACCCTAGTTTTACAAGTACTAACAAATTTTATTGCTTCAAAAAACTAGAATACACCTCTTTTATAAGGGTTTAATGTTTTTGTAAATTGCTAACAATCAATAACAAACTTCGTTTGTTTTTCATAAGCACCCGTTTGAACCATTACCCAATTAAGGCTCTTTACATTTTTTTAGGATATTTCTATATCATCTAAATAAGAAAGGATGTAAGACTTTTTATAACTATCATCTTCTTTTAATAAAATTATTTTCAGCTGTTTTAATTGCTCAATATTCAAAACACCACATTGAACATACAAGTAGAAATGTGGAAGGTAAAAGTTGTCTCTATTTATATAGTTATGCATATTCTCTTTATGAGAACATTCAGAATATGTACTTAAATCATCTATATATACTTTCCAAAATTGTAATTCTTCATTATTAGGGTAATTTTTAAAAGCATCATTAAATAATTTTTCTATTTCCGTTGTAAAATTTGATATCTCATTTTCTGTAAATATTTTTTCTGTTACACAAAATGATTCAAGACCATAATCAAAAGAAATATTCCAAAAAAGAAGAATTAAATTTATGTAATCATTTTCAGAATGATTCTTAAAACTTATGTTATTTCGGTATAAATCAACAGATTCTTTTATATTAATTTCTTCTAACATCATTTTGGTATTGAATTAACCCCTGCATTTGTAATTTTTCCACCTATAGTTTCTACCCATACTTGTTTTCCACTTCTAAAAGTTTTGTGAAAGGTTTCAACACCTGCTTTAATTTTATGTGCGTTGGTGGTTTTTACTAAATTATTACTGTTTGAAGCAACATTTTTAAATAAATTTAAAAATCTATTTTGAGATTGTACTGTTTTAGGATTAACGTGTCCAGCTGAATTCCTAAATATGTGTTTGAGAGCATTAGGATTTCGTAAGAATTTCAATAAATTAAGAGCTCCTTTACCTCCTATTAAATCCATTGCCCCAACACCATACGTAGGCTCAACAACTTTTAACTGCACATATTGTGGTTCGAATCCTGTAAATTCATACTTCTCTGCAAACCTCTTAACATCCTGATAATGAGCCCAACCTTTATCCATAAATTGGAACCTCTCATAATTGGTAAGATTACTAAATGATGTTCCTCCATTTGCAAAAATTTCACTTTGGCTCATTCCTTGAGTAAAATCACCATCATAAATGATAGCTTCTCCTTCCCAACCATATTCGTCAAAACCTCTAAAAGTACCATCAGAACCATAAATAGGATTTTCTTCTGTACTTCCACCATCTGGGTCAATAAGTCTAATTGGATTATTTCCCATTCCTAAATAAGGACTAGCAAATTCATGTTTAGGATCCGTAGTCAACCACCTACCAATTCTACTATCCCAAAGCCTTAATTGAAACGCCTCCTTCCCGGTCTCAGAGTCTTTTTCCTGCCCTTGAAAACTGTATCTGTACGAACTTAACACATTTTTAGAAGCAGTTTTGTCATTTTTACTATGAACTACTTTTAAAAAAATTGAGTTTTTATATGTAAGCTGTTTGCATCCCATTTGAACTTACAATATATAAACTTCTAATGAATTCCACGCTCCAAAAATCCAGTATTTTCGTATCTCAAAAACCTCTGTATTTTCTCCGCTTCCTTTTCCTCGATATTGTAACATAAAACGGGTTATAATACAGTCGCTTAAATCCTTACTTCGCCCAAACTGTAAGTTATAACCAGTTTTATGTTAAATACTCCCTTTCTCATTTCTTCCATCGCTTTTGCTTACTCGGACGAAGACTAACGCCTTTCAGTTGTTTCATTTTAAAACTTGTCGATTTTCCTCGCTCCAACATCCTCTAAATCGGCAAGTTTTAAAACGTTTTATTTTTGGTGGAAAAAGAGGTGGCTGATGCGTGGATTTTCCACCAAAAATAAAATGACTTGTTTTTCACACAGTTTGCGATAGCAAAAAATTAAATAGCATTCGTAGTGCGTGAGCGTTGGAAGTAGCGTAGGCATTGGCAGAAGTGGCTGCAAAAAGCGTGGGCGATGCTGGCTATTTTACATAATTTACATTATAACTACGGCTTTGGTTTTTCGAGCGTTGGCGGATGTTGGCAGTATTATAATGCCAATTATGTAACTTAGCTTGGGGTAATTTTTATGGCAGATTTTTTGTTTTTGAGCGTTGGCACAGCTTTTTGTGATTGTGAGGAACGAGCAACTTACAAAGTGCTGTTTGTGTGTTGGCTTACAAAAACTGTGACTTAAAAATTATTTTGGCGGTGGCGAGCGGAACAAAACAAAAAGCAGAGGATTTTGAGGAACGAAAAAACTGGATTTTGTTTTGTGGGGATTTTACTTTCTATCTTTTTTATAACCTATTTGAGTTCGTGGTTTTTCGTTTTCTTTCTTATCTGTTAATTCATCTAAATAATTAAAAACTAATTCAATATTCTTACTGTGATTTGTTAGCTTCTTTTTGATTTCTTCAATGTCAAGTTTTAAATTTAGATTGTCTATGATTGCTTCTCGCATTTCAATAAAAATCTCTATTATTTTAACACTCATTGTTGTTGCTCGTTCACTTCTTAAAACATTTGCAAGCATCATTACTCCGTGTTCTGTAAATACTTTTGGTAAAAATGACGAGAATTTTAAGTTTTTAAGGTGGTTGCAATTTGCAACCACCTCTTTTTTTTCTGCTTCTGTAAGTTCAAACATAAAGTTAGAAGGAAAACGATTTATATTTCTATTTACTTGCTGATTTAATCTTTTTGTAGTTACTCCATAAAGTTCTGCAATATCACTATCTATCATTACTTTATAATCTCTAATTAGTAATATTCTACTTGCTATTAATTCGTTTGGAACTAATGGTTTTCCGTTATTATTTTCGCTCATTTTATACTATAATTTCTGTTTGTAAAAATAGGTTTTTATTTGGAGGTCACAATTTGTGACCTCCAAAAGTGCGATACCTAAATCATAGGATGATATTTATCTATATCACTTTGTAAATCTTCTAATTTATTGACTAAATAAGTTTCTGTACTGCTTATATGTTTGTGTCCTGCCATATATTGAACTTGTCGTAAATTGTATATTCCCAACCAATGTGTTATTACTGAAGCACGTATTTGTCTAAAGTTTTGGAACTTTTTATTTTGCTTTCGTAATGTTTCTGCAAAACGTTTCCAGTTATCGTTTCCGAAGTTACTTTTTCCTTTGCTTATAAATAATTGATTACTTTCTTTATTGGATAGTTTTAAGAGTTCTAATCGTGTTTTTAGTTGGTATTCCATCAAGTCCATTATTTGATATGATTTTAATTCTAAACTTCTTTCTGCTCCTTTTTTATCGCCTTGTATATAGATTTTTCCTTCTCGTAATTGCAAACCTTTTAAAGTAAGTGTATCTATTTCTTTAGTGGTTAATCCTTGATAAATCAATAATCCTAATGCTACTTTATTTCGTTTTCGTGTGAGTAAATGTACTTGCCACCAATTTCTATTATTTCGCTTGTCATCTTCATTTGGGACTTGATAATCATTGTACAACTTTTCTAATGCTATTAGTGTAAATATATCGTGTAATTTCTTGGTGTGTGTTCCTCTTAATTTTATATGTTTTGCAGGATTGTTAATGCGTTTATTGTGTAATATTTGCCAATTAAAATAATGTTTTAGAGCAATTAAATTATGACTTCTTGTAGCATTACATAATCCTTTCTTTTGTAAATAATATAAGTATGCTGTGAGTTCTTTTGTAGTTGTATTTTCTACTTCTGTATTGTCTTTATCTAACCAACTTATAAAATTTAATACTTTGGTATTGTAGCGTTTAATAGTGGTACTGCTTAATTCTTTACTTTCTAAAAATTGTTTAAAGCTGTTCATTGTTTTGGTCTATTAAGTGCGTGTAAATCTGTGTACTTTCTAAACTACTATGTCCTAAAAAGCGACTGATTTTATTTAATGGCATTCCTGCTTGCAATAAATGAGTAGCAATACTATGGCGTAAATTATGAAGCGTTAAATGTTTGTTCTGTAATTCTATATTATCTACTTGTAATTGCAGTAATTTTAATCGTGTATATAAAGTTCCTCCAGTCATTGGTTTTGAAGTAACACCAATAAACAAACGACTTTCTTTTTTGCTTTTTGCCAATATTGGTCTGTAATCATAAATGTATTCTTCTAATATTTTTGCACTCTGTTTACTAAATGGTACAAAACGTTCTTTGTAGTTTTTACCTTTTCTAACGTGTAAAATACGTCTGTCTAAATTGATGTCATTTAGCTCCAAATGAGTTCCTTCATTTCTTCGTAATCCACAACCATAAAAAACGGTTAAAATGGCTCTATCTCTTGCTTGTAATATTTCTTGTCGTTGGTTCTCGGTATCTCTATAGGTTACTTTATAAAGTAGTTGTATATCTTCTTTTGATAGTACGGTGATGTCTTTGGTATTGAGTTTTAATAAAGGTATTCCAAGATTCGGAACATTACGAACGCCTTTATGATGTAAGTACTCTAAAAACTTTTCGATAGCCTGTAAATGCTTGTTGATGTAATTATTACTTAATCCGCCACCACGTCTTAAATTGCTTCTGTTATAGATGTAATTGTAATAGTTTTTAATATGTTGATGTTGTAAATTATGGATATGATTTATTCTGTTGTTTTCCAAGAAGTGTAAAAATTCTCTAACGATATTCGGCATATTGTAAACACTCATTGGGTTGTAACCTAAAATATCCAACCATTCTTTAAAACCGATTTCTAAATGTTGGTAACTGCTATTTTTTAAGATTAAATTTTTCATCCCTTATGTCCATTTTTTAGATTTCTTGCGATTTAGATTTAACTGATTGATTTTGTGTGTGATATTTCGCAAAAAAGACACTTGCGAGTTATTTGCGACTTGCGTTTTATTTCTTCTTTATTTTCTGTAAAGCCTTGTCTAATACGGTTTCTATATCTTTTTGTAGCTTATCGTAATCTTTAGTTATTAGCAATTCAAACGTATAACTTCTTGTCTTTTTATTAGTATTTCGCTTGATGTAACCTAACAGTTGTAATTGCTTATTGTAATTCCGTAATGTACTTTCTTTGATACGTAATTGTGTTCTTATTTCTAATCCTGTAAAGTCAGAGCCTGACACGCCTTTTTTTCTTTTTCTTTCTTTTAAATACGTTTTTAGCAACTCTAAATAGTTTCTCGTTGCTCCATTGAGTTCATCACTCTTTCGTAATAAGGTTTCTTTTAAAAGTTGGTTGGCTATTTCAATATCTTGTATAGTTACTTCTATATATTCTTCGCCTGTTTCTGTATCGTATTTCTTTTCTCTTTGTAGTTGATAATAATAGGTTACAGCTTCTATAAATTGTAAATAATGTGAGTTCGTTCTACGGGGTTTAAATACAGATTGTGGTAGTTTTAAATGCTCTGCAAACGGATTAATAATTCTAATGGGTTTTAAAAAGCGTTGTACATTTTGTAAAAATTCTTGTATTTCTCTTTGTTTGTGTGTATCTATTTTTCCAGCAGATACTCGACGTTGGTATTCCATTATGAGTTCGTCTTGTGCTTTACTTTCGTCCAAGTAGAGTAGGAAGCTCCTGTTTGCATTGTCCTCATAAATTTGCTCCTTTGTGGTGCATCCTGCTACACAAACAGGACCTTCAACAATTAAATGTATGGTTTTGGTTTTTCCGTTGCTGTCTTTTCTAACTATGGTTTTTACAATTCGCTTTTTAGTTTGTAGTTCTCGTAACGGATAAAGCGCATTTAATAATCCGTCTAAATCTTCAATAACAATGACTTTGTATTTTAAATCTGTTTTACCAAAATAATAAAAGGCATTATCACTTAAAGTGGTAATGTTTATAATATCTTCTTGTGGTATGCACTCACTTATTTTTTCTTGTAAATGGGTTTTTCCCGTTCCCGAAGCTCCAAAACTTATAACGTGTAAAGGTTGTTCTTGCTTACGTTTTGTCATTATTAAATACATTATTTGACGATTTACCACTTCGCCAATAACTCCAGATTGTTCTATTAGCTTGTCTGTATTTTCTAATAGGTTTGGGTCGAGTAAAAAATCTTTTACTGTTTTTTCCTCTTTTGTTGTAAGCTGTTTTACTTTGGGTTTTAAATTCTCTGTTTGTTCTTTTATCTTTTCAAGTCTGTATTTTTCCAGTTCTTCTGTAAGCTCTGATAATGAAGCTGCTATTATTGACGTGCCTATTTCTAACTTTTCTGCAATCCTTCTTATAAATTTCTCTAATTGTGTATCGTTGTATAAATCTAAATTATGTCTTACTGGTGGTCTGCTACTTTCTTGTAACTGTACTTTTATGGTTACTCGCATTCTGTCTAATCCCTCTAACTTTATACCTCCTAAAATTGTGAGTTGTAAAATATCATTCTCGTAAATTAATTGGTCTGGGTTGTCTGCGTTAAAGTTTGTAGCCATTGTTAATAATTTTATTTTCTGAATGATTATTCACAAAACTATATAATTATTCAGACACAAACAAGAACTAAACCATTTGTTTCTGATGTTTACTTCATATATATTTGTCCTTTATAGCTTTTACACCCTGTAAAACTGAACAATAATGGACTTTGGAAGTAAAATAACATTAGTACGTAAACAAAAAAAACTATCTCAAAGTGAGTTGGGTAAACTTGCTAATGTGTCTGGTGATATTGTAGGTAAGTACGAGCGTAACGAAATGAAGCCATCTATTGATACTGCACATAGATTAGCTAATGCTCTTAATGTTACGTTAGATTATTTGGTGGGCGATAGCGATACCGTTCTTTTTGATAAAGATATTACCAAACGCATGGAAGCTATTATTAATATGGAAAGTGAAGATAAAAAAGCACTCTTTAAAATTCTTGATGCTTATATTAGAGATACTAATGCTAAAAAAACTTATTCATAAAAAAAGAGCCGATTAAGGCTCTTTTAAATCTTTTATAAAAATATCTAATTCTTTACTTTCATACAAATCAATACATTTCGCTATTGTTAAATTAGCATTGACTTTACTTTTATATTTTGCTTTAGCTTTTTTCAAATATTCATCAATAAAATCAATTGCTTTTTCATAGTGTTCTATATCATAATTTCCCATTTGAACATACATTCCTGCACTTCCTTCTGCTCTCAAAAGGGAATCTTTAATAGGAACACCTTTATACATACATTGACATAGAACATATTTTTTAAAATTGCTTTTTTCTACATCAACAATTTTAATCTTATCTTGAGCCTTACAACTTAAGAGAACAAAACATAAAATAATAAATAATAAATGCTTCATAAGTTTATTTAGTTATCCATAATTTTCCAACACCATTTGATAAGTAAAAACTAGGCGAATAGTTTCCACCCAATCTATTACTACCATCCCATAAAGTTCCGTGTCCAGTAGCATCACTCCAAGTTCCTCTCGTGTCATAAATAATAACACCTGTATGTCCTTTAAAATGATTAGGGTCTGAACTAATAATACTAGGAGGACCGTATGTAGCTGTTAAATGTTTTTCTAAAGCCACAACCCTAAATATATACCAAGCTGTCTTACCTTCACTTGAAGATGTCTGTCCTTGAATATAAGGTATGCTTGCGCCTGATTTATTAAGTGTATGGCTCACTCTACAAGCACACGTATTGGAAAAATTCCAGCATCAATATTTTGCTCTACACGACCACCAACCATATCTCCAAATTGGTCATTTGTAATTCCCCCTCCAGGATAATCACTACCGTATTTAGGATAATTACTTTCTAAATCAGAAAAAGAAGGTAGAGTATTTGGTCTATTAATTGCAGTAGCTCCGTATTTATTAATGAATTGGTCATATTTCCCTATAACTGCACTAGAAGCCTGTAAACTAAGTATATTATTCCAATCACTTAAATCTGTAACTTTTACTAATTGGTCTTTACCATCATCCACGTGTACGCGAGTAGTATTCCCTTTGCTGTCAGTATATTCGTAATCTGTAAAGAATTTTCCGCCATCAGGGTCAACTCCATTAATTGGGTTATTACCCATTCCCAAATAAGGGGAACTATATTGTCCTGCTGGGTCAGTAGTTAGCCAACGACCTATACGACTATCCCACAGTCGTAACTCAAACGCTTCCTTCCCAGTTTCAGGGTCTTTTTCTTGTCCTTGATACGCATATCTATACGGTTCTCCATTTACAATTTGTCTATTCGGCATTGGCATACCAAAGGTATAATAACGGTAAATAACGCATTTTTTGAGAAAAGATACATATTCACTTTTTTGGCGCAAATGATGGAGAAGGGTTTAATGCATCTTTACTTATATCATGTGAACAAAATATCTAAACAAGTCATTTTTATGAGAAATTTTATAAAAAACGAGTAAAAATAGTTTAAAGATTATTTTCTTTTTCATAGATAAGAGAGCTGCTCTGTTATGGAGTGGCTCTCTATTTATATGCTAGTCGGGTTTTGGTATCACGTAATAAGTAGTCTATGAGCAAGTAGGTACTCTGGTTTTTAAATCTAATTTTTTACAATTTCATTTTGAGGTGCTAATCTTAGGGAGTTCAACACATTTAAAGCTTCATTTATATACATATCTTTTGTTAGGTTTTTATGCCATCGCTCTCTTTTTAGTTTTAAATCCTCATTACTGGACAGTAGCACTAATTCATATTTAGGAGAGTTAAAAGTCAAATTTGAACTAAATTCAAAAACAGCATCAAACTTTTTTGTGTCTGCTTCTTTAACAGTTACATCTTTTACATAATCTCTATAATTTAAAGAATAGCTGGTATCATCTTGTTCTTGCTTTAACCATTTGGCGTATTCGTTTATTAATTTAAAATTGATACTGCTCGCAATCCTTTCTTTACTTTCATTTACAACATCTGAAAAATTGTCGTAAGAATTCGTTTTTACATAACTGGCTTGTGGTACTTTGTCCCAAGGCAGTGCTCCTTCCATATCACGTTCTCCAAACTTCATATAACTGTAACGGCTTGGCATGGCAATGTCCGGATAAACACCTTCTACCTGTGTAGATCCCCCATTTATCCTGTAAAATTTTTGAATGGTCATTTTTAAAAAGCCAATGTCTTTTTTGTAGCTTGGATAAAATTGATTCATGGGAATTACCTGCTGTACAGTTCCTTTACCAAAGGTTTGGTTCCCTCCCAAAATAACGGCTCTGTTATAGTCCTGCATGGCGGCAGCTAAGATTTCCGATGCGGAAGCAGAAAGTTCATTTACTAAAATGACCAGTTTTCCGTCCCATTGTATTTTTGGATTTCTATCACTCCTGATAATTGGTTTTTCACCGCGGTATTTCACTTGAACAATGGGTCCTTTATTGATAAACAGTCCGGCGATCTCTACGGCCGTTTTTAGCGAACCACCGCCGTTATTCCTTAAATCGATGATAAGGCCATCTACATTTTCTGCTTTTAACCTTTCAATTTCTTTTTCCATGTCTTTGGCAGAATCTCTTGTAGTAATATCGGAAAAATCAATATAGAATTTCGGGAGGTCTATCACCCCATATTTTTTACCATTTTTTGTTACAACAGAAGATTTTACAAACGTTTCTTCCAGTTCTACAACATCTCTAATAATAGAAATTACCTTAGTAGAACCATCCAGCTTTTTTTTAACCGTTAACCTTACTTCCGTGCCTTTAGGGCCTTTTATAAATTTAATAGCATCGTCTAAACGCATTCCTACAATATCCAAGGGCTCTTTTTCTGCCTGCGCAACTTTCAGAATAATATCTCCGGGTTCTAAATCCCCTTGTTTCCACGCCGGCCCTCCGGAAACCAGTTCAACAATATGTGTGTAGATTCCTTTTTTTTGCAAGCGGGCACCAATCCCCTCCAGTTTTCCGGATATATTCTGGTCAAAACGATCTTTAATTCTCGGACTCATATAAGTAGTATGAGGATCAAAACCGCCAACAATACTATTTAAAAAAGTAGAAAACCAATCACTGTGTTCTAATTCTTCAATTCTTTGATAAAGTTCATCCATATTTTTTAGTACTTCGGCTCTGACCTCTTCTTCCAAAGTCTTAAATGATGCTTTTTTATAGTTGTTGTCCTTTTGGTATTTTTCTTCTTGTAATTTTTCTTTTTCCTGAATTTTACTTATGACCTGTAATTTTAACTGCTTTCTCCAATAGTCAATTAATTGGTTTTCATTTTCAGCATAAGGGAGTTGTTTAAAATCAACATTAATGGTCTCTTTCTTCTTATAGTTAAAAGGTGCGCCCAGAAGCTTCCCATAGTATTGTTTTGCAGATCTTACTTTTTCAATGAAACGATCATACACAAGGTGATAGAACGATAAATCAACATTTATGATTTGATTGTCTATTCGATACTTATACTTAGAGAATTTTCTAATATCTGCCTGTGTAAAATATCTTTTTGAAGGGTCTAATCCGTCAATAAAACTGTGAAAAACCAGCTCGGAAAAATCATCATCTAAATCCTTTTCTACAAAATGCCCACGTGTTAACATATTTTTTAATACATAGATAATGATCTTATCTTTTTCGGGATCACTAAGAGTAGTTGCATGACCGCTTATTACCACTGATAAGAAGAGTAGTAGAAAAAAGATACTGAGTTTTGTTTTCATAAGTGTCTTACTGATTTTAATGATTACATGTTAGGCCTTGCTAATATACTAAAATGATGCCAGGTTTTTTGAGAATCTGTCTTACTTCTTTTTATAAATACCTCTAAACAACTCCTTGACGATATTACCATCCGTACCAATATGTGTCCATATCTGATGCACAGAGCCATCTTTCTTTTTTGACCATGTTATTTGATGGTAATAAGTACCGTTTTTATTTTTTACAGGATCACTTTTTAAAACCATTTTCCCGTCGATAAAAACACCTTTGAGACGTAAAGAATAGCCCGAATTGTCTACCCATATTTGATTCCAGGTTTTGTCCGGCCTGTTATAGTAATTATAGCTGGTACCTTTGCTTGCACTTGTTTTGGACTCCCAGTTCTCTTGAAGAAGGCAATTATTTTGGAGTTTTACAACCCTGTTGGTACCAATTAATTTATCATCGGTATTATATACATTCCAGGAACCTGCCCAGAAGTTAAATTGAGCATATACCTCCGCATCACATGGGTTTTTGGTACTCTTCTGTGAAACTCCGTATAGCGAAAACAAAAAACATACATATAATGAAAATATTTTTAATAGTTTCATAGTAGGATTGATTAACCGTACAATGTTAACTAAAAAACCTTATAGATAATCTTTATAAAATGTTAAAATGATTTTAGTTTATTTGGCTTATTTTTGTGCTAAATAGTATGTAATAATGAGTAAAAAACCTTTGATTTTGGTTACTAATGACGACGGGATTACAGCTCCGGGGATTCGCTCTTTAATAAGAATTATGAATACTATCGGGGATGTGGTGGTAGTTGCACCTGATAATCCGCAAAGCGGTATGGGGCATGCAATTACAGTAGATAATGTATTACATTGCAATCCGATTACAATAGATGACGGGCCTCAAATAGAATATAGTTGTTCCGGTACTCCTGCAGACTGTGTAAAAATGGCAGTCAATGAAATTTTAAACAGAAAACCGGATTTGTGTGTTTCGGGAATCAATCACGGTTCTAATTCTTCAATTAGTGTCATTTATTCAGGTACTATGAGTGCTGCAGTAGAAGCAGGTATTGAAGGGGTTCCGGCAATTGGTTTTTCGTTATTAGATTTTAAATGGCACGCAGATTTTAAAGCATCTTCCGAGTTTATAAAAAAAATAACAAAAAAGGCTTTGGAGCATGGAATACCGGAAGCTACGGTTTTAAATGTGAACATCCCCAAATTAAAAAAGAAAGAGATTAAAGGGATAAAAATATGCCGACAGGCTAACGGATATTGGAAAGAAGATTTTGACAAGCGTACGAGTCCTTTCGGAAAAGAATATTACTGGTTATCAGGAGAATTTGTCAATAAGGATAAAGGAGAAGATACGGATATATGGGCTTTGGATAACGGATATATATCTGTTGTTCCGGTTCAGTTTGATTTAACGGCACACCATATGATTCAAAAATTAAACTCATGGGATTTATAAAAAAAGAAATAGGCATCGGATTTTTGGTTTCTTTGTTTTCTACGGCTTGCGGTATCTTTTTATATTTACAATATTTCTCTAAATACGGTTTTGAAGCTACATTAAATATGATTGAAGAGGGAAACCTGTATGGGCAGGTATTAGCTTTAGCTGCTTTGCCTAATATATTTGTGTTTTTTGTTTTTTTAAAAAAGAAACAAGACTACAGGGCCAGGGGAGTTCTGATAGCTTCTATTGTAACAGTTTTAACCACTTTTATTTTAAAGTTATTTTAACACGGGAGAATAAAGTTAACACAAATGGTGATGTGCTAAAAATAAAAGCACCACCTGACAATTTCAGGCTCATGAAATACTATATTATAGCTGGTGAGGCTTCCGGAGATTTACATGGTTCGAACCTGATAAAGGCACTGTATAAAAAGGATAAAAATGCCATCATCAGGTGTTGGGGTGGTGATTTAATGGGGGCTACCGGTGCAACTTTAGTAAAGCATTATAAGGAACTTGCTTTTATGGGGTTTTTGGAAGTACTGCTGAATATTTTTACCATTTTTAGAAATATTTCCTTTTGCAAAAAAGACATCATCGAGTTTAATCCCGATGTCATTATTTTTATAGATTATTCCGGGTTCAATTTACGCATTGCAAAATGGGCCAAAGCACAAAACTTCAGAACAAATTATTATATATCCCCGCAAGTTTGGGCATCCAGAGCCGGTAGGGTTCGGAGTATCCAAAGAGATATAAATGCCATGTATGTAATTCTCCCTTTTGAAAAAGAATTTTATCAAAAATACGGGTACCATGTACATTTTGTAGGACACCCGTTAGTAGATGCCGTAACAAACAGGAAGCAGGTAGATGAACAGCTATTTAGAAAAAAATATCAATTATCCGATAAGCCTGTTATTGCATTATTACCCGGTAGTAGAAAACAGGAAATTACTAAAATGCTTTCAGTAATGCTTTCCGTAACAGACATTTTTCAAGATTACGAATTTGTAATTGCAGGAGCACCAAGTCAGCCTTTTTCTTTTTATAAGAATATCATTGGAGATAAAAAGATGTCTTTTGTAAAAGATAAAACACACGATTTGTTAAGTATATCCAGTGCTGCATTAGTAACTTCAGGAACCGCAACTTTGGAGACGGCATTGTTCAAAGTTCCTCAAGTGGTTTGTTATAAAGGAAATGCATTATCATACCAAATAGCTAAGAGAATTATTACGTTAAAATTTATTTCTCTAGTCAATTTAATTATGGACAAAAAAGTGGTAAAAGAATTAATTCAGTATGATTTTACCCGGGAAAATCTTATAAGAGAGCTCTCCCTAATTTTAGATAAAAAACATCAGGAGAAGCTGTTTTTAGATTACTTTGAACTGGAGAAGAGGCTGGGCGGTACCGGAGCTTCCGAAAAAGTTGCCGAACTTATTGTAAAAAATACCTCATAGTAGCTGTTTTAAGTTTGAAAGTTCCAAGTTTGAAAGTTTTGGCAGGTTTTAGATTAGGGTTATAAATTTTCCTTATAACACTATAAATAAAATTTATTATTAAGATCTTTGCAGCATTGATTTGTCGAAAAGTTAGTATTAAAGCTCTCAAAGTTAAAATATAAGTTTTTACACTTTCAAACTTTACAACTTTTAAACTCTTCAACTGTCTTTTTTTAAGAAAATAAAAGTTAAAATAATACAACATAAGTATTTTATAGTATATTTACATGGTTATGAAAAAATTGCTAGACTATTTGCCATTCCATTTCACATTATTCCTCATGTTGGGAATTTTGACTCAGTTTTACTTTAAAGTATGGTCGTTTGGTTTTTACGGGATTATCTATACTGCTCTCATGCTTTTATCTATTTTAGTTATTTTAAAAAAATCAACCTTCTATTTTTTAAGTGCCCGGGCTTTGTTTTTTTATACAGGAATAGTAGCTGTTTATATTCAGGATAATACCAATTACGATTCTCATTATTTAAACCATTTTAAGGAAAAATCGACCGTCATATTAGCAGTAAAAAAAATGGTAACGTCCGGCCATTTTACTAATACATACGAAGCATCTGTTACTCAGGTTGATACTGTAAAAACAAGGGGTGCTATTCTGTTAAACATTCAAAAAGATAGTACAAATAAACGCTTAAAAACAGGTGATTGCATTTTTGTAAAACCAATTATCAAAGAATTAATTCCTCCTTTAAATCCATATCAGTTTCACTATAAATCGTATTTAAAAAAACGAGGAATGACACATCAAATTTTTCTTGAAAAGGATGCATATACCTTGTTAAAAGAAAAACGATTTTCTTTAGAGAAGTTTGCTTCCGAAATAAGAAGTGCCATTCAAAGATCATTAGAGAGCTACCATTTTCAAGAAGATGAACTGGCCGTTATAAATGCCTTGCTATTAGGGCAAAGACAATATATTTCCAAAGAATTAATGGATGATTATTCTCATGCCGGAGCTATTCATATTTTGGCTGTTTCAGGATTACATGTGGGCATTTTATTATGGATGCTATCTTTTGTTTTAAAGCCTTTGGAGCGAATTAAAAACGGAAAAACTATAAAAACGATTTTTCTTATTATACTGCTTTGGGCATTTGCGCTCATCGCAGGACTTTCTGCATCTGTGGTAAGGGCCGTAACGATGTTTACCTTTGTTGCTGCTGCATTGACAATGAACAGGACACGTCATATTCTGTATGCTATCATAGCCTCGCTGTTTTTCTTACTGTTGATAAAACCCTTGTTTTTATTTGATGTGGGATTTCAGCTAAGCTATCTGGCAGTTTTTGGAATTGTTTGGATACAACCTAAAATCTATCGGATTTGGAAACCAAAATACAAGCTCATTGATACCTTTTGGCAATTATGCACTGTATCCATAGGAGCGCAATTCGGGATTTTACCACTTACATTGTATTATTTTCACCAGTTTCCCGGGTTATTTATGATAACGAACCTGGTTGTTATTCCGTTTTTAGGAGGAGTCCTGATTACAGGTATGCTACTGATAATATTAGCAATATCAGGAGCTTTATCGGAGTTTTTAGCAACACTTTACGGTGCTGTCATTTCACTGATGAATGACTTTATCCGTTTTATATCGGAACAAGAAACTTTTTTAATTACGGATATTTCCTTTTCGGGGTTTTTAATGATTATTGCCTATATGGTGCTTATACGTATCGGGGTTTTGTTTTCGAAACATAATTATAAAAACCTGATCGTTTTGCTATGGTTCGTATGTATATTTCAGGGAGTTCTTATTTTTGAAAAATACTCGAGAGAAAGCAAAAAGGAGTTTATTGTTTTTCATAAAAGTAAAAATACGATTCTTGGAATAAGACAGGCAGGTTCTTTAAAGGTCTATCATTCCGGAAATTTAGAAGCAACATATAAAATTATAGCGCCCTATAAGGTAGGAGAAGGAGTTTCATTAGCCTATAGCGATACAATTCCAAACTTTTTTCAGGTAGAGAAACCCATACTTATTATTGATACTTTAGGGATATATCAGTTTAAAAGTAGTAAAAATGCCATTGTTATATTAAGACAGTCCACACGTATTCATCTTGAAAGGTTAATTAAAGTACTCAAACCGGAATACATCATCGCAGATGGGTCAAATTATAAAAGTATGGTTTTAAAGTGGGAAGAAACCTGTCTAAAAAATCATATTCCGTTTTGGTATACTGGCCGGGACGGAGCTTATATTATAAAAGAAGATAAGCAATAGGCAGAAAATGAATGTATTCAAGACCCATTACGATTTTTAACTGTTTTATTTTATAGGAAAGAAAGTTTCTAAAAAAATAATTACTCATATTTTATAAAAACGGGTTGAATTTCCTATTTTAACTCATAAAAATACCAATCCCTGAAAACAGTGAAATTTTGAAATCACTGTTTTCAGGGATTGACACGTGTTTTTCTATATCATAGGTTTGTTCTATTCAAAATTCAGTTGTTATGAGCATTCTTTACTACCCCTCATAAAAATTGCAATTAGCTTGAATACAAAAACAAATTTTCAATGTTAAACATCAAATCATGAAAATGAAAAAAACTTCATTCATCAAAATTGGGGTCTTGGTCTTTGGCCTATCTTTGCTCTTATGGAACTGTATATGAGAAGACTTTATGAACCCTCAAAACACCGTTACTTCTAACCAACTCAAGTATTCCTTAACCAAAATATCCTATCAGGAACTACTTGCAGACAAGGAAATAAAATCCTCTTTACCTCTGATTGAAAGACGATTTTCTAAGCACTCGCTACAAAGCATCTACAGCAGAAGTGCTACTGAGGTGGTAGAAGGTCTTACCATCTTTACTGATGAGATTAACAGAATTGTCATAGACGATGTCATCACCTGGACATTCCGGACACAGAGCCATTTTTTGGAAACTTCTGACTTTGAAAACTTTTTGGTAAAAAAACACAACGGTGTGTTTACCTATTTTTTGGTTTCCTATGAGTTCACTGACCTTACCGATTCCGAAACATTGTATGAAAAAGCTACTTCGTATGTGATTTCCGAAGAATACCTAAGCCTGGAAGGCCTCAACCTGTCTTCCAGAGATGCTTTTGATTGGGTTTTTCCGAATGACGGTGGTGGTACGGGTAGCGGTCCTTGTGACGGTATTTTGGTATATGAACAGTGTGATAGGGGAGGTAATGCAGACGGACACTGGCCGGTTTTGCAAAACGACGGAGTTACCTACTGTAGCGGTAGTCCGCTGTTGTATATAGATTTTTCACATTGTGAGAACTACGGTGTTCCGGACCCTCCTGTGGGAGACCCATTGGGAGGAGGTGACGGTTCCAATGGAGATCAGCTTATTGGAGGTGGCGGAGGAAACTCCGGTGGTGATGGAGATACGACGCTTACGGCTCCTGTGGGTATCATGCACAGTGAAATGCCATGTGATCCCAGACCGGAAGGAGATTTGAATGGGGATTGCCAAATTGACTATTATGAAACTTGTCTGCTAAACGGGTATAGTGATGAAGTTTGTAATTGTGTACAAGAAGGTGGAACTATGGAAGCATGTAACACAGACTGTGCACAACTAAAACGCCTTATCGAACACACCCTTGATAAAAACCAGACTCAATCAGTTAAGAATGGTTAGCGGTAATTTTGAAAAAGGGTTGAGAATTAATAAAAACCCAAACACAGGGGCTTATGTGCCAAGTTTAATTCCGGGAGACAACAATGGTACTAATCATATTAACATAGTGGTACATCCTTATACTGCCGCCATTGCACACACCCACTCAAACGATGTTGCCTATAAAATGTTTTCTGCACCTGATATCCTTAAAATGGCGCAAATTGTAAACAGGGTGCAGAGTAATGCTAATAGTACCGTATTGCCTCTGGAAATAACTCATATTTTGGTGGTTGATAATAATGATACTGATAAAACTTATGCCATACGTTTTGACGATATGCAAAGTATACAAATTTTGCAGGATATTATCAGCAATAAGAAAAAACAACAACGATTTAATAAAAAATTAAAAAATGCTTATGAAAGTGATTATAGCTATCAGACCTATACGGATGAAACCGATATTTTTAAGCAGCAACGACATTTATTCAAGCATTTGGAAAAATATAATTTGAATATTTCGTTGTATGAAGCCAATTTCAACGATTTGGGTCTTGTAGATCATTGGCAAAAAATAAATAAAGAAACACTGGAACAAGAACCCTGTAATTAAAAAAACCATAACAAAATGAAACATATAATAACAATAATAGCACTAATAAGTTTATTTTCTTGTAAAGCACAATCTGTAATTGTACCGATAGGAAGCGGAGAAGATTTTCAAAAAAACCCGAATTATTATGTAAAAGATGTTAATAATGAATTTGGCAAATTTGAAGGAATATGGAAATACCAAAATGGCAATACCTCAATTATATTTAAACTAAAAAAAGAGGAACATTATCAAGTTTCTGAAACTTCTAATTATTTAGATTTATTAGTAGGTGAATATCAATACATTGAAAATGGAGTTGAAAAAGTAAACACTTTAGCTGATTTTGACAATCCAAGCATTTCAGGTTACAATCATAAAATAAGTGGTCGTGTTTTTACACATAATATTCCTAATATATGTATTGACAATAGTCACAGTTCTGAAATAAAAATTGAGTTGATGATTGAAAGTCCCGGTGATCACCTAATAGAAGGGCGGGTTATTTTACGTTATGTCAATGAAAATGGTACTGAAAAACTGGAGGTTTGCATCTATGATTATTCCATATTGCAGACAATGAAAATGATAGAATTGACATACCGGATGGTAATTATGAGTTTATAAAGCAATAAAACAAAAGTTCTTTTCCATTTATCTTTTTTTGTACAAACTAAAAAAGAGATAGTACATAGGAGAAATAAAATGTACCGTTATGATGATAGATGCTAAAAAAGATATGATGTATTTGTTAGTTATTATATACTACTTTTAAAATTTTTAACAAAATCATCCCATTTTTGGGTTTTGTATTTCTCTTGTCCGAAATAATTGATGATTTGCTCCATGGTTTTAGTATCCAAATATCCGGGAATACGATCCAGCAACTTTTCGTCTTTATCCATAAAAACGGTGGTAGGATAGCTCAACTTGCCATTTAGAAGACTCGCAGCCAGCTCATGAAATTTAGACCTCCTTTCTTGTCGATATTTAAAAGTATATTCTTTGTAAACAATATCTTTTTTTCCTTCGCCGTCTAACTTAACCGCATAAAAATACTTGTTTATATAATCTACAACTACCTTATTTTTATATGTGGTTTTATCCATTTTCTTACACCAACCACACCAATCTGTGTAGATATCGAGTAAAATGAATCTTTTTTCTTTCTTATTTAACTCAATGGCTTTCTCAAAAGAAACCCAGTTTACTTCCTGGGCAGTTACCGATACCGCAAAAAGGCTTATAATAAGTACAATACTATATTTTCTCATAAGATGTAAGTCGATCGTTTGGATACAAATTTACAAAAATAAAGTATCTTCCGTATTTTGGTCCTATTGTTAACGAACACCATGCATGAGTTTTTTGATTACTGGTTGCATGGCAACAGAAAAAACCGCAAGAAAAGCAGCAACTATCGTCAATAACCAAAAGAAATAACTGATCCCGTTTTCATTAGCAATTTTGTCTATATTTTCTCCAAAAATACCAGCTAACTTCATCCCAATTGCAATCGCCAAATAATATACTCCAAACATAAAAGCAATCATACGGCCGGGTACTAATTTACTCACATAAGAAAGACCAACAGGCGAAATACAGAGTTCTCCCATAGTATGGAACAGATATACTAAAATTAACCATATCATACTTACGGACGCTGTTTTTGCACCGGGAGCAATTCCTGTTGCTCCAAATGCAACACATGCCATACCCAATGCTAATAAAAACATTCCTATTGCAAATTTCACATTGGCTGTCGGGTTATATTTACTCTCCCAAGCCTTAGAGAACAAAGGAGCAAGAGTAATGATAAATAATGAATTCAATACTCCGAACCAAGAAGCCGGAACTTCGGTTAAAGGTTCTGTTTTCTTTTCTAAAAGAAGAAAATCCAATGTACTGTCAGATAAGGTTAAAAAACCGGCAGCGTACCATTCTTTGATTAACATCCACAAGGTAATTAACCAAATTAAAATAAAACTTATTGATAAAATAATATTAGCTAAGCCATAAGTTTTAAAAGTTTTCCTGAACAATAAAAATAACACCCAATTAATAATAATTAATGGAATGAGTGATACTAATGTGTTCACTATTAGGAAAGTTAAGCTGGCATTGCCCGTTAGAATTCTGTTCGTATAATCTTTAGCAAAAATGGTTAAAGTACCGGGAGACTGTTCAAATACGGCCCAAAAGAAAATAGTCAAAAATGAGAAGAAGGTAACAGCTATCATTTTATCTCTGGTAATCTTTGAATAGTTAATAAGCCTGTATACCAACAAAAAGATAAAAATTGAGAGTGCTACTAATATCATTACAGTATTTCCGTCTATTTTCAGGAAATTGAAATCAAATAAATTAAAAGTGCCTTCTGAAATTTTGGAAGCAGGGGCATTAATCAACCAAAGTAATGCTATGGTGGTGGAAATAGCAATTAAAACAAGTTGCCAGATGCCAAACGGATTTCGTTTGTCCGTATCTTCTTGAGTTTCTTTTAATTTTGACTCTTGAGTAGGTTTTAAACCAACATCTCCGAAAATGTTTTGCGAAAACCAGAATTGTAATAGCCCAAACAACATAAAAATTCCGGCTAAACCGAAGCCGATACTCCAGCCAACTTTTTCTCCTAAATAACCACATAAAAGAATCCCGAGAAAGGCACCGGCATTGACACCCATATAAAAAATAGTATAAGCCCCATCTTTTTTTTCAGGTTTTTCTTTATACGTTTCTGAAATGACTGACGTCATATTGGGTTTAAAAAAACCACTACCAAATACTAATAATGTTAGACCGGAATAGATAAAAAAAGGCGTTTCAACTGCCATACATGCATGCCCCAAAGCCATGAGCAAGGAGCCAATTACTACTGCAATCGGTAACCTATAATTTTATCAGCAAAATAACCTCCAAGTATGGTTGATAGGTAAACCAAACCGGTATAAGTGCCAAATAAAGCCAGAGCATATTCTCTTGGCCATCCCCAACCTTCATCAAATAGAGAGGCAGTTAAAAATAAAATCAACAAAGCCCGCATTCCATAGTAGGAAAAACGTTCCCACATTTCCGTAAAGAACAATACAAACAATCCGGCAGGATGTCCTAATACTTTATCTTTGAACAGGTGATCTAATTTTGATGCGGTCATGATAAATGAATTTAATTACATTGTTCTTTCATTATCTTCTGCTCCGTGAGTGAGGCGTTTTAACGGTTTTAGTAATGCAATAACTAATAATCCGAAAATTACAGTGAAAATAGTTATCCCTGCAAAAATAGTATATGCACCATAATCTGATGCGGATTCTCCTAATAAACCGGCTACTTTATTTCCTAAACCTGTGGAAGCAAAATACAATCCCATCATCAAAGATGCATACCTGACAGGTGCTAATTTTGTTACAAAAGATAGTGATACCGGAGATGATGAAAGTTCTCCAATTGTGTGAAAAAAATATGCCAGAACCAACCAGTACATAGCAGAAGATCCATTCGCTTGGTGATCTTGTACGGCAAAAACCATAAATACAAAACCTAAGCCCATAATTATGGTTCCCGTAGCCATTTTAAATAAAGAGGATGCTTCTTTATTTTTAAGCTTTCGCTTAGCCCAATAATTTGCCACTGCAACAGCAAATAATATGATAAACCCTGCATTTAAAGATTGAAACCAAATCGTTGGAACTTCCCAACCAAACAATATCCTATCCGTATAATCATTTGCATATAAATTCATTAAACCTCCTGCTTGCTCAAAAGCTCCCCAAAAAACAATTACTAGTAAAAAAGATAATAATACTACTAGAAATCTATCTTTTTCAATTTGAGAACGTAAGTTTTTATAAATCATCATCAACATACCCACTACCAGCGATAGGAATATGAATAAAGCAGCATAACCCCAATGATCTATTTCCGATAGAACAAAGCCCCCATAATATATAGATAATATGATGAGAATAATCACAATAATTAAATGCTTAGTCGACCTAAGTAAATCTCTAAATATTTGAGATATGGATACTTGATCTTTTTTCTCATCTTCAGAAGTCTTATTCCCTACATGAGCTAAGTATTTTTGCCCCCATAAATAAACAACAAGCCCCAGTAACATTCCAATTCCTGCCAGCCCAAAACCTGCATGCCATCCCCACTTGGCAACAACCAAACCAACTATTGTGGTAGCTAGTAAAGAACCCGTATTGATTCCAATATAGAAGATACTAAAACCTTTATCTCTTCTGATATCATCTTTCTTATATAGGCCTCCTACCATAGTTGATATATTTGGTTTCAGCATTCCTACCCCCAGAATTACTAAAATTAGCCCTGAATAAAATGCCCAAAGTTCTTCAATAGCCAACACACTATGACCTAGTACTAAAATAATAGCTCCAACAAGGACTGATTTTTTTTGTCCCAGAATTTTATCAGCAATTAATCCTCCGGGAATAGACATCAAATAAACCAACATAGTATACCATCCATATAGCTTAAGAGCTTCTGAGTCGGTCCAACCCAACCCCGGGCCTTTGGAATCAGTTAATTCTGCTGCCATATAAAGCGATAATAAACCACGCATCCCATAGTACGAGAAACGCTCCCACATTTCTGTAAAGAACAAAACGTACAAACCTATTGGATGTCCAAATAGTTCTTTTTGTTTAATAGCTGTATCATTCATTTTTTAAATATTTATCCTTTAATTTTTATATGCTTGTTTTGATTGTTATTCAGGTGTTCCTGAATAAAAGAAGTCATTTTTTTATACAAATGCAAACGTGTATTTTCCCCTTTACGGATTCCATGCGCTCTGTCCGGATAAATAGCTTGGTCAAAGGGTTTTCCTGCTTCAATTAAGGCATTTACCATTCTCATAGTATTTTGCACATGTACATTATCATCGCCTGTACCATGTACGATCAAATAGTTTCCTTCTAATTTATCCGCATAATTGATAGGAGAATTATCATCGTATCCGCTTGGGTTTTCCTGCGGGGTTTGCATATATCTTTCCGTATAAACCGTATCGTAAAACCTCCATGAGGTAACAGGTGCTACAGCAATGGCCGTAGAGAATATGTCGCTTCCTTTTAGAATACAATTTGTGCTCATAAAGCCTCCGTAGCTCCAACCCCAGATACCGATATTATGCCTGTCTATATAACTGCGTTCCGCTAATCTTTTAGCAGCGGCTATCTGATCTGCTACTTCTAATTTCCCCAGTTCTTTTTGGGTGATTTTTTTAAAATCTCTCCCTTTCAATCCTGTTCCGCGTCCGTCAACACAAGCAATAATAATGCCTTTTTGTGCCAACATGTTGTGCCAGTAATCATTCGTTCCGTTCCACCTGTTTGCTACTTGCTGCGACCCCGGACCGGAGTATTGAAACATCAGTAGCGGATATTTCTTATTTTCGTCAAAATCTACAGGTTTTAGCATCCACATATTCAGATCATTTCCGTTGACACGAATGGTAGAAAACTCTTTGGTATTCATTTTATAAGCCGCCAAATCTTCTTTTAATTTTGCATTGTCTTTAACTACCTTTAGCATTTCTCCGTCTCTCGTATATAAGCTGTAAATCGGCGGAACTTCAGCAGTGGAATGTGTATTGATAAAATAATTTAGGTTTTTGCTAAAAGAGGCGCTGTTATTCCCTGTTTCATTGCTTAGCAATTTTTTGTTTTTACCATCCAGGCCAATACTGTATACACCACGATTGATGGACCCGTTTTCAACAGATTGATAGTAAATTGTTCTCTTACTTTCATTACAACCATAATAACGGGTTACTTCCCAATTTCCTTTAGTAATTTGGTTGATCAGTTTTCCATTTTTATCATAATAGTAAATATGATTAAAACCGTCTTTTTCACTTGTCCAGATGAAACTGTCATCATGTAAAAAAGTAAGATCGTCTTTTACATCAACATAAGCCGGATCTTTTTCATTTAATATTAAAGAAACAGACCTGTTGAGTGCATTTACTTTATATAATTTTAAATCATTTTGATGACGGTTTAATATGGTAACTATCAGGCTATTCGGGTTATTAGACCATTGAATTCTGGGAATATACTCATAGGCACCCAGAGAAACTTTTTTGGTTGTATTTGTGTTTACATTACAGATATGCAGCGAGACTTTTGCATTTTTTTCTCCGGCCTTAGGGTATTTGAAAACTTGTTGAGAGGGGTAAAGGCTATTTCCTACAATATCCATGGAAAATTCGGGAACCTGTGTTTCATCAAAGCGTAAGAATGCAATATGCTTACCATCACTACTCCATTCATAAGCCCTAACAAAAGCAAATTCTTCTTCGTATACCCAGTCTGTGGTTGCATTAATAATATGGTTTGCTTTCCCATCATGAGTTATCTTTTGAGTATCGCCTTTTTCTAAATTTTTGATATACAGGTTATTATTTTTAGCATAAGCAACACTTTTACTATCGGGAGAAAATGTAGGTTCTTGAATTTCTGTTCCTATGAGCGACCATTTTTTTGAAGCAATATCATACGTATAATAGGTGCCTTTAAAAGATCTTCTATATACTTTTTTAAAATCGGTACCTAAAATGAGCTTCGTTTCGTCATTGTTAAAGCTATAAGAGCTGAAAGCAGTCAGTTCTTTTAAATCTCTGCTATCTACAATAGTGGCTACTTTTTCCAGTGTTTTATAACTGTATTTGTCTACTGAAGTAGATCCGGTTTCTTTATTGTTGTTTAGCAGCGAATAAAAATCACCATTCATAGAATTTAAGGCATTCATTCTATCTGCGGAGAATGTTCCGTTCCAAATTTTTTCCAAAGTAATTTCCTGAGTACCTGTTGTTTGTTTATTTGTTATGTCATTGGATTTATCGCAATTGAAAAAAAGAATACTGACGATTACTAAAATGAATATTTTCTTCATTCTCCTTTTGGAATTTAATAATAGAATGCCAAGTTTACGTAAAAATCGGCAAAAAACCATTTAATTTATTATAAATGTTTAATCCGTTGCCCGATTTTGGAGTATTCATTTATCTTTGTTTAGGATTGAAAAATAACAAGGTCAATGTCTAAAAAAATTTCGGGATTTTCCAAGTTGTCTAAAGAGGAAAAGATACAGTGGTTGGCGGAAACTTATTTTAAAACTAAAGATGAAACGGTAGCCATACTTAAAAAGTACTGGAATGAAGACAAAAAATTACAGCAGTTACACGATGACTTTACGGAAAACACCCTTTCCAATTTTTATTTGCCTTTTGGCGTAGCACCTAATTTTATCATTAATAAAAAACCATATGTAATTCCAATGGTTATTGAAGAAAGTTCTGTAGTAGCTGCAGCTTCTTTAGTAGCTAAATTTTGGAGTGAAAGAGGTGGTTTTAAAGCAAGGGTTATTGCTACTACCAAAATCGGGCAGATACATTTTATGTATGCCGGTGATGAAAAAGACCTGCTTATCTATTTTAATACTGTCAAGAACGATTTATTAGCATCAACATCCTCTATTAATAAAAATATGGTAAAGCGAGGAGGAGGAATTACGGGAATTGAGTTAAAGAACCAAACACATAAGTTAGCGAACTATTACCAGTTGCAGGTATCTTTTGAAACAAAAGATTCTATGGGTGCAAATTTTATCAATTCCTGTTTGGAAGCCATAGCAAAGAAGTTTGCAAAAGAAGGGATTGAAATTGTAATGAGCATTTTATCTAATTATGTTCCCGAATGCTTGGTAAGATCGGAAGTTAGTTGTGCTATTGAAGATTTGGGAGGCAAAGACCCGCAAAAGTTTGCAGAAAAATTTTACCAAGCAGTTCAAATTGCAGAGGTGGAGCCTTATAGAGCCGTAACTCATAATAAAGGGATCATGAATGGTATTGATGCGGTAATAGTAGCCACCGGAAATGACTTTAGAGCTGTGGAGGCAGGGGTACATGCTTATGCTTCCAAATCCGGGCAATATCGGAGTTTATCTCACTGCCAAATTGAAAACGGAATATTCAGATTTTGGATAGAAATCCCCCTGGCATTAGGAACGGTAGGAGGTCTGACTTCTTTACACCCATTAGCAAAACTATCTTTAGAGATGTTACAACAACCTTCTGCCAAGGAACTAATGATGATTGTTGCCTCTGCCGGTTTGGCTCAAAATTATGCAGCTTTAAGAGCATTGACAACCAACGGAATTCAATACGGACATATGAAAATGCACATGTTGAATATTTTAAATCAATTAAACGTGAGTGAGTCCGATAAAAAAGAAATTGCATCTTATTTTAAAGGAAAAACAATATCCCATTCAGCAGTTATGGAAAAATATGAAGAGTTAAAAATGAATAAATAATACATTTAACAAGTGTTTTTAGTTTAACTGTTTATATTTGTCGCACGTAATTAAGAAAGAAAAGGGATTAAAATAGCATCTATTGACTATTATTTTTTATTTGACAGTTTTTTGCCTGTAAAAATAATACGACAACGGTTTCATTTTTGAGAAACTTTTTATTTTTTACAATATTATTAGCATTTTCAAGTTTATGAGTTTGTTGTTAAAGTCAATAAGACATCAAACTGTAAGATTGAAAAATAATATATTTGGAACCATAAAAAACGTCATAACTTTTATGAAGTTATTTTTACGATTAGAAATCATCATAGTGTTGCTTTTAACTTTTACGGTAAATGGTCAGCAGACACTTCCTATATATTCGGATTATTTATCAGACAATGTTTTTTTGGTTCATCCTTCGGCGGCAGGTATTGGGAATACGGGTAAATTGAGGTTTACCGTAAGACAACAATGGGCAGGAATTAGAGATGCTCCAAGCTTACAAACCATGAGTTTTCATAATAAATTTGGTAGGAAAGCTGCTTTAGGAATAGTCGCTTTTAATGATAGAAACGGTTTTCATTCTCAAAAAGGCATACAGGGAACATATGCGTATCACCTGGAGTTAGACAGGGGATATTACTTTAATCAGTTATCTTTTGGAATTGCATTTACAGGGGTACAGAACCAAAGAGATCAGTCTACATTTGCCGGAGACCCTACAGTGGCGCAGCTAATTGAAAGTTCAAGTTATTTTAATGCGGATTTTAGTGTAGCATATCATTATAGCGGTTTTTCGTCCTATTTTACAGTGAAAAATTTATTATTATCTGCAAAAAGTAATTTAAATAACAGCCTTGAACCGTTGGATCTGAGAAATTATATTTTCAGTTTCGGATATTATTTTAATAATGAAAATAGCTTTGTACAATTAGAACCTTCTATTATGGTACAGCTTAGAGAAAGCACCGGAGAAAGAACTGCTGATTTTAATATTAAAGCATATAAAACCTATGAAGATACGCAACTATGGGTAGTCTTGTCTTACAGAAAAAGTTTTGATGCGAATCCGATAGAAAATTTGCAATATATTACACCCATTATAGGTATTAATCATAGAAAATTAATGTTCTCTTATACTTATACAAAGCAACTAAATGATATTGTTCTTACAAATGCCGGTTTTCATCAATTTTCCTTAGGAATCAATTTATTTACCAGAAGACAAAGAGCAACAGCCTGTCCTAATATAAATGCTGCGTTCTGATTTTTTTAAAAAAAGGTTTCTTCCATATCACAATCCATCTCATGTTCTAAAATGATGTTTCTGAGAACATCGCTATTTTTATTTATAAGGACTTGAACTTGATTTTTTGCTTTTTTAGCTGTCGATACGTTTAATAAATTGTGTTTCAAAAGGATATTTTTTGTTTGTTTGGCAACTGCCTCTCCTGCATCAATAATATGTATGCCATGGGTTACTATTTTTCTTATTTGAGGAATTAAATAACTATAATGGGTACATCCCAAAACAATACAATCTGCATTTTTTTGAATAAGATTGCCTACATAATTGCGCAAGAGTTGCGTCATTTTTTCAGATTGTATTTCCCCTTTCTCTATTAATTCCACCAAACCTTCTCCGATTTGCTCCACCATACTAATCTTTTTGTTGATAGTACTTGAAGTTTGGGCAAATAATGTGCTATTTAAAGTCCCTTTTGTAGCTAAAATACCAACCACATTGGTAGTGGTTTTTAAAGCCGCAGGTTTAATTGCGGGTTCTATACCAATAAACGGAACGTTATATTCTTTTCTCAAGGTTTCTATAGCATTTGTGGTTGCGGTGTTGCAGGCAACTACTATCATCTTACAGTCCTTATTTAAAAGATACTCCGTATTTTTTTTACTAAGTTGTATGATTTCTTCTTTTGACTTTTCACCATAAGGAGCATTGGCACTATCGGAAAGATATATGGTATGCTCATTAGGCATTGCTAAAGTAATTTCTTTTAAGATGGAAATTCCTCCAATTCCCGAATCAAAAATACCAATAGGCTGTCTATGCGTAGGACTCATTTTTAACAAAAATAAAAAAACCTACTTATAAGGTAAGTAGGCTCTGCTAATAAAGATGAAAGCTTTTTATTATTTCTTAGGTGCCGGTAATTCCACGAGTCCTAATTTTGTTTTAACAAGGGGAAATAAGTCTTCTCCTTTATCAAAAGCAATTAAAATACCTTTGGAAGAATCAATGACATAGGTAATTCCTTTAGCATCTGCAATTTCCTGAATTGCTTTACGAGCTTTTTCTACGATTGGAGCTAGCCCGTCATTCATCTTTTGTTGTATATCATTTTGAGCCATTTGGTTGGATTGACTCAATCTTTTTTGATCTTCCTGAATTTCAAGTGCTCTTTTTTCATTAATGGCATCTGTCTGCGCCTTTGACTCTGCAGTATATTTGGTATACTTATCTTGTAGTTTCTTTTCCATTCCCTGCAATTCGTCTTTCCAAGTTTTTTCAATCTTCTCTAAATCTTTGTTTAAAACTTGCATTTCCGGCATACTTGCTACTACTTTGCTAAAATCTATATGGGCTATTTTCTGTGCACTGGCAACACTACCCATACCTAATATAAAAACTGCAATTAATAGTAAATTCTTTAAATTTTTCATTCTTTCTTTAATTTGTAATTAATTATTTATTCTAATTTTTATTCTTTTTTGCTTTTTTTATCGAATCATTTTTTCGTTTAATTGCTTCTTTTTTTTCTCTTAATAATTTTCTTTTACGCTCTCTTTCTAGTAGCTTCGCTTTTCTGGTTTCTTCAATTTTCTTGTTTCTAGCTTCTCTGTCCGCTTGTTTTTTTGCAGCTAACGCCTCTTTTTTAGCTTGATTTTGTTTTTGTTTTTCAGTGAGTTCTTTTTTAGCAGGCGCTGCTTTCTTCTTTTTTAAATTATCTGCTTTTCTATTTCTATTAATTGTGTTTAAAATGAGGTCGCTAATATCGTATTTTTTATTGGAATATAGCATAATTAAGTCACTGGATTTATCAAGGACAAAATCGTATTTTTTTCTCGCAGAAATGCTCTGAATAGCATTGTAAACCTGATCTTGTATGGGTTTTACCAATTGTTTTCTCAATAAGAACATATCTCCTTTAGGACCAAAATACAAAGATTCCAATCTTCTTAATTCTTCTTGTTTTAATGTAATCTCCTCCTCTTTTTCCAAAATAAGGTCTTTGGTTAAAATGGCTTTTTCATCGGCAATATCTGTTTTTAAAACTTCTATATGTCTTGCTAATTTGTCTAGTTTTGCCCTCCATTGTTTTACTTTAGCATCTAACGTATTTTGAGCTTCCAGATATTCGGGAACATTTTCTAAAATATACTCCATGTCTATGTAAGCAATTCTCTGAGGTTTCTGAGCAGACAGAAGTACTGAATTAAAGCCAATAAAGAGTAATAAAACTGTTTTTCTCATGTTACATAAAATTTAGAAAAAACCATGCCAAATAAATATAGAGACCCATATACCGTTTTTTTAAAATTGCCTGCCAATAATAAAATGAGTTTGCCATCCTGATTTGGTTGTTGTTCCGGGTAGAGGATCAAAACCATGAGCAAAATCAATACCTAACAAACCAAATGCCGGCATAAAAATTCTAATACCTATTCCTGCAGATCGTTTAACATCAAACGGATTAAAATTGCTAAAATTGTCATAAGAATTTCCTGCTTCTAAAAAACCAAGAGTATAAATGGAAGCAGCAGGCTTATCTGTTATAGAATATCGTAATTCTAACTGATACTTATTGTATATGGTACCTCCTTCTATGGATGATAAGCGGTTATTATCATATCCTCTGAGACCGATGGTTTCTCTTCCGTCTAATTGAAATTGAGCAATTCCGTCTCCGCCGACAAAATATCTTTCAAAAGGAGAATGGCCTAATCTGCTATTATAAAAACCCAAATACCCTAACTCGGTATTGGTATATAAAACCAGTTTTTTTGCCAGTTGTGTATACCATTTTCCTTTATACGAAAGTTTATAATATTCTAACCATTTGTATCTTTCTGCCGCACTTATATTATCATAATCTTTATTATTGACTAACGAATAAGGGAACGTAAGTTTTGCTCCTAAAGTAAATGTAGAACCCCTTGTTGGAAAGATCAAACTTGGGCCTGCACTATTTCTGGTCAAAGAAATACTGTATGACAAATTATTTAAATTTCCATTGTTCAGAATATCGGTACCTACCCTAAACCCATAATTATTTAATGAAAAGCTTTGATAACTAACCGTCTGAGAAAGTGTAAAAAAATCATCCGGCCACTGCAATCTTTTGGCTACACCAACGGATAGTCCTAAAATTCCCAAACTTCTGCTTCTATCTACATCAAATGTTCTCGGGTTTAACTGAAATTGATTAGAAGAATAAATAGATATACTTAATGATTGAGGTCTTTTTCCTCCAAACCAGGGCTCTGTAAATGAAAGGCTATAGGTGTTAAAAGTCCTACTCGCTTGGAGCCTTAAAGCTAAACTTTGGCCATCTCCGGAAGGTAGCGGTTTATAAGCTTCTTTGTTAAATATGTTTCTTATGGAGAAATTATTAAAAGACAGGCCTAATGTGCCGATAAAAGATCCTCCGCCATACCCCCCTTGTAATTCGATTTGGCTACCTCCTTTTTCTACTACGGAAAACTCAATATCTGCAGTTTTATTTTGGTAATCCGGCTTTACATCAGGAGTTACATTCGTATCAAAAAAACCTAACTGGCCTAGCTCTCGAATAGATCGAATGATTTCACTTCTTCTAAACAAATCTCCGGGTTTTACTCTAAGCTCTCTAAAAATTACATGATCATTTGTTTTATCGTTACCAACAACAGTTACTTTTTTAATAGTGGCTTGTTCATCCTCTCTTATTCTGATTTCAATAGTAATAGAGTCGTTTTTTACTTTGGTTTCTACGGCATTTACACTTGAAAATAAGAAACCTTCATCTTGATATTGTGTTTGAATATCTACCGAAGTAGGCGTTCCGTCACCGGATATTCTTTCTTTTAATACGGAACCGTTATAAATATCTCCTTTTTGAATTTTTAAAATGGTATTTAATTGTTCGTCAGTATAATACTTATTACCAACATAAATAATGTCTCCAAACCTGTATTGCCTTCCTTCTTCCAATTCAATTTCCAGGTTAATGGTATTGTCATCATTCCATGTAAGTTTATCACTTAAGATTCTGGCATCTCTATAGCCCAATCTACTATATTTATCCAGGATGCTTTCCAGATCTTCCTGGTATTTTTCTTCAATATATTTTGATCTTTTCCAGAACCTGCCGGGGAAACGACGGCGCGTATTCTTCATAACACCTTGAAGTTTAGAGGCTGATAAGGCTTTATTACCTTTAAAGTCGATATTTTTAATTTTAATCCGCTTACCCCTATCAATAAAGACAGACATATTTACCGTATTGATGTCTGATGAATCACGTTTTGTATTGATGGATACTTTGGTTTTTAAAAATCCTTTATCAGCAAATTTTTTACGTATAAAGTTTTTAGAGGTAACAATTAAATTATCTGTCACCATCGCTCCGGTTTTAAGGTCGGTTTCCGTAGCTAAGGTTTTAATTTTAGATTTTCTTAGCCCGGAAAAAGTAATTTTATTAAGCTGTGGCAGCTCTCTAACATCAAACTGGAGATAAACAGTATTTCCGTCTATTTTTGCCAGATAGACATCTACATTACTAAACTGTTTACTTTCGTATAATTTTTTTACGGCACTGGTAAGCTTATCTCCAGGTAGTTTAATTACTTGGCCTTCTCTTAACCCCGTAAAGACTTTCACTGTTGGTTCGCTAAATTTTTGAAGTCCGGTTACAGAGAAACCTCCAAGTATATATTCTTTTCCTTTTTCGAAAGAAACCTTTCCTATATCTGTAGCACCTGCAGGAATAGAATCTTTAACACTTTGAGCTTTTATACTTAGATTCGTAGCTAAAATAATAAGTAATATAATAAATAAACTATTTTTCAAGTACCGAAATTTGCTCGCTTGTTTTTCCAAATCGTCTTTCTCTGTTCTGATATTCCATGATTGCGTCGTAAAAATCTTCTTTTCTAAAATCCGGCCAAAATATATCTGTAAAATACAATTCGGCGTAAGCCATTTGCCATAAAAGGTAATTACTGATCCTTTTTTCGCCACCGGTTCTAATCATTAAATCAACGTCGGGCAAATTAAATGTATATAAATGACTATTAATAACTTTTTCGTCAATTTCTTCAATACTAATTTCTTTATTAACAACTTTTTGGGATATGTTTTTAATTGTATTAACAATTTCCTCTCGGGATCCGTAACTCAAAGCAAAAACCAATTTAATTTTTGTATAGCTTTGTGTCTCATCAATTACATGAGTTAAAATATTCAACGCCTTTTTAGGAAGTAATTGTAAGTTTCCGATCGCATTTACCTGAATATTTTTTTTATGAAATTCGGGCAATTCTTTTTTTAGGTTAGAGATTAATAAGTTCATTAATGCATCTACCTCTAACTTAGGTCTATTCCAATTTTCCGTTGAAAAAGCATACAGGGTAAGTACTTCCACACCAATTCCAAACGCAGCGTCTACAGTATTTCTAACTGCAGTTATCGCATTTCTATGTCCAAAAACACGATTCATTCCTTTACTTTTCGCCCAACGACCATTGCCGTCCATAATAGCGGCTACATGCTTAGGTACTTTTTGTAAATTAATGAGTAGTTTTTTATCCATATAATTATTTGCGATTCGAATAACAAGGTGATCTGCCAAATGTATACATTAATGAAATACCGGTAAACATATACCAGTCGTTTCCGCTTCCGCCATAATTTAACTGGGGAAATTCCGATGTAGAATAATCCAAACCATCCGTAAAAGTATATCTGACTTGTGTTTCAATTGAATAAGCTAATTTACCATAAATTTTAGATTTAAAACCAAATCCAACGGGTAGTGCTACGGATGTATTTCTGGCAAATGTGTAATTATTAAGGCTTTGAACAGATTTGACCGCTTGATAATCAAGAGCAGCAATTCCTGCAACTATATAAGGAGTAAATGTTTTATCCCCAGAAGATAAATCGTACTCAAAAAAGTTAAACTCTATGCCTAAAGCAAATTCATTAATTGTATTTTTAAAGTTTAGACCTCGAATTTGACGTATTCTATTTTCTGCATTTGCATCATCCCCTTTAATAGGAATATAAGTATAGGTTCCTCTAAAAGCAATTCTTGGATTTAAATTCCATTTGTATATGATACCGAAACCGGCATTTTTTGGTTTTAAATAATTGGTGCTTCCAATATCTCCAATATAATTGGAGACACCTGCAAACACCCCAATTTCGTTTATTTGAGAGAAGCTATTTATTGAAAAACAGATATATAGTAAAATGATCGAATATTTTTTCATTCTAAAAAACGGGTGCAAATATAGTTATTTCAACTTGCTTTACTAAGTTATTGAAGCCCCTTTTTTGAATAACTAATAATTCTATTAATTATTGCAAAGAAAGCTCACTGATTAGATTGATTCCTGGTATCTTCTCCCCATAATAATTTAGACCGCAGTGTTTTTAAAAACGATTGATTTTCCGGAATGATTGTTTTAATGGTAAAGGGTGCTTTTTTTAGAAAAAGTCTGGTTTTTTTAGATAAGGCAGTAACTCTTGAGTCCAGTGAAATTAAATATTCTTTTTCTCTGGTATTGATTTCCATTTCTATTTCGGTGTCATCCGGTATTACCATGGGTCTGGCATTTAAATTGTGCGGAGCTATTGGAGTGATAACTAAATTTTTGGAATTGGGAGAGATGACAGGCCCTTGACAACTTAAAGAATATCCTGTTGACCCTGTGGGAGTTGCAATAATCAGGCCATCGGCCCAGTAGTTTGTCAAATACTCATTATTTAAAAATGTTTTTACACCAATCATAGAGGTCGTATTTTTCCTGGCAATGGCAATTTCATTTAAAGCAAAGTTAAGATCTGATATATTTTTATTTTCGGGTTGAGTTAATACGCTCAATAAAGCTCTTTCTTGAACAGCATATTTTTTTCTAACTAATAAGTCAATCGCATTTTCTATCTCATCTTTTTTCACAGTAGCCAGAAAACCAAGCCTTCCGGTATTAATTCCTAATATGGGAATATCCAAATCTCTTATATATGTGGCAGCTCTAAGAATAGTACCGTCTCCTCCAATACTCAATAACAAGTCAAAAGAGTTATTTAAATCTGAAAACCCGGAAAAAAAAGGATATTTTTTCTCGATAATCTGACGTTTTTTTAAAAGGTGATATAGATTTTTTTCTAAAAAAAATACGATACTGTGTTTTTCTAAGGAAGTGATCAAAAGCTTAATTTCCTTTATCGCATTTACAGTGTATGATTGCCCATAGACAGCTATTTTTTTCATACTACATATCAAGGTATTTCTGAAGATAATCTGATCTGGTTTTTAAATCTCTCAAATAAGAATCATCTTTGTGTTTGGAAATAATATGGTAGTTATATCTCCTAAAAGTTTGGATAATCGTATTGATGTTCTCGGTAATTACTTTTATGGTTACTTCAAAAGCATCCGCTTTTTCAGACGAAATATAGATACCTAATACTTTGGCATTATTACTCTCCACAATTTGAGATGTCTCACATATTGAAAAATCTTTTTTCAATTTTTCTACCGTTATCAAAATTCCTTGTTGATATAAAAACGGACTGGCACTAAAAACATCTAAAACATCATTTAATTCGTAGTAGCCTAAATACTCCCTGGCATGATTTAAAACAGGGACGATGTTTGTGTTATTGTCAGAAAAAATTGTTATTAGTTCTAACAGGTTTGTGTCTTCGTTAGCATAAAAAAACAGGAGCATTTCTTTATAGTGATGAATGCTATTTTCTCTATTTTCTATAGCCCTGATATCACTTTCTGAAAAACATCCAAAAAATATGCTATTTTCAATTATCGGGATATGAGTAATCGGAATTTCATTACAAATACTTTGAGCACTTGCAATGGTATCAGCTAATGAGAGCTCTTTTATTTCTTTTAATATGTAGGCACTCATATTCATACACTACGAATATAGGCCAAAATGATGAAATACACTATTTTTGTTATTTAAATAAATTCCAATGACAAAGTTAAGTGTTAATATTAATAAAATTGCTAAATTAAGAAATTCCAGAGGCGGGAATATTCCAAATCTATTAACTGCTGCTGCTGCTATTCAAGAGTTTGGAGCAGACGGGATTACGATACATCCAAGGCCGGATGAGCGTCATATTCGTTATCAGGATGCTTATGACTTAAAACCAATAGTAAGTACCGAATATAACATAGAAGGAAATCCTATTACCGATTTTATGAATTTGGTTTTAGCGATTAAACCTACACAGGTCACCCTGGTTCCGGACGGAGTTGATGTACTGACCTCTAATGCCGGTTGGGATACAATTAACCATCGAACTTTTTTACGGGAAGTGATTTCGGAGCTTAAAAGTAACGGAATTCGAACGTCTGTTTTTATAGATCCCGATATTAAATTAATAGAAGGTGCTGCAAAAACAGGAACGGACAGGATAGAACTATATACTGAGCAATTTGCCGTTGAATTTAAAAAAGGAAATAAAGAAGCCATAAAACCCTATAAAAAAGCAGCACTATTTGCGCATGACTTAGGTTTGGGAATCAATGCAGGTCATGATTTAAACTTAGAGAATATTGGATTTTTTAAGCAGCATATTCCTAATCTTGCCGAAGTATCTATCGGACACGCTCTTATTTCGGAAAGCTTGTATCTGGGGTTGCAGAATGTGGTGAATATGTATTTACACAGGTTGAAAAGTTGAGAAGTTATTAGTAAAAAGAAGCTTTTATATTGTCAACATAATCCAGCTTTTCCCATGTAAATAGTTCCACTTCCAGAGTTTTACTCTCACCATTAGGTTGTTGAAATGTTTTGGAAATACTCTTATTAGTTCTTCCCATATGACCATATGCGGCTGTTTCGCTATAGATCGGGGCTCTTAATTTTAATCTTTGCTCAATTGCAGCGGGTGTCATATCAAAAATCCCGGAAATTTTAGCAGCAATTTCACCATCGTTTAAAGGTACTTTGGCAGTTCCATAGGTATCTACAAAGATTCCCATAGGTTCTGCTACACCGATAGCATAAGAAACCTGTACAAGCATTTCGTCAGCAATACCGGCAGCAACCATATTTTTTGCAATATGTCTGGTTGCATACGCAGCGCTTCTGTCTACTTTACTTGGATCTTTTCCTGAAAAAGCACCGCCGCCGTGCGCTCCTTTTCCGCCGTAGGTATCTACAATAATTTTACGTCCTGTTAAGCCGGTATCTCCGTGAGGGCCGCCAATTACAAACTTTCCGGTTGGGTTGATATGATACTTGATATCATCTGTAAACAACGCTTGAATTTTAGGAGTCAACTGTGCTTTTACTCTGGGAATTAAAATTTCCTTGATATCTTTTCTGATAGTCGCTAGCATGAGGTCATCATCACCAAAATCATCATGCTGTGTAGAAATCACAATGGCTTCAATTTTTTGAGGAATATTCGTATCGGAATACTCAATAGTTACCTGGCTTTTGGCATCGGGTCTTAGGTATTTGATTTCATTGTGCTCTCTCCGTAATTTTGCCAATTCTTTTAATATCAAATGCGACAAATCCAATGCCAAAGGCATATAATTCGCTGTTTCATGGGTGGCATATCCGAACATCATTCCCTGATCTCCAGCACCCTGCTCTTCTTTAACACCTTTGTCTACTCCGCGATTGATATCATTCGATTGCTCATGAATCGCCGAAAAAACGCCACAGGAATTTCCGTCGAACATATACTCACTTTTAGTATACCCGATGTTATTGATAACATCTCTGGCAATTTTCTGAACATCTAAGTATGTTTTTGATTTTACTTCACCTGCCAGAACAACCTGCCCTGTAGTGACCAGCGTTTCACATGCTACCTTAGCTTCGGTGTCAAAGGCTAAAAAATGATCAATTAATGCATCGGAAATTTGATCTGCAACTTTATCCGGATGACCTTCCGAAACACTCTCTGACGTAAACAAATAAGACATAATACTACTACTATTTTAATTCTGTTAAAAAGAAGAAAACTCAGATTGCCCGGTAGCTAAAAGAAGTAATAACTTACTGTTTTAGCATTTTTAATATGTTGAATTCACTCAGTATCTCATTAACAAATAAAGCCCAACACAAGAGGTTGCAATCAGTCAAATATATCCTCTATGGAAATTGCAAATTTACATTTAAAATCTAAATGTAAATACAATTTCATCATTTATTTTTGAGTTATTGGTATTATATTAGTCTAGATTTAGCATTTGATTTAATAAAACACTTTCAAATTTCGAATAATGAAATTTTAGACCCTTAAAAAAATGATATCGTTAAAAATAACAAAAAAATGTCAGAAATATTTGGTTATTAAAATTTTCTGACTGAATATTTGTATTCATAAAGTTCAATGACTTATTGAAATGTTATCAAGAAAGGTGGAGGGATTAGACCCTGAGAAACCTTAGCAACCCTCTAGTAATAGAGAAGGTGCTAAATTCTACCCTATTGTTCTGCATTCCTTATATTAAATGTAAGATATGCCGGAACATAAGCGGATAGATAACCCGATAAAATCCTATTTTTTCGGAATCTTATTTTTCTTTTTAACATTTTTCTTAGTAAGTACGCATTCATTGCGAATTTGACTTTTGGTTTAATTTATTAACTCAAAAACTAGAAAAATGAGTACACAAAAATTTTCAACGAACGCCTTACATGCGGGGCACGATGTAAAAAAAACCGAAGGAACCAGGGCAGTTCCTATTTATCAAACGACATCGTATGTTTTTAATGATGCGGATCATGCGGCAGATTTATTTTCATTAAAAGAATTAGGATTTATCTACACGAGGCTTAACAACCCTACCAATGACATTTTGCAACAGCGCCTGGCTGCACTGGAAGGAGGCATAGGAGCCGTTGTGTTTGCATCAGGTACAGCGGCAATTTCTACAGGGCTGTTGACTCTGCTAAAAGCCGGGGATCATATTGTAGCTTCAGGCAGTTTGTATGGTGGTACCTATAACCTGTTAAATGTTACCCTACCCAGATTGGGTATTACAACTACATTTGTAGATGCATCTAATCCGGACAATTTTGCAGCAGCTCTGCAAGAAAATACAAGAGCATTTTTTGTAGAATCTTTAGGAAACCCAAAACTAGACGTACCGGACTTAGAAGCAATTGCCGAACAAGCAAAGTCAGCAAAAGTCCCCTTTATTGTAGACAATACGGTGGCAACACCCGCCTTATTAAATCCGATTGAACATGGAGCCAATATTGTCATTCATTCTTTAACAAAATACATTGGAGGCCAGGGGAATTCCTTGGGTGGAGTTATTATCGATGCAGGAACTTTTGATTGGTCTAACGGAAAATTTCCGGAATTTACGGAACCGTCTGCAGGGTATCACGGTTTGATATATCATGAAGCCTTAGAAGCATCATCCTATATATTTAAATTGATTTTGGAAGGATTAAGAGATTTTGGAGGTGCGCTGAGTCCGACAAACGCTTTCCAGATCATACAAGGACTGGAAACCCTGGAAGTGAGAATTCAAAAACACTCGGAAAATGCTCTGGAACTGGCAAAATGGTTAGAGCAACAAGACGAGGTGACTTGGGTAAATTACCCGGGATTAGAATCCAGTAAATATAAATCGTTGGCAGATAAATATTTACCTAAGGGGCAAAGCGGAATTATAACTTTTGGGGCAAAAGGAGGTTTTGAAGCAGCAAAAACCATTGCAAATAAAACAAAAGTGTTCTCTTTATTAGCCAATATCGGAGACACAAAATCATTAATCATTCACCCTTCCAGTACCACACATCAGCAGTTAGATGCCGAAGAAAAAGTATCGGCAGGTGTAACGGAAGACCTGATTCGGTTATCGGTAGGTTTAGAGGATATTGACGATTTAAAAGCAGATTTGAAAGCGGCATTTTCACAAATTCCAAAAGAAGTTTTATTCTAAGATTTTGTCAAAAAATCTCTTATATACCGATATCACAAAATTCACTACCCGAAGTGGTTTTCAGCTTTCAAACATTCGATTGAGCTACCAATTGTTTGGACAAAAACTGGGAACCGCTCCTGTGGTTCTGGTGAACCATGCTTTAACGGGAAATAGCAATGTTACAGGCAATAACGGCTGGTGGAAAGATGTCATTGGCAAAGAAAAAGCGATAGATACAAATACGTATACAATTCTTGCATTCAACATTCCGGGAAACGGATTTGATGGTTTACTGATTGATAACTACAAAGATTTTGTAACAAAAGATATTGCTCGCTTATTTTTAATGGCACTAAATCAATTGAAAATTCAGCATTTGTTCGCCATTATCGGAGGGTCGTTAGGAGGAGGTATTGCATGGGAAATGGCAGCTTTGAAAAGCGATATTGCACAACACATTATTCCTATTGCATCTGATTGGAAATCAACAGATTGGATTATTGCGAATTGTTTGATTCAGGAACAGTTTTTAGTAAATTCAAACACACCTGTACACGATGCAAGAATGCATGCCATGATGTTATACAGAACCCCTGAATCATACAAAGTCAGGTTTCAAAGATCTTTAAATGAAGGCTTAAAAATTTTCAATGTAGAAAGTTGGTTGCTACATCATGGAAAGAAGTTACAGGAACGATTTCAATTAGGTGCTTATAAAATGATGAACCAGTTGCTAAAAACCATTGCAGTTACAAATTCGGAAAATTGGGCAGAGAAATTAAATAAAATGGAATCGCAAATACATATGATAGCAGTAGATTCCGATTTGTTTTTTGCTGCAAAAGAGAACAGGGAAACCTATGAAGAATTATCAAAAACAACTTCAAAAGTTTCGTATCATGAAGTACAGTCGATTTACGGACACGATGCTTTCTTGATTGAATACGATCAGTTAGAAAAAATAATAAAACCTATTTTTAACCCAAAATAGGGCTAGTAGATACATACGGTAATGAGTAACATTTATCAGGAAATAAAAAAACGAATTTTGGTATTGGACGGAGCAATGGGAACCATGCTACAACAATATGATTTTTCGGAAGAGAATTTTAGAGGAGAACGGTTTAAAGATTTTCATTTGCCTTTACAGGGAAATAATGATCTGCTTTCTATTACGCAACCCACAGCAATTAAAGAGATACATCGTAAATATTTGGAAGCAGGTGCGGATATTGTAGAAACCAATACTTTTTCCTCAACTACCATAGGCATGGCAGACTATGCGTTGGAAAATATAGTGTACGAACTCAATTATCAATCTGCACAACTTGCTAAAGAAGCAGCCGAAGAATTTTCAAAAAAAACACCGGAGCAACCAAGATTTGTAGCGGGTTCTATCGGACCTACGAACAAAACGGCAAGTTTGTCGCCGAATGTAAATAGACCGGAATTTAGAGCAGTTACATTTGATGAATTGCGAATTGCCTATAAGCAACAGGTAGAAGCCTTGATAGACGGCGGAGTTGATATCTTACTGATAGAAACTATTTTTGATACACTCAATGCAAAAGCGGCATTATTTGCGATTGAAGAAGTGAAGGGTGAACGAAATATTGAGATCCCCGTGATGGTATCAGGAACCATTACGGATGCTTCGGGCAGAACGTTGTCCGGGCAAACCGTAGAAGCATTTTTGATTTCCATATCCCACATCCCTTTACTGAGTGTCGGATTTAACTGTGCGCTGGGAGCAGAGCAATTGCAGCCCTATTTGCAGCGGTTATCCGGACAAACTAATTTTTATACCTCGGCACATCCTAATGCGGGCTTGCCAAACGCTTTTGGAGAATATGACCAGACACCTGAAGAAATGAGTAGCTTCATAGAACATTATTTGAAAGAAGGACTGGTAAATATTATAGGAGGATGTTGTGGAACAAATCCGGAACACATAAAAACGATTGCAGCAGTTGCCGGAAAATATGAACCTAGGGGTTTGGTTATTGGTTGATAGTTGATAGTTATTAGTTGATGGTAGGTTAAAAATAAAGATTAAGTGTATGGATTATAAAGAATTAGATGTTTGGAAATATTCAAGGGAGTTGGTTAAATTGGTTTACTTGCTAACGAAGTCGCTTCCTAAAGAAGAATTGTATGGGCTAACAAATCAAATAAGAAGAAATGCTGTTTCTGTTCCTTCAAATATTGCAGAAGCCATTGGCTATCAACCCAATAAAGAAATCGCTCATTTTCTTTGTATAGCAAGAGGGTCTTTACATGAAATTCTTGAAAAACGAATTTCATGTAAAAAGTTACCAAACGGATTTATTAATTATTACAAAAAATGATGATTGATAAAAACTCTAACACCCAACATCCGCCAGTCGAAAATCAAAAGCACTTGCAATTATCAGGTCTGGAACCTTTGATTATTACTCCAGAAAGTAATTTTATCAATGTAGGAGAGCGTACCAATGTAACAGGCTCACGTAAATTTCTTCGGTTGATAAAAGAAGAAAAATACGACGAGGCATTAGCAATAGCTCGCCACCAAGTAGAAGGAGGCGCACAGATTTTAGATGTCAATATGGATGAAGGAATGTTAGACGGAGTACATGCCATGACTACTTTCTTAAATTTAGTTGCTTCCGAACCAGATATTGCCCGAATTCCGATTATGATTGACAGCTCTAAATGGGAAGTTATTGAAGCAGGATTACAAGTGGTACAAGGAAAATGTGTGGTAAACTCTATTAGCCTGAAAGAAGGAGAAAGCGAATTTATAAGGCAGGCAAGGCTACTAAAAAGATATGGGGCGGCAGTTATTGTAATGGCTTTTGATGAAACAGGGCAAGCCGATAATTACCAGAGACGAATAGAAATCTGCAAACGGGCATATGGCATTTTAGTAGAGAAAGTTCATTTTGCTCCGGAGGATATTATTTTTGATCCTAATATATTTCCTGTTGCCACAGGAATGGAAGAACATCAGAAAAATGCTTTGGATTTTTTTAATGCTACCAAATGGATTCGGCAAAACTTACCCTATGCCAGCGTTTCGGGCGGTGTAAGTAACGTGTCTTTTTCATTCAGAGGAAATAACGTAGTCAGGGAGGCGATGCACTCGGCATTTTTGTACCATGCCATTCAACACGGGATGAATATGGGAATTGTAAATCCGGCTATGTTGGAAGTTTACGATACTATTCCCAAAGAATTATTGGATCGGGTTGAAGATGTTTTATTAGATCGAAGAGATGATGCAACGGAACGATTATTAGATTTTGCCGAAACAGTAAAGGGGAATAAAAAAGAAGTTGAAAGTAAAGATTTGGAATGGAGAAATGATCCTTTGCAAGAAAGAATCACACATAGTTTGGTAAAAGGTATCGATGCATATATCACTACAGATGTTGAAGAAGCAAGACAAATCTCCGATAAACCCATAGCGGTCATTGAAAGTTACCTGATGACCGGAATGAATGTAGTGGGAGATCTCTTTGGAAACGGTAAAATGTTTTTGCCGCAGGTTGTAAAATCCGCACGGGTTATGAAAAAAGCAGTAGCATATTTACAGCCCTATATAGAAGTTGAAAAAGATGAAAAAGCCAAAAGTGCCGGTAAGATATTAATGGCTACTGTAAAAGGAGATGTACACGATATTGGAAAAAATATTGTGAGTGTTGTTCTAGGTTGTAATAATTACGAAATTATCGATTTAGGGGTGATGGTTCCGCCGGAAAAAATTATTGAAACCGCTAAAGCAGAACATGTGGATGTCATTGGTCTAAGCGGATTGATTACTCCATCGCTGGACGAAATGGTATACCTATCCAAAGAAATGGAAAGAAATCATTTTTCTGTCCCGCTGTTAATTGGAGGTGCAACGACCTCTAAAGCACATACGGCCGTAAAAATAGCACCTAACTATTCTAATGCTGTGGTACATGTAAATGATGCATCCAGAGCAGTAACCGTAGTTGGAAATTTACTACAGCAAGATCATGTTACATATAAAAACCGGATTCGGGAAGAATACAAGGTATTTCGCGAAAAATTTCTGAACCGAGCGCAGCAAAAAGAATATATCTCTTTGAAAGAAGCACGTAAACGCAAATTTCGAATCAATTGGGAAACCGCTGAAATTAAGATACCAAATCAACTGGGGATACAAGAAATTCAGGATTTTAATATTGCCCTGTTAATACCTTTTATAGATTGGACTCCTTTTTTTCGCTCCTGGAGCATTCATGGAAAATATCCGGAAATCTTAAAAGACGCTACTGTTGGAAAAGAAGCTACGGCATTGTTTAAAGATGCACAAGAGCTTTTGAAAAAAGTCATAGATAAAAAATTAGTAAAAGCAAAAGCCGTATTTGGGTTGTTTCCTGCAAATACGATTAATGACGATGATATTTTGGTTACTTCAACCGGTTTGGAAAACCGAGAGATGTCAAATGCTCATCACTCGCGGCGCAGGGTCAAATCAAGCAGAAAAGAAGTTACTTTCCTGACCCTTCGCCAGCAGTTGAAAAAACGGGAAGGGGTTCCGTCATACGCTTTGGCAGATTTTATTGCACCAAAAGCAACAGGTATCCGGGATTATATAGGGGCATTTTGCGTTTCCGCAGGCTTTGGAGTCCAGGAATTGGCAGCGCAATTTGAAGCAACTCATGACGATTACAATGCCATTATGATCAAAGCCTTGGCCGATCGTCTGGCAGAAGCTTTTGCAGAATACTTGCACAAAGAAGTAAGAACAAAACACTGGGGCTATGCTGCTAAGGAGGATGTATCTAACGAAGAGTTGATCAAAGAAAATTATCGAGGTACCCGGCCGGCTCCCGGATATCCTGCATGCCCGGATCATCTGGAAAAAAATACCATTTGGCAATTGCTGGACGTAGAGAAAAGAATTGGAGTACAGCTGACCGAAAGTCTGGCCATGTGGCCGGCTGCAAGTGTTTCCGGGTATTATTTTGGAAATAAAGAAGCTAAGTACTTTGGTTTAGGGAAAATTACCCGGGATCAGTTAAAGAACTATGCACAAAGAAGAAATATAGCTGTTGATGAAGCCGCCAAATGGTTAAACCCAAGTATTGTTGAATGATATGATAGTGTTTAAAAAATAGCAACTAACTAATATCCAATGAAAGTAACAGAACACATAAAAGAAGCAAGAGGCAGAACATTGTTTTCATTTGAAGTTTTACCTCCTTTAAAAGGCCAACACATTCAATCTACATTTGACAATATAGATTCGTTAATGGAGTTTAACCCTCCTTTTATAGATGTTACGTATCACAGAGAAGAGTATATATATAAAGAATTGGAAAATGGTTTACTAAAGAAACAGATTGTCAAGAAACGGCCGGGCACTGTTGGAATTTGCGCTGCCATTCAAAATAAATACGGGGTAGATGCAATTCCTCATATTCTATGCGGAGGCTTCACCAAAGAAGATACGGAAAATTTTTTAATTGATTTGGATTTCCTAAACATAGATAATGTAATGGCTTTGCCTTTAGATTAGCAAATAGAAATAATTACTTAAAATAAAAACATAATAGTTATGATGAAATTTCTTTTTTTGCTTCTTTTTTTCTTTGTTAATAACTCTTATTTTGTTGATAACCAAAAACACAAAAGAACGGAGTGAACTTTAGCGGCCAGCTAGCTTTTTAGAGCCATCCCCCGTATTAGTCTCCGTTCTTTTTAAAAGTTACTTAGAACCATATAGAATTTCAGTTTCTGCCCTTATTAAAGGTCTTAGTTTAAGTAACTATTATTAATATCTAATTACAAAATTATGAAAACAAATGAAATTATCGGAATCGATGTCAGTAAATTATTAATTGATGTTTGTATCTATTCTAAACAAATTGTTCAACAGTTTGAGAACAGTAAATCTGGATTTAAATTAATGCTAAAGTGGAGTTTTAAAAATTCGTCTTTCTCTAAAGAAGAAACCATGTTTGTATTTGAACATACAGGAATGTACTCTCATTTATTATCTGTGTCTTTAACTGAACAAAAATTATCTTTTTTCATAGCTTCTGGTTTAGAAATTAAAAGATCTATTGGTATTGCTCGTGGAAAGGATGACCAAATTGATGCCAAACGCATTGCTCTATATGGGTATCGATTAAAAGAAGAACTTAAACCCAGTAAGCTACCTAAAAGAAGTATATTACAACTAAAAAGTCTCTTATCTTTAAGGACAAAACTTAACAAACAAAGAGCTGGTTTTAAAGTTACTTTGAAAGAACAAAAAAGAATTTATAAAGCAAAAGAGTATAAAATAATCTTTGACGTTCAACAAAAAATGATTGCAGAACTAACCAAACAAATACACAAGATTAATACTCAAATGCAAGCTATTATTGACCAAAATATAATGTTAAAAGAAACCTATAAACTTGTTACTAGTGTTAAAGGTATAGGAATGCAAACTGCTATAATGATGATTGTGTTTACTGACAATTTTTCAAAATTTGAAAACTGGAGAAAGTTTGCCTCTTATTGTGGTGTTGCTCCTTTTCCTTACCAATCTGGAACTAGTATTAAAGGACGTACAAAAGTCTCTCATTTGGCTAATAAAAAATTGAAAGCAATTATTAATATGTGCGCTATTTCTGCTATACAACATAACCCAGAAATGAAATTATACTATCATAAAAGAATAAAACAAGGCAAAAGTAAAATGAGTACCGTTAACATTATTAGAAACAAATTAATAGCAAGAGTGTTTGCCGTTGTCAAACGACAAACACCCTATGTAGATACTTTTAAATTTGCTGCATAAATTAGTAAAAATAATATCTCAACTTTTACTTGTTTTTATCATAGAATACGGGGAGATGCCGTAAAAAGTGAAATTTATTTCAGGCCCGAAAAAGACGGACATCACTTTGCAGGTGAGTTAGTATCCCAGATTCAGGATATGAACAAAGGAAGCTATTTAGATGAGGATTTATTAAATACGTCAAAAACGAATTTTTGCATTGGTGTAGCAGCGTACCCCGAAAAACATGTAGAAGCACCGAGTTTGGATTCTGACATTCATTTTTTAAAAAAGAAAATTAAAAATGGAGCCGAATATATCGTTACACAGATGTTTTTTGACAATCAAAAATATTTCGATTTTGTAGCCAAATGTAGAAAGGAAGGAATTACGGCACCCATCATACCGGGATTGAAACCCATTACTACCAAAAAGCAGTTGAATTTAATTCCACATCGATTTCATGTGGATTTACCGGATGATCTCATAATGAGCATTGTAAAATGTAAAGATAATAAAGCCGTACGAGAGGTTGGAATTGAGTGGTGTATTGCTCAAAGTAAAGAACTGGTAAATAGAGGGGTGCCTATTTTACATTACTATTCAATGGGAAAATCAGCCAGCATTTATGAGGTGGCAGCTAATATATTTTAAAAAGAAAAAATAAATACATTTGTAACTTAGTGCAAGAGGGATTTCTTCCTGTTTAAAGTTTGAATTTGAATATAAAAGTAGTCATACCATCTCTTAAAAACAATGCTTCTTTGAGTACTATTATGATCGTACGTTGTATTTTTATTCGTCGTCCGTAAGGGTTGTTTCTGTTTTCAATCATCGTATTTAAATAACATTTTTAATTAAAGTCAAAATAATGGAAATCATTATTGCCGATACATCACACAGTATATATGCAGCTATTATATGTAAAACTATCGCAGATTCTGCCGATATAAGAGGTACGGGTATTGCTAAAAGAACTCCGGAATATATCATTACAAAAATGAATAACGGGAATGCTGTCATTGCACTGGACGGAGAAAAATTTGTTGGTTTTTGTTATATCGAAAAATGGGATCACGGCAAATTTATTGCCAATTCCGGGTTAGTAGTACATCCTGATTACAGGGGAAAAGGAGTTGCAAGATTAATTAAACAGAAAATTTTTGAACACTCCAAGGCAAAGTTCCCGGAAGCAAAAATTTTTGGTATCACTACCGGTTTAGCGGTCATGAAAATAAATAGTAAGTTGGGATATACACCGGTTACATTTTCCGAACTAACCAAAGATCAGTCATTTTGGAAAGGTTGTCAGACTTGTAAAAATTATGATGTACTTCAAAGAACATCTCAAAGTATGTGTTTGTGTACAGGGATGTTGTATGACCCGAAATCAAAAAGTAAGCGTAAACAAGTAAAAACAAAAGTGTTTGAAAGATTAAAAAGAATAAAGCAAAACACATTTCTAAAAAAGAATAAAAAGTAACTAAACCACTATGGACTGCAAGTCCATAGGTTTCTTAAAAGAATGAAATTCTTATTCCAAAATAATATTATCCATATCAGTATTCGAAGAATCTCGATGATGCTCAAGATATTCTTGTACCATCTCATCAGTAATGTTTCCTGTACTCCAAACGCCATAACCAATAGCCCAAAAATGTCTACCCCAATAACGTTTACTCAATTCTGGATATTCTGCTTGAAGTCGTCGAGATGTTCTTCCCTTCAAGCGTTTAACAATATCACTAATATTTTGAGACGGTCGGTATTCGATGTGAATATGTACGTGATCCTTGCTTATCACCCCTTTAAGAATTCGTACACCCTCAGAATCGCAAACTTGTTTAACCAAATCTCGGCAACGTTTCTGAATGTCACCTTTGAGAACATGATAACGATATTTTATAACCCAAACTATGTGCGCAGTAAGCCAAGATACAGTATGTCCAAGTCGCATTTGTTCTTTCACAATTCAAAGATACAAAAGTGTGTAGCAACTGAAAGTCTTGCACTGAAAGTGCATAGTTTCAACTAACGATTGAGACCAATGAAAAGAGTAGTTTTAGCATACAGCGGAGGCTTAGACACCTCTTATTGCGCGACTTATTTCTCGAAAGAGCTGGGGTATGAAGTACATGCCGTCAGTGTAAATACAGGTGGTTTTACTCAAACGGAAATCGATGAAATCAGGAAAAAAGCGTATGTAATGGGAGTACACTCCTACAAAAATATCCCGGCCATTGATACCTATTATCAAAAAGTAGTCAAACATTTGATTTACGGAAACGTTTTGAAAAATAATACCTACCCTTTATCCGTAAGTGCAGAAAGAATTGTACAAGCCATTGAAATTATTGAATATGCCAAAAACATTAAGGCAGATTGTATTGCTCATGGCAGTACCGGTGCAGGCAATGACCAGGTTAGGTTCGACTTGATTTTCCAGACATTGGCCCCGGAAATTGAAATTATGACGCCTATTAGAGATCGTAAATTGTCGAGGCAGGAAGAGGTAGCTTATTTAAAAAGCAAGGGTATTGATAGGGTATGGGAAGCATCCAAATATTCCGTAAATAAGGGGTTATGGGGAACAAGCATCGGAGGTTTCGAAACATTAACCTCTCATCAGCCGTTACCCGAAGAAGCCTTTCCGTGTCAGCTGCAAAAGAGAGGGACTGAAAAGGTAAAACTCACTTTTTATAAAGGAGAGTTAGTTGCTGTTAATAATGAAGAAAGAGCACCGCAAGAGGCCATTCGGTTACTCAATGAGTTGGCTTGTGTATATGCCATCGGAAGAGATATCCACGTGGGCGATACCATTGTAGGGATTAAAGGGAGAGTAGGTTTTGAAGCCGCTGCCGCAAAAATTATCATCAAAGCACACCATTTACTTGAGAAACACACACTCACAAAATGGCAGTTACAACATAAAGATTATTTGGCAAATTGGTATGGAACCCATTTACACGAAGGGTTGTTTTTAGATCCGATCATGAGAAATATAGAAGCTTTTTTAGAAAGTAGCCAACAACACGTTTCAGGAGATGTTCTGCTTACATTAAAACCATATCATTTTACTTTAGACGGAATTGTTTCTGAATACGATTTAATGAATGTTGATTTTGGAAAGTACGGAGAAGAAAACAGCGGTTGGACTGCCGAAGAAGCCAAAGGGTTTATCAAAATCTATGGAAATCAAAGCAAAATATATAAAAGTGTAGAAAAATGATACAAGCAGGAATTGTAGGCGGTGCAGGTTATACGGCCGGAGAATTGATGCGGATTTTAGTATTCCATGAGGAAGTGAATATTAATTTTGTGTATAGCACATCAAACGTAGGGAATCAGGCTAGTGATATTCACCGGGATCTGGTCGGAAATACCGACCTGATTTTTACAAATGACCTCAATACTGAGGTAGATGTATTATTTTTATGCTTAGGTCATGGAAACTCAAAGATATTTCTGAAAGATCACCTTTTTTTAACACATACAAAGATCATCGATTTGAGTACTGATTTTAGATTAAAAAAAGATGCTGTTTTCCAAGGAAAGGAATTCATATACGGGTTACCGGAACTACAAAAAGAAAAAATCAAACAGGTCGCTTATATTGCCAACCCGGGGTGCTTTGCAACAGCATTACAATTAGCTATCTTACCATTGGCAGCTAAAGGACTATTACAAAGCGAGGTGCATATAAACGCAGTTACCGGTGCTACAGGAGCCGGAATATCTTTGTCTAAGACTACTCATTTTACCTGGAGAGATAATAATTTTTCCTATTATAAACCATTTACGCATCAACATCTGGACGAAATATATCAATCCGTATATCAACTACAACAAAAATCCGGTGTAGCGCTTCATTTCATACCCAATAGAGGAAATTTTTCGAGAGGCATTTATGCTACTGCATATATAACATTTGAGGGGAGTTTGGAAGAAGCCGAAGCATTATACAAAACATATTATAAAGATGCTGCATTCACCTTTATTTCCGATTCGGCATTACACTTAAAACAAGTAGTCAATACCAACAAATGCCTCATTCATTTACACAAGCATCAGGATAAGTTATTAATTACGAGTTGTATTGATAATTTATTAAAAGGTGCTTCCGGACAGGCAGTACAAAACATGAATTTGATGTTTGGTTTTGAAGAAACAACAGGGTTACAACTAAAAGCAAATTATTTTTGAATTCGACTCCTTTCCATTTTATGAAGAACAGGCAGGCAAAATCGAAGTTATATACATAAAAAAATAAAGACCATGAAAATAGCCATTATAGGAGCAGGGAACTTAGGGTGTTCCATTGCAAAAGGGTTGATTACTACAAATGCGATTACGAGTTTGTATCTAACCAAACGAAATTTAGACCATATTCGAACGTTTGAAGGTTATAAAAATGTTGTCATAACTACTGATAACCGGAAAGCTGTAAAGAAATCGGATATACTCATATTTGCTGTACAACCGGCGCATTTGGAAGCTATTTTAAACGCTGTAAAACCGCTGTTGACTCAAAAACACGTTTTAATTTCCGCCATTACAGGTTTTTCGATAAGTAAAATAGAGGATATCGTTGGTCAAAACCAACATATTATCAGGGCCATGCCAAATACTGCGATTGCCGTTGGAAAATCCATGACCTGTATCTGTAGTAATGAAAAAGGAAAAAAAATGATCAAAGTTGCCGAAGCTATTTTTAACAGGTTAGGAACTTCCATTAGTATTCCGGAAGAGCAAATGCAGGCAGCAACAGTAGTCTGTGCAAGCGGAATTGCTTTTTGGATGCGATTGATAAGAGCCACAACACAGGCTGCCATTCAATTGGGTTTTGATGCCAAAGAGGCGCAAGAGTTGGCCATGCATACCAGTAACGGAGCTGCAAGCTTATTGATTGCAACCGGTAATCACCCGGAACAGGAAATAGATAAAGTAACCACGCCAAAAGGGTGTACTATAGAAGGGTTAAATGAAATGGAGCACAGAGGGTTGAGTTCCTCACTAATCCGGGGCATGGTAGCATCATTCAACAAGATTAACAGTATAAAGACAGATCAATTATGAGTTTATTTGATGTATACCCCTTATTTGATATTACTCCGGTAAAAGCAAAAGATGTTTTTATATACGATGAAAATGATGTCCGATATTTAGATTTATATGGAGGTCATGCTGTTGTTTCCATAGGACATTCACATCCGGAATATGTGAAAAATATGAGTGCCCAACTAAGTAAATTGGGTTTTTACAGCAATTCTGTTCAAAACCCGTTACAAGAAAAATTAGCTGATCAATTAGAAGTTATTTCCGGGTGTACGACATATCAGTTGTTTTTGTGTAATTCAGGAGCAGAGGCAAATGAAAATGCGCTAAAACTAGCTTCTTTTCACACCAGTAAAAAAAAGGTAATTGCTTTTAAAAATGGCTTTCACGGACGAACCTCTGCTGCCGCAGCTGTTACGGACAACGCTAAAATTATTGCACCGATAAATGCACAACAAGAAGTTGAACTGATTCCATTAGGAGATACAAAAACTCTTGAAAAGGCACTGCAAAAAAATGATGTCTGTGCCGTAATTATCGAATGTATCCAGGGCATTGGAGGACTGGATGAAAGTGATACGGAATTTTATAAAAGGGCAGCACATTTATGTCAAAAATACGAAGCCCTTTTTATTGCTGATGAAATACAATCGGGTTTTGGAAGAACAGGAGATTTTTTTGCTTTCCAAAAACATGATATAGCACCTGATATTATTTCCATGGCAAAAGGAATGGGAAACGGGTTTCCCGTAGGGGGAATTTTAATTCATCCAAAAATAAAAGCATCTTTTGGTTTGTTAGGGACTACTTTTGGAGGAAATCATTTGGCATGCACTGCTACATTATCGGTACTATCTGTCCTGGAAAAAGAGCATTTAATGCAGCATGTATATACTATTTCCGAATATTTTACAGATAAGGTAGCACAAATTACTCAGGTAAAAAAAGTAAAAGGAAGAGGGTTGATGTTGGGCCTTGAGTTTGATTTTGCGATTGCGGCATTAAGAAAATCACTGATTCGTTCACATCGTATTTTTACCGGAAATTCCAAAAATCCAAACCTTATCAGAATCCTTCCTCCTCTAACCGTTCAACAAGAACATTTTGATCGGTTTTTTGACGCACTTAAAACCGAACTGTCATGAAAAATTATACGGATATAAAGGATATAAAAAACCTTGACAAAACCATTCGGGAAGCAATTGAACTAAAAAAGAATCCTTTTCAGTATAAAGCATTAGGAGCACACAAAACACTAGTGATGTTGTTTTTTAATGCAAGCCTCAGAACCCGGTTGAGCACGGAAAAGGCAGCTAAGAACTTAGGAATGGAAGTAAGTATTCTAAATATCAAAGATACCTGGAATTTTGAATTTGAAGATGGGTCCGTCATGAATTTCAATACTTCGGAACATATCAAAGAAGCAGCGCAGGTTATTTCTCAATACGCAGATGTTATTGCTATAAGAGCTTTTTCCGAATTAAAAAATAAGGAGAAAGATACATCGGAATTTGTCATTCAAGGCTTTTTAAAATATGCTACAGTGCCCATTGTGAATATGGAGAGTGCACTATGCCACCCTTTACAAGCACTGGCAGATGTCATTACTATCAAAGAATTTAGCAAAAAAGAAAAGCCCAGGGTAGCCCTTTCCTGGGCACCACATCCAAAAGCCTTACCCCATGCGGTTGCTAATTCTTTTGTACAGATGATGCAACATTTACCGGTCGATTTTGCTATCACACATCCCAAAGGGTATGAATTGGATACTGAAATTACTAAAGAAACGCCAATCATTTATCATCAAAAAGAAGCATTAAAAAATGCCGACTTTGTCTATGTAAAAAACTGGAGTAATTATAATGAATATGGAAAAGTAACTTCGGAAGATTCCGATTGGATGATGAATTTGGAAAAATTAGGCCATGCAAAATTTATGCACTGTTTGCCTGTACGAAGAAATGTTGTTGCTACCGATGAGGTGTTGGACAGTAAAAATGCTATTGTTATTGAACAAGCCCATAACAGAACGTATGCAACTCAGATTATATTAAAAAAAATTTTAGAAAATGTCTAAGCAGGAAATCATAAAAATTATTAAAATAGGCGGAGCTATTATCAATGACTCGGAAGCTTTAAAGAGCTTTTTAATGGCATTTTCAAAAATAACCGGGCCAAAAGTATTGGTTCACGGAGGAGGAAAATCAGCAACCAAACTAGCAAATCAAATGAATATTCCGGTAACTATGGTTGATGGCAGGAGGGTTACAGATGCTGAAACACTGGAAATTATTACCATGACCTATGCCGGGAAGATCAATAAAAATATAGTAGCAATTCTCCAAAAAAATGCATGCAATGCCATGGGTTTTTCCGGAGCGGATGCAAATACGATTGTTGCCAAAAAAAGGCCGGTAAAAGAGGTTGATTTTGGTTTTGTAGGAGATGTAGTTGCCGTAAATACGGATATCATATCGATGTTATTCGACTATCATATCACCCCTGTTTTTTGCGCTATCTCTCACGATGAAAACGGACAATTGTTAAACACAAATGCAGATACCATTGCATCGGAACTGGCCATTGGATTGTCAAAAGATTTTCGTGTTGACTTGTATTACTGTTTTGAAAAAAACGGCGTATTAAGGGTGATGGAAGATGAAAATTCCATAATTTGTAATATCAATGCTGAATCCTATAAAGAATTAAAGAAAGAAAAAATTATTTCGGAAGGAATGCTACCTAAAATTGACAATTGTTTTTATGCATTGGAGCATGGAGTAAGTAAAGTTTGTATTGGAAATACCGGTATGCTTTTTAATCAAAATACAAAATACACAACGGTTACTTTATGAAAGATATAGAAAGATTAACAAGTAAAGCAATTAACCTGTTAAAAGAGTTAATAGCTATTCCGTCTTTTTCTTCCGAAGAAGATAAGACGGCACAAAAAATCGAAAACTGGTTCCGGGAAAACAACATCACATATCAAAGAACAAAACACAATGTTTGGGCTGTAAATAAATATTTTGATGATACAAAACCTACGCTCCTATTAAATTCGCATCACGATACCGTAAAACCAAACCGGGGATATACCAAAAATCCTTTCAAGGCTATTATAGAAAATAGGAGGCTATATGGTTTGGGGAGTAATGATGCGGGGGGTGTTTGGTTTCTTTACTGGCAACATTTACGTATTATTACGGAAAAAAAGATCTGAAATACAATCTGGTTATAGTGGCTTCTGCCGAAGAAGAAAGCAGTGGAGAAAACGGATTGAATAGCATACTATCCGTAATACCGGATATTGATGTGGCAATTATAGGCGAACCGACATTAATGCACCTGGCTATAGCAGAAAAAGGACTGGTTGTTTTTGATGCAAAAGTAAGAGGAACAGCAAGTCATGCCGCACATATCAATAATAATAATGCAATCTATAATACGATTCCCATATTGCAATGGTTCCAGGATTTTACATTTGAAAAAACATCAAAAATATTAGGAGATGTAAAAATGACCGTTACTCAAATAAATGGCGGGCAGCAGCATAATGCAATTCCTTCGGAGGTAGATTTGGTAATTGATGTTCGGGTGAATGACAAGTATACAAATCGCGAAATATATGATATTTTAGTAGAAAAATCTCCTTGTGATTATATAAAACCAAGAAGTTTACATCTCAATTCGTCTTTTATTTCAACAGATCACAATTTGGTAAAAGCAGGATTGGCTCTAGGGAGAAAAACCTACGGTTCACCTACCTTGTCAGATCAATCCGTACTTTCTTGCCCGTCTTTAAAACTGGGCCCCGGAGACAGTACAAGAAGCCACACTGCAGATGAATTTATTTATATGGAAGAGGTGAAAGAAGGCATACGGATATATATTGAATTATTGAGCCACGTAATCGTTTAAAAGAATAAAAATGAAACTTTGGGATAAAGGGTTTTCCATAGATGAAAAGATTGAAAAATTTACAGTAGGAAACGACAGAGAAATAGACCTGTACATAGCTAAATATGATGTGCTGGCTTCGATGGCACACGCAAAAATGTTAGAAAAAACAAGGATGCTCTCTAAAAAAGAGTTACGACAACTAACAGAAGGACTCAACGACTTGCTGGATCAGATACACAAAAATCAATTTGAAATAGAACCTCACTTTGAAGATGTGCATTCCAAAATTGAATTTGAGCTTATCAAAAAATACGGGGATGTTGGAAAGAAAATCCATACGGCAAGATCCAGAAATGACCAGGTATTAGTTGCACTACATTTGTTTTATAAAGAACAATTGACAGCAATAAAACACAAGGCACATACGCTGTTTGTTACCCTATTGGCATTAGCAGAAACCCATAAAGAAAAGATATTGCCCGGTTATACTCACTTGCAAGTTGCCATGCCGTCCTCTTTTGGACTCTGGTTCGCTTCCTATGCCGAATTATTAGCCGATGATAGTTATCTGTTGAATGCTGTTTTAAAAATAGTAGATCAAAACCCGTTAGGCTCTGCTGCCGGTTACGGAAGTTCGTTTCCTGTTGACAGGGAGTTTACGACGAAAGAATTGCAATTTTCGCAATTAAAATACAATGTGGTTGCTGCCCAATTGAGCAGGGGAAAATCAGAAAGGAGTATTGCCGGTTTTCTGGGCAGTTTGAGCAATACGCTGGCTCGTTTTGCCATGGATATTTGTTTGTATACCGGTCAGAACTTCGGTTTTATTTCTTTTCCGGATACATTGACAACAGGGAGTAGCATTATGCCGCATAAAAAAAATCCGGATGTCTTTGAATTGATTCGGGGAAAATGCAATCAGATACAGGCGTTACACACGGAAATGTTGTTGATAAGTAATAATTTACCCAGCGGGTATCACAGAGATTATCAGTTATTAAAAGAACACATTATTCAGGCATTTATGACTATGCATGAGATTTTGGAAGTTTTAAATTATGCAATACAACAAATACAAGTTCGTGAGATCGACCTGAATGATGATAAGTATGCATACCTCTTTACAGTGGACAGTATAAACGCTCTGGTAGAAAAAGGAGTTTCATTTAGAGATGCTTATAAAGAAATAGGAAATCAGGTAGCAGCAGGAACTTATACCCCAAAAGAAATAAAAAGGCACACCCACTTGGGAAGCATCCACAATTTGAGTTTAGATAAAATTCAACAAAAATTTGAATTATAGAAGAAAATATTGCTGTTGTTATATTGAGCTCGTTTACACTTTTATACCAATTTTTGATGTTTAATAGATTTTACCCATAGCTTTTAAATCATTATAATTTGTCATATTTTTTTGTGTCTTATTGCATGACATCTTCACTAGATTTCAGTCAACAAGTATTTAAAGTAAGGCAAAAGAAGGATCTTACTTTTCAAGAATTAAGTGATCGGTTTGATATTCCAATCCGAACACTTTTTCTGATTTGAAAAAATATGACTACTTTTAAACTAATTAATAAGAATGAAAAATTGTTATTTCAAAAATCGCAACTTTTCATATGCGTGAAACGTTGGCAAACATTTAAAAGAAAGAACTTTAAAGAAATAAACTAAAAAACCCGTTGTGCATTTTGATAAAATTCGTCAATTCGAGTAAATTTTTCTCATTTTCAATCGAAAAATTTGTATCGAGAATAGAATTTTTGCTCTAAATATGTTCTCGATACGATTTTTCGTAGCTCAAAATCACTCGAACTGACGTTTAAATTTACTTTTTAGTTCAAAATGCACAACGGGTTAAAAATTTGTAATTTTATCACTTTAGTAGGATCTTAAAGAGATGCCGGAAATTAGCAGATTTTATGGAATAATTATTAGAATGTTCTTCAACGATCGCAATCCGCCCCACACTTCCATGTAGAATATGGTCAATATAAATGTGTTGTTAATTTGAATGATGAGGTTGTGAACGGTTTTATGCCAAAAAGAGCTCTAAAGTTAATTTTTGACTGGTTGGATCTGCACAAAGAAGAATTGCTAGATAATTGGGATAGATGTCAAAATAACCTTAAACCAAATGCCATAGAACCATTAAAATAATTGGATTATGAAATTAATTTGGATTACAAATGCACAATATTTATCTGATTATAAAATTAATTTAACGTTTAATGATGGATTAAATGGAGTAGTTGATTTGAAAAATTCTATTAAAGGTGAAGTTTTTAAGCCTTTAAAGAACATTGATTATTTTAAGCAGTTTAAGAAAAATAGCTGGACAATTGAGTGGGATTGTGAAGTTGACTTTGCTCCTGAATTTTTATACCGGTTAACTGAAAGGACTAAAGGTTAAAAGCATATAAAACATGGATAGAAACTTATCAACCTTAGTAAAGAGAATAAAAAAGGTTAAAAACCTTGATTGAAAAATAATGAATCGCAGGGTATGGTAATTTCTGTAAAATGTGATTTAAGACATCCACATCACGATAATCCAGGAAGTCAGTCATTAGATTTTCAATTTAGAAAGAAACTTAAGAATGATTCGATAAAACTCTACGATGCATTAGAGAAACTAAAAGATAAGCATAATTGTGACGGGTTGTTCTATAACTGGGTTGATGAATTAGAAAATATTCAAATAAATTCAAACAGAATATTCTTGTTAGCAGGAATTGATGCAATATCTGATCATAAAGAGGAAATTGAGTTACTAAGAAGTAGAAAAGATGAAATAATATTGAAAGGGGTTTCCAGTTTATGTAAAGTTAGTAATGGCAAAAAAATTAAACATTTAGCTATACCAATAATTGGAACTGGTGCTGGAGGTGTCAATGAACACGAATCAATACATTCTATACTTAAAGGGATAAATAGCGCTGCATTTAAAAATCAGGCTCCTGAAACAATAACTCTCTTTTTCTGGCCAAAAGGAAATGATAAAAAAGAAAAGGATGCTTGGTATTCAAAAAGAGTAAGAATGATGCATTCTTTTATGAAAAGTGAAATCAAAAATGGAGAAAATGGTAAAGACTATAATATTTGGGCTTGTGATTATCCTATAAAATCATTTATACAAATATTAGTATTATTAATAGCTTGTCTGCATCAGTGGACTTATTTATAGTTACAGAGAAGGAGAAAACAACACATTAACTATGACAGTAATAATTGAAAACACTATTAAATGGATAATATTAACTACGGGAATATTTACACTTAAAACAGGTTCGTTTTCATTACCAAAACCTCTTAATTTTAATGCAATATTGATTCTCTTTATTGCTATAATTTTTGTATCCCTTTGGGAATGGTATAAACTAGGAGATATTCCAAAAAAGAAAAGCAGCTAACAATGGTAGCTGTAGCACAACTCTAATTTTTCAAAAATAATGCGCGTTATAAGCTATTTATAAAGAGGATCTATTCTTTAAGTTGTGCTTTTTAGCTAACATTAGAAGTGTTTAATACCAAGTAGTGTAGCGCAAAAAATTCATGTAGGCTCAAGGTCAAGAAAAATGTAAAATTTATATAGTAATCTTAAATGATTATTTTAGTTGTCAAATTAAAAGCATGCTTCCGGGTAAAGCACTCCTTATAAAGGCAAAAGCAACTGTAACACCTTTTGTACATAACACTCCCGTATTGACTTCTACATTGATCGATGAGTTAGTAGGAGCAAGGATCTATTTTAAATGCGAAAATTTTCAGAAAATGGGTGCTTTTAAAATGAGAGGAGCAGTTCATCATATGATGAATTTACCTGAAGAGCAAAGAGTTAAAGGGGTCGTTACACATTCTTCGGGAAATTTTGGGCAGGCAGTAGCACTATCTGCTAAAAATCTGGGAATTGATGCATATATCGTAATACCTGCCAATGCACCCCGGGTAAAAAAAGATGCTGTAAAGAGTTACGGAGGAAAAATCATAGAATGCAAACCTACTATTGAGGCTAGAGGAAGAGCGACGAAGCGAATTCAAAAAGAAACAGGAGCTGCCTTTATACATCCTTCAAATGATATGCACGTTATTTTAGGAAATTCAACCGCAGCTCTGGAATTGCTTGAAGCGCATGCGGATTTGAACGATATATATGTGGGATCAGTCACAAAAGTTGTGTGTGAGTTCAGATGAAGATTAATTGTTAATTGAAGATTGAATGAAGTGTGTCTTTGCGAGTGAAACGAAGCAATTAGGGATCAGGGTCAAAAGTTTTGTGTGGATTGAATTAAAGTTTTGATCTTTGTAAAAAAAAACAGAGATTGGAATTATCCTTAGACCTTTTAAAATTCATCTTACCTGAGATGCTCGTAGAACATTTTGATTTGGTAAGACACACTCATCGAAATGAGGAACTTCATTTGTATTTTGAAGAGCGTAATGTTGTTCCTAAAGAAGTCATAAATCCTAATGTAATTGCTCATGGTTTCCACAAAGAGATTACTATTGAAGACTTTCCTTTGCGTGGAAACACTGTGTATCTTCACGTAAGGCGACGTAGATGGTTAGATAAAGAGACTAGGCAAATCATTCAAAGAGATTGGAATCTAGTAGCTCAGGGAACTCGCATGACAGGTGAGTTTGCTGCTTTTTTAAAAGAGATTAGTCGATACTGAGAAGAGTGATTGCAAAACCATTGCAAGAATCTATGGCGTGAATGGGAAGAAGTTCCAAAGGCAGTATCGAGATTATTTGAGTGAGTTTAAACAGTGGAAGGAAAAGTCTCATGCCAAAGAGTGGTTGATCTTCCCTGAGAATATAGGAACTCGATTATCTATCGACGAAGTAGCCTTATCAAAAGGAGAACTCTACACCATCGTTACCAATAAAAAAGCTAAAGGAAAGAAAGGAAGTATTGTGGCGATCATAGCTACTACCAAAGCAGAACCTATTATCAAACACCTATTTAAAATCTCATCTGCGAAAAGAAACAAGGTCAGAGAAATTACCCTAGATATGGCGAACTCCATGAAGCTGATTGCCAAACGGTGTTTCCCCAAAGCCATACAAGTAACCGATAGATTCCATGTACAGAAACTAGCTCTAGAAGCACTTCAAGAAATTAGGATCAAACATCGATGGGAAGCCATAGATACAGAAAATGAACGGATCAAACTTGCCAAAACCAATAACAAAGAATATTACCCTGAAATATTAGAAAATGGAGATACCATAAAGCAACTCTTGGCTAGAAGCAGATACTTACTCTACAAAGCACCAAGTAATTGGACAGAAGATCAAAGAGTAAGAGCTAACATCCTCTTTAAAAGATATCCTGATATCAAAACAGCTTTTAAGCTCGTACAAGGACTTAGAAATATCTTCAACACAGCAAACTCAATACAAGTCGCTTATACAAAACTAGCGCATTGGTATAAAGATGTAGAACAAACAGCATACAAGGCTTTTAATACCATAGCAAACTCTATCAGGCTTAACTATAGATCAATATTGAATTACTTCATTAATAGAAGTACTAATGCAGCGGCAGAATCTTTCAATGCCAAAATCAAAGCCTTTAGATTACAATTTAGAGGGGTCAAAAACACAGAATTCTTCCTCTATAGATTAACTACAATTTTTGCATAAACACAACAATTAGTCTTGATCCTATATGTGCCCGTTGGCGGCGGAGGGTTGATTGCCGGAACAGCACTGGCAACTCATTATTTTGGAAAAAATTGTAAAACGATTGGCTGTGAACCCAAAGAAGCAGATGATGCGTACAGGTCTTTACAATCAGGGGTCATTGAAAAAAATAAAACAGCAAATACTATAGCTGACGGATTACGAACGTATTTGGGAGATCAAAACTTTCCGATTATTAGAAAGTTGGTAGAAAAAGTGGTGTGTGTGGAAGAGCAAGAAATCATTAGTGCGATGCAGCTTGTATGGGAGCGTTTAAAAATTGTCATAGAGCCTTCTAGTGCAGTGGCTTTTGCAGGGTTGCTAAAGCACAAGCAACATATCGGGGGGGAAAAGTAGGAGTTCTTTTTTCAGGAGGAAACATAGATGTGAGAAATTTACCTTTTTAAATAGTAAGGATAGAGAAGGTTGATAGACAGATACGGAAAAGCAATTCCTTGTTTTAGAGTCAGGTTAAATAATTGCTTATTTTTGTATCGGAATTTAATGAGTTAAATAATTTAAAAGATCAATAAAATGGCATTAGAAATTACAGATGCAACGTTTGAAGAGGTTGTATTAAAATCAGATAAACCCGTATTGGTAGATTTCTGGGCAGCATGGTGTGGCCCTTGTAGAATGGTTGGGCCCATTGTGGATGAAATTCACGCAGAATACGAAGGAAAAGCCGTCGTAGGTAAAGTAGATGTAGATGCAAATCAGGAATATGCAGCAAAGTATGGAGTGCGTAATATTCCGACAGTACTGGTTTTTAAAAATGGCGAAATAGTAGATAAGCAGGTAGGTGTTGCACCAAAGGATGTCTATACCGGGAAGATTGACGCTGTGCTTTAAAAACATTAACAATTTATATGAATGAAAGGTTTGGTCAATGCCAAACCTTTTTTTATGTTTGGGAAGTATGAATTTATCAGCAGTACAATCTTCGGAAATTAAAAATCTCGACTTATTGGCAAAACAAGTAGTGGAAGGATTCATTACGGGTATGCATAAGAGTCCTTTTCACGGTTTTTCGGTAGAGTTTTCCGAGCATAAGTTATATAATAAAGGCGAAAGTACGCGTCATATCGACTGGAAACTCTTTGCTAAAGCAGAGAAGCTCTACACCAAAAAATACGAAGAAGAAACCAATTTACGATGTCATATTATTATAGATAACTCAGCATCTATGTACTATCCCTTGGCCAAAGAACAACGTTTGGATAACTTGAACAAAATTGGGTTCTCTGTAGTAGCTGCCGCTGCAATGATGGAATTATTAAAACGGCAACGAGATGCAGTGGGTTTAAGTATTTATGCTGATTCCTATGAATATTATGCTCCGGAGAAGGGAAGTAACCGGCATAGAAAAATGTTACTGCATCAACTGGAGCGTTTGTTAACCGCTACTTCTTCAAAAAAGACGGATACGTATCAATATTTGCATGAAATTGCAGAGAAAATACATCGCAGGTCGTTAATCTTCTTATTCACGGATATGTTTCAAGCCGATACAAAAAGCGAATGGCTATTTGAAGCGTTGCGTCATTTAAAATACAACAAACATGAAGTAGTGCTGTTTCATACATATGATGCACAAACAGAATTGAATTTTAATTTTGATAATACGCCTAAAAAATTTGTAGACGCGGAGACTAATGAAGCTATTAATTTATATAGTGAAACGATGCAGGAAGCATATTATAATGTAATGCAAAGCTATTTCAGTGATCTAAAAAATAAGTGCCTGCAATACAAAATAGATTATGTTCCCGTAGATATTTATAAAGGGTACAATGAGATTTTAACAAGCTATTTGATCAGTCGTCAGAAAATGCTATAATTTTCAGGGCAAACGCATTAAACTTTTTAAAAACCCTATTGATATGTAATGTTCTTAATTCATTGAGATTCAGTTAGTTATTAGTTGTTTATGTTATTGATTGTTTGTATATTATACTGATAATCAATAATTTAATAGTTTTGAAAACAACAAACAAACTAAAGACCATATTCGGTCAAATTCCTGATTTTAGACGCACCCACAAGCAACTTTACGATTTAGAGAGCATCCTTCTTATCGGGATAATTTCAGTTATTTGTGGTGCAAATTCATGGAATGAAAAGGAAGACTATGCCTATTCAAAAGAAGATTTTTTACGCTCTTTTTTAGATCTACCCAATGGCATAACCTTCTCACGACACTTTTAATCGTGTATTCTCTAATATTGATAGTGTAGAATTTGAAACATGTTTTATACAATGGGTTAGTATGTTAGCTAAACTGCAACCCAAAGAAGTAATTGCTATTGATGGTAAAACCATTAGAGGGGCTAAGGCATCTGGTAAAAAATCCCCTGTACATATGGTAAGCGCTTGGGCAAATGAAAACAACTTAGTTTTAGGGCAGGTAAAGACCCATGAAAAATCTAATGAAATTACTGCAATTCCAGAATTACTAAAAGTGTTATCATTAAAGATACTATTGTAACTATTGATGCTATGGGATGTCAGACAGATATAGCTACTGCCATTGTTGACAAACAAGCGGACTATATTTTAGCTGTAAAACAAAATCAAGCACAATTATATCAAAATATTGAAGATGAATTTAGATTTGGTGAAAATATAGCAACCTCTATAAGTGAAGAACTAGACCATGGAAGGATAGAAACCCGAAAATGCAGTGTTATGACAAACTTTCAATGTATTCCACCGGATAATAAATGGGATAGTCTTACTGCTATTGTTAAAATAGAAAGCAAGCGTGAATTTAAAAACTCTGATAAACCAATAGAAACAGCTACACGCTATTATATATCTAACACAAAGGCTAAGCCTAAAGATTTTCAAAAAACCATACGTTCACATTGGGGTATTGAAAATAAACTGCATTGGACCTTAGATGTTGCATTCGAAGAAGATGCTTCTAGAAAAAGAAAAGATAATGCTGCGCAAAACTTTTCTATTCTAAACAAAATTGCGCTTAATCTTCTTAAAAATGAAAAAGCATCTAAAGTTGGTGTCAAAAGTAGAAGATTAAAGGCTGGATGGGATAATCATTACCTCATTAAAGTGCTAAATCTTATGAAAGTTTAATGCGTTTGCCCTGTATAATTTTTAGATTTTTTTGAAAATAAAAAAAACTCATGTATATTTGCAGCCGCTTTAGGCAACGGTTTGGTAGTTCAGCTGGTTAGAATACATGCCTGTCACGCATGGGGTCGCGGGTTCGAGTCCCGTCCAGACCGCAGGTAAGAAAAAGCCTCAGAATAGGAATATTCTGGGGTTTTGTTTGGCTCTAGTTAATAACAGCTATTATTTGTATATTTAATACATGAATTTACAAGAAATAAAGCGAGGAATTTCCAAACTTTCCCCATCTGAAAGGCAGGAATTGTTAAAAGAATTGTCAACATCACCAAAAGATTCAGTTCCAACGGTAAGAAGCCAAGAATCTAGGCGTTTTTTATTAGACAATAAGTTAGGTTGTTGCGCCCATTGCTGGCATCCAAAGTATGTAAAATTTGGTATTGACAAAGGCTCTCAGCGCTATAAGTGTAAATCCTGCAAACGCAGTTTTACAGAATACACAGGTACTTGGATGGCAGGTTTGCAACATAAGGACAAGATTGATGACTACCTTGAATTAATGCTAGAAGAAAAGAGCTTAGATAAGATAAAAGTAGCCTTATCGATAAACAAGAAAACGGCTTTTGACTGGCCTCATAAGATATTAGTCCCATTATCAGAAAACGATAAAGATGATTTTACAGGCATTACAGAAAGTGATGAGACCTTCTTTTTAAATTCAGAAAAAGGGCGACCAGTAAATCATCGGGAATCAAGAAAACGTGGTGGTAGCTCTAAAACCAAAGGCATCAGTAATGATCAAGTAGCTGTTATTGTAACCCAAGATAGAACATCTAATCCAGATATTACTGTAGCCACTATGGGAAGATTAAAGAAAATAGATATTGTAAATGCTATTGGCAGCAGAATAAAGGCAAGTAAAGCCATTTTATGTAGGGACACACATCTAAGCTACAAAGGATTTGCAATAGACAATAAAATAGAGCATCACACTCTAAAAGGCGTCATAAAACAACGTGTCAAAAACAAAGTGTATCATATACAACATGTCAACTCAACTCATAACAGAGTTAAGAAATGGATAGATAACAAGTTTTGGGGAGTATCTACCAAATACTTGCAACAATATTTGAACTGGTATCGCATCAAAGAAAAATTAAAATATAGAAACGATAAACTCAATGCCTTTGTAAATAAAGTGTCAGAACATATTAATGCGTATCAAAAATATCAAAATATTGGATTGAAGTATCAAAAATTAATATCAACGCAATTTTAAACTAGAGGGTTTTGTTTTTCTAAATTTATTATCTTTACGGGCATAAGTGAGGGCAAATTGGCAAAAGTTAGTGTAAAATACGCGACAAATTAGCGACAAAAGTGACCGGAGAAATCCGGTCTCTTATCGGTAGTTCAAGTTCACTTTGAGTAAGTTTGTATGCAACCCAAAAAGGTTGCTCATGTTCCTCTGAATAACACAGCGTAAATTGATCATATCTCACTATCTCTCCTTTTTTACCTTTAGGAGTAAAATCAAAAGATTGAGAATAGGAAAAAAGACAAGCAGCAAAAAAGCAACCGAAAAAAGTAAATCGTTTCATAAGAGGGTATTTTTAATATGCTCGCTAAAATATAAAAAACTACCTCCGTTTCCTAAGGTGGCTTCATTAGAAATTGCTATGAGGTACAACTCAAGCTCAATGAGCTTGCTTTCTAACTCCCTCTTGTATTGCTCTAAGGACTGTTACAATTGAGAATCTTAAAAAAGTACTTTCTTTATTATACGTCACTTAGTATTATTGAAACAAATCCGAATGTGAACCTAATCGAACAAGTTTTATCGTTTTGGGTTTTTCTACTTGTATCCAAATAATAAGTAAATCAGGTTTAATATGGCATTCCCAATTATCTTTATACTTTCCCTTTAATTTGTGAGGTTTCATTTGAATAAGAATGCCTTCAAACCCTTGTAATTGCAGTATTTTCAATACAGAACGAACCATATTAAAATCGCCAAAATTCTTTCTAACCTTTTTTAGATCTTTTTTAAACCGGGTAGTCGCTACAAGCTGATACATATATCATTTACAAATTTTCTAAATATTCATCTAAGTCATTAATAGGAGTTAGATTGATATTTTTTCTTGCATCATTTATCGCTTGAACTGTTTCATCATTAGGAATATTTCCTACTACTTGATATAAAATATACTCAATATAGTTATTAAGACTTCTCTTCTGAGCTTTTGCTTTTTCTCTCAGAAGTTCTAATAATTTCTCATCAATTCTAAAAGCTGTTTGTGTTTTCATAAATTCAAATTTGAATAACATAATGTTATACAAATATAATACAAATGTACTTTATACCGGTAATTTCAAGTGATAAATGGTATGAATTCTATAAACCTACGTGTCTCTTTGATTTTTGGTAATACTTACTTTACCTATTCCCTTCCGGGTGTTTTTTACCAAAACGGTTCTTTATTGAGGGAAAACTAAGGATTCATTGTGGTTTATAATCTTCATATGATTTTTCTTCTATTAAGTCCGACCCTGTGAATATATTGATCGCTTTTTTAATATCCGAACGATCGTCATTGGTGTAATATACCGAACGAGCCAGATGAACAAAGGTTTCTCCAAAGTTGCCCGAGCGCTCACATTCTCTGATATCATCTTCTATTTTCCATAATTTTTTATTTACCAGAAGCAAGTCGTTTTGTAGTTTTTTTAGATGTTTTTTATCATCTTTACTTGCCTTATAAATGCTCTCAACAATGGGAGTTAAAACATTATATTCATTCCGAATATTCGTCAATTTTTTAGCATCTTTTATCTCGGAAAGCTTAATTTCTAAAATTGTGAGCTTATCTATAATTTCTCCGTTGGAAACTTCTATTTTCATAGAACCCTTTTTTATAAAAATTTACGTTCTACAATACTTATAAAGCGTTCTTCAAACTCCTCTTTATCTGTCCAATCGTAATCCGGTTTTACTACCTTATTAATGAACCTCTTGGCTTCTTTTTCTGTTTTGATGATATTTAATTGTGAAACTATCCTGTTAAAATCTTCCTGACTTCCGTCAAATAAATTCTTGACAAAAGCAATTCGATCGTTCAAACCAATCTGAATATCTCCCTGTAGTGCATCGTTTAACGATTTTTTTGCAACATTTTCAAACAAATCGGCAACAACATCTACCGGAATCGTGTCTTCTAATTCATCTTCTAAAGAACTTTTTTTATTTTCAGAAGGTTTTTTCTCATCATTTTTCTTTGATTTTTCTTCTGTAAACAAATCATCGGTTGATTTTTCATCTTCATTTTGAACTTTTATATCGGGTTTGTCAAGGTGCTCTTCGGAGTTTTGCTGTTCTAAAGTTTTTCCCTGAGCTTTTATGTTCTCCATTTCGGGTTCCGTAGAAGTGCCGGTTTCTTCCATCTCCTTTTCAATATCGGCAGCTGCTATTTTTTCGATAATAGCTTCTTTCGTATAAGTTGGATTTGGAGTACTATTGATATATTCCTCCACATATGCCAGTACAGCTAATTTTTCATAAACAGCATATGCCTTTTCTTTTAAAGCAACAACATCTTCTTTGTTTTTCATTTGCAAAATACTATGAGCCAAACTGGTCAAATCTGCTGCTAGTTTTTTGTGCATAAGTTATGTTCTTTAATTCTCGTTTGAACTGTTTTTTTAATAAATTTGTTATTCCCCTTAATTACAAACTATAATATACAATCATTTATAAGCCTAAAATTACAAAATGTTTCTTGAAAATACGGTAAATCATGTAGAACAATTTGGTTGGATAGAAGTAATTTGTGGTTCCATGTTTTCCGGTAAAACCGAAGAATTAATAAGAAGGCTTAAGAGGGCCCAGTTTGCCAAACAAAATGTAGAGATTTTTAAACCTGCAGTAGATACCAGATATGATGACGAAATGGTAGTCTCTCATGATGCTAACGAAATCAGGTCCACTCCGGTTCCTGCATCTTCTAACATTCGGTTATTAGCAAATAATGTAGATGTTGTGGGGATAGATGAAGCACAGTTTTTTGATGATGAAATTGTAGCTGTTTGTAATGACTTGGCTAATAGGGGTATTCGGGTGATTGTTGCGGGTTTGGATATGGACTTTAAAGGAAATCCTTTTGGACCTGTGCCTGCATTAATGGCTACAGCCGAATATGTAACCAAAGTACACGCCGTTTGTAGCAGAACAGGAAATCTGGCAAATTACAGCTTCCGAAAAACTTCAAACGATGCCATTGTTTTTTTAGGAGAAACCCAAGAATATGAGCCTTTAAGCAGAGCTGCATACTATAAGGCTATGAAAGAGGTAGCGCAGAAAAAAAGAAAAGCAGCAAAAAGAGATGAATAATCATGTAACGGTTTTGGAGATTGATGCAAATGCATTAATGCATAACCTTGATTATTTTAGAAAAAAACTCAACCCTTCAACAAAAATATTAGCTGTGGTAAAAGCGTTTGGCTATGGAAGTGACGGGGTTAAAATAGCTTCTTTTTTACAAGATAAAGTTGCTTATTTCGGTGTGGCTTATACACACGAAGGTATAGCCTTAAGAAAATCCGGAATTCAAACTCCGATTTTAGTCTTACATCCTCAAATCCAAAATTTTAAGTATTTGGTACAATACCATTTGGAGCCTGCAGTTTATAGTATCAAACTGCTTACCTCCTTTTTAAAATTTGCCGATGAGCACACGCTGACAAATTATCCGGTTCATTTAAAATTCAATACCGGTTTAAACAGATTGGGCTTGTGGCACAATGATATACCACTCATTTGGGATAGGATCAAAGCTTCCGATCATATTAAAGTGATATCTGTTTTCTCGCATTTGGCTGCCAGTGAAGACCCTCATGAAAAAGATTTTACCATTGGGCAAATCGATAATTTTAAAGTCATTGTAGAAAAACTGTGCAAGCATTTGGATAATCGGCCTATGATTCACACACTAAACACTTCGGGCGTTATTAATTATCCTGAAGCACAATTTGATATGGTGCGGATTGGTATTGGTTTATATGGTTTTGGGAATGACAAAAAGGAAACTTCCCAGTTAAAAAACACGCATAAATTAAGTTCTGTTATTTCTCAAATCCATAAGATTGAACCGGGAGAAACAGTAGGTTATAATCGTGCTTTTGCTGCCAAAAACTTTTCTAAAATTGCTACTATCCCTATTGGACATGCAGATGGGATTTCAAGAAAATCAGGTCACGGAAAAGGGTATGTAACTATTCAAAATCAGAAAGCACCTATCGTTGGAAACGTATGTATGGATATGATAATGGTTGATATTTCTAAAATTGATTGTAAAGAAGGGGATAAGGTTATCATTTTTGACACTCAGGAAACCATCCTGCATTTTGCCAACATTTCCGATACCATTTCTTATGAGATTTTGACTGCTATCTCTCAAAGAGCACAGAGAGTACTCATCTCTTAAAAGCTTGCTTATCTTAAAAAAATCAGGTAAAAACTATTTATTTAGCTCACAAACCCCATTACTAAATCGTAAAATTCTTGTGGTTTTTCAGCATGCAACCAATGTCCTGTGTCTGCCATAGTTATAATTTCAGCATTTGGAAAATGAGCTTTGATGGCAGGTTCTTCTTTGTCCGTAATATACCCCGAATTTTCACTGGCTATAAATAAGACATTGCCATAAAAAGATGTAAAATTGGGCAGTGCTGCTCCTATTTTAGAATTATTTTCCGATAGTGATTTTAAGTTAAACCTAAAATTCAGTTGCCCTTTTTCTTTCCAATATACATTTTTCATTAAAAATTGCCTGACACCGATTTCCGGTATCAACTCACTTAATTTTTCATCTACTAACTGCCTGGAATTATGTACGGAAAAATCAATCGAATGTAATCCTTTCAGTATTTCATTGTGGTGAGGCTTATAAGTGCCTGGGGAAATATCCGCGATCACTAATTTTTGGACAAACTCCGGATAGGTTACTGCAAATAACATTGCCGTTTTACCTCCCATAGAGTGTCCTAATAAAATACAGTTCTTTATATGATGATGCTTTATATACGCATGTAGATCGCTGACCATAATTTCATAATTAAAATCAGCTGCATGAAAACTACGGCCATGATTGCGTTGATCTATCAAATGAACTTCAAAATCCTCTGCGAATTTGTTCCCCAGAGATTTCCAGTTATCACCCATGCCAAAATATCCGTGTAATATCAGAAAAGGCACTCCCCGGCCAATAATTTTTGAATGTAATATATCCATTTTATACTATGCTGTAACTTTAAAAATCATTAACTGCCCGTTGGTACGTCTAATTGTGTTTTTTGATTCTGAAGATTTAATAAGTTTCATTTATAGTGCCATAAAAAATTAAGCTCTAGTTCATTTTAGGTATTATGCCTTTCACTCCTGATATTGCTGAGCTCTGAATGCTTTTTACTTCTAATTTGACTCAAAATTCAATAGAAAGAATAAATAATCGTATTTATCAATGCTATTTCAAACTAGAGCCAAAAATTATTATAAAATACTCATTACCTACATTTTAAAAGCGTTTTTAATCCACTTCTTTCTTAAACTCATAACTGTCTAACTTTTAACTTGATTAAATCTTACGTTCTACCACGTAATCAATCATTTTAATCAATGAACTTTTATACGGAGAGTCTTTGTAATTGCTCAGAATTGCAAGTGCTTTGTTTTTATAAGCATGCATAGTAGCAATGGTATATTGTATTCCTCCGCTCTGCTTAACAAAATGAATGAGTTCTTTTATTCTTTTTTTCTCTTTATTGTGCTTTTTTATAGAATCAATAATCCATGCTTTATCTTTTTCCGAACTATGGTTAAGCGCATAGATCAGCGGTAAAGTCATTTTTTTCTCTTTAATGTCTATTCCGATAGGTTTCCCGATTTTTTCATCGGAATAATCAAATAAATCATCTTTGATTTGAAAAGCCATTCCGATATACTGCCCAAACATTCTCATTTGTTGGATGGTCTCTTGATTTACTCCTACGGAGGCTGCTCCGATGCCACAACAAGCAGCAATTAATGTAGCTGTTTTCTGACGAATAATTTCAAAATAAACATCTTCGGTAATGTCTAGCTTTCTTGCTTTTTCAATTTGTAATAATTCTCCTTCACTCATTTCGCGAACTGCAATAGAAATGAGTTTTAACAGATCAAAATCTTCATTATCTATAGAGAGTAACAACCCCTTGGAAAGTAAATAATCGCCTACTAAAACAGCAATTTTGTTTTTCCAGAGCGCATTGATAGAAAAAAATCCCCTTCTGCGGTTACTGTCATCCACAACATCGTCATGTACTAAGGTAGCCGTGTGAATTAATTCCACTATGGAAGCTCCTCGATAGGTTCGCTCATCAAATCCTCCGTCAGAGGCCATTTTTGCAGTTAAAAAAACAAACATCGGGCGCATTTGTTTTCCTTTTCTTCGTACAATATAATAAGTAATTCTATTGAGCAGCGGGGCTTTGGAGATCATTGCATCTTTGAATTTACTTTCAAAGAGCTCCATCTCTTTTTTGATAGGCTGTTTTATGTTTTCAACTAGCTTCATGTAGTACTACAAAAGTACAAAATATAAGCCTATACGGAAATATACTACGATTTATTTGCTAATTGCCCGCAAGCCGCATCGATATCTTTCCCCCTCGAACAGCGAACATTTACCACAATATCATATATTTCCAAGTGAGATATATAATTCTGAACCACTCTTGAATCGGCCTGCCGAAATGTTCTGTCACCAATCGGGTTGTATGCTATCAAATTTACTTTGCAAGGAATATGCTGACAAAAATCTACTAAAGCTTTGATATCTTCTTCTCTGTCATTGATTCCATCCCAGACTATATATTCATAGGTTACTTTTCGCTTGGTTCTTGAATACCAATACTTTAAAGATTCAGCCAAATCTTGCAGAGGAAAGGTTTTGTTAAAAGGCATAATGGAAGTTCTTTTTTCGTCTACAGCGGAATGTAGCGATACGGCAAGATTAAATTTTACCTGATCATCCGCCATTTTTTGAATCATTTTCGGAACTCCGGATGTCGACACTGTTATCCTTTTTGATGACATTCCCAAGCCTTCAGGTGAAGTGATCTTATCAATTGCCTTAAGTACATTATTATAATTCATCAGAGGTTCTCCCATTCCCATAAAAACAATATTAGATAATTTACGATCGTGATATAACCTACTTTGTTTGTCTATGACTACAACCTGATCGTAAATCTCATCGGGGTGGATATGCAACAAAAAATGGTACAAAAAGTTAAGCTACATTTTTGATTTGATATAATTTTTCAAATTCGATGATATTTTTGTAACCAAGAGCAGAATGTCTTCTGTATCTGTTGTACCAAGTTTCTATGTATTCAAAGACTTTAATTTGAAGACTTTTGTTGGATATAAACTTATTGTCTATCATTAGTTCTGTTTTGATTGTTTTAAAAAAAGATTCAGCTACTGCATTATCCCAACAGTTTCCTTTTCTACTCATACTGGGTGTTACATGATAACTTTTAAGGATATTAACAAACGCATGAGATGCGTATTGTACACCTCGATCAGAATGAAAAATCATACCTTCACAAGGCATTCTGTTGTTTACAGCCATTCTCCATGCAGCAATGATAGTTTGTCTTGCTTTGAGTCCATTGCTCAAAGACCAACCAATGACTTTACGATCAAACAGGTCAATAATTACCGTTAAGTACAGCCATCCTTGTGCAGTCTTTAAATAGGTAATATCAGAAACCCATTTCTGTGCAGCAGCGGTAGCTTTAAAATCTCTATCCAATACATTATCAGCTACTGGATATTGATGCTTAGAATCTGTCGTGACAACAAATTTCTTTTTACGAACTGCTTTAATCCCGTGTTTTTTCATCAATCGTGCTACCCTAGACCTATATACTTTAAACCCTTTAGCTTTGAGTTCCTCTGTAATTCTAGGACTTCCATAAGTAGATTTACTTCGCTCACAGATACGGTGAATCTCAGAGAGTAGCATACGATTTTTTCCATCTCTATCTGATGGAACATAATTCTTACTCCTGTAATAACTGTTTCTACTAATTTTAAAAATTTTACACATCTTCCCAACCGGATATTCTCTACTGTAATCTTTGATAAATTTCAATACTTCCGATCGCTCTTGGAGAAGATGCTCACGGCCTTTTTTAAGATATCCCGCTCCATGGTAACATCCTTGAGCTGTTTACGTAATCGCTCTAACTCTTTCTGATCTTCTGTGAGTTGTTTGACGCCATTACCGCTAAAAGCTAAATCAGGACGCTGTTCTAATTCTCTACGCCATCTGTAAATAAGATCTGCACTGATTCCCAATTCCATGGCAATCTGCTTTGTGTTACCTCGTACATTGCTTAATTCTACTGCTTTAATTTTAAACTCTTTACTGTATTTTCTTCGTTTCATATGGTTAAGTTATTTTAGATAAAATTAGCTTAACTCTTTGTCACTCTAAATGTAGCAAGTCCAATTTTCTCTTTTGCAGAGGATAGGAGAAAAGTAAAAATTCATCAGAAAGAAAAAGAGCTATGAAAATTTACAACCCCTCACACTAAATGAATTACTACATTAATCCGTTATAAAATCAACATCGCATCTCCATAAGAATAAAACTTGTACTCTTCTTTTACTGCTTCTTTATACGCTTTCATAATGAAGTCATACCCTACAAACGCGGCAGTCATCATCAATAAAGTTGATTGTGGCATATGGAAATTCGTAATCATACTATTCGCAATACTGAAATCATAAGGAGGGAAAATAAATTTATTTGTCCATTCTTCATAGGAATTCAACCGGCTATCTGCAGATACTGAAGATTCTATGGAACGCATTACTGTTGTTCCAACGGCACATACTTTATTCTTTTGATCCAAGGCATTGTTAATGGTCCGTGTGCTATTTTGTGGAATGATAATTTGCTCGGAATCCATTTTATGTTTTGATAAATCCTCCACTTCCACCGGGCTAAACGTACCTAAACCAACATGTAATGTCAATTCGGCAAAATCAACTCCTTTAATTTCCAGGCGTTTCATCAGGTGTTTGGAAAAGTGCAAACCGGCAGTAGGTGCAGCTACTGCGCCTTCATTCTTAGCAAATATGGTTTGATATCTTTCTCCGTCCGAAGGCTCAACAGCTCTCTTTATGTATTTTGGCAACGGTGTTTGCCCTAATTCTACTAATTTATTTCTAAACGCTTCATAGCTGCCGTCAAATAAAAAACGTAATGTTCTCCCTCTTGAGGTAGTATTATCAATTACCTCGGCTACCAAACTATCATCTTCTCCAAAAAATAATTTATTTCCAATCCTGATTTTTCTGGCCGGATCAACCAAGACATCCCACAATCTGTTTTCGGGATTTAATTCCCTTAGCAGAAATACCTCAATCCTGGCACCTGTCTTTTCTTTATTACCATACATTCTGGCAGGAAAGACCTTGGTATTGTTTAAAATCATTACATCTCCTTCACCAAAATAATGAATAAGGTCTTTAAACACCTTATGTTCTATTGACTGATCTTTTCTGTTTAATACCATTAAGCGAGATTCGTCCCTGTGCTCCGAAGGATATTCTGCCAGTAAACGAAGAGGTAGATCGAATTTGAAATGAGATAGCTTCATCTAAATTGTTTTTTTATAATGGTGGCAAATATACGATCTACAAACTGCCCTTGTCAAGTATTTTTAGATATCGAATCTAAAAAGCAATAATAAATTTTATTATTAAAAAAAGGATTTTTAACGAGTATAAAACTTAAAACTTTCAAACCAGAAAATATAAGGCTAAATCAATATAAGCAGATACCCTATCTAACAAAAATCTCTACTTATGAAAGTATATATCCCAACTGCTTCATGTCCTGCCAAAAATTACGATATGATTTTGTAACAACATTTGCATCTAATATATACAATGAAGTCAATAATCCTAACGGAGCAAATGCCATAGCCATCCGGTGGTCGTGATATGTTTCAATGGCTACGCCGGAATGTATTTTCGAAGCAGGTTTTAAATCTAAACGCTCATTAGTAACCGTAATATCCGCTCCCAGTTTTGTCAACTCATTCTTTAGTGCTTCCAATCGGTCTGCCTCTTTGATCTTCAGCGTATGCAAACCCGTTAAACGGCAACCTATTTGCAATCCAAAACAGGTTACGGCAATGGTTTGCGCAATATCGGGAGCCTTGTTTAAATCAATCTCCAGAGGTTTTTTACAAGATGCTGCCACCTTCTTTAGTACAATTGTATTTTCCTTAAAAATCGTTTTCACTCCAAAATACTCATAAATTGCTGCAAGTACGGCATCGCCTTGTAAACTCTCTTTTTTATAAGATGACAGCGTAATTTCAGAACCAAGGCTACTCAATGCCGCCACGGAATAAAAATAAGATGCGGAACTCCAGTCAGACTCCACAACCACAGATTGTTTTTTAAATCCCCGTAAAGGCTTTACCTTAATGATTTGATTTTCAAAATAAGTTTCAACCCCCAATTGGTTTAATAATGACAATGTCATATTTATATAAGGAATTGAAGTAATTTCACCTAATAGCTCAATCGTCAATCCATGGGTCAGACGAGTAGCAATCAGAAGTAATGCGGAAATATATTGACTGCTTACATTTCCGCGAATTTTAACAAAATCCTTTGTCAGTTTTTTTCCGGAAATTTTCAAGGGAGGATATCCTCCTTTATCTATATAAGAAATGTCAGCTCCCAAATCTTTCAGAGCGCCTACTAAAATTTGTATCGGTCGGTTATGCATCCTGTCCGATCCGGATATAATTACCATCCTCCCCTTTTGTATGGCAAAAAATGCCGTAAGAAACCGCATGGCTGTTCCGGCATGCCCGATATTTATTTCGTTTTTTTTTGTAGATAATGCTTCTTGCAAGTGGTGTGTATCGTCCGAGTCGGATACATTTTCAATAGCAATTTCCGGAAATAATTTTTGAAGAATTAACAGTCGGTTCGACTTGCTTTTGGATCCGGAGATGCTCAGATGCCCACTTATCAATTTATTTTCAACACCTTGAATATGAATTTTCATAAATACTTCACTCTAATAATAAATACCTAAATTTAGACTTCTTAAAACAACCTGACTAAAATGAAAAAAATAATTTTTGTTCTTATATGCTTTCTCATTTCCGAAAGCTACAAAGTTAATGCTCAAAAAAAAGCTACCAAATATTCCAAAATATATTTTAATGCCACTAAATGGCGCAATATTGGCCCATTTCGAGGTGGACGAAGTGCTGCTGTAACGGGTGTTCCCGGTAAGGCCAACCTCTTTTATATGGGTACTACGGGTGGCGGAGTATGGAAAACAACGGATGCCGGGAATACCTGGGAGAATATTTCTGATGGTTTTTTTGGAGGTTCTGTGGGTGCTGTTGCCGTTAGCGAATGGGATCACAATGTCATCTATGTTGGCAACGGTGAAAAAACCGTACGCGGAAATGTTTCTTCAGGTGATGGAATCTGGAAATCTGTCAATGCAGGAAAAACATGGAAACATATGGGGCTTAAAAATGCGCGTCATATTCCCAGAGTGCGAATCCACCCTAAAAATCCCGATATTGTATATGCAGGAGTATTAGGGGATCTGTTCAAATCTTCCGAAGACAGAGGTGTTTATAAATCTGTTGACGGAGGAAAAACATGGAATAAAAAATTATTTGCTAACAAAGATGCCGGGGTTATAGATTTAATCATCGATCCGAATAATCCCAGAATTCTATATGCCACTACCTGGAATGTTAGAAGAACCCCCTACGGTTTATCTAGTGGCGGATAAGGGTCTGCTTTGTGGAAAAGTACTGACGAGGGTGAAACCTGGACAAATATTTCTGCTAATAAAGGGTTGCCGGAAGGAATTTGGGGCATCAGCGGTATTACAGTATCGCCGGTAAACTCCAATATTGTCTGGGCTTTGATAGAGAATAAAAAAGGCGGTGTTTATAAATCTGTCGATGCGGGAAAAACATGGAGATTAATTAACAGTGAGCGCAAACTACGGCAGCGCGCATGGTATTATACCCGTCTGTATGCAGATACACAAGATGAAAACGTACTATATGTTTTAAATATTCGCTACCACCGCTCTACCGACGGAGGAAAAACCTATAAAACATACAATGCCCCGCATGGAGACCATCACGATTTATGGATTGCTCCGGAAGATAACCAACGTATGATTATTGGCGATGATGGTGGCACCCAGGTTTCTTTTGATGCGGGAATCAATTGGACTACTTATTTGAACCAGCCCACAGCACAATTTTACCGTGTTACTACCGATGATCATTTCTCTTACCGGATCTATGGAGCTCAACAGGATAATTCTACCGTTAGAGTTTCACACAGAACACAGGGGCGTTTTATCGGTGAAAAGGACTGGGAAGCTACTGCCGGAGGAGAAAGTGCACATATAGCCATTGACCCTAACAATAATGATATTGTTTACGGAGGAAGTTATGGTGGCTTATTGACCCGTAAAAATCATACGACAGGAGAAACAAGAGCCATTAATGTTTGGCCGGATGATCCTATGGGACACGGAGCTGAAGATTTTAAATACCGTTTTCAGTGGAATTTTCCTATTTTGTTCTCACCTCATCAAAAAAACAAATTGTATGCTGCCTCAAATCACTTACATGTTACAACAAATGAAGGACAGTCATGGAAAGTAATAAGCCCTGACTTAACCCGAAACGATCCCAAGACACTGGGGCCTTCCGGCGGACCTATTACAAAAGACAATACAGGCGTTGAATATTACGGAACTATTTTTGCTGTCAACGAATCAAAATATGAAGAGGGTTTGATTTGGACAGGTTCTGATGACGGGTTGGTTTATATAACAAAAAACGGTGGTAAAAGCTGGATGAACGTTACTCCTGAAAAAATGCCGGAGTGGATGATGATCAACTGTATTGAAGTAGATCCTTTCCATAAAGGTGGTGCATATATTGTCGGAACAAAATACAAAACCGGAGACTACCGGCCCTATATTTACAAAACGGAAAATTACGGAAAATCCTGGAAGCAAATCACCGATGGAATTGGTTCGGAAGATTTTACACGTACCCTGAGAGCTGACCCAAAGCGTAAAGGCTTATTATATGCAGGAACGGAAAGAGGTGTGTATATCTCTTTTGACGAAGGGGCTAATTGGCAAAAATTTCAGCTAAATTTACCCATTGTGCCTATTACGGATTTGGCTACTAAAAACAATCATCTGATTGCAGCTACACAAGGCCGTTCTTTTTGGATGATTGATGATCTGACACCACTACATCAGTTAACTGTCAATCTGATGAGACAGGATGTTATTCTGTTTAAACCTCAGGACAGTTATCGAATGGGTGGCGGGCGCGGAGCCACTTCAAAAACTCGTGGAACCAATCATCACGGTGGCGTTGCTATCAATTTTTTTAGGCTAAGTTCTAATTAACATATTAAATAGTTATTGTTTATATTCATACCATACGCTATTTGAAGCAATAGCAGTAACAGCGGTCATTTTGCTAGTGGAATTCTTAATTTTTTCAAGAACCAAGAACCAGTTCAAGTAATTTTGAAGGTACTTTGTTGCAACACCATTGAAAGACTCCATAAATTTTCTCAATCGCATATCCATATTATTAACATTTTGTACGTGGTACACTTTATCTATAGTTCGCTGTCCTTTTGAGGCGTTAAACTTTTTATGATTAAGTGTATTTGCTTTTGCAAAAGCACCATAACTTCTATGACTATCACTACAGATGACCTCTACTTTGTTGAGCTTTCCTTTGAGTACTTTATCTAAGCCCTTTTTACTTATACGACCTCTGGTTGCTACTTTAAAGTCTTTGTTTCCAGATCTATCGCAAGTAGCAATTACGGCTACTTTTTCATTGCTTATGCCCGCTTTGCTTGCTTTCTCACCGCGTTGTCTTGGTTTTCTATCTAAATGACGATTTCCTTTTTCTGAATAAGCGAAGAACAAATCGTCACTCTCAACAATACCTTGAAATTCTTCTACTGAAACACTAGAAAATGAGGTGAGTAATTTGTGTCGCCAATCAAAAGAGGTTTGAATGGATATCCCTGTTTCTTTGGCACTTTTCCTAATACTATAGCCAGACAATAGGCAGTATAGATACTTGCTTAATTTGTCTTTCTTCTTTATACCATACCAAAACTTGCCTGTAGTCTCACTAAAGTTCTTCTTACAATCATTACAAAAATAACGCTGAACACCTTTGAGTTTACCATTGGCTCGAATACGTTTCTTTGTACAATGTGGACAGGTAATAGCTTTATCCTGTTTATCATCTTTAACAGCACTCCCTTGCAAAGACAGTGATAGTAAAGACGACACAATCTCTTGCTGAGTAGCTGTAGAACTGTTTGTGAAATAATCTCTAAAATCTGATGGAATCATATAATCTGTTTTTATCAAAGATAATACATATATTTATTAGAACTTAGCTATTTTTATTAGAGAAAATGCAGAAAAAGATACTGTTTCAATTCATATTTATGATAGCAAAGACACACTGATTAAAACGTTTAGCGCAAAACCTGACCAAGAGAAAAAAGAAGGAAAACTAACCGTAAAAGACGGGAATAACATTTTTTATTGGGATATGATGTATCCCGGAGCCGAGCGTGTGAAAGGAATGATCTTATGGTGGGCTTCTTTAAACGGCCCTATGGCCTTACCCGGCACTTATAAGGTGACCTTAAAAGTAGAGGAAACTTTAAAATCTAAAAATTTTACCATCCTTAAAAATCCTGTTTCCGAAACTACTTTGGCAGATATAAAGGCGCAGTTTTATTTTATTAACGATATCAATGAAAAAGTAACTGAAATTCACAAAGCGTTAAAAAAGGTAAAGAAGGCCAGAGCCAGGATAAAAGCCTTTACAAAAACAGTCAAGGACAAAGAAAAACACAAAGCGCTGTTGGAATATGCAGATGCTCTGGTAAAAGATATGACAAAGGTTGAAGAAACATTATATCAAACAAAAAGTAAGAGTAATCAAGATCCGTTGAACTTTCCCATTCGTTTAAACAACAAATTGGCGCACTTAAATTCGTTGACCAGAATTGGCAGTTATGCCCCTACGCAACAGGCTATTGATTTTAAAAATGAAATCAGCAAAGAGATTGACAAAGAGTTGGCCAAGCTCTATGATATTTTCAACCACCGAATAAAAACACTTAATGAGAAAATAAAAGACAGCCGGATTGACTTGATTCGTTTAGATTAACCTTTTAAATCAAATCTTGTAAACCAAACCCTGAAACTTTTAAACTTATAAATAGTCAAGGCTTAATAACTACTCAATCAGCGACGTTTCATTTTTTCAGATAAGAATAAACTCAATAATACAAAACATGTAAAAGCATAGAAACCAAATAATAAACTGGAGTTATTAGTAGTCAGTACCGCATTTGATCCGGTAAGTGCTTGCAATTGGTTTAACTGCTCTGTTATAAGGCCGTCAAAACCCAGGTAAGCCATAAAAATAGCAATTACAAAAACATCAGCCATAGACCACTTTCCTGTTTTAAAAACCATAAACCTGATCACGGAATTATTTTGTAATTGATGGTTATATATATAGATGATAGAAGTTATTAATTTCGAAAGCGGAAAAGCCGCGCTAAATAAAAATACAAGTCCACCTACAAAAAACAAATCTATCCTGTTTTGAGCAATCATTAATTCTACAACTTCCATAATGCTTTTACTCTTGTAAAATAGTACTTGATCTTTAAATTGAATGTTTTCTCCTAAAAACGGAAAGTTGAGTTCGGATATTCTGGCATCAATGGCAATCATCGGTAAAAAGACCCCTAAAAACAGCAGTATTAAAGCATAGGAGGTAAAAAGTAAAAAGGTTATATTATTGGTATTTTTTAAAAATAATATTATAAAGACGATTATCATAAACACAACTAATAATGTGTAGTGATAATATTCTTTGTTTACATTATTTTGAACTATTTTTTCTGTTATAATGGCTATCGTATCTGTTTTATCTTTGCCGTTGTACTTTTTAACAATGTTATTTAATGTCGTATAATCGGTTGTTAAAAATGTATCTTTTGTATAAGCATCCAGTTGAGTTTCCAGATATTGCCGTAACATTTCCTGACTATCTCCGCTAATTAAAAAATCATAAATCTGGTCTGTAAAAACTGGAATTTCTTTTTTTACCTGGTCAAAAATCCCTGACATAGAAGAAATACTTTTTCTAAAAAAACCGGCAATACCACCCGTTGAACTTTCGGTAAATTTCTTTTCAAAATCATCTATGGCTTTATTCAGAAAAGCCATAATTTCTTTTTTGAGGACTTTTTCATCGGTGTTTTCCAAAGTAAAATCATTTATTTTGGAAGCTATTACATTGGCAAATACACTTTTCCATTTATCTACATTAAACAAACCATATTTGATATTGGAAAGTTCAATCAAATCATCAGTATATATCTGGTTTAATTTCTCCTGTTGATATATATGATAACTTAAAAGCAGAGTGGCACCTACTAAAAGGGCCAAAAAAGATAATCTTATTGTTTTCATGGTTTTATTAGTTTACTAACTCTAAGACAGGAATCATTGATTTTTGTTACTTCTTTTTTTAGCTATAAATTTCTGTGCTTTTACTAAATCTTCCGGTGTGTCAATTTCAATCCCCATAGAGCCAGTTGTCACCATTTTTATTTTTTTGCCGTATTCTAAATAACGGATACCTTCTATTTTCTCCGCTCCTTCCAGAGGAAGCATAGGTGAATTGTAAAAATCTAAAAGAGCTTGTTTCCGAAATGCGTATACTCCAATATGCTTAAAATAGCGTGCTCCGGCATTTTTATCTCTGGGATACGGAATTGGCGAACGGGAAAAATACAATGCAAAATTGTATTTACCAACAATTACCTTCACGTTATTGGGATTGTTTATATCTTCCCAATTAGTGATCTCCTGCATTAATGAAGCTAAATCAATTTGAGTAGCATTTTTATCTTTAAAAACAGCTAATACTTTTTCCAAAGGTTCTTTTTTTACAAAGGGCTCATCTCCCTGAACATTTACTACAATATCTACTTCCAAATTTTCAACTGCCTCTGCAATTCTATCTGTACCGCATTCATGTTCTTTACTACTCATCAATACTTTTCCTTCGTAATTTTCAATAACTTCCTTGATAATTTTGCTACCGGTAACCACATATACTTCATCAAAAAGATTTGTTGCTACTGCAGCTTCATACGTACGGACAATTACAGGCTTTCCTCCCAAATCGGCTATTAACTTACCAGGAAAGCGTGTAGACCCGTAACGTGCGGGAATCATGGCTATAGCTTTCATTTCCGTATATGTATTGTTTTGTTTACCATGCAGGATGAATCACTGTTTTTTCCGTACTCATGCTCATATTTCAATTACTATTCATAAAAGTACATGAATTTTTTCATTTGAAAGTTCACAAAAACAAATGAAAAAAATGTATGGACTAACGAAGTGGTTACTGAAGTGAAACTAAATGTTGTATTTTTTAATCAAAATTTAGTTTTTTTACAGAAAAAATTATTCTTCTTTTCCGGGAATACTTTGCCACAGTACATTCATAATTTTCCACTGCCCGTTTACCTTGCTAAAAAAGTAGCCTGTCAATTGCCTGGCAGCCTTTAAAGACAGAACCACAATTAGCTGTTTCATGGTTTTTAAAAAAAGAAGTAAGACAACAACCGCTTACTTCTTTTTGTTTTTATTGCTTTACCATTAGATACTCACCACTGGGAACTCTGGTATCTATAGGAGACGTTTCATCAGGTATAATGGCTCCATGCCTTTGGTATATTGTAACTGTCATTTGAGGAGGGCTGCTATTGGGAATATAACGTAAAACGATATTAGAATTTAAATAGTCCCGTTCTGGGTCTTTAAAATACAAATCTATTCTACGTTCGTCAGGATGACATGTATTGCATCTCGGACGTTCATTGGGCTTGGAGATATAACTTCCTCCAATATTATAGCTTTCATTAATATTAAGTGGTAAAGTATTTACCAATTCCGTACCGTTTTCTTTATAGGAATATTCTCCTGCTAATAAATCATAATAATCGTTATTTATTAGTTTTCTCTCCCTTTTATTTAATACAATAATTAATTCTTCATTTGAAGAAATGAATTTCCAGGTGCCCACAAATTTATTCAGTTCGTTGTCCAAATCTTTATAATAGGCTCCTTCCGGAGTATCATAAGAAGCATCCAGTCCTACTACGGGGTGTTGTGCTTTGCATGCGATTACAGCAAAAGCGATGATGATTATAATTAGCTGTTTCATGGTTTTTAATTTTAGTTATTAGTACAAGGTTCTTCTATTACAGTGCTTTCGTCGGCACTCAGGGTAAGTTTTTTCCATTTTTCACGTACATGGGGAGTTCCCGAATGGAACTGTTCCATTTGGTATAAATCCAGGCCCAAATCCCGGTCTTTTACAAATTGTAAAAAAACTTTCTGATAATCCAAAGCAGAACCGTTAACCCCGTATTCTATGATAAAAACAAGTAAAAGTTGAGATATTATTTTTACTAATTTATGCAGCAAATTTAAAAGTATCTACATAGGGTGTTTGTCGTTTGACAACGGCAAACACTCTTGCTATTAATTTGTTTCTAATAATGTTAACGGTACTCATTTTACTTTTGCCTTGTTTTATTCTTTTATGATAGTATAATTTCATTTCTGGGTTATGTTGTATAGCAGAAATAGCGCACATATTAATAATTGCTTTCAATTTTTTATTAGCCAAATGAGAGACTTTTGTACGTCCTTTAATACTAGTTCCAGATTGGTAAGGAAAAGGAGCAACACCACAATAAGAGGCAAACTTTCTCCAGTTTTCAAATTTTGAAAAATTGTCAGTAAACACAATCATCATTATAGCAGTTTGCATTCCTATACCTTTAACACTAGTAACAAGTTTATAGGTTTCTTTTAACATTATATTTTGGTCAATAATAGCTTGCATTTGAGTATTAATCTTGTGTATTTGTTTGGTTAGTTCTGCAATCATTTTTTGTTGAACGTCAAAGATTATTTTATACTCTTTTGCTTTATAAATTCTTTTTTGTTCTTTCAAAGTAACTTTAAAACCAGCTCTTTGTTTGTTAAGTTTTGTCCTTAAAGATAAGAGACTTTTTAGTTGTAATATACTTCTTTTAGGTAGCTTACTGGGTTTAAGTTCTTCTTTTAATCGATACCCATATAGAGCAATGCGTTTGGCATCAATTTGGTCATCCTTTCCACGAGCAATACCAATAGATCTTTTAATTTCTAAACCAGAAGCTATGAAAAAAGATAATTTTTGTTCAGTTAAAGACACAGATAATAAATGAGAGTACATTCCTGTATGTTCAAATACAAACATGGTTTCTTCTTTAGAGAAAGACGAATTTTTAAAACTCCACTTTAGCATTAATTTAAATCCAGATTTACTGTTCTCAAACTGTTGAACAATTTGTTTAGAATAGATACAAACATCAATTAATAATTTACTGACATCGATTCCGATAATTTCATTTGTTTTCATAATTTTGTAATTAGATATTAATAATAGTTACTTAAACTAAGACCTTTAATAAGGGCAGAAACTGAAATTCTATATGGTTCTAAGTAACTTTTAAAAAGAACGGAGACTAATACGGGGGATGGCTCTAAAAAGCTAGCTGGCCGCTAAAGTTCACTCCGTTCTTTTGTGTTTTTGGTTATCAACAAAATAAGAGTTATTAACAAAGAAAAAAAGAAGCAAAAAAAGAAATTTCATCATAACTATTATGTTTTTATTTTAAGTAATTATTTCTATTTGCTAATCTAAAGGTTGGCACTATCAGTATATTCTTTACTCAGTTTTTTACCATATCTGTCCCATTTTTCACTATTTTGATGAATTGCTTCAAGTGCCCGGAGTTTGGAAACATCACTGATCTTAATGGCATATACCTGCGCATCTGCACCTTGTTTTACTACCAGAATATTGAGAAACAAATCATCTCCTGCCGGGTTGTTGTCGTTTAGCAATGTCGAACCTAAATTTACGTAGGTATTTCTAATTTTCAGCAAAGAATACATATCATCATGCGAAAACATGGGAATGGCTACATCGTTTACCGGGTGTGTATGTATGGAACCAAATTGGTATGCTCTACCTGGTAAATAAACATGATTTTGCATTTGAGTAGGATAATGATGTGCATAAGGGCCATATTGCGGGAAATTACCTCTGTTATAAAATGCATAGCCATGTTCCCAATTACTGTCCAAATGGTCTCTCATATTAATAATTGCAATTCTGAGATGGGTGTTTTCTCCGGTGGGGTCATTGGCACTACCGTTTAGTATATAAGGATTGCTGCTGCTTGTAGCACTCATCATGCTATCGAGTTCAAAACAATGGCCTTCTTTAATACAATCTCCTCTACCATTTGCTTTATAGCCCTCGGGGCATACACAAACTCCATTTTCATTTTCTATTTTCCCTTCCGGACATACACAAACACCGTCTACCATCACCTTTCCACTTCCCTCAGGACATCTGGGGTCTGCCAACTCAACAGGAGCCGTAAGCGTTGTATCTCCATCACCACCGGAGCTTCCTCCTCCGCTACCTCCACCTCCAATAAGCTGATCTCCTCCGGAGCCATCATCTCCTCCCGGCGGGTCTCCCACAGGAGGGTCCGGAACACCGTAGTTCTCACAGTGTGAAAAATCTATATATAACAGCGGACTACCGCTACAATAGGTAAACCCATCGTTTTGCAAAACCGGCCAGTGTCCGTCCGCATTGCCTCCCAAATTACAGTGGCCATATACCAAAATACCGTCACAAGGGCCGCTACCCGTACCACCACCACCATTTGGAAAAACCCAGTCAAAAACATCTCTGGAAGACAGGTTGAGGCCTTCCAGGCTTAAATATTCTTCGGAAATCAGGTATGAAGTGGCTTTCTCATACAATGTTTCGGAATCGGTAAGGTCAGTGAACTCATAAGAGACCAAAAAATAGGTAAACACACCGTTGTGTTTTTTTACCAGAAAGTTTTCAAAATCAGAAGTTTCCAAAACAGGGCTTTCTGTCTGAAATGTCCAGGTAATGACATCGTCTATGACAATTCTGTTAATCTCATCGGTAAAAATGGTGAGGCCTTCTGCAACCTCAGTAGCACTTCTGCTGTAGATGCTTTGTGGCGAGTGCTTAGAAAATCGTCTTTCAATCAGAGGTAAAGAGGGTTTTATTTCCTTGTCTGCAAGTAGTTCCAGGTAGGTTATTTTGGTTAAGGAATACTTGAGTTTGTTAGAGGTAACGGTGTTTTGAGGATTCATAAAGTCTTCTCAGATACAGTTCCATAAGAACAAAGATAGGCCAAAGACCAAGACCCCGATTTTGATAAATGATACTTTTTTCATTTTCATCGTTTAAAGTTATTAAAATTAGTTAATACGCACCGGTTTTGCTGTGTTCCATATAAACCACAATTACCGGATAGTTTTTTACAGGCATTTTTTTGGAATGCCTCTGTTTCTATACCGGAACAGTAAACATTTACATACTGCCCGGTTTATGCCTTTTTTGTTTTATTCAAAAAAAGACGTTTCTAAAAATCGTGCAACGAAACAAGACGTCTGAAAAGGTATGGGGGTATTAAAATTCAATTGGTTTCAATTTTTTTAAGCCACAGCTCTTTTTACCTTAACACTACAGAAACAAAGCTATGCAAATTATTTTTTATATCCAAATATATCAGAAGTTTTTCTTTTGTGAAAGATTCAAAAATTCAAAGATTTGAGGAATGCTCTGATAATGCTGTTTAATTAGCTAACAAGGGTCCAACATTAAAAAGGCAGAGTGTCATTAAAAAAATCACCTGGGAAGATTAATAGAAATACTTTTTTGATTCATTCCAGAAAACTTCCATTTCTGCCAGAGACATTTCAGACAATGCTTTGTCTTCTTTCTCTACGGCATCTTCCATATACTGAAATCTGTTTATGAATTTTTTATTTGTTTTCTCAAGAGCGTTTTCCGGGTTTACATTCATAAATCTCGCATAATTTATCATAGAGAAAAGCACATCTCCAAATTCCGAAGTTATTTTTTCGGGATTACCCTTTTCTATTTCGGTATTTAACTAAGCTAATTCTTCTTGTATTTTTTTCCACACCTGGTGAGGTGTTTCCCAATCAAAGCCAACTCCGGCTGCCTTGTCCTGGATTCTTTCTGCCTTTATCATTGCCGGTAAACTTTTAGGGACGCCTTCCAAAACAGATTTTTTACCTTCTTTGAGTTTTAGTTTTTCCCAATTCCGTTGTACATCTTCTTCATTCTCAACAGTAATATCTCCGTAAATATGAGGGTGGCGGTTTATGAGTTTATCAGAAATGGTATTCGCTACACCAGCTATATCAAAAGCTTTTTTTTCCGAGCCTATTTTTGCATAGAAAATGATGTGTAATAACAGATCTCCCAACTCTTTTTTAATTTCTTCCAAATCATTATCCAGAATAGCTTCTGCCAGTTCATACGTTTCTTCAATGGTAAGATTGCGAAGGGACTCCAGTGTTTGTTTTCGATCCCACGGGCATTTTTCACGAAGTTCATCCATGATATCTAACAGACGGTTAAAGGCTTCCAGTTGTTCTTTTCGGGAATTCATGATTTGGTTTAAAAAAAGTTAAGAGTTAGGGTATTCCGCACTATGAATGGCATGTAATTTTAATATGGATTTTATTTTTTTTTAAGTTTCGGAAAACGCATTTCATATCCTGCTTTTATTTTTCCTCTGGAAATATTATCCAATTTCTTTTTAATGATTCTTTTTTTAAGAGAAGTCAACTTATCCGTAAATAAAATACCTTCTATATGGTCGTATTCGTGTTGAAAAATACGAGCTGCCAAACCTGTTAAGGTTTCCTCATGCGTAGTAAAGTTTTCGTCCTGATAACTAATGGTTATTTTCTTTTTCCTGTATACCTCTTCAACAACATCCGGAATACTCAGGCAACCTTCACTAAATCCCCATTCATAACCTTCTTCTTTGAGGATTTGTGCATTTATAAACACTTGTTTAAAATTTTTTAATGCTGCTTGTTCTTCTTTAGATATACTTTCATCATCTGCAAAAGGAACAGCATCAATAATAAATAACCGAATGGCTTTCCCTATTTGCGAAGCTGCCAGACCAACCCCTTTTGCATTGTACATGGTTTCTTTCATATTGGCAATTAGTTCTTTCAAATCGGGGTAATCAGCAGTTATTTCTTCTCCTGTTTTTCTTAAAACAGGATCCCCGTAAGCAACTATCGGCAAAATCATAAGTGTATATCGTGTTTATGATAGCAAAAGTACAAAATTAGCCAGTTATGGTGCTATGTTTTTCTTTATTTGCTGTGCAGGTAAGATTGTAAAATAATCGTAGCACTAATTTCATCTACCAATGCCTTATTTTGGCGTTTTTTCCTACTAAGCCCACTATCAATCATAGTTTGAAAAGCCATTTTGGAAGTAAAACGTTCATCCATTCTTTTTACGGGAACATCCGGAAAAGCCATCTTTAGTTTTTTTACTAAAGGGAGTATAAAAATCTCACTTTGACTGTCTGAATTGTCCATTTGTTTGGGTTTTCCTACCACAATTAATTCTACGCCTTCATTTTTGAAATAGGCTTCTAAAAAAGGGATAATATCCGGTGTTTTAACAGTTGTTAAGCCGGATGCAATGAGCTGCAATTCATCCGTAATAGCAATACCTGTTCTTTTTTTACCAAAATCTAAAGCAATGATTCGACTCATAACACCGGAATTTTTCAAAAATACTCATTTTAAATTACACTTGTTTTATGCTATGTGTTCAGGGCAAACTCATACTTTTTAAATAGATTTTCAAGTTTTTAAAAATTCATAGCAAAAGTTTGATATTCAGTTAAATAATAGTCGTTATTATTATTGGTTATTTGTGTAGTGTACAAATAACCTGTCTCTTAAACAATTAAAAATCAGATAAATGAAAAAATTTCACAAGGTTAAAAGTATGATTTTGCCCTGTCTACGTTAGTTTTTTATTTGTCATACTTAAAAAATATTTTTAATTTAAGCAATTGCTTTTTACAATTTTAGTACTTTTATAACTACAAAGTTATGTCAGGAATAATTTCTACAAGTCAAGATACTTCTAATAAATTTCCAAACTTTTGGGAAGTTTCCGTTGATAAAAAGACCATCTTTACAAATGATGATATTATAGATGCTTATTTAAAAAGTAAAGAAGATAGTATAAAAGAAAAAAAACAGTTATTTGTTGACAAATTAAATGAGAACATTGAGAAATCAACTAATTTTACTGATTCAATGTTTACCTTTTTAAGGAAAAACAATTTTAATCCAATTTCGGCCCATTTAAAGATTAATACATATAACGATTTTGTAATTTTAGTTACTCTCCCTGAAGACGAGTTCATATCTGAAGATTTTTTAGTTTCTTACAATTTTGCTGCAACAATTGAGGAACAGGTTTTAAATGATAAATATTACAATGTGATGTTTATGTTTTCAGATAGAGAAGAAGAAACTTTTAATAAAAGTTTATTAGCTTCTGACGGGTTTTTTCTAGATTACAAAATTAATAAAGTTGAAGCCCAAAACCCACTCTGAACATAATTACGAAGTATATGAATTTCTCCTTTCAGATGGACGGTTTTACGATTGGGTTGTCACTACTGCATTTTACTCTGCTCTTCATTTGGTTCAAGAGGAAATTTTTCCATTTAGTGATGATGAAGGATATACATATTCTAGTTTCGAGCAATATTTTTCTAAGTCCTTGAAAGAAGGTCAGAAAATATCCAAACATCAATTTACTATTAAATTAGTAGAACAAAGAATTAAAGGTGCAGTAAATTTGTATCGTTCACTTCATGATATGAACTCATTTAAACTTTTTCAATTTGCTAAAAAATTACTGTTTCCCGCTCTGTTTTTGTCTTCTTTTCCTTCCGTAGTGCTGCCTTGCAACTCAAAAAATCCTTCAACAGCCCTAAAAACTTCTAATTTTCGCTTAAATCCAAAAAGTTTAAATGAGTTCTATGGGGTGCATAACATTTTGTCGCGAAATAGTTATTTTTAAGGATTAACTTTTAAAAGCGACACCATTATGATTAGCGAAGAGGAATTTTTAGCCCAAGCCAAGAAGCGTTATCAAGCGATAGCAAAATTATCAAACATAAAGAGTTACTATGATTACGAAAAGACTTTTGATCAAATATGGACGGACTATGGTCGAGAGGTTTTAGAGAGAAGTATAAGCGAACCATCTAAAGACAGGCGTAAAAAAAACTTATCACGTTACGGAAAGATAGAGATTAACAACACTCATCCCTTTAGTGAAAAAGTCAATGGATTTAAGATAAGTCCCTATATGCAAGACAAAATGATTTATATTGGTCAAAACGATTGTTATGGAGATGGTCATGAAGTTTTATCGAATCTTCTAGGTGTTTCAGTCAATGCGATGCAGCTTTACAGAGTCACAGACTTTTATGGTGGTTTATTAGAGCAAGAAAAAGTATTGGAGGTTGATGCCGTTGAACCTGATATTCTTAAGGTAGATAACCAAGAGTGCATATATGCTATGGTCGATGGGTCGATGCTTTTCACTCGGGAAGAGGCTTGGAAAGAAGTAAAATTAGGCAGAATTTTTAAACAGAGTAGCTGTATGGACATATCAAATAAACGTGGATGGATACGCCATTCGTTGTATGAAGCATATTTAGGCAAAGCTGATAAGTTTACAGATAGAATGGATAGATACTTAGGCTGTTACAGGAGTATTGATAAGCGACTGATTTTTGTTGGTGATGGTGCTAGATGGATATGGAAATGGGTAGATCAACATTACCCTTTTGCCACACAAATATTGGATTGGTATCATGCTTTAGAACATTTACACGATTTTGCTAAGGTTTGTCTCTCTAATCAAGAGTCATATAACAGTTGGGTTGGTCAACAGGAGCAACTACTAAAAAACAGTCAAGTAAATCAAGTCATTGAGAATATCAAAAACTTAGAATTGACAAAGCAAAATCAACGTAAACAACAAAGCCAACTTATCACATATTATACCGAAAATAGGTCGCGTATGGACTATCAGCAATATCAAAATACAGGAGCAGGTATTATAGGATCTGGAGCCATAGAAGCAGCTAACAGGGAGGTTGTTCAAAAAAGAATGAAACTCTCTGGACAACGTTGGTCTAAAATTGGAGCTCAAAATATGCTCACATTAAGAACAACTAAACTGAGTGATAAATGGAACAAAGTAGTTAACCTAATCTGTACTGAGAAAAATAAAGCTGCTTAAAACGACAAAATGTTATGCACCCGTTCTATGTGTAGAACTTGCCGTTATAGAAATTATCATGTAAGTCTCAAAAAGGCAAAAGTAGCAAAATCTTATATTGATAAAATCAGAAAGTTGGTCAATTCTAATGTAACCTAAATTCCGAAAGGTAGTTTAAAGTGATGAATTTTGGTTTTTATTTTTTTTCAATAAGCTTGGTTATATTCAAAGAGGCTAATTCATTTGCTCCTAATTCTATCGTTCATTGATTGAATTTTATTTTTATTTTTGCAAAATAAGCTTCCTTAATTGAGGTTTTAGCAATTAAAAAGATGAATTTACTACAAGATACTATAGAAAAAGCGTGGAGTAATAGAGAGTTGTTATCAGAAGAGGCAACTGTACAGGCGATAAGAGAAGTAATACATTTGTTAGATATAGGGGCGTTGCGTGTAGCGAAACCAACGGAGGATGGATGGACGGTAAATGAGTGGGTTAAAAAGGCTGTTGTATTGTATTTCCCTATCCAAAAAATGGAGGTACTGGAAGCTGGAATTTTTGAATATCACGATAAAATACCATTAAAAAAGAAGTATCGGGAAAAAGGTGTACGGGTTGTGCCTAATGCAGTTGCCCGTCATGGTGCCTATATCGCTGCAGGCACTATTCTGATGCCCAGCTATGTAAACATCGGGGCGTATGTGGATGAAGGAACCATGGTGGATACCTGGGCCACTGTAGGAAGCTGTGCACAAATCGGCAAAAATGTACACCTGTCAGGAGGTGTGGGAATCGGAGGAGTCTTGGAACCGTTACAGGTGGCACCGGTTATTATAGAAGACGGAGCGTTTATCGGTTCAAGATGTATTGTTGTGGAAGGTGTCAGAGTTGAGAAAGATGCGGTTTTGGGAGCCAATGTGGTTTTGACAATGAGCACCAAAATTATAGATGTAACAGGGGATGAACCGTTAGAAATGAGAGGGAAGGTCCCTGAAAGATCCGTAGTTATCCCGGGAAGTTATACTAAAAAATTTCCATCAGGAGCATACCAGGTACCCTGTGCATTAATTATTGGTAAAAGAAAAGAAAGTACCGACAAAAAAACTTCATTGAATGAGGTACTCAGAGAATATCATGTAGCTGTCTAGAAATACCATGAAAAAGATTACCACTATTATACCTACTCTTAATGAGGAAGAACGTGTAGGAAACGCTTTAAAATCTGTTGAATTTGCCGATGAAATTATTGTAATCGATTCTTTTAGTACTGATCGTACACTGGCAATTGTGAAAGAAACCAAAGCGATTCTTTTGCAACGTAAATTTGACGATTTTTCCAGTCAAAAAAATTACGCTATACATCATGCCAGCCATGATTGGATCTTATGGTTGGACGCAGATGAAGTGATAAGCGACGACTTACGAAAGGAAGTCATAACTACTCTTAAAGATCCAAAGGATTTTGCAGGTTTCTATATTTACAGGACATTTTTCTTTATGAAAAAAGCACTAAGATTTAGCGGTACACAAAATGATAAATTAATTCGGCTTTTTAATAAAAAATATTGCAGGTATGAGGGAGTAGTGCATGAAAAAATAAAAACAGACAGAAAGTTAGGGGTTTTAAACCATAGGATTTTACACTATTCATATATAGGTTTTAACAGATATATTGAAAAACTAGAATTGCATTCCAAGCTTAGATCTGAAGAATTATATAAAAAGGGGTTACTACTAACACCCTATCATTTTATTATAAAACCACTGGCAAGATTTATAAAACACTATTTTATTAAACTGGGTTTTTTAGATGGCTTTCAGGGTCTTGTATTATCGTATGCACTTTCATACGGTGTTTTGGTAAGATATACCCATCTGTGGAAATTAAAATATATGAAGATCAAAAATACTGAAACAGAATGAGAAAAACCCGTTAAGAAATGTCAGGTACTTTTTCAAATGTTGTGGTTTCGATCATTATTGTTAACTATAGAAGTTGGCATCATTTGGAAGGTTGTCTGCAAGCGTTAACAGTTATAGAATCAAAGCAAATTTCTCCGGAAATTATCGTAGTTGATAACTATTCGGCTGATGGGAATTTAACCATTTTTTCAGATAGATTTCCAAGAGTCCAGTTTATAAAAAATACGGGGAATAACGGATTTGCCAATGGTTGTAATGTAGGAGCAAAAAAATCGAAAGGGGTTTATTTGCTTTTTTTAAATCCCGATACTGTTGCAAATGGAACCGTAATCAAAAAATTTATAGCATTTGCCAAAAAATATAAAAACGCAGGTGTTGTTTCTTGTCATCAAAAAAATCCCAATGGCCATTATGAAAAAACGGTTCGGGTATTTCCAAATCTTTTTACGCTATTCGGGCTCACCAGGGCTATTTATAGAAAAGTGTACAAATCAAAAATCAAAAACCAATATTTAGGCGAACAGGTTGTTTGCCCCGATTGGGTTTCCGGTTCTGTTATTTTTATGAGCAGGAGTTGGTATACACAGGTAAAGGGTTGGAATGAAGCTTACTGGATGTATTATGAAGATGTTGACCTTTGTAAAAGAGTACAAGAAGCTAATGGTGATATTGTGTTACTAAAAGATGTAGAAATGATACATAATCACGGAGGGGCATCAAGACTTAATATAAAAACAGCAGCTATTACCAAAACAGAAGTGTTAATCTCCAAACACGTATATATCAGTAACCGTTTTAGAGGCTTACACAATTTTTTAAGTCAATTACTGGTTATCGTAAATAATCTCATTTTTAAAACGGTTTTAGCAAGCTTCGGGATTATTTTCTTTTTTATTCCTAAATTGCGACTCAACCTGTATATTTATCTGAAATTGATGACATATTATATGCATGCAGTCATCAGAAAAACGTGGTTGAGTAAAAGAAGCATAAAGTACATGAAACAGTTAAATGCATAAAAAAAAAGACGAATACTATAAGAATATTAGACCGGAAATGTTGGTTTTTATTCCCAAATCTGCAAAAAAGATGTTAGAGATAGGTTGCGGCGAGGGAAATTTTTCTGCGCAATTAGTTACGGATGATAATGAAATCTGGGCTGTAGAGCCTTATAAACCCTCTGCTGAAAAAGCTTCAGAAAAACTATTTAAGGTAGTTATCGGAACTTTAGATGATACGTTGGACACATTACCTAATGATTATTTTGATGTAATCATTATGAATGATGTGATAGAACATCTATTAGAGCCTTGGAATGATATTGTAAAACTAAAATCAAAACTAAACACTCATGGAGTTTTAGTGACTTCCATTCCTAATGTCAGATATTCCAAAAATCTTTTCAAGATGCTATTTAACAGAGATTGGAAATATACGAACGATCTTATTTTAGACAGGACTCACTTTCGGTTTTTTACTAAAAAAAGTATCAAAAGAATGTATCGCGAATGTGGTTACAGTATTCAAAAAATGAAAGGGATTAATATTACAAAATCATTTTTTTACTTCCCCTTTGCCATCTTTTTTAATATCCTGTTTTTAGGGTCGCAACTAGATATGTTTTATATGCAATATGCTACTGTTGCTAAAAAAGAAGTATAATATTTTTAACTATCTATGTCGATTGAGCAGGAAATAAAACAATCATTGTATCAATTAAAAAACGAGGGGATTATACTCTATCCTACGGATACGGTTTGGGGGCTGGGATGCGATGCTACCCATTCGGAAGCTGTTCGAAAGTTATATGCTTTAAAAAAAAGAAATGAAAGCAAAAGTTTAGTAGTATTGGTAGATTCTTTGGAAATGCTGCAAGAATATGTTGCAACAATCCCTGAAACAGCATTGACTATTATAAACGTTAATGAAAAACCTACAACTATTATCTATAATAATCCAATCGGATTTCCAAAAAATGTTGTGAATTCGGGTCATACCGTTGCCATAAGAATACCCGATCATCTATTTTGTAAAAAGTTGATACGCACATTTGGAAAACCCATTGTTTCAACATCGGCAAATATCAGCGGATTTCCTACTCCAAAATCCTTTTCCGAAATAACAGCATCCGTATTAGAAGGCGTAGATTATATAGTAAATCTGGAACGTGAGAAAATTGCAGATAAATCATCTACTATTATAAAGATAAACGGGAATGTTGTTGAAGTAATAAGAATCTAATATCATGCAGTATCAGCACCCGAAAAAAGCAGTAACATCGGCTATTTTTACCATCATATCCGAAGCATCAAAGCAATTGCAAATACACAGTTATGTGATAGGAGGTTTTGTACGTGATCATATACTAAAAAGAGGAGTCGCCAAAGATATTGATATCGTAACAATAGGAGATGGAATTGAACTGGCTAAAAAAGTAGCTTCTTTCTTACCGAACAAACCCCCGGTTCAGATTTTTAAAACCTACGGAACCGCTATGTTGCGATATGAAGACATGGAAATTGAGTTCGTCGGCGCACGAAAAGAATCGTATGCACCGGATAGTAGAAACCCTAACGTTACTCCGGGAACATTAGAAGATGACCAGAATCGAAGAGATTTTACTATAAATGCCCTGGCAATTAGTTTAAATGAAAATGATTTCGGCCTATTATTAGACCCTTTTGAAGGAATACAAGATCTAGATAAAAAAATGATCAGAACTCCCTTAGATGCGAATATCACATATTCTGACGACCCATTACGGATGATGAGAGCCATTCGTTTTGCAACACAATTGAATTTTCAAATTGAATCACAATCGTTAAATGCAATTGTTAAAAATGCACACCGGTTAAAGATCATTACGAGAGAACGTATTGTAGATGAATTACATAAAATCATGAGTTCTCCGCTTCCTTCTATCGGATTTTTACTGTTGGAAAAGACGAAATTACTAGACCGGATTTTACCCGAATTAATCGCTTTGAAAGGGGTAGAGGACATAGAAGGACAAAGACATAAAGATAATTTTTATCATACGTTAGAGGTCGTAGATAACATTTCCAGGCATACGGAAGATTTGTGGTTGCGGTGGGCTGCATTGCTCCACGATATAGGAAAAGCACCTACAAAGAGATTTGACAAAAAATCCGGATGGACATTTCACGGACATGAATTTGTAGGTTCTAAAATGGTATATACATTATTCAAGCGTTTAAAAATGCCATTGAATAAGAAGATGAAATTTGTCCAGAAAATGGTATTGTTAAGTTCAAGGCCTATTGCATTGGCTAATGATGTTACAGATTCGGCCGTGCGGCGTCTGATATTTAACGCCGGTGATGATATTGACAGCTTAATGACTTTATGCGAAGCAGATATTACAACCAAGAACCACAAAAAGTTTAAAAGATATCACCGGAATTTTCAAAAAGTTCGTGAAAAGATAAAAGAAGTAGAAGAAAGGGATAGCATACGAAATTTTCAACCGCCGGTCTCAGGAGAGGAAATTATGAAAACTTTTAACTTACAGCCTTGCCGAGAAATAGGGCAAATTAAAGAAGCTGTTAAAGAAGCTATTTTGGAAGGCAAAATTCCTAATGAGTACAAAGCTTCTTATGATTTTATGATACAAAAAGGAATAGAAATAGGACTTGCTATTGACCGGGGAAATATAAAAAATGCTAGTTCTGATTTGTAGCTTCAAAATATTTTTTCAGAACAAGAATAGAAAGTAGTTTTTCTAATTTTTCATCTTTAAACTGCGCAACCCACGAATGAGCATTGTCGATGATTTTTTGTGATTCCGGTTCATTATTTTTATAATAGGTCATTTTTTCAAGAAGATCCGAATAATCATCCCGGATTAAAACATAATGATAATCAGGGATTAATCTGCCTTCCATATACCAGGTTTCATAGGTAGGTTTTGGCATGAAGCACAGTGAGTTAGATGACATGATCCATTTGAGATTGGTTGCAACATCATGTCCTTCTATAGATAAAATAAATTTATATTTCAATTGTTGAGAAATACTTAAAAACCCTTTTGCACCTTTGATTTTCGGATTTTTACTACCATATTCTCCTATATTACAATCGGAATGCTGATGAAATTTTTCAACTGCCATTTTCCTGCTTTCATTATGTAACATGCCTCGCCAGACGATCTGATCTTTTTTCTCCGAAAAGGAAAGATGGTCGTTTACAAAATTAAAATGTCGCAATCGATCTAATTTCATGACAACTGAATTTCCGGTGTGTGCGATAGGCCTGCTTTTTACAATCGTAGGCACAGATTGGTTTTCAGTAATATCACCCCACAGATAATGCACTCTTTTTTTGGGAACAAAATATTGAGCAATCAATTTAAAATCAAAATAATACATACCTCCTCTCTGAGGTTTTTTGATCCGATTTAATGGAATTGATGTTTTTGAGTGAATTGATGTTTTTGAGTGAATTGATGTTTTTTGTGTTGATATGTAATAATTTAGCCTGGAATCAATGATTTTTTTATCATAATTTTTCTTTTTAGATAACCAGGAATTGAGTCTTAACCGGTAATAAAATGGCGGAACAGCCAACCTTACAAAAACCGTTATATAATAGTATAGATTTGATTTTTTTATTTTTATAAAAATAGTATCTATCATAATTTTTACAGCCGGGCTTCAATAGTTAGTTTTCATTCATTTTTACAAACCGGTTTTTGTATTATTTATCTTCATACAATTGTATCTGGCTTCGGATACATTACTAATGGCTTGAGGAAAACCTCTTTTAATGGAGTATTTATTTTAATAAACACTTTTCTGAAAACTTCTATATTTTTTGTTCCGGATGCAAATATAAAGATAATTTCAACTTCACAAATAGTAGTTATTTTATGTTCGATATAGTTTAAAGTTAGAAAGCTGAGCATTTATTTGAAGGAAGCACATTGAAAATGCTTTTAAAATGGAGGGATGAATATTTTATACCATTTAAAGTCGAAAAGTTTAAAGTTTGACAAAGTTAATTGAGCTAAGTTCTAGAGGCCTTTGCAAAATTGATTTGGCGAAAAAGTTCGACGCCCGAAGAAAATTTTCAACCGGAATAACCTATTCGTTTTGAGGATTTAAAATTTTCGAGAAGGAAGAAATTTGAAGTCAAATCAATTCAAATACGGAATATATCACTATTTTGGCAAAGGTCTCCTCTATATAATTTTATGAGACCTTTGTCGTTAGGTTTTTACACTTTCTAACTTTTCAATGATTTGTGAAACCTAAGCTGATGACTGCAAGGTAACCAGATTGTAATATTCTCCTTTTTTCTCCAGTAGTTCCCGATGCTTTCCCTGTTCTATTATTTTTCCTTTTTTGAGAACTACAATGGTATCGGCTTTTTGTATGGTAGATAATCTATGCGCAATCACCAATGATGTCCTGTTTTGCATCATTTTCTCCAAGGCTGCTTGTACCAATTGCTCGGATTCGGTATCCAGAGCAGAGGTGGCTTCATCTAAAATCATAATAGGCGGATTTTTTAAAACTGCCCTGGCAATTGACAAACGTTGTTTTTGACCACCGGATAACTTGTTTCCGCTATCACCAATATTGGTAAGATATTCTTCCGGTAAATCTTTTACAAACTCATGTGCATTTGCAATTTTAGAAGCTGCCATTACTTCTTCTTTGGTAGCATTTTGTTTTCCTAATTTAATATTTTCCAAAACAGAGTCATTGAATAAAATGGAATCCTGGGTAACAACTCCCATCAGACCTAACAACGACTTTTTAGAAAGGTCTTTTATATTGACTCCATCAATAAAAATACCTCCTTCATTGACATCATAAAATCGGGTAATCAGGTTTGCCACAGTAGATTTTCCGCTTCCGGACTGCCCGACTAAGGCTACTGTTTTCCCTTTGGGAATGGTTAAAGAAAAATTCTCTAATACATAGTCATCTTCATATTTGAAGGAAATAGTATCAAATACAATTTCTTTATCAAAAGTAGTTTTTATAACAGCATGCTCTTTATCTGTAATGGTATTTTCAGTTTCTAAAACTTCAAGTATTCTTTCCGCAGAGGCATTTCCTCTTTTGATACTGTACATGGCATTAGAGATATCTTTGCCAGGAGTGAGAATATTGTATGTGAGTGCCATAAAACCGATAAAAGTACCTCCTGTAATGGTACCATCTATTAAAACCATTTTACCGCCATACCACAAAATAACCGTAATCACCAAAACTCCGAGAAATTCACTCAAAGGCGAGGCTAATTTTTGTTTAAACATTAAACGATTCATGGTTTTGAATAATGTACCTGTAGATGCTAAAAACTTATTTCTAAATTTTTTTTCACCGGTAAAGCTTTTGATAATCCGCAATCCGGTCAGGGTTTCTTCCACATGAGATAAAAAACGCCCGTTTTCTTTTTGGACCACATCAGAATCTTTGCGTAATTTTTTTCCGATATATGAAATAATGAATACGGCAACAGGTATGAAAACAAATATAAATAAGGTTAATTCATAGCTGATAACAAGCATCGCAATTAACGTAAAAATAATAGTAAGCGGCTGTTTTACAAACATTTCCAAAACACTTAAAAAAGACCATTGTACTTCGTGAATGTCATTGGTTATTCTCGACAAAACATCTCCTTTTCTTTTTTCGGTAAAGAAAGATATGGGTAAACTTATTATTTTTTCATAAATACTGTTCCGTAAATCTTTAATAACCCCATTACAAATGATGGTCATAAAATACAAAGCAATATAATTGAAAAGGTTTTTCAACAGGAAGATGAGAATAATGAAACCACAGAGATATCCTAACACTTTAATTTCTCCGTTTCCGCTTTGTTCAATTTGCTGTGTGACAAAGTAGTTTAAACTCTGTTCCAAATAAGGTTTCAACTCAGAAAAACCTGCATATACGGGTTTTGTATACATACGCTTGTTGGTCTGAAATAAAATACCAAGCATAGGAATAAAAGAAATCAGGCTAAGCGTGCTAAACAGCGCGTACAAGATATTGCTTATAATGTTTAGTACTGCATATTTTTTATAAGGATATATAAATCGTATGATTTTTTTAAAGTATGTCATTTTAAATGGTAGGTTTTAACTTAGAACTCGTTTAAACTTTTTAAATTTGCTGAAAAATTGCTGTTTTTAGCTCTGTTTTTATCTTTTTTTCCTTCCGTAGTGCTGCTATGCAACTCAAAAAAGCTTTCAACATATCTAAAAACTTCTAATGTTCGCTTACATCCAAAAAGTTTAAATGAGTTCTTATTCAAACCAGTCTAATTTTTTTTTTGTTTGAACTTCTTTTAATTGTGGTTTTTTAGCATTTAAAAACTCGCCAAGCATTACCCTCTCATATTTATTTAGATATTCCAATGCCATTTTTTGTGAGTTGAATTTTTCCAACGCATATTCATGACATTTTTTGTGAGAAAACTCATGTGCATGTTCAATAGCATTTGTCAATTCTTTTCTTTTATTTGATAAAAACCCAAAATCATCTGTTATCAATTCGGGCAGGGAGCCATAGGGTGTTCCAAAAACCGGACAACCGTAAAATAAACTCTCTGTAATGGCAAGTCCAAAAGGTTCATGCCAACGTACCGGAAATACAAGACCTTTGGAGGTATCCAATAACTCATTTTTCCTTTGCCCGCCAACCATACCATAAAAAGAAGCCCTTGAACTAAAGGTAAAACGCAATCCCATGTTAATATTAAACCTTACGCCTCCTATTATTTTTATTTTTTCCTGCCGGGTAGCAGTTACTGTTTTAATAGCCCCTTGTACATTTTTTACCCTCCACGCGGCATGGCCTAAAAAATGGAAATACTCTTTTTTAGAAAACGTAGGCTTCGAATAATCATCCCAGTCTAACCCATTATAAACAAAAGAATCCGAGTTATATCGGTTGGCATGATTTTTAGAAACAAAAATTACATTTTTATCATAATGGAATTGTTCATTTGTATTCCCATGAATGGTAATCACATAAGGTGTTTTGACTTTTTCAATATTTTTGATTTGCTCCTGAAAATGAATTACATCTATTCCCCGAGGTATCTGTTCCCAAATTTCTTTTGATTCATCTATAGGGATTACGGTTCCAAAATCACATGAAGACCCTTTTTTTACAAGATAGGTTACCTTGTGTTTAAGCCGAGCCAATTCCTTACCCAGATACCAAATAATGCGCTCCGTACCTCCGTACAATTTTACGGGAATAACTGCATTATGTACAATTAATATGTGCATTTACAGATGTAAAGACCGGATGATCCTTCTGATTTTGTTGTCTAATTCCAATTCAACGGTTTTTGCATTGTCAACTTTGTTCAAAGGAGCATGTACGCTAAAATAGAACTTTATTTTAGGTTCTGTTCCGCTGGGTCTTGCTGCTATTGTAGTAACATCTTCGGTATGATAAATTAAAACATTCGATTTCGGGATATCCATTATGGTTTCTTCTCCGGTAATTAAATTCTTCCGAACGGATGATTGATAATCACATAAAAAAGTGACTTTAGAGCCGTCAATTTCTTTTAGTGGATTATTTCTCAGATCAACCATCATTTGTGCAATCTGTTTAGCCCCGTCCATTCCCTTTTTAACTAAAGAAATCAGATGCTCTTTATAAAAAGAGTGTTTTGTGTATAAGTCCAGAAGTTCTTCATAGCAAGAACTGTTATTTGCTTTTGCATTCGCAGCAATTTCACATGCCAAAAGTGCAGCCGTAACCGCGTCCTTGTCACGAACAAAATCTCCTACCATATATCCAAAACTTTCTTCTCCGCCACCGATAAAATCCAGTTCGGGATAATCTACAATCATTTTGGCAATCCACTTAAAACCTGTTAATCCCACTTTGGTTTCAACACCATAACTTGTAGCGATATCATTTACAAGGTTTGTAGAAACAATGGTAGAGCCAACAAACTGTTTTCCGTTTAACTTCCCTTTGTTTTGCCACTGTTGTATCAGGAAATCTGTCATCAAACTCATGGTTTGATTTCCGTTTAATAATTTCATATTTCCATCCGTATCACGTACGGCAATACCAATTCTATCGCTGTCAGGGTCGGTTCCCAAAACTATATCGGCACCTATTTTTTCAGCCAGTGCTACTGCCATTTGTAATGCCTCGGGTTCTTCCGGATTGGGTGATTTTACCGTTGGAAAATCACCATTAGGCATTTCCTGTTCTTTTACAACATGTGCCTGAGTATATCCCGCCCTTTTTAATACTTCAGGGATTAATTTTATAGAAGTACCATGCAATGAGGTAAATACAATTTTTAAATGTTCACGCCCTTTAATATCAAAAGTGCCGTTTTTTACAGAAGATTTCCAAAATAATTCATCTACATCCGAGCCTATGTAGGATATCAAATCTTCATTAGCATTGAAATGAATATCAGCAAAATCCAGAGCGTTTACCATATCAATAATCCCTTTATCATGAGGGGAAACAATCTGACCGCCATCTGTCCAATATACTTTATATCCGTTATAATCCGGAGGGTTATGAGACGCGGTTAATACAATTCCGGCATGGCAATTTAATTCACGCACAGCAAAAGATAGTTCCGGTGTCGGGCGTAAATCCTCAAAAACAAATACCCGAATGTTATTTGCGGATAACACATCGGCAACTAATTTTGAAAACGCTTTACTATGGTGCCTGCAATCATAGGCAATGGCTACTTTAATTTCCTGATTGGGATAGCATTGATGTAAATACATACTAAGCCCCTGGGTAGCCTTTCCCAGCGTATACTTGTTAATACGATTAGTCCCAACACCCATAATTCCCCTCATGCCTCCGGTACCAAACTCTAAATTTTTATAAAACCGATCTGCCAGATCATCGGGTTTTGCATGAATCAAGTTTTGTATCTCTTGTTGAGTTTCAGTATCAAAGGTATCTGAAAGCCACATGGTTGCTTTTTCCATTATTTCTTTCATTGTTGTTTTTTAAAGGAATGATTTTGCAAAGTTAGCAATTTAGTTAGTGATTGAGCGTTTCTTTAACAGTGTAATGTTTTTCGCTGTTTTTTGATCCGGTAAGTAATTCTCCGATAAAACCTGCTAAAAATAACTGTGTACCTAAAATCATAGCCGTTAGTGCTATATAAAACCACGGATTATCAGTAATTAATATGGTTTTCAACCCCTGAGATAATTTATACAACTTCACAGCACCTATATATCCTGCGGAAAAGAAACCAAATACAAACATCAAGGTTCCCAAAAGACCAAAAAAGTGCATGGGTCTTTTCCCGAATTTTGATAAGAAAGAAATTGTAATGAGATCTAAAAAACCGTTTACAAAACGGTTCATGCCAAATTTGGTCTCGCCATATTTTCTGGCCTGATGTTGTACTATCTTTTCGCCAATAGTTGAATACCCTTCATTTTTCGCCAATACGGGAATATAGCGGTGCATTTCGCCACTTACCTTTATGCTTTTTATAACCGTATTCTTATATGCTTTTAAACCGCAATTAAAATCATGCAGTTGTAAACCGGAAGTTTTTCTGGCTGCCCAGTTAAATAGCTTGGAAGGAATATTTTTAGCAATCACATTGTCATACCGCTTCTTTTTCCAACCGGAGATCAAGTCAAAATTTTCCTTAGTGATGAGTCTGTACAATTCGGGAATTTCATCCGGCGAATCTTGCAAATCTGCATCCATAGTAATCACCACTTTCCCCTGAGCCAACTCAAAACCGGCATCTAAAGCCTGTGATTTTCCATAATTTTTTTGAAACCGAATGCCCTTTACAGAAGTATTTTCGAGGCCTAATGATGCTATGATTTTCCATGAGCTGTCAATACTGCCGTCATCAATAAAGATGATCTCATATAAAAACCGATTGGACTGCATCACAGATACAATCCAATCGTATAATTCCCGTAAAGATTCCTCTTCGTTTAATAAAGGTATTACTACCGATATATCCATGCGTTTAAGTTAAAGAAATTTGAAAGTAAAAAAGACGTGAACTTTTCAACTTTACCATGTTCTTACCGTCAATGTTAATACTGATCTTCTTCGGATTTTTTCATGATAGCCGAGGTAATTGCAGAAAATATAAAACCTGCAAAAGCACCTACAACAATACCTAAAGGTATGGAAATCAAAGGGTTTTGGAACTTTTTCTGCATTTCCATTCTGGATTCAATTTGCTCCTCTGTCAAACCTGCATCTAACAGGGATTCCTGTGTTTTTTCTGCCATTTGGTTCATAAAATCCGGTTCGATGAAGTTGATAAAAATTTGTTGATAAATGACGGCTATAATGACTCCGATAACCACAGTTCCAACACCCACTTTTACACCCTGTCCCCAGGACATAAAACCATTGTTATCTTTTTTAAATTTTTTAGTTGCTAACACTATAAAAACGATCATCACTACCAGACCGATAAGCATACCGCTAAAACCTTGATCCAGATGCTTGCCCATGGCGTACACTACCAGGCTGATTAAAATAGAGATCACTCCATAATAGAGCCCATAATTTAAAATTACACTTTTACTACTTGCTTGATTTTCCATTTGTTCTAAAATTTAGTTTTGTGATACAAACCTACATATTTTTTTCTTTTGATTGAAGAGGTATTGCATTTATAAGCTGAGTTCAAATTACTCAATTGATTTTAGTTACATAAATCAATGGTAACGAATTTACCTGTAACCTCGTCATCATGCTTCTATTTTGCAGGAATTAAAATTGTTGATGTTCTGAAAATTCGCCGGAGTGATATCTACGACGGGCGACTCCACTATCGGATGAACAAGAATGACAAACTTTTGTCGCTCAAGCTACCTGATAGAGTAAACAGTATCCTCAAATACTACAAAGCAAAAAAGCGTGATACCGATGATTTCATCTTCCCTGAAATGAAAAAGGCAGGCTTTGATTCTCCAAGAGGTATGCTTGCGAAAACGAAAACCGCAACAAAAAAATTCAACACCTACCTTGCCGACGTTATGAGAAAGCTGAAATTGATAAAAAGGTACCATGCATATAGCTCACCATACCTTTGGAAATATTTCGGAAGATAAAATTCCCATTCAAGTGTTACAGAAACTCTATCGCCATACCTCCATAACAACAATAAATTACCAATCTAATTTTACGCACAAAGAAGAAGATGAAGCATCGGATTCTGTTTTGGACCTCTAAAATTTGTATCTTTAACCTACGGAAGTAATATGCCTACAAGATGAAGCCTTTTACCAACTTCGCCAAAGAACTTAACCATAGAGGCCCGGCAAAAAGGTTTGCAAGCAATAAAGCATAACGCTAGAAATAATGAGAATAATCGAAAGGTTTCTATAAAATTGCTCGGAAGCTCAATAAATACGGCTATAAAACTCGTAGAGGTTTTGAGTTTTCGGATGTGCAGGTTAAAAGATTTTACAGTCAAAATATTGTTTAAACAAGAAAACAATTATTCACTTTTTTTCATTAGATTTGTGAGTTACACTTAGCACCTAAACTTGGTGTTTAAAATCATATTAAAGGTTTAGTAAGTAGTGAGTTATGAAATTGTTTTTTCAAAATTAGGTTTTGACTTTAAAAGGGATTTTGAGGCAAGAACTTTAGTGTTTGATAAGAATGATACCTTAACTCATAATCTCAAAGATTCAGTATTTTTCTACCAAAGTCCAAATAATACCAACACTTCGTTTTATCTAATAACTACAGTATTAAATGATAAAGATACTGAAGAAATTAGAAGGTACATTTGGAATAAAAACGATGCCGATTTGATTTTTTACTATCCAAATAATACAACAAAATTGGAGTTGTATTATGCTAAATATTCGCCAACCGTTACCAATAAAGAAAGTCAGTTAGATGTCTTTTCTATTAATCAAAAGGATACGGATAAACTTAACAAAATAAACCATTGGCGATTTGACAGTGGAGTCTTTTGGTTCAATTACAGCAAGCTCATTAATAAAGCTAAATACAAGGGGATTGATAAAGAACTGGTAATTACTTTAGAAACTTTAAAAAAACAATTAGACATAGCTCTGACTAATTTAGTAGAAGAAAGTGAGCGCAATGAGGTAGTTCAAGCATTAATAGATAGAACACTCTACATAAAATATCTTGAGGATAAACACATTATTAATTCTCATTTTTACGAATACTATTTCAAAGACAATACCCTTAACTATAAAAAGTTACTAGATAATAATTCAAATGCTGACTTAAACAAGTTGTTCAAAAAAATACACAAGATTTTTAACAACTCACTTTTTGAATGCCCTACAATAGACATTAAATTTCTAACTCCAAATGTCAGACAATTAATATCCAACTCTTTTAATACCAATTTAAGTACAGGACAATTAAAACTATTCCATTTTCAATTTGACATTCTCCCTATTGAGTTTATAAGCTACATTTATGAAGTTTTCTTGTCTGAGAAACAGAAAAAAAACGGGATATATTATACGCCTAAAAAATTAGCACAGTTAATTGTCGACGAGGTTATAAATGAGGACAAAATAGGTTCTGTTTTAGACCCGTCAAGTGGTTCAGGAATGTTTTTAATTGTAGGATTCCAAAGGTTATTGGAAATTGCTGGAAAACAAAATTTAGAGCCCCAAGACAGTATAGAGAAGATTAAATATAGAACTGGGTTACTTGCTGAAAATATTTTTGGTATTGAAAAAGAACCAATTGCTAAGAGGTTTACATTATTCTCACTTTCATTACAAATTTTCAAAAACATTAACCCAAATGATATTAAGAATTACATAGCAAGTGAATTAAACCAAAATAACGAAATCAACCTGTTTTCTAAATACTCCTCATTTTTTGAAAACATCAAACATACCAATACACTTGATACATCTGAAAATCCGTTTGGAGATAAAAAGTTTACATACATAGTTGGCAATCCTCCATTTTTTGAAATACCTAATACTGAAGAGTATCAAACTGAGATTAAATTCCTAGAATCTTATAAAGTTACTATAGACAAAAAGACTAATAAAAAAGCACAAGATATTGTAGGAAAAGCACAGATTTCTCAATGTTTTTTCCTTAAAATCAAAGATTGGGCTAATGAGAATACAAGGCTTGGTTTTGTATCTAATAACTCTAATTTTTACAATGATAAGTCTAATGAGTTTCAAAATTATTTTTACTCTAATTACGGAATAGAAAAGGTATATGAGCTATCTCGTGTAAAAAAAATACTATTTGAAAAAGCAAAAGAAAGCATAGTAGCTTTAATTTTTACCAATAAATATCAAAACAATAAAATTGACTACTATCCAGTAGAATTAGGGCTATTTTCAGAAAAACCATTTGAATTACTGATAATTCAAGAAGACAAAATAATTCCGATTGAGCAAAGTAAATTAATTAAAAAAGAGTTAAGGTTAAGGAATTTTCTTGTAGGTAATGAGTATGATTTTGAAATATACAATAGTTTTAAATACAATCCTTCTCTCTCGAATTATATACTTTTGTGTAATGAAAAGTATTTTATTCACGAGGGGTTAAAAATTGTTGGAGAAAAAACAATTTGCAAAGAATATAATATTGACAAGGATGCGTGGGAAAGTTTAAAAAGAGAACAACAATTAAGGTATTTTGAAAATTTCAGAGAGGAAAATACTTCTTCGCAAAAAAGTACTGAATTTGGATACGAATTATTGAAGCCTCGTAACGTAAGCAACTTTATTTACTCGAATGTTAGAATATTTCTCAAAGAAAGTGTATTAAATTTTGAAAGGGGGCGAAATCCAGAAATTTATACTGGGCATAAAATAATATTCAATAGAACAGGTAAATCAATTAATTCAATATATGTAAAACAAAAAATTTATTTTGATTTTGACTTACACGTAATGAAATTAGTTGATGAAACGCTATATGATTTAGTTAATGCCATTTTAAACTCCAAATTAATAAATTACTACATTAATTTATTTCTAAGGAAGCGTTACATTGGCTCTTACCTCAAAATTGGAAATGATGCTATTTTGAACTTACCCCTTCCTAAAGACTTAGACCAACATTTAGTCAATCAAATTTCGGATTTAAGCCGGAAATTCACAAAAGGAGAGTATAAGTATTCTGAAAAGTCAGATGATTTAAACCAACTTATTTATGAGTTGTATGAGTTGTCATATTGGGAAAAACAAAGAATTGAGGATTATTTTTTACCAGAAGAAAAAATAGGCAGAAAAAGAACAGCATTAAATAGCTATATAGCAACACTAAAAGAATTATTGAGATTTTATTTTAAAAACCCGATATCTGTTGAGGAAACAACGACAGATTTTAATTTGAAAGTAGTTAAAGTCTCTTTAAACGAAAACTCTAATACTCCTAATGTAGGAAAAACTAAAAAGTATATTCTAAATGAAATTTTTGAGCAAAACCCAAATGAAAATTTTTTAGCCAATCAAGAGAAAATTTATGGTAAAGATTGTGTCTATATAATCAAAAAAGCTATCAACAAAAACTGGACAGAGACAAAGGCTTTTGAAGACGGGCAAGACTTAATAAAACGCTTAATACCTAATGAGGATGAGGAGAGAATACATTAAAGTTCCAAAATCCTTTCCCTTACCTCTTCTTACTCTTGGTGTTTCAGAACTTAAAGAGTTAAACGATGAATTTTGGAAAAATGAAATTTTCCATCACTTACTCGCATTTTACCAAAACTATGATACCAAAGAGTTAAAGGACAAAATTGAACGAGAAAAGAAAAAGAAGCATCCAAGAACTGAAAGAGAAATAGCAAAATTTATCCGAGTTAAGCTGAATGGAGATAGGCAATTTGGTTATATGTTTAAAGTATTTGGAGAAAGCACTAACGATGAAGATGTAGAGGGGAATTATGATATTATTGTACATAGCACGAATTGGAAAAGCAAAGATTTTCATTTTGAATGCAAAAACTTAGATAATAGTCAAGATTTGGTAAACAAATATGTAGCCTACAATAAAGGACATTCTATATTTGACGGAGGCGTTTATCGTTACTTCAACGGAAAATATGCACAAAACTTGAATTTTGGAGGTATGATAGGCTTTGTGTTGGAGGGTAATATATCGGAGATAAAAAATAAAATCCTAAAGAAGTTAGAAGATAAGTTTGATATTACTCCGAAAGGCGATTTGCTAAGTGTAGCAGATAATTCTATTGAAGAGAACAAATTCACTTTTGACAGCAAACACGAAAGAAAAAATAAATCATTCTTGATACATCATTTACTGTTTGATTTTAATTAAATCCTATTGAAGATTACATAAAAAAGCATGGCTCTAGTTAATAACAGCTATTATTTGTATATTTAATACATGAATTTACAAGAAATAAAGCGAGGAATTTCCATGCTTTCCCAATCTGAAAGGCAGGAATTGTTAAAAGAATTGTCAACATCACCAAAAGATTCAGTTCCAACGGTAAGAAGCCAAGAATCTAGGCGTTTTTTATTAGACAATAAGTTAGGTTGTTGCGCCCATTGCTGGCATCCAAAGTATGTAAAATTTGGTATTGACAAAGGCTCTCAGCGCTATAAGTGTAAATCCTGCAAACGCAGTTTTACAGAATACACAGGTACTTGGATGGCAGGTTTGCAACATAAGGACAAGATTGATGACTACCTTGAATTAATGCTAGAAGAAAAGAGCTTAGATAAGATAAAAGTAGCCTTATCGATAAACAAGAAAACGGCTTTTGACTGGCCTCATAAGATATTAGTCCCATTATCAGAAAACGATAAAGATGATTTTACAGGCATTACAGAAAGTGATGAGACCTTCTTTTTAAATTCAGAAAAAGGGCGACCAGTAAATCATCGGGAATCAAGAAAACGTGGTGGTAGCTCTAAAACCAAAGGCATCAGTAATGATCAAGTAGCTGTTATTGTAACCCAAGATAGAACATCTAATCCAGATATTACTGTAGCCACTATGGGAAGATTAAAGAAAATAGATATTGTAAATGCTATTGGCAGCAGAATAAAGGCAAGTAAAGCCATTTTATGTAGGGACACACATCTAAGCTACAAAGGATTTGCAATAGACAATAAAATAGAGCATCACACTCTAAAAGGCGTCATAAAACAACGTGTCAAAAACAAAGTGTATCATATACAACATGTCAACTCAACTCATAACAGAGTTAAGAAATGGATAGATAACAAGTTTTGGGGAGTATCTACCAAATACTTGCAACAATATTTGAACTGGTATCGCATCAAAGAAAAATTAAAATATAGAAACGATAAACTCAATGCCTTTGTAAATAAAGTGTCAGAACATATTAATGCGTATCAAAAATATCAAAATATTGGATTGAAGTATCAAAAATTAATATCAACGCAATTTTAAACTAGAGCCAAAAGCATTTCCAACTAGCTAATAAGATTTTTATACCATTTTAGCGGTTATACTCAAAATAGATTGTAAATTTGCTTCGGCAAGTCCTACACAACTAGCTCCCTTTGAATCCCCCAGGGCGGGAACGCAGCAAGGGTATTAGGTTGTAGCAGTGTGATGTAGATAGCTTGCCATTTTTTATGCCTTGCTGTTTGATTTAAAATTCTTTTCTCATATTTGTGCCGTAATAGTAATTCAATCTTTAAATAAAAATGCCTAAAGTAGTTTTGGTTACCGGTGCTTCATCCGGAATAGGAAAAGCTGTTGCAACATGGTTAACTCAAAAAGGGTATACGGTATATGGAACCGGCAGAAACCCGGAAAATATAAAAAATTATCCTTTTGAGTTGGTGGCTTTAGATGTTACTAAAATAGATACTATCCAAAAAGTGATAACTGACATTGTAACCAAAGAAGGAAAGTTGAACGTATTAATCAATAATGCAGGAATGGGGATTACAGGCCCTGTTGAAGATACACCGACAGATGAAATGCGAAATATTTTTGATACTAATTTTTTTGGTGCTATAGATGTAATGAAGTGTGTATTGCCACAAATGCGCAAACAACAATCCGGTTTGATTGTGAATATAACCTCCATAGCCGGCTATATGGGGTTGCCTTTCAGAGGAATCTATTCTGCAACCAAAGGGGCTCTTGAACTGGTTACGGAAGCAATGAGAATGGAAGTAAAAACGTTTGGAATTTATATTACAAATGTAGCTCCCGGAGATGTTGCCACAAATATCGCTGCCGGAAGGTATCACACACCTGTTTTTGAAAACTCGGCCTATAAAGAAAAATACCGGGAAAACCTGGAAGTAATGAACACCCATGTAAACAAAGGAATGGAACCGATGGTAATAGCAAAAAAAGTTGATGAGATTATCCGTACAAAAAAACCTAAAATACATTATAAAGTTGGCGGATTTATGGAGAAATTCTCTGTTATCTTAAAAAGAATCTTATCTGATAAATTGTATGAAAAACTATTGATGGACCATTACAAATTATAAAGAATCAGTATTGAAGTTATCTTGATTTTTTGTTAATAATTTTTATAAAGGTTTCTAAAGAGTCATTTTTTACCAGGGAACTCATTTAAACTTTTTGGATGTAAGCGAACATTAGAAGTTTTTAGATATGTTGAAAGCTTTTTTGAGTTGCATAGCAGTGCTACGGAAGGAAAAAAAGATAAAAACAGAGCTAAAAACAGCAATTTTTTAGCAAATTGAAAAAGTTTAAATGAGTTCAGGGTTATTCAACCTATATTTCTTCTGTAAAAAACTAAATTTTGATTAAAAAATACAACATTTAGTTTCACTTCAGTAACCACTTCGTTAGTCCATAAATTTTTTTCATTTGTTTTTTATTTAGCCATCCCCTGAAAACTTGATTGATATTTCTACGATGTATTAATTTCACTAGTGTTTTCAAGTCAAATAAAAACGGAAAACTGTTTAAAAAGTTGTATTTTGTTATTGCAAAAAAATCAAAATTGACTTAAAAAACAGTTTAGATGGACAATATACTAACAAAAAAGATACAAACCCAATTGAGTAATTATTTTTCAGCAGATATGGCAATGACAAAACCAGAAAGGCGTTGTTTAAGAGATATGGTTTTAGGGGTTCTAAAATCCAAAACTGTCTTTGTCAATCAAATAGCAGCTTCGCTTAGAGAGTCCTTAAAGCTAAAAGATGTTTGCAAACGTCTTTCAGCTCAATATTTAAAGTTTGATTACGCAGATAAAGTTCTTGATTCTCATCTTAGATTAGCAAGTTCTAGTATTTCAAAAGATGATTTTATATTGATTGGTGGTACTGATATTAGCAAGAAACACGCCAAATATATGGAGGGTTTAGAGTTTGTGAAAAATGGAGATACAGGAACAATAGGTCTTGGGTACAATGTTCTGAACATCAATGCAATTAACATTCATAATGAGATAACTCCTCTTTATAGTAAAGCATATAGCTATGAAATGGGAGCATTAAGTAGTAATAATGAGATAAAGAAAGCTGTTAGATCTGTTAAAGAACATCTAGAAGATAAAGGCTGTTGGGTTTTTGATAGAGGAGCAGATACTACTATTTTGAAAGATTTCTTTATCAGTAACTCTTCACAAGCTATTATTCGCTTAAAAAAAAATACATCTCTATTATACAAACAAGAACAATATCAAGTAAATCAACTAGTCAAGAAAGTGAATTTTTCAATAACTCAGACAGTAGTCAAAATAAAGAAAGACAAACCTGTTCTTGTTGATTATGAATTAGGAGTTGTTCCAATAGGCTATAGTATAAAAGGAACTAGTTATCCATTATGGCTAGTAATTTCAAGAAACAAAAAACATGGAGGTCTTTGTTATTTAATGGTAAAAAGTAATCTATCTAGTGCTATAGAAGTAGCTAAATGGGCTTTTAAAGGGTATGGATTACGTTAGAAAATAGAAGAATATCACAGACACATAAAACAAGAATACAAATTGGAAGACATACAAATGAAAACTTTTGATGGAGTACAATCTATGCTCGCTACACTTACAGTGGCCATGTTTATGATTTACAAAAAAATGAAAGCATTACATTTTAATTTGTTACTAGACGCTGGATACAACTACCTTAACAAGTATACTATTAGAGAACTTACAAACTTTATATACTATAAAATATCAAAAGTAGTCTCAATTTTATTGATGCCTACTAGAATTAGATGGAAAATAAACACCAACCCGCCTAAAGATAATAGCGGGCAAACCAATTTATTATTCAGCTAAAAAAAACAGGGGATGGCTAAATACTCATAAAAGCAGTTTAAATATGGCTAAATTTTCTATTGAAAAAGAATTATAATCCGTTACTTAAATTTTGGATCGGCTTTGTTATTTTAAAATTAAGTAACAGAATATTTATATTAACCTCTCCCACTTTTCATGTAGTAAATAAGTCCTAGCTTTGTTAGAAGGATTTCCAATAATAAGAAAATCATTTTCTAGCCATTTTTTTATAAGAATAGCAGCATTTCTTTTAAAAATGCCTAAATGAATAGCTAAATCATTCGTAGTGATTTCTTTTTGTTGTAAAAATAAGTCTAGAGACATTCGCTGTTTAGCGGATAACTCTCTTAATAATTTAGAATTATCATTAGAAATACTTGTAACCTTTTTTTTAGAATTCTCTACAATATTAGAAAACGCAGTAGCCATTCCTTTGATAAAATATTCTAGAAAATCTGTTAAATCAGCCTGTTCTCTTCCCATGTAATAATTAGGGATGTCCTCTACAGCCAAAGCATCATAGTAACCATGTAAGTTTTTTGCGTAATACTCTTCCAAAGAATAGATTCCTTTTAACCCATAACCTCCAAAATGTAAAATATAATTAGTCATTAATCGAGCTGTTCTTCCGTTACCATCATAATAAGGATGTATAGTCGCAAATTGATAATGAGCTAAGGCAGCTATAATTGGTACTGGGATTTTTCTATTTTCTAAAGATATATCAATCCAAGAAACTAATTCTTTCATTAGAGTGCCAACATCAGAAGCTTCTGGGGGCATATATACAATATTGTTTGAGAGTCCGTCTTTTATTACATTTTGACCATCTCTATATGGAGTAGCACTTTTTTTCCCATTTAAAACTAGTCCATGAATGATTTGTATTGTTTTTTCTGTTAGAAGTTTGTTGTTTTTAGTTTCAATATATTCTAATGCTTTATAATAATTAACAACTTCTTTTTCATCTCTCTCTCGTCCAGAAAACCCACTTTTTTTTTGCGAAACAACTTCTGTTACTTGCTCCATTGTTAAACGATTCCCTTCAATTTGTGTAGAATAGTGCGTAGCAACTAATCGAGCAGATTTTCGAAGTGAACTTAGTAGGGTTGTATTAATAGGGGTGGATTCAAATTGCTTTTTACCTTCCTCTATGGCTACTAAATTTTGTGCAATAGATAATGTGATTGTATAATTTGGCGTAAAAGGCATTTATTATTTTTTATAAAAGTACAATAAAATGTAATTAAAGTGTAAATAAAACGATATTATATGTCAAATAAAATCATATTATTAACTCATTTATTTAAGAATTTAAAACCATATCTAAGGCATCATCTGCTTCTTTATGGATAAAATTCGCTTGATAACCAATTGTAGTTTTTAGGTTACTATGACGATATAATTTTTGAAGCATTAAAGGATTAATACGGTCTCCTGCAATATTACCAAAAGTATGGCGAGCAATATGATTTGATAGATTCTTCTGAATGGCACATTTTTCTGCAATTCTTTTTAGGTATTTGTTGAATAGTTTTGAGGTATTTCGTGTTTTTGTAAAGATATCTTCTTTGCTTTTCGGATTCGCTTTTTTTAGGAATGGAAAAACATAATCAGTATTTGTTTCTTTATCAACTTCATAAAGTTTCAAAATAGCAACTGCCTTTTCGGGGATTTTTAGACTTACTGGTTTCTCATTCTTATTCATTTCATAATATAGTCTACCATCAACAAAGTTAAACCACTTCAATTCTAGTACATCAGAAATACGAACTCCTGCAAAATAATATGAAAACAGAAAAATATTCTTTGTATGCCAAATAGAAGTATTAGGCTCTAGTTTAAGGTTTTCAATTTTCTCAAGTTCTTGTTTAGTGAGACCTATTTTATTGCCAGATTGGATACGTATTTTTTCATTCTCTCCTGCAAAAGGATAATTTTTATTATTAGTTATGCCTTCTTTTATGGCTAGATTATAGAGCGTACGAATAAAGATTAACTAGATTGGTAATAGTTCTTGTTTTTTGCTCCAAATAAGAAGCGCAAAACGTCTTATACTTGCTTATAAAAGTTGTATTTATATCTTGAAATGATAAACTTTTATTTTTGGAATAAGCTTTTATTTCGTCAACAATAGAATTCTCATATTTACGAGCTTTTGAGATTCGGATTTTTCGTCGTTCTCTAATCTCATCCATAACCAATAGTTTTGGGTTAGCGGGATTATGATTCAAGAACTCTTGAATATTGTGAAGTATAGATAATTCTGATTTAGCAACTGAAAAAGTTCCTTTGGTGTATTTGTCTTTAATTCTATCAGATGCTAATTGAAAGAAAGATACATTAGAGCCTTTTCTTTTAACTTTAGTTTGTATTTGTTGCGTAGTGAAATTCTCATCATTAGTTTCGGCTTCCAAAAGGGTAGCATGAGCTTCGCTCAAGCGCTTTAAAAGTAGATTATTTAAGCGTGTAGAATTAGGGTGCGATTTTTTGACTTTATTAGATTTTGCATCCCAATCTTTTTCAAAAATGTACTTCCCAGTAAAAATATATCTTGTTTTTCTATTTTTTGTTATTCTTAAAGCTAAAGGAAGTGAACCATCTTTCTTCTTATCGTGCTTCCAAAGTATTATCTTTACTGACCCCATAGTTAATTCGTTGAAGTGTAAAGATAAGTGATTTTGATAAATTTACCTAAAACATACCTAAAACAAATTACGATTTTATATGGTTTTATACGGTTTTATTTAATTTCTGATAAATTATAAAATACTGATAATCAATTATATTGTTATTTATTGGTATTATAAAGACAAAGCTCATAACCCGAAGGTCGCAAGTTCGAGTCCTGCTCCCGCTACTAAAATAAGCCATTGATTATCAGTCAATAAAACTGTAAATTGATGGCTTTTTTTACTTGGTGAAATAATGAGCACATACAGTAAAAACCAGTTCATGTCGCCTAATACGTGAAAGCCAAAATGAGTTCTTTGTTTAAAATAGCTATCTCTTAACCCATATTATCAAGAATCTCTCCGTATTCTTTTGCCTTGTCATTCATCTCTAAGATCTCATACAAGCTTTTTAACACTTTTACGGTTTCAACGGTTCTTTTTAAGCTATCTGCTTTTTCCAAATAAGGCAATGCTTCTTTATATATCAATATTTTTTTTGCCTGTAGATCATCGTATTTATCAAAATCAGTTAAGCCTTCCATTTGATCATTGATTTCACTTTCTTTGGCAATAATCAATCTATACATACTTGAATATGCATCTGCATAATCGGGTTTTAACTCGATTGCTTTTTTGAAATAGCCCATAGCTTCTTCTTCTTTACCTTTTTTATCGCTGTTTATAATTCCTAGATTATAATACAGAAGATGATTATTGGGAGCTAACTCAACGGCTTTCTTCAATAGTTTTTCAAACTCATCCATTTTTTCCAATTTGATATAAAAATCCGCTTCGGTTAGTAAGAGATTAAGATCGTCGGGGTCTTGAGCCCTCGCTTCTTTAATCATTTTAACAGCTTCTTTATATCTGTCGAGTTTAGCTAAAATAGCTGCAATATATTTGATAATACTCGCTTTTTTGGAGGAGGTTACTTCATCTCTGGGCTCTTTAAACTGACCTAATCTTACCATATTGTCTCTCTGAGTTTTACTCCCCAGATTTCTTTCTATTCCTGTCGCTTTTTCTTTGGCATAATAAATGGTGGTAATACCTGTATAGCCAATATCTTTCAATTGCCGATATTTCTCTAAAGCACCTTCAAAATCCTGAGCATTATAAGAACTCAATGCAGAATTTTGGAGGGAAGCAGTATCCGTAGGATCCAGCGTATATGCTAACAAAAAATCTTTGGCAGCATTAAGAAAATCCTTATCTTTTGTAAATAAAGTGGCTGCTCTGTTTGAAACTTCAACAACCATTTCATCTACCATAGGTTTTGCAGTCGCAGCATATTTTTTTCTACCGGAAGTGTTCTCAACATCTTGTAAGTTTTTAAAAGCCGTTGCTGCAGCTTCATATTTTCTAACTCCCTTATATGCCTGAACTTCCAAATAGTGAAATTTTGCTCTTGTTTTTACATCCATGTTAGATACCAAGCTTTTAGCTGCCATTAATGCCGTAGAAGCTGTTCTATAATCTGATTTTTTAATTGCTTTCTCTGCAGTTTTTAATTCGCTTTTTTGTGCAAAAAGGCCTACTGCTATAAGGCTCACAAAAATGACTAATACTTGTTTTCTCATGTCGTTATTATTTAGATTCTAAATTTTATTCATTTTCGTTTCCATTATTCTCAATTTCCATACCATTATTTTCAGAATCCTCTTCATACCTTACCTTTGCTACTGCAGCAATACTATCATCTTCTTTTATATTGATTAGTTTCACTCCTTGAGTAGCCCTACCCATCACGCGTAAATCTTCCACTGCCATTCTAATAGTAATCCCTGACTTATTAATAATCATTAAATCATTACTATCATCTACATTTTTAATGGCGACCAAATTACCTGTTTTTTCCGAGATATTCAATGTTTTCACTCCTTTACCTCCTCTGTTCGTAATTCTATAGTCTTCTAATTTGGAGCGTTTGCCATATCCTTTTTCAGAAACTACCAAAATATTACTTTCCATATCATTTACGGCAATCATACCCACCACTTCGTCGTTCTCATCTGCAAGAGTAATGCCTCTCACTCCGGATGCTATTCTACCCATAGGCCTTGTTTTTGCTTCCTCAAAACGGATAGACTTTCCAGATTTCAGAGCCAACATTACCTGACTATCTCCTGTGGTTAATTTTGCTTCCAGTAATTCATCATCTTCCCTGATAGTAATAGCATTGATTCCATTGGTTCTTGGCCTCGAGTACTGCTCCAGAGGAGTTTTTTTAACCTGTCCCTTCTTAGTGGCCATAATTACATAATGACTGTTTACATAATCTTCATCTTTCAAATCTTGAGTTACCAAAAATGCTTTTACTTTATCATCTTGTCCTATGTTAATCAGGTTCTGAATAGCTCTCCCTTTTGATGTTTTACCTCCTTCGGGAATTTCATAAACCCGCATCCAGAATACTTTTCCTTTCTGAGTAAAGAATAACATATACTGATGATTGGTTCCTATAAACAGGTGCTCTAAGAAATCTTCATTTCTGGTGGTCACCCCTTTTTGTCCGCGCCCCCCCCTGTTTTGTACTTTGTATTCGTCCAAATTGGTACGTTTCAGATATCCGGCATTAGAAATAGTTACTACTACTTTGGAATCAGGAATCATGTCCTCTATTCTCATATCGCCACCGGTATATTCTATGGTGGAACGGCGTTCGTCTCCATATTTATCCCTGATACGAACTAATTCATCTTTGATGATTTGATAGCGTCTTGGTTCATTGGATAATATGTCTTTTAAATCGGCAATGGTTTTTACAATTTCATCAAATTCCGCTCGTAATTTATCCTGCTCCAAACCGGTAAGATTACGAAGTCTCATTTCAACAATTGCTTTTGCCTGGGTTTCGGTCAGTTCAAACCGAACCGTCAGGCTGTCCCGGGCTTCATCTGCATTCTTAGAGCCTCTGATTATTTTGATCACTTCATCAATATTATCAGATGCAATAATCAGCCCTTCCAGAATATGTGCTCTGGCCTCTGCTTTCTTTAATTCGTATTCGGCTCTTTTAACAACAACTTCATGCCTGTGTGCTACGAAATAATGAATTAATTGTTTTAAATTTAATTGCTCCGGTTTTCCCTTTACTAATGCAATATTATTTACACTAAAAGAAGTCTGCAGTGCAGTATATTTAAATAATTTGTTTAGAATAATATTAGGAATTGCATCGCGTTTCAACACATATACAATGCGCATTCCGTTTCTATCGGACTCATCTCTTATATTAACAATACCTTCCAGTTTCTTATCGTTTACCAGTTCGGCTGTTTTTTTAATCATTTCCGCTTTGTTAACCTGATATGGAATTTCAGTAACCACGATAGATTCTTTGCCTTTTACTTCTTCTATAACGGCTTTTGCACGCATTACAATCCTCCCTCTACCCGTATGGAAAGCATCTTTAACACCTTCGTAACCGTAAATAATTCCTCCTGTCGGAAAATCAGGGGCTTTTATGAGCTGCATCAACTCATCTATTTCTATATCCCTATTATCTATATACGCTATCGTGCCGTTAATAACTTCCGTGAGATTATGCGGTGCCATATTGGTGGCCATACCTACTGCAATACCGGAAGCCCCATTAATTAGTAAGTTTGGGATCCTGGTAGGTAATACGGTGGGCTCCTTTAATGTGTCATCAAAATTCAACTGATAATCCACCGTTTCTTTTTCAATATCCGATAACATTTCTTCGGATATTTTTTGCATTCTTACTTCCGTATAACGCATTGCTGCAGGACTGTCGCCATCTACAGAACCAAAATTCCCCTGCCCGTCTATCATCATATAACGCACACTCCAGTCTTGAGCCATCCGTACCATGGAATCATATACGGACGTATCTCCGTGCGGATGATACTTTCCTAAGACTTCTCCGACAATTCTCGCTGATTTTTTATATGCTCCGGTAGCTTTAACCCCCAATTCGTGCATTCCGTAAAGTACTCTCCTGTGCACAGGCTTTAAACCATCTCTTACATCAGGCAATGCCCTGGACACAATTACAGACATAGAATAATCTATGTATGCGGATTTCATTTGTTCCTCGATATTAATCGGAATTAACTTTTCGCCTTCAATCATTATATTTTTGTTAGTTTTTAATAACAAAGCAAGGTACTACAATTCGCATTTCTCACAAAGGTTTTCATTGCGCATTTCCCCTCGAGTTATTAACATTTCTTCATAAATTCTGACTTTTTTATATGGCTGATTTCCAGGTATTTTTATTTCCTCTTTAAGCAGCCAAAATGACAGTATTTTATGATTGGTATTTTTTTTGTAATTTTTTTTGATGAAAAAGGACTAAATTTACACATACTATACAAAGAAATATGGACGATAATTTTTCACCAAAGGTCAGAGATGTAATTACTTTTAGCAAGGAAGAAGCCCTTCGTTTGGGGCATGATTTTATTGGTACGGAACATCTTTTACTCGGTTTGATAAAAAAAGGAGAGGGCAAAGCAATTGATATACTAGATATTTTTGAATTGGATTTAGCTCTGATTCGAAAAAAATTAGAACAATTAAATCCTGTTTTACCCTCTGTCAACGGAGCATATCAGAAAAAGAATTTACATTTGACCAGGCAAGCCGAAAAAGCTTTAAAAACTACTTTTTTAGAAGCTAAATTGTATCAAAGTAATGCTATAGATACCGCACATTTATTATTGTGTATTTTAAGGAATGAAAACGATCCTACAACAAAATTGTTGAACAAACACAATGTTGATTATGATCAATCAAAGGCTTTGTATAAAGAATTGCATATAGAGCAAGACAATTTATCCATAAGCCCAATTGCCGAAACTTCTTCTGATGATGAGTTTACCTCTCCGGAAAAGAGCAACCCTTACGGACAAACTCAAAAAGGGAAAAACCCCAAAAAATCCAAAACACCTGTTTTAGATAATTTCGGCAGAGATTTAACTGCTTTAGCCGAAGCTGATAAATTGGATCCGGTTGTGGGGAGGCAGGTAGAAATAGAACGTGTTTCTCAAATTTTAAGTAGAAGAAAGAAAAATAATCCCATGTTGATAGGGGAGCCCGGTGTTGGTAAATCTGCCATTGCAGAAGGGTTAGCTATTAGGATTGTAAATAGAAAAGTTTCAAGAATTTTATTTGATAAAAGAATTGTCTCTCTGGATTTAGCGAGTTTAGTTGCCGGGACAAAATACAGAGGGCAGTTTGAAGAACGGATGAAAGCTCTCATGAATGAATTGGAAAGGAATGAAGATATTATTTTATTTATAGATGAAATTCATACTATAGTAGGGGCCGGTGGAGCCACGGGTTCATTAGATGCGTCTAATATGTTAAAACCCGCCTTAGCCAGAGGAGAAATTCAATGTATAGGAGCTACCACACTGGATGAGTACAGGACTAATATAGAAAAAGACGGTGCTTTGGAGCGTCGTTTTCAAAAAGTAATTGTAGATCCTACCAGTGTAGAAGAAACCATTCAAATCTTACACAATATCAAAGGTAAATACGAAGCACATCATCATGTGGATTTTACGGATGCTGCTATTGAAGCCTGTGTGAAACTGACCAACCGATATATGACAGATCGATATTTGCCGGACAAGGCAATTGATGCTATGGACGAAGCCGGTTCCAGAATTCATATCACCAATATTGTAGTTCCGAAACAAATACTGGAATTAGAAGCCCAACTGGATGTAATTCGAGAGCGTAAAACCGATGCAGTAAATGGCCAAAAATATGAAGAAGCTGCCAAATTACGTGATGATGAAAAGAATTTGGAAACTGCTTTGCACTCTGCTCAAAAACAATGGGAAGATGACTCTAAACTAAATAGAGAAATTGTAACTGAAGATAATGTTGCCGAAGTAGTTTCTATGATGACAAATATTCCCGTAAACAGAGTTGCCGAGGCAGAAAGTCATCGTTTAAGTGAGTTGCCCGGTATGATCAAAGGAAAAGTTATCGGACAAGATGAAGCAGTTGCTAAAGTGGTAAAAGCCATTCAAAGAAACAGAGTCGGATTAAAGGACCCTAATAAACCTATTGGTTCTTTCATATTCTTGGGACAAACGGGCGTCGGTAAAACACAACTGGCAAAAATACTAGCAAAAGAGCTATTTGATTCCGAGGATTCTTTGATTAGAATTGATATGAGCGAATACATGGAAAAATTCGCTATTTCCAGATTAATTGGCGCACCTCCGGGTTATGTAGGTTATGAAGAAGGTGGACAATTGACAGAAAAAGTGCGTAGAAAACCATATTCTGTTATATTACTAGACGAGATTGAAAAAGCGCATCCGGATGTCTTTAATATGTTATTGCAGATTTTGGATGATGGTTATATTACTGACAGCCTGGGAAGAAAAATTGATTTTCGGAATACCATTATCATTATGACTTCTAATATTGGTGCTCGTCAAATAAAAGATTTTGGCAGTGGTGTTGGTTTTGGAACAGCAGCAAAAAATGCGCAGGCAGACGATCATGCAAAAAGTGTGATTGAAGGTGCTTTAAAAAAATCTTTTGCTCCCGAATTTTTAAACAGGATTGACGATGTCATTATTTTCAATGCCTTGGAAAGAGAACACATCCACTCTATCATTGATATTGAGTTAGATAAATTATTGAGAAGAATAGCCGATCTGGGGTATACCTTGCAATTAAGCGAAAAAGCAAAGGATTATATAGCTGACAAAGGTTTTGATAGAAAGTATGGTGCCAGGCCTTTGAAAAGAGCCATTCAAAAATATATTGAAGATACACTGGCGGAAGAAATTATCACTTCCAAATTAGAAGAAGGAGATACTATTAAAATGGATTTGAATGTCAAAGAAAATATACTCACTATTAAAATTAAGAAAGGGAAAAAAGCACCTGAAAATAAAGCTGCAGAAGAATAAACCAGCTATAATTATACAGCTACAGTACCTTTTATATGTGGGTGTGGGTTGTAATTTACCAATTCAAAATCTTCGTAAGTAAAATCCGTGATGTTTTTTATTTCAGGGTTTAATTTCATTGTAGGCAACGGCCTTATATCTCTGGATAATTGCAATGTTAATTGTTCCAAATGGTTGTTATAGATATGAGCATCTCCAAAAGTGTGTATAAACTCACCTGCTTCATAATCGCAAATCTGCGCGATCATCATTGTGAGTAAAGCGTAAGAAGCAATATTAAACGGTACTCCTAAAAAGATATCCGCACTTCTTTGGTATAACTGGCAAGATAATTTTCCTTCCGCAACATAAAACTGAAAGAACGCATGACAAGGTGGCAAAGCCGCTTTTCCGTTGGCTACGTTTTCCGAAAATGATACCGATATATCGGGCAATACACTTGGATTCCACGCACTGACTATCATTCGCCTGCTGTCAGGATTATTTTTTAAGGTTTTAATGGTTTCCTTTAATTGATCAATATCATCACTATTCCAATTACGCCATTGGTGCCCGTAGACAGGTCCCAAATCTCCGTTTTCATCTGCCCATTCATTCCAGATTCTAACGTCGTTTTCCTGTAAATACTTTATATTGGTATCTCCTTTTATAAACCATAATAGCTCATAAATAATAGATTTTAAATGCAGTTTTTTTGTGGTTACCATTGGAAAACCCTCATGTAAGTCAAATCGCATCTGATATCCAAAAACGCTTTTTGTTCCCGTACCTGTTCTGTCATTCTTCTCATTTCCGTTTTCCAAAACATGCTTTACCAAGTCGTGATATTGCTTCATTTTATCTTTTCCTTTTGGTTTTAACCTTGTGAGACCTTTGCCAAATCAATTTTGCAAAGGTATCCTTGTATTTCTAATAACTTTTTACCCAATAATCATCCCCGCTATTGTGGCAGACATCAGCGATGCAATGGTACCTCCAAGCAGAGCTTTCATCCCAAATTGAGAAAGTGCTTTTCGTTGCCCGGGAGCTAAAGAACCTATTCCTCCAATCTGAATTCCTATGGACGCAAAGTTTGCAAATCCACATAACATGTATGTCGCCATAATGACGGATTTATGATAGGTAAAATGAACTGCACTAACTGTATTTTTTAATGCTGCCAATTGTATATAACCTACAAACTCGCTTGCGGCTAATTTAATTCCCAATAACTGCCCCATTAAAGCCATATCTTCATTTGCAACACCCACCGTCCACATCAATGGTGCAAATAGGTAACCTAAAATAAATTCAAGCGAAAGAGCTTCATAAGGGGTATTTACCATAATCCAATTATTCCATCCGGTAACATTTCCAATTAACAAAAAAACATAGTTTATCATTGCTATGAACGCTATAAATACCAACAGCATTGCTCCTACATTGACTGCCAAACGGAGGCCCTCTGTAGTGCCATTTGCAATTGCATCTAAAATATTCGAACCGATTTTATCAAAGGAGACTCTAACATCCGTATTTATATCTTCGGTTTGCGGATATAAAATTTTGGAGATGATAATTGCTCCCGGTGCAGCCATTACAGATGCTGCCAATAAGTGCTTTGCATATTGTAGCTTTAATACCGGGTCATCTCCTCCTAAGAAGCCTATATAAGCGGATAAAACAGCTCCTGCCACTGTTGCCATTCCGCCAATCATCACTAAAAGCATTTCAGATTTATTCATTTTTTCCAGATACGCTTTTATCAGAAGCGGTGCTTCTGTTTGCCCCAGAAAAACATTCCCTGCCACCGACAAACTCTCGGCTCCTGAAATTTTCAAACTCTTAGATAACACAATTCCAAATGCTCTTACTATAAACTGTATAATTCCCAAGTAAAATAGTAAAGAAGTTAGCGCAGAGAAGAAAATGATGGTGGGCAATACCTGAAATGCAAATATAAACCCGAAAGTATCCATATTGACTATCAGGCCTTTAAATAAAAACTCACTCCCGGCCTTTGTAAATTCAAGAATCTGTACAAATATCTTTCCAACAAACTCAAATCCCTTTTGTATGAAACCTACCTTCAAAACACCTATGGCAATTAACAATTGAAAAGTCAGTCCTATACCAACTGTCTTCCAATTGACAGCCTTTCTATTGGAACTAAATAGAAATGCGATTACGAGTAGTGTCACCATTCCTAAGATACCTTTCCATAAGCTTTTCAGGGAAAACCCTTCGCTTGGTAAAATTTGATTTGTATCCGTATCACTTTTGGTTATATCAGGCTTAATGTCTATTTCTTTTTTAGAAAACTTAAATACGACATCTCTTTCGGAAAGTACTAGTGTGGAATCTGTTTTTACTATAATATTGCAATATCGGACCGTGTCTTTTGGTTGTGTATAATTGAGTATTAAAAGATTGTTATGAAGTATATAAGTTCCGGAAGCTTTTAGGCTGTCTTTTTCAACTAAAGAATAATTAAATGTTCCTTCTTTCAGAAAAAACATATCCGATTTATGAACAGTTATAATAGGTTTACCTTCTCTTTCTATGGAAGAGAATCTCCATTCGTTTTCGACAGATTGAGAAAAGCCTAAAAAAGAAGTATAACATAAAACCACTAATAATAATTGGTTTATGTACCTAAACACATTAAGATTTTTTACTGATTTCATCTCTGATTTTAGCTGCTAACTCATAATTTTCATTAGATACGGCTTCGTTAAGTTTTTGATATAATTCATCCAAAGACAGCTTAGAAAAGATAGTATCCGAAGTTTCTTTACTTTCCAATCGCATTTCAATTTCTTCGGTTTCCGTATCACTATCTTTTAAAGATAATTTTTCTTCAACTTTCAAATAAATGCCTGCTTTATCCAAGATATTTTCATAAGTAAAAATAGGAGCCTTAAATCGAACGGCAATAGCAATGGCATCCGATGTTCTTGTATCTATCACTTCATCTGTTCCGTCTTTTTCGCAAATTAAGCTTGAAAAAAAAATGCCATCTACCAGTTTATGAATAATGACTTCTTTAATATGTATGGAAAACCTGTCTGAAAATGTTTTAAATAAATCATGTGTCAGAGGCCTGGGAGGTCTTATTTCTTTTTCCAGGGCAATTGCAATGGATTGCGCTTCAAAAGCACCTATAATAATGGGTAATGTTCTAATCCCTTCCATTTCAGTTAAAACGAGTGCATATGCCCCACTTTGAGTTTGACTGTAAGAAATACCTTTAATGGTTAACTGTATCAGGTTCATATTTAATTTCTAAACATAAAAAACGCCTAATTATTTGGCAGTGGCAAATACATTAGACATGTTTTTTTGCGGGTACAATTTAGTAAAAATTATAAGTTTTGTGCTTTAAATTCTTTCAGTTTATCAATTAATTTGGGAACGATCTCGAAAGCATCTCCAACGATCCCATAATCAGCAGCCTTAAAGAAAGGAGCTTCCGGATCTGTATTAATGACCACTTTTATTTTAGAGGCGTTCACTCCCGCCAAATGTTGAATTGCTCCGGATATACCAATGGCAATATACAAATTAGAAGCTACCGGTTTTCCTGTCTGCCCGACATGTTCGCTATGTGGCCTCCATCCTAAATCAGATACCGGCTTGGAGCAGGCTGTTGCAGCTCCTAAAACAGTTGCTAATTCTTCTATCATTCCCCAATTTTCCGGGCCTTTTAGACCTCTACCTCCGGAAACAACAATATCTGCATCGGCAATCGTTACGGTTCCTGTTGCCTTTTCAATTTTCCGGGATTGTACACCAAAATCCGTTTCAGTTAAAGAAGCGTCAAAAGATATGGTGGTACCAGTTACCTCGTTTTCAAAAATTCCATAAGAGTTCTTAGCTAAACTGATTACTTTATTTGCAGTAGAAATCACCGTATGGCTAAAACCTTTGTTAGAAAATACTTTTCTTTTTACGGTAAAAGGTGTTATATTATTTGGTAATGCAACTACATTAGAGACAAAACCCGCTTCTAAACCTACAGCCACCAACGGGGATGTGTAAATAGCGTCAATACCGGAATCCATAATAATTACATTGGCAGCCTCAGAGATTGCTACCTGTGTAATTACACCCGCATAAGCCTTTGCGTTAAACGTTTGTAATCGGTCATCGGAGACTGTAATTACTTTTTCTGCTCCGTAGGTATATAAATCAGACGGAGTGTCTGCATTGACAGACAATGCTACTATGTTAGTACCTAATTGTTCGGCCACTTTAACCCCATACGAAACGACTTCGAAAGCTGCTTTTTTATATTTTCCGTCTATTGTATTTGCAAATACTAAAACTGCCATATTTTTATTTTTTATGTTGCTGTGAGAAGAAATGGTAAACAGGTAAGATGCTTCTGATTTGACTCACAGTTGTTTGTTTTTATCAAATTACTTTTGCTTCATTATGTAACAGATCGACCAATTCATCAATATGGTCGGCATCTACTAATTTTACTGCACCTTTTGGTGTCGGTTTTTCAAACATTTGAACTGATGTGGTATGATCTTCTTTCAAAGCTTCAACCACACGCAATGGTTTCTTACGAGCCATCATAATACCTCTCATATTGGGGATTCTCAAATCCGATTCCTCAACAATTCCTTTCTGCCCTCCTACTACCAAAGGCAGGGAAGTAGTTACTTCTTCGCTTCCTCCGTTAATCTCTCTTATTGCAGTGACATCATTTCCGGTTATTTCTATCCCTGTACAACCATTGACAAAATGATAATCCGTTAAAGCAGCTAGCATTCCCGGAACCATCTGACCATTATAATCACTCGATTCCTTTCCGGCCAATACCAAATCATACGCCCCGTCTTTTACTATTTTCGCTAATTCTTTGGCAACTGAAAAGCCATCTATTGCTTCCGTATCTACCCTAATGGCATCATCTGCTCCGATTGCCAATGCTTTTCTCAAGGTAGGTTCGGTAGTTGCATTTCCTACATTGATAACTGTTACGGAAACTCCTTGTTTTTCTTTAAACCACATTGCTCGGGTCAACACAAATTCATCATAAGGATTGATTACAAATTGAACTCCACTTGTATCAAACTTTGTGTCATTATCCGTGAAATTAATTTTTGAAGTGGTATCGGGTACATGACTGATACATACTGCTACTTTCATACAAAATTTACTATTTCTGATTTGATATTGCGAAGATACTATAAATAATAAAAAAACAGCTTTTAAAAATATATTTGCTTTACCCGGTTTCGGATTTTGACTAAACTTTTATATCAAAATTTTCATACTTTTGTCCTCAATAATTTTTTGATGAATACTATATGAAAACAGTTCAGTTTAGAGAAGCCATCTGCGAAGCCATGAGTGAAGAAATGCGTGTAGATGAAACTATTTATCTAATCGGTGAAGAAGTAGCAGAATACAACGGTGCATACAAAGCAAGTAAAGGAATGTTGGACGAATTTGGGGCAAAACGAGTTATTGATGCCCCTATAGCCGAGTTGGGTTTTGGTGGTATTGCCGTAGGTTCTGCCATGAATGGTAACAGGCCTATTGTAGAGTATATGACTTTTAATTTCTCCTTAGTAGGTATTGATCAGATTATAAATAATGCGGCAAAAATCAGGCAGATGTCAGGCGGGCAGTTCCATTGCCCGATTGTTTTCAGAGGCCCGACAGCTTCTGCCGGGCAATTAGCAGCTACACACTCTCAGGCTTTCGAAAATTGGTTTGCCAATTGTCCGGGCTTAAAAGTAATCGTACCTTCTAATCCGTACGATGCAAAAGGTCTGTTAAAAGCAGCTATTAGAGATGATGATCCCGTAATTTTTATGGAATCCGAACAGATGTATGGTGACAAAATGGAAATTCCCGAAGGAGAATATATCATTCCTATCGGTGTTGCAGACATTAAAAGAGAGGGAACAGATGTAACAGTAGTTTCTTTTGGAAAAATCATAAAAGAAGCTTATAAAGCCGCAGAAGCATTAGCAAAAGAGAATATTTTCATAGAGATTATAGATTTGAGAACTGTAAGGCCTATGGATCATACTGCTATCATCAAGTCCGTGCAAAAAACAAACAGATTGGTCATTTTAGAAGAAGCGTGGCCTTTTGGTAATGTCTCTTCGGAAATTACATTTAGAATACAAGAGCAGGCATTTGATTATTTGGATGCTCCGATTAAAAGAATTACTACCGCAGATACACCTGCCCCTTACTCTCCGGTTTTACTGGAAAAATGGTTACCAAACAGCACAGATGTTGTGAAAGCAGTAAAAGAAGTTCTGTACCTGTAATCATAAAAAATACTAAACCTTATTTTTTATAGTTACAAGGTTATAAAAAGTGAACTTTTTATGATATGAACATACGATTTTTATTTTTTTTATTTTTTATAAGTGTAATCGCACATGCTCAGCTAACCATATCCGGCAAAGTTTTAGATGAACAAAACCAGCCGTTGCCTTTTGTAAATATCATTCTCAAAAACTCAACCATAGGGACGGTAACGGATGATAATGGAGCATTTACTTTAACTATTAACGAAAAAAGAGGAAGGATTGAAATTTCTTATGTAGGTTATATCTCACAAGTAATACGAATAAACTCTAAAAAAAAGTACCTGACTATTATTTTAAAAGAAGAAGCCAATCAGTTGGGTGAAGTTGTTATTGTAACAAGGCCAAAAAAAAGGCTTAAAAAGAAAGAAAACCCCGCTTATAGAATTTTAAAAGAGATCTGGAAAAGAAAAAAATCTAACGGACTCAAACTGGTAGATTATTATCAATACAAAAAGCACCAAACCGTAGAAGTTGGGCTTAACAATTTAGATTCTGTTTTTTTAAAAAAGATTTTTAAAAAAGATTTTGATAAAGCTGTCAGTGAAATAAAATACGATAATGACGGCATCAATTACTATATCCCTGTTTTTTTGAAAGAAACGATTTATAATGTTTATGGAAATAATAAAACTAAAGAAATAAGAACTGATATAGAAGCGGAAAAAAGTAAAGGTGTACCTACTCAAGGGTTTATTTTTGACAGAATGACGAATACCTTTAGAGATTATAATTTTTATGACAATAATATCCTCATACTGAACAAAACTTTTGTAAGTCCAATTTCAACAGCCGGTTTTGAAACGTATGATTATGTACTGCACGATAGTACAATTGTTAAAAACAGGAAGCATTACCATATTTATTTTTTCCCTCGCAGAAATGGCGATTTTGCTTTTGAAGGTAATTTTTGGGTTTCGGAAAAAAGCTTCTCTATTACCAAAATGAAAATGAAAGTGCATAAAGATATCAATTTAAATTTTGTAAGGTCGTTTACTTTTGAAAAAGAATTCGTCATTAAAAACGATAGTATTTACCTGCCAAAATCTAATCTCTACGAAGGAGATTTTACACTTTTAGATAAAAATGAAAAAAATAAAGGTTTGACTATAAGGAAAACAAATACTTTTACCAACTATATTCTAGACGAACCTCAATCCGCTGATTTTTATAAGCAGGAAATTGTGAAATACACTCCTAAACAGTTTTTAAAACCCGAAAAGTACTGGAAAAAAAACAGCAAAGCAGAAAATACTTTAACTTATCAAATCATAGAAAATGTAAAAAACAAAAAGAAAATTAAAAACCTAACAGGTATTATCAATACATTAGCCAGCGGTTTTATCAATATAAGTTCCAGTGTTCAGTTAGGGCCGTTCTGGACGTTTTTTGCAAGAAATGAAGTAGAAGGGCTTATAGTAAAAGCAGGTGCCAGATCTTTTAAGACGATTCATGACCGTTTTAGATTTAACGGATATTTGGCTTATGGTTTTAAAGATAAAAAAGCAAAATTTGCTATAGAATCGAAATATTTACTTACATATAAACCACGAATTTCTGCCGGTTTAGCTTATGTATATGATAACGAGCAACTGGGAAGCAAGCTCTTAAATACAAATCAACTTATTGGAAATACCTTTGGTACCGGAGCTTTGGTTACCAGAGGGGATAACTTTTTCCTTTCCAAGATAAATAAGCTTGCTGCTAATGTAGATTTTCAGGTGAAACAAAATTTTAATATTGGTATCAATATGACTCATAATAGCATCGTTTCTGCTGCTCCCGATCTGTTTTCCATAGATTACTTAAATGAAAACAATACCATAAGTTCCAGTGTAAAAGATGTTTCTACCGATATTTATCTTAGTTTAACTCCCGGTAGATTTATATACGGATTAGGTGTTGAACAACGCTATGGAAGAATCTTATTTTCCACATTTATCCTTAATTACAGAAGAGGGTACAAAGGATTTTTGAACGGAACTACAAACTATGATAAAATTCAATTTCTGTATAATCAACCGATATTCTTAGGAAAGTCAGGCCTTCTTGATGCCACAATAGAAGGGGGTAAGACTTTCGGAACAGTCCCGCTAACTTTATTAAACCCGATACCGGCCAACCAGACACTTTCTTTGGTAAGAAATACTTTTGCTTTAATAAATTATTACGATTTTGTAACGGACACCTATGCAGCTACCCATTTAGAACATCACTTTAACGGTTTTATTTTAAATAGAATTCCATTATTAAAAAAGCTAAAACTACGGAGTCTAGTTACCTTTAGAGTGGCTTATGGTACTATTTCCGATGCAAATATTGCGATTAACAGGTCGTCCATACAGTACAATGCACCATCAAACCGATTATATTATGAATATAGTGTCGGGTTAGAAAATATAGGTTTTGGAAATATTCGTTTTTTAAGGATCGATGCTATTTGGCGAAGCAATTACACGCAGGTAAATACAACCATACCTCAAACTCCAAAATTTGCCATTAGAATTGGTATAAGACCGGGCTTATAAATCCTTAACTCCATAAAAAAGAGTTTTTCTATTCGATCGATTTTACTACTTTTGCCCAGCAAATTAACAAAACCAAATAAGAACATGGAATCAATGATGATTTATATGCCGATAGCATTGGCAACTTTAGGCTTACTATACATGCTAGCTAAGAAATCCTGGGTGATGAAACAAGATGCGGGTGATGGTAAGATGAAAGAAATATCCGACTATATATACGAAGGAGCTTTGGCTTTTTTAAATGCAGAGTACAGACTTCTGACTATTTTTGTACTCATTGTCAGCGCATTACTGACCTTAGTATCTTTTATAGTACCTACAACACATTGGTTGATTACCATCGCATTTATCTTTGGTGCTGTTTTTTCTGCTTTTGCAGGAAATATTGGAATGAAAATCGCAACGAAAACAAATGTCAGAACTACACAAGCTGCTCGTACAAGTTTACCAAATGCCCTTAAAATATCTTTTGGCGGTGGTACGGTGATGGGACTTGGTGTTGCCGGTTTGGCAGTGTTAGGGCTCACGGCATTTTTTATCATATTTTTTCATTTTTTTATGGATGGAGCGTGGACTTCAACCGAGGATATGACTATTGTTTTGGAAACGTTGGCCGGTTTTTCTTTGGGAGCCGAATCTATTGCGTTGTTTGCGAGAGTTGGCGGAGGTATTTATACCAAAGCAGCAGATGTTGGTGCGGATTTAGTGGGTAAAGTTGAAGCGGGAATTCCGGAAGATGATCCGCGTAATCCCGCCACCATTGCAGATAATGTAGGGGATAATGTGGGAGATGTTGCAGGAATGGGAGCGGATTTATTTGGTTCTTATGTGGCAACAGTGCTGGCTGCCATGGTTTTAGGGAATTATGTAATCAAAAATATGGGAGGAAATATTACGGATGCTTTCGGTGGAATCGGGCCTATTTTATTACCTATGGCTATTGCGGGTGCAGGGATCATTATTTCCGTAATTGGAACCATGCTGGTCAAAATTAAAAATAATGATGCTAAAGAAGCACAAGTAATGGGCGCTTTAAATGTGGGTAACTGGACATCGATTATATTAGTAGCGATTTCGTGTTTTGGACTATGTTATTATATGCTGCCGGAAACCATGAATATGGAGTTTTTTCGCGAAGGTTTTAAAGAAGTTTCAAAGACGGATGTATTCTATGCTACTCTGGTTGGGTTAACCGTAGGAGCCGTTATTTCATCGGTAACCGAATTTTACACCGGATTAGGGAAGAAACCTACCTTAAAAATTGTACAACAATCCGGTACAGGGGCGGGTACAAATATCATTGCCGGTTTAGCTACCGGAATGATTTCCACATTCTATTCGGTATTATTATTTGCGGGGGCTATTTGGGCATCATATGCATTTGCAGGGTTCTATGGTGTTGCTTTGGCAGCATCGGCAATGATGGCAACTACGGCAATGCAATTGGCTATTGATGCATTTGGACCTATTTCCGATAATGCGGGTGGTATTGCAGAAATGAGTGAGCAGGAACCTATTGTAAGAGAACGTACGGATATTTTAGATTCGGTAGGAAATACAACTGCTGCCACCGGAAAAGGTTTTGCAATTGCTTCTGCCGCTTTGACCTCATTGGCATTATTTGCTGCCTACGTAACATTTACCGGAATTGACGGTATTAACATTTTTAAAGCACCTGTTTTAGCCATGTTGTTTGTCGGCGGGATGATTCCTGTGGTTTTTTCTGCATTGGCCATGAATGCCGTTGGTAAAGCTGCTATGGAAATGGTAGAAGAAGTAAGACGTCAGTTTAGGGAGATTACCGGAATTATGAAGGGTACCGGAAAACCGGAATATGATAAATGTGTAGCGATTTCTACCAAAGCTTCTCTAAAAGAAATGATACTGCCAGGCCTGTTGGCAATTGGTTTTCCATTAATCATTGCATTTGCACCTATGATTTTTGGAATGGATAACAAAACTATTGCTGAAATGTTGGGAGGCTATATGGCCGGTGTAACGGTAAGTGGCGTATTATGGGCTATTTTTCAAAATAATGCCGGCGGAGCTTGGGATAATGCCAAAAAATCTTTTGAAGCAGGAGTTGAAATCAACGGAAAGATGACTTACAAAGATTCTGATGCTTACAAAGCAGCAGTAACCGGAGATACTGTCGGAGATCCGTTTAAAGATACTTCCGGCCCCTCCATGAATATTTTAATTAAGCTATCGTGTTTAATAGGTTTGGTTGTCGCTCCTATTTTAGGAGAACATACTGACGAATCTCATAGTAAAGCCAATATTTGGGTTACAGAAGACGGAAAGGAAATTAAAGTGACCACTGATGCTACCTTTACGTCTGGCACTGACGTTGCTATTAAAAAAATTGTAAAAGTAAACATCACAAAAAATGATGATGGGACTTCAAAAGCCGTCGTAACCACTTCTACAACTGAAAATGGCGAGACCGTAACCAAAGATGAAGTTTTTGAAGGAACTCTGGAAGAAGTAAAAAAGAAAATAGAAGCTTTTGAGCGTGCTGATAAAAATGTAAAAATCAAAATTAAAAAATCCGGTGATATTGATGTTGAAAATCTCGTGAATATTGATGTTTCGAAAAATGAAGATGGAACTACAAAAGCTACGGTCACTACTACTACGATTGAAAATGGAGAAAAAGTAACTAAACAGCAAGTATTTGAAGGAACCCAAGAGGAGGTTGAGAAAAAATTAGAAGCACTTGAAAAATCTTTTGAGAATATAAAAATTAAGAAGATCAGGAAAAAAGTAAAGAAATCAAAATAGGTTTTTGCAGTTTCAAGTTAAAAGCTCAACCTTTTTTAAATAGTGATAAAAAGCATCCTCTTTTTTGAGAAAAACAAAACTTAAAATAATTATTAATTTATGAGGTATCTTTATGATTAAAAACTAATTTGATGGTCCGTTTCACAATCTAATTGTATTTTTTGGATGAAATAATACATCTGCTTTCATCATCATTACAACAACTCAGGAAGATTTTTATCTCATTCTTTGACATTGATGCTTATCAAAAAAGGGCACCTCTAAATAAAAACACTCCCCGAAAATGGGGAGAAAAAAATTTCACCGTTTTCAGGGATTGACTTGTTGCGTTTTTCCTTTCTATATTTGTACCACTTTTATTAATCCCTTAAAAACTCAAAGTTGATTAATGATGTGTTCGTCCTTATAAAGGATAAGTTAAATACATATTTTAAAACACTTGGAATAGAAAACCCCAAGGTTGATTTTGTTGACCCTACTACTACGGAATCAGATGATACTATTTCATTTAAATCCAATACGGTTACTCCTGTTCTCATCAACATAGAAGAAGATCGTATCATGAGGCCTGCAAACCTATATGCCCGCAACATTGCTGAGCAGGGGGTGGTACAAAGTGAAAATTCTCCTGAAATAAGGATCAATCTGTTGGTTTTGTTTGTTTCAAAATTTGCTGATTATCCTGAAGGACTGAAATTTTTGTCTTACATCATCAAGTTTTTTCAGGCCAATCGGGTTTTCGACCATCACAATTCACCCACACTCAGCAGGGAAATAGAAAAACTCATCATGGAGTTATCACCTCCGGTACTACAGGAGCAGGATGCCGTATGGAATGCCCTGAGAACTTCTTACCTGCCCTCCATACTTTACAAGATTAAGATGTTGGTATACTTTGATGAGGATTCATTACAAGCTGCAAATATGGTAACATCTGTTCCTTACGATGTAAGTAATGGAGCTTTAAAAAAAGGGGGATTCCAAAATCAAAAATCGCAAGCAGGGTTATCGAGCACTGAATTTTTTACCAGGCAGACAAATCCTCCTCCCCTGCCAGGTATATCCCCTTCTGTAAAAGATACTGTTTTAAAGGCAGACTATGATACGGAGGCAATTGTTGAATTAGAGCATACGGAGAAAGGAATTACCTATCAACTGTTTTGTATTAAACAAAAAGGCGATCTTCCTTTACCTTGCACAGAAGGCGGGCTACCGGTAACCGTCAATGAAGATGGCATGTCTCTTCAATTGTTTACACAGCCTCTCACAGCAGATCATACATTTTGTGTAAAAGCAACCAACTTGTCAGGTGGGGGTGAAACATACTTAAAAGACGATGTAAAAGTAAAAGTTTATCCACGTACTGATGTTGAGGTGACTGTCTCCGATAAATCAATTCATACCGGTGAGTCGGCAACCATTATATTAAAAAACCCTCAATCAGGTATCAGCTATCAATTGAAAAGAGGAGGCGATAACAGTGGCGAAGCCAAAGTATGCAGGGACGAAAGTACTCCTCTGCACCTTACAAGTGCTGTTCTGGCAGAGCCGGGAAAAGTTACTTTTACGGTGCAGGCTACTTCAGCCGTCAATACATTGTCTGTTACCTTGACCCAGCCGGCCGTTGTAGAGGTTGAGAAAAAAAGCGTCCATATTGACCCCGACCTGGAAGTCGTCCTCAAATCCCTTTTTGTAACTCATGACGGGCAGGCAGATATCACGGTCAAAGGTACTCAGAAGGGAGTGAAGTACCAACTCACAGACAAAGCAAACGAAACTCCCCACGGAGATACCGTCGAAGGACCGGGTGAAGTATCACTCTTTAGCAAACATTTACAAAAAGATACTACGTTCATTATCAGAGCGACTCCCGTAGAGGGAGGAAACAGTGTTGATTTAACTACTAAACCCGATGTATTGGTTGGTTGGTTATTTTTTGAAGGAGCCGATAGTACCAACAAAGGCAAAGGTCTCTATGTTGATTTTAACAACAACGAAAAACTCAAGGTTTCCGGAAATCAAACGATTGAAATGTGGATAGATCCGGACAATCTGACCGGCGATAAAAAAATATATTACAAAGGATGGGCATATTCGGGGAGTATTTTAATCAACAACGAAACTATTAAATATGTCTTTTCGGGGACAGTGGGAGAGAATAGTTCTCAAATAGCTCAAGATCTATCGCAATTCTCAGGACAGTTTATACACTTGGCAATTGTTCGCAATATGGATACAAAAATCATGACATGGTATGTGAACGGTAAAGAAGATTCCCTGGGAAATATAACGGCAAACGATATAGACACTCAAGATCAGCATGCCATCATTGGAGGAAGCGAACAAGCATATGGAAGTTATGAAGGACGAATGGCAGAGGTACGTATATGGAATAGGGTACGTACACAAGAAAATATTTTGAATAATAAAAATAAGCGCCTTAACGGAAATGAAGAAGGACTTATAGCCTATTGGAAGATGAATGAAGGTAAAGGAGACGTTATACATGACACTTCGGAAAATAACATCAACGGAGATATAAAAGAAGGAGACCCGAAATGGGGATAAATAAATAATTTATGTGATCGTTTAGAGAAATTATGAGTAACTATTCAGAACTATTTAGTATCAGCATTATGCACACGTATTACAGTGATGAGGTTTGCCCTGATTTTACGTTGGAGCCTACCCCAAGCAGTTATGACATACTAAAAAATCATCGGATCGTCCTAAAAAACAGAACAGGCAGTTTGCAGCTGGCCGTACCCACCGGTGATAACCCGCCATCTCAGCCTTTTATTGACCTGTCGGCTATTAAAAAAGTGTCTTTTTACATGAAGCTGCACCGAGAAACGTTTAGCTATTACACCGACCTGCCGGAAATAACAAGAGATGAAATGTATTATTACGGTAACTTTGACCCGTGTGAGGAAGATCTGACTGAAGAGATAATCAAAAAAAAAGCGGTTGAGCTTCCAATGAATGATGGCGGTATTTTTGGCATGGCAGACATTTTTTTTCCGGATTCATTTGATCTGAACAGCCCACCCAACTATATAATTAGTTTTCAGGCTAAAGAAATTGAGTGGAGTTATTATTTTATTATCAATAAAAACACTCCTCCGTCAGTACCCAAAGTAACGGTAACGGACACTTCGGGTCAGATCATATTTTCTACCGGAACCGGGGATGCCGAAATAATAGCAGAATTAAAAAAAAGATATCCGAACAGCCACATACACTTTTTACGCTCTGATGCGCCCGTCAGTTATCAGGAAAAAGGACGAGCAGGCATACAATTGTTGGTGGGTGATGATCCTTTGATTGAACACCTCCCCAATCCATCCACAGTTGATAATGGCATACAAATACTGAGAACACCGGTGAGTACTTATCAACCCTCACTATAATCATTACATGAATACAATAAGATCATACAAAATTAAATAAATAACACATTAATATTATGGCAACATACAAAACTCCCGGCGTATATACAGAAGAAATTTCCACACTTCCTCCTTCGGTAGCACAAGTATCCACTGCTATCACTGCCTTTGTAGGCTATACTTACGATAGTACAGGTACTTCAGATACTCCTCAAATTGAAAGGGTTACTACTTTTTTGGAATATCAGGAATTGTTCGGAGGACCACAGCACACCGATTTTGAGATCACTGTCAACAGTAACGGCACACTCAAGACTACCATTCCCGAAGGCAAGGAATTGATATATTTGATGTACTATGCCATCGATCTCTACTTCAAAAACGGAGGCGGCCCTTGTTACATTGTTTCCTTAGGGGCTTATAAAAGTACCCCAAGTATACTACTAACCGATTTTGAAAGAGGTTTGAAAGCACTCGAAAAAGAAGACGAACCTACCCTTATTGTTCTGCCCGATGCCGTAAACCTTTCACAAAGCGACTATTACACCGCATGCAATATAGTACTCGATCAGTGCCATAAATTAGGGGATCGTTTTGGTATTTTCGACATCCTTCCGCAGGATACCGATGGCTCGAAGTTTAGAAACCATATCCGTTCCGAAGCCGAATATCTCAAGTACGGTGCTACGTATATTCCGTATTTAAACACGTCTATCTCCCGGGCATATGATGAAGATAAGGTAGATGTAAAAAAGTTTACGGCACAATATACGATTGCTGAAAGCACAACAGAAGCAATCAAAGTAAGTTATATAGGAGATGTTCAAAACAGCACACCGCAGATAGAAGTAAGTGTACTTATTACTAAAAAAGCATCTAAAGCATCCAAAGCACTTAAAACAACTACTCCGGCGGCTCAATTTACCATAACTGATAACAAGCTGCTAATCACACTTCCGGCCGGAGGCTCACAAGTAACAGATATCATCACCAAATGGCAAACATGGAAAGCAAATAACAATGCTGCCGGCTTTGATTTGGAAGAAAGCGGAAGCGGATCAACAAATATAGTAACACCACTTACAGCCACACCTTTGTCAAGAGATTTTACCGATGTCTTTTACAATGAGGGTAATAAAGGCCTTGAAATAGCATATAAGGGACCGGTAACCACCAATATCCCTGAGGTAACCATTGTTGCAAACGGAAGTGCAAGCGATGATATTGGTTTCGAAACCGTTGCAGGCAAAGGTCAGATTCCTGCGAGCCTCAAAATTACTCTTAAAGCTACTAACAACAAAACTGCATCAGATATTGTGACCGAATGGACTACTTTTGCAGCAACTCCGGAGAATGCCAAAGGATTTGTACTCACCAAATCAGGAGATGGCAGCAATACAATTGATGATGAACTCCCTACTGTTTCTCTTCCGGAAACAACACCCTCCGTTACCCTGACACAGGTCAAGCAAAACAGTTCTTCTTTCTACAATAGCATGGTTACCGAACTGTCTGCTCAAAAAGTTACACTGCCACCTTCTTCCGCAATGGCCGGAGTCTATGTGACTACCGATAACAACAGAGGCGTATGGAAAGCGCCTGCCAATGTAAGTGTGGTATCCGTTACAGGACCTACGGAAGACATCAATGCTCAGGAACAGGAAAATCTGAATATAGACAGCACGGCAGGAAAATCCATCAATGCCATCCGAAGTTTTACCGGAAAAGGCACCCTGGTATGGGGCGCACGAACACTGGCGGGAAATGACAATGAGTGGCGCTACATTTCGGTAAGACGTTTGTTCAGCACCATTGAAGAATCCTGCCGGAAATCTACCGGGTTTGCCGTATTTGAACCCAACAATGCCGTTACCTGGTTAAAAGTAAAGGCCATGATCGATGGTTACCTCTACGGATTATGGCAACAGGGTGCCTTGGCGGGAACCTCTTCTGAAGAAGCCTTCTTTGTCAACGTGGGGATGGGAAAAACCATGACTTCGCAGGACATTCTGGAAGGTAGGATGATTGTAGAGATCGGCATTGCTGCCGTACGTCCCGCAGAATTTATCATCCTGAGATTCTCACACAAATTACAGGAATCGTAAAGGTTTGAGAAAAATATACGATATCAATTACAAAAGATTATTAGTAAGTATAACTTGAAATACTTTAAAACTTAAAAAATAAACAATTCATTAATTTAAAAATCAACACATGGCAACTTACAAAACACCCGGGGTATATGTAGAAGAAATCGCTACACTGCCCCCTTCGGTAGCCCAGGTATCTACGGCAATTCCTGCCTTTATAGGGTATACCGAACGAAGTACTGCTCAGGGGGGAATCGGTACTGTAAAACCGCAGGTAGAACGGATCAGCACTTTTCTGGAATACAAAGATCTTTTTGGAGGTTCTGATGAAGTAACGTATATGGTTGAAGCGACTGGTGACATCCCTAGTATCGAAATTACAGGTACATCCGATTTTCAGATGTACTATTGTATAGATCATTATTTTAAAAACGGGGGAGGTCCTTGTTACATCATTTCCGTAGGCACTTATGGAGGATCTATTGATAATCAAGCCTTATCTGACGGTTTATCAACTTTGGAGAAAATAGATGAACCTACACTGATCTTATTTACCGAAGCTGTAAAACTTACTACCCAAAGTGAATACTATGCACTTTGTGATGAAGTACTGGCACAATGTAATAAACTCGGTGACCGGTTTGGAATTTTCGATGTTATCGATGAGGATACAGGTGTAGATGACTTTAGAAATGGCATTAGGTCCGAAGCAGAATATCTTAAATACGGTGCTGCCTACACGCCTTACCTAAATACAACCATTACCCGCGAATACGATACCACAGGGGTCATAATAAACAGTGATATCCTGGCGGCATATCAAACTGACACAAATGGTATCAACGTGGTTTTTGCAGGGCATTATGTAACAGGTTCAGAACCCGAAGTCACCATTGAAAATGCTGGTGGGGCAGACATAGGTGATATTACTTTTACAGCTACTGATTCACTCATCACTATTAAAGTACAAGCCAGTGGAGGTTCGCTTCCTGCCGACATTAAAAATGCATGGGATACATGGAAAAAAAGTAATGATACACATGGATATGACATCAGTATTTCGGGCGACGGTTCTGAAATTGTTACGGGGGGGATCACTGACCAATCGTTTGACAGCAATGTTACCCTTCAGGCGATAGCAACCGTCAATACCACGCTATACAACAACACCCTTACCTTACTGGATGCTGAAAAAGCGGTCTTACCACCTTCGCCGGCAATGGCAGGTATTTATGCAGCTACAGACAATAACCGCGGGGTGTGGAAAGCTCCGGCAAATGCAAGTGTGGTTTCCGTGACCGGACCCACTCAAAAGATCAATAGCGAAGAACAGGGAAATCTCAATGTAGATGTTCAGGCAGGGAAATCGATTAATGCCATTCGTGAGTTTACCGGCAAAGGTACTCTGGTATGGGGTGCACGAACGCTGGCAGGAAACGACAACGAATGGCGATATATTTCGGTAAGACGTTTGTTCAATACCATTGAAGAATCCTGTCAGAAATCTACGGATTTTGCTGTTTTTGAACCCAATAATGCCGTTACATGGCTGAAAGTAAAATCAATGATTGACGGCTATCTCTACGGTATGTGGCAACAGGGCGCACTTGCAGGTACTACTGCCGAAGAAGCGTATTTCGTAAACGTGGGGCTTGGCAAAACCATGACCTCTCAAGACATTCTCGAAGGCAGAATGGTTGTAGAAATAGGAATTGCTGCGGTTCGTCCTGCAGAGTTCATTATTCTCCGTTTTTCACACAAACTACAAGAATCATAATTTTAAAATAAACTAATAACTAAAAATAATTTTAATCATGGCAGTTACAAAAGAAACCATCAAGAGCAACTATCCGTTACCCGTATACAATTACAAGGTAGACATCGGTGGCGAAACCATTGCTTTTTCCGAAGTTTCAGGACTCAGCATAGGGTATGAGGCCATCACTTTTAAAGAAAGTAAAGTAGACGGCGGGGCCGGTCCCAACGTTATGCAGATGCCCGGACAAATCACACAACCCAGTATTTCACTCAGAAAAGGATATGTAAAAGCCAAAAGTGTGGCTGTTTTTTATCAATGGATCAACAGCATTACGCTCAATCAGGTAGACAAAAAGAACATTACCGTAAGTCTTTGTGACGAAACCGGTTCTCCTGTGGCTGTCTGGAGCGTTATTGATGCCTTTCCTACCAAGCTGGATGCTCCGGGTTTCAGTGCCGACTCAAATGAAGTGGCTATTGAAAGTATGGAACTCGCAGCTCTTAGTATTACCATGGAAGAAGCATAACCGACCGGGGTATCGGGATAGGTTTTAGACTTTAGATTTTATCAGGAGATGGGAATTTCATGATTTTTATCATCCTGATTGTCCGGATACCTCTGTTTGATGTCAAGGTATCCCCACACCTTAGGTCTGTCGGGTTAATAATACAACAATTCAATAAATAAGCATGTAGTCCATACTCTAAATTTAAACCTGTAAAATGGCACTTACAAAAGACGACATTATATACAAATATCCGTTACCTGTATACAATTACAAGGTAACGGTAGATAGCAAGGAAATGGCTTTTTCCGAAGTTTCGGGGTTAGACATCACGTATGGTGAAGTGATTCTTTACAAACACGGACTCAGTTTTATGGAAGGTGAATTCATACAGAGCATTAACAGTACAGAAACACAAAAACAAAAACCGGCAACGATCACTTTAAGGAAAGGCATGATAAGAGGTGAGGATACACTGTATCAGTGGATTCATAACCACTGGGTTAATACCGTATTGCCTATGACCATATCCTTGTGTGATGAAGAAGGAAACCCATTGATATACTGGGACATAAAAAGAGCAGTCCCTGTCAGATTAAGTGCACCGGCATTCAACGCCGAAGCCAATGAGGTTGCCATTCAAAGTATGGAAGTATTTGCAAAGGATATTAAGATTATTTATGAGAAGTAAGAATTTCGGTTCAGTCATTAAAAACAACAGAAAAGTATGAGTAATCATGCACAGCCTCTTCTTGAAAGTTTTCCGCTAACGTTTCGTTTTAGTGTTGTTTTTTTCGAGTTAGGCATTATACCCAATCCGTTGGATATTCGTTTCCGGAAAGTTTCGGGAATTACTTCCGAAATAAACACACACGAGGTAAACTCGGGAGGAGAAAATTTATTTACCCGTCGTTTACCTGCAAAAGTCAACTACCGGAATCTTACGTTGGAAAGAGGGTTCGCTATAGGGTCTGTTGTCCGTTTGGATTTCAATGCCGCTATGACGGGCTTCCAATTTGCACCGGGAAATGTACAGGTAATTCTATATGGTGAAAACTCGCTTCCCATATCCTCATGGATGTTTCTGAATACCTATCCCGTAAAGTGGTCCATATCCGATTTGGACGCCAATCAGGATCAACTGGTCATTGAGTCTATGGAGTTGGCGTATGATCAATTTTTAAGCATTACAATATAGCATACTATGCCGGTAGAGATCAGACAAATTATCATTCGCGCGCTTGTTCGGGACAAAGGTAATGAAAGCAATAATAACGGTGTTGGCACAACCCGGTCAGAGGAAAATGCAGAAAGCATATTAAGAATAATTGAAAAACAAAAAGAACGATGATCAGTACAGCATTGATCCCTTTTTTCAAACTCGAAAAACTCAAAATAGAGTTGTACAAAAGACGTGAAAGGACGATAAGTGACAAATTGTCTGCAAGTTTTGAAGCATTTTTCAATCCGGAAACGCTTTCGCAAACCATTCAAAACAATCTGAACGGAAAACCGGGTTTTTCAGGTGCCAGCAGTGAGATGGAATTCATGAATACACAACCCCGTACCCTGCAATTCAAATTGCTTATGGACCGGACGGCGTTGGGAGGCACATCATCATTTACACCCAAAAGTCTGCACGATGAAGTAGAAGATTTTATAAAAAATGCAGTCTACATCAATGGAGTCATACACGAACCTGCCTTTTTAAAAGTAATTTGGGGGAACTATTCATTAGACTGCCGGGTCAGTAATGTTAGTGTACAATACACACTTTTTGACAGAAGCGGTAATGCGATACGCGCCGAGCTGGATGTCAGTTTTGTAGAAGATATCAAAGAAAATACAAAGCAGGCAGAACTGAAACTGTCTTCTCCGGATCTGACCCATATCAGAACAGTGAGAAAAGGAGATACATTACCCATGATGGTAAAAGAGATCTACGGCGATCAAAAATATTACATACAAGTAGCAAAATATAATAAAATCAACAATTTCAGGCAATTGCAACCGGGGACGAAAATCAGTTTTCCACCCTTAGAAAACTAAGAAATGGCAACACCAATAGTAACCATAGTAGATCCGAATACAAAAAAAGAGGTAAGCAAACCTTTTGATTGTATCAGGCTTGATATAATCAAAGAGGTCAATCGCATTCCTTCGGCTGAAATTGTTTTGAGAGAAGCGGGCAATAAAGACGAATACTTTCCAAAAAGTAAAGAAGGAAATTTTAAACCCGGAAAGTATCTGGAAATACAATTGGCTTATGCCGGCAATCCCGGCAGGAAAGAAACTGTTTTTAAAGGAATTGTCATCAGGCATCGTATTAAAGGAAGCGATCAGGGTACCCGGCTTATCGTGGAATTGAAAGACTCTGCCTATAAACTGACAACCGTTCGAAGAAGCACGGTGTATTATGCAGATGCAAAAACACCGGTAAGCGATACGGATATCATCAGGCAAATTATTGACGAAGCAAAAAAGAAAGAAGCTGTTACAAACCCTCCTTTTCCCATACAAGGCCCTGCCATAGACTCAGCCATTCGGCTGTACCAACACAAAGAATCTCAATCCCGTTATTATTGTACGGATTGGGACTTTATCCTCTCCCGTACAGATATCAACGGTTTGCTGGTCATCGTCAGCGACGGTTACATAGGCATCAAACCCATGCCTGACCTGTCCAGGGCAGGAGCAGCCTCAACACCATCACATGTTTTTTCAATCGGTATTCCGCCGGTTGTCCTTGATTTTGAAATGGAAATTGATATGCGCTGTCAATACAATAAAATAGAATCGTACTGTTGGGATATTGATGAACAGCATTTAATGCGAAAGAGCCAGGCAAAAGATTTTTCCATCAAACAAGCTAAAGATGTTAATGTAAAAGAAGTCAATAAATCTCTTGGCAGGGATATTTGTAAACTGTTGCAGCCGGGGGTGTCTGAAAAAGACGAACTCGTCAATTGGGCAAATGCGAAAATGGCTAAAACTCAAATGGCAATGGTACGGGGACGCATCACCATTAAAGGAGATGCAAAATATAAAGTAAGTGACCTCATAAAGATTACCAAAGTGAGCGAAATGTTCAACGAGATCACCATGATTACAGGAGTCAGACATGTTGTGAATGCTGAATCCGGGTGGCGAACCTATATCCAGTTCGGATTATCGCCACAATGGTTTTCTGAAAATGAAGACATTGCCGGCATCCTCGCTTCGGGTATGTTACCCCCTGTAAATGGTCTTCAGATAGGTGTTGTTGATAAATATGAAGAAAAGAAATTCGGCGGAGATCCCCGTGTCAGGGTTAAAATCGAAGCTATGAGTCTGGAAACCGATAAAAAGGTAAAGCCCGTATGGGCAAGACTCTCCTCTGCGGATGCAGGGGACAAAAGAGGTACGTTTTTCCGACCGGAACCGGGCGATGAAGTTATTTTAGGATTTTTCAATAACGATCCCCGGCAGCCGGTCATTCTGGGAAGCATGTATGGAACCAAAAAGAAAAACCCTCCTCCTTTTACACCCACTGACAAAAATGACATCAAAGGGCTTGTGACCAAGAACGGAGTAAAATTACAAATTGATGAAACAAAAGATGCCTGTACAATTACCGTAGAAATACCCGGAGCAGGCAAGGAGTTGAATCGCATTGTTTTAAAACAGAAAGAAGGGATTACCCTCAGTGACCAAAACAAAAATACGATTACTATGAATGACCAGGGGATTTCCCTGGGCGATCAGCATAAAAATAAGATCACCATGAGTTCAGCAGGGATTCATCTGGAAACCAATAAAAACTTTACTGTTAAAGCTAACAACATGAAAGTAGAATAGACAAAAATAAAAGACAGAGATATGTTAGATGTAGTATTAATAAACGGAGATTATGCCATTTTTGACAATACCCTTGCAGGGGGTGTCATAACAGGACCTACGCTACCCGGTATCATGCGAGGAACCGGTAACGCCTCAGTCAACAATCAAAAAGTATGTGTAGAGGGAGACGAAAAATCAGTGCAGGTTCCCAACTGCCCCTACATTGCCGGAAGCTATTCAATACCCGGTATGGGAACCTTTACCGTCAAAGAGGTGGCCCAGGATCAAAAATCATCTAAAACCACCTTAAAGGAGAAAGCCGTATTGCTGAAGGGCAGTGTATTTAAAGCCACATTTACCGTAAATACCCCTGCACAACAGCCCAATCCTCCGGGACCTAATTTACTTGACGGACCCGGGAAAAAATACGAAGGTACCGGTAAATTTCAATCGTTAAACACTCGTTACAAAACAATGTAAACTATAACAAATATGGAAAAAATAACACTCGAACTAACTGTAGAAGAAGCCAATGTCATTTTAGAAGCCTTAGGACAAATGTCTTTTAAAAAAGTGTACCAGCTGGTGAATAAAATACAGCAGCAGGCATCGCCCCAGGTAAATAAAAACGGACAACAAACCGATGAAACATTATCTGTATCGGAAGAAGAAGCATAACCGGTTTTAAAGTAAAAAACATGAACGAAAGCAAAACCTTTCTCGGCACCGGATGGAGTTTTCCACCTACTTTTCAAAAAGAAACAGGGCAGGTACAAATGGTATCAGCAGAAGAAGATGTACGACAAAGTCTTCAAATTCTGTTCACCGGTACCTTGGGTGAGCGCATTATGCAATACGATTACGGATGTGAACTGAGCCGCTTTCTCTTTGAAGAAGTAGATCAAAGATTACTGACCACCATCAAGGACACTATCTACAATGCTGTGATTACTCACGAACCGCGTGTGAATCCGGACGAGTTGGTCGTTACAGAGAGTATGAACAAGCCCGGAATGATCATTATTGAAATTAAATATACCGTATTAGCCACCAATACCCGCTACAATATGGTGTTTCCTTTTTATCTGAACGAAGCCACATTAACCATGTAAACAGCAACAGGCGTTTGTACTCAAAATAAACCAGCAATTATTCCCCCATGAGAGACCCCATATTATACCGTGACGGTACTTCCCAAAGTCAGCGATTGCCCAAAGCTATCAGTGCCAGCTATGTTGCTGTAGACGAACGTACTCTGGAAGATGTGTTTGCATTCGTACAAGACTACTCCAAAGGGCTCCGTTTTTATGATCTTGACAATACTCCCGGCGGAGACTGGTCTTCCTTTTTCGATCAGGATCCTAATGATATCATTGAATTCTTAAAAGACCCTACCGCCTTTTCCGACGATGCCGTTAAAGAAGCCAAATTATCACAACCGCATCTCGTGTTGTTATTAACCTTTTTGCAACTTCTGGAACACGAAAAAAAACAGGCCAATGACCTGACCAAAAGACATTTGGACTTTTATTATCACGAAGCTCTGAAAATGGTCAAAAAAGCGGCCATACCCGATCAGGTAAATGTGACCATTCAACTGAATGAGAGTACCGGAACTTATGAACTAAAAGCCGGAACTCTTTTTGATGCCGGTACCGATAGTGAGGGCAATCCTTTGGTATACACTTCGGAAGCCGATACACTCATCAATCAGGCTACTATCGGGCAGATCAAAAATCTTTACAATGATAAAGAGGTCATTACCATTCGGGACGAACGCCTTCGCGAAGGAGACATCCTGGAATTGGTACAAATGGCAGCAGGCGATCCCAATCCGGGCGACCCCCTTCCTCCCTATCCGCCGGGAGTTACCAGTTTGCAGGATTTATCAGATAAATGCTCAGGTAATCCAACAGATGAAGTTAGAGACAAACAAATTGAAAATGCCATTGTTTCTCTGATGCGGGAAGCCATCTTCAACAGTCAGGAATACCAGCTCAACGATGCCTTTAAAGAGGAGATGCGTAAAGCCATCACAAACAACAGTGGAAACTTAAAAGTTTCCGCAGGCTCAGCAGACTCAACAGAGATCATCCGGAAGGTTCTTAACAACGTCACCGAAGAAGATTTTGGAAGCATCATGCTGGAAGTGCTGTATCCTGATACTGAAAAGAAAGATTTGCCGGAAATAGATCTCTTGGAACTGGGAAGAGATCTGTTATTTATCATGGAACAAAACCTGATGGTACTTTCCGATATCGTCTGCGACACATTGGTGGAAGTATTGCGTATTGATTTGGATACTGAGACCAGAAATCAATTAAAAAAAGCCATTGAAACGGCAGTAAGTAATAGCAATTCCATATTAGACCATTTGGATGAAGAAAATTCGGAAAGAGAGATATTGAATCGAATCCTCAGCGAAGCCGTAGCCAAAGCCGATACCAAAAGCAATGAAAAAGGAACTTTTAAGTTTGTAGCCGAAGCACTTCACACTGCTGACGGCAGTACATCTTTAGAAGGCTATCAACAAGCTGCCGAAAACGTATTGGGGCAAGTGAATAAAAGAAGTTTGAATGAATCCGTCCGTAAAAGCATCAACCAACAATTGGCTTCCGAACAGTCGAAACGAGTAAACAACGTATTAATAGATAATAGCGAAATACAAACTGCGGTTAAAAACGGAAATGGTGATTCCAATACCATAGCATCTTATTTGTTCCGACATACTGAAGATATCCTAACAACAGCTACGACCGAATTTTTGGGAACGGGTACTCCTGAAAGTCCTGCACAAAACCAACAACTGATCGCTCTATACATACAGTTGGAAATGGAGCAAACCACTCTCAAAACATTGGGTAGAAAAGGGATTGCAAGCGCAACAAAAACCGCTTTAGACGGCATGCTGTCCGAACAAGCGATTGACAATGTTGCGGAAGACATTCAACTGGGGGTGATAGAAGAGCAATTGACAAAGACATTTTCTTCGGATCTTTTACCGGAATCCGGACAAAATGATTCTAAGGAATTGGAAGAAGTTAAAGCAACCACAAAAAAAATCATAGACGATGCCCTGGCAAAAGTAACCAGCCAAACACTGGATCCAGCAGATGAAAGTGAACTTATCATAGCCATTTTAAACGCTGTGGGTCTTGCCAAAGATGAAGTATTGGTTTCCGTCGCAACCATAAATGATACCACAATTGTCTCGGGTATAGATCCTCAAGTTAATGGTATTGTTATTGTAGATATCGGAGCTAAAAAAAGAACGGATGAATTTTTAGTAGAAACCATTAACGTATCCAAAGCAAATACCAATTCTGCTACAAGTGATTATGTAGAAAAGCAGTTGTACATGAATTGTAATACCCTGAAAGAAGTACTCGGCAATAAATCAACTTCCGATGATGAGGCCTGGGACAAAACCTATATCATTCTGGAAGAGGCACACCGGGAAAAAGTGATCGTAAAGGGAGAAAATGTGTTAAAACAAAAAAGAGAAGAAGGTGATCAAGTCACTTCGGGTCGTGGTTTTCAAGACATCAGTGAATACTGTTGGGGAAAACCCAACGAAGGAGACCCGCTACCCGCTTTTCCGGAAGGGGCCAATAGTTTGGATGATGTGTACGCACAATGGAAAGGCACTGACGAAGCGGCAAAAAAGGGGGCGAGTGATTATATTCGAAATGAGCTCTACCTGATTGAAGACCACTTTTCCACTATCATGACCACCAAAGACAATGCGAGAGCCACCGAAAGCGAATGGAAACTGGTTTATGAGTATATGGAAAAAGCCCGGATCAATCTCCGGCAAATTGATATTCCGGAACCTCAAAAAGACCTTTACGGGAATTTTTATGCAACCCCCGATGCCACAAAAACCGCTTTTCGAAAAGAATACGAAGACGAGAACAGCAACCTGCGCTGGAAAACCTTTGGCAGCAATCAACTTGACGAAAAGAACGGTACCGTTACATTTGCCAATATGGGGTTTGCGGTCAGTTCTTCGGTACTGGCCATGGAAAAAGGAAAACGAATCATTCGCTGGTCTTTAGGCTTTACTCCCGGAAGTTATGACGAGAGTGACACAGAGACCCTCTTTAACCATCCCGACATCATTTCCGATCCGGACTCGTTCCCCTTCTGTTTTTACATTACCACTGCCAAAGAATGGATTCCGCTTACCCTGGAAAGAGTGAATTACGGTGCCTGTATTACCTACGATCCCGAAAAAAGATACCTGGAAGATACTTCTACCGAAAAGGTACCAAAGGGAATCAGACTCACTGCAGGAAATGAAGTACAGAAAAACGGGGGCGATCCCTTTACTTCCGGTGATATAGGTGGTTATCTGGTTTGGGGAAAAGACGGGAGCATCTGCCAAATTGATACGATTATAAATAGCAATAAAGTAAAAGTAACACCTTTAACAAATACTGTATCTGCCGACCAACGTCCGGAAGACGATTTTGTAAAAAAGTACGGCGCAGACGATCTCTACCTTCAAGGATGGAAATTTGAATTGAGTGTTGATGAAAAAGACGATCCTATTGCCATGTTAGAAACAGGAACAGACGTATCACAATGGCCAGTTCTTCGAATGACATTACGCAACATCCTGCAAAAAGCAGACATTGCGGGCTTCCCGGATTACTACGTGAATTGCTACAACCAGGTAGAAAATTTAAAGCTCGAAAAAACCAGAGTGAGTGTTGAGGTAGAAGCCATTACCGAATATGCCCTGAGCAATGATACCACCGTTCTGAAGTCAGACAGTCCCTTTGAACCCTTCGGAACCAATCCGGAGCGAGGGTCTGCCTGTTACTTTGCGCATCCGGAAACCGTCTACAAAAAATTAGACACCCTGACCCTGGATGTTGAATGGATGGGAGCCCCTGACAATTTTAAAGAATACTATGAGAACTACTGGAAACTACAAGGCTTAAAAGTACAGGATACACCAACATCGGACGAAGAACCGGCAGACAAAGAATTCCCATACACCAACAATATCGGATATACCGCACAACTCAAATACAGAGACAGGAGCATTGAGATTCCTTTAGAGCATTTTGAATATACCGAAACCTTTTTGACAGGCAATCCCGGTAGAGAAGCACCTTTTCTTTTAAACGGTATCCCTGTTGAATCAGTCACCCCGGCCGATTTCAGTGTAAAAGCAGAAGACGGAAGTTCCCTGCCTGTGGCAGGCTACGAGCCTAAGGTATTGCATCAGTACATCACCATCAGTACAGAAGGCAGAAGTATCGGAGATACCTTTGTGGTATGTTATACAGATAAAACCGGAGAAAAATTAACCGTTCATAAAATAGGGAGCAGGGTTACCTTTTATTTAAAGGAGGGAACTGACGAAAGCAACTTAAAGGGTCTTTGCGGACATGTCAAATGGGGAGCTGAGGTAAGTGACTGTAGTCCGAATTGCCCTGAATCAGGAGAAGGTAAAGGTGTTACACTTATAGACGACCGCGGAAAATATAGTGCCGGTGTCATCAAGATCAATACCCAAACACAACCTGAAGGGAGCAAGATCGAAGTGACCTATCCCGTATCAGGTGATCCCTACCTTTTTTCGGCTCCCGATGCCACTCGGAATCACCGTCTTACCCTACGTAATATCAGCGGGATCATGGCTGCCGGCAATGGGGCTTATCAATACGTTAGAGAAAAGGGTTGGACGGTGACCGACAACCCTCAACAATGGGTACGATTTTGGGAGTTCACGCTGAACGCTCCTGATTTTTACCATACCGATTACAGCAGGTTACTTTCTAAACAGCAGTTATTAGCGGATGAAAATTCCAACAAGGAGTTGCTTTTGAACCCTCCTTACACTCCCAAGATCAAAAAAATGACAATGACCTACACGGCACTGGCAACAATTGCTACGGAAAAGTACACTGTTGGAGAAGATGATGATTTGCTGTTTTATGTACATCCTTTTGGTTTTGCTGAGATTGTGCCCTCGGAAGAAACCGATACACAGGGAGATGTTTGGTATGCCCTGTTTCCGGAATATCCGAATCAGGGAGAACTGTATCTGGGATTGGAAAATCTGGTGCCTCCCAACAACCTTTCCGTTTTGTTTCAACTTGCAGAGGGAAGCGCAAACCCGGATCTTGCACCGCCCGAGGTGATGTGGAGTTACCTGAGCCGGAACAACTGGATTCCATTCAAAGGAGACCAAATCCCTGCCGATACCACCAACGGTCTGATCAATACCGGGATCATTATATTTGATATGCCCGAAGAAGCCACAAATAATAACACCCTCTTATCCGCAGGATACCATTGGATTAAGGCAGAAGTAAATCAGAACAGTGCCGCTACATGCGATACCATAGGGATAGACACACAGGCCGTTCATTTGGTACTGACCAATCCTGCGGAAGTACCCGACGATCATTTCAGCACGCCTCTACCCGCGGGTAGTATTTCCAAAACCTTCGAAAACTTAGACGAGATCAAAGAGGTCAGTCAGCCTTATACCTCCGGTAAAGGAGCTCCGGAAGAAGAAGATACCGCGTTTTACATTCGCACCGGAGAACGTATCCGGCACAAAAACAGATTATGGGCACTTTGGGATTACGAACGCATCGTCCTTGAACAATTTCCTGATGTGTACAAAGCCAAATGCCTTTATATTAATGACAAAACCAATCCCGACAGTCAACCGGGCAGAGTGGACGTACTGGTGATCCCGGACATCAGAGGGAAATTGCCTTTCAATCCTTTTGAACCCAAAGTACCCTCCGGCAGGCTGTTGGAAATTCAACAGTATCTGGACGGATATCGGTCACAAGCGGTGGATATGATAGTGCGGAATGCCAACTTTATTCCCGTTAAACTGCGCTTTTCGGTACGTTTTCGCACAGGATATAATCCGGGAGTATATCAGGTTAAAGTTAACGAAGATCTGAAACAATACCTGTCGCCCTGGGCTTATGACGAAGGGGCTGAGATCAGTTTTGACAGTAAAATATATGCCAATTCCATCATTAACTTTTTAGAAGGCAGACCCTATATAGATTATATAACACGCATAAAAATGTTTGAGGGGTCTTATAATGATCAGGGCGAACTTAAATACACAGACGTCACAGTTTTACAAAACGGAGAAAATGTTGCGGTAGCCCTGATGCCGGATGAGGTACTGATGTCGGCTACCGAACACGAGATAGACATCATTGCCACCGATGAGTATGACGATGCCCGTTACCAGGGGATTAACTACATGAAAATAGAACTGGACTTTAGGGTACAAGCGAAAACGTAGATAATTATGAATGTAGAATTACGAATTGTGAATTATGAATTGCCAATTGTGAATGACAAATGTAGAATGACAAATGTAGAATGACAAATGTAGAATGACAAATGTAGAATGACAAATGTAGAATGATGAATTATTATTAAGACCTAATCTGGACAAGCCAGAAGACGAATTCGAAAACGAAAACATTCTGCAACAAAAGAAATATTCTGCCAAAAAATACACGAATATTATTGATAATACACTAAAATATAAAAATATGAGTACTGATATTAACCAAAAAGAACGACCCGAACTAAAATCTTACTTTATTGCCTTTTCCATTCCCACACAAGAGAATTTTGAATACCTCATTGATGCCATGATCATTCAGGGAGAGGACCCGATTGCTGTTGTGGATGATACGCCATTGATGATCAAAAGTTCGGGAGCAAGCGCAACTCGCAATGAATTTCTTCATCTTTTCAAAACCGATTTTAATCAAGGCACTCCTTGGATATTGGGAGAAAACATTGCTCACGAAGCCTTTGAAATTGGAACCACAGGAAAAACCCATTTTTATATAGGTAGAACGGATAGCAAAGTAGGGATCAATATCAATACCGCTGACTCAAATGCTACTGTAAAAGTACCTAGAGGTCAACTGGATGTATACTATGATGATTCAGGAGGTACCTCCGTAAATCCACTGATCATAGCAGGAGACACCAATAATTACCTTTCGGTAGGGGCACTAAGTCAAAATGCGAAAGTAGTCGTGGGAGGACATGGTATGAAACCTAATGATGCAACTGCATTTTTTAACGACAAAGCAAAACTACATGTCACACTAGATACCGGAAATAACAAAGATGCTGATGTTGCTCCTTTGATCGTTGAAGATGATAATGGAGATGCGTACCTATCCATTTGTAGCAAAAACAATAATAGGCATGTAGGGATTGGTCTGGCAGTAAGCGAAACCATTGACGAACGCTTAACGGTAAATGGCAATATCAAAGCAGTAACAGGCAGTAAGATTTTATGTTTAAAAAATTCCGGAGATGACAATGCACTTGTTTCAGAGGGTACTTTATCAAACCTGCTAAAAATAATTTCCGATGGTGAACTTGGCTTTTGGGCAAACAGTAAAGGTAATGTGACCGCCAACTCACACCTGTTAATTAATACTTATGGTCAAGTAGGAATTGGTTTTGACACCGTTCCCTCAGGTGCTAAACTGGCGGTTAACGATTCTATTTACGTAGGTACTGGTAGTACCATGACAAGCAATTTTAAACTAGAAGTCATTGGCAATGCCAGAATTAATGGTGATCTTCATACAACAGGCGATGGAGTTTTTAATGGAGGTAACATCAAGGGAGTTAGTGGCACAGGAGGTGCTTTGAATATTTATGGTGCTGATAGCGACAGTAATTATATTACCATCCGCAACGGTAGGTTGGGTGTTATGAACGTTGACTCTCCTTCGGAAGCAATAGAGGTTAACGGAACAGTAAAGGCCAAAGCCTTTCGATACAATACTGGAGTAGATGTCGTTCCTAGAGGAGTCATTGTCATGTGGTCCGGAAAAAATGATAATATTCCTAGCGGGTGGGCACTTTGTGATGGAACTGGTAGTCGTCCAAACCTAATACGTAAATTTATAATGGGAGGACACAAAGCTGAGATAGGAAATGAAGGAGGAGAAGAAAAAGTGAAGCTTAAGGAAGCAGAAATGCCAAAACATAGACATCATGGCTGGGGAGAACGTTATACTGATTGGCAATTTGGGTACACTGGTAGTAGAAACCAAATGGGATCTGGAAAAACAGATTACGACAATTATTTCTACTTCGGCTCATACCAAGGAGGAGATCAACCTCATAACAACCTTCCACCTTATTATGTTTTGGCATACATCATAAAACTATAACACAAAAAAGTGTTCTCTTCTTATAGAAGAAACACAGAATATTGAATCAGACGGATTATGAGACATAGGACAAGATTTCAGATAGACTACCGTCATTTTAATAATCATACCACGCCCAACTATATTTAAGCAATCATGAGCGAACAGACGATTACCATTAGTACCGATGCCCCCGAACAACCGGCAATGGATTACGAGTTGTTACGGGAAGAAGGCATCGCACATCTTCAGTATCTGGCCGGTAAAATATGGACCGATTACAATACCCACGATCCGGGGCTCACCACCTTGGAGCAGCTCTGTTATGCACTCACCGACCTTAGTTACCGAACCGGGTACGACATGAAAGATCTGTTGGCTACCGAGGCACATGATCCCTACCGTTGCCTCTATACTCCGGCACAAATACTCACCACGCTACCCGTTACGGCAGAAGACCTCCGTAAAATTCTGGTAGATATTGAAGGGGTTCAAAATGCCTGGATTGAAGCCCGGACACATCCCGATGATTATTTTTATTATGATAAAAATCACGATGTACTTACCTTTGAACAACTGAACGACAAGGCATTAGAAACCAAAGGTTTTTATGAAGTACTGATTCAACCCGATAAAGAAGCAGATGTATCAGAAGAAGATGTGCGAGTACAAGTAACCGACTGTTTGCAAAAAGATCGCAAACTTTGTGAAGATTTTCGGCAGGTTACTTATCTGGACGCGCAACGGGTTCATATCAAGGCGACCATTGAAATTGGGGAGGTGGCAGACGCAGACCTGCTGATGGCGCAGATCTATCGGACGACTGCTGATTATGTGGCTCCTTATATTCGTTTTTACACACTCAGCCAAATGCTGGACAAAGGCAAACGAATGGATGAAGTGATGGAAGGACCGCTGTTGCAACACGGTTTTATAGATACCGAAGAAATCAGACAACTTACCAAACGAAAAGACCTTCGGATTTCCGATATCATCCACAGGATCATGCAATTGGAAGGTGTGAACATCATTAAAACGATCAGTATTTTTGACCACGATGCCACAGATGAAGACGGAAAGTATGTAGATTGGGTATTGAACTTAGATCCGTACAAAGCTCCTGATTTTTATGCCGAAAAGGCGGAAGTTATATTGATGAGAGGAGACAAAGAAGTGCTGGTTAACGAAGAAAATGTATTACAGTACTACCAGAAAATGAAGTTGGCATATATGTATCCCTTACTACCCGAACAAAGCAAGGACATTGTTTTAGCCTCTAGTAATGATCGACATATTAAAACCTACACTCCCTTCCAAAACGATTTTCCAACCACCTACGGCATCAGCAAAGCCGGTTTGGCTTCTAAAGACCCGCAAAGAATAGCACAGGCAAAACAATTAAAAGCCTATCTCTTGTTTTTTGAACAATTGTTAGCCAATTATTTTTCACAGATTGCACATTTTAAAGATTTAGTCGACTTTTTTAATCCTGAAATCAAAACCTATTTTGCGCAAACCCTTTCTGACCTGCCCGGGTTGGAAGAGATCATCAAAGATCCCAATCACTACGAAAATTGGCTAAAAAGCATTGCCGAAGACACCGATACAGATACAGGTATAGACCGTAAAAATCGTTTTATGGACCACTTAATGGCACGTTTTAGCGAACAGTTTACGGATTATTCCCTCATTATGTATGGAGCCACAGGGAACGCTTTATATGCGGCTCCTGAAAAGCAGATTTTTGACAAACAAGTCTTTTTACAAGAATATCCTCAAAATTCAGCAGAACGATGCAATGCCTTTAACCATACGCTGCCTCCTGCTGGCAATACCGATAATATTTCCGGTCTTGAAAAACGAATCGCCAATCTGTTGGGCATCCGCAACTATCAGAGGAGAAGACTCACCGGGCAGTTGGAAGGTACAACTCCTGATAATACAAGAGTACAAATTGAAGTAATATATGACAACATAACCAACAGGAATATATACCATCTTTTGGAATCGGGACTCTTAGCAGAACATTACAAATGGCTTAATAATAAAATAGAAATCGTTAAAGATGTAAGTATCGAAAGTCGTAACAGCGAATCTCAATTGCAGTTTACCGACCCGAATGTATTAGCAATTACCAAAGCATCTTATGATACGGAGGAAAAGTTTGAAGAAGCTAGACAACAACTCATTGCCCAATGGCAACAATGGAATAGCGATGTAGAAGGTTTTTATATGGTAGAACATGCACTCTTATGTCCGCAAACAGCGCAACAAGGAGGTGTTTTTTTGACGTTTACCTCTGAAATTACTGGCACTGAAAAGTCTAAAGTAGGCTACGGAATTCGATGTACCTCACCGGGACACAATTTGAGTACCGGTGAAAGCATAGAGATCTCTCATGCTTCCGATGCGATCTACAACGGCATTTACGAGGTGTACAACATACAAAAAGACCATTTTGAGATTGCTCATGCAAATACGGATACCCGTTTTGATCATGCGCTTTGGAAACGAACACGAATCTATCGGGAACCCTATACCCTACAGCTTAGTTTTGTTTTCCCCGAATGGCCTGCACGTTTTAGAAACCCAAATTTCAGGGAATTGATACAACAAACCCTTAGGGAAGAAACCCCCGCACATATTCAAGTTTATGTGCATTGGTTCTCTCGTTTTATAGACCTCCCTGATGCCACTTGGTCTATTGAAGATATTGAAGCCTACATGACACAACTGGGAATCCCCTACAATCAAGCAGAAACTCAAGAAGAACTTTTGAATAAAATTCCTGAGGTTACAGTCATGGAACAATGGGAGAATGCCTATTTCCACTGGCTCCATAAAAAAGCCCAACAAACAGGAACCCCTAATCAAAACTGGTTAGAGAAAGATATTCAAGACTTTATGGATATCTATGGTATCAGCTATCAATCTGACGAAAAGAGAACAGTGTTGTGTAAGAAGATTGCCAATCATATTCAAAACATGCAAAAATGGCAGTTATTGTATCAATCCGGAACACCGAATACCGATTGGACAGAAAAAGATTTGAAAACCTATATGGATATTCCGGGGATTCCGTACAGTACCGAAGAAACAAGAAAAACCCTTGTCAAAGCCATTCGCCACTTTGAGCAACACTACCGGAAATGGCAGGTGATCCGACAATACGATACCTCATTAGATGGTACGGCATCAGCAGAGACCTTACAGGCGGGAATGCAGCTTTTGGGTGTACCCTACTCAGAAAAGACTCCCAAAGCCACCCTGCTGAAACAACTCAAATCCGTTCGGGAAAAATCTTCCCAATGGTTATCACAAACCGAATTGCCGAATGACCAATGGACGGATACCCAACTCAAAAAACGGATGAATACCCACGGTATTGGGTATACCGGAAAGGATGGAAAAACAGAACTTCAGCAGAAAATCATGCGTCATGACCGTGCCTGCCGCCTTCAAAAACTATTATTGGGTAGTGCCCCGCCCTGTAAAGAATGGAGCAAAACCGACCTTAAGACCTATATGAACTCCCTGGGTATTTCCTTTGACAATGCTGATACGGCAGAAGATCACCTGCACCAAATAGAGCAGGCCCATACCCGTTTTCAGAAACGATCTTTGCTGGAAGGAAATTCCGGTCAAGAGGTTGCTAGAAATAAGCATTCACTGCTCAAGAGAGAGCTGCAGCAATTTGCAGATGAATTTGGGGTTTTTTACAAAAACAGCGACACCAAAGCACAGTTGGCCCACCGAATTCAAGATTTTGAACGATCCGTTGACAAATGGTTGCAACCGGATACCAACCATGTACAATACCATGCCAATCAACTGATAGCATATCTTAAAATGGGAATCATTCCCCCGCCATACAATTTTGACGAAGCCCACACGGTATGGTTTGGTGAAGAACAGGGAAGCCCGGCGGTTCCTCAATATGCCAATATGGCCGACTTTGATTTGATAGATACCGGAGAACGAACGGCATTGGGAATAAAAGCAGTACAAACCATTGAAATGTGGATCAAACCCGGCGAGATAGGAGACGAACAAGTACTCTATAAAAAAGTTACAGAAAGTAATACCGAAGAAAAAATGGTCTTACAAGCCAACGGAAAACCTAAATACAGTTATGGCAGTTCTGAATTGGAGGGTGAAGAAGAAGTTTCTACCGATTCCTGGACACATATTGCCATAGTTCGGAATGAAAAAAACAATACCTCTTTGTACATCAATGGAGAAGCCATTAAACGTAATGATATAGTTATTACCCCTGAGGAGACAGTAAAATATACCCTAGGTGCCGATGAAACTGCCTCTGAACCCTACAAAGGAAAAATAGCTGAAGTACGGATTTGGCATGAAGCAAAAACCTCTGAGGATTTGAAAACAGGTATGTACAACACACTGACAGGAAGTGAATCCAATTTACAAAGTTACTGGAAACTGAATGAAAGTTTGGGAAATATTGCTTTAGACAGTACCTCTCATGCCAACCACGGTGTGTATGCACACGCGTTATCAGAACCGTTTATCAAGACCAATCTTACGGTCACGCCTTCATCAAGTTCCATTGACTACAATCAACGGGTTACGATCACTATTAACGATACGCAACCGAATGTTAGTTACCAACTCAGAAAAGAAAAGGACAATGCACATGTTGGAGCCCCAGAATTTGGAACAAGTAGAGACCTTACTTTTATTACGGAACGTTTGGAAGTTAGTACGGAATTCAACATACTAGCAAGGTATCATATAGATCATCCGTTAGACGGGATGGGTGCAGAAAGTGCACGAATAGGAAATCCGATTCCTATTAATGTCAATCCTAAAACCGATGTACAAGTCTCACCTCTTAAAATAACCATAGACTACAGTCGTACTGCCTCCGTTAGTCTTACAGGTAGCCAAGACAATGTATCTTATCAACTACATCTGTACGAAGGTGGGTCGGCAGGAACCCCAACAGGAAGTGCTGTAGACGGAGACAGCAGTGGAACAATTACACTGAAATCCTATCTCTTACAAGAGAACGTTCAACTTTGTATCAAAGCAACCAATAAACCAACATAAGAGCCATGAGTAATAATGACGGTGTTCTATTAAATGTCTTTCCCGAGGTTCGTGTAAAGCCTAATACAAATTTAAACGTATCTTATGGGTATAGTCCAGGCGAAAACCCTTCTATTAGCTACAATACTGCTACAACAGTATTCATAGAAGAAACGCAAAATGGGGTACGCTACCGCTTATTTGCCGGAATCACTCCCACTGGTGATGCTATTAGAGAAGAGAACGGAAATGGGAGTACCCTTTCCCTAGCTACTGAAAAACTGACAAAAAACAGTGATTTCTGTGTAGTAGCCAATAAAGATGACACGCTTGAAGTGGTATTGAAACAAACCGCGACTGTGATTGTAATACCCAATCCCAATATTGACATTGAAGCAAGTTCCACTCTGATTGATTACAATACTGCCACCAAAATACAAGTACTGAAAAGTCAGCCCACAATCATATATAAAATCGTAAACGGTCTGGGTGATGAAGTGAAAGGGAACGGTGGAACAATTTTGTTGCCTACCGATAATTTAGTAGATGATACTACATTTCAAGTTGAAGCCATCAACCCAACAGATGAAGGTCCAAAAATCACGTTAACAGATACGACAACGGTATCAGTACGCCCCGATGCCAGTATTCAGTTACATATACCCACTTTACCAGAACAAGAGCCTGAGGATGTAAGTGGAAGTGTCAAAGAAGTAACCGTCATAGAAAATCGTCAATTAACAATAAAAATAGACACTCCACAAACAGGAATTACCTACCAACTTTGGAAAGTTGGAGAAGACAAACCAGACTTTACAGAAGGAGAGCAACTAAAATCAGCAGTACTCACCGGGAATGCTTCCTTTCAAGTTTTGGCAACCAAAGCACAAGACAATGATACAACATTACAAGAAACAGTAGAGGTAACCATAGCACCACAAGTGGTACTTGATCCTGGAAATACTCCGGATCAAACTCCGGGTGTTATTTATTATGGTACAACAGCAAGTGTAAAGGTCAAAGCTACGGAAACGGAAAAGATATATACTCTTTATAAAAAGGAAGGAGATGATGATTGGGAAAGACAAAACAGCCTGCCAGGAACAACAGAAAACAATGGGGAGATTACTCTCAAGACCCTTGCATTACAAAAAGATGCCACAATAAAAGTCACACAGCAACTCACAGGAGACACTAATTTGGAAGAAGAGTTGGCTGAATTTTCCATTACGGTAACTCCCCGTATTTCCGTAACGCCCAATCCTGCTTTTTACAACCGACCAGTAGAAATTGTTTTGGGAGCCCCTGTTTCCAATGCGGTCTATCAATTGCGTTATGATGCAAACAATGCTTTAGTTCCCAATGCTAGTGGTTCTTCTAATGACAGCACCACTCCTATCAAACTCAATACAAAAAACTTAACCCAAGCTACCGTTTATAATATCTTAGAGACCTCTGACGGTAAAGCAACTGAGATTACTCCCACCATTGTTGTACAGGTCATACCACAATTTAGTTTGGAACAAAATTTTATTCCTTACAAAACTGCTGCAGTCATCAAAATTGGGGATAGTGAAAATGGTACAAACTATCGGTTAGATATAGATGACAATACTATAACCCATGAAAAAAAATATGACCCCGATACAAAAGTCACTACCCTAACTACCGAAGAAATCACCAGTGAAGGATCAAACACCATTAATATAACCCCAGATTCAGGAGATTCAGGTACTGTTAAACTAGAGGTAGCTCTTCGTATCAATACTACTGATCCCTCATTTGAATATGGAGGTCAGGCCAGCATAGAGATCGCTGATACAGAAGATAGTAAAACATATTATTTGTACAAATCGGACGGGTCAGAGATTTCCACTACTTCCTCTTTTGACGAAGCTACAAAAGTAACTACCTTAATAACCAGCGTTCGGGCAGGATTAATAAACAGTGCCACCTATAAAGTAAAAGAAGATACTGCCGAAATAGGAATCGTAAATATCCTGATCAAGGCACAAGTTACCACCTATACCCCGCGTATCTCCTACAAAAGCACAGCCAAAATAAAAGTAGCCGCCTCAAAAAACAGCAGCAGTTACCAATTAATTGCCAATGAAACGAATATGGGATCGCCACAAAATGGTAACGGAACAACCCTGGAATTCACTTCTGACTCTCTATTGACAGATACTGTTTTTAAAGTAAAAGAAAAAGAGGGTACTAGTGAGATAGGAACCGTAAACGTTGAAGTGGCAGAGCAGGCTTATTCCCAATCTCCAGAAGTTGCTTATCGGGTTATTGATGAGGAAGAACTCGTTATTATGGTGACAGCCCCTGATAAAAATGTTACCTATCATGCCAAACATGACGGAAATGTTTACACACAACGTGATCAAGGAGATGATAAGGAAGTGAGTATTCCTATTGATCAAGAACTTACAAAAGAAACAACCTTTAATGTCTATTATGACGGTAATGGAGGAATGCCGACCCCCGTAAACGATGTAAAAATTGCCGTAACTCATCAATTGGTAGAACGTAAAGTACAGATTAGCGATGATTATCATGGTTCCGTCTTTCTAAGGGTAGGTGCCAGCACAGCTCCAGACAAAACTGATAGTGATGAAGATGGTACTCCTCCAGTTACAGAAATTACAGAGTACCAATTACGTGAAGATGCAGATAATCATAATGTTGGTCTCTCACAAGAAGGTACTAGTGATGAACTGGTCTTTACCATTGATACCGCACCTACATCGGATACTCTTTACAATATCAAATATACGTCCTACAACGTAGGAGAATTTCCTGATCCTACAGATTATAAAGAATTTAAGGTGTCGGTAGTAAGAGAGTCAAATCTACAGAATACGTTAACCCTAAGTACTCCTGTAGTTGCTTATGATGATGGACTTGTGGTTACGCTTGAAGAAGCTCAAAATCCAGACAAGCTTTATGAAATCCTTAACAATCAGGGTGCCGTACTTGCTGCCGGGGCAGGAAGTTCAGGGGGTACTGTTACTTATAACCAACCCGCAGGTTTGTCAGAAGATACCACCTATATCGCCCGAATAAGTGATACAATCCCCGACGAAAACGGGCAAGTTTTGTTACAAATAGTAGGTAAACAAACCGTGATGGTGGGTCGTTTACAATTTCACGGCACGTCTGATTATGTGTATTTTAAAGACCTCAATGATGACCTACAAATCAGAGAAAGTCAAACTATTGAAATGTGGGTAAGAGCCACTACACCTGCACATACAGAACTTCAGACACTCTATGACAAATCACCTGCTGCCGAAGGTACCACGAGTATTGATACCACTGGAAAGCCTACATATAAATATGATGACGGAAGTCAACGAACCGTAACAGCAGATCATGCTTTAGCTGATAATACTTGGACACATATTGCCATGGTACGTAATTCAGTAAGCGATCAATCACAGTGGTACGTTAACGGAGTAGCTGATAACAATACTACGCCTTTTACTGGTATAATTGCCACAACAACAAACGGTGCCAGAATAGGAGCACAACGTATAGCAGAGGACATCAATGCCGTACATCAAAGTTTTACGGGTTTGATTGCTGAAGTACGAATATGGAATACAGCCCGTACGCAAGCAGAAATCGACGAAACAATGAACAGACGTCTAGAAACTTCTGAAATTGATAGTACGTTGGTAGCTTACTGGAAAATGGATGAAATGCAAGGTCTGGAGATCAACGACTCGTCTAGGTCTAGCAATACTATTACGGGAACCCTTAACGGAGCTTCGTGGGATGGTGGAGATGCTCCTGCTCTACATCGTGTGATCGAAGAAGAAATAATCATTGATAGTGAAGTAAAAGTAGAAATCCATGTAGAGAATAGCCTTTCGGAGGACACACAATATCAGTTGGTATTTGCAAATAATGGCGACAATATCGCCAGTGGAAGTGAAAAAGGAACAGGCAGTACGTTAAGTCTCATCACAACCGACCCCATTGAAGAAGATGTCTATCTCAAAGTGATGGCAACAAAAGGTAGTATCTCGGAAGAAGTAGGTGTGGTAAAAATAACCCACCAAGAGACACATCAAATTATTACTACAAGCCTACAAGGTAAAGCCATGGTTTCCTACCGGGAAAAAGTTACAGTAGAAGTAGAAGGAGTAGCAGACCAAGAACCCGTTGAATTGTATTTAAATGATAATTATGGTACCCCTCTTGATACGGCTACCGGAAATGGCAGCACTATTGAATTGACCATTTCCGGTGATGCTGTTACCCGAGACATCCATGATGCTGTGGTAAGATCCGGGCAAAACAACGGCAAAACAGTTTTCATCACCAAAGTTCCGGAGATTATGGTAGGGTTGTTAAGTTTTGACAATTCAAAAAGTCCGGTAAAAAATGTGTCAATCCTTAACAATAAGAATACATTCAGTTTTACATCTGATCAGGATTTTAGTGTGGAATTTTGGATCAACGGATCCGTAACCCAATCAAATAACTTTGCGCCCATTATAAGTAATAATGATTTTAGTGATTGGGCAAATGATGGGTTTATCATCTTTTTCCATACCGAAAAAATATGTGCATATATCAGAGATGATGGCAATTCTGTAGATAAACCTCCTAAAGACAAATTATTAGAGTGTTCCACTCCAATTAACGATGACCAATGGTACCATGTAGTGGCTGTTTTTAACAGAACAGCATCAAAAATAAGCATGTATATAGATGGAAATGACTCTGTAGAATTGACCTATGCGATTACTTCTACAAAAGACTTTGACGCACCTGTATATTTGATGTCAAATAAAGCGACCAATTATATATGCTCGGGAATTCTCAGCAATGTCCGGATATGGGATACTGCCCTTACAAAAAACGAAATTGTAGCTAATAAAGACAAACGTCTTTCGGGCACCGAGAGTCATTTGATCGGGTACTGGAAACTGGACGAAGGGCAAGATGCCAAAGCCAACGATACTACTGATAATGATAATGACGGAACTATACAAAATGCAGAATGGTTAAATGAATAGTTTAAAACTTAGTATTAAGTACTTAATACTAAACCATGGAACAACAACATCTTATTAAAACACAACTCATTGAGTTTGAAGTGTCCGATAGCCACCGTGTTTCCGAGGTACAGGATGAGATCAGTACCTTGTACCATACCAAAATACTGCCCTATATTGAAGTTTGCTGTGATGAATTGAGCGATCCCGGTACAATTCACAGAATAGACACACTGGAATTGGATATTGGAAACATCGACCGAAATGACCTCATTTCCGAATTTGAACAAAAAATAAAGCCGCTACTTTACCGGCAGTTAGCCGAAAAGATCCGGGCAATTCCCCAAACCCTTTCCATAGTACAACCCGAAGCATCCGGCCCTACCGAAACATCAACACCGGAAATATCAAAAACAGAGGGTACGGATACCGAACTGCTTGCTTATTTTATACAAACAGGCCTGCTTCCCTGGTGGGCAAAGAAAAAAGACAGACAGGAACTCGAAGACACCTTGGAAAAATGTATCAGCACGAATCCTGATACCGTGAAGACTCTCTTTTTGGCAAGTATTAAAAATGAGGCATCCCTGCAACGAGTTGTCTTCCATTTTTCAGATGCGATACTTCTGAAAATCATCAAGGTCATTACTCCTGTACTGTCTTCTTTTATCAGCAACTATTGGTACGATCTCCGGCAACTTACCCGGGAAGGCATTTTCGATCAGGATAGCGTTCAAAAATTGACCCCAACTGCTTTACGTTTGCAACAGTGGAAGGGTCTCTTATTGAGTCTTGCCCTAAACCGGTTTTCCGCCTCACAAAAAAAAGAACTCGTTATACAGCACCTGTTGTATCTGGCAACAAGTCTTAACATAAAATATTCCCTGCTCATCCGCAGATTGACCAAACAGGTAAAGGATCACCCAAAGAATCGTACCGCTTTTAAAAGTTCGTTACCTCAGCTTATTTCCGAAATGCAGACAACTGACAAAACATCAGCAAAGCATCCGGCTTCAGAGGTATCTGATCATCATATAGTTTCCGGTCAGGATGTTTCTCAAAAAATCGACCGGATACAAAAACAAATTCAAGATCTTCAACAACAAAAAACATTCACAAAAGCCCGGCAGCAGCAATTAACAACATTGAAAAAACAACTCCGGCAATTAAAAGAGCAGGCTGTCCGACAAACCATACGGCAACCGGCAGAGGAAGAACAGTTACTGCAAATTCCATACAAGCCCTTTAACCAAACCGAAGAACTCTTTATTACCAATGCCGGACTAGTCCTCTTATGGCCTTTTATGACACGTTTTTTTGAAACCACAGGTCTGGTGAAAGACAAAGCTTTTACAGAGGACCCTGCCGGCAGAGATCGTGCAGTACTCCTGTTACAATATCTGACGGACGGTCTTACCGAAACTTCGGAATACCTGTTGCCACTCAATAAAATACTTTGCGGGAAGCACTTGTCAGAACCTTTGGAAACCGATATTGTGCTTACGGAACAGGAAAAAGAAGAAAGTGAACATCTGCTGACTGCTGTCATCGCCAACAATTCTATGTGGGAGAATCTTTCTGCGGAAGGTTTCCGGCAGGCGTACCTGCAAAGAGAAGGCGTATTGAACCAACGTGACGGAAGCTGGTGGCTGCAGATAGAAAAGAGAACCTACGATATTACATTAGAAAAACTTCCATGGACCACCACCGTAGTGAAATTACCATGGATGGAACACATTCTGTATGTGGAATGGTAAAAATACGATTGATATTATGATAACCACGGCCCAAACAAAAGAAAACGATAAGGAGAACAAAATAGCATCCCCTGAAAAAAACAGTAAAATACTCCCTGCTTTGCAACCCAATGCTCAGTTGCTTTACCGGGAAATGCAATGGATTGTTAAAATTGTTGATACCCGGCTGGCACTGTTTTTTGGCGACGAATGCCCCTACGGGGATATCTGTGAAGTGCTTCCGCCGGAATTGCCAAAGACAGGATCTACCTATGCCGATTACATCACCCAAAACCATCTCGGGTTTGTTGAACGTTTTGTGCTGGCTTTAAGTATGGCGCCCCATTTGCAACCGGAGGTACTGGACAGACTGTACCTTAAGAATTCAACCTATGACAAAGTATTTAGTCAGTTTGGAGGGTGGTACGATAAAGGCTATACCGGATTCATGCCTACCGTGGAAACTGCCTTTTTTCTCCTTGCTCATCATCACTTCAGCATGCGTTTTACATTGCAACAACTTTTTTATAGCGAACATTTTTTTATAAAAACCGGTGTATTAGAACTCAACTCCGTTTTTTCACATACCCCGTTATGGAGTCAAATTTTCCAAATATCTCAGGAGTACTACGATATTTTTACGATCGGGTACGCCCGTCCTCCTGCCTTTAGCACGGAGTTTCCCGCCAAAAGGATCCATACGAAAATGTACTGGGAGGATCTGATATTGCCCTCCCATGTTCAAAGACAGGTTCTTGAACTCAAAGACTGGATCGATTACAGTCCCGTACTACTTGATCATTGGGGCCTGGGTAAAAAGATCAACAGCGGGTACAAATGCTTGTTTTACGGACCTCCCGGCACAGGAAAAACGCTTACCGCCTGTATCCTGGGTAAAAGCGTACAACGCGATGTATACCGGATAGACCTCTCTGCGGTAGTGTCTAAGTACATAGGCGAAACCGAAAAAAACCTCGCCAAAGTATTTGACCGGGCCGAGCACAAAAAATGGATTCTCTTTTTTGACGAAGCCGATGCCCTGTTTGGCAAACGTACGGAAACCAAAAGCTCTAACGATCGCTATGCCAATCAGGAAGTAGCCTACTTGCTACAACGAATTGAAGAATTTCCGGGACTGGTGATTCTGGCTTCCAATTTTAAAGAACATATTGACAAGGCTTTTTTCAGGCGATTTCAATCGGCTATTTATTTTCCCATGCCCTCCACACGAGAGCGTTTGCAACTTTGGAAAACCTCTTTTTCATCCAAAACTCCTCTTGAGGAAATGGTTAACCTGAAAAAGATTGCAGAAAAGCATGCCATTAGCGGAGGTACCATTATCAATGTCGTTCGTCACTGTTCGGTAAAAGCCGCAAAACGAAAAAGTCCGGTCATTTTGTTACAGGATATTGAAGAGGGGATTAAAAAAGAGCTGCAAAAAGAAGGGATCAGCTTTTTTTAAATAGTTGTGAGATAAAATATGCAGGGAAAAGACATGATAGCCCGTTGTGCATCTTGATCTCCGACGGGAATCAAAATGCACGGCAGGTAACGATAAATTTTATATAAGATGTTTAAAAGAATTTTTAGTTGTGTCATACCACAGGAACGAGAAGAAAGAAGTGGAATTTCCATGCCTGCCCCCATACCCGAGACTCCGGAGAAAGTAAATCTGTCAAAAGGAATCAGTGAGTTGTCCGGTAAAAGTGCCCTTAACATTCCTTTTGGTAAGGAAAATAATGATTTCAACAAATTCTCCTATGTGATAAGAGATAAAAACAATAATGAAGGGGTGCCTGAAACGCCCACCCGCCCATCGACAGAACTCCAGTACGGAAGAGTGTCACATCTAAGTAAAAGGGACAGTATGAGTAAAGTTGAGCTCGAAGAAAAAACAGATGTAATAGTGCTTCACAATGCACAATCAGGATCTGCGGCCGTGAAAATTGATTTTGACGATATCGAAGAAGAACATCCTGTACTGGTGACAACAGGGTCATTGTCGGGATGTACCGTACTGTTTGGTGCCGATGACCATGCTTTTTATGCATTCCATACCGGAAAAGCAACTCATGATACTGCTGAATGGAAAACCAACAAGCAAGGAGTAGAACGATTGTTTGATACCTACAAAGAGTTTAACGGGAACACCTCTTTATCTCCGGAGGATGAAAGAGGTGAAGATATAAACTCCTTTTTAGATAAAATTATCAATGAACTCGGGTCAGGAATAGCAATACATAATAGCAAAGAAACGACTGATCCCGGTGGACCTGCAGAAGGCTCATCTCGGGTAAAATACAATACAAATGCCAAAAGAGGGGAAGAGGGAGCAGAAGAAAAAGGGATTGCACTGGCACTGATTCGTAGGAAAGAGGGTGAGATCATCATAGAAGCGTTAGCCCACAGACTCACTCCCAACTCACCCGAAGGCGAAGGAGTACAGGATTCAGAGAAAGAACCCATACGGCTAAAATAAATTCCATGATAAGTAAAAAGACACTCAGGTTCCGGAAAGAGGTTACGCTTTGGCAGCATTGCAAAGAAGTTCCTGTTTTTGAAACAAACCTTAAAAACCTTAAATAAATCATCATAATCGAAAAACAGATATAATCAACGAGAATGAAAACAGTAAGAATGTAAAAAATTTCAAATGCCGTTTCACATCCTTTATCTCAATTAGACGTGAACGGAGAGGTTTATCAGGCATGATACGAATCAGACAGGGAATTTATGGAAAACAACAAAAATATAAGGTTGAAAAGATTAGGCACCGTATTGGTGGACGGTATGATTAATTCTGCTGTAAAAGACTCTGATTTTAGAGATATAACGTCTATTGAAACCGAAGCAATTAATCCAAGATCTGCCAAAATAGCGAAAAATTCAGGGATGAAAAAGGTTACGTCATATTGATTATGAATCCATTTGAGTTAATGAAATGAATATGACTTTGATTATCAATATTGTTGCGTAACATAAATGATTGCGTTAAGGCACTGAAAGATGGAAACTCTTCAACAAACCATAAGGTTTTATAGAGAGTGTTAAAAGATACGATTTAAATTTAATATAGAACCCAAAAAGACTACGTATGAAAGGATTTATGGAAAAACGAAGAGACGAGTATGCAGTACAAGATACTCGTAGCGGTGATTCAAGGCAATTATCTCAGGATCAGGACAGTCCGGCTAAAGTAACCGGCTTTAGACGTTTGGATAGTTCGGAAGATGTATCATCTGAGAGCGGAGTAGATCGTACGGTAGATAATACGGAATTATCAAGACAAACCACCCTGGCGGAAATCGCCATGTTGGGAAGTCACGACTCGGGTACCTACAATGTTGAAAGGCACAAACCGGTTAGTGTATGTCAACACCTCGACTTAACGGAGCAAGCCAAACACGGAGTACAATATTTTGATTTGAGAGTTAGAAAAAGTGATGACAGTGATTGGCAGTTTTATCACGGCGAAAAGAAGTGGTTTATGGCCGGATACAATGCCACAGGATCAGCAACACGAGAACTATCAAAGCTTTTTGATTTTGCGAAACAAAATCCCAGACAGTTATTCATATTCAAATTTCATTTTGACAAGCATACAAACGATAGCGATGAAATAGGTAATTTTCTTCAACAGGAAGTGGTGGAAAAATTGAAAGACAATTTAATTCCCAACAGGGAAGGCACAGGATTGGGAGAGGTAACTCTTGAAAACTCCGTTTACAGGGGTAAAAACATCGGGATTCTGGCACATTATGCAGAAAAAAGCATTGAGGAAAATAGTACACTTAAAGAATATGTTTACAAATATAAAGAGAATACACGAGGAGGTTGGGGAAATACTCCCAAAGATCAAGAACTGATCCAACATATCACAAAGAATATTGCCGAAGATTCCGGCGAAGGAAAGAGAGGGCGTATTCTGACAAGTCAGACCAACCTTCCGGCATTTGTTCCCAATGTACACAAAGCCATTTTTATGCCCAAAACTTACAGAGGATTGGAGCATTTGGCAGCTAAATCACATGCCAATGTTGCACAGGGAGTAGAAAGAGCCATTACAGATGATGAAGGCAATGTAGTCCGAAATCCCGGAGTGATGTCAATGGATTTTGTAGGAACAGAAGCCGCCAGTACAGACTATTATGCCGAGTTACGAGACAAAGCCAATGCACTTAAGAAAAAGGAAATAGAAACGACACGTTTGTAGGAAAGATCAGTAATTGTTGAATAGTGAGGTGAATGGACACAAGATATAAGACTTTAAGACGTAAGACCTGACTAACAGTATCTCAGTTACTCATACCTCACAGGTTTTGAAGAGAAAGCTGTTGGTGTACATACCGGTTTTTGTCATGCATTTAGAAAATATGATAACGAATTAAAACGTAATTATGCCTAAAAAACAACTAAAAGGAGATAAAGAATCTATACAAAAAGTAGTAAATAATCGGGGGGGTGCCGCCAGAATGCCACCTGAAGCTGCTAACAATATTGTTGATGAAGATTTGTTAGGTGCCGTGGGTGGACTCATTACAATTACAGATGAAAATAAGAGAGAATACAATGATAGAGTATCTAAAAATGTTTCTTCAAATATAAAAAACTGGCTTACTTCAAAAGGTATGACTGCTACTTTAAGTAGAAATAGACAGAGTAAGAAGATGAAAGAAGAGATCGCTGCTACTAAATCCAATGATAAAGCTCAAAAATACCTGGGTAAAAACCTCAAAACATATCTTGATGAATTATTTATAAGATATGTTGAGACAAATCGCACTTTTTATAATCAAAAAGACCTTGAAGATCAGCTATCACAAGATATCAAGTTGCGAATCCTTAAATTAGACGATATGGTGGGCATTCCTCATAATTATGGTCAATTCTCTTCTGAAGATAAAAGCGGAGGCAACAAACCCCTAAGAATATTTCGTACTACAGAAAGTGAGGATTGGGAAATGTATCAGGCAAATAATGACATAAAGAAACTTCTTCGTGGTCATGGAGGATCATTTGGGCAAGCATTAGATTATTTTTATAAATCCAGAAACCCCCCTGCAAGCAAAGAAATTCCGGACAATACGATGATAATGTTTGATTTTTCAAACGATGATGAAGATAGAAGTGCTTCACGTTTAATTGATTATAATGAAATTATTGGAGGCGCAGAGGGGGAAGGCCCCAAAGGAGATAGGCTAACGGGAAAATCAGAGCAAAATGATATATTAGGTGAGTCAAAGGTGTTTAGTATTCATTTAGGAAAATCGCAAGACTTTATTTCGGGTAAGAACCCCGCAGTATTCCGTATAGCTAAAGCAAGAGAGGATAATCCTTAACCAGCAACTAATGGAATTGGGACTAAAGCATAGTCAATATCCACCTTCGGAATTATCAAGACAAGAAAGTGGAGAATTGCGGGATTTAGAAGGATTATAATTCCGGAATGAATGGTCTTTTAAAAACTTAGAGGCTGCTTTTTTGTTAAGGTAGTGTAAGTTTCAAGGCATAAAGAATCAAAATAAGATCAGAATGGAAGCAGTTACAAAAATTCTTAATTTTATAATTAAGGGCACCTCTAAAAACTGGTTTAGTCAATGAAAATGAGCGAAAAATTCAAGAACAAGGCGGAAAGTAAAATATTCCGCAGACGTAGCCATAGTTACGTTGAGGATAGATTTTATTTGACAACGATGTTATTGGATTTTGCAGCCATTTGTAATAAAAAGTAGTTTTTAGAGGTGTCCTTAACAAAAAATCAATTAATTACTAGAATTTAAACGAGTGAAAGAAGGCGACAAAATACAACAAGAACAGCAGCACGAAGAAAGTACTCAAGAATCATCAAGAGCAGGTCTGTCGCGATCCGCTTCGTTACCCACACTGCCTCCCACAGAGACAGGCAACGGAAACAGCAGTCCCGGTCAAAACCCTGCCTTACCCAACATAAATAAAACAACAGAAAGTGCGCAAGGCATATTGAAATTATTGGGTTCAGAAACTCATTTGACTGCCGGCGATCAAATGGATGTAGACTTTGAAAGTGAAATACTGGAAAAAGCAAATAAGGCAAAAGCTCAAAAGAAAGAAAAAGAAACACTGCTGACCTCATTGAGTCAAATAAGATCTAACATTGGCAAAGAACTTTCGGATTATCAGGAAAGTGCGGGCTATACTACATCAAATCAGGCACGTGCAGAAAGAACCCATCTTTGGTTATTTTTACAACGTGCCGACCATACCATAAGAGAAGTGAAAAGCAGCAAAATTACTGAAAAGGGCGTAGAAAAGTTAAGAAAGATCTACCGGCAATTGCAACAGGTAAGGATAGATTTCTTTAATGACCCATTATACAGTTATGACGCCACTCAATTATACAGTGCTGCTTCCGGATCGGTAAAAGCTGATAAAGCTGCCCACAAAATTGTAAGAGGTGATGACATTGACTACAGGGTAGTCCGATTGATCGCTTTATTCAAAGAAGATCTGGGAAAAAACAACCGGTTTGCTGCCATGATGAACTGGCTGTCGGTAAGCGAGAAAGACAAAACAGAGATAGAGTTCCGCTATCAACTCATCAGAGGAAAAACGATTGAAGAAGATCTAAAAAATACTTTTGGCGAAAATTCCCTCAGATACGAACTACTGCAACAGATCTACAAAAACGGACGCATGTCCAAACCGGCTGAATTGGCACTGGAATTGGGATTGCTATATGAAGGAAACTTCTTTGGTCCCGAGATCACGCAAAAAATGGACAAAAATCGTGTCCGAAAACTGGTACTGGAATCCCCTGAGGATTTTACTTTTTTAACTCATAACAATGCACCCCAAAATACCTTGGAAAAAGCTGCTTACGATTACCTGAAGAATAGCATTCCGGGGCTCTTTAGCGAACTTCGAAATCTGGTAGAATCGCGAATGTCCGGTCAAAAAGGGGAGTCAACATATACGTTTTCGAGCCGGGGCGAAAGGATCAAAACCGGCAACGTACATGCCGACTACCTGATCTCCCTGATAAGAGATCCGGAAAACCCCTATACCGTAAAAGCATATAGAGGAGTAGTTTATTTGGAAGATCACTACCGGGAATTTGACAAACACGAGGTAACCTCCCGCATATTTGCCTGGGCAGAAAAAGATCAAGAAAACGAATCATTGACTGTTCCCTTAGAAGAACTTAAAAAATTTGTAAAAAGTGGCAGCAATTTCATACAAAAAGAATACGGTATAGTGTTGGAAGCTGGAAAAGACATCCCATCTGATGTTGGGGGATTAGCACCCTACACCCGGGTTTGGCAAAACTTTTCGGAAGCGTCACAAGTAAGACTTTTTGCAAACAGGCGAGCTCCTTCACCCGGATTCTTTGCCGGATTTTCAAAAGAGCGTTTGGAATTTATTGTGCAATGGGTACATCTGATCTATGAACAAAGAATTGCAGCAGAAAAAGAAAAAAGTACGGCAGAAAAGCAAGGAGAATGGGAAATGGCAGAAAAAGAGGCGTTAGAATCCTCAAAAGAAAATGCCGGAAAAGATAAAATAGAAGAGATTGATCAAAAACTAAAAGATCTGGACGACCAAATCCGGATACAACAGGAAAAGAAGGATTTTGATAAGGCTACGGAAGCATTTCCCTTAAAAAAACTGGATATGCTGTTAAAAAAACACCAAACCAAAGCCTGGGTATCGAAAAAAACCGAATTAACCAATTTTAAATACAAAGTATTAAACTTACTGTCCAGTACCAAAAAATGGGATGCACAGCTCGCCCTGATCAAATATTACCTACCTGATCAATGGGAAAAATATGAAACCGCAGCGATGATGTATGAGTATGATGAAAATGACAAACCGGTGTTAAAAACGGATATCAAAAACATCTTTGAAGAAAAACATCATGGGAAACAAGTCAAAATGGACGAATTTAAAAAAGATCTGGAAGCTGTTTTTAATAAACTGGCTGATCAATTGCATGAAACAAACCTGAGTTCACAACAGATAGAACAGATCAAAGGCATGGTATACCATAGAGGAGCTTTTGAAAATAAAGCTGCTAAAGAAGTGGATCAAGCCTTACATTATCCCGAAAGTGAAAAAACCGAAAAAGATTACAGCACAACGAATTACCAAAAACTAAAAAAACAAGCAAGAAAAAATCGTTTGAAAGATACCACCGGATTGGGAGAAGCCATGGAATTGTTCTTAAAAGCCAAACCGGAATCATACGAGCAATATCTTATGCTGAACGATCCTGAAATAAGCAAGTATTTAATGAGGAAAGCCGGAGGAATACATTCTAAAGACAGAGCGGAAAGAGTTGCTATGTTGATCGAACGATTAAAAGATCATGCCATTGTGCTTACTTACGATCTGAAAGAAGTGTTCTCCGATCTTGAAACAGGCGAAGATGTGATTATAACCGCCAGGGATGTCAAAAAAATAGGAGACCTTAAAAAGAACAAGGAAAAGGACCTGAAGGCCATACAATCGCTAGAAGGAACATCCGATGAATGGAAGCGGACAGAAAGTTTTGCCAAAGACATCAAAGAAGGCACCAAAGAGGTAAAAGAAATCACCGAGTATCTCGAAAAGAAGATCAAAAAAGAAGTGGAAGAACTGCCGGATTTAAGTGGAGAGTACGATCCTGAAAAGAAAAATAGAGAATTGCTGGATGATACGAAAGGAAAAGAAGAACTGACAGAAGATGAAAAAAATAAAATATGGGATAATGTATCCAAACTATTAATAATCTCACAAAGATCAGAAAAAATCCTGGTTTTGGATCGTAAGCTGAAGAAATGGAAAAAATCAATACAAAAAATCGAATTGAAAAAATGGAATGATGAGATGGCTCCATTATTAGCAGATGCATCAGAAATAAAGGAAAAGTTACAGCTTGAAAAAGAAAAGCTAAAACAGGCAAAAGAAAACAAAAATTCTGCAGAATATGTGGCAAACATCATCGGAAACATTGAACAGGTCATAGGAGTCATTGAAAATCTGGAAAAGGATGAAGAGATCAAATCGCTGAACGATAAGATGGGACAATGGAGAGAGAAATTAAAAAACATTGAACTTCAGAAATGGACCGATGAAAAAGGCGCACTGGAAGCAATACAGACCATAGATCAAGAAGTAAAAGAAACAAAAGAAAAAGTAAAAAAACATGAAGAAGACAAAGTAAAATACGAAAAAGAATTTCTACCCGACAAAAAGGAAAAACTCAACCCGCTATCCTCCGAAACCTATCAGGAACAAAGAACAGAATATTGGGCCATTATACTGGCCATGCAATACGACCGTGAAAAGATAAACCATGATCGCAATCGATTTTTGGAATATGCATTTAAAGCACAACAAGAAAAAGTATCAGGAACGGCTCTGGCAAAAATCATACAGGAATTGAATACAGAAGCCTACAAGGCAATGACTACATCAAAATTCAATGCTACCGAAGGGGAGAAAAAAGCGGTTGAAACGCTAAAATCATTTTTTGAAAACAGTCAGGCGATACAAGTGACAGACCTATTGGAAGCCTCTAAAGGAAAAAAATATGTTGAAAAATTGACTAGCGATACAGATGCACTCAAATTTGCCCATGACAGTCTCACCGACGATGAACTACTTACTACTTGGGTAGGTAAGAGCATGCAGGAGCTTAAAAAACTGGCCGACGAACGTTTTGACCATCAATTGCAACAAGGCCCCAATGGCCAGGAAAGTGATGCCCGAAACATCATTAACTTTCCCATAGAACTCAACAGCGAAATAGAGATACTCCTTCATGCAGTAGCTAAATCAGAAAAAAAAGTCTTTGAATCCAAACGCAAAATATTTGAAAAGCTAGGCAAGATCTTCATCGACAACAAAACCGAAGAAATGCGGAAATTAAGGCTTTCGCAACTGGAAAAAATACATATAGGAATACGTATCATGGCCGAAAATCAGGTAAAAGGTTATAAGCAAACACAAACCGGTGCCCAATGGCATTTTATGAATGCAGCAGGATTTGCGGCCTCAGGGGCTGAAAGCGAAATGTTACATGCTTTTCGAACCATTATAGAAGAAAAACAGGACGACCGGACTTACGAAGAAAAACTGGATAAAATTGCAAAACTGGTTACAAAAGCTGACCTGGCTATAGGGCATTGGCGTGATACACAAGACAGGCTTAACAAGCAGGTGATTAAAATAGTAACTTCTATTTTAACTTTTGCGGGAAGCACAGCAGGACTGGCTCTTGGACAGTTTCATGCCCCTTTGCTCACTAAAATAATTTGGAGTGTATTGCAAAAACTCATACTCATTTCCGTAGAAGAAGGTATGAAATCGTGTTTGGCTCGTGAAGGGGAACAGGACGCGCAAGATGTTTCCATAGATACTCTGGTGAAATTAACAAGCACTGCTCTGGATACTGTTATTAAACATGGTTTTAAAGAGTTATTGGCCACACAATTGGATCACATCATAGCCCGGAACCCTGCTAATGCGGGTCAAACCAAATTCATTAAAACCGGCTTAAAAATTGCACTTTCCATTCCCCAAAAAGAGATCAGCACTTTAAGTGAAGAATCCATCAAACTCATCCCGGATTTATTTCTCAAAAAAGACCCTGATGTATGGAATAAATTAAAAGACCACTCCACTGACTTGTTGAAGCGTCAAGCCAAAAACATCGCCCAAATTACTGTTCTGGGAACCGGCAAACTGTCTTATGGTATGGGCATTGGCGACAACAAATTCAACATGAAAACCTTTAGAGGAACCATTGCACCGGAAGAAATAAAATTCCTTGTCAGAGATGCCTTTTTTAAAAATATCCTGATCAAAAAAATTGCCGGTGAAGCCGGTGGAGCTGCCAAAACCGGTGTTGCGAATGTAACAGAATCCAAGCCGGCCAAAGAAGACAAAGCCAGGAAGGATTTTAAACTTGCAGAACCCGATTTTGATCTTCAGGAAAAGAAACTTGAAGAATTATGGCAAGACTTCAATCCGGATAAACTGGATGAGGTGACCGGAACCATCATGCGAGAGGTTCTTACCACTCTGGGGCTATCTATAGACAAGGAAGCAAAAAAAACCAAAGATGTAGTTGAGCAGCTCCAAAAAGAAATCACTCCTCAAAATCGCGAAAAACTAAAAACATGGCTAGAGGATACATTTGAAAGGATGTTTAATATCTTAGAAGAAGAATTTCCAAGCTATAAAAACAGACTGAGAAAGATCAAGACCGAAGCCTTAAAAAAATTAAAGGACTTAGCAGTGAAAAAGAAAGTAAAAGAAGCTACGGCAGATCATCCTCCGAAACAGAAAGAAAAGCAAGATGCAAGAGAAGCTCCCGAAGTTTCCGGTAAGCATGAAGAAACTTCAGCACAGGCAAATCAATCTCCAAAAAGATCGCAACGAGTCTCAAGAGAAGCTCCCGGGGTTACAGCGCAAACTTCCGCAGAAAGTAAATCACCTGAAAGCACTCCTGCAGGAGCTCAAGCAAATACTGCGGGTCTGCCCGAAGACATTCAAACCGGCATAGAAAATGCTACGGGATATGCTATGGACAGTACAACGGTACACTACAATTCAAACGAACCGGCAAAATACAACGCTCATGCAATTACCAAAGGAACAGATATTCATGTAGCACCGGGTCAGGAAGAACACCTGGAACATGAAGCTGTTCATGCATACCAGTATATAAGTGGAGAACTGGACAAATCTGAAAAGAAAGCCGAAGAAAAAGAAAAGAAAACCGGCAAAAAAAGCAAAAAGAAACGAGTACCGGTATTGGCAAAAAGCAAAGCAGGTAAAGAGGGAATAAAGATTAACAATGATCCTGATCTCGAAAAAGAAGCAGATGTTATGGCAACGAAGGTAAAGGCCCAACATACCTTACATCAGCCACCAAAACGTACACTAAAACGAAAAATGCTTCCTGAATCCAACGTAGTACAGCGTGTGGTAACACAGATTGGAATGAAAGAAGACGCTACTATCAATGCTGTGGATATTATAGGGCGACCTGCCAGTGTTTATTCAGGTACCATGGGCGATCACAGTACTGCCTTTGCCGTACAAAAGACAGCAGTGATAAAACAGTTACAGGGTAAAACCATAAATGAAGCCGTGACAAACATGGACAAACTGGCAGCAAAATTAAATGATTTACCCGGCCATAAATCAGAGGTGATAAGTCGATTGCCGGAATCACAAAAAGAAAAATTGAAAAATGCAGAAAAAGAACTGAACACTATAAAAGAAGTATTGAAAACAGCTATGGGTGATGGAAGTTCCGTTGACCGCCGGATTGATTTACTACAACGATATGTAGATGCTTATTTGGAAGTACGTGAACTCATCCCTTTCTCTACCCTCAACGTAGCAGCCAAGTCAAAAGGTTTGGCAGGAAAAGGGAAAGGAGAATCCAAGCCCTTGAATTCATTACTAAATAGTGGTAGCAGTATGTCAAATGAAGACAAACTAGAAGCCATCATGCAACTCTTCGACAGATCATCAGTCGCTATGGTTGCTGCAGAGCAGAACCCTGATTTAATGGAGCAAATGGCACCCGGCATAGATACAGGAAAGAGTATCATGGACAACCTTAAAATGCTTTTAAAACAACATTTCACAGCAATCAAACAAGCCTTTCCGGAACATGCAGGAGTTATAGATTCTATTACGGATGAGAATACATTTATTAAAAAATATTTTGATAAAATATTGGAAGAATTGCTTGTAAAACAATATAACGAATTCTTAAATGATTGGCGTTTAGAAGAAGGTCATATTCAACAAGCCAATAGTATAAGTCTGAAGAAACGCGAACTTATTACAAGAGTGGAAACTCATAAGAATACGATAGAGGAGTTGGAGGATAAACGAGACGAAATAAAAAAACAACTAGGTGTACTGGGACTAACACCAAGCTTGAAAGATTGGCCCAAAAAAATACAAGAATCTATCGGAGGTACACGCAAGCGCAAGGCTCCCGTAGCCTTTGACGGGGGAGACGATCCGGATAAAAAGAAAACAAAAGCTGAACCCAAGGTGAAAGCTGTTTTAAGTGAAGAAAAAACTGCTGGAGAAAATAAAAAAACGATTGGCATACAGGTGCTATTAGACGATCATGGAGTTATTACTTAAGTGCAGGCGAAGGGTCGTACGCCTTCTCCTTTTGCCTCTTCCGAAGGTATGGGAGCGCATACCACGGCTTGGATTGTCCATCTTGATGCGATTGAAACATCCCTCAAAGGGAAAACTGTAAAAGAGGGATTAAAAAAACTGGACGAAAAGAAACGGCATGCTGTAAAAGAAGCCAATAAGCGTAAAGCAGAATTTCCTGATATAGATGGATACAGCAGTCATGGTCTGGAGACTAGCGAGAAAAGACTGGATCAAATTGAAAAGGACAAGGAAAGTAGCAGAATACACGATATTATATGGCTACAAAACTATATAGCCGAGTTACTTACCTATACCAATTACATGCCTGGTGCTACCCTGCTAGCTGCAGATATAGGAGGCAAAGGTGAAGGCAAACACAGATCAACTCTTCTGGAATGGGAGAAAAAGTTATCGCAAGGCGATACTGCCTCTGAAGAGGAGAATAAAAAAATTAAATTAGCAGTATCTGGTCTGTTGGATTTAGGAAGTGCTGAAGGGAAACAAAAAGGAATACTAAAGAGATACCATAAAGAAGCGATAGCACAGGCGTATCCAAATGTTGCGAAATTACTGAATAAAATTGGATAGTTCTGAATGCGCAAATCCAGAGACATATAAATTTTTACGAATAGAGACACTATCCAAGTGAGATATTATCAACTCAACATTCGTCATGCACTATACTTTTCATAAGCCGCCGCTAGTTTAACGTCGTATTGATTCTCTGCGTACCCCGGACCGTTATAACCGTAGGCAAAAGCTGCCCAATCCTTGTTTTGCAGATGTCGTACCAAATTATTGGTTTCAATAAATCCGGCAAAGGCTTTTAAATGCTCGTCTTCACTAATGTACTGTGTCATGACATAATAGGTTACGGTATCAAAATGACAGGCTTTATAATTAAACCCCATAATTTGAAACATTCCCCATGAAGCAGATGCCAATGCAGCGGTTTCCTGTATGTTCATGGCCTTGTTCAACCGCATGTATTGATCTTCTCCGTAATAATCTCTTACCCAACTAGGATACAATACATTTTCGTTACCGACAACATAATCTTCAGGATTCATTCCTGCTTTTTCCAACTCACGCCAAAAAATATGTCCTTCAAATAAAATCTTAGGCCTACCGTCAGGTAAAAATCCTTCCCCATTAGATTCTACTTCACAGACGGCTTTCATGGCAGCCACTTCTATCTGCAATTGCAGTGCAACCTCCTCAATAGCTGTTTCTGTAAGTTTCCGGCAGGAAATAAGATCATTTCCGGAGGAAACTTCCGTTAATGCGTCCCATGTAGCAGGTCCCACTATTCCATCTATTGCCAATCCATTTTCTTGTTGAAATTTTTTTACGGCATTTTCTGTACCGTCACCAAAAATTCCGTCAACAGTCAAATTATATCCTGACTGATTCAATAATTGCTGAAGTTTTCGTACGTCTTCTCCTGTAGAGCCTTTTCTTAAAGTAGTCATTTAAATGGGGGTTTGGTATTTATTTTATTAAGCTAAATTAAATAATTTTTGGAAGAATACAATCCCAAAAACAATTAAATTTTAAACTCCCGCCTTTTTTAGGGATAAACTTTGTTCCTGTTGCACAAGTCTAATGTATTAAATAATTATGTATCTTAACATATGCAAGGCAAGAAAATCTATCAGGAAAAGTTATTCAACCATTTTCAGTTAAGTGATCGTATTCCCAAAAACAACTTTTACCGTGGTTTGTCAGAAGTCTTAAACTTAGATTATTTGTATAAATTTACTAAAGAATACTATGGAAGTAGTGAACAAAAAAGTATTGATTCCTGTGGTATTTTTTAAACTCTGTTTATTGAAAAGGGCAGCTATGAAAGATTAAAAGATAAATTCTCTGAAAAAATAAGCGATATTGAGATAGAAATTGACAATTGCTCTGATATATAGAAAGATGTCAAAAAATTTATTGAATTTGGTCTGGAGTTGCTTCTTAACCTTGATATTTACTACAAAAAATCAAATTCAGAAATTAAAAGGTAAATAATTGGTTCGATATTTTCCGAAAAATTAGTTTTTGAAAATAAAAAGTATCGAACCATAAAATTAAATGATGCGGTTGAACTTATTTTTAATTATAACAAGGAGTTACAAACTTTTGTAAATAAAATAAGACAGGCTAATAATAACCTGTCTTATTCAGTATCGGGAGTTGGACTCGAACCATCAACCTTCGGGTTATGATCCTCAATATTTGAATCTTAATATATATTATTTTACTTGATTATCAATATTTTAAAATTTTATCTTATTCAAATTAATACATATTAAACTGTATTAAAACAGTATTTGTTGTACCTATGTTGTACCTAAATTTCGTATCTTTACATCAGTAAAAATAAGCAACGGTATGAGTACAATTACGGCTGTATTAAGAAAAAAACCTAATAAGCAAGGTTTATACCCTATCTGTGTTCGGATTATCAAAAATAGGAAATCTACTTTTATTTATACCAAACAATACATTGAATTAAAGTATTGGGATAAACAAAACCGTCGTGTAAAAAAGTCTCATCCTAATTCTACTCGGTTGAATAATTTGATTTCAAAGAAAATATCTGAAGCTAATGAGGTTGTACTAGAAGATGAAATACAACATAGTAATTTATCTTCCAAGCAAATTCATACGAAAGTAAAACGAAAAGGAAAAAGTGTCTCTTTCTTTCAATTGGCTTCTGAAAGAATTAAAAATAAGTATTTAAAAGGAGCCTTTTCTGTGGCTAAAGAGAGCTATCTATTCTTTATAATATTCAAGAGTATGTAAACCGCAAACCTTCTGAATCTATCTTACAAGCAAGAGAAAATATTAAATTAAGAAGAAAAGAAAGAATTTCTCAGGGAAGGAAGTATCAGCATCATACAATGGAGGTCATCAAAAAATTCTCAAAAGATAAATCTTTGTATTTTGAAGATATTACTACTTCATTTTTAGAAGGGTTTAAAACTTTTTGTGTCTCACACTTAGGACAGAATAAAACCAGAACTGTTACCAATCAGCTAATTTTGATAAAAACATTATATAATCAAGCTATTAAAGAAGGTGTTGCCCTTGAAAAGCATTATCCTTTTGCAGGAGAAAAAGAAAAGATTAGTATTCAGGCAGGAAATAAAATTGGATTAACTATTACTGAAATAAAACGTATTGAGAATCTAGAATTAGAAGCAAAGACATCTATTTGGCAGACAAAAAATGTGTATTTATTCTCTTACTATTTTGCTGGTGTTCGTATCTCTGACGTTTTGGAACTCAAATGGAATAATTTTATTAATGGCAGGTTGTATTATGAAATGAACAAAAATGAAAAGGCTGTTAGTCTTAAAGTTCCTGAAAAAGCACAAGCTATCTTAGGTTTGTATTTGAATGATAAACAATCTGAAAATGATTATGTTTTCCCTTTTTTGAAAAAGGCAGATCAAAATAACAAGGAAGATATTTTTAAAAAAACTCGAAATGCTACTAGTCTTTTTAACAAGCATTTAAAGAGAATTGCCAAGTTATGTGATATCAAAATTAGTCTTAGCAATCATATTAGCAGGCATTCTTTTGGCAATATTGCTAAAAATAATATAAGTCCTGAAATACTTCAAAAGTTGTATCGTCATTCTAACTTGAAAACGACTATAAACTACCAAGCAAATTTTATTCATAAAGAAGCAGATGAGGCTTTGGATGCGGTGATTAATTTTAGCAAGTAATTCCTCTTTTATTTTTCACTATCTTTACAAATATTTATCAAATGTTTTTTGAAATGTTGAAAGAAATCTAAAAGTTGCTGATTTATGAGCACCCCGATAAAAACTATTTTTTGTATTGTATGCCTATTTGTTTGTCTCTGTACTTTTGGACAAAGTTTACCTGACCTTACACCTTCTCTTCCAACGACAAGCCACCTGTTTACTGCCCCCAAAATAGGCTACCCTCAAACATATATATCGCAATCAAATAAAAAACATTTGCGACAACTCTCGGATCAATCTCAAAAGTTGTGTGTGAATTTAAAATAGTATTGTGATCTTTGTAAAAAAAGGAGGTTGGATACTTATATAGATTTACTAAAATTAATTTTACCAGAGTTGTTAGTTGAACATTTTGATTTGTCAAAACATAGTGTTGAAAATGAAGTGATGCATTTGTATTTTGAAGAACGTAACATAGTTCCCAAAGAAGAATCAGAACGTATCTTGATAGCTCACGGATTTCATAAAGAGCTTACCATTCAAGACTTTCCATTACGAGGCAACACAGTATATCTTCACATTAAACGTCGTAGATGGTTAGATAGGAAGACCAAACAAATTGTACAAAGAGATTGGAATTTAGTAGCACAGGGGACTCGAATGACAGAGCAGTTCGCTGCTTTTTTAAAAGAAATTAGTAGATAGAGAAACCAGTGATTGTAGAACTATAGGTAGATTTTACGGAGTTGATGGTAAAAAACTTGGACGTCAATATCGTGATTATTTAAGTGAGTTTAAACAATGGAAACAAAAAAAACATGCTAAAGAGTGGCATGTTTTTCCTGAAAATATAGGTGCTTATTTATCTATTGATGAAACAGCATTGTCTAAAGGAGAACTCTACACCATTATTACCAATAAAAAAGCCAAAGGTAAAAAAGGAGCTATTGTAGGGGTTTTTGCAGGCACTAAGATAGAACCCATTATAGAACAGTTACTTAAAATATCCTCTAAAAAAAGAAACAAAGTCAAAGAAATTACACTAGATATGGCGAACTCTATGAAAAATATAGCCAAAACATGTTTCCCTAAGGCCATACAAGTAACTGATAGATTCCATGTGCAAAAACTAGCTCTAGAAGCGCTACAAGATATTAGAATAAAACATCGATGGAATGCAATAGACCTAGAAAATGACCTAATCAAGTTAGCAAAAACAAAAGGTAAAGAGTATCAACCTGAGATATTTGACAATGGGGACACTAGAAAACAACTCTTAGCTAGAAGTAGATATTTACTCTATAAATCTCCTGAAAAATGGACACAAAATCAATATCTAAGAAGCAAAATACTTTTTGAAAAATATCCTGATATTCAAAAGGCTTTTAACTTAAATCAGAGCCTTAGAAATATATTCAATACAGCTAAATCAATACAAATTGCATATACAAAACTAGCACATTGGTATAATGATGTAGAAAAATCTGGTTTTAAAGCTTTTAATACAATAGCAAATACAATTTCTATAAATTATCGGTCAATACTCAATTATTTTATCAATCGGAGTACAAATGCTTCTGCTGAATCTTTTAATGCTAAGATTAAAGCCTTTAGAGCGCAGTTTAGAGGTGTTAAAAATGTAGAATTCTTCCTGTTCAGATTAACACAAATTTTTGCCTAAAACACAACAATTAGTCTTGATCCGAGATTCCGGTAATTTAAGGAGCGGTATAAAAAAAGGCTATACGGTATCACATGTTCATATTAAAGCACAAGAAAACGGAGTAAGTGTAGATCCTTTAAACCATTTTAATACTCAAATATATCCTAATACAGGTCAAATAGTAACCCCATGTAATAACTAAAAATTTAAAAATCATGAAAAAAATATTAATAACAACATTATTTTTTATAATTATATTCTCATGTAAAATACAATTAAATAATTTAAATGATACCGAATTATTTGATGGAATTAAATTCAACAATGTATCGCTTAGATCAATTATGGATTCTAAAGGAGATGTAACTCAAATGAGGGCTTTATTTGGAAATGATATTCAACAGGAAGATAATAATTCTGGTCCATTTATTGGAAAAGATATTTTTAATAGTAAATTTTATTTTCATTATGAAGATGAAACTGATACAGGCCAAGATTTTGATTTGACTTATATAAAGGTCAAAAATTCCTCAGTTATTGTAAATATAAGAGGCTTGTCTATCAAAATAGGAGATGACAGGAGTAAATTTGGCAGTTTACTATTCAATACTCGTTTTAATGGCTATGTTTTTACAGATCAAGATACCGGAAGTGTTTCACTGTCTTTTCAAATTGATAATGATACTAATAAAGTTACTGAAATAAAATTTACTGCTTATTAGAAATGTAAAACGGGTGCATAACATTTTGTCGTTTTAAGCAGCTTTATTTTTCTCAGTACAGATTAGGTTAACTACTTTGTTCCATTTATCACTCAGTTTAGTTGTTCTTAATGTGAGCATATTTTGAGCTCCAATTTTAGACCAACGTTGTCCAGAGAGTTTCATTCTTTTTTGAACAACCTCCCTGTTAGCTGCTTCTATGGCTCCAGATCCTATAATACCTGCTCCTGTATTTTGATATTGCTGATAGTCCATACGCGACCTATTTTCGGTATAATATGTGATAAGTTGGCTTTGTTGTTTACGTTGATTTTGCTTTGTCAATTCTAAGTTTTTGATATTCTCAATGACTTGATTTACTTGACTGTTTTTTAGTAGTTGCTCCTGTTGACCAACCCAACTGTTATATGACTCTTGATTAGAGAGACAAACCTTAGCAAAATCGTGTAAATGTTCTAAAGCATGATACCAATCCAATATTTGTGTGGCAAAAGGGTAATGTTGATCTACCCATTTCCATATCCATCTAGCACCATCACCAACAAAAATCAGTCGCTTATCAATACTCCTGTAACAGCCTAAGTATCTATCCATTCTATCTGTAAACTTATCAGCTTTGCCTAAATATGCTTCATACAACGAATGGCGTATCCATCCACGTTTATTTGATATGTCCATACAGCTACTCTGTTTAAAAATTCTGCCTAATTTTACTTCTTTCCAAGCCTCTTCCCGAGTGAAAAGCATCGACCCATCGACCATAGCATATATGCACTCTTGGTTATCTACCTTAAGAATATCAGGTTCAACGGCATCAACCTCCAATACTTTTTCTTGCTCTAATAAACCACCATAAAAGTCTGTGACTCTGTAAAGCTGCATCGCATTGACTGAAACACCTAGAAGATTCGATAAAACTTCATGACCATCTCCATAACAATCGTTTTGACCAATATAAATCATTTTGTCTTGCATATAGGGACTTATCTTAAATCCATTGACTTTTTCACTAAAGGGATGAGTGTTGTTAATCTCTATCTTTCCGTAACGTGATAAGTTTTTTTTTACGCCTGTCTTTAGATGGTTCGCTTATACTTCTCTCTAAAACCTCTCGACCATAGTCCGTCCATATTTGATCAAAAGTCTTTTCGTAATCATAGTAACTCTTTATGTTTGATAATTTTGCTATCGCTTGATAACGCTTCTTGGCTTGGGCTAAAAATTCCTCTTCGCTAATCATAATGGTGTCGCTTTTAAAAGTTAATCCTTAAAAATAACTATTTCGCGACAAAATGTTATGCACCCTGTAAAACTATAAGAAAATGAGTTCTGTTTTTATTTGTATTCAATGGTAAAGAAAACCCATCGGGAGATCTGTGTAGACAAATGTGAAACGACCAAAGATGATCTAAAAAAGGTATTTACGGATACCGATGAAGATATTTTAGAAGAAATAGCAGATGCTATTAACAAACACGGAAAAGACTACGGTATTGATACTGATGAAAAACTACAACACTTTCTGGCACAAGCCGGACATGAAAGTAGTTTTGCTCCCGCAGGAAAAGACGAGTTTGAAGCTTTTGAAGAAAACCTGAATTACAGGTGGGCCAAGCTAGGAACTAAGGATTACTGGGAAAAATACTTTAATACTGTTGCCAGTCCTACGGCAGATTCCACAAAAGCAAACCCCAACGATTATAAGCGAGATTCTACATCTATATATGTAAACAAACAAAAATTTGCAAATAGAGTGTATGATGATACTTACAGAAGCGCAAAAACTAAATTAGGAAACGTAAATACCGGAGATGGTTATAAATTCAGGGGACGCGGTATTTTTCAGCTAACAGGAAGGTATAACTACCAGTTGTTTACTACATACTATCAAAGCAGGTATGGTAGCACATTGGATTTTACTACCAATCCGGGCTTGGTTGCTTCCGATACATTCACAGAATACACCAGGGCATCGCCCATTCTGACTTTATGCAGATATATAAAGGAATCTATAAATTCCAGTTCTTTTTTCAAAGCAATCAAATCATAATTTTTACTTTGTAAAAAATAGCGGTATACTTTCGATAGTTTACGTGTAAATTCTTCGGCGGCATTGGGATTGTGTTTTATTTCCGAAATCAATACATTCAGACTGTTAAACAAAAAATGAGGGTTTACCTGATTTTGCAATACCCGATAATCTGCCTTGAGTTTTTCTTGTTTATAATGTTCGGCTTTCAATAACGAGTTCTGCCATTGCTGGAAAAAATTGATGGTCATGGAAACCCCAATAAAAACCAATAAAAAAACAACCGAACCTACAAATATAATGACAGGCGCACGGGGATAGACCAATGACTGCCCATTAATGAAATACCAAACCGTAAAAGGAAGAGCAATAGAAATAAGAGCCCACAGAATAATAAAAACGAATTGAATAACCATTCGTTTTTTAGGAAAATCGAACCATGGTAGTTTTTGATTCAAATAACGGTCAAAAAACAGACTTCCCTCGGTACTCATATTAAATAACAAAATGTAAAAAAACAGAAAGACTTGTCTAGAAATGGTCGAGTTATATTTTATATCATTGTCGTGCATAACAAAACTCACCAATTTCAATACAAGAATGGCGTATAACGAAACCAATACGATACGAATCAACATCTTTCTGATACTCTTTGTCATTTGTAATTTCAACAAATCTAACTAGGGCGTGTTAACACTAAGCCAAAAATTGTCTTTTTTGCTCTTTTTCTGCCTTTTTTCGTTAGTTTTTTTAAACGTAGCTCGGCTATGTTCTGCAAAAACTGCCTCAAAATCCAAAAAAATAGCTAAAAAATCCATGATTCTCGTTTAGTGTTAACACGCCCTAATAAAATAAAAATTAACTTCTTCTATTTTATATCTATTTTCCTTTAGGTGGAACCCATACAATCCCAACATTGAAAAATGGAGCGGCTTCTGAATCAAATTCCAGCACATTATCATCAGCACCTACAAAGTTATACCTTTGGTTGGTACTGAGTCCGTCATAAGCTTCCAAACGGAGGATTTTGGTTAATTGATAATTAGCCAGAACCCCAAAATAGGCACGCGAATAATTTATTTTATCCACATCGGGCAAATTCCTATCTCGGATATTAAAATTAGCTCCATTAAGTGCATACTTCAGCCCCAATTCCAACTTTTCATCGGGCAATAGCGCATAGGTGTATTTAAAATTCACGGGTAAGATAGCATTCACTTCGTGTTTATTGTTTTTGTACTGAAAATTAAGAACAGGTAACACTCTAGGAGTTCCAAAACGATTCGTATTGGCAACACCAGCACCTATTTAACTTATCATTTAGTGTTCTTGTTGCAATTACAGCCCCTTGAAAAACAAAATCACCTGAACTTAACTTTTCTTCAAAATCTGACACAAGAGTAGGTTTTAGATTGACCATTAATCCCCATTTTTTATTCCATTGGTGTAGTATTACTAATTGATAATAAAATTCTTGTAATTTTTTATCATAAGGGTTTGAGGCTAAAGAAGGAAAATCATTCATCGTAGCTTCTACAAAACCGTAGCCTACACCATTAATCAATACCGTTTTATTGTTTTTTAACCTTTTTGGAAAATTTACAAAAACACCAAATTCTTGAAAATCTATCTCTTGATTTTCAGAACCGTCTTTTACTTCAGATTTTAAGTAATTGTTGTACTGAATTCCTGCCAATTTAAAATCTTGACCATACCCTTCTGCCACTAAAACGACCATTAATAAAGTAAGAAAACCCACTTTATTAATGGTTCTTATTTTGTTAAAATGCATATATCTTATTTCTCAACCCAAGTAATGGTTTTGTTAAAAAATCCAACGGATAATTCAATATTCAATTCCTTTTTATTTGGAATAAATGTTGTGTCGTACCATTTCTTACGTTTTGGAGAATATACTTTGCCTTTCCATTGCCCTTCTACCTGTTTTACATCTTTAACCATTAATTTCCCTATTTCAGCTTTTTCATTGTTAGATGAAACTATCTTTCCTGTATAGGCTTCATTTTCTTGTGCTATTTTAATAACGGTGTTTTGTTTTCCAACAACCCATTCTCCAACTACACTTTCTGATTGTGCATAAATAGTGATGCTAAATAATGTCATTAATACTAATGTAATTACGTTTCTTAAATTTTTCATTTTATTGTTTTTACTTGTTTAAACTGTTGTGCATTTTAAATAATGCTGATTTTAATATTGTTGATATTTCTATCAAAGAAAATTTGTTGATGTATTGAATTACAGTTAAAGCAGATATCTTAGATATTATTCTTGTTTTAAATCCTTCAAAAGTTTTAGCATAGTTTCTTCGAATCATAAACTGGTCATATAATTGTGAGAACAAAGTTTCTATACGTTTTCTAGATTTTCTAAAAATATAAGCTTGTTTCTTATACTGATTTTGATTATTTCTCATTGGTGTATTTAATTTAATATCATAGGTTTCAAATAAATTAAGTTGAACTTCTGCGGATAAATATCCTCTATCACCAATTAAAGTAGCGCTTTTAATCTGCATTTTAACCGCTTTAAGATAATTGATATCATGTACAGATGCTGGACTAAAATCGATACTCTGAAAAACACCGCTCACAGAACAAATTGCGTGCAACTTATACCCGTAATAATTAGTACCTTGAGATGCACAATAACCTTTGTCTGGAAAGGTATGCATTGTTTCTTTGCAGATTTTAGAACGATAACTCCTTGATAATTTGCAAACTTCCAAAGGCATACTGTCAACGATAAAATAATTCTCAAATTCATTAAAGTAGGAAGCTAATTTTAATCGAATACTGTCCAAATGATCTAATAATCTACGCCTTCTTTTGTTATAAACATTTCGTTCTATTTTCTGGTAAATTGCAATTGGGAGTTTCCTAAACAAATCATTCTCGCTATCAATTCCCATAAATTCTACCGTTAAACTTAAACTGATGAGTTCTAAATCACTAAGTTTAGGTTCACGCCTTTGATAAATTAAAAGTTGTTCTTTTGATATTTTTCTTAATACTTCCAATATTCTTTCGTAATTTGCATTTAAGTTGTTCATTATAAATGATTTGTGATTAAATCAATTTACTGATTTTCAGTAAGATGAACAACTTTTTTGTCCTAAATCATAATGCACAACGGGTTATATCTTATTAGGTAAAGAAGTTTCACCTGAAAATGCGGCTAAATTCTGCCGGGAATATGGATTAAATAAATTTATCAAAGAATTCCCACAAGGGTATGCCACAATTTTAGGTGAAGAAGGAATTAATTTATCAGGTGGGCAAAAACAGATCATTGCTCTTGCAAGAGTATTATACAAACAACCGCAACTACTTATTTTAGATGAGGCTACTTCTGCTATGGATAGAAAAACAGAGAAGTTTAGTATTGATCTTATTTCTGGGTTAAAACAGAAGATGGGAATTTTATTTATTTCTCATCGCCTGGAAACACTAAAAAAATATGCTGATACAATTTATGTTTTAGAAAATGGCACTATAACTAACAGCGGAAATCATCAGCAACTCTTGAAGACTCCTAATTTTTACAGTGAATATTGGGGTTCTATTAACACCGATTAAACGAGCTTTCATATTTTGCTGCTTTTCTATGTCATTTATATAAAGAATAACTCCAATTTTCACATTAATTCAAAAAATTTAAACAGACACCTTCGAATGAAATTTTGTACATTTATTGATATAATTTTTAGCTAAAACTGATTGTGAATAGTAAGATAATTCCATTTTATTGTTTTATCATATTGTTTTCTTTTTGTCAAAAGAAAGAATCAAAATATACTAGTTCCCAGGTATTTCGATACAATGAACATTCCAATATTACTTCATTAGATCCGGCATTTGCAAAAGACCAAAGAAATATATGGGCAGTACATCAACTGTATAATGGGCTGGTGCAATTGAACGATTCTTTGCGTATTGAACCTGACATTGCAAAACGTTGGAATATTTCCAAAGACGGAAAAACATATACATTTACGTTAAGAGATGACGTCTATTTTCACAAGCATCAATTATTTGGTGCTAAGGCTACAAGAAGGGTAAAAGCCGCCGATTTTGTATATAGTTTTGAGAGGTTGACAACTCCTGAAGTGGCTTCACCCGGGGGGTGGGCCATGCAGCATGTAAACGATTTCAGAGCGTTGAATGATTCCGTTTTTCAAATACAGCTTAAAAAAACGTTTCCGCCTTTTTTAGGTTTACTGGCAATGAAATATTGCGCTGTGGTTTCCAAGGAAGCCGTAACGTATTTTGGGGATGAATACAGAGCAAACCCTATAGGAACAGGCCCTTTTCAGTATAAGTTGTAGGTAGAAAACACCAAGCTGGTTTTAAGAAGAAATCCAAATTATTTTGAGAAAGATGATAAAGGGAATAGATTGCCCTATCTGGAAGCTATAGCGATCACTTTTTTACCGGATAAGCAAAGCGAGTTTTTACAATTTATCCAGGGGAACCTGGATTTTATGAAGAGCCTGGATGCTTCGTACAAAGATGATATACTGTCAAATAACGGGCAGTTAAAAGAGAAATATAAAAAACAGATAGTCATGCAAACAGGGCCGTATTTAAATACGGAATATCTGGGTTTTTATTTGGGAAGAAATGAAGAATCAGCCATTAAAAATAAGTGGCTTCGGCAGGCAATTAATTATGGATTTGACAGGAAAAAGATGATAACATTTTTGAGAAACGGCATTGGAGCTCCGGCATTGAACGGTTTTATTCCTAAAGGGCTACCTTCTTTTAATGGACAAAAAGGCTATGAATACAATCCTGACAAAGCCAAAAAACTTATGAAAAGATATATTAAAGAAACTCAAAATTCATCACCGGAAATCACCATTACTACAAATAGTAATTACCTGGATTTATGTGAATTTATTCAGCGAGAACTGGAAAAGATAGGCCTTTCTGTAAACATCAACGTTATTTCGCCTTCTACCTTACGCCAGGGTAAGGCGAATGGGAAACTTCCTGTTTTTAGAGCCAGTTGGATTGCCGATTACCCGGATGCGGAAAATTACCTGTCTTTGTTCTACAGTAAAAATTTTACACCTAACGGGCCTAATTATACCCACTTCAAAAATGATACTTTTGATGCACTTTACGAACAATCTGTTTCCGAAGTAGTCATGGAAAAACGACACCGGCTATACCAAAAAATGGATAGTATTTTAATTGCAGAAGCCCCGATAGTTCCATTGTATTATGATAAAGTGATTCGTTTTAATCAAAAAAATATAGTTGGATTAGGAATAAACGCCATAGATATGTTACACCTGAAAAGGGCCAGGAAATATTGATTTGATTAGTGTTTGTTTTGCTTTATATCGGGAAAAACGCGAAGAATTTGAAACGGAATATGACACTTTTAAACTCGGAGTTTTGATTCGGCAAGCAAGAGAAGAAAAAGGGCTTACCCAAGATCAGTTGGCTGAATTGGCAGGAACAAATAAATCTTACATCTCAAAGTTGGAAAGGAACTTAAAGGACATCCGTTTTTCAACTTTGCAGCGAATTATAAACGAAGGGCTGGGTGCGCACCTGGATATATCTATCAGGTTTGAATAAAGGGATCTATGGAAAATAGGTATATAACTTGTATTTACATTGATTTGAAAAAGATCTCTAATACCAAAAAGAATACTAAAGTATAACAAAGTGGTAGATTTTTCGGAGGTATATCAAAATACGAGTTCTTTAATTTTCTGTTTCATACGTTTTTTAACATCCGTAGGGTAGGAACGCTCTCCCATAAAAACATCTGCCATAGCTTCACAAAAACGTTGTCCATATCTTTTCAATAACAGATTTCTGATGGTTTTTTGCTCGTAGAAAAATTTGGCCAACCATTCACCTGTTTTTAGTTCCGGAAGTAATTTTTCTTGTAATTTTTCGATATAAATTCTTTCAGCCTCGTTTGTATTTGACGGAGCTTCCACAATGGCTTGCGCTGCTAACATCCCGCTGTAAATAGCATTGGAAATCCCTTCTGCGGTAACCTTTAGATTAGCAAATAGAAATAATTACTTAAAATAAAAACATAATAGTTATGATGAAATTTCTTTTTTTGCTTCTTTTTTTCTTTGTTAATAACTCTTATTTTGTTGATAACCAAAAACACAAAAGAACGGAGTGAACTTTAGCGGCCAGCTAGCTTTTTAGAGCCATCCCCCGTATTAGTCTCCGTTCTTTTTAAAAGTTACTTAGAACCATATAGAATTTCAGTTTCTGCCCTTATTAAAGGTCTTAGTTTAAGTAACTATTATTAATATCTAATTACAAAATTATGAAAACAAATGAAATTATCGGAATCGATGTCAGTAAATTATTAATTGATGTTTGTATCTATTCTAAACAAATTGTTCAACAGTTTGAGAACAGTAAATCTGGATTTAAATTAATGCTAAAGTGGAGTTTTAAAAATTCGTCTTTCTCTAAAGAAGAAACCATGTTTGTATTTGAACATACAGGAATGTACTCTCATTTATTATCTGTGTCTTTAACTGAACAAAAATTATCTTTTTTCATAGCTTCTGGTTTAGAAATTAAAAGATCTATTGGTATTGCTCGTGGAAAGGATGACCAAATTGATGCCAAACGCATTGCTCTATATGGGTATCGATTAAAAGAAGAACTTAAACCCAGTAAGCTACCTAAAAGAAGTATATTACAACTAAAAAGTCTCTTATCTTTAAGGACAAAACTTAACAAACAAAGAGCTGGTTTTAAAGTTACTTTGAAAGAACAAAAAAGAATTTATAAAGCAAAAGAGTATAAAATAATCTTTGACGTTCAACAAAAAATGATTGCAGAACTAACCAAACAAATACACAAGATTAATACTCAAATGCAAGCTATTATTGACCAAAATATAATGTTAAAAGAAACCTATAAACTTGTTACTAGTGTTAAAGGTATAGGAATGCAAACTGCTATAATGATGATTGTGTTTACTGACAATTTTTCAAAATTTGAAAACTGGAGAAAGTTTGCCTCTTATTGTGGTGTTGCTCCTTTTCCTTACCAATCTGGAACTAGTATTAAAGGACGTACAAAAGTCTCTCATTTGGCTAATAAAAAATTGAAAGCAATTATTAATATGTGCGCTATTTCTGCTATACAACATAACCCAGAAATGAAATTATACTATCATAAAAGAATAAAACAAGGCAAAAGTAAAATGAGTACCGTTAACATTATTAGAAACAAATTAATAGCAAGAGTGTTTGCCGTTGTCAAACGACAAACACCCTATGTAGATACTTTTAAATTTGCTGCATAAATTAGTAAAAATAATATCTCAACTTTTACTTGTTTTTATCATAGAATACGGGGTCTGCAAAACCGGCAGCATCTCCTGTCAGAAAAACATTGTTTTTTACAAAGCCATCCGTCCTTGATGTTACGGGAATTTGAAACCCGTGTTGTGATTCACTAAGGATGGCTGTCAAACCGATACTTGCCAGATACTCCTGATAGTATTTTTTTAAATTTATTTTTGCCCTTCTTGCAGATGCAATTCCAACTGACAGGTGATTTTTTTTAGGGAAACTCCATGCATATCCATAAGGAATAGCATCCATGTCAAAACGAACTTCTTTAGAAAAAAGGTCAAAGTTTTCATCGGAAACCTGTACTTCATATTCCAAAGCAGGAATTAAAAAGCGTGTATCTGTTTTCCATCCGGCCAATTTAGCAGTAGGACTTAGTGCTCCGTCTGCCGCAATCACAAATTTTGAAGTGATCGTTTGTTTGGAGGTAGTTATCGTAATTTTATCATTTTGATGTGTTATGGCTTTTAATTTGTTATCTTCTAATAATACCACACCTAATGCTGTTGCTTTTTCTGTCATGAGCTTGTCAAATGCATCTCGCATAATCATCGTAATGATAGGTTGTTCTCTTTCTGTTTTAAAGTGCAACTTTTTACCTAAGTAGATATCTACCTTGTAAAATTCTCTTTCCACAACGGAAGAAATATCAAAAGGCAATGCTTTACGTCCTCTGTATACAAAACCTCCGCCGCATGTTTTATAACGAGGTAGCGTTTCCTTTTCAATAATGACGGTAGAAACGCCATTTTTAGCCAGATGAAATGCTGTACTAGCTCCCGAAGGGCCACTCCCGATAATAGCGACATCAAAGTATTTCATGATTTTTAATTTTGAACAATATACTAGTGAGACCTTTGCAAAATAGTGATATATTCCGTATTTGAATTGATTTGACTTCAAATTTCTTCCTTCCCGAAAATTTTAAATCCTCAAAACCAATGGGTTATTCCGGTTGAAAATGTTCTTCGGGTGTCGAACTTTTTTGTCAAATCAATTCGGCAAAGGTCTCCTAATGCTATTTATTTTGAGATGCTTATAGAAAATATTTTTTATTGAATAGATTCTTTAGGTGCTTAATGCAGTTTAAAGTTAAAAAGTTTGAAAGGTAGGTTCCGGGTTAAAAGTCAAATATTTTATACGAATTATTGCTATTTTTAACTGCCTTTTCAGTTCTTTCTCTATGCGTATCAGTAATAAAAATCTGTCCGAAAACATCATCATGAACCAAATCTATGACCTGTGCTACTCTCTTTTCATCTAATTTATCAAAAATATCATCTAACAGTAAAATCGGTACTATCTTGGATTTTTGTTTCAGAAACTCAAACTGTGCTAATTTTAACGCAATTAAATACGATTTTTGCTGCCCCTGAGAGCCAAATTTCTTAATAGGGTGATTCCCTATATCAAAACTCAAATCATCTTTGTGAATTCCCACACCGGTATATTGCAACATTCGATCTCTTTCTATGGATTGTTCCAGTAATTTTTCCATAGAACCTTCGTGTAAATGACTTTTATAATGTAAATTCACTTGCTCTTTATTCCCGGAAATCATTTGGTATTTGGCATTAAAAATGGGCGAGAATTGCATCAAAAATACTTTTCTTTTTTTGAAAATTTTAGTCCCAAAAACGGGCAATTGCCCGTCATATACTTTCAAATTTAACGCATCGAAGGTTCTGTTGGCTCTAAAGTACTTTAACAATGCATTTCGCTGTATAATGATCCTATTATAAGAAATCAAATCTCTTAAATATTCTTTATCCAACATGGAAATAACGCTGTCTATAAATTTTCTCCTGACATCACTTCCTTCAACAATTAAATTACTATCTGCAGGTGAGATCATCACCAGTGGCAACCGACCGATATGTTCGGAGAGCTTGTCATATATTTTTCCATTCCTTTTTAAAACTTTCTTCTGTCCTTTTTTTAAACTGCATACTATTTTTTCTGTCCTGTCTTGTAAAACATAATCTCCGTTCAATACAAAAAAAGATTCCCCGTGTTTTATGTTTTGGACAGCTACAGGATTAAAATAACTTTTTGTAAAGGATAAATAGTAAATGGCATCTAATACATTTGTTTTTCCAATACCATTATCGCCTGTAAAACAATTAATCTTCTCATGAAAGTTAAATGTTTTATCAGTTATGTTCTTAAAATTCAGTATTGAGAGTTTTTGCAAGTGCATTATTAAGAATGATTCAAGAGTGCGCAAATTATTGAAAATTTTACAAATCCAATTAAAAAAACTATTTTTGCGCCAACAATTTTTAAAAAATATGGCAACATACAAAAAGAAAGGAGCCAAACCTAAATGGAAACAAGGACAGCAGGCAAAAGGTACAGGTGGCGCTACCGCCGAAGTTTTTAACACATTGGATGAGACGGCTTCAAAATCGGAACAGTGGATCGAAAAAAATAGCAAACCTCTGTTTTACGGGTTAATCGTGGTTGCTACCGTCATTCTGGGGTTTTTAGGATACAATAAATATATTGTTGAGCCTGCGGAAATAGAAGCGTCTAATGACCTGGCATTTCCGAAAAAATATTATGATGAAGCTGCTACTACAAGTATCGCCAGAGATTCTCTTTTAAACCTCGCTTTGGAAGGTGCCGAAGGCAAATATGGTTTTTTAGATATAGCCGCCGTACATAGTGGTACAAAAGCAGGAAATTTGGCAAATTACTATGCCGGGTTGTCTTATTTACAATTAAAAGACTACAAAGAAGCCATCAATTATTTGGAAAATTTTTCCGCAAATGATGAAATGTTAGGAGCTGTTGCTTTAGGTGCCATTGGTGATGCTTTTGCCGATATAGATCAAATGGAAGATGCATTGTATTATTACGAAAAAGCAGCTACTAAAAAAGACAACGAATATACGGCTCCGTTGTTCTTATTTAAAGCCGGTACCATTGCTATGAACGAAAAGCAATTTGGCAAAGCATTGGATCTGTTCACTCAAATTAAGGAAAAATACCCTAATTCCAACCAGGGTAAAGATATTGATAAGTACATTAGTATGGTTACCTATGTTCAATAATGGCTACCGAGAACTTATCACACTATGATAAAGCAACCGTACCGGACGCGACACCTTTTCGATTTGGAATTGTGGTTTCCGAGTGGAACCCGGAAATTACTTCGAACCTTCATAAAGGAGCTATAGCAACATTGCTGGATTGTGGTGCAAAAAAAGAACATATCATCTCCCGGACCGTGCCCGGAAGTTTTGAGCTGGTCTACGGCTGCAAAAAAATGATCGATTCTCAAAATGTAGATGCCGTTCTGGCAATAGGTAGTGTCATACAAGGCGAAACAAAGCACTTTGATTTTGTTTGTAACGGGGTTACACAAGGAATTGTTGATTTGAATATAAAATATGATGTTCCCGTTATTTTTTGTGTCTTGACAGATCAAACAAAACAGCAAGCTATTGACAGATCGGGAGGGAAACTTGGAAATAAAGGAATTGAATGTGCCATAGCCGCTGTAAAAATGGCAGCATTAAGACAGATTTAACAAGATACTTTTTAACATATCTTGACCACTACTCTTTTATTCTTTACATTTGACATACTAACAAAAACCGGTGTGGTTTTTGTTAGTAAATGCAGCAGTAATCACTTATGGCAATATTTAAGAATAAAATAAGGAAATTTGAATATAAACCCAGGTATTATAAGGGAGAAGGAAGTCCCTATGCAATAGAACATAAATTTGATAAATATAGAACCACCCTTAATAACAAAGGACTCAAAGCAAAATTTACCAATGCTATTGAAGAGCTTAAAAACTCAAAAGGGAAAGGTATAAATAAGACCATACTTATAATTGCTAGTATTCTCGTTTTATATTTTTTATATATTATAGATTTTGACTTGTCAATATTTTTTACCTCCAGTAAATAAATGTCAGATATCATTCAACTTTTACCGGATCATGTTGCTAACCAGATAGCTGCAGGAGAAGTAATACAAAGACCTTCTTCTGTTGTAAAAGAGCTGTTGGAAAACGCCATTGATGCGGGAGCTACGGATATAAAACTGCTTGTAAAAGATGCCGGTAAAACTTTGATCCAGGTAATTGACAACGGCAAAGGTATGAGCACCACAGATGCCCGCATGTGCTTTGAAAGACATGCGACTTCTAAAATCAAAAATGCTCAAGATTTATTTGATTTGCACACCAAAGGTTTTCGCGGGGAGGCTTTGGCATCTATTGCGGCCATAGCACATGTAGTGCTCAAAACCAAACCGGAAGGAGAAGAGCTCGGAAATCAGATAAAAATAGAAGGGAGTAAAATCATCAGCCAGGATTTTGTTTCTTCGGCTGTCGGAACCAGTATTGCTGTTAAAAACCTATTCTATAATCTTCCCGCAAGAAGAAATTTTTTAAAATCAGATGCCATAGAAACTCGCCATATGGTAGATCAATTTCAAAGAGTTGCACTGGCACATCCTGAAATTGCGTTTTCATTACATCATAATTCAAATGAATTGTATCATTTAAAAGCTGAAAATCTCAGAAAAAGGATCATCGCTATTTTTGGTAGTAAGATGAATGAAAAATTAGTTCCTATAAACGAGCAGACGGCTATTTTAACAATGACCGGGTTTATTACCAAACATGAATATGCCAAAAAAAAGAGAGGGGAACAGTTTTTCTTTGTCAACCATCGTTTTATTAAAAGTGCTTATTTAAATCATGCAGTGGTTGCTGCTTTTGACGGTTTGCTGGAACAAGGCGCATATCCTTCTTATTTTTTATATTTAACGGTTCCTCCCCACAGTGTTGATATCAATATACATCCTACCAAAACAGAAGTGAAGTTTGATAACGAAAAAGATCTGTATGCGATCATCAAAGCTGCTGTAAAACATAGTTTGGGACAATATAACATTGCTCCCGTACTGGATTTTAACAAAGATCCTAATTTGGACACTCCTTATCATTACAATAAAAAGGAGACATCATCTGTTCCGAAAATAACCGTAGACCCGAATTTTAATCCTTTTGAAAAACAAGAAGGAAAAAGAATACCAATTCCCCAAAAAAGAGAACAAGACTGGGAAGTGCTGTATTCCGATTTAGAGCCGGATACCTCTCGGATCCCAAAAGAATTGTTTGAAGTTGACACCCAAAAAGAAACCGGAAAAACATTTCAGATACAGAAAAAATATATCTTGAGTTCTATTAAGTCGGGAATCGTTCTCATTCATCAATCGCAGGCGCATCAACGCATCTTATATGAAGAATTTCTAAAAACCATCACTATTAAAGAAGTCAATAGCCAACAATTATTATTTCCGGTAAACATTCCCTTTGCTACTGCCGATATGGAAATGCTACAGACTATTAAACCGGATCTGGAAAGTGCAGGGTTTGTTTTTACGGAATTTACCAAAGAAAGTATAACGGTTACCGGGATTCCGGTTTCTGTTACCGATAGCCAGGCATCTTTGGTTATTGAGCAGTTATTGGAAGATGTTAAATCGGAAATTCCAAACACAGGTTTTAACCCTTTTGATGTGATGGCCAAATCTTTTGCCAAAACGCTGGCTGTTAAAACAGGTACATATTTATCAGAAAAAGAACAGGAAACTTTGGTTTACGATTTGTTCTTATGTAAAGAACCCGCTATTTCGCCGACAGGAAAAGCTACCTTTAAAACACTAACGTTACATGAATTAGATTCCTTATTTACCAATTAAAATGAATAGACTTACTGACGCCATAAAACATTTAATCATCATTAATATTATCTTATTTATTGCTCCGCAATTTTTGAATATTAATTTAGCAGATGTACTCGCTTTGTATTTTCCTCAAAATGAGCATTTTGGATTTTGGCAGTACATAACACATATGTTTATGCACGGCAGTTTCCCCCACATACTTTTTAATATGTACGGCTTATGGGCTTTTGGAACCCCTTTGGAACAAATGTGGGGACGAAATAAATTTTTATTCTTCTATTTTTCGGTTGGAATCGGAGCGACGGCAATTTATACGTTAGTTAATTATTATCAGTTTAATGGTTTTTATGAAGCTTTAGTTACTAATGGATTAAATAGCTCTGATATCAACTCAATTTTAACAACTGGTAATTATAGCAGATATGCAGATATTATTACCTTAAATAATGCTGAACTCACAGAATTTTATAATCTGTTTCATACTCCTGCTGTAGGCGCTTCCGGAGCTGTATATGGAGTATTAGTCGCTTTTGGTTTGCAATTTAAAGACGCTAAACTTGCATTGATATTCTTCCCTGTTCCTATTGCTGCCAAATATTTTATACCCATATTAATTGCAATAGATTTATTTTTTGGTATGACAAAATACTCTGTAGGAAATATTGCACACTTTGCTCACATTGGCGGCGCACTTTTTGGTTTTATCATTGCCTATTATTGGAAAAACAAACAATTTAATCGTTGGAGTTAGAAAAATGAGTTTTTTTAAAGAACTACAGCGTCGATATATAAAAGGCACCATTGTAGAGAAATTGATCTATATCAATCTCTTTGTTTTTTTGATTACACTGCTCTCTCAAACGGTTAGTGAATTGAACCAGGTTGATACGAATTTCGTGATAAAATGGTTTTCCCTGTACTCGGATTATGAACACCTGTTCTCTACTCCGTGGAGTATCCTCACCTACGGTTTTTTACATGCTGATTTTCTGCATATCTTATCAAATTTAATAGGCTTATATTTCATCGGGAACCTGTTTATTCAATATTTTACACAAAAGCAATTACTCACATTTTATATGCTGGGGACTTTTTTCGGAGGAATGCTGTTTTTAGCGGGGATTAACTATTTCCCTGCATTTAAAAATCAACTGTTTTCTTTAGTGGGAGCTTCTGCAGGAATCTCAGCGATCATTGTGGGTATTGCCACCCATATACCTCAATATCAGTTTAAAATCCGTTTCATAGGTTTTGTAAAGCTTTGGTATATCGCTGCTATTTGGGTACTTTTTGTCACTATACAACTCTCAAGTGATAATGCGGGCGGTCATTTTGCTCATTTGGGCGGAGCACTTTTCGGTTATCTATATGTACGTCAGGCAGGTACTCATAAAAAAACGCCTTTTTATAAGAGTATTTTTAACTTGTTTAAAATAAAACGTACCCCGTTAAGGACTGTTTATAAGTCAAAAACAAAACCTACATCAACCTTTAAAAGTATGAAAACGGATCATCAAAAAAAGATAGATATCATTTTAGAAAAGATTAGCAAATCAGGTTATGATACTTTATCTTCGGAGGAGAAAGCCTTTTTATTTAAACAAGGCAAAAAATAAGATGAAACATTTCTCCGGAAAAATACATACGATCTTATTTGCTTTAAATATCGTCCTGGCATTCTGTACGTTATTTTCTTATTTTGCGCCTTGTATATCACCGATACGTTACCCTTCTTTTGCTGTCATAGGCCTCGCCATTCCTGTTTTACTCATTGCAAATATATTTTTTACGATTTATTGGTTGATCCGATTAAAAAAACAGTTTCTTTTATCGTGCATTATCGTAATACTGGGAGCTAATTATATAGGTTCTTTATTCCTTATATCAGGAAAGAAAACTCCCATTGATGAAGACATAAAAATAATGAGTTATAATACCAAAGGGTTTAGTCATTTTGGGTGGGCAAAAAGAAATGAAACAGCACAGCGTGTTTTTGATTTTATCAATGCTCAAAACCCGGATATTTTGGCATTGCAAGAATATTATGTACATCCGAAAGTACGGCTTTCGTATCCGTATGAATATATCAAACTCAAAACTCCTACTAATAAATTTGGACAGGCTATTTATTCCAAATACCTTATAGTGAACTCCGGTTCTTTACATTTCGAAAACAGTGCGAACGACTGTATATATATTGATATTCTTATCGATAAGGACACAGTCAGGGTATATAATATTCATTTGGAATCTCTAAAAGTAAACCCGAATAAAGAGCATTTTGGCCAACAAAATTCTGAAAAGTTATATCAAAGAATAAAAAAAACATTTCTAAAACAAGCGAAACAGACTCATATTTTTTCAATTCATAAAAAAATGTGGAAAGGGAAAATGATCATTTGTGGCGACCTTAATAATACTGCTTTTTCCTGGGTCTATAACAAAATTTCCGATGCTATGTCAGATGCTTATATGGAGGCCGGTAGTGGATTTGGAAAAACCTATGATTACCTTTTCCCGTTACGCATAGATTTTATTCTGACAGATAAAGCAGCTCGTATTTGTCAATTTAAAACATTTAATGTTCCGTATTCCGATCATTTTCCTATTATGACACGTGTAAATTGGAAAGTTTCAAGTTTCAGGTAGTCAATGTCTAAATAAAATTGACCGTTTTATTTAACTTTCCAACTTTAAACTGCATTATAATATTCCAAACTTTCAATAATCAGTTTATTAGGTACCTTACAATCCAGTTGAAAATCTTCATAATCATTCAGTAAAACAAAATTCACTTGCCCGGCGATGTTTTTTTTATCGTGCTTTAATAATGAAAGAATGGCATCAAAATCTTCTTTTAGAATAGGTATTTTATCAAAAATAGAGCGTATGAGGTTTTTAACGGATGTAGTTTTTTCCATATCAAAATTTAGTATTCGGGAAGAGATATAACATTCACATATCATCCCGATAGCAATCGCTTCACCATGTGTTAATTTTTCTTTGTTCGGATTTTCCAGATAATAAGATTCAATTGCATGTCCGATGGTGTGTCCAAAATTTAAGACTTTGCGAACTCCTTTTTCTTTGGGATCTTTTAAAACAATGTCATTTTTGATCTTAACAGAAGAAAAAATTAATTGATTTATTGTTAAGATGTTAACATTTTTTACCTCTTGTAATAGTTTATAATGATGTGTCAGTCCATATTTGATAATTTCAGCCAACCCCGAAGTCATTTCCCGAGCTGCTAACGTATTTAAATACTCAGTATCAATAATGACCATTTCAGGATTTGAAAATACCCCTATTTGATTTTTTAAAACTCCCAGATCAACACCTGTTTTTCCACCTACGGAAGCATCTACCATACTCAACAAAGTAGTTGGGATATTTACAAAATCAAAACCTCTTTTAAAAGTAGCAGCAACAAATCCGCCCAAATCGGTAATAACACCCCCTCCAAGTGTAATCAATAAGCTTTTTCTATCTGCATCTGATTTACTTAACGTATTCCAGACATACATACAAGTATTCAGGTTTTTGTTTTCTTCTCCGGATGTTATCTCGATGACTTCAATCTGTTTATTTATCCTTAAAAAAGAAATGCATATCGGATAACAATGAGTGATGGTGTTTTCATCTGCCAGGATAAAAATGGAGGAGTAGTTGTTTTTTACCATCAAGGCATTTAGCTTTTGATAGCCATCTTTCTGAAAATGAATAGAGTATGTGTTTGCTTGAATAGTATTCATCTGTTTTAATATATACCCGCAAATTAAATAGAAATTATTGAATAATTCACGCTGACTAAGTACCTTTGTAATCATAGCAGGTTGTGTTCTTTATATTAGGATTAAAAGATTGAAAGATTTAAAAAAGTGTTCTGATTATTCTTTTATATCGTTTTAACTTTTTTCTCAAGAGAGTAATGTTGTTTTTGTAGTGTTTTAAAAAGGCTGAACGAACTTTAAACTTTGTAACTTTCAAACTGTATCAGGTATCTAAACAGATATTCAAATAATTTAAGATTAACATCAAAGAATGAAACTTTTTGACAATACCGAAATAGCTTTTTGTTTAAAATCTGATTCCGAATTGGAGCGTGCTTATTTTCTGTTTAAGATGATTCAAAATCAACCAATGGTTAGAATTGGAACAGCCGTTACAAATTTTGCGCTCAAAGCACATTTACCGATAGAAGGGCTGATTAGGTCTACAGTGTTTGATCACTTTTGTGGTGGAGTTACGGAAGAAGATTGTATTCCGAATATAGAACGAATGTATTCAAGGCAAGTGCATACCGTCCTGGATTATTCGGTAGAGGGTAGAGAAGAAGAGGCCCAGTTCGATGGCGCTAAAAATAAGATGTTAAAAAGTATTGAGTTTGCAAAAGGAAGAGCACCCGTACCTTTTATTGTTTTTAAACCAACAGCCGTTGGACGTTTTGCTTTGTATGAAAAAATAGCGGAAAAAACAGCGTTAACTCATAACGAAAAAAGTGAATGGTTAGCTGTTGTGAGTCGCTTTCGGGAAATTTGTAGTAAAGCCAAAGAATACGACGTTCCTGTTTTAATTGATGCCGAAGAAAGCTGGGTGCAGGGAGCCGCGGACAATCTGGCAGAAGAACTCATGGAAACGTATAATAAAGACAAAGCCATTGTATTTAGCACGCTCCAAATGTATCGTTATGACCGAATGGATTATCTAAAAAAATTACATCAGCGGGCAAAAGCAAAAGACTACTATCTCGGTTTAAAAATTGTCCGGGGTGCCTATATGGAAAAAGAACGCGAAAGAGCTGTAGAAAAAGGCTATCCGTCTCCAATTTGCGCAAATAAGCAAGCAACGGACGAGAATTATGACAACGCACTTCAGTATATGATGAGGCATCCTAAAATGGCATTATTTGCAGGAACACACAATGAGGAAAGTTCTTATTTGCTGATAAACCTGACCCATGCTTATAAAATAAAACCGGAAGATAAAAGATTATGGTTTGGTCAATTGTACGGTATGAGTGATCATATTAGTTTCAATTTAGCTAAAGAAGGATATAATGTTGCCAAATATGTACCTTATGGACCTGTACGGAATGTCATGCCCTATTTGATACGAAGAGCAGAAGAAAATACTTCCGTAGCAGGGCAAACTAACAGAGAATTGAATTTAATTAAAGAAGAACGAAAGCGCAGAAAAGTTTAAGTGAGCTCAATGAATTCCATAGATGAAATAAAAGAATTATTGCAAAAAAATAAAAAAAGATTAGTAAAAGAACTCAGGGAAAGTAAAGAAGCAATGGCGTTGATTAAAAAGTCGACACATGCCACCCTGAATGAAGAAGAGAAAGAAAAAATAAAAAAACAACTACTGGATATTTTTAAAGCAGTTCCTGCTTTTACGGTTTTTATGCTTCCCGGAGGTGCTTTATTACTTCCTCTTCTGATAAAACTAATTCCGGATATTTTATCAAGTGCATTTAGAGAGGATGAAGTCTGATATAGTTTCAAGTGCGAAAGTTGCAAAGTGTAAAAGTTGGAACGTTAAGTTCCGTATCATAACTCCAAAATCATTTTAATATTTGCTCTTTCATACCAAATGTCTTTTTCTAGCATTACTTCTTTAAACCCGGCTTTTTTATACAAATTGATTGCCGGAGTTAACATCTTATTTGAGTAGAGCATTATTTTTTTCCATCCTTGTTCTTTGGAAAAACGAATACAGTGGTTCATGAGTTGTTCTCCTATTCTTTGCCCTCTATATTCTGGAGAGACTGCCATTTTACTTAATTCGTAACATTCACTTTCATTAATAAGCGCTACGGTACCCACAATTTTAGTATTGAGTTTTGCAAAAAATATGTAGCCGTTATTGTTGATAATATAGAGCTGCGGGTTCTCCAGAACCTCTTTGTCATGCGGTTCCACATAAAAATACCTTTCTAACCATTCGACGTTTAATTTGTAAAAATCTGCTGCGTATTTAGCTTGGTAGTCAATGATCTCTATTCTTGACATGGTTAGATATTCGTATTTATGATGGCTATCATTTCTGTTTCCAAAGTCATTGCTTTTTCATAAACGGCTATTGCATCTGAAAGTATTTGATCGGCAAATGTTCTATCTTTTATATCTTTTGCATTGATTTTGACATTAAAATAAGCCCCTATGACGGCTGTTCTTGCACATAATGCACCAACACCTGCATCAGACAGGGAATTTTGCAATCCGTCTTTTGCCATAGCCATCATTACTTCCATGGAATTATAGGCTGTTTTCATTACTTTAAACGGAATCTCAGTAGCATATTTGGTTGCTTCTTCTATCGCTTGCTTTCTTACTTCTTGTTCTTCAGGGGTAGATTTAGGCAATCTAAAACTATCTATAATCTTATTAAAAGCACGGGTATCTTCATCTACAAGAAATAGCAGTTCATTTTTATATTGCTGTCCTTTTTCCGCCCATCGGGAATAAAATCCCCACTTGTCATCCCAGCCGGGTTTATGCGCAGATAAGTTAGCGACCATTGTTCCCAAAGAAACTCCTAACGCTCCTACATAGGCAGCAATACTCCCTCCGCCGGGAGCCATTGATTCGGAAGCCGTTTCTTCTGCAAACCCTTTTACGGAGTAATCAATCAGTTTTTTATCCGCATTTTTAGACAGTACATGCTCAATAATTCGTTCATCCGGATGAAATGGTTTTAAATCATCCAGCCCAAGCGATTTTACCGCTATTTTTATTTTTTCACTTTCATTAATACCTAAAGAGCGTTGCTGTTTTGTTAAAAAATAATTGGCTGCATCTATCATGGCCTGTAGTGGTACCAGACCCACTAATTCGGAACCGGTAACACGCAAACCTCTTTTTGTGGCGGCTTTAACCGTTTCGTCAAAAGCCGTATGCATTGCAGTGATGCTTATATTGGTAAGGTTATAAGAAATCTGGGCGATGCCATATTCTTTGATATACCAACCGATTCCTTTTACAGCTTTTAATTTTCCCGGAATCCTTACGGGTTCTCCGTTTTTACCCAATACTTTTTTACCGGTAATCGGGTGTCCTTCTCTTTTTATTCGTCCGGCTTCCCTGATATCAAAAGCAATGGCATTTGCACGCCTGGTAGAAGTGGTATTTAAATTGATATTGTATGCAATTAAAAAATCGCGGGCAGCTATTGCCGTAACTCCATAAGAGATGACCGTTTTACTGAATTTTGCAGGGCCAAAATCCGGTGCCCAGTTCGGGTCGGATAGTTTTTCTTTTAAACCTTCGTACTCCCCGGAACGGATCGTAGCGAGATTCTTTCGCCCTTCTCTTATAGCGGCATTTTCATAAAAATAGCCGCTAATACCTAACTCCTCCCCAATTTTTTTACCTAGTCGGTGTGCAAAAGAAACTGTTTCTTCCATACTTATATTTGCAATCGGAATGAGCGGACAAACATCTACCGCACCAAACCTGGGGTGTGCCCCGGAGTGCTTGCTCATATCTATTAATTTTGACGCTTTTTTTATCAATAAAAAAGCAGCTTGAATTACTTTTTCAGGTTCACCTACGAGAGTAATCACAGTTCTGTTTGTGGCTTTTCCGGGATCAACATCCAGAAGTTGAACACCTTCTACGGTTGTAATCGTATTGGCAATTGCATTTATTTTCGTTTGGTCACGCCCTTCACTAATATTGGGAACGCACTCTATTAATTGTCTATTCATTCTTTATCATTATTATATACAAGAGCCCTTTGCAAAATAATGATATATTCCGTATTTGAATTGATTTGACTTCAAATTTCTTCCTTCTCGAAAATTTTAAATCCTCAAAACCAATAGGTTATTCCGGTTGAAAATTTTCTTCGGGCGTCGAACTTTTTTGCCAAATCAATTCTGCAAAGGCCTCTATAATATGGTAAATGTAGCAGATAAATAACTGGATTCAAAATGTTTTTTTATTACAGTAATTTCAAGTGATAAATGAGTTCACTTTTAAAAAAATGTTACTGTACTTTATAAGTGAGTAAATAAAAATACCGAACCCCCAGTAAAAGTAATAAAGGAATCGCTGCTATTGAAAATAATTGGATTCCGGTAGTCCAGAAGAATATGAGTATCAGTAACAGTATGGAAATAAAGTACACGTATTTTTTCAGATATCCCTTTACTTCATTTTTAAGCAGGTAGAATGCCACTAACAGGTTAGGGGCAAATGCCCATAGCATATTGAAATTATTTGGTGTGGTGTAATGATTGGTGAAAAACCATAAAAAAACAATTCCTATGCCTATAACACCGGTTGTAAAAAAGAGTATAAAATCAAACTTCTTTGACCTTTTACCACTTTTTTTATCTCTAAAAGTGATATACCATCCTACTAACAAAAAAACAGAAAAAATGATCAGGGGACTAGTACTACTGAATTTTTGTACAGGCTCGTCAAAAATCAGAAGGTCATTTTGTTTTTTTACCAATGGTTTTTCTTCCCCGTTGATCTTAATTTTTCCTTTTTCAAAGGCTAGAAATACAAAATCCGGCAGGTATAAATACTCAGTCGGAGTGGCTATTTTATCGAGTTTAGTCCCCAATGCCAAATGGATCCCAAAACTTCCCCAGGTATTCCAGTACAACTCATCATTCATGAGTTGTCTTAATGTTTTATCGGATGTATAGGCTTTGTAAAAAGTAACGTTGTCTTTCAGAATGGATTTTGTTATATCTCTTAATTTCGTAGCGCAATTATTGAAATACGGATCGTATAAATAAGAAGCATTTTCAGGCCTTGCATTGTGTTCCAAGTATTCAAAAAATGCTTGCTTTTGCTCTTGAGTAAGGTCTAATATTTGTTCTTTAATCCAGCGTTTGTCTGCCTTGTAACCATCTAAAAATGTTTGAAAATGATATCTGGCTAAAAAATAAACTAATTTTCCTTTGGCAAAATTGGAATAGAAATCAGGAGCGTTGAAATCAAAAACGCCATAATTATATGCAATGTCAAAATTGAGAACAGGGTCTTTGATTCTAATAGTGCTATGCCCAAAAACTTCATATAAATTTTCTCCGGCTCCTACGGTAATAATACTCACTTCAGCATAAACAGATAGTTTTAAATATTGCGTGTATGAAGAATGAAAAAAGAGGATAAATGGAAGTAGAAGTAATCGCTTTCTCATAAATTAACGTCTAAAAAAGCTATAGTCCAGTTTTATGGAAAATATATTAGAGAATAATGCATTACCAACACTGCCTATATTTGTAAGTGCATAATCAACTTGAATACCGTTATATATAAAACCAACGCCAAAGTTGGGTTGTAAAGACAAAGATTTTTGACCGTTAAATTCCGTTGTATTCTGAAAATTACCAACACCTGCTCTTAAAAAAACAAAATCATCAAAATCCAGTTGAAAGCCTATTGCAGGGTCTATACTGACAAAACTTGTAGAAATCAGATCGTTCGTTTGTGAAAAACGCATATTGAGATCAATTTCGGAAAGCAAGTTAAAAAACCGCCCGATACGAAATTTCTTTGCCACACCAAACTGGACTTTTGGTTTTGTAATTTCTGTTGTTTCCGGTAATTCCTGATTTTGCCCGGGAATAGCATTTTGGATTTTGGCAAATTCTGCCTCATCAATATTCCATACATTAAAAGTAGTGGTAATATCCCTTACCATTAATCCTACACTCCAATGATTTCTTTCAAATTGGATACCGGCATCCAAACCAATTCCCCAGGAAGAGGCAAAATTACCGATAATTCTTCGCACTATTTTTGCGCTCCCGCCTATATGTACATCTTTAAAAATGAGGTTTCTTGCGTATGCAATATTAAAAGCGTAGTCCACGGCAGAAAATAAACTAATTCTATTGTAATCTATATTTCCCTGGCTATCGATTAATTCGGTAGTATTTAAAATATCATCGACACCGAAACGGATAATGGAAAACCCCAGAGCACTATCTCTATCTATAGGTATTGCAAAAGCAGCATAGTTATAATTGGCAATGCCTGCAAAATAAGAAGCATGCATCAATGAACCTTGATAATCTTCAATATTTACCAAGCCTGCGGGGTTCCAATAGATAGCATTCACATCGTTAGTAGTAGCCACAACAGATTTACTCATCCCAAGGGCGGCCGCATCTACGCCAATATTCAGAAATTCATTAGAATAATTACGAAAAACTTGTGCATGAATAAGCACTGGCAATGCAAGAAGAAGAACAAGTAATTTATTTCCGAACATATAAGATTAGAATCAAAAACAAATATCCGAATATATATTTGATTAAACTTCTGTTTCTTATAGATATTGTCTTATTTATAAAAACTTTCGCCCGGATTGCAAATTAGAACTTTGTAATAAAGGTTGAAATTATGATAGATTTTTTTTTAGTATAAATGCATCATCCGGATTAAGTGAGTGCTTTTTAATAAAAGGAAGGGATATAGGGTTTTGAACTGGCTTTTCCACAGTAATCTTTAGCACTTTTAAAACCAAAAACCGGAGCAGTATAAAGCGTATCAAAGTCTTTAAAAGTTCTGACTTTGTATAATGCTTTTTTATCTAATCGATATTCAGGAAACTTTTGACTTTTCTGTCAGACTTTCAACCGCAGTGTTTTCAAAAATGCTTTCATATATCTTATTCTTTGGTTTGCTCATTTCTTTTCCGCAAGAGGCTAAATCTACCGGAGCAGAGATTGCAATGGCTACTTTTATTTTGTCAGACATTTTATAGGTATATTCTCCCATGTATTTAAGTACGAGATTGCCTCCTAAGCCATAACCGGCAATCGCTATTTTTTGATACGTATATTAATTTGATATATAGTGTATTATAAAATCCAGGTCATCGGTTTTTCCACTATGATAAGTAGGCAACAATAGATTATCTGTTCCGCTACACCCTCTTAGATTAACACAGACAGTATCTCTAGTCCCGCTCTATTGAATTTAGCTGTGGCAGCAATCATATATGCCGATTCGGAGCTACCCTTCAGCCCATGAATCAATATCACCAAGGTATCAGCACCTACAAAAGAAAAATCCAGATATATAAAATCATTATAAGGTACTAAAATACCCATTTCTAAAAGGTAGAGAAGGCTTAAAATCAGAGAGGGTGCATAACATTTTGTCGTTTTAAGCAGCTTTATTTTTCTCAGTACAGATTAGGTTAACTACTTTGTTCCATTTATCACTCAGTTTAGTTGTTCTTAATGTGAGCATATTTTGAGCTCCAATTTTAGACCAACGTTGTCCAGAGAGTTTCATTCTTTTTTGAACAACCTCCCTGTTAGCTGCTTCTATGGCTCCAGATCCTATAATACCTGCTCCTGTATTTTGATATTGCTGATAGTCCATACGCGACCTATTTTCGGTATAATATGTGATAAGTTGGCTTTGTTGTTTACGTTGATTTTGCTTTGTCAATTCTAAGTTTTTGATATTCTCAATGACTTGATTTACTTGACTGTTTTTTAGTAGTTGCTCCTGTTGACCAACCCAACTGTTATATGACTCTTGATTAGAGAGACAAACCTTAGCAAAATCGTGTAAATGTTCTAAAGCATGATACCAATCCAATATTTGTGTGGCAAAAGGGTAATGTTGATCTACCCATTTCCATATCCATCTAGCACCATCACCAACAAAAATCAGTCGCTTATCAATACTCCTGTAACAGCCTAAGTATCTATCCATTCTATCTGTAAACTTATCAGCTTTGCCTAAATATGCTTCATACAACGAATGGCGTATCCATCCACGTTTATTTGATATGTCCATACAGCTACTCTGTTTAAAAATTCTGCCTAATTTTACTTCTTTCCAAGCCTCTTCCCGAGTGAAAAGCATCGACCCATCGACCATAGCATATATGCACTCTTGGTTATCTACCTTAAGAATATCAGGTTCAACGGCATCAACCTCCAATACTTTTTCTTGCTCTAATAAACCACCATAAAAGTCTGTGACTCTGTAAAGCTGCATCGCATTGACTGAAACACCTAGAAGATTCGATAAAACTTCATGACCATCTCCATAACAATCGTTTTGACCAATATAAATCATTTTGTCTTGCATATAGGGACTTATCTTAAATCCATTGACTTTTTCACTAAAGGGATGAGTGTTGTTAATCTCTATCTTTCCGTAACGTGATAAGTTTTTTTTTACGCCTGTCTTTAGATGGTTCGCTTATACTTCTCTCTAAAACCTCTCGACCATAGTCCGTCCATATTTGATCAAAAGTCTTTTCGTAATCATAGTAACTCTTTATGTTTGATAATTTTGCTATCGCTTGATAACGCTTCTTGGCTTGGGCTAAAAATTCCTCTTCGCTAATCATAATGGTGTCGCTTTTAAAAGTTAATCCTTAAAAATAACTATTTCGCGACAAAATGTTATGCACCCAATCAGAGATTATGATTGGCATTTTACAATTAAGAATATTATTAAAAACCATTTTTTATTATGAATAGCTACAATACGCAACTACTTCATTATCAGGTATGCTTTATTTTAAATATAGTAACGACGACACCTGTGGAATATTTTACTCTTTGTTTTTCCTTAAAGTTTTTGCTGTTCTTCATACGAAGCCGGTTTTTAGAAATCTTGATAAGATAAAACAAATATGCTAAAAAAACAGGATTTTAAAAAGGTAGTCATAGGATTTACTATTTTTGCGGTACATTTGAAAACTATGAGCATTAAAAAATATATTCCCAATTTGTTTACGCTTGGCAATCTTTTGTGTGGTACAATTGCGCTTATTTTTACTGCGCAATACGATTTTGTCAATGCAGCAATAGCTGTCTTTTTAGGAATTATTTTTGATTTTTTAGACGGGCTCTTGGCCCGGGTGTTAAAAATTCAGGGGACATTAGGGAGGTATCTGGATTCGCTTTCCGATATGGTTACCAGTGGTGTTGTTCCCGGAATTGTGATGTTTTGTTTACTGGGAATGAACCTTCCGGAAGGAGATGGATACCATCTTGAATTGGATGTCAGTAATTTTTATAAGGATATAAGATTAATAGGACTTATATTGACATTATCTGCATGTTATCGATTGGCAAAATTTAATGTAGATGTGAAACCCTCCGGATCCTTTACCGGTTTGCCTACGCCTGCAATGAGTTTGTTTGTAGTTTCTTTGCCATTAATTCAAAAGTATACGGATATTCTTTTTCTAAAAGAATTAGTTACAAATAACTATGTTTTAATTGGAATTACGCTTGTATTTAGCTATTTAATGAACTCCGGAATGGATATGTTCTCTTTAAAATTTAAAAACTTTAAGTGGGAAGAGAATATTTTTAAGTACCTGTTAATTTTGGTTTCAGCAGTGCTGTTATTAACGGTGGGTTATATGGCTATTCCTCTGATTATTTTGATTTATATTTTCTTGTCGATTATAGATAACTTAAAATGGAGTTAAAGTGAAGTTTGGAGTTACACTTTCGAGCAGAGCTGGCAATGGAAATGATTTTTTACACGATCTTTCCAGTGTTCTTTGGCACATAGGAACGTTTGAAAATTAGAAAACCTTTTCTTTTAACTCGAAACCTTTTCCCAAATATACTTTGCGAACCAACTTATCATCAGCTAATTCTTTTGGGGTTCCTTCTTTTAAGATACCTCCTTCAAACATCAAATACGTTTTATCGGTAATCGCCAGGGTGGCTTGTACATCATGATCTGTAATCAAAATGCCTATGTTCCGATGTTTCAGATGTGCTACAATACTTTGTATGTCTTCTACGGCAATGGGATCTACACCGGCAAAAGGTTCGTCTAAGAGTATAAAACTCGGATCAGAGGCCAAACATCTGGCAATTTCTGTTCTACGCCTTTCTCCTCCGGAGAGCAAATCGCCACGGTTCTTACGAACATGTCCGATATTAAACTCTTCGATCAAAGATTCCAATTTTACGTGTTGCTCTTTTTGAGTAAGCTTGGTAAATTGTAAGACAGATAAAATATTCTCTTCTACGGATAATTTTCTAAAAACAGAGGCTTCCTGGGCTAAATATCCAATTCCTTTCTGCGCACGTTTGTGCATTGGATATTCGGTAATATTTTCATTATTTAAAAAAATATTTCCCCCATTAGGCCTTATCATTCCTACGATTATGTAAAAAGAAGTTGTTTTTCCCGCACCGTTGGGGCCCAACAAACCGGTAATTTCACCTTGTTGAACTTCTAAAGAAATGTCTTTCACCACTTTTCTGCGGCCATACATTTTTTGAATATTCTCAACTCTTAAAATCATTTGTATATGAAATTCATTACTATAACAGGGGTAAAAATAGTCAATTACATTTTTTCAAATCTTAAAAAGCTCTTAATTATATGGTTTTTCAATTAGCGCTTTCCAAAGCTTCCCAAAATTCTACCGCTCTTCTCAGATGCGGAATTACAATAGTACCTCCGACTAATGTTGCTATGGACATGGTTTCCATCATTTCTTCTTTGGTAACTCCTGATTTGTATGAGGTTTCGAGATGGTAAGCAATGCAGTCATCACAACGCAAAACTGCAGAGACAACCAGACCAGGTAATTCTTTAGTTTTTACAGATAAATGCCCTTCTTTATAGGCATTGGTATCTAAGTTAAAAATTCTTTTAAGGATTTTGTGATCGCCATTGAGGATTTTTACCATTCATCTTTTGACGATATGCGTTAAATTCAACTACTTTATCAGTCATATTTCTTTTCTTGATTTTTAATCACTCTTTTGGATACTTTTATACTCACTTCATAGAGTATCAAAATGGGAATGGATACAATGATTTGACTTGCTACATCCGGAGGTGTAATAATAGCCGACAATATTAAGACCAAAACCAAAGCATGTTTTCTATATCTTTTTAGAAATTCAGGGGTAATCAAACCTATTTTGGATAAAAAATAGATAATTACCGGGAGTTCAAACATAATGGCTACTCCCAGTAAAGTGTTGGTTACCAATCCAATATGTGATTGCAAAGTAATTTGATTTTCTACTGAGCTTGTAATTTGAAAATTATAAAAGAAATATACCGACATAGGTAGAATTACATAGTAACTAAATAAAACACCTATAAAAAAAAGCAGTGAGGCAATGAATATAAACCCTCTGGATTTTTTGATTTCATTTTCATGTAATCCCGGAGCTATAAACCTCCATATTTCCCATAGCACATAGGGAAATGAAAAAATAAGACCTAAAACAAAAGAAACCCAGATGGCATTCATAAATTGTTGGGTAACTTTTAGTACTTGTAATTTATCTTTAAAAGTAATAGTACAAAACCCGCTTTCGGACCCAAGGATGGAAAAAAAGTTACAAAAAGCTCTATAGGTTAAAAAATTGGCATCTCTGTGTGCTAATAAAAAATCATCATATATGGTTTCTTTAAAAATAAAAATAACCGCAGCCACAATGATAATCGCTAAAAAACTTCGTACCAGATGCCATCTTAGTTCCTCTAAGTGAGTCAAAAATGACATTTCTTTTCCTTGATTTGACATTTAAAATATTCCTTCTTTGATTAAATCGTGTAAATGAATAACTCCTGTATAATTTCCATACGAGTCTGTAATTAAAATTTGCGAGATATTATTACTCTCCATCGTTTCTAAAGCCGCTATGGCCATAGCTTCGCAAGAAATGATCTTTGGGTTTCGCCCCATAATATCTTTGGCCTTTACATTTGTAATATCAGGTTGTGTAGCCAGCATTCTTCTAATATCTCCGTCTGTAATAATTCCGGAAATTTTCCCGTTTTCAGATAAAACGGCGGTTGCTCCCAATCTTTTTTCTGTTATTTCAACAATCACTTTTGCAACCGTACAGGTTTCATTAACTTTCGGTAGCTGATTTTGCTTGATTACATCCGAAACCTTTAAATACAGACGTTTACCTAATGCTCCTCCCGGATGGTATTTTGCAAAATCATCCTTTGAGAATGCTCTTAATTTTAGTAAGCATACTGCCAACGCATCACCTATGACCAACTGAGCAGTTGTGCTTGTTGTTGGAGTTAAGTTATTTGGGCAGGCTTCTTTTTCTACATAGGAATTCAGTATGAAATCCGCATGATTTGCCAAAAATGAGTCGCTATTCCCTGTAATTGCTATGATCTTATTTTTTGAATTTTTTATCAGCGGAATTAAGACTTTTATTTCTGCTGTATTTCCACTTTTGGAAATACAAACCACCATGTCATCATTTTGTATCATTCCCAAATCCCCGTGAATTGCATCGGCAGCATGCATAAATATAGATGGAGTTCCGGTTGAATTAAATGTTGCCACAATTTTTGCTGCAATATTAGCACTTTTACCTATACCAGTAACAATGATCCTGCCTTTAGATGCTAAGATACATGCAACCGCTTTTTCAAAATTTTCATCGACAAAGTTTACGAGATTTGAAATTGCATTGCCCTCCATAAGTATTGTTTCTTTAGCTACGACAATACTATTTTTTAAATTTTTCAATAATTGATGTTTTTAACAGTAAAAAAAGTTATATCTTTAGTTAACCAAGTGGAACAAAATTACTATAAAAAAATATAGAACTCAAATATTTGTTTTTAGTTATCTTAAGGTAAAAAATGATATGTAATGGATTTATATAGCCCCTTAAAAAAGTTTTTTGGCTTTAATCAGTTCAAGGGGCTGCAAGAAGAGGTCATTAAAAGCATTATTAATAACAATAATACTTTTGTGGTGATGCCTACCGGAGGAGGTAAATCTCTTTGTTATCAGTTACCTGCTTTAATGAAAGAGGGCACTGCTATTGTGGTTTCCCCTTTAATTGCCTTAATGAAAAATCAGGTGGATGCCATTAGAGGTATTTCCGAAAATAAGGGAATAGCTCACGTATTAAATTCTTCATTAAATAAAACTGAAATTGCCAAGGTAAAAAGCGACATTTCGGCAGGAATAACCAAATTATTATATGTGGCGCCGGAATCTCTGATTAAAGAAGAATATGTTACGTTCTTACGATCCGAAAAAATATCTTTTGTAGCTATAGATGAAGCACATTGTATTTCCGAATGGGGGCATGATTTCAGACCCGAATATAGGAATTTACGAAATATTATTAAACAAATTGATAATGTTTCGGTTATTGGTTTAACAGCTACTGCTAAGGAAAAAGTTCAGGAAGATATTTTAAAAACATTAGGTATTACGAATGCCAAAACATTTAAAGCTTCATTTAACAGGGCAAATTTATTTTATGAAGTACGACCGAAAACAAAAGAGGTTGAAAAAGATATGATCCGTTTTGTAAAACAACGCAAAAATAAATCCGGGATTATTTATTGTTTGAGTAGAAAAAAAGTAGAAGAAATTGCCCAGGTACTACAAGTAAACGGAATTAGAGCCGTACCATATCATGCCGGCTTAGATGCTAAAACACGAATAAAACATCAGGATATGTTTTTAATGGAAAATTGTGATGTTGTAGTAGCAACTATTGCTTTTGGAATGGGTATAGACAAACCGGATGTCCGGTATGTTATACACTATGATATGCCAAAAAGTTTGGAAAGTTATTATCAGGAAACCGGAAGAGCCGGACGAGATGGAGGGGAAGGTTATTGTTTGGCTTTTTATGCGTATAAAGACATTGAAAAATTAGAGAAATTTATGGCTGGAAAACCTGTAGCCGAACAAGAAATAGGACATGCTTTATTACAGGAAGTTGTGGGTTATGCGGAAACTTCCATGAGTAGGCGTAAGTATTTATTACATTATTTCGGAGAGGAGTTTGACGAAAAAAACGGAGAGGGTGCCGATATGGATGATAACAGTAAAAACCCTAAAAAAGAGCATGAAGCAAAGAATGATGTCGTAAAATTACTATGTATTATAAGAGATACTAAAGAAAAATACAAGCCAAAGGAAATTGTAAACACACTAACAGGAAAGGAAAATGCTATGTTAAACTCTCACAAAACATATTTACAAGATTTTTTTGGGATAGGAAAAGATAAAAGTGGTTCATATTGGATGGCTTTGTTAAGACAAATATTAGTTGCCAATCTAATTAAAAAAGAAATTGAGCAATATGGTGTTATTAAACTAACGGATATAGGAAAAAAATTTATAATAACCCCCCAATCTTTTATGATGACCGAAGATCATATTTACTTAGAGGAAGATACGTCATCAGAGATTATTACAAATACGAAAGCAACAATGATTAGCACTGACGAACATCTCATAAAGATGTTAAGAGATTTGCGTAAAAAAATTGCAGTGAAGCAGGGTGTCCCTCCTTATGCAGTTTTTCAGAATCCTTCTTTAGATGATATGACGTTAAAATATCCAATTACTACAGAAGAAATGGCCACAGTACACGGAGTTGGAGAAGGGAAAGCCCGTAAATTCGGAGAGGAGTTTATACGGTTGATCTCCAAATATGTAGAAGAAAATGATATCATTCGTCCGGATGATTTAATTGTGAAAAGTACGGGTGTAAATTCAGGACTAAAATTATATATTATTCAAAATACAGATAGAAAATTGCCTTTAATTGATATAGCAAAAGCAAAAGGATTGGAGATGGAGGAATTAATTAAAGAGATGGAAGTTATCATTTATTCCGGTACAAAATTGAATATAAACTATATTTTGGATGAGCTTTTGGATGAAGATCAACAAGAAGAAATCTACAACTATTTTATGGAGGCAGAGAATGACAAAATTCAGAATGCTTTAGACGAATTTGGTGGCGATTATGAAGAGGAAGAACTGCGACTCATGCGTATTAAATTTATTAGCGAAGTAGCCAATTAATACTTTCTGATTTATTTAAGAGTTGACCGTACAAATTTTGAACTTTTAAACTATAATAATAAAGCGTCTCCAGGAAAATATTGAAGACACTTTATAAGTTTGTTATCTATACCATTTATTACAATAATTTCAAATAATAATTGGCATAAAATTTTAGAGAAGGAAGAAATTTGAAGTCAAATCAATTCAAATACACAATATATCACTAACAACGGCAAAGGTCTCCTGAGTTTAATCCAAAGAAATAGTCTCTAAAACTGACGACTGGATTTTATCTTTATGCTTATTATACAATTCTAACCAAGTATCCCAATCTTTTTTTCTCGCATTTACCTCGGTTACTTTTATGTGAATGGACTTAATAGGATTGATAGTGGGGACAAAAGTAAAAATATCTTCTAAATCTTTTGAATTGTTTTTTGCATCGGGAATCATATTATTAAAATTAAATGTACCTAATGTAAAAGTTTTAAGTTCTCCTAAACTATTGTAATACTCAAGGAATAATTCTACCACAACATTTACATGATGATGATTATTTTTCAATTTTACATTAGTATAGTTATATGCTAAGCTTTCAAAATGTACTATTTTAAAATTCTTGTTATTCTTAAAATCTTTCAACGTAAGATTTATGACAAGAGATTCTTTATTGCCATTCGTTTTTTTATATTGTAAGCACCTTATATTGTCAATATGTTCAATTGCATTTTCTTTAAAAAGCGGATAAGAATCAGAGTGCTCTTTAACATATTTGTTCGGATTGTAAAATAATTTGGAAATATTATTGAAAACATATGGTAAGACCAAATGAGCAACAATAAAGCTTGCAATATTTTTAGGGCCTATCTTTTTTTGACATTTTTTAGTGATACTGGTTTTTGTTTTTTTAGCAAAACCTATCATTACTTTTTTATTTTCATAGCTGTATATTTTTCCCAAATCTTTTTTATTTTGACTTACACTTATATTATAAGACAGTATTGTTAATAGTACGGTTATTATAAATTTGAATTTCATGATTTTCTATTTTAAAAGTTTATTACAATTTAATCTGAGTCTGTTATTTACGATATCTGATTTTGTTTTTAAATCGTGTTTCAGATGGTTGAGGTTTTTATACGAGTGTATGGCTAAATTTAGTGCCAATGCTCCGGAAACATGTGGAGTTGCCATAGATGTCCCGTCTTTATAAGCATATCCGTTTGTGCCTCTTTCTAAAGATAATATGTCTTTTCCGGGGGCATATACAGTGATGCCTTTTCCGAAATTAGAAAAACGGGGCTTATCATCATTTTTGTCCGTAGCACCTACCGAAATGGTATTTTTATAATTAGCAGGAGAATAGTATTTTACATTATCGTTTTCATTGCCGGCAGCAAATACACAGATACCTCCCTTAGCGTGTACATAATCGATGGCTGCTTCAATAGTCGGAGAAGAAGGAGTTCGCTCGGTAAACCCCCAGCTATTATTCAGGATTTTTGCTCCGTTATCTGCAGCATATTTTAAAGCCTTTACAATACTATCCGGATTATCATCACGATAAGGGAAAATTTTTACAGCCATAATTTTCACCTTTGGAGACACCCCTGCAATGCCGAGGTTGTTATTTGCTATGGCTCCTATGGTTCCCGCAACATGAGTTCCGTGTCCGCTATAATCCATAGGATCATTGTTATTGCTGGAGAAATCATATCCGTAACTTCCGTTTTTTTGCCACATATTGTTTTTGATATCCGGATGGTTGTAATCCACTCCCGTATCAATTACAGCAACGGTAATACCGTCTCCTTTTGATATATTCCAGGCATCCTCGCATTCAATTTTTTGTAATCCATATAGTTTTGGATAGGAAGGGTCGTTTGGAGAGTATTTTGTTTCAATGGTTTTACTGACTTCGAAAAAATCCACGTCCGGATTTGTACTAAGCTGATTTTTAACCGCTTCCAATTCAGATGTGTCAACTTCTAATTTGTACAATCTGTATAGCTTTCTTTCCTCCGGATTCATGGTTTCATAAGAAGCAATAAATGACCTGTTTTTATCTTTTTTACGTTGTAAAAAAGGTTCAAGTTTTAGTTCTCTTTTAAATGCGCCACTCTTAACTCCAATCGTATTGAAATTGTTTTTAACCTCGGCGTTTTCGCTAAGGCATACTGTTATTGTTTTTTTCATGTGATATGTTTTAAATTATTTAAAATAGGTAGTTAGTGTAAAATTTTGATTACCGGTTTTTGTAGTGATGTTACCCTCTCTGCTTCTTTGAATTGTTTTTGTAACCACTTGCAGTATTTTTTTTATGACAATAGGGTAAAATAAAGCGGTTATAAAAAGCTTGGCATGATCACCAAGATTTACATTTAATATGATGAAATCATCAATGTAAATGGTAGTTAATCCAAAAAAGACGGTAGAAATAAATACAATCAGCCAGTACGTTTTTGATTTATCTAACACGATACTGTCATCAAGTTCTAATCTTAGATTATACCAGTGAAGGACTTCTTGCCCTGTAGCTCCTAAAAAACTTACTAAAAATGTTTGAATTGTTAAATGTTCCATATAATATGAGTTTTGAATACTCAAATCTATGGTACATGTCATTTCGATTGTATCCCTACAAATAGGTAAATTTTAATTCGGGATATCTCTGTCAAATCACTGCTGTAAAGATCTCCTTAAAATAAACTCTTTGAAAGCTCCAAATCTCAAGTCATAAGATATAATTATTTAAGATATTGGCTTTATTACGGAATCATTTTTTTCCAATTTATTTAACTCTTTATAGTTCTTATTTAATTTTTTAAGGAGTATTCCATATAACAAATAATAGAATAAGAGTAAAAGTGCCAATATGACAATAATGAGTATAATTTGTACAATAATCATTGCACTCATGACTTTATCAGGATCAACATTCATATCTTGTAAATTGAAAGCGATCTTTATATTCTCCGGACTATTAAAAATTAAAATATTTACAATAGCGGCAGAGACTACAAAGCTGATAAGGTTATAGTAGACATAAAATTTTACGGTTTTACGAGTTACTAAAATTTTCTTTATAAGCGTTTTGGTATTATCGATAGTAGAAATAGAAGTATAATTTTTATAAAAGATAGCTAAAAACAAAATAATTAAAGCATAATGGATATAAGATAATGTGCGTATAAAACCCATTAGGTTTAATTTTTCATAAATGTCAAGATTGTCTTTAGGCATTACTAAATTTAATCCAAACCAAAAGGCAAACTCCAGTAATCCGATAATAAAAATCCATTTTACAATAGAAGATGATCTGGATTGCGACATTTTATAAATTTCTACAGCCGATAGTTTTTCTGTTGTTTCAGGCTGATTATCCCACGCTTTTTTATATTGATCTAAATCCATAGTACTCATGGTTTATGGGTTTAATATATTTTTAAGTTTATCTTTTGCTCTGTTCATTTTTACTCTTGCATTTACTTCGGAAATACCTAATGTTTCCGAAATTTCTTTATAAGGTTTATTTTCCAGATATAAGAAAATCAACGCTTTATCAATATCATTTAAACGATGTATGGCTTTGTACAAAGCATTTAATTGCCGCTCTTGAGTATCATCATAATCATTCGACTGAATTTTAAACGCAACATCACCTATGTCTTGTGTTTTAATAGTTCTGGTAGATTTTCTGTATAAAGAAATTGCCGTGTTTAATGCAACTCTATACATCCAGGTACTAAATTTGGAATCCCCTCTGAATTTCCCATAATTTTTCCAAACTTGAATCGTAATTTCCTGAAACAAATCTTTGTGTGCATCTTGATCTGTAGTATATATCCTACAGATCTTATGGACTATATTTTGATTTTTTTCAAAATCTAATAAGAAATTCTCCTCAACCTTTTTAGTCACGTTTATAAAATTGATTTCATAATAAGTAGGTATAAAAGAAAAAAAGTTACAAAAAATAAAAACGAGTTCTTCGTCATAAAAATAAAAGGGTGCATAACATTTTGTCGCGAAATAGTTATTTTTAAGGATTAACTTTTAAAAGCGACACCATTATGATTAGCGAAGAGGAATTTTTAGCCCAAGCCAAGAAGCGTTATCAAGCGATAGCAAAATTATCAAACATAAAGAGTTACTATGATTACGAAAAGACTTTTGATCAAATATGGACGGACTATGGTCGAGAGGTTTTAGAGAGAAGTATAAGCGAACCATCTAAAGACAGGCGTAAAAAAAAACTTATCACGTTACGGAAAGATAGAGATTAACAACACTCATCCCTTTAGTGAAAAAGTCAATGGATTTAAGATAAGTCCCTATATGCAAGACAAAATGATTTATATTGGTCAAAACGATTGTTATGGAGATGGTCATGAAGTTTTATCGAATCTTCTAGGTGTTTCAGTCAATGCGATGCAGCTTTACAGAGTCACAGACTTTTATGGTGGTTTATTAGAGCAAGAAAAAGTATTGGAGGTTGATGCCGTTGAACCTGATATTCTTAAGGTAGATAACCAAGAGTGCATATATGCTATGGTCGATGGGTCGATGCTTTTCACTCGGGAAGAGGCTTGGAAAGAAGTAAAATTAGGCAGAATTTTTAAACAGAGTAGCTGTATGGACATATCAAATAAACGTGGATGGATACGCCATTCGTTGTATGAAGCATATTTAGGCAAAGCTGATAAGTTTACAGATAGAATGGATAGATACTTAGGCTGTTACAGGAGTATTGATAAGCGACTGATTTTTGTTGGTGATGGTGCTAGATGGATATGGAAATGGGTAGATCAACATTACCCTTTTGCCACACAAATATTGGATTGGTATCATGCTTTAGAACATTTACACGATTTTGCTAAGGTTTGTCTCTCTAATCAAGAGTCATATAACAGTTGGGTTGGTCAACAGGAGCAACTACTAAAAAACAGTCAAGTAAATCAAGTCATTGAGAATATCAAAAACTTAGAATTGACAAAGCAAAATCAACGTAAACAACAAAGCCAACTTATCACATATTATACCGAAAATAGGTCGCGTATGGACTATCAGCAATATCAAAATACAGGAGCAGGTATTATAGGATCTGGAGCCATAGAAGCAGCTAACAGGGAGGTTGTTCAAAAAAGAATGAAACTCTCTGGACAACGTTGGTCTAAAATTGGAGCTCAAAATATGCTCACATTAAGAACAACTAAACTGAGTGATAAATGGAACAAAGTAGTTAACCTAATCTGTACTGAGAAAAATAAAGCTGCTTAAAACGACAAAATGTTATGCACCCAAATAAAATCAATATATTTGTTTAATAAAAAATAAAATAAATTGAACAATATAAAAAGAGATTTTACCATAAAAGACCTTGAAAATATTTCGGGAATCAAAGCACATACGATTCGCATTTGGGAAAAACGTTATGGTCTTTTGCAGCCTCAAAGGACAAATACTAATATCAGATATTATTCTAATCAAAATTTAACGAAGCTTTTAAATATTGTTTTGTTAAATAAAAATAACTATAAAATATCTAAGATTGCTCAAATGTCTGAAGATATGATCACATTAAATGCCAGGGAATTAGCTTTTAAAATTGCCGTCAATGATGAAGCTATAAATTCGTTCAAACTAGCGATGTTCCAATTTGATAAAGTGTTATTCAATACAACCTATAATAAATTGCTTCATAAAAAAACATTTCGAGATATTTTTAAAGATATTTTTATTCCTTTTTTGCAACATATAGGCCTCTTGTGGCAAACAGAAACCTTATTGCCGGCCCATGAACATTTTATTTCTAATTTAATTGCTCAAAAGATTCAAATTAATATAGAAAAATTACAATATAATGTTACCGAAAATACCACCACGTATGTCTTATTTCTTCCTGAAAACGAGATACATGAATTAGGGCTTTTATATTTGAATTACGAACTGGTTCTCAGAGGTAATCACACTATATACTTGGGGCAGAGCCTCCCTTTGGATAACTTAAATTACTTTTTTGATGGTCATAAAGAGGTTTGCTTTGTCACTTCGCTAACGGTACAGCCTTACGACGATAAAGTAGCCGAATATTTTTATACTATAGATACTATCTTAAAAGAAAGTAGACATAAGTTAATAGCTATTGGCAGGAAAGCCATGAATATGCAAGATTATGATTTTAAATCTTCTATTGAACTATATCCGGAAGTTTCCGATTTGTTAAATGTATTATAATGGATACGGTTTTTATATTTAAGTGTTTAATAAAGTTGTATATTTGTTAAACAAATGAGAAAAAATATTCATATCATAGGTGCCGGTTTTTCTGCACTTGCTGCTTCTTGTTATTTGGCTAAAGCCGGGTATAATGTTACTGTTTTGGAAAAAAATGCAACCATAGGGGGGAGGGCAAGGCAGCTAAAAAAAGAAGGCTTTACCTTTGATATGGGGCCTTCATGGTATTGGATGCCTGATGTATTCGAACGTTTTTTTGCTGATTTTGGAAGAAAACCTTCGGATTATTATCAATTGGATAAATTAGACCCCGGATATCGCGTATATTTTGAAGATAAGAGTTTTGTTGAGATATCCGCAAATATAGATGAGATATACGAACTTTTTGAGTCCGAAGAAAAAGGAAGTTCCAAACATTTAAAAAAATTCCTGGAAGCAGCTGAATTTAATTATAAAACAGCTATTGAGAATTTGGTGTATAAACCCGGAGTTTCCCCGTTAGAGTTAATCACTCCGGTTACTTTGATGAGGTCTCATCAATTTTTCTCCACCATATCAAAAACTGTCAGAAAGCATATCAAAAGTAAAAAACTCATTCAAATTTTAGAATTTCCCGTACTTTTTCTGGGAGCAAAACCTGCCAATACCCCGGCGTTTTATAATTTCATGAACTATGCTGATTTCGGACTGGGAACCTGGCACCCTAAAGGAGGGATGTATAAGGTCGTTGAAGCTATGATAACTCTTGCTAAAGAACTGGATGTAAACCTGATAACTCATGCAAATGTAGAGAAAATACACGTAAACCATCATCAGGTATCCGGCATTACGGTAAATTCAAAAATTATAGAAAGCGATATTCTGTTGAGTGGTGCCGATTACCACTATACAGAAACTTTATTAGACACAAAGTACAAACAATATTCCGAAACATACTGGAGTAAAAAAGTGTTTGCACCCTCATCACTGTTATTTTATGTGGCATTTGATAAAAAAATTAAAAATGTAAACCATCATACATTATTTTTTGATACTGATTTTGATATTCATGCTACAGAAATTTACGATGCTCCCGCCTGGCCCAAAAACCCGCTGTTCTATGCAAGTTTTCCCAGTATAACGGATCCGAGTTGCGCCCCGGAGGGAAATGAAAGCGGAGTATTTCTGATACCATTAGCTCCCGGTATTGAAGATACAAATGAATTAAGAGAAAAATACTTTAACATGATTATGCAAAGATTTGAGCATTTAACGAACCAGAAAATTAAAAATAATATTATCTTTAGGGAGTCTTTTTGTGTAAATGATTTTATAAGGGATTATAATTCTTATAAAGGAAATGCTTACGGTATGGCAAATACCTTATTACAAACAGCATTTCTGAGACCAAAAATTAAAAGCGGTAAAGTACAAAATTTATATTTTACAGGTCAGCTGACGGTTCCGGGGCCAGGTGTTCCACCGGCTTTGATATCCGGAAAAATAGCTTCCGAATTAATACACAAAAAACACTCCTGAAATGAAACAATTATTTGACGAAGTTTCTTTAAATTGTAGTAGAATTGTTACTAAAAAATACAGTACCTCATTCTCCATGGCAGTGAAGTTGCTATCTCCCGGAATTAGAAATGCTATTTATAGTATATACGGATTTGTAAGATTTGCCGATGAAATTGTGGATACGTTTCACGACTACGATAAAGAGAGGCTTCTGGAAGATTTTGAAAAGCAATATTACGATGCACTGGAAACAGGGATCAGTTTAAACCCAATTTTAAACTCGTTTCAAAATACAGTGAAAAAATATGGTATTACAGATGATATGGTAAAGGCATTTCTGAAAAGTATGCGGGCCGATTTATACAAAGCAAACTATACGACAAAAGAAGAATACGATGCCTATATTTATGGTTCTGCCGATGTTGTGGGGCTTATGTGTTTAAAAGTATTTGTAAACGGTGATGACACTAAATATCAAGAACTTAAAGATGCTGCCATGAGACTGGGATCTGCATTTCAGAAAGTAAATTTTTTGAGAGACTTAAAGAATGACTATGAATTATTAAACAGATCTTATTTTCCAAATGTAGACTTATCATCTTTAGATGCAAATTCTAAAAAGCAAATCATTGAAGAAATTGAAAATGATTTTAATTATGCTTTTACTAACGGAGTTTTGAAACTACCGGCAGAAGCTAAATTCGGAGTCTATATGGCATATCGGTATTATAGAAGATTATTAAAAAAGTTAAAAAAAGTACCTTCTTCTAAAATTATAGAGACCAGAATCCGAATTTCCGATCCCATGAAAATAAATTTACTGGCCAGGAGCTATGTAAAATACAAACTAAATATGATATAATGCTTTTTGCTCTTGTCACAATAATAACATTTTTGATAATGGAAGGTATTACTTGGTGTACACATAAATACGTGATGCACGGTTTTATGTGGTATTTTCATGAAGATCACCATCAGCCCAAGTATGAAACTCCGTTAGAAAGAAACGATATCTTTTTTGTAATTTTTGCTGCTCCCAGTATTGCATTGTTCTATTTTGGACTTCATCCGACATTAAATATCTTATTTTTTATAGGGCTAGGCATTTTATGCTATGGTATTGCCTATTTTTTGGTGCACGATGTATTAATTCATCAGCGTTTTAAATGGTTTAAAAATACAAACAACAGGTATCTGAAAGGGCTGAGAAAAGCACATAAAATTCATCACAAAAAATTGCACAAGCACGATGGAGAATGTTTTGGAATGCTATTTGTACCTTTCAAATACTTTCGAAAACCTAAGATTTAATGTATTTATACCTAATTCTGAATATAGCCTCTTTGAGTATTCCTTTGATATACTCATTCGATAAAAAAATGCGCTTCATCAGACATTGGAGAGCAGTATTACTTTCTTTAGTAATTATTGCTTCTGTTTTTCTGCTTTGGGATGCTGTTTTTACGAAAAACGGAGTATGGGGGTTTAACCCCAAATACCATTTAAACTGTACGCTTTTGGGAATGCCAATAGAAGAATGGCTATTTTTTTTCTGTATTCCGTATGCAAGTATATTTATTCATTATTCTTTTGAATATTTCAAACCGAATCTGTTACTGTCAAAACATGTTACACAGGCGATTACTATCGGGCTTATACTGACACTCATTCCGGTTATTATTGTGCATACGGATAAAGACTACACTTATGTCAATTATAGCGCTTTGGTGTTTTTATTGGCAATTAGTCTAAAGTATGGAATAAAATACTTACAAAGATTTTATATTGCTTTTTTGGCAATACTGATTCCGTTTTTTATAGTGAACGGAATTCTTACGGGAATAAGACTGGACGAACCGATAGTATGGTATAATGATGAGGAAAATTTAGGAATACGAATTGCTACCATACCTGTTGAGGATATCGGTTATGCCTTTACGATGATTTTTGGCAATATATTTCTCATAGAAAAGTTTAAAAAATAAATTTAAGGGATATTTTTAGAATTGATTTGGCAAAAGCTTGATTATTTAGCATCATAATGATATAGACCTCATAGGTTTCAAAATCCGTCCTTGAAATTGACATATTGAAATGCCGAAGTGGTGGAATTGGTAGACACGAGGGATTCAAAATCCCTTGCTATTATTAGCGTGTGAGTTCGAGTCTCATCTTCGGTACAGATTTTAAAAGCTGAGTTTTTAACTCGGCTTTTTTTATTTTACTAAAACATACCTAAAACATTTTGAGGTTTGTTTACATTAGTATGATTTCTAGAAATTTCTTTAGATATTAATAATTTCTAATATTTGAACCTGTCCATTTTCCTCGCCCACAGCAATAGTTTTCTCATCCTCGCTCAAAGATAAACTGGAAATATTACGACCAATACTAAGTGATGAAATTTCTTTACCTATGAGAATATCCCAAATTATTATCCTACCATCTTTTGAGTAAGAAAGTATTTTCGGAAAGTTTTTAAATAAGATTAAGTCGATACTTTTTCTGAAATAGGGATTATCGATATGCCCTTCAAGTGACATAAGACAATCTGATTTTTCTATATCCCATACTTTTATTGTTCCATCATTACAAGCTGATATAAAATACGAGTCTTTTGGTGCTAAAGAACTATCCGAAACTTGCTTAAACTTTTTTGAATCAACGTCATATGCGATGTTGTAATTAAGAAACAATACTTTTTCTATGGTTCTGGTGTGACCAGTAAAAGTATTAGTGCAAATTGGGTCGCTATAAAAGTTGATTTTCCATAATTTTATGGTTTTATCTCTAGAACCTGTGAGCATTAATGTGCCTTTTTTGTTAATTTCTATTGATGCTACTAATTCATCGTGCCCTTTGAATTCAACTATTGGATATTCCGAACTTGTGCGCCATATTCTTAGCCACCCAATTTCATCACCAGATATAAAATCAATACCAAAATTATATACCTTAAAAATTTCTGCACCCCTGTGTAATTTATTTGGTGGTAATTTGTAATTAAGAACCTCATTTCCTTTAACTATATCCCATTTCTTAATTGCATTATTGGTTGAAGTAATAGCAAATTGAAAATCTTTAAATGGTATTGCATTTTTAATATGCGATGTATGTCCGCGAAATGTTTTTAATTTTTTCTTTCTAGTTAAATTCAAAACGCTTGTCTCATAATTTTCCTTGTGATTTTTATTTTGATAAGAGGCAAGTGAAAAATATTCATCATCCTTTTTAAAAATCGCTAAATTATCAATTGATTCAGCAAATCCAGAAAAAGAATGGAAACAAGTAAAATCTTTTTTAAGACTAATTTTTATTGAACCATCTTTCGATGAAGTTAAAATTTTTCTATCATCATCGAATATCTTTATTTCATTAATAGCTCCATTGTGAATTATGTTTTTTATCAAACTTTCATTTTTGCCTCCCCAATCCTCAATTTGATAATCCAATGAATATTTAATTCTCCAATATGTCAATTCATTGTTTTTTCCACTTAATATTTTTTCTTCATCTATAAACTTAATAAAATGAGCTGACCAGCCTTTAGATTTGTATTCTAATCTGCCGTTATATAGATTCCATATTTTTAACACATTATCATCTAAAATTAAAAACTTATCATTTTCTAAATCTATTTTACTTTCATCATATTTTTGATTAAAAACCTTTATTTTTTTCCTCATTGGCATATACCATATATGTATACCAGTTGAATAATACCCAATTAGATATCTATTATCTGAGCTAAGTTTTATTTTTTTTAAATAATCATCTTCTTTGAAAGTTAATTCTTTATTTAAACACCACGTGTCATCTTCATTAATTAAGCTAACAACAATGATGAATCCATTTTTACTTGAAATAATGATTATATTTTGATTTTCTCCAAATATCAAATCAGACACATCAAGTTTCACATTAAAAGAACCTATTTTTGCTTCCTTATTGTTATTATCAATATTTACAATATTAATCTGTGATGAGCCTGAAAGGTTATTAGCTGTAACGATTCTTGTTGTTTTTATTCCATCATTGAAGAATTCAATAGCAGAATGAGTTACCACTTCAGACTTGTGAGTAACATAAAGTATTCGATTTAATTTTGGGACACCCAATATTGATACTTTATTTTTATCGCTAGGGTCTTTTATTATTATAAAATCATTAGTTGCTTCAATTTTACTCTATAAAAAGTCCGAGTATTTATTATCATTGATAACAACACGAGTAATTAGACTTTCATTTTTAATATCCCATATTTTTATACAAAACCTATCATTATCAATACTGTCTCTTGTTAGACAAGTAATTAATAAGAGATATTTCTCTCCAACTTCTTTAATCTGAAAAATAGTTCCATCCCCATAGTCATCTTCAAAAGAATTTAAAAAATCGTTAGAGTTTATATTCCACATTAAAACAGATGCTGTTTCTTTGTAAGATTCCAAGGACGTGGTATAAAAGATATTCTTATTAGCGGAAAACTCATATGTATAAAAATTTTGTTGTCCGTTAAATACGTGAGCAAGATGACCTTGTGAAGAACTTAAATTATTCATTGGACGAATCCAAGTGTCTTTAGTTTTTTCATTAATAACATCTTTGATAGAATCAATATAAGTATTACTGCCTTTTTCTAAATAGCCAAATAACTGTGAATTTAGCTGTTTCGGATTAGCTTCAAGAATATGTACTATTTGTTCTAGTGCACTGCATCAGCTTTAAGAAAAAAATATCCTTTTTTGTTATTAGTTAAAAATTTATCAATAGCATCAAATACAAATTCTCGACCTATGAAATGAGGCAAAATATGTTGTTCTCTTTCAGGATATGTTTGAATATAAGAGCAGATATTTTCAGAAACATATTTTTTTTTATGACTTCTTTATATTGAACTTTCTTTTTTATATTGAATAGTTCCTCAATCAAATTATCAAGAATGATTTTTTGACCATCACTGGATAAAATAGTCTTGTTATTACTTTTTACTATATGCCCGTTTGCAAGTAACAATAGATTCATTCCACCTACTTCAATAAAATGAAATTCTAAGAGGTTTTTTTTATTTAAAATTTCGGCTATTTCATTTTTGTTTTTGAAACTGAAATCTTCCCAACAAAACCTGATTAAAAGTTTATTTAAAGAAAGAAGAATCTCTCGCAATTCTTTATTGTTTTCATTTTCTTTTTTTAAAACAAAAACAAATAGTGATTGCACAATATTTAACGTAAGCCTATCTTTATTTGTGCTAAAGGCACTTTTTAATGTTGTATAAGGTGCTTTTCCGTTACTACTCTTGTTTATTGCATTAAACAACGTAGTGTCTTTTGTATTTCCCCCTATGACATAAGTCTTGAGAAAATCTAAAAGATTTTCATCATATCTTATATGTGCTTCGCTCGTACTCATCTTTAACGTCTGGCTAAAGTCGGACTTTAGTCTTTTTTATTTTTCTGATTATCTGATAGTTATAAAGCAGATTTCACATTTCTTTTCTTATCGTTTTTCATCTCTCGTAATCTTGTTGTGTACAAAAATTACAAGTGAATTCATTTAACAACAATAACAACAAAAATTAAATCTAAAGATATGAATATTAGAATAGATGATATCAAAAAAGCCCTTTTAACTTATATAAAGAGTTTACCACCATATGAAATCTCCAAATTTCTACAGTTCCACAAAATGTTAGTGGATGATGCGCTTTACTATATGGAAAACACACCTGTATCCGTTCAGGATGATTTAGAAACGGAAAAGAAAATCACACAGCTTTTTTCGGAAACCGAAATATTAGAAACAGCTAAAAAGCTATTAAAAGTAAATGCATTATGAACATAGAAGAACAAAGCGAACGCACTGAGTTCGTATTTATAAAACGACAGGATTTAAAAGAAGAATTACGCCTACTAATGACGGAAACTATTTCTGAATATAAGCAAGAGAAGATTTGGATTACAGCAAAAGAAGCAATGGCTCTGTTAGCCATTAAGAGTGCCACTACGCTCCAAATGCTCAGAAATACAGGTAAAATCGAGTTTTCTCAACCTATGAAAAAGCTGATTTTATACAAGAAATCATCGGTTTTGGAATATTTAGAAAAACACTCTAGAAAAACGTGGTAAGATGAATAGGACCAGCGTATATAATAGGGATTTTGTTTTCAGAGTGATGTGTGGTATAAACAGAAACCATTTCAGCACAATGTGCCGACCTACCAATATCACTATTGGTTCTTTTACAATTCATTACCTAATTAGAATGACAGCAGACAAAAAATCAGCATACAGCAAAGAATATCGGAAACTCCGTGTACATCGGGTCATCATTTTCTCAAAAGAAGAATTTCAGCACCTTACCGCTCTAGCGGAAAAACATCGCAAGCCCTTTAGTACACTCGTTCGTGAGCTGGCTCTGGCTCAAAGTAAAAATCAATATTTGTTACCATTGGAGGAACAAACCCAAGAGGTCAAAATTCAGTTAATCAAGATAGGTACAAACATCAATCAGATAGCACACGTTTGCAATGCTACTAAGAAAATCTCACTTGATATTATTAAAAAATTACAAGCGGAATTTTCCGAACTCCAAAAAGCAATTGTTGCCATTTACGATAAGCCACAAAGTTTATCCGATTTAATAAGAAATACTCTTATTAAGATACCTAGCTACGCTGAAGAAATCAAAGCCGTTTTAACCCAATTACATCTATGATTATTAAAAGCCTTAGACATACCCAGTTTTTATCCAATTACAGCGTGAATTACGTCTTTGACGGCGTTTCTAATGAGCCAGAACATCGGTGGCTCATATTTCAAAATATCACGAGTGGTTATGACCGAAAATCCATCATAAAAGAGTTCAATACTAACGCCCAATATTTGACCAAAACAGCGAATAGAAAAAAGGTTTATCGTTATCACGAGGTGTTGGCATTTGCTCACGATAATTCAAAGGATTTATCTCGTGAAAAATTGCAACGTATTTGTAATGAGTATCTCAAATTACGAGACTCACAAGGGTTAAGCAAAGCCGTGTGTGTTCCACATTTAGATAAAGGACATTATCATATTCATATCCTATTAACCTCGAATTTTTTAGAAAGTTCTCGCTCTGGGGATATGCGAATGTCTAATGAACGCTATTACGACATAAGGCGCAGTATGGAACGATGGATGTTACGGGAATTTCCAGAACTGCATAGAAGTACGGTTTATCTCGAACAAGAGGAAATCGAACAGCTCTTACCTGAACGTTTTATGAGGGAACGGCAATTATTACAGCAACGGGAAAAACCGCAGAAAAACCGCAACCACACTAGAGACAAAGTAGCCGAACGTATTAAGGAATTATTGGCTCAAAGCAACACGCTAGAACTCTTTGAAACCCATATCAATAATGAGCCATAATATGCTACTTATAGTAGAAATGGCAAACTAACAGGCGTAATACATAATAACAAAAAATATCGCCTTAAAACATTAGGGATTCCACTTTATGAGGAAAAATTCCACGTCCTCAAACGAATGCAGGAACTCGAACACATCAATCATCAGCGTGAACACTCAATAGAGAGGGAGCGGTAAATCTATTTTATCAACTAAAAACAAAAATTATATGTCATTTTTTAGGTATTCATATTCTCAATATTCGGCGAAATTTTTAACAGGATTGAGGCGTTTTTTATTACTAAACTGTTTTAAAAACGGTTTAGTGGTTGATGGCAAAGCTCGTATTTCTGAAAAGGAAAGTATGCAAGGGTTAATTTGCCTTGGTTCTACAGGGTATGGAAAATCGACCGTTTTTAGTGCCTGTAATTTAATGACGATAAAAAATGCCAGTATGGTCGTCATTGACCCATCAAAAGAACTCTATAATCTCACACATAGGTATTTGAGAAAATACTTTGATGTGAAGTGTATTGACTTGATTGAACCCAAAAAAAGTGATAGGTGGCAAGTTCTCTACACCGCCAAGACCAAAGAAGATATGACAATGATTGCAGATGCGATTATTTCTGCCTCATTTCCACAAGAAACGGCAGGTTCTCGTTTTTTTAACCAATCTGCTAAAAATCTCATTGCGGTTCTGCTCACAAGTGTTCTTAATCGACCAGAGCAGAAAAATTTAGGCTACATCTATGCAATGCTCAATCGCTATAACAAGAATGACAAAGCCGAATTGACCAAGGAACTATCAAAATATTTAGATGCTGAAACGTGGCTTGAATACAAAGCTATTATGAGCCAGCCTGAACGCCTCGTGGGAAATGTTATTGCAACGTGTAGAACTGCTCTTGCACCAATGACAACCGAGACATTGAAAAAAATATCAAGCGGACACGATATTCATATAGCCAGTTTGAGAACAAAGCCAACGGTACTGTTCATTAATATTGCTGAAAATCGTTTTAAGGAATTTGGCTTATTCGTTTCGTTACTACTCAGAGAGATTACAGAAACTTTTTCTGTAATGCCGAAAAAGAATGACTTAACACAATACCTACTATTAGATGAAGCAGGAAATTTTTATTTCCATAAGCTCGCAAATTTCTTGACGATTTGCAGAAAGCGTAGGGTTTCAGTATCGCTAATACTGCAATCAATGCGACAATTACGAGCCTTATATAATGATGATGCCGATACTATCATAGAAAACACTAAACATCACATCTATTTCCCAGGGCTATCCCTTGAAAGCTGTGAACAAATTAGCAAGAAAATCGGCTATATCTATGGGGATTTTGATAACACATTTTTACCAACCAATAAAAAGAGAGGGCGGAAATATCCACTTGTTTCTCCCGAAGCCATCAGAACTCTTAAAAATGGGTTTGGGTTGCTTTTGAGTGGTAATAAGCAAATAGCCTTACTCAAATTCACGCCGTGGTACAAGAATTTTTGGTTACGAATGAGATTAAAATAATAACACAAATTATAACAATTAAATACTATGTCAGATAACGAAGAAAGAAAAAAAAGACATAACGAGGCGATGAATCGTCTGTTTGAACGCAAGAATATAGTAGCACTTGACTTGCAAAATAAAGAAGAAACTCTTGAAAGATTAAAAAATAGCAATTGCTATTCTACTGCTAAAGAAAAAGAAATAGCAGGCATAATAGATCCGCTAGGAGAGATTGTTGATTCTATTTGGGTAGAAGAATTTTGTCTTAAAATACAGCAAAATAAAGAAGTCTTATCACATAAGAAGATAAAAAATATCCTGTCACTTGAAGCTACAATCAAAGAATTAAATGCAAAGAAAAACGAATTAGAAAATACTATTAAAACTTTAAATAATGAGAGATAGAGATATAAACCGTGAATTTGATATGAGGGAAATGGAGTTTGAATACAAATTACTTACTACTCTAGAAAATTCAATACAACGTATGGAAATGAAAGCAAAGTCTATGAGTAAAGAAATCCATAAACTAAAGAAAAGAAAGAAAAAAGGAAAAGAACTAAAAGAATACATATCCAAAAAGCTGGATTCTGCTGTAAATATATCTTGGCAGATAATACGAGAAAAGAAATTAGCTATTGAAACTCTGGAAAGTGAATTAAAAGCTCTTAGATTAAAGACTGAGTTTGTACTTCAAGAAGAAAAAGGTTTAAAAACACAAATAACGGAGTTCTCGGCAGAATTGGAACAAGAGTTTTTGAAATCACAAAACCTTAAAAACAAGAAAAAAGAGTAAAACAATATGGAAAACAAAGATAGTATAATACGAAACATTAAATCTCTCAAAGAGTATCACAACAAAATACAACGGCAAAATAAAACGCTACTAGAAAAAGAGAGGGAATTGAGAAACAAAGCCGTAAACTATGTTAGTCATTTCAAATCCAATGCAATGGAAAATAGAGATTTAAATCTACTTATAAAAAACAATAATTATATGGATTTAGTTTCTATTAGTTCAGTTGTAAAGAGCCTCACTAAACATAGAGATGTAATTAAAAACCCTAAAATGAACTTAATTATTTCTCTCTTAGAAAAAGCAAATAATGTGTCACAGGAACATAAAATACTAAAAAAAGAATTAAATCAATTATTAAGATGAGAACCAATAGTTACAACTTAGATTATATCAATTTAGATAGTCTTGATATAGAAAAACTCAAAAAGATAGAAAGTGAAGTTTCCAGAGAGGTAAATTCGGTTGAAAATTCAATTTCCCTTAGAAATAAAGAAATAAATCGTTTAAACTATGAAATTGGAGTTGGGGAAAAAGTTGTCGCAGAAAACGAATCATTTGTGAAAAATGCTATCTCGTTCTTACAGGATTTTGTCTGGAATAAGGAAAGGAAAATAGTCAACCTCAATAAAAAAATTAAAAAAAGCATCAAAGCTCCTGTAGCGCAAAAAATAAATGATTTTGAACAACAGGCAAAAACAGCATCTAAAGATAGAGATAATGCACTTATCCAAAGTGCAGAAAAAGAACGTCTAAAATCACAAATAACAGCGTTTTCCACAGAATTAGAACAGGAGTTTTTGAAATCACGCAATCTCGGTAACAACACAAAAGAATAAAACGCTATGGAAAACGAGATACAACCTTTTGAAAAAATCAGGAATATTATTGAACTGTACAAAACCGAATTACAGAAAAAGGAAACGGAAATGGCAACCCTAACCGAAGCCAAAGAAAAAGCCTCTACAGAAAGTTTCATCAAAGAAGAAACCATTGCATCAAAACAGCAACGAATCACCGAACTTTTAGAACAAGTAGCATCTTTAACTGAAATGCTGGAAAAATCAGGACTGGAAAATGACAAAAAAGATGAAGCCATTAAAACTCTGAATGACCAAATAACTGACCTTACCTTAGAAAAAGAAAAAGGGCAACGCATATTAAAAGTGGTGAGCAATGAGAAAACCGAACTTGTGAAAAATTTTGACAGCAAGGTTAAGGAAAAAGCCGATAGCACAGCCATTAGGCTGTTAAAGCAACCGTATCTGATACCACGCTATATTACCGAACTGCAAAAGCGAAAAGCCATTGAACTCAAAGAGGGCGAAGAAATGCTCAAAATGGCGCAAATGATGCAAGGCATTAATGAGAAAACATTGGAAAGTAAAGAACAGGCTTTGGAAACTAAAGATTTACAATTATCCATTAGGATTGAACGACAAGATTATGAGATAGAAAAAAACTTTACGATACTGACCAACATTACCAAAGACATTTCAATGGAACGAAAAGAATGGGGCTTACAAAAGAAAGAAGATTTGTTAAGTATAAGAGAAAAACGGTTTGAGATATCTAAGCAGTCAACCTACAATGAAATTTCCACCAAACAAATCCAACTGTTTCAGAAAGAAGTGAATTTACAACTCGACACAAAGAATTTTGATATACAGCAACGGGAAAAATTTGTCACGCTCTTACAAAAGGAATTGCAGATTGATAGAAAAAATGTGTTGAATGAAGTGGTGGAAAAAGCATTTGATTTAAAGAAAAGAAAAACCGAATTACAGCTTTCATATCGGGAATCGGAACTCTCAATTAAAGAAAAAGAAGCCGTACATAATCAAAAAGTGAATCTTTTTAAACTGATAGAAAAAGAATTTTCGCTGAAAAAACAACGGGGATTATTGGAACTGATGCAGTACGGTTTTGACATCAAGCAAGAACGCACCGAACTGGAGAACCAAATTAAGCAAGAAGAATTTAGTAAAGACAAACGCTTGTTTGAAATCAGCAAACGGGAACTGGAGGCGTTCAATGCTGTTGCTGAATCGCAAATCAATTTAATGAAATCCAAACTGGAAAACGAACGCCAATTATTATATCTCGACATCAATCGAGGAAAAAACACCAATGAAAACAATAAACGTCTTTTGGAAATCGACAAGGCAATGCAAGCGGTTAAAAATGAAGTGACATCGGTAAAGTTTTCCAGAAAAGAAATCGAACAGTTTGCCAAAGACAGAGATTTACAACATACCGAAAAAGTACTCAATTTGAAGAAAGATATATTGACAGGATTCCAAGACACTTATCTCAATCAACAATCCTATGATATTAAGAAATCCTATCGAGCATTAGGATTTGGTGTAGATAGTCCGTACCAAGAAGAATCTTATCAATTACGCAAAGAACGTGATGAATTATTAAATCAATTGGAAGAAGAAAAAGGAACAGAAGAATAAAAAATGTTTGAGAATGTTTTTTGATTTTTCCCGAAAACGTTTTGGCAAAATTTCAGAATCAAAATTCGCCGAATTTTGATCCGATTTCGCCGCCGCAACGAATATTATTTTTGATAGCGTAGGTTATGACGATGAGGCTTTGGGTTTTTCTGAATGTTGGAAACGAAGTGAGTAGGTACGTGGGGAGTGCATTGATTGTGAGCGAGTGAGTGAGAGAACGAATAAAAGAACGGTAATGAAATGAGAGTGAAAGTAATGAGAGAACGAGTGAAAGAGAGAGCCAAACAATGACCGTATAGCAAACTTGGTTTCCTTTTTAGTAAAATTAAAGAATAAGAGGAATAAATTGAATAATAAATATGTTAATAAGACCAATGAATACAGGGCTTTAGCGAAAAAGAGGTGTATAGACTAAATCATACACCAAATTATAGGGCAAATACTATAAAGATTATGAAACAATTACAACAAATATACCCCATCAGTATTGAACATAAAACGGTTCAAAAATGGCTCGATGAATACTTTAACTACAACAATTCATCGGCTATGGAATGTGTAAAATTAGGGCAAACTATCCCGTTTCACAATTTGGAATTTGTCGTTTTTTTTATGGAAAAATGGGTGGATTATTACGATAATCTGTATGAGAAACAAAGTGGTTTTGGTTATGTGTTGGAACTGGCATCAATCACCGCCTTACGTGGTTTTAAACGAGAAGAATTACGTCTTGTGTTTTCCAATAAAACCCTGCCAGAAAACTATATCTATTATCGTGTCTTTGATTATTTTACCATTATCGACAAGGAAGCACAAAACTATTTTATCGCAAAATATAATCGTGAGGGTGAATCTTTGGACGACATATTTTTGAGTTTATTGACTGAACGTATTGGCAAGGAAATTCCTGTATTACAAAAGGTGCTATTCACGCCCGTTACGCACCTTGTGCCGATAACATCACTCTACAGGCACGCTTATATTTTAGGGCGTTCTGGAAGCGGTAAATCTGAACTTTTAAAATATCTTTTTTACACGTTGTACCAAACAGATACGGCGCAAAGAAAATCATTGTGTTTGCTTGAACCCAATAGCGACCTTGCTACTCAAATTTTACAGTTTCATTTGAACAAAGACAATAATAAAAAACGGGTGGTATATCTTGACCCGTTTATTAGGGAAACGGCAAAAAAGCTGTTGGGAGAGGACATTTTTACAGACGATTATACGTTTGTACTCAATCCGTTTCATATCGAGAATGCAACTGACAGAGATATAAACTATACTACACAAGAACTCTCTAGCGCATTTTTTGAAATCCTCAAAAGTGAAGCCACACCACAAATGAACTCCATAATACAAGCCTGTATAGATGTACTGTTACGAGCCAATGACACCGACATCACGGATTTAAAACGGTTTATGGACGATGAAGAAAATAAAGACTTGATACAACTAGGCAAAAGCAACCCTAATCCCGAACGTCAAAACCTTATTTCTAAAAAGTTTACAGAAGATAGAGTAAACCCAACCAAATCGGGTATTTATTTTAGGCTACAAAACATCATTGATAATACTGATTTACGAAGCCTTTTACAAGGCACAAGTACCATCAATATTGAACAGGAAATCAATAACGGTAAAGTCATATTGTTTAATCTTTCCAAAGGGTTTTTAGGCGTAGAATCATCGACCTTGCTAGGTAAGTTGATTGTGGCACTCATACAAGGAGCGGTGCGTAAACGGCAAATAAAGAACATTAAAGACAGAGTGCCAACGTTCTTTTTTATTGATGAGATGCAGAACTATATTACTAAAACCATCAAAGAGATTTTAGCTGAAAGTAGAAAATATGGCTTGCATCTGATAATGGCAAACCAAATTCTCGGTCAAGGTATGGATAGAGAACTGCAACGGCTTATTTTAAGTAATACCGCGATAAAAATTGCAGGACACAATGATGAAGATAGCGTTAAAGCAATGGCACAGCAAATGCGAAATATTACACCGAATGACTTTTATAAACTCGAAAAATACAATTTTCTCTGCTATGACAATACAGGCGAACAAGCAACGGCAAATGTGATAAATGTTCCCGATACGCTTGTAAATATAAACCCACCAATGTATATGGATAAAAAAGAACTCAAAGCGTTCTTTTTGTGGTTGGTTCACGAAAGTGGTTATTACGTTAAAAAGAAAAAAACCATTACACAAAAGACTGCTCCAATAGAACCAACAACAAACGATTCAAATACATCAACGATTTATAACCCAAATTTTGAAAACTAAGATGGCAACAAAAAATATTCTCTGGGCGCATACCATAACCAACATACAAGAAAATATATTGTTAGGATTAGCACGCTATAAGTTTCTCACGTCAAGTCAGCTATTATCATTCGATATCGGCACAAAACATTACCCGTATTTGTGGAAACAGTTGGTTTCTTTGCGTGACCGTAATAAACCATTAATACAATGTCATAATTTCCCTGCTCCCAATCCAAAAAAAGGGAGGGTCGAATCAATGTATTTCCTGACTAAAGAAGGCAAACGGCAAATCCTAAATAACGGTTTTATGAGTGCTGAAGAAACCATTAAAATGCCTATTGGTAAAACGATTGCCTATAAAGATTATTTCCACAGAAAATACACGATTGATTTCCAAATACAGCTTGATAGATGGGCTAATACAAACAATAAAACCGTAGATTTTTTTGATACCTATTTTGATAAAACGGGCGATAATCGTACAGGAAAAAATCTGAGAGCCAAAACCAGAATTGATTTTACAGGAAATGCTTTTTTTATTCCTGATGGGATATTTACTGTGAATGGCCAGTTGTACCTTTTTGAAATGTACAACGGCAAAGATACAGGGCGAGTATTGGAACAGTTACACAAACACGCCGAAGCTCTCACCTATAGATATACGCACAAAGCATATCATTTAGACACTAAAAAAGCCTATACAACGGTATTGCTGTTTGAATTTTTATCGGCGAAAAATGCGCTATTACAACGCATACAAAACGAACCGTCTTTTGAGTATATATGCCCTTATTTTCTCACTAAATCACTCGAAGAATTACATCAGGAATTGTTTATGATATGGACGGATTTAAACGGCGTGGAACGACAATTTTTAAGCGAAAAAAATGAAAATTAAAAGTATTTTCTTCTATCAACAATATTCCATCTGTGCCAGTATTAGCATACTTAAATGTTAAGAGTTGTTTACCATTGTCTAATTGCTGATTGAACTGTGGATAAAATGTAAAATCAAACGTATAGATTGGGTTCATTTTGTTATTTTCAATCGTGGCAATGTGTGTTCCCTTATCATCAGAATAAATATGTAACAATCTTTTCTTCGATACAAACGAGGTAGGAATATAAAAATCCATAGTATCAAGCAGTTTTTCAATACCACGCTCATTTCTACTCCCAAATCGCTGTTTAAAATCCCAATTAGATTTTTCGAGGTTTTTTGGGTCAGGAATTTTAATAACACTTGCAAAGCCCATCATATGCCCCATATAGTTGGTGATATAATATTCATCATCAATAGTGTTCACAACAATAGGGCAAGTAGATGAACCCTCAAATAATTCTTTGGTATGTTTATTTTGAAAAAAGATTGTACCACCAAATTCGCCTCGACACCTAGCGTACACATTGAAATTTTCATCTTCAAAACTCTTAAAAGTTCGTGTTGCTGTTGGTTTAAAATCGGTAACATATTTTCCTAAGGCAAAATTTTCTTCATCAAATTGCGCCCTTTGCAAAAAGAGGCTATCATTTTCAATTTCAATATTGAAGTAATTCATTCTTTGGATTCCTTTTGGCAGGAAAACATCTTCTAAAAAATCACCTTTATTATCGAGAACCACCATTTTTTTGAAAGACCTAGATGTGTTCTTTCTCTGGCTTAGAAACATACAATAGTATTTGTCATTAAAGAGTGCTACACTTCTTAAACGACCATTTATAGAAAAATTAAACGTGTCTTTTTTTATAACAAATTCCGAATCGTTTTTTGTTTCAATAGTAACTAAAGCCTGCCTTTTATCTTTTTGACCACAGGAAAAAAACATAAGTACAGTCAAAACTATCAAGAGTATTTTATTCATCTGTATGGAATATATGTTGCCTAAAATAATCAATAGTAATCAAAAAATGTGCCTAAGCATTTTTTCTGGGATTCCAAAGGGTCGCCCTTTGGCAAGTGTGCCAAATTTATCAATCTATATAGATTCACTATTAATTTGGCGTACTTGCTTATGAAACTAGTTTCATTCATTTTGATTTTTGCTCCTTTTCTATATGGAAAAAAGCGGTGGCGAAAAGGTCCAAAATTCAAAAAATCTATATAGGTGCTAAACGCTTTCCGGAAATCTTTTGCTAAGGATTAGCAAAAATTTCCAGAATGGGTTTTATCCAATTATTAAATCTTCTTCCTCATTAACTTTACAATGTTCATCTATGGTAGTAATTAGATGTGCATAATTCGAAGATTTGGCTTTATCCAGAACAAGTTTTATTTCTTCTTTTGTCCATCCTTCTCGTTTAGCTTGTTTGGAAAAAGCCCCCATTATCGCAAAAGCATTCCCATCCATTCCAACAAGGTCAAGGTTAACAGTCTTATTTATAATTTTTCTCATTAAGTAATGTTAAAATAAATGGACAGTTTTATTATAACAAAACCTACTAACTAAGAAAAATATTTTTATTTATAATGGTTTCATCCACCTATTCTATAGCAAACTTGGTATTTACTTTTACGGAAAACTTAATTTTGTTAAAATCAATGATGATAGGTTCACTTTCTTTATTCCCATATATACTAGATGCGCCTCTTATCCTAACTCCAGAGGCTTTTCCTTGAAGTAAGTTTGTAATGGAGTTCAAATCAGAAACAAAGATTACTGAACCTACTTTTTGATTAAGGGGATTGAGCATAGATTCTGCATTCTGTTTTGCTTTTAATATAGCCTTTGATTTCAAATCCAATAAAAGCTGTTCTGCTTTTGAGTATTCCGTTTTCTCTATGGAAATATTTGAAATCCCAGAACTTTCTAATTTGGCTAATACTTTTCCTGCAGTAACAGCATCACGAACAAGTAAGGAATACATTTTTGTTTTTAACACTTTTTTATCGCTAAGAAAATACTTTTTAAAATTGCTGTTGAAATCCAAAAGAGATAAATCCTTTTGCGTATCAATGTTTAAGGTCTTCAACGCTTGTTGCATTAGATTTTCCAGTTCTTCGGTAGATTTTTTGTTTCGGTTATCAGATTCATTGAGAATTATAGTCATATAAATCCTATCTGGGATTACCAATGAATCTATTTCTACTTCTGTTTCCAGATAAGGTTTGTCAATAAAATTTTTTGTTTGCGAATAAGTTGTAAACGCTGTAAAAATCAAAGTCAGAATGAGTATGGTTTTTTTCATTTGGTTATTTTTTTAGTTCGTAAAGCTCAAAACTAAGACAAGTATTGATGTTCCAAAAACCCTAATGAGTGAATCACTTATTTGGATGAGTAAAATGGAGAATAAATCAGATTTTCTATTCCGAACTAGGTTATCTAAAACATAGAGAACTGTCCTGTTTTTTGATTTAAGATGGTTTTTATATCCTCATAATCATCTGCTGTTTTTTGCGAGGTTTTCTTTTCTTGCTTTGGAAATAAATCTCTCACCATATCAAAAGGATTAACGGTATAACGCACATAGTTATAGGCTTGCTGTACGTTGTCGATGTATTCAATTTGTGGCACGCCCGTTTCGTGCAATTTTCTATTGACCACAAACGCACCTTTGAAATCATTGCCAGGGAATAAACCGTTGTCAGCAACAATAATACCGTGAATGCCGTGGTGCATTAGATTGAGCGTTGCCATTTTGGCGCAGGTAACATCAAGGTCAACCAGAAAATGAAAACCACCTAACGAAACTGAATTTGAAGCTAATGAAAAACGACCACTCCCGCAACAAGGGTCACTAAAAGTCTCATTGTTGTTTGGTGCTACGATTTGAGCCATAAAAGTACAAATTGGTGCAGGAGTAAAAAATTGAGCAAACCCTTTTTGTTTAGAGAGAGCTGCACTTTCATAAAACGTTCCAAAGAAATCGTACCAATCGGAATCACTTTGAATTTCCTTATCAAGTATTTTAATGACTTCATACATCATTAGGGTAAACTGTTGGCGTTCTTCCAATTTGTAACGACTCTGTATCAATTCTCGATTGAATTGATAGTTGAAGCACCACGCATTGAGATAAAGGTCGAGAAAGTCCTCGAAAACATAATAATAGCCGTGACGACGTGATAAGGATTGAAAGATGTCATTAAAGACTTTAAATTCATTAGGTAGATATTTTGTTGATTTACTCATTGTGAAAGAGATTAAGAATTAAATATGCCCTTTCACAAGCTGAACAAACGACAAAAAGCACAAGGAGGAATTTGCAAAAGCATTCCTTGTGCATTTTGGCTGTTCAGCTATTTTTGGCGGATTTTATTTAATCTCGGTATGAGTAATTGAGGCGATTATTTCTAATGATATAGTTAAGCTGTATTAAATATCTCCCTCGTCATTAAAGGAGTAATAATCGTCTTTGGTTAGAATAATATGGTCGAGAAGTTTGATGTCTATTAAATTGGAAGCCTGCTGAATTTTTTTAGTAAGTAGTTTATCAGTTTGTGATGGATTGGGATTGGAACTCGGATGGTTATGGCAGGCAATCATCGCTACTGCTCCAGATTGTAATGCACCCATTAATATTAATCGAATATCTACGATTGTTCCCGTAATACCACCTTGACTATGTGGGTATAAGCTAATGACTTGATTGTAATTATTAAGATACAGGATTTTAAACTGCTCTTGTAATTCCAGAGAACCATTATCCCAAAATGCTCTGAGGACTTCTGATGCTTGTCGGCTGTCCAGTATTTTTAGGCGATTTTTAGGCATTACCTCTTTGTTATACTGCAGTTTGATTTCTGCAAGCGGGATCTGTTCTAGCACTCTGGCTCTAAACTCTACTTGTAATTCTTCTTTAGTAGGCTCAAAGGGTTTGTGAAGATAATTTGGTGATGGTTTTTTAGGTGCGTTCATTTTGGTATTGTTGTAAAAAAATAAAAGGGAATAACGTAACAATTTAGAAATGTTATTTGTTCGCTTTGGTAATAAGAAAAAGGGCGTTTTTAGACTAAAAATTGTAATTGCTCTTGATGCTTTTTAAGCCGTTCTATAGTCATTGGATAATAGTCGCTATCAATCTCGCAAGCCGTTAAATCAAACCCAAGATTATGGCAGGCAATAGCAATACTGCCACCTCCTAAATGCGTGTCTAAAACTTTATCGTTTGGTTTGGCATAATTGAGTAATAACCATTCATACAAGCGGACGGGCTTTTGAGTAGGATGGATTCTTGTTTTATCCGCTCCAATAAATCCGCTATAAGCAATTGATATTTTTTTTAGCGTGTGATTAAACGATGTCCACGCCAGTTCTCCATCTGCATAATTCACGCCTTTAGAAATGAATTTATCCCAGAAAATCCACGATTTTGTGATGGGTAGTTTAAAATAATTTCCACCCCAAATAATTTGATGTTTAGAAACTCGAAACAATTCGTCAAAATAAGCTGAATCTGGCGGTTTGTTGTCCCAATCTTTTTTGGTGTGAGGTATAGAAGTGCTGGACTTTTTACGCCCCATATTCATATTGATGTTTATTGCGTACGGTGGGTCAACAATGGCAAGGTCAAAATAGTTATTGGGATAACGTGCCATAAGTTGTATATTATCTTCATTGGTAATCTGCATTAAAAAAAGGATTAATAAATAGAAAAGTGGAATCCTTTTTCGATTACTGTAATTTATCATCTGTCTTGACTCGTAAATACTCTCGATAAGTCATATTTCCGTATTGCTCCAAAAAGAGAATTTTTGCACGGATGCGATATAATTCACCAATATGACCAATAATACAGTAGGCATCTTTAGAATGCTCATCACAAAGAAATTTGACCAAAAGCGAATTGTGACGCAATTCTTCGAGATTTAAGATTGCTCCTTTGTGGATGTCAAAATCAGGAACTGAGCTGACCAATCGGCGATTGATCTTGATAACATTGAGGTTTTTCATAAGAAAAAGGGGTTAGAAAATAGAAAAAAAGACTTCTCAGAGGAGAAAAACTCTTTTTTGCTGTGAAGATTTCTAACACAGATTTTTCAAAAATCCTTGGAATTTCGATTGCTCAAAAAACTTTTGGAAGCAATGGTAGACTTAGGCAAAAGTTTTCCACATTGGAGTTATGCACATTCCTATTGAGTATGGTATAACGTACTTCCATATTTTATTTACTAACCCTCTTTAATGAAAAAATGGAAATCAAAAGATATTACCGCCTTTCAAAAACTGTACTTGAAGCATTACGATGTAAAGCACAATGCAGACGAAGCATATAAAAGTCTTATAAAAAAAGAATAAAGTAAGGTTTTGAATTTCATTTGCTTAGTATATTTTAATCCCATTTTTATGAAAATCCCCCTTATTCTTCCACAATTTAAACGTTTTGCATTGCACGAAAAAGGAATGAGACCTAAAACAATTCGTGAAATTTTAGCCATAGTTTCAGCATTATCTAAAGAACTTTCAAATCCATCTGTAACCACCATAACAACAGCCAAAATCCGTGAATTTATGTATCAAAGAAAACTAGAGCGTATGTGGACAAACAAAACGTTTAGAAATTATCGACAGTATATAAAAACCTTTAGAGGTCAGTAGTTAGTTACATATAATTTCACTTTGATAAATTTTATCACTCATGACCATTTTAGTTATTAAGTTATTGAATATTGTGTTTTTGTTTTGCGAGCGATTAATTCTAAAACAAAACTCATTAAAGTATCGGTTTAGATTAAACTCACTTACCCAAGAATAAGTTGTCCTAATCCATGATTTTATTTGATGAATCATCGTATGTAAGGCTTTAAAGTTTAATCCTTTGTCGCTATCAATCTGGGTAATGTTATAGGCTTTTGCAATAGGCCTGTAGCCTTTCCATTTGTGAGTGATTACTTGAGCCTTTCTATCAATATGCTTAATGAACATATATTGCAACGATTGTGCAGAAAAATCTTTGATGTTTAAAGCATACATACGCTTTACTTTGCCCTGGTCTGTGAACTCAACAGCAGTAATAGCCTTCTTTTTCTTAGCATCATAACTACGACCTATCTTGTTTTGCTCATAACCACCCAACACAAATTCATCAACCTGTACATGACCATCCATAGGGTTATTTTCACTAGAAGCCATAGCTTCTCTTACTTTAAGCATAAACAATCGTGCTGTCTTTTCTGTAATACCATAGCGTACACCCATTTGTGTAGCTGATAAACTCTTGGTGGTAGTTGCCATTTCAAAACAGATAAAAAAGGCTTTTCGTACACCAAATCGCACTCTGTGAAAAATGGTGTTAGCCGTTGGGCTTTCTGTATCACCACATTTATTGCATGTTCTTGAAAAGTTCTTACGTACTTGGTAACTGGTATTACCACATTTACGACATACATAACCCTCTTTCCACTTGATTTGACCTAGATATGCTTTGCAATCTACATCTGTTTTAAAGCGTTCAGCGAACTCTAAAAGGTTTTGACCCTTGAAAATTTCCATAAAATCCCTATTTTTATTGACATACAAGTTATGAAATTATCTACTGACCTCTAAAAACCTTTTTTGATTTCTGTGTTCGGGAACAGTTTATATCTTCAAATCCTGCTGAAAAGATTGAAAAACCAAAACTCCCTAAACGTATTCCCCGATGCTTAGATAAAGGGCAAATAGAAAGCCTATTACTGCATTTAGATTGTTATTCTTGGTTTAATGACTTAGAAGCCAAAAGAAATAAAGCCATTATTCGCACCTTTTTATATACTGGAGTTAGGTTGAATGAGCTTTTGAAATTAAAAACTACTTCTATAAATTTTGAAGCCTCAGAAATTATCATCTATGAAGGAAAGGGGAGTAAAGACAGGATAATACCTATTCATCCAGATTTAATGCTATATCTCAAAGCTTATCAGGATGTAAAGAAAATACCGACAGAATATTTCTTTTCCAGTATTCGTTCAGATAAACCACTTACGGAAAATAACCTATATAGAATCATCAAAAAAATTCGAAGTAAAACTAAGTTTCATTTCTCTCCACATCAGCTAAGGCATACTTTCGGTAAATTATCTATTGAGGGTAATCTCAATCCTTTTAAATTACAAAGAATAATGGGACATTCAAGTATAGAAACGACACAGATTTACGTGTATGTGAGTGATAACAATTTGAAGGAAAGTTTTCAAAAAATCAATTTTGGATAATTATTCCAAAGGGTGTTTACTTATCTGGTCTTGTAAATGTGAAACGGTAGCAGATAAATAGATAGTCGTTGTTTTAATATCACTATGTCCTAATAATCGAGAAACACTAAAGAGATTACAACCAGCTTCTAGCATTAAAACGGCAAAGGTATGACGGAGCAAATGAGCGTGAATATGGATGCCTGCTTTTTTACCAATTTTCCTAAGTAAACGAGGGATAACTTCTGCACTCATTTGTGCTGTGCAAATAAGAGAAACAAAAAAATATACACTTCTATTGTTGATTTTAGAACGTACAGATAGATATTTTTCTAAGTACTTTTTTAATTGAGCATTTATTGGAATCATACGGTCTTTCTTGCCTTTCCCTGCTCGAACAAATAAAACGTTCTCTTTAGTATTTACATCGTCAATTTTTAGATTGAGTAATTCCTGCAATCTAATTCCTGTAAACAGAAAAACGGCAAGAATAGCCACAGCTCGTGGTTTTTCGTAGTAGTGATGATAAGGGTAGCATTTTGCCCAATCCAAAATAAGTGTAGATTGTTCTTTGGTTAAATGCTTTGGGATTTTAGATTCTAATTTTGGCACAGGAATATTATCAGCAGGATTCTTTTGTAAATACCCTCGTGCTACACACCATTTAAAAAACAAGCGCACATTACCTAAACGGGTACGGATAGTTTTAGTTGACCAATTCTTTTCACATTTTCCGTGAATAAGCCAATTTTCAATCACGTTTTGGGTAACATCTTCGATGTTATAAACTTCTGTTTGCTTCACAAAATAATTAATGACTTCCTTAAACCATTTAATCGTTCTTGGAGTGTTATTTTTAAAAACAACTTGATACTGACAGAACTCTTGATGCCGTTGGAGAATAGTGTTCATTGTGACTATCGGGTAAAATCTGACAGTCGTTAGATGAATAAATTCCTTATACAAATGATACTTTGTGACCGTGATAGTCCCATTCTGGTTGCGGAGGCAGGATTCGAACCTGCGACCTTCGGGTTATGAGCAAGTCCACAGATTTTTAAAATGGATTAACTCGCTTCCAGAATGGAACAATGCGTTTTCTTGCAGAAAATTTATTCGTTTTCTAACGATTGTCGGGTTAATTATAAAGGCTAGGAAAATTGCTGTCAAACTTTCTATTAAATAATTCCTAACTTTGTATTTCAACACAAAAACTATGTGCCTATTATAACATAAAATCATCGACATACATAATATAGCGTAGCTATCATCTCTTTAACCGAAAACCGCCAAAATTTTCAAAAAACAGGAAGAAATGAATTAGTGAGCATACCGCTTGGGTGTGTTCCGAAACTAGTTCAGTCCTGTTGGGTGCTTTGGCGGTACCTCGGTTAACCGGATTTAGTGGAGGTTCACTCCTTTTTTATTTACTAATGTTTTGGAGAACCTACAAAACGATAAACAGGAATAATTATGAAATTAATTATCGAAAACCGCCAAACAAAAACCAAATTATTAATCTTATTTCTAGCTACATTTTTATTCTCGTTGCAAAGTTGCGCCCAGAAAAATGTAAGTAAAACACAACAAACCAAAAAAGAAAATTTGAAAGCTGTGGATTATTCAAAAGGTAGCAATATCATTGAATTTCCAGAGAAACTCACAGGCGATGAAAAAGCTATTTTTAATCACAAATACTTTCAAGACTTAACAAGTAATGAAACAAGACATTTAGACCCATTCAAAGTCAAAGAAGAATTTGAAAAGCTAGGGATTACTAAAGAGCAAAGAGCAAGATTTGTAGCTGCTTATACTTTTTTCAAAACACGTTATTTTGGACATAAAAAATCTTGCGAACAATGGGAATATTTCAAAGATTTAGCACCGAAATCAGATAATTGAAAAATCGCTGAGTCTGTGATATAATAAAGGGATGCGGAATAATTTGGAAAATTCTTCGGCTATGTTAGAATCGGCAGATACTTTGGTATCTGCCGATTACGCTTTGCGTAATCGCAAATCATTGAGTTTGGAGCAACTTAATGATAGAGCAAAACAGGAAAAAAGTAAACGAAAATCGCGCGAAAAATTTGAAAGCAGAGAACACGAAAAGGCAGATTTTGACTTATCAAATGAACTATCACTTTTAGATATTTCAACAAATGAAGCAGAAGAAAAATATAGTAAGAGAGAAGATATTGAAATAAATAGAGAACTTTCTATCGCTGACCAAGTTAAAAATTATACGGAATCAATCCGACAAGGCAAATCTCAAACGGAAATTCTACATCTTTTAATTACAAAATTTGAGAATAACAATGCTGTTTCTAAATGGGTGGAAAACTGGCGAGATTTTCTCAAGTTGCATCGGTTCGCTGAAACCAAACCACCACAGGAACGCAAAGCAATTAAGCGTATTATTTCCAAAGCTGATTTTAGTGACGAAACATCGTTTAGCACTTCATTAGCAGAAATCTCACAAAGCAAGGAAATTTCACAAGCAACTAAACTGGAAATTTCTCGAGAATTTGGCGGTGCGCATATTGATAGTGTGGACGGAATGGATTTTCAGCTAAAACAGGTCAAGGAACACACCAAAGCTATTGAACGGGAAATTGACAATAAATCTCGTGAGCAAGAATGGTTGGATTCAGAAATTGAAAGTTTAAAGACTGAATTAGATTCACTGCCTCTTGATAGTCCAAAACGGCAAGAACTTGAAGAAAAAATTGAGCAGAAAAAAGAGCAACTGGAAAACACCAAAGATGAAATTAACCGTTTAGAAAAAGGGAAACCAAAAGAAACCGCCTTTGTGTTGCGTGAGGGATTTTCTGCAAAAATGGATCCCGATGGCAGTCGAAGCATAAAAATTATGAGTAGTGATTTTTCAATCAAGTTACCGAGCAATCGTTGGCTTTTTAGCGATAAGAAAAATATACGAACTATCAATTTAGCCTTTCCGTTTGCTATACTCAAAGAACAAAATTTCGCCAAATTTTTGTTTCGTCCAAATCTTGAAGATAACGCTGTACCAACTGTTGAAAATCGCAAAATGGGAAGTTTAATTTTGAACTCACTTGGCTATAGTGATTCTAAAATTCTTTCGCAAGAAAGTATCAAACAACTCAAAAAAGATTTATCAATGCTTAATCTTAAAAATGGGAAAACTGCACAAGAAAATTTGATTGAGCTAGGGATTTTTGATGTTGCTTCACAGTCTTTAAACATCAATAATTTTAAAAATAGGTTAACTTCTATACGTGAGAATAGAGATATTACTAAAAATTAAGCACTATCATCCAAATTTTTAAGTTCAATTTCTGGTTGGGGGATTATTCTGGTATTGCCAAGGTCTACTACTTTTGAACGCATTAATTCATTGTCAGTAAAAATACGAGACATATTATATTTGCTTATACTTTTCAGAATTATCGTCGCCATAACCAAAAATAATATAGGATTGGATTGACTTTGTAATTCTCCGTGAATATAAAGAGTTCTTTAACCAGTAGCTAGTTGCTTGTTTTTTTGATAAATACTTTCAATATAGTTTGAAAGTAAGTTTTTGGTGTAATTAAAATTAACTATTCCGAGTAGTTTTTCTGTGTCTGGAAATTTTGTTTCTAGAATATTGTCTCGCTGAAAATCATTAACTTATGAAGTTATTAACATCAATATTCGTTTTTTGAAATTTTACTGCGTAACACCAGTTAGTAAGTAAAAAAACCATATTACACACGGAATATTGGTTTAGTCAAGCTAATAATCTAATTTTTTTTGGAAAGGAAGGTGTTTTTTTATATTTTCACTATGATTAACAAGGTTTGGAATAATTATTGCTGAAAATTTATTAATATTAAATTTATAATGTCATGAAAACAAAAGTATTTATTTTAACACTAGTTAGTGTATTACTCAATTCTTGTTCAAATGAGGATTCAATTTCCTCTAATTCTAATGTAGAAATAGAAACAATTATAGAACAGAATAATCTCGACCAGAAAGTTGTTAATAGAACTACGGAATTTAAAAAGTATTATGCGCTTATAGAAAAAATGAAGCAAAAAAAATCGGATAAAAACTAATCTTTATCCGATTTTTTAATCAAGTTTAGGGTTTTAATTTTCAGCATCCCTAATCTGATAATCTCTTCTGAATTGGCAGTAAGAATTTACAAATTCTTGCGCAGTATCTCTATCTGGAGCGGAAAAGTTAAACCTATGTCCGTCTCTACAAACTCCAGTATAATTAACAAATAAAACTGTTCCATCTTTAGAAAGTTTTTTGTCAACTTTAATAATTTTTACATCTTTATTATTATCTACTTCTTCTTTTACATCAATAGAATTAGCTGCACTCAAAGAAATAGAGAACATAAACACTAATAAATAAATGATTTTTTTCATGGTATGTTATTTTCTATTATAATTAATTTTCGTTTACATTATCTCCACCTTCTCCACCAATACTTCTTCTAAAAGCACAATAAGTATTAACAACCTCTTGAGCTACTTCTCTTGTATAAGCAGTAAAATAAAAAGTGTGACCATCTAAACATTTACCTCTATATCTTGTAAAAAACACTTTCCCATTTTTTAAGACATCTTTAACTTTTTCAATCTTCACAATTTGAAGTTCAGCTCCTTTCTTCTTCTCTATTTCTTTAATCTCATTTGCACTTAAAGAAACAGAAAACATGAATACCAATAAATAAATGATTTTTTTCATAATATATTTGTTTTATGATTAATAATTATACATTTTTACTAAAAAATTATGAAATACCCTACTGTTTTTTTGTTTTTTGTTGTTTTTTGTTTTTCCAATCATTTATTTGGTCAAGAAATTAGGTTGAAAGCTATTGTTTATGACCAACAAAATAAGCCATTATCAAATATTTTAGTCTACTTATTAGATAAAGAAAAAAAAACTATTGCTTATCAATATACAAATATTGATGGAGAAGTTTTTTTTAATATTGAGAATTTTACTTCTCCTATTTTTTTTAAAATATCTTCACTTTTTTTTGAGGAAAAAGAGAAAAATGTGTTATTCAATAAATCGACTGTATTCATTCTTAAACCTAAAATTGAGCAGCTAGATGAAGTTGTCATTAGCTCTAATAAGATAAATAGAGATACTTTGAATTTGAATATAAAAAAGTATCAAATAAAAAAAAATGAGAGTATTGAAAAATCACTTAAGAAAATTCCAGGAATTAGTATAGATAAAGATGGGCGTATTAAATACTGGAATAAAGAAATTGAAAAGATATTAATAGATGGAGATGACTTAGCAGATAAACAGTATACTTTTATTTCTAAGAATTTACGATCAGAAGTTTTAGATGATATTCAGGTGCTAAATAATTTTGAAGAAAATACTGTTTTTAAAAGAAGTCGTAAATCAGAAAAAATTGCCTTGAATTTAAAAATTAAGCAAAAATTTAAAAATATATGGTTTGGAAATGTTTCATTAGGGTATGGAGATGGTCTAGGGGAAGAGGAAATTAAAGCTACTAGTAATGTTGGATTGTTAAAAAAGAAAGTAAAATTTCTGAATGCTTTAAAAATATCTTCTCTAGGAGAAGAAGCTATCCCAGTTTTTTTTGGGAATGGTGATGAAGAAAATTCTCCAATTTATTCCTTTAGAAAAAACAATGTTCAACTCCCTAAAGAAGTGGTTAATTTTAATAATGCAAAAGGAAATACTTTTCTAATAAATAAAAAAATTAATAATCTAGTATTAAGAAGTACAAGTTTTATTGGAATAGATGATCTCATGCAACAATCAGTTAATAATACTGATTTCTTTTTTCAAAATGATTCTTTTTTAGAGTCAAATAGAGTAAATGATAAAAACACTCTTTTTTTAGGAGAGATAGAATTAAAACATAAAGGGTTAGAAAATAGTTACTTTGTGAATAAACTCAATTATAAAATAAAGGAAAATCAGTTTAACTCTTATTCTTTATTCAATACTAGCGATATATTTGATGACAACATTACTAAAGAGATGGCAATATATGATAATTTCCAATATACATATCGCTTTAAAAATGGAGTTATTTTAAATAATGAATTGGATTTTGGTTTATCTAATTTAAAAGAAAATACTTCAATTATTTCTGAGAACTTAAATTCATTGCTTCAATCCAATAATGGAAAAATAACTCAGACAGTAAACAAGGATTTGAAATATTTTAACTTGAAAACAGATTTTTCATACTTAATATCAAGAAATTTAAAAAGTAATATATTGTTTAACATAAAGAATAATCAAGAAAAGTATAATATTTTTTTATTTCCCGAAGATTCTCAATATGAAAATAATATCTTTTTTAAAAGGAATGAATTTATTTTTAGACCAACGCTAATTTATAAATTATCAAAAAAGATGAAATTCAAAACTAATATTACTACATCTTTTTTTAAATTAAATAAAGAAAAAAGGATTTTAGTAAATTATTTTGCATCTCTTAATGTTAATTATTGGGGAAGTTTAGATATTTCATTTTTAAATAAACAAGCTATTCCTTCAAATCAAAATTTCTTAGAAAATTTCTATTTAATAAACAATAATACGTTTAAAAGGGGAGGTGTGACTTTTGCCCCGATTGATTATGAACAATTCAAGATTAAATTAAATAATAGAAATAAAAAAAGCACCTATAATAATGAGTTTTCTTTTATGTACAAGAAGTCAAACTCATCATTACTAAATAATTTTTCTATTGAAGATAACATCAATTTTAACAATACTTTTCTTGTAAAACGAAATGGAGAAGAGTATAGTTTTAGAAATCAACTAATATTTTTAATTAATTCAATTGGTCTTAAGTTGGAGACTAAGCAATCTTTTTTGTCTATACCAATAAATAATCAAGGTGCAGAGATAAGCAAACTATATGATGGTATTTATAATATTGAAATGAGTTCTTACTTTTCTTCTCCTTTAAACTTCAATCTTAGATTTGAGTATAATAACAATGTTCAAAAGTTTAACAATAACAAATCTTCATTTAGTACAAAAAAAATAGAATTTGATTTAGATTGGAATTTTGGTAGTGAATTTGCATTTGTTCTTAATGGTGGAGTCTATAGTATTAATAATGATGTGTACAATATAATCAATATGTCTTTAGGTTATGAGCCTGAAAACAAGAATTTTTCTTACAGTTTGAAAATAAATAATTTGATTAATGAAGATGAGTTTTCAATTCAATATAGAGACACTTTTTTTTCATCGGTAACTACAATACCTCTTGTACCATTTTATACATTTGCCAGTGTAAAATATATATTTTAAATTTAGGAAAAATTTTATTATGAGAATATTTACTTTATTGGTGCTGATAATTGTTCTTCATGCTTCTGCTTATTCGCAAGACATTAAAACAGGAATTATTTATTACGACCATATAGATAATCATTATGGAGTTAGTTATAATTCTTATTTGGTATTTAATCAGAACAAATCCCATTTTGTGACATATAAGGATTCTTTAGGGTTATCAAATCAAAAAATTGATTCAGGTAGTGAAGAAACCCTTGTTGAAATAGCCGATTTTGATGATATTTCCAAAACACGAAAAAAGGGTTTACAAGTTTATTTAGATAAATCCAAGGATAGTATTTATTTTTCAAATGCTTTTTCGTTGATATCAAGAGTGATATATGCAAAAGAGAAGATTCCTGATTTTAAGTGGAAATTTGAAAGTGCTACAAAAAAAATAGGAAAATTTCTTTGCAAAAAAGCTGTGACTAAATTTAGAGGTAGAGAATATATTTGTTGGTATACTGAAGAAATACCTTTGCCTTATGGACCATGGAAGCTTCAAGGGTTGCCTGGAATTATATTGGAAGCTAAAACAAGAGATGGGTTTTTTAAAATGGTTTTTAAAAAAATAAAGTACCCTGAACAACAATTAAAAGTTCCTACAAGTAAAATAATGATTCTCCCTAAAGGAAAAAAATTCATTTCACTAGATAAATACATAGGTAGGCAAAGGAAACATATAAAAGAAACTGATAATTCATTAAAAATTCACGCAAAAAAGTTTGGAGTTCACATAGAACCTTTTAGTGAAAAAGATAATTTTTTAGAAATTTTTGGGCAATAACTTGTCATTCCTCCAGTTGAAGGCTTCCTTGTTTTTGAAGACTTCATTTCTCGTGGAATTTCATTTGATGACGATGCTTCAAAATGTACGATTGGTCTATCTAACCTACCAGATACCACTTGCATTGGTTCTGTGTGCGTTCTATATGCTCCGATGTCTGTTAAATCACGTCTACCATTAGTAATCATTTATGCCATTCAAAAAGTTGCTCGTGAGATAGTGGTTTATAATAATTTACATACAAATCCACCATCATTTCGGCGATGTCAAATTCAGCAGGCGATACTTTTCGTTTTTCTACTTGTAATCCTAAATTTCTTTTAATAGATGATTGAACACTGTCTCTGTTTATAAATTCGCCCTCAATTTCTGAAGTCCTGATTGCTTCGTTACTAAATATTTCTACTAATAAATCATTTTTAGAATCATTGTTAACGTGTTTTAATCCACCGACAACCGTACCGCTATTTTCAATAAATAGTTTCCCTAATTCGATAAGACTTTCCTTATCATACGTGAATTGAGGCCAATTTTTCAGTAACCAATTCCATAAAACGTGTGTCATTTGGGCTATATTTATATTAAATATCGCTCAAATTTAATCGGCTCATTTATATAAATAATTATGATATTTCACTTGTTGAACTGGAGATAACTCGATAGAGTTATCCTATTTCAATAAGCCACTTTCAATAATTCACTACACTATCTAATGCCTCATCAAAATCCTTGTGAATAAAATTCGACTGATATTGAATTGTGGTAGTAATTGAAGAATGACGATATAATCTTTGCAATGTCTGAATTGGAATTTTATCACCAGAAATATTGCCAAAAGTATGACGTGCAATGTGCATCGTCAGTTTTTTATCAATCTTGGCTTTTTTTCTGACACTTTCTAAATAAAGATTAAACTTCTTATTAGCTGTTTTCTTTTTTGCCAAAACGTCATTTGGATTTTTAAGGTTGGCTTTCTTCATTTCTGGGAAAATAAAATCATCTACCTTTTCTTTTTCTGATTCATAGGCTTTGAGTATAGGGTAAATTTTTTCGGGTAATTTAAGTGATAATAACTTTTCATTTTTATTCATTCGATAATGTAGTCGTCCGTCATATATATCGCTCCAACGTATTTGCAATACGTCTGCGACACGCATCCCTGCCAAAAAGAAACTAAATAACCAGACATTGCGAGCGTGTTCTTCTTGCGATGTTAGATTCTCCAATGATTCTAAAGACTGCATTTCTTCAACTGATAATCCAACCTTTTCTGTTTCGGGAAATTTGATACGGATTTTATCTGCTCCAAACGGGTAATACTTGCGGTCAATAATCCCCATTTTGATAGCTCTGTTATAAATGGTACGAATAACAATTAGCGCATTAATAACTGAACGCTGTGAATTGTTCTTTTTAGTTTTAAGAAATGTCATATACTTTCTTAAAAATGCTTCGTCAATTTCGCGAAAATTTATGTTATCGGATTTAGCAAATTCAATAAAGTGGTTCACTCTGGCTCTGTCTGAGGAAAAACGGGTGAGTTTTTTATTGTCTTCTAATTCTTTAAGATAAATTTGAGACATTTCTTTAAAACTCTTATTGCTTAATGGATTCGTGATTTCCTTTTTAACTTGTTTAGATGAAATCGTTTTATCCTCTGTTTCTAAGTCCAGCAATGTTTTATTGGCTTCTTTTAACTTGGTTAGAAGAAAATTATTGAGCCGTGTAGAATTAGGATATGATTTCCTTACTTTACTTGCCGAAGCATCCCAATCTTTTTCAAAAAGATATTTTCCCGTAAAAATGTAGCGAGTTTTTCTATTTTGGGTAATTCTGAGAGCAATAGGAAAAGTGCCATCTTTCTTTTTATCGTGCTTCCAAAGTATTATCTTTATTGATGCCATAACGTTTAATGCTTTCAACAAAGATACAAAACATCAATGATTTTACCTAAAACATACCTAAAACAAATTATGATTTTATATGGTTTTTTATGATGTTATTTCAGCTCGTTTTTAACGTAAATCACTGATTATTAATGTATTTAATAAATTATAAAATCAAAACACGCTGGATTCAACAACCTGTGAGGTCTGAATTTTTTATACCACTAAAAATTGCTACTTTATAAGGTGTCAAAGGTTCTGCCTTTACAAACTTGAAATTTTTGAGTACCCCCATAATCTTTTAATTTTTTAATATCAAATACTTTTTACAACATTATTCTCTATAGATTCTCTCGTATAAATCGCAGTAAATTTCTTTGATAATCTTGCGTTTCATTTTCATGGTAGGGGTCAAATGACCACCATCGATAGACCATTCATCCGGTGTCAATTCAAATTTTTTGATTTGTTCCCATTTTCCGCATTTTGTACTACAAATATCTATTTCTTTCTGAATCCGTTCTTTGACCTTGTCCGAATGAGCAATTTCTTTATGAGAGGTACCTATGGTGAAGCCTTTTCTTTCAATCCAATCTTTAATAAAAATAAAGTTAGGTTGTATGAGTGCAGCAGGCATTTTCTCATTTTCACCGACAACCATAGCTTGTTCTATAAAACGAGATTGTTTTAACTCTGCTTCCAATAGGGCAGGGGCTATGTATTTCCCTCCTGATGTTTTGAATATTTCCTTTTTACGATCCGTAATTTTTAAAAATCTGTCCTTACAAATCTGCCCTATATCTCCCGTATGAAAATACGCATCAGTCATTACTTCTTTTGTTTTTTTGGGATCTTTATAATAGCCTTGCATTACATTGGGCCCTTTTACGAGAATTTCTCCATCTGCCGCAATCTTAACTTCCACATTGTCAATCACCCTGCCTACAGTACCAATTCTAAAACCGCCATTTCTTCTGTCATTGACGGATATAACAGGCGATGTTTCAGTTAAACCGTACCCTTCCATGATAGGCATACCGGCAGCGGCAAAAAAACGAGTTAACCTCGGTTGCAGTGCAGCGCTTCCGGAAACCATCAGATCTAATCTACCTCCCAGGCCTTCTTTTATTTTTGAAAAAATTAACTTTCTTGCTATCCTTAATTTTTTTTCATACCACCAACCGTTAGCACCATAAGGTTCATATTTCAGAGCTAATTTTATAGCCCAATAAAATAGTTTTTGCTTACTACCGGAAAGTGCTTCTCCGCGACTATAAATTTTATTAAATACTTTTTCATACAATCTTGGAACTGCAGTCATTACATGAGGTTTCACCTCTTTTAAATTATCGCTCATTGCCTCTATGGACTCGGCAAAATAAATACTAATGCCGCAGTATTGATATAAATACAATATCATTCTTTCAAAAATATGGCAAACAGGTAAAAAACTCAATGAGACCGTATCTCCCTTTTTTAGAGGTACTCTTTTATCACTTGCCAGTACATTAGAAACAATATTATCATGTGAAAGCATTACCCCTTTAGGTTTACCGGTAGTTCCGGATGTATATATCAAAGTGGCCAAACTTTCCGGTGAGATGGAAGCTTTTCTTTCCTCTAATTCGGATTTATTAGCATTGTCTTCTCCTAATTTTAAAACCGTTGTCCAGCTTTTTTCTCCTGCTATTTCATCAAATGTAAAAACATCTTTTAGCTGAGTACTTGCTTTAATTTGATTTAACTTTTCCAGAATGGTTTCGTCCGAAACAAAGCAATAGATAGCCTCCGAATGATTTAAAATATACGCATAATCTTCTTTCGAAATGGTGGGATAAATAGGTACATTCTGAGCTCCAACTTGCAGTATTCCTATATCTACAATGTTCCATTCTGTCCTGTTATTTGTAGAAATTACGGCAATTTTATCGTTGGGTTTCACTCCCAATCTCAGCAAACCACGGCTAATAGCATTCGCTTGAGCAATATATTCTTTAGAAGAAGTAGCTTTCCACATTCCATTATACTTTGTTACAAACGCTTTTTCCAGATTGAATTTTTTTTCCGCATAATATGGAAAATCAAATAATCGTGTAATTTTTATTGACATATTTTTGACTTGTTACCGTATTTTAAATTTTGTTTTCTCAAAGAATATTACCATTCTTTCAGTGTTTTAAAACAGTTGAAAAACTTTTAACTTGAAACTTTACAACTTTCAAACTGTATTACTAACCAGCAAAATACAAAAAAGCAAAATAACTCACAACCGCCCGTTATTTGGTGCTAGAATTATGCTGCTTTTTTTAACCCGGATGATATTAGAACTTCGTAATGAAGGTTGAAATCGTGATAAAATATAGGGTTTTCCGGAATGTAGAGTAGCACCGCTACGGTTCATTTCAAAAATGGCAGTGAAGCGATATATTTTGAAACGATTTCAAGCTGTAATAGATTTTCTAATGCATAATTCGAGTTAGTTTATAAAACTCTTGAGAATTTTTACATCAATTTACCTGAAAATGTATGAGATTACCTATTCTCCAATAAATACTTGTTAAATCCTCTTCCGTTTATTTTAGTGTATTTTGAATTGATTTCATAGGCAACCTTCATTCCTTTGATATCAAAATTTCCGGTCACTTTGGTATATTTGATATTTAAATCTTCCTGAAAATCAGTTTGGTTAAAAGAAACACCATCTCTAAATTTTGTGTATTTAAAGGTAGCTGTTTCTTTAAATACGGCATTGGCAAAACTTACGTTATTATCAAATTGCGAATACTTAAAGGTTGAGTCATCTCCAAATGTAGTCCCTTCAAAGGAAGCATTGCCATTAAATTTGGAATATTTAAACATTGCTTTTCTTTCAAACGTACATCCTTTAAAAATGGCGTCATTATCAAAGCTGGCCACAAATGTGTAGCCACTATTTTCAGAATCCGGAACATAGGCTAAAACATTATCCTTGAATGTACAGTTTGCAAAAGAAATTTTAGACTCGATCAGGTTTTTAACAGTATTGCCTCCTTTGTTTTTCCACCATTTTTTTTTCTTTTTTTGAGGCAGATCTGCCAATTTATCTTCCATATAAGTGAAATCTAAATCGCCTGTGACGATAGCATCATGGTAAGAAATGTCTTTTCCGTTTTTAATATCTTTTATAATATCCGTAGCCTCCACTGTTTTTTGAGCGACTGTAAACGAAGTAATGAAAAGGATAGTTAAAGTAATTGTATTCTTCATGGTTTTATCTGTTTTGTTATGAGTTAAAGACCCATTCCTTTTTTATTTGTGACAGTTACTCCAGAATTTTTACGCTCAATCCAGATCCTGGCATTTACGAAAGCTTCTAACCACGGAGATACTTCATCTTTTCTCCCTTTCGGATAATTTGCCCAATTCCATTGAAATATGGAGCGTTCTATATGAGGCATGGTGACCAAATGCCTCCCGGATGCATCACATAACATGGCAGTATTAAAATCAGAACCATTTGGATTGTGGGGATACTCTTCATAGCCATATTTGGCTACAATGTGATAGTCGTCCTCACGATAAGGCAAACTAAACTTTCCTTCGCCATGAGAAATCCAAACTCCCAATGTGGTGCCGGCCAAGCCGGATAACATTACAGAATTGTTTTTTTGCACTTTAACCGAGATAAAAGCACTTTCGTGTTTCCCGGAATCGTTGTAAGTCAGCTTTCCGTGTTTTTCATGCTCCGGATTGATCAGGCCTAATTCCATCCATAACTGGCACCCGTTACAAATACCTATGGAAAGCGTATCTTCTCTTTCAAAAAATTTTCTAAGTGCCGTATTTGCTTTTTCGTTATATGTAACAGCGCCGGCCCATCCTTTGGCAGACCCGAGTACATCCGAGTTAGAAAAGCCGCCGACTGCTCCTATAAATTGAATATCTTCCAAGGTTTCCCTGCCCGATATTAGGTCAGTCATATGTACATCTTTTACATCAAATCCGGCCAGGTACATAGCATTGGCCATTTCCCGTTCGGAATTACTTCCTTTTTCTCGTAAGACAGCTGCTTTAGGCTTTAATCCCTGTCGATCCGATAACTTCTGTATATCTGCTAACTTTCCTGTAAAATACTTGGGAAATACATAGGTTAAGGGTTGGTGTTTATAATGGTCAAACCGACTTTTTGCCAGGTCGTTTGCTGTTTGTTTTCGGTCGAGTAAGTATGAGGTTTTATACCATAGATCCCTCATTTCCGGAACGGAGAGCGTAATGGTTGTTTCGTTATTCTTGATTGATACGGTATCCCTTTCCGTAACGGATCCGATAGTTTTAAAATCGATATTATTTTCAAGAAATACGCTTTCTATAGCAAGGTCTTTTGATTGAATGATAACACCGGCATTTTCAGCAAATAATAATTTAACCGTATCTTTTTCACCTAAAGCACTCAAATCAAGAGCAGCACCAATACCATTATCAGCAAAACACAGCTCTAATACGGTGGTTACCAATCCGCCGGAAGAGATATCATGCCCGGCAATAATTTGCCCTTCTTTTAGTAAGTTTTGAACCGTGTTAAATACCTTTTTTACATATTCGGCATCTCTAACGGTAGGTGTTTCTCTCCCGACTTTATTCACTACCTGTGCAAAAGAGCTTCCGCCAAGCTTATAGCTATCCCGGGAAATGTTGATATAATAAACAGGTCCCCCGTTTGTTTGAAAAACAGGCTCTACAACGTTGCAAATATCATTGCAATTAGCCGCTGCGGAAATAATTACCGTACCCGGTGAAATCACTTCTTCATTCGGATATTTCTGCTTCATTGACAGTGAATCTTTTCCCGTAGGAACATTAATTCCCAGTTCAATTGAAAATTCGGAAACTGCCTCAACTGCTTTATACAAACGCGTATCTTCACCTTTATTTTTACAAGGCCACATCCAGTTTGCCGATAAGGAAACGGACTGCAAACCATCTTTTAAAGGTGCCCATATGATATTGGTCAAGGCTTCCGTAATTGAGTTTCTGCTTCCTGCTACCGGATCAATTAACCCGGATATAGGGGAGTGCCCGATAGCGGTGGCAATACCTTCTTTTCCGTTATAATCCAGTGCCATCACCCCTACATTGTTTAGCGGAACCTGTAAGGCTCCCACACACTGTTGTTTGGCAACTTTTCCGCCTACGCATCGGTCTGCTTTATTTGTCAGCCAATCCTTACAAGCGACTGATTCCAATTGCAAAACTTGGGAAACATAATCTCTTAAAAGAGAAGTATCATAAGTTACGGGAGTATACGTTCTTTTTACGGTAACATCATTCATAACGGTTTTTGGAGAAGCACCAAACATGTCTTCCAGGTCCAGGTCCATAGGTTTGTTTCGGGAGGTTGCAGACGTAATGGTAAAACGTTTATCCCCGGTAATGGTTCCTACCTTATACATAGGTGAACGTTCTCTTTCTGCAATCCTCTGCAATGTGTCAATGTCTTCTTCCGCAATAATCAAGCCCATTCTTTCCTGGGATTCATTCCCTATAATTTCTTTATCCGACAATGTCGGGTCTCCAACAGGCAACGCGTCCAGGTTTATGTTCCCCCCGACATCTTCTACCAATTCCGATAAACAATTCAGGTGTCCGCCCGCACCGTGGTCATGAATAGAAACAATAACATTATTTTTACTTTCTACCATTCCGCGAATCGCATTAGCAGTTCGTTTTTGCATTTCGGGATTAGACCGTTGGACGGCATTTAGTTCAATCCCGGAGGAAAACGCTCCCGTATCTGCCGATGATACTGCTGCTCCCCCCATGCCAATCCTGTAATTATCACCACCCAAGACAACTATTTGATCGCCCTTTTTCGGGGTGCTTTTCACAGCTTGAAGCAATTTTCCATATCCAATCCCTCCGGCTTGCATGATGACCTTATCATACCCTAATTTTCTGGCATTTTCTTCGTGTTCAAAAGTGAGTACAGCGCCTGTAATCAAAGGTTGTCCAAACTTATTTCCAAAATCAGACGCTCCGTCGGATGCTTTGATCAGAATATCCGACGGGGTTTGGTATAACCATTTGCGTTCCGCTATATTTTCCCAAGGCCTGTTTTCTTCCAGGCGAGTATACGAAGTCATATATACGGCTGTTCCTGCCAGGGGGATGGAACCTTTTCCTCCGGCCAACCTGTCTCTGATTTCCCCTCCCGAACCGGTAGCTGCACCATTAAAAGGCTCTACAGTGGTAGGAAAATTATGGGTTTCTGCTTTTAAAGAAATTACAGCATCAATTGTTTCTGTTTCATAATAATCGGGAATATCGGCTCTTTTCGGGGCAAACTGTTTAATTTTTGGCCCTTTTATAAATGCTACATTGTCTTTGTATGCCGAAATAATGTCATTCGGATTTTGCTTTGATGTTTCCTTGATCATTTTAAATAGAGAAACAGGCTGTTCTACTCCATCAATAATGAAAATTCCATTAAATATTTTATGCCTGCAGTGTTCGGAATTTACCTGAGAAAAACCAAAAACTTCGGAATCCGTTAGTTTACGCCCCATCTTTTTTGACAGGTTGTTTAAATATTCGATTTCTTCATCATTCAAAGCCAGTCCTTCCTGCTCATTATAAGCTGCAATCGTATCAATTTCCAAAATCGGATCCGGCTGCATATCAATAGTAAATATATCCTGATCCAAGCCTTGAAATTTTTGTAAAATCATGGAGTCAAAATCAGCAAAATCTGCATCTGCATTTTCAAATTTTTCTATTCGTATGATCCCGTCAATACCCATATTTTGAGTAATTTCAACGGCATTTGTACTCCAGGGCGTAATCATTGCCACTCTGGGGCCAATAAAAAAGGCGTCAATTGACGCCAACGGTTTACCTGTTGTATTGGAAACAAGTTCCGGGCAATTGAAAAGCCATGTTAGTTTTGATTTGTTTTCTGTGGTTAAATTTTCTGTGGTTTGCACGGTAAATACCGTACTGTTTGTGTTGCCAAAGAAATGAATCATAAAATAGTATTTAAAACGGGTATAAATTTAAAATTTTACACTAAAAGAAAGATGTAAAAAAAATGTATTATTTTTAGACTTGTAAACGATGTTATTAACATAAAAACAAACATTTTAAATATCCGTTTGGGCCCCCAAAGAAAATTATCAGAATATGAACTAGAGCTGCATCATAATTACGAGCCGTAATGTCAATCCAACCTAAACCAAGTTCATCTTGATGTTCTTTTCCGGTAAAGCCCCACCGTTACGCTACAGAATTCCCATTCGGTGAAACCACATTATTGTAACCACGATGGCGTAAGCCAAAAGGATAATACCACCCCACCTTTTTTGAGGGCTTTACCTCTTTTTTTGAGTATGCCAACCTTAAATTTGACCTCGTTTCGATATGTAGTTTTAGACATCCCACAATAAATCAAAGCTAAATAATTGTTCCCGAAAGACCTAATCTTTTACCCTCGAAATCACTTTTGGAATAATATGTGCAGTTTATATCCAATAAAAATGTGCTATAATTTTACTAACTTTGTTAAAATAAGTATTTAATTATTATGGGAGCAATAGAACTTAGAGACAAAATCATACAATCGTTAAATACCGATAATGTATCTTTTCTTCAAAATGTTTTTGAGTTTGTAAAAAAAGAAAAAGAAAATACCTCTGACCATGAAATAGTTGCATATACCGTACAAGGACAGCCTCTCAACAAAAAAGAATATATAAGACAAATCAAAGAGGCTGATGCTGAAATTGATAAGGGTGAATATATTACAGTTGAAGATTTAGAAAAAGAATCTGCAGGCTGGTAAAATGACTAAAAAAGAAATCCGTGTTATTTGGTCTAGAAAAGCCAGAACAGAATTAAAGCATATCTTCGAGAGAGTTAAAGAAAAAACAAAATCTTTACAATTAGCTACAAATACAAAAACTGACATCCTTAATGCCAGTAAAGAAATTGTATTTATAGACCAGTATCAAGTTGAGGAATTTTTAGGAGAACCTTATCGAAGAATTGTAGTAAGGCACTATAAATTAATCTACAAGGCTCAAAGTGAATCAGAAATAAGAATTCTTAAGGTCTTTGATACATTTAAACACCCTGATAAAGTAAAAGACATATAGTGTATCTACACAAGAGCATCGACTGTTTTTAAAGCCTTATCTAATGCGTAGATTGAGGATTTTGAGTTTATGTAATTATCAATAGAATCATCAATAAGCCTATTTATATAAAATAAATCTGTTCCTTTTTGAGATAAATCTTTCTTTATCAGAACTAAAATATCTTGAATTGTTTCAAAAGAATATTCTTTCACAGAAAATATTGTAATTAAATAATTAAAAAAGTTTCTATAAGTATGAGATTCAAAAGCATCAAATTTAGGCTTGTAAATTAAATCGAAAAGGATTTTAAGTTGATTTAAGTCATTTACGTTATTAAAATTATTAAATTTTATGTAGCCAAAAGACGGCACAATACCTTGCTTCAATAATTGGATTAATTCTAATAATGCACTTTCATCATTAAGTATAAAAAGAGTTTGAAGTGCGTCAACTCGATATCTATCTTCATTGAGTTTTAGATACTTCTTTGCTGTTTGGATACAAAATTCCGCTTCTTTTCTAAGATCAACTAATATATTAATAGCATCCCAAGTTATATGCTCTTCTATTTTTTTAGAACATTCTTTAAGCAAATCGATATCACCAGTAATAATAATATACTGTTTCAAAATTTCTCTATGATTATATAGGGAATGTTCTGTTTTAAAATATGTTCTTACCTCACTAAAGACGGATTTCAAATTATTTTCAACGGCATATTTTATATGTTTATATTTTGAAAAAGCTACTAAACCACCGTCTTTTATATTAGAAATTATTTTTGAATTAAATTCGTTTTCATCATTAACGAGTTTTTTCAGTTTTGCATACTCTTCATCTGAATCATGTGATTTAGTGAACTCGTAAAACTTAATACATTCTAACAAAAAAGCTTGAGGTAATTCTATATCGAACAAATTTTGAAAAAAGAAAATTGTTTCTATTCTCTTGTAATCATTTAAAATAAAAAATGAGTTAGGACCTGAAGCTCTGGCAACATTATTAAAATCAATAGCTTTAGTTTGAGTTATACACCAATCTGTGATTATTTGTTTTTGATTTTCAGATATTACATATTCGCGATTTGAACTATCATACTTTTCAATAGTTTGCTTCATTTTTTTAAATAGAACAAAATCATCTTTTAAAAATTCTGAAACTTCTTTAAAACTTATAGATAATTTATTTCTTGAAAAAATAATCTGGTCAAGAACATCAATTTGAACATCAATAACATTCCAATGTCCATTTTTATCCCACCATTTCCTTCTTATATCTCTAATTTTTTTGCCATCAATTGTTTTACCATGCTTGGTGAAAAGATATCTAATTTTTGATTTCAACTTTTTCTTATCGAAAAGTAAATCAAAGTTCTCCTGAATATTTCTTTTGTATTTTTCTACTTGGTTATCTGCCTTTTTTTGAGTGAATACAGGCTCTTTAAAAACTATACCGTTTTTCTGCATTAAGTTGTCAAATTTTACAGATAAATCTCTATGACTTGAATTGCCAATATTATTACGCCAGTATTCAATTTCTTTATCTATTGTTTTTAATTCTATCAATTTTTTACAAATGACACCGATTGACTCTTGATTCACAATACTTGATATAAAGTATCTTACTTTACTAGCAGGAAAAGAACTTAACAAGAATTCAATTACTTGCTTATTTGAATTAGTCTCGGTGATAATTTTTTTAAGTAATTTTTCATGGGTATGGAACCTAATATCATTTGTTATTTGCGACATTAACTTTATTAAAAAAGTTTCATCATTTTGTGTATTAAATATTATTCTATCAGCAATTCTATTAAATAATTCTTGTTCATTAGATATATGGATAGTGATATCTTCTGTAAAATAATATTTAATGATATCTAAGAATTTGTCGGCATCTTTTATCTTGAAAATTAATTGATTTATGATGTATTGACCACCTCTCATTACCTCATCTTCAACCTTTCTTTCTTTTAACTTATAAATCAATAAGAACTCTTCCTTGATAAATTCATAAAAGTCTTCAATGTCATCTTTCTCTAGCAATAAGTTCATTAAGCTTCTATTGAACTCTTTGTGTGTGGAATTCTTAAAGCAATTAAATACTTTATTCAAGTATGCATCATCATCGACTGTCAATTTTTGAATATAAATTACTCTTATAATCATTGACTTTAAACTCAAATCAAAGTGAGTATTTTTTGTTTTGAGTTTTTTTAGTAAGAATTGTTTTAGTCCTTCATATTGGTTAAAAGGAATCTTAAAATACTTCAATAAATCTAATGCAGAGAGGGTCGTTCTTCTATGGTGGCTTTTATAATTTTCAATTATTGAAATTAAATAATCGTAGTTTGCTTGACATGAAGCAAATAGTGAAATTTCGTTAGAGGAATATGTACTATTATTGTCTATCCATAAAGTTTGTTCAATACAAACCCTCTGGAAGTAAGTTTGAAAAACTTTAACTTTTAAATCGTCTGTAATTCTGTTACTGTCTGCTTTAAATAAGATTTCTGGTTCATTATCAATTAACCATTCAATTAGTGTTTTATACTTATCAGAATCTTTTTGTAATAGGTTTATCAAAAAGGTAATGGAGTTAAACAGTGAAGGATGAGTTCGTTTTTTACCTGATATTTGGATAAATTTAATCATCTCTTGGGCAGATAATTTTGATATTTGTTTGGATGCAAAATATTCTTGAATATTTCTATGCTCAAAATACCATTCTTTAGTATCGGTAGTAATATCTAATAACGGGCTTTTCTTAAACTCTTCTAAATGTTCATCATTACCTTTAAATATTTCTAAAAGCGAATCTTCATCGATTGTATTTTTCTTCATCAGTTCGTTTACTAAAGATATTTTTAAAGATTGCCGCTTGATTAAGGAAGACTTAAACTTCTTCTTTTTTTGTTTACCATTAGCATCTATTTTTAATCTTTCATTTATATATGTTTCCCACAAAGCGGCTGAATTAGTAGGAATACCATTAAATTTATTTATGTATGTAGCTAATATCTCTATTTGAAAAGGATTGTTCAAAAATGAATCAGGAATTTGTTCAAAATCTGAACTAGATAAAGAATTTAAACAAAGTTTATTGAGTAGATTTAAAGATTCACTAGGTTTTAAATCTTTCATGAAAAAAGCAGAAAAGCCAGAAACATTTTTAACTATACTTTCATAAATGTTTGTTCTGCAACTTATGACGCACTTTAATTGACTAGCTTTTACATATTCAGAACTGAGAAAATCTTCAAGTTTAGAAATAAAATCTTCTATATCAGCAATTTCGTCAATACCGTCTAAAATCAATAATACGTTTTTAATTTTTTCATATTGTTTAGGGAGCTTTTTTTCTATTGTATCAGTGATAGTAAAGTTTTTAAGGTTACGAAAAATAGGGGTAGAACTATTTTGTTCTCCTGTATTCCAATATTTTAGTGCAAATTGTTTTAGAGAAGTTGTTTTTCCACATCCAGGATTACCCAAAATAAATACTCTTTTATTATTGCTTACTAACTCTTCGAGATTATAAACCGTTTCACTTTCAAAGAAATATTCATAATTAGTTCGGGACTTTGAGAATCTTCTATCTATAAAGTACTCTGTGGGTTCTATTTCTTTAAGAAAACTAAACTTATCGGACTCCTTTAAATGAACTTTCTTAAAGGGTTCATTGCTAAAAATCAAGCTTTTAACCTTTTCTAAAAGCTTTTGCTCATCAATTATAAAACTTGGTTGTTCACCGTATATTTCTTTATAAAAATGTTTATTTAAAGCAAATATTTCCCTTACTCCATTTGAGGTATCCAAAAGCTGAATATGAAAATCAAATTTATTATTAAGTGTGTGCTTTGTTTTCTCAGGGTTATCTTTATTCTTGAATATTGATTTTGAATTGATTGCAATGAACAAATCATTGGTGTTATTTAATGGATAATTAGTTTCTAATTCAAGTGCTTTTTGAAAAATATGCCCCATGTCAATACCGCTTGAATAATTCTTACATTCAATGTAGATATTATGTGATATAAAGTTTTTTGAAATTTGAATTTGAACATCAAAACCATCTTGTGTTCCTGATGTTTGAATTCTATCTTTAGTTATTCTTAAATCAATTTTATCAAATAACCACACAAAAAAATCTCTAGTGATTATCTCAAAATCTGATCCTAATTTTTGACTCTTCATTGTTTAAAATTATATATGTTTTTATCAAGACTGCTAACTGAAGTAGTTAATCTTAAGATATAGTAATGTACTAAAAATAGAACTAATCTTACGAAAATAATTTAACTAATCGGATGCAAACTTTCAATAAGTTCATGAAGATTTTCTAAGTCGTCCTGTTGGTAACGTTCTGTAGAAGAAATATAGGCTCAAGTAAATTTTATGGGTATTAAGCGAATAATTTTTCAAGTCTAAAGAGGAAAAATTGTGTATCTCTTACGCCTCTTTGATTGGCTCTAAAGAGTTTTATTTTTGAATTAAAAGACTCTGCATTTGCATTTGTATTCCTATTGTAAAAAAAGTTTAAGATGGTATTAAAATGATGTTTAATACTGTTCATTGCTGTATTGAAATTTTTAAATTCCAATTTTTCTGTATCCTCAAACCAATGTTCAAATCGTTGTTTGGCTTTTACTTTACATTTTTCTTGATAAATGCTTCTAAATTCTAAAGTGTGTTTATAGGCTTGTTGGATGTTTGGATAAAGATTACATAATAATTCTGCTCTTTGTTTTTGATTAGGTGTCCAATCGTTTGTCTTTTTAGCTAAAATATATCTACTTCTAGCCAAAAGTTGCTTTTTTGTATCACCATTAGATAGCACTATGGGTTTGTGTTTCTTCCTTGCTTTTTTAGCAGCTTCAATGGCTTTGTTTTCATCTTCTATTGCTTTCCACCGATGCTGTACTCTAACATGCTGTAAAGCTTCTGTTACCAGTTTTACCACATGAAATCTATCGGTAACAATTTTAGCATTTGGAAAACAAATCTTAGCTGTTAAATTCATATTATTTGCCATATCTAAAGTTACTTCTTTGACTTGTTTGCGTTGTTCTAAGGGTATTCTTTCAATAGCAGTAATAATATCATCACTTTTAATTCCTTTTACACAAGCCACTAAAGTTCCTTGTTTACTTCGTCCGTTCTTGTTGGTCAAATAGGTATAAAGTTCACCTTTAGATAGACTTACTTCATCAAGACTTAAATACTCTCCTATATTCTTCGGATAAATAAGATAATCTTCACAATGGGGCTTTTGATTCCAACTATCAAACCCACTTATCTGTTTCTTATAATGGCGTTGTAAAGTTCGTGGGTAAATACCGTAATAACTCGCTATATTACTGATCGTATCTTCTCGGGCCTCTACCTGTAGCTTTTAAAAAATCAGAAAGTTCTGACGTTAATTTAGAACCTTCTGCAATGAATGAATAATCATTTTTAGTCGCTCCCTTTTTAGTCTTCTTATCTCGCCATCGTCTTGTTTTTATATGTAGATAAACTGCTTTACCGCGTATGGGAAAATCTTGAATCTGTTTACTGCTAATAAAACCTTTGGACTCATAATTACCCTTTGAGTAACCCTCTGGTAGAATATTCTTCTCTTCTAAATAAATGTGAAAAGCATCCTTTTTAACTGAAATATCTCCTAATTCTTCAAAAAATACAATATCAAAATGAAGTAATAAATCTTGAGGGAGGATAGATGCTAATAATTCTAAATGCATCGTCTTTTTTTATGCATCTAAAATAATCAATCCCCATAAATTGTCGTTGACCCATTAAATCTTTTGTAATCTGAATTTTGTTAATAGCCATTTTCCAAGCATTGATAATGGTATTTTCTGTGGTTAAGTCTTTACTAAACGACCATCCCACTACCTTTCTATTAAACAAATCTATAATTACAGTTAAGTACATCCAGCCTTGTTTTGTAGAAATATAAGTCATATCTGACACCCATACTTGATTTTCTCTATCAACACTAAAGTTTTGATTTAATAAATTTGGTGCTATGGGATATTTATGATTAGAATCTGTTAACGCTCTAAATTTATAAGACCGCCTTACAAATAAGCCAAGTAACTTCATCAACTTACTGATCCTTCTTGGAGAAACAAAATAGCCATACTTTTCTAATTCCTTTTTTATTCTAGGAGATACATAGCTATGATAACTATCTTCAAATATTTTTTGTATAAAAAACATAATACGTTCATTTGTTAACCATCGTTTTGAAGAACCACACTTAAGCCAATTATAATAACTACTTCTACTTACTTTTAAAATACTACACATTTTCTCAACAGGAAATTTCAATTTATGATATTTTATAAATTGATACTTCTCTTGTCGCTCTTGGAGAAAATGCTTACCGCCTTTTTTAATATCTCATTCTCTAAATGAATATCCTGTAATTCTTTTTTTAAAGCTATAATTTCTCGCTCTTGATCTGTTAATTTTAAATTCCCTTTACCAGGAAAACTATTTTTATTACCGTATTGTTTTAATTCTTGACCCCAGCGAGATAAAGAGGATATGGAAATATCCAAATCTTTACAAGTTTGTTTTATACTACCTTTTGCATAACTTAACTCTACTGCCTTATGCTTAAATTCTTTGGTATAAAAATTTCGTGGGTTTGACATTGTTTAATTTTTAAAGTTTATAAATATATAAACTCCTTTCTTACTGTCCTGTCAAATGTAGCACTTCCAACCTTTACCACATTGGGAAGATATCATTGGTTTATTTTCTACAACTGACGGTGAGATTTTAAGGTTTATGCTTTTGGCTAAAATCTCTTTAGAAAAATTAATTCGTCACGAATTAGCTTGTCGCGGATATGATGAAAATCACCGTTGGGTTGGCTTTAATAAAGCTCATGAAATCTGGAAGACAACTGAATAATTAAACTTTTAAATCAAACGCTCACTTTTCCCAAGTGAGCGTTTTTAATTTATTTCGATGTTTCTACTTAATTTAATTATTAATGATCTTTTTTGATTGTTCATTAATTCTTTTATTCTCAGCCTCAATTTTAGAAATAAGGCTAAGTATATCGGAATTAGTTATTGATTTATCTTTCTTTAAAACATTATATGCAACAGCACTGTTAATAAAACCTTCTGAATGCTCAGCAATATTGTTAGACTGTAAAAAGTATTCAATCAAAAATTTTGCTTTACCTTTTTTCATAGAATAAAGATTATAACCTTGATTAGCTTTTTTTAGATGATACAAATACTGTTTTAAAAAAAGATAGTTAACAATTAAATCTTTTTTAGATTTATCATTTTTTTTATCATTAAATATTGAAGCAATATTAAAGTTTTCCAAAAAATCAATTTCTGATAAATCTATTTGATTTGGAACATAGTTTTTAGATTTAATTAATAAATCATCAATATTATTATTTAATTTTTGCTCAATTAGAACAATTTCATTTGATTGCTTTGATTTTATTTCTTTTTTACAACAAAAGAAAGAAACTAACGCAACGAATAAAAAATATTTTTTCATTGTGCTCATTTTTAAAGTTTACTTGGATCAATAGTATCTCCAAGATCTGTTTGAACTATTCTGGAGTTTATCGTTTTCATATGTATAACTTTTTTATCAGAACTAAGAGCTGCATTTATTGCCTCACTCATATTTTTTACAGTTTTTGTTTCAAGAACTTTTCCATTTCCATCTGTAAATGAAATATCAAAAACTTTTTCTGTTTTGGTAAACGTTCCTGTAGTAGTTAATTTACCTGTTTCTTTACCATTTTTTATTTCGGGTTCTACAAAACCTGTTGCTCCAATGGTAGTAACTCCAGTCTCCTCGGTTATTTTTTTTGCTAATGGTGGACTAGCCCCAGCACCACAAGCATGACAACTACCAAAAACTATGGTTGCATTATCTTCAAAAACAATACTTCCATCTTTTACTCCTTGAGCTATATCACTAACTGTTGCTGAATTAGGATTAGTTGATTTATTTGCATAAAACCCTGCTCCAGGGTCTAAAAATAATCCAGCACCTGAACCGTGAGCAAAAATTACAGCAGATTGTACTGATCCTTCATCTGCTGTTGCAGTTTTCAAAGCAGAAATTAAAGCTTGTCCGTTATTAACTTTTTCAGCATTATATCCGTTGTTTTTTTCAAGAGAACTTGCTCTAGCATGAAAAGCATTTCTATCGCTACTTGTATAATTAGTACCACTACCGTCTCCGTATATTGCGAGCTTAGCTTCCAGACCTTCTAACTCATAGTTCGCTATTACACTATTTTCAGCAAAATTATATGGACTATTGTATACGTAACCATCTGCCAAAGGGTCAATACTCCAAAACCTTCCTATATCAGAATAGTAAAATCTAAACTTAAATTCGTGTGCATCTAAACCAAGCTCTTTGTGTAATTCCTGTCCTTGATACGTTTTATAATTATTTTCAACGCCATTAATTACGTTATTATACCCTTTATGTTTCAAACCGAATGGATAATAATTTGATTCAGAAACAATTACAGTCCTTGCCGTATTGCCTTTTACAATTTTTACATCATCAAACCACACCTTCCCGGCATGTTGTTGTCTATTCGAATACCCACCTCTCTTACATCTGCCGCCACATGAACGGTTTTTGCTACATATACCCACCGGTTTTTCTCGGTAATCTTATCCGATGTATGATGTCCGCTAGGCCAGCCTGTCTCTCCTGATTTCCTGGTGGTCAGAAAAATCTCCGCACTGTTGTTTGTTACATCCTCTACAAATACCCACCCCGATACCGTAATAGTAAGTATCTTCCGGGTTGTTAACGGCTGTCCAACTATCATTATATACATAGTAATCACTAGTAGCAGCAATCGGGTCAATCCTTCCCGAATAACTTCCCGATTTCTTTTTACTGCTGTCCAGTGTAGTAAGCGCCCTACTCAAACCATTACTGCTATCCCAGTTAGCCATACTTTCAAATCCATCGGTAAACACGGTCTGTTGGCTGTTATTCGTATTTTCCGTATAACTCAGTCTCACGTTTCCGAGATGATCTTTTGCCTGGTAAATATAATCAAAACCTCCCGAATGATTGGGCGTAGCATAGCCTTCGGGTGTGGAAAAGAACTGCAAAACATCGTTTTCGTATACATAATTGCCGGCATACTGTGTGGTTATCAGGCTGTTGAGGTTTCTTACTTTTTTCTCCATTTTAGTTCCCATAGCATCGTACAGGTAATCAATAAACTTACCTGTACTAAAATATACCTGTGTCGGCAAATTCAGATGATTGTAGCTAATAGCTGTAATTCCTTTATTCTTGTCTTGTATCATATTACCATTGGTGTCATAAGCATAATCCTCATCCGTATTGATACCGTCTTTAAATCCGTAGTTTTTATTTCCGTTGTCGGTTACTTTGGTAAGTTGGTTTCCGTCATAGGTATAGCTTATATAGTCCATAGTACCGTAGTGTCCGGCATTGGAGATGACAGGGTTGTTTACCACAGCTCCTCTTCTGAAAAGGCGTTGTATATTGCCGTTTTTATCATAACTGATACTACCTATGTTAAACCGAGACGTCTCATTCCAGGCATAGTAGTAGGCTCCGGTAATCCGGTTGAGGTCATCATAATAATAGCTGTATTGTCGTTTGGCATTGTCCGAGGCTGTTTTCCACAATATTTGTGAGATATTGCCATTATAGAGATAAGAGCCTGTGTCATTGTATTTGAGTTCCATAGAGAACAAATCGTCTGCCAGTCCTGCCGAAGGGTCGTTGATCTTTTTTAGCCAACCCCTGATATTGTAGGTATAGTCTACTTCCTGTAGCGGAGCAGCTTCCCTATCCCCTACCTTTTTTTGGATGAGCTGACCCAAATCATCGTAATGGTTCCTGACCATGAACTCTTCCGCTGTGCCGTTTACGGTTTGTTTTTGAGTGAGCAGCCGTTCTGCGTGGTCATAGGTAAATACATCTTCTACCACAATGGGCGTATTGCCGGCTTTGGTATGAGTGGTTTTGCTTCGTAAGGTTTTTCCGGTAAAGTCCAATTCCAATTCAACGATGTCTTCGGTATCCAGGTACTCATTTTTTGTATAGGTATATATGGCACGTCCTTTTTCATCATAGTACATTATGGTAGTGATCCAATCGTCAGTTTCCAGGATACGTACCTTACTTACTGTTGTATCGGCAGTTACCGGCTGTTCGTACACTACTGTGGGTGGGGTAAATCCGCCGGGTAAGTCTATATACGTATCGTAGTAATTGACAGTATGTATTTCGGAGGTTGAAACCGTAGTGTAGTCTGAATGGTTATAGTAGAGAGGGATTCCTGCTATCATTATAGCAGTAGCCTCTTGGCTAACAAATAAAGGAGTTGTATTGTTGGCTATATCCTGTAATGCATCTCTGGTAGCATCTCGGAACATAACACCGGTATAAGCAACTCTTCCGTGGGTATCGTATTTGGTAAAGAGCCACTCTCCGTCAGGTGCCAGATTTGCATCCTGAGTGAGAACAGGCCTGTATAGTTTGTCATAGACAATATGCTCCCAACCTTTGCCGGGTATTTTCTTTTTTATCAGCCTGTTGCGATCGTCATATTTGTACTGATAACACAATTTATCTAATAATTCCCGGACTTTTTCTGCTGTTTCCGCTTCGGTATACCCTTGTATTCTATGATAAAAACAAGTAAAAGTTGAGATATTATTTTTACTAATTTATGCAGCAAATTTAAAAGTATCTACATAGGGTGTTTGTCGTTTGACAACGGCAAACACTCTTGCTATTAATTTGTTTCTAATAATGTTAACGGTACTCATTTTACTTTTGCCTTGTTTTATTCTTTTATGATAGTATAATTTCATTTCTGGGTTATGTTGTATAGCAGAAATAGCGCACATATTAATAATTGCTTTCAATTTTTTATTAGCCAAATGAGAGACTTTTGTACGTCCTTTAATACTAGTTCCAGATTGGTAAGGAAAAGGAGCAACACCACAATAAGAGGCAAACTTTCTCCAGTTTTCAAATTTTGAAAAATTGTCAGTAAACACAATCATCATTATAGCAGTTTGCATTCCTATACCTTTAACACTAGTAACAAGTTTATAGGTTTCTTTTAACATTATATTTTGGTCAATAATAGCTTGCATTTGAGTATTAATCTTGTGTATTTGTTTGGTTAGTTCTGCAATCATTTTTTGTTGAACGTCAAAGATTATTTTATACTCTTTTGCTTTATAAATTCTTTTTTGTTCTTTCAAAGTAACTTTAAAACCAGCTCTTTGTTTGTTAAGTTTTGTCCTTAAAGATAAGAGACTTTTTAGTTGTAATATACTTCTTTTAGGTAGCTTACTGGGTTTAAGTTCTTCTTTTAATCGATACCCATATAGAGCAATGCGTTTGGCATCAATTTGGTCATCCTTTCCACGAGCAATACCAATAGATCTTTTAATTTCTAAACCAGAAGCTATGAAAAAAGATAATTTTTGTTCAGTTAAAGACACAGATAATAAATGAGAGTACATTCCTGTATGTTCAAATACAAACATGGTTTCTTCTTTAGAGAAAGACGAATTTTTAAAACTCCACTTTAGCATTAATTTAAATCCAGATTTACTGTTCTCAAACTGTTGAACAATTTGTTTAGAATAGATACAAACATCAATTAATAATTTACTGACATCGATTCCGATAATTTCATTTGTTTTCATAATTTTGTAATTAGATATTAATAATAGTTACTTAAACTAAGACCTTTAATAAGGGCAGAAACTGAAATTCTATATGGTTCTAAGTAACTTTTAAAAAGAACGGAGACTAATACGGGGGATGGCTCTAAAAAGCTAGCTGGCCGCTAAAGTTCACTCCGTTCTTTTGTGTTTTTGGTTATCAACAAAATAAGAGTTATTAACAAAGAAAAAAAGAAGCAAAAAAAGAAATTTCATCATAACTATTATGTTTTTATTTTAAGTAATTATTTCTATTTGCTAATCTAAAGGCCGGGTAGTTTATGATTCTTTTTAATGCTTCTTCGTCATTGGGGTTCATTAACAGTCTCAAATAGGACAGAATGTCTTTGATTTCTTTTCTTTGATAAAATGAAATACCTCCGTATATCTTATATTTTATGTCTTTTTTCCGCAATGCGTCTTCTATTGCTCTGGATTGGGCATTGGTACGATATAAAACAGCAAATTGGTCATTCTGTAATTGAAAATTCATTTTGTTATCAAAAATAGATTGTGCTACAAAACGTCCTTCTTCACCGTCGGAAATGGTATGCATTACTTTGACAGGTTCTCCCGCTTCATTAGATGTCCAAACCTCTTTATTTAATTTGGTTTTGTTTTTTTCTATAACCGAATTTGCCGCATTTACAATATTTTTTGTCGACCTGTAATTTTGTTCTAATTTAAATGTTTTTACATCCGGATAATCTCTCTGAAAATTCAGGATATTTTGGATGTTTGCTCCTCTAAATGCGTAAATACTTTGAGAATCATCTCCTACTACGCAGATATTCTGAAAACGATCTGCCAGGGCTCTTACGATTAGATATTGCGAGTGATTGGTATCTTGGTACTCATCTACCAAAATATATCTGAATCGATCCTGGTATTTTGCCAACGTTTCCGGAAAAAGAGTAAGTAGCTCATTGGTTCTCAACAATAAATCATCAAAATCCATAGCTCCGGCCCTAAAGCATCTGTCCACATATTCTTTATAAACTTCTCCTGTTTTAGGTCTGCTTGCCATCAGATCTGTTTCTTGTAAACCGGAATCATTAAAATACGCTGTTACGGTGATTAATGAATTTTTAAAAGAAGATATCCTGTTGACCATTTGTTTTGGTTTGTATCGTTCTTTATCCAACTCCATTTCTTTGATAATCGCAGTCATTAAACGAACTGAATCTTGTGTATCGTAAATAGTAAAATTCGAGGGAAAACCTAATTTATCTGCTTCTGCCCGCAAAATTCTGGCAAACACAGAATGAAAGGTACCCATCCATAAGTTTTTAGCCTCATTTGTACCAACAATACCTGCAATTCTCTCCTTCATTTCCCGGGCTGCTTTGTTTGTAAAAGTAAGTGCCAGAATGTTAAACGCATCCACCCCGTATTCTATGATAAAAACAAGTAAAAGTTGAGATATTATTTTTACTAATTTATGCAGCAAATTTAAAAGTATCTACATAGGGTGTTTGTCGTTTGACAACGGCAAACACTCTTGCTATTAATTTGTTTCTAATAATGTTAACGGTACTCATTTTACTTTTGCCTTGTTTTATTCTTTTATGATAGTATAATTTCATTTCTGGGTTATGTTGTATAGCAGAAATAGCGCACATATTAATAATTGCTTTCAATTTTTTATTAGCCAAATGAGAGACTTTTGTACGTCCTTTAATACTAGTTCCAGATTGGTAAGGAAAAGGAGCAACACCACAATAAGAGGCAAACTTTCTCCAGTTTTCAAATTTTGAAAAATTGTCAGTAAACACAATCATCATTATAGCAGTTTGCATTCCTATACCTTTAACACTAGTAACAAGTTTATAGGTTTCTTTTAACATTATATTTTGGTCAATAATAGCTTGCATTTGAGTATTAATCTTGTGTATTTGTTTGGTTAGTTCTGCAATCATTTTTTGTTGAACGTCAAAGATTATTTTATACTCTTTTGCTTTATAAATTCTTTTTTGTTCTTTCAAAGTAACTTTAAAACCAGCTCTTTGTTTGTTAAGTTTTGTCCTTAAAGATAAGAGACTTTTTAGTTGTAATATACTTCTTTTAGGTAGCTTACTGGGTTTAAGTTCTTCTTTTAATCGATACCCATATAGAGCAATGCGTTTGGCATCAATTTGGTCATCCTTTCCACGAGCAATACCAATAGATCTTTTAATTTCTAAACCAGAAGCTATGAAAAAAGATAATTTTTGTTCAGTTAAAGACACAGATAATAAATGAGAGTACATTCCTGTATGTTCAAATACAAACATGGTTTCTTCTTTAGAGAAAGACGAATTTTTAAAACTCCACTTTAGCATTAATTTAAATCCAGATTTACTGTTCTCAAACTGTTGAACAATTTGTTTAGAATAGATACAAACATCAATTAATAATTTACTGACATCGATTCCGATAATTTCATTTGTTTTCATAATTTTGTAATTAGATATTAATAATAGTTACTTAAACTAAGACCTTTAATAAGGGCAGAAACTGAAATTCTATATGGTTCTAAGTAACTTTTAAAAAGAACGGAGACTAATACGGGGGATGGCTCTAAAAAGCTAGCTGGCCGCTAAAGTTCACTCCGTTCTTTTGTGTTTTTGGTTATCAACAAAATAAGAGTTATTAACAAAGAAAAAAAGAAGCAAAAAAAGAAATTTCATCATAACTATTATGTTTTTATTTTAAGTAATTATTTCTATTTGCTAATCTAAAGGTAGGATATGTGATACGTTTTAGTGCACCTAATAGAGTTGTATTAAAATTGGTTACTTTTCGTCCTAACAGGGTATTATTATAATTACTGTTCAGAAGGGTTGTACTGTAATACCCCCAAACATCTTGGTTGTCTGAGTTGATAATGGATGGAGGTGTTCCATAATAAGCTAATTCATAGGCGTTATCTTCTGTGTCATTTTGACCTAAAACTTCTACTTTTGTTAATAGTTTAAAGTTTGAATTGACATTATCATAGGTGAATTCATAAGATTTTATTTTATTGTCAAAATTGTCGTACAAGCTTATACTATGTAGGTAACTATTAGTTGCATTGAGTGAACCTGCCGGTGCAGTGCGTACATCAAAATGCAATTCGCCGTCTGGAAAAGTGATTTTTGAAATTTGATTTTTACCTGCTACCGTAGTTTCCATATAACTGGTTATCACTGATTGGGCATTTGTACATGAGCTTGAAATTAAATGACCAGCAAAAAAATCAGAATAACTATCAACTTGTCCATTGCTCATAATCAATTCACGATAGGATTTTGAAATACCTTGTTTATGGTAATCATCTTCCTGCGTATATTCAAAATCTATGGTTTGGTCTGAAGTAGGTAAACTTATTTTTGATAATGCCCATGCTGAGTTGTAAATCATTGGTGGAGCCAATTGCTCATTATCAGTTATAGGTTCGGAAGTAGTTTCCTCCGGATAGGCAAAATCATAAGTAATACCATTGTCATCTATAATCCTATAACTATTGGCAGTTGGTTTTGTAATCTGGTAATTCTTATGGGGCCTGAAAATAATATCACCATCTTCATTATGGTAAAAATTAGCTGAAAGTGTTCCTGCATTTATAACAAATTTATCAGGTTGTGAATCCATCACATTGCTTGATGCTTTTCTAAAGAAGTTATTTAGATGGGCTTCTCTTGCTTCTGCACTCATATTGCTAAAACCATGTTCAATAAACGGCACGACATAATCTTTACCAATATTACCTGCAACATATCCTAAACTGCCTTCATCCGGTTTACCTCTTAGTTGTCTTACAATCATGCCTCCTGCATGCAATGTCCAACCCAAACCTACTAAACCGGGATCTTCTTCGGCTAATAATCCGGAATGGTTATAAGATAAATAAACAGGCAATTCAAATCCTGCTTCTTTAATGGTATAGATAGGAATCGAATAATTAATCCGGCCACTGGCCAAATTCACCGGCAGATCACCGTATTTTCCCAAACTGGCTGCTTCGGGAGAAACAGGGGCTACGCTAGGGAGTTCTAACTTTGATAAGTCCTGATTTCCTTGAGCAGTACTAAAGCTTGAAACATAAGCTAGTACAATGCTTAAAAATAGTTTTTTCATATTGATTTGATTTAAATGATACTTCTGTGTTTTTGGTTTGTTGTTCTCATATTTTGGCTTTTTATTAAATAATGATACAAACCTATTTGCTTTTTTTGAAACTTCAGTACGCCTGAACCGTACTTTTTTTACTTTTCGCTTTTTTTCATATAGTGTAACTTTTTAGGGTTCATACTATTTTTACTTTAATACCAACAACAGGCTACCGTTTGAATAGCTATCTGTAAACAGCCGAAAAAAGCACACAACTCCAAGGGAATTCTTATCTTAACTCTGAAAAAACTATGGGGCCATAGCAATCTTCGTCTCTTATGTTAGCAGTAGCAAAGATAGGGGTCAAGCAAAAAAGTTGTGGGATTTAGATTTTTACGCATAAATTTTAGATAGTCTGAATAGGAAGAAAGGAACAGATCTTACGCCTCTAAATTGTAGTCTAAAAGTTTTTATTTTAGCATTAAAAGATTCAGCAGAAGCATTGGTACTTCTATTATCAAAGAAATTTAAGATGCTTCGATAATGACTTTGTATTGATCTAGCTACTGTTCCAAAACTTTTACTGAACTCTGATTTTTCTACCTTATCATACCATCTAGCTAGTTTTGTATATGCTACCGCCTTGTCTTTTGTCTTTTGATAAATCGTTGCCAGTTCTCTAGTAAGCTCATAAGCTCGTTCCAAGTTGGGGTATCTTTCAAAGAGTAATTCTGCTCTAAATTTTTGTTTGGCTGTCCATTTGTTAGGGGCTTTAAAGAGTAAATACCTACTTCTAGCTAGTAGTTGTTTGGGAGTATCTCCATTGTCAAGGATATTCGGTTTAAAGTTTTTTCCTGTTTCTTTAGCCAATGCTATTTCATTATTTTCTTGTTCTATGGTTTTCCATCTATACTGTATTCGAATTTCTTGCAAGGCATCATAAGCTCGTTTTTGTACATGAAATCGGTCTGTGACCTGAGTAGCTTTAGGAAAGGCTTTTTTAGCAATCTTTTCCATAGTAGGTGCCATATCCAAAGTGATTTCTTCTACTAAATATCGGTCTTTACTTGGAATTTTCCTTAACACTTCTATGACTCGTTCACTTTGTGTGGTAGCTACTATGGCTACTAAACTGCCTCGTTTTCCTTTACCTGCTTTGTTGGTAATCACTGTATAGAGCTCGCCTTGAGTAAGTGCTACTTCATCAATACTTAAATGAGTTCCTATATTCTTCTTAAAAAGCAGCCATTGGTCGGCATGAGCTAATTGATCCCAAGTCAAAAAGTTACTTAAATGATTGCGATATTGTTCTTCTAATCGCTTGCCGTTAAGGTGATAGTAGGTAGATAAACTTTTACAACTTACTGGAATACTATCTAACAAGCCTCTTTAAAAAAAGAGAGAACTCTTCTGTCATTCGAGTTCCCTTTGCTACCAAATTCCAATCTCTTGAGAATACTTCTGAGGTATCAACATAACCATCGTCTACGTTTTACTTGTAAAAAACAAGCCTTGTTACGTACTGGAAAATCTTGAATATCTACTACTGGGTAAAATCCTTTGGAATGTAATTTACGATGAGATAACTCATCTGGTTGTATAGGTTTTTCTTCTAAAACCAAAGTAAGTTTGTTCGTTGAATCTTTTACCTCTTTAAGTTCAAAGTAATCTAAAATACCTTCGGGTAAAAAATGCTTCAGGAGCTCTTGTGTATGCATTTGAGTTTTTAAACCAAAACTCTAAAAAATTAACCTACTCCACAAACTTTTTGCTTGATCCAAAGATAGGCCATATATAGCTACCCTGCAAGAAAGAGCCCTATTTTTAACAAATCAGCAAGGTTTTTTTAGTTTGTTTGAAAATAATGTAACAGAAATGGCAAAACCTTTTAAAAACAGGCAGCAAAAGACAGGTTTAATTGGCTTTTTTAAATAAAGAAATTGTTAAGGGTATGTTAAAAACCGGGGTTAAACCAAAGAAGACTAAAGTAAAGGGTCATTTGTTGTACCGGATAAAATCTATAAAACCTTAATTTATTGCTTAAGTATATTATTTATAGTTAAAAACTTTAGTACATGACAAAAAATATAATTAATTGATTATCAGTAAATTAAATGTTAAATAATTAAAATAAAGCATTGATTTTCAGTATATTAGAAGAATAACATCACTCATTTTTCTAATGAAAAAAACCAATGCTTCCACTAAAAGTAGTGAATTAAATTCAGTTTTAAGTTCTCATTTCCAAGGTAAGATCAATTTGGCAAGAATCAAACTCATATCACATTTCATTATCGCCCTCTGTAAGGTACAGACAGTTACCTTTGAAAAGGTAGCCAACGCTTTTGAGACCTCAGTAGATTCGAAGTCATCACTCAGACGTATTCAAAGATTTATTGCTGATTATTCGTTGGATGGAGATTTGATCGCTCGTCTTATATTTAGTCTCCTTCCTAAGCAAGAGGGATTGATCTTGAGTATTGATAGGACCAATTGGAAGTTTGGTCAGACCAACATCAACATTTTTAAGTTGGGAGTTGTCTATAAAGGTGTTGCCTTCCCATTGTTATTTACTATGTTAGATAAGCCAGGGAACTCTAACAGTCAGGAGCGTATTGATCTTGTGAATCGTTTCATAAGACTTTTTGGCAAAGATGTTATTAAATCCATTGTAGCCGATAGAGAGTTTGTAGGTAATCATTGGTTGGATTTCTTGAATACAAATGGAATCAAATATTATATCCGCATTCGAAACAACTTTAAGGTAGAGCTTCCTGATAAGAACAAAACCATCAAAGTATTTCACTTGTTTAATCCACATAAGATCAATGAGTTTGTGTATTATCCTAAAATTGTACGTGTTAATGGTCAGCTTTGTTTCCTTTCCGGATGCAAGTTGTACCCAAAAAATGGAAAGCCTGATTTCTTAATCATTGTATCGTTCAACGCTCCTGATAAGGCCTTTGAACAATACAAAGAACGATGGCAGATAGAGATGTGTTTTAAAGCAATGAAAGCCAGTGGCTTTGATATTGAAAACACACACCTGCAAGATATTAAGCGTATTGAAAAATTAGTACTGCTTGTAATGATGGCTTTCGTATGGTGTTACAAAGTTGGTATATATTTACATCAGATTAAGCCTATCAAAATAAAAAAGCATGGAAGAATGGCTAAAAGCATATTCAAATATGGATTAGATTATATCGCTTCTGTGCTATTAAACCCTGTAAATCAAAACAATATGAACTTGACTAAATTTTTGTCATGTACTTAGGTTAAAAAGTCTAAACGAGTTCGATATAAAATTTAGATTTAACAGGTTTTAAAAGCTTGTGAGATATGTCAATTACAGTGATTTATGAAATCGTATGACGTTACTTTACATCCATTAATTCTACATCAAAAATTAACGTTGCATTTGGAGGAATGACACCTCCGGCCCCGTTTTCTCCATACCCCAGGTGGGAAGGAATTACCAGGCGCGCTTTACCTCCTGTTTTTAGCAGTTGGGTTCCCTCATCCCAACCTGCAATTACCTGCCCGACGCCAATGGTAAAATCCAGAGGCTGTTTGCGCTTGTATGAAGAGTCAAAAACAGTTCCGTCCGGTAACTGGCCTTTATAATGTACTGAAACCGTAGCTCCTTTAACAGCTTGTTTTCCTGTTCCGTTTTGTAAAATCCGGTAACGTAATCCGCTTGAAGTGGTATCATAGCCGGCAGCTATTTCGTCTGCCAGATCTTTTTGTTTTTGTAGCTCTTCTGCTTCTCGTTTTGCTCTTGCCCCCTCAAAGGTTCTGAAAGCTTCAATGGCGTTAAAATTTTCTGCTTCGATACCCACTTTGATGATTTCGACACTGGTTAGCTGATCTCCTTGTACAACTGTATCTACTACATTTTGTCCTTCTACTACATTGCCAAATACAGTATGTTTGTTATCTAACCAAGGAGTGGGAACATGTGTGATAAAAAACTGGCTTCCGTTTGTTGCCGGGCCCGAGTTTGCCATTGATAAAATACCGGGTTTGTCATGCTTTAGATCTTCATGAAACTCATCATCAAATTTATATCCCGGATTTCCTGTTCCGGTTCCGAGAGGGCACCCTCCCTGAATCATAAAGTCAGTGATAACCCTGTGAAATGTTAAACCGTCATAAAAAGGAGTTCCTTGCGGTTTGGATGAGTTTTCCAGTTTTCCTTCTGCCAAAGCAATAAAATTGCCTACTGTACCGGGGGTTTTTTCAAACTCCAGGTTTACCAGAACAGTACCTTTAGAGGTATTTAATTTTGCATATATTCCATTATTCATAATGATGTGGTTTTATTATTGAATTCGTTTAATTTTTTTGGATTTAAAATTCACTTGTAAAATGTAATCTAACCGATGGGTATTTGCTTTGAGTCATTTGTAGGGTAAAAGCAGAATCTGCCAGAAACACCAATTGCCCTTGCTTGTCTTTAGCCAAATAACGTTGTTTCACTCTCTTAAATTCTTTAAAATCTTCATTTTTTTCATCTTCAGGTTGTACCCAACAAGCCTTATGGACCTGAATATGTTCATAAGTACACTTTGCTCCATATTCATGTTCTAACCTGTATTGAATGACTTCATACTGAAGTGCTCCCACCGTACCGATAATTTTACGGCCATTCATATCCAGCGTAAACAACTGCGCTACACCTTCATCCATCAATTGATCCAACCCTTTATATAATTGCTTGGCTTTCATAGGATCTGCATTGTTCACATAGCGAAAATGTTCCGGAGAAAAACTAGGAATACCTTTAAAGTTGAGTATTTCTCCTTCGGTTAATGTATCTCCGGTTTTGAAATTTCCCGTATCATGCAAGCCTACGATATCTCCGGGGTAGGACTCCTCTACAATTTCTTTTTTTTCTGCAAAAAATGCATTTGGACTGGAAAACTTAATTTTTTTGGTATTTCTAACGTGTAAATACGGTACATTTCTTTTAAAAGTTCCTGAAACTATTTTGACAAACGCCAGACGATCCCTATGTTTCGGATCCATGTTTGCATGAATTTTGAAAACAAATCCCGACATTTTTTGTTCTTTGGAATCAACCATGCGTTCTTCTGCTTTTTTAGCTTGCGGCTTTGGAGCTATCTCTATAAAAGTGTCCAGAAGTTCTTTTACTCCAAAATTGTTTAAAGCCGAACCGAAAAATACAGGTTGTAAATCTCCTTTCAAATATTTCTCCCGATCAAATTTCGGGTATACTTCGTATACTAATTCCAGTTCTTCTCGCAAGTTTTCTGCTGTACTTTCTCCAATAAGAGTATCGAGTTGCGGGTTGTTGATATCATCAAATTGTATCCCTTCGGAAATGGTTTGTTTGTGCTCCCCGGAAAATAGATTCAATTTCTCATTGTAAATATTGTAAATGCCTTTAAAATCGTACCCCATACCAATAGGAAAGCTCATGGGAGTTACTTTTAACCCTAATTTTTGCTCCACTTCATCTAACAGATCGAAAGCATCTTTTCCTTCCCGGTCTAATTTATTGATGAACACAATCATAGGAATTTTACGCATACTACATACCTGTACTAATTTTTCTGTTTGTTCCTCAATTCCTTTGGCAACATCAACAACAATAATTACACTGTCTACAGCAGTTAGAGTCCTGTAAGTATCTTCTGCAAAATCTTTATGCCCCGGAGTATCCAGAATATTGATTTTCTTATCACGATATATAAAAGCCAATACGGAAGTGGCTACGGAAATTCCTCGCTGACGCTCAATTTCCATAAAATCAGAAGTAGCTCCTTTTTTTATTTTATTATTTTTTACGGCACCTGCTTCTTGAATTGCACCGCCGAATAGTAATAATTTTTCAGTTAAGGTTGTTTTTCCGGCATCCGGATGGGAGATGATTCCAAAAGTCCTTCTGCGCTCTATTTCCTTTAGAAAGTCCATCAATAAAAATTAGAGCGCAAATATAGTTTTTTTGTTAAAACCGAAGAAAATAAAGCTTGTTTTAGGATGTTTTTTGAAATTACCTGGACAATACTATGAACATATCACCGTCTGTTACGGTGATATTTCCGACATCTTGCACGAGTGATGTTCTCAATTTTAAAACAGTTCCGTCAAAACTTATAACATTTGCACTAGTAATAACACCTGACGAATTAGTAATATTTATGACATTATTTTGATATGACCACATACCAGCAATATTTGGTACTTCATTAACAACTTGTTGGCTAGTTTGAGATATTCCTGCAAGAGTATAGATGGCCGTAAGAGTAAAACTGCCATTTTGTGTTATGGTTTTTGGATTATCCCCAAAAATCACTTGCTGATTAAAGTTAGAGCCTGTTAATGTATAAACTACACTGATAGGCATATTATCTACAGTAGTAGTTGCCGAACCATTTTCAGTATAAAGTTCTGTAAGATTCCAGGTATTTATCAAATCGGATTCTGATAGTTGAGGGGGATTTGAGTCATTATTGCTACAAGCTATGGCGAGTAACACGGCCCCCCCTGAAATGATCATTTGTCTTAATACTTTCATTTGAATGTAAGTTTTCAATTGGAAATATAATGTTATTTTAATTGCCTTTTATACTATCTGACTCTATATAATTAAAGATTAAAAGATTCAAGGTATTTTTAAAAATGTTTTAACGATTCTTTTAAGTTTTAAACCGAAAGTACAATATTATTAAAAAAATAGTAAATGGTAATACAATAATGTTAAATTTGCATGGATCTTGATTTTCATGAAAGAAGAACAGGTAATTTTGGTTGATGAACATGACAATCCATTGGGTTTAATGCCTAAAATGGAAGCCCATCAAAAAGCGATATTACACAGAGCTTTTTCGGTTTTTATTTTTAATGATAAAAAAGAACTCATGTTACAGCAGCGCGCTGCCAATAAATATCATTCTCCTTTATTGTGGACAAATACCTGCTGTTCTCATCAACGTTACGGGGAAACCTCTACAGAAGCCGGTAAACGACGGTTAGAGGAAGAAATGGGTTTTAGTACGGATTTAAAGGAAGTATTTCGATTTATATACAAAGCATCTTTTGATAACGGATTGACAGAACATGAATTAGATCATGTGATGATAGGAACATATAATGGGGAACCGAAAATTAATAGGGAAGAGGCGGCGTCTTACAAATGGATGTCATTAGCATCTGTAAAAAAAGATATAGAAGTGAACCCTGAATTGTATACGGTTTGGTTTAGAATTATTTTTCGGGAATCGTATGATAAATTATGAATTACGAATAATACATCTTTCAATTTTCAATATAACGATGCCTAAGGTAACTGTTTCCAGAAAAGCACATTTTAATGCAGCTCATAGATTGTACAACCCGGATTGGTCTGATAAAAAGAATGCGGAGGTATTTGGTAAGTGTAGCAATCCAAATTATCACGGGCATAATTATGAGCTGATTGTTTCCGTTACCGGGGAGATAGATCCTGAAACAGGATTTGTGTTCGATTTGGGAAAATTGAAATACTTAATAGCTTCTGAAATTGAAGATCCTTTTGATCATAAAAACTTGAATATAGAAGCGGTCGAGTTTAAAAATCTGAACCCTACTGCAGAAAACATAGCTGTAGTTATTTATAAAAAACTCAGGAATCATATCCCTTCTCAATTAGATTTAAAAGTGAAACTTTACGAAACACCAAGAAATTTTGTGAGTTATTCCGGGGAGTAGATATATATTCTTTTGTGAACTTCATCTTGATGTTTTCTATTTCCTAAAAAAATCCTTGTAAATTTGAATTTTGTTATCTGACAATACATCAAGATGAATCAATTTTTGAAATTTGAACCTATCTTAAAAACTAAAATTTGGGGCGGTGAAAAACTGAAGACTATTTTTGGTAAAACTACAGAGAAAAAAAATATTGGAGAAAGCTGGGAGGTTTCCGGTATGGAAGGGAATGTGTCTGTTGTGACTAATGGTACATTAAAAGGAAAAAGCTTAAAAGAATTACTCATAAAATATAAGAGTGATCTGGTAGGGAATAGCGTATTTAAAGGCTTTGGAGAAAATTTTCCTCTTTTAATAAAATATATCGACGCTAAAGAAACACTAAGTATTCAACTACACCCACATGATGAGTTGGCAAAAAAAAGGCATGATTCGTTTGGTAAGACAGAAATGTGGTATGTGATGCAGGCAGATGAAAAAGCAAATTTAATTGTTGGTTTCAAAAAAGACGTTAGCAAAGAAGAATACCTGAAACATCTGCAAAATAAATCTCTTACGAGTATTTTGAATATAGATACCGTACAAAAGGGAGATGCGTATTTTATTCCAACCGGTTGTGTACATGCTATTGGAGCTGGCGTGTTATTGGCAGAGATCCAGCAAACTTCTGATATTACCTATCGAATTTATGACTGGGACAGACAGGATGTAAATGGAAATTATAGAGATTTACATACTGAAGAAGCTGTTGAAGCTATAGATTACACCTCAAAAAAATCCTATAAAACAGTTTATCGGAAAATTGAAAATACACCTTCCGAAATGATCTCATGTTCTTATTTTACAACCAATATGTTGCTTGTCAACGGTCAACTGACAATCAGCCATTACGATAAAGATTCTTTTGTCATTTATATGTGTATGTCCGGTTCGGCTATTTTTCAAAATAAAAATACTCATGAGAAATTAAAAAAAGGAGAAACCATTTTAGTACCTAATTGTCTGAAAGAATTTGTCATAAATACTGATACTAAAACCGAGTTGCTAGAAGTATATATCAAATAAAAAAAGTATTACAGATATACTCCGAAAACCGTTAGAAAACTTAAAAAAATATAGCATGTATCAAAATAATAAAGTTATTGCATTTGACGCCGATGATACGCTTTGGGTCAATGAAACCTATTTTAGAGAGGCCGAAAATGAGTTCGCAAAATTGCTTTCCGCTTTTGAAACCGAAAATAAAATTCATCAGGAACTGTTTAAAACAGAAATTAAAAATCTCGAAATATACGGATACGGAGTTAAAGGTTTTGTTTTATCGATGATTGAATGTGCTTTAGAAATTTCAAATTCAAATATTCATCTGCATAGTATGGAAAAAATACTTCAGATAGGTAAAGAAATACTGGAGAAACCTGTGGAATTGTTAGATGGAGTAGAAGCGGTATTAAAATCTTTAGCCGGCAATTATAAATTGATTGTAGCTACAAAAGGAGATTTATTAGACCAAGAACGCAAGTTAGAAAAGTCAGGATTGCTAAATTATTTTCATCATGTTGAAGTGATGAGTGAAAAAAAAGAAAAAGATTATTTAAAATTGATCAGGCATCTGGATATAGAACCTTCTCAATTCATAATGATAGGAAATTCTCTAAAATCGGATGTATTACCCTTATTAGTTATTGGAGCACGGGCTATACATGTTCCTTTTCACACCACCTGGGTATATGAAGAAGCTTCCAAGCAAGATACCATGTGTTTAGATTATGATACGGTAGACAGTATTACTGAAATACTCCCATTGCTGTAAAATTTGCGAAACCTTTAAGTAAATAGAACTCATTTAAACTTTTAGAGGTCAGTAGATAATTTCATAACTTGTATGTCAATAAAAATAGGGATTTTATGGAAATTTTCAAGGGTCAAAACCTTTTAGAGTTCGCTGAACGCTTTAAAACAGATGTAGATTGCAAAGCATATCTAGGTCAAATCAAGTGGAAAGAGGGTTATGTATGTCGTAAATGTGGTAATACCAGTTACCAAGTACGTAAGAACTTTTCAAGAACATGCAATAAATGTGGTGATACAGAAAGCCCAACGGCTAACACCATTTTTCACAGAGTGCGATTTGGTGTACGAAAAGCCTTTTTTATCTGTTTTGAAATGGCAACTACCACCAAGAGTTTATCAGCTACACAAATGGGTGTACGCTATGGTATTACAGAAAAGACAGCACGATTGTTTATGCTTAAAGTAAGAGAAGCTATGGCTTCTAGTGAAAATAACCCTATGGATGGTCATGTACAGGTTGATGAATTTGTGTTGGGTGGTTATGAGCAAAACAAGATAGGTCGTAGTTATGATGCTAAGAAAAAGAAGGCTATTACTGCTGTTGAGTTCACAGACCAGGGCAAAGTAAAGCGTATGTATGCTTTAAACATCAAAGATTTTTCTGCACAATCGTTGCAATATATGTTCATTAAGCATATTGATAGAAAGGCTCAAGTAATCACTCACAAATGGAAAGGCTACAGGCCTATTGCAAAAGCCTATAACATTACCCAGATTGATAGCGACAAAGGATTAAACTTTAAAGCCTTACATACGATGATTCATCAAATAAAATCATGGATTAGGACAACTTATTCTTGGGTAAGTGAGTTTAATCTAAACCGATACTTTAATGAGTTTTGTTTTAGAATTAATCGCTCGCAAAACAAAAACACAATATTCAATAACTTAATAACTAAAATGGTCATGAGTGATAAAATTTATCAAAGTGAAATTATATGTAACTAACTACTGATCTCTATAAACTTTTTCAATTTGCTGAAAAATTACTGTTTTCCGCTCTGTTTTTGTCTTTTTTTCCTTCCGTAGCGCTGCTATGCAACTCAAAAAATCCTTCAACAGCCCTAAAAACTTCTAATTTTCGCTTACATCCAAAAAGTTTAAATGAGTTCATGAAAAACGTATGCTATTTTTTTAGTACTTTTATCAATAAAGTAATGTGTGTATAGTTGAGTCAATTCTATAAGGAGTTTAAAGCTTGAAAGTTTTAAGTTAAAGGGAGTTCCAATGCCTAAATGAAGTTGAGCGTTTTATTTGACTTTTCTAATATACGATACCACATGAATGACATTACTTTATATGAGTATGAAAATTATATTTTGAATTTATAACTTTAAACCGATGAGTTATGGCAAGTGTAAAGCATTTGAAAAAGAATATCAATCATGTATTGGGTGATATTATTGAAGAGTGTTATATGTGGGAATTGATGAACCCAAAAGAAAGCACTAAAAAATCCGAAGCTATTATAGATGAAGCCATAGCGGTTTTTGATGAGCTAATAGCGGAGTTGCATATAAAAAATATAGAAAATAAAAAAGCCCATTATAAATCAGTTAGTTTAACTTTGGAAAAAAAAGCAAAAGATTTAGTTGCGAAAGTAAATGCATTATAGGGTGCTTTTAGTAATTCAATAGATTTTGTCTATACTAAATCTTACATAATTTTTATAAAAAAAAGAGAGATAGGTATTTGATTATGAGTGATTAAAAATATTTTAAACTCATGATTTATATGCTACATACGAAATCCTTTTCTTTTACGTTATATACTAAAAAAGAACTTATGGCCAGAGCAATGTTTGAATATACTAAAACCATCCTTAAAAAGGTGAGTTTTAATAAAGAATTGTTTAGTAAAGAGCTGAAAAAAGCATTACAAAGATTATTACCTCATGAAATTAAAGAATTATCCATATGGTTAAAAGAGTATGTGCTAAATAAACCGGAATTGCGTGTTTGTATAAGCATTATTGATAATTAATAATGCCTTCAGCTTTAGATAAGGGATTAAATGGTTTGATTATTCCAAACCAAGTTCCCGTTCTCTAAAAATACTTGTCTGACATACTTTTGTTTGTTTCCTGGTTTTGGACATATCTTTTTGATTAAAAACAGAATGAGTATTCATTTCTCGGAAATTCTTATTACCTGACTATACTATGAATACCATTAAACTTATTGATAAAGACAATTATACAATACTTCAATTAAACAGAGGAAAAGTAAATGCTATCAACCATGAAATGGTAGTTGAAATACGGGATGCATTTCAAAAATTTACAGCCGATGATGCCATTAAAGGCGTCATTATCTCAGGAATACCTCATTTCTTTTCTGCCGGATTGGATGTCATTGAATTATATTCATATAATGAGAAAAAAATCAAACAGTTTTTCAATGATTTTGGGAGTATGTTTTTAGATCTCGTTACATTTAAAAAACCACTAATTGCTGCCATTACCGGTTACGCTCCGGCAGGAGGTTGTGTAATTGCTATTACATCTGATTACCGGGTGATGGCGAAAGGAGAAAAATATACTATTGGGTTAAATGAAGTAGCAGTCAACATTCAGATTTCATCTAATCTGATTCATAGTTATACCTATTGGATAGGAAGCGGTTTGGCAAACCGTTTTATTTTATCAGGGAAACTGATGACAGTTGATGAGGCTAAAACTTCCGGTTTGGTAAATGAGATAGCGGACTTAGAAAAGGTAGTATCAAAAGCCGAATTTCAAATGAAGAGCTACTTATCTTTTGATCAGGAAATTCTGATGAATACCAAGCAAAAATTGCGAAAACCCTGGCTTGATAATCTGGAAATGAATCCCGCTGAAGATTTATCACAGGCTGTAAAACTATGGTGGAGACCGGAAATTAGGAAAAAGATAAAAGTTTTTATTGATAGTCTAAAGAAGTAATATGCTCTTATGCCTTAATTGAGAAATAAAATGATTACCTCGATCGTATTCCGATACTAGATGTTTTTAAAAGCCTTTACTAAACTTTCTATACTTGTTGATAATCCGTACATTTGTTTTCATTGAGGAATCAATTTTTTAAAATTGGTCAACCTATATCAGGGACGTGAAACTTGAAACTATATCACACATATGACTAAAAGAGAAAATGAATTTTTTTCTGTAAAAGACCTGATGCACTCTTTTATGAAAGAAAATAACCTTTCAAAAGGAATGTCTAAGTTAAAAATAAAAGAAGCATGGATTAAACTGATGGGACAAGGGGTTGCCTCTTATACTGATTCCATAGAATTACAAAATAAAACCCTTATTGTCAAATTATCTTCTTCGGTCCTAAGAGGAGAATTGAACTACGGAAAAGAGAAAATTATAAAAATGCTAAATGACGAAGTAGGCGAACAGGTAGTTTATAAACTGATGTTAGTTTGATAAAAAACGTATTTTAAAATAACTCTCTTCCGGAAAAATGAAAAGTACTTTCAATAGCGGCATTTTCATCGGAATCGGAGCCGTGTATTGCATTTTCTCCTACAGAAGTTGCATATAACTGTCTGATGGTTCCTTCGGCAGCTTCATCAGGATTCGTAGCACCTATTAAAGTTCTGAAATCTTCTACTGCATTATCTTTTTCCAGAACCGCTGCTATGATAGGTCCTCTGGTCATAAATTCGATGAACTCACCAAAGAAAGGTCGCTCACTATGTATTGCATAAAAGGTTTCCGCATCATTCTTTGTCATTTGCGTTTTTTTCATGCCGACAATTCTAAATCCGGCAGCATTTATTTTTTCTAAAATAGCTCCGGTATACCCGTTTTCCACAGCATCGGGTTTAATCATTGTAAATGTTCTGTTTGTTGCCATTCTGGTTTTTTAGGTGTTTTTACAAAACGCTGCAAAAGTACATAATTTTTTTAATTATGTTGTATCTTTGCATCTTATGATTCGAAAGAACTTAGATGTATTAAAAACGTATTTATCATCACCTAAAAATATTGTAATTATAGGACATAGAAACCCTGACGGAGATGCTATGGGTGCTACGTTGGGATTGTATCATTATTTTAAAAAGAAGGGACATCAGCCTACGGTTGTAGTGCCCAATGAATATCCTGAATTTCTGGACTGGATTCCCGGTTCTGAAGCTGTCTATAGGTTTGATAGGCAAAATAACCAATCTCAAAGGGCTATTAACCAATCAGAGATTATTTTCCTGTTAGATTTTAATGCATTGCATCGTGTCGGAAGTGATATGCAGAATACGTTAGAAAAGTACCCTAATAATTTTGCATTGATAGATCACCACCGGCAGCCGGATGATTTTACCTATATGTATTCTGATACGGATATGTGCGCTACCTGTCAGATGATATATCATTTTATTGAAATGATGAATGATATTGATTTAATTGATAATGCTATTGCTACGTGTTTATATACCGGAATTATGACAGATACCGGATCTTTTAGGTTTAGACAAACTACCAGTACAACGCATAAAATCATCGCTAACCTTATTGATAAAGGTGCTGAAAATGACAGGATTCACAGCAATGTATACGATTCGAATTCATACGGACGATTATTATTGCTTGGACAGGCATTAAGTAATTTAAGGGTATATTCTGAATATAAGACGGCTTTTATTACGCTTACCGATGAAGAAAAGAAAAGATTCGATTTTCAAAAAGGAGATACGGAAGGAATAGTAAATTATGCACTGTCTCTGAAAGGAATTGTATTTGGAGCTATTTTTATTGAAGATGTGGAACAAGGTATTATAAAAATATCCTTCAGATCTAAAGGGAGTTTCTCTGTAAATGAGTTTGCAAGAGATCATTTTAACGGAGGAGGGCATGACAATGCTGCCGGCGGAAAATTATCCGAACCTCTGGATAAAGTAATAAAAAAATTCCTTGAATTATTACCTGCATATCAAAAACAATTAAAGAAATCTTATGAGGTATAGCTTTTTTTTTATGGTTTTTTATATGGCCTTGACTTCTTGTAAAGGACCTCAGGCAAGAAGGCCTGTTACAGTAAAGACAAGTACTGTTTTAACAAATACGGTGAGGCAAACAAAAATCATCAATGCAGTAGAGGAACAAAAAGTACAGCATTATATCAAGCAGGATTCATTACATACTTATTTGGTTTCCGAACATGGTTTTTGGTATACATACGATAAGAAAAAAGATGGCAATTTATATTCACCCGATCCGGATGATGAAGTGCTGATTTCATATGAAATCAGAGATTTAAATAATGATATTATTTACAGTGAGGAAGAACTCGGAAATAAACTATACAAAGTAGACAAAGAAGAATTTATAACTGCTTTACAAATAGGAATTAAAATGATGAAAGAAGGAGAAACAGTTACATTTGCAATTCCATCTTATAATGCGTACGGTATTATAGGTGACGGAGACAGAATAGGGATCAATCAATCCATTATAATTACCGTAACACTATTAAAAATAAATCAAATCAATAAAAAATGAAAATTAAATTAGTCAAACTGCTTTTTGTAAGTATTGTTTTATTAACTACTTGCAAATCCAAATATGATACGTTAGAAGATGGCGTATATGCTGATATAAAAACAAAAAAGGGTTCTATTGTGTTGGAACTATATGCAAAAGATGTTCCCATGACCGTAGCCAATTTTATTACACTGGCAGAGGGAACAAATTCTAAAGTAACAGATTCATTAAAAGGTAGAAGATATTACGACGGACTGAAATTTCACAGGGTTTCTAAAAACTTTGTAATTCAGGGAGGAGATCCCTTGGGAAATGGATTGGGAGGTCCCGGATATAAATTTCATGACGAGTTTCCTAAGGATTCTACAGGTAATTTATTATACAGACACGATGCCGGAGGGGTTTTATCTATGGCAAATTCCGGGCCGTCTGCCAATGGAAGTCAATTTTTTATTACACACAGAGCTGCACCTCATCTGGATGGAGTACATTCTATTTTTGGAAAAGTAGTTACGGGTCAGAATGTTGTAGATAGCATCGTAAAGAACGATACAATTACTTCAATTACGATCATACGCAAAGGAAAGGAAGCTAAAAGTTTTGATGCAGCAAGAGTTTTTGATGAAGGAATTGCACAATATGAAGTTTTGGAAAAAGAAAGATTGGCTAAGGTTGAAGCTGAAAAAGAAGCATTTATAGCTACTACAAATGCACAAAAAGCAAAAGCTGCCAAATTAGCATCCGGTTTACAAATATTTACTTTTGAAAAAGGAACCGGTAAAAAAGTAAAAGAAAATACCAATACTACGATTCATTATACGCTATACCTGTCTGATGGAAAAAAGATCCAATCTACAGTAGGACAAACACCGTTTACTTTTAATTTTAGTAAAAGGCCCATGATAGCAGGTTTTAAAGAAGGCCTTTTAAAAATGAAACAAGGAGGTAAGGCACGTCTTTTTATTCCATATTACCTCGCTTACGGAGAACGGGGAGGCGGACCTTTTCCACCCAAAGCAGATATTATTTTTGATATAGAGGTTTTAAAAGTAGAGTAGTAGTTTGCTGGAAAACTTTTTACAAAAGGATAAAGAATTTCTAGTGTTCTTAAATAATATCGGAAGTGAACAATGGGATTCTTTTTGGCTGTTTATAACCAATCAATTTAACTGGATTCCATTATTCATTTTCATATTTTACCTGGTGATTAAAAAATTTGGCTGGAAAAAGGGAAGCATTGTTATGTTAACATTAATCGTTTTGGTTACTTTTTCGGATCAGTTTACAAATTTAATTAAAGACACCATACAGAGGTTAAGACCCAATAATGACCCTGCTATCAGTAATTCGTTAAGAAAATTAATTCACCCTCAGGGCTACAGTTTTATTTCCGGGCATGCCACTACGTCTACTTTTTTTATAATGTATATTGTATTACTTTTGAGAAAGACATACGCCTATATTTGGCTGTTATTTTTATTTCCTTTAATATTTGCGTATAGCAGATTATATTTAGGAGTTCATTTTCCCGTTGATATAGTATGTGGAATTTTTATGGGGATCATTTTAGGGAATTTGTATTATCTGCTGATCAAAAAAATAGCCGCCAAAAAGTTGTTTATTGATTAGAGATTTTTACACTTTTCAACTGTGTTTTTTGAGAAAAATAAAGATGATGAGACCTTTGCAGCCAAATCAATTCAAGTACGGAATATATCACTGTTTTGCAAAGGTCTTCTAAACTTAATTATATCTTTTATAGCGGCTAAGTGAACTTGCTTTTACAAAGCCTGCCTTTTCGGAAGTTCTAATGCCTATTCCGATATTTAAAAACTCCTCTGCATTTTTTACATCTTTACCATTAAACCTTAGTGTAGTTGCAGATTCACTGTAAGCTTTCAAAACACCTTTATAATCAGCTTGTGTACTAATACTATATATTTCACTATTTTCTTTATTTGAAAAAACAATGTGTATTTCCAAATCATCGATATGTATATCAAAATCATACGGGTTTTTTATGAGGACGTCCAGGTTTGTTTCTTCTGAGTTAGGGATATTAATATTGTTTTTGTCAACAAAATCTATTTTAATTTTAAAAAAAGGTTTTAAATCTTTTATAAACGAGACAAATATGGAATCGTTGCCAATGCCTCTATTGTTGATTACCGAATAGTCGTTTTCGGAGTTGGTGATGTATGCAATAGAGTCCTTTCTAAAAATCAGGTTATCCTTCATAAGTCCATATTGGTTTTTCCTTCCCAAATAATTATGCTGATAATGAGGCTTTTCTTTGGTGTAAAACCAATAAATAGAAGCATTTTGGTAACTATTGATAAATAGCTTATCTGTATTTTTCGCCTTTTCTTTTATTTCCAAAGCCCATTTTTTATTCCCGTAAAATGATAAGTTGACAGGAATTATTCCTTCATTAGCTATAATCATTCGTGCAATTAAAATAATACTGATATTTAGTATGGCCAGATAGTTAAATAATTTTATTTGATATTTATTTTCAATCAGGTAATTGAAAGTAATGAACAATAAAGGAAGGATCATAGGAGCTAACCACTGTGCCTGTACATGCCCTCTATATGAAGATAAAAAGAAGAAGAGAAAAAAACCGGCGATGATATAGTTTAAACTTTTATAAAATAACCCCTTTTTTCCGAATCCTTTAAAGAATGCTTTATAGATAATGGGGAATGTAAAACCAACAATAATAATGGCATTCACAAAATGTAACAGGGTATACTCTAATTTATATGATGTAGCTGAAACTCTTTCATATAGGTGATACCTTATAGATGGAAAGTCATGGACATATTGCCAATGCAAATGAGGAAAAAATAGAATGATGGTTATAAGCCCGCTTAATAAAATCTTAGGATCTTTTAGTACTTTGACATTAGAAATCAACGCAAAGAATATAACTAAAACCCCATGATATTTGCTGTATAACATTCCTGTCATAGCAACAGCCAACAAAATACAACTAGCTATAGATTGATTTTTTAAATAGGTTTTATAACCTAATAAAAATAAAGCAATGAATAACATTAGAGGTGCATCGGGTACTGTTATAAAACCATATACATTTAACAAAGCAGTTGAGAAAAAGAGTAAGAGATAAAGGCCCGTATATTGCTTTTTTTTAGGATGATCTGTTACTTTCCAGAAAATAAATATCATTAGAACATACATAATACCTGAAAAAAAACGAACACCTAATTCTCCGGAAAATAAAAAATCACTGATCCATATGTATAAGGCTACCAAAGGTGGGTGATCAAAATAACCGAAAGCCAGATTCTGGCTATATGCCCAATAGTAAGCTTCGTCATCAAGTAATCCGGTACTAAAAGCTTGTGCAATATTAAGTATAAGAATTAATGATAAAGCAATATGAAATAAGTAGCGGGATGTTTTTAAATTAAATGAGTTCATTGTAAAGCCATCAGTTTTTTAGCAGATAAAAACGGAGTAGAAGTTCCGTTTTTTAATTTTTCTATTTCCCTTTCCAAAAATGCTGTGTTTTTTTTATCTTGATAAAAAATATCTTTCAACTGCTGATCAATAGTAGCTAATAACCAATGAATATTCTGGTCATTTCTTTTTTTTGTAAAGAAACCGGATTCTTTCGTTGATTGTATATATGTTTTTATAAGATGATAAACGGGTTCTATCCCTTTATTTTCAAGTGCGCTGGCCATCATCACTTTGGGTTGCCAGCCACTTTCTTTGGGAGGGTATAAATGCAGCGCCCTGCTAAATTCAGTTTGTGCAATTTTAGCTTGTTTTATAGCATCTCCATCTGCCTTGTTAATGACGATAGCATCTGCCATTTCAATGATCCCGCGTTTTATTCCTTGCAATTCATCACCTGCACCATATAATTTTAATAATAAAAAGAAATCAACCATGGCATGTACCGTAGTTTCACTTTGGCCAACCCCTACGGTTTCTACAATAATGATATCAAACCCGGCAGCTTCACAAAGAATTATGCTTTCTTTTGTTTTTTGAGCTACACCCCCCAAAGAAATTCCGGAAGGAGAGGGTCTGATAAACGCATTTTTATCGATAACTAATGTTTCCATACGTGTTTTATCACCTAAAATACTTCCCTTACTAATAGAGCTGCTTGGATCTACAGCCAGTACGGCTACTTTTTTTCCGATACCTGTTAAATACTTACCAAAAGATTCAATAAAAGTACTTTTTCCAACACCCGGAACACCTGTAATACCTATTCTAACAGCATGATGTGCATGAGGTAAACAACCTTCTAAAATTCGGTTAGCTTTTTCCTGATGTTTTGTATTCGTACTTTCTACCAATGTAATGGCTCTACTTAGAAAGGTAATATCGCCATTTAAAATACGATTTACAAAATCGTCAATACCAGGGAGCTTACCCCTGTTAAGTTTCACATTTTTTACAGCCTCTATACGGGTAGTTTTCGATTTGGAAACCTCATCTTTCTCGTATAATGAAGAAGGGCGGTTTTTATTCATGTAGGTAAATACAAATTATTACTGTAAATTTAGAATAAAAAATAAAATAATATCAAATAGAATACTAAAATGATTTAAAGATTGTATAAGTAAAATTTCAAGGTTTAAGTTAAAAAAAACACAGGAATAACCTAAACTACACTGAGTATTTTAGTAGAACTCATTTAAACTTTTTCAATTTGCTAAAAAATGGGTGTTTTTAGCTCTGTTTTTATCTTTTTTCCCTTCCGTAGCACTGCCTATGCAACTCAAAAAAGCTTTCAACATATCTAAAAACTTCTAATGTTCGCTTACATCCAAAAAGTTTAAATGAATTCGTAATAAAATTTGGAATTTTCATAGCAATATTGAACTATTTTTTGTTCTTTTTAGTATAAAATGCAACGTTGGTAAAAATACTTCGTCTCTAATGTAGTAAATCAAGCATGAGTACTGTTAAATTATTACATCAACCCGTCATTGATAAATGTAAAAAGAATGATGCAAAGGCACAGATGCAGTTGTATAAGTTATATGCAGATGCCATGTTTGGAGTAGCAAAAAGGTATGTTAAAGATCATTTTATAGCTGAGGATGTAATGCAGGATGCTTTTATTAAAGCATTTAAAAATATGAAGAACTATAAAGGAGAAGTTGCATTTGGTGCCTGGTTGAAAAAAATAGTGATCCATCAAAGTATAGATGAATTAAAAAAGAAAAAGTCAGAAATAGTTGCTATCAACCATGAAGTGCAGGATTTGACAGAGGAAGATACTTCCTGGCAGGTGACGGAAAAAACTTCGGTTAATGAAGTAATTCATTGTATTCATCAACTAAAAGAAAAATATAGAGTTGTACTATCATTATATCTGTTGGAAGGATATGACCACAAAGAAATTTCCGAAATACTGGGAATTACAGAGGTTACTTCAAGAACCCACCTCTTAAGAGGCAAGAAAATAGTAAAAGAAAATTTAAAATCGATACGTTATGCAGAAGGATATTAGAGAAATGTTCACAAATTATTCGGAAGAATTATCAGGATTATCAGAGGATCACACTCAAAAATTTAAGCATAAATTATTAAAGGAATTGCATCCTAAAAAAGAATCTAAAAAAACCATGATACAATGGATATCTATTGCAGCTTCCATAGTATTGTTAATCACTGTTGGAATAAGATATACACATACAGGCCCGGGTCCGGCAAAAGTAGAAGTCAAACCGGTTGAAAAGAGATTAAGTTTGGGAACGATATCACCGGAGTTGAATACTATAGAAAGCTATTATATAAATAGTATTAATCTGGAGTTAAGCCAGTTAGAAGTTACAGAACAAAACAAAGAGTTATTAAATGGCTATTTGCTCAAAATCGGAGAGTTGACCAAAGAATATAAATCATTAACCGAAGAGCTCAATACAAAAGGAGTTAATGATCAAACGATCGATGCATTAATTGGCAATTTACGATTGCAATTACAGTTGTTACAACGCCTAAAAAAACAGTTACAGAATTTCAAAAAATTAAATTTAAAACAAAATGAGATACAACAGATTTAAACTAATAGGAGCTTTTTTAGCCGTAGGTTTTTTTACAAGCGCATTTGCGCAAAAACAGGATAAAAAGTTTACAGAAACTTTTAACGTAAATAAAGATGTTGTGGTAGAAATTGATGCTACCAATACGGAAATAGATGTAACTGCCTGGAATAAAAATCAAGTGCAGGTAGAGGCAGTTATTGAGGTAGAAGGTTTAACTAAAAAGGAATCCGAAAAGTATTTAAAAAACTACAAATTTGAAGCATTAGGCAATAGTAGTAAAGTAAAAATTACCTCAAAAGGAAACGGCTTTTATGCCTTGCGTGACAACCTTTTTATTTTTAACGACACGGATTTTGATTTTCCCGAAGTAATTGTTCCGGATATGCATATTATGGCCCCGGACGTAGAGGCCATTGTATTGCCGGATATGGATTTTGAAAAGATATTTCAGGGGTTAGATAAACTGGAATTTGATTTCGACAAATACCATAAAGATGGTGAAAATTATTTTTTCCGATGGAAAGACAGTGCTAAAAACATCACTATAAAATCCAGGAAAGAATGGAAAAAATTCAAAAAATCCGATGAATATAAGCAGTGGAAAAAAGAAATGAAGAAAAAGCTTGCGAAAATGAAAATAGAACTAAAAAATGTCAATAAAGATGCGGTAAAAGAAGCCTTGGAGAAAGCAAAAATAGCAATTGCCAAAGTTGATATAAACAGAGAATTAGCAAAGGTTAAGAAGAAATTAGGTAATGTGAAAACAGAATACTTCTTTGACACCGACTCCGATGCTATTGTTATTAATAATAAAAAAGTAAAAATTAAAAAACGTATTACTATCAAAGTACCTAAGAATGCTACTTTTGATCTAAATACACGCCACTGTAAAGTAACATTGCCAAAAACAAAGGCGTCAGGAAAAGTATCGTATGGATCTTTTAATGCAGGAGGCCTACAGGGAGGAGATTTGAGAATATATTATTCTCCCGTAACCATAAATTCTTTAAACACTTGTACGTTGTTTTTAAATAATGTAACCGATGCTTCATTAGCATCGGTTACCAATACAACGATCAATTCTAATTCCAGCGGTTTGAAGATTGAAGAAGCCTTTTCCAAAACGAATTTGGAATCCTCTTTTGGTGATGTCATCATCAAAAAGGTAAACCCGACACTGACTGATTTTAAACTGGTTTTAAATCAATCCAATGCTACGATTGATTTATCAAAATTCAAAAATAAACTGAGTATTGATACTAAAGGAAATAAAGGGGAGATAGTAAGCTACAATAGCATTACGGGCAGTGATAAAGAAATGCTTGTCAGAGGTAATTTTGTAATCTCTACAGAAGGAGAAAAATTAGCAATTACAGGGAAATATAGTGAGCTGACTATCAAGAATTAAAGTATACAGGATTAAAAATTGCTCTGAAAACTACCAAACTTCTAACCGTATTTCATTTCTCTATTCCTGATAAAGTAGCTATCTTTAACCCTGCCAAAACAAATACTTTACATGGAACGCTACAAAGAGAATCAAATCAAAATCTACAATTCGCTTTCTAAGACCAAAGAAGTATTTACGCCTGTATATGAAGGGCATATTGGCATGTATGTTTGCGGGCCTACCGTGTATAGCAATGCACATTTGGGAAATTTAAGAACCTTTATGTTTTTTGATGTGGTATACAGGTATTTTTTACACCTGGGATATAAAGTACGATATGTCCGTAATATTACGGATGCCGGCCATTTGGAAAATGATGCTGATGAAGGGGAAGATAGAATTGCAAAGAAAGCCCGATTAGAAAAAATAGAACCGATGGAAGTAGTGCAGCGCTATACGGTTGATTTTCATGAGGTGCTGAACAGCTACCATTTTTTGCCGCCCAGTATAGAGCCGACAGCAACGGGCCATATTGTAGAACAAATAGAAATGGTTAAAAAAATCATAGAGAAAGGTTTTGCTTATGAGGTGAATGGATCTGTTTATTTTGATGTACATGCCTATAATAAACATCATCATTACGGTATTTTGTCCGGAAGAAAGTTAGAAGATCTTATTCATAATACAAGAAATCTGGACGGGCAGTCCGATAAGAAAAACCCGCAAGATTTTGCACTTTGGAAAAAAGCCGGTGAAAAACATATCATGCGTTGGCCATCGCCATGGTCTGATGGTTTTCCGGGTTGGCACCTGGAATGTTCTGCTATGAGTGCTAAATATTTAGGCGAACAATTTGACATTCACGGAGGGGGGATGGATTTAAAATTTCCACATCACGAATGTGAAATAGCACAATCCAAAACATGTAGTGACCATGATCCTGTAAACTACTGGATGCATACAAATATGTTGCTTCTGAACGGGCAAAAAATGGCTAAATCTACCGGGAATTTTATTTTGCCTAAACAAATAATAACAGGTGAAAATGATATTTTGCATAAAGCGTTTTCTGCCAGTGTTGTCAGGTTTTTTAACATGCAGGCACATTATCGGAGTATTTTGGATTTTTCCGGCGACGCTTTGGAAGCTTCTGAAAAAGGATACTATAAGTTGATGAATGCTGTAAGTACATTGAAAAAAGTTACACCTGCCAATTCATCTACATTACTTGTTAAAGATTGGATCGCCAGATGTTATGATGCTTTAAACGATGATTTTAATACGCCGGTTTTAATAGCCCATTTGTTTGAAGGTGTAAAATACATCCATCAATTAAAAGAAGGGATGTCAACATTAGCACAGGAAGATCTGGAACTGTTTAAAAATAAGTTACACGCTTTTGTTTTTGATATTTTAGGATTAAAAGATGAAATCAAAGAAGAAAGTACTACAAAAATGGATGGTGTTATACAATTGCTAATTAAATTGAGAAAAGAAGCAAGAGATAATAAAGACTGGGCTTTATCCGACCAAATAAGAGATGAATTACTGGCGTTGGGAATTCAATTAAAAGATGGTAGAGAAGGTACTACATATACAATGAATGAATAGAGTCAATTTTGTCTACCTATGTTTATTAAATGACACCAAACCTTTTAATGTCTTGAATAAAATAATAATATATCCGTTGGTAGCTATTATACGTTTTTACCAAATAGTGATATCCCCATATACCCCTTCGACTTGCAGGTATTCTCCTACTTGTTCTCATTATGCAGTGGAAGCGTTACGGAAGAGAGGACTTTTTACAGGTATCCGGTTGTCGGTAAAAAGGATATCTGGTTGCCATCCATGGGGTAGAGGTGGTTATGATCCGGTATCTGAAAAACGAAAGTAAGTTAAAAAACAGGCTATTTTGAAAACAGTTAAATATTATTCATTACATTTCACTTGTGTTTTATCTGACAATAAATAATAAATATGAATTTTCTAGCAATTGAGTGGGATCCGTCTGTCGGGATCCATTTGGGATTTTTTACCATCAGGTGGTATAGTTTAATGTTTGTTGCCGCATTTCTCTTTGGTTTCAAACTGATGAAAAAAATGTATGCAAATGACGGTATTCCTACGGAAAAAGTAGACCCGTTATTTATGTATACCTTTATTTCCATGTTAATAGGCATGCGTTTGGGAGATGTCTTTTTTTACAGTTGGGATTATTATAAAGACCACTTGTTAGAGATTATTTTACCTTTTAAAGAAAAGGAAGGATCTACCGCTTTGTTTGGCTTATTAGATGGCTGGAAATTTACGGGTTTCACCGGATTTGCAAGCCATGGAGCTGCTATTGCTATTATAGGAACCATGTATTTTTATGCAAAAAAGCACTTACAAAAACCCTGGTTATTTGTTTTGGACAGATTGATTATTGCTGCTGCTTTGGGAGGCTTTTTTATTCGTATCGGTAATTTTTTTAATTCGGAAATTTACGGAAAAGCAACCGGCTCTGATTTTGGTATTATTTTTGTAGCGAACAAAGAAAATTTTGCAAGACATCCGACACAATTATACGAAGCTTTTGGTTATTTGCTTTTGTTCTATGTCCTTTGGAGGTTGTATTGGAAAACAAATAAGAAGGAGCAATTGGGATACATATTCGGTGTATTTATGGTGGCTTTGTGGTCTTTGCGTTTTATCATTGAATTTTTAAAAGAACCACAAGTGAAGGCTAGAGGAGAAGAGTGGTTTTTTAGCCCGTTAAATACAGGTCAGGTTTTGAGCATTCCTTTAATTCTTATAGGGGTTTGGTTAATTTTCAGGAAACAAAACACAAAAACTATTTCATAAAAAAATTAAACCTCGATCCGTCTTCGAATCGAGGTTTAACCATTTTTATATATGGAGACCTTTGCAGCATTGATTTGGTATAAAATTTTCGAGAAGGAAGAAATTTGAAGCCAAATCAATTCAAATACGGAATATATCATTATTTTGCAAAGGTCTCATATGAATAAAAGTAGTATTGTAATTCCTACCCTTTTATTTTATCTTTAAATTTATCAAACTTACTAGCCTCTTTTTCAGGCCATGTATTATTACTTGTATCTACATCTGCGGTTTCCAAATTCGGATCTACGGTAATTTTGGTAATCTCTTTATTGGAAGCAAAAACTCTTCTTACCTGTTCGTCATTTTTCATCCAAATTTGCGCAGGAAACGTCTGCCTTTCGGTAGTTCCGTCTGCATACGTTAATTCTACAATAATCGGCATTACCAGACCACCGGATTTTTCAAAGGTAACTTCATACATAAAACTGGGAGCTTCTTTTAAGCTTTTTCTGTCTTCTTCGGATAAAGATGCCAAGTAATCAGTTAGGTTTTTTGGGTTTACCGCATCTTCTTTTTTATCGGTCATAAACACCATGGGTCCTTGTTGCTTAAAATACTCGGGATATTGCTCCATTAACTTTTGAACTCTTTCATTGGGTTTGTCAGTAAGATATAGCGATTTTACTTCTTTAATACCTATATCCGTATAATCCGTAGTATAGAACCATCCTCTCCAGAACCAGTCCAGATCCATTGCGGAAGCATCTTCCATAGATCTGAAGAAATCTGCCGGAGTAGGATGTTTGAACATCCATCTTTGTGAATAAGTTCTAAAAGCATAGTCAAATAATTCCGGTCCCATGATCGTTTGGCGTAACATGTACAATCCGGCAGCCGGTTTTGTATAAGCATTAGGCCCAAATTGTTTTACGTAATCTCCCTGAGACATAATAGGTGATAAATTACTCTGATCTCCGCCCATATATCTTACAATATCTTTCGGCAAATTGCCGGTAAAGAAATTGGGATCATAATCTAACTCAGCTAAAGTCTCAACAAACGAATTTAAACCTTCGTCCATCCACGTCCATTGACGCTCATCGGAATTTACGATCATAGGAAAGAAATTGTGTCCTATCTCGTGGGTAATCACACCGATCATTCCTCTTTTGGTTCTTTCCGAATACGTTCCGTCCGGATTTGGCCGGCCGTAATTAAAACAAATCATTGGATACTCCATCCCCTGGCGTTTTGCATGTACGGAAGTGGCTTTGCTATATGGATAGTCAAATGTCAATTTGGAATATTCTTCCAGTGTATTGGCAACTACTCTGGTAGAGTGTTCTTCCCATAACGGATTCCCTTCTTTCGGATATAATGATACTGCCATTACCGTTCTCCCGTTTATATTTACACCCATAGCATCCCATATATATTTTCTAGATGATGCAAAGGCAAAATCTCTTACGTTTTTTGCTTTAAAATGCCAGATTTTTGTTTTTGTAGTGCGCCCTTTTTCTGCTTTTTCGGCTTCTTCCTGTGTTACGATAAAAACAGGATCTTTATACGATTTTCTTGCCTGCTCAAAACGTTTTAACTGCTTTCTGGTCAGCACTTTTTTAGGATTCTGTAAATCGCCGGTAGCATCTAATATGTGATCCGCAGGAACGGTTAGTTTTACATCGTAATCGCCAAATTCCAGAGCCCACTCACTACGTCCCCAAAATTGCATGTTTTGCCAGCCTTCTACATTGTCATAAACGGCTAACCTGGGAAAGAATTGCGCAATCGTATAGTTGTTATTTCCGTCCGGAAAAGATTCAAAACCCGAACGGCCGCCATCTTCAACCGAATTATTAATTAAATAATTCCATTTAATACTGAATTTGAATGTTTTTCCGGGAGCCAGCGGTTTTGGTAAATTAATTCTCATCATCGTTCTGTTGATGGTATGCGATAGCGAACTGCCGTCAGCATTTTTTACAGCTTCAATTTTAAAACCGAAATCGGGCTTGTCTTTCATATATGTTCCGGTAAAATTCGAAGTAGATATAAAAGCACTTGTCCCTTGAGACCGCGCCAGGGGGGTTTTGGAGTCCGGAGCTCTCATATTTTGATCTAACTGTACCCATAGATACTCCAGATGATCTTTTGAGTTGTTGTGATATGTAATGTATTCCGAACCGTAGATCCGGTTCGTGGCCTCATTCAGGCGAATATCCATTACATAGTCTACCTTTTGCTGTGTATACTCATTGCCCGGTGCGCCGGACGCTGTTCTTTGTGCATTTGGCGTTGGCAAAAGATCCTTCATTTGCCTGAATTTGTTTGTATCCGTATGGCCGCCCTGACGTTTCTTAGGCGCTTCTTGTCCAAAAACAGAAACACTTACCAATACGGAAAGTAAAAAAGAAGTTATGTTCTTCATGTTAATAGATTGATTTGATTTTTAAAAATGCACGCTAAATTACTAATCGTACTTAAATTATTGAAAAAATGCTAGAACTTTAACAAAGCTTTATCATTTTCACCGGTTAATAATTTACTTCTGTTTTTTTTATTTGCTTTGACTTTGATCAGATTTTGCTGCTTTGGAAAATATTTGACCAAAATCGTATTATTGACTTCTATGGTTTTGACCTGTTTAATACCTTTTATTTCCAGGTAAAAAAAGATATTATCTCCTTCGTATTCTTTCCCCAGGTAATTGATTTCTTTAGTATTGCCATCCACTTTAATATGGAAATGTTCTGTAAGATATTCCCGAAAGAATTTATCATTCTTTTCCAGCTCTTTTTTTGTATTCAATTGCAGATCTATTGAGTGGATGTTGTTTAATGTATATTCCATATCATCTATGAATACATTCATAATAATTTGGATGGTATTTTCTTCTTCTACGTATGCGATTTGCGTGAGGCTCAGATAAAATTTATGTGTAGCAGATGAGCATATCAGTATTAAAAAAAGGAGCAGGTATTTATTTTTTATCATTTTTTTCTTTATTCTCTTTTAAAATTTTAAGGTAAGCATTGCTTTCTTTTTTAAGAATTTTAATGACCTCAAGCTTTTTTCGTTGTAAATATAAATTTTCTATTCCCAGGTGGTTACAATATTCTAAAAAATGATAGTATTTTTCTTCGGGAATTTTTAGATCGACATAAAAAAAAGTTTCCCCCAATTCGTCTAGTAGTGCTACGGGGATTTTTTTTTGATAATTTAGTTTCCTCCTTAGTGTCCACAGCTTCTCAGAATATTTAAAAGGAATCCCAATTTTAGCACCGGCACCTATAAATGCCTGATTTGGATCTGTCCTCACTACAGGAGGCCTCACTCTTTTATCAATATGATCATCAGGCACAGGAGCCTTCATATTTTCTTTGGAAAGGGTCATGGTATTTTTTAAGGCATTTTCTCTCCAGTCTTTCGGAGTCTGCTTTCTATCTAATGATAATATGCCGGTTAAGTAATGTTTCTTCAGAACAATCTCATCAAGTACATATCTTTTTTTTTGTAACCGTATGGTAAAAAATGTACTACTTATATTATATTTGGTAATGACACCTATGGCCGTTTCGTGTTGTATGGAAGACGCTTTTAAAGAATCACCTAAAGAAGCATATATTCTAAATGCTCCCTGGTCATTGGAGAAAGTTCCTTTGTTTGTGTTTAGATTGATAATATGCGCATTTTTTACAACAGTGGTAGAGTCAACAACTTTACCATAGATACGTATTTCTTTTTTCTGGGAAGACAAAGACCATGCCGTACATAAAAACAAAAGAAAGAAGTATCGTTTTTTATTCATAAATTTTTTAAAGTTGGTTTCATAGGTCCTAATGTACCAAAAAATGGAGATTAAAAAATGTTAATATTGGTGAATATGAATTTAATTTTATGTTAAAAAATGAGTTCAATATGAATTTATTAAATTAGAACTCTATCCATACTGTTTTTCTAAGTTGATTAATTTATGAAAAAACTGATCATTGCCAGTACATCCACTCTTTACAAAGGCACTTATTTAGCATATTTATTGCCAGTGTTTTCCTCTTTTTTTAAGAAGGTAAAAACCGTAGTATTCATACCTTATGCCCGACCGGGCGGGATTTCTTATGATGCTTATACAACCCATGTAAAAAAGGCATTTGATAATATAAATGTAGATATCATGGGGCTTCATACATTTGAAAATCCTAAAGAAGCAATTCAAAATGCGGAAGGTATTTTTACCGGAGGAGGAAATACATTTGAACTGGTGAATCAGCTATATGAAAAAGATATTATGGAAGACTTAAAAGTTGCTATTAACAGAGGAACTCCATATTTGGGAACGAGTGCCGGAAGCAATATCTGCGGATTAACTATGATGAATACCAATGATATGCCTATTGTATATCCGCCGGGTTTTGAAACACTAGGTTGTATTCCTTTTAATATTAATCCGCATTATTTAGATCCTGATTTAAGCTCTCAACACATGGGAGAAACGAGAGAAACAAGGATAAAAGAATTTCATGTATTCCATAAAATTTGTGTGTTGGGATTAAGAGAAGGTAGTTGGTTAGAAGTTACCGGTAACCGTATAATACTGAAAGGAACTTTGACGGCAAGGTGGTTTCAACCTGGTAAAGAACCTATAGAAATAGCACCTAATGTTGAAATTGATTGTTCCGAACGATAAAAATAAAATAATTCTTTGTCTTTTACCGCTCTGATTTTTAAGCTATAAATTTCTGTTTGGAATATTTTTTGCGATACTAAAACCAAATAACTTATGTTATAATTTGTGTATATTTGTTAGTGTAATCATTCAATATTATGGGAGCAATCGAACTGAGAAATAAAATAATTCAACTTCTAAATACAGATAATATTAGTTATCTGAAAGATGTTTTTGATTTTGCAGAAAAGAAAAAACAAGATGAAATTGACCCATTTCTTGAATTACCTGAAGAAGTACAAGAATTATTAAACGAAAGTATTAAACAAGCTGAACGAGGAGAAACTCGACCACATGTTGAAGTGATGGCTGAAGTTCGAAAAAAATATAATCTTTCCATATAAAGTATATCTGTAGAAAGTTACTTGGACTACTCTGGCTAGACTTACCTATTACGAAGAAATTGATTTTATTGACTTAAAATGGAACCTTAAAGAAGTTGAAAAATTTATTCTTTTAGTTGAAGATTTTGTTAAAAGAATGTCAACCGGAGTTCTTGTTGGAAAATCGTATCCCAATAACAATATTAATTCTATTGTTATTTCAAAGCAGACAACTGTATTTTACAGGCAATATCCAAACAAAAATGAAATTTCTTTACTCCTGTTTTGGAATAATGAAAAAGATGATAAAACTCTTAAAAGAATATTGAGCCGCCTTTAGTCTTTTTTATCTTTAGACACCTTTTTTTTGATTTTTCTGGAACCTTCATAAAGTTCATACTTTACAAAACGACATTCCAGGTCGGCATTTTTTAACGGAATACGTCTGGAAGTTCGTAATCCCACGTGCTTTAGCACTTGTATATCCGAAGTGATGAACCATGCAGTAGTATTTGGGTAATTGTGCTTTAAGGTATCCCCTATTTTTTTATAAAATACTGCGGGGTCTATAGCTAAGCGTTCTCCGTACGGGGGGTTAAAAATAATAGTTGTATTTCCAAATACTTCTTTGGTCGAATTGAAAAAGTTAATATGATGTACGCCTATAAATTCCTTCAAATTGGCATTGGCAATATTCTGTTTTGCCTTGTATATTGCAGAAGGTGCTTTATCAAAACCCATTATTTTAAAATGCGAGTTTCGAGTTTTTTCTAACAAAGCATCTTGTATGGTAAAATACAAATCTTCGTCATAGTCTTTCCAATTTTCAAAGGCAAAATGTTTCCGGTTAATATTTGCCGGAATCCTATTAGCTATCATTGCAGCTTCAATCAAAATGGTTCCGGAGCCACACATAGGGTCTATAAAGTTTTCATCACCTGTATATCCGGATAATAAAACCATTCCGGCAGCCAATACTTCATTAATAGGAGCCATATTGGTTGAACTTCTGTATCCTCTTTTATGTAGAGATGCTCCGGAAGAATCCAAAGAAATGGTACACCATTCTTTTTGAATGTGTACATGTATTTTTACGTCCGGATATTTTATATCTACATCGGGGCGTTTGCTATATTTATGTCTAAAATAATCGGCAATAGCATCTTTGGATTTTAGTGAAATATAATGTGAGTTGGTGGTAAAATTTTTAGAATTAACAACTGCTCCAATTGCAAAAGTACCGTCTACTTCCAAATACTTTTCCCATTTTATTTTTTGGATGGCTGCATACAAATCTTCCTCATTAAAAACTTTTACGGTTTTAATGGGTTTTAAAATCCTGATGGCTGTACGAAGTGCAATATTGGCTTTATACATAAAACCTTTATCCCCTCTAAAAGAAACACTGCGAATATTTTCCTTTATGTCCTTGGCTCCCAATGCTCTTAACTCATTTGCCAGCACATTTTCCAAACCGAAAAGGGTAGTGGCAACCATTTTAAAATCGGTATTCATATTCCTGATAAATTAGGAATTACAAAATTACATTTTAATTTGAAGAGATCTTCGGAAAATAAGAACAGCTTCTGCAAAGGTCTCTTGAAGTTATGTGATATGTTTAGGGTGCATAACATTTTGTCGTTTTAAGCAGCTTTATTTTTCTCAGTACAGATTAGGTTAACTACTTTGTTCCATTTATCACTCAGTTTAGTTGTTCTTAATGTGAGCATATTTTGAGCTCCAATTTTAGACCAACGTTGTCCAGAGAGTTTCATTCTTTTTTGAACAACCTCCCTGTTAGCTGCTTCTATGGCTCCAGATCCTATAATACCTGCTCCTGTATTTTGATATTGCTGATAGTCCATACGCGACCTATTTTCGGTATAATATGTGATAAGTTGGCTTTGTTGTTTACGTTGATTTTGCTTTGTCAATTCTAAGTTTTTGATATTCTCAATGACTTGATTTACTTGACTGTTTTTTAGTAGTTGCTCCTGTTGACCAACCCAACTGTTATATGACTCTTGATTAGAGAGACAAACCTTAGCAAAATCGTGTAAATGTTCTAAAGCATGATACCAATCCAATATTTGTGTGGCAAAAGGGTAATGTTGATCTACCCATTTCCATATCCATCTAGCACCATCACCAACAAAAATCAGTCGCTTATCAATACTCCTGTAACAGCCTAAGTATCTATCCATTCTATCTGTAAACTTATCAGCTTTGCCTAAATATGCTTCATACAACGAATGGCGTATCCATCCACGTTTATTTGATATGTCCATACAGCTACTCTGTTTAAAAATTCTGCCTAATTTTACTTCTTTCCAAGCCTCTTCCCGAGTGAAAAGCATCGACCCATCGACCATAGCATATATGCACTCTTGGTTATCTACCTTAAGAATATCAGGTTCAACGGCATCAACCTCCAATACTTTTTCTTGCTCTAATAAACCACCATAAAAGTCTGTGACTCTGTAAAGCTGCATCGCATTGACTGAAACACCTAGAAGATTCGATAAAACTTCATGACCATCTCCATAACAATCGTTTTGACCAATATAAATCATTTTGTCTTGCATATAGGGACTTATCTTAAATCCATTGACTTTTTCACTAAAGGGATGAGTGTTGTTAATCTCTATCTTTCCGTAACGTGATAAGTTTTTTTTTACGCCTGTCTTTAGATGGTTCGCTTATACTTCTCTCTAAAACCTCTCGACCATAGTCCGTCCATATTTGATCAAAAGTCTTTTCGTAATCATAGTAACTCTTTATGTTTGATAATTTTGCTATCGCTTGATAACGCTTCTTGGCTTGGGCTAAAAATTCCTCTTCGCTAATCATAATGGTGTCGCTTTTAAAAGTTAATCCTTAAAAATAACTATTTCGCGACAAAATGTTATGCACCCTATGTTTAACTATCGTACCGACATATATAATAAAAATGTATTTTTGCGAACGATTATATATGAAAAGAGCAGATTGGTTTACGGACTGGTTTAATACAAAATATTATCACATTTTGTATAAGGATAGAAATGATGTTGACGCCCGGGTATTTATGCAAAACATTACTTCGTTTATACAGCTTCCTAAGGGAAGTCATATTGCAGATATTCCTTGTGGCAAAGGCAGACATTCGGTTTTTTTAAACTCTTTAGGGTATACTGTCACAGGAATCGACCTGTCTGAAAACAGTATTGCTTATGCAAAACAATTTGAAAATAAAAACCTCCGTTTTTTTGTAAAAGACATGCGGCTTCCTCTCCAAAACAAATACGATGCTGTTTTTAACTTATTTACAAGCTTTGGCTACTTAGAACATGACAGCGAAGATATTTTAGTACTCGAAAACTTTAAAAACGGATTAAAAAAAAATGCGGTTTTAGTGATGGATTTTTTGAATGTAGAAAAAATACGTCAAAATATTGTTACCGATGAAGTAAAGGTAGTTGACGGAATTGTTTTCAGCATAAGAAGAGAAATAGAAAACGGAGTTATTTTAAAATATATTTCCTTTGAAGCAGAAGGTAAAAAACATGCCTACACTGAGTATGTAAAATATATAGATCTCCCGAAAATGAAAACGCATTATGAGAAAGTAAATCTAAAAATTCATCATATTTTTGGAGATTATCAACTCAACCGTTTTGATGAAAATACCTCTAATCGATTAATTTTAGTTGCTTCATGAGCATCGTTTATCTTATTGCATCCGTATGGACAGGTGTACTATTTGTATTTCTCATGAAGCCCAATAAAAAATTTATTCGTTTACTGTTAGCTTTTAGCGGTGCGTATTTATTATCAGTAACTATTTTGCATTTATTGCCTGATGTCTATCACCATTCCGGGAATACCCGAATAACCGGTATGTATATACTACTGGGAATTGTACTACAATCTGTATTGGAGTCTTTTTCCAAAGGAGCAGAACACGGCCATATTCACCACCATGGAGTTGATAAAAAAATTCCTGTTCTGTTGTTTGTTAGTTTGTGCACCCATGCTTTTTCGGAGGGGTTGCCTATTGAGCATGCCGGAGAAAATTTGTTATGGGCAATTGTAGTACATAAAATTCCTATTACCATAGTGCTTACCGGCTTTTTGATTCAGGCAAAATTTTCCCGAACAATCATTATTATACTTCTCACCATTTTTGGATTCATGAGTCCTCTTGGAGTTTTCTTGGCTGAAAAAATACCTTTTTTTGAAAAATATACTATGGAAATTACAGCAGTAATTATTGGTGTTTTTCTGCATATTTCTACTATTATTCTTTTTGAAAGTTCCGAAGATCATTCGTTTAACTTGCAGAAATTTATGGCCATTTTCTTAGGGATTTTACTGACAATATTTACTTTATAAGTCGCTACCTCATGTAAGTATTTAAAATACCTACTCGTAGGTATATTGTGCCGTATGTTTCTTTCCCATTTTTGGAATTAATTAGTGAACTCATTTTTTATTTTATGAGAAATAAATTTACCATAGCCATTACATTTTTTACTCTTTTTTTATTCTTAAGTTGTAAAGTCTGTAAAATTAAACTAAACAACAAACAAGAGGCTGGCACAAGCGCTAATTTTTCAGGGAGTTATATGCTACAGGAAAATGACCGGTACCAAATACTATATGCCAGTCAAAATTACGGTACATTTTATAGTGTATATTCAAAATTCTTCTTTAAAAATGATTATTTGGAAAAAATAGAATTTAAAATTATCAATTACAAAGGTCTGGTTAATATAGGTTTTTTAGATTGTAAAAACGGATGTATACGATCTGATCTTACAAAAAACGGCACATTAAAAATAGACTTGCCTGTAAAAGGAATGGCTCAAAAATCAACAATCCTGTACAAGCCTAATGCCAAAATACATATAGATAGCCTGCAAAATATTTTTGTTCAAAGACATCTTGTGAAATTAAATACGAAAGGAGAAAGAACAAATAAAGGAGTTTTTGATACCGAATATTACTATAGAAGTGGTAATTTTACAGATAGTAGAAAAATCAGACCCGGAATGGTAGCAGACTCAATTAAAAGAGACTCTATTACCCTATTTGCCATCAGTAATAACTGTCATTCCTCAATATTAAAAGCATATAAAAACAACAACTAATCATGGATTTATCAGGATATATAAAAGTTACAGACGAAAAAACGTATCAATTTATTTACGGAGGTCAAAATTACAGCACATTTTATGGAATATATGCTAAATTTACATTAGACGAAAAAGAAATAAATGATGAAAAAAAGAAAGTTGTCAAAGAAATAAGTTTTCATACGCTCAATTATAAAGGAATTCTAAGTATTGGAAGATACAATCCCATAAAACTAGGATTTATTTCCAGTACCGTTTCAATTGATAATGTTTATTATGATGCTGCAAATAGTGTGTTAAAAATTAACTTGCCGGTCAGGACAAGGAGAAAAAGAAAGAATACGCACCTGAATTTGCTGGACTTTCCGGAGGCTATTGAAGTGGAAAAGTTAAAAGAAGTACATATCAACAAAGAACTCATCAGTATTTTTAATCGTAAAAAAAGTAAGGAAAGAATTTTAAAAATATTACAGAATATGTTCCGCAGAACTCAGCATATAACCTTTTATGCCGTAGGCAATAATTGTCAGCAATCTTTTATGAAAGTAACAAAATAGATTTGTATAAAAGACATTTTATCATTTTGATAAGCATGTATCTTCATAGTTGCCATTTTCAGGATAGCTATGAAGATTTTTCGCGTTTCGATACATATTTTAAAAATATAAAAGAGCTGAATTTTGATGATGCTTCTGCCTCACTGGATCAAAATCATAAGACAGATCGATTTTTATATCGTTTAGCCTGTATTCTTTTGGATAACGGGCAGCGCGATAAGCATCAAATTGAAAGTAAACTAAACTTCAGTAATGATGAAGAAAACCGAACTTTTTTTGAAGAAACCATTGAAAATTTAATGACTGCATACTTTTTATTATGGTATGAGAATGACAGAATTGAATCCTATCAATATTTTAGAACAGCTTATGAACAGTCTTTGCAAATAAAATATGACCCGCTCATTAAATTGTGTTTAAGATCCGTATTATATTTTTACAAAGAAAGCTCTTTACAAACCGAATAAGGGTTCAGTCCGTACCTGGATACGTATAAAAAATATTGTACAGACAGGAGTGATGCTTTTTACTATTTTTTTTACGGATACAATTTGTTTTCTCAAACCGAAACGTATAAAGAAGACACATCTGACAATAAAGAGCTATACACGACCATTTTTAAAAGTTACGATTCTCTCATTTCATATCTTCCGAAAGAGCATAAATTACTATTATATTACTATCAGGATAAAGGCAATTTCCTTATTAGAGATGATACGATAGCAGCTAAAAAATACTACTTGAAAGCTTTTGAATTTACGGACAGCTCAGCATATTACAAACCTTTCAGGTATTCACTCAACTCCCATTTGGCAAGAGTATCTCTAAAAACCAAAAATTATAAAAAAGGGTTACAATATCTAAAATATGCTGAAAAAAATGCCAATGAAAAAGATAGCCTGATGAATAAATATGTACTAAGTATATACAGGTATAGACTTTATGAAGGATTACATAAAACAGACTCTACACTGTACTATCTTAAAAGAGCTCAACAGCTATGGTCTGAAGTGAGTTTGGAGCGCAGCATTATTGCCACCGCCGAAATAAAAATACAACTGGATACTTTGGAAAAAGAAAAGAAAAATTTGGCATTGAGTGAGGAAAATTCAAAAAAGAACAATATCATTATTATCATTTTAACAGTTGTTGTTTTAGGGAGTGCCATAAGTGTTCTGTTACTAAAAAATGTCAATAAAAAAAGGCTCCTCGCACAACAGCAAAAAGAGTTGGAAGAGCAAAAAAATATTACCTTGCTCAGAGAACAGGAAATGATAACGATTAATGCCATGGTTTCCGGACAGGAAAAAGAACGGAAACGTGTTGCCGAAGACCTGCATGACAATTTGGGAAGTGTGCTGGCCACCTTAAAATTGCATTTTGAAAATTTAAAAATGAATCGAGAACAAAAAAAAATAGATCAACAAGTATTATTTGACAAGACCGAACATTTAATAGACGAAGCTTATTTAAAAGTGCGTAGTATGGCACATGCCAAGAATGCAGGCGTAATTGCCACTCAAGGTTTATTACCGGCAGTTCAGTTAATGGCAGAGAAGATTTCCTCTGCTCACCTGGTAGCTATTGAGGTCATACATTTTGGTCTGGAAAAACGCCTGGAAAACAGTTTGGAAATTACATTGTTTCGTATCATTCAGGAATTAGTAACCAATATCATTAAGCATGCAAGTGCAAGTCAGGCAACGGTCAATATTTCACAATATGAAAATACGATTACTATTCTTGTAGAAGATAATGGAAAAGGAATGGATATTACCAGGATTTCACTTACTAAAGGGATGGGTATACATTCCATTCAAAAACGAATAGAATACTTAGAAGGAACCTTTAATATTGATACAACTTCCGGTAAAGGGACTACTGTTATTATGAATATTCCCAACAGATAAACTACCTACTTGCAGGTATGTATATCACCCGGAGATATATTACATTTGAATAGAAAAAATGTGCTCTTATGATTACTATAATAATTGCCGAAGATCATCAAATGCTGATTGACGGCGTAAAATCTTTTTTTGAATATGACGAAGATATCCATATCATTGGTACTGTGAACAACGGACAAGATTTGATAAAATTAGTTACGCTAAAGCAACCCAAACTGGTCATTACCGATATACGAATGCCCATTATGGATGGCATACAGGCTACACGGCAAATCAAAAAACAATTCCCTCATATATACGTATTGGCGATGACTATGTTTGACCAACCCGACGCCATTAAACAAATGCTAGATGCCGGAGCTACCGGCTATTTACTTAAAAACTCCGGAATAAAAATGCTTTCCAAAGCCATAGTTACCGTTGCCGGCGGCGAAACTTTTTTTGACCCCAATGTGGCTTTTAATTTTATGAATGATTATATAGATGAAAACGTACATATTGGTAAAACAGAAGAAATTGTACTGTCAAACAGAGAAAAAGAAATTCTGCATCTTATAGCCAATGGGAATACCTCTAAAGAAATATCAGAAATATTGTTTATTGCAAAAACAACTGTTGATACACATCGAAAAAATATGATTCGTAAACTACAATTAACTAACGGCAACGAATTGGTGAAGTACGCTATTGATAAAAAATATCAGTTTTAGCTTTAATAATACAAAAAATTCAGTTGAAAAGTTAGAAAGTGTAAAAGCTTATATCTTTCACTTTGATAGCGAAGTGATTTAAACTTTTCAAGTAAACAACTGTATATCAGTAAGTTATGAAAATTTTGATATTTTACAACTGTTTGATAATCAAATAGTTAAATCAAAAGTTTAAAACACCTCAGCTTTAATATCAACTTCTTGATGTATTATAAGTTTTATTTATAGCCATAAGAAAAATTTATAATATACGTCCGGAACCTGAAACTAAGAACTTTTAAACTTGAAACGATATTATTTTATCAGGCAATTTTTATAACTTTAAATTTTTAAAATTTACATCATGCAATTCGAGAAATCAGGCCTCCAGTTTTTATGCGACTTAAAAAAGAATAATCATCGCGATTGGTTTGCGGAAAATAAACCCCGTTTTAAAGCTGCACAGGACAATGCAAAAGCTTTTTATGCCGCTATTAGGGAAAATTTAGAGAAACATGACGAAATTGATAAATTCAAACTATTCCGTATTTACAGAGATGTTCGCTTTTCGAAAGATAAAACACCTTATCAACCACATTTTGCAGGCTCTTTCTCTAGAAAAGGAAAACACCTGCGAGGAGGTTATTATTTGAGAATACGCCCGGGAGAAAGTTTTTTAGCCGGTGGATTTTGGGAACCAAATAAAGAAGATTTATTTCGTATTCGTAAAGAAATAGAAATGGATGCTTCGGAGATGCGGGCCATTTTAAAAGAGCAAAATTATGTAAAATATTTTGGGGGTAAGTTTGAAGGAAGCGAGTTAAAATATGCTCCCCGCGGTTTTGATAAAGAGCATCCGGATGTAGATTTGTTACGTAAAAAAGGATTCATTGCCGTTCGTAATTTTACTGATATTCAGGTTTTGGACACAAATTTCTTAGAGGAGTTGAATGTAACTTACCAAGCTTTGCGCCCGTTTTTTGATTATATGAGCGATGTTTTGACTACAAATCTGAATGGAGAATCTATTCTTTAAATAGCGCCTTATTTTTCTGAGACCTTTGAATTGATGTAATATTTATTCACTTAAAATTACTGTAAAAAAAAGCTTATCAATATGTTGTCACCACTGTAACGGATTGCATAGAAAATAAAAAGTCGCCTATAAAATACTTTATAGACGACTTCACCTAATCAACCAAAAAACTTTGATATGAAATATAGAGACCTTTGCCGAATTGATTTGACTTCAAATACGAAATATATCACTATTTTGCAAAGATTTCATATAGTTAAAACCCCTCTTAACTGATATAAAATTACTGCAAGAGTTTTGAGTAAATGTTAGAAAAAGTTTAAATGACTTTGATCAGAAGTGAATAACTGTAAAGTATCGACCAATAGAAAAAATAGTGCTGATACTACTAAAATAACTCTACAATGTTATTCATTTTGCCGGTACTATTTTACCGATACATTCTCCAAACCCAATTCTGACGTTATCATTTTGGCAATGAGCTCTCATAATAACGGTATCGTGATCGTTTATAAATTTTCTTTCTGATCCATCACTCATCTGTAGCGGGTTTTTACCTTTCCATGTCAATTCTAACATGGAACCATAGCTATCTTTAGTAGGGCCGGAAATAGTACCGCTCCCCATCATATCGCCGGCATTTACAGGACATCCGTTTACCGTATGGTGTGCTAATTGCTGTGCCATAGTCCAATACATATATTTAAAATTGGAGTTCGCCACTACCGTTTCTTTTTCACCCTCCGGTTGAATGGCAACTTGTAAATGAATGTCAAAACTTCCTTTACCGCTATGTTGCAAATATGCTAAGGGCGCAGGATCTTGTTTAGGGTTATCCACTCTGAACGGCTCTAAAGCATCTAACGTAACAATCCAGGGAGAGATGGTTGAAGCAAAACTTTTTCCTAAAAAAGGGCCTAAGGGTACATATTCCCATGCCTGGATATCTCGTGCCGACCAATCGTTAAATTGTACCAATCCGAATATGTACTCTTCAGCTTCTTTAACAGAAATACGCTCTCCCAAGTGGTTTGAAGTGGTAGTGATAAATGCCATTTCCAGTTCAAAATCTAATAGTTTGGAAGGGCAAAAACCGGGAGTAGCAGATCCTTCCGGTGGTTTCGTTTGTCCGTAAGGTCTTCTTACGGGCGTTCCTGACGGAATAATAGAAGAACTCCTCCCGTGGTAGCCTATAGGGATATGCAACCAGTTTGGTAATAAGGCGTTTTCCGGATCTCTAAATAAACTACCTACATTTGTGGCATGCTCTTTACTGGCATAAAAATCCGTATAATCTCCAACTCTAACAGGCAATAACATTTCCACCTCATCCATTCTAAAGATCACTTTGTCTTTATGCTGCACATTGTCCCTCAATGCACCGTTCGTTACGTCAAAAATATCTGCAATTCTATTTCGTACCAAACGCCACGTTTTTCTTCCATCCGCAATGAAATCATTTAAATTGTTTTGTAAAAAAATATCATCGGTGAGCGGGATTCCATCAAAATATCCTAATTGATGTAATGCTCCCAAATCAATAGCATAATCTCCGATTCTGCTTCCGACGGTAATAATATCGTCTTTGATAATGAAGACTCCAAAAGGGATATTTTGTATTGGGAAATCAGAATTAACGGGAACTGAAAGCCACGATTTTCTGTTAGGATTGTTTGCTGTTATTTTCATTGAGAAATACATATTATATTTTTCCAAATATAGTGGAAAGATGTAATTATAAAAATGATTTTTTAGTACTTTTGAGGTTCTTAAATTTAATTTAATAAATGCAACGGGATTTACAGGTTTTTGATTTAATACAAGCGGAAAAAGAAAGGCAAACAAACGGGTTGGAATTGATAGCTTCGGAAAACTATGTGAGTAGCCAGGTACTTGAGGCTGCCGGTTCCATATTGACAAATAAATACGCCGAAGGATACCCGAATAAAAGATATTACGGAGGTTGTGAAGTGGTAGATATTGTAGAGCAAATTGCGATTGACAGGGCAAAAGAATTATATGGTGCTGTGTATGTAAATGTACAGCCACATTCTGGTTCCCAGGCTAATGCTGCGGTTTTTGCAGCTTGTTTGCAACCCGGTGATAAAATACTCGGTTTTGATCTATCTCACGGAGGGCACTTAACACATGGATCTCCTGTGAATTTTTCAGGCAAATTATACCATCCTTGTTTTTATGGAGTAGAGAAGGAAACGGGTATTTTAAATTATGATAAAATAAAAGAAATTGCGGAAAATGAACAGCCTAAAATGATTATTGCCGGAGCATCTGCTTATTCCAGAGATATTGATTTTAAAAAATTTAGAGAAATTGCAGATAGTGTAGGTGCATTATTATTGGCAGACATCTCTCACCCTTCGGGAATGATAGCAAAAGGAATACTAAATGACCCATTACCTCATTGCCACGTGGTAACCACCACTACTCATAAAACATTAAGAGGACCCAGAGGAGGGATGATTATGATGGGACAGGATTTTGATAATCCGTTTGGCATCAAATTAAAAAACGGAAGCTTAAAAAAAATGTCAGTATTGCTAAATGCTGCTGTTTTTCCGGGTAACCAGGGCGGTCCCCTGGAGCATATCATAGCAGCAAAAGCAATAGCATTTAGTGAGGCATTGACCGATGCATTTTTGCAGTATCAAATTCAGGTAAAAAAGAATGCAGCTGCAATGGCAAAAGCATTTGTAGCAAAAGAATACCAGCTAATCTCAGGCGGGACGGATAATCACATGATGCTCATTGATCTGAGAAATAAAAATATTACAGGTAAAGATGCCGAACTTGCACTGGGCAAGGCTCATATTACTGTTAATAAGAATATGGTACCTTTTGATGATAAATCACCATTTATTACCTCGGGAATTAGAATTGGAACACCGGCGATCACAACTCGCGGAATGAAAGAAGATAGCATGCCTGTAATTGTAGATCTCATTGATAGTGTTATTACAAATTACGAGGATGATACCATTTTGGAAAACGTGGCAAATAAAGTATACGATTTAATGAAAGATCGCCCATTATTTCAGGAATAAATTGTTTTAAGTAAACCAAATTGCGAATGTCAAAATTGAATAAGTACACACTATCTTTAGTGCTTTTGTGTATGGGGGCTTTTATGTACGGACAACTATCTTTTTCCGAAAACGCCACAGCTTCCGGAATATCAGTTACGTATGGAGATAGTGAATTAGGAGGTGGTGTTTCTTTTGTTGATTTTGATAATGACGGGTGGGATGATATTTCTTTTGCCAGTCAAAGCGGATCCGAGCTTTATTTTTACAAAAATACCAATGGCCATTTTTCTATAGTCAACTTCAATGGAATATCAAATACTCAAAAAACAAAACAGATTGTTTGGGTAGACTATGATAATGACGGTGATAAGGATTTATTTTTAGCAGTACTTATCGGCGCTAATAAATTCTATAGAAACGATGGCCATATGAATTTTACGGATATCTCCGCTACCATAGGTTTTTTTCAAGACGATCTATTTACTTATAGTGTTTCATTTGGCGATATTGATAATGATGGAGATCTGGATGCATATATATATGCAACAGGGATGGCCCCGATGAAAATCAAAGGAATTATTTGTATAAAAATGATAACGGAACATATGTGGATATATCACATAGTGCAGGTATTGTTATGGCTAGCGAACTGACTTTTTGCTCGGTATTTTTTGATTACAATAATGACGGTTATCAGGATATTTATATTTCCAATGATAAGCCTACTTATATAAACAGATTATACAAAAACAATGGAAATGGTACTTTTGATGATGTTTCCGTAAGTAGCGGAGCAGGAATTTATATCAATGCCATGACAACCACTATAGGTGATTTTAATAATGACGGATGGTTTGATATTTATGTTACCAATACCCCGGAAGGAAATCAATTGTTAAAAAATAATGGTGATGGAACTTTCACAAATATAGCACGTCCGTCAGGTACGGATTTTAATAGTGTAGGATGGGGGGCAGTATTTTTAGGGATCAAGACTAATTGTTGTGTTTATGCAAAAATTGTAGTTAATCTATAGAGGAAGAATTCTGTGTTTTTGACCCCTCTAAATTGTAATCTAAAGGCTTTGATTTTGGCATTGAAAGATTCTGCCGCTGCATTAGTACTTCTATTAATGAAGTAATTCAATATTGATCTATAGTTAAGCCTGATAGAGTTTGCTATGGTATTAAAAGCCTTGTATGCTGTTTGTTCTACATCTTTATACCAATGCGCTAGTTTTGTATAAGCGACTTGTATTGAGTTTGCTGTGTTGAAGATATTTCTAAGTCCTTGTACGAGCTTAAAAGCTGTTTTGATATCAGGATATCTTTTAAAGAGGATGTTAGCTCTTACTCTTTGATCTTCTGTCCAATTACTTGGTGCTTTGTAGAGTAAGTATCTGCTTCTAGCCAAGAGTTGCTTTATGGTATCTCCATTTTCTAATATTTCAGGGTAATATTCTTTGTTATTGGTTTTGGCAAGTTTGATCCGTTCATTTTCTGTATCTATGGCTTCCCATCGATGTTTGATCCTAATTTCTTGAAGTGCTTCTAGAGCTAGTTTCTGTACATGGAATCTATCGGTTACTTGTATGGCTTTGGGGAAACACCGTTTGGCAATCAGCTTCATGGAGTTCGCCATATCTAGGGTAATTTCTCTGACCTTGTTTCTTTTCGCAGATGAGATTTTAAATAGGTGTTTGATAATAGGTTCGCTTTGGTAGTAGCTATGATCGCCACAATACTTCCTTTCTTTCCTTTAGCTTTTTTATTGGTAACGATGGTGTAGAGTTCTCCTTTTGATAAGGCTACTTCGTCGATAGATAATCGAGTTCCTATATTCTCAGGGAAGATCAACCACTCTTTGGCATGAGACTTTTCCTTCCACTGTTTAAACTCACTCAAATAATCTCGATACTGCCTTTGGAACTTCTTCCCATTCACGCCATAGATTCTTGCAATGGTTTTGCAATCACTCTTCTCAGTATCGACTAATCTCTTTTAAAAAAGCAGCAAACTCACCTGTCATGCGAGTTCCCTGAGCTACTAGATTCCAATCTCTTTGAATGATTTGCCTAGTCTCTTTATCTAACCATCTACGTCGCCTTACGTGAAGATACACAGTGTTTCCACGCAAAGGAAAGTCTTCAATAGTAATCTCTTTGTGGAAACCATGAGCAATTACATTAGGATTTATGACTTCTTTAGGAACAACATTACGCTCTTCAAAATACAAATGAAGTTCCTCATTTCGATGAGTGTGTCTTACCAAATCAAAATGTTCTACGAGCATCTCAGGTAAGATGAATTTTAAAAGGTCTAAGGATAATTCCAATCTCTGTTTTTTTTTACAAAGATCAAAACTTTAATTCAATCCACACAAAACTTTTGACCCTGATCCCTAATTGCTTCGTTTCACTCGCAAAGACACACTTCATTCAATCTTCAATTAACAATTAATCTTCATCTGAACTCACACACAACTTTTGTGACTGATCCATTTTTAGATGCGGATAATGACGGTTTTGAAGATTTGTATGTAAGTGGAAGTTTAGACGGATCTAATGACGGTTTTTTGCCATCGGCATTCTATCATAATCAGGGAAATGAAACGTTTACTATTCCTTCAAATATCGGTTTTGCAAATGATACCCGGGAAAGTTATTCCAATGCTATAGGAGATATTAATAATGATGGAAAACCCGATATTGTAGTTTCCAATGATACGGACCATAACTTCTTATGGAAAAATACAACAGTCAATTCAAATAATTGGTTAAAAATCAAATTAGCAGGAGTTAATGGAAATAAAGACGGAATAGGCAATAAAATAGAAATACATGCCAATGGTCAATCACAATATCGTTATACGGCTTGTGGCGAAGGATACTTGGGGCAAAATTCCTCGTATAAATTTGTCGGTATCGGAAATGCTGCTATTATTGATTATATAAAGGTTACCTGGAATCATAGTGGACAGGTGGAGACTCTCTATAACATTACTCCAAATCAGGCAATCACTATCCGGGAAGGCTCCGGAGTATTAGGTACTCCTGATGTTGCTTCTTCGGATTTTACTGTTTTCCCAAACCCAGGTTCTGAAGGGATCTTCGCAATTCGTTTTAATGAAGAATTTTCGAAGAAGCACATACAAATCTTTGATATTTCCGGGCGATTACTATTTTCTTTTGAAAAGAATACACAAAGTGTTCGTATGGATTTAAGTAGCTACGCTAAGGGTGTTTATTTTGTAAAAATAACTTCCCATACCAACTTGTATAAAGTAGTGAAACTCATACATCGTTAATGATAGGAAATATCCCTAGCCGGGGAAATTTCACTCAAATTTTGTAAACAGGTAAATTTTATCTAAAATTGTAGCTTTAAGGGGTATAACCGTTCTTCATGAAAATAATATTAATTATTTCAATACTTGTAAAGCTTTTAAACCCATGCTGGGGGCAGCTTTCATTTACCGAAAGAGCGAGTAGTCTGGGAGTAGGATATAGTTATGGCTCAAGTTTTCACGGAGGAGGGGTGTCATTTGCCGATTTTAATCAGGATGGTAGAGATGACCTTACTTTTTCGACCGAATTCGGAAAAGAAATTTATTTTTTTAGAAATGATATTAGCAGTTTTACCAAAATTCAGCTGACAGGTATTACAAATTCATATGAAACAAAGCAAGTGTTGTGGGTAGACTATGATAATGACGGAGATTTGGATTTTTTTGCAGCTAGTACAGACGGGCCTAATAAGCTCTATCAAAATGACGGCAATCTCTCTTTTACGGATGTAACAAGCAGTAGCGGGATTTTTACCGAAGATTTGAACACTTTTGGCGCTAGTTTTGGAGATATAGATAATGACGGAGATTTGGATTTATTTATTTCAAATCGAGGAATTCTCCCGGAACAACGCAATTATTTATACAGAAATGACGGCGGGAGTTTTATGGATATTACGGTAGCTGCAGGTATAAACACGAATCCGGAGCAGTCTTTTTGCGCTGCTTTTTTCGATCTCAATAATGATGGTTATCAGGATATTTACGTAGCTAATGATAAGTTCACAAATATAAACAGATTGTACAAAAATAAAGGAGATGGTACTTTTGAAGATATCTCAATGAGTAGCGGTACCGGAGTAAATATAGATGCCATGTCCACCACTATTTCGGATTATAACAGAGACGGTTGGTTAGATATTTATGTTACCAATACTTCGGCCGGTAATTATTTATTCAGAAATAACGGAGATGAAACCTTTACAAATGTAGCCGGTATTACAGGAACCACTTTTAACAGCGTTGCATGGGGAGCTGTTTTTTTAGATGCTGATAAAGACAGCCATTTGGATTTATATGTCAGTGGAAGTAGAGATGGTTCCAGTGGTTTGCTACCTGCGGCATTTTATTATAATGATGGTTATGATATGTTTACGATTCCTTCTAATATCGGTTTTCAAAACGACAACCGAATAAGTTATAGCAATGCTATCGGAGATTTTAATAATGACGGTGCTCCGGATATTGTGGTTATGAACGATACGGAAAATTACTTTTTATGGGAAAACTCAACTTTTAGTACCAATAATTGGATAAAAATTAAATTGGAAGGGGTTCATGGTAATAAAGATGGAATAGGTAATAGGATAGAAGTACGCGCTAGTGGTGTATCTCAATACCGCTATACCTTATGCGGCGAAGGATATTTGGGGCAAAATTCTTCACATGAGTTTGTGGGTATTGGAAATGCTACGGTTATTGACTATATAAAGATAACCTGGAATCATAGCGGACAGGTGGAGACTCTCTATAATATTGCTCCAAATCAGGCAGTTACTATACAGGAAGGAAATGGTGTCCTAAATACTTCCGCATATACTTTTTCTGAATTTAAGGTATTTCCTAACCCCGGTCAAGCGGGTATTTTTACTATTTATTTTAATGATATTCCGGGAGATAGAAATATTGAGGTGTATACGATTTCGGGGAAGTTGCTGTTTTCCCGGAAAAGTAAATTAGAGAAAACTAAGATTGATCTAAGCCCTTATGCCGAAGGTATCTATTTTGCAAAAGTACATTCTGGGAATGCTACTGCTACAGTAAAATTAATACATCGTTAATTTGTATCCGAAGCTCTTTCTATAATATTTTCCGGGAGGGATTTTTTAGTTTTTGCTCCCATTTTTTTTTAGTTTTTCTATACTGGTAATCAAATTTCCTCTACCGTCGACCAATTTGTTCATGGCCGATGAATACTCTTTTTTAGCATCATCCATTTTCTTGCCAACTCTTGTCAGATCAGCTATAAAACCTTCAAATTTATCATACAAAGCTCCTGCTTGTCTTGCAATTTCAATGGCATTTTTTTGCTGCTTTTCATTCGTCCACATGGTGTCTATGGTACGTAAGGTAGCAAGCAAAGTAGTAGGTGTAACAATGACAATATTTTTTTCAAAGGCTTTGTTGTAGATGGTGTCATCTACTTGCAATACAATTGCAAAAGCAGGTTCAATAGGTATAAATAGCAGCACAAAATCAGGAGAATCCATTTCATAAATCGCTTCGTATTTTTTTTCACTTAGTTCGTTTACATGCCTTTTTAAAGAATATACATGCTCTTTTGCAAATTGCTTTCTTTCAGTTTCGTCGTCTGTATTAACATATCTCTCATATCCGGTTAAAGATACTTTCGAATCAATAATTATTTTTTTATTATCCGGTAAGTGAATGATTACATCCGGCAACATTCTTTTACCTAAATCGTTGGTGAAGCTTTGCTGTACAAAATACTCCCTTCCTTTTTCCAGGCCGGATTTTTCAAGGACTCGTTCCAATACCAATTCTCCCCAATTTCCCTGTACTTTGCTATCTCCTTTTAACGCTTTTGTTAAATTAACAGTTTCTTTGCTCATTTGAGCGTTTATTTCTTTTAAACCTGTTATTTGCTGACGTAGTGCAGCGTGGTAATCGATACTTTCTTTATGGGTAGTTTCAACCTTTTTTTCAAATCCTTCAATTTTTTCTCTTAGCGGATTTAAAATAGCCGCTAAGTTTTCTTTGTTTTTTTCCGTAAACTTAGTGGATTTTTCTTCCAGAATTTTATTTGCCAGATTTTCAAATTCTTTGGTAAATTTTTCCTGCAATTTTTCTATGTTTTGTTGACTCTCGGCGTGTTTTAATTCCAGATTTTTTAATTCGCTCTCTTGGCGGGTATTTGTAATAATTAGTTTCTCTTTCGCTGCTTGAATGATTTTCAAGAATAACCTGCCTGTCAATAGACCAATAAAAACACTTACGAGAGCAATTATTAAATATATAATGAATTCATCCATCAGTTAAAAAATAAGTCCTTAAATTTAGAGTTTTCGTACAGACAATGAAAGGATTTTCTAAATTTATCTTTACCTGGGTTTTAGGCTGGAAGATGACTGATACTTTTCCAAAATATCTTAAAAAATACGTTGTCATAGCTGCGCCGCATACAAGCTGGCAGGATTTTCCTATAGCTCTTTTAGTAAGAAGTATATCCGGAGAAAAGATTCATTTTATTGGGAAAGATTCGTTGTTTAGAGCCCCTTTTGGCTTTATATTTAGAGCTTTGGGAGGTACTCCTGTAAATCGAACCCAAAGCAACAGGCTTATTGATACTATCATTGAATTATTCAATTCCAAAGAAGAATTTAAACTGGGATTATCTCCCGAAGGCACACGTAAAAAAGTAGCTAAATGGAAAACCGGTTTTTATTATATAGCAAAAGGAGCTCATGTTCCAATAGTGATGGCCACTCTGGATTTTGGAAATAAAAACGTAAAAATATCAGAACCCTATTACCTGACGAGTGATATGCATCGGGATTTTGAATATTTTTACTCATTTTATAAGGGAATAAAAGGCAGGCATCCTGAATTATCCTAACTTGAAGCCAAATCAATTCAGGTACGGAATATATCTTTATTTTGCAAAGATTTCAACTACTTTTTTAGCAATTCCTACGATAACTTCTGCGGCCTTCATCATAGATTCTACGGGAATGTATTCATAACGTCCGTGAAAATTATGGCCGCCGGCAAAAATATTTGGGCATGGCAAACCTTTATATGATAATTGCGAGCCGTCTGTTCCTCCCCTGATAGGTTTTATCAAAGGTGTAATGCCTATTTCATTCATTACTTCTTCGGCAATATCAACAATATGTATTACCGGAATAATCTTTTCTTTCATATTGTAATATTGATCGGTTATATCTAACGTTATCAAATCCGACCCCAACTCAGCATTCATCTTAGCAACAATCGCCTGCATTTGTTCTTTTTTATCTAAAAACAACGCCATATCATGATCTCTGATGATGTATTTCAAAATGGTTTTTTCTACCGTTCCTTCCGTTTGGTATAAATGAAAGAACCCTTCATAGCCCGCTGTTAGTTCGGGGGTTTCATTTTTTGGAAGCCTGGAAATAAAATCATTGGCTACCAACATTGCATTGATCATTTTTCCTTTGGCATATCCGGGATGTACCATTTTTCCATGAATGGTAACCTGAACCGAAGCAGCATTAAAATTTTCGTACTCCAATTCTCCTATTTGAGAACCATCTATGGTATATGCCCAATCAGCACCAAATTTTTCTACATCAAATAAGTGTGCCCCTTTTCCTACTTCCTCGTCCGGAGTAAAGCAAATCCGGATTTTTCCATGCTTGATTTCCGTATGCTCAATCAAATATTCCATAGCAGAAACTATTGCCGCAATGCCAGCCTTATCGTCAGCTCCCAGTAGTGTTGTACCATCTGTAGTAATTATGGTTTGCCCCTTATATTGTAGTAAGTCTTCAAAATAATCAGGAGATAGTATACAATTTGATTCTTTATTCAGGACAATATCTTTTCCATCATAATTGTGGTGGATTTGAGGATTGACATTAGTACCGGTAAAATCAGGGCTGGTATCTATATGAGAAATAAAACCAATGGCGGGTATTTGTTGCTCTGTATTACCAGGCAGTGTAGCCATTACATAGCAATTTTTATCAATGTTGACATCCTGCATACCTATATGTTCTAATTCTTTGACTAAAAGTTTCGCAAGATCCCATTGCTTTTCCGTAGAAGGAAACGCAGGGTTATCAGTATCTGATTGTGTATCAATGGTTACATAGTTTAAAAATCGTTTGATGATGTGATCTTTTTGCATTTTACTGTATTGATATTAAAAAGTAAGATGAATGTCCTCTAATAAACTAATTCCTCTGCACAACCTTTCATTTACCAAAGAATCTCCATATACTTCCAGTTTAGCATGAATAAAAGCAGTACTATTCGTATTGATGAAAACATTGCATATCGTATACGGAAAACGACTTCTATTCCCTTTGACAATAGAATAATAGGAAGGCAGGTTTTTTAATGAAAACGCATGATTACTTTGTTCTTTTAAATTGATTTTTTCATAATTTGACCGGATATTTTTAAAAAACGCATCGTCAAAAGATGATTTTTGTTTTACATAGGTAATATCTATGATTGTTGTTTCCGTCAGCTGTTTTGTGGTATCTGCAAAATAAACAGAGGTTTGCATAGTATCATAATACAAATTTGTTTTCCAGTTTTTAGGGATCAGAATTGAAAATTTATTTTCAAAATCAGTTACTGTCTCCAAATTTGCGAATGTTTTTTCTGCACAATTAAACTTTTTTGACAAATCTGATTTTTGAGTACAACCATACGGTAAATAAACCAGAATATGTGCCAAAACTACTTTTATAAATTTATTCATTAGGCAGTATTAATTTTCCTATTTTTTCATTTCCGGATAACCAGGCCGTATTTCTATCTACAAATTGTATGGTATAATATGCCTCCGTACTTATCTTTTTCCATGTTAGTCCACCGTCATTAGAAAACGATATTCCTGTTTTTCCTGTGGCAAAAACTTCTTTTCCGTCGGTATCGGGGACGTATTGAATACAACTTTTATAGCCGGGATCTTCTCCGTTAGCAACTAGTTTCCATGTCAGACCACCATCAGCAGTGATCGCTTTATTTTGTGTATTTGCTTCCGGTTCGGAATAATTTCCTCCAATGATGATTCCATTATTTTTATCGACAAAATCTACGGAATAAATTCCTTGAGGGGTGGTTCCTTGAATGATTGGAGTATCATATACTCTCCAGTTTTTTCCTTTGTCTTCGGATTTAAAAACCCTTGCTTTTGCACCGCCCGTGACAATCCATACCGTATTTCCAATAATTTTGATGTTGGTATTACTGGCCGCATATAGTGCTTCTCCTGTTGCCGTTTTCGGAAGATTTTCACAAGGGGTTTTATTCCACGATTTGCCACCATCATTTGTTAAAATGACAGAGAGGCAATCTTCCGTAGGATCTCCTACGGCAATTCCGTCTAATGCATTAAAGAATTTCATGGAATCATAGAATACTTTTTCATGCACTTCTTTGTATACTAACTTATGATCAACTATAGACGTTTTATACAGTAGAGCAGGGTTCGAAACACTTAATAAAAAGAATTCGGTCTGATTAGATGCAAGACTTCTAAAACCGGGTTTTACAGTATCTTGATAATTGATTGTTTTGACAATGGTAGCTTCATTTTCAATATGATATCCAAATTTGCCGTTGGAACCGGCAAACATGACCTGATTTGAATCTATTGCTATTATTGCTCTGATACTTGTACTGTCAATACGAATTTCCTTAATTGCAATGGTATCGAGATTTCCGGGCTGATATTTCTCTTTGCATGAGAAAATGAGTATACTAAAAATCAAAATCAGAAAAAATGGTTTCATTTTGATATATTTATAAGGCGAAAATACATAAATCATTTATTCGATAATGAAGAAAGCATTGGTAATTTCAGGAGGGGGGAGTAAAGGTGCATTTGCAGGAGGTGTTGCTGAGTATTTAATACAGAAAGCACAAAACAAATACGATTTGTTTTTAGGGACTTCTACCGGTAGTTTGTTGATTACACATTTGGCACTCGGCAAAATTGACGAATTGAAAGCTCTTTTTACAAGTGTCGATCAGCACGCTATTTTCAATATCAATCCGTTTAAAATTAAGAATGTAAACGGTGTTAATGTAGTGAGTATTCGCCATTCAAATACCTTGCTAAATTTTATTAAAGGAAGTAAAACATTTGGGCAGAGTAAAAATCTGAAAAAATTAATTTGCAATAACGTAACCAAAACAATGTATGATACTGTGTGTGAAGGTAGTAAAGATATAGTAGTAACAGTCTCTAACCTTACGGCAAATAGAATTGAATACAAATCTATCAAAGAGTGTGCTTATGAGGATTTTTGTGATTGGATTTGGGCATCGTCTAATTTTGTGCCATTTATGAGTTTATTGGAAAAAAATGGTTATCAATATGCAGATGGCGGTTTTGGATGCCTGGTTCCGATTAGGGAGGCTATTTTAAGAGGGGCAAAAGAAGTTGATGCAATTATTCTGGAGACTGAACTTCCTCAAATAAACAGGATGCCTGCTAAAAACCCTTTTGCTTTGTTATTTACCGTTCAAGAGTTTATGATGGATAATGTGGAACGACACAACATTACCATTGGAAAATTAACTGCAAAACACCGGGATGTAAAATTAAACTTATATTATACACCAACCGTACTAACAACCAATTCGTTGGTTTTTGAAAAAAAACAAATGACAAAGTGGTGGCAATCCGGGTTCAATTATGCATTTAAAAGACATCAACAAGATGATAGTGAGTTTAGAACGGATATAATAGATCTTGTAAATTAGCTCAGTGAACTCGTTTAAAGTTCTATAATTGATTATAAAATATCAATAATTTTGAAGTACCGATTCAACAGATTGAATTTGAAACAACACTATTGAATAATGAAAGTAATACAATATAATATATGAAATTTGGAAAAGTAGCACAACCGGAGCTAGTAGATTTTACATTACCTGAGAGTCATCCGGATACTATCAGGTTATTGAAAAAACAAAAAAAAGATGACTTATCCGTATATGTCGGCTGTGCCAAATGGAATAAAACCGATCTGAAAGGTTTTTACCCAAAAGGGGTCAAGGAAGAGTTGTCATATTACGCTACCCAGTTTAATGCGATAGAACTCAATGCAACATTTTACAGGCAATTTCCGGCAGCACAATTTGAAAAGTGGTATGGTAAAACTCCGGAAAATTTTAAATTTTTCCCAAAATTAAATCAAGAGATCAGCCATTGGAAAAGACTGGCTAATATAGAAGATACTGTAAATACCTACCTTTATAATGCAAGTAATTTAAAAGAAAAATTGGGCACTATTTTTTTACAAATGCACAGCAATTTTGGAACTAAAAATTTTGACAGACTATATAATTTTGCGGCGGGTTGGCCTAAGAATACCCCATTAGCAGTAGAATGCAGGCATCCCGATTGGTTTTCGGATACTGCAATTTCCGGAAATTTTTACCAATTACTGGAAGATAAAAATATGGCAAATGTGATAGTGGATACTGCAGGCAGGAGAGATATGCTTCACATGCGGTTAACAAATAATGAAGCTTTTATTCGTTATGTGGGGGCAAATCACGCTTCGGATTATGATAGGTTAGATGCCTGGGTGATTCGTTTAAAAGAATGGGTAACTTTAGGACTGAGAAAGATACATTTTTTTATCCATCAAAATTTAGAAAAGGAATCTCCGTTATTGGCCGCTCATTTTATTGAGAACCTGAATAAGGAGCTGAATTTAAACTTACATATACCTGAAGTACCTAATAACAGGCAAAGTACCTTGACTTTCTAAAAAAAGGCAAGGCCGTATATTGGGTATTGTTTTAATTCTATTTTCCTTTTTATTATTTTGAGGCCTTTGCAAAATAGGGATATATTCCGTACCTGAATTGATTTGAATTTCTTCCTTTTCGAAAATTTTCTTAAGAGACGAAGATTGCTATGACCCCATAGTTTTTTCAGAGTTAAGATTAGGATTCCCCATAGAAACGTGAGGAACTATGAAAAGATAAATATGGGTCAACGACAATTTATGGGGATTGATTATTTTAGATGCATAAAAAAAGACGATGCATTTAGAATTATTAGCATCTATCTTCCCTCAAGATTTATTACTTCATTTTGATATTGTATTTTTTGAAGAATTAGGAGATATTTCAGTTAAAAAGGATGCTTTTCACATTTATTTAGAAGAGAAGAATATTCTACCAGAGGGTTACTCAAAGGGTAATTATGAGTCCAAAGGTTTTATTAGCAGTAAACAGATTCAAGATTTTCCCATACGCGGTAAAGCAGTTTATCTACATATAAAAACAAGACGATGGCGAGATAAGAAGACTAAAAAGGGAGCGATTAAAAATGATTATTCATTCATTGCAGAAGGTTCTAAATTAACGTCAGAACTTTCTGATTTTTTAAAAGCTACAGGTAGAGGCCCGAGAAGATACGATCAGTAATATAGCGAGTTATTACGGTATTTACCCACGAACTTTACAACGCCATTATAAGAAACAGATAAGTGGGTTTGATAGTTGGAATCAAAAGCCCCATTGTGAAGATTATCTTATTTATCCGAAGAATATAGGAGAGTATTTAAGTCTTGATGAAGTAAGTCTATCTAAAGGTGAACTTTATACCTATTTGACCAACAAGAACGCACGAAGTAAACAAGGAACTTTAGTGGCTTGTGTAAAAGGAATTAAAAGTGATGATATTATTACTGCTATTGAAAGAATACCCTTAGAACAACGCAAACAAGTCAAAGAAGTAACTTTAGATATGGCAAATAATATGAATTTAACAGCTAAGATTTGTTTTCCAAATGCTAAAATTGTTACCGATAGATTTCATGTGGTAAAACTGGTAACAGAAGCTTTACAGCATGTTAGAGTACAGCATCGGTGGAAAGCAATAGAAGATGAAAACAAAGCCATTGAAGCTGCTAAAAAAGCAAGGAAGAAACACAAACCCATAGTGCTATCTAATGGTGATACAAAAAAGCAACTTTTGGCTAGAAGTAGATATATTTTAGCTAAAAAGACAAACGATTGGACACCTAATCAAAAACAAAGAGCAGAATTATTATGTAATCTTTATCCAAACATCCAACAAGCCTATAAACACACTTTAGAATTTAGAAGCATTTATCAAGAAAAATGTAAAGTAAAAGCCAAACAACGAGAGGAATAGAAATTTAAAAAAACTTCATACTCAACACCATGACCAATCAGATTGCGGTGTTGTTTGTTTGCAATCTATTGTAAAGTATTACACCAGCAATTGTTCGTTAGAAAAATTAAGAGAATATAGCGGTACTTCAAAACAAGGCACTACGATGTTAGGGCTATTGCAATGCGCTAATAAAATTGGATTGTATGCCAAAGGGTATGAATCAACAATAGAGGCATTAAAAGAGAATACCATCCCTGCTATTTTGCACACGGTCTATGAAGACAAATTACAACACTATATTGTTTGTTTTGGGTATGATACTAAAAAAAAGAAATTTATTATCAGTAACCCTGCTAACGCCAACATGACATATTTAAGCGATACGGAATTGGATACAGTTTGGAAATCCAAAGTACTGTTACTATGTAAACAAACGGATAACCTGCTGAAAAATAAGGTTGAAAACAAACAAAAGTGGAAGTGGATGTATCGCTACGTTAAAGAGGATGTAAACCTCCTTTCAATGTCTTTATTTCTGGGTATTCTATTAGCGGTTTTAAGTTTGGCAACGGCGGTGTACTCTCAAAAATTAATAGACGTATTATTACCATCTGACAATTCTTTTAAAATTATTGCCAGCATCTGTTTATTGTTTTTCTTGTTCTTAACACAATCCTTTTTTAGTTATATAAGAGGGCTTTTTTTAATCAGGCAAACAAGAGATTACAATACCAGAGTTATTGATTTCTTCTATAGGAGTTTGCTCAAACTGCCAAAATCTTTTTTTGATACAAGAAAAATTGGCGACATGGTGGCTCGAATGAATGATACCAGTCGAATACAAAAAACGATCTCTAAAATAATAGGGAATGTAATGATTGACGTATTATTGGTTATCGTGACTTCCGTAGCTATTTTTAGCTACAACACTCATTTAGGCTTCATTACCATACTATGGGTTCCGCTATTTATCGTTGTTGTTATCTTTTTTAATCCTAAAATTGCTCAGCAACAAAAACAGGTTATGCAGTCCTATGCCAGAAATGAAAGCAATTATATTGAAACTATTGAAGGAATAGAAACGATAAAGGCAAATAATAGAGAACCTTTTTATTCAACACACACCAATAGCATTTATCAGATATTCCAAAAAGCCATCTATGATTTAAGTCGTTTAGGTTTACATTATGCAACCATAACACAATTTATTTCCAACATTTTTGTAATTGCTACGTTAAGTTACAGCGTTTACTTAGTTATCAATAGTAATCTTACGGCAGGTGCTATTATAGCGATATTGCAATTAGTGGGAATGCTCATGTCTTCAACATCGAACTTAGCTCTGATTAACATAGACATACAAGAAGCGAAAGTAGCGTTTAACCGTATGTTTGAATTTACCTCTGTCGAAAAAGAAAAACAAGGAGAAACAGCACTGAGTAATTTTAATTCATTGACTATTGAAAATCTGTCATTTCGCTTTGCAGGAAGAAGCCAATTACTAAAAAACATCAACATATCTGTTAAGAGAGGAGAAATTTCTGCCATTGTAGGAGAGAGTGGAAGTGGAAAAAGCACGCTCGGACAGATTTTACAAAAATTTTACGATTTTGAAAGTGGAAAAATCGTAATTAATAACACGATCAATCTAAGAGATATACAATTACAGAATTGGAGAAATTTACTTGGTGTTGTATCTCAGGAGATTACCATTTTTAATGGAAATGTATTTGACAATATTCTTCTTGGAAAAGAAGATAACCCTCAACAGGTAATACAGTTCTGCGAAGAATACGGATTTGATGAATTCATACAGAGCCTGCCACAAGGCTATGCTACCATGCTAGGCAAAGAAGGCGTTAATCTATCAGGTGGACAAACTCAGATCATTGCTTTTATGCGGATTTTATATAGAAAGTCACAACTGTTATTACTTGATGAATGTACCTCTGCTATGGATAGAAAAACAGAGCGTTTTATCATAGAGCTATTGAATAAACTGAAAAAAGAAATAGCTATTGTATTCATTTCCCACAGACTCCATTCCTTGCCGAAACTTGCAGATGCTATTTATATCATCGAAAATGGAATGACATCAGATTATGGAACACATAGTCAACTGATGAACTCTGAGAATTTTTACAGTGATTTTTGGAGTGAATTAGAGCTGAAAAACTAATTAGGACAAATCATGTAGAAAGAACGGAAACCGAGTTTAAGAGGAAATTATAGCTAAGTTCTAATTAACATATTAAATAGTTGTTGTTTATATTCATACCATACGCTATTTGAAGCAATAGCAGTAACAGCGGTCATTTTGCTAGTGGAATTCTTAATTTTTTCAAGAACCAAGAACCAGTTCAAGTAATTTTGAAGGTACTTTGTTGCAACACCATTGAAAGACTCCATAAATTTTCTCAATCGCATATCCATATTATTAACATTTTGTACGTGGTACACTTTATCTATAGTTCGCTGTCCTTTTGAGGCGTTAAACTTTTTATGATTAAGTGTATTTGCTTTTGCAAAAGCACCATAACTTCTATGACTATCACTACAGATGACCTCTACTTTGTTGAGCTTTCCTTTGAGTACTTTATCTAAGTCCTTTTTACTTATACGACCTCTGGTTGCTACTTTAAAGTCTTTGTTTCCAGATCTATCGCAAGTAGCAATTACGGCTACTTTTTCATTGCTTATGCCCGCTTTGCTTGCTTTCTCACCGCGTTGTCTTGGTTTTCTATCTAAATGACGATTTCCTTTTTCTGAATAAGCGAAGAACAAATCGTCACTCTCAACAATACCTTGAAATTCTTCTACTGAAACACTAGAAAATGAGGTGAGTAATTTGTGTCGCCAATCAAAAGAGGTTTGAATGGATATCCCTGTTTCTTTGGCACTTTTCCTAATACTATAGCCAGACAATAGGCAGTATAGATACTTGCTTAATTTGTCTTTCTTCTTTATACCATACCAAAACTTGCCTGTAGTCTCACTAAAGTTCTTCTTACAATCATTACAAAAATAACGCTGAACACCTTTGAGTTTACCATTGGCTCGAATACGTTTCTTTGTACAATGTGGACAGGTAATAGCTTTATCCTGTTTATCATCTTTAACAGCACTCCCTTGCAAAGACAGTGATAGTAAAGACGACACAATCTCTTGCTGAGTAGCTGTAGAACTGTTTGTGAAATAATCTCTAAAATCTGATGGAATCATATAATCTGTTTTATCAAAGATAATACATATATTTATTAGAACTTAGCTGAAATAATCAATTATTTCTATTTTTGAAAGAAGCAACCAGAGGTTTACACTCAATATTATGTGGATTAAGTATAATTTAATATTTTTCGATAATATTAAGTATACTCGTTATGGCAGATACTTACATGAGCTTGAACGAGATAGGCGATATTTTAGAGTTGATAGGGTTAAAAAATAATTAAAAAACACTCCGATAAACGAAGTGTTACAAAAGTATTCAGTTATACCAGCCAAATTTCTTCAGCTCTATCAAACCCAATCCACCTGTGATCTTTATCGTACCCCCTGATCGCCAATTCATAGCGAATCAACTTCTCAAGAGGCATCTTGGTATGAAGCACATAGCGGAGTAACTCACTATTTATAGTTGAAAATACTCCGGTAAGTTCTTCTAAGTGGTCTAATGGGTCTTTATCTGCTCTCATATGACGGATCATGTCATAAGCCATTTCAGAGTAGTCATTAGGGAATTTTTCAAAAGAAGCTCCTATCTGTTGTGCTACTTCAGATTCAATGACTGCCAGCCATTACAAGATGCTTGGATATTATCAAAGACGTAAGGAAATAGGTTTGTCATTTTTATCCTTAAACAAAGAAAATTGTTTGACATTAGATGTTTCAATTAAGTCGTTATGAGTTTTTTTCAATTTTCTCATTACCAATCTAAATACAAGTAGTACATTAGAGTTATTATTAATCGATGTACATTGAATGTAAAGCGTGCTATTCTGTTTATTTTATTACCTGCTTTTTCAACTATTTGTTACGGGCAGCAAGATTCTCAGTATACACAATATATGTATAATACGATGTCTGTTAATCCTGCCTACGCAATAGCAAAAGACCATACTTCTTTTGTAGCTTTGGCAAGAACACAATGGATAGGTTTTCAAGGTGCTCCGGAAACACAAACCGTTAGTTTTCAGACACCTGTCGGATACAGCGGATTTGGTTTGGGTATTACTGCTATGAACGATATCCTCGGCCCGTCGCGAGAAACAGGAATAGAGGTAAATATAGCCTACGCAGTCTACCTGAGTAAAAAAGGAAGTTTGGCATTTGGATTAAGAGTCGGGGGGCGTACATTAAGTCTGGACTGGTCCAGAGGTAGATTTCAACAACCGGATGTGGTATTTAATGAAAATATAAATAACAGATTTTTACCTACTTTAGGAGCAGGTTTGTACTATTATGAAACCAAATGGTATGCAGGAATATCGGTACCTAATTTGTTAAAAACGGACCATTATGATGATTCGGTTGAATCTTTGGCAGTAGAAGAGTTGCATTATTTTTTGATTGCAGGCTATGTTTTTGATATAGGCAATACTATTAGATTTAAACCCGCAATCTTGTCGAAAGTAGTTTTTGGCGCCCCTGTTTCCGTAGATTTTTCGGTAAATGTTCTTTTTACAGATCGATTTGTATTAGGGTTAGCATATAGGTGGAATGACGCTATAAGTGTGTTGACAGGTTTGCAGGTAACAGAAAGGTTGCATATGGGATATGCATACGATTTAACAACTTCTAATTTTCAGAATTATAACTCAGGAACGCATGAAGTATTTGTAAAATATGATATTTTTAAACAACCAAAATTAAAGTCACCGAGATTTTTTTAAGTATGAAAAAGGTAGTCATTATTATAAGCTTGTTCTTTTCGATTACCTCTGTTTCACAGAGCAAACGTACTGCTGACAAATATTTTAAAGAATATGCATATGTGAAAGCAGCCGAATTATATGAACGAATAGTAGAAAAAGGGGATTTTTCCTCAGAAGTGCTAAGCAGGTTGGCAGATGCATATTATTTTAATTCCATTACCGGTAAAGCGGAAGTTTGGTATAAGAAACTGATTTTTTTGTACGAAAAGAAAAACATTGACCCCGAATATTATTTCAGGTTGTCTCAATGCCTAAAATCAAACGGAAAACATAAAGAAGCAGATCAATGGTTGTTGAAATTTCACAATGTCAAAAGAGCTGATTCCAGAGGGAAAAGATTTATTAACAATACAAATTATATGTCAGAATATGCTAAGAAGGAAAACAACCATGTAAAAGTTCATAATGTGGCCATCAATTCAAAATATTCCGATTATGGAGCTTATAAGTTAGGGGCTACTCTTTATTTTTCGTCTACACGTCCGGAAGAAAGAATCGATAAAATGAAGTTATACCAGTGGAATAAGCAACCGTTGTTAAATATTTACAGAGTAAAAGATTCGGTGATTCATAGAGAAACAATACGTGATTCCGAAACCTATACCGTTGAAAAAATACCGGGAATCAATACGGTGTTCCACAATGCTTCGGCTATTACTACTAAAGACGAAAAAACGATGTATTTTACCGGAGATAATTTTGACGGTAAAAAGTTGAAAAGCGATGCATCCGGAATAACACATTTAAAAATATACAAGGCAACACTAAAAAATGGAATATGGACGGCTATTACGGCACTTCCTTTTAATAGCGATGATTATTCGACAGGGCATCCTGCATTAAGTCCAAATGAAAAAGAATTGTATTTTGTCTCGGACATGCCCGGAGGGTATGGACATACGGACATTTATAAGGTAGCCATTCTACCTGAAGGAACATATAGTAGGCCGGTCAATCTTGGAAAAAAAATCAATACGGAAGGAAGAGAAATGTTTCCTTTTGTATCCAATGACAATCAGTTATTTTTTTCCTCTGACGGGCACTTGGGCATAGGGTTGTTAGATATTTTTAAATCTGAGATACATACAAATAGTTATTCTGAGCCAATGAACCTCGAAGTTCCGTTCAATAGTCTTAAAGATGATTTTGCATTTACCATTGATACTTCTAAAAACAATGGTTATTTTTCTTCGAATAGGGAAGGAGGAAAGGGAGATGATGACATCTATGGTTTTACTATCTATGATTGTAAAACTGCTGTCAAAGGAATAGCCTACAATAAATCTGATAAAAGTGTGCTACCAAAAATACAGGTTGCATTAGTAAACAGTAAAGGAAAAATTATAGATAGTACGCTCACGGATATCAAAGGAAATTACATTTTTTCTAATACCGAATGCGACCAAACATATGCATTAGTCGGCAATAAGGGAGGCTATGTATCCGATACTACTGAAATTATTACGAGTGCAGATAACGAATCTGTTGTTGAATCTGAATTGTTTTTAGCACCACTCATTGTTGATTATCAAATAATGGTTCATCCTATTTTCTTTGATTTTGACAGTGCTGATATTCGTGAAGATGCCGAATACGAACTGGAAAAAATAGTAACGGTAATGAAGCAATATCCTGAATTAGTGATAAGGATAACATCTCATACGGATGCAAGAGGCAATCATGATTATAATAAGAGGCTATCCGACAGAAGAGCGAAGTCATCCGGAGATTATATTATATCCCGCGGAATAGATGCATCGAGAATTGAAAGTACCATTGGTTTTGGTGAAAACCAATTACTCAATCATTGTAATGATGCAAATGCAAAAAAATGTACAGATGAAGAACATCAAAAAAACAGGAGATCCTATTTTTATATTGTAGAATAAATAAACAGAAGGTTTTTTAAACTTGAACTCATTTAAACTTTTTGGATGTAAGCGAACATTAGAAGTTTTTAGCAAATTGAAAAAGTTTAAATGAGTTCCTTATCAAATTACGAACTTATCACTTAAAAATGACTTTTATAAAACGCCCTTTTTTCTTTTACTTAAAAGGCAAAGATATCTTCAAATAATAATGAGTATTATAATATAAAAAGCCCATCATTTTAATTAAAAATAACGGATTATTAACAACCGTTGTCCCCTGCCATAAATTATCCTCACCGGTAAAATCAATCCAATTATTATTTGGTGAGGTATTATTTACAGCAGTTATAAAGTTTCCATGTCCAACGTAGGCACTGCTAACAGTTGTGGAAGTAACGGTACTTGTTCTACATTGGTGCCCGTCAGTAAATCTACTCTATTGATATAAACCTCCAAAACCTTCAGTATTATCCGTACTGGAAGTAGGTACTCGTGTTGCTCCTAAATTACGATCCATCCATACACGATCATCTGTACCATTTATATCTACCGCTGCTATTGAGCTACCGATACAGTAGGTAGGTGTTAATTGCATATTTACGGTATATTGATAATGTTTTAGTTCTGGACAGCAGCAGGAGCCGGAGAAGCGTCTGCAATACCCTCTTCTGTAAGCAGCCCGGACTTGGTATCCTGTCCTAATCCTGTGAGGCTTACAGTTGCGAGATCAACTAAAGAGGGCATGCTTCCTGCCGCTGGATTTGTAGAAGTTGCACGATAACTACAAGTTATTAACAAGAGTAATCATAGCCTGCACTTCCGTTTGTGTGGCAGGAGATGAAAAACTATTAGGGTTGGCATCTATGTAATCCTGATACGCTGTTTGATTCCCGGCAGTTACTCCCGTTAATGCAGGTAAAATCTGATTTAGCTGCGCAACGGTTACTACCGATTTGTGTTAAAACAGAGGTACTTAATACCGTCGCAAGACTGCCTCCCGTCGTCAGGTTTATAAAAGTAGTTGCATTGTAGAAATAAAGTCCTTTTGGATTACAATCCATACAATAGACAATCAATCCTGCTGTCGGACTTACTATAGCGCTAACCTGTGACAGGTTCATACGTGGAAGTAAAAACCCTTGAGTGGTAGAGCTGAGATCTAAAGCAGCAGAAGTGTGCGGTGTTGTTGTACCTATAGCAATACTTACTTGACCAATTATTGTAAAATTTATTGAAAGAAATAAAATAAGAAAGGTTATATTTTTTTATACATAAAATTATTTTTAGGAGGTTAAATGTTGAACTCAAATAAGTTAATCTTTTTTGTTTAAAAAACAATGTTTTTCAAAGGTAGTTATTTTTTCAATTTTTGTACATAGTTATTTGTAATTTTTAAGGTATGCATCAAAGTTTTATCGTTATTTTTCGAGGAAACTGAAAAAGCTTAAATGGATTCTAAATTTATAAATATATCTTTGTTCGAAGCTTACATAAATATGCAAAGAAATAATATGCAGGTTTTAACAGAACAAGAGTTACACAATCTTGCGATGAATATTGTTGGAAAAAAATTAGAAGATATGGGGTATGAATTTCAGGCAATCAATAGTCAATTAAAAAAACATCCTCAATTTGTGCTGTATAAAAAAGGAGAACCTACTATTTTTGTTTTGGTAAAAGCTACAAACAACATCCAAAACCCGGAAACATATGATGTTTTATGGATGGAAACATTTAAAGAGCACGCAAAAAAACAACACGCAAAAGTTTGGTTTGCAGGGGTGGGCATTGCTAATGCAGAAAGTATAGATAGTCCTGTTTTTAAAGATCAACCTTATTATGTAGCTTTTAATGATTTTATTAAGATTTTGGAATGAAAAAGTTTAAATGAGTTCAAAGTGTAAAAGTTCAACCTTTATTTGACTGAATATTAAAGAATGCTAATTTTTTATCCTTGAATTGGGGCTCAATGAATTAAAAAATTAAAAGATTTTCAATATATTTTAATGACACCTCCCAAAAGTTATGAGTTGAAAGTGGGGGTGGTAAATGAGTATTTATTATTGTCAAAAAGTTAATATTAAAGCTCGTAACTTTAAAAATATAAACTCTTAACTTTCCAACTGTATTTTTTGAGAAAAAATTTAAAATAATTTCATATATAGCATTTACGATTGTATTATTTTTTTTTGATGATTGATCGATTCTTGGTGAATTGCTTTAAAAATCCTTAAGATGAATTCCTCACTTAAATGATGGTTTTTTCCTTCCAAAACCATTTTTTCGAGAACTTCATTCCAACGCTTAGTCTGTAGAATAGCCACATTTTTAGATTTTTTTAAGATACCGATACTATCGGCTATCTGCATCCTCTTTCCTAGTATTTCTATTAACTGATGATCTGCTACATCTATCTGTGCCCGTAAGGTGTGCAATGCATTTTTATAATTTGCTTCCGTATCTGTTTCTTTTCTTATTTTCAGATCTTCCATCATCTGAATTAATGTAATAGGCGTGATTTGCTGCTTTGCATCTGACCATGCATTATCCGGATCATCATGTGTTTCAATCATCAGCCCGTCAAAATTTAAATCTAAAGCAGTTTGACAGATATCAAAAATAATATCTCTTCTTCCGGCAATATGTGAGGGATCGCAAATCAATGGTAAGTCAGGAAAACGATTTTGTAATTCAATAGGTATTTGCCAGTTAGGATTATTGCGATACCTTGTTTTTTCATATGTGGAAAAACCCCTGTGGATGGCTCCTAATTTTTGGATATTTGAAGTGTACAAGCGCTCAATAGCTCCTAGCCATAAAGGTAAGTCAGGGTTTACGGGATTTTTTACCAGTACAATTTTATCTGTTCCTTTAAGGGCATCTGCAATTTCCTGAACAATAAAAGGACTTACCGTTGTCCTTGCTCCCAACCATAAGATATCTATATCGTATTTTAAAGCCAGATCTACATGGTTTGGGTTGGCAACCTCAGTGGCAGTTAACATCCCTGTTTCTTGCTTGGCCGCCTGCATCCATTTTAACCCTAAAGCACCTACCCCTTCAAAATTGCCGGGTCTGGTTCTGGGTTTCCAGATACCTGCTCTTAATACGGTAGCATCCGAATCTTTTAGCTCTGTTGCAATTCTTACTACTTGTTCTTCCGTTTCTGCACTGCAAGGACCTGCAATTACCAACGGGTGGGATAACCCAAAACCTGAGACCCAATTTCCTAATTCTTTTGTGTTTTCCATGGTGATATTTGTTCTTAAGAGACCTTTGCCAAATCAATTTTGGCAAAGGTCTCCTTAAATTATTTAATTTCTTTTAATATTTTTTTTATATAATTGGTATTTTCCATTTCTTGAAACACTTCGTCAAATCTATCTTGTTGCATCAATACTTTAAATGATTTTAAATTGTTAATATATGCTTCTAATATCTCGATGATATTTTCTTTATTTTGTTCAAAAATAGGGGTCCACATAGCCGGCGAGCTTTTTGCCAGTCGGGCCGTAGATGCAAACCCGCTTCCGGCCAAATCAAAAATATCTCGTTCATTCTTTTCTTTTTCAATAACTGTTTTTCCCAACATAAATGAACTGATGTGCGATAAATGAGAAACGTAAGCAATGTGTTTGTCATGAGAAATGGCATCCATATAGCGAATGCTCATTCCTAATTTTTGAAAAATAGCCAGTGCTTTTTCCTGTAATTTATAAGCGGTTTTTTCAATTTCGCAAATAATATTCGTCTTATGTATATACAATCCTTCCATTGCAGCTTTTGGCCCTGAATATTCTGTTCCTGCTATAGGATGTGTTGCTAAAAAATTTCTCCTTTTCGGGTGATTTTCAACTACTTTGGTAATTTTTGCTTTTGTAGACCCTACATCAAATACTAATGTAGTATCCGAACAGGTATCTAATATATTAGAAATAATACGTATGGAAGCATCCACAGGAACTGCTACAATGATCACATCTGCTTTTGTAATATCTTCAACACTGCTTTTTTGATGAATGATTCCCAAATGTGATGCTTCATCCAGATGCTTCGAATTATTGTCAATTCCATAAATGGTTGCATTTTTATAATGCTTTTGAATGGCTAAGGCAAAGCTTCCTCCAATCAATCCTATTCCTATAATATATACTTTCATATTGTATTTATATCGTATTGAACGTATTCAAAAATGACATTCAATTTGTTTCATCAGGTACCATTAATACTTATATTCTATGTATGGCTTCTTTTATTTTTTCTTCGGAAACACATAATGAAAAACGGATATATCCTTCTCCCCGGCTTCCAAAAACGGTTCCCGGCGCAACAAAAATATGTTTATCTCGGAGCAGAAAATCTACCATTTTTTCAGCTGTTTTTCCTGTTGGTAATTTTGCCCAAACAAACAACCCCGAGGAGTTTTTATCGAAATTACATTTTAATTTATCTGCCAATTCCCATACCAATTCTCTTCTTTGACCATATAACTTGTTTAAATTGTTAAACCAATCAACACCTGACGCTAATGCTGCTATAGCTCCTTTTTGTATTCCGTAAAACATTCCCGAGTCCATTTGCGTTTTCACTTTTAATACTTTTTTGATATGCGATTCACTTCCCAATAGCATTCCTACGCGCCAACCTGCCATATTAAAAGACTTGCTCAATGAATTCAATTCCAAAGCTACATCTTTAGCACCTTCTATTTCCAGAATACTCTGCGGCTTATCGTTTAAAATAAAACTATAAGGGTTATCATTTACAATCAGGATATGATGCTTTTTTCCGAATGTCACCAGCTTTTGAAAAGTATTTTCCCGGGGAATTGCTCCTGTTGGCATATGCGGGTAGTTTACCCACATTATTTTTACTTCAGAGAGTTCCAGCGATTCCAGGGCCTCAAAATCAGGCTGCCAGTGATGGTCAATATCCAGGTTATAAAAAATAGGTTTGGCATCTACTAAGCGAGTTACCGATGTATAGGTCGGATATCCCGGATTTGGAATCAATACAGCATCACCTTTGTTTAAAAAAGCCATCGAAATATGTAAAATCCCTTCTTTACTACCCATTAAAGGCAGTATTTCATTATTTTGATTTACTCGAACCCGATATTTTTGATTGTAGAAATCTTCAATGGTTTTTCTAAACTCCGGGAGCCCCTGATAGCTTTGATAGGCATGTGCATTCGCATCGTTTATACTATTTTGCATGGCCGCTATTACTCTTACATCAGGAGCTAAGTCCGGGCTTCCGATACCTAAATTGATAATTGATTTTCCTTGCGCAAGCAACTCCTGTACTTCCCGTAATTTTTTAGAGAAATAATATTCTTGTATGTTTTCCAAACGATTTGAAGATCGTATCATTTTTTACCGTTTTTATATTCGCCCAATATTTTAAAATCTTCTGCCATAACTTGAATGATCTCTTTTGCTTTTTTGTAATCTTCCGGTACATCAAACGTAACATCTACGAAGAAAACATATTTCCAAAGCGTTTCTATTTTAGGTAATGATTGGATCTTGGTTAAGTTGAGTTTACAATCGCTCATCACATTTAGAATAGCAGCTAAACTCCCCCTTTTATGATTCAATTCAAATTTTAAAGAAGCTTTGTCTATAGTAGCTTTACTTTTATGAGCCTTATCAATAGCTTCTTTTTTCCGTACGATTACAAATCGGGTAGCATTGTTTTTTATGGTTTGTATCTCATCTTCCAGTACCTCCAACCTAAATAATGCTGCAGCAATTTTAGGAGCGATGGCTGCAATTCCTCTCAATTTTTGTTCGGAAATCCTTTTGGCAACCTCGGCAGTATCTACATCTTCTACCAACTTTATATGCGGGTGTTTTTTAAAAAATAGCTTGCATTGTAACAATGCCATAGGGTGTGAGCATACTTCTTTAATTTCTGTTATTTGTTGTCCCGGCAATGCCATTAGATGATGATGAATGGGTAAATAATACTCATCACATATATACAAATGATGATGATCTATTAACGCATAATTAGGAATGATAGACCCTGCAATGGTATTTTCCAAAGCCATAATTCCAAGGTGAGAGGTTCCGTTTAATAAACTGTCTACCAAACTATCAAAAGAAAGGCATTCATGTATAGAGGTCTCATTTCCGTACATCGCTAGTGCTACCTTATGATGATTTGACCCTTTTGCTCCTTGAATGGCTATTATTTTTTTCATCTTTTAACAAAAAAAAGCCTCGATATATCGAGACTTTATGACTATTATTTACAATTTATAATACGCTACAAAGCCTCTTTTTTTATTAAAAAATAAAACCCTTGCCAAACGTAATATAACTTCATTATCTTTAGTATTTAGCAAGCAAATCTAAGTATTAAATTGACATAATCAAATAATAGCGTATTCATTTTTGAAGAATTACAAATTTCCTAAAACGGCAGTATATTTTTGAATAGTTTTTGAGAAATTAAAGATTTTTGTTCTTTAAAAACAGAATATTTTAATAGATTTTTTTGATTACCCACTTTTATACCAGTATTGATGAGTGACAGCTACTACCAGTCTATCAAATAGTCTTTCAGCGAAATAGCGTCTGTTGAGTTTATAGCAGAACTCGTCAAGATAATTCTGCAAATATTTTCCTTTAATTTTATGGTAAATACCTAACAGAGTGCGTTTTGCATTACTTATGGCTATATGCACCGATTTTAGTGTGGTAATAGTGGTTTCTTTATTTGATTTTTCAGTAATGTGTACTTCCACATAATCACCTATGTCTACATAAGACGTGCTTTTGTCGCTAAAAACAATGCATGTATCATCAAAATTACTATCAATAAGCGTGTTGACTTCTTCTTTTTTATGAGTATCCAAAACTTTCATTTTAAAATAACGACATTGTTTGGATTGTTTCCCAGTCTTTAAATCTTCTAAAGGTACAGACTCTGCCATTACCGCTACGTTAGATTGTTTTTGACTGCCTCTGCCTCTTTTAAGCTTTTGTCTGTCGGATTCTTTTGTTGCCACAGTAAAGTAATCTTGATCAAACTCAATCATATCTTCAAGGTCGTATAAATTATCTCGTTTTCCCATAGCCGAACGTATTCTGTGCATAAGAGACCATATAGTGGTATAACGTGTATGGTTGAGCTGACGTTGTAATTCGGCAGCAGAAATACCTTTTTTACTAAAAGTCATAAATGCCATAGCGAGATACCAAGTACGAATAGGTAAATTGGAGTTCTCCATCATAGTACCGCTGCGTAGAGTAGTTCTAAAACCACAATAAGAACATTGCCACATCCATTTAGACTTTAACCAATAGTGCTTTTTTGATTGACATTTTTTGCAAATGACTCCTTCTTTTGAACGAGCCAACTTCATATGTGATTTACAGGAAAACTCATCTGGAAATTGTTCAATAAAATGTAGTAAATTCATAATTCTAAACTTTATATTAAGATACGAATTTTTAAATTAGTGGCATAATTAAGTGTAATCAATTTTATATTTTTAATGGTTAGATAAAGTACTAATTTATTTTAAAATTCTTAAAGAAACTTATTGAACTCATTTAAACTTTTTCAATTTGCTAAAAAATTACTGTTTTCCGCTCTGTTTTTGTCTTTTTTTCCTTCCGTAGCGCTGCCTATGCAACTCAAAAAAGCTTTCAACATATCTAAAAACTTCTAATTTTCGTTTACATCCAAAAAGTTTAAATGAGTTCATTATGTTCCATATTAAATCAACATAAATTTAGTGCAGGAAAGCAGGTAAGATTATATGAAAAAATAGAATATTCAGTAAACTAAAGTGTAAAATTCAGGCATTGTTAATAAAGTATACTTAGTTGATTATTTCTTTTTAACATTAGCATCATAATGGCTTCTTTTAATCTGTTAACGTTCTTTGAGTAACACTTTTGCTCTTTCTTCTTAATCGAGCTAAGAAATGTCTGAATAAACTATTGTAGCCTTCAACTGTAAAGGCCTCTGCTTTACTTGAAACATGTTTATTTTGAGGAATAATTTTTTGATATGCTTTCCAATGGTCGGTCATAATAGTACCTATGCTTTTGCTTTTAATTCCTTCCCATAACTGTTTTCTTGTTTCTCCAAACCTGTCACCAATAATGAAGCGGATAAACCTTTTTCCATGCCTATCAACAGCAATCCATATCCAACAGTAGTTTTTTTTTGAACGGATTAATTGCAGCCAGATTTTAATATGATAAAGTTCTTCCTGTTTCCGTAGAATAGAACAACAGATTTTTTAATTATTCAACATCACAGGCATTACGAGCATCGTAATTTGCTCTCCTTCATCGGTTCCGTCAATTGGTGTTAAAATTCCGGCTCTGTTCGGCAGAGACATTTCAATAAGTATCTCGTCAGAGTTTAAATTGCTCAGCATTTCACTTAAGAAGCGTGAGTTAAACCCTATTTGCATGTCATCTCCCTGGTATTCACAGCTTAAACGCTCATCGGCTTTATTGGAAAAATCCAGATCTTCAGCAGATACGTTTAGTTCGGTTCCTGCCATTTTTAAACGAATCTGATGCGTGGTTTTACTGGAGAAAATAGAGACACGTCTCACAGAATTTAGAAAAGAAGCTCTGTCTATGGTTAACTTATTGGGGTTTTCTTTTGGAATTACCGCTTCATAGTTAGGATATTTCCCGTCGATTAAACGGCAAACCAAAACAAAATGATCAAAAGTAAATTTAGCATTGGAGTCGTTATACTCAACTGTTACGTCGTCAGAATTTTCCAACACTCCTTTTAATAAATTTAAGGGTTTTTTAGGCATGATAAACTCTGCCGTTTCATCAGCAGAAACATCTGTTCGAGTATACTTTACCAATTTATGAGCATCGGTTGCCACAAACGTCAGGTATTCCGTACTGAACTGGAAGAAAACACCACTCATTACCGGACGCAGATCATCATTACCGGCCGCAAAAATGGTTTTGGAAATTGCTGTTGCCAATATATGAGAAGACATTATTGTTTTACTCGGTGAAGGTAAGCTTACGGCTTTGGGAAACTCGTCTCCGTCAAAATAAGCCATATCATATTTACCCTGATCGGAGCTGATTTCGATGGTATGGTTATCTCCTGTCCTAAATATCAGAGGCTGATCCGGAAATGTTTTTAATGTATCTAATAGTAAACGGGCAGATAAGGCAATCGTTCCCGAAGAATCGGACTCCACCTCAATTACTGCACTCATCGTTGTTTCCAGATCAGAAGCAAAAACCTGTAAGGTATTTTCAGACAGTTCAAATAAAAAATTATCTAAAATCGGCAGGGTATTATTACTGTTGATGACACCTCCTAAAACTTGTAACTGTTTTGATAATTGAGAGCTCGATACTATAAACTTCATGAAGTAGTATTTAAGGAAATTTAACTACAAATATATCTTTAAATAAGTGATTTTAAAAAGATATTTATTAACAGATTTTGAGTATTGTTAATAGCAAAAACAGAAACGTTATAAAAATGTTAATGCTACCGGTTTGGCGGATTAAACCCGGATGATGCATTAGAAAATCTATTACAGCTTGAAATCGTTTCAAAATATATCGCTCCGCTGCATTTTTAAAATGAACCGTGGCAGTACTACGCTACATTTCAGAAAACGCTATATTTTATCACAATTTCAACCTTCATTACGAAGTTCTAATACATAATCCGGGTTAAAATAGTACATTTGTTCACAACCAAATCGTTTTATATGAAGAAAAACAAATTGTTTATTTTTTCATTTTTGTTGATTACATCAACGGTATTTTCACAAAAACCGGATAAACTTTCTTCAAATCAAATCTTTGAAAAATTACAAAAACTTAATTTCTTAGGTACTGCATTATACATAGCAGCTCACCCGGATGATGAGAATACTCGCCTGATTGCTTATTTGGCAAATCATGAAAAAGCAAGGACAGGTTACTTATCATTAACACGCGGAGATGGCGGCCAGAATTTAATAGGCCCCGAAATAAGAGCATTGTTGGGAGTCATTAGAACGCAGGAGTTACTGGCAGCAAGAGATATAGATGGGGGAGAGCAGTTATTTACGAGAGCAAATGACTTCGGATATTCCAAACACCCTGACGAAACGTTCGCTATTTGGGATAAGGAAAAAGTGTTGGCTGATGTAGTATGGGCTATCAGGAAGTTTAAACCGGATGTTATCATTAACCGTTTTGATCACAGAACCCCCGGAAGTACTCACGGGCATCATACCGGGTCAGCCATGTTAAGCGTAGCGGCTTTTGATCTGGCGAGTGATAAAACAAAATATCCGGAGCAATTAAAATATACGGACATTTGGCAGCCTAAACGATTGTTTTTTAACACCTCCTGGTGGTTTTACGGAAGCCGGGAAAATTTTGAAAAGGCAAATAAAGAAAAGATGCTTTCTTTTGATGTGGGAGTCTACTACCCGTTAAAAGGATTATCTAATAATGAAGTTGCAGCTATGGCCAGTAGCCAACATCTATGCCAAGGATTCGGAAGGTTGACCACCAGGGGATCTCAGAAAGAATATATAGCGTTTTTAAAAGGAGATTTCCCAAAAGACCGGAGCGATATTTTTTCCGGGATCAATACTACCTGGAACCGGATTGAAGGCGGAGGGGAAATCGGCGCCATTCTATATGATGTTGAACAAAGTTTTGATTTTACGACCCCATCCGGACACCTGCCACGACTATTAGAAGCGTATCAAAAAATTCAATCACTAAAAGACACTTACTGGAGGGATATTAAATTAAAACAAATTACAGAAATCATAGAAGCCTGTGCGGGATGGTATTTGGAGGCTTCCGCAATGAGTTCAACAGCCATTCCAAATTCTGAGATAACCCTAAAAATAGAAGCGTTAAACAGAAGTAATTACACAGCCGTTTTACAATCAATTCGCATCTCACCGGGTAAAAAAATGATTACAAAAAATATTGAACTTAAAAACAATATCAGGCAAAATTTCCGGGAAACCATTACTCTGGGAAATATTCCTTATTCAGACCCTTATTGGCTAAAAAAAGAAGGTTCTCTAGGGATGTATACCGTACAGAATCAGCAATTGATCGGAAAGCCGGAGACCCTTGGGAAAGTAGCGGTTACGTTTAATTTAACTATGCTGGATCAAGAGATAAGCATTACAAAAGATATAGTATATCGCTATTCGAGAAGAGATAAGGGAGAAATTTACGAACCTTTTCAAATACTGCCCAAAGTAACTACTAAATTAAAAGATAAGGTGTTGATTTTTTCCGATACTACTCCAAAAACAGTTTCCGTAGCAGTGAAATCGGGAGCAAATGCTGTTCACGGAAAGCTCACCCTGAAAGGCCCAAAGGGTTGGAAAATAACTCCTGAATTCATAGATATAAATATTGCACAGAAGGGAGATGGGCAATTATTTGATTTTACGGTATTGCCATCCGGTAACATATTGGAAGGAAAACTGGAATCCTTTGTGTTGGTTGATGGAAAGAAATATACGAAAGAACTGGTAGAAATCAATTATGACCATATCCCAAAACAATCTGTATTGCTAAATTCTGAAGCTAAGGTTGTTCGTTTGCATATTCGGAAAGCCGGTAATTATATTGGGTATATAAAAGGAGCGGGCGATGTAGTTCCTGAAAATTTAACGCAGATCGGATATACGGTTGTTACCATTGATCCGGATAGGATTGACAGCGAAAACCTACATAAATTTGATGCTATTGTATTGGGAATCAGAGCATACAACACGATTGCTGCTCTGAAGTTTAAACAAAAATTTTTGTTAGCTTATGTAAAAAAAGGAGGAAATATGATTGTCCAATATAATACTAGCAGAAGAGTTGACGTAGGAGCTCCTTATGAATTAAACCTTTCCAGAGATCGGGTAACAGACGAAAATGCAAAAGTGACGATTTTGGAAAAAAATCACTCGCTGCTGAATTTTCCAAATAAAATATCGGAGAATGATTTTAACGGTTGGGTACAGGAAAGAGGATTGTATTTCCCGAATCGATGGGGTAAAGCATATACATCGGTTTTATCTATGAGTGATAAAGGAGAATCTCCGAAACAAGGAAGCTTGTTAATAGCAAAGTATGGAAAAGGAAACTACATTTATACAGGGTTGAGCTTTTTTAGGCAATTGCCTGCAGGAATACCCGGAGCGTATAAGTTATTTGCAAATATGCTGTCCGCAGGTAAAGAACATATCAAAAAAGAAGAGCACATTAAAAACTGATCATGCGCAAATTGTTTGTTTTAGGAATATTCTTTTTCTTCTATAATTGTTCCGAAGGTCAGATAATAGAAAAGTTAAACGAGGAAGAAAAGCGATTGTTAGAAACATTTAAAAGCCTATCGGATTCCGCAAGTTTAAAAATGACAACCGCTACTGAACCCGGTGAGAAGCTTATGTTGTGTATTACTTTTATAAATAAAGCAACTGCCGGTGTGTTGACAAATCAAAAAGTGTTATTGTACCAGACAAACAAAAATGGTGCATACGAACCATCTGATCCCGAAGATCAGACGACTGCAAAAATAAAAGCTACAGGTTTTACGGATGAAAAAGGAAGACTTTTTGTAGAGACCATACTTCCCGGCAGCTACGGTTCTTCCGGAGATAACAGACATATTCATATACAGGTATTCGATGCAAAACCGGAAGCCTACGATATTTTTTTCAAAGACTATTTAAGTACTTCTCTGATGACTCGTTTTGCTTCCGGAAATAACGATCAGTTTTTTGTAGCAAAATTAAAATATACGGAAGCTGATGCACTTATTTGTTTTGTAGACATAAAAGTTAAAAACCAAAAAAACTAACCAACATGCCGGAACAAAAATTACATTGGAAAAAAATGTATACTTTGGTTTTAATCATCAATCTTATATACATTCTCCTTTTTTATTTTATTACCAAATACTATTCAATTTTGTAAAAGATGACCGGAACCTTACATTATATTGATTGGATTGTATTGTCTGTCACCATCGTATTTATTGTTGTTTACGGAATGTACAAAACCGGTATAAATAGTGGCGTAAAAGATTATATCAAAGGAGGAAATAATACCAAATGGTGGACGGTAGGTTTATCCGTAATGGCTACGCAGGCCAGCGCGATTACTTTTTTATCAACACCCGGGCAAGCATTTCATGACGGGATGGGCTTTGTACAATTTTATTTTGGCCTGCCTGTTGCTATGGTCATTATTTGCCTGGTATTTATCCCTATTTACTACAAACTCAACGTATATACGGCATATGAATATTTGGAAACCCGATTCGACGTAAAAACCAGATCGCTTGCAGCTGTTTTATTTTTGGTTCAAAGAGGACTGGCAGCAGGAATTACTATTTATGCACCGGCAATTATTCTATCCTATGTATTAGGATGGGATTTGGTAACCTTGAATATTTTCATCGGGTTATCCGTAATTTTTTATACGGTTTCCGGAGGTACAAAAGCCGTGAATGTAACCCAGAAGCAACAAATGCTGATCATTTTTTCAGGGATGATCATTGCTTTTTACCTAATCATGCATTATATGCCGGAAGAAATTACCTTCGGAAAGGCACTGGATATTGCAGGCTCCGGTGATAAGATGAAAGTACTTGACTTTTCATTTGATTTACATAACCGATATACGGTTTGGACAGGGTTTTTAGGCGGTACTTTTTTAATGCTGTCTTATTTTGGAACCGATCAAAGCCAGGTACAAAGATACCTTTCCGGGAAATCTCTGCGAGAGAGCCAGTTAGGCTTACTCTTTAACGGATTGTTAAAAGTACCCATGCAGTTTTTTATTTTACTGACAGGAGTGATGGTATTTGTATTTTATCAATTTAATGCATCTCCGCTAAATTTTAATCCAAAAGCAAATGAAGCCGTTATCAATTCGGCTTACTACGATGCTTATAAGGAGTTGGAAAACGAGCATGTTGAGATAGAGGATCAGAAGAGGAAGTTGCTTTTAGATGGGGTGCGGGATAATGAAAGAGCACTCATTAAAGAGCTAAATGCCAAAGATAAAATAGTAAAAGAACAAGCCAGGGAAATTATTTTAAAAGCAAACCCCGATGTGGAAACCAATGACAAAGATTATGTATTTATCCATTTTATTCTGACCACACTTCCTCGCGGTATTATCGGGTTATTGTTAGCTGTAATTTTGGCGGCGGCTATGTCGTCTACGGCGTCAGAGTTAAACGCCTTGGCAGCTACCACGACCATAGATATTTACAAACGAAATATTGCACAAGGCAAGAGTGAAACTCATTATGTATATGCTTCCAAATGGTTGACATTGGCCTGGGGTTTCCTTGCTATTCTCATCGCTTGTGTTGCAAATTTATTTGATAACCTCATTCAATTAGTCAATATCATCGGTTCGGTTTTTTACGGAAATGTATTGGGTATTTTCTTGTTGGCATTTTTTATCAAATATGTAAAAGGAACCTCCGTATTTATAGCAGCTATCATCACACAATTGATCATATTTTATATTTACTATATAGACGTACTGCCTTATTTATGGTTAAATTTAATCGGATGTGTGATCGTTATGATCTCAGCTGTTTTTATTGAATTGGTAACCAGAAAACCTTATAGTCCGTAATTGGAGCCAGTATGTGAAATGGAAAGATGTTTAGATTTCTTAATATCCAGAAAAGAACTATGATTCCAAAAATAATATAAGGAGATTTAGGATGGTATATTAATTTATAAAACCTGTTTTTCGAATATAGAAATAAGCCGAATCCAAAAAACAAAGTGACAACCATTAATATATTGTGCCTTATGGCTCCCATTATATTTAGATGCGTAAGATCGTGAATTGCTCTTTGTGATCCGCAACCGGGACAATATAAGTTTGTCATTTTATAAAAAGGACATTCGGGGAAAAAACGGATACTGTCAGGATCGAAAAAAAAATATAGAGATACTATTATTAGTAACAGTATCCCTATACTTAATTTTATAGTACGACTCATTAATTAAAACCTCCCGTTCCCATTGCTGCAAACATGGCTGCAAAGAAAAGGAAATATAAAGCAATTATTACCAAGCTAACTACCGCTGATACAAAGCCCATATTTTGGCGTTTTTGGAAGCGGAAACGGCTTCTTCATATCGGCCCTCGGCATATAAGCCATTTACTTTTGCCGCATAGATAATACTTACAATTCCGGTAGGTATACAACATAAAATAGTGGTAAAATTGCAAATACCATGTAATTTTCGGGTCTGGATTGATGTTGTTCCATTGTATAGTTAAAAAATTAGTTAATAATTATAAATATAAAAAAAATAAAAGATTAAAAGGTAGTAGCATCCGAAACTTTAGAAATAAGACCGTTTCATTGATAGAAGTTAGAAAATAAACACTTGATAATCAATACATTACATTTTAAAATTCTATGCTGGTTACATATAATAAAGAATCCTTATATATGCCACCATTACTATATATGCTACTCTCTATTAGCTCATTTTTTAATGTCATAAGTTTGTTTCCGCAACAAATTTCTTCAATAAACTTTACTTGAACTTCATTTTTGTTATTCAACAATTCATTATCATTACATGATAACATACTGCTTAACACTAAAAGTGTGGTGCTCATTATTAGTGTCAATTTTGTTTTGTTCATAGTTTTAGCTTTATTATTAGATGTAAAAATTTCAATTTGATTGTGTTAAATCAAAAAGAATATTAAACCCGAATGATGTATTAGAAAAACTAGATTTAGAAGTTATTTTTAAATAATATTTTGTCAATTAAAAAATAATTGTACATTTGGTAAACCAATCTGGTCAACCAGCATAAAATATCTTTTTAAACAAAAATAATAAAAAGGGCAATTTAAAAATAATTTAAAACTAAAATTATGAAAAAAACACTACTTATTACATTATTACTCATTAGCCAGTTTATAACTGCACAGTTATATATTAGCGAAGTATTTCTTAGCCCTCCGGGAGATGATTCCCCTAATGAATATATTGAGATCCGTGGCACTCCAAATGCTACCATAGCAGCAGGAACTTATATAGTAACCATAGATGGAGATGTAGAAACCTCCGGAAACGGCCCGGGAGATTTAGAATCAGATATTATGAATTTGTCGGGGCTAACAATCGGATCTAACGGATATTTGGTTTTACTAACTACAGGACACCCTTATACCGTGGACCCCAATGCAACAATTGCATTAGATTTAAATGACGGGAATATCGAAGATCAATCACACACTATTTTACTCATACAAACAAATACTCCACCCTCAGGGAGCGATGATATTGATAGTGATAATGACGGTACACCGGATGGTTCTGTATATGCAGGATGGACAGTCTTAGACGGAGTAGCTTTTGCCGATGATGATGGCACCTTACCTCATGATGAATATGCATATGCAAATGTTATTTTTGCCGAAAGCGCCATTGTTCCCACATTAAAACACCCGGCCGGAGCTACAGTAATATCTACAACGACACAATATGATTATGCTGCCAGAATTGGAAATTCAACAGGTTCTGCCGTAACCAATGATGCCAGTACTTCAGATTGGGTAGGAGGGGATATTCCTTCAGGAAACGTTCCTAACTGGGTACTAAGTTCAACTACGGACAGGGCAACACCAAATAGTTTTGCAGGGTCTCAACTAAATCATATAGGTTCGGCAAACCCCTCTATGAACACATTATCTACGGAAGATGTTTTTGCTCGTTCTAATTTTAATTTGTACCCGAATCCTGTAAATGACTTTGTTCAAATATCAACAGATGTGCAAATTGATTCTGTAGAGGTATTTAATTTGATTGGAAAAAAAGTATTTTCAGCTTCAGGACTAATAAATGATAGAGTAAATGTTTCTTCTCTTTCTACAGGAATCTATATACTTAAAATTACAAGTGGGAACTCTAGTATTGCCAAAAAAATTATAAAAAACTAAGGAGTTACAAAGAATTATTGTTTATTAACAAATAGTAACCATCTTAAATTGTCGGTTAACCGTACCCGGTTAATTGGCAATTTTTAGTTACAACCTCAAAATGCTTTAACTCAAAATTATCATATAAATATGAGTTTTAAAATACCTAAATCGATTTTTATCTATTATCCGATAATAAGTGCTTTTTTACTATTTAATTACTGTGTTGAAAACAAAAAACAAAACTCTACCAGCACTGAAAATATAGCTACAGGTAGTAATGCAAACGACATAATACCATTTTTCCAACATTGGAATTTAATCTTAGGTGATGGTTCTAATGTAGGTCAGGCAATTAATTATGAGAATAAAAATTTCTTTTACACCGCCAGAGATGACAAAGAAGATTGGGTAGTATTTAAAACACCTAATGCAGGGAATACCCACGGCACTTCCAACAACACAAGAACTGAACTAGCTCAATTAAAAAAGTGGTCGCCGATGACAGAAGCTAAAATGAATGCTACCCTTAAGGTAATGAATGTGGCCAAAACAGGAGATGCCCGTGTTGCGGCAACATACTCAGTGGTAGTTGGACAGATCCACAGTGCAGACGGGCATGAAAACGAACCACTAAAGATATTTTATAAAAAATTTCCTAGCCATACGAAAGGTTCTGTCTTTTGGAATTATGAAATCAATACCAAAGGTAATGATAATTCGGGGCGGTGGGATTATTCTTACCCAATTTGGGGTTATGACTTTTCTGTTGTTGGAACTGATAAAAACACCTACCCGCCAGAGCCAGAAGACGGGATTGCTTTAGGGGAAGAGTTTAGTTACGAAGTGGAAGTTAAGAAAGGAATTATGCGCCTTACATTTACAAGTGAAGGACATGAAACCAAAACATTTACTAAAAACCTTGTTTCTTCTGAATATTCAAAACATTCAGACATCCCAAAACAAGTCAAAGAATTATTTGTCCCAATAGGTCAAGATGGTGTAGAACGTGAAAGTGCCTATGCAGATGAAGGACTCTTTTTTAAGCTAGGCTGTTACAATCAAACAAACGGAAAAGACCCTAAAGTAAATAAAGTATGGTGTTCAGGTGCTGAGATTCATGGTGGTGATATCCCAAAACAATATGCAGATGGAAACTACGCTGAAGTTTGGTTTAAATCTGCTAGTATTGAAATCAGCGATGATGCAATTTCGAATGCCGGGTATTTTAAATCAAACGATGGCTTGAGTAAAAAAATAGTCTATCCAAGTGAGGTGATTCCTTTTATGGGTAAATTTAAAATGTTGATGGGAGATGGAACCAATATGGAAAACCTGGGTGACTTTGAGCATAAAGATTTTTTCTACACTGTTATTGACGGTACCAGGCGTTGGGTAGTCTATAAAACACCTAATTCAGGCGTAACTTCACCAAACTCTAGTAATACCAGAACAGAATTACACGAAAAAAGAGAATGGACACCTGAAGAAGGAGGTAAATTAACAGGTACCTGCAAAGTCATGCAGGTTTCCATTTCCGGTGATGCCAGAGTTGCGGCCTCGTACTCAACGGTAGTTGGGCAAATCCATAGTGGTGAAGGACATGAAAATGAACCCCTAAAAATATTTTACAAGAAATTTCCGGGGCATAGCAAAGGATCCGTATTCTGGAATTATGAAATTAATACAGCAGGTGATGATAATTCCGGAAGATGGGATTTTTCAACCGCCGTATGGGGGCACGATATGTCTGTTGTTGGAACAAGCAAAGATGAGGAGCCCGCTGAGCCTGAAGATGGAATAGAATTAGGTGAAGAATTCAATTATGAAGTAAATGTATATAAGGGAGTTATGTATCTCACCTTCAAAAGTGATAAGCACGAAACAAAAACATTTACTAAAAACCTCACCTCATCCGAATATGTAAAAAAATCAGATATGCCAAAACAGGTAAGGAAACTATTCGTACCTATAGGACAAGATGGAACTGAACGTGTCACTGCCTACAGTGGAGAGTTAAATTATTTTAAACAAGGTGCTTATAACCAAACCAATGGGAAAAACCCCGAAACAAATATGGTATGGTGTACAGGTGCAAAAACCTATGGAGGTGACATTGCTAAACAATATGAAAATGGGTGTTACACAGAAGTGTGGTTTAGAGAAGCAACAGTGGGTCCGGGCACCTCACCAAAATAAATCGGGTTAAAAGTAATAAAGGACCACGTTTTGTAACTAATTAAAAACAATATAATATGAAAACATTTGGAACAAGTAAAGAATTCATCATGGGAGATGATATTGAATGGGAAGTAGTCGGAGAAGGTGTAAAACGTAAAATTATGGGATATGATGATAAAATAATGCTTGTAAAAGTGCATTTTGATGAAGGAGGTGTAGGCCCAATGCACGAGCATTACCATTCACAAGTAACCTATGTTGAAAGCGGAGAGTTTGAGCTCACAATCGGAGAAGAAACCAGATTGATGAAAGGAGGAGATTCGTTTTACATTCCCCCTCATGTTCTTCATGGAGCAATCTGTAAGAAATCAGGAGTTCTTATTGATGTATTTAGCCCGATAAGAGAAGATTTCATGGAATAAATAAATTTTTATAGTCAATTTTTTCCCAATAATTTGGTGTTAAAAGAAATTTATATATATTTGGTTCTCCAATCTGGTAAACCAGATTGGAGAACCAATAAAATAATGATTATAAAATTAACATTAATTAAAAAAAAGACAGGTATCCCTATCCTTTAAAAAATACTTCTTTCGAGGGAAGTATAATGCACATGGCCTTATTAAATAAGTATGAACAATACAAAAATACAAAATCAATTTATAAATAAGACGATTTGTTTGGAAATAAGGTTTATGTGAGAAGATTAAAAAATAGTTCTATTTAAGGAATTAGTAAACCAAAACTTTAAAACATAAATAATGATGAACTTAAAACTTAAGCTGGCATTACTGCTTACAATGTTCGTAAATATTACATTTGCACAGGAAACAGTTATTGTTAAAGGGAAAGTAGTCTCCCAAACAGATGGTACCGGTTTGCCGGGTGTAACTATAAAAATATTGAACACTTCGAGGGGAGATGTTACAGATTTGGACGGGAATTTTCAAATTGTAGTTAAAAAAGGAGAAACCCTTGAATTTTCGTATTTGGGATATGCACCGCAAAGAGTAGTGATTACTGATCAAAAAGAACTACAAATAGTACTGGCGGAAGACAGTAATCTTCTGGACGAAGTTGTTGTTGTTGGTTATGGAACACAAAAGAAATCGCATTTGACAGGAGCTATTTCCAAAGTAACTAATGATAAGTTAGACCAAATAAATGTCTCGCGTATAGATGATGCTTTAGTAGGTCAGGTTTCGGGGGTAAACATTCAGGCAACAGAAGGAGAAGCCGGATCTGCACCAACAATCAGGATTAGAGGAACCGGATCCATTAATGGAAATTCCGGGCCTTTAGTGATTGTAGACGGAGTGCCGGTTGATGAAGATTTCTTAGGATCTTTGGATATGAACAATATTGAATCTTTTGAAGTTCTAAAAGATGCGGCATCAGGAGCTATATATGGTTCAAGGGGAGGTAATGGTGTTATTATTATTACTACAAAAAGTCCCGAAGAAGGGAAAGTAAAGCTGAGTTATAATATGGTTACCGGTTATAAAGCGGCCAGGCAAAGCGATGCTTATCATCTTTCTGTAGCAGAAGGAGTAGCAAGAGAAATGGCAGCAAACGGAACACTTTCCGATAGAAAGGGATATAAACAACTTATCGGTGTTGATAACAACTGGCAGGACATTATATTTGACGGAGGAATAATAACGGATCACTCTTTTATAGCAACCGGAGGAGGGAAAAAAGCAAAATTCAATATAGGGCTTAACTATTTGGAAGACAATGGGGTATTACTTACAGACTATTTTGAACGATATAATATAAATGCCAAAATCGATTATAAAATAAGTAAGAAATTAACTGTTGGACTCAAAGTAAACCCTTCATTTACTAAAAGAAGAAGGTTTGACGGTTCTACACATGATATTTTGAGACAACCCTCGTGGTTACCTCTGTATCTCGATGCAAATACCATTCAATTTGTTAATCGGTTTAGAGATGGGGCGAGATATGCCAATGCGCAAGTTGGAGATTACGCAATTCAGAGAATGTTTGATGATTATGATTTAGCTGCCGGAGAACCAAGTACAGGGAGTGGCACGGATATTAGTAATTCTTCTAATACAAATCCGGGAGCAAAAATATTAGAGCGAAAAAGATTTGAATACAGAAATAAATTGTTAACAAGTATTTACGCTAAATATAAAATCAATAAAGATTTAACTTTTAGATCTAACGCTTCTTTAAATTACCAGTTTACAAGAACATCCCGTTATCAAGGTGTACAATCACATAGAAACGGAGGTTCTAATGCCAGATTAGACAGTACCCGGCAGGCAACCTTCAGGTTAGTTGCCGACAATACCTTATCTTACAGTAAAACAATAGGGAAGCATGAAATCAATGCGGTGATAGGTACCTCCATAGAGAGGAGAAAAAGAACTTTTGAAAGTATACAAGGAACAGGATTTGCTAACGATGCTTCTCAGATCATAGCTTCTGCCGAAAGTATTACGGATCAAGATAAATTTGAATGGGAAAGAACACTATTGTCTTTTTTTGGAAGAGTTAATTATGCATATGAAGATAAATACCTGGCTTCCGTTAGTTATAGAAGAGATGGAAGTTCAGTATTTGGCCCTAATGTGAAATATGGAAACTTTACGGCAGTTTCCATAGGTTGGAATATTGCCAAAGAAAACTTCTTAATAGACAGTGATGTTATAAACAATCTGAAATTACGCGTTAGTTACGGAGTAACAGGGAATAACGATTTTAGAACAGGGAATGAATTAGTAAACAATTATCCGTATTTGGCAATTTTAGACAATACCACAACAGCAGTGAGTGGTGGCCAACCTGCTCTGATTGTAAACCCTCTTAATATTCCTAATCCTAATCTAACATGGGAACGACAAATAGAATTTAATCCGGCAATAGACTTCGGCCTTTTTAATAATGTGATATCCGGATCTGTTGATTATTATAAGAGAACGAGTGATCAACTACTACTGAACAATCCTATCTCTACGACAACAGGCTTTAGTAATGCACTGGTAAACCTCGGTAAAGTAGAAAATAAAGGATTTGAAGTTGAACTGAGAAGTAGAAATATATCTAACAGTAATTTTAGATGGTCAACTACATTCATTGCATCCAAAAACAAAAATGAGTTGGTAGACTTCGCAGATTCTAACGGTCAAACTCAGATAGTAGATTCCAAAAGAGCTGCAGAATGGATTAATCTGGAAGGAAACCCAATATCTTCTTATTACGGCTGGGTAGTGGATAGAGATATTCCGTTAGAATATATTACAGATCCTTTTCATCCTATTGGGGCAGAAGCACAAGACGTATATGTAAAAGATTTAAATGGCGACGGCCTGATTGATAACGATGATAGAACCATTTTAGGAAGCCCTTATCCCGATTTGATATGGAGTTTATCTAATGATTTTACATTGGGAGCTTTTGATATCAATTTGATGGTTCAAGGAAGTCATGGGGCTGAAATTAGAAATATGGGAGACCAATATATTTTTAACCACTTTAACAGTGCGCAAAATTATATTGTTGCAACAACACCTGATCAAGGATTTATCAAAGAGAAAATATTTACAAATGATATTATTCAGGATGCTTCTTACGTTGCTTTGAGAAACTTAAATATAGGATACAGATTTAGTCAGGAACTTTCTTCGGAATTAAAGATTTCCGGTGCCAGAGTTTATGTATCAGCGCAAAATCTGTTCTACATAACAGCGAGTAACTATACAGGGTTTAATCCCGAATCTATCAATAATACAAGTGCAACAACCTATGGATACCAAAGAGCAGGGTCTCCTGTTTTCAGAACCATCTCCTTAGGTGTAAATGTTCAATTTTAAGCTACTAAAACTTAAATAGAAAATATTATGAAACTAATAAAATTTTTAACATTACTATCAATAGCAATGCTAATTACATCATGTGAAAAGACCTTCTTATCTCCCGAATTAAATACAGGGATTAATGCAGATAATTATTTTACCAATGATGCCGAAATAGAAACCGGAATCTTAAATATTTATGATGGAATACAAGGTGTAAATGCACTAAAATTTACAAGTACTAATTTAAATCATGCCGTACAAGTAGAATTTTACGTAACAGAAATGCGTAGTGATAATACCAGAACTAAAGCAAGTGAAGGTGAAGCAGCTCAATTTGAACAGTTTAATATTCAGGCAACCAATGGTATTGTTGCTGACTATTACAGAAGTTACTACAACGTAATTTTTAGAGCCAATCTTGTTTTAGAAAACCTGGGAGCAGCTTCATCCGGTAGTGCTGCCAGATATGAAGCGGAAGCCAGATTTTTAAGAGGATACGCCTATTTTAATTTAGTAAGATTATTCGGAGATATTCCATTAATCAACAAAGTGATTGACCCATTAGATAAAGTAACGGCATTCACCAGAGTCTCAACCACCGAAATTTATAATCTGATTGTAAGCGATCTCGAAAATGCAGTTGCTAATTTAACAGATGGCGGGCCAAAAGACCGGGCAAGCAGAGCTGCAGCACAAGGCCTTTTAGCAAAAGTATTCTTAACTTTGGGAAGATACGGAGAAGCACAAACACTTTGTGAGGATATCATGAATCCGGCCAGAGGGTTTACTTTGCAAAGCGACTTCAGGAATATTTTTTATAATGAAGGAAATAGCGAGGTGATATTTGCAATTGGTTTTGTTGCAGGCTCAAACGATGATAGTCAAAATTTTTCTGCGGAATGGCTAAATGCCGTAGGGAGGACAAGCGGTGTTAATTATGTAACTGCAGACGCCAGAGCTTCACTGGATGCCAACGGAGGTACCAGAACACAATACTCCTACAGACAAGATCAAAGCCAGATAACCCAGTACCAAGTAGTAAAATATTTACCTGATGGCGATACCACTTTGGGGATACCTGTTACTTCTCCTGACCCTACTTCTGCAGGGAATGATTGGATTGTATTACGTTATGCAGATGTTATCCTGATGCATGTTGAAGCTATTTTGGCGGGCGGAGTTTCCACAACCAGTTCAAATGCCTTGGTGTCATTTCAAATGATTCGAAACAGAGCAGGTTTAACCACCCCGGTAACGAGTATTACAAAAGAAGAACTGTTGGAAGAAAGAAGAGTAGAATTAGCTTTTGAAAATCAACGATTATTTGATCTGATAAGATTTGGTGTTGCCCAAGATGTTTTAAGTGCATTTTCAACAGCAAACGGATATGGATTTACGTCAACTGACCTTTTGTTACCTATTCCACAATCAGAAATAGGGTTAAGCAATGGTCTTTTAACTCAAAACCCCGGTTATTAATTCTAAAACACATAATTATAAATTAATTATTATGGAACAAGCAATTAAAAATATAAACAATAGAATTTCTAAAATAGCAATTTCGTTATTAACATTAGCTGTTACAACGTTATATATTGCGTGCGAAGATAATACATTACCCGAAGTAGGATCCATACCTGATTTAACACCTCCGACAGCAAATTTTTCAGCTACGCAGGGATCAGGAGCAGGTGATGCGTGGAAAGTATATACGTTTGCGAATTTATCAACAAGTGTCACAGACTATTCCTGGAATTTCGGAGACGGAAATACCTCAACAGCAGTAGAACCTACAAATACGTTTCCCGGAGAAGGAACTTATACGGTAACACTTACTGCCAGTGATAAATTGGGAGTGACAAACACACATTCTCAAGCTATAGAAGTTGTCGAACCACAAGCCCCGGTAATCATAGTACCTCCCATATTAGAAGCAAGTTTTGAAGATGGCACCCTGGATGGCGGTACAGGAGACGGTAGAGATTCTTGGAGAAATTCTAGTATGGGAGGAGTTATTCAAATTACTAGCAGTCCGGTACATGAAGGCTCTCAAGCTTCTAAATACCCATCTGCAGGCGACCGAATTGCATACCAGGAACTGGGAGTTTCTCCTAATTCGGATTATATACTTACGTATTGGTATACGATTAAAACTTCTCCAGTAGGATCTATTACAGTATCTGTTTTAGCCGGCGGAGGATTTACAAATGTGGCAGATATACCGGCTGCTACAATTGCTTCTTTTGAAGGAACAGACCAATCAAGCGCCAATACTTATGTAAAGGTTGATTTACCATTTAATTCGGGAGCCAATTCTACAGTATCTATTTTTGTCACTAATCAAGGTGCCGAAGCCAGACTGGATTCATTTTCTATAGTATCAAACTAAAAAAATGAAAAAAATTAAAGAATCATACCTAAGCATTTTATTTGTTGCTTTATGTAGTTTGACAAGTGCTTGCCAGGACGGACAAAAGGGGGAAAATACCCCAGAAACCGGAGTTAATAATGACCTATCTCCTGATGATTATAAGTTGCCGAGTATTGATTTGAGTAATTGGAAAGTTACATTGCCCATAGGGAACCCAACCGAAATAGAACCACCGGAAATTTTAGGGTATGCTACAGATGAAACATTAAAGCCTTTTATGTATAATGATTCAATTAAAGGAGCATTGGTTTTCCACACATATCCGGGATCAACAACAACAAACTCATCGTATTCCAGAACAGAATTGAGAGAACAAATGGTACCGGGAAGTAATACTACTAACTGGACATTCGCTCAAGGAGGGATTATAAAAGGCGAGTTAGCCATGGGTGAAATCACAAAGGATGCCAATGACAATTATCACAGGACAATTATCATGCAGATACATGGGAGGCTAACTGATGAACAAAGAGATTTGATAGGATCCGGTGACAATAACGCTCCTCCTGTTTTAAAAATTTATTGGGTGAACGGAAAAGTGAGGGTAAAAACAAAAGTACTCAATGATTTGGATGCAACAGCAACAGAAATACTACATACTTCCGCTTGGGGGGATGATGTAGGGTATACATTTCCCGAGTATGTTGGTTTTGATAAATTTACTCTGGAAGTCAAAGTATCTCAAGGAAGAATGGAGGTGATTATGAACGGGGTATCAAAAGTGTACAATGATATCCATATGCAAAAATGGGGTATATTTGAAAATTATTTCAAAGCAGGAAATTATTTGGTAACACGTGATAGTTGGGCAAATGCAAAAGTGGAATATTATTCGCTGGAAGTATCACATTAGAAATAAAAATTAGGTAACGAGTGTTTTAAAAAGTTAAATTTGTTGAACTAAATTTTAGCAGAAAACAAACTAAGATGAAGTTAGACGTAGTCACAAAAGTAGAAAATCAGAGCATTCAAGATGCTATTATTCTCAAGATAAGAGGTTTAATTAATTTCAAAAATCTGGAACCCGGCGACAAATTACCTTCCGAGAGAATGCTTTCCGAAAAATTTGGAGTTACAAGAGGAAATATACGGGAAGCGATTCAGAAGCTAGAGTTCTACGGATTGTTGAAATCCATTCCACAAAGCGGAACTTTTATTGCAAATATCGGTGTTATTGCCATGAATGGGATGATAGATGATATATTAAGGCTGGAAGAACCGGATTTTAAATCACTGGTTGAAACAAGAATACTCCTCGAATTAAAAACAGCAAGGCTTGCCGCTATTAGGAGAACCGAAGAAGATCTGGAAAGAATTAAAGACACTTTAGATGCTTTTATAGATAAAGTATTAAGAGGAGAAGATGCTGTTCAGGAAGATTTACTATTTCATCTTGCCATTGCAAAAGCAAGCGGAAACAGCACAATGAATACACTGATGTTAATGATTACTCCGGAAATCATCACAAATTTTGAGAAATATCTCATATGTGATGATGACCTGGCACAAAAGGGAATTCAAGAGCATACGGAAATATACAATGCAATAGTAGCACAAAACCCAAAATTGGCAAAAGAAAAAATGAAAGCTCATTTTAAAATATTATATCAGTACTGTTATAATATTTAATCAAGTAAAAGCATGCGTGATTCAAGTAGTTCCTTAGTAAGATTTTCTACCGTATAAACAGCGTTAGTATTGAGAATAACTTTAAGTATGTGTTACCTGGTTCTTTTATGAATTAAATAAACAGAAATTTAAAAAAACTTACATAAGTACTTAGGAAGTACCACAAAATTAATATAATGAAAATAAAAGGACTCAGATGGTGGATTATCGGGCTAGTTTGTCTTGCGACGATTATTAATTATATAGATAGGGCCGCATTGGGAATCATGTGGCCGGAAATGAGTAAAGATCTTGGGTTAACTAAAGAAGCCTATGCTTGGATTATCAATATTTTTACAATCACATACGCTGCCGGTAAATTTATTTCAGGAAAAGTATACGATAAAGTAGGAACAAAAATAGGTTTTGTCTTATCAATTTTCTTCTGGTCTCTAGCGTCTATATTACACTTCTTTGCAAAAGGAGCTGCGTCATTAGGTATTTTTAGAGGTTTATTAGGTGTTGCAGAAGCGGGGAATTGGCCGGGAGCAGTAAAAAACAACGCAGAATGGTTTCCAATTAAAGAGCGCGGTTTAGCACAAGGAATATTTAATGCAGGTGCTGCAATTGGTTCTATCATAGCTGCACCAACAATTTCAGAATTATTTGGTGTTTACGGATGGAAAGTGACTTTTATAATTATTGGCGTACTTGGTTTTTTGTGGATTATTCCATGGTTGATTATAAATAAAAAACAACCAAAAGATCACCCTTGGATTACTGACGAAGAAAAACGGCATATTATTTCGGGAAGGCTGGAAGGCAGGCAGAATGATGATAGTAAAAGCCTGAGTGTATTAGAAATACTATCAAAAAAAGAATCGTGGGGAGTTATTACTGCACGCTTCTTTATTGAACCTATTTGGTGGTTATTTGTTTTTTGGATGCCTATTTATTTATCAGATCAATTTGGGTTCAATGTAAAAGAGATCGGATACTATGCTTGGTTTCCTTATGTAGGTGCTATGCTTGGGAGTTTAGCCGGTGGTTGGTATGTTAAAAAATTAATGAATTCAAGCAGCCTTGATAAATCAAGGAAAAAGGTTATTTCTATAGGAGCACTTATTATTGTGATATCAATTTTAGGAGCAATATTCTTGGCAGATACACCGGAAAAATTTGTGTCTTTTGTATTTGTTGTACTTTTTGGATTCCAATTCTCTATTAGTAATATCCAAACAATACCCAGCGATTTGTTAAATGGAAAATCTGTAGGAACTTTAGCTGGATTAGGAGGTAGTATTGGAGCAGTTTCAGTTATTATCATGAACTGGCTAATACCAAAAATAACAGTAGATTCGTATACGCCAGCATTTATTATTCTCGCTGTTTTAGCTCCCTTATCAGTCATGTCAATTTATGTGTTGATCAAAGAAATTAGACCGATAGAAAATAACAACAATTAACTAAACAAATAAAACTTAAAATAATAATGAGCAAATCAGAAGGTAAAATAGCTATCGTTACAGGAGCTACAAGCGGTATTGGTTTTGAAGTAGCAAAGAGATTAGGAAAAGATGGATGTATTGCCATCTTAAATGGTATCGATCATGAAGCAGGAGCTGAGAAAGTAGCAGCACTTACTGCCGAAGGAATCACCGCAGAATATTACGGGTTTGATGTTACAGACGAAGAAGCAGTTACCGAAAACATTAGCAAAATCGGTGAAAAATATGGTAAAATCGATACTCTTGTAAACAATGCCGGAGGATTGGGGGGAAGATCCAGATTCGAAGATATGACGACTGAATTTTATAGATCAGTAATGGCTTTGAACCTTGATTCAACATTTTTTGCCTCAAGAGCAGCCATACCTTTCCTTAAAAAAGGAACGAATCCTTCAATAATTAACTACACTTCAAATGCCGGCTGGAATGCCGGTGGGCCGGGAGCTGGTATTTATGGAACATCTAAGGCCGGAGTTCATGCAATAACAAGAGCGTTAGCAAAAGACCTTGCAGAATATGGAATTAGGGTCAACGCTGTATCTCCCGGTACAATTGATACTCCTTTCCATACTCAAATTAAAACAACCAAACCTGAAGTATTTGCTTCCTGGAAAAACAATATTATGTTAGGAAGGTTGGGACAACCTGAAGAAGTAGCATCTGTAGTTTCATTCTTAGCAAGTGAAGATGCGGCTTTCATTACTGCGGAAACTATTCAAATAGGCGGCGGGCAAGCGCTAGGGATATAAAACAAAGAAATTTATTAAAAAATAAAATAATAGTTTAAACATTTAACCGAATAGTGTTAAATGATAAATTAAAACAATATTAAAAATGAAAAAGGTAGTTACTTTTGGAGAAATAATGCTGCGTCTGGCACCACCGGGGTTTTTACGATTTTCTCAGACAAATAATTTTGATGTTGTTTACGGCGGAGGAGAATCTAATGTAGCAGTATCGTTAGCAAATTATGGGGTTCCTGTAGATTTTGTTACCCGCTTACCAAACAATGATATCGGTCAGTGTGCCATGATGGAAATGCGCAAAAGAGGTGTGGGTGTTGATAAGATCATTTACGGAGGAGATCGTCTGGGGATTTATTTTTTAGAGACCGGTGCTGTGAGTAGAGGAAGTAAAGTGGTCTATGATAGGGCACATTCTGCCATGTCAGAGGTCAAAGCCGGAATGGTAGATTGGGAAGAAGTTTTTACAAATGTAAGATGGTTTCATTGGACAGGAATTACTCCTGCTATTTCTCAAGGGGCTGCTGATGTTTGTTTGGAAGCTGTAAAAGTAGCAAGTAAGTTAGGTGTTACCATATCAACAGATCTGAACTATCGCGCTAAACTGTGGAAATATGGAGGTGATCGCGAAGCGATTATGACAGAATTGACTTCTTACTGTGATATCATTTTGGGGAATGAAGAAGACACTGAAAAACATTTTGGGATTCATCCCGAAGGGCTTGATGTACATAAACACGGACACAATGTAAAAGCAGAAGCGTTCTTATCGGTATGCAAGCAGATGATGAAAAAATTTCCAAGAGCCAAAAAAGTAATTACCACATTAAGAGGCTCTATCTCAGCGTCTCATAACACTTGGGCAGGAGTAATGTATGACGGAACCACCATGTACGAATCACCGCAATATCAAATTACAGATATTGTTGATCGTGTAGGGGGAGGAGATTCTTTTATGGGAGGATTGATTTATGGATTGTTAAAATACCCGGATAACGATCAAAACGCATTGAACTTTGCCGTAGCAGCGTCATGCCTGAAACACACAATCAAAGGAGATGCAAATCTTGTTACCGTGGCTGAAGTAGAAAAACTAATGGACGGAGATGCCTCCGGAAGAGTTGCACGATAAAGAAAGATACTATGGCAAAATTTTCGAGAATAACAGTCGCTATGGTTATGGAAAAAACAGGGTTCGTTCCGTTGTTCTATAATGATGATATTGAGATCAGTAAGAAAGTTGTAAAAGTTTGTTATGATGGAGGAGCTCGCTTGTTAGAGTTTACAAACAGAGGTGATTTTGCTCACGAAATTTTTTCCGAACTCAATAAGTATGCCCTCAAAGAATTACCCGGAATGATACTTGGAGCGGGTTCTGTTACTGATGCGGGAACTGCATCTTTGTATATGCAGCTAGGGGCCAATTTTATTGTAACCCCAGTTTTACGAGAAGACATAGCTTTAGTTTGCAATAGAAAAAAAGTTTTATGGTCACCGGGTTGTGGTTCCTTAACTGAAATTGCGAAGGCAGAAGAATTAGGTTGTGAAATTGTGAAATTATTTCCGGGAGGAATATACGGACCTGATTTTGTAAAGGCTATAAAAGGGCCTTGTCAATGGACCAGTATTATGCCAACAGGAGGAGTTTCACCTACACGAGAAAACTTAGAAGCTTGGTTTAAAGCTGGTGTAACTTGTGTTGGTATGGGTTCAAAACTCATGGTTAAAAAAGAAGATGAAACCTATGACTATGATAAAATTCAAACACTTACCAAAAACTCATTAGCAATTATTGCTGAGTTGAAAAGTAAAAACTGAGTCATGCTGTCTTCAATAACCATCAAAGAAATCTCTTCTATTTCAGGATACTCTGTTTCTACCGTTTCTAAAGCATTGAATGATGGGTATGAAGTTAAAGAAAAGCATATTCAAATATGGATTAGATTATATCGCTTCTGTGCTATTAAACCCTGTAAATCAAAACAATATGAACTTGACTAAATTTTTGTCATGTACTTAGGTGATTTTTATAAAAAATAATGCGAAAGTTACTGTTAAGAAATTAATTATTGATTAAACCAATAGTTTCTCTTTTATTATTTTTCTTTAGTAATGGGGATTTTTTACTTGGAATAAAATTCTTTTTATCTTCCCATTTTGCACTTTTATATATTATATCCTTTTGAACAGCATTCTGAGTTGTTTTTACAGAACCACTGGAACTAACAAGGCAATTTTCAATAAGATTATTCGCTCCTTTTAAGCTTACCGGATGCTTTAAATTGTAGCTATTTATAAATACAGAATTCTTAATAATAACCTCCGGAATTCCTTTCGTTTTCAGAACGATTCCTTTCTCATAGTTTCCAACTTTATTAAAAATACAATTGCTTACTTCCAGTTTTCCACCTTGAATTGCCAACGTTGGGTCAGCTTTAAAATAATTGACAGCAAATTGTTCAAGATTACTAAATACACTATTATGAATTTTTATATACTCGGCACTATATTTTCCAAAGGCTTTTTCAAAAGAAAGATTGAACCCCCTATAACTATCTACAAACTTAGAATTTGTAATTACAATACTATCGGCTTTGGTACCAATGTATGCTTTGAATATACTTCCCCCTTTTTTGTTATTGAAGTTCTTAAATGTAGAATTTCTAATATAAAGATTGTACTTCTCCGCATTATTTTTATCTGGCGATACAACAGCATATTTTACTTTGGTATCGTTATCTCCATCAAGAATCAAATTATCTAAAATAAGAGTGCTTTTAGGTTGAACTCTAAAAAAGTAATTAAGAGGTTTGGACAACTTATTATTTGCTTTGATTAGGGTTTCTCCACTTCCGATAATGGTAACCTTATCATTGATCTTTAGAGTTTTATCTGAGAAGTAGATGCCATTTTTTAATTGTAAAATATCACCATTATTTGTTTTTTTTAAAGCCTTTCCAAGTGTTTCTTGCCCGGGCTCAACAATAATAACTTTCTTTTTAACAGTGATTTTTGGAGCAACAATTACAGGCTTCCAATTAGGGCCGGTTTTTGTTAATAAGGCTTCAGGATACTGCCCATTATTTAGGTTAAAAGCGCCAACAACAATTTCTTTTCGAGGCGAGTTTACAATATCTTTTTTTGGGGTTTGTTCATTTTTAAAAGTAGATGTTAATCCTGTATTTTTACTTGTAGGCATAGGAAGTGAACGAAGCAATTTCCAATCGACACTGAGTTTTTGAAAATAGTTTGCATTAACAGACGATTCCGAGTCAACAATATTGTTGTGAAAAGAGATGCCGCTAATATCATCATGCGAATTAAAAATTTTCCCTTTAGTTGTATTAGTAATTAGGTTGTTGGCAAAAATGGTATTGATCGGAGGCAAGCTTTTTTCCGAATCTTTTCCTGCGGCAAATTCAATCGGTCCACAGTTAATGATTGTATTGTGTTGAATGTTAACGTTCTTCACCTGATGATATCTGTTTAAAGGAGAATTGGGAACCCCATTCATTACTACTATGGGGCCTCTATACCCATCACCTTTCAATCCAACAAGCAGATTGTTTCTTACCACGTGTCCCTCGTTAATAATTCTAATTCCTCCGGTTTTAGAGACATTATTTCCCAAGAAAACGTTGCCCTCTACCAATGCATTATTACCATGTCTTAGTGTTAGAGTTCCTTTACTTGCAAAAAATAAATTATTCCTGTAAATATTATCTCCGGATTTATTAGAGATAATTTCTATTTCCCCATTGCAGTTCTTAAACATATTGTTTTCTACAATTGTCTTTGATGATTTCATAGAATTTGTACTCGTGCCTATACGTATGGTTTCACCTCCGTTTTCGCCTAAATCCGGACGGTGACCAAAGAAATTATGATCTATACGATGGTTGTTTTCTAAGTGGGCACCTCCTTTTAACCAAACAACCAGAGTTGTGCCTTTATTTGTTTTACCTGTAAAATTGCAATGATCTATTCGATTATTTCTTCCCCATAAGTCTACCCAATGTGTATTAAAACTGCGATCCGATGGATTAAAATAAGAAACAGTACAATTGGTCAATCTTGAGTTATAAGCAAATTCTTTAGAATTTTTTCGAAACGAAATAACAGATTTGGAGCTAGGTGTACCATCTTTAAACCACAGGCCATCAACCACCAAGTACTTTCCGTAAATGTTCATTTTCGAATCTCCGGTTATGATTACTTTCCCGGGAGTTTCTGCCTTAACTGTAATCGGGCTTTCTTTTTTTCCAATTCCAAAAACCTTTAAATAAACATTTTTCCATTCCCCATTCTTCATAATAATTGTTGATCCCGGGTTAGCTTTTTTGATGGCAGTATTAAACTCATTAAGATTAGTTACTAAGGTTTGCGAATAAATAGTTGAACTTATCAAGGAACTTGATAAAAGGATAAAGAAAAATTTCATAATAAACTGGTTCACCAGATTGGTTTACCAAATATATAAATAAAAACAACATGAACAAACTATAACTTATCTTTACAAAACTTATGTGACCCGTCCTGAAATATGTATACAAAAAACAACAAGTATATGTATAAAAATGATGGATATGTAAGACGTTATAGTGAGAGTTTTAAACTCAAAGTATTAGCAGAACTTACCAAAGGAAACCATTCCAAAAGACAAATTGCCTTAACTTACGGCATACAATCTAGTACGATAAACGTATGGATTAAAAAATATGACCGTAAAGATTTAATGAACACCCGTGTAACCGTGCAAACAGACGACGAATTATCCCGTATTAAAGCCCTTCAAAAAGAGCTAAAACAACTCAAAGATCTTCTTATTAAAAAGGATCTAGATAAACTTGTGAATGATAGTTATCTTGAAGTAGCTGCTGAAAATCTTGGCTATAAAAATGTTGAAGAATTAAAAAAAAACTTAAACATAAAGCCTTAATGAAAATAGCACCGATTAATAGAAAAAAAAGAAGGTACGCCATCGCTACTATTTGTAATGCTTTCGAGTTAAAAAGAGATGCTTATTACAAATATCAAAAAAGGTTTGTTCTTAAAAAACAAATAGAACAAAATGTAATAATGCTTGTTAAAAAAAGCAGGAAAACATTACCCAGAGAAGGTACTAGAAAGCTAATGAAATCCTTACATAATGATTTTAGGAAACAGAATATAAATATAGGTAGAGACCAGTTATTTAGAATCTTAAAAGAAAATAATTTGTTAATTAGAAGGAAAAAATATTCTTCTAAAACAACCAACTCTTACCATCGTTTTTATAAATATAAAAATATCATAAAAGACCTGATCATTAATAGACCTAACCAAGTTTGGGCTTCGGATATTACCTATATAAGAACTATAAATGGATTTTGTTATTTAGCACTTATTACTGATATGTATTCAAGAAAAATAGTAGGCTATGATATTAGTGATAGTTTAGAACTTAAAGGCTGTGTTAGAGCTTTAAATAAAGCTATTTATCAAACTAAAAATACCGAAGAAATCATACATCATTCTGATAGAGGAATACAATATTGTAGCAATGTTTATACTCAAATTTTGAAAAGAAAAAAGATACAAATCAGTATGACCCAAGAAAATCATTGCTACGAAAACGCAATGGCCGAAAGAGTTAACGGAATTTTAAAAGATGAATTCTTCCTCGACCAAACATTTACAAATATCAATCACGCCAAAAAAGCAACAAAAAATGCAATCAAATTATATAATAATAAAAGATTACATTTATCTTTAGATTATAAAACACCTAATTACGTGCACAAAAATGTAGCATAAATTTTAATAATTAACTGTAGCCCTATTTTAGGACGAGACAATGCAACAGACACAAGATGTATAGATCATAGTCTCCCTCCGGTCAGCAATGACCCATACACAGAACGCCAGTAGTGATAGATATTTTTATTTTTCGGGATACTACTCATCAATAAGTACGTTATTTAATCTGGGTTTGGTTTTTTCTACTTTGTGTTGAACTTCTTTCAGTTGATTCATCATTTCTGACATATCTTGGAACATAAATTTAAAATATTAAATTAGCAGGTAACAAAATCACTTCTTTATATAGTAATGATGAAATCTTTAAACTCATGAAAAAAATCATACAACTTACCACAATATTTAGTATTATTTTTGTGTTCGCATGTAAAAATCAATCCATGAGAAATACGGATGCCAAAGCTCCAATTGCAGAAAAACAAGTTAAAAAATTGAGCATTCACGGAGATACAAGAATAGATAACTATTTCTGGATGCGTCTGACGGATGAGCAGAAAACAGCAAAAAAGAAGGATGAGCAAACCCGGAAAGTAGAGGCATACCTGCGTGCTGAAAATGCTTATTTTGATGAGGTAACAGTCTATACGAATGCTTTTCAGGAGAGCTTGTTCCGGGAAATGAAAAGCAGGATTAAAGAAGATGATACTTCCGTGCCTTATAAAGAGAACGGATATTTTTATAATACTCGTTATGAAAAAGGAAAACAATACCCTATCTATACTCGTAAGAAAGAAACCTTAGAAGCTTCGGAAGAAATCATGTTCGACGTGAATACTGAAGCTAAAGGATATGACTATTTTCAATTGGGAGGACTTAACGTAAGCCCAAATAACAAACTGGTTGCTTTTGCTGTAGATACTTTAAGTAGAAGACAGTATGTGATCAGAATTAAAAACCTGGAAACAGGAGAGGTCTATAAAGACGAAATAAAGAATACTACCGGAGGTTCGGTATGGGCAAATGATAATAAAACACTGTATTATACATTGAAAGACCCCATAACCTTAAGAAGTTCGAAAATTTTTAAACATACCCTGGGAACAGATACTTCCGAAGATGTTGAAGTTTTTCATGAAGACGATGACACTTTTAACACCTATGTATATAAGACAAAATCAAAAAAATATATTGTAATTGGTTCTTACAATACCGTATCTTCCGAATATAGAGTTCTGTCTGCCGACAATCCGAAAGAAGCATTTAAAGTCATACAATCCAGAGAGCGTGATTTGGAGTACAGTATTACTCATTTTGAAGATTCTTTTTATATACTTACAAATAAAGACAATGCTAAGAATTTTAAGTTAATGAAAACTCCCATAGCTAAAACAGGTAAAGAAAACTGGGTAGATATCATTCCGCACAGAGAGGATACGCTATTGGAGGATATGTCTATTTTCAAAGAATACCTGGTTTTGGAAGAACGTCATAACGGGTTAAGTAAAATAAGAATAAAACGTTGGGACGGAACAAAAGATGAGTACTTGCCTTTTGATGAAGAAACCTATTCTGTACAAGTATACATAAACCCTGAATTTGATACGGATATTTTCCGGTATTCTTATAATTCATTTACAACTCCTAATGCTGTGATTGATTACCATATGAAAGATCGGTCAAAAGAAATCAAAAAAGAACAGCAAGTATTAGGAGGGAAGTTTGATAAATCGAATTATAAAAGTGAACGTGTTTGGGCAACAGCCAGAGATGGTAAAAAAGTAGCCATTTCATTAGTGTACCATAAAAATACAAAGCCGGGTAAAAATACTCCTTTACTGCAATATGCATACGGATCATACGGATATACCATTCCGGACGGATTCTCAACTACACGTTTAAGTTTGTTAGACAGAGGTTTTGTATATGCTCTTACACATGTCAGAGGTGGTCAGTATTTGGGAAGAGACTGGTATGAAGACGGAAAAATGCTATATAAAAAAAATACATTTAACGATTTTATTGACTGTTCCAAGTTTTTGATTGATGTGAGCTATACTTCACCGGAACACTTATATGCCATGGGAGGATCCGCAGGAGGTTTGCTAATGGGAGTTATTGCAAATATGAATCCGGAATTGTATCATGGAATCGTAGCGACCGTACCTTTTGTCGATGTCGTTTCAACGATGCTGGATGAATCAATTCCGTTAACTACAGGAGAGTATGATGAATGGGGAAACCCTAAAAACAAAGAATATTATGATTATATTCTCTCGTATTCCCCGTACGACCAAATAGCAGCAAAAGACTATCCGAATATGCTGGTAACAACGGGCTATTTTGATAGCCAGGTACAATACTGGGAACCCGTAAAATGGGTTGCAAAACTAAGAGCATTAAAAACAGATTGTAATATTATTACATACAAATATGGATACCGGACACGGCGGAGCTTCAGGTAGGTTTGATGCCTTAAAGGAGACAGCAAGAGATTATACTTTTTTATTGGCATTAGAAGACAAGTTGGAGCAAATAAATTAGTTGATTTATAAATTACATCCGGTTTAAAATCATTACGAAATAGGTATATTTGAGCCGGGTACAGTAACTTTGTTATTTTTGATGCTGGTATGTATAATGAGTTATAAAAGGAATGATAAGAAATCAACAAATTACCAATAGTTTACTAGATCTTATTGGAGAGACACCACTGGTTCAACTACATCGAATTACTGAAGAACTTCCAGGAAGGTATTATGCAAAAATAGAAGCATTTAATCCCGGGCAATCTGTCAAAGATAGAATTGCCTTGTATATTATTGAAAATGCGGAAAAGGAAGGGATCCTTAAAGCAGGGAATACCATTATAGAAACTACTTCCGGCAATACCGGATTCAGCTTGGCTATGATTGCTATGCTAAAGGGGTATACATGTAAGTTAGCCATAAGTGATAAGTCGTCTAAAGATAAAGTAGATGCACTTCGGGCTATGGGAGCAGAAGTATATGTCTGTCCGGCTAATGTTGCTGCAAACCACTCCAAATCGTATTATGAAGTGGCTAAGAGAATTCATAGAGAAACACCAAATTCAGTATACATCAATCAATATTTTAATGAGTTAAATATAGAGGCACATTACGCTACTACCGGTCCGGAAATTTGGCAACAAACCGAAGGCAAAATTACACACCTGGTAGCAGCGAGTGGTACGGGTGGCACTATCTCGGGAGTAGGAAAATATTTAAAAGAACAAAATCCGAAGGTTAAAATATTAGGCGTGGATGCTTTTGGTTCGGTATTGAAAAAATATCACGAAACCGAGGAGTTTGATGAAAATGAAATTTATCCGTACAAGATAGAAGGGTTAGGGAAAAACTTAATCCCTACCGCTACGGATTTCTCCGTAATTGATTTTTATGAAAAAGTGACAGATAAAGATGCAGCGTATAAAGCCAGAGAAATAGTTGCCAAGGAAGGTTTTTTTCCGGGATATACCTGTGGAGCGGTTATGCAAGCTATCGAACAATATGCACAAAAAAAAATTTTTGATACCGAAAGTCTTGTCGTATTAATTTTCCCGGATCACGGATCTCGTTATATGAATAAAATTTATAGTGATGAATGGATGCGAGAGCAAGGTTTGTACGACTCAAAATTCGCTCAAACCCCTAAGGTAAAATACATTAAATAATAAAAACTACTTCCGGAACGTATTCTTTTTGATATTAAACTCATTTAAAGTTCTATAATTGACTATAAAACTTTAAATGAGTTCATCTTTCTCAAGTACATATAGTTTTCAAACTTGAAACTACTCTATCACATCGCTCCCCATTCTTTTAACGAAGCCATATTCATCTCAATATAATTACTGTTGTCAGCAGCTTTTGCTCCTTCCAGAGATTTTTTTGCAATTTCAATAGCTTTTTTCTTTTTACCCATTTTTGCGTAAATCAAAGATTGTTGTCTCAATTGCCAAAAACCGGGTTTTTCAAACATAGACATTGCTTCTTCCATCCATTCACCGGCTTTTTTAATGTCTTTATTATTTTCACTGTAATAAACCGCTGCATTGTAATAATCGCCTGCCTTTGGAGAAGCACTCATAACATCTGCAATGTTTGCCATTACAATTTTATCCGTAGGTACTTCAAATGTTACCCCGACATAGGTGTTTTCCCATAATAGCCCTAAAACAGCGGATGTATTAGTAATATCATCAACTGAAATGGTAAATGTTTCAATTTTCATGGGCATTTTATAGGTATCTACCTTTAATTTTGCAGCTACCTTAGCTTCATTCCATTCTTTTGGAACCCCCCAATTTTTAGTATCCGTATAGAAGATAACATCCCAGGATTTTTCATTAGGTATGATATACAAGGCATAGGTTCCTTTTTTTAGAGGATATCCGCTGAGAGTGATGTCAGTACTGAAAGTAATTTTGGTGTTTTCATTGGCGCCGGTTCTCCATGTCTTGCCATATTTTACCAGTCCGCCAAAGATTCTCCTCCCTTTCACACCCGGTCTGGAATATGTTACGGTTACATCAGTCAATCCAACCTTTTGTGTCTGGGTACCGGCCGGACTTGGTTGAGGTGTTGTTATTTGCGCTTTTATAGATAAAGACATCGCAATAACGAGTAAATTTAATAATACTTTATTCATAAATGATGAGTTTTAATTTGCGCTATAAAAGTACAACTAAAGAATGATTCAAATGTTAACAAAAGCTTAAAATAGGGCGATGTATATTTGCAAAAACAGTTTTGAGATGAAAGAATATATAGCTGAGTTTATCGGGACATTTTCTATGGTTTTTTGCGGAACCGGTGCAATGGTCATTAATGAAATAACCGGAGGTGATGTAACACATGTTGGAATTGGTATTACCTGGGGGTTAATTGTAATGGCAATGATTTATGCTTTTGGCGATATTTCCGGAGCACATTTTAATCCGGCAGTTTCTATTGCATTTGCGTATGCAAAAAAGTTTTCCTGGAAAAAAGTACCTAAATATGTAATGGCTCAAATATTAGGGGGCTTTTTGGCCAGTTTGATACTTTGGTTTTTATTTCCTGCCAGTGAAGATTTGGGGGCTACTGTTCCCAAGATAGCTATCTGGAGGGCATTTGTACTGGAACTTTTGCTTACCTTCTTTTTAATGGTTGTTATTATTAATGTGTCCACAGGTAGCAAAGAGATAGGAATTATGGCAGGAATAGCAGTTGGAGGAGTTATTTTATTGGAAGCTCTGTTTGCGGGCCCTGTTACAAGTGCTTCCATGAATCCGGCACGCTCATTAGGGCCCAATATCATTTCAGGAAATATACAAGGATTGTGGTTATATATGACTGCACCCATACTCGGTGCTATTTTAGCAGTCGCCAGTTGTAAGCTGGTAAAAGATGGTAATTGTTGTGAAGATTGTTAGTTAAATTTTTGGTTATTGAGATACCTAAATAAGATTGCCTTTTACACTTTTTAACTTTCTAACTTTTCTACTAAATTTCAACATTACATCAAATGGATTCATTTTTTGTATTATAAAGTAACTATAACACCTGTACTCCGTTTTTAATAGTTTTTGAACTTTGAAGTAAAACTACTTCCCCGGTGTTGTTATATACTCCTAAAACCAGACATTCACTCATAAAGTTAGCTATTTGTTTTGGCTTAAAATTTACGATGGAGGCCACCTGCCTGTTTAATAATTCTTCTTTGGTATAAAGATGTGTTATTTGAGCACCGGATTTTTTGATACCCAGATCACCAAAATCGATATGTAGTTGATAGGCCGGTTTATGAGCTCCCGGAGAATCAGCTACTTCTACAATCATACCTATCCTGATATCAACTTTTAAAAAATCTTCAAATGTAATTTCTTCTTTCGTCTTCATTTTGCTGGTGCTAATCTTTTGATTAAATATAGGAATTATATCCAGTTGTTACGAATCAGCAAATTTTCGATATGTGCAAAATGATGGTTGGCATGCCAGGCATATTTGCCAATATTTTATCTTAAGCTAATTTTGCTTTGATCCGAAGGATGAATGAAAGTTCGCTCCAGTTGCTCATTAGTCAGACCCTTTAACAGATAAACCAATTTGGCATGAACCGCCTTTAGATGACATATGGATGGAGCAATAGGTGCCGATTTACTGTCAAATAACGTGGCCCAGTCTTTTTCTTCATAGGCTTTGATTACGGGATTTTCTTCTGTTAGTGCCCACTTAAAACGCACATAACTATTATGGTGGCTGTCTGCACAGTGATGTACTACTTGTCTTACCGTCCAACCACTATTTCTGTAAGGTGTATCTAACTGTTCTTCGGAGAGGTTCACGACCAAATTTTCTAATCTTGTAGGGAAATGTTCCAAAACAGCAATCCATTCCTTTTTATGTTGATCCGTAATAACATCCGGAGCTGTAAATTTTCCGATAGGATATTGTAATTTTTTCAATGACTATTCTAATTTATGTTTCTTTAAAAATCTTTTGGAACTCCTGTTCTCAGGATTTATAGATAATGCTTTTTTAAAATTGGCAATGGTATTCACCGTATCTTTTATATACCAATACGCTTCTCCCAAACTATCATAAGGATTTGATTTATAAGGATACAAAGCTACATTGATCTTAAAAATTTCTATGGCATCTTCGAATTTTTTTTCTCTTATCATCGCATACCCCAACCTGTTTAAAACCCACTCTTCAATGGCCGGGTCTAAAGAATCTTTTTCTTTAATGGCCAAATATCCCCTCAAAGCTTTATCATATTCTTTACTTTTTATATACTCATGAGGAGTTTTTGCCCCTTTTTCTAATTTAATGAAGGTAAACTTTTGCTCGTTATGTTCCCTTTTGGGAGCTAATTGAATATGCATTTCCGGAGTAGAAACAAAAACTAATTTTTCATTCATTTCTTTTAGATAAAAAGCAGAATCATTCACCTTTACAGGTGTCATATCTTGCCCTCTCCATTTTACTTTTAATTCTTTTTCCGCAAAATAAATTTCTATTACTTCATCGGAATTAAAAAGATATCTGCCCTCGGTATTTTTTATAAATTCTGCTGTATTTTCAGAATTTACACAACTGATGATCATAAAACTAATCCATAAATAAGCAAAACGTGGATCAAGACTAATTGTTGTGTTTATGCAAAAATTGTAGTTAATCTATAGAGGAAGAATTCTGTGTTTTTGACCCCTCTAAATTGTAATCTAAAGGCTTTGATTTTGGCATTGAAAGATTCTGCCGCTGCATTAGTACTTCTATTAATGAAGTAATTCAATATTGATCTATAGTTAAGCCTGATAGAGTTTGCTATGGTATTAAAAGCCTTGTATGCTGTTTGTTCTACATCTTTATACCAATGCGCTAGTTTTGTATAAGCGACTTGTATTGAGTTTGCTGTGTTGAAGATATTTCTAAGTCCTTGTACGAGCTTAAAAGCTGTTTTGATATCAGGATATCTTTTAAAGAGGATGTTAGCTCTTACTCTTTGATCTTCTGTCCAATTACTTGGTGCTTTGTAGAGTAAGTATCTGCTTCTAGCCAAGAGTTGCTTTATGGTATCTCCATTTTCTAATATTTCAGGGTAATATTCTTTGTTATTGGTTTTGGCAAGTTTGATCCGTTCATTTTCTGTATCTATGGCTTCCCATCGATGTTTGATCCTAATTTCTTGAAGTGCTTCTAGAGCTAGTTTCTGTACATGGAATCTATCGGTTACTTGTATGGCTTTGGGGAAACACCGTTTGGCAATCAGCTTCATGGAGTTCGCCATATCTAGGGTAATTTCTCTGACCTTGTTTCTTTTCGCAGATGAGATTTTAAATAGGTGTTTGATAATAGGTTCTGCTTTGGTAGTAGCTATGATCGCCACAATACTTCCTTTCTTTCCTTTAGCTTTTTTATTGGTAACGATGGTGTAGAGTTCTCCTTTTGATAAGGCTACTTCGTCGATAGATAATCGAGTTCCTATATTCTCAGGGAAGATCAACCACTCTTTGGCATGAGACTTTTCCTTCCACTGTTTAAACTCACTCAAATAATCTCGATACTGCCTTTGGAACTTCTTCCCATTCACGCCATAGATTCTTGCAATGGTTTTGCAATCACTCTTCTCAGTATCGACTAATCTCTTTTAAAAAAGCAGCAAACTCACCTGTCATGCGAGTTCCCTGAGCTACTAGATTCCAATCTCTTTGAATGATTTGCCTAGTCTCTTTATCTAACCATCTACGTCGCCTTACGTGAAGATACACAGTGTTTCCACGCAAAGGAAAGTCTTCAATAGTAATCTCTTTGTGGAAACCATGAGCAATTACATTAGGATTTATGACTTCTTTAGGAACAACATTACGCTCTTCAAAATACAAATGAAGTTCCTCATTTCGATGAGTGTGTCTTACCAAATCAAAATGTTCTACGAGCATCTCAGGTAAGATGAATTTTAAAAGGTCTAAGGATAATTCCAATCTCTGTTTTTTTTTACAAAGATCAAAACTTTAATTCAATCCACACAAAACTTTTGACCCTGATCCCTAATTGCTTCGTTTCACTCGCAAAGACACACTTCATTCAATCTTCAATTAACAATTAATCTTCATCTGAACTCACACACAACTTTTGTGACTGATCCCAAAACGTTTCATACATTGATTTTGACAGTAAATATATTAAAAACTCGCTTAAATTCAAAAAGTTTAAACGAGTTCATTACTTTAACATTAGATGAATAAATGGATTTAAAAAAATTAAGAATTAGCCTCATAGCTTTTTTATAAGTTTTTACAAACGTATATTATTTTTTTTGAAATAAAAAAATGTAAGACAAATTCATCTCAGTTCTTTATTCCTAAAAACAATTGAAGTTAAATTTACCGAATTTTAAACTTTCAAACTTTTTAACGTTAAAAAATAATTTCATCAGGATTTTATGACATGAGTAATATTTAGTAATTTGCAGGTTTCAGGGATGATTTCTCTCCCACGCTGAATTTTCGGGTTCTTCGAAAGGATAAAGGTATAGTAGGAATGGTTATTTTATCAATTTAAAAACTATTAAAATGGCTGTTTTAGAACACATGACTTCACAAGAAGCAATTAATTTGGAAAATATATATGGAGCACACAATTATCATCCGTTACCGGTGGTGTTGAGTAGAGGAGAAGGGGTTTATGTATGGGATGTGGAAGGAAAAAAATACTATGATTTTTTATCGGCTTATTCTGCTGTCAATCAGGGTCATTGCCATCCTAAAATTGTAAATGCAATGATAGCGCAAGCACAAACTTTGAGTTTGACATCAAGAGCATTTTACAATGATATGCTGGGGAAATATGAAAAATTTGCCACCGCTTATTTTGGTTTTGACAAATTATTACCTATGAATACCGGGGCAGAGGCTGTTGAAACGGCATTAAAGTTGTGTAGAAAATGGGCATACGAAGTAAGAGGAATTAGAGAAAACGAAGCGCAGATTATTGTCTGCGAAAATAATTTTCACGGCAGAACGACTACTATTATTTCCTTTTCCAATGATCCTGTAGCACGTGAAAATTTTGGACCTTATACTAAGGGCTTTATCAAAATACCTTATGATGATCTTTCGGCATTAGAAAAAGTGTTGGAAAGCACGTCTGATATAGCCGGATTTTTGGTAGAACCTATCCAAGGAGAAGCGGGAGTATATGTTCCCTCCGAAGGATATTTGGCAGCAGCAAAAGCCTTATGCGAAAAATACAATGCGTTATTCATCGCTGATGAAGTGCAAACAGGAATTGCACGTACAGGCAAGTTATTAGCAGTAGACCACGAAAATGTAACTCCGGATATCTTGATTTTAGGAAAGGCACTGAGTGGTGGTGCGTACCCTGTTTCCGCAGTCTTATCAAACGATGCCATTATGAATGTGATCCAGCCGGGAAATCACGGCTCTACTTTTGGAGGAAATCCAATAGCGGCGGCTGTGGCCATTGCTGCCCTGGAAGTGGTTACCGAAGAGAGTTTAGCTGAAAATGCAGCGTATCTGGGAATGATATTGAGAAAAGAATTGACTGAATTTGCCAAAGAAAATGAATTAGTAAGTTTGGTCAGGGGAAAAGGATTATTAAATGCAATTGTTATCAATGATACCGAGGATAGCACTACTGCATGGGACATTTGTATAAAACTGAGAGATAATGGTTTGTTGGCAAAACCAACACATGGTAATATCATTCGTTTTGCACCACCTTTGGTCATAAATGAAGAAGAATTAAGGGATTGTATTTCAATTATTAAAAAGACAATTACAGCATTTTAGTAATTTGCGGAAGTTTTGGTAGCATTGAATGTAAAAGCTCAAAGCCCGAAGAAAATTTTCAATTGGAGTAATACCAAAAAGAATATGAAAAAATATCGCATAAAAGAGTCAATTAAAAATCACAAGAATAAAATTCAAGAGCTGGCTAAAAAGTCAATAGTAGATACCAATGCCTATCAAGAATATCGAAAAATTGATGAAAACTATCAAATGTTAGTATCAACACAATTTTAAACTAGAGCCCATAATTTTTATAAAAATTTTCTTTACTTTATTCGTTTTTAAATGAGTTCTAGAAATGAAAACGCTAATGAACTACAGTCGTTATAAAATTAAAAAGGAACAATTGCTTAAATTATATACGAGTATGTTAAAGCCTCGCTTAATTGAGGAAAAAATGTTGGTTTTATTACGACAAGGGAAAATTTCCAAATGGTTTTCAGGAATTGGCCAAGAGGCCATTTCCGTAGGCGTAACTTCTGCATTAACAAAAGAAGAATATATATTGCCCATGCATAGAAATCTGGGTGTTTTTACAAGCAGAGAAATCCCTTTACATAGGTTATTTGCACAGTGGCAGGGAAAGAAGAGCGGTTTTACCAAAGGAAGAGATAGAAGTTTCCATTTCGGAACCCGGGAGTTCAATATTATAGGAATGATCTCTCATTTAGGGCCTCAATTAGGTGTAGCAGATGGTATTGCACTTGCGAACGTATTAAAAAAAAACAACCGGGCATGTGCTGTATTTACAGGAGAAGGAGGGACGAGTGAAGGTGATTTTCACGAAGCATTAAATATCGCTTCTGTTTGGAGTTTGCCTGTACTGTTTTGTATTGAAAACAACGGGTATGGATTATCTACCCCTGTATCCGAACAGTACCATTGCAAACACTTAGCAGATAGAGGGTTAGGTTATGGTATACCATCTTGTAGAATTGATGGCAATAATATTTTGGAAGTATTTACCAAAGTTTCCGAACTGGCACAAAGTATAAGAGAAAAACCCGGACCTGTTTTACTGGAATTTGAAACTTTCAGGATACGGGGTCATGAAGAAGCAAGTGGCACCGCATACGTTCCGAAAGAATTGATAGCAACCTGGAAGGGCAGAGATCCGCTTATTAATTTTGAAGACTATCTGTTATCTGAAAATATAGTTGATGATGATTTTGTCAATCAAACCAAAATAACAATCAAGTCCGAGATCAAAGAACATTTACAAAAAGCGTATGATGAATCGGCTATCATTCCCAATATAAAAACAGAATTGAATGATGTTTATGCTGCTTACCGGCAAAAAATCATTCCTCCATCAAAAAATAAGGCGAACATTCGTCTGATAGATGCTATTTCCAAAGGTCTGGAGCAATCTATGGAAAAACATGATCATTTAATTATAATGGGTCAGGATATTGCCGAATACGGAGGGGTTTTTAAGATTACCGATGGTTTTGTGAAAAAATTTGGAAAGGAACGTATCCGAAATACTCCTATATGTGAATCTGCCATTGTTGCCACTGCCTATGGTTTGAGTATAAGTGGTATGAAGGCTGTTGTGGAAATGCAATTTGCAGATTTTGTAAGTTCAGGATTCAACCCAATTGTTAATCTGCTGGCAAAATCACATTATCGCTGGAGCCAATATGCAGATGTGGTCATACGGATGCCATGCGGAGCAGGAGTGAGGGCCGGTCCTTTTCACAGCCAGACAAATGAAGCCTGGTTTACTAAAACACCGGGACTAAAAGTAGTATATCCTGCTTTTCCCGAAGATGCAAAAGGATTGTTATGTGCAGCCATCAATGATCCAAACCCCGTATTATTTTTTGAACATAAAGCACTGTATCGATCTGTATATCAGGATGTTTCTGAAGACTATTTTACCGTAGAAATTGGAAAAGCCGCCATTTTAAAAGAAGGGGAGGACATGACTATTATTTCTTACGGAGCCGGAATTCACTGGGTTTTGGATACCTTAAAGCGTCATCCTGATATACAGGCAGATGTCATTGATTTACGAACTTTGCAGCCTTTAGATACAGAAGCTATATATACATCGGTAAAGAAGACAGGAAAAGTAATCATTCTTCAAGAAGATTCTTTATTCGGTGGTATTGCCAGTGATATATCAGCTATGATTACGGAAAACTGTTTTGAATTTTTAGATGCACCCGTAAAAAGAATTGCTAGCTTGGAAACACCGATTCCATTTCAAGCAGCCCTGGAAAATCAATATTTACCAAAAGCCAGATTTGAAAAAGAAGTACTATCTCTGTTAAAATATTAATCTCAAAATCAAAGTGTTAAATATTAGTTAATAGCATTTTTACTCTTTATCTAAATACAGATAACTATATACCTTTATCAAAATACCTAATCTAATCGTATGAAAAAAATAATATACCCGTTAAGTTTAGTAATTGTAGTCTTATTACTATTTGCTGCAACAACTAAGAATGAAAGTGTGCTTACAAAAGATTTTGTCATTGGAAATCCTCAAATTGCTTCTATTAATAGCTTGAGTTTTGGACCGGAAGGAATTTTATTTATTGGAGATTCTGATAATGCAATGGTTTATGCCATTGACACAAAAGATATATCATTAAAAAGCAAAGCTGATAAAATTGCAATTGAAGATTTTGATGTAAAAATTGCTGCTGCTTTAGGAACTACATCGAAAAATATCAGAATTACTGATATGGCAGTAAACCCAATCTCAAAAGTTCCCTATTTCTCAGTGCATACCAGAGAAGGAAGGCCTGTTTTATTAAAACTGACAAGTGGGAGTTTAAAAAGTGTTTCTTTAAACAATGTCAGCTATTCTAAAATAGCATTAAATCACCCGGTTGCTAAAGGAGCTAAAGACCGGCGCGGACGGGAGTTAAGACGGTGGGCAATTTCAGATATGAAATACTACAATGGAAAAGTGTTGGTTTCAGGGCTTTCTAACAAAGAGTTTAGTTCTTCATTCTCTAGTATTCCTTTCCCATTTACAAAAAAGCAAGATTTCGCGACTTTAGAAATTTATCATGTAGCGCATGGAAGGTATGAGACTTATGCTCCGGTTAAAACCTTTGATGTGACAGCCATAGAAGATAAAGAATATTTATTAGCGAGCTACACCTGTACTCCATTAGTGTTGTTTCCTATTGATGAGTTAAAAGGAGGAAAACACTTAAAAGGAAGGACAATTGCAGAATTAGGAAGTGGAAATTCTCCTTTAGATATTATCAGTTTTAAAAAGGGAAATGAACTCAAATTCTTTATGTCTAACTCTAATAGACCCGTGATGCGAATTAATTTTAAAGATATTGTTAATTTTAAAGAGTCATTAACCAAACCAGTAACAGAATTTGGCAAAAATGTTGGACTTACTTATGATAACCTGCCATTTGTGAATGTGCAGCAATTAGATGATTTAGATGAAGAAAATGTATTATTCTTAAGAAGAAGAAACGACGGAGTATTGTATTTGCACAATAGGAGTAAAAAATGGATGTAGGGATTAAAAGCGTAGCTAATGACCTCAAAAAGATCAAGAAATTCTTGATCTTTTTTTTAGCCATTTATGGACTGATATCCTGTATTACGAAAGAGAAAGATAGTGCATTTTTAATACGATATGAACACGGCACTGCCACGCATATTGATTTCAAAATAGATGATAAGAAAGCTAATTATACTGTTGTCTTAAAAGGAATAAAAAACCAAGCAATTATAGGAAATAGTGAATTAGATGGATATTCTATAACGTTTAAACCTATTATTCCTTTTACGGCAGGGGAATCGTATGAAATATTAAAAGATGGAATTGTTTTTATAACGTTTAGCATCAAAGCAATATCTGAAAACATCAAACCAAAAGTACTTACCATCTATCCAACTACAGATTCTGTTCCTGAAAACCTTCTAAAAATGCATTTTGTTTTTTCTAAACCAATGCAACAATCTGAGCCATTTTTAGACTTTATAAGAGTTATTAATAATGATACAAAAGAAGTCAGTAACCCATTTTTACCATTAGAAAATGAATTATGGAATAAGGATCATACAGAGATTACCTTGTGGCTGGACCCCGGAAGGATTAAACAAGATTTAATTCCAAATAAAAAATCAGGTATTCCAATTAAAAAAGGGAATACCTATGAAATAGTTATTCTCAATAATTTAAGAGATGCTGAGGGGATTTCTTTAGGGAAAAATTACAACAAAACAATACGAGTTAAAAAAAGAGATCGTAAACAACCTTCTGTAGAAAATTGGAAATTGAATCTCCCAAAACCAGAGACAAAATCACCATTAGGCATTTATTTTGACGAACCTTTAGACATCACTTTAGTTAAAGAAATGATTCAAGTTTTAAATGATAAAAATGAATTAGCACAAGGTAATTTTGTATTGACAGAGGGTGATAAAAATATTTTTTTTACTCCTATAAAAAATTGGAAAAGGGGAAAATATATACTTTTAATTGATAGTAAGTTAGAAGATTTGGCCGGAAATAATCTGAATCGTCTTTTTGATACTGATTTGCAGTTACCTCACGCAAAAAATCGCTCAATATCAAAACAAATCCAGTTTGTAATTCAATAAATTTAAGTTCTTCCTATAAAAAGAGAGGGTCAATTTATATTATTTAACATAATAATAATTATAGTACAAATGTCAATATTTGTTATTTATGTATTGTATGCCATTCGTAAGCTATAATTCTATATTATGTAAAATATCCCAGAAACTGCTGTAATCTTTTTTAATATTCAGTATTTGGGTCATTAAAATTTCAAATACGCGATTCTCATGGATTAAGATTTTAGATTTATAATGAAAGTTATTTGTAGCTATAATTTGCCATTATGTAAAATTGCCGCTACCAAACGCTCGATTGCTTTTATAAAATCAAATTGTTATCACAATTTATTTTACACACAATTATCCATCGCTTGCCAACGCCAAAAAAAGCAAAAGCTTTTAGTTTCGTATTTATAATTCGTCTGTAATTAAAATTATCGTTGTAAAAAGTTTTCAGAAACTTATCGTAAAGCATTTCGCAACAGTACAAAATTTTCCCTTGCTCAAATCCTTGCTTAAAAATTTCTGTACACTTGCTTTGTTCTTACTTTCATTAGAATATTCTTTTAATTTGACTTCTAATATTATGTAAAATAGAAATTAAACTGTAGAACTTCTTAAGGTTTCATTTATCTTTTTTTCTTGATAAAAAAAGAAACAAAAAAATCAAGACTGCATAAAACTTTGGAAACAATTAACGGTTCGTTACACTATATTTTAGGAAACATTGTAGCTAACCAAGACCACTTAAGAAAGAGCCTTAAAATGTAGAAACACTAATAAAAATAGTAACTAACCCCCTAAAATATTACGCTCCTCTCTCCTATTGTTTTAACCAAATTTTTATGAGGTCAATAAAAAAACTCCTAAAAGGAGTTTTTAATAAAGCATCAATTTGGATATGCAACAAAAAATGGTACAAAAAGTTAAGCTACATTTTTGATTTGATATAATTTTTCAAATTCGATGATATTTTTGTAACCAAGAGCAGAATGTCTTCTGTATCTGTTGTACCAAGTTTCTATGTATTCAAAGACTTTAATTTGAAGACTTTTGTTGGATATAAACTTATTGTCTATCATTAGTTCTGTTTTGATTGTTTTAAAAAAAGATTCAGCTACTGCATTATCCCAACAGTTTCCTTTTCTACTCATACTGGGTGTTACATGATAACTTTTAAGGATATTAACAAACGCATGAGATGCGTATTGTACACCTCGATCAGAATGAAAAATCATACCTTCACAAGGCATTCTGTTGTTTACAGCCATTCTCCATGCAGCAATGATAGTTTGTCTTGCTTTGAGTCCATTGCTCAAAGACCAACCAATGACTTTACGATCAAACAGGTCAATAATTACCGTTAAGTACAGCCATCCTTGTGCAGTCTTTAAATAGGTAATATCAGAAACCCATTTCTGTGCAGCAGCGGTAGCTTTAAAATCTCTATCCAATACATTATCAGCTACTGGATATTGATGCTTAGAATCTGTCGTGACAACAAATTTCTTTTTACGAACTGCTTTAATCCCGTGTTTTTTCATCAATCGTGCTACCCTAGACCTAGATACTTTAAACCCTTTAGCTTTGAGTTCCTCTGTAATTCTAGGACTTCCATAAGTAGATTTACTTCGCTCACAGATACGGTGAATCTCAGAGAGTAGCATACGATTTTTTCCATCTCTATCTGATGGAACATAATTCTTACTCCTGTAATAACTGTTTCTACTAATTTTAAAAATTTTACACATCTTCCCAACCGGATATTCTCTACTGTAATCTTTGATAAATTTCAATACTTCCGATCGCTCTTGGAGAAGATGCTCACGGCATTTTTTAAGATATCCCGCTCCATGGTAACATCCTTGAGCTGTTTACGTAATCGCTCTAACTCTTTCTGATCTTCTGTGAGTTGTTTGACGCCATTACCGCTAAAAGCTAAATCAGGACGCTGTTCTAATTCTCTACGCCATCTGTAAATAAGATCTGCACTGATTCCCAATTCCATGGCAATCTGCTTTGTGTTACCTCGTACATTGCTTAATTCTACTGCTTTAATTTTAAACTCTTTACTGTATTTTCTTCGTTTCATATGGTTAAGTTATTTTAGATAAAATTAGCTTAACTCTTTGTCACTCTAAATGTAGCAAGTCCAATTTCTCGGTTGTTGTTTATAGAGGTAATAAAAATCTGTGTTTAAATTTGATATTTTAATTTCTATTTCTAAATTTTTCTTTCATCTTCTTTTGTATTTCTTTTTGAGTTTTTTTATAAATCTTGTATTGTTCAGCAGAAAGCAATGTTTTCATTTCGTTGTTTTTAGAACGTTTTATCGATTTATATTCCTTGTACTTGGCAAATTTACTCTTACCACTAGTTTTTAAAGTTTTCATTTGAAGTGCGTACTTTTTTGTAGTTTCTTCAAATTTTGGTTTCTGCTCTTCAGATAAGTCTAATTTTTCAAAATACTGTTCTAACTGTTCTTTAACTTGCTTTTTTTGTTCTTCTGTAAGTTTTTTGTCTTGTGCGAAAGTTATTGTGCTAACTAACAATACTACTACTACGATACTATTTTTTAATAATTTCATTTTTATATTTTTTATTGTTTATTATTTTCTAATTGTTTTTCAAAATTAGGACTATTACACATTTATTGGTTTAAATTATTTATGTTTACCACCACCCTTCAAAAATAGTATAGAAAACAAGATTATTAAAATTTACTATACAGAGACTTAAAATGTATAGATGAAACCCTCATTGAGGGGTTTAGTATTTATAATTTATATGTAACAGTTAAAAAACCATAACGCGGTTGTACATAATACTCTGACGTGGTAGAAAAAGCTTCGTTATAATTGTTTTGATTTATTGATTGGGTATTAAGAATATTTTTAACACCTAATCTGAATTTCCATTTACTGTCTTTTTTTCTATAATAGAGATTTGCATTTAAAAAAGAATAAGAGTTTAGTGTCTGCTGATCATCAGAATAATTATAGAAGCTATAATCTGATGTAAAAGAAAAATCTTTAAAGAATACCATCTCTAACTTTGCAAAAGGCATATCTGTATAAAAGGTGTTTTTAGTACCTGAATTTGTAAAATCGCTTATAGCACTTTGGTAACCGATTTCAAAATTTGGTCCTTTTTTAAAATTTGTCAAAACGCTTACTTTATAGCGCTGTGTTAATGATTCTGATTCAGTTATTTTATCGTTTACTACATTAAAATTATTAAACCAAGACACATTAGCACTTAAGCCTACTTTATATTTTCCAATGGTTTTATCCCAACGAAATATTCCGTTAAGGCTTTCGTCTGTTACGGTTGAATTAATTGGTGTAGATACCGAATTTATGCCTTGATAGATAAGACTATTTTTAATTGGGTCATTCATTTTCGTATATCTTAATGATGCCAATACATTAGTATAATTAAACAAACTAAAACTACTATAGTTTAAATTGAATGTATCGTATAGACCATTTTTAATCTCATTATTCCCTTGAAATAGTGAATTATAATTAGTAAACACATAACCTTGTGCCACACTATTAATATCAGGGTATGCTACGGTTTGAGAATAGTTAAATCGTAAGCTTTCAGATTTTTTAAATTGCAGATTAGCATAAAAATTTGGTAATAGTTTCGTTTGAGTATCTTCATATTTTTCTCCGAGTTGTTCATTATTATAAGTGTAACTATGAAGGTTTACTCCTGGCGCAAATGTGAATTTTCCAGTAATAAATTTATATTTTGCGCCTGCATAGATATCTAAAAAATTAGCAGTAACATCATTATTAAACCCGTCTTCAGAAAAGTCATTTATACTTCCATCGTCCAAAGTTTGAAAAATTGAAGAGTCGAAATTCTGTTTACTGTTAGTACCACCAATAACAAAGTTTAAATTACTTGTGTTATTTAGTACATTGTAATAATTCACTTTAGCATCAAACTTATTGGTATTAATTGTTTTGTCTTAATTTAATCCGTAATTCTCTTGCGTAGTATCATAAGGGAATACAGTAGAAAATGGCAACACTGCTACACTTGGATTCTCGCCTAAACCTAAAAATGTTGCATTGTAAAAAGGGTTTTCTTTAGACCATAAATGTTGTACTTCGGCTGAAAAAATATTTTTATCGTTTAATGTATAATAAAGATTTGCATTCTGGTTAATAGAAAAAGGATTGTCTTCTCTCAACTCATTTATGGTATTATTTACAGTTGCTGTTGTAGACGAGACTCTACTACTTTCTTCTTGTTCAGACAGTTTTAAGAACACATCATAATCTAATTGAAAATTGCTATGCGGTTTATAAGATGCACTTATTTTACCAAGACCTAACTTATTGTCTTGAACAGAACTCGTTGTAGTTTCCTCTGTGAGGTCATCTAAAATATAATCTCTTGTTGTTAGTTCTTCTATATCTGTTTTTGTTCCAGAATAAATAAAGAAGCCACTTAAATCAAGGCTTTTACTTGGTGAATAGCTAAAATTTGCAGCTCCAAATTTAGTTTCTATTTCATTAGCCATATTGTTTTGAAGTAATGAAAACCCTAAATTATCTTGAGTTAAATTTAAGGTGGTTCCTCCTCCTGCCAAATTTTTAAAACCTCCTGTAAACTTAAAATAATCTCTACGTGTAAAAGGTATTTCACCAATATTATTGATGTCTGTTATAATATTAATACTCTTTTCTGGACTGTAGTAAAACAGCTTTGGGTGAACCAAATATCTATCATCTGGCCCACCACCAGCTGTAACATCACCAAACCAAAAATTCTTCTTTCCTTCTTTAAGCTTAATATCAATAGCTATACTATCGTCATTATTTGTAACACCCTGTAATTGCGAGACTTCATTAAAGTTTTTAAGCACTTGTACTTTTTCAATGGCATTAGACGGTATATTTTCTACTGCCAATTTAGAATCTCCATCGAAAAAATCTTTCCCTTCTACCATTAGCTTCTGTACACGTTTGCCTTCAACCTCAATTTCTCCATCATCATTAATTTCTACTCCTGGTAATTTTTTAAGCACATCGCCTAATTTCTTTTCTGTACCATTCTTAAAAGAATCAGCATTATATACTATGGTGTCACCTTTAACTGTAATAGGCATTTCATAAGTTAAAAGAACTTCATCTAATTGGCTATTATCCTCGTAAAGTGTAAAGTTTTTTTCAAAGCCTATAGATTGCTCGGTTATTTCCAAAGTTTCAGAAATGGTTTTATATCCTAAAAAACTAACCTTTAAAGTATAGTTAGCATTCTTTTCAAGCGAAAGCTGGTATCTACCTTTATTATTAACAACTGAATATGAAGCTAATTTTTTTGTTATACTATTTATCGCCACCACATTAGCAGACTCTAAAGGTGTGCCAATACTATCTTTTATAGATCCTGAAACATTAATCTCCTGCGAAAAAGCGTTTAAAGAAAATAGTACACAAAGTATATATACGATTTTTTTCATTTGAATCTATTTTTAGTTTCCTTTTCCTAAACCAGCTCTTCCTCTACGGAAATTTTCTCGAACTTCTTGCGCTTTCTTCTTTGCAAGAGCATCATATTTTTCTTGGGTTATTTTCTTTCCTTTTTTAGGCGGATTTATAGTTTCTTCTTCTTTATTTAATTCTATTTTTGAGCAAAGAATTGTAGTATTTCCTGCATTTACTTCTAGAATTAACCCTGGTAAACCATAATACATTGCAGGTCCTTGAGAAACAGGAATATCAAGAGTAAACCAAGCCGTTACTATTATCATTTCATCCTCTATTTTTCTTTCTTCTTTCGAGTCATTTGTTCGTTGCTCTCCTGGGCGAAAATTTGTTGGTAATCCTCTATTTTTTAAGATAGCCGTTGCCTTAAAGCAGGTATGTTTTCCAATCGTTTTTACATCATCAGTAATTTTCCAATCTATCGCTTTAAGTGAATCTTGAATTAGGAATAGTTTCCCATAAAGGTCTACTTGATTTTTGTAAGTATTGTCGATATTATTTTTGTAAAGTTTGCCATTACTCCCTTGATTAAGTATCATTTTCATCATTCCCATCCGTTGTGCTATTATTCCATTGCCTTGGTCTTGTTCTAACTTTTCTTCTTCAACATATATAGAAGAATTCTTATTAAAAGAGAGTACAAAATTATTAGTAGACATACTATTGATACGCTCTTGTATCATTGCCTTTTGAGCCTCTGGAATTTGACGATTACTTAAGTTTATTTTTATCGTATTTTTTAAAACATAATAGGCTTTACCGTTGGTGTTTTGTGCTGAAATAGGTACTGAAAATACGAGTATGAATAGTATTATTATGTTTTTTAGATACTTCATTTTTAATAATTTTGATTAAGAAAATATTACTTTAATTCAATAGGAATCCAAATGTTAATGTCTGTTAACATCTTAATTTACTTTTTCAACACAGATACATCTACCCAGAACTGAATAGGCTTTAATAAAGCTTTTATTTCATTAATTTTTTCAAGTTTACCACTTACACCTGATCTATTTTTAAACCTTGCAGGAATCCTATCCAATTTAGAACTGTCAGGTAAGCTGAGCTCTATATTTGGATCATTAGTTGTTATACCTATTGCCCAGGTATCTTTTTTAGCTTTTGTATTTTTCTTGAGAAGCCTTTTTGGAATCGCAATCTCAAATGTAAATGATTGACCAGGTATCAATTTTGAATCAAACATAATACCCAAACTCTCAAAATCTAAAGCACTACGATTGAAATCAATTATTTGCCCATCTTCATAACCATTAAAGTTTATTAGGCCAATATTTTCGGATTGACCCTTAAAATTCTCTAATAATTTAGACTGATTTGGCAACATATTTTTATCAATATTGGATATTGAGCCCATACCTCCTCTTCCTCTAAAACCACCATCGCTACTCTTGAGGCTTTCAAATTTTTGTTTTATTGCGTCTGAATTTACAATTCCTTCAAGGAAAGAAATACCTTGGTCTTTACTATGCTTTCCATCTGTATTAACTCAATAGGTCATACCTAAAAGCATAATTTTTTTTATAACCTGCTCATCAAATGAACTCACTATTAAGTACAAATTATCGTCATCCTGTTGTATCGCATAATTTATATTATTGTTGGACCGAATTGTATTGACTGGCCATTCTATCTGGTCTCCATCAATTACAGGTATAGCATCGACCTTTTCAACATTATATAATTTCTTACTACATGAGCTTGATAAAAACACTACAACTATTATTAGAATTATTTTATTCATTTTATTGATTAAATTATTTATTGCTCAATAACTTCAAAGTAAACCACCTGACTTGCAAATCCTGAAAAAATACCTAAACCATTATTTATGTTTGTGAATGGCTCGTTTAAATCTCTTGAATCTTGACTTGATGTTTCATAGAGTAAGGCATATTCTTCATTGACGTGATATATTGTAACCTTGTGCATACCATATTGCGTATAGTGTATCAAAGCTCTTAATTCTAAAATGTTCTGTTGGGTAGGTGAAGTTGTAAATTCAAAATTAATGCCCAAACCACCAAGAACATCAGTTGGGTCTATGGACTCAGGATTATCTTCTGTATTTTCAATTACTAGATAGTAGTAACTACCATCATTGTTGTTCCAAATGACATCAATAGTTTGCTGAAAAGATTCTCTAAAATCCCTTAAATCTAGCAAGGAGTTTATTTCAGGTATTTCGATTGACTCAGGCGATATATCCACTCCTTCTGGTTCACTCGGTATGGTTGTTGTTGAAGATATTATTCTATCTTCATATTCAAAAGTTAGTTGATAGTTTCCACCTATATTTATAGATAAATCGTTACCGTCATAAAAATACCTCCCTGGTTGGTCTGCTACTGGTGATAATACAAAATCCTGACTATCACTAGAAATTGTTATAATTGCATCACTTATAAGCTCTGGCTCAATAGTATTCCCACTATTAAAGGGCACTGTTTTTTTTAGATAAATATCATCAACAGATTCACCTTCATAAATAAAGGCCTCTACAACTGGTTCGCTTATCCCTGGGTCAAAATCTGGGACATCTTCACAAGATGAAATAATGATGATACATAATACAGCTATAATCTTTTTGAAAATTTTCATTGTTATTAATTTTAAAATGATACGTTAAAAAATAAGCTAGGTGTAAAACCTATATAATTGACATTTGTTTCTATCATCTCACTATCCACAACTTCAAACTCTTTGTACCAAGTATTGGTTCTGTTATATAAGTTGAATAAGGATAAGCCCATACTGCCTTTTCCAGATCCAATATTAAAGTTATAAGTAGCACTTAAATCTAGGCGATGATATGGTGCAAGTCTTAGCCCGTTCTTTTCTCCTACGCTTACATATTCGGTTTCTGTTCCATCCAAAAGAGTAATAGTATAAATACCATTAGGTGCTGTAAAAGGTTTACCGCTCCCGTAAACCCAAGTTGCGCCTAAATCCCAACGACCTGCCTTGAGTACATTTACAAATTTAAATTCGTGGCGCTGATCGTTTAAAGAATAAAATGGATTGCTGTTTAAGTCTGGGAATGTGTGCACTACTTCGCTCAAAGTATAACCTAACCAACCCGAATATTTACCCACCTTTTTTTGGATTAAGAAATCAAAACCTCTTGATATACCTGTACCCTCAAAAAACAATTGATCGTTAGGGTCTGTACCTAGCGCAGACTGAAAACGAAGTGAAAATTCCGTAAGCCCTGACATATCTTTTTCAAAATATTCAACATCAAACAACCAATCATCAATTTCATAGCTTGCACCAATAATTAAATGCTCTGCAAAACTTATTGGACTATTCTCTTCATTGGCCAAAAGCCAAAAGTCTCTACTTCCTTGTGTTACGTCTTCACGAACAATTCTATTTACAAATTGATAATATTTTCCCCAAGCGCCTTTGAGTTTGATTTGGTCATTAAGTTGGTATGATGCCGAAAGACGTGGTTCAAAATAGAGTTCATCTGTTACATCAAAATGAGTAGCTCGAATACCACCAACTAGATTTAATTTTTCGGTTGGACTCCATTTATCCTGTAAATAAACTGTACTTAATACCCCTTTATCTTTTTGATCTATTACGGTTATTGAATCGTTAAGGCTGTAGCTATAATCAACTTCATTCTTTGTTAATTGTCCACCAAATTCTAAGCTATGCTTTGAGTTGATTTTGTACTCGTTGTGTATTCTAAGTGTATAATCTTTTAGATTGTTATCTTCTACCAGTCCTGTTCTGTTAGTGTTGGTTGAGTCAGCTAATTGTATGGTTACATCGTTTACCCTATTTCTCTCACTAACGTAATTGGAATAAGCACCTACAACATTTGTGTACAGTTTATCATTCCATTGTCTTGCCCGTCGAACACTAGAACCCCAGTTTCCCCAATTCAACAAATCTTCAATGTCAGCATTTATGGTTCTTTCATCATCTGTACCTGAGCCAAAAGTATTTTGGTTTTCCCTAGAACTATCTAAATTATCTTCACCATTATACATTGAAACTGAAATAATGTCTTTATCGCTAGGTTTGTAACTGAACTTTGTATTTAAATCATAAAAATAAAATGAAGGCTGTGTTTGGTTTTGTTGAAACCCATTGAAATTAGGCAGGTTATTACCATTGGTTGGCTCTGAATCGTTATACAAATCAAAAATACTATTGTACAATCCGCTTTGAAGAATATCGGTATAAGACCTTCTACCCGCTATTAACAGATTTGCTTTATCTCCTATTGGAATCTCAACAGTTGCATTGGCACTCAGTAAGCTTAAACCTCCAGAAAAACTTAGTTTATTGCTATTTCCCGTTTTACCAGTTAAATCAATTACACTTGAAATTCTGCCACCATACTCGGCAGGAAACCCACCTTTAAATAACTGAATATCCTTTATAGCATCACTATTAAAAGCACTGAAAAAACCATAAAAATGATCAACGTGATATACCGTAAAACCGTCTAAAAGAACTAAATTTTGATCTGGCGTTCCACCACGAACATAAAGACCTGCAGAAGATTCATTTGTGCCACTTACACCCGGAAGTAATTGTAAGGCTCTAAAAATATCTTTTTCTCCTAAGTTTGGTATGGATGCCAACTTTTTGGGTGATAATGATATCTGACTTACATTCTTATTCATTTTGACAATTTGCTGTCTTGATTCGGCATTTATGACTACCTCGTCTAGTTGGTTGTCATCAGGTTTCAGCAGGATTGTTATTTTATCTTTTGCCATTTCTGGTGTGAGTATCAAAGTCAGGATTTGATAACCTAGATATTGTACCTGTATAGTTGAAGTTTCTGATGGTACATTGAATAGCGTAAAGAAGCCATCCTCATTGGTTGTTGTTCCAATATTTGTCCCTTTCACAAAAACATTAGCAAAAGGTAATGTCTCACCACTTTCATTGTCTTTTACAACACCACTAATGGTAATTGGGTTCTTTTGGATTTTGTTTTCCAAAAAATGTGAAGCGACATTGCTCTTGAGGTAAATTGCATAACTCTTGGTTATTGAGCCATACAGAAACATAATAAAAAATAATAAAAAATAATACTAAAATTTTTCTGTCCATATTTTTGAATTTAGAGAACTATTAATATTTAATATCAAAAGTATGAGCAACTTAAAACAGAGAAAAAAAAGATATACCTACAAAAAAAAAGTATCGACAAACAAGGAATATGTATCGATACTTTTTTTAAAGTTTATACCATTTGTATTAAAAGAGATTTACACTCCAAGTCTTTTTAGAACGACTTCTTTGTAGGTTTCTCCAATAGGAATACGAATATCATTAATAACAACATTAGATTTTTGCAAAGCCCTAATGCAATCAATATTAATAATATAAGAACGGTGTGTTCGAATAAAATTTGAAGGTAGTTTTTTTAAAATTGCTTTAAAACTGGATAGTGTTAACAAAGGTTTTGATTTTTCTTTTAGATGAATTTTTATATAATCTTTCAGCCCTTCAATATATTCTATATCTTGTACATTAACCTTAATGTTTTCATATTCTGATTTCACGAAAATAAAGTCGTTATTATTTTCTCCAGAAGAAACGTTTGCTTGTGGCGCAATAGACTGTTCTAACTCATACTTTTCTTTGGCGCGAGAAACGGCTTTTAAAAAGCGTTGAAACGGAATAGGTTTTACCAAATAATCGGTTGCATTTAATTCAAAGCCTTCTAAAGCGTGCTGTGGATAAGCCGTTGTAAAGATAAATTGCGGAATATTCTCAACTGTTTTTACCAAATCTAATCCTGTTAAATTAGGCATTTCTATATCTAAAAACACTAAATCTACTTGATGCTTATTCAATATTGTTATTGCATCTAATGGATTGTTACATTTCGCAACAATTTCCATCCCTTCTATTTGATTGACATAAGTATCAATAACATCAACTGCCAATGGCTCATCATCTATAATTACGCACTTCATCTGTTGTATTTTAATCTAATTTTAATTTTAAATCAACCATAAATTTATTGTCCTTTTCCATTGTGGTTAACCAATGTTTATCAGGATACAATAACTCCAAACGGTTTTTGGTATTTTGCATTCCTATACCAGAGTTCTCCTTATCTTTAGTTCTATTTCCTATAATGTTAATACACTTAAAATGCAATTCGTCGTCCTTTATACTAATATCTATTTCGACCTCAGTGTTACCATTAAAATCTGTTCCATATTTAAAAGCGTTTTCGATATAAGATATAAATAGTAAAGGGCTAATTTTTTGCGTGGAAATCGTGCCTCTTATATTCGTTTTTACATTTTTATTTTTTGCTATTCTAATATGTTGAAGCTTAATATAATTCTCAATGTATTGCAATTCGTCTTTAAGTAAGACTTTACTGTTATTAGCTTTATATAACATATATCGCATTAATTCAGAAAGCATAATTACGGCTTCTGGTGCATCATTAGATTTTTTAACTGTTAATGAATAAATACTATTTAAAGAGTTAAATAAAAAATGAGGGTTTAGTTGATTTTTAAGGGCTTCTAATTCCGTTTTATTTTTTTGAACTTCAATTCTCGTTTTAATCCTATCGTTTTCTATCCATTGTTGGTATACTCTAATTACTGTTCCAATGATAATTATCACAGTATTGAAAAATATAATTATTATAAATTTTGAAGGTCGTTTGTCTAACAGATTTTGGTTCTTATAAAAATCAAAATAGAATACATTTGAAATAATCAAATAGGCTATTATTAAAAGAACGACAATAGACAGTAGATAAGATGTTTTCTTCTTCTTAAGTAATAAATAAGGCACTAATAAACTATAGTTTGTATAGAAAACCGCAGCTCCAAACGTTATTCTCAAACAAATTTTAAGCGTAATTTCTTTACCTTCTGAATACACAAAAAACAGGACAACTGAATAAAGTATTACCCATATAAACATGTGAATCGAAAACTGCCTTCTATTTTTTATAATTTCTTCCAAATTTGATAATAGCTATTTTGTAAATCTACATAATTATTTTATCAGAGGTATTGAATTAGTTTTTACATAACTTTCAAATATATATGCTACCAGAATATTCTTAAAATAAGATAGATGAACAAGTGTAATTACTATACGAAAAAGGAATAACTATAGATAAATATTGCCATTCCATACACATTTTGCCTGCACTCCTCTGCCCTTACAGCAAAAAGAGTATTTAATTAACTTTAGTAAAAGAAGTTTGGAAGAAGAAAACTTTTAAAAGAAAAATCAGCAAATGAAACTATTGCTTTTACCAAAGCAAAGTAACATAATGCTGACCATTATAGTACAAATAGTTAGTAATTTCTGTATAGCCGTTTTTCAGGCTATTTACACATAATATCAGATATGACGTCTTTAGACTCATATCGGCAGATATTATGTTAAAAGAAATTACGGCTTATGAACTTCAAGGTTTATTTGTAAGCTATAATTCTCCATTATGTTAAATATCCCAAAGTATTCTCGTTTCTATAGAATCTGTATTACTTGGGTCATTAAACATTTGGCTCTTGGGTTTAGTACTAAATAAGAAACATTCTGCTGTTTGTACTATAATTAGTCGCTATGTAAAATTGCCGCTGCCTATGCGCTCAATTGCTTTTTATAAATTAAACGCTTCTGGCGTTTATTTCTAAACACAATTGCCAACTGCATAGCCATCGCCATAAAGAAGCTAACCTTTTAGATTCATTTAAAAATAGCGTATTCGATAATAATCCTGCAATATTTTTTTCTATGGCATTCTCGTAAAGAATTCCGTAAGAGTATAAAATTACTCTGCGAGATAATTTCTATACACTTGCTCAAATTCTGCAATTATTCAACATTTTTAAATATTGTATATCTTTTTTTCTTGATAAAAAAAGAAACAAAAAAATCAAGGCTGCAGAAAACTTTGGAAACAATGTACGGCTCAATCGCTATATTTTAGAAAACATTGGAACGATTAAGATTACTTTAAACTAGCTTTAAACCTTGTTATTATTAAGAATATGTATTGCTAGACCTCTAAAATATATACGCTCATTCACCTATTGTTTTAACCAAAGTTTTCCGAGGCCGTTCCGCCAACGCTTCATCCAAAACAATTTCTATTTTACACAATATTAAGATATATATGTACTTAAACACTCATCTTTATATTTTATAAAACCTTTATAGTTATCCATTAAAATAGAATGATTTTTGATATAAATTTCTGCATTTAACCAAGCACTCTTTTCTCTTTTAATATTAACTTCATTTTTACTTGGTCTTCCGTCAATTAAATGACCATATTCATGCAGAATATCCCATAATACTTTTAACTCACGTTTTTTTCCATTCTTGACACTTATCCTTATTAAGTAACTATCCCATTCAATAACGGACTGCATTGAATCACTTCTACAAGAAAGCATGAATCCCCTATTCTCTATTTCATTTACTATTTTCAACAAGATGTCATTATATACATCAAGATTCGTTTGCGATATTATTTCATTAACAATGGTTTTCAATTGGAACTTATCTAAGGAAATTATTTTGTAGAAACTAATAGCTCTCTAATATCCACATCTAGGATTTCTGCTATCTTTTTTAAATCTTTTAAATGAGGTTGTGATTTATTATTACAAAATGCAGTTACAGAAGTCGTACTTTTTCCCAATTCTTCTGCAAGCCAAACTTGCGATTTTCCTTGAATTACTAATACTTCTTTTATTCTATTTATTCTTTCTACTGCCATAATTATTTGATGTATTCTACCTTAAATATATAATACTTGCTTATTAAAACATAAGTTTAAATTAAATTTTAGTAAGCTAAACTTGTGTTTTTGAAATTTAATTTATAAATTTGAATTAACTTTATGTAAGTTACAATTATATAAATGTAGTTTTTAATTAAATTTTCGTTGTTAATAACTTTATTTCAAATTTTATGCCATATCCTAAATACACCAAAACCGACTTAGAGAAAATCGTCTATACACAACTAGATAATTTAAATGCGATTCACGACTTGTTACGTATTATGAAACTTCAAAACGAACTTATTGAAAACGCTAATAAGAAATTAAGAGATGAAGTTATTGACTTTAAAAAACGCATAAATTACGGAGCTGGAAAATAAATAGAGCATAATAAACCTTGTTGAAAACTTTACAAAAACACGCTATGATGCAAAATATGCATTACATATTTTTGCATATAAGCACTTTAATCAATGAAAGTAAGCAATATTAAACTTCAAAAAGCAATAATAAATATTTATAATCATCTTTATGCAAATTCTGAGAAAAAAACGCCTCATGGAATATCTAAAGAGGTGGGAAAAATACTTCATACAGGAATGTATATTGAAGAGCATACACTAGAAAAACCCGCTTTTGTTTTTAATAATCAAAAAGAAAAACAGCTTTTAAACGGAGAATCTATTGAATTCAGTAAAACAATTATTGCTAACTACAAAGTGATGAATGATGCTTGGTCTATTTATGATTTTAAAGAAGAAATAAATTTAAAACCATTTGACATTGCTTACACATGTGTTCAATTAAATGGAATTGAAATATCAGACCCAAATAGAGATGTTTTTGGTGATTCTTTAGAAATATTTAGAAGTCAATGGGCTAAACAAGCAGGTGGTCAATTTTTTACAGATTCTTTAGTCACGCATTTATCAATGAAATTATTAGAGTTTGACCCTAGAAATGGAGATGACTTAATTGACATTTGTTCAGGAACAGGAGGTTTTTTATTAGCCGGTTTGAACAGAGTTAGAGAGTTACTTGAAAAAGATAAAAAGAAAGATGTAGAGATGAAAGTTATTGAATTGGCAAGAAATTCAATATTTGGCCAAGAATATGATAAAGAAGTTTGTTCTATAGCAAACTCAACACTTAAAGCAAGAATTGGAGATACTTCGCACAATTTTGTAACTCAAGGTGATTCATTAGAATTTAATCAATTTTCGAAAAAAGATTCTAGAATAAAGTTTAATTCTCATCATTGTATAGCAGGAAACCCTCCATTTGGAACCAAAATAACAATTAAAGACCTAAATATTTTAGAACACTTTGAATTGGCTAAGGTAAAGGCTAGACAAAATGATTTATCACCATCAAAAATAACACCTAGAGCTCCAGACATATTATTTCTTGAACAAAATATAAAGTTATTGATACCAGGGAAAGGTAGGTTATCTCTTGTTGTTCCTTATCAAATTCTAAGTGGTCCACAGGCATTATATATTAGAAATTGGTTATTGTTAAATACTATTGTCACTTCAGTTGTAGATTTACCTGCGGATACTTTTCAACCACATACAGGTACTAAAGCATGTCTAATTACATTAATTAGAAGAAAAGAAGTTTTAGAAGATATTAATGAGATTGAAGGTTATAAAATATTTATGTCAACTCCAAAATGGATTGGGCATGACAGAAGAGGAAACCCAGTATTTAAAAGAAATCTTGATGGTACAATACAGATGAATCTTTAACTGATTTTAAAGAAGTTGAAAATGCTTATTCACAATTTAAATTAGGTAAAGATTTTAGTAAAATACATGATGAAAGTTTTGTAATATCATCAAAAGATATAATTAGCGCTTCTTTAATTCAATTAAATGCTCAATTTCATAAGCCTTCTAAATTTGGCTTGCCAGAAATAAACCCTAAAGAATGGAAAACAGTTAAGTTAAAAGACGTTGTTGAAAAGATATTTTATCCTGGTAGGTTTGTTAGAAACTATGTAGATTATTATCCTGGTGCTGTTCCTTTTTATGGTGGAAAAGAGATAACTCAAATGGTTGTAGAAAGTAGTAAATGGATTGGACATAATCACCCAAAATTAAAAGAGTTAACAGTTGAAACAGGATGGATATTAATTACTAGAAGTGGTACCACTGGCATTGTGTCTATCGTGCCAGAAGCATGGAATGGATATGCAATGAGTGAGCATGTCATTCGAATTAAACCCACAGAAAATAAATTGAGTCCGTATTATTTACTGACTTTTATTAAAACTAAATATTGCCAAAACCTAATATCGAAAGGTGTTTACGGTTCGGTAATAGATTCGATAACCCCAGATTTTATAGGCAATCTTGATATTCATATTCCAAAAAATGAAAATGAATATCAAAATGCTGTAGAAAAAATGAAGAAAGCCGAAGAAATGAGAAACATTGCATTAACTGAAACACATGAAAGTATTAATTCACTTAACGAAATGATTTTAAGTTAAATACGCTTATGACTATGTAGTATTTGTTGCATTAAATCTAATAATTCAGTTACTGTCAAGTTTCCCTGTAATTGATTACTTCTTTTAAGCATTAAGAAAGTATTAGATGGTTCATGTTTTCCACTTCGGTCTAACGGAGTTAAATGACCAGATTGTATGATTCTAGCATCAGCAATTACTTCATTTATTCTAATTGGGTTTTTCTGTATTGGATCAACATAGTTACCTGGCTCAATATCATGCTCCATCATAAACCCAAAACAAGTTTTAATATCATTATTTGGTAATTTAGGGCAACCGAGCATACTAAAACATTGTAAATAATATTTAATTTCTACAAGAGTAGCCATCACTTCGGTTGCATAAAATTTATGTTGAGAATCAAGCAACCAACGGTTAGTACGATTTCCATCCGCACCGTCTTGCGGTCTACCTGGAACTCTACTTGAGTGAGGTTTCCAAGGAGGAGACCTTCTCCCTGCATCTCTTAATTTAGTTGTTAATCTAGTTATTTGTCTTCTATCGAATCCATTGTCAACTAGATGTTGTCTACGTTCTTGCTATCAAATCCATTAAATCTCTAGCGTTTTCTACTGATATATCGTAGCCATCAGAAACTAATTCATTGATTCTTTTTAAATTTGTTACAACTGTCATATATCTAGAAAAAAGTTTTCAATTTTTATATCAAAATCTTTTGCTAACCTGTATATATTTTTAAGAGAGATATTTCGTTCACCTCTTTCAATCATACCTATATAAGTTCTATGGAAGTCTGTTTTTTCAGCTAACCTTTCTTGACTCCATTTTTTTGTTAATCGTAATTCACGAACTCGATTTCCAAATGCTTTTAAAACATCGTTATTCATACTTACAAATTAAATCTAATGAATACAATAAATCTACATACAAAAAGTATCATTTTGGAGTTCTGAGATTTTAGAACAATACCCACTCCATACACATTTTGCCTCCACTACTCTGCCCTTTCAGCAAAAAGAGTATTACATTACATTTCTAAAGAAACATTTGAGAAGAAAAAAATAAGGTATGATTAAGTGGTAAAAAGCTTTTTACCAAAACAAAGTTACATAACGCGAGAACATTATAGTACAAAAATATTTATAGCTATAACTCCATATTAGTATCCCTATGAGCAAGTAGGTATATGAAATTACCAAATAGGGTTCTACCTTGTGTTTTTTACAAGTAGCAAAGAATGAATCCTCTTTTAAACAATTATAGTACTATTTTATAGTTCTCTGAAGATGGCATGCATCATTCTCTTTTTATCATTGATGCTTTCTTCCAAGGCAATCATCGTTTCCGTTCTGTTTACACCAGGAATTTCGTCTATTTGATAAATAATTTCCTTGGCATCAATAGTCCCTTTTGCTCTTAACTTACAAAAGATGTTGTACTTACCGGCTGTTACATAGGCAACGGTTATATTGGGTATTTTTCTTAAGCTTTTAATTACTTCTTTTGTCATTGACGTCCTTTCCATAAAGATACCTACGTGAGCAATAAAAGAATACCCCATTTTCTCATAATTCAATGTTAGCGTAGATCCTTGAATAATACCTTCATCCTCCATTTTTTTTACTCTTATATGTATGGTTCCTGCTGAAACTAGTAATTTTTTTGCAATATCGGTAAAGGGGGTTCTAGCGTTTTCAATCAAAATGTCTAAAATCTGATGATCGATTTCGTCTAATATGAATTTTTTCATTTTTTGATTATTATTCAAATAACTTTGCAAAATTATCAAAAAAATTCAAAGTAAAAAGGAACTTAATGATAAAAATTCAATAAAAAATCATTTTCATTGTGAAATAATTTTCTTTTTAAATTCACACCTTCTATTTTTTTAGGTATGAATTTAAGCTGGTTATCAACAATTTGTTCTTTATATTGATAGACCTCATCTTCTTTATTTTTAAAACGTTTTACTACATCGAAAAAGATTTCGTTATTATTAGGAATGTTAAAATATGCTTGATAATCATCATTGAAAAAGGCTGTTTTTGCTATGCTATATACACCTTGAAGGATAGCAAAAAAAGTAAACCTTCTAGTTTCTTCACGATGATAATCATTGTGATAATGCCCGGATTCAATAAGAATGGTATGGAATCCTAATTTCTGGAAGTTATCCCCTGTAGCCGTAGGATAAAATTCATCTGTATACCTCCCTATGTGATGAGGAATTATGGTCTGCAATAGTTGGTTCATAGCCGTAATTATATACATTGCTTTTTGTCTTCCGACGGTAATATATCTTGTTTCGTCTTCCGAAGGTGCTAAAAATGAAATGGTAGCCGGGTTTGTGGTTCCTTCAACTCCAAAAATAGTTCTTTGGTCATGTAGATTAAAACAGAAATCCGGTTGAAACTCTTCCAAATGATTTCGTAATACATTACTTTCGATAGCCACTCTGCCCACTGCGTCCCTGTTTAAATCTATCCCTTTTGCATTTGCTATGGTATATCTCAAAGCACCATCAGGGTTTAACATGGGAATAATACTAATTGTACATGCAGATAGCATTTCTTCGACAATGAGAATATCCTGATTTAGTAAATTTAGTAAATCAAAAATAGCTTTGGTGCCCGTACTTTCGTTGCCATGCATTTGTGTCCATATCAAAATTTTTTTATCTCCGTTACCTATTTGAAGGTTATATATGGGGATACCATTTTCAGAGAAACCTATTGACAGTGAGTGTATATTTTGATTATTTTCAAACGCCAATAACAAGTTTTTTATATCATCAAAAGTGATCCATCTACCACATAATCCAAATTCTTTTGAAACGGTAAACAATTCTTGAGCTTTATTTTTATCCAGTATCTGCATATCAAAATGATCTTTTACAAAAATAGAGATTCTATATGGAAAGAAAGCTTCAGTTGCTATGTTACAAATGTAAACAAATGTCATTAGCGCAATTAATTTTTCAACCATATCTTTATTTCTCCCACCTGTTTACATTTGTAATATAAATAAGTTTTATATTTAAAGATATTATTAATTAAACATTTAATAATCAATTATTTATATACTTTATATAAATCTTTTATTTAAATTTTATACTATTTAATATTGTTTATTTTATGAATTTTTATTGTTACATTTGTAATATATACTTAAATTTACAATTGTGAACAACAAATCTTTTATAAAAAGAATTAAAACGATTCTTGATTATTACCAATTAACAGCATCTATGTTTGCAGATAAGATAGGTGTACAACGTTCTAGCATTTCACATATGCTGTCGGGAAGAAATAAGCCCAGTTTGGATGTTATTCTTAAAATAACTTCTGAATTTCCTGAAGTGGATATGTATTGGCTATTATATGGTAAAGGGGTTTTTCCTAGAAAAGTAGAAGAAGAATCAGTATCCTCTTCTCTTACACTACCTCTATCTGATAATGAACATCCAATATCAAAAGCAAAAACTTTAGGAACTAAAAAGATTACAAAAATTGTTGCCTTTTATGAAGATGGAACCTTTGAAGAGTTTATTAAGTAATATTTTTAAAGTCCGAAAGGCTTAGGTCAAAAACCATTGGACACTTTAAAAGAGGAGTATTTTTCTGCCTATGACATGATTATGTCTGTTGCTGTACAAGAAATGTTTCACTTAACAATGGCCATGCAACTTGGCCAATTCTATGGGAGTTCGCCCAACCATTACCGCACCTGATTTATCAAACCCTCCTTCTTGTTTAAAAGGTATAATAGGAATGCCGGTAAAAGGCAACTTGAGTAAATTGATAGATACCATGTTAGCTATTGAAACTCCAGACCCTAATTATCATTACAATGAATCGCCAAGCAATGATAATCCTGCAAATTTTGACGGCCCAAAATTGTACCAAGATGAATATGATTCGATTGGTGATTTATACCACGCTTTGGCTTATGGTGTTCAAGAATTTTGGAATTATGATTCGACAAATGACAATTATCAAAAAACAAACTTCGCAACAAAATATCCTTTGTTTGGAAAGCAGGCGAAATCCTTCAATGGAATTATATCCCCTACGCCCACACCGTGGCCTGCACCTCCCAAATTCCCTCATACATGCCAGGGGGTCTAAATGCTTGCAAAGGACAAGATATTAAGGGTAAAAATAGTTGTACAGGAGAAGGTATATGCGCTACAGCAGTAGCACATTCTTGTCAATATACCAACTCATGTGAATTCCAAGGCGGTTGTGGGTACCCTGGAAGATCAGAATCTGGAGCAGCAGATTACAATCCTAGTCAAAATTCTTGCCAAAGTAATGGAGGATGTCAATCGCCTATTTCACCAAAACAATACTACAGAGGTAGAATGAGAAACGTTTACGCTATTTTGCTAGTTTTCCAAGAGCTTCTTTAATGACGGCAATATTTTTAATTTTATTTGGAGTATTGGCTTTATTTTGCATTTGAATCATTTGCCTCATCAAATTAATGCCGACTTTATCAAAATTAAATTGCTTATATTGATTTCCCTTATCAACAATATCATTTACCAAATTCTGTATCGCTTTTGTATTATTGCCGCCGGCAATTTCGTCATAAGCTCTCTTATATAACACCTGTACTTTTTTATCGCTATTCAAAAACATTCCGGAGAGTACATTATTGGCTATAAACACCATTTCTGTTTCGTCCTTTTCTTCCAAATAAATTCTTGTTAAAGGAATTGCAATAATATTCTTTACTTCCGGAGGTAGTTCTTTGGATTTTTTTAAAGTATACTGTTTATCTATATAATACATTGCCACCAGAGCTTTTCCCAGTACAGTATAGGATTTACTTTTAAATGCATTTATAAAGACAGATCTTAGCTCCGGATCGGTCAGTTTTCCCAGCGTTTCAATTGCTGCTGCCCGTACCAGCGTTTTTTCGTCATTATTTGCAATCCATTTGATTTTATTAATGACATCTTTTTTTGAGAACTTATTGACCAAATTGATGTTTTCTAATGCTAATATTCTTATTTTGTAGAAATCGTCACTCATCGCCCCGGCAATGGCATCGAAAGCTTCTTTGAGTTCCTGGCTTTTTGCTACTTCTATCAGTGCTTCTCTTTTATGTGCGTAATGTTCAGCATATTTTAATTGTTCGATATAATCACTGGTAACTTTGTTTTCCTGAAAATCTCCCAGTACAACACCGTCGGCATTTACTAATAATAAACTGGGCGATTTTCCTTTAAAAGGGAAGATAAATGAAGCATCATTACCATCTACAAAAACGCGATAACGGGTTTTGGTTTTGCCTTGAAAAATATCAATTGTCAAAGGGAATTTAAACTCACCTGTTTGTGTTTGATATATATTGATGGTTACGGTTTTTTCCAGTGTATTATAGTCGTAGGAAACTTGAACTTTAGGGTGGCCGCTTCCAAAATACCACTGATTAAAAAACCGTTGTAAATCTTTACCGCTAACTTTTTCAAAGGCTAAACGCAATTGATGCACTTCTGCGGATTGGTATTTGTTTTCGGTAAGATATACCCGAAGCCCTTCAAAAAAAGCGTTGTCTCCCAAATAATTCCTCAGCATATGCAAAATTGCACCTCCTTTATTATAACTTACAGCATCAAACATGTCCTCTTTATCAACATAATAATGCCTCACCAGTTTTTTACCTTCATTTTGTCCTTCTTTATACCCTCTGATTTCTTCAAATAAATGAGCATCCGCATTTGTTTTGCCATATTTGTATTCTCTCCATAAATATTCGCCATAGTTTGCAAAGGATTCATTTAAGGTCAAATTACTCCAACTTTCGGTAGTAACTAAATTTCCAAACCAATGATGAAAAACTTCATGAGCAATGGTATTTTCCTGAACATTTTCATCTACCAATTGCCCGGGCATTTGATAGGCTCTTTCCCCATGAATAACTGCTGTTGTATTTTCCATAGCCCCACTCACATAATCTCTGCCTACAATCTGACTATATTTGCTCCACGGATATTCAATACCCGTAATTTCAGAGAAAAACCCAATCATTTCCGGAGTCAAACCAAAAATAGCTTTTGCTACTTTTGCGTACTTTTTTTCTACATAATAATTTACAGGAATATTTTTGTAGGAATCCTTAACAATTTCATATGCTCCTATTCCCATAAAAAATAAATAGGGAGCATGTTTTTGATCTAATTTCCAGTAATCGGTTCTGTAATTACCCGCTACTTTTTGACTCACTAATATGCCATTAGATAGGGTTTTGTATTTATCAGGTACGGTAATGTATATTTCCTGTGATGTTTTTTGATTCGGGCTGTCTATTGTAGGAAACCAGCAACTGCTTGCTTCGGTTTCTCCCTGTGTCCAAATCTGGGTGGGTTTATTTTTATCCGATCCGTCAGCATTAATAAAATACACTCCCTTTGCTTCAGTAATTGCCGCACTTCCTTTTTGTTTTACTTTTTCAGGCTGTGCCGTATACTTAATATATACGGTGAACTCCTCCCCTTTTCTGTATACTTTGGGTAAATCTATTTTTAAATTAAATCCGTCATAACGATACACTAACTCGGTTTTATTCATTTTTACAGTATGAATAATCATAGCTTTAGCATCTAATTCAAACACATCTGTAGCATAAAAATGAGGTGTTGCCGTTACCCATTCTTCACCGTTTACTGTTTTATCTGTAAAATTGAAATCGACCTTTAATTTTGTATGAATTAAATCGATTTTTTTTTCTCTTTCTGCTCTGTATATGGATAATGGATCTACTATTTGCGAAAAAACATGCCCTGTAAACAACAGGTATACGTGGATAATGATATTTATGTACTTCATTTATATCCTAATATATATTCTAATTCTAAGAGCTCCAAAAGTACTAAAATAATAGAGTGTTTCTTGTTAATGGCTAGTTAAAACCCTAACGAATGACACTAGTCAAACCCATTCTAATTAGATATTTTAAGTGAATCAAACCAGATAAAAACAAAAGATTTACTTGGCCACATTTACAGCCCTGGTTTCTCTGATTACAGTGATCTTAACTTGGCCAGGATATGTCATGTCGTTTTGTATTTTTTGAGAAATATTGAATGACAACTCAGCGGCTTTTATATCATTTATTTTATCGCTTTGCACAATAACTCTTAACTCTCTTCCCGCCTGAATTGCATAAGCTTTTTCGACACCGGCAAACTCAAACGCTATATTTTCTAAATCTTTTAGCCTTTGTATGTAAGAGTCTAATACTTGTCTTCTTGCTCCGGGTCTTGCTCCGGATATGGCATCACATACCTGGACAATGGGTGCGATTAGGCTCTTCATTTCAATTTCATCGTGGTGAGCTCCGATAGCATTGCATACGTTTTTTTTCTCTCCGTATTTTTCAGCCCACTGCATTCCTAACAATGCATGCGGGAGATTACTTTCTGTTTCCGGTACTTTTCCTATATCGTGTAATAAGCCCGCTCTTTTGGCCAGCTTTGCATTCAGTCCTAGTTCAGATGCCATAATTCCGCAAAGATTGGCTACTTCTCTGGAGTGCTGCAAAAGGTTTTGCCCGTAAGAAGAGCGGTATTTCATCCTTCCCACCGTTTTGATCAATTCCGGGTGTAAGCCATGGATCCCTAAATCAATAGCAGCACGCTTACCTACTTCAATAATCTCCTGCTCAATCTGATTTGTTGTCTTCTTTACAACTTCTTCTATCCGGGCCGGATGAATTCTTCCGTCAGTGACCAATTTATGCATAGATAAACGAGCAATTTCTCTTCTTACAGAGTCGAAACAGGATAAGATAATGGCTTCCGGAGTATCATCGACAATGATTTCAACACCGGTTACTGATTCCAGCGCTCTGATATTCCTGCCTTCTCGGCCAATGATTCTTCCTTTTACATCATCGGATTCCAGATTGAAAACAGAAACACAGTTTTCTACTGCTTGCTCTACCCCTACTCTTTGTATGGTATTTAAGATTACTTTTCTGGCTTCTTGTTGCGCAGTAAGTTTTGCTTCTTCTACTGTTTCTTGTATAAAGGTGATAGCATCTGCCTTAGCTTCTTCTCTCAAAGAAGAAACCAGCTCTTTTTTGGCATCTTCTACAGATAATCCGGAAATCTGCTCTAACATATCGACATGTCTTTTGTGCAATTTACCCAGATCGCTTTCTTTCTTTTCCAGATATTCTAACTTTTGATCATGATCTGCTTCCTTCTGTTCTAAAGAGATATTCAGTTTTTTGCTTTTCTCTAATTCTGAGTTCACTTTGCCTTCTTTATCTCTGATTCTTTTTTCAATGTCAGAAACTTTTTTCTCTCTGGATAAAATCACTTTTTCATGTTCGGATTTCAATTCTATAAATTTTTCTTTTGCCTGTAGTATTTTATCTTTTTTTAATGCTTCCGCATCAACTTTTGCTGCTTTCATCAAAGCATTTACTTCTTTCTTTGTATTTTTTATCAGTTTATTTGATCTAAGCTTTTCTATAAATTTTGCTATGATAAAACCAATGATTAATCCTCCTGCTCCCACACTAATGGGTATTAGCATATCTTCCATAATTTTAATTTAGGTATAAAAAAAGCCTACAATAATTTGGTTTATATAAACCCCATTATGACATATATAGAACTAACTAATTGGTCAAGGATCCGAATCCATATCAGTATAGTAACGGCTTGCTTTAACAATTAAGACTCATCCTTCATAATAGATTAATGTTGAGTTTATCAAACAAATAACTAATGTAGGCAGTATATTGTATAATAAAGAACTTATTCTAAATGGCTATTCACTAACGCTGTTAGCTCATTTACCTTGTGCAACACTTCTGTATTTTCAGATTGATTACTAAGTTTAGAAATTTCTACTTTGGAAGCAAATTGTAACGCACACATGGCCAAAACATCCTGTTTATCACTAACAGCATAATTTTCTTCATATGTAGCTATTAATTGATTAATTGCTGCTGCTGCTTTACGCATTCCTTCTTCTTCTTGTATGCTATTTACAGTTAAAGGATACGTTCTACCCGCGATAACGATATTAATCTTTAATTTTTCCAAATATTCTAAAGAACTTTAGTATTCATGCAACTGAACAATACACTTATCGATTTCCCGAATTAAAGCGTTTATTTTTAATTTTGTTTTTTTCGTATTATTGCTACTGCCTTCTATAGTTTTCGCAATCTTTAGTAAATCGAACTCTTTTTGTCTTTCTTCTAAGATTTGCTGATTCTCAATAAGTTGATGCTGTAACTTATGATTATTTTGAAGCAAGATTTCATTTTCCTTTATTAAAAAATCATAGTTAAATAACAAGTTTTTTAACGCATTTTCCAATGAATGAACAGCTTCAATTGTATTACTCATTAACTTTTGTAAGAATAAACTATATATACAAAGTTAATATTCTCTTTGATATAATTAAAGGAATTGTTAACTTTTTATAAAATAAAAATAACGGTAATATATTTTTGATTTTCATATTTTTGAGTACTGTTTTTTGAATTAGCTAAAAATTGAATTTTTGAGAAAATTAATACTATTTGTTACCGTATTTGTTTGCTTTTATCAAATATTCGGTCAAAAATATCCGCAACATTATTTTAGAAGCCCTTTAGATATTCCTTTGGTTTTATCCGGAACTTTTGGTGAGTTGAGAAATAATCATTTTCATTCGGGAATTGATATCAAAACAAAACAGCGTGAAGGTTTAAAAATATATGCGGTTGCCGACGGATATGTATCCAGAATTAAAGTAGCTCTTTTGGGATATGGCAAAGTGATTTACATAACACATCATAATGGCTATACAAGCGTGTATGCGCATTTAAGTAAATTTGGAAACGGGATAGAAGAATATGTAAAACGTATTCAATACAAAAAAGAAGCATATGAAATCGGGAATATATACCTGAAACCTAATCAGATTACGGTTAATAAAGGTCAGGTAATTGGTTATTCCGGAAGTACGGGCGGGTCTTCAACTCCTCATCTGCATTACGAACTGAGAGATACCAAAACTGAAAAAATAATCAACCCTCTGTTATTTGGTTTAAAAGTAGAAGATACAATAGCTCCTAAAATTGTTAAACTAATGGCATATACCATCGACAATCAATCCAGAATTAATCATTCAAATAAAAACCAAATGATTGCCATTAGAAAAAAAGATCATCATCATTATATTTCTAACAGAATAACTGCCAGTGGCCGTATTGGATTTGGAATAAGTGTACATGATTTGTTAAACAATGCTGCTAATAAGAATGGGGTGCATAGCATAGAAATGTTGGTGAATGAAAAAAAAGTATATTATCACGATTTAGAAACTTTTTCTTTTGCAGAAAGTAAATATATTAATCTATTAATAGATTATCCATACTACTATAAATACAAAAGAAAAATACAAAAAATGCATATTGCTAAGGGAAATAATTTAAGTATATATGAAGATGTGATAAATAATGGGGTTATCACTATAGAAAACAATAAAAATTATTTTGTAAAAATTATTGCTACTGATGTTGTTGGTAATAAAACTACCGCCACCATCCCGATTGTCGGAAAAGAACCCAATACTATTTATACGGAAGCAATAACGACTACACCGTATAAAATAAAAGCATCTGAATTTAATACGTTTCAAAAAAATGGGGTGACCATAGCTTTTCCAAAAAATACTTTTTATGAAGACACATATTTAAATTTTGATGTAAAAGATCATATAGCAACCATACATGAACCTTCTGTTCCTCTTGACAAAAAGTTTACGTTAACTTTTGATGTTCCCAGATATAGCGATGTTGAAAAAGAGCAACTTTTTATAGCAAATATGAATCATAAAAAGTATGCTAATTACCAACAAACAAAGAAAAAGAAAGATAAATTTTATACTACAACTAAAACTCTAGGTAAGTACGCTTTACTAATTGACAATCAAAAACCTAAAATATATAATTTGAATTTTAAAAATGATCAATGGATTACTTATAAAGATAAAATTCAAGTACACATCTCAGATACGGGTTCGGGAATAAAATCATATAGAGCTACTATTGACGGAGAATGGATTTTAATGGAATATGATTTGAAAGAGAAGAGATTGACATATAACTTTCAAGATAAAAAGTTGGTAGGTAGCAAACATTCTTTTAAAATTGTAGTATCAGATAACATTGGAAATACCAATACGCTGTCTGCAACGTTTTACAAGAAGTAAACATATGTAAATCCGGCAATATCAGTTAAGTGAAAAATACTTTATTTATTTTATTGACGCTCCCAAGTATAGTAATAGCTCAAAAAACAGCAATTTTAAAAGGGACCGTAACAAACAAAGAGAATAACCCTATTGCGGATGTTTCGGTAAAATACAATACAATTGGCACTACTACAGATAGTAATGGGAGGTATCAAATAAGAATTCCTGTCAATCAAGAAATCTCTATTGTTTTTAGTCATCTGTCTTATCATTCCATTACCAGAATCATTACTGCTAAAAGAGTAACTACATACAGGTACTCCCCTACACTTACTTTAAAGACTGAAAAATTAGATGAAGTAGTTATTGAGAACCTCGATGACGATGCTGCAGGGCTCAAAACAATAGATAAAACACTTGTTCATAAAATACCCGGAGGTGGTGTGGAAAATACGTTGATAACCTCATTTGGAGGGGTTTCAAATAATAATGAACTCAGTACACAATACAATGTGCGAGGTGGTAATTTTGATGAAAATCTGGTATATGTAAACGGTATACAAATTTATCGTCCCTTTTTAGTCAGATCCGGTCAACAAGAAGGGTTGAGTTTTTTAAATACCCATATGGTTAGGAATATCAAATTCTCAGCAGGAGGATTTCAAGCCAAATATGGTGATAAACTTTCTTCTGTTTTGGATATTACTTACAGGGAGCCTAGAAAATTTGCTACCACTGCAGATGCCAGCTTATTGGGAGGTAGTATCACTCTTGAAGGTTTATTTGCAGATAAACTATCTGCTATTCTGGGAGTTAGATATAGAGACAATAGTTTGTTTGTAAATAGCAAACAGATAGAAACAAATTTCAGGCCTAGTTTTACAGACATTCAAACTTTTTTATCTTACGGTGTAAACCATCAATTGAGCTTGCATTTTTTAAGCAATTTTTCTATAAATGATTACAATTATAAGCCTTTGACCAGAAGAACTCGTTTTGGAACGCTAGCCGAACCTTTGGAGCTTATCGTATTTTATCAAGGACAGGAAAGAGATAAGTTTCTTACTTCCTTTGGAGCTTTTAGTGCTAATTATAAAGTACATGATGATTTAGCTCTTACAGGAACTATTTCTGCCTATAATACACAGGAGGAAGAATATTTTGATATTGCCGCTTCTTATAATTTAGGTCAGGTAGATGCTAATCTGGGATCTCAAACTTTCGGAGAAGTCGAATTTTCCGAAGGCATAGGCTCTCAGCTAAACCATGCGCGTAATGATCTGGATGCACTGATTATGAATGCGGAAGTCAGGGGAACGTATAAAAAAAATGATAATCAAATTGATTTTGGTGTAAAATATCAGATAGAAAATATCAGAGATCGTATTAGGGAATGGGAAATCATAGATTCTTTGGGTTTTTCCGTAAGACCCCCGGATCACCTAATCACGAATGAACAACCTTATACTTCTTTTGAGGGTCCCATTACTCCTTTTCAAAATGTCAGAGCAGAAAATGATATAAGTATAAACAGGCTTTCCGGTTTTGTACAATTCAGTAGAAAAATCAACTTAGGAATGCACGATATTTGGTATAATATTGGGGTTAGAAGTCAGATATGGTCTGTAAAACCCACCGGAGAAAGTACAAAAACCCAATTCATCATAAGCCCAAGAGCGCAATTTGCCATTAAGCCGGATTGGGAAAAGGATATACTTTTCAGAATTTCAGGAGGTTGGTATTCTCAACCTCCATTTTACAGAGAACTCAGAGGAATGACCGGTGCTATTAATAAAAACGTAAAAGCTCAAAAATCGATTCATCTTGTGCTTGGAAGTGATTATAGTTTTACAATGTGGAACCGGCCTTTTAAACTAACTGCAGAGCTTTATTACAAAAATTTAACCGATGTAAATTCTTACGTTGTTGACAATGTACGAATCCGGTATCAGGCAAATAATAATAGCAGGGCATATGCCTATGGTTTGGATGTTCGTTTAAATGGTGAGTTTGTTCCCGGTAATGAAAGTTGGGTGAGTTTTGGTTATCTAAAAACAGAAGAAAACATAGATAACCGCGGATATATAGCCAGGCCTACGGATCAACGTTTAAAATTTGGTATTCTATTTCAGGATTATGTTCCCAATATACCCAACTTAAAAGCATACTTGAATTTAGTGTACAATACGGGGGTTCCCGGAGGTGCTCCTGCATATGCGGACCCGTATGACTTTCAGCAGCGTTTAAGAGATTACAGGCGGGCAGATATAGGAGTTTCTTATGTTTTTGTCGATGCCAATAAAAAGAACAAATACACTACAGGATTCCTTTCTAAATTTAAGGAGTTTACTGCCGGTTTGGAGCTTTTTAATATGTTCGATATTCAAAACTCTATTACCAATACCTGGGTTCGTGATGTATACTCAAAACGCCAATTTGGAATCCCTAATTTTTTAACAGGCCGTATACTAAATGTTAAAGTGGGAATGAAATTTTGAAGGGTAAGTCATCTTCACTATCCGTTATCCCCACATAGAGTAAACAGATTCTCTTATAAGTTCACTATTGTTATAATCTTTTCTTACTCCATCACTTGTGAAAATAGTTTTACGAGAGGAATCTCCTTCTAGTATCCATGTTCCTGTTATATCAGGGAGTTGATTGTTTGTCTGGAAAAAAGACATTGATAGTATACTACATCCTAATAAGATAACTATTCCTACTATTATATATTTATTTTTTTCATGATCTTTTAGTTGTTACAGTTTATTGAATCTTTTGCTTTTTGAAACCGCTGCTTTCGGTCATTTATTCCTTTTAAGTCAGGATTAATTCTTTCAGTTACTTTTTCCACAGTAGTATTTCTATCTACAGTAATTCTATTAAGTACTCTATATTTATAGTACCAAAGCCCGCTTAGTATAGCCAGGGTATCGTTACCGAAAATGAGATCAGGATTGGCAACAAAATCTTTATTCGGATCATAGTTGTTATTATACCATTCTTTAAATCTACGGTAATTTTCTTTCCATGTCAATTGTAAAATGCTTCCCCTCTATACTTCCAACTATCCCCGCTGGCTTCATCTCCGTTTTCATAATCACAACACATGGCTGCATTTGCTAATTTCTCTTCATTGTTTATATAATCTCCTTAAAATGATTAGCTCAATACTGTCTTCTATTTCTGCTTAAATAAATATTGCTGCCTCACAAGCAGTTGAATAGCTAAAGCCATTATCACTTGCCAGAGAGTGTAAGGATTTAGTATTTCATTAAATTCATGCTGAAATTTTAATGTATCTACATTCCAAGTGTGAAATAAAGAAATTAAAAATAATGTAATAACCGAAATTGCTGTAACTTTAATGACAAACTTCTTCTTTGGATATTTGAAAATAAATCTAAATAGAAAAAAAAGCAATAAAGGAGAAATTAAGCATACGGATAAAGTTAATGCAACAATACCTCCAATATCTTGACCAAATAGAGGGACAAATGCATTTGAGAGTATGTGAGGAGTGAAATATCCTGCGAAAAAAGATGTGTACGAAAATAAAACACATAAAAAAGTTCTTAGATAAGAATTACGGCTAGATATTTTCCAATTAACAACTGCAATAACCAACCCAAAAGAAAGAGGATAATACTCTAATGGTAATTTTGTAAAGACTATTAAAACAGCACACAAAAAAGGAGCTATGATAATACTTGTATTTTTTTCTAAAATTTTCATCGACTTTGTTATTAATCACAATTAATTTGATCTATGGTTTCATTTTGTTCGAGGAGCTCTTGAAGTTTATTTTTATCAAAACGAATAGCTGTTCTTGGTACTACTGAGACCTGTCCTCCATTATCATTTATCCACTGTTCAATCTCATTTTGTAAGTTAGTCCAAGTAGCATCACCTATATTGTAATAGGTGTCTTCCTTGCATGTAGAATTTCCCAAGGGATTATATCTAATAATATCCGAAACCCTAGCAATATCGACTGCTCTAGCATATAATTCCAAATTCCCGCTTTGATTAGTGTGATAACCCCATTGTCGGTTTCCTGAAAAAGGTTGAGTACCTGTATTTGCTGTAGTAATGGTAGACCCAATCCAGAAATTAGGAGTGAATTCTGAAATCATAATTGCACCATCATCTGCAGTTAGCCCTATAAAGAGTGCATCTGCATGAGCATATATCTGAAATATTGCCGTTACAGGTTCATTTGATATCCAAAGTTGTAAATCGCTTAAAAAATAAGGTGCAAAATACCAACTTACATCCAAAGTATTTGAGTGACCCGTCCTGAAATATGTATACAAAAAACAACAAGTATATGTATAAAAATGATGGATATGTAAGACGTTATAGTGAGAGTTTTAAACTCAAAGTATTAGCAGAACTTACCAAAGGAAACCATTCCAAAAGACAAATTGCCTTAACTTACGGCATACAATCTAGTACGATAAACGTATGGATTAAAAAATATGACCGTAAAGATTTAATGAACACCCGTGTAACCGTGCAAACAGACGACGAATTATCCCGTATTAAAGCCCTTCAAAAAGAGCTAAAACAACTCAAAGATCTTCTTATTAAAAAGGATCTAGATAAACTTGTGAATGATAGTTATCTTGAAGTAGCTGCTGAAAATCTTGGCTATAAAAATGTTGAAGAATTAAAAAAAAACTTAAACATAAAGCCTTAATGAAAATAGCACCGATTAATAGAAAAAAAAGAAGGTACGCCATCGCTACTATTTGTAATGCTTTCGAGTTAAAAAGAGATGCTTATTACAAATATCAAAAAAGGTTTGTTCTTAAAAAACAAATAGAACAAAATGTAATAATGCTTGTTAAAAAAAGCAGGAAAACATTACCCAGAGAAGGTACTAGAAAGCTAATGAAATCCTTACATAATGATTTTAGGAAACAGAATATAAATATAGGTAGAGACCAGTTATTTAGAATCTTAAAAGAAAATAATTTGTTAATTAGAAGGAAAAAATATTCTTCTAAAACAACCAACTCTTACCATCGTTTTTATAAATATAAAAATATCATAAAAGACCTGATCATTAATAGACCTAACCAAGTTTGGGCTTCGGATATTACCTATATAAGAACTATAAATGGATTTTGTTATTTAGCACTTATTACTGATATGTATTCAAGAAAAATAGTAGGCTATGATATTAGTGATAGTTTAGAACTTAAAGGCTGTGTTAGAGCTTTAAATAAAGCTATTTATCAAACTAAAAATACCGAAGAAATCATACATCATTCTGATAGAGGAATACAATATTGTAGCAATGTTTATACTCAAATTTTGAAAAGAAAAAAGATACAAATCAGTATGACCCAAGAAAATCATTGCTACGAAAACGCAATGGCCGAAAGAGTTAACGGAATTTTAAAAGATGAATTCTTCCTCGACCAAACATTTACAAATATCAATCACGCCAAAAAAGCAACAAAAAATGCAATCAAATTATATAATAATAAAAGATTACATTTATCTTTAGATTATAAAACACCTAATTACGTGCACAAAAATGTAGCATAAATTTTAATAATTAACTGTAGCCCTATTTTAGGACGAGACAGAGCTATTAAAGGGAATATTGCAACTGAATTCAAAATCATCTTTACTTCCAGATGCTAAATCTGTGAACTTTTGTCGATATGCCTCATACACTTGAGTATCAGAATCTGGCATCCCGTCTGAATTAAGATCAGGGTTAGCGGTTATCTCAACACCATAATAATCAACGTTTGCTATAGCTGCATTACCGGTACTTAGAGGTTGATTGGAAAAATCCTCGCCAAGTGATTCTAATCGATCTGTACAAGAAGAAGGCAATGTATGATTGTATAAATAAATATAATTAGACATATCTAATCCATTTTCCTGTATACAATCTTCTAATAAGGCCCATGGATTATTTTCGATAATAGCAATTAACTCTTTATATCTTGCGAATTTTGCCTTTGGCAGATCACACACAATAGATAAATAACTTTTTTCCAAATTTTTAACCTCATCCGACCAATTGTTCTCACCACCATAAATCCAAAGATTAATAACTTCTGATGAATTTTCAGGATCATTTACCCAATCTATTTCGCATTCTTTGTCCAACTCTAAAGCAGAAGTTAAAAGAGAAGGAACGACCGAATCCTCACCTTCTCCAACAGGTATTGTTACTGTATTATCATTATTACCCTCTGTATCAGGGTTTCCATATACTACGCCTCCAACAAGCTGATCTCCTCCGGAGCCATCATCTCCTCCCGGCGGGTCTCCCACAGGAGGGTCCGGAACACCGTAGTTCTCACAGTGTGAAAAATCTATATATAACAGCGGACTACCGCTACAATAGGTAAACCCATCGTTTTGCAAAACCGGCCAGTGTCCGTCCGCATTGCCTCCCAAATTACACCGGTCATATACCAAAATACTTTCACAAGGACCGCTACCCGTACCACCACCGTCATTCGGAAAAACCCAATCAAAAGCATCTCTGGAAGACAGGTTGAGGCCTTCCAGGCTTAGGTATTCTTCGGAAATCACATACGAAGTGGCTTTCTCATACAAGGTTTCCGAATCGGTAAGGTCAGTGAACTCATAAGAGACCAAAAAATAGGTAAACACACCGTTGTGTTTTTTTACCAGAAAGTTTTCAAAATCAGAAGTTTCCAAAACAGGGCTTTCTGTCTGAAATGTCCAGGTAATGACATCGTCTATGACAATTCTGTTAATCTCATCGGTAAAAATGGTGAGGCCTTCTGCAACCTCAGTAGCACTTCTGCTGTAGATGCTTTGTGGCGAGTGCTTAGAAAATCGTCTTTCAATCAGAGGTAAAGAGGGTTTTATTTCTTTGTCTGCAAGTAGTTCCTGATAGGATATTTTGGTTAAGGAATACTTGAGTTGGTTAGAAGTAACGGTGTTTTGAGGATTCATAAAGTCTTCTCGGATACAGTTCCATAAGAACAAAGATAGACTAAAGACGAAGACCCCGATTTTGATGAATGAAGTTTTTTTCATTTTCATGATTTAAAATTGTTTAAATTAGTTAATACGCACCGGTTTTGTTGTGTCCACACAAACTACAACTACCGGATATTTTTTTACAGACATTTCTTAGTATGCCTCTGTTTCATACCGGAACAATAAATATTTATGTACTGCCCGGTTTATGCCTTTTTGTTTTATTCAAAAAAAGGCGGTGTTAAAAATCGTACAACAAAACAAGACGTCTGAAAAGGTATAGGGGTTATTAAAATTTAATTGGTTTCAATTTTTTTTAAACCATAGCCCTTTTATTTCATTTGCTATAGCAAACCTGTAAAAATAATTCTTGATATCCAAATATATAACAGTATTTTTTCATTTTTAATTGTTTTGTCCAAATCAGTTACAAATTTTATCAAGGAGAAAAAAACACGTGTCAACCCAAAATAAAAACAATAAAATTTTGATATCACTATTTTTCAATGATAGAGTATTTTTAAGAAAATAGCAGGTTTAATAATAACTGGTATTATTTCAAAGTTCAATATTTCAAAATTTCAATATCTGGGCAGTATGATCTTTTGTTTTTACTTTTAAAATGATATCCTCAATAACTCCTTTTTCATCAATTACAAAAGTGGTTCTGTGAATCCCGTCAAATTCTCTACCCATAAACTTTTTAGGTCCCCATACATCAAAAGCATGGATCACTGCTTTATCTTCATCTGCCAATAGCGGAAAAGGCAATTCGTATTTTTTGATAAAGTTATGTTGTTTTCTGGCAGTATCGGCACTCACTCCCAATACGTCATATCCTTTGGCCAGGAATGTGTGATAGTTATCCTTTAGGTTACAAGCTTCAGCAGTACAACCGGGAGTATCTGCCTTTGGGTAAAAGAAAATAACCAGTTTCTTACCTGTATAATCACTTAATTTAATGGTGTTTCCTTCGCTATCTTTTGCTTCAAAATTTGGGGCTGCGTCACCTATTTGTAATCTTGTCATTTTTTTGATGATAAAAATTATAAAAGCGGAAAGTTAAAAAGTTAAAAAGTATCCTAAAAACTTTTTTAAAAAATAAACCTGCTCAACTCTATAAACTTTGTACTTTTAATTTTATAATATCGTATAAAATGACAAAGCAAGAGAAGGTTCAATTTGTAATTGATACATTGGAAAAACTATACCCGGAAACGCCAATTCCTCTAGATCATGAAGACCCGTATACATTGTTAATTGCCGTATTAATGTCGGCACAAAGTACAGATGCACGTGTTAATACAATTACTCCGCTCTTATTTGCAAAGGCAGATAACCCGTATGATATGGTAAAGTTATCCGTAGAAGAAATCCGGGAAATTATAAAGCCTGTCGGTTTATCTCCTATGAAATCCAAAGGTATATACGGGCTGTCTCATATACTGATCGATAAACACAACGGTGAGGTCCCAAAGAGTTTTGAAGCATTGGAAGCATTACCGGGTGTTGGGCATAAAACAGCAAGCGTTGTGATGAGTCAAGCATTTGGAGTACCTGCATTTCCTGTTGATACACATATTCACAGGTTATTATATCGGTGGAATTTTACGAATGGCAAAAGCGTTATACAAACCGAAAGAGATGCAAAACGTTTATTTCCTAAGGAAATATGGAACAAATTACATTTACAAATTATTTATTACGGGAGAGAATACTCACAGGCAAGGGGTTGGAATTTAGATAATGATATCATTACTAAAACAATAGGCAGAAAATCCGTATTAGGTGATTATTACAAAAAAAATAGTCGTTAAAATAATATAATATCTTGCAGTAAAATCAAACATGGAAGAAAATGCATTCCAACGAATTGAGACTGGTCGTGCAAACCCATCTTTAAAAACATTACTTAAAATTGCTAATGCTAATAATTCAAATTCGCCGTAAACAAATAAAAAAAGCCTTAACTTCTGTCAAGACTTTTTTTGGTATTAATTCAAATTCAATTCAACGAGATGGTTTGATTTGGTTTTAACAACTTTTAACGATTTTGAAAAGTTAATCAAAAATTAAATTGTTTCTTTTTTCGGTTGCTTCCTAAAACCGGAAGGCTTTTTAAAGTAAATTTGCCCCATAAATATTAGAGTTTAGTTCTAAGTACATGACAAAAATTTAGTCAAGTTCATATTGTTTTGATTTACAGGGTTTAATAGCACAGAAGCGATATAATCTAATCCATATTTGAATATGCTTTTAGCCATTCTTCCATGCTTTTTTATTTTGATAGGCTTAATCTGATGTAAATATATACCAACTTTGTAACACCATACGAAAGCCATCATTACAAGCAGTACTAATTTTTCAATACGCTTAATATCTTGCAGGTGTGTGTTTTCAATATCAAAGCCACTGGCTTTCATTGCTTTAAAACACATCTCTATCTGCCATCGTTCTTTGTATTGTTCAAAGGCCTTATCAGGAGCGTTGAACGATACAATGATTAAGAAATCAGGCTTTCCATTTTTTGGGTACAACTTGCATCCGGAAAGGAAACAAAGCTGACCATTAACACGTACAATTTTAGGATAATACACAAACTCATTGATCTTATGTGGATTAAACAAGTGAAATACTTTGATGGTTTTGTTCTTATCAGGAAGCTCTACCTTAAAGTTGTTTCGAATGCGGATATAATATTTGATTCCATTTGTATTCAAGAAATCCAACCAATGATTACCTACAAACTCTCTATCGGCTACAATGGATTTAATAACATCTTTGCCAAAAAGTCTTATGAAACGATTCACAAGATCAATACGCTCCTGACTGTTAGAGTTCCCTGGCTTATCTAACATAGTAAATAACAATGGGAAGGCAACACCTTTATAGACAACTCCCAACTTAAAAATGTTGATGTTGGTCTGACCAAACTTCCAATTGGTCCTATCAATACTCAAGATCAATCCCTCTTGCTTAGGAAGGAGACTAAATATAAGACGAGCGATCAAATCTCCATCCAACGAATAATCAGCAATAAATCTTTGAATACGTCTGAGTGATGACTTCGAATCTACTGAGGTCTCAAAAGCGTTGGCTACCTTTTCAAAGGTAACTGTCTGTACCTTACAGAGGGCGATAATGAAATGTGATATGAGTTTGATTCTTGCCAAATTGATCTTACCTTGGAAATGAGAACTTAAAACTGAATTTAATTCACTACTTTTAGTGGAAGCATTGGTTTTTTTCATTAGAAAAATGAGTGATGTTATTCTTCTAATATACTGAAAATCAATGCTTTATTTTAATTATTTAACATTTAATTTACTGATAATCAATTAATTATATTTTTTGTCATGTACTAAAGTTTAGTTATTATCTTTCAATGATATAACGAGGCAGGTTTTATTTTAGTATCAATTTACCAAAACAATTTTATGCTTTTCTATTATTTTCCTCAGGTTGATCAATGCATACCGCATTCTTCCCAAAGCAGTATTAATGCTAACACTTGTATTTTCACTGATTTCTTTGAAACTCATATCTTTATATATACGCATTAGTAATACTTCTTTTTGATCGTCCGGCAACTCCTCAATCAGAACCCTTACATCCGTGTAAATTTGCTCTTTTATAATCTTTTTCTCTACGTTTAAATCATTATCACTCAACACAGAGAATATATCAAATCCATCTGTATTCTTAAAAGAAGGGATTCTATTGGATTTTCTAAAATGATCTATAATCAAATTTTGGGAAATACGCATTACCCAAGGTAGAAACTTCCCTTCTTCATTATAATTTCCTCTTTTTAAGGTTTTAATTACTTTTATAAAAGTATCTTGAAAAACATCTTCTGTTATATCTCTATCCTGAACTTTATTATATATAAAGCTATATATACGTTGCTGGTGTCTTTTGATAAGAATTTCCAAGGCAAATTCATTACCCTTAATATAATCGTTTACCAAAGTGCTGTCGGAATTTGAATTTGTACACATATTACACTACTTTTTAGAAAGCCCGAGAGGCTTATCGGTTATTAATTTGACAATTTTAAAAGTAGTTATTTTGCTATAATGTGTTTAAATTTAACAGATATTTATACAAAAATGAACAATATTTTTTACAATTGCAATTTTTTAACAAAAAATATTAGAATATATAAACTTCTTAGTCAAAAAAGGGTAATTTTGCCGTTGTATTTTAATTAGATGATTCCTCAAAATATTGCCATAGCTGACCCTAAAAAAAATATTGTTATCAAGGGAGCTAAACTCCATAACTTAAAAGATATCAATGTTGTAATTCCCAGAAACAAATTAATTGTTATTACCGGTTTATCAGGCTCGGGAAAATCATCTTTAGCTTTTGATACGTTATATGCAGAAGGCCAAAGGCGATATATAGAAAGCTTATCTTCTTATGCTCGTCAATTCCTGGGAAAATTGCATAAGCCCAAAGTGGATTATATAAAAGGAATTGCCCCTGCCATTGCAATAGAGCAAAAGGTCAATACCGCCAATTCAAGATCTACTGTTGGAACATCTACTGAAATTTATGATTATATAAAATTATTGTATGCCAGGGTTGGTAAAACGTATTCCCCTATTTCCGGAAAACAGGTAAAAAAGCATACGGTTACCGATGTTGTTAACTTTATAAAAACGTTTGAAGAAGGAGCAAAATTGTTGTTACTAGCACCCATTACGATTGAAAACAGAAAGCTGGATACTGTACTACAAACCCTTATACAACAAGGATATGCTCGCCTAAAATATAAAAACACTATCTATAGAATTGATGAATTTCCCGTAAAAGAATATCAAGGCAAAAAGCCTTTTTTTCTCGTCATAGACAGGGTTATTGTAAGATCTGATGAAAATTTTTTAAACAGATTAGGAGATGCCGTACAAACCGCTTTTTTTGAAGGCAAGGGAATTTGTGTTGTGGAAGCACCAGATTCTAAAAGTTGTACTGAATTTTCCAATAAGTTTGAGTTAGATGGAATTACTTTTTTAGAACCTAACATTCATTTATTTAGCTTCAACAATCCGTATGGAGCCTGTCCTACTTGCGAAGGTTACGGGAACGTCATTGGTATTGATGAGGACTTAGTAATACCCAATACAGGCTTATCCATATATGAAGATGCTATTTTCCCTTTTCGGACAGATGCATATAAGCATTATAAAGATGAAATCATAAATCATGCGTATAAATTTGATATTCCTATCCACAAACCTTGGTTTGAATTGTCAGATGAACAGAAAAAATTAGTTTGGTCCGGCAATAAAGATTTTTTTGGCATTGATCATTTCTTTGAAGCACTCGAAGAAAAAAGTTATAAGATACAGAATAGGGTAATGCTATCTCGTTACAGAGGCAAAACCGTATGTAGGGATTGCCTTGGAAACAGACTGCGTAAAGAAACTGATTTCATAAAAATGAACGGTAAAACCATTTCTGACCTGGTGACCTTACCATTAGACGAGTTAGCTGTTTTCTTCAAAAATCTAACTTTGGATGCGAATGAAAAACAAATTGGAGCACGCTTATTGAAAGAAATTAACAGTCGACTGACATTCTTGAGTAATGTTGGTTTGAGTTATTTGACTTTAAACAGGACTTCAAATACGCTTTCGGGAGGAGAAAGTCAACGAATTAATTTGACTACATCTTTGGGAAGCAGCCTGGTGGGGTCTATGTATATTTTAGATGAACCCAGCATCGGGCTACATCCAAGAGATACGGAACGCCTCATTCAGGTTTTAAAAGAGTTACGTGATTTGGGAAATACGGTAATCGTAGTAGAACATGATGAAGATATCATGAAAGAAGCCGATTATATTATTGATATTGGCCCTGAAGCAGGAACCTATGGAGGGGCTATAGTTGCACAAGGCACCTATAATGAAATCATAACATCGGACTCATTAACAGGGAAATACCTTTCAAAAAAACTCAACATTGAAATTCCCGGAAAAAGGAGAACTTCTAAAAATCACATTCGGATTACAGGTGCAAGAGAACATAACCTAAAAAATATTGATGTTACTTTTCCTTTACATTCTCTATGTGTTATTACTGGAGTTTCGGGGAGTGGAAAAAGCACTTTGGTAAAGAAAATTTTATACCCTGTTATGCAAAAAAAGTTAAAAGGATATGGAGATAAAATTGGGCAACATACGAGTATTTCAGGTAGTTTTGAAAATTTAAAATATATAAAATTTATCGACCAAAACCCCATTGGCAGATCTTCTCGTTCTAATCCTGTTACCTATATCAAAGCATATGACGATATCAGGGTTCTGTTTTCAAATCAAAAATTAGCAAAAATCAGGGATTATAAGCCAAAACACTTTTCGTTTAATGTGGAAGCCGGCAGATGCGAAGTTTGTAAAGGGGAAGGAGCAGTAACCATTGAAATGCAGTTTATGGCTGATGTGCATTTGGAATGCGAAACATGTCATGGCAAACGTTTTAAAAAAGACATTTTGGAGGTTACCTTCTATGATAAAACCATTGATGACATATTAAACTTAACCATTGATGATGCCATCTCCTTTTTTTCGGAACACCTGAAAACTAAAATTTCCCAAAAATTAAAGCCTCTACAAGACGTAGGCTTGGGGTATATTCAGTTAGGGCAATCTTCTTCCACCCTTTCCGGTGGCGAAGCTCAGAGAATAAAACTAGCTTCTTTTTTAGTAAAAGGTCATACAAAAGAAAAAACCTTGTTTATTTTTGATGAACCTACAACAGGTTTGCATTTCCATGATATTAAAAAGTTGATTGACTCATTTAATGCACTTATAGAAAAAGGACATTCAATTATTGTGATAGAACACAATATAGAACTTATAAAATGTGCCGATTATATTATTGATCTGGGTTTGGAAGGTGGTAAAAACGGTGGTCAATTAATTTTCCAGGGAACCCCGGAAGAGCTTGTAAAAAATAAAGAATCCTATACGGCTTCCTATTTAAAAGAAAAATTAGTACTTTGAATAGTGCATATGGTAATTACAATTATAATCTAAATCCCAATTATGAAAAAAATAGTAACAGTATTTGCTTTCATTTTTACCTGTTTGATTGTACAAGCACAAAATAGTGATGTTACTACTTACTATTTTATTCGCCATGCGGAAAAAGTAAGAACAGATACAAGTAATAAAGATCCTAATTTGAATGCCAAGGGATTACAAAGGGCAAAAAAATGGAAAGAAGTGTTTATCCATGTGAAATTTGACGCTATTTATACTACCGACTACCACAGAACAAAACAAACTGCCAAACCTACTGCTGATTCAAAAAACCTTCCTGTTTTTATATACAATCCCGGAGAAATATACAATGATGCTTTTAAATCTGAAACTAAAGGAAAAACAGTATTAGTTGTAGGACATAGCAATACGACCCCTTTTTTTGTGAATAAGGTAATAGGAAAAAACAAGTATCTGCAAATTGATGATCAAAATAACTCAAACTTGTACATCGTTACTATTACCAAAGGTAAAACAACAGATATACTTTTAAAAATTGATATGAAATAAGAAAAAGTATACTACTCCTTAATAATTTTTTTAGTGATAACCGTATTATCGGCGTAGATTTTAATTAAATACAAACCTGATTTGATCTTTGACAAATCCGCTTCATTGGTATATAAAACTTCATTTATTTTTTTCCCTAAAAGGGTATATATTTCTATTTTATCTACTGCCCTTGAAGTAGCCACTGTTATTTTATCACTCGCAGGATTTGGATATATTTTGATCTCGTCTATTACTACTTCGTCAACGCTTAATGTATTACACGGAGTCAAATCCGGATTTCCTTCTATGGGTAGTCCGGGTGTTACATCTCTTCCGGTAAACGCTCCATAGGTTCTGGTATATTTGATTGCTCTAAAAGTAGTATTTGCAGATATACTTTCTGTTTGATTTGCAATAACTCCATTATCGTTACGAATGGGATTGATGTATTCCCATACTATCTGATCGCTAGCATTTAATTCAAAAAACCTGCCACTACTCCCCTGGCAAACTAAAATATTCCCATTCGGTAAGCGTTGTGCACTACTGACAATGGGCGAATAAAAATCAGAAGGGTTATTGGTCGGATCCGCATATATATAATCCGGATTTATAGGCCCATAGGGAGTTAATGTACTATATGTGTACACTCCGGGACTTGTCATTGGAGTATCTAAAATAAATACCTCTGAAAATGCAGGTATCCGATCGTTTCCATTGTTGAACAAAATAATTTTACCAGCATCTACCAGACCGCTTTCAATAAAATGAGGGTAATGCTGACCATATAATTTTCTATCCGATTCATTCCCGTGATCATAAGATTGCGGATTCCCCCATCTGTATAAGAAGTCGCCACCCTTTCCATAATTACCTCCACTTCCCGAAGCAGCTTCCGCCGTTGTTGTCGAATGGTCTATTATCCAAATTTCACTGAGGTTCCTGGAACTGATAACTATTTGATCGAAGGTCTCGTAATATTGTATTGAATTTATATGTAACCAATTTGCACCTGCTCCACTGCCATTTAAAAAATTGATATTTAATTTTCCCGGATTACTTGCTATGCTACCAAAATTATCTTTGGTATTATCAAAATTCTGGACTAAATGATCCTTGATATTCCATTCCCATACTACATTTGCTTGGTTAGCACCAACCGGTCCTACTTCAAAAATCCTTTCATTGTATAATTCGTTATCATCTAATAAACTTGGATCCCTTCCGGCCTGAATGGCTTCTGCTTGAGTCATTACGGTAGCTGCTAAAATAAGTACATTGCCACTAGGCATAGGATATACGTCGTGATGCTGTCTGTAATCATCTGTATTGTATTCGTATTGCCAAATTAAATTTCCATCCCAGTCAAATAGCTCTATCACTCCTCCTCTGCCTCCGAAAGAAATTTGACTTTCTCCGTCATTTCTACTGGCTCTCAATAAATTTCCATTCGGGAGCAAATAGACTGCATTTCCCGGAGGGTATGCACTCGTCCATTCATGAATCACCCTTCCGCAATTGTCTATCAAATACGTTTTTTGGTGAATTGAAAAAATAGTAAAACCATCATAAGCCTCATTCGTTACGGATATGGTTCCTACCGTATTTTGAGATAGCGTATAATTACCGACAAATAAAAATAAAAAGAGTATTTTTTTTATCATAAAACTTCCAATAGTATTCAAATAAATAACAAATCTAATAATTCATACCAAATTACTATTGAACTCCTTGGTTTTTTGTTTTTAACCGAAAATAAACTGAAATTTAACTAGATGAGGCACTTTTTGAAAACTATAGCAGTGCTACAGGTAAGAAAAGTAAAGAAATATAGGTGAGTTTCAGTTATTTTTTAGGGAATAGAAAAAGTCAAGATGAGTTCATTCAAAGGTTTCATTCTTCTAAAAAAGCAACTTTTATATTTTCCAAATAAATCTCTGAAAGTTTTATGAGTTTATCGTTCATAAAACTAAGATCCAAATTAGAAATACTCACAGTGTCTTCTTTAGGTTTATAATTATTATAATTCACAAACCTGATTCCGTTTATAATGTTTTCATCTGTCGCTTCTCTAAAGCGCATCCCACCTCCATTGACTTGAAATTTATACGCTAAATAATCAATTGTAAAATTCTGTTTATCAATCCAATAAATAAAAATATCTTCAAAGTCTTTTCCACCATTTTCTTTGTCAAATGAAATCTCAATTTTATAGTACTCCTTTCCTTTAATAGCCACCGGTTTTAATAATTTCTTTTTAACAGCGGCATCATTTAAACCATAGGGCAAAAGCGCAAAGTAATGAACCGAATTAACAGATTCGCTATATTTCATAGCAGTACTATCTGCGATATATATTCGCTTGTTATTTAAAAACCTTTCAAAACCTGCATTGGCAGCTTTATCCGAACCGGCAGCAGCTATCGTTTTATCTATAATTTCCTGTGCTGTGTATTTTTTAGAAATTTCTTTACAATTAAACAGCATAAGGAAACAAAAAAATAAAAGGCTACTACGTTTCATTATAGATTTATTTAAACGAGTTTCATTTGTAAAATTACAAGAAAGAAACAAAAATTTGCTATATTTTTTGTTAATGTATGAGCTCATTTAAACTTTTTGGATTTAAGCGAACATTAGAAGTTTTTAGATATGTTGAAAGCTTTTTTGAGTTGCATAGCGCTACGGAAGGAAAAAAAGATAAAAACAGAGTTAAAAACAGCAATTTTTTAGCAAATTGAAAAAGTTTAAATGAGTTCTATATATATAGATTTCCTAATGTATCAATATGATTATATTTGTAGCTGATTATGCAAAAAAGAATTAACATACAAAACAAAAAAGCCTGGTTTGAATACGAGATTTTAGACAAATTAACGGCTGGGATTCAATTAACCGGAACAGAAATAAAATCCATCCGCTTAAATAAAGCCAGAATCACAGAAAGTTTTTGCGAATTTAATGAAAGAGGTGAATTGTTTGTTGTTAATATGTATATAGAAGAATATATCTATGGACATCAGTTTAATCATCGGCCCAAAAGCGAACGTAGGTTACTATTAAATAAGAGAGAATTAAAGAGCTTAAAGAAAGAAATTGATATCAAAGGGAATACCATTGTTCCCTTGAGGTTATTTATCAATGACAACGGTTATGCAAAATTGGAAATAGCATTAGCCAAAGGAAAAAAACTACACGACAAAAGGGAAGCTATAAAAGATAGAGATAATAAAAGAAACCTGGCCAGAATAAAAAAGAGTTTTAATTAACGAACTCATATGCTAAGACAAAAATTACAAAATTATGATATCATTTTGGCTTCGGGCTCTCCGAGAAGGCAGCAACTGTTTAAAGTATTGGATATCCCTTTTTCAATTCAATTAAAAGCAGTAAAAGAGATATATCCCGATTCATTGAAAGAATCTGACATTACCGATTATTTGGCACAATTAAAGGCCCAATCGTTTACAAATTTAAATGATCGTGAAATCCTCATCACAGCTGATACCATTGTCTGGTTTGATAATAAAGCTATTGGAAAACCAAAAGACTATGAAGATGCTTTTCAGATGTTAAAGAAGTTATCTGATCACATGCATGAAGTGTATACTTCCGTATGTATAAAAACCAGTAAAAATCGAAAAACAATAAACGATTGTACAAAGGTTTATTTTACCGAACTTTCCGACGATGAAATCCATGATCATTTAAAAAATGAACAACCATTTGATAAGGCCGGGAGTTATGGCATACAAGATCGGATAGGTTTGACTGGTGTTTATAAAATAGAAGGAAACTATTTCAACGTTATGGGGTTGCCTGTTCATAAATTGTATAAAGAATTAATATCTTTTATAAAAAGCTCTGAATAATAGTTTATTTTTACATTCAAAATGAGGAATAAAAACAAGTGATGAAAAAATATGTATATACAGAAAAAAAAGATACAAGATCCGGATTTGGAGATGGTTTAACCGAATTAGGAGAAACACATCCAAATGTGGTGGCTTTATGTGCGGATTTAACAGGTTCTTTAAAGATGAATACGTTCAAGAAGAACCATCCGGAACGATTTTTTCAGGTAGGAATTGCAGAAGCGAATATGATGGGGATTGCTGCGGGCATGACCATCGGAGGTAAGATTCCTTTTACAGGGACATTTGCTAATTTTTCCACAGGCAGAGTATACGATCAAATCAGGCAGTCTGTTGCATATTCAAATAAGAATGTAAAAATATGTGCTTCTCACGCCGGATTAACTTTAGGAGAAGACGGAGCAACTCATCAAATTTTAGAAGATATAGGATTGATGAAAATGTTACCCGGAATGACCGTAATTAATACCTGTGATTATCATCAGACCAAAGCAGCAACCATTGCCATTGCTGATTATCAAGGCCCTGTTTATTTAAGGTTTGGCAGGCCTGCTGTTCCGGTATTTATGCCGACTGATGTCCCTTTCAAAATCGGAAAAGGGATGTTACTGTCAGAAGGAACAGATGTGACTATTGTTGCAACGGGTCATTTGGTATGGGAATCTCTTATGGCTGCGGAGCAGTTAGAACAAAAAGGGATTCATGCGGAAGTCATCAATATTCATACGATTAAACCCCTAGATGAAGGCATTATTTTACAATCGGTTGCTAAAACCGGTTGCATTGTTACTGCAGAAGAGCACAATAAGTTTGGCGGATTGGGAGAAAGTATTGCCGGATGTCTAAGTTTGCACATGCCAACGCCTCAGGAATTTGTAGCCGTAAACGATACTTTTGGTGAGTCTGCCACACCTGCTCAGTTAATGGAAAAATATACTATTAATGACACTGCCGTAATAACTGCGGTGGAAAAGGTTTTAGCCAGAAAATAACTACTACTTTTTTTAAAAACTATTTATTCCGTATTGTCCGAATCTAAATAGTCAGGAGTTCCATCTCCGTCCGTATCATCATCGGTAGGGTCTCCGTTTGAATTTGCATCTTCTTCGGATGTGCGTACTCCGTCATTATCATCATCCGCATCAAAAAAATTGGGTACGCCATCACCGTCCGTATCATCGTTACGCGGATCACCGTCTCCGTCAGGATCTTCTAAAATAGAAGGAATGGAATCATTGTCATGATCGGTATTTTCAACCAAATCCAGTAATCTGATATAAAAAACCAAAGCTCTGTTTGAAGGTATGGTTGTTGTTCCAATATTCCGATATGCCAAACCCGAAGGCATAATCAAAATACCTTTCCCTTCATTTTCATAAGTAATTGGCCCGTTATTCGTAATATTTCTACCTCCTTTAAAACCCGTAAACCCATGGGTCCATCCTCGTATCACCCCATTTAAAGTAAACCAAATGGCAGGAAGGCTTCTATCAAAATATATTTGTGTTGTGGCAGTATTCAGATAATACCCTTGGTATTTTGTCAGTACAGAGTCCATAACTGTCGGAAAGCCTTTCACGGGATCAGGTGTTCCAATTCTATTTGTAAAAGTATATAACGTATAATTTACATCACTTTCAGTAACCTGTTGACTGCTTAACCTACTATCGTTGATTAAAGCCATTTGGCCGGCATCTATCGGTCTGATTGAATCCATCGTCTCATCAAAATAATGATTTGTTAAGAACTTTATGATGGTATCATTATCTATGATGGCTTGAGTAGCATGATCAAAATTATCTACCGCTGATGTATTATTCCTACCACAAGCATATACTAAAGCTGCTAGTGCAACCGCGACGAATATATGTTTATATTTTATCATTATAGTATTAATAATTAGAGCGCACAATTTACCAATTTTATACCTTTGTAAAAAAGGAAACCTTATTTTTTAACTTTTTTTATGAGAATCGATAAATATCTTTGGTGTATTCGTTATTTTAAGACAAGAAATATGGCCACGGAAGCCTGTAAAAAAGGGCTTGTGAGAATTCATGACGTTATCGTAAAGCCGTCTAAAGAAGTATTTGGAAATGAGGTTGTTACAATAAGAAAAAACCAAATAAATTATACTATTGAAGTATTAGGAACTCCGGAAAGCAGAGTGGGTGCCAAATTAGTGGATTTGTATAGAAAAGATAAAACATCTACAGAAGAGTTTACTAAAACCGAACTATTGAAATACACTAAAGATTATTACAGGAAAAAAGGAACAGGCAGACCTACTAAAAAAGACAGAAGAGATATTGATAATTACAATGAATTAAACTAGAAAATGAATATGGCTGCAAATAGAAATATCATACTCACATCATTACAGATTAAACAAAAAACCAGAAGAATTGCCTATCAAATTTTAGAAAGCAATGGTAAGGAAGAAGAAATAGTCATTGCAGGAATTAACGGAAACGGGTATATATTTGCAAATAAGTTAACATCCATTTTAAACGAAATAACTTCTATTGATATTCTGTTATGTGAGGTATTTATTGATAAAAAAAAGCCGTTAAAAGAAATTAAAACCAGTATTCCCAGTAGTGTTTATGCAAATAAGTCATTAGTTTTGGTGGATGATGTTTTAAACTCCGGTAGCACGTTAATTTATGGAGTAAAGCATTTTCTTGAGGTTTCGTTAAAACAGTTTAAAACAGCGGTTTTAGTAAATAGAAATCACAAAAAATACCCTGTTAAGGCCGATTTTAAAGGGTTGTCTCTTTCAACTTCAACTCAAGAACACATCCATGTGGAATTTAAAGAAGATATGGCTATTGCATATTTAATGTAACAGTATTCTGATTTCCGTAACAACAGTTTTTATGGTTTTATTACTCACATCCGTTTTATATGTCGCTTGTTCGTAAAAGTGGTTTCTTTCAAATAAATGTTTGGCAATAAATTCCGTAAGATCTCTGTCCTGAAGTTTGTCTATTAAAGGTCTTTTCTCTTTTTCTTCCCGCAATCTATTTGTCAATGTAGAGATATTCGCATTTAAATATATCGATGTAATGGCAGGAGTATTTGTAATCAAGTTCATATTACCGGCATAACAGGGGGTTCCTCCTCCTAAAGACAGCACAAAGTTTTCATTGGAAGAGAGTAGTTTTTTTAAGTATTGATGTTCTATTTTTCTAAAGTAAACCTCTCCTTTGGTCTTAAATATTTCTGCTATGGATGCATGTTCTTTTTCAACAATATACCTGTCCAAATCAATAAAAGGTAAAAACAATTTGTCAGATAGTATTTTCCCTATGACTGTTTTTCCACTTCCCATATATCCTAAGAGAACTAGTTTCATTATGTGAATTTCGGCAAATATCGTAAAATTCATACATTATAATATGGTTATCCATTACAATGCTTATATTTGCCTCTTTATGCCCATTTATTATACTGCGTACATGGCGGAATTGGTAGACGCGCAAGCTTGAGGGGCTTGTATCCGATTAGGATGTGCAGGTTCGACTCCTGTTGTACGCACTGTTGGCAAACCAGTTTACAGCTCCTGTTTCAACGCCTTCCATAGTAACCGTATATTCCTTTTTGTCGTTTAGGTAAACGTGCCGGGCTCCTTTAATGACCGGAGTAAATTGGCTCAAGTAAATTTTATGGGTATTAAGCGAATAATTTTTCAAGTCTAAAGAGGAAAAATTGTGTATCTCTTACGCCTCTTTGATTGGCTCTAAAGAGTTTTATTGGATCAAGACTAATTGTTGTGTTTATGCAAAAATTGTAGTTAATCTATAGAGGAAGAATTCTGTGTTTTTGACCCCTCTAAATTGTAATCTAAAGGCTTTGATTTTGGCATTGAAAGATTCTGCCGCTGCATTAGTACTTCTATTAATGAAGTAATTCAATATTGATCTATAGTTAAGCCTGATAGAGTTTGCTATGGTATTAAAAGCCTTGTATGCTGTTTGTTCTACATCTTTATACCAATGCGCTAGTTTTGTATAAGCGACTTGTATTGAGTTTGCTGTGTTGAAGATATTTCTAAGTCCTTGTACGAGCTTAAAAGCTGTTTTGATATCAGGATATCTTTTAAAGAGGATGTTAGCTCTTACTCTTTGATCTTCTGTCCAATTACTTGGTGCTTTGTAGAGTAAGTATCTGCTTCTAGCCAAGAGTTGCTTTATGGTATCTCCATTTTCTAATATTTCAGGGTAATATTCTTTGTTATTGGTTTTGGCAAGTTTGATCCGTTCATTTTCTGTATCTATGGCTTCCCATCGATGTTTGATCCTAATTTCTTGAAGTGCTTCTAGAGCTAGTTTCTGTACATGGAATCTATCGGTTACTTGTATGGCTTTGGGGAAACACCGTTTGGCAATCAGCTTCATGGAGTTCGCCATATCTAGGGTAATTTCTCTGACCTTGTTTCTTTTCGCAGATGAGATTTTAAATAGGTGTTTGATAATAGGTTCTGCTTTGGTAGTAGCTATGATCGCCACAATACTTCCTTTCTTTCCTTTAGCTTTTTTATTGGTAACGATGGTGTAGAGTTCTCCTTTTGATAAGGCTACTTCGTCGATAGATAATCGAGTTCCTATATTCTCAGGGAAGATCAACCACTCTTTGGCATGAGACTTTTCCTTCCACTGTTTAAACTCACTCAAATAATCTCGATACTGCCTTTGGAACTTCTTCCCATTCACGCCATAGATTCTTGCAATGGTTTTGCAATCACTCTTCTCAGTATCGACTAATCTCTTTTAAAAAAGCAGCAAACTCACCTGTCATGCGAGTTCCCTGAGCTACTAGATTCCAATCTCTTTGAATGATTTGCCTAGTCTCTTTATCTAACCATCTACGTCGCCTTACGTGAAGATACACAGTGTTTCCACGCAAAGGAAAGTCTTCAATAGTAATCTCTTTGTGGAAACCATGAGCAATTACATTAGGATTTATGACTTCTTTAGGAACAACATTACGCTCTTCAAAATACAAATGAAGTTCCTCATTTCGATGAGTGTGTCTTACCAAATCAAAATGTTCTACGAGCATCTCAGGTAAGATGAATTTTAAAAGGTCTAAGGATAATTCCAATCTCTGTTTTTTTTTACAAAGATCAAAACTTTAATTCAATCCACACAAAACTTTTGACCCTGATCCCTAATTGCTTCGTTTCACTCGCAAAGACACACTTCATTCAATCTTCAATTAACAATTAATCTTCATCTGAACTCACACACAACTTTTGTGACTGATCCGTTTTATTTTTGAATTAAAAGACTCTGCATTTGCATTTGTATTCCTATTGTAAAAAAAGTTTAAGATGGTATTAAAATGATGTTTAATACTGTTCATTGCTGTATTGAAATTTTTAAATTCCAATTTTTCTGTATCCTCAAACCAATGTTCAAATCGTTGTTTGGCTTTTACTTTACATTTTTCTTGATAAATGCTTCTAAATTCTAAAGTGTGTTTATAGGCTTGTTGGATGTTTGGATAAAGATTACATAATAATTCTGCTCTTTGTTTTCATCTTCTATTGCTTTCCACCGATGCTGTACTCTAACATGCTGTAAAGCTTCTGTTACCAGTTTTACCACATGAAATCTATCGGTAACAATTTTAGCATTTGGAAAACAAATCTTAGCTGTTAAATTCATATTATTTGCCATATCTAAAGTTACTTCTTTGACTTGTTTGCGTTGTTCTAAGGGTATTCTTTCAATAGCAGTAATAATATCATCACTTTTAATTCCTTTTACACAAGCCACTAAAGTTCCTTGTTTACTTCGTCCGTTCTTGTTGGTCAAATAGGTATAAAGTTCACCTTTAGATAGACTTACTTCATCAAGACTTAAATACTCTCCTATATTCTTCGGATAAATAAGATAATCTTCACAATGGGGCTTTTGATTCCAACTATCAAACCCACTTATCTGTTTCTTATAATGGCGTTGTAAAGTTCGTGGGTAAATACCGTAATAACTCGCTATATTACTGATCGTATCTTCTCGGGCCTCTACCTGTAGCTTTTAAAAAATCAGAAAGTTCTGACGTTAATTTAGAACCTTCTGCAATGAATGAATAATCATTTTTAATCGCTCCCTTTTTAGTCTTCTTATCTCGCCATCGTCTTGTTTTTATATGTAGATAAACTGCTTTACCGCGTATGGGAAAATCTTGAATCTGTTTACTGCTAATAAAACCTTTGGACTCATAATTACCCTTTGAGTAACCCTCTGGTAGAATATTCTTCTCTTCTAAATAAATGTGAAAAGCATCCTTTTTAACTGAAATATCTCCTAATTCTTCAAAAAATACAATATCAAAATGAAGTAATAAATCTTGAGGGAGGATAGATGCTAATAATTCTAAATGCATCGTCTTTTTTTATGCATCTAAAATAATCAATCCCCATAAATTGTCGTTGACCCGAATAAAATCAATAGGCGAAAAAAAATTATATATTCAGGTAATCAGTATAAAATCAAAGTTGATCGAAGAATAATTTTTTCAAAATATTTTCATAGGGAAAAATGTAGCAATAATCTTAATATACTACTCAAATATTGATAAAATACGCGTTATAGTATCTTGAATAGTTGCAGTAATCAGATCAATAAATACTTTTTTATTATTTTCTGTTTGAGCTATTTCAAGAGCATTATAGTACTCCAGCCTACTTTTATCATCACCTTTTAAAATGGCAATAGGATAACCATTTTGAAGCAAAATTAAATTCATTAATAACCTTGAAGTTCTACCATTACCGTCAATAAAAGGATGTATAGTAACCAATCTTTCGTGCATTTCAGCAGACAATTCAACAGGATGTAAGACCTCTTTATTCTCATTGTACCAAAACATTAAATCTTCCATTTGTTTTGGCACTAAAAAAGGTTGATGAGGTTTGTGCTTTGCACCGCTTATAATAACGGGTATTTTTCTATAAGATCCGGCATTTGGTTTGTCAATTCCTTGTAGTATTAAGCTGTGAATTTGTAAAATATCTCTTTCGGAAATAGTATTTTTAGATGCTGCGAGTTCTTTAATATAATCTATGGCTTGGGTATGATTGATAACCTCTAAGTGTTCTGTCATTGTTTTACCGCCAACTGTCAAACCCTTTTCAACTACTAAGGCGGTTTCTTGAAGTGTTAGAGTATTTCCTTCAATTTTATTACTCTCGCAGGTATATTCAATTTCCAAAGCTTTTGTAACTTTTGAGTGTTCGTTTTTACGATATTCATTTAAACGATCTTTTAAAGCATCTAATTTAGTATACTTGTTCATTACAATTTAGCTTTTAAAGTTATCTAGGGCGTGTTAACACTAAGCCAAAAATTGTCTTTTTTGCTCTTTTTCTGCCTTTTTTCGTTAGTTTTTTTAAACGTAGCTCGGCTATGTTTTGCAAAAACTGCCTCAAAATCCAAAAAAATAGCTGAAAAATCCATGATTCTCGTTTAGTGTTAACACGCCCTAATTGATTGATAATATTTTGAACCTCGCCTTTAGATTCTTTTATTTGTTTTGATACTAATTAAATAAGTATCTTACATCAACATCTAAAATTTCGGCTTTGAGTAAATTGACTTTAACATTTTAATTTGCTTTTAAATTAAAGTGTTTGTGGAAATGTCAATCAACTAAATCTGCGTACGATTTGTGTATTTTAAAAATTTTAGGATTTATAAATTCCTGAAAAACATAGATTTATAAATCCTAGCGGAGAAAGAGGGATTCGAACCCCCGGACCTGTTACAGTCAACAGTTTTCAAGACTGCCGCATTCGACCACTCTGCCATTTCTCCTGTATATTACCTATTTCTCTTTAACGAACGGCAAAGATAGAAAGCTTTTTTGTTTTCTAAAAACATTTTTATCTTTTTTAAAATCCATTATGTATAAGCAGTTTTAGAACTCATCTTGACTTTTTGTTTTTAACCGAAGATGAGCTGAAATTTAACTAGATAAGGCGCTTTTTGAAAGCTATAGCAGCGCTACAGGTAAGAAAAGTAAAGAAATATAGGTGAATTTCAGTCATTTTTTAGGAAATAGAAAAAGTCAAGATGAGTTCTTAATATAAATAAATACATTTGCCGTTATAATATTTCTCATGTCAGACTTTGTTTTTTTAATGGTTATCGGTTTTATAGCCGGAGCCATTAACATTGTGGCAGGCGGAGGTTCTTTATTAACTTTACCGATGCTTATTTTTTTAGGGCTTCCTCCTAATGTAGCTAACGGAACTAACCGGATTGCAATTATTATTCAGAATATTTTTGCCGTAAAAGGCTTCCAAAGTAAAGGGGTTTCTGCTTTTCCTTTTAGTATTTACCTAGCTGTGTCTGCATCCGTAGGGGCAATTATCGGTGCTTTAGGTGGAGTTCATATTCGGGGAGAAATATTCAATAAGATTTTAGCTGCCATTATGATCTTAATTGTAGCATATATGGCTTTTAAACCCAAATCTTCTACAAAAAATACGGCAGAACGCATTACCGGAAAATATTCCCGCTGGGGAATCTTTGCTTTTTTCTTTGTAGGGCTATATGGTGGTTTTATTCAGGCCGGAGTTGGTTTTATCATGCTATTATTCTTATCGGGAATCCATCGTTTTTCTTTAGTAAAAAGCAATGCCATTAAGGTATTTGTTGCGCTGGTATATAGCTGTACTGCAGTAGCTGTTTTTGCATTTAATAATCAGATAAACTGGAAGTACGGACTCATATTATCTGTTGGGAATGCTTCCGGCGGATGGGTCATGAGCAGGTGGTCGGTACATAAAGGAGATGGGTTGGTGAAAAAAGTACTGATCTTTATGGTATCTGCTATGGCTGTCAAGTTATGGTTTCCTGATTTTTATAGTATCTTAGCGCGTGAAATTTATAACCTTTTTTAATGGCTTTTAATTCTTTTGGAAATCTTCTGAAACTTACTACGTTTGGTGAATCGCATGGAGTGGCTGTTGGTGGAATTATCGATGGATTTCCTGCCGGATTAGCAGTGAATTTAGATGCTATTCAAACCGAGTTAAATAGAAGAAAACCTGGGCAATCTAAGATTGTTACACAGCGTAAAGAACCGGATACTGTTGAATTTTTGTCCGGTATTTTTGAAGGAAAAACTACGGGTGCTCCTATCGGGTTTCTCATTAAAAACACCAATCAGAAGTCAAAGGACTATTCTCATAATACAAACACATACAGGCCTTCTCATGCCGATTTTACTTATGATAAAAAATTTGGCATCAGAGATTACAAAGGCGGAGGCAGGAGTTCCGCAAGGGAAACTGCTAACTGGGTAGTTGCCGGTGCCCTCGCCAAACAGTTGATCTCGGATATTCATATCAATGCTTTTACTTCTTCGGTAGGTGATATTTTTATAGAAAAACCATACCAGAAATTAGATTTTTCCAAAACCGAAAGTAATGATGTCCGGTGTCCGGATACTGCTGTTGCTGAAAAAATGATATCAAAAATCAAAGCAATCAGAAAAACCGGAGATACGATTGGGGGTACCATTACCTGCATAGCGCAAAATATACCTGTTGGCCTGGGAGAGCCTGTTTTTCAAAAGCTACATGCCGAACTGGGAAAAGCAATGCTCTCTATCAATACAGTAAAGGGTTTTGAGTTTGGCAGCGGATTTTGCGGATCCAGAATGAAAGGTAGTGAACACAATGATATTTTTAATGCCGATGGCACCACACAATCTAATTTGTCCGGGGGGATCCAAGGAGGAATTAGCAACGGGATGGATATCTATTTCCGGGTAGCTTTTAAACCTGTGGCTACTATCATGCAAGATCAACCTACCATTAATGCCAAAGGCGAAGAAACCCATATTTCCGGAAAAGGAAGACATGACCCTTGTGTGGTTCCGAGAGCCGTATCCATTGTAGAAGCTCTTACTGCTTTTGTTTTAGCCGATTTTTATTTATTGAATAAAACCAGAAGTGTTTCATTTTGCTCCTGAAAAATTCAGTAAACTTATCAACAATTTGTATTTTATTAGGTTTTCTGATGTATCTTTATAAGGGTTATTTTGAGTAATTTTTGACGATGTTGTTTTCTCTGGAATTTAGTTCAACATACATTTCATTTGACACTGTTTAAATTCTAATAACTAACATTAATTTCTAATTTATTTTTGTTATAGCTATGAGGTATAAAGGGCGCGGTGCACAACTAAACACCCATAATCGGTTTCTACAACATGAGCACATTATACGGAATGATTTTTTAAACTATTGCGAACTGGAAAATGAGCGTGCAGATAGCAACAAAACCACTTATTTGGAGATTTTTCCGAAAACGATTATAAATAAGGTAACGAGTCCGGATATAGGGCTTATGTATTCTATGAACCCTTATCAAGGTTGTGAACACGGCTGTATTTATTGTTACGCCAGAAATAGCCATGAGTATTGGGGATATTCTGCCGGTTTGGATTTTGAAAGAAAAATCTTGTATAAAGCCAATGCTCCGGAACTACTAGAACAAAAATTACGAAGTAGAAACTGGAAAGCACAAAGCATTATGTTTTCAGGAAATACGGATTGTTACCAACCTATTGAAAAAAAATTGGAAATTACCAGAAGCATGCTAAAGGTTTTGCTGAAATTAAAACACCCGACAAGTATGATCACTAAAAATGCTTTGATCTTACGCGATCTGGACCTATTGAAAGAAATGGCATCTATGAATCTGATTCATGTTAATATTTCTATCACATCTTTATCCGAAGACACCCGGCGAGTTTTAGAGCCCAGAACAGCTACCATCAAAAAAAGACTGCAAACTGTTGAAATTTTATCTGAAAACGGAATTCCCGTCAATGTTATGATGGCACCTATTATTCCGGCCATCAACAATCATGAAATTTTAAAGTTAGTAAAAACAGTTGCCGGATTAGGAGCTAAATCTGTTGCTTATACGGTCGTTCGCTTAAACGGGACCATTGGAAAAATTTTTACGGACTGGGTAAAAAAAACATACCCTGACAAAGCAAACAAAATACTACACCAAATTGAAGATTGCCATAACGGTTCTTTAAACGATAGTCGATTTGATAAACGAATGCGCGGAGAGGGGAAATTTGCCGAGCAAATAAGTATGCAATTTAAATTAGCTAAAAAATTATACCTCAAAAATGTGGTATATCCAAAATTAAATTTTACCTTGTTTGATAAACATCAAAGTAATCAGATCGGCTTATTTTAATTTTGCTCTTAAAGAAGTACGTTTGATTAGCAATAATTCAAAGAAAATAATATGTTTAAAAAACTTATCTTTTTTATAGTAACCTTGGTTTTATTTACAAATCAGGGAAATTCACAATCTCTTACCAGCTTAAAAGAAATTAATAAAGTATGGGCTAAGTTTTACCAGGCTTTCGATTCGTTAAATCATCAACTAATGGCCGAAATTCATTCAAAGAAATTGATACGTATATCCGGTGGAAAAAAAATATCGGATTACGAAACTTATATCGGCAATTATAAAAAAAATTTTAAACGAGCCAGGGAAAATGCTATTTCTAATACCATTTCATTGCGGTTCTTTGAAAGGATACATACTGACTCCATTGCCAGTGAAAGAGGCATATACAAGCTTATTAGAACCAGAGAGCAGGAAAAGGAACAGGTATATTACGGCCAATTTCACGTAATCCTTATCAAAGAAAATAATATGTGGAAAATACTAATGGATTATGACTCTGACGAAGCAAATAGTATTAGAGAAGAGGAGTATATGAAATCCTACGGAATAAACGAATTCAATGCATTTATTCAAAAATAATTTCCCTCATTTAAAAAAAACCATCTGGGAATTTTAATTTTCAGATGATTTTTTATTTATGCTTCACCGGTAGGTCCAAAATTGAATGGCATTGGAGGTTGTTCATAATCTTTGATCTCTCCATGAGTTTGTTCAAACTTCTTTACATTATCAGCCAATGCTTTGCTCAATCTCTTGGCATGCTGTGGTGTTAAAATAATCCTGGATTTCACTTTTGCTTTCGGAACGCCAGGCATAATATTAATAAAGTCAACTATAAATTCTGATACGGAATGATTAATAATAGCCAAATTAGAGTAGGTTCCTTCTGCTACACCTTCATCTAACTCAATATTAATCTGCTCTTCTTTAGATTGATTTTCATTCATGTTTCTAATTATAAACGTCTTTTAATTTCTTCTTTTGGGCCAACAATTAAATGGTCATAAGTTCTCATCCCTGTTCCTGCCGGTATTTTTTTACCGACGATCACATTTTCTTTTAATCCTTCCAATGTATCTACTTTACCATTAACAGCAGCTTCATTTAGTACTTTGGTAGTTTCCTGGAAAGATGCCGCAGAGATAAATGATTTTGTTTGTAGAGATGCTCTTGTAATACCTTGAAGTATCTGTTCTGCTGTTGCAGGTTTTGCATCTCTGGCAACTACTACATTTTTATCATTTCTACGCAATAATGAATTTCCATCTCTCAACTGACGCGCAGAAATAATCTGACCTGTACGTAAATTATCCGAATCTCCTGAGTCTTCAATCACTTTCATTCCATAAATGGCATCATTTTCCTTAATGAAGTCCGTCTTATGAACCAATTGATTTTCCAGGAATAAAGTATCTCCGGAGTCAATAACTTTCACTTTACGCATCATTTGACGAACTACAACCTCAAAATGTTTATCGTTAATTTTTACACCTTGCAAACGATATACATCCTGAATTTCATTTACCAAGTATTCCTGTACTGCCGAAGGCCCTTGAATTCTTAAGATATCTGCCGGAGTAATAGCCCCGTCAGATAGCGGCATTCCCGCTTTTATAAAATCATTCTCCTGTACCAAAATTTGGTTAGAAAGTTTGATTAAATACTTTTTAACATCTCCTGTTTTTGTCTCTACAATAATTTCCCTGTTTCCTCTTTTTATTTTGCCAAAAGACACCACACCATCAACTTCGGAAACTACTGAAGGGTTTGACGGATTACGAGCTTCAAACAACTCTGTTACCCGTGGTAAACCTCCTGTAATATCACCTGCCTTACCTGATTTTCTCGGAATTTTCACCAAAACTCTTCCACTTTCTACTTTAGCTCCGTCATCTACGATCAGGTGTGCTCCTAAAGGTAAACTATATGAACGTAGTGCATTACCGTCTTTATCTTGAACGATTAAAGAAGGAATGATTTTTTTATTCTTAGAATCAATAATTACTTTTTCCTGGAAACCGGTCTGCTCGTCGATTTCTACCTGGTAGTTGATTCCCTGTTCTAAATTATCAAACTTCACTTTCCCGGAAAACTCGGAAACAACAACACCATTAAACGGATCCCATTGACATATGACATCTCCTTTCTTAATGGTTTTTCTATCTTTCTTAAAAATAGTAGACCCATAAGGAATAATATTAGAGTTTAATGTAATTCCTGTTTTCTTATCGGTAACTTTAATTTCTGCAGTTCGGGAGATGACAATATCTATGTAATTTCCTTCGCTATCTTTTCCTACAACAGTTCTTAAATCTTCAATGGATACATTACCGTCAAAGCTTGCAAGCAATTTATTATCTTCGGAAATATTTCCTGCTACTCCACCCACGTGGAATGTTCTCAACGTTAACTGTGTTCCGGGTTCTCCGATAGATTGTGCGGCAATTACTCCAACAGCCTCTCCAATTTGTACTTTCTTACGGGTAGATAAACTCTGGCCATAACACTTTGCACAAATTCCTCTTTCGGACTCACAGGTTAATGGCGATCTCACTTGAATTTTATCAATTCCGGATGCCTGAACCATATCTGCCAAAATAGGAATAATTCCTTGATTTGCCTCTAACAATACTTCACCTGTTTCCGGGTGATACACTGTTTGTAAAGACACACGTCCTTCGATCCTGTCACTTAAAAGTTCAATAATTTCATCGTTTTTCTTTAATGGTGTAATCTCCAACCCCCTTAGCGTACCACAATCATCTTCATTGATGATGACGTCTTGAGATACATCTACCAAACGACGGGTCAAATAACCTGCGTCAGCCGTTTTTAGAGCTGTATCGGCAAGACCTTTACGAGCACCGTGTGTAGAAATAAAATACTCCAGAATTGAGAGTCCCTCTTTAAAATTAGAAAGAATAGGGTTTTCAATAATCTCACCACCGCCAGCAGTTGATTTTTTAGGTTTTGCCATCAATCCACGCATTCCTGTCAATTGACGGATTTGCTCTTTAGAACCCCGAGCTCCCGAATCTAACATCATATATACGGAGTTAAAACCTTGCTGATCTTCGCGCAAACGCTTCATAGATAATTCAGTCAGCCTGTTATTGGTAGACCCCCAAACATCAATCACCTGATTATAGCGCTCTTTTTGTGTCAGCATACCCATATTATAGTTCACCACTATTCCGTCTACTTCTTTATTTGCTTCGGCAATCATATCATATTTCTCTTCCGGGATGATAATATCTCCCAGACTAAATGACAACCCTCCTTGAAACGCAAACTGGTAGCCCATATTTTTGATTTCATCTAAAAACCTTCCTGTTTCAGGAATATCCGTAGCTTTTAATATTTTGCCGATGATTCCTCTCAAAGATTTTTTAGTCAGCACTTCATTAATATATCCTGCTGCTTCAGGCACAAATTCATTAAATAAAACCCTGCCGACAGTGGTTTCAATGATTTTACTTACAGATTCTCCCGCCTCATTCAGGTCTTTTGTTCTTACTTTTATGATTGCATTCAAATCAACTTTACCCTCGTTAAAAGCAATGTTCACCTCTTCGGGAGAATAGAATACCAATCCTTCTCCTTTTACAGGTACCTCTTTAGTTGACCTGCGTTCTTTGGTCATATAGTATAAACCTAAAACCATATCCTGAGAGGGTACCGTAATCGGAGCACCATTTGCAGGATTCAGTATATTGTGCGAAGCTAACATTAGTAGTTGTGCCTCCAAAATGGCTTCCGGGCCTAATGGCAAATGCACTGCCATTTGATCTCCGTCAAAATCAGCATTAAAAGCCGTACATACTAACGGGTGTAATTGTATCGCTTTTCCTTCGATTAGTTTTGGTTGAAATGCCTGGATACCTAAACGGTGTAATGTAGGAGCACGATTTAATAATACCGGATGTCCCTTAATTACATTTTCTAATATATCCCAAACAACAGGCTCTTTTCTATCTATGATTTTTTTAGCAGATTTTACTGTTTTTACAATCCCTCTTTCAATCAGCTTACGGACCACAAAAGGTTTGTACAGTTCAGCTGCCATATCTTTAGGCAATCCACATTCAAATAGTTTCAATTCCGGCCCAACCACAATTACAGAACGTGCTGAATAATCAACACGTTTTCCTAGTAAATTCTGGCGAAAACGTCCTTGCTTCCCTTTTAGTGAATCTGACAGTGATTTTAACGGCCTGTTGGATTCTGTTTTTACTGCAGATGATTTACGAGTGTTATCAAACAAAGAATCTACGGATTCTTGCAACATACGTTTCTCATTACGCAGAATAACTTCCGGAGCTTTAATCTCTACTAATCTTTTTAAACGATTGTTTCTGATAATTACCCTGCGGTATAAATCATTTAAATCAGAAGTAGCAAAACGACCTCCGTCTAACGGAACCAGTGGGCGTAATTCAGGTGGAATTACCGGGATTACCTTCATAATCATCCATTCCGGTTTATTCTCCTTATTCTTATTTGCATCTCTGAAAGCCTCAACTACGTTCAGTCTTTTTAAAGCTTCTGTTTTGCGTTGCTTAGAAGTTTCCGTATTTGCTTTATGTCTTAGTTCAAATGACAAAGCATCCAAATCAATACGAGCTAATAATTCAATCAGACATTCGGCCCCCATTTTAGCTATAAACTTATCCGGATCGGAATCATCCAAATACGAATTTTCCTGTGGTAGTGCATCTTGAATATCCAAGTATTCTTCCTCTGTTAAAAAGTCCATTTTTTGTAATGGCTCTCCTTCGGCATTTGTTGCAACACCCGGTTGAATTACTACGTATCGCTCGTAATAAATGATCATATCCAATTTTTTAGATGGTAGCCCAAGCAAATATCCCATCTTATTTGGCAATGATCTAAAATACCAAATATGTGCTACGGGAACTATCAGGTTGATGTGCCCTACCCTGTCTCTTCTTACTTTTTTCTCGGTGACTTCCACACCACAACGATCACAAACAATTCCTTTGTAACGGATTCTTTTGTATTTGCCACATGCACATTCATAATCTTTTACAGGGCCAAAAATACGCTCGCAAAATAAACCGTCTCTTTCAGGTTTATGTGTACGATAATTGATGGTTTCCGGTTTTAAGACTTCTCCTTTTGAAGCTTCTAAAATAGACTCCGGAGATGCTAAACCAATAGAGATTTTGTTAAATTTTTTTACAGTGTACTTGTCGTTGTTTCTTGCCATTTCTTTCAAGTATTCAATTTGCTGTATGTTGGTTTTCAAGGCTCAATATTGATTCGTAATTGAAGCTGAAAACCATTATTGTTTTATTATTCTTCTAAGCTCACGTTTAGCCCCAAACCTTTCAGTTCATGCATCAATACGTTAAATGACTCCGGTAATCCCGGTTCTGGCATAGTATCACCCTTTACAATACTTTCGTATGTTTTAGCTCTACCCATGACATCATCGGATTTTACTGTTAAAATTTCACGTAAGATACTGGATGCCCCGTATGCTTCCAATGCCCAAACTTCCATCTCACCAAAACGCTGCCCTCCAAATTGTGCTTTACCCCCCAGTGGTTGTTGAGTAATTAACGAATAAGGCCCTATAGAACGTGCATGCATTTTATCTTCGATCATGTGCCCTAGTTTGATCATATAAATCACACCCACGGTTGCCGGTTGATCAAAACGTTTTCCTGTTCCTCCGTCATACAGATATGTATGTCCGAATCGCGGTACTTCTGCTTCATCTGTGTATTTATTGATTTCATCTAACGATGCTCCATCAAAAATGGGCGTTGCATATTTTCTATCTAATTTCTGACCTGCCCAACCGAGAACAGTTTCATAAATTTGGCCAATATTCATACGAGAAGGTACCCCTAAAGGGTTTAATACAATATCAACCGGCGACCCGTCTTCCAGGAAAGGCATGTCTTCCGCTCTTACAATACGAGCTATAATACCTTTATTTCCGTGACGGCCCGCCATTTTATCGCCTACTTTTAATTTACGCTTCTTAGCAATATATACTTTAGCCAATTTTAATATTCCTGCCGGTAATTCATCTCCTACGGAAATAGTAAATTTCTCACGACGTAAAACACCTTGTAAATCATTCACTTTAATTTTATAATTGTGAATTAACTCACTGACCAGTTTATTAACATCCTTATCAGTAGTCCACGTACCACTTGTTAAATGTATATAATCTTCTACCGAGTTTAACATCTTTAGTGTATACTTTTTCCCTTTGGGTAACACCTCTTCCCCTAAATCATTATATACTCCCTGAGAGGTTTTACCACTTACCAAGGTAAATAACTTATCTGTCAATCTCGTTTTAAGATCGTTAAACCTAGAGACGAACGAAGCTTCCAGAGTAGCTATTGCTTCTTTATCTCTGGCCCTCTTCATCTTATCTTTAATAGCTCTTTTAAATAGTTTTTTATCTATAACTACTCCTCTTAAAGACGGTGAAGCTTTTAATGATGCATCTTTTACATCTCCTGCTTTATCTCCAAAAATGGCGCGTAATAATTTTTCTTCCGGCGTTGGATCGGATTCTCCTTTTGGAGTGATCTTACCAATTAAGATATCACCGGGATTTACTTCGGCTCCAATACGAATCATTCCGTTTTCATCCAAATCTTTTGTAGCTTCTTCCGAAACATTAGGGATGTCATTGGTTAATTCTTCAGTACCTAGTTTGGTATCACGTACATCCAAAGAATATTCGTCTATATGAATAGAAGTAAAAATATCTTCGCGAACTACTTTTTCGGAAATTACAATGGCATCTTCAAAGTTGTATCCTTTCCAAGGCATAAAAGCTACTTTCATATTTCTTCCTAAAGCTAACTCCCCTTTCTGTGTAGCATAGCCTTCGCATAAAACCTGCCTTTGTTCTACTCTATCTCCTTTACTGACAATAGGTTTTAGATTAATACAAGTTCCCTGATTTGTTTTTCTGAACTTAATTAAATCGTATGATTTTTCATCGGTTTCAAAACTTACAAGCTTCTCCTCGTCAGTCCTATCGTATTTAATGATAACTTTATTTGCATCTACATATTCTACCACTCCGCTTCCCTCGGCATTAATCAATATCCTGGAGTCTTTTGCTACTCTTCTTTCGAGTCCTGTTCCTACAATCGGAGACTCCGGTCTTAGCAGCGGTACTGCCTGGCGCATCATATTAGACCCCATCAATGCACGGTTTGCATCGTCGTGTTCCAAGAAAGGAATTAAAGATGCGGAAATAGAAGCAATTTGATTTGGAGCAACGTCCATATAATCAATAACATCAGGAGTTACCACAGGAAAATCACCTTCTTCGCGGGCGATTACTCTATCACTTATAAATTTTCCTTCCTTGTCTAGTGCCAGATTAGACTGTGCTATCTTTTTTCCTTCCTCTTCTTCGGCACTTAAATATACTGCGCCTTGTTTTATATCTACACTACCACCGGTTACCCTACGATACGGTGTTTCAATAAATCCTAAGTTATTCACTTTTGCAAATACGGAAAGAGAAGAAATCAGTCCGATATTTGGTCCTTCGGGAGTTTCTATCGGGCATAAACGTCCATAGTGTGTGTAATGTACATCACGAACTTCAAAACCTGCTCTTTCTCTTGACAAACCTCCGGGACCTAATGCAGATAACCTTCGCTTATGGGTAATCTCTGCCAGCGGATTGGTTTGGTCCATAAATTGAGATAGCTGATTGGTACCGAAGAAAGAATTAATGACTGAAGATAGTGTCTTTGCATTGATCAAATCAATGGGTGTAAACACCTCATTATCACGAACATTCATACGCTCACGAATAGTTCTTGCCATACGTGCCAGTCCTACTCCGAATTGACCGGCCAATTGCTCACCCACAGTTCTGACACGACGGTTAGATAAATGATCTATATCGTCTACCTCTGCTTTGGAATTAATTAATTCAATGAGATATTTGATAATTGTTATGATACCTAATTTTGTCAGTACTTTCTGATCTATGTCTACGTCCAGTCCAAGCTTCGTATTCATTCTAAAACGCCCTACTTCCCCTAAATTATATCGCTGCTCAGAGAAAAATAATTTGTCAATAATCCCTCTTGCCGTTTCTTCGTCCGGCGGTTCGGCATTACGTAATTGTCTGTAAATATGTTCTACAGCTTCTTTTTCGGAATTTGTAGGATCTTTTTGTAATGTGTTATGGATGATAGCATAATCTGCTTGCTGATTATCTTCTTTATGTAACAGTACTGTTTTAGTTCCCGATCCGATTATTTCATCAATATGTTCTTTTTCAATAATGGTATCACGATCAAAAATAATTTCATTTCTTTCAATAGATACTACCTCTCCCGTATCTTCGTCTACAAAGTCTTCAAACCAGGTTTTTAAGACTCTGGCAGCTAACTTACGGCCTAATACCTTTTTTAGCCCCGCTTTAGAAACCTTTATTTCTTCCGCTAAATCAAAAATCTCCAGAATGTCTTTATCTCTTTCAAAACCAATAGCTCTAAACAGTGTTGTTACCGGTAGTTTTTTCTTTCTATCGATATACGCATACATCACACTATTGATATCTGTGGCAAACTCTATCCAGGAACCTTTAAAAGGAATGACTCTTGCAGAATATAATTTTGTACCGTTTGCATGAAACGATTGTCCGAAGAATACCCCCGGCGATCGATGTAATTGAGATACTACAACTCTCTCTGCACCATTAATAATAAATGTACCCGCATTTGTCATATATGGTATTGTGCCCAGATACACATCTTGTACAATAGTTTCAAAATCTTCGTGCTCCGGATCTGTACAATACAATTTTAAACGTGCTTTTAAAGGCACACTATATGTTAATCCTCTTTCTATACATTCTTGAATGCTATATCTTGGCGGATCTACAAAATAATCTAAAAATTCCAATACAAAATTATTGCGTGTATCGGTAATAGGAAAATTATCCATGAAGGTTTTATATAATCCTTCTTCACCTCGCTCTTCGGCTTTCGTTTGGAGTTGAAAAAAATCTTGAAAAGATTTTACCTGAATATCTAAAAAATCAGGGTATTCAGTTTCAAGCTGTGAAGATGCGAAATTGATTCTTTCAATAGTGTTTTTCGTTGTCAAAAGAGAATATATTTTTGATTAAAAGTCTAGATTAAATAAAGAACGAATATATACGCAAAATAGTTCAGGCTTAAAGAACCGTAAAATCCTTTAATACCTATAATACCTAAATCTGTTCAAGTTGTACAAACTTACTTTAGCTCAACTTCAGCTCCAGCTTCTTCTAACGAAACTTTAAGACCTTCGCCCTCGTCTTTGGAAACACCTTCTTTGATTGGGGCCGGTGCACTGTCCACAATACCTTTAGCTTCTTTTAATCCCAAACCGGTTAATTCTTTAACTAATTTTACTACAGCGAGTTTGGAACCACCTGCTGCTTTAAGAATTACATCAAATTCAGTTTGCTCTTCTGCACCGCCTCCGTCAGCAGCGGTGCCTGCAGGTCCTGCTACCGCCACTGCTGCTGCTGCTGGCTCAATACCATATTTGCTTTTTAAAATATCAGCTAATTCCGTAACTTCTTTTACCGTTAAGTTGACTAATTGCTCCGCGAAATTTTTTAAATCTGCCATTTCAATTGTTTTTTAAAATTTTTTATTATGTAATTTATTTAGTGTGCTCATTTATTTTTCCGATAATGTTTTTAAAATACCTGACAACTTACCTCCTCCCGACTGTAATGCCGAAATAACATTTTTAGCCGGTGATTGCAGTAAGGTGATAATATCTCCAATCAATTCTTCTTTAGATTTAATATTTGTCAGAATATCTAATTGATTATCTCCAATATAAACCGCTTGTTCAACATAAGCGCCTTTTAACAGAGGTTTATCTGATTTTTTTCTAAACTCTTTAATTAATTTTGCAGGAGCATTTCCTGCTTCAGCAATCATTAAAGAAGTATTTCCTGTTAAAACATCTTGTAACGCTCCAAATTCTTTATCAGAAGCTTCCATTGCTTTTGATAATAATGTGTTTTTTACAACAGCTAATTTTACATTTGCTTTAAAACAAGCTCTCCGCAGGTTGGATGTGGTTAATGCATCCAAACCGGAAATATCTGTCAGATAAACCGTATTTGTATCTGCTAATCGTGCTGTTAAATCTTGTACTACCTGTGATTTCTCTTCTCTAGTCATAATTTATACATTTTAACTGCTGTTAAACAGATTTTACATCAACTTCTACACTAGGGCTCATGGTACTAGACATAAAAGCACTTTTTATATATATCCCTTTTGCTGCTGTTGGTTTTAATTTGATGATGGTTTGAATTAATTCATTTGCATTTTCTGCAATCATATTAGCATCAAAAGATACTTTTCCTATTGCAGCATGTACAATTCCGGTTTTATCAACTTTAAAGTCAATTTTGCCCGCTTTTACATCCTTTACGGCTTTTTTTATGTCCATAGTTACCGTACCTGTTTTGGGATTAGGCATTAACCCTCTGGGGCCTAAAATTCTTCCTAAAGGGCCTAATTTACCCATAACACCAGGCATTGTAATAATTACGTCCACATCTGTCCATCCTCCTTTAATTTTTTGGAGGTATTCATCTAAACCTACATAGTCAGCTCCTGCTTCTTGTGCTTCTGCTTCTTTGTCGGGTGTTACCAATGCAAGTACTTTTACATCTTTACCTGTTCCGTGCGGAAGTGTTACCACACCTCTAACCATTTGATTAGCTTTGCGTGGATCTACTCCTAAGCGGATAGCTATGTCTACAGATGCATCAAACTTTACATTAGTAATTTTTTTGATTAGGGCAGAAGCTGCATCAACACTATGAGATTTGGAACTATCTAATTTTGCATGTGCTTCTTTTTGCTTTTTTGTTAACCTTGTCATTTTACTATTCTTTATAAAGTTTATACAGGGGCATCGCCTTTTACTGTTAATCCCATAGAACGTGCTGTACCGGCAATCATTTTCATTGCCGAAGAAACTTCAAAAGCATTTAAATCTGCCATTTTATCTTCTGCAATTACTTTAATCTGATCCCAGGTAATCGATGCTATCTTTTTTCTGTTGGGTTCACCCGAAGCTTTTTTAATTTTAGCTGCTTCCATCAACTGCACTGCTGCCGGAGGTGTTTTTATTACAAAATCGAAAGATTTATCTTTATAAACCGTAATAACCACTGGCAGCACTTTTCCTTGTTTATCTTGAGATCTTGCATTAAATTGCTTACAGAACTCCATGATATTAACACCGGCAGCACCTAAAGCAGGGCCAACCGGCGGTGACGGATTTGCCGCACCTCCTCTTACTTGTAATTTTACTATTTTACTAACTTCTTTTGCCATTTTACTTAACTTAAGTAGATGTGTTTAAAAAAATTGGAAGCTAAAAAGCACATCAATTATGTAACAATTATATTTTATTTACTTGCATATAGCTCAATTCTAACGGGGTTCTACGCCCAAATATCTTTACCATAACTTCTAATTTTCTCTTTTCTTCATTTACTTTCTCTATGGTTCCGTCAAAACCGTTAAATGGCCCGTCTATAACTTTTACAGTCTCACCTACCGTATAAGGTATTACTATATTTTCATCCTGAACGGCAAGCTCGTCCACTTTACCAAGCATTCTGTTAACTTCTGACTTACGCATTGGAACAGGGTCTCCTCCTTTTGTTTCTCCTAAGAATCCAATCACCCCGGTAGTTGACCTGATAACGTGAGGAACCTCTCCGGACAGGTTTGCTTCTATCATAATATATCCCGGAAAGTAGACTTTTTCTTTATTGATCTTTTTTCCATTTCTTACCTGAATAACTTTTTCGGTAGGAACTAACACCTGATTTACATAATCCGAAAGGCCCAAACGGCCGATTTCAGTTTCTATATAAGATTTTACTTTACTTTCCTGTCCTCCGATCGCTCTTACAACGTACCATTTCATCATTACATCATCCATATCTCTTTTACTCTAAAATAATTGAAAAAAATTATCTAATCCCATTTGAAAAACCTTATCAATAGCAGCAACACCTAATGCAAATAGTATGGTGAAAACTGCCACCGCAACCGTAGTTTTCTGGGCGCTTTCCTTGGAAATCCAAGTCATGTGATTGTTTAGTTCTTCGAAAGAATCCTTGATATATTGTATAAATCCCATATTAACTATTTTTTGTACATCTTTTCCATTTTAGGCTTCAGCACAACTCCTTTGGTTTTTTATTATTGTTTAGCACGGGTTGAGAGACTCGAACTCCCGACACCTGGTTTTGGAGACCAGTGCTCTACCAACTGAGCTAAACCCGTTTCTATTTATTCATAAAGGCATCCCAATAAAATTGGGACACCTTCACAAATAGTATTTGAAACTAATGTGATTTTTCCTAATCTAAAATCTCAGTTACCTGACCTGCACCTACTGTTCTACCACCTTCACGAATTGCAAAACGCAAACCTAAGTTTAATGCAATCGGTTGAATTAAATCAACGGTAATGGTCAAATTATCTCCGGGCATTACCATTTCTACACCATCAGGTAAATTAATATTTCCTGTTACATCAGTAGTACGTACGTAAAACTGTGGACGGTAGTTATTATGAAATGGTGTATGCCTTCCGCCTTCTTCTTTTTTAAGGACATATACTTCTGCCTTGAACTTGGCATGTGGAGTTACGGAACCTGGCTTACAGATGACCATACCTCTTTTGATATCGGCTTTTTCTATACCTCTTAATAAGATTCCCGCATTATCTCCTGCTTCACCTCTGTCTAATATTTGGCGAAACATCTCGATACCTGTAATGGTAGAGGTCAACTTCTCAGCTCCCATACCAATAATTTCCACCGGGTCTCCTGTATTGGCAATACCGGTTTCAATTCTACCTGTTGCTACAGTACCACGACCTGTAATAGAAAATACATCTTCAATTGGCATTAAGAAATCTTTATCAACTTCTCTTAAGGGTTCTTCAATCCAGCTGTCAACAGCTTCCATTAACTCTGTTACACTATCTACCCATTTTTGTTCACCATTTAAGGCTCCTAAAGCAGAACCGGCAATCACAGGGCCATTATCTCCGTCATATTCATAGAAAGAAAGTAAATCTCTAATCTCCATCTCTACCAATTCCAGTAACTCATCATCATCAACCATATCTACTTTATTCATAAATACTACTATTCTAGGAATACCTACCTGGCGTCCTAATAAGATATGTTCGCGAGTTTGAGGCATCGGGCCATCCGTAGCAGCAACAACTAAAATTGCTCCGTCCATTTGAGCGGCACCTGTTACCATGTTTTTCACATAATCTGCGTGACCCGGACAGTCAACGTGTGCATAATGACGGTTTGCTGTCTGATACTCTACATGAGAAGTATTGATGGTAATACCTCTTTCTTTTTCTTCCGGAGCATTATCGATTTGATCGAAATCTTTAGCTTCAGACAAACCCGAATCTGCCAATACTTTGGTAATAGCTGCAGTTAATGTAGTCTTTCCGTGATCTACGTGTCCGATTGTACCTATATTTAAGTGTGGTTTCGAACGGTCAAAATTTGCTTTTGCCATGGTTATTTGATTTTAATTCTTAGTTAAATATTTAGTGTCTATCTTATATTTTTTTGAGCCAATGACGGGATTTGAACCCGTGACCTCATCCCTACCAAGGATGCGCTCTACCAACTGAGCTACACCGGCTTGGAAAAAAATTTGAGCGAGAGACCGGGTTCGAACCGGCGACATTCAGCTTGGAAGGCTGACGCTCTACCAACTGAGCTACTCTCGCATTCTTTGTTTATATTCAATTTTGTGGGGAGAGCAGGATTCGAACCTGCGAAGTCGTAAGACAACGGAGTTACAGTCCGTCCCATTTGGCCGCTCTGGAATCTCCCCTCCGAAAATTCACTATTTTGATGAACTTTTTTACTGTTTTGAGCCGATGGAGGGACTCGAACCCACGACCTGCTGATTACAAATCAGCTGCTCTAGCCAGCTGAGCTACACCGGCTGTTTTTACAAAAAACAGCCCGCTATTTCTAACGGACTGCAAATGTATAAAGTTTTTTTTATTTCTAAAACTTTTTGTTCTTTTTTTTAAGAGGATCATATTGCTATTGCACCTCTTGTTTTTTCTTTGGATTTTTTCAATTGTCTTTTCAGAGATTCTACGCCTAAACTAACTCCTTCTTCAAAAGATTTTGTTTGTTTTTTTACCATCAGTTCACTTCCGGGTATATTAATTTTAATCTCTATAATCTTATTTTCTTTATCACTTGTATTTTCTACTTTCAGAAAAACTTCCACATCTATAATTTTATCGTGGAACCTAACGAGCGTTCCTACTTTCTTTTCGATAAATGTTAGTAAATCCGATGATGCATTAAAGTTAATTGATTGGGTATATACTTTCATAAGTAGTTTTTTTTATTGCTCCTAGGGTGAGCCTGATTATACACTTTTTTAATTTTATCCAAGCTATTATAGATGTAGACTTGGGTGGAGGCCAAACTTGAATGCCCTAGTAATTCTTTAACCGAGTTTAAATCTGCTCCTTCATTTAGTAAATGTGTGGCAAAAGAATGCCGCAGAATATGAGGGCTCTTTTTTACCTTAGAAGAAACTTTACTAAAGTACTCATTTATTATTCTATAAACAAGTGTTTCGTATATTTTATTTCCTTTTTCAGTAATAAACAGATGTGTTTCATTTGTATTTATTTCCTCTCTTGCTTTGATATACCTGTTTAATGTTTCATATACAGGGGTTATTAAAGGGATATATCTTTCTTTATTTCTTTTCCCTATTATCTTAATGGTTCTATCGTCAAAATAAACAGCATTTGTTTTTATTGTTATGAGCTCTGTTCTGCGGATTCCCATAGAATACAATAATTCTATTATGAGCTTGTTGCGGAGATCAATAAAAGTATCTCCTTCAAAAAAGTCAAGAACATCGTTGATCTCTTTTGTTGAAAACGGAACCTGAACTTTCTTTTTTGTTTTTAAAGCTTTGTGATGTAACATTGGGTTGATTTTTATTTGTTTCGTTTTCTGTAGAAAATGATAGTACGATCTTAATGCACTCATTTTTCTATTAATGCTATTGTTGGAAATATGGTTAATTGCCAAATGAACGATCCAGCTACGAATCTGATGATATTGTATATCTTTTAAATCCTGCTGATCAAATTCAATTTCACAAAAGTCTTTAAAAGTCAGAAGGTCACTGTGATAAGCCAAAATCGTATTTCGAGCATATTTTTTTTCAAGAGCTAAATAGTTTAAGAAAGGTTGAATCATTTATTTAAAGTCCTTTTATTCAAAGGTAAACATATAATATCAAAATGAAAAATCCCATATCAAAACGATACAGGATGTAATATAGTTGCAAAAGAAGTTTTAACCGACTTCTTCCTGAGTTTTTAATCTCTGAACATAAGAGGCTTTAATTTTTTGAGCTCTTTTGGCAACAGATGGTTTTGTGTAATGTTTTCTGTCACGTAGATTTTTCATTGTCTTTGTACGATCAAATTTTCTTTTAAAACGCTTTAGAGCTCTATCAATATTTTCTCCTTCTTTAACCGGAATAATTAACATGTGTTGGCACCTCCTTTCAATATCTTCTCTTCAAAAATTAGACTGGGTGCAAATATAGTATGATTATTTTAATAATGATTGCAGATGGTAAAATTATTTTTTAAAAATATCGATTGTTATTATTCCTACAATTTTTAATGCTACTTTCGTCATTTTAATCATTAAAAAAAAGGCAGTATATTACAATTGTACTGCCCTTGAATTTTATTGTTTAGTGAAATGAGTATAGCTAATTTTCGGATGTATAGTTTGTAAAATCATTTCACTATCTCCTAACCCAAAAATACAAAAATGCTATTGATAATGAAGGAGTAACACCTTTAGAAAATAAAAAAGAAACATTTTGAATTATTAAAGCACACTCTGAGAGAAAAAAAAATTATATGAATGCATCACGATATTGTAACTATGATCATAAAACTTGTAGATATTTATAAGGTAAGAGACAGAGTTATTTTACAACCTCTTTTCAACTTCAAAACCCAATATTCGACTTCAATAATCTAATTCCTAAAATAGAACAAATAACATTTTATCATTGCAAAGAACTTATAAAACATTTTGTGATGAACAGAATCTTAGCTTTTTTTAGTGTTGCTGAATATAATTTTAGTATCTGCTCAAAGCAATATAACTGATGTTGAAATCCGATTCCAGTCATTTCAGGAGGCACTTAAATATGCTAATGAACATGCTATAAATATCAACAATGCTGTTATTAGTGAGCATGACCCGTCCTGAAATATGTATACAAAAAACAACAAGTATATGTATAAAAATGATGGATATGTAAGACGTTATAGTGAGAGTTTTAAACTCAAAGTATTAGCAGAACTTACCAAAGGAAACCATTCCAAAAGACAAATTGCCTTAACTTACGGCATACAATCTAGTACGATAAACGTATGGATTAAAAAATATGACCGTAAAGATTTAATGAACACCCGTGTAACCGTGCAAACAGACGACGAATTATCCCGTATTAAAGCCCTTCAAAAAGAGCTAAAACAACTCAAAGATCTTCTTATTAAAAAGGATCTAGATAAACTTGTGAATGATAGTTATCTTGAAGTAGCTGCTGAAAATCTTGGCTATAAAAATGTTGAAGAATTAAAAAAAAACTTAAACATAAAGCCTTAATGAAAATAGCACCGATTAATAGAAAAAAAAGAAGGTACGCCATCGCTACTATTTGTAATGCTTTCGAGTTAAAAAGAGATGCTTATTACAAATATCAAAAAAGGTTTGTTCTTAAAAAACAAATAGAACAAAATGTAATAATGCTTGTTAAAAAAAGCAGGAAAACATTACCCAGAGAAGGTACTAGAAAGCTAATGAAATCCTTACATAATGATTTTAGGAAACAGAATATAAATATAGGTAGAGACCAGTTATTTAGAATCTTAAAAGAAAATAATTTGTTAATTAGAAGGAAAAAATATTCTTCTAAAACAACCAACTCTTACCATCGTTTTTATAAATATAAAAATATCATAAAAGACCTGATCATTAATAGACCTAACCAAGTTTGGGCTTCGGATATTACCTATATAAGAACTATAAATGGATTTTGTTATTTAGCACTTATTACTGATATGTATTCAAGAAAAATAGTAGGCTATGATATTAGTGATAGTTTAGAACTTAAAGGCTGTGTTAGAGCTTTAAATAAAGCTATTTATCAAACTAAAAATACCGAAGAAATCATACATCATTCTGATAGAGGAATACAATATTGTAGCAATGTTTATACTCAAATTTTGAAAAGAAAAAAGATACAAATCAGTATGACCCAAGAAAATCATTGCTACGAAAACGCAATGGCCGAAAGAGTTAACGGAATTTTAAAAGATGAATTCTTCCTCGACCAAACATTTACAAATATCAATCACGCCAAAAAAGCAACAAAAAATGCAATCAAATTATATAATAATAAAAGATTACATTTATCTTTAGATTATAAAACACCTAATTACGTGCACAAAAATGTAGCATAAATTTTAATAATTAACTGTAGCCCTATTTTAGGACGAGACAGCAAATTGCAAATACCAAACAAAAGGATGCACAATCGTATCTATACCCCACGGTAAGTGCTTTATCAGGATATAACAACAATTTAACCTTGCAGCCTACATTAATTCCTGCACAGGTCTCTAACCCTGACGCTTTCGCTTACTATATTAATTGTGGCAGGATTTGGTATTTACAATATTATGAATATGACGGTAAATGAAAAAATAAAAGAAATAGCCATATTAAAAGCTATGGGGTTTAATGGAAGCGATGTTATTGAAATATTTTTAACACAATCAGTAGCTATTGGTCTTATTGGTGGTTTTTTGGGATTGTTTTTAGGAAATGGTATTGTGCAAATACTAGATATTGTACCTTTTAAAATTGCCACACATTCAACATTACCTGTAGTGTACAATATAAAAGATTATATACTAGCTTTTGGTATAATTATCGGTCTAGTATAAGAATAGTAGCGGATTTTGCGCACTAACTTTTCGGTTAAACACAGACCTTTTTTATATTTACTTACTTTCAATTTAGTGATTAAACCGCTATTATTTTTATACATTGTTGTAAGCTGGCTTTCTACGTCCTGCTTGGTTTTCCGAAGTTTTAATGCTCGTTCGGAAGTGTGCGTTGGCACAAGACATACTCTTTTGCAATTTTTGGCTTTAGCGTTGGCTGGTGCGAATTGTAAATGTGTATGGCTTTTAGCGTTGGCTTATTATCTGTCTGCAAAATATCCATATTCTTTATTAATTACTAATCCTCTGTCAAGGTATAAATTCGATAGCTCACAAGTTGTTTCAGGTGTTAAGGCACAAGAATGACAAGCTGCAAGATTTAATTGACCAACTCCTTGACCATCAGATTCTATACAAATTGGGTCGGATGAACAATCAGTTGCCCTGAAAATGGCACTATTAATTATATTATTGAGGTTATCTAAATTGTTACATAAATTTGATAATCCACCCAAATAGCCGTCAGTTCCATCAAAAGCAGAGATTAAAAAACCGTGCATTGTCTCGTTTACATACAATCTTTCAGACAAAGAAGATACAGGATAGCCACACACATACTCCAATTCACGCATCAACAAATGCGAAAGCGTATGAATTAAAACTTTTCTTGGTGTTAAAGTTTTGGCTATAATTTGATGCGATTTCCAATCGGCATTATTAGCATTAGTCTTTAGTTTTTCCGTGCGTTCAATTACGACTTGTTGGCTTTCCCATTGTTCCAATTTTTGTTTATCCAAAATGAATAAAATTCCTTCTCCGTAACTTTCTGATGCAGGTAAGGTTTTTGTGTCAAAATTGTTTTTTGATACTGATTGTCTTTTAACTGTGTACTCATATGCATTATCGCCATCTTTGAGCAATATAGAGTCAATATCAATAGGTTCGTTTCGTGTAAAGGATGTTTGAACGGTTGTCTTTTTTAATTTGTCAATTTTTATAAGCTTATTAAACCCATTAATTTGCTCACTACTATTAATTACTCGGAATTTTATCTGTTTATTCTCGGGTTGCTCTTTTTCCAAGAAATAAACGTACTCAGTTTGTCGATAAATATTGTCTGGAATGTATTTAATGTCTCCTGTATCTAAATATTGTTGAATCAACTCTTTTTCAATTTTCTTTTGGATGCTTATTAATTGAATTATTTGCTCTGTTGAGAATTCTCCACTTTCTAACATATTGTCAATATCAATTCTTACTTCTGGTGATAGTGGATTTTGAAACTCAGGAATGAATAAACTGCTTAAACTATTGGAATAATATACACTATTACTCGTTTTCAGTTTTACGTTTGTAATTTCTGAACACTCTTCTTCGTAAAACTTTCCATTAATTTGACCTAACCAATATTTCTTACCATTGCAGATTTGCTCGTAGTTAAAAATACCTTTTAGATTTGCTTTTTTATTGCAATTTTTACACTCAATCCATATACCTGATAGTTCGGTGTTTTCTCGACTGATTTTGTATATTAAATTTTGATTTTCGCAACAAGGTTTAGAAAAATCTAATTGCGGACCTGTTGGTTTTTCATTTGCTTCTTCTTTTTCTTGTTCGTTGGTTCGGTCGCTTGGTAAACGGTTATTCCAAAATTTCCAAGGTAAATCGTGAATATAACCATTCTTACAAGTCATAACAAAACGAATTTGCTCCAAATGATTTTCCTTGCAGTCTTTATTACTGCATTTTGGTGGATTGAAAAAATCAAGTTTCTTGCTTGCACTTCTCCAACGGTTTTTCCATTCGTTGTATGGTGCAAACCGTTTGCAATAAGAGCAATAAAACCATTTTGAGAAATAATTTGCTTTCGGTCTTACTTGATGCAAAAAAGAATCTCTGTCAGTAGGTATTGAAACCAAATGCTTCAAATTTGGGAAACGATTTTTTAAGCGTTGTAATAATCTATCGTCTTTTATGATGTAGTGAGCTAATTTTTCGTTTAAATCTGCATATCCCCAATTATCAAAGGTTTCTATCATTATAGAATTGTCAGTTGTTTCAATCAATGAACCAACGCCACCATAATTTGAAATATGCTTGCTTCTTCCGTGTTTTATTTTGTCGTTTGGCATATATTTAATATTGTCTAATGAGTATCTCAGCACTTGGTTCTACACTTCGCATTGATTGCATTGCCGTTAAAGTATCGTCCTCATTTTTCTTCTCTTGGATAGGTACGATTAATGAATCTTTAGGATGGTCTCTCCAAAAATATTTAAGGTCTTTTTGTGCATCAATTTTATATTTCCAATCTCTTAAAATATTATCAATCTTTTCAGTTATAAGCTGTAAATCATTTTGAGCAAAGTGATGGTTTTGAAAAAGTTCAAGTAAGTTATTTCGTAATTCATTTTTTACTTTGTCATCAATTAAAGCAGTTGCCGCATTATTAGAAGTAAATGGTGTAGTATGCCTGAAATAAGCAAGAATTAGTGTAAACAGCATTTTATCCAAAGCATTTTCGGCAAATGGTGTTACGCTCAATGGTTCTACTTGTTTATAAAATGTTTTGTGGAATTGCACAAAATCTTCAAAATAAGATAAATCACGGCTATTGAATGGGTCGAAAAGTGTAATAACCAAACCTTTGTTTTTTCTTGCTACACGGCTACTTGCCTGAATATATTCAGCTGTGTTTGGTGGCATTCCGTTCATTATCATTAGACCTAGCCTACTAACATCAAGCCCAACACTTATCATATTTGTTGCCAAAACTAAGTCGTAAGCCTTATGTTCTTTGATATTTCCATTAAATTCAATTTCTAACTTATCTAAATTCTTCTTGATTTTTTCATTTGGAATTCGGCCTGTTAATTCAATGTTTCTATAAGACAGTTTTCTATAGTTATTTTTTTCACTAAGTGAATTGTTGTTCAAGTACCGAACTTGTAATTGTTTGATAATTGGTTTTAACTCCGAATTAATCTTATTAGAAAACCGTCCAAGTTCTTTTAAACTTTTGAAATAAGAAAGTATTGTCCAAAAATTATCTACTTCTTTTTTATCTGACGATTTTTTCCAAACTTCCAATCTAGCAAAAAGCAATGAAGCCAATAATTGTAAATTGGTAACAACGGTTGTTTTTCCTGTTGGTAAAATGCCTATATACTTTCTTTTACTTCCTTCTATCACTTTTGAAAAAAAGGTGTCGTCTGAATTAGTAGCATACTGTGGAAATATTCGTGCTTCTCTGCCGTACAAACCTTGAATTTGTTTGTCGACATTTTTAACTGTTGCTGTTGAAGCAATTATTTTAGGGTTATCACAAAGTTGCAACAAGGCATTTTCAAATAAACCAACCAAACTTCCCAAGGTTCCGTTTAATAGGTGCAATTCATCTTGAACTATCAATTCTGGTTTACGATTTGAGCCATTATTGAAGAATGTAGTAGATTCTCCTTTCCAAGCTAATGATGCAAATTTATCAACGGTCGCAAAAAGAATGGTTGGGGGTTTTGAATAAATATCTTCATCTACTAAAACTATAGGCAAACCACCTTTTTGTTCTGAAAAATAACAGTCTTCATTTAAGCAATGGCTATGTAGCTGAGTTTTACCAACTCGATGTCCAATACGAAAGGTGTCATCATTTTCATTAATTTTAGAAATGATTTTAGAGTTACACCACTGACAGTTAGTCAACTGTAATGGATTTACATCATAATTAGGGTTGTATGTGTGATTGTTGAATTTTTTCAAAAGTTTATTTAGCTTGGTTTCGGCATCATCTCCTTTATATCCTTTTCTTAATTTATTAGGCAAGGTTTGATTTCCTACCCAAAACCCAATTGAGACAGGTTTATCGCCTAAATCTGTATGATTGGTTCTAATAAATTCACAAGCCAAAATTAATTTTGAGGCTCTCTCAAATTGTTGTGCAGAAAGCAAACGCAAGGTATAGCGAATAATTATGTTTACACCATCATAACTTTTAGGGTATTGTATTCTTCTCCAAAAAATCAAGAATGCTGAAACCGCTAAATATGCTTCCGTTTTTCCGCCACCTGTAGGGAAGTAGAGTAAATCAATCAACTCCTTTTCATTGCTGTTTTCTTCTACAAATGAAGCCAAACATTGTAAAATAAATGCTAATTGAAATGGTCGCCATTCAGGTATTCGGTCTGAGGGAAATGGTAATGTTCCATAATCTTGAAATTTATTTTGCAATGGTTCATTGCGTTCCCATACTTCAAAACCTTCTTTTTTCTTGCTAAAATGTTGCTGACTTTGAAAAAATTGCAAATAAATAGCAGTATTAGATAATTGAAATGCACGAAAAGCATTTTCATTTTCAGAAAGTAATTTAACTCCATTAATTATTCGGTCGTAAATCCGCTCACACTTTTTGATATTTTTTAAACCTAGTTCATTACTGTTGGCAGATGTTTGCTCATCTTCAATCCAATTTTTATATGCTTTTGCAACCTTCGTAAGGTTAGAAATAATGCTTTCTTTGTCTGAATTGTAAACTGACAGATTTTTTATATTTAGAATATCTCCTCTAATTTTGTCAGTTTCTGAACTTTGATTTTTTACGTCATATTCAGGTAAAAAAGTAGATTTTATCCATTGTGGTGTGATAGGTGATTGAGCGTTTTCCCAAGTGCAGGCTGTATTGTGTCCAATACCAAATGCTAATTTATCGCGATAGAGATAATCTAGCATTTTGTCTTCATCAGTTTTGTACAAGTGTGCTTTGTAATCTCTGAATGGTAACAATTTTTCACTTTCAATTCTAACTTCAGTTTGAAAACAGGATAATTGATTTACCTTTTCTTTTGAAAGTGAAAACTTGTCTTTAGGAATCAATGTTTTATTTTCTATAACAGCTTTAATGTAATACTTGTCCGAATAATTTGTGTAAAGTTTCAAATGTGTAACGAGGTTTTCTTTCATTTCCTTGTTCCAATTTTCTGTATTAACATTTGGCTGTTCAGATAGTATCAATTCAAGGTGCTGATTATCGGCTGAAAGAATGTTGTTGATGTTGATTTCGAGTTCAATAACATTTTCATTTCTCTTGTATTTGTCTTTAAAAAAAAGTTTTGAAATGGTTTTGTAAAGAGCGTGGTCATAAGATGTTGCTTTAGCCAACGATTTTAATCCGTCTTGAAATACTTGATATTCTGCTGTTATATTCCCATCTTTTGTTCGCTGTATCTTTTTAGTTTGTGAAAGTGTCTTGTTCGTTTCGTCATAACCTATAAAACTATTTAAGCCGTGTTCAGATAGTAAGTTTATGCCTTCGCCATCATAAGAAGTTTTAATTTCCTCAGGTTTAGCTTTAGAATAATTTCCAAAAGAAATAACAGTTTTAAATTTTTCACAAGATTTTTCAACGGCAAACGTAATTCCGAAATGGGAAGGGAAAAATATGTTTGAAGTATATTTGGGTTGAGTATCAGTTCCGTCTCCGTCTTCGGCACTTTCTTCGTTATTGTTTTCTTTATTTTTATTATCTCCTGTATTTACATTATCTGAATCATCATTATTTTCGTTATCGTTTGAATTGTTTTCATCTTTCATTTCCTGCTCGCCATTATCGCTTGCATTTGGTTGTAATTGTTTTGGAAATAAAATACCGGAATAGTATCGCTGTAAAGGTTTCCCTTCAATGATTTCATCACTAAAATCATCTTTGCATAGAAAAATGTCCGAACCTGGACCGACTATTTCTTTCTTAACACGTTCAATTACTATATTTCTGTTCTCTTTTACGCTCATATTTCAATTAGTTGTAATGCTATTTCTTCTAATGTTTCAATGTTTTTACTAATAACTTCTTTGCTGATGACTGTGTGTATTGGCATAAATTTATTAATAAAAGTGTCTAATGTATTCTCGTTGAAATTTCTTTTTCTCAATATTTCTCCAATTTTCTTTTTCTTCAAAAACAAACGCAATTCTTGTTTTAGTCCACGACCAAGTACAATCATTGTGCTGCTGTATGTGGTTTTTGATTTTAGAACTGGGTTTAAAATATCGTCAATTTTGCTATCAGGTAAATTATGATAATACAATTTTAAAATTGCTCTTAAATCGTTTTTATACATTGGAAACTTTCTAAATCCACTACCGTAAGATGCTAAAGTATTTGGCAACACTTTTAAACCGTTTTCTTTTAATTTTTGATAAAGTTGTTCGTCTCCAAACTTGTTGCGCAAATCACATATGATTTGTTTCCAAAAATTAGAGTGTTTTTCTACTATTCCAAAAATATCAGGCTCGGTTTCAACAGCAACTTGATAAAGGTTATCGGCTAATTGTTCTTTTGGATAAATTCTAATTTTGTCTCCTACTTTGATTTTATAGGACTTTATCAAATCTCCTTTATTTGTAAATACTGTATCATTGCTTTCTAACAGCAAATCGGTTTTAGTTGTTGTTATTTTGTAAATCAGTTTTTCTTCAATTTCATTCAGCAATAAATCACATTCTTCTTTATATCCATCATAAGCCTTGTTGTTCATTTCGTCCAATCTACAAACAATGCCGTTTATTGTGAAACTGATGTCAGTAACATTATTTCTAGTTTCTTTATATTCAATACCACAAATATTAAAACGGTCGGTTGATTTGATTTCAGTTTCAATCAGTTTTTTCCTTTGGTCAAGATATTTGTGATATAAGTTCTTTTCCTGTTTATAGACAATCAATCTAATTTCATTATCTAAATTGTAGAGATAATCAAAATCTTTTTGTCCGTTGAATGAATAAAAAACCAAAATCTTGTTTTGAATATCTATTCTTTTCAGATTTGAAAAAGGTATTGTTTCAACCCTTCTGTTTTTGATATTTTGACTTATGAAATCCAAATCGTTGTTGTCAACTACTACAATTGTTCTTTTATCGCTTTGATTCAAGAAGTCAAATAAAACTTGTTGTTTTGGCTGTTTTTCTTTAATTAGTTGAAGTAAGCTAATCAGTTCAGTTTTTGGATTATTGTCTTTGAGATAATCTATTGTATATCCTCCTGCATTATCTAATTCTTTTTCTAATTCTTTGTTGATGTTAAGCCTGTTTATGAGATTTTCAATAGTTTCAATTTGAATAGCATTTAAACCAATTCGTAATATGTTTCCGTAGGATTTTAAATCAAAACCAAACTCTGAATGGACATATTGTACTTTCACATCAAGATTTTTGATACGCTCTTCTATTTCGTTGTTTGGTATGTTTCGGAAATTAATCATAGGGCATCTACAATTTTAATCTCTTCCTTAAACCAATTCCAACAAGAAATAATCTCATTTTTTAAAGGCGAATAACTGTTCGACATAACTATCAAATTGAACCCAAATCTAGCTTTGTCCTGAAGTATTTGTTCAATTTTATCTGCTTCGGTATCAAAGACAATAACTGTCTTTATTTTTTCTTCTTTTAAAAGAATTTGTTGATAACAAACCTCATATTTTGGTGTAAAAAAGGCTAAACAATCTTGTAAAGCAGGAATTGATTTGATTGTAGAAGTATAACTTTCTTCTCTTGGATTTGGCAAATAGGCACAAGGAATTTTGTTTTTATCGGGCAAAGCATCCCAAAGAGGTTTTTTGGCTATGAAAACGGTTTTTTTTTCAAAATTGGTAGGTGTAAAATCTATTTCTATTCCACCATTGAGGTCATAAAAATACTTTGTGTAGCCTTTTAATTGCCTTGAACCTTTTTTTATTGGTATAAACTTTTTTACTAGACTGTCGTAATTCAAGTTTAATTCGGCTTTATTTCGACCTTTAGTGCTTTCAATTGTGTAATTACCATTAACGATATGTTTTATGACGTAATCATGCTTCTTTCCATCTTTGTATTGTCGTTTATCTCTTAATTTGATTCCTAGTTTTAGGAATGGCAAGTCATAGTGATTTAGAAAAATATCATTAGCAAATTCAATAAATAGTTGTTTCCCTATTTCAAGGATAGTTTCTTTTGAATTTTGAAAGTTAATATGGATAGGTTGGTTTTTTCGATAAAAGGCTAAAATGAATTTTATAGAAAGACAAGCAGTATTTGAATCAGGAATATTTAGAGTATTTATATGCTCATATTTGTTCCATAATGTTTGATAATATTCTTCGTTTAAAATTGTCATTTTTCAAAATACCTCTCTTACTTACAAATATATTGTTTTTTTTGTCGAGCGTTGGCAAAAAACAGCTCTTTTGGTTTTTTCTGCGTTGGCTTGTGTGTCGTCAAAAACCAAATGTGCTGTTTGTGCGGCTGGCTTTTCAGCTTACAACACATTAATAACACAGGATATCTTCCATCTAGAAAAGCATCTAAAGTAGACCCTGTAGCCATATTAAGAGGATAAAATATAAATCAATGAAAGCAATTTCTATAAAAAATATAAACAAATACTTTTACGACCCAGTAGAGTTTCAAGTATTAAAGGACATTTCTTTTGATGTACATAAAGGAGAATTCGTGTCGATTATTGGAAAATCTGGGTCGGGTAAATCTACCTTATTGTATTTATTATCTACCATGGATACACAATACAATGGTACTATTTCTATAAATGATACCCAAGTAACAGGCTTATCGCAAAACCAACTAGCAAAATTTCGTAATGAGCATATTGGTTTTGTTTTTCAGTTTCATTTTTTATTACCTGAGTTTACTACTTTAGATAATGTGATGTTACCTGCTTTAAAACTCAATAAAAGACCTAAAGCAGAGATTGAAGCAGAAGCCATTGAGTTATTACAATTACTTGGACTTAAAGGTAACGAACACAAAAAAGCCTCTAAAATATCGGGTGGTCAACAACAACGGGTAGCCATTGCAAGAGCATTGATTAATTCGCCATCTATTATTATGGGAGATGAACCTACAGGGAATTTGGATTCTAAAAATACAAAGATTGTTTTTGATGTGTTTCGAGAATTGGCAAAAGAGCGAGGACAAACCATTATAGCCGTTACCCACGATGGTGAATTTGCTGCCAATTGCGACCGTATTATTGAACTTTCGGATGGGAGGTTGATTTCTTGATGAAAGTATTTTTCGACCTCATCAACCAAAATTCGACTTCATGAATTACGATTTAAAAAGAACCAAGCCATAAGATAGTTTTGTGTGTTATATATAATAATTTAATAAAAATGAAAAATTTTAAAACACACTATTTATTAATTCTATGTACATTATTTTTAGTAACATCCTGTAGTAATGATGATGATGACGGAGATGTTTTCCTAGGAGAATCAAGTACAACTATTGAAGTACCCAATACTGCCATTGTTGACAAACAAGCGGACTATATTTTAGCTGTAAAACAAAATCAAGCACAATTATATCAAAATATTGAAGATGAATTTAGATTTGGTGAAAATATAGCAACCTCTATAAGTGAAGAACTAGACCATGGAAGGATAGAAACCCGAAAATGCAGTGTTATGACAAACTTTCAATGTATTCCACCGGATAATAAATGGGATAGTCTTACTGCTATTGTTAAAATAGAAAGCAAGCGTGAATTTAAAAACTCTGATAAACCAATAGAAACAGCTACACGCTATTATATATCTAACACAAAGGCTAAGCCTAAAGATTTTCAAAAAGCCATACGTTCACATTGGGGTATTGAAAATAAACTGCATTGGACCTTAGATGTTGCATTCGAAGAAGATGCTTCTAGAAAAAGAAAAGATAATGCTGCGCAAAACTTTTCTATTCTAAACAAAATTGCGCTTAATCTTTTTAAAAATGAAAAAGCATCTAAGGTTGGTGTCAAAAGTAGAAGATTAAAGGCTGGATGGGATAATCATTACCTCATTAAAGTGCTAAATCTTATGAAAGTTTAATGCGTTTGCCCTGGCACTGAGCTAATGGCTTACAACTGAGGCGATGATTGCCCGAACAAAGCAAACGGCGTGCTTGCCATTAATGCAATTCCTGTTAAACTTGCGGTTGATAAAAATGAACGACGTTTCATAGTAAGAGGTTTATTTATTAAAACCCGTTGTGCATTTTGAACTAAAAAGTAAATTTAAACGTCAGTTCGAGTGATTTTGAGCTACGAAAAATAGTATCGAGAACATATTTAGAGCAAAAATTCTATTCTCGATACAAATTTTTCTCATTTTCAATCGAAAAATTTACTCGAATTGACGAATTTTATCAAAATGCACAACGGGTTTATTAAAATTTAATTCAAACGATCCCTGGAAAAATTTCCGGAATATGTTAACATATATACAATTATTTTTATTACAAATGGCTGCAAAATCCAATAACATCGTTGTCAAATAAAACCTTTCCTCAACGTAACTATGGCTACGTCTGCGGAATATTTTACTTTCCGCCTTGTTCTTGAATTTTTCGCTCATTTTCATTGACTAAATCAGTTTTTAGAGGTGCCCATAAGTTAATCTGGATTGGATTTTTACTACCGGTTTTATCGGAGATTTAGCAGGTAGAGGAATTGCCAAACTTATTACCAAATACGGAAGTAAGAATGTAAAAAAGTAATCATTATAAGGGATAAAGAACAGTAAATTTTATACCTTCGCGCAAGCAAAAAAATGATGGATATATGGGTATTAAAATAGAAAAAATAACGGTCTCGAAAATAAATTCGATAGATTTTAACCACTTGCCGTTTGGTAAAGTTTTTACAGATCATATGTTTGAGTGCGATTTTGTTGACGGGAAATGGCAGCAACCGTTAATCAAACCTTACGGCCCGTTACAATTAGATCCATCTGCAAGAGTTTTTCACTATGGACAGGCTGTTTTTGAAGGAATGAAAGCTTATAAAGATGATCATGGCGCTATTTTTTTGTTTCGACCGCAGGAGAATTTTTTGCGTATAAATATATCTTCAAAAAGATTGGCAATTCCGGAATTTCCCGAAACCTATTTTTTTGAGGGATTAAGGACCTTATTGCAGTTGGAAAAAGACTGGATCAAAAAAGGACGCGGAAATTCGTTATATATCAGGCCTTTGGTAATTGCAACGGAAAGCGCAATTTCTGCTTCTCCCTCTAATGCCTATAAGTTTATGATCATTTGTTCTCCGGCTCAGTCTTATTATGAAGAAGAAGTACGTGTTTTGTTCTCGGAAAAATACAGTCGTTCTGCTGACGGTGGTATTGGATTTGCAAAAGCAGCAGGAAACTATAGCACACAGTTCTACCCGACAAATCTGGCTAATAAAGAGGGTTTTCAGCAGATCGTCTGGACAGATGCAAGCACACATAAATATGTGGAAGAAGCGGGAACCATGAACATTTTTTTTAGGATCAACGATCTACTGATCACTCCGCCTGTTAGCGACAGGATCTTAGACGGGGTTACCAGAAAATCAGTGATTCAATTGGCAAAAGACAACGATATGGAAATTGAGATTCGAAAAGTTTCCGTATCAGAAATTAAAGAAGCTGCTAAAAGCGGCAGTTTAAAAGAAATTTTCGGTTCCGGAACTGCAGCGGTGATCAACCCGATCGTAGGTTTTAAACATGGAGAAGAAACATTTGAATTATTTAAAACAGAAGATTCGTATGCTCGTTTTTTTAAGCAAAAATTAACGGATATTCAATATAATACGGGTAGTGATATTCACAGTTGGCGATATAAAATATAAGCTGCAAAATCAAGCTCCTGTATTTTACTGATTTTTCAAATATCTTTTCCGAATATCAATCTTTTGCGGTTTCTACCAATTGCTTGTCCTGATTGATTTCCCACTCGTTCTTAATACCGTCTCCATCCCAATCTTCCACAGCAGTAGCCCTGGCTTTAAAAGCGGTTTTGGACGCCTCTAAAATTTGATACGTATAATAGGCAGTACCACCTTCCTCAGATGTTTTGGGAGCAATAAAATCTAACTTGTCCAAATCATTGGCATAACTATTATGCATAAAGCGGTAGGTGCTCTGAAAGCTTTCTATGGTAATTAAATTTTGTTTTGCTTCTATACTTTTTGCATTGTTAATAACACCTGTAAAAGTAGGCATGGCAATTAAAATCAGAATACCGATAATGACGAGGACTACTAAGAGTTCCTGTAAATTATACGCAGGTATTTTCTTTTTTAGAAATTTCACAGCACTGAAAGATATACGTAAATAAGTATCCGGTTTTTTATACAATGCCCTCATAACATTTTTTATTTCTTACTATTTATAAAAATCTTTGTACCCAAATGTACTAAAAAATAAAATATTTTGTTACTTTTATGCAATAATTTATGTTTGTTGTGAAAAAAATAATTTTCATACTAATGCTCACAGCACTGTTTACTACCTGTGAAGCTATTCTCGTAGAAGATATTTCCAACCAAAGAGTAGAAATTTTGGCTCCGGCCGAAGGTACGCAACTTGCTACGGGGACAATTACACTAAACTGGCAAACCTTGAGTAATGCCAATTCGTATCATGTACAGATCGCTACACCTGGTTTTACTAATGCAACTCAAATACTATTGGATACCACCGTAACGGAAAACAGAACTTCCATAGCACTCACTACAGGTACTTACCAGTGGCGAGTAAGGGCCTCTAATACAGCATACGCAACCGAATATACAACCATTAACTTCTCTGTAAACTGAAAAAAAATGAAGCTACTGAAAAAATGTATTGAGCTGTGGTTTTTTTGTATGTTATTTAATATAAGTGTCTTAGCTCAAAATAGCCAAGATGTAAGAATAGAAAAAATAAAAGGGCAGCTAACCGGTTTACAGTCAGATATCCCGGGATTGCTAAAAATAGTAGATTTTTCGATAAGTACTACCGAGCTAACTACTTTTTTAAAAGCCGTTGCTACCAGTAATGAAATTAATATTAGTGTTGATTCGACATTAAAAAACCTGATATTGTCGCAGAGTTTCTCCAATGCCACCGTACAAGATGTACTGCTGTATTTATGTAAGCAACATCAACTTACCATAGAGGTTACAGGAAATATTTTAGTGATAAAAAAATACAAACAACGCTACGTGCCCAGAAATATTCCGATAGCATATGATGAGAAATCTTCTCTGCTTACGATTGATTTACAAAACGATTCGTTATCTCGGGTACTCAGGAAAATTACGGATATAACAGGTAAAAACCTGGTTTTTTCAATAGACTTGGAAGGCAGGAGATTAACAGGGTTTATTAAAAATAAACCCTTTGATGATGCTATCAATATACTTGCCAAAACAAATCATTTGAAAGTAAGTAAAACCCAGGAGGGTTTTTACCTGTTTGAAAATAAAGATGCCGTCGCTGATAGAAATTCAAGACCACAAAGACCCAGAATGGCTAATTTTTACTTTAAAGTAAAAGATACCGTACGTCAAATTTTAGAAGTAGATTTTATAGATACGCCTATTGAGGCAATTATTAACGATATCGGATACGACCTGAAAATTAATATGGCAACCAGTAAGCCGTTAAAAAATATAGGTAAGACTTCCGTAAAATCAGATAGTATTGCTTTTGATGCACTTTTGAGTCAAATTCTGAAAGACACCCGTTTTGTATTTAAAAAAGAACATGATATATACTTATTTGGTGACAGGAAACAATCTTCAGTACAAAATGAGACTATTATACCTTTGATGCATCGTTCTATTCAAATGATGATGCAGCCTTTACAGAGTAATGGCATTAACAATAACTATCAATCTTTAGGAAATAATCAAAATAATAACTTCGGAACTCGAAATACTAATACTATAGGAAATACAGATAATTATACAAGATCTTCTTCGTCGAGAAGACCCGTAAGAACCGGCCGGCAAGATCCGTTTACGGACTTTAACAGCGATGCGGAAGCATTGTTAAGTATTTTTCCGAAAAGTATTAAAGACAGCCTCAATATAGGCATAGATATTGAACACAATAGCTTTGTGGTAAGCGGAGATGCGTTGAGAATCAACCGGTTTAAAGATTTTTTAAAAAAAATAGATAAGCCTGTTCCTGTTATTTTAATAGAGGTGATGATTATAGAAGTTAATAAATCCGTTTCTTTTTCAATAGGACTGGATTTGGGTATTGGCGAAAATCCAACTGCGGATCAGGGGACTATTTTAGATGGTACAAGTGGTACCAACCTTACCTTAGGTGCTACTACTATCAATAATATCATTGGCGGATTTAACGGTTTTGGAAGTGCAAATCTGGGAAAAGTAGTCCCTAATTTCTATGCCAGAATACAAGCACTTGAAACTAACGGTGATATTACCATTAAATCAACACCTAAATTATCTACTTTAAACGGACATGAGGCTACTTTATCAAACGGAGTGCGGTCATATTATAAAATAACCCGTACAGATATAATCGGTTCTCAAAATCCGCAGACAATAAACACCGTAGATTATATCCCTACGGATGCCAACCTGTCTATAAAGATCAGGCCTGTAATTTCCGGTGACGGAAACATCACCCTTAGTATAAATGTAGTACAATCTAATTTTAATAGTGATAGAATAGCTGCCGATGCACCGCCCGGAATCAACTCAAGAGAATTTACTTCCACCATACGAGTAAATAATAAAGATGTCATTATTTTGGGTGGACTCGAAGAAAATTTAGATAATAAATCCGGTTCCGGAGTTCCCTTTTTAGCTAGGATTCCTATTATAAAATACCTGTTTAGTAAGAGAACACGTACTAAATCAAAAAAGAAACTCTCAGTACTTATAAAACCTACTATCATTAATTAATGATAAAAAACAGCATCAAATATGGTATAAAATTTTGTTCCGTAGAACATGCAGACAATGGACAACATCACTTTTTACAGTTAAAACGCAAACGAAAAGAACTGGTAGTGTCCAACAAAGGAGAAACAACTGATTTTGAAGAACTCATTAAAACGCTGCAAGGACAAAAACATCTTTTTCTGGTTGTAAATAATGAACAGGTACTTACAAAAACAGTAGCAAATGCAAACACTACCGAAGAACACTTGGTAAAAACAGTTTTCCCGAATATTGCTCTGTCAGATTTTTATTACAACATTTGTTCAAACCATGAGGAATCTATTATCTCAATCAGCAGAAAAACATATGTAGATGCTTTGATAGCACTATACGATACGCATAAAATATCGGTCATTGACTTTTCTTTGGGAAGCTTATCTATAGAAATGTTGGCGCGTTTTGTAGATCGAAGTGAAATCAACTCTTCCAATGCCAGAATCACTTTTGAAGGAAATCATATTACTGCAATACAAAAACAAGAAGTTGCCGAAACGCAATATACCATTAATGAACTGAACATTTCAAACAAGCAAGTACTGCCATTATCAGGAGTTATTCAATATTATGCGGGCGCGAATGTACAAAGCGATATTCAAAAGCAATTGCAGGAAGCATACAAACAAAAACGATTTTTTGATATTGGATTTAAATTTGTTTTAGGGTTTTTATTTGTCAGTTTACTGATTAGTTATTTGGTTTTTAATAAGTATCAAGGTATACAACAAAATCTGGAAGGGGAATTAAAAACGAATGAAGCCTATAAGAAACAACTAAGTATACTGAATAAGTTAGTTACACAAAAACTAAAACTCGTAGAAAGTGTTTCTTCCGCAGCAACCTCCAAAGTAGCCTGGTATTTTAATGAAGTAGCTGCTTCTGTTCCTGCTTCTATCTTACTAGATGATATGTCTTACCAGCCTATTGCAAATTCAGTAAAGGAAGATAAGAAAATAAGCTTTAGGGAAAATAGTATTACCGTAACCGGATTGAGTGTTTACGATAAAGATTTTACCGACTGGATTTCCAACCTTGAAAAGAAAAACTGGATAGAAAAAGTAACTTATATACACTACGGGCAAGGAAAAAAGACAAAAACCTCATTTAATTTTATGATCACGTTACATGAGTAGTAAGCAAAAAAATATAGCCCTGATGGTTGGATTTTTTATCATGCTGATCATTTCCTATCATTTTTCGTACAAAAAGACAATAGAAGTAAAAAATGTGGTGGGTAAACTTCGAAAAGAAAAATCATTATTGGAAAATGCAGGTTCCAGAATAGTATCTCTGCAAAAAGAAAATCGGTATCTGGATTCAATTTTACAGTCAAATGACCTTTCTATAGAAAATACATTTGAACAAACATTGGTACAAAAAATTACTCAATTTGCCACAAAAAATAATTTAAAAATAGTTGCGTACAATACGCCTCACTTATTTGCTTTAAATGATACCCATTTGCTGAGCTATATTGTTGAAATAAAAGGAAGCTTTAGAGATTTGATGTTGTTTGCCAATTATATAGAGCAACAGCGCCTGGCAAAATTAACTTCGTTGACTTTTACCAAGAAAAAGAATTACAGAACCCGGAGAAATTATTTGTCATGTAAACTGGTATTACAAAGATTTAGCAAATGATTTTGATATTAAACATAGCCATTATCAGTATTCTCTTTTTGATCTTTTATCAAGATATGAAAGAACGTAAAGTAATGTTGCTTTTATTAGTTATACTATTTATAGTATCAGGACTTTTACATAGCCGGTTCCAGGTACTCGAATATTTTTTACTGAATATAGCCATTAATTTTTGTGTAGTGGCTTGCATACTTTTTATATTGTTTTTGTATACCCGGTTTATGATGAAAACAAAATTGTTCACTGTTTTTGGTATGGGTGATTTACTATTTTTTTTGGTATTGGCAGTCAGCTTTCCCACACCTGTATTCCTGGTGATGTTTAGCAGCTCGTTACTCTTTGCTTTTATCATATCAACAGTTCTGAAAAAAACGGCGCATAACAAGGCCATCCCTTTGGCAGGATTTCAGGCATTATTTATGATGTTGATAATGATTAGTAACCTGATTTTTAAGTTTACTAATCTTTATAGCAGTTAATGGAAGGCAATATGTTACAAATAGAAACCCGTATTCTTCAATTGATAAGCTCCGAGCAAGCATATCATTACAGGGTTATTCCGTATAAAGAACTATCAGAGACTGTTTATTTAAAAACAGATCGGAAAGATATGGCTTTACTGGCATTAGAGCTACAGATTATGTTGGGAAGAAAGGTAGTTTTGGAAAATGAAACTTCCGGGAATATTGAAAATTACCTGCAACACAACTATCGGAAAAGAACTGAAATCGGTAGCTCTCTGAGTTATTCGGAAGATTTTTTGTTGAACATGATTTACGAAGCTAAAGAAACCGGGAGTAGCGATATTCATTTTGAAGCGTATGAAAAACAGCACAGAGTACGTTTTCGTATTGATGGAAAGCTTATTGAAAAATATGTAATTTCCAATGAGGAATACCCAAAGATTGTCAATCGAATAAAGATTATGGCAGGGCTGGATATCTCTGAAAAGAGATTACCTCAGGACGGAAGGATTAACCTGACTACCGAAACAGAAGATTTTGACATTCGTGTATCTTCACTACCCACGTTACACGGCGAAAAATTAGTATTGCGAATACTATCCAAGGATAATGTAGCTATTCAATTGGAAAATTTAGGTTTTAATGCACAGGAATTAGAAACCTATACTTCATCCGTAAAAAAACCAAACGGAATTATACTTATTTCCGGCCCCACAGGTTCGGGAAAGACAACCACTTTATATGCTACGTTAAAGTTGTTAAATAAAAAAGATACAAACATTTTAACTATAGAAGACCCGATTGAATATACTCTGGAAGGAGTCAATCAGGTACAATTAAGAGAAAATATAGGCTTGGATTTTGCAAGTACCTTACGAACTTTTTTACGCCAGGACCCGGACATTATCATGGTAGGTGAAATACGTGATGTTGAAACTGCAAATATGGCAATAAGAGCTGCACTAACCGGACATTTAGTGCTCTCTACCATTCATACAAATTCCGCCTGGGCTACGGTTTCCAGGCTGATAGATATGGGAATTGCCCCTTTTTTAATTGCCAGTACCCTAAACGTGAGTGTGGCACAGCGTTTGGTGCGGACACTATGCAATCATTGTAAAAAAGCAATGCCTTTAACAGACGGTGTAGTACCCAAAGGATATAAGATGCCGAAAGAAATTACCTCGCATTACGAAGCTGTTGGCTGTGCAATGTGCTATCAGACCGGATATCGCGGACGAAAAGCAATTTATGAGATTATTCCCATTACCAGAGAATTGGTACAAAAAATCCAGGATAAAGAGCTGGAAGTGGAAGCCTACCTAAAAGAACATAAAATCCCTACCTTGCATGCAAATGCGATTCAATTGATTGCTGAAGGAATTACCTCTATTGAAGAAGTATATCCATTATTACTATCGTGATGAATAAGAAGAATAAGACATATATATTACTAATTGCCGTGGCCGCCGTCTGGGGAACCATCGGATATCGGATTTATTCTAATATGAATCCTGTATCTCCTGCAATTCAACCGGTCCAAAATATCGGGTTTAAAAAAATAAAACCCAAACAAGTAGATAGAATAGAAATTCAACCTGATTACAGAGACCCTTTTTTAGGAAAAATCTACAAAAAGAAAACACCTACTCGAAAGAAAACACCTGTCAAAGTAAAACCTGCTGTGGTATTCCCTCCTATTCAGTTCATTGGTTTGATTGAAGGAACAACCGTATCTTATATCATTGAGGTTAACGGACATCAGGAAATCTTTAAAATCGAACAAACTTTTCAGCAAGTTACATTGAAAAAAGCAAAGGATAAAAATATTACCATTGTTTATCAGGGAGCATTAAAAACCATTTCATTAAAAGAATGAAATGGCTCAGGCATAAAATAAAAGCCGCTTCAATACAATATGTTCTGGTTATTTCAGTCATTATACTCATTGTCATTTCAGCATTTATCTCCTTACTCTACCTACAGAAAAGAATTGCACAAAAAAACGAGCTATATAAAGAAACGGTGCATCATGCTAATTTAGCTTTTAGTTATATAAGTAATGCAACTATACCTTATGATATTCCAACAATCCTTTCTTTTTCCGATCATGCATTTGAAGAAACTATCCTTTCGAGAAAACACTGGGGAGCCTTTGACGTGGTTTCAGTACGAGCAAATCTAAAAAATGAAACCTTTCATAAAGTGGGAATTATCGGCGGTAGCAATACAACACGACAGGCATTATATCTAAAAGAAGATAATAAACCCTTGGTGTTGGTCGGTAATACTCAAATAAAAGGAGATGTATCTTTACCGATAAAAGGGGTAAAAAGAGGGAATATTGCAGGCACTTCGTATTATGGAGCTACGCTAATTCAAGGAACTTCCCGACATAGTAACTCCTCACTTCCGGAAATTACAAATCTCCGTTTTTTAAAAGAATTTGTAAACTATCGAAATATTGAAAACAAAGTAGATTTCGATTTGGAAGACGACCTTCAAAAAACGCAATCTTTTAAAAAGGCAACAGCAATATATAATGATCAACAAAGGATCTATTTACAAAATATATCACTATCGGGAAATATTATTATTTCATCTGATATTTCAATTAATGTAAGTAACTCGGCCCTATTGGAAAATGTCATTCTGATAGCACCTGAAATTACGATCGAATCCAATGTAAAAGGAAGTTTTCAGGCGTTGGCCACTAAAAAGATACTGGTAAAAGAAAACAGCATACTTCAATACCCTTCTGTATTGGCATTGTTTGAAGAGGGTAAAGAGGATATAGCGGGTGAAAAAGAACCGTTAATTGTAATTTCTAAAAACGTACAATTAAAAGGAGTTGTTTTATGTGAAGGGCAAACAAAAAATACTGATTATAATTCACAACTGTATATTGCAGAAAACAGTGTGATTACCGGAGAGGTATATTGTAAAAAAAACCTGGAATTAAGAGGAACGGTAAAAGGCTCTGTATATACGGAAGGGTTTATTGTAAGGGCATTTGGAAGCGTATATGTAAATCATATATATAATGGGGTTATTGACGCTGTTGCAATTCCCGATCAATTTAGCGGTTTACTGATGAACCCGACGAATTTATCTGTTGCAAAATGGGTATATTAAAAAAAATATATAAAATCAAAGCTTCTTCATTGGTAGAAACTGTCATTGCTACAATTATTATTACAATGGTCTTTACGATTGCCACAGTAGGTATCACAAGAATGTTAAGACACTCCATACAAAATAATACCCATCAAATAGATACCCAATTAAATAAGTTGACATACCAATACATACATGGGCAACTAACAGTTCCGAATACTTTGGAAATAGGTATGTGGAATATTGAAATAAAAAAACGAATAGAAAATAACAATACCTATATTGCTTTTACCGCAAGAAATACGGCTACAAATAAAGTAAGAACCAAAAAAATACCGGAATGAAAAATATAAAAATGACTGCTTTTACTTTGAGCGAACTGATGGTCGTATTAGTCATTTCCAGTATGGTTGTTACCATTGCTTTTTTTGCATTAAATGCTGTTCAAAAACAAATTCATACGATTCGGAAAGTGTATGAGAATCAGCAAAAAATTCAGTATATGGAAAGAGTATTAGTAGCAGATTTGAATACACATCAGGGGATTTATAGCAAGAAAGATAGTATTTTATTATTTCGCAATTCAAAAGATTCCATACAATATCACTTTAAAAACCGTACTGTTATTAGAAATAAAGATACCATGTATTCGAATTTCGTATCTAAAAAAATATACTTCCTGGGAGATGAGGTAAAAGACGGAGTCGTAGACGCATTAGAACTTCATGTTTCAAATACATTTTCCGTGAATACTATTTTTGTGTATAAAATCAACGATGCATCACAATATGTACATTAGAAATGGCATTCAAATTAGAAAACATAAAAACAAAAAATAAAACATCAAATTCCATAGATGTGGATGCTATTTTAAAAAAGGAAATTACATTGTTTGGAACTTCCTTTTCCAACAAGAAAAAAGAAAGTTTTTATGTGGCACTGAGTGTTTTACTAAAAGCAGGTTTGACATTAAAAGATGCATTGGAGCTGATTTCCGAAGAGCAAAAAAAACCTTCGGACAAAAAGCTCATAAAATCATTATTGGACGAGTTGGTAACCGGAAAAAATTTGTCTGCGGCTACCGAAAACAAAAAAGAATTTTCCGAATATGAAACCTATTCTTTACAGATAGGAGAAAATACGGGAAATTTAGAAAGAGTTACGGATGAATTAGGTCTTTTTTACAAACGTAAAAACGAACAAAAAAGAACTATCATTAGCGCATTGTCCTATCCGGTTATTGTATTGTGTACTGCTTTTGCGGCAATTGTATTTATGCTAAAATTTGTGGTACCAATGTTTGAAGGAATTTTTAAACAAAACCATGTGGGACTGCCTTGGTTAACACAAGTTATTATTAAAATGTCAAACACTTTTGAACGGTATTTCTGGATAGGAATGATACTGATTTTAGCCATGGTTTTTTTCATACAATTTTCAAAGAAAAAAATATGGTACAAAAAAGCAAAAGCATCTTTTTGGTTGCGGGTTCCTTTTGTAGGAGAATTTATAAGAAAAGTGAAAATTGCACAATTTACGCAGGCAATTAACCTGTTAACCGGTTCAAAAATCCCTTTATTAAACGCATTGGAACTGACACGACAAATGATTGATTACTACCCACTTCAGCATGCATTGCTAAAAGTAGAAAGCGATATTTTAAAAGGAAAAACACTCTATGAAAGTATAAAAGATATTCCTATTTTTGATAAGAGAATGAGTTCTTTGATCAAAGTGGCAGAAGAAACCAATCAGAATGAAACTATTTTTAAACGCCTGACCGATCAATACAATGAAGAAGTCGAATATAAATCGAAAATGATCAGTGCTACCATAGAACCCTTTGTAGTTTTAATACTAGGCATAATCGTCGCAACGGTCTTAATTGCGATGTACCTACCCATGTTTAAAATGAGTGCTGTCATTGGCTAACGAGAACTTTAATGAATATTGAACAACTTCACAACTATTGTATACACAAAAAAGGAGTTACGGAAGAATTTCCTTTCGATGACGATACTTTGGTTTTTAAGGTAATGGGAAAAATGTTTGCATTGGCTTCACTTAAAAAGTGGGAGCGTGGAGAAGGAGCTGTCAATTTGAAATGCGATCCGGATAAATCTTTAGAATTACGAGCATCGTACGAAAGTATCAATGCCGGGTTTCATATGAGTCAAAAACATTGGAATACAGTTACCGTAAACAGAGATGTATCGGATGCATTTTTAGAAGAATTAATAGATTATTCCTACGATTTGGTAGTAAAGGGATTGACTAAAAAAATGAAAGAGACATTACAAAAAATGAAACCTTTGCAGCATTGATTTGGCAAAAAAGTTCGATGCCCGAAGAAAATTTTAAACCGGAATAGCCTATTGGTTTTGAGGATTTAAAATTTTCGAGAAGGAAGAAAAAGATCTCAAAAGTTTAAATCACTTCAGATATAACCAAATCAGCACAAAAAAAGAAGCTGCCTGAAAAGGCAGCTCTCTGATTATTTTTACTTAGCTGAATTAATAAGATACTGTCAATGTTGTCGTACCTGTGTACACTCCCGGAGTACTTGGTGTTGCCTCATCTTGCCCATATACCTTAATAAAACCTCCTATACTCATTTTAAATTCACCATTACCGTCTAATGAATAAGTATTAGGAGTGAAATTAATATAAGAAGCTGTTCCAAACTGATAAGATGAACGATAGAACTCAACAGTTGCTCCATCAGAATTCGTTAAAACAGTATTTGTTAAACTAGAAATAGAAAATGATGTATTAGGAGTTCCGTTTATTGTCATGGTACCTACCGTAGGAGAACCTTCAAAGTCTGTTTGTGCACCATCTGCAGATGAGAAAGGACTTCCTGTATTTGACGAGAACATGCTACCATCTCCCTTTACATGATAATAACGTATTCCTGTTGCTGGAATAGCTACTTTTTGAAAATCAAGGGTAGACCCTGTTACGGTTAGAGGAATTACTAATTCTGCCTCTACGCTCATAGAACCACTTCCTGAGAATACTTGACCGAATGAAGCCATACTTACACAAGTAAGTACGAATGCTATTAATAAATTTGATTTATTCATGATATAAAATTTTAATTATTATGCCACAAATATCAAATGATAAGACAAGGTAACCCCCTTTTTTTCTTCCAATCAGTACTATATAAAGACCAAATCAAAAAAATAAATGATGAATGGTTAATTTTTTATTTTATGAGGGCTTTGCAGCATTGATTTGGCAAAAAAATTCAACGTCAGAAGAAAATTTTCAATCAAAGCAACCTGCTGATTTTGAGAATTTAAAATTTTGGAGAAGGAAAAAATTTGAAGTCAAATCAATTAAAATACGGAATATATCACTATTTTGCAAAGGTTTCAAAAGTTAAATTCATAAGTATGGGTATGGAATGGAGAGGTGTCATGCCGGCAATAACTACAAAGTTTACAAATGAAGATCAATTAGATCTTCACATGTTTGAAAAAAATATCAGCGCACAAATAGATGCCGGTGTTCATGGAATCATTCTGGGAGGGACCCTGGGAGAAGCAAGTACCCTATTGGAAGAAGAAAAAAGAATGCTTACAAAAGTAACGATTGATCTCGTAGAAGGAAAAATCCCGGTACTCATGAATATTGCGGAACAATCTACCAAAGGGGCTATTGGTGCAGCACAAAAAGCAGAGCAAGATGGTGTACAGGGTTTGATGATGTTGCCACCTATGCGATACAAAACAGATGATAGAGAAACGATAATCTATTTTAAGATGGTTGCTAATAATACATCGCTGCCCATTATGATTTATAATAACCCGGTGGATTATAAAATTGAAGTTACCTTAGATATGTTTGAAGATTTACTGGAGTGTAAGAATATAGAAGCGGTAAAAGAATCTACAAGAGATACTTCAAATGTAACCCGCATCAAAAATAGATTTGGAGACCGATTAAAGATCATGACCGGAGTAGACACTGTTGCTTTGGAAAGTTTGCTAATGGGTGCTGACGGGTGGATTGCTGGTTTGGTTTGTGCATTTCCGTCGGAAACAGTCGCTATTTACGAATTACAAAAAACAGGAAGAATTCAGGAAGCAATAGCAATTTATCGATGGTTTCTACCTCTTTTAGAGTTGGATATAAATCCCAAGCTAGTACAAAATATAAAGTTGGCAGAAGTTTATACGGGAATAGGCACTGAAAATGTACGCGCACCTCGTCTGCCACTATATGGAAAAGAACGCAAGCATGTAATCAAAATAATAGAAGAAAGATTAAAGAACAGACCCATATTACCGGATTATAAAAATGTATAAATACTCTCTCATTTACTGGTACATTGGTGAATTGGTACATTGATAAATTAACACATGATTACAGGAAAAAACTACATAGGAAGCTCATTATCGGCAAAAGGAGCTAAAATATACAAAACCTTTAACCCGGTATTAAATATTGAAAATGAATTCGTATTTACAGAAGCCTCTAACGAAGAAATCCATGAAGCGGTTTTACTGGCTTCCCGAGCATTTAAAGAATATGGAAATACTTCAGGAAAACAAAAAGCCATATTTCTAAATGCCATTGCAGATGAAATTTTGGCTTTAGACGATGAGTTAATAAAAGTATACTGTTCCGAAACAGGCTTACCGGAAGCAAGAGCGAAAGGAGAGCGGGGGAGAACCGTTTTTCAGTTGAGAAGTTTTGCTGATTTGGTAGCGGAAGGTTCCTGGGTAGCAGCTACTATTGATATCCCAAATCCTGATAGAGAGCCCGTACCAAAACCGGATATTCGCAGAATGTTGATTCCATTAGGGCCAGTAGTCGTTTTTGGAGCCAGTAACTTTCCCTTAGCCTATTCCACCGCAGGAGGAGACACTGTGGCAGCTTTTGCGGCAGGATGCCCCGTAATTGTAAAAGCACATCCGATGCATGCCGGAACCGGAGAGTTAGTAGCCTCGGCAATTGTAAAAGCCATTGAAAAAACAGGAATGCCTAAAGGGATTTTCTCAAATTTGAACAGTAGCGGAATAGAAGTAGGCATAACATTAGTAAAACACCCGTCTGTAAAAGCTGTCGGGTTTACGGGAAGTATCCGAGGGGGAAGGGCTTTGTTAGACCTAGCAGCCCAACGAGAAGAGCCTATTCCTGTTTTTGCAGAAATGGGAAGCATTAATCCGGTAGTGATCCTTCCGGAAGTTTTAAAAGAAAGAGGCGATACATTGGCAAAAACATATGCAGGCTCTATTACTTTAGGAACCGGGCAGTTTTGTACAAACCCCGGATTAATACTGGGAATTAAAAGTGATGAACTCACTGGCTTTATTCAAAATTTAGGCAAAGAAATAATGGCAATCCAACCCTCTGTGATGTTGCATGCCAATATTATAAGAGCATATAAGAACAATAAAAATAATGCGATTGCCCAACCGGGTATCACGCTTGTTGCCAATCACAAAAAACCGGTACATGCCAATATTGCACAACAGGCGATTGCTACGGTTGAAGGTAAAACATTTTTAGAAAACCCAATATTACACCGGGAAGTCTTCGGTCCATTTTCAATAGTAGTACAATGTAAAGATATTGAAGAATTAGAAACCATTATTTCTCATTTGGAAGGCCAGTTAACAGGGACTTTAATCGCAAATGATAAAGAAGCATCAAAATATGCATCGATTATTTCCGAATTGCAAAACAGGGTAGGCAGGATGATTTATAATGGAGTCCCTACCGGTGTAGAAGTGTGTCCTTCTATGGTACATGGAGGGCCATATCCGGCTTCAACAGACAGTAGATTTACAGCTGTCGGAATAACATCTGTTAAACGTTGGGTCAGGCCATTTAGCTATCAGGATTGGCCCAATGAGCTGTTGCCAGATGAATTAAAAGACGAAAACCCTCTGGGAATTATCAGAACTGTAAACGGAAAAATGACTTCGGAAAAATTATAGAAATGAGATCGGTTTTTGAATGTATTGACGGACATACCTGCGGAAATCCGGTACGGGTAGTTAAAAACGGAGTACCTGATTTAGCGGGGGCTGACATGAGTGAAAAGCGCCAGTATTTTATCAAAAAATACGATTGGATTCGAAAAGGGCTTATGTTTGAACCCCGAGGACATGATATGATGAGTGGAGCCGTTTTCTATCCGCCTCACCATCCGGAAAATGATTGTTCGATTTTATTTTTAGAAACTTCGGGGAGTCTGCCAATGTGTGGTCACGGAACCATTGGTGCCGTTACCATAGGTATAGAAGAAGGGTTAATTACCCCGAAAACTACGGGGAAAATCAGAATGGAAGCCCCTGCCTTTAGATTAGCAAATAGAAATAATTACTTAAAATAAAAACATAATAGTTATGATGAAATTTCTTTTTTTGCTTCTTTTTTTCTTTGTTAATAACTCTTATTTTGTTGATAACCAAAAACACAAAAGAACGGAGTGAACTTTAGCGGCCAGCTAGCTTTTTAGAGCCATCCCCCGTATTAGTCTCCGTTCTTTTTAAAAGTTACTTAGAACCATATAGAATTTCAGTTTCTGCCCTTATTAAAGGTCTTAGTTTAAGTAACTATTATTAATATCTAATTACAAAATTATGAAAACAAATGAAATTATCGGAATCGATGTCAGTAAATTATTAATTGATGTTTGTATCTATTCTAAACAAATTGTTCAACAGTTTGAGAACAGTAAATCTGGATTTAAATTAATGCTAAAGTGGAGTTTTAAAAATTCGTCTTTCTCTAAAGAAGAAACCATGTTTGTATTTGAACATACAGGAATGTACTCTCATTTATTATCTGTGTCTTTAACTGAACAAAAATTATCTTTTTTCATAGCTTCTGGTTTAGAAATTAAAAGATCTATTGGTATTGCTCGTGGAAAGGATGACCAAATTGATGCCAAACGCATTGCTCTATATGGGTATCGATTAAAAGAAGAACTTAAACCCAGTAAGCTACCTAAAAGAAGTATATTACAACTAAAAAGTCTCTTATCTTTAAGGACAAAACTTAACAAACAAAGAGCTGGTTTTAAAGTTACTTTGAAAGAACAAAAAAGAATTTATAAAGCAAAAGAGTATAAAATAATCTTTGACGTTCAACAAAAAATGATTGCAGAACTAACCAAACAAATACACAAGATTAATACTCAAATGCAAGCTATTATTGACCAAAATATAATGTTAAAAGAAACCTATAAACTTGTTACTAGTGTTAAAGGTATAGGAATGCAAACTGCTATAATGATGATTGTGTTTACTGACAATTTTTCAAAATTTGAAAACTGGAGAAAGTTTGCCTCTTATTGTGGTGTTGCTCCTTTTCCTTACCAATCTGGAACTAGTATTAAAGGACGTACAAAAGTCTCTCATTTGGCTAATAAAAAATTGAAAGCAATTATTAATATGTGCGCTATTTCTGCTATACAACATAACCCAGAAATGAAATTATACTATCATAAAAGAATAAAACAAGGCAAAAGTAAAATGAGTACCGTTAACATTATTAGAAACAAATTAATAGCAAGAGTGTTTGCCGTTGTCAAACGACAAACACCCTATGTAGATACTTTTAAATTTGCTGCATAAATTAGTAAAAATAATATCTCAACTTTTACTTGTTTTTATCATAGAATACCTTTAGTGCTTTTTACTACCAAAGCATTATAATTATGGATGGTATTTAAGATTTTTTGAGATATTCCAACTCCGGTATCTTTAATTTTAAGAGTACATTTTTTATCATCAGAGGCAACTTCTATGGTTATTTTCCCATTTTCCGGGGCATATTTTATAGCATTGTCTATTAGATTTCTAAATGCAATTTTAAATAATTCTTTGTCCAGATATACTTGTATATTCGGATTTTTATAAATGGCAGATAATGTAATGTTTTTTAAAAAAGCAAGCGGTTTAAAATCATATAAAATAGTGTCTGTTAAGGCCCCTATAGGATGCACATCAGGGATAAATAGCAACTGGTTGTTCTGTTGTAAAGCCCAATTGAGAATATTATTTACTATTTGAGATGTACTTTCGGAAATAGAGGTACTTTTAGTATTTAAAATGGAGGCATCTTCAATACGGTTTGTGTTTAATAATGCAGATAATTTTTTATGATTCCCTTTAATAGCGATTAGAAATATCCTTAAATCATGCGAAATTACGGAAAGTAAATAATTTTTGGTTGTATTTAAGTTTTCTAACTGTTCTTTTTGTATATTGATCAAGGCATGTTGTTTGATTTTTATTCTATATAGATAGAAAAGAACCGTTAAGAACAATAGGATAATAATGAGTATCATAGCAAATAACCGAACCCACTCTTTTTGTTTTTTACTAATTTCTTTTTGTACGGCGACTTCCTTATTTTTTACAGCTAAAGCGATCTGTTTATCTTTTTCCAATAGTTTTGATATTTTATCTCTGTTCCATAAGGAATCCTTCTATCTTATGTACTGGGTATAATAAGTAACACTTTCTTTATAGTGTTTTCTGTTTTTCTCAACAATGGCCATATTTTGAGAAGCCAACTGTTTTAGCCTGATGTCATGAAATAATCGTGCTAGATCATAAGCTTCTTTGAACAGAAAAATAGCTTTGTCATCCTGATATTGTTGATAAAATAAATTTCCCAGATCAAGTTTTGCATAAATAACGCCTGAAGTATCTTTTTCGTTTTGGGAAATTTCTAATTCTTTCATTAAAAATTTTTCAGATGCATGGTAGTTTTTTAAATGCAAATAACATACCCCAACATTATGATATATCTTTTTTAACCTGTCATTAGTTTGGATAGTATTGGAATTAATTACTGAAATATAATATGCCAATGCTTTTTCATATTGACTATTATTCAGGGCAATATTACTCAGATTATAGTCAACAAGATATTTATAAGGAGGAAAATCAGGGATACTTTTTAATTTTTCCTCAGCCATTGAAAAGAACTCTCTGTCAAGTGCACTAACCCCATAAATATAATTTAAGTAAATTGATTACCCACTTTTATACCAGTATTGATGAGTGACAGCTACTACCAGTCTATCAAATAGTCTTTCAGCGAAATAGTGTCTGTTGAGTTTATAGCAGAACTCGTCAAGATAATTCTGCAAATATTTTCCTTTAATTTTATGGTAAATACCTAACAGAGTGCGTTTTGCATTACTTATGGCTATATGCACCGATTTTAGTGTGGTAATAGTGGTTTCTTTATTTGATTTTTCAGTAATGTGTACTTCCACATAATCACCTATGTCTACATAAGACGTGCTTTTGTCGCTAAAAACAATGCATGTATCATCAAAATTACTATCAATAAGCGTGTTGACTTCTTCTTTTTTATGAGTATCCAAAACTTTCATTTTAAAATAACGACATTGTTTGGATTGTTTCCCAGTCTTTAAATCTTCTAAAGGTACAGACTCTGCCATTACCGCTACGTTAGATTGTTTTTGACTGCCTCTGCCTCTTTTAAGCTTTTGTCTGTCGGATTCTTTTGTTGCCACAGTAAAGTAATCTTGATCAAACTCAATCATATCTTCAAGGTCGTATAAATTATCTCGTTTTCCCATAGCCGAACGTATTCTGTGCATAAGAGACCATATAGTGGTATAACGTGTATGGTTGAGCTGACGTTGTAATTCGGCAGCAGAAATACCTTTTTTACTAAAAGTCATAAATGCCATAGCGAGATACCAAGTACGAATAGGTAAATTGGAGTTCTCCATCATAGTACCGCTGCGTAGAGTAGTTCTAAAACCACAATAAGAACATTGCCACATCCATTTAGACTTTAACCAATAGTGCTTTTTTGATTGACATTTTTTGCAAATGACTCCTTCTTTTGAACGAGCCAACTTCATATGTGATTTACAGGAAAACTCATCTGGAAATTGTTCAATAAAATGTAGTAAATTCATAATTCTAAACTTTATATTAAGATACGAATTTTTAAATTAGTGGCATAATTAAGTGTAATCAATTTTAAGTAATGTCTTATTTCAGATACTTCGGAAATATGATTATAGGTCTGGCTGCTGTAAAAAAATGAAGAATCAATTTGTTTTTTAAAGAAAAATAAATGGGTTTTATGAAAATTAGTATCCCTTCCCTGACATTTTTTTACAATGTCTCTTTCCAAGGGAAAGTAGTCTTTATCAATTTGTGAAAAGGAGTAAGAAGACAATAAAACCGAACAAAATAAGACCAGCTTTTTCATCAGCTGTAACTTCTTAATTATTATCAGTCCTGATGGAAGTTACGGTACCTCTGTCAGTTCGCGGATCTTCATTAGTTAATTTAATAATAATAGCCTGTACGGATTGGAAATTTTTTGGAAGCAATTGATACTCGAATTGAATGTGATATAGATCATAATTCCCAATAGTAGGGTCTTTACAGTCGTATTCAACGCTAAATTCCCTGCAGAGTAAAATCCCTAAATCATTTGATCTACTGGTAACAGACGTACTTATATTGTTTACCCCGTTATAAGCTAAAAAAAGAGTTTTTCCTTATTTAGAAATAGGCCACTTCCTAAATCCATACCACTGAGGTTTTCAAGCAAAGCAGGAATATAAACAATAATATCTACTATATAGGTTTCCGGTTGCTGACCCAAATAGATAGTAGATACCGGTTCTTTGGGTATAAATTTGGAATTGATCTGATCGCTGTTTATTTTACTGCAAAAATTTAAGTTAATAGAAAGTCCGGCAATAGTAACCCCTTGGTTCATGATTTATATTTTTGATTACCCACTTTTATACCAGTATTGATGAGTGACAGCTACTACCAGTCTATCAAATAGTCTTTCAGCGAAATAGTGTCTGTTGAGTTTATAGCAGAACTCGTCAAGATAATTCTGCAAATATTTTCCTTTAATTTTATGGTAAATACCTAACAGAGTGCGTTTTGCATTACTTATGGCTATATGCACCGATTTTAGTGTGGTAATAGTGGTTTCTTTATTTGATTTTTCAGTAATGTGTACTTCCACATAATCACCTATGTCTACATAAGACGTGCTTTTGTCGCTAAAAACAATGCATGTATCATCAAAATTACTATCAATAAGCGTGTTGACTTCTTCTTTTTTATGAGTATCCAAAACTTTCATTTTAAAATAACGACATTGTTTGGATTGTTTCCCAGTCTTTAAATCTTCTAAAGGTACAGACTCTGCCATTACCGCTACGTTAGATTGTTTTTGACTGCCTCTGCCTCTTTTAAGCTTTTGTCTGTCGGATTCTTTTGTTGCCACAGTAAAGTAAGCTTGATCAAACTCAATCATATCTTCAAGGTCGTATAAATTATCTCGTTTTCCCATAGCCGAACGTATTCTGTGCATAAGAGACCATATAGTGGTATAACGTGTATGGTTGAGCTGACGTTGTAATTCGGCAGCAAAAATACCTTTTTTACTAAAAGTCATAAATGCCATAGCGAGATACCAAGTACGAATAGGTAAATTGGAGTTCTCCATCATAGTACCGCTGCGTAGAGTAGTTCTAAAACCACAATAAGAACATTGCCACATCCATTTAGACTTTAACCAATAGTGCTTTTTTGATTGACATTTTTTGCAAATGACTCCTTCTTTTGAACGAGCCAACTTCATATGTGATTTACAGGAAAACTCATCTGGAAATTGTTCAATAAAATGTAGTAAATTCATAATTCTAAACTTTATATTAAGATACGAATTTTTAAATTAGTGGCATAATTAAGTGTAATCAAATAGATTTTTTATAAATAATTAAATTCTTTTATTGAAAACAAATTTTTGTAGTAAAAAGAAAATACCATTTCTAGTGCCCTTTATTTAACACAGACAAAAATTATCGGTACCTAAATAAGCTTAAAAAAATAAGGATAAACGAACTTTTTACACTATTCTTTTATCAGTTTTAAGCTTCCAATTCCATTTGTTGTTTGTATTTTGGCAATGTACAAGCCCGCCTTTAAATGACTCGCATCAATAGTAACATCAGATGAGCGAGGAGTAAGAGATAGTACTTTTTTACCAACCAAATCAAAAACAGCTATAGAATTGATTTCCAGATGACTGGTTTTTATAACCCAATTTCTTTTAGTAGGATTAGAGAGTATTTTCACATCAGAAACAGTAAATTCATCAGTACTTAAAGATGGATTATTCACAAAATACATATTGTCCAGGAAAACAGTTCCGTTACCATCAACTTTAAATTGCATTACATCTGCTAATGAGAACTCCTGATTGGTAAAATGAGTTAAAGGGATATTTAAACTCACCCAACTCCCTATCATGATACCTCTTTCTGTAACTATATCATAAAATTTTTCCCCCGCTTCGCCTGTAGACGCATTCACTAGAAAAAATCTCAGCGATGTGGCATTTCCTGTCCAATAATCAAAATGCAGATGCGTCATTCCGGAAACATCCTGTACATTTCCCGCAAAATCCGTACCCTGATAGTTAAGGTTGGCATATTTTAGCGTATTGTTTCCTGCAATACTAACTTCAGTAGTAGTAGTTGTCTGATTCCAATCCGGATTTAGGTCTACCCCTGTAATATCCGTATAAGCATCGCTAAATATGGAAATTACATTTGAAGCATTTTCCGTAGGTGTTGGCGCTGCTTCAGCCGGACCATTTGAGGGCTCCATTCTTTGGTATACACGAACATAATCGATTTCCATGCTGTCTTCTGTAAATGCAGGATCAATAGCCCCTCCTAAAGTTCCTCCCATAGCTACATTTAAAATCATGAAAAAATCAGCATTGAAAGGTAAATCTTCATTGTTATTAAGTACAAAGAACTGTACTCCGTCTAAAAAAATCTTCACAGTATCAGGTGTCCATTCCAGAGAGTATATATGAAATTGTGATGAGGCATTGGTGATACTGGTTGTTTGTCCGTAATTGGCATTACTATTTCCAGCCGTATTATACCAATGTAACGTGCCTAATATTTCATTTTTATTTCCTCCTGTTTGCTCCATAATGTCTATTTCTCCCGAATGTGGCCACCCAACTGTCGGAAAGTTAGAACCCAACATCCATATGGCAGGCCATGTTCCTTGAGCTACAGGCAGTTTTGCTCTTACATCTGCTTTTCCATATTTGAATTTGAATTTTCCTTGAGATTTTATTCGTGCCGAAGTGTAGCTGCCTCCGTTTTTCTTTGCTTTTATTTTTAAAAGACCTCCTTCTACAATTACATTATTCGAGTTATTGGTATATGTTTGCACTTCTCCGTTTCCCCAGCCTCCACCGCCAAGATCATAGCCCCAATTAGCTACACAGGGTGCTCCGTTATCGGAAAACTCATCTGCCCATACCAACTCATAAGTAAACGAAGACGGGGTAACTCCAATAGTTCCGGAGGGGCAGGAGGGTGCTATGTTGTATAGTATAATATCATCAAAATAAAAAGTAAAATTTGCTGAACCATTTCCTACTGTACCATTGTCAAAGATAATAACAATCCTGTCATAAGTATTAGAAGTATTGATCAGTGAATAATTAAATACTACTGTTTCCCATGCATTCACTTTGGTCATGGTTACTTGCTGTTCATAATTAATTGAAGGATTGCCGGAGTTCTCCACTTTTAACAATACCTTAGTATTGGCTTTAATAGAATATACTTTCATAGAGAAAGTATTATTGTTGTTGAAATCCATTGCACCGCTCAATGTTACGTAACTGCCTGCCCATGGATGACCTGCATTTTTAATCATCTGGCCAACATTTGCCGAATTATTATCCGAATTGTTTTGCGGATTAGAAATAGTCGTAACATTACCGCCATCAAAATCAGTCCATAGTATTGGCGTTTCAAAATCTATAGGTAAAGATTGTGTATATCCGCTTAAAGAAATTAAGAGTATAAAAAACAGTGTTATTTTTTTCATCATTAGATACATTAAATTTCAATTGGCTATAAAACTACCAATAATATGTTTCAAATACACCTTTTGCTTACTATACAAAAAACATACAAATTAAATTTTAACATTTTATTAAACCTGATGGTCTGGAAGTTCATTTTAATGAACTCATTTAAACTTTTTGGATGTAAGCGAAAATTAGAAGTTTTTAGTGCTGTTGAAGGCTTTTTTGAGTTGCATAGCATAGCGCTACGGAAGGAAAAAAAGATAAAAACAGAGCTAAAAACAGCAATTTTTTAGCAAATTGAAAAGTTTAAATAAGTTCAATCTGTAAAGTTTCAGGTTTTAGTTTGTTCTAATAATTTCATGAGTTTTTTTGCATTTTTTCAATTTTCAAACTATATTAGGCATCAAATAAGATGTTTAATAAATTTAAAATAATGTAATGATAATTTTAAACTTCGACTATACATCATGAACTCGTTTAAACTTTTTGAATTTAAGCGAAAATTAGAAGTTTTTAGATATGTTGAAAGCTTTTTTGAGTTGCATAGCAGTGCTACGGAAAGAAAAAAAGACAAAAACAGAGTGGAAAACAACAATTTTTTAGCAAATTGAAAAAGTTTAAATGAGTTCCATAAATATAATTAATCAAATGAAAAAATTAATACCCATACTGCTATTACTGATTTTGACTACTTTTTACAATTGTATAGAAAATGATTTTTTAAATGACAGGGTGGATGAACGTATTTCTTTTAATAATCCTGTTAATCAGATTTTATTAAATGAAACCTACCAATTAATGGCTACTTTTTTTAATAATGTTGGGCAGCAGGAAACTGCCAATTTCATCTGGTCTAGTTCACAACCTTCTGTTATCTCCATTAGTGATTCCGGTCTCATAACGGCTTTAGCCGAAGGAAGTGCTGTTATCAGTGTAAGAGTGATAAGTACTACGGGGACAACTATTTCTCAGGAACTAAATATAATGGTTACCAATACTCCTGTAGATAATGACCCTGTTTCCAAATCAGGAATGATAATTACGACAAGCTCTTATGTGTTAACCGGAAATTTTACCATTTCAGAGATTACCGGTTCTTCTAATCTGGATTTAAGTATTGCAAGTGACTATCAGGCATCGTCCAGTTTACCAGGATTGTATGTTTATTTATCTAACAATCCAAATTCGATAAGCGGTGCGCTGGAAATAAGTAAAGTAACGGTATTTAGCGGAGCACATAACTATCAAATAATGAATACGGGAATTAATGACTATAAATATGTACTATATTGGTGTAAACCTTTTTCAGTAAAAGTCGGACATGGAGAAATTAATGATTAATATGAAAAAAACACTGTTATTTGTTGTCATTAGCGCAATGATACAGCAAGCTTCCTTTGGGCAATGGTCTAAAGGACAAGGAAAAGGGTATTATAAATTATCTGCATGGTACTTAAAGACCGATAAACACTATACGGATACCGGAAATACAGATCCTAATATTACCAGAACACAATTCAATATTAATGCTTATGTGGAATACGGAATTGCGAATCAGTTTGATCTCATTGCGTATGTTCCTTTTTATGCCAGGGCTACTCAAAATAATGTATTTTCAGGTACTACAGGAAACCTGATTCAAAACGGAGAAGCAATTTCTTCTATCGGTGATATTGACTTGGGAATTAATTATGGCTTCTACAAAAAAAGAAACTGGGCAGCTTCGGTAAAAATTTTGTTCGGTTTGCCAACGGGTGAGAAAAGTGGGGGGAGTGACGGAAGTTATCAAACCGGAGATGGAGAATTCAATCAGTTTTTATCAGTAGCATTAGGATATGCTACCGCATTTAATCATCTTCCTTTCTATGCAAAAACGTATTTGGGTTATAATAACAGGTCGCAAAATTTTTCAGATGAATTTCGATTTGGGTTAGAATCGGGAATTAATATATTTAATAAAAAACTCTGGATTATCGGAAGATTAAATGTAGTAGAGTCACTCCGAAACGGAAGTTTAAATGCACAAAATAATACACAGGGAAGCATTTTTGCAAACAATGTAGAGTTTATTAATCTGGGTGCCGAAGTAAGTTATTATATTACAAAAAAAATAGGCGTTTCTTTGAACTATGACGGAGCAGTTTCAGGGAGAATCATTGCCGCCAATCCATCCATTAGCGGAGGTGTATTTTTGGATATTAGGTAGGATTGGTGTTTTTTAAGATTACTCTTATAGTTTGATTATTAAGTTAAAACGTACATCCAAAACTGCCATCAAAACCTCACAATTTCAAAAACCCGAAGGGTTTAATAGTTTTATAGATGTTTATTCAATTTTTCTAAAAACGTTGAGAAAATAAATACTATTCTTGAATACCGTCCTGAGAAAGTAGTAAAGTGTCAATAAATTTTGAGGATTTTATAATGTCGTAATGTAATACTTTATCTTCCTTTACGATAGGTACTTTTTGTCTAAAACGGTTTAATACAGTTTCTATAAAAGGCGCACTTTTTGCTTTTCCAAAACTCAAAGCCTGGGAAGCGACCAACAATTCAATCGCTAGAATGGTTTGTATATTATTCACTACTTTTTTTGCTTTGGTGGCTGCATTTGCTCCCATACTTACGTGGTCTTCCTGTCCGTTACTGGATTCTATGGAGTCTACACTTGCCGGGGTAGCGTATTGCTTGTTTTGACTCACGATGCTCGCTGCCGTATATTGCAAGATCATAAAACCCGAATTTAACCCGGGATTGGCAACTAAAAAAGGAGGTAAATGCCTGTGCCCGGATACCAATTGATAGGTTCTGCGTTCGGAAATACTTCCCAATTCAGCCATAGCAATGGCCAGATAATCCAGAGCTAATGCCAAAGGTTGCCCGTGAAAATTACCTCCTGAAACGATAACATCTTCCTCGGTAAAAATATTGGGATTATCCGTTACCGAATTAATTTCCGTTAAAAAGGTGTCAGTAACAAAACGGAGGGTATCTTTTGTGGCCCCGTGTACTTGCGGTATACAACGAAATGAATACGGATCTTGTACATGCTGTTTTTCCTGAGCAATTAACTCGCTTCCCTCTAAAAATTTCCGTATTCTTTTTGCAGTTTTAATCTGCCCGTTATGTGGCCGGACAGCATGTATCATTGCATTAAAAGGCTCCATACGTCCGTCAAAAGCTTCCAAAGAAATAGTTCCTATAACATCTGCCCAATAAGAAAGTTTATGACACCGGAGTAAATGATATATACCATAAGCGCTCATAAATTGCGTTCCGTTTAGTAAAGCTAACCCCTCTTTTGATTGTAAATCTATGGGTTTCCAGCCATATTTCTTCAGCATTTTCTCTCCGGACATCTTCATACCGTCAACAATTACTTCTCCTTTCCCTATCAAAGGTAGAGACAGATGTGCCAGAGGAGATAAATCTCCCGAAGCACCTAAAGAACCTTGTGTATAAACCACAGGTAATATGTTGTTGTTATAAAAATCAATTAATCTGTTGACCGTTTCTAATTGTACTCCCGAGTGCCCATAACTTAAAGATTGAATTTTTAACAACAACATGAGTTTTACTATTTGAGCGGGCACCTCTTCACCAATACCGCAAGCATGGCTCATTACCAAATTTTCTTGGAGTTTTCGTAAATTTTCACCTTTGATTTTTATATTATATAAGGCTCCGAATCCGGTATTTATACCATAAATCGGAGTAGATATTCGATTCATTTTTTCATCCAGATATTTTCTGCATACTACTATTTTTTGTCTGGTAGCCTCAGATAATGCAAGTCTGGTATCCGCATGTAATATCCGGTGAATGATTTTTAAATCCAAAGGCTTGGCATCTATAAAATGAACTGATTCCATTTATGTAGGATTGGTTGTATAAAAATCAGCATTCACTTATAATTATGCAACTAATTTTAACAAAATTTCTTAAAGAATAAGTTTTATCTTTGGCACTCGTAGTAATGTTATAGTATTGATAATGAAAAAAATTAGTATCTTAATAACGATTCTGTTAACCATAGCTTCTTGTAAACCGGATCATCCTAAAAATTATATGACACTTGCTGGGAAAATTGAAAATAGTAAAGACTCTGTTATCATATTGAAAGGATATCAATTAACGAAAAAGATCGATATTAAAGCAAACGGCACCTTTAAAGATTCATTGATTATCAAGAAAAAAGGAAATCATTTGTTTTTTATAGGAGGTATAAAAAGGTTCGTTTATCTAGATAACGGTTATGACCTGTACTTGAAGGGAAATGCAAATAAATATGAAGAAGGATTCACATATGAAGGTATAGGGTCGGATACCAATAACTTTATCAATGCCCAGTATACTTTTTCAAGAAGTTTTGGAGAGCCTACTGATTTTTTTGGATTGGAAAAAGACGCATATTTTAAAAGAATGGCTATCATAGAAAGAGGAATCGATAGTATTGAAAATTTATTTGATAATGTTGATACCACCGTACTGAAGCAATCTAAAAGACTTAATGCTCAGTTCTTAAGAAATATGAAAGATGAGAACATATATAAAATACAACGTCAAAGATACCTGGAATTAAAAGCGAAGAAAGATAAAATTGCTAAAGGGCAACCTTCTCCGGAATTCAAAAATTACTTAAATTATAAAGGGGGTAAAAACAGCCTTTCGGATTATAGAGGAAAATATGTTTACATAGATCTCTGGGCTACCTGGTGTAAGCCTTGTATTGCGCAGTTTCCGGTGTTAAAAAAACTTGAAAAAGAATACAAAAACAAAAATATTGTTTTTATAAGTATCGCTACAGACGATGATAAAACAGCCCACTCATGGGAAAAAGCAAAAAAAGTATGGAGAGATGCAGTTAAAAAATTTGAGCTTAAAGGAGTGCAGTTATTTGCAGGAGAAAAACAGTTTACCATAAATTATCTTGTGGGAACAATCCCTCGATTTATGTTGATTGACCCCGAAGGCAATATAGTAGATAATGATGCTCCAAGGCCTGGTGATCCGGCATTAAAAAAATTGCTTGATGAATTGGAGATATAGGCAAAAACCGGCTAAAGAAAAAAGATTCTTTAGCTGTTTTTTTCAATGGATTTAGTATCTCTTGACAGGCTCTATTTTACTCTTTTGAAAATATATCTGGTAATATAAATACCATTGATGTCACCTTCACTACCATAACTTTCTACACCGCTATTTACAAAAACCAATTCCCATCCTTCCGATGTCATTGCATTGATTTTAGAATCTACCAGTGCATCGTTTGCAGCAATATTCTGAAAGCGGATACCGCCAAGATTAAAAAAATTCAGTAATTTGGTTTCTTCAAAATTCTTTACGCGAATTCTGCTTCTATCGGACTTATTTCTTTTACTATTTTTTCCGGAAGAAGTGTAATCTCTGTAGTTTTTTGTTTCTTCGGCAGAAATCATTCTGGAACGGCCCAGACCACTTGGAATAATAGACTCTATAACCGTAATGGTTTTATATTCTACTTGCTGTTCCTGACCTATAAATGAAACAGAAATAAGTGCAATGATCAGGAGAAGGCTTACTAATAATTTTTTCATGATATTTGTTTATGATTATAATAAGTTGTAAAAATAGTCAAATTGTATAAAAATATAGATTGTGATTGGAGTAATCTATAAATCTACAGGAAGTTGGTATTGGGTAAAATCCGGTGACGGAACTTTTTACCAGTGTCGTATCAAAGGAAAATTTAGGATCAAAGGAATTAAAAGTACCAACCCTGTTGCCGTTGGAGATCACGTTCATTTTGAATTGGAAAAAAAAGGAGACGATGAGATTGGTGTGATTCATCATATTGTGGAACGAACTAATTTTATCATAAGAAAATCGGTCAATTTATCTAAACAAACACATATCATCGCAGCTAATATTGATCTTGTTTTTTTATTAATTACTGTAAATCACCCGCCTACGTTTACCATATTTATAGACCGTTTTTTAGTTACTGCCGAAGCATATTCCGTAAAAGTCGTATTGATATTTAATAAAATAGATATATGTGAAGCAGCAGAAAGAGCGGAAATTTTATATCTGAAAGAGGTATATCAAACCATTGGTTATACTTGCATAGAAACATCTGCAACGGAAAATAGAAACATCGGCAAAATAAAAGAACTTATGTCAGGTAAAGTAAGTCTGTTTGCCGGACATTCCGGTGTAGGTAAATCTACATTGATCAACGCTATTGAACCCGGTTTAAACTTAAAGACAAAAAAAATATCCGATCAGCACAAACAAGGACAACATACCACGACCTATGCGAAGATGTTCGATTTAAATTTTGATGCTAAAATTATAGATACTCCGGGAATAAAAGGGTTTGGTCTCGTAGCTATTGAGGAAGAAGAATTAGGCGATTATTTTCCTGAATTTTTTTCATTAAAAAGCCGGTGTAAGTTTAATAATTGCATCCATATTAATGAACCTGATTGTGCAGTGAAGAATGCCTTGGAGCAAGGAGAAATTTCATGGTCCAGGTATAAAAGTTATTTGCAAATATTAGAAAAAGAAGAAACGCATTTTAGAACTGATCATTGGAAGAGTTAATAATGTGGTTTATAGTTTGAAAGTCGAAAAGTTATAAAGTGTAGATTGAAAAATAAAAGTAATATATGATAGCAGTTATTCAAAGAGTTTCCGAGGCAAGTGTAACAGTACATCACCAAAAGATTGCTGCTATTGGTAAAGGACTGTTAGTATTAATTGGTATTGAAGATTTAGACAATTTTGAAGATATTAAATGGCTTTCTAAAAAAATTGTCAATCTTAGGGTTTTTAACGATAAAAATTCAGTGATGAATACTTCTTTGACAGAGATAGGCGGCGAACTTTTAGTAGTAAGTCAATTTACCTTACATGCCTCAATAAGAAAGGGAAACAGGCCGGGTTATGTAAAAGCAGCTAAGCCGGATAAGGCAATTCCGTTGTATGAATCTTTTTTAAATCAACTGGAAAAAGATTTGGGAAAAACTGTTCAAAAAGGGCAGTTTGGAGCTGATATGAAAGTAAGTTTATTAAATGACGGTCCGGTTACAATTATTATAGATACGAAAAATAAAAAGTAATTTCCGGTGCATATTTCGTTATAATATTCCTACGTCAATCATACATGCTTTCATCATTTGGTATGTTCTTTCTATATTATTATCCAAACCAATAGAAAAGCGGATCAATCCATCAGATAGGCCCATTTCTTTTTGTTCGTTTTCCGGAATTTCCGATGAAGTTGATGTTCCGGAAGCTGAGAATAATGTTTTATAAAACCCTAGGCTAACGGCCAGATACCCCAGATTTTTACGTTGCATTAATTCCATCAACTCATTTGCTTTCTCCAAAGAACCAACATCTATTGTGAGGATCCCTCCAAAACCATATTCTTCATTCATTATTGATTTATATAATTCGTGAGAAGGGTGGGATAGGAGTCCCGGGTAGACCGTTTTTAACCCGTCCGCTTCAAACTTATTCGCCAGGTAATTGGCATTAAAGCTATGTTGTTTTATCCGAATGTGCAGTGTTCTTAAGTTTTTTAAAACCGAGGATGCACGCAGGCTGTCCATGGTAGCACCTAATAACATACTTGCACCGTCATTTACATTTCTTAAACTGTCTATAAACTCTTGGGAAGCACAAGTAACCCCACTCACCGTATCCGAAGTTCCGTTAATGAATTTTGTCAAGCTATGGATCACAATATCTGCTCCTAATACTGCCGGTGACAGGGACAATGGTGAAAACGTATTATCGACTACCAATTTTAAACCGTATTTTTTTGCAAGGAGTGCCAGTCCTTTCATATTTGCTACTTCTAATAGCGGATTGCTCACGGATTCACAGTACAGCACTCTTGTATGTCTTGTAATAGCGGCTTCCACCGTATGTAGATCTGCAATATCTACAAAAGAAGTTTGTATATTAAATTTTGGTGCAAGATTTTTTAAGAAAGCATAGGTTCCTCCGTAGGTGGTTCGGCCGGATACTATATGATCTTCTGCTTTGCATAACTGCATGAGAGTGGATGTAATGGCTCCCATTCCCGATGCAGCTACATTGGCTGCCTCTGTTCCTTCCATAGCTGCTAAGGCTTTCCCCAAATATAAATTACTTGGCGATGTGTGGCGTGAATATAAATAACATCCGTCTGCATTTCCTTCAAAGGTATCAAACATGGTTTTCGCCGATAAAAATGTATACGTTGATGCATCTGAAATAGAAGGGTTTACGCCTCCAAATTCTCCAAAATACTGTAGATCCTGAATATTATCTGCCGGGTTAAATTTCATAAGACTTAAGTTTATTTCTACAAAATAACATCTATATAAAATAAAAATCAATAAAAGTTAATAATTTTAGTTATATAAACTATATTTATAATATTATTTTAAATAATATTCTACTAAGCAAAATATAATTTACTATTTCAGAAATATTTTTGTCATGAAATTAGACCCTATTGATAAAAAGATTATAAATCTTTTACAAAGAGATTGTAAGCAGACTCATAAAAACCTGTCGCTATTCTTAAATTTATCTGTAACTGCAGTTTATGAGCGTATTAAAAAATTAGAAAAGCATGGCTTTATTACAGGTTACGTAACACTTATAGATAAAAATAAAGTAAACAGGTCTTTTTTGGTTTTCTGTCATGTAAGGTTATTACAACATTCAAAAGGGTTTTTAGTACATTTTGAAAAAGAGGTGTTGAAATTAGATAAGGTTTCCGAATGCTTTCATGTGAGTGGCGATTATGATTATATATTAAAAATCCACGTAGAAAATATGAGTGCTTATCGGGAGTTTATGGTCAGGAAACTCACTATTATCCAACATATTGGAAATACACATTCCATATTTACGATTCACGAATTAAAGAATACCACAGAAATTGTTTTATAAATCAGCTTTTTGTGATTACAATTTTCTCAGTTTGTTTTGCTACAATTTGTTTGAAAAACTCTTTTAGTTCCTGATAATATTTAGGAATAATGATACCCTCGTTGAATTGTAATATTGAAATTACCTTGATTTTATTACTTAATTGAGTTATCTGAAATTTAAACAGCCCTAAGCCGTCGGGCAGGCCAATTGCAGCTACTTCGGGCAAAGAAGCTACTTTATACCCTTCCGGAATTGCTATCGTTACCGTATATTTGTCTTTCCATGGCATTCCAAAATCTACAGGGTATTTTCTTTCATTCGCTTTAAAAGGATTGGTTTCCGTAGTAAAAAATAATAACGGTTCTATATATAATTTACCTCCAATACCTTCTACTAAATCTTCCGATGAAAATTTAAATAGCCTTATTAGTGGCTTTGTAATATTTTTATCATTGGTTACTTTAAAAGTATCTATCTCAATACTATAATTGTCTTCCAATTTAGCAATGACATCTTCCTCTTTTAACGGGTTGTTTCTATTTCTATACCTCAGTGCATTTAACCCTGTGTATTTGGTTCTTATCATACCTTCTATGGTACCGTCATCGAATAATTTGGCACTGATGAAACTCTCGTCTGAAGTATGCTTTTTAGGAACCAGAGGAACTCTTAAAGATGTTCCGTCTTGCTTTACCAGTCTGCCACTCCAATTCATTACTCTAAATGGTAAAACATTTACTGAACTATATTGATCGGTAGCATCTAATAATAGTATCCCCTCAGGTAATGTCACAGAAGCAATGACATAGTTAAACCCACTGCTTGTAGGTGAAACCGGAATTCCGTTTCTCCTGGTACTTGTTAAAACCGGATTTGCTTTAAAGCCGGCTTCCAGTAACATTGAAGTAAGCAATAAATTAATAGCTGCAACATTTCCCGTACCCTCTTTGTACGCTTTTTTGGTGGAAACATCCGTATATTTCCCATAGTACTCATTCCATTTTACTTTAGCCTTTACAAACTCTAAAATAGTTGTTATTTTTTCACTATCGGTACTGGTATTAGCCAATAATGTTTGTAAATCCTTTTTAAAGAAAGCACTCTTATTTAATTCACCTCCAAAATTATCGGATTTATATATTCTTTTTACAACGTCTTCCCATGATGCTGTTAACATCTCCGGAATAGAATTAGGATATTTTATTACGCTTATTTCGTATTTCATACCGCCCCTATAAGTTTGTATACTACTCACAAAAGGCTCTCCGCTTCTTAATGCAGGTACATCTTTTGCTGCATATGTTTCTTTATGATATATTAAATCTATTGACCTGTTTTGAACAGTAGATGTAACTGCTACTCCTACAGCACCACGAGAAGTCTGCCTAACTCTTTCATGAAAAGAAATGCGACCGCTTCTTCTGGAATTTGTAAAAGGTACTAAAAAATAACCTTTGGGGGTTTTATTAAATACAAACCATTCCGGGTGCTCTATTTGGTAGTTTATTTTTTTTACCGGAATATCAAACTGAAATTTCAAATCGTCTATATTCCTGATATAAGGAGAAGTTATTTTATATTTCAAATCAATAACGGAGCCTTCTTTTATGGCAGGCATGGCTATCTTTTTTAAATGATAATACTTGCTTAACTTTTCATCAAAAATTTCTGATTTAGCTAATTTACTTTTAACAATTTTATTATTTTCCAAGTTAAAAGTATATCCTTTTATTTCGTGTACTTTATCACGACTGCCTTCGTCCGGGCTATAGTAACGAATTATTTCATTTGCTTTTTTAAATCCTTCTTTATTATAAATTTTTATACGGACATGTGCTTCGGTAATGATATTAAAACCGCTATTTTGATTATATTTATAGTACGTTTTTCTGGATCTAAATAGATAAGCAGCCTCCGCAATGGAATCTTTTGGATAAAACTTTTCTTCCAGTTCCTGTTTGGATACTTTACCGAATTTGATTTCTTGCCCAAAAGACGTTAATGTAATCAGTAAAATAAGAAGGGATGTAATTTTTTTCATGATTATGTTTTTTTTATGAGTGATAGCCTTAAATTGTCATATTTTGTAACTTTTTTTAAAAAACGTCTATATGCTTTATAATCTTCTTTAGGGTAATCTCCTGCTCGGATTAAAAGTTCTCTATTGTATTTTATTCGCGAGCCTTCTATTTTCTTAAAAGTTACCCTATAAGTACCAAATTGATTCTCCAGTACATAATCTGCAGGTAGTGTTTCCAATATATATCCTTCGGGTAACTTTATGATAAATTCATCTACATGTTTAAATCCTCTGGGGATTTTCAAGGGCAATTTTCTATTCCTGTACCGCTTGGGTACATATCCATATTTATTAAATACATTGGCTCTGAATAAATAAGCTCCCTGTTGTGTCGCAGCATAATTTTGAATGTTAACGGAAAGTTTTTCGGAAAAAACAATAGAATCTTTATTGTTTGAAAGTGTTACTTTATCTATGGTCAGATTGTTATTATAGTCCCATACTTTTGTTTTATAATATTTTTTCAGCTCTTCTTTGGGAATGGATTCTATGGAGAATTTGCGATCGTATTGAATTCCTTTGGAAGTAACTAAGATATCTGCCTTAACATTACCGGCAGCGTCTAATGCTATCACTGTCTTGGAAGTCTGCAAGTTGAACTCATTCAAATATGCCGGAGTTCTTTTTATAATGCCTCCTTCCGGAGTGATAACCAGTACATTTCTATCATCGGTAAAATCGCCTAAAAAACCAAAAGGCATGATCTGACTTGTACATTCCAACCAAATATCTTTTCCTTCATTGGGAATATTTAAAATCACATGATTTCCCTGCATAGAAGTAAAATCTTTCATTACATCTTTTTTTTCACTTCCCGCCCATATCACTGAATAATGAGATTTAACACCTACAGCATCTAATAAAGTTTTTGTATAATTTGTCAATCCTTTACAATCTCCATACCCTACTTTATCTACTTGGTTAGCTGCAATAGGTTTCCATCCCCCTATACCTTCCTGAACACTAATATATCTGGTTTTATTCTGCATATAGTTATATATAATTTTTGCTTTTTCAATAGGGTCGCTAATACCCTTAACTAAATTTTGAACCTTTATTTTAGTTTCTCCGGAGATTACATCTTTTCCATTATATAGATATTCATATCTCCATTTTCCAAACTCTTGCCAGTTTTCTCCCTTACCTCTTACTCCTTTTAAAGTAAAATTATTGGCAGCTACTCTTATAACCGGCGTAAGCTCAAAAAAAGATCCTGCACCTCTTTCGTATGCTATCGGAGGTTGGTTTTGCATACGATAATGAATATCGTTGCCTGTAGATAAGTTCTCAATAGCATAGCCTTCCGTACGAGATTCTTTTTTTCTGAGACTTAGCCCTGCCGGATTCAGAATTTGATATGTGCTTTCCTGAATACCCACATAATACCAATCCATAGGCCTCCAACCGGGTATAAATCCCGTAGAAGATGTTTTGTATTCGTATTCAAACTTTACGGTATACGGATATTTGACAGGTGTATACTCTAATTGTTTTACTCTATCATCCGAATACAAAGTGCCTCCTTCAACGGCACTAAAGTCTAAAAAGTCTTTTTTCTTTACTCTTTTAATTTTCTTACCGAGCGCATCGTAGATTTCAGCTGACAGAGATACAATTTTAGTATCGTTATCATATCTGACGTATGCATCTACATATCTCCGTCCCAATTTATTTAGTACAGTTATAGTTCTGGATACTTTTACAGACATTTCATCTACGGCTGTAAGTGTTATTTTGGTAGATTCGTTTCTGATCACCGCATTGGCATCTTCTTTTAATTCTTGTGGGATCAAAAGCGAAGCTAATTGTATTTCCTGTGAAAAAACTAGGTTCGACACTATTACTAATAGTAAGGTGATGTGTAATTTGAACTGCTTCATAGCATTTAAAATTTGGCGCAATATACAAAAAAATTAAAATATGATTTTAAGTTCAAATATTTTTTTGAGTATTCTTTTAGTTTAAACGAGTTCAAAGTTAGAAAGTTGGAAGTTGGCAAGAGGTGATGAATATTTTAATTGATTACCCACTTTTATACCAGTATTGATGAGTGACAGCTACTACCAGTCTATCAAATAGTCTTTCAGCGAAATAGCGTCTGTTGAGTTTATAGCAGAACTCGTCAAGATAATTCTGCAAATATTTTCCTTTAATTTTATGGTAAATACCTAACAGAGTGCGTTTTGCATTACTTATGGCTATATGCACCGATTTTAGTGTGGTAATAGTGGTTTCTTTATTTGATTTTTCAGTAATGTGTACTTCCACATAATCACCTATGTCTACATAAGACGTGCTTTTGTCGCTAAAAACAATGCATGTATCATCAAAATTACTATCAATAAGCGTGTTGACTTCTTCTTTTTTATGAGTATCCAAAACTTTCATTTTAAAATAACGACATTGTTTGGATTGTTTCCCAGTCTTTAAATCTTCTAAAGGTACAGACTCTGCCATTACCGCTACGTTAGATTGTTTTTGACTGCCTCTGCCTCTTTTAAGCTTTTGTCTGTCGGATTCTTTTGTTGCCACAGTAAAGTAATCTTGATCAAACTCAATCATATCTTCAAGGTCGTATAAATTATCTCGTTTTCCCATAGCCGAACGTATTCTGTGCATAAGAGACCATATAGTGGTATAACGTGTATGGTTGAGCTGACGTTGTAATTCGGCAGCAGAAATACCTTTTTTACTAAAAGTCATAAATGCCATAGCGAGATACCAAGTACGAATAGGTAAATTGGAGTTCTCCATCATAGTACCGCTGCGTAGAGTAGTTCTAAAACCACAATAAGAACATTGCCACATCCATTTAGACTTTAACCAATAGTGCTTTTTTGATTGACATTTTTTGCAAATGACTCCTTCTTTTGAACGAGCCAACTTCATATGTGATTTACAGGAAAACTCATCTGGAAATTGTTCAATAAAATGTAGTAAATTCATAATTCTAAACTTTATATTAAGATACGAATTTTTAAATTAGTGGCATAATTAAGTGTAATCAATTAAATTTATAATTATCAAAAAGCCGGTAGTAAAGCTCTCAAAGTTAAAAATATAAACTTTTACACTTTCCAACTTTTACACTTTCTAACTTTTTTGTTATGAATATTTGAAACATTCACTTAGTTTTGGATTTATAAAGATTTTTTATGAAAAGCCGACAACTATATAAAATAAAATTCCTATGAAAAAGAAATCAGCATTGGTTTTGGGAGCCGGCGGGTTTATAGGCAGCCATATGGTAAAGCGGCTGAAACATGAGGATTATTGGGTGAGAGGAGTCGATTTGAAATACCCCGAATATTCTGGTAATATTGCGGATGAATTTTTGATTGAAGATCTTAGAAACCCTTTTCGGATCAAAGAAATACTCGCCTACGAATCAAAGAAAGGAAAACAGGTTTTTGATGATATCTACCAATTTGCAGCTGATATGGGAGGTGCAGCGTACATTTTTACGGGAGACAACGATGCGGATATCATGCACAATTCGGTGGTGATCAATCTCAATATTTTAAACGGACAGAAGGAGCTAAGCCGGATACATCAAAAAAATAACACTACGATTTTTTATTCCTCTTCGGCTTGCATATATCCTCAGCAGAATCAAATGGATCCTGCCCGTCCGAATTGTGCCGAAGATACTGCATATCCTGCCCATCCGGACTCGGAATACGGGTGGGAAAAGATATTTTCCGAACGTTTGTATCTGACGTATGCCCGTAATTATAAAATACCCGTCAGAATTGCCCAATATCATAATATTTTTGGCCCTGAAGGTACCTGGAAAGACGGAAAAGAAAAAGTACCGGCTGCTATTTGCAGAAAAATCGGTCTTTTGCCCAAAGAAGGAGGAACCATTGAGATTTGGGGAGACGGACATCAAACGCGCTCTTTTTTATTCATCGATGAGTGTATAGAGGCTACCCGAAAGTTAATGAATTCCGATTTTCAAGGTCCGGTGAATATCGGATCGGAAGAAAAGGTATCTATTAGAGAACTGGTTCGGATTGTTGCCAAAATTGCGGGAAAAAAGATAGTTATCAAACCTGTTTTAAATGGCCCGGTTGGCGTAAAGGGAAGAAATTCCAATAACGACCTTATACGTGAAAAATTACAATGGGATTATACTCAAACCCTGGAAGAAGGGATAAGAAAGACATATGATTGGATCATTCAACAGATTGATTCGGTAACTAAACCACTATGGCCTTCAAGTCCATAGGTTTCTTAAAAGAATGAAATTCTTATTCCAAAATAATATTATCCATATCAGTATTCGAAGAATCTCGATGATGCTCAAGATATTCTTGTACCATCTCATCAGTAATGTTTCCTGTACTCCAAACGCCATAACCAATAGCCCAAAAATGTCTACCCCAATAACGTTTACTCAATTCTGGATATTCTGCTTGAAGTCGTCGAGATGTTCTTCCCTTCAAGCGTTTAACAATATCACTAATATTTTGAGACGGTCGGTATTCGATGTGAATATGTACGTGATCCTTGCTTATCACCCCTTTAAGAATTCGTACACCCTCAGAATCGCAAACTTGTTTAACCAAATCTCGGCAACGTTTCTGAATGTCACCTTTGAGAACATGATAACGATATTTTGTAACCCAAACTATGTGCGCAGTAAGCCAAGATACAGTATGTCCAAGTCGCATTTGTTCTTTCACAATTCAAAGATACAAAAGTGTGTAGCAACTGAAAGTCTTGCACTGAAAGTGCATAGTTTCAACTAACGATTGAGACCAATGAATGAGGTAATCTGCAAAGCGGTTTTTGCATGATAAAAACCGGTTGATTTTGCCAGTCTGTTTTATCTTTCGTATAATTTACTTTGGTCGCTCCGTATGGGTAGGCTACTATATCCAGTATTTTGAATAAATGATTTTCTATATATTCCTTTGAATATGCTCTATGTCCGTTTCCAACCAACACATTATTTACGGCTACAGGAACTCCAATTACAGCAATGCCCTCGGTTACTAAAACATTAAAAATTTCATTCATCGTGTTAAGATCTCCTTCCGGATCAATGGGATCTCCATACCTTCCCAGTCCATTGTGTTCAATACTGGAAAAAGAGCATACAATATCATATGTTTCCGGTGGAGGAAGTGGTTGTTTTAGCCGATCTAATACCTTAATATCCTTACCGTCATAGGAAATAGTTCCGTACTCTATTGTCAGTATTTCTTTTGCTTTGTATGCCAGAAGGATACACTCAAGCCAGGGACTTACACTGCCAATAACCATTGTTTTTTTTCCTTCGACTTGAATTTTGTCAAATGCAGCGTAATGTTGAAGTACTGAACCGCGATACCCTTCACAGCTATAATCATTTTTGCTCTTTGCCAATGCTCTTAATTCTTTCACCATTTCCTGAGTCCAAACTCTTTGGTATAAACCATACTCGTTTCGGGGCATATATTTACAACAAACCAAAGGTAGCTGTAAAGGGTGTATACCATAGCAGTCATCACACAAACTTTCAGCGTTTATCACTTCAAATTTTTTATAGAATTGGTTTTTGAGTTGTCTGGGAAGATGATCTATACGAACAGGCACTTCTATTATATCTCCCTCTTTATAATCTATTGAACGGATACATGAAATTATTTGTGCTTTCACTTTATCAAGTAGTTTCGCTGTCTTTTGTTGAAGTGATTTTTTCAGCAAAACAGGGTTTTTAAAAATCACCCGTGGTTGTATTGCAATGGCTCTTATACGGAAAAGTATGATTCGCAATCGTTGGTATTTTCTTGGGAAAACGTCAATTTCTGCTTCCAATTGTGAACAAACCGTCGTATCATGATAATAAAAATGAGGTTTATCAACTTTTCCGGTTTGAATTTGAAAAGCATAAAGATCGATTCCTGTTTCTACAAAAACACGAAATTCAACTTTGTAGCCGATATATGTACTACTGTCAAAATACAAAGTTGCTTTTTTGATTTTTGTATCTGTAAACTCCAAAAAACACTCTTCGGCTTTGATAAAATCAAATGTATTATCTTCTTTTCTTTTTGATAAATTGATATCGAATTTCCCGGCATATGTTCCTTTTTTATTTGTAGTTATATATGAAAGTTCAACGGCATAAGTCATTGCTTCCATGATTTCAATATAGGGCCCGTAGACAAGAAAACCGGAAAACCCTTTGGATTTAACGCCTGTCAGACTGTTGGAGAAAGCTGTATCATGGGGCATGTCTTTACAAAAAAAGTATAGTTTTTCATATCTGTATACCGACTTATTACCTCACTGCCGGACTGCATGAATCGGGCAGCCAAAGCCCTCAATTTTACATGTATAAAAAGTTTACTCTTTTTTAAAAACACTGTCCTGTTTTTTATAAAAATAATTGTTGATAATCTTTTTTAAAGAACTCGTTTCTTTTTTTACTTCAGGGGTTTTGATATTGAACTCATTTAAACTTTTTCAATTTGCTAAAAAATGAGTGTTTTTAGCTCTGTTTTTATCTTTTTTTCCTTCCGTAGCGGCTGCTATGCAACTCAAAAAAGCTTTCAACATATCTAAAAACTTCTAATGTTCGCTTAAATCCAAAAAGTTTAAATGAGTTCATTGTTTGTTTCTTTTGTCCTGATATGAAATGCATTTAATTGATATCCTTTTTCTACCCTCACTCTAAATTCTGCTTTGTAGCCTATATAATCCCGGGTGTCAAATTGTAATGCGACACTTCTGATTTCTTTCTTTGTGGTTGTTAGATCACACGTATCGATCTCAACAAATATTACTTTGCCGTTTTTACCTTCTTTTGAAAGACATATATCAAACTCTCCTGCTTTTGCTCCCGTACTTTCCATGGTTAAATAAGAAAGTGTTACGGAAAGCTTCATGCTTTCTTTGATAGCTATATAAGGGCCATAGACCAGGGTTCCTTTACTTCCCGTAGATTTTTTCCCATATTCATAAGAGAAGGGAATATCGTGCTGTAAGCGGTCGCAATGAAAAATATGGTTTCGTAAATTGGGTTTGTTTTCGATAAAAGCATCGGTATAGTTTGACAGGATTTTAGTTAAAGTCGGCAACTCGGGATAGGAGTTTTCCGTATCAATAACTAACAAGAGGTTTAAAAATTCCTGGGAGTGAAACCACGTTGTCTCGGAGCAAGCCAGACCTAAAAAAATATTTTCCCCTTCTTTAAAAAAACAGGTAGGATCTATAATACCAAATCCTTTTTGACTGATCTGATTGAAAAAATCTAAAAAATGAAAGGTAGGAGCCTGACCATTTTGATTGGCCCATAAAAAAGGCAGGTGCTTATATGGTTGCGCAGAAGCCCTGCCCATTCCTAACAATGTTTTTCCTTCTACAATAGCATTGGAACCTCCTCTAAACATGGTATGATTGGTATAATGAGCAGAAAGTTGAAAATCAGTATGTACACGATCTACAGGAATTAACCGATACGTTTTATATCTATTTCATAAATACTGAAAGGGCTTAGCTCATGTACTATAAAGAATCAACCTTCTTTTAGAAAAGGTCGCCGGTTTTCCCCCATTCAAATCCGTCATCTGCTTTTAAAGGATGTAACGAGTCGTCTTTTTCTACATATAAAAAAGCAGGGTGTTTGGCTTCTCCATAGCCGATCACATAAGCATAAGCCCGGACGCCGTCACTTACCATTCTGGGATCGGCTCCCAAACCAATGTATTTTTTTTGAGTTCTTCTGAGACCTTGCGGAGTGAGTTCGTACTCACATTTGTATAGTCTGGCAATTTTAGATGCTTTTAACCTTCGTTTGTGAAAGGTTTCTATATACATTTCACCATGAAGAGAGATATATTTGCTTCCTACTTTGCAGAAAGCATAAAAGATGTCAAAAAGCTCGTTGTATGCTCCCCAATATGAATTTTTCCAAAGTACTTTTGCGGGAACATTTTTCAGTCGATCTATCATTTCCGCAACTGTCAGATGTTTTTTTTCATCTTTAGTATACGAACTTATTCCGTTTTCGATTTCCTCGATTTCCACCTGGATTCCCAGTGTTCTGGGATCATTCGAATGGAAGTGTTTCTTTGCAGAAAATGTCTTTTCCGTAAACACATAAACGGAAGTATATTCTTCTTGATGAAAAGTATACCGGCGTGAAACCGGTTTCCTGTCAAGGGTAATCTCCTCCGAATGATTATTGGAAAAGATCATTATCGTATTGGTTTTGTGAGGACCTGAGTTCTTAAAAGTAAGTTGTAATTTAACGGTTTTTTGATTTTTGACTTGAAGAAAAAAATCATGCCCGAAACACCAATTATCGGGAAAGTGAGATAACGAATTTATAATACCTGTACGATCTTTTGTTTCCTTGGTTCCGGATCCATGATAACAAGTGTATGTATTTGTCATACAATAGGGCTGTATGTAATCTAAAAATCCGGAATCGTTAAAGCACAGGAGATCTTCTACAAAATGTCCTGCCTCGCAAATCACTGTAACTCTTTATTGGAATTAATGAGTGCGACAATCTTTCTATCAAAAAAAGGTATTCAAATAAAGCATCGATTTCATCAAAAAGTGCTTTCCCTCTCTTTTCTACGGTCAATGTTCTCTCTTGTACATTTAACTCAATAAAAACTACAGGCCGGTGCTTTTCTATGGTTTTGCGGGCTCCTCTGAGTACGAATGTTTCCCAGCCTTCAACATCCACTTTCAGGATTTTGATAGCTATATTTGGGTTATTTTTTGCCAGGTATGTATCCAGAGAAATGGTTGCTACTTTTTCGGTATGAGATGCATTTTTTACTTTTTCAGAACTCACAAAAGAGCCTCCCACATTATCGCCAAAAGGAACATGGATCGTTTTTAATTGATTGTCAACATATCCTACAATTTGTCTCTCGGTAATAATGTTGATGAATTTATTTTTTTGTACGTTTTGGACCAGATGTTCGTACATCACAGATAATGCTTCAAAGGCAATTACGATACCTTTGCTTTGAAGATGTGCTAATACTACAGTGATTATCCCCACATTTGCTCCGATATCGATAGCAACTTTGTCGGAGCTGTAGTATGTAGAAGCCAGTTCCATATATTTTGTGAGCCAGGGCTCGTATTTGCCGTCTTTCGGAACCAATGAATTCATGTTCATGTCGTCAGTGCCTAAAGAAAGCTGAAAACGCTTATTTTTGAAGCTAATTTTTCGGATATTTCTCTTATTCAAAATAGGTTTTGGTTTTTATTTCGTGATTTGTACAGGATCTTTTAGCATATATTCTAAATAGCTATCCACCACTTTATGACTGTTGTCTTGTTTGATAACTCTACCATGTTCTATCCAAATGACCCTGTCAGAGACATCTCTTACAAGGTTGGGATCGTGGGTGACCAAAACCACTGTTTGGTCAGAGTTCATTTTTTCTTTGATCAACTGTTCGGATTTTAATTGAAAATCAATATCACCCACTCCTAAAATTTCATCAATTAACAAAATATCCGGTTCAAGGTGATAAGCAATGGAGAATCCCAATCTTGCCCTCATTCCCGAAGAGTATGTAATGAGTGTATTGTGAACCGCATCACCAATACCTGACATTTCTATAATGGCATCCGTTTTTTTGATGATCTCTTTTTTGGAAAAACCATTAAAAAGACCACTCAAAACAATATTCTGAATCCCGCTCAACTGCTCTGAGAACCCAAGTTCTATAGACAGTAAATTTATACTTTTACAGTTTCGTATGATGCTTGCCTCATCAGGCGTTATAATATCGGATAACAACCTCAGTAAGGTACTTTTACCGGCTCCGTTTCTACCAATAATTCCAAGTGTTTCTCCTTTGCGAACGTTAAAAGAAATACGGTCAAGTACGCTTTTCTTTTTTTTAGAAAAAAATACTTTCCCGGTTCTGTATGAGAAAGAAATGTCTTGTAATACCAGATGATGTTCCATATTATTATCTGAAGAGTACTTTGGGTACTTCTTTGTCTAAGCGCCTGTGCGCAATAAATCCCAGTATACCAAAAAAAATGATAAATAGGAAAATATAAAGAATACTTTGCATATGAAGCGGTTTGTTATATATTAAAATATCTCGATACAGATTTATAAGCAGTGCAAAAGGGTTTAATAAAAAAATGTCCTGATAGGCTTCCGGCATCGTTTTAAAATCATAAAAAGTTCCGGAGCCAAACATGATAACTTGCAATAGCGTGGTGATGATGTGTTTTAGATCTAAAAAATAAGGGACAATAATAGCTACCAGATACACAATCGATGCAATGAGCAAAAACTGGAGTAAAAGCAAGATAGGTAAGAACATCCACATAATATTGGGATATGATTCGCTTACCAACAGAACAAGTATCAAAACAACCCAGACAAAAAGCTCTTTAACTGCATCCTGAATAATGGAAACTGTGGGAAAAAAATATTTGGGAATATAGGTATCTCTTATTATCTGCCTGCCCTTTATAATAGATTCCATTCCGTTGCTGACAGATTTGCTAAACCAAAACCAAGGGATAATGCCACAGAATAAGAAAGGAATATAATCAGGTGTGTTGTTTCCTCCGGAGAATACCCCAAAAACTGCGTATAAAATAAAGAAATGCAGTGCCGGTTCCATAATCCACCACAAATAACTTAATGCGTATTTATGTACTTCGGCTTTTAAGTTAGACCTCACACTGTAGAAAACAAGTTCTGTAAATGGTTTGTTTTTATCATCTCTTTAAGAATTTTAAAAATCGAAGCGCAAGATTATAGAACATGCTTGCTCTTATTTTTATGACTTTATCATTAAATAAACTCAAACATAGGAAAATAGCGGTAGCTATAAAATATAATCTGTGGTGTATCCTGTAGAGCCTCACCAATACATATCCTGCATTTTGTTCTATATCATTAGATTTTTGAGGGCTTTCGGCATCGTGAATTACACACATCATTTTTAAAACTTTGTCAGATTGTTTTTTCCAAACAGATGGTCCCGCTAACATATAATCCCGGGCATTTTGACCTATTTTTTTACCGGAACGGATGATTTCGAAAGCTTCTTTAATTTGTTGCTTTATCAAGTTTATATCTCTTGATTCAAAGTCAATTAAAAATCCGTTGTGGCCATGATAAATATATTGATCGTGTGTTGAGTTTCTGTTGGCAAATACGATACAACCTAAGCTCATCGCTTCTAAAAAAGCCATTCCAATCCCTTCGGACTCTCTTGGGGCCAGATAATATCTGGAAGAAGCAATTAGTTTTTTTAAATCTTCTTTATGATCAAACCTATGGATGTTGAGATAAAACCGTCCGGAATCCTGAAAACATCCTTATTCATATCATAGGCATCCTGTCTGTCGTGTACGTGAATTTTTTCTACATAAGGAGAAAAAACATCTGCAATGGTGGCTTCGGCTAACGAACTTTCCGGACGGCGAAGCCAATAAAAAAGAGTGTTCTTTTTTTTGTTCTCCTTATCAAATTCAGGTACTTCCGGATAGTAGTTAAGCTGATATGAAACAATGCCGATATCAATGCATATTTTGTGAAGTTTTTTAGAAAAATTGAAAAGATAGGTTTTGTCGAGTATTTTAAAATAACTTTTCGGAGCGGTTCCGCAACCGTCATACATGGGGAATACAACGACTCTCAACCCTTTTGAAATCAACCAAGGAGCCAGCTGTTCCATTTGCCATAATACAAAAACAGAGCGGGAGTGTATTTCAAATAGCGATCTGATATGTTGTAAGCTTACATTATCTGTAATGACATCTACAGTAAAAATTTTTTCAAAAAGATGCTTCATGAAGTTTACCGATCCCGAAACAATATGATCTTTATGACAAATTAAAATGATATGCTTCATCAAAACTGCGTTTGTAATTTGTAAAAGCTTTTTCCATTTTATTTCTTCTGTCATCAGGATTCATTGCCAGTATTTTTTCGAGACATTGTAATACATCTTGTTTGGTCTCATATAGCCAACCGGAAGACCAGTTATTGATCTCTTCGGCAAAACCCGCTCCTTTTTTAGCTAGTACCGGAATTTTGTTTTCAATGGCTTCATAATGAATTCCGGATCCTCTAAAATGATAGACATTAGGATCATAAGGCAACAGGATTAAATCTGCCCGACTGTAAAGTGCTTCTATCATTTGCCTGGATAAAACAGCTTCCGTCAACTCAATATTCGCCAATTGTTTTAATTTCTTCCTGTATTTTCCGTTATAGTATTTGTTTTGTTTTTTCATATCCTGAACCACTATTTTTACGGTTGGAAATTCAAATAAAATTTCTTTCGCCAAATGAAAAATATCGAAATATCCTTTATCTGCTCTGTTAGACCCCGGAAGTAAAATAGTAAATCCCTGTTCGGTATTTTTACGGATCAGTCACAAAAGTTGTGTGTGAGTTCAGATGAAGATTAATTGTTAATTGAAGATTGAATGAAGTGTGTCTTTGCGAGTGAAACGAAGCAATTAGGGATCAGGGTCAAAAGTTTTGTGTGGATTGAATTAAAGTTTTGATCTTTGTAAAAAAAAACAGAGATTGGAATTATCCTTAGACCTTTTAAAATTCATCTTACCTGAGATGCTCGTAGAACATTTTGATTTGGTAAGACACACTCATCGAAATGAGGAACTTCATTTGTATTTTGAAGAGCGTAATGTTGTTCCTAAAGAAGTCATAAATCCTAATGTAATTGCTCATGGTTTCCACAAAGAGATTACTATTGAAGACTTTCCTTTGCGTGGAAACACTGTGTATCTTCACGTAAGGCGACGTAGATGGTTAGATAAAGAGACTAGGCAAATCATTCAAAGAGATTGGAATCTAGTAGCTCAGGGAACTCGCATGACAGGTGAGTTTGCTGCTTTTTTAAAAGAGATTAGTCGATACTGAGAAGAGTGATTGCAAAACCATTGCAAGAATCTATGGCGTGAATGGGAAGAAGTTCCAAAGGCAGTATCGAGATTATTTGAGTGAGTTTAAACAGTGGAAGGAAAAGTCTCATGCCAAAGAGTGGTTGATCTTCCCTGAGAATATAGGAACTCGATTATCTATCGACGAAGTAGCCTTATCAAAAGGAGAACTCTACACCATCGTTACCAATAAAAAAGCTAAAGGAAAGAAAGGAAGTATTGTGGCGATCATAGCTACTACCAAAGCAGAACCTATTATCAAACACCTATTTAAAATCTCATCTGCGAAAAGAAACAAGGTCAGAGAAATTACCCTAGATATGGCGAACTCCATGAAGCTGATTGCCAAACGGTGTTTCCCCAAAGCCATACAAGTAACCGATAGATTCCATGTACAGAAACTAGCTCTAGAAGCACTTCAAGAAATTAGGATCAAACATCGATGGGAAGCCATAGATACAGAAAATGAACGGATCAAACTTGCCAAAACCAATAACAAAGAATATTACCCTGAAATATTAGAAAATGGAGATACCATAAAGCAACTCTTGGCTAGAAGCAGATACTTACTCTACAAAGCACCAAGTAATTGGACAGAAGATCAAAGAGTAAGAGCTAACATCCTCTTTAAAAGATATCCTGATATCAAAACAGCTTTTAAGCTCGTACAAGGACTTAGAAATATCTTCAACACAGCAAACTCAATACAAGTCGCTTATACAAAACTAGCGCATTGGTATAAAGATGTAGAACAAACAGCATACAAGGCTTTTAATACCATAGCAAACTCTATCAGGCTTAACTATAGATCAATATTGAATTACTTCATTAATAGAAGTACTAATGCAGCGGCAGAATCTTTCAATGCCAAAATCAAAGCCTTTAGATTACAATTTAGAGGGGTCAAAAACACAGAATTCTTCCTCTATAGATTAACTACAATTTTTGCATAAACACAACAATTAGTCTTGATCCATTTTTACGCTTTCTTTTTTTAGGGCGAGTTTTTTCTTCCAGAGGAAAAGGTTCAGCTTCCTAATGTTACGGAGAAAGTTCTCTTTTCGGGAAGAAAAGTAAGGAGGTATGGTGTTTTTGAATGTAGTGCTCCTTGGGATACTACATATGCTTTTTTTCCATCACTGACCACACGGGGATCATTGCCCGAACAGAGTATTTCCTCAGATACTATTTTCTTTGTGTCATTGCCCTGATATTTTGTGAGAATGATTTGACTTATCGTATCGGATTCATTTTTTGGCCAGTCATCATAAGAAAAAAGCTGATGCCTTCTATGAACCGAATACAGGTGTTCTTCCATAAAGAAAAACGAATAAAAGCAATCTGTAAGCTCTCCAACTTGCGAAAAAGATTCGTTAATTTTTATTAACCTCATTAATGTGTCCGGATCAAAAAAGCCTTATACGTACCGGTTTCTAATTTATGAAATACTGAATATCATTAACACCCGAAATTTTAAACGCTGGATCGTTTCACTACCAGAGTAAAGACGATAGACAAATTGAAAATCAAATCGCCTTGATCCTTATGTCTAAAAACACGGTGGCCTCATGTTCAGCTTTCGGACGATTACGACTGAGTATATAATTATTTAATCGACTAGTTGCCTTTTACTTTTATGCTAAATGACATCTCCACTAAGTCATTAATAATTTTATCTTCTAAAGAAGGAAAAAATCTCTTGGATCCGTATTTTACATTAAAATCAGCTCTGTCTATGGCAAATGTATCGCTTTTAAATATTTTGGCTCCTTCTTCTGTTAATGTAGCCGGAATGGTAATGCTTTTTGTTACGTCTTTGATCGTCAGATTTCCCGTAACTGCCAAGGTGTCTTCTTTTTGTTCTACAGAGGTAATGATAAACCTGGCCGTAGGAAATTTTTCAATATCAAAAAAGTCATCGGAACTCAAGTGTTTTACTAATTTTGCTCCGTAGTCAGGACTTAAATCTTCGTTTTTAATAGAAGCCATATCTATGACAAAATCACCTGATGTGATTGCTCCGTCTTTTATGATAAGGGAACCTTGTTTTAAAGATACGGTTCCATGATGCGACCCTCCGGATTTGGAACCTTTCCACGTTACTAATGAGGCTGTTATATCTACATTATTAACAGTCTCTGTTTTTTCAACTTTTACTTCTTCTTTTGCTTCAATTTTGCCCTTTTTCTCTCCTTTACAGGCAGAAAATAAGATAAAAATTACGATAACGGTAGCGATTGCTTTTTTCATTTTAATTGTGTTTATTTAGGTTATTATTTTTATTTTTTTCAATGTTTTAAACAAGTTAAGAACCTTTCCAACTTTGTAACTTTTTTACTTTCCAACTTTAAACCATATCATATACCTTTTAATCGTTTCCAAAAATCTTTAAGACCATCATTGTCCGTTTTATTACCTCCAAAAGGTATCACATCATATCTTTCATTTTCTCTTTTTACTAAAGGAAAAGTAAAGATTGCAGAATCAGAATTCTTAGGATCTAAAAAAGGATATCGCAAATCCGTATATATGATTTGGGATAGCGAATCCATATCAGATAACCTGTAATATTCATTGCTAAACCATCGCATGGTTTTAATATCCGGATGATTGACATCCAACAGGTGGTGATTCTTGGAAATGGTAAGAATAGTATCTGCCCTGGTACGGGTATCCAATAAAGAATAAAACCCTACATGGTAAGCATCTTCACTTTCGGCAATGCCATACCATAAAATAGCATTTGCAATAGTAGGTTGTACACTAAACCTGTGAAAAGCAATATTTGCTTCCTGAAAAGATTTTTTAAAAACAGTATCTATATATAATTTGTTACCTATGGTAAATAGCATGTAAAAAGAACTGATGTAGATACCGGCTTTTGCCCATTTCCTTCTTTTAGGGTTTATTCTTCTAAAGAATAAGGTAGCTACAATGCAAATCAAGAGAGGGAAAGTATACAAAGGGTCAACAACAGAGATTGTATTAAATGCCACTCTATAGTCAGAAAACGGTAAGAACAACTGCGTGCCGTAAGGCGTAAAACAATCTAAGACAGGATGTGTAAAAATAGACAAAAAGAACAGCCAAATCCAATCTTTAAGAGTGGTCGTATTTTTCCTCTTCCCGGAATTATAAGATTCGTAAACGATAAATCCGATAATCAAAGAAGCAATAACAGCAAATACAATAGAATGCGTAAAACCCCTGTGAAAAGCAATTTTATCTATCTCGTTGGTATAAAATACATTGCCAATGATCACATCCAGATCAGGTATAGTGCCCCCAATAGCACCAAATAAAACAGCTTTATTGCCTATTTTTTTACCGAGTGCTACTTCTCCGCAAGTGGCGCCTAACACTACCTGAGTTAACGAATCCATCTACGCAAAATTAAGAAATCTATTTGTATAACTAACCGTAAAATTGTAACATTACGGAATTAAAACAAGTACTATGCAAGACGATAAGAACGTGTCGGAGATCAAAATAGAAGATCAAAAAATAATCATACATAAAGAGCTTTCCATATGGGAGGTCTTGATTCCCGTTATTGCTTTGGTGGGGATGCTTGCATATAATGTCCTTTTTGTCTTCAAAGATGACGCGCTAAGTGGCAGTAACCAATTTATTTTATTGTTAGGAGGGGCAGTAGCCGCTATAGTAGGTCTCAAAAATAAAGTTTCTTTTTCCGGGATGATGGAAGAAGTTGCGGAGAATATAAAATCTACATCCAGTGCCATTTTGATATTATTAATGGTGGGTGCTTTGGCAGGAACCTGGTTAATCAGCGGTATTATACCGGCCATGATTTATTATGGATTACAGCTATTGAATCCGACTTTTTTTTTAACAGCGTGTTTAATTATCTGTGCGGTAATATCAATCGCTACAGGGAGTTCCTGGACAACTGCAGCCACTGTGGGTATTGCGCTGGTTGGTATTGGTGAAGCCCTGGGAATTTCTTTGGGCATGACAGCAGGCGCAGTATTATCAGGTGCTTATTTTGGAGATAAAATGTCTCCGATGTCCGATACTACCAATTTGGCACCTGCGATGGCAGGAACAGACTTATTTACACATATCAGATATATGGCATATACAACGGTTCCTACTTTTATCATCACCGTTTTGGTTTTTATCCTTATAGGGTTTACCGTAGATCCCATAGGCCAGGCCGATACAAATCTGATGTTACATGATATTGATAAGGCATTTCATATTACTCCGTGGTTGTTTGTAGTTCCTGTAATCGTCGTTTTTTTGATCGTGAAAAAAACACCGCCGTTAATTGCATTATTAGCAGGTACTTTATTGGCAGGAATTTTTGCTTTACTGTTCCAATCTCACGTAGTTGCTCAAATTACGGGGGCTACGGAACTCACTTTTAATACAGCATACAAGGGAATTATGCAAGCCATTACGGTAAAAACCACAGTAGCTACTGATAATGCTACTTTACAAGGGTTATTTACAGCCGGAGGAATGGTAAAAATGCTGAATACTATCTGGTTAATTTTATGCGCTATGGTTTTTGGAGGTATAATGGATGCGATTGGGGCATTAGCAAAAATAAGTAGTTTTATGTTGCACCTGTTCAATTCCATATTTGGACTGTTTGCCAGTACGGTATTTACCTGTATAGGATTAAATATCACAGCTTCTGACCAGTATTTGGCTATTGTCGTTCCGGGGAAGATGTATGCAAAAGCGTATAAAGCTAAAGGCTTGGCTCCGGAAAATCTGAGCAGAACCCTGGAAGACTCAGGAACGGTGACCTCGGTATTGGTTCCCTGGAATACCTGTGGGGCTTACCATTCGGGGGTATTAGGAGTAAATGTAGGCGAATATTTTGTATATGCCATATTTAATTGGTTATCACCATTTATGACTTTACTAGTTGCAGCATTTAGAATTAAGATAAAACAGTTAACAACTAAATAAACCAATTCCAGACCAATCCGAATCGAATGACAAAATCGCGATAGGGGTAATTAGGCGCAGAGAAATAGTTCTTTTTACTAAAATTTGAGGTGACATTATCTATTTTAAAATAAATGCGTGTTCTCCGCACCTGCGAATTAAAAAACAGATCGAAAGTGGGGTATCCAATGTCAGTTGTGTTCTGTAACGTAAACTCTGCTAACAGAGGATTGTAAGCATTTGCTTTGTATTTCGTGAAATAATTAAGTGTAACTCCAATTTGCATTTTTACCGGTTTTCCTTTAAACCAATAATCCGTATAATAAAGCGTATTTCGGGTCACAAAACCGGGAACTCTAAATACGGCACTGCCGGTACTTACATTTTGATACATCAACGTATTGTGTAAGGCAAATTTTCCGTATTTAAATTCATTAGACGCCTTTACTTTGAGGTAGCTGATATTTTCCGAAGATTGCTGAGGCATATTCTGATCATCAAAATACGTATAGTTTTCTATATTAGCAAAATTTACCGAAGCATTGACCCACTTGGAGGCTATGGAAAAACCAATATTTCGGGTATTCACGTCATTGAAGTTATTTTTCCAATTATAATCGTTATAAGTACTGTGATGTAATAAGAAATTAAAATCAGGAGACTTGGAATTGACTAAAAATGATACTTTGACAGTAAATATACTATCCTTTTTATATTTGGCTTCTCCAAACAAATGACTTCCCCCTAATTTGCTGTTGCCGGGAGTTGTCGAAGCATTTGCATTTAAACTGAAATTTTTGATTTTTGCCCGCCAATCAGCCCCGAAACCTACGGCACTTCCTTTTAATTTTAGATCATTAAAGGTAGCAGTAGCATTATAATTTATATCATATCCGTAGTCAAAACCGGCATAATTAGATTGTATTCTAAATTTCCCAAGTATATATTTGGAATTGAATTCTAAAAAAAATTGATTGTACAAAAACGTATGTTTAACCGTTTCGTCAACAGCTGTTGTTGTACTTGCGGTTCCAAAAAAGGAAGTAGGAGTATTTTCCGTAAACCGGTACGATTTATTTTCGCTCTTGAAAATATGCCCTAGTTTTAGATTCGAAAAATCTTTCTTCCCGAGCGTATCTTTTGATGAAAGCAATTTAAAATCATGCTCCAGGTAAAACCGGTTACCTTCAAATAGGTTCTCCGTATTATTGAGGTTCACATCCAATCTACCTCTTTCCGAGAAATTAGGGTCATTAGAAATAAAAGCATTCAGTGATGTTTCGGTTAGACCACCGCTTTCTTGATTTAGTAAATCCTGAGAAGTAACATGTGCTCTAACAGTATATTGACTCTCTTTGGACTCATAATGAAAAGTGGATCTGAAATTTCCTTGACTTGCCAGAGAGCGCCTGTACTGTCCTAATGACCGAATACCTTTGTAAGCTATTGAAACATTGAATCTTTTTGAGAAATTTAGGGTAAAAAGAGCATCTAAAACCTGCCCTTGTTGTAGCCCTGTTCTATACAAAATTTCAGTTGTAGGGGTAGGAACCTGATAATATGTAATTTCTTTATCCCGAATATAAAAAAACTGTTTTGCGCTTCGGCCAATATCCGGATAAGGAGATATGGTGTTGAAATGATATCCCAACGTATTAAAAGTTTGCCCTTGATTGTGAAATGGCAGTAACTCAAAATGATCTTTTCTTAAAAAGTTAAACCTGTATTCTTTTTTGATAGTTAAGGTAGTATCCACATAAGTGGTATCATTGTGAAAAGAAACTATTTTATAATCAGTATACTTTGTTTTGCCACTTAAAGTAACTTTAGTTTCATTAGAAAAAGTAGAATCTCTTTGATTAAATATAGCATCTTCTTTATTGTTGATCTTTACACCAGGCCCCAATTTTTTTTGTGCATGGCTATCGTGATAGGATGCTAAAAAAAATGAGATACTAAAAACAATTAAACATCTTTTCATTCCAATAATTCATTGAAGCAAATGTAAACTTTTCACATGTTAAATTTTTCCGAAAACTATATTTTTTATATTTGAAAATGTTAAAAACTAATTTTAGTGGTTTTAAAAACGAAGCAGGAACAGATGAAGCAGGAAGGGGTTGTTTGTGTGGGCCTGTAGTAGCTGCTGCTGTTATTTTACCTGAAAATTTCAGGCATGAATATTTAAACGATTCAAAGCAATTATCGGAGCAAAAAAGAGAGGAGCTAAGAACTGTTATAGAAAAAAATGCAACTGCCTTCGGAGTTTCTTTTATCCATCATGAAGAAGTAGATGAATTGAATGTACTGCAAGCTTCCATAACAGGTATGCATCGAGCTATGGAATCGTTAAAAATAATTCCGGATTTTATCATCGTAGATGGAAATAAATTTAAGCCTTTTAAGAGGATTCCTTATCAAACTATTGTAAAAGGAGATGCCAAATATGTAAGTATTGCTGCAGCGTCAATACTGGCAAAAACCTATAGGGATGAGTTTATGAAAAAAATTGACAAAGAGTTTCCTGTATATAACTGGAAAAAAAATAAAGGATACCCTACACAGGAACACCGGAACGCTATCTTAAAATACGGTATCACAAACTACCATAGGAAATCTTTTAGACTATTGCCGAACCAGTTACAATTAGATCTCTAGTTTGTATAAGAACTTACCTCAAAAATATCTTTAAAATGAAATATCATTTTTTCTTTTACCTCATACAAATCAATTTTTTTTCCTAGTTCCATTGCTAAAGAAGTCACTGCTTTACCCTGTATTCCGCATGGGACAATATGATCAAAATAACCAAGATCCGTATTTACATTTAGAGCAAATCCATGCATGGTTACCCACCTGCTGCTGCTAATACCCATAGCGCATATTTTTCTGGCAAAAGGAGTTTCCACATCTATCCAAACACCTGTTTCTCCTTTACTCCTGTCTGCCACAATATCATATGCTGCTAGTGTTCTTATGATAACCTCTTCCAAAAGGCGCAGATATTGGTGAATATCAGTAAAAAAGTTCTCTAAATCTAAAATAGGATACCCTACGATTTGTCCCGGGCCGTGATAAGTAATATCACCTCCTCTGTTTATTCTATAAAAGGCAGCACCCTTTTCTTTTAATTGATTTTCGCTTACAAGTAAATTTGAAAAATCCCCGCTTTTTCCTAATGTGTACACATGAGGATGTTCCACAAATAAAAAATAATTTGGAGTGGTATTTTTAACTTTATTTTTTCGGTTATCTTTCTTTATGGAAATGATATGGTCTAAAAGTTGAGTTTGATACTCCCAAACACGGTGGTAATCTTTTAAGCCTAAATCTTTTAGCTGTACTTTTTTATTCATAAGCGTATTGCAAAAATAACGATTAATTGTGCCTGGAAATATACAGTTTAAAGTTAAAAAGTTCCAAGTTTGTACGTTGAGGATTTAACATGCCTGAATAAGGTTGCCTTTTATGTTTTCAATTTTTTACTGACAATACTTAATATAAAGTACAATAGCCCCAATTTTGGAGCTATTGTATTTATAAATCGTTATTTTACTGTTAGTTGCATTCCGGTTCAACAGTGAAAGTGTAATTTTTATCGTTCACTTTTGTAATACTTGGTTCTCCTCTGTGATCGGGTTTATAAGCAGCACCGGTTCCCAAATCAACACCTATCCCTATAATCCCCCAAGATATCACACTTAAGATGAAATTTCCTGTTCTAAATATCTTGTGGTAAGTTTTGGTGTATTCTTTACAATTTCCATCTTTTACTTTAACTTCCAGAGGTCTGTTTCTATGGTATGTTCCTGTTGCAGTACCTTTACCTGTTTTCTCTCCGTTTACATAAATATCAGCATTAGGATGGTTTTTGGCAATAATGGTAGCATTGTACTTGCTTCCTCCAAATATAACACCGCAACTCGAAGCTGTAACAGAGATTAAAATTGAACATAAAAGAATGGTAAGTTTTGTTTTCATAATGGTTAAAATGTTTAGTTATAGTTTTTAAATTAACAATAAATGTAAAAAAAGAGTGCTTCATGAGATAATCCTCTTTTTGTATAAACCTCTTATTTTACTAGGAAAATAGCAAATCTTTTAGGCTCCTTTAAGAACTTTTATTTCCTTGTACATTTAATTTGTTTTCGCTTTCAAATGTATTCAATTTTTACTTTACATCAAAGTAATTTTGATAAAATCTAACGACTCAGGTAATTGAAAAAAAAAAAAAAGCTGTTTTTAGATAGTTCTAAAAAGAATTTAGTTATATTTGAGATTTATATAAAAATTAAAATTACCTTCTTATGAGATTAAAATTACCCTTTTTACTGTTTATACTACTTATATCAAGTGTTGTATATGCACAGAAAAACGCATGGAAGAAAAGTACTTCCGAAGGATATCTGAATACGATATCGATAGATAGATTACATCAAGATAAATCCGAAGTATTTGTTTTGAATGATACTGAATTTAAAAGTCAGTTAACAGGTTCTCCGTTAAGAGGTAATACATCAAACAGGACATCATCTAATTATGTATTGATTCCTGAAGAGCAGGGTCATTTTCTTAGGTTTCAAGTGTATGAGGCTCCTGTTTTTTCACTTTCCTTAGCAGCTAAATACCCGGATATCAAATCGTATGTGGGTTATAATGAACAAGGTGCTTTATTGCGGATGAGTATCTCTCCCAAAGGAGTACACACAATGATTACTTATAAAGACCGTCCGGCTACCTTTATGCAACCTGTCAAAGGAGAATTAAATACCTATATCGTTTATAACAGGGAGTCAAAACACGGATTGGAGACAGATCGTTTTATCTGTTCGACAAAGGATGAGATTGATAGAGATGCATCGAGGGAGGTTTTAACATCCCGTGAAGCCAATGATCAAACGTTAAGGAAGTTTAGAATGGCAGTATCGGTAAACGGAGAATATACGACTTATCACGGAGGGACAATAGCGGGTGCTTTGGCCGCAATTAATGTAACGTTGGCCAGGGTAAATGCGGTTTTTGAAGCAGATATGGCAGTTACCTTTGAGCTGGTAGATGCAGATGAACTGATATACACGGATGCGGCGACAGACCCCTATTCTGATAATTTAGCTAACTGGAATGCAGAATTGCAAAATACCTTAAATAATACCATTGGTAATGCAGCTTATGATATTGGTCATATGTTTGGAGCTTCCGGAGGAGGAGGTAGTGCAGGTTGCATCGGATGTGTTTGTGTAGATGGGCAAAAAGGAAGTGGAAAAACATCTCCTGCAGACGGAGTTCCTGAGGGAGATACTTTTGATATTGACTATGTGGCTCATGAGATAGGCCATCAAATGGGAGCGAATCATACTTATTCACATAGTACGGAAGGAACAGGGGTCAATGTAGAGCCCGGTTCGGGGTCTACCATTATGGGTTATGCAGGTATTACTTCCTCGAATGTACAGCAAAATAGTGATGCCTATTTTCATTATGTAAGTATTAAGCAGATACTGGACAATCTGGTAACGCAGACTTGTTGGCAAGCCAATTCACCTTTAAGTTTAACAAATAATCCTCCCGTAGCGAATGCGGGTTCGGATTATACGATTCCTCAAGGAACAGCTTATGTATTAAGAGGTGCTGCAACGGATGCGGATAGTGGAGATAATCTGACTTACAATTGGGAACAGAATGACAGTGGTCAGGTAACCAGAGGTCAATTTGGCCCTACCCGTACCATAGGCGCACAGGTACGTTCGTTGCCTTCTTCGGGTAGTCCTGACAGATATATTCCAAAGTTGAGCAGGGTGATAGCGGGTCAACTGACAGAGACGAATCCTAATTCGGGAGATGCCTGGGAGACGGTTTCCACAGTAGCAAGAGATTTAAACTTCGCATTAACGGTACGAGACAGAGCTCCTACGGCTACGGGATTACACGGTCAGTCGAGTTATGATTTAATGGCCATTACGGTAGATGCTTCGAGTGGCCCTTTTACGGTAACGGCACCCAATACAGCTGTTACCTGGGAACGGGTACTACACAGACCATTACCTGGGATGTGGCAAATACAACGAGTACTTCCGGGCCTGATTGCCAGAATGTAAATATAAAATTGTCTACGGATGGCGGAGTGACATTCCCGGTTACGTTGGCATCTGATACTCCAAATGACGGGACACATTCGGTAGTGATTCCGGAGATTCCGACCACTACTCAAGCAAGAATTATGGTAGAAGCAGCAGACAATATTTTCCTTGCCGTAAGCACCACTAATTTTACTATTAACTTAGCATCGCCAACCTTTTTTATAACCAATACAACAGGAGATCTATCCGGATGTAATTCGGGAGGAGGATCTGTAGTGTATACCTTGAATCTTAATTTTGTCAATGGTTTTTCGGAAACGGTTACTTTTTCAACAACAGATCAACCAAGTGGTTCAACAGTTACGTTTAATCCCGCATCTGTAAATGCAGATGGAAATGTAACGATGACGGTAAGTAATCTGGACGGAGTAGCTGGACAAGACTATACGATAGTTGTCACTGCTACATCGACATCCGTAACCAGGAATTTGAATGCGGATTTAAAAGTTTTTTCAAGTACATTTTCAGCACTTAATTTGACATCACCGGCAGACGGACAAATGGGAGTTCCATTAGATCCGACGTACATCTGGAATGCTGATTCCAATGCTACATCTTATGATGTAGAAGTAGCAACAAATATGGGCTTTACCAACATAGTGAGTAGTGGAACCGTGACAACAAATTCCTATTGGGGAACTTCATTAAATCAGGCAATAACCTACTATTGGAGGGTAAAACCTAAAAACAGTTGCGGTGAAGGAAATTTTTCGTCCGGAAATACGTTTACAACTCAGAATTGCCTTCCATGTACATCTGTGGCCAATGGAGCAACACCAACGAGTACAACAAGAGTGATTTTTAACACCATAGATCAATCTTCCGGAAAAGATAACGGAGGCTATAGTGATTATAGTAATATTAGTACCGATGTAAGAGCCAACGAAACACATAATGTATCTGTTTATGTGAATACAGGAGGGGAATTTACAGTAAAAACAAAGGTATGGATTGATTGGAATCAGGATTGTGATTTTGACGATGCAAATGAAGAATACAATCTGGGCAGAGCCAGTAATGTAACCGATGGACTAACGACTTTTAGCCCGGTAAGTATGACAATACCCGGTGACGCTTTAATTGGTCATACGGTTATGAGAGTTTCTACCAAGGCCAGTTCTAACCCTCCGACATCTTGCGAAAACGGAGCCAATGGAGAAGTAGAGGATTATACAATTAATGTTGTGGATGCTACGGCATCTTTGGAAGATGTTACTTTTGAAGGATTTAATTTATATCCAAACCCATCCAATGGAAACTTTACCTTAGTATTTGATACGGTTTCCTCTGAAAATGTTCAATTACAGTTGTTTGATATCACCGGCAGATTAGTGAGAGAAATACCATATGAGAATGTAGGTGCCAGATTTTCCGAAAATATATTCTTTGGCAATACATCTAAAGGATTGTATTTACTGAAAATCAAAAACGGATCGAAACAAACGACTAGAAAATTAGTGATAGAATAAATGTTATAGAAACATTCAGAGACCTTTGCAGAATTGATTTGACAAAAAAGTTCGACGCCCGAAGAACATTTTCAACCGGAATAACCTATTGGTTTTGAGGATTTAAAATTTTCGGGAAGGAAGAAATTTGAAGCCAAATCAATTTCAATACGGAATATATCACTATTTTGCAAAGGTCTCATTATTTTATTGCTCTTGTTGGTATTGAATTAATAATTATTTTTTGAAATGTCTATAGAAGTTACAAAAGTTTCCAAGAGATATGGTACTCAAGTAGCCTTAAATGAAGTTAGCTTTTCGTTAAAAAAAGGAGAGATTGTTGGTTTTTTAGGTCCTAACGGAGCCGGAAAATCTACCATGATGAAAATTTTAGCAGGATTTTTAAAATCTTTTGAAGGGAACATATCTGTAAATGAAATAGATATAACAAATGAACCTATCAGGGCACAGAAATATATTGGATACCTTCCGGAACACAATCCGCTATATTTAGATCTGTATGTAAGAGAGTACTTAGCGTTTCAGGCGCGTATTTATAAAGTACCTCAAAAAAAAATAGCACATGTTGTTGAACAAGTTGGTTTAAATCCGGAAGCTCATAAAAAAATAGGACAACTTTCTAAAGGGTATCAGCAAAGAGTAGGTTTGGCAGCGGCCATAATACATGATCCTGATGTGTTGATTTTGGACGAACCTACAACCGGACTGGATCCTAATCAACTAATGGAAATTAGAGCATTGCTAAAAAAACTGGGAAAGAAAAAAACAATTTTATTTTCCACGCATATTATGCAGGAAGTAGAAGCTATCTGTGATAGGGTTATTATTATAAAAAAAGGAACCATTTTAATGGACAATGTTATTTCGGATTTGAAAGAAAGTAATCAACAAGCTATAGAGGTAACATTCGACTATAAAGTAGAAAAACAACTTATTCAAAAATTACCCAATCTCATATCATGTGAAAATGATTTTAATACTACCTGGCAACTATCTTTTGAATCGGGAGAAGATATGCGTCCTGTTATTTTTGATTTCACCCGGAAAAACGGGTTAAAAATATTAGAATTAAGCTCTAAAAATCAAAACCTGGAAAATATATTTACCGAGCTAACTGCTTAACGAATTATTTTTTATTGTAAACCTGAGTTCGATTTAACGTATGTTCATGAGCAGCTAGGTCTTTTGAGGTCTTGATTTGCTGACTATTTTTGGTTGATAAATAGATTATACAATGAACCGATATAGTAAAGAAGAGAAGCAGACTCATATTTCCTTGTGGCAAGAGAGTGGACTATCCAAGTTACAATACGGTAAAGAATTAGGCATTACCTACAAGACCTTTTTGCATTGGTATAGCAAGTCCACTTTGTGAAATACAAATCCGTAGTACACAAAACTGAACTCAAAAAATTAAACCCCACCAAAATAGCCCTCCTCTGAATTAGTAGCTGCAATGTGGGTTAACAGAAATGTTAAAACCGTATTTTTTTATCTAACCCTATTTGTACTTAATTTGGATCAAGCAAAAAATCTAGAAGTAAATAAATTTCATCGCTCTACCGTTCAAATTTTTGAACAATAACAATCTGTATCTTCTTGTGAAGTTGATTCTTTATTTCGTAATGGCCCTGCTTCCCAAAGAAAACTTATAACCAAATTGAAATTGATAAAACGCAGAATTGTCCGAATTTCCCATGTAACCATAGGTATTGAGTCTTACAAAGATCGCTTGATTGGGATTTTTATTAGGATGATAGGAAATTTCCGCTTGATTATGAAACACGGGAATTCTTTCTTCAGGAAAATCACTAATTGATTCAAACGTATTAAAATCCTTAAAATTATGCCAAGTCCAATCCATCTTGTAGACAAAACTAAAGTTATTGTATCTTTTTAATTCGATACCCCACCCAAAACCAAGAGCTAATGATTTAGCGGTAGATGTCATCGTGTCATTTACCTGTAGCCCTGTAATCTGATAATCTGCCAAACCTCGAATGTTGAGTTTTAAGGGGTTATTTTTATAACTAAACGAGAGCATATTTGCCTCAATTCCCATCGTTAAAAAACGTTTTTCAATCAACTCAAAAGAATTTTGCGAATCTAGTTGTACATTTTGAATGTGATCTTAAAAACGAGAATACTGAACATTGGTGTGAATATTGGGTAGTACCTGAAATTGTGTATCTTTTAACCCAAACAGATTGAAAGGAAATATACGAGGGAACCTATATGGGAAAGGAAATACATAAAACTTTGCGCTCCCCTCGATTTGTACCAAACCGTTTTCAGACTCTCCAAAAGTAGATAAAAAATCGGTATAGGCTCTTAGCTCGACAATCTTATCCAAATAGGTCTTTTCTTTAATTTTATATCGAACTGAATTATTTTTATTAGTGGGAATTTTTTTTTCATCTAATTCTGGAAATTTTAAAACCAAATCGTGAGGGATGTAATTATTTCCGATTCCATAATGATATGTAAAAACATCTCCCATAAGAATAACCCGTTCAAAGAATCTATCTCCAAAAAGGGATTTTTTACTCTGAAGTTTACTTTTTTCAGTTTGTCTGTAGTAAAGAAGCCTTTTGTTAGCTTTTTTATGAAAATTCAAAATACTTACCCCCACAACACTCTGAAAAACATGAACCTCTCCTAAATATTTTATATAGGCTTTGACATCTATAAAAACCCCGTCCCTGATTTCCAACTCTACTTTTTGCAGTTTATAGGTCGCTACATCTCGTTCTTTGTTTTTTATAATTTCTTTAAACCTTCTTTTAGGGATTTTATAAAAATAAAATTCTTGGTTGTATTTGGGGATAACAATATTCCCGATATAACTATCTTTCCCTTTATTTTTAAGCACTTCATTTAGTATTTGACCTTGAATCGTTGTCTGATCAAAAAGGGTATCTTTAATGATCTTTCCACGTCCAAAATAACTATAAGTAACTTCCTTTTTTTCTTCATTCTCAAAGGGCTTCTGATACTGAAACCACTTTTTTATCGAATCTTTTTCTAGATATTGGCTACAATAGCTTTCGTTTTTTTCAAAATCCTTAAAAATACTGAGCAACTTATCAAAATTAGCCTTTTTATTTTTCTCTAGTGCACTTAATAGTGAATCCTTCTTCTTTTTATCAGACCTTTCAAGTTGTTCTATCTTATACAAATCTTTTGTGTAAATGCCCAACTGCTTCTCATATTTTTTTGCAATGGATTTGATAGAATTTTCACAGACTTTTTTCTGTAATAATGCGATTGTATCGATTTCTATTTTTATTTCCTGCGCGAAAGAAACCATAGAGAATGATACTAAAAAAAGGAGAACAAATTGTTGTTTTTTCATGACTAGGGGATTATCAATTAATAAAAAAGGTAACTCAAATCTTGAGCCATTCAAATATATATATTTTTTCACTAGCGTCCAAAAGTTTGATACAAGACCGCTGCGCTTCAAGACATAAGAATTAAGACGCATTGATTTTCAACCAGTTAAAATAATAATTGGCTCTAGTTTAAAATTGCGTTGATATTAATTTTTGATACTTCAATCCAATATTTTGATATTTTTGATACGCATTAATATGTTCTGACACTTTATTTACAAAGGCATTGAGTTTATCGTTTCTATATTTTAATTTTTCTTTGATGCGATACCAGTTCAAATATTGTTGCAAGTATTTGGTAGATACTCCCCAAAACTTGTTATCTATCCATTTCTTAACTCTGTTATGAGTTGAGTTGACATGTTGTATATGATACACTTTGTTTTTGACACGTTGTTTTATGACGCCTTTTAGAGTGTGATGCTCTATTTTATTGTCTATTGCAAATCCTTTGTAGCTTAGATGTGTGTCCCTACATAAAATGGCTTTACTTGCCTTTATTCTGCTGCCAATAGCATTTACAATATCTATTTTCTTTAATCTTCCCATAGTGGCTACAGTAATATCTGGATTAGATGTTCTATCTTGGGTTACAATAACAGCTACTTGATCATTACTGATGCCTTTGGTTTTAGAGCTACCACCACGTTTTCTTGATTCCCGATGATTTACTGGTCGCCCTTTTTCTGAATTTAAAAAGAAGGTCTCATCACTTTCTGTAATGCCTGTAAAATCATCTTTATCGTTTTCTGATAATGGGACTAATATCTTATGAGGCCAGTCAAAAGCCGTTTTCTTGTTTATCGATAAGGCTACTTTTATCTTATCTAAGCTCTTTTCTTCTAGCATTAATTCAAGGTAGTCATCAATCTTGTCCTTATGTTGCAAACCTGCCATCCAAGTACCTGTGTATTCTGTAAAACTGCGTTTGCAGGATTTACACTTATAGCGCTGAGAGCCTTTGTCAATACCAAATTTTACATACTTTGGATGCCAGCAATGGGCGCAACAACCTAACTTATTGTCTAATAAAAAACGCCTAGATTCTTGGCTTCTTACCGTTGGAACTGAATCTTTTGGTGATGTTGACAATTCTTTTAACAATTCCTGCTAAGTACATGACAAAAATTTAGTCAAGTTCATATTGTTTTGATTTACAGGGTTTAATAGCACAGAAGCGATATAATCTAATCCATATTTGAATATGCTTTTAGCCATTCTTCCATGCTTTTTTATTTTGATAGGCTTAATCTGATGTAAATATATACCAACTTTGTAACACCATACGAAAGCCATCATTACAAGCAGTACTAATTTTTCAATACGCTTAATATCTTGCAGGTGTGTGTTTTCAATATCAAAGCCACTGGCTTTCATTGCTTTAAAACACATCTCTATCTGCCATCGTTCTTTGTATTGTTCAAAGGCCTTATCAGGAGCGTTGAACGATACAATGATTAAGAAATCAGGCTTTCCATTTTTTGGGTACAACTTGCATCCGGAAAGGAAACAAAGCTGACCATTAACACGTACAATTTTAGGATAATACACAAACTCATTGATCTTATGTGGATTAAACAAGTGAAATACTTTGATGGTTTTGTTCTTATCAGGAAGCTCTACCTTAAAGTTGTTTCGAATGCGGATATAATATTTGATTCCATTTGTATTCAAGAAATCCAACCAATGATTACCTACAAACTCTCTATCGGCTACAATGGATTTAATAACATCTTTGCCAAAAAGTCTTATGAAACGATTCACAAGATCAATACGCTCCTGACTGTTAGAGTTCCCTGGCTTATCTAACATAGTAAATAACAATGGGAAGGCAACACCTTTATAGACAACTCCCAACACGGCACCGTCAATTAATAAGCGTGTAATAAATGGGAAGGCAACACCTTTATAGACAACTCCCAACATAAAAATGTTGATGTTGGTCTGACCAAACTTCCAATTGGTCCTATCAATACTCAAGATCAATCCCTCTTGCTTAGGAAGGAGACTAAATATAAGACGAGCGATCAAATCTCCATCCAACGAATAATCAGCAATAAATCTTTGAATACGTCTGAGTGATGACTTCGAATCTACTGAGGTCTCAAAAGCGTTGGCTACCTTTTCAAAGGTAACTGTCTGTACCTTACAGAGGGCGATAATGAAATGTGATATGAGTTTGATTCTTGCCAAATTGATCTTACCTTGGAAATGAGAACTTAAAACTGAATTTAATTCACTACTTTTAGTGGAAGCATTGGTTTTTTTCATTAGAAAAATGAGTGATGTTATTCTTCTAATATACTGAAAATCAATGCTTTATTTTAATTATTTAACATTTAATTTACTGATAATCAATTAATTATATTTTTTGTCATGTACTAAAGTTTTTAACTATAAATAATATACTTAAGCAATAAATTAAGGTTTTATAGATTTTATCCGGTACAACAAATGACCCTTTACTTTAGTCTTCTTTGGTTTAACCCCGGTTTTTAACATACCCTTAACAATTTCTTTATTTAAAAAAGCCAATGAAACCTGTCTTTTGCTGCCTGTTTTTAAAAGGTTTTGCCATTTCTGTTACATTATTTTCAAACAAACTAAAAAAACCTTGCTGATTTGTTAAAAATAGGGCTCTTTCTTGCAGGGTAGCTATATATGGCCTATCTTTGGATCAAGCAAAAAGTTTGTGGAGTAGGTTAATTTTTTAGAGTTTTGGTTTAAAAACTCAAATGCATACACAAGAGCTCCTGAAGCATTTTTTACCCGAAGGTATTTTAGATTACTTTGAACTTAAAGAGGTAAAAGATTCAACGAACAAACTTACTTTGGTTTTAGAAGAAAAACCTATACAACCAGATGAGTTATCTCATCGTAAATTACATTCCAAAGGATTTTACCCAGTAGTAGATATTCAAGATTTTCCAGTACGTAACAAGGCTTGTTTTTTACAAGTAAAACGTAGACGATGGTTAGATGTTGATACCTCAGAAGTATTCTCAAGAGATTGGAATTTGGTAGCAAAGGGCACCACCATTAATTTTTCAAATCCTTGATAATCAATATTTTATCAAGGATTTTTTATTTAAGGACGGAAAGTGAGTCGAAAAATATTGGATCAAGACTAATTGTTGTGTTTTAGGCAAAAATTTGTGTTAATCTGAACAGGAAGAATTCTACATTTTTAACACCTCTAAACTGCGCTCTAAAGGCTTTAATCTTAGCATTAAAAGATTCAGCAGAAGCATTTGTACTCCGATTGATAAAATAATTGAGTATTGACCGATAATTTATAGAAATTGTATTTGCTATTGTATTAAAAGCTTTAAAACCAGATTTTTCTACATCATTATACCAATGTGCTAGTTTTGTATATGCAATTTGTATTGATTTAGCTGTATTGAATATATTTCTAAGGCTCTGATTTAAGTTAAAAGCCTTTTGAATATCAGGATATTTTTCAAAAAGTATTTTGCTTCTTAGATATTGATTTTGTGTCCATTTTTCAGGAGATTTATAGAGTAAATATCTACTTCTAGCTAAGAGTTGTTTTCTAGTGTCCCCATTGTCAAATATCTCAGGTTGATACTCTTTACCTTTTGTTTTTGCTAACTTGATTAGGTCATTTTCTAGGTCTATTGCATTCCATCGATGTTTTATTCTAATATCTTGTAGCGCTTCTAGAGCTAGTTTTTGCACATGGAATCTATCAGTTACTTGTATGGCCTTAGGGAAACATGTTTTGGCTATATTTTTCATAGAGTTCGCCATATCTAGTGTAATTTCTTTGACTTTGTTTCTTTTTTTAGAGGATATTTTAAGTAACTGTTCTATAATGGGTTCTATCTTAGTGCCTGCAAAAACCCCTACAATAGCTCCTTTTTTACCTTTGGCTTTTTTATTGGTAATAATGGTGTAGAGTTCTCCTTTAGACAATGCTGTTTCATCAATAGATAAATAAGCACCTATATTTTCAGGAAAAACATGCCACTCTTTAGCATGTTTTTTTTGTTTCCATTGTTTAAACTCACTTAAATAATCACGATATTGACGTCCAAGTTTTTTACCATCAACTCCGTAAAATCTACCTATAGTTCTACAATCACTGGTTTCTCTATCTACTAATTTCTTTTAAAAAAGCAGCGAACTGCTCTGTCATTCGAGTCCCCTGTGCTACTAAATTCCAATCTCTTTGTACAATTTGTTTGGTCTTCCTATCTAACCATCTACGACGTTTAATGTGAAGATATACTGTGTTGCCTCGTAATGGAAAGTCTTGAATGGTAAGCTCTTTATGAAATCCGTGAGCTATCAAGATACGTTCTGATTCTTCTTTGGGAACTATGTTACGTTCTTCAAAATACAAATGCATCACTTCATTTTCAACACTATGTTTTGACAAATCAAAATGTTCAACTAACAACTCTGGTAAAATTAATTTTAGTAAATCTATATAAGTATCCAACCTCCTTTTTTTACAAAGATCACAATACTATTTTAAATTCACACACAACTTTTGAGATTGATCCAAAATATTGATGTTATTTCTGTCTATTTGGCTTTATTTGATGCTATTATCACTTTCAACTACTCACTCATATGGGCTTATTGAAATAGAATAACTCTTTCGAGTTATTTCCAGTTCAACAAGCATTTCATCACCAATACTCCCTAAAATGAGCCGATTAAATTTGTTTTATCGCTCAAAATATGATTAAATTTGAGCGATACTCATTAAAAATACAGCTCAAATGACAAACATCCTCTGGAATTGGCTACTTAAAAATTGGCCTCAATTCACCTATGACAAGAAAGTTCTTGTGGAATTAGAACAGGTATTTATCCAAAATAGTGGAACAGTAGTAGGTGCATTAAAGCATATTGCTGATGATTCTAAAGATGATTTGTTAGTAGAAATATTGAGTGACGAGGCTATGAAGACTTCGGAAATTGAAGGCGAATTTCTAAATAGAGATAGTGTCCAATCTTCAATAAAAAAGAAATTAGGATTATCCTTTGATAATCGAAAAGTTCCTCCCGCAGAATTTGGTATTGCAGAAATGATGGTCGATTTATATCAAAATTACGACAAATCATTATCACATAATCAACTCTTTGAATGGCACAAAATGATTACCAACGGGAGACGTGATTTAACAAATATCGGAGCATACAGAACACATACTGAACCTATGCAAGTTGTCTCTGGAAGTTACAACAAACCCAACATACATTTTGAAGCACCTCCTTCATCTCAAATTCCGCGAGAAATGGAGCAATTCATTAGATGGTTTAATGATGTACATACGAAGAAAAATGAGTTAGATATGTTTCCACTTATTAAATCGGGAATTGCACATCTTTATTTTGTAAGTATTCATCCTTTTGAAGATGGAAACGGACGTATTGGGCGTGCTATTGCTGAAAAATCTATTGCGTTAAGTACCAAGAAGCCAACGTTAATTTCACTTTCTCATACCATAGAAGCCAACAAAAAAGATTACTATACTTTTTTGGAGAATAACAATAAAACCTTAGAAATTACGGATTGGCTCACATATTTTGGAAAAACGATTGTAGATGCTCAAAAAAATACATTAAAACAAATTGATTTTCTCATTGAAAAAACCAAGTTTTTTGACCGCCATACAACTCAATTAAACGACAGACAATTAAAAGTCGTTAAACGCCTTTTTGAGGCAGGATATAGAGGTTTTAAAGGCGGGTTAAGTGCTAAAAATTATGTAAAAATCGCCAAAACGTCTGAATCTACTGCAACCAGAGATTTACTAGATTTAGTTAAAAAAGGAATTTTGATTAAAACAGGAACGTTTAAAAGCACTCGTTATTCATTAAATATCAAAAAAGTTTGATAATTGAATCTAGGGAAAGTTATTACTGTTTTTAGAACAAAAACCAAATACTGATAAGAACATTAATAACTCCTATCTCCTATAATTATAAGCATCTGTCACATCCCCGTCTAAATCACAATCATCATCAAAATAGGCATCAAAACTAACTGTAAATGAAATATCGTACATATAGCCTTTAGAATAAATATCTACTACTAAATCATCACCATCCATTCCGTAATCTCGCACTTCAAAATCACCTTTACTTGAAACAGTAAAACTTGCTGCACTACGAATATCAGACCAATTATGCCTGACCAGTTTACGCACTTTTGAAGTAGAAGGTTTACAGCTAGGTGTTGGAGCTACATAAGTAGTATTTGAAGATTCTTTGGATGATTTTTTGCAAGAATTGAAACTAATAAAAAAAAGTACTAATAGGATTGAATATATTGATTTCATAAGATGTTGTTTGATTAGTTTTTAATTAAGCGTTTTACAGAAGATCCTCGATTGCCATATATTTTTAAAAGATATATACCTGATGAAAAATGGTTTAATGAGATATCTATACTATTTGATTCTATGCTTTTTATGGTTTGCACTTTTGCCCCTAACAATGTATAGATTTCAATACTCTTAAGAATTTCATCTGCTTGTATAGATACTATATTGCTTGTTGGGTTTGGGTAGATTGAAAGATTTGATAGTTCTTGTTCTTCTATACTCAAAGTCACAGCATTACTTGCTGGACTTAAACTATTAGACCATCTTTCATACACTCTAACCACATAATTATTATTAGGCAAATTTGTTATGATTTGACCTAATGTAATTGGACCAGCAATTTGAGCACCTGAATTTGAATTAGTTGCTTCATAAACATAAACTTCATAATCTCCTTTAGTAAAATATAAGTTTTGATAAGTAGCACTTGTTGTATTTGGAAATTGCATATTATAATCAGATAGGTTAGTTACGTTTATTTTTCCATTTATCACAGTAATTTGTGGTATTGCTGGCACTCCTCCAGTGCTTTCTTCACGCAAATAATTCATATGATTTTGATAATGTGTAAATATTCCTGTAGAGGTATTATCAAAACTCATATTAGTTCTTCGAGACAAACTATGTTCTACAACACCACATCCAAAAGTGGCTTCTTGCGTTGCTGGCAATATATGTCGTGAGTTTGAATTAATAGTGCCTATACGATTTACTAAATCATTAGTGTTATCCATCTTTTTAACAGGGATATCATAATGTGCCGAAAAATTATCATTGGTGTCAAATTGATTTATTGTTAAAAAACCACTTCCGCCATTTGCAATATCATAACCATTATGCGCAATTGGTATTGAAAAAAACGGTGCTGCATTATTGGCAAAACCCCAGCCTGTTGAAGTTGTAATTCTTTGTGTAAAAAGACCATCAGCTATATCAACGACCTGTAGAGCATCAAAATGAGAAATACCTTGTGAATGGTCTCCTTCCAAAGCACCTACAGAGTGTGCCCACTCGTGAGCAAGTACTATATCCTCTCTTGGTCCATTGAATAGAGAAAAAACACTATATCCTGACACTAAATCACCAAATGCTACTCCAGCATATTGAGCAGCAGAACCTGGCAATGTACCCCCACCAAATCCTGTTGTAAATGCTTGCATATCTCTAACATCACAGTTATTAGAAGTGTCTAAAACCCAACTACTAAAATTTGATAGTGTTTGATTGGCATCATTAGGAACACCTGAAATATTAGTTACATATTCATTATCTGCTCTCGGTATTATATATAGATTCCTTATTCTAAGGTCAGCCAGTAAAATCGTTTTTAAAAGATTAATACTTTTATTATGCTTTTCTTCAATTACAGATTCCCCTATGTTTGTAGCTTCTTGGTCAATTACATAGTGGATATTCTGATATCTAACAGTATTCTCAGGTCTATTAGAATCAATTTGTGCACTTAAAGAGCTTAATGTAAAAAGACAATAAATGAGTGATAAATATTTAAAGTATAATTTTTTCATATTTTTATTTTATAAGTGTTATTCAGAAAAATTAGTGTTAGTATCTTTAATCCAAGATGACAAATATGAGCCATTAGGGTCATCAACTAAAATATTCGCTAAACCACTGTTTCCACTAGAATCAAAAAGGGTGACATATATTTGGTTTCCATTTCTAACATCTAAAGAAGTTAACTGATTATTTTTACAGAGTAGAACCGAAAGATTAGGTAAACTACTTACATCTAAATTTGATAATTGATTGTCCGATAGATAGATGTAAGAAAGATTTGTGTTGTTGCTTAAATCTATTGAGCTTATATTATTATCAATTGCTTCTAATGTATATAACCGTGAAAGCTGACTAACATCTATTGTTGACAAATTATTTCCTTTACAAAACAAATGTGTTAGATTTTGGTTATTGCCTAGTGTAATACTTGTTAGGTTATTATAATGACACGCTAAAACCTCTAAGTTTGTATTATTTACTATATTCAAGGAATTAATCTCATTAATAAAGCAGTATAGTTCCTTTAAATCGGTATTGTTGCTAACATCTAAGTTAGCCAAATCGTTGTCGTAGCAGTTCAGAAAAGTGAGAGCCGTATTATTATTTAAATTAAGAGAACTGATGAATTTGTTTTCCTTACAATCTAAATATTTGAGTGCTGTGTTATTACTAACATCAAGGTTTGTTAATCTATTTCCACCACATTTTAACACCTCTAACGCAATAAATCCTTCAATTCCTGTAAGGTCAGTTATACCTTGACCATTAATGTTATTTCCGCTTACATCTAATTCAACTACGGAACTTATATTAGCCGTTAAAACAAAATCATCTAAAACATTATCATAGCCCAACACTATAAGTTTCTGCTCAAAATTATCATCTGGAACAAATGTTTGTTGAGCAATGGTATTAGTAATGGAAAGAATGAACAATATTAGTATGTAGATTTTCTTCATATCCGTTTTAGTTTTAATAGTTGGTACAAACTTAGCTTCACTTTACAAACCCTAACCTAACCACATTAGGATAATCTATAAATTTCATTTCCATACCTTTGAGACTTAACCATAAAAGGACTTATGAAGAAAATAATTGCCGTATTTTTTTTGATTTTTATACAACTTATGTATTGCCAAAGTCAAAAGAAAATAGATAGTCTAGAAAACTTATTGTTGAATAAAACAGATGATATTTCCCAAATAAAAATCTTAAATACATTATCAAGGCACTATACAAAAGTTGGCTCATCTCAAAAAGGACAAGAGCAATTAGATAAAGCACTTTCGATTTTGACAAAAAAACCAGATTCGTTACTACTAGCAGAAACATATTTTAATCAAGGTTATGTTTTGCAATATGTCGGTGATTATGAAAATGCTACGAAAAAAATATTGAAAGCTCAGGATATATTTAAGGTGTTAGACAAGAAAAGAGCCATACAAGCCTTGAATTTATTGGGCATTATTAATGTTAGGTTGAAAAATAATGAAAAGGCATATGAATTTTCAGAAAGTTCAATGAAGTTGGCTTATAAGATTGGTGATTCTGGGGGGTATTATAAGACCAAAAAAACGTTAGCAATCATCAATAAAAATCTTAAAAATTTTGAAGAAGCTCTACAATTCAATAAGGACGTTGCCGATTTTGAAGCAAGAACCAAAAACTATTTTAGTTTAGGAAAAACATACAACAATATTGCCATAGTATATGATAAAACAAAAAAATATGATTCATCGCTTGTTTATTATAAAAAGGCACTGCGTCTAAAGGAACAATATGGTAGTAAGCGGGACATTATAAATTCTTATCACGGCTTTGGTAATTTATATAGCAAGATGAATGACCTTTCAAAATCTGAGTTCCATATTTTAAAAGCACGTGACCTAGCTAAAAGTAGCAACTTTCCATATGAATTGATGCATATACTACAATCATTAGCAGAGATTAATTACCAACAGGGAAAATATAAGCAGGCTTTTGATGCTCTTGAAGAATCGAAAGTAATATCGGATAGCCTTCGAAGCGTAAAAATGAAAACGAATATTGCTGAGTTGGAAACCAAATATGAAACTCAGCAAAAGGAAAACGAAATCTTAAAACTCACTAACGAGAACATTCAAAAAGAAGCCTCTTTAACGCAATCAAAATACACCATTTTTGCCGTCTTGGGAGCATTATTATTGATTGTAAGCTTTGGCTATTTTTATTGGAACAAACGCAAACAACAGCACCAATTAGCCTTATTGGAAAATTCAGTAAAATCTAGTGAAGCTGAGAAAAGCAGAATTGGTAAAGAATTGCACGATAATATTGCAGGAACATTGATGAAATTGGTACACGATAGCGAATCTGCTCAAATTAAACTATCACACAGACTGTTACAAACCTATAACGAAGTACGAGACATTTCACATCAATTAGACAATACACCAATGCACAACGAAATGTTTTTTGATAGAGTCTTGGACATTATTCCAGACAACACCGAAACACAAGAGTTTACTTTTGAAATCACACCACGCCATTTGCAAATCAAAGAACCGCACGGCACTCATATTTTTAGAATCATACAAGAACTCATTGCCAATAACCTAAAATATGCCAAGGCTTCACAAACACAAATACAGATAGTTTCCAATGATGATACTTTAGTGTTTATGTATAAGGATAATGGTATAGGAACAACAACTTTTAAAAAAGGGAACGGTTATAAAAATATAGAAGACAGAATTACCTTAATGAATGGCACTTTAAATATAGTACATCAAAACGGTTTTTCGGTTACAGCTAACATTCCTTATTCATCTTAATATGAATATTCTCATTATAGACGACCACGCTCTAGTAAAAGAAGGAATTGAAGGGCGAATAAAAAAAGTAAAACCCAAAGCAAAGTGTTATTTTACAAGTACCGCACGATTGGCAATTTCTAAAATTCGCGAAATTTCCATCGACCTCATTTTTTGTGATTTGGAATTTTCTGGAGAAACCGAAATTGACGGTTTTTATATAATCAAAAGCGTTTTGGAATTTGAACCAAGAGTAAAAGTTATTGCGTTGACTAATTACAATTCCTATCGCATTATGAAAAAAGCTACGGCGAGCGGTTTTCATAGTTTTTTAGACAAAGGTTGTTCGTTTAAAGAATTTTCTGAAACCTTAATCAATGTAATCGCAAATGGAGCGTATGAATCTCCAACAATGAAACGGTTATTAAAAAAACGAAATGAGTTTTTATGTACAATTTTTTCCGAGTCGCTCTATGGAATTTCTGATTTAAGTCCTCGTGAACGAGAACTTACATTACTATCAGCCGAAACTACTGATAGACAACTATTAGCCAAAAAAATGAATGTCAAACCTTACACTATTGATACTTATTTTAAATATGCTTTATCTAAATTGAACTTAAAACATAGGCAAGAACTTTCTCTGTTTAGTTTGGAGTTTAAGGATGAATTACTGAAGAACTTTGATGAAAAGTAATTATATGTTAGAATTAAGAAAAATTGACAGCCATTTTCCTAGTCTTTATAATTAGCCCGACAATCGTTAAAAAGTGAATAATTTTTTTACCAAAAAACGTATTGTCTCACTCTGGAAGCGAGTTTATCCATTTCAAAAATCTATGGACTTGCTCATAACCCGAAGGTCGCAGGTTCGAATCCTGCCTCCGCAACCAGAATGAGACTATAACAACCACAAAGTGGCGTTTGCATAAAAAAAGTATTCGTCTAACGACTGTCAGGTTTTACCCGATAGTCACAATGAATAACATTCTCCAACGGCATCAAGAGTTCTGTCAGTATCAAATTGTTTTTAAAAACAACACACCAAGAACCATTAAATGGTTCAAAGAGGTTATTAATTATTTTGTGAAACATACGGAAGTTTATCACATCGAAGAAGTTACTCAAAATGTGATTGAACAATGGCTTATTCACGGAAAATGCGAGAAAAATTGGTCAGCTAAAACCATCCGCACTCGATTAGGTAATGTGCGCTTGTTTTTCAAATGGTGTGTTACAAAGGGTTATATGCAAAAGAACCCTGCTGATGATATTCCTGTTCCTAAATTAGAATCAAAAATCCCTAAACATTTAACCAAAGAACAATCCACCCTTATTTTAGATTGGGCGAAATGTTATCCCTATCATCATTATTACGAAAAACCACGAGCGGTAGCTATTCTTGCTGTTTTTCTTTTTACAGGAATTAGATTACAAGAATTACTTAATCTAAAAATCAACGATGTGAATATTAAAGAAAGTATTTTATTTGTTCAGGCAGGAAAAGGCAAAAAAGACCGAATGATTCCGATAAATGCTCAATTAAAAAAGTATTTAGAAAAATACCTTGCTGTACGTTCCAAAATTAATGATAGAAGTGTTTATTTTTTTGTTTCGCTTATTTGCACAGCACAAATGAGTGCAGAAGTTATTCCTCGACTACTTAGGAAAATTGGCAAAAAGTCTGGCATACATATTCACGCTCATTTGCTTCGTCACACCTTTGCCGTTCTAATGCTTGAGGCAGGCTGTAACCTTTTTAGCGTTTCTCGATTATTGGGTCATAGTGATATTAAAACAACTACCATTTATTTGTCTGCAACGGTGCATCATTTGCAAGACCAAGTGAGTAAACATCCATTACAATAACACCGTTTTCTGAAAACTCTCTTTAAGGTTGTTATCGCTCACATACACATAAATTTGCGTAGTCTCTATACTAGAATGACCCATAATCTTTTGTAATTTAAACGGATTGAGATTGCCTTCAATAGAAAGTTTGCCAAAGGTATGTCGTAGCTGATGCGGAGAGAAGTGAAATTTGGTTTTACTTCGTATTTTTTTGATGATTCTGTATAGATTGTTTTCTGTAAGTGGTTTATCTGAACGAATACTGGAAAAGAAGTATTCTGTAGAAATTTTCTTTACATCTTGATACGCTTTGAGATAAGGCATTAAGTCTGGGTGAATAGGAATTACCCTGTCCTTACTCCCCTTTCCTTGATAGATGATAATTTCTGAGGCTTCAAAATTTATAGAAGTTGTTTTTAATTTCAAAAGTTCATTTAATCGAACACCCGTAAATAAGAATGTACGAATGATAGCTTTGTTTCTTTTGGCTTCTAAATCATTGAACCACGAATAACCATCTAAGTGCAATAATAGATTTTCGATTTGATTTTTGTCAAGACATCGAGGAATACGTTTAGGCAGTTTTGGTTTATCAATTTTTTCAACAGGATTCACTTTTATATAATCTTCTCGAACACAGAAATCAAAAAAGGTTTTTAGGTACTGGCGATAATTTCTAAAGGTTTTATTCGTCCACATACGTTCTAGTTTTCTTTGATACATAAATTCACGGACTTTTGCAGTTGTAATGACTGAAATCGAGGGATTTGAAAGTTCTTTTGATAGTGCAGAGACTATGGCGATAATTTCTTTAATAGTTTTTGATTTCATTCCTTTTTCGTGTAATGCAAAGCGTTTAAAAAGAGGAAGAATAAGAGGTATTTTCATAAAAATAGGGTAAAAATATATTGAGGATAAAATGAAAATTTTGATTTATTCTCTTTTTACAGAGTTTTGGTTTGCTTTGTCTGCATTGCGTTTTAGACCGTAATGCTTCAAATACAGTTTCTGAAAGGCGGTAATGTCTTTTGATTTCCATTTTTTCATTAAAGGGGAATAGCAAATAATAATGAGGAGATACGTTATACCATACTCAATAGGAATGTGCATAACTCCAATGTGGAAAACTTTTGTTGACGTCTACCATTGCGTCCAAAAGATTTTTGAGCAATCGAAATTACAATCAGATTTTAAAATTGTGTGTTAGAAATCTTCGCACGAAAAAAGTGCTTTTCATTCTGAAAAGTCTTTTTTTCTATTTTCTAACCCCTTTTTCTTATGAAAAACCTCAATGTTATCAAGGTCAATCGCCGATTGGTCAGTTCAGTTCCTGATTTCGACATCCACAAAGGAGCAATCTTTAACCTCGAAGAACTCCGTCACAATCCACTTTTGGTAAAATTCTTATGTGATGAGCATTTCAATAATCCGTACTCAATCGTTGGTCATATCGGAGAATTGTATCGCATTCGTAATCAAATCCTATTCCTCGAAAAATATGGCGACATGACGTACCGTGAATATTTACAGGAAATGATACGGAAAGGTTTGTATTCATTACCACAACAGAACAGATAACAATTCTAAATAATGTAAACGTCATTATACATTTCTGAGATTTCTTTATTGCAATCTTATTATTAAAACCTCTTTTTACTTTTTCACTTTATTATTAATGAATACCCCTAAAAAATCATCACTAAATTATCTTCACAAACCCTTTGAGCCTACTAAAGAAGAATTACAAACTAAGTTTAGATCCAGAGTTCTAGAACAGATTCCAGTTGCGGAAATTAAACTCCATTATCACAAAGAAGTTGCTACCGATGACCGCATTAAAATACTCGACAGCCGACAAGCATCTGAAATCCTAAGAGCATTCTGGGATAACGATTCTCTGGAATTGCAAGAACAATTTAAAATACTGTATCTCAATAATTACAACCAAGTCATTGGATTATATCCACATAGTCAAGGTGGTATTACTGGTACACTCGTAGATATTCGTTTGATTTTGGTAGGAGCATTACAATGCGGAGCTGTAGGGATGATTGCTTGTCATAATCATCCGAGTTCCAATACCAAGCCATCACAAGCAGACAAAGAACTTACCGCAAAAATACAACAAGCCTCTGATTTAATAGACATCAAACTGCTCGACCATATTATTCTAACTAAAGACAATTATTATTCTTTTGCCGATGAAGGAGATATTTAATAAAAGTTTAATTAATTCAAAAAATCGCTTAATTATCTCATTATAAATATCGTGTCAATTACTCAAAAGAGATTAAACAAAATCTGCCAAAAGTAGTTGAACTGCCAAAATGCACAAGGAATGCTTTTGCAAATTCCTCCTTGTGCTTTTTGTCGTTTGTTCAACTTGTGAAAGGGCATATTTAATTTTTAATTTCTTTTCACAATGAGCAAAACAAAACACGTACCTCATAATTTTAAAAACTTTAACAATATGTTTCAGACCTTATATCGTCGTAATGGATATTATTACGTTTTTGAAGACTTTCTCGACCTCTATATCAATGCGTGGTGTTTTGATTATGAGTTCAATCGAGAATTGATACAGAAACGTTATAAATTAGAAGAACGCCAAAAGTTTACTTTGATGATGTATGAAGTTATCAAAATACTCGATAAAGAGATACAGAGTGATTCTGATTGGTATGATTTCTTTGGAACATTTTACGAAAGTGCAGCTTTATCCAAACAAAAGGGATTTGCACAATTCTTTACTCCTGCACCGATTTGTAATTTTATGGCTCAAATTGTTGCACCTACAAAGAGCGAAACATTTAGCGACCCTTGTTGCGGAAGTGGTCGTTTTTCCTTAGCATCAAATTCAGTTTCTTTAGGAGGATTTCACTTCTTAGTTGACCTTGATTTTACGTGTGCAAAAATGGCAACCCTTAATTTAATGCACCACGGTATTCACGGAATTGTCATTTCGGATAACGGATTATTCCCTGGCAATGATTTCAAGGGTGCGTTTGTAGTTAATAGAAAGCTACACGAAACAGGCATCCCACAAATTGAATATATCGACAATGTTCAACAAGCCTATAATTATGTCCGTTATACTATCAATCCTTTTGATATGGTGAGAGATTTGTTTCCAAAAACAAACAAAACTCAAAAAGCATCACAAAAAACAGATGATAATTATGAGGATATAAAAGAAATTCTTAACAACAAAACAGGGCAGTTTTCTATGTTTTAAAAAAGAATCATTTAGCTTAATAATTTTGAATTTTAAAGTACTGAAAGGAAATTATAGAAGACTGAATAGGTTTCTAAATCAGGATTATTTTTAGTCTTGGTTTTATTCAATATTAGCACTTAATAATTCGTCCATATAATTCAGAAATAAATCTTGATTTTCAGATTTCAAAGGTAAAACAGCTTTAGAATTTACAATGACTTTGTAGCCTCTAATTCTCAATTCGTAAACTGCAAACAAAATACAAATATCTGTACACACCCCAGTTACTTCTATTTCCGTGATGTTTAAGTCTTCTAATCTTTCAATAAGTTTCGTATTATGAGTTATACTAAGCGTATTTTTAGTTAAAGTATTTTCTTCGTTTGCATAATTTTCAAGAGTGTCGATGATTTTTGCTTCATCTGTCCCTTTCATACAATGTGATGGATAAGGTTTATTTATTTCTGGGTCACTAGAGGTATGAGAGTCACATATAAAAAAATATTTATCTCCTCTACTTCTGTATGCTTTAATCTTAGATTCAATTTCTTTTTCAATACTATCTGTCCAATCCGACAAACTAAGTGGATTTCCGTTTCTACAAAATCCATTAAGCATATCTATTATGATAAGAATTTTCATAATTCAATAGTTTCAACTTTGACCTTACCACTAATATCATACTCTAATCGGTTAGGTGATGTTTCATTCCAAGCATTATCGAATAACAAATTTTGAGCATTAATCAGCTCAAGAGACTTCAAAAACCTATCCAAGGTTTGTTCAGAGAAATATTTAACGACATCTTTTTCTGTATAAAATTTAGAATCTTGCATTTTTGGTCGAACAGTTATTGTTTTTAATCCATTTAATGTGTCTTCTTCTTTTACTTTCCAACTCCTATACTTAAATGTAGATATAGTATATATGTATTTACTGTTTATATCGGTTACTTTTGGTTTTAAAACATCTAATAAATCATAAAAAGAATTGCCATATCCAAAAATTAGCAAAACACCCGAGTTATGCACTTTATCATTAATGAATTTTGGATGACTTAAGTCAAAACTACTTTGGTTAATAAACTCATAAGAGTTTTCTTTTTTGCTAATGTGCTTGTCTTTAGATTTTATTTCATTCCATTTTTCAATAAAATAATCTCTACATTCTCTGGTATATTTTGAATTGAAATTATAAATAAATGGATTTTCTAGGTTTCTACTTTCTATACAGTCAATAATAGCATCTACTTCACTAATTGAGGTAGGGTAGAAATTATATATTCTATTCTTGACTTCCTTTATTGCAGTCGTTCCACTAATAGTATTAATTAGAATGGCTTCGTCAGAAAGTTTCAAAAATTCATCAGATAAATCTGTTGAAAAGCTACTTAATGTACTAATGAAGTATTTGGTGCCAAATTCAATTTCTTCTTTTACCTTTTTTAAAGCTAGTTCAAAGTTCTTACTATCTATCAATACTATTTCATAACTTTCGGATAGCTTATAATTAGTTTTGAATGCGAAATCACTAATTCCTTCTCCAAACCCTTCGAGCATAAGTTTTAAATCTTCGCTTTCGTAATATTCACTGCACGAAACTGGAATTAAAATTGCTATCCTTGACTTAGAATTATATTTTGGGATATTTATCATACGGATCTTTTTCCCAGTCAACAAATTTGTTAAAAATGCCATTAATAATCCCCAATACAATATCGTTAATGTCTTGTTTTTAGATAAATAGCACAAAAATTTATCATATTCTTGGGAATCGGGATTGCAATCAGAGCTTAAAAATATAATTGATATAAGTACTCCTACAAATAATCCAATAGTTAGAGGATATATTACTTTTTTATCACGATGCCATTTTAATAAATCTGAATTCTTATCTCCCATATTTTTTAGATATTAATTTGTCAAGAAGTAGATTGAGTAAATATCCAATCAATCCAACAATAATTATTATCGAATACACTCTCTCATAATTGAGTTGTTCCATTTCATCATATACTAACCTACCCAAACCAATCTCATTTCCCATTTGCATAAACTCTAAGACAGTTACAATTACAATTGCATACGATAAAGCAACTTTAAATCCGCTCATAAAATGTGGCAGAATTTCATAAATTTTCACTTTTATGAATGATTCCCATTTGCCTTTCTTTCCAGAAAGTAATTGATACTGATGTAGTCTATTTTGTTTATCTGATTTTTCAAGTTCTTTGATACCATAGGCGACGTTTACTATAATTATTAGAGCACTTGGGATAACTGCTAATATCCAAATAATGTTGGGTGACGAAACTCCAAGAATTACCGCAAAAGCAGGTATGAAAAAAGTAATAGGTACAGACCTTAAAAAGTCAACTGTCGGCTCTATAGCAGACCAAACCTTTTTGTTTAAATTAAGAATAAAACTTAATGTAACTCCAAATATAATAGATACAAAAACACTAATTATCACATATTTTGAAGTAGATAGAAGTGCTTTGAGAACTTCCATATCAAATAATGAAGAGATAAAATCTTGATAGATTTCAATAACAGTAGGAAATTTTATTGTGGATGGACTAAAGAATCTTAGAATTGTAAAAAACAATCCTATCAAAATAGGCAGAAATAATATTCCCACTAAAGCTGATTTGAAATTATTTTTCTTAGACTGCTTCATTAATTTTATTGTATGCTTTTAGTGTTTCTATTTTCAACTCATTAAATTCATTTGATGATATTGCTTTAGCTATGTTCTTTTTATTTATTCCTTTTGTATCAATTACTATGTCGTCAATCTTCTTATTAGGGTTCAAAAAAACAATTTTGTCAGCTAATAACAGAGCTTCATCGAAATCGTGAGTAACAATTATAGCCTCTGCTTTTAGCTTTTCAATTTCGGTTCTCAGGAAAGCCCACAACTCCCATTTAAGAGAAAAGTCTATACCAGTAAATGCTTCATCAAGAAGAATTAATTTTGGCGAATAACTTAAACCACAAGAGAAAGAAAGTCGCTTTTTTTCACCTCCAGATAATTCGCTTGGGTATTGTTTTTTCTTATCGTCAAGCTTTAAAATTTTTAAGAGCTCCGCATTTCTTTTTTTATTAGATTCCGTAAATTGATTTCTCTCAATTAAAGAAAAATCAACATTTTCTTGAACATTTTTCCAAGGAAACAACATTTCTATAGCAGACTGACGTATGTAGGTAATGTCTTTTGAGATTATTCCGTTTAGTTCAATTTCTCCAGTTAAAGGATAATAGAAATTCGATATAATATTTAGTAATGTTGACTTTCCAGCACCACTTTTCCCCAATATTGCTATTGTTTCATTTTCCTTGATATCTAAATTGACATTTTCTAGAATTTTTGAATTCCCATTTTCATATTTGAATGATATGTTATTAATTGAAATAGGCATCCTTTTTTATTGTTTAATAGATATTGAAGAGGCAGAAGGAACTATAGTTATTTCATTTAATTCTTTTAGTAAAGTTAAATATTTATCCAAGTTTGTTAAGTCAATTTCATTAGATTTAGAAAGAGGTAAGGTATTCATATTTTGTGCTATATTAGAATCAATATTTGTAGCCTTAGCAAGTATATTCTTTGCTTTGATAGGATTATCTTCAATGAATTGAATAGCCTCGTCAATTGCTTTGAAAAAAGCTTTAGCAGTTTCAGGGTTTTCTTCAAGCCATTTTTGATTTACTGCACCAACACCAATTGGATTTGGTGTAAATTGTGTTCCATAAATGGAAGGAAATATTGTTCTAAAATTATGGTTTACTATTCCTGTACTCAGTACTGGTTCGTATGCAAACAAGGCATCAATATCACCAGTTTTCAATGATTGAATATGTAAATTTGGTGTCAATTGGATAAATTCAGGTTGTTCCAATTCTGAAAATTTCTCTTTAAATAATTGAAGAAATGAAACCTTAGCAGTTGTTCCAGGGAAACCACCAATTTTTTTACCTGCTAAATCCTGAAGGTTTTGAATTGACGAATTTTGTTTAACCACAACAGCATCAAATCCATTTTCAGTAGTTATGTTACTGGTAGAGAAAACTTTAATTGAGTTCGGCGATTGTTCAAGTTGTTTTAGAGCTGGAGTTATTGCAAGTTCAATACCTACATCAATATGCCCTGCTACTAGTTCTTGAGCAATGAGGTTACTTGTTTTTACAGGGTTTCCAATCACTTCGAGATTTTGTTCTGTGTAATATCCTTTTTCTATAGCGACAAAATGAGTAAGACTTGACACCATATTAAGGTAGCCAACAGTTACTTTTTCCTTTTTCTGCTTATTTTTACAAGCAGAAAAAAGTATTAGACCAATGAGAATTATCAATGTTATTTTTTTCATATTTTAGATGTTTTTACTTCTTTTTATTTTTGTATTTAACTTCAAATATGGCGAATCAATTATTGCTTTAAATTTATCCTTCATATTATCTGGTTTATTTAGTATTTCCAAATCTTTGCTTACAGTAATTTTATATCCAACAAATGAAATAGATTCATTTTCCTTATTTGAAACTGAATATACCGAACCATTTATTAAGTTAGGTGATGAAAAATAATTATTTGAAGAGTTTTGAAATTTATATATCGCCAATCCATTGTGTTCTTCTTTTATTTCATTGGAAAAAAAAGTTGACTTATAAATTAACTTAAGAGAATTCATTTCGTATTTAGAAGCCTCTGTCCTCCAAGTCTGTTGAGGAATGCAATCTGGAGTATATCTTGTACCACTACTTAAGTATTGACCATCTTTTAATTTTATTGTAAAAATCCCATAATGAATAGTGTTTTGAAAAGGCACTGCTGTTATCCAAGTTCCCTCGATATAATCATCTCTAAGTATTATTTTTTTAAGCCAATCCCAATTATTAATAATTTGACTTAAAATGTAATTTACAACCTCAAAGGATGCTATTAGAAAAATTCCTGTAACTACGATTAAAATTCCAGAAAACTCATTGCTAGAATCTTTTAAAAATCCGAATATTTCATTCTGAATCATTATTAATGACAACAATATAATAGAGCTTAAAATCCTCTGAAAATTCTTAAGTTTATTCATTTCTCTCTAATTAAAAACTGCTACTTGTGCAATACCAAAGATATTAATTTAATAATTGTAAAGTATTAGACTTCTTTATTTTCAGGTTGTTACATATAAAGAATAAAAAACTATGGTTTAGGTTTTTCTAGTTAGAAAACGGATAAACGCATTCCAAATATTCTTTCATTCCACTACTTTACATTCAAGAATCTTTAAAAAGAGTTTAGACTTATATGGATTTTGAGAAATGTACCTTTTCACTTATTTCTGCCAGCACCTCAAAGACACAAAGAACTCAAAAAAAAGAAATGAAACATTTCTAAGCAAGTACGCCAAATCAATAGTGAATCTATATAGATGGATGATTTGGCACACTTGATTAAAGGGCAAGCCCCTTAATAATCCCCTAAAAAAGAATTACAGTTATTTTTAATATATTTACTTCTCTAAAAACTAACTATATGGATTTTTTAAATCTGAATACTGCCAAAGGTTTGAATAAGACTTTTATTTTCCCTGCTATTGCTGGGTTAATATTTTTGTTTTTTTCTTTGGAGCCACCAGCATTAATTTTTGGTATTATTATTCAAATTATCGTTATTATATTATTTATCTCTGGTGCATCCACAAGTGATTTCAGCAAGCAAAAAACTTACGGAATTATTTCAATGGTTTTGGAGTTTGTATTAGTTGTTACTGGTTTGATATTATCATTTACCGAGGGGGCTGACCCCACAGGTTTAGGAGCAGGTTTATTTGTGGCTTTATTCGGGATTATCAAGTTTGCAACAGTTAAAGAATAGTAGCTACTGAAACCTTAAATAATTTTTTTACTAACACCTTCCAAATCCATCCACAACACAAACGATTCCTGATGCAATTCTTCAAGAGATTTTGCCAAAAAATAAGGGCGTATAAATTCAAAAGACGGTTCATTTTGTATACGTTGTAATAGCGCATTTTTCGCCAATAAAAACTCAAATAGCAGTATGGTTTTATACGCTTTCTTAGTATCTAAATTATACGTTTTGTGCGTATAGCGATACGTGAGAGCTTCTGCGTGTTTGTGGAGTTGTTCTATGACACGCCCTGTATCTTTACCGTTGTACATTTCAAATAAGAAAAATTGGTCGTCAACTTTAAAAACACCATCAGGGATAAAAAAATCGTTGCCTGTAAAATCAATTCTTGTTTTGGCTCTCAAATTTTTTCCTGTTCTGTTGTTGCCTGTTTTATCAAAATAGGTATCAAAAAATTCAACAGTCTTGTTATTTTCATTCGCCCACGTATCAAGCTGTATTTGAAAATCAATCGTATATTTTCTGTGAAAATAATCTTTGTAGGCGATTGTTTTTCCTATCGGTATTTTGATGGTTTCTTCAGAAGACATAAATCCATTCTGTAAAATTTGTCTTTTGCCTTCTTTCGTCAAAAAATACATTGATTCGACCCGTCCTTTTCTGGGGTTAGGTGCAGGGAAATTATGACATTGTACCAATGGCTTGTTACGGTCACGCAAGGAGACTAACTGTTTCCACAAATACGGATAGTGTTTTGTGCCAACATTTAATGATAGCATTTGGCTAGACGTGAGAAATTTATAGCGTGCCAGTCCTACCAAGATATTTTCTTGAATATTGGTTATCGTATGCGCCCAGAGAATGTTTTTTGCAGTCATAATTAATCTTCAAAATTTGGATTGTAAATAGTTGATGTCACTGAATCGTTTGGTGTCGGTTCTGTTTGAGCAACTTTCTGTTTAATGGTTTTGTTCTTTTTCACGTAATAGCCACTTTCATACACCAACCACAAAAAGAACTCCTTTAATTCTTCTTTGTTCTGATACATTGGTGGTTGTATATTTACGAGGGTATCAGGAACATTGATAACATTTGCCGTCGCTTGTGCGCCTGTATTGTCATAACATAGAAAATTGTATTTTTCGAGTTTATGGAAGTCATTTGGTGTGATATTTCGCATTTGTTGTGCCATTGCTTTGACACTATCTTCATCATTATGCCCTGCAATTTTTATAGCGGTATTACTTATAATAAGCCGTTGTAGTTCCCTGTCCATTCCCTGACCAAGAATTTGGTTTGCCATAATCAGGTGCAATCCGTATTTTCTACTCTCTGCTAAAATTTCTTTAATGGTTTTGGTAATATAGTTTTGCATCTCATCAATAAAAAAGAACGTTGGCACTCTATCCTTAATGTTCTTATTTTGCCGTTTACGCACCGCTCCTTGCATAAGTGCCACAATCAGCTTGCCGAGCAAGGTGGATGATTCTACACCTAAAAATCCTTTGGAAAGATTAAACAAGACCACTTTTCCGTTATTGATTTCCTGTTCTATATTCACCGTACTTTTTCCCTGTAAGATGTTTCGTAAGTCGGTATTATCAATGATATTTTGTAACCTAAAATAAATACCCGATTTGGTGGGATTCACTCTGTCCTCTGTAAATTTTTTGGTAATAAGGTTTCTGCGTTCTGGGTTGAGATTGGTTCTACCTAGTTTGATTAAATCGTGGTTTTCTTCATCATCCATAAACCGTTTTAAGTCTGTAATATCGGTATCATTGGCACGTAACAGCACATCAATACAAGCTTGTATAATGGAGTTCATTTGTGGCGTAGCTTCACTTCTGAGGATTTCAAAAAAGGCACTTGCCAATTCTTGGGTCGTATAATTGATATCCCGTTCGGTGGGGTTTTCAATATGGAACGGATTGAGTACAAACGTATAATCGTCTGTAAAAATATCTTCTCCTAATAGTTTTTTGGCTGTTTCCCTAATAAACGGGTCAAGATACACCACTCGTTGTTTGTTCTTGCCTGTATTCAGATAGAACTGTAAAATTTGCGTGGCAAGGTCGCCATTGGGTTCGAGTAGGCATAAGGATTTTTGTCTCCGTGTATCGTTCTTATATAACGTATAAAACAGATATTTCAAAAGTTCGGATTTACCACTTCCAGAACGTCCTAAAATGTAAGCGTGTCTATAGAGTGACGTTATGGGAATAAGGTGCGTAATAGGCGTAAATAACACCATTTTAAGTACAGGGGTTTCGGTATCTATTCGCTCTTTGAGTAACGCTAGAAAAATATCATCTAAGGATTCGCCGTCACGATTATATTTAGCGATAAAATAGTTTTGTGCTTCTTTGTCTATAATGGTAAAATAATCAAAGACACGATAATACTTGTAATTTTCTGGCAAGGTTTTATTGGAAAATATGAGTTGTAATTCTTCTCGCTTAAAACCACGTAAGGCGGTGATAGATGCCAATTCCAATACATCTCCAAAACTACTTTTTTTCTCATATAGATTATCGTAGTAATCCACCCATTTTTCCATAAAAAAGACAACAAATTCTGTATTACTAAAAGGAGTGATTTGTCCTAGTTCAACAAATTCAGTAGCCGAAGAACTGCTTTGATAAAAATATTCATCAAGCCAGTTTTGCACCCTTGGGTGTGCAATTTCTGATGCGTATTTTTGTGGTAATTGTTCCATAATTCTCTAGTATTTGCCCTATAATTTGGTCTATTATTTAGTCTATCTACCTCTTTTTTGCTAAAGCCCTATATCTATTGGGCTTACAAGGTGTCGTAGTATTCAATTTATTCCTCTTACTCTTTAATTTTACTAGAGTAGAAAACCAAGCTTACTATACGGTCATTGTTTGGCTCTCTCTTTCGCTCGTTCTCTCACCTCATTCACGTATCATTCCATTACCGTTCTTTTGTTCGTTCACTCACTCACTCACTCGCTCACCTCCAATGCACACCTCACGTATCCGCTCACTTCGTTTCCACCATTCAGAAAACCCAAAGCCTCATCGTCATAATCCACACTCAAAAAAACTATTGGTTTCGGGAAAGCGAAAACAGATCAAAATTGTGAGGCTTTTGGTTTTGAAAAATTTCGGCGAAATTTTGCAGAAAAAAATTAAAAAATACGCATCCGATTTTTATTCTCCTTTTTTCTCTTTTTCTTCTAATTGATTCAACAAGTTATCTCGTTCTTCTCTCAGGCGAGAAGATTCTTCTCTATATGGACTGTCAACTTCAAATCCTAACGCTCGATAAGAACGTTTAATGTCATACGGATTCTCATTGAGATACTTGTCTTGAAATCCTGTCAGAACATCTCTTTTTAGGTTCAACTCTCTCTCTGTTAAGGCTAGATTCTTTTCTTTGGAGAATTGCTCGATTTCTGTTTTGGTAAATCTCGCCGATGTTACTTCATTTTTAACCGCCTGCATTGCCTTGTCGATTTCCAAAAGACGTTTGTTATTTTCATTCATATTTTTACCTCTATTGATATCGAGGTATAATAATTGTCGTTCGTTTTCTAATTTAGATTTCATCAGATTTATTTGAGATTCAGCTACGGCGTTAAACGCTTGAAGTTCTCGTTTATCAATCTCAAAAAGTCGTTTGTCTTTGGCAAAATCTTCTGCTTCGATGTCATGTTCCAATTCGGTGCGTTCTTGTTTGATATCAAAACTTTGTTCCATAAGCTGAAACATTGTTTGCCGTTTTTCAATAGCAAACTCTTTTTCTATCAGTTTAAAGAGATTGACCTTTTGATGATGCACCGCTTCTTTTTCTTTTAATGAAAATTCCGATTCCCGATGTGAAAGCTGTAATTCGGTTTCTCTTTTTTTAACATCAAAAGCTTTTTCTACAATTTCATTCAAAACATTTTTTCGGTCAATTTGTAGTTCTTTTTGTAACAGCGTTACAAATTTTTCTCGCCTCTGTACATCAAAATCTTTGGTATCAAGCTGTAGATTCACTTCTTTTTGGAACAGTTGTATTTGTTTTGTAGAAATTTCATTGTAGGCGGTTTGTTTAGCGACTTCAAAACGCTTTTCTTTTAGGTTGAGTAAATCTTCTCGTTTTTCTAGCCCCCATTTTTTGCGCTCTATAGATAAATTTTCCATGAATTTATTAAGTGCATTAAAATTCTTCTCTATCTCATAATCTTGCCTCTCTATCCTAAATGATAATTGCAAGTCTTTAGTTTCCAGAGCCTGTTCTTTGCTTTCTAATGTTTTTTCATTAACACCTTGCATCATTTGCGCTATTTTGAGCATTTGTTCGCCCTCTTTGAGTTCGATAGTTTTTCGCTTTTGTAGTTCGGTAATGTAACGAGGTATCAAATACGGTTGCTTTAACAGTCTGATAGCGGTGCTATCAGCTTTTTCTTTAACCTTGGTATCAAAGTTTTGCACGAGTTCTGTTTTCTCCTTACTCACCACTTTTAATATCCGTTGTCCTTTTTCTTTTTCTAAGGTTAGGTCAGTTATTTGCTCATTCAGAGTTTTAATGGTTTTGTCTTTGTTGTCGATTTCCAAATCTGCATTTTCCAGTTGTTCAGTTAATACCGTTATCTGCTTTAAAAGTTCTGTGATTCGTTGCTGTTTTGATGTAATGGTTTCATCTTTGGCGGAACTTTCTGTAAAGGCTTTTTCTTTGGCTTCGCTTAAGGTTGTGATTTGCTGTGTAAGCGTTGCTATTTCTGCTTCTTTTTTTTGTAATTCTGCCTTGTATAGTGCAATGATGTTCTTGATTTTCCCAAAAGATTGTATCTCGTTTTCCATATCGTTTCTACTCTTTTTTCTCGTTTTCCAAACTGTGTAATTTCAAAAACTCTTGTTCTAATTCTGTGGAGAATGCTTTTATCTGTTGTTTAAGATTCTCTATTTCTTTGTCTTTTTTAGATACAATTTGATTAAAAGGCTCTATGCTTTTAATAGCTGTTTCTGTGTTAGTTATTTCCTCTCGTAGAAATTTAATAGCTAAATTCAATATTTTACAATGCCTTTCTTCTTTTGATCTTTCATTTTCTACTTTTTTACTTGCTTCCTTTATTTTTGTTTCCTCTTCACTATTATGTTCTTTCAATTTGCTTAAATGATACTTCTTTTCATCGTACAATTCTAAAAGTTCATATATATCATAATCCGAATAACTCATTTGTTTTCTATTTTAATTTTTTCATATCTGAGAATTAAAAGCTTCTCAAAATGGCTTTGAATACTATGTATTTTGATATTATTATGACCTTCCAAAACTTTTTTAACTATTGATAAAAATGCTTCTATCCATAGAAAATCTATTTTAAAATTATCATCTGAATTATTGTGATTAATGTTGATGCTATTAAAAATACCCTGTAAAATTTTATTTCTGTAAATTCTCTCTGAATCAGAAAAAATAAAGAACAATTGTTCCTCTATACTTTTTCTTTTTAAAACTAGACTGTCTTTTCTTTTTTCTAAACCTAGAATCTTTTTATCTAGAAATTTTATTCTATTTATTAATTTTTTTCTTTCAAATTCTTCATCCATAATTCAAGCATTTTTCCTATTGCTATTATTTTTCATTAATTTGTGTTTTGTAATTTTGAAAATTCCTGTTCTATCTCTTTTGAGAAAGTTCTTATCTGTGTTTTAAGGTTTTCGATTTCTTTGTCTTTTTCAGCACTTTGTAAAAGGGCTTTATCTCTTTGTTTAACAATTTTCCTTCTTTTCTCTATTTCTAATTTTGAATTAAGGTCATTTTTCTTTTTCCTTATCGTTTCTTTGATACGCTGTTTTTCTAATTTTAATTGCTCAATAGAGCTTGTTGTTTCTTTTATTTGACCTAATAGAAATTCAATAGCAGAATCCAATGATTTTTCTACAAGTTTTTTACCTTCTCTTAATTCCAGTAAATCCGTTTCTTCCTCATAAAGTCTTATTTCTTCCTGTATTTCTTGCATACTGGTTAGTTTTTCAAAAAAAATCTCTCGTTTAATCAACTCATCCTGGAGCCAATCCTCACTTTTATTTGAATATTTATTCATTGGTTTGTAATTTTTTTATACTTTCTTTTAATTCTTCTTTCTTCTCTAACAGCTTATTAAGCTTTTCAAAATACATTATGATGATTTCGTCTTTTTTACTATCTTCTGTGTAATTTCCTAATCGTTCTAAATATGTTTCTATCCAGAGATAATCTATTTTTCTAGGAAGAATTTCAAAAAGCTCTTTTCTTCTGGTGTTATCTGTTGGATACCCCCTTTCATAGAAGTATTCACTGTGCAAGGCTTCATATTCAAAAAATAGTTTTGTCTCTTTTTTTTTCAGAGTTTTTTCCAAATTTTCGGTATAATTAATTTCTTTTTTTAAACGAGCAATTTTTTTGTCAAAGCGGTCTATTTTCTTTTTAAGTTCTTGTAATTCCATTTTCTGTTATTTTGTGTTGTGCTTGTTTCGTAATTTCATTCGTAACCAAAAATTCTTGTACCACGGAATCATTTTGAGTAATGCAACTTGTTGATTTCCGCTAAGTAGTAATCCAAACCCGTTTTTAAGAGTTCTGATAGCTTCGGGTGACATTAAAGGAATCTTATGCCCTCTTTTTTTATTGGTTGGGAAATAAGTACTTTCAAAGCCCTCGTAGATATAGCCAATTTTCTGACTAATCTGTTGGCAGGTTTCCAACGATAAGCCAGGGAAATAAATATGATTTTTGGTGTTCTCAATGATAGTATCTGCATCATCATTATATAGAGTTCGTAATTGCCTCATTGATTGCAATATCAAACTCGTACTTACCCTACGTTTCCTGCAAATAGTTATGAAATTTGGTAGCTTGTGACAATAGAAATTACCCGCTTCATCTAATAATAGATATTGCGTTAAATCACTTTTTTTAGGCATTACAGAAAACGTTTCTGTGATTTCTCTTAGCAATAGGGAAACAAATAAACCAAACTCCTTAAAACGATTTTCAGCAATATTAATGAACAACACCGTTGGCTTTTTTCTCAAACTGGCAATATCAATATCGTTACCGTTTGACACGGTTTTGAGGGTTTGGGTTGCCATTGGTGCAAGAACGGTACGACAGGTGGCAATGACATTTCCTACCAATTTTTCTGGCTGACTCATAATAGCTTTGTAGATAAGCCATGTTTCAGTATCTAAATGTTCCGATAATTCTTTGGTTAGTTCTGCTTTGTCGTTCTCATTAAAACGGTTAAGCATTGAGTAGATATAACACAAATTTTTCTGTTCTGGGCGATGCAGAACACTTATAAGTAGTACTCCAATGAGATTTTTAGCCGATTCGCTCCAAAAAAGAGTACTAACCGATTCCTTTTTAAATACACTTGATACAATCGCATCTGCAATCATGCGCATATCTTCTTTTGTTTTGGCTATATAAAGAACTTGCCATTGGTTGCTTTTTTCTGGCTCAATTAAATCAATACATTTGACCTCAAAATGTTTTTCCAAATATTTGTGAGTGAGATTATAAAGCTCTTTTGATGGATCAATTACGACCATACTCGCATTTTTAATTGTCATTAAATTACAGACACTAAAAACGGTGGATTTTCCGTAACCTGTAGAACCTAATATGAGTGTTCCTTGCAAAGAATCCTTTTCAGAAATACGAGCCTTGCCGTCAATCACTAAACCTTTTTTAAAACGATTGAGAAGAAAAAAACGTCGGAATCCTGTTAAAAATTTCGCGGAATACTGAGAATATGAATACCTGAAAAATGACATATAGTTTTTGTTTTTAGTAATGAAATAGATTTTACCGTTCTCGTTCTTGTGAGTGTTCACGGTTATTAATGCGTTCCAATTCCTGCATTCTCTTTAACACAAGGAAATTTTCATGATAAAGTGGAATCAAGTTTTTTAGGCGATACTTTTTATTGTTGTGTACCACGCCTGTGAACTGTCCATTTCTGCTATAAGTAGCATATTCTGGCTCGTTATTGATACGAGTTTCAAATTGTTCTAGAGTGTTGCTTTTTGCTAGTAATCCTTTGATACGTTCCGCCACTTTGTCTTTCGTATAATTCCTGTTTTTTTGCGATTTTTCCAGTTGCATTAATCGGCGTTCACTTCGATATTTTTCTGGTAATAATTGTTCGATTTCTTTTTCTTCAAGATAAACCGTGCTTCTATGAAGTTCTGGAAATTCCTGTAGCATCCATCTTTCTATACCGCGCCGTAAATTGTAATAGTGTTCGTTAGACATACGCATATCGCCAGAGCGAGAACTTTCTATGAAATTGGAACTTAATAAAATGTGAATGTGGTAATGACTTCCCTTGTCTAAATGCGGAACACACAACGCTTTACTTAAGCCCTGTGGATCTCGTAATTTGAGATATTTGTTAGCAATACGTTGTAATTTTTCACGAGATAAATCCTGCGAATTAGAGTTAGAATAACTAAACGCCAATACTTCGTGATAGCGGTAGCACCGCTTGCGATTTTTTGCCTTAGTCAGATATTGAGCGTTACTATTGAACTCTTGTATGATGGAATGACGGTCAAATCCAGTCGTGATATTTTGGAATACTATCCATCTATTTTCTGGCTCATCAGAAACACCGTCAAAGACGTAATTCACGCTGTAATTGGATAAAAATTGAGTGTGTCTTAGGCTTTTAATAATCATAAGTGTAATTGGTTTAAAACGGTTTTGATTTCATCGGCATAACTTGGTGTTTTGATAAGAGTGTTTCTTATTAATTCAGACACACTTTGTGGCTTATCATAGATGGCAATAATTGCTTTTTGCAATTCGGAAAATTCTGTTTGTATTTTTTTGATAATTTCGATCGAAATTTTCTTTGTGGCGTTTGCTATATGTGCTATCTGATTAATGTTAGTACCTATCCGAACTAATAATATTTTCACCTCCTGGGTTTGTTCCTCCAATGGAAGTACATATTGATTTTTTGCCTGTGATAGAGCCAGTTCACGAACGAGTGTACTAAAAGGCTTGTGGTGTTTCTGTGCCAATTTCAAAAGCATATCGTATTGTTCCTGCGAAAAAATAATAATCCGATGTATGCGGTTTTTCCGATATTCTTTGTTGTATGCTTTTTTTTCTTCTGCTGTCATGGTCATTCTTAATAGGTTATGGGTTGTAAAAAAACCAATAGAGGTATTGATAAGTCGGCACATTGTGCTGAAATGATGTGTAATTTTTCGCGGTTTACTGTTATACCATACAATCTGGTGAAATCCAAATCCCACTATCTGCCTCATTTTTGAACATTTTAGAACGGCTTGTGACTATGCTTTTCTAAATATTCCAGAACCGATGCTTTTTTGTATAAAATCAGCTTTTTAAGTGGCTGACTAAACGTGATTTTTCCCGTATTTCTTAGCATTTGTAAAGTGGTGTCACTTTTTATAGAAAGCATATTTTTAGTCGTTTCTGCAGTAATCCAGACTTTTTCTTCTTTAAATTCTGCCATTACCTCTATGACCGTTAAGCGTAATTCTTCTTTTAAATCCTGTCGTTTTACAAAAAGAAACTCATTGCGTTTGTTTTCTTCTGTACTCATAATGCGTTTCTTTTTAACTGTTTATTACTAATTTTTTGGTTTCTGAAAAAAGCTGTGTGATTTTCTTTTCTGTTTCTAAATCATCCTGTACCGATACGGGCGTGTTTTCCATATAGTAAAGTGCATCATCCACTAACGTTTTGTGAAACTGTAGAAATTTTGAGATTTCATACGGCGACAAACTCTCTATATTAGGTTAAAAGGCTTTGTTTAATTTTCGTCATTGTTTCCATATCGTATTGTTTAATATCATTTGACAATACAAATTTGGCTTACAGAAGTTTCGTTAGAACGAAAATTTATGCGAAGATTCTTGCGAAGAAACCTTAACTATAATGTTCCAGTTTTAAAATTCAGGTCACTTAAATAACTACCCGATTTAATAGCATTATATATCTTAATATTTGAAGATGACTTCATAGAGTTTTGTACTTTTGGTCTAGGTTTTATTATAAAATCGTAATTACTGCTATCTGGGACTGCCTCTATCTGAATAAAAATGCGATTCCGCAAATCGAAGAAAAATTGTCGAAAAAATAAGCCATATTGCTCGGGAGAAGGAAGACTATACTCATCAAAGCAACCGTGCATTTCTTTTTTTGTGTCTATAAATTCTAATAACTTATTGACCATAAATTGCACATCATTTTCATTTACATATTTCCCTAATTCATCCAATGCTAAGTACTTTCCTTCAAAAGTGCTTGTTCCTGTTAATCTATTTGGAACATATAGAAGTCGCTTATCGATTGTATTGATTTCCATCGATTTACATTATATTTGATATTAAAGAAAAGTCAAGTACTGCGTTGCCAAAAATTGATAGACATACAAGCATTGAATACCTCAATACTCTTTTGGAGAAAGTTGCAAAAAAAAGAGCAATCAAGTCTCCTAAAATAGTAAGCGCAAGTGATATGGTAAGAGAATACGAGAAGCTTGCTAAAAAAAATAAAATTTGGCTAGATAATGGACAGTCCAAAAAGGAAATAATAGAGAAATATGTGTTGACTTCTAAGGTTAAAGAATACTACTTTAAACCTGAAAAAGATAAAGATAATTATTCTCTTATCACCTACTTTGTTGGAGATAGTGCAATAAGGACTATTCAAAAAGATTTTAACCTCTATAACAAAGGACAAAGCAGAAAAAATAAAGTTGATTTTCTAAAGCTGGAATTTTATGCTATTTATTTAGGATTTATTGGCTTTTGGGAAGCTGAAAAATATGAATTTGATATTAAGAAAAAGAAAACAAAAAGAAGTCAAAATGGTAATGAGAAAGTGGGGAAAATAGATGATTATAGAAATCAAAAAATAGATGACACCCATTCTGACACCAAGGAAATAAAAGGAATCGTAGAAATTATCCCGACTGATTTAAGAAAAATATTAGAAGATACACTTGAATCAAAAATAGAAGAATTAAAAAAGACCATAGTAGAAAATATTAATCATCTAAAGGAAAAGGGTTTTAATAATGAGAAGTTTGAAGGGTTTTTAGGGGAAATTAAGTCAGAAATTAACAACGATAAAAAGGTTATTGATTTAAAAGAATCTGCATTTTTGGCTTTTCAAGAAAAAGACTACTCAAAAACTATAAGCATTTTTGAAAAGATTGTTAATCTAGATAAATCAAATCCAAGATATTTATATTTTTTAGGAAGAATTTACAATAAAGAAAAGCAACTTTCTAATGCGATTGAAGTTTTCAAAAGAGCAACTCAAATTGATAAGGAAAATTCAATTTATTGGTTTCAATTGGGGGGATGTTATATATTAGATTTTAATTATTTAGATGCAATTTCATCTATTGAAAAAGCAGTTCAATTCGATGAAGAAAATTCAGCGTATTGGTTTCAACTGGGGAGTTTATATTTTTTAGAATTTAGATATAATGAAGCAACCTTTGCTTTCGAAAAAGCAACTCAATTTGATGAAGAAAATTCAGAATATTGGCGTTACTTAGGTGTGTCGTACCAAAAAATGAACGAGTATACTAAATCAATTGTTTTTTTCAAAAAGGCAACTAGTTTGGAGAACAAGGATTTTTTGAATTGGGGCAGTTTAGGTAGATCTTATTATGAAATTAAAAAATATAAAAATGCTATTTCCTCATTTAAAAATGCTATTAAACTATATAAAGGAGACTCACAATATTGGTATCTTTTAGGAAGGTCATATTTTGATATGACAAATTTTAAAAAGGCTATTACTCCATTAAAAAAAGCTACAGAAATAGATTCTAAGAACGTAAGGTATTGGGCTGTGTTAGGTTTAACATACTCTGCTTTGAAAAAACACCAGGAAGCAATTGAACCTTTGAAAAAAGGAATTGAATACTTTAAGGAAGATTCAGCATATTGGTTTTATTTGGGGAAGTCCTTATACGGAGTAAGGAAGTATGAGAAAGCTATTACTTATTTAAAAAAAGCCATTAATATTGAAAATGGAAATCCATTTTTTTGGAGAATTTTAGCTGCATCACAATTGGCTTCAAAAAAAAATAAAAAAGCCAAAATAAGTTATGAAAAAAGTTTAAGGCTTTCGGAACATTCTGAAGAATTTTTTAAAGAGATTGACAAAGAAATTGAATCGCAAGGAATATTATTTGAATTTAAATAGTTTTAACAAGCTCTAGAATAAGTGCTAAAATAATACCGCGAAAGAAATAAAGAGGAAAGATAAGTCCCAATTTGTTTTAGGCATGTTTTAGGAAAAGAAAAAGCCAAGTTATAAAAACTCGGCTTTTCTAGTACAGAAGGCGGGACTTGAACCCGCACGGACATTACTGTCCACTGGATTTTAAGTCTGACGTCTCTACCAATTTTACCACTTCGACAAATAGTATTTTAAGTTCAAACGTCGTATCTTGATAAATCTTATTAAAAATTATAAACAGTCGAATTACTTCCCTCAACTTCAACTAAAAAATTCTCCGCCTTATCAATCAAATCTGCCTTGTTGTAAAGAGCCATCATATCCTTGTTGTCTATTCTTTTAGGGTGTGTGATGTACTTGATTTTTTCGCCACTTACGTTGTTAGCAAGAAGATTGGTAATAAAAGAACGCCTACAATCATGAGTAGTTACTAATTCATGTTTTGGAATATCCGTAGTAACGATTTTACCCTGATTAAAACTCACTTTAGTTCGTTTTTCTGGCGAGTTTATTTCTAGCACTTTACACACTCGCTTTAAATTGACATTAACGGGGCGTTCTCTAAAAACAGGAAACTTGCCATTAGTTGTTTCCAAAATATCCCTCACAGGCTTTAAAAGAGGTATTATCGTCTCCGATTTTGTTTTCTTGATATTCACTTTTACACCAACAAAGGTTTTCTTTTTGCCTTTAAAGGTTTCTGGTTTCAGTTTATGGAGTTGCTCCATATCCTCAATGCGTAATCCCATTTGTGAAGCCATAATCAAATAATGACGTGCATTTTCCAGTTCAGCATTTCCAATCGGCGTATCAATGGCGGATAGTATTTCGGTTTCATTGAGGTAAATTTCTTTTTCGGCAGGAGGGTTTTGTAAAAACAAACCTTTATCTTCAAAATCTAATGTTATGTTATATCCCGCTTTTTTTCCTAATCGTAAAATCTGTAGTAGAAGTTTGATATACTTATTGATTGATTTTATTCCATAACCTGTTGGGTCTCTGCGTTGTTTTTTAGATTGGTTCGGATTATCTACTTCTATTTCTCCACGATAAATGGCATCAACTACTTTAAAAAAATTCCAGTAAAACGTACTACTATTGAAATCAGAGAACTTAACTTTGGTTTTAGTTGCTATTTGATAATTCTCAAACATACGGGAAAGTGAGACAAACGTTTTAATATGGTTTTCAGAAATAGCATCTTTCTTTTTCATAATGATAGCCTTTCTGTCATTCTCAATTTTATCGTATAAAAACTCTACAACGGTTTTCTCTTTCACTATTTCTTTCTTTTGACGCCCTAATTTGATTTCTAACGCATCTTTGAATTCTTTAGGTGTTGGAGTAATCTCAATATTGAAATAGTGATTAGTGACTGCATTAACGGCACTCATAATCTTCTCTAGTTTAGTTCTTATTGAGCGATTGATTTTGGAGTACTGAAAGAACACTTTTTCATCATACGCAAAAACAGTACGAGAACCTTTTTGAGTATAAGAACCAAAATGCTCTGGCTTAATTCTACAAAGCGTGGAAATCATAATAGGTTTATAAGTTTTCCTATCAGAGTTAAATTTTTTAATTTGCTTTGTAGAATCAAATTCAGCATACCCAATGCTAATGTCTAGAAATATTTTGCGTTCACCGTTTTTATTTGGTTCTCCTTTTAGGTAAAATCTCAAAGATGGTTGTTTCATAATTAGGACGGAAAGTGAGCCGTAAAATTATGAAATTATATGGAATAATATGATGTTTTATGTAACTTTATTTCAAACAACACTACACACAAACCCTTTATTTACAATACTTTTAATGTTATTTGAAAAAATATGAAGTGATATGAAATATTGTGGTGCTAGTTCTGGAGGAACTCGAATGACAGAAGAGTTCTCTCTTTTTTTAAAGAGGCTTGTTAGATAGTATTCCAGTAAGTTGTAAAAGTTTATCTACCTACTATCACCTTAACGGCAAGCGATTAGAAGAACAATATCGCAATCATTTAAGTAACTTTTTGACTTGGGATCAATTAGCTCATGCCGACCAATGGCTGCTTTTTAAGAAGAATATAGGAACTCATTTAAGTATTGATGAAGTAGCATACTCAAGGCGAGCTCTATACAGTGATTACCAACAAAGCAGGTAAAGGAAAACGAGGCAGTTTAGTAGCCATAGTAGCTACCACACAAAGTGAACGAGTCATAGAAGTGTTAAGGAAAATTCCAAGTAAAGACCGATATTTAGTAGAAGAAATCACTTTGGATATGGCACCTACTATGGAAAAGATTGCTAAAAAAGCCTTTCCTAAAGCTACTCAGGTCACAGACCGATTTCATGTACAAAAACGAGCTTATGATGCCTTGCAAGAAATTCGAATACAGTATAGATGGAAAACCATAGAACAAGAAAATAATGAAATAGCATTGGCTAAAGAAACAGGAAAAAACTTTAAACCGAATATCCTTGACAATGGAGATACTCCCAAACAACTACTAGCTAGAAGTAGGTATTTACTCTTTAAAGCCCCTAACAAATGGACAGCCAAACAAAAATTTAGAGCAGAATTACTCTTTGAAAGATACCCCAACTTGGAACGAGCTTATGAGCTTACTAGAGAACTGGCAACGATTTATCAAAAGACAAAAGACAAGGCGGTAGCATATACAAAACTAGCTAGATGGTATGATAAGGTAGAAAAATCAGAGTTCAGTAAAAGTTTTGGAACAGTAGCTAGATCAATACAAAGTCATTATCGAAGCATCTTAAATTTCTTTGATAATAGAAGTACCAATGCTTCTGCTGAATCTTTTAATGCTAAAATAAAAACTTTTAGACTACAATTTAGAGGCGTAAGATCTGTTCCTTTCTTCCTATTCAGACTATCTAAAATTTATGCGTAAAAATCTAAATCCCACAACTTTTTTGCTTGACCCATACTTTGATGGTTTTGTTCTTATCAGGAAGCTCTACCTTAAAGTTGTTTCGAATGCGGATATAATATTTGATTCCATTTGTATTCAAGAAATCCAACCAATGATTACCTACAAACTCTCTATCGGCTACAATGGATTTAATAACATCTTTGCCAAAAAGTCTTATGAAACGATTCACAAGATCAATACGCTCCTGACTGTTAGAGTTCCCTGGCTTATCTAACATAGTAAATAACAATGGGAAGGCAACACCTTTATAGACAACTCCCAACACGGCACCGTCAATTAATAAGCGTGTAATAAATGGGAAGGCAACACCTTTATAGACAACTCCCAACATAAAAATGTTGATGTTGGTCTGACCAAACTTCCAATTGGTCCTATCAATACTCAAGATCAATCCCTCTTGCTTAGGAAGGAGACTAAATATAAGACGAGCGATCAAATCTCCATCCAACGAATAATCAGCAATAAATCTTTGAATACGTCTGAGTGATGACTTCGAATCTACTGAGGTCTCAAAAGCGTTGGCTACCTTTTCAAAGGTAACTGTCTGTACCTTACAGAGGGCGATAATGAAATGTGATATGAGTTTGATTCTTGCCAAATTGATCTTACCTTGGAAATGAGAACTTAAAACTGAATTTAATTCACTACTTTTAGTGGAAGCATTGGTTTTTTTCATTAGAAAAATGAGTGATGTTATTCTTCTAATATACTGAAAATCAATGCTTTATTTTAATTATTTAACATTTAATTTACTGATAATCAATTAATTATATTTTTTGTCATGTACTAAACAATTCCTGCCTTTCAGATTGGGAAAGCATGGAAATTCCTCGCTTTATTTCTTGTAAATTCATGTATTAAATATACAAATAATAGCTGTTATAAACTAGAGCCTTATTATTCTCAATTTATTTCGGGATCCCCTAGAATCATTTATCTTTGTTCAGTTAATAAAAATACATGACATTAATCAAATCAATTTCAGGGATTAGAGGGACTATTGGAGGAAAAGTTTCAGATAATCTTACACCTGTTGATGCTGTGAAATTCGCATCTGCCTATGGAATATTTATCAAAAACAGAAATCCTGATAAACAAAAAATTACTGTTGTGATAGGAAGAGATGCCCGTATTTCCGGAAAGATGGTTAGTAGTTTGGTATCTAATACTTTAGTAGGGTTAGGTATGAATGTAATTGATCTGGGATTGTCAACCACTCCAACCGTAGAAATTGCAGTTCCATTAGAAAAAGCCGATGGCGGTATTATTTTAACGGCGAGTCATAATCCTAAACAATGGAATGCTTTAAAATTACTCAATGAAAAAGGGGAGTTTTTGAGCGAAACAGATGGAAGAACCCTATTGAAAATTGCTGAGAACAATGACTTCAATTTTGCCGGAGTAGATGATTTAGGAACCTATACCAGGAATAAAAATTACCTGAAAAAACATATTCAAGAAGTACTGAGCATAGATTTAGCGGACATCCATGCAATACGAAATGCTCATTTTAAAGTAGTCGTTGACGGTGTAAATTCTACAGGAGGGATTTTTATTCCCGCACTGCTAAAGGAACTGAATGTTTCGTGTATCTCACTCTATTGTGAACCCAACGGAGATTTTCCTCATAACCCGGAACCTTTGGAGAGGCATCTGACAGCTATTTCTGAATTAGTCGTTAAAGAAAATGCTGATTTAGGTATTGTTGTAGATCCTGACGTAGACAGATTGGCATTAATTTGTGAAGATGGTTCCATGTTTGGGGAAGAGTATACATTAGTGGCTTGTGCCGATTATGTATTGAGTAAGTTAGGAGGCGGAAATACAGTTTCCAATTTATCTTCATCGAGGGCATTAAGAGATATTACGGAAAAACATGGAGGATCATACACAGCAAGTGCAGTAGGTGAAGTAAATGTTGTACAGATGATGAAAGAGGTTGATGCAGTTATTGGTGGTGAGGGAAATGGCGGGATCATCTATCCTGAATTTCATTACGGGAGAGATGCATTGGCAGGAATTGTACTGTTTTTATCCCACTTAGCTCAACAAAACATATCGTGTAAGGCTTTACGAAATAGTTATCCCGGTTATTTTATGAGTAAAAATAAAATTCAATTAACAGGAGCGATCAATGTGGATGAAGTTTTGAAAACAATTGCTTCCAAATATACTCATGGGAATATAAATACTATTGATGGTGTTAAAATTGATTTTGATAAAGAATGGATACATTTACGTAAGTCGAATACCGAGCCTATTATTAGGATTTATACGGAAAGTATTTCTCAGGGTGCTGCAAATGCTCTGGCAGAACATTTTATATATGAAATTGAACAAATGATATCATAATGATGGCTTTTTCATTAGAAAAATATTTTCAACCTTTTAGAGATCAAATCATCGGTGTGGATCAGATATTTATTTCGCCTTACGGAGAGCAAAAATTAATCTATGCTGATTGGACTGCTAGTGGCAGGTTATATAGATCTATAGAGGAAAAAATGATGAATGATTTTGGCCCCTTCGTTGCCAACACACATACGGAAACTTCTACTTCGGGGGCGGCAATGACACTCGCATACCATGAAGCCAGAAATATCATTAAGCGGCACGTAAATGCAAATGAAAACGATATATTAATTACCGAAGGATCGGGAATGACCGGGGTGGTAAATAAATTTCAGCGAATTTTAGGACTTAAAGTTTCTGAAAATTTAGTACCCTATACACAAATACCTGAAGACAACAGACCCATTGTTTTTGTATCACATATGGAACATCATTCCAATCAAACCTCATGGTTAGAGACGATTGCAGATGTAGAAGTAGTTCCTTGTAATGATGCCGGCTTGGTATGTTTGAACAAATTTGAAGAGTATATCCAAAAACATAAACACAGAAAATTAAAAATAGCTTCTATCACTTCTTGTTCTAATGTAACGGGCATAAAAACAGCTTATCACAAGGTTGCAAAATTGATTCACAAATACAACGGGGTATGTTTTGTAGATTTTGCATGTTCGGGACCATATATTGATATAGATATGCACCCGGAAGCTGAAGATGAATATCTGGATGCTATTTTCTTTTCTCCGCATAAATTTTTGGGAGGACCGGGAAGTTCCGGAGTATTGATCTTTAATAAAAACTTATATACGAATGCGGTTCCCGATAACCCGGGAGGCGGAACCGTATCTTATACAAATCCTTGGGGAGAGCATAGTTATTTCGAAGATATCGAAACCAAAGAAGATGGCGGAACTCCGGCTTTTTTACAGACGATAAGAATTGCGTTATCGATCCAGTTGAAAGAGCAAATGGGAACTGATAAAATACGGAAAAGGGAGGACGAATTAAATAAACAATTATTTAAAACCCTGGAAACTATTCCAAATATCCGGGTGTTAGCCCCTAACCATAAAGACAGGTTGAGTATTTTTTCTTTTTATGTAGAGGGTGTGCATTTTAATTTGGTAGTAAAATTACTGAATGATCGTTTTGGTATTCAAACTCGCGGAGGTTGTTCATGTGCCGGTACTTACGGACATTTTTTATTGAACGTAAACCAAGAAACATCAAATAAAATTAAAGCGCAAATCTTAGATGGCTGTCTTACGGAAAAACCGGGGTGGGTACGGTTGTCTCTACACCCTACTATCAGTGATGAAGAAGTTGACTTCATTTGTAATTCATTAAATGTATTGTGCGAAAACATAGAAGCGTGGTCTTCGGATTATCAGTATAACAGCTTGAAAAATGACTATGTACACAAATCTGCACAATCTATAGAAAAGCAGCTGGTTTCCAATTGGTTTTCAGTAAGTTAAATAGGTATTGAAATATTAAAAGATTCAAAAATTCAAAAAAATACAGTTGAAAAGGTGTAAAAGGCAATCTTATTCAGGTATGCTCAATCCCTGAACTTGAAACTTGAAGCTTTTTAACTTTAAACTTAGAATTTTTACAGATTTTGAAAATCCGTATTGATTTTTAAATAATCCAAAAATTCTTGTTTTACTTCTTTATTTTTGAATTTTCCTCCAAACTCGGAAGTAACCGTGCTACTTTCTATGTCTTTAATTCCGCGGGAATTTACGCATAAATGTTTTGCATCTATAATACAGGCAACATCCTGAGTTTCCAGAGCTTCTTGCATGGCTTGTACCACTTGCATGGTCAAACGTTCCTGTACTTGAGGTCTTTTTGCATAGTATTCTACAATTCGGTTCATCTTGGATAAACCAATCACTTTTCCATTAGAAATATAAGCCAAATGTGCCCTCCCAACAATAGGAAGTAAGTGATGTTCGCAAGTAGAATAGATCACAATATTTTTTTCTACGAGCATTTCGCCATAATCATAATTATTGTTAAAAGTAGACATATTGGGTTTGTTTTTTGGGTCCAAACCCATAAAAATTTCGTTGACAAAAGCTTTGGCAACCCTTTTTGGTGTACCTTTTAAGCTATCATCATCCAAATCCATTCCCAACGTAGTTAAAATATCTTTTACATTTTCCTGAATGCGTGCAATTTTTTCTGCATCAGTCATATCAAAAGCATCATCTCTTATAGGCGTTTTTGCCGAGGTCCCGACGTGATTTTCTCCCATTTCCTCCATCCTGTCTTCATGTATTTTCATCTTCACAAATCTGTATAATTAAAAAATTTAAGGTGCAAATTTACGATTTTATCTGTGAGTTGGTTTTGTTTTAACAATCAATTCTTCTAAAGTATGATAAAATGCTTCACCTTTTATCATATCTTTAACAATAAATTTGTCGTCTTCCATACCGGAAATTACAAACTCAATTTCTCGATTGGCTGCATATTTCCATTGTTTTTTTTGCTGTTTATGATTCTTAGCAGTATCCGGGTATATTTCTGATTTGATCCCCTGAGCTCTCAGTGCCTGAATTGCTCTTAATTGTGTTATCGTATCTAATTCATTGAAGCTTAGAAATAGTACTTTGGGTTTTGATAGCGCTAATGAATCAAATAAATCCAGTGCTTCCAATACCAGATAAATCCTATCCAGACCAAAGGAAATTCCAACACCGCTTATATTCTTTAATCCAAATATACCTGTCAAATCATCATATCTCCCCCCTCCTCCGATAGATCCCATTTGTATTCCGGGGGCAATTACTTCAAAAATAGCACCTGTATAGTAGTTTAGCCCTCTTGCTAATGTTACATCCAGTACTAAATTAGCAGATTGTAAGCCCACATTATCAATAGCATCTATCACAAATCGCAGCTCTTCCACGCCTTTTAATCCTTCTTCCGAAGAAGCTAACATGGTGGCTAATGCGCTTAGACTCTCCTGATTGGTTCCCGAGAAATCAAATAATGTATGTACACTATTGATCGCCTCTTGAGAAATTCCTTTTGATAGCATTTCATCAATCACACCTTCTTTTCCAATCTTATCGAGTTTGTCCAAAGCAACTGTAAAATCAATGAGTTTATCTTTTACATTCATTACCTCTGCAATTCCGGCTAAAATTTTTCTGTTGTTGATCTTAATTGTAATTTCTGGTAGCTTTAGATGAGTAAAAACAGTATCGTATAGCTGTATAAAATCTATTTCCTGCAATAAGGATGAACTTCCTACAACATCTGCATCGCATTGGTAAAATTCTCTATATCTTCCTTTTTGCGGGCGATCTGCTCTCCAAACAGGTTGAATCTGATATCTTTTAAAAGGAAATGTAATATCATTCTGATGTTGGACCACATATCGGGCAAAAGGAACAGTTAAATCATAGCGAAGTGCTTTTTCGGAAATCAGGCTCCTAATCTTATTACTTTCCTTGGAAATAAGTAATTGTTCATCTACTTTAGAGAGGTAATCACCGGAGTTTAAAATTTTAAAAATCAATCGATCTCCTTCTGCTCCGTATTTTCCCATCAGAGTAGAAGCATTTTCAAAACTAGGGGTTTCTATGGGTTGAAATCCAAAAGTTTCAAAAGCAGTTTTGATGGTATCTATAATATAAGTACGTTTTGCTACTTCTACGGAAGAAAAGTCTCTAGTTCCTTTTGGAATACCTGGCTTCATTGTTATTTATAAATTATGAATCAACACTTTTTTAAACAAACTCGTAGTTTGTAATTAATTAGCAAATATCTGAAATATTTAATCAATGGGTTAATGTAGCAATGGGGATAATGTAATAATGAAAAATGGAATGATGAAACAATTAACTATCGGGTTGTTTATTTTTGAGTTGTAAGGAATGAATACTTGCATTTAGTTCGAAGCCTAATAAAAGAATAATGGCGTTTAACCAAATAAACAGCATTAAAATCAATAGTGTTCCGATAGATCCGTATAGCTGGTTGTATTTTGCAAATTCTGTTACATAATAACTAAACAAATAAAAAGTAAGTATGGATAATATGGTTGTAAATATTGCTCCGGGAGAGAAAAACCGTGAATGCTTTCCTGTTTTTGTTCCAAATCTATACAGCATGGAAACAGTGGTAAAAATCATTAATACAAATAAAAACCCTCTTCCTATTTTCAACCAAAAAAGCTCATCTTCTACCCATCCTTTTTCAAATAAAACATCCAATCCAATTTTATAAAAGACAGTTAACGCAACTGTAATGACTAAAAATAATGCCATTACCAACGACACTGCTAAAGAGATTATATATGCTTTAATAATACTTCTCGTTTCTTTAATATGATATGAATATTCAAAGCCTCCAAAAACAGCATTTACTCCATTTGTCATCAAAAAAATAGAGGCGATAAAACCAAAAGATAGTAAACCGCCATACTGATTTTTTAAGATATCTACTAATACGGAATCTACGGCATCGAATGTTTTTGGTGGCAAAATCTCTGAAATAAAAGATAATAACCCTTCCTGAAAACCATCTATGGGAACGTAAGGTATGACCGTAAGTATAAATAACATAAAAGGAAAAATTGCCATAAAGAAACTATAAGCAATTCCGCCTGCTCTTGTGGTAAGGGCTCCTTTTACTATTCCTATACTATACATTTTCAACACATCATACAGAGACATCCCTTGTAATCCGGGAATTTTTACCTTTTTTCCAAAGCGTACCAAGACATTTAAAATGGGTATTTTATCCAGCTTAGCTTCTATTTCTTTATTCATTTTAAAAATGTTTTGTTGTCAAGATGAGTTCTGTATTTAAATTATACCTTAGTTTTAATCAATCTTATTGATTGCTTTCAAACTCAAGTCCATATTATAGATCGAATGTGTCAGGGCTCCTGAAGATATATAATCTACACCACATTCAGCGTATTTCCGTATCGTATTTTCATTAATGCCTCCTGACGATTCCGTTAAACATTTTCCACCGATCAGCGCAACTGCTTTTCTGGTATCTTCAAAAGAAAAATTGTCGATTAAAATTCTGTGTATTCCTTCTAACGTCAGTATTTCTTTAATCTCTGCTAAATTTCTAGCTTCAATAATGATCTTTAAATGTAAGCCATTTTTTACTAAATAGTCTTTTGTTTTGTTAACGGCTTCTTTAATTCCTCCGGCAAAATCAATATGGTTGTCTTTTATCATAATCATATCATACAGGGCAAAACGATGATTTTCTCCCCCTCCGATTTTTACTGCCCATTTTTCAATTGCTCTTATCCCCGGAGTGGTTTTTCTTGTGTCTAGTATTTTTGTTTTTGTTCCTTCAAGCAAGTTCACAAATAAGCGTGTTTTTGTAGCAATTGCACTCATGCGCTGCATGGCATTTAAAACCAACCGTTCCGCTTTTAAAATTGAGTGTGTATTTCCGGAAACATAAAATACGGTATCTCCGTATTTAACAGGGTTCCCATCTTGTATTATAGTGATCACTTCAAGAGTAGTATCGACATAATTGAAAATCATTTTAGCAAATGCTACACCGGCAATGATTCCTTCGTCTTTTACCAGTAATTTTGCTTTTCCGACAGTATCTTTTGGAATGCAGGATAGCGAACTGTGATCTCCACTTCCTATATCCTCTCTGATTGCATTAGAAATAATAATTTCGAGTTCTTGTTGAAATTGTCTTTGTGTGATCATTTTTTATTAGCTAAAGTAGTGATCAATTACTAATTTTACACATTGTTACATTAATTCCATGAGAATTAAGTTATTGCTAATAGGAAAAACCGATGATAAAAACCTTCGGGAATTGATTTCGAAATATCAGAATCGGTTGCAGCATTATGTCAAATTCGAATTAGAAGTTATTCCGGAGCTTAAAAATATAAAGAATTTTACCCGGTTTCAACAAAAAGAGAAAGAAGGCGCATTTATTTTAAATAAGCTACGAGCTACGGATCATCTTGTCTTATTTGATGAAAAAGGAAAAGCATTTCGCTCTTTGGAATTTGCAAACTGGTTACAAAAAAAGATGAATTCCGGAGTCAAACAATTGGTTTTTGCTATTGGCGGACCTTACGGTTTTTCCGAAAGTGTTTACAAAAAAACAATGGAAAAAATAGCATTGTCAAAAATGACATTTTCTCATCAAATGATTCGTTTATTTGCTATAGAACAATTTTACAGAGGGTTTACCATACTAAATAAAGAACCTTATCATCACGAATAAAACACGAATTTCCAATAATCACCCTCAAACTACTTTCCCGATCTTTTATACCGAAAAGAGCTTAGTTAATTTTTGACGGAACTTTCAAACTTTAAAGGGTATTATTATATTTCTTCTGTAAAAAACTACATTTTGATTAAAAAATACAAAATTTAGTTTCACTTCAGTAACCACTTTATTAGTGCATAATTTTTTTTCATTTGTTTTTGTGAATTTTCAAATGAAAAAATTCATGTACTTTTGGCTATAAAAAAATGAAATTAGTATTTGCAACTAATAATATTCACAAGTTAAAAGAGGTACAGGCAATTCTTCCCGAACATATCCGGCTATTGTCTCTTAAAGATATCAGTTGTACGGAAAAAATTGAAGAAACAGCAACTACTTTAATAGGCAATGCAAAATTAAAAGCAGATCATATTGCTAAAAAATATAACTGTAATTGTTTTGCGGACGACACCGGTTTAGAAGTAGAAAGTTTAGAAGGTAAGCCGGGAGTATATTCCGCCCGATATAGCGGTAAATATGGAGATTCCGAAAGGAATATGTTAAAAGTATTATCGGAATTAGACGGAAAATCAAACAGGAAAGCACAATTTAGAACTGTAATTGCTTTACATATAAAAGGACAGGATTATTTTTTTGAAGGTATATGTAAAGGCGTCGTTCAAGAAAACAAAACCGGTAAAGACGGATTTGGATACGATCCTATTTTTAGACCGGAAGGGTATTCCGTTTCATTTGCAGAGATGAGTACCGAAGAAAAAAATAAAATAAGCCATCCTTTAGATTAGCAAATAGAAATAATTACTTAAAATAAAAACATAATAGTTATGATGAAATTTCTTTTTTTGCTTCTTTTTTTCTTTGTTAATAACTCTTATTTTGTTGATAACCAAAAACACAAAAGAACGGAGTGAACTTTAGCGGCCAGCTAGCTTTTTAGAGCCATCCCCCGTATTAGTCTCCGTTCTTTTTAAAAGTTACTTAGAACCATATAGAATTTCAGTTTCTGCCCTTATTAAAGGTCTTAGTTTAAGTAACTATTATTAATATCTAATTACAAAATTATGAAAACAAATGAAATTATCGGAATCGATGTCAGTAAATTATTAATTGATGTTTGTATCTATTCTAAACAAATTGTTCAACAGTTTGAGAACAGTAAATCTGGATTTAAATTAATGCTAAAGTGGAGTTTTAAAAATTCGTCTTTCTCTAAAGAAGAAACCATGTTTGTATTTGAACATACAGGAATGTACTCTCATTTATTATCTGTGTCTTTAACTGAACAAAAATTATCTTTTTTCATAGCTTCTGGTTTAGAAATTAAAAGATCTATTGGTATTGCTCGTGGAAAGGATGACCAAATTGATGCCAAACGCATTGCTCTATATGGGTATCGATTAAAAGAAGAACTTAAACCCAGTAAGCTACCTAAAAGAAGTATATTACAACTAAAAAGTCTCTTATCTTTAAGGACAAAACTTAACAAACAAAGAGCTGGTTTTAAAGTTACTTTGAAAGAACAAAAAAGAATTTATAAAGCAAAAGAGTATAAAATAATCTTTGACGTTCAACAAAAAATGATTGCAGAACTAACCAAACAAATACACAAGATTAATACTCAAATGCAAGCTATTATTGACCAAAATATAATGTTAAAAGAAACCTATAAACTTGTTACTAGTGTTAAAGGTATAGGAATGCAAACTGCTATAATGATGATTGTGTTTACTGACAATTTTTCAAAATTTGAAAACTGGAGAAAGTTTGCCTCTTATTGTGGTGTTGCTCCTTTTCCTTACCAATCTGGAACTAGTATTAAAGGACGTACAAAAGTCTCTCATTTGGCTAATAAAAAATTGAAAGCAATTATTAATATGTGCGCTATTTCTGCTATACAACATAACCCAGAAATGAAATTATACTATCATAAAAGAATAAAACAAGGCAAAAGTAAAATGAGTACCGTTAACATTATTAGAAACAAATTAATAGCAAGAGTGTTTGCCGTTGTCAAACGACAAACACCCTATGTAGATACTTTTAAATTTGCTGCATAAATTAGTAAAAATAATATCTCAACTTTTACTTGTTTTTATCATAGAATACAGGGAGTAGCCATTCAAAAACTGATTTCATTTTTACGAAAGTATAAATAGTAGTATCTTAGTCAGTATTGTAAGGCCTTCCATCCGAATAATGAGAGGTACTGCAGCATGTTATATTTTCAAAAATAACAAGAGTTTGAACATAACCAAATCGTATAAAAAGCAGTTTTTATTATTACTCGCACTGTTGATAGTTGTCGTTTTTATCAATATAAGTTTTGGCTCTGTTTCCATTCCTTTTAAAGATACTTTTTCTGTTTTAATTGGGGATGGGTCTTTAAAAAATAGCTGGAGAGTCATTATTCTTAACTTTAGGATTCCAAAAGCGATTACTGCAATATTAGTAGGTTCGGGACTTTCAATTTCAGGACTATTAATGCAAACGTTATTTCGCAATCCGTTGGCAGGGCCTTTTGTTTTAGGGATTTCATCAGGTGCGGGTTTAGGGGTAGCTATTTTAATCTTAGGAGGGAGTTTTTTCGGGGCTTTTTTTGATGATCTATTGATTTCTAACTGGATGTTGATGATTACCGCCAGCCTAGGAGCCGGTATGGTTTTATTTGCGGTTTTGTTAACTGCAAATAGAGTACGTAATACCATGTCTGTTTTAATTATCGGGTTAATGTTCGGCAGTTTATCTGCTGCATTGATAAGTGTGCTTTCTTATTTTAGCGAAGCTTCTAAAATTCAACAATATATTTTTTGGGGATTTGGAAGCTTGGGTAATTTAACCTGGGAGCAAATTTCTCTGTTTGTCTTTATTTTTATTATAAGTATTGGTGGAGTATTGTTTACAATCAAACCTCTAAATGGATTTCTATTAGGTGAAAATTACGCAAAAAGCGTAGGGATTCATATTAAAAAAAGCAGAACTGTTATTCTGGTAATTACAAGTATTCTTACAGGTGTGATTACTGCTTTTGCAGGCCCGATAGCATTTATTGGATTGGCTGTTCCCCATATCACCAAGTTACTATTCAAAACATCTAATCATAAAATATTGATTCCTGCGGTTGCTATTACCGGTGCTATTATTTTATTGGTTTGTGATCTTATAGCACAATTGCCAACCAGCGAATATACGTTGCCTATCAATGCCATTACTTCTTTATTTGGAGCACCTGTAGTTATCTGGCTGTTGATCAGAAAAAAAAGGATATATGTTTAGTAGTTAGAAAGTGTAAAAGTTGGAAAGTTTCAAACCGCTTACAGAATTAATACCATTTATCTCTTTCAAAAAAAGATGTTGTTTTCACAGTATTTTTATGGGAGCTTTTTGAACTTTTACATTTTCCAACTTTTCTACTGTTTCACCTTATACACAATCCCTTCTTGTTTGAATTTAGAGAATCCTATCTTCGCAGAAAAGTGATAAGAACTGTCAGTTACCTTGGTAATCCGAACATAAATAGGATCTTTGTCTAATGCTGTTTTAGGAGATTTCATTTTTAACGTATAGGAAAAGTTATTTTTCCAGGTTATATATAAGGTATCTATTCGTTTAACTGTTTTTTTTACAAGAGTACTATCTGTAGTGATAGTCATAAATTTGGTATATTCTTCAATTTGAATACTGTCTTTTCTCGTAACTATTGTTTTGCTATAATTCTCGCCCGCAGGAATCTCGAAAACACCATGTAAAAAAGGGTTGTTTTTTTTGTAACCCTGATCGTTTTTACACGATAAAAAGGAGAATATTACAAAAGAAAAGAATACTGTTTTTTTCATTTAAATTCCTGTATAATTTGAAGGTGTAATGGTTTTTAACTCCTCTTTGATAGCCGTAGAAACTTCTAATGTATCAATAAAGTCGGTAATTGATTGTCGGTTGATTTTTTCATTTGTTCTTGTCAACCCTTTTAAAGTTTCATATGGGTTTGAGTATCCTTCTCTTCTTAAAACTGTCTGGATGGCTTCGGCAACAACTGCCCAGTTATTTTCCAGGTCTGTTTTGATTTTTTCGTTGTTTAGCAATAATTTGCCCAAACCTTTTAAAGTAGCTAAAAACCCGATAAGCGTATGGGCAATCGGTACCCCAACATTTCTCAAAACCGTACTATCTGTTAAATCTCTTTGCAAACGAGATAGCGGAAGTTTGGCCGCCAAGTGCTCGAAAACAGCATTGGCCATTCCCAGATTCCCTTCTGAGTTTTCAAAATCTATAGGGTTTACTTTATGGGGCATCACAGAAGAACCTACTTCACCGGATTTTATTTTTTGTTTGAAATAATCCATAGAAATATACGTCCACATATCCCTGTCTAAGTCTATGATAATAGTGTTGATACGTTTTAGACAATCAAACAAAGAAGCCATATGATCATAGTGCTCTATCTGAGTGGTTGGAAATGAGTGATGTAAACCTAGCTGATGGTTGACAAAATGGTTGCCAAATACTTTCCAATCTATATCCGGATAGGCTACTTTATGTGCATTGTAATTTCCCGTAGCTCCACCAAATTTAGCTGCATTAGGAATGGTCTTTAAGGTTTTAAATTGCACTTCCAAACGTACTATAAATACCTCCATTTCTTTTCCTAATCTTGTAGGAGAAGCAGGTTGCCCGTGTGTTCTTGCAAGCATGGAAATCGATGACCATTTTGAAGCCAGTGATTTTAGTTTTGCTATGAGAGCCTTAAGAGCAGGTATATATACATTGACTACGGCATCTTTTACAGACAGAGGAATTGCTGTATTATTAATATCCTGAGAAGTCAGTCCGAAGTGTATAAATTCTTTATAAGACGACAAATTTAGCAGATCAAATTTCTCTTTGATAAAATATTCAACGGCTTTTACATCGTGGTTCGTTACTTTTTCAATATTTTTTATTTTTTGGGCATCTTCCGGTAAAAAATTCTTGTAAATGGCTCTTAAATCAGCGAATGTAGTATGATGAAAACCTTTTAATTGAGGAAGCGGAATTTCACATAGTGCAATAAAATATTCTATTTCAACATGTACTCTGTATTTTATGAGTGCTTCCTCGGAGAAATAGTCGGCTAACCCGGAAACTTTATCGCGATAACGGCCATCTAAGGGAGAGATGACATTTAGCTGTGAAATATTCATTTTTTTTACGGTTGTATTGAAAGTGCAAAAGTACAGAAATACAAAAATGATTCAATAGCAAATACGCAAATTTTACCTAAAAACTTTTCTTCGTATCATTTGAATCTCTTTTTTAGTGTTTAAATTTTTTTATAGCATATTGATATTCAAATTAGTCAAGCCAATAATACCTCTGCCGGTATTTTTAATTCCTTATACAAAGATTTTATCATTTTTAAAGTCAAGCTCCTTTTTCTATTCAGAATTTCGCTTACTCTACTTTGGCTACCTAAATATTGAACCATATCTGCTTTTGTCATTTCCATTTGTTCCATACGAAATTTTATTGCATCAATCGGATCAGGTGGCAAAATTGGATAATGCTTCATTTCATATGACTCAACTAAGGTAACCAGCAAATCCAACTCGTCTCCTTCCGGGGTATCTTTTTTAGCTCCCCATAATTCCTCAATTCTGCTAATAGCAGTATCATAATCTTGCGTTGTTTTAATTAATCGAATATCCATAATCAAATCGTTTTAGCATCAATTTTGTCATACTGTTTATGTGTTTCTATAAATCTTATGAAAATGATCTGAAATTCATAATCTATCGCAACTACCAATCTGTAATCATTACCTTTAATATTAAAAACTACCCTTCCATCTCCTACAATACTGGCGTTTTTAAATTGCTGTTTCAGTTCATTTGAGTTTTTCCATTCAGCTATTTTAACATCATGATACCAAGCCTTTAATGAAATCTCAGCATCCGAATATGCTGGTTTTTCAAAAAACCTTCTTAGCGTTTTAAATGCAATAACCCTCACACTGCAAATTTACAAAAAATAATTTGTATTTCCCCAATTGGGATATTTTGCGTTTACTCACTGTCATTGTTGCCCGATTAAAAAATGTCAGTCACTTCTTAAGTCTTTTTATGTAATGAACTCATTTAAACTTTTTGGATTTAAGCGAGAATTAGAAGTTTTTAGATATGTTGAAAGCTTTTTTGAGTTGCATAGTAGCGCTACGGAAGGAAAAAAAAGATAAAAACAGAGTTAAAAACAGCAATTTTTTAGCAAATTGAAAAAGTTTAAATGAGTTCAATGACTAATAAGGGATATCCGAAAATCAGCTCAATTTTTTTCTTTCATCTAAATTACCGGTATCTATTAACTCCAACACCTTTTTCCCCCTGGCTTTGCAACCTTTGCTTTCATGGATGATTTTTGTACGAATTAAATACGCTAATTCGGGATGAACCCAATCGTACTTTTTTCCTAACAAAAATAAACTACTCATTGTATAAGCCCTTACGGCAATTTTCTGATCCGTAATGAGCCAGTCAAATCCAACTTCAACTATCCTTTGCATATGTTCATCTGTTAGATTTTTAACAAAAAGTTCATCTTCTTTAAAATAAGCTATGGTAATATGTTCGCATATCTTGGCACAGGGACGGATAGCACTGTCAAACTTAAGATATTTTAAACCGGAAGTAAATTCATCCAGATAAGGAACAATTGCATGTAAATCATGATGCGAACAAATCCATTCCAGGATCCACGCTGCTTTGACAGATATTTTGTTTGAAACATCAAAAGTAATTTTTACCAGAGGTTCCAATAATTCTTTTTGCTTGCAAACAATATTTGCAACCCTTTGCCTGTTTTCTCTTTTAGCATTTTCTATGTTGAGAAGTTCGGATGTTAAATAATCAGCAGACATAGTAACGGTACGAAATATGTATATTTACTTAAAATTTTAATGATGTCAAAGATAAAAAGCCTTGTTTTTTATGTTGTGCTTTCTTTTTTTTCAGCGTATGCTGTAAGTGCACAAAAGATCAATCAATTTGATGAAAATAAGAAAAGAACCGGAATATGGAAAAAATTTTATAAAAATAAACGTATTCGCTATGTAGGAAAGTTTAAAAACGGCAAAGAAGTAGGAACATTTAAATATTACGATATCAGAACTTCCAAATTTCCTGTAATTATAAAGGAATTTAAACCGGAAACAGATTCTGCCTATGTAAAATTTTATACAATAAAAGAGAAACTGCGAAGTAAAGGGTGGATGGTATTGCGAAACAGGGTAGGGAAATGGGTATATTATTTTCCGAATGGGAAACTATTTTCCGAAGAATTATATAAAAACGGAAAATTGGAAGGCATTGTAAAAAATTATTACAGAAGTGGAAAATTATTAGAAAAAACTCATTATAAAAACGGAAAAAAGAACGGAAGTAGCAAACAATATTCGGACGAAGGAATTTTGATTGAAGAGGTATACTATAAAGAGGATGTACTGGACGGAGAAGCAAAATATTTTGAACTGAATGGAAAATTAAGAGAAAGAGGTGTTTATAAAGAAGGGAAGCGTTATGGTAAATGGGAGTTTTTTATAAATGGTGAAATCGTAGATGAGAAAAAACAACAGGAACTCAAAAAATTTAGTCCCGATAAAAGCAAGAAAAGGAATTAGCACTTTTTATATTAATGTAAAAATGTAGAAATGTGGAAAAGTGAAACAATCTTTAGTACATGACAAAAAATATAATTAATTGATTATCAGTAAATTAAATGTTAAATAATTAAAATAAAGCATTGATTTTCAGTATATTAGAAGAATAACATCACTCATTTTTCTAATGAAAAAAACCAATGCTTCCACTAAAAGTAGTGAATTAAATTCAGTTTTAAGTTCTCATTTCCAAGGTAAGATCAATTTGGCAAGAATCAAACTCATATCACATTTCATTATCGCCCTCTGTAAGGTACAGACAGTTACCTTTGAAAAGGTAGCCAACGCTTTTGAGACCTCAGTAGATTCGAAGTCATCACTCAGACGTATTCAAAGATTTATTGCTGATTATTCGTTGGATGGAGATTTGATCGCTCGTCTTATATTTAGTCTCCTTCCTAAGCAAGAGGGATTGATCTTGAGTATTGATAGGACCAATTGGAAGTTTGGTCAGACCAACATCAACATTTTTATGTTGGGAGTTGTCTATAAAGGTGTTGCCTTCCCATTGTTATTTACTATGTTAGATAAGCCAGGGAACTCTAACAGTCAGGAGCGTATTGATCTTGTGAATCGTTTCATAAGACTTTTTGGCAAAGATGTTATTAAATCCATTGTAGCCGATAGAGAGTTTGTAGGTAATCATTGGTTGGATTTCTTGAATACAAATGGAATCAAATATTATATCCGCATTCGAAACAACTTTAAGGTAGAGCTTCCTGATAAGAACAAAACCATCAAAGTATTTCACTTGTTTAATCCACATAAGATCAATGAGTTTGTGTATTATCCTAAAATTGTACGTGTTAATGGTCAGCTTTGTTTCCTTTCCGGATGCAAGTTGTACCCAAAAAATGGAAAGCCTGATTTCTTAATCATTGTATCGTTCAACGCTCCTGATAAGGCCTTTGAACAATACAAAGAACGATGGCAGATAGAGATGTGTTTTAAAGCAATGAAAGCCAGTGGCTTTGATATTGAAAACACACACCTGCAAGATATTAAGCGTATTGAAAAATTAGTACTGCTTGTAATGATGGCTTTCGTATGGTGTTACAAAGTTGGTATATATTTACATCAGATTAAGCCTATCAAAATAAAAAAGCATGGAAGAATGGCTAAAAGCATATTCAAATATGGATTAGATTATATCGCTTCTGTGCTATTAAACCCTGTAAATCAAAACAATATGAACTTGACTAAATTTTTGTCATGTACTTAGGAAACAATCTTAAAAAAAACCAGAAAAATAAAAGGTGAATAATATCGGATACATGAAAAGAGTAGTTGTCGGGCTTTCCGGCGGAGTTGATAGCAGTGTAGCTGCATACCTGCTGAAAGAACAAGGATATGAGGTGATCGGACTGTTTATGAAGAACTGGCACGACGATTCCGTAACCATTTCCAATGAATGCCCGTGGTTAGAAGACAGCAATGACGCCATGATTGTAGCAGAGAAATTAGGCATTCCTTTTCAGGTGGTGGATTTAAGCGAACAGTACAAAGAACGTATTGTAGATTATATGTTCAACGAGTATGAAAAAGGTAGAACACCTAATCCGGATATACTGTGCAACAGGGAAATTAAGTTTGATGTTTTTATGAATATTGCTGTGAATCTGGGAGCTGATTATGTAGCTACGGGCCACTATTGCCGTAAAGCCGAAGAAAACAGCAATGGTAAAGTAATCTACAAACTATTGTCGGGAAAAGATATCCGTAAAGATCAATCGTATTTTTTATGTCAATTGTCACAACAGCAGTTAGCAAAAGCATTATTTCCGATAGGAGTGCTTACAAAGCCGGAAGTACGTGAGATTGCCAAAAAAGCAAACCTGATTACGGCAGATAAAAAAGATTCTCAGGGTTTGTGCTTTATTGGAAAAGTAAGACTTCCTGAGTTTTTACAACAAAAACTGAAACCTAAAGAAGGAGTTATTATCCGGGTGAGTGATGATGCAAAGCTTTTTCAAAGAGAGCTGCCGGATTTTGCAAATAAGTATGAAGAGTTAGATTTTTTTGCAACCAAATATGAATATTTTCAAGAAGACGGGGAAGTAGTAGGAAAACACCGGGGAGCACATTATTTTACAAAAGGTCAACGGAAAGGTTTGGCTGTCGGGGGCACAAAAGAACCTTTGTTTGTTATAGAAACCGATGTGGATGAAAATGTGATCTATACGGGAGAAGGAAAACATCACAAAGGACTATATAGAAATGTATTATTTGTTTCGGAAGATGAATTGCACTGGATTCGCGAAGATATAGCTTTGCAACCTCACGAAAATATGAAAGTATTGGCAAGAATACGTTATCGGCAGACTCTGCAAGAAGCTACTTTATATAAAGTTGAAAACGGCATGTTTGTAGCATTTCGAAATGCACAATCTGCCATCCAGGAAGGGCAATTTGTCGCCTGGTATCAAGGGGAGGAATTACTAGGATCCGGAGTGATTTCTTAAATTGATTTGTATCTTAAAAATCAGAATCCCGACTATGAATATACGATAATTTTTTTAACTCGTTAAAAAAGAAACAATGAATAAAATAACGAATCTTTTTGGAATCCGTTACCCGATTATACAAGGAGGTATGATCTGGGTAAGTGGTTGGAAACTGGCCTCTTCGGTTAGTAATGCTGGTGGTTTAGGGCTTATCGGTTCCGGTTCTATGTACCCTGAAGTGTTGAAAATGCATATTCGGAAATGTAAAAAAGCAACTGATAAACCTTTTGGAGTGAACGTCCCGATGCTATATCCGCAAATAGAAGAAATCATGGATATTATTGTGGAAGAAGACATAAAAATTGTGTTTACTTCCGCAGGAAATCCCAATACATGGACTTCTTTTTTAAAAGAAAAAGATATTACGGTAGTGCATGTAGTGAGTTCTGTAAAATTTGCATTAAAATCACAGTTAGCCGGTGTAGATGCCGTAGTTTGCGAAGGGTTTGAAGCCGGAGGTCACAATGGGAGGGAAGAAACTACGACATTTACTTTAATTCCGACGGTAAAAGAACAATTGAATATTCCGATAATAGCAGCAGGAGGTATTGGTTCCGGTAGAAGTATGCTGGCAGCAATGGTTCTGGGAGCGGACGGAGTGCAAATCGGAAGTCGTTTTGCAGCGACGAAAGAATCTTCTGCTCACGATAATTTTAAGCAAATGATTGTCAATGTCAAAGAAGGAGATACGGATTTGACACTCAAAGAACTTGCCCCGGTTCGTTTGATAAAAAACCATTTTTATAACCAGGTACAAACCTTGTATCAAAAACATCCGACAGTAGAAGAAATTAAAGAATTACTGGGAAAAGCCAGGGCAAAAAAAGGAATGTTTGAAGGAGATTTGGATAATGGCGAGTTAGAAATTGGCCAGGTAGCTGGTTTGATACATGAAATAAAATCAGCAAAAGAAATATTGGAAGATATTATAGCTGAGTTTGAAAAAGTAAAAAGAGCACTATGATAGATAGCATTTTAATTTTAAGATTAATAATTTAAATATAAATAAAAGAAAATTAATCCTCTCTCATAAAATTAACGTACTTTTGCCATTTAATATAATGTTGCATCTAACCTAAACGTGTAACATCTTAAAACATTATTTATGAGTAAAGGCACCGTAAAATTTTTCAACGAATCCAAAGGATTCGGGTTTATTGTAGAAGAAGGAAGCAACAAAGAACATTTTGTACATGTATCAGGGTTACTTGATAGAATTCGTGAAAACGATGAGGTTGAATTTGACCTGCAAAATGGAAGAAAAGGATTAAACGCAGTAAATGTAAAAGTAATTTAATATATACTTCTGTTAATTTTTTAAGAGAGCCTTTCAATTTTTGAGAGGCTTTTTTTGTACACTTAAATAATGAACTCGTTTAGACTTTTTGAATTTGCTAAAAAATTGCTGTTTTTCGCTTAAATCCAAAAAGTCTAAACGAGTTTAATATAATCCAAAACAAAATGTCATCAAATACGGAATATATCCTATTTTGCAAAGGTTTTGTCAAATTATTTTGATTTAATTCTAACTGTATAGTATTCGTATAGGTCTGCTATTTTAAGATTGCTACAAATTATAATACCTTACGCCAAATTTCCGAATACATGCATATACCCAAAAAGATTAAGATAATATTTACGCTTTTTATAGTGCTGTTCATTCATTTTAACGGAGCTACCCAATATACAACTGTCGGGCAAGGAAGCTATACCAATGCATTTCCGGGAACCGATTCGGCAGGAAGAAATTCGTTTCCTTCGGGAACTCCGCAAATAAGCGGCAATGCTTTAGGAAAACCGGTACCTACAAATGACTGGTGGTCAGCTTTACTAAAAAATGACCACGCCAATAACTTATTTAATTACCCTATGGGATTGCGTACGGTTAATGAGGGTCTTGTAGTAAATTATGTGGTTCCTGCTTCCACACCTAATGGTAGTAGCCAACCTATGGGTCCGGAACTCCCTGTTGTTGTTGGAGTTTCAGGGTTAAATACGAACCGGGCTACTGTTTCCGATTATTCGGATTGGACAGTTACCATAAACTGGAATGATAACACGCACCATTTTGAAGCAATTGCAGGTATTGGAATGCCATTTATCTATTTTACAAAATCGTCTTCTGACGAAGCTAAAATAGTAGTTACCGACGGAAATGTTGTGATCGATAATGAAATGCTAATCATTACAGATTCAGCGCAAGGCTCTGATTATGCAGTGTATGCACCTGTAGGAAGCTCTTGGTCTCAAAGCGGAACTACCTATACTTCCGATTTAAACGGAAAAAATTATTGGTCAATGGCATTTCTTCCACCATCGGCAAGTGCTGTTACCACAGTTGCAAATGAGTATAAAAAACACGCCTATGTTTTTCCAGGTAATACAACTACTACCTGGAGTTATAATGAAAGTAATGCTAAGTTAACAACCACCTTTACAGTAACTACCGATGTAAAAGAAGGAACAGCATCTACCGTTTTATTAGGATTGCTGCCTCATCAGTGGGTGCATTTGGCTACTACATCTGCGCAACCCAATGGATATACTTATAGTTCTATCAGAGGCGAAATAAAAACATTAGATGGTAATACATTTATTGTGGAGAATACATTTAAAGGGATATTACCAACATTACCCTATCTGGACAATTATAGCTCCGGATTCAGTCCGGCAGCCTTAGACGATAAAATCTCCCAAATTGAAAATGAAGGGCTGGCTACATGGACAGATTCTTACAATGAAGGGCAGGTGATGAATCGAATGATACAAACAGCCCGGATAGCAGATGAAACAGGAGATATAGTGGCAAGAGATAAAATGATTCTCACCATAAAAGAACGATTGGAAGATTGGTTGAAAGCTGAACCCGGAGAGGTCGCTTTCCTATTCTACTATAATGATACTTGGTCCGCAATGCTAGGGTATCCGGCAGGCCATGGCCAAGATAATAATATCAATGACCACCACTTCCACTGGGGGTATTTTATTCATGCAGCGGCATTTATGGAACAATTTGAGCCCGGATGGGCAGACCAATGGGGAGAGATGATAAACCTACTCATTCGGGATGCGGCTTCGGACGACAGAAATGATACGCAGTTTCCTTTTTTAAGAAACTTTAGCCCCTATGCAGGACACAGTTGGGCAAATGGTTTTGCAACTTTTCCTTTTGGAAATGATCAGGAATCTACTTCGGAGAGTATGCAGTTCGCGTCCTCTTTAATTCATTGGGGCACTCTTACGGAAAATGATGCCATTCGGGATTTGGGAATTTACATATATACTACGGAACAAACAGCTATCGAAGAATATTGGTTTGACATGCACCAAAGAACCTTTAAACCGGGTTATGGATATAGCCTGGCATCGAGAATTTGGGGAAACGGATATGACAATCAAACGTTCTTTACTTCGGATATTGCCGCAGCATACGGAATAGAGATGTATCCCATTCACGGAGGGTCTTTATATTTAGGTCATAATACGACATACGCACAATCTTTATGGGCAGAAATTTCATCACATACAGGTATTTTAAGTAATGAGGCAAACCCTCATTTATGGCATGATACCTATTGGAAATATTTATCCTTTACCGATCCGCAGGCAGCCATTGATTTGTACGATTCTTATCCGGATCGCTCTTTGAAATTCGGAATATCAGATGCACAGACCTATCACTGGTTACACGCAATGAATGCACTGGGTACGGTAAATGCAACCATTACTGCTGATTATCCCATAGCAGCCTCATTTACTAAAAATGGTGAAATGACATATGTTGCTCATAATTATTCGGATGCGCCTATTACCGTTACATTTTCCGACGGTTATGCACTGGATGTTCCTGCCAATGAGATGGTCACCAGTAGAGATATAGATGTTACCGGAGTTTTATCGTCTGATTTTAATCAGGCTTACCCAGGCGGAAGTGTTCGCCTCACTGCTGCAATTACAGGAACGGGAGTTACCAAAATAGAATTCTTTGACGGGAGCACATCTATAAGAGAAGACACATCCGCACCCTATGAAATAGAAGCCGAAAATCTAACGCTTGGTATTCATGGAATGTATGCCAAAGTGTTTGTGAATGATGCATTTAATATAACAAATATTGTGAATGTACAAGTTGGAGAACAAGTCCCTTATTTGACAACGGCATATCAAATTCCGGGAATTATTGAAGCAGGTAATTATGATAGATTTGAAGGCGGAGTTGGGCAAAACATCGCTTATGTAGATACTTCACAGGATAACCAGGGAAATTATAGGACAGACGAATACGTTGATGCTGTTTCGGAGACAGTTGAAGGAAAAACAGTAGGATGGATCACAGCCGGAGAATGGTTGGAATATAGTATCGATGTGCAAACAGCAGGTTTTTATAATGTTATCATACGATATGCTTCAGGGAATTCCAACGGTGGCGGGCCTTTTCATTTTGAAATAGACGGAACTGTCATTAGCTCCGGTACAACATTGACTACCACTAATGATTGGAGCACTTGGGTCGATAAAGTGGTAACAAATGTTGAATTAACGGAGGGATCACATATATTGCGATTAGTAGTGACAAATGGTGAATTTAATATAGGAAAAATGGACTTTTCCTATGTAAGTTCTTTAAATTATGTACCGCCTATTGCGAATGCAGGCACTAATGTAGTAGTGATTTTGCCGGAAACTACAGCAAGTTTAGACGGTTCTTTGAGTAATGACCCGGAAGGTCAAACCATTACATACAATTGGGAACAGATTTACGGGCCTTCCATTATAAATTTTGATAATAATACGTCCGTATCGCCTGCCATTTCTAATTTGGAAGAAGGTGTATATAAATGTAAACTGACAGTAAGTGATGGTACATATTCAGCGAGTAGTTTTGTTCTGGTAATTGTACAGGCTAATGCCAATGCGAATCCCACCGCCACCATTACCGCTCCGGCAGACAATTCGTCATTTGCAGAGGGAACAGATATCATGCTATCTGCCACGGCAAGTGATTTGGACGGAACCGTTTCATTAGTTGAGTTTTACAATGGAGCGGTGAAAATAGGAGAAGATACCATAGCTCCTTTTAGTTTTACCTGGACAGGAGCAAGCCCCGGAACACACCAAATTACTGCGGTAGCTACAGATAACGAAGGTACTCAGGGAACTTCACAGATAATTCATATAACGGTAAACGAAGTAGTATCATGCAGTGAAACATCAAATGAGCATATAGACGGGAACCCGTTTTCAGTTGGATATACCGCAACTTTTGAAACGATAGGAAGTAACGTAACCATTACATTTGAATTATTAGATACGGACAGGACAGGGGTGGTTGCTTATTTGTGGCAGCAATCACCTTTTTCGGAAACACAGATGGATCATGTTTCGGGATTAACATTTTCAAAAATAATAGGAGGGCTGACCACCGGTGCTACGATCTCCTATGCTTGTAAGTTTGCATATGCAGGAGGGTTATCGGTAACGAAATATATAAGTTATGTGGTCGGCGATAATTGTAATGGCAACCCTGATGATACTGAAGCTCCAACGAATTTTTCGGCTGCTATTGGAACTATTACATCAAGATCAGTTGAACTTTTATTAACCGGGACCGATGATTCCGGAACTGTTATTTACGATATTTCTTATGGTTCGGAAACTATGTCAACAACCGGTGATTCGGGAGTTCAAAAATCATTCATCATTAATGGTTTAACTCCTGAAACAGTATACGATTTTAGTATTGAAGGAAGAGATATAACAGGCAATACGGCTGCAAATAATCCAATTGCCCTACAGGCAACCACTACAGAAGATACAAATACGGCATGTTCGGGAACCAGTTCGGAAGCTCAGCAGGGTACTTTTGATATAGGTTATACTTATCATTTTGAGACTAGTGGAAACGCTGTTACATTTACCTTTGAATTACTCGATAATAAAACCGGGGTCATTGCTTATTTGTGGCAGGAATCTCCTTTTACGGAAACACTGATGGATCATGTTTCAGGCTTGACTTTTTCTAAAACCATAAGCGGGCAAACTATTGGGTCAACCATAAGCTATGCTTGCAAATTTGCTTTTGCCGGTGGATTGGCAGTAACTAAGTACTTTTCTTATGAAGTTGGTAATAATTGTACTTTAAGTATAGCAGGTGAGTTGTGGAATCGAACCATTAAGGTATATCCCAATCCGGTAACAGATGTATTGTATACAACCTCCTTTCAATCAGACATCACAAAAATTGAACTGTTTTCTTTGCTGGGAACTAAAATAAAAGAAATGAGCAGAAACCTACATACAATCCATGTAGAAGAACTATCCAGCGGATTGTATTTCATCAAAATACATACGGCAAGAGGTTTTGTGACCAAAAAGATATTGAAAAGATGATATTATAAAGTGAGACCTTTGCAAAATCAATTCAAATATGGAATATATTCCTATTTTGCAAAGGTCTCAAAGTTTTAAAAGTTGAAAGTTCTAAGTTAAAAGTTCGTTCATTTTAAAGGGATTTTAACCTCATATAATTTCCGACTTTTATTATTCAGTTTATTTTCCCGTAACCAGGGGTTGTGTAATTTGAGTTCTTTATAATTTGTTCCGAAACGCTTTGCAAAAGCAGCAATATTTGTAATAACCGTATCTACTTTTACAACAGTGGTTTCGGGCAATATATACAAATCTTCTTGTGTGAACTCAAAACCATATTTTTTGGGGTTTGATATGATTTCTTTTAAAGCGACAATTCGAAATATATAGCGGGAGGTTTCCGAGTTTAGCAAAACATCGTAAAAATTAGAAACCTGCTGCACCTCCAGACGTTTTGCTATTCTTGCATTTCCCGCATTGTATGCAGCGGCGGCTAGTGTCCAACTGCCAAAGCGTTCTTTTGCTTTTTTCAAATAGTCGGCAGCTACTTTGGTGGCTTTTTCCAAATGGTATCGTTCATCCACATTTTTATTTACCTCCAAACCATATTCTCTTGCTGAATGTTTTAAAAAATGCCAGAAACCGGCAGCACCGGCAGGAGACGAATTGTTTTGCAAACCACTTTCCGCAACTGCTAAATATTTGAAATCGTCCGGGATTCCGTTGGCTTTTAAAATAGGCTCGATAATAGGAAAATATTTGTGTGCTCTTTTAATCATTAGCAAACCATTAGACTGCCAATAGGTATTTACCAACAACTCACGGTCCATACGTTCTCTGACATCATGCCGTTCCGTAGGAACTTTTTCACCGGCAAAATGTAATCCTTTTGGAATTTCCAATGCTTTTATAATGTAATTTTCCGCAGTATTTTTGGGATCAACATCAGCAATATACACACCATTAATAAAGAATATTACCACCAGTACAACCATTAAAAAGCGCATTGATTTTTTCATATATTTCTTCTTTGCTTTAAGAATTTCTTTAAAGATAACTCTAAAAGTAAAGAATTGTTATAGATTTTTCAAGTTAAAGCATTACAAATTATTAGTGAGATGACCTTTGCTTTCATCAAAATCATCACGTGTGTTCCATTTTTTACGGGAATGAAACCCTTGATATACCTTACGGGAAATACATTATCTTCCAAGCCTTGAATATGAGTAAGGTTTTCCGGAGGATGTTCTTGCTTCCAATGCAATACATTGTATATTGCCCATTCCATATATCGCTTATTTCTTACAGATAAATACATATGGTATAACTCGGCGCGTTTTTTCAGGAAATCTCCAAAGAAATATTTTGTATACTCTTCAAGGTTTTCCACAAGCCGTGTAGGAAATAATTTATATGCTTTTGTCACTTTTGCGAGTTTTAACCGGTTAGGAAGTTCGCGGTGTGTTTTGATACTGGAAATAATGATAACGTTTTTTGTATCGATAAGTTTACTCATTTCCTGTACTAACACCCCTCCAAAAGAAACGCCAATCAGTACAGGGCATTTATGAACGATGTCTTTACACATTCTTGCAGCATACTCTTGAATACTTTCATTTGTAGACAATGGAATTTTCCACGATAAAAGATGAATTTCAAATTGTGTTTCGGGCAATTTTACATGCTCAAAAATTCGGGGGCTTGCAGCTAAGCCAGGCATACAATAAATATGGATTTTTGACATCTATGCTAACATTTTTTCTTTTACAAAATCAAAACGCATTAGGCCATCTTCATCAATTTTTGTCATTATTATTTTATGTAAAGTATTTACTAATTCCGGATTCCAGGGCGTTTTTACTTTTACATAGTTTTCTGTAAATCCGTGAATATAACCTTCTTTATTTTCGCTTTCAAATAAAACTGTTGTGGTATTTCCTATTTGTGTTTCGTAAAATGCCCTACGTTTTTTAACCGATAAACCGCGTAGCATTTTACTACGCTTTGTACGAATATTTTTAGGAACTACATGATTCATAAAAGCAGCTTCCGTATTTGGACGTTCGGAATATGTAAATACATGCAAATAAGAAATATCCAACTCCTGCAAATAGTGATAGGTCTCTAAAAAAAGCGCGTCTGTTTCTCCCGGAAATCCAACAATAACATCCACGCCAATGCACGCATTAGGCAACACCTTTTTGATCTTTGCAACCCTTCTTGTATAAACCTCTCGCAAATAACGGCGTTTCATTTTCTTAAGCAAAATATCATTCCCGCTTTGCAAAGGGATATGAAAATGCGGTACAAATACATTTGATTTGGCTACAAAATCTATCATTTCGTCTGTCAAGAGATTAGGTTCTATGGAAGATATTCGCAAACGATCGATTCCGTTAACACTATCCAGGGCTTGTATCAATTCCAAAAAAGTATGTTCATGTTTTTTATTGCCAAACTCACCTTTTCCGTAATCCCCGATATTCACTCCTGTCAACACAATTTCTTTGATGCCTTTTTTAGAGATTTCCTCAGCATTTTGCAATATGTTTTTTAATGTATCACTCCTGGAAATACCACGCGCCAGAGGAATCGTACAGTAAGTACATTTATAATCGCAACCATCCTGAACTTTTAGAAATGCCCGGGTTCTGTCGTCAATAGAGTAAGAGCCTATATAAGAATTGGCGTGGGTAATTTCACAAGAATGTATTTGGGCAGTATCATTTTTAGTCAACTCATTGATATAACTGGTTACATTAAATTTTTCTGTTGCTCCCAAAACCAGATCAACACCGTCTATGGCTGCTAATTCTTCTGGTTTTAATTGGGCATAACAACCTATAGCAATTAAAAAAGCATTTTCATTTTTTCTCAATGCATTTCTAACAACGGTTTTAAATTTTTTGTCGGCATTGTCAGTTACGGAACAGGTATTGATTACATAAATATCCGCTTTATTGTCAAAAGGAACACGAATAAAACCTTCATTTGTAAAACTACGTGCAATAGTGGCCGTTTCGGAAAAATTAAGTTTACAACCTAAAGTATAAAAAGCTACTTTTTTATCTGTATTCATTCTTGTACATTTGAGCAAGACAAATTTACAATAATTATCAGGAAAGAAATGAGGAAGAAAACGACTTTTGAAACCGATAGATTATTAGTTAGAGGGCTTTTAATAAATGACTTATACCCTTTTCATGAAATGCAGAGTAACCCGTTGGTGATGCAATATGTAACAGGCATTATAAAACCTTTGGCGGAAAATAAAAAAGAATTAATTGATTTAATTGCCAAATATGACCATCCGGAAAATGACTTCTTTATTTATGCAATAGAAAGAAAATGTGATGCCGAATTTATTGGAAGTGTAGCGTTGATAAAAGACGATCAGAATGACGATGAATTAGGTTATCGCTTTTTACAAAAGTACTGGGGAAACGGATACGGTTTTGAAGTATGTAAAGGGTTGGTAAAGTACTGTCAGTCCTCAGGGTTTCCTAAATTAGTGGGATATGTAGTAGATGCTAATATAGCATCCGCTAGGATTTTAGAAAAATGTAATTTCAGGGTAGTGTCCAAAGGAATGGCGCCCGATCTACAGTTACCCGAAACCAAATACGAATTGATATTATGATTGTCAGTCATTTACAACCACCATATTATGCTGTAATTTTCACCACGCTACTGACTGATGATTTAGTTGATTATCAGGAAACTGCCGAAAGAATGGAAATACTGGCAAAACAACAAAAAGGATATTTAGGTATTGAATCGGCCAGAGATGAGGTAGGGATCACGGTTTCGTACTGGAAAGATTTGGATGCCATTTTACAATGGAAAACACATGTTGAGCATACGGAAGCCAGAAACAGGGGAAGAGCACAGTGGTACAAACAATATCAATTGCGTATTTGTAAGGTAGAACGTGAATATGGGTTTAAACGCTGATAGGTATTTATACGGTTTCAAGTTGGAAAGTGTAAAAGTTGAAAGTTCTTTTTTTTCATTCAAAAATGTCAATCAAACCGGAATAGCTCCGATAGAGAAATTCCGAAGGCATTTGCTATTTTTAATAACGTTTTTATGGTTGGAGACGTATGCCCGTTTTCAAGGCGTTGAATTTGACGTTCATCAATTTCGGATTTTACGGCCAGGTCGAGTTGAGTCATATTAGACTCTTTACGCAGATGATAAATCCGTTTACCTATTTTTTGTATCAGATCCTTAATACTTAAACTACTCATACATCTGTTTTCACAGGAAGGTAGAAGTAATAGGGTAAAAATAACACGACAAAATTGTCGTATTGTTAATTTTTTTACTATATTTGGGTTTAATTATTTAACATAATTTTTTATGAAAAAACCAGGTTCTTTAAAATTTATTCATATATTGGCAATGAAAATAGAATTAGTAGTAAAGAATTGCTGCCTGACGAAATTGCTGCTTAACGAAATTGTTACTCAATTTTTTTTCAAATGAATTAAAAGAATGAACATATTCTTTGCAAAGAAGAGTCATAGAACTATGAGTGACTTTAAGCAATTCATAGCATTGTTTACCCCGGTGATGCTCACTAAAATGAGAAAAAATTATAGTAATTTTAATGATCATTACCATAAAAAAGTTTTATTATTATGAAACAGTTAGAATTAAATCAGATGGAAAACATTTCAGGAGATGGCTGTGGTGCGTCGACAGCTTTTGCTCTTACGGGGGTGTATTTGTTGCAGCAGCGGCAGGTGGACCATTTACTTGGTGGCTAGCTGTTGGTTTAGCCGTGGACACCATATCTTGGGCGTATTCATGTGGAAATTCCACAGAATGGTAAAATTAATTTATAAGGGAAGTTCTTAAAACTAGAACCCTTTTTATAAATACTAGGGTTTTGAGGCCAAATTATCCCGAAATTTTCTCAAGATGGTTTTAAAAGTAATCCATTTTGAGCATTGAAACTTAATTTTCGATAGAGATTATGTATTACGGATACGGACACAGAAAAGAAATAAGTTTTGATTTTCGAATAATTAATATTTTTCAGTTTTCAAAATTTAGTGACCTTGAGACTTTTTCGAATTTCCCTTATAAAGCAGTGCCGATAATGTCATTATTAGTAATGCTTTCAAATATTAAATAATTAATAAAACTTTGATAATGAGAAAAACTATATCTTTAATATTAAGCATTATACTTATACTTATTTATTTTTTATTATATAGAAATGACAATATGTCTAGAGTTCAGGGCAAACGCATTAAACTTTCATAAGATTTAGCACTTTAATGAGGTAATGATTATCCCATCCAGCCTTTAATCTTCTACTTTTGACACCAACCTTAGATGCTTTTTCATTTTTAAGAAGATTAAGCGCAATTTTGTTTAGAATAGAAAAGTTTTGCGCAGCATTATCTTTTCTTTTTCTAGAAGCATCTTCTTCGAATGCAACATCTAAGGTCCAATGCAGTTTATTTTCAATACCCCAATGTGAACGTATGGTTTTTTGAAAATCTTTAGGCTTAGCCTTTGTGTTAGATATATAATAGCGTGTAGCTGTTTCTATTGGTTTATCAGAGTTTTTAAATTCACGCTTGCTTTCTATTTTAACAATAGCAGTAAGACTATCCCATTTATTATCCGGTGTAATACATTGAAAGTTTGTCATAACACTGCATTTTCGGGTTTCTATCCTTCCATGGTCTAGTTCTTCACTTATAGAGGTTGCTATATTTTCACCAAATCTAAATTCATCTTCAATATTTTGATATAATTGTGCTTGATTTTGTTTTACAGCTAAAATATAGTCCGCTTGTTTGTCAACAATGGCAGTAGCTATATCTGTCTGACATCCCATAGCATCAATAGTTACAATAGTATCTTTAATGATAACACTTTTAGTAATTCTGGAATTGCAGTAATTTCATTAGATTTTTCATGGGTCTTTACCTGCCCTAAAACTAAGTTGTTTTCATTTGCCCAAGCGCTTACCATATGTACAGGGGATTTTTTACCAGATGCCTTAGCCCCTCTAATGGTTTTACCATCAATAGCAATTACTTCTTTGGGTTGCAGTTCAGCTAGCGTACTAACCCATTGTATAAAACATGTTTCAAATTCTACACTATCAATATTAGAGAATACACGATTAAAAGTGTCGTGAGAAGGTATGCCATTGGGTAGATCTAAAAAAGAGCGTAAAAAATCTTCTTTTGAATAGGCATAGTCTTCCTTTTCATTCCATGAATTTGCACCACAAATAACTGAAATTATCCCGATAAGAAGGATGCTCTCTAAATCGTAAAGTTGCTTGTGGGTGCGTCTAAAATCAGGAATTTGACCGAATATGGTCTTTAGTTTGTTTGTTGTTTTCAAAACTATTAAATTATTGATTATCAGTATAATATACAAACAATCAATAACATAAACAACTAATAACTAACTGAATCTCAATGAATTAAGAACATTACATATCAATAGGGTTTTTAAAAAGTTTAATGCGTTTGCCCTGAGCTCAGTGCAATTAATGAGCCGATTTTGAAAATAATACTGTATTTTTGATTTTAAACAATCGTCAATTTGACGAGTAAGATATAGATTTAAATTTATGAATTATGAACAAAGACATTGAACTATGGAAACCAATCAGATTTGATGATGAATGGAATAAAACAGACACTTCAAAATTAGATGACATTCTTCCTTCTTGGTATCGAAAAAGGGAAATATTACAATCAGGTTCTAAAGAATATGAAGATTTCTTAAATAGATTAAAAAGACAACACGCAATTGAAACTGGAATTGTTGAGCGACTTTATGATTTAAAAGAAGGAATCACTGAAACTTTTATCAAGGAAGGATTTGTAGAATCATATTTACAGCATGGTGATACAAATATCTCCCCAAATAAACTTATTGGCTATTTATCTGACCACTTTGAAGCAATTGACTTTATCTTCGATGTAGTTAAAAATGAAAGACCTATATCGAAAAACTTTATTTTACAGTTGCACCAATTGATAACTAAAAATCAAGACTTTTCAGAGGCAATTGACACATTAGGCAGACAAGTTAGAGTGCCATTGCTTAAAGGAAAATTTAAAGAACATGAGAATAACCCTCGCAGGAGTGATGGTACAAAGTTTATCTATTGTCCCCCGATACATGTTGAGAACGAAATTGATAAGTTAATCAATATATACGAAGGATTAGAAGACGGAGAAGCTTCTCCTATTGTTATATCGGCTTGGTTTCATCATGCATTTTCAATTATTCATCCATTTCAAGATGGAAATGGAAGACTTGCGCGATTACTTGCAAGTCTGATACTAATTAAGCATGGCTTGTTTCCTTTTACAGTTAAACGAACTGAAAAGAAAAGATACATAGAAGCTCTTGAAAATGCAGATACTGAAAAGCCTAATGAACTGGTTGTTTTCTTTAGTGAAGTACAAAAAAGAAATATTGAGGTTGTATTAAATTTAAAACTGGAAACCGTTTCAACAACATCTATTTCGGATATTGCATCAGCACTTTCGAAAAAAGTAAACACATGGAAAGACTCTCTTAAGGAAGCAAGAATTAAACAAATTAGTGATAACCGAAATCTAATTTTTAATTATTGCAATGAAATTACTGAGAAAGTATATGAGGAATTACGAGGACAGATTCCAGAAGAAACTGCGGGGATTTATTTAGAAGTTGCCAATACCTCAAATGATAAGTATTATTATTTTACGCACCAGATAGTTGAGTATGCTAAGGAGCATGATTATTTTTTCAATAGGTCATTACCGAGAGATTGGTTTAAATTGTCAGTTGTTCTATCAGAAAAAAGACAATATCAGATAATACTTTCAATGCACCATTATGGATATGACGACACAACTATGGCAGTTGGAGCATTTCTTGAGTTTATTGAGCCAAAAACATTGAATCCAAAGAATAGAATCAAAGGATATAAAAGGACGGGGAACAAGGATAATATCATTACAAGTTTGCCTCTTAATATTAAACCTCATACTATTTCATTAGAAGGGAATGTTGAACGTGTTAAGCATAACCTTCAAACTTTTGTAAGAGATACACTCGCAATTTCCTTAGCCCAGATAATGAATGAGATAAATTAACGGCTTACAACATTTTGTATAAATAATGGCAGGCAAAGTGCATAATTTCAAGGTTTGTAGCCAGCTCTAGCGGCGTAGCAGTTTGATAAAGAAGAGCTACGCAGTCTGCCACTACTCATACAATTTACCGTTATCAGCACACGTGACCCGTCCTGAAATATGTATACAAAAAACAACAAGTATATGTATAAAAATGATGGATATGTAAGACGTTATAGTGAGAGTTTTAAACTCAAAGTATTAGCAGAACTTACCAAAGGAAACCATTCCAAAAGACAAATTGCCTTAACTTACGGCATACAATCTAGTACGATAAACGTATGGATTAAAAAATATGACCGTAAAGATTTAATGAACACCCGTGTAACCGTGCAAACAGACGACGAATTATCCCGTATTAAAGCCCTTCAAAAAGAGCTAAAACAACTCAAAGATCTTCTTATTAAAAAGGATCTAGATAAACTTGTGAATGATAGTTATCTTGAAGTAGCTGCTGAAAATCTTGGCTATAAAAATGTTGAAGAATTAAAAAAAAACTTAAACATAAAGCCTTAATGAAAATAGCACCGATTAATAGAAAAAAAAGAAGGTACGCCATCGCTACTATTTGTAATGCTTTCGAGTTAAAAAGAGATGCTTATTACAAATATCAAAAAAGGTTTGTTCTTAAAAAACAAATAGAACAAAATGTAATAATGCTTGTTAAAAAAAGCAGGAAAACATTACCCAGAGAAGGTACTAGAAAGCTAATGAAATCCTTACATAATGATTTTAGGAAACAGAATATAAATATAGGTAGAGACCAGTTATTTAGAATCTTAAAAGAAAATAATTTGTTAATTAGAAGGAAAAAATATTCTTCTAAAACAACCAACTCTTACCATCGTTTTTATAAATATAAAAATATCATAAAAGACCTGATCATTAATAGACCTAACCAAGTTTGGGCTTCGGATATTACCTATATAAGAACTATAAATGGATTTTGTTATTTAGCACTTATTACTGATATGTATTCAAGAAAAATAGTAGGCTATGATATTAGTGATAGTTTAGAACTTAAAGGCTGTGTTAGAGCTTTAAATAAAGCTATTTATCAAACTAAAAATACCGAAGAAATCATACATCATTCTGATAGAGGAATACAATATTGTAGCAATGTTTATACTCAAATTTTGAAAAGAAAAAAGATACAAATCAGTATGACCCAAGAAAATCACCGCTACCGCTAGCATTTGCTAGTGGCGTTTGTGAGTAAAACAACGAAAAAAAGGAGTTTAAGAAATTAAGATATTTTTTTCGTTGTTTTTAGCAAATTACAGTTTACAAAAACGCTTGCAATACCTGTTCTAAAGCGGTTATTTTATTTTGGTTTTAAAACCTGCTCCGTTCACACCCCAAAATTTACCGAAAACAAAAAAGTTATTAACATTCCTTTTTTTCTTCTCTACCCCTTTATACGCCTATCTTTCTTCCGTTTTTTCTTTGTTTTTGTTTTCCGCCCCATTCCGCCCTCATTTCAGGGGTTTTTGTGGGGCTTTTTTGTGTTTTTCGTTTGGGTTTTTAGGTTTTTTTGGTGGTGGTTTTTCTTGGGCTTTTTTTCGTTTCGTTTTTGGTCTTTTAAAACGTTTTTTATCTTAAATTTCATTTTTTTATTGCCGTAAGGCAAAAGGGCTTTTTTTTGACTGAAACAGTCATTTATTTGTTATTTTTTTGAGCCGATTATTCGGCTTCATCACGCCAAAGACAAACTGTTTTTTTGGGCTTTTTTTACCGCTTTGCGGTGGGGCTTTTTGTGGTAATCAACCACAAACATTTTTTTTGTTTTTTCTTCTTCTTTTACACTGCTTTGCAGGGCAATTTTTGAACTTTTTTAGTGAGCCGACACAGGTTTTTTTTGCGATTTTCCGCAATTATTTTGACAAATCTTGCGCCTAATTTAAGATTTTATGACCTAAATTTTTGTTCTTATTTTAAGGCTGAATTATTTTTTGGTTTTAGGCGTTTTACTTCTCATTTCTCTCTAAATATTGACTGTTTTTTGACTTTGAGTTATTAACAATTACGCCATTTTGTCGGTGTTGGTTGGTTGTGGTTCTGCAACCCATTTTATAAGCTGATTTTTGTCAATTTATTAGCAAAATTGATTTTTATGCTCCGAAAATCGGAGTATTTTTTTGGGCTTTTTTTCCGCCAAAGGCGGTGGGGCTTTTTTTATTACTGCCGTAGGTAGTAAAGGATTTTTTATTTTTCTTTTTTTGCTCTGCTCCGCAGTGCAATTTTTGGGGCTTTTTTTTTGGGTTTTCAACCCATTTTTTTAGTTTTTAAACAAACTATTTTTGATATTTTGGCAAACTCAATACAAGTTTTAGGCGGTTCTTATTTGTTCACTTTTTTGTCAATTTAGTATTTGATTTTTAAAAGCAATTTTAAGCCTGTTTTTTGCTCTTTTTTAGCCGTTTTTCGGCTCTCAGATTTAGGGTTTTGTTTCTGTTCTTTTTTGTACTTTTTCTTCTCTTTTTTGCTTTGGTTTTGAGCTGTTTTTGGTTTCGTTTTTCTGTGTTTTTCGCCCCCACAAAAACCCCTGAAATGAGGGCGGAATGGGGCGGAAAACAAAAACAAAGAAAAAACGGAAGAAAGATAGGCGTATAAAGGGGTAGAGAAGAAAAAAAGGAATGTTAATAACTTTTTTGTTTTCGGTAAATTTTGGGGTGTGAACGGAGCAGGTTTTAAAACCAAAATAAAATAACCGCTTTAGAACAGGTATTGCAAGCGTTTTTGTAAACTGTAATTTGCTAAAAACAACGAAAAAAATATCTTAATTTCTTAAACTCCTTTTTTTCGTTGTTTTACTCACAAACGCCACTAGCAAATGCTAGCGGTAGCGGTTGCGTGACATACTAGGACGAGCCTTTAGATTAGCAAATAGAAATAATTACTTAAAATAAAAACATAATAGTTATGATGAAATTTCTTTTTTTGCTTCTTTTTTTCTTTGTTAATAACTCTTATTTTGTTGATAACCAAAAACACAAAAGAACGGAGTGAACTTTAGCGGCCAGCTAGCTTTTTAGAGCCATCCCCCGTATTAGTCTCCGTTCTTTTTAAAAGTTACTTAGAACCATATAGAATTTCAGTTTCTGCCCTTATTAAAGGTCTTAGTTTAAGTAACTATTATTAATATCTAATTACAAAATTATGAAAACAAATGAAATTATCGGAATCGATGTCAGTAAATTATTAATTGATGTTTGTATCTATTCTAAACAAATTGTTCAACAGTTTGAGAACAGTAAATCTGGATTTAAATTAATGCTAAAGTGGAGTTTTAAAAATTCGTCTTTCTCTAAAGAAGAAACCATGTTTGTATTTGAACATACAGGAATGTACTCTCATTTATTATCTGTGTCTTTAACTGAACAAAAATTATCTTTTTTCATAGCTTCTGGTTTAGAAATTAAAAGATCTATTGGTATTGCTCGTGGAAAGGATGACCAAATTGATGCCAAACGCATTGCTCTATATGGGTATCGATTAAAAGAAGAACTTAAACCCAGTAAGCTACCTAAAAGAAGTATATTACAACTAAAAAGTCTCTTATCTTTAAGGACAAAACTTAACAAACAAAGAGCTGGTTTTAAAGTTACTTTGAAAGAACAAAAAAGAATTTATAAAGCAAAAGAGTATAAAATAATCTTTGACGTTCAACAAAAAATGATTGCAGAACTAACCAAACAAATACACAAGATTAATACTCAAATGCAAGCTATTATTGACCAAAATATAATGTTAAAAGAAACCTATAAACTTGTTACTAGTGTTAAAGGTATAGGAATGCAAACTGCTATAATGATGATTGTGTTTACTGACAATTTTTCAAAATTTGAAAACTGGAGAAAGTTTGCCTCTTATTGTGGTGTTGCTCCTTTTCCTTACCAATCTGGAACTAGTATTAAAGGACGTACAAAAGTCTCTCATTTGGCTAATAAAAAATTGAAAGCAATTATTAATATGTGCGCTATTTCTGCTATACAACATAACCCAGAAATGAAATTATACTATCATAAAAGAATAAAACAAGGCAAAAGTAAAATGAGTACCGTTAACATTATTAGAAACAAATTAATAGCAAGAGTGTTTGCCGTTGTCAAACGACAAAAACCCTATGTAGATACTTTTAAATTTGCTGCATAAATTAGTAAAAATAATATCTCAACTTTTACTTGTTTTTATCATAGAATACGGGGGAGATAAAATAATCGTATTCGGGGGAGATAAAATAATCGTATTCAAACAGGTATTCATCTGTTTTTTCAATGGCGTTATTTAAAGTGATTCTGCGAAGTTTTACGCCTCCCTGGATTCTTCTCTGGGAATATTTTGAAAATCTACCGTAAAGGTATCAGAACTGATATGGCTTATCTTTTTTGCATATAATTTGTAGTTTGTTTTTGCACCGCTCGTATTGTTCAGTACATCTTTGTATGCCCACTGATCTTCACTTACATTACTATCTTCACATTGTTCAGTATCGCATATTTTTCCCATTACGGCATTCCGAATTTCGTATGTAAGCGTTTCATCCTGATACTGAAAATGCATTGTTCTGCTATTGGGTGCGGTAACAGATGTGAGATGCCACGAAGAAGAATAATCAATTTCTCTTTGTCTTAATGATCTGCTGTTGATGTAGCTCCAGGCAATTCCTCCTTCATATTCTGTCTCAGAGTATTCTCGTTCAGAAAAAACATATTGGACTCCCTGAGTATCTGTAATAGTGAATGATAATAGGGTATCATCATCGCTATCCAACGAGTAACTGTACTTGAAGTTATCATTATTTAAACTGACAATCTTTTTGCTTTTGTCAAATACAAATTTTCCTTGAATTCCAAAAACATTGAAATAGAAAATATCCGGCTGTGTATCATTTCTTGTACCGTCCTGTAAGGATTCGTTTACCTTTGTTTTAAAAAAATTACTTGAAACATCTTCATTATAGCCTTCTGAAGTAATACTTTGTTCCAAAAGCTCAATATCTTGTAGCATATCATTATGGAGAATCCCATTTCCATGAAGGTCACTCACCATGTCATCGGGTAAATTAATCACAGAACGAGTGATAACGCCTCCGGCGGATAAATTCCACCCTAAACCTACATAGGATGGTAACTCCTCAACCTTTATCCCCGAAGAGCTGTAGAAAAGTTGAATAGGGAAGTTATAACTTCCGAGATTAAGATGTAACAACGGAATACTTTGGGCAATCCGTCGGAGTTATTTACCGAATCTTTTTCTACTGTTACAAGAGAGGCCACCGTTGGCTCAGGGGGTATTCCTTCATTCTCTTGAGCATATATGCAATTGATAAAAAGACAAACCAATAAAAGAGCAGTGTTTGACAATACATTTTTCATACGAATAATTTATGTTTAAAGTTTTTATTATCAATGTTTTAGGTTAAACTGTTAAGAATACCATTTAGGTAAAATTTTCATACACATGCTCTATGGCAATACTCTTTTGTGCTTAACAGTTTGAGGTCAGTTTCATGTCCGTGGTTTTCTCAACAGTAAAAATCGACCTTTATTTGTTTTTAGGCTACTTGAATAACTTCTTCACCAAGATTAGCCAATTGTTTTTTGTAATAGGCTACAAGTTTGTCTCTTCTAAAATTGTTGAGATGGTCTGGGCCTAATTCTTTGAACTCTGCTTTCTCTTTTATGATATGGTAGGCGGAAATGAGGATCTTATGTCCTAAAGCGATTATGGTTTTCTTTTTGCCTCGTCTACCCAACATGGATTTGAATTTGGATTCAAAGTAGGTGTTCTTTGTTCTTGATGCTACCCAACCTAATTCTACTAAAGTTGAACGCAGATATTTATTACCATAGGTAATTCTACCACTTTTGTTTTTTCCTGCACTTTGATACTGCCTGGACACATTCCTGCCCAAGAGGCCAAATGCTTATGGTCTGGAAACTGAATCATATCTGCACCTATTTCTGAGATGATACCGATAGCACCTTTTTTTACCTACACCTGGGATTTGTTCTAATAAATCTAGCTCAATCTGTAAAGATTTTATGGCTTTTTCTATAGAACGATCTACTTCTGATAGTGTGGTTTCTAATCGGTGCATATTTTTCCATATCTTTTTTAGCATTAAGCGATGATGAGCAGTAACATATCCTGTTAAAGATTCTTCTATGGCTTTTCGATTTGCTTTTACGCATCCATGTACCATACTTAACAATTGCTTGGGATTATAAATCGGTTTCCAATAAACCCCTGTACTCTCCATAGCTATATGGGTAATCTTATGCTTTTTTAACCAATCTCTCAATTTTATCAAAGAACTTGTATAGGTATGAAAACTCTTTGTCATGGTTTTTATACCTTTACCTTGGATGGTTACTACTACAATCTCTTTGTGGACGTCCAGCCCACATCCACGAGATACTAATTGCTCAAAGGCAACGGTGTCTTTTTTCATCATCCGTCTGTTTTTAATTGTTAATTGTTAAAAAACAAATAGACGGATTTTTTTTATATCTACTTATTCATCCCCTTTTGTGACGGATTCCTCTAAAATTATTTTGCGCCGTAATCAAGGTTTCATATGGGTAAATTTTTAGGCTAGCAATTTGCTAGGGGTTAATTACTTTGTAAATGTGGAAAATAGAGCAACTTTTGCTTCTTTTTTCATAACTATGTCCGGTAAAGGTAGAAAAAAATTTATTAGTAACGTATTGTTAATCAAAATTTAACAATATATAGCTTTTAGCTATTAGAACTCATTTAAACTTTTTGGATGTAAGCGAAAATTAGAAGTTTTTAGATATGTTGAAAGCTTTTTTGAGTTGCATAGCGCTACGGAAGGAAAAAAAGATAAAAACAGAGCTAAAAACAGCAATTTTTTAGCAAATTGAAAAAGTTTAAATGAGTTCAGTTTAAAGCTTTTAAAACGATAGGAAAACAGCATTCTTTTTTTGAGAAAAATAAAAGTTTACATGAGTTCAATAAAAAACAATTAATCTTTAGGCAGATACCCGTGAATTTTTTCAAAAAGAGCATCAAAATTTTTACGCAAGTAGGCATTTAATTTTTTGTGATAATCCTCTTTTAACCAGGTCAAGAAATTATGAGTACTCTTACTAATGCACTTGGCGTATTTTTGGATTCTGTGATCAATATCATCATTTAATAATTTAGTGAGTGCTAAGGCATCATAGACATCCTCACTGTTTTCGGTACATATTTTTGCGTGTTGTTCAATAGATTTTTCCAGCACTGTTTTTGAGGATTCCCCTTTTGCAATGGCTGCTTTATATGTAGCAATAACGTCAAAATAGACTTCTTCGGATTTTTTAAATTGTACACGTACTGCATCAGGCATTTGATACTTAAAATTCCTTTCCAGCGCTTCGTCATCCAACAGGCGATCTATGTAAAAATCGGGCGATCTAAAAATCATTTGCCAGTCTAAATTGGCTCCCCAAGGGCCAAATCTGTGTACGTTATTTCCCAAATCTACTACAGTAAATGTCGATTTATTATTCAGAATCCTGGAACCGCGTCCTACCATTTGATAATATAATGTTAACGACCGGGTAGCCCTGTTCAAGATAATAGCATCTATGGTAGGTTCGTCAAATCCCGTCGTCAGAATACTTACCGAAGTAAGAATAGCATCCGGAGTTTCCTTAAACCATTTCAAGATATCTCTCCGTTGTTTTTTACTGGTTGTATTATCCAAATGCGCTATGGGGTATCCGACAGTTTTAAAGGTATGATAGACCTGAATTGAAGTATTGATACCATTATTAAAGATCAATGTTTTTTTACCCTTGACACAACTTGTATATGCATTTAACAATTGATCTAACATACCATTTGTCGTATAGAGCTCTTCAGATGATTTTACGGTATAGTCTCCGTTAGACCCCACCTCCAGGGAAGTTAAACTCATATCGTACCGAAAGATCTCAGCACGTGCTAAAAATTCATTTTTAATCAATTCCTCGATAGATTCCCCAATAATAAGCTCATCATAATTATCTTTCATAGGCAAGTTCCTATTCGAACTTAACGGAGTGGCGGTAACCCCCAGTATAAAAGATTTTTCGAAAAATTTAAATAATTTGGTAAACGAATTATAATGTGCCTCATCAATAATGACCAATCCGATATCGGAAATATCCAACTTATTGTCATTCAGACGGTTATTTAAAGTTTCTACCATTGCCACAAAGCAGCTATAATTTGCCTGGTCGTCCAGATTGGCTGTGCTATTGACCACTTTATTACGTACATCAAAACTGGTAAGCATTTCGGATGTCTGCCTGCATAGCTCGACCCTGTGTGTCATTACCAGTACTTTCCTGAAATGATGCTTTAAATATTGACGTACAATTTCAGAGAAAATAACCGTTTTACCACCGCCTGTTGGTAATTGATATAACAAATGATAGTCTTTCGGAGCATTTTCAAATTTTTCAAATATTTGCCCTATTGCTCCTTTCTGATAACTATATAATTCTTTACCTGTTTTCTTTTCCTGGATTTCTAATGCAATTTCAGCCATGTAATTATTTTTAATAAATTGCAAAAGTACTTTCTTTTTACACTTAATCTGTTTTTTATTGTATAAAATTTTACCAAATATTAAAATTTACTGTCTTATAGCACAGAATATTTCATTCCATACCTTTGCCTTCCAAAAATCCGGCTAAAAGTTGCTATATTTTTAGACATCATACAGTTTAAAGTTTGAAAGTTCCAAGTTTAAAGTTTCATGGCCAAAGAGCATCGCTGACCCGAAGTGAAACTTTGAGTTTTTAATTATTATTAGGCAACATTTTTATTTTCAAATTTCTCTATTCCTTCTAACTCTGCTTTTTTCTCCATCTGTTCTTGTTCAATATCATAGTCATTTTGAAGTCCTAGCCAAAACTTTGCCTAATTTCCAAAATACTTACTCAACCGAAGAGCTGTGTCTGCTGTGATCCTACGCTTACCTTTTATGATCTCCGAAATCCTTGTTTGAGGTATTCTCAAAGCTTTTGAAAGTCGGTAGGCCGTGATTTCAAGAGGTTCAAGAAATTCATAATAAAGAATTTCTCCCGGATGTACATTTGATAGCTTTTTCATTTTATATATTTTTCATTTTATATATTTTTCAATGATAATCTAGTATTTTAACTTCGCTCGCGTTTCCGTTGTTCCATTTAAAAATAATTCGCCATTGTTTATTAATTTGAATACTATAAAACTCCTTTATAGTGCCAGTGAGCTTTTCAAGCCGGTTTGAAAGCGGTATTCTTAAGTCCAGTAAATCTTGTGAGTTATTCAAAACTCTCAATTTCCGTCGTCCTATAGTCTGAATCTCAATCGGCATTTTCCTGACTCGGATATCCTTCCAAATCATTTCGGTTTGTTTCGAACCAAAGGAAACGATCATATGTCTATCTTGCGTTATTAACGCCAAAGGTATGTAATACTTTTGCTTTTTCCAAATGTTACTTAACTTGTTTTTCAGTATATCTATTATCTTTGCCCTGTAGTGAACTGATCTTATCTCAAAAATTCCGGGTATCGGTCTACATTTAAACAATGGACATTTATGAACATTATTTGTTTGCTTTTCTTAAGTTTACACAAATTTTTTTATGAGAAACTTATACTTTTTGCTTTTTATACCGGTGTTTTTATTTGCTGTCAAAGGGAATACGCAACACAGTGTGGCCAGAGATTGGAATGAACAGTTATTGGAAGCGATAAGAAAGGATTTTGCCCGTCCTACTATCCATGCCAGAAACTTATTTCACAGTGCAGCAATCATGTATGATTCCTGGGCAGTTTTCAACGATGCAGCCGAAACGGTTTTTTTAGGCAAAACTTTTGGAGGTTTCACCATAAACTTTGACGGCATTGCAACTTCCGGTAATCCCGATGCAGCCATTCATGAAATCATGAGTTATGCCATGTATCGCTTACTGAATCACCGATTTGCAAACTCCCCTAATGCTACTACTACTTTAGCTTCTTTTACTGCATTATTTGAATCGTATAATTACGATATGCATTTTACATCAACCGATTATTCGTCGGGTTCTTATGCCGCCCTGGGAAATTATATTGCTGAAAAAATGATTGCATACGGCCTTCAAGACGGAGCTAACGAACATAACGGGTATGATAATTTGTATTATACTGCATCTAACAACCCATTGATATTAGAGCTTTATCAGAATAATACGGATATAGACCCTGACAAGTGGCAACCTTTGGCTTTTGATCTGTACATAGATCAAAGTGGAAATATATACCCTCAGAATACCCCGGAGTTTTTAAGTCCGGAATGGGGTCAGGTAACCCCTTTCGCTCTAAAAAATGATGATTTGAATATTTTAAATAATGGATTTGATAGCTATATATATAATGATCCGGGGCATCCGGTGTTTATACAAAATTCCATAGGTAACGGAATTGACGACCCCTATAAATGGCATTTTGCAATGGTAATAGCCTGGTCTGCTCATTTAGATCCGGCAAATGATACTATGACGGATATCTCACCCGGAGGGATTGGCAATGTGGCTTTTAGTAGTTTCCCTACTACCTTTTCCGAGTACAAATCTTTCTACAATTTTACGGAAGGTGGTGATATGGGAACCGGCCACGCTATCAACCCGTTTACAAACGCTCCGTATACTCCTCAGATGGTTAAAAGGGCTGACTACGCAAGAGTTTTAGCAGAGTTTTGGGCAGATGGACCCGATTCCGAAACCCCACCCGGACACTGGTTTACCCTATTGAACTATGTAAGTGATCATCCTGAAACTGTTAAAAAAATGGGTGGACAAGGTGCAATTTTGAGCGATTTGGAATGGGATGTAAAATCGTACCTGATTTTGGGAGGAGCCATGCACGATGCTGCTGTAAACACCTGGGGAGTTAAAGGATATTACGACTATATCCGCCCTATTTCCGCAATACGATATATGGCAGGAAAAGGACAAAGTACGTATGCGAATCTTCCAAGTTTCGATCCTCATGGTTTACCGATAATACCGGGTATTATTGAAATCATAAAACCCGGAGACCCGCTGGCAGGGAATAGCGGCCAAAACCTGGGAAAAATAAAAGTAATGTCATGGAAAGGCCCCGACTATATTACGGACCCCGACGAGGATGTTGCCGGTGTTGATTGGATTTTGGGAACCAGGTGGTGGCCCTACCAACGACCAACATTTGTGACACCTCCGTTTGCAGGATATGTTTCCGGACATTCCGCTTTTTCCAGAGCAGCGGCCGAGGTACTGACATTGCTTACGGGAGATGCGTTTTTCCCCGGAGGAATGGGTACTTTTGATATCACTCAAAATCAATTTCTGGTTTTTGAAGAAGGTCCTTCAGAGAGCTTTACTTTGCAATGGGCAACGTACAGAGATGCTTCCGATCAAACAAGCTTATCCAGAATTTGGGGAGGTATCCACCCTCCTATTGATGATATTCCCGGAAGGATTATCGGCGATAAAATCGGAAAAGAAGTTTTTGCCTTGGCGGAGCAGTATTTCGCAGGAACACTGAGTATAGATGAAGTTACTATTTCTGATGAAACAACCATCTACCCTATTCCTGTTAATACTAACATACTTACGATTCAGACGACGTACCCGGAAGAAATAGATATTCAATTGTTTTCATTGACCGGTAGCATGATTTTTTCTCAAAAGAGATCACCTCAAAACGGACAAATACGTATTGAAACAGAAAACATGACAAACGGAATCTATATCCTGAAAGGAGTTTCCAAAGGAAACCGGGTTTTATTTCGGAAAAAGCTTATCAAAAGCTGATTAAATATCCATGTTTAAAAGTTACAAAGTTTGCTCAATTCTTTTAAAACACTATGAAAGCAGTACTGTTTTTTTGACAAAAAAATGAATATTAATCTTCATTTTCCAATTCAAAAAAATCATTTACGGGGATTTCAAAAACTTTGGAAAGTTTTAACGCCAAAACTGTTGAAGGTACATACCTGTTTTTTTCTATCGAGTTGATAGTTTGACGCGACACTCCTATCTTTTTTGCCAAATCTTCTTGTGTCAAATCCTTGATGGCACGTTGTACTTTTATACTATTTTTCATCTACTTGTTCCATCTTTTCAATTGATTAAAAAAGAGCAATTGTACAATGAGCATAAAGAATAATACTTGAAAATAACTGAACTCATTTGCTCCTGTTTCTTTTCCTAAAAGAACAGTTACCACATAATTTATTCCGGGCTGAATTAGGGAATATATGATGGCAAATACAAATGCCAGTCGATAAGACTGTGAGCGTAAACTATCTATATACTCATCCTCTATTTTTTCTTTAGAAACCGATATGATAAGCATTCCCAGTAACAGGATATTAGATAAGATGGGCTTTATCCACAGTGGCTCATCAACAAATTTTTTAGCTATCATTAGTAAAAAAGCAAAAATGGCAATTGTGATACCAACCTTCTTATATTTATGTGCCAGTTGAAATTTGTGGAGTTTTTCTAGTCTGTTTCGTTCTTTTTCACAATAAGATTTTCTCATGATTCTATATTTTGACAAGTTTACTTATTATAATAACAAATATACTTTACATTTTGTAAACTACAGAATATTTTTTAAAAAATATTTTATACATTAGAAATCTATTAATCAAAACTATATTTTATGATGTCTAGAGATTCCGGTAAACCAAACGTTGCTTTTTGGATAATAGTGGACTTGCTACATTTAGAGTGACAAAGAGTTAAGCTAATTTTATCTAAAATAACTTAACCATATGAAACGAAGAAAATACAGTAAAGAGTTTAAAATTAAAGCAGTAGAATTAAGCAATGTACGAGGTAACACAAAGCAGATTGCCATGGAATTGGGAATCAGTGCAGATCTTATTTACAGATGGCGTAGAGAATTAGAACAGCGTCCTGATTTAGCTTTTAGCGGTAATGGCGTCAAACAACTCACAGAAGATCAGAAAGAGTTAGAGCGATTACGTAAACAGCTCAAGGATGTTACCATGGAGCGGGATATCTTAAAAAAGGCCGTGAGCATCTTCTCCAAGAGCGATCGGAAGTATTGAAATTTATCAAAGATTACAGTAGAGAATATCCGGTTGGGAAGATGTGTAAAATTTTTAAAATTAGTAGAAACAGTTATTACAGGAGTAAGAATTATGTTCCATCAGATAGAGATGGAAAAAATCGTATGCTACTCTCTGAGATTCACCGTATCTGTGAGCGAAGTAAATCTACTTATGGAAGTCCTAGAATTACAGAGGAACTCAAAGCTAAAGGGTTTAAAGTATATAGGTCTAGGGTAGCACGATTGATGAAAAAACACGGGATTAAAGCAGTTCGTAAAAAGAAATTTGTTGTCACGACAGATTCTAAGCATCAATATCCAGTAGCTGATAATGTATTGGATAGAGATTTTAAAGCTACCGCTGCTGCACAGAAATGGGTTTCTGATATTACCTATTTAAAGACTGCACAAGGATGGCTGTACTTAACGGTAATTATTGACCTGTTTGATCGTAAAGTCATTGGTTGGTCTTTGAGCAATGGACTCAAAGCAAGACAAACTATCATTGCTGCATGGAGAATGGCTGTAAACAACAGAATGCCTTGTGAAGGTATGATTTTTCATTCTGATCGAGGTGTACAATACGCATCTCATGCGTTTGTTAATATCCTTAAAAGTTATCATGTAACACCCAGTATGAGTAGAAAAGGAAACTGTTGGGATAATGCAGTAGCTGAATCTTTTTTTAAAACAATCAAAACAGAACTAATGATAGACAATAAGTTTATATCCAACAAAAGTCTTCAAATTAAAGTCTTTGAATACATAGAAACTTGGTACAACAGATACAGAAGACATTCTGCTCTTGGTTACAAAAATATCATCGAATTTGAAAAATTATATCAAATCAAAAATGTAGCTTAACTTTTTGTACCATTTTTTGTTGCATATCCATAGGTATTATTGCTCTTATTTGGAACGGAATAGGAGTAAATGCTTATATACAGCAAGCATATCAAACAGATTCTTTTAAAGCTACATACACGGAAGAACAACTTGAAACCATATACAACATGCCTGCCTGGGCAACTGCTGCTTTTGCAATAGCTGTATTTGGAGGATTTTTGGGAGCCTTACTATTATTGCTCAAACGAAAACTAGCTACACCTATCTTTATATTATCTTTTGTAGGGATTATAGTACAAATGATTTATAACCTTTTCATAGCTAAGGCAATAGAGGTATATGGCCCGGGTGCTATTGTCATGCTTATATTGGTTGTTTTGATTGGGGTATTTTTAATTTGGTACTCTAAAAAAGCAACTGCTAATGGGTGGTTGTCTTAATTAATTAACCTAAAAGCTATTAAATAAGATTTGTAGATACACTTTAAAATAAGATCGCTACGCTACCAGAATTAAGAATCAAGACAGTCATGATGCTTGGCTCTGGAGTCAATAGGGCTTTAAATGATGATATTTTATATTGTTCCGGCTATATTTTAGCTTTATTTTATTCAAAAAATAGTGCTACTTTTTCGACGTTTTAAGAAAAAAATCGCTAATAATTCCGATCATACTTTAATTGTACAAGATTTATAGATATCTTCATATACCGGTAAGATATTCTTTAGCGAAAATTGTCTTGCGTGTTCTTTTGCATTTGCTTTAAACCTGTTCAGAGTATGGTCATCTTTTAAAATTGTAAGTGCATTAGCAGCCATATCTTCTACATCTCCGATAGTGCTCAAAAACCCTGTTTTTCCATGAATGTTCACTTCAGGTAAACCGCCCGTATTTGTAGATATCACCGCTGTATCTGCTGCCATAGCTTCCAAAGCGGCCAATCCGAAACTCTCACTGACAGACGGCAATAAAAAAACATCCGAATAGCATAGAATCTTAGCTATTTCATAACTATTGCCCAGGAAAATAACTTTGCCCGAAAGTTGCAATTCCTCTACTAATGCTTCTGCTTTTATCCTATCCGGCCCCTCTCCTACCATAAGCAGTTTTGATGGTACTTCTTTCTGAATTAAATCAAATACTTTAATAACATCGGTTATTCTCTTTACAGGCCTGAAGTTGCTTACATGTGTCAGAATTCTTTCATCGGGTTTTGCCAGCGCAATTCGTTTACATTCATTTTGATGTTCCTTATCATATTTATCTATATCTATAAAATTATAGACTACTTCTATAGGATTCGTAATCGTAAATAATCGCTGTGTATCTTTTTTTAAACTCTTAGAAACTGCCGTTACCACGTCTGAGTTATTAATGCTAAATGCTACTGCTGTTTTATAGGTAGGATGGCTTCCTACCAGGGTAATATCCGTTCCGTGTAATGTAGTGACTACTTTTACGGTAATGCCTTTTTGTTTCAACATTTGTTTTGCCATATAAGCAGCATAAGCATGCGGAATAGCATAATGTACGTGTAACACTTCCAGTCGATGCTTTTCAACAATTTCCACCATTTTACTCGACAATGCCAATTCGTAAGGTTGGTGTTGAAAGAGCGGATATTCTTCTAGCAATACTTCATGAAAATGTAAATTACGAGAAATGAAATCCAGGCGGACAGGCTGATTATAAGTAATAAAATGTACTTCATATCCTTTGTTGGCAAGAGCCATTCCTAACTCGGTTGCCACCACTCCGCTTCCTCCAAATGTAGGATAACATACAATACCTATCTTCATATTTTTTGTTGAAGTATTAAATAATACGGTCTCAAATTTAAAAGTTTTAAGTTTGAAAGTCAATGAACTTTAAATACTCGGAAAATAAGCTTCATTTTTTGAGTAAATACCATTCAATATAACATTATTTCAACTTGCAGATACAAAGATAATAGTATTTCCAAGCAATTTTTCTAAACAAAAGCATAAAAAATTGTCTCAACTCTAATAGTCTCCCAAAGTAACAGGGTTTTGAGCCAAAGCCATTTCCAATTGCTCATCATTGGGTGCTTTTCCGTGCCAAGCATGTGTATACATCATAAAATCAACACCGTTTCCCATTTCCGTATGTAATAATACACAAATAGGTTTTCCTTTTCCTAATTTCAATTTTGCTTCTGTTAACCCATTTTTGATAGCATCAATATCATTTCCTTGTTTTATTTCCAGCACTTCCCAATCAAAAGCATCAAATTTTGCTTTAATATCTCCCATAGGCAATACATCATCTGTAGCACCATCTATTTGTTTTCCGTTTACATCTATAGTAACTATAAGGTTATCTGTCTTTCTTGCCGCAGCATACATAACTGATTCCCAAATCTGGCCTTCCTGTAGTTCTCCGTCTCCGTGTAAGCTATATACCGTTTTATTGTCTCTATTTAATTTTTTGGATTCGGCTGCTCCAATAGCTACAGACATCCCCTGTCCTAAAGACCCGGAAGCAATTCTAACGCCTGGTAAGCCTTCATGTGTTGTGGGGTGTCCCTGCAAGCGAGAGTTTAATTTTCTAAATGTTGCTAACTCTGCTACGGGAAAAAAGCTACTACGCGCCAAAACACTGTAAAAAACAGGAGAGATATGACCGTTAGATAAAAAGAAAATATCCTCATCTTTACCATCCATGGTAAAATCTTTACGATAGTCCATTACTCCCCGGTACAAAACCGTAAAAAATTCCGCACATCCCAAAGAGCCTCCCGGATGACCGGAATTTACAGCATGCACCATTCGTAAAATGTCTCTTCTTACCTGTTGTGTAAAGTCTTGCAGATACTGTGTAGTAGCCATAAATAAAATTGTTTGAGCAAAAGTAATTTTTTTAGTTTCAACGGACAAGATTATTTATGTCATATATTTTCAGATTTTAATTTTTTAACTATATAACAATTCATTACGTTTTTTGTTTTTTCTTTTTGGCTGCGGGGAATAGTACATTGTTTAGTATCAATCTGTAGCCCGGCGAATTGAGGTGCAGGTCTAATTCCGTTTTGGGATCTCCTACCCTGTGTGAATAATCCTCAGGATCATGCCCTCCGTAAAATGTAAACATGCCCTTTCCTTTGATTCCATGAATATAGCGCGCTTCTCTATTGACTTTATTTTCTCCCATGACCAATACATTTGGCTTTACCGTATTTCTGTCAAAAGACGTTGTTTGCCCCATAAAGCCCTTTACCAACTGTGTGTGATTTTGGCATAACATGGTGGGTACCTGATCCCATTTTGCTGAAAATTCTGTTAATGTAAAATAATCGGATGTTTTTGGGATTCTCCTTTTGCTAGTCATATCTATAGAAGAAAATTCATAAATTATCGGGTTTTTGACTAATGTAAAATCTTTAAATGCAAACGTTCTGTTATAATCTATTTTCGACTGATATCCGGGCTCCGACGGATCTCCGTCAAACATCGATTCTGCTATATCTACTCCTTCGGCAGCCAAGGCAATATCAAAACTATCCGTAGCCGAACACATGGCAAACATAAATCCACCACCAATTACATAATCTCTGATTTTTTTACTTACTGCTAATTTTAATTCCGACACTTTGCCGTATCCTAATGATTTAGATAGTTTTTCGGCATTTTGTTTCCCTTCTATATACCAGGGAGCGGTTCTGAAAGCTCCGTAAAAGCGCCCATATTGGCCTGTAAAATCTTCATGGTGCAAATGCAACCATTCGTATAACAGTAATTTGTCATTTAACACTTCTTCATCGTATACGACATCAAACGGAATTTCCGCATAGGTCAGAACCAGTGTAACGGCGTCATCCCACGGCATTTTATCTTTTGGGGAATACACCGCAATTTTAGGAGCTTTTTCCAGTGTAACGGCTTCCTGATTTTTTGAGGGCGATCCTATTTCCTGTAAAATCAATTGCGATTTTGTATCGGAAATGACCTGATAAGAAACTCCCCGGATCTTACACTCATTCTCCACAATACTGCTATTTTCAATTAAGAAAGCACCGCCGTCATAGTTGAGCAACCATTTTGATTTTAATCCGTTTTCCAGAGAAAAGTAAACAATTCCATAGGCTTTTAAATGGTTTTTCTGATTGTCATGGCTCATAGGAATATAGATGAAAGACGCCGAGGTTATACTTGAAATTAAGAAGAATATGGATAGTAGTATGGTTTTTTTCAAAAAAAATTAAAGTTTAGAAAACTAAGGTACAATTTTTGTTTGGCGTTCGCTTGTCAATTTACTTTTTTATGAATTGTTTAAGAATTAGAAACTCTTTTTTGGAGTTTGTTCACGCATTTTAAAATTTAAAAGTTTCAACCTCTCGACTCTTTTAAACACCGGAAAAATGACATTGTTTTTTTCTAAAAAGGCATATCGTCTTCTTCACTCGAACCAAAAGCATTTTTAGGCTCTATACGCTGATCGGGGGAAATACCTTCTCCAAAATCGTTATTCATACTGGAGTGAAATTCGCTGCTAAACCCTTCTTCCAAATCTGAGAATTGCGCCAAATGTCCCGTAAATTTTAATCGAATCGTATCCAGGCCTCCATTTCTGTGTTTGGCAACAATAAACTCTCCTTGCCCTTCACAGGGAGTATGCTCTTCATCGTCCCACTCGGTAATTCCATAATATTCCGGACGGTAAATAAACGAAACGATATCTGCGTCTTGCTCTATGGCGCCGGATTCACGTAAGTCCGATAATAAGGGACGCTTGCTTCCTCCTCTTGTTTCTACGGCTCGTGATAATTGAGACAGGGCAATTACAGGAATATTCAATTCTTTGGCCAGTGCCTTTAAATTCCTGGAAATAGTGGAAATCTCCTGCTCTCTGTTTCCAATACTTTTACCGGTATTTCCAGTCGTCATTAACTGCAAATAGTCAATCACAATGATTTTTACATTATGTTGAGATACCAACCGCCTTGCTTTTGCCCGCAAATCAAAAATAGACAGAGAAGGAGTATCGTCTATAAAAATAGGAGCATTGGATAATTTCTTTACTTTGACATTCAGCTGCTCCCATTCGTGCGGTTCCAGGTTTCCTTTACGCAATTTCTCCGAGGTCAGTCCGGTTTCAGAAGAAATCATTCTGGTAATAAGTTGTACCGATGACATTTCCAGCGAGAATATGGCTACGGGATACTCAAAATCAATCGCCATATTTTTAGCCATGGAAATCACAAAAGCTGTTTTACCCATACCCGGCCGTGCTGCAATAATCACCAGATCGGAAGGTTGCCACCCGGAAGTTAGCGCATCCAGTCTGTCAAACCCGGTAGCTAAGCCACTCATACCCTCCTGATTGGAAATATCCTGAATTTTTTTTAACGCTTGTTTTACCAGATCTCCTGCATCTTCGGAGCTTTTTTTAAGATTCCCTTGAGTTACCTCAAAAAGTTTTGCTTCCGCACTGTCCAGCAAGTCAAACACGTCAGTAGTTTCATCGTATGCATTTTCAATAATATCATTTGATATGGTAATAAGTTTGCGCTGAATATACTTTTGCAAAATAATACGGGCATGAAACTCAATATGTGCCGAAGAGGCTACTTTTTGAGTCAGTCGGATTAGATAAAAATCACCGCCTATAATATCTAACTTTCCGTCTTTTTTTAATTGATTGGAAACCGTAAGTAAATCAATCGGTTTTGATTCCCGGAATAAATCAAAAATTGCCCGATAGATTTCCTGATGCTTTATTTCATAAAAAGCATCGGGGTGTAAAATATCAATCACATCATCAATGCCTTTTTTATCAATCATCATAGCACCAATTACAGCCTCTTCCAAATCAACAGCTTGTGGTGGAATCTTCCCTTTTTCAAGGCTGATGATTCTCGATTTTTCTATTTTTTTTCCTGTAATCGGGTTTGCTTTTTCCATAAGGGGCAAAGGTAGTTTTTTAATTGGTAAACTTTAAAACGTTCCTCCTTTTTATTGTGCACAAATTTTGTTAACCAAGTTGTTATTATCTTGTTAATAACCCCTAAAAATGTGAATTATGATGCCATTCAAAACCGGTATAACGTTACTCAAAAAATGAAGCTGATTTTCCCTATATACAGTTTGCGAACTTTTTATTTGAGACCTTTGCAAAATAGTGATATATTCTGTATTGAAATTGATTTGACTTCAAATTTCTTCCTTCTCGAAAATTTTAAATCCTCAAAAACCAATAGGTTATTCCGGTTCAAAATTTTCTTCGGGCGTCGAACTTTTTTGCCAAATCAATTCTGCAGAGGTCTCTATTTATTACTTTCAACTTTTAAACTTTCCAACTTTAAACAGTATTAGTACATTTATGCTAATGAAAAATAAAAAAATTAATTTATACCTGACACTATTTTTGGTGATTCAAATACTATTTATACAAATAGTTTCAAATACTCCCGAATTTATAGAGAGATATTATGCTAATGGCATTTATCCCATTATTAGTTCTTTTTTTAGAATTATTTTTGGCTGGATTCCTTTTTCCGTAGGAGATATATTGATTTTTTATTTTTTTTATATCGCTTTGCGATTTATTTATTTCCTTTTTAGAACTAAGTTTAAAAATCTAAGATTCAGATGTTTGCAAATTACGGCTTTCTGTTCTGTCGTTTATTTTTGTTTTTATCTTTTTTGGGGGCTGAATTATTACCGTCAGCCGTTATCAAAAAGCCTGGATTTAGAGCAATCCGGTTATACTACAAAACAATTACTTTCTTTATCCCGACGGATGATTTCGGAATTGAATGCTATACATTTGACGATTACTAAGAATGATTCCGTAAAAATAGTTGTCCCTTATTCACAAAAAGAAATGTATTCGATAGCTACAAACGGATATGACGACCTTTCTAAAAATTATCCTCAATTCTCTTATTCTTTTCGTTCGGTAAAAAGTTCTTTGATGAGTTTATTGCAATCTTATAACGGTACATCCGGGTATATGAACCCTATTACCGGTGAAGCACAGGTAAACCGTTTCATTCCAAAAACAGGATACCCTACTACCACCTGTCATGAAATGGCTCATCAAATAGGTTTTGCAGCGGAGAACGAAGCAAATTTTATAGGTTTTTTGGCGGCTATACATAATGAGGATACGTATTTTAAATATGCGGGTTACCGAATGGCAACACGTTATCTCATTTTTGAAATATACAAAAGAGATAAAAAGCAGTATAAAGAAATACTGCAAACCATCCATAAAGGAGTTCTAGCAGACTTTGAAGAAAGTGCAACATTTTGGGAGTCTTATAAAAACCCTTTTGAACCGATACTAAAAAAAGGGTATCATGCTTATTTAAAAGCGAACAAACAAGATAAAGGCATTCAGTCCTATAATTATGTAGTAGATTTATTGATTTGCTATTTTGAAAAAAAGCTATAAATTATATCCTATGGAAAACATAATTATTCTTGGTAGTATATACGTTTTTGTATCTGAGATCAGGTAATCTGAAAAACGATTACTTTGCTTAAAATTAGCATTAAAAAGGTTCTGTACACTAATTTTATAACTCCAGGAGCTGTTTTCATTTTTGTATGATAAAGTGGTATTGGCAATTTCATAAACATTTTTTTGTTGTAAAGTTTCATTTTGGTATGTATTTCCGGTATAATCAAAATTAAAAACAAATCCTTTCAAAAAATCATAATCTACAGTTACAAAAGGTTGATCTGTAATAAACTTAGATGTATTGCCGGATGAAATAAACCTTCCTACTTCTCTTTTAAAGCCGATTTCTATGGTTGGAAAATTATCAAATAAAGTTTCGAGGCCAATTGTATAATCGTAATTATTATTTTTATTGATTTGTATGTCTGTATCTGCTTCCTGGATGTATTTTGAATTGTTAAAACCTACATCAAATTTATATTTTATTTTCTTAATGCGTTTTTCCAGATGTATATTTCCTCTAATGCTTTCATACGGGTTGCCAAATAACTTTACTGTTATAAATTGATTGATACCATTAAAATCAACTGTATTCCTAACTCCTTTCACTTGTTTGTTATAATTTACACTTGCAAATAATAACAAACCCCTGTATAAACTAAATCTGCTATAATAAACTCTTGCATTATGAAATAAGTTATTTTCCAAATTTTCATTTCCTTTAAAAACCGAATTATAAGATTGTAAATAAAAGCGGCTGGCAAATTTGTTTGCATCGGAAAAAGAAGTTCTTAGGCTATAATTCAACTGTAGCTTTTTTGCTTTGTTAAACTCAATTTTTGCTAAAAAATCGGGTAATACAACCCATTTATTTTTATTTATACGGATTTGCCTGTTTAGTTTCCATTGATATTGGCGTAGATACATTCCTTGCTTAAAAGTAAAAATACCTGTCCTGAATTTATAATGTATGCCTACAAACAAATCATTGAGTGTAAAGTTGAAATTATTCCCAAATCCATCGGATGAAAAATTATTGATGGTACCATTATCTAATTCCTGACTGTCATCCGTTAGAAAATCTTCTTTTAAAAACTTGTTCCCAATGGTTGTATAGATATGATTGTTATGATTGAGTTCCCAAAAGTGTTTAAAAACAGCATCTGTATTTTGTTCTTTACTATTCTTTAGCTGATTTATTTTATAAAGGTTTTGTTGTCTTTCTACCGGAATTAATCCGTTAAAAACAGTGTCTTGTGTCTGCCAAAAATGGGTACTGTTGTTTTTATCAAAAATATAACTAAATACGGCAGAAAATGTATGTTTGTCTGACTGCCTTTTATGCCATTCCATATTCTGGTTTATATAAGTTGCCTTTAAGTTTCTGTCAGTTATAATAGTATTAGTATGGGTGTTAATTAAAGAAGTAATCATATTACCCTTGTCATTGTGGGTTCTTTTTACCTGGGTTCTTACATACCATTTTTCTTGTGTATCGGGTGTATATTCTGCAGTGAAGTTCCCTATGCCCAATAGATTATCTGCTTGTGTTGTATTCGTTTTCTGCTCTGTAAAACCGGCCCCCGTATAGTCATTAAAAGTTTCTAAAAAACTACCGGTATTTGTATTTGAAAAAATAGCATATCCGGAAACATCCAGTTTAGAAGTAGCTGTTTTGGTAATGTTTAGAGCCCCAAATTTTTGTTCGCTCCTTAGCAGATCTACGGTTTCCAAAAACTGAGAGAAATTTCCGCTTTGAAAATTAAAATTACCACTAAAAACAGCATTTATGCCTCCTGAAAAAGACAGATAATCTTTAAAAGTAAATGTTTTTTCGCCAATATTATTACTGTTTCCTATGAAATTCACATTGGTTTTGGGTGAATAGTAAAACAAATTCGCATTGGTTTTATAAAAATCCCGGTTTCCTCTTCCAGCCTCAACATCACCAAAAACAAAACGTTTTTTGTCTTCTTTTAATTGAATGTTCATTGCCATTTCTTCGGAATCTGACACGTTTTTTAAAAAAGCCACTTCATTATAATTGTCTATTACTTCCACATTGCCCACAGCGTCCGCAGGAATGTTCTCTACTGCTAATTTTGTACCGCCGTTAAAAAACTTTTTACCATCTACCAGCATTTTAGTAACTTTTTTGCCCTGTACGGTTACTTTACCATTTTTATCAACTTCAACCCCCGGCAGTTTTTTGAGAACATTTTTTAGTTTTCTTTCCGTACCATCTGTAAATTTTTCTGTTCTATAGATGGTGGTATCTCCTCTGACAGTTACAGGCATTTCTATAACTACTTCATCTAGTTGTTCTTCTGATTGTTGTAAAATGAAGTTCTTTTGTGTGTCTTTTGAAGCTATAAATTGATAGCTGATAGGTTTAAAACCCAAATAAGAAACAGTAATAGTTAGGGTATCTCCTTTTTTTAAAACTAATTTATAAAAACCTTCATTATCTGTAATAGCAAATAGTAGGTTTTTGGAAATATTTTTAGGTTTAGCAATTACATTTGCATAAGATAGAGCAGTTCCTAAACTATCTTTTACCTTTCCTTTTAATACTATTTTTTGAGTATAAATATTGTGTGAAAAAAGAAAAATTAATAAACATATTTTTTTCAAGTTGAATATTATTTTTTAGTAGATATATTTATTTCAAAATTATTAAAATCCAATACTTTCTCCAATTTCTAATGCCTTTTTGTAGTATTCTATTTCATTAATTTTTATACCACCACTAGGCTTTTTTAGTACAATTTTTTTTGTGGGGTTTAATATAATTTTAGTTACTTTAAAAACTATTTTTCCAAAATTTACTTCCAATACCAAACCTGGTAATCCATTATATAAATTAGGTCCATAAGGAACTGGAATCTGCAAAGTAAACCATGCTGAAATTCTTTTGCTATTTTTAGCACTTAGTTTAGAGTCCTTTTTTTCGTAATCTTTATATTTTCTAATAGCCTTATAGCAAGTGTATTCTCCAATTTTTTTTGTCTCTTGTGTAATTTCCCATTCAGCTATTTTATGAGTAATCAAAAATTCTTCGCCATAAGCTTCTTTCTTTAAAATTAACTCTCTACTGTTTCTATTTGTATAGAAAATACCGGAGCCACCACCAGTAAGGTCTAAAAAACTGATTTTAATCTTATTTTCATTTTCAATTTTCATACTTTTATTTTGTTTTTGATATAATGATTCATTTTCTGTAAATTTTAAAACAAAATTAGCAGGTATTGAAAAGAAAATAGGGAGGTTCTTTTTACCTTTATTAGACTGAAAGGTTTCATCTGCTTTTACAGTATATTCAATAATGCCTGAAAATTTCTGCTGTGAAAAGATAAAACTTGAGTAAAGTAATAGTATAATTTGTAATTTTTTCATTTCTAATTTATTTTTGTTATCGGTTTGTAAATTAATTTTTTTGTTACAAATAAATAACCAATTATCAAAACTCTAATTTTAAAAGTTTGATAATTGGTTAAAAAACAAGTCTATTAATTATAATAGCAATCAGCGTATATTGCATGATAAGCTTCCATCATCAATTCATAATGTGCTCCACCACGACTAATATCTAAATTATATTCTGCAGCTGCATTAAGTATTATTCCTCTTGCATAACTCGCACAATTAACAATCTCAGTAACCTTAATAGTTTCAGTTGCTTTTAAATTAGAAGAGTTTACATTCATCATGATTCCTGCTGTGAAAACAAAAGCAATAGATAAAAATAATTTTTTCATAATTTTTAGGTTTTATGAAATTAACCAACTTTCAAAAGTTGGGTTGGGAACTATTTCCCTTTTGATAACCATTTAACTTTCACATTTTGTTTACTCCTCTGAGTTCAATCTCTATTAAGTGAGTGACTTTGGTCATTTCATATTATGACTCTTTCTTTTCTGAACTTCTTATTTTTAACGTAATGTTTCTCTCAAATAGCTACCAACGATTGAATTTACCACTTTCAAACTTATCGTATCTTTTGGATAGTACCAAAAAAACAAATGGCTTTTTTGGACTAACGGTTTTCAGTGAAGGGAAGCCACTACCTGAAAACCGTTAGTCTTAAAAGTGTAAGCTTTATTTTCATTATTTCACTTAATATAACTGGTTAATTTTATAGTTTGATTATGGCCTGCTTCACAAAACATAAAAACAAACGACAAAAACTTAGCAAACCTTATTATTTTATACCCTTTTATATTATCTTTTATGATAGTTATGGATCATTTCTTTTGCAATATCATTATACTGTTCCAGCGTTACTTTCTTCCCTTTGGTTGGCTTTTGAATTTGAATATTTTTCTTGAGTGATATATTTATTTCAGACGCTCTGTAAAGTAAAGGCCCCTCTCTTAATTCTATTATCAATCCGGGTAATCCAAAATAGTCTTTCGGGCCGTAATTGACAGGCAGTTCAGGGGTATACCAGGCAGTAATTTTCTTAACAAACGTACCCCTCTTGTTTTCACCTTCTTTTTCCGTATTGGCTTTATAACAAATATAATTGCCTATCTTTTTGGTTTCTTGAGTTAAATTCCATTTTACTTTTGGAACATCAATGAGAAATAACTCACCAAAAGCTTCTTTTTGATGCACTATTTTTTTAGCATTTTTATCTGTATAAAATACTCCTTTACCAATCATTATTTTAATTAAATTAATTTTCCTTTCATTTATTTTAAGTTTTTTATCTTCTTTAAAAACAGATGCATTCTTATTAAAACGTAGTTTAAAATTAGCTTTCCCTTGATTTTTAATAGTAGAAATTGCCATGTCCTTGGCATATTTTGAACCATCAACCTTTTTACTGACTGCTTTTAATTTATCTTCATCAACTTTCATTGTTATTTCATAATTTATTTCACCACCGGAAACTTGTTTCTGGGAGAATACATTCATACTCAGGAAAAGGAAGGTGTAAATAATTTTTTTTGTAATCATTTTTAATTTTTATAAAAACCCGGAAATGCTTTCTTTTGCATCTTTTTAAATTCTTCCTGATTCACTTTTTTTACATCTTCAGGCTCTTTTATTACCATTTTTTTTGGTGGATTAATTTGAATTTTAATAGCTGTAATTAGAATAGTATTTCTACTGATTTCTAAAATCATTCCGGGTAAACCATAATAATCCATTATTCCATATCCGTATGGAATTTTTGGGGCATACCATGCCTGTACTGTTTTTTTACCGGTTCTCTTATTTCTTAAAATTGCTTTATAACACAAATAACCACTAATAAATTTTGTTTCTTGAGTCAGCTCCCATTCAGGCAATAAACTTTCAATTAAAAAACACTCTCCGAGTAGCTCACAATTTAATGTGCTGTTTTTATAGCCAGTATCTGATTTTTTCGTATAATATTTATTTTTTCCGCCGGACATGATATGAGTAAGGTTAAAGTTTTCTTGTGAAGAAGTAACCATTCTATCTACTGCCGTATATTCGGAAATTTTATTATTAAACTTTAGAAAAGCTTTAATATCCTTTGCATTTTTATAAAGATTGTTAACTTCTCTCTTTATTATTTTTTTGTCTTTATCCGATTCTTTTTCCTCTTTGACATATTTTATAGCCTTTTTCGAAGATGCTTTATAAGTAATTACTCCTTCTATATTTTGTGAATAAAATACAATTATATTAAAAAAAGCAAAAAAGAATATGTTTATATGTTTATTACTCATTTATATTAACAAGCTCTATAACAATCTGTAAAACCTAATATCTTACTTTTATATTTATTAATACTACTCTCTTTGAAAGGAGAATTTCTTCGTATTAAATCTTTATAATCTTCATCTGTTAATTTCTTTACCCCTTTAGGTTTAGTTAGTTTACTGTTTTTTATATTTAGCTTAATTTTAGAGATTGTAAAGGTATATCTAATGTATACCAAGCTTCTGTTTTTTGGTTTTTAGAATTTATATCAATTGCTTTATAACACAAGTATTTATCTATTTTTTTTGGTTTGCTGTGTTAATCTCCATTTTGTTGGTAGCATTTCAATTAATATTGGTTCTCCTAAAATTTCTGACTTATATCAGTTTTTATACTTATACCACCTTTTTGTCATTTTTCTATTTATCTCATTAAACTCCTCAAGTGTAACTAATTTACCTTTGCTCGGTTTATTTATTTCAATCCTTTTTGATGGATTTAAAATAATTTTTTTAACATAATACTGTATTTTACCTTCATTTAACTCTAGTATTAGACCAGGCAAGCCTCCATAGCCTTTTGGCCCAAAATTATATGGTAAACTAGGAGCATACCAAGCAACAATCTTCTTTCTAAATGTTCCTCTTCTACTTTTTATAATTTCAAAACTCATCGCTTTATAACAAATATAGCTCTCAATTTTTTTTGTTTCATTTATCAATGTCCATTCTTCATCAACAAGATTACTAGTAATATTAAATTCTTCTCCGTAAGCATTTAGCTTTTTAATTTTTGTTTTCTTGAGTAAATCTTGATAATATTCATCATCTCCTCCTGTTAGCATTATTGCAAATTTATCTATGTCCTTTTCAATACTAATCTCTCTTTTATAATAGGATTTGTTATCTTTAAATATCAAACTATATTCGAATTTATTAGAGTTTTTTTTCAAAACTTTATTGAACATTTCAATGTTTTCTCTAACCTTTCCCTCTTTAACACTATTACTACTAAATACTTTATTTGAAACCAGGCGTTGTTTATAAGTCACTATGCCTGTCTTATTTTGAGAGTATAATGAAAAATTGCAAAGACAAACAATTAAAAAATAATATTTAAAATTTCTCATATTTATTATTTTAAAGCAAAGGGTTTGTTATAACAAACCCTTTGCTTTTTTAATTATTAAGTTAATATATTACACACTAATTCAATAGCTTTAGCTATATCATTTGCCTGATTTGGATGAATACCATTATCAACTAAAAAGAAAAATATCTGACCACCTAACTGAAAACACGCATCTGGGTCTGATTCAATTTCTACTTGTTGAACTTCAACTTGTTTTATTAAATTAGAATTACTATCGATACTTCCCATAGTCGTAATTGTCATTCCCATAACGAAAACTAGGGTTAAAATTATTTTTTTCATCGTGTAAAAATTTAAATTGTTATTTATTTAATTTGAATTTTATCTGATTGAACAAGTTCAAAATTCCTAAAACTTGTAGAAAAAGGTTTATCTTTGCAAAACTTTCTCTGTTTGGTATTGTGTATTTACATAGGCAGTGGTTTTAAGCAATATTTCTATTTTCAGTTTTTGTATTCTTAAAATTTACAAGCGGAGAAAGCACGTAGCATTTTTTTAGCTATTGAATATATCACTTTCAAACTTATCGTATCTTTTGGATAGTACCAAAAAAGCAAATGGCTTTTTTGGACTAACGGTTTTCAGTAAGGAGAAATTACTACCTGAGAACCGTTAATCTTAGAAGTACAAACTTCATTCTTATACCAAAAAAGAATAAATAAACTAAGAATTATTTTTTTCATAGGTTATATTTAGAAGACTCACTTTTCAAAAAGTTTTTTATTTATTCTTTTTTTTAAAATAGCTAGGAAACATCTCTTTTGCTTTTTTCTTAACAAATTCATCAAACTCTTTTCTTGTTAGTTTAATTCCTTTCTTAAGGGGTTTGATATTTTTCTTTTTAGATTTCGAAAAATGAATTTTTGTAGCACGGAGAGTCATTTTACCATTATCTAACTCTAATATTAACCCCGGTAATCCGAAATAGCCGGCAGGGCCAAAAAAACCGGGCAATTCAGGGCAAAACCACGCAATAACTTTAAATCTGAAAGTTCCTTTGATATTAGTTACTATATCTTCTGAAATGGCTTTATAGCATTTAAAATCACTGATGAATTTGAATTCATCAGTGATTTTCCATTTTTTAACCTCTATTTCAGTCAGAAAATCTTCACCTAAAAAATGATATTCGTTAAGGTAAATAGCATCTTTTTTATTCACATAAAATTTTCCGTCTGTTCCTCCAATTGAGCCTGCTATCTCTTTAAGGCCATAATCGGATTTACCCATTTTAAGTTCATTTATAGTGAACAAAGAATGATCATTTTCTACAAGTAATTGATAAGAAACTTGTTTGGAGTACTTAGCAAGTAATGAGTTTAATTTACTGATCTCTTTCTTATAAGATTTAACTTTACTGGTGTCAAGTTTAGAGCGAAAATCTTTAACGTAAGTAATGCTTAAAAGTTTATCTTTCTGTGCAAAAGCATTTTCGGATTTACCTATAAGCACTAATAATATAGCAGGTAAAAGAAATTTCATAATCTAAAATAGAGGTTAATGATTATTTAAAGTATACTAATTGTTCAATGCAACTCCTAATACAAGTAAATATCTACACGCTTCCGTCGCAGCAATTCCTAATGCTATTGCTCTATTCCCTGGGTGCCCTGCTTCGTGTGCAGCTATAAAGACGGCTGCTCCAATTTCAACACAAATCTGTGGTATAAAAGTAGTTACTGTAGATTCTTTAGTATTTGTTGTAGTCTCTGACAAATTAATACAATTACTATAATCTGTTGTGACAATTAACTCTTCATTAGAAGAATCAGTATCATTGATTTTTAGTTCATTCGGATTCGTTCCATAACTTAATCCAAAAGTTAACAATAAAGTTAAAGTTAATACTATTTGTTTCATTTTATAAAAATTTAAATTGTTATTCATTTAATTTGAATTTTATCTGATTGAACAAGTTCAAAATTCCTAAAACTTGTAGAAAAAGGCTTATCTTTGTAATACTTTCTCTGTTTGGTATTGTGTATTTACATAGGCAATGGTTTTAACCGATATTTCTATTTTTAGTTTTTGTATTCTTAAAATTTACAAGCGGAGAAAGCACGTAGCATTTTTTTAGCTATTAATTTACCACTTTCAAACTTATCGTATCTTTTGGATAGTACCAAAAAAACAAATGGCTTTTTTGGACTAACGGTTTTCAGTGAAGGGAAGCCACTACCTGAAAACCGTTAGTCTTAAAAGTGTAAGCTTTATTTTCATTATTTCACTTAATATAACTGGTTAATTTTATAGTTTGATTATGGCCTGCTTCACAAAACATAAAAACAAACGACAAAAACTTAGCAAACCTTATTATTTTATACCCTTTTATATTATCTTTTATGATAGTTATGGATCATTTCTTTTGCAATATCATTATACTGTTCCAGCGTTACTTTCTTCCCTTTGGTTGGCTTTTGAATTTGAATATTTTTCTTGAGTGATATATTTATTTCAGACGCTCTGTAAAGTAAAGGCCCCTCTCTTAATTCTATTATCAATCCGGGTAATCCAAAATAGTCTTTCGGGCCGTAATTGACAGGCAGTTCAGGGGTATACCAGGCAGTAATTTTCTTAACAAACGTACCCCTCTTGTTTTCACCTTCTTTTTCCGTATTGGCTTTATAACAAATATAATTGCCTATCTTTTTGGTTTCTTGAGTTAAATTCCATTTTACTTTTGGAACATCAATGAGAAATAACTCACCAAAAGCTTCTTTTTGATGCACTATTTTTTTAGCATTTTTATCTGTATAAAATACTCCTTTACCAATCATTATTTTAATTAAATTAATTTTCCTTTCATTTATTTTAAGTTTTTTATCTTCTTTAAAAACAGATGCATTCTTATTAAAACGTAGTTTAAAATTAGCTTTCCCTTGATTTTTAATAGTAGAAATTGCCATGTCCTTGGCATATTTTGAACCATCAACCTTTTTACTGACTGCTTTTAATTTATCTTCATCAACTTTCATTGTTATTTCATAATTTATTTCACCACCGGAAACTTGTTTCTGGGAGAATACATTCATACTCAGGAAAAGGAAGGTGTAAATAATTTTTTTTGTAATCATTTTTAATTTTTATAAAAACCCGGAAATGCTTTCTTTTGCATCTTTTTAAATTCTTCCTGATTCACTTTTTTTACATCTTCAGGCTCTTTTATTACCATTTTTTTTGGTGGATTAATTTGAATTTTAATAGCTGTAATTAGAATAGTATTTCTACTGATTTCTAAAATCATTCCGGGTAAACCATAATAATCCATTATTCCATATCCGTATGGAATTTTTGGGGCATACCATGCCTGTACTGTTTTTTTACCGGTTCTCTTATTTCTTAAAATTGCTTTATAACACAAATAACCACTAATAAATTTTGTTTCTTGAGTCAGCTCCCATTCAGGCAATAAACTTTCAATTAAAAAACACTCTCCGAGTAGCTCACAATTTAATGTGCTGTTTTTATAGCCAGTATCTGATTTTTTCGTATAATATTTATTTTTTCCGCCGGACATGATATGAGTAAGGTTAAAGTTTTCTTGTGAAGAAGTAACCATTCTATCTACTGCCGTATATTCGGAAATTTTATTATTAAACTTTAGAAAAGCTTTAATATCCTTTGCATTTTTATAAAGATTGTTAACTTCTCTCTTTATTATTTTTTTGTCTTTATCCGATTCTTTTTCCTCTTTGACATATTTTATAGCCTTTTTCGAAGATGCTTTATAAGTAATTACTCCTTCTATATTTTGTGAATAAAATACAATTATATTAAAAAAAGCAAAAAAGAATATGTTTATATGTTTATTACTCATTTATATTAACAAGCTCTATAACAATCTGTAAAACCTAATATCTTACTTTTATATTTATTAATACTACTCTCTTTGAAAGGAGAATTTCTTCGTATTAAATCTTTATAATCTTCATCTGTTAATTTCTTTACCCCTTTAGGTTTAGTTAGTTTACTGTTTTTTATATTTAGCTTAATTTTAGAGATTGTAAAGGTATATCTAATGTATACCAAGCTTCTGTTTTTTGGTTTTTAGAATTTATATCAATTGCTTTATAACACAAGTATTTATCTATTTTTTTTGGTTTGCTGTGTTAATCTCCATTTTGTTGGTAGCATTTCAATTAATATTGGTTCTCCTAAAATTTCTGACTTATAAAAGAATTCTTTAGTTTCAGAATTTGTGTAAAATTTTCTATTACTACCTGCAAAAATTTTAGTAAAATTCATTCTTTTATTTGATTCGTTTTGCATCTTTTCTTTTACGCTATATAAAGATTCTTTTTCATTAAATAATAATACGGCTTCTATATCTTTTGAAAGTTTAATTAGTTTTTTAACATCTTCTTTACGTTTTTTTGATATTTTGGTATTTTTCTCTAACCTAGAGAGATCAGGTTTATTTATACTAACTTTGAACTCGTTTAAACTTTTTCAATTTGCTAAAAAATGGGTGTTTTTCACTCTGTTTTGTCTTTTTTTCCTTCCGTATTGCTGCTATGCAACTCAAAAAAGCCTTCAACAGAACTAAAAACTTCTAATTTTCGCTTAAATTCAAAAAGTTTAAACGAGTTCATTGCTAAGATTCAGATTTTTATAGCATTCGAATTATATATTATTTCTTTAGTATTAAACAGATGTCATACAATTTAGTTTTTCTTTTCAGTTTTTATACTACTTATACCACCTTTTTGTCATTTTTCTATTTATCTCATTAAACTCCTCAAGTGTAACTAATTTACCTTTGCTCGGTTTATTTATTTCAATCCTTTTTGATGGATTTAAAATAATTTTTTTAACATAATACTGTATTTTACCTTCATTTAACTCTAGTATTAGACCAGGCAAGCCTCCATAGCCTTTTGGCCCAAAATTATATGGTAAACTAGGAGCATACCAAGCAACAATCTTCTTTCTAAATGTTCCTCTTCTACTTTTTATAATTTCAAAACTCATCGCTTTATAACAAATATAGCTCTCAATTTTTTTTGTTTCATTTATCAATGTCCATTCTTCATCAACAAGATTACTAGTAATATTAAATTCTTCTCCGTAAGCATTTAGCTTTTTAATTTTTGTTTTCTTGAGTAAATCTTGATAATATTCATCATCTCCTCCTGTTAGCATTATTGCAAATTTATCTATGTCCTTTTCAATACTAATCTCTCTTTTATAATAGGATTTGTTATCTTTAAATATCAAACTATATTCGAATTTATTAGAGTTTTTTTTCAAAACTTTATTGAACATTTCAATGTTTTCTCTAACCTTTCCCTCTTTAACACTATTACTACTAAATACTTTATTTGAAACCAGGCGTTGTTTATAAGTCACTATGCCTGTCTTATTTTGAGAGTATAATGAAAAATTGCAAAGACAAACAATTAAAAAATAATATTTAAAATTTCTCATATTTATTATTTTAAAGCAAAGGGTTTGTTATAACAAACCCTTTGCTTTTTTAATTATTAAGTTAATATATTACACACTAATTCAATAGCTTTAGCTATATCATTTGCCTGATTTGGATGAATACCATTATCAACTAAAAAGAAAAATATCTGACCACCTAACTGAAAACACGCATCTGGGTCTGATTCAATTTCTACTTGTTGAACTTCAACTTGTTTTATTAAATTAGAATTACTATCGATACTTCCCATAGTCGTAATTGTCATTCCCATAACGAAAACTAGGGTTAAAATTATTTTTTTCATCGTGTAAAAATTTAAATTGTTATTTATTTAATTTGAATTTTATCTGATTGAACAAGTTCAAAATTCCTAAAACTTGTAGAAAAAGGTTTATCTTTGCAAAACTTTCTCTGTTTGGTATTGTGTATTTACATAGGCAGTGGTTTTAAGCAATATTTCTATTTTCAGTTTTTGTATTCTTAAAATTTACAAGCGGAGAAAGCACGTAGCATTTTTTTAGCTATTGAATATATCACTTTCAAACTTATCGTATCTTTTGGATAGTACCAAAAAAGCAAATGGCTTTTTTGGACTAACGGTTTTCAGTAAGGAGAAATTACTACCTGAGAACCGTTAATCTTAGAAGTACAAACTTCATTCTTATACCAAAAAAGAATAAATAAACTAAGAATTATTTTTTTCATAGGTTATATTTAGAAGACTCACTTTTCAAAAAGTTTTTTATTTATTCTTTTTTTTAAAATAGCTAGGAAACATCTCTTTTGCTTTTTTCTTAACAAATTCATCAAACTCTTTTCTTGTTAGTTTAATTCCTTTCTTAAGGGGTTTGATATTTTTCTTTTTAGATTTCGAAAAATGAATTTTTGTAGCACGGAGAGTCATTTTACCATTATCTAACTCTAATATTAACCCCGGTAATCCGAAATAGCCGGCAGGGCCAAAAAAACCGGGCAATTCAGGGCAAAACCACGCAATAACTTTAAATCTGAAAGTTCCTTTGATATTAGTTACTATATCTTCTGAAATGGCTTTATAGCATTTAAAATCACTGATGAATTTGAATTCATCAGTGATTTTCCATTTTTTAACCTCTATTTCAGTCAGAAAATCTTCACCTAAAAAATGATATTCGTTAAGGTAAATAGCATCTTTTTTATTCACATAAAATTTTCCGTCTGTTCCTCCAATTGAGCCTGCTATCTCTTTAAGGCCATAATCGGATTTACCCATTTTAAGTTCATTTATAGTGAACAAAGAATGATCATTTTCTACAAGTAATTGATAAGAAACTTGTTTGGAGTACTTAGCAAGTAATGAGTTTAATTTACTGATCTCTTTCTTATAAGATTTAACTTTACTGGTGTCAAGTTTAGAGCGAAAATCTTTAACGTAAGTAATGCTTAAAAGTTTATCTTTCTGTGCAAAAGCATTTTCGGATTTACCTATAAGCACTAATAATATAGCAGGTAAAAGAAATTTCATAATCTAAAATAGAGGTTAATGTGGACTTGCTACATTTAGAGTGACAAAGAGTTAAGCTAATTTTATCTAAAATAACTTAACCATATGAAACGAAGAAAATACAGTAAAGAGTTTAAAATTAAAGCAGTAGAATTAAGCAATGTACGAGGTAACACAAAGCAGATTGCCATGGAATTGGGAATCAGTGCAGATCTTATTTACAGATGGCGTAGAGAATTAGAACAGCGTCCTGATTTAGCTTTTAGCGGTAATGGCGTCAAACAACTCACAGAAGATCAGAAAGAGTTAGAGCGATTACGTAAACAGCTCAAGGATGTTACCATGGAGCGGGATATCTTAAAAAAGGCCGTGAGCATCTTCTCCAAGAGCGATCGGAAGTATTGAAATTTATCAAAGATTACAGTAGAGAATATCCGGTTGGGAAGATGTGTAAAATTTTTAAAATTAGTAGAAACAGTTATTACAGGAGTAAGAATTATGTTCCATCAGATAGAGATGGAAAAAATCGTATGCTACTCTCTGAGATTCACCGTATCTGTGAGCGAAGTAAATCTACTTATGGAAGTCCTAGAATTACAGAGGAACTCAAAGCTAAAGGGTTTAAAGTATCTAGGTCTAGGGTAGCACGATTGATGAAAAAACACGGGATTAAAGCAGTTCGTAAAAAGAAATTTGTTGTCACGACAGATTCTAAGCATCAATATCCAGTAGCTGATAATGTATTGGATAGAGATTTTAAAGCTACCGCTGCTGCACAGAAATGGGTTTCTGATATTACCTATTTAAAGACTGCACAAGGATGGCTGTACTTAACGGTAATTATTGACCTGTTTGATCGTAAAGTCATTGGTTGGTCTTTGAGCAATGGACTCAAAGCAAGACAAACTATCATTGCTGCATGGAGAATGGCTGTAAACAACAGAATGCCTTGTGAAGGTATGATTTTTCATTCTGATCGAGGTGTACAATACGCATCTCATGCGTTTGTTAATATCCTTAAAAGTTATCATGTAACACCCAGTATGAGTAGAAAAGGAAACTGTTGGGATAATGCAGTAGCTGAATCTTTTTTTAAAACAATCAAAACAGAACTAATGATAGACAATAAGTTTATATCCAACAAAAGTCTTCAAATTAAAGTCTTTGAATACATAGAAACTTGGTACAACAGATACAGAAGACATTCTGCTCTTGGTTACAAAAATATCATCGAATTTGAAAAATTATATCAAATCAAAAATGTAGCTTAACTTTTTGTACCATTTTTTGTTGCATATCCAAAACTACCAATACTATTAACTTTGAACCCTTATTATGCTTATACGTTGTTGGTAGCCGTTTTCATTCAAACGCAATTTCTATTATTTTAAAAATTCCATGTTAAATTTACTAAAAAATACATTGGTAATAGATTACTTCTAAATATTGCTGTCGATATGTCAGAAGTTTGAAATTGTTCAAAGTTCTTTTCATTAGTCAGGTTTCTAATAATAAAACTTGTTTCCCATTTTTTGTTTTTAGGTTTATGCCTTAAAGTTGCATCTAAAAAGAAAAACTGTTCATCTGATTTTTCAGTATTAGGTAAGTAATAATCAGACGAAACTATAAAAGACCATTTTTTATTAGTTTTTAAAATGACTTTGAAAGTGTTTTGCCAAGATTTATTTGTAAATGCTGCTTGATTTTCGTTTTTTGAATTGGAATATTGGTAAGTAAATGTATTTTTAAAATTAATAAAAATATCAAACGCTGTTTTCCAAAAAAATGAATTGCTTAAAAATTGATTTTTATTTTGTCTTAAATCAGAATTATTTACCACATTTCTAAAGTTTGAAATAGAATAATTGCTTGTTAACTTTAAAGTAGATTCAATAAAAGGAATATATTTTGAAACTTGTATATTCATATTCCAATTGCTATTCTCTTGTGGTAGAAAGAAGTATTCTATTTGCGTGGTATTTTCTGTGATGTTTTGATTGGTAAAAAAGTTTCCTGTTGACTTTAGGTAACTTACATTTACATTAAGTTGAAACTGATTATATAAATCATTATTAAAATATAACAAACTATATCTTTGACTGTTCTGTAATTCTAAACTTGGTATATTATTTATGGTAGTTCTGTTATTAATTAAGACTTTATTTAAGAAAAAATATTGTTCTTCGTTGGTGTTTTGATTATAACCTAAACTGACAGATAAAAAGGAAATCGAATTCAATTTATATTTTAAGTTTAAAGCAGGTTCAAAAATAAAATCGTTTTTAGCTTCTTCTACATTTTCTATATTTTGTTTCAATTTTTGATTTAAAACACGAATAGAGTATGAAGGCGAAATTTGCCAATTTCCTCTATTAAAATTATACACACCCCTTTTGAAAATATTAGTTTGAGTATAAGAAAAATTGTTTTCAGAAATCGTTTGCACTGAATTAAATAATTTAGAAGCAAAAGGTGAGGAATTCAAATTTGCACCTACAGAAAAAATATATTTATCTCTTTTTCCTGAACCGAGATAAGTTGCTTTTCCTTCAAGGAATGTTTTTTGAAAATAGCTTTCTTGTGTGTCATTTAAAGCATTGCTATCAAATAGCGATGGTGTTACTAAAATTCTGTGGTAAATCATTAAACGAATGAAACAAAGAAACTTGTAAAGCTTTTTTATCAGATAGCTTTTTTGTCCAAAGTAAATCTTGCTTTAGATAAAAATCTTCTGTATTTAAAAATGTTGAAAACGTATCTGTTTGATTTTGAACAACTGTAGATGGTGTTTCAATGTTCTCTTGCCTTAATCTTAATTTGTATTCTAAAAGAGAGGTTTTAGATGTATTGTATTTTACTTTAACATCACCACGATATTGTTGAGGTTTTTTAGTTATAAAAGTATTGTCTGATGTTATAAAATTTTGATTATTTATTTCAAATTGATTTTCAAATAATTGATTAGTACTGATTCTATCTTTTAGATAGTAAAGATTAGTTTTGATACTCAAATTTGGTTTAAGTTTAAAAATAGCATTGTAATTCCCAAAGAACTGATTGTTAATATTAACTCTTTTATCATCTAACAAATTAGAGAATTGTGTTTCAGGAATTATTTTTTTTGTAGTGTAATTTGATTCTAAAAGTTGTTCAGTATTTAGGTTAAAACTGAAATAATCAAATGGAGAATGATTAATTCCAATATTATTTCTTGATATAGTTGAAAATGATTTTACTATTCTATTTATCAATAAAATGTTAGAATTTATATTTAATACGCCTTTATTTTCATTTTGCATACCTAAACCAACGTCAAAACTACCTGATAAATCAGTTTTTCCTTTTTTTAATTTTAAATTTAGAGAAACCTTACCACCTTGCTCTATACCTTTTAAAAGATGATTTTCTGAATAATTGTCTATTGCTTCTATTTGTTCTACCATATCTACATTGATATTTTTTGTACCTAATGTATAATTAAAACCAAAAAGATTATCTCCGTCTAACGTAACTGTTTCAATAGATTTTCCTTTATATTTTATTTCACCTGATTGTTCATTAACTTGAATGCCTGGTAGTTTTTTAATGACTTCTTCTATCTTACGTTCACTATCATCTGTATACTCTTTGACCCGTCCTGAAATATGTATACAAAAAACAACAAGTATATGTATAAAAATGATGGATATGTAAGACGTTATAGTGAGAGTTTTAAACTCAAAGTATTAGCAGAACTTACCAAAGGAAACCATTCCAAAAGACAAATTGCCTTAACTTACGGCATACAATCTAGTACGATAAACGTATGGATTAAAAAATATGACCGTAAAGATTTAATGAACACCCGTGTAACCGTGCAAACAGACGACGAATTATCCCGTATTAAAGCCCTTCAAAAAGAGCTAAAACAACTCAAAGATCTTCTTATTAAAAAGGATCTAGATAAACTTGTGAATGATAGTTATCTTGAAGTAGCTGCTGAAAATCTTGGCTATAAAAATGTTGAAGAATTAAAAAAAAACTTAAACATAAAGCCTTAATGAAAATAGCACCGATTAATAGAAAAAAAAGAAGGTACGCCATCGCTACTATTTGTAATGCTTTCGAGTTAAAAAGAGATGCTTATTACAAATATCAAAAAAGGTTTGTTCTTAAAAAACAAATAGAACAAAATGTAATAATGCTTGTTAAAAAAAGCAGGAAAACATTACCCAGAGAAGGTACTAGAAAGCTAATGAAATCCTTACATAATGATTTTAGGAAACAGAATATAAATATAGGTAGAGACCAGTTATTTAGAATCTTAAAAGAAAATAATTTGTTAATTAGAAGGAAAAAATATTCTTCTAAAACAACCAACTCTTACCATCGTTTTTATAAATATAAAAATATCATAAAAGACCTGATCATTAATAGACCTAACCAAGTTTGGGCTTCGGATATTACCTATATAAGAACTATAAATGGATTTTGTTATTTAGCACTTATTACTGATATGTATTCAAGAAAAATAGTAGGCTATGATATTAGTGATAGTTTAGAACTTAAAGGCTGTGTTAGAGCTTTAAATAAAGCTATTTATCAAACTAAAAATACCGAAGAAATCATACATCATTCTGATAGAGGAATACAATATTGTAGCAATGTTTATACTCAAATTTTGAAAAGAAAAAAGATACAAATCAGTATGACCCAAGAAAATCATTGCTACGAAAACGCAATGGCCGAAAGAGTTAACGGAATTTTAAAAGATGAATTCTTCCTCGACCAAACATTTACAAATATCAATCACGCCAAAAAAGCAACAAAAAATGCAATCAAATTATATAATAATAAAAGATTACATTTATCTTTAGATTATAAAACACCTAATTACGTGCACAAAAATGTAGCATAAATTTTAATAATTAACTGTAGCCCTATTTTAGGACGAGACACTTTTACACTATATCTTATAGTGTCCTTTTTTATTGTAAAGGGTCTTTTTTTAGATGTAATAAAAACTTCGTCTAAAAAGATCGTTCTTTCTATTAATTCAAATTTTAAATTGATAGTTTTCACATCTAATTTTTTTAATAAAAGAACTTCTTCCTCATAACCTAAAGTTTGAATAGTGATATAAAGACTATCATATTTTCTCTTTAAAATATGCTCAAAGTACCCATTTTTAGCAATGGTGAATTCTTCAAAAGTATTTGATTGTTTTTTTTTGTTAAAAAATACATTTGCTTGAGAGATATTATTTCCATAGCTGTCCTTTATTGTACCTTTAACTACTAGTTGACCTATCGTAGTTTCTGAAAAAAAAATAAAAAAAACGAATAATATTTTTTTCACTTTAAAACTTTAGTTTTTTAATGCCTAAATCCTCTATTCTGTCAGTAATTTCTATGCTTCCTGACTCACCTTCTCCTGATAGTGATTTCATTCGTTTTAATGCATTTAACAAAGTATTCCTGTATTGCTCTTTAAATTTTTCCCAGCTTATATTTTTTGTTTTTTTAAAAGGATTGCTAATTTTTAAATCCTTATTTTGTATGGAAAGTTTAAGTGCTTCAAATGATACATAACCATCCTCGCTTTTAACTGATAATATAACACCAGGTAAACCATCGAATTTCCACGGACCAGTGCTAATACCTTCAATCTCTGTTGTGAAGAAAGCGGTATATTCTCTACCGCGAAAGTCAGTTTTAGCAGAAATACAATTTTTTCCTAAAATCACTTTTTTTATATCACTATCAATTGTCCATTCTATTTTATTTATTTTCTCACCTATACATATCATTTTATTCATAATCAAATCATTAAGAAAAAGTGTATCTTTAAAATAATCCTTGTATAACATTTCATTAAATGAATAGTCGTAAGTGTTATCATCCATTTTAACAAGTCTTACAGCTCCGATTTTTTTCACATTTTCGATGAATTTTTTGTATTCATATTTAGTAGAATCATTTGAAATTCCATAAAAAATAGATTTATTTTTATTAAAAATCATTCTAAAAACCTCTGTTTTAGACAATAATGCTTCTTTAGTGTTTATTTTCTTTTCATATTCAACTGTTAATGTTTGAGCGTAAAAAAAAAACGTTTGTGAATAGAATAATTAAGGTTATATATGTTTTCATGAGACGTAGATTTATGTTAAATTTATAAACAGCACAATTAGGTTAAGAAATTTTTAAACTAATTGTACTGTCATAAAAATCAAAACTATTAGGTATAATATGGCATATTATTACCTCCACCAGAGGGTGCTCTCATAAATTGTGCAACCGCTCCTGCAAGTTTTTCGGCACATCTTCTCCCTGCTCTTTCGCATGAGCTTAGAAAGTTACCTGCACTAGCACTAAATTCAACACCTCCTATGTTTACAGAACATGAAACTCTACAGAATGATGATTTTGTATTATCATTGGTTGACAATTCTACATTATCTTTAGTAGATGATTTAGAAAATGTAATCCCATTAATATTGATAATTGATGAATTTTGGACTTTTGTGTTGTTTGCAAAAGCAAACGTTCCTACTAGCATAAACGCTAGTGCAAAAAATACATTTTTCATATTTAGTTTGTATTTAATGGTTAACCAACTTATTAAAGTTGGGGCGGGAAAAATTCCCTATGATCTTAATTCAACTCCAATATTTTGTTTATTCTCAAGGTTCTATCTCTATTAAGTGAATGGCTTTTGTTGTTTCAATTTACAGCTTTTTCTTTTTTCAGAACCTCTAATTTTTAACGCAATTGTCATCAAATGGCTACCAACTATTGAATTTACCACTTTCAAACCTATCGTATCTTTTGAATAGTACCAAAAAAACAAATGGCTTTTTTGGACTAACGGTTTTCAGTAAGGAGAAGCTACTACCTGAAAACCGTTAGTCTTAAAAGTACAAACTTCATTCTTATTTTTTTCCTTATCTTTGCGTAAATAAATTTTCAAATGAAAAGAAAACACCGCTCCCAAAATACTCAAGATAAGGTTGCTGTAATTTTAGAAAAAATTATAACTCGCAGAAAAAAATTAAAAATCACGCAAGCAGATTTAGCAAGTCAATTAAACATATCTCTTAGTGGATATTTCAAAATTGAAAAAGGGAACAACAAATTAGACATTTATCGCCTCATTGAAATTACAGAGATTTTACAAATTGATTTAGGCTCTTTTTTTAAAGGCCGGGACAAGCAATGAATTTCTTAAAATTATGTTAAAATTAAATTAAAAATTTAATACCAATCGAGTTCTCAATACATTTATAAATCAGAACCTGTTTAAGCGAGTTCTTAGTTAAATAACCAACCTTACATGAAAAAACCAATTTTAATATTCTTATTATTCGCTATTTCAATGGTGAATGCACAGGATTATTTTCCCTCCAATACCGGTGTAAAAACGACAGATAATAGTACAGTTGCATTTATCAACGCAAAAATTTATGTTTCTTCAACCGAAAGTATCAAAAAAGGAAGGTTACTGGTGAAAGACGGAAAGGTAGTCGACGTCGGTAGGTCTGTCGAAATCCCCAAAGGAACCAAAACAGTGGATCTTTCGGGAAAAACCATATACCCTTCTTTTGTAGAAGTTTATTCGGGTTTCGGGATAAAAAAGCCCTCCCGACCCAAAAACCCGAACAGAAAGCCGCAGTATGATGCCGGTAGAACAGGGTATTATTGGAATGACCATATTCGGCCGGAGATCGATGCTGCCACATTATTTAAATTCGATGATAAAAAAGCCAAGGAGTTACTGAATATCGGTTTTGGTGTTGTAAATACACACCTGCACGACGGCATTATAAGAGGTAATGGCATATTGGTTGCCCTCAACAGGCAATCTAATGATGCTTACAGAATTCTGGACAAACATTCCGCACAGTACCTGTCTTTTAGAAAGAGTGTGCAATCCGGGCAATCCTACCCTACCTCAAGAATGGGTGCAATGGCTTTATTGCGACAAACATATCTGGATGCGGATTGGTATGCCGGCGGAAATGCAAAAAACAAAGATGCATCCCTGGCAGCACTAAATAAAAATAAAGGGATGGTACAGATTTTTGATGCCGGCGGGTATTTAGATGCTTTAAGAGCTGATAAAGTAGGCGATGCATTTGGAATCCAGTATACCATTGTTGGAGCAGGTGATGAATACCAAAGGGTGAAAAACATCAAAGCAACTAATGCCACTTTTGTGATCCCGATCAACTTTAGAAAAGCCTATGATGTGAGCGACCCGTTTTTAGCAAATCAAATTGCGTTGAGTGATATGAGAAAATGGAATCAGGAACCTGCAAATCCGGCTATTTTAAGTAAAAACGGAGTGAATTTTTCCCTGACTACTCACGATTTGAAATCTCTGAGCTCTTTTCACAAAAACCTACGAAAAGCAATTGCACACGGATATGACAAACAAAAAGCGCTAGCTGCTTTAACAACCATTCCTGCTCAAATTTTAGGAAACCAAAAGATTGGAAACCTGAAAAACGGTTCTCATGCCAATTTCTTAATTACTTCGGGAGATATTTTTGATAAAGAAACGATCATCTATGAAAATTGGGTACAAGGAAATCAACATGTTGTGAACTCCATGAACAGCAAAAATATTTCAGGAGAATACACATTGGTTTTAGATGACAAAACATTCGACTTAACGGTTCACCGCACTGCTGCCAAACAAACAGGAAGTTTAAAAAAGGACGGTAAAAAAGTCAAATCTGCATTTTCTTTTAAAGATCAATGGATTCAGCTAACCATAAATGACAATGGAAAGTTTACAAGGCTCATCGGTAATGTTGCTGCTAATGGTAGTTTACAAGGAACTTATTATGATAACAAGGGGAATGAATCTACCTGGATAGCTACTAAGAAAAACACGGGCAAAAAAAAGAAGAAGGAAAAAAAGAAGAAAAAATCTGCTGTTCCCGAAGTAATTCCCGTAAGTTACCCGAACATGGGTTTAGGGAACTTTACGCAACCGCAACAAGAAACCATTTTAATTAAAAATACTACTGTCTGGACCAGCGAGAAAGAAGGCATATTAGAAAACACGGATGTATTATTAAAAAATGGCAAGATTGCAGAAATTGGTAAAAACATCAAAGCAAGAAGAGCAAGAGTGATTGACGGTACGGGAAAACATTTGACAGCGGGGATTATTGATGAGCATTCACATATAGCGGCATCGGCTATTAATGAAAGCGGCCATAATTCTTCAGCAGAAGTAACCATAGAAGATGTTGTAAATCCGGACGATATTAATATTTACAGAAACCTGACCGGTGGCGTTACCTCTATTCAAATTTTACATGGTTATGCAAATCCTATAGGCGGGCAATCGGCTATCATCAAACTAAAATGGGGTGAAAATGCAGATCATTTAATTTATAAAGATGCTCCCAAATTTATCAAATTTGCTTTGGGAGAAAATGTAAAACAATCCCGTTCCACAACAAGTTTCCGTTTTCCGCAAACAAGAATGGGTGTAGAGCAAGTATTTACAGATTATTTCCAAAGGGCAAAAGAATACGACAAACGAAAGAAAAGCGGAAAGCCCTATAGGAAAGATATTGAACTGGAAACGTTAGCCGAAATTTTAAACAAAGAGCGTTTTATTTCCTGTCATTCTTACGTTCAAAGTGAAATCAATATGCTGATGAAAGTTGCAGAAAAGTTTGATTTCAATATTAACACATTTACACATATTCTGGAAGGTTATAAAGTAGCAGACAAAATGCAAAAACACGGTGTAGGCGGTTCCACTTTTTCGGATTGGTGGGCCTACAAATATGAAGTGAATGATGCGATTCCATACAATGCTTCCGTCATGCATAATGCGGGAGTTATCGTAGCCATTAATTCCGATGACCGGGAAATGTCCAGAAGATTGAATCAGGAAGCAGCCAAGACTATCAAATACGGTGGTATGACTGAAACAGATGCCTGGAATATGGTAACTATCAACCCGGCAAAATTATTACATATAGATCACAGGGTTGGAAGTATTAAAGCGGGTAAAGATGCAGATGTTGTATTGTGGAGTGATCACCCGTTGTCTGTCTATACCAAAACGGAAAAGACCATTATAGAAGGGAAAGTATTTTTTGATATTGAAGAAGATATGAAAAAACGCAGAGCGATAAAAGAAGAGAGGAATAAGCTCATAAATATGATGCTAAAAGAAAAAATGAATGGAGGAAAAATGCAAACTCCCGGGAAGAAAACCAGTAGGAATTTTCATTGCGATACAGAAGAAATACAAAACTAAGAATCATGAAAAAACAATATATATACCACTTACTATTTTTCTTTTTAACCGTAAGTATAGTTGCGCAGCAGACTCCTGCTCCAAAACAGAGTACTGCTTATAGTATTGAAGGTGCTACCGCACATATAGGAAATGGGCAGGTGGTAGAAAATGCACTTATCATATTTGATAAAGGCAAAATTGCATTTATAGGGAATGCTAACACAAAAATCGCTCGTAAGGGTACCATTATAAATGCAAAAGGCAAGCACGTATATCCCGGTTTTATTGTTGCAAATACGTCTTTGGGCTTGGCAGAAATAGATGCGGTAAAAGCAACCAGAGATTTTCAGGAAACAGGCTCTATGCTACCCCATATAAGAAGTTTAATCGCTTATAATGCGGAAAGTAAAGTTGTAGAATCCATGAGGCCTAACGGCGTTTTAATTGCCCAGGTAACACCGAGAGGAGCTACTATTTCAGGAACTTCCTCCATAGTGCAATTAGATGCCTGGAATTGGGAAGATGCAGCGCTAAAAACAGATGACGGTATCCATATCAACTGGCCCGGTAGTTTTAAGAGAGGCAGATGGTGGCTGGGAGAAGATCCTGCATTAAAACCGGATCCAAAGTATGCGGAAAATAAACAATCTGTTAGTGATTTTTTTACGAATGCCAAATTGTATTTGGCCGGAAACCGTAAACAAAAGCACTTGCCATATGCTGCTACAAAAGGGTTGTTTAACGGAAATCAACAGTTATTTATTCATGTTAACAGGCAGCGGGAAATTGCTGATGCTGTCAATATGTTTAAAGAACTGGGAATAAAAAAAATGGTTATTGTTCGCGGTAATGAGGCGCATAAAGTAGCCGATTTGCTCGTAAAAAATAACATTCCTGTCATTCTGGACAGACCTCACAGAGTCCCTGCCAATGAAGATGACGACTATGATTTCCTTATAGAAATGCTAAAATACTGGTAGATAAAGGAATTACCGTTGCGATTGGCATGGAAGGGCAAATGGAAAGAATGAATACCAGAAATATACCCTTTTATGCAGGTACCTGTGCTGCTTATGGCCTTGGCAAAGAAGAAGCATTAAAATTGATTTCGGGAAATGCTGCTAAAATTTTAGGAATTGATGAAACTACAGGAACATTAGCCGTAGGAAAAGATGCCACCTTATTTATTTCCGAAGGAGATGCTTTGGATATGAGAACAAATATGGTAACAGCTGCATTTATACAGGGAAGAAAAATTAGTTTGGAAACACATCAAACGAAACTTTGGAAACGATACGATACAAAAGTCAAATTTGAAAGATTGAAAGATTGAAAGATTGAAAGATTGAAAGATTGAAAGATTGAAAGATTGAAAGATTGAAAGATTGAAAGATTGAAAGATTGAAAAATAATGATTTTTTTGACTCAAAAAAAGCAGTATAATCTTGATTTTGCCATCTCTGATAAAGGCAAGGTGGTAACACTTCACGCCAAAGATTGTTAAATCTCTGAGTATTGTACTTGTAATAACAGTACATATAATGGTCATTGCCATATTATACTATGCTGTTATTAACTAATTCCTGTTAAAGAATGAAAAAAGATTGGTATTCAAAAACAAAATGGGGAAATTAAACCAACAGCTAGCAATGGTAATCCTTGTATAATTTCGCAGGGATAAAATTTTCTGATTAAAAAAACACTTTCAAGGTGTTTTTCTATCAAACATTTTTTTGTTAAATACGAGTCAAGTCAACTTTTAACACGGAACTTTCTAACCTGAAACTTCTTAATTTGAAACCGTATGCCCTATGTGTATTTTAGCTATTCCTTTTTTATTGGAAATTTTCACATAATTATAACCCTGGTTTTTGAATGTTAATTCAAACCCGTCAGTTATTTCTTTTCTATTGATAATTTTAGAAGGGGTTGTCAATTTATAAATCAGGTCCTCATGGCCGGGTTTATCTTTAAGATTAGTAGCCAATTCTTTTTTAAACTTTTGTAAAACACTTTGTTCGTGTGCTGATAACTGGGGCGATGATTGCCCGAACAAAGTAAGCGGCGTGCTTGCCACTAGTGCAATTCCTGTTAAACTTGCGGTTGATAAAAATGAACGACGTTTCATATATAAGAGGTTTATTTATTAAAATTAATTCAAATAACTCCGGAAAAATCCCCAAGGTATGCTAACAAATATACAATTATTTCTGTTGAACTCATTTAAACTTTTTGGATTTAAGTGAAAATTAGAAGTTTTTAGCAATTCAAATACGGAATATATCGCTATTTTGACAAAGGTCTCACCATTCTATTTCACTTTTATGAATACTCTTTAAATATTGATTTGTTTTGGAGAAATGCTTATTTCCAAACCAATAGCCTTTGTTTGCACTGAGCGGTGACGGGTGCCCGAAAGACAAGACATAATGTTTTTGGGTATTGATTTTTTCTCCTTTTTTCTTTGCAAATCCGCCCCATAACAAAAAAACTACCTGTTTTTTCCGAGTTGAAATTTGTTCGATAACAGCATCTGTAAATTGCTCCCAGCCTTTCCTCTGGTGGCTTCCGGGTTGACGAGCCTTGACAGTCAGTGTGGCATTCAATAATAAAATTCCTTGTTTTGCCCAAAACGATAAATCTCCGGAAACAGGATATGGCTTCCGAATATCTGCTTCTATTTCTTTAAATATATTGACTAATGACGGCGGGTGCTGAACTCCGTCTGCTACTGAAAAGCACAGGCCGTTAGCTTGTCCAAAGCCATGATACGGATCCTGGCCGATAATAACTACTTTTACCTGATCAAAAGGACAGTGATTAAATGCCGCAAAAATAGCACTCCCCTTTGGGTAGCATCGATGATTTGTATATTCGTACTTTACAAAAGAAACCAATTCCCTAAAATAATTTTTTTCAAATTCCGGTTGAAGAATATTTTTCCAACTTTCATCAATATGGACTTGCATTGTTTATTATTTTTGTAAATAATCAAAGATAAAGGTTTTGAAAAATACCATCTCAAAAAAAGTATTATTAGATTTAGAATTTGAGACCGTCTTAGAACAAGTTGCTAATTTTGCTATTTCAGAACCGGGCAAACAGGAAATTAAACAAATTGTTCCCATCACTGAGAAAAAGTATTTATTGCAAGAGTTAGCATTGGTAAATGAGTACCTGGCTTCTTTTGAAAATGAAAACAGAATTTCAAACCACTATTTTGAAACTATTACTGTCGAAATTCAAAAATTAGGTATTGAGAACAGTTTTTTAGAGCCCCAACAGTATTTAAAATTAGCAACCATCTCGGAAACCGTCAATGAGCAAAAGAAATTTTTAAAAAAATTCAGTACGTATTATCCAACATTGTATGAGTTGAGCGAACATATTGAATTTACAAACCATATTATTGCATCTGTAAAACAAATCATTACTTCTTACGGAGAAGTTGTAAATTCGGCATCGCCTGTATTAAAACAGATTCGAAAAGAAATTGGTCTTGTCAGGAGTAAAATTGCGGCTAGTTTTAACAAAGAATTAAGTAAAGCCATCGCTGCCGGGTATTTAGCCGATATTAAGGAAACCATTATGGGCAGTCAGCGTGTTTTGGCAGTACAGGCCATGTACAGGCGAAAAATTAACGGTAGTATTCTAGGGTCATCAAAATCCGGAAGCATCGTATATATGGCTCCGCAATCGACTTTGAGTTTCAGCAGAGAGTTGCAAAATTTGGAATATGAGGAAAAGCAGGAAATTATAAAAATACTAAAAGATTTATCCGATGAGTTACGCCCTTTTCAAGATCTTTTTAAAAAATACTTTGCTTTTTTAACCCGTCTGGATGTGATAAGCGCAAAAGCCAAATATGCAGATTCAATTCATGCATTGCTACCTACCATTGTCAATGAAAAAAAAATATATTTTAAAAATGCCTTCCACCCTATTCTTTGGCTAAAAAACAAAGCACAAAAAATCGCCACTATTCCACAAACTATTGAATTGCATGATCAACAACAAATCATAGTGGTTTCCGGGCCCAATGCAGGAGGCAAAAGCATTACGTTAAAAACCGTGGGGCTCTTGCAGCTAATGCTGCAAAGCGGTTTGTTAATCCCTGTCGATGAACGTAGCGAAACCTGTGTTTTCGATACCATTTTGACAGATATTGGAGATAATCAATCTATTGAAAATCAGCTAAGTACATATAGTTATCGTTTAAAGAACATGCGTCATTTCCTGCGAAATTGTAATGAAAACACCTTGTTTTTAATCGATGAATTCGGTACCGGATCTGACCCCGAATTAGGGGGTGCTTTGGCAGAAATTTTTTTGGAAGAGTTTTATCATAAAAATGCCTTAGGTATTATTACTACTCACTATGCCAATTTAAAAATATTGGCAAATGAATTGGAAAATGTCGCAAATGCAAACATGCAGTTTAATGAACGTACGCTTGAGCCTTTGTATATCCTGGATATCGGGCAGCCCGGGAGTTCTTTTACTTTTGAAGTGGCTCAAAAAAACGGAATACCGTTTCGCTTGATTAACCGGGCAAAAAAGCGAATTGAGAGTGAAAAAATCCGATTAGATAAAACCATCTCGAAGCTGCAAAAAGAACGCAATAAATTGCAAAAGACCTCTCAAGGTTTGGAAAAGCAAAAATCAAAAGGACAAGAGCATATAGAAAATTTACAGGAGAAAGAGCAAAAAATTCAGGAAAAATTAGCCGGTTTTCAGGAATTATATGATAACAATCAGCGGATGTTATCTTTGGGAAGAAAAATTAATGAATTGCTAAATACATATTTCCAGACAAATAATAAAAAAGAATTGACTGTTAATTTCAATAAATGGGTTGCTGCCGAAAAAACAAAATATATAAAGAAAAACCCCGGAAAATCCGGTAAAACTCAAAAAAAAGAGATCAAAGCCCGAGAAAAAAAAGCAAAAGAGACGATTAAAAAAATAGAAAAAGAAGTCTTGCAAAAAGTAGTTAAAGTTCGTGCTGAAAAGAAAAAAGAAGCACTTAAAATTCAAAAAGCCAAAGAAAACTATATTTTTAATATCCATGACAGAGTGCGTTTGCCGGACGGAAACGCCGTAGGAACCATTGAAAAAATTGAAAAGAAAAAAGCATTTATCAACTATGGGATGTTTACTACCGAAGTATCTTTAAGTAAATTAGAGCTCGTTGAAAAAAGTAGCTGATACAGTGGAAAGTATAAAAGTTATAAAGTGTAAAAGTTTAAAAAAGCTTACGGGTTTTGAGGGAAAAAGTAAATTCGTTAATGCATGATCCTGAACAGTAGTTCTTTTAAAATATCTCCTTGACTTAGATGATATGCTCCCACTCCCTTACTTTTCATATCTGCTTCACGTAACCATGTGGTCACCTGTGCTACTTTACGCATCGGATAGTTTTTTGCCGCAATAACATATTCATCTGCAAAATAAGGGTTTATCCCCAGTGATTTGGCTACCGAGTGCTTCGATTTGTCTTTTAGTCCATGAAATGATAACAACTGTGTAAAAAATGTATTGAGCAAAGAAATGGTCATCACTATCGAATTTTTTCCAGGATTTTCAGAAAAATAATTGATAATTCTATTAGCCTTTACAATATTCTTTTTTCCAATGGCTTTTCTCAATTCGAAATTATTAAAATCTTTGGAAATCCCTATATTTTCTTCAATATGTTGCGAGTTAATGGTAGTTCCTGTCGGTAGTGTTAGCATCAGCTTATCCAGTTCATTACTGATCTTGCTTAAATCGGTTCCTAAAAACTCAACCAGCATTTGAGCTGCTTTGGGTGCTATCTGGTAATTTTTTTCGCTTAGCAAGCGACTGACCCAATCAGGTATTTGATATTCATACCATTTTTTACTTTCATAAATCAAACCGGACGCGGTGATAGCTTTATATAGTTTTTTACGTTTATCAAGTGTCTTATATTTGTAGTTGAGAACTAAAATAGTGGTGATTTGGGGATTCTCGGCATAACTTGTTAATTTTTCGATATGCCTGCTCAGATCTTGTGCTTCTTTTACAATCACCACCTGATATGGTGCCATCATAGGAAATCGCTTTGCAGAAGATACAATATCCTCTATGGTAACCTCTCTCCCGTATACTATTTGCTGATTAAATTCTTTTTCCGTTTCATTTAAGACCGTTTTTTCAATATAATCTGAAATTTTATCAATATAGTAAGGTTCATCGCCCATTAAAAAATAAATAGGTTTGACAGCACCTTTTTTAATTGTTGAAATGATTTCACTTATTTTATCCATATAAAATTATTACCTCGGTTTCAATGAACTCAAAAATTCAAGGGTTTAAAAAATGTTTTAATTACTCTTTTTATATCATTTTAACTTTCTTTCTCAAGAGAATAATTGTTGTTTTTTGTAATATTTTAAAAAAGTTGAGGAAACTTTTAACTTGATACTTTATAACTTTTTAACTTTATAGCTTTTAAACCATGCAGCCATTACATTTTCCGTCTTATACTTTTAAAATCAAAAATAGCGAAAATAAGGCGCTGATTTTTGATAATTTTAGAAAAAAATACATCATTTTGACTCCTGAAGAGTGGGTACGTCAACATGTGGCCCGATTTTTAACAGAAGCTAAAAAATACCCTGTTTCTCATATCGCTATTGAAAAACAGCTAATATTTAACAGGCTGAAAAAAAGAACAGATATTGTTGTTTATAATAAAGCAGGAAACCCGGAAATTATAGTGGAGTGCAAATCACCTGCTGTTTCCATAAAGCAGGAAATTTTTGATCAAATAGCGAGGTATAATCTAAAATTGAAAGCAAAATATTTAATGGTTACCAATGGATTGGAACATTATTTTTGTAAAATAGATACCAAAAACGAGTCTTATATTTTTTTAGAGGATATTCCCGAATATCAATTTTAGCGAATCTTTACCATTTTAAGTAACATTTAAAATGTAAGTTTGCATTCTTGAAAATAGCCATTGTCATATTAAATTGGAATGGTAAAAAATTGTTAAAACAGTTTTTACCATCTATCGTAAACTTTAGCTCGAATGCGGCTAAGATATACGTAGTAGATAATGCCTCTACGGATACTTCTGTTTCCTTTGTAAAAAAATATTTTCCGACGGTTTCTATCATTCAGAATACACAAAACGGGGGTTATGCAAAAGGGTATAATGATGCCCTGCATATTATTGATGCGGATATTTTTTGTTTGATAAATTCTGATGTAGTGGTAACCCGCAATTGGTTAGCTCCCGTTATAAACATTTTTAAAGAGAACAAAAATACGGCCATTGTACAGCCTAAAATTTTAGATAATAAAAACAAATCGTTTTTTGAGTATGCAGGTGCAGGTGGGGGCTTTATTGATTTATTTGGATATCCTTATTGCAGAGGAAGGGTCTTTAATACCTTAGAAGAGGATAAAGGTCAGTTTAATGATATTGTATCCATTTTTTGGGCTTCCGGTGCGTGTTTTTTTATTCGAGCTGAAGTATATCAACGCCTGAGAGGTTTTGACGAAGATTATTTTGCTCACCAGGAGGAAATTGATTTGTGTTGGCGTGTTCAGAATGAGGGCTATGATATAAAATACGTGGGAGGTGCTACGGTATATCACGTTGGTGGAGCTACACTAACAGAAACCAATCCCAGAAAAACTTTTTTGAACTTTAGGAACAGTTTATTAAATGTAGTAAAAAATGTACCTGAGCAGCGGTTTCTGTTTGTTGTTTTGTCTCGTTTAATTCTGGACGGGATTGCCGGGTTGAAATTTTTACTGGAATTAAGACCTATTCATACGTTTGCTATTATACAAGCGCATGTCAGTTTTTATAAAAACTGTTATCGGTTTTTAAAAAAGAGAAAAAAACTACAAAAAAAACCGAATTACCATTCGCATATAAGTGTTGTTTGGCAGTATTTTGTTTTGGGTAGAAGGAAATTTAAGGATTTAAAATAATGAGACCTTTGCAGCATTGATTTGACATAAATTGTTTATCATTCCTATTTTAAAAGTGCTTTTAACTCGCTTATATAAAAAGTGTAACAAATTCATCATAAAACCTCTAAACCTCCCTTTCCTTCTCTGATTATTTTTGGATCATTGTCTGTTAAATCTATAACTGTTGATGCCTGGTTATCTCCATACCCTCCATCAATTACAATATCAACAATAGTATTCCATTTCTCATAAATCAATTCAGGATCTGTGGTATATTCCAAGACATCGTCTTCATCGTGAATTGAAGTAGATACAATAGGATTCCCTAATGCTACAACTAAAGCTCTGGCAATATTATTGTCCGGTACGCGAATACCTACGGTTTTCCGCTTCTTAAATATTTTAGGTAATGAATTACTTCCCGGTAATACAAATGTATAAGGACCCGGTAAGGCTCTCTTTAAGATCTTATATGTAGAAGTATTTATTTGCTTAACATAATCGGATAAATGGCTCAGATCATTGCATACGAAAGAAAAATTAGCTTTGTCCAACTTAACTCCTTTTATTTTTGCAATTTTTTCCAATGCCCTGATATTGGTAATATCGCAGCCCAAACCATATACGGTATCAGTCGGATAAATAACCAGTCCACCGTTTTGCAATACTTTTACAACCTTATTAATTTCTTTTTGATTTGGGTTTTCATTATATATTTTAATGAGTGCTGCCATGACATAAAAACTGAAAAGCTTAGATTTATATTCGATCTAAACTTTATTTTGCATAGTTTGAGAAGTATATTTTCAGGACTTATCTACCATTCTAAATCCTTCTCCATGAATATTTAAAATTTCTACACTATCATCATCTTTCAAATATTTCCGAAGCTTTGCAATATAGACATCCATACTTCGGGAAGTAAAATAATTATCATCTCTCCATATTTTAGTCAATGCTAATTCTCTTGGCATTAAATCGTTTTTATGAACAGCAAGCATTTTAAGAAGCTTACTTTCTTTAGGCGATAATTTTTGAGGTTCACCATTCTTTCCTACTGACAAATGTCTCAGTTTAGAATTGAAAAAAAATTTACCTATAGAAAACTCAAATTGTTCGTTTTCCGTGGATTTATCAGATTCTTTACGTTGTAAAATAGCTTTGATTTTGAATAGTAATACTTCAGAATCAAATGGTTTATTCAAATAATCATCAGCTCCTACTTGATATCCTTTTAAAACATCTTCTTTAAGTGTTTTGGCTGTCAAAAAAATAATAGGTATTTCTTTGTTAGTAGCACGGATATCTTGTGCCAGAGAAAAACCATCTTTACGGGGCATCATCACATCCAAAATACACAAGTCATAATCGCTGTTTTTGAACATAATCAGCCCTTCTATTCCGTCTTTTGCATATGTGACGTTATAATCATTTAGTATTAAATAATCTTTTAAAACCGTTCCAAAATTCGGATCATCTTCTACTAATAAAATTTTTGTACTTCCCATAATTATTATATTTAAATTAACGGTAGTTTAATTGTGAAGATACTACCTACTCCCTTTTCGCTTTCAACAAAAACTGTTCCATGATGATTTGTTACAATTTCTTTTACATAGGCCAATCCTAATCCGTGCCCCTTAACGTTATGTATATTCCCTTTTTGCTCCCTGTAAAACTTATCAAAAACATATTTCTGTGCATTTTTGGTCATACCAATACCTTCATCCTTAATTTTAATAATGAAAAATTTATTGGTACTCTCTGTATATACATCAATTTTAGGAGGATCTACGGAATATTTTAATGCATTTTCCAACATATTTACCAATACATTTGTCAGATGAAACTGATTCGCAAAAACTTCGGTTTGCATTGCTTGAAAATGTGTAGAAATCGTTCCTTTTTTATCTAATACCAATAATTTTACATGTGTAATTGCATCTTCTATCAGGTCGTGAATATCTACTTCCTCTTTTGCAATTTCAATTTGATTTTTTTCTAACTTTGATATTCTCAATACATTTTCTACCTGACCATGCATTCTCTTATTCTCGTCTCTTATCATTTTCACGTAATGCATTACTTTATCGCTGTTACTGATAATTTTTGGATTTTTAATAGAGTCTAAAGCCAGGTTGATAGTTGCAATCGGGGTTTTAAATTCATGCGTCATATTATTTATGAAATCCGTCTTTATTTCCGATATTTTTTTTTGTTTTACCAGTTGATATAGCGAGCTTGAAAACGCCAGTATAATGATAAAAATGAAAAATAAGGACAGTAATAAGATATATGAAATTTCAGACAGAATATGTTTGTTTTTTGTTGGAAAAGTCACAAAAAGTTTATAATCACTCAACCCTTCCTCATTAATAAATAACGGGTAGCTATAACTTTCTTTTGTATCAATCGTATAATATCCCGATTTTAATTTGGTGGCCAACCCTTCATAATTATAAACCCCGTATTTAAAATCGATGTCTATATTTCTTTTTCCAAGTTCTTCTTTTAATGTTGTTTTTATTTCTTTATTGCTAATTCTTTGATGTATGGGTTTGTATTTTTTGTAATCACTCAAGTAATTGATAACGTCTTTTCCTCCCAACAGATCAAATTGTTTTGTTGTGGAAAACCTGCTTTCGCTTATTTGTTTTTTAAAGTCATTTGTTCCGCCAAGTAATTGTGCCTGAAAAAAATCTTTTTTGATGTTTATTCTTTTATAGATCACCGTATCACTGTCCAGAAAACCGAGTGGCATTTTAAAATCTTCCTCCAAAATAGTAGCACCAAAAGTGAATTTTTGTTTTTTGACAGTGTCTATTTGTTGTAAAAAAATATTTTTTATGCCTGCTTTATCTGCTAACTTTATATTCCTGAAAATAGGTTCGTATTCTCTTATAAATTGATCTTTTTCTCTTTCTGCTATTCTTTCCGATGTGCTTGCCAGAGATTTAATTACATCATTGTCAAGTTCCCTGTCTTTACTTTTTACGGCATTATCTATCCAATAAAGCTGCACAGAGATGATTCCTATCAAAGAAACACTCATAAGAACAACGATAAGAATAAACATTCTTTTCCCCATATATCAAAAATAGAAGATAATTTTTCGCAGCCGGGTAATTTAACTTAGATTAACAAAAAATATATTCTTCTTAAGAATATTTTAACAAAAATATTGGATTATTTTCAAATTAAGATTGCTTTTTTGTTAAAATATTATGAATTTTATCAACTTGAAGTGTTAATGAGTTTTTATAATTATTTGCAATCATATAATTAGATAACATTATTTTTTTTTCATCTCTCCATTGATTCTTTATTCTGGCAAGCACCTCTTTTTTAGAAACTCCATCTCTTTTCATGACCCGATAAATTCTTTCATCTATTTCGGTACAGACGGTGATTACAAAATCACAAAACCGATCGTTTCCTATTTCAAAGAGAATAGCATTTTCATATAAAATTAATTTGTCTTTATGAGTTTCTGAAAACTTTAAAAAATGAGTACGTACTTCCAGGTGTACAATAGCATTTAATTGATCTAGCTTATCTTTATTATTAAAAACTTGTATAGAAAGGTAGTTTCTGTTCAGCTCCCCATTATCATATGCTTTTTCACCAAAGTGCTTTTTAATCTTCTCAATAATGGTCAGGGAAGTATTAATTAATTTTTTAGCTTCTTCATCAGCTGTATAGATCACAACATTATCAAATTTCTTAAAGAGGTGTGCAACCGTAGACTTACCGCTTCCAATCCCGCCTGTAATTCCAACAACCATAAAGTCAGTTATTTTTGAATTAAAAAATCTATTTTATTGGGTGCAATCTTTACATTCTCAACCAAATCGGATTTCATCAATAATTTAGGAATCAAATAGGTTAAATTATTTTGTTGCGAAAATTCATAATCACAATGTATGCCAAATGAACTTGCGTGTATCCTATTAAAATTGGATAACCCTACTTTAAAAGAAACTTTAACTGTTTTAGGAAATGTATTAATCACAACATCTTTTGGTAAATTGTCTATGACAAAAGGGATATTCAAACTACCTTCCGTAAATTTATCTACTGCTGCATTTATTTTTATTTCTTTGAGGTTATCTGTGAATTTTATCGCTCCTGTTGGCAGTAATAATGAAACTTTTTGGTCAATAGAAGTATTTACATCACTCAGAAGTATTTTTTCGGTTTTAACATGTGTAATAGTATCTACTATTCCTTCCGGACCCGAAATCGTAATTGAGTCAGGTTTTGATATCAGTTTATCAGAAAAATCATATCCCGGCATAAAGGATATAGTAGCATCTACATATACAGGCACTTTTTTAGTTCCCAAATACCCCAAATCGAAAAATATGGAATCCTGTACAATATAATCGATACTCAACTCAGAGTTTAGTTGTTTTTTTATCTTGAGTTCCTGTAAACTTGCTAATAAAAAATATTTAGTTCCTTTTAACTTGGTTAACCCGGCAGCGTCAATAGTAAGCCGTTTACCAGATAGTTTTGCAGTAATCAACCTGAAACCTGTTCCTTTTACATGGATTGGGATTTCTTGTAAAGGTGGTGATTGAAGTATTCTACTCTCAGGTAAATTTTTATACTTTACTTTGAATAGCATGGTAGTCTCATATTCTTTGGAAAATTTAGTCAACATCCAAAAAACAAAAGCCAACGCTACAAATAGAAAAAAATTTTTGGGTAATGATCTTTTGAATAGCATAATTCACATGCGAGATATATTTAGCTACTAATTAAATACGAAAATAATCTAAGATGTCCAATGTCAAGTCAATAAAAATAACTACGATACCTTGCCAAATTCTTTTAAATTGAAATAAAGTTCCTCATTTTGACGATTTTTTGGAATTGTTATCGTTATTTTTTATTAATTGCAGACTGATACTTTTTGCTTAGTTCCAGTGATATAGCGGCTCTTTCAAATTTAATTCTTCCTGCCCCTGTTTCTATAGTAACAGTACCATCCTTATCATTCAATTCGGTTATTTTACCATGAATACCACTAGTAGTAATTACCTTGGCTCCTGTTTTAATATTATTCTGAAATTTCTTTTCTTTTTTTTGTTTGGATATTTGCGGTCTGATCATAAAAAAATACAAGACCAAAATCATTGCTATAAAAGGGAGCATACTAGTAAAACCGGATCCCTCTGAACTTGCTTGTAAAAAAATGGCTACATACATTACTTTTTTGTTTTAGGAATTACATTTCCAAAAATTCGAACTACTTCCCGACCTGTTGCCGTATTTGTATACAGAGTAATATCTTTACTCTGCCTGTTTGGTTTTCCCGCAGTATTAAATGTTACCTGAATTTCTCCGGATGTTCCGGATTTTATAGGTTCTTTAGGCCAGGCAGCAACAGTACATCCGCATGTTGCCTGTGCATCGGTAATAACCAAATCAGTTTTACCGGTATTTGTAATAACAAAAGTGGTTTCAATAACTTCCCCTTCGATAACAGTTCCAAAATCGTATGATGTTTTATCAAATTCAGCCGCCGCCGCTCCTTTTTTAATCGTATTATCTCTCTCTTTAGCTGTTACTAAATTTTGCTCTTTTACTTTACCTGATCCTTTTTTCTCTTTACAAGAAATACAAATAACAGTTGCCAGTGCAATGATTAATAAAAATGATATTTTTTTCATAATAGTATTAAATTTCCGTAAAAATACTAAATTATAGCAATCCTCTGCCCACTTTTACCAATCTTTTATCTTCGGTATATTCTCTGCACAATTTATCTAATACTCCATTGATAAAATAGCTACTTTTTTTAGTAGAATAGTCTTTGGATATTTCTATATACTCATTGATGGTTACTTTTGTCGGGATAGACGGGAAATTTAAAAATTCACAAATCCCCATCTTAATTAAAATCATATCTATATCTGCAATTCTATCACTCTCCCAGTTTGGAGTCTTACGCTCAATATCTTTTTCGTATTTTTTATGGTTTAGTATTGTTTTTCTAAAAATAGCCGAAACAAATTCCTCATCATCTTTGTCTTTATACAAACTTCCAATAAAAAATGGAGATACAGGGTTTAATTTATGTAGTGTTTTCACTATCCATGTATTTACAAAAGGTAGGTCATCTATCCAACTAATAGTAGTATCTCCAAAGTATTCAAAAAGTTTTTCATTAGGTGCTATGATTTCTTTAAAAAAATCTACTATAAAATTTCTATCTGACTTAAAAGAGCTTTCTTTGGTTTTTAAATAAGTGTCAAAAAGCCTGCTTTTTGCGAGGTTATCCCAGATAATTTTTACATATTCATCATCTTTTTTCCAATGGTCTAATGCGTGTTCTTTTGTATATTTTTTAATTACACTGCTTTCCGAAAGTATCTTAATTGCCGCATTTTCTATAAACTTGGTATTGGGGGCCAAATCTTCCCGGGTAGCTAAAAATTTTTTCTTAGAGATTTCCAGTTTTTGTTGTGCTAAGTTTTTAACTTCTACTAATAACTGCAAATACAGAACATATAAATCGAGCATTTTTTTTATACTGTGTTTTAAGAATTTTTCTTCTTTAACCACATCCGTATTTTCCGAATGGAGCATTGCATATACAGATTGCATTACTTTTATTCTAATATGTCTTCTGTTAATCATGTTAAAGAACTCAATTTAAAAAAAGAGCGAAAGAAAATCTAACGCTCTGTAAAAATAGAATTATTAAATGAGTTCATTATCTTATTCGGACTTTTTTTTAGTAGTGTCAATTCTTTTTTGAGCAATATTAAAAGCTGCCTTATATGTTGTTATATTTTCTACTTCCGATAATTGAAATATTTCTAAAGTCGTATTGAATATATTTTCTGTTTTTCGAATACTTTCTTCTTTATTATATCCTTCTAATTCTGCATATACATTGATAATGCCTCCGGCATTTATCAGGAAATCAGGAGCATAAGCAATTCCTCTTTCTCTTAATAATTTACCGTGTCTGATCTCATCTGCTAACTGATTATTTGCAGCACCTGCAATCACTTTAGCCTTTAATTGATCTATGGTACTGTCGTTGATAGTTGCTCCTAAAGCACAGGGCGCATATATATCCACATCCAATCCGTAAATATCATTTCCCAATACTACATTGGTGTTATATTTTTTACTCAGTTCTTCCAGTCTTTTCTCATTTATATCATTTATAATTACCTGAGCTCCTTCACCGGTAATGTGTTTTACAAGTATTTCGCCAACATGACCCATACCTTGTACCAGGATTTTTTTACCTTCTAATTTTTCAGTTCCGAATTTATATTTGGAAGCGGCTTTCATTCCCATATACACTCCGTAAGCAGTAACCGGGGAAGGGTTGCCTGATCCTCCGTTAGTTTTGGAAATGCCGGTTACATATGGAGTTACCTCTCTGATAATATCCATATCTCTCGTTTCCATTCCGACATCTTCGGCTGTAATATATTTTCCGCTTAAAGTGTTGATAAACGCTCCAAATCTACGCATTAGGTCGTCGTTTTTTTGAGTTTTAGCATCTCCTATAATAACGGCCTTGCCTCCACCAAGGTTTAAACCGGTAATCGCTGATTTATAAGTCATCCCTCTGGACAAACGCAATACATCATTTAATGCATCCCATTCGGAAGCATATGACCACATTCTAGTGCCTCCCAATGCAGGGCCTAAAGTTGTATTATGTATTCCGATAATTGCTTTTAAACCTATATCTTCGTCATTGCAAAAAACAACTTGTTCATGTCCTTCAAAAGAAGCCTGACCAAAGACCGGATTATTTTTTATGTCACTGATATTTATGATTTCTGATGTCATTCGTAGTAGTTTTTGATAAATTAAATATTTCTCAAAAATTGATATGCAAAAATAAGATTTTGTTAAATAGCAGCAAATAAAACAACATTTATTTATATATTTTTAAACAAGAATATATTAACAATTTTTTATAAATGAAAGCATTACGATACTTAAATACCTATTTTCTAAAATACAAATACAGGCTGCTTTTAGGTATCTTTATTACAGTGCTGTCTAAGCTTCTGGCATTAGAAATTCCGCAAATCATCCGAAAATCCTTAAATACGGTAGAAGATTATCAAAAAGGGATGGTTACTGATATAAAAGTAGTTGAATATGATTTATTTGTGAATGTCATCATCATCATTGGTATTGCCATACTCTCCGGCTTTTTTACTTTTCTAATGCGGCAAACAATTATCGTTACATCCAGGTTAATTGAATTTGATTTAAAAAACGAAATTTATCAGCAATACCAGAGGTTATCTCCTAACTTTTATAAAAAAAACAGAACAGGTGATTTAATGAACCGTATTAGTGAAGATGTTTCTAAAGTCAGAATGTATGCCGGGCCTGCTATCATGTATTCTATGAATATGATTGTGCTGTTTGTAGTGGGTTTCACCAATATGTTTAGAATTGATGCAAAACTAACTTTATATACCTTAATTCCTTTTCCAATATTGTCGATTTCCATTTTTATACTTAGTAAGAATATTAATAAAAGAAGTACTGTTGTACAACAATATTTATCTAAACTTACTGCTTTTAACCAAGAATTTTTCTCGGGTATCAATGTGGTAAAATCATATGGGATTAAAAATATGGTCATTTCAAATTTTGATACACTTGCCGACGAGAGTAAAGAAAAAAACATTCATTTATATAAAATAAACGCATTGTTTTTTCCGCTAATGGTGTTGCTCATTGGGTTTAGCAATTTGTTGGTCATCTATATTGGCGGAAAGCAATATATCTCAGGTGAGATTCAAATAGGTGTCATTGCAGAGTTTATCATTTATGTAAACATGCTTACATGGCCTGTTGCCGTTGTTGGGTGGGTTACGTCCATGGTACAACAAGCTGAAGTCTCTCAGCAAAGAATCAATGAGTTTTTACAACAAGAGCCCGAAATTAAAAATGAAAATACAGATGCTGTTGATATAAAGGGAGATATTGAGTTTAGGAATGTTACTTTAACCTATGACGATACCCATATTACCGCTTTAAAGCATGTGAGTTTTAAGGTAAATGCAGGAGAAACGATTGCCATTATGGGAAAAACAGGTTCCGGAAAATCCAGTATTGTACACTTGGTTTCCAGGCAGTACGATACCACAGAAGGTGCTGTATTGATTGACAACAGGGATGTTAAAAACTGGAATTTAAATACTATAAGAGCGCAAATGGGCGTTGTTCCCCAAGATCCGTTCTTGTTTTCAGAAACCATAGAAGATAATATTAAGTTTGGTAAAGCAGGCGCCACAACCGAAGTCATTATAACAGCGGCTAAAAATGCTGTTGTACATGATAATATTATAGATTTCAAAGAGGGCTACCGTACCGTTTTAGGAGAACGAGGAGTAACATTATCCGGGGGTCAGAAACAACGTGTTTCCATAGCCAGGGCAATTATTAAAGATCCTAAAATTCTAATTTTTGATGACTGTTTATCTGCTGTTGACACGGAAACAGAAGAAAAAATACTGGACAATCTGGCAAAAGTTTCTAAAAATAAAACCACATTTATCATCAGTCACCGTGTTTCTTCAGCAAAATATGCGGATAAAATTTTGATTTTAGATAAAGGGGAAATTATTCAGCAAGGCACTCATAACCAGCTAGTAACGAAAGAAGGGTACTATAAAGAATTGTACGATCAACAACTTTTGTAAAAAGAAATGTAACCTTGTTTTTGCTACCTGAAATATTTTGTTAGTTTTGTTTAAATAATTAATATATTATAACAATTATGGCAGAGAGAGTAGAACAAGAAGAAATCTTTTCACAAGTTTTAAGAGCAGGGAGAAGAACTTATTTTTTTGACGTTAGATCAACGAAAGCGGACGATTACTATTTAACTATCACGGAAAGTAAGAAGTTTACTCATGATGATGGTTCTTTCCATTATCAAAAACACAAGATCTATTTATACAAAGAAGATTTCTCTGATTTTCACGAAATGCTTACCAAAGCAACAGAATATATTATTGACAAAAAGGGGACTGAAGTAATTAGTGAACGTCATAAAAAAGATTTTAAAAAAGAAAGTACTTCGGAAAGTAAAACAGATAACAAACCCACAGAAAGTTTTACAGATGTTAGCTTTGAAGATATCTAGATTTTCTTAAAGCTGCTACAGTACATTTTTTAAAGTAGTTATCTTTAACTGTGTTTCTTCCCATTCTTTTTCGGGACTGCTGTGTAGGGTAATTCCTCCACCTACATAGAGGTTTGCCGTTTTTTCTTCGATTTCCATACAGCGGAGATTTACAAAGAATGAAGAAGTGTTCTCTAAATTCATTTCTCCCAGAAAACCTGTGTAGAATTTTCGATCATACCCTTCTTTTGTTAGAATAAACATTTTAGCTACCTCTCTGGGCAAGCCACAAACTGCCGGTGTTGGATGTAATCTTTTCAGTAGCGTTTGTAAACTTGCTTTCTGCACATCAAACTTCCCTGATATAAGCGTTCTTAAATGCAGTACATTGCCCGCCCGTATACTTTCTCTTTCTTGTATCTTTATGTCCTTAACAATAGGTGTCAATTGGTCTTGTATAAATGTGGTTACTAATTGTTGCTCTTCTAATTCTTTGGCCCCCCAAGATAAGGTATTAGCATTAAATACTTGTGTACCTGCCAATGACATAGTCAAGAAAGAAGAATTTTTTACCTGCAATAATGTTTCCGGGGTAGCTCCCATCCACATTCCTATTTTCGGATGATACCACATATATACCATAGCTCCTTTATAAGTAGCAAGCAGTTTTAAAAAGGTATTTATACAATTCCAATTCTCTATCCGTAATACTTCTTTTCTGGAAACTACAATTTTTTTTATGGTGCTTTTTTTGATATCTTCAATGGTCTTTTTAACCAAATTGATATAACTTCCCTTAGCACTTTGAATTGTTCTATATCCTGATTTTTCGTGGTGTTCAATAGTATCATCAGCAAGTTCAGATACAAAATTCGATGCCTGCATTGGAATTAAAACTGTCTTCTGAACAGCATCAAAAGGAGCAAAAACAAATCCGGATTCCCTGTATTTTGATGTGTGAAAAAGCATATCATTTTTTTGAAAGAAACCACAAACGTTTTTTGAATCGGGCTTTCTGTAAACCACAAAAGGAAGTTGTTTTTCCAATGCTTTTTCTATATGATTTACAATATTCAATCCAGCAGTTTTAAAAGTTCTTTTTTTATCAACTCTTTATGTGACCATACTAACTCATGACCGGCATCATCTACAGTAATTAATTTAAATTGCTTCCCGGGGAATTGTCTTTGTAAAAAAAGCGAATTTTCGTAGGGCACTATCCAATCCGTATTGCCGTGAATACTTAAAATTTGATTTTTATTTTGATTCCAATGATCTTCAAATTTAGATAAATCCTCCCGATGCGACATTTTTTCTTTAGCAGCTTGTTTCCATACGTGTGGCACTGTCCATCGAGTGAATCTCCACTTATAGATGTTCAACAAAAAAGGCATGGGTTCTACTTTACCATACACTGCCGGTGCAATTAATATTATATTTTTTATTCTAGTTTTAGCAGCCAAAGCTATAGGGCCTCCGTAAGAGTATCCGACAACAATAGTATTTGGATCATTGTCTATGATGCTATCTAACATTTCTGCTTCAAAAGCAATAGATTCCTGAACTTGATATTTGTCTTTATAATTATATCCAATCCTGTCATAAGAGATCAAATTTGCTTTTTGTAAAAGTGAGTTATCGATTAAATATTCTTTGAAATTCATAGCAGAGCCTATGGTTCCGTGAACAAAAATAATGGTGGGCAATGCGGTATCTTTTCGAATACTAACTTTTCTGTATTCAAAATTTTTAAAATGTCCTCTTGTCAGAGATACATCTGCAAAACCGGTTTTGAGTTCTTTGACAACTGTCTCATCAGATTCTGGTTTACTAAGCTGATAAAAAGCTATATACAAGCCTATAAAAGTAATGCATAGTATACCAAAAAAAAAATTTAACATTTTTTTTAACCGCTTCATTTCTGCCTTTTCTCTAATACAATATTTGTCATTTTGCAAACAGATATGAGCTGATTTTCTTCATCTACCACTTTCACTTCCCATAAGTGCGTTGAACGGCCTTTATGAATATTTTTAGCCGTTGCAAAAACAACTCCTTCTGTTTTGGATTTAAGATGATTGATGGTGAGTTCAATTCCATTGACAAATTGTGAAGAAGTGTCAATAAAAAAATTCGAGGCGACACTTCCAACACTTTCCGCCAGGGCGGCGGTAGCTCCTCCGTGCAATTTCCCATAAGGTTGATGAACCTTAGAGTTTACCGGCATTTTTGCCGTTAAAAAATCATCTCCGACAGCTATAAACTCAATTGCTAATGTCTCCATCAATGTATTTTTACAGCGGTCATTAAATTTTTGAAGTAGTTCTTTTTTATTCATTATAAAAACATGTAAAATGTAAAAATACACATAATACCATTTCTGATTTAAATTTATCCGCTAAAAATGGCACTTTTCGCTTACGGTTCAAAATAATAGCGTTTAAAGCTTGAAAGTTCCAAGTTAAAAGTAGTCAAGTTCACTCAAAGTTCACATTTAACTGAAAAAAAGCACTTTTAAAATACGGATGATGAGTATTTATAATAGATTTTATTCATAGTAATATTGATAAAATCTATTACACATCCAAAAGTTGGTATTAAAGTTCTCAAAGTTAAAAAATATAGGCTTTCATACTTTTCAACTTTTACACTTTCTAACTTTTCATAAATCAAAAATGGTATAAAAACCGTAATTTTGTAATTTGAAACCGAACTGAAGTATGTATAAAATCCGTATAGTTTTAGATACGCAGGAAGATGTTATCAGGACTCTATTGGTAAATGATACCATTACCCTGGAAGAGCTCCATTTTGCCATAGTAGATGCTTTCGGCTTCAACGATAAGGAAATGGCTTCTTTTTATTTGACAGATGACAACTGGAGTCAGGGAGAAGAAATTCCCTTATTCAATATGTCCGATAATCCTGCAACTCCGGCTATGGGTACATGCATTCTAAATGAAGTGCTACCCAATATTTCGGACAAACTCATTTACGTATACGATTTTCTAAAAATGTGGGTGTTTTACGTAGAAATTATTGACATACTGCCTGCTAAAAGTACAGATGCTCCTAAAACCATATTAGCTGTAGGCGAAATTCCAAAAGAAAAACCTCTAAAAGAATTTAATACGGAGTCATACGAAGAGAGTATTGATGATGATATCAGCGATGAGTTTGGAGAGTTGAGGGGTTTTGATTTGGATAATTATTAAATATTGTTGAAAGTTGAAAAGTGTAAAAGTTGAGTCGGATAATGAACTACCAGATTACTAAAATTTTTGCTAGCCTCAGTTTTTTTATTGCAAACTACTCCAATTCGTTGTAACAATTTTATATTTTATTCGTCATAGCTATACATTAATCAACAACAATTGTATCCTTGAAAACCATTCTATCTCTTAAAAATATCGATAAAAAATACGGGCAGATTCATGCGGTAAACAATTTGTCTTTTGATATACATAAGGGGAATGTTTATGGAATTTTAGGACCTAATGGCAGCGGAAAGTCCACCACTTTGGGAATCATCCTAAATGTTGTCAATAAAACTTCAGGAGCGTTTAGTTGGTTTAACGGAAACCTTTCTACACATGATGCACTAAAAAAAGTAGGAGCAATTATAGAAAGACCAAACTTCTATCCTTATATGACGGCCTGGCAGAATTTAGCATTGATCTGTATCATAAAAGGTATTTCTACGGAAAACATTGATGAAAAGCTGAAAACGGTAAATCTGTATGAAAGAAGGTTTAGTAAATTTAAAACCTTTTCACTGGGAATGAAACAACGTTTAGCCATTGCTTCCGCTTTACTGAACGATCCTGAAATTTTAATTTTAGATGAGCCTACCAATGGTCTGGACCCACAGGGAATCCACGAAATCAGAAGTATCATAAAACATATTGCGGGTACGGGAACTACCATTTTACTAGCCTCTCATCTGTTAGATGAAGTAGAAAAAGTATGCAGTCATGTCGTTGTTTTGGAAAAAGGAGTCAAACTATACAGCGGCTTAGTGGAAGAAATGACCGCTTCCAAAGGTTTATTGGAAGTAAAAGTTGACGGAGATGATACCGCGCTTATATCTCTCCTGGAAAACCACACCGGTATAGCCTCCGTAAAAAAAGAAGAAGCTATCATTATAGCTACTTTAAAAGATACGATTTCTGCTTCCGAAATAAATTCGTTTTTATTTGCCAATGGTATTGCAGTATCGCATCTCGTAAAACGCAAACCCAGTTTGGAACAACAATTTTTAAATCTGACCGGCAAGTAATCAATTAAAGTTCGGCATATAAAAAAATAACCTCATGATAAGACTGCTCACCATAGAATTTCATAAGTTAAAATACAATAAAGCCAGTAAAATACTATCCATTATCTATTTTGGCCTGCTGACTTCCATTGCATTAATTGCAGCCATCAAATTTGATATTGGCGTTATTCAATTTCACCTGGCAGATGCGGGGATTTTTAATTTTCCCTATATATGGCATTTTAACACCTATATGGCTGCCGTCTTAAAATTCTTTTTGCTTTTGGTGATTGTATCTATGATGTCAAATGAATATAGTTATAAAACGCTGAAGCAAAACCTTATTGACGGTTTGAGTAAAAAAGAATTTATTCTCTCTAAGTTTTATACGGTGATTGTTTTTGCAGCCATTTCTACCCTATTTATTTTAGTAGTGTCTTTAATTCTTGGGCTCATCTATTCCGATTACACTGAAATAAGCATTATCTTTTCCGATTTGGAATATTTATTCGCATTCTTTGTAAAGTTAGTTGGCTTTTTCTCTTTTGGATTGTTCTTCGGAATATTAATAAAAAGATCTGCCTTTGCCGTAGGTGCTATGGTGATTTGGTTTATTATAGAAAATATCATACGAGGGGTCTTATTCTGGAATTTTAGAGAGCTGGAACACAGAGTGGAAAATGTCAATGCTATTATGCAATTTCTGCCTTTTGAATCTATGGCTAATCTAATAAAAGAACCTTTTACAAGACTAGGTGCCGTAAAAACAGTAGCTAATCAGGTAGGAGAAACCTTTAACAAAAGTTATGATGTTAGTTTTTCCAGTATTGCCATTGTATCGGCTTGGACTTTTCTGTTTATCTATTGGTCTTATATTTTACTGAAAAAGAGAGATTTATAATATTTCTACCCATATAGAAATTCAAAAATTATAGTACGGATCAACTGAGTACTAATTAGAGATTTATGATTAGTACTCATACAAACAAGAGCCCTTTGCAAAATAGAACTACTGTTAAAAAATAAGGAAATACCGTACTTTTTAGATATATTTGACGTTTATAGTCTCAAACCTTAATTAGTATGAAGAAGGTAGTATTACTCCCCTTTATATTTTTTTCTTTACATTTTTATGCACAGAAAGAAGCCAATTTTTGGTATTTTGGGCAAAATGCGGCGTTGGATTTTAATTCCGGAACGCCTGTTCCTGTTACGGGAAGCCAACTGAATACGGTAGAAGGCTGTTCTTCTTTTTCAGATGCTAACGGCAATTTATTGTTTTATGTAGGAGCACCTAATACAAATGCCCGCGATTTAACTATTTGGAACAGGAATAATCAACCCATGCCAAGAGGTACCGGACTAAGAGGCGATTCTTCAAGTTCTCAATCGGCGCTTACCATTCCGGCTTCGGGCAGACCTAATATTTATTACTTATTTACCGTAGGAACTTCCTTAACCGGTAGTGCCGGTACAGGTATTCCGGGTTTTTTTTACTATGAAATTGATATGACAGCCGACGGAGGGCTGGGAGACGTTACTGTTGGCCCTGTCAATTTATCTAATGGTTTGGATGCCAATTGGACGGAAAAGGTAACTGCTGTCAGAGCAGATGCCTGCAATACTTTTTGGGCAATATCACTGATAGGAAATACTTTTTATGCATACAGATTAGATACAAGTGGTGTGGATGTTGCCAATCCGGTAACAAGTACCTTACCGGGATTTAGTGCCAATGACATAAGAGGGTATTTAAAAGTGTCTCCGGACGGCAGTACATTGGTAGCTGCAAACATGAATTCTGGAACCTATATCTTTCGGTTTGATGATGTAACAGGCAGGGTTACAAATTTTGAGAATCCGGCAGCGGCAAGCCAATTAAGTGTGCTAGGGCAAAGTGGTTATGGAGTTGAATTTTCCCCAACAAGCAGAGTATTATATGTTTCTACAGGGAATTTTACTCCCGGATCAACAGAGCATCTATATCAATTTGATTTAACTCAAACAAACATAGCCGATATTAACGCTTCAAGATATGAAGTTCACACCTATAATAACTCAAGAGGAGCTTTGCAATTGGGTCCGGATGGTAAAATTTACTGGACTAGTCATAATTCACGTAATATTAGTGTAGTCAATGCTCCTGATCAATTAGGTAGAGATTGCAATTATTCTCATCAAACTGTAAATCTTGGAACAACCATGGCAAGTCAGGGGCTACCTCCTTTTTTATCGTCCTTATTATTGCCGGTAGATATTACGGATGATGCTACCGGACAAACCGTTAATAACCAAACATTGCAATATTGTATTGGTGATACTAAAACATTGCTTCCCGGAACCGTTACCGGAACTAATATTTCCTATGAGTGGGCTTTTGATAATGGCACTTCTTCATCTGTCATATCTACAGATCCTTCATTAACACTCGCAGATATTGCACTTACAGATGCCGGTGACTATTCACTAACTATAAGACTCACTGATGATTGTAGTAATCTTGTGGAATTAAACGGAGTGTTTACTATTGATGTTTTTGAACCTCCTGTAGCTATTGATTCCAGTTTGATTAATGACATTCAGTTTTGCGATACGGATGGAGATGGCCTCCATATTTTTGATTTGTCTTCGATGAATACTACTATTTTAAACGGACAAGATCCTACGGTTTTTGAAGTCGTTTATTCAACTGTTTCTGATTTTTCCACATTGGTTTCTGATGCAGCTGCATATCAAAATTCAGCTCCTTTCAGCACTGATACCATATATATAAGATTGAGAAATAGCCGCGCTCCTAATGCTTGTTATGACGATGATTCTTTCACTCTTCAGGTTACCAGCGAACCGACCCCTGTTTCTCCTTCGGATTATGTGGTTTGTGATGTTGTCAATTCAGGGAGCAGTGATACTGACGGGATTTATCAAAGTTTTGATTTTTCGTCTAAAGATTCGGAAATCTTAGGCTCCTTGAGCAATACTTTATATTCGGTGAGCTATCACCTCAGCCAGTCAGACGCACAAACAAACACCAATCCTATAGACAAAACAACACCCTATACCAATACCACCGCTTTTTCTCAGGAGATATTTGTTCGGGTAGATAATAACAACAATACCAATTGTAATGCTTTTACCCTTGCAGACCAAACAGCGAGCTTTAATTCGTTTTTTCTGGTGGTGGTACCACAACCCAAGGCGACCCTACCTGCCGATATTCCGGAATGCTCCACCACTGGCAGAGTGAACTTTGACCTGAATAGTTTAAAAGACAACGAAGTGTTAAACGGACAAGACCCCGGTGTTTTCAATGTTGTCTATTTCCCTACCCGGCAAGATGCCATTGACAATACCAATCCGCTACCTAACCCCTATCAAAACCGTTCGGATTACAGTACTGAAACTATTTGGGTCAGAGTATTTCACACGATGTATCCAACCACTTGTAGTGATACAAACCAGACCATTACCAGCTTTCAATTATTCGTTACACAAAACCCTGACGGGCTCATACAAACCCTTGCTGATGTAAGCCGGTGTGATACTGCCTCAGCAGGAGGCACCGATACCGACGGTATTATCAATGATTTTATTACCCTGTCTTCCAAAGATGCTGAAATACTGGGAACGGATTTTTTTAACAGTGCCCTCTATACCGTATCCTATCATCTGACAGCTACGGATGCTACCAATGACACAAACCCTATTGATAAAATCAATCCCTATACCAATACGACTCCAAACGGTCAAACCATCTATGTACGAGTGGGGCACAATGACAACCCCACAGCTTGTGTTGCCTATACCAATTTTGATCTGATAGTCCATCCTTTACCTGTAATCACCACTCCTGTGGACTTACGACAATGTGATGATGACACCGATGGCTTTTCTGCTTTTAACCTTACAGAGGCCAACAGACTGCTATCTGCCGATTTTGCAAATGAAACCTTTGTGTACTATCCCACTATGGCAGATGCTCAGGCTAACACCAATGCCATTAACAATCCCACCGCTTTTACCAACAGAACCACCCCTACCGATACCCTATGGGTACGTATTAGCAATACTAACAACTGTCATCGAATTGCTCAACTCAACTTAATAGTTTCCACAACAGGTATTCCTAACACCTTTGCACGAACATTTAACACCTGTGATGATTTCCTGCCTACCGATGGAATCAACGGTACTAATGACGATACCGACGGGGTGAGTGCTTTTGACTTTAGCTCGGTCAACAGTCAGGTAAGGGCCCTATTCCCTCCTACTCAACAGTTGACCATTACCTACTACAGAAATGCTACAGATGCTTTGGCTGAAAATAATGCCGTCAGCGACATCAGCAACTATAGAAATATCGGCTATCCCAACTCCCAACAAATATATATCAGGGTCGATAGTCAGTTAGACAATGCCTGTTTGGGATTTGGGCCTTATATCACCCTTACCGTAGACCCCATACCTGTGGCCAACACCATATCCGATTATGAACTGTGTGAAACACTCGATGACGGAGACGGTACCAATGGTATCATTCAAACTTTTGATCTGCAAAGTCAAACTCCCGGTATTCTCGCCTCACAAGACCCTGCCCGGTTCTCGGTAACCTATCATCAGAGTGCCGGCGATGCACGAACAGGCAGCAACCCTCTTGCCTCTCCTTATACCAACACCACAAGAGACAGACAAACCATATATGTCAGAGTAACTAATAACAACACAGGATGTTATAACCATCATTCCACTTTTGATATTGTCGTTACTCCCCTTCCCATAGCTAATTTTGTCAATGACCTGGAAATATGTGATGATAATACCGACGGTTCTGCAAGAAACGGTTTCTCACAATCAATCAATCTGGAAAGCCAAACGCCCGGTATTCTCGCCTCACAAGACCCTGCCCGGTTCTCGGTAACCTATCACAGAAATCTCGCCGAAGCTCAAAGTGGCAGCAACCCGCAGATAAGTCCCTTTAGCAATACCACTCCACATAGACAAACCATATATGTCAGAGTAGTGAGTTCCGTAACCGGATGTGCCAATGGAATCTCTAACTTTGATGTGGTGGTCAATCCCGAACCGGTATTTACTCCCGTGTCCAATATCAGTATCTGTGATGATAATGCAGATGGTGATGATACCAACGGGTTTGTTCAGAATATTGACCTGCAAAGTGTTATCCCCATGTTGTTGCTACATCCTACTGACCCGTCGGTCATACAAGACCCCGATGATTTTAATGTAACCTTTCATGCTTCTCAGGCACAGGCAAGTGCTGCAAGCAACCCGCTGCCAAATCCTTTTGCCAACACCGTAGCCAATATGCAAACCATATATGTGAGAATTGAAAATAAAACAACAGGGTGTATCAATGACGATGCTTCTTTCAATGTCATTATAAACCCCTTACCTGACTTTAGGGTAAACTCTCCCCGGATTGTCTGTTTAAACGGCCCTCCCTTAACCCTCAGAGCAGAAAACCCTGCTGATACATATGACTATACGTGGACAGACCCTGTGGGAAATACCTCTTCGGGTAGTACTTTAACTGTAACCGCAGGAGGACACTATACCATAACAGCAACCACTACTAACGGTACGAACTGCTCCAGAGTCAGAACCATACAGGTCAATGAATCCATCATCCCTACCATTACTCAAAATGACCTGACCATTGTAGATGATTCCGACAATAATTCCATTACCGTAAACCCTGACAATTTAGGAATTGGAGATTATCAGTATGCACTGGCTGACCAAAATAATCTTATCATTCGTGATTTCAAGGATGAGCCTTTTTTTGACAGGCTGCAAGGAGGGTTCTATAACCTGATAGTCAGAGATAAAAACGGCTGTGGACAGGCAGCAATATCACTATCCATTATTGAGTTCCCTAAGTTCTTTACTCCTAATAATGACGGAATTAATGATACCTGGAGAGTAAAGGGAATCAATGCTGCGCTATTCCCTACAAATGCCATGTATATATTTAACAGGTATGGGAAAGTGGTCGCAACCATTTCAATAGACTCTCAGGGATGGAATGGAAATTATGGAGGAAAACCGCTCCCCTCAGACGATTATTGGTTCTCTGTCAATCTTACGGATTCCAATGGAAATACCAGATTGAGAAAAGGAAATTTCTCCCTGATTAGAAAATAAGGAAGTGTTAGTGTTTTTGTAAGGTTTTTATTATGGTATCCGTATTTTTGCTACATGCATTTTGAATTAGTATCAACATTTTCCCCGACCGGTGATCAGCCTCAAGCTATACAACAGTTATCAGAAGGTATTTTTAACGATGATAAGTTTCAGACTTTATTAGGAGTTACCGGATCAGGAAAAACATTTACTATTGCCAATGTGGTTGAGAAAGTCAACCGCCCTACTTTGGTTTTGGCACACAATAAAACATTAGCTGCACAATTATATTCGGAGTTCAAACAGTTCTTTCCAAATAATGCCATTGAGTACTTTGTTTCTTACTATGATTATTACCAGCCGGAAGCGTATATTCCTGTTACAGGAACTTATATAGAGAAAGACTTATCTATTAATGATGATATTGAACGACTTCGGTTAAGTACCACTTCTTCTCTACTCTCAGGTAGAAGAGATGTATTGGTTGTTGCCTCTGTTTCGTGTTTATATGGTATTGGAAACCCGGTAGAATTTAAAAAGAATGTCATTCCAATTGAAGTTGGGCAGCAAATTTCAAGGACAAAATTTCTTCATCAACTGGTAACCGGCTTGTATTCCAGAACAGATTTAGAAATAAAAAGCGGAAGTTTTAAAGTAAAAGGAGATGTCATTACCATCTTTCCTTCTTATGGTGAAAATGGATATCGAGTACATTTTTTTGGTGATGAAATTGAAGAGATAGAGTCTTTTGATATAGTTAATAATCAAATTATTGAAAAATTTAAAACCCTCACCATATACCCTGCAAATCTATTTGTAACCTCTCCGGATGTATTACAAAATGCTATCCATTCGATTCAAAACGATTTGGTAAAACAATATGATTATTTCAAAGAAATCGGAAAACATTTGGAAGCAAAACGTTTAAAAGAACGAACGGAGTTTGATTTGGAAATGATCCGCGAATTAGGTTATTGTTCGGGGATAGAAAATTATTCCAGGTATTTGGATGGCCGGGAAGCTGGTACAAGGCCTTTCTGCTTATTAGATTATTTTCCGGATGATTATTTAATGGTCATTGATGAAAGTCATGTAACCATTCCGCAAACACATGCGATGTATGGTGGAGACAGAAGCCGAAAAGAGAATTTGGTAGCATATGGATTTCGATTGCCTGCAGCCATGGATAACCGTCCATTGAAATTTGAAGAATTTGAAGCGTTGCAAAACCAAATCATATATGTAAGTGCGACTCCGGCAGATTATGAATTAAAAAATACCGAAGGCCTTTTCGTAGAACAAGTTATACGTCCTACCGGCTTACTGGATCCTGAAATTGAGGTTCGACCCAGTCTAAATCAAATCGACGATCTAGTTGAAGAAATTCAAATCAGAGTGGAGAAAGATGAACGAACCTTAGTAACTACTTTAACAAAAAGAATGGCAGAAGAGTTGACAAAGTATCTGACAAGAGTAGCTGTTCGTTGCAGGTATATTCATTCGGATGTAGATACCTTAGAACGTGTGGAGATTATGCAGGGTTTGCGTAAAGGTCTTTTTGATGTACTTATAGGTGTTAATTTATTAAGAGAAGGTTTAGATCTACCGGAGGTTTCTTTAGTGGCCATATTAGATGCTGACAAAGAAGGGTTTTTAAGAAGTCATCGTTCTTTGACACAGACTGTAGGAAGAGCAGCCAGAAATATAAATGGGTTAGCCATTATGTATGCCGATAATATTACAAAAAGTATGCAGTTGACGATTGATGAGACTCATCGTAGAAGGGAGAAGCAAATTGCTTATAATATTCAAAACAATATCACACCCAAGCCCATCCATAAAAAAATAGGTGAAACGTTGACCGGTAAAGCAGTGTCTTCTTATCAGTATAACAATGCAATACAAAAAGCAGCAGAACAAGATGTAGTATATCTTTCTAAGATTGAAATAGAAAAATGCATTCGAGAAAAACGGAAGCAGATGGAAGCCGCAGCTAAAGATTTGGATTTTATTATTGCAGCAAAACTAAGAGATGAGATAAAAGCTTTAAAAGAACACATATAATTTAGTATATTATCAATACGATCCCGGGTAGTTTAATAAATTACTTTTAATTTGAACTCGTTTAAACTTTTTGAATTTAAGCGAACATTAGAAGTTTTTAAGGCTGTTGAAGGCTTTTTTGAGTTGCATAGCAGCGCTACGGAAAGAAAAAAAGACAAAAACAGAGTGGAAAACAACAATTTTTCAGCAAATTGAAAAAGTTTAAATGAGTTCTTTATATCATTTTGAATTTTTCACCAAATAATATTGTCAAAAGTTGAGTTCCTTTATTGAAATAATTCCCTTACTAGATGCCTTTTTTTCAGGGGGTAATGTTTTTGTGATAGCTTACGTACTCATTACAGGGATTCAAAAAAAGGCTCTTTTCAATATTATAATTGCTATCACTTTGTTTACCTTTTTACTTGAGTTTATTTTTTCCTTTCTACATGTAAGCTCAGATTTTGATATAAACCTCAATTTTTATGCTATAGGGATTTTAATATTATTTAGTTATTCTCATTTTTTGATTTACAGGAAAGTGACATTAAAGTTCATATCTATATTGGTATTAAGTGTCGTAATACAACTTATTTTTCTAATCCGTATTGAAACCATTTTCCACGAAAAAGAATTAACTATTGTAGTTCTTAACTCCGCTATTAGTATACTTATTTTGGTACTTACTCTTTTCAACCTTAGAGTGTATCAAAAGAAATTAAAAAATTGTTATTCCTCTGTCAAACAAAAAAACCTATACGGATTACGATTAATTGTATTTCTATTACTATTTTTTAATATACTATGGTTAATTGATGATACTACCTTTTTACTTATTGGAGAAAACAGTGTTTCCGATGTATTAGCAATTTTATCTTTATTCTATTCTTATTTCTCGGTACTATTTCTGTCTATATATGCGATTAAAAACCAATATGTACTGGATGAAATAAAAAAAGCATCGAAGGAGATAAAAGAATTAATTGTAAAAGAGAAAAATTTGCAAACACTACAAAACAAAGAGTTGTTCGAAAAACTTAAACAGCTTTTATTAAAGGAAAAGTTATATTTGAATCCAGACTTATCTTTGAATTATCTAAGTAAAAAATTAGACTCTAAAGACAAAATAATTTCACATAACATTCATCATTTTTCGAATACTAATTTTTATAGTTTCATCAACCAGTACCGAATTGAACATTTTAAAAAACTAATTTTTGATGATAAAAACATAAAAATGAGTATTGATGGGATTATTGAACTCTGTGGTTTCAAATCAAAATCTACTTTTTACAGTCATTTTAGAAAAATTGAAAATACAACTCCTTTGGAATTCATTAAAAAATTAAAATACTGAATATTAATATTTTAATTATAGCAATAGTTTGTTTAGAAGCAAATGAACTAATATATCGGTAAAATTATTCCATTTTGAAATTACTTCAATTATAATTACAAAATCTAAAAACAATTATAATGAAATCTAATTATTTTTTAATACTATTTCTATTCGCATTATGTAACAGCAGTTATAGCCAAAATAGAACAATGGCAGAAGAATTAAGTTTTATTACTTCAAAAGCTAACTCTCTAACTCAAAATTCTCTTGGTTATTGGGAAGCGGATTTTGGTAATGGTATTGTACTGATATATATTCCGCAAGGCTCTTTTACTATGGGGAATAATATGCTTTCATCCATTGTAGTAACAAGCGGATATGCTTCGGCACCGGAACATACTGTAAATTTAAGTCATTACTGGATTTCAAAAAATCCAATAACCATAGGGCAATTTCGAACATTCGTACAGGCAACCAATTATGTAACTGATGTTGAAAGAGCCGGGAGTCAGGGATGCTATGTATACGATACCACACAAGAAGCTTTTGTGCCAAAAACAGGACGTAAATGGGACAATGCTTATCAGGATATCCTAGCTGCTTTTCCGGCAATTACGATAAACGATAATCATCCTGTAGCCTGTGTAAGCTGGAATGATGCCATTGCTTATACTAATTGGCTACGTCAACAAAAACAAGTGCAATTCACCATACCTACCGAAGCTGAATATGAATATGCATGTAGAGGTACAGATGGTAGAATCTACCCGTGGGGTAATAATGTGTCAGATGGAACAAGAGCAAATTATGCTGATGAAACTATGAATACTTATTTTCCAAATCTGAATCAAGCTCTGGTACATACGGGAGTAACTGATGGTTTTGCAATTACTTCTCCTGTGGGAAGTTTCCCTAATGGAGCTTCACCTATAGGAGCATTAGATATGGTAGGTAATGTAAATCAATGGGTTTATGATGCCGAGTATGATTATACTTCTGCTTCACAAACGAATCCGATTCATTTGACTGATAATGGCGTTCGAATGCAAAAGGCAGGAGATTGGTCCAGTTCAGCCGGCCGCACGGGTCAAACTCCAGATGAATTAGCTGAAGGCCATAATATTAGAGCTGAAGGTCGTTCAGGAGATGTGCCAAATAGTGCCGATGACCATTTAGGGTTCAGAATAGCCATCTCCTATGTTCAAAGGTTAGAGTCTTTATTATCTTTACATGATACAGCATTACATGCATCCAAAATTACATTACACCAAAACCCTGTTAAAAACGACAAATTAATTCTTAACAATGCTATATTTGACAGCTCATATGAGATTTATAATCTAAACGGTCAATTATTAAAAGCTGGCGATATTGGTACCGGAAATATTTTACTTAGCCATATTGGAAGTGGATTATATTTTATTAAAATTACCTCTAAAAGCGGAAAGTCAAATACTCATCTTAAGTTCATTATTGAATAACATCATAATTAAATCAAAATAACTTGACATAAAATAAGATCGCTTCGCTACTAGAATTAAGAATCAAGATGGTTATAGTTCTTGGCTCCAGGGTCAATAAATCTTTAAATGATGGCATTTTATATTGGTTCAGCTATATTTACAGAACTTATACCAGTAATTTCAAGTGATAAATGGTATTACTATTGACAATCTTTGTAAGCATTTTATGAACTCGTTTAAACTTTTTGAATTTGCTAAAAAATTGCTGTTTTTAGCTCTGTTTTTATCTTTTTTTCTTTCCGTAGTGCTGCTATGCAACTCAAAAAAGCTTTCAACATATCTAAAAACTTCTAATGTTCGCTTAAATTCAAAAAGTTTAAACGAGTTCATTAAATTGAGCCACAAAAATAAAATATTTAAACAATTTTCATAGTAATAATGAGCTCCAATTTTTAAAGTGTAGAATTGTAAATACATTCAATTTAAGGTTGTTCATAGGTTAGTAAAAATCTCTAAAATTAACACTATTTTTATTTATATTTACTTTTATGAATTTCCTCGCCCATCTATATCTCTCGGAAGATAATACCCATATGATTATCGGAAACTTTATAGCCGATAGTATTCACGGCAACCGATTTACCCATTTTGATAAAGAGATTCAACAAGGAATAAGACTACATCGGGAAATCGATACATTTACAGACGCGCATCCGATTACTAAAAAAAGTAAACGCAGGCTCAATAAACGTTACGGACTATATGCAGGAGTTATCATTGATATTTTTTACGACCATTATCTGGCTAAAAACTGGAAAAATTATTCTGCTATCCCCTTACACCTGTACGTAGATTCAATTTATCAGTTACTCCAAAAAAACTACGGTATATTACCAGAGAAAACACAGCATATGTTACCAATTATGATAGCATACAACTGGTTGTATAACTATCAATACAAGGAAGGTATCGAAAGTGTTCTGAAAGGAATGAATCGCCGTACTAAAAACAGGTCTCAAATGCATTTGGCAATTGAAGAGCTATATCGGTTAGATGATGCGTTTCAAAAAGATTTTACGGATTTCTTTAAAGAATTGTGTATCTTTTCGCATCGGAAATTGAACTCGTTTAAAGGAGTTCATTAATAAAGAAATAACATCCTTATAACTATCATGAAAATAATAATACTACTTTTTTCAGTCTCTTTTATACTATTCGATTGTACTCCGAAATCACCTCAAAAAATCACAGGTACAACTGCCGAAAAAGCCATGGTGGTTTCTGCTCGTAAAGAAGCTTCCGAAATAGGAGTCCAAATATTGCAAAAAGGAGGTAATGCCTTTGATGCTATGATGGCTACGGGATTTGCTTTAGCGGTAGCTTACCCGGTAGCAGGCAATATTGGTGGTGGTGGTTTTATGGTATACAGAATGGCCGATGGAAGTACAGGAGCCCTTGATTATAGAGAAAAAGCTCCTTTAGCTGCTATGAGAGATATGTATTTGGATTCCGAAGGCAATGTGATAAAAGGAAAAAGTACCGTTGGGTCAACGGCCGTAGGAGTACCCGGTGCTGTTGCAGGCCTGTTTGAAGCGCAGCGAAAGTATGGAAAATTATCCGTGGAAGAAATTTTAACACCCGTAATTGCCCTAGCCAAAAACGGAGTAATTGTTACCAAAAAGCAAGAAAAAAGAATCGGAAAATACCAGTCTGTTTTTCGTGAGGTAAATCCGGATTTTAACGTGTTTAAAGAAGGTATCTCAGAAAATGATACCATAAAATATCCCGCTCTGGCCACTACCTTAGAGCGTATCGCTAAAAATGGGAGAGATGAGTTTTACAAAGGTGAAACGGCACAAAAATTTATACAATTTATGCAGAAAAGCGGCGGTATTATTACGCTGGAAGACTTAGAGAGGTACCGTGCAAAATGGAGAACTCCTGTGAATTTCACCTATGATGACTTAAATATCATTTCCATGTCGCCCCCTTCGAGCGGCGGAGTTTGTCTGGCGCAAATTATGAATGGAATTGAACCTTATGATTTGCATTCATATGGGCATAACACCACCAAAGCAATTCAACTCATTGTAGAAGCAGAAAGAAGAGCCTATGCAGACAGAAGTTTTTATTTGGGAGATCCTGATTTTGTTACGATTCCTTTGGACATTCTGCTGAGTAAGGATTACACTAAAAACAGAATGACCGATTTTTCTTTTGATAAAGCCACGTTATCTCATGAGGTGTCTCACGGAACTATAGAAATAGTAGAGAGTAGTGAAACTACGCATTATTCTATCGTAGACCCGTATGGGAATGCAGTTTCGGTAACTACTACACTAAACGGTGCTTTTGGTTCTAAACTCTATTGTACGGAATTAGGTTTTTTCTTAAATAATGAAATGGATGATTTTAGCAGCAAGCCGGGAGTTCCGAATATGTTTGGCTTGATCGGTGCCAAAGCAAATGAAATAGTACCTGAGAAGAGAATGTTAAGCTCTATGACTCCTACTATTGTAGAAAAAAACGGAAAACTATTTATGGTGCTAGGTACTCCGGGAGGTTCTACCATTATCACTTCGGTACTGCAGACCATTTTAAATGTTCATGAATATGGTATGGGTATGCAGGAAGCTGTAAATCAGCCCAGGTTTCACCATCAATGGCTACCGGATGTCGTAGTTATTGAACCTAATAAATTTGACACTATTGTAAAACAAAATCTGAAAAAATTAGGATATGCAATAGATGAGCGCAATTCCAGAATTATAGGAAAAGTAGATGCCATTTTGGTATTAAAAAACGGGAAACTGGAAGGTGGGGCAGACCCTAGAGGAGATGATACGGCTGTTGGTTTTTAAATTGAAATAGTGAAATTAACGAGCTGTAAACATCCGGGTAATTGCCTTTATTTCTTGAATAAACAATAAAATAATAAACAATTATTACATCAGAACTCACACCTGAAGAATTTGATACGTATTATTCGAAATATATCGATAAACTTGGAAAAAATATTCGTCTTCGAGATAGATTTGACAGTGGTAAACAAAAAGTAATTGATTTTTTTAAATCGATACCGGAAGAAAAATTAACATACCGCTATCAGTCGGAAAAATGGAGTATAAAAGAAATACTACAACACCTTATAGATACCGAAAGGATATTTATGTATCGATGTTTTAGGATTGCCAGAAAAGATATGACCTCACTGGCGGGATTCGATCAAAATTCATACATAGAACCTTCCGGAGCAGATGATAAAACCATCGATGAATTGCTAAACGAGTTTATTGCCAATAGGAATAACTCCATTGCCCTGTTACAAGAGTTGTCTGATGAAAATTTAGCTTTTATTGGAAATGCTAACGGAGCAAAAATATCTGCCAGAGCAGCTGCATTTACTATTATTGGTCATGATATATGGCATATGGAAATTATAAAAGAACGTTATTTATAAAATGTTAGAAATTAGGCCCAACTGCGAACATTGTGGCAAAGGTTTACCCAATACTTCTACAGAAGCTATGATTTGCAGTTTCGAATGTACTTATTGTAAAGATTGTGCGATTGGTATTTTTGAAAATGTATGTCCAAGTTGTACGGGTAATTTTGTAGAGAGACCCATTCGACCGGGTAAAATGCTCGAAAAATATCCGGCATCAAAAAAGAGGATTTTAAATCGTAAAAATGTAGAAAAAGTGAAACTAATTACCGAACAATTTAAGCGCATTCTGCCTGAAAAAAGATGAATAGAAGAAATAATTGAATACTTCAAAGATAAAAATATGAAAGAATATCAAAAATCATCGTTAAACAGAATCAAAAGAGGGCAAAACAGGGCTACATATGATATAGAGAAAATCTACGCTATTTTAGATGCCGGCTTCATCGGTTTTGTAAACTATATTTATGAAAGAAAGCCCATTTCAATCCCTATGGGATACGGAAGAAAAGATGATAAGATATACCTGCATGGCTCACAGGCGAACAGGATGTTAACTTTCCTGTTAAAGACAAAAGAAATCAGCATGACCGTTATGCATCTGGACGGGTTGGTGTTGGCAAGATCCGGATTGCATCATTCTGTTAATTACCGTTCGGCAACACTCTTTGGTACTGTAAGAAATATAGAAAATGATGCAGAAAAAGAAACTGGTTTAAAATGTTTTATGGATCACATGATGAAAGGGCGTTGGGATGAAATTCGCCCGATGCATCAAAAGGAATTAGACAGAACCTTAGTTGTGGAAATGACTATAAAAACGGCATCTGCAAAAATCAGAGATGTAGGCGTAAATGATGAACCCGAAGATTATGATTTGGATGTTTGGGCAGGAGTTGTTCCTTTAAAGCAAGTTGCCGAATACCCAATTACAGATAAGTGTTTGAAAAAAGAAATAGAAACCCCAAAACATGTGTTAGACTATTACAATACATACAAATAATGGATGTTTTTTTTAGGAAAAAAATAAATTTTTTTGCGAACCGAAAAGCAATTAAAAACCCGTGTCTCCCTATAATTCATATTTAAGATTATTGCATAATTCAAAAATAAGGATCACTTTTATAAACGATTATAATTAGCGCCTGCAAGAAAACTTTTAACATATTGTTTTTCAATAAATTATATTTAAGAGCTTTCATGAATCTCTAAGAATAATTGAGTGTCATTTTCTCTAAAATGCTTATATTTAATCAATTAATCTATTTAGATTCGCCTTGATTATCAATGAGGTTTTAAAGATTCAGAACTATGCGCAATCGATTCGATCAACAAATTGTATTAGGAGTAAAACTTATTGAAGATACCCCTGTTTTGCAAAAAAGCAGAGATGATGTTCCTGCTTTGTTACAAGCATTATTAGAAATTTACAAAACACCAGAGTACAACGAACAGATTTTTGCGATTCTAGAAGATTCGATTGTCAAGGGTAAAAAGAGAACGGGTCGTAAAGGACTCACACTATGGCAAATTTTTGTATTGGTTCAGTTTCGTTTGGCTTTGAATTTAGATTATGATCGCCTTCACTACATGGTATATTCAGATTCGGTCTTACGTCAGCTATTGCAACCGAGATAGGTTTTGACAGGATAGAGATCGGTTATCAACGCATTATTGATAATCTACATTTACCGGATAATACTACTTTACTAAAGATCAATGATGTGGCGGTGAGTTTTGGGATCAGTCACAAAAGTTGTGTGTGAGTTCAGATGAAGATTAATTGTTAATTGAAGATTGAATGAAGTGTGTCTTTGCGAGTGAAACGAAGCAATTAGGGATCAGGGTCAAAAGTTTTGTGTGGATTGAATTAAAGTTTTGATCTTTGTAAAAAAAAACAGAGATTGGAATTATCCTTAGACCTTTTAAAATTCATCTTACCTGAGATGCTCGTAGAACATTTTGATTTGGTAAGACACACTCATCGAAATGAGGAACTTCATTTGTATTTTGAAGAGCGTAATGTTGTTCCTAAAGAAGTCATAAATCCTAATGTAATTGCTCATGGTTTCCACAAAGAGATTACTATTGAAGACTTTCCTTTGCGTGGAAACACTGTGTATCTTCACGTAAGGCGACGTAGATGGTTAGATAAAGAGACTAGGCAAATCATTCAAAGAGATTGGAATCTAGTAGCTCAGGGAACTCGCATGACAGGTGAGTTTGCTGCTTTTTTAAAAGAGATTAGTCGATACTGAGAAGAGTGATTGCAAAACCATTGCAAGAATCTATGGCGTGAATGGGAAGAAGTTCCAAAGGCAGTATCGAGATTATTTGAGTGAGTTTAAACAGTGGAAGGAAAAGTCTCATGCCAAAGAGTGGTTGATCTTCCCTGAGAATATAGGAACTCGATTATCTATCGACGAAGTAGCCTTATCAAAAGGAGAACTCTACACCATCGTTACCAATAAAAAAGCTAAAGGAAAGAAAGGAAGTATTGTGGCGATCATAGCTACTACCAAAGCAGAACCTATTATCAAACACCTATTTAAAATCTCATCTGCGAAAAGAAACAAGGTCAGAGAAATTACCCTAGATATGGCGAACTCCATGAAGCTGATTGCCAAACGGTGTTTCCCCAAAGCCATACAAGTAACCGATAGATTCCATGTACAGAAACTAGCTCTAGAAGCACTTCAAGAAATTAGGATCAAACATCGATGGGAAGCCATAGATACAGAAAATGAACGGATCAAACTTGCCAAAACCAATAACAAAGAATATTACCCTGAAATATTAGAAAATGGAGATACCATAAAGCAACTCTTGGCTAGAAGCAGATACTTACTCTACAAAGCACCAAGTAATTGGACAGAAGATCAAAGAGTAAGAGCTAACATCCTCTTTAAAAGATATCCTGATATCAAAACAGCTTTTAAGCTCGTACAAGGACTTAGAAATATCTTCAACACAGCAAACTCAATACAAGTCGCTTATACAAAACTAGCGCATTGGTATAAAGATGTAGAACAAACAGCATACAAGGCTTTTAATACCATAGCAAACTCTATCAGGCTTAACTATAGATCAATATTGAATTACTTCATTAATAGAAGTACTAATGCAGCGGCAGAATCTTTCAATGCCAAAATCAAAGCCTTTAGATTACAATTTAGAGGGGTCAAAAACACAGAATTCTTCCTCTATAGATTAACTACAATTTTTGCATAAACACAACAATTAGTCTTGATCCGTGATTATGTGGAAGTACACATTACTGAAAAATCAAATAAAGAAACCACTATTACCACACTAAAATCGGTGCATATAGCCATAAGTAATGCAAAACGCACTCTGTTAGGTATTTACCATAAAATTAAAGGAAAATATTTGCAGAATTATCTTGACGAGTTCTGCTATAAACTCAACAGACACTATTTCGCTGAAAGACTATTTGATAGACTGGTAGTAGCTGTCACTCATCAATACTGGTATAAAAGTGGGTAATCAATAAAATTTTCTACTATTTCCTATTTCAAAAATAGCTACTATATTTGGAGCCTCAAAAAAGGCCTCGTAGCATAACTGAATAGTGCACTTGATTACGGCTCAAGAGGTTGCAGGTTTGAATCCTGCCGAGGTCACCAAGAATAAATGCAACTGATTAAATAATAGTTAGTTGCATTTTATTATGCTACTTTAAGAAACATATCTGCTGCCATTTTGACAATCATTTACCATAATATCTGTCAAAAATTCATTAACTCATAGAGAATTATATCAATTATGCCATATAAATGTCTAATTTTAAATTTTTTAATTATGAGTAACTTAGTAACATTACCGAAAAATGGAAGTTTGGCAAAGACAAAGACAAACTTTCCAACCCTATCAACTTGGTTTGATGACCTATTTATGAGCGATTTACCTTCGTTCTTTTCTTCAAATTTTAACAATGGGATGTCGCTACCTAAAGTAAATATTAAGAAAAACGCAGATACCTACATAGTTGAAATGGCAGTTCCGGGGATGAAGAAATCAGACTTCAATATTAATTTAGATAATAATGTCTTTGTTATTTCAACAGAGCGTGAAGAAAGTAATGAAGAAAAGAATGAAAATTATACTCGCAGAGAGTTTGGATATTCTTCTTTTAAGAGGACTTTTACACTACCTGATACTATTAAGAAAGTAAAATTAAAGCCAGTTACAATGATGGTATTTTAAGTGTGCAACTTCCTAAAAGAGAAAAGGCAAAACAAAATCCAGCTAGAACCCAGGGCAAACGCATTAAACTTTTATGAATATATCAGTAAAACTAATTTTTCATTAAAGAATTGACATTTAATAATGGATTTTATTCGTAATTTTTTAAACTTATCTTTAATGATTATTCATTTTTTTGAAAATAATTACAGGTTAACTTGGATCAAAAAATCATAAAGTATTGATTAAAAACATGTTAACTTTAATGCGTTTACCCTGAGCTAGAACCATTAAAATTTTTTAGTGATTGAAAATTTATTTAGGGCGTGTTAACACTAAACGAGAATCATGGATTTTTTAGCTATTTTTTTTGGATTTTGAGGCAGTTTTTGCAGAACATAGCCGAGCTACGTTTAAAAAAACTAACGAAAAAAGGCAGAAAAAGAGCAAAAAAGACAATTTTTTGCTTAGTGTTAACACGCCCTAGTAAAAGGAAAGGGTTAAATATTTAATTTAGCCCTTTCTATAAAAAGTTTAAATGAGTTCAAAAAATAAAAATTATGAAGCAGTTAATTTTTGCATTTATTTTTACAATTAGCATTACGCAAGCGAATGCTCAAAAAATAGTAGTATCTGATTCACAAGGTGTAAAAGTTGGTGATGTTTTTGAGATAAATAAGCCTAAACACTCGCAAACATTTAAATATATTTATTTTCCCAGACCTAATTTTATTATTAAAAGAGGAGGGATAATCGATTATAAAAGAATTTATGGTAATAAAGTAGTTGTTACATCAATAAAGAAAAAAGATAATGTTTTAAAAGTAAGAATAAAAAAATATGATGGAGGTAAGTTCTTTAATAGTTATGATACTGTATTGGTAGATATAAAAGGTGCTTTAAAAGCAGGTGAACTTCAACGGATATGATTAGTTTAAAAATTCAAAAAAGGAGCAATTACGGATACTTTAAAATTAAACATTTTACGAAAGTGAATTTCAAGCAAAAAATACTATGATGAAGAAAGCATATTTAATTTCCGCATTAATGTAGTTGGTAATTAGTGAACTTCACCTCAAATGTAGTACAAAAAATAAACGTTTTAAACCACAAGTTTTTTATTCGGAGACCTTTGTAGCGTTGATTTGGCTTCAAATACAAAATATATCCCTATTCGGCAAATGTCTCTCGTTAAATTTTCCTCTTCTAAAATAGCTAATTCATTTAAAAAGGAATGTCTTCCTTATCTATTATCCCATGTTTCAATATATTCAAATTCCTCTTGGTGGAAAAATGAAAAGATTACCGTTGAATATTTTGTATTTTGCGGAACGTACTATCAAGTTCATTATGAATAAAAAAGAAATCATTACTATACTAGAAAACAAACATCTGGAATTATTCGATTGGCTGGAAAAGCAGTCCATAGAAAAATGGGAACAAGCAGTTGAGGGAAAATGGACAAGTGGGCAACATATTTTGCATCTGACAAACAGTATCAAATTATTGAATACGACTTTGAAAACTCCTAAATTCGTTCTAAAACGCAAATTTGGTATTTGTAACAGAAAAGTCAGATCTTACGAAGAAGTAGCTAAAAGGTATGATGAACGATTAGCAGAAAGCCGGGATAAAGCTGCTCTTTTTAATAAGAATTTGAAAATTCCTTCTAAAAAAGAGAAAGACCGCCTAATTATTACCTTACAAATTCAAAATAAAAAGCTGCAATACAAAACAAATAAGTGGTCAGATATACACTTGGATACGTTACTGATACCACACCCTCTGATGGGTAGAATGACCGTAAGAGAAATAATAATGTGGACAGCATGTCATACGGCACACCACACTCATATTCTAAAAGAAAAGTACTAAATGAAAAAAATTAGCAACACTCCGTATATGTTCTTTTTCGGGTTGGTTTTCTTCTTCTTAATCATCTCATTTTTTGTAGGAAATAAAACTTTTGATATACATATCTACAATACCTATTTTACTATTTCAAATACCCGTTTTTGTTATTTTTCATCTGTATTTTTCGGACTGATAGGAGTCAACTACTTTTCATTACATTGGGTACAAAAACCACCTAATAAATGGCTGACAGGCGTACATATTACTCTTCAAACAATTGCCATTCTGTTTTATATTTTATTCTTATTAGTACCTGACAAAGCACCTGAATCAGTCGGGCCGACACCCAATTCAGATACTATTTTATGGATTGGCTTTTTGGTTTTTTTAATAGCAACTTTAGTACATTTGATTACCTTTTTAATAGCTATAATGAAAAAGCAATAATCATGTGGTACGTTTTTATAAGCGGTGAGTAATTTTTATATTTACACCTTCTAAAAAGTTACATATATGTTTAATAATTTAAGCGAAAAATTAGATAAGGCCTTACATACGTTAAAAGGTCATGGCAGAATTACGGAAGTAAATGTTGCAGAAACATTAAAAGAGGTTCGCAGGGCATTATTAGATGCAGATGTAAACTTTAAAATTGCCAAAGAATTTACCAAAAGAGTTCAGCAAAAAGCACTGGGGCAAAATGTATTAACGACTTTGCACCCGGGACAATTAATGGTAAAGTTAGTAAAAGACGAACTCACGGAGCTTATGGGAAGTGATGCCGTAGGTATTCATTTGGATGGAAACTTTACGGTTATTTTAATGTCCGGTTTGCAGGGTTCGGGTAAGACTACTTTTTCGGGTAAACTGGCCAATTACTTACAGACAAAAAAGGGTAAACAGGTTCTTTTGGCGGGTTGTGATGTGTATCGTCCTGCAGCTATCAATCAATTACAGGTGATTGGAGAGCAAATAGGGGTGGAAGTATACGCTGAAGTTGAGAATCAAAATCCGGTGGAAATTTCTCAAAATGCAATCAAGCGCGCTAAATCAAATGGTAAAAATGTGGTTATTATTGATACTGCGGGCCGTTTAGCAATTGATGAGGAAATGATGACTGAAATTTCCAATATCCATAAAGCTGTTCATCCTAAAGAGACACTATTTGTAGTAGATGCTATGACAGGGCAGGATGCTGTAAACACGGCAAAAGCTTTTCATGATATCTTACATTTTGAAGGAGTAGTACTTACAAAATTAGATGGAGATACCAGAGGAGGTGCTGCTTTGTCTATTAAATCTGTTGTTGAGAAACCCATTAAATTTATTGGGACAGGCGAAAAAATGGATGCCATAGATGTGTTCTATCCGGATAGGATGGCCGATCGTATTCTTGGGATGGGAGACGTGGTTTCTTTGGTTGAAAGAGCACAAGAACAATATGATGAAGAGGAAGCGAGAAAATTACAAAAGAAAATTGCCAAGAATCAATTTGGTTTTGATGATTTTTTGAATCAGATTCAGCAAATTAAAAAAATGGGAAATATGAAAGATTTAATGGGGATGATTCCGGGAGCAGGCAAAGCCCTAAAAAATGTTGATATTGACGATAATTCTTTTAAGAGCATTGAGGCCATTATACACTCGATGACTCCATCCGAGAGAAGCATTCCCACAAGTATTAATACCAGTAGAAAAAAGCGAATTGCTAAGGGTTCCGGAACTTCAATTCAGGAAGTAAATCAGTTAATGAAACAATTTAATCAAATGAGTAAGATGATGCAAATGATGCAGGGCAAAGGGCTTGGAAAAATGATGCAAATGGTGCGGGGAATACAGTAAAATAGAAGCAGTTGTATGGTTATTTTAGACGGTAAAAAAACATCGTTAGACATTCAGAACGAAATAGCAATTGAAGTTGTTCAAATCAAGAAACAAGGTGGCAAAGTGCCTCATTTGGCTGCTGTTATTGTTGGCAATGACGGTGCTAGTATCACTTATGTAAATGCAAAGGTAAAAGCATGTGAAAAAGTGGGTTTTGAGTCTACATTGATCCGTTTGCCGGAACACACCTCGGAAGCCGAATTACTTTCTCAGATAACTGCTTTAAATACAGATGAGGTTATTGATGGTTTCATTGTTCAGCTTCCATTGCCCAAGCATATCAATGAGCAAAACATAATCATGGCCATAGATCCTGATAAAGATGTCGATGGATTCCACCCGAGGAATGTGGGTAAAATGACTCTAAACCTTCCTACCTTTATCTCTGCTACCCCGTTTGGAATCTTAGAATTGTTAGATCGTTATCATGTTGAAACCTCCGGAAAGCATGTAGTGGTCATTGGCAGAAGTCATATTGTGGGAAGCCCGATGAGTATCTTACTGGCTCAAAAAAGAAAAATTGGAAACGCTACAGTGACTATTACACACAGCAGAACAAAAAATTTAAAAGAAATTACCTTACAAGCTGACATTATTATTGCTGCACTTGGAATACCGGAGTTTTTAACGGCAGATATGGTAAAAGAGCACGTAACGGTTATTGATGTTGGTATTACCAGAGTAAAAGATGCTTCTAAAAAAAGCGGTTACCGCTTACTTGGAGATGTTGCCTTTGATGAGGTTTCCAAAAAATCAGATTTTATTACTCCCGTACCCGGAGGGGTCGGCCCGATGACCATTGCCATGTTATTAAAAAATACATTGCTGGCCAGACAAAGAAAACATTAATGAAACCAAACGATAAAAGATTTCATTTTTGCCAGATCAGGGATTTGATCTACACTTATTTTCTGTGTCGTAAATTGTCTTAAGCCCAACTGCTCTTTATCTATATCTATGGTAACATTTAAATCATCTATAAAGAGAGTTGCCGAATTGAGTGAGGTTTCAATTTTAGTAATTGTATTGTGCAAATTGATTTCTGAAAATGTAGAATTTATATTAATTCCCGTATCTGTTTCAAATCTTTCGTCAAATATTAGAAATTTAAACAGTTCTAATTAGGGGAAGCTTACATAAGTATTATAAGTGCAATATTAATGCGTATGCAGAATTATTTATTAGACATTACGAAAGATTTTATTCTATGTGTTTTCGCAAAAATATACAGCTAGCTGATGCAAAAAATATAATAATTGAGAGTTATCTTTCACTACACGAAAAATTTAATGTTTCTAAAAAGAAAAAGAACGAAATAAGAGATATTATAGGATATACAACAAGGGTAGTCCAAAATGAAATAAATTATTTTTTTAGGATAAAAAATTCCAATCTTCAACTTACCAATTCTTTTGAGTTTTTTGAGATAGTGAACGGAACTGATAACAGGTTAACAAAAGAAGAAAGAAATTTATTTTTACAGAAAGTTAAATAAGTTTTAGGGGAATTGGATTCTATATGAGTATCTAAAGATAAATAGGGATTAAAAGAATTGTTCACCTCAAGTTTTGTAAAAAAACACCTCCTTATTAATCAAAATTGCTTTTTCATAGAGTGCCATCATATCTTAAGTGTCTAAATCTTTTTGCAAGTGTAATGTGTTTTATTTTAAAAAAAATGTTGTACATATATTGTACAGGAAATAAAAAAGAGATTACATTTTCAATGTAATCTCCTGATAATCAAGTATCGGTAGCTGGACTCGAACCATCGACCTTCGGGTTATGAACCCGAAATGAATTACCTTAAAAAACATTAAAATAACTGATTATCAATATTTCAAAAATTTACAACTATCAGATAAAACCGTTTAAAACCATATAAAAACACAAAATGTTTAACCATTGTTTAACCAATTTTTATGATTTTTTTGTACCTTTATCTTTCAAAAAACTCAGTATTTATAGCTTCGGTAAAGGTAGTACTTCGAAAGGAAAAACAAAAAAAAGATGGCAGGCTGTACTACACAATGCATAAAAATGAAAGGCTCTAGTGTCAAGTCAATCATTTAATGTCGGATAAAGTTTTTTTAGTTTGATTCTAGAATCTTTGGTTGTAAACTGCTAATTTATTTTTGCCTTTTTTTGATTTCTATACTTTACCCAAGCATTGACTTCTGTTTTGACCGTTTCAATATTGTCTATTCTTCTATTTAAACATTGTCCACCTAGTACGTTGAGTTCTATTTCCGCCATATTGAGCCAACTACCGTGTTTAGGTGTATATACAAACTCAAACCTATCCCATAACTTTTTTGCTTGTTCTGGGTTTAAAACGTTCATATAAGGAAGATGGCTTGTGTGTATTTAAATTATCCATAACGAGTGTTATTTTATTCGCATTAGAATAACTTTGAGCGATATCATTCAAAAAATCAGCCCAATCTAATTTTGTTTTTCGTTCTGTGACTTTGACTATTCGTTTTCCTGAAAGCGGTTCATTAGCCATAAAGATATTACAAACTCCATTACGTTTATATTCATAGTCAACAACCTTACTGCCATCTTTCAACCTTATTGGATGTTTGATCTCTCCAATGAGTTGTTTGAGTGATTCATCCATGCAAACTACCGGATTCCCTGAACAATAAGGGCGTTTATAAACATCTAACACATTTTCCATATTGGCAGCAAAATCAGCATTTTGATTTGGAGGAATCACCCAACCCTTAACTTTCCAGGGTTTCAACTCGTTTTTTTAAAACTCGACGAACCGTTTCATAAGACAGACTCTCTACATAATTTAATTCCACCATTTTGTCTGCTAGAAGTCGAAGAGACCACTTTGCCATCCCTTTGGGGGGTTCACTACAGGCTATCGATATAAGCTTTGCTTCTTTGCCTCCATCAATCTTCCTTTCATAAACACGAGTAGTCGATTTACGTTGCAAACAAGATTCAAAGCCTTCCTCTACAAAACGTCTCTTTACTCTGTCAATAGTTCGCATCGATATTTGTAGAACTTTTGATACTTCTTCATTGGTGACTAATCCCTCTGAATGAACTCCCTCATCTTTGTTTAAAAGAATATAAGCACTGCGATAAGTTTGACTACTATGCTTCCCCTTTGAAATGATTTGAGATAACTCTTCTCGCTCTTGCTTGGTTAAGGTTATTGTATATTTTTTTGCCATGGTTTCTTTCAAAGATACTAAAAATATACGACTTTTTATTCATGACTTGACACTAGTTAATAACAGCTATTATTTGTATATTTAATACATGAGTTTACAAGAAATAAAGCGAGGAATTTCCATGCTTTCCCAATCTGAAAGGCAGGAATTGTTAAAAGAATTGTCAACATCACCAAAAGATTCAGTTCCAACGGTAAGAAGCCAAGAATCTAGGCGTTTTTTATTAGACAATAAGTTAGGTTGTTGCGCCCATTGCTGGCATCCAAAGTATGTAAAATTTGGTATTGACAAAGGCTCTCAGCGCTATAAGTGTAAATCCTGCAAACGCAGTTTTACAGAATACACAGGTACTTGGATGGCAGGTTTGCAACATAAGGACAAGATTGATGACTACCTTGAATTAATGCTAGAAGAAAAGAGCTTAGATAAGATAAAAGTAGCCTTATCGATAAACAAGAAAACGGCTTTTGACTGGCCTCATAAGATATTAGTCCCATTATCAGAAAACGATAAAGATGATTTTACAGGCATTACAGAAAGTGATGAGACCTTCTTTTTAAATTCAGAAAAAGGGCGACCAGTAAATCATCGGGAATCAAGAAAACGTGGTGGTAGCTCTAAAACCAAAGGCATCAGTAATGATCAAGTAGCTGTTATTGTAACCCAAGATAGAACATCTAATCCAGATATTACTGTAGCCACTATGGGAAGATTAAAGAAAATAGATATTGTAAATGCTATTGGCAGCAGAATAAAGGCAAGTAAAGCCATTTTATGTAGGGACACACATCTAAGCTACAAAGGATTTGCAATAGACAATAAAATAGAGCATCACACTCTAAAAGGCGTCATAAAACAACGTGTCAAAAACAAAGTGTATCATATACAACATGTCAACTCAACTCATAACAGAGTTAAGAAATGGATAGATAACAAGTTTTGGGGAGTATCTACCAAATACTTGCAACAATATTTGAACTGGTATCGCATCAAAGAAAAATTAAAATATAGAAACGATAAACTCAATGCCTTTGTAAATAAAGTGTCAGAACATATTAATGCGTATCAAAAATATCAAAATATTGGATTGAAGTATCAAAAATTAATATCAACGCAATTTTAAACTAGAGCCAAATGAAAAACCGATTTCTCTAAAAGTTCCAGAAAAAGCACAGATAATATTGGATTTCTACAAAATATCCAAAATTCGTAAAAAGGATTTTGTGTTTCTGTATCTTAAAAAAGCCAATCAAAACGATTCACACGATGTTTTTATAAAAACCCGCAACGCAACCAGTCTGCTAAACAAATACCTAAAACGCATTGCAAAGCATTGTCAGATAGACAAAAATTTATCCAATCATATTGCTCGTCATTCCTTTGGAAATATTGCCGGAGATAAAATTCATCCGTTGATGTTACAAAAACTCTATCGTCATAGTGATTTGAAAACGACTATTAACTACCAAGCGAATTTTATTCATAAGGAGGCTGATGATGCTTTGGATGCAGTCATAAATTTCTAAATATTTACGAATTAAATCAGTAACTCGTGAATTGAGGGATAAAAAAGATACTTCTTCACGAGTTAGAAAAGAGAATTTGATTTTTAAACCCCAATTTTCCACACTCCTTTTTCTAAAAATGCTTCAATGGTTTGACGATTTGCCTTGTTGAGTAAGTTTGAATGAGAAATCTTTTCTTGCTTCGCATAATCAGAAAGAGCGATTATTTTTTTACCTTCCAGGTATGCTAATCGCTTATGAAAACTTTGGCACAAAGCTTTTCCAACAATTTCTTCCATTATCGTAGTGGTCTTTTGTTGGTCAAACTCTTGAAAAGCATCGTAATACTCTTTTCGATTGATAAACTTTATATTAATAGGCACATAATTATCACGAAGTAAGGCATAATTATTAATCACACGTCCAATTCTTCCATTCCCGTCTACAAAAGGATGTATATGTTCAAAAGTAAGATGAAGTCTGGCAATACGCCGAATAATGTTATCCGCATCTTTTGTTTGGTACTGAACCAACATTTCTTTCAACAGTCCTAAAATTTCTATGGGATTAGGAGCAATATAATTGCCTACACGCACCCATTCATCTTCATTTCTAAATCGTCCAGCAATATCATCCCGAATATTACTGATAAGCATTTTATGCAGCAAAAGTATCGTATCTAAGGCGAGCCCTTTTTCGGTCGCTTTTTGATTGATATATTCTACAACACGTGCAAGATTTTTTGCTTCAAAGAGTTCTCGTTCGTTGATAAAACGGTCTAGGTCAATCCGCATCAGAATTTTTTCCGTTTCATCCAATGTCAAAGTGCTATTCTCGATAGCATTAGAATTATACACTTGTTCTGCTATTTCTGTTTCATTAATCAGCTTGATTAACGACTGTTTATCGGGAGCAAGACGACAATAACGCTCTTTGAGCAATTGTATTTGTTTGAGCATACGAGAAGATTGTTTCATACGTCAAAAATACTTATTTTCACGAAAAAATCAAATAATTCGTGAAATTAATCTGATAATCTCTCTTTATTCACGAGTTAAGCTCTTTTTATATCTTTATTTTAAGTTGGCAAATAAAGTTAAAATATATCAAATTATATTTTAAACTGCGGGTAAGTATCAGATATTTAGTACTTCTGTTTGTATAAGGAAACAGTGAATTTACCAAAATACCCACTTAGTGCAGAAAAATCATTAACCGTTTTCGAATTTGTGAGTATTGGAAAAAAAGGGCAAATTCCAAAACTTATTAAGTTCAGTGAAACTCATTTAAAAGATTTTTACAATCTTGGGTTTGGAGATAAAAAGGCAAATACAAACTAAATTAATGATTTGGTTATCTCAAATAATGACGATAGTGAAAAAATATTAGCCACTGTAGCAGCAGCAGTATATTGCCTTCACCGACAAAAATAGAAACGCTTGGGTGTATGCCACTGGAAGTACCGAGACAAGGATTCGGCTTTACCGAATAGGAATTACCAAGTATTATGAAGAAGCAAAAGAAGATTTTGAGGTATATGGTTTATATGAAAATCAATGGATTGTATTTGAAAAAGGCACAAATTTTGATGCGTTTTTAGTACGAAGAAAATAATTTAGAACAATATGAAATCAATAGAGGAATTAAATCAACGAAAAATACCTATTGTAAAAATTGACAATACCTTGAATAAATACAAACAAGATAGTTCCCTTTTTCAAGATAAGGTAGAAAAAGCCAATCAGGTATTAAAAGCCATTGGTCTCCCTTCAAAAGACAATATGGTGGTCAATAAATAAAAGTAAAAAGTATTTTTTCTTAAAAAAATGTTTGTAGCGAACTGATTTTTTCCATAAATACTTGCCCGCTCTAACGCCAAAAAACAAAAGCCTTCTGTTTCTTCAGAGGGCTTTTTTGTGGTGGATTCTTTTTTTTATTCGCAAAAACAAATACACATAGTTTCAAGCCTTACTTTTTTCTGGTGAATATGGAAAGGGGAAATACTGCTGCTTTTTGGTTGGACATTTTTCCTAACCCATTTTTTGATGAAAAAATCACCTGCTTTTATGGTCAAAACCAAAGAGCCTATTCATAATTTCTACAATGCAATTTACCTTGGAAAAGGTGCTTCTATCTGTTTGCTTCTGGCTTCCAGACCAATGATATTGGCACTTAGAAAAAAATATTTGCAAAACAAACATTCCTTGCAGATATCCAAGCGTAGCAAACGCTTCTTGTTTAGCTACAACGGATTTATCTCATGTAATGATTCTTTTTACTAAATACCTCTGCTCTTTTTTCTTCTTTCTAACTCCTTTTTAAATGAATTCTTCTTCTGAATCACAAACACAGTCGTTTTGTGAGCAGTCCTCACGCCTAAAATTGCATTCCCATATTGATAATTACAAATCCAAATTGCTCAAACAAATTCCTATTTCAAAGATTCAACTCAGTTACCAACCTGAGATTCCAGTCAAAGACCGCATTAAAATTTTGGATAGTGGGCAATCAGCTGAAACGCTCCGTTCTTTATGGAATCCCGACACACTGGAATTACAGGAACAGTTTATGGTTTTGTATCTCAACAACCGCAATCAGATTATTGGATATTACCCACATAGTTCTGGAACTATGACCCAGGCAATGATTGATATGCGTCTGATTTTAGCCACGGCTTTAGGTTGTGGGGCAGTATCGATGATACTATCACACAATCACCCGAGTTCGAATCCAAAACCCTCAAAAGCTGACCATATTCTTACCCAAAAAATTTCTAAGGCTTCTAAAACTATAGATATTACACTACTCGACCACATTATTTTAACCAAAGACAGTCATTATTCTTTTGCAGACAATGGAGAAATTGATTTTTGAAACCAAGCTAATTTCTCAAACTCAGCCTGAACTCACCTTTACACATTTCAAACAGGAATTACTCGATCATTGTGGAAAAAATCTGCAAAAGGTCAATTTTTCTGATGAAGAGTTAGAGTCTTTTCTCTTGCTAACGTATCTGCTTGGTGATATTGTTTCCGAACACGTTCTTCATCTCTCTTTCGATGAATAAAACTATCTACAAAGCTTGGATCGACTGCCGTGTTTCCTCCTATGACAGGGACAAGGATATCTTAAAGATGGACGACTTATGTATGTAATGAATAAAAACCAGAAACCATTGAGTCTAAAAGTTCCTGACAAAGCAGAACGAATTCTAGAAAAATATAAAGCGAATAAGAAGCAAAATAATGGCTATGTATTTCCTTTTCTTGCAAATGCTAATCAGAAAGACCCCAAAGATATTTTTATGAAATCCCGTAATGCCTCACGTTTATTTAACAAGTACCTAAAACGTATTGCAAAGCGTTGTGAGATAGACAAAAATTTATCCAATCATATTGCTCGTCATTCTTTTGGAAATATTGCAGGAGATAAGATTCATCCATTGATGCTCCAAAAATTGTATCGCCATAGTGATCTAAAGACGACCGTCAATTATCAAGCGAATTTTATTCACAAGGAAGCGGATGATGCTTTAGACACAGTGATTAATTTTTAAATATTGATATTCCATTCCAAATTCTCTAGTCGTTTTGCTATTAGTTTAAGAGTGTTCAAAATATCTGCCTCGTTCGGTAATTCTCCATATACCATTGCTTTAAAGCTCGATTGGTAGGTCTGTTCTAATTGATTCCACGTTTGCACTGGCTCGGCAAATAATAAGGCATCTTTTGGATGGTATTTCAGCCAATGGTTATCATTTTTGAAACTCACAACATCGTCATTCGCTACTTTTAAGAGCATTTTTTCAAACTCATCGGCGTTAAAAAATGTTGTTAATTCTTCGTTTTCCAATATTTTATGAATATCATACACATGACGGATTTTGTTGTTTAAAGTGATGATTGGATTTTCTGCATGAGAGAATCGTACCAAACTCATAATTTTTTCGCACAAAGTTCTTTTGGGGTCGAGTACTTTTACCAAAAAAGGCAACAAATTGTATTCTTGTATCAATTCATTTTGTTCAGTTCCAATCATCATATCGTAAATATACGATGATACTTCGGCAGTAGTATGAGGCTCAAAACTCCCCAACCAAGAAGATTCAATAATGATAGTATCTCGAACTTGTCCAAAATCACCTTTTAAAAAATGAGGATAGGTGTGTGCTGTTTTTCGAATCATTCCCATTTTATTCGTGATTCCGTCCAACTGAATTTCTGGTAAATTATTTGCAATAACGATTGTTATTTGTTTTAATTTTTTCTTTAATTGATGATCTGTATCGTTTTCGTAACGCAAAACAGTCAAATCAATATCTTCGGAAAAACGTTCAATCAACCCAAAACATTTCACCAAAGACGTACCTCCTTTAAAAATGACACTTCCTCCTATCTTGTTGGTAAAAATAGTGCGCAAGGCAAATGTTACCCAATAATCTTTCTCAAGATAAATATCTTTGATCCCCAAGCGTTCGGCGGTAATTTTTATAGCCTCTTTAAATAGCTCTGTGTTTTTGTGTAATCTCATCTGATATTCCAGTTTTTAGTAGTGGGTAAAATTTTCTCGGAAACCAATAGTTTGTAGGCTGTGATAGGATTTAGGGATCTTTTTAAATTTCCTAAATCCTGTGAGATTTTTAATTGTTCTAACAAAGCCCCCAGTAAAGCTCTGGTCATCGGAGGGTATTTTAACGCTAATTTTATCAATAATCTTCTTTCTTTTTCTCCTAATTCTTTGAGTAAAACCAGTAAGCGATAACAAGAAGTATCGATTGGGGCATCCGGGATTCTTTTTATATACCGAATGGTATCCAGTAAGCGTAATAAAGGAATATTTTGTTTGGTAATCGTATTTTTCTGTTTGATAAAAGAAATTTTAAAACGTCCTCTTTTCAAAGCTAGGCGTACTTCATTTTTTCCAATTTGGATGATATTACTCACTTGGGTGGTCAATCCGATAGAATTGTAATATCCATAGCCTGTGAGATAGCCAATAGTTTTTCCATTTTTCTCCAATAAATCTTTTACTATTTGATATTGTTCTACTGGCAAGTCACCAAATACGCTCTTTTCTGCTTTATAGTATTTGCCTTTGGAAAGCTTATTGATTTCTCCTGAAGCAACCATCCTATTGAGATATTTAATAACTGCCTCTCGCCTATTCACATCAGTAATAAAGTCAATATAGGTAAATACATAGCCTTTTGGAAGCCTATCTATCTTATCTCTTATATAATATGATGTTTTCATTACTTTAAGTTTATCACAAAGATATATAAATGTCCAGTTTATTTATAAATAAACTGGACATTTTTAATCAGTAAAAATCCTGTCAGAGATTAAAAACAGTTGGTCTCTCTTCCAAAAACAATATAATGCTTGATAAATAAAGTCTAAAAAAACAGCCGTCAGGCAAAATTTATGAACTCAACCTTAAAAACGCTCTTGAGCTGAGATAGGGTTCTGAGGTAAACCGCCCCTCGCTTTATCGCCAAAAGAAATGAGTGAACTTGCAACAAAAAAGTGGACAATTATTTAAGAGACTATGCTGCTAACTTTTGGTTATACATATTTAATTCAAATTCGTTAATAGTTTAAAATTGTTTCTTTAAACGAGCTATTTCTTTTTCCTCGTCTGTTTGCTTGGGATTACCCTTTCCCGGAAAACTATTTTTGCCATACTTTTTTTCTTCTCTACGCCAACGAAATAGAACCGAATAAGGAATATCTAATTCCTGGCAAACCTGTTTTACATTGCCGCGGGCATAACCTAATTCTACAGCTTTTTGTTTAAATGTGGGACTGTAATTACGTTTTTGTTTTTTCATAATTCAAAGTTAATTACGTTAACTCTAAATCTCGCTCCTTTATGTCCAGGCTAATGTAGTAAGTTCACTGTTCTATACGATGAATAAGAACGAAAAGCCTGTCAGCCTTAAAATTCCAGACAAAATAAAAAGCATTTTGGCTCAATACGAAGAAATAAAGAACTCAAAAAACGCTTATGTATTTCTGTTTTTGAGTAAAGCCAACAAAAAGGATCCCTATGATATTTTTGTCAAAACCCGTAACGCAACCAGTTTGTTTAATAAATACTTGAAACGTATCGCCGGACAATGTGAGATTGATAAAAACTTATCTAATCATATCGCTCGCCATTCATTTGAAAATATTGCAGGAGATGCGATACATCCATTAATGCTCCAAAAACTCTATCGTCATAGTGATTTAAAAACGACCATCAATTACCAAGCAAACTTTATTCATAAAGAAGCAGATGATGCACTTGATACGGTGATAAATTTCTAGGTTATTTCTGAAAACAAAGCCCATCCAATAAAGGCAGACATTATTTATTAGTAATTCAAAATATTATTTAATAATATTTTTGCTTTAGTAGTTTTTCAACAACATGTCCTGGATTGGGTTTTCAAATTTTGTTTCTTTCAAGAAAAATTACGTCCTTATACCATTTATCACTTGAAATTACCGTAATAAAATGCTCTTTTTTCCTTTTTTGTTCGCTATAAAAAGAAACCGTAACGAAGGCCTTTATTTTTCTAACTCCAATAAAGAAAAAAATCATCATTTTCTTTTGCAGTAATTTCAAATAATAACTGGTATTAGTTTCTCATAGCAATTAGTGAATCTTTTCAAATAGTCTTCTCTTTTTCACTCACTTCATATATTTGAAGTGGTTTTTTTAGAATTTTAACTTCTTTTTAAACCATAAAACTTTCTAAAAGAATTTGTTAGCCTAATTTTCTCTAATTTTATCATACATTTTTGATTGGTTTTAAAATAATAAAAATGTATCAAAAAGATTATTAATTGTATGTATTGTCCAATAATTTTTAAGAATCTTAATTATATATTTGTATCTAAAATTAATTAGACAAATAGAACATTTATTATACATATTAAGATGAAATTATTAATTGTAGGAGCACATGCTGCGGACTTTGTTTGGAGAGCAGGTGGAACAATAGCTAAAGTAGTTGAACAAGGAGGAGAGGTATTAAATCTCTCACTATCATATGGGGAAAGAGGCGAATCCGGTGTCTTATGGAAAGAAAACCCAAATCAAACTGTTGAAGAGGTAAAAAAATTACGTCATAAAATGTCCTCTAAAGCATCAGAAATTTTAGGATGCGAATACAAATGTTTAGATTGGGGAGATTACCCTATGATAGTAAATGAAGATCGAATAGATCAATTAGCAGAAATTATTCGAAATTTTGCGCCACAAGTAATTATTACGCATACTGAAAAAGACCCTTTTAATCCCGACCATCCTTTAACATTCCGTACAGTACAACAAGCAAGGTTGTTATCTGCAGGAGCTGGAGTTGCTGCCGCTTTTAAGAGAATATATCCGCCAAGATGGTTTTCTTTTGAGCCACACCAACCGGAATTATCCGGTTTCGTTCCAGATACATATATTGATATTACAAGTGTTTTTGATAAAAAAATTGCTGCAATGCAATGTATGAAAGCACAAGGTTATCTTGTAAATTATTATACAGAATTAGGATCAAGAAGAGGCAATCATGCAAGAAGAATTTCAGGAAAACAAGACATAAAATATGCAGAATCCCATCAAGCCATGGTGCCAGTAGTAGGAGGATTAGATAAATTATCAAAATTTGGAACTGCTACTATACATGAAGCACTTGGGCGCATAGGTAACTTACCATATCAAATTAAACCTTTACATAAAAAGCAACGTCTTTGTGGGTTAGCATATCCTGTTAAATTAAAACCTGGGAACAACGTACTTTTACATAGAGCTTATGCGTATGCAAAATCAGGAGATGTAATTATTGTTGACTGTCAAGGCGGATTTGAATATGGGTATTGGGGCGATTTATTGACCTCTGGAGCTATGCAACATGGTGTTAAAGGATTAGTAATAGACGGTTGTATTAGAGATGCAGATGAAATAGAAGAACTAGGTTTTCCAGTATTTTCACGTGGTTATTGTATAAAAGGAACAACTAAAGACCCAGAAGGAACCTTAAATAAATCCATTACTATTGGGGATTGTGTTATTAATCCGGGAGATATCATCGTTGGTGATAGAGATGGAGTTGTTGTAGTTCCAAAAGACCGAATTGATGAAGCTATTGAAAAATCTGAAGCCAGAGAAGAAAAAGAAGCTAGTGTTAGAGCACAACTATTAGAAGGCAAAACATCTTTACAAATTTATGAATGGGATAAAAAATTTGGATACTAAAAATAGAATTAGACCATGACATTTGAAGAAAAGAAAGCATTAAGAGAAGCATTCAATGACATACCAGGCACCTATGTCTTAACACCAGAGCATTCTAAAAAAGGATACCATCTAAACATGTTTTGCATGTCTTTGAACAAACAAGAGAATAGAGCTGAATTTAGAGAAAATGAAGTTGAGTATTTAAAACAATTTCCAATGTCTGATGAACAAAAACAAGCAGTTTTAAATCGTGAGTGGCTGAAATTATTACAATTAGGAGGAAACATTTATTACACTTTTAAGATCGCAATTTTCGATAAAAGATCCATGCAATATGTAGGAGGTAAAATGTCTAATATAACAGAAGAAGAATTTAGAGATATGATGCTAAGTGGCGGAAGATCAATAATAGGTAATAGGAGTAAAAAATCATTAAAAAAATAGTATGGCAAAAATAGTTGGCGGAATAGGTTGTAGTCACGTGCCTCCGGTTGGAGCTGCTTCAGACAATGATAAAACGCAAGAGGGTTATTGGACACCGCTTTTTAATGCTTTGCCTCCTGCAAGAAAATGGCTAGCAGACTTAAAACCAGATGTTATTGTTTTGGTTTATAACGATCACGCTTCTGCTTTTTCTTTAGAGTTAATACCAACTTTTGCCATAGGCACTGCAGATGTATTTAAACCTGCAGATGAAGGTTATGGGCCAAGAAAAGTTCCGGATGCAATTGGACATTCTGAATTAGCCTGGCATATTGCTGAATCTTGCATATTAGATGAATTTGATTTAACTATTGCCAATAAAATGGATGTTGATCACGGATGCACAGTTCCTTTAACTGTTTTCTTTGGTAAAGTAGACAAATGGCCAGTTAAGGTAATTCCAATTTGTGTTAATGTAATTCAATTTCCCCCACCAACTGCAAATAGATGTTTTAATCTTGGCAAAGCAATTAAAAAAGCAGTAGAAGAATTTCCTGAAGATTTAAATGTTGTTATTGCAGGAACAGGAGGAATGTCTCATCAGTTACAAGGAGAACGTGCAGGTGTTGTAAATACAGAATTTGACATAAACTACTTAAATAATTTAGGTGGTGATAATGATTTGAATAGATATAAACCACATTTAGATTATATAAGAGAAGCAGGATCTGAAGGAATAGAATTAGTCATGTGGCAAATTATGAGAGGTGCAATGGAAGACAAAGTAGTAGAAAAATTTAGAAAATATCATGTGGCAAGTAGTAATACTGCATTTGGTATTATTTGCTTCGAAAACGAAAATCAAAATGAATCTTAAAACACAAGTAGGTATAATAGGTGCTGGACCTGCTGGTTTAACATTGCAAAGATTGTTACATAATGCAGGAATAGAATCAATTATTTTAGAAAACAGAAATGAAGAATATTTGCGTAGAAGATTACGTGCCGGAGTAATGGAACAAGGCACAGTCGATACTTTTGTAAATGCTGGAGTTGGTGAAAAATTGCAAGCTAACAAAATGATTCATAATGGTATAGGCTTGCACTTTAATGGAGTCGCTCAAAGGTTAGATGTTAAAGGTTTAACTGGTGGAAAAGTTGTATCAGTTTATGGTCAAAAAAATATAACCAATGATATGATTGACCGTGCAAATAAAGATGGTCTTCAAATAATTTGGGAAGCAAAAGGTCAAAGATTGGAAGGATTTGATGATGAAACAAAAGATACAATTATCCATTATTCATTACACGGAAAAATGTACACCTTACAATGTGATTACATAATTGGTTGCGATGGATTTCATGGTATTTCGAGACCTTCACTTCCAATAACTGAAAAAAATATTTTCACTTATGAATTTCCATATTCTTGGTATGGTGTTTTAGCTGAAGCAAAACCAATTTCTCATGAAGTAATATATGCACATCATCCTGATGGATTTGCTTTGCAAAGTATGCGCGGATCTGAATTGTCAAGATTATATATTCAATGTCCGAATGGAACTGACCCTGATACTTATGAAGAAGAATGGGTTTGGGACGAATTAGACAAAAGGTTAGGAGTAAAACTTAACAGAGGAAATATAATAAACAGTGGAGTAGCTCCAATGCGATCATTTGTTTGCGATAAAATGCAACACGGAAAATTATTTATTGCTGGCGATGCTGCACACATTGTTCCACCAACCGGAGCAAAAGGAATGAACTTAGCTATTGCAGATATAAATGTATTATCAAAAGGATTAATAAATCATTACAACGAAAAAGATGACGATATTTTAAATAGATATACAGAAATTTGTTTGCGTCGTATTTGGAAAGTTGAACGCTTTTCTTGGTGGGTTACAACCACTTTTCATATCGATCCAAATCAAGATGAATTTAAAACTAAAATGCAAGAAGCCACTATTTCTTATCTCTTAGATTCTGAAGTAGGTGGACATTCTTTTGCAGAAAATTATGTAGGACTTCCTATTCTTTGGAATAAAAAATAAAAAAAATGAAAATTATTTTAGCAGGCTCAGGATCAATAGCCTTAAAACATATAAGTGCTATTCAAAATATTGAAGACGTAGAAATAACAACATTATTAGGAGCAGATGAAGAAGAATTAAAAGAAGTGTCTTCTAAATATAACATTCCAAACTGGTCTACCAATTTCGAAGAAACCATTGCTAATCCAAATGAAGCAGCCGTAATATTAGCAACGCCTACACCATTACATGCTAGCCAAGCAATCGCTTGTATGAAAGCTAGAAAGCACGTACTCATTGAAATACCAATGGCAGATAATCTCAATGATTCAAGAGAAATAGTACGTACACAGAAAGAAACTGGTAAAGTTGCAATGGTAGCGCATACCAGACGCTTTAACCCACCACATCAATGGATACATGATAAAATTAATAAAGGAGAGTTGCATCTTCATCATTTAGATGTACAGACATTTTTCCACAGAAGAGAAAATAAAAGTGCTTTAGGTAAATCAAGAAATTGGTCAGACCATCTTTTATGGCATCATGCCTGCCACAGTGTAGATTTATTTAGATATCAAACAGGTGAACCAGAAGTAAAACGTTGGGCAATGGAAGGTCCTGTTAGCCCAATAATAAAGGTTCCGTTAGATATGAATATTGGAATGAAAAGTACTTCAGGCAAATTACTAACAGTTGCTTTATCATTTAATAATGAGGGTCCATTGGGTTCTTGGTTCAGGTACATCTGTGAAGAAGGTACTTTTAAAGTAAGGTATAATGATATGACAGACGGATGGGATAAGAAGGTAGATTATGATTGGAGCGGTATCTCAGACAGTGGTATTGAACTTCAGGATAGAGAATTTTTTGAAGCCATTAGAACGGGTGAAGAACCAAATGCAAGTGCTTCGCAATGTTATGATACTATGGGAATTTTGCATAAACTTGAATATCTAGCAAAAAACTAAAATAAAGCTTATTAAAAATGAGTCAAACAGCTATTTCTTTCATGCAAATAAGAGCAGGAAGTTCCAAAGGAATATTCTTGAATTTTTCAGATTTACCAAAAGATATAGAATTAAGAAATAAAGTTATTTTGGCAATCATGGAAGGTGTTGGTAATGGAGACCTAAGGCAGATTGATGGCCTTGGAGGAGGCGATTCTTTAACAAGCAAAGTGGCCATTGTCGGACCGTCTAAAAAAGAAGGTGTCGTTCTAGAATACCTTTTTTTACAAGTGGTAATTGGAAAAGGAATTGTTATAGATGCTCAAAATTGCGGAAACATTCTTTCGGGAGTTCTCCCTTTTGCAATAGAAAAAGGAATGGTTGAAACTACACAAATGGATACTACAGCCGTTATTCACATGTTAAATAGTGACTCTTTTTGTGAGGTGACAGTCTTTCCTCATTGGGAAATAACTTATGAAGGTGATGCTAAAGTTGATGGTGTGCCGGGAACAGGATCTCCTATTTTTTGCAATTATTTAGATGTAGAAGGTGCCAGTACAGGAGATTTACTACCTACAGGAAACCTAATTGACCTAATAGATGGAATTGAAGTTACCTGTATAGACAACGGAATGCCAGTGGTTAATATAAGAGCAACAGATGTAGGAATTACAGGCTACGAAACAAAAGACGAATTAAATGATAATATAAAATTAAAAGAGAAGTTAGAAAAAATTAGACTTCAGGCAGGTATAAAAATGAATTTAGGTGATGTTTTAAATAAGACCGTTCCAAAAATGACACTCATATCAAAAGCCAAAAACGGAGGGCTTATTAATACAAGAACCTTTATCCCACACGTATGCCATACGGCAATAGGTGTATTGGGTGCAGTTTCTGTAGCAAGTGCTTGTATTCTTAAAGGCTCAGTAGCAGATAGAATTGCAAATATCGCAAAAGACATAAAAAAACAAATGTCTGTAGAGCATCCTTCAGGTGAATTTACAGTAAAGTTTGAATTAGAACAGCAAGATAATGTGATAAAATTTAATAAATCAGGAGTGTTAAGAACAGCACGTCCAATTAGTAAAGGAGTAGTTTATATTCCTGAATCTATCTGGAAAAATAAGAAAAAGAAAGATTTTCAATAATAATCTTGATGATTCAAAAAAATGAAATTTTTAATACATTAATTTTAGAAAAGTAAAAGAAAATGAAAAAAACCTGTATGGCTCCCAATGCCAAACCAAAGAAACCAAATTATACATTACCTAAAAATGCTACAGATGCACATTGCCATGTATTTGGTCCACGAGATAAATTCCCATACCGTCCAGATGCTACCTATTGGCCTCCGGATAATGGAAAAAATGAATTAAAAAAATTACATGACTTTTTAGGAATAGAACGTGCTGTTATAGTACAGGCTAGCTGTCATGACATAGATAACAGTGCTATGATTGATGCTATTGCATCCAGTAATGGTGCTTATAAAGGAGTTTGTATTGCTAATAAAAATTTTACAGACAAACAATTTGAAGAACTAAATAAAGGTGGAGTTCGCAGGGTTCGATTCAATTTTGTAAAACATTTAGGTGGTGCGCCAGATTTAGTGGGAATGAAAAATGTTTTAGAACGTGTAAAACAATACGGTTGGCATTTGGTAATTCATGTAAATGCAGAAGATATTATTGAGTACGAAAGTTTTTTTAATCAATTTAAAGACTTGCAAATTATTGTAGATCATATGGGAAGAGTTCCTACAGGTGGAGGCATAGAACAACCTGCATTTAAAGTGTTATTAGATTTTATGCAACGAGATAACTGGTGGGTAAAAGTAAGCGGTAGCGAACGTATTTCCAAAGCAGGACCTCCATTTTATGATGCCATTCCGTATGCTCAAAAATTAATTCAAACAGCACCTGATAGAATTCTTTGGGGAACAGATTTTCCGCACCCAAATATCAAAGAACACATGCCAAATGATGGGCATTTGGTTGATTTGGTAGCATTATTTACTTACGATAAAGATTTACAGAAAAAAATATTAGTTGATAATCCAGAACGCTTATATGGTTGGAGTTGATTTGGTATGGGAAAATTTCAAAAATTTAATATAGGTTCCTTAGAGTGTATAGCCCTCTATGACAGTGAAATAGAATTACCTTTTCATAAGGTGTTCCCCACAGCAAAATCATCAATATTAAAAAAAGTAGCACCTACAATACAGATGGGCTTTAATTATCTTTTTATAAAATCTGATAAATACAATGTGCTTATTGATACAGGAAGAGGAAACGGTGAATTATTAAATAGCATAGAAGAAGCAGGTGTTTTTCTATCAAGTATAGATTATATTATTTTAACACATTGTGATGCAGATCATGTAAGTGGTTTACAACAATATGCAATGGAAGATAGAAGGCTAAAGGCTTTTAGACAAACAAAAGTAATCATGCCAAAGCGCATGTGGAATCTATGGACAAAAAGAGCCTCTAAACAGAAATTAATAAAAGAGTTTGAAAATACACCCTTTATTAAAAATTCATCAGAAGAAAAAAAAGAAGTTTCTATTGTAGCAAGAAAAAGATGGGCAAATGAGCATTTGCCAAACTTAAAAAATAAGATTTCATTAGAAGAGGAAGAAAAAACATTTTTAGGAATCTTTAAATTTATATATGCTCCTGGGCATCGGTCTGATCATTTTGCAATACTCATTGAATCTGAAGGAGAACATCTATTACATATAGCAGATGCTTTTAGACATTCTTCTCAAATAACAGTTCCAAAATTGCATTCAATGTATGATTCATATCCTCAGACACTATACAAAACCATTCAGGAATTATACAATTTAGCAAAAACGAAAAAAGCAGTCATCTTTGGAACTCATTTTCCTTTTCCAGGTTTGTTTGAAATTAAAGAAAATGAAGTTTTATATAACAAGAATTTTTAGTGTAGCTAATTACTAAGAAAGTTATAAAATACATGCTCATAAGCGCTGCGAGTTTCTCGTTATTGAGTGCATTTGTAAAATACCTGACATATTTTAATGCCTATCAGCTTGTTTTTTTTCGTTCATTAGGTACACTAATTTTAACTTCAATATATCTTAGGTATTTTAGGATTCCTTATTTCGGCAAAAAGAAAGTACTACTTATTATTAGAGGTTTTGTAGGAGTAATATCTATGACCCTCTTTTTTATGGCACTAAAATATTTGACTTTAGGGTCTGCCATTACCTTGCGCTATTTGGCACCTATTTTTGCGACTATATTTGCTGCCTTTTTACTAAAAGAAAAGAGTAAGCCAGCACAATGGTTATTTTTTATAATTGCCTTTTCTGGTGTATTGGTTTTAAAGGGGTTTGACTCATTAATAAGCAATTTCGGATTGTTATTAGCTTTAGCTTCAGCAATTTTTAGTGGTTCGGTATATGTGATTATTCGTAAGATTGGAAAAACTGAACATCCAGTTGTAATAATAAACTACTTTATGGGAATTGCTACTATATTTGGAGGTCTTTTATGCATTCCGTATTGGAAAACGCCTATTCATACAGAATGGTTAGTACTTTGTAGTCTAGGGATTTTTGGTTTTTTTGGACAGCTGTTTATGACAAAAGCTTTTCAAATTGCGAAAACAAACAGAGTAGCTCCGCTAAAATATATAGAAGTTATTTTTACTGCTTTGCTAGGAATTTTTTGGCTTGGAGAAATTTACACAATAGGGAATATTGTGGGTATTCTTTTAATTTTAGTAGGATTAACGTTTAATTTCTTCTATAAACCTAGATGATACTGTAATTTATACTATTTTCAGATTTAAAAAAGTTCACTTTATTGTAAGTAATTTTAAGCTAAAAATGCTATTATTTATTCGAAGCCTCATCTTGAGATTGTCTATAAGCTTTTGGAGTTTTTCCTGTATGTTTTTTAAAAAATCGACAAAAATAACCCAAATCATTAAAATTTAATATATGAGATATCTCAGAAATGGTATGAGAAGTATAATTTAAATTACGTTTTGCTTCTAGTAAAATAAAATTTTGAATGACTTGAGAAGCGGCTAAACCCACATTCGATTTACAAATTCTATTAAGGTGTGTGGGTGTAATTCTAAGGTTATCTGCATATTCAGAAATTGTTTTAGAAATAGAATGCGTTTCTTTTATATTTTGCTGAAATTTCCTAAAATATAAATAACTTTTATTTTTTATTTTCTTTTGTACAACTGTACTTAAATTATCGTATTCCAATAACTTTAAAAATAATAAACTTAAGTAAGAATTAGCAGCTATCCTTCCTCTGGAGCTATTGATAGGTAAATAAGAATTAATTTTTTTTATAAAATAATTATTTTTACTATAATCTCCTATTTCGTTTACAAAATTAATACTGTCAGTAAGTTTCAATAAACCATTTGGCAACTCATTTAACAGTTGATCCAATAAATAATTTGCCAACGTAATTACTTTTCCGTCATATTCAGTATCTTCATTAAAATAGAGTTCATGAAGTGTGTATTCTGGAACGGTTATAATGCAAGGGCCATTAACCTCAATATAAGTTTGATCAGATTTAAAAAACCCCTTTCCCGATTTAATATACAGCACTTGGAATAAGTTTGAATGTACATGAGGTTTTATATGTCCATGAAATGCTTTCGCTGTTTTTTTAATAGATTCTACATTAATAAAATAAGAAGGTAAGGTATAATCTTCTTTTCCATAAACTACATAGTTTTTAATATTAAAATCCGGATTCATTATAAAAAAATATAAATGTTCTATTTGTCTTACAAAAGTACTAATTATTTATATGTCTTGATACTTATGTCTTGTATTTGAATTTTTTTCATAATTTATTGTATAAATCGCACATTTTTTCAAATTGCTAAATATATTTAGTTTATTTACAGAAATATGGAATTTTTTTAATAAAAAATGTAAATGATTAAACCAATTAAATAAACTAAAAAAATGAAAACTATTGCAAAAAAACACATTTTAATGCTCATTACCCTATTATTTTTCGGAATTACTTTAAGTGCACAAAACACTGTAAAAGGAACTGTAAAGGATGAAGGTTTTTGGAAGGCTTATAGTCGTTTACGTAATCAAGGCAAACCATGGAATCATAAACGATTGTATAGGGTTTACAAAGCATTAGGACTTCCTCTACGTGGTAAAGTAAAAAAACGATTACCATCTAGAGTGAAAGAACCATTAGAGGTTCCGGAAAATCTTAATGATACATGGAGTATGGATTTTGTTACCGATACCCTTGAGAACAAAAGACGTTTTAGAGCCTTTACTATTATCGATGACTGTAATAGAGAGGCATTACATATAGAAGTAGATTTTTCTTTACCAAGTAATCGTGTGTTTTGGGTACTTAACGATCTTGTTAATAGAAGAGGAAAGCCCAATAAGATACGTATGGATAATGGCCCGGAGTTCATTGCTAATATCACCGCTGTATGGAGCCAAATGCATGACATAGAGTTTACCTATATTCACCCTGTCAAACCAACTCAAAATGCATTTGTAGAGAGATTTAATGGAACTTATAGGCGAGGAGTTATTGATAAATATATTTTTGAGAACATTAACCAAGTAAGAGAACAAACCCAAGATTGGATGTATGATTATAATCATCATCGACCCCATGACGGGCTTGGTAGATTATCGCCAATAAAATACGCAGAAATTAATTCTCTTGGGGCTAGCTCCAAGAGAATTAAAACAATAAATTTATCAAATATTAGAAATTTAAACAGTTCTAATTAGGGGAAGCTTACAAGTACAGTAAGCGTACTTTTACCAAAGTAAAATCAGAAGTAATAAAGAAAAAGAAGGTAATATAGTTCTATTTAAGCATGTGCTGCCAACTATTTAATGTTCTTTTATAGCGGTCACTTATAGGGAGTTGCTTTCCTGATTGAAGATATACTGTGTTTTCAGTAAGGTTAAATTCTTTAATCTTATCTCCATTTACCAAGTATTTTCTATGTGTTTGTTCAAAGTTTTTGGTGCGTAGTATTTCTTTAATTTTTTTTAAAGATAAACGTATAAGGTGTTTGGACTTGCTACATTTAGAGTGACAAAGAGTTAAGCTAATTTTATCTAAAATAACTTAACCATATGAAACGAAGAAAATACAGTAAAGAGTTTAAAATTAAAGCAGTAGAATTAAGCAATGTACGAGGTAACACAAAGCAGATTGCCATGGAATTGGGAATCAGTGCAGATCTTATTTACAGATGGCGTAGAGAATTAGAACAGCGTCCTGATTTAGCTTTTAGCGGTAATGGCGTCAAACAACTCACAGAAGATCAGAAAGAGTTAGAGCGATTACGTAAACAGCTCAAGGATGTTAACATGGAGCGGGATATCTTAAAAAAGGCCGTGAGCATCTTCTCCAAGAGCGATCGGAAGTATTGAAATTTATCAAAGATTACAGTAGAGAATATCCGGTTGGGAAGATGTGTAAAATTTTTAAAATTAGTAGAAACAGTTATTACAGGAGTAAGAATTATGTTCCATCAGATAGAGATGGAAAAAATCGTATGCTACTCTCTGAGATTCACCGTATCTGTGAGCGAAGTAAATCTACTTATGGAAGTCCTAGAATTACAGAGGAACTCAAAGCTAAAGGGTTTAAAGTATCTAGGTCTAGGGTAGCACGATTGATGAAAAAACACGGGATTAAAGCAGTTCGTAAAAAGAAATTTGTTGTCACGACAGATTCTAAGCATCAATATCCAGTAGCTGATAATGTATTGGATAGAGATTTTAAAGCTACCGCTGCTGCACAGAAATGGGTTTCTGATATTACCTATTTAAAGACTGCACAAGGATGGCTGTACTTAACGGTAATTATTGACCTGTTTGATCGTAAAGTCATTGGTTGGTCTTTGAGCAATGGACTCAAAGCAAGACAAACTATCATTGCTGCATGGAGAATGGCTGTAAACAACAGAATGCCTTGTGAAGGTATGATTTTTCATTCTGATCGAGGTGTACAATACGCATCTCATGCGTTTGTTAATATCCTTAAAAGTTATCATGTAACACCCAGTATGAGTAGAAAAGGAAACTGTTGGGATAATGCAGTAGCTGAATCTTTTTTTAAAACAATCAAAACAGAACTAATGATAGACAATAAGTTTATATCCAACAAAAGTCTTCAAATTAAAGTCTTTGAATACATAGAAACTTGGTACAACAGATACAGAAGACATTCTGCTCTTGGTTACAAAAATATCATCGAATTTGAAAAATTATATCAAATCAAAAATGTAGCTTAACTTTTTGTACCATTTTTTGTTGCATATCCAGTTTTTTGTAACTAGTATAGATAGTACTATAAATATCATCAACAGAGAAATACTCAATATCATTTATGCTTATCTTGAATATTCTATTTTGTTCTTTTACAAAGAAATAATTAGCATTAAGAATAGCTTCAGATTTTTTAGGTAAAAACGCATCATCTTGAAAATGATATTTTTTAATGATCAGTTCTATTGTATACTGGAGCTCAAAACTATTGAAAGGTTTTAATAAATACGTATAAGGATTGGTTAGCTTGGCTTTTTCAAAAATAGCCCTTCCATGCATAGCCGTAAGAAAGATAAAGGGTAATGAAAGTTTATTTTTTACTAAATATTCTACAAACTCAATACCACTTGTTTTCTTTTCTAGACTGATATCTATAATTGCTATGTCGAATACGGTTTTATCAATCTCCTCTTTAGCACTTTTTACATCATAAAATGTAAAAACATTGTAATCCTCTTGAAGAGTTTCTTGAACTTTTTTGGCATCATTCCATTAAAAGGGAAATCTTATCTCTGTTCCAAATAGAATCTTTCCACATCATGCTCTTTTCAAAATAAGTCATACTATTCTTAAAGTTTCCTCTATTTTTCTCTACAATAGCCAAGTTTTCTGAAGTAACTTGCCTTACATTAAAATCAGAGATTAATGTTGATAGATTATATGCTTCTTCAAAAAAACCAATAGCGATGTCATCTTTATATTGTTCGTAGTATATATTTCCAAAGTCAAGTTTTGCGTATATAACACCTATAGTATCCTTATCTTGCTTACTAACTTCTATTTCTTTTTTCAAAAAACCTTTGGCTTTATTAAATTGCTTTAAATGCAAATGACATATTCCGATATTATGATAAATGATTTTAAGCTTTGCATTGCTTTTTATCTGCTGTGAAGCAATAGCTTTATTATAAAAAGATAATGCCTTTTGAAATTCTTCATTTTCTAAAGAGATACCTCCAAGATTATAATTTAAAAGATAATAATATGGAAAATTAAAACTGATGTCACTAAACTTATTTTGGGCAATTAAATCAAATTTCTTGCTATAAGCACACACTCCATAAATGAAGTTTAAATAATCATTTATTTCTTGTTTTTTGCTTGAAATAGACGCTTTACTGCAGTACAGATATGCGGAATCTATTTTATGTTCAAAATAAAATGAGTGGGCTTTATGGAAATAAGGATACTTTCCTTGACATATTTGCTCAATAGAATATTTAAGCTTCTCATCATCAATATTATTTTGAGAGTAAAGAAGTGTTGGAATTAATAATATAATAAACCATCTCATCTTTTTTCTCTTCTGACAGTCGTAACTGTTCCTCTTGAGGTTCTTGGGTCTATGTTTTCATTTCTAACTAAAATAGCTTCTGCATTAACACTATTATTCGGATTTTTTACAGAGTAATTAAATGAGGTTCTTACTAGATTAAAATCTTGAATATTTCTTTTAGCATTAAAAAGAACTTCGAAACTCCTGCAATGCACTCTTTTATTGTCTCTATCTGAATTAATCCAAGTTGATATAGCAACTAACCCATTATATTTTAAGTATAATATTGCCATTTCACTTCTTTTTTTTGTTTTGGATTCTTTATTGTCTGTATTATATTCTGACTCAAAATTCCCGTAATTTAATAACACTGAACTATCTAAATTTGACGTTTCTATAAGTAACTCATGATTAGGAATATTAGTAAAAATATTTACCCAATATTGATTATATGTACCTCCTTCTATAATATTATATACTGGCTCTGAAATAATTTCAGCAACAGGAATTTTCTCTTTTAATATCTCAACAGAAGTTGAATTTATTATAATGCCTCCAATTTGTGTGATTCTTTGCATGGTAGTTTAATTTTTGGTTATACAAGTTTAATATACAGTGTTTTAATCTTATTTTTAGCCATTTTAAGGGCTTTTAATGAGTTTTCTTCTCCTTGCACTTCATTACTCTATCTCTTAACCAAAGTGTTAAAAGCAAATCTACGTCTAATTCTAACACATCTGCTAGTTTGAGTATTTGAGGTCTTGTAGGGTTTCTATCTCCTTTTTCAAATTTACTAACAGCAATGGTATGACGCCCATTTGTAATATACGTTTGTGTGCTGAAAAACCTCATAGACTTCCCTTACCTGACCCACAAGATATGAGTTTAGGAGCAGAACTCAAAAGAGAACGACTGAAACGTGAATGGAGTCAAAAAGATACTGCCAAGTATTTCGGAGTACTTAAAGATTCGTATCAAAATTGGGAGTGGAATAAGTACATTCCCCATGTTAAGTATAGAAAAAAGGTTGTTGAATTTTTGGGATATAACTATTGGGAAGATGGGACTAATTCCCTATCAAATAAATGTTTATTATATCGCATTGAATATGGATTAACCATGAATGAATTAGCATTGCAAATTAATGTAAGTACACGGACTATTGAACGGATTGAGAATATGGAGAAAAATATTTCCTCAGAAATGAAAAATAGAATTATGAACTTATTATATAATAAAACAATTTTGCCTTAACTTATATTACATCAAGGGAAAAATACATATCCTAATTTAGAGTTAAGTTTTTATTGACTACAATTTCCATCAATTATATCTTGACGAGTTGGATTATATGCATTATTTTCAACTTGATATTTACTTCCGGTTGCTCCACCATTATTAATTAAACTTGTGATAGCACATAAATTTGAAAGAGAACTATTTGTCTTAATCTGTAAATTACCAGTTAATGTCATTAGGTTACTTATACCAGATATATTAGTTAATACTGTATTGTTTTGTATTGCTAAATAATGAAAAGAATTTAAACCAATTGAGTTAAGTGAATTTAAACCTGTTATTTCAATCAAATTACTATTATTATTTATTGCGCTAATACCTTCAATCGTAGTCAAGCTGTTAAAACCACTTATAGAAGTCAAAGACGAATTATTTTCAATATCAAATAAAGAGGCTACATAGATTAAATTATTTAATCCATCGATAGATGTTAAGGAATCATTACCAACGATAGTAAATACGTCACCAATTGTGGTGATCTCATTTAGACCATTAATATCTACTAAACTATTGTTAGAATTAATAGTTATGCTTTTTTGAGAGGCATTTAAATTACTCAAACCATCAACATTTAAGAGGTTAGAGTTATTTGTAATCCTTACAGTATATCTGTTAGGTCCACTACTGTAATAACCAATTGAGTTTAAACTATTAAGACCATTAATATTTGAAAGTATAGAATTATTATGAATTTTTAAGCCTCCTCCTAAAATACTTATAGAATTTAATGCATCTAATTGTTGAATATCAGTTGAATTTTCTATGAATAAATTACCAGTAATTTCAGTGTAACAATTAGCACCAAAATCATCAACTTGTTGTTGTGTCGTTAAGGTTATATTACCATTATATGTACTAGGGCTACATTCTGTTGTAAAAGAAGCCTCATTGTTACTATATACATATTGATTGTTATATTTTACATAGGCTCTTACATAATAAGTTGTGCTTGGAGAAAGACCTGTTAATTGAATAGAATATTCGCCAACTTCGTTATTATTGCTTGTTAAAAAATTGTTATTTATAGTAGGAGTTGTTACAGTACTCCAACATACACCTTTTTCGGTTACGATTGAGCTACATTCACTAGTTAAATTGCTTTCTACTTGGGCAGTGGTTGAAGTTATATTATCTACTTCATCTGCTACAACTGTGGGTTCATTAAATTCAATATAAATTATAAAAGCGGGGTCTATAAAATATTCTGGAAAAACAGGAACCCCTGAACACTCACAATTACCTTGATAAGCTGGCAAATGACCCCTAAAATAGGTTCATTTACAAGTATTACAGGATATAGATGAACCTTTCTGTTTAAATTTAATCCCTCATCATTTATATAATGTTTATAGGTGTGAAAATTTTTCATGGTATCAAGCATCTGTGTTAAGCCAAAGCTTTTATAGAACTTTTCCATATCCAAAGCTTTAAATTCTTCGATAGTTGGTAATAGCGACCAGAAGCCAACTTTGATTTAATACTTTCAGTTAATTGTAATGTTATTTTATACTTCTTATTCTTATCCCTCAATTCATCGTAATAACAAGCACCATATAGCTTTCTTTGATTATCAAAATAGAATCCTTCAAGAGTAATAAGTTGAGCATCTAAACTCGATGAAAGACTTTGAGAATATAAAGAAGTAAGTGTTGAGACTGAATATATGTTGGTGTTTTTCATACACGGTATTTTGATATAAATGTAATCTTTTTGATTAAATAAAACCTCAGATTTTCACATCTCCTATTACTCCAAATACTGATGCGTAAGCATTAATGCAAAGGCATCAAATACTCCCATTTGATAATGTTCCGCTGAAGAATTTTTTCTCAGGTCAGGCATGCGAGCTTGTAACTCTGGATACCACGAAGAAATTGTTTTAGAAATTTCATATTTAGAATTCCCTCCAAATTGTTTAAAAACAGTTTTAATATCTTCTCTTGAATAAGTGTGTATGGGTAAATCTAATTTTTCAGCTTCCTTTTTAAAAGCATCAATAACTTTTACGATACGTTTGCTAATACGATTATCTGCACCTGTATAATCCCTAAGAATGATTAACTGTGGCCTGTAGAGTTTTACAAAATGAAGAAGACGTTTTACATATCTATCTTTTGTTAAGGGTCTAATTTTTGCCACTCCATAATTGATGATTTCTTTTGGTGATTCGCTAATCAAATATCCCATTCCAAAAGCATTGGGGTACAGCGTTATGGTAATTGGATTAGTTGACATACTCCTTATCAAGAATTACAAGTCGGTCAATGATGGTGTCAATTTGTGTAATACGTTTTTTGATATGGGGTTTTTGTACCTCAGGAATTAACTCATCCTTTAGTGCCAAACTATTTCGTAAACAGCTTTTAATAGTTTCTGGATATTGATATTTGAAAAGTTTTTCAATGGGTATTTTTAAAATGAGGTGATAGGAAAGTATGACGAGAATATTAGGTTCTAACTTTCCATGTTCTATTTTTGATAGGTTTCCAGTATCAATGCCGATAAGGGTTGCCATGTCTTGCAGTGCAACGCCTGTGAGTTCACGATAGCTTTTAAGTAAGTGTATTGTATTGTTTATCATATTAAATTAAGGTGCGTGATTATTTTAAAGAACACCTGAGAACAATGATAAACGAACTGATTACAACACGATAGATTTGCCTTTTTGTAAATATTACAAAAAAAATCCGCTCTCTCTTTATTTTTAGTGGAAAGGCTGTGTACAAGTGGTATTTATGGGATATTGCTCTTTGGAAATTGTATTTTTTGAAATCCTTGTGAATTTACTTCACGGTACTTATTTGTATGTTTAATTATTGTAGTGTGAAGTTTCTTCACTGGTGTACTGCTGTTAAGTTCACTGGTCTTTAATTTCAAGGTACAAGAGAAATATAATTTTGATGCACGTTGACGCTCTGTTTTATTAAGCATAAGTCTTCCCTTTTTGTTTTAACTTCTATTAATCGCTTATATATTAATTTGGAAATGGCGGTCGAAACAGCTCTGTTTGAGAGTCCTGTTTTTCTCACGAAAAACTGTTGCGATATCCAATCCCAATGTTTATATGTTCCTGTTCGTTTGTCCTTCCATCCGTAGGTTTGACGTATGACCACTAGGAGTACTTTTAACTCAGCATAGCCTAAATTTTTAAGATAAGTATCAAATAGATTGTTTGGGACGTTTGTGTGGTAGATATAGCTCATTACTACAGTATATCTTCTGTCTTTGTTGAGCTATAGATATGCTTATTTGTAATTTTTCATTCTAAATTTAGAGGATGTTTAACTACTTGTGAACGCAAGTGTTCCGCTGTTGCAGAAAGATAGATAGTTGTCGTTTTAATATCGCTATGTCCCATCATTTTTGATAAGCTAAAAATATCACATCCACCCTCAAGCATAAGGGTTGCGAATGTATGACGTAGGGTATGAATAGTAAAATAAATTCCTGATGCTTGACGTAATTGATTAACAAGAAGTTTTAATCCATTTTCTGAATATCCTTTATTTCGATTTGATGAGGTGAAAAATTCTGAACAAGTCTTGCGTTGCTTTTTACGTTCTAAGAGGTATCTTTTTAAAGATTGAGCCAAAGTGTAACTCATAGGCACAATACGGTCTTTATTCCCCTTTCCTTGCCTTACAAAGACCGTTAAATTCTCTAAGTCAACATCAGTTAGCTTTAAATTTAATAATTCACTCTTTCGAAGCCCTGTTAATAAAAACATTGAAAATATAGCGTGATTTCTATATTTCAAAAATTGATGTGTGTATGGATAATTATAAGCCACTTCTAATAACAATAATGCCTCCTTCCTCTTAATTGCTTTCGGTAATGACTTCTCTAGTTTTGGGACTTCAATAGTTTCAGCAAAATTAGTTTCTAAATACCCCTTTTTAATGCACCAACGAAAAAAGACAATAAGCGTCATATAATAAGTTCTTTATGTTGCGGTTTTCCATTGTCTTTTTACTCTTCCGTGTAAAAAGAAGTTTTGAGTTATCTGCTCACTCACTTCTTCTATATCTTGAATATTCATAACCTTATAAAATGTTTTAATTTTCTCACGATAACGTTTTACCGTCATTGGAGAAACACCCCTTATATAACTTGAATAATGACAAAAATCCTCTAGTAATAATTCAATATTCATACTTGTTTCTAAGTAGATATATTACTATTTCTAAAGGATTCTTGAACCACCTAAGTTGGGCAGGTGGTTGCAAACGACTATTTTTTAAGCCCTCAATCTTCCTAAAACGGGAAAATATAAGGGCGATTTGTGGACCTGACAGGACTCGAACCTGCCACCTCGTCAGTGCAAGATTTGGAATACCGACCTAACCCCTCTAAAACGTTATTTTATAAGGGTTTTAGAGGGTTTGTTGTAGTATTTACAAGGTGCTTTTCTGCACCACCTATCTGCATAAATTTTATCCAAGAAATAGTAATACATCTACTATATGTTTACTTTTTTATTGGAATAAAAAAGTGCTAATTTATAAATGTATCGACTGTATGATTATACCATCATTTGATAGTTTTAAAAAGTCATATTTTGAATAAATACCCTTGAATTTTCAGCTTTGATAGAACGAAGATATTGTTCTGTCATTCTTGTTGTTGAGTGCCCCATTACATTCATTATGCTTACAATATCAGCATTTTGTTTTGCTAATTTACAAGCAAAAGTGTGCCTAAATCGATGTAAATGGAATCGAACACTTGAGAGTTCCGCATATTTTTTAACCCAAGATTTTAAACCGTGAACAGTATATGGAGTGTCAAATTGAGAAGAAACGATTAACATTTCACATTGTGTTTTTCTTTTTTCTCGTTCTTTTAGATATAGTTTTAATTGAGTTAATAAAGAAAAGTGAATAGGTATATATCTACTTTTTTTTGATTTTGATGTTTTTCCATTGATGAACAAAGTATTTGTTTGAAAATCAATATCACTAATGCGAAGCCCTAAAAGTTCTCCTCTTCGGATTCCAGTATATATAAGTAAACTAATGATAACTAAATCACGAGCGTATAAAAAATCATCTCTTCTTGAATATAGTGTTATTGATGCAATTATTTTAGAAACTTCATCATCTGTTAAAGCTCTTTCATCTTCATATTTTGGAATTGGAGGTTTTGTCATTTTTGAGCTTAATTTTCCTTCAATGTGATTATAATACTCAAGCCAACGAATGAATGCGACAATTTTATTATAATATGTTCGGATAGTTGAGGGTCTTATACCTCTGTTATCTATCTCAATGGGAATATATTCTGATTCATCTTTTTTAAGATATTTAATTAAAATAGCAGATATAACTATAATAATTCCAAGTAAGTAGTTTTTAAAAACTATAGATCCTACAAGAATACAACCCGTAATAAAAGCTAACCCAATTTGTAATTGAATATTATTTGTTTCATTTTCATATCGCAATGCTGTCCATGAAATTTTAGTTTTTTCTTTCATAAAAACATCATACCATTATTCAAGTTTTTAAAAACAAAAACCACTCCAAGTGATTTTTATTTCCCATCATTTTCATCATCAAGAACTAGATCACCCTCCTTAATAGCTTTCTTCAATACATCTTCAATTTTTCCTCCTTTTGCCTTTTGCCCTTTTAGAATTTTGTCAGTCACATCAGCAGTACTTGCTTTTGCAGCCGAAGTAGCCCTAGATTCATTTGCAGCTGCTTCACCAGCTGATTTTTGCTCTGCTCGTTTTTGATTAGCAGCAGCTTGTTTGTTATTGTAATCTGTAGAAATATTTTGAATATAGGTATCAGCAGATTGTTTGCTATTTTGAGAAACAGTGATTTTTGCTTCAATTTCTTTTATTTGTTTATCTTTTTCATCATGCTTTGAATTATCAGAATTAAACCCAGAACTTCTATCTCCTAAGTCCTTTCGTTCTTTTTGAAGCCCTTTGAGTGTTTTATTAAGATCTCCAAGTGTCTTGTTTTCATTATCACTTTGTGATTTTGCTTCTTTATAACCTCCGTTTTTTCCATCATTATCTATAAATCCATCTTTTTTCTCATTACGTTTTTTACGTGCTAATTCAGCATCAAATCGCTTTTGATAAAGTTCAGACTCATGTTTTGCCTCTGCTTTTCTTTGAGCAGCTTTTGCAGCATCATTTGCATCTTTTAACTCCTTATTTTCTTTATCAGAAGTTAACTTATCGTATTCACTACCAAAAGCTGTTTTAAGTCCACTTTTCTTTTTTGCATGGTCAATATGTCCTAATGCTGAACGTCCTGTAACCTTTCCAATCATATTTGTCGCTTTTTTACCAACTACTGTTTTGAAACCTGGCAATTTTGTAATATCTGCTTTTAAAGACATCGCCCGCTTTCCAAAAGAGCTTAACGATTTTGCAGCTCCTTTTTTACCAGCCATTGACGCAACACCACCTGCTGCACGTGCACCCATTCCAACGGCAGCAGCCCCTCCTGTTGCTGCAACAGCACCAACAGCGACCACAGCACCAACAGAGCCCATTACAGCCTTACTCAACATACCACCTAATTCTCCAGCCATATCTTTTGCTATTTTTTTAGAAAAATATAACAAGCCTCCAATCATAAAGAACAACATAAATACACTCATAATACCTCCGAAAAAGCTTTGATTACCTGAATTTAAACTCCCTAATATTGCTTTGTTGTTTATAAATGTAACAACGATATACATAAAGAATAAAAATATCGGAGCCATAAATGCTAGAGAAAACATCTGTTTAAACCAATTGCCTAACCCTATGTATTTATTATTCTCTAACCCAGGTATCAAAATACTAACAAAGGCGACAGGACCTAAAATTGCATACATTATTAATGCTAATGTTCTTCCTACAAAGAGAAACATAATAGACCCAAACAGATATATCAATAATATATTCATCAATCCAGACATAGTAACTATTATGAATGCTTGCCCAAAACTAAACGTTCCATTTTGATTGTTGTTAGGAGTAGAATTAATGATTTTTTGCGGATTAATATTTCCTGCAATTGCTAAAGAAACAGAACGTGTATCAGCGCCTACTCCTTCTAAAAACTGTTTTGTTATGTCAACCACATCAGAGCCTGATTCACTAATAGTAGTTCCCTCAACTTCAACTCCATCTTGAATTTGACTATTATAATCTTGAGCTTGTGAAGCATCAATTTTATTATAAAAAACATGAGCAAGAATATTAGAACTGTCAATAATAGCATATGATACAAAGAGGCTGAAATTTACGACTAATGCAACTAGAATTACCTTGACCAATTTATTTCGTGCTTTGGAAATATTTACTCCCAATACCATTTGAAATGCTTGGACAAGAAGAGCAAAGATAAACGCAATATTGGTGAAATCCCGTAATATTTCCCAACCAGCCTCAATCATACCAGTTCGATAAAATTGACTATCTATTGAAAAGAACAAAAAGGCGTCAAACATCAGTCCAACCAATACGACTAATATTTGGGTGGTATAAAACCAAATCAACTCAAAATATGTCAAAACAAAGTTTCCAATTCCACAAGCTGCAGTATCAATAAAATTAAACCACCCATCTTCACAAGGAACGCTTAGGGCATGTGCTGAGTTTTCAACTATTGAAATTGTAGGTAGTTCAGCATTCGTATTTGTAGTTGTATTAAATTGAAGACTCAAAGGGCTGAGAAAAACAATTAGAAGTAATAGTGAAGTAATAAATTTCTTTCCTATAATAAACATGAACATATTATAGAATAAAACAAAAAAAAGAGCACCTGTTTAAAGTGCTCTCGGTATTTTATTTCAATATCAATTATTTTTGATAAATAGCAAATTCTTTATCACTACTTTTTATTAATGCTGTTGTGCCTTTTGAAATTATTAATGTGCCAGCTTTAGATTTACGACCAACCCCCATTTTTCCAGAAAATGAAAAATAAGCTTTAATTGTACCTCTACGATCGCTTATTAATATAATCTCTAATGAACGTGGAACTGCTAAACCATTGTCTAAAAAATATTTTTGCTTAATTTCTTTTAAAAACTCAGCTTTCAATTTCTGTATTTCTGGTGAAACATTATCGTCTTTTGAAGATATTTTTTCAATTGCTGCAATGTCATTAATAGTTTTACTATTATCAACCATTGCAATGTCTTGTGCATTTACATTCATTCCGAAAGTAAACACAATTACTGCAAATAAATAAATTATTTTTTTCATTTTAAATTGTATTTGTGTTCCTTTTCAGGAACGATTGTGTGGCATCATTGCCATGTTTTTTATCATTATCGCCCATTTTTTAAGACCTGTAAAGTCAGTTCACGTTAACTTATCCACACTTTTTAACTTATATAGACCAATTAAAAACGCTTTACAGAACAAATATAATCTATTTTTTACAAACAGAACTTATATGTTCTGAATATTTTTCTCATAATCTAATAGATTGAGCGTTAATGGATCAAGACTAATTGTTGTGTTTTAGGCAAAAATTTGTGTTAATCTGAACAGGAAGAATTCTACATTTTTAACACCTCTAAACTGCGCTCTAAAGGCTTTAATCTTAGCATTAAAAGATTCAGCAGAAGCATTTGTACTCCGATTGATAAAATAATTGAGTATTGACCGATAATTTATAGAAATTGTATTTGCTATTGTATTAAAAGCTTTAAAACCAGATTTTTCTACATCATTATACCAATGTGCTAGTTTTGTATATGCAATTTGTATTGATTTAGCTGTATTGAATATATTTCTAAGGCTCTGATTTAAGTTAAAAGCCTTTTGAATATCAGGATATTTTTCAAAAAGTATTTTGCTTCTTAGATATTGATTTTGTGTCCATTTTTCAGGAGATTTATAGAGTAAATATCTACTTCTAGCTAAGAGTTGTTTTCTAGTGTCCCCATTGTCAAATATCTCAGGTTGATACTCTTTACCTTTTGTTTTTGCTAACTTGATTAGGTCATTTTCTAGGTCTATTGCATTCCATCGATGTTTTATTCTAATATCTTGTAGCGCTTCTAGAGCTAGTTTTTGCACATGGAATCTATCAGTTACTTGTATGGCCTTAGGGAAACATGTTTTGGCTATATTTTTCATAGAGTTCGCCATATCTAGTGTAATTTCTTTGACTTTGTTTCTTTTTTTAGAGGATATTTTAAGTAACTGTTCTATAATGGGTTCTATCTTAGTGCCTGCAAAAACCCCTACAATAGCTCCTTTTTTACCTTTGGCTTTTTTATTGGTAATAATGGTGTAGAGTTCTCCTTTAGACAATGCTGTTTCATCAATAGATAAATAAGCACCTATATTTTCAGGAAAAACATGCCACTCTTTAGCATGTTTTTTTTGTTTCCATTGTTTAAACTCACTTAAATAATCACGATATTGACGTCCAAGTTTTTTACCATCAACTCCGTAAAATCTACCTATAGTTCTACAATCACTGGTTTCTCTATCTACTAATTTCTTTTAAAAAAGCAGCGAACTGCTCTGTCATTCGAGTCCCCTGTGCTACTAAATTCCAATCTCTTTGTACAATTTGTTTGGTCTTCCTATCTAACCATCTACGACGTTTAATGTGAAGATATACTGTGTTGCCTCGTAATGGAAAGTCTTGAATGGTAAGCTCTTTATGAAATCCGTGAGCTATCAAGATACGTTCTGATTCTTCTTTGGGAACTATGTTACGTTCTTCAAAATACAAATGCATCACTTCATTTTCAACACTATGTTTTGACAAATCAAAATGTTCAACTAACAACTCTGGTAAAATTAATTTTAGTAAATCTATATAAGTATCCAACCTCCTTTTTTTACAAAGATCACAATACTATTTTAAATTCACACACAACTTTTGAGATTGATCCGGAATCTCCCTGATATCCAATAATATCTCCTGCATTAATTGTACCCGATACTCTGTTATTTTCCTGTAAGTGAAAATAAACCATTCTAACTGTTTGTCCATTCACATTTGATACTATTGCTACATAATGACCCGCACCACTTATTTCTCCATCTTTATATTGCGTGTATTTTGTTGCAGTTCCCCCATAAATGGCAAAAATAGGAGCACCGTAAGGGTTTTTTATATCTACACCATTATGCATTTTCTTCCTCTTATCTCTTTGCAGATATATTTTAAATTTTTTCTTGCGCAAGTATCATGTAGCCCTCCCTCAATACCGGAATTGGTCTGCGGTGCAATTTCAGGATTAGGAACCGGATATCCTTCACAAGGTTTATCTACACATACCCCCTGATAGTTTTCTATCTTGCCTTCCGGACATACACAATTTCCTCCGGCACCCTCTACTTTATTGGTATGTGGCGGACATACACAAACACCGTCTATCATCATCTTTCCGCTTCCCTCAGGACATCTTGGGGTCTGCGAACTCAACAGGAGCCGTAAGTGTTGGTTATGACCTCCATTACCAAAGTTTATAAAATCTATAATAGCGGCATTGTGTTTATTGCTTAGTATAAATAAATAATTTACCAATTCTCATCTCTCTCATAGATAAAGTCCTATTATTATCTGCATTAGCTCCATAAACTTCATAACATGCTTGATCTAAATACTCTTGATGAATTGTTTTTAAAAACCAGGCTTTTTCATCTGATTCCGAACCACACTGATGCGAAAAAGAATAAGTGTAAGTACCGGTTAGTTCATTGTCATAATAAGTTTTATATGTTCCGTCAGAATTAAAAACTAATTTTACATTTGGATCATCTTCTGCAAGCCAGGTTCCAATGATTGCTGTTTGTATATCAGGTTGCGGAGCTTGTGCTTTACAACTTATTGGTGTTAAAGCCATTATCATAAATATTGTTAAATACAAAAATTTTATTTTTTTCATTTTATTTTAATTTATACAAGTTATTGAATCTTTTGCTTTGTTAAAAATTTCTTTTCTATAGGGTAAACCATTCTCACCTCTGTTCACTCTATATGTGATTTTTTTCACAGTGGTTAATGAATCTATTCCGGGACTGATCCTATCCATTACTTCAGTTTTATAAAACCACAAGGCACTCATAACGGCTATAGTATCATTGCTGGTAATTAAACTCGGATTAGCAACAAAATCTTTATCAGGGTCATATTTGTTATTATACCAGGTTTTAAAAGCCGTATAATTATTTTTTCCGGTTAATTGAAAAATACCACGGCCTATGAATTTATAACCGTCTCCACTGGTTTTCTCTCCATTACCCATAGCTTTCTAGATTTGTTATAAAGTAAAAAAACTTATTTCAATAATTTTATCTGTAGTTTCATCAATTTTAAAATATAGGGAAGTACTTCTAGTATCTTGATCTGTAAAAACATAACTTTTAGAGTTTGTGTTAAAGGGTAAACTGCCAAATTTACTTCTGTCATCACCTAATCTTAATTCAATTCCTTTTACTTTTACTATAATCGATGAATCATAAATATTAATGAAAGTTGGAAAATAATTAGTTCCCTCGTCACTATCAAAATTAATATCAAAATCATCATTCCAAAATTGCTTTGAAATTAAAATATCATTTTTGAATTCATATGATAAATCATTTCCAAACAATGCTTTCATCTGAGTGAAATCTGCGTTCGTGTCATAAATTTCTTGAAAAGTAACTTCGTTAATTTTAATTCCATAATATTCTGACTGCGTTAACTCATTCATTTGTGCTCTGCAAGAATAAGCACTGAGTAATAAGATTGTTACAAGTAAATATGTTTTTTTCATAATTTCTAAAATTTTTAAATTTATTGACATGGGTTTGTTATTTGTCCTGTTACAGGGTCTATAGCCGTTGTTAGATAATCCAAAGGATTTGCCTTTGCACTATTTACCCTAGCTTTGATATGAACATGAGATTCTGTATGATTTTGGTGTATAGCTCTTCCTAAATTTCCGGATATTCCTTGATAGCCAATAATATCTCCTGCACTGACAGGCCCTGACTTTCGATTGTTTTGTTGTAGGTGAAAATAAACCAACCTGACGGTTTGACCGTTAACAGTTGAGGTTATTGATACATGATAACCTGCTCCATCAACATTTCCTTTACTATTATACTGAGTTGCTAATGTAGCAGTTCCGTCATACATAGCAAAAACAGGAGCTCCATATGGGTTTTTTATATCTACACCGTCATGAGCTTTTCTACTAGGATTTCCTGAGCAATTTGATCCCGAACGAGTACAGGTATTATGTAGCCCTCCCTCAATACCGGAATTGGTCTGCGGTGCAATTTCAGGATTAGGAACCGGGTCCCCTTCACAAGGTATATCCACACATACTCCCTGATAGGTTTCTATCTTGCCTTCCGGGCATACACAATTTCCGTCCGCATCTTCTACTTTGTTGGTGTCGGGAGGACATACGCATACTTCATTTATCATCACCTTTCCACTTCCCTCAGGACATCTGGGGTCTGCCAACTCAACAGGAGCCGTAAGCGTTGTATCTCCATCACCACCGGAGCTTCCTCCTCCGCTACCGCCTCCAATAAGCTGATCTCCTCCGGAGCCATCATCTCCTCCCAACGGGCCTCCCACAGGACTGTCCGGAACACCGTAGTTCTCACAATGTGAAAAATCTATATATAACAGCGGACTACCGCTACAATAGGTAAACCCATCGTTTTGCAAAACCGGCCAGTGTCCGTCCGCATTGCCTCCCAAATTACACCGGTCATATACCAAAATACCGTCACAAGGACCGCTACCCGTACCACCACCGTCATTCGGAAAAACCCAATCAAAAGCATCTCTGGAAGACAGGTTGAGGCCTTCCAGGCTTAGGTATTCTTCGGAAATCACATACGAAGTGGCTTTTTCATACAATGTTTCGGAATCGGTAAGGTCAGTGAACTCATAGGAAACCAAAAAATAGGTAAACACACCATTGTGTTTTTTTACCAAAAAGTTTTCAAAATCAGAAGTTTCCAAAACAGGGCTTTCTGTCTGAAATGTCCAGGTAATGACATCGTCTATGACAATTCTGTTAATCTCATCGGTAAAAATGGTGAGGCCTGCTGCAACCTCAGTAGCACTTCTGCTGTAGATGCTTTGTAGCGAGTGCTTAGAAAATCGTCTTTCAATCAGAGGTAAAGAGGGTTTTATTTCCTTGTCTGCAAGTAGTTCCCGGTAAGTTATTTTCGTTAAGGAATACTTGAGCTTGTTAGAGGTAACGGTGTTTTGAGGATTCATAAAGTCTTCTCGGATACAGTTCCATAAGAACAAAGATAGACTAAAGACGAAGACCCCGATTTTGATACATGAAGTTTTTTTCATTTTCATGATTTAAAATTGTTTAAATTAGTTAATACGCACCGGTTTTGCTGTGTTTCATATAAACCACAACTACCGGATATTTTTTTACAGACATTTCTTAGTATGCCTCTGTTTCATACCGGAACAATAAATATTTATGTACTGCCCGGTTTATGCCTTTTTGTTTTATTCAAAAAAAGGCGGTGTTAAAAATCGTACAACAAAACAAGACGTCTGAAAAGGTATGGGGGTTATTAAAATTTAACTGCTTTCAATTTTTTTAAGCCATAGCCCTTTTATTTCGTTTATCAAGTCAAACCTATAAAAATAATTCTTAATATCCAAATATATGAGGATATTTTTTTTCAAAGTCGGAAAATTATAAGATCATTTAGTTAAATTTCAATCATTTTTTAGAAAACTGAAAAAGTTAAGATGAGTTCTTTATGCTTGTTGATATTCAATGAATTTAAAAATTCAAAGATTTAAAAAATATTCCAATGATTCTGTTTAGGTATCTAAACAAATATCTAAAAAAACCTAAGTAACAGGTATATATTCCTTCTTATCAATAATTATTTTTGCGATAATTTCTTTTAAAATTTCAGAGGTACCACCTCCAATCGGGCCTAGCCTGCTGTCTCTGAGAAGTCGTGCCAGGGGGTATTCTTCCATATATCCATATCCTCCTAACATCTGTAATGCATCATAAATCACCTGATCTGCTACTTTAGTAGAAATCAATTTAGACATGCTTGCTTCTTTAACCACATACGCTCCTTCGCCTAATTTTTTAGCTACGGAATAGTTAAATTCCCTACACATCGCTACCTCACTCGCCATTTCGGCAATCTTATGCCGTAAGGCCTGAAATGTGTCAATGCTTTTTCCAAATGCCTGCCGTTCAGACATATATTCTAATGTATAATCGATTGCATATGCTGCTCTGGCATGTGCGTTGATTCCCATTAATAATCTTTCCAAAGCAAAATGTTGCATAATATAAGAAAAGCCTTTCCCCTCTTCGCCCAGTAAATTTTCAGCAGGAATTTTAACATTGTCAAACGAAATTTCACCTGTGTCCGAAGCTCTCCAACCCAACTTATCCAATTTAGTTGCAGAAATTCCCGGAGTATCTCTATCTATCACAAAGATACTCATACCGTTGTATTTTTCTTTCGGGTTTGTTCTTGCGGCAACAATTAAATAATCCGAATATACTCCGTTTGTTATAAATGTTTTTGATCCGTTTAAGATATATGTTTCTCCTTTCTTTATGGCTGTTGATCTCATTCCTGCCACGTCGGATCCTCCGGAAGGTTCCGTAATGCATAAACAGCCCACCTTGCTTCCTTCAATACTTGGAGTTAGGTATTTCTTTTTAATGGTATCGTTTCCTTCTTTGTTTAAATGTGTCATAGCCAAATAAACATGCGCCCAGATAGCTGCAGCAAATCCTCCCGAATTTATTTTCTGTAGCTCCTCTAAAAAAATAACCATATAGAAAATATCCAAATCTAATCCTCCGTATGCTTCGGGGTAGCTCAAACCAAAATATCCCATTTCTCCAAACTTAGCCCAGATAAATCTTTCTATGGTTCCTGTTTTTTCCCATTTCTCTATATGTGGTACTACTTCCTTTTGTAAAAAATCACGAAAACTCTTTCTAAACGCTTCATGTTCTTCTGTAAAATATACACCCTCCATTTATGAATTTAACATTTGTTTATTGTGCTAGCAAATATAAAACTATTCTATGGTATTTTTCTACAGGAAGCCCTTCTATATTTTTCAATTCCTCAATATCTTGAAGTTCTGCAACTTCATCTCTAAATTCGAATATTTTTTTACATAAGTCATAATTGATATAAGGAATAGAAAGTACTTCTTTAAAAGTAGCGGTATTGACATTTATTTTACGAATTACAGGTTTTTCATTTATGTTAAAAACCGTGAGTATTTGTTTAGCGAGCTTTTTATCTAATCCCCACACTTCAAATAACTGATCTTCATATGTAAAACCTTGTAGTTTATTTCTATACTTGATTATTCTCTCTGATAATTTTTCTCCAATCCCTTTAATAGTTTGAAAATCCAATGCTATGGCTTTATTAATATCCGTAGTAGTTATTTTGTATTTTTCTTTGTAATGGGCAACTTCTGTTTTACCGGTAACTTGTTTCTTTCTCTCATGGTGCAGTTTCTGATTCCTTTTCATTACCCATTCCGGGAATTTAAAATACGGTGCTATTTTTTTTAATAGAGAATCCGATATTTTAGTAATTTGTTGAAACTCTCTTGCTGAGTTAATGAATTTACCTGATTGTCTATAAGCTAATAATTTGTCAATTTCAGAAACGGTCATACCCAATTGATAGCCTTTATAATCATTTATATAGTTGGGATTAAAAGGGTATATTTTGGGGGTTGAGGTTTTAGTATTCAATGCTTTTAGGCTATCAAATTGTTTTTCAAAAAATGCCAAATCATCTGATGTATGGCTTGTTTCTTTAGAAAAATCAACAGTAATGTATACAACCTGAAAGATAACAATAAGCAAGAACAAATAAAAAATCCCATTTCGTTGACGCTTATTGTATCGGAAACGGGATTTTTTTCTTTTCATTTTCTCTTAGCAATTATTAAATATAGTATAAATCATTTCCCTTTAATAGCTGATAAATAGTTGACCAGCTCTTTTTTAACTTTTGGAAATAAGAAAAATAACCCAATCATATTCGGGAATACCAGTGCTAATATCATTGCATCCGAAAACTTAATTACTGCATCTAAAGTTGCTGCCGCACCAATAATGACAAACAATAAGAACAATAACTTATAAACCAAATCGGCTTTTCTTCCCTTGCCAAATAAAAATTTCCATGATTGCAATCCGTAATAAGACCAGGAAACCATCGTACTAAAAGCAAATAATACAATGGCAATGGTCAATACATATGAAAATCCGGGGATAACCGAATCGAATGCCCTGGAAGTTAAATCGACTCCTCCTAAGCTTTCTCCGGTTCCATTTAAGATCACATTGCTCCCTTGTACCGAACCATAGTCAAAAACGCTTTGTAAGTTTGTTCCGTCTATATTAAAAAAGATGATAACCAGAGCTGTCATTGTACAGATAACTACCGTATCAATAAAAGGCTCCAATAATGCTACAACTCCTTCTGAGGCAGGGTATTTGGTTTTCACTGCAGAATGAGCAATTGCTGCAGATCCTGCGCCCGCTTCATTAGAAAACGCAGCTCTTTGAAAACCCACTATTAAAACCCCTATGAAACCACCAAGTCCTGCCATCGGAGTAAACGCTCCTTTAAAAATTAAACCAAAGGCATCGTCTATATAGCTAAAATTAGCAAATATTATGATTACTGCAGCCAGTACATATATTCCTGCCATAAAAGGAACTATTTTTTCAGTGATACTGGCAATTCTTTTAATTCCTCCAATGATAACTATTGCAACTATAGCAGCTAAAATAAATCCAATAATAAACCCGGAAGCACTTCCTTGAATACCTAATAGTGAGGACAACTGGACAGCCGCCTGGTTGGATTGGAATGCATTACCCCCTCCAAATGAAGCTCCAATGCAAAGGATTGCAAATAAAATTGCCAATACTCTACCTATTCCTGCAAAACCTCTTTCTTTTAATCCTTTTGAAAGATAGTACATAGGGCCACCGTATACCGTTCCGTCAGGGCCAACATCTCTATATTTTACTCCTAATGTACATTCCACAAATTTTGTGGCCATTCCTATCAATCCGCAAACAATCATCCAAAAAGTAGCTCCGGGACCTCCTAAAGCAATGGCAACTGCAACCCCTGCAATATTGCCTAGTCCGACTGTACCGGATACGGCAGTTGCTAACGCTTGAAAATGAGAAACTTCGCCATCTTTACTTTCATCTTTAATGGTTCCTTTAATATCTCCGTCAATAGCCAATTCGGGATTACCGGAAGAATGATGATCCAACTCGTCATACTTTCCTCTAACAACATTAATTGCTAATCCAAATCTGACAACACTGGGGAATTTAAAATATATGGTAAAAAAAGTAGCTCCCGTAACCAATAAGATGACAACAATCGGCACCTGAATACCGGCAATTGAAACAGGGTATAATACAAAATTTTCCCAACCGGAAGCTATAGGCATAAACCAGTCATTTATTTTTTCATCTATTCCTTTATCTTTTGCGAATGTCAACATTGGCACTACTAACAGTAACAATGTAAGAAGTTTTTTCTTCATAAGAAATGGTTGTTTTTTTAATTAGTGATTTGCAATATCTTAAAAAAAATGCATTTTAAATAACTTTTTGAATATTAAAATCCATTTATTTAGAATAATCGCTCTTTAAATCGCTGTAAATCTTCTTTAAAACTCTTAGGATAAAACTCCAATTCAGTAGTTGTTTTGGTTAGATTAAAACCTGTTTTAAATGGCCTTTGCGCTGTTTGATTTAAAGTAGCCGTAGAAATGGGCTTAATTAGTTTGCTATCTAGGCCAAAAGCAGCTGCAATTTCCAATGCTATTTCGTATATGCTTACTAGTGTGTTACTGGAAATATTAAAAATTCCTTCGGCTTTTTTATCCATAGAAATTTTGCATGCAAGTGCCAAATCTTCAACATAAGTCGGCATTCTGTATTGATCTTTTACAATGGTAATTTCTTTATTATTTTCCAACATTTCTTTTATCCATAGTACAATATTATTTCTGGTTATATTTTTTACAAAGCCATATACTAAAATAGTTCTCAAAATGGTGAAGTTCGCCCGCGAGTTCTCTAAAATTTTTTCGGATTTTAATTTGGAATGCCCGTAATGACTTAATGGATTTGGAGTGTCTGTTTCTTTGTAATAACCACTTTTCCCATCAAAAATAAAATCCGTAGAAATATGTATGAGATGTGCGTTCACTATTTCCGATATACCTGCCAAATTTGAAACTACATTTATATTTAATACATCGCAAGCATCTTTATTTATTTCGCAAGCATCTACATTTGTCATAGCTGCCGTATGAATAATAACATCAGGGGCTATTTTGTAGAGTACCTTTTCTAATTTTTTAGTATTGGTTATATCAATAGGGTAATAGTGAAAATCATCTCTTTCCGCTCTGTTTTTTCCTCTGGATAAACCATATATGTCATATTGATTTTTCTCTTTCATCAATAGTTCTATGAGTGTTTGACCCAAAAGCCCGTTAGAACCGGTAATAACCACTTTTTTCATTAGAAGAATTCTTTCAGTTTATAAATCTGTTCCGGCTTCCCCAATACTATTAAGCTTGACCCTTCAACTAATACTGTGGATTCTTCGGGGTTAATTACGTATTCTTTTTGAGGTGTTTTATACCCGATTACAGTACACCCGGTTTTATTTTTCATATCCAGGTCTACAATCGTTTTACGGATGTACTTATGAGGCAAGTCATCAATCGAAATCTCTTTTAAATGGGTTGTTGTTTCTCCTGCAATAGTCAGCCTGTCTACAAAATCAATCACATCCGGGGTTACTACCAGTGAAGCCATATGATCTCCTCCAAGCTTATCAGGCATGATGACATTTTCAGCTCCGGCTATTTTTAATTTATTATAAGAACTTTCATCTGAAGCCCTGCTAATAATTGTACATTTTTTGTTGAGTTGACTTGCACTTAACACCACAAAGAGATTATCGGCATCGGAGGGTAAGGTAGTAATCAGGTTTTTTGCATTTTTAATTCCTGCTCTGACTAATACACTGTCAATAGTAGCATCTCCTTTAATAATGAAAATATCTTTGTCTTCATTGGCATCTGCAATACTTTCATTCTTCTCAATAATTACAAACTGTTCGTTATAATTTTTCAATTTTAACGCTGCTTGCTTTCCATTTCTGCCTAAACCACAAATTATGGTGTGATTTTGCAACTGTTCAATTTTCTTTTGCACTTTTTTCAATTTAAGTCGTTTAAACAATTCTCCACTCACAATATATTCCGTAAATGCAGAAACTATATATCCAAAAATAAAAATACTTGTAGATATTAAAAAAATTGTAAATATTTTATCTCCTTCTCTCAGTGGCCGTATTTCTGAAAATCCAACTGTAGAAATAGTAATTACAGTCATATACAAAGCATCTACAAAAGAATAATCAGACAGGAATACATATCCAAAAATTCCTATTCCTACTAATACCAGTAATAAGAAAATTGCTTTTTGTAATTTGGATTTAAATAGATTCATTATAAATCAAAAACCGAATTCCTTTTAGTGTATATCAAATCTTTTAGTTTTAACAAAAATGCTAAGACCAGGTAAAAACTAAAAGATAAACCAACAGTTATAAAGGAAATATAGATAAAAAACAATCGAACATTTACAGTCCTCACTCCTAACCTGTCTGCTAATCTGGAAGAAACGTGAAAACCATTTCTTTCAAAAAAATAACGTACGGAATGTATGAATTTCATATTAGATATTTACAGCTTGCAAGTTACTATTTTATAATGAGGTTATCCATCATTCTTAGTGAAACCTAAAATTGAAGAGATATTAAAAATTTTAAAGATTCAAAGATTTAAAAATGTACTAACGGTTCCATATTACATCCCTTTTACCTTTCTCAAAAAATAAAGTAGAAAAGTCAGAAAGTTGAAAAGTGCAAAAGTCTATATTGCATTAGCCACCCCCGAAAATTTGAATTTCATTTTTGCGAAGTATTGATTTCACTGAAGGCTTCAGAGGGTTTTTAATTTGGAAAACTTTTTTTGAGTTCAGGAAAATCAAATTTTTAAAATACTATAAATGAGTAGATTAATCATATTTATTTTATCTAAATTAGACTTTTTTCAAAAAAACGGGGGATGCCCAATTTTTTTAAAGTCGTAAAGTAGAAATAATTAATAATTTAATTTCCAAACCATTCCAAAATAAAATGTTCTATTAGAATAGTTGTCAAAGTGTCTGAGAGAGTAATCCTTATTGTATTGTACAACTCGTTGATTTTTTTGATTGAATATATTATTTACAGAAGCATAAAAGACAAAGGAGTTATTTTTTAAAGGTAAGAATTTACTGATATTAAAATTGAAAGTTGAATAACTTTTATATCGCTCACTGTACAAATTCTCCGCAAAAACAGGTTCGTAAAATTGGATTTCAGAATGATAATTACTTCCATTTATAGGGGTATAATAACCTCCCGGTCTGCCTATATAACCCAATGCAATAGTTAAGAATTTAAGACTGGTATATTGTAAATTTGTTTTAAAAAAATAATTCAAATCATAATTTCCGGGATAAGCAGTATCGTTAATTATTTGCTCTTGATTGATAAAGGAATTAGCGAATGTAAATTTAAAATACTTTAAAAATTGTTGTTCAATAAAAAATTCTACTCCAAAAGTAGTGGCTTTATCAAAGCTTGAAAAAACGTCTCTATTTTGTTCCCCTGTTTCTTTTTTAAAATAGGCAGCTATTTTTAAAAGTGTGTTTTTATAGTCAAAATGATAATCAAACGCCAACTGAAAGCTCTTTAGTAAATTATAGGAAGTTGCAAGGGAATTTGGCACACTATAACTGTGATATTCCCCTCCACTCAGCAAAAAATAATGCTTTTCACTGGGTTTGAATTTAAAACTCGTTTGAGAACTCATATAAGATTCTTGGTTATTTGTAGGAATATTACGTCGTATCGCCGAAGAAAAACTCCATTGATTATTTAGTTTCCAAAGCATATAAACATACCCTTCTACAATAGTATTTTCAATAGTTGTTTCTCTATAAAAACTGGGAGATTCTGGCGAAATTGCATAATAATAAGTAGGGATTGTATCTTTAAAAATATGACTGTGGTGATCGTGTGAAATACCAAATTGAATATCCGTATTGTCTAAAAGAAACCATTTGTAATGGATAGCCGTAAAAATATTTTTATAATTAGCCTTGTAATTTGAATTTCCATGTTCAAAACTTGTCTTGTCAATACTTATCCCGTTATTAATTTGCCAAGTACCTTTTTTGGTGTAAAATTTTACACTATTGACAGTAAAAAAACGCTTTCTACTGTTTTCTGAATCGCCTATATAAGTAAATGTTTCTATATTTTTTCCACTAAAATCTTCATCTATAAAATAACCAAACGAGTTGAATTCTACTTTTTCACTCAAATTACTGTGAAAATTAAGTCCAAAATCTTTAGTACTGAAACTTCTTATAGCAGGCAAATATTTTTCTTGTATGCCAATATAAGCCTCTGAAAATTGATAATTTCCATATACCTGAACAAACGATTTTTTCTTTATTTGTTGATGTAACATAAAACCAGTTCCCGCTAAGCCTGTCGATAATTGTAAGCTGTTGTTTTTCAATATTCTTTTGGTTTCTATCTCTACCAAACCTGCGGAAGTATTACCAAAAGTAAGCGAAGGGTTGCTGGCGTACACATATTGTTTTTCAATAATTTCAGGATTCAAAAGACTAAAAAAACCTTGGTTTTCAAGATTGGAGGCTCGTACAGGATTGATGATCGGCACACCGTTAAAAACAACCCTTGAACGATCACCACTACTACCTCTCAGTGAAGGGTTCGCCGTTTCGTCTGTATTAGTAGAAAAAGGTTGTATGGTAATGGCTTTTAGTGGGTCGCCCTGAGCAACAGGATTAAGATATACATCTTTTAGCATATCCATTTTTACTACTGAAAACTGCTCAGAAATGGGATCCGTATATTTTATAACAATTTCTTCTAAGGTGTTTTTAGCCTCTAAAAGTGTGATTTCTAAAACTTTTTCTGTGTCAATAACATTTAATAGAATCTCTAAAGTTTGAAAACCCACATAAGAAACTACCAACGTGTCTTCTTTGTGAATTGGCAAACTAAATTTTCCATCAAAATCAGTAACTGTACCTTTTTCCGGAGCAGATTTTACATATACATTTGCAGCAAAAACAGGGCTTCCTTGCTTCTCTTTTACAATGCCTTTTAGCAGGGTTTGTGAAAAGCAATGAAAGGAAGCAAAAAGAAAAATCTTGAAAAATAGAAATCTCATCGAACCTTAAAAAAATCACTTGCCTTTCAATCTATTAGCCAACGCTTTTATATTATAAGAATTTGGATAAAGTTTTATTCCTTCTTGAAAATATTGTACGGCTTCTTTCCAACGCTCTTCTCTGATATAAAATCGAATTAAATATTCATAAGCATCGTCTTTTCCCCAGGAAGGCAAATAAGGGTTTTTAATTTTTTGATTGGGCAATGAAATCGCTTTTTTAAAATACCCCTCTGCTTTTTTACCTCCTCCATACATTTTAGGGGTAAAAAAATCATTAGACCCTAAAGCATAGTAAGCCCTTAAATTGTCAGGATCCAAAGCAATTGCCTTTTTTCCATTTTTTTTAACACTATTAGAAATAAAAATAACTTTCATCCCTTTAAACTGTATGGAAAAATTTTGTGAGGTCGCTAACAGTGCATAGTCCTCAGAATTTTTATTTTCAATACCTTTTAAAATTTCAACGCCTTTATCAATTTCTTTTTCCGCCAGTTTTTTATCTTGTTCAATGGTATAAAAAAGAGATAAATAATATTGCAAATACGATTGCCAGTATAATATCAGATTTTGTTCTTTTTTTCGATACAAATCCTCCAATTTTCCTCTGAGCACTAAAAGTTCTGCATTTTTTTTGGTTCTAATTCCTAATACAAAAGCGTCAGTTATTTTGCTTTGAATGTTTACGAGCAAAGTATCGGATACTACGGTTTTCTGTATTTGCAAGGGGTTGTTTTTAGACCTGTCCGTTACGGAAGCATTTCCCGGAAAAGAGGCTAGCAATAATGAAATCAATAATAAGCGTGTCATACTATAAAATTGTTTTTAAGGGTTATCAATACATAAATGAAAGTTATCCATATACTAAAATGAACATACCAACCAAGACCGAATGCATATTTCGTATAAACTTTTTGATAATAATTTTCATCGATGGCAATTTTTTGTTTTTCTGCAATATTTGTAACTATAGCAATGGTAAAGTCTGAAAAAAAGGGATTGGTTTCAAAAATAAGTTGAATGATAAAAGCATAAAGAAGATGCTGTAATTCAAAAAAATCGAAGGCAAAAGAAATAGAAAACAATGTTAGGGTAACTGTAATCCCTGAAAATAAATAAATAAATCTCTTTAATTTTTCTCTTGTCCATTCTACGGCTACAAAAACGTGAGGATAAGGTTTTAAACTTATTCCTATTTTTTTTATTTCTAACCTCATTATTTTGGCAGCTATTATATGCCCGATCTCGTGTAAAATGAGTAGACCGATAACGAAAAGAAATACTGATAATGCTGCTATCATTACTAGCGATTTGTTTTTATATTATGAAATATAAAATAGAATAGTACAGGAGGAATTACAAGCCAGGGCAGAAGATTCCAATAATATCCTTCATCCCTTAGAATATGTAATATTGGGTTTAAAGGCAAACTATTACCGATACCGGCAATAAAATCATTAGCACTACTCGCAGGATAAAAGGCATCACTTGTAAACAACATTATAAAATAAAATAAGTTGGTAATACCATTGGCAGATTTATATTTAATTCCTATAAAGTTAAAAACCAATCCTATAAAAGAAAAAGCAAAAAGACCGATTAAAGTACCTAGCATATAATTGGTGAATTCTACTATACTAACCCTATGATCAAACACCAATTTTGAAACAATACAAAGTAGTATAATAATAAATACCAAAGAGAGCACTCTACTTATAATCAAGCCTAAAAAGTGTAAAATAATATTAAAAGGTAACTTTCTTAAATATTTAAGTAACCCGCTGGAATAATAATCTTTTATTACAGGACCAATCGCATTTAAACCGTCACTTGCAACGGTCATTCCTATAATTCCTGACAAAAGAAAAGAAAAGAAAAGTATTCACTGTCACTCCCTCCCCAAATATTTCCAAATACCACAAAAAGCACAACGGGGAAAACAAACGTAAAAAAAACAGCGATTTTTATTCTTAAAAAAATTACAGTTTGGTAATATATAGATGAAAATAAAATTCGTAACATTTTTTATGATTTTTTAATCAAACTTATAAAATATAAATAGGCATCTTTTAAGCCTGCATTTTGAATGGAGTAGTTGCTTGTTGTTTTGCTAATTTCAGTTAGCAAATTACTGTTTTCATCATAAAAGAAATGCACTGTTTTGTCGTGAATAAAATAGTCGTAATTTTTAAACCTGTCTACTATTGTAAGATCGTTTTCTATAGCTATTTTTTTAGTTGCAGGAAGTTTCGCTATAAGTTGAGCAGGAGAAAGTGGTTTTTGCAGAATTTTACCTTGATAAATAAAACAAATTTTGTTTGCTATGGTTTCTACTTCTTTCCAATTGTGAGAAGTAAAAAAAATTGTTTTTGATTTTTCTTTTAAAGCACTCCACAATTTATCAATGATTGTGGGGTCTAAATTTGCAAAAGGCTCATCCAATACCAATAATTCGGAAGGTTTGAGAATAGACAATACCAAGCCAAATTTCTTTCTCTCTCCTTGTGATAGTTCTCGAGTTAAAGAATTTTTAATTTTTCTAAGATGAAACAAGTCATAATACTGATCTTTAATATCTTTGCTTTTTAATTTATGAATCGCACAAAAATAATTGATGATCTCATCTACTTTTAGCATTGGAAAAACAGGTAGTTGGTCATAAACAACCCCTACTTTACTAAAGTCTTTTTTTGGTTTTTCAAAAAAAGAAACATGGCCGCTATTAGGTTTTAAATCGCCTAACAAAAGGTCGATGAGCATAGATTTTCCTGAGCCATTTTCACCCAATAAGGCAAAATAGTCACCTTGTTGTACGTGAAAGCTTATGTCTTTTACTATTTCTTTTTGTTTGATATAATAACTAATATTTGAAAGTTTTATGACATTCATAATGAATCCGAAACTGTTTTTTCTTGTTTTTTACCGATGATAATAACATTGTTGATGGTTTCAAAAACACCATCTATCCCTAAAAATTCGTTGAGTTTGTCATCTAAATATCCCCCTACCCAACATGCACCAAGCTGTAAGGTTTCTGCAATAAGGCTTATATTTTGCCCAACAGCCCCGGACTCCTGCATTAAAAAGCGGTAAGCTCTTTCACCATATTTAATAGTTTGTCGTTCTATAAGTCCCGTAGTCATCACAATTGCAGAAGCATTTTGAATAGCTGTATAAGGTTCTGCCTGTATTACTTCTGAAAGTTCTTTGAGGAACAGCCCTTGTTTTATTTCTTCCAAACAGTTTATATCCGGTCGGTAATGATACAGACCTAAAGGAATATGAGATTTAAACAGCACAATATACATCTCCAGAGGATACAATCCTCCTCCGGAGGGTACATTTCGGAAACCTAAATGAGCTTCTTTGTCTAATCCTTCTATTTTTGATTTTTTGGTAACGCCATAACTATTATACAAGAGTATGCCCAATTCATTTAAAGAAATTTTGTAATCTTTTTGATAATCACGAATGCTTTTTCGTCGATGTAAAATCGTAAAAAAATCTTTTGCAGGATTTGATTTGATATACGCATTTAAATCAATTTGTACTTGCCCCGGGTAACACTTATAAGGTTGGACACATCGTTCCGTAATAAAAGGACTGGAAAACGAACCTATAATTTCTCCCTGTGTTCTAAGAGAATGAGATGTAAATTTTGAATTTTCATGATACAACATTGCCAAAGAATCTTCAATGTTATTTTTGCCGTATAAAGAGCCATCCTTCTTATCGTATTTTTCTTTAATTTTTTGTATATGCATCATTTATTTTTATGGAAATGGATGTGGATATGTGTTTAAATTTTCAAAATGATTCGATTCAAACCCCATCTTTTTTGGAACAGAATACAATCTTTCGCCTCCTGAAAAATAAAAAGAATAGCCTCCTGATAAGGGGATTAATTGAGGTACAAAAACTTTGACGCTGTAAAAACCCAATTGCCTGATATCGGGAGTTGTAACATCTTTAAACAATACATTGTACTTTTTATCTTTTAACAATGTAACAATATGTCTGATTTCTTTAACGTCGGGTCTTTTAGCTGTTTCGGAAAAATCAATTTCCTTAGTCTCTTTTGCATCTCTCCATTTGTCAAATACATGCCAAAGATCGGGTCTTAGCGTATAAAAAATGGAATGGTCTTCAAAATTTTGAATGGATCCAAAATCATTGGAAGGTCTCCATCCTTTTTTTTCTCCTAATAAATGTCTAAAATAGGGAACTGCCTGGCCTATTTCCTGAATGGCTTTTTTTAAGGCTTCTCCGTAAGTAGCCCTTGTGGCCGAACTTACGGCTACAAATTTTCCATACTCTGCCTCTCCAAAACATATTCCAAACACGGTAGGTACTTCTATATCATAACGTATATCAAAAAAGTGCCATTCATATTGACAGGGAAAAAGATTAGAAATATAGGATTGTATTTCCCGGGAGAGTTTGATTTTTTGGGGAACTAAATTTTGCATCCACGTAATGACAAAGCTATCTCGTTCAATCACTTCATACAGTCCCGTGAGTATTGCCTTATAATAATTTGTATGAGCAGCCAATCCTGTGGATGTATTTACGGTGATGTAATTTTCGTCACCCCTAAAAGGCATATAAATAAATTGTCCGGGCACCCATGTTTCTTTTCCATTGGTTAAATCATACATAGAAAACCATGTAAGCTCAATATCTTCATCGAATTTTTTTAGTTTAAAGCCATCGTCTTCAAATTGTTTGTTATGAAACAGCGCAAATTCTTTGGGATGTACGGCTAATATGTCAATATTTTTAAATGTAGTTTTTTTGCCTTTTTTAATATCGTAAAATAAAGGAGCATATCGTTCTACAATTTCCCCTATGGTTCCTAAAATGCTTTCCTCCCAGGAAGGGCTGCACCCGGATCCTCTTATATTATACTTGACTCCTAATAAGGGCTCAGTATTCGAGGGCCATACCCCGAAACCAAGTAACAAAGGGTCTAAGTTCATCGTAGGTATTTTTATCATTTGATGTAATAATCCGATTTCATCGGATATAAGATCATTTCCATTGAATAGCGTACTTAGATTGTTCATTATTTTAAGGTGACGGGTTCTAACCAAGGAGAAGCATTGTATAGCAATTCAGGTTTACAAATTTCACAAAAAGGTTTTTTTAATAACTTGTGTTTCGTTGTTTCAAAATTAATCGTATCTATTTTTAAAACCGTTTTCCATGTTACAGGCAAACTCCAAACTTCTATAAAGTTGAGCACCTCTAAAAGAGCCATATTTGCAACAATATTATTTAAAATGCTTTTATTAGAAACAGCATCAGGTTTCGATGCTATTTTATGTTTTCTTAAATATGCTTCATAGGTATTCAAATAAGAAAGGGTATCGGAATGGCTTTTTATACGGCTCATCAAACAATTGTAGCATCCCGTTTCTTTCCCATAAAACAAAGGTCCTATTTTAATAGCAGTTTCTTCTATACCCCCTATATACAACCACGGAGTATTTTTTGTTAATGCAATGCTATTTATTTCTTCCAAATGGTATGGTGACCATTGTGTTGCACCTGCAATAATAAAATCACTTTTCTCTATCATTTTTTCGATATCCATATCCTTATCTATAGGAAATACATTTACTTTTTTAAAGTGATACGATTTTGCAAGTTGCTTGATTTTATTCCCAAAAACAAGATTTCCAAAAACAGAAATAACGGTGTTGGAAACCTTATGGGTATTATATAGGAAAATGCCATCATTTCTTTTCTTTATGTAAGTTGCTAGCGTATTCTACAGGAAGTAACTCACTGTCATGAAGCGTTTTTAAAACATCTATGACTTTAGCACGATTTTTTTTAGTGGCAAGTTTATGAATAAGTGTTTGAAAAGTAATGGTATTGTCTTTTTTAAACGCTTCCGTAATGCTTACAAAAATGGCTTCCTTTTCGGCATCTTCAAACTCAAGAGCATATAAGGTATTTTTTGTTCTTAATTGGTAACAATTATTTTTAGTATCTTTTATAACATCAAAATCGAAGATCATATTTTTTTATATTTTGCTACTTTATTATTGACAAAAAAAGCTATCTGAAAAGTCTTTGCCGATGTCATATTGAGTCTTTCGATTTCGTTCAGGGCAGACTTAGCCGAAAAATCTTAATTATTTAATTATCAATAATTAAAAGATTCTTCATTTTTATTTAGAATGACACTTTTCAGACAGCCTCTTAGTCATTAAGGCATCTTAATGAATCTGAAAACAGCAGCAGCAGGAGCAGCAGCCACCAGATGCAATCAGATATCCTTTTTTGAAGGACGATTTCGATAATTTCGATATTTTCATACCATAAATATTTAAATGACAGATGATTTTTATAACGAGTACATCATATCCCCGCATGGAATGGCAAAGTAAATACTTCAAGAGGACAAATTTTGTCCCTTTGAGATATTTATCCGTTTTTTTTGAACAAGAAAATCAACTTCCCTTAGAAATCATTTTATTCAAATAATTATAAAGATTGATTATAATATGTTTCTCCCTTTTTCTCATTTTTTATTCTTCTTTAATCCAAAATTTACCGGTAACTCTACAGTATATAATTTTATACCCTTCTTCTCGTAAACAGGCAATCATTCTTTTTGCAGTTCTTTTGCTAACTTCAAACTTACCGGAGATTTGTGATAATGAAAAACATCGTCCGTTTTGTATCATTTCCAACAGATAATCCAGTTTTTGTTTTCGTTCAATAAACTTCATTTTAATGGATCAATCCGAAAACTTGTGGGATTTTAAAGATATTATTGAAAACATTTAAGTTGAGTCAATCGCAAAAGCATCATTCAATAGAGTTTAAAAACTTAATAAACAGTTATTTAATGGATATTCATTTAAAAAAAATCTGAAATGATAAAATTTTTATTCAAGTCTTCCCCACAACTTTTTTGCTTGATCCATTTTAATTACCTTATTTTAAAAAGTTAATTAAGGACTTAAGATCCCCTTATTCATTCCAATAAAGTTTTGTGGAGTGCAAAATAGAGGGCATGTTCGGTAAAGATACGATTTTTTAAAAAATCGGATGTAACGCCTCAATCAATTCATGTAATTCTCCGGGGCACTCTGTGATATCTTTCCGTCTGAGAAATATGTTGATGCTGACTAAACTACGATGTAGAACTAACTAATTAACAATTTGATTGATGAAACAAACAAGAATAAAAAACATTCAAAAAAAACTCGAAATAATCCAACAAAACCGAATTTCTTTTAGTGTATATCAAATCTTTTAGTTTTAACAAAAATGCTAAGACCAGATAGAAACTAAAAGATTTAAAGATTTAAAAATGTACTAAGGGTTCCATATTACATCCCTTTTACCTTTCTCAAAAAAATACAGTTGAAAAGTCAGAAAGTTAGAAAGTTGAAAAGTGCAAAAGTCTATATTTTAAAATTGAGATCTTTAATACCAGCTTTTTGATATATGATAGATTTTATCTATGGTACCATAAGAGAAATCTGTTATAAAATACTCTCATCAACTTATTTTAAGAGCATTCTTAATCTGTTTCTTTCAAAAAACAAATCACTGAGCAAACTTTAACCTTGGAACTTTCTAACTTTAAACTACATTAAGACATTCGTTTTCCGATGAATTGTTTCCTAATCCGAGTTAAAAATAACACAGGATTACGTACCTTTGCTTTTTTCCAAAATTTTTCATGCCGGAAGAACACAACTATATAGAAGTTTTTGGAGCCAGAGCTCATAATTTAAAGAATATTGATGTAAAAATTCCGCGCGAAAAATTAGTAGTTATTACAGGTTTAAGCGGCAGTGGAAAATCTTCTTTGGCTTTTGATACCATTTATGCCGAAGGGCAGAGGCGGTATATTGAGACTTTTTCGGCATATGCGCGTCAATTTTTAGGAGGATTGGAACGCCCTGATGTCGATAAAATCGACGGGCTTTCTCCTGTCATTTCCATAGAGCAAAAAACAACTAATAAAAGTCCTCGTTCTACCGTAGGAACCATCACGGAAATCTATGATTTTTTACGTTTATTATATGCCAGAACTGCTGAGGCTTATTCGTATAACACCGGTGAAAAAATGGTCAGCTATTCCGATGAGCAAATCAAACAGTTGATTCTTTCTGAGTTTAAAGGTAAGAAAATTGCCATCTTAGCACCATTGGTAAAATCCAGAAAAGGGCATTATAGAGAGTTATTTGAGCAAATTTCCAAGCAAGGTTTCATCCGCGTTCGGGTAGACGGTGAAATTAAAGAAATAGAAAAAGGCATGCGTTTAGATCGCTATAAAATGCACGATATTGAAGTAGTCATTGATCGAATGAAAATGGATGAAAAAACATCGAAAAGGTTGGAGGACACCATTAAAACCGCATTATATACAGGAAATAATATTTTAATGGTAGTGGATATGGATGTTGCTGATAAACCCAGGTTTTTTAGCAGGGAATTAATGTGTCCAACAACCGGAATAGCATATCCGAACCCCGAACCTAACACTTTTTCATTCAATTCACCTAAAGGAGCATGCCCTAACTGCAATGGTTTGGGAATTACGAATGAAGTAGCTATTTCAAAAGTGATTCCCGATGATACTATTTCCATAAAAAATGGCGGTATTGCTCCTCTGGGAGAGCAAAAAAATAGTTGGATATTTAAACAGTTACAACTTATTGCGGAGCGATATCATTTCAAATTAAGCGAAGCTATTAGAGACATACCCGGGGAAGCTATGGATGTCATTTTGAACGGAGGTAATGAGAAGTTTACTATTCAGTCAAAAGCTGCAGGTGTGCATAGGAATTATGAAATAGATTTTGAAGGTATCATCTCATTTATTCACAATCAATTTAAGAATACCGAAAGTACCTCTATCAGACGTTGGGCAAAAAACTTTATGGATGAAATTTCCTGTGCCGTATGTGAAGGAAAGCGACTACAGAAAGAAAGCTTACATTTCAAAATTCTGGGGAAAGATATTTCACAATTAGCTCAGTTTGATATTCATGAATTAGCAGTTTGGTTTCAGAAAATAGATACCAAACTTTCGAAAAAACAAATGGCCATTGCTTCCGAAATTCTAAAAGAAATTCGTACCAGGGTTCAGTTTCTGTTAGATGTCGGCCTGGATTATTTGACTTTAGACAGAACTTCCAAATCTTTATCAGGCGGGGAAGCACAACGTATCCGTTTAGCTACACAAATAGGATCTCAATTGGTTGGTGTATTATATATTTTGGATGAACCAAGTATAGGCTTACACCAAAGAGACAATCAAAAGCTTATTCATTCCTTGATAAAATTAAGAGATATTGGAAACTCTGTCTTAGTAGTGGAACATGATCAGGACATGATTGAGCACGCTGATTTTGTATTAGACATTGGGCCCGGTGCCGGTAAGCATGGAGGAGAAATAGTGAGCGAAGGTACTTTTGACAATTTAAAAAAACAAAGCACCTTAACTGCTGATTACTTGACAAAAAAAAGGCAAATTCTCATTCCAAAAAAGCGAAGGGAAGGAAATGGGAAATGTATTGAACTCTCGGGAGCTACAGGAAATAATTTAAAAAATGTGTCGGTATCATTTCCTTTGGGAAAAATGATTTGTGTAACAGGCGTATCGGGAAGTGGAAAATCAACATTAATCAATGAGACACTATACCCTATTTTAAATGCACATATTTACAGAGGAGTCAAAAAGCCCATGCCTTATAAAAAAATATCCGGTATAACATCTATTGATAAAGTAATTGATATTGATCAATCTACTATTGGGAGGAGTCCACGCTCTAACCCGGCAACCTATACAGGCGTTTTTAGTGAAATACGAAGCTTGTTTGCCAAAACTCCGGAAGCAGCCATTAGGGGTTATAAACCCGGTCGTTTTTCTTTTAATGTAACGGGGGGCATATGCGAAACCTGCCAGGGAGGTGGAGTAAGAATTATTGAAATGAGCTTTTTACCGGACGTACATGTAGTGTGTGAAACATGCCAGGGGAAACGGTTTAATCGTGAAACATTGGAAATTCGTTATAAGGGAAAATCTATTTCCGATGTATTAGATATGACAATTGATGATGCGGTAGCTTTTTTTAAAAAACTTCCGAGAATATATAAAAAATTAAAAACCATACAAAATGTTGGTTTGGGTTATATTACATTGGGTCAGCAATCTACCACTTTATCAGGAGGCGAAGCGCAGAGGATTAAACTAGCTTCCGAGCTTTCCAAAAGAGATACGGGAAATACTTTTTATATTTTGGATGAACCTACCACAGGTCTTCACTTTGATGATATCAGAGTGTTAATGGAAGTATTAAATACATTGACCGACAAAGGAAACACCATTCTTATTATAGAACATAATTTGGATGTTATCAAATTGGCCGATCATATCATTGATATGGGTATGGAAGGCGGAAAAAAAGGAGGGCAGGTTTTGTGTACCGGTACTCCGGAAGAAATGATCAAACACAAAACCAGTTATACGGCAAAGTTCCTTAGAAAAGAACTAATTTAGTAATCATATAAACACTATGAAATATCATGATAAATGAAGACAGAAAAATAAGAGAAAAGTTACAGCAGAAAACGTGGAATGAAATTAAAACCAACGATTCCTGGGCCATTTTTAAAATCATGTCCGAATTTGTTGACGGTTATGAAAAATTAAGCAAAATAGGCCCCTGTGTTTCTATTTTTGGATCTGCAAGGACAAAAACCGAAGATAGCTATTATAAGCTGGCAGAAAAGATTGCGTATAAGTTAACGCAAAACGGTTACGGAGTCATTACCGGCGGAGGGCCCGGAATAATGGAAGCAGGAAATAAAGGAGCTTATAGAGGAAAGGGTACTTCCGTAGGTTTAAATATCGAATTACCTTTTGAACAACACGATAATCCCTGGATTGACAGTGATAAAAACCTGGAATTCGATTACTTCTTTGTTCGTAAAGTAATGTTTGTCAAATATTCGCAAGGATTTATTGTAATGCCCGGAGGTTTTGGAACCTTAGACGAGTTGTTTGAAGCAATCACCTTAATCCAGACCGATAAAATTGGCCGTTTTCCCATTATTTTAGTGGGCTCGGGTTTTTGGAGCGGACTCATTGACTGGATTAAAAATACACTACTTAGTAAAAGAAATATCAGTGATAAAGATTTAAAACTATTTAGAATTGTCGATACTGCTGACGAAGCGATAACACATCTGAATAAATTCTATGCTAAGTACAGCCTAAAACCCAATTTCTAAATATGTTCTTTTTAAAACCTGTACAGAAATCAATTATACTACAGTCAGTATTTGTTTGTGTACTTCAAATACAACAAATGTCTATCAATTTCTTATAAAAAATATGTGAAAAGCATTCTTAACATATTTAAAACAGGTAGCTTTTTTTTACTTTCTTTTGCTGTAAATGCACAAGAGAATAAAATAAACGTCAAAGCTTCATTAGATACTGAAAAAGATATTTTGAGAATACAGCAGTACATGGTATTCCATAATAAGACACAAACAAAATTAAACGAAATCTTTCTTCATAATTGGGCCAATAGTTATAAAAATAACAAAACAAGGCTGTCCAAACGTTTTATAGAAGACTATAAGAAGAATCTATATTTTGCCAAAGAAAAAGACAGAGGGTCTACAAAGATTTCAAACCTATCTGTCAATTATGAAGTAGCCGATTTTCAAGAGCTTACAGAGCAGATTGATGTCTTAAAAATAACATTAAAAAAAACCTTGTTGCCCAGAGATTCTATTATCATTACCGCTTCTTATGATATTAAAATTCCAAATGCAAAATTTACGGGATACGGAAAAACCGAAGGAGGATATCATCTTCGGTTTTGGTATCTGAATCCCGCTGTTTATGATGAAGAATGGAAGGTCATGAGCAATTTAAATATGGATGATCTGTACTCGGATATTTCAGATTTTCAAATTGAAATTGATATTCCGGACACCTATACATTGGAAAGTAATTTATATCAATACGTAACTCAAAAAGATAGTCTAAAAACCTATTTTTTAATTGGAAAAAAGAAAACCAATATCATTTTAAATATTGACAAGGAAGCAAATTTTAAATCCTTTAAAACAAAGGCTGTTCATGTAAAAACAGATATTGTTAATGAAAGCATCGATCATAAAACGGGAGTATCTATATTGGATAGGGCGCTATTATTTATTGAAAAGTACCTAGGAAAATACCCTCATAAAGAGTTATTTGTAGACAAAATTACTCAAAGAAAAAACCCGATATACGGATTGAATCAGTTGCCAAAATTTGTACGTCCGTTTTCCGATGTTTTTAAGTGGGATATTGCCATGTTTAAGGCTATCAGTAAAAAATATATAGAAAACACTTTATTGCTGAATACCAGAACCGATTACTGGCTGACAGACGGTATACAGTATTACCTGATGATGGAGTATGTAGAAAAATATTATCCGGAATTAAATTTACTGGGAAATCTTTCAAAGGTTTGGGGTATTCGCAGTTTTAATTTTTCCAAATTAAAATTCAATGACAAATACCCTTTTACGTATGAGTTTAGTGCCAGGAAGTTTTTAGATCAATCTCTTACTACCAGGGCAGACTCTCTCTCAAACTTCAATAGAAAAATAGTAAGCAAATACAAAGCCGGTTTGGGATTACGCTATTTGGAAGATTTTTTGGAGGAAAATGTAGTAAAAAATGCGATACAAGAATTTTATATCAACAATCACTTAAAAATCACTACCAATAATGCTTTCGCAAATATTGTTGCCGGCAAAACAAAAAAAGATATTCGTTGGTTTTTCGGAGATTATATTAAAACGAATAAAAAAATAGATTATACCATTAAAAAAGCAACCCCTGTTGGAGATTCAATTGATGTAACTATCAAAAACAAAAGAAATATTACGGCTCCAATTGCCTTATATGGAATCAAAAATAAAAAAGTAATCTTTAAAAAGTGGTATACAAATATTGATAGTATAAGAACGGTGAGAATTGCCAAAGGAAATTTTGATCGCTTATCATTAAATTATGAGAATACATATCCCGAGTATAATACCATAGACAATTCTAAAAACCTTAAAAAAGGCTTATTTAATAAGCCGCTTAAATTAACCTTCATAAAAGACATCAATGACCCGTATTATCATCAATTATTTTATCAACCTGATTTGAGATATAATTTATATGACGGGCTTTTAATAGGTTTAAAATTACATAATAGACCCATATTGACCAGAAACCTGGAATTTAGCCTTACACCGTCATACGGTACGGAAAGTAAATCATTAACAGGAACTTTTTTTACACGTTATTATCAATATTTTGAAGACACAAGTATCAATAAAATTCTTTATTCCGTAAGCGGAAGTCGCCTACACTATGCACGAGATCTGGCATATACATCTTTTAACCAAAGCATACAAGTTGAATTTAAAAGAAAAACATTGAGAGATGCCGGAGGGCGTTTTTTATCCGCCAGATTATTTAATGTGGACAAAGAAGTTGCTCCGGGCATAATCAAAACAGATCAGGACAAGTATAGTATTTTTACCTTGAGTTATTTTTATAACAGACCGGATATTATCAAAGGATTTCGATACATTCTAAGTACAGAGTTTGGAGGAAAGTTTTCCAAAGTATCTGCGGATATTCGCTACAGAAGTCTGACCGACAGAAATACACAACTTGATTTTAGAGTATATATCGGCGCATTTTTAAATAATAATACTAAGGGTAATTATTTTAGCTTTGGATTAGACAGGGCAAATGATTACTTATTCCAATTAAACTATATAGGGAGATCAGAAAATTCAGGTATTTTTAGCCAACAGTTTATTGCAACGGAAGGGGGATTTAAATCCGTACTCCCTGTAAGATTTGCTAATGAATATATGGTTTCTTTTAATTCTAATATAGGTCTATGGAGATGGCTGGAAATATATAATGATGTTGCTTTTCTAAAGAATCGAAACAATGCTATTTATTTTGCTTATGAAAATGGAATCCGGTTAAATTTTATTCATAATATTTTTGAGTTGTATTTTCCCTTGTACTCAAATAACGGCTGGGAGATAGGACAAGATGCGTATTCGAAGAAAATACGATTTGTACTGACCGTAAATCCAATAGCTATTTTTAACTTTATCAGAAGAGGTTTTTTATAAAGTTCGTATTCAATTAACTGTTTTTATGGTTTTTATTGAATTATATTCAATAATCTCATCAATTTTTAAATTTCAGAGACCTTTGCAGTGATATATTGCGTATTTGAATTGATTTGACTTCAAATTTCTTCCTTCTCGAAAATTTTATACCAAAATGAATATTAAAGTGGTCTAAAGATTGTGTGAGGAAAATTTCAAAATTCGAGTTAAAAAACACAGGCATAGCCTTAGTTACGCCGAGTATTTTTAGCGATGAAATTTGGAATTTTCATAGCAAGATTGGACTATTTTAGTATTCTTTTTGGTATTAAATCCTCAAAACCAACAGGTTATTCCGGTTGAAAATTTTCTTCGGGTGTCGAACTTTTTTGTCAAATCAATTCTGCAAAGATCTCTTTCATTTAAAAAAACTATCTTTGCAAGATATCATACCATTTATCAGACACACTATGTTGACTACTGCCGAGCCAAGTACCGAAGAGCTTTCTTTTAAAGATTTTAAAAACGAAGTTTTACGAGATTATAAGATTGCTCGTATCAGCAGAGAGTGCAGTTTGTTGGGTCGTAGAGAGGTTTTAACCGGTAAAGCCAAATTCGGAATTTTTGGAGACGGAAAAGAAGTTCCCCAATTGGCCTTGGCAAAAGCCTTTAAAAATGGTGATTTTAGATCGGGCTACTATAGAGATCAGACATTTATGATGGCAATAGGAGAATTAGATCCGCAACAGTTTTTTGCGGGTTTATATGCACATACTGATATCGATATAGAGCCTATGTCTGCCGGCCGTCAAATGGGAGGGCATTTTGCTACTCATAGCTTACATGAAGATGGGAACTGGAAAAATTTAACTGTTCAGAGAAATTCAAGTTCAGATATTTCTCCGACCGCTGCTCAAATGCCCAGACTTCTGGGATTGGCACAAGCTTCAAAAGTTTTTAGAAATGTAGATCTCTTAAAAAAAAACACTGATTTTTCTATTAATGGAAATGAAATAGCCTGGGGGACGATTGGGAATGCAAGCACAAGCGAAGGCCTGTTTTTTGAGACTATCAATGCAGCCGGTGTCATGCAGGTTCCAATGGTCATTAGTATTTGGGATGATGTATATGGAATCTCGGTACATGCAAAACACCAAACCACTAAAGAAAGTATTTCCGAAATCTTAAAAGGTTTTCAGAAAGAAAATAACACCAATGGTTATGAAATATTTGTGGTAAACGGGTGGGACTATGTGCAGTTAATCAATGTATATAATAAAGTGTCCAAAATAGCAAGAGAACAGCATGTTCCTGTTTTGATTCACGTTAAAGAGCTGACACAACCTCAAGGGCATTCTACCTCCGGATCTCACGAACGTTATAAAAGTTCCGAAAGATTACAATGGGAGCAAAATTTTGACTGTATCGCCAAAATGCGTCAATGGATTTTGGAATTTGAGTTAGAAAATAACCAGGGCGATGTTCTAAAATTTGTATCATCCGAAGAAGACTTAGTAGCCATCGAAAAAGAAGCTAAAAAAGAAGTAGCTATGGCAAAAAGAAATGCATGGAATGCTTTCCTGAATGAAATCAAATCAGACAGGAACACACTATCTGAATTAATTGATAAAATTGCTACAAAAAGTAGTAATGCTACCTCTATCTTAAAACTAAAAAATGACTTAAACGCTATTGTAGAACCCATTCGAAAAGACGTCCTCAGTACGGCCAGAAAAGTGATACGCTATATCAAAGATGAAAATTTTACAGAAAAAACAGCATTACAACATTTCATCAAATCCTATTTAAAGGATGCAGCGTTTAAATATTCATCTCATCTAATAAGTGAAACTGAAAAAAGTGCTTTACACATACCTGAAATAAAAGCCGAATATCCCGAAGAAGAAAATTTTACAGATGCCAGAATAATTATGCGTGATAATTTCGATGCACTTTTAAAAAAGTACTCTGAAGTACTAATCTTTGGAGAGGATGTAGGATATATTGGAGATGTAAACCAGGGTTTGGAAGGATTACAGAAAAAATACGGTAGATTTAGAGTTTTTGATACCGGAATTCGCGAAGCTACCATTATTGGGCAGGGAATCGGAATGGCCATGCGAGGCTTAAGGCCCATTGCGGAAATTCAATATTTAGACTATCTTATGTATGCATTACAAATCATAAGTGATGATTTGGCAACAGTACGTTACAGAACTTTCGGAAAACAAAAAGCACCCTTAATTATCAGAACTCGCGGGCATAGATTGGAGGGCATCTGGCATTCCGGATCTCCCATGGGGGGCATTATTCATAACGTCAGAGGCATTCATGTACTCGTACCAAGAAACATGACCAAAGCAGCGGGATTTTACAATACCTTACTACAATCAGACGACCCTGCATTGATCATAGAATGCTTAAACGGATACCGGTTAAAAGAACGATTACCTGTAAACTTAGGTGAATTTACAACACCCGTTGGAGTTGTGGAAACCATCAAAGAGGGAAAAGATATGACCATTATCTCTTATGGTTCTACTTTACGAATAGTAGAAGAAGCTACTAAAGATTTGGAGCAGGTAGACATTGATGTGGAAATCATTGACATACAAAGTTTATTACCTTTTGATATACAACATGATACTGTAAAATCCATCGAAAAAACAAATCGTTTATTAATAGTAGACGAAGACGTTCCCGGAGGGGCTTCGGCATATTTATTACAGGAAATTGTAGAAAAACAAAACGGATATCAATATCTGGACAGCAAACCTGCTACTCTAACGGCTAAAGCGCACAGGCCGGCATACGGAAGTGACGGTGATTATTTTTCCAAACCTTCCGCAGAAGATATCTTTGAAAAAGTATATGAAATGATGCATGAAACTGACCCGATTAAATTTAAGCATTTATATTAATACTGTTTCAAGTTAGAAAGTTTCAAGTTAGAAAGTTTCAAGTTCCAGGTTTGAGCATTGAGCAGATCTAAATAAGGTTGTTTTACATTTGTAACTTATCGTCATAAAATAACCATACTAATATCCTTATTAAGATATAGAAATCATCTTGAATTATCAAATTTAAGCAAGAATTAAAGATTTTGTGTCCGGGTGAAGACTTTTTTGAGTTGCATAGCAGGGCTACGGAACAAGAAAAAGACAAAATATGGGCGCAAAAGATAAATTTAAAGCAAATTTTCAGAACTTAAAATGAGTTCATAAGTTAAGTCACGGTATTTTCATAAAAATAATTTTCACTTATTTAATCTGGATTTGACGTGATTTTTGTAACAAAAATTAATCACATAGGATGTAATATCAAATTCAGTATGATAATTTGAGCCAAAAAAATGATGTTTTTTTCATCTAAAAATTTTTTATGAAAATGCCGTGTAAGTTAAATTATCAATTCTTTTAACTTCTTAATGGTGTAATCCAATTCTTCCTTAGTAGTATCTCTGCTAAAAGAAAAACGAATAGCTGTTTTGAGTTTATCTTCTTCATTTAACAATTCGTTTAAAACATGAGATCCTGCATGGCTTCCACTCTGACAGGCACTACCTCCGGAAACAGCTATTCCGTGTAAGTCCAAACTAAATAACAGCATATCATCTGTAAACGGGAAAAGTACATTTAAAATGGTACAACTGCTCTTGGTGATATTGCCTGAGCATCCGTTAAATGTTATATCGGGAGGCAGTGCTTTTAGTTCAGTTATAAAATATTGCTTTAAAGTATTCAGATATATTTCATCTTTTTTCATGGAATCACAAGATAGTTCCAGTGCTTTTTCCATACCTGCAATAGCATGTACATTTTCCGTACCGGATCTTACTCCTTTTTCCTGATTCCCTCCATGCAATATTGGCTTTATGCCATATCCTTTTTTAAAATAAGCAAAACCAACTCCTTTTGGACCGTTAAATTTATGAGCACTGGCAGCAATAAAATCCACAGGTGTTTTTTGCAAATCAATAGCATAATGACCTATTGCCTGTACTGTGTCCGAATGAAACAATGCTTTGTATTTTTGACATAATGCAGCTACTTTATTTATAGGTAATACATTTCCTATTTCATTATTTATATATAACAGGCTTACCATGGTTTTTTTACCTGAAGTTTTTAGTTTCTCTTCCAAATCTTCCAAATGAATACTACCATCAGCGTGTATATCGATATATTCAACAATAATTCCAAATTCTTTTTTTAAGAACAGTACCGTATGTAAAACCGCATGGTGCTCAATTTTAGAAGTAACGATTCGCTGTACATCCAAATTAGTAACAGCATTGTGTAAAATCAGATTATCTGCTTCCGTTCCTCCGGCAGTAAAAATAATTTCACCGGCCGTTACATTAAAATGACTTGCTATATTTTTTCTTGCTACTTCTACTACAGCTCTTGCTTTTCTGCCAAATTGGTGTGTGGAGGAAGGGTTGCCGAAAACAATTTGCATTGATTCGGTCATTACCTTAATAACTTCCTTGTTTACAGGTGTTGTCGCAGCATTATCCAAATATACTTTTAACATAAAGCAAAGGTAAACATTATATAAATTATGAATTTTAAATTTATGATTATGAATTTTTACTTCTTCAATACCAACTGCTTACATTTAATTTTTGTGAAATTAACTTTAGGTCCATTATAATTTACGAGCTTGTACATTGAACTCGTTTAGACTTTTGAATTTGCTAAAAAATTGCTGTTTTCTGTTCTGTTTTTGTCTTTTTTTCCTTCCGTAGCAATGCTATGCAACTCAAAAAAGCTTTCAACAGAGCTAAAAACTTCTAATTTTCACTTAAACCCAAAAAGTCTAAACGAGTTCATTGACAGATAACTACCTCAGTAGCTCCCCATCCGTATTTTTGATAAGAAGCATCATCATATGTTACGGGATATTTATCCAGTAAGTGCCTCAATTCGGTTTTAAGAACTCTCTCTCCTACTCCATGAATAAAAATAATTTTAGAAACTTTTTTTCGTATGGCGCTATCTAATTTGGCTTTGGCAGTGTTTAGCTGAAACATGAGCATATCAAAATTATCCATTCGTTGAGTTGTTTTTTTTAATTGATGCATGTGCAAATCAACTTCTATAACGGTTTGAGACTTTACTGCTTTAAGAGTATTTTTTTTGATGGTATGGTTGTCTTTATCAGACAGAAAAGTGCTATCGTTATCATTAAATTTTGATAACTCGTATCGGTTTCTCCGAATGCTTATTAATTCGGAAGCATTATAAAAATAGGTCATGCCATCCAAACCTTTGATTTCAACAGTATTTTTATCAATAGCCATAACGGTACCTTTTAAGGTATCATCTAAAACAGCAACTGTATCGCCAATTTTAAAGTGCATTTAACTTTTATTTAATTTTAGATTAATAATTTAATACCATTTATCACTTGAAATTATCGTAAAAGAAAATGCTCTTTTTTCCTTTCTTGTTCGCCATAAAAAGAAACCGTAACGAAAGCTATACTTTATTTTTCTGACTCCAATAAAGAAAAAAATCATCATTTTCTTTTACGATAATTTCAAATAATAACTGGTATAATACACTACTTTACAGTATTTTCGCTACAAAAATAATAATAATGATAACAGTTGAACCGCCCCATACAAAAGAATTCTTTGAAAGGTCTTTTGAAAGTGCTAAAATAACTGAAGATAGAAAAAGCAGTTTAATGCAAATAGCTGAAGTTGTTATTAATAGATATAAGATTGATAAAACCGTAAACTTGAATTTTATCTGCACATATAATTCCAGAAGAAGTCAGTTTGGCCAAGCCTGGAGTTATTTTGCATCTCATTATTTTAATGTAAACATCCATTCTTTCTCAGGTGGGACAGAAATTACGGCTTTTCATGCAAATACTGTTGAAGCACTACAAAAAGCCGGTTTCATTTTTAAGTTAATCCATTTTTCACATCGAAACCCGGTATATGATATTCGATTTGAGGGAGCAGAGAAGGGTATTTCAGGGTTCTCAAAAATGTATCATGACAAAATCAATAAAAAACCGTTTATAGCCATCACTACCTGTAATAGTGCTGATGCGGAGTGTTCTTTTATTCCGGAAGCAATACAGAGGTTTCATTTACCGTATACAGATCCAAAATTTTCTGACAATACCGAAAAACAGGGTAAAACATATTTAAAAACAAGCAGACAGGTGGCAGCCGAGATGTTTTATTTCTTTTCTGCGATTAAAATAGCTGTGTAAAATTTGGTAAGGAGAATTTATTGAAAATAGCTGTTTCAAAGATAAAACCGACAGGCTAAACTTCTATATTTTTATCGTAGGGAATGCTTTTTAAGATATGGTTGATTGCATTAATCCTGGCCGTTGTTTTCCTATTGGCTCGTATGACTTTCCACGGAGTAATTTGGGTATTTGTTTTTGTAAACATGGCTCTTTTATAGGTTGTATAGTCATCCCATAATTCCTGGGCGCGCCTATCCACATCTGTCATTTTCCACTGTTTTAGAGGGTCTTTTTTAATTTCATCGAATCTTTTAAATTGTTCTTTTTTTGAAATAGACATATAGATTTTTACCAAGTAAATCTCTGATTCCAAAATCATTCTTTCAAAATCATTTACCTGATTCATAAAAATATGATATTGTTCCTGGGTACAAAAATGATTCACAGGTTCTACAACAGCTCTGTTATACCAACTTCTATTGAAAAAAACCATTTCTCCAGCTTTTGGCAATTGATTTATATAGCGTTGAAAATACCATTGCGATTGTTCGTCTTCCGTAGGTTTGGGTAAGGCAACAATTCTAATATGTCTAGGGTTAATCCTCTCTGTAATTCTTCTGATGGCTCCTCCTTTTCCCGCAGCATCTCTTCCTTCAAATACAATGACTATTTTTTTATTTTCCCGAATCGCCCAATTTTGAACTTTAATAATTTCCAATTGGAGTTTCTTTAATTTCTTTTCATAGTTTATATATCTAATGGCTCTTTCATAGTTTAGTTGTTCCCTGGATAAAAGCGCAACCAATCCTTTCATAGCATTTAATTTATTTATTTCCGATGTTTTCAATTCCAAATTCATCTCAGCTAGGTTTAAAAGAAGACCTGTAATATCTCATCACTGTGTTAGGATCAGGAGTTAAGGTAGTTAGTACTTCCTCCTTGCCTTTATATTCGAAACTGGAAAGTACGTGTCTCATAGTTTCAAGCCTTGCTACTTTTTTATTATTTGATTTAATAATGGTCCAAGGGCTATAACTGGTATGTGTTTTACTGAACATTTCATTTTTATAATGCGTATATACGTCCCATAACTCCTGTCCTTTTCTGTCTACCGGGCTAAACTTCCATCTTTTTAGAGGGTTTGCATTTCTTCTGTCAAACCTTCCGGATTGCTCTTCTTTGGAAATAGACAGCCAGAACTTTATGATGATCATCCCGTCTTCATATAGCATATGCTCAAATTCAGGTACTTGTACCATAAATTCTTTGTACTCTTTTTTGGTACAAAATCCCATTACTGGCTCTACAACTGCTCTGTTATACCAACTTCTGTCAAAAAAAACAATTTCTCCCGGATTGGGTAACTCTTTAATATAACGCTGAAAATACCACTGTCCTTTTTCTACATTAGTAGGTTTGTTTAGTGCTACTAATCGGGAGGATCTGGGGTTTAAGTGTTCCATAAACCTTCTGATGCTTCCTCCTTTTCCCGCAGCATCTCTTCCTTCAAAAATAACAGCAACCCGTTTATTATTTTTTAAGACCCATTGCTGCAATTTTACTAATTCAATTTGTAATAATCTCAATTCTTCATTATATATTAATGTCTCTTCTACTTTCTGAAAAGGAATTTTTTTCTGTTTAATAATAGCAATTAGCTCGGCTTTCGTTGTTGCATTATTAAAATCTTCCAGAAGTAATTGAGGTTCTGTTTCTATATTCATTTGTCTCACACTGATTATGAACTCTAAAATAATATCTTTTTTTTAATCGTATTGTTTAACATTTAATTTTAGTACAAATTTTTAGTACATGACAAAAATATAATTCATTGAATATCAATAAATTAAATATTAAATTATTAGAATAAAGCATTGATTTTCATTATATTAGAAGAATAACGTCAATCATTTTTCTAATGGAGAAAACCAATGCTATCACTAAAAGTAGTGAATTAAATTCAGTTTTAAGCTCTCATTTTCAAGGCAAGATCAATTTGGCAAGAATCAAACTCATATCACATTTCATTATTGCTCTTTGCAAGGTGCAGACCGTTACATTTGAAAAGTTAGCCAGTGCTGTTAAACCCTGTAAATCAAAACAATATAAACCTGACTAAATTTTTGTCATGTACTTAGATACAAATTATATATTTGCTACGTCTTATGAATATTAGGTATACATTCTTTTTTTTCTTTATCTCTATTACTTCTTTAGCACAATATCAGTATGGTAAGGAATTTAGTTTTGTTAATGATAATGACCTGTTTACTTCCATATCCAAAGATCGGTATTATACAAATGGGGTGTTTTTTACTTATAGATATCTGGCAAAAAACAAAAACGAATTACTGAAAAAAAAATATACGAATGGCAGTTAGGGCATTTGATATTTACGCCTCATAAGTCAATTGTTCAAGACATATCAGAACACGATAGGCCATTTGCTGCTTATTTGTATGCCGGTTTGGGAGTAAAAAAGGTATATGCATCTCAGCAGATTTTAAAAATAGCATTGCAATTAGGAGTTATTGGCCCTTTGGCATTAGGAAAAGACTTACAAAATCTTATTCACGATATATATAATTTCACTCCTTCTGTTGGTTGGAAATATCAGATAAAAAATGCCCTGGGAGTGAATCTGAGCGGGCATTATACAAAACAATTAATTCCTTCGGGAGCTAATTATTTTGATGTTAGCTGGATGAACTCATTAAGAGTAGGTACGGTTTTTACAGATGCTACTTCCGGATTTTATGGCAGATTGGGTTTTAACAAGCTTCAAAAAATATCCAATTCCATTGCTTATAATACTCACTTAAATAATAATACTACCAAATCGGTCAACGAAGTTGAATCTATGCTCTATTATAAAATGACTGTAACGTATGCGTTATACGATGCTACCATACAAGGAAGTTTTTTAAATACAACAAGCCCTGTTACCTACACGGTGAACCCTTTTCGTTTTGATTTTGAAATAGGTTTTCTATTTACACTTCGCAGGATAAATTTAGGATATGCTTACCACTTTCATACCAGTAAATTAGAAAACTTAAGATTCCCCAATGGCAACTCTTACGGCAGTATCAGAATCCAGTATCTTTTTTAGGAAATAGAAAAAGTCAAAATGAGTTCAATTCAAAAAAATCATCTTTAAAACCAATTAAATACAGCTTTTTTCGGGCCCTTGTAATGGCTGTATACAACCATCGTAAATATTCTTTATCCGGGCCTGTTGGTAAATAAGGTTGCTCTATAAAGACCGTATTCCATTGTCCGCCCTGAGATTTATGACATGTTATAGCATAAGAAAACTTGATTTGCAGCGCATTGAAATACTTATTCTCTTTTATGGATATTACTTGCTTATACCGGGGTTTTTCATGAGCATAATCTTCTTTTACGGCTTCATATAACTTCGTTGAATCTTCATGCGATAGTGAAGATTTTTCGCTGGTTAATGTATCTAAAAGTAAGATGGTTTCAAATGGCTTCTGATCCGGATAATCTATCATTCGTATTTCAACCTCGACAAACCTAAATCCGTACAATTCTTTTATAGCTCTAATTCTCAATATCTCACAGATATCTCCATTAGCTATAAAATGCGCCATTGAAGCGTTTTTTAGCCAAAAATAATTATTCTTTACCACCATAATATGATCTCCTGTTGAAATCTCATTTTCCTGGCCTACGATCCGTGTCCTTATTTGCTGATTATATTGGTTAGCTCTCTTATTAGTTCTTACAATAAAAACTGTATCTTCTATCCCTTCATTATTGTATGCTGTAACCATTGCGTCTTCCATATCATATCCGTCTGTTAATCGAATCACGTCCGGATACTCAATATCAAACTTAAAATGAAAAGCGTTATTATCAATTAGCATTCTCAATAAGGTAGCATTTGCAAGAATCCCTGAATATTCCTGCTGCCGTACCACTTCATCCAATTCTATTTCTATGATTTCTTTGTGATATGTGGTTTCCAGCCTTTCAGCTTCCAATGCAGGACTTATTATTGACTTTACCGGGGGTAATTGAGCAGTATCTCCAATAAAAATCATTTTACAATTACGCCCTGAATATACATACGAAACAAGGTCATCTAATAGAACGCGTTTGTCAAAAAAACGGGTATCCTGAAATGTATCGGAAATCATAGAAGCTTCGTCTATTATAAACAGTGTATTTGTATGCCTGTTGGGTTGTATAACAAAATCTACAGTACCATCTTTTTGTTTCTTAGGAAAGTAAATTTTCTTATGTATGGTAAATGCCTGCTTTTTAGTGTTTACAGAAATCACTTTTGCTGCTCTTCCGGTAGGTGCCAGTAACACGGCTTTTTTTCCTGTTTCCCATAAATTATTTACGACTGTACTGATAACCGCTGTTTTTCCGGTACCTGCATATCCTTTTAGTAAAAAAATAGAATCAGTGTTGCTGTCAAATATAAAGCTTGTAAGTAAACGAAATGATTTCGCCTGTTTATTTGTAGGTGAATAAGGGTGCTTTTTTATAAGATCTTCATAAAAATCCGTTGTTTTTTTTGACGAACTCATTTAAATTTTTTCAATTTGCTAAAAAATTGCTGTTTTTAACTCTGTTTTTATCTTTTTTTCCTTCCGTAGCGCTGCTATGCAACTCAAAAAAGCTTTCAACATATCTAAAAACTTCCAATGTTCGCTTACATCCAAAAAGTTTAAATGAGTTCGACATGAAAAAATAAAATATCAAAGATATACTGATTTATCTTTAAAAGTTTTTATCGTTAAAAAAAAATTGTAGCTTTGCTAACAACGTATAAAACAAAAATAATATAATATGGTGTCATATGTGCTAATCGCAATAGGTATTATAATAACTATTGTACTTGCTTATTTAATTGTAAAGTTTCTACCGTTAAAATATAGAGCTTTAACATCCGCAGCACTACTTCTTTTATCGGTTTTTTTAGCTTATAAAATTTATAAAGGCGTTATGGAACCTATCAATTTTGATAAAGAAAAGGTGGTAAAATATGCCAGGGTAATTAAAAATTTAAAAATTATCAGAGATGCGGAAATTGCCTATAAAGAAGTGAATGGTAATTATACGGATGATAGAGCACTCCTTATTCGATTTATTGACACGGCTCAATTTGCCATTACCGAAACCAGAGATACTATCATAAAAGTAAATGAAGGTACCCGATGGCAACCCTTATGGGTCGATAAAGAAAAACGAATCATAGACACTACCGGCTATGAACCCGTATTAAAAAATTTTGAAGGGAAGGATTATAAAAACATGTTTAAAGTTTCGGGCCTTGAAGACAGAGAATTTGAACTTCAGGTGGGTATGGTTGAAAAAGTACAAGGCCTGAAAGTACCGGTATTTGAAGCCAGGATAGACAAGGCCTCCATCTTGAAAGGAATGGATTCTTCTTTGGTAAAACGAGAAAAAGAAGCTATCGCAGCTGATCAGGTCAAAGGGGAATATATATCGGTAGGTTCTTTGGATGATGTTACTACGGGTGGTAATTGGCCCCCTCTTTATGATAAAAATGACCGTGCAAAAGAGAGCAGTAAGTAAAAATATTTCAGAAGAAAAAATTACATCAAAAAATTTATCCATCCAATTTAGTTTGGATGGATTTTCTTTTTCTATCTCAAATCAACACGACGAAATATATCTTTTAAAAGAGTATTCTTTTCGGGAAACGGTATCTATAGCTGTATGTTTAAACAAAATTGTTACCACATTTAAAACCGAAAAAGAATTACAATCCGATTTTAAAAATGTTTCCGTAATTCATCAAAACTATTTAAACACTCTGGTTCCGGATAGTTTGTTTGATACCAATGAATTGAAATCTTATCTTAAATTTACCGTAAAAATATTGGCTACGGATCGTATTGATTCTGATTCAATTTCCAAAACCAGAGTCAAGAATGTATATATTCCCTACATCAATATTAACAATTTTTTGTTCCAAAATTTTGGGCCGTTTGAATTTAAACACCATATGACCGTGTTGATAGAAAAATTATTATTGAAAAATAATGGCTTTCGGTTTTATATTCATGTATCCAAACATCACGTTGATATTATTGTTATAGAGGGTATTTCACTTATTTTTGCTAATTCTTTTGAATATCATTCCAAAGAAGATTTCATTTATTATATTTTGTTTGTCGCAGAGCAACTAAAATTAAATCCCGAAAAATTAAAAGTGATTTTATTAGGAGAAATTGAAAATGAATCTGACCTTTTTAGCATCGTATACAAATACATCCGAGAGGTATCATTTTTAAAAAATGACCATTTCCTTCTCTCCAATACACCTGATTTTTCTAGGCATTCAAATTTCATCTTACTAGGATAATTGAGAATCATATCAGGCACATACAAAGGCAGGAGAATTACAGTACCAAAAAATTTGCCCGTTAGGCCCACAACAGGTATGGCTAAGGAATCTTTATTCAACATTCTTCACAATCATTTTTATTTTGAAGATGTTTCCGTAATCGATCTATTTGCCGGAACCGGTAATATAAGCTATGAATTTGCTTCACGAAGCACAACAGATATCTATGCAATAGATAGTCATTTTGCTTGTATAAAATTCATTCGCGATACAGCTAATAAATTTGAGTTTTCAATTCACCCTTATAAAAGTGATGTTTATAAATTTTTAGAGAAAACTTCTTTAAAAACAGACATTATTTTCGCAGACCCTCCTTATGATTTCAAAATTGAAAAACTCATAGAGATAGCAGATTTAGTTTTCCAAAATAAAATATTAAAGAGTCAGGGAATATTGATCATCGAACATTCAAAACATACGGATATGAGCGATCATCCGAATTTTAGTTATAGCAGAAAATATGGTGGAAATAAGTTTAGTTTTTTTAAAGAACTAAAGTAATGAATTGATAATCTCGGTTAAGGTGATTCCTTCTGCTTCGGCCTTATAGTTTTTTACTATCCTATGAGATAAAATAGGTACTGCCACTACTTTCACATCTTCTATGTCCGGAGCGTATTTTCCCTGAATAACCGCATGCCCTTTGGCAGCCAATATTAAATTTTGAGAAGCTCTTGGGCCTGCTCCCCAATCTAGGTATTTTCTCGCCATATCCGTAGCTTCCTTAGATTTTGGGCGTGTTTTTCCTACTAACGAAACGGCATATTCAATAACGTTGTCTGTAACAGGAACTTTTCTTATTAGCTTTTGTGCTTCAATAATTTCAGATGCAACAAAATAAGAACTCAAAGAAATATCCATATCGGAAGTAGTATTTTTTACCACTTTAACTTCTTCGTTAAATGAAGGATAGTCCAAGTGAATAGAAAACATAAACCTGTCCAATTGGGCTTCAGGCAGCGGATATGTTCCTTCTTGTTCTATCGGGTTTTGAGTAGCCAATACATAAAAAGGTGTGTCTAATTTATAATGTGTTCCGGCTATTGTTACAGAGTGCTCTTGCATTGCTTCCAGTAAAGCAGCTTGCGTTTTAGGCGGTGTCCTGTTAATCTCATCCGCAAGAATAATATTAGAAAATATGGGGCCTTTGATAAATTTGAATTGCCTTTTCTCATCTAATATTTCACTGCCCAGAATATCTGAAGGCATTAAATCCGGTGTAAATTGAATCCTCTTAAAATGCAATCCTAAAACATCGGAAATAGTATTCACCAACAATGTTTTAGCCAAACCCGGAACACCAATCAATAAAGAATGCCCTCCGCAAAAAACAGATAGCAATACCAAATCAATTGCTTCTTCCTGCCCTATTATTATTTTTCCTATTTCAGTTTTTAGCTTCTTATAATTGGAAACTAATTGGTCTACAGCAGCTACGTCAGACATTATCTATTTGCTAATTTTTTCCAGTTTCTGTCAAAAGTACATTTATCATACTCCCGGCCAATTTTAACATAGGTATCTACTATTTTTTCTTTAGCCCATTTAGCAATGGTTTCTTGTTTTTTCTTTTGCAAAGCAAGGTCATGTATTTTTACATAATCATCAACAAGGTCTGCTATATGTGTATCTGTACGGTCTCTCATCATGATCACTTTATGCATTTTTTCTCCTGTCCGGGTCTCATCGTAAAAGGGCTCTGTCATTTTTCCGCTTTGTAAATTATTGACTCTTGCATATAGTGCAGGATCCATTCTGGTCAAATCAAAAGTAGATTCTCCGGTATATGGATTAACAATCAAACCTCCGTTATTTTTTGTGTCCTTATCTTCGGAATATTTTTTAACTGCTTCTTCAAAAGTTATTTTTCCTGCCGTAATATCCTTTCTAATTTGGGTGACTAAATTTTGAGCAGCTGTTAGTTTATTATCATCAATTTGTGGTCTCAACAGAATATGAGAAGCACTTCGGGTATTTCCTTTAATTTCATGTAACTGAATAATATGATATCCAAAATCTGTTTCAAAAGGCTCGGATACCTCACCTATCTCTAAGGAAAAAACCGTTTCTTTAAATTCTTTAATAAAAGGACTGTCTTTTGTAATTTCATATTTCCCTCCATTAGTAGTAACAGCAGGATCCTCAGAATTAATGATGGCTTTCATGCGGATACTAGCCCCCTCTTCTATATCTTTTTTTAATTTAGAAAGCTCATTAATAACTCTCTGATTTTCTTCCTCCGTAGGTTTTGCATACACAACAATTTGAGCTAATTGAATTTCAGCAGGAAACTCCGGCAACTCATTTTTTTCTTTTAATCCATTATAATACAAACGCACTTCTTCCGGGGTCACGTCAATTTTTTCAGTTAATTTCTGTTGTTCTTTTTTAATTAATACATTTTCTTTTTCAATTTTAAAGAGCTCTGTTTTTAACTCTCCTATACTATTAAAACCGTAAATTTCAGGGACTTTATCTTTTCCTCCATATTGTTGAGCAAAATAATTAATATTATTCTCAACGGCAGCATTCACCTCCGTATCTGTTACTACAATACTGTCAATCACTGCGTGATGTGCTAATAGTTTTTGTAACATCAATTGTTCCAACATTTCGCAATCCGAGATTTTTATTTTTCCCTCACTGTTATTTTCCAGTTCTAATTTAAATTTTTCTATGTCAGAATCCAATACAATATTTTTGCCTACCACAACTCCCACTCCGTCAATCTTAATTTTTTGAGAATGCGCTTGTTGAATGCATACAACAGTATATATAAGTGACAGGCTAATACATTTTAAAATTTTTACTTTGTGTAGCATCTTTAAGGATAATTTTTTCTATTTCTCTAATTAAATCTAATTTTCTTTTATGCAAAATCATTTGTTTTATAGTTGGAGTAATATAGCTCTTAGGAGCTATTTGATTCCTTAACAATACGTCTTTTACTGCAACCAAATATAAGTCTAATGAATCTTCTTTTGGAAGATATTTTGTTTTTTTTAACAGTTTCTCCTTGGAAAAAGGAATTTTTAACAAAACATTTTCAAGGGGAACCCAAGTAGAATCATTCAATCTATATGATTTAAACCCTAGTTGTTGTTGTTCCAATTCTTCTATATCTTCCGGTTTGGAAGAAGCAAATAGCTTAATGATACGCATTTTATCCAAAATCGTATTTCCAAACCGTAAGTATCTGATTTTGACAAGCTCTTCATTTAGTCTAAAATTAAAACTATTGCTTTCATAATAAGCATCTATCTCTTCCTCCGAAACTACAGTATCTAACTTTTGCTTTACCAGCTTTTCCTTATAGTTATTAATAATAAGACTGTTTCTGTAATCCGTAACTAATTTGTTAATTTCTTTATTGCTTTCCAGAGTACTATTCTCCTCAGCTTTTTTTAATAGTAATTTTTGAGTTGCCCAATTTGTTATAATACTTTTCAATAATACCAGGCTATCTTCTTTGGATATCGTACCGGGAAACAAATTTTCGATATCACTCTTTGTAAGTTTTTCATTCCCAACACTAGCGACAATAGCTACTTTTGCAACTTGTTTTTGTTGTAAATCAAAATAATCACAAGAAGAGCATAACATACATAATACTATTAAAACAGCACCTTGCTTCATTCTTCTTTTCTGTAGTATTTAATCAGTTTTTTAAGTGCTCTTTTATTAATTTTCACACTATTATTCTCTCTTAACCTTGCAATCCATCTCTTCTCTAAATAATCCTGATAATCACTAATGACCTTTCCTCTGATTTTACTTAGATATTTTTCCGTGTAGTTTGCTCTGTTAGCATCAAAATAGGTTTGCAAGCCTATGGTATCTTTAGAAGATTTTTCCCATATTTTTTGATTCATCAATTCGAATAATAAAATCCCGTCTTTATACTCCTGCAACTGGTATGCATATTCAAGTTCCGTATGCACCAGATTTTCTTTAAAATATGTTTTTACCTGAGCATCTATAAAATCATTAAAAAGAAACTCGGTAGATTTATTAGTCCTATATTTAATATATGAAACAAATGTTTCTTGTTTTATGTCTTTCCCGTTAATACTAAGTATAATATCCTGTAAAGAGTCTTTAGAAATGTCCCGAATGTCTTCTCTTTTAAAAATTTCTTTTGCAGCTTCATACTCGGTTATCTCATATTCTTTTTTAAGCTTATTTAAAACAGCAATATCCGATAGTTTTGCTCTTCCGTTTCTTTTAATTTTAGAGCTCATTTCTTCTTTCATTTTTTCAAAGGGTAAAACAGGATATTTACCAATTAATTTTATAATATGCCAACCAAATTGCGTTTGGAAAGGCTTGCTATAATCACCTACATTTTTCAAGGAAAATCCAATATCTTCAAAAGGTCTTATCATTCTTCCCGATCCGAATCTATTTAATTTACCACCTTTATTTTTTGTGTTTACATCATCAGAATATTCTTTTACCAAAACGTCAAATGAAGTTCCGGCGAGTAATTTATGATATACGGAATCTATCTTTTGCTTCCCGGCTGCCGTTTTATCGGATAGTAAGATATGAGCAACCTCTATTTCGCCTCTGGAGGGTCGTTCTGCTATTTTTTTAACAATATGGTATCCAAATCTGGTTTTAAATGGCATGGAAACTTCTCCAATAGGTGTTTTATAAGCCATATCTTCAAAATCATACACCATCCGAAATGCACTAAAAAAGCCTAAATCACCTCCGTTTATTTTCACCGAACTGTCTTCCGAATATTTTTTAGCTACTTCAGAAAAATTTGCCTTTTCGCCAACTATAGAATCTCTGATGTGCATTATCTTTTTGTAAACAGATAAAGTATCTTCGGGTTTGTAATTGCGTGGAAACTTCAATAATATATGACTTGCTCTTATTTCTTTTTTTGTTCTATCGTACGCTTCTGTTACCAATTTTTCCAAAACCTTTTTATCTTGTAAATAAGGAGCTATTAGTTGATTCCTATAAGTATTTATTTCTCTCTTATACGGTCGGGACGTATCTAACTTCAACTTATACGCTTCATTGACCTTAAGTTTATAATTAATAAAGAGCTCTAAATTCTTTAAGACATCCCTTCCTTCTTTGGTTTCTATGGTTTCCAGATTCTTTTCAAAAACCCGTTTAAATTCTGAAACTTTGATTTCTTCATTATTAATGGTAACCAGTATTTTATCTTTTTTTTGACCATACGAATTTGTCATCAATAATGTAAGACAAATGAGAACTATTATTTTTTTCATGTTAAGCTTAATTTATAACGATATAATTCCTTCAATTTTTTCAGCCTTTCTGTAATACTTTATCACTTCGTCTGCAGTAAGTACACTAATGATTATAGATACACTGACATACTTTCCTGTTTTAGATTTTTTAGTGTTTACTACAACTCCTCCTTTGTCAAATATTTGCTGTACCTCTTGTACCTGATTTCTATCGGCAGGAACAATAAATTTATACATATAATCTGTAGGAAATGTTGTTGTTTCTTTCAGTTGAGTTTTTAATTTTTTATAAAATACCTCTTCTTTACCGGCCATGAAAAGTATAAAATTATTATTATTTTTAATAATCACAAAATTACACTAAATATTATTTTAATAAATAGAATCTTATATTTTTGTTTTATGCAACAAAAAATTGTTTTAATAGGCGGGCCGGGTACGGGAAAAACTTCTGTAGTGAATCAATTAGTTAAGCAAGGATATTATTGTATGCCGGAAATTTCCAGAGAAATTACGCTAAATGCTCAAAAAGAAGGCATTGACCAGCTTTTCTTAACCGATCCGTTATTGTTTAGCAAACTTTTACTGGAAGGTAGAGAAAAACAATTTTTAAATGCTGCTGAGGTAACTGATGAGTGGGTATTTTTTGACAGGGGCTTACCGGATATATATGCCTATCTGGAGTTCAGCAATACAAAATACCCTCCATATTTTAAAGAGAAGTGTACGTTTCACAAGTATGATAAAGTATATCTTTTTTTACCGTGGAAAGAAATTTATCACAATGATAATGAACGGTATGAAGCCTTTGAAGGTGCAAAAAAAATCAATTCTTTTATCGAAAAAGCATATCGGGAATTAGGTTATACCCTGATAAATGTTCCTTTTGGTTCTCTTAAAGAAAGAACCGATTTCATTATTAATTCGCTTAAAAGCGATATATGAAGAAACCCATAGACATACTTCAACGATATTGGAAACATACTGAGTTTAGAGACACTCAGGAAGCTATTATTTCGTCCATTTTAGAAAAAAAGGATACCCTTGTTGTTTTGCCAACCGGTGGAGGGAAATCTATTTGTTTTCAAATTCCTGCACTGCTATCAGACGGAGTATGCATTGTCATTTCACCTACTATCTCTTTGATGAAAGATCAGGTGAAACACCTAAATGAAAAAGGAATTACAGCAGTTACCATAAATGCCGGTAGCAGTCAGGGTGAAGTAATTACTGTCTTCGATGCCTTAAAATCAGAAGTTTCTAAGTTCTTGTATATTTCGCCCGAAAGGCTCTCCGCTACATTTATTAAAGAAAAAATAAAAGAGTTAAACGTACATTTAATTGCCATTGATGAAGCACATTGTATTTCCGAATGGGGGCACGATTTCAGACCTTCGTATAGAAATATCAATACTCTTAAAGAAATACATCCAAAAGCCACCTGTGTTGCCCTTACCGCAACAGCAACATTAAAAGTAATAGATGATATCATTAAAAATCTGGATATTCCAAATGCTGCTATTTTTAAAAAATCGATGAAAAGAGCACAGCTGGCATATCGGGTAATTGATGCCGAAGATAAATTGGGCAAACTACTGCAGTTTTTTTCAAAAAAAAAAAGTCCGGCTATTGTATACGTAAATTCCCGCAAAAAAACGCAAGAAATAGCTTCTTTTTTAAATGCAAACCATATCAGAGCTTCTTTTTATCACGGAGGGTTAAGTTTCCCGGAAAAACAAATCGCCTATGATGACTGGATTCGCGAAAAAACCAAAATTATGGTTGCCACCAATGCTTTTGGAATGGGTATTGATAAAGCCAATGTCGGCCTTGTTATTCACTTAGACATACCCAATAGCATTGAAAATTATGTACAAGAAGCAGGCAGGGCCGGTAGAAACGGAAATAAGGCTTTCTCTGTTGTTTTACAAAACAACAATGATACCCGGAAATATAAAGAACAATTAGAAAGTGCATTGCCCACTATAAAAGAAGTAAAAGAAGTATATAAAAAACTCAATCAATATTTTGGTATTGCTTACGGCGAACTTCCCGGAAATGCTTTTCATATACATTTTTCCGAATTTTGTCATCGCTATCATCTTTATTTTTCAAAAACTACTACCATTTTTAACCTATTAGTGAATAATGGTATTATAGCAATAAATACTGCTTTCAACAAAAAGTCAACATTGCAATTTAGGATTAGTTCCGAGAGATTGATCCGTTATAAAAAACAATCCTCAACTATTAAAAAAATCATAGATACTATTATACGAAACTATACCGGAATCTTTGATCATAAAATAAAAATTGATGAATTTTTCATCGCAAAAAAAGCACAAACCACGTCAAAAAATGTAACAAATGTGCTTACAAAATTGCACCGTGAAGAAATAGTACGATACAAAGCAACGGCAACGGCAAATACTATCTATTTTTTAGTTCAGAGAGAAGATGACAGAACTATTAACCGAATCTCAAAAAATATAACTATATATTTAAAACAACGAAAACAAAAAGGAATAGAGCTCATACATTTCATTAAAAATAAAACCGTATGCAGAAGTGCACAACTTCTATTTTATTTTGGAGAAATAACCACTGTTGATTGTGGGGTTTGCGATGTTTGTCTAAGTCAAAGGTATCAAACAACAGATTATTCTCCGGAGATATTAAAACTTCTTAAAAGGCATCCTGAACTATCATCGGCAGAAATTCAGACATATATAAATGCAAACGAAAAAGACATTTTAATATATTTGCAACACCTCTTGTCAGAAGAAAAAATTGGCATTAGTGATTACAATAAATACTATATAAAATGAAAGACATCAGAATCGTTTTTATGGGGACTCCTGATTTCGCTGTCACTATTTTAAGAACTTTAATTGAAAATAATCATCATATTGTTGGTGTCATTACCGCACCGGACAAGCCTTCGGGAAGAGGAAGAAAATTAAACGAATCCGCCGTTAAAAAGTATGCAAAATCACAGGGGTTACTTGTGTTGCAACCCGCTAACCTTAAAAAAGAAGTTTTTTTATCCGAATTAAAAGAATTGCATGCTGATTTGCAGATCGTTGTAGCTTTTAGAATACTTCCTAAAGTTGTTTGGAATATGCCAAAAATGGGTACATTTAACCTGCATGCTTCATTGCTTCCAAACTATAGAGGAGCAGCTCCAATACATTGGGCCATTATGAATGGAGAGCATAAAACAGGGGTTACCACTTTTTTTATTGATGATAAAATAGATACCGGAGCAATTATCTTACAAAAAGAAATTCATATTAAAAATGATGAAACCACAGGGCAGTTACATGACAGATTAATGTATCTCGGAGCTGATTTGGTTCTCAATACCGTTCGTTTAATTGCAAAAGGCAATGTAATGATCATTAAACAGCCGAAAACAGAAGTAAAAACGGCTCCGAAGCTCTATCCGGGTGATTGTAAAATAGACTGGAATGACACCTTATCCAATGTATATAACAAAATCAGGGGGCTTGATCCGTTTCCTACAGCATGGACTACTTTAAAAAATGGTAAAGACCATATTTTAACCAAAATTTACACTATTGAGAAAGTTGAGGAACCACACGACCTTATACCGGGAAAAATAATTAGTTACGGAAAAGAATTACGGGTAGCCGTAAAAAACGGGTTTATCCGCATCATTGAAATAAAATTATCAGGAAAGAAAAAAATGAATAGCATTAGTTTATTAAATGGTTTCTCATTTGACCGGAATGCTATGATGTGCTAGCACTATTATTTAATTATATAAATTTTAAATTCACAATTACGAATTTTTATACCTCAATATCAACTGATTGAATTTAATTTTTGTAAAATTAATTTTTTGACTCAATGTATATAGCCATTCGATATAAACTCTTTTAGAGATAAGGCCTGTAGGTTTTTTAGTACCCATTCCACGTCTTTATTAACAATTTGTCTTCATTTATCAACAAAACAGCATTTTTTTAGTCCTTAAACTTGCACGAAGCCACAATCCGTCTATATTTGTCCAACTTATATAAGTTAAAAATATCAATTAATTTTTTAAATTCTATTTATTATGAACAAATCAGATTTAATCGATGCAATAGCTGCTGATGCAGGTATCTCTAAAGTAGCCGCTAAAGCAGCTTTGGAATCTATTACAAATAACGTTACTGCTACTTTGAAAAAAGGTGGTAAAGTTGCTTTAGTAGGTTGGGGAACTTGGTCAGTATCTAAAAGAGCTGCAAGAAATGGAAGAAACCCTCAGACCGGAGCAGAAATCAAAATTGCAGCTAAAAATGTTGTTAGGTTCAAAGCTGGAGCTGGATTAAGTGACTCTGTAAACTAAATCATACTTTAGAAAAAGTGTAAAAAGCTCTCTTTTTAAGAGAGTTTTTTTATCTAAAATTGTTTAATGTTTAAGAAAATGAGACCTTTGCAGAATTGATTTGGCAAAAAAGTTCGACACCCGAAGAAAATTTTCAGCTGGAATAACCTGTTGGTTTTGAGGATTTAAAATTTTCGAGAAGGAAGAAATTTGAAGCCAAATCAATTTAAATACGGAATACATCACTATTTTGCAAAGATCTCAAAATATTAATTCCAAAAACAAAAAATAGTGCAGCTAACCAAAGGAAAGTTGTTAATAGCCGAGCCCTCTATTTTAAATGACCACTCTTTTAACAGGGCAATTATTCTATTAACGGAACACACCGAAAATAGCACTATTGGTTTTATTCTTAACAAACCTTTAGATTATACCGTAAAAGACCTCATCCCGGAGATTGATTGTAATTTCTTAGTATACCAGGGAGGTCCCGTGGATCAGGATAGTCTGTTTTTCATACATAAATCTCCCGATCTAATACGAGATGGTATAAAAGTTACTGAAGATATTTACTGGGGAGGTGATTTCAATTCGTTAAAAGATGCTTTAATCAATCAAGAAATCAGCCCCTCTCAAATACGATTTTTCTTAGGATATTCGGGTTGGATATCAAATCAATTAGACGATGAAATAGCAGCTAATTCCTGGTTTATATCTGAAAACGATTTTACAAATATTTTAAATGAGGACAACAAAAGTCTTTGGAAAAATAAACTGCTGCAAAAAGGAGGTGAATATAAAATCTGGGCAAATGCTCCTGGCAATATCAACTTGAATTAACCTTTTTCTTTGGCTTCTAACAGCTGTAAACTCTTGATGAGTTTTTCCGAAACTTTAGTGGCAAATGCTTTTTTTCTGTAATTTGTTACCGGTTGAATCCCAATAATAGCATTCGTAATAAAAACTTCATCCGCTTTTTGAATTTCAAAGGGTGTTATAGCTGTTTCTTCAACTGTAAAATCTTCATCAACAGTTATAATTTCTATTATTTTTTTTCTTAAAATTCCTTTTAAACAGCCTTCGGTCAAACGCGGAGTTTTAATGGTGTACCCTTTCACTATAAAAATATTTCCATTTGTAGCCTCTGTAATATTTTTTTTTTCATTTAACAAGACACAATTATCCAAACCGTTATCCTTAGCATAAACAGATGCAAGAATGTTTAAAATTTTGTTATTTGTTTTTAATGTCGAAAGTAGTCCGGAATAATGATAAAAATCCTTAAATAAATCTATACGGTATACATTTTTCCTTTGTACGATTGATTCCGAAACATCAATTAAATAATCCACCTCATTGGAATCAGGCATATAATATCCTCCATCTTTTCTATATATACTAAATCTTGCTCTGAGAACTTTTGAATTTGAGATAGGCAAAACGGTTTTTAAAATCTCTTCTTCCAAATTTTCCAGTGTAAAATTCATAGGAATTTTCATACGTAACATACGCATGGAAGCCATTAGTCTAAAATAATGGTCTTCCCAAAAAATAACCTTGCCATGATATATTTTTACAGTTTCAAAAAGAGCATCTCCATATTTGAAACCCCTGTTATCAACTGTAAGTTTTACCCTTGTGCCGGAAATTAAGTCGCCGTTAAAATTTAGTGGCATACATTAGCTATCATAATTATCAGCACAAAAGTACATGAATTTTTTCATTTGAAAATTCACAAAAAACAAATGAAAAAAATTTATAGACTAACGAAGTGGTTACTGAAGTGAAACTAAATTTTGTGTTTTTTAACTAAGTACATGACAAAAATTTAGTCAAGTTCATATTGTTTTGATTTACAGGGTTTAATAGCACAGAAGCGATATAATCTAATCCATATTTGAATATGCTTTTAGCCATTCTTCCATGCTTTTTTATTTTGATAGGCTTAATCTGATGTAAATATATACCAACTTTGTAACACCATACGAAAGCCATCATTACAAGCAGTACTAATTTTTCAATACGCTTAATATCTTGCAGGTGTGTGTTTTCAATATCAAAGCCACTGGCTTTCATTGCTTTAAAACACATCTCTATCTGCCATCGTTCTTTGTATTGTTCAAAGGCCTTATCAGGAGCGTTGAACGATACAATGATTAAGAAATCAGGCTTTCCATTTTTTGGGTACAACTTGCATCCGGAAAGGAAACAAAGCTGACCATTAACACGTACAATTTTAGGATAATACACAAACTCATTGATCTTATGTGGATTAAACAAGTGAAATACTTTGATGGTTTTGTTCTTATCAGGAAGCTCTACCTTAAAGTTGTTTCGAATGCGGATATAATATTTGATTCCATTTGTATTCAAGAAATCCAACCAATGATTACCTACAAACTCTCTATCGGCTACAATGGATTTAATAACATCTTTGCCAAAAAGTCTTATGAAACGATTCACAAGATCAATACGCTCCTGACTGTTAGAGTTCCCTGGCTTATCTAACATAGTAAATAACAATGGGAAGGCAACACCTTTATAGACAACTCCCAACTTAAAAATGTTGATGTTGGTCTGACCAAACTTCCAATTGGTCCTATCAATACTCAAGATCAATCCCTCTTGCTTAGGAAGGAGACTAAATATAAGACGAGCGATCAAATCTCCATCCAACGAATAATCAGCAATAAATCTTTGAATACGTCTGAGTGATGACTTCGAATCTACTGAGGTCTCAAAAGCGTTGGCTACCTTTTCAAAGGTAACTGTCTGTACCTTACAGAGGGCGATAATGAAATGTGATATGAGTTTGATTCTTGCCAAATTGATCTTACCTTGGAAATGAGAACTTAAAACTGAATTTAATTCACTACTTTTAGTGGAAGCATTGGTTTTTTTCATTAGAAAAATGAGTGATGTTATTCTTCTAATATACTGAAAATCAATGCTTTATTTTAATTATTTAACATTTAATTTACTGATAATCAATTAATTATATTTTTTGTCATGTACTAAAGTTTTTTAATCAAAATTTAGTTTTTTACAGAAGAAATTTAATGAACTCATTTAAATTTTTTGGATTTAAGCGAAAATTAGAAGTTTTTAGCAAATTGAAAAAGTTTAAATGAGTTCAATGTAAAAAAGAAAGATATAAACACTATCGGGAGTCCTTTTAAATTAACATAGCAAACCCACATAGTACGCAACCGGTTTTTCAAACCCTATGCTCCTATTCTGTGTTTTAATTCGTCAATTTGATTTTCCCACAGTAATTTAGATTCTTCTATTTCATCTTCATCCACAAAATCAGTAATAATTAAAGAAACATCTTTGGTGATAGCGTCTACTTGAATTTTAAATTCAAAATATGTTTCATCTCCTTCGCTTTCCAGCCATTTATAACGTACTTTTTCATCTTGTTTTTTAGAAACGATGATTGCTGTTTCTTCAGAGTCTTCCCACATAAATATAATCAATTTTCCTCTTGAATTTACCCCGTCCGCAAACCATTCTTCCAAACCGGAAGGAGAAGTAAAATATCGATATAACATATTCGGAGAAGCATGAATTGGAAACTCTATTTCGTATTTTATTTTACCCATTTACTCGCCTGAATTTATATAAAAAAACAAGAATTTTTTATAGTATAATTCAAGCAATATAACTAATAAATTCATTTAAAAAAAATTAAAAGTGTATCTTGTGGAAAGGTAAAAATCAATTATATTCGCAGCCTCTTAATTATGGCGAGGTAGCTCAGGTGGTTAGAGCGCAGGATTCATAACCCTGAGGTCACGGGTTCAAATCCCGTCTTCGCTACTTAATTATTAAGCAGTTACATGAATTTTGTAACTGCTTTTGTTTTTTTAGACAACTATCGGACAACAAAGTAGCGTTCCTCATTTATGTTATACTATCTCAGGCAGGGTTTTTAGGGAGGTACTCCCTAAACAAGGTGCAAGACATATATTTCTAAGATGTGTATTAAAATGTGCTTGACTTGCATACTTGCTGTAATGTTCCTGTAATGTTCTTCACAAAATTTTGAAATATATTGCGTAATGTTTACTGCATATCTTTTTCTTGTCACAATCAATTTGCGTTCATCCGCGGATTCCAAAGGTCTCCTTTGGCAAGTAGGCGAAATCATCAATCTATATAGATTCCATATTGATTTCACGTTCTTGCTTAGAAATACTCCATTTCTTTTTTTTGAGTTTTTTCCTCTCATATTTTGGGTATAAAAAAATCATTTCCCATAAGGAAAGTTCTCAATTCTTCCCGCCACGCGCTCCAGACAAAACCATCAACCACCTTTTCACGATTTAGGCTTTTTGTAGAACGAGAATGTTTAGGTTCGACCTATAATTTCCCCCAAAAATCGGACAGTAATTTAAGTTAGATTTTTAATTATAAATTTACTGTATCATGAGTAGAAGAAGATTCACATCAGAGTTTAAATTCAAGGTGTTTTTAGAATCCTTGAGCGAGCGTTATACGATTCAAGAGTTGGGTTCGTAAATATGAGATCCATCCAACCCAAATTACCAATTGGAAGGCTCAATTTTTAAAGAATGGTCAAGCTGTATTTGATGATCGTCCGGTAAAGGATTCAAAAACAGAGTCATAAGAGAAAGAAGATCGTTATTTAAAGAAGATCGGTCAGCAAAAGATGGAGATTGATTTTTTAAAGAAAGCCTTGTCATGAATAAGAGTTCAAAACAGCGTAAAGAACAGGTTGACAAGGCAAGTAAGCTGTCTATTGTAAAGCAATGTGATTTATTACAAATTCATCGTAGTAGTGTGTATTACATTCCAAAGGGAGAGAGTTCATTGAATCTGGAGATCATGAGATTGATAGATGAGGAGCATCTGCTTCACCCATGGCTTGGAGTTCCTCGTATAACTACTTGGCTCAATATGGATAAGGGTTATAAGATCAACAAAAAGCGCATAGAACGCCTTTACAGACTCATGGGGTTGTCTGCCGTTGGCCCCAAGCCTAATACTTCCAAAAGAGGTAAAGGGGCTTTGCATAGAATCTATAAGTACCTGTTGAGTAAGTTAAAGATTAGACATTCCAATCAAGTGTGGGCAATGGATATTACCTACATTCCAGTTCAGGGAGGGTATTTGTATTTATGTGCTATTATAGACCTTTACAGTCGTTATGTAGTGGGTTGGTCATTATCCAACACGATGACAAGTAACCGGTGCAGAGAAACCTTACAAGAGGCTATTGAAAAACATGGAAAACCAGAGATTCTCAATACAGATAAGGGGAGTCAGTTTACTGCCTATGAGTTCTGCCATTGGGTAACTCATCCTGATAGAGCCATCAAGCTCAGTATGGATGGTAAAGGAAGAGCTATTGATAATATTTTCATTGAACGATTATGGCGTAGTGTCAAATACGAACATGTATATTTGTTTCCAGCTAGTGACGGTAGAGAATGTTATAGAGGTTTAAAGGAGTATTTCGAGTATTACAATACACAAAGAAGGCATCAAAGTATCGGTAATCAACATCCTCAAACCATTTATCAACAAACCCTAAAAATAGCAGCATGAGATATGATGATACTTTGGGGAGTTATTCACAAAAAATGAGAGTTATCAGTCTCCTCCCGGACCCCCCTCTTTCAACATCATTATCTCATTTAAGTTTTAATAAAATCTGTCCTATCAATGGGGGGAATTATACAATGTGGAAAGTCAGGCTCGAAAGTTAAGTCGTTTTCTCCGTTACTTGAGCCAAAAGTATAAGTCCTTGTTGAAGTTAAATTATTTATATATAGGTATATCCAATCTCCATTAGTATCTTTTAAGTTAGTAGCATCAATAATAAAGTTCTTATTATCTCTGTACTTGACCATAATTCCTTTTGGTTGAGGTACACCTGTACCGTCTTTTGGAATAAGTACTTTACCGTTAATTAAACATCCAAAAGTGTTAGCTCCAGTTTGTGTTATCGGAGGTAATTGGTCTTGTTCAATGGGGTCATCATTATTTGAGCAATTAAAAAATGTAATTACTACAAATAATAAAACTGTTTTTAAAATGTTTGTTTTCATATTTTAATTTTAAGTGGTTAAAAAAATTATTAAGGAAATTTGTTTTTAGTACATGACAAAAAATATAATTAATTGATTATCAGTAAATTAAATGTTAAATAATTAAAATAAAGCATTGATTTTCAGTATATTAGAAGAATAACATCACTCATTTTTCTAATGAAAAAAACCAATGCTTCCACTAAAAGTAGTGAATTAAATTCAGTTTTAAGTTCTCATTTCCAAGGTAAGATCAATTTGGCAAGAATCAAACTCATATCACATTTCATTATCGCCCTCTGTAAGGTACAGACAGTTACCTTTGAAAAGGTAGCCAACGCTTTTGAGACCTCAGTAGATTCGAAGTCATCACTCAGACGTATTCAAAGATTTATTGCTGATTATTCGTTGGATGGAGATTTGATCGCTCGTCTTATATTTAGTCTCCTTCCTAAGCAAGAGGGATTGATCTTGAGTATTGATAGGACCAATTGGAAGTTTGGTCAGACCAACATCAACATTTTTAAGTTGGGAGTTGTCTATAAAGGTGTTGCCTTCCCATTGTTATTTACTATGTTAGATAAGCCAGGGAACTCTAACAGTCAGGAGCGTATTGATCTTGTGAATCGTTTCATAAGACTTTTTGGCAAAGATGTTATTAAATCCATTGTAGCCGATAGAGAGTTTGTAGGTAATCATTGGTTGGATTTCTTGAATACAAATGGAATCAAATATTATATCCGCATTCGAAACAACTTTAAGGTAGAGCTTCCTGATAAGAACAAAACCATCAAAGTATTTCACTTGTTTAATCCACATAAGATCAATGAGTTTGTGTATTATCCTAAAATTGTACGTGTTAATGGTCAGCTTTGTTTCCTTTCCGGATGCAAGTTGTACCCAAAAAATGGAAAGCCTGATTTCTTAATCATTGTATCGTTCAACGCTCCTGATAAGGCCTTTGAACAATACAAAGAACGATGGCAGATAGAGATGTGTTTTAAAGCAATGAAAGCCAGTGGCTTTGATATTGAAAACACACACCTGCAAGATATTAAGCGTATTGAAAAATTAGTACTGCTTGTAATGATGGCTTTCGTATGGTGTTACAAAGTTGGTATATATTTACATCAGATTAAGCCTATCAAAATAAAAAAGCATGGAAGAATGGCTAAAAGCATATTCAAATATGGATTAGATTATATCGCTTCTGTGCTATTAAACCCTGTAAATCAAAACAATATGAACTTGACTAAATTTTTGTCATGTACTTAGGATATTTTTAGTTAAAATTTCTTCAAAAAAATAATACTGTAAGAGCTTACATTAGATATATTATTAAAACTGTAATTTAAATTTCCTCCTAAAGAAAAAGATTGAGATGTATAAAATAACAACTTTAATTTCAAAGGAAATGCTATAGACCCAACCCGAATGTTATTTTTAGTATTGTTTTGATTTTTAATAAACCCCCATCTATTTTCCCAAGTTTCATAATCTCTCTTATAGTAGCTTCCATTAAAATAACCTATTCCTAAATGTGTTTGTAAAAAAATCCATTTATATATTTTAAATTCTCTTCCATAAAGAAAATCTAACTCGATGTTATACCTTGAACCTTTAATCAAGATATCCCAATCAAAGCCTCTATTTAATGAAGCAGAAAATAAATTTCTTTTCCAATTGAACGTTGCATCAGTACTAAAATAAAAATTAGCATTACCATTTGGTCCTTTTGAGGGTTGGTATCCGCCAAAAGCAATAGAAACAGATTCAAACTTAATTTTATTATTTTGCGAACTTAAATTTATTATATAAAAAACAGTAAATAGAAAAAATAGAATCTTTTGCATAATTATACATTTGGAATAAATTTTATTCTGCTAAGTAAATAAAGAAAAGTGCACTATACAATTATTATATTTTGATATTTATAAATTGCTGTCTGATATTTATAAATATCAAGTATGTGTTTAACTTTTATTAAGATAAACAAGATACTGATAGCTTAGGGGTTATTACTTCTATTTATATAAGCAATATAAAATGATTACTTTTGCTCTTAAGTAGTATAAAAATGACCTTTAAAAATTGAGTGTAGAAGATTTTTTTAATTTATTCTTGCTAATTAGTGCAATTCATGGTTTTGTTTTTTGTTTGGTTTTATACTTTTCAAAAGAAGGCAGGAATAAAGTATTGATTTTCATTAACCTTTTAGCCTTAGCTATATCTTTAAACAATTTTCAATCTTGGGTCTTAGTTAAAGATTTTTTTCGAGGTAATGTTTTTCTAAGGTATTTTGAAGTCTCTTGGCATTTTTGGGTTGCTCCTTTTTTTTACTTATTTCTCTGTCATTATTTAAATTTAAATAAAAAGAGTATCCAGATTTTAAAAATTATTATACCCTCTTTCTGCATTTTTTTAATAATGAGATTTGGATTTTATATATACAACCAAGAAGTAAATAGTGATGCCTTAAGTTTTTTTAGAAAGTATGTCATAATTGAGGAAATCATTAGTAGTATATTTTCTTTGTCTATTTTTATTTATTCCTATAAAATATATAAAACAGTTAAAGAGTCAAAAAAACAATCTAATGTAACCTCGTATGATGATTTAAACTGGATTCGTGTATTTTTTAGATTAGGGTTTGTAAGCTTCCCCTAATTAGAACTGTTTAAATTTCTAATATTTGATAAATTTATTGTTTTAATTCTCTTGGAGCTAGCCCCAAGAGAATTAATTTCTGCGTATTTTATTGGCGATAATCTACCAAGCCCGTCATGGGGTCGATGATGATTATAATCATACATCCAATCTTGGGTTTGTTCTCTTACTTGGTTAATGTTCTCAAAAATATATTTATCAATAACTCCTCGCCTATAAGTTCCATTAAATCTCTCTACAAATGCATTTTGAGTTGGTTTGACAGGGTGAATATAGGTAAACTCTATGTCATGCATTTGGCTCCATACAGCGGTGATATTAGCAATGAACTCCGGGCCATTATCCATACGTATCTTATTGGGCTTTCCTCTTCTATTAACAAGATCGTTAAGTACCCAAAACACACGATTACTTGGTAAAGAAAAATCTACTTCTATATGTAATGCCTCTCTATTACAGTCATCGATAATAGTAAAGGCTCTAAAACGTCTTTTGTTCTCAAGGGTATCGGTAACAAAATCCATACTCCATGTATCATTAAGATTTTCCGGAACCTCTAATGGTTCTTTCACTCTAGATGGTAATCGTTTTTTTACTTTACCACGTAGAGGAAGTCCTAATGCTTTGTAAACCCTATACAATCGTTTATGATTCCATGGTTTGCCTTGATTACGTAAACGACTATAAGCCTTCCAAAAACCTTCTTCTCAATGTTGAACTGCTTTTTCTTGTAAAGCGAGCTCTATCTCAGTATCGGCTTTGGGTAACGGTTTATAATAATAAACACTCTTGCTCATATTTAAGACTCGGCACGCCCTGCTAATACCATAATGTGCAAGTGTTTTACTTATCGTTCTCTTACGGCAAGGCTTTAAAGCTTTTTTGCAATAACCTCTTTTGCCATTTGATGATCTAAGGCTAGAGAAGCATACATCTGGTTGAGCATCCGGTTCTCACCCTCAAGCTCTTTGACGCAACGTAACTCTCCGGAACTCATCCCGGCATATTTAGAACGCCACTTGTAAAAAGTTGCTGAAATAAACCCATGTTCCCTGCTAATCTCTACAACTGTTTTCCCTTGATCAAACTCTTTCAAAATCTTTGCAAGATGTGAAGGTGAAAATTTACTCTTTCGCTTTGTTTGTCTATTGAAAGTTAAAATTAATCTTTCTAATTTTAAACAGTTCGGTTTTTAGGGAAGATTACACTTGTACCATCTCATCAGTAATGTTTCCTGTACTCCAAACGCCATAACCAATAGCCCAAAAATGTCTACCCCAATAACGTTTACTCAATTCTGGATATTCTGCTTGAAGTCGTCGAGATGTTCTTCCCTTCAAGCGTTTAACAATATCACTAATATTTTGAGACGGTCGGTATTCGATGTGAATATGTACGTGATCCTTGCTTATCACCCCTTTAAGAATTCGTACACCCTCAGAATCGCAAACTTGTTTAACCAAATCTCGTTTAACCAAATCTCGGCAACGTTTCTGAATGTCACCTTTGAGAACATGATAACGATATTTTGTAACCCAAACTATGTGCGCAGTAAGCCAAGATACAGTATGTCCAAGTCGCATTTGTTCTTTCACAATTCAAAGATACAAAAGTGTGTAGCAACTGAAAGTCTTGCACTGAAAGTGCATAGTTTCAACTAACGATTGAGACCAATGAAATAAAAAAATTTGGAGAATTTTCGCTTTATTCCTTGTCTTGCAAACTCTCCTCAAAAGCCAATAATTCTGTCCGTTCTTGCAAAATTTCTGCAATTAATTCTTGTTGCGGAAGTTTTGTTAAATCAATCTGTTGGTTGAGGCGATGGGAAAACCAGTTGTGTGTATCCATAAGGGTAAATGCTAAGAGGCAATGAAAACCTTACAGATTATTGAACTCAGTAAGGCTGGCGACCCTTTCGAATCATTCCGCCCGAGGGCGGAATATTGCAACGACAATACCAGCCTTACAAAGGCCAATAATTAGATTGTCGTTGCAATCTAATACCAGAGGGTTAGGAGAAAGAAGTGTTACCACTTGGTTTTCCGTCCTTGGCTTATGATAACAGTATCATAAGACAGAAAAATATTGTCAAATATTTTTGGGGTTGTGAGGGGCATCACCCCGCCCAAGTGCAAACTGTTTTACGAATTTTTTTCGTAAAACTTGCATACTTGCACTACAATTTCCGTTTCTTAACTTTATATGACAATACTTCTCTTTCTAAATATGACTGGAGCAATTTTTTAAAAATCCTCTTAAATTATTTTGCTTTCCCTCTCATTTGTGAGAGGATTTCAATAGTTTTGTGAGAGATAAAATTTACCACTATGCAATTCACCAATCGCCAACAAGCTATTATAACCCTGATTCAAGAAAATCAACCCATAGGAATATCCGCAATTAAGGCACAATTACCTGATCCTATCAGTACGCAAACCCTTAACCGTGATTTAGCTGATTTGGTAGCCCAAAATGCCCTCCAAAAACTCGGCAAGGGTCGCGCCACGACCTATCAAATATCATCTCATTATCAACTATTTGCCCCTTTTTCTGATCAGTATTTTTTACAAGACCCAGACCAGCGTGGGGGTGCAACCAGTTTTAATTTCGGCATTATTCCTCTCCTGAGCGACATAGCCATATTTACTCCTCATGAGCAACAAGAATTAGCTCAATACCAAGCGCAATACCAACACAACCGTTCGCAATTATCAGCTGTTTTACGTAAGAAAGAAACCGAACGTCTCACTATCGAACTGAGTTGGAAATCGGCTCAAATCGAGGGGAATACTTATTCTTTGCTTGATACAGAAAGATTATTTCAAGAACAACAAGCCGCCAAAGACAAAACAGCAGAAGAAACCCAAATGCTCCTCAACCATAAATCTACCCTCCAATATTTATGGAAAGAACAAGATGTAGCCAAAACGCTCACCGTACGATTACTAGAAGAAATTCACAGTTTACTCATGGAAGATCTTGGTATCAATCGCAATATTCGATCTCGATCAGTCGGTATTACGGGAACTTCCTATCGACCATTGGATAATGAGTTTCAGATTCGGGAGCAACTAGAAGCCATGTGTCAGCTCATCAATGACAAAGACAATGTTTTTGAGAAAGCCCTCTTAGCCCTCGTGCTGATTTCCTACATTCAACCTTTTGAAGATGGGAACAAACGAACTGGACGCATGATTAGCACTGCCTTACTCTTAGCAGGTGATGCCTGTCCACTCTCATACCGAAGTGTTGATTCGCTCGATTACAAAAAATCAATGCTGTTCTTTTATGAGCAAAACAACATCGGTGCCTTTAAAAAAATATTCCTGGAACAAAGCCAGTTTGGGGTCAACAATTATTTTCTTTAAAAATTCACCACTTTTTCGAGGGCTTCATCGGTTTCTTCGTGAATAAAGTTCCGCTGATAGTTCACCGTCGTGGTAATTGAGGAATGACGGTAGAGTTTCTGGAGAACTTGGACCGGAATACTCCCCCTGCCAAACTTCTAAAGGTATGGCGAGCAATGTGCATCGAGAGTTTTTTCTCTATGTCCGTTTTTTGGCGAATTTTTTCCAGATGTCGATTAAGATTTCTGGTAATGGTTTTGATTCTCATAGCAACTTGAGTGGGGTTGTTGAGGTTTGTTGCCTGTCAGATTCGGGAGGACAAAGTCCTGTGCGCTTTGTTTCTCTGCTTCGTAGTATCTGAGAATTCCTTCAGCTTTTTTTGGAATTTTGAGGGAAACGAGTTTTGGTTTTTATTCATACGGTAGTACAAACGACCGTCTCTGACGTACTGCCACCGGATCTGGAGTAAGTCCCCACTCTGACACCTGCCAAGTAAAAACTGAGCAACCACACCCGTCTGGCGTGGTCTTGGGCGGGGGTAAGATTGTCTATTCGTTCCAGTTGTTTTACCTCGGCTTTATTCAGCCCCACTTTTTCTGATTCGGGGAGTTTTATCTGGATTTTGCCTTTGCCAAACGCATAGTATTGACGGTCTATATATCCTTGGTTGATGGCACGGTTATAAATAGTCCGTATCAAGATAAAATAATTCATCACTGTTCTCTGTGATGCGTTACGTTGTTGTTTGAGGTGGGCTTCGAAACGTTCTAAATACGGAACGGTGATCGTGGTCAATGGCAACGGGTCTTGTTGGGTAAATGCTCGCCAAATTTTGAGGCGTCCTTGGACGATCTTATACTGGTTGATTTGTTTTCTGTCCTTCAAGCGTTGGAGATGTTGCTCGGCAAAGGTGAAGAAATAATTGATAGCTGTTACACAAAAAAACTTCAACAAAGCTAAAACTTCTGATTTTCGCTTAAACCCAAAAAGTCTAAACGAGTTCAATTTACCAAAGTTATTGAAATATTATTTTTGACAAAAAATAACAAAAAGAATACTTTTGTGCTAACCTTGCCAAGATTTATCTCCTGTACAGAAATGACCATTTTTAAATCAGAAATAGCATACGTTAGGTAAATGGAGGTAAAATAGTATATTTGCAGCCACAAAATTTTTAGAATGAAAGCCGGAATTGTAGGATTACCCAATGTAGGAAAATCAACCTTGTTTAACTGCTTATCCAATGCAAAAGTGCAAAGTGCAAACTTTCCTTTTTGTACGATAGAACCTAACCTGGGTGTTGTAAATGTTCCGGATATACGATTAGAAAAATTAGAAAAACTGGTAGCACCGGAAAAAGTGATTCCTGCTACGGTTGAAATTGTAGATATTGCCTTTAGATTAGCAAATAGAAATAATTACTTAAAATAAAAACATAATAGTTATGATGAAATTTCTTTTTTTGCTTCTTTTTTTCTTTGTTAATAACTCTTATTTTGTTGATAACCAAAAACACAAAAGAACGGAGTGAACTTTAGCGGCCAGCTAGCTTTTTAGAGCCATCCCCCGTATTAGTCTCCGTTCTTTTTAAAAGTTACTTAGAACCATATAGAATTTCAGTTTCTGCCCTTATTAAAGGTCTTAGTTTAAGTAACTATTATTAATATCTAATTACAAAATTATGAAAACAAATGAAATTATCGGAATCGATGTCAGTAAATTATTAATTGATGTTTGTATCTATTCTAAACAAATTGTTCAACAGTTTGAGAACAGTAAATCTGGATTTAAATTAATGCTAAAGTGGAGTTTTAAAAATTCGTCTTTCTCTAAAGAAGAAACCATGTTTGTATTTGAACATACAGGAATGTACTCTCATTTATTATCTGTGTCTTTAACTGAACAAAAATTATCTTTTTTCATAGCTTCTGGTTTAGAAATTAAAAGATCTATTGGTATTGCTCGTGGAAAGGATGACCAAATTGATGCCAAACGCATTGCTCTATATGGGTATCGATTAAAAGAAGAACTTAAACCCAGTAAGCTACCTAAAAGAAGTATATTACAACTAAAAAGTCTCTTATCTTTAAGGACAAAACTTAACAAACAAAGAGCTGGTTTTAAAGTTACTTTGAAAGAACAAAAAAGAATTTATAAAGCAAAAGAGTATAAAATAATCTTTGACGTTCAACAAAAAATGATTGCAGAACTAACCAAACAAATACACAAGATTAATACTCAAATGCAAGCTATTATTGACCAAAATATAATGTTAAAAGAAACCTATAAACTTGTTACTAGTGTTAAAGGTATAGGAATGCAAACTGCTATAATGATGATTGTGTTTACTGACAATTTTTCAAAATTTGAAAACTGGAGAAAGTTTGCCTCTTATTGTGGTGTTGCTCCTTTTCCTTACCAATCTGGAACTAGTATTAAAGGACGTACAAAAGTCTCTCATTTGGCTAATAAAAAATTGAAAGCAATTATTAATATGTGCGCTATTTCTGCTATACAACATAACCCAGAAATGAAATTATACTATCATAAAAGAATAAAACAAGGCAAAAGTAAAATGAGTACCGTTAACATTATTAGAAACAAATTAATAGCAAGAGTGTTTGCCGTTGTCAAACGACAAACACCCTATGTAGATACTTTTAAATTTGCTGCATAAATTAGTAAAAATAATATCTCAACTTTTACTTGTTTTTATCATAGAATACGGGGTTGGTAAAAGGAGCCAGCAAGGGAGAGGGCCTGGGGAATCAATTTTTAGCAAATATTCGCGAAACAGACGCTCTTTTACACGTATTGCGGTGCTTTGACAATGATAATATTGTTCATGTCGACCACACTATCAATCCTGTAAGAGATAAAGAAACCATTGATATTGAGCTACAACTAAAGGACTTGGATACCGTTCAAAAGCGCCTGGAGCGTGTTAAAAAAATTGCCAAAACAGGCAATAAAGAAGCTCAAACCGAACTGGAAGTACTGTTGCAAGCTGAAGAAATCTTATTGGCAGGAAATTCCGTAAGAGCTATCAATTTCAGGGAAAAAGAAGAACAATTTGTAAAACCCTTGCAACTTATTACATCCAAGCCCGTGTTATATGTATGTAATGTAGACGAAAACTCGGTGGTTTCCGGAAATCAATATATAACTGCAGTAAAAGATGCCATAAAGGAAGAAGGATCCGAAATGATTGTTTTAGCCGTTGCTACGGAAGCTGATATTACCGAATTAGAAGATTATGAAGAACGCCAGTTGTTTTTGGAAGATATGGGGTTGAAAGAACCCGGAGTTTCCCGTTTAATCCGGTCCGCATATAGATTATTAAACTTACAAACCTATTTTACTGCGGGACCAAAAGAAGTCCGTGCCTGGACCGTATCTATAGGGGTTACAGCACCTCAGGCTGCCGGAATAATCCATACTGATTTTGAAAAAGGATTTATCAGAGCAGAAGTGATCAGCTATGAAGACTATGCTAATTACGGAACAGAAACCAAAGTAAAAGAAGCCGGTAAGATGAGAATAGAAGGCAAGGATTATATTGTACAGGACGGAGATGTGATGCATTTTAGATTTAATATATAGTATTTTTTAACTTCTACCGTATAAACTAATTCAATTTATAATGGATATAATGCTTTTCAAGTGTATTGAGGAGTTTGGAGGTTACCTTTATTTTTGTATTTCTACTAGGTACATTTAATTCGATTTCTTCTTCTTCATCCCATATATTGAAATATAAAGATTGTTTTCCTTTTTTAGCAGTAAATAGTTTGGTAAAAGCAGCAATTGATTTTTCATTTACTTGCTGAACCGGGATGTTTACAGTAACTTTTTTACACAATTCATCCAAAATATCTTGTAGTAATTTAAAATCGACGAATTTTAACCTGGGATCGCCTTCAACACCGTCTTTATTAATCCAGCCTTTTTGAATGGTTACTCTTATAAATAAAAAAGAATTAGGAACTAAAAAGTGTTTGAATTTTAGGTAGTCCTCACCAAAAATCTTGAACTCAAAACTATCGGAATAATCTTCCACAAAGAAAGAACTCCAACCTTTTCCGGACTTTGAAATACGGTGCTGTACTTCTGTTATGATTCCTGCAAAAGATAAATTTGCACCTATATGCTTAGACAGATTTTCTTTAAAATGGCTCACTTTTGCATTACAAAATTTTAGTTCATTCTTAAAGTCATCCAAAGGATGTGCAGAAATATAAATACCCACAACTTCTTTTTCTTTAGCCAATTGTTCTATAGTTCCCCAAGGTTCCGAAAAGGGCATTTCCGGTTCCGGAAATTGAATATCAGAAGTTTCTCCGAATAAAGAAACCTGAGCAGAATTTTTGTTTTCCTGGTATTTATTTCCGTAACGAATGGCTTTTTCTATAAAGCCTTGCCCTTTTTCATCCAAGTAAAAATATTGCGATCTATGTGTCCCGGAAAAAGAGTCAAAGCCTCCTGCCAGTGCCAAACTGTCAAAAGCTTTTTTGTTTGCAGCACGCAGATCTACCCGTTTGGTAAGATCAAAAATAGAATGGTAATTTCCATTACTTTTGCGCTCTTCAATAATCGCTTTTACAGCAGCTTCTCCAACGCCTTTTACAGCACCCATTCCAAAACGAATAGCTCCTTTTTTGTTGACAGAAAATTTTAAATAAGATTCATTTACATCCGGCCCCAAAACTTCCAGTCCCATACGTTTACACTCCTCCATGAAAAATGAAACCTGTTTGATATCATTCATATTATTGGATAACACGGATGCCATAAACTCAGCAGGGTAATGGGCCTTTAAATACGCTGTTTGATAGGCAATCCACGCATAGCAGGTTGAATGAGATTTGTTGAAAGCATAAGATGCAAACGCTTCCCAGTCTTTCCAAATTTTTTCTAATTTTTCAGCACTATACCCTTTTTTACCGGCTTGTTCAATAAATTGTGGTTTCATCTTTGCCAATACGGCTGCTTGTTTCTTACCCATGGCCTTACGCAATACATCTGCCTCTCCTTTAGTAAAATCGGCTAATTTTTGAGAAAGTAACATCACTTGCTCCTGGTATACGGTAATTCCGTAGGTCTCAGCAAGGTATTCTTCCATTTCAGGAAGATCGTATTCAATATCCTCTCTTCCGTGTTTCCTGTTAATAAAAGAGGGAATATACTCCATGGGTCCCGGGCGATACAACGCATTCATGGCAATCAAATCTTCAAAAACAGTTGGCTTTAATGTGCGCATGTGTTTTTGCATACCGGGAGATTCGTATTGAAATATACCCACTGTTTCCCCTCGTTGGAAGAGTTCATACGTTTTTTTATCGTCCAGCGAAAAACTTTCGGGATCTAATTCAATTCCCTGTCGTGCTTTTATAATCTTAATGGTATCTTTAATTAGTGTCAATGTTTTTAAGCCCAGGAAATCCATTTTTAGCAGGCCGGCATTCTCAACAACCGAATTGTCAAACTGAGTTACATACATATCCGAATCCTTTGCAGTAGCAACAGGAACAAAATCGGTAATATCCGACGGTGTAATGATCACTCCACAGGCATGGATTCCGGTATTTCTGACGGAACCTTCCAAAACCATAGCTTTGTTAATGGTTTCGGACTCTATTCCGTCACCATTAGCAATTGTTCTCAGCTCGTTTACCATCTCTTTTTCTTCGGAACGTAAGCCGGCTATTTTGGCCTGATTTTTATCATCGTTATTAAAAATATCTTTCAGTTTGATATTTGGAATTAATTTGGCAATCCTGTCTGCTTCATACAGTGGCAGGTCTAACACACGGGCTGTATCTCTAATAGAAGATTTGGCAGCCATGGTACCATACGTAATGATCTGTGCTACCTGATTAGACCCATATTTATTGATTACATAATTCATGATACGACCTCTTCCCTCATCATCAAAATCAATATCAATATCAGGCATGGATATACGTTCCGGGTTTAAGAAACGCTCAAAAAGCAAATCGTATTTAATGGGGTCTATATTCGTGATCTTTAAACAATAGGCTACCACAGATCCCGCAGCCGAACCACGCCCGGGGCCTACCGAAACATTCATTTTTCTCGCTTCGGAGATAAAATCCTGCACAATTAGGAAATATCCGGGATATCCGGTATTGGCAATCACTCTCAATTCAAAATCTATACGTTCTTTAATTTCATCGGATATGTCACCATAGCGCTCTTTAGCTCCCACATAGGTAAGGTGCTTTAAATAATTATTCTCTCCTCTTTTTCCGTCATCTTCCGTATCTTTTGAGTCCTGAAATTCTTCGGGAATATCAAACGCAGGTAACAAAACATCTCTCGCCAGTGAAAAGACCTCGATTTTATCAACAATTTCCTGGATATTAATAATCGCTTCGGGAATGTCAGCAAACAGGCTTTTCATTTCTTCCGTAGACTTAAAGTAATATTCGTCATTTGATAAACCATAACGATATCCTCTTCCGTTTCCTTTAGGAGTAGCCTGCTTTTCGCCATCTTTTACACACAATAAAATATCATGTGCATTTGCATCCTCTTTAATGAGGTAAAAGGTATTATTGGTAGCCACCGTTTTAATGTTGTGTTGCTTTGAAAACCTCAATAAAACATCATTGACCACTTTTTCTTCTTCCAGGTGATGGCGCATTAATTCGAGATAAAGATCATCTCCAAATTGTTCTTTCCACCAAAGCAAGGCTTCTTCTGCCTGTTTTTCTCCTGTTTTTAAAATTTTACCGGGGATTTCACCGTACGTATTTCCCGTCAGCACAATAATATCTTCTTTATATTGCTTAATTACTTTTTTGTCAATTCTCGGAACGTAATAGAATCCGTCTATAAAAGCAATAGAGGACATTTTAGCCAGATTGTGGTACCCTTTTTTTGTTTTAGCTAAAAATACAACCTGAAAACCATTATCTTTTCTCGATTTATCCAAGTGATTTTCACAAACATAAAACTCACAACCTATAATGGGTTTTAGAGTCGTTTCGGTAGAAATATCTCCTTTTTCTTCTGCAAGTTTATTTGTAACGGAAACCTTTTTATTATGATTTAGTATTTCTCTCACAAAGTGAAAGGAAGCCATCATGTTTCCGGTATCTGTTATGGCTACTGCAGACATATGGTCTTTTGCGGCAGCTTTTACAATACTGCTAATTTGGATGGTAGACTGTAGTATTGAAAACTGCGTGTGATTGTGCAGATGAGCAAACCGAACGTTTTCCAATGCCGTTAGGCTTGCTGAGGTAGCTTCTGTAGTTGCTGCTTCTTTTTCAGAAGCCAGCCGTTTTCTGATGTTATCGCTTTCTTTTTTTAAGTTCCGATGTTTTAAACCGATAACCTGGACGGGTTTGGGATTTGCTTCGGAGAAAGCCTTAAAATAATCCGTATCAACACCCAGCTGTTTCTTTGTAAATGCTCCCAAACGAATGAGCTCAAAAAAACAACGGGTAGTTGCTTCCACATCAGCAGTTGCGTTGTGTGCTTCTTCAAAGCCAATGCCAAATAAGTGGTGGTGTAGTTCTGTTAATGTCGGTAATTTGAATTTCCCGCCCCGACCTCCCGGGATTCGACACATTTGTGCCGTGTGTTCCGTACAAGTATCTAAAACAGGGAGGTCGATCAGGTTATTTTCTACACCTAGCCTGTAGAATTCACACCCTATAATATTAATATCAAATCCTACATTTTGACCAACAATATACTTGGTTTTTTTTAAAACTTCATTAAACAATGCCAGTCCTTCATTTAAAGGAATCCCTTGTTCCCGGGCCAAATGAGTGGAAATGCCATGAACTCTCTCCGCATCATATGGAATATCAAATCCGTCCGGTTGAACCAAGAAGTCATGATGCTCCTTCAAATTCCCCACCTCATCATGCAGTTGCCAGGCAACTTGTATACACCTTGGCCAATTATCCGTATCGGTAACAGGGGCATTCCAACTCTTAGGCAGGCCAGTGGTTTCCGTATCAAAAATTAAGTACATATATGAATTTCCGGTATTTTAAAAAGTTCATTATAAAATTACTAAAAAGACACAGAACATAAATAGAAGAGTTATTGTGTTTTATTAACACTGAGACCTTTGCCGAATTGATTTGCCAAAAAAGTTCGACACCCAAAGAAAATTTTCAACTATGTATTTTGTATAAAATCGAATGTTTTCTCCAAAACAGTAACAAAATGTTCGGGAAAGTTCACTTCTGTCCAAGGTTGTCTGGCACCAAAAACGTGATCGGCTTTTGGCACTATATACAATTCACTGTTTGGGTTCCATTTGTGTAAATTTTTACTGTGCTCAACAGGAACCGAAGTATCCGCATCTCCGTGAATAATAAGATGTGGGATGGAAATACGCTCTATAGCCTTTTGAATGTTTAAATGATCTTTATTTTCTTTATAGTTATCATAAAACTGGATATAATGTGGCATTTGTTGTCCGGTTCTTCCGTTTTCCACGTAGCAAACCCCGTCTTTTTTCCATTGCTCCAGATCATCTCCTTCTTCAAACATGGTTCGATGTAAATCACAAACCGATGCCCAGGTAATGAGTTTTTTTATGCTGCGATCCCGAGATGCTTTTAAAATAGAAATACCCCCTCCCCTGGAATGACCTATCAGTATGATGTTTCTTATATCCATTTCATTATGCCATTCTTTACTTGATGTTACCCAATCCAATACCGAAGTCAAATCATCTAACTCTATCATATAGTTATTGTTTCCGAACGCTTCTAAATCCGGAAAATCAACAGGTTGTTCAAGAGTTCCGCCATTATGAGAAAAATTGAATTTTAACAATATAAGACCTTTATCGACAAACCATTTTGACGTCTTGTCAAAAACACCCCAATCTTTATACCCTTTATAACCATGACAGAAAATAACCAGAGGTTTGGGAACTGCTGTTTTTTTGTAATAGATATCCATTATGATGGATTTACCATGTTTGCTTTTGAGTGGAAAATTTTTTAGCGTTTGCATTCTTACGGAAAAAGTATGTATGCAAAGTTAAAATATTTAAAAGAGGTTATGACTTAAGTTGAAAAAGAATTTGTACATTTGCGCCCACTTACTACGAGATAGTAAGATGATTAATAATTTAAGGTCGAGAACCTTTAAAAATTAACAAATTATGCCTGTAAAAATTAGATTACAAAGACACGGTAAAAAAGGAAAACCATTTTATTGGATTGTTGCAGCAGATGCAAGAGCTAAAAGAGATGGCCGCTATTTAGAGAAACTGGGAACTTATAACCCTAATGTGAATCCGGCAAAAATTGACCTGGATGTTGATAGTGCTGTAAAATGGCTGCAAAATGGGGCGCAACCTACAGATACTGCAAGAGCTATTTTGTCTTACAAAGGAGCTCTATTGAAAAAGCATTTGGCAGGAGGGGTTCGTAAAGGAGCTTTAACGGAAGAACAAGCGGGAGAAAAATTTAATGTATGGTTAGAAGAAAAAGCAGGTAAGATTACTTCTAAAGAAGGTCGTTTGGCAAAAAAGAAAACAACTGCAAAAGCAAAAGCGCTGGAAGCTGAAAAAGTGGTAAATAAAGCACGTGTTGAAGCTGCCGCCACGCCTGTTGTAGAAGAAGTTTCCGAAGACACTCCTGCTGAAACAACAGAAGCTACGGAAGAAGTTGTTGCAGCAACAGAAACTGAAGTCAAAGAAGAAAGCTCCGAAGCTTCTGAAACTACAGAAGAGGAAACCAAGAAAACAGCTACCGAGTAATTTTGGTGCGGAAATGCGCAAAGAAGAATGTTTTTACTTGGGTAAAATTGTAAGAAAGTATAGTTTTAAAGGAGCTGTAGTAGTTAAATTAGACACTGACGAACCCGAGCTGTATGAAAATATAGAGTCGGTTTTTGTTGAATTAGGAACTAATTTAATTCCCATTTTTATAAAAAAAAGTTCATTACATAAGAGAAATCAATTACGTGTTCAGTTTGAAAACCTGCACACGGAAGCGGAGGCAGATTCCATTTTGAACTCAGATATTTATTTACCATTAGATGTACTTCCAAAATTATCCGGAAATAAATTTTATTATCACGAAGTCGTCGGATTTACAATTACGGATATACATTTTGGAAGTGTAGGTAAAATCATAGCTATTAACGATAGAACTGCACAACCTCTTTTTGAGATAGAGAGAGAAGGTAAGGAGATTTTTATCCCCATAACCGATGATTTTATCAAAAAGGTAGATAGAAAACAAAAAACAATTACTGTTGAGACACCGGAAGGATTGATCGATTTATATATAAGTTAAACATATATTTTTGAGAAACTATCAAAACCCTTTATTGTCAACGATAGTAAATTAGAGAGGTGGCCGAGTGGTCTAAGGCGCACGCCTGGAAAGTGTGTATACCTCAAAAGGGTATCGAGGGTTCGAATCCCTTCCTCTCTGCTAAATAGTTAACCCTTAAAAATAGGCTATTTGTTGATTAGGTTTTATTATTAGAGTCCGATTTTTCTCTAACAAATTTTTGCACAGGTAACCAAAGATATTAAGAATAAGCCAAAGGATTTCTTATTTTTGCGCTGTTACGTTTTTGAGCGTAACACTTTTTCTTTTTCATAGCAATTTTTCCCGCTCACTTTTGAGGGATCAAGCAAAAAAGTTGTGGGGAAGACTTGAATAAAAATTTTATCATTTCAGATTTTTTTTAAATGAATATCCATTAAATAACTGTTTATTAAGTTTTTAAACTCTATTGAATGATGTTTTTGCGATTGACTCAACTTAAATGTTTTCAATAATATCTTTAAAATCCCACAAGTTTTCGGATTGATCCCTTTTGAGCGGGTTTTTATTTTTTAAAGAAATTGGCAACTGTATACAAGTTGGGATAAGACATCTCAGATATTGATTATTGACAATACAAATACAGAGAATATACCTATTTTGCAAAACCCAAATTGCTCCTTGGAAAACACAAAGAAAAAATAGTAGAAAAACCAAGGCAATCCGTAGGCATTTTAGATTACCTTGGTGGACTTATAATAGCACTAAAAAAGTGCATTAAGATTTATTATTAAGGATTCTCTGTTTTTGTTGTTTTTGAAAATCAATTTCCTTTTGTTTTTTACTGGCTAACTGCCAAATGGCTGCTTCAATATCCGAGTTTTTGCGAATGCCCTGAAAGACCATTCTAACGTATTGCACATTGTGGGGTTCTCCATTTCTGTTTAGAACCATTTTCTGGGATAAGATATTTAAAACATCCTCAGCATAATGCCCTTGAAACAAATCTTTCAATTGCTTCCTTTCTAATTTTGTAATCATAGTAATTCTTATTTGGCATTAGTAATAATTGTTGTTATATTGTTAATGTTTTATGATTTACAATATAAGAAAGTAAAATTACAAATCAAAAGATAATGAAAAATATATTTTCAAATATTAAAGAAAGAGTAGTAGAAATTGCTGAAAAACAGTCAATTACTAAAGAAGAATTTTTTCGAAGTATAGGAATGACTTCAGCAAATTTTAGAGGAAAAGCTAAAAACTCACCTTTAAATTCCAACGCCATTGTAAATATAGTTACAAAATATCCCGATACAAATCTTCACTGGTTGCTATTCGGAGATAGCAATTTGGCAGAAGAACCGGCAAAACAATACGAATTGCAAAACAAAACTTCGGATGATAAAGATAAATTGATTGAAGTATTATTAGAACAAATAACAGAATTAAAATCGGATAAAGAAACACTTAAGAAATTATTAGGACTTCAAAACGAATAGCTGTTATTACCTGTTGTGCATTATGATTTAGGACAAAAAAGTTGTTCATCTTACTGAAAATCAGTAAATTGATTTAATCACAAATCATTTATAATGAACAACTTAAATGCAAATTACGAAAGAATATTGGAAGTATTAAGAAAAATATTAAAAGAACAACTTTTAATTTATCAAAGGCGTGAACCTAAACTTAGTGATTTAGAACTCATCAGTTTAAGTTTAACGGTAGAATTTATGGGAATTGATAGCGAGAATGATTTGTTTAGGAAACTCCCAATTGCAATTTACCAGAAAATAGAACGAAGTGTTTATAACAAAAGAAGGCGTAGATTATTAGATCATTTGGACAGTATTCGATTAAAATTAGCTTCCTACTTTAATGAATTTGAGAATTATTTTATCGTTGACAGTATGCCTTTGGAAGTTTGCAAATTATCAAGGAGTTATCGTTCTAAAATCTGCAAAGAAACAATGCATACCTTTCCAGACAAAGGTTATTGTGCATCTCAAGGTACTAATTATTACGGGTATAAGTTGCACGCAATTTGTTCTGTGAGCGGTGTTTTTCAGAGTATCGATTTTAGTCCAGCATCTGTACATGATATCAATTATCTTAAAGCGGTTAAAATGCAGATTAAAAGCGCTACTTTAATTGGTGATAGAGGATATTTATCCGCAGAAGTTCAACTTAATTTATTTGAAACCTATGATATTAAATTAAATACACCAATGAGAAATAATCAAAATCAGTATAAGAAACAAGCTTATATTTTTAGAAAATCTAGAAAACGTATAGAAACTTTGTTCTCACAATTATATGGGATCAATCTCAAAAGTTGTGTGTGAATTTAAAATAGTATTGTGATCTTTGTAAAAAAAGGAGGTTGGATACTTATATAGATTTACTAAAATTAATTTTACCAGAGTTGTTAGTTGAACATTTTGATTTGTCAAAACATAGTGTTGAAAATGAAGTGATGCATTTGTATTTTGAAGAACGTAACATAGTTCCCAAAGAAGAATCAGAACGTATCTTGATAGCTCACGGATTTCATAAAGAGCTTACCATTCAAGACTTTCCATTACGAGGCAACACAGTATATCTTCACATTAAACGTCGTAGATGGTTAGATAGGAAGACCAAACAAATTGTACAAAGAGATTGGAATTTAGTAGCACAGGGGACTCGAATGACAGAGCAGTTCGCTGCTTTTTTAAAAGAAATTAGTAGATAGAGAAACCAGTGATTGTAGAACTATAGGTAGATTTTACGGAGTTGATGGTAAAAAACTTGGACGTCAATATCGTGATTATTTAAGTGAGTTTAAACAATGGAAACAAAAAAAACATGCTAAAGAGTGGCATGTTTTTCCTGAAAATATAGGTGCTTATTTATCTATTGATGAAACAGCATTGTCTAAAGGAGAACTCTACACCATTATTACCAATAAAAAAGCCAAAGGTAAAAAAGGAGCTATTGTAGGGGTTTTTGCAGGCACTAAGATAGAACCCATTATAGAACAGTTACTTAAAATATCCTCTAAAAAAAGAAACAAAGTCAAAGAAATTACACTAGATATGGCGAACTCTATGAAAAATATAGCCAAAACATGTTTCCCTAAGGCCATACAAGTAACTGATAGATTCCATGTGCAAAAACTAGCTCTAGAAGCGCTACAAGATATTAGAATAAAACATCGATGGAATGCAATAGACCTAGAAAATGACCTAATCAAGTTAGCAAAAACAAAAGGTAAAGAGTATCAACCTGAGATATTTGACAATGGGGACACTAGAAAACAACTCTTAGCTAGAAGTAGATATTTACTCTATAAATCTCCTGAAAAATGGACACAAAATCAATATCTAAGAAGCAAAATACTTTTTGAAAAATATCCTGATATTCAAAAGGCTTTTAACTTAAATCAGAGCCTTAGAAATATATTCAATACAGCTAAATCAATACAAATTGCATATACAAAACTAGCACATTGGTATAATGATGTAGAAAAATCTGGTTTTAAAGCTTTTAATACAATAGCAAATACAATTTCTATAAATTATCGGTCAATACTCAATTATTTTATCAATCGGAGTACAAATGCTTCTGCTGAATCTTTTAATGCTAAGATTAAAGCCTTTAGAGCGCAGTTTAGAGGTGTTAAAAATGTAGAATTCTTCCTGTTCAGATTAACACAAATTTTTGCCTAAAACACAACAATTAGTCTTGATCCATTATATGACCAGTTTATGATTCGAAGAAACTATGCTAAAACTTTTGAAGGATTTAAAACAAGAATAATATCTAAGATATCTGCTTTAACTGTAATTCAATACATCAACAAATTTTTCTTTGATAGAAATATCAACAATATTAAAATCAGCATTATTTAAAATGCACAACAGGTGTTATTATTATTTTTTACTTTAAAAAAGCTTTTTTTACAGACTTTTAACCGAAACTTTCCAGCTTTAAAACTTTTACATTTTCCAGCTTTTACAATCATAGTAATTCTTATTTGACATTAGTAATAATTGTTGTTATATTGTTACTGTTTTATGGTCCGCAATCTAAGAAAATAAAATTACAAATCAAAAGATAATGAAAAATATATTTTCAAATATTAAAGAAAGAGTAGTAGAAATTGCTGAAAAACAATCGATTACTAAGGAAGAATTTTTTAGTAGTATAGGAATGACTTCAGCAAATTTTAGGGGAAAAGCAAAAAACTCTCCTTTAAATTCCAATGCTATCGTAAATATAGTTACAAAATATCCCGATACAGATCTTCACTGGTTGCTATTCGGAGATAGTAATTTGGCGGAAGAAGAACCATTAAAACAGTACAAATCACCAAACAAAGCTTCAGACGATAAAGATAAACTGATCGAAGTATTATTAGAACAGATAACAGAATTAAAATCAGATAAAGAAATACTTAAGAAATTATTAGGACTTCATAACGAATAGCTGCCATATTATTTTTATTTTCTTTAAAAAATGGCATCTCCTTAACTTTAAAAGTGTTTTTTACAGATTTTTAACCCGAAACTTTTACATTTTTCAACTTTAAAACCGCATCCTATACAATTTTGAAAAAACCTCAACCATTCCAATTTAAAAAATTTGCTATCCATCAGGATAAAACGGCTATGAAAGTGGGAACAGATGGTGTTTTGCTAGGTGCCTGGTGTTCAATAGACCACAGTCCGAAAACAATTTTAGACATAGGTTCCGGAACAGGGGTTATTACATTGATGCTCGCTCAGCGTTGTAGTAATGCGATTGTTAATGCCGTAGAAATTGATAAAAAAGCGTATCAACAATCAGTAGAAAATTTTAAACGATCAAACTGGAGCCACCGGTTATTTTGTTACCATAGCGCTTTTCAGGATTTTACCCAAAAAATGGTAAAAGAAGCATACGATCTCATTATTTCCAACCCTCCTTTTTATTCGGATGCCTACGAAACAAAAGATACTGCAAGAAACAAAGCCAGGTTTACTTCATCTCTGTCGTTTCGGGAATTGATTACAAGAGCAACAAACCTGCTTTCTGCAACAGGGAAATTTGCCGTCATTCTTCCATATAAAGAAGAACAAAGGTTTATTGCATCTGCTTTGGAAAATAAGTTATTTCCAAATAAAGTTTGCAGCGTAAAAGGAACCCCGTATTCCAGAACCAAACGGAGTTTGTTAGAATTTTCTTTTGGAAAAAAAGAAATAATAGAAGAGCAGTTGATTATTGAAACTGCCCGCCATCAGTATACTCAAAAATATATGGAATTGACAAAAGGTTTTTATTTAAAATTATAATTGTTATTCAGCTAATACTCCATCCCTTTTTTTACCCTGCTATATTTTCCGGATTGTACCCCAAATAGGGCACTTTTTTTCGTAAAATTGAATTCCATATGCTTCCAATTCCCGTAAAATAGGAACATACACTTCTTTAGTGATAGGAATTTGAACACCCGGAGTGGTAATCTCTTTATTTAATATCTTTAAAGAAGCAATCGCAACAGGTAACCCTACTGTTTTAGCCATGGCAGTAAAAGTTTGATTTTCTCCTTTTACTATCAGGCTGCTTTCTATTTGACGTTTTTCACCATCAATTTCATAACCGAATTTATGATGCATCACAATCATGTCTTTGTCCTCTTCTTGTAATGTCCAGGAATCAGATACTATTTTTTGCAGCATTTGCGCCGGGGTTGCATTTTTCAGACCTATTTTTTTATTAGGATTGAAGAGGTCTAGCTCAACTAACTTATCCCACATTACATCATCTTGATCGATTTTTAAATAGGAACGCAATTTTAACTCTACGGAATCATTTGGAGAATAGGCTAAAAACAAGTTTACAAAATCACGATAACTCATATTTTCAGAACCTTCTATGGTATACGTGTCGTCTGTCATCCCCAGTTGAATAAAAATATTCCAGGCCCTGGAAAAACCAACTTTTCTGATAGTACCTCTATACATGGTTGGAATGTCTTCCAAACCATACACATTTCTGTATTTCAGTGAGTCGCGATTTGCATACGCTTCAAATTTTTCATTTCCATTTAGTGTTAAAAATTCTGTTCTCCGAAATAATTTATGGTAAGGAATATACTTATAAGTACCTTCCTGAATAAACATGGCAGCAGTACCTTGCCCGGCAATAACTACATTTCGGGGATTCCAGGTAAATTTGTAATTCCAAAGATTATCATCACTCTCAGGAGCTACCAACCCACCCGTAAAAGATTCAAATAACAAAATTTTTGCGTTATTATCCCGAATCCTGTCAATGACTTGCATTGCACTCATGTGATCAATTCCGGGATCCACCCCCATCTCATTCATAAAAATCAACCCTTTCTTTTTGACCTCTGCGTCCAACGTTTTCATTTCCTTAGAAACATAGGAAGCAGTTATCATATGCTTGCCAAATTCAACACAATCTTTTGCCACTTGAATGTGAAACCTTGCAGGTAACATGGAAATGACCATATCCGCTTTTTGAATTTCCTTTCTTCTTTGCCTTTCATCAAAAATATCAAACACCAGGGCAGTAGATCTCGGGTTTTTCCCGGCTCTTATTATGGCATTTTCAATAGAAACGTCTGCAATTGTAATATGTAAATTTTCCTGCTGCGATTTTTTTTGAAGGTAATCTATCAAGTAAGAACTCGATTTTCCGGCACCGATAACTAAGATGTTTCTCATCGCAGAATTGTATTATTTTTGTTGTATATAACGAAAATATAAAAAAACACCATTTTGTAGTTTTTTTTTTCGAATGAATATGAGCAAAAATTTAAGCATTACTGCATTATTAGGATTAATGGCTATTATATTAGGCGCCTTTGCAACACATAGTGTAAAAGAAAAGCTAGTGCCCGATGCTATGGAAAGCATACAAACGGCTATCCGTTATCAGGTATATCACGTACTGGTGTTACTTTTTATAAATACCTATAAAGAGTTTTCAAAAACGTTTAAAAATAACTTAAGCATTCTTTTCTTTCTGGGGATATTCTTCTTCTCAGGTTCTATTTACACAATTTATTTACTCAAAATTCCTGCAAATAGTATCTGGTTCGTTACTCCCTTAGGAGGATTATTATTTGTACTGGGATGGTTCTTGCTATTTTTTCATTTTGTAAAAAAAGTAATTGACAAAAAATAAAATGTCTTTATATATTCCTTGAATCCAACATTACTACATTATCACATTGAACTCATTTGAACTTTTTGGATTTAAGCGAAAATTAGAAGTTTTTAGATATGTTGAACAGGGTAAACGCATTAAAGTTAACATGTTTTTAATCAATACTTTATGATTTTTTGATCCAAGTTAACCTGTAATTATTTTCAAAAAAATGAATAATCATTAAAGGTAAGTTTAAAAAATTACGAATAAAATCCATTATTAAATGTCAATTCTTTAATGAAAAATTAGTTTTACTGATATATTCATAAAAGTTTAATGCGTTTGCCCTGATATGTTGAAAGCTTTTTTGAGTTGTATAACAGCGCTACGGAAGGAAAAAAAGATAAAAACAGAGCTAAAAACAGCAATTTTTTAGCAAATTGAAAAAGTTTAAATGAGTTCATTGTTACATTTTTAAAATTCTTCAACCTTTTAATCTTTTAATCTTTCAATTCATTAAATATCAATAAAAATAATGAAGAAAAAAACCGTATAGACAATGTTGTGTAAAAAATATCCCTAATTTTGCCTTACAAACAAACTTAACTTAAAAATTAAGAAATGGTAAGCCTAGATACGAAAACGTTTTCGTTAATCCATTCGGGGATAGAAAATGCCACCGTGCACTATCAGCTAATTCCCGACGAATTACACGCAATTACATTAGAGAAAAAGCAGGGAAGAGTATCGTCTTTAGGGGCTCTTGCAGTGAATACAGGTGAATTTACCGGTAGATCGCCAATGGACCGTTTTATTGTGAAAGATGAAATTACCAAAGATGAAGTCTGGTGGGGAAATATTAATATTCCATTTGATCCCGATAAGTTTGATTCACTATGTGACAAAGTAGTTTCATACCTGTCAAATAAAGAAATTTTTGTAAGAGATAGCTATGTGTGTGCAGACCCGAATTATCGGATGAATATCCGTGTTATTAACGAATATCCATGGAGCAATCTATTTGCTTATAATATGTTCTTGCGCCCCACAAAAGAGGAACTTACAAATTTTCAACCGGAATGGACGATCATCAATGCTCCCGGTTTTATGGCAGATGCAAAAGCAGATGGAACCCGGCAGCATAACTTTGCCATTTTGAACTTTAACAAAAAAATAGCACTGATTGGAGGAACCGGCTACACTGGAGAAATTAAAAAAGGTATCTTTTCCGCATTGAACTTTATCCTTCCGGTATTCAAAAACACACTGCCAATGCATTGTTCTGCAAACGTTGGAAAAAAAGGAGATACCGCCATATTTTTTGGATTATCAGGAACAGGAAAAACAACCTTATCCGCAGACCCCAAACGTAAATTGATCGGAGATGATGAACATGGCTGGACAAACGAAAATACCGTGTTTAATTTTGAAGGAGGATGCTATGCAAAAGCAATTGATCTTACAGAAGAAAAAGAACCGGAAATTTATCGTGCCATCAGAAAAGGAGCCATTCTGGAAAATGTAATGATGGATGAAAATGGTGTGGTAGATTTTACAGATATATCTATAACTCAAAATAAACGTGTAAGTTACCCAATTTATCATATTGATAATATTCAGGAAGGATCAATAGGAAGAAACCCCAAAAATATTTTCTTTTTAACAGCCGATGCATTTGGCGTATTCCCTCCAATTTCCAAATTAACTCCAGGCCAGGCGGCTTATCATTTTATTTCCGGTTACACGGCTAAAGTTGCAGGAACAGAAGCGGGTGTTACAGAACCTCAACCCAGTTTTTCAGCTTGTTTTGGAGCACCTTTTATGCCATTACACCCGGTGAGATATGCAGAAATGTTAAGTACAAAAATGCAGGAAACAGGTGTTACTGTCTGGCTGGTAAATACGGGTTGGACCGGAGGGCCTTACGGAATTGGTCATCGAATGGCTCTAAAATATACCCGTGCGATGATTCATGCTGCAGTAGATGGGAGCCTGGAAGAAGCAAACAAAGATAACTATCATATCCATTCTGTCTTTGGAGTACAACAGCCGAGAATATGCCCCAATGTTCCGACAGAAGTGTTAAGCCCCAGGAAATCATGGCGTAATGATGAAGGATATTATAAGACAGCTCAAAAATTAGCAGATTCTTTTAAATCTAATTTTAAAAAGTTTGAAACATATGCCGATGAAGAAATAATGGCCGGAGGGCCATTGGTTTGAATTTAATCACTTTTCATAAAAAGCATCTTGAATTATTGAGGTGCTTTTTTTATGGAATCTTTTTTCTACTTTTAACCTGAATTATTACCTTAATGATGAAGCACTTATCTATTATCTTAGCTACTATTTTGTTATGGACGTGCGATGATGTGGTTCAAAAAGAAAATAAAGTTACTTTAACGGAACAAATTAAGATTCCCGAATTAAATTTGGAACAGGCCGAAAGGTTAGTTACTTTGCCCATTAGTTGTATTCAAGTGGAATTTCCCAATAAACCGGGACAAACAATAGGGGGAGTAGAAGATCTCCAATCACCAAAAGAGCTACACCCTGCCTTTTATGGTTGTTTTGACTGGCATTCTTCTGTACACGGACACTGGAGCCTGGTGTCTTTGCTGAAACGGTTTCCTGCCTTAAAAAATGCTTCTGAAATCAAAGCCCGGTTACTTCAGAATATCTCAAAGGAAAATATAGAAAAAGAAGTTGCTTATTTTCATGGAAAACACAATAAAAATTACGAGCGTACCTATGGTTGGGCCTGGCTGTTAAAACTGGCAGAAGAGCTTCATACCTGGGACGATGAAACGGCACGACGGTTAGAAAATAACCTGCAACCGCTAACGGATGTAATGGTTTGGAAGTACATCGACTTTTTACCAAAATTAAACTATCCGATTAGAGTAGGAGAGCATACGAATACGGCATTCGGCTTGACTTTTGCCTGGGATTATGCGGAAACACTGAAAAATCAAGCTCTAAAAGATATCATTGAAAAAAGAGCAAGGGAATTTTATACAAAGGATGTTGAATGCCCCATGTTGTGGGAGCCCAGCGGATACGATTTTCTTTCCCCTTGCTTGCAGGAAGCGGCCATTATGAAAAGAGTATTGCCAATATCGGAATTTAAAACGTGGTTTGCCTCGTTTTTGCCACAATTAAAAGATAAAAACTATACACTGCAGGTCGGTAAAGTTTCCGACAGAAAAGATGGTAAACTGGTACATCTGGATGGGGTGAACTTTTCCAGGGCCTGGGCCATATATGATATTGTAGAAGGTCTTCCGGAATACGATCATTTAAAAAATATTGCTAACAAACACATCAATTATTCATTGCCAAACCTTGTAGGGGATAGTTATGAAGGCGGGCATTGGTTAGGAAGTTTTGCCATTTATGCTTTAAACGCTGCAAATTATGATTAAGAATTTGTACAAACATACCGGGCCGGGAACACTGGTTGCCGCTGCTTTTATCGGGCCGGGAACCGTGACCTTATGTACACTGGCAGGAGTGCATTTCGGGTTTGATTTATTATGGGCAATGACTTTATCCGTCGTTGCTACCATTGTGCTACAGGAAATGGCAGCGCGTTTGGGAATTGTCTCTCAAAAAGGATTGTCGGAAGTAATTAAATCGGAAATTAAAAACCCAGTCATTAACCAATTGATACTCTTGCTAATTCTTTTAGCGATTGTTATCGGAAATGCTTCTTATGAAGCCGGAAATATCAGTGGAGGGATTCTGGGGCTTGAAGCCGTTTTAGGATCGTTTTCAATAACCATTTTCGGTGCTGCGATTAATATTTTTAGTATCATTATCGGATTATTGGCATTTATGTTATTATATATCGGGGATTACAAGTTTTTAGAGAAAGCACTGGTTGCTTTAGTAGTCGTAATGAGTGTCTCTTTTATCATTACTGCCTTCATAACGAAACCTGATCTTTTTGATATTCTGAAAGGAGTTTTTATTCCAAAATCACCTAAAGGAAGCTTACTGACAATTATAGGGTTAATAGGTACTACGGTAGTGCCTTACAATCTTTTTTTACATGCGTCTTTAGTAAAAGAAAAGTGGAGTAAACACGAAGATTTAAAAGCCGTTAGAAAAGATACCGTGATTGCTATTATTTTAGGAGGCTTGGTTTCCATGGCAATCATCATTTCGGCAGCTTCTATTACCACAGGAGAAATTTCCAACGCTATTGACCTGGCCCAAAGCTTAGCTCCTTTATATGGAGATTTTTCAAAATACTTTTTGGCAATCGGACTGTTTGCCGCGGGAATCACTTCAGCAATTACAGCCCCATTAGCAGCTGCCTATGTGGCCAAAGGTTGTTTTGGGTGGAAAGGAGGCTTAAAATCTAAAAAATTCAGAACCGTTTGGATATGTATTCTAATGCTTGGAGTCGTATGTTCTTGCCTTGGTATCAAACCCATAGAAATCATCAAATTTGCCCAGGTAGCTAACGGCATTTTACTACCTGTCATTGCGGGAGTCTTGCTGTGGGTTGTCAATAAAAAATCTGTCTTGGGAGATTTTGTAAATTCAAAACTTCAAAATATACTAGGAATTGTCATTCTGATAGCAACTGTTTTTTTAGGGTTAAGAGGGCTTGATAGCGTTTTTGGATTTAGTTTATTTTAATCTTAAAAAACAAAATATTGAAAATTGATTTAAATTGTGATGTAGGAGAAGGGCTAAACAATGAACATCTGCTGATGCCGCTTACCTCTTCTTGTAATATTGCCTGTGGCGGACATGCAGGATCGGTTGAAATAATAGATCGGGTGATGGAGCTTGCCATTAAAAATAAAGTAAAAACAGGAGCACATCCTTCATTTCCGGATCGAATCAATTTTGGAAGAAAAGTGATGGGTATTTCAAATAACCAATTACAGCAGAGTTTAGAAGAACAAATGCAGCTTTTTAAAGAAAGAGCAATTTTTCATCATACGCAGGTTCATCATATAAAACCACATGGAGCTCTGTATAATTTGGTTGTTGTAAACCGGGAAAAAGCAGAAGTCGTTTGCAAAGCTATTCGAAATGTTTTTGAAAAGATAAAAATATACGCCCCTTACCGCTCTAAGGTTGAAGAGGTAGCGCAGGAATATGAAATTGAAGTCGTATATGAAGCTTTTGCAGACCGTAATTATAATGACGATTTAACGTTGGTTTCAAGAAGTGATCCTCATGCGGTTTTAACGGATCCGGGAGCAATAATCACCCATGTTTCCGGAATGCTAAACAAGTCAAAAGTAAAAACGATTAGCGGCAAAGAACTCATGATAAAAGCACAGACATTCTGCGTTCATGGCGATAATGAAAATGCAATTGCTATTTTAAAAGCATTGCATCAATATTTAGATATGTGATGGTGAGTAAAAATTTGTATCAACTTACATATAAACCTTTTGGAGATAGTGCCATTTTGATTGAATGGCCTGCAAAAACGGATGAAAAAATCATTAAAGATATTATCCGTTTTGAAAGCATCATTTCCAACAACCAGAATAATATAGATACCATTATTGCTTACCATTCCCTAACTGTCAAATATCAAAACAGTATTGATTTTGATTTTCAGATTTCGCAACTAAAGGAGTTGTATTTGTTAAAACGGGAAAATCAAACTCAAAAACAAAGAATCTGGCAAATTCCTGTTTGTTACGACATGATATTTGGACCGGATTTGGGAGCGATTTCCAAATTGAAAAGGATTTCCATTGCTGAAATAATTCAATTACATACTTCACCGGATTATTTGATTTATTTTCTCGGTTTTCAACCCGGATTTCTTTATTTGGGAGGATTGCATACAAAAATTCATATGCCAAGAAAACCCAACCCCAGGCTGCGGGTAGCAAAAGGTACTGTCGGAATAGGAGGTGCACAAACCGGCGTATACCCTCAGGATAGTGCAGGCGGTTGGAACCTCATAGGCAAATCGCCTGTCAATTTTTTTGACGTTACAAAATCGCCACCTTGTTTTGCCAAAGCCGGAGATCGGGTTCGGTTTCACGCTATTGATTTGGAAACCTTTTATGAAGTAGAAGAAAAGGTAAAACAAGGAGTTTTTCAATTAAAATTTCAGGAGCTATGATCAAAGTATTGAATCCCGGAATGTATACGTCAATACAAGATAAAGGGCGCTTTGGTTTTGCAAAAATGGGAGTCGCAGCGGCCGGAGCGATGGATGCATATGCCGCTGAACTCGCAAATGTATTATTGCAAAACGATTCGAAAGATGCAATTTTGGAAATCACTTTCGGGCAGGGGGTCTTTGAATTTACAACAGCTACATTTTTTTCTTTAACAGGAGGAGATTTTTCTCCAAAACTAAACAGTCTTTCCATAGCATTAAACAGAGTATATTTTGCTGAAAAAGGGTCTATCCTGTTTTTTGAAAGACGACATTACGGAGCCAGAACTTATTTGGCCGTTCAGGGAGGTATCCGATCGACTATTGTTTTTGGAAGCAGGAGTTTTTCTCCCGGAATTACAAAGCCCAGATTGGAGAAAGGCGATGAATTGAATATAAAACCCACAACCGCTACTCCCAATGACCGGTTTTCTAAAGTCAAGATTCAAAAGAACCACTTTATATCCCCCGGTTTAGAATGTTCTCCCGGTCCGGAATTTGATCGGTTAAATAATAAGCAAAAACAACAATTATTCGAATCTTTTACAATTTCCGAAGATAACAATCGCGTGGGGTATAGATTAAACGAACCCGTTAAAAACGATTTACAACCGATCTTAACCTCTGCCGTACTGGCGGGAACAGTACAACTAACACCTTCCGGAAAATTGATCGTATTGATGAGAGATGGCCAGGTAACGGGAGGATATCCCAGAGTATTACAGTTATCAGAATACGCTATCTCCAGGCTGGGGCAGAAAATTACCGGAGAGAAAATTCAGTTTAAAGTTTGAAAGATCCTAATTTTTTATATTCGTGAAAAATTTTAGTAAGCGAACTCATTTAAACTTTTTGAATGTAAGCGAAAATTAGAAGTTTTTAGCTCTGTTGAAGGATTTTTTGAGTTGCATAGGCAGCGCTACAAAGGAAAAAAAGACAAAAACAGAGCGGAAAACAGTAATTTTTTAGCAAATTGAAAAAGTTTAAATGAGTTCAGCGTGAAATTTAAAAGAAGGCTTGGCAAACAAAAAAAGTCGAATCCAAAAAAAGGGTTGATACTGGTTATTTTATTGATTGTAGCCTTGCTCTTATGGTACAATGCAAAAAGAATTATAGCCACCTTTTTTATTTGGAAAGAAACCAATTAAAAACCCTATTAAAGTAGGGGTGATAAGTATTTAACTATAAATTTTTCTTATAGTTATAAATAAATAAAATTGATAGTATTATTAAAACCGAAACTTGGAACTTTCAAACTTTAAACAGTATGATAACCTCCATGAGAATTTGTTTAGATTTGTATCATCCGAGCGGTTAAAAACAAAATCATATATTGAGTATGGAAAAAATCATTTTAGGTATTGATCCGGGAACTACCGTTATGGGATTTGGATTGATTAAGGTCATGGGAAGTAAAATGCAATTTATTCAAATGAATGAATTACAACTTCAAAAATACGACGACCATTATGTAAAACTTAAATTGATTTTTGAGAGAGCTATAGAGCTGATAGATACATATAATCCTGATGAAATAGCCATTGAAGCTCCTTTTTTCGGTAAAAATGTACAATCGATGTTAAAACTGGGCAGGGCTCAGGGTGCCGCCATTTCAGCAGGATTATCCAGGGAAATTCCAATTACCGAATACCTGCCTAAAAAAGTAAAAATGGCTATTACCGGAAATGGAAATGCCAGCAAAGAACAGGTAGCTAAAATGTTACAAAGTTTACTGGATTTAAAAACGTTACCCTCAAATTTAGATGCTACCGACGGTTTGGCTGTTGCAGTATGCCATTTTTATAATGCAGGAAAAGTTGCAAAAGAAAAAAGCTATACCGGTTGGGCAAGTTTTGTAAAGCAACATCCAAAAAAAATAACATAAACCATTCATCATCGCCGGAATTTATATTCATATCCCGTTCTGTAAACAAGCGTGTTACTATTGCGATTTTCATTTTTCCACCTCTTTAAAAAAGAAAAAGATGCTTATAGAGGCATTAATAAAAGAAGTTCAACTTCGTAAAGAGGCATTAAACAATCAAATGGTAACAACGATTTATTTTGGCGGCGGAACACCGAGCCTATTGAGTACTTCTGAACTGGAAGCTATCATCAATAGTGTTTACAGTTATCATTCCGTAATTAAAAATCCTGAAATTACACTGGAAGCAAACCCGGATGATCTTTTATCATTTCAAAAATCATCGGGAACCGTTTTTGAACATTATAAAACAATCGGTATTAATCGTTTGAGTATTGGCATTCAATCTTTTTTTGATGATGATTTACAATTGATGAATCGTGCTCATAAGGCATCGGAAGCCATAAATTGCCTGACAACGGCAACCCAACATTTTGACAATATTTCCGTAGATCTAATCTATGGAATACCGGGAATGACCAATAAAAAATGGATAGATAACATTCGCAAGGCTTTATCTTTTAAAATTCCGCATATTTCCAGTTATGCATTAACTGTTGAACCTAAAACAGCTTTGAAAACCTTTATTAAAAAAGGGGTAATTCCACAAGTAAATGACGCACAGGCGCAAGAGCAGTTTTACCTGCTGGTTGATGTATTAGAACAGCATCATTTTATTCATTATGAATTATCCAATTTTGCAAAAAAAGGTTTCTTTAGTGAAAACAATTCAGGATATTGGCAAGGAAAACCATATATAGGAATCGGGCCGTCAGCACATTCTTTTGATGGGAAAAAGCGAAGTTGGAATATTCATAATAATGCAAAATACATTGCCTCTTTGAAAGAAAACCGGCTTCCGGCAGAAGAAGAAATATTAACGGTTACGGATGGTTATAACGAATATATAATGACAGGTTTAAGAACTATGTGGGGAGTATCACTACAAAAAGTAGCAAAAGATTTCGGAAAAACATACCTAACATATCTTATAAAACAGTCAGAAAAATATATTTTGGAAGAATTGTTGTATATTGAAGGAGAAACATTAAAAGCCACTGCAAAAGGAAAATTTTTATCTGACGGCATTGCATCTGATCTTTTTAAATTAAACCTGTCTTGAGAGCACATATACAATACCATTCCAAAAAATATACAATCGACTTATCAAAACCTATCGATATTTCCATTGCCATAGATCCGGAAAAGCAAAATGTAAATGCCTGGCATATCGGTCCTCCGGAGATATATCCGGTAGCTACAGATGAATGGATTGGAAGTGTTGCCAAAGGAGCCGATGTAAATTTTAACATGATAACATTTAATCCGCATGCTCATATTACACATACCGAAACAGTTGGGCATATTACAGAAAAAATACATTCTATCAACCGGAATTTACGGCAATACTTCTTTCTGTCCGAAGTCATAACAGTTGCTCCGGAAGCAGAAAGTGGCGATTTTTTTATATCTAAAAAACAACTGCAATATGCACTGGGAAATAAAAAAAGAGAGGCCGTTGCCATTCGTACCATTCCAAATACGGAAGATAAAAAAACGTTGCAGTACTCAAATACCAACCCTCCTTATGTGTTAGAAGATGCAACCATTTATTTAAGAGAAAAAGGCGTCAAACATTTATTGGTTGATCTGCCTTCTGTGGACAAAGAAAAAGACGGAGGGAAATTAGTAGCGCATCATGCTTTTTGGAATACCGCCGGAAAATTGCGATTAGATGCTACCATCACGGAATTTATTTTTATACCAAATGCCGTTGAAGACGGAACGTATTTTCTAAACCTGATGATTGCTCCTTTTGAAAACGATGCAAGCCCCAGCAAACCTGTATTATACCAAATTATAGATGATTAAAAAAATCTACAGGGCGCCTCTAATAAAAAAATTGCTAATCATCCAGAATCGCTTTGATGTTGGGTTTGAAATAATTAGGGCCTTTTAACACCTTTCCGTCTTCCCGATATATAGGCTTTCCGTTTTCACCCAGCTTGCTCATATTGCTTCGTTGAATTTCATTAAATACCGCTTCTATTTTGTCCTGCATTCCATGTTCCAGGATGGTACCACATAAAATATACAGCATATCCCCCAGCGCATCAGCTACTTCCTCCAAATCATTATTTTCTGCAGCTTCCAAATATTCTTCATTCTCCTCTTTCATCAAATTAAAACGAAGCCTGTTTCTTTCCGAACCGATATTAGCTGTAGGTGTCTCTTTAATTCCCAGATTAAAAGCCGTGTGAAATTCACGTACGGCAGCGATTCTTTTTTTCATTTTATCTATATATAATTCCTACTTATTTTTCCGTTTTTATTGAACTCGTTTAGACTTTTTGGGTTTAAGCGAAAATTAGAAGGTTTTAGCTCTGTTGAAGGTTTTTTTGAGTTGCATAGGCAGCGCTACGGAAGGAAAAAAAGATAAGAACAGAGCAGAAAACACCCATTTTTTAGCAAATTCAAAAAGTCTAAACGAGTTCATTATTTTGATCGCCATATATGACTGTTTTTCAATATCTTATTAAAGAGGTTTTTAGTTCTGAAATTTTTTGAAAAAAACTTGAAACCTAAAACCTTTACACTTTCCAACTTTCATACTTTCAAACTATTGACAACCCCCATTAAGAATTGTAACTTTACCAAAAATACAAATTATGTTTACGACAGGCAGGATAATTTTCATGGTGCTATTTGTTATCGCTTTTATTGGTTTAATGATTATAAGTTATAAGAAAGATGCCAAAAAGCACCGAAGTTATTATAAAAACACTGCGAAAAAAGTGGCCATATACAGTATACTTGTGATTGCTATTTTTGTGCTTTTGCGTTATTTTACCAGTAACTAAACTGCAAATAATACCGTTTCCGATAAAATACTTAACCCGATAAAAAATGGCTATTGATCAGGTGTTAAAAAATTATAATTTTTCGAATAAAATAGCATTTGCTCTTCGAAATCTTTAGGTTGATTTATAGAAATTTCAGTAATATTACCATCGTCATCGGTAACAGGCTTCAATACCGGATTTACAAAACCACTGTAGGGTGCCGAGGTAAATTGCTTATTACGATTGAGGATATCTTTGTGTATCTGTTGGTCTACCTTTACACCATATCCTTCTACCAGTGCTTTTGCTGCTTCAAAATCACCTTCGGATTTGATACGTTGTGTTTCTCTTAATAAACGTCCAAAAATTTGACGTAACTTATCATAATCGTTGATATTGAAATAGGTTTTTCCATTTTTCATCACTTTTTCAATTACATTTTCTTTTGCTCCCTGTTCAAAAGCCCAGGCGGAAACCCACTGGCGGTTTACCATATGGTCTTCTTCAACATCATCTCCTAATTTAAGCCTGATTAACTGTGTCAATAATCCATTTCTGATATAGCCGTCATAAGCTGCCATTCCTAATTTTTTCCAATCATCTGTCAGACCTAATTCCTGTATTTTGGGATCCATTAAATAATAGAGTCCAACCAAATCAGCTCTTCCCTCTTCCATGGTAGAAGCATAGTGTTGCAACGTTTCTTTAGGTTGCCCCACCCCTTCATTAATAACTCCGGACGCATGCCCTACCACCTCATGTAAAGCCGTGTGTAACTTATCTGCAGTCTGGCCATATGCTAATTCCAAATCTATTTCTTCCTGGTCATGTGCAAATTCTTTTAATCTTCCGGAACCTCCGGCATTATTGTACGCTGCAATAATATTACCTAATGAAACAGATTTCGAGCCGTGTTGCTGACGAATCCAGTTGTTATTTGGTAAATTGACTCCAATGGGGGTACTGGGTGATGCATCTCCTGCTTCTCCTGCTACATTTACCGTTTTATATGAAACACCAACCACATTTTCCTTTTTGTGTTCATCTTGCAGAGGCGAGTTGTCTTCAAACCATTGTGCATTCTCAGATAATACGGCCATCTTACGGGACATATCAAAATCTTTTATCTCTACTATGGTTTCATAAGAACCTCTATATCCTTTCGGATCATTATATACTTCTACAAAACCATTAATCCAGTCAATATTTCCTTCTGTTGATGTTACCCAAGCTATACAGTAGGCATCCCACGTATCCAGGCTCCCTGTTTTATAATAGCTTACCAACAATTCCAATGCTTTTGCCTGTTTTTCATTCTCTGCCACTTCTTTTGCTTTTGCTAGCCATCCGATAATTTGATCTATGGCACTGCCATACATACCACCGGATTTCCATACTTTCTCCACCAGTTTTCCATCCTCTCTTACCAATTTGGAGTTTAATCCTGCTTCTACAGGCATTCCTTCAGGGCCTCTATATGCTGTTTTGTAGAATGTAACCACATCTTCATCGGTAATATCCGGGCCGTAAAAATTAACTGCAGATGCCAAAATATTGTCAACACCTTCTTTTTTATTTACCTTTTTATTGTCCACATCATTAAACAGTATATCAACAATTTCTTTAGCCAATGCCGTATTTGATTCTTTTAATAGAACATCTTCAAAATAAGCTTTGCTGAATCCGGGTTTTATTTTATCATTTGAATAGTGATGATGAATTCCGTTTGAAAACCAAATTCTTTTTAAATAGGTTTTAAAAGCTTTATAGTCATCGGTGTTTTTATCACCCGGAAAATGAGCATTGATATTTTCAAGAGCTGTTCTGATGGTCAAATTATACCGATAATTCTGATCCCACATGATATCTCTACCTGCCAAACCCGCCTGAGTTAAATAGTACACCAGTTTTTTCTCTTTAAGTGTAAGTTCATCAAACCCCGGTATTTGGTATCGCAATATCCTGAGGTCAGCAAATTGTTCTGCTACGTGGTCGAATGGATCATTATTAGTAGCTTTTGTGTCAGCCTTTTTATCTTGATTACAAGAAAATAAAATAACACCAACTACCAGGGCAAGAATGATTTGTTTTAATTTCATTTTATGATTGGTTTTAATTTGGTCTGCAAATGTACTATTTTTTATACTTCTTTGTAGCGAAAGCAATCTGTTGTATGGTCATTTACGATTCCCACTGCCTGCATATATGCATATATTACCGTAGATCCTACAAATTTAAATCCTCTTTTTTTTAAATCTTTTGAAATGATATCCGATACTGCTGTAGTAGCCGGTACTTCTTCCTTCTTATGAAATGCATTTACAATGGGTTTTCCGTCAGTAAACCCCCATATATAGTTGGAGAAAGTTCCAAATATCTCTTGTATTCTCATAAATGCTTGTGCATTAGATATCGTTGCTCTGATTTTTAGCTTGTTTCTGATAATTCCTTCATTCCGGAGCAATGACTCAAATTTAGATTCCGGATATACTGCTATTTTTTTATAATCGAAATGATCGAATGCTTCTCTGAAGTTCTCTCTTTTCTTAAGAACCGTTATCCAGCTTAAACCTGCCTGAAAAGTTTCCAATATCAAAAACTCAAAAAGACGATCATCGTCATAGACAGGTACTCCCCACTCTGTATCATGGTATGCATTATATAACGGATCTTCACTTACCCAAAAACACCTTTTCTTCATTGATTTAATAAATTTTAATAGGTTTAATCTTTGTTTTACCTGTTGTTTACATACAAACTCATTTTGACTTTTTCTATTTCCGGAATAAGCCAGGTAGCATATATTTTTGATTTTATAAATATAAGGAGGCCTTTGCAAAATAGTGATATATTCTGTATTGAAATTGATTTGACTTCAAATTTCTTCTTTCTCGAAAATTTTAAATCCTCAAAACCAATGGGTTATTCCGGTTGAAAATTTTCTTCGGGCGTCGAATTTTTTTGTCAAATCAATGCTGCAAAGGTCTCAATATAAGTTTTCCTTATAAAATGTTAAAGTTTTATGATAAGTGGTATTTTTTTCGGAACTTTATAAAATTAAAATTAGTTGACTATGAGGTATATCGTTAGAATAACAGGTATCTTTTGTGTAGTTTTATATATTTGGAATTGTAGTTCTTCTCAGATAGAGACCAAATCGAAAAAAGAAGAACCTGTCGTTATTGCAAACGACAGTTTAGAGTATGAAATTATAATTATTGATGTAGGTTTTAATACCTATTTGAATACTATTGCAAAACCGCCGGGATATCATAACCAAACCTATTTGGAATTAAAAAACAGAAATTATGTAATTGCCTGGAATTACAGGGCTAGAAATATCCCCAGATTTAATGAAGGTATCTATGAGAATGAGATAAATTATGATCCTTCTATTGACTATGGATATGATGTAAATTACAAATTGTTTAATTATTTTGAATTCGCGCAGCGGAAATATAACATCAGATTAATTCCCGGTTACTCCCTTCAAAACCTCAGGTAGTTCTTTCATATAAGAAATAAAACTGTAATCGTATTTGTTTTTAGCGTCGGCTTTGAAATCTTGTTTGGAGGCCACCTTCCATACGGTTTCATCTATTTCCGGAAAAAACACATCGGCATCAAATCTCTGATGAATTAAAGTGATATCCAATTTGTCAACCAGATCTCTTTCAATACATTGCTTATATATGGCCGCACCTCCAATAATAAAAATTTCAGATGGCCCGTCAGCAATTTCTATACCTGTTTCAATACTATTTACTACCAGGCAACCTTTTTGTTCATACAACTTATTTCTTGTAACTATAATGGTCGTTCTGTCAGGTAAGGGTTTTCCAATAGATTCAAAGGTTTTTCTTCCCATAATAATATGACTGCCTGTAGTTACTTTCTTAAACCTCTTCAGATCAGCCGGTAAATGCCAAATTAAACCATTGTCTTTACCTAGTTCATTTCGGGTACCAATAGCTGCAATAATCGTTATCATTTTGTATTGTAACTTGAATTTACCTTTTTAACTTGAAACTTTCAAACTTTTGACTACATAAAACAACCTCCAAAATCTTCAAAAAAACAAAATTACCATAAATGTTTTTGAGATTTGATATTTTAGATAAGTTTTCAGTCAAAATAACCGATATACGAAATCGATAGAGGGAAAAATATCATAAATAGTTAGAAAAACACAACTGATTTTTGTAAAAATGAATATAAAACAACTGCTTTTTAAGAAAATAATAATTCTTTTAAAACATAGTACATCTAGTTTGTATAAGTGATTTTGTTCTTTACATTTGCCCGAAAAATAAACAAGTAATTATGGCTATTAAAAAACAATTTTTAAAAAGCAAACCCATTTGTAAAGTAACTTTTTCAGTTGAAGCTAAAGAAGCTAAGCATGTTTCCGTAGTAGGAAATTTTAATGATTGGAATACAAGTTCTACCAGCTTGAAAAAACTTAAAAACGGTACCTTCAAAGGAACTGTGGATTTGGAAACCGAAAATTCATATGAATTTAGATATGTTGTGGACGGTACATATATAAATGACGATCACGCCGACGGATATGTTTGGAATGATTTTGCTGCCGCAGACAATAGTGTCTTAAATGTATAGTTAAGAATCTCCGCTTTTAATTAAGAATTTTAAATTAAAAGACGGGGATTCGTACTCGTATTAGAATTAAGAATCAAAACAGTCATGGTTTTTGGTTGCAGAGTCAATAGGTTTAAATAATGACATTATAATTCCCCCAAAAAATCGGACAGTAATTTAAGTTAGATTTTTAATTATAAATTTACTGTATCATGAGTAGAAGAAGATTCACGTCAGAGTTTAAATTCAAGGTGTTTTTAGAATCCTTGAGCGAGCGTTATACGATTCAAGAGTTGGGTCGTAAATATGAGATCCATCCAACCCAAATTACCAATTGGAAGGCTCAATTTTTAAAAAATGGTCAAGCTGTATTTGATCGTCCGGTAAAGGATTCAAAAACAGAGTCATAAGAGAAAGAAGATCGTTATTTAAAGAAGATCGGTCAGCAAAAGATGGAGATTGATTTTTTAAAGAAAGCCTTGTCATGAATAAGAGTTCAAAACAGCGTAAAGAACAGGTTGACAAGGCAAGTAAGCTGTCTATTGTAAAGCAATGTGATTTATTACAAATTCATCGTAGTAGTGTGTATTACATTCCAAAGGGAGAGAGTTCATTGAATCTGGAGATCATGAGATTGATAGATGAGGAGCATCTGCTTCACCCATGGCTTGGAGTTCCTCGTATAACTACTTGGCTCAATATGGATAAGGGTTATAAGATCAACAAAAAGCGCATAGAACGCCTTTACAGACTCATGGGGTTGTCTGCCGTTGGCCCCAAGCCTAATACTTCCAAAAGAGGTAAAGGGGCTTTGCATAGAATCTATAAGTACCTGTTGAGTAAGTTAAAGATTAGACATTCCAATCAAGTGTGGGCAATGGATATTACCTACATTCCAGTTCAGGGAGGGTATTTGTATTTATGTGCTATTATAGACCTTTACAGTCGTTATGTAGTGGGTTGGTCATTATCCAACACGATGACAAGTAACCGGTGCAGAGAAACCTTACAAGAGGCTATTGAAAAACATGGAAAACCAGAGATTCTCAATACAGATAAGGGGAGTCAGTTTACTGCCTATGAGTTCTGCGATTGGGTAACTCATCCTGATAGAGCCATCAAGCTCAGTATGGATGGTAAAGGAAGAGCTATTGATAATATTTTCATTGAACGATTATGGCGTAGTGTCAAATACGAACATGTATATTTGTTTCCAGCTAGTGACGGTAGAGAATGTTATAGAGGTTTAAAGGAGTATTTCGAGTATTACAATACACAAAGAATACATCAAAGTATCGGTAATCAACATCCTCAAACCATTTATCAACAAACCCTAAAAATAGCAGCATGAGATATGATGATACTTTGGGGAGTTATTCACAAAAAATGAGAGTTATCAGTCTCCTCCCGGACCCCCCTCTTTCAACATCATTATCTCATTTAAGTTTTAATAAAATCTGTCCTATCAATGGGGGGAATTATAGTAGCATTTCTTAATTCCAGTTTTGGGCAATTACAACTGGAAAGAATATCAAGCGGTTCAATATTACAAAGTATCAGGTCTTCTGACTTGAAAAAAATTATGGTAATCCTTCCGCCGATAGATGTTCAAATCAAAATTGGTTCGGAAATAAAAAATGCTGTTTATGCAAAAGCGGAAACTAGAAAAAAATTGAAAAATGCAGATAAACAAATCGGTAAATTACTATAAACAATGCAAAGCATTTACACCAAGACTGATTGACAAACTGAATGGAAAATGTACGATCTTATTTCGTAAACTAGCAGTATTACTAAGCTCGCTACAAACTCTGGATATGCAACAAAAAATGGTACAAAAAGTTAAGCTACATTTTTGATTTGATATAATTTTTCAAATTCGATGATATTTTTGTAACCAAGAGCAGAATGTCTTCTGTATCTGTTGTACCAAGTTTCTATGTATTCAAAGACTTTAATTTGAAGACTTTTGTTGGATATAAACTTATTGTCTATCATTAGTTCTGTTTTGATTGTTTTAAAAAAAGATTCAGCTACTGCATTATCCCAACAGTTTCCTTTTCTACTCATACTGGGTGTTACATGATAACTTTTAAGGATATTAACAAACGCATGAGATGCGTATTGTACACCTCGATCAGAATGAAAAATCATACCTTCACAAGGCATTCTGTTGTTTACAGCCATTCTCCATGCAGCAATGATAGTTTGTCTTGCTTTGAGTCCATTGCTCAAAGACCAACCAATGACTTTACGATCAAACAGGTCAATAATTACCGTTAAGTACAGCCATCCTTGTGCAGTCTTTAAATAGGTAATATCAGAAACCCATTTCTGTGCAGCAGCGGTAGCTTTAAAATCTCTATCCAATACATTATCAGCTACTGGATATTGATGCTTAGAATCTGTCGTGACAACAAATTTCTTTTTACGAACTGCTTTAATCCCGTGTTTTTTCATCAATCGTGCTACCCTAGACCTAGATACTTTAAACCCTTTAGCTTTGAGTTCCTCTGTAATTCTAGGACTTCCATAAGTAGATTTACTTCGCTCACAGATACGGTGAATCTCAGAGAGTAGCATACGATTTTTTCCATCTCTATCTGATGGAACATAATTCTTACTCCTGTAATAACTGTTTCTACTAATTTTAAAAATTTTACACATCTTCCCAACCGGATATTCTCTACTGTAATCTTTGATAAATTTCAATACTTCCGATCGCTCTTGGAGAAGATGCTCACGGCCTTTTTTAAGATATCCCGCTCCATGGTAACATCCTTGAGCTGTTTACGTAATCGCTCTAACTCTTTCTGATCTTCTGTGAGTTGTTTGACGCCATTACCGCTAAAAGCTAAATCAGGACGCTGTTCTAATTCTCTACGCCATCTGTAAATAAGATCTGCACTGATTCCCAATTCCATGGCAATCTGCTTTGTGTTACCTCGTACATTGCTTAATTCTACTGCTTTAATTTTAAACTCTTTACTGTATTTTCTTCGTTTCATATGGTTAAGTTATTTTAGATAAAATTAGCTTAACTCTTTGTCACTCTAAATGTAGCAAGTCCACTCTTTAATTCGGCTAAAATTATCGTTTAAGTAATTATCTTAAATATCTGTTAAACTCTTATATATACCGTAACACAACAAATTTTATACAGTCTTATGTGTAGAAACAAATTATAAACCTAAAAAATATAATAAGATGATAAATAGTAATATTTCCATAAAAAAGAACCAGAATGAAGCCCTAAATTCCAAAAGATTAATTTGGAATACCAGAAGAAATTATAACTATAAGTTTAGAACGGCTTACTTTAGTTAGTTACAGCATAATTAGTTAGTTTTTAATAGTGAGAAAGGGTTAAAATAGTTAATGTTTTAGCCTTTTTTCTTTTTTTCGGGAAGCTTGCTTCGCTCTATTTTACCCTTTTTAAGAGCTTTGTAATTTTCATAACAATCAAGAATAGCTTCAATCATTTGCAGGTCACTGGCTTTTTTAGTAAAATAATCGGAATAATTACAGTCAGATATCAGCTCCATCAGTTCTTGCCTATCCATTTCCAGGTATTCCATCATAATTTCACGGTCAAATTTACCGGCCATAATTTTACGTAAATTATCTTCCTTCTTTATTTTTTGAAGTTTTTGAAGTTGTTTGGGCTTTTTCCCAAAATGATTATATAAAAAGTCTACCGGTTGAAACAATGCAGTCAAAGGAGATTTAAAATTTCTTGCTTTAAGCCGGCCGATTTCATAGGTCTGTGGTAGTCCGTTTATTCTTATTCGTGTAAATTTATCTTTGGGAACCTGTTTTACATCAATCTCCAAAACACCTATAAGTTTGGTTGATTTAATAATGACCTCTTTTACTTCTTCTGCTTTCTCGTACAACTCTATTAACAATTCATTTCCTTTTAATAGATCATTCGTAACTTTAATTTTAATAGAGGAATAACCTAAATAAGATACAATAATCGTATCATTTGCCTTAGCACTAATATCGAATAATCCTTTGTCATTGGTAATAGTACCCACTACGGAATTTAAATTCAAGATATGAGCAGCACTCAATACTTTTTTATCCAAGGCATCTATAACCTGGCCTTTTAATGATTTTATTTCTAAAGAATCTGTTTGTGAAAAGACACCGGTTGAAAAAAGGATAAGAAAAAATAGTAGAAGTTTTCGCATGTACAAATGTAACGATTAGCGCAACAATTTAAGTTAATAAACTGTAAAAAAGAAATGGATTATCCATTATAAGAGGGCAAATTCTGTTACTACAATTTTTAATGCTGCTTTTCTCATCATCTTTAAATCATTAAAAAAAGGGCAGTATATTACAATTATACTACCCCTGAATTTTATTGTTTAGTGAAATGTATATAACTAATTTTAGGTTTAAGGACTGTTAATGTCATTTTATCATCTCCCAGACTGTTTATCTCATATTCAACTATTTCCCCTAGATTATACACATCACTACTTACAGCAACTAATTTAAGAAAGGTAAGTTCTAGCCCGCTTGTAGAAAAACTATTGCGAATCGAGTAAGTAAATTCCTCTGTTGGTTCTCCGGTGTAATATTGATAACAAGTACCATTACTTTCAAATTTATAGAGATCAGTAGTTAGTTACATATAATTTCACTTTGATAAATTTTATCACTCATGACCATTTTAGTTATTAAGTTATTGAATATTGTGTTTTTGTTTTGCGAGCGATTAATTCTAAAACAAAACTCATTAAAGTATCGGTTTAGATTAAACTCACTTACCCAAGAATAAGTTGTCCTAATCCATGATTTTATTTGATGAATCATCGTATGTAAGGCTTTAAAGTTTAATCCTTTGTCGCTATCAATCTGGGTAATGTTATAGGCTTTTGCAATAGGCCTGTAGCCTTTCCATTTGTGAGTGATTACTTGAGCCTTTCTATCAATATGCTTAATGAACATATATTGCAACGATTGTGCAGAAAAATCTTTGATGTTTAAAGCATACATACGCTTTACTTTGCCCTGGTCTGTGAACTCAACAGCAGTAATAGCCTTCTTTTTCTTAGCATCATAACTACGACCTATCTTGTTTTGCTCATAACCACCCAACACAAATTCATCAACCTGTACATGACCATCCATAGGGTTATGGATATGCAACAAAAAATGGTACAAAAGGTTAAGCTACATTTTTGATTTGATATAATTTTTCAAATTCGATGATATTTTTGTAACCAAGAGCAGAATGTCTTCTGTATCTGTTGTACCAAGTTTCTATGTATTCAAAGACTTTAATTTGAAGACTTTTGTTGGATATAAACTTATTGTCTATCATTAGTTCTGTTTTGATTGTTTTAAAAAAAGATTCAGCTACTGCATTATCCCAACAGTTTCCTTTTCTACTCATACTGGGTGTTACATGATAACTTTTAAGGATATTAACAAACGCATGAGATGCGTATTGTACACCTCGATCAGAATGAAAAATCATACCTTCACAAGGCATTCTGTTGTTTACAGCCATTCTCCATGCAGCAATGATAGTTTGTCTTGCTTTGAGTCCATTGCTCAAAGACCAACCAATGACTTTACGATCAAACAGGTCAATAATTACCGTTAAGTACAGCCATCCTTGTGCAGGCTTTAAATAAGGTAATATCAGAAACCCATTTCTGTGCAGCAGCCTTTAGATTAGCAAATAGAAATAATTACTTAAAATAAAAACATAATAGTTATGATGAAATTTCTTTTTTTGCTTCTTTTTTTCTTTGTTAATAACTCTTATTTTGTTGATAACCAAAAACACAAAAGAACGGAGTGAACTTTAGCGGCCAGCTAGCTTTTTAGAGCCATCCCCCGTATTAGTCTCCGTTCTTTTTAAAAGTTACTTAGAACCATATAGAATTTCAGTTTCTGCCCTTATTAAAGGTCTTAGTTTAAGTAACTATTATTAATATCTAATTACAAAATTATGAAAACAAATGAAATTATCGGAATCGATGTCAGTAAATTATTAATTGATGTTTGTATCTATTCTAAACAAATTGTTCAACAGTTTGAGAACAGTAAATCTGGATTTAAATTAATGCTAAAGTGGAGTTTTAAAAATTCGTCTTTCTCTAAAGAAGAAACCATGTTTGTATTTGAACATACAGGAATGTACTCTCATTTATTATCTGTGTCTTTAACTGAACAAAAATTATCTTTTTTCATAGCTTCTGGTTTAGAAATTAAAAGATCTATTGGTATTGCTCGTGGAAAGGATGACCAAATTGATGCCAAACGCATTGCTCTATATGGGTATCGATTAAAAGAAGAACTTAAACCCAGTAAGCTACCTAAAAGAAGTATATTACAACTAAAAAGTCTCTTATCTTTAAGGACAAAACTTAACAAACAAAGAGCTGGTTTTAAAGTTACTTTGAAAGAACAAAAAAGAATTTATAAAGCAAAAGAGTATAAAATAATCTTTGACGTTCAACAAAAAATGATTGCAGAACTAACCAAACAAATACACAAGATTAATACTCAAATGCAAGCTATTATTGACCAAAATATAATGTTAAAAGAAACCTATAAACTTGTTACTAGTGTTAAAGGTATAGGAATGCAAACTGCTATAATGATGATTGTGTTTACTGACAATTTTTCAAAATTTGAAAACTGGAGAAAGTTTGCCTCTTATTGTGGTGTTGCTCCTTTTCCTTACCAATCTGGAACTAGTATTAAAGGACGTACAAAAGTCTCTCATTTGGCTAATAAAAAATTGAAAGCAATTATTAATATGTGCGCTATTTCTGCTATACAACATAACCCAGAAATGAAATTATACTATCATAAAAGAATAAAACAAGGCAAAAGTAAAATGAGTACCGTTAACATTATTAGAAACAAATTAATAGCAAGAGTGTTTGCCGTTGTCAAACGACAAACACCCTATGTAGATACTTTTAAATTTGCTGCATAAATTAGTAAAAATAATATCTCAACTTTTACTTGTTTTTATCATAGAATACGGTAGCTTTAAAATCTCTATCCAATACATTATCAGCTACTGGATATTGATGCTTAGAATCTGTCGTGACAACAAATTTCTTTTTACGAACTGCTTTAATCCCGTGTTTTTTCATCAATCGTGCTACCCTAGACCTAGATACTTTAAACCCTTTAGCTTTGAGTTCCTCTGTAATTCTAGGACTTCCATAAGTAGATTTACTTCGCTCACAGATACGGTGAATCTCAGAGAGTAGCATACGATTTTTTCCATCTCTATCTGATGGAACATAATTCTTACTCCTGTAATAACTGTTTCTACTAATTTTAAAAATTTTACACATCTTCCCAACCGGATATTCTCTACTGTAATCTTTGATAAATTTCAATACTTCCGATCGCTCTTGGAGAAGATGCTCACGGCCTTTTTTAAGATATCCCGCTCCATGGTAACATCCTTGAGCTGTTTACGTAATCGCTCTAACTCTTTCTGATCTTCTGTGAGTTGTTTGACGCCATTACCGCTAAAAGCTAAATCAGGACGCTGTTCTAATTCTCTACGCCATCTGTAAATAAGATCTGCACTGATTCCCAATTCCATGGCAATCTGCTTTGTGTTACCTCGTACATTGCTTAATTCTACTGCTTTAATTTTAAACTCTTTACTGTATTTTCTTCGTTTCATATGGTTAAGTTATTTTAGATAAAATTAGCTTAACTCTTTGTCACTCTAAATGTAGCAAGTCCAGTATTTTCACTAGAAGCCATAGCTTCTCTTACTTTAAGCATAAACAATCGTGCTGTCTTTTCTGTAATACCATAGCGTACACCCATTTGTGTAGCTGATAAACTCTTGGTGGTAGTTGCCATTTCAAAACAGATAAAAAAGGCTTTTCGTACACCAAATCGCACTCTGTGAAAAATGGTGTTAGCCGTTGGGCTTTCTGTATCACCACATTTATTGCATGTTCTTGAAAAGTTCTTACGTACTTGGTAACTGGTATTACCACATTTACGACATACATAACCCTCTTTCCACTTGATTTGACCTAGATATGCTTTGCAATCTACATCTGTTTTAAAGCGTTCAGCGAACTCTAAAAGGTTTTGACCCTTGAAAATTTCCATAAAACCCCTATTTTTATTGACATACAAGTTATGAAATTATCTACTGACCTCTACAAATTTAATTTTATAATTAGCATCATCATCTATAACCCAAGTACCTATAATTTGTTGTTGTTGTTGTTCCTGTACTAAAGCGGATTGTTGAAAAAGTAAAAATCCTGCAGTACTAATAAAAAGCAATCCTATTGCTGTTACCCCTATTTTTAATGCTGCTTTTCTCATCATCTTTAAATCATTAAAAAAGGCAGTATATTACAATTGTATTGCCTTTGAATTTATTTTATTCTTTAGTAAAATGAAAATAATCTATTTTAGGTTTAAAACTTGCCAAAGTCATTTTATCATCTCCTAGACTATTTATACCGTATTCAATAATTTCTCCTGTTTCATAAATATCACTATTTACAGTAGTCAGTTTTATGTGAGTACGCTCTGAACCATTATCAGAAAACCTACTCCCAATAGTATAAGTAAATTCTTCTGTTGTCCCATCTGAAGAATGCCAAAAACAAGTTCCGCTATTTGTAAACTCAAGCTTTCAATTAGGTGCACTATCGCAAGCCCAAGTACCTATAATATTTTGCTTTCTATCTTGCAACCATTGAGACTGATATATGGTGAACCCTGCTATTAGAATTATTGTTATTATTCCTATAATTTTTAATACTGTTTTATTGATTGTTTTTTTCATGATATGTTAATTTTAATTACATGTTATGGAGTCTTTTATTTTATTGAATAAATTTTTTCTATGTGATGCCCCTTTAGTTTCATCTCCATTTACAAGTTTGGTCACTTTTGCAACTGAAGTAGAACTACTCATAGCAGGATTTAATTTATCTAATACGTTATTTTTATAAAACCACAAGGCACTGATTACGACAATTTCTTTATCAGAAGCAACCAAGCCCGGATTGGTAGTAAAATCCAGTGTGCTGCCATACCTGTTTTGATAATATGTAGTAAATTGCTGGTAATTATACCTTCCTGTTAGTTGAAAAATACCACGCCCTCTGAATTTATAACCGTCTCCGGTATTTGCATTTCCCATTTTATAATCCGGATCCCGATTTGCATCATCATATACATAATTGGCAAATTTTTGTTTGTTTACATATACAGATGTAGAATCTCGCTTATAATCATTGGGGTTTGCTTTTGTGGAAGCTGCCGTAGGGCTAGTGACAGGATTAAAGTATTTTTTCCAATACCCTTTTTTACCAAGTTTAGCCCATTTATAATTCAGATTTTCTTCAAAAGCTTCAAACTCGTCTTTTCCTGCGGGAGCAAAACTACTTTCATGTCCGGCTTGTGCCAGAAAGTGTTGTAGTTTTTCATCAGTATCAATACCGTAGTCTTTTCCGTGTTTGTTAATAGCATCTGCTATTTCTTCTAAAATATCTTCATCCGTATCCGTAAATACTTTTTTAAAATCGGCCAGTAGTTTCGTATTTATGTTTGTTCTATATATATGATTTTTGTTATTTCATTAGATGCATTAATATATATAGATATAAAATTGTTGCATCCATCACAATATTGATAGACAATACTTCTACTCCCATTTGTTTGTGTATTAAATATAACATTGCCTAAAACACTTATATTATCTCCAATAGTTACGGTAACTCCTTGTATAGTTATATTCCAATTATTTTTGGTAATTTCAAACCCTCCTAAAATAAGGTGTTCTGTACCTAAATTTCCTGAAAAGCCAATCTCAAACCCATCATAAGTATAGTAACAAAACTCTCCGTCCGGATCTATATTGCTTTCTTGAATAGTTGCAGGTATTAGGTTTATAAGTTCTATTTGATTTCCTTCAGTACCCTGAATATCATCTAATGTGATGTTATTTATTTTAATATTATAAAATTCCGTTTTAGATATAATATTTGACGTTACTTGGCATCTTACTAAATTGCTCGTTAGTATTAGCGTTAAAATGAATAATATATTTTTCATGTTTTTACATTTTTTAGTTACAATTTGTATTTGTTTGTGAAACTCCATTATCATCAATAGTAGTAGAAAGATAATCTCTTGGGTCAACTAATTTATAATGACTATAGCCCCAAGAATTACTACCGTCATGTTCTCTAACTTCTATATGGACATGCGAGTCAACTGTATCGTCTGCAATAGCACTCTTTAGATTCCCTGAATCTCCCTGATATCTGATAATATCTCCTGCTTTTACATAGGTTAAAGGATTACTTGTTTGTAATATTCGATTGTTCTTTTGTAAGTGAAAATAAGAAATGAGAATATTTTTACCATTTACAGTGCTATATATTCTGGTATAATAACCTGCTCCATCTTTATCATATCTGGTAGAGTAAATATATCCATCATACATGGCGAAAATAGGATCACCTTGTTCATTTTTTAAATCTATACCTCCATGTTTCTTTTTACCTGTGACACCTCCACATGTAGTATCAGCTTTTCTTTTACAACCATATAAAGCCCCTTGAATTCCGGAAACTCCTTTTTGCGGTGCAATTTCAGGATTAGGAACCGGATCGCCTTCACAAGGTTTATCTACACATACCCCCTGATAATTCTCTACTTTGCCTTCCGGGCATACACAATTTCCTCCGGCACCCTCTACTTTATTGGTATGTGGCGGACATACACAAACACCGTCTATCATCACCTTTCCGCTTCCCGTAGGACATCTGGGGTCTGCGAACTCAACAGGAGCCGTAAGCGTTGTATCTCCATCACCACCGGAGTTTCCTCCTCCGCCACCGCCTCCAATAAGCTGATCTCCTCCGGAGCCATCATCTCCTCCGGAGCCATCATCTCCTCCCAACGGGCCTCCCACAGGACTGTCCGGAACACCGTAGTTCTCACAATGTGAAAAATCTATATATAACAGCGGACTACCGCTACAATAGGTAAACCCATCGTTTTGCAAAACCGGCCAGTGTCCGTCCGCATTGCCTCCCAAATTACACCGGTCATATACCAAAATACCGTCACAAGGACCGCTACCCGTACCACCACCGTCATTCGGAAAAACCCAATCAAAAGCATCTCTGGAAGACAGGTTGAGGCCTTCCAGGCTTAGGTATTCTTCGGAAATCACATACGAAGTAGCTTTTTCATACAATGTTTCGGAATCGGTAAGGTCAGTGAACTCATAGGAAACCAAAAAATAGGTAAACACACCATTGTGTTTTTTTACCAAAAAGTTTTCAAAATCAGAAGTTTCCAAAACAGGGCTTTCTGTCTGAAATGTCCAGGTAATGACATCGTCTATGACAATTCTGTTAATCTCATCGGTAAAAATGGTGAGGCCTGCTGCAACCTCAGTAGCACTTCTGCTGTAGATGCTTTGTAGCGAGTGCTTAGAAAATCGTCTTTCAATCAGAGGTAAAGAGGGTTTTATTTCCTTGTCTGCAAGTAGTTCCCGGTAAGTTATTTTCGTTAAGGAATACTTGAGCTTGTTAGAGGTAACGGTGTTCTGAGGGTTCATAAAGTCTTCTCATATACAGTTCCATAAGAACAAAGATAGGCTAAAGACGAAGACCCCGATTTTGATACATGAAGTTTTTTTCATTTTCATGATTTAAAATTGTTTAAATTAGTTAATACGCACCGGTTTTGCTGTGTTTCATATAAACCACAACTACCGGATAGTTCTTTTTACAGGTATTTTTTGAATGCCTTCATTTCATACCGGAACAATAAATATTTATGTACTGCCCGGTTTATGCCTTTTTGTTTTATTCAAAAAAAGGCAGTGTTAAAAATCGTACAACAAAACAAGACGTCTGAAAAGGTATGGGGGTTATTAAAATTTAACTGCTTTCAATTTTTTTAAGCCATAGCCCTTTTATTTCGTTCATCAAATCAAACCTATAAAAATAATTCTTGATATCCAAATATATATTGAGGATATTTTTTTCAAAGTCGGAAAATTATAAGATCATTTAGTTCAATTTCAATCATTTTTTAGAAAACTGAAAAAAATTAAAATGAGTTCTTTATACTCATTGATATTCAATGAATTAAAAGATTGAAGGATTGAAAGATTTCCAAAATGTTCTGATAACCTTTCTTTTAACTTTCTAACTTTTTAAACTTTAAAATATACACAACCCAAATGCACGACAAAAATTGATGACAGATATCCTAATTTCAACTTTTGTTATGCATGCTGAGCAATTTTTACATGATGTATTAGCCAGAATAAAATAACCTACTGTGTTACCAAATCGGATTGATTTCTAAAAACCAATTGCTCGTCAAAAGCATCCAGTAAAATAATACTATCGGTAGTAATAGTACCTGCAAGTATCTCTTTGGACAACTGGTTCAACACTTCTTTTTGAATCACCCGTTTTACAGGTCTTGCACCATACTCCGGCAAATACCCTTTTTTAGCTAAATAGGCAATTGCTTCATCTGTGGCATCTAATGTAATTTCTTGTTTAGCCACCATTTTTTTTACATGATTTAATTGAATTTTTACAACAGATTTAATATCCTCTTCTGTTAACGGAGTAAACATAATGATATCATCTATCCTGTTTAGAAATTCCGGGCGTACAGACTGTTTTAACAAATTTAAAACTTCATCTTTAGCTATTTCCATAGCTGTTGTTACAATTCCTTTGAGGTTGTCAAATTTTTCCTGGATAACAGAACTGCCTATATTAGAAGTCATAATGATGATGGTATTCTTAAAATCAGCAACCCTGCCTTTGTTATCTGTTAGCCTTCCTTCATCTAATACCTGTAACAATATATTAAAAGTATCCGGATGCGCTTTTTCTATCTCATCTAATAAAATAACGGAATAGGGTTTTCTTCTGACAGCTTCTGTTAATTGCCCTCCTTCGTCGTATCCGACATAACCCGGAGGTGCCCCAACCAGTCTACTTACGGAATGTCTCTCTTGGTATTCACTCATATCAATTCTGGTCATCGCATTTTCATCATCAAATAAATAAGCTGCCAGTGTTTTTGCCAATTCGGTTTTTCCGACTCCTGTTGTCCCTAAAAATAAGAACGATCCAATAGGTTTTTCTGCATTTTGCAATCCGGATTTAGAGCGTCTAACCGCATCTGAAACTGCTTCTATAGCCTCATTTTGCCCAATAACTCGTTTGTGTAATTGATCCTCCAACTTCAGCAGTTTTTCCCTTTCGGATTGTACCATGCTGGTAACGGGAATACCGGTCCATTTGGCAACTACTTCTGCGATATCTTCAAAAGTAACTTCTTCTTTAATTAATGAATTTTCTTGTTGAGTATCGAGTTTTTGTTGCTCTGTTTCCAGTTTTTCCTGAGCTTCTTTTATTTTTCCGTAGCGCAATTCGGCAACTTTTCCGTAGTCTCCGTCTCTTTCTGCAGTATCTGCTTCTTGTTTATAGTGCTCAATAGTCGTTTTGAGATTTTGAATCACATCTATGACTCCCTTTTCGGATTGCCATTTTGCATTGATATTGTTTCTTTCTTCTTTAAAGTTGGCCAAATCAGCATTTAAAGATTTTAGTTTACCGGCATCTTTTTCTCTTTTAATGGCTTCTATTTCAATTTCCAGTTGCATGATTTTTCTATCCAGAGCGTCTAATTCTTCAGGCTTGGAATTAATTTCCATACGCAGCTTGGAAGCCGCTTCGTCCATCAGGTCAATTGCTTTATCCGGTAAAAATCGATTCGTAATATATCGTTGTGATAATGCTACTGCACCAATAATCGCATTGTCTTTTATTCTTACTTTATGATGTGTTTCGTATTTTTCTTTAATACCTCTTAAAATGGAAATGGCACTTTCCGTATCAGGTTCATCAACCAGTACTTTTTGAAAACGTCTTTCCAAGGCTTTATCTTTTTCAAAATACTTTTGATACTCGTCCAAGGTAGTAGCACCAATAGCTCTTAATTCGCCCCGAGCCAAAGCCGGTTTTAAAATATTTGCGGCATCCATGGCACCTTGACCACCTCCGGCACCCACCAATGTATGAATTTCATCTATAAATAGTACAATATCTCCATTGGAAGTAGTGACTTCTTTTATCACGGATTTTAAACGTTCTTCAAACTCTCCTTTATATTTGGCTCCGGCAATGAGGGCTCCCATATCCAGCGAGAAAATTTGCTTCTCTTTGAGATTTTCAGGGACATCTCCCCTGATAATTCTATGTGCCAAACCTTCGGCAATAGCCGTTTTACCCGTACCCGGCTCGCCGACCAATATAGGGTTGTTTTTAGTACGTCTAGATAATATTTGTAGCAATCTTCTAATTTCTTCATCACGTCCAATCACGGGGTCTAACTTCCCTTCTCCGGCCAATTTGTTTAAATCATTTGCGTATTTGTTTAGAGCATTATAGGTTCCTTCTGCATTTTGAGAGGTTACATGTTGCCCTTTTCTTAATTCGACTATGGCACTTTCCAAATCTTTTAATTGTATACCCTGATCTTTTAAAATTCCGGAAATAGCACTTTTTGATTTCAAAATAGCTAATAGCAAATGCTCGATGGATACATATTCATCCTGCATTTTTTTAGCAATGACGGATGCTTCTGCTAATGTTTTTCCCGCTTCGCGAGATAGCATCAGCTCAGCACCGGAAACTTTCGAAAAGCGCTCTAATTGCTTATCTAACAACTGATTTATCACATCAAGGCTTACCTGTAATTTCTTCAAAAGAAAAGGCAGCACATTTTCGTCTACAATGGTGATTGCCTTAAAAATATGTTCATTTTCTATTTGATTATGTTCAAAACCCTGAGCAAGCTGCTGTGCCTGTTGTATGGTTTCTTGTGATTTTGTAGTATAATTATTAAAATTCATTGCGCTTATTATTTTTTATATCATTTTAACTTTTAAACTGCATTACTTTTACTCTATCTTCAAAAGGAATACCAATATAAAAAGCAACGCACAACACTGACAAAAAGTCTCTTAAAATTTAAAAACACTGACTTTTTGACACTGTGTAAATCAGATTATAAAATGGTTATTGATTTAGGTGTTATCAATAAGGACAGATGTTACTTAGTTCATCATCAAACTTTCTGTTCAAGCGGATCTAAAAATTTTGCTTTCAATTCCGGAGTAGGAATCATACAACTTTCTTTTTTTCCAAACCATTTATATCTGTGCCTGGCAATAAAATCATATACGATATCGCTGATTTTAGAAGGTATGATAGTAAAAACCTGTGTTAATTTCCATAGGCCGCCAAAACCATTCATAATCTGTAAAGCAGCTTCGGACTTTAGGTAATATGCTACTGTTGGACGATATAAAACGATAGAATCGGTTTTAGAAACTTCGATTTTTAAATGATCAACGATCTGTTTCCCTATATCAGATTGTAACGATGCAAAGAGAAACCGGTTCTTTGTATCGTATTTACTAATTTTTATGACAGTACTGCTACAGAGGTTACAAACTCCGTCAAAAAGAACAATTTGTTTACCCTCGGAAATGTTTAACTCCATTAACATTTATGATGAGTTCAGATATAAAGATACTATATAAAAATCTAAAAACCATGTAACATTTTTATTTTAAGGCCGTCTTATGGTTTAAAAGTATAAAAGTATGATATATCAAAGATTCTTTTAACAAAAAATTAGTAATAGCAATTGGGAGCTTTCCATACTTTTATATAAAAATTAACCAACGCAGATGATTCGAATAGAAAAACTTCATAAATCTTACCCAATAGGAAAAGATTCACTTCACGTTTTAAAAGGAATTGATTTACATATAAAAGAAGGCGAGTTTGTTTCCATTATGGGTTCTTCGGGTTCGGGAAAATCCACTTTATTAAATATCGTTGGTTTATTGGATACCCATGATGAAGGTAATTTTTATTTGGATGGGCAATTGATCCAAAATTTAAATGAGAAAAAAGCCGCTGTTTTACGCAATAAGTTTTTAGGGTTTGTTTTTCAGTCTTTCAATCTCATATCTTATAAAACGGCTTTGGAAAATGTTGCACTGCCCCTTTATTATAAAGGTGTAGGGAGAAAAGAACGGTTAAGAACCGCACTGAAATATTTGGATAAAGTAGGAATTAAAAATTGGGCATCTCATTTGCCAAATGAACTTTCGGGAGGCCAAAAACAACGGGTAGCCATAGCAAGAGCTTTGGTAACCAAACCAAAAGTAGTTCTAGCCGATGAACCTACCGGGGCTCTTGATTCTGCAACGTCTAACTCGGTTATGGAATTACTCAAAGAAATTAACGAGGAAGGAATGACTGTTTTTGTAATTACTCACGAAGAAGAAATTGCAGCACAAACAAAGCGGGTGGTGCGCTTAAAAGATGGTGTGATTATAAAAGACGAACAGCCAGCAAAACTTCAAAAAGTATAAGCGATGTTTGATATTGACAGATGGCAGGAAATATTTCAATCACTTAGTAAAAATAAACTCAGAGCTTTTTTGGGCGCCTTTACGGTAGCACTGGGAATCTTTATTTTTACGGTGCTTTTTGGCATGGGAAACGGTCTTAAAAATACATTTAAAGAACTGTTTACCGATGATGCTACAAATACTATTTTTATCAGAGCAGGCAGAACTACTAAAGCTCATAAAGGTTTTAAGGAAGGAAGAAGAATCCAGTTTAAAAATGAAGACCTCGAATTGCTAAAAAAAGAGTTAGGTAACAGAGTTGAGTATATCACAGCCAGATTATATAAAAATGTTCAGGCCCGGTATAAAAAAGAATCAGGGAGTTATACTGTAAGAGCAGTACATCCGGAACATCAGTTTTTGGAAAATACCATCATGGACCAAGGAAAATTTATTGACTATGGAGATATAAAAAATAAAAACAGGATTGTTGTTATTGGCAGATTGGTAGCACAAGATTTGTTTAAGAATAAACCGGCATTAGGTAAATTCTTGGAAATGAATGGTATAGCATATAAAATAGTGGGTATATTTAGTGATTCGGGAGGCGATAATGAAGAGAGAATGATTTATGCACCTGTTTCTACCATACAACTTATATACAAAAATACAGATCATATAGACCAAATTAATTTGTCGTTTAATAAAGCTTTGGGAACTTCAGGCGCAAAGAAATTAGCCAGAGATATTACTAAAATCCTAAAAGAAAAGCACATGATAGCGAAAGATGACAGGGGTGCTATCAGAGTCCATTCTGTTTTTGATAACTATCAACAGAATATGCAGTTTGCAAATATGTTACAATTTATAGTACTTTGCATAGGAATCGGAACCCTATTTGCCGGAGCTATTTCTATTGGGAATATCATGGTTTTTGTAGTAAAAGAGCGCACCAAAGAACTGGGTATCAGAAAAGCTTTGGGAGCCAGTCCGGGCGCTATTGTCGGTTTAATTCTACAGGAGTCGATATTAATAACCGCCATTGCAGGTTATATAGGTTTGCTAATTGCTGTTTTTACCTTAAACAAAATGGGCAATGGCTTGAAAGATTATTTTATTACCGATCCGCAAGTAGATTTAAGTACCATAATATGGGCAACATTAATTTTAATTTTGGTAGGCGCAGTTGCAGGTTTTATTCCGGCAAAAAGAGCTGCCAGAATCAGGCCGGTGGTTGCCATGAGGGAAGATTAAAAAATTTAACATTATGAAGTTTATTTTTGACAAAGATTCGTGGCAGGAAATATTCGGTTCTATTAAGAAAAATAAATTAAGAACAGTAATTACCGTAATAGGCGTACTCTGGGGTATCTTTTTATTTATTTTTCTTTTGGGCTTAGCAAGAGGAATGGAAAATGGTTTTGACAGGGAGTTTAAAAACCTGGCTACCAATAGTATTTTTCTATGGGCTCAACGAACTGAAATGCCCAATAAAGGATTTCAAAGAGGAAGAAGGCTGAGGTTAAAAGTTCAGGATGCCGAAGCTATTAAAAAACAAGTACCTGAAGTTGAATTTGTAGTGCCGAGGAATGTACAAGGGGTTTTTGGTGGCGCACCTGCTCAAATTAAAAGAAAAACAGATGCCAAGACATATAAGTTATTTGGAGATTACCCGAATTTAGATAATGTGAATAAAGTAAAATTACTGGACGGTAGATTTCTAAACAACACTGATATCAACGAGAGCAGAAAAGTGTGCATTATTGGCGAAAAAATAATAGATGAACTTTTTGAAAAAGATGAAAAACCCGTTGGAGATTTTTTGGAAATTAATGGAAGTTTCTTTCAAATCGTAGGTACTTATAAAGATAACGGAACAAGTTTTGAAGGAGATGATTCCGTATATATTCCGTTTTCTACCTATCGGAAAATAAACAATATGGGGGATTTTATTGGTTGGATGGTTATTGCAGCTAATAAGCAGGCAGATATTGAGAGGATAGAAGACGAAGTAAAGTCCATATTAAAGAGAAGACACAACGTACATCCGGATGATAAAAGAGCTTTTGGAGCATTTAATTTTGGAGAAATGTTTGGTAAGATAATGGGCTTTATAACAGGAATGAAATTTCTGACGTGGTTTGTTGGTATTTCTACACTAATAGCCGGTGTTATTGCCATAGGGAGCATTCTATTAATTACTGTAAAGGAACGTACAAAAGAGATAGGAATTAGAAGAGCCATAGGAGCAACACCGGGTAAAATCCGAAGTCAAATCGTTTTGGAATCCGTATTTCTTACACTATTGGCGGGAATTTTAGGAATTATACTAGCCGGAGGGTTTCTTATGGCTACCAACGCACTTTTTACCGAGGGAGATGGTATTCCATTTGTAAATCCAACAGTGAACATAACCATAGCTTTGGGATCTGTAATTGCATTGGTCTCGTTCGGAACTCTTATAGGAATGGTTCCGGCCCAGATAGCAGTCGTCATAAGGCCCATAGAAGCATTAAGAGAAGAATAACCGATATAAATAAATTAAACAACTGAAAATCAATCAACAATGAAGAAGGCAATCATATTTGGAGGCATCGCAATCGTTTTTATAGCAGTACTTATTTGGTTTGGGAAAATGAACAGCAAATCACCTGTAAAATTTGAAACAGAGAAAGCTTTTAAAACGACTATCATCAAAAAAACGGTAGCTACCGGTAAAGTTACACCTTTAGAAGAAATTGAAATCAAACCCCAAATTACGGGTATTATAGATAGAATTTATTTACTGGAAGGTACAAAAGTAAAAAAAGGGGATTTAATTGCTACGGTACGAGTAGTACCTAACGAGCAAGCTCTGATTAGCGCACAAGGTAGGGTAAATAATGTAAAGATCAGATTAAAAAATGCAGAGATATCTTATAATAGAAATAAGAAATTATTTGACAGGGGTGTCATTTCCGCATCGGCATTTGAAGCTATTGAATTAACATACAATCAGGCGACACAAGATTTGGAGAATGCTAAAAACGACTACCAAATTATTAAAAGCGGATCTTCCGGTTCGGGAGGTTTGGCCAATACAAATATCAGAGCGCAAATATCCGGAACCATTCTGGAAATTCCGGTCAAAGAAGGAGACCAGGTAATACAGAGTAACAACTTTAATGCAGGTACTACCATAGCTTCCATAGCAGATATGAGTAAAATGATATTTGAAGGAAAAGTAGATGAGGCGGAAGTAGGTAAAATTCAAAAGAATATTGATTTGGATATTACTCTTGGGGCGGTAGATAATAAGAAATTTCCTGCCAAGTTAAACTTTATCGCTCCTAAAGGAACGGAAGAAAGCGGGGCTGTACAGTTTACTATAAAGGCTGATGTAACACTGGATGAAGATTATTTCTTACGCGCAGGGTATAGTGCAAATGCTGAAATTGTATTAGAGCAAAAAGACAGTGTGTTAGCCATTAAAGAATCTACTTTACAATTTGACAAAAAAACCGATAAACCTTATGTAGAGGTAAAAGCCGGCGAAAGCAAATTTGAAAGAAAAGATGTAAAGTTGGGAATTTCAGATGGTATTAATGTGGAAATTATTTCTGGTATTACTGTTGCCGATGATATTAAAATATGGAATAAAAAAGCAAAAAAGAAAGAAGATAACTAAACTATATAATTGACTAACCATAAAAGATCTTGACAAAAAGCGTCAAGATCTTTTTATTTTAAGTGATATCTGAAACCTATTTCATACCCGAGAAGATTATATCCGTCATTGGGTTGCTTAAAGTCAAAATTAGAAACATGGCCTATATTGCCTCCAATATATAGGGAACTGTTTTTAGCCATTTGAAGAGAAAATCCAATAGAACCGTTTTCTATAAAAGTAAACCCTTATGCCAGGCGTTCGGTTTCCGTATCTATATAAGCAAAACCAAGCCCTGCAGTTATTTCTATACGAGTACCTTTAAAAAGTGCTCTGCTTACGGAGAATCCAAATTCCAGAGCATATAAATGGATGTTTTTTAACGCCGTAAACTGATCTCGTATAGCCAAATAATTAGGAACTTCCGGTGTAATATATTGCGGGTTTAGCAATTGATGTTTTATGAAATGATATTGAGGCTGAACCATCAAATCAAAATTCGTTTTTCCCAAATCAAATAGCGGATAAAAGAATTGCGATTTAACGATAGTAGATTCATAGAAATAATCCGTATCGTCAAACCAAAAGTTCTTTTCATTGGTTTTGTTAAAGAGTACCCCGATTTTTTCCGGTTTCAAAAATGAGTGATTTGAGTTTTGTGCCTTACAGATTAAGGTTATGCCTATAAGAAATATGATAAAAAAAACTCTTAACACTAAATGACAGCTATATATAGATTAAGAGAATTGTTTTGAAACCTGCTCTGCTTTTTTATTTTCGGAGTAATCATAAAAACCTTCTCCTGATTTTACCCCTAATTTTCCTGCTGTTACCATATTAATCAGTAATGGACAAGGAGCATATTTAGGTTTTTTAAACCCTTTATACATCACATTTAAAATGGCCAAACAAACATCCAAACCAATAAAATCTGCTAATTGTAAAGGCCCTATAGGGTGCGCCATTCCTAATTTCATAACCGTATCAATTTCTTTTACACCGGCCACATTTGTATATAAGGTTTCAATAGACTCGTTAATCATAGGCATTAGTATTCGGTTGGCAACAAATCCGGGATAGTCATTTACTTCCACAGGAACTTTATTTATATCTTTTGCCAGCTCAATAATACAATTTGTTACCTTATCGGAAGTGTTATATCCTCTGATAATTTCAACTAATTTCATGATTGGTACGGGATTCATAAAATGCATTCCTATAACCCTATCCGGCCTGTTTGTAGCCGCCGCAATTTGAGTGATGGAAATAGAAGAAGTATTGGTAGCTAAAATGGTATTATCAGCACAAATAGTATCTAATTCCCGAAAGATATTTAATTTTAACTCAAGGTTTTCCGTAGCTGCTTCAACTATCAGGTCGGCATTCTGCACACCCTCTTTTATAGAGGTATGTGTTGTTATATTTTCTAAAGTTCTTATTTTATCTGACTCGGAGATTTTCTCCTTGGCAAGCATTCTATCTAGATTTTTAGAGATCGCTACTATTCCTTTATCCAGGGAGGATTTGGAAATATCAATTAACTGCACACCATAATCAAATTGAGCAAACGTATGTGCAATGCCACTCCCCATTGTACCGGCACCAATTACAGCTATATTTTTCATACGAATAATTTATGTTTAAAGTTTTTATTATCAATGTTTTAGGTTAAACTGTTAAGAATACCATTTAGGTAAAATTTTCATACACATGCTCTATGGCAATACTCTTTTGTGCTTAACAGTTTGAGGTCAGTTTCATGTCCGTGGTTTTCTCAACAGTAAAAATCGACCTTTATTTGTTTTTAGGCTACTTGAATAACTTCTTCACCAAGATTAGCCAATTGTTTTTTGTAATAGGCTACAAGTTTGTCTCTTCTAAAATTGTTGAGATGGTCTGGGCCTAATTCTTTGAACTCTGCTTTCTCTTTTATGATATGGTAGGCGGAAATGAGGATCTTATGTCCTAAAGCGATTATGGTTTTCTTTTTGCCTCGTCTACCCAACATGGATTTGAATTTGGATTCAAAGTAGGTGTTCTTTGTTCTTGATGCTACCCAACCTAATTCTACTAAAGTTGAACGCAGATATTTATTACCATAGGTAATTCTACCACTTTTGTTTTTTCCTGCACTTTGATACTGCCTGGACACATTCCTGCCCAAGAGGCCAAATGCTTATGGTCTGGAAACTGAATCATATCTGCACCTATTTCTGAGATGATACCGATAGCACCTTTTTTTACCTACACCTGGGATTTGTTCTAATAAATCTAGCTCAATCTGTAAAGATTTTATGGCTTTTTCTATAGAACGATCTACTTCTGATAGTGTGGTTTCTAATCGGTGCATATTTTTCCATATCTTTTTTAGCATTAAGCGATGATGAGCAGTAACATATCCTGTTAAAGATTCTTCTATGGCTTTTCGATTTGCTTTTACGCATCCATGTACCATACTTAACAATTGCTTGGGATTATAAATCGGTTTCCAATAAACCCCTGTACTCTCCATAGCTATATGGGTAATCTTATGCTTTTTTAACCAATCTCTCAATTTTATCAAAGAACTTGTATAGGTATGAAAACTCTTTGTCATGGTTTTTATACCTTTACCTTGGATGGTTACTACTACAATCTCTTTGTGGACGTCCAGCCCACATCCACGAGATACTAATTGCTCAAAGGCAACGGTGTCTTTTTTCATCATCCGTCTGTTTTTAATTGTTAATTGTTAAAAAACAAATAGACGGATTTTTTTTATATCTACTTATTCATCCCCTTTTGTGACGGATTCCTCTAAAATTATTTTGCGCCGTAATCAAGGTTTCATGGGTTTTTATTTAATGAACTCATTTAAACTTTTTCAATTTGCTAAAAAATTACTGTTTTCCGCTCTGTTTTTGTCTTTTTTTCCTTCCGTAGCGCTGCTATGCAACTCAAAAAATCCTTCAACAGTCCTAAAAACTTCTAATGTTCGCTCACATCCAAAAAGTTTAAATGAGTTCAATAGATTATAAGATTAAAAGACGAATTCTTCTTTAGAAACAATCAATAATTTGTTGTGCAACCCTTAACGCATTTGCCCCATGGCTTAATGTAACGATAGGAGTCGTATTATTTTTAATAGCATTTGCGAAACTGTTCAATTCATCTAAAATGGCATTGTTTTTTATAATTTCCTGATTGTCAAAATAGATTTGTTTTTTTACTCCTTCTGCATTTTCCAAAATCATAGCAAACTCATCCGGATTTTCAGGAGCGTCTTTCATTCTTACAATTTCAGCTTTTTTTTCCAGAAAATCTACGGAAATATAGGCATCTTTTTGGAAGAACCTGGATTTTCTCATGGTTTTCATAGAAATTCTACTAGCCGTTAAATTGGCGACACAGCCATTTTCAAATTCAATTCTTGCATTTGCAATATCCGGTGTATCAGAAATTATTGAAACCCCACTTGCTTGAATACTCTTAATATCAGCATTTACAACACTTAAAATAATATCGATATCGTGAATCATTAAATCCAAAACCACAGGAACATCGGTGCCTCTTGAATTGAATTCGGCTAAACGATGTGCTTCTATAAACATAGGGGCATCAATTTCATTTTTTACGGCAGTAAATGCCGGATTAAAACGTTCTACATGGCCCACTTGACCTTTAATGTGATTTTGACTGGCCAGGGTTCTAATGGCTTCAGCTTCCATAACAGTATTGGCAATGGGTTTTTCGATAAAAATATGACAGCTTTTTTCTATGGCTAATTTTGCACACTCAAAATGGGAAAGTGTAGGAGTTACGATGGTTACAACCTCTACATGATCTATTAGCTCCTCAACAGAATCAAACGATCTGTAACCAAATTCTTCAATGACTCTTGCAGTGTTTTCTTTTGAAGGGTCATAGAACCCTGTTAATTCATATTTTTCGGAAAGTTGTAATAACTTTAAATGAATTTTTCCCAGATGTCCTGCGCCCAATACGCCAACTTTAAGCATAATTTTGAGTTGTTTTGAAGTTGAGATATTAATGATAACAAAGATACTCTTTTATAGGAATTTATTAAGAGAGATTATCACTAGTGGGCACTAAAAATAAATAAAAGTTCTTTGAAATTCTTTGTTAATCGTATATACAGCGATTTTTGATAGCGTGACGATTTGAAATGATTCACGGATTTTTGATTTTTTAAATCAAAGACCATGCATCAAGGCAAATATATTTTCGCTCAACTCACTGATTTTCTACCCCGTAGTATTTTTGATAGACTTGTCAATCAATACAATGGTAATAAATATGTGAGAAGTTTTACCTGTTGGAATCAGATATTATGTATGGTTTTTGGTCAGTTAACAGCTAGGGATAGTATGAGAGGTTTACTATTGAGTCTTGAGGCTCATAAATCTAAATACTATCATTTAGGTTTTGGACCGTCCATATCAAGACGTAACCTTGGTAAAGCGAATGAAAGTCGCAGCTATAAAATATTTGAAGCATTTGCTTATGTCTTGATTGCAAAAGCTAGAGAGAGTTGTTATAAATCAGATTTTGAACTCAACATCAAAGGTAATGTATATGCTTTTGATTCCTCTACTATCGATCTGTGCTTGAGTGTATTTTGGTGGGCTGAGTTCAGAAAAACCAAAGCAGGCATCAAACTTCATACATTGTATGATGTAAAAACATCTATCCCTGCCTTTATACATATAACCAGTGACAAAGCACATAATGTAAGCGCATTGGATGTATTAGTGTATGAAGTAGGTAGCTTTTATATATTAGATAGAGCTTATGTTGATTATGAACGTTTGTACCTTTTACACAAATAGCAAGCTTTCTTTGTTACCCGAGCAAAATCTAATATGAAGTTTGCCCGAATGTATTCTAATGCTGTCGATAAAACTAAAGGTGTAAAGTATGACCAAATAAGCAAACTGACCTCCTACACTATCCAAGAAAGAAGTATCCAGAAAAACTCAGACATATTTGAGGATTTAAAATTTTCGAGAAGAAAGAAATTTGAAGCCAAATCAATTTCAATACAGAATATATCACTATTTTGCAAAGGTCTCTAAGATTTATTCTACTTTTAATGCAGTGTAATAAGACTTATTTTGAAAGATACTGCAAAACATCAAGGACTTAGAAATCAGTTAGCTACTACAATAGCAGCTAAAGGAATTACGGATAAAAATGTTCTAAAATCTATTAAAAAAACCCCAAGACATTTGTTTATGGATAGTAGTTTTGAAGACCATGCGTATCAAGATAAGGCGTTTCCCATTGCTGCCGGACAGACAATTTCTCAACCTTATACCGTAGCATTTCAGACACAGGCACTGCGCATAGCACCCAATGATAAAGTGTTGGAAATTGGAACGGGTTCCGGGTATCAGACCGCAATACTATTAGAATTAAAAGCCAGGGTATATTCAATAGAGCGTCAACAGGAGTTGTTTAAAAAAACGTCCATGTTTTTACCAAAATTAGGCTATCATCCTAAAAAGTTTATTTTCGGGGACGGTTATAAAGGGCTGCCGGAGGAATCTCCGTTTGATAAAATTATAGTAACTGCCGGAGCTCCCTATGTACCAAAATCACTACTCAGCCAGCTAAAAATAGGGGGGATGCTGTTAATACCGGTTGGAGAGGTCAAACAAAAAATGACACTATTTACCAGAAAATCTTCTAAAGAATTTGTGAAAAAAGAGCTGGGTGATTTTAATTTTGTCCCAATGCTTCAAAAGAAAGTGTGATTTTGATTGTTCCCCATGATACCTGCTTATCTTTTTTGGCCGGATATTGAAAGGTGTTTGATGAATTGAAAAATTAAAAAATTGAAAGATTAAAAGATTTAAAAAATGTTTTAATGATTCTTTTTACTATCATTTTGACTTTAAACTGTATTAACATTTAATTATACTCAAAGCTACCTATTGAAGTGATTTAAACTTTTTATAGAAATAAAAACGGGTTGTGGATATTTGCGTTACGACACGTAAAATATTCAAAAACAACCCGTTATGTACACAGTACTAGACAAAGATACGATAGAAATGGAAATAGTTCTTCTTTTACCAAAAACAAAACGAGGTTTTCCACCAACGGTTCCGCTGGTTGAGATTATTAATGCTATACTTTATAAGCTCAAGACTGGTATGCAATGGAATCAACTCCCAGTCAAAGCATTATTTGAACATCAAGCCATTACTTGGAATGCAGTCTATTATCATTATAGAAAGTGGTGTTTATCAGATACATTAAAGCATAGCTGGATTACATTCCTTAAGCATCATAAAAAAGAGTTAGATCTTTCTAGCGTTGATTTAGATGGCAGTCATACGCGAGCTTTAAGTCGTCACAGGCACACTTGAAGAAGCTGATATTGCAGTTGAGGGTTTATTTCTAAACGCAGACACTGGCTTTGATTCAAAAAACTTTCGACAAGCTTGTGGTAAAAAAGAAATTATTCCCAATGTATGTTTCAATAAACGGAATGGAAATACTCAGGATAGAGAGGAGTACTTTGACCAAGATTTATATGACCAACGTTATGCGGTGGAATGCACCAATGCTTGGATGGATAGCTTTCGATCTTTGTTAAATCGCTTTGATACTACAATAGAAAGTTGGAAAGGATTTAACTACTTGGCTTTCTTTGTTATAGCTCTGAGAAAATTTAAAAAAAGAAAAACTAAAAAAGTTTAAATGAGTTCACTGTATAAAATAATTTTTTGTAATTCTATGAAAATAAAAGAGACAAATATTCAAAAAGTAATTACCCTAAGTAAAAGTAACCCCTCTAATTATATTGTTTTGGAAGATGGCGGAGTAGTGTATAATGATTATATTTTTAAAGGCTATAGGGAATTAGTCGACTATTTACTTTGCATAAAAAAACACTATTGTTTATTGATAATTTAAAGCCTTTGAGACCTTTGCAGAATTGATTTGTCAAAAAAGTTCGATGCCCGAAGAAAATTTTGAGTCGGAATAACCCGTTGGTTTTGAGGATTTAAAATTTTCGAGAAGGAAGAAATTTGAAGCGAAATCAATTCAAGTACGGAATATATCACTATTTTTGGCAAAGGTTTCTTGATGATAAATACGAACAATTAAATACCTTTATCCTTTATAAACAACATTCTAAAATGGGAGATATTAATATATTATGGGTAGATGATGAAATAGATTTATTAAAACCTCATATTCTTTTTTTAAAAGAGAAAAACTATTCTGTTACTACTTGTACGAATGGCGTAGATGCAATAGATTTAGTAGACAAAAAGTTATTCGATATTATTTTTTTGGATGAAAATATGCCTGGTATTTCGGGTTTGGATACACTAAATGCTATCAAGCAAAAATATCCAAACCTTCCTGTGATTATGATCACTAAAAATGAGGAGGAGTATATTATGGAAGAAGCTATCGGGTCTAAGATTTCAGATTACTTAATTAAACCTGTAAATCCGAATCAGATATTGTTAAGTTTAAAAAAGAATTTGGATAATTCCAGATTAATTTCAGAAAAAACCACTTCTGATTATCAACAAGAATTTAGAAAAATTGCAATGGATTTAGCTTCGGCAAATTCTTACAAATGTTGGATTGAACTATATCATAAACTTGTACATTGGGAGCTAGCTTTAGAAAATATTAATGATACGGGAATGCTGGAGATTTTGGAGAGTCAAAAATCAGAAGCTAATAATTTATTTTACAAATTCATAAAAAAAAATTATCAGAAAGGATTAACTTCAGATGATAAACCGACATTTTCACATACCTTTTTTAAAGATTTTGTAGTACCGACTTTAGATGACCGGCAAGGGGTACTTTGGGTAATTATAGATAATCTCAGGTTTGATCAATATAGAGTTTTAGAACCCGCCATAAATAATTATTATAAGAAAGAAGAAGAACATTTATATTTTAGCATCTTACCTACAGCCACCCAGTATGCAAGAAATGCTATTTTTTCCGGTTTAATGCCATCTGAAATGGAAAAAAGATACCCTGATTATTGGAAAAATGATACGGATGAAGGTGGAATGAATTTATTTGAAAATGAATTTTTGACTGCTCAAATTAAACGATTGGGGTTACCTATTGAACATCAATATTATAAAATATCCAATTTAAAAAGAGGAAAAGGGTTAGTCGACAATTATCACAACACCAGGCAAAATAACCTGACCGTTGTTGTATATAATTTTGTAGACATGTTATCGCATTCTAAAACAGAGATGGAAGTTATTAAGGAATTGGCTCGTGATGATAAAGCATATCGCTCACTCACTGTTAGTTGGTTTAAAAATTCACCCTTGTATGAGATCATACATAAAGCGCAGCAATTAGGTCAAAAATTAATTATTACTACCGATCATGGTACCATTAATTGCAAACACCCGACAAAAGTAATCGGAGATAAAAATATCAGCTCAAATTTAAGATACAAGACCGGAAAAAGTCTTACTTATGAAGAAAAAGATGTATACACCGTTAGAAATCCAAAAGATATTTTCCTACCTAGTTTAACGATAAACAGCCCGTTTATTTTTGCTAAAGAAAACTTGTTTTTTGCATATCCGAATAATTTCAATCATTTTGTAAAATATTATCGAAATACGTATCAACACGGAGGTATTTCTCTGGAAGAAATGATTATTCCTTGTGCTATTTACAGTCCTAAATAAATAATATGTGGTTTTCAATCCATGAATAAAGAATTCACATTAGAAAAGATTCCTGAAATTTCACAAGAAATTTTAAATCAATCTCAACACAAAATACTACTATTTTATGGAGATATGGGTGTTGGAAAAACGACTTTAATTAAAGAAATATGTAAGAATCTTGGTGTAGCAGATGAAACCTGTTCTCCTACTTTTTCAATTGTCAATGAGTATGTGATTAACTCTGAATCAACGATCTATCATTTTGATTTTTACAGACTTAAAAATGAAGATGAAGCTTATGATATCGGATTTGAAGATTATCTGTTTTCTGATCACTGGTGTTTTATTGAATGGCCGGATGCTATTAAAAATTTAGTACCTTTAGAGTCAACTGAAATTCATATATCGGTTTTAGAAAATGGTAAAAGGAATATCCGGTTAAAAAATGTATAGATGAGTTTGTATTCGCCCTTTAGTAAAGAAGAACTTTTACCGCAGGCAGAAATGCTTGAAATAAAAAAACAGAAAGGAGAACTTCTTATTGGCCTTCCCAAAGAGACTCATTATGAAGAAAAAAGAGTATGCCTCACTCCGGACGCAGTAGCAGCACTTTCTGCACAGGGGCACAGAGTAGTTATTGAAACAGGCGCAGGTGAAGGTTCAAATTATACTGACCGGGAATACGCTGATGCCGGTGCTAAGGTTTCTTATGATATCAAAGAAGCTTTTGCTTGTACTATTATTTTGAAAGTTGCTCCTCCATCTCTTGAAGAAATTGAGTTTATCAATCCGCAAAGCATACTCATATCTGCATTGCAATTAAAAACTCAAAAGAAAATATTTTTTGAAATCCTAGCTAAGAAAAGAATTACTGCCGTAGCTTTTGATTATATAAAAGACGAACACGGAGTATATCCTGTTGTGAAATCATTAAGTGAGATTGCCGGTACTGCTGCGATTTTAATTGCCGGGGAGTTTATGAGTAGTGTTCACAAAGGAAACGGGCTGCTGCTCGGAAATATAGGAGGGGTACCTCCGACAGATATTGTGATTCTTGGTGCCGGAACGGTGGGTGAATTTGCAGTGAGAACCTCTTTGGGTTTTGGTGCAAGGGTAAAAGTGTTTGACAATTCTATTACTAAATTAAGAAAGCTGCAACGTTTTTTTAATACGCCTTTATATACATCAACCGTACAGCCCAAAACGCTGGCAAAAGCACTCAGAAGGTGTGATGTAGCCATAGGTGCCATCAGGGGGAACAACAGGTCGCCTGTTATAGTTACCAAAGAAATGGTTGAACAAATGAAAGACGGAGCCGTTATCGTAGATGTAAGTATTGACAGAGGCGGATGTTTTGAAACTTCCGGTGTTACCTCTCATAGCGACCCTACTTTTATAAAATATGGGGTTACTCACTATTGCGTACCCAATATACCTTCCAGATATGCAAGAACGGCTTCTTTTTCAATCAGTAATATTTTTACTCCTTATTTGTTGGACATAGCTAATGAAGGAGGATTTGAAAATGCTGTCAGATATGATAAGAGTTTAAGAAACGGTATGTATTTTTATCATGGAATACTAACTAATAAAACAGTTGCTAATTGGTTTGATTTACCTTATAAAGACATTAATTTATTAATTATTTAAGGAACTCATTTAAACTTTTTCAATTTGCTAAAAAATTACTGTTTTCCGCTCTGTTTTTATCTTTTTTTCCTTCCGTAACGCTGCTATGCAACTCAAAAAATCCTTCAACAGCCCTAAAAACTTCTAATTTTCGCTTACATCCAAAAAGTTTAAATGAGTTCAAGGAATAAAAAGCGTTAAAAATAGTTATCAATCTTTAATTTCAGTTATTTTTGTAATTCGTTAGTAATTATTTTGTGTGCGACTTATAAAGCGAATCGGGTATTATGTAGTAGGCCTTTCATTAGGAAGTGTCGTTGTATTCTTTATTTGGAAAGAAAAAGGTGTTACTTTTGATTATGGTCCGGATGCAAGGACTTTAAAAACCATAAGAATCAAACATAGATTGTATTCTGAACAAGCAAAAAGAACATTATTAAAAAATAACTTGGATACCTTAGCAGTCAATTCAATTCTTAAACATGGGGATGTACATTTTGGAAAAAGCAATCAACATAAAAAGCCCTGTGCAGAATACTATATCAGTGACACATACGATAGTAAAAAATTAGCTATTTGGGTAATTCGCTGCGATTCTACAGCCACGATAGATACTATTTGGTTACGATAGTTTTTCAACATTTTTTATACTTGTCATGTAGGCCTACTCTTTTTATAATCATAGGAATAATCTTCTCCAGACGTTTTTGTTTTGTGGTTTCTCTTTTGGCTTCGGAAATATAAGCTGCATATTCCCTTTTACAACTCAAAGACAACGATTCAAATTTTTCTTTTAGCACTGTATTTATATCCAATTGTTTTTGTAAATCGTCGGGTATGATCAAAGGTTTTTTTTGTTGTTTTATAACTTTTCCCTGTTGTTGGTTTTGGATAGCCTCCAAAATGTATTTCTTAATAATTGATTCGTCAATATCATGAATACTTGTAAATCTCCATTGGCGCATAGCAGTAGTTTTTCCTTCTTGTGCATTCACAAGTTTACCATGTGTGTCTTTTAACAAAGCACCTTGAACAAACCATAAACCAAAATGATGTTTAAAGCCTGATATTCCAACAATATTTTTCCCTCCGCTGGTATAAAAAGGAACTCCTCACTTTATTGTTTCTTCAACAGGCAGTTTTAATAAAATAGTGCGTACTAATTTTAAGGCTTCTTTCCAGGTAGTTTGTTTTTCTATATATGCAGTAACTTTTGCATTCATGATCAATTACTAATGCGGGCTGCTAATCATCCATTGTATTCCAAATTTATCAATAAAGCTTCCAAACTTACCTCCCCAAAATACATCCTGATATGGCATCTCTATTTTACCTCCGTCAGCTAATCCGTGAAATAGTTTCTCTCCGTGTTTGGCATCATCTGCCATAATAGATATATGATAGGCACTGCCTTTTACAATAGGTTTGTGAAATGCATCGGAAGCTTTTAACTCACACCCCTTACCGAAAGTCATCGTAAGATGCATTATTTTATCTTCCGCACCTTCGCTGAGATATTCCGGTGGCCCGTCCGAATAACGCATAAGCACTTGAAACTCTCCGTTTAATACTTCTTTATAAAAAAGCATCGCCTCTTCACAATTTCCTTCAAAAGTCAGGTATACATCACATTTCATAAATAGTTCTTTATGTTTGTACTATAAATATATCATTTATGAGCTATATTTTCAAAATAATGTTTCTTAATTTTTTCTACATTTTTAATCGTTTTCTCAATCCATTCCAGATATAGCTCCTCTTTTTCACAGGTCTCTTACAAACATAATAAAATTTCCTACTTTTATGAGTATGAAAAGATTGGTAGTTTTGACCGGTGCGGGGATGAGTGCGGAAAGCGGATTAAAAACGTTCAGGGATGCTGGTGGCTTATGGGAAGGGCATGATATCATGGAAGTTGCTACACCACAGGCATTTGAAAGAAATCCGGAATTGGTATTGGAATTTTATAATCAGCGTAGAAAGCAACTTTTAGAAGCAATACCTAATGACGGGCACCATCAGTTAAGACATTTGGAAAACTATTTTGATGTACACGTCATTACGCAAAATGTAGATGATTTACACGAAAGAGCGAAAAGCACTCATGTTTTGCATTTACACGGAGAGCTTAAAAAGGTACGAAGTGTTTCAAATGAAAACCTTATTTTAGATTGGACCGAAGATCTAAATATAGGTGATTTGGCAACTGACGGCAGCCAGTTAAGACCTCATATTGTTTGGTTTGGAGAAGCAGTTCCTATGTTAGATAGGGCTATTGAAATCACTAAAAAAGCTGATATGCTGGTTATTATCGGAACATCTATGCAAGTATATCCTGCTGCGAGTTTGATTAACTTTATTGAACCAAACATACCTATCTGTTTTATAGACCCGAAACCATCTATAGTCGGGTATTACAACCAAAATTTGACCATCATAAAAAAGAAAGCTGTTGACGGGACTCGGGAACTGGTTAAGTTATTAACCCGTCAAAAAATTTGAATAATCTCCCTTCGGTAATAATACTGCCTTTTTCTATCAGGCTAAACAGTTCCGTATTTCTTTCCGGAGTGTATTTTTTCTCTCCGGTCAAGTATGTTACGGAAGCATCTTTTGGATGATGCAGTAACCATCGATATCCTTCTTCCGTAAACAAATCAATATCGGAATGAATAGTAATCACAATTCTTTTGATAACTGTTTTTCCGCATTCAAATAAATTCAAAGATTTTTTGGAAAAGTGTTCCAAATACTGCACTTTATGCAACACATCTTCCCATACAAGATCGCTATATACGTTTAGCTCCTCTTCCACCAAAGAAGGTTTTTTAACTTTTATGATCTCCCATTCTTTTACATCGATCTTTTGAGTGGCTAAGAATTGTGCAAATTCTTTGTGCAAAGATTCAAACTGTTCTTTGGAAAGCTGCCTGTATTTCATTTTAAAAATAAAAAAGCCCGCCAAATGGCAGGCTTTCATTTATTATTTTACATCAATTATTAAGTGGTTTTTATTTTTCAGCGACTACTTCAAAAGTAATATCGGCTACCACTTCTTTATGTAGTCTTACGGAAGCACTATATTTGCCTAGCCTTTTGACTGATCCGCCGACTACTTTAATGTATTTTTTATTTATTTCCGTACCGGATTTTGCAATTGCTTCCGCAACATTTATATTGTTTACAGAGCCAAATAATTTATCTCCCGCACCTACTTTAGAAGGAATTTTAATTTCCAAACCTTTGACAGTCTCTGCCAGTTTATTGGCATCTTCAATTAATTTAGCTTCTTTGAATGCGCGCTGCTTTAAATTTTCCGCCAATACTTTTTTAGCAGAAGAAGTAGCTAAAATTGCAAAACCTTTAGGAATCAAAAAGTTTCTGCCATAACCGTTTTTAACGGTTACTATATCATCTTTAAACCCCAGATTTTCTACATCTTGTTTTAATATCAATTCCATAATACTACTTCTTTTAATTATTTTAACATATCTCCAACATAAGGCATCAAGGCTAAATGACGAGCTCTTTTAATGGCCTGTGCAACTTTACGCTGGTATTTTAATGATGTTCCTGTCAAACGTCTCGGTAAGATCTTACCTTGTTCGTTTACCAAATACATTAAAAAATCCGGATCCTTATAATCTATATATTTAATACCGCTCTTTTTAAAACGGCAATATTTGGCTTCTTTTTTAGTATCGATATCAAGCGGAGTTAAATAACGTACTTTACCTTGCTTGTTTCCTTTTACTTGTTCTTCTATGGATGATGCCATGTCTTACTTTTTTGCAGATGTTATACGTTCCCTTCTTTTTTCAGCCCAAGCTGCAGCATGTGCATCTAACTTTACAGTTAAATAACGCATAACGCTATCATCTCTTCTGAACTCAAGTTCAAAAGGCGCTACGGCTTCTCCGGCTATTTTATACTCAAATAAGTGATAAAAACCACTTTTTTTATTTTGAATGGGGTATGCCAACTTCTTTAAGCCCCAATCCTCTTTGGAAATCATTTCGGCACCTTTGGAAACCAAATAGTCCTCAAACTTTTGTACTGTTTCCTTTATCTGAGTATCAGATAAAACGGGATTCAAAATGAAAACAGTTTCGTAATGATTCATAATAGGTATTAATTGTTTTTTAAATTGAGGTTGCAAAGGTACAAAAAAAATCAACATTTCAAATTTATATACTCATTTAACCCAGGGTAAACGCATTAAAGTTAACATGCTTTTAATCAATACTTTATGATTTTTTGATCCAAGTTAACCTGTAATTATTTTCAAAAAAATGAATAATCATTAAAGGTAAGTTTAAAAAATTACGAATAAAATCCATTATTAAATGTCAATTCTTTAATGAAAAATTAGTTTTATTGATATATTCATAAAAGTTTAATGCGTTTGCCCTGTCATTTAACCCGAATGATGTTTTTCGGTGTACGGGATCCTTTTCCAATGAAAAGAAGTTTTTTTAAGAACTAATCAAAATCAAACCGAAGCCCCATAGAAATATTTCTAGTTTCCGTATTCTTAAACAATGAATTGAGGTCGTATTTTACATATAAACCGTAACTCCGATAAGCCAAATAAGCACTCAATCCGTAATTATAAATATTGGTATTGAAACCTGCTTTTTGTAACTCCTCTACCCTGATTCCGGAAGCATTTCTGTATTTCAAATATTGTCTTGTTCCTAACTTAAACCCTAGAAAACCTCCCAAACCCACTCTCCATGATTTGTTTCTACGATCGCTAATCGTTCCGTCATCATACGTTCTGTTTTTAGAAAAATCGATTTCCAAATGAACCGGAAAAATCATTTGTACATGGCGCAATCTACTTTCTGATGTCGAAAATTGAAATACTTCCAGTCTTGTATTTCCACCGTCCACTACGTGATATTGATTACCTTCAGGTCTTAAATTATTCCAAAGAAATGAAAAACCATATTTCAAATAAGCTTTGGATGCTTTTTCACTTAAACGATATTTAAAAGTAAAACCTACTTCATAAAACCTGGATTTCCAAAACTTATATGGAGAATCATTTAAAGAGGTAATTCGATGGTTTGTTAATATATTATTTGCACCTAATGCAAAGACAAACTGACTTGTAGTTCTTCTATTTCTCCTTCTTTTAGAGCGCCTTTCTCTTCGCCCCCTTCTTCCTTCGTCATCTTCCTCTGTAAAACGAAGTTGAAATGTCTTTCCTCCTATAGAGAATGTACTTTCTTCATAATATCTATCTTCCCCTAAAATTTTCCCATCTGTTTTTGCCTGTACTAAAAGTTGAAGATTCCGTTCTTCAATTACTACTAAAGTTTCAATTCTTTTTGCATGATATGCTGCAGCTTCTTTTTTTAATTGATCTGCCTGAGTTTTGGTAATTTTTCCTTCTTCCAGTTGCATATTGATTTCTTTCACCCTACTTTTTAGAGAATCCTTCTGTTGTTTGATAATTTGGTCGATATTTTTTGAAATTTTTTTTACTTCGCTCTCAAAAGTTTTATTTTGAGATATGGCAGTAGCTGTATAGAACAACACTACTATAAATAGTATGCTTTTCATGATAATATACTTTAAATTTTTTGGTATTAGTTATTTCTATTGGCAATAGCTATTGCCACATCTGAAACTCTTTTTTTAATAAACTGATAAAAATTGTTTTGAAAACTTTCTTCCCGAACATCTCTTTCTACTTCTGCTAAAATGATTTTCGGATCTATTTTTAAATTTGTTTTTTGCAATTCTTTTTCAATGGCTTTTAAAACTGCTGCCCGAGATACCTTATACTTTTGATAATACTTTTTTACTTCCTCTTTTGTATGTGTTACTGCATACAAAAGAGCATCACTACTAACTGAAATCCTATAATTGGTTTCTTTAAAATTTGTTTCTTTGTCCCATATACCATCCTTATTAACCCGGGTTTCGACAACTGTTTGTTTTTCTTTTTGAGGAATGAATACTTTTTTTTGAACTTTCAAATCTGTCACTAATTCTTTTTGAAGGTTTTTTTGAGCAGTTGAAAGTTGTTTTACAGCTACCTGAGATAATTTACCTTCCTGTATGTTCCTATCAGCTACTTCTTTCCGTATTATCCGTTTGGCGGAATTTGTAACGACCGCATCTTCTTGTTTTACAACTTCTTTTACTTTCTGCTTGTCAATTTGAGGAATAGTCATATCTTTTTTTACAATAGTATTTTCCAGTATGATTTTCTCATTTTTCGAAGTATCATTCAAAAAAAAGAACAGCGAAATCATCAACAAAACAGACGCTGCATACCCTATGTATAAAAACCGTCCTCTCTTTTTCTTCTCCTCCAAATAATTTAACTGATAAGACAAACGCTCCCAGGCAGAGGCCGACGGTTGTATTTTTCTAGTCTGTAATTTTTTTCTAAACTCTTTGTCTAACTTATTTTCCATGAGTACTCATATAATTTATTTTGTGATAATGCTCTTGTAACCATTTTCTTGCTTTAAATAATTGTGATTTGGACGTGCTTACCGTAATGTTCAATTTTTCGGCAATCTCCGTATGTTTATACCCTTCTATAGCATATAAATTAAATACCATTTTATAACCTTTCGGTAAACCATCAATCAATTTTTGTATATCTTCCGTTGAAGTATTTTCCAAATTCTCAGCTGCATAATTATTGTATACATACTCTTCATCCGTCATCTGTATAGCGTTCTTTTTTCGTAAATATGACAGACATGTATTGACCATAATTCTCCGAATCCAATTCTCAAAATTTCCTTCGTGCCTGAACTTGTGTAAATGTGTAAAAACTTTTAAAAATCCTGACAACATCAATTCTTCCGCATGACGGCTGTCTTTTACATATTGTCTGCAGACACCTAGCATTTTTGGAGAAAACTTATCAAAAATTGCTTTTTGGGCTGTTCTGTCTCGTTGTATTGCTTTTTGTATTACCAATTTTTGCGAATGATGTAATGAAATAATTTTCATGAGTGATTCTTCTACTATAAATGAACTCAATAATTAAAATTTATAAATATGTTTTTCACCTCAATTGTTTTGTTTTTACACATGATATAATTAAAGACTACATCAAAAGTAAAAAGGTTGCTCCAAATTATGAATTGAAAGAATGATAAAGCACAACATGTATTTTCTAAAAATAATTTTACTAGCTTAGCTTAACGTTTTTTTGAATATCCGTTAAATGCCTAAGAAAAATACAGTTGAAAAGTTGAAAAATTTGAAAGTTGAAAAATGTAAAAGCCCGCATTTTAGTGCTTATTTTTAACTTTAAACTATATTAGGTGTCATAACGGGTAATCAAACGTATTTAATTCTCGGAGGAACTAGTTTCTTAGGCCCACACCAAGTGGCATATGCTATTTCCGGAGGGCATTCGGTCAGTATTTTTACCAGAGGAAAGACAAAACCTACCATTCACAAAGAATATTTTGAGAAAGTTGAACATTTGATCGGCGATAGAGAAGACAATCTAAAAGCATTGGAAAATAGAAGCTGGGATATTGTGATTGATAATTCGGGAAGAAAAACAGCATGGACAAAAAAAACCGCAAACCTCTTAAAAGAAACTGATAAGGTACTGCTAAAAGAGCCTGATAGCATTGAAGATGAAACCTTAAAAATGGAATATTGGTATGCGTTATGAAAGCTACTTCCGAGTTAGAAGCAAGCAACGCTTTTGGAAAAGAAAGAACCATTATTGTAAGACCGACCTATGTGTTTGGCCCGGGTGATAGAACCGATCGTTTTACACATTGGCCGATTCGACTGGCAAAAGATGGCGATATTCTTGTTCCGGGAGAAAAAGAGGATCCCGTACGGTACATCGATGTCAGAGGTGTTGCCGAATGGTGTATCCGACTGGCAGAAAACAAAGCTTCGGGAACATATAATGCGGTAGGATCATCGGAAAATATTACTATGCACGGTTTTATTGACAAAGCAAAATCAACTTTTGATGTGGAATCGAATTTTGTATACGTAGATAATTATGATTTCTTAAAAGAAAATAATCTATACTATATTCATTCCCTGGATCATACAAGATCAATACACCTACGGTTCAGCTCGAATTAATAATGATAAAGCAAAAAATAACGGATTGACCTTTAGAAATTTAAATACTTCCATCAAAGAAACTCACGATTGGTGGTATTCCGACACATTAACTGATGAGAGAAGAAACTAATTTGAGAAAAATCCGAAATCTATTTTATTTAGGGAACAGGAACTTCTAAAAAAATGGAAAGCATTTAAGAAGCAGTAATACTTCGGCAATTCAATACGCATCCACATCAATGATAAAACGAATCGGGCGAAAATCTGCTACTGCCTGAAATGTATTTTTGATTTTATCCACTTGCCTTTTGGTTTTTCCAAGAGATTGTTTTGGCGGAATCTTAATCGCCAAATTTTTAATATATTGATTGCGGATTCTGGAAACCGCAGGAGCCGAAGGGCCAAGAACGTTTTCAAAAAACACGTTTTGAAATGCCTTTGCCAACCAGGTAATTCCTGCATCTACTTTCTGATAATTTTTGTGTTTTAATGTAATTTTTATCAGGCGATAATACGGCGGATAATGAAATTGCCATCGATCTTGTAATTGTTCTTTGTACATTCCCCAATAATCTGTAGTGGAAACTTGCTGTAAAATCCGATGATACGGGTTATAGGTTTGTATCATTACTTTTCCCTGCTTGTACGAACGCCCTGCCCTACCCGATACCTGTACCATCAGTTGAAAAGCGCGCTCATGTGCTCTAAAATCCGGGAAGTTCAGCAACGCATCGGCATTTAAAATCCCAACTAACGAAACATTATGAAAATCCAGCCCTTTAGACAGCATTTGTGTTCCTACCAATATATCTATTTTCCCGGCTTCAAAAGCACCGATAATCTTCTGATAACCGTATTTTCCCCGAGTAGTATCTAAATCCATACGGCCGATAGTATGGTTGGGAAATAACTCTTTTAACTCCAACTCTATTTGCTCGGTTCCAAACCCTTTGGTGCCTAACTGATTGCTTCCGCAAGCTCCGCAATTATTCGGCATGGCACGTTGGTAATTGCAATAATGACAACGCAGTTCATTTTTAAACTTATGGAAAGTCAAACTCACATCACAATTAGGGCACTGTGGCGAAATTCCACAAGTTTTACAGATGACGATCGGTGAAAAACCACGCCGGTTTTGAAACAGGATGATTTGTTGTTTTTCATCCAGAGTTTCCTGAATCTGCTTTACTAAAACATCTGAAAAATGACCGTTCATTTCTCGTTTTTTGTTTTTTTCTTTGATGTCTATCAGTGCTATAGTGGGTAGTTTGATATCACCGAAACGACGTGTGAGTGCTACAAATCCGTATTTGTTTTCCTGTGCATTAAAATAGCTTTCCAATGACGGGGTTGCTGATCCTAGCAAAATTTTAGCCCGGTACATCTTAGCTAATACAATGGCAGCATCGCGAGCATTATATCTTGGCGACGGTTCGAATTGTTTATAAGAGGTTTCGTGTTCTTCATCTACTACAATCAATCCTAAATTAGAAAATGGTAAGAAAATAGCTGACCTGGCCCCCAAAACAATTTGCGCTTTGGGTTTGTTTTCAAGTATATTATGCCATACTTCTACCCGTTCGTTCATTGAATACCTGGAATGAAATACGGAAATCCGGTTTCCAAAATAATTTTGTAAACGTATAATGATCTGTGTTGTCAGTGCAATTTCCGGAAGCAAAAATAATACCTGTTTACCGGTATCTAAAGCCTCTTCAATCAGTTTGGCATAAACTTCTGTTTTACCCGAACCGGTAATTCCATGCAAAAGCGTTACGTCTTTTTTCTGAAACGAATCTTTTACCTCCTGTAAAGCCCGGGTTTGATAATCATTCAGTTCCTTTAAAACATTCGTTTTCCCTTGGTAAGATATTCGGTCTGTTTGCATATGGTAAAACTCAAAAATTCCCTTATCTGCCAGTGCTTTTACGACAGCAGAAGAAACTCCGCTTTGCGCTTCCAAACCTTTTGCTTTTACCGGTTTTTTAGAAGCAAACAATTGAAAATATCCTAATACGGCTTCTCTCTGTTTTTTTGCTGCGGAAAGTGCTTCCAGTAAAGGTTCCAGAAAACGTTCATCATTGTATTGAGGGCTTAACCGAACGTATTTTACCAGTTTTGGTTTGTACTGTTCATATATCTCTTCTTTAACATATATCGCCGATTTACGAATCAATTCATTGATAATGGGTACTACTTTTTTCTTGGCAAGGATCTCAGAAACCTGGTGAACCGTTAATTGTGATTGATGTTGTAGTGCTTCAAAGATCAAAAACTCGTCATCATTTAAAATTTCCTGATTTGAAAACGCTTGATTCTTATAAACGATCGTTTCACTCTCCAGTAAAAATGCAGAGGGCAAAGCCGCCCTATATACATCTCCCAAAGCACACATATAGTAATCGGAAATCCATTCCCAGTGGGCCAGTTGTAAGGTATTTATAATAGGCTTATCATCCAGTATTTGATAGATCTCTTTTGCATCATATAAAGTAGGTGCGTTTTGGTGAATAGCTATAACCAACCCTGTATATATCTTAGAATTCCCAAAGGGAACTGCTACACGATACCCTTCCTTCAGAAAATCAGCTTCCGCTTCACTTACCCGATATCGGAAAGATTTTTGAATGGGAATGGGTAATATAACATCTATAAAATAAGACAATTATAAGCTGCTTGGTTTAGATATATGCCGTTTCGATATAAAAAAAATACTCAATAGTTTTTTTACTTGCTCCAAATACTTAAATGCCGGCATCAGTGATACAATGACTTCATAACTCCATTCGAATGGGTATCGTCAAAATTACTGATTTTTTTCTATATTTAGACCTTTGCAGCATTGATTTGACAAAAAAGCCCGACGCCCGAAGAAAATTTTCAACCGGAATAACCTGTTGGTTTTGAGGGTTTAAAATTTTCGAGAAGGAAGAAATTTGAAGTCAAATCAATTTCAATACGGAATATATTACTATCTTGCAAGGGTCTCATATTGTAATATCAAAACTACTAAGCTAAAAATAATGAAAATAAGCTTTTTTTTATTTCTTTTTTTATATAATTTATACGCATTTTCGCAAACAGCTTCAGGAGATTTGGAAGCTTATTTAAACCTCTCGATTTCTAATATACCCGAAAATTCAGGGGATGATTATAGAGTACCCGCTAATACTGAGTTAACTTCCTGGGAAAACTGCATTCAAACGCTATTAAACAACGATTTGACAACTGCCAGAACTCATGCGGATATGATAAATTACCAAATTGTAGCATATACCCATACTGCAAATAATAATATGTATTATATTGTAGAAGAAAAGGTCCCGCAAACCAATTATTGGGGTACCTACGTATTTGCTCAAAACCCGGCTACAAATGCATTAATTATTCAGGCACCGCATTCGAGTTTTGATTTTAACACAGGAAAACAAGCTATTTACTCTTTTGTCCGGTTAAATAATGCTGCATTATTCTTAAATGGGGCACATCGCTGTAATCATAGTACCGCTTCCACATGCAGTGGGACTACAAGTGTCTGTAGCAGTACTTCGGAAGCTTATAAAATTTCTGATATGGCTCATAATTCCGATACTGTTTGGCAAAAAACAACAGCATTAATGAATAATGCCCATTCGGTTTTTGTTCAGCTTCACGGATTTTCAAAACAACCGAGTGATCCTTATGTTATCTTAAGTAACGGAACAGATCAAACGCCTGCTACGGATTACGCCGTTATGATTAAAGATGCGCTATTTAATCAAGATAATTCTTTAACGTTTAAAATTGCACACATAGATAATTGGACTCGCCTGGTTGGTTTTACAAATACTCAGGGGAGATTGCTCAATGAGAGTACAAATCCCTGTACTACTTCAGCTGCAAGTACAACAGGAAAATTTATTCACATTGAGCAGGAAAAATCCAAACTAAGAGAAAATGCTTCAGGCTGGGAAAAACTATTTCAAGCCTTACATAGTGTGTTTATTGCTTCTTTATCTACGGATAGCGTTAACAAGGTCGTAATGCTAAGTGAGAATCCTTTTAAAAAGACCATCCGGTTTTCAGGAAACAATATTAAAAATATTACGCTTTATAATATTCTTGGTAGTAATTATTACAAGGCTAACAACGATAATAATCAATCAGAATTTTTAATCGATACGTCAAATTATCCGAATGGGATTTATATCTTAAAAATGTTGAGTGAATCCGGGATAGTCTATAAGAAATTAGTTCGTAACTAATACAGTTAGAAAGTTTTGAGTTTCAAAAATGCCGAAAAAACAAAATCTTTGAAAATGGATATATCTGCTTTCTAAATGTGTCTCCTCGGATGGTATGTTTCTACAACATCTTTTAAGTGATTTTTATCCAGATGTACATAAATTTCGGTAGTTACAATACTTTCATGCCCTAACATCTGTTGTATGGATCTTAGATCCGCTCCATTTTTTAATAAATGCGTTGCAAATGAATGTCGTAATGTATGCGGGCCTATCTTTTTAGTAAGGTTAACGGATAAAGCTAAATCTCTTAGCAATATAAAAATCATTTGCCTGCTCAACCCCCTTCCGTTACGGTTTAAAAAAACAGTATCTTCAAAACCTTTTTTAGGTTGCACGTGCACTCTGATATCCCGAATATAAGACAGGAGGTATTTTTGAGCATTAGAATGAATCGGTATAAAGCGTTGCTTATTTCCTTTTCCTATTACTCTTATGTATCCTTCCTCAAAAAATAAATCAGATAGTTTTAATGTAATCAATTCGGAAACCCTGAGTCCACAGCTATATATGGTTTCAATAATAGTCCTGTTTCGTTCTCCCTGAGGATGACTCAAATCAACGGCTTTAATTAATGTATCTATTTCTTCTTCAGATAAGGTATCCGGTAGTTTTCTACCTATTTTAGGGGCTTCTATCAAATCGGTGGGATTGGTTTCCCGATAACCTTCAAAAACCAAATAGCTAAAAAAATTCTTTAATCCGGATATCAGCCGGGCCTGACTTCTCGGGCTCATTTCTTTTGCTATGTTATAAATAAATTCTTGTATGGTAACCTCTTCAATTTTAAAAGGGCTGATATGTATATCGCATGCTATTAAGTAATCGGATAGCTTTTTTAAATCCCTACCGTAACCATCTACAGTATTTTTGGAAAATCCCCTTTCTATTTTTAAAAAAGTAAGATATTCTTTGCTAACGGACTGCCAGTTCATCTATGATATGTGTTTATGATTTACCCTCCGAATTCTTCATCTCCAACATCATCGTTACGGTTTCTTTGCGGTCTTCCCCTCTTTTTCTTTTGATTGAATCGGTATGTGAAATTTAAAGACAGTTGACGTTGTCTCCATTGAAATTCTTGGTTGGAAATACTGGTAGGGTTTTCCATACTCGGAGCATGTGTCAACGTACGCCTTTTACGTGAATTAAACACATCACTAACGTTAAAAACCAATGTGCCTTTGTCTTTTAAGATATCTTTGCTAAGGGCAATATTTGCAGAAAATATCCCTTTTGTGTCATTTTGAGCCGTCTGTCCGGGGCCTCTGTAAAATAATCTTGTTTCCCATTGAATTTTTGCAGGCAGGGTAATTCGCGCATTAAACCTGGTAAACCAACTCCGGTTTTTGTTCCCCAAATCTTGTAAAACAGGAGTCATGATAATATTTCCAAGATTGTCCTGAGAGAATTGATTGTATTGATAAGTTCCTTTGGTTTCTGACTGAAAAAAATTAAAACTACCGGATAGTCTGACCTTTTTTGAAGGGTTAAAATTTGCTGTAAATTCAAAACCGTACCGATCTTCGGATGCTAAATTAATGGGTTCTCTGATAGTGACAATCTCAGAAACGTTGTTAATCAATCTGATTTCATCTCTATTTACTCTTTGAATCGTATTTACCGAATGTTGGTAATATATGGACGAGTTGAATGTAAACTTTTTTATTTTTTGTAAAAATCCGATATCAAAAGAGCTGGTAAATGTCGGAATCAATCCGGGATTTCCTTTAAAAATTACATTCTGGCTATTCCTGGATTCAAAAGGATTCAAAAACCAAAAACGGGGTCTTCTCAATCTCCTGCTATATCCTAAGGTAAAGCTTTGAGTTTCTGACCGTTCATATCCTAAATTAACCGTAGGAAACAATTCCGTATAATTGAAATCGAAATTTTCATTGGTATTGAGCAATCTTACTTTGGTATTTGTTATTTCGGTTCGTATGCCCAGTAAAAAGGAAAACTTCTTTATCTTACTTCCGTATTGTGTATAAAAAGCATTTATATTTTGCTTAAACTCCAAACTGTTAGAAGGGTTAAATTGCGGGTCCAGAGAAGGGGCATTTACCACAAAATCCGAGGTTAAGTACTGAAAATCACCCCGGTATCCGGCTTCAAATTGTGCGTTTTTTCCGACAGGCAATATATAATCCGACTGAACGAGTGTATTTTTGGAAATCTCATCGGTTCTGGTATTTTCATTTTCAGTTCCTTCCGATATCAGACCTATTTCCGTTTCACGACTATCACTATATTGAAAATCTGCGGTCAGTTTTTGCCCTTTTTTATTAAAATTATTCGTGTAATTCAAAGAAAACTGGGTGGTTTTATCATCTTCATTTTCATCTTCCAATCTTACAGAATTAGCAGTTGTGTTTCCATCCTGATCAAACTCGGAAATGGTATTAGTCGAGAAGTTTTTGTTGTCGGAGTCACGCAGGAAAAATGTTCCTGTCAGTGAACTGTTTTTGGAAAGAAAGTATTCCAGACCCGCATTTATATTATAACCTTTTCGTTTTCTGCTCCACAATCTGTCTTCAATTCTTCTGCTGTTGAACAACCCATTGTTAAAGGTGGTCAATTCCGTAAAGGAATTTCCGGGGCCTTTTCTATCATTATAACCCAAGTTTGAAAAAAGATTCACTTTTTTAGTTCTTAGATTTAAGTTAGTGGATAGCTGATATTGCCGGGGATCGCCAACAGTCGCATTTACAGCACCATTAAAACCCGCTGCTTTCCCTTTTCTTAAAATAATATTGATGATTCCGGCTGTTCCCTCCGCATCATATCTTGCAGAAGGAGACGTAATTACTTCAACACTCTCTATCGCATCGGCGGGCAATTGTCTTAACACATCCGTACCGCTTAGTCCTACTAAAGCCGAAGGTTTTCCGTCAATTAAAATTCGTACATTTTCATTGCCTCGCAAACTTACGGTTCCTTCTACATCTACATTCACAGAGGGTACATTATCTAACACATCAGAAGCATTGCCTCCCTTTACCGTCATGTCTTTCCCCACATTGTAAATCCGTTTGTCCAATCTGATTTCAACAGTAGATTTTTCTGCTATAATATTGATCTCATCCAGCGTTTCGGTATCCTCCGTTAACTGTATCGTGCCAAAATCCGTATTTTTATATATTCGTTTTTCGGGTAGCTTTTTTGTTTTAAAAGAGATAAATTCAATACTCATCTCATAAGTACCTTTAGGTATCTTTACGGTAAAAATTCCTTTGCTATTTGTAATTCCTCCACTTATTTTCTGTGTTTTAATATCTTTTAAAACAACAGTTGCATACTCCAGAGGTTTGCCGGTAGCAGCATCCGTAACTTTTCCTGAAATGGTTACCAGAGGTAGTGTTGACTCTTGTGCTGATACACCGGAGATAAAATATATGAAAACAGCAAACAGTACGAATGTTTTTTTCATTGTAATATATCTGGTCATGTTTTTTAGACTATAAAGTTGCTGTTAAGTTTAGTAGCGCATTGTAAATAGAAACGTATGTAGCTGAAAATCAAAGAATTTTTTTAATATTTTCAGCAGGCCTTCCTATGATTGCCTTGTCATGATACACAATTATCGGGCGTTCAATGAGCTTTGGATTTTCTACCATTATTGTAATGAGTTCTTCGTCTGTCAACTCTTTTCCTTTATAATGTTCCTTCCAGATAGCTTCATTTTTCCTGATGAGCTCAACAGGTTTTATTTTTAATACATCTATAATTGAAGACAATTCTTCAAAAGAGAGCATTTCTTTCAGGTATTCAACAATTTGAAATTCTTTCCCCGAATTTTCTAATAATTCCAGGGCTTCTCCGGACTTCCTGCAACGTGTATTGTGATATATTGTAATCATTTTATATATCTTTAAAACAGATTTATTTTTTTTGTCCGTGTAACATCAAAAATGCTTTTAAAAAAGGGTGAATATTTCCATCCATTACAGCATCTACATTTCCCGTTTCATGGGCTGTTCTCACATCTTTTACTAATTTATAAGGGTGCATCACATAGTTGCGGATCTGACTCCCCCATTCATTTTTCAATTTATTCGCTTCAATATCGGCTCTGGCAGCTTGCCTTTTTTGCAATTCAATTTCATATAATTGCGATTTTAACATTTGTAAGGCTGTTGCTCTATTATCGTGTTGAGATCGGGAATTGGAACATGAAATCTGGATTCCCGTGGGTTTGTACATTAATTGCACTTTGGTTTCTACTTTATTTACATTTTGTCCGCCCGCTCCACTTGATCTGGCAGTGGTTATTTCCACATCAGCAGGGTTCATTTCTATTTCTATGGAATCGTCTGCAACAGGGTATACATAAACCGATGCAAAGGAGGTATGCCGTTTTGCATTACTGTCAAAGGGAGAAATCCGAACTAACCTGTGTACCCCATTTTCGCCTTTTAACCATCCAAAAGCATAATCGCCGTCAAATTCAAGAGTAACCGTTTTTATACCCGCCGTATCTCCTTCCTGGTAATTTAATGTTTTTGTTTTATAGCCTTGTTTGTCCGCCCACATCGTATACATACGCATTAACATTTCCGTCCAATCACAGCTTTCCGTTCCTCCTGCACCTGCGGTTATTTGTATAACAGCACTTAAATTATCACCTTCATCGGAAAGCATATTTTTAAATTCAATATCTTCTAAAAAAGATTGTGTTTTGTTGAAATGATCAAGAACCTCTTCCTCTTGTACCTCACCTTCTTTATAAAAATCATATAAAACGAGTAAATCATCATGCAATGTAACGGCTGTACGGTAATCTTCTACCCACTTCTTTTTTAAACGTAAAGATTTCATTAAGATTTCGGCCTCTTTCGGATGGTTCCAAAAATCCGGATCGGCAGTTTTTTCCTCTTCATTACTAATTTCTATTGATTTTTTCTCTATCTCCAGATAAGAACTGAGCTTGGAAATCCGTTCAGCAATGTCTTTTAGTTGATCCTGTGTTACCATAACGTCATGCAAAAATAAATTAAATATTTGAGACCTTGCAGCATTGATGTGGTAAAAAAGTTCAACGCCCGAAGAAAATTTTCAACCGTAATAACCTGTTGGTTTTGAGGATTTAAAATTTTCGAGAAGGAAGAAATTTGAAGCCAAATCAATGCAATTACAGTGGGTTACCTATTTTGCATAAATATCTATTTACAATTCTGCTTTCTTATTATTAATTGTATTTTTATGAGCGATTATAAAGATGTTTATTTATGAAGAAATACATATTATTCCTATTCCTGACGGGATTTAACTGTCAGATTTTTCCACAATTTTTTCAAGGCAATAAAAATATTACCAAATACGAAGGCTTTATAGATATGTATTATGATGATAGCTCGGATAAAATATATCTACAGATTGAACATCTGGAACAGGAATTTTTATATGTATATGCGCTTTCCGAAGGGATAGGTTCCAATGATATCGGTTTGGATCGCGGGCAGCTAGGAAAAGGTGTAGTCGTATATTTTAAAAAAGCAGGAAATAAATTACTATTAATCCAGCCGAATCAGAGATACAGAGCACTTACTGACAATATTGAAGAGAAAAAATCCGTGAAAGAAGCTTTTGCAAAATCTGTCCTATTTGGATTTAAAATTAAAGAAGAAAAACAAGGAATTTATTTAGTAGATGCCACTTCCTTTTTTATGCAGGATACGCATGGTGTGAGTAACAGATTATCAGCCAGAAAGCAAGGCAATTATGTACTTGACAAATCTAAAAGTGCATTTAATACAAAAAGAACAAAGGCATTTCCTAAAAATAGTGAAATAGATGTATTATTGACCTTTAAAGGAAAACCTAAAGATAATACCCTGCGCAGTGTTGTGCCTAATGCAGCTTTGGTAACGGTACGTCAGCACCATTCTTTGATAGCATTACCTGACGATATGTACAAACCGAGAAAATTTGATCCTCGATCGGGTTCATACGGAATGACCTATTTGGATTATGCAACGCCGGTAAACGAACCTATTCAAAAAAGATATATATACAGGCATCGACTAGAAAAGAAACATCCGGAAGCAGCCGTTAGTGAAGCTGTAGAGCCCATTATCTATTATTTGGACAGAGGCACACCGGAACCTGTTAGATCTGCTTTGCTAGATGGAGCAAGGTGGTGGAATCAGGCCTTTGAAGCTATCGGATATAAAGATGCTTTTCAGGTAAAAATACTCCCTGAAGGAATAGATCCTTTGGATATACGATATAATGTTATCCAATGGGTACACAGGTCTACCAGGGGTTGGAGTTACGGAGGATCCGTATCCGATCCCAGAACCGGAGAAATTATAAAAGGGCATGTAAGTCTGGGATCGTTGAGAATACGGCAAGATTTTTTAATTGCGCAGGCATTACAGGCGCCGTATAAAAATAATGATACGGATGATGCATTTGCTCTGCAAATGGCAATTGCCAGAATACGACAGTTGGCTGCACATGAAGTAGGACATACGCTGGGCTTTGCACATAATTTTGCTGCAAGTACTACCGGCAGAGCTTCCGTTATGGATTATCCGCATCCTATGTTATCCCTTAAAAACGGTAAGATTGATTTTTCAAATGCATACGATACTAAAATAGGTGCCTGGGATAAAATAACGGTAGCCTACTCCTACCAAAATTTTGAAGAAAACGAGGATTTTCATTTAAAGAAACTCCTGAATGATGCTTTTGCAAAAGGATTGCGATATATATCAGATGCCGATGCAAGACCCAAAGGAAGTGCACACGCTTCTGCCCACCTTTGGGATAATGGTACGGATATTATTAATGAACTGGAAAATGTACTTGCTATTAGAAAAAATGCCGTCAAGGCGTTTTCTGCCGATAATATCAAGTCTTCGGAGCCATATTCGGTTTTAGAAGATGTTTTTGTTCCCTTGTATTTTTTTCACAGATATCAGACAGAAGCGGTTGTTAAAATTATTGGAGGTCTGGATTATAACTATGCTGTAAAAGGAGGTAATCAGACTATAATTAAAAGAGTGAAAGGTAAAAGAGAACGCAGGACCTTACAAGCTATTCTAAAAACACTGGATGTTACTGAAATTGCTATTCCCGAACATATTCTTTCGTTATTTCCTCCCAGGGCAATGGGATATGACAGAACCAGAGAATCTTTTAAGAGTAAAAACGGGGTTTCTTTTGATCCTTTTGGGGCTGTGGAAACAGCTTCTCAAATGACTTTAGAATTGGTATTACACCCTCAGAGAGTATCAAGATTAATACAGCATAAAAGTTTGGATGCGAGTCAATTAGGTTTTATAGAGTTATTGGATGAACTGATCAAAGCAACTATTAAAAAATCACATAAAAAAGCATATCATCAAGAACTCCAAAATGTTATCAATGTTCAGGTATTACACCAATTATTTTCTTTATCATTCAATACTGAAGTATATAGACAGGTAAACGCTATTGCTAATAGTAAAATTGATGAGATCTACAATATATTAAACGATGTCAAATCAAAAGGAAATCAAAAAATATATAATCGGGAACTGTTGAAAATGATTACTGATTTTAGAAAAAATCCTAAAAGTTTTAAAAAAGCAACTGCTCCGAAAATACCTGACGGCTCCCCAATTGGAAATTAAAGATAATGCAAGCAATAGATTTAATAAGTGATACGGTAACCCGGCCAACTTCGGAAATGCTGGCAGCAATGATGCAAGCCAAAGTGGGTGATGATGTTTTTAAAAGTGATCCTACCGTCAACGAACTACAAAGAAAAGCAGCAGCTATGTTTGGCATGGAAGATGCCTTATTTTTTCCTTCGGGAACAATGGCTAATCAAGCGGCAATAAAGCTGCATACACAACCTGGTGATAAGCTTTTTTGCGATAAATGGGCACACGTATATAATTATGAAGGTGGCGGTGCTGCTTTTAATTCAGGGGTAACATGCCATTTAATAGACGGACATCCTTTAGATTAGCAAATAGAAATAATTACTTAAAATAAAAACATAATAGTTATGATGAAATTTCTTTTTTTGCTTCTTTTTTTCTTTGTTAATAACTCTTATTTTGTTGATAACCAAAAACACAAAAGAACGGAGTGAACTTTAGCGGCCAGCTAGCTTTTTAGAGCCATCCCCCGTATTAGTCTCCGTTCTTTTTAAAAGTTACTTAGAACCATATAGAATTTCAGTTTCTGCCCTTATTAAAGGTCTTAGTTTAAGTAACTATTATTAATATCTAATTACAAAATTATGAAAACAAATGAAATTATCGGAATCGATGTCAGTAAATTATTAATTGATGTTTGTATCTATTCTAAACAAATTGTTCAACAGTTTGAGAACAGTAAATCTGGATTTAAATTAATGCTAAAGTGGAGTTTTAAAAATTCGTCTTTCTCTAAAGAAGAAACCATGTTTGTATTTGAACATACAGGAATGTACTCTCATTTATTATCTGTGTCTTTAACTGAACAAAAATTATCTTTTTTCATAGCTTCTGGTTTAGAAATTAAAAGATCTATTGGTATTGCTCGTGGAAAGGATGACCAAATTGATGCCAAACGCATTGCTCTATATGGGTATCGATTAAAAGAAGAACTTAAACCCAGTAAGCTACCTAAAAGAAGTATATTACAACTAAAAAGTCTCTTATCTTTAAGGACAAAACTTAACAAACAAAGAGCTGGTTTTAAAGTTACTTTGAAAGAACAAAAAAGAATTTATAAAGCAAAAGAGTATAAAATAATCTTTGACGTTCAACAAAAAATGATTGCAGAACTAACCAAACAAATACACAAGATTAATACTCAAATGCAAGCTATTATTGACCAAAATATAATGTTAAAAGAAACCTATAAACTTGTTACTAGTGTTAAAGGTATAGGAATGCAAACTGCTATAATGATGATTGTGTTTACTGACAATTTTTCAAAATTTGAAAACTGGAGAAAGTTTGCCTCTTATTGTGGTGTTGCTCCTTTTCCTTACCAATCTGGAACTAGTATTAAAGGACGTACAAAAGTCTCTCATTTGGCTAATAAAAAATTGAAAGCAATTATTAATATGTGCGCTATTTCTGCTATACAACATAACCCAGAAATGAAATTATACTATCATAAAAGAATAAAACAAGGCAAAAGTAAAATGAGTACCGTTAACATTATTAGAAACAAATTAATAGCAAGAGTGTTTGCCGTTGTCAAACGACAAACACCCTATGTAGATACTTTTAAATTTGCTGCATAAATTAGTAAAAATAATATCTCAACTTTTACTTGTTTTTATCATAGAATACGGGGAATGTTTACGGCTACTCAGTTAGAAAAGGCAGTGGCAGGAAGAGCCGATATACATGTACCTTATTTCAAGGTTGGTATGTATTGAAAATACGACAAACAAAGGCGGAGGAGCTTGTTGGGATTTTAAAGAGCTTCAAAAAATAAAAAAAGTATGTCAGGAAAATAATTTAAAATATCATTTGGATGGTGCCAGGCTGTTTAATACTTTGGTAGCAAAAAATGAAACTCCGAAACAATATGGCAACTTATTTGATACTATTTCTATTTGCTTGTCTAAGGGTTTGGGTGCTCCTGTGGGTTCTATACTATTAGGAACCAAAGCTCATATTGAAAAAGCATTGAGGATACGAAAGTTATTTGGAGGATCTATGAGACAAGCCGGTTTTTTGGCGGCGGCAGGCATCTATGCCCTGGACAACCATATAGAAAGGTTAGCAGAAGATCATGCAAGGGCAAAACAAATAGCTGCCGTTTTAGATACATTGCCTTATGTGGAAAAGGTAGAGCCCGTTGAAACAAATATTGTTATTTTTTATGTAGATGAAATATTAGGAGCTATGGGTTTTATAGAAAAAATGCAATCTAAAGAAATCTTACTAACCCCCATGGGAGAAGGAAAAATTAGATTAGTTACTCATTTAAATTTTACTGATCAGATGTTAAATATATTGTTAAACGAGTTGAAGGAGTTACAGAGTACATAAGTTTTTGGGAAGATTAAGCAATTTCAAGCCGGAAAGCTCCACAACCTTATCAGGCCTACGGAAAATCAGGGAATATCCTTTACTCATCATACCCTTTCATTTGCTCATCGTAAAATTGAGAAGCATCTTTTATTAAATTAGAAACTTCATTGGTAATATCATCTTCGCTTTCTCCAGATAAATCTTCAAACCATTCTATTTCGTCATTTTTCAAATTAATTAAAAAACGTGGAAATTCGGTATGAAACACAAAAATATCTTCAGGGTAATTGCTATTGTCAGCTAACAAATACTTAGGTAGATTCATATGATTTTGTTTTAATAAGTTGTAAGCTTAAATAATTAAACCGGATATACAATAATATGGCTGCTACTGTTAAACCTGCCAACAGCCCTAACCAAATTCCAAAACTTCCGTAAACATGTTCTTTGCCAAGGAAATAACTAATCGGAAAACCTATTCCCCAATAGGCAATAAACGTAATCAATGTTGGTATTTTAACATCTTGTAACCCACGTAAAGCACCCAGAACAATTACCTGTATGCTATCACTAATTTGAAAGATGGCCGCTGCAAACAACAACTTGGCTGCAATAGTAATCACTTTCATATTATCTGCATAATTTGTCATATCATTCATGTCTACATAAATTTTTGGGAGTTGCTTGTGAAATATAAAAAACAATGTACCAAAAAATAACGCTATTATAGTACCCAGCAAAAAGATAGAAAATGCAATCCTTCTCAATTCTTTAAAGTCCATTAACCCTTTCTGATTACCCACACGCACCATTGCTGCTACACTTAACCCCATAGCCACCATAAAAGTCATGGAAGACAAATTTAACGCTATTTGGTTAGCTGCCTGAGGGTTCTTTCCCAGCAATCCGCTTAACCAGATAGCTGCCGTAAAAATAGCAACTTCAAAAAACATTTGCATAGCGCTTGGTGCTCCTAAACCAATAATTTTTTTTAACATTAAAGTATCCAATACAAATAGTTTGATTTTTGTTACCAGTCTTCCGGAACGTTCCTTTTTGGCTAATAGCAACCATAGATAAGCCACCATAATAAATCGGGAAGCTAATGTTCCGTAGGCAGCACCTACTATGCCTAATTTTGGAAAACCAAAATGGCCAAAAATCAATACGTAATTGAGGCCTATATTTACTAAGTTGGCCAAAATGGTAGCATACATAGGGAATCTGGTCATAGACATTCCATCACTAAATTGCTTTAAAGCCTGAAAAATAATCAACGGGATTAATGAAAAAGCAACCAAATCCAAATAAGGAATGGCCAACCGGACTACTTCGTCAGGTTGATCCATAAAATACATGAGTGGTTTGGCAAAAAAAATCATCAGAAACAGTAAAATGCCTAATACGGTACACAAAAACAACCCATGCTTGAATGTAGACTTTGCCTGATTGAAATTATTAGAGGAATCTGCTTCTGCAATCAATGGGGTAATTGCAGTAGAAAACCCTATTCCCAGAGACATGGCAATAAACATAAAACTATTCCCCAAAGAAACAGCAGCCAACTCGGCAGTTCCCAGCTGTCCAACCATGATATTATCAATAAAACTTACAAAAGTATGTCCCAGCATTCCCAGCATTACGGGAACCGATAGTTTCCAATTGTATTTGAATTCAGACGTATAGCGGGTTAGATTCACGTGCTATTAGATAATTTTATGCGAAGGTATTGATAATAATTAACAAAATTATAGTAACCACGATTCATCTAAATCATGTATTTTTGACATTATTAAAAATTTATAAAATGGTCCATATCACATTAAAAGGAGATGCTGTAAAAACATCAGGTGATTTACCTGCAATTGGTTCGAAAGCTCCCGGATTTTCAATGGTAACAACTAGTTTATCAAAAAAGAATTTAGAAGATTACAAAGGTATTCATTTGGTGCTCAACATTTTTCCAAGTATTGATACCGGAACCTGTGCAACATCCGTCAGGGCATTTAATAAATCTGCAGCAAGTTTATCAGATACCAAGGTATTGTGTATTTCCAGAGATCTTCCTTTTGCTCAAGCTCGTTTTTGTGGTGCAGAGGGTATTGAAAATGTAGAAATGTTATCTGATTTCCCCGAAGGTGCTTTTGGAAGAGATTATGGTTTGGAAATTCAAAACGGCCCATTAGCCAAATTGCATTCCAGGGTTGTAATTGTTTTAGATAAAAACGGGGTTGTAAAATACACCGAGCAGGTATCTGAAATTGTAGACGAACCGAATTATGAAGAAGCCCTACATTCTTTGAAAAATATATAGATAAAAAACGTTAAAAACAATTTTATAAAAACTACAGATACTATTGAAGATATAGCTACTCATTTCGAGAGGTACATATTTATGACAGATAGTACTGTGTTTCTGGGTAAATAATTATATTTACTATCGATATAATTTTATAGTTTAATGGCTAAAAAGACCAAGGTTACTTCAAAAAACACAAATGGCATCCGTACCGTTGGTTCTTTCTTTAAAAGTAGGCAAACACAAACCGTTATAGGTGTTTTTTTAGTAGTGTTTTCTATTTTTTTATGTATCACTTTTATATCTTTTCTCTTTAACTGGGAGGAAGATCAAAGTAGTATCAATCAGCTTACCGATAGTACTGTTAAAAGCAAAAATTGGTTGGGAAAAATCGGAGCCGTATTGAGTCATTATGGAATATATGAAGGCTTTGGAATAGGTGCTTTTTTACTGCCGTACCTTTTATTTATATCGGGATTATTTTGGTTGCTTAAAACGAAAACCTCCAAATTGATTATCTCCTGGAATTGGGGCATGTTAAGTATGCTATGGATTTCCGTAGCATTTGGTTTTGTCAGTAAGAAATATACTGTTTTATCAGGGATCGTTGGATATGAATTGAATGATTATATTCAGACATTTACCGGCAAAACCGGTTTGGCAATGATACTGATTTTCTTTTTTATTTCTTATTTGACAATACGGTTTAAGATAACCCCGGAAGTAATTACCAGCAGGTTTAGAGCTCGTAAAAAAGAAGTAACAGATGAGTTTCCGGATTCGATTTTAAATAGGGATCCTGAAGAAGCTTTGGATACCTCCGGGCAAAAATCGGAATTTGAATTATCAATTGAAAACTTGCAGCCTACCATTGAAAAACATTCCGATACTTCTGATATGGAAGAAGAAAATACTATTGAAGAAGTAGCCATTGATGTAAAAGAAATTGCAGAAGAAAAACATGTTACAGAGAATTTATCTGCAAAATTGGTAAAAAATTTTGGTGAGTTTGACCCAAAGTTGGAATTGGCAAACTACAGGTTTCCCGCATTTAATCTGTTAAAGCAATACAATGAGAGCATATCCGTAGACCCTCAAGAACTGGAGTTAAACAAAAACAAAATTGTAGAAACGCTCAGGAACTACAAAATTGGCATTGCACAAATAAAGGCTACTGTAGGCCCGACAATTACCTTATATGAAATTGTCCCGGATGCGGGAATCAGAATTGCAAAAATTAAAAACCTTGAAGATGATATTGCATTGTCTTTATCTGCATTAGGTATTAGAATTATAGCTCCTATGCCCGGAAAAGGGACCATCGGTATTGAAGTACCTAATAAAAAGTCGACTATTGTTTCCATGCATTCTGTCATTTCTTCCAAGAAATTCCAGGAGTCCAGTATGGAATTACCCGTTGCACTTGGTAAAACCATTTCTAATGAAACGTTTATAGTGGATTTGGCAAAAATGCCTCATCTGCTGATGGCTGGAGCTACCGGGCAAGGTAAATCCGTAGGTTTAAATGTAGTATTGACTTCTCTACTGTATAGAAAACATCCTGCTGAAGTAAAATTTATACTGGTAGACCCTAAAAAAGTCGAATTGACTTTATTCAATAAAATAGAACGCCATTATTTGGCAAAATTGCCGGGATCGGAAGAAGCCATTATAACGGATACTACTAAGGTGGTACATACCCTGAACTCTTTGTGTATTGAAATGGATAATCGGTACGATTTGCTTAAGACTGCCATGGTGAGAAACATCAAAGAGTACAATATAAAATTTAGATCCAGAAAATTAAACCCGGAGTTTGGACATCAATTTTTACCCTATATCATATTGGTTATAGATGAGTTTGCGGATCTCATAATGACTGCCGGAAAAGAAATAGAAACGCCTATTGCACGATTGACCCAATTAGCCAGAGCTATAGGAATCCATTTAATAGTAGCCACTCAAAGACCTTCCGTAAATGTAATTACAGGTATTATCAAGGCAAATTTTCCTTCAAGGATTGCTTTTAGGGTAACTTCTAAAATAGATTCAAGAACTATTCTAGACGCACATGGTGCAGACCAGTTAATTGGGCGCGGAGATATGTTATATTCCGGGGGGAGTGATATTATAAGAATTCAGTGTGCTTTCATAGACACTCCCGAAGTAGAAAAAATTACTGATTTTATAGGATCTCAAAGAGCGTATCCGGAAGCTTTTCTACTGCCGGAGTACATAGACGAAGATGTCGATGGCACAGATATTGCCATTGATATAACCGACAGAGATAAGCTCTTTAGAGAAGCTGCGGAAATTATTATTACAGCGCAGCAGGGATCGGCTTCTTTGCTACAGAGAAAATTAAAATTAGGTTATAACAGAGCAGGCAGATTAATAGATCAATTAGAGGCAGCAGGCATTGTGGGTCCGTTTGAAGGGAGTAAAGCAAGACAAGTATTGATCTCCGATTTTACAGCTTTAGAACAATTATTAGAAAATGAAAAAAATATTTAGACAAAAAAATAGTGTATTGTTAATTTTAGCAGTACTGTTCAGCTTCGCTAGTTTTTCACAGAACGAAAAAAAAGCAAAAGCGCTTTTGGATGTTGTTTCAAAAAAAATGAGTGCTTATGAGAACATGACTATCGAATTTAGTTCTTCGTTGGTCAATGAAGAAGCAGGCATCAAAGAGGGTGATGAGGCTCCGATAACGGGAAAAATAATATTACAAAAAGAAAAATATTATTTGGATTATTTGGGAAATACATTCATTTTCGACAGTAAAAATTTGTACGTGATTAACAATGAAGATAAAGAAGTAACTATCAGTAATGGGGATATTGATGAAGATGACGGTTTTATTTATCCGTCAAAACTATTAACATTTTATAAAGAAGGTTATCATTTTTCATGGGGGTCTTTGATGACGGAAAAAGGAAAAAAAATTCAATATGTCAATCTAATCCCCATAGATAGTACATCAGATATCAAAAATGTTCAATTAGCTGTCAATACCCAAACAAATCATATTTTCAAATTGATACAAACGGGTTCAAACGGTGCCAAAACAACTCTTTCCATAACTACTTTCAAAAGCAATCAAGTAGTATCTGATAAGTTATTTTCTTTTGACAAGGAAAAATACTTACAACTAGACTATATTATTGATTAATAGCAAATTCAAAAAGTTTAAATGAGTTCAATGAAGATTTTAGATAAATATTTATTAAAATCGTTTTTAATACCATTTTTTGCTACTTTTCTGGTAATCCTTTTTGTATTGGTAATGCAAGCGTTGTGGCTAGTATTTGAAGATATTGCAGGAAAAGGGATAAGTGTTTATTTTATTTTAAAATATTTATATTATACTTGTTTAATTGTCTCTCCACAAGCGCTCCCGATTGCCGTTTTACTTTCTTCAATTATGGCGTTGGGAAATTTGTCCGAACGTTATGAATTTGCTGCAGCAAAGTCAGCTGCTATTTCATTATCAAGACTTTTGAGGCCTTTAATTATTTTGACATTCTTTTTAAGTGCTCTTGACTTTGTATTTTTAAACAATGTTTTTCCATACGCCGTATTAAAAAATAAAAATCTATTGATTAATATTCGCAAGAAAAAACCGGCATTAGCACTGGTTCCGGGAAGTTTTAATTCCGAGATACCTAATTACCAAATCAAATTCGACGAAAAATACGGAAAGAATAAAGAGCTTTTAAAAAATATATTGATCTATGATTTGACATCACAAAAAGGAAACCAAAAAGTAATTACCGCAGAAAGAGGGAAAATTATTTCCGAAGATGGCAGTAAATATTTAACGATGGTTTTATATGATGGGAGGTTTTATGAAAATCATCTGAAGCGTCGAAAAAAGTACGGGGAAGTAGACAAAATGCTGGCATCAAGTGCCCTATTCAAAGAATATACCATTAATATAGATGTCTCAGCATTTTCCGAAGACGATTTGGAAATTGAAAAGCTCAGAGGGAGTTTCAATATGCTAAGCTTAGGACAGTTAAAAGATACTATTCCTATCATGAAGAAAAATTTTGATGCACTTATAGATATCAGAGCCGGTGACGTCTATAACACTCTGAAAGGAGAACGATTAGGATATGTTCACGATAGTGTTTCAAAAAAGAAGCTCGCTCCTGAAATTTTAGATAATTTTGATATTCACCAAAAAATAGGGGCATTAAACACTGCCATATCAAAAATCGAAAGGTCTATAAACAATTTAAAAAATAATAAGTCTACATTAAAAATAAGAAGAAAATACTTAAATCTGTATGATGTAGAATATTATAATAGAATAGCATTGGCCTTTTCTTGTTTGATCTTATTTTTTATAGGAGCTCCATTGGGGTCTATCATAAGAAAAGGAGGCTTTGGGTTTCCAATGATACTGGCAATTGTGATCTATTTGATTTATTTTTTCTCTAATACTTTTGCAAGAAACTTGGCAGAGGAAAGTAAAATAACCGCATTTCTGGGTTCCTGGATTTCCGCCATGATCATGGTACCTTTCGGGTTTTTCTTAATGAGAAGAGCTACCAAAGATATGGGGATAGTTAATATCGACGTATTTTTGAGATCCATCTCAAAATTTTATACCATATTTAAATTGAAAAGATCTTCCAAAACATGAGTTCAAAACAAATTTTAGAAAAAAAGATTCAATTGAATACTATTTCAGAAGCCATTGACGATATTAAAAATGGAAAAATAATCATTGTTGTTGATGACGAAAACAGAGAAAATGAAGGCGATTTTATAGCTGCAGCAGAAATGGTTACCCCGGAGATGATCAACTTTATGGCTACTCACGGACGTGGATTAATTTGTGTCCCTTTGACAGAGAAAAGATGTAGATATCTTCAATTGCATATGATGGTTAGCAATAATACCGATGCAATGGAAACGGCTTTTACAATTTCTGTTGATCTGAGAGGAAAAGGGGTAACTACCGGTATTTCTGCCTCTGACAGGGCAAATACCATACAAGCTTTAATTGATGATGATACAAAACCTTACGATTTAGGCAGGCCCGGACATATATTCCCTTTAAAAGCAAAAGAAGGGGGTGTTTTAAGAAGAACCGGACATACGGAAGCTGCCATAGATTTTGCAAGGTTAGCAGGATTAAGGCCTGCAGGCGTTATTGTTGAAATTATGAATGAAGACGGTACCATGGCCCGGCTTCCCGAATTGATAAAAGTCGCCAAAAAATTCGATATTAAAATTGTTTCCATTGAAGATTTAGTTGCCTACAGAATGGAACATGATTCATTAATTGAAAAGAAAGAAGATTTCAATATTAAAACCAAATTCGGAGAATTCAGGTTGCGTGCTTATCAGCAAACCACTAATAAACAGATACATATAGCTCTGACCAAAGGGATATGGTCTAAAAATGAAGCTATTTTAACCAGGATAAACTCAACATTAGTAAATAATGATCTTTTAGATATTTTGACTAATGATACTGATAAACCATTAGATAACATGTTTCAAATTATTAATAAAGAAGAAAAAGGAGCTATGTTATTTATCAATCAACAGAATCAATCACTGAACTTTTTAAAAAGGCTACACATTTTAAAAGAGAATCAAGCAAAAGATATTTTGACAGCGCCCAAAATAACCATGGATACCAAAGATTTTGGCATTGGTGCACAAATCTTACACGATATTCATATTAGTAAACTCAGGTTAATTACGAACACACAGCAACCTAAGCGCGTAGGTATGATAGGCTATGGGTTAGAAATAGTGGACTATATAAATTACTAGGCAAAATCAATACTGTACAAAACTCCTTCGGGTAAAAAATCCAAAATAAGAACATGCAGATACCTAAATAATATTGTTTTTTCAAGTATCTGCATGTTATGAACCTTAAACTTTGCAATTCCAAACTGCCATTATTTGAATACAGCATTAAACTGCCCTAAATTTAATTTGTCAGCGTTCATTTTTACGTTTTGCATCATTTCAATTATTTTTCCCGGGTTCATATTCTCTCCCAAAAGCCTTGCTATTCCTACACCGGCTTCTTTACTATAACCAAATGCAATCACTTCATCAATAGCATCGCTATCTCCCGTGTAATAGAGGTTTACTTTCATTCCTTTGACATTCATTCTCATTAAACTTTTATAATTTGTATTAGAAAGAATTGCAGTGAGTTTTTCCTTTTCAACTTCGTATGCTTCTTCGTTTCCTTTATATGGTAAACCCACCAAATTGATCTTTCGGATACTCTTTATCGTTTGCTTAATATCTTCGGAAACATCCTCGTTTTTTAATTCTAAAAAACTTACCGGTAAATCTACGGTTATGAAACGTTGTTTCTCCTGGCTCTCTACTAAATAACCTTGTAATGATGCGTTCTTTTTACACGATGTCATTATCAGAACGACAACAAATAAAGAAAGTATGGTTTTTAAATTTTTCATTGTGATATCTTTTATGGTATTAATAACGGATGTATTTTACTTAAGTTTCTATTATTTTAATTTTTCTTGCGAAAGGAATGCTATTTTCTCAGTTTTTAAGATTTGAACTTTCAAACTTTAAACAGTTATTATTTATTTTTACTGACTTTTACATCCTTAGTAAATGTGTCTGCAATTTTTGACAACTTGTTAATATCAATATTTCCGGTTAAGGAAACAATAACTGCCTCTGATTGACCATCTGTTTTTCTATCAATACCTTTTATAAACATCAGCACCTCGCTTACGTATTCTTTATTACTTGTAGATTTTACATAGATTTTTATTCTTGAATTTCCTTCTTTCATTCTCATTAGCTCTGTTAATTCAGAACTTTTTATAGCTTTTGATACCATATTCTCCATTTTAGAAGCAATATTTTTATCGCGTGTAGAGAATACTTTCAGTTCGTTTAAATCCTTAATTATATTAAAAATCTCAATCGCTTCATTGCTTTCTCCTTCATCGCTTGAAGGTGTTTTAAATTTGGACAAAATTTCAAACATATCTTTGTTTACGATAATGGCGTCTACTCCGTCTATGTTTTCTAATGCATCAAACATGGATTGCCCATAGCCTATCAAAGGTGATACTATTAATGTGATTAATACAATTACTTTTTTCATGATTATAAATTTTACTTGGTTTTAAATATTTTATGTACGGTGTTTTCGTAAGTATATAAGTTATTAAATGCATTCTTCCCTTTGTTTAAATTTACAGAAAGCATTTTTAAGGCGTTTTCTACTTGAGCATATTTTTGTTCCATTCGATACTCATCGTATTTAATTTTACCTGTATATATACTTATCATCAAGACTACTGACACTGCTATAGATAACCATTTCAAGTTCTTACGATTTGTTTTCTTAGATTTTAACCGAATGGTTTTTGTATAGGTTTCGCCTCTGCTATCCTGAAAATAACTAAACATTAGTTGATATTCTTCCAAATGAGGTGCCACCCTATTTGATAAAAAATAATCTCTTAAAACAGCTTCCTCTTGTATAGAAGTTGTTGCGTTTAGGTATTTTTCTACTAATTTTTCTATGTTAACTAACTCCATAGTTATGTGTTTTTATTAGTTTCTCTCTTATAGATTTCCTTGCTCTTGACAACGCTACCCTAACAGTATTTGGCTTCATATTTAACATGTCACATATTTCGTCAAAACTGTACTGTTCCACATCTCGTAACTGTATGACTAATTTTTGCTGCTCGGGCAAATTTTCAATGAGCTTATGTACTTGGTTTACACTATCCTGATATTCAATCTTTCTATCTAAACTCGTGTCTTTTTCTTTATAATTGCTATGCACCAATGTTAAATTATTTGCCTGCTTGGATTTTAACCTATCATAACAATAATTCTTGGTCATGGTCATTGCAAATGCTTCAACATTTTTATAGTCGGACAACTTTTTATTGTTTTTCCAAAGTTTAAACAATAATTCTTGAGTTGCATCTTCTGCTTCTTCGGTCGAAACTAAGAGTCTTTTTGCCAAACGAAAGACTTTATTTTTAAATGGTAAAACAACTTTCAAAAAGTCTGATTGGTTCATTCGTCTTTATTTTTGTAAAATATCGATCTTCTTTTCGTCTTATATAATTAGTATTACATGCTTACGACGATGATAAGGAGATTTTGTTACATCTAAAAAAAATAGAATACTAAATATTGCTTACATTGCGTTAAAGTATTACAAATTCATTATATATGAAATCATTAAAAGTTTTTATATACGCCTTTATATTATTATGTAGTTTTTCATTATCCAATTGTACTAAATCCGAAAGCATTCCTGCAGATCTGGAAGTAAATGATTTTGTATGGAAAGGATTAAATACGTATTATTTTTGGCAAGATCAAATTCCGGACTTATCAGATATCCGATTTTCTTCTCAAAGCCAGTTAAACAATTTTTTGAGTACTCATGACACTCCTAATAGTTTATTTTTCAGTTTGTTGTATAATTATCCGACCATTGATAAATATTCTTGGATTGTGAGTGATTATGTGGCCCTGGAAAATTCTTTTCAAGGGATTAATCAAAGTAACGGAATGGAATTTGGCCTGGTAAGATATATGAGTACTTCTTCAAATTTATTTGGATATGTACGCTATGTATTGACGGGTTCTGACGCTGCAATGGATGGCATTACAAGAGGAATGCTTTTCAATCAGGTCAATGGTCAGCAATTGACGGAAACGAATTACAGGAACCTGCTTTTTTCCAACGCCACTTCATATACGATCACATTAGCAGATTATAATAGCGGAAACCCGACTGCCACAAGTACTACCATTATGCTTACCAAAAGTGAATTGCAGGAAAATCCGGTGAATACGGTCAAAACTTTTACAGAAGGAAGTAATAAAATAGGGTATTTGATGTATAACCAGTTTGTAACTGTTTTTGACGGGGCATTAAATACAGCATTTGCAACTCTGAAATCCGAAGGAGTTACGGATCTGATTGTGGATTTAAGGTACAATCCCGGAGGGTCTGTCAGAACAGCAACCTATCTGGGACAGATGATTACCGGGCAATTTTCAGGGCAGTTATTTTCAAGAGAAGTATGGAATAGTAAAGTTCGGGCAAATATAAGTGCCGGTAATTTTGAAAATAACTTTACTGCTCAAATAAATAATGGTATCATTACCGAAAACATCAATAGTTTAAATCTAAGCAGGGTATATTTTATAGTAACAGGAAGTTCGGCGTCTGCGTCGGAGTTACTCATTAACAGCCTGAGATCTTATATAGATGTTAGATTGATAGGTACAGCTACAGAAGGTAAAAATGTAGGGTCTATTACGTTGTATGATTCCGAGAACTACAGAAGATCAGGGGCAAATCCCAATCATACTTGGGCTATGCAACCTATTGTATTGGAAATTCAAAACAGAGATGGTACTACTGCCCCTGGTGGTTTTACTCCCGAAATAGTTTTGGCAGAAGATTACAGTAATCTTGGTGTATTGGGAGAACGAGGCGAGCCTCTATTAGATAGAGCTATTTCGTATATTCTTACAGGGGCTAGATTTAGCAACCAGCTAACGACCCCAAATATGGAAGAAATTTCTCATTCCAAGTTATTTACACCAACAGGGAATAATATGTATACCTGTCTTAAAAAATGAGACCTTTGCAACAATCATAACCTTCTTTTTTTTGATACGAAGATGTAGTACTAATTAAGGGAAGCTTACATTGTTGGTTAGAAGCGGAAAAGCGTATATTTTACTTTTATCTTTTACTTTTGCTAAAGAATCTTTATTTTGAACAACTGCAAATGGAATTTTCGCTCTATTGCCTTGTTCATCAACATAGAAAAAATCATGTCACTGAAAACCATAGTTTGAACCAAATTGTGTTTTTAGTACCCCACTTTTGGGGATTCTATAAACCCTCTTGCCGTCTTCGTACTCTTTGGGTTCTCCATTTTTTTGATCAAAAACAACCAAAACAGGGCCGATATAACCTTCGGGAATCAGCCGTATGATATCTTCTGCTTTTCGGTATGTACAGCTTATAAAACCAAAAACAACCCCAGCCATCTTAATCCCAAAAGGATAATAATTTGATTCCGAGGCCATTACAGTCCCGGACGTATTGCCTTTAACAATTTGTATATCATCAAACCACACCTTTCCTGCATTATTATTGTCTATTCGTACGTTTAGCTTGTCAATATGTGCGGGTACTAACACTGTTTTTTCCAATACTACCCATTGATTAGCCGTTGTGGTTCTTTCGTAACTTATCTCGGTATAATAGCCCCTCTCGTCATTGGTTTTCATAAACAAGAACAAATCGGCACTATTACCGGATACGCTCTCCAGAAAACCCTTGCAGATACGGTATAGTAGGTAGCCTGGTCTTTCATCCTAAATTTGACTATCGTATTTTAAAATTACTATGCAAATGATAATCTCTAGAAACCTCCATAATCAATTCGAAGTCTTCACTAAAAATAATAGTTTCCCATTGTGTACTGGCTAAGAAATCTTCCCAATCCTTAATAAAAATTCCAGTTGGTATTTTAACCATAGGTTCTTTCCAACCATAGGTAATTATTACGTTCTCTTTTTTAGACAATAAAGAATTTTTAAAAGCCTGTTCATTTAATTCTTCTTCACCTTCTGAATCAAAAAAGAACTTATAATACTTATGCATTGACAACCAATTAATAAGAGTATCGCTTTTATATAGGCCTGAGTCACTATCTACAGGGATTTTTAATTCTTTTAAAAGATGATTTCTTTCTCTGATTGAATCTTTAGCAATAATTGTAACAAATTCCGATATTTCTTTAAGCTTCCAATTGTTAATTTCATTTTTTCTTAAATCATTCATAATTAAAATACATTATTATCAACTATACTCTTTGCCATTCTTTCTCCTCCTGTAAATGGGACAGATCCTTTTTTCTTACCATTCCACCAATTAATATGAGCTTGACCAGTTTCTTTATCAATATCTATTCTATAACCCCTTTTTCCATCAGTGGATACCTTACCGTTTACTTTTCCTTCAAATGGCCCTTTTCTACCTATGTAATTAACTGCATCATCTCCTAAATCTCCAACCACATCACCTATAACAGTTTTTGCATCTTTGAATGAACCTGTTTTAGTTATTGTAAAGATTTCTTTGCTATTTTCGCTTAGTTTTCCAGTTACTTTTATTAAATCAGCTACTTCATCCGAGTATTTCAGTAACTTAGCTCCATCTCCAAAGTAAGCAAATATACCAAAAGCTGTTAATCCAGCATTTAAATAATCTCCCTCGGCAGCATATACCCCTGCATGTGCAAGATCAATAATTCCTGTCGGGTCAATGGTTCCTGTAGCATCGGCAACTACATGTCCCAGATCTCCGGTAGCCTCTGCCATTTGACTTAGACCGGATGTTATTTGAGTAACCATTTGTTGCCTGGCACTTTCAGAATCAAAACTCGGATCAGGAGTACTCATTTTTTGCATTAAACTCTCGTTATGAGCCTGTTGAACTTTTCTAACTCCTCCATTAAACTTCTCTGTGGTTTTTTGAACTCCTTGTGAAAAAGTAATAGCAGCACTGGTAGCTATTTCAGTAAATAGTTGAAGCTCTTTACCTTCCAGTTCGATTCCCAGTCCAAGTTTGTTCTCAGAAAATGCATAGGTTGAGTTATAAGCATAATCTTCCGCTATGGGGTCTATACTCCAAAAACGTGCATATGTTGCATCATAAAAGCGATACTTAAATTCATGTACATTCAACCCTAACTCATCATGGAACTCTTGACCTTGATATGTTTTATACTTCTGCGCCACATGATTCCCATTGGAACTAACTACATTATTATACCCTTTATGAAGCAGTCCAAACGGATAGTACCACCCCACCTTTTTTGAGGGCTTTTACTCTTTTTTTACCAATGCCTCACTTTTTCTAGCTGGCTATTTCAATGAACTTCTAATTCCAATACTAAAATAATTCTTTGTGTTTTACCTACCTAATTTTTTAGCTATAATTTCTGTTTGGAATATTTTTTGTGATACTAAAACCAAATAACTTATGTTATAATTTGTGTATATTTGTTAATAGTAATACCAATTATTATGAGTACGGTAGAATTAAGAAATAAAATAATAGAACAGTTTAATCAGTTCATTCAAGATGATTCAAAACTCTTAGCTTTGGATGGTGTTTTCGATTCGCTTACTACAACAGATTCCCAATCATTAGTTTCTGAGGAGCATTATAAAATTGTTGAGGAACGCCGTCGTAAATGGCAAGCGGGAGAAACTAAAGGACGTAGCTGGGATGAAGTAAAACTTCAGCTAAAGAAAAAATATGGGTTCTAAAAAACTCGAACTTACTATTGACCCAGAAGCACAGATTGAAATTGACAAGGCTATTGAAAATTACGAAAAAGCTAGAGAAGGTTTAGGAGAAGAATTTTACTACTATCTTGATGGATACTTTGAGGTACTAAGAGAAGATAATGTTTTCTTTAACATAAAAAGAAAACCTGCTTTTCGAGAATTACCTTTAAAACGTTTTCCTTATGTAATTATCTATGAGCATACAAAAACTGAAATTTATGTGTTTTCTGTTTTTAATACTAACCAAGACCCAGCAAAGAAAAGACACTAATTTTCTGAATTATTACTTCTTTCAGCTAAATATTTTAGTCCTAAACCTAATATAAGTAAAACTGGAGTTGCTACATTTATTAGCACAAAGAGTTAAGCTTATTTTTATCTAAATAACTTAACAAAATGAAACGAAGAAAATACAGTAAAGAGTTTAAAATTAAAGCAGTAGAATTGAGTAATGTACGAGGTAATACCAAAGAGATTGCTATCGAGTTGGGTATCAGTGGATATCTTATTTACAGATGGCGTAGAGAATTAGAGCAGTGTCCTGATATAGCTTTCAGCGGTAATGGAGTCAAACAGCTAACAGAAGATCAAAAAGAGTTAGAGCGTTTACATAAACAACTCAAGGATGTTACCATGGAAAGAGATATCTTAAAAAAGTCCGTGAGCATTTTCTCCAAGAGCGATCGGAAGTATTGAAATTTATCAAAGACCACAGTAGAGAATATCCGGTTGGGAAGATGTGTAAAGTTTTTAAAATTAGCAAGAATAGTTATTACAGGAGTAGGAATTATATTCCATCAGATAGAGATGGAGAAAATCGTATGTTACTTTCTGAGATTCACCGTATCTGTGAGCGAAGTAAATCGACTTATGGAAGTCCTAGAATTACAGAGGAACTCAAAGCTAAAGGGTTTAAGGTATCTAGACCCGGAGTAGCTCGATTGATGAAAAAACATGGGATTAAGGCTGTTCGTAAAAAGAAATTTGTTGTCACAACAGATTCTAAGCATCAATATCCGGTAGCTGATAATGTATTGTATAGAGATTTTAAAGCTACCGCAGCTGCACAGAAATGGGTCTCTGATATTACCTATCTCAAAACAGCACAAGGATGGTTGTACTTAACGGTAATTATTGACCTCTTTGATCGTAAAGTCATCGGTTGGTCTTTGAGCAATGGACTCAAAGCAAGTCAAACTATCATTGCTGCATGGAGGATGGCTGTAAACAACAGAATGCCTTGTAAAGGTATGATTTTTCATTCTGATCGGGGAGTGCAATATGCATGTCATGCATTTGTTAATATCCTTAAAAGTTATCATGTAACACCCAGTATGAGTAGAAAAGGAAACTGTTGGGATAATGCAGTAGCAGAATCTTTTTTTAAAACAATTAAAACAGAACTAATAATCAACAATAAGTTTATATCTAAGAAAAGTCTTCAAATTAAAGTCTTTGAATACATAGAAACTTGGTACAACAGGTACAGAAGACATTCTGCAATTGGATACAAAAATATCATTGAATTTGAAAAATTATATCCAATCAAAAATGTAGCTTAACTTTTTGTATATAATTCCCCCATTGATAGGACAGATTTTATTAAAACTTAAATGAGATAATGATGTTGAAAGAGGGGGGTCCGGGAGGAGACTGATAACTCTCATTTTTTGTGAATAACTCCCCAAAGTATCATCATACCTCATGCTGCTATTTTTAGGGTTTGTTGATAAATGGTTTGAGGATGTTGATTACCGATACTTTGATGTATTCTTTGTGTATTGTAATACTCGAAATACTCCTTTAAACCTCTATAACATTCTCTACCGTCACTAGCTGGAAACAAATATACATGTTCGTATTTGACACTACGCCATAATCGTTCAATGAAAATATTATCAATAGCTCTTCCTTTACCATCCATACTGAGCTTGATGGCTCTATCAGGATGAGTTACCCAATCGCAGAACTCATAGGCAGTAAACTGACTCCCCTTATCTGTATTGAGAATCTCTGGTTTTCCATGTTTTTCAATAGCCTCTTGTAAGGTTTCTCTGCACCGGTTACTTGTCATCGTGTTGGATAATGACCAACCCACTACATAACGACTGTAAAGGTCTATAATAGCACATAAATACAAATACCCTCCCTGAACTGGAATGTAGGTAATATCCATTGCCCACACTTGATTGGAATGTCTAATCTTTAACTTACTCAACAGGTACTTATAGATTCTATGCAAAGCCCTTTACCTCTTTTGGAAGTATTAGGATTGGGGCCAACGGCAGACAACCCCATGAGTCTGTAAAGGCGTTCTATGCGCTTTTTGTTGATCTTATAACCCTTATCCATATTGAGCCAAGTAGTTATACGAGGAACTCCAAGCCATGGGTGAAGCAGATGCTCCTCATCTATCAATCTCATGATCTCCAGATTCAATGAACTCTCTCCCTTTGGAATGTAATACACACTACTACGATGAATTTGTAATAAATCACATTGCTTTACAATAGACAGCTTACTTGCCTTGTCAACCTGTTCTTTACGCTGTTTTGAACTCTTATTCATGACAAGGCTTTCTTTAAAAAATCAATCTCCATCTTTTGCTGACCGATCTTCTTTAAATAACGATCTTCTTTCTCTTATGACTCTGTTTTTGAATCCTTTACCGGACGATCAAATACAGCTTGACCATTCTTTAAAAATTGAGCCTTCCAATTGGTAATTTGGGTTGGATGGATATCATATTTACGAACCCAACTCTTGAATCGTATAACGCTCGCTCAAGGATTCTAAAAACACCTTGAATTTAAACTCTGATGTGAATCTTCTTCTACTCATGATACAGTAAATTTATAATTAAAAATCTAACTTAAATTACTGTCCGATTTTTGGGGGAAATTATAGCCCTCCTGCCTGTTTGGCAATATTCTGTACGGGCCGGTCCAGACCGTCGTAATACACAATAGTCTCTGTTTTTTGGTCATTGACTATTGTGGCTCCATTTGTTGCATGCGTATTTCCGTCTGTAGTCTCTACTTTATAAGCGGTATTTTTAATATAATTTTCTGTGCTGGTTTGTGTCCATACTGTCACGGGTATAAACGATAAGATATAGATTAGTCTTTTCATAATTTTTAGTTTTTGTAGTTATATTCATTTTTACTTAAAATATTACCTTCATTATCTTTTATATGTTCCAACCTGTTAAAATTGTCATAGGTATAATACATGGTTTCTCCTCTTGTGTCTGTAATACTTGTTATTTCCTATTAAAGGATCGTAGGTATAGGTGGTAATGCGGGCTTTTGACAATTCAGGTACATTTCTTAGATTATCCAAAGCGTTTCTCAAAGCTCCTTCTTTTCCAGTATAGCCAAATGTCCGATCATTATCCTGATCTGATAAATTGTGTAGATTTGGAATATAACGGCAATATCATCATAACTTGCCACATTTTCTATTTTAGCGATTACTTTGCTTTGTTTATACCCCCAAATAAGAATAGTATGCATTTCGCCTTTTACATGATACATCTCAGGATTACCTAAGTTATCATACCTGTCATAAAGAAGTCTTTCTGTTAACCTGCCATCAATGGTAAGCTCATTTACATTTTCGACTACTGCCGATGAAAAACTTAATACTTCTCCGTTGGTATTTTCTAATTTATAATATTTTGACATATTGATTTTTCCTGACAATTTGTTATATGATATGATTTCGGAAGAAAGCACTTTGCTCCCGTTAGATTTATTTACCTCTATAGGATAGCTAAGCATATTTTTATCTGCCATATCTTTGTAGACATTACTAACCGGGCCCTCATACTGAAAATCAGGATCAGAAATGGTTTGTTCTAATGCAAAATCTTTGGGATATTTATATGTAATAATAAATGGTTCATTTGATGAATCTCTTGTAGTAACTTCTGAAACTAAAAAATCGTCATTGTACTTATATTCTACTTGAGTGTCCATCGTTAGTCCGTTATCAAAATATGAAGTCGTTGTCTCCTTTATAACCTCATAATCCATATAAAAGAGCTTATATGCATTTCCATAAGTATCTGTATAATCTCCACATAATGCCAGTTGTGTGTATTCAAAAGCTCTTACATACTTATTTACATGGGGAGTTTGATTTATATCTAGATATTCTCGAACGGTTCTCGCTTTTAAAACCTCATTTGAGTTCCTTTTTTGAACCTCAATAAGTTTCCCTCTTAAAAAACTTCTATCGCTACCTTTATTAAATATGGATTGTTCAACATTCAATGTTCCTTCATACAGCTACGTCAGGAAAATTATTGTAGTTAGAATATTTATATGTCGTACTACTATTATCGGTATATTTTTCTGTTATAGTATCATAACTTATATGACTTCCATTTATACTTGACAGCGGAACTAAACTATTTATATCAAAAACATAAGATTCTCCTATACTGTTTCCTCCGTTCCAATAAGGAATGAAAGAAGTGAAATCGTGCATCAATATCCCTCCCTCATAATGAAATGTTATTATTTCAGGGGTTGAGTAGCCGTTATTTTTTTCTATACGTTTAACCCTGGTTCCTCCAATGGGTGTCGATATATTATAGGGCATAAGTTCCTTATTGTTATCTACTTTTTTATTGCTCTATGTGCTTCATATTCAAAAGAAGTAAATCCTTTAGTCGGATAGATAATTTTTTTAACATTCCAATTATGGCGAAGTTTTCATTAGAAGCCCTTGAGGAGTCGTGTTCAGAAAAATGATCATCAGGAGGGCTCTGACCTAAAGCCCATGTCCACCCCTCATAATTCATGGAGCGTACAATATATTCCTGGCCATTATAAAACCCCCATTTATCAATTTTTTTGGATAAATAATTTGGCAGTTCATTAAATCTGTCGTATTCAAAAGAATACATCGTTTGTATCTGATTTGCTTCAATATTATTGTGTATAGCCTTCAGATTCAATCTCAAATTATTACCTATTGTGTGATATTCTAAACCTATCGAACGCACCAATTTGTCGTTGTAATTATAGATTTTTATTTGATCTAATTTCTTCCACTCCATATCATCATGTGTAAAATGATTTTCAAAAGGTTTCTTATTTATGTTGGTAATTTCAAATTCAATACGATTTCCACTATACGTTTGAATATTTTTTAAATATACAGGGTAAATTCTGGTAGTTCTAAAATTGTCTCCATGTGTTCTATCATAGGTTATTGTATAAGCTACTCCATTTTCCGATAAACATGAACCTATTTTAAAACTATTATTTCTATAGACATGGATAATTGGCTCAACTCTTTCATACTCAAAATTATATAGTGTAATACCCTTACTATTCATGACACTGGATAAATACCAAGTACTTGGTCTTTCTATAAACTTTGCACGTAAAATAGTTTCCGGTATTGGTAAGGAATATTCAATATGATCATTCGTGCTCCCAAAGATATATTGATTCCCTTTTTCGTCGGTAATTATAATTTTTCCTATATCATTTCTTACATCGCTTGACGGCTCGTTGGGTGTACCGTCAAATCGATCCTGAAATAGATTAGGAGTTACTCTTTCATAGGTTTTTATTTTTAATTTTGAATTCGATTGCACTCTCCAATTACCATTATTATCAAGAAAAAATTTACCGGTAATTCCCATGAAGTTAAATGTAAAGATATCCGGTTCTAAATCCATATTGTGGTACGGATTGGGTGTATCAACTAAATTAGATTCATGAACCAAATCAGTCAAGGAGTTAGTTGTACTCCAATTCGTGTTATTTAAGCGATGTCCGGCATATTTAAACCCTTTACGTGAGTATTGATAGTTATGTATACCCCAGTTAAAATTATAATTAAGTACATCTACTTTATCTCTAATACTCCTTGTAATTACCCCACCGGCATTCAAAGACCAATTTTGCCCTACCCAACTTGCAACTGAGTTAACTCTTATTCCCCCGGAATCATAATTCAAATAGATTTCTAAGGGAATTTCTCTTTCATTAATAGTATATAGAGGAATAGCTACATTAGTAGAGCCGTTATAATGACTTACAGGAATATCGCCATATTTGCCCAAGCTGGAAGCAGTAGGGCTCTTAACATCCAATGGAGGGTTTACCAATTGAGAAAAAGATATTTTGTAAGAAAAAAGGATGAGTAGTACGAGTATTTTTTTCATATTAATTGAATTTTGCTTTTTAATTATGTACTGATATTAGTGATCTAAACTTAAAAAGTACATCAAACTTATGTAGCCTTAGATATTAATAACCTGAGTTCGACCAAAGAAAAGTGATTTTTTACCAAAGAAAAAGCAGATTATTTAGTATATTAAAGTATTGAAATTCAATATTCTAAAATAATTTCTGCTTATGGTTTCTATAGATAAAGTTACTGATATTTTTTGTTCCATTGATGATTTTTGTCAAGTTTTTGAACCAGCTTTACAAAAAAGGCTCATTTCTGAAGGAAAAAAGAAAAGAAAACGAGTTTTTACAATGTCGACCAGTGAAATTTTAACCATAACTGTACTGTTCCATACTAGCGGTATTAGAACTTTCAAACATTTCTACCTTTTTTATCTTCAAAAGCATCTAACAAAAGAGTTTCCTAATACTGTTTCCTATAATCGCTTTGTAGAATTGATGCAATCTAACATGCTTCCTTTAATAATCTATATGAAAACTTGTTGTTTGGGACAATGTACAGGTATTTCATTTATAGATTCTACGCCTTTGAGAGTTTGCAACAAAAAGAGGATTAGAAACAATAAAGTATTCAAAGGTCTTGCAACTACAGGGAAGTCTACTATGGGGTGGTTTCACGGTTTCAAACTTCATATTTTAATCAATGATAAAGGCGAACTTCTCAACTTTATTATTACTCAAGCCAATGTCGATGACAGAACTCCTATTAAGGAACATAATTTTCTCAAAGAAATAGTTGGAAGTTTATATGACGATAAAGGCTATATCTCTAAGGAAATTACTCAAATGCTTTTTGATGACGGATTACATTTAGTAACTAGCATTAAGAACAATATGAAAAATATGCTAATCACAATGCGTGATAAAATACTTTTGAGAAAACGTTCTGTTATAGAAACCATTAATGATCAACTTAAAAATATAAGTCAAGCAGAACATTCCAGGCATAGAAGTTTTGGAAATTTCATAACAAACCTAGTCGCAAGTCTTATTGCTTATTCTTTTCAAGAAAAGAAACCAGCTATCAAATTTGACAATCAAAATTCTACACAATTAGAACTCTTTTGCTAAATTCTTACGTCGAACTCAGGTTAATAAGTATTATATCTTAAGATACGTTAAAAATTAGAACTTCTTTTTGATGTTTTTGTTTTTTAATCTTGTAGAGTTATAAGACAAGCAGATGATACCAAAGAGGATAATAGATCAATTTAAAAGTTTTTTTGCATCAACAGATTTAGTATACAAAGCATAGAAAGAAAGACGAATATTTGTTTCTTAAAGAATTTTATACTAAAATTGTAAAAGCAGAAAACGCATACATAGAATTAGAAAAGAATTAGACTATGAAAAAAATAGCACTATTAGTACTAATACACATAACTGCCTGTTATTTTGCACAAAGAAAGTCAACAAAAACAGGAAGAGCTACCTTAGCTGAACTCAATATGAAAAGCTATGAGAAAGACTCCACAGCAAGAGCACTGGTTTTGTACGAACATGCCAACTTGTATATGGAGACAAAGAAATACGATTTTCAAACGGATTTTTATTTTAGAAAGAAAATTTTCACCAAAGAAGGAACGGATGTGGCAACTGTTAAAGTTATAACTTATGGTAAAGAAAGAATCAAAGATATTCTTGCTGTTACTTATAACCTGAGAGAAAATGGCAGTGTCGAAAAAACCTATCTTCAGAAAAAAGATATTTTTAAAAATCAGTTGAATGAAAAATATACCGAAACCAGTTTTACATTGCCAAATGTTAAAGAAGGGTCGGTTATTGAATATGTATATAGTCTGATATCTCCCTATCCTAGCCTTGATGATTTGTATTTTCAATCCGATATCCCAAAATTGCAAAGTGATTATGACTCGGCTATTATAGGTAATTATAAATACAATGCCAGGATTATAGGAAACCCAAGGCTGACAAAAGACAATCCTTCCGTACTAAAAAAATGTATTTATATAGAAGGAATCGGCCAGGCTGCTTGTGCGGTAAGATCTTTTAGCATGACAGATATTCCTGCATTTAAGGAAGAAGATTATATGCTGAGCAAAAAAAATTATATTTCAAGAGTTGCTTTTGATTACGTTTCTTATACGGATCTTAGAGGAGGGGTGAGGCACTATTTAAATGATTGGGCAGCAGCAGACAAATCATTAAAAAACGATTTTTTAAAAAATCAATCCAATAAGAAAAACTTTTTTAAAAAGCGACTTCCCGAAAGTGTATTGCAGATTAGTAATCCGTTGGAAAAAGCAAAAGCAATTTACAGCTATATCCAGGAAAACTATACCTGGAATGGAAAAAAACGGTCTTCTAAAAACAACAAGATGCGAGCTGTTTTTGAAGAAAAATCAGGAAGTGTTTACGATATCAACTTAGTACTGTATAACAGCTTACAAGCTGCTGAAATAGAAAGCTATATAGCCATGGTTTCTACCAGAAATAACGGATTGCCTACAAAGTTGTATCCGATTATAGCTGATTTTAATTATTTAATTGTTTAGTACATGACAAAAAATATAATTAATTGATTATCAGTAAATTAAATGTTAAATAATTAAAATAAAGCATTGATTTTCAGTATATTAGAAGAATAACATCACTCATTTTTCTAATGAAAAAAACCAATGCTTCCACTAAAAGTAGTGAATTAAATTCAGTTTTAAGTTCTCATTTCCAAGGTAAGATCAATTTGGCAAGAATCAAACTCATATCACATTTCATTATCGCCCTCTGTAAGGTACAGACAGTTACCTTTGAAAAGGTAGCCAACGCTTTTGAGACCTCAGTAGATTCGAAGTCATCACTCAGACGTATTCAAAGATTTATTGCTGATTATTCGTTGGATGGAGATTTGATCGCTCGTCTTATATTTAGTCTCCTTCCTAAGCAAGAGGGATTGATCTTGAGTATTGATAGGACCAATTGGAAGTTTGGTCAGACCAACATCAACATTTTTATGTTGGGAGTTGTCTATAAAGGTGTTGCCTTCCCATTTATTACACGCTTATTAATTGACGGTGCCGTGTTGGGAGTTGTCTATAAAGGTGTTGCCTTCCCATTGTTATTTACTATGTTAGATAAGCCAGGGAACTCTAACAGTCAGGAGCGTATTGATCTTGTGAATCGTTTCATAAGACTTTTTGGCAAAGATGTTATTAAATCCATTGTAGCCGATAGAGAGTTTGTAGGTAATCATTGGTTGGATTTCTTGAATACAAATGGAATCAAATATTATATCCGCATTCGAAACAACTTTAAGGTAGAGCTTCCTGATAAGAACAAAACCATCAAAGTATTTCACTTGTTTAATCCACATAAGATCAATGAGTTTGTGTATTATCCTAAAATTGTACGTGTTAATGGTCAGCTTTGTTTCCTTTCCGGATGCAAGTTGTACCCAAAAAATGGAAAGCCTGATTTCTTAATCATTGTATCGTTCAACGCTCCTGATAAGGCCTTTGAACAATACAAAGAACGATGGCAGATAGAGATGTGTTTTAAAGCAATGAAAGCCAGTGGCTTTGATATTGAAAACACACACCTGCAAGATATTAAGCGTATTGAAAAATTAGTACTGCTTGTAATGATGGCTTTCGTATGGTGTTACAAAGTTGGTATATATTTACATCAGATTAAGCCTATCAAAATAAAAAAGCATGGAAGAATGGCTAAAAGCATATTCAAATATGGATTAGATTATATCGCTTCTGTGCTATTAAACCCTGTAAATCAAAACAATATGAACTTGACTAAATTTTTGTCATGTACTTAGATTTAATTGTTAAAGTTATTGTAGACGGAAATGCTTATTTTTTAGACGCTACGGATAAATTTTTGCCTTTTGGACTGGTTCCCTTTAAATGTTTGAACGGGGAAGCGCGTATCATGGATTTTAAAAACGGCAGTTTCTGGGAAAAAATTTACCCGGCTAAAAGATCGTTTATAAATACCAAAGTCAAATTTACTTTAAACGAAAATGATGAGCTGGTAGGAGATTTGACAATAAGAAAAGGCGGATATGACGGATTACGACAAAGAAAGAAAAGACATGAAGTGAAAGAAGAAAAAATTCTGGAAGGATTTGAATCTGAAAATGTAGATTTGGAGGTGGAGGCATATAAGCAAATTGATTTTGAAAAACCGGATATTCCCACCGAAGAAGTATATAGTGTGCTATTTGAACCTGATGCTGTTGGTGCCGGTACCTTAAGAATGAATCCGTTTCTAATTGATAGGTTTACCGTCAATCCTTTTAAATTGGAAGAAAGGTTATATCCTGTTGATTACGGATATGAACGAAAATATACATATGCCTTTTCTTTTGAAATTCCCGAGAATTACGAAATAAAAAGGTACCTGAAAGTAAATCTCTGACACTACCGAATGACGGAGGGTTTTTTGCATTCAAAGCGAGGTACAGCCCTTATAAAATAACCTTCTATTTTAATTGTCTGATAAAAAAAGTATTATTTTCAAATGTAGAATATCACTATTTAAAAGAATTTTATAATGAAATCATAAAAATTCAGAGCTCTTTTATTGAATTAAAAAAAATATAGTGCGGTTGAAAGGTTGTAAAGTATAAAAGTTTAAAGTGTGAAAGTGAAAAGATACAAGATGCGGTAAAGCAGTATTTTATATAAATTTCAAATTTCATCACTAAAAATACTCGACATAGGCTAGGGCTATGCCTGTGTTTTTTAACTCGAACTTTGAAATTTTCCTTACACCATCTTTAGGCCATTTTAGTATTCTTTTTGGTATAAAAAAATAATTGTAGTATTGTAGCAATATTCAATTCGACGTTTTTGAATTCAAAAGAAACATCAGGTATTTCCTGGAGACATAAACTCCATGAAGTGATTTATGAAGCAGACACAAGAGCCGGCAAACTCTTTGACGTTGTATTGTTGATAGCGATATTAACGAGTATTCTTTTTGTGATGCTGGAAAGTGTGGTACCTATACAAAAAAAATACGGATATTTATTAAATATTGCCGAATGGGTTATTACCGTATTATTTTCTGTCGAGTATTTTTTAAGAATTATTTCCATAAAAAATCCCATTAGATATGTTTTTAGTTTTTATGGTATTATAGACCTACTTTCCATATTACCTAAATACTTGTCAATTATACTGGTAGGCTCACAAAATCTGGCTGCTCTGAGAGCTTTGCGTTTATTGAGAGTTTTTAGAATATTGAAGCTAGGGAGATATATAGGGGAGTCTAACAGGTTATTAGTTGCACTAAGAGCCAGTAGAGCTAAAATAGCTGTATTTCTGTTTTTTATCGTTATTATGTGTATTATCCTGGGTACGGTCATGTATATGATAGAAGGTTCAGAAAACGGATTTACGAGTATTCCCAGAAGTGTATATTGGTCAATCGTTACTTTAACTACCGTAGGATATGGAGATATCGCACCTCAAACCCCTTTGGGTCAGTTAGTTGCAAGTATTATTATGATTTTGGGATATGCCATTATAGCCATTCCAACAGGGATTGTTAGTTCGGAAATGACTAAAACCGTTATCGATACCAATACACAAGCCTGTCCTCATTGTTTGGCATCTCATCATAAAAAAGAAGCTGTGTTTTGTCATAAGTGTGGAGGTAAATTAAATGAGTAAATGGCTACATTGATTACTGTTGTCGGGCCTACGGGTATTGGTAAAACTGCATTGAGTATACAACTTGCTCGTTATTTTAATACTGAAATTATCTCTTGTGACTCAAGACAATTTTATAGAGAAATGCCTATTGGAACTGCTGTCCCCGATGATAAAGAAAGGGCCTCAATACCACACCATTTTATACAAAGCAGAAGTATTACGGAGGCGTATAATGTAGGCCGGTTTGAAAAAGATGCTTTGACAACATTAACCACACTATTTAAAAAATATAAGATTGTCATTATGGTTGGCGGAAGTGGTTTATATGTTGATGCAGTACTGAAGGGTTTAGATCATTTTCCGGACGTAGACAAAACAATAAGAAAAAAATTAATAGCTGATTTACATAAATTTGGAATTGAACATCTGCAAGATCAGTTACGGAAATTAGACAGAATTTCTTATAAAACTATTGCAATAGATAACCCTCAAAGACTCATTAGAGCATTGGAAGTATGCTTATCTACCGGGTTGCCTTATACCACTTTCAAAAGCAAACCGAAAGAACCCAGACCTTTTACCTCTGTAAAAATCGGATTGACTGCCGACAGAGAAATCATATATCGTAGAATCAACGAACGTGTTACAAAGATGATGGAAAACGGACTACTTGAAGAGGTAAAGCAATTATTGCCCTATAGAAAATTAAATGCACTGCAAACAGTGGGATATAAAGAACTTTTTTTGTACTTGGAAGGCAAAACTTCTTTGGAAGAAGCCATATCCGAAATAAAAAAAAATACCAGAAGGTTTGCAAAAAGACAGCTCACCTGGTTTAGAAAAGATACGTCTGTTATTTGGTTTGATTATTTGACCGATCCCGATGAGATTAGTAGTAAAATAGCAGCAAAACTTTAACGCTTTTATATGATAGGTAACCTTTTATAAATCAATCCCTTTTTTATCTTTGCCCAAAATGTAATAATTATGAAATTAAAATTAACACTTGCGGCTATTTTATTTGGATTAGTAGTAAAAGCTCAAACAAAAACAGGAACGGTTAATAGCGAACTTATTATCGGGCTAATGCCGGAAACGAAAAAGGTAATTGCACTCATACAGGATTATGGTAAACGATTAGACTCTTCTTTTCAAGTTAAGTATAAAGAATATCAAGACAAGGTTACCGTTTTTGAAAAAAACCAGGAAGATTATACAGATAATTTAAAAGCATTGAAGTATCAGGAATTGGCTAATATGGAGGAGGAGTTACAAAAAAACAGAAAAAACGGAAATCAATTGATGGAGATAAAACGCAATGAAGTGATGAGACCTTTGTATAAAAAATTAAGAGATGTCATTGCTGAAATAAGTACAGCAGAAGGCTATACTCAAATATTGACTACGACCGGTAATGAATTTGCTTATATTGACAAAAAATTTGATATTACTCAAAAAGTGATGAATAAAATGGGGCTCAAACTTCCTCAAGCTGATGAATAGGTAGTATTTGTATTTTTTATACCGGTTATTTCAAGTGATAAATGGTATTATTATCAAATTTAAACCTATTAAACTTCGTTCTCAAACGGTACACAATGCCAATCAAACAAAAAAAGTGAAAAGTAAGGCAAAAGTCCTTGTTTTTAATGATTCTAAAAATAAGAATCCCTAAAAACGAAAAATTAGCTGCTTGTAAGCCATCTAAATTTTTAGAAAACATAACTTAAAAAAGCAAACTTCTTTAAATGAACTTAAAACGAACCTCTATTTTTGAGAACTAAGAGTTGTGCAACAGCTACCCTTGTTGTATGCCGTTTTATTCATATAAATCACCTTGTAGATATTTGATACCCGTATCACAAACGACTGTTACAATTTTTTTTCCCTTTCCAATTTCTTTTGCACGTTTTAATGCTGCCCAAACATTTGCACCTGACGTTGCCCCACCAAAAATCCCTTCTTTTTTCGCTAAGGCATTTGCTGTTTTATAAGCGTCTTCATCTTTTACTGATATTACTTCATCTATAAGGTCTTTTGCGTAAAATAGATGGAACAAAAGATAGTCCAATCCCTTCTAGCTTGTGAGTCCCACTTGTATCTCCACCTGATATGTTTCTAACGTAATAAGGTTCAACTCCTATTATTTTCATGTTTGGGATTTGTGCTTTTAATATTTCAGAATTTCCAGAAATACAACCGCCCCCACCAACGGCCATTACAAATTCATCAATATCATTCCCAAGCTCATTCAATATTTCATTTCCCATAGGATGATAACCAAGCTTATTATCGAGATTATTGATTTGATTAACCCAAAAAGTATTTGGTTCTTTAATTATTTCCTTGGCCCTTGCAATCATCCTGTTGATTATATCGGCAGTTAGTATTCCATCTTTTGCAGGTATGATTTCTACCGTTGCTCCAAACGCACGCATTGTTTGTAATTTCTCTTCTGCAAATCCGTTTGAAGAAACAAAGTGTGCTTTATATCCTTTTCTGGCGCATACCATAGCTAATGAACTTCCCGTACTTCCTCCAGTATATTCTACTACTGTCATACACTTGTGCAACTCACCTCTTTTTTCAGCCCCTTCTATCATTGAAAGTGCCATTCGGTCCTTCATACTTCCAGTAAGATTAGCCCCTTCGAATTTGATATAGATATCTGCACTATTTGAATCCGTAAGATTTTGAAGTCTAATTAATGGAGTGTTTCCTATTCCTTTCATTATTAGTTTCTTTTCAATGGCATACAACGGCAGTTTGTCTCAAAAGTAGCACAAATTTCTTTTGTATTTATAATAATAGGCTATTTTTGAGTAAACATGCTCATTTGAAAAAAGAAGTTTCATTTTTATAACTGCTTTCAAAATTTGTTTGTATCTGTTTTTAATGGTCAAAACCAAACATAAGACAGGTCTTAAAAACAGATGTAATGGTTGTTTTAGGGCAGCTATTAGTGCTTTTATACTAATAATTGTTTATCATTCTTTTTAAGTTGTACGCAATAGCTGTCAACCCACCTTAAAATCATCATCATGAACTAAACAAAAAAAGAAATATTATCTTTGAAGAACTGGGCTAGTGCTTTTCATAGGATACGTTGTTGTGCAGTCGGCTTTCAATTCAGTATGCTAATTTTTGTTCATTTAACTCAACATCAAACTTAACTTTCGCTCCTAAAACTTTAAATACTTTCATTATTGTTGAAAATCTTGCGTCAGTCGTGCTATTCTCAATTTTTGAAATTTGAGCTTTCTTAACTCCAACTAACTCTCCGAGTTGTTCTTGGGTTAGATTCCTCTGTTTTCGTGCTTTTTTGATTTCATACCCAAGAAGGTCAAGCCGCAGTTCATTTTCAAATTCCTCACGCTCTTTAGTCCCTTTTTTTCCTATGTATTGGTCAGTTAATTCTTCTAATCGGTATGTTCTCATTTCTTTATGTTTTGTCTTTAAAATACTGTGTTCTTATTCGCTCCGCTTTTTCAATCTCTCCTTTAGGGGTTTTGTCAGTCTTTTTTATGATTCCGTGTGTTGAAATAACAATAGTATTTTCTTTATTTGTTTTATCCCAAAATGCAAAAAGTCGATAATAAGTTCGGTTGAATTTTGTCCTAAATTCCCAAATCTCACCTTTTAATTTTTTGAAGAGTTCTTTATCGTTCGTACTTCTTGCCTTCCAAATGTTGTAAATAATTTTCTTACGACTCTTTTCATCCAAGTTATCCAAAAACTGTTTAGCCTCTTTTAGTAACTCGACTCGGAATTTTAGGTCACTCATTCAAATCTTTTTTCAAAGATAACTATTTCTTATTTAGGAAACAAATCGTTTTTGAAGTTCGATTTTTAGCTGTCTCGTCCTAAAATAGGGCTACAGTTAATTATTAAAATTTATGCTACATTTTTGTGCACGTAATTAGGTGTTTTATAATCTAAAGATAAATGTAATCTTTTATTATTATATAATTTGATTGCATTTTTTGTTGCTTTTTTGGCGTGATTGATATTTGTAAATGTTTGGTCGAGGAAGAATTCATCTTTTAAAATTCCGTTAACTCTTTCGGCCATTGCGTTTTCGTAGCAATGATTTTCTTGGGTCATACTGATTTGTATCTTTTTTCTTTTCAAAATTTGAGTATAAACATTGCTACAATATTGTATTCCTCTATCAGAATGATGTATGATTTCTTCGGTATTTTTAGTTTGATAAATAGCTTTATTTAAAGCTCTAACACAGCCTTTAAGTTCTAAACTATCACTAATATCATAGCCTACTATTTTTCTTGAATACATATCAGTAATAAGTGCTAAATAACAAAATCCATTTATAGTTCTTATATAGGTAATATCCGAAGCCCAAACTTGGTTAGGTCTATTAATGATCAGGTCTTTTATGATATTTTTATATTTATAAAAACGATGGTAAGAGTTGGTTGTTTTAGAAGAATATTTTTTCCTTCTAATTAACAAATTATTTTCTTTTAAGATTCTAAATAACTGGTCTCTACCTATATTTATATTCTGTTTCCTAAAATCATTATGTAAGGATTTCATTAGCTTTCTAGTACCTTCTCTGGGTAATGTTTTCCTGCTTTTTTTAACAAGCATTATTACATTTTGTTCTATTTGTTTTTTAAGAACAAACCTTTTTTGATATTTGTAATAAGCATCTCTTTTTAACTCGAAAGCATTACAAATAGTAGCGATGGCGTACCTTCTTTTTTTTCTATTAATCGGTGCTATTTTCATTAAGGCTTTATGTTTAAGTTTTTTTTTAATTCTTCAACATTTTTATAGCCAAGATTTTCAGCAGCTACTTCAAGATAACTATCATTCACAAGTTTATCTAGATCCTTTTTAATAAGAAGATCTTTGAGTTGTTTTAGCTCTTTTTGAAGGGCTTTAATACGGGATAATTCGTCGTCTGTTTGCACGGTTACACGGGTGTTCATTAAATCTTTACGGTCATATTTTTTAATCCATACGTTTATCGTACTAGATTGTATGCCGTAAGTTAAGGCAATTTGTCTTTTGGAATGGTTTCCTTTGGTAAGTTCTGCTAATACTTTGAGTTTAAAACTCTCACTATAACGTCTTACATATCCATCATTTTTATACATATACTTGTTGTTTTTTGTATACATATTTCAGGACGGGTCAAAATTACACACAACGATTTAGTATATGAAAAGTAGCGGACTTAAAAGCACTGACTTTTCAATTTATACCTAATGCTAAATTTACAAAACTAACTTTAAATGAAGCACTTAAACCGCTATTTTTTATATACCGTGTTGGGCGTATGTTACTTTTCATTCGTTTTTGTCAGTTAGTGTAATAGTCAGTTTATTTTTTTGTTGGTCAATCTCAATTTCTTTTCCGATTTCAAATCCAAGTTCTCTCAACCATTTTCCTTCAAGTCGAATTTCAGGAACAACAGCATATTTACTCCATTCGCGAGATTGGTATTTTTGATAAATTTTTAGCTTTCTAAATCGACTCATTAAAAACTTGTTCGTTATGACGAACACAATATATAAATAATTTATCTAAATTCGGTATAGTGAACACAAAAGAATTAAAATATTTTAAAAAATTAGGTGCTAAAATCAAGCAATTAAGAGAAGAAAAAGAGATTGACCAAAAGTCTTTTGCTTTTGATTGTGGAATTGGAAGAACTCAATTGTATATGATTGAAAACGGAAAAACGAATCCTCGTTTGTTTACTTTGATGAAAATTGCTGATGGATTAGAAATTTCGGTTTCTGTACTTCTAAAATAGCTCAATTTTACTGTATTACTTTAGATGTATGATTCCACTTTATTTGATAACCAACAGATTTTATCATTTTATTGCCAATTGCGCCCAACGGTCTTGTGTATGAGTAGTAGCGGATTTCTACTCACAAATCTTTCAGTTTGGCACTGACCTTTGTTTTATGTTTATACTTTTGTTTTATCACTTAAACCGCTATTACTTATACACCGTGTTAGCACAAGTATTTAGAAATATTTTCGTTTGACCTCATTCAGTTCACTTGAAGTTGGATTTAAACTACCTCTATATTTAAATAGCTTTCCTTTTCCATTACATATTTTACATTTAACTTTATAAGTAACTGTTTCTTTTTTTTCCATAACACCCTGTACAAGTTTTTAATGTACCTCCACTTAACCCACCATAACCATTGGAAGTAATTTTTGTATATCCTAAATTACCCACACCCCAGCAGGTTTGACAAGTCCTTGTTCCAGTTTTAGTTACTTTTCCACTTGAACAGTAATTAGTACATCTTACATAAGAGCAGTCCTCACTTATCTTTTTTAGTCTCTCTTTTTTTACTCTTTCTTTTTCTAACCTTGCTACTCTTTCTCTTTCTTTTATTTTTCTTTGTTCCGCCAATCTGATCGCTTCTTTGTTTTGTTCTTCGACAGATTTTTCTATCCTCACAAAATAGCTTAAAGTCTCATTTTTGATTTTTTTAGTAGCATTCTTTTGATGCTCATTAATGAATAGATTTAAAGCTATTTCAGCTTTTTTAAATTTTCCATCATTGTAAAAAGCCTTAATCTTTAAATTAAGAGTCCTAGCATTAGGAGCACCTAATTCTCGTTCTGCTTTTTCTACATATTCAATAGCTTGAGTATAATTATTTTGATTGAATTGTTTTTCTGCTTCAACAAAATAAAGCTTTGCTTTTGTGTTCTCATCTAATTGCGAATAAGAATTAAAACTAATTAGAGATAATAATAGTATTAAAAATGCTCTCATTTTTTTAAAATTTAGTGATTAATAAAGTTCCTGTAAAGCCTGTAAGTAAATTCCATTCTTTAGAAGATATTAGTTTTCCTGTGTCGTCATAAACATCAAACTTTGCGGTATTTGGTCCAGCAGTTCCTTGATTTAATGCTTTAAAGTCTATACGATTCATACCCCATTTTAATTGGATTTTAAATGTTTTTGGGGAATTAGTTAAATATATATTAGATTCTACAATTGATTTATTGTTAAGTAAAGCCACTCTGTCTCCATCTTCACTTCCGTGGTCTTTACATACAATTCTTATGTATTTGGTATTGCTATTTATTTCACCGATAAATTGATTACTTTCTTTAGGCTTTGTTTTTTGTTTAAAATAGTCTTCTTCTTTTTGATTTCCCTTACCAGACCAAAAGTTTTCATCATTATTTTGTTTAGCTTTTTTGTTTGATTGTCCACCACTCCAAAAATCGTCTTTTCTATTAATGTTTGATGTTGCTTTTTTAGATTCTTTCTTACCGGACCAAAAATCATCCTCTTTATTATTTTGTTTTGATTTCTGAACTTGATTTTTAATTGACAATCTATTTATAACACTTTCAGCAGTTTCAAGACACTTTAAATATTTCGTTTCATATGTTCCGTATTTTTTTCTTTCATTTTTATTAAATTTAAAAGTTACCTTATTTATTTCTGCTGTTGCGTATGGTTTATCGAAAATATTACTCTCAAAAGTATAACTACCACCAGGTTTTATATATGCTCTACCACCTGAAGATTGATTTTTCCATTTCAGGTTTAAGCCTACTTCAAATTTGGATTTGTTAGTTATTACAATTTTATTCCACCTATCTCTTTTATTGTTACTTAATGTGTTGGCATCTTTTAAAAAGGCTTCATATTTGAGAAAGAAAAAATTTGTACCGCCTTTTACACCACCAAGTGATTTCCATTGTTTTGGTAAATCGTATTCACTTTTTCCATTTACCAATTTTCGACCAGGTTCATACATTATTTCAATTGTATAACTACAACTTTGAGAATATACCAACTGATGAATATTAAAAACTATAACTAATATTAATAAACTGTGTTTCATCATATGTCTCGTCCTAAAATAGGGCTACAGTTAATTATTAAAATTTATGCTACATTTTTGTGCACGTAATTAGGTGTTTTATAATCTAAAGATAAATGTAATCTTTTATTATTATATAATTTGATTGCATTTTTTGTTGCTTTTTTGGCGTGATTGATATTTGTAAATGTTTGGTCGAGGAAGAATTCATCTTTTAAAATTCCGTTAACTCTTTCGGCCATTGCGTTTTCGTAGCAATGATTTTCTTGGGTCATACTGATTTGTATCTTTTTTCTTTTCAAAATTTGAGTATAAACATTGCTACAATATTGTATTCCTCTATCAGAATGATGTATGATTTCTTCGGTATTTTTAGTTTGATAAATAGCTTTATTTAAAGCTCTAACACAGCCTTTAAGTTCTAAACTATCACTAATATCATAGCCTACTATTTTTCTTGAATACATATCAGTAATAAGTGCTAAATAACAAAATCCATTTATAGTTCTTATATAGGTAATATCCGAAGCCCAAACTTGGTTAGGTCTATTAATGATCAGGTCTTTTATGATATTTTTATATTTATAAAAACGATGGTAAGAGTTGGTTGTTTTAGAAGAATATTTTTTCCTTCTAATTAACAAATTATTTTCTTTTAAGATTCTAAATAACTGGTCTCTACCTATATTTATATTCTGTTTCCTAAAATCATTATGTAAGGATTTCATTAGCTTTCTAGTACCTTCTCTGGGTAATGTTTTCCTGCTTTTTTTAACAAGCATTATTACATTTTGTTCTATTTGTTTTTTAAGAACAAACCTTTTTTGATATTTGTAATAAGCATCTCTTTTTAACTCGAAAGCATTACAAATAGTAGCGATGGCGTACCTTCTTTTTTTTCTATTAATCGGTGCTATTTTCATTAAGGCTTTATGTTTAAGTTTTTTTTTAATTCTTCAACATTTTTATAGCCAAGATTTTCAGCAGCTACTTCAAGATAACTATCATTCACAAGTTTATCTAGATCCTTTTTAATAAGAAGATCTTTGAGTTGTTTTAGCTCTTTTTGAAGGGCTTTAATACGGGATAATTCGTCGTCTGTTTGCACGGTTACACGGGTGTTCATTAAATCTTTACGGTCATATTTTTTAATCCATACGTTTATCGTACTAGATTGTATGCCGTAAGTTAAGGCAATTTGTCTTTTGGAATGGTTTCCTTTGGTAAGTTCTGCTAATACTTTGAGTTTAAAACTCTCACTATAACGTCTTACATATCCATCATTTTTATACATATACTTGTTGTTTTTTGTATACATATTTCAGGACGGGTCACAGATAAGAAAGAAAACGAAAAACCACGAACTCAAATAGGTTATAAAAAAGATAGAAAGTAAAATCCCCACAAAACAAAATCCAGTTTTTTCGTTCCTCAAAATCCTCTGCTTTTTGTTTTGTTCCGCTCGCCACCGCCAAAATAATTTTTAAGTCACAGTTTTTGTAAGCCAACACACAAACAGCACTTTGTAAGTTGCTCGTTCCTCACAATCACAAAAAGCTGTGCCAACGCTCAAAAACAAAAAATCTGCCATAAAAATTACCCCAAGCTAAGTTACATAATTGGCATTATAATACTGCCAACATCCGCCAACGCTCGAAAAACCAAAGCCGTAGTTATAATGTAAATTATGTAAAATAGCCAGCATCGCCCACGCTTTTTGCAGCCACTTCTGCCAATGCCTACGCTACTTCCAACGCTCACGCACTACGAATGCTATTTAATTTTTTGCTATCGCAAACTGTGTGAAAAACAAGTCATTTTATTTTTGGTGGAAAATCCACGCATCAGCCACCTCTTTTTCCACCAAAAATAAAACGTTTTAAAACTTGCCGATTTAGAGGATGTTGGAGCGAGGAAAATCGACAAGTTTTAAAATGAAACAACTGAAAGGCGTTAGTCTTCGTCCGAGTAAGCAAAAGCGATGGAAGAAATGAGAAAGGGAGTATTTAACATAAAACTGGTTATAACTTACAGTTTGGGCGAAGTAAGGATTTAAGCGACTGTATTATAACCCGTTTTATGTTACAATATCGAGGAAAAGGAAGCGGAGAAAATACAGAGGTTTTTGAGATACGAAAATACTGGATTTTTGGAGCGTGGAATTCATTAGAAGTTTATATATTGTAAGTTCAAATGGGATGCAAACAGCTTACATATAAAAACTCAATTTTTTTAAAAGTAGTTCATAGTAAAAATGACAAAACTGCTTCTAAAAATGTGTTAAGTTCGTACAGATATAACTATCAAGGTCAGGAGCTTGACCAAGAGACTGGAAAAGTTGCATTCCAGTTGAGATTATACGACCCAAGAATAAATAGATGGCTTACCACAGACCCAGCAGGACAATACCATTCTCCTTATATGGCAATGGGAAATAATCCAATAACAAGAACAGACCCTGATGGTGGAGAAGATGAACCTGTATATGGTAGTGACGGAACTTATAGAGGTGATACAGTTGAAGGTTTTACAGGAGAGCCAATAATTTATGATGGTGATTTAGATTTTTCTAAAATGACGGCAGATGAATTAGTAACAGCAGGTGGTTCTTTTTATGATTTAACGCTTCTTACAAGTGCTGCCAAATCATCAATTTTAACCCATATTGTTTCAAGATTTGATGGTAATAAAGTTTATGATAAAACATTTGACATTAGTTCAATAGAGGGAAGTAAAATTTATTTCGATAGAAATGATGCTGGGGGATGGAATTCTAGACCTAAGAGTATGCATTCTTCCTGGAATGATAGGATTACATCAACAGGGCAATACAGTTATACCACTACGGTTGAAAATGTACAGAGTTCTGCAATTGTACACGAGTGGTATTCTCACATTATAAAGGGTCAAGGGAATTATAATCATCTAAAATCTCATAGGTTAGCCTATAAAAATGTTATTAATTTTAAAAAGTTACGGAATAAAACAACTGATGATTACAAAGGCTTTAATTTAAGAGCCTTACAACAATACACAAAAGAAGAAACAGGACGTAATTTAGTAGATCCTCTTTATAGAGGTTTATATAATCGTTATAAAAATTCTTATTAAATGAAAAAGTTACTGTTTTTTTCATTCATTTTAGTTTTTTGTCATTGTAAGAAACAAACTTCTAATAGTTTAAATAAAGAAGTTATGTTAAACGTCAACAAAAAAGACATAGGAGGTAATTTTTTACAAAAAAATGATAGTCTTTCTATTATTTTTTGGAATAGTTATAATGCAGTTGAATATCATATATCATATATCAACGATGGTATTATTTATGTGAAAAACAAAAATAAATCATCAATTAAGAGAGTAACATCAGAATTAAAAATAAAAGAATTTATTAAATATATTGACAGTTTATATATCAGAAAATTAAATCCAATTAATTCTAAAAAAGAAAAAACAATTATTCCTGTATCTGATTATTCAAAGATTATTGTAGTAGGGTTTAAAAACGATAAAATCCTTTTTAAAAGAGAAGATATATTATTTAGTAAGGATTATTTTTCAGAATCATTTTTAGATTTTCAAAAATTTTTAATACAAATTTGTAAAGAATAATAGTTATAAAAAGAGCCATAACTGGCTCTTTTTTACGAATACGCCAATCTCGCTTTAGCATCTCTAATCATTGCATCTATTGTAAAAAGTATGTGTTCTCTGTCTGTATTAGGCAATTTTTGAATTGTTAAAATCCTTTCCGAAATATTTTCATCCATTAAGAGTTCTGTTTTACCAACCAAATAATCTAAAGAAACATTAAAAATATCTGCTAATTTACTGGCTATCTCAATAGATGGTTTTGCTTCTTCACGTTCGTATCTGCCAATAACATTTTGATGTACACCAATTTTATTAGATAAATCTTCTTGTGATATCTTATGTTGTTTTCTTAACTCCAAAACTCTTTTACCAAAACTCATAAATGTACTATTTAAACTTAAAATGTAATAGAATACAAAGATAAAATACTTTTCAAGGTATAAAAATACAGTTTTGATTTGTTTTTTAAACACAAAAAGTTATTTTTGCACAGTAAAGTGTATAAATACAAACTTATGAACAAATTAAACTTTGACAACCCAGACCAATTAATTTACGAAAACGATATTTTACAACTCACAATTTTAGGAGGTATAAAGTTAGAGGGTTTAGATAGAATGCGAGTAACGATAAAAGTACAGTTACAAGAAAGTAGCCGACCACCTGTAAGGCATAATTTAGATTTATACAACGATACACAATTAGAAAAATTTATACGAAAGGTTGCAGAAAAATTAGAAATAGGAACAAGTATCATAGCAGCTTCACTATCAGAACTCACAGAAGAACTGGAAAAATACAGGCTTCAAGAAATCAAGAAAAGAACAGAAGATTTAAAACCCAAAGTAAAACAGCTTACCAAAAAGGAACTTGAAGAGACTACTAACTTTTTACTCAATCCAAACCTATTAGAAAAAACAAATGAACTTATTGGGGAATCAGGAGTTATTGGCGAAGTGGTAAACCGCCAACTCATGTATTTAATAATGACAAAACGTAAACAAGAACAGCCTTTACATGTTATAAGTTTTGGAGCTTCGGGAACAGGAAAAACACATTTGCAAGAAAAAATAAGCTAATGCATACCACAAGAAGATATTATAAACATTACCACTTTAAGCGATAATGCCTTTTACTATTTTGGCAAAACAGATTTAAAATACAAAGTCATTGTTATTGAAGATTTAGACGGATTATTAAATGCACTTTACCCATTACGAGAACTGCAAACCAAAAAACGCATTGTAAAAACCATTGTTAGAAAAGACAGCAATGGAAAAACCAAAACCATACATTTAATTGTTGAAGGTCCAGTTTGCGTAGCAGGATGCACCACAAAGGAGCAAATCTATGAAGATAACGCAAACAGGAGTTTCCTACTCTATTTAGATGAAAGCAAAGAACAGGACGAGCGTATAATGGATTATCAACGTCAATTATCTGCTGGTAAAATAGATGTACACAAACAAAGGGAAATACAAGAATTTTTACAGAATGTACAACGTGTATTAAAACCCATTAGAATTATCAATCGGTATGCAGAGCAATTAGTATTACCAAAATCTGTGTTTAAACCAAGACGAACCAACAATCATTATTTACAGTTTATAGAAGCAGTAACCTATTATTATCAATTACAAAGAGAAAAAAAATACGATAAAGATACAGGCCAAGAATATATTGAAGTAGCCATACAAGATATAGAAATAGCAAACCGACTTTTAAAAGAAACCTTGTTGCGAAAAAGTGATGAACTTAATGGAGCAACAAGAAATTACCTTGAAAGCCTTAAAAGTTATCTAAAAGCTAAAAAGAAGAAACAGTTTACAAATCGAGAAATCCGTCAAGCTCTACGAATAAACCCAAGTAATCAAAAGCGTTACAATCTACAATTACAAATCGGTTACTACATCAAGAAAGTACAAGGTAAAAAAGCAACAGGTTATCATTATGAAATCGTAAGCACTACAGAATACAACCAACTACAAAAACAGATAAACAGCATATTAGACAAGACTTTGGAGAAGTTAAAAAAGCTGTAAACGGTTCAATGGTTCAACAGTGGTTCAATCTACAAATGGACTACCTAAATAAAACATAATCAAATAGTTAATATAGTGGTTCGCAAAGTTCACTAAAAAGGGTATGCGCAATGAAAAAATTAATCTTAAAAAACGAGAGCTTCCAATATATCGAAAAGAGTTTTAGAGAATGGTTAGACATTTTAGGCTATGCAGAAAGTACGGTTTACAACTTACCAAATCATATACGAGAACTCTTTTATTTTTTAGAACAAAACAATATTAACAACATCAATAGGTTAGATAATCAAATTATAAAAGAACATTACAATAATTTAAAATTACGGAGTAACGATAGAAAAGGTGGAGCATTAAGCAATGGTAGTCTGAACAAACATTTACAAGCACTCTATAAGTTTACCGACTACTTACGCCAAAGCGGCAAGATGCTCTTGCCCCAATTAAACATTGACTGGGAAAATGACGAGACCAAACATATTGAAACCTTAACTAGAGAAGAAATTAGACAATTATACAAAGTAACCTACGGTTACAACGAGCATACACAATTGGAACCATTAAATGCCAGAGACAGGGCTATGCTCACCATATTCTACGGCTGTGGAGCAAGACGAAATGAGGGGTATCACTTGAATGTTGACCATATCAATTTTGATAAAAAGGTGTTGCACATCAAGAAAGGAAAAGCCCATAAAGAACGGTTAGTACCCTTTAATAAAACCAATAGTGAATACTTGCAAGAGTACATTTACGATAGTCGTCCACAGCTTGTAAAAGATAGACGGGAATCGGCACTTTTTATCAGTCAGCGAGGTAAACGTATGCACACAGTATCGATAGCATTACGCTTAAAATTATTACAACAAAGAACAGACGATATCCGATTACAACAAAAGAATGTACGCCTGCATGTTTTACGTCATAGTATTGCTACACATTTACTCTCAAATGGAATGTCATTAGAAAACATCAGCAGATTTTTAGGACATAATTCATTAGAATCCACCCAAGTGTATACCCACCTGACAATGTCAGGAGATAATTAAAAAGTGATGAGAAAAAATAATAGCAGCGGTGCTTCACCGCTAGGTAAAACCAAAGATAGTTCTACACGAAAAAAGAAAGTAACCCAAGATGCAGAACTGGAATTATTACAACGATTACAAAATGAAAAAGACCAACCAGGGTTTATAAAATACTTACTTCAAAAAGGGTACAGTATTAAAAGTGGCGAACGCTATTTAAAGGATATTGAACGCTATAAAAAGTGGTTAGATAAACAAAACATTACACAAGAAGTAGTTAGTTACAACGATATTACACATTATATCCAAAGCAAAAAAGGAAAGGTAAAACAAATTACTATTGCAACAGTTTTAGCGAGTTTAAAGCAATATTACAATTATCTTCAAGAGTTGGGTTTTGTAACAGAAAATCCAACGCTAAATGTACAAATCAAAGGTGTTAAACGAAGAATCTTACACAACATTTTAAGCACACAAGAGTTAGAGAAAATATACTTTGATTACAAACGTGTCCCTGCGGAGGCAGGGAACTCATCCAAAATAAGTTTGTCTAAAAAACGGAATGAAATCATTATAAGTCTGTTAATTTATCAAGGATTAAATACAAATGATATACAGAACTTAATTACCAAAGATGTAAAATTACGAGAGGGAACAATCTACATTAAAGGCAGTCGCCGAAGTAACGAAAGAACCTTAAAACTGGAATCACATCAAATCTTGGATTTTATGGAATACACCTTGCAGGTAAGGCAAACAATTATAAATGAGACTAAGAAAGAAACAGACCTGTTTTTTGTTACTCAGGGAAGCAGTTTAAAATTACAGAACGTGATGCAAAAGCTGATGGGTAAACTACACAAACAAAACAAACAAGTTCAAAGCGTACAACAAATCAGAGCTTCGGTAATTACCGGTTGGCTAAAAGTGTATAATCTTCGTGAAGTACAATACTTTGCAGGGCATCGTTACGTGAGTTCCACCGAAAATTATCTAATAAATGACTTAGAAGATTTAAAAGAAGATATAGGTAAATATCATCCAATTGGCTGATAAAAACCTGGAATCTGAAACCCCAATCCCGCACTTTCTATTATCAATTTTTTTGATAGCACCATAATAAAAATTGATAGTACAAGGCTTCTGGCCAGTGATTTAGCAAAACCTGAAACTTGAAACTTCTCAAACTTGAAACCATCTATAGCGGAATCAAAGGTGTTCACTCCGCCCATGCTATGCAGCACTTTTTAACGCTTCTGCGCTTCGCTCCGGCTTATAAAAAGCTGCTGCTCCCTTCTTCTGCTTCGTTCACCCGCAGCTACCCTGTATTTTTGCTTGTCCTGAAACAAGTTCAGGACAAGCAAAAATCCACCGCTGCTTCATTGGGCGCAGCCGCTGGTGCCAAACTCTACTGCGTATTTTTTTGATATTTAAAGATTGTTCAAACATAGGAACAAAAAATACTTGTGGCGCGTCCACAGGGCTCCTTGGTCGCCCATCTGTGTTCACGTCAAGTTTGGCGCTGCGCTATGGCTACGCCTTATTTTGCGTTCGCCACGCAGGCACACTCAAACGCCGTTTGGCTTGCCAATCAGTACGTAATCAGCTTTGTGAAAAAGGGTTCATTTTATTTTTAGTGGAAAATCTACCGCCTTTATCCACCTCTTTTTCCACTAAAAATAAAACGTTTGATACATTACCAACGTTTTAAAAAACAACGAAAAAGAGGTTGCTGATGCGAGGATTTTCGTTGCTTTTTAAAATGAAAACTTCTTCACAATTTTCTGAATCATAACTAAAAATATCCATTGAAGTTCCACTGCAAAGGTCGGCAGCTTGGGGCGAAGCTACGGGAGTATTTTACATAATTGACATTATAACGACAGTTTTTTTACCACTAAAAAATAACAATCAAAAAAACTGTGCGAAGCGTACTTATAATGCCAATTATGTAACATATCGAGGGTAGGGAAGCGGAAAAAATACAGGGGATTTTTATGAAATAAAATACTGGATTTTTGGAGCGTGGAATCAATCAAAAGTTTATATATTGTGTGTTCAAATGGGATGCCAACAACTAACATATAAAAAATCAAATTTTTTAAAAGTAGTTCATAGTAAAAATGACAAAACTGCTTCTAAAAATGTGTTAAGTTCGTATAGATATAACTATCAAGGTCAGGAGCTTGACCAAGAGACTGGAAAAGTTGCATTCCAGTTGAGATTATACGACCCAAGAATAAATAGATGGATGGCGCCAGACCCAGCACAACAATATCCATCGCCATATATGAGTATGGGAAATAATTGGGTAAATCAAATTGACCCTGATGGAGCGAAAGCAGATGATTGGTATGTAAATAAAGAAACAGGAGAATTGGAGTGGCACGCAGGCAGTGCAAATATTGAAGGGCTTACTTGGGTAGGTACAGACACAGCTTCTAGTGAGTATTTGAGTAGTATGTCTACTCTTTTTGGTGGTTCTGGTGAAGTTCCTTTTAGTGGTGGTTTATATTGGCAAGGAGTGAAAGATTATGGTTCTGCTCGTTGGGAACAAATAAAGAAAGGACAGTTATTTGGACAGGCTATGATATCTGCTGTTCCAGGAAAAGGGCTTTTAGTTAATAGCGAACAAGTAGCAAGTAATGTACAAACAGCAGCTTGGTTGTATGAGACGGACTTTGGTAATGCGGAATATGCATACTATGGAGGACGGTTTACAGGAGGTTTAGCAGAAACAGCTACACTAGCTTTAGTAACAAAGAAAGCAGGGAATCTTTTTGGAAGTTCTAGGTTTTTAAGAGATGTAGGACATAAATCATTATTTACATTTGGAGGAAGCCCAACAAAAAGATATTTATCTGGTTTTCAAATAGGTGGATTTAGATTCCAAGCACATAAACATTGGCTACCTTTAAAGGGAGTATCACCAGGAACAAAAGTTCCTCACATAAACTTCAGTTTTGGTAGCGGAAGTAATTATCACATTTTATTAGGAGGTTTTAGAAATAATGGTTCAAGATTTTTCAAAGGAGGTTTTTAATAGTAAAGAAAAAATTGATGTTTTTTTAGATGGATTAGCGACATACAACTTAAATGAAGATGTCGCAAATGCTCTACGTCTTTTAAAGAAAATCGATTTTAAAAATCATTCTGTTTTATTAGAAAATTTAATAGAAGAATTTCAAGTGATTGTTGTATCTAAATCTAATCCTGATGAAACTATCACAGCGGTTTTTAGAAGAGAAGGACATCATAAATTTTATATAAGCGGCTGTAAGTTTTGTTCCAATGATTTTAGAGAAAGTAATCTTTTAGAATTATTTGAAGTAATTTTAAAAGGTAATTATAGAGATAAAATATTATTAAAGTCAGGAGAAATACTTGAAAAAGAAGTTTCGTTATTAAATATTACAAGAAGAATTAAAACAGGATGGTTTAATTTTTTTAGAAATCCTGATAAAACAATTAATAAAACAGGTATGGATGTATTAACGGAAGAAGAGCTTTAGGCTCTTCTTTCCTTTTAAATACTTCCCAATTTAATTTTAGTAATCATAGCATCAAGCGCAAATAAAATATGTTCTTGTTCTTGTTTAGAGAAACTTGCAATATCATTAAGACGTTTAAGCATAGAAGAATCTTTAAGCACGTTTAAATTATCCGTTTCCCCAAGTAAATACCCAACATTAGTATCAAGAGCTTCTGCTAATTTTTTGACTACATCAATAGTTGGCTTCACTTCGTTACGCTCATATTTACCAATAATAGAATGATTGGTATTTAGCAATTTAGCTAAAGCCGATTGCGAAAGGTTTTTAGCTTCTCTACATTCTCGTAATTTTTTTCCAAAACTCTGCATATATAAAGTCAAATATGGTATTAAAAAGTAGTTAAATAACTGTATTTACAAATATACCGTTCATAATTGATATAAAAAAGCAATAAATATTTTGTTTAATTAGTCATAAGTTGTAATTTTGGGTAATAAATGAACAGTAAAATATTTTTATGAAACTAAATTCTAATAATCCAGACCAATTAATTTATGAGAATGAAATACTACAACTTACAGTTTTAGGAGGAATAAAATTAGAAGGATTAGACAGAATGAGAAGTACTTTAAAAGTACAGTTACAAGAAAGTAGTAGACCACCAGTAAGGCATAATCTTGATTTATACAACGATACACAATTAGAGAAATTTATAAGAAAAGTTGCAGAAAAGTTAGAAATAGGAACTTCAATAATATCAGCAAGTTTAAGCGAACTCACAGAAGAATTAGAAAAATACCGATTGCAAGAAATTAAGAATAGAACAGAAAATTTAAAACCTAAAGTAAAACAACTTACTAAAAAAGAATTAGAAGAATCTCAAACGTTTTTATCGAATCCAAATCTCTTAGAAAGCACTAATAAATTAATAGAACAATCTGGCGTAGTTGGCGAAGAAATAAACCGACAAGTAATGTATCTTATTTTTACACAACGCAAACAAGCACAACCTTTACACGTTATTAGTTTAGGAAGTAGCGGAACAGGAAAAACACATTTACAAGAAAAAGTAGGCGAACTCATTCCAGAGGAAGAACGAGTAAGCATTACTACATTATCAGAAAACGCTTTTTATTATTTTGGAAAACAAGAACTTAAAAACAAAGTAATATTAATAGAAGATTTAGACGGAGCAGAAAATGCGTTGTATCCATTACGAGAATTACAAACTAAAAAACGGATTGTAAAAACCATTGCCAGTAAAAACAGCAAAGGCGAAACCCAAACTAAATATTTAATTGTTGAAGGGCGGAGCGTTAAGAAAAGGTACAGTGTACCTTTTTAGCGAACGAGCCAGCCGGCGAAAGGTGGCGGTAGTCTTCATCCTGTTTTAAATCATAGCTACTATCATCAATCTTAGTTCCACCGTGCGCTCAGGCAGCAAGGAGCTTGGGACTATTTTACATAATTTACATTCTAACTACAGAGCGAATACCATTAAATCATAACTAATGATGAGCCTGTATTAGAATGTAAATTATGTATAAATAGGAGGATAAGGGAGTCCCCGAAGAACAGAGGCAGTTTGGTAAAACGGCTGGGCTTCGGGGGCCAGGAATTACTAACCAATAACTAATTAACCAATCATCAATCAAAAAAAATTTATATCTTAGCATCGGCTATGACAGCAAGCACCGGTACATATCAATATTTTTATCTCAGTAAGGGGATACCGGTTCAAAAAGAGCAAACTACCAAAAAAAATGTATCAGATTACTTTTCCTTTGGGATGCCAATGCCGAATAGACAAATTATTAATGGTGAACCGTATAGATACCGTTATCAAGGCTTCTGATAATCAGTACGTACAACAACTTGAAAATGTGTATGTAAATGAAATTATTCCTATAGCCTTAGAAAAAGCAAAGGATGATGCAAGCCACAATATTCCGTCTCCAGAGGCTAAAAATTTTATTCAGAGTAATTTTTTGACCACTCGTTTTAACAGGGAAGTAATTAATTACAAATCTTCATCTCAAAATTCCCAGCAACAATTTCACATGAACGAGGAAATAAAGATTTTTAAAAGGCAAAAAACTCGCCTTATGGAGAAAGTAAAAAAAGTAAAAAATGATCTTCGTATTAAGGAAAGAGCCATTGAGAATTTAAAATCGTACCGTGAGAGAATTGCACAATACAATAAAGTATATCCTGGAATTATAGGTTTGTGCTCTGGAGAGGCACTATTTTCAGCTACGAGTCTGCAACTACTGATGCCTAATATGCTCCTTAGTTTGTTGGTAGGATGTGTTTTTGGAGTGGCTCTATATTTTTCAGCATTAATAGGTTGTAACGTTTTACGCCGTACAAATACCAGAATTCAATTCATCGGAGCTTTAGTTCTTATTCTAAGTATTGTAGGCGGGATTTTTCTAACGCTGGGGGACTTTAGGTTAGAATATTTAAAGGTGATGTCTAACGGAAAAACTGGCTTTGAATTGTCCGCTTTTCAATTTATGGCAATTCAATTATTTATGTTCACTTGTGCATTATTTTTAAAGTATAATTATCTGCCTTTAAAATCTGAGATTGAAAAGTACCAGCAATGGAAAAACGCAAAAAAGGGAATTCAAAAAGATATAGCACAAAAAAATGATTTAGAGAATACTTTAGAAACTTTAGAACAAAATTTGAGTACAAGTCTTATTACAAGACGAACGTTGATTAGTAGCTCCAAAGATGTAGAGTTGAAAATAAAAGCAATGTATGAAGATGCTTACCAAGTGTATGTTAGTAAGAACATTCATTTTAGAAGTGATTCGATGATTCCAATTTGCTTTGAAGATAATCAAGGACTGCCTCCACTTACCTTATACTTCCAAGACAACAGTTTACTAGAGTTTAACAATGCTGATATGAATGATGAAATATAAGATACTACTATTGGTTTTTGTTCTTGCTAGTTGCAAGACAGAAACACCGAAAACAGAAGCATACACCATACTGTATGATGTAACTGACCCACTTATTGCAACTCCAAATGTCAGAGAAATTAAGGGTTTTGCAAATGCGACCAATACCGATAAAACACTTTTAATTCGGTATTTAGAAATTTCGGATGTAGATTTTAATTCTGTAAGTGAATTGGTGCGAAAAGCCAGCAAAGGAGGGCTTTTAAGTAATGCAGTTGATGAGAAACAAGTAGCTGATAGATTTCAAAATAATTTAACCCAACTTCTCACACGAAAGGATTCTATTATTCCATCCTCTCATTCTTCCATTTTTGGACCTATTATATCGGAAATTAAAGTATTAGCATCACTTCCAGAAAACGTCTCGAAACGTATTATTATTTATAGTGATTTAATGGAGAATAGTAATTGGCTATCGTTTTATCGCACTCACGATGTTTTGTTATTACAACGTCATCCCGAGAAACTAATAAAACGCTATTTACAAAAGGCTGAAGGCTTACAAAACACCTCGAAGCTTAGTGTTCATATTGTTTTTATTCCTAAAAACAATGCAGAGAATGAACGCTATTTGAAGCTTCAAAAAGTATATACAATGGTGTTTAAAGAACTAAAAATTCCTATTTCGTTCTCGGCAAATCTTACCAAAGCCCAAGACAATTTATGAATTGAAAATCATGTCCGATGATAGATAAAAGCAGTGGAAACACTGCTTTTTAAAACAGCTAAAAAAACATGTCTCCACTAAAAAAAACGAATACAAAATAATAAAATGAAAACATTTTTTACCATACTCACATTTCTATTCAAAATTTGCCTCATTGGTATCTATTGTCTTACTAGAGCAAGTGAGCTTTTACTTACGGCATTCAATTCTGCCTTCAAAAAGCTAATTGATGTAAATATAAAATAGGTCGATTAGATAAAAAGAAGAAAGAATATAGAGAAAAGAAACTGGAAGAAAAATAATTAATAATAATAAAACGCATAGAACATATATATGATACATGATATTTTAGATAGTATTTCTGACGGATTAGACAGTTTATTACAACTAATCGTTGGTGGTAAACACAATTACAGAGGAAGGACCGGCAATGCCAGACGAATACTCAAAAGAAAACACAAAAAAGGCAATGGACTTAAAATTGGCGATAAATACATCGCCTTAGACCAAACTTTAAAAGGCGGAATGTTATTGCTTGGAAAAACTGGGGCAGGGAAATCGAGTCGTATATTTTTAAATAACTTATTGTCTTATAGCGAATTATCTTCAATTTCATTCATCTGTTTAGATTTAGCAAAAGAATTACGAGATGTCGCTGGCGGTAGTTTACAAGAACATCTTGATGGGGAAGACATCGTTAATTTCTCTGATGCAAATGCAAGTACGACGACGTGGAATCCTCTACAAGATTTAAAACCCCAAGACATCCACCGTTTTGCATCAGACTTGGTGGCAAGTACGACTACGCAGAATGCAAATACAGACCCTATTTGGGCAAATCTTAGCGCTTCACTTATTAGTTATATAATTCAACTTTTAAAAGGTTTAGAATTGGTTTTAGACACAAATAAATTTACCAATTTATACAACGTACGGTTTCTCGTTGTTCAACTACAAGGAGAATTTGAAAAAATGAATATGCTAATTGCCAAATACGCAGATGATTTTTTATACAGTAATCTAAAGGCAATTTTAGCCAATGATAAAAAAATGTTGAACAGCATTTTCTCATCCACTTTGTCAGTTCTCAATCTTTGGCAAGATAAACATATAATTCGTACCACTTCCAGCACTACACTTGATATGGAATCCTATCGTTCTCAGAAAAAAATATTGTGGATTCAAAGTTCCATTACCCAACAAAAACGATTAATGGGGTTAAACTCATTATTTCTAAAAGCGTGGTTTACCCATATCATGGATGCAGGAATTCCAAAAAAAGAAGAGAATACTATTGGATTTTTAGCGGATGAAATGTCGGCAGTCCGAACGATGGATAAGGGCTATATCCCTTTTATTTCCAGTCAAATACGTAAGTTTAAAGCATTCGGTGTCTTTGGTTTTCAGTCCTATAGCCAATGTATAGAATTATATGGAAAAGAGGGAGCAACTACCTTAAAAGCGAATACAGGAACGGTACTTTATTTAGGACAACAAGATTTAGAAACGGCTACTCATATTAGCAAGTCTTTAGGAAGGTATTCTTATGAAAAAGATGGAAAAACCCTGTCAAGAGAAGTACTTACTCCTGAAGAAGTGATGCACAGTCATACCAAAGAAGGAGGTTTTTTATTGTGTAATAATGAAAGACCTATACAGCTAAAAAGTATCAAACCTTACTATGTAGATAGAAAAATGAAAAAACAAGCAGAAATACCAACGCCAGAGATTTTTGCGAACAATCCTATGCCTGAACTCTTGCCAATCGATATGTTGATTGGTGCAGTTGCAATAGAAGATTCAGTAGTTAGTAAAGCAGTACAATAGATAAATAACTTAATGATAAAGCATATACAAATTATGAAAAACAACAAAACAGACGTAAAAATGAAATTTTTGGAAGCAATTACAACACTTATTATGTGCATCGCTTTTTGTGCAGTGATAAAAATTGATTTAAAAAAATCAGATCTTACAAAAAGAATAGAAAGGCGATTGGATAGTATTGAATGCATCTTGAATAACAAATTTAAAACACCATTAAAAAAATGAAAACAAAAAACACTTCTATGTTCGGCATTTTATCCGTACTAAATAAAGCCTTTTTTTTTGCTGAAAAAGGCTTGGAAACCCTGTCTATACAACTAGAAAATAAAGTAGATAGATGGACAGGGAAAAAATCTAAAAACAAACGTCAAGAATGGATTAACAAAAGGGAGAAAGAACGGAAAAAACAATTACAAATGATTGCGGAGGAGCATCAAGGTTTTTTAGAAATGCAAAAAGAGACGAAAACTACACCTAATACAGAAAAACAAATTAAGGAACGATTTGAAGCATTAGAAGCCCAAGATAAGGCTAATGAAAATGAAGATTCTTTAGATGTTGATGTTGAACGCTAAAAACGATTTACAGGAAGATAATCAAATGAACACAACAGAATTTCCATACACAAATGTACAAGAGTATTTAGATGCTACTGGTGTTTTAGAAACAGGCACAGCAGAAGAAATAGCATATTCTCGTAAAGTGTTTCGTAAACTGTATTTACAGCAATATCAAAAGCGTAGATATGACAAAACGCATATAAATATTAGTATTTCTTTTTCAAAAAAAGAACAAGAATTGATACAACAACTAGCGATTGAAAACGGAAAAAAACTCGCTAGTTTTTTAAAAGATATGGCACTTGATTATGCAAAAGATAGTACAGGAAATTCAAAATCACTTACCGATACAAAGAATTTTATAGCAATCAAACGTCTGTTATCACTTAGTTGGGCGCAATTGGCAATAAAATGATAAAATCTGTTGGTTATCAAATAAAGTGGAATCATACATCTAAAGTAATACAGTAAAATTGAGCTATTTTAGAAGTACAGAAACCGAAATTTCTAATCCATCAGCAATTTTCATCAAAGTAAACAAACGAGGATTCGTTTTTCCGTTTTCAATCATATACAATTGAGTTCTTCCAATTCCACAATCAAAAGCAAAAGACTTTTGGTCAATCTCTTTTTCTTCTCTTAATTGCTTGATTTTAGCACCTAATTTTTTAAAATATTTTAATTCTTTTGTGTTCACTATACCGAATTTCGATAAATTATTTATATATTGTGTTCGTCATAACGAACAAGTTTTTAATGAGTCGATTTAGAAAGCTAAAAATTTATCAAAAATACCAATCTCGCGAATGGAGTAAATATGCTGTTGTTCCTGAAATTCGACTTGAAGGAAAATGGTTGAGAGAACTTGGATTTGAAATCGGAAAAGAAATTGAGATTGACCAACAAAAAAATAAACTGACTATTACACTAACTGACAAAAACGAATGAAAAGTAACATACGCCCAACACGGTATATAAAAAATAGCGGTTTAAGTGCTTCATTTAAAGTTAGTTTTGTAAATTTAGCATTAGGTATAAATTGAAAAGTCAGTGCTTTTAAGTCCGCTACTTTTCATATACTAAATCGTTATGATATTGTATGACCCGTCCTGAAATATGTATACAAAAAACAACAAGTATATGTATAAAAATGATGGATATGTAAGACGTTATAGTGAGAGTTTTAAACTCAAAGTATTAGCAGAACTTACCAAAGGAAACCATTCCAAAAGACAAATTGCCTTAACTTACGGCATACAATCTAGTACGATAAACGTATGGATTAAAAAATATGACCGTAAAGATTTAATGAACACCCGTGTAACCGTGCAAACAGACGACGAATTATCCCGTATTAAAGCCCTTCAAAAAGAGCTAAAACAACTCAAAGATCTTCTTATTAAAAAGGATCTAGATAAACTTGTGAATGATAGTTATCTTGAAGTAGCTGCTGAAAATCTTGGCTATAAAAATGTTGAAGAATTAAAAAAAAACTTAAACATAAAGCCTTAATGAAAATAGCACCGATTAATAGAAAAAAAAGAAGGTACGCCATCGCTACTATTTGTAATGCTTTCGAGTTAAAAAGAGATGCTTATTACAAATATCAAAAAAGGTTTGTTCTTAAAAAACAAATAGAACAAAATGTAATAATGCTTGTTAAAAAAAGCAGGAAAACATTACCCAGAGAAGGTACTAGAAAGCTAATGAAATCCTTACATAATGATTTTAGGAAACAGAATATAAATATAGGTAGAGACCAGTTATTTAGAATCTTAAAAGAAAATAATTTGTTAATTAGAAGGAAAAAATATTCTTCTAAAACAACCAACTCTTACCATCGTTTTTATAAATATAAAAATATCATAAAAGACCTGATCATTAATAGACCTAACCAAGTTTGGGCTTCGGATATTACCTATATAAGAACTATAAATGGATTTTGTTATTTAGCACTTATTACTGATATGTATTCAAGAAAAATAGTAGGCTATGATATTAGTGATAGTTTAGAACTTAAAGGCTGTGTTAGAGCTTTAAATAAAGCTATTTATCAAACTAAAAATACCGAAGAAATCATACATCATTCTGATAGAGGAATACAATATTGTAGCAATGTTTATACTCAAATTTTGAAAAGAAAAAAGATACAAATCAGTATGACCCAAGAAAATCATTGCTACGAAAACGCAATGGCCGAAAGAGTTAACGGAATTTTAAAAGATGAATTCTTCCTCGACCAAACATTTACAAATATCAATCACGCCAAAAAAGCAACAAAAAATGCAATCAAATTATATAATAATAAAAGATTACATTTATCTTTAGATTATAAAACACCTAATTACGTGCACAAAAATGTAGCATAAATTTTAATAATTAACTGTAGCCCTATTTTAGGACGAGACAGTAGAAATGCTCCATTTTGAAAATAATTATTCAGAATTACAACAAAGTTATGAGGAGTTAATCGATCTTTTTAAACAACTAGAAACGCTATTAGAACCCATTAAATGATTGTAAAAAGTATTTCTCACACAAGTGATAGAAAGTCCGCTAGAAAACTGATTAAATACATCTTTGATGCTAGAAAACCACTCAAAGACAATGAAGGAAATCAATTGATTTTTAAACAGCACATACGAGGCTTTGAGGATAAAGACAAATGGGCAAAACAGTTTGAAAATTTAGAACAGGGAAGACAATCTTTTTATGCCAATAAATCGGTGATTTGTTATCATGAAGTGATTTCTTTTTCGGATAAATCAACCAAATATTTAAACCGAGTTATTATTAAAGATTTGGTCAACAAATACATCAAACTACGAAGTAATGAAGAAATGCTTTGTGTTGGAGCGGTGCATTTTGAGAAGAATAAAAATTATCACGCACATTTAATTTTTAGCGGTTTAAAAACATCAGATTATAAGAGTGCGAGAATTTCTAAAAAACGCCTATCTGATATAAAAAACCAGCTCCAGGCATACCAAATTAATAAGTACCCTCAATTGGAAGATAGTGTGGTACGACATGGTTTAAAAAAAAAGAATTAACCAAAGCCTATTCTGAAAAAGAAACTCAATATAAGAAAAGGAAACAAAAATTATCAGATAAGGATATCGTCTTTGGAAAAGCAAAATATTATTTTCAAAAAAGTAATAGCATTACTCAATTTGAAAAATTACTGCAAAAAAACAACCTCAAAACCTATTCTCGTAATGGTAAACTAACAGGAGTTTATTTTGGAAAACGAAAATACCGTTTTAAACATAGTCTAGGAATTGACTTGCAATTGCTACTATTAAAAAAAGACAAAACTAAGGAGCGTTTTGCATCCTTACAAAGACAAAGAAACCAACAAGATTTAGACAGATCCAATGACATAGAACGCTAGAAAAAAGCGTTCTATTTTTTTTGGTGGTGGTAAAAGGGAGTTTGAGGGAAGCCCTCAACCAGATGCAAGTTTTATTGATAACTTTAGTTTCAATTAAACTTGCAATCTGGCTTTGGATTGTCCTAAAAGTTTTGCCATTTGAAATTTGGCAATTACGACTTAGGAAAATCCAAACCAAATGTCCTAAAAGCCCACAGGCGACTTAGGACATTTGCCAGCGAATTAATATATAAAAGACAATTAGATACTCTCATATTCTCGTTTAATTTTATCAAACAATTCTTCGTTTCCTTTTTTAGCCGAAGCATAGAAGTTTGTCGAATAATTAATAGTTAATCGAATAATAACTTCGTTTGAAACAATAGTAGCAGTAACATTTTTAATAGTATGCTTACCAGTTGCTACACCTGTAATTGTATTCACTTTTGAATAGGAAACCAAAATCATATAGACATCTGTCTCAAGCGTTTTTTTATCTTCATCTTTTTTGTTCAGTTTAAGATTTACTAATGCTTTTTCAAGGTTTCGCAAACTCTCGGCAACGGTTTTGCCATCTTTAATAGGTAGTTTATATTCTGCTTCATAACTTTCTAAATCACCACCAACCGCCGTGCCTAAAACTCCACAGCTGAATATTGAACTTACAATAATTGTAAATGCTAAATAATATAGTTTTTTCATTTTTTATATAGTTTTTCTACTCCGTGGCTCGACTGGAGTGTTCTATTTGAGCCGTTAGGGAGGGCAAACATAAACAATTAATTCAAAAAGACGGCGTAAACGCCGTTAATTATTTTTAAGAATACTAATACTTTCCATCAGTTTTAAAACATAAATATTTAATACGATGATGTACTCAAATGACGAGGAATTAAAAAAAATATTTGGAAAGAGAATCAAACAACTTCGTAAAGAATATAAATTATCGCAATCGGAGTTGTCAGCATTAACTAATATAGATAAAGGTTCACTTCAGAGAATAGAAAGAGGTTATAATTCAACACTTAAAACTTTCAGAAAATTAGCCAATGCGTTTGAAATAACAATGTCGGAATTATTTGATTTTCCAAAAGAAGATACAAAAAAGTAATTGCAAATAAAAACACCTTTTTTAGGATGTTTGTTTAGTTGCAGGATTAACCGTAACATTTACCAGGATTTTTATTTACTACTTTCTGTAATTCTTTTAAAGCCTTTGGATTACTTCTATAATCTTTCATTTGTTTGCCCGTTCGCCAGTAGAAAATATAATTAGGTGTATCAGAAAAGTTATTTATTACATCCTTTACAGCTTCATATTGTTTAAGGTAATTTGCATTATTTAATTCCGAAGCATCATCAATAATACTTTCGTACATTTTGCTTCCTAAGAGAATAACAAAACATTCAAGGCTATCAATATTGCTGTTAAATTCATGGAAGGCATCAAGTATAGGGTTGTTTATTTTTTTACTTGTTTTTTCGATGAGTTTTTGAAGCCACTCGTCAAAAGCAATAATATCTTTTAAAGGACGATTTGTAGCTCCTTGGGCTATCCCTTCAAGCTGTTCATTCCAATCTTAACGTTTATGTAGTGATGCATCTATCCATTTCCAAAATTGTTGTGATTTCATATAATATAGTACCAAAAATAGACATCGGAATAAAAGATTTAAGTGTTAAGCAAAAATCATCCGATGTCTATTTCTGGTCTTAAATCTTAATAATGATTATTGCTTAACATAGATAGTATAGCATAACAGGTAAAATGATGCAAGGAATTTGGTAGCTAACTTTTAAAGCAAAAAGAGAAAACAAAACAGAAAAAAACAAAAAGAAAAGAAATAAAAAGATACTTTAAGATTTACGCACTCGCTCCAATTCCGCCAAACGTTTTTTCATCTTCACATCCTGCAATTGCTCCAAACGACTTTTCTCCAATACCGTATCAATTAAGATTTCTACAATACCTCTGTCGGTTTCAGAAAGGGAATTAATCATTTCTAGTTTCTGCGCTAACGAACGATCTTTAATATCAGAAGATTGAAACAATTCTACAACTGCAACACCAAGTGCAGCAGCTATTCGAACAATAGAGGCTAAACTCGGATTAGAACCCCCACGCTCCAAACGTGAATAAGTAGGCACAAGCATCCCACAGCCTTCTGCTACGTCTTTTTGTGTGAGTCCTTTTTCTTTACGAATACGTTTAATGCTGGCGAGTAACAATGCTTGTGTAGGCTCCATTTGAGGTGTTTTAATGTCAATTATCGCCCAAACATAGGGTAAAAATCTATAAAAACCAAAAAACACAAGTTTTATTTATTTTTATAAACAAATTAGTTTATATTTGAAAATAATTATTGTGTAATTTGTTTTGTAATATTATTTATTGAAACCACTTAAAAACATACCGCCCAAAAATACGGAATTTATTGTTCCGAAAATAGCAGATGCTGTGGAGGGAAGCAACACCTATGGATTGGATATTTCGAATCCCGATTATATTGTTTTTAAAAGTGAAAATATTGTGATTGAAATAATTGGTGGCATCCATGATGTGATGTTATCCTCTCTTCGTGTGAGTTTAAAAATATACAAAGTAGGTACCATTTCTCCAATGGAGATTTACAGAAGTTCTTTGGTAGATGTTTTTAATGACAATCAAGTCGATTATGTAATTACCAAAGTATGTGAACGCTTAAAAATTGAAAGCCTACGTTTTCAAAATATCTTATATGATTGTATAGAACGCTTGGACAACTACAGACGTAATAAAGAGAAATTTACAACCCCTGTAATTGCAATTCCATCAAGATACAAACAAGAAGCACAAACCATTTTAAAACAAGAAAATGTAGTACAGGGAATTTCAAATTTATTAGCAAGCGCAGGAATCAGTGATGCACGATTGGGGTTACAATTATTCATTACTTCCATATCAAGAATAACAGACAAACCTTTGCATACGATTGTAAATGCACCAAGACTGTTGGCACATGCGTTAATTTCAGAATACAAAGAAGTACTTCCTAAAGAACATCTACATGAAGTAACTACCATAAGCAAACACGCTTTATCTTATCCACCAACACCAGATTTTTGGAATCATAAAACTTTAATGTTACATCAGCTAGATAGTATTAAAGAAAAAGACAACACCTTATTAGAATATTTATTACAAGGACAATCCAAGCGATTAGTAACTCAAAGTGATGCAAAAACTGGAAACTACGAATCCCAAAAAAAAGATGTTACGTCCACCATTAATTTGATTAGTTATACTAGTACAGATTACCATCCCGTTTTTGGTAGTAAATACGCCTTATGCATTCCCTTAAAAAACACCAATAAAACCCAAGAGAAAATCTACGAACGAGAAGTCAAAGAACTATCTGGTCTTTGGGATAGTGAAAAAAGTAATCAAGCATCAGAAATCTTGCAACACATCCAAAGAGGATTGAAATCCTTTTCTATTTACAATCCCATCATAGAACAAGTAAACATTACAACTTTTTTTGGAAATGACATCAAAGCGATGAGTCAGTATTTACAAGTAGTAAATTGTATTACCCTACTACATCAGTATCAAGTAGATATTAAACTGACAAAAACCAAACAATATATTGATGTTAAAGCTGAATATATGATTGTAGCATTGGAAACCTTTCGAGAAGTCTGGTTGAAGAAAGACGATGAATTGTATTTCAATGTACGAAGTACTTTTAATACCATTAAGAAAAATATAAAAAAGCAACATCCAAGTGATTACTTAAGCCAAACCTTTCTGTTAAAAGAAATCAGAAAAGCAGTTGGTAAATCACCCGTAACGATGCAACGACACCTAAAAACTTTAGAGCTTTATGGAAAGATAGAACGCTCTGGTGGAAATAATAGAATTGGTTACCAGTACAAAATATTAGAATGGCAAGATGCGAATAGCAAAGTAGCCGCCTATGAAAAGTTAATAGATGAACTAAAAACAGGAACTATTTGAGTTTGTTTCTCATTGGCAAATCATTTGTTTTTCATAACGGAAACATTTATAGAATAAGGGCAAAAGAGAAGATTTGAAAAACAAAAAATTATGGATATAAGAAGGTGTTAATTTTTGGGATGCCAATGCCTTGAGATATTAGCAGTAAGTAGTAGACAGTAAGCAAAAAAGGAATTACCACAAAAAAATAGATGAAAAAATTACAATTAGACAATACAAACTTTCAAGACTTACTCAAAGTTTTTGAAAAAAGAAAAATGGATGAAGGGAAGTCTACATCTCATATTACAAGCGTTGTAAATCTTTCCAAAGAATTTTTACATTTTTTAGAATCTAAAAGCATCATTGAAATTAAAAATGTTACCCAAGGGATTATTGATGATTACTTTAGCTATTTAAAACATCGAAAAAATAACAGACGATTAGGTGGTTTGTCTGATGCTTATATAGAAAAGCATAGAGAAGCTGTACTTCGGTTGATGGAATTTGTACAAGGCGTTGCTGTAGGGCAAACCTCTTTTTTTATTCTCAAACATCACAAACAAGATATTCCCAAAGACATTTTAACCGTAGACGAAATAGCATCACTTTTTAAACAAACAGACAATTCTATTAATGGCATCAGAAACAAAGCCATATTGAGCATTTTATATGGCTGTGGACTTCGTAAAGGCGAATTACACAATTTAGATATGCAAGATATTGATATGTCAAAAGATGTAATACGTGTTCAAAAATCAAAAACAGCCACACAACGAGACGTACCGATGTCTCCACAAGTAAAAACAAATATTGAAATGTATTTGTATACAGTTAGAGAATTGTTACTTGCGGAATACCATCATGAAGTTGCTTTTTTACTGAACAATAGTGGTAAACGTTTATCTCTTAACGGCATTCAAAAGAAAATTGAAGGGATTGCAAAATATTCAACTATCAACAAACCCATTACAGCCCACAGATTACGTCATGCGATTGCTACCCATTTACTAGGTGATTTCTCCATTGAAGAAATAGCTACTTTTTTAGGACATCGTAGTATTGATAGCAGTCAGATGTATACGCATATCAAATACACTAAAGCACCAAAATACTTATGAAAACAGCTTTTGAAACCTTTTTAATTCAACGTGGAATTTTAGAAAAAACCGCATATAAATACAACAACTATCTCAACGTTTTTTTTAAATGGTGTGATAATTTTAGTATAGATAATGCATCGGCAACCCTAGATGATTTATATACTTATAAAAGATATTGTGTAGAAAAAGGATTGTCTGTGAATCGAACCCGACAGCTATTAGGGGTTATCAAACATTATTACCAAAGTATTGAACGTCAAGAAAATCCTGCACTCCTAATTCAACATAAAAAACGAGAAAATACATTGCCTAGTCGTTTATTATCAGAGGTACAATTAAAAGAGTTGTATCATTCTATTGAAGCTAAAACTTATATTCAAAGGAGAGATAAGGTAATGTTGGGCTTGGTTATTTTTCAAGGATTAAAACGAGAAGAGTTGAATGCTTTAGAATTAAACCATCTGAATTTAGAAGAAGTAACTGTTTATGTTCCATCTTCAAGAAGAACCAATGCGAGAACGATAGAATTACATCCCTTACAAATGGCACACTTAATGGCATATATGTATGAATACAGACCACGTTTACTTATTGAAACAAAAAAAGAAACCAATCATTTGTTTTTTTCTATGGGCAATGGTTTTCAAGTAAACAATGCTTTGCAAAGAAAAATTAAGGAGCTAAAAATACTATTTCCAAGTTTTGAATCTTTGACACAGCTAAAGGAGTCAAGGATGAGTATCTGGGTACAAGAACATGGTATCAGAAAAGCACAATATTTATCAGGTATTAAATATGCTTCTTCAATGCTTCGTTATAAAACGTCAGATATTGAAAAACTAAAAACAAAACTAGCAATTGTGCATCCTATGGAACGATTGAAATTGTAGTTTTGGAATAGTTTTTGTTGTTTTAACACATAGGAAATTATGGTATAATTATGTATATTTGTAATATGAGTACAGCAGAATTAAGAAATAAATGGCAAAAATCTATTCATCTTGTAGATGATAAATTTATACGTATGATTGATACGCTTTATGAAACTTACACCAAAGAAGATGAAGTTGATTTTTTTGATGAATTACCTAAACAAGTTCAAGAGTTACTTATGATAAGTCGAGAGCAAGTTAAGCAAGGAAAGGTAACTCCTCACAAAGATGTAATGGCTAAGTATAGAGAAAAATATAATGTCGCAGGATAAATTGTATCAAGTTGTTTGGTCAGATTTAGCAGATGAAACATACGGAAGAGAGCTTAATTTTATTGATTTAAAATGGAACATCAACGAGGTAGTCAAATTTATGACATTAGTTGATGAGTTTATAGAAAAGCTAGAGTCTGGTGTTATAGCAGGAAAGTTTTTCAAGCATGTAAAAATAAATTCTTTTGTGCTTTCAAAACAAACAACACTTTTTTTCGATATTGACGAAGCAAAAAAGGAGATTGAATTATTGTTGTTTTGGAACAATAAAGAAAACCCCGAAGATTTAGAAACTATTATTAAAAGATTGAAAAAATAAAAAGCAATGATTGTAAAATCGTTGCTTTTTTCGTTTCTTTGATATTAGGAAGTTCTTTGAAAAAAATAATGAAAACTGTATAGGGTGATAACTCGGCGGTATGGTGATGCCTAATCGACAAATTATTAACGGAGAACCGTATAGATACAATTATCAAGGACAAGAATTAGACCCAGAAATTGGGAAAGTGGCTTTTGAAGCTCGTTTATATGATCCGAGAATTAATCGTTGGTTGACTATTGACCCTGCGCGTGAGTTTCACTCACCTTATTTAGCTATGGGTAATAATTGGGCTAGAGTAATAGACCCTGATGGAAGATGTACAACTTGTCCAGATAATGCAAAAGTTGGAGATACTTTTGAGCATACAGATTATGGAACTTTAACTTTTACAGAATCTGGTGGTTGGAGTAATGATACTTATGGTTCAATTTTAGATGATATTGTTATTAACACGGGACAACTACAAGGAATAGATTTAGTATATACACCAATAAAATCACTTGAAAGAAATTTTTTTAAAGAAGATATTAAAACAGTAGTGTTGCATAGAACAGTTTCAAATACAGCGGAATCAACTATGAGGTATTGGAGAAGTAAAAAAAGAGCGGCAGGAACAAATTTTTTAATTGGTAAGGATGGAACTATTTATCAAACAGCCAGTATTAATAGAAGAACCTCTCATTTGTATCCTACAAAAAAACAGATGTACCCTGAATGGTATGGTGTTTATGATAATCAAAATACTATTGGTATAGAAGTTGTTGGAAATTATAAAGATGGTAAATGGGATGAATTGCCATATAAACAAGTTGTAGCTGTTCATAATCTTTTAAACAGATTACACAATAAATATAATATGCATAATGAACAATTTTTTGCACATGAAACATTACAAAGAAAAACTGCTGGTGAAGGTGGTACTGTTATTTTTGCTCTTCGGGTTTATAGGTCTATGTTGGAGCCAAACCCTTAATTTTCAAAAGAATAATATAGAAATACAATCATCTATTTATTTTAATAATACGAAGAAAAAAGATAAGGTTTTTGATAATTGGGAACCGCCAAATGAGGAAGAGTTAATCTTTCTAATAAAAAAGATGGATACTATAGTTTCACAAGATTGGAATTATTGTTTTGGTACAATAGATATTGGTATTAAAGGAATACTTTGTATAGATAATACTAAATATAAATATATTTTAGATGGAGGTGGATGGATATCAATTAACCCTTATGAATCTAAAAGAGAAACTATTTATCTAGCGAATAAGGGAGACAAATATTTAAAATATTTTGCAATTGAAAGTCATTGTGATGAAAATCTAGAATCTAAATTTTAGTAAACAATTAAGCTAATTTATCTTGTAGTGTATTGTTTTGAGCATCTTTAAGCATTACATCAAGCATATATAAAATCCTGTCTTTGTAGGCAGGATTTATTTTTTGTAGTAACTCAATACGATACAACATTTTTTTATCTTTTAATAAAACAGTAGTATCGCCCACCAAATAATCTAAACTTACTTCAAGAGCTTCCGCAATATTTTTAGCAATCTCAATAGAAGGAGTTCTTTCATTTCGTTCATAACGTCCTATAATAGCAGCAGAAGTGCCTATTTTTTTTGCAATATCCTCACGTTTCAACTCTTTTTCTTCTCTTACTACTTTAAGTCTATATCCAAAATCTGTATTCATAATATGCTATTAATTACCGTTATGTAAAGGTTCTTGCAAAATTACAGCATAGTTTGGATAAAAACAAATCCAAAAGTTTTGTATATGTCTTACATATTGTTTAGTTTTGTAGCCAAAGTGTAACAATAAAATATTTTTATGAAACTAAATTCTAATAACCCAGACCAATTAATTTACGAAAACGAAATTTTACAACTCACAGTTTTAGGTGGCATAAAGTTAGAAGGATTAGACAGAATGCGTGTTACTCTAAAAATACAATTACAACAAAGTAGCAGACCACCAGTACGACATAATTTAGATTTATACAACGATACACAATTAGAAAAGTTTATCAGAAAATGTGCAGAAAAGTTAGAAATAGGCACAAGTATTATAGCAGCTAGTTTAAGTGAACTTACAGAAGAATTAGAGAAATATCGTTTACAAGAAATTAAAAAAAGAACAGAAGATTTAAAAGTTAAAGTAAAACAACTCACGAAAAAAGAGTTGGAAGAAGCAGAAACCTTTTTAAAGCAAAAAGATTTATTAACCAAGACAAACGAACTCATTGGAAAATCTGGAGTTATTGGAGAAGAAGTCAACCGCTTATTAATGTACATCATCTTTACAAGTAGAAAAAGAGAACAACCTTTACACGTTATTGGTTTAGGAAGTAGCGGAACAGGAAAGACACATTTACAAGAAAAAGTAGGCGAACTTATTCCAGAAGAAGAACGTGTAAGCATTACTACATTAAGCGAAAATGCATTCTACTATTTTGGAAAACAAGAACTAAAAAACAAAGTCATATTAATAGAAGATTTAGACGGAGCAGAAAATGCATTGTATCCGTTACGAGAATTACAAACTAAAAAAAGAATAGTAAAAACTATAGCAAGTAAAAATAATAAAGGAGAAACTCAAACAAAATATTTAATTGTTGAAGGTCCTGTTTGTGTTGCAGGTTGTACTACTAAAGAACATATTTACGAGGATAATGCGAATCGTAGTTTTTTAATTTATCTTGATGAAAGTACAACGCAAGATGAAAAAATAATGCAATATCAAAGACAATTATCTGCTGGTGAAATCAATACTTACGAACAAAAAGAGATACAAGAATTTTTACAGAATACACAAAGATGCCTAAAGACGGTTACCGTCAGAAATCCTTTTGCTAATAAACTCAATCTTCCACAATCCGTATTTAAACCAAGAAGAACCAATAACCATTATTTACAATTTATAGAAGCGATTACTTTTTACTATCAATATCAGCGAGAGCAACAAACAGACAAAGAAACAGGAGAAATATATATCGAAACCACATTGGAAGATATTGAAAATGCAAATATGCTTTTAAAAGAAGTGTTATTACGTAAAAGTGATGAACTCACAGGAAGTTGCAGAAACTATTTAGAAACCCTTAAAACGTATTTAAAATCTAAAAAGAAGAAAGAGTTTACAGGATTAGAAATTAGAACACAATTACGCATCAAAGAAAGTACGTTACGTAACTATCATAAGCAATTACAATTATTAGGTTACATCAAACGCAACACCAATAAAAAGACAAGAAGTTATACGTTTGAACTGGTTATATCTAAAGATTATGATAAACTGCAAAAGGATATACAAACCGCATTAGATAAGGCTTTACAGAATATTAAGAAGAAATAAAACGCAAGTCGCAATTAACTCGCAAGTACTCTTTTTGCGAAATACTACACAGTAAATCAATTACTTAAACTTAAATCGCAACAAATCTAAAAAATGGATAAGTGCGATGAAAAAAGTCGAGAGCCTCGACACGCAAATTATGAGAAAACTGCCACTAAAAAACAAGAGCTTCCAATATATCGAGAAATCATTTAGAGAATGGTTAGATATTTTAGGCTATGCAGAAAGTACGGTTTACAACTTACCAAATCACATACGAGAACTCTTTTACTTTTTAGAACAGAACAATATCAATAACATCAATCAATTAGATAACGGGATTATAAAAGAACATTACAACAATCTAAAATTACGAAGTAACGACAGAAAAGGTGGAGCATTAAGCAACGGTAGTTTAAATAAACATTTACAGGCATTGTATAAGTTTACAGAGTATTTACGCCAAAGCGGTAGAATGATTTTACCAACCTTAAACATAGATTGGGAGAATGACGATACCAAACATATAGAGACTTTAACCACAGAGGAAATACAACAACTTTACAAAGCAACACAACTCTATCCCAAGAATATAAAATACACAAAACCACATTATTTTTTTGAAGCGATTGCATTACGAGATTGTGCAATGTTAACGGTCTTTTATGGTTGTGGATTGCGGAGAAATGAAGGTTATCATTTAAGAGTTGACGATATTAATTTTGATAAACAGATACTACACGTTAGAAAAGGAAAAGCCAATAAAGAACGGTTAGTGCCATTTAATAAAACTAACTCAAAATATTTACAAGATTACGTGTATGATGGTAGAATTAATTTAATCAAAGATAAACGAGAAAGTGCTTTTTTTATCAACGAAAGAGGAAACAGATTAACAGCACAATCAATGTCAATACGTTTAAAATTACTGCAACAAAGAACGCACGATTTACAACTACAAGAAAAGAATGTACGATTACACGTTTTACGTCATAGTATTGCTACACATTTACTCTCCAATGGAATGCCATTAGAAAATATCAGTAGGTTTTTAGGACATAATAGTTTAGAATCAACACAAGTTTATACTCATTTAATAAATCAAGAAGATGGCAATTAAATTAGGTAAAACTAAAGATAGCAGAACACGTAAAAAGAAAGTTACAGAAGATGCAGAACTGGAATTATTGCAACGTTTACAAAATGAAAAAGACCAACCAGAGTTTATAAAATATCTACTTCAAAAAGGTTATAGTATAAAAAGTAGTGAACGTTATTTAAAAGATATTGAACTTTATAAAAAGTGGTTGAATAAAGAGAATATTATAGAAGAAGCAGTAAGTTATAACGATATTACGCACTACATACAAAGCAAAAAAGGAAAGGTAAAACAAATCACGATACAAACTGTTTTAGCGAGTTTAAAGCAATATTATAACTACTTGCAAGAATTAGGTTTTGTAGCAGAAAATCCAACCGTAAACATTCAAATAAAAGGAATAAAGCGTAAAGTACTGCACAACATTTTAAGCAAACAAGAACTTGAAAAAATCTACTTTGATTATAAGAATTTAAAAAGTGAAAGTTTATCCAAAAATCGAAATGAAATTATAGTAAGTCTATTGGTTTATCAAGGTTTAAATACTAACGATTTACAAAGTTTAACTATCAAAGATGTAAAATTAAGAGAAGGTAAAATGTTTATAAAAGGCAGTCGTAGAAGCAACGAAAGAACCTTAAAACTGGAAGCACACCAAATCCTTGATTTTATGGAGTACCAACTCAAAACAAGAGAAACCATTTTACAGGAAACCAATAAGCAAACCGATTTATTTTTTGTTACTCAAGGAAGCAGTTTAAAATTACAGAACGTAATGCAAAAACTGATGCAAGAATTACACAAACAAAATAGCCAAGTTGAAAGCGTAAAACAAATACGAGCTTCTGTAATTACTGGTTGGTTAAAGGTTTATAATCTTCGAGAAGTACAATATTTTGCAGGACATCGTTACGTGAGTTCTACTGAAAATTATCTAATAAACGACTTGGAAGATTTAAAAGAAGATATCAATAAATATCATCCAATCAATTAAAAGTACTTAATTAAGTACTTTTTTATATATTTGCATTATGGAAACAGTAAACTATACAGACTTTCGTTCAAATCTAAAGCATTGGTTCGACAAAGTAGTCAATGATGTAAGCGATATCATTATCAAGCGTAAAAGTGGTAAAGACCTCGTTTTAATATCATTGGATGAATACAACTCATTAAAAGAAACTACTTATCTGTTAACAGGGAAAAACAGAGATATTTTATTAAACTCTATCAAAGAACTGGAAGCAGGAAAAGGAATAGAAAACGACTTAATCGAATAGATGAAATTAACGTGGTCTACATCTTCTTGGGAAGATTATTTGTATTGGCAGAAAGTCGATAAGAAAATAGTAAAACGAATTAACGAACTGATTAAAAGTTGTATGCGAACACCTTTTGAAGGTATAGGAAAACCCGAAGCTTTAAAAGGCGATTTACAAGGTTATTGGTCAAGGCGAATAACATCAGAACATCGATTGGTTTATAAATACGAAAAAGAACAAATCTTGATTGCAGCTTGTCGTTATCATTACGGAAAGTAAAACCCCCACAAAACAAAACCCAGTTTTTTCGTTCCTCAAAATCCTCTGTTTTTTGTTTTGTTCCGCTCGCCACACTTCTGCATTTTATTGGCTTGCCAAATCACTCACACAGCACATTACTTTTTTGCAATAGAATTTAATATTTAAAAGTCGATTATCGACAAAAAAGTAAAGAGCTGTTCCCACCGCTGAAAGCCAAAAAATGCCCCAAGCTATGTTTACATAATAGAAGTTATAGTAGCAAAAATCCTTTCAATGGTACGCTATCGCTAAACTCTTATATTTTCGTAGCTATAACTGCTATTATGTAAAATATCCGCACTTCCAACGCTTTTTGCAGCGACTTCTTCCATCGCACTAGGAAAACTGAACTATTTACTTCGTAAGCCAACGCACCGAATTTGCATAAAAAAATCTTCACAAAAAGACATCAAGCGAAAAAGCTTGCTTTACTTCTTTGCTTGTTTTTTTACACAACTCGTTCAATCATTGGAATGCGACATTCAATCGCCATTTAAGCTAGCATTTTAAAAAGCTGAAGATTGCCTTTGCGCTCGAAATCCAGCCTCGCCAAAATCTTCATCTTTTTAAAACGTTTGCTTCCTCTGAAAACGTTCCGATAATAGTTGAAAAAGAGGTTGGCAAAGCGTAGGATTTTCAACTATTATCGGAATGAAACAACTGAAAGGCGTTAGTCTTCACAATCTTTTACAATCAAATCTAAAAATATCAATTGAAGTTCAGAAGTGAGCGTTGGAAGTCAGGCGAATGGGAGTATTTTACATAATTTACATTATAATGACAGTTTTTAAACAACAAAAAATAACACCTTAAAAACTGTGCGAAGCGAACTTATAATGCCAATTATGTAACATACCGAGGGAAAGGAAGCGGAAAAAATACAGAGGATTTTGAGGCACGAAAATACTGGATTTTTGAAGCGTGGAATTAATCAGAAGTTTATATATTGTAGGTTCAAATGGGATGCCGACAGCTTACATATGAAAAAAATAATTTTCTAAAGGTAGTACATAGGAAAAACGGTCAGGTGCAGAAAAAAAATGTATTAGATTACTTTTCAGGTGGGATGGCGATGCCAAATAGAGATATTGTAGGAGATTATAGGTATGGCTATCAGGGAAATTTTTCTGAAAAGGATAAAGAAACTGGTTTAAACTCTTTTGAAAGAAGGCTTTATGATGCAAGATTAATGCGCTGGTTAACACCTGATGATATTAAAAAGTTAGATCAATCTCCTTATATGGGAATGGGCAATAATCCAATACTATATGGAGACCCAGATGGTAGAGATATTATTATACTTAATTCCAGTATGGCAGTTGGAGGATTAGGACACACAGCTACACTAATAGGAAATGATAAAGATGGTTGGAGATATGTTTCTAAAAATGGAACTGAAAACCATGGTTTATTTGGAAGTTCATATGCTCCTGATTTAGGAGATATAGCATATGATCTTAATACAGGTGAAGGAACTGATTTTAGAGGTACAGGATTTACGGCTACTCAAGTAATGCGTATTGTAAATAAACAATATATGGATGCTCACTCCGATGGAGAGAGTTATAACAATTACATAAGAGTTCAAACAACTAAGGAGCAAGACGAGTTAGCATATCAGGCTGCTTATAAAGAAGCTACAGAATATTATGGTGTATGTGGGGCTTCTTGTGTAGATGTACCTCAAAATGCTTTAATGGCTACTGGGAAAGAGTTTACAAAACCTAATTTTAATAACATTTTCCCCAACGAATGGTTTATCAATTTTGGATGGCATAATAACTTTAGGAGTTACAATAAAGTCCCCAAACCATTAAGAGTGGTAAATATTGAATTTGGAGAAGGAACATTTAGCTACCCAGAAGATTAATTTGTATGGTTATGATAAAAAAAATCTTTTTACTTATAATTGGCGTTTGTGTACTATTAATCGTTGGTTTTTATATAATTACTGGCGGTAAAGGAACCTATAAACTGAGTGAAGGTATAGGATATTCAAGAACCATAGAGGCTTCTAAAAAAAGAGGTGTTTTTGTAAAAGAACTGGATTACAAAATTATACCAGATAGTATTCAGCTAGCAAAGGATAAAGTTTTTTTTGTTGAAAAAGGTTTTAGATATGGAAAATATAGTGCAAAAAAGACACTTCCTTTAAGGGAAACAGACGATTATACCTATCGTATTGGCATGAGCCCTGCTTCAGGAGAGATATTTTCAGGAAGTTTCTTACTGGGTTATGGAGATAGTTTTCACTTTCATAAAATAAAAGATACTATCAGGAGAGAAATAGTAACAAAAAAACCACCTTACGATAGTATTTATAAGGTAGGCGAGTTATTTTTGTTTGAAAAGAAACCCTCAAAGGGAAATTGAGGGTTTCACAAAGAAAAATTCCTAACGATTTTTAGATCGTTAGGAATTACGTTTCATAATCTCTTTAAGGGTTGATCATTTTTTCACTTTTTCTAGCAATTATCCCCTGATTCAATAACAATCTGATCTTTTGGTTTTTGATATAACAAAGGTCAGATTTTTATATTATAAATTTTACGATAATTCTTCATTAGCAATATTACGACTTGTTAGCAGACTAGAGGTTCGGTATTATGAAGTAGTTAGAAATCCCGAACTAATTTTTTAAAATTATTAGGGGTAGTGTCGGTGTACTTTTTAAATGTGGTATAAAAACTTGTCTTAGAATTAAATCCTGATTCTAATCCAATGGCCAGTATTGTATAATTGTCAAAATCTTCGTTTTTTAAAATATCTTTAGCTTCATCGACTCTTAGTCCATTTATAAAATCATTAAAATTTAATTGAGTATTTTCATTTATTAGTTTGGAGATATAGCCTTCACTAAGGTTTAACTTTTTCGAGAGACTTGTCAAGTTTAAATTAGGGTCTAAAAATAATTTATTTTCAACAATTAGTTTTTTTATTCTAGTAAATGATTTAGGCTCTGATTTGTCCTTACTAAGTCTCGATTTAAAGTTTCTAATTCGCTTTTTTCTTAGCTCAATTCTTTCTTTTAGTTGTTTGGATTTAATCAATCCTACATAACCTATCCAATACACTAAAATCGAAATTCCAATCCACATTGGATAAAAAAAGTAGGATTTATTTAGATTAAAAACAACTACGATTACAATAGCAAATAGCCAAAAGACACATATTGTCAACCCAATGTATATAAGTTTTTTTAACCAGTTAGTTTCAGATTTGACCCAGTGAATATTATAGCTTTTATCATTCTCGTGTTTTACAATAAGTTGATATGTAAAGTACATAATCAGTACATTGAAAATAATTGAAAAAAATTCTAGATAAACAAATACACCTCTTTTAAAATGAGAAGGAATTTGATAGCCTGTATTTATTGCAAATTTATAGAGCAATTGTAAAATGTGGATAAAAACAATAATAACGAAAGGTCCTATCAATAGACTTATTTTTTTAAAGCCTATTGAACGAGTTCCAATAAATTTATATACATATAGGTAGAACATAGGTAATACTAACCACTGCCATGGAATGTAGATGTATTTTAAAAATTCGTACCTATCAATAATAAGAGTATCAAAAACCCAATACTGTAAATTGCTCAAAGACAAGAACAAAACAGTTAAAGACAAGTAAGTTATGTTGTCAGGCTTATCTTTTTTTTGGATCAGAGTAATTAAGCTAAAGAAAACCCCATGTAAAACACCAGAGATAATAATGATATTGAAAATATTGAAGTTTAAATTATTTACCATTAAATCAAAAGAAAATTTATAAAGGGTGAGTTTGTTGTCATTAATAAAATGACCACTAGGCCAACTTATCCTGCAGTGTGTTGTTTTGAGCATCTTTAAGCATTACATCCAGCATATATAAAATCCTGTCTTTGTAGGCAGGATTTATTTTGTGTAGCAACTCAATACGGTAGAGCATTTTTTTGTCCTTTAATAAAACGGAAGTATCACCAACCAAATAATCCAAAGATACTTCTAAAGCTTGTGCAATATTTTTGGCAATATCAATAGATGGAGTTCTTTCGTTACGCTCATAACGTCCAATAATAGCAGCAGAAGTACCAATTTTTTTTGCTACATCTTCACGTTTTAAGTTTTTTTCTTCTCTTACTACTTTAAGTCTATACCCAAAATCTGTATTCATAATATGCTATTAATTGCCGATATGTAAAGGTTTTGGTAAAAATACAGTATCGTTTGGATAAAAACAAATCCAAAAGTTTTGTTTAAAAAGAACATATTGTTTAGTTTTGTATCCAAAGTGTAACAATAAAATTTTTTTCATGAAACTCGAAACTTCCAATACAGACCAATTAATCTACGAGAACGAGATATTACAATTAACAGTATTAGGCGGAATAAAATTAGAAGGACTGGACAGAATGCGGGTAACTCTAAAAGTACAGTTGCAAGAGAGCAGCCGACCACCGGTACGCCATAACCTGGATTTGTATAACGATACACAGTTAGAGAAATTTATCAGAAAATGTGCGGAGCGATTGGAAATAGGAACATCAATAATAGCAGCTTCTTTATCAAAACTCACAGAAGAATTAGAAAAATACAGACTTCAAGAAATCAAGAAAAGAACAGAAGATTTAAAAGTCAAAGTAAAACAGCTTACCAAATCGGAAATAGACAAAGCAGTCGAATTTTTATCTAACCCAAAGCTTTTAGAAAGCACCAATAAATTAATTGGACAATCTGGAGTAGTTGGCGAAGAAATAAATCGACAAGTAATGTATCTCATTTTCACACAACGTAAACAAGAACAACCATTACACGTAATAAGTTTAGGAAGTAGCGGAACAGGAAAAACACACTTGCAAGAAAAGGTTGGCGAACTCATACCAGAAGAAGACAGGCTCAGCCTGACCAGTTTATCAGAAAACTCGTTCTATTATTTTGGTAAACAAGAACTAAAACACAAGGTCATTTTAATCGAAGATTTAGATGGCGTAGAAAATGCCCTCTATCCCTTACGAGAATTACAAACCAAAAAGCGCATCGTAAAACTTGTTCCACTTAAAAGAGCAAACTCGCAAGAACCCAAAACAAAGTGTATGGTAGTGGAGGGTCCGGTATGTGTAGCAGGATGTACTACCAAAGAACATATTTACGAAGACAACGCAAACAGGAGCTTCCTGCTCTACTTGGATGAAAGCGAACAGCAAGACCAAAAAATAATGGATTACCAACGTCAACTATCTGCTGGAAAAATAGATATGTATAAACAAAAAGAAGTACAGGAGTTTTTACAGAACGTGCAACGAGTTTTAAAGCCAATTAGGGTAATCAATCCTTATGCAGAACAATTAGTATTACCAAAGACAGTATTTAAGCCAAGACGAACAAACAACCATTATTTACAGTTTATAGAAGCTATTACATTTTATTATCAATACCAAAGAGAGAAGCACTACAACAAAGAAACAGGCGAAGAATATATCGAAGTAAGTATTGAAGATATAGAAAATGCAAACACTTTATTGAAAGGTATTTTACTTCGTAAAAGTGATGAACTCACAGGAAATTGCAGAAACTATTTAGAGTTGTTAAAAGCGTATTTAAAAAGCAAAAAGAAGCAGCAGTTTACAGCATTGGAAATACGCAAACAATTACGTTTACCAAAAACAACACAATGGCGTTACCACAAACAATTGATGGATAGTTATTTGATTAAAAAAATAGCTGATAAAAAGACAAAAATCAATCATTTAGAAATAACCAACGAAAAGGAATACAAAGAGTTGGAAGCACAAATACAAACCGTTTTAGATGATTGCTTAAACAATATCAAACGTTCCATTGTTCCAAAGCGTTCCAAAACCAAAATGGAACAGTCAACCACAACAAAAAGAGCGAGTTAGGTCAATCGTTCCTATGTTCCTCGAAAAGGTATAAGTGCAATGAAAAAATTACTGTTAAAAAACGAAAGCTTCCAGTATATCGAGAAATCATTTAGGGAATGGTTGGATATTTTAGGTTATGCAGAAAGTACCGTTTATAACTTGCCAAATCATATACGAGAATTATTTTACTACCTCGAACAGAACAAGATTAATAGTATTAACAAATTAGATAATAAATTAATCAAAGAACATTACAACAATCTAAAATTACGAAGTAATGACAGAAAAGGTGGAGCATTAAGTAATGGCAGTTTAAACAAACATTTACAAGCATTGTATAAATTTACAGAGTATTTACGCCAAACAGGAAGAATACTATTACCAACTCTAAATATTGATTGGGAAAATGATGATACCAAACAGATTGAAACTTTAACGACAGAAGAAATACAACAACTCTATAAAGCTACACAGTTTTATCCTAAAAATATAAAACACACAAGACCAGAATGGTATTTTGAAGCAATAGCCTTACGAGATTGCGCAATGTTAACTATTTTTTATGGTTGTGGATTACGCAGAAATGAAGGCTATCATTTAACAGTAGATGATATTAATTTTGATAAACAAATCTTGCACGTTAGAAAAGGAAAAGCCAATAAAGAACGATTAGTACCATTTAATAAAACGAATTTAAAATACTTAGAAGACTATGTCTTTGATGGCAGAATTAATTTAATAAAAGACAAACGAGAACCTGCTTTTTTTATTAATGAAAGAGGAAGTAGATTAACAGCACAAAGTATGTCTATACGGTTAAAATTATTGCAACAAAGAACAGACGATTTACAATTACAACAAAAGAATGTACGCTTGCACGTTTTACGTCATAGTATTGCTACACATTTACTCTCCAATGGAATGCCATTAGAAAATATCAGTAGGTTTTTAGGACATAATTCTTTAGAATCTACACAAGTGTATACACATTTAGTCGAGAGCCTCGACACGCAATAAATCAAATCATTACGAAAAAATGGTAATTAAACTCGGAAAAACCAAAGATAGCAGAACACGTAAAAAGAAAGTTACAGAAGATGCAGAACTGGAATTATTACAACGATTACAAAACGAAAAAGACCAACCCAAATTTATAAAATATTTACTTCAAAAAGGGTATAGTATTAAAAGTAGCGAACGTTATTTAAAAGATATTGAACGTTATAAAAAATGGTTAGAAAAAGAGAACATTACAGAACAAGCAGTAAGTTATAACGACATTACACATTATATACAAAGCAAAAAAACAAAGGCCTGTGGTGAGCAAGGTCGAACCATAAAACAAATTACAATACAAACTATTTTAGCAAGTTTAAAGCAATATTACAACTACTTGGTTGAATTAGGTTTTGTAAAAGAAAATCCAACATTAAACGTTCAAATAAAAGGAATAAAAAGAAAAATACTTCACAACATTTTAAGCAAACCAGCACTTGAAAAAATCTACTTTGATTATAAGAATTTAGAAACCTGTACTGAGCGTAGCCGAAGTAGTGAAAGTCTATCAAAAAAGCGAAATGAAATTATAGTAAGCTTACTTATTTATCAAGGATTAAATACAAACGATTTACAAAATTTAATTGTTAAAGATGTAAACTTACGAGAAGGCAACATCTTTGTAAAAGGCAGTCGCAGAAGTAACGAAAGAACCTTAAAACTGGAAGCGCATCAAATCTTGGATTTTATGGAATACACCTTGCAGGTGAGGCAAGCAATACTATCGGAAACCAAAAAGCAAACTGATTTATTTTTTGTTACCAGGGGAAGTAGTTTAAAGTTACAGAATGTAATGCAAAAACTAATGCAAGAATTACGCCTTCAAAACAAGCAAGTTGAAAGTGTAAAACAAATACGAGCTTCAGTAATTACTGGTTGGTTAAAAGTTTACAATTTACGAGAAGTACAATATTTTGCAGGACATCGTTACGTTAGTTCAACTGAAGGTTATTTAATAAATGATTTAGAAGATTTACAGGAAGATATTAATAAGTATCATCCAATCGAATAAATATTTAAGATTTCAATTTGTGACCTTAAAGATTAAACGGTAGATTTACAAACCAAATTAATTAAAAAAATGAGGGATAAAATTACTATTCCAGACGAAGTAATCATCAATAAAATATATGTCATCAGAGGTCAAAAAGTAATGTTAGATAGAGATTTAGCAGAGCTTTACGGAGTAGAAACAAAGCAGTTAAAAAGACAAGTAAGGAGAAATATAGAGCGTTTTCCTTTAAGTTTTATGTTTGAATTAACTAAAGAAGAAAACCAAGAGTTAAGGAGCCAAATAGGCACCTTAAAACAAGGAGCTCATTTTAAATACCCACCTTTTGTATTTACAGAACACGGAATTTTAATGTTATCAAGCGTTTTAAATAGTGAATTAGCTGTAAAAATGAGTGTGCAAATTATAGAAACCTTTGTTGAACTGCGAAAACTGGCTAACAATTATGAAGAAATAATGAGCAAAATACAACAAATGGAATCTTCATATAACGAACAGTTTAGTGAGATTTATCAAGTATTGCAACGTTTATTATCCAAGCCAGAAGAAAAACCACGAACTAAAATTGGTTATAAAAAATAAAAAGGAAAATATCTGCGCAAACAAAATCTAGTTGCTTCATTCTTCAGCACCCTCTATCTTTTGTTTGCTTCCTTGCAGCCGCCAAAGTAATTTTTAGGTCATATTTTTTGAGCCACCGCCAAAACCAGCACATTGTTTTTTTATATTTTAAAGAGGAACATTTTTATAAATAAATTTCCAATAAAATTGATAAATGTATTTACAAAAACGGCGTTTACGTTTTAAAATATAAAAAACCAAAAAGCTGTGCCATCGGCTAAAAGTCAAAAAATCCGCCATAAAAATTACCCCAAGCTAAGTTACATAATTGGCATTATAATACAAAAAACTTCTTCAAAGGTACGCTAACGCTGCTTTTTTATTTTTTCGTAGTTATAATGTAAATTATGTAAAATAGCCAACATCGCCCACGCTTTTTGCAGCCACTTCTGCCAATGCCTACGCTACTTCCAACGCTCACGCACTACGAATGCTATTTAATTTTTTGCTATCGCAAACTGTGTGAAAAACAAGTCATTTTATTTTTGGTGGGAAATCCACGCATCAGCCACCTCTTTTTCCACCAAAAATAAAACGTTTTAAAACTTGCCGATTTAGAGGATGTTGGAGCGAGGAAAATCGACAAGTTTTAAAATGAAACAACTGAAAGGCGTTAGTCTTCGTCCGAGTAAGCAAAAGCGATGGAAGAAATGAGAAAGGGAGTATTTAACATAAAACTGGTTATAACTTACAGTTTGGGCGAAGTAAGGATTTAAGCGACTGTATTATAACCCGTTTTATGTTACAATATCGAGGGAAAGGAAGCGGAGAAAATACAGAGATTTTTGAGGAACGATAAAACTGGATTTTTGGAGCGTGGAATCAATCAAAAGTTTATATATTGTGTGTTCAAATGGGATGCCAACAACTAACATATAAAAAATCAAATTTTTTAAAAGTAGTTCATAGTAAAAATGACAAAACTGCTTCTAAAAATGTGTTAAGTTCGTATAGATATAACTATCAAGGTCAGGAGCTTGACCAAGAGACTGGAAAAGTTGCATTCCAGTTGAGATTATACGACCCAAGAATAAATAGATGGATGGCGCCAGACCCAGCACAACAATATCCATCGCCATATATGAGTATGGGAAATAATTGGGTAAATCAAATTGACCCTGATGGAGCGAAAGCAGATGATTGGTATGTAAATAAAGAAACAGGAGAATTGGAGTGGCACGCAGGCAGTGCAAATATTGAAGGGCTTACTTGGGTAGGTACAGACACAGCTTCTAGTGAGTATTTGAGTAGTATGTCTACTCTTTTTGGTGGTTCTGGTGAAGTTCCTTTTAGTGGTGGTTTATATTGGCAAGGAGTGAAAGATTATGGTTCTGCTCGTTGGGAACAAATAAAGAAAGGACAGTTATTTGGACAGGCTATGATATCTGCTGTTCCAGGAAAAGGGCTTTTAGTTAATAGCGAACAAGTAGCAAGTAATGTACAAACAGCAGCTTGGTTGTATGAGACGGACTTTGGTAATGCGGAATATGCATACTATGGAGGACGGTTTACAGGAGGTTTAGCAGAAACAGCTACACTAGCTTTAGTAACAAAGAAAGCAGGGAATCTTTTTGGAAGTTCTAGGTTTTTAAGAGATGTAGGACATAAATCATTATTTACATTTGGAGGAAGCCCAACAAAAAGATATTTATCTGGTTTTCAAATAGGTGGATTTAGATTCCAAGCACATAAACATTGGCTACCTTTAAAGGGAGTATCACCAGGAACAAAAGTTCCTCACATAAACTTCAGTTTTGGTAGCGGAAGTAATTATCACATTTTATTAGGAGGTTTTAGAAATAATGGTTCAAGATTTTTCAAAGGAGGTTTTTAATAGTAAAGAAAAAATTGATGTTTTTTTAGATGGATTAGCGACATACAACTTAAATGAAGATGTCGCAAATGCTCTACGTCTTTTAAAGAAAATCGATTTTAAAAATCATTCTGTTTTATTAGAAAATTTAATAGAAGAATTTCAAGTGATTGTTGTATCTAAATCTAATCCTGATGAAACTATCACAGCGGTTTTTAGAAGAGAAGGACATCATAAATTTTATATAAGCGGCTGTAAGTTTTGTTCCAATGATTTTAGAGAAAGTAATCTTTTAGAATTATTTGAAGTAATTTTAAAAGGTAATTATAGAGATAAAATATTATTAAAGTCAGGAGAAATACTTGAAAAAGAAGTTTCGTTATTAAATATTACAAGAAGAATTAAAACAGGATGGTTTAATTTTTTTAGAAATCCTGATAAAACAATTAATAAAACAGGTATGGATGTATTAACGGAAGAAGAGCTTTAGGCTCTTCTTTCCTTTTAAATACTTCCCAATTTAATTTTAGTAATCATAGCATCAAGCGCAAATAAAATATGTTCTTGTTCTTGTTTAGAGAAACTTGCAATATCATTAAGACGTTTAAGCATAGAAGAATCTTTAAGCACGTTTAAATTATCCGTTTCCCCAAGTAAATACCCAACATTAGTATCAAGAGCTTCTGCTAATTTTTTGACTACATCAATAGTTGGCTTCACTTCGTTACGCTCATATTTACCAATAATAGAATGATTGGTATTTAGCAATTTAGCTAAAGCCGATTGCGAAAGGTTTTTAGCTTCTCTACATTCTCGTAATTTTTTTCCAAAACTCTGCATATATAAAGTCAAATATGGTATTAAAAAGTAGTTAAATAACTGTATTTACAAATATACCGTTCATAATTGATATAAAAAAGCAATAAATATTTTGTTTAATTAGTCATAAGTTGTAATTTTGGGTAATAAATGAACAGTAAAATATTTTTATGAAACTAAATTCTAATAATCCAGACCAATTAATTTATGAGAATGAAATACTACAACTTACAGTTTTAGGAGGAATAAAATTAGAAGGATTAGACAGAATGAGAAGTACTTTAAAAGTACAGTTACAAGAAAGTAGTAGACCACCAGTAAGGCATAATCTTGATTTATACAACGATACACAATTAGAGAAATTTATAAGAAAAGTTGCAGAAAAGTTAGAAATAGGAACTTCAATAATATCAGCAAGTTTAAGCGAACTCACAGAAGAATTAGAAAAATACCGATTGCAAGAAATTAAGAATAGAACAGAAAATTTAAAACCTAAAGTAAAACAACTTACTAAAAAAGAATTAGAAGAATCTCAAACGTTTTTATCGAATCCAAATCTCTTAGAAAGCACTAATAAATTAATAGAACAATCTGGCGTAGTTGGCGAAGAAATAAACCGACAAGTAATGTATCTTATTTTTACACAACGCAAACAAGCACAACCTTTACACGTTATTAGTTTAGGAAGTAGCGGAACAGGAAAAACACATTTACAAGAAAAAGTAGGCGAACTCATTCCAGAGGAAGAACGAGTAAGCATTACTACATTATCAGAAAACGCTTTTTATTATTTTGGAAAACAAGAACTTAAAAACAAAGTAATATTAATAGAAGATTTAGACGGAGCAGAAAATGCGTTGTATCCATTACGAGAATTACAAACTAAAAAACGGATTGTAAAAACCATTGCCAGTAAAAACAGCAAAGGCGAAACCCAAACTAAATATTTAATTGTTGAAGGGCGGAGCGTTAAGAAAAGGTACAGTGTACCTTTTTAGCGAACGAGCCAGCCGGCGAAAGGTGGCGGTAGTCTTCATCCTGTTTTAAATCATAGCTACTATCATCAATCTTAGTTCCACCGTGCGCTCAGGCAGCAAGGAGCTTGGGACTATTTTACATAATTTACATTCTAACTACAGAGCGAATACCATTAAATCATAACTAATGATGAGCCTGTATTAGAATGTAAATTATGTATAAATAGGAGGATAAGGGAGTCCCCGAAGAACAGAGGCAGTTTGGTAAAACGGCTGGGCTTCGGGGGCCAGGAATTACTAACCAATAACTAATTAACCAATCATCAATCAAAAAAAATTTATATCTTAGCATCGGCTATGACAGCAAGCACCGGTACATATCAATATTTTTATCTCAGTAAGGGGATACCGGTTCAAAAAGAGCAAACTACCAAAAAAAATGTATCAGATTACTTTTCCTTTGGGATGCCAATGCCGAATAGACAAATTGTAAATGGAGAACCGTATAGATATGCGTATCAAGGACAAGAAAAAGACCCTGAAACTGGGAAGGAAGCGTTTCAATTAAGACTTTGGGATAGCAGAATTGGGCGGTGGTTGAATACTGATCCTGCTGGGCAACATGCATCTCCTTATTTAGGGATGAGTAATAACTCTATTGTTAGAGTTGATCCTGATGGAGGTTGGGATTGGGTTAAAGGTGAAGATGGTATTTATTGGGATCCAAATGCAACAAATCAGCAAACAACAAAAGCTGGAGAAACATATATAGGTGCATCACTAAGTGATGTAAAAAGTTATTTAAATGACAATTTAAAAGGTTTAGATTGGTTTAAGTTTAAAATAGGTATTACAAATGTTCTTTCTTATATAGATGCCAATTCTTATTATCAAGCAAAAGGACCCGGATTAGTTGATAATATATTTAAAGCAAAAAGAGATTTGAGCTTATCGCCTACAAAAAAGATAGAGAGAAAAACTGATATGTATACTTCTCAAGATTTGGATGATTACGAACCCAAATCCTTTGAAGTAATAGGAGGTTTTAATATGATAAATTCTGGAGGTAGTTTTAATTATACTATACAAATTGGAGGAGAAGTAATTTTCGCTGAAGCAGCTATATTTGGAGCTCAATATAATGCTGCAAATAAAACCTTTAATAAAATCTCTTATGGTCTTTCTGAACACAGAAGTGTACTTAACGGTGTAGATAAGGGAACTTTAATGCTTGGACACAGTAATTATAGTTCCAACATAATTAGAATACAATTTAAAACTTTAGAAGACATTCATTTAGTTAGAGATTTTTTAAATGGACGTAGTCTAATTAATATTTCACCTTCTTTAAAAAATTAGTAATGAAAAATAAATTTAAAATATTAATAGCATTTTTTTCATTATTAATTTTAATGATTTTATATAATTTACTTAATTATAAAGTGTTTATTGATGACTTACTTTTTGATAAAAATTTATTAGACGAGCAATATTCAAATTATTCATTAGATTATTTTGATTCTCAACCAAAAGAGAATAATGATATTAAGAATCTGATAAAATGGTCTAAGCGAACTTCAAATTTTAAAAGCTTTAAAATATTAAATTTAAACAATGTTTTAGTTAACTATGATTCAACCATTAAAAAATCAAAAGTTTTTTATTCAAATGGAGGCAAAAAAAATATCCTACTTTCTGAATTTACTTTTTTTGAATATCTTTTTAATAAAAAAAACAGTAATATTTTATTAAGTAATTTTGCTAAACCTATTTTTAATTGTGCTAAATTATCAAGTAAAGAAAAAATTTCTAATGAAGTAATATTATCTCAATTTGAATTATTTAAAGAAGAAATATCACTTCTTGGAAATAAAAATAGCGCTAGCATTTTTTACAAGCAATTAAATGAATTTGAAAAGATATTTAATGATGAAATACCTAAACCTAGAAAGCTAAGTGTTTTATGGTTTATTTATAAAGAAGGTAAAGTCAAAATAGTTTGTGCTGATAACTTTTCGATTAAAAAGACAAAGTTATTATTAATAAATCTAGAGAAATATTTTGACAAAATAGATACTGAGTATTTTGATTACTCTTTATTTGCGCTAAGATTATTTTCACACCAAGCGCGCTAGCTTAGTTTGTAATAGTGATGCTATCAAGTAGTAAAAAAGAAATTACAACCATAAAAAAAATTATGAAAAAACTCATCATTTTAGCAATAGCTATTTTAACATTGAGCAGTTACACGGAAGAAAACTGTACCAAAACCATAGATACCTTTAACGGTACACAAGAGATAGAAGTTCCTTGTGAGTTTGCAGATTAAGCGTAAAAAAACTATTGGGGTTATTTAGAAGAAAACCATCGTCTGTTGTTTTAGGGCGGTGGTTTTTGAAATTCCGTGTTTAAAGTTCCAAGTTCCGGTTACTTTAGCAACGCCTTTATAAGTACCAGGGCAGCTTTTTGTTTGTCCGTATTGAGTGTTTTTACCTTTTTAGCCAGTAGTTCAAACTCACTCACTCCTTGGGGGTCATTTCCTTTAAACACATCCAGAGAACACGTCAGAGCATTGGAGAGCTTAATGGCCATCTCCAGATTGGGCGTTACCTTTCCTATCTCATATCGTGAAATTTGCGTTACTTTTACCCCTGTCATATCCGCTAATTGCTGTTGAGATAAACCTCTTTGCTTACGAATCCGCTTTAAAATAGTGGCAAAATGCGTGTCTTTTGCTGTCATAAACCCAAGAATATATCAGCAAAGATACAGGTTTTCACTATATAAACAAAAATGTATAATTTGTTTTGTAATCATTTTCATGATAAATAACAAAAATGTATTCTTATGAAACTTCAAACCGATAGCACAGACCAGCTAATTTACGAGAATGATATCATACAATTAACGGTTTTAGGGGGTATAAAGTTAGAAGGTCTGGACAGAATGCGCTGTACGCTCAAAGTAGCTTTGAGAGAGAGTAGTCGTCCTGGGGTACGCCACAATCTGGATTTATACAACGATACCCAGTTGGAAAAGTTTATCAGAAAATGTGCCCAAAAACTGGAAACCGGTACAAGTCTACTGGCAGCTTCATTTGCAACCCTTACAGAGGAGCTGGAAAAGTACCGTTTACAAGAGATCAAAAGCAAAGAAGAACATCTAAAGCCAAAATTTAAGAAACTCACTGAAAAAGAAATCGAACAAGCGGAAACCTTTTTAAGGTCTAAAGACCTATTAACCAAAACAAACGAACTCATTGGAAAAAGTGGAGTAATTGGCGAAGAAAAGGGCCGATTGTTAATGTACATCATCTTTACCAGTAGGAAACGAGAACAACCGTTACACGTTGTAAGTCTTGGAAGCTCTGGTACAGGAAAGACACATTTACAAGAAAAAGTAGGGGAACTGATTCCCGAAGAAGAACGAGTGAGTATAACGACATTATCGGAAAATGCTTTATATCCATTACGAGAATTACAGACCAAAAAGCGTATTGTAAAGACCATAGCGGGTAAAAACAGCAAAGGCGAAACGCAAACCAAATATTTAGTGGTAGAAGGTCCTGTTTGTGTGGCAGGATGTACTACCAAAGAGCAGATTTATGAAGACAATGCTAACCGTAGCTTTTTGCTCTACCTGGATGAAAGCCTGGAACAAGACGAGAAAATCATGCAGTATCAACGCCAATTATCAGCAGGCGAAATCAACACTTACGAGCAAAAAGAGATACAGGAATTTTTACAGAACACCCAGAGAGTACTAAAACCTGTAACCATTAGAAATCCATACGCCAACAAACTGAATTTACCACAATCCGTATTTAAACCCAGAAGAACCAACAATCACTATTTACAATTTATTGAAGCGATTACCTTTTATTATCAGTATCAAAGAAAACAGCAGGTGGACAAAGACACAGGGGAAATCTATATCGAAACTACATTAGAAGATATAGCCAATGCCAATGAACTCTTAAAAGAAGTGTTACTTAGAAAAAGCGATGAACTGACCGGAAGTTGTAGAAATTATCTTGAAAATCTTAAAAGTTATCTCAAAAGCAAAAAGAAAAAACAATTTACCAATCGGGAAATACGACAAGCATTACGTATCAACCCAAGCAACCAAAAACGCTATAATCTACAATTACAAATCGGTTATTACATCAAGAAAGTACAAGGTAAAAAAGCCACAGGTTATCATTACGAAATCGTCAGTACAACCGAATACAATCAACTACAAAAGCAGATAAACAGTGTATTGGATAAAACTTTAGAAGAATTAAAGAGGTTCAGTAGTTCAAAAGCGGTTCAAACCAAAAATGAACCACGTAAATCAAAGAAAGTCAGTTAATTAAACAAGTGGTTCGCAAAGTTCACGAAAATGGATAAGTGGACGTAAAAAAATCTCACTACTCCAACACCTAATACCCAATACCTAATACTTAATACCACTTATGAAAAAATTACCATTAAAAAACGAAAGCTTCCGGTACATCGAAAAGAGTTTTAGGGAATGGCTCGACATGCTCGGCTATGCAGAAAGTACGGTTTATAACTTGCCAAATCACATACGAGAACTGTTTTACTACTTGGAGCAGAATGGTATCAACAACATCAATCAACTCGATAACCAATTAATCAAAGACCATTACAGTAACTTAAAACAACGCAGTAACGAAAGAAAAGGTGGTGCATTAAGCAATGGCAGTCTAAACAAGCATTTACAAGCACTTTACAAGTTTACAGACTACTTACGCCAAAGCGGTAGAATGCTATTACCAGTTTTAAATATTGATTGGGAAAATGACGATACCAAATATATAGAAACCCTAACCACAGAGGAAATACAGCAACTTTACAAAGCCACACAACTTTATCCCAAGAACATCAAGCATACAAGACCCGAATGGCATTTTGAATCTATTGCATTACGAGATTGTGCAATGTTAACGGTGTTTTATGGTTGTGGACTACGAAGAAACGAAGGCTATCATTTACAAGTGGACGACATAAATTTTGATAAACAAATATTACACGTTAGAAAAGGAAAAGCCAATAAGGAACGGTTAGTGCCATTTAATAAAACCAACTCAAAATATCTGCAGGATTACGTGTATGATGGCAGAATAAATCTACTCAAAGACAAACGGGAAAGTGCTTTTTTTATTAATGAAAGAGGTAAACAACTATCCTCACAAAGTATGTCGTTACGTTTAAAATTGTTACAACAAAGAACAGACGATTTACAGCTACAGGAAAAGAATGTTAGATTACACGTTTTACGCCATAGCATCGCTACACATCTACTCTCAAACGGAATGCCATTGGAAAATATCAGCAGATTTTTAGGGCACAACTCTTTAGAATCAACCCAAGTATATACTCATTTAATCAATCAAGATAATGGCCATTAAATTAGGAAAAACCAAAGACAGCAGAACACGTAAAAAGAAGATTACAGAAGATGCAGAACTGGAATTATTACGACGATTACAAAACGAAAAAGACCAACCAGAATTTATAAAATACCTACTTCAAAAAGGTTACAGTATTAAAAGTGGCGAACGTTATCTAAAAGATATCGGACTGTTTAAAAAATGGTTGGATAAAGAAAACATCACAGAAGAAGCAGTAAGTTATAACGACATTACACATTACATACAAAGCAAAAAAGGAAAGGTCAAGCAAATCACGATACAGACGATTTTAGCCAGTTTAAAGCAATATTACAACTACTTACAGGAATTAGGTTTTGTTGCAGAAAATCCAACGTTGAACGTCCAAATCAAAGGTATAAAGCGGAAAGTACTACACAACATTTTAAGCAAACAGGAACTTGAAAAACTCTACTTCGATTATAAGAATTTACAGAGTGAAAGCCTATCAAAAAAGCGAAATGAAATTATAGTAAGTCTATTGGTTTATCAAGGCTTAAACACCAACGATTTACAAAACTTAACAATCAAAGATGTAAAGCTACGAGAAGGTAAAATCTTTGCAAAAGGCAATCGCAGAAGCAACGAAAGAACCCTAAAACTGGAAGCGCACCAAATCCTTGATTTAATGGAGTACCAACTCAAAACAAGAGCAACCATTTTACAACAAACCAAGAAGCAAACCGACTTATTTTTTGTAACCCAAGGAAGCAGTTTAAAATTACAGAATGTAATGCAAAAGCTGATGCAAGAATTACACAAACAAAACAAGCAAGTTGAAAGTGTAAAACAAATACGAGCTTCGGTAATTACTGGTTGGCTGAAAGTTTACAATCTTCGAGAAGTACAATACTTTGCAGGACATCGTTACGTTAGTTCAACTGAAAGTTATTTAATCAACGACTTGGAAGATTTAAAAGAAGATATTAATAAGTATCATCCAATCAATTAAAAATACTTAATTAAGTACTTTTTGTATATTTGTATTATGGAAACAGTAAATTATACAGACTTTCGTTCAAATCTAAAGCATTGGTTCGACAAAGTAATCAATGATGTAAGCGACATTATTATTAAGCGTAAAAGCGGTAAAGACCTCGTTTTAATATCATTGGATGAATACAACTCATTAAAGGAAACTACATACTTGTTAACAGGAAAGAATAGAGATATTTTATTAAACTCTATCAAAGAACTGGAGGCAGGAAATGGTATAGAAAAAGACTTAATCGAATAGATGAAATTAACTTGGTCTACATCTTCTTGGGAAGATTATTTGTATTGGCAAAAAGTCGATAAGAAAATAGTAAAACGAATTAACGAACTCATTAAAAGTTGTATGCGAACACCTTTTGAAGGCATCGGAAAACCCGAAGCTTTAAAAGGCGATTTACAAGGTTATTGGTCAAGGCGAATAACATCAGAACATCGATTGGTTTATAAATACGAAAAAGAACAAATCTTGATTGCAGCTTGTCGTTATCATTACGGAAAGTAAAATCCCCACAAAACAAAACCCAGTTTTTTCGTTCCTCAAAATCCTCTGTTTTTTGTTTTGTTCCGCTCTCCACCACAATGTAAGTTTTTATGCGCCAACGCTCATAACAGCACATTGCAAGAAAAATGCAAAGAGCTGTTGCCTAAAAAAATCTAATGGATAAAAACTTACCCAAAGCTATGTTACATAATAGTAGTTATGCCGCCTTAAGGTCGCCATAAAGCCATTATGTAAAATAGCCAGCTAGTTCAACGCTCACAGTGGAACTAAACCATAAACTAAAGGATTTATAATGGGTCAACGACAATTTATGGGGATTGATTATTTTAGATGCATAAAAAAAGACGATGCATTTAGAATTATTAGCATCTATCCTCCCTCAAGATTTATTACTTCATTTTGATATTGTATTTTTTGAAGAATTAGGAGATATTTCAGTTAAAAAGGATGCTTTTCACATTTATTTAGAAGAGAAGAATATTCTACCAGAGGGTTACTCAAAGGGTAATTATGAGTCCAAAGGTTTTATTAGCAGTAAACAGATTCAAGATTTTCCCATACGCGGTAAAGCAGTTTATCTACATATAAAAACAAGACGATGGCGAGATAAGAAGACTAAAAAGGGAGCGATTAAAAATGATTATTCATTCATTGCAGAAGGTTCTGGACTTGCTACATTTAGAGTGACAAAGAGTTAAGCTAATTTTATCTAAAATAACTTAACCATATGAAACGAAGAAAATACAGTAAAGAGTTTAAAATTAAAGCAGTAGAATTAAGCAATGTACGAGGTAACACAAAGCAGATTGCCATGGAATTGGGAATCAGTGCAGATCTTATTTACAGATGGCGTAGAGAATTAGAACAGCGTCCTGATTTAGCTTTTAGCGGTAATGGCGTCAAACAACTCACAGAAGATCAGAAAGAGTTAGAGCGATTACGTAAACAGCTCAAGGATGTTACCATGGAGCGGGATATCTTAAAAAATGCCGTGAGCATCTTCTCCAAGAGCGATCGGAAGTATTGAAATTTATCAAAGATTACAGTAGAGAATATCCGGTTGGGAAGATGTGTAAAATTTTTAAAATTAGTAGAAACAGTTATTACAGGAGTAAGAATTATGTTCCATCAGATAGAGATGGAAAAAATCGTATGCTACTCTCTGAGATTCACCGTATCTGTGAGCGAAGTAAATCTACTTATGGAAGTCCTAGAATTACAGAGGAACTCAAAGCTAAAGGGTTTAAAGTATCTAGGTCTAGGGTAGCACGATTGATGAAAAAACACGGGATTAAAGCAGTTCGTAAAAAGAAATTTGTTGTCACGACAGATTCTAAGCATCAATATCCAGTAGCTGATAATGTATTGGATAGAGATTTTAAAGCTACCGCTGCTGCACAGAAATGGGTTTCTGATATTACCTATTTAAAGACTGCACAAGGATGGCTGTACTTAACGGTAATTATTGACCTGTTTGATCGTAAAGTCATTGGTTGGTCTTTGAGCAATGGACTCAAAGCAAGACAAACTATCATTGCTGCATGGAGAATGGCTGTAAACAACAGAATGCCTTGTGAAGGTATGATTTTTCATTCTGATCGAGGTGTACAATACGCATCTCATGCGTTTGTTAATATCCTTAAAAGTTATCATGTAACACCCAGTATGAGTAGAAAAGGAAACTGTTGGGATAATGCAGTAGCTGAATCTTTTTTTAAAACAATCAAAACAGAACTAATGATAGACAATAAGTTTATATCCAACAAAAGTCTTCAAATTAAAGTCTTTGAATACATAGAAACTTGGTACAACAGATACAGAAGACATTCTGCTCTTGGTTACAAAAATATCATCGAATTTGAAAAATTATATCAAATCAAAAATGTAGCTTAACTTTTTGTACCATTTTTTGTTGCATATCCAGTTGCATTCGAAGAAGATGCTTCTAGAAAAAGAAAAGATAATGCTGCGCAAAACTTTTCTATTCTAAACAAAATTGCGCTTAATCTTCTTAAAAATGAAAAAGCATCTAAGGTTGGTGTCAAAAGCAGGAGATTAAAGGCTGGATGGGATAATCATTACCTCATTAAAGTGCTAAATCTTATGAAAGTTTAATGCGTTTGCCCTGGCAAAATAGTAAAAACATTTGCAAGATTGTTTTTCTAACCTTACATTTGCATTCGCAATTTTTATCGATACTTCGATATTAAATTCAGGAGAGGTGGCAGAGTGGTAATGCAGCAGATTGCTAATCTGTCGACGTTTTTCGTCGCCAGGGTTCGAGTCCCTGTCTCTCCGCCAGGAAATTGCATTCGGGGTGTAGCGTAGCCCGGTCATCGCGCCTGCTTTGGGAGCAGGAGGTCGCAGGTTCGAATCCTGCCACCCCGACATAAGGGTCGCGTAGCTCAGCTGGATAGAGCATCTGCCTTCTAAGCAGACGGTCATAGGTTCGAATCCTATCGCGATCACAAGCCCATAAAGCCTCAAAAGCCCTTAATTACTGAGGGTTTTATTTTTCTTTTTTTATTATCTTCGTATGCTAAAGTAAGTCAAAATAGGCGTTATTTTGGTGTCAAAAACGCGGCAAAAATGACAGGAGGAATAAGAGTTCATAATTATAACCCATAACTTTTTCATAGCAAATTTCCCGCTCTTTTCAGGTGAGAGTGGGTTTTCTTTTCTATATTGCTTCTAAAACATATCTTCTTGAAAAGAGTTATTGTCTCCGTAACAAATGATTTAATTACCGACCAACGAGTTGCTAAAACTTGCGATGTATTATTGTCCCTTAAATATGAAGTACTCTTGGTGGGGAGAAAGCTAAAAAATAGCCATCCGGTTTCCAGAGCTTATCAAACCAAGCGATTTTCATTGGTTTTTAACAGCTCGTTTTTATTTTATGCAGAGTACAATATCCGATTATTTTTCTTTTTACTAGGTAAGAAAAAACACCTCCTGTTTTCAAATGATCTTGACACGCTCCCTGCAAACTACCTCGTCAGTATTTTGCAAAAAAAGAAACTTGTTTATGATAGCCATGAATTATTTACCGAGATTCCGGAGCTGGTTAAAAAACCATTGATTAAAAAATGCTGGTTGGGAATTGAAAAGATATTATTTCCAAATCTGAAAAATGTAATGGTAGTAAGTGATGCCATTGCTGATTTTTACACTAAAAAATACGGTGTGTTGTGTAATGTTATTAGAAACCTTCCACAAGTTTTTACTATTGAACCCGGAGTTTTTCCTTTTGAAAAAAATGCAAAAAAAGTGATTCTATACCAAGGTGCGGTTAACATAGGTCGCGGACTAGAATTAATAATAGATACAATGCCATTACTGGAAAATTATTTATTGGTGATTATTGGTGATGGTGATATTTTCACTACTTTAAAAGAAGATACTGCCCACAGAGGTTTGGAAAATAAAATTTTCTTTTTAGGAAAGAAATCTCCTGAGGAGCTAAAAAAATTAACTCCCCTTGCCGACATTGGTATCAGCCTGGAAGAAGATATGGGCTTGAATTACAGGTATGCGCTACCAAATAAATTGTTTGATTATATACATGCTGAAATTCCTGTAGTTGTATCAAATTTACCGGAAATGAAAAAAATAGTAGCTCAATATAGTGTAGGTAAAATTTTAGAAGAAAGAAGCTCTGAAAAACTAGCAAGCCTACTTCTTTCCATAGATAAACCGAAATATACCAATGTTCTGAAAAAAGCAAAAGAGGAATTAAACTGGAATATGGAAAAGGAGAAATTAATTCTTATTTTTGAACATCTCTCATAAGAAATTACATATCGTCTCTTTTGATGTTCCATATCCTCCTGATTATGGAGGGGTAGTGGATGTTTTCTATAAAATAAAAACACTGGCTGAATTGGGTATAGATATCTATCTACATACTTTTGAATATGGAAGAAAACAACAAAAAATACTGAAGAAATATTGCAAAAAAGTGTTTTATTACAAACGGAATTCTTTTACAAGAAGCTTCTTATCTGCTGCTCCTTTCATTGTAAAAAGCAGAGCTAATGCCGAACTGGTTGCCAACCTCAATACGCATCATTTTCCAATTCTTTTTGAGGGCCTGCATACCACCTGTCCCGTATATGAAAACAAATTGACAACCCAACAAATCTTTGTAAGAGCACACAATATAGAACACCGATTTTACAGAGGATTGTCTGAGAGCGAATCCAATATTTTTAAAAAAAAATTCTTTAGGCGAGAATCAAAAAAATTAAAAAAATATCAAAACATTTTAAAAAATGTAAAAGGAGTATTTACCATCTCACCTTTTGAACAAGAATACTTTCATAAAAAAATAGGGAATCACTCTACGTATATTCCTGCGTTTCACGATGTCCAAAGAAAAAAGTACACCACAGAAAAAGGAGTACATATTTTATATCATGGGAATGTACTCGTTTCTGAAAATGTAAAAGCTGCTTTATTTTTAATCGATACTTATAAGAACTCCAAATTTAAATTGGTAATTGCGAGCAGTTATACAAATGAAAAACTGCTGCATGAAATCCGTAAGTTTCCAAATATTTCTTTTTCAAAAATTAATACGGAGAAAGATCTTTCCATATTGCTAGATAATGCACATGTCAATGCATTGCCTACATTCCAAAAAACAGGAATTAAGCTTAAATTACTAAACACATTGTACAGAGGTAAGTTTATAATTGCCAATACGTTTATGGTGGAAGATACCGGCTTGGAAGGTCTTTGTGAACTGGCGAATACCAAAGAAGAATTTCTGGCGAAAACCAAAAAATTATTTACTCTGAATTTTACGAGTGCTGTTATAGGCGAGCGAATGCAATTATTGGAAAAATGGAACCCCATAAATGGAGCTCGGAAAATAATTGATATTATTTTTGAACAGCCCTAAGAGACTTCAAAAAGTTTTCCTCCTTCACATTTAATTGTACGTTGCTTGAACTTAACAATTAATTGGTAATCGTGCGTTGCCATTAAAATACTTTTTCCGCTTTGATGAATACCATTTAGTAATTCCATTACTTCCAAAGAGGTTTTAGGGTCCAGGTTTCCGGTAGGCTCGTCTGCTAAAATTAGCTCAGGATCATTTAATAATGCTCTGGCAATAGCCACCCTCTGTTGTTCTCCTCCCGAGAGCTCAAAAGGTTTTTTAAAGTATTTGGTTTTCATACCTACATGGTCTAAAACCTCTTCAATCTTAAACTTTATATCCTCTTTATTTTTCCAGCCGGTGGCTTTTAAAACAAATGAAAGGTTGTCAAAAACAGTTCTGTCATTCAGCAATTTAAAATCCTGAAAAACAATTCCAATCTTTCTTCGCAAAAAAGGAATCTCTTTTTCCTTCAGTTTCTTTAAATCAAATCCAACGATTGAACCTATACCTCTTTGTAATGCCAAATCTCCATAAAGGGTTTTCATTAAGCTGCTTTTGCCGCTTCCTGTTTTTCCTATTAAATAAAAAAAATCCCCTTTTTTTATCGTTAAATTCACCTTGGACAAGACCAAACTATCTCTTTGATAAATATCTGCATTTTCTAAGTGTAAGATTGAATTCTCCATAAGATTATTTTACAAACCTACATAAATTTTGATCAAAAAAATAACCTAAATCTTCTTACCTTCCTCTATATTTGAATTATAAGGTATATTTTATCACTCATTTTTTTGAAGCCTTACTCAACAAAAATAAAAATTAGACGTTATAATCAATAATCAAAAAATGATATCAATGCAACGTTTTTTTTTAAACTCTTCGACATTTGTATTAATTACGATGCTGTTTCCCAACCTCTTTTTTAGTCAGCAATCAGATATTGATGTAAATGTATTTAATGACTATAATCATGCGGTAAAGCTATTTAATAATAAAGCATATGCTGCAGCTCAAAAGAATTTTATAAAGGTTTCCAAACAGCTAAAAGACAAAACCAATTTAAAAGCCGAAGCCGATTATTACGATGCTATTTGTGCAATTCGGTTGCAACAGACAGGGGCAGATAAAAAAGTGTTGAATTTTGTTGAAAAACACCCTAACAGCACAAAAAAAGACAAGGCATATTTTTTGGTTGGAAACTATTATTTTGCTAACAGAGAAGCTGCTCATGCCCTTAAATGGTATTCCAAAACGAATCGCGACGGATTATCTGAAGACAACAAAAAGGAATTGGATTTTAAAATGGGATATGCGCTTTTAACCACCCAGCGTTTGACCTCTGCCAAGAGCAGATTTTTAAAATTAATTAACGATGCTAAATATGGAAACGATTCGAGGTATTATTACGGATATATAGCCTATAAACAAGAAGATTATGAAGAAGCGAAAACAACCTTAAATATGCTTGCAGATGAGGAAGCGTATAAAAACGAAGTAACGTATTTCTTATTAGATATCAGCTTTAAGTCCGGCAAATTTGAAAAATGTATTGAAGTCGGGTTAAAACTCTTAGAAAAAGCAAAACCAAAAGAGCGGTCGGAAATTGCAAAAATTGTCGGAGAGAGTTATTTTAATTTAAAAGAATATAAAAAAGCAATTCCCTACTTAGAAGAATACAGAGGTAAAAAAGGAAAATGGAGCAATACCGATTACTACCAATTGGGTTTTGTATATTACAAGCAAAATGATTTTAAAAAAGCAGTAAGCTACTTCAACAAAATTATTGATACAAAAAACAATGTTTCGCAAAATGCATACTATAATCTCGGAGAATGCTACATGCATTTAGATAAAAAAACAGAAGCATTAAACGCATTTAAGAACGCGAGCGAAATGGATTTCAATGCAACCGTTAAAGAAGATGCAGCACTAAACTATGCCAAACTCAGCTATGAAGAAGGAAACCCCTATAAAAGTGTAGCCGAAGTGTTGCAGGATTTTTTAAAAGCATACCCCGAATCTCCCAGTTATCAAGAAATAAATGAGTTAGTAGTTTCTTCCTATTTATACCAACAAGATTACATAGGTGCTTTAGCCTATCTGGCTAAAAACAAAAGTGCGCAAAATAAAGAATTGACTTACGAAGTATCTTATTACAGAGGTGTACAACTATTTACGGAAAAAAAACTACCCGAATCAGTTCCCTTTTTTATAGCAGGTATGAAATCTTCAGATAAGATCATTACAGTAAAATCTCAATACTGGAAAGCGGAAGCCAATTATCAATTAGGAAATTTCCAAAACGCACTGGATGATTTCATCGCCTTTAAAAAGAATGTTTATTCTAAAAAAGTTGAAGAATTTAAAGAAGTAGACTATCATTTAGGATACAGTTATTTTAAATTAAAAAAATACCGTGAAGCCGCAAAGGCTTTTCAAGCTTTTATTGCTACAAATAATGAAGATATAGTCATAACTGATGATGCCATTGTTAGAAAAGGAGATAGTGAGTTTGCAACAAAAGATTACCGTAAGGCAATAAAAACTTATAAAAAAGTAATTGATTCCTATGACACCGGAGCAGATTATGCACAGTACCAATCTGCTATGAGCTATGGTTTTCTAAAAAATAATAACGAAAAAATCAATCAGCTACTGTCATTCAATAAAAATTTTCAAACATCTAATTTAAAAGACGACGCTTATTTCCAGTTAGGAAATACATACGCTATTGAAAAAGATGTTGACAATGCCCATATATTTTACCAAAAATTAATTACGGAATTTCCTAAAAGCTCATACAATCCAAACTCGCTATTAAGAAAAGGGCTTTTATATTTTAATGAGAATGAAAATGATAAAGCACTTAACCTCTTTAAGCAAATTGTAGCTAAATATCCTAACTCCAATGAAGCAAAACAAGCTGTGAGTAGTGCCAGAAATGTATATATTGAACTGGGAACCGTAGATGAATATGCTATTTGGGTAAAAACGATAAAATTTGTGAATGTATCAGATGCAGAATTAGATAACACTATGTATGAATCCGCAGAAAACAAATTTCTGGAAAATAAAACAAATGCGGCAATTTCCGGATTTCAGAAATACCTGAAAACGTTTCCTGACGGTTTACATGCTTTGAAATCTAATTTTCAACTAGCGCAACTTTTAGTAAAAACCGATAAAAAAGAACAAGCAATTCCAAATTATCAATATGTAATTGATCAGGGGCAAAGCGAATTTAGTGAAGAAACGTTAAACAAATTATCACAAATTTTATTAGAAAAAGAAGATTGGGTACATGCAACTCCCTTATTAGTACGATTAGAAGCGGAAGCAAACCTGCCTCAAAACATCATCTACGCACAGAGTAATTTAATGAAGGGATATTACTGGGCCGATGATTATAAAAATGCCGTAGCCTATGCTGAAAAGGTATTGCAAAATACCAAAATAGATACCTCTTTAGAGTATGATGCTAAAATCATTATTGCCCGTGCTGCCTATAAAACAGACGATTATACAAAAGCAGAAGAATTTTATAAAGAAGTAGAACGAAATGCAAGAGGCGAATTAAAAGCAGAAGCATTATACTACAGTGCATTCTTTAAAAATTATCATAAAGAATACGCCGAATCCAACAAGGTCATTCAGGAAGTCATTTCAGACTATTCTGCCTATAAATACTGGGGATCAAAAAGCTTTATTATCATGGCTAAAAATTATTACGCTCTTGAAAATGCAGACCCATATCAGGCCACTTTTATTTTGGAAAATATTATCAAAAACTTTAGCCAATTTGAAGACGTTATTGAAGAAGCGCAAAAAGAACTTAAAAAAATCAAAGCTAACGAAGCGAAAACAAACATTTCAGTAACTCCAAAAAATAAAAAATAATGAAAAAATTTGCATTCATCTTAGGGGTTATATTTACTACATTTCATATAAATGCCCAGAAAAACGAAAAAAAAGAAGTCGCCAAAGATACTGTAAAAACAGAAGTAATTAACGTTACTACCTCTTATACTCCCACCGTAGCAGATGCTTTTAAAATTAAAAAAAGCCCTATCATCAGGTTGAGTGAAAAATCGCAAAAGAAAAAATTAAAGTATACCATTTCTTTTGCACCTGTAGCGTCCACGTTTGTTCCCAAAAGTGGTGTTGTAAAAGGTATTGATCTGGGAGTAAAAGAACGCCTTTTCAACAATTATATAGCCGCCGGTTATGGAAATTACTCAACGCCTTTTGCTGAAATATTCTTACACCGCAATACAAGATTTGATACGGAGTATGGCCTGTATGCCAAATATATCTCTTCTGAAAACGGTGTTAGAGATGCCTTGTTAAGCAGTAGTTACAGAAACTTAAATCTGGGTGCGTATTATATGAAAGAAGAGCGTTATTTTGATTGGAAAATAGGGTTTGATGTAGAATGTAATGCCTATAACTGGTATGGATTACCTGCTAGGCCGTTTAATCAGGCAATCATTAATGCAATAGATCCGGCACAAAAGTTTAATTATTTTGAACTAAACGGGCAGTTAGCTTTTAAAGATGCTTATATAGAAAATGCCAATACTACACTCTATTTATTTACAGATCATTTAAAAAGCAGAGAAATCTATTTTTCTTTAGCATCTGCACTAGAACTCCCGCTTACCGGTATCGGCCGAAATTTTAATCCTTTAAATATCAATACTTCCTTACAATATTTAGATGGAGAATTTGCAAGAAATTATAACGGATCTGCCAAAGAGACCTATCGTTTTTTCAATTTTAAAATAAATCCGGTATATCGGTTTGAAGTTGAAAAATTAAATATCAAACTAGGTACAAAATTATATGCTGCTTTTGATCTGGAAAATAGCCTTACTGATTTTTTTGCATATCCAGATGTAGAGATCTCATACCCTGTAGTTTCCGGGTTGGTTCATTTATACCTGGGCGCCGGAGGTGATTTGGAAATGAATAATTACAAAAATTTTACGGATACAAATCCCTTCGTATCCCCTACCTTATTTATAACGCAAACAAATCAACAGTACAATATCTTCGGAGGTATTAACGGAAAGTTTTCTTCTAACGTAACCTACGGAATAAGAGGAAGTTATACAAGCGAGGAAGATAAAGCTTTATTTGTCAGAAATAACTCAAAAACCGATGGAACAACTATTGTGAGTAATGTTACGCTTTTAGGGTATGAATATGGTAATTCTTTTAATGTATTTTATGACGATATAAAAACTCTTAGCATTTACGCCGAACTGGAAGTCCCCGTTTCCAGTAAGCTAACTATAGGTATGAATGGACAAGTAAATTCTTACAGCCTGACGAACCAGCAACAGGCTTGGAATTTACCTGATATAGAAACTGCTCTTTACGGAAAATATAAAAAAGATAAATGGTATGCCGGAGCCGATTTATTCTTTGTAGGAACCCGAAAAGATGTGGTTTACAGTAGTATATTTCCATCAACAATTACCGGAATTCAAAATCTTGATTCCTATCTGGACTTAAATTTAAATGGAGGGTATCACTTTAATGATATGTTATCAGCTTATATAAAATTCAACAACGTCCTAAATACAAATTACCAACGCTATGCAAACTTTAATGTGCAAGGCTTTCAGGTACTGGCAGGAATTGCTTATAAATTCGGGTTTTAATATATAGAGACCTTTGCAAAATAGTGATATATTCCGTATTGAAATTGATTTGGCTTCAAATTTCTTCCTTCTCGAAAATTTTAAATCCTCAAAACCAACAGGTTATTCCGGTTTAAAATTTTCTTCGGGCGTCGAACTTTTTTGCCAAATCAATTCTGCAAAGGTCTTATATATTTAGTTTAAAAAAGTTTAAAAGTTAGAAAGTTTAAAAGAGAACTCATTACCACACCTTGGAAATCTTTTAATCTTTATAATTCATTAAACACCTATAGGGATAAAAATTTGTAATCTACATAATTAAAAGACCTAGCAGCATTGATTTTGATAACTTTCCGTAAATTTAGCTGTTTAAAAACCAGAAACCAGATGAAAAAACTAATGTTATGCCCTCTCATTCCTCTTTTATTTTTAGCTTGCCAACCCAAAAAACAGGTGAACATAACCTCTTTAGAACTATCTAAAGAAGAAAAAACAGATTCTACAACCATTAAACACCTATTTAATACCGTACTGACTCAAGGTCAATCCTACGAGTGGTTACGAGATCTGACTTCCAATATAGGAGGACGTTTGTCAGGATCTCCGGAAGCACAAAAAGCGGTGGTATGGGGAGAAGCTTTGATGAAAAAAGTAGGTTTGGACTCTGTTTGGTTACAACCTGTAATGGTACCTCATTGGGTTCGTGGCGAAAAAGAAGTGGCAAATTATACTGTAAACGGACAAAAGAAAAATGTTCCTATCTGTGCTCTGGGGTTTTCAGTAGCAACTCCGGAAAACGGAATCACTGCAAAAGTAATAGAAGTACAAGGTTTAAAAGAAGCAGAAGAACTGGGAGAGAAACTAAAAGGAAAAATTGTATTTTTTAACCGTCCTTTTGACAACACGTTGATTAATACCTTCAAAGCATATGGAGGATGTGTAGGCCAACGTGTTCGAGGTGCTTCCGTTTGTGGAAAGTTTGGAGCCAAAGGAGTAATTGTCCGCTCAATGACGGATGGTATTGATGATTATCCGCACACAGGAACCATGACCTATGGAGACATTCCAAAAGAGCAATATATTCCGGCAGCTGCAATCAGTTCCAGAGCTGCGAACATATTAAGCAAAGATTTAAAAGCCAATCCAAATTTAAAATTCTATTTTAAGCAAAATTGTAAAACTTTACCCGATGCTCCTTCTTTTAATGTGGTTGGAGAAATTAAAGGTACTGAGACTCCGGAAAATATTATGGTGGTTGGCGGGCATTTGGATTCCTGGGATTTGGGTGACGGTGCGCATGACGACGGAACCGGAATTGTTCAATCTTTAGAAGTAGCCTATTTATTCAAAAAAAACAATATCAAGCCAAAAAACACATTACGGGTTGTCTTTTTTATGAATGAAGAAAATGGAATGCGGGGTGCAAAAAAATATGCCGAACTGGCAAAAATAAACAGAGAAAATCATATTGGCGGTTTGGAATCCGATGCCGGAGGGCATACACCCAGGGGATTTACTATTGATGCCAATGCCGCAAATACGGCATTGCTAAAAAGCTGGAAAAAACTACTGGCTCCCTATGGCTTACACGATATTGACAAAGGAGGAAGCGGTGCGGACATTGATCCCTTAAAAGGTGAAACCGTAACCTTAGTGGGGTACAGACCCGATAGCCAACGCTATTTTGATTACCACCACACTTCTACAGATACCTTTGACAAAGTAAATAAAAGAGAACTGGAATTAGGAAGTGCCTCTATGGCAAGCATTATTTATTTGATGGATAAATATCTATATCACCATACACCTGTCAAACCGTAAGCAGTTTTATACTGATATTAAAATGATAACACCACCGCAATGAAAAAATACAGCTACTTTATAATAATTATCTTTGCATTCATTTCCTGCAAACAAAAACAAGTCGACATAATTATTACTAATGCTCATGTATATACTGTAGATGCTGATTTTAGTAATGCTGAAGCTTTTGCTGTAAAAAATGGCAGATTTATTGCCGTAGGGGCTTCCAAAGAAATAACATCAAAATACAAAGCTTCAAAAACCGTAGATGCAAATGGCCAAACCATTGTTCCGGGATTGATCGATGCACATTGTCATTTCTATGGTTTGGGTCTGCAACAACAAAAAGTAGATCTGACAGGAACAACCAGTTATCAGGATGTTTTACAAAAACTCGTTGATTTTCAGGAAAAAAAGAAAGTCTCTTATATTACAGGCCGAGGATGGGACCAAAATGACTGGCAGGTAAAAGAGTTCCCGACAAAAGAAAAATTAGATCAATTATTTCCCAATACACCCGTTGCTATTCGCAGAGTAGACGGTCATGCATTACTGGTAAATCAGGCGGCAATTGATGCCTCGAAACTGACAAAAGATACTGAGGTGAGCGGTGGTGAAATTATCATGAAAGATGGTAAAATGACCGGAGTACTTATTGATGCTGCCATGCGGTTTATTGAGACACCCAATACTACAAAAAAAGAAGCTATTGCAGGCTTATTAGATGCTCAAAAAATAAATTTCAGTTATGGTTTAACGACGGTAGACGATGCCGGTCTTGATAAGAGTACCATCGAGCTTATAGATAGTTTACAACAAGCAGGAGATTTGAAAATAAGAATATATGCTATGGTTTCCGCAACACAGCGACACCTAGATTACTACATCAAACGAGGAATCATCAAAACAGACCGGTTACATGTTCGTTCGTTCAAGGTGTATGGTGACGGGGCCCTGGGCTCCCGCGGAGCTGCTATGAAAAAACCGTATAGCGACAGAGTGAATCACTATGGTGCTCTGATTTTTTCCCCGGAACGTTACCAGGAAATGGCAAAGCAAATTGCTGCTTCCGGTTACCAAATGAACACTCACGCTATCGGGGATTCCGCAAACTATTGGTTATTAAAAACATATCGAGAAGTATTGAAGGGCAAAAAAGATCGACGTTGGAGAATTGAGCACGCTCAAATTGTAGATGAGCAGGATTTTAAATTCTTTGAGAATATAATTCCATCTGTTCAACCCACACATGCCACTTCAGATATGTACTGGGCAAAAGATAGAGTGGGTGCTGAAAGAATTAAGGGCGGATATGCATATAAAAAATTATTGAAAGTCTACGGAAAAGTGGCTTTGGGAACAGATTATCCTGTAGAAAAGGTAAATCCGTTTTTAACCTTTTATGCGGCAACCGTGAGAAAAGATATACACGGGTATCCGGAAAACGGATATCAGGCAGAGAATGCTTTGTCCAGAGAAGAAACACTAAAAGGGATGACTATCTGGGCAGCATATTCAAATTTTGAAGAAAACGAAAAAGGAAGTATTGAAACAGGCAAATTTGCTGATTTTGTGATTTTAAATCAGAATATCATGGAAATCGAAGAAAATAAAATTCCGGATACTAAGATCGTTGCTACCTATCTTAATGGTGAAAAGGTATATTATATAAATGATGAATTATGAAGTACGAATTCTAACCTAATCAATATCAATTGATTAAATTTAACTTTAGATTCCATATAACATAAATCCTCTGATAGGAGTTTTAAGTTAAAAATGCTCTTTTTCCTTTCCATCTCTACAACTTTGAAGCTCTCAAAGTTATAACCTTTATATGAACGTTCATTTTGTAAAGGAATGTTACAGATGCATTCTCCCGTGATGTTTCTTTTTAGCGGTAACTCTCTTGTTTACTTACTTTATGTTTCATTTGAGAGAATGCTCTATAAAAAATAGTTTTTTAAACATATTTATTGTAAAAGTATGACCTCTAAGCGAAAAGAGTGTAAAAACTAGATAAAGCTGTAAAAATTATCAGACGAGTTTACCTTTTCTATCGATAGGCAGTTATTATTATAACCCGTTGTGCATTTTGATAAAATTCGTCAATTCGAGTAAATTTTTCGATTGAAAATGAGAAAAATTTGTATCGAGAATAGAATTTTTGCTCTAAATATGTTCTCGATACGATTTTTCGTAGCTCAAAATCAGGCTCAAGTAAATTTTATGGGTATTAAGCGAATAATTTTTCAAGTCTAAAGAGGAAAAATTGTGTATCTCTTACGCCTCTTTGATTGGCTCTAAAGAGTTTTATTTTTGAATTAAAAGACTCTGCATTTGCATTTGTATTCCTATTGTCAAAAAAGTTTAAGATGGTATTAAAATGATGTTTAATACTGTTCATTGCTGTATTGAAATTTTTAAATTCCAATTTTTCTGTATCCTCAAACCAATGTTCAAATCGTTGTTTGGCTTTTACTTTACATTTTTCTTGATAAATGCTTCTAAATTCTAAAGTGTGTTTATAGGCTTGTTGGATGTTTGGATAAAGATTACATAATAATTCTGCTCTTTGTTTTCATCTTCTATTGCTTTCCACCGATGCTGTACTCTAACATGCTGTAAAGCTTCTGTTACCAGTTTTACCACATGAAATCTATCGGTAACAATTTTAGCATTTGGAAAACAAATCTTAGCTGTTAAATTCATATTATTTGCCATATCTAAAGTTACTTCTTTGACTTGTTTGCGTTGTTCTAAGGGTATTCTTTCAATAGCAGTAATAATATCATCACTTTTAATTCCTTTTACACAAGCCACTAAAGTTCCTTGTTTACTTCGTCCGTTCTTGTTGGTCAAATAGGTATAAAGTTCACCTTTAGATAGACTTACTTCATCAAGACTTAAATACTCTCCTATATTCTTCGGATAAATAAGATAATCTTCACAATGGGGCTTTTGATTCCAACTATCAAACCCACTTATCTGTTTCTTATAATGGCGTTGTAAAGTTCGTGGGTAAATACCGTAATAACTCGCTATATTACTGATCGTATCTTCTCGGGCCTCTACCTGTAGCTTTTAAAAAATCAGAAAGTTCTGACGTTAATTTAGAACCTTCTGCAATGAATGAATAATCATTTTTAATCGCTCCCTTTTTAGTCTTCTTATCTCGCCATCGTCTTGTTTTTATATGTAGATAAACTGCTTTACCGCGTATGGGAAAATCTTGAATCTGTTTACTGCTAATAAAACCTTTGGACTCATAATTACCCTTTGAGTAACCCTCTGGTAGAATATTCTTCTCTTCTAAATAAATGTGAAAAGCATCCTTTTTAACTGAAATATCTCCTAATTCTTCAAAAAATACAATATCAAAATGAAGTAATAAATCTTGAGGGAGGATAGATGCTAATAATTCTAAATGCATCGTCTTTTTTTATGCATCTAAAATAATCAATCCCCATAAATTGTCGTTGACCCAAAAATCACTCGAACTGACGTTTAAATTTACTTTTTAGTTCAAAATGCACAACGGGTTAACTTATGACTATGTGGCCTTTATTTTTAGTTCACTTTATCTTTATCGGAGGAAGCCCATGAACTGTAGTAATGGCTCTTCCGGATGGTTCATTCTTGTTTTTAAAACTTTCATCCCATTCCAAAGCGATTTTAGTGCTACAGGCAACAGATGGTTCCTGAGGTACGGATAGCGCTGCAGTATCACTCGGAAAATGTTCTGCAAAAACAGAACGATAAAAAAACTCTTCTTTACTTGTTGGTGTTTGAACTGGAAATTTATAAGTCGCATTTGCCAATTGCTCGTCGGTTACTGCGGTAGCTGCAACTTCTTTTGTGTCAATCCAGCTGCCCACCCCGTCAGAGAATTGCTCTTTTTGCCTCCAGGCTACACTTTCCGGCAGATAACTTTCAAATGCTTTTCTTATTACCCATTTTTCCATTCGCTCTCCACGAATCATTTTATCTTTCGGGTTGATACGCATTGCCACATCTATAAATTCTTTGTCTAAAAAAGGAACACGCCCTTCTATACCCCAGGCAGCCAGAGATTTGTTAGCTCTTAAACAATCATACATGTGTAATTTGTTCAGTTTTCTGACCGTTTCTTTATGAAATTCCTCAGCATTTGGCGCTTTGTGAAAGTACAAATACCCTCCAAAAAGCTCATCTGCTCCTTCACCGGACAATACCATTTTTACACCCATAGATTTTATAACTCTGGCCATCAAATACATAGGAGTAGAAGCTCTGACGGTTGTAATATCATAGGTTTCCAATTTATAAATTACATCTCTGATAGCATCTAAACCTTCTTGAATAGTAAATTTGATTTCATGGTGTACCGTACCAATATGACCTGCTACTTTTTGTGCGGCAGCCAAATCGGGAGAGCCTTCCAGGCCTACTGAAAACGAATGCAATTGAGGCCACCAGGCATCTTTGGTATCTCCGGATTCAATTCTTTTTTCCGCATATTTTTTTGCAATGGCGGAAGTAATTGACGAATCCAACCCGCCGGAAAGTAATACACCATATGGGACATCACTCATCAATTGCCTGTGTACAGCAGCTTCTAAGGCTTCTCTAATTTCATCAATATTCGTTTGATTTTCTTTTACGGCTTTATATTCCATCCAATCTCTTTTGTACCATTGTTTTACTACCCCATCTTTTCCGGATAGATAATGCCCGGGTGGGAATAGTTCAATTTTTGTACATACTCCCTCCAGTGCTTTTAGCTCTGAGGCTACATAAAAAGTTCCATGCTGATCCCAACCTATATACAGAGGGATGATTCCCATATGATCTCTCGCTACAAAATATTCGTCTTTCTCAACATCGTAAATGGCAAAACCGAAGATACCATTCAGTTCATCTAAAAAATGCATTCCTTTTTCTTTATATAGCGCAAGAAGTATTTCACAGTCAGATTCTGTCTGAAACTCATAAGTTGGCTTCGAATGATCTGATCTGTAATTTTCAAATTGTTTTCTTAATACTCTGTGATTATAAATCTCTCCGTTTGCAGCCAACACAAGCTTTTTATCTTCACTAAACAAGGGTTGTTTTCCTGATGCCGGATCTACAATCGCCAGGCGTTCATGCGCTAAAATTGCTTTATCATTACTATAGATTCCACTCCAATCCGGGCCTCTATGCCTGATCTTTGAAGACATCTCTAATAATTGAGGCCTTAATACATCTGATTTCTCTTTTAGGTCAAAAGCACATACAATACCACACATAATTTTTATTGAATATTAATAATAATGCAAATAAACTGAAATAAGTATCTAAATATTACTTTTTTATTTAAAATAATTACAATATGATACATTTTGTATCTTTTTTAATTTATAATGTAATTATTTAAAGCTAAATGTTGTTTTAAAACTTATACTTTAAAAAAAGTATAGGAAAACTTGTCGTATTGGAAATCAGTATTTATTTTTGCCTGACAATGTTACGGAATAAAAATATATGGTGGTGGATATCTTTGCACTCATAAGTGAGAAGGAAACCTGTATGTTAAAAATATAAAAGGCTTATCTCACGATAAGTCTTTTCTGATTCTAATAATTACTGAAATATAGTATGGAAATAAAAAAAACAACGATAAAAACCAGTAGTAGACGACGAATTTCCGATACAGTTACTCCGGTAGGTTTGTACTTTCGTTTACGAGACAGATACGCAAATACGTTGCTTTTGGAAAGCTCTGACTATCACAGTAAAGAAGAAAGTTTTTCTTTTATTTGTATCGAACCCATACTCACCATGAAGGTTGAAGATGGTCAATTTTCTGTGTTTAAAAACGGTTCTCTCATCTCGTCCGAAGGCATCAATCGGAATTTTTATCAGCTTTTTAATCAGTTTAGCGATGCGATTATTTTAGAATGCGAAGCGTCATTAAAATCATTTAATGGCTTGTACGGATATACTACTTATGACAGTGTCCGGTATTTTGAAAATATTCAACTAAACACTTCAAAAGCACCTTCGGCAATTCCGTCAATGCAGTACAGTTTTTATCGATTTATTATTGCGATCAATCATTTTAATGATGAAATGATATTGATTGAAAATATAATGGAAGGTACTGATTCGAGGATAGCAGAGATAGAAACCATTATTGAAGCGCGGGCATTTACTACTCAAAGATTTAAAATCTCAGGAGGTGAAGCTTCTAATTGTACCGATGAAGATTTTAAAAAATATGTAACAATAGCAAAAGCACATTGTAAAAGAGGGGATGTATTTCAACTGGTATTGTCGCGTCAGTTTCAACAAGCTTTTACAGGTGATGAGTTTAATGTATACAGAGCACTACGGTCGATAAATCCGTCACCGTATTTATTTTATTTTGATTACGGAAGTTTTAAACTGATGGGCTCATCGCCGGAAGCACAGATAAAGGTAGTAGCAGGAAAAGCCCTCATCAACCCTATTGCAGGAACGTTCAAAAGGACAGGTGATATGGCAGAAGACATAAAACTTGGTAAACTGTTATGCGAAGACACTAAAGAAACCGCTGAGCATGTCATGCTGGTTGATTTGGCCAGAAATGATTTAAGCAAACACGCTGATAATGTAACTGTAGAAGTGTTTAAAGAAGTTCAGTTTTTTAGTCATGTTATTCATTTGGTGTCTACGGTAAAAGGGGAAATCAAAGGCGATCCGATCAAGATTGTCGGAGATACATTCCCGGCAGGAACCTTAAGTGGAGCACCAAAATACAAAGCAATGCAACTGATTGACAAATATGAAAATCAATCACGCGGATTTTATGGGGGTGCTGTCGGTATAATAGGATTAAACGGTTCTGTGAATTTGGCTATTGCGATTCGCTCTTTCGTGAGTAAACAAAACAAATTATACTATCAGGCAGGAGCAGGAATTGTTATCCATTCTGACGAGGAAAAAGAATTACAAGAAGTCAATAATAAATTAGCTGCATTAAAAAAAGCACTGGTTTTGGCTGAAAAAATATAAGTAGTAAATGATTCAAAAATTGAAACTTTAAATTTTTGAATCATTCAATTTTTCAATAAATTATGAACATACTAATAATAGATAATTACGATTCGTTTACATACAATCTTGTGCACATGGTTGAAAAAATTACGGGAACTTTTCCTGCGGTTTTTAGAAACGATGAAATTGGACTGGAGGAAATACATCCATACGACTTAATTATGTTATCTCCAGGGCCTGGAATCCCGGATGAGGCAGGAATTTTAAAGCAGATTATTAAAAGATACGCCGGTGAAAAACCCTTTTTTGGAGTATGCTTAGGCCTTCAGGCAATTACAGAGGTGTTTGGTGGAACCATTGTAAATATGGACATGGTTTTTCACGGAGTGGCTACGACAATGAGAGTGGTTCAACCTTCAGCCATTATTTTTAAGGGTATTCCTTCCGAATTTTCAGCAGCAAGATATCATTCGTGGATCGCTTCCAAAGAAAACATCCCGGAGTGCCTGGAAATTACAGCAACCGATGGAGATGGAGAAATTATGGCCACTCGTCATAAAGAATTTTCAATAAGTGCAGTGCAGTTTCATCCCGAATCTATCTTAACAGAAGTAGGAGAACAAATCGTTAGGAATTTTATAGAAGCTTATGTGTAATATGATCATTCCCGTAAAAATGAGGATTAAATAAAATGAAAGAAATATTAAACGATTTATACCAACACAAACGCCTGTTAAAATCCGAAGCAAAACAGATTTTGATTGATATTACTGCATCAACTTATAATGATGCACATTTAGTTTCTTTTATGACTGTTTTTATGATGCGCCCTATTACAGCAGACGAATTATCAGGGTTTCGGGAAGCACTAAAAGAACTGGCAATTACGGTCGATTTATCAGCATATAATACCATTGATATTGTAGGTACCGGAGGCGATGGAAAAGACACGTTTAATATCTCTACATTAGCATCTTTTATTGTGGCGGGAACTGGGCAAAAAGTTGCCAAACATGGCAACTATAGTGTGTCGTCAAAATCCGGATCTTCAGATATGTTAGAGAATTTCGGCTATCATTTTACCAATGATGAAAACACTTTAAAGAGGCATTTGGAGAAAGCAAATATTTGTTTTTTACATGCCCCGAAATTTCACCCGGCTATGAAAGTTGTTGGGCCCACAAGAAAGGCACTGGCATTAAAAACTTTTTTTAACATGTTAGGGCCGCTGGTAAATCCGAGTTCTCCACAGAATTTGATGTTGGGAACATTTAATCTGGAAATTGCACGATTGTATCATTATATATTACAGGGGGAAGATTCAAATTACGGGATTATTCATACGTTAGACGGATATGATGAAATCTCTTTGACGAGTGGATTTAAATTATTTACCAAATCGGGGGAAGAAATCATCAATCCGGAAGATATTGGCCGGAGAAGAATTTTACAATCCGATATTTACGGAGGTAATTCCGTAAAAGACGCAGCAAAGATTTTTAATACGATTTTGGACGGAAAGGGTACGGAAGTTCAGAACGATGTGGTATTAACCAATGCTGCTTTTGCTCTGAAAATTGTAGATAAAAGCAAATCATTCGAAACTGCTTTTGAAGAAGCAAAAGATGCCTTGTTTGGAGGGAGAGCAAAAGAATGTCTTCATAAATTAATTCGTAATTCATAATTATTGTATGACCATATTAGATAAAATAATAGCATTTAAAAAGAAAGAAGTAGCTAAAATAAAGGCAGACGTTCCGGTTAAGAAATTAGTGGAAAGTCCGTTGTTTCAGAGAGAGCCGTTATCGCTTAGAAAATCACTGTTAGAAACAGATTCAACTGGAATTATTGCAGAATTTAAAAGGCAATCTCCCTCAAAAGGAATTATCAATGATAAAGTAACTATTGAAGAGGTAACAACAGGTTATTTAGATGCCAATGTAGCTGCACAATCCATTTTAACAGATACTTCATTTTTTGGCGGAACAATGGTCGATCTGATGCAGGCCAGAACTATAAATACCACCATCCCTATTTTACGAAAAGACTTTATTGTAGACGGCTTTCAGGTTGTGGAAGCCAAAGCTATCGGAGCGGATGTGATTTTGCTGATTGCTGCCTGTTTAACCAAAAAAGAGTTAAAGAACTACGGACAGTTGACAGAGGATTTGGGAATGGAAGTTTTGTATGAAGCACATACAATAGAAGATTTGGATAAGATAGCACTTACTCATAAGATTGTAGGAATTAATAATAGAAATCTCAAAACCTTTGAAGTTGATTTGGAGCACTCCATTACACTGGCAAGTCAGATTCCTTCCGACTGCGTAAAAGTTTCCGAGAGCGGAATCAACGATCCGAAAATTATCACCGGTTTAAAAGAATATGGTTTTAAAGGATTTTTAATTGGAGAAAATTTTATGAAGGAAGAAAATCCGGGATTGGCTTGTGAAACATTTATCAGTCAAATACGATAGCGATGAAACTAAAAATTTGCGGTATGAAATATGTAGATAATATTCGGTTAATTGCCGATATGAAACCTGATTATATGGGGTTTATTTTTTATAAAAAATCCATGAGAAATTTTGAAGGAATTATGCCTGAACTTCCAAAACCGGTTAAAAAAACAGGTGTTTTTGTAAATGAAGGGTATACAATGGTAGTTTCGACAGTCAAAAAACACTTATTAGAAGTCATTCAGTTGCACGGAGATGAACCTGTGAAATACATTCAAGAATTAAAAAATCATTTGTCATCAAAGGTTGAAATTATCAAAGTATTTGGTATTAAAGACGATTTTGATTTTGAAGTGTTGAAGCCCTATGAAAATGAAGTTGATTATTTTTTGTTTGACACAAAAGGAAAAGAAAGAGGAGGGAATGGAGTAAAATTTGACTGGAATGTATTAAAAAATTACCCTTTTTCAACACCTTTCTTTTTAAGCGGTGGCATTGAACCTGGGGATGTGGAGGAAATTATAAAAATAAAAGCGTCCGGATTACCTGTTTATGCTGTTGATATCAACAGTAGATTTGAAACCAAACCGGGATTAAAAAATATAAAGGAAGTTCGAAAATTTAAGAATAAACTAATAGCATCCGGAGTTTGTTGAGATAACGTAAAGAACTTATTTTGAAAAGACGGTAAAAGTAATAACTAACTATTTATGAAATCAAAACTTCATCCGGATAAAAACGGATATTACGGGCAATTCGGAGGAGCATTCGTTCCGGAATTACTATATCCCAATGTGAAGAAAATTCACGATACATATATTCAAATTATTGAATCTTCGGAGTTTCAAAAAGAATACAAGAACCTCTTAAAAGATTATGTAGGAAGGCCGAGCCCGTTGTATTTTGCGAAACGATTATCATCATTATACGGAGCACATATTTATTTAAAACGGGAGGATTTAAATCATACGGGAGCACATAAAGTAAATAATACGATCGGTCAGATTTTGATTGCTAAAAAACTGGGAAAAACCAGCATTATTGCAGAAACAGGTGCCGGACAGCACGGAGTGGCTACTGCCACGGTTTGTGCCCTAATGGGTTTGGAGTGTACGGTCTTTATGGGCGAAAAGGATATCATGCGCCAGGCACCGAATGTAGCCAGAATGAAAATGTTAGACGCAAAAGTAGTTCCGGCAACCAGCGGAAGTAAAACACTGAAAGATGCAACCAATGAAGCCATTCGATATTGGATTCAGCATCCGGAGATGTATTATTTAATAGGCTCCGTAGTTGGCCCTGCTCCATATCCGGATATGGTAGCGCGCTTACAGGCAATCATTTCAGAGGAGATAAAATGGCAGTTGAAAGAACATGTCGGTAGAGAAAATCCGGATATGGTTATTGCCTGTGTAGGAGGCGGAAGTAATGCGGCAGGGGCTTTTTATCATTATTTGGATACCCCGGAAGTAGCACTCATAGCAGTGGAAGCTGCCGGTTTAGGAGTCAACTCCGGTAAAAGTGCTGCGACTTCTCAACTGGGAGATATAGGAGTCATACATGGAAGCAAGACCATGCTGATGCAAGATGGTTACGGACAAATCGTTGAACCGTATTCTATTTCCGCAGGATTGGATTATCCGGGGGTTGGACCGTTACATGCATTTTTATTTGAAACCAAACGGGTAAAATTTATGAACGCTACCGATAAAGAGGCACTGGCAGCAGCATATGAATTAGCAAAGACAGAAGGAATTATTCCGGCTTTGGAATCTGCGCATGCACTGGCCGTATTACCAAAGTTGAACCTGGGAAAAGAACAAGTGGTTGTAATGAATTTATCGGGTAGGGGGGATAAAGATTTAGAGATGCTTATCAAACATTTAGAAGAGTAACCTATGAGTTCAGTTGCAAAATTATTAGAAGAAAAATCGTCAAATATTTTATCGGTTTATTTTACTTCCGGTTTTCCAAAGTTAAACGACACTGCTAAAACAATTCGGGAGTTAAGCGATGCCGGTGTGGATTTTATAGAGGTTGGTTTACCCTATTCCGATCCGTTAGCTGATGGATCTACAATTCAAAACAGTAGCCAAAAAGCACTAAAAAACGGGATGAATTTAGACATTGTTTTTGATCAATTGTCAAAAATCAAACAAACAAACGAAACACCTTTGGTGTTGATGGGGTATTTGAATCAACTTTTGGCATACGGAGAAGATATATTTTGCCAAAGAGTAGTGGAAAGCGGAATAGATACCATTATTTTACCTGACCTGCCGATGATAGCATACGAAAACCATTATGAAAAATTGTTTTCCACATACGGAATTCATAATGTGTTTTTAATTACACCGCAAACTTCGGAAGAACGTATCCGAAAGATAGATTCCTATACACGAAGCTTTATATATATGGTGGCTGCTACTTCTATTACGGGAGCAAAAGGGGAAATTTCCCAAGAACAAATAGCTTATTTTAAAAAAATAAAAGCAATGAACTTAAAAAGTAAGCTTATTATTGGTTTTGGAATTTCTGACCACAATACATTTTCAGAAGTCTGTAAATATGGAAACGGAGCTATTATTGGCTCGGCTTTTATTAATCACATAGCACAACATGGAATAGAAGCTATTTCTGCATTTGTAAAAAGTGTCAGAGGTTGATATTTTTTGAATGAAAATTCAAAGATTCAAAATATTTAAAGATTGAACTCATTTAAAAGTTTCAAGTTTCAAGATTCGGTTTTCTTCAATTTTTCAACTTTTAACTGAATAAAGTAGCCATATTGTACGTTATAATAACACCTGTTGTGCATTTTAAATAATGCTGATTTTAATATTGTTGATATTTCTATCAAAGAAAAATTTGTTGATGTATTGAATTACAGTTAAAGCAGATATCTTAGATATTATTCTTGTTTTAAATCCTTCAAAAGTTTTAGCATAGTTTCTTCGAATCATAAACTGGTCATATAATTGTGAGAACAAAGTTTCTATACGTTTTCTAGATTTTCTAAAAATATAAGCTTGTTTCTTATACTGATTTTGATTATTTCTCATTGGTGTATTTAATTTAATATCATAGGTTTCAAATAAATTAAGTTGAACTTCTGCGGATAAATATCCTCTATCACCAATTAAAGTAGCGCTTTTAATCTGCATTTTAACCGCTTTAAGATAATTGATATCATGTACAGATGCTGGACTAAAATCGATACTCTGAAAAACACCGCTCACAGAACAAATTGCGTGCAACTTATACCCGTAATAATTAGTACCTTGAGATGCACAATAACCTTTGTCTGGAAAGGTATGCATTGTTTCTTTGCAGATTTTAGAACGATAACTTCTTGATAATTTGCAAACTTCCAAAGGCATACTGTCAACGATAAAATAATTCTCAAATTCATTAAAGTAGGAAGCTAATTTTAATCGAATACTGTCCAAATGATCTAATAATCTACGCCTTCTTTTGTTATAAACATTTCGTTCTATTTTCTGGTAAATTGCAATTGGGAGTTTCCTAAACAAATCATTCTCGCTATCAATTCCCATAAATTCTACCGTTAAACTTAAACTGATGAGTTCTAAATCACTAAGTTTAGGTTCACGCCTTTGATAAATTAAAAGTTGTTCTTTTGATATTTTTCTTAATACTTCCAATATTCTTTCGTAATTTGCATTTAAGTTGTTCATTATAAATGATTTGTGATTAAATCAATTTACTGATTTTCAGTAAGATGAACAACCTTTTTTGTCCTAAATCATAATGCACAACGGGTTATATTTGAAAAATCTTGTCAAGAAACACAAGTTCTATTACTATGGAGTTAAGTCACATTATAAAAGAAGCTAGGGAAAGCAAAAATCTGTTAATGCGAGAATTAGCCGCAAAGATTGAAATTGACATTGCTAAGGGTGTGTTGCCCATTTGTTCCAGTTTCTAAAGAAGGTGGCATATAGCCATCAGGCAAGATTTTATACAGATTTATTTCAATATCATCCTTGCCAACAATAATCTTATCCACTATCGTTTCAATAATATTTCGCTTTTGATCTCTCTCTAAAGTATCCCATCGTTCATATAAATTACGTGCTTCTTCTATGATAATATCTGTTGACTTTTCTTGTTGCGTGAAACAAAGAAACTCTGTTTCTAGTTCTGCCATTGATTGTTCTACCTGCATCAACTGCTCGTAAGGTTTTGCATGATAGGAATGAAAAGCTTCTGTTTTAATTTGTCCTTGAACATGAAGTTCCATAAGCTTTTCAATCTTTTCATTAAGTTTCTCTTGCTTTCTTTTGAGTTGTTGCAATTCTTGTTTCTTATTCCCAATCACTCCTTGCAATGTACTAAAATATTCATCAACATGATTTTGCGAAACGGTGTAAGTATGCAGTTCACTTTTAAAAACTTCTTCTAAATCTTCTTTGTGTATTTTATTCCCACATGAATGTTGACACACGTAATTTTCGCTACTCTCTCGTGTGTACATTCTACCGCCGCACACACAAAACACATAGCCAGTGAATAAATGAACTTTGAGATTGAGGGGACGAGCATTGTTACGTGCTTGTTTTTTAATGATTTGATTGACTTGCTCCCATACTGCTTCATCAACAACTGCCTCCACTTTGTGAAATACCCACGCTTCTTTTGGTTTAAATCCTGTTTTTTTACTCTGTCTTCTATTCATTATCTGTAACCCCTTAGCAACGGGTTCTTGCAGTAATCTCCGCACCGTTGAATCAGTAAACATATTGCCACGTTTAGTTCGATATCCTCGTTCATTCAATATTCGTGCAACAGTCTTTTTTCTTTTGTGTTCCAAAAATAATTCAAACATAAGTTTGAGTATTGGTGCTTCTTCTGTGTGAGGAACAAGGCGTTTTTCTTCATATTTAAAACCATAAGGAGGTTGACCTCCAATATGTAATCCTCTCTAGGCACGGCTTTGAACCGAACCTTGAATTCTATCCCTAATAGTATCTAACTCCCATTCAGCTATTGAACTCATAGAGCGAAAAAAATGGCGACCAATAGGTGTTGAGGTATCAATTGACATATCCATTGATATTAAGTCAGCATCATGTTCTCTAAAAAACTTTGCAATACTAATCAGTTCTTGGGTATTACGAGCCAATCGTGCAATTTTGGTAAAGACAATACCACTAATTCGTTTGTGCTTAATATCATCTAGCATCTGTGTGGTTTCAGAGTAAGCCATAATTGATTCACCAGTCATAGCTTTGAGGCGATATACTTTCGCTACTTTCCAATTACGAGCTTTAATAAAGTTTTTTGCTCTCATTTCATGGTGGATGTGATTTTCTTTATCAACTGATGCTTGACCAGAAACTCGTACCCAAATACCTACTTCTTTTTGTGCCATAATGTATGTGTTTATATACAGCTAACCTACGTTTCATGTGCCTGAAAAGCAAGGAAATATCGCTTTGCTTTATTTCTTCTTTTTTGAACCTTTTTTAAGTGATTTCAGTAAAATATTTTTGAGTGTTGAACCTTTATCTTTCGCATCATTTCCTTGAACATCGGTATAATTAGATTTCACACGATATCCTCGAACTCGTTTTTTTTGCTTCTTTTTTTCAAATGAATCTAAAAACTTTGCAATCTCTTGGGGTGGCATAAAACGAACCTTTTTAAATGCCTCTTTTGAGATATGTTCTTTTGTTCGTTTTTTAATATTCTTTAGATGTATGTTGCTTTCAGATACCATACAGATATGACTATATCCAGCTAGAATACATTTCTGTATATTCTGTACTTCATAATCAATGCTGTTGGTAACTGAAACTTCACAAGCAATTGAAAGAGTATCTTTAATTAATAATGCATCAACACGCCCTCCATCATCAGTTTCGTGTTCAATACTCGTAAGAAAACCTCTTGGCGAGGCTAAGGTTTTAATATAGTCTTGAATTGAACGGTGTCTCCGTATAGTTTCTTTTTCTTCTTCTTGCTTGAGGTAGGTATTTTTTTGAGTTTCTATTTCCGATGTATCTTCATGAATATGTGTTTGCGGAATTTCTATTGATTTAATAATAGTAGGTGTACTAGGTATTTCTTTTTCTTCTTGTTTAATTTCAGATACTATATTTTCTTGAGCACTGTCTTTTTTCCTTTTTACATTGCCAACTTTTGGTAATAACTCTTTGAGTAATTCGTCAATTTCAACTTTGGGTTTTGCGTAATTACTTCTTGTATTTTGCACAATAGTACTTTTAATACTCTGTGCTGTTTCAGTATCAAAGTTTGGCAATGGAAATGTTGAAATATTACAATCATTATTTGCACTTCCAATACGCATAATAGCTTGTCCAATCCTTAAACTTTGTAAATCGTCTTGCTGGAAATATGAGAACCCTTGCTCTAATCGTTTTGCATCATTATCACCAAGTCTAAAACAAATCCGTGTATGTGGATTAGAAATAATTGAGTTTAAAATTTTTGATTCTTCAATTTGTCCTAATTCTTGATGTGCCAAGAGTAGTCCTAATCCATATTTCCTCGCACCTGATAGTATTCTTGTGATACTTGGTGTTATGAAATTCTGAAATTCATCTAAATATATGTAGTAGGGATGACGTTCTGATTTTGAAAGTGATTGTCTTCCTTGTGCTACTTGGTTAAATTTTGAAAGAAAAATTGAGCCAAGTAAAAAACTATTTTCTTCGCCTATAAGTCCTTGTGATAATTTAATGAGGACTATTTTCTTTTCTTCAATACATTCTTTAAAATCAATACCGCTTTTTTGAGCTAACATAGAGCGGATAATTTTTGGACGTAAAAAAGTATCTATTCTGGTCAACAGGGGAGCAATCCCTTTTTTAACCATGTAATATTCATGCTCCCAATAGTAATGAATAGATGGGTCTTCTACAGATTGCAAAAACTCTTTTCTAAAGGTATCTTCAAGTAAAAATCGTTTGAGTTCAATGAGTGTTCCACTTTTACTACTTTCTAAAAAGGCATTAATAGCATTTGATAGTACTGCTGTCATGTTATCCCCCCAAGCCGTAGCGTGTCTTTTAAAGGAAGAAACTAAATCAGAAGACAATACTATTTTCTCAGGTTCGGTACTTGCTCCTAATAAATTAAAGCCAATTGGATATTCTGTATCTGATGGGTCAATAACAATGACGTCATTTTTTCGATGTTCTGGAATACGCAATAAAATGTCTTCTACTATATCTCCGTGCGGGTCGAATAAAGCACAGTCATTGCCTAATTTCATGTCCTCAATCATCATATTGGCAATGAGCGTTGATTTACCGATCCCAGTAGCACCGATAATATGCGTGTGGCGGAGTCGCATTTCGTCATTAAGCATAACTTTGGTTTCAATTCCGTTATGCTCATTTATACCAAGCGTATATTTTTGATTAATGACTTCTTGTGCTAATAGTTTTGTTTTTCTGCCTTGTATTCCAAGTTTAGAAGAAACAACTGAACTATTCGGATAATGAATAAAGGTATTGAGGGATCAAGCAAAAAGTTTGTGGAGTAGGTTAATTTTTTAGAGTTTTGGTTTAAAAACTCAAATGCATACACAAGAGCTCCTGAAGCATTTTTTACCCGAAGGTATTTTAGATTACTTTGAACTTAAAGAGGTAAAAGATTCAACGAACAAACTTACTTTGGTTTTAGAAGAAAAACCTATACAACCAGATGAGTTATCTCATCGTAAATTACATTCCAAAGGATTTTACCCAGTAGTAGATATTCAAGATTTTCCAGTACGTAACAAGGCTTGTTTTTTACAAGTAAAACGTAGACGATGGTTAGATGTTGATACCTCAGAAGTATTCTCAAGAGATTGGAATTTGGTAGCAAAGGGAACTCGAATGACAGAAGAGTTCTCTCTTTTTTTAAAGAGGCTTGTTAGATAGTATTCCAGTAAGTTGTAAAAGTTTATCTACCTACTATCACCTTAACGGCAAGCGATTAGAAGAACAATATCGCAATCATTTAAGTAACTTTTTGACTTGGGATCAATTAGCTCATGCCGACCAATGGCTGCTTTTTAAGAAGAATATAGGAACTCATTTAAGTATTGATGAAGTAGCACTTACTCAAGGCGAGCTCTATACAGTGATTACCAACAAAGCAGGTAAAGGAAAACGAGGCAGTTTAGTAGCCATAGTAGCTACCACACAAAGTGAACGAGTCATAGAAGTGTTAAGGAAAATTCCAAGTAAAGACCGATATTTAGTAGAAGAAATCACTTTGGATATGGCACCTACTATGGAAAAGATTGCTAAAAAAGCCTTTCCTAAAGCTACTCAGGTCACAGACCGATTTCATGTACAAAAACGAGCTTATGATGCCTTGCAAGAAATTCGAATACAGTATAGATGGAAAACCATAGAACAAGAAAATAATGAAATAGCATTGGCTAAAGAAACAGGAAAAAACTTTAAACCGAATATCCTTGACAATGGAGATACTCCCAAACAACTACTAGCTAGAAGTAGGTATTTACTCTTTAAAGCCCCTAACAAATGGACAGCCAAACAAAAATTTAGAGCAGAATTACTCTTTGAAAGATACCCCAACTTGGAACGAGCTTATGAGCTTACTAGAGAACTGGCAACGATTTATCAAAAGACAAAAGACAAGGCGGTAGCATATACAAAACTAGCTAGATGGTATGATAAGGTAGAAAAATCAGAGTTCAGTAAAAGTTTTGGAACAGTAGCTAGATCAATACAAAGTCATTATCGAAGCATCTTAAATTTCTTTGATAATAGAAGTACCAATGCTTCTGCTGAATCTTTTAATGCTAAAATAAAAACTTTTAGACTACAATTTAGAGGCGTAAGATCTGTTCCTTTCTTCCTATTCAGACTATCTAAAATTTATGCGTAAAAATCTAAATCCCACAACTTTTTTGCTTGACCCAAAGAAGTCTTTAAATTCAATTTCGTGGCTATCATTCTCATACTTACCGTAATCGCCATCCCATTCTAACTCAACCCCAATATTTGGTATGCTTTTAACTAAAAAATCAAACTTGCTTTGAGTTAATTGTTGTAATTTGTTTACAATGTTGAGAGTTTTGACTATATTTGCTTCCATTTCCTTGTAATTGTTTTACAAATATATACCAAATATTTGGTATTCAAATAAAATAATACTGAATATTTTGTTAATAAAATGTTAAATATTTGGTATTTGTAATGAAACAAGCTGATTATGAATGATTTAAGATTAAAAGAAAAACGTGAAAAACTGGGTCTAACTCAAGTTGAATTAGCCCAAATATTTGGTGTGAGCTCTAATACTATTCAAAACTGGGAGGGAGGAGCTAAAATTCCTAAAACAAAAATTGACTTTGTAAAAGAGAAAATAGATGAGGTTTTTAATAGGTACAGGTATGACGAAAACTCATTAAGCTATAAAAGAGTTGTAAAAGAGGAAAGCGTTAGTTTGCAAAGCGGAGTACCTTATTATGATGTTGATTTTACTGCAAGTTTTTTAGAAGTTCAGAATAACCAGTCAATAAAGCCAAATTCATACATAGACCACCCATTTTTTAAAGGTTGTGATTATGTAGTAAGAGCATCAGGGCAAAGTATGGCAAAAGTAATTTCTCACGGAGACGCTATTGGTTTAATTAAACTGAATAACTGGATAGAGTTTTTCCCTTTTGGAGAAATATATGCTATTGTAACAAATGACGGTTTCAGAATGATTAAAGTAATAACTAAAGGCGAAACTGATAATACTTATACTTTAATTAGTAAGCCAACTGATAACAAAAAAGACGAATTCCCGCCCCAGCAAATTAACAAAGAAAGTATAATGCAAATATTCAAAGTTCAAGCATCAAGTCATTTATTTTAAATCAAAACCTAACAGTATGAAAAGAGTATTAGTAATATTATTAATTTGTGTTTTTATTAGTTGTTCTAATAATGATACAAATATAGATGCAGCAACTCCTAATTTGTCTAAGAAACTTATGGAGGAGAAACAAATAGTAAGCCTAAGTAATGGAGGGGCTGGGGAAACTGTAAGAAAGTTTCATTATTCAAGTAACACCTTAATTATGATTACGGCTACTCATAATAACTTAAATAGCAATTCAATTGATACTACAAGGTTTGAGTACCTTAATGATAAAATAAGTAAAATAAAAACTGTAAGCTGGCAGCAAGGAATACCTATACCATCGGAATCTATTCTTACTTATCAAAATGATTTAATAAAATCCATTTCAATCCCCTCTTTATTAAATACTATAAACTACGAGTACAATACTGACAACCTTATTTCAGGGGAAACAGACAGTTTTGGAAACACCAGCACTTATACATATGATTCAAACAGTAACAGAATTTCTGTAACAAACAACAATAATACAACTACAATTAATTTTGATTCAAAAAATAATCCTTACAAAAATGTTTATCAAGACTACTTTAAAAAAGTGCTTTACATAGGTAGTAATAATTCAATTAGCAATTCGGATGGAACAGTGTGGACTTATGAATATGATACTGATGATTTTCCAAGTAAAGTTACATTTAACACAAATGGAAATGATTGGGAAATAGAATATAGATATGAATAACCGCATACAAAAGTTGGTTTTTAGAATAAAATAGAAGTATAACAAACTGATAATCAGTTGTAAATTTTAATAGCGGGCTTGATATTTGCCTCATAACCCGAAGGTCGCAGGTTCGAATCCTGCCGCCGCAACCAGAATGAGACTATAACGGCCATAAAGTGGCGTTTGCATAAAAAAAGTATTCGTCTAACGACTGTCAGGTTTTACCCGATAGTCACAATGAATACTATTCTCCAACGGCATCAAGAGTTCTGTCAGTATCAAATTGTTTTTAAAAACAACACCCCAAGAACGATTAAATGGTTTAAAGAAGTCATTAATTATTTTGTAAAACATACCGAAGTATATCATATCGAAGATGTTACCCAAAATGTGATTAAACAATGGCTTATTCACGGAAAGTGTGAAAAGAATTGGTCAGCTAAAACCATCCGCACTCGATTAGGTAATGTACGCTTGTTTTTTAAATGGTGTGTAGCACGAGGATATTTAGAAAAAAATCCTGCCGATGATATTCCTGCACCAAAACTAGAATCCAAAATCCCTAAACATCTTACCAAAGAACAATCCACGCTTATTTTAGATTGGGCAAAATGTTACCCTTATCATCACTACTATGAAAAGCCACGAGCGGTAGCCATTCTTGCCGTTTTTCTCTTTACAGGGATTAGATTGCAAGAATTACTCAATCTAAAAATCAATGATGTAAATATTAAAGAGAACGTTTTATTTGTTCAAGCAGGAAAAGGCAAAAAAGACCGAATGATTCCTATAAATGCTCAATTAAAAAGATATTTAGAAAAATACCTTGCTATACGCTCCAAAATTAATAATAAAAGTGTGTATTTTTTTGTTTCTCTTATTTGTACAGCACAAATGAGCGCAGAAGTTATCCCTCGTTTGCTTAGGAAAATCGGCAAAAAATCTGGTGTACATATTCACGCTCATTTGCTCCGTCACACCTTTGCCGTCCTAATGCTAGAGGCAGGCTGTAACCTCTTTAGTGTTTCTCGATTATTGGGTCATAGTGATATTAAAACCACTACCATTTACTTGTCTGCAACGGTGCATCATTTGCAAGACCAAGTGAGTAAGCATCCATTACAATAAAACGGTTTTCTGAAAACTCTCTTTGAGGTTGTTATCGCTCACGTACACATAAATTTGCGTAGTTTCTATACTGGAATGACCCATAATCTTTTGCAATTTGAAAGGATTGAGGTTGCCCTCAATAGAAAATTTACCAAAGGTATGGCGTAACTGATGCGGAGTAAAGTGGAACTTTGTTTTACATCGTATCTTTTTAATGATGCTGTATAAATTGTTTTCTGTGAGTGGTTTATCGGAACGAATGCTGGAAAAGAAATATAAAGTCGGTTTCTTTTTTGATTGATGGTAGGTTTTGAGATAAGGCATCAAATCTGGATGAATTGGGATTACCCTGTCCTTATTCCCCTTTCCTTGATAGATGATGATTTCTGATTCTTCAAAATTCACTGATGTTGTCTGTAATTTAAGAAGTTCATTTAACCGAACCCCTGTAAATAAGAATGTACGAATGATTGCCTTGTTCCTCTTAGCTTCTAAATCATTGAACCACGAATAACAATCTAAGTGCAATAATAAATTTTCAACTTGATTTTTGTCCAAACATCGAGGAATGCGTTTCGGGAGTTTAGGTTTTTCTATTTTTTCAACGGGATTCATATCAATGTAATTTTCTCGTAAACAATAATCAAAGAATGTTTTGAGGTACTGCCGATAGTTTCTAAAAGTCTTGTTCGTCCACATCCGTTCTAATTTTCTTTGATAGAGAAATTCACGAATTTTTGAAGTTGTTAGGGTGGTAACTGATGGATTTGAAAGTTCTTTTGATAGTGCAGAAACTATGGCTATAATTTCTTTAATAGTTTTTTGTTTCATTCCTTTTTCGTGTAATGCGAAACGTTTAAAAAGAGGAAGAATAAGGGGTATTTTCATTGGAGTGGGATTAAAATGTGTTTATTAGGCAGATGAAACTGTGAACCTCGTTTTATTCTTTTTTGATAAGACCTTGATTGGCTTTTCTTTGATTGATTTTTACTCCGTAGTGCTTCAAGTGCAATTTTTGAAAGTCGGTAATGTCTTTTGTATTCCATTTTTTCATTAAGAGGGGTTAAGAAGTAGAAAAAAAGTTGACCGCCGTTTTACCACAAAAATTCATATTCCCCAAAACGGCTAATTGTGGAAAACTTTTTTAAAAGTCTGCCATTACGTCCTAAAGTTTTTTGCTCAACCCAAAAGCTCAGGGATTTTTTAAAGTGTGTGTTAGAAATCTTCGCAGCAAAAAAATCTTTTCAATTATGAAAAGTCCTTTTTTCTATTTTCTAACCCCTTTTTCTTATGAAAAACTTTGACTTCATTCAGGTCAAGCGTCGGCTGGTGAGTTATCTCCACGAGTTCGACATCCACAAAGGAGCTATCTTTAATCTAGAAGAACTCCGTCACAATACCATTATGGTTAAGTACTTGTGCAAAATGCACACTATCGACCCGTATTGCCTTGTCGGATATATCGGCAAACTCTATCGCATTCGTGAGGAAATTTTGTTCCTCGAAAAATATGGCGATATGAAATATGTTGAATATTTACAGGAAATGGTGCGAAAAGGTGTGTACTCATTACCGAAAAAGAGTAAGCCTCAATAAGAATATCAAACAAAACCTCGAAATCTCCAAACGGAATAAACACTATTTGTTTGCGTTTCTGGGATTTAATAAGTGTGATAAACCCTAATATTAATTCCCCTTTTTACTTTCTATCTCTTTTATAATGAATACTCCCAAAAAATTATCATCAGATTATCTGCACAAACCCTTTGCACCAACAAAAGAAGAACTCAAAGCCGAGTTCAGAGCCAGAGTTCTAGAACAGATTCCCGTTGCCGAAATTAAACTCCAATACAATAAAGAGGTTGCACCGAAAAATCGCCTCAAAATACTGGACAGCCGACAAGCGGCTGAAATCCTAAGAGCACTATGGAAACACGATACTCTGGAATTACAGGAACAGTTTAAAATACTATACCTTAACAATTACAATCAGGTAATTGGGTTATATCCACATAGCCAAGGTGGTATCACCAGCACATTCGCCGATATTCGCCTCATTCTAGTTGGAGCGTTTCAGTGCGGAGCAGTGGCGATGATTATTTCTCACAATCATCCGAGTTCCAATCCCAATCCTTCACAGGCTGATAAAATACTCACCAAAAAAATTCAGGAGGCTTCCAATTTAATAGACATCAAACTTCTCGACCATATTATTTTAACCAAAAATGATTATTACTCCTTTGCTGATGAGGGAGATTTTAATAAATAAAATCGTTTAACTATCTCATTGTAAATATGTGTCAATTACTCAAAAGAGATTAAATAAAATCTGCAATAATATAAAGCCACACACAAACAGGACAAGGAATCATTCTATTTCCACGCATTGCGTGTCTCCTTGCCTGTTTGGTTTAGGCTTCATTGTGAAAGAGCATATTTAATTAATCTCTCTCACAATGAGTAAATCGACGAAATATCTACCTAATGAGTTTAAAACGTTTAACAATGCTTTTGAATCCTTATCACGACGACACGGCTACTACTACGTCTTTGAGGACTTTCTCGACCTCTATATCAATGCGTGGTGTTTTGATTATCAGTTTAACCGAGAATTGATACAAAACCGCTATACCCTAGAGGAACGCCAACAGTTTACCCTAATGATGTATGAAGTTATTAAAATACTAGATAAGGAAATACAGAGCGATTCCGATTGCTACGATTTCTTTGGAACGTTTTATGAAAGTGCAGCTTTATCAAAACAAAAAGGATTTGCGCAATTTTTCACACCAATGCCGATTTGTAATTTTATGGCACAGATTGTCGCACCAAACAATAACGAAACCTTTAGTGACCCTTGTTGTGGCAGTGGTCGATTTTCGTTAGCATCAAATTCGGTTTCGTTAGGTAGTTTTCATTTTTTGGTAGACCTTGATTTTACGTGCGCTAAGATGGCAACCCTTAATCTGATGCATCACGGCATTCACGGGATTGTCATTGCTGATAATGGTTTGTTTCCTGGCAATGATTTCAAAGGGGCGTTTGTGGTTAACAGGAAACTACCCAAAACAGGTATCCCACAAATTGAATACATAGACAATGCCCAGCAAGCCTACAATTACGTACGCTATACCATTAATCCGTTTGATATGGTGAGAGATTTGTTTCCAAGAACAAACAAAACTCATACATCATCACCAAAAACAACCGATGATTATGAGGATATAAAAACAATGTTAAACGAAAAAACAGGGCAATTTTCTATGTTTTAAAATATCAAAGGTTTTCATAAGAAAAGATATTCAAAACGAGTAGGCTATGCTACACTTAAAACTGAATATCTGCAATCCTCTACGTATGAAGAAAAATATAGAAAAGACCATTAACCTTGACCTTGTTAGGGTAGATGGAAATGCCTTTGCAATAATGGGGGCTTTTTCCAAACAAGCTAAACGAGAGGGCTGGACAAAAGAAGAAATAGAATGTATTTTAGATGAAGCCAGATCTTCGAACTATGAACATCTAATTGCTACCATAGCTAATCATTGTGAGGTCAATGAGGGAGAAGACTTAATAATTGATTTTGATTAATAAACTATTGGGCAAAACCCTTTCCAGAAATTTTTGTGATGAATTTGCAAAAATCTCCGGAAAGCGTTTAGCAGTAGTTTTCATTTTGAGTGAATGCACCTTTTTTTAGGAAAAAGAAGCATCCCACTCAAAAAAGTTTGCTCCTGCGGGAGCAAAAGCAAGTGGGTGAAATCTCTGTATAATCTCATGAGATTATACAGAGATTTCACCCACTTGCCAAAAGGAAATGGCGTTTCCCTTTGGAATCCCTTTGCAAAAAAAAATGAACACAAAAAAGGATTTTCTCGCGAGGATCCTTTTTTATGCTTTCAGAATAGTAAAGAGGGGTTTAATGGCATTGAAGATGAATTTGAAAAATTCCAAAATAAGCCAGCCCAGCCAATAGCAAAAGCGTGGTAAGAACCACAGCAGTTTTTTGAATACATATCCGAGTAAAGCAATTGCTCTTTTAAGAAAAAAATTCGCCAACTTTACCAACTGCCTTGATATCCATTTCCAAAACACAAAAAATTTTTTCCTGTTAAAAAGAAGCAGGATAATATTAATTAGAATAAACCAAAATATTAGTGTGTGACCCATAACCTAATTATTTTTTGAGTTTGAGTTTAAGCCAAAAATTCTTATACCATGGACGAAGTTTGAGCAACACGGCTGGCATGTTTCCACTTAAGAAAATCGCACGTCCATTCTTCAGTGTTCGGATAGCTTCAGGGGAAATAAGGGCAGACCTACCTTCTTTCTTTTTGTTGGTTGGGAAATAGGTACTATTTCCGTCCGATTTATAGCCTATTTTCTGGCTTATCTCTCTCGTTGTTGAATAGGATAATCCAGGTAAATAGATATGATGCTTAGTATTTTCGATAATAGTTTCCGCATCGTTACCATATAAGGCGCGTAGCTGGCGCATTGACTGTAGGATTAAACTTACGCTCACTTTTCGCTTGCGAGCAACCGTCAGGAAATTTGCTAGCTTTGGACAGTATATATTACCTGCCTCATCGTATAGGATGAATTGATTCAAATCATTTTTTTCAGGCATAATCATCAGCGTATCGGTTATCTCTTTTAGTAGTAAGGACAAATAGAGGCCATACTCTTTCACGCGATTTTCCGCTACACAGATAAAGCAAATTGACGGTTTTTTGCGATAGCCTTTGAAGTCTATATCGTTACTACTTGAGACCTTTTTGAGCGTTTCGGTAGCCATCGGAGCAAGAGCCGTGCGACACGTCGCTACGGTGCTACCAAAAAGCTTTTCAGGTTGGCTAATGATGGCTTTAACCTCTAACCATGTTTCATTGTCCAAATGTTCGGATAACTCTTTAATAAGTTCTTCTTTGTCGTGTTCGTTAAACCGATTGAGCATATTAAAAACGTATTGTAACGTTTTCTGCTCTGGTCGATTGAGAACAGACACTATCAGGCAATAAATCAATGATTTAGCAGATTCATTCCAAAAACGTGTCGAGCCAGTTTCTTGCGGGAACGCACTCGAAACAATAGCATCGGCAAGCATTTTAGCGTCCTCTCTTGTCTTGACACTATGAAGTGGACACCAATGGCTACTGTTATCGGGGTCAATCGTATTAATACAATCTACCTGAAAGAATTTTTTGAGATATTCCCCGCAGAGATTAAACAACTCTTGCGAAGGGTCTATGACGTACATGGAGGCATTGCGAATTTTCATCAAATTTGGTACAACAAAGGCGGTAGATTTTCCGTAGCCTACTGACCCTAAGCAAATTAATCCCTGCATAGAATCCTTGACCGATATTCTGGATACGCCATCTATAACAAGCCCTTTTCGATAACGATTGAGCAGAGAGAAGCGGTCAATCCCTTTCAGGAATTTGGCAGATGTCTGCGAGTGGGAATAGGAAAAAATACTCATAGGTGGCTATGTTTATAGAGTTAATGAAATGGTGGTTTTTATATTAGCGTTCCAACTCGTTGGACTGCTCACGTTCGGTAATTTTTTTGAGTTCTGCCATGCGTTTCAGCACGTGGAAGTTTTCCTTAAAAAGTGGAATCCCTAATGTTTTCCACCTAAACTTATTTTTACGTTTATAGATAATGCCCGTTAGCTTGCCATTGCCATCTCTCCTGTACGTTTGTATGTCTGGTGTGTTGTTTATTAATGTTTCAAATTCTTCAATGGTATTACTTTGGCGTACAAGGTCATGGACTATTTCGGCTACCTTGTCTTTTTGATGGTTGCGTTTTTTAGCGGGTTTCTGTAGTTGTAAAAGCCGTCTTTGACTACGGTATTTATGTGGTAAGCGTTCTTGGATTTCTTGCTCATTCAGGTACACGGTGCTTTGATGAAGTTCAGGCATGGTGCGTAAAACGTATCTTTCCATGCTTCTACGCAAATCGTAGTACTGCTCGTTAGTCATCATCATGTCGCTACTGCGCTCACTTTCAAGATGATTCGAAGTCAATAAGAGATGAACATGATAGTGTTTTCCTTGCTCAATATGTGGTACACAGACCGCTTTGGATAAACCTTTTGGGTCTCTCAAACGGAGATATTCATTGGTGATGGTTTGCAGTTTGGCTCTGGTTAAATCCTTTGAGTTTTCAGGGCTGAATGCCAATACCTCATGATAACGGTAGCACCGCTTGCGTTTCGGGTTTTTCGTCAGATACCTCGCATTATCATTGAATGAATCTATGATATCTTTTCTCGTAAAACCCCGCGAGATATTCTGAAAAATAAGCCACTGATGTTCTGGCTCATCAGAAATGCCGTCAAAGATGTAATTCACACCATAATTCGATAAAAGTTGGGTATGGCGGATGCTGGCAATTATCATGGTTGTAATTCGTTAAGCACTATTTGTATTTCTTCGGCATAGTCAGGTGTTCGTATTACGGTGTTTCTTACTAATATTTTCACTTCTATCGGGGCGTTGTATATCTTCATAATTCCTTGCTGCATTTCTGCGAAATTTGCGCTCACTTGCTCAATAATTTCTGGGCTGACCATTCGCGTGGAATTAACCATAAATGCGACCTGATTGAGCAAAGTTCCGTACTTAGCCAACTGAACAATGACGTCTTTGGTGAGCCTATCAAAAGGTAAAACGTATTCTTTTTTGGCATTTCCAATGGCTTGTTCACGTACATACGCACCAAATGATTTGCCGGCTTTTTTCGCTTTGGACGAAAGGAAATCGTGTTGTTCCAGTGTGAAAATTATCTGGCAATGTTTCTTTTCTTTCCGATACTGTTTTTGGTAGGTGTTTTTTCTGTCTTTTTCTGTCTTTTTCTGTCTTTTTCTGTCATGCGTTATTTTTTACATAGATGAAATAACCTGTGGTGAACAGGAGGGGGTTTTTTGGCGGTTTTTAGTTATAGCATACAATCTCGTCTGCGCCAAATCCCCCACTATCTACCTCGTTCCTGCTCTCTGTTTTGCACTTTCTCGTAATAGTTTGGATTTCTTTCAGGCGTTGAGCGTTTCGCTCCTTACTACGGACATTTTCTATTTCATAACAAAAGCCCGTCAACAGTGAGTGAAAGGTTACGTTTTTGGGTTGCTCCAATATCATAGCGTGAAGCACCTCTTTGGTCAGTTCCCAACGGTCAGGTGACATTTTTTCAACCAAAGATTTGCCAGCACCAAAACCAATACAATATTGCTTTTGAAAACGCTTATCTTCTTTATCTTTTGGGAACATAATCAGAACGTTTTACGGGTTCGTTTTGCCAGAAATTGTAGTACAGATTCCTTGACGAAAAGGATATGTTTGCGTGAAATCTGAACGTATGCTATTTCTCCGTTATCCTTGATTTTTTGGAGCGTCGTTTTGCTCTTGATATTAAGCATTTTCATTGTTTGTTCTGGTGAGATATGAGTGGTATCGTTCTTAAATTCCTCAATAGTGTCCAATACCGTCTGGCGGATTTCTGCTCGTAAATCTTCTTTGTTAAAAACCGTTAATTCTATTTTTTTTGTATTCTCCTGTATTCATAATGTGTAAATTTTAAAGACAGTTCCCCACGTCAGCAAAGAACTGCCTGATTAATGTTATAGATTCGCCACAACTTCTACTGACTGCATCCCTTTGCTTAAGAGATAATCCTTAAATCGCTGGCTGATTAAGCGGAAAGCGTAATCGGTCTGGGTGTCTGTCGGCTGAAACACTATTATCACTTTCATTTTTTGTAATGATAATGATGTGGCGGTAATAGGAGCGTATTGTTCCAAAAGTTCGGCTAAGTAGTTTGGTGATTGCACCAGCTTTTTCATATCCTGACGATTGTAGGCAGAAAATTCTCGGCTATTATTAAGCATATCGCTTTGAATTATCACGAGTTGTTGGTCAGCGTTATTATTGGCTACCTTAGTAATGGTATTGTTGACATTGAGAAAAATCGTTGACGATTCTCGGTCGTAATCAGCTTGCTGTACATCTTCAATCGCCTGCATTACCTGAGCCACGAATCTTTTTACTTTAGCACGTCGCTTGTACTTGTTGTACTTCGATGGACTGGCAGGGACTAATGCTATCGGCAATTCCTGATTAAGATGTACTTCGGTAATGAGGCTCTGGGTATAGGTTACACCAGACTTTGGCTCACTATCCAGCCCACTCAACCGCATCAATTTATCGGCAGTCAAATGCACAGGCTGACTTTGATGAGAGCCTGTTACATCCACAAGGTTATAGATTTCGCTGGTTGGGGGTGTTTCTGATGGTGTGCAAGCAACAAACAATATGGCTACACATACAACAAAGAGTATTCTGATAATTGTTTTCATATCTTATTATTTTTCTGGGTTATTTTTAATAAATGAATAATGTGGGTCTCCGTTTTGGCTTTCGCTCATTACTTGCCATGCGGTTGGTGCTGATGTTGGTGGTGATGCACTACTCGGTGTAGTAGTAGGGATTGGTGGGGTTACGGGCAACAACGCAATGTTCTCAAACGGGTTTTGTAAATCCTATAGGGTGTTCATATCTAACAGGATGGCTTTTCCGTCCGTGTATTGTGGTATAGTGTTAAATAACAACGCCACCGAAGATTTATAGTCAGCATTGATTTGTGCATAAAAATTGCGTGCCTGTGCCAGTTCGGTATTGAAGTTCAGAGCAGCCTTCCTAAACGTCTCGTTTTCACCTTTGATAGCAGCCTGAAAAGGTTTGATTTTGGCATCAAATTGCTTATTCACTTGCTCTCGTTTTTTATGTTCTACTTGGTAACCATTAAAAAATCGCTTTTTGTGATTGGCAAGGGCTTTTTCACTTTCTTTCAGATCTTTTTTTGCTCCGTCATAAGCCTCATTATCAGCTATTTTTTGAGGGCTAGGGTATAAGAGTAGCTTTGAGAGAAAAATTCCTACAAACAGCACAAGGTTCATCGTCATAAAATAAACAGGCGACAAAATGAACGTTCCTTCGGTTTCCTCCAGAGTCAGTTGAGAAACCCGAATCATTCCTAGCGCAAAATAGACCGTAGCTACCAAAAGGGTCAGCACAACACTGGAAGCTATTTTCGCCATTTTCTGATACTTTTGGCTTCTCCATATGGTTGCTAAACCCATTCCAACCGCATACGTACCAATGGCAATACCCAAGCCTATCAAAGTGGATGCAGGGTCATAGAAGCCTGCATACTCGTAAGCATCACGATTCATATAGATTTCTGCTAATACCAAAAATCCAATTACAATACCTGAACTGATTTTACGAGGACGCAGATTGTGTTTGGGAAGTGTCTTGAGTTTGTTCTTTTTGTCATTAACCTCTTGCTCTAATGTTCCAATGGTTTTTTCTGTGTCAGACATATCTTTGGTATGACCATCGGAAGCACCATCAAGAAATTTTGTTCGTTCTGACGACAAATCATCAATGCTTTTTTGTTTGTCGGCTTCGGCATTGGGAGCATTATTACCAAACGATTTTTCGTATTTGTTGTAAATTGTTCGATATTCTGAAAGATTTTTAGAAAAAATCACGCCGATTTCGTTCGTTTTACTCTGAAAAAATTGGCGAAGATGCACCACCGCAGGAATATGATTGATATTAAGAGCAACATCTATCATTGCCAACAAGTAACGGGCAATGTTCTGTACGTTGTCTTTGACCCATTTATAAGCCAATCTTTTGTGAGTAAGCAATTCTTTGGCAACATCAATAACGGTGACGTTGCTTTTGCTTTTGGATTTGTTTCGTTTAAATAGATTTATCATAATATGTAATTTTAAAATTTGTATTCATTTGTTTTTCGTTATCATTTTGGGTGAAATATGCAAGCCATTGGGCATTCCGCTCACTGATTTTGTCTGTCTCGTAATTGCGGGTTAAAACTTCATTAAGTTTTGCCAAATTTTCCGCAGATTTTGATTGCAAGCAATCATTGAGCAAGGCAAATTTTGAGGCCAAATCGAGCGTACTCCTAAAGAAGTTCCCAAACAGTTTTGGGTTCTTTTGATACAGTTGGTTAAAGAATGGAACTAACATTGTATTAGTTCCATTCTGGGGTTGTGAAAATTCCATAACTGCTATTTTATGGGGTTTCAAAATTGTTCATCATCTGCTCGAATTTTTCTTCGGGAGTTTTATCTTGACGCAACTTATTTTTAAAGTGGGTCTCGAAAATTTCCCTAGCTTTGAGCAATGCATAGGAATTTTGTTGTGTGAATGTTCCTGTTCGTTGTGGTGTAGGTAGTGCAATTCGATCTCCTATAACCTTATCGCCTCTTAAAATGGCTTGTTTGATATTTTCTACTATAATATTCATATCTTTAGATTTAATTTTTATCATAGATGAACTCACTTATGCTGATTTGGTATCATTGTTCACTTATTAGGAGTAAGAAATAGGTTTTTGGAAAAGTGAAAATCAACTTATTTTTCACCAACACCCTAACTATTTGACATAGTATATGTTATCCTGTATAATAATTTTGGTTTTTTACAGTATCTGAATGGAAAGAGACAAGAAATCGGATTTAGAAAGAAGTAATTTTCCAAATGTTAAAAAGGCTCACTTAGAAGAACATATTATCGAAGATTTGCTCAGTTTTACATATAATGATGAGGTTTTAACTAAAGAAGAAAAAGACTTAATAAAATATAAAATAGATTATAATTCTGAGGTTGAAGAAATATGGTTGGGGATGAATATGCAAAAAGAAGATTATGGGCTTAAAACTAAAGGTGAGCACTTAGAACTACTGAATAAATTTACTAAGGATGTAGCTAAAAAAATTCAAAAAAAGGGAAATATAAAGTTTCCAAAATCTGATTAGCCTGTAAAGCTTTACAACCTATTGTGAGTTAAAATGTAAAAAAGATAAATTTGTAACTTTATTGAATTTAATTTTTAGCATACAATATTGAATTTACAAAAAAATACCAACGAAGAATTAATAAAGAAATTTTATGGTTGTAGTATTGATGCTTTTGCTGAATTGTTTATACGACATTACGAGATGTTTAATCTGATATGTTATTATAAACAAGTACAACCAGCAGACATAAATCATATTATTTCTGACAGTTATTTTGTGCTACATAAGAAATTTAATCACTCTAAAGGTGAAAAGAAAAAAATAGAAGATATCATTGGATATACGAAAACAGTAGTTCGTAACCAAATGCGTCAGTTTTTTAAATCAAAAAAGAAAGAAAAAATTCAACTAACTGATTCCTTTGATTTATTTGAGATAATTGATAAAAAAAAAGATGAACTGACAAAAGCACAAAAAAATCTATTTCTTGAAAAACTTAAAAAAATACTAGGAGAATTGGAGTTCAAATATATTAATATGAGGTATTTTGATAAAATGTCAATTAGTGAAATAGCCGAAGAAACAGGAAATAAATATAAGAACATAACAACAAGTCTTTCTAATGCTAGAAGAAAAATAAAACCAATAGTTAATGAGTTTATTAAAATCAAATAAACATTATGAAGATTCATTGATTGTTTCATTACTTGATTTTCTATACAATGAAGAACAATTGAGTAAAGATGATATTAAGAAAATTGAAAATAAAATAGACAACAATATTGATGTTGAAGAAATATGGTTGGGGATGAATATGCAAAAAGAAGATTTTGGATTCCAATCAAAAAAAGAGCATTTAGGTTATTTAAAGAATTCCAAAGAAAAAGTTGTTAATTCGATTAATAAAGGAATACAAGAAAATAATATATATAATGATTTAAATGTTTTGATACTAGGGAATGATAAAGTTATTAAAGAGAGTATTGAATCACGTATTAAAAAAGTAAAGCCCAAGTCTCAATGCCATTTTGTAAGTAATGCTAAGTTAGCTATTTCCAAAATGCACGAAATTTCAATAGACCTTATTTTTTGCGATTTAGAGTTTTCTGGAGAAACCGATATTGATGGTTTTTATATTATCAAGAGTATTTTAAAATTTGAACCGAAAGTAAAAGTCATTGCTCTGACTCATTACAACTCGTATCGGATTATGAAAAAAGCAATGACAATTGGTTTTCATAGTTTTTTAGACAAAGGTTGTTCGTTTAACGAATTTTCAGAAACATTAATCAATGTAAGTGTTAATGGCATGTATGAATCCCCAACAATGAAACGTCTACTAAAAAAACGAAATCAATTTTTAAGCACAACTTTTTCCAAATCTCTCTATGGAATTTCTGATTTAAGCCCTCGTGAATTAGAGTTTATTTTATTATCTGCCGAAACAATCAACAAATTAAAATTAGCTGAAATAATGAATGTAACACCAAATATAATCGATACATATTTTGATACGGTTTTATCTAAACTTCAATTAAAGTATCGTGAGGAATTATCTTTATTTAGTTTAGAGTGTAAGGATGAATTATTAAAGTTACTCAATAAATAAAACCATATAAACTATAAGTTTTTATAACTAGCTGAATCATTGTTCTAAATTTTTTATTGCTAAAAATACAAACAAAAAAATGGTTGTAGTTTTTGATAATCCTACAAGACTAAAATAGTCAAATTTGTTTTAGGAGAAGAAAAAGTCGAAGAAAAAACTCCGACTTTTAAAAAATGTACCGAAGGTGGGACTCGAACCCACACGCTAGTAATAGCAAGGGATTTTGAATCCCGCGTGTCGTCTACCAATTCCACCACTTCGGCAATTCAATATGTCAATTTCTAGGACAGATTTTGAATCCATTGGATATATGCAACACTCACTTCAACTTTTAAAATGTTGTACATATGTTGTACATAGCGTAATAAAAAAGGGCTTCAATCTCTTGAAACCCTTGTCTTTACTAGTAGCGGGAACTGGACTCGAACCATCGACCTTCGGGTTATGAACCTAGGGTTGAATACAAGTATTTAACTGCAAATACCTGACATTAATACATTTAATTAGGCTTCAATTCCAAAAACAATCAAATTAAACCAATCTAAAACACATTATTCTGTACCTATTATGTACCCATTATTAAAAACTATTTTGTACCTTTAGAGCAATAAATAAAGGAAAAATGGCTGCAATAAAAATTGTTCGACGTAAAAATAAGCAAAGAAAAGATGGAACAGCTCCTTTAACTATACGAATTAGCAAAGATTATAAGACAAATTACAATTTTCTAGGACAATATGTTTTGGAAAAAGACTGGGATTCAGCAAGCGGACGTGTTAAAAAGTCACATCCCAATTCTAAGCGTTTAAATAATTTCTTGTTGAAAAAATTAACTGAAACAAACAATATCGTTTTTGATACAGATGATAAAATGACTACTGTTGAAGTTAAAAATAAAGTAAAAGGACAAACTCGTAAATCTTCTTTCTTTCAAGTAGCTGCTGCACGAATTAAAGATAAGCACGAAAGAGGCACATACTCGGTTGCAAAAGCGGAACTTTCTATACTATACAACCTTGAAGAGTTTTTAAACCTTAAAGCAACTAGAGACAAAGAAACTGTCATTTTAGAAATCTTAGATCGAAGAAAAGAGCGCATCAGTAAAGCCCGAAAATCGCAATACAATATGCTTGATGGCGTTAAAAAATTCAGCAAAAACAAAACACTCTTTTTTGAAGATATTAATTCTGCTTTTATCAAAAAGTATAAAACGTTCTGTATGTCATATTTAGGTCAAAAAACTAGAACTATTACCAACCAACTTATTTTTATTCGAACTCTTTTTAATGTCGCTATAAAAGAGGGGGTTGTAGATTCAAAATACTACCCTTTTGCTGGAGAAAAAGAGAAAATAAAAATTGGTTCTGGTTTAAAAATAGGTTTGACATCAGAAGAAATTGAAAAATTAGAAATCTTAGAGTTATCACCTAATACTTCTATTTGGCATACACATAATGTTTGGCTTATAGCATTCTATTTTGCAGGAATTAGAATTTCTGATGTAGTAAAACTTAAATGGTCAGATTTTAAAGATGGACGTTTAATGTATATTATGAATAAAAACGAGAAACCTTTGAGCCTCAAAATCCCTAAAAAAGCTTCTGTTATATTAGAAAAGTATAAAAAATCGAAAAAATTAAATAACGGTTATGTTTTTCCCTTTTTAGCTATAGCTGATCAAGATAATCCAGAAGATATTTTTAAGAAAACAAGAAATGCCTCCCGACTATTTAACAAATATTTGAAAAGAATCGCAATCATGTGTGATATAGACAAAAATATTTCCAATCACATTGCCCGTCATTCTTTTGGAAATATTGCAGGGGATAAAATCCATCCTTTAATGCTCCAAAAATTATACAGGCATAGTGATTTAAAAACTACTATCAATTATCAAGCAAACTTTATCCATAAGGAAGCAGATGATGCTTTGGATAGTGTCATTAATTTTTAATAGGTAAAAGGGAAGTGCCTTTTTGTTTTCTTTAATTTCGGATCTAGATTCGTCGCTTTAAAATAAGCCCTTTTAGATTCTATTTTCTTCCCTTCATACTCCAATAGCAACGATTTAGCAACCCAACTGTGTGCAGATTTTGGGTCTAATTCCAATGCTCTATCAATTGCCATTTTAGATTTTTCTAACGTAACAGCATCCATCTTTCCATTAGTTCTCAGGATCAAAATAGTTCCTTTAGCTGCCCAAAACCCTCCATTTAAAGAATCCAAAGCTATTGCTTTATTTATAGCTTTTTCTGCATGAGTATCATTTTTGGATTTAGAAAAACGGATAGCTTTTCTAAACCATGCTTTTGCATAATTTGGATTCACTTCCAATGCTTTATCTAGTGCTTGAGTTGCTTTTCTATCTTCCTTTCTCTTATCAAATACAATTGAAAGGTTTAACCATGATTTATAATGTAAAGAATCTATTCTAAGAGATTTTTTATAAGCTTCTTCTTCTTTACCAAACCAACCTAAGTCTCCATATAGAACGCCCAAACTAAACCAGTGCTCTTCAGGCCATGGGCTATCATATTTTATGGCGTTTAAATATGACTCTACAGCTTTTTTCTTTTCTCCAAGTTTTGAATACACTACACCTAGTTGCCTCCAAATTATATAATCTTCGGGAAAGGAGTCTAATATTTTGAGATAAATCTTGAGACATGTATCATAATCTTCTTGATTCCCGAAGTCTAGAGCAATAATATGCCAAGCAAATTTTTCAAAAAAAGTTGGCATACAAAGCTTAGGGTGCTCTAGTAACTCTAGAAATGTAATATCCTTTCTTTTATTTCCAAACAACCTTCCTTTAGCTATAATCTTAGCATATTTAAGTGAATTAACTGTATCTTTCAACTGAAACGTATTGATAAGAGCTACCGTATAATGGATTGGATGAATTCTTTCAGGGTTTAAAAGGTGCTTAATCGAATTTAAGGATTTTTGGTGATCTTCTTTTTTTGAGTAGTACTTAGAAAGGCTCCAAAACACTATATCATTAATTCCCCCTTGAAGGTATCCATTTTTAAGATCAGAAACCATTTCTAAAGAATGTATTCCAGAGTCTCCTTCTTTGTAGATCTCTTTCTCCTTTCCTTTTGATTTGTTATTAGGAACATCATTAATTCCATAAAAACGATCTGTATTATAGCTATGTTTGATATAAATGCTGGTAGCATCTCCGCACTTTTCTTCATATCCGCCCCATAAAACCAAGTCCAAATTATACTTTAAAAGAATTGAGGAGTAATCATAGATCTTGTTTTCATAGTAGGGAAGTTCTGAATAATAATGCACTTCCATCTTCAAACGATCTTTTTTTATAATACTATCAAACCTCTGTAAAATTTGACGTTCATATCCTGATTTCTCAATGGTACAGTTTTTTACTGGATCAAAGGGAAGAATAAGTAACCTAAATTTCGTGGAGTCTTTTGAAAATAATTGACCTATATTTCTTTGATGATGATCAGTTATAGAATCAAACTGAGTTGTTTGATCTCTCAAAAAACTCTGGTAATAGTCTATTGGTGTGTTCCTATTTTTAAAAATGAATACCGAAATAGTAATCAATGCTACAATTAAAAACAGGGCTGCAATTTTTCTAGAGTTTCTTTTAAGATTAACTATAAAATTACTTTTTGATTTCTCAATCTCTTTTGTATCAATATTTAATGGAACTAAATCGTATTGATCGACGAGTTTCTTACAAGTAGGGTCTTTACAATCTTCCAGAATTTGAAATAATTCTTTAACGCTAATTTTATGACTTTTCCTAAAAGAATTCATTCCAGCACAACCTACATACAAGCATAGAGAATCTAAAACTAGACCTGTCATACTTGTTCCTTGGGTTTTCCCTCTATAAAAGTTATATACAGCAAAGTAACTCAGGACTTTTTCTTTCCCTATATCACCATATTTCCCAGTATTGAAATATTCAAACAACGAATTATCAAGATTGTTGAATATTGATTTTTTAACAATCCTCTTCTGAAAATCATCTAGGTTAAAATAATACCTTTTTAAATCTTCGAGTAAACACCTAATATCTGCATGAAGTTGTTTGTAATTAAGATTTTCTCTCTTCCTCTTATATCTGATTTGTAATCTTAATTTTTCAATGTGAACATTGATAGGTTCTGCTTTTTCTTTACTTAATGAGGTTAGAGCCTTTCTTATTATTCTTCTACAATAAGCAATCATGGTACGCAGGGAGTATTTATTTGACAATTGGTTAAAACGTAATATAATACAAATTGATGAAAGAATCTTTTAACAGTAGCCAATTACACTATATTCCAGAAGAATATGGCGGAGATGAATTTTTTGAAGGAATTCCGATTCCAACAAAAGAAGCTTTTGACTATCTTGGAAAAGAGGGAGTACAATACATTCAAAATAGACTGGCAGAGATGTTAAGTTGGAGGAAAATTATGTTTGGTCAAAGACATAGAGAAATCTACGGACTTTTACATATCCAACGATTTGTAGATTTAAAAAATAAAATTTGTTATGAAGTAGGAAGAAGTATCATTGAAAAAGATGCAAGTATTATAAATGAACTCGTAATTCTCGACTCAGATGTATCTCAAAAACTTCACATATCAAACTCATTACTTGCTATCCAGCTTGATAAACATTTTGATGATATGGACAAATTAAAACTTACTCAGGATTACATCACCTTACAAAAGATTGACCATCACCTTATCGAAGTTGCTCCTTTAGATATCTATCCAAAAGACAGAGACATCCTTGAATATTTCAGATTTTACTATGATCCCTCTACAGCCATTCCAGAATATTAGAAAGGAATAAGGATAATTCTATCCTGAAAAAGTCAATAACTATGAAGTTTTTTTTCGGCAGGCTAACTTCTCATTCCTAGCGTTTTTAGTAAGCTAACATCAATTTGAAAACAACTTGCAAACCGTTGCAAAGCATCTGCAATTTCTTTGTTTGAATTTGGTTTGATTTGAATCCAAAACAATACAATTTTACCTCGTAAACGCAATAAAAACAGTATTTTATGAGTAAACTTTTTCAAAATATCAAAGAAGTGTTTTTACCCTTTATTAAGAATGAAGTGAGTAAATTCAAAAAACCGTTCTTTATTGAAATTGAGAATGCAGCCAAACAAGAGGGTGCATAACATTTTGTCGCGAAATAGTTATTTTTAAGGATTAACTTTTAAAAGCGACACCATTATGATTAGCGAAGAGGAATTTTTAGCCCAAGCCAAGAAGCGTTATCAAGCGATAGCAAAATTATCAAACATAAAGAGTTACTATGATTACGAAAAGACTTTTGATCAAATATGGACGGACTATGGTCGAGAGGTTTTAGAGAGAAGTATAAGCGAACCATCTAAAGACAGGCGTAAAAAAAAACTTATCACGTTACGGAAAGATAGAGATTAACAACACTCATCCCTTTAGTGAAAAAGTCAATGGATTTAAGATAAGTCCCTATATGCAAGACAAAATGATTTATATTGGTCAAAACGATTGTTATGGAGATGGTCATGAAGTTTTATCGAATCTTCTAGGTGTTTCAGTCAATGCGATGCAGCTTTACAGAGTCACAGACTTTTATGGTGGTTTATTAGAGCAAGAAAAAGTATTGGAGGTTGATGCCGTTGAACCTGATATTCTTAAGGTAGATAACCAAGAGTGCATATATGCTATGGTCGATGGGTCGATGCTTTTCACTCGGGAAGAGGCTTGGAAAGAAGTAAAATTAGGCAGAATTTTTAAACAGAGTAGCTGTATGGACATATCAAATAAACGTGGATGGATACGCCATTCGTTGTATGAAGCATATTTAGGCAAAGCTGATAAGTTTACAGATAGAATGGATAGATACTTAGGCTGTTACAGGAGTATTGATAAGCGACTGATTTTTGTTGGTGATGGTGCTAGATGGATATGGAAATGGGTAGATCAACATTACCCTTTTGCCACACAAATATTGGATTGGTATCATGCTTTAGAACATTTACACGATTTTGCTAAGGTTTGTCTCTCTAATCAAGAGTCATATAACAGTTGGGTTGGTCAACAGGAGCAACTACTAAAAAACAGTCAAGTAAATCAAGTCATTGAGAATATCAAAAACTTAGAATTGACAAAGCAAAATCAACGTAAACAACAAAGCCAACTTATCACATATTATACCGAAAATAGGTCGCGTATGGACTATCAGCAATATCAAAATACAGGAGCAGGTATTATAGGATCTGGAGCCATAGAAGCAGCTAACAGGGAGGTTGTTCAAAAAAGAATGAAACTCTCTGGACAACGTTGGTCTAAAATTGGAGCTCAAAATATGCTCACATTAAGAACAACTAAACTGAGTGATAAATGGAACAAAGTAGTTAACCTAATCTGTACTGAGAAAAATAAAGCTGCTTAAAACGACAAAATGTTATGCACCCAAACAAGAAGGCAAATCTCAATCTTCAATAAAAATTACTAAGAAACATCCTACTATTGTTTGGATTCTTAGTAAATGCCATGCTTTCTTTCAGAGTAAAGCAAATTCGATTCTAGATGAGCTAGAAGAAACACTCTCCAAGTACAAACAAATCTTAAATGACTTTTTTAAGAATAGCACATTGGAAGATTTGGTTCATGAGAAGGAGCAATTGTACGAAAAATTACAATTGAAGATTATTCAGATTAATTCTCACTTTGGTGTTCAAAAAGAAGCAATACAAAAACAAATAGATGAAGTAACGAAACTTCTCAATCATGATCGAATTGAAATCCAGAATTACGCTAAGATTAACATTCGTTGGAAAGTATTTATTGCCTCTGTTCTGATTACAGGAATTGTATTTGGCGAAACCTTTACCAATCAGCAGGCTTTTTTAGCTATTCCCAAACAATCTTTTATTACCACTCTTATTGCAGCCATAGCTATTTCTTTTGGAACATATGCTATGGGGGCTCTTTTTGTCAAAGTAGTTCGCAATACAGAATATTCAGAGCTTAAAAAAGGGGTGTCAGGAATTAGCATCATAGCTATTGTACTTTTTGCCTATTGGAGCATTGGAAATTTTAGACAAAGCGCAATGTCCGCTGTTCAAGCTTCTGCTGAAGGAAGAGAATCTCTGGAAATCGCTCCTTTTACATTTCTAACTATTAATTCGTTGCTCTTCTTTGGTCTTATCGGAGTCAAATTGGCTATTTATCCTTCTCGAAAAGTCATTGAAAACAACAAGAAATACAACGATCTTAAAAAGAAGATTAAGGAAAAAGAGGCGAAAATTAAACGTCTCAATAACGATCTAAACGAATTGGAGGAACGTAAAGAGAAAGAGAAGAAAAAAGCTTCCCAAGAATACGAAGAACTGATCGATAAAATTGATCAGATTGTATCTAAACATTACAACGCACTCAAGGAACAGCAGACGATCTACAACAAGAAACTTGCCTTTGGTAACTGTTTCTACCAGGAAATGTGCAGTATTAGTCAAGAAGCAATCGGATTGTTTGCCCAGCAAGTAGGGTTGTATCAGGGAAACTTAAACGAGTTAACAGTAGATATTGATACTACAGCGTTTAAAAACTCTTTTTCAAAATTCCAACCCATATACGATAACGAAATTAAATCAATGTTTAATCCTATTAAAACTAAAAATCATGAGAAATCTCATCCATTCACTTTTCACAAGAATTAGAAAATTAATTATCTGTTCAACTTTTTTAGTAGTAATCCTTTAGGTTGCTCTAATGAGCAGAGAGAAAAAGTTGATAATGTTGTTATTATCGATGTAACAGGCTCTAATGCTCACAATTTACAAGGTATTACACCAAGCCTTTAGATTAGCAAATAGAAATAATTACTTAAAATAAAAACATAATAGTTATGATGAAATTTCTTTTTTTGCTTCTTTTTTTCTTTGTTAATAACTCTTATTTTGTTGATAACCAAAAACACAAAAGAACGGAGTGAACTTTAGCGGCCAGCTAGCTTTTTAGAGCCATCCCCCGTATTAGTCTCCGTTCTTTTTAAAAGTTACTTAGAACCATATAGAATTTCAGTTTCTGCCCTTATTAAAGGTCTTAGTTTAAGTAACTATTATTAATATCTAATTACAAAATTATGAAAACAAATGAAATTATCGGAATCGATGTCAGTAAATTATTAATTGATGTTTGTATCTATTCTAAACAAATTGTTCAACAGTTTGAGAACAGTAAATCTGGATTTAAATTAATGCTAAAGTGGAGTTTTAAAAATTCGTCTTTCTCTAAAGAAGAAACCATGTTTGTATTTGAACATACAGGAATGTACTCTCATTTATTATCTGTGTCTTTAACTGAACAAAAATTATCTTTTTTCATAGCTTCTGGTTTAGAAATTAAAAGATCTATTGGTATTGCTCGTGGAAAGGATGACCAAATTGATGCCAAACGCATTGCTCTATATGGGTATCGATTAAAAGAAGAACTTAAACCCAGTAAGCTACCTAAAAGAAGTATATTACAACTAAAAAGTCTCTTATCTTTAAGGACAAAACTTAACAAACAAAGAGCTGGTTTTAAAGTTACTTTGAAAGAACAAAAAAGAATTTATAAAGCAAAAGAGTATAAAATAATCTTTGACGTTCAACAAAAAATGATTGCAGAACTAACCAAACAAATACACAAGATTAATACTCAAATGCAAGCTATTATTGACCAAAATATAATGTTAAAAGAAACCTATAAACTTGTTACTAGTGTTAAAGGTATAGGAATGCAAACTGCTATAATGATGATTGTGTTTACTGACAATTTTTCAAAATTTGAAAACTGGAGAAAGTTTGCCTCTTATTGTGGTGTTGCTCCTTTTCCTTACCAATCTGGAACTAGTATTAAAGGACGTACAAAAGTCTCTCATTTGGCTAATAAAAAATTGAAAGCAATTATTAATATGTGCGCTATTTCTGCTATACAACATAACCCAGAAATGAAATTATACTATCATAAAAGAATAAAACAAGGCAAAAGTAAAATGAGTACCGTTAACATTATTAGAAACAAATTAATAGCAAGAGTGTTTGCCGTTGTCAAACGACAAACACCCTATGTAGATACTTTTAAATTTGCTGCATAAATTAGTAAAAATAATATCTCAACTTTTACTTGTTTTTATCATAGAATACGAGGTGATTAAAACAATTGAAGTTGATAAATACAATGTGTTTGAAAACAATTACCGTCAAACTCTTATTACTGAAAGCTTTTTATCCAAAAAGCGAGAGTTTAATTTGAAAGCTCGCCCTTTGTGGTTGATTTCCAATGAATATGACAGGGAATCTCATGTAAATATTTTTCAAGCAACAAATTACTGAGAGTTTACTAGAAATTAAGAAAGATACATCGGGAAGGAAAGCCAGTAGCGTTTTTATTCCTATCGCAATGGAGTTGAATCGACTAGCTAGTTCAGATGCTTCCGTTAAAAAGCTCATAATCTACTCTGACCTCACTGAAAACTCTGACTGGTTCTCGTTTTTCAAGAAAACGAATCAAAATAAGCTTTTGAAAAGACCTCATATAATTGAAAAAGCTTTTCTCAAAGAATACAAACTGAATGATAATCTGTCGGGGATTCAGATTTATTTGGTGTATCAACCCACTTTGGAAACAGAAACGATATATCGAAAACTTTCCGCTCTGTACAAATCTATTTTAGAGAAAAGGGGAGCGATTGTACATATACAAGCAAATCTTTAAATCAGAACTCAATGACAAATAAAGATCAATTTGAAGTGTTGGTAAAACTGGATTTGAATCAGTTTGCCATAAAACTATTAGAAAAGATGGCAGAACAAATGCCTTCTACTACAAAACAAAAGGAATTTATCACCAAAAAGGAATGTATGGATATCCTTGGTATTAAATCCTCGACCACTTTGCAGAAGCTAAGAGACCTTGGAGCCTTTGAATACACAAAAGTTGGAGGAATCTATCTGTACAAGTACAGTAGTATTATGGAATATTTAGAAGAGAACAAACAAGCAAAATTTTAAATTATGATACAGAATTTTTTAAAAAATAATAGTGAACTATCTCCCAAAGAAATAGAAGATTTGACTGTTCAACTTCTCAATCAAGGGTACAATTTTGGAAAGAGTATTCCGATGGAACTTCAAGAAAAACTTGAGTTTAAAATCTACAAACTTTCAAAAGAATCACCTAATAAAGGAAGGTGGCAAGTTCTTAAAAAAGGCTTTGATTTAGCCATGTTTGAGCGATTAAGAAATCGTAAACAAGAGATTGAAAAAGTCAAAATCACCAGACGTTTACCTCCAAGTCTAGGAAGAAGTAAAAATTAAATTAGGTCAAATCTCTAAAACCTGTTATAAGATGACTACTGTAGATATTTTTATTCTATTTTTTATTTTTTGCATTATCTACCCAAAGTATTTCTTTAAATTCTTAAGGGTAGCAAATAGAGTCGCCACTCCATTATGGGTGTGGTTGGCTGCTTTGGGCGTTGCCCTTTTAAAACGTTTGTTAGCGTTTTTAAAACATCTTCTAAGATGGCTTGTTAAAACCTTGTTACATCTTCTAAAACTTTTAGGGCTAGCTCTTGAAAGAATTGCCGAAGCAGGGCTCTCTTTATTTCATTAATCTTTATCAAAACTCAATGCTAATTCAAATGTTTACAGAATTAATAATGACAATCGCAAAAGGAATCATAAACTTACTGGATGTCCTTATAAACGGTATATCTACCGAGAAGAATCAAAAATACAATGCAAAGTTCCTATCTAGTTCTAAAACCCATAAAATGCTCAACAGACGGCATAAAGGCATTCGGTTTGGAACAAAAAGAATTTCAGTTGAACAATCGCTAGAACACGTTTTGGTCTCAGGTGCTAGTGGTTCTTCCAAGACAACTTCTGTAGTAATTCCAACTGTACTTGATGGCAATCATAATATGGTGATTACCGATGTTGATGGAAAAATTTTTGAACTGACATCAGGGTTTTTAAAGGAGAAGAAAGATTATCAAATCATGGTTATCAATCTTCAGGACTTAACCAAGTCAGAATTTTTCAATTACTACGAACTCTGCTACAAGGATGATTCTAAGTTAAAAGGACTTGCCATGGTTATTGTTTCCTTTGCGTATCCAAATCCAAACTCAGATAACAAATATTGGTCTTATGGTGCTGTACTTGCCATATATATTGGACTTAGACTTTTGAAAAATCAATCTATAGAATATCGAAACTTTACGAATCTTCGCTATATACTCCAACAATTCCACAATATAGAGGATTGGATAAGAGCCAATTCAAGTGATGAGATTTGGAGTGATTATGTTGGTTTTTCATCAGGAGATGAAAAAACGATTGCAGGCCATCTCTCTACAGCTCTTTTAGCTCTTGATGCCCTTTCAGATGTTGGAATAAGTCATTTAATGTCAAAAAATACCATTGATTTTAATATGTTTTCTAAAGATTCAGATAAAAAGGTGGCACTATATCTGATTGTACCAGAAATAAAGTTGGAGTTTTACTCCTTTTTTCTCTCACTTTTTTATGATGCGCTGTTTAATCATGTGCAGTCTCATAAGCCAGCAAATCCACTTTTCGTGATCTTGGATGAGTTCAGTAATATGAATAAAATCAATTCCTTTCCTGTCTTATGTACGACGCTAAGACGATATAATACAAGTCTTACTCTTATCACTCAGACAACTGAGCAGATAATTTCTAAATATGGTGTACATCAGGCGGCTACCATCATTAATGGTTCATGTAGAACAAAATTATTTTTCCCTGGCATGTCTACCAGACAAGCCGAGGAATTAAGCAGAAGTTACGGCAGAACATCTATAAAAATAAAAGGAAATGATCAGCCTGTAGATAGAGAATTAATCACAGTTGATGAACTCATTCAATTGGAAGATTCAAAAGTATTGTTTCAATACAAGAACAAAGCTCCACTTATCCTAAAAGATGTACTAAAACCTTATTTTAAACAATATTCACTATTAAGAAAGACCAAGCTTCCTCCAGTGAAACTAAGAACAAACCCAATTAAAAAAGTTCCTCTCATTTCTTTTAAACCTAACTCCTATGAAGAAAGACAACCTACAGAATAAGTTATTTGAATCAGGGCTGATTGAAAAGGGAAATTTAGAAGATATTGAAGCTTTTAAAAGACAACACAAACTGGAATATGCTTTAGAACACCAAAAGGAATATTCAAAAAAAAGAGTACGAAAAACCTTGATTTTAACGCATAAAGAGTTTGCTTTTCTATCAGAAATGGCTTCAAAACACAAAATGAAGCTCCCTCCTTTTATGGTGTATTTGATGTTTAAAAGTCTTAGAGAGATTCAAATTGAACCTACAGATATTGTGCAGAAAGAAATCCTATCTCTTCTTAGAAGCATAGACAATTCTTTTACCGAGCAATGTTTGGTAACCAAATTCAACCCTCAAATTGATCAAAGTGTAATAGCCAGTAACAAAGAAGAAGTTTCAAAAAGGATTCAAGATATAGAAGATTTACTCTTATACCCGCCTAAACTTATCGATTGGTTGAGTTTTCAGGTTCAAAATGATGCTCAGTTTATTATCAAACTCCTTCAGGAAATCAGTCTTTATTTACAAAACTCCCATGATTATAAAATTCAAAACCAGAAAGAACATCTACAGTAGTAAGCAAATTGTACGATATGTTTTAGAGATTGATAAAAAAGGGATTGATAAAGCATTTGATGCTCCTGTTTTGATGAGAAATATAGATCATTTAGAAATAGAAAAGATTCATAAGAGCTTCTTGGCAAATCATAAATATGTCAAAAAAAGGAAGAATGGAGTAGCCATATTCCATGAGATCATTGCCGTTCACAAAAAAGATCGAACATTAACAGATGTCGAAATTCGAGATTTTATGGAAACCTACATCAGATTAAGAAAAGCACAAAATGCCCTTACATTAGCTAAATCACATGACAACGGACAGCATCTACATTTTGTTTTTAGTGCCTCAGAATATAAAAGTAGTAAAGCTCTGAGAATGTCGAAAAGTCAAATGGAAAATTTACTGGTCGATTTTGAGAGTTACCATAAGGAAAGACATCCCGATCTTACCTTCTCGATTATTCATACCAAATCTCCTAAAAGAGAAAGACGAGATATTGCTGAGGAGCAAAGAAATAGCAGAAAAGAAAAAGAATATCAATTGAAGCTACGATTAGGAGAAAGCAGAAAAACAAATAAAGAGCTTGTGTTTGAAAAAGTGAATGCACTTTTTGATAGGGTAACAAGTCATGACGAACTTATCGAAAAAATACAACAAGAAAAAGATCTTCAAATATATTCTTATAGGTCTAAACTAAAAGGAGTTATTTTAATTGGTAACAGTAAAACCAAATATCGCTTCTCTACATTAGGTATTGATACGAATAAAATTCTTCGTTTGGAAAAACTACAGTCCAGATTGGAAGAATTGAAACTTGTAAAAGAAGTTTACAAATCAAAAACAAAAATCCGCTCTAGGGGTAATTAGGGGTCTCCCCTAATCAAGTTGCGATTATGTCATCTTAAATGAACCTGAGTTTATTACGATGGTCATTTAAATGTTCATTAATCGCATACTTGCCGAAATGTTTATATTGAATAATAAACATCAAGTTAAATAGCCAAGCTTACTATATAAGAATTTATAAACTATCCTATAACTTTTCAACAATCCATTTTAATGTTTGTTAGTAGCATTAATTGTTATGTATTTATAATAGCTTATAAATGTTGTAAATAATAGTATTTAAATTTAAAATCAAAAAGAACCACTGTATTAAAAAACTTTAATACAGTGGCTCTTATATTTATAAAAATCACATTCTAATGAATAAAAAGTTTTTTATTGTAAGTTCCAGTATTTGTATAGACTCTACAATTATATAACCCTTTTTTTAAAGATAAATTTATAGTAATATATTCATCGTTATTTTTTTCACTAATAGAATTATTGCTTTTATCTAACCAACTATATACAGTTTTTGCTCCATCATATATTTCAATTTTATGGACTAATTCATTTTTATTTTTTTTAATATACAATAATCTTCCATCATTAGGATTAGGATAAAGCACAATTTCATCTTTCACCTTTTGTTTATTGGAAATCCTTAATTGAGAAATAGGGGATGAAGGACTATCAAAATAATCTTCATCTACAGCTTTTAAAACAGTACCTGGATATAATATTATTGGAGTCTCATCTCCTATAACAACATGCCAATCAGGATTGAAAGAAACTGAACCCCATGTGCCGTCTGGTCTAACTCCTAAAAAATTATATGTAGGGTCTATTATAATTTCTTGTGAAATAAATTTTGAATCCCTAAAAGTAGCAGTCTTTGAGGTATAATTTTTCTTTGCACCATAATAAGGGATACTAAAAACTGTGTTTTTAATTTTTACAAAATCTAAATATTTCCCTTGAACATTATTAAAATCACCCCATACGAAACTTCTTCGAGATGGTCCCCATTTTACTGTAACTTCTTTTAAAATAGAATTATTATCAGAATCAAGGAATTGTGCTACTACATGACCAATTGTACAAGGGTGTGTGAGAAGGTAAATTATTTAAATCATACCTATAAGTATCTATAACATTACCCGAATTAGCTGAGACATTAAAATAACCTATATTATCTGTTATTAAAGGCGAGTAATCTAAAACCCTTACAGCATAATTTCTATTTGTTCTATTCCATGCTGTCCAAGAAAAAACAGAATTATTACCATTAAACCTGTTTATTAAACCATAACTACTTTCAGAGTGTAGCTACAAAAAAATTAGTTACTTCGCCAAAATCTATATATTCACTACTGTAAGTCATACCATTACCACTACCGCCTACTCGCTGAACTAATTCAAGCTGTTGGCAATGTGAAGGTGAAATAGTTATTACAAGAAAAAAAACTAATAAATATGTATATTTTTTCACAATATTATTTTTTTTGATTTTTAACTTCCTTAAGCTCTTTTTTAAGACTATCTACTTTTTTCTCTAACTTAATAACATACAAAAACAATTCTTCTATTTTTTCCATTTGCTTTACTTGCATTTCTCCTAATTTAAGCCCTTCTTTAACCACTACTGATTCCTTAGGGATATTTGGTAGATGTTTATGTTTTTTGATGAACTTTTCTACCTTGTATAGAGGCATTAAATCATAGTCATCTTTAAAAACATAGTCTGGAAAAATATTTATTTTAACTCTAACCTCGGTCGCCCTTACATTTCCATTCCCCATTACTGCAAATTTATCAATATAATTTCCATTTTCCTTGAGAAGAACTGAAAGAGCTTTAGTATTCACTCTATCCACAGCACTAAGAATCCCATATTGATAATCTTGACTATGACTCACTTCAGAAACTATTCCGACTTTTAAATTATTAGACTTGACATATAACCTAGTATCTGAAGGAGGGTTTGTTAGCCCTATTCCTGTAATACCAGTTCTATAAATTTTTCCACTGGTGTTATTATCTCCAGCCCATCTAAAACTACTTGATATAAATCGAGGGTCTAGTGGTTCTAATATTAATTCGTTTCTTTCTGTTATAGTATTTTTCTTGGTTTCGCTAACACCTTTAAAATCAGACTTTGGAATGGTTTTGTTATCTGTATTATTTTCTTGTGATAATACGGTCAAGAATGACATACAAAATATTAATAGTAATGGTTTTAAATTTTTCATGATTTTTAAATTTATTTAGTTAATATATATGTTACTTGTTTAAAAAAAAGTAAGAAATTATAGTATTTTACTTTTTCAATTTTTAAATTATTTTTATTGAAAACTTGTTTCCAACCTAAATCTGTTTTGTTAGTATGAGGGTGTCCAATAAATTCCCAGTTATTAATACTATCAGCTATAAAAGTTATATATTTTTGAAATTTACTGGTATAGATATCTTCCATTATAATAATTTTTTTTCCCACTCTTACAGCTTCTTTTATTGTTTCTTCTGGATCTTTTATATGGTGCAATACAGTAATGAGTTGCACTATATCAAATTCATTATCCTTAAAAGGTAATTTGCCTCCTTTATATATAACGGGCTTTATTCATTAAAAGCAGATTTATTAACTATATCTAATCCCGTTATATTAAATCCAGCTTTTTTAGTTAATAAATTTAATGCACAATTACCAGAACCTATATCTAAAATAGAATCCTTAGGGTTATAGAATTTGAAAAGTCTTTCTTCTTTTATTATAGCTTTTTTTTATACACCATTTTTGGTAAAAATTCATTGTACTGATGTCTTTTTAGGATAAAATTGCTAAGGTAGTCGTTTTTTTTCTAAGTCATTACACTTCGTTTAATAAAAAAGCCTTTAGTACATGACAAAAAATATAATTAATTGATTATCAGTAAATTAAATGTTAAATAATTAAAATAAAGCATTGATTTTCAGTATATTAGAAGAATAACATCACTCATTTTTCTAATGAAAAAAACCAATGCTTCCACTAAAAGTAGTGAATTAAATTCAGTTTTAAGTTCTCATTTCCAAGGTAAGATCAATTTGGCAAGAATCAAACTCATATCACATTTCATTATCGCCCTCTGTAAGGTACAGACAGTTACCTTTGAAAAGGTAGCCAACGCTTTTGAGACCTCAGTAGATTCGAAGTCATCACTCAGACGTATTCAAAGATTTATTGCTGATTATTCGTTGGATGGAGATTTGATCGCTCGTCTTATATTTAGTCTCCTTCCTAAGCAAGAGGGATTGATCTTGAGTATTGATAGGACCAATTGGAAGTTTGGTCAGACCAACATCAACATTTTTAAGTTGGGAGTTGTCTATAAAGGTGTTGCCTTCCCATTGTTATTTACTATGTTAGATAAGCCAGGGAACTCTAACAGTCAGGAGCGTATTGATCTTGTGAATCGTTTCATAAGACTTTTTGGCAAAGATGTTATTAAATCCATTGTAGCCGATAGAGAGTTTGTAGGTAATCATTGGTTGGATTTCTTGAATACAAATGGAATCAAATATTATATCCGCATTCGAAACAACTTTAAGGTAGAGCTTCCTGATAAGAACAAAACCATCAAAGTATTTCACTTGTTTAATCCACATAAGATCAATGAGTTTGTGTATTATCCTAAAATTGTACGTGTTAATGGTCAGCTTTGTTTCCTTTCCGGATGCAAGTTGTACCCAAAAAATGGAAAGCCTGATTTCTTAATCATTGTATCGTTCAACGCTCCTGATAAGGCCTTTGAACAATACAAAGAACGATGGCAGATAGAGATGTGTTTTAAAGCAATGAAAGCCAGTGGCTTTGATATTGAAAACACACACCTGCAAGATATTAAGCGTATTGAAAAATTAGTACTGTTTGTAATGATGGCTTTCGTATGGTGTTACAAAGTTGGTATATATTTACATCAGATTAAGCCTATCAAAATAAAAAAGCATGGAAGAATGGCTAAAAGCATATTCAAATATGGATTAGATTATATCGCTTCTGTGCTATTAAACCCTGTAAATCAAAACAATATGAACTTGACTAAATTTTTGTCATGTACTTAGAAAAAAGCCTCAAAACTTAATTGTAAAAAAATCTTTTCTATTTTTGTTTTAGACAGTTTAAGTTCTGATTTAAAACATCAATAAAACGTTAGCTTTATATTTTGATGCCCGAAAACTATTGATTTTTATAAATAGACTTATTTCAATCTATTTCCTAAATTCAACCACAAAATTAAATATAGTTCTTTTTGGCTCACATTTTTCTTTTCTTGGAGTGATGGCTGTCTTTTTCATCATCTCTAAAATTCTATCAGTAATTTTAGACAATAATTTATCTAAAGGATAGTTAGGAACTTTTGATTCATAATGAATGGTATGGTCTCTTAATCCAGTATATGTAATCCCGTGTTCATATTGACTATTTGTAACTTCACCATTTTTATCTGTAATAATCTCAACTTCAGCTTTAAAATGTTTCATCAGGTTTTTAGTTAACGAGTTTTTATGGGTAAAAACGATTTGTTTTATTTTAGCATCGTTCTGTATTAGATTTTTTAATATTTCGTTTCCATTAGCTTTACCATTTACTAAAACAGGTTCGTTTTCGGTTTCACAAAGCAAATGTGTGTACCAAGGGAATTTACTTTCTGGCTTGTATATTTTGTTGTTTACAATCACAGCTCGTAAATCCTGTAACATAAAAGCATATTGATGCTGCTCTTTGTTATTTTTAAAATTAGCAGCTTCAGATTGCGATACTTGAAAGGTGTATTTTTTAGTAACACTTCTTTTTAATCTGTTTTTAGATGCTACTTTTATATAAAATACTTGCTTTTCTGCATCATATTTTATTTCTTTAATTTCACTTTCAATATAGCTTTTTACTATTGGCTTATATTTTCTAGTTAAAGCAGAAAGTTTTTGGTTTTTATCATTAACCGCATCTTTAGAGATATATTCTTTTGAGAATTTTTGTAATGAGCCATAGGGTTTAAATAAATTTTCTATTGCTTGGTCGCTTTGCTCAGTAACAGCGTCTCTTTTAGCTTTAAATTTTCTTGCTCGATCCTTAAATTGATCCATCGTTTCAAATTCACTTTTCTTTAGGTACTTTTGAAAAGCAATTTTATAATAATTTTCTCCTCTTAATCTTCTTCGTTGATTTTCTAAAAACTTTCTTTGAAAGCTTTTACTTTTGATACTTTTTGACAAACTTAGATCTTCATAAACAGTGGCGTTTTGAGAATCAAACATTTGTAACTTTATCCCTCTTTCATTTAATAATTTTTTATACTCTTTTTTTACTTCTCTTAATGGTATAATACCTTTAATTCCCTCCACACGCATTTTTATCACTTTGCTTAAAACAGATCGATAATACTTTTGCTCTGCTTTTTCGAATTCTTCAATTTGATTTTGTGCCTGTAGGTTACTTACTGCCATTAGAAAAATGACACTTACTGAAATGATTAATTTCTTCATAAAATTGTTTTTGTTGCTTTTTGAGGAACGCTAAAGCAGATTATTTAAAATGTAAATTGATTAAATAAAGAGTAATAAAAAAGGTGCGAACCTCACCAAATCAGCTAGTAAGGTATCGACAAACACCAAAAGGACTGAAATAGAATATTGGAACACACCAGTATTGGTGTATTACAACTATTTCTTCCTTTGTTTAAAATTTGTCGATTTTTACTAGAGAAACAGTACACGCTTTTTAAAACGCTTGTATGTTGAAATTATTTATATTCTTATAAAATGATTTTTTTATTTAAAAAAGTAAATATATAAAAATCTACCCTTTAAAAAAGAATATGATATAACAAAACCTCGTTTTCTCAAACGAGGTTCCTAAAATTGAGGTGTTTGTCAATTATAACTCGAAAGCTAGTAATTGTTTCTCAATTTCTGCCTTACGATGCTCTAATGTACCTTTTAGATGATTGGTAACTAAATGAATCAAATTGGTATTGGTCGTTTTAAATTCTAAACCACTAGAATCCTTGATACAGAAACTTGCAGAATCTGATTGATTGTACTTAAAACGATTTATATCCGTCAAAGTATCTGACAATCGAGTTCTTTGTTTTGCTAAACCTTGTAATTGCTCAAACTTTTGCATTCTGTCATCTAGATTGATTACAGGAACTTCTGGTTGAATTACTGGTTTAAGTTTAGGAGGAATAGGTGTTTCTTTTTTACCTACTGCTTCATTAGCTAATTTCTTTTGAACCTCTTTTTTTGGAGTTACCGATTTGATTTTTGCTACTCCATTTTTTACTACTGTTGCCATAATTTTAAATTTTTAAGATTAAACATTCTATTTTGTTGGATTGCTGGTGGCTACAGCAATTCCAAAACAAGGCATTTAAAGCCGAAGCGTTGGAAAAGGCAAGGCAGTAGCGGTTATTTTTTCTTTTTGGAGAAAAAATGTTCGGACTCCCGAAGGGTTTAGCCTTGATAAAGCGATGGATAGAGGCTAACTTTGCCCTTGTTTGGAATTTGTGGTCAATAGCCATCTTTATTAGAATGTTTTGTCTCTTTTTAAAATAATGGCGTTTATAAAATATATATTAAAAATTTGTACTACTCTTAAAAAAGGCAGCACAAATTAAATTTCTGTAAAGATGTATGAAAAAAGGGCTATATCTCAACCCCTAATTCATTGGTTAGATTGTAAGCTACAGTTTCGAATGCGAACCAACTCATAAAGTTTTTCAAATCACCATCGATTGTTAATGTTTGACCTGTTTGCGTTTCGTACGCTTCACGAAGCTCTTCTATTTCAGCATAATGTGTGTCATAAAATTTATGAGTATCTACATAATAGGTTAATTCTGAAACCATTCCAGAAATACATCCGTAACGGAACAAATCATCAAAAAAATCTGTGATATTTTCTGAACTGTAGGCGAGAGCTTCTTTTGCTACTAGATTTTTTATCGTTTGAGGTTCATTTTTAACAATAGCGATTACTCATCTAAATCAGTTTGTAAAGTCACGCACTTATTTAAAAGGTAAAAACGACCTTCAGAAAAGGCTTGTATATATAGAATATCCTTGATTTCTTTAATAGCTTCCTCATTTGTTAAAACTTTATCAAAGTGCTTCTTATATAACTCTTGAAACTCAGAAATAGCCTTCGCAGGAAATTCATACATACACGAAATGTTAAAGAGAATCATTTATATCAGTGAAGAGGGGTATTCACCAAAAGAAAATTGTACAATTTAAATTCTTTTAAAAGGTATATCGAGTGTTATAACTTATGTATTATTTTTTAATCGTTATTTAATATGATGGATTTTTGGGGTGCGCCAAGTTTTGATAGTTTATATCAAAAGTTTATTACAGGAAGTACTGGAGGAAAAATATTCATAATGAAAGAATTTAAAAGCGGAGATACTTCTTTAGGTAAAGGAGCAACAGTTCTTTTAGAAAAAGCAAATGGGTTTCTGTTGTCTGTATTGCAAGAACAATATTTAAAGGACAGTTCTTATATGATTGGTGATATTGAATTATTATTCAAATTAGCAGATGAAAACAGCCAAACTTTAATTGAATACTATAATCAAGAAAGAATTAAAAATGTGATTAAAGCTCCAAAAAGACAAAGTCAATTATATGCTATCTTAAGAAAGTATAAAACCTATTCGTTTTTCTTTAAAATTGAGAAAAAAGAAAGAAAAATAAACAACCACTTTAAAACAAACATATACACAAAAAGCGAGGGTGTTCTCGCTTTTCTATCCTTAAAAATATTTTGATAATAAAATCAATACTTTAGGTTTACAATTCTCCATTATCAGCGAAACTGTAATATCTGTCTTCAGTAATGATTAGGTGATCTAGTACTTTTAAATCCAATATTTCTGCTGAACGGATAATTTTATCAGTGATATTTTTATCTGCATTTGAAGGTTTTAATGTATTTGATGGATGATTATGGAATAATAAAAGTCCTACTGCATTTGTTAGTAACGCTCCTTGCATCAAAACTCTAACATCTACCAAAGTTCCAGTAATACCTCCAATACTTAATAATTGATAACCTAGAATATTATTTGAATTGTCTAAATATAATGTATACATACGTTCTCGGTAGCTGATTTGTTCGATTGGAAATATCTTACGGATACATTCATTAGCAGATTGCGAACTTGTAATTTTATAAATGGTAAATTGGTTCTTTCTTTTGTAAGAAAGTTGTACTTCTCCAATTGGAAATTGATCTGTAAACTGTGGATTTTTCATAATGCCAAATATTTTGTGAAATAATTCTTTGGCAATCGAGCAATCTTAAAAACGGAAATAAAACAAGGAGGAATTGCAGAGAAAATCCTTGTTGTTTTTCGTAAAGATTAGCTTTGACAGAGACTTAAAGAGCAAGTCGGCATTATGGAAATTAAAATACGGAAGCAGTTTTCTAATTTTGAAGAATTTATTTTTAGGTCAAAATCAATCAAAGCAAATCAAATTATTCTGTACCTATTCTGTACCCATTCAATAAAAAAAGCCTTTCAATTTCTTGAAAGGCTTATCGTTACTAGTAGCGGGAGTTGGACTCGAACCAACGACCTTCGGGTTATGAGCCCGACGAGCTACCTACTGCTCTATCCCGCGATTTGGACTGCGAATATACGTATTTTTAACATTTTAATACAAATAAATTACTAAATTTTAAATATTCTCTCTAAATATATCATAAGAAGAAAGTCTATTTTAGTCCTATAAGAAAAATCTATTATACAATACTCATTACCCGCGTTTTATATTGAATCTAAAAATTAATTTCACAAAAATTAAATTTAATCAGTTGATATTTAGGAGATAAAAACTCGTAATGATGAATTTAAAATTTGTAATTTATATATAAGCATTTCACCCGCTTCTTTCAAATAAGCAATTCACATTGAACTTGAATGGAACTTGAAACTTTCAACGCTATCACATATTTCTACGATATTGTCCTCCCACTTCAAATAAAGCTGAAGTAATCTGGCCTAAAGAACAAACTTTGGTTGCTTCCATTAATTGGTCAAAAATATTTTCGTTTTGAATGGCAGCTTTCTGGATAAGACTCAACTGCTCTTCAACTTTTTGTTTGTAAACCTTATTGAGGCGTTCTTTTGTTTGAATTTGAAACTGTTTTTCTTCTTCCGTAGCACGAATCACTTCGGCAGGCTGTATGGTAAGAGATCCTTTAGAGTTTAAAAATGTATTTACGCCAATGATTGGAAATTTTCCATTGTGTTTTAACGTTTCGTAATGCAAACTCTCTTCCTGTATTTTAGAACGTTGGTACATGGTTTCCATAGCTCCTAAAACCCCTCCGCGTTCTGTAATTCTGTCAAATTCTGCTAATACGGCTTCTTCAACCAAATCGGTTAATTCCTCAATAATAAACGAGCCTTGAATTGGATTTTCATTTTTTGTCAATCCTAACTCTTTATTGATAATCAACTGAATTGCCATAGCTCTTCTTACCGATTCTTCTGTTGGAGTCGTAATCGCCTCGTCATATGCATTCGTATGTAATGAATTACAATTGTCATAAATGGCATACAGAGCCTGTAAAGTTGTTCTAATATCATTAAAATCTATTTCCTGAGCATGTAGTGAGCGCCCGGAAGTCTGGATATGATACTTTAACATTTGCGCTCTCGGATTTCCATGGTACTTGTATTTCAATGCTTTTGCCCAGATCTTTCTGGCAACACGTCCGATAACAGCATATTCAGGATCAATTCCATTTGAAAAGAAAAACGATAAATTTGGACCGAACTTATTAATATCCATTTCTCTGGATAAGTAATATTCTACATAGGTAAACCCATTTGCCAAAGTAAATGCCAACTGTGTAATCGGGTTGGCTCCGGCTTCGGCGATATGATATCCGGAAATGGAAACCGAGTAAAAATTACGAACTTGTTTTTCAATAAAATACTCTTGAACATCACCCATTAAACGCAATGCAAACTCTGTTGAAAAGATACAGGTATTTTGAGCTTGGTCTTCTTTTAAAATATCTGCCTGGACAGTACCGCGAACCTGTGCTAATGTTGCTGCTTTGATTTTTGCATATACATCAGCAGGCAATACCTGATCACCGGTCAGACCCAGTAGTAGCAACCCCAAACCATTGTTTCCTTCTGGTAGTGCTCCTTGATAAGCCGGCCTTTTCATACCTCTATCATCATAGATTTCCCGGAATTTGGCCTCAACTGTTTTTTCTAATTTATGTTCTGCAATATATTTTTCACAATTTTGATCAATAGCAGCGTTCATAAAAAAACCCAATAGCATGGGTGCAGGGCCATTAATTGTCATAGAAACAGATGTCATCGGATGACTTAAATCAAACCCGGAATATAATTTTTTAGCATCGTCCAAACAACAAATAGAAACTCCGGCATTTCCAATTTTACCATAGATGTCGGGTCTGTGATCAGGATTATTTCCATACAGTGTTACGGAGTCAAAAGCGGTAGACAAACGCTTTGCATCCATCCCTAAACTTACATAATGAAAGCGCCTGTTCGTACGTTCCGGTCCACCTTCGCCTGCAAACATTCTCGTTGGATCTTCACCGGTTCTTTTAAACGGATATAAGCCGGAGGCAAAAGGAAATTCACCCGGAACATTCTCCTGCAAGTTCCACCTTAGCAAATCACCCCAGGCTTCATATTTAGGCAAAGCTACTTTCGGAACATTCGTATGTGATAACGATTCGGTATGCGTCTCTATCTTGATTTCTTTATCCCTGACTTTGAAAGAATAGACAGGGCTTTTGTATTTTTTTACTTTTTCCTGCCAATTTAAAACGATCTCCCAATTGAGAGGTTCAAGGTGTATTTTTATGTTATCAAACTGGGCAAACAATAGCTTGAGAAAAGGTAAATCGTCTTTCCGAACACGTTCCGATATCTTATCTTCTTCCAAACCATTTTTTGACAACTCGGGAGCACTGTCAATAAGTGATTCTATGGTTTTGTATACACCGTATAGTTTTTGAGCAATTATTACCTGCTCCTTTACTTTTTTATCATAAGCCCTGTTATTTTCAGCAATTTCCGACAGATAACGGGTTCTTGAAGGGGGGATTACAAAAATCTTTTCAGACATTTCCCGGGTGATCTCAAACGACGATTGCAAATCGGCACCTGTCTTTGTTGCCAGAGTATCCATAACTGCTTTGTACAGGCTATTCATTCCCGGGTCATTAAACTGAGAAGCAGTCGTTCCAAAAACAGGGATTTCTTCCATAGACGTATCCCACAAATTGTGATTACGGATATACTGTTTTTTTACATCCCGCAGCGCATCCAAAGCCCCGAGTTTGTCAAATTTATTAATGGCTACCAGATCCGCAAAATCGAGCATGTCGATTTTTTCCAATTGAGTAGCAGCTCCAAATTCAGGAGTCATCACATACAGAGCCATATCGGAATGTTCTATAATTTCAGTATCGGATTGGCCGATACCCGAAGTCTCTAAAATAATCAGATCAAATACCGCGGCTTTTAAAACCTGTACTGCCTCATTTACATATGCTGATAAAGCCAAATTTGATTGACGGGTAGCTAACGAACGCATGTACACACGCTCATTGTGAATAGCATTCATACGAATACGGTCGCCCAGCAACGCTCCGCCCGTTTTTCTTTTGGAAGGATCTACTGAAATCAGTCCAACTGTTTTTTTCGGAAAATCAATTAAAAATCGCCTCACCAGTTCGTCTGTTAAACTAGATTTTCCCGCTCCGCCGGTTCCGGTAATTCCCAATACCGGGGTAGTAACTTTCTTATTCTTTTCATGGATCATATCTATATGCTCTCTGGCAATTTCAGGAAAGTTTTCAGCAGCAGAAATTAACCTGGCAATGCTTCCGGCATCTTTTTTATCTAAATGATCTATTTCACCATTTAATACATTTTCAATAGCAAAATCGGATTTTTTAACCAGATCGTTAATCATACCTTGTAATCCCAATTCACGGCCATCATCAGGGGAATAAATACGGGCAATTCCATAATCCATCAACTCTTTGATCTCTTCCGGGAGAATGACACCGCCTCCGCCACCAAAAATTTTAATATGCCCGGCTCCTCTTTCTTGCAACAAATCATACATATATTTAAAATACTCATTGTGCCCGCCCTGATAAGAAGTCATTGCAATGGCATTTACATCCTCTTGAATGGCACAGTTTACCACTTCTTCAACGCTTCTGTCATGCCCCAAATGAATGACTTCCACGCCTGTAGACTGAATGATTCTACGCATGATATTGATAGCAGCATCATGACCGTCAAAAAGAGAAGCAGCAGTTATGATTCGTACTTTGTGTTTAGGTTTATAAGGAGTTATCTGTTCCATATGCTAAATACTATATGCATTAGTTATGTTTCGTTTATGGCAGTAAGATTTTAATATTTTTCATTTCATGCCTGTATGAGTACATTATTCATAAATAATACATGATTTTAGAAACGCAATTTACGGAATTTTCAAAAAATAGCAGCTTTTTTTAAATCAATAAAAATAGTGCGTTTTAAAAAACAATTATCTTTGTGATAATGATAATTTTATCCGATACATGACATTTAAAGAGCAAATACAGCAGGGGATTCCTGACATAATACCTCCTAAAAGGACATATGACCCAACTATAAATCACGCTCCAAAAAGAAAGGAAATTTTAACTGTTGATGAGAAAAAATTAGCACTCACAAATGCACTGCGTTATTTTGATGCAAAACATCACGAAGTTTTATTACTTGAGTTTGCGGAAGAACTGGAAAAATACGGACGTATTTACATGTATCGCTTCCGTCCGGAATATAAAATGTATGCAAGACCTATTTCCGAATATCCCGGAAAATGTGAGCAGGCAAAATCTATTATGCTGATGATTCAGAATAATCTGGATCATACTGTGGCTCAGCATCCGCACGAATTGATTACTTACGGAGGAAACGGCGCTGTATTTCAAAATTGGGCACAATATTTACTAACAATGAAATACCTGTCCGAAATGACAGAAAAACAAACACTGGTAATGTATTCCGGACATCCTTTGGGCTTGTTTCCGTCTAATAAAAATGCGCCAAGAGTTGTGGTAACTAATGGAATGATGATCCCCAATTATTCTCAACCGGACGACTGGGAAAGATTCAATGCGCTTGGTGTAACCCAATACGGACAAATGACAGCAGGAAGCTATATGTATATTGGTCCGCAAGGTATTGTTCACGGAACGACCATTACAGTTTTGAACGGGTTTAGAAAAATTGGAAAATCACCCAAAGGAAGTTTGTTCGTAACTGCCGGTTTGGGAGGTATGAGCGGAGCACAACCCAAAGCGGGTACTATAGCAGGATGTATTACGGTTTGTGCGGAGGTAAACCCTAAAATAACGCAGCTACGTTTGGATCAAGGCTGGATTGATGAAAAGATTACTGATATAGAGGAACTGGTAACGAGAGTTCAATTGGCTAAAGAACAACAAGAAACGGTTTCCATAGCGTATTTAGGGAATGTCGTAGACGTATGGGAAAAATTTGATTCGGCTGATATTTATATTGATTTGGGTTCTGATCAAACATCGTTACATAACCCCTGGGCCGGCGGATATTATCCTGTTGACATTTCTTTTGAAGAGGCTAATACAATGATGGCGGAACGTCCGGTATTGTTTAAGGAAAAAGTACGAGAAACGTTACGAAGGCATGCAAAAGCCATTAATAATCATACCTCAAAAGGAACCTATTTTTTTGATTATGGAAATGCATTTCTGCTAGAAGCAGGAAGAGCAGGTGCAGATGTGATGGCAGTAAATGGAGTTGATTTTAAATATCCCAGTTATGTACAAGACATTATGGGGCCCATGTGTTTTGATTACGGATTTGGCCCATTTCGTTGGGTATGTATGTCGGGTAAACCTGAGGATTTAGAGAAAACAGATGAAATTGCCTGTGAGGTTCTGGAAGAAATTAAGAGCCACTCGCCAAAAGAAATTCGGCAGCAAATGACCGATAATATTCAATGGATCAAAGGAGCCCGGGAAAACAAATTGGTGGTAGGCTCTCAGGCAAGAATCCTATATGCTGATGCTGAAGGAAGAATTAAAATTGCAAATGCTTTTAACAAGGAAATTAAAAAAGGAAAAATAGGGCCGGTTGTTTTAGGAAGAGATCACCATGATGTTTCCGGAACAGATTCCCCCTATAGAGAAACTTCTAACATCTATGACGGATCTCAATTTACGGCCGATATGGCAATTCAGAATGTTATTGGAGATAGTTTTCGCGGAGCTACCTGGGTCTCCATTCATAATGGCGGTGGAGTCGGTTGGGGAGAAGTCATAAATGGTGGGTTTGGCATGTTTCTTGATGGTAGTAAAGCAGCGTCAAAAAGATTAGAGTTGATGCTTTTTTGGGATGTGAATAACGGAATAGCCAGGAGAAGTTGGGCAAGAAATAAGGAAGCTGTTTATACAATAAAGCGGGCTATGCAATATGAAAAGGAATTAAAAGTCACACTTCCCAATAAAGTAGATGACACTTTATTTATAAATTTGTATTAAAAACTAATAAAATTATGAAAGCACTAAAATTCTCTGCCATTTTTTTAATTGCACTCCTTACTTCATGTAGTACTGTAAGAGTAGCTACTGATTATGATACAAAAGCAGATTTTGCTTCTTATAAAACATTTGCTTTTCACAAAAAAGGTATAGACAAAGCAGCACTTTCCGATTTAGATAAAAAAAGAATCATGAAAGCTATTGAAGCAGAGTTGGTGGCGAAAGGGTATACAAAATCTAAAAATCCGGATATTTTAATAAGCATTTTTACAAAATCCAGAGAGCGGATAAATATTAATAATAACAATTTCGGCTGGGGCTGGGGTTGGGGATACAATCCCTGGTGGTTCTATGGAGCCAACAATATAAATGTAAACCAGTATACGGAAGGAACCTTATTTATAGATTTTATAGATAAAGAAAAAAAAGAATTAGTCTGGCAAGGAATTGGTTCCGGAGCTATTAGAATGAGAAATGTAGAAAAGAAAGAACGACGAATCAAAGAGTTTGTCAGGGAAATTATGGCTCAATATCCGGCTGCAAAATAGCTAAGCAGATCATCGTATTAACAATATGTTTAAAAAATATACCCCGCTTACCGATGAAGATTATTATCTAAGTGAGCAGGGTTTCAGAATATTTACCGAAAAGTACCATTTAAAGAGAGGGTATTGTTGTAAAAGCGGTTGTAAACACTGTCCGTATGGATATAATCAAAAGACTGATAGTTTTAAATGAGTCTGTTTTATAAAATAATAGTTTGCACTTCAGAATAAAAAATAAACTAATAATCCTCATTATCGCTGTTCAGTTTTTTGGATGGGTAGAAATGCAAAAGCTTACAGGTCAAATTTCTATATCACAAGAACAAATTGGAAACGGTTTAAAACAAGCACTGCATAATGGTATAAAGAATCAAGTCTCTAAACTTGCTAAAAAAGATGGGTTCTTTAAAAATGAACTGGTCAAAATAACATTACCGCCGGAGTTAAAAAAAGTAGATAAAAAGTTACGAAAAATAGGTTTAGGTTCTTTAGCTGACCAAGGTATTCTTGTTCTTAATAGAGCGGCTGAAGATGCGATAAAAACAGCTATTCCGATATTTATAAATGCAGTAAAAACGATTTCATTTGATGATGCCAAAGATATTTTATTAGGCAGTCAAAATGCGGCGACTTTATATTTACAAAATAGAACGACAACTTCTTTGTACAAAAAATTTAACCCGATTATTAAAAATTCATTATCCAAAGCGGGAGCAGATAAAATATGGAACGAATTAACCAGTACATATAACCGGATTCCCTTTGTAAAGAAAGTAACCCCTGATTTAACCGACTACGTTACTACACAGACTTTAAAAGGTGTTTTTACCATGATAGAAATCGAGGAAAAAGGAATTCGGGAAAAAATCGGGTTGCGAAATACAGATGTATTACGGAGTATTTTTGCATTACAAGATAAATAGTAAAGGTAAAGTATTGAGGATTTTTAGTGTTTGGTTTTTATAATAGATACTTCGTCGATGTTTTCTTTTCTAAAATGACTATTTTTGAGTTGGTATAATTCAGTTAGAGGGTTTGAAAGTATAAAAGTTGAAAGTAGACTAATACACTAGAAAATAGTATTTTTTTGAGAGAACTAAAAAAGTTAAAATAAGAGACCTTTGCAGCATTGATTTGGCAAAAAAGTTCGACACGCGAAGAACAATTTTGAGCCGGAATAACCTGTTGGTTTTGAGGATTTAAAATTTTCGAGAAGGAAGAAATTTGAAGCCAAATCAATTTCAATACGGAATATATCACTATTTTGCAAAGATCTCAATAATATGGATACCTAAAAAGAATCGTTAGAACACTATGAAAATCTTTGAATTTTTTAATCTTTGTAATTCATTAAATACCAACCAAAAATGAGAATTGTTTCACTTATTCTGATAGCTGTAATTTATACAGTACCAGTATTTTCGCAACAAAATATTGAAGATGATTTTGAAGGAGTCGGAACTATAAATACCTGGTATGGAGATGATTGCGATTTGGATACCAGTTTTACAAATCCGTATCAATCAGGTATCAACACCTCTGCCAAGGTTTTAAGATATGGTGATATCGGCGAGCTCTATGCCAATGTACGATTCGACACAGGAGCTAATTTTGATCTATCTGTAAATAACATATTTACATTAAAAATATACGTATCTTCAACCGATATCACAGGAAGTCAAACCAACCAGATATCTTTGAAACTTCAGGATGGAGATTTGGCACAACCGTGGATTACGCAAAGCGAAATTATTAAACCCATTGTTTTGGACCAATGGCAAGAGGTTACTTTTGATTTTGCAAATGATGCATATATGAATCTGTATCCTGCTTCCGAAGCACCTGTTAACAGAACCGATTTTAACAGAGTACTCTTACAGGTTAATGGTGAGAACAATACTGATCGGGTAGTAGCATATATAGACGATTTTTCATACAACGGAACATTAAATATTATAACGGATCCGGTTTTTGATAATTTGGTTTGGTCTGATGAGTTTGACGGAAACGGATCCATTAATACTTCCAAATGGCATCATCAAACACAACTTCCCAACGGAACCAGTTGGTATAACGGAGAAAATACAGCATTATACAAATCGTGTAGATAATTCTTTCGTAAATAACGGGTTTTTAAAAATAACGGCAAAAAAAGAATCATTTACAGATCAGGGACAGACCAAGCAGTATACTTCTGCACGGCTAAATTCAAAATTTGCTTTTACCTACGGCAGAGTGAAAATAAGGGCAAAATTGCCGACAGGAGTGGGCACCTGGCCAGCTATTTGGATGCTGGGGAAAAATATTACAGAGTTGGGAGGCTATTGGGCCGGCACCCACGGAACAACCAGTTGGCCTGCTTGCGGAGAGATCGATATTATGGAACATTGGGGAACGAATCAGAATTATGTGCAAAGTGCCATACATACACCTTCAAGTTCCGGGAATACGGTGAATTTAGGAGGGCAGACAGTAGCAACAGTATCGAATCAATTCCATGTATATGAATTAATATGGACATCGGAAAGAATGGTATTTAGTGTAGACGGCACTGAACACTACACGTACAACCCGGCAGTTAAAAATGCGGATACCTGGCCTTTTGACACCGATCAATACATTTTATTAAATGTGGCAATATTACCAAGTATTATTCCTGCTTTTACGGAGAGCTCAATGGAAATAGATTATGTAAGAGTATATCAGGAAAGCTCTTTATCAACAGATACTAATGATTTTAACAGACAAGTGTTCTTATTTCCGAATCCTGTAACAGATACGTTAACAATTAAAATGTCTCAAAACTTCTTAAGGGAAGCCAAAGCAAAAATATATTCTGTCTTAGGCCGAGAGTTAGGTTCTTTTGTTTTAAATAAGAGTGAAACACTATATGATGTTTCCCATTATAAAAAAGGGATCTATCTTTTAAAAATAGAAACCGGAACAGGCTTTCAGACTTATAAAATTATTAAACGTTAGAAATGGTATAAAACTTCAGCCATTTGTTGCTGTAATGCAGATGCTTTTGCTGCTGCTGCTTCGGCAAAATCAGGTTCTTGAGAAGCATAAATAATTCCGCGAGAAGAATTAATTAATAACCCCACCTGATCATTCATCCCGTACCTGCAAACATCTTGCAAATTTCCACCTTGAGTTCCAACACCGGGAACTAATAAAAAACTATTTGGAATCATTTTTCTGATATCCGTTAAATGTTCGGCTTTTGTAGCTCCTACAACATACATCAGGTTGCGGGAATTTTTCCATTGCTGAGAAACTTCCAGTACTTTTTTATACAGTTCTTTTCCTTGTATATCCCGCATCTGAAAATCAAAAGCACCGGCATTAGAGGTTAAAGCAAGTAAAATAGTGTGTTTATTTTTAAAATTTAGAAAAGGTTCTACGGAATCTTTCCCCATATATGGATTTACAGTAACACTATCAAAGGCCAAATCTTCAAAAAAAGCTCTTGCATACATGGCAGAAGTATTTCCTATATCACTGCGTTTGGCATCGGCAATTGTAAAAATTTCAGGATGTTTTTTATTCAAATATTGAATTGTTTTTTCAAGTGCCCTCCAACCCTTTATACCATAAGCTTCATAAAACGCTATATTGGGTTTATAAGCAACACATAAATGACGGGTGGCATCTATAATGGCTTTGTTGAATTCAAAAATAGGATCAGCTTTTTTCAACAAAAAAGCAGGTATTTTAGTTACATTCACATCCAACCCAATACACAAGAAAGATTTTTTTACCCGTATTTGCGCTACTAATTGTTCTAAAGTCATCGCTACCTGTAAAAGACAAACAAAGGTACATATTTTTAAGACTTTCTGCTATCTTTGCTTTTAATGCTGCAATACATTTTAAACAAAATTTTCTACAGTTTTTTAACACTCTGTCTCGTCCTAAAAATAGGGCTACAGTTAATTATTAAAATTTATGCTACATTTTTGTGCACGTAATTAGGTGTTTTATAATCTAAAGATAAATGTAATCTTTTATTATTATATAATTTGATTGCATTTTTTGTTGCTTTTTTGGCGTGATTGATATTTGTAAATGTTTGGTCGAGGAAGAATTCATCTTTTAAAATTCCGTTAACTCTTTCGGCCATTGCGTTTTCGTAGCAATGATTTTCTTGGGTCATACTGATTTGTATCTTTTTTCTTTTCAAAATTTGAGTATAAACATTGCTACAATATTGTATTCCTCTATCAGAATGATGTATGATTTCTTCGGTATTTTTAGTTTGATAAATAGCTTTATTTAAAGCTCTAACACAGCCTTTAAGTTCTAAACTATCACTAATATCATAGCCTACTATTTTTCTTGAATACATATCAGTAATAAGTGCTAAATAACAAAATCCATTTATAGTTCTTATATAGGTAATATCCGAAGCCCAAACTTGGTTAGGTCTATTAATGATCAGGTCTTTTATGATATTTTTATATTTATAAAAACGATGGTAAGAGTTGGTTGTTTTAGAAGAATATTTTTTCCTTCTAATTAACAAATTATTTTCTTTTAAGATTCTAAATAACTGGTCTCTACCTATATTTATATTCTGTTTCCTAAAATCATTATGTAAGGATTTCATTAGCTTTCTAGTACCTTCTCTGGGTAATGTTTTCCTGCTTTTTTTAACAAGCATTATTACATTTTGTTCTATTTGTTTTTTAAGAACAAACCTTTTTTGATATTTGTAATAAGCATCTCTTTTTAACTCGAAAGCATTACAAATAGTAGCGATGGCGTACCTTCTTTTTTTTCTATTAATCGGTGCTATTTTCATTAAGGCTTTATGTTTAAGTTTTTTTTTAATTCTTCAACATTTTTATAGCCAAGATTTTCAGCAGCTACTTCAAGATAACTATCATTCACAAGTTTATCTAGATCCTTTTTAATAAGAAGATCTTTGAGTTGTTTTAGCTCTTTTTGAAGGGCTTTAATACGGGATAATTCGTCGTCTGTTTGCACGGTTACACGGGTGTTCATTAAATCTTTACGGTCATATTTTTTAATCCATACGTTTATCGTACTAGATTGTATGCCGTAAGTTAAGGCAATTTGTCTTTTGGAATGGTTTCCTTTGGTAAGTTCTGCTAATACTTTGAGTTTAAAACTCTCACTATAACGTCTTACATATCCATCATTTTTATACATATACTTGTTGTTTTTTGTATACATATTTCAGGACGGGTCACTCTTTGGAGTGGTTACGGTAATCTTTTTATTATTTAATATTTTGCCCGGAGATCCTGCAAGAATGATGTTAGATCAAAGAGAAAACTCCGAACAGTTACAGAATATAAAAAAGAAATATGGTTTTGACCAGCCAAAAACGGTACAATATTTTTATTATTTAAATGATATTTCTCCAATATCCTTTCACAGCAAAAACAACAAAGGCTATACAAATCTGGATAGCAAAGGTTATGTATACCATTCGCTTTTTTCAATAGGAAATACCATTATAGTTTTTAAATACCCATATTTGAGAGCGTCTTATCAGAAGCATGGAAAACCGGTGTCGGAAATTATCTCGGAAACACTCCCCAATACAATAATTTTAGCCGTTTTTGCTATTCTGATTGCATTCATATCAGGCATTATTTTAGGCATTTTGTCAGCTATTTTCAAAGACACATGGTTTGATCGTTGTATTGCAATCATCAGTACATTGGGTATGAGTATGCCATCCTTTTTTTCAGCAATACTATTTGCGTGGTTATTTGGTTTTGTATTACATGAATATACCGGTTTGGAAATGACAGGAAGCCTATATGTAGTAGATGATTTTGGAGAAGAGATATTTATTCAATGGAAGAATTTAATACTGCCTGCTATTGTTTTAGGTATCAGACCTTTAGCAGTGGTAGTACAATTGATGCGTAATTCACTATTAGAAACCTTAACACAAGATTATGTAAGAACAGCCAAAGCAAAAGGACTTAAGATGTATCAGGTGATTAAAAATCATGCATTGAAAAATTCGTTAAACCCGGTTATCACTGCAATTTCAGGATGGTTTGCTTCTATGTTGGCCGGAGCTGTTTTTGTCGAGTATATTTTTAATTGGAATGGTTTGGGAAAAGAAATTGTCGATGCACTGAATGCATTGGATTTGCCCGTAATTATGGGAAGTGTATTAGTCATTGCGGCGTTTTTTATCAGTATTACGATTTTAGTAGATATAGTTTATGGCTGGCTGGATCCCAGAATCCGATCGAAGTAAGTTAAAATGAGAGTAAAATGATAATCATTTAAAAAACAGACTATATGAGAAAAATAACTTTGGTACTTATGATCATCTTATCCGGTTGTATATCAGAACAACCTGTTGAGTTTTCGCCCGAAGCACTGGCAGAAAAGTTCATGACCATAGAAGGAAAAGAAGTAACAGCCCAAGACATTTTAGATACCTGCAAAGGGAAAAAAATGCTTATAGATATATGGGCTTCCTGGTGTGCGGATTGTATATCCGGGCTACCTGAGCTTAAAAAGCTTCAACGGGAAAACCCGGATGTAGCGTATGTATTTTTATCCTTAGACAAAAAGAAAGAAAGCTGGAAAAAAGGAATTAAAAAATATCAGATAGAAGGAGCACATTACTTTATGCCCAATGGAAACAAAGGAGCATTTGAAGATTTTTTAAATATTTCGTGGATACCGAGATATGTTGTGCTTGATGAAACAGGAAAGATAGCCTTATTTAAAGCAACTAAAATTACCGATAAAAAAATCATAGAGGCCCTGAAAAATTAGTATTTTTGCAGCCAAACTAAACTGTAACTTATGGGAAAAAATATTGTTGCCGGAAATTGGAAAATGAATAACAATGTGACGGAAACATCAGCATTGATTGAGGATTTAAAAATGGCTATTCGGGATTTTGATACAAATACCAGAGTCATTATATCACCTTCTTTTGTAAATCTGAATTTAGCAAGAGAGAATACAAAAAACACTGTGATTGAAGTCGCCGCACAAAATATGCACCAGGCTAAGAATGGAGCTTATACTGGTGAAGTTTCTGCAAATATGCTAACCAATATCGGCATAAAATCCGTGATATTAGGGCATTCGGAAAGAAGAACTTATTTTAAGGAGGATGATATGTTGTTAACCCAAAAGGTAAAAGCAGCTTTAGAAAATCATTTAGAGGTTATTTTTTGTTTTGGAGAACATTTGGAAGATAGAAAGTCTGGTAACCATTTTTCGGTTGTAGAAAGTCAATTAAAAAATACGGTATTCCATTTAGATGCAAATGCGTGGAAAAATATAGTATTGGCATACGAGCCTGTTTGGGCAATTGGGACAGGAGAAACCGCAAGCCCGGAGCAGGCACAGGAAATGCATGCTTTTATCAGAGGTTTACTCAAAGAAGCTTATACAAATGAAGTAGCAGAAAACGTTTCTATTCTATATGGAGGGAGTGTCAAACCTGCAAATGCTGTGGAAATTTTTTCTAAAGAAGATGTGGACGGAGGACTAATTGGAGGCGCATCTTTGAATGCCGGCGACTTCACAGCCATCATAAAAGCAATATAGCATGGCTAAAAAAACGTGGTTGGAAAAATTTAATTCAAACAGGACATACGTAGTAAAGGTAATTGATACAAAGTTTGCCGATATGGAGGCAGGGGCGGTGATGTTTATTGCTACCCCTAAAATTATTGACAACTATATACAGCAGATCCCAAGCGGGGTAGCGGTAGATATAGTAACCATGCGGGAAGATTTGGCAAATGAATACGAAGCGGAAAAAACCTGTCCGGTTACTACCGGTATCTTTTTAAGGATCGTATCTGAAGTTGCTTATGAGCAATATCAAAAAGGAACTTCCATAGATGATATTACCCCTTTTTGGAGAGTTGTAAATTCCAAAATGCCACTTGCAAAAAAGCTAGCTTGTGGTATTGAATTTATCAAAGAACAAAGGGAAAATGAAGGATTGCTATAATGGATGCTACCTATATAGCATATGATTTTGAGATACAACCGAGAGCACCGGGAACAGAAATACTAATAGCGCAATTAGGATTTGTTGGTTTTGAAAGTTTTGTAGAAACAGAAAGAGGAGTTACTGCATATATTCAAAAAACAATGTGGAATGAAACTATTTTGGAAGACATGTTTGTATTGTATTCCAAAGAGTTTGCTATTACTTATGGTTATAAAGAAGTACCGAAAACGAATTGGAATACCGAATGGGAAAAGAATTTTAACCCCATTGAAGTAGATAATAAAGTGAGTATTCGAGCACCATTTCATGAGAAACCTTACGACCTTATGTACGATATTGTAATAGCACCTAAAATGAGTTTTGGTACGGGCCATCATGAAACCACCCATATGATGATACAGCATGTATTACAATTGGATTTGAAGGATAAAAAAGTGTTAGATATGGGTTGTGGAACCGGAATTTTAGCGATTTTTTCGGAAATGAAGGGAGCAAAAACAGTAGATGCTATTGATATTGACCCTTGTGGTGTTATGAGAATTCACTTGAAAATATAAGGAGAAATAACTGCCGGTACATTTCGGTTTATAAAGGAGATGCTTCATTATTAGGGAGTAAAAAATACGAGCTAATCATCGCAAATATCAATAGAAATATATTACTCTCCGATATGAAAACTTACACAAATTGCCTGGAAGGAAATGGAGTGTTATTATTGAGCGGGTTTTATAAAAAAGATATTCCCATATTGGATGCCGAAGTATCAAAATATGGCTTATTACTGGAAAATAATAACTGGATAGCATTAAAATATGTAAAAAATTAAAAATTCTTTTATAACTTAGCTGCCGTATGAGCACTAAAGAAAAGATAGAGGAAGATATTGATGTATTAGAAAAAGAAGTGCATCAACATGAAATTATTCTGTATAATGATGACGTAAATACTTTTGATTTCGTTATTGGTTCTTTAATCGATGTTTGTGAACATACAATGAAGCAAGCAGAACAATGTACCTGGTTGGTACATTATAAAGGAAAATGTACTGTAAAAACAGGTGAATATAAAGATTTAAAACCACGTTGCTCAAAGCTATTGAGTTTAGGTTTATCCGCTGAATTGGTGTAATATGGAAAGTATTCTTAAATATTACGAATTTTCTCCTTTTATAAAAGATACCTCTCAGACATTTGGTAAAAATGAGATATCTTATTTTGAGTTAAATACAACTCATTTTTTGATTTTCGAAAAAGACGGAGATGAATATAATTTGTATATTTCCAAATTCAAAAATGAAAAAGAAATAGGAAAAAAGCCCCCTGAAATTATAGAATTACTTGTAAAGAGCTATGACAAATCTAATTCGAAACATCGGGTAGCTATTAGAAAATATATAGGGTAAAAGTTAAATGATTGTATTGAAATCGTTTACGCTTTTTGGCTGTAAGCGAAAACGGCAGTTTTTTTAACAGATTAAAAAGAGAGACCTTTGCCAAATCAATTTCAATACGGAATATATCACTATTTTGCAAAGGTCTCAAGATATAAATTTAAAGTTATATAGTATGGATGTATTTTATGAGTTAATACCAATATTAGATATTTTTTTTACGGGAATTTGTATTTTTCTAACCCTGTACTTAGGAATTAAAGGTATTTATAAAAAATCCGTTTTTAATTTAGTAATCGCCGCGGGGCTATTCAACTTTGCAATAGATTTTATCATTTCTGTTTTAGAAGGAGAAGGTAAGAGTTTTATTTTTCCAAACGTTTATAAAATCACAATATTAATTTTATTGATGTATACTCATTTTTTAGCAAATCAAAAAATTACGTTGAAGCTGATTTTGATATCTATTTTAGGTTTTATAGGGTTAATCACATACTTTATAATTCCTGATGATATACCGGAATCAATTGATGTTGTTATTTGGATAATTACCATGGTGATAGATATATCTTTACTATGCGTAGCACTAGCCAATTTAACGAGTTATCAAAACCAAATAAAAAGATATTATTCTTCAATAAGTAAAAAGAGCCTCCACGGATTAAGGTTGGTCATCTACATTTTTATTTTTTTTTGTGCAACATACCTCATAGGTGAAATCAGCTTTTCATATATGGAAGTAACAGGGTCGGAAATAATACCTTCTTCTTATACCTATTTTTCAATTGTTTATTTAGGAGTTTTTGCCTTAAATAATCAATTTCATTTATTAGAATTATCAACAGTTTTTAAAGAATTAAAACAAGTCAGGTTAGAAAATGTTGGTATGAATAATGCAGTAGATACATTTTTTTTTTGATGAAATAAAACAACTGATAAAAGAGCAAAAACTATTTCTTGATCCTGATTTTTCATTAAAGGATCTGGTAGAAAAACTCAATTCTACAACTAAAAAAATTTCACAAACCATTAATTATTTTTCAGGATCTAATTTTTACACGTTGATCAATTATTATAGGGTAGCACATTTTAAAAAATTACTTTTGGAAAATAAAAAAATCGAAATGAACATTGATGAACTGATCAAAGATTGCGGGTTCAAATCAAAATCTACTTTTTACAGCCATTTCAAAAAAGATGAAGGCTGTACCCTATCCGAATACATGGAGAATATCACCCGGTAAATAAATGTGCCAGAAAATTTGTAGTAAAACAGGTATAGTTCATACTTTAATAGCTCTGTAGCGTTAAATATTAAATTATTTTTTTACCTTACAAACATTAAAAAATGTAAAGATAACTTATGAAGAAATTAGCATTGCACTGGAAGATACTGATCGGGATGATTTTAGGAGTCATCTTTGGAATTATTATGTTGCAGGTAAGTTCGGGAGAAAAATTTGTAGCAGATTGGATTAAGCCTTTGGGCGATATTTTTGTAAGAATGTTAAAGCTGATTGCCGTACCTCTTATTTTAGCATCACTGATAAAAGGAATTTCAGACTTAAAAAATATTTCCAAGTTTAAAAGAATGGGGCTCCGCACTATTGGAATCTATATTGTTACTACGGTGATTGCAATTTCCATAGGATTAATAATGGTAAACGCGCTTACACCGGGCAAAGGAATTTCACAGGAAACAGTTGTTAAATTAAAAGAAAAATATGCCACCAATAAAAAAATTCAGGAGCGAATGGCTGAGGCCGGAGATCAGAAACAAAGCGGCCCTTTACAATTTGTTGTAGATATGGTACCGGATAATGTGTTTAAGGCAATGAGTGAAAACAAATCTATGTTGCAGGTAATTTTCTTTACTATACTGTTGGGGATTAGTTTATTACTCATCCCGGAAGAAAAAGCAAAACCGCTAAAAAATATTTTTGACTCACTCAATGATGTCGTCTTAAAAATTGTGGATCTTATTATGTTATTGGCCCCGTATGCTGTTTTTGCACTCCTTGCTACGGTTGTAGTGACTGCGGAAGATCCGGATATTCTGTTTGCGTTATTAAAATATGCGGGAGTGGTGGTAGCCGGCTTACTATTAATGGTTGTATTTTATGCCGTTTTAGTTAGTATATATGCAAAAAAATCGCCATTTTGGTTTTTAACACAAATAGCACCGGCACAGTTATTGGCATTTTCTACAAGTTCCAGTGCAGCTACTTTACCGGTAACTATGGAACGGGTGGAAGAACATATTGGAGTAGACAAAGAAGTATCCAGTTTTGTACTTCCGGTAGGCGCAACTATTAATATGGATGGAACCAGTTTGTACCAGGCAGTTGCCGCAGTATTTATTTTACAGGTTTTATGGCCGGAAGGAATGGTATTTAGCAATCAATTAACTATTGTTTTAACAGCCTTATTAGCATCTATAGGCTCTGCTGCCGTTCCCGGAGCGGGTATGGTGATGTTGGTTATTGTACTGGATAGTATTGGTTTTCCCGCAGATTTATTGCCCATAGGATTGGCATTGATCTTTGCAGTGGACAGGCCTTTGGACATGTGTAGAACAGTAATTAATGTTACAGGAGATGCTACGGTTTCTATGGTCGTGGCAAAATCATTCGATAAATTGCACGATCCGCAACCCAAAGAATGGGATGATAATTATGATAAAGTAAAATAACATCCAATAACCATTAAAAAATGAATGTATGCTTTTTAATGTATCCCTGGGAGCATATCAAATCCCCGGAAAATGATACTTCATTAACCTTAATTCATGAATGTGTAAAAAGAAGCCATGGGGTTGCTGTTTGCAGCCCTTCTAATTTAACTATCAGGAACAGTGTTACCAATGCGTTTTGTACTATTATTAACAGAATGGAAAAAGTCCCTGCCAGTATAAAATCATTTTATAAAAAAGCTACTACCCGGGAAGAAATGCTTCCTTTGGCAGGATTTGATGTAATTTTTATGAGGGCAGAACCGCCTCTGGATCCACTCATGTTAAACTTCTTGGACTCTGTAAAAGATGATGTTTTTATTATTAACTCCGTTAGAGGCATGCGGGAGGCAAACAATAAACTCTATACAGCAGTATTTGAAGACCCGAATAATGAAATTATTCCCGTAACACACGTATCAAAAAATAAAGATTATCTGGTGCGGATGGTTGAAGAATCTACTGCTGATAAAATGATCTTAAAACCATTAAACGGCTTTGGTGGCTCCGGGGTGATTTTAATTGAAAAGTCTGCTATGGGAAATATCAACTCATTACTGGATTTCTATATCAATAAAGGAGATGGAACTTCAGATTATGTAATACTACAAGAATATATTGAAGGAGCAGATCGTGGAGATGTTCGGATATTGCTTTTAAATGGTTTGCCTATTGGAGCTATGAAAAGAATTCCCAGTGATAAAGATCACCGTTCCAATGTGTCGGCCGGCGGTACGGTGGCAAAGCATAAATTAACCCGGGAAGAAAAGGAATTGTGTAGAAAAATTGGCCCAAAATTAGTTAGCGACGGTTTGTATTTTGTTGGGATTGATGTTATTGGAGGTAAACTGGTTGAAGTAAATGTAATGAGTCCGGGTGGAATTACCTATATAAATAAAGTATATAAAACCCGGATTCAGGAAAAAGTAGTAGATTTTATAGAACGCAAATTTTTGGAAAGAAACGCTGCTTTTATCAGAAAAACAGACTTAAAAAGAGTAGTAAGAGATGCTTGATATTGTATATCAAACAGCAACTAAAGTAGTCGGGCTGTCAGTTTAAGAAAAATGAATATATTTCCAAAAAACTTATGGTAAAATTATCCATACAAGAGATTTTAGAAAAAATTCATGCTGCACAGCTTTTTGAAGCAGTTGTCGAAGATTACTCTTTTACTATTAAAATTGAGGAGTATGTTCCTTATGTATGTGCTGCCATACATGACGGTCATCAATTTAGAAAGGAATTATGGAGTCATTGTAAACATACGGAGTATGAGCGTTGGTATGAAGAAGACCCTGCTACCAAAGAAATGATAAAAACACATCCGATTGTTATTTCGGGAATGGATTCCAGGTTTGAATACGACTTAAACAGAGCACCCGAAAATGCAATTTATGAAGATGCATGGGGAAAACAGTTGTGGTACACACCGCTGTCAAACAAAATGAAAGAAAAAAGCCTTGCCAAACATATCCGTTTTTATGAGGTTGTACATACATTGATTTCAAAAATAGAACATATATTTGGTGTATGTGTTGTGTATGACATGCATAGTTACAATTGGAAACGATGGAACAGGGAAGTCCCTGTTTGGAATTTAGGAACCGCTAATGTAGATAAACATCGTTTTGAAGAAGATATTGAATCCTGGTGTATTATTTTGGGTAAGATGCATCTGCCCAATACGATAAAATCAACCGCAAGGATCAACGATACGTTTCAGGGAAATGGTTATTTTTTGAGATATATCGGTAAAAGTTTCAATAATACCCTTGTATTGGCAACAGAAATTGCAAAAATATATTGCGATGAGTTGGCACAGATCCTCTATCCGGAAGTTATTGATGTCGTGGAAAAGTATTTAAAAACCGAATTAAAAAAACATGCGACGGCATTTTATGAACGCCATAAAGGATAATGATGTGGTATGAACTTACTATTTTACTCAAAAATTGATTAATATGGAGATTTCAATTCGCAAAGCACAATATAAAAGCGATTATAAAATACATATACAATTTTCAGATGAAGTTGAACGTACAATAGACTTTGCTTTTTTTCTGTCAAAATCGTTAAACCCTATGACAAGAAAGTATTTGGACAAAAAGGAATTTTTAAATTTTAAAGTTGAATATGGCGATTTAATATGGAATGATTATGAAATGTGTTTTCCGATTTGGGATTTGTATACTGGAGAAATCATACACCACAATAAAATATAAACTGTCTTAAAATACAGTTTTTACTTGACCGATAAAAACAATGAATACTACTTCCACAGCGACGAAAGCACTTTTTGAAATAGATACGTATATTGATACATTGGTTAAAAAGATAGAGCTTTTAAGCTATGTGAACCCTGTTAATACGGAAAAGGAAAAGCAAGTATTTTTTGCTTCCAAGTACTTATCGGAACCTAATTTTATATATCCACCGATAGATTTTGATAAATTTAAATTGCATCGCAAATTTTTTTCCCAGCCCATAGAACTAATAGAAGATAAAAAGCTTAAAAAACTATATGAAGGTATTATTTATTCCTATTCCGGGTTAATTCAATGTATTGAAACCATAGGGGAGGGCAGAAAATTTTATTACAATAGTTTACATTCCTTCGGCACTCCAACAGAACAAGATGTAAACAATGCAAAATTTATTCTCCATTTTGAGACGGAAGATATACAATCCGAAGCCTTTTTACCTAAGTACTCCTGTAGGGAAGCAGATCAGATTTTTAGAGCATATTCAAAAAAATACGATTTCAATTTTGAGATAAAACATTCCTCTACCATAGGGGCTATAGCCATGGTTTTGAATAATACTAAAACATTGGTAATTAATACAAATCATATTTTTTCCGAGAATGAGACGGATGTATTGACCAATCACGAAATCGGAGTGCATATGGTAACTACTATGAATGGCCTGTTACACCCGCTTAAAATATTTTCACATGGTTTTCCCGGCAATGTGGAAACACAGGAAGGATTGGCTGTTTTTAGTGAATATATGTCCGGAAGCCTTACTATAAAAAGATTAAAAGAGTTAGCATACAGAGTAATTGCAGTTGATAGCCTTGCAAAAGGCTACTCTTTTTCGAAAACGTTTAGATTGTTGCATACCACCTACGATTTGGATAGAGATGAGGCTTTTTATATTACGGTAAGAGCACATCGCGGAGGAGGATTCACAAAAGATTATTTATACTTAACCGGTTTAAAAAAGATATATCATTACTACAAAGCAGGAAACGATCTTAGCCTTTTACTAACAGGGAAAGTATCTCTTGAATATATAGACACTATACAATATATGCTGGGGAAAGGGTATGCAGTACAGCCAAAACATTATACCTCATCCTTTAAAAAGGATGCAAATACAAATGAAATAGTCAATTTTATTTTGGATAATTTGAAATAATTAAAAGATTAAAAAATTTAATGACCCTTCTTTAGGCAGGTAAACAGACATTCAAATAGTTGAGTAAAAAGTGAATTGATTTTATTCTATAATGATTTTTTTAGAAACACTTTGTTTATTACTCAGCAACCGCAATACATAGATACCGCTTTTTAAATTTGTAATTGTAAGCTTGTTATTTGTAAAACCAGGTAGTGTGTTTTTATAGATTTGTTTTCCCGGGACAGAATAAATGGCAACTGAGTCTATATGTAATCCTTCTGAAATAGTAAGCGTAATACTATTTGTTGGTGAAGGATTCGGCGAAATAACCACTTTTTTTAATTGAGTATAATAATCGACAGCTAATACAGAGCCCCAAATCATGCTCACATATTCCGGATGATCTATATACGGATTTCGATTTCCCTGAAATGTATATGCCTCGTTATTTCGCGTAATTTCTCTTTGACTTACGGGATCTTCCGTATGCCATTTATGCAATAACCTGATGTACCAATCTTCATATATCTGGTCATTCGTCCCATTTAAAGGATTGTTTACAGTAGTATGTGTATCCCAACTACTATGGGTTACATCATCTTCATACCTTGTGGCAAAATACAACAGCATTCTGGCAATATCTCCTTTAAACTCATCTATAGGCTCAAAGACCACCCCGGTATAGGTATCATAGGTATTTGGGCCAACTTTAGAACCATTGCTAGATGTCCACGTGGGAGTTGAAATCTCTCCAAACGGGTAATTAGCCCTTCTGTTGTTTACAAATCCGTCAGAGGGTACTACATGGTGAATATCGCTTCGCATGGGAAATTGTTCGTTAAAAAAACCTTGAGGAAATATATGCTCACGATTATAGCAGTCGTTTTCAGAATTATAATTACCGCAGTTTCTGTCGTTGTGAATATAGTTGTAAGGATCGGGACCGGCCGGATTTTCGGAATACATGTCCAGTACCGTATGATCGTTTTCGTAGAAAGTATCGGTGTCCGTAGTTGTATAGGCGTTATATAAAGCACTATAACCTCTATCCGTATGCCCGTTGGTAATGATGGTTTTCAACTGCGATTTTAAAATATATCCGCTACCTGTAACTGTACTGTAATATCCCGGAGGTATTTGCGAAAAAACCGGCATAACCAAAAAAAGAGCAGACAGCAAAAGTAACGTTCTTATTACCACAGAAATAAATTTTTAAACTTATAAATTGAAACCTTTGTAAAATATTGATATATTCCGTATTGAAATTGATTTGACTTTAAATTTCTTCCTTCTCGAAAATTTTAAATCCTCAAAACCAACAGGTTATTCCGGTTGAAAATTTTCTTCGGGCGTCGAACTTTTTTGCCAAATTAATTCTGCAAAAACCTCAAACTACTTCTTCTCCAAAAGTGCCATGTAAAACCCATCATACCCTGATAAATGAGCAAACACCTTGTTCTCTTTTACAAAAGTAAAACTTTTCCCTGATTCGGATGTTAAAAATGTATTAACTTGCTCTTGATTTTCTGAGGGAAGTATAGAGCAGGTTGCATAGACTAATTTTCCTCCCGGCTTTACCAGCTTGGCATATTCCTGTAAAATTTCTTGTTGTGTTTTTTTGATAGCATCTAAAAATTCAGGCTGTAATTTCCATTTGGAATCCGGATTACGTCTCAGTACACCTAAACCGGAACAGGGGACATCTATTAAAACCCGATCTGCTTTTTGGTATAATTTTTTTAAAGGTTTTGTAGAATGAATCACGCGATTTGTACAATTATGTACTCCGTTTCTTTTGGCTCGTATTTTTAGCCTTTTCAATTTACTTTCATATATATCCATTGCAATAATCTGCCCTTTGTTTTTCATTAAAGCAGCCAGGTGCAGTGCCTTTCCGCCTGCCCCTGCGCAAGCATCTACTACTTTCATACCCGGTGCTACATCTAAGTAGGGTGCTACTAATTGAGAAGATGCATCCTGTACTTCAAACAATCCGTTTTTAAAAGCTTGTGTTTTAAAAACATTGGCACGTTCCACAAGCTTTAATGCATCAGGATAATATGGGATACATGCTGCATTAATATTTTCCGCACGCAATATTTTCCGTAAATTCTCTTTAGTGGTTTTTAATGTATTGGTTCTTAAAATAACTTCAGCTTGTTTGTTTAATGCTGTTATTTCTTTGATCCAAAGTGCTTCTCCTATTTCCGATATCCCAACCTCATCGATCCAGTCGGGGATAGAGGCACTGAATTTTCTAATTTTTGAGAGCTTGTCAAATCTTCCTTTGATTCTTCTGGACGGTGTAGGTTCAATTTGATTCCAGTCGGGTAGCGGAATCCCTTTTAAAACACACCAAACAGAAAAAAGACGCCATAGATCTTGCCTGCTAAAAGGTTGTTTTACTTCGGCAATTTCGGCATATAAACGCTTCCAGCGTACAATATCATAAATAGTTTCCGCCACAAATTTACGATCTCTGCTTCCCCAACGTTTATCTCTTTTTAGCACTTTCTCCACAGTTTTATCAGCATACATTTCTTCATTAAATATATCCCTGATAGCATCAATAACCGCAAATACCAAATTTCTATGTAACCTCACTTCAGCTTTCGTTAAAAATAATACGCCGCAAAGGTAGGAATATCAGGCGATTTTTAACCCACTCAAAAAATGTACATGAGTTTATTAATTTTTAACAAGAATCTGTATTTTCGTGATGAGCCTTAATTAAACGTTCAAAAATTGAATCTGCTACTTCAACCCATATCTTATATAAAAGGCGTTACCACGTCAAAAGCTCATTTATTATTGGCTGAAGTAGGCATTCGTAATGGAAATGATTTATTGCATTTTTTTCCATTCAGATATATAGACAAAACAACATTTTATAGTATAGAGGAGCTTCTAGATGCTAATTCCGAAGTGCAAATCATAGGAAAAATAACAGAGCTAAAATCCGTTGCTCAAAAGAGGGGAAGCAGGTTAGTGGCTAAATTTTCCGACGGAACAGGAACTGTGGAACTCATCTGGTTCAGAGGTCAAAAATGGATTAAAAATGCACTAAAGATCAATGAAAAGTATATAATTTACGGGAAACCCCATTTTTATAAAGGCACTTTTAGCATTCCGCACCCGGAAATGGAATTGGAAAAAGAAGCCAAAAAGAAGATACAATCCAAATTGCAACCGGTATATCCGTCTACGGAAAAACTTCAAAATAACGGTGTAAGTAATAAGGTAATCAGAGGATATATTCAAACATTATTGCGAGGTGTTATTGAAAATATTTCAGAGAGTTTATCCGGTAATTTTATGTTGGAACACGGGCTCATCTCAAAGAAAGAAGCATTGTTACATATTCATTTTCCCAAGAATAGTCAGCTTCTTTCAAAAGCACAATATAGATTGAAATTTGAAGAACTGTTTTTTATTCAACTCCAGCTACTCATAAAGAAACGTATCAGAAAATATAAAATCAAAGGATATGTTTTTAAAAGTATCGGTGATTATTTTACTACTTTTTACAAACAGCATTTGCCTTTTGAATTGACACATGCACAAAAACGGGTTTTAAGGGAAATACGAAAAGATGTGGCATCAAATGCTCATATGAACCGTTTATTGCAAGGAGATGTAGGTTCCGGAAAAACAATTGTCGCATTGTTGTCCATGCTGATGGCTATTGATAACGGTTATCAGGCAACACTCATGACACCCACGGAAATTTTGGCAACACAACATTATAATGCCATAAAAGAGCTATTGAAAAATACAGATATAGTGGTTGAACTGCTTACAGGGTCTGCTAAAGCAAAAAAAAGAAAACAACTCCATACAAGTCTGGAAGAGGGATATTTAAAAATACTGATAGGTACCCACGCATTGATAGAAGATAAAGTAAAATTTAAAAATCTGGGAATTGCCATTATCGATGAGCAACATCGGTTTGGCGTTGCACAGCGCTCTAAACTCTGGAAGAAAAATGAATTACCTCCGCATATATTGGTCATGACAGCAACTCCGATCCCAAGAACACTGGCCATGAGTGTTTATGGTGATTTGGATATTTCCGTAATAGATGAATTACCCCCCGGTAGAAAAGAAGTAAAAACAGTACATAAATACGATAGTAACAGATTATCCGTATTTAAATTTATGAAAAGCGAAATAGAGAAGGGGAGGCAGATATATATGGTATATCCGCTAATTAAAGAATCTGAGGTGATGGATTATAAAGATTTGATGGACGGTTATGAAAGCATTTCCAGGGAATTTCCGCTACCTAAATATCAAATAAGTATGGTCCATGGAAAAATGAAACCTGAAGACAAGGAGTATGAAATGGGTCGTTTTGTAAGGGGCGAAACCCACATCATGGTAGCTACTACGGTTATAGAAGTAGGAGTAAATATCCCGAATGCCAGTGTCATGGTTATTGAAAGTGCAGAACGCTTTGGGTTGAGTCAGCTTCATCAGTTGAGAGGCAGGGTAGGAAGAGGGGCAGATCAGAGCTACTGCATTCTATTAACGAGTTTTAAATTATCTGCGGATGCTAAAGTCCGGTTGAAAACGATGGTAGATACCACAGACGGGTTTAAAATTTCCGAAGTAGATTTGAAACTTCGCGGCCCCGGAAATATGATGGGTACGCAACAAAGCGGAGTACTGAATTTGAAAATTGCAGATGTGGTAAAAGACACTCATATCTTACAAAAAGCAAGGGCGGCGGCTATCAAATTATTGAACCATGACCCAAACCTTTCCAAATCAGAACATAAAGAAATATTGGATACCTATACAACACTTCAGAAAAAATCAGGGATGTGGGGCAATATAAGTTAGTTGGTGGTTTGCGAAAAACCGAAACTTAAAACTTGAAATTTTCCAACTTGAAACTGCACAACTATACCGTTATCGTTAACAACTTAAAATAAAACATTTTTGCCACTACTAAATTTTTATGTTTTTTTACATATCAAAAATTGAATGACGGATGATTGTAAATACTGAATTAGAACAAAAAGGTAATCAATTTCCTACTTATATTGTAAAATACTCAAAAGATGTTGATAGTTTATACTTCACTGCTAAAAATGGTGTGGTTTTACAACTGACGATTTTTAGAGATAGTGTACTGCGTTTTCGTTATACCACCACGGGAAAATTTGAAAACGATTTTTCTTATGGAATTACTAAATATGCAAGTCGCGGGTACAACAAATTAGAAGTTTTTGAGGAAACGGATCACTATGTAATTACCACTTCAAAGCTCATTTGTAAAGTTAACAAAGATGATATGCGTATTGATTTGTATGATGCAAATGACGGAAAATTAATCAATGAAGATGAGCTTGGTTTTCATTGGGAAGAGAACTATCATTTTGGAGGGAATATTGTTAAAATGAGTAAGGTTTCTTATAAAACAGAAAGTTATTATGGCTTAGGAGATAAGCCCGTACAAGTGGGGTTAAAAGGACGGCGTTTTGAAAATTGGGCAACCGATTCTTACGCTTTTGGAAAAGAAACTGATCCTATCTACAAAGCCATTCCCTTTTACACGGGGATTCATGACAACAAAGCTTACGGAATCTTCTTTGATAACTCATTCAGAACACATTTTGATTTTGCATACGAACGAAGGAATACTACCAGTTTTTGGGCAGATGGTGGTGAAATGAATTATTATTTCATTTACGGACCGAAAATGGAAGATGTGGTGGTTAGCTATACGGATCTAACAGGAAAACCACATCATTTGCCGCCACTTTGGGCCTTGGGTTTCCATCAGTGCAAATGGAGTTATTATCCGGAGAGCAATGTAAAAGAAGTTACCCAAAAATTCAGGAAACTTAATATTCCGTGTGATGCGATTTATTTAGACATTGATTATATGGATGGTTTCCGTTGTTTTACCTGGAATAAAAATCGGTTTCCCGATCCAAAGCGCATGGTAAAAGCATTGGAAGATGATGGATTTAAAATGGTAGTGATTATTGATCCGGGAATTAAAATCGATCCGGAATACGATGTCTTTAAAGAAGCATTGGATAAAGATTATTTCTGTAAACGTGCCGATGGACCTTATATGAAAGGGAAAGTATGGCCCGGAGCATGTTATTTTCCGGACTTCACTAATGCAGAGGTACGCGATTGGTGGTCAGACTTATACAAAGAACTGATTGAAGATATCGGAGTAAAAGGAGTTTGGAACGACATGAATGAACCGGCTGTGATGGAAGTTCCTAATAAAACTTTTCCGGATGATGTACGTCATGATTACGACGGAAATCCGTGTAGCCATCGCAAAGCACACAATATTTATGGAATGCAGATGGCACGTGCCACCTATCACGGGTTAAAGAAATATTCGTATCCAAAACGCCCGTTCGTGATTACACGTTCTGCTTATTCCGGCACACAACGTTATACGTCTAGCTGGACAGGTGATAATATTGCTACTTGGGAGCATTTATGGATTGCGAATGTCCAGGCACAACGTATGGCCATGTCCGGTTTCTCATTTGTCGGAAGTGATATTGGAGGATTTGCAGAACAACCTCAAGGCGAGTTGTTTACTCGCTGGATACAATTAGGTATTTTTCACACATTTTGCAGGGTTCACTCTTCAGGCGATCACGGAGATCAGGAACCTTGGGAATTTGGAAACGATATCACGGACATCGTTCGTAAATTCATAGAAATCCGATACCAGTTATTACCTTATTTGTATACGGCATTCTGGAAATATGCTAATGAAGGAATACCTGTTATAAAATCGCTGGTTCTATACGATCAGGAAGATATTCATACACACTACAGAAGCGATGAATTTATCTATGGAGATCATATTTTGGTCTGCCCTGTTTTAGAGCCTAATGCCAAAGGAAGAAGAATGTACATTCCACGGGGAAAATGGTATAACTTCTGGAGCGATGAAATTGTTGAAGGCGGTGAAGAAATGTGGGTGGATGCTGATTTAGATAGCATGCCGATCTTTATTAAAGAAGGAGCAGTCATCCCCAAATACCCTATACAACAGTATGTCGGTGAAAAGCAATTTGATGAAATTACTTTGGATGTTTACCACAAAACAGGTAAGGAATCTTCTACGTTATATGATGATGCTCACGACGGATACGATTATAAAAAAGGAAGATATAGCTTACGTACTTTTAAATTAACAGGAAAAAAGACAGAAGTTATCTTACAACAACATAAAGAAGGGAAATTTGATGCAAATTACACTAAATTTCATCTCGTTTTTCACAACCTGCCGTTTACCATCACATCCATACAAATTGATAATGTAGAAATTCCATTAAAAAACTTAAAAGTAAACGTTAAAAATTCCATTACCATCAATAAGGAGTTTACGGAACTGCATTTGTTCGGAGAATGATATTTTGGGTTGTTATTGTATGAAGAATCAAACTCTTCATCTTGTCTAAATAGACTCTCTCAACTCTTTAAGTTTATTCATGTTTTCTGCCAGCATCAATTCATCGGTTATCTTTTGAAGATCACCATTGACAATATTGGACAGATTGTATAAGGTCAGGCCAATTCTATGATCGGTAACACGACCTTGCGGATAATTGTAAGTTCTGATCTTTGCAGAACGATCTCCTGACGTTACCATAGAACCGCGCTTTGCGGCATCGGCTTCTTGTTTTTTAGCTAATTCCAAATCATATAAACGAGAACGCAATACTTTAAAGGCTTTTTCTTTATTCTTATGTTGCGATTTCTGATCTTGGCATTGCGCCACTAATTCGGTGGGAATATGCGTTAACCGAACTGCAGAATACGTTGTATTTACAGATTGCCCGCCAGGGCCTGAAGAACAGAAATAATCAATTCGCACATCTTTTGGATCAATTTCCACATCAAATTCTTCTGCTTCGGGAAATACCATACAAGTGGCCGCAGAAGTATGTACACGTCCCTGTGTTTCTGTCTGTGGCACACGCTGTACACGATGTACTCCGGCTTCAAATTTTAGTATTCCATACACATCTTCACCCGTTACTTCAAACTGAATTTCTTTGAATCCGCCATTAGTTCCTTCACTGAAATCTACCGTGGCAACCTTCCAACCTTTACTCTCACAATACTTCGTATACATTCTAAATAAATCACCGGCAAAAATACTTGCCTCATCTCCTCCGGTTCCTGCTCGTAATTCCACTACAGCATTTTTAGCATCTTCAGGGTCTTTTGGAATCAGTAAAAACTTTATTTCTTCTTCCAATTGAGGAATCCTATTATTAGCTTCATCCATTTCCATTTTAGCCATCTCTACCATTTCAGCATCGGAACCATCAGCAATAATTTCTTTCGCTTCTGTAATATTGCCTAACAGCATTTCATATTCTTTGGCTTTTTTAACCATTACGCCCAAGTCTTTGTACTCTTTGTTCAATCGTACATAACGCTTCTGATCAGTAATAATATCAGGTTGAATAATCAAATCGGAAACCTCATCATATCGCTGTTTTACTATCTGTAGTTTGTCTAACATCCTCCGTCGTTATTGGATAGCGAATTTACAATTTTTTATCATAATCTTTTTCTAAAAAAATATTGAATATCAAAAAATGAGCTCTAAGTTAAAATAATACCGGTATAAGGATAATCATCCGGAGAGCATCTTGGAAACCTTTCAATCTTTTCATCTTTAATTTTTATAATTCACTTAATATCTATAAATTACATATCAAAACGGATAACCAAAAAAATAGATACTATCTTTATTCAAAGTTAATAATGTCATGAAAAAACTTATATATATCCTATGTTGCATTTTTCTGATTTCCTGCCATAAAAAAATACATAAAAAACCGGAATTTCTCTTGGGTAACTGGACTCGTTTGAATGATAAATCTGGACAAAAAACCTATGAAAAATGGAACTCTGACTTTACCGGAATAGGATATACGCTACAAGAAAAAGACACGGTTTTCAAAGAAATTCTTAGTATTATCAATAAAAACGACACCCTTTATTTGCAAGTTGAAGGAGTAAATGAAAAGCCTACTTTGTTTCGTTTTACATCTCAAACCCAAATTTCTTTTACCTGCGAAAACCCAAAGAATGAATTTCCAAAAAAGATCAGTTATTATATGCACTCCGATACACTAAAAGCTACTGTTTCAAATGATGACTTTACCATTGATTTTGTCTTTATAAAATCATTATAGTTCAACACACATGAATACTTAGACATTCTTCTATTACGTATTCGATGTCATTTACCACTTGAATCTACCGGTATTATTTTGCTGTTTTTCGGTAAAATAATCAAAACTGTATTCCAATTCCTAAACCATATCCTTGGTGGTAAGTTATTTGTCTGGGAATTTCATTTTCAAGAATAGGTTTTTTTAATTTATAAGAGTCATTATCCCAAAAAATAGTAAGTATTAAGTTAAGCTCATCCATTTTTTCAACCGGAAATTCTAAAGCAAACCTAGCATTTCCAAAACCCGGTGAATTGTCTATTTTCCCAAAAAGGCCAATACTTCTAGCCGTCATAAAGTAAAAATTTGCAGATTCATAATCTTTAAAATAATACCTTAACAAACCACCTACTTTTAAACCAGTTACGCTACCTTGTGATTGATGTTGCATTCCACTTATAAGGCCTAAAGTTACTTTTTTTAGAATGGGGTAATTTATTGTATAAAATGAAGCAAAAGATAGCCTGCTTCGTAAAGTTTCTCCCCCAGATTTATATTGATAATTTATTTTTTGGGGTAAAGAAATTTCAATACTAAAAGATTGAATTAATTTAGGAGATAATTCATCTAAATTTTTAAATTTAGATATTTCTTTTCCTGTTTTTATAGCATCGTAAATGCTTACTTGACTGAAAAGCAACTTTCCAAAAGTTAAGAATAGAAAAAGGCAAAAATTATATCTCAAAATATATTAAAAAAGGATAAGTGAATCTGAAAAAATACGAACAGGTTACCCTTATTGACTTTTAAATAACTACAAATCGAATCCTAAATTAATTTGTAACATTAACGGAAAAAAACCACTTCTTCCCTTAATATCAAAATAATATATGGGACCCATATCAAACAAAAAATGAAAATTTTTACCATATTTTCGCTGAATACCCCAAGTAGGACCTAATGCAAAGTCTAATGTATCGGTACCATTAGAGTTACCAAATAATGATTCTGATCTAATCAATACCCTTCCAGAGATAAAGTTACCAGAATTATTAGAAATATTGAGTTTTTTAGCTTCTCTTTTATTAAAGTTATAAAACCATTTTTGTTGTACATCCAAAAACGGATTAAAAGAAGTGATAAAGCCTGAATCTCCTCCAATATTAGTGTGTGGATAACTAATACTATAACCAATACCTGTAGCTAAAGATAAAGCTGTAGTACTACTTATAGGTAATTCTACTTCAATACTTGGATTAAGAAAATTAATCCTCCATACCTTACTTGTCTTTTGTCCTTGAGAAAATAGACTAAAGGTAACTAATAAAAAAAAAATTAAAATTCTCATATCGCTCAAAACTTTAATCTCAAACCTCTCCATTCGTTACCTCTTCTTGCTAATCCATAAACATCAACTTCTTTATGTGTGTAATTGCCAAGATAATTAAATGCTGCCCCTGATAAATTTTGCAGTCCATAATCAGATGTCCAAGTTTGTCCGGCATCAAGAGTTTTAACTGATGCTGAAAAAGCCCAATCCGAATCAAACTTATTTTCTACTTCGTCAGTATTATATTTTCTATCAAATTTGTCAAAAAGTAAAACATCAACTTTGTCTCCGGTACTTTGTAATGTGATATAAAAAGGTTTATCAGTAGTTCCAAGTTTTGATTCTAGAAAATCTATTCCTAATTTATACAATGCTCTAATATTGGACTCATTTAAAACATTATAATTTATACTAATATTAAGAGGTTTTCCTATGTAAATGTTTAAAACTGCTTCATTCTTAAACTCAAAGAAAGGTAGTTGAGTATTATTTAATACTTTAATTTGGACAGGATCGTAATTTGAATTATTATTTTTAATAAAGAAACTTCCATCATGTATATATAGGGGTTGGAAAAATTGATTGAAAGAATGATTAACGTAATTATGATAAAATAGCAGGTTAGGTTGAGGTAAATTATACTGCAAATGAACTTTATTTATACCGAGAATTATCTCATCCGAATCTACATTATTCCACCAAAACCAACCTTCTTCATGAGTTTCGGCCTCAACACCTAAAGACCTGTATATTAGCCATGTTTGATTCCAGTAATCTAATTCAAAACGATACTCGTCATCACTAAAATACTCATGAGCATATCTATATTCGCCAAATATATTTTGAAACCAGTTATCATCAGGATTGGTAACCACTCTTAAATTTTGGATTAAACTATTTAAGCCAATAGCTGAATACCTTGGATTAGCACTAGGCGTACCCGTAGACACACCTGAACCTCCTCCTGATCCGCCTGAGCTTCCACCGCCACAAATTTCATCATCTTCAACTGGCCTTATAAACCTATGAATACCATCTTCTACCTCTCGAATTCCTCCTTCAGATCTTCTGTATTCACACATAGAAGTCCTAGAAGTACTTCTATTTTGAGAAGAAGTAGATACATAATTTCTTATTCTCAAGCTATCTTTCAGCTCTCCAAAAAATAAACCTCTTGACGAAAATTTATATAATTTACCATCAACAATTATTTCATTATCATCATTTATAAAAGCAACAAAAACCTTATCTCCAATTAGGTTTGAATTATCAGTACTATCGACACTTCTACTCTGTAATTGTTTTTTTTTATTAAAAATCTTTTCTAACAATTCAACATCATGAGAAGCAATAATTGGTTCTTCCATGGGAATAAAACCTTTTTCATAAAACTTCCTAAATAATTTTTCAGCATTTTCTCTACTGCCTCTCTTCAATAATTCAATTTTAGAAGCCAACTCTTCTTTGGATGCAAAGCTAAATTTTCTATTTTCTAGTTTTAGGTCAGATAAATCTGCTCTTTCAATCAAAAGATTTTCGTTCTCATTAAATTCACAAGCTCCTAACAATAGCAAGCTAGTAAATAAATAAGCAATTTTTAGGGTGTTTAGTGGTTTCATCTTTTATATGTATTTATACAATTAGCGGTAAATGTATTAATTTTACCTTAATAATTGGAAAAACCCTGCTCAAATAAAAATAGATCATTCTCATTGAAATGTAATATAGTTGAAAATTTCAAGTTGAGCCACCATATCTCAACTCTTTTAAAACACTAAAAAAAGAGCATTATTTTTTTGAGAAAAAGTCAATATCAATAGATAAACGTTCCATATTCGCTTTGTATGGTGAGCTTTTTAGCATCAGAAGTTTCTACCCTACCTATAATTTGTGCATCGACATAGTACGATTTGGAAATCGCAATCAGATGATCAGCAATTTCCGAAGATACGTATAACTCCATCCGGTGTCCGCAGTTAAATACCTGATACATTTCTTTCCAATCTGTTTTGGATTGTTCTTGAATTAGTTTAAACAATGGCGGAATTGCAAACATATTGTCTTTAACCACATGAACATGCTCTACAAAATGCAGGATTTTAGTTTGTGCTCCTCCCGAACAATGCACCATACCGTGAATGGTCTCCGAATTGTATTTTGATAAGATCTCTTTGATAACAGGTGCATAGGTTCTTGTAGGCGATAATACCAATTTTCCGGCATCAATCGGTGCGTTTTCAACCGTATCTGTCAGTTTTGTATTTCCGGAATATATCAGCTCTTTCGGAACAGAAGCATCAAAACTTTCAGGGAATTTCTCTGCCAAATACTTGTGAAAAACATCGTGCCTGGCAGAGGTCAAACCGTTACTTCCCATACCTCCGTTGTATTCTTTTTCATAAGTAGCCTGTCCATAAGAAGCCAGTCCGACAATCACGTCTCCGGGTTGAATGTTCGCATTGTCAATAACATCCGATCGTCTCATTCTGGCAGTTACGGTAGAGTCGACGATAATGGTTCTTACCAAATCACCTACGTCCGCTGTCTCCCCCCCGGTAGCATGGATAGTAACACCAAAATTCTTTAATTCCGCAATCAATTCTTCAGCTCCGTTGATAATCGCGGCAATCACTTCACCGGGAATCAAATTCTTGTTCCTGCCAATGGTAGAAGACAACAAAATATGATCTGTTGCTCCAACACACAGCAGATCATCCATATTCATAATCAACGCATCCTGAGCAATTCCTTTCCACACAGATATATCTCCCGTCTCTTTCCAGTACATATAAGCCAAAGATGATTTGGTTCCTGCACCGTCTGCATGCATAACCAAGCAATAAGACTCATCATGGGTCAAGTAATCGGGAACGATCTTGCAAAATGCTTTTGGGAACAACCCTTTGTCAATATTTTTGATGGCATTATGAACATCCTCTTTAGAAGCAGAGACACCTCGTTGGGCATACCTTTTAGAAACCTCCTGGCTCATCTTGTGTAGGAATTTTGTACAAAAGTACGGATTGTTTTCATTTCCGAATAAAAAATAGCTGTAAATACTCGTTTACCCCTGATTAAACACTAGAACATTTTTTTAAATCCTCTGATTTTTAAATCTTTCAATTCTTTAATTTTTCAATATTTAATACCGAACTCATCTTGACTTTTTCTATTTCCTAAAAAATGACTGAAATTCACCTATATTTCATTACTTTTCTTACCTATAGCGTTGCTATAGCTTTCAAAAAGCGCCTTATCCAGTTAAATTTCAGCTCATTTTCGGTTAAAAACAAAAAGTCAAGATGAGTTCACCATTTATCACTTGAAATTACTGGTATAATCAAAAAGATCATCAATAAAATATCTTTACTAAAAGGTATTCGTAAAATTTAACAGAAGAGATTCAAAAAAAACCGTTTTTAAATTCTCAAAATAGCTTTCTTTTTTTGAGAAAAAAACATTCTAACACCCTCTTTTTTAGCAAAGTAACAAATGTGAATAATTTTTTGACAAAAAGATGTGAATCGCTCTTTTTTTTTACTGGAAAAACAGGATTTCAGGTATATTTGCTTCCGTTATTAACCAGTAAAAACAACACAACACAATGAGTAAATCTAAATTAGAGTACATTTGGTTAGATGGTTATTTCCCGACTCAGAATATGAGAAGCAAAACTAAAATTGAAGATAATTTTAGCGGAGAACTAGAAGATTGTCCTGTTTGGTCTTTTGATGGTTCGTCAACAAAACAAGCTGAAGGGAATTCTTCCGATTGTTTATTAAAACCGGTAGCTATTTACCCGGATCCTGCGAGAGAAAATGGATACTTAGTGATGACCGAAGTTTTAAATGCAGACAGAACACCTCATCCTTCAAATGCCAGAGCAACCATAGAAGATGAAGATAATGATTTTTGGTTTGGGTTTGAACAAGAGTATTTCATTATGGATACTGAAACCCAGTTACCTTTAGGGTTCCCCATTGGAGGATATCCCGGACCTCAGGGAATGTATTACTGTTCCGTAGGGGGTAAAAACACACATGGTAGAGATTTTGTAGAAGAGCATGCGGATTTGTGTATTGCTGCCGGGCTAAACTTTGAGGGAATTAATCAAGAGGTAGCCAGCGGGCAATGGGAATTTCAATTATTTGCCAAAGGTGCTAAAAAAGCAGGAGATGAAATTTGGGTAGCTCGTTATTTATTAGATAGATTAACAGAAAAATACGGATACTATATTGAGTATCATCCCAAACCTGTAAAAGGAGACTGGAACGGCTCCGGGATGCATGCTAATTTCTCAAACACTACCCTGAGAACTTGTGGAAGTAAGAAAGTGTATGAAAAAATTTGTGAAGCATTTAGACCTGTTGCTTCAGAACACATTGCTGTGTATGGCGAGTTTAACGATCAACGCCTTACCGGTTTACACGAAACTGCTTCTATCCATGATTTTAGTTTTGGTATTTCAGATAGAGGAGCTTCTATTAGAATTCCTATTATAACAGTAGAGAGAGGCTGGAAAGGCTGGTTAGAGGATAGAAGACCTGCTTCAAATGGTGATCCATATAAGATTGCTGCCAGAATTGTAAAAACAGTAAAGTCTGCTGATATCGGTTAATGGTAGTAATAGATATATGATGATATAAAAAAACCGCAAATAAATGCGGTTTTTTTATGGCATGGTTGTATACAAAAACAGTATATATCCCAATAACAAAATAATACCGTTTTTTCGTTCCAATCGCATTTTTTTTGGCATAAATACCAATAATACAATTGAAAAAGAGATAGCTAACATCCAATATATGTCATTTGTCAATAAGGTAATGTCTTCTACTTTTACGGGAGTTATTATAGAGGTAATTCCAAGAACAGCTAACAGATTAAAGACATTAGACCCTATAAGGTTTCCCAAAGAAATTGCTTTTTCTTTTTTGATAACTGCTACAATGGAAGCTACTAACTCGGGAATACTGGTACCTATAGAAAGAATCGTTATTCCGATTAATCGCTCGCTTACTCCAAACTCTTTTGCAAGTTCCGTAGCTCCTTCAATTAATAATTCAGAGCCTCCCCATAGCCCCAGGCTGCCGATAATTAATAATAATGCTGTTTTATAGTTCGGTAACACTTCATCATCTTCAGGCATTTCATCTACAACTGCTTGTTTTTGAAAACGCAATAAATACACTAAAAAAACAACTAGAAATGAGCTTAAAATAATGCCTTCTATGGTAGAAATGACCATGTCATTATACAAAAAATAAAAAAGTAGCAATGAGGCTACCATCATCACCGGCCAGTCTGTAATATAGAAACTCTTGTGCACATCAATTTTAGCAATTAGTAATGTAATTCCCAAAACCAAACCTAAATTTGCAATATTAGATCCTATGACATTTCCAAGAGCCAAGTCGGGAAATCCGTTGATTGCAGATTGAACACTCACAATGAGTTCCGGAGCAGAAGTTGCAAAAGAAACAATCGTCATGCCAATGATAATTTTTGGAATCTGTAATCTCAAAGAAATTGAAACAGCAGATTTTAACAACCAATTCCCTCCAAAAATGAGCAATGTAAACCCCAAAATGATATACAAATAGTTCATTATTTTAATTTGATGCGAAGATACATTTTTATCATGCTACATAATGAACTCATAAAAGATAGATTTGGTAAAAATAGCCGTTTTTTCATTTTTTATTTTCAGAAAACATCAGAAAACCCCTTTACTTTATTACACTTTTATATAATAAGTAATGATAAAAAATATAAATTAAAACCTTTTCGTAGATATATGTATTTCATTTTGTAACATAAAAATCATTTTTAATTTAATTATTAAAATCAAATAAATCCTTTTTTATATTATTATGATAAAAATTGCTTTGCCTTTATATATCTTCAGAAACCAATTTCGGAATTGAATTATGTATTTCACTTAAAAATTATTAAAATGATTATACTAGCGATTAAAATAATTGAGATAACACTTATTGTAATTTCAATTTACTTTATTTAAATTATGAACCATTAAAACCAAAAGCTATGCTAACAACTATTGGAATATTATTTATAATAACAGGAGTTTTAACACTCATCTTAAAGCCTGTTTTTACTACAAATAAGCTCTTGAATCTTTTTACAAAGGCAAGAAGCATACAACTTATATTTATAGGGATACTGATGAGTATTATTACGGGAATGTTTTTTTATGCCGATGCGGGAACTGCATATGCAGTACAATATGTAAGTGGTGGAGATAAGATGATTACCACTCAGGGCATTAAACTAAAATATTGGGGTAGGGTAATTCCGCTATCCTATGAAATCTCTATTAAAGATATCATTGTAGATACTAAAGAAGAGTTGCCTGAAGATGGACAAGGAATTTACAATCGACAGGCACAAAAATGGGAATTCAGTGATGCCATTAAAGCGGAGATAAGTACTTCTGTAATTGTAGGAGTAAATATCAATGATGAAGAAATTTTCTTAAACATGGCTGACAGAAATAAAAGCAAGGGAAAATTGATTTTTGGAAGAGTACTCCCAAATATTGACGCTGCTATTAAAAACACCTGTAAATTGATGGCTGCACAAGACTATATTTCAGGACAAGCGTCGGATTTTGGCAGGTATTTCAGAGATCAACTTGAAAACGGAATGTATCAGGTAGAGCAATATTATGAAGCTGAAAATCCGAATGAAATTGTTGGAGATACTACCGCTATAAGGAAAATAAAAGCGGGGAAACCCAGTAAGCAGAAAAAGTTTAGAATCAAAAGAGATGCAAACGGAAATATTGTACGAGATAATTCAAATACATTAAAACAATACGGGTTAAAAATATACCAGGCACAAGTAACCGGTATGGATTGGGAAGAATCGTTTGATGAAAGATTAGATTTACAAAAAAGTGAAGTAGCGCAGACGCAGCCTGAAAAACAACAGGCAGAACGCGAATATTACAGAGCTAAAAAAGAAGTTACCAAAGGGGAATCTGAAAAAGCCAAAGAAAGAGCTAGTTTGGAAAAAGTTCAGATTCAACAAACCATTGCTGCGGAAACAGAGGTTAAAGTAGCTGAATTTAATTTGATTAAAGAGGAAAAACAATATGAAGTGGAGCTGTATAAAGCAAAAAGTAAAAAAGTAGCTGCTAATGCTCAATACTATGAAAATGCAAAATTGGTCAATGCCGGTCTAACACCACAGGAAAAAGCGGAATGGGAATATAAAACAGCTGTAGGTGTTGCGGGGCAACTAAAAGATCTGAAATTACCGACTACCTATATTGAGGATGGTAAAAAAGTACAGGAAATAACGGGAATTTGTTAGAATCGTTGATTGGCGCAGAATTAGCTAAAAAAATGATTTAGAAAAAGAAATAAAAAAGAGTAAACTATTTAAGACGAACGAGGTGGCATACAAATGCTACTTCGTTCTAATATGGTATATTTTTCGTATTTTTGACATCTGAATGAACACACTGCAATGAAGAAAGTAGCCTTTAAAATACTTACTAAAGTAAACAAAATGATATTACCTTCATACACAAAAAAGCAGCTGGATATTACAAAAGCTTCCAAGCTTCAAATGGCAGTCATTGGATGGAGAGCTTATGTTACTTTAAACTCATTAGATTAAAAAGCTATTGTATGAATCAGGAGCACATAAAAGTATTTACAGGATCACCTATATTCGTCAGAAGGCTTCAAAAAATTTTAGAAGAAAATAATATCTCATCCTTGTCCAAATCTGATAAAATAGTAGGATATGAAATTTCTAATCATATAGATGAGTTATATATTTTGAATGTAGATCTGGCAAAAGCAAAAAAGATTATAGATGATTTTGAACAAGAAATCAATTTATAAAATTTTATTTGATTACACTTAATTATGCCACTAATTTAAAAATTCGTATCTTAATATAAAGTTTAGAATTATGAATTTACTACATTTTATTGAACAATTTCCAGATGAGTTTTCCTGTAAATCACATATGAAGTTGGCTCGTTCAAAAGAAGGAGTCATTTGCAAAAAATGTCAATCAAAAAAGCACTATTGGTTAAAGTCTAAATGGATGTGGCAATGTTCTTATTGTGGTTTTAGAACTACTCTACGCAGCGGTACTATGATGGAGAACTCCAATTTACCTATTCGTACTTGGTATCTCGCTATGGCATTTATGACTTTTAGTAAAAAAGGTATTTCTGCTGCCGAATTACAACGTCAGCTCAACCATACACGTTATACCACTATATGGTCTCTTATGCACAGAATACGTTCGGCTATGGGAAAACGAGATAATTTATACGACCTTGAAGATATGATTGAGTTTGATCAAGATTACTTTACTGTGGCAACAAAAGAATCCGACAGACAAAAGCTTAAAAGAGGCAGAGGCAGTCAAAAACAATCTAACGTAGCGGTAATGGCAGAGTCTGTACCTTTAGAATATTTAAAGACTGGGAAACAATCCAAACAATGTCGTTATTTTAAAATGAAAGTTTTGGATACTCATAAAAAAGAAGAAGTCAACACGCTTATTGATAGTAATTTTGATGATACATGCATTGTTTTTAGCGACAAAAGCACGTCTTATGTAGACATAGGTGATTATGGATCAGTCACAAAAGTTGTGTGTGAGTTCAGATGAAGATTAATTGTTAATTGAAGATTGAATGAAGTGTGTCTTTGCGAGTGAAACGAAGCAATTAGGGATCAGGGTCAAAAGTTTTGTGTGGATTGAATTAAAGTTTTGATCTTTGTAAAAAAAAACAGAGATTGGAATTATCCTTAGACCTTTTAAAATTCATCTTACCTGAGATGCTCGTAGAACATTTTGATTTGGTAAGACACACTCATCGAAATGAGGAACTTCATTTGTATTTTGAAGAGCGTAATGTTGTTCCTAAAGAAGTCATAAATCCTAATGTAATTGCTCATGGTTTCCACAAAGAGATTACTATTGAAGACTTTCCTTTGCGTGGAAACACTGTGTATCTTCACGTAAGGCGACGTAGATGGTTAGATAAAGAGACTAGGCAAATCATTCAAAGAGATTGGAATCTAGTAGCTCAGGGAACTCGCATGACAGGTGAGTTTGCTGCTTTTTTAAAAGAGATTAGTCGATACTGAGAAGAGTGATTGCAAAACCATTGCAAGAATCTATGGCGTGAATGGGAAGAAGTTCCAAAGGCAGTATCGAGATTATTTGAGTGAGTTTAAACAGTGGAAGGAAAAGTCTCATGCCAAAGAGTGGTTGATCTTCCCTGAGAATATAGGAACTCGATTATCTATCGACGAAGTAGCCTTATCAAAAGGAGAACTCTACACCATCGTTACCAATAAAAAAGCTAAAGGAAAGAAAGGAAGTATTGTGGCGATCATAGCTACTACCAAAGCAGAACCTATTATCAAACACCTATTTAAAATCTCATCTGCGAAAAGAAACAAGGTCAGAGAAATTACCCTAGATATGGCGAACTCCATGAAGCTGATTGCCAAACGGTGTTTCCCCAAAGCCATACAAGTAACCGATAGATTCCATGTACAGAAACTAGCTCTAGAAGCACTTCAAGAAATTAGGATCAAACATCGATGGGAAGCCATAGATACAGAAAATGAACGGATCAAACTTGCCAAAACCAATAACAAAGAATATTACCCTGAAATATTAGAAAATGGAGATACCATAAAGCAACTCTTGGCTAGAAGCAGATACTTACTCTACAAAGCACCAAGTAATTGGACAGAAGATCAAAGAGTAAGAGCTAACATCCTCTTTAAAAGATATCCTGATATCAAAACAGCTTTTAAGCTCGTACAAGGACTTAGAAATATCTTCAACACAGCAAACTCAATACAAGTCGCTTATACAAAACTAGCGCATTGGTATAAAGATGTAGAACAAACAGCATACAAGGCTTTTAATACCATAGCAAACTCTATCAGGCTTAACTATAGATCAATATTGAATTACTTCATTAATAGAAGTACTAATGCAGCGGCAGAATCTTTCAATGCCAAAATCAAAGCCTTTAGATTACAATTTAGAGGGGTCAAAAACACAGAATTCTTCCTCTATAGATTAACTACAATTTTTGCATAAACACAACAATTAGTCTTGATCCGAGTTTTGGTCACAAAGAAGTGTTTAAAAAAAAGAAACGGCAGCATTGTGTGTAAAAACTGATAGCTTTGTAGTAGAGAGTAATGTTCATTTTCCAACGGATTACAATTTGTTGTGGGATTGTTCACGTAAAGCCTTGGAGGTTATTGATTGGTTTAAGAAAAAGTATTCAGAGTTGGAAGGTTGGCGTAAATCATACGATTGGTTTAAGCAGGGTGACAATGCACGTGTTCTATCCCTAGAAAGCGGTCTTAACCAAATGACCTTTGACGACCGGACTACTACTTTATCTGTGCACTGTACCAGAAATTAATTTTTTTAACATAAATATTAGTTTAACAAACTGCTTTTTATCTAAGAGCAGTTTTTTTATATTGATCCCCTAATATTTTAAATTATTGAGACCTTTATAAAATAAAAATATCAGTTGAACTTCTTGCTAAATCAACCCTGTAAAAGTTTTATAGACCATTTCAACTTTCAAACTTTTTTAACTTTAAACTGTATTAATATTAAAAATCAAAAAAAATTGTAGTTTTGAAGAATCATGCTTCGACGGCAATAAAACTAATAACGAAAAGTATAAAATTAAAAATTACTCATAAGTAAAATATTACGGAGATACATACAACTAATAGTTCATTATGAATGCAAAAATAATATCAAACGGAATTTTAAGAGCATTAGCAATTCTGTTAGGAATAAGTACTCTGTGCTATTTTTTATATCTGGTCCGAACCGTTATTATTTATATAGTCATTGCAGCAGTAATAGCTGTAATCGCAAGGCCTTTGATTGTTTTTTTGAGAAGAAAATTAAAATTCTCCAAAACATTATCGGTAATAGCTACTATGATTTTATTTGTCGGTCTTTTAGTAGGGTTAATAAGTATGTTTATTCCTTTGATCATGGAGCAAGGTCAAAATTTGTCACTGCTTCAAACAGAAAGTTTAAAAGAAGATGTTCAAAATATTATCAAACAGGCAAATAGTTATTTTAAATCAAAAAATATAGATATTTTGAGTGAATTACAAAACGCTGATATTCTTTCGAGTTTAAAATCTATTCCCAATGTGTTGAATTCTATTGTAGGCACATTAGGCTCTTTTAGTATTGCCATATTTTCTATATTGTTTATCTCTTTCTTTTTTATGAAAGACAGTAGGATTTTTAAAAATAGTATCCTGACCATTGTCCCCAACGGCACCGAAAACAGGTTTTCAAAATCCATAGAAAAAATAAACGAGCTGCTCTCAAGATACTTTATCGGGTTAGTATTACAAATTAGTATTCTCTTTGTCATATATACGATTATTTTATGGATCTTTGGAATTTCAAATTTTATAGTCATTGCATTTCTATGTGCATTGTTAAATTTAATTCCTTATATAGGCCCTCTGATTGGTGCAATTTTAATGATTATTTTGTCAATGACGAGTAATATTGGACAGGATTTCCGAACTGAAATACTTCCAACAACTCTATATATAATGATTGGGTACCTAGTTGCACAACTAGTGGATAATTTTGTTAGTCAGCCACTTATATTTTCCAAAACGACCAAATCGCACCCACTTGAAATATTTCTGATCATTATTATCGGAGGCTTATTAATGGGACCGGTAGGGATGATTATTGCCGTACCAACATATACCGTTTTAAAAGTTATTTTAAAAGAATTTTTATCCGGCAATAAGATTGTTAAGTCTTTAACTAAAGACATCTAAGTACTATTAAACTTATCAATTCTTTAACCGGAAGTACAAGATTGGATGCAACAGCATCTTGACTCGGGGATATTGCAAAACTTATTTTAAAAGGAAGTCCTTTTGCAGGTATTACCTCCCAAGAATTGGCAAATTAAATCATAGCAAAACAAAAGTCAAAAATCAAGCTCCCTATATGGTTCCGTTCGGAAAATATATACTATCCGGATACATTAAGTATAGAGCAGGCCTCTTCCGAAATAACTGCCTATTACAAAAGTACCATCATTTCCGGTAATTCCCTGACTGATATCACCGGAGGTTTTGGTATTGATACATTTTTCTTTGCCAAACACTTTACAAAAGTTACTCATTGCGAAATAGATACCAAACTATCAAAAATTGTAACATATAATAATAAGCAACTGGGAATTACAAACATAAAAACCATTGTAAAAGATGGTATCGATTATATAAAAGGATGTCGTCTATTTGACTAAATATAGACTTGAAATTATTAGTTGTTTTCAAAATAGTTAAATTATTGATTATCAATATAATGTACTAAAAATCAATGACAAAAAAATATTATTTAACTAAATATCAAGTATTTATTCAAATTTTTATAGCCATTAAATCATATCCAAAAAGTATGAGTTTGCCCTGACATTCATCAGGGCAAACGCATTAAACTTTTATGAATATATCAGTAAAACTAATTTTTCATTAAAGAATTGACATTTAATAATGGATTTTATTCGTAATTTTTTAAACTTACCTTTAATGATTATTCATTTTTTTGAAAATAATTACAGGTTAACTTGGATCAAAAAATCATAAAGTATTGATTAAAAACATGTTAACTTTAATGCGTTTACTCTGTGACATTCATTAGATTTTTTTTGCATTTCATTTTTTTGTCTTATATTTATCACTTTAACTTCTACAGTTAAAATGAAGTGTTTTATTTTAGGGGTGTAAAACACTTCAAAAAGCCTTGATATATTCAAGGCTTTTCTTTTTTTAATTTTTTTCATTTGTTTTTTGTGAATTTTCAAATAGAACTCATTTAAACTTCTTCAATTTGCTAAAAAATTGCTGTTTTCTACTCTGTTTTTATCTTTTTTTCCTTCCGTAGCACTGCTATGCAACTCAAAAAAGCTTTCAACAGAGCTAAAACTTCTAATGTTCGCTTAAATCCAAAAAGTTTAAATGAGTTCATAAAAAAATTCATGTACTTTTGTTTAGAACACTGGCTATTTTATGGTTTACTTTACAGTAGAATAGTATAAGATCTATTTTAATGCAAACACTTCTATACGAGGGATTAAAAATATTCGGAGAAAAAATATCTTTTATAGATGATCATCTAGTAATAGAAGCTCCTTTACAAATCAATATCAATGGAAATCCTTATACCGTTGTTATGCGGACACCAAATGATGATCTTCAACTGATCAGAGGGCTTTTATTTGCTGAAGATATCTATAAAAAACAACATTCTTTGCCTTATGAAATAGTAGCACAACACGATGACTTTTCAACCGTAATCAATATTACTATTAACAAATCGGATCTTGGTAAAGGATATTTAAATAAAAGGACTTTATTGTCTGTATCTTCCTGTGGAATATGTGGGAAGAAACAATTAAACGATATAAAAGTAGGAGGAGCAAAAAAATTACGAAAACAAACTTGTAAAGCGGATTTCTTGTTGGAAGCATTTCAGCAGTTAAAAGAAAAACAAAAAGTATTTATAAAGACCGGCGGAAGTCATGCAGCAGCAATTTTTGACATACAACACAAGATGTTAACCATCAAAGAAGATATTGGCAGGCACAATGCCGTAGATAAGTGTGTTGGAGATTTATTGGAAAAGCAAAAACTTACGGATGCCAATTATCTACTGGTAAGTGGCAGAGTATCTTATGAGATAGTAATCAAAGCTTTTATTGCGAAAATACCTGTGATCGTAGCAGTTTCTGCTTGTTCTTCTTTAGCCGTTGATTTTGCCAAAGAATTTGGAATTTGTCTGGTTGGTTTTACAAGAAATCATAAAATGACAGTATATGCAAATGCTTCTTATTTAGAAAAATTAAATCATGGCTAGAAAAAAAATATATCCCCGGCTTCCGGAGAAATTCACCGGAATCAAACTCGACAAAATCCCTACTGCTGCTGCCGGAGTAAAAGCTATTGCATCGGCATTTACTCATATCAAAGATGAAGTTGGTATTAGAAAAGGAATTTCTCTTTTAGCAAAATTAAATCAAAAAGAAGGTTTTGATTGCCCCGGGTGTGCGTGGCCGGATCCTGATGAAAAAAGGGCATTTTTAGCGGAATATTGCGAAAATGGTGCAAAAGCAGTTGCGGAAGAGGCAACAAAAAATAAAGCTACTCCCCTATTTTTTACTACACATGCTGTAAATGAGCTATCGGTGCTTTCTGATTATAAAATAGGTAAAAGCGGGCGTATTACACACCCAATGATTCTCAGAGAAAATGCAGATCACTATGAAAAAATATCATGGGAGAATGCCTTTGAGCTTATTGCAACTGAGCTAAATGCTTTAAACGCGCCTAATGAAGCTGTTTTTTATACTTCAGGCAGAACAAGCAATGAAGCAGCTTATCTATACCAATTATTTGTAAGAGCATACGGCACTAACAACTTGCCCGATTGTTCTAATATGTGCCATGAAAGTAGTGGTGCCGCTTTATCAGAAACACTTGGGATAGGCAAAGGATCTGTTACTTTAGATGATTTCAATGATGCTGACTTAGTGATTGTCATGGGTCAAAACCCGGGAACCAACCACCCCAGAATGCTTACCGCATTGGGAAATACAAAAAAGAACGGGGGTAAAATTATGACCATAAATCCACTGCCGGAAGTTGGATTAATGCGATATAAAGATCCTCAAAACCCAATAAAATGGGTGGGAAAAGGTCAAAAATTAACGGACTTATTTTTACAGGTAAAAATCAATGGAGATGTTGCGCTATTAAAAATCATACTTAAACTTTTAATAGAGAAAGAAAAAGCAGATCCAGGCTCAATTTTTGACCATGATTTCATTAAAGATAAAACACATGGATATGATCATTTCGAAACGGATTTAAACCGCTATAAAATTGAAGATTTATTGCCCCAAACCGGTCTGGATATGACTATTATTAAAGAAGCAACAGAAATGATTGCCTCCAACAAAAAAATAATTGTTTGCTGGGCAATGGGGCTAACACAGCATAAAAACGGGGTAGACAATATCAGGGAAATTGTCAATCTTTTACTACTAAAAGGAAGTATCGGTAAAAAAGGGGCCGGAACCTGCCCTGTCCGCGGACATTCAAACGTGCAGGGAGACAGAACCATGGGCATCTGGGAGAAACCAAAAGATACCTTTCTTGATAGCTTGGAAAAAGAATTCGGATTTAAAGCCCCAAGAAAGCATGGCTACGATGTGGTAAATGCCATTGAAGCGATGTACCAAAAAAAGGTAAAAGTATTTATCGGTATGGGAGGAAATTTTATATCAGCAACACCGGACACCGAATACACAGCTAAGGCCCTGCAAAATTGTAACCTTACCGTTCATATAGCTACCAAATTAAACCGAAGTCACTTGGTTCACGGTAAACAAGCTCTAATTCTACCATGTCTAGGAAGAACGGAAAAAGACATTCAGCAAAGCGGAAAACAATTTATGAGTGTAGAAAACTCTATGGGTGTTGTCCATAAAACATCCGGAAATTCAGAACCTTGTTCTACAAAATTACTAAGTGAACCTGCTATTGTATGCGGAATAGCCAATGCTACTCTCAAAAAATCTAACATCCCCTGGAACCGGTTTACTGAAAATTACGATTTTATCAGAGATAAAATAGCAGCCACTATTCCCGGTTTTAAAGATTATAATAAACAGGTACGAATAAAAGGAGGGTTTTATTTACCCAATAATGCAAGGGATCTTGATTTTTCTACTACTACTACAGGAAAAGCAAATTTTTCTATAAACACACCTTCTGAAATAGTACTTAAGAAAGACCAATTTCTGATGATGACTATCAGGACTCACGATCAGTATAATACCACTATTTATGGGTTAAACGATCGTTATCGCGGCGTATTAAACGAGCGAAGAGTTATTTTTATGAATCCGAAAGACATGAAAAACTTAGGGTTAAACAAATTAGATAAAGTAAACCTAACCTCACATTTTAACGGGGAAAAAAGAGAAGCAAAGAATTTTTTAGTAATTCCTTATTCAATTCCCGAACAGTGTACTGCAACTTATTTTCCTGAAACCAATGTATTGGTACCTTTAAAAAGTAAAGCAGCTATTAGCGGGACACCCACATCAAAAACGGTAATCATTACTATAGAACTCATTTAAACTTTTTGAATTTGCTAAAAAAATAGGTGTTTTCCACTCTGTTTTTGTCTTTTTTTCCTTCCGTAGCGCTATGTGAAATTGCAAAACCTTTTAAAAACAGGCAATAAAAAGTAGATTTTATGGTTTTTATTTGATGAACAGATTGTTAAAGAGATGTTAAAAATGAGGTTTTGTTTTTTATTTAAATATTTTTAAATCAGAAGTGGTATTAGAAATACTGCCCAATACCAAAAACAAAACCACGTGTTGCATTTTTAGTAATTCCATATCCGTAGTCAACCCGAAAAACAGCATTATATATTTTTTTATGAATAAAGCGCAGTCCTAATCCCGGGTAAACCCTTACATTATCCGCTCTGCTAAAATCTCCAAAATTCCCACCCGGATTACGCCAGGAGCCTGCATCTACAAATACATTTCCCTGAACTGTAATATTGTTTTTCTTATAAAGGATATATCTGTACTCCGTATTTAATACAACAACTCCTGTTCCTCTGTCAATGGTATTCCCCACGCCGCGGATATTAATATTATTATCTACGGAAAAAGGCGCAAAAGGAGAATCGCTATTAGTAGCAAAACCAACCCGAAGTCTATTGGCCCAATTCCCTTTTTCTTCTACCCGTTTGTAATAAAAAAAGTCATTCCAGGCTATAGAGAAATTAGGTAAAATTTGATTTCTGGTACTTACATATTGAAAGTTAAAAAGGCTACGAAACCCTGAAACACTTTCGTAGTAATAATCCAGGTCGTTGTATTCATATATTAGTTTAACAAGTGATTTGTTTACAACCAATGCCTGTGGAACATTTGGGTTTGTCGCACCTGATTTATATTGATAATCTTCAGTAAAAAAACTCATTCCTAACTCTACCCGGTTTTTAAAATTAAACTGATAGAGCCCTAGTGCTTCATAAGAAGTATTATTGTATTTGTAATCCGAAGTAGTACCATCAAAAAAAACAGGTTCTTGTGTTGTTAAACTTTGAAAGTTAACAGCTAAACCTAATTTTCTGGTAAACAAATAGGGTGCTCTAAAATTAACGGCATAAGAATTATAGATATCTCGTTGAAAAAAACCACCTATGATAATATTTTTTCCCAGAAAGTTGTACTCATGTAACCCAATTCGATAAGCAAATTCATTATTATTTGTAGTATAGAAATTTACAAATGGGATGATGGTAAAATTGTCTTCGATATCTATGTATACATTATAAAAATTGTCATGTGAATAAAAGACTTGAAAATAGGCATGAGAAATACCTGGTAACCTACGTAAGTTCGCAATATCATTTGTAAGCATTAGTGAGTCTAATTTGTCTCCTGCTTTGGATTCCATTATCTTCTTAATAAAAGATACTCTTGTTCTTTTAGCGCCCCTTATCTTCATATCATAAATAACAGGTTCTTGTGCTTTCAGTTCTGAAAAAACAAGAAATAGACAAAACAAAAAAAGAAATTTCCGTATCATTATTGAGCTGTAAATGGTTTTTCAATAATCAAATTTACCCAATTATCTACACTTACACCCATTAGTGTAAAATTATAATTTTCTCCTAAAACAAGACTCGGAGGCACATTGGTATTAATATCTAATAAAACATTAGTAGTATTTTTATATTGAAACCACCTATCATAAGTATAGGTTCCCGAGAGAAATTGTTGTTGTATATCTATAACCTGAAAATAAATAGTATTATCGGGATATATTCCATCACTCCAGGTAAATAAGGGCATTAAGGATTGCATTTGGTCAATATTTACGGTATTTTTATATTCTGTTGGTTTTGATTCATTTTTTAATCGGATTGGATTCGACCTATGCAACGCTCCTTGAAACATAAAAGTAACAATGCTCCAGGATTCTTCTGAATTTAACCTCACAAATCGTTCTAATTTCCCACCAAAAACAGCTTCTTTTTGCAAACTTTTCATGGTATAATTTGAAAAATCATTTGAATCTACAGAAGTTGTCTCTGTTTCATAATATCGAATATCTGTGGCACCTTCTATAGGGTAATAAAAAATATAAGAGACGCTTTCTCTTTGATTTTCACTCGCTGCACATGCAATAACTTCCCCTAAAGGAGTATCGGAATTTATATTTATGTATTCCTGTAGATTTTGATTTAGAGTAGCCTCCATATCTTTTTTACAAGAAAAAAAGCAGAGGATAAAAATTAAAAAAAATACAATTCTAATTTGCATAGAGCTCTTTTAATAACAGTTCGGAAGGTTTATTTTGAGGTGTAAACCTGTTATTATTTTTACCTCCAACCCGATGATGCTTATGAAACCATTTCCATACAAACCCGCCTGCAAACCAATCTTCTTTCCAAAATTGATTGTAAATTGCTTGTAAACCATTCAATTGAGCCTCTAAATTTACGGATCCTGAAACATGTCTGGAATCCCAAGGCTCTTTTCCTGCATAATCCAGGCTTCTATAACCAAACTCTGTAAATAAAACTGATTTTTTATAGTTAAATTGTATTTTTTTAATTTCTTTTTTATGCTGTTCCCAACCCTCTTCAAATTCCTGAACTGTCGGTGTTTTTTTATCGGTTAAAGGAAAATAAGCATCTATCCCAATATAATCCAGCTGACTCCAAAATGTAACACGTTTAAATTCGTCCCAATTAGCAGCATATGTTAATTTTCCTTTATATATGTTTCTGATTTTTTGAATTAATGACTTCCAGTATTCAGGTCTGCTACTAACAAATTTTTCTAACTCCGTACCCATACAAAATAGATCAGCCTCAATTTCCTGCGCAGTCTTTGCATAGGTTAAAATAAATTGCTCATAGGAATTTTCAAGAGTTTTCCATTTTTTTTTGGTATTCATGGCAATAAAACCTGTATACTCTCCTCTCCAGACCCATATTTGAGGTTTTACCATAATCTTGATACCTTTTTTTTGTAATTCGTGAGCATACTGTTTAATGCCCTCTTCTCGTTCTCCATACCATTGTCCTTTGGTATTAAAACGGATTTCAGGCGATGATAATTCTCTGATAAAGCCGAAAGGCATTAATGCAGCATAGTTGGCATTGATATGAACTATCGGATTTGTGTCCTTACTTGTAATACTATCACTAGAGGATACAAAACTAACCCCATTAATCTTCTGGGCGTTTCCCTTAGAAAGAAAATTGAAGGCAATGAAGGAAAATAAAAAAAAGAGCCTGATTATTCTCATAATATAGACCCTAAATTAGTTAATCTCACTAGAACAATGCTCTTAAACCAATGTTAAATGTTTCCCCTAATCCCGTATTATGACCTCTTATAAAATTGGTATATAAAGTTTCTATATTTAAAATTTTGCTTATCTGGTACTTCGCTCCGCTTCCCAAAGCTGTGAAATCTTGAGAAAAATCGTTTCCTAAATCGAAATGTTTCCCCTAATCCCGTATTATGACCTCTTATAAAATTGGTATATAAAGTTTCTATATTTAAAATTTTGCTTATCTGGTACTTCGCTCCGCTTCCCAAAGCTGTGAAATCTTGAGAAAAATCGTTTCCTAAATCGAAATGTTTCCCCTAATCCCGTATTATGACCTCTTATAAAATTGGTATATAAAGTTTCTATATTTAAAATTTTGCTTATCTGGTACTTCGCTCCGCTTCCCAAAGCTGTGAAATCTTGAGAAAAATCGTTTCCTAAATCGAAATGTTTCCCCTAATCCCGTATTATGACCTCTTATAAAATTGGTATATAAAGTTTCTATATTTAAAATTTTGCTTATCTGGTACTTCGCTCCGCTTCCCAAAGCTGTGAAATCTTGAGAAAAATCGTTTCCTAAATCGATTCGTTGAGTGTGCTGTATTAGTGCTAAAATTGTAAATTTAGTGTTTGGGAAATAGCTTAAGAAAACTCCCGGAGCTAAATTCCAACTATTATTAGCGAAACTATCTGATTTCTTTCCAAAATTAAACTCAGAATTTAGCTCTGTAAATAATTGCCAATCACCACTTGGGAAAGTATAATCATAAAAAAATCTATTTTGAAAAATATATCCCTTTTGGTCTAAAAAGACACCATTTATTGTTTCCTGACTTATTAAGGGAATATGAAATGCCATTTGGACTGTAAAATTGGTTATCTTCTTAAACGGATTAAACTTTACTGCCAGTGCAAATGAGGTGATACCGGAGCGTGCAGTTCCGTTTTGACCATCAAAACCAAATACATCTAAAGCATTTCTTCCTGCGATCACATTAGAACGAACTTCTAACAACAATCCGAAATTAAAAGAACTTCTTTCTGAAATTCCGGTAAAAATATCTAGCGATGATGTAAAAAATGTTTGCCTGGGCTCTGCTCCATTGGTAAAAGTACTTTCCGTCTGCGTATATAAATTGTTAAACCATTTAATATCCCATTGTCCTTTCTTTAATAATTTAGAAGGTGTATAGGTTTGAATGACGCTTTTTGAATCCGAATCATTATCCTCGTCCTCTTGGGAAAACCCTTGATAGCTATAACTTATAAATAGTGTAATAATTAGTAAAAATCGTTTCATAATACAGGTTTAATAAATAGTTTTTAATTAAAATTTTGTTTTTTCATCTTGTTTTTCAGTACACAGTCGGAGGAATGTTAAATTAATTTCATAAATATATAATATATATTTATTATAAATTAAAAAATACTTTAAGAAATTCTTATTATTTTCGACAGATATGTTAACTATATAAAATTATGCATCATATTATTATTATTGGAAATGGAATTTCCGGGGTTACACTTGCCAGGCATATTCGAAAGAATTCAAATAAAAAAATTACGATTGTTTCGGCAGAGACGGATTACTTTTTTTCTCGTACGGCACTCATGTACGTATACATGGGCCATATGAAATTTGAACACACACAACCTTATGAACCTTGGTTTTGGAGAAAAAATAATATTCATTTGAAAAAGGGATATGTAAGCAATATAGACACTAAAAATAAGCTGTTGAATTTTTCTAGTGGAGAGACACTCTCTTATGATAAATTGGTGATTGCTTCCGGTTCCAAGCCTAATAAATTTGGTTGGCCAGGACAGGATTTGGAAGGTGTAATGGGAATGTATCATAAACAAGATTTGGATAATCTGGAAAAATACGCACCGAATAATAAGGTATGTAAGAGAGCTGTTATTGTGGGTGGCGGGTTAATTGGAATTGAATTGGCCGAAATGTTACATTCCAGAAATATTCCGGTTACATTTTTGGTACGTGAAACCAGTTTTTGGAACGGCGTATTGCCTTCCGGTGAAAGTGCCATGATTAACAGACATATTAGAAATCATCATTTTGATTTAAGGTTAAATACGAATTTAAAGGAAATTATATCCGATGAAAATGGCTGTGTAAAATCTGTTATTATTCAGGAAACCGGAGAGGAAATAGAGTGTAATGTAGTTGGGTTAACACCCGGAGTTTCTCCAAATATTGATTTTGTAAAAAGTTCTGATATAGAAACCGGCCGAGGTATTTTAGTCAACCGTTTTTTAGAAACAAGTATAAAAGATGTATATGCCATCGGAGATTGTGCGGAACAGAGAGAGCCTATTGGCAATAGAAGACCTGTTGAAGCTGTTTGGTATACGGGCAGGATGATGGGAGAAACACTGGCACAGACCATTTGTGGAAACAAAATTGAATACAACCCGGGACATTGGTTTAATTCGGCAAAATTTTTAGATATCGAATATCAAACGTATGGTTGGGTATTTTCCGAAAGAAACAAACCCGATTACGAAGAACATTTTCATTGGAAGCATGAAGATGATACCAAATGTATTACGGTAGCGTATCATAAAGATTCTAATCTGTTCCTGGGAATTAACACCTTTGGAATTAGAATGAGACATGAGGTTTTTGACAGATGGCTTACTGAAGAAAAAGACATAGACTATGTTATACACCATCTGCCGGAAGCAAATTTTGATCCGGAATTTTACAGTTATTACGAAAAAGAGATTTTGGCAGCTTATAATTATCAACTACAAACTACTACATAAAGAATCATGAGTACAAAAGTAAATCACAGTATGTCTTTGGCAACACCAGATGCTAAGGATATATCAACAAAACAAAAAATTGCTGCGATTATGGGAATTACAGGTTTAATTATCCTAATACTGGCAACGTTTAATGTAGCCCTTCCCAATAAAACAATTGTTCTTACAAGCAGTCTGGTTTTAATCGTTTTGGGAACTGTGCTATATGCCAATGAAATCTATCTGAAAAAATTAGAAGGAATTAAAAATGACGGTGTTTGGTTCAAATCTATTTCTTCAAGAGGTCTTTTAGGTTGGATAGCCGGAGTTTCCTTAACCGGTTTTTATATTGTTTTGTATTTCTACGCAGAATTATTAGGCTTAGGAGTTAACGGTGCTCCTAACACAGGTTTGGTAGCGCTGTTTGATCCCTTAAGTTATTTGTTGAGTAACAGGCCCGCAAGCCAATGGTTTGTATATGGCACATTGTATACGGTTGCTATTATAGCTTTTGGATATAAATTTATATTAAAGTACCGCCATAACAAATACCAACAGCTAAGAACGATTTCCGTTATGTTTTTTCAGTTAGGTTTTGCTTACCTGATCCCGGAATTTATGGCAAAATTAAACGAGCAACCTCAATACAACCTCCCTTACTATGACTTAAAAAGTATGTGGCCGTTAAACTATTATTTATTCGACGGTTGGTCTCTGGACGGATTACTATCTTCGGGTAATTTAGGGTTCGGGATGCTCGTTTTCGGTATCTTATCTATTTTTGTGATTTCTCCTTTTTTAACATATAAATATGGTAAACGTTGGTATTGTTCATGGGTTTGCGGATGTGGCGGACTAGCAGAAACAGCAGGAGATTCTTTTAGACAATTGAGTAGTAAAAAAATGTCTGCATGGAAGATAGAAAGATGGTTAATCCACACTGTAATGGTATTTTCTATCATTATGACCATTGCAGTAATTTATACTTACCTGGGAAATGATTCAAAAACTTTTTGGCTTACAAAAGAAGTATTCTTAGTTTTTACTGTGGGAGTTTTAACACTTATTTTCGCCTTAGTACTATTTTTTAAGCGTAATGAATTGGGGAAAGATGCAACCTACGGAGCTATTGGTTTTTTTGTGATTTTAGGTGCTTTACTGGCAATGTATTTGACGGATACTTCCAGCCATGTTTTTTATATCAGTTCCTGGGATTTAAGGTCTGCATATGGAGTATATATAGGTGCTGTTTTTTCCGGAGTTATTGGAACAGGGTTTTATCCTATCCTCGGGAACAGGGTCTGGTGTCGTTTCGGGTGCCCGATGGCAGCAATTTTAGGATTTCAGCAGCGTATGTTCTCTAAGTTTAGAATTACCACCAATGGAGGGCAATGCATCTCTTGTGGTAATTGTTCTACTTATTGTGAAATGGGAATCGATGTTCGGGCCTATGCTCAGAAAGGAGAAAATATTGTACGTTCCAGTTGTGTAGGCTGTGGTATTTGTTCGGCTGTTTGCCCCAGAGGGGTTTTAAAATTAGAAAATGGCGAACAAAAGGGAAGAATTAACCCCACTGAAATATTATTAGGGAACAATGTCGATTTGATGGAATTGGTAAACCGTAAATAATGTTTTTTAAGAAAATCCTACTTATTGGGTTTTGTTTTGTTTTGTTAAAAGCATTTTCCCAGAAAACATACCACAAGATCTATTATAAAAATGGAAACTTAAAAGAAGAAGGCTGGATCAAAAAAAATAAGAAAAACGGATATTGGAAATTCTACTATGAAAATGGGGTTTTAAAAAGTAAAGGACATTTCAAAGATAATTTAGAAACAAAATATTGGTATTTTTTTAGAAAGAACAGTATTAAAGAAAAGGAAGGACATTACTTTTCGGGAAAACAAAATAAGTGGTGGCTGTATTATGATGACAAAGGGCATATTTACCATAAATGTCAATTAAAAGACAATAAGAAAAATGGGTATTGTTTGATCTATAAAATGGAAAAGTTAACAAAGGTGGCTAAATTTCAACAAGGAAAAAAGATAAAAGAATGGACAGATCTTAAATCCTTTAAAAAGGACAATAATTTATCGGATTTAAAAGAATGAAGCAAATCATTAAGGTCATCATTCCGGCATATAATGAGGAAGATGCTATAGTTAATGTTATAAATGACATTCCGGATATTGTTGATGAAGTTATTGTGGTTAGTAATAATTCTACCGATAAAACCGAAGAAAATGCACGAAAAGCAGGTGCTACTGTTTTAAAAGAATCTAAACGAGGTTATGGGTATGCCTGCTTAAAAGGTATGGAATATGTGGTGCACTCTGAGACCGCCAAACATCCGGATATAGTGGTTTTTTTAGACGGAGATTATGCTGACTATCCTGAACAATTAGTTGAAATTATTGCACCTATTATAAATGATGATATGGATTTTGTTATTGGAGCAAGAGTTAAAAAACTAAGAGAGGAAGGGTCTATGACACCGCAACAGGTTTTCGGCAATTGGCTGGCAGCTTTTCTCATGAGATTGTTTTTCAATGCCAAATACACGGATTTAGGGCCATTTAGAGCTATTAAATACAATAAGCTATTAGCGTTAAAAATGGAAGATAAGACCTATGGCTGGACAGTAGAAATGCAATTGAAAGCCATCAAACAAAAATTATCGTATATAGAAGTTCCTGTGAAATATAGAAATAGAATAGGCGTTTCTAAAGTTTCAGGAACCTTAAAAGGTATATTAGCCGGCGTAAAAATTTTAAGTTGGATTTTTAAATATAGTTTCAAATAATGCTTCTTGAATATACTATCATAACTGTTTACTCGATTGCACTCATTTTGATATTTATGTACGCATTGGCACAATTGAACTTACTTTTCAACTATATGAGTGCGCAAAGTAAAAAAGATACTTGCCCAAAATTTGATTTTAAGAACCCCGATGAAGTTCCTTATGTAACCGTACAACTTCCTGTCTATAATGAGTTATATGTCATGCAGCGATTGTTAGAGAACATCGTAAAATTGGAATATCCGAGGAATAAACTTGAAATTCAAGTGTTAGATGACTCTACGGATGAATCTGTCGAATCGACGAAAGCTCAAATTGAAAACTTCCGGGAATCAGGAGTCAATATTCAACACATTCGAAGGAATAACAGGGAAGGTTTTAAGGCAGGAGCTCTAAAAGAGGGATTGAAAATTGCCAAAGGTGAATTTATTGCCATTTTCGATGCGGATTTTTTACCTGAAACAGACTGGCTTCTGCAGACAGTTCCTTATTTCAAAAACCCTGAAATAGGTGTGGTACAAACCCGTTGGGAGCACATTAACCGAAATTATTCTACGTTAACCAAAGTGCAAGCTTTTGCATTGGATGCTCATTTTACACTAGAGCAGGTAGGAAGAAACAGTAAAGGGCATTTTATCAATTTTAACGGAACCGCCGGTATTTGGCGTAAAGAATGTATTATAGATGCCGGCAACTGGCAGGGAGATACGTTAACGGAAGATCTTGATTTAAGTTACAGGGCACAGCTAAAAAAATGGAAGTTCAAATATTTGGAAAATGTGAAAACTCCTGCCGAACTGCCGGTTATTATCAGCGCTGCCAGGTCGCAGCAATTTAGATGGAATAAGGGCGGTGCCGAGAATTTCCAAAAAATGGCCAAACGGGTTTTAACCACTCGGGGGATTCCTGCAAAAACAAAAATTCACAGCTTGTTGCATTTGCTGAACAGTTCTATGTTTTTAATGATTTTTTTAGTAGCAATACTAAGCATCCCTATGTTATACATTAAAAACGAATACGCACACTTAAAACCTTATTTCTATGTGATGAGTTTCTTTGTTATCAGTACCATTATTTTCTTTATCTGTTACTGGTTTATGTTTAAGAAAAGTTATGGCGGTGGCATCAAAAATTTCTTCAAATACATTGCCACTTTCTTTACTTTTTTCTCTATTGCCATGGGATTCTCTTTACACAATACCATTGCTGTTTTAGAAGGTCATTTCGGGAAAAAAAGTGAGTTTGTAAGAACCCCGAAATTCAATATCAAAACCTTAAAAGATACGTGGAAAAATAATGAGTGCATTCGAAAAAGACCTTCTTTAAATGTGATTATTGAGGGGATGCTGACATTTTATTTTGCATTTGGTATGTACAGTGCTTTTATAGTGGGTGACCAAGGAGGAGATTTTGGATTGTTCCCATTTCACTTAATGCTTTTCATTGGGTTTGGTTACGTTTTTTGTAAATCCATTTTTTCAAAAATCTAATATAATTTAAAGTTAGAAAGTTTCCAGTTCCAAGTTCCGGAATTGAGCATCTAATTATAAATTTTTCTTATAGTGCTATAAATAAAATTTATAATTGTCAAAAAGTTGGTATTAAAGTTCATACCACTCAATATTTAAATCTTTTTCTAATTCTTTGTTATTATGCTTCCACTTTTCAGCAAGTGAATTTCCATTAGAACTGACCACACATTATTGTACCCTTTGTGTTTGAGTCCAAAAGGATAGTAATCCGTAGCATGTGTAACCGCTAAGGTTCCGTTTTGTATGGTTTTGTTGATAATGACATTGTCTATATATACGATTTGGCCCGGTCCGCTATAATGGTCTTCTCTTAGTCTAAAATTAAAACGGTAGGTTCCTGTTTGCGAGGGTGTAAAAGTGGTATATAAAACTCCGTTTTGCGCTACTATCCGGTTTTGCTTCAACACATTTGCTTGCCAGATACCAAACTCTAACGGAGCATCTGCAAACCCGGTTTTGTCTACTTCAATGGAAATTTCATAGTGCGTATTGGCTTGTAAGGAATAATAGCCGTTTGCACCGTTCAAATCGGTATCGGTACTTATCTTTAATCTTCCGTTTTCCACGTCGGCAGTTGCCGTTCCGCTCGCTATACAAGGAGAAGCATTTCCGTTGTTAAAATCCGTGATGGCTATCCGTATACCGTGTTGTTTGGAAACTACGGCTCTTACATTGCCCAAATGGTCTGTTAACTGATACAGAGTGGAGTGCGATTGTTTCTTGTATATTCCCACACGAGAGGCTCCGTATACAGGTAGTTCTACCAATGTATTGTTTTCATAAATGGCCAAAACATTTCCCGATACGTCTCTTATATAATCGGTAGTATGGCTTTGGGTTCCGTTGTTATAGGTAGTTTTACGCGTTCTAAAACCTTTATCATTGTAAGTAAAGGCTACTTTAATGACATTGTTGTGATATACTTTGGTTACCAGCCCGCTTGCATTATACTCGTAAGAAACACCTTCTTCCGCATTATTTACTAACTGGCCTATGATATTATAGGTATAATTATTTGTGTCCTGGTCTTTTAAATCATTGGCATTGGTAGTGGTAGTTACGGCATCGTCCACATGGTCTAACCGGTTGGGTTTTCCGGGCTTGTAGTGATAGGTAAACCGATCCATCAGATTGCTGCTATTGGCCTCCGTATTTTTATTTCTATAGAGTGTTTGTATGTTTCCGTTGGCATCATAGGTAATATTATGTACCTTATAATCGTCGGCAGCTACCGCATTTCCTCCGCTAAAGGTAGCTTCGGTCAGCCAATTGTTGCTATTGTATTGGTATGAATATTGCGCAGGAGTATTTGTGCCGTTACCCCAGTTGGTATTAGAGGTAATTCCTTTAATATTTCCGTTAAACTGATCGGTTCCCGAACTCATCATAGAAAAATTAGGGTTTCTCGTATAATCACCATTATAATAATCAATTACCATTCCAAATAGATCATTGTTATCTCCGCCCGGGTCGTTGGCAGCATTCAGATCAGGGTGGTTAATGGCTTTTAATTGTCCTGCTAAGTTATAAACATAATCTATTCCTTGCAAGCCGTTGGCAATTTCTGTTCTTTTTAGTGCTCCTGTTTCGTAATACTGATAGCTTGCATGAGTAATGTATTCAATATCATCGGTAGACGTTTCCACACGTATCAGTTCTTGTACTTCATTATAGGTATATCGGTGAATAAATCTTTCCGAGGATTTGAATTTTTGGTAGATCACTTTTGCCACCTGGCCGGTTACGGGGTCGTATTCATAGTCTATGGTTCTGAGCCCGTGTCCGGAGATCGCTTGCACTATCCACCGTACTCTTCCGTAAATATCATAACTATACCAAGTTCTGTGGCCGTTATTGTCATAGGTAGAGGCTACGTTTCCTGACAGGTAGGTTTGCCGGTAATGGGCCGGTACATAACTTCCGAAACCGTAATACAGCCCATAAAATAACCACCAGGGTGATGACTGATAGGTTACCTCATCATAAATAGTGTATTGCTGTTCTCTCTTTACTCCGTAAGCAGTTGTTGAAGTATCGGGGTCCAGATATGAAAAATCGCCGGTACATATTCCGCTTTCTACGGGGCGCCCCAAAAAATCGTAGTTTGTATATGAAAACTCTTCTACTACATCGGAGATTCTGCTTAAACCAATATGATCTATATAAAAATGGGTTTCCGCAGTGGTGTTGGTATTGTCTTTGACAATGAGTAAAGACAACTTGTTTGCCTGATTTACCGTATAAGCATACTGATGAGTCCCCGAGTTTAAATCCGGACTGATATTATTCCATGACAAATGGTTGCCTGCCTGATCCAGTTCCTGAATATACAGAAGGATTTTTGACTGGGTGGTTGCTTTATCAAATGTCAATGTGATATTCAGCGTTTCACCGGGCGTAGTGGAAAAATCGGATAGTTTATGACGAATACCTCCCCAGGAAGCACTTACATTCACTTTTAAACGTCCGTTTTCCAATACCGGATTGCTGTTTCCGTATTCATATTGTAACCAGCCTCCGTAACCCACGGCAAAATCACTTTCTATAATACTTTGAACCCCGCTTTGTTTGCTGTTTTGAGAAAAGCGGATTTGCCCGTCTTTTCTGTACTTAAATTCCGCATCTCCTTCGTCCGGGCTGGTAGTTTTCAGGATTTGTCCTAAGGAGTTTTGAGTAAAAGTAGTATTCAGATTATAGTTATGAGCTACATTGGCAGATAGGTTGTCCAAACTATCATCATTAAAACCCAAAGGCTGCAAGGTAGCTTTCAGATGCCCTGTGTCGTTGTAATAATTGAGTGTATAATCGTAATAATTTACTTTATAGCGTACGCCCGCATGTGTGGCGGCAACAGGATAGATCACCTTATTTGATTTGTCAATATAGGCAAGGGTAGCTTCTTTTTGTAAGGCAAGTGTGCCTGTATATTCAATTCTGTAAAAGCCTGCCCCCGGGTTATTGGCGGGCACCACTTGCTCACTTTTTAAATCATATACTTTATAATCGGAAGCGTTGCCTAAAAATGAGAGGGTTCCTTCACATCCTTTTGGCAAATGAATGTCTACGTATTTTTGCGCTCCGATCAGGGAAACCACCTCGTATTGCTTTGTGCCTCCGGAACGCGCACTTGCCAGTGCTTTTCCGTCATCGTCCGTAAATGACACAAATTCATTGCCATGCACATCTTCTACTACTGTTTTATGTACTCTTAGCCATGTAATGTGTTTTGACGGATCATTTAAAACCGTGTTGATACCCGAGTAGATCTCTGCGATGTCAGGAGTACCGGGAAAATAATCATATCCAAAAGCATAATACATTTCCTGGGCGGCGTTCATTGAAAAAGAATAGGCTTGTTTCCACTGATTGTCAATTTTATTTCCACCAATAACTTGCTTTACTGCACCAGGGTTTAAGGTACTATAAATAGTTCTGGAATAAGGTCTGTCAGTTTTATCCTGATACATTTCATCTGCATTGGAAGTACTATAATAGTTTCCTAAGGTATGGGGCTGAGTACCCACGGTAGCCGGATTTTCAATATTTGAATTTTCAAAATCAGCAACCGTATAATTAGCATTGTTCGGTTTTTTAATAAACCCTTCTTTGTATTGAAATATCTCGTCTGAATTTTTATTCGTAATGGGTGCGCTTAAGGTAGTAAAAGCAGCCCTTCCTGAATAATCGTATAAGGTTTGTGCAGCCCAAATTCTTTTCTCTTTAATATCATAGGTTTGGGTTTGGATTCCTCTGCCTAATTCATCAAAATACGCTTTGGAGCTACTCAGTACCTTTCCTGTAATATCATAAGATTTGGACTGTACCCAGTTTAAGTTTTCAACAGGGTCGGGGCACCCATTGTTTGTTAAACTATAGGCATTAGGGCAAGTATCTATATTGTTGGTTACTCTCCCCGGAATGGGAGTACAGCTAAATTCGGGAGTTGAGAGGGCGTCTCCAAAACCGTCTCCGTCCGTATCCGAATAATAATTTACCCCGTCGCAACCTGATCCGGCGGCCTGTTGTATGCTGATAGGAATCAGCATTCTGATTTCGCCACCGGTGCTTCCGGCTATTGTAACCTCTCTTACGGTTGCCGTTTGGTTTTCCGCAATGGAAAAGGTTACGTAGCCATAGGTATTTTCGGCAACGCGAATCCAGGAAGGAAGGTTACTAAAAGACAATACCTGCCTGCAATCCAACGGTGAAAATGCCAGCATTATCTTTATGGTTTGTGCATTGGCAGTTACTGTTGCCGGGTTTCTGTATGTAATTTCCGCGCGGTTGTATGTGGCAACAACCCTACAATTGGTATCTTCGTCGGGTGTGAGCAATCTCTGAGCATAACTCAGTAAAGTTCCTGTCATTAAAAATACTATCGTAAAAATGAAACTCTTTTTCATCGTGGTTTAGTTTTTGTAGTTATACGTATGTTTGCTTACTTTTTTAAATCCTCCCGTAATTCCTGCTTCCGGATTATCCAATACTTCTACCCGGGTTTCTTTTAACCTGCCTGCTTCATCGTAGATATAGTGAGTAGACAGGCCATTGGTTCCCATAATATAGCAGACTTCGTCAAATTCATTATAGACATAGCTTGTCATAGACGAGGAGATCGGGTGTATTCTAAAGTCATCAAAATATACCGCTCCCGAATGGGAAGTAACATGAATACTGTTAGCATTGGCCGAAAGATATTGGTAACGGTTCATCAGCACCCAATCTCCGGCAAAGGCTTTTTCTCCGTTAAAGGAAACAGGAGTTGCAAACAGGCTCAGTTTTATTCTTGCATTTTCGTAATTGTCTTTATGTACCCAAACGGATATTTTGTATTTGCCTGCTCTGTGTTCTCCGCTTTTCAGATGTGTTATAAAACCCGGTTGGCCTGCAGTAACTCTCACTGAGTAATTTCCGGTATGTGCTTCTCTGGAGCTTATTCCGTTAGCGCGTATTTCTCCGTCAAAATACCCCGAATGTTCACTGCTGATGTATTCCGCTCCGGAATAGAACATTTCGGTATAGGCCGCATTGGCCGTTGCTATGACTTTGGAATGGTTATCTCCTTTTTTGGAAGCGGCATGGTTTCCATTGATATCTTCCATTTCGAGGACTGAAGAGAAATGGTCATATCGGGCAATTTCAGATACGTTTTTCCATTTTGTATTGCTCTGTGTGACACCAACTCCCCAGTTAAAATCATCATCATTTGAGCTATTAAAACCTACATAAGCACCATTTTGGTCTATGGGGCCTTCCCAAACATAGATCTTATGCTTACGCCATATTTTTTCTTTGGAATTTGTCGGTGAAGATTCAACTCCTGTCGCGTCTCTATACACCCAATCGTTATTCCAGGTTGAAACAGAGGCTCCTATCACTTTTTCACTACCGGTAACCGGATCGATTAAATACGAATAACCGGCTGTTTCCTGTGCAAGCATATTTACATTGTCCGTATGATCTACTTTAGAACCCATAGCAGCATATTTTGTATAGGCCGGTATGGTTTTGGTTTTCAATTTTATCCCGTCGCTTGAATAGGAATAGGACACTCTTGCCTGCCCTGTTATGGGGTCTAAATCGTAGAATTCGGAACTGTAATGATTTCCTGTTTTTATTTCCGTAGATTTTTTTAACAGGCTGGGGTATTTAATTCTGGTTGATGAATTAATCAACCATTTGTCTTTTAAAACGGAAGTATTATTGACATAATCCACCGTTTTATAACTTTGATAAGACTCTTGAGTCATTCCCAGTTTACCCGGTGTTTCTCCTGGTGCATAGTATTCGTTTTCAATTTTACTCAATAATTGCCCCTCGCTGTTATAAGCAGCTACTTCAAGTAAAGAACCCAGGGTGGCCAAATTATCTTTAATGGTGTAACTACTAATATTCACCTTCTTATCCGCTGCAGTATTGTCAATATCCGTACCGGTCATGTTTATTTCATACAAATCACCGAACTTAAGAGCATTGGGATCTTTTTGTTTTAAAACTTTAAACTTGTATGTTGTTTTTCCCTCAGACTGATGATTTGTATTTTTTGTTTCCATGGAAACATATTCATACATGACTCTGGGTGCGGGCAATTCCGCACTATAAGGAAGCTCTTTCTGTATTTCGGGAGCAAAAGGCAGGTAGCTTACATAACCAATCCCATTTCCATTTTCTCCATATTGATATGCTGTAGTATAATTGTTTATACCATCAGTTGTGGTTAGGCTTGCCACTCGAATACCGCCTATATTCTCAATGGGCCTGGTTATATGATAGCGAAAAGTGAACGTATTTATGCTACATTGAGATTTATAATAATGGTAACATGAGTTAGTATCGTAATTTAAGTATACTCTAAACTTATTTTCTCCTAATTCTTCCAATACATCACCCTGTACATTAACTCCTTGTGCATTTGAATAAGCAGAGTTACAGTAATGAGTATTGTTGAAGTTACTACAAATAAAATTAAAAATCCCATGCACTTTATCACCAACGGCCATTCCTATATTACGGCTTGATTCAAGAATAAAAGCATCATTATAGGCCGAATCTTCGGTAACCTTATAATCCTCGTTACGTGTTCTGAAAGTAATACCGGAAGCTACAGCACTTTTAAGCGAGTGGTGGCCATAATTTATCTGTATTTTACCTCCTTGCGGTGTGATAATTTCATTTAAAGACCATAAACTGTTGTCATGTTTGTAATAACCATAATCATCTTTATCCTCCATATCAAAATAATAAGACAAGTCATTATGATAAGAAAATACATAAGGAGGCATCACGTCCGTATCATATTTCCCTTTAAAGTTTACGGATTTTAATGTCAGTCTTCCATAATAAGCATTTGAAGTATTCGGGCTTCCTTTTGCCAGGCTATTGGTAGGATGCTCATACGTTAAGTCAATCACTTTGGAGGCATTGGCCAGTAACCCCTGCCAGTTATCTCCCATATCAAATACATTATCTTTTAGTTTGTAATAGGCTCTTTCTATAGGTTTGTCAGAGTCATTATAATAGATAGCTGCATATTCATGGTTTGAAGTTCCGAATGTTTTGACCACGTTCATATACTCATTTTTTACCAATATTATTTTATCTAATTTTAACGGAGCATGAGCAGGAACTACAAATCTTGAACGATAGGCTGCCGAAGTTTGGTCCAGTCCGTCTACGTGTTCTACAGATTTATAATTCCACTCTTGAGAAAGCCCGTCTTGTCTTTCGCTTTTCAGAAAAAGAGCCGTATGTGTTCTGGTTTGTATTTTATCCAGATAGTATACTTCTTTTCTGCCTCTGATAGCTGTTTTGATGTCGGGATCTTCGTCATTTTCCAAATAATCCTGCCCGTAAGGGTTTTTCCAAATAAAGGCATCCGACCATTTTCCATAATCAAACGTTACCCAGTATCCGTAGTCTCCCTCATCTGCTTTTCCGTTATTATTTGTGTCGTAATAATCCGGGCCTGTAACTGCTGTTAACAGCCAATGAGTTGCATAGGGTTCTAACTGTCTTTTTTCAAAATACGATTGATCTTCGTCGGGTCGTTCTTCTATAATCCCAAAGGTTCTTGTGATGGTTTCATGATTGTATACCGGTAATGAATAATGATAGGTTTTTCCATCTATTGAAGTAATTTTAAAGGCCCCTATACCGTCTTTGGGTTTTACGATTCTGTCAAAACCTGTTCCGGAAGGCAGCAGATATCCTTTTGACTTAACATAAGCATAATCATCTGTAATTTCTTCATTGCTAAAATATGCTATGTAGGTAGCATTCTTTCTTCTCGGCTTGGTATTTGTTTCCACGCCACCCGAATAATATGACAGGATATCGGATTGATTTCCGGTATTGAATACAGCCGCTTCCACATCCGTAACCCCTAAATGAGTACTGATCTCATTGTCAAAATAGAAATAGGGTTTTTGGGTAAATTTAGCATGGTTAGGTATACTGGTAGTGCTTCCGTCAATGGCATATTCCAGGCTAAATTTATCTTTATTTTCCCTACCTGTCAGCCCGAAAAGGACTCCGTTATCAAACAATCTGGAAGACATTCCGCCCGATAAGCCCTGGGCTTGTACATTGTAGTAATCATAACTCGGGAACACCGGATTGTTAGCTGCTATTTTTGAGTTTTCCGATAATGAAGCAGTATCCGTTAACGGGACTTCATAAATATCCATAAAAGCATCTTCATTGCCAATTGCAGTTATCCGACAGCTACAATTTAAAACAGAGCTACTGGCTTCCACACTTTGTGCAAAATTTTCAGCATCCGAATAAGAATTTGTAGTGTAGTTACCGCAAGAAATAGGATGGTCATAATTATTTTCTCCCACACACGAAACCTTGTAAATAGTATTATTAATAATATTTTCGGCATAATAAACAGGACCGGAAACAAAGTCATTTTCATTTTTCCCCAGATAATATCTGAATTCTTGTTTCCCAAAAGACATGCTAAAAATACCTACAGGAGTCGGGATGATTAAAGGAATCTGCCAGCTACTCGTTTCAGTCGTATAATCTCCCATTTGAAAGGTATTCTCAAATTGTAACTGAAGACCAATACCCACACCTCCATTTACTTTATATTTACCGGCGTCGTTTTTGTGTCTGTTTGTTACTTTGGCATCTATGGAAATTCCGGAGGAAGATAATGTTAAACCAACAGCTACTTGATTATCTTTGCCCGAATTTTGAATCAAATCTACACTCAGGCTGCCATTGGTAGATATACTAAAGCCTCCCGAATTGTTGTCAAAATACCCAATAGATCCGTTTACTCCTCCGTTAGAGCTAGCGCTTACACCAAAAGTCATTCCTCCTTTTAATGTTGCTCCAACTCCAAACCCAACTCCGTCTGTACCTAAACTAACATTTCCGCCTAAATTTCCAAATCCTTCAATCTCAAAGCCATAACCAACACTTACAAAACCTCCCAAACTTCTGTTGGAACCCCATGACAGGCCCAAACCTACGGAAACTCCTCCGTAGAGTGAAATCCCGTGAGAATACGTATATACAGATATTTCATCGCCTTCATCATAAAAATATTCGTTAATTAATGAAGTATTGTAATCATCCGGATATCCGTTAACGGCTCTGTTAATGGCTCCCGCATTTAAGTTCCATCCCAGACCTGTCCATGATGCTTCCTGGTCCATGGCAATTCCTGCATGATAGGCCAAAGCCACAGGATATCCTCCTTCCGGTGAAGGTACATTTAATAATAGTAAAACATAGGTTAAATCCCCGGTAACCAGGTTTACCATATCAGCGGCATCTACCGGTTCAAAACTTGCGGCTTCGGGCGCCACAGGGCCTTGTGATTGGGCAACCAGGTGTTGCGTGTTAGCAACGAAAGCAAGTGCTAAAAATAGTGTTGCTGTTTTCAATAGGTATTTTAGTTTTCTCATAGTGTTTTGATTTATGAACATTTTTTATTGTAAAATTTAAACATTTCTTCAATGCCGTCTCGCATTCTAAATTCTTTATTTTTTATTTTTTTCAGGAGTATATCACAATCTTTAAAAAGGGTTTTAAGTTTTTCTTTTAAGTTTCCAAAAATGGGTTGATAAGCACCTAATTTTATCAGTAACTCTTCAGAGGGTTTTTTTATATAATAGGTAACTGATGTTTGTTGAAAGCGTATACCTCCGGCTCCCTGCCCCATAAAGTTATTAGTGACGCCATATAGTGAAATTTTATTTCCGGTAACGAATTCTTCTACCGGGATTATTTTATCAGTACCTTTAAGAGGCAAGGGTTTAAAAACGGCGACGTCATCTTTTCCAAGCTTGATTTTTATAGATTCGATTTCGGAATACTTAATTTTTACAGGTTTGGCTCCGTAATCCTTTTTGTATTTGAATACGTTGGATTTTAATTTTCCCATTACATTTAAGGTATCTCCGTTTTTCAATATAAGTTGAGTGCTTCTCATCCCGGCATAACCTCTGGTTTGACCATAAAAAGATGCTGTAACCAGGATGCATAAGAATGTAAAAAATTTGACTTTCATTGCTATAGTTTTAAGGCGGGTTCATTTTTTAGTTTATCGGTAGCTATTTTAAATTTTACCTCGCCGGAATATATTCCCAAATCTTCGAGGGTAAAATACAGAGCCGCTTCTTTTAAATCGTTTTTATCTCTCGGATAGGCAAAAAGCATGGAAGTTGACTTACTCATGCCATACATTCTGGGATAGCTGTAATCGGCCAGTGCAATCGTATCTTTTTTTGAGGTGAACAGATGTACTTTCTCCTGCATGCCAAAAGAGAGTTGCTGTACCATGGCTCCGAATTCCTGCCTGTTTTTGGGAGCAACACTCAATAATTCTTGCCCGTTTTTGGATATGGATAGTGAAAAGTACAGATACTTATGGTATTTATCTCTGAGTTTTTTTATTTGCTGCGTTCTTTCTCGTCCTTTTTCCAAACTTCCGGAGAGTTCTTGTTTTACCCATACATCCGTAGGCTTATACAGCAAGGAAAAATCATAGCCGTTGATATTTTTTTGGTGGTAATAGCCGTGATCCGGATTTTTAAGATACTTCCATAAATCCTGTTCGGTCTCGAAACTTCCGGTGCTACAGGAAGCAAAGTTTATAATAATGGTGATAAGGAGCAATCTTTTCATTTTCTCTTTTAGCGTTTTCTGTGATTTTAATTTCATCTCAATTTTTTCCTTCAAATTCGTTATTCAACCCTTGTATTATTTTCTCTGTTATATCTGTTCCTTTGTCTGCATACATGATATTTCCTCCTCCGCGGGCTCCAAAAATGATTTTGCTGCCGTACTTTTTACCATAGACTTTTACATAGTCATTGATATCATTGATAATGGTTTGTGTAGCCTTTTTTTCTTCTTCCCGAATCTGTTGTTGTATCGCCTGCTGATAACTACTAATCTGTTGTTGTTTATTACTCAACAACTCTTGTTTTAATGCTAATTCTTTTTTAGTCATTTTAGAACGTTCCTTTTCATATAATTTTAGTTCTTTTTGCCAGTTTGCCAGTAAGCTGTCTACATTAGACTGTAATGAATGTTTTGGCTTTGGTTTGAAACTCTGCTTTTACCTTTTTGGTTCTTCTATATTCATCCATCAATTTATTGATGTCTACATATACAAGTTCCGACGATTTCATTACAAAATACAATGAAACAGCAGATGTGGACATAGCCAAAAAAGCCATTATTACAATGATTTTTTTCATAAGGGTGATTTAAAATTTTTGCTGGCCATAGCTTTTAAGCTTTCTTAGCACGGAACCAAAGTATAAAACTTTTTTTGAATTACCAAAAAAACTTTCTTTTTTGTAAGGCAAACCTACTATAGCGTTCGGAAAAATACATGACAGGTCTTGCGCTTTTTAAAAAGTACTTAATTGGTCATTTTACCTAAAAAAGTTAATCCGGATATTCAATCCGCAAATGATACATATTCATCAATTTGGATTTGATTACTTTTTTGATTTTTTCAATTTCTTTAAAAGTAATATTCGAATTCATAAACTGGTTATCTGATTTTTGCTTTTCTATGATTTTGTTAACTAAATCATCTATAGATTGTGCTGTTGGTATTTTTAAACTTTTGGAAGCAGCTTCGGCCGCATCACACATCATTAAAATAGCTGTTTCTCTTGAAAAAGGAATGGGCCCTTTGTATTGAAAATCTTTAATAGCTACTTCGTGTTCCGGATATCTCTCTTTTTCTTTCATATAGAAATAATAAACCAAACTTGTCCCGTGATGTGTACGAATAAAATCTATGATTCTGTCCGGTAGTTTATTTTTTTTAGCCAGTTCTATCCCTTTTATCACATGACCTACAATGATAGCTGCACTGTCTTTTGGCGATAAGTCATGATGAGGGTTTACGCCTGTCAATTGGTTTTCGGTATAATACATCGGATGTAGCATTTTTCCAATATCATGATATAAAGCCCCTGTTCTGACCAACATGGAATTGGCTCCTATCTCATTTGCAGCTGCCTCGGCTAAATTGGCCACTTGTATGGAATGCTGGAAGGTTCCCGGTGCTTTTTCATTCAATTCTCTTAATAGTTTTGTATTGGTATTAGACAATTCCAAAAGTGTTACGTCAGATACCAATCCAAATATTTTTTCATAAACATAGATAAAGAAAAGAGAAAGAAATGATAACAATCCGTTTGCTGCAAACAACAATAAATATTCCCATTTTACCTGAGAAGCATTTCCTTCTTTGATGATGGAAAATGCCAAATAAGTGATGATGTAAATGAGTGTAATTTGCCCGATGGAAATAAATAAATTAGCTCTTTTATGTAATTCGGAAACCGTAAGTATGGTAACTATTCCTGCTATGATATGTAAATAAATAAATTCAAAACTATTAGGTACGATAAATCCTAAAAGTAATATGGTTAATACATGTGCGAATAGCCCCAACCTGGCATCAAAAAACGCTTTTAAAACAATTGGTAAAATACTTAAAGGAACGATGTACAAATAATCAGCATTGTATTTTATTACGGATGTTTGAATAATTATCATCAGGAAAACATTAAAGAAAATAAATGTGACTTTATTGTTGTTATTAAAGATCGCTGTTCTGTACTTTTTTAAAAATAAAAACAGCATCAATAGCCCAAGAGATACTAAAACCGTATATCCAAACACTATCCAGGTATGGTTTGACTCTTTCCAAATGTTAGACTCGGATTCTTTTTTTAACGATTCTAAAACAGCTAATTTTTTGCCCTCTACAATATCTTTTTTTAAAATAATGATATCTCCTTTGGAAACCTTACCAATGGTTAATGATATATTGTGAATGGCATCTTCAATTACTTTATCCGTAAACTCTTTATCGTAATAAATATTTGGGACGATCATTTCAGATAAAAAATCAAAAACGATAGCGTTCTGATACGTCAGGGGCCTGCTTCCTAATTTTTTTATAATGAAATTGGAAACTTCGTCCGGTTCAAGAATGTTATTAAAAACCACATCTCTAACCTCATTTTCATTTCTTAGTGAAACGACAATATTCTTTTTTGTTATAAAACTACTACTTATAGCATCTGTAAATCCTTTTTTATATACTTCTTCAATGATAGAGATCCCTAATGATGTCATGCTGATAAGGTCTTTACGAGATACCGAATCGTTTGCATTTACGAATGACATTTTAGTTAAAAATTGATCTTTAATATTATCTAAAACACGAGTGTCGTCTTTAAAATACAATTTTGCATTGTTTCTGATAAATTTTTTATCTAATGCTATTTCTTCATCTGTTTTTTGAATTGCAAAATCAAAAGGAGCATACAGATTGTCATACTGCCACGGTTTACCTTTATTAAAATCATATTTAAACTGGCCTCCTTTTGGAAAAAAATATACTATTGAAACAGCAGTAGCTAAAAATAAAATCCCTTTATATATAATCGTATTGTGCTGATACAATTTGTTGATTATCTTATCCATTGTAAAAATTTGAATACACAAACTTAACTTAAAAAAACTGAGGAGACCTTTGCCGTTAGTGATATATTCCGTATTGAAATTGATTTGACTTCAAATTTCTTCCTTCTCGAAAATTTTAAATCCTCAAAACCACCAGGTTATTCCGGTTCAAAATTTTCTTCGGGCGTCGAACTTTTTTGTCAAATCAATTCTGCAAAGGTCTCCTGAGGTCAAAAATGAAGTACCTTATATAGAACTCATCTTGACTTTTTCAATTTGCTAAAAAATTGTTGTTTTCCTCTCTGTTTTTGTCTTTTTTTCTTTCCGTAGCGCTGCTATGCAACTCAAAAAAGCTTTCAACAGTCCTAAAAACTTCTAATTTTCGCTTAAATTCAAAAAGTTTAAACGAGTTCAAGGATAAAATTGATTAATTTTACTCAATTAATTTATCACAAATACCTCATGAAAGAAGTTGTCATTGTCTCTGTTGCCAGAACTCCTATCGGGAGTTTTATGGGAAGCCTTTCTGGTATTCCGGCCCCAAAATTAGGAGCGCACGCAATTAAAAGTGCTTTGGGAAAAATCAATTTAAGTCCGGATAAGGTTGAAGAAGTTTTTATGGGCAATGTCATTTCTGCCGGATTGGGTCAGGCTCCTGCAAAACAAGCTGCCATATTTGCCGGAATCCCGGATAGTGTACCGTGTACTACAGTAAATAAAGTGTGTGCTTCCGGAATGAAAGCTATTATGTTAGGAGCCCAGTCTATTGCACTGGGAGATGCGGATATTATTGTTGCTGGAGGAATGGAGAATATGAGTTTGATTCCACATTATCAGCATGCCAGGCAGGGCTCTAAATTCGGAGCAATTAAGATGGAAGATGGTATGCAGAAAGATGGTCTAACAGATGTTTATGAGCAGATTGCTATGGGAGTTTGTGCCGATGCATGTGCCGATGAATATGAATTTTCAAGAGAAGATCAGGATACGTACGCTATACAATCCTATAAAAGATCTGCCGATGCCTGGGCAGCAGGAAAATTTGCCAATGAGGTAGTAGCCATTGAGATTCCACAAAGAAGGGGCGAACCTGTTGTGATGTCGGAAGATGAAGAATTTAAAAATATTAAAATAGAAAAAATTCCAAATTTAAGAGCCGCTTTTACAAAAGAAGGTACGGTTACTGCCGCTAATGCTTCTGCCATTAACGACGGAGGAGCTGCGTTGGTTCTGATGTCTTTCGATAAAGCGAAAGAACTAAATTTGCAACCTTTGGCAAAAATCATAAGTTATGCCGATGCTGCCCATGAGCCCAAGTGGTTTACAACAGCTCCGGCAAAAGCATTGCCAAAAGCGTTGGCCAAAGCAAATATGACTATTGATGATGTGGATTATTTTGAATTAAATGAAGCTTTTTCCGTAGTAGGATTGGCAAACATGAAACTCTTGGGATTGGACAATAATAATTTAAATGTAAATGGCGGTGCAGTTTCATTAGGACATCCGCTTGGGGTTTCCGGTGCCCGGATTGTTATTGCATTAACGTCTATATTGAAACAAAACAATGCAGGGATTGGTGCTGCCGGAATATGTAATGGCGGAGGCGGTGCAAGTGCAATGGTTATTGAACGGATGTAATTCATACTAAATTATAGTTAAACCGGCAATTTTAATATGTGCTACGGCATTTGTAATTTGAGCATTGTTCCCCTTCGGTTGCGGCCCGACGATACTTCGGAGATGGTTACCCAGGTATTATTCGGAGAGTGTTTTACAGTGTTGGAAAAACAAGAAAAATGGAGTGCTGTTACCTTACAATTTGATGCTTATGAAGGGTATATAGATACTAAACAATACCTCGAAATTTCCGAAAAAACATATAATCAATTATCCAGTGAAGAAAAGGTGTATACCGGTGAGGTTTTGAGTTTTATTACAGATGCTCAACATAACCTCACTACCATTCCCATAGGTTGTAGTTTACCTTCATTTACTAATGCTACCTTTAAAATGAATTCGGAATTATATGCTTATGATGGTGTTACCTTTTCGGGAAAACTTCCTAAAGAAGAAATTGTGAACAATGCATTTTTATTTTTAAACAGCCCTTACTTATGGGGCGGTAAAACACCTTTTGGTATAGATTGTTCGGGATTTACTCAAATGATTTATAAACTGTGTGGTTATTATTTACACAGAGATGCCAAACAACAAGCCATTCAGGGAGAAGTATTGAGTTTTATTGAAGAAAGTGAGCCCGGAGACCTGGCTTTTTTTGATAATGATGAAGGTATCATTACCCATGTAGGTATTATTATGAAAGATCATTATATCATACATGCACATGGTAAAGTGAGAATAGATCTTTTGGATCACAGCGGTATCTATAATTTGGATACTAAAAAGCATACACATAAATTAAGAGTTATTAAAAAGATCATATAAGAGAAGGCTCAAAAGAAAAGAAAGATAGTTATTCGGTAAAAAAAAGAGATTGAGACCTTTGCAGCATTGATTTGGCTTCAAATACAGAATATACACCTATTTTGCAAAGGTCTTAGATTATTATTTTCCAAAGTAAAAAGCTGTTCTGAAATACTCAAAACCCATGATTGTTGCGAGTATACGCGGTCTTTTTAGCTCAAAACTTTCAAACTTGAAGTTGTTTGAAATTTAAAACCGGAAAAGTATTTTTTTCTCTTAGAAAATTTAGACCTTTGCAGCTATCTAAAAAAGATAAGAATCGGATGAAGAAACATAACTTTAGTGCAGGACCTTGTATGCTGCCGGATGAAGTTTTAAAGAAAGCTGCCGAGGCAATTGTTGATTTTAATGGCGAGGGTTTATCCTTAATTGAAATTTCTCACAGGAGTAAGGCTTTTATTGACGTAATTGAAAAAGCAAGGGCACTGGTTATAGAACTTTTAGGTTTGGAAAATAAAGGGTATCAAGTGCTCTTTTTGCAAGGAGGTGCCAGCACCCAGTTTTTAATGGTGGCTTATAACCTGTTAAACGAAAAAGCGGCTTATTTAAATACCGGGACATGGAGTTCCAAATCTATTAAAGAAGCAAAATTGTTTGGCCGGTTAGTAGAAGTAGCTTCGTCAAAGGACAAGTATTATACATATATACCTAAAGGATATAAAATTCCTACAGATGCAGATTATTTTCACTGTACAAGCAATAATACCATTTTTGGGACACAGATAAAGGAATTTCCTCAAACAAGTATTCCACTGATTTGTGATATGAGTTCTGATATTTTTTCTCGCAAATTAGATTTTTCAGCATTTGATTTAATCTACGCGGGAGCACAAAAAAATATGGGACCGGCGGGAACTACTGTTGTTATTATAAAAGAGGGCATTTTAGAGAAAGTAGACAGAACCATTCCTTCTATGCTGGATTATCGAGTACATATAGAAAAGAATAGTATGTTTAATACGCCTCCCGTATTTTCCGTATATACTTCCATGTTGACTTTGGAATGGCTAAAAAATTTAGGCGGAATTCCTTTTATTGAAAAAGTAAATGAAAAGAAAGCCGATTTACTGTATTCCGAAATAGATAGAAATTCGTTATTTAATGGAGCGGCAACTATTGAAGATCGAAGCTTTATGAATGCTACCTTTATTTTAACAGATGAAAATGTAAAAGATACTTTTGAACAAATGTTAAAAGAAGCGGGAATTAATGGTTTAAACGCTCATAGAAGCGTGGGAGGATATCGGGCAAGTATGTACAATGCATTGCCATTATATAGTGTACAGGTACTGGTAGATGTGATGCAGGAATTAGAACGAGTTGGTTGATTTACTAATTTACCAATTTACCAATATATTAATGTAACAATATAGCGATGGGTTAATGATTAATTGAGGGTTAAAATTTTAGATGTACAAAAATGAAGATATTAGCTAATGATGGAATGTCGCAAAGTGGAATTGACGCTTTGGAAGAAAAAGGTTTTGAGGTAATTACCACAAAAATTGCTCAAGAACAACTGGAAAATTATATCAATGAAAATAATATTGATGCTATTCTTGTGAGAAGTGCTACTCAAATCAGGCAGGAGTTAATAGATGCTTGTCCGAGTATAAAATTAATCGGGCGTGGAGGGGTTGGCATGGACAATATAGATGTGCAATATGCAAAAGACCAGGGTTTACATGTGATCAATACACCTGAAGCGTCATCAAATTCCGTAGCGGAATTGGTTTTTGCACATTTGTTTGGAATGGTTCGTTTCTTACATCAATCCAATAGAGAAATGCCTTTGGAAGGAGAAATTCGGTTCAAAACGTTAAAAAAACAATATGCTACAGGTACCGAATTGCGTGGTAAAACATTGGGGATTATAGGCATGGGAAGGATTGGTAAGGAGGTTGCGAAAATTGCACTGGGAGTAGGAATGAAAGTAATTGCCACAGATGCTTTTGTAGGAAAGACCATTATCAATGTTCCTTTTTACAACGGACAGTCTATTGATGTGGAAATAGAAACCGAGCCGGTACATGAAGTATTGAAGCATTCGGATTTTATCACATTACATGTGCCTACTCAAAAAAACTATATTATCGGTCAAGAGCAGTTTGAAAATATGAAAGATGGTATTGGAATTGTCAATGCAGCTCGCGGAGGTGTTTTGGACGAAGTAGCATTAGTACATGCCATTGAAAGCGGAAAAGTAAGATATGCCGGTTTAGATGTTTTTGAAAATGAACCGAAGCCGGAAATTCAGTTATTGATGCATCCTAAATTGTCTTTAACACCACATATCGGAGCAGCAACCATTGAAGCACAGGAAAGAATTGGGAAAGAATTGGCTTCTCAAATTATTAGTTTATTGGAGTAATGATGATTTTTGTTCTTTTTAAAGCTAATGAACTACCCCACACGGAATGTTGAGTAAAATGAGTTCATTAAGTAAATGGCAAAAGAAGTTGTTAATTTCAGCTTTATATCATTGAAAAAGATGTAGTAGATAGACAAATGTATGTGATATATGAATGTTGAGCTTCATGTTGATAGACTATACAACAGAGACCTTTGCAAAATAGTGATATATTCTGTATTGAAATTGATTTGACTTCAAATTTCTTCCTTCTCGAAAATTTTAAATCTTCAAAACCAATGAGTTATTCCGTTTGAAAATTTTCTTCGGGCGTCGAACTTTTTTGTCAAATCAATGCTGCAAAGGTCTCCAACAATGAATTATTCTTTGTTGAAAAAAGAATTTTAATCTGGTTATATAAAGGAGTACCTTTGTATTGAATATAAATTGAAATTATTAAGAATGAAAGTTAAAGAATCAATAAGTGAATTTTTAGAACATATGTATCCTAATACAAGTGAAATAGTACTTGGAGACACATTACATAATCTAAAAAAAATGGATAGTAAAAGGTTCAACTTGATAATTACTTCACCACCATATAACGTTGGAAAAGAATACGAAACAAAGACCTCAATTGAGAAATATTTAGTACTTCAAGAAAAAGTAATTAAAGAACTTGTAAGAGTTACCAGTGAAAATGGGAGTATATGTTGGCAAGTAGGTAATTATGTTGAAAAAGGAGAAATATTTCCTCTTGATGTTTTTTACTATCAAATATTTAAAAAATTAGGATTAAAATTAAGAAATAGAATAGTTTGGCATTTTGGACATGGCTTACATGCACAAAACCGATTTTCCGGACGTTATGAAACATTACTTTGGTTTACTAAGACAGATGACTACATATTTAATTTAGATAATGTGCGTATTCCTGCAAAATATCCCGGGAAAAGGCACTTTAAAGGACCAAAAAAAGGTCAAATATCTGGCAATCCAAAGGGCAAAAATCCTTCTGACATATGGGAAATAGTTGTAAAGGACTGGGAAAGTGGAATGTGGAATATTCCAAATGTAAAATCAAATCACCCTGAAAAGACAGCACATCCCGCACAGTTTCCGGTGGAATTGGTAGAAAGGTGTGTATTGGCACTTACAAATAAAGATAGTTGGGTGCTAGACCCATTTGCTGGTGTTGGCTCCACAGCAATTGCTTCTTTGAAAAATTATCGAAATTCAATAGGGGTAGAAAAAGAAAAAGAATACGTAAAAATAGCCAATGAAAGAATTGAAAAATTAAAAGAAGGCAATTTGAAATTAAGACCAATAAATAAACCTATTCATAAACCAAAGGAAAACGATAAAATTGCTAAAATTCCTGATGAATGGAAAGAATTATATAAAGAAGCATGAAAATAGCACAAGTATATTCACATTTGAATGGTGAAGAATATCTAATAGTTCATCATAAGAAATTATATCAAGAGATTAAAGACGCTATTAAAAACATTGATGCCAATAATTTCAGAACAAAAATCAGCAAAGAAAAAAGAAAAATAGGCAATAAACTTTTTAGCCCTTTTGACCTGAATAAAGCCTTTGATAAAGAATTTGCAAAGAAAGGATGGGCGGAAAGCAGGTACTACTACTACATTACACTCAATCGCGAACTAATGGAAAAAAGTGTTTTGATGCCTGCAAATGAACAAAGACAATTTCTAATTGACAATGGAGAAAAAGAACCTATTTACAGTTATAATCAGACAGATTTCGTAAAAGATAAACTTGCTGTTGAGGTTCAGTTTGGCAAGTACTCATTTGTTGCATATGACTTATTTGTTAAGCATATGCTGTTCTACTCCGGTGGAGTTATCAATTTAGGAATTGAAATTTTACCAACAAAGAAAATGCAATCTGAAATGTCATCCGGGGTTGCCTACTTTGAAGGAGAAGTTTATAATGTTATGAGACAAGGTAGAAACAATCCACCCGTACCACTTTTAATACTAGGAATTGAACCATAGAAGTAAAACACGAAAGCTGACAAAAGTTTAAAGGCTTCATTTTAAAGTTTGTTCAACTCTTTAAAACCTACAAAGAATAGCATTTTTTTGAGAAACATAAAAGTTAAAATAGTTTCCCTATGAACAATATAGAAACTCGCCTTAAAAAAATACATAATACTATCCCCGGAGAGGTAACATTGGTTGCTGTTTCCAAAACAAAACCTGTTGCCGATATACGGCAGGCATATGATGCGGGCCAGCGGATTTTTGGAGAAAACAAAGTACAGGAAATGGTAGAAAAATATGAAGTTTTACCCAAGGATATCGAATGGCATATGATTGGACACCTTCAAAGAAATAAGGTAAAATACATGGCGCATTTTGTTCATTTAATACACGGAGTAGCTAATCTTAAAACGCTGATAGAAATCAATAAGCAAGCTAAAAAATATAATCGTGTGATCAATTGTTTACTACAGACAAAAATAGCTGATGAAGACACTAAATTTGGATTATCTTTTGCGGAAATTGAAACTATTTTGAGTTCTGCCGAATATAAAAGCTTACAAAACGCACGAGTTGTCGGGTGTATGGGAATGGCTACTCTTACTGATGATCAAGAGCAATTGGAAAAAGAGTTTTCATCATTAAAATTATTTTTTGATCACCTGAAAAAAGAGCATTCGGATATATCCATACTCTCTATGGGAATGAGTGCAGATTATCCTATAGCTATAAAAAACGGCAGTACCATGATCCGGATAGGTAGCTCAATATTTGGTGTTAGAAATTATAATGCTTAATTTGTCAGGCAAAAAGAATGTGTACGCAATAATTGATATTGAAACAACTGGTGGTGAGTATAATAAAGAAGGAATTACCGAAATTGCTATCTATAAATATGACGGCTATACAGTTGTAGACCGGTTTATTAGCCTTATAAATCCGGAAAAACCCATTCAGGATTTTGTTATGAAACTGACAGGCATTCATAATAAAATGCTTCGTAATGCACCCAAATTTTACGAAGTGGCCAAACGAGTCTTAGAGATTACAAAAGACTGTATTTTAATTGCTCATAATGCCTGCTTCGATTACAGGATATTAAAAACCGAATTTTCCAGGTTAGAATATGATTTTGTTAGAAATACATTGTGTACTATTGAACTCAGTAGGAAATTGATTCCCGGTCTGGAGTCTTACAGCTTAGGAAAATTATGTAAATCTTTAGGGATTCCTATAAGTGACAGACATAGAGCTTCCGGTGATGCATTAGCAACAGTTCAGCTTTTTAAACTACTTTTGGAAAAAGATACTAATAAAGCAATTTTGAGCACCTCTGTTAATTACTTTGATAAACAGACATGAAAAAGAAAAATATAGCCGAATACTGGATAGCTTACCCGAATCAATGGGTGTCTTTTATATTCATGATGACCATGGAAAAATTCATGTCCCAATAAACAAGATCGTGAGCGAATTGCTGTAGAGTTAGCAGAGAATGATGGTAAATACAAACGCGGTAAAGGAAGTCAAAAACAGGCAGCATTATTAGTCATGGTTGAATCTAAAAATGAACTCATTTAAACTTTTTCAATTTGCTAAAAAATTACTGTTTTCCGCTCTGTTTTTGTCTTTTTTTCCTTCCGTAGTGCTGCTATGCAACTCAAAAAACCCTTCAACAGCCCTAAAAACTTCTAATGTTCGCTTAAATCCAAAAAGTTTAAATGAGTTCAATTTGAATTTTTTTATGAAAAAACTCCTTATTATTTTTAATCAATAAACTTATCCATTACAGCGTCACTAACTCCCATATTGGAAAACCCTCCATCGTGAAACAGGTTTTGTAACGTCACTTTTTTTGTCAAATCCGAAAACAAAGAAATGGTATAATCCGCACACTCCAGATCAGTTGCATTTCCCAGAGGGGCCATTTTTTCCGCATAAGCTAAAAAACCGTCAAAACCTTTTACCCCACTTCCGGCAGTGGTTGGTGTTGGAGATTGAGAAATGGTATTGACTCTTACATTGTGATCGCGTCCAAAGAAATAACCAAAACTACGGGCAATGCTTTCCAAATATGCTTTGTTGTCTGCCATATCATTATAATCGGGAAATACGCGTTGGGCAGCCATATAGGTTAGTGCCACAATACTTCCCCATTCGTTTATAGCCTGCTTATTATACAGAACATTCATTACTTTATGAAAAGACACTGCTGAAACATCCCAGCCTTTGGTAGTAAAATCATATTTTGGATCCGTATAATGGCGTCCTTTACGAACATTTACGGACATCCCAATAGAATGCAGGACAAAATCAATTTTTCCTCCCAAGACCTCCATAGATGTTTCTACGAGGTTTTCCAAATCTTCTATAGAAGTTGCATCTGCCGGAATTATTTCCGATCCGGTTTTTGCAGCCAAATCTTTAATTGCGCCCATTCTCATGGCTATCGGAGCGTTCGTCAGTACAAATTCCGCTCCTTCTTCATGAGCTCTTTCCGCTGTTTTCCAGGCTATGGATTTTTCATCTAATGCTCCAAAAATAATTCCTCTTTTTCCTTTTAATAAGTTATAAGACATTTCTTAAAGTTTAGTTTTTATGTATCGGCAAATATAATGAACTCATCTTAATTTTATTCGCTGTTAATTCAGCTAATGGCTATGAGTAGCTTTGGGAGAACAATCATTCCGGTCCTTTGTAAAATGAGGATATCTTGTGTATTTTGATATTCAGTAGATTAAAAGATTAAAAAATTGAGACCTTTGAAAAATTATTACAAATTAAGGGCACCTCTAAAAACTGGTTTAGTCAATGAAAATGAGCGAAAAATTCAAGAACAAGGCGGAAAGTAAAATATTCCGCAGACGTAGCCATAGTTACGTTGAAGAAAGATTTTATTTGACAACGATGTTATTGGATTTTGCAGCCATTTGTAATAAAAAGTAGTTTTTAGAGGTGCCCTTAAGTAATCTTTATTATATTTGCTTATTACTAGCAAGTTTAAAATAAGCAAGATTTATTTATGGCAACATTTGGAGAGTTTTTGAAAAAAGAACGAGAAAAAAAAGAAATGAATCAAAGTGATTTTGGTCAAGGGATTGGAATCATAATGACTGACATTAGTAAAATAGAAAATGGACGGAAGAAATTCCCGTTTAATAATTTACAACGACTTTCAGAATTTTTGAATAAAAACTTAGAAGAATTAAAAACTTTATATGTTGCTGATATTATTGTTAATGAAGTTCATAAATATAAATGTTCAGACAATGTTTTTTCCGTTGCAGAAGCGCAATCAAAATACAGAAAAAATAAGAATGTAAAACAAGGTAATTTCAATTTTTAATTATGTCAAACGAAAGAAAAACCGAAAATATAGTTAGAAATCATTTTAATAAGTTTCTTTCAAGTATTGAAATAGAGGAGCAAAAATCCGATAATGCTAAAATTGATAAATTACTAAAATCCGCATCAAAAAAAGGAAATGGCAGAGGGTTCCCGGAGTTTATTATTACCTATAAAACAAATTCGGATTTATTAATAGTCATTGAATGTAAGGCAGATGTTACAAAACACGAAAGCAAAACTAAAGATAAATATTCTGATTATGCGGCAGATGGAGTGTTATTATATTCTTCCTATTTATCTAAAGATTTTGATGTACTTGCTATTGCGGTAAGTGGTGAAGATAAAAGAAACTTAAAAGTTTCACATTTTCTGCATCTAAAAAGAGAGCGAAAAGCAACTGAAATATTTGATGACAAACTGCTTTCAGCAGAAGATTATTTAAATGGGTATTTAAAAAGCCCCGAAAAATTTAGACAAGATTATAAAATTCTTCTTGACTTTACAAAAAAATTGAATGAAAAGTTACATACAAATAAAATTTTAGAAAATCAACGCAGTTTGTTATTAAGTTGTGTTTTAATTGCTCTTGAAAATCCTGCTTTTAAAAATTCTTATGCATCACATAAAACGCCAAAAAACTTAGCAAATTCATTAGTTCAAACGGTTTCTAACGAATTAGAAAGTGCAAATATTTCCGGAGATAAACTAAATAATCTGAATGTTCAATTTAGTTTTATAAAGACAGATACTTCTCTTTCGCGAAAAGATAAAGTATTAAAAGAGTTAATTGATGAAATAGATGAGAACATAAATCAATTCATAAAAACCCACGAATATTTTGATGTATTAGGTCAATTATATATTGAGTTTTTAAGATATGCAAATAGTGATAAAGGTTTGGGAATTGTTTTAACTCCACCTCATATAACAGAATTATTTGCTGAATTAGCAGAAGTCAATAAAAATTCTATTGCATATGATAACTGTACAGGAACCGGAGGTTTTCTAATTTCTGCCATGAAAAAAATGATTGAAGACACAAAAGGAGATAAAGAAAAAGAAGATAAAATAAAAACGAAGCAGCTTATAGGTACAGAGTATCAATCTCATATTTACGCTTTGGCTGTCTCTAATATGTATATACACCAGGACGGTAAGACTAATATAATAAACGGTAGTTGTTTTGAACCAAACATTATTAAGGAAGTAAAAGCAAAAAAACCAACAGTTGGTTTTTTGAACCCTCCCTATAAAGCAAATAAAAAAATAGACACAGACGAATTTGAATTTATTTTGAATAATTTAGAATGTTTGGTTGATGGCGGAACTTGCATTGCTATTGTTCCTATGCAAAGTGCCTTAGCAACAAAAGGAAAAGTTTATGAGTTTAAAAAGCAACTATTAAAAAAGCACACTCTTGATGCTGTTTGGGTGCATAACATTTTGTCGCGAAATAGTTATTTTTAAGGATTAACTTTTAAAAGCGACACCATTATGATTAGCGAAGAGGAATTTTTAGCCCAAGCCAAGAAGCGTTATCAAGCGATAGCAAAATTATCAAACATAAAGAGTTACTATGATTACGAAAAGACTTTTGATCAAATATGGACGGACTATGGTCGAGAGGTTTTAGAGAGAAGTATAAGCGAACCATCTAAAGACAGGCGTAAAAAAAAACTTATCACGTTACGGAAAGATAGAGATTAACAACACTCATCCCTTTAGTGAAAAAGTCAATGGATTTAAGATAAGTCCCTATATGCAAGACAAAATGATTTATATTGGTCAAAACGATTGTTATGGAGATGGTCATGAAGTTTTATCGAATCTTCTAGGTGTTTCAGTCAATGCGATGCAGCTTTACAGAGTCACAGACTTTTATGGTGGTTTATTAGAGCAAGAAAAAGTATTGGAGGTTGATGCCGTTGAACCTGATATTCTTAAGGTAGATAACCAAGAGTGCATATATGCTATGGTCGATGGGTCGATGCTTTTCACTCGGGAAGAGGCTTGGAAAGAAGTAAAATTAGGCAGAATTTTTAAACAGAGTAGCTGTATGGACATATCAAATAAACGTGGATGGATACGCCATTCGTTGTATGAAGCATATTTAGGCAAAGCTGATAAGTTTACAGATAGAATGGATAGATACTTAGGCTGTTACAGGAGTATTGATAAGCGACTGATTTTTGTTGGTGATGGTGCTAGATGGATATGGAAATGGGTAGATCAACATTACCCTTTTGCCACACAAATATTGGATTGGTATCATGCTTTAGAACATTTACACGATTTTGCTAAGGTTTGTCTCTCTAATCAAGAGTCATATAACAGTTGGGTTGGTCAACAGGAGCAACTACTAAAAAACAGTCAAGTAAATCAAGTCATTGAGAATATCAAAAACTTAGAATTGACAAAGCAAAATCAACGTAAACAACAAAGCCAACTTATCACATATTATACCGAAAATAGGTCGCGTATGGACTATCAGCAATATCAAAATACAGGAGCAGGTATTATAGGATCTGGAGCCATAGAAGCAGCTAACAGGGAGGTTGTTCAAAAAAGAATGAAACTCTCTGGACAACGTTGGTCTAAAATTGGAGCTCAAAATATGCTCACATTAAGAACAACTAAACTGAGTGATAAATGGAACAAAGTAGTTAACCTAATCTGTACTGAGAAAAATAAAGCTGCTTAAAACGACAAAATGTTATGCACCCTGCTGTTTTATCTATGCCAGATGAATTATTTTTTAATTCTAAAGTTGGTGTAGTTTCTTGTATAATGATTTTTAAAGCACATAAACCGCATCCAAAAGGAAAAGAAACTTATTTTGGTTATTATAAAGATGATGGCTTTGTAAAAAGAAAAATTCAAGGAAGATTTGATGCTTTTGGTAGGTGGAAAACCATAAAAGACAAGTGGATTTCAAATTATATGAATAGAAAACAAGAAGCAGGATTTAGTGTAAACAGAGTAGTAACTGCTGATGATGAATGGGTTGCAGAAGCATATATGAAAACAGATTATTCAAAATTGTCAGATGAAGATTTTACGGATACAATTCTAGATTATGTAACTTTTTTATTCAATAATAAAGTAAATATGGAAGATTATGAGTAAAGAAACCAAACCCAAATATTATTGGGCAAAAATGTACAAAGACAAAGAAATTAACTACGAGCTTAAAGTTACAATGGACGATACATATATCTATTTTGTAAGAAATAAAGATGGTGTTTGTGCGTGGCATTGTGGTAGTTTACTTAAAACAGATTATAGGATTTTAGGAATAAGGGAATGCAACGACTAGTTAAAATATCTGATTTGTTTGAAATTAAATACGGTAATAGTCTAGAATTAATAAACTTAGAACAGTGTACGTCTACTGATTATTGCGCAATACCTTTTGTGTCAAGAACAGAAAAAAACAATGGTGTTTCCGCTTATGTTTTTGAATTAATTGACATAGCACCTAACCCAAAACACACGCTTTCCGTTGCTGTTGGAGGTTCCGTACTTTCTACTTTTTATCAACCCAAAGAATTTTATACGGGGTTTCATGTACTTGTTTTATCGCCCAAAAAAAAACTATCTGTTGTAGAAATGCTATTTTATGCTAAATGTATTTCAAGTAATAAGTACAAATATAGCTATGGTAGACAAGCAAATAAAACAATGAAATATCTGCTAATACCTGAAACTGTTCCAAATCGAATTATTGAAAATTTATCAAATTTTAAATCAAGTTTAGAAAATAATCTAAAACAAAAACCTATTCTTAGCAAAAGAATGCATCTTGATATTAGTAATTGGAAATTATTTTCTTTAAGTGATTTATTTACAATTACAGGTAGCAAAACTACTTCCAAACAAGAGCTTGAGGAGATCGGAGAAGGAATGTTTCCGAATGTTACTACTCAGGCAACGAATAATGGTGTAGATAAATTTTATGACATTTATACAGAAGAAGGGAATATCTTAACTGTTGATAGTGCAGTTTTAGGATATTGTTCTTATCAACCTTTAAGGTTTTCTGCAAGTGACCACGTTGAAAAACTAATCCCAAAGTTTAAGATGAATGGTTATGTTGCGATGTTTTTTGTAACCATTTTGAATTTAGAACAGTATCGCTACAATTATGGTCGAAAAGCAAGTCAAACAAGAATGAAATCTATATCAATAAAACTACCTGAAAAAAAAGGCCAACCAGACTTTGAATTGATGGAAAATTATATCAAATCATTACCTTACTCAAGGTCACTAAGGAAGTTATCAACGCTAAACTAAACGGATACTCAATTATAAACTTAGCAATTCTCTGGCATGAATCATCGCACTATCTGAAATATCTTTACCACTTAGCATTTCTGCAATTTCTACGATTCTCTCATCGGTTGAGAGCTGTCTTATATTTGTTGTAGTTATGCCATTCGCAATTTCTTTATATACTTTGTAATGTTGATCTCCTTTTGCTGCAATCTGCGGCAGGTGCGTAATAGCAATTACCTGCATTTTAGTACTCATTTGCTTCATAATGCTTGCCATTTTATTTGAAATTTTGCCGGATACACCTGTATCTATTTCATCAAAAATAATGGCAGGTAATTTTGTGTTTTCAGATAGCACTTTCTTAATAGAGAGCATGACTCTGGAAAGTTCTCCTCCTGAAGCTACTTTTTTTAATTCGCCAAAATTTGCTCCCTTATTAGCAGAAAACAAAAATGACAGAGTATCTTTTCCATTTGAATAATACGTCTCGGAAGGTACTACTTCAATAGAAAATTTTGCGTGTACCATTCCCAGATTTATTAATAAATTTTCTAATTTGTGTTTCAGGTTAGGAATGGCTTTTTTTCTGAATATGGATATATCAGTTGCAATGGCATCGAGATTTGTTTGAACTTTTTGTATGGCTACTTCTTTTTCTTGTATAAGTTCTTCTGCATTTTCTACCTGGCCGATTTTTTGAGATAGTGTTTCATAAACGGTTATTAATTCCGAATCAGATGTTACACGGTGTTTTTTCTGCAGATCGTATAGCAATTGCAGCCTGTCATTGAGTTTTTCTAATTCATTCGGGTTGAAATCTACAGATTCATTTGCATTTTCTAACTCAGAAATAATATCATCTAATTCTATTTTGATACCGGATATTCTGTCTAATAGTTTCTGATATTCTTTTGAAAAAGAAGCTATTTTTGATATGCTGTTTTCTAAGGTAGAAAAACGATTCTGTAAACCTATTTCATCATGAACAGAAAGCTCCAGTGCTCCTGCCAAACTCAATTTGATTTCTTCTATATTGTTTAATTTATCCAGTTTTTCTTCCAATTCGGTTTGTTCATCAACTTGTATGTCTGCTTTTGAAAGTTCTTCAAACAAATGTGTATGGTAATCGTATTGTTGATTTGCTTCTTGCTGGCTTTTTACTAATTCGGCAGATTCTTTTTTTAGGGTATTAAACAGCAGTAATTCACTTTTATACCGGCTTATTTTGCCCTGATTCTCTGCCAAAGCATCGATTACATCAAATTGAAATGCACTATCGGATAATTGCAATGTCTGGTGTTGGGAGTGTATATCAATCAGTTTTAATTTTAGCTCATTCAGGATGGATAATGTTACCGGTGTATCATTGACAAAGGCTCTTGATTTTCCCGATGGTAGAATTTCTCTTCTGATGACGGTATTGGGTTCGTAATCCAAGTCAACCTCTTCAAAAAAATCTTCTATCTTGTAATCTTTGATTTGGAATTGTGCTTCTACAATGCATTTCTTAGTAGTGTCTTTTAGTGTGGTAATGTCAGCTCTATTTCCCAGTACCAAACCTAAAGCGCCTAAAAGTATTGATTTACCGGCTCCGGTTTCTCCGGTTATAGTAGATAATCCTGAAGAGAAATCAATAGATAACTCGTCTATTAAGGCATAGTTGTATATAGATAATGAGTGAAGCAAAAGATTGTTTTATATAAATTACAAATTTTAAATTCACAATTACGAATTTTTATATCTTCAATATCAACTGATTAAATTTAATTTTTGTGAAATTAATTTTTAGACTCAATATAAGAAATTAAAATTAATTAATTTTTCGCCATTTACTACTATTATTCGGCGAGATTTTTCTTAAAACCTGTATCAGGCGTTGTTTGCTTCTTGTGTTGGGGCCATCCGAATACATATTTACTATTTCATCTGATTTTGCATCGAAGAAAACCCGGATTAAAAAATTACTGATTGTTTTATTTAGTAAACTTTCCATAGAAATTACGGAGTTCTCTATACGTTGCTTTGCATTTTTATTATCATTAACCATTTTATCTAACCCATTTCTATGGTAGTTATACAATACACTCCTGTATTGGGTTAGTTTTGTTGATAACAAATTATCTATAAGCATAAATTTGTTTTGATCACCTACTTTATTTTGCCAGGTTGCCAAGCCGCTTTGTTGTGCTTGTAACATACTATTCTCTGCTTGTTTATAATAAGATTGACCTCCTTTTAGTGCAAAAGTATCAGCGTCAACCCCCAGAATAATGTATACATAAAAAGCTATGGTAGAAATTAAATTGGAATCAAATCGGGTGGGGTTATATATTAATTGGTCAAACTCATTATATCTAAAAGAAAAGTCATTGTCTTTTAGATTTAATACGGGCGATGCATACGCAGTTCCAAAAACAGGTCTTGTCGATTGAATCTGAATGGTACCTTTAAACTGGCCGGATTCCCACGAAGTAATGATGATCGTCATTGCGCAATTAATTCTTTCCTGAGGTTTTACATTCCTGGAAGTCCATTTTTTCTGATTGATAAATTCCGAAATAGATTTTTCCAACGTGCTAAAAATTTGCTTATTTGATCCGGGAATTTGATCCGAATTAATCGTTACTAAACAGTTTAGTTCCTGCCCGCTTATAGTTGCCATACAAGCAATAAGAAATATTAAAAAAAGAATTTTACGCATTCATTCTACTTATTATTTCATTTAAAATATCTATAGCCACTTCCTTTTTTTCTTTTAGTTTAAAAGCAGTTGTTTTTAAGCTTTTATCTATAAATGTAATCTTATTTGTGTTTATTGCAAAACCGGCTCCTTTATCATTTAGGGAATTTAAGACAATGGCATCTAGTTTTTTCCGAATTAGTTTTGATGTTGCATTTTCCATTTCATTTTCAGTTTCCAGTGCAAATCCTACCAAAAACTGTTCTTTTTTTATTGCTCCCAGAGAAGCCAAAATATCTTTGGTAGGTTCCAATAATATTTCTAACGAAGCATCTTTCTTTTTTATTTTCCGGTTTACATAATTTTTAGGTTTATAATCTGCTACTGCAGCAGCTAATATGGCTATGTCTACATCATCAAAAAATTGATGCGCGGCTTCGTACATATCATTTGCAGAGAGAACAGGAATTATTTCTACTGATGAATGTTTGAGTTGTTGACTTGTAGGACCGGTTATCAAGAATACCTGAGCTCCTAAATCGGCAGCATTTTTTGCCAGTTCGAAGCCCATTTTACCACTGGAGTGATTCCCTATAAAGCGAACCGGATCAATTGCTTCGTAGGTAGGGCCTGCTGTTAATAGTATTTTTTTTCCTTTCAGCGGTAGTTTGGATATCCAATCTGCCTCTGTAAATGAAACGATATCTTCCGGTTCTGCCATCCTGCCCTCGCCAATCAAACCACTGGCTAATTCACCGCTCACAGCAGGAATCATCGTATTTCCAAACTTCTCCAAGGCTTGCAGGCTTTGTAATGTAGATGGATGTTTGTACATATCCAAATCCATGGCAGGTGCAAAATATACCGGACATTTTGCAGATAAATAAGTGGCTAAAAGCAAGTTATCACAAATACCGTTTGACATCTTAGATAGCGTATTTGCTGTAGCCGGGGCAATCAGAAAGATATCTGCCCATAGTCCAAGTTCAACATGATTATTCCACAATTCATTTTCTTTTTCATAAAAAGCAGTATGAACAGGGTTTTTAGACAGCGTAGACAATGTAAGAGGCGTTATAAAATCTTTTGAGTCAGGAGTCATGATGACTTTAACTTCTGCTCCGGATTTTATAAATAAGCGAACTAAGCTTGCCGTTTTATAAGCGGCAATCCCTGCAGTGATTCCGAGAAGAATTTTTTTACCGTTTAAAACAGACATTATTCAGTGTCCGGGATTCTATAATATACTTTATTTTCTAACCATTCTTCTACAGCAATAGCCGTAGGTTTTGGTAGTTTTTCATAAAATCTGGAAACCTCTATTTGTTCTTTGTTTTCGAAAACTTCTTCCAAACTATCATTATAAGTAGCAAATTCATCCAGCTTTTCTAATAATTCTTCCTTTAAGTCTGAATTAATTTGAGTTGCTCTTTTTGCTATAATAGAGATAGCTTCGTAAATATTTTCAGTGGGTGCTTCTATTGATTGCCTGTTGTAGGTAACTGTAGAAGTAGATGCATTTGTTTCTTTGTAATCCATTTTAACTCTTCTTAACTAATTTCTTTTGTTCTAACTGCAAGTTTGCTAACATTTCGTTAGATTCTTTTAAATATTTTGACTCAGGGAAGGTTTTAATCAGTTTTTGATAGGCTTTTATTGCATTTTTAATTCTTTGTTCTTTTTTTCTTTCCGTACTCCTTAATGCCAAATCATGATGTGCTTTCAGTCTATAATAAAAAGCTTCTTCTTTGTATTGCGTTCCCAGAAAATCCGAAAGTAAATTATCTAAAGCTACTATGGTTGCTTCATAATTTCTAAAATCCTGTTCAGCAGTTTTATAATATGTTTTTGCTATTTCAAATGCTTTTTTTTCCAATTGCAGTCTGGTTTCTTTATAATGCTTATTTGCATCTGCTATTCTTGCAGAATTAGGATAATCATTAATAAATTGTTGGAAAGCATTCAGTGCTTTATAGATATCCGTAGGATCTAAACTGTATACAGGTGAAGACAATTTATAACTGTATGCAGATAAAAAAGCTGCTTCTTCTCTTTTAGAGCTATTCGGATAATTTTTGGTAAATCTGTCAAAATAGTACCCCGATAATATATAGTTTTTTCTATTAAAATTAGATTGCGCCACCATAAATTGAATCCTTTCCATCTGCGGTTTTCCTCTGTAAGTCGGGATTACTTTTTCAAATAATCGCAACGCTTTTTTAAACTCTTTCGCTTCATAAAGCTTTACAGCCAGCTTGTATTGTTCTTCCGAAGTGCCTTTGTTTAATGCTCTCTGATATTCTCCACATGCAAATAAAACGGTACATAAAACTAACAAAAAGATAAAGTTCTTAATTTTTTGCATCGGGCAAAATTAGTAATTAATTATGGATAAATAAAATGGTTTTTTATGCTGTTACTTTGTATACTGCAATAAAATATAAAAACCATAAAATGGATCTAAAAATCTCGCTAAATGTTTGTTAAATCCGAATTAAACTTATATCTCGTTTTCAGGAATCGTAATTAATCTTTTTACATCATTATCAAAAAGGTACAACCCTCCTTTATCATCTCCTATCAAATTGATCTTATCCAATATATTTCTTGCCAGGGCTTCTTCTTCTATTTGCTCGGAGACATACCATTGTAAAAAGTTATGTGTTGCATAATCTTTGTCTTGCAATGTAATCTCAACCAAATCGTTGATAGATTTTGATACTTTTACTTCATGATCAAACAGATTTTGAAACATTTCTTTGAATGAGCCAAAAGAAACCGGTGGTGCTTCCAGTTGAGAAACTTTTGCATGTCCGCCTCTTTCATTGATAAATTTTATTAATTTAAGCATGTGTTGCCTTTCTTCATCAGAGTGTGCATACATAAAGGTGGCAACTCCTTCAAAGCCTTGTGTCTCTGCCCATGATGCCATTGCCAAATATACTTGGGAAGACTCTGCTTCAACGGTTACCTGCATATTCAATGCATCTTCTATTCTTTTAGTTAACATAAGTGTAATAATTTAAAAGTTTTTTACAAAATTAGCAATCTCTTTTTGAAGTGTATCCGACACTCTTACCAAAGGCAAACGAACTTCATTTTTACACAGTCCTATTTCTTTTAAGATCGATTTTATCCCTGCGGGGTTATTTTCTTTAAAAATTAAGCTTATTCCGTCCATTAACCTGTAGTAATATTGATATGCTTCTTTTGCTTTTCCTTCCAGTCCAAGTTGTATCATTTTTGAAAATTCTTTAGGGAATCCTTGCCCCATAACGGAAATTACTCCGGAAGCACCTGCTAAAACAACATCCGGTGCCAGGTCATCATCTCCTGAGATTACTAAAAATTCTTTCGGTCTGCTCTTTATAAGTTCCAGATATTGCAGCACGTTGTTTCCTGCTTCTTTGATCCCGATAATATTCTGAAAATCATTTGCTAAACGAATGGTTGTTGTTGGCAAAATATTGGATGCCGTTCTTCCCGGAACATTATATACGATAATTGGTTTAGGACTTGCTTCGGAAAGCGTTTTATAATGTTGATAAATTCCTTCCTGAGTAGGTTTGTTATAATAAGGGGATACCGAAAGGATTGCATCAAAATATGATAGGTCTGCCGTTTGCATTTCTTCCACTAAAGCTGCAGTATTATTGCCTCCTATTCCGCAAACAAGAGGCAATCTTCCTTTATTTGTCTCTATTACTTTATTTCTGACAGCCAATAATTCATCTCTCGATAATGTAATCGGTTCGCCAGTGGTTCCTCCTACTACCAAGTAATTAATTCCATTATCAATTTGATAATTTACCAGCTTTTCTAACGCTTCAAAATCTACAGAGGTGTCTTCGTTAAAAGGGGTGATCAATGCTACACCGGTTCCTTCGAATTTTTTCATTTTGGTTTTTTAATATACTATTGCAAAATTACTCTTTTTAAAAATGTATGCTCTATAAAATACCATAAAAATATTTGATTGCCCGTATAGAACAATGAGATAATGTAACAATAGGGTAATGGATTGATGTGACTGTTTCAAGTAAGCATTATTTAAACGAATTTTATAAATTGGTTCTTGTCTTGCTTAAAATTTGCAAGTATTTTTTTACTTCATTCAGGTATATGTGAATATCCGAAAAGTCAGTTTGGATTTCCAAATCAAATAGTGAGTCATTTATGTTTGCTATGCCTACTTTAAAAATAGCTTCGGATTTCAAAGTAGTATATTCCAAATATAGGTTTTTTTGGTCAAATACGGTTATTAAAACATCAAATTCTTTTCCTAAAAAAGATTTTAGATCTTCATCAATAACACATCCTTTCCAGTCAAAGCTATTTTCAGAAAAATATTTTTCCGAAAATTCATTTTTCTTATCATATGTTCTATAATTAAGATAGCAGCTATTTTTAGTTTGAAAATTTTCAGCAATCAATGATTGTAAATCCATATTTTTAGAAAGTGTTTCTGTACTTAAAACACCTATTGAAGTAATCGTATTACGATCGGATATTTTTTTAATTATGGATTTTTGCAGTAACTCATTGATTTTTTTTTGCAAAAAGTATCTTTTTATTTTTTTTAACTTCATCAAATAAATAACCAAAAATGTATCTTAGCACAGGGCAAATATAATGAACCGTATGCATTTTATGAAAAAAGAAGTGATCCAAAGCAAATATGAAGAAATAGTACTGGTAATCCTGATCTGATTATCGATTCTATCTTGAGTTGCATAAGATACTTCTGTGAATTGATTGCCTAAATTTAGAACATGATGTAAGAGGTAATGCCAAAAATAATTATAAAGTTATTTAAAGATTGTGTAAGGAAAATTTCAAAGTTTGAGCTATTTTAGTTTTCTTTTTTATAATTGTATGACTACGATTAATAATATCTAATAGGCTTGTTTTCATCGGTATTTTCATTTTTAATCTTTTTTAAAATCCATTATTTTTGACAGAAAATGAACGGCTACCACACATTAAAAGGAATGTAACCGTATTTTAAAAATTCTGAATATAATAGACGAAGTTTTATGGGTCTGCCATTGGGCAGTTTTCCAGTATTGCTGAGTTGTAATTTTTTGACAGTATGAGCGTTTTAAATTCTATTTTATACCTTTGAAAAGTGAGGTTTGATCAAAGAATTTTTGTATAAGAAATCAAAATTGTAAGAAGACAATGGCTGAGAAAGCATTTATAACATCAGAAATTTTAAAGTGGGCACGGGAAACCGCTGATATTTCTATTGAAAGTGCTGCTAAAAAAGTTTTGGTCTCGCCAGAGCGGATTTTAACTTGGGAATCAGGAGATGATTACCCTACAATCCGTCAGGCAAAAATATTAGCCAAAAGTTATCGAAGGCCATTTTCTCTTTTCTTTTTACCTGAAATTCCAAGAGATTTTCAGCCACTACAAGATTTTAGGCGTAATGATTCAAAAAAGCTTGATACCGCTTCGTTATTCATCATACGAGATGTTCAGGAGAAGCAACAGTGGATAAGCGAGTTTTTTGAAGATATCGGAGAAGATGCATTGTCTTTTGTTGGGAAGTATTCCATTAGCGATAGCCCCGAAGTAGTTGCCAAAAATATTCTTGAAAAACTAAATATCAATCCTGGGAATTATAAAAAAAAGTCTATTGATGAGTGGATAGATAAGGCAGAAAAAGCAGGAATATTTATATCTCGCACAAGTTATATTCATTCCAGATTGATTCTTGATAAAGATGTGATTCAAGGGTTTGCCATTGCAGATACATATGCACCTTTTGTATTCATTAATTCGAAAAACTGGAAAGCGCCACAGCTTTTTACGTTAGTACATGAACTTGCTCATATTTGGATAGCACAATCCGGTATATCGAATGAAATCGATATTGATTTTAGAGAAAACCCGAAATCAAAGCTGCATCCTGTGGAAGTGTTCTGCAATCAAGTTGCTGCCAACGCTTTGATGCCTGCTGAAATAATGAACCAACTCGGTAGTGATGTGTTTCAATCGAATCAACAAATTTTTAAACAAGCGAAAGAACTTGGAGTAAGTTCGTTTGCTTTTTTAGTAAGGGCTTTACATCTTAAATTTATTTCTCAGTCCACCTACACATCTTTAAAAGAAGATGCACAAAACGAATTTGAAAAGTTTTTAGAGAAAGAAAGAATACAAAAAGAGAAACAGAAAAAAAGAAAAGATGGTCCTAGTCTTTACCTTCTTCGATTGCAAAAAAACAGCAAGTTATTTACAAGAATTGTTATGGATTCTTTTCATAACGGTTCATTGCCACCCTCTACAGCCAGTAATCTTTTAAATACACAAATCAATAAGTTTCAAAAATTTGAAAAACTCCTGGCCTGATGTTTGAAGAAGATCATATAAAATACTGCGTTGATGCGAATATGCTGATTCAGGCTTGGCAAAAATATTACTCCCCTACAATTTGCCCTTCGTATTGGGATGTTCTAAACGAGTTAGGAAAGAAAGGAATCATTTTTGTTCCGGAGTTGGTATATGAAGAAATTGAAAAAGGAGAAGATGATTTGTATAAATGGTTAAAAAATAGTGACATCCCGATTAAAAAAATTGATATGGCAGTTACAAACTGCTTAAAAAAGATATATGCTGCCAATCCCAACCATCAGTATTTGGTTTCCAGTAATCAAATTCATTCCAAAGCAGACCCTTGGGTAATTGCCCATGCCATGAATGAAAATGCTGTAGTTGTCACCAAAGAAAAAAAGGATTTTATCAAACGACAAACCAAAATAAAAATCCCTCATATCTGTGACAATATGGGAGTTCGCTGGATGGATGATTTTGAGTTTGTAAAAGAGTTGGATATAAAGTTTGTTTGTTCATTGTAAGTATTAGCATTAAAAAAACCAGGTAAATAACTTTTCTAAAATAAAAAGAATTATTCTTTATACATGAGAGAACAAAACTTTCTTTTAAAACACTGCGAAAACAACATTATTTTTTTGAGAAAAATAGCAGTTAGTATGATGTTGGTAGTGTTTCTTTTTTATTCATGTAAAAATGCTTCGCATAGGAATACAAGGATTGAAGCAAAAACCATTGCCATTGACAGCAGTTTGAAGAGTGATGCTTCTTATATCCGGTTCATTGAACCTTACAGAGAGCAAATGATTACTAAAATAAATACTATCTTAACATATGCTTCAAAAGATCTCGTACGAACAGATGGAAACAGGCAAAGTTCTTTGGGAAATTTAATGGCAGATTTGTGCTATGAAAGAGCAAATCCCTTATTCGAGAAGCAATTTGGTAAAACTATTGATTTTGCAATGTTTAATTACGGTGGTATTCGTTCCGGAATTTTTAAAGGAAATGTAACTTATAGAAATGTGTTTGAATTAATGCCTTTTGAAAATACTTTTGTGGTAGTTGAACTTTCAGGCGAAAAAGCAAAGGAACTCATTCATTATTTTATAAAGAATAAAAAGGCACACCCTTTGTCAAAACAAGTGATACTTTCCATTGACGGAGAAGGGTATGCATTAAAAATTGGCAATGAGTTATTCGATAGTAAGAAAACATATCGTGTACTCACCTCTAATTATTTGCAATCCGGCGGAGATCGAATGGATTTTTTTAAAAACCCGATTAAGTTATATAAATTAGCTTATAAAGTCCGTGATGCCATTACAGATTATTTTAGAGTGACGGATACTTTAGCTGCTACATTAGACAACCGTGTAACCATTAAATAATGAACAGAAGAGCCTTTATTAAAAAATCAGCAGTAGCTTCTTTGGTTATTTTAGGAGGAACGTCTTTACCTTCTTTTACAGATAGAAAAAGCAAGCATATTACCGTGCTTCATACGAATGATACACATAGCCAGATAGAGCCTTTTGAAAAGAACCATTATAGATATTCAAATAAAGGAGGGGTTGCCAGAAGAGCTACATTGATAGCATCTATCCGAAAAGAAAACCCCAATACATTATTACTAGACGCTGGTGATATTTTTCAGGGGACGCTTTATTTTAATTACTTTGGAGGTGAGTTGGAGTTTAAATTGATGAGCATGTTAAAATATGATGTGGCTACTATAGGCAATCATGACTTTGATAATGGAATCGACGGTTTTTTTAAACAACTGCCTCATGCGAATTTTGATTTTGTTTCGGCTAATTACGACTTCACGAACACTGTTTTAGATTCACACGTAAAACCCTATAAAATTATTTATAAAGATGGGGTAAAAATCGGAGTTTTCGGTTTGGGAATTGCATTAAAAGGTTTGGTAGAAAAAAGTTTATATAAAGAAACTGTTTATTTGGATCCTATTGAGGTTTCGCAGGATATCAGTAGTATTTTAAAAGAGAAAGAAGCACGTGATCTCGTAATCTGCCTTTCACATTTGGGTTATTACTACAAAAGATCTCCTGATAACATCTCGGATTTAAATTTGGCAAAAGCCACCAAAAATATTGATCTGATTATTGGAGGGCATACACATACTTTTTTACCTAAACCTACTATTGTTAAGAATAGTAATCATGAAAACATACTTGTAAATCAGGTGGGTGCTTACGGAATAAATGTAGGTAGAATCGATTTTTATTTTAATGAAAAAAACGAAAAATATGCTACCGGCAAAACAATTTTAGTGTAATTTTAATTCTTTTTTTCGTCTAAGAGGGAAGTTTTAAATTAACCATAAATGAAAAAATATTTCCCTTTAGCCCTAAAATTGATTGCTGCAATAATTATGTTGCAGACCTTATTTTTTAAATTCACAAATGCTCAGGAGAGTATTGATTTGTTTACCAAAATTGCCGGTGAAAAGGAAGCACTAATGAGGATAGGTACGGGAATAATAGAACTCATTGCTTTTATATTGCTTTTCATTCCGAAAAAGACATGGCTTGGAGCTTTATTGACTTTCGGGACTATGTCCGGAGCAATTATATCTCATCTTACAATTATAGGGATTGTTCATAATAATGACAGCGGTGCATTGTTTATAAGTGCAATGGTTGCCTTTATGGCAAGTGGCATGTTATTAATTCAATATAAAAGAGATATTCCTTTTATTGGAAGCCGGGTCTGATTTATCTGAAACTCAAAACTCATAACTTTCTAACTTTTCAACTGTATTAGTGTATCATACGAATAAAATCGTGTTCGGAAATAATTGGTACTCCCAAGTCTTCTGCTTTTGCTTTTTTGCCAGGCCCCATATGATCTCCTGCAACTACGTAATTTGTTTTTTTGGAAATGGAAGAGGTTACCTTTCCTCCGTTATCTTCGATAGCTTTTTTGAGTTCATTCCTGTTCATCTGATGGAAAACGCCCGAAACTACAAACACCTTTCCTTCTAATTTAGTTGTCTGATTTTCCAGGTCTTTAGCAGCAACCTGCATTTGTATTCCGTAAGATTTTAACCTGTTTATAAGCTCAATATTGCTCAAATTATTAGAAAAATCCACAATGCTTTGTGCAATTCTGTCTCCTATTTCGTCTACAGCTGTTAGGGTTTCAAAATCTGCGGACAATAAATTGTCAATTGATTTGAAATGCTTGGCTAATTTCTTAGCTACCGTTTCTCCAACAAATCTGATTCCCAAAGCGAATAATACTTTTTCAAACGGAATTTCTTTTGATTTTGCTATTCCATCGATGGTGTTTTGCGCTGATTTTTCTGCCATTCGTTCCAGAGGGATCAGTTGCTCTGCCTTTAAATCGTATAAGTCTGCATAGCTTCTTATGAGTCCTTCTTTACGCAATAAATCTACTGTTTCACCTCCCAGACCATCAATATCCATTGCTTTTCTGCTGATATAATGCTGAATTCTACCTGTTATTTGAGGAGCACAACCAAATTCATTTGGGCAATAGTGCTTGGCATCGCCTTCGGTTCTTATCAGTTCGGTATTGCATTCCGGGCAATGGATTGCATAAACAACAGGTTTTGAATTTTCCGGTCTTTTTGTAATATCCACAGCAATAATTTTAGGAATAATCTCTCCTCCTTTTTCAACAAAAACCGTGTCATGTATTCGAATGTCTAACTTTGCTATCTGATCTGCATTGTGTAAAGATGCTCGTTTTACAGTAGTTCCTGCTAACTGTACCGGCTCGAGTCCGGCTACCGGTGTAATAGCTCCTGTTCTGCCAATCTGGTATGTAATTTCACGCAATATAGTGGATACTTGTTCCGCCTTAAATTTATAAGCCATTGCCCAACGCGGAGATTTGGAAGTATATCCCAGTTCTTCTTGCTGTTGTAAGTTATTTACTTTGATTACCACGCCATCTGTCTCATAGGGTAAATCATGACGTTTCTTATCCCAATGGTTCACAAAATCGAATACTTCATCAGTGGTTTTTGCCAGGATGATAGTATCCGGAACTTTAAAACCTGTTTTTCTAGCTGCTTCTAAGCCTTCATAATGGGTAGTATATTTTCTTTCGTCGGTTACAGCCTGATATAGCAGGCAATCCAAAGGGCGTTTGGCTACTTCATTACTATCTTGAATTTTCAAGCTTCCGCTTGCTGTATTTCTGGGGTTTCGATAGGGTTCTTCTCCGTTAGCAACTCGGATTTCATTCATCTTTTGAAAACCATCTAATGGCAGAATGATCTCTCCGCGCATTTCAAAATCGGAAACAAAATCTTCATGGAGCACTAATGGTATTGATTTAATGGTGCGGATGTTGGTTGTAACCTCATCCCCCTGAAAACCGTCACCGCGAGTTACTGCTCTAACAAACCTTCCGTTTTCATACGTCAGACTGATGGAGGCTCCGTCATATTTTAGCTCACAGGTGTACTCAATGTTTTTTGTATCTAACATCTTTTGAATACGTTTCTCCCAATCTAACAGATCTCCTTTTGAGTACGAATTATCTAAAGAATACATCCTGTTTTTATGTACAATGGTTTCAAAAATTTTTGTTATCCCTCCTCCCACTCTTTGTGTGGGTGAATTGGCATCAAAAAATTCCGGATTTTCTTTTTCCAACTGCTCTAATTCTTTGAGTTTACTATCAAATTCATAGTCAGAAATCGTTGCATTGTCCAGTACATAATAGTTATAATTATGCCGGTGTAGTTCTTCTCTAAGGAATTGTATTTTCCGTTCTATACTCATTATATATAAATTACAAACTTTAAATTCACAATATTAGTTAACTGATTGAAAAATTAAAAAATTGAAAGATTGAAAAATTCCCGAATCAATTCTGCAAAGGTCTCATTATTTTATTTTTTTAAAATAACTTGAGGTTTTTAACTTTTAAATGAGTTCATTGTATATGTATCTAAATGGGCATTCAACTATTTATTAATAATAGGTATATCTTCTTACTTTAGCTATGTATTTCGCCAAACGTATTACCTGATGAGAATATCCGTATTCATTGTCATACCAAATATAAATAACAACGGTATTCCCGTTTGTAATGGTAGCTTTACTGTCAAAAATAGACGGTGCCGTAGTGCCAATAATATCCGAAGATACCAATTCGTTATCTAATGAATATTTTATTTGTTCAACCAAATCTCCTTCCAAAGCATTCTGTTTGAGCATAGCATTTAGTGTTTCGGTAGTTACATTTGTATGTAATTGTAAACTTAAGATGGCTAATGACCCGTTAGGCACAGGTACCCGAATGGCATTTGATGTTAGTTTTCCTTCTAAGGCAGGTAAGGCTTTTGTTACTGCTTCTCCGGCTCCTGTTTCGGTAATTACCATGTTTAGTCCTGCTGCTCTACCTCTTCTGTATTTATGGTGCATATTATCTACTAAATTCTGGTCATTGGTATATGCATGAATTGTTTCCAAATGTCCTTTGATAATTCCGTAATTATCTTCTATAACTTTTAAAACAGGAGTAATTGCATTGGTGGTACAAGATGCTGCCGAGAAAATATCAGTCGTATCAGGATTGTATTCTTTATGATTTACACCATGTACAATATTAGGTATGCCCTTCCCAGGTGCTGTTAATAATACTTTGGCTGCTCCTTTTGCTTTTAAATGCCTGCTCAGTGTTTCTTTACTTCTAAATGCTCCCGTATTATCTATAATCAATGCATCTTTGATTCCATATGCCGTATAGTCAATTTCTTCCGGTGTGTTTGCAGAAATCATTTTCACAGTAGTTCCGTTAATGATTAGTGTATTATTTTCCACATCGGTTTGTACCGTTCCCAGGAAATCTCCATGTACCGAATCTATGTTTAATAGCGAAGCTCTTTTTTCTAATACGGTTTGGTTAATTTCTCCTCGCGTAACAACAGCTCTTAATCTCAACTGAGTTCCTTTTCCCATTTTTGACATCAGTTCTCGGGCTAATAACCTGCCTATCCTGCCAAAACCATATAATACCACATCTTTAGGTTTGATATTTTGTGCCTCGGTTACATTTTTTAGTTGATTTTTTATAAATGTTATTTTGTCCTTGCAACCGCCCATATCCAGATAACATTCGTAGGCAAGCTTACCGATATCTAATTTTGAAGAAGGCAGTTTTACCTGCTTAATAGCTCTGGCTATTTCCAAAGCATCGTAGATGGTAATCGGTTTTATAACAAATTCTTTGGCATAGCCAATTAAATTTAAAACTTCACTTGCTCTTTTGTCTACCAACGGGTTCCTGAATAACACCAGTTCTATGGATTTATCATACCATAAGTCGTTTACAATATTTATAAATTCAATGGTAGCTCTTCTTGTTTGAGCCTGTACGGTAACTTCTTTTTCGTAATTTGCTATTATTGACATATTATGTGTGAAATTAAAAATTAAATGCTGCCGCAAAAGTATTAATTTCAAACGATTTCGTACATCTTTTTCTGTGAAAGTCTGAAGTTTGAAAGTTCGGTTTTTTTACTAAGCTTTTTTATCTGATTCCGAACCACACTGATGTGAAAAAGAATAAGTACCTGTTAGTTCATTGTCGTAATAGGTTTTGTATGTTCCGTCAGAATTAAAAACTAGCTTAACTCCTGGCTCATCTTCTGCAAGCCAAGTTCCAATGATTGCTGTTTGTATATCAGACTGCGGAGCTTGTGCTTTACACCCTATAGGTATTAAAGTCATTATCATAAATATTGCTAAATACAAAAATTTTAAATGAGTTCAGTTACTACAATTTTTAATGCTGCTTTTCTCATCATTTTTAAATCATTAAAAAAAGGGCAGTATATTATAATTGTACTACCCTTGAATTTTATCTAATACTTCATTCAAAATACCAATAAACATCATATTTCAATATCACATCTTTTGATATTTTTTCTAAAAAAAATTCGAAAACATGATATTTAAAATTGTTCAGATATTGGTCTTTCGCAAAATTTTTGTTTATGAAGTGATTTAAACTTTTTTTAACAATAAAACAGGGTTGTTGATATTTGCGTTGCAAAGCGTAAATAATTTAAAAACAACCCCTTATGTACACAGTACTAGATAAAGATACAATAGAAATGGAAATAGTTCCACTTATTCCAAAAACAAAACGAGGTTTTCCACCTACTGTTCCATTAGTTGAGATTGTCAATGCAATTCTCTACAAGCTAAAGACAGGTGTTCAATGGAATCAGTTACCCGTCAAAACATTGTTTGAAGGGGAATCCTTGACTTGGAATACTGTACACTACCATTACAGGAAGTGGTGTTTGTCCGGTATTTTAAAGCAAAGTTGGATTGAGCCACAAGAAGGAGCCAGACCTTTCAAGTGTGGACTTAGACGGGAGTCATACACCAGCGATAAGAGGTGGTGATCAGGTTGAATATCAAGGGAGGAAAAAGCGTAAGACCACTAATGCTCTTTATTTAACTGATAGACAGGGTCTACCATTAGCAATGAGTGAGCCGATATCGGATCAATCTCAAAAGTTGTGTGTGAATTTAAAATAGTATTGTGATCTTTGTAAAAAAAGGAGGTTGGATACTTATATAGATTTACTAAAATTAATTTTACCAGAGTTGTTAGTTGAACATTTTGATTTGTCAAAACATAGTGTTGAAAATGAAGTGATGCATTTGTATTTTGAAGAACGTAACATAGTTCCCAAAGAAGAATCAGAACGTATCTTGATAGCTCACGGATTTCATAAAGAGCTTACCATTCAAGACTTTCCATTACGAGGCAACACAGTATATCTTCACATTAAACGTCGTAGATGGTTAGATAGGAAGACCAAACAAATTGTACAAAGAGATTGGAATTTAGTAGCACAGGGGACTCGAATGACAGAGCAGTTCGCTGCTTTTTTAAAAGAAATTAGTAGATAGAGAAACCAGTGATTGTAGAACTATAGGTAGATTTTACGGAGTTGATGGTAAAAAACTTGGACGTCAATATCGTGATTATTTAAGTGAGTTTAAACAATGGAAACAAAAAAAACATGCTAAAGAGTGGCATGTTTTTCCTGAAAATATAGGTGCTTATTTATCTATTGATGAAACAGCATTGTCTAAAGGAGAACTCTACACCATTATTACCAATAAAAAAGCCAAAGGTAAAAAAGGAGCTATTGTAGGGGTTTTTGCAGGCACTAAGATAGAACCCATTATAGAACAGTTACTTAAAATATCCTCTAAAAAAAGAAACAAAGTCAAAGAAATTACACTAGATATGGCGAACTCTATGAAAAATATAGCCAAAACATGTTTCCCTAAGGCCATACAAGTAACTGATAGATTCCATGTGCAAAAACTAGCTCTAGAAGCGCTACAAGATATTAGAATAAAACATCGATGGAATGCAATAGACCTAGAAAATGACCTAATCAAGTTAGCAAAAACAAAAGGTAAAGAGTATCAACCTGAGATATTTGACAATGGGGACACTAGAAAACAACTCTTAGCTAGAAGTAGATATTTACTCTATAAATCTCCTGAAAAATGGACACAAAATCAATATCTAAGAAGCAAAATACTTTTTGAAAAATATCCTGATATTCAAAAGGCTTTTAACTTAAATCAGAGCCTTAGAAATATATTCAATACAGCTAAATCAATACAAATTGCATATACAAAACTAGCACATTGGTATAATGATGTAGAAAAATCTGGTTTTAAAGCTTTTAATACAATAGCAAATACAATTTCTATAAATTATCGGTCAATACTCAATTATTTTATCAATCGGAGTACAAATGCTTCTGCTGAATCTTTTAATGCTAAGATTAAAGCCTTTAGAGCGCAGTTTAGAGGTGTTAAAAATGTAGAATTCTTCCTGTTCAGATTAACACAAATTTTTGCCTAAAACACAACAATTAGTCTTGATCCCCGATAGGATCAGTCACAAAAGTTGTGTGTGAGTTCAGATGAAGATTAATTGTTAATTGAAGATTGAATGAAGTGTGTCTTTGCGAGTGAAACGAAGCAATTAGGGATCAGGGTCAAAAGTTTTGTGTGGATTGAATTAAAGTTTTGATCTTTGTAAAAAAAAACAGAGATTGGAATTATCCTTAGACCTTTTAAAATTCATCTTACCTGAGATGCTCGTAGAACATTTTGATTTGGTAAGACACACTCATCGAAATGAGGAACTTCATTTGTATTTTGAAGAGCGTAATGTTGTTCCTAAAGAAGTCATAAATCCTAATGTAATTGCTCATGGTTTCCACAAAGAGATTACTATTGAAGACTTTCCTTTGCGTGGAAACACTGTGTATCTTCACGTAAGGCGACGTAGATGGTTAGATAAAGAGACTAGGCAAATCATTCAAAGAGATTGGAATCTAGTAGCTCAGGGAACTCGCATGACAGGTGAGTTTGCTGCTTTTTTAAAAGAGATTAGTCGATACTGAGAAGAGTGATTGCAAAACCATTGCAAGAATCTATGGCGTGAATGGGAAGAAGTTCCAAAGGCAGTATCGAGATTATTTGAGTGAGTTTAAACAGTGGAAGGAAAAGTCTCATGCCAAAGAGTGGTTGATCTTCCCTGAGAATATAGGAACTCGATTATCTATCGACGAAGTAGCCTTATCAAAAGGAGAACTCTACACCATCGTTACCAATAAAAAAGCTAAAGGAAAGAAAGGAAGTATTGTGGCGATCATAGCTACTACCAAAGCAGAACCTATTATCAAACACCTATTTAAAATCTCATCTGCGAAAAGAAACAAGGTCAGAGAAATTACCCTAGATATGGCGAACTCCATGAAGCTGATTGCCAAACGGTGTTTCCCCAAAGCCATACAAGTAACCGATAGATTCCATGTACAGAAACTAGCTCTAGAAGCACTTCAAGAAATTAGGATCAAACATCGATGGGAAGCCATAGATACAGAAAATGAACGGATCAAACTTGCCAAAACCAATAACAAAGAATATTACCCTGAAATATTAGAAAATGGAGATACCATAAAGCAACTCTTGGCTAGAAGCAGATACTTACTCTACAAAGCACCAAGTAATTGGACAGAAGATCAAAGAGTAAGAGCTAACATCCTCTTTAAAAGATATCCTGATATCAAAACAGCTTTTAAGCTCGTACAAGGACTTAGAAATATCTTCAACACAGCAAACTCAATACAAGTCGCTTATACAAAACTAGCGCATTGGTATAAAGATGTAGAACAAACAGCATACAAGGCTTTTAATACCATAGCAAACTCTATCAGGCTTAACTATAGATCAATATTGAATTACTTCATTAATAGAAGTACTAATGCAGCGGCAGAATCTTTCAATGCCAAAATCAAAGCCTTTAGATTACAATTTAGAGGGGTCAAAAACACAGAATTCTTCCTCTATAGATTAACTACAATTTTTGCATAAACACAACAATTAGTCTTGATCCAAAAACTGCCTCAAAATCCAAAAAATAGCTAAAAAATCCATGATTCTCGTTTAGTGTTAACACGCCCTAATTAAAATTGATTTTAAGTCCTCCCAAATAAGCACCTTCTTCTGAATTGGGCAATAATTCAAAAGGTGTAATGGTATGTTCTATGTCCATATCTTTTACATCTATCTTCAGGTAATAGTTTCCGGGAATTAATCCCAAATAACTAAAATATCCGTCGGATTCAACCTTTGCAGTTGCAATTTTTTTATTTTCCATATTGTATATTGATACTCTTGAAGGTCTTCCTATTTTCTTATCAAAAGATACAACTCCTTCTATTTCACCAACTTCTCTAAATGGTAAGAAAATAGTACTGTAAAGTCCTGCCTGAGGTCTGATACCAATGGTTTTATATACTAATTGGTGATATATATTTTCAACCCTGTCTTGATTTAATTCAACCTCCTGGACTATTCCGGGTGTCATTTTATGAATATAAATGCTTCCGTTTTCTAAAAACTCTCTTTGATTTCCGCCTTCAAAATTTAAACGTACTCCTTTAACCATGGGCTCGTCATTATCTTTAAAACCGTTATTATTTTTATCGAGAAACGGAATTAACAGTGCGCCAGTCCCTCCTACATCTGCATTGCTTTTTAGAGTACTTCGGCCTCCTTTGTTGCCTAAAATATAACTTCCCGATAGTGCATTACTATTTGAAAAACCGCCACTACCATAATTTATATCAGTCTTTACTAAAAATGATGAAAGATCATATCGCAACGAAACAGCTACATTTATATCTCTAAATGCAGCACGGCAACTGGCTGAAATCCTCATAGAAAAATTTGAATTGGGTTTATACTGTATATTTAAAATACTTTGTTTTGATTGTTCGGTTTTAAAATCGTCGAAATATTGAAGGTTAATTTTAACTGCTCTGCCAGCATTGATATCTAGTCCAAATTGAGATCGATTTAATTCTGATACCAAAGCATTATCGGACGATGAACTGTTCATTACATTTGAGTAGCTAAATCTATATTTCGAGATATCCAGTTTTAATCCGACAATTGTAGTATTTCTTAAAATAGCTGTTTTACTTATTTCTTTTTGAAGGTTTAATGACAACACCATTCTTTTAAATAAAGTCATTCTTTTTTGGTAGGCTATAAAAAATTCTTTTCCCCGATTGCTTTGACCGGGAATTACATTATTAGCAAAAAAATCGGTATACTCTCCTCTGAAATTACCATACTTATTAGTGGAAGCCCGAAAGGAAACATTGAACAGGCTACTGTGTTGATATGCTGCATTTACAGAGAGGTTATTTTTAAAAAAGGTTGTATATACTCCCGAATAGGGAATAGTTTTGGGTTTGTAATTTTTAAAATGAGTGATATTCTGAATCCCCATGTAAGTAGTTATATTTCTCGTAATCCCGTAGTTTGCTCTAAAACCACCATTTATATTATTTTCCGAAGCTGTAAAAAAAGATTCGTAAGTAAGTTCGTTTTTATCATTTTGCTGAGGTAGTAACCCCAAGTTATTGTGCTGTTCAACTAAGTTTCCATTCTCATCAATGTATCTTAAACTAATAGAAGATTTGGCATATACCGGTGTGTATTTGAACGAATAATAGCCGTTACCGTCACTATATTGATAATCTACCAACTCCCTACCTGCATATAATTCTATCGGGGTATTAGGACTTATAAATCCGTTAATTTCTTGTTCTCTATATCTTCTTATATACGCATGTTTGTTAGAAAAACGTATTCCGTAGCTTTTACTAACTCTGCCAAAATTAGTAAATCCCAGACCTCCTAATTCGCCTATCTCCAGGTTTTTTATAAATTTGGCGTCATAGCCGTTTTTCCAGTTAAAAAACAGGTTATCTAAAAAATTACTTCCTTCCTCTCCGGGTTGAAAACGATACCCCAGATTCAGACTGCCTCCCAGTACTACATGTTTTGAATTGGCATTAATAAAACTAGTACTTTTTTGGTTTGAAAAATTGTTGAAACCAATAGTATAATCTATGGAATTGAAACGATAAAGAGTTTTGTCTTGAGTATAAACAGTATCCAACTGCAGTATTTTTGCACTCTTATTTTTAATACTGTTTTTTAAGCTTTTTTCCCGTAAAAGCCGAACTTCTTTTGGGCTTTTTTCTTCTGTTGTTAAAATAGCAGAGATATCTTTTCTTAAATATTCGATAATAATTCCAAACTTTTTCAAAAACTCCGGCCTGACGTACTCTTTATCCGGCCGTAAAACAATAAAGTTGTGGGTATCTATTTCAGATTCTACCTTATCAATTACCATACGGTTTTCAGGAAAATCAAATAAATAAGGTTCTTCGAATCTTTTATCATGAACATATAAAATACCATCTCTACGCTCTATTGGAATTTCCAATACATTAATTACTTCATAAAAAGATAAAAATACATCTGAAGTTCCTAATAGTCCTTTTATATAATAAGAGGCATTTTCAAAAGGTATCACCACATTTACATCTATTTCATCCAGAAGAGGAGCAATCTTTTTATCTGCAGTATTTTTTTGTGCCATAAAAAAACCGGAGTGTAGAAAAAATCCAATAAATAAAAAATAAAATTTTAATTTCATATAGTGTTTGCCTATTGCTCCAATTTTTAAAACCTATATTGTTTGTTGATAATTAATTCAGTTATATCATTATCTTCTTTTTAATAAGTCTCTTTTCATAGCATTTCCGATATTGTTTGTTAATGACACAATTCAAAAAATTTAAAAGCTTTATAGTGTAAATATCTGTATATAAATGGATTAATTACCCGCTAGAACATCGAAGCACTATTATCTGTAGACGAAATGAACTTTTCTTACGACAAAGCAGAATTAGAACTGGTATTAAAAGAGTTGAAACCCAGGACTTCCAAACTTCTTAAATAGTATCATAACCCAACACCTCGCCCAAGGGCGAGGTGTTGAGTATCAAAAAACCTATATGATTCTTTTGAGGAAAGCTATTGTATAGCTATTATCTTAGTACTGAGCTGATAATGTTGTAGTACCTGTATATACTCCCGGAGTACTTGGAGATGAATCATCCTGACCTACTACTTTAATGTTTCAACCTAAACTTAACTTTAACTCTCCACTACTATTTAATGAAGTAGTCATCGCTGCTGCTGTTGTAGCACCAAATGAATAGTATTTTGGAACAAACTCAATAGTAGAACCACCTGCATTGGTCAAGTTAGAGCTAGCTGCTGCTGTTAACTGAATTGCAGTACTTGGAGTTCCTTTTATCGTAACGGTACTTACTGTTGGAGAACCTTCGAAATCTGTCTGTGCTCCGTCTGCTGTTGTAGCTGTTGAAGTAGCCGCAGAATACATGCTACCATCTCCTTGTACATGATAGTAACGGTTACCTGTAGCAGGAATGGCTACTTTTTGAAAATCTAGTAAAGTACCGGACACAGTCAATGGAATTACTAATTCTGCTTCCACATTCATGGTTCCGCTTCCAGAAAACACCTGACCAAATGAAGTCATACTTACACATCCAAATACGATGGCTACTAATACATTTAATTTTTTCATGATATATAAAATTTTAAAGTTATGCTGCAAATCTCTGACGATAATCCAAATCAAAAATTCCTTTTTCTGCTAATCAACCTTTTTTATAGATCAATGGAAAAATAAAAACGTTCAAGTGATATATCACTAATCATATCTATAGGTAAATTTTCTCCATAATCAGTTAGAAAGTTGAAAAGTGTAAAGTGTAAAGCTCTACTGAAGCTTTTCAGAGTTTCAACTGCTTTTTTGACATCGAACTCATTTAAACTTTTTCAATTTGCTAAAAAATGGGTGTTTTTAGCTCTGTTTTTATCTTTTTTTCCTTCCGTAGTGCTGCTATGCAACTCAAAAAAGCTTTCAACATATCTAAAAACTTCTAATGTTCGCTTACATCCAAAAAGTTTAAATGAGTTCATCAATTATGTTTTTTTATAGCAAGTAAGAAAGCAAAAAAGATTTCTTGACTCTGGAACCAAGAACCATGACTGTTTTGGTTCTCAATTCTGGTAGTGTAAGCGCTCTTGCTTTAAAATGTATCCGCAAACCTTAATTTATGTCAAGTTACGTTGATTTAGCCATATGAACTTGCAACAAAAAAGAGGACAATTATTTAAGAGACTATGCTGCTAACTTTTGGTTATACATTGGTGGATATGCAACAAAAAATGGTACAAAAAGTTAAGCTACATTTTTGATTTGATATAATTTTTCAAATTCGATGATATTTTTGTAACCAAGAGCAGAATGTCTTCTGTATCTGTTGTACCAAGTTTCTATGTATTCAAAGACTTTAATTTGAAGACTTTTGTTGGATATAAACTTATTGTCTATCATTAGTTCTGTTTTGATTGTTTTAAAAAAAGATTCAGCTACTGCATTATCCCAACAGTTTCCTTTTCTACTCATACTGGGTGTTACATGATAACTTTTAAGGATATTAACAAACGCATGAGATGCGTATTGTACACCTCGATCAGAATGAAAAATCATACCTTCACAAGGCATTCTGTTGTTTACAGCCATTCTCCATGCAGCAATGATAGTTTGTCTTGCTTTGAGTCCATTGCTCAAAGACCAACCAATGACTTTACGATCAAACAGGTCAATAATTACCGTTAAGTACAGCCATCCTTGTGCAGTCTTTAAATAGGTAATATCAGAAACCCATTTCTGTGCAGCAGCGGTAGCTTTAAAATCTCTATCCAATACATTATCAGCTACTGGATATTGATGCTTAGAATCTGTCGTGACAACAAATTTCTTTTTACGAACTGCTTTAATCCCGTGTTTTTTCATCAATCGTGCTACCCTAGACCTAGATACTTTAAACCCTTTAGCTTTGAGTTCCTCTGTAATTCTAGGACTTCCATAAGTAGATTTACTTCGCTCACAGATACGGTGAATCTCAGAGAGTAGCATACGATTTTTTCCATCTCTATCTGATGGAACATAATTCTTACTCCTGTAATAACTGTTTCTACTAATTTTAAAAATTTTACACATCTTCCCAACCGGATATTCTCTACTGTAATCTTTGATAAATTTCAATACTTCCGATCGCTCTTGGAGAAGATGCTCACGGCCTTTTTTAAGATATCCCGCTCCATGGTAACATCCTTGAGCTGTTTACGTAATCGCTCTAACTCTTTCTGATCTTCTGTGAGTTGTTGACGCCATTACCGCTAAAAGCTAAATCAGGACGCTGTTCTAATTCTCTACGCCATCTGTAAATAAGATCTGCACTGATTCCCAATTCCATGGCAATCTGCTTTGTGTTACCTCGTACATTGCTTAATTCTACTGCTTTAATTTTAAACTCTTTACTGTATTTTCTTCGTTTCATATGGTTAAGTTATTTTAGATAAAATTAGCTTAACTCTTTGTCACTCTAAATGTAGCAAGTCCAAAGTTTCTATCCATTCAAAAATGGAGAGTTCTGTTTGAGATTTTGTTGATAATTGTGCTTGTATACCCATTCTACTTTTAAAGACTTAAAGAAAGATTCTGTTCCTGCATTATCCCGGCAATTTCCTTTTCTGCTCATAGATTGCTGAACTCATCCATTATAGTTTTTTAGAATATTTCTAAAACATTCACTGGGTTACTGACTACCTCTGTCAAAGTGAAATATGAGTTTTTTAGTTATAGGATTATTGGCTACAGCCATATTCCAAGCTTTTACAAAGGTGTCTTCTTTGATTACGTTATCGCTTAAAGACCATCCTACTATTTTACGACGGTATAAATCAATAATAACGGTTAAGTACAACCAGCCCTGTTTGGTATGGATATAAGTAATATCACTTACCCATACTTGATTTTTGCGTTTAACTTTAAAATTTTGATTTAGTAAATTAGGCGATATGAGGTAATTGTGTTTTGAATCTGAGGTAGCCTTAAATTTACGTGTCCTTACAGCATGCAAATGATTTGCTTTCATAATATGGGCTACAGGTGGTTTTGATACGTTATAGTCTAAAGCTTCTAATTCTGTTTTTATTCTTGGAGACCGATAACTGTGATGACTCATTTCAAATATAGCATGTATTTCGATGGACAGCTTTTGGTTCTCTAACCATAATTTACTAGTACCTGAGCTTAACCAATTATAATAACCGCTTTTACTTACACCTAAGATTTGACACATCTTTTCAACAGGAAATTTCATTTTATGCTTTTTTATAAATCTAAATTTTTCCTGTCGCTCGTTGAAAAGATGCTGATCGCCTTTTTTAGAATATCACACTCTAATTCCATATCTGGTAATTGTTTCTTTAAACGAGCTATTTCTTTTTCCTCGTCTGTTTGCTTGGGATTACCCTTTCCCGGAAAACTATTTTTGCCATACTTTTTTTCTTCTCTACGCCAACGAAATAGAACCGAATAAGGAATATCTAATTCCTGGCAAACCTGTTTTACATTGCCGCGGGCATAACTGTAATTCTACAGCTTTTTGTTTAAATGTGGGACTGTAATTACGTTTTTGTTTTTTCATAATTCAAAGTTAATTACGTTAACTCTAAATCTCGCTCCTTTATGTCCAGGCTAATGTAGTAAGTTCACATATTCAAAAAACTAAAAAAATATACTCAAAAATCGATTATATTATAAATGAGACCTTTGCAAAATTGATTTGGCAAAAAAGTTCAACGCTCGAAGAAAATTTTGAATCGGAATAACCTGTTGGTTTTGAGAATTTAAAATTTTCGAGAAGGAAGAAATTTGAAGCCAAATCAATTTCAATACGGAATATACCACTATTTTGCAAAGGTCTCAAATTATGATTTTTTCAAAGGGATTTATTTTTTCTTTTGACTACACGCTGTACGATTATAAAAACAAAGCATTAAATCAAAGAAATAGATTTGATATAGCTAGGCTTCACATTTTCATACCGAAAGGAAAATAGTGCATGGACGTATAAAGTTTTCTCAAACAATCTTTTCAATACCGGTTTTAAAAGGAATAGCTCTTTTTCTGAATATTTAATATCAGATACAAAAACTTTCATATTACTTAGAGTCCTAATGTTAGGAATTAGCTATAATTTGTAATTATCCAAGACAATAATTTTTCTTTTTATATATAAGAGCGAATATAAATAAGGTACATCAGGGTACTGTTAATCCTTGCATAGGATAATTATTCTTTAAAATGTTCTGCATACATACGCCATTTCTCCAAACAGGTTTTCATATCTTCGGGAATTTCAGAATCAAATTGTAAGAATTTTCCGGTAATAGGATGTGTAAATCCCAGTGTTTTTGCATGCAATGCCTGTCTGGGCAACACGTGAAAACAGTTTTCTACAAATTGTTTGTATTTGGTAAATGTAGTTCCTTTTAATATTTGATCTCCACCATAACGCTCGTCGTTGAAAAGCGGATGCCCGATATGTTTAAAATGAGCGCGGATTTGATGTGTTCTTCCGGTTTCCAATTTGCACTCAATGAACGTTACATAAGTCAACCGCTCTATAACTTTAAAATGTGTAACGGCGGGTTTTCCATACTCGCCGTCAGGAAATACATCCATTTGTAGCCGATTCTTAGGATTACGTCCGATATGGCCTTTAATGGTACCTTTATCTTCTTTAATATTACCCCAAACTAAGGTATAGTATAAACGCTCGGTAGTCCTGTAAAAAAACTGTTTAGCTAAATGTGCCATAGCAGCATCTGTTTTGGCAACTACTAACAGACCACTTGTGTCTTTATCAAGGCGATGTACCAAACCCGGGTAATGATTGCCGTTAACAGGTAAATTTTCTATATGATTCATAAGACCATTTACCAAGGTTCCCGAATAATTTCCGTGACCGGGATGTACCACCATTCCTGGCGGCTTATTTACAACAATTAGAGATGCATCTTCAAAAACAATATCCAGAGGGATATCTTCCGCGACCAGTAAATTCTCATGAGGGGGATAGAAAAAAACCACACGGACAATATCATTGGGTTTTACTTTATAATTGGATTTTACGGAAACTTCATTTACCAGAATATTACCGGCTTTTGCAGCGAGTTGAATTTTATTTCGGGTGGCATTTTCTATAAAATTTATTAAAAATTTATCAACTCGCAATGGTGCTTGTCCTTCACGAGCTGTAAAGCAATAATGTTCGTATGCTTTTTCGTTGTCTAATTTCTCTTCATTCACTTTAAAATAGTGCTATCTTTTTCCGTCGCCTAAAACTAAATCTATAGTTGAGTTTTTAGGTAATTTTACTCCCGGATTTAATTTTTGACCATTATACCTTAGGCCACGAACTACATCTTTTCCAATATCATGAACAAAATAAAATTCCCCTATGTTGAAACCAATAGATTGTAGCTGTGTCATTGCCTGTCTTTTGGTACGTCCGTTTAGATCGGGAATCATAATATCTCTGTATTTGGAAGGATTTATGACCAAATAAATTTTACGTTTTTCTTTTACAAAATCACCTGCTTCGGGCAATTGTTCCATAACAGATTTAGCAGGATAATTCGGATTATATCTGCTGGAGTCCTGAATGATATAGCCCAGATTCAATCCTCTTAAAGTTACCTGCACTTCTGCTAAAGAAGACCTGTTTAAATCCGGAACTTCTATTTTTTGATCGTGATTTGTCGTATAATTCAACCATCGTTGTAGCATAAAAATAAATAATATAAAGCACCCGATAGCAATGCCTATTTGTATAAAAAAAGATTTACTTTTTAAAAATACAGTCAAATTCATATCATAGGTATATATAGAGACCTTTGCAAAATAGTGATATATTCCGTATTGAAATTGATTTGACTTCAAATTTCTTCCTTCTCGAAAATTTTAAACCCTCAAAACCAATGGGTTATTCCGGTTGAAAATTTTCTTCGGGCGTCGAACTTTTTTGTCAAATCAATTCAAAGGTCTCATATATTGAACTTGTTTAAACTTTTTGAGTTTGCTAAAAACTTCTAATTTTCGCCTAAACCCCAAAAGTCTAAATGAGTTCATTGAGAATGTAGCAAATGTACAGCAAAAATAGGAGATATTAATTTTTGATTCTGTACAAATTCAGAAGATTTTTTTAATTAAGTTTGTATAAATCTCTGTCTTTATGAGCAAAAAGAATATTGCTATCGTTATGGGAGGATACTCCTCCGAAAGTAGCATATCCGTTAAAAGTGGTATGGTTGTCTATAATTACCTGGATAAAAATAAATACAATCTTTATAGTGTTCTGATTTTAAAAGCAGGGTGGTTTGTAGAAACAGAAACAAAAAAATACTCAATAGATAAGAATGATTTTTCGGTAGTTATTGATAGAGAAAAGATTATTTTTGATTGTGTTTTTAATGCCATTCACGGAAGCCCGGGCGAAAATGGACTATTATCGGCATATTTTAATCTAATAGGGATGAGACATACATCGGCTCCTTTTTATCAAATGGCGTTGACTTTCAACAAAAGAGATTGTCTGAGTATAGTTAGTGCATATGGCATCCCTACTGCGGTTTCTTATTACTTAAATAAAGGAGATGAGATACAGGTTGATAAAATTATCGAAAAAGTGGGTTTCCCTTGTTTTGTAAAACCCAATCATGCAGGTTCAAGTTTTGGCATCTCTAAGGTATATAAAAAAGAAGAATTGATTTATGCTATAGAAAAGGCATATCAAGAAGATTCCGAAATTTTAATCGAATCTTTCTTAAACGGAACAGAGGTATCAGTTGGAGTGATTTCTTATAAAGAAGAAACTATCGTATTGCCTATTACCGAAATTGTGCCTGAAAATGATTTTTTTGATTATGAGGCAAAATATGAAGGAAAATCACAAGAGATTACCCCGGCCGGAATAACTGAAGATACCAAGAAGAAAGTAGAAGCAGTAGCTAAAAAAGCCTATCATATTCTAAACATGAGCGGATTTACACGATCCGAATATATTTTAGTAAACGGTATGCCGCATTTTATAGAAATGAATACCGTTCCCGGTTTTACTGAAGAAAGCATTTTGCCACAGCAAGCAAAAGAAGCAGGTATTAGTTTAACCGAACTGTTTGATAATGCCATTAAAATGGCACTAAATTAACTTATATGAAAAAAGCAGTTTTCCCCGGTTCATTTGATCCGATTACTTCCGGACATGTGGATATCATAAAAAAGGCTGTTTCGTTATTTGATAAGATTGTGATTGCCGTTGGAATCAATTCTGAAAAAAAATATATGTTCTCTACAGATCAACGAATAAAACTTATTGAGGATACTTTTTCTGCCGAGAAAAAAATAGTTGTAGATACATACAGGGGACTAACAGTTGATTATTGTAAATCTATCAGTGCGCAATTTATCGTTCGCGGATTAAGGAATCCTGCTGACTTTGAATTTGAAAAGGCAATTGCGCAAAGCAATAGAAAACTTTCGGGTATAGAAACCGTATTTTTACTGACCAGCGCAGAAACCTCATTTATTAGCTCGTCTATTGTAAGAGATATTATACGTAATGGAGGTAATGTTGCTTCTTTTGTTCCAAGCTCTGTAACTAACCTAACACATGTTAAAAAAATATAATAGTGTAATGCTTATCAATAGAATAAAAGAACCTGCTAAACTAGAACCTTATCTTATTAAAAACTATGCACAAATCTCTTTACTAGTTGCAGTAGGATCATGTGTTTATGGGATGATTATCCATTATTATAACGCAAACGCTGTTGAACCAAAATTCAGTAGAGAAATTTTTTCATTGATTTTCCTAATATTAGCAGCACTTTATTTAACTAAAATAGAGAAAGTGCTAAAATACTATGAGCATTTTTTCTTTGGATTAATTTTCTTATTTATCCACTACCTTATCTATATAAGTTATCTTAATAATTTTACCGTAGATTATTTATTAGGCACATATATAACCATATTTGGTTCTCTTTTGATGCTTAATTCCAGAATGTTGATAATTATTTTTATTAGTTTGGAGTTTATCCATATTGTAGAAAAAGTATTCAGGTCAAATATGGATATAATATCTACAAGTGCAGTTATTACCTCTATGGGAACTATCTTGCTATTTTCTTTCTTTATGCTAACCGCAAACTTAAGACAAAAGAAAAAGCTTAAAGATGTAAATAATGAATTGGAAGAAAAAGTAAGCTTGAGGACTAAAGATTTGGAAAAAAGAGCTAATGAACTCCATGAAAAGAACGAAGATTTACGGGATTTTGTTTATGTAATTTCACATGATTTAAAACAGCCTCTAAAAAATATTGTTACGCTTTCCGACTGGTTAATTGAAGAAAATACGGGAACTATAAATGACAAATTAAAGTTAATAAAAACACAAGTATCTCAAATGTATCTACTCATAGAAGGAATCCTGGATTATTCTTTACAAAACAAAGTATACGGAAAAATTACTATGGTAGATATAAACAAGTTGGTCAAAGAATTAATTACATTAAATACGGCTAATTGTGTCATTACCATAAAGAATAAACTCCCTAAAATTCCTTTTAATAATTCTCAGATGATACAAGTATTTCAAAATTTGATACAAAATGCTATAAAATATAATGATAAGAAAGATATACGCATCGCTATAGATTATCAGGAGCAAGAAGAAAATCATCTATTCTCGGTAGCTGATAACGGGATAGGGATTGAGAAAAAATACTATAACAAAATATTCGGATTATTTGAAAGGCTGGAAGTAAATTTTGACGAAAATTCTACAGGTATCGGATTGGCATTGGTAAAAAAAATAATTACCAAAAACAATGGAAATATTTGGGTGGAAAGTGAATTGAAAGTAGGAACTACTTTTTTCTTTACTCTATCTAAAAATAATAATGTGAACGTGTGAAAAAAATAACTTTTTTTCTAATTCTTCTGAATCTCCTCTCCTGCGAGGAACCAAAGAAGGAAGAACAACATCATTTGATAACACCATTTGAAAAATCCAGCGGAACTGAAACCTCTGAATATAAAGACGTTATTTTATATTATACAAAGTTAGCCGATACGTATCGTGAAATTTCTTTATTTGAGATAGGGCAAACAGATTCAGGAAAACCGCTGCATTTAGCGGTTTTTAATGCCGATGGCAAAATCAATTTAGGTGATTTTAAATCAACACAAAAAAATAAGTTATTAATAAATAATGGAATTCATCCGGGAGAGCCGGACGGTATAGATGCTTCTATGCTGATGCTGAGAGATATAGTACAAAATGATGTGCTGCAAAAGAAATATCAAAATACATTAATAGCGGTTATTCCGGTTTATAATATAGGAGGTGCTTTAAACAGAAATTCATATACAAGAGCAAATCAAAATGGCCCAAAAGCATATGGTTTTAGAGGCAATGCAAGAAACTTTGATTTGAATAGAGATTTCATCAAACAAGATACAAAAAACGCTGCTGCATTCGCAACTATTTTTCATACGATAAACCCGGATGTATTTATTGATAATCACGTAAGTAATGGCGCAGATTACCAATATGCGATAAGCCATTTATTTACACAGCATAACAAGTTAGGAGGGAATTTGGGAGTGTTTTTGGAAACACAAATGCGGCCTGCCATGGAAGTGTCATTGGCTAAAAAAGGCATTTTAATTACACCCTATGTAAACGTATGGGGCAGTACCCCTGAAAAAGGATTTTCGCAATTTTTCGACTCTCCAAGATATTCAACAGGATATACGGCATTGTTTAACACCTTAGGACTGATGGTAGAAACCCATATGCTAAAGCCTTATAAAATAAGAGTGGCACAAACGTATGAACTAATGCTTTCCGTATTGAACTTTACAGAAGAAAATTCAACAGCAATTAAAGAATTGAGAAGTAAAGCTACCCAAGAGATTTTAGCTAAAGAAACTTATCCGATTACCTACCAAACCGATAAAGAAAGCCCAACAATATTACAATTTAAAGGATATGAAGGTTCCTATATAAATAGCGATGTAACTACTGGAAAACGATTGTTTTACGATAGGACCAAACCGTATACAAAACAGGTAAGCTACTATAACAACTTTACAGTTACTAAAGAAATACGCATTCCAAAAGGATATATATTGCGACAAAGCTGGCATAGGATTATAAGTCGATTGGAAAATAATCAGATAACGTATACTCGTTTTAAAAAAGATACGATTGTAGAAGTTGAAGTACAACATATAGCAGACTACAAAACCCGAACTAAGACATACGAAGGACATTATTTACATTACGATACTTCCGTAAGTACATCGAATCAAAAGATACATTTTACAAAAGGAGATATCTACATTTCCACAAATCAAAAAGGAATCAGGTATCTTCTGGAAACTCTGGAAGCCTCAGCAACAGATTCTTTTTTTAACTGGAATTTTTTCGACACTGTTTTACAGCAAAAAGAAGGATATTCTTCTTATGTTTTTGAAGAGATTGCAGCGCAATTTTTAAAGGGGCACCCGAAAATAAAAAAACGTTTTGACAACAAGATAAAAACAGATATAAATTTTGCCGGAGACCCAAAAGCTCAGCTCAATTTTATTTACAAAAAAAGTCCGTATTATGAAAAAGCTCATTTAATGTTGCCGGTTTTTAAAGTGTATTAGCTATTTAAAAAATGGTACAATGAGAGTATTTTTTTTCTTACTAACGTTTTTGTGCTTCCTGAAAACAAATGCTCAGGATGTACAATTATTTAAGCAGTTTGGAGGTCGTATAGATTTTACCATGATAGGCAACACATTGAATACACAGGAAAACGGATTCTTTGCTCCATGTATTATCAATACACAATCCGATGCCACATTAGCATTGCAACCGAATGATACTATCAGAGCAGCTTATTTGTATTGGGCAGGTTCAGGTTCGGGCGACTTTCAGGTAAAGCTGAATGACAGTATTATTGACGCAACAAAAATCTTCAGAGATACATTAGAAACGTGGAATTTGGAATTTTTTTCTGCTTTTGCGGATGTAACCGAACAGATAAAAGCCGAGAGAAACACTACTTATACACTGTCGGAATTGGATTTAACTTCTGTAATTGCTAATTACTGTTTTAACTCAACAAACTTTGGAGGGTGGGCAATTGTAATTATTTACGAAGAAGATAGCCTTTCTTTGAACCAAATAAATGTATATGACGGATTACAGCACGTACCATCTGCGTTGTCAATTCAATTAGATAATTTGAATGTAATTGATAATGATGGTGCAAGAATCGGATTTGTCGCCTGGGAAGGAGATGCGGGTCTCAGCGTAAATGAATCTCTGTTAGTCAATGGAAACCTTATCTCCAATCCTCCGTTAAATCCGGTAACCAACGCTTTTAACGGAACCAATAGCTTTACAAATCAGAGTAATTTGTTTAATATGGATATTGACTTTTATAATATTCAGAATAATATTGCTATTGGAGATAATTCGGCAACAGTAAGCCTCACGTCCGGGCAAGATTTTGTAATGATTAATACCATCATCACAAAACTAAACAGTCAATTACCGGATGCAACGGTAGACATTAATAATGTGGCGGTTACTAACTGCAACGAACGAATGGTTACGGTTGATTTTACGGTACATAACCGAAATAGTACGGCTGCTTTACCTCCCGGGACTGAAATTTCAGTCTATATAAATGATACACTTGCGGAAATCTTAGCTACCCAAAATGAAATACTCATTAATGGCTCGGAAAATAATACACTGATACTGACAATTCCGGAAAATGTACTACCGGATTTTGAGATTAGGATGGTGGTTGATGAACAAGACCTGATTTTAGAACTTGATGAAGACAACAATTCGGATATTTTTAATATCAATTACCCTCCCGCTCCGGATATAGTAGAACTCGAATTACTAACCGTCTGCAATAAAGGTTTTGAGACAGGTGATTTTGACTTGACTGCAATTACAAATTTTTTAAATCAGAATTATCCGAGTAATACCGTATTTAAGTGGTATCCTACAGAAGAAGATTTGATAAATGATACTAATGAAATTAATGCATCATTTATCTACAATAACACTGCTAATCCGCAAAGATTGTTTATAAAAACAGAAAATGGCACTACCGGATGCTTTAGCACCAATACCATACTGTTACAGATAGAAAATTGCCCACCTATGGTATATAATCTTTTTTCACCTAACGGAGATGGTATCAACGAAGAATTTACCATAGAAGGACTTAAAAATATTTTTACCCGATATCAATTATTAATTTATAACAGATATGGGTCGTTGGTATATAAAGGGAATAACAATACACCAAATTGGAAAGGAACCCATTTGAATACAGGTAAAGAACTCCCGGTAGGGACTTATTTTTATACACTCAACTTAAATGATAGCACATATAAACCAATTACCGGTTGGGTGTATTTGAATAGGTAAAAAGAATCCTTTGTATGGTTTTAATAACTTTAAGCATCTAAAATTATTTTTTTATGCAAACACTTTTAATTAATGGAAAATCGTATGAAGTAGATGTTCCGAGTACTCATATGCCCCTGTTATGGGCTCTTAGGGATTTAGTAGGGCTTACCGGAACTAAATTTGGTTGTGGAGTTGCACAGTGCGGTGCTTGTTCGGTTATGGTAGATGGCATATTGGTAAAGTCCTGTAGTATGCCTTTGAGTTTTGCCATAGGAAAAGAAGTCATGACGATTGAGCATACAACGCCTACGATGGCTCTTGTACGTCAGGCGTGGAAAGAGCTAAATGTACCACAATGTGGTTACTGCCAGCCCGGGCAAATTATGGCAGCTACTGCATTATTGGATGCAAACGAAAGTCCTTCAGATGAGGATATTGATGTAGTTATGAGTGGGAACATTTGTAGATGTGGAACGTATATACGTATCAAAAAAGCAATTCATGAAGCAGTAAAACTCAGAAAGCAAACACAATGAAAAGAGCTATCAGCAGGAGAAATTTTATTAAAATGTTTGGGTTGGCATCGGGAGGTATATGGCTAGGCTGTAATTTTTCCGAAGGAACTGTAATAAATGTCTTAGAAGATGGTGTTTCTTTTGTGCCTAATCTGTTTGTACAACTTCAAAAAGACGGAACGTTGACAATAGTGGTTACCCGTTCTGAAATGGGACAGGGGATCAGGACCTCTATGGCATCTGCCATTGCAGATGAACTGGAAGCGGATTGGAAATATGTGTCAATTAAACAAGCAACAGGCGATGCAAAATTTGGAGACCAAAATACGGATGGTTCCCGAAGTATAAGAACACTGCTGACTCCCATGCGAAAAATGGGAGCAATGGCTAAAGAAATGCTCCTTTCAGCCGCAGCAAAAAAATGGAAGATAGCAACTGCGGATTGTAAAGCCGAAAATCATTTTGTAATAAATAAAGTTACCCATGAGAAGCTATTTTATGGTGATCTGGTGGAAGCTGCCAGAGATATCGAAGTCAATGTTGAAAATGTCAAGTTAAAAGATAAAAAGGATTTCAAATATATAGGAAAAGCGTTGAAAAGCTTTGATATTGATGATTTCATTCGTGGAAAAGCTGTTTATGGAATGGATATCCGGTTACCCGGCATGAAATATGCAGCTATTGCACGCTGCCCTGTTACTTTTGGAACCGTAAAAACCTTTGACGAAAAAGATGCCCTGGCAATTAAAGGAGTAGAAGATGTAGTAGTACTGGAAAAAAGCAGTGGCCCATTTGGCGTTTTAGGAGGAGTTGCCGTAGTGGCCTCCAATACCTGGTCTGCTTTTCAAGGAAAAAACAATATAAAGGTGGAGTGGAATTTAGGAAAAAACAGCTCCTATGATACTACAAGATTCAGGAAAAAGATAATCGAGAGAGTTCATCGTCCGGCAAAAGTAACCCCCGGCTCAACAGGTAACGTATTCAACGCTTTTTCCGATGCCGAAAATGTAATAGAAGCTACCTATGTAATACCTCATTTGGTACATACTCCTATGGAAGTCCCAAATGCGACAGCTCATGTAAAAGACGGGACATGTGAAGTTTGGGCACCTACTCAAGACCCGCAAACTGCCAGAACGGAAATAGCTGCTAATTTGGGAATCGATAAAAAAGATGTTACGGTTAATGTTACTTTTCTGGGAGGCGGATTCGGAAGAAAATCGAAACCGGATTATGTGGTGGAGGCAGCCATTTTATCGCAAAAAACAAATACTCCGATCCAGGTAATCTGGTCTAGAGAAGACGATATAAAGCACAGTTATTATCACGCCATAAGTGCACAATATCTAAAAGGTTCCATTGATAAGAACGGAAACGTTTCCGGGTGGTTACACAGAACTGCTTTTCCGTCTATTGTCTCTACATTTAAACCATTGTCTGATTATGCGTCCGGTTTTGAATTGGCCCAAGGATTTAACAACAACCCTTTTCAAATTCCTAACGTACGGCTGGAAAATGCAAAAGCAGAAGCACATGTCCGGATAGGGTGGATGCGCTCTGTGTGTAATATTCATCATAGTTTTGGTGTAAACTCTTTTGCCGATGAATTGGCTGTAGCAGCAAAAAAAGACCCGATGCAATTCAAACTTGATTTGATTGGAAAAAACAGAATTATAAAAGGCAGGAGTCAGTATCCGTTTAATTCGGCCCGGTTAAAAAATGTGATCAACGAAGTAAAAAGAATGTCGAACTGGAGCAAAGCATTACCGGAAAACTATGGAATGGGGGTAGCATTTCATTATAGTTTTTACAGCTATGTGGCTACTGTTGCAGAAGTGTCAGTTATTCATAATAAATTAAAAATTCATCATATATATTCGGTGCTGGACTGTGGGTTGTACGTAAATAAAGATTCAGTAATAAATCAAATGGAAGGTGCTGCCGTATTTGGAATGTCTATCGTTATGTACGGAAAAATCACTGCAAAAGATGGTGCGATTGAACAAAACAATTTCTTCGATTATCAAATGGCACGGATGGAAGATGTTCCTAAAATGGAAATTGTCATTATCGGAAATGATGAAACACCCACCGGAGTGGGAGAGCCCGGCGTACCGCCTATTGCTCCGGCAATAACCAATGCCATTTTTGCCGCAACGGGAAAACGTATCAGAAGCTTACCTCTGTCAGATCATGGGCTGGTTTAATCCGTATTCTGAAAAGGTTTTTATAAATTTTACCTAAATACATGACAAAAATTTTGTCAAGTTAATATTGTTTTGATTTACATGGTTTAACAGCACAGAAGCGATATAATCCAGTCCATATTTAAAAATACTTTTGGCCATTCTTCCGTGTTTTTTTATTTTGATAGGGTTTAGTTGATGTAAATATATACCTACTTTATAACAGCACACAAAAGCGATCATCACAAGTAGAACAAGTTTTTCAATACGCTTTATGTCTTGTAAATGTGTATTTTCAATATCAAAGCCACTTGATTTGATAGCTTTAAAACACCTTTCTATCAGCCATCTTTCTTTGTACTGAGGTTGAAGTAATAGATTCAATATCGAAAATTTAAATGCAGATTCTTCACGAAAATACAGATTCTTCTCAGAAATTAATAATGAACTACCTCTGACTTTTTATTTTTAACTCAAAATGAGGTGAAATGTACTCAAAAAGAGTAAACTGGAGATGCCAACGATACTTCTCGATATGTTTTACATCCAAAAACTTTCTGGTTTACCTTATTCTGATCAGGTCGGTAGGTGCTGTGCTTCCTCCACTACCACCGTATATGACTTCAAATAACCGGTATTTCCAGTCACTACAACCACACTCGCTAATTGCTTTAACGCCAATATTCAATTGCCCGCTATAATATGGCTTCACATCTTTGTAAGCAGTATCGTTAAAACTTCTAACCTGGCTATTTGGTATTTGCCATTCAAAAGTAAGATTAAAAGGTTGGTTTATGTTATACATCAATGTTGAATAAGTAGCTTTTAACTTTGTCCATCGACCAGAATAAAAATTATAAGATCCTATTTTTTGAATACTTACTTTATCACTATTTGGTAAACCAACCCAAACTCCTGTTGTTTTTTCTATGTTTGCTTCAGGAATACGAACACTAACAAAGCCTGCATTTTCTATATAACCAAACTTAGGAGCAACGGTAATTGTGTTATAATTTTGCGAAATTATTTCTATGTTAGAAGATACTGTCCAATTAATTGCACCAATACAAAATAAAGGAACATCTATACTATAGGTATTTGTTTTATTACTACATACGGTTGCATCTCCAATCAATTCAGTACCAGGCAAAGATACTGATGACTGTTGTGGATTTCCCATAATTTCTGCTGTTAACCAGCTAACATTTTCGTTGGTTAAATATATATGCTCTTCATTTTCTTATGGAAACTCCCAAATCGTATCAAAAGGACGTCTACGTGCTTTTAGATGAGGGAGGGAACTTGACACTACCCTCATTCGATACATGGATTACTGTTCTTAGAAAAAGGCGCGTCTCTCTAACGCTAATCTGCCAATCTCTCTCACAGATCGAGGCTCGATACGGCAGAGAAAAAGGGGTAACCATTATCAGTAATTTATGCAATCAGATCTATGCCCCTGGTATGCCACTCTCCACAGCACAGATGCTGGAAAAACTTTTGGGAACAACCACGGTAGCCTACCGTCAGCCGTCGAGAGATAACTGGGAGTTTCAAGAGAAAAACAGACAGTACACCGCTAGGAATCTCTTTACTGCTGATGAGCTTCGAAGGCTTGAACACCCTTTATTTATTACAGGCAATCAAAGAGCAACACTGCTTAAAAATATAAAGCCGTATTACAAGGATTTTTGGCTAAAAAGAAGGGCGAGAATGAGCATGCCTGATCTGGAATTTGCTTCACTTTCACCCTGTGAGTTTTTGGAGGTATAATCCATTTTTAAAATACCGATTCTATATATCAGCGTATGATCAAAACACAGTCCTCTGTGTTTTTTTAATAAAAAAAATCCGCCCACAACAAAATCGCTGTAGACGGAAAAGTAAAGCTGGGAAAACATTAAGCCTCGCCATCAAAAGAAAAGCTCAGGATATCGTTTTCCACACTCTCACGATAGGACTTCATTTCCGATTGTATCACTTGCACCAGTTTTTTCAAAATACTGGTATTGGTAATACGCATCTTCTCATCATGTCCTGAAAAGAAAATAACATACTCCTGTGAGCCATCGGCTTCTATCAGGAACGTTTTCATGTCGTTTTCTTTGGTCTTTACCGCAGAGTATTTTTGTACAAGAATGCGTAAATGCTCCAATCGGGAGATACGCTCTTGCACGGTAAAATCGGTGGGAAGCCTTTTGTTAAGAGCTTCCGACTTTTTTGCAACATTTGTTGCTCCTTTTTGAGTAGCCACTCCATTTTTTGGGGCTACTGTTTTTGTTTGTGTTGCCATGACTGACGTTTTTTTGTTTTGTGAAACATTAAATACCTCCAAGGGCGTTTCTTAGAATGATTTTGATTCCAAAAAAACCTGTTGAAGTGAAAAACAGGCTATCATAAAACCATGTTTTTTACAAGGGGCAAATCTGAGTTTCACCACTATTTAATAGGGATTTCATAAAAGTTTAAAGTTGTTTTTTAAAGGAATCCATGCTAGTATGGATTCTTGCGTGAAAAAATATTCACGCATTTTTTATGGCTTCCATAGCTTCGATGGGAGGCGTATTTCTTAACCCCTTTTTTATGAAACACCACCCGTTATATTCCCACAGTGAACGTGGGAATTTGCTTATTTTAGGGTGTACATTTCCCTTTTGATAATTGCTGTTTTAGTACTTTCTACAATCGGCAATCTCGAAGATGTCAAAGAATAAATAAAAAGTTCACATCTTTTATTTCTCTTAACCCATCTGCCCTATGTATAAATTACTCAACCCTAAAAACGAGCGTGGGGATTATGCCTTTAAAGGCAAGGAAATTGTTACCCGTGGCTGTAATTTAAACGTCTTGCAAAAAGACATTGACCATATCAAACGTCAAATCAGAGAGTATACCAAAAAACACACTCGTGATTACATTCTTTATTTTAGAAACGAACATGGAGAAGAAGTTCATGCTGTAGACAATATCTCACTCGGTGAGATAGAGGAGGAAAAACAAAAAGCAACTCCCAAAGAAGAGATTCAAGGACACAATTATTACGAACTCAAATATTGGGGATAACACAATTGTATCTTCTACGGATAATGCTATCCAAGAAATCTTAACATCCATAGCACCTTACGATGATTATGATCGGCTCAGGGCTCTTTTAGGGTGTCCTGAGTTTTGCGATCAGCAAATGGAAGATTTGCTAAAACATATGCAAGCATTGGCTGATCTACTGGTAGAAGATTATTTGGCAAGCCTGCCAAAGGGTGCTAAGATCACCTATAAGTAACCCTTGTTCTATGCAAAAAGCCCTTATTTATTGCCGAGTATCTTCTGAAGATCAAAAAAAGAATGGTCATGGACTGGAAAGCCAGGAAAGTAGATGTAGAAAATATGCTAAAGAGAAAAAATATGTGGTAGAAGAAGTATTTAGTGATCAAGCCGTCTCAGGAGGTCTGTTTGAGCGTAAAGCCATGCAAGAACTCCTTGGATATCTCAAATGGCACAAACAAGAACATTTTGTGATTATTTTCGATGATCTTAAACGGTTTGCCCGTGATGTAGAGATTCATATTAAACTAAGGCGATTGATTCAAACTTATAACACGACTGTAGAATGCTTAAATTTCACCTTTGAGAACAGTCCGGAGGGACGATTTATAGAAGTAGTCATCGCCGCTCAAGGACAACTGGAACGGGAGCAGAACCAACGACAAGTGATTCAAAAGATGACCGTTAGAATGGAAAAAGGCTATTGGTGTTTTCAACCGCCCGCAGGCTACCATTACAAAAAATGCAAGGTACATGGCAAACTTATCTCGCCTAAGTCAAAAGAGGTAACGATCATCAAACAAGCTTTAGAAGGTTTTGCCCATGGAAGGCTGTTGAATCAAAAACAAGTAGTGGCTTTTTTGGCTAAAAAAGGTTATCGGGGTGGCAAGCCCATCCATCTTTCTACAGCTAAAGCCATGCTACAGCAATCCTTGTATGCAGGTTATTACGAGTATCCCAAATGGAATATTGCATGGCGAAAAGCAAAACATAAAGCTATTATTTCTCTTTCTGTTTATATGAGAATACAGGAGCGATTGAGTGAAAAAATGATAGTAACAAAAAAAAGCGATACGCCTGATTTCCCGCTTCGTGGGCTTGCTAGTTGTTGCTATTGCGGAAAACTTTTTACATCAAGTTATTCCAGGGGAAGAAATAGGTACTATCCACTCTACAGTTGTAATGATAAAAATTGTACTGCCAAACCCAAATACATTGCCAAAGAAAAATTAGAAATGGATTATATTGATTTACTGGACACCTGTAAAATACAGCCTAACTGTGCATATGTATTAAAAGGAATGCTTATTGGTAGCTACAAAAAACAGATTGATGAGATTTCAGATGATCGAATTGATATACAAACCAAAAAAGAAGCTCTTGAAAAGCAAATTGAAACATTGACTGACAGAATCAGTAAAACATCCGATGAATTTTTGATTGTAAATTATGAAAAGAAAATTAATCAGTTGTATGGAAAGCTAAAAGAACTGGAAAAACCCACCCAAACCAAAGAGATTAATATCGACATCGGAACCGCTACTCAAAAAACCATTGAACTATTAGAAAATCCAGCTATTTATTGGAAAGAAGCAGATTTACAACGAAAAAAACTCCTGCATCATATCGCTTTTTCTTCTGCGTTACCTTATGGTAAAAATGAAGGCTTCGGAACCGTCCGAAAGACAGTCCTGTTCTCGCTTAAAGAGCAACAAGACAGGGGCAAGTCTTATCTGGTGCGCTACCTTAGAAAAAACTGGAACCAGATTTTAAAAGAAATCCAAAACATTCAATGGTTTTTCAAATGCCAGAAGAGTTTATCATAAGTCTCCATGATCTGCAAAACTGTAATACTCATTTTCTGTAATAATGATATGGTCTAAAACTGTGATGTCAAGAAATTTACCTGCTTTAGTAATTTTCTTAGTAATTTCATAGTCAGCTTTGGAGGGAGTTAGATTTGAACTTGGGTGATTATGACAAAGTGCAATTGCCTCTGCCGATGCCAATAATGCACATTGAAATACAACTTTAAGATCAATCACAGTTCCTGTAATTCCACCAATACTTAGTAAGTAGTAACCCAAAACCAAATTAGCTCGGTTGAGCAGAATAAGGTAGGCATGTTCTCTGTAATTAATTTGCTCTTTGGGAAAAATTTCTCTAATACACTGTTCTAAATCTTTAGAATTGGTAATTTTCGTGTTGGTCATAATTTTTTGTTTTGAATAACTCAGTTTAATTTCTCCTACAACAGATTTTTCAAAAAATAAATTTTCCATTTTAATCAATACTTTTTTGATGAATACTGAGCAAGACCAAAAAATGAAGGGCTAAATCCCACAGGAAGCAATTGGAATAAATCTTATGCCGAGAAAATTTCTGTGGGATTTTGACCAAGTTTATCTTGGCTCAGTAGCTCTCAAAAATGTTTGAAGGGAAAGTTTTATATGGATCAATATGAAAAATCGGAATGTTTTGGGGACTCAAATCAAACCAAAAAAGACTATAATAAACAGCTATTTGTTGTACCTATATTGTACCCAAAAAGAAAAAGACAGTTACTTTTTATCGTAACTGTCTCATTTTCAAGTATCGGGAGTTGGACTCGAACCATCAACCTTCGGGTTATGATCCCGACGAGCTACCTACTGCTCTATCCCGCGATTTGGACTGCGAATATACGTATTTTTAACATTTTATAAACCAAATAAAAGCCTTGATTTTACTTAGAGTTCAGTGAATGAATGTCTTAGAAAACTAGTAATACATACAGAAACTCCCTTCCGTAATTTCATAAGTACCTACACCCCCTAAAACAGGTAAGGCTGCAAATTCAAAAGTACCCACAATAACTCCCGCAGTAATGCTATGCTGAATGATGGTAATCGTTCCTTCACCACTATGAAAATCATTTGAGAAAGGTGTATAATCACTCGACGGTAAATCAGGAAAATTATTAAAACTGTAGGTTCCGGAAGAAATATTTGGGTCCATTCCAATAGTAATTGATCTGTTATCGGCATCCCGAACACTAAATGCCAGAGAACCAAAATTTCCATCATCCACCAAAAAGATCACGTCTACAAATTCTTCTCCATCTACCTTCGCAAAAAACTCATTTCCTTTTTCGAAAGGAATATCTGAAAATTGTCCGTTTGTAAACTCTTTTTTTTCTCCATTATTATGTCCTGTAAAACTAAAAGTTCCAGATATCCAAGAATTTGCATAATCGATCTCGGTAATCGTTATTTCACCTTCAATTTGAGTCCCATCAGAAATAGATTCCCAAACAACAAGATTGTTAAATTCAGTTGTATATCTAACAGCATTCGTTCGGTCATTTAAATCTGTCAATCCAAATTGATAGGTACCAACCCCGGCTTCATTCAATTCAATTTCAACTTTTTCACCATCTGGTCCACGAAAAGCTTCAATGGTAATTTTTCCTCCTGTAATTGTTCCGCTAGCTCTATCCGAAAAGAAAGTTTGTCCATCAAAATCGACTTGAAAGAAAGAAGAGAGTTGACAATCTCCTAATCTCTCTAATATGACACTCAAATCTTCTGATTCATCACCACATAATGCAATCTGATTTGCCAATGCACTCTTGTAAGCCAAACACAACGCTGTGTAGTTTTCTGCATTGACCATGTTCTCAAAATCATCTGCTGCATCGTCTGTACCATCATTTGCCGATTCACAGGTAACTTGCTCTCCGTTGAAGTTTAAAAAAGGATCCGTAAAGCAAGTTATAAATACCAAGCACATACTTAAACATAAAAATATATGCTTATCTCTATGTTTCCCCAATATGCGTTCAAACCCTTGTAAAACCTGACTTTTCATCAAAAGAGAAGAATTATTCTAATAATGATATTGTCGTAAAGTTAGGAATAGCAAGGCTTCTAAGTCGGCTAAAAGTTATTAGGGAATCTAACGGACAAGCATATAAAAATAATAAGATCTTGTTTCCTAATTTCTTCATCTCATGAATACCAACGTGTTTTAAACTCTATTATTTGATCTAATCACAAACCAACCAAAGTTATGCTTTTTTTATAACTTTTCAACAATTCACACCTTTAGGCACAGGACAAACGCGTTAAGAATACTGTATTGATAATCAGTTTTTTTTAGTTTTTTTATCCCAGAACATTTATGATGATCTTCAAAAATGGACAATTAGTAATGGTGAGTTTAAAGAATAATGAGTCAAACTATAAGTTAGATGCCAATTTTTTAACATAAAGATAATTTTATTGCTATATTCATAAAAGTTTAATGCGTTTACCCTGCCTTTAGACACAAAAAGAATCTATCTTTGTGGCATGACACACAAGGCGGGATTTGTAAATATTATTGGAAATCCTAATGTTGGAAAATCAACATTGATGAATGTTCTGGTTGGCGAAAATCTTTCTATCATTACTTCCAAGGCACAAACGACCAGGCATCGAATTTTAGGGGTCGTAAATGGAGAGGATTACCAGATTGTTTTTTCTGATACCCCGGGAATCATCAAACCTGATTATCAGCTTCAAGAGTCTATGATGGATTTTGTGAAATCTGCTTTTGAGGATGCTGATGTCTTGATCTACATGGTAGAAGTAGGAGAAAAAGAATTGAAGAATGAAGAATTCTTCAAGAAAATTATCAATAGTAAAATTCCAGTGATTCTCTTATTAAATAAGATTGATAAGTCAACTCCGGAAGAAGTCAAAGAAAAGATCGAGTATTGGCGAGAAAAAGTTCCGAACTCTTTTGTTTATGTGATCTCAGCATTGGAAAAATTCAATGTAGAATCTGTTTTTTACAAGATCATAGAATTACTTCCTGATGCTCTTCCCTTCTATCCGAAGGATCAACTAACCGATAAGCCGGAACGCTTCTTTGTAAATGAAAAAATACGAGAACGTATTTTAATACATTATAAAAAAGAAATTCCATATGCTGTTGAAGTAATGACAGAAGATTTTATAGAGGAGGAAACCATTATTCGAATACGTTCCGTAATTATGGTAGAGAGAGATACTCAAAAAGGGATTATTATCGGGCATAAAGGAGCAGCTATTAAACGTGTAGGTGCAGAAGCCAGAAAAGATCTTGAATATTTTTTTGACAAAAAAGTCTATTTGGAGCTTTTTGTAAAAGTCAATAAAAACTGGCGATCCAACGACAATGAATTAAAACGTTTCGGATACAATACTTAGACTCGAATACCCTACAATTCTTCTTACAAATAATGAGTTCCAAAATAGTATCTTTGCCCAAATTCTAATACATGAACAATATCGTTGCCATTGTAGGAAGACCAAATGTCGGTAAATCAACACTCTTTAATCGTTTCATCCGTAAGAGAGAAGCAATTGTAGATGCTGTTAGTGGGGTTACCAGAGATCGACATTATGGCAAATCTGACTGGAATGGAAAAGAGTTCTCTGTAATTGATACGGGCGGATATGTAATAGGGTCCGATGATGTTTTTGAAGAAGAAATCAGAAAGCAAGTTCAACTGGCCATAGAAGAGGCTGACATTATTATTTTTGTAGTGGACGTGGAAGAAGGAATTACTCCGATGGACGCTGAAGTTGCCAGAATACTCAGAAAAGTTGAAAAACCCGTTTTTATTGCTGTCAATAAAGTTGACAATGCCATGAGAGTTGCCGATGCAGTTGAATTTTACAACCTGGGATTAGGTGATTACTATACCATATCATCTATTAACGGAAGCGGTACAGGGGAAATTTTAGATGCAATTACAGCCATCATGCCCGAACCTGAAGAAGTTGATGTAGAAAACGAAAGGCTACCAAGATTTGCAGTGGTAGGAAGGCCAAATGCCGGAAAATCTTCTTTCATTAATACATTGATTGGGGAAGATAGAAATATTGTAACTGATATTGCAGGAACTACAAGAGATGCTATTGATACAAAATACAACCGTTTTGGTTTTGAGTTCTATCTGGTAGATACAGCCGGAATCAGAAAAAAATCCAAAGTAAAAGAAGATTTGGAATTTTATTCTGTAATGCGAGCTGTAAGAACCATTGAATATTCGGATATTGTCATTTTAATGGTAGATGCTTCTCGCGGTTTTGAAAGTCAGGATCAAAATATATTCTGGCTGGCAGAAAAAAATAAAAAAGGAATTGTTATTTTAATCAATAAATGGGACTTGATAGAAAAAGAAACCAACACCATACGTGATTTTGAAACAAAAATAAAAAAACAAATCGCTCCTTTTACAGATGTTCCTATCATTTTTATTTCTGTTCTAAATAAACAACGAATCTTCAAGGCTATTGAAACAGCCGTTGAAGTTTTTGAAAACAGAAAAAGAAGAATTACTACCGGTAAATTTAATGAAACCATGTTAGAGATTGTAAAAAATAATCCGCCACCAGCAACAAAAGGCAAATTCATTAAAATTAAATTCTGTATGCAACTGCCTACCAAAACTCCACAGTTTGTGTTTTTCTGTAACCTCCCTCAATATGTAAAAGAGCCTTATAAAAGATACGTTGAAAATCAGCTAAGAGCACATTATATTTTTTCCGGAGTTCCTATTGTCATTTACTTTAGACAAAAATAAATGTTTTGAATTCTCTTAAAACTATTCAGTCATATAATTATAAAACCCAAAAAGTAAGGTTTTTACTAAAAATTGACCAATATTTTGATATTCCTTAAATTTGTATTTGAATATTCATTTAAAAGAAATCATTAGAACATCTTTTAAATATTTGAATCTTTAATTTTTTTTAATTCATTAAATGGCAATATAGGATATAACATTAGAGCCCTTTAACAGGTATCCAAAAAACATAATTAAATTGATAACGGACCATCAAAAATTTGTAATCGTAAAATGACAGTATGAAAATAGTCACATCTAATTTGAATGAAAATATGGAGTTGCCCTTACAACTTACGATTTCCTTTCAAAAAGTTTTTTCGCTATTCAAAAAGTATGCATCAGAAGAGTTTAGTAATCATCCTTATCACAAATCTTCTTTGGAAATAGTAGAAGATTTCAAAAATTACCCCGAAGAACTCATAGAAGGCTTTTCAGATTTTTCTTTGTTAGAAAAATACCAAGACCAAATAGATTTATTGTTAGATCCTTTATTTCCGGAACTACTACTTTTAAATGAAATTAAAGCAGCAAGTATCCCTTTTTCATTTACCTCATTCAAATTTACAACTCGTTTTGAACAAATCTTAAATAATGCCGGGGAACATTATAAATTAAGTTTAAGAAATTTTGAAGAAGATACAATGTATATTATGGCCTGTACTTTTATAATGAATCTCTATTATGGGTTTTCCATTGACTTAAAAAGGCCTTTCTTTTTCGATATTCCTGATAAAAATTCAGGTATTACAAAACATTACCGAACAGCTTTTAACGGAGATTTTTCAGAAATAATTCCTACTAAAAATGCACCAAAGATCACTGAAGAAGATTATAGAGAGCTATTAGATAATTTTGAAAACATAAAAATCTGGAAAGAAAAATTTCCCCCTGGCAGTTATATTTTTAAAGGATTTGGCATCATGAATTTATTTGATGTAACTGCTGATGAAATTATTTCATCTATAAGAACAAATCTATTAAGAAGTAGTGATAATTTAAATGAAGAGCTACAACACGACTTACGTGAATTTTTTGAGATTAAAGATCTGATGTTAGGTTTTTCTATCTTTACTATTGAAAATGGCCTAAATCAGCTACGGGTAAAGATGTCTGAAAGTACGCTATTTACTTTTATGTCTGAAATTTCTTGTTCAAATCATTTTTGTCATCATATTGTAGGAAAAATATTTAATCAATATGAATCCGTTGCTATTTCAGATGTGGAAATGTACGGACAAAAACACGGTCATAATCCCTTTTATCATCAGCTTCATAAGGTCGGGATAGGTAGTATTATATTAATACCTGTTAAAGCCTCAAATAATAAAGATCTTACCATTATTGAAATTGCTTCGCCCAGACCATTTGAACTGAATTCGATCAATCAAAATAAATTAAAAGATATCATATCTGCTTTTGAAATTGCCGTAGAGAGATTTATAGAAGAGCAACAAAATGTGATAGAGGCTACCATACAGGAACATTATACGACTATACATAGTTCCGTAAAATGGCGTTTTATTGAAGCTGCTGAAAAATATCAAAGAGAATTACAAGAAAAAAATCAGGACATAAAACCCGATCCTGATGAAATTATTTTTGAAAACGTATTTCCGTTATATGGGCAATCAGATATTAAGGGCTCCTCATTGGCAAGAAATAATGCTATTAAAGAAGATTTGGCCACACAGCTTATGCTAACAATTAATGTATTGAGTGAGGCCTATAAAAAAGAAAAATTGCCCATTTATGAAGAACTTACTTTTAGAGTAAGCGAATACCTGAATGAAGTAAATTCCGGATTAAAAGCCGGTGATGAAATCAGCATATTAAACTTCTTAAAACGAGATATTTATCCGGTATTTAAACACGCAAAAAGAAATCATAAACCTTTGAGAAAAGAAGTTGACAAGTACATGGAACGTCTGGATGATAATTTGCATGTTATATATGAAAAACGAAAGAATTATGAAAACAGCGTTACCATGTTAAATGACCCGTCCTGAAATATGTATACAAAAAACAACAAGTATATGTATAAAAATGATGGATATGTAAGACGTTATAGTGAGAGTTTTAAACTCAAAGTATTAGCAGAACTTACCAAAGGAAACCATTCCAAAAGACAAATTGCCTTAACTTACGGCATACAATCTAGTACGATAAACGTATGGATTAAAAAATATGACCGTAAAGATTTAATGAACACCCGTGTAACCGTGCAAACAGACGACGAATTATCCCGTATTAAAGCCCTTCAAAAAGAGCTAAAACAACTCAAAGATCTTCTTATTAAAAAGGATCTAGATAAACTTGTGAATGATAGTTATCTTGAAGTAGCTGCTGAAAATCTTGGCTATAAAAATGTTGAAGAATTAAAAAAAAACTTAAACATAAAGCCTTAATGAAAATAGCACCGATTAATAGAAAAAAAAGAAGGTACGCCATCGCTACTATTTGTAATGCTTTCGAGTTAAAAAGAGATGCTTATTACAAATATCAAAAAAGGTTTGTTCTTAAAAAACAAATAGAACAAAATGTAATAATGCTTGTTAAAAAAAGCAGGAAAACATTACCCAGAGAAGGTACTAGAAAGCTAATGAAATCCTTACATAATGATTTTAGGAAACAGAATATAAATATAGGTAGAGACCAGTTATTTAGAATCTTAAAAGAAAATAATTTGTTAATTAGAAGGAAAAAATATTCTTCTAAAACAACCAACTCTTACCATCGTTTTTATAAATATAAAAATATCATAAAAGACCTGATCATTAATAGACCTAACCAAGTTTGGGCTTCGGATATTACCTATATAAGAACTATAAATGGATTTTGTTATTTAGCACTTATTACTGATATGTATTCAAGAAAAATAGTAGGCTATGATATTAGTGATAGTTTAGAACTTAAAGGCTGTGTTAGAGCTTTAAATAAAGCTATTTATCAAACTAAAAATACCGAAGAAATCATACATCATTCTGATAGAGGAATACAATATTGTAGCAATGTTTATACTCAAATTTTGAAAAGAAAAAAGATACAAATCAGTATGACCCAAGAAAATCATTGCTACGAAAACGCAATGGCCGAAAGAGTTAACGGAATTTTAAAAGATGAATTCTTCCTCGACCAAACATTTACAAATATCAATCACGCCAAAAAAGCAACAAAAAATGCAATCAAATTATATAATAATAAAAGATTACATTTATCTTTAGATTATAAAACACCTAATTACGTGCACAAAAATGTAGCATAAATTTTAATAATTAACTGTAGCCCTATTTTAGGACGAGACAAAATGATAAATTAGCCAAATACATAGATAAGCAACAAATAGAGGCTCAAAAAATGTTTCCACATTATTTTGAGCGTTATAAAACTGATGGTGTTGAGTATAATATATATATTGGACAATCTCTGGTTAAAAATAAATCATACGATCCGCTGTATTTATATAATCTGCGCCTGTGGCAATTACAGATGATGTGCCAAATAGAAAATGTCGCACATACAGCGAGGAAAGAAATGGAGCACGATTTACAAGTAGCTTCATTAATATTGGTACACAGCAATCCGTTAGCTATTAAATTTAGAATGGATGAAAAACAATTTGATGTGGACGGAGCCTACAATATCCGATATGAAATTATCAAAAAGCGTATTGACAAAGCACATATCAAAGGCAGTAATGAGCGCTTAACAACTCCCGGAAAGATTGCAATTGTATACTCTCAGGATAAAGATGCCAAAGAATACCTAAAATATATAAAATTCTTACAGTCTAAAAAACGATTAGGGGTTATTGAAAAATTAGAACTCGAAGATTTACAAGGAGTCTCTGGACTAAAAGCACTACGTGTAGAAGTAGTATATTATGACGATTTTGATGAATCTCATACGATTACTTTACAAGATCTGATTAAAGAAATAGAAAATTAAAAAACATATATTGAACTCATTTAAACTTTTTCAATTTGCTAAAAAATTACTGTTTTCCGCTCTGTTTTTGTCTTTTTTTCCTTCCGTAGCGCTGCTATGCAACTCAAAAAAGCCTTCAACAGCCCTAAAAACTTCTAATTTTCGCTTAAATCCAAAAAGTTTAAATGAATTCATTATTGTGTGCCCTGCATCTTAAAGGCAACTGCAAAAACAATTATAGAAATCACGATGCCTATAATGAACACGGTATAAGTAATTCTTAATATTTTATATTTTTTATCCAAAACCTTTCCCAAAAAATACAAATCTTTTTTCATAGAAGAATATAAATAATCTCTGTCTTCCATCATTTCTCCCATTGCCCATTCAAAATCATCCAGACCCATTTTATGAAAGTTACCGAAAAACAATAAGTTCACTTTTTTATTTCTCACATCTTCTTTCGTAAACTTTCCACTAGTTATGTTAGGGCGAGTTGCCAAGACAGACAAAATCATAGAAGCAACGGTAAATAACACGAAAATTATGGTAGGGAAAATCAAGTACTGATTAGACGGATTATCCAACTTAGACACTAAGTTAGAGAGCACTAATGAAACAATAATCGCATTAACGGACAGTAAAATATTTGCCTTTGTATCTGCAATATCACTTAACGTAATGTGATTTCGTAATGTAACCCGAAACATTGTCTCAATGCCCCGTTCCGGCAATTTTGCTTTCTTCTTTTTTAAAGCCAACTCCTCAGCTTGTTTCTTTACTTTTTTATCTTCTTTTTCCTGTTTTGTCAGAGATTTAAAAAGCAGCGCCAGATTTTTATCTTTTCCAGATTGCCAATTTTCCAAAGCAAAATCCGTATAAAAACGATGGTGCTTAGTGAAAAACGAAATATTTTCTTCTATCCAAGCTGTATTTTTATATGTTTTTCCTAATATATTTTCCCATTCGTGTCTCAATAATTCACTTATTTGAGAATAGTTTTTATCTTGAAAATGAGAACAATCGGCATCTTTAATTATTTTTTCAGACAAAGTGACAGGTTCATATCCCATTTTAGTTGCCATGATTAAAGAAAATACTTCATCCTTAAAATCATCAGAAACCAATTGTTGTTTTAAAAAATCTTTAGCAATCTCAACGCTTTCCTCTTCATGATTATCCTTACTTTTTGTGTAACCCGTATCATGGAACCACGCAGCAATAATTAATTTTACAGCACTGTCTTCAGTTACTTTTTCGCCTTCAATAATCTCTTTAGTGGCAGCAACTACACGTTGTGTATGGCTTAAATTATGGTACATAAAATCATGTGGCAACATATCATTTAATAATGACGAAACAAATTTTTCTGTTTCTAAAATGAGTTCTTCCATAAAGTAAGTATTTTTGCTAAAGTAAAAATAAATTTTTTGATAAATTGAATGCCGTTTAGAGACCTAAAAGAATCATTAGAACATTTTCTCAATTTTTGAATTTTTGATTTTTTGATTTTTTTAATTCATTGAGACCTTTGAATTGATTTGGCAAAAAAGTTCGATGCCCGAAGGAAATTTTGAACCCGAAGTAACCCATTGGTTTTGAGGATTTAAAATTTTCGAGAAGAAAGAAATTTGAAGCCAAATCAATTTCAATACGGAATATATCTCTATTCTGAAAAGGTCTCTCATTACTAATAAAGATTATTAAGTGTCATAACCAACAATCAAATCTAATAATTTACACTTGTAATAAATTAAGGGATATAGCGTCTAAAGTTAGACTCATAAATGAGTAACTTAGCTCAAAATAGTCTATTATGATTACATGGAAAAATATTATTCATTATACCACAAAAGAAAACCTCACTCCCACTCACCGTATTGAAAAATCAAATGATGAGTGGAAAAGCATATTAACCCCTGAGCAGTATAGAATTACCCGCTTAAAAGGAACCGAAAGGCCTTATACCGGGCAGTTATGTTCTATCTTTGATGCAGGAGTTTATCAATGTGTATGTTGTAAAGCCGATTTATTTGATGCCTCTATTAAATATGATTCAAGCTCAGGCTGGCCGAGTTTTACACAACCTATTCGGGAAAATGCCATTCAGTATTGCAAAGACACATCTCATGGAATGGTCCGTGTTGAAGTATTGTGTAATACTTGTGACGCGCATTTGGGACATGTATTTCCCGATGGTCCGGAGCCTGGCGGACTGCGCTATTGCATCAATTCGGAATCAATGATTTTAAAAAATAATATGTCATGAACAAGAATATACAAACAGCAACTATCGGTGGCGGATGCTTTTGGTGTACAGAAGCTATTTTTTTAAGAGTAAAAGGAGTAGAAAAAGTTGTTTCCGGATATGCCGGTGGAAATGCTCCCGGAAAACCGGCATACAGAGAAGTTTGTACCGGGCTAACCGGACATGCGGAGGTCATTCAGATTCGTTTTGATGCGGATATTATTTCTTATGAAGATATCTTAATTATTTTTATGACCACACACGATCCCACGCAATTAAACAGACAGGGAGCGGATATAGGGACGCAATATCGTTCTGTTATTTTTTATCACGATGCACAACAAAAAGCAACAGCACATAAAGTCTTATTGGATTTGGCTTCTTATTTTGACAGCCCTATTGTAACAGAGATAAGCGCATTACCTACATTTTATAAAGCTGAAGATTACCATCAGGATTACTATAGTAATAATCAGGAACAAAGCTATTGCAGCTTTGTCATTACACCAAAATTACAAAAACTGAAAAAGCACTATGCCGATAAATTAATTTAAGATTTCTGTTAACCTTTAAAAACGTTGAACCTCAATACCGTACATCATTTTACAAACCTGTTACCTGCTGATCCAAATCCTGAAAATACAAGAAGGCAAGTATCGGAAACTTGTTTTTCATATGTGATGCCTAAAAAAACAACCGCTCCAAAACTCATTCATGTATCGGATGAAATGATGAATGCGTTGGGAATCTCGGAAAAAGATGCCAAATCAAAAGCATTTTTAGATGTAATGACAGGAAATAAAATACTTCAAAATACAAAACCCTTTGCTATGTGTTACGGAGGACATCAGTTTGGGCATTGGGCCGGGCAGCTGGGAGACGGTAGGGCGATCAACTTAACAGAAATCGAGTATCATAACAAAATATGGATGCTTCAATTGAAAGGAGCTGGAGAGACTCCATATTCAAGGACAGCAGATGGTTTGGCAGTACTTCGATCTTCCATCAGAGAATATTTATGTAGTGAAGCTATGTATCATTTGGGCATCCCCACTACAAGGGCTTTATCATTAAGCTTGTCCGGAGATGATGTTTTGCGTGATATCATGTATGACGGAAATCCCGCTTATGAAAAAGGAGCTATCGTATCCAGAGTAGCTACATCCTTTTTACGTTTTGGGAGCTACGAAATTTTTGCAGCAAAAAACGATATAAAAAATTTAAAATTACTCGTCGACTATACCATAGAGAACCTTTTTCCCGAGTTGGGAATACCTTCTAAAGAAACCTATCTCTCTTTTTTTAAAGAAGTTGTCAGGCGTACTTTAACCATGATCATTCATTGGCAACGTGTGGGGTTTGTTCACGGAGTCATGAACACGGATAATATGTCTATTTTAGGATTAACCATAGATTATGGTCCGTATGGTTGGTTAGAAGGCTTTGATCTTAGCTGGACACCCAATACAACAGATAAAGAACATAAAAGATATCGTTATGGAAATCAGCCTAATATTGGACTATGGAATCTATATCAATTGGCAAATGCATTATATCCTTTAATTGGAGAAGCAAAACCGTTAGAGGATATTTTAGAATGGTATAAGGCTAATTTTGAGAAACAATCTTTAGAGATGATGCGCTCTAAATTGGGTTTATACACTAAAGAGGAAAATGATGCTAAACTCATTAAAAAATTGGAAACTATATTACAGTTAACCGAAACGGATATGACTCTTTTTTTTAGAAATTTGTCAAAGGTGAAAAAAGAAAAAACAACTCGTATAAATCTTATTGCAGATGCTTTCTATGAAGATTCTATTTCAGGTGAATTAACTCAAAAATGGGAAACCTGGTTAAAAACATATCAAGAAAGATTACAAAAAGAGATTGTGAATGATAGTGAACGTCAATTGAAAATGAATACGGTAAACCCCAAATATGTACTAAGAAATTATATGGCACAATTAGCCATTGATGAAGCTGAAAAAGGAGCATATACACTTATTGATGAATTATTTCAGTTATTGAAGCATCCGTATGACGAACAACCAAGTGCTGAAAAATGGTATGCAAAAAGGCCCGAATGGGCAAGAACTAAAATAGGCTGTTCCATGTTATCTTGCAGCTCATAATATCTAAAAACAGAAAAAATGAAAAGTAATAAGCTAACCATAAAAAATAGAAAAGGGTTCATGTTAAATGCTTTCTTAGAGTTGCCGGCCAATCAAAAGCCTAATTACTATGCTATTTTTGCGCATTGTTTTACTTGCAGCGCAAGACTGTCTGCAGTTAAAAATATCAGTCGATCGATCGCGAAAGCAGGTTTTGGAGTTATTCGGTTTGACTTTACAGGTTTGGGAAGAAGTGAAGGAGAATTTGCAGATAGTTATTTTTCTGCCAATGTAAATGATTTAATCGACGTACACCGTTTTATTACCAAACAATACAATGCGCCCTCTTTATTGGTTGGACATTCTCTGGGGGGTGCTGCTGTTTTGGTAGCTGCATCTATGTTAAATGATATTAAAGCTGTTGCTACAGTAGGGGCTCCTGCAAGTGTAAGCCACGTAAAACATTTATTTTCTCACGATATCAATAAAATTCCGGACCAAGGAAATATAGAAGTAAACATTGGCGGAAGACCCTTTAATATTAATAAAGATTTTGTAGAAGATTTTGACAAAACAGATTTACCGGTAATTGTTAAAGAGCTTCGTAAACCTCTGTTAATTATGCACGCTCCTTTTGATAATACAGTTGGTATTGAAAATGCTCAAAAATTATATCAATATGCACATCACCCTAAAAGCTTCGTATCACTGGACGGAGCAGATCATTTATTAATGAACTCCAAAGATAGCAGATATGTAGGAGATGTTATCGGTACATGGGTACAGCGCTACTTCCCTCAACGAGAAAATCAGTTACTGGATATGGAAGAAGAAAAGCTGGTAGGCCATTTAAACATAGCGGAAGATAATTTTACAACCTTCATACAAACTAAAAATCATACCTTAATTGCAGACGAACCTATCGGAATCGGAGATGATTTCGGCCCATCACCTTATGAACTTTTAAATGCTTCCTTGGCGGCCTGTACGGTGATGACTTTAAAAATGTATGTTCAAAGAAAGCAATGGGATTTAAAAGAAGTTTTTGTATATATTACCAATTCTAAAAAACATAGTGACGTTATGGAAGCAGAAGAGAACAAAACAAAATATTTAGATCACATTAGTAAAAAATTAAAATTTATTGGTAATTTAGACACTCATCAAAAGCAACGCCTAAAAGAAATAGCTTCTCGTTGTCCGGTACATAAAACCTTAGAAAAAGGTGTTGTTTTTCATACTGAAATCATAGAAACATAAGCAATTAACCAAGCTTTATGAAAACTTTTAAAAAAATAGTATATTCTATCCCTATATTATTGATCTCTGCGTGTGCTACATATAAAACTCAATTTGCGAAAAGTAATATAGTTACTCCAAATGTATCTAAAAAAATAGCATATACTTTTTATCTGATTGGAGATGCCGGCAATGCTGACATAAATTCTTCTACAAAAGCATTAGAAAAACTACGAAAAGAAATGAACCGGACAGATAAAAATGCTACCTTATTATTTTTGGGTGACAATATATATCCTTCGGGGGTCCCGGAAAAAACATCAAAGGAATACACATTGGCAAAGCATCGAATTCAAACTCAAATTGATATCGCCAAAGACTTTAAGGGAAATACCTATTTTATTCCCGGAAATCATGACTGGTATCACGGATTAGATGGTTTGAAAAGACAAGAAAAATTGATTGAAAAAATAGTAGGTAAAAATACTTTTTTACCCGAGAATGGCTGCCCTCTGGAACGTGTAAAAATTGCCAAAGACATTGATTTGATTATTATTGACACACATTGGTATCTGACCAACTGGGACCATCACCCTAAAATGAATGATAATTGCGAGATTAAAACCAGGAAAAAATTCTTTGACGAACTGAAAGGGCTCATTAAAAAAGCAAGAGGAAAAACAACAATTATTGCCATGCACCACCCTATGTTCTCACAAGGTCCTCATGCCGGAAATTATTCTTTTAAGAGCCATATGAGTCCCATACCTGTACTGGGAACTTTAAAAAATATAGTAAGAAAAACGACAGGAGCTTCTAATGCTGATATACAAAACAAAAAATACCGGGAATTAAAAAAAAGAATTGTTGCCCTCTCTCAAAAAAATGAAAAAATCATTTTTGTTTCCGGACACGAACATAGTTTACAGTATATAGTCCGGGATAATATTCCGCAAATTATTAGCGGTTCGGGTGCTAAGGTAAGTCCTACAAAATTATCTAGCGGAGGAAAATTTGCTTACGGACAGCAGGGTTATGCTAAATTACTGGTGTATGAAGATGGTTCTTCTAAAGTATTTTTTTATGCGATAGATAACCAAACAGCTATTTTTGAGAGTGATGTGTTACATACCAACAGAACACAAACAGCAAACCGGTATCCGGCAGATTTTCCGAAAACAAAATCCGCATCGGTTTATACGGCAAAAGAAACTTCCAAAGGAAAAACGTACAAGTTCTTTTGGGGAGAACGTTATCGAAAATACTATCATACAAATGTAAATGTGCCTACGGTACGGTTAGACACGTTATTTGGAGGATTGACACCCGTTAGAAAAGGTGGTGGAAACCAATCCAAATCATTGCGATTAAAAGACAATAACGGGAGGCAGTATGTGATGAGGGCTTTGCGTAAAAATGCTTTGCAATATCTCCAGTCAGTTGCTTTTAAAGACCAATACATCGAAGGGCAGTTTGATGACACATATACACAAAATTTATTGTTAGATGTCTTTACAGGATCACACCCGTATGCTCCATTTATCATAGCACCTTTAGCTAATGCAGTAGGCATCTATCACACAAACCCTGTACTATATTATATTCCTAAACAAGAACGCCTGGGTATATATAACCATGAATTTGGAGATGAATTATATATGATCGAAGAACGGGCTACATCCGGTCATGGAGATAAAAAAAGTTTTGGTTTTTCTGATAAACTAATAAGTACGGATGATCTTTTAAAAAAAATACATACTAATGAAAATCATCTTGTAGACGAAAAAGCATATATACGAGCACGTTTGTTTGATATGCTAATTGGAGATTGGGATCGCCATGAAGACCAATGGAGGTGGGCCGTTTTTAAAGAAGGTAAAAAAACAATATACAGACCTGTTCCAAGAGATAGAGATCAGGCATTTTCTATTATGGCCGATGGAACCCTTTTGAGTTTTGCTACTAAAGTAGTTCCAAAAGCATCCTTATTACAGTCATATAGTGAAGAATTAAAAGATGTAGTTGGGTTCAATATAGAACCTTATCCGTTAGATATGGCCATTATCAATACATCTGCAAAATCCGATTGGGACCAACAGGTACAACACATCGTTACAAATCTGACAGATGATCGTATAGAGAAAGCTTTTATTTTATTTCCAAAAGAAGTACGCGATAAAACAATTGATGAAATAAAACAAAAATTAATAGGACGAAGAAAAAACCTACAGAAAATTTCCGACACGTATTTTAAGCATTTAAACAAATTTCAGATAATTAAAGGAACTGATAAAGATGACTGGTTTGATATAGAACGATTTCCCGATGGAAAGACAAAAGTAACAGCATATAGAATTAAAAAAGGTAAAAAAGGAGTTATTTTTCATCAAAAGACATATCAAAAAGAGCATACGAAAGAGCTTTGGATTTACGGGTTAGATGATGACGATATGTTTGTAGTGCGTGGAAAAGGGAACCACCTTATTAAGGTGAGAATTATCGGTGGGCAAAATAAAGATACTTATAACATCATTAACAGGAAAAAAATAATTGTATACGATTTTAAAGCCAAAAAAAACATATTTACTATCAATAAGGGCAAAAAACGGGTAACCAACGACTATAAAACGAATCTATACGATTATAAAAAATTAAAAGACAGGCTACATAAATTTATGCCATCTATCGGTAGAAATCCGGACGATGGTATTAGAATAGGGGTTGCAAATAAATTTATTGCAAACGATTTTGAAAGAAACCCTTTTACCTACAAATATACTTTAGCAGCTAACTTATATTTAGCAACAAAAGGCTATGATATCAGTTATACCGGAGAGCTTGCCCATATTACCGGAAAAGCAAATCTGGGGTTTGATGCTACTTTTACCAGCCCTAATTTTGCAAATAATTTTTTTGGTTTTGGAAATGAATCTCTAAACCCGGAAGCTGATGAAAATGACGGATTAGATGTAGGTCTGGATTACAATCGTGTAAGAATAAGACAGTTTCGTTTTGGAACTTCTTTAATTTGGAGAGGTGATTTGGACAGTAAAGTGCGGTTGGGTATTAGTTACGAAGCTGTCAAAGTAGAAAAAACAGCCGGCAGGTTTGTAGCTAATACTCCTGAATTACCCGCAACTGTTTTTAATAATCAAAATTTTATAGGAAGCGAGTTGAGTTATTATTACAAAAATACGGATAGTGAAGCTTTTCCTACTCTGGGAATGGAAACTGATCTTAGATTGGGGCATACTTTTAATACCGGTACTTCTAAAGGATTTGTTTATTTTACTCCCTCCATTGCTTTTAATTACCCTTTAGCAGCTAATAAAAAAATAGTATTTGCCACCAAATTGGGCGGTCATATCAATCTTAATAACAATTTAGAATTTTATCAGGGTGCTAATTTAGGGGCTGATAATGGTTTAAGAGGCTATCGAAATCAGCGATTTATTGGGAAAAGAGCCTTTTACCAAAGCTCTGATATCCGTGTAAATATCAAAAAAATAAAAACGGGTTTAGTTACAATAATTTTAGGTATATATGGTGGTTTTGACTATGGTAAAGTATGGATAGACGATTATGAGACAAGAAACTGGAATACTTCTGTTGGTGGTGGAATTTTCTTAAATGCTGCTGAGATGATTTCAGCCGGAATCTCTGCTTTTAACAGTAATGATGAACTGCGTTTGTCTTTTGGCTTTGGATTTGGGTTTTAATTCACAACATAACTAAGAAGTTGTAGAAAATAGATTGTATGTAGAAAATTTTTATAGCATTGATTTTGTTTACTCTGATAAAAACAAAACAAAGGGTAGAATTTCTTTATTTAAAAAAATCTACCCTTTGGAGACCTTTGCAAAATAGTGATATATTCCGTATTGAAATTGATTTGACTTCAAATTTCTTTCTTCTCGAAAATTTTAAATCCTCAAAACCAACAGGTTATTCCGGTTGAAAATTTTCTTCGGGTGTCGAACTTTTTTGTCAAATCAATTCTGCAAAGGTCTCCTTTGTTTTATTTTTTGCTGAACATACGTTAATTACTGTCGACTGGCAGTTCCTGTCGGATTTGAAGCAGCAGCATTATTATTCATTACAAGATTCTCTAAGCCCGCAGTTGCCGGAACATCATGTATCAAGGGTTTTAGAGTAAAAGGATTAGGACTGTTATCCGGGTTAGGTTCAACAGTTATAACTATTCTTTTCCCTCTTAAGTCAACAGGGGTAGTTACTCCTGCCGGAAGGTTTTGAATAAAATCTTCTCCGGGATAGTTAGGCCCTGAAGCTACATTACCGTTAAACCCTGTAGCCAAAGCAGGGTCAGCATTATTATTAACATCTCTATCAGAATACGAATCTCTTCGGCTTACATTATTAACCTCACCATCGGCAAAAACACCGGTAGATAATGGAGTCCCATCAACTACAGCCCAGCCTTCATAATTCCACCCTGTAGGCAATTCCGGTAAATTAGTACAACAATCCTGAGTTGTTCCGAATATATTCATAAACCACCAAACTCCAGCCTGGAAGTTAGTTGCTCCGTCCCCATCATCAGTAGGAGCTCTTAATACATAAGTTGCAGTAGCATTTGAAAAATCTGTTCCGACAGCCGAAGCATGTCCAATAGATAGACTGGCACTATTGCCAGAGAAGTCACCTGCCAAAATATGGACATCACTTGGAGCCGGATTACTATCAGGGCTTGGTTCTATTGTCAGGACAAAAGCGGAAGCATTATCCAGATTAGATGTACTTACTGCAAAAGATGTTTGTGATAAGTTCCCACTGGCATCTACATTAAAAATACCCGATGAAACAGGGCTCCCATTTACAATTAACCAGCCTTCATACGCATAGCTACTCCCTAAGTCTTCCAATCCTGAAATATTCAAGGTTAAGTTTCTTGTTGTTGGTGTAGCATCATCTTTTTTACAGCTTCCAAGTAACAAAATTCCTGTCAAGGAAATTGTTAAAAAAAATATTTTTTTCATATTTAAAAATTGTTAATATTATGCCTACTTCTGTTTAAAGTCTGTTTTCAGCTTATTCCGACTTTTCAAAAAATTTAAGACCTCTTCAATTATACCTAATTAGCTATCCTACTATTGTATTATTCGGGCTTTCTATAACTATTATTAAATCAATCGATACCATTTCTTGAAACAGTTTTTTCTGATACCTTATAAAGGTAAAGGAATTATATTTAATAAAATAAACTTAATTCTCCTCTTTTCGCATTCGAAATAATAATTTCGGCATTAGTCGAAGATATTGCTACTAAATTACATACATCACTTATTTAAGTAATTACTATTTTAACGTAGGTCTTTGAATTTGAACAAAGTTTGTAATTGCTCAAATCAACACTCATACTACCCAAATTAATAATGATAAACATATCAGTAAATTGAAATCTATTTGCAAGTAATTTTCTAATACCTAATTAGTTATTTTAAGTTAAATTATACGGAAGTAAAATTACCTATATCTATAAACTACCGGATATGGATTACATAACTATTTTCAATCTAAAACTTTGAAAAAAGTCCAAAATAATATCAAAAAAGTTTATTGCATATAATATTTAGGAGAAGCCCCGTATTTAGATTTAAACAACCGGCTAAATGTAGTTGCATTTTCAAAGCCACATTTATATGCAATTTCTTTTATACTAAATTTTTCCCCCTCTATTAATTTTAGTGAGTGTTCTAACTTCTTATTTTTGATCCATTTTGAAGGAGTAGTGTTGTATATTTCGGAAAATTTTCTTTTGAAACTGGAAAGACTCATATCACACAAAAAAGCAAGATCTTTCAAATCAAGGCTGTTTAAATAATTATTATTAATCGTTTTTCTAAATTTAAAATCATTTCCAATAACAGGGTGCATCATACGATAAATATCTTTTGATAAATTACTGTATGACAAATAATGTATAAGTTCTTTCGTTTTAATATCAATTAAATCTGTCTTTTTTCTGGATTCATAATTTCCTCTGTATAAAAGAGAAATACTCTCTGCAAATGATTTTATTAAAAGGCAATTTTCAATTATTAAAATATCTTTAACATTTGAATGAGAAAGTGAATGATCAGCAGCATATACGTTTTTTGAGTAATACTCTTCTAATAGTTCTCTTTTTAAAAATACAATATAGGCTTTGAAATTATTATTCACCGACAGGCTTTCCGACATAATATATGGTCCTTTATTTACCACTGCCAAATTATCTTTATATACCCAAACCGTATCACCTGGAGATTGAAATTTTATGACTCCTTCAATAACATATACACAAAAAAGTTCATTTATATTTAACTGAATATCAGTAATAGAATCTAATTTATGAAAATATTCAATACACATTCCATACGTTCCTTCTATCGTTCTAAATTTTGGATAATCTATAAAATAATCAGGAAATTCCATGCTCTAAAATAGTTATGATGTAAGTTTTTAATCAATTATAAACCCATATAATTTTCCTCCTTCATTTTTGAAACGTTCATCCGCAATCCTAATAATGGTATCGTTTTTAAAAGTGACGGATTCTTTTTGCGAGCTATGCTCAAATAGGTATTCTTTAGCATTTCCTGAAAAAAAATCATCACCCTTAAAATTACTAAAAATCCAAACAGATTTATGATTGAGTAATACTACCTTTTTCCCCTCCTTGCTAATGTCAGCTCCTGTAATCTGACAATCTCTCTCGGAGCAAGTTGTAAAATTGGAAATTAATTGAGCTTTTACTTTGCCATACACGCTATTTGCAATAGTGTCTCCGGAATTTAAAACTTTATATAGAAAGGTCCTTCCCATTTCTCCTTTCACCCTGCTCTTCGTAAAAATATAAAAAAAACCATTCCACTCAAAAAAAGCTTCGGCATCATAATATCGCTTCTTCTTTTTTGGCGGGAATTTCTTCTGTTCAGGGTAATAAAATTGAGTTTTTGTCACATTAATTTTTTGGTTGCCATATAAATCTGAATGATTGATTTTCAAAATGGTTAAATCTTTTCTTTCATTGCTGTTATTTCCAAAATCACCTATGTAAATATTTCTTTGACTGTCTTGAGTAATGTCCTCCCAATCAGTATTCTTTGCATTCATTGTTAGCTCTTTTAAAATTTTTCCTTCTTCGGAAACCAAATATAACAGTGGACTATTCCCACTATCATTTAGCATCCAAAAAGCGTTTTCTTTTTCAGAATATTGAATGCCGGAAACTTCTTTTAGCACCTTTGGCAAATGTGCTTTAAATTCTAATCCACCATAATGAGTACAATTAAAAAGAAAATAAAAACTAAAAAAGAAAACAATATTTTTCATATCCAATTCATTAAGGGCATTATTTTCTACTATTTTAGAGCTGATTCTTAATCTTGATTAATTCGGCTTTCACTTTTTCCAAACTGTCTATAATTTCATGAATATTTGCCATACGCTTTGGGTTATCTTTTAATTTACTCTTAGCTCCTTCTAAGGTAAACCCTCTTTCTTTAACCAAATAATAGATCAGTTTAAAATTTGAAATATCTTCCGGAGTAAATAAACGATTTCCTTTTGCATTCTTTTTAGGTTTTATAATATCAAACTCTTTTTCCCAAAAACGAATTAGAGAGGTATTCACCGAAAAAGCTTCCGCCACCTCTCCTATCTTATAATATCGTTTTTCTGGTAAATCTATAAGCATGATTTTGAATCCTAGAACTTAATTGACTTAAAAATGAATCTTATCATTTTTTTACTCATATACCCCGTCATCATAAAAAGTAGATTTTATTTTCAGGAAAATCATTGAGTGTTAACCTTTTTTATCTCTTTGAAAGGTGTTGATTTTTAACTAACAAAGTATATTCTGTTATAAATACATTTTATTCAATCAAATGACTGCCCTTCTTCTTCAGCAGCAATTTGCATAGCCAAAAATTCTTCCGGAGTCAGATCTCCATAATAGTAATAAACCGGATTCACCGCTTTTCCGTTTTTATGTACTTCATAATGCAAATGAGGAGCCACCGATCTTCCCGTATTGCCTACATAGCCGATTAAATCACCTCTTTTGATTTTTTTACCTCTTCTGGTTGCAATTTTACTCATGTGTGCATAAATTGTTCTGTAGCCATATCCATGATCTACATACACTACTTTTCCAAAAGTCGGGCTGCGTTTTGCCGCACTCACCGTTCCATTACCGGAGGCATATATCGGCGTTCCTTTGGGTGCCGTAAAATCCATTCCTCTGTGAAACTTTCTGATTTTTAAAATAGGGTGCATTCTATATTTAAACCCTGAAGCCATACGTGCCATATCACCCTTTTTAATTGGCAAAATAGCAGGAATAGAAGCCAACATGGTTTCTTTTTCTTTTGCTAATGCAACAATCTCATCTAAGGATCTGGATTGTACAACCATTTGTTTTGATAAAATATCAATATCTTTTGTCATTTCTATGATTAAATTTGAATTGTCAAATCCATCTAAATACTTATACCTGTTTACTCCTCCAAAACCAGCTTTTCTCTGCTCTTCAGGAATGGGATTTGCCTCAAAGTACGTCCTGTAAATATGATTGTCTCTTTCTTGTAATTGTGCCAGAATTTTAGAACTTTCTTCTACTCTTTTTTTCAACAACTCATAATTTAACTTTAAGTTTTCAAGCTCTCTCTTATCAGCTAAGTGGCTTGGTGTCATTAAAAACTGGCTCAACCCTATAAACCCAAATAACATCAACAAAATTACAGTAAATGTAATCAGAACAGCACTCTTATATATATTGCTTTTTTTCGTTTTTATCCTTCTGTAAGATAAAGTCTCCGAATCGTAATAATATTTTACTTTTGCCATACCACTAAATATTCTATTTTTGTCTCTTCAAACTGATGAAGATTATACAATGGTTTCCATCTGAAAATTACAAATCTACAAAATGTTTTATAACTCTTGTAGTTAGTAGTTTTTTAAAGCAACAAATTAAGTTCGTTTTTAGTAGAAAAGACAATACGGCATATGAAATCCCAGGAAATTCGTTCACGTTTTTTATCTTTTTTTAAAGAAAAATCGCATGCTATTGTTCCGTCGGCACCCATGGTATTAAAAGACGATCCCACGCTTATGTTTACCAATTCGGGAATGGCTCCTTTTAAAGAGTATTTTTTAGGAAATAGCACGCCTCAAAAAAAACGTGTTGCCGATACTCAAAAATGTTTGCGCGTTTCCGGAAAACACAATGACTTGGAAGAAGTAGGCTATGATACCTATCACCACACCATGTTCGAAATGTTGGGGAATTGGAGTTTTGGCGATTATTTTAAAAAAGAAGCTGTTTTCTGGGCCTGGGAGTTGTTAACCGAGGTATTTGAAATTAATAAAGATTCGCTATATGTAACTGTTTTTGAAGGAAGCACAGATAAAGATAATCTTCCCAGCGATCAGGAAGCATACAATTTTTGGAAGCAGATTGTCTCCGAAGATCGAATTTTAATGGGTAACAAAAAAGATAACTTTTGGGAAATGGGAGAGCAAGGCCCTTGTGGCCCTTGTTCCGAAATTCATGTAGACATAAGGTCAAAAGAAGAGCAAGTTGCTTTAGACGGAAAGACATTAGTCAATAAAGATCATCCTCAAGTAGTAGAAATATGGAATTTGGTATTTATGCAATACAACCGAAAAGCTGACGGGACATTAGAAGATCTACCCGCTAAACATATTGACACCGGAATGGGTTTTGAACGTTTATGTATGGTTTTACAAGGTGTAAAATCCAGTTACGATACAGATGTTTTTATGCCTTTAATCAGAGAGACCGAGGCGATCTCTAATATGAAATATGAAAAGTTTGAGGAGATTGATATTGCTATGCGTGTGATTGTAGATCATGTTCGTGCTGTTGCTTTTTCTATTGCTGACGGGCAATTACCCGGCAATACGGGAGCAAGTTATGTAATAAGACGAATTTTACGGAGAGCTGTCAGATATGGGTTTACATTTTTAAACAAAAAAGATCCTTTTATCTATCGATTGGTAGATATTCTTTCTAAAAAGATGGGAAAAGCATTTCCCGAGCTGAAATCTCAAAAACAACTGATAGAAAATGTCATCCGAGAAGAAGAGTACTCTTTTTTAAAAACCTTGGAAAAAGGGTTAACCTTATTAGATGCTGTTATTGATAATGAATCGGGAAGCTCCAAAAACAGTTCTCAAATTTCAGGAAAAAAAGCTTTTGAACTATACGATACTTATGGGTTTCCTATTGATCTTACGGCGCTCATTTTAAGTGAAAAGGGTTGGTCTGTAGACAAAATAGGATTCTGTGAAGAAATGGAGAAGCAGAAAGAACGTTCTCGTGTTGCCAGCGAATCTTCTGCGGATGATTGGACTATTTTGATAGAAAACGATGCAGAAGAATTTGTGGGATATGATACCTTAGAAACCCCTGTGAAAATTACTCGATATAGAAAAATATCTTCTAAAAAAGGAGGTAATCAATGTCAACTGGTTTTTAATATTACTCCTTTTTATCCGGAAGGGGGCGGCCAAGTTGGAGATAAAGGTTATCTAAGAGATATTCACGGAGATATTGTATATATTCTTAACACCAAAAAGGAAAATAACACAATTGTCCACTTTACTGAAAATTTGCCAAAACACCTGCTTGAATCTTTCACTGCTGTTGTTGATAAAAAACAGCGAGAGAGGACTTCCGCAAATCATACAGCCACGCATCTTTTACATCAAGCTTTACGGGAAGTGTTGGGGGCACACGTAACCCAAAAAGGAAGCGCTGTACACTCTAAATATTTACGTTTTGATTTTTCTCATTTTGCAAAATTAACCGTCGAACAATTACGTGATGTAGAGAATTTTGTCAATGCCAGAATTGAAGGAAAGCTCCCTTTGGAAGAAAAAAGGAACACTCCGAAAGAGCAGGCTATTACTGAAGGAGCTATTAGTTTGTTTGGTGAAAAATATGGAGATACGGTGCGCTCTGTCCGTTTTGGCCAATCTATTGAATTGTGCGGAGGAACGCATGTTCAAAATACGGGAGATATCTGGCATTTTAAAATAAAGTCAGAAGGAGCTGTTGCTGCCGGAATCCGCAGGATTGAAGCGGTGACTACAGATGCAGTAAAAGATTTTTATTTTGAAAACAACAGGGTATTTTATGAAATGAAAGATATGTTAAACAATTCAAAAAATCCCGTAAAAGCCTTACAAGCTTTACAAGATGAAAACAATTCCCTAAAAAGACAAATAGCTAAATTACTAAAAGACAAAGCTAAAAACCTCAAAGGTGATTTAAAAAATAAGCTCACGGAAATTAATGGCATTCGGTTTTTGGCGACTCAAGTAGATTTAGATGCAAACGAAATTAAAAATTTAGCATTTGAAATGGGAGGAGAACTGGATGATCTATTTTTGTTATTCGGGTCTAAAAATAATGATAAAGCTATGCTAACCTGTTATATTTCCAAAGAATTAGCTACGCAAAAAAACTTAAATGCAGGAGTCATTGTAAGAGATTTAGGAAAATACATTCAGGGTGGTGGTGGTGGCCAGCCGTTCTTTGCTACCGCAGGAGGAAAATATACTGACGGAATTGAAGAAGCATTATCAAAAGCCAAAAGTTATTTGGTATAATATTCAGAGTAAATACTACCTTGTACTGACTTTACAACTCTGAATTATAGATATAAAACTTCAAACCAACGTACCGCTTTCCGGAGAAATAAAAAATCCTATTACATACCATTCAAAGATTTTTTTGTCAGGCTCTTGTTTTTCGGAAAGTATCGGAAAAAAACCGGAATACTTCAAATTTCAGTCAAGTCAGAACCCTGCTGGAATTTTATTTCACCCGAAAGCAATAGAAACGCTTATTATAAATGCTATCAATGAAAAACAATATAATGATCAAGATATATTCTTCCTACATGAAAGGTGGTGCTGTTTTGATGTGCATTCCAAATTAAATTCTTCCGATAAAAAAGATATTTTACAGTTTATAAATAATGCTATAAAATCAACCTATCAACTCCTGAATAATGCCACTCATATTATTTTTACTTTGGGAGCATTCCTGGATATATCGACATACTGAGTCCGACAAAATAGTTGTAAATTGCCATAAAGTACCTCAAAAAGAATTTTTAAAAGAACTCCTTTCCGTAGAAGATATTGTTGCAAGTTTACAAACGATAATTGCATCCATTAAAGGCATAAACAAAAATGCCTCCATTATTTTTACAGTATCATCTGTTCGTCATTTAAAAGATGGATTTATAGAAAATCAATTGAGTAAATCGCACTTAATTGCTGCCATTCATCAAGTAGTTGATATTGAACACGCGATTTCTTATTTCCCTTCCTATGAAATTATGACGGATGAGCTTCGCGACTAACGCTTTTATGCTGAAGATATGCTACACCCTAATGCAATTGCCATCCGTTATATTTGGGAACGTTTTATAGAAACATGGATTGCGGCAGACACAAAAAATACGATGTTACAAGTTGAAAAAATCCAAAACAGGCTTACTCACCAACCTTTCCATTCAAATTCAGAAGCATATCAACAGTTTTTAACTGCTTTACAAAGTGATATCAAAGGACTTCAAAAACAGTACCCGTTTATTACTTTTTAAAGCGTTAAAAATATTAAAGATATTTGGCTACATTTTGCCAAGGCCCGCCATTGATAATATCCATACCGTGTTTTGACAAAAATTCTTTGGCAGCACCACTTCTACCTCCGCTTTTACAGACCGCTATAATAGGCTTTCGATATGCTTTTATAGTTTCCACATGTTCGGGAATTTTATCTAAAACCAAATGTTTAGCTCCTTCAATATGGGCTTCATCCCATTCCATTTGTGTCCTGACATCCAAAATAACAGCTCCTTTGCTCAGGTATTCTTTAATTTTTTCCGAACTGCTATTTTTGTTAAACATATTCTCCTTTTTAATTAGTTTTCAATAATTCCAAACCATCGTTAATCAGCTTACCAAAAGATGTTTCTTTTTTTAGTGTATGCAAATACTGCAAAATCGAGGTTTTACAGTCGAAGTTCTTTACCAATGCCAATTCATACAATTCCAAAGGAAGTAGCCAATCATTTTTGAATTTAGTCTTTAATATCTTAAAAATTGACAACAGATTTTCTTCCTTTACCCTTCCCGTTTCTCTATAGTTTCTAACATCGCCATATAATTTATATAGTGCTATTTCATCAGGCCTATATGAAATTTTTGTCGTTTTTGTTTTTGAGACCTTTCCCAGATTTTCAAAAGAATTCACATCTGCCGGACCGGCATACGCAGAAATAACTTCTTTTCCTATAGCCATATCATATATTCCCCATTCCGGTTGAAATAATATCTTATTTCCATAAGAAACCGTACAGTTTGCAAAAGAAATTAACAAAATCTTACCTTTTAAATCTCTGGTTCCTGTGATTGCTTTACCAACCACCTTAATTCCACTTTCAAAATCCAAAACAATATCTTCTCCTTCATAAATTCCATAAGCTTTTAAATCTCTCGGGCTCATATTTTCAATAGCAAGGTTAATTCCTTTTAACTTACCAACCGGGCTTCCAAAACCATCTTTATGATAAGAAATTCCATGACCGGTTAATTCTTTATCCCTACTTGCCAATGCAGTAGGGCCGGTTGTTTGGAAATAAACAGGATGGTTATTTTCATCGGCAATTACATTCGTAAAAACTCCCGAAATCTGAATACCGGTACTTAACTCTATGGTTCCTAAATTCTTAGAAGCTATTAATTTTTGGGTTCCTTTTAAACCGCCGGTTCTGATAGCCATGGTATTTGCAAATTCCTCTAAAACCAAGCTTAAATACGCAAAATCCGGAGTTACAAACAATTGAGGTTGGGGTTTGGTAATATCAAAATTCACATGAGCTGCTTCAATGGAATACGGTATTTTTTGAACTTCGGGCTGTAAGCAATTTTTACTTTCTCCTATTGAAGACAAAAGGCCTGCACCGTATATTCCAGGATCATCTGTAGTGCCAATTAACCCATACTCTACGGTCCACCAATGTAAATTTCTTATTTGAGCCATTTCAGAGAGTTCACCCATGTGGTTTTGCAAGAATGTTACCTTGTCTTGTGCTTTCTTAATTTCAGAAGCTTTGGCATTCGGGTTCTCCTTTAGAATAGATAATAACCTGATTGCCTCATATATTTCGTAGTCTTCGGCCGATGAAATGGCTTTGCTTCCTATTTCTCCAAACCTCCTCAAATACTCTGCATATTCAGGGTTGGCAATAATAGGAGCATGGCCGGCAGCCTCATGAATAATATCCGGAGCAGGTGTATATTCTATATGCCCTATGGTACGCATATCGGATGCAATCACCAACACATTGTATGCCTGAAATTCCATAAATGCATTAGGGGGGATAAATCCGTCCACCGAAACAGCAGCCCATCCAATCTCTTTTAAAATTCTATTCATTCCTTCCATTCTCGGAATAAACTCAGGTGAAATACCTGTCTTATCCAAGCCTTTTTCATAAGATGTATGCGCTACCTTTGATAAAAAATCTATATTCATTCGCATTACATACCTCCAAACAGCCTGGTTTTGAGGTGTATATTCATCGTACGGTTGTTTTACGATGAATTTATGCAGATGCTTTGGAAGTTTTCCGGTAACTTCGTTCAATTCAAAATGAGCATTCATTAAAAAAAGAAACTTTATGGTATGGTAAATTTACATTTTTTTAATGAGCTTACAAAAATGCAATATGTAACATTTTTACAATACAACCGATTGATTATTTATAACCTCAAATCTATCTTACTATGAGTTTCGGCGGAGCTGTAGAAGCTATGATTAGCAGCTTAAAAACAATAAAAGAACTAGATCCAGTGCTTATAAAAAGCTAAAGGAAAATAAAGCTTCCCATACTTCTAAAACCTTATTACACATTGAAAAAAGCCAGTCCGGCACAATTAAAAAAATTCGGAAAAATATACAAAGAGAACAACAAATTACTTTTCGTAAAAGTTAACTGTACCGAGCATTTTTTTAATACTTATACCTAAGTACATGACAAAAATTTAGTCAAGTTCATATTGTTTTGATTTACAGGGTTTAATAGCACAGAAGCAATATAATCTAATCCATATTTGAATATGCTTTTAGCCATTCTTCCATGCTTTTTTATTTTGATAGGCTTAATCTGATGTAAATATATACCAACTTTGTAACACCATACGAAAGCCATCATTACAAGCAGTACTAATTTTTCAATACGCTTAATATCTTGCAGGTGTGTGTTTTCAATATCAAAGCCACTGGCTTTCATTGCTTTAAAACACATCTCTATCTGCCATCGTTCTTTGTATTGTTCAAAGGCCTTATCAGGAGCGTTGAACGATACAATGATTAAGAAATCAGGCTTTCCATTTTTTGGGTACAACTTGCATCCGGAAAGGAAACAAAGCTGACCATTAACACGTACAATTTTAGGATAATACACAAACTCATTGATCTTATGTGGATTAAACAAGTGAAATACTTTGATGGTTTTGTTCTTATCAGGAAGCTCTACCTTAAAGTTGTTTCGAATGCGGATATAATATTTGATTCCATTTGTATTCAAGAAATCCAACCAATGATTACCTACAAACTCTCTATCGGCTACAATGGATTTAATAACATCTTTGCCAAAAAGTCTTATGAAACGATTCACAAGATCAATACGCTCCTGACTGTTAGAGTTCCCTGGCTTATCTAACATAGTAAATAACAAGGAAGGCAACACCTTTATAGACAACTCCCAACATAAAAATGTTGATGTTGGTCTGACCAAACTTCCAATTGGTCCTATCAATACTCAAGATCAATCCCTCTTGCTTAGGAAGGAGACTAAATATAAGACGAGCGATCAAATCTCCATCCAACGAATAATCAGCAATAAATCTTTGAATACGTCTGAGTGATGACTTCGAATCTACTGAGGTCTCAAAAGCGTTGGCTACCTTTTCAAAGGTAACTGTCTGTACCTTACAGAGGGCGATAATGAAATGTGATATGAGTTTGATTCTTGCCAAATTGATCTTACCTTGGAAATGAGAACTTAAAACTGAATTTAATTCACTACTTTTAGTGGAAGCATTGGTTTGTATATTTAAAGCATATTACAAAAAGCGATTATATTGTGTAGTAAGACTAACAATTAATCGTTGAGAGTAAGAGAAGTTGTGGTTAGGTAAGTACTCACTATACCGTAAAAAAGCAATGCTCTACTCTCTTTAATATTCTTTAAAATCAGAACAGTACTTAATGCTACACTCAAGTAAGCAAGTATAAGAAACAAGCATAGATTGAAAGAATAGGATTAATTAAAACCTCAATTTATGAATATTATAAAATATGGTATCGGAATAGATATCTCTAAATCAACATTCACAGCAAGCATTTGTACTTTACAAGACGATTACAGTTTACGTTTTGGTGATTCCTGTGAATTTGACAATGAAAAAAAAGGGTTTAACCAATTTTTAAAATGGGTAAAGAAGCAAACCATTAAAGGGATAGAAGCGTTTTATATAATGGAAGCTACAGGAGTTTATTATGAACATTTAGCATATCATTTATATTACCTTAAAAAACCTTTACATGTAGCACTTCCATCTAATACAAAACATTATTTTAAAAGCTTAAATGTTAAATCAAAAACAGATAATATTGATAGTAAAATCCTAAGTCAATTTGCCTGTGAGAGAAAACATAATCCTTGGAATCCACCAAAAGATATTTATTTAAGACTAAGAGCTATAACACGTTATTTAGAACAGCTAAAAAGCCAGAAAACGTTAATTAACAATAGAATACATAGCAAAGAGCATAGTTATGCAGTTCCAAAAGAAATTATAAAACAAGAATATCGTTTACTTAAAGAACTAGAAAAATCAATTTCAATTTGTGAAAAACAAATAGAAGTTTTAGTTCAATCAGACGATGAACTTTCCTTAAAGGTAGATAAGTTATCCAGTATTAAAGGCGTTGGGTTTACAACAGTAACTATAATCGTAGCAGAAACTTTAGGCTTCGAATATTTTTATAATAAAAAACAAGTTACAAGTTATGCAGGTTTTGATGTCGTATATAGAGATTCTGGCAGTAGTTTAAATGGAAAAACACGAATATCTAAAAAAGGAAATAGTCACATTAGGAGAGCTTTATATTTTCCTTCATTAGTAGCTGCAAGACATAATAAGGAAATGAAAATATTCTACGATAGAGTTGTTAAAAAACGTAATATAAAAAAGATAGGGTCAGTTGCTGTAGCGAGAAAATTACTAGAATTAATGTACATACTTTGGAAGACTGACCAGTATTACATAGAAGATTATAATCAACAAAAAACAGCTTCAAAAAAATCTGAAGCTGTACTGGATATTTTCTAATTAAGAAAATTCCTTTATGAAAGTAAATTTATAAAAAAATCAATTAAAATGTTTGGATTTTAAAACAGTACCTTTTTTCATTAGAAAAATGAGTGATGTTATTCTTCTAATATACTGAAAATCAATGCTTTATTTTAATTATTTAACATTTAATTTACTGATAATCAATTAATTATATTTTTTGTCATGTACTAAATACTTATACAGTTTATAATTGGCTTTGTAAAGTCGAGTGAGTGAGTGATTTTTTTCTTACCTGAAAATATTCAGCAAAAATGAATAATACCAGAATAAAAAAGAGGTTGTCAATACTTAAACAGACAACCTCTTCCTGAAATTTTTTATTTTACTCGCTAAGATTTACTAAGTGCATCCTCAAGAACTTTTATAGCGTCTACAGCTTTAGATCTCTTAGCTAAATCCATAGCAGTCAATCTACTTCTATCTGATTTAGTATTTAGTTTTGCTCCGTTTTTGATGAGAAGCTTGGCAATCTTTGCACGGTTATGCCTGGCTGCAAACATCAGAGGTGTTAAACCATTCGATTTTGCATTAACATCTTCCCCGGCATCAATTAAAGATTTTACGGCTTCATAGTTCCCTATCTGAATTAATTTACAAAAAGCATTCACCTTAAAATAAGAAGTGCTAAGTTCTACATTATTTTTCTTGGCCAACTCATTTGGCACTATTGCATTTGCCATACTGAATGCAAAAAAACATACGATAATTGGTACAATTAATTTTTTCATATTATTAAGATTTTAGTGATTAAATACATGTTAGCAGACTGTACAAAAAAGAAAATGTTTCACTAAAAGTTTTTAATTAACAACCGTTTAACAATTCTTTAATACAAACGAATAACCTTCTTTAAAAAAGTGTTAATGAAATCGTTTTCGGAGATTTTTTTAACATCATTATTTCTCACAATAAAGCTTTGTATCTTTATCGCTTAAATTTTCATCATGTCCGGAAAAGCAATTTTAATGATATTAGACGGTTGGGGGATTACTCAAAATCCAAAAGTATCAGCCATTTATAATGCTAAAACACCCTTTATTGATTCCTTATATGATGCATACCCTTTTGCCGAATTAAGAACAGACGGCAAGTATGTTGGACTACCCGAAGGGCAAATGGGAAACTCTGAAGTGGGTCATATAAATTTAGGAGCAGGTAGAATTGTATATCAAAACCTGGCTAAAATAAATATTGCTGTAAGAGAAGGTACAATAGCTAAAGAAAAAGAATTAGTAAATGCTTTTGAGCATGCCAAAAAACACCGTAAAAATATACATTTTTTAGGATTGGTTTCCAATGGAGGAATTCATTCACATATAGATCATTTAAAAGGTTTGTTGGATGCTACTGCGGATTTCAATTTAAAAAATGTTTTTGTACACGCATTTACCGACGGAAGAGATTGTGATCCCAAATCGGGAAGCTCTTTTATTAAGGATTTACAGGATTATATGCATAAAACCACCGGGCAACTGGCTACTATTATCGGGAGGTATTATGCAATGGACAGAGATAAACGCTGGGAACGTATTAAATTAGCCTATGATGCTATGGTACATGGAGTGGGAACTCTTTCCACAAAAGCAGAAGATAGTATTTTAAAAAGTTATGAAGCCGGTATTACGGACGAATTTATAAAGCCAATTATTATGGCAGATGAACATCATCGGCCTAAAGCTACCATCCAAGATGGGGATGTAGTTATTTTCTTTAATTTCAGAACAGACAGAGGAAGGCAATTAACGGAAGTACTATGCCAAAAGAATCATCCTCAAGACAGTATGCAAAAACGTTCTTTATATTTTGTTACCATGACAAATTATGATGAAACCTTTCAAAATATTAATGTTATTTATGATGATGATCATATAGAAAATACACTGGGAGAGGTTCTGGAATGTGCAGGTAAAACTCAAATCCGGATTGCTGAAACGGAAAAATATCCACATGTTACCTTTTTCTTTTCCGGTGGCAGAGAGAAAGAATTTATTGGGGAAAAAAGATTGTTATGTCCTTCGCCTAAAGTAGCCACTTATGATTTAAAACCTGAAATGAGTGCTTATGAAATAAAAGAGGCAATTATACCTGAACTGGAAAAAGGCGAAGTAGATTTTGTCTGCCTAAACTTTGCCAATGGAGATATGGTTGGCCATACAGGTGTATTAGAAGCTGCTGTAAAGGCATGTGAAACTGTAGATATATGCGTTAAGGACATTATAAATACTGCCCTAAAAAATGACTATACTACTATTTTGATTGCCGATCATGGAAACTGCGAAACAATGATAAATTCGGATGGAACACTGCATACGGCACATACAACCAACCCGGTTCCCATAATTTTAATCGATAAGAAAATAAAGAAAATAAAAAATGGTATCTTGGGCGATATTGCTCCTACCATTTTAGATATTATGGGTATTGAGCAACCTGAAGAAATGACACAACATTCACTTATATAAAACGAATCGTATGAAAAAAACTCTATTTATAATCACTGTTTTAATTACTTTTTCATTAACAGCACAAGAAAAGAGCATTGCAAAAAAAGATCAGGATGGGAACTTAATCGGATATATAAAAAAAGTTTCTCTTTTAGATAAAAGTTATAGCAAGTGGTTTACAAAAAACTACGATGCTTATAAAACAGATAAAAAGATCATTCGGAAAATTAAAAAAAAACTTAAAAAGTATACCATAAAAGGGTTCTTTGGAACTTGGTGTGGTGATAGTAAAAGAGAAGTCCCCAGGTTTTATAAAATTTTGGAAGAAGCAGCATTTGATATGAACCGCCTCGAAATGATTGCTTTAAACAGAAGTAAAAAAACACTTGATAGCCTTCAGAAAGGATATGATATTATACGGGTACCCACCTTTATTTTTTACAAACACGGAAAAGAAACGGGGCGTTTTGTAGAATATCCCGTAGAAAGCTTAGAAAAGGATATGCTAAAAATACTGACCACTGAGACTTATAAACATTCGTATCAGGAGTAATTATTCATTTTTTGTTGCTTTCCGAATATGACAAGCTTTAATTTACCTTAGAATTTAAAGTATCTTTCTTCTGTAAAAAACTAAATTTTGGTTAAAAAATACAAAATTTAGCTTCACTTCAGTAATCACTTCGTTAGTGCATAAATTTTTTTTATTTGTTTTTTGTGAATTTTCAAATGAAAAAATTCATGTATTTTTGTGCTTTATTTAGATATATGATAGTTGTAAAAACCAGAGAGGAAATCGAATTGATGCGTGAAAGCGCACTCGTAGTTTCCAAAACACTGGGGATGCTCGCCAAAGAAATAAAACCGGGCGTAAACACTATCTATTTGGATAAACTTGCTGAAGATTATATTCATTCTCAAGATGCAGTTCCCGGTTTTTTAGGCTTATATGATTTTCCAAACACCTTATGTGTCAGTCCAAATGCTCAGGTTGTACATGGCATCCCTAACGACAAGCCGTTACAAGAAGGGGATATTATCTCTATAGATTGCGGGGCTGTTAAAAATGGTTTTTACGGAGATCATGCGTATACTTTTGCTATTGGAGAAATTGCTCCGGAAACTGAAAAATTATTAAAGGTTACAAAAGAAAGCTTATATATTGGAATTCGCGAATTAAAAGCCGGTAACCGTGTAGGCGATGTGGGTTTTGCTATCCAGCAATATTGCGAAAAGTATGGTTATGGGGTGGTTAGAGAATTGGTAGGGCATGGTATAGGTCGTACAATGCACGAAGACCCGGAAATGCCCAACTATGGCAAAAGAGGCAGAGGTAAAAAATTAGTAGAAGGAATGGTAGTTGCTATTGAACCTATGATTAATTTGGGAACACATAAAATCCATCATTTAAATGACGGATGGACTATTGTAACAAAAGACAGAAAACCCAGTGCTCATTTTGAGCATGATGTTGCCATTATTAATGGAAAACCGGAACTGCTCTCCACATTCAAATATATTTATGATGCTTTGGGTATTAAAAGTGAAGAAGAAGAAACTTTTCAACAAGTGTATCAGGAAGTTTAACAGTGTCAATCGCGAACTGGTAAATGAAATGGCAATATGAGTTATGAAATTGAATCAATGCCATAGCTGAAGTAGAAATGAAATAGATAAGAAATTGAACTTTTCCAAAATCATATTGCAAATAATTCCTCGTCCTTTCTTAATTAAAATAAGTTATTGGATTCGACCACTTGCGGCTTTTTATTTAAAAGGGGAAAAGTTTACGGATCCAATAGACGGGAGAAGTTTTCGAAAATTTCTGCCTTATGGTTACCATATGCAAAGATCAAATGTACTTGCTCCGGGTACTTTATCTTTAGAGCGCCATCGTCTTTTGTGGTTATATTTACAAAACGAAACCCATTTTCTTAAATCTACTGGAAGTTCAGGTAGCATCGACGATTCCGGTTCTAATAAAAACGCTAAGCTAAAAGTTTTACACATGGCTCCGGAACAGTGTTTTTTAACACGTTTTAAAAAGTTAAATCACGACTACATTACTGCGGATTTATACTCTCCTATTGCAGACATTAAGGCGGATATCACGGATTTACCTTTTGAAAACAATACTTTTGATGTTATCTTTTGTAATCATGTACTGGAACATATTCCGAATGATACCAAAGCCATGCAAGAGTTATATCGTGTTATGAAACCCGGAGGTTTTGGTATTTTTCAGGTGCCACAAGATTTGAATCGTGCTGTTACATTTGAAGATGGGTCTATTACCGATCCAAAAGAACGCACTAAAATTTTCGGACAATACGATCATGTAAGAATTTACGGTCGCGATTATTTCGACAAGCTCCGATCTGTTGGTTTTAAAGTAGATCAAGTAGACTATACTCAAAAAATAACAACAGAGTTCGTAGAAAAATACCGACTCATGAAAGGCGAAATTTTACCTGTGGTTTATAAATGACTGTTTTAGAACCCTATCCTCCTGAATTGCTAGTCCATGCTTTTAATGTTCCTTTATCATCAACATAAATCAAAATAACTTTTAATGCAGGTTTTCTTTCTAAAAAAGCTGTTGTTTTTTCCAGACCCATTGCCATAAAAGCTGTTGCATATGCATCTGCATCTGCGCAATCCAAACCTGTAATCACAGTAGCTGCAAGTAAATTACTTTCAGTAGCATAACCCGTTTTCGGATTAATAGTGTGTACATACTTTTGTCCGTCTTCCGTAATCCTGTATTTTCTGTAATTTCCGGAACTCGCTACGGTTTTGTCTGTTAGTTCCAGACGTGTGTAAGCATTACGAGAACCGTCTGTATTCGGATTCTCTATTTCCACTTTCCATAATTGACTGCCAGGTTTCATTCCTCTGACTCTGACCTCACCACCAATTTCTACCATATAGTTCTTAATTCCTTTACTTTCTAAAAACCGACCCACTATATCTATTCCATAACCCTTTGCAATTGAATTGAAATCAAAATATATTTCTTTATATTTTTTTACTACTGTATCATTTTCAATACGTACTTTATTAAACCCAACAAATTTCATTAAGTCTGAAATCTTTGCAGTATCTATGTTGTTCAACGGTTTTTTAGGGCCAAACCCCCATGCATTTACTAAAATGCCGACTGTTGGATCAAAATATCCGTCCGTTTCCTTATAAATACGTGCTGATTTTTGAAATACTTCTTTAAATAAGCTATCTGCTATAATATTTTTTTCTCCTCTGTTGATCCTCGAAATATCAGAGGTATACATATAAGTAGATAATGATGTATTTACTTTAGTAAATAAATTATCAATTTCTATTTCATAATTTGTAGTGCTATAATAAATTATAGAATAGGTAGTCCCAAAAACACTTCCTCTTAACTTTACAGGTTCCTCTTTTGCGCACACAATAAGTACACAACAGATAAGAGTCATCATTAAAAAACGAGTAATATTCATCATTAAAAATTTATGATGTAAAGGTAGTCTTTAAAATCCTCATAAAAAGCTCACAAATAATTGTTAATCCATGCTTTTGTATATACATTTTATTAACTTTGTAGCTCTTTTAACTAAATTCTATCATAGAAATGAGAAAGGTATTACTTCTGGTTGTAATAATTATAATTACAGCTTCATGTGTTTCAAAAAAAGAATATGCTAATTTAGAAGCAAAACACAAAAAAGCAAAAGATGAGTTAGTGGCTGTAAAAAATAGCTTAACAAAATGTTTAATTGAAAAAGAAAAATGCCAAAATCAAATAGCTAACCTTGATAATACGATTGCAGAACTCAAAAAGGATAAAGAAAAAACATTAGAATATGTAGATAATTTAACGGTTTTAACTAAGGGAGCTAACGATAATATTAAAGAAACCTTAGCACAGTTAAGTAAAAAAGACAAATATATCAATAGGATCAGAGCTGCAGCCTCCAAAAAAGATTCTTTAAATTTAGTGGTTGCATTTCATCTAAAGAAAGAGTTAAAAGAGGGTATTGATGATGAAGACATAGAAATCAATGTAGAAAAAACAGTGGTCTTTATTTCTATTTCTGACAAATTATTATTCAAAAGCGGAAGCTACAATGTAACAGACAAGGCATATTCCGTGTTAGAGAAAGTTGCTACTGTAGTCAACGATCAACCGGAAATGGATGTAATGATTGAGGGGCATACGGATTCTACACCCATTAAGAATGATATTATTGAAGATAACTGGGATTTATCGACTAAAAGAGCTACTGCCATTACCAGGATTTTACAATATAAATACGGTGTGGAGCCCAATCGGTTGATTGCTGCGGGCAGAAGTAGCTATATTCCTTTGGCTCCTAATGATACTCCTTCCAATAAATCTAAAAACAGAAGAACAAAAATTATCATTTTACCTAAAATTGGCCAGTTTTTTGACCTGCTAGAACAGAAAGCCGAATAATTAAAAGATCAAATCCGCTTCGTTTTCTGTTTAATACAAAAGCTTATCAGAGAAAAGTTGTTCTTTAAACACTTAAGAGTGGGCAGCACCATAAATGATATATCGTAATCAACCTTTATAAATGCCCATTTCCGCATATTTCTCCATACGCTTATTAACCAAATCTACTACGGGAAGTTCTTTTAATTCGTTATAAGCTACTACTATAGTTTCTTGTACTATTCTAAAAGCTCCTTCTCTATTAGAGTGTGCCCCTCCCAAAGGTTCTTTTATCATTTCATCAATTAATTTTAGCTTTTTCATGTCATCACCGGTAAGTTTGAGTGCTGCTGCCGCTTGTTCTTTATATTCCCAACTACGCCACAAAATAGAAGAACACGATTCCGGAGAAATGACAGTATACCAGGTATTTTCCATCATAAATACCTTATCTCCGACTCCTATACCTAAAGCTCCGCCTGAGGCTCCTTCTCCAATAACAATGGTAATAATTGGAGTTTTTAACCTGGTCATTTCAAAAATATTTCTTGCAATAGCTTCTCCCTGGCCTCTTTCTTCTGCCTCTAAGCCCGGATATGCTCCGGGTGTATCTAATAAAGTAACTATCGGTATACTAAACTTTTCGGCCATTTTCATCAGACGCAATGCTTTGCGATATCCTTCAGGATTGGCCATTCCAAAATTTCTATACTGGCGTGTCTTTGTGTTATACCCTTTTTGTTGACCAATAAACATATAGGATTGATCTCCGATCTTGCCCAATCCTCCAATCATCGCTTTATCATCTCTTACATTCCTGTCTCCATGCAGTTCCATAAAAGTATCTCCGCAAATAGCATGTATATAGTCCAAAGTATAAGGTCTGTTTGGATGCCGGGAAAGCTGAACTCTCTGCCAAGGCGTTAAATTTTTATGAATATCTTTTTTTACTTTTTCTAATTTCTTCTCAATTTTCTTACATGCTGTAGTAACATCAACATCACTGTCTTTACCAATATCATAGCATTTTTTTAATTGATCTTCCAACTCTTTAACCGGTAATTCAAAGTCTAAATAATTCATAGTATACTTTATTAGATTTTCTAAAAAATAGTACTGAACGTATTGGTTGCGATTACAAACTTACTATAATTTTATTTCAGTTTACAAATTTTTGTTTTTAAAATTACGTGTGGTTATTTTACTTTTGATTTTTCTCGGGTTTTGAATCATTCCATTTAGAAATACAACACCTAAAACAACCAATGCTCCTATATAAAATTCCGCATTCATCTTTTCTTTTTCTCCAAAGATCAGTAATGCTAAAACAATTGCATATACAGGTTCCAAATTAATCGTGAGCATTACCGTATAAGGAGTTAAGTATTTCATTATTTTTATAGAAGTTATAAATGCATATGCAGTACATATACTGCTTAATAGAAGTAACCAAAGCCAATCCTTTACAGAGAGTTGAAAAAACCCCGGAGTAAAACCCTCTTGCAGAAGAAGGAAAACGGTAATAAATAACATACCGAATAACAATTGATAAAAGGAAATGATATGGGGGCCTTTTTTTATCACAAATAATCCGTTTAATACAGAAAAGAGCGCTGACAAGAACGAGGAAATCAGCGCATAAATGATCCCCCATATGTATTGCGATTCAAAATTGAAGATAATATATAATCCTATTATCGCTCCACAACCCATTATAATCTCTAATGGTTTTATTCTCCTTTTAAAAAAGAACGGTTCTATAAAAGAAGTAAAAAATGCACCCGTACTCATGGTAACTAGAGCTACGGAGATTGTAGAAACTTTAATTGCTTTAAAAAAAGTAATCCAATGTAAAGCTATGATGATTCCTGTAAAAACATACTTTAAAGCTGATTGTTTATCTATGAAGAGCGTTTTCTTTTTAACACAAAGGTAAACAGCTATAAAAATAACTGCTAATAACATTCTGTACCAAACCAACGGAACAGCGTCTATGGAAATCAATGCTCCCAAGATAGCTGTAAATCCCCAGATAAAAACAATAAAATGTAATAGTAAAAAATGTTTTGCTTTACTTCCTTGCATTACTGTATAAATAGATTGCCAGAGCGCCAAAAATAATATTCGGCGACCATACATAGATAAATGAATTTACTCCTGCAACCGCGCCTAATACTTCGGAAACTTTCAAAAAGAAGATATAAATAAACATAATGCTGATTCCCAATGCAAGATTTACTCCAACCCCTCCTCTGCGTTTTTTATATGTAAGTGCAACAGCTATAATTGTCAGAATATAAGATGAAATAGGCAGGCTGGTTCTTTTGTGTAATTCTACCAAGTAAGAGTTTAAGTTTTTAACACCCCTCTTTTTCGAAATAGCTATGAATGCTACCAGTTCATCTGTAACCATTTCTTGGGACAATGTAGATTTAAATATGAGGTCTTTGGGTGTAAAAGCAAAAGTAGTATCAAGCGTAATTCCGGATACAATACTATCTTGCTTGGCAAATAGCTTTCTTATTTTATAATTGGTTAATTTAAAAACACTATCTTTCTCATTCCAGGAAATATTATCTGCGGTTAATTTATAATTCAACCTGATTCCATTATAGTATTCCAGAGAAAAAAAGATCCCCGAAGAAAATCTAAAATTATAATTTTTAAAGTATACATAAGTACTATCACTTAATTGCAAACTAAAATCCTGAACTGAATTTTCCCCGATTTTTGCTCCTCTGATATATTTTTTTTCAAATTTATGTCTTGCTTTGCTACTATAAGGCACTACATAATGGTTCATTACCAAAGCAAAAATGGTTACCAAGGTGGCCCCAATAAAGTACGGGTACAAAAACCTTTTAAAAGAGATTTTTGCATTTATCATGGCGACAATTTCCGTATTATTGGACAGTTTGGTTGTAAATACGATTACTGCAATAAACAGCGCCAATGGCATAAAAGTATTGGCATAATAAATGATAAAATTTTTATAATAGTCATTTATAATTTCGAGAGTTGTTAAGGTATCGTGTCTTAAAAATTTATCGACTTTTTCAGAAATATCAATAGCAACTGCTATGGGTATTAAAATTAATAGCGTAAATATAAACGTTACCAAATATCTCTTTAATATGTACCAATCCAGTATTTTCAAAGCTATAATCGTTTGTTCATTTGGTGTACCATTTGATGCTTCCAATCTAAAAAATCTCCTGCAATAATGTGTTTTCTGGCTTCTCCGACTAACCATATATAAAAACCGAGATTGTGAATAGAAGCAATCTGTTTACCCAACATTTCTTTTGATACGAATAAGTGTCTTAAATAGGCTTTGGAATATAAAGTATCTACTTCGGTAATACCCATTTCATCGATGGGAGAAAAATCGTTTTCCCATTTCTTATTTTTAATATTTATAGAGCCTTGCGCGGTAAACAGCATGCCATTTCTTGCATTTCTTGTAGGCATTACACAATCAAACATGTCCACTCCTAATGCAATATTTTCCAGAATATTTATAGGGGTTCCCACACCCATTAAATACCTGGGTTTGTCTTCCGGTAAAATAGCACATACAACAGCTGTCATTTCATACATCTCTTCTGCCGGTTCTCCGACAGATAGCCCTCCGATAGCGTTTCCCTCTGCCTCAACCGAAGCAATAAATTCCGCAGATTGTTTTCGAAGGTCTTTGTATATACTTCCTTGTACAATTGGGAAAAAAGTCTGGCTATAATTATATTTTAAAGGTGTTTTTTCCAAATGATCAACACATCTTTTCAACCAGCGATGGGTCATATGCATAGAGTTTTTTGCATAGCTATATTCACAAGGGTATGGGGTACATTCATCAAAAGCCATCATAATGTCTGCTCCGACGGTGCGTTGTATACTCATCACATTTTCCGGGGTAAAAAAATGAGTAGAACCGTCTATATGGCTTCTGAATTTTACTCCTTCTTCACTGATTTTTCTTCTCTCGGATAGTGAATATACCTGATACCCTCCCGAATCCGTAAGAATATTGCGATCCCAATTCATAAATTTATGGATCCCTCCTGCCTGTTCTAAAATGGTCGTCTTAGGTCGTAAATACAAATGATAGGTATTTGCCAATATGACATCCGGATTTATTTGTTGTTTCAATTCGGATTGGTGTACTCCTTTTACTGTAGCCACCGTTCCTACCGGCATAAAAACAGGAGTTTCTATAAGGCCATGATCCGTAGTAATTGTACCAGCCCTGGCTTTGGATTGTGCATCTTTACATGTTAACTGAAAATCCATTGCCTGCAAATATACGCAGAACTCATCTTGACTTTTTGTTTTTAACCGAAAATGAACTGAAATTTAACTAGATGAGGCACTTTTTAAAAGCTATAGCAGTTACAGGTAAGAAAAGTAACGAAATATAGATGAATTTCAGTCATTTTTTAGGAAATAGAAAAAGTCTGGATGAGTTCACAAATAGCATGTGGAGAAAGGCTAAAAACTTCTTAAGATTTCCTACGGCTTCTTCTTCTATTCCCGGGAAATTTTGGACCAAATGAAATGTTCTTTTTCTTATCTACGGATGCTTCTTCGGTTTTGGATGATGAATGTACCATACTAGATGATGAATGTACCATACTATGTATCATGTGAATCTCTTTTTCAGACAATTCACGCCATTCGCCAACCTTGAGATTTCCTAATTGTACATTCATAATTCGTACTCGTTTTAATTTTATAACCTCATAACCTAAGTATTCGCACATTCTCCTTATTTGTCTGTTTAACCCTTGTGCTAATGTAATATTGAATGTGTAATGATTTATTTTTGACACATTACATTTTTTAGTAATGGTATCTAATATCGGAATGCCATTACTCATTTTTTGAATAAAAATATCATCAATTAATTTATCAACGGTAACTACATATTCTTTTTGATGGTTGTTTCCTGCTCTCAAAATTTTATTTACAATATCTCCGTCATTTGTTAAAAAAATGAGGCCTTCGGAGGGTTTATCCAAACGTCCAATTGGAAATAACCGTTCCGAATGATTCACATATTTAATGATATTTTTATGTTCTTTAGTGTCTGTAGTACAAACAATTCCTATCGGTTTATTTAATGCAATATAAATTTTCTTAGGTTTTGCTTTTAATGGTTTTCCGTTTACTCTTACAAGGTCTCCTCTAAAAACTCTATTTCCCAGCTGTGCTACTTTTCCATTAATAGTTACGTTTCCGGCAATAATAAACTTTTCAGCTTCTCTTCTGGAACATATTCCGGTAGCACTGATATACTTATTTAAATTAACGGATTGCCGGTTAGAAGTCAATGGTTATATGGTTTGAAAGTTGTAAAGTTTGAAAGTTGCAAAGTTCGCTTAAAAAAACCAGGGAAAAAGCATTTCTTTTTACAAAGAGCTATAAACTCTAAACTACTATGGTTCTAAACGTTAAACTAATTCTTGGCGTGTGTACTTTTTTTGTGAGTGGCAACCGGTGCAACCAGTGAGATTGTGTGATTCCTTTCATTACCAAAAGGCTTCCGCTTTCCAATATAATATCTATCTTTTGTTTTGTTTTTTTATGTTTAAAAGAAAATTTGCGTTCTGCACCCAAAGTAACACATGCTATTGTTGTATGCTCTCCCAGTGATTTTTCATCATCGGAATGCCAGGTCATCCCTTCCGCTCCTGTATGATATAAATTTAGCAGACAGGAATTGAAAATGACTCCTGTTTCTTTTTCTACTTCTTTTTTTAATACAAGTAACTCTTTAGTCCAAATATGTGCTTGCTTTGTTACATTTGAGTAGGTATAACTGAAATTAGCATCTCCGTACCAGGCTACTTTTCTTTTAGTGGTATAGTGCTTTCCAAAAATAATGGCCTCGTCATTTTTCCACTGTGCGGTTTCTAATAAGGTTTTATAGTAATGCTCACATTCTTTCTTATTGAAGATCAACCCGTGATAAATGGTTTCTCCGTCATAGGGCAATATATTTTTAATGATAGTCGGGTAAAATAAATCCATCTGTTCACCTTTGATTATGAGAGACCAATATAAAATGGTTATCATTTAAATATCTAGAGACCTTTGCAAAATAGTGATATATTCTGTATTGAAATTGATTTGACTACAATACAGTGCATTTCATAGAGTATTTGCCTATAGGTTTTGTTATACTTTAATCATATTGAGAAATTCTCCAAACAGACGTGGCTTGTTGAGCTAAATCTTCTTGTCTTCTTTCAATAGTATTTGGAGTCCAGTCATTATAATTAATTCGTTTGGACAATTCATAATGACTGGTTTGATAAATTGCTTTTTTTTGATTGAAAGATAGTGTCTTACACCCTTTATTCTTATCGTCTTCGAGAATTGTGTAATTACCTAATCGATATACAATAGATTCATGAATTGAAGCAGGGAATTGTTCTAAATAATACTCGTTACCGTTTTCCGGAAGAATGTGTTCTATTGTTCCCGGGTTTTCTTCAAAATCATAATCGGCATGGCTTAAGTGGTTTTCAAGTTTGAAAAGAATATAACGAACTAATTTCTTTCCTCTCTTTGTACTTAAATATTTTGTACTGAAGTCATTTCTAAAATCATTATCTGAAGGGTATAAAGGCTTGATTAAATCCGCTATTTGACCAGAAGTAGTTACCTCTTTATTACTAATTTTCATAGCTGCCTTATTATAGATGTCTTCCTTTAAATTTGTATGAAGTCGAGCAATAACCGTATATCTAAAGGTGATAATACTAACAAATTTTAAAACCTTTTTGAAATCTTCAATGCTAAGTTCATTATAGGTCGCAATTAAAATAGGATAAGCTTGTTTCTCTTTAAAAAGAACAAGCTCTGTTATTCTACTTTTTAATTCTCGATCACCGCCCCAAAAACTATCTGCATAATTCGAAAGTGCGTTATACAGAAGTGCATTCTCCTCTAATAAATCCAACAATTCAATTACTTCCGGAGATGTAGTAACAGAATCGCGTATTGCCCTGAAAAGATATTCTTGGCGTATTAATTTATTTTTTGATATCCAGTAGTGTCTTAAAAATGTTGGAAATGTATCAAGCCCAATAACATCTACTATTTTTTTCCATTTATCTTTTATATGTGGCAAGTCAACTTTAGAAGAAATCGAAAAAAGATAATTTTTAAGCAAATCGGTAACAGTTAATCCAACACCTCTTGAATTTAATGTCTCAAAAACCGTATATGCACTGAGCTCATCTTCGACAATTATTTGAATAAACATCAACCTTTCGGCAATTAGTTTGTTCAAAAAATTTGCAATATTCTCACCACTTTGATTTTCGCTGAAATGTTTAGTTATTCTGTCAATGAAATAATTGTACGCCTGCCAGATAAGTTTATCAGAGTCCTGAAGCGTTCTTTCGTTCGTAGGAGGTCTAAAAACCAAAAGGTTAGATTGGAAAAAACTATCATTGTTTTCATTCAATTTAAGCTTAGACGAATATGTTAATGATCCGGGATCTTTGTCACCAATAAATTTTTTCTGTAGTAAAGAAACTCTTTCTTTATTTTGTTCTACCTCAATATTAGAGTTTATTAAATTCTGTAATTGCTTGATTGTCGCCAATACAATTAGGGTAAGTGTAGAAAATCGCTGTTGCCCATCAATAACATGATATTTTTTATCACCCATATTTTGCAGGACAATAGATCCCATGTAATGAACACTACCGTTTTCTTCTATGGCCAAAATGTCATTCCACAAATCTTCCCACTGATCACGCTTCCATGAATAATCCCTTTGGTATGTAGGTACAGCATAGGTTTTACCATTGCCTATGATGTCGCTCATGCTTACCGTACTGGTATCTAAAAGGTTATTTACTGCCATAGTATAAAATTATTGTCTACAACTTATCTATAAACACACTTTTACATTCATTTATTTCTCTCTCAAATATACCTTTTTTGAATCAAAAAAACTTCGGATATTGTTGAAAAACTTTATATAGGTGTAAAACTCAGTAATTTATCGGAATTATGACTTAGTATGTTTTCATAGCTATCAAATTAGTTCCGCTTTCCGATAAGTATATAGCAAAAAATAGTTAGAATTATGGAACGGATTTATACATACCGACTACTTGTTTTGACCTGTGAAAAAACCGTTCTGATATACTATCCTCCAAAATCGTCGAATCGGATGTTCTCATCCGGGATTCCAAAATCTTCTCCCATTTTCTGAACCGCATTATTCATCAAAGGAGGCCCGCAGAAATACAATTCAATATCTTCGGGAGATTCATGATCATTCAAGTAGTTTTCAATGACACAATTGTGGATAAACCCCATAAATCCATCTCCGCCTTCGTCATGGATATCTTTTTTTACTTTCCAGTTATCTTCTTCCAAAGGTTCCGATAGTGCCATATAGAATTTGAAATTTGGAAAATCTTTTTCCAATGCTCTAAAGTGTTCTATGTAAAATAGTTCGCGTTTGGAACGCCCGCCATACCAATACGTAACTTTTCGCCCAGTTTTTAAGGTTTTGAATAAATGATATAAATGTGAGCGCATCGGTGCCATTCCTGCCCCGCCGCCAACATATAACATTTCTGCATCAGATTCATTAATAAAGAACTCTCCGTAAGGCCCTGAAATAGTTACCTTATCTCCTTTCTTCTGATTGAATATATAGGACGATGCGATTCCGGGGTTTACATCCATCCACCCGTTTTTAGCACGATCCCACGGCGGTGTGGCAATACGGACATTTAACATGATCTCTCTGCCTTCTGCCGGGTAAGAAGCCATGGAGTATGCCCGTTCTACTGTTTCTGTGTTTTTCATAACAAGAGGCCATAGTCCGAATTTGTCCCATTCTGCCTGAAACTTATCCGGAGTTTCATGTTCTTCCGGATGCGCCGTGATATCCATATCCGAATAACGAATCTCACAAGGCGGGATTTCAATTTGAATATATCCGCCTGCTTTGTAGTTCATATCTTCCGGAATTTCCACAACAAATTCTTTGATAAAAGAAGCAACATTGTAATTACGTACAACGGTTGCTTCCCATTTTTTTATTCCAAATATTTCTTCCGGGATAGAAATATCCATATCCTGCTTCACTTTTATCTGGCATGCCAGGCGGATTCCTTCTTTTAATTCTTTACGGGTAAAATGAGGAGTTTCCGTTGGCAGTGCCTCTCCTCCCCCTGAGTTGATATGGCACTCACATTGAATACAGGAACCACCGCCACCACAAGCCGAAGGTAAAAATATTTTCTCATTTCCAAGGGTAGTCAGCAAAGTGTTTCCTGAAGCTACTTCTACTTTTTTCTCTCCGTTGATAGTAATAGTTACAGGTCCCGAAGGAGATAGTTTTTGTTTTACAAATAATAACAACACGACCAATAGTAATGTAATCAGTAAAAAAGCTGCTACGGTTGCTATTATAGTTCCTGTTGTACTTACTACTAATATCATCATCTTGCTATTCTGTTTCTTTAGTGTTTTCTGCTATACTTGGTTCCTCGTCGATAGGTTTTTCTTTATCTTCTTCTTTTATTTCTTCCTGAACAGGTTCTGAAATAACAACTTCTTTAGTTGTTTCCTTTCCTTTTTCATCTTCCCCTCCTGTCAGCATTCCTCCGAAACTCATAAAACCGATTGCCATTAATCCGGTAATGATAAATGTAATCCCCAACCCTCTTAAAGCCGGAGGTACACTTGAGTAACGAATTTTTTCGCGAATAGCTGCAATGGACAAGATAGCCAAAAACCACCCGATTCCGGAACCTACTCCATACGTTAAAGCCAACCCTAAAGTCGGAATTTCCCTGGACTGCATAAATAACGAACCTCCTAAAATGGCGCAGTTTACTGCAATCAACGGTAAAAAAATCCCCAAAGAATTGTATAAAGAAGGTGAAAACTTCTCTACAATGATCTCTACCAGTTGTACCATAGTTGCAATGGTTGCAATAAACATAATGAAAGATAAGAAGCTTAAATCGTACTCCGCATATTCCGGGCCTAACCATATAAGAGCTCCTTCTTTTAGAATATATTGATCTAACAGCCAGTTTAGGGGTACTGTAACTGCTAATACGAAGATGACGGCAGCTCCCAAACCAACAGCTGTAGATACTTTCTTTGATACGGCAAGGTAAGAACACATTCCTAAGAAAGTAGCAAAGACCATATTATCTATGAATATTGACTTAAAAAATAATTCTATGTGTTCCATAATGTTTTATAGTATTGAGATATGAGTATTGAGTACTGAGAAACTTCAGTTCTCACTAGTTTCTCAACTCATTAATCTTCTTCTATTAATGCTTTATTTCTACTGCGTTGTACCCAAATAATAATCCCAACAACAATCAATGCCATAGGTGCCAGCAACATGAATCCGTTGTTTTCATAACCCGTAGCATACAATCCTGTTTTTTCTATAGGATCTCCTAAAACCGGAAAACCCAACAATGTACCTGATCCTAATAATTCTCTGAAGAATCCTACAATAATCAGAATAACTCCGTATCCTAGTGCGTTTCCAATCCCGTCAAGAAATGATTTCCAGGGACCATTGCCCAAAGCAAATGCTTCAAAACGCCCCATAATGATACAGTTGGTGATAATCAACCCGATAAAAGCTCCGAGTGTTTTACTCAATTCATAAGCAAAAGCTTTTAGTACCAAATCTACAATGATTACCAATGTTGCAACTACAATCAACTGTACAATGATCCGAATTTTAGGTGGAATGATATTTCTCATCAGAGAAATAACAACATTTCCAACACCCATTACAAACAGCACGGAAACAGACATTACAATGGAAGCTTCCAATTCTGCCGTAATTGCCAATGCAGAACAAATTCCCAATACCTGAATGGTAATCGGATTATTATCTGCAAATGGGTCTGTTATGAGTTTTGCATCTTTTTTGGATAAAAGTTTCATTTTTTAAGTAGTTAAAGTGTTATGCCGCCAAAGTTTAAAAGTAAACTCTATAGACATTAATTCGTATTTGTTTTTAAATTTTCAAAATAAGGCACATAATTTTTCAACTCAGACTTAATCATCGCTGAAACTCCGTTCCCTGTAATCGTAGCACCTGCAATGGCATCTACTTCATTATCGGTTTTGTCTTCATTCTTCGGGTCATTGTTTGATTTGGAAACCTCAATTCCCGTAAACGTTCCGTTGTTAAACAAATATTCTCCTGTAAAATCATCCATAAAGAAGCGCAATTTTATATTGGCTCCCAATCCGGCCGTTTCGCCTTTATGGTCAAAATAAGCACCTTGTACTATCATTTGTTCATCCATTGCTATATAGCCCCATATGGCATCCCAGAGGCCTTTTCCTCTGATAGGAGCGATATAGAACATTTTACCATCTTTTTCTCCGATAAATAAAGGGAATTTTCTGTCCTTGCCTTCCTTTGCCAGTGTCTGCTGTTTCTTAACATCGATTAAATAGGCTTGATCATCTTCGGAAACAGCATCTCTTTGAATGACCAGTTGTTTGGTAATGTATTTTGAAAAAGTTTCGCCTACCATATCTTTTGAAATAAAGGCAACACTCCCCTCTTCGTTTTCATTTACACCCATAGCGTACAAGATATTTTGCTGCTTTTCTATACGCTTATTCTCATCAATAGTAGGTTTAAAGTAGGATGCTAAAAAAGCCAATAAGGTTCCTACAACTAAAACCATTCCTACGGCAAACAACACCGTATAAACATTACTATCTGTTTTTTTAGATGTCATAAATTTTAATTTGTAACTTTTAAACTTTTATAATCAGGCATTTTTAACCTTCAATCGCTTCATTCTTTTCTTTACATTTCCTTGTACTACGTAATGGTCAATTGTCGGGGCAAATACGTTCATCAACAGAATAGCTAGAAATACTCCTTCCGGATACGCCGGATTGAATACACGAATCATAATTGAGAAAAAGCCAATCAAAAATCCGTAAATCCATTTTCCTTTATTCGTTTGTGATGCCGTAACCGGATCGGTTGCCATATAGACCGCTCCAAATGCCAGTCCGCCAATCATCAGGTGCTCCCACCAGGCAGTGCTCATCAAACGGTAAAACTTACTGGTATCTGAAATAATATGGGCATCGACAATAAGGTTAAAAATCATTCCCATGACTGCTGCTCCTATAAAAGTAGCTATTATGATTCTCCAGCTTCCGACCTTTGTAAAAATCAGGAATGCTGCGCCTAGTAAGATTAAAAATGCAGAGGTTTCTCCTACGGAACCCGGGATAAAACCAAAAAACATATCCCAGTGATCGTATGTTGTTGTTAAATTTTGCGCATAACTTCCCAGAATCGTCTCCCCGGAAATAGCATCGGGAGTTCCGGTTCTTTTTACGGCATCATATACCCAAACTTTATCTCCGGTCATCCATGTCGGGTATGCAAAAAATAAAAAAGCCCTGATCGTCAGAGCAGGGTTTAAGATGTTCATTCCTGTTCCGCCAAATACTTCTTTTCCGATCACTACTCCAAATACAACAGCAACGGCCAGCATCCATAAAGGGGTGTCTACCGGAACAATCAGAGGGACCAACATTCCTGTTACCAGATACCCTTCTTCTACTTCGTGTCCTTTGATGACTGCAAAAACAAATTCAACGGCCAAACCAACCGCATAAGAAACCACTACTAACGGCAATACTTTGATAATCCCGATCCAAAAGTTTTTCCAGGTCAGGAAACTGTCCATCACGGAAAATTCCGTAGCAATTCCTTTTGCCGCATCAATTGCCGCATAATGTTGATATCCCGCATTAAACATACCGAACAATAAGCACGGAATCAATGCCATAATGACGGTATTCATCGTACGTTTTAAATCATCCGCTGCTTTAATATGAGTTCCGCCGTGTGTTACTTCATTTGGCAAATACAAAAACGTATGAATGGCATTAAATGCAGGAGCCATTTTGGTTCCTTTATATTTTTCTTTTAAATTATGTAAGGTACTTTTTAAGCCCATCTTATCGTAAATTTTAGCCTAATTCTTGTTTCATTAAATCCAACCCTTCTCTCACAATTTTTTGGTGAGGTTGTTTTGAAACACAGATAAATTCTGTCAATGCAAAATCCTCCGGAGCTACCTCATATCCTCCCAACTTTTCCATTTCATCTAAGTCTTTGTACATACAGGCTTTTAAAAATTGCAACGGGTATATGTCCAAAGGGAATACATTTTCGTATGATCCCGTTATTACAAAAGCTCTGTGCTCTCCATTTGTATTTGTGTTTAGATCATATTTTTTCTTTGGATTCAGCCAGGAAAAAGTAAGTGCTCTGGAGACAGATATTTTGTTAAAAACAGGTTTATTCCATCCAAAAAACTCATAATCATCTCCTTCCGGAATTGCAGTAATCTGATTGTCATAATATCCTAAAAAACCTTCTTTGGCAACTTGAGTTCCAGACAAAATATTTCCACTGATGATTCTTGTATTATCAGCTTTTAAGTTGTCTTTTACAATCTTACTAATCGTAGCTCCGCCAACAACGGTTACATAAGCCGGGTTTTCAAATCGGGAGCCCGATAATGCAACGGTTCGGGTTAAATTAAACTTCCCCGTTAAAAACAGTTCTCCGATGACTACTAAGTCTTGCGGGGTTATCACCCAAACTATTTCTCCTTTGTTTATCGGATCAATTCGCGCAATTTGAGTACTTACATTTCCGGCAGGATGTGGCCCGGAAATGGTATGAAGTTCAATATTTTTTAATCCGTTAAAAGGCGAATTCGAATTTTTAGCAACAGAAACATGTACTTTTCCTTCCGTTAGTTTGGAAACAAGAGTCAATGCTGCTTGCAATTCATTCTCTTTTCCTACTAAGGTATAATCGTAATCTGCTGCCAACGGTGCACTGGCATATGCGGATATAAAAATTGCTTTGGGTGCTTGGTTCGGATTCGCAACCACATCATACGGACGTTGTTTTATAAAAGGCCAGCAGCCTGAAGCAAACAAGTGATTTTTTACTTCTTCCGCAGACATCTTATCTATATCTTGCTTGCCAAAATCTTTAAACTTCTGTTTTCTGTCGGCAAGAATTTTTAATGCCAGTATTTTGCGTTTTGCTCCACGTACAATCTCTGTTACTTTTCCGCTTACAGGACTGGAAAATAAAATACGTTCATCACTTTTTGAATGAAAAAGAGCTTCGCCTGCTTTTACAGTTGTTCCTTCTTTTGCGATAAGTTTCGGGATGATTCCGTGGAAGTCTTCTGGTTTTAAGGCAAATACTCCGTCTGTAGAGATATGTGTAGTGGTGTGTTCTGCTTCGCCAATCAGCTTAATGTTTAAGCCTTTTCTGGTACGAATGTCTTTTGACATGATATTTCCGAAAAAATTAGTTATCTAAAAAATCATGCAAATTTAATTATTTTACAGGTGTTTTATAGTATAAAAGGTATCTTATCTTATGTTTTTAAAATTATTTATAATCATTCTAAATTAATGTTTGCCATATACACAATTTTATTTTAGTAGGTTTGTTTTATAAATGGTGAACTCAGTCGGAATTCCATATGAAAAATTATCTTCTTATTTATTTAATTCTCTTTATAAACAATCCTTTATTTAATCAAGAGCATATTATTTCAACGATTAAATCTGTTGAACTAAGGCCTTTGGCTCCTAATCAATTTTCATCAATTGTACCTTTAGGCACCGTATTGGAATTATCTTTTGACGATTTGGATGCCGATCAAAAAAATTACTATTATAAAGTTGAGCACATGAGTCATGATTGGAAACCGAGCAGGCTCATGTCAAATCAATACATAGACGGGTTTCAGTCTAATATTATATTGGATGTCAATAATTCATTTAACACTTTTCAGAATTATACGCATTATGCTGTTAAAATTCCAAACCGGAATACTATTATTACTAAAAGCGGCAACTATTTACTGTCTGTTTTAAACGAATATGACGAAGTTGTTTTTACCAGGAGGTTTGTACTCTATGAAGATGCTGTTATTGTGGGAGTAGCAACTTCCAGAAGCAGAAATGTAAAAACGCTAAACACAGAGCAAACAGTTCAATTTACTGTAAATTATTCGTCACTTGCTATTAACAATCCCAATCAGGAAATACATGTTGCAGTGATACAAAATCAAAATTGGGATTCAGCGATTACCGGTTTACAACCTCAATTTTTCAGAGCCAATCAGCTTATCTACAGGTACATCAACAAAAGTAATTTCAGTGGAGGAAACCAGTATTTGAATTTTGACAGTAAGATTCTCAGAAACAAAAGCATCAATATTGTAAAAATAGAAAGAAAAGAAGTGTATCATCATTATCTTTTGCCCTTTAAAAAGAGAAGATATCCTTCTTATTCGTACAATCCCGACATCAATGGTCAATTTGTGATCAGGACTTTAGAGGGAGCAGATAATGACACCGAAGCAGATTATGCCATGATGCATTTCACTTTTATATCCGAAGAAATTGCAGCTAAAGATGTATATATTTTTGGAGGCTTTAATAACTTTGAACTCACACCGGAAAATAAGATGAGCTATGATGAAGATATGGGCGTGTATTTTGCAAATATCTTATTAAAACAGGGGTTTTATAACTACACCTATATTACTAAAGATAATGATGAAACAGTTTATTACGGTGACATTATGGGTGATTTTTCTGTTACGGAAAATGAATATACTGTCATTGTATACTTTAAACAAATAGGGGGATTATATGATCGTGTAATAGGTGTGGGCAATTCCTATTTTGCAGGAGAGCGATAGTACTGTAAAATTTGTGATTTTTTAACAAAAAATACTATATTAGCCGGGTATGGTTCGAAAAATAACAAAAGGAATTGGAGTTTTAGTAAAGACAATGTATGAGGGTATTTTGTTACGAAATTTAAATACGTATCACAATTTTAGTTATTATATCACCATAGAAAATAAGTCTGCAGATACCGTACAATTAATAAATAGGTATTGGGAAATATTTGATTCTTTAAATGTTACCGAAATAGTAAAAGGAGAAGGGGTCGTGGGGCAAACACCTATACTGAAACCACAAGATGTATACACCTACAAATCCGGATGCATTTTACATTCCGATATAGGTACTACGAAAGGATTCTTTACGATGACGGATATTGATTCTTTAGAAACCTTTGCCGTGACTATTCCCAGTTCTCAACTAATAACACCGTCAGCATTAAACTAATTAGGAGAAAAAAACAGCTTGTTTCTTATAAAGAACCTGAATGCTACAATTGCGGGTATCCGTTTTCAGGGCATGAGAATTTTTGTCCGTATTGCGGGCAAAAAAATAAAAGAAAAAGAATTACTTTTAAAAACTTTATTGTTGAGGTGTTTAACGGCTTTTTTTCTCTGGATGCAAAATTCTGGATGACCATCATTCCTTTATTAACAAAACCCGGCAAAGTCTCCAGAGATTTTATTAATGGAAAAAGAGTACGTTATTCAAATCCTTTTCAGTTTTATCTGACTGTCTCCATTATTTTCTTTTTGATTTTAAGTGTAACCAACAAGTATCAGGAGTTTACCAGGCTTGGTGAAAATGCTACGAATACCAATTTCTCAATTATTGATTTCCAGGAAACTAACAAAAAAGAAATAGACTCTCTTGTTCATAAAGCACAAACAAATTTAAACAGTGAAATAAAAAAGATAGATTCTATAAACCCCAATATACTAGCCTTTATTCCTGAAGAAATCAAAGATTCCATACAAGCAGAAATTAAAAACCCCAAAGAACTCGGAGATATTGATTTTGATGATAAAAACGGACGTATTACCAAAATGGTCAATTATCAAAAAAAGCATCCCGAAGTTAGTATAGATTCGGCATTAACCAGCCTGGGAGCGCAAAAAACTTTTTTTAACAGATTCTTATATACCAGAGCCGGCAAGGTGAATTCTTTTTTGAAAAACACCAGTGAGGAAAATAATAAATTACGAAAAGAGATTATCTCTTATGCGTCTGTTTCTATTTTTATATTCCTTCCTTTTTTCACATTATTTCTTAGGTTTATTTATATCAGAAGAAAGTTTACCTATGTAGAGCATCTCATCTTTGTTTTTCATACACAAACGGTATTCTTTATCTTATTAACCCTTTTTTACACTTTAAATATGATTACGAAAAATGACTATATCATCTTGATATTTTCATTTATCTTCTTGATATACCTGCTTATTGCTATGAAACATTTTTACAAACAAAGGTATTTTAAAACATTTATTAAGTTTTTAATCATAAATTTCGCTTTTATATTTATGGCCTCTATAGGGTTTGGAGTTTTATCAATTATAACATTTATATTGTACTAAGCATTGCTGAAGTCTTTTTATCGTGTACAAAATCCAAATAGTGTAATGTTACATGTTCCTTTTCTTTTTTTACGGATGTAATACTTACCGTTTCTACAAAAGGTCGTTTCATTTTCAATGCCGTCTCCTGTGTTCCTCTTTCCGTATCCTGATGAAATCGCATCACCTCTTCCTGATTGAGATCGCCTTCTTCTAACCAATCATTAAACCAGTTGGCTCTGTCTTGTTTCATTTGAGCGTCATACAACGTAGATGACGACCAAATTTTAGGCTCATTTTTTAGTTCCTTAACATGTTTTTTAATTCCATCCCAAACTAACTCATACACTGATAACTTTGTATTCCAATCAATTAAAACAATAGTAAAAGGTTCTATGTTTTCAAAATTAAATTCATAGATAGTACTCAATAGATTTTTAGCTTTCAACAATTTCCTGACAATAACGCCTCTACTCATCTTGTAAAAAGCGTTATGCTTATGTTTTTCAAAACCTCCGTTTAGTAAACAGACCAATCTTTTTTTCTCACTAATCCCAATCCATGTACCTCCTGCTAATTCGTCTTTCGGATATACCATCTTCACTCCATTTTCTACATAGGTCATAGGAGCAATCGCTTTTCGATTCGGATTTTCATCTCTATTAGATGTAAAAATAAAATCCTTATTATCAATCGGGATGTAGGTTACCGTACACATAAAAAATATTCAACATAAATATAGTTCAAATCTACAAGAAAAAACGGATAGAGGCCTTTGCAAAATTGATTTGGCAAAAAAGTTCGATACCCGAAGAAAATTTTCAACCGGAGTAACCTGTTGGTTTTGAGGATTTAAAATTTTCGAGAAGGAAGAAATTTGAAGCCAAATCAATTTCAATACGGAATATATCTCTATTTTGCAAAGGTCTCGGATAATTAATTGTAACTTTATACTATCAAAATGAATAGACGCTAACATATAACATAAATAAAATGGGAAAAGGTTTTTTTCAAGTACCAACAGCTAATAACGAACCTGTAAAATCATATGCTCCCGGAAGCACCGAAAGAGCTGCGGTTTCTGCTCAATACACAACCTACTTTAATGGATTTGCAGATATACCCATGTATATTGGAAATGAAGAAATAAGAACCGGAAACACCAAAAATATAGCTCCTCCTCATGACCACCGGCATATAGTTGGTCAATACCATGTGGGAAACAAAGATCACATTCAAAGAGCCATCACTACAGCTTTAGAAGCAAGAAAAAACTGGTCTCAAATTCCCTGGACAGAAAGAGCAGCTATTTTCTTAAAAGCTGCAAGTTTGATTGCCGGTCCGCACAGAGCAAAGCTCAATGCTGCTACGATGATAGCCCAGTCCAAAACAATACATCAGGCTGAAATTGACGCTGCTTGTGAGCTAATAGATTTTTTAAATTTCAATGTTGCATTCATGTCTCAGATATATGCGGATCAGCCGGATTCTGCAGAAGAAATCTGGAACAGGGTTGAATACAGACCCTTAGAAGGGTTTATATATGCTGTTACCCCTTTTAATTTTACTGCCATTGCAGGTAATCTGCCTGCCAGTGCCGCTATGATGGGGAACACTGTCGTATGGAAGCCATCTGATCACCAAATTTTCTCTGCAAAAGTGATAATGGACGTATTTAAGGAAGCCGGCCTACCGGATGGAGTAATTAATGTCGTATACGGAGATCCGGTAATGATTACGGATACCGTATTGGCAAGCACTGATTTTGCCGGGATTCATTTTACAGGATCTACCTATGTATTCAAAGAAATTTGGAAAAAAACCGGAGAACATATTCATAATTATAAGACCTACCCTAGAATTGTAGGAGAAACCGGAGGTAAAGATTTTATCATTGCACACCCTTCCGCAGATGCAAAACAAGTAGCAACGGGAATTTCTCGTGGAGCTTTTGAATTTCAGGGTCAAAAATGTTCTGCCGCTTCAAGGGTATATTTACCGAAATCAATAGCTGAAAAAATCTTAAATTATGTAAAAGAAGATATTGCATCTTTTAAAATGGGTTCACCCGAAGATATGAGTCATTTTATTACTGCTGTAATCCATGAAAATTCTTTTGATAAGTTAGCTTCATACATAGATAATGCGAAATCTGATCCAAATGCAGAAGTAATTGCCGGCGGGAAGTATGACAAGTCCAAAGGGTATTTTGTTGAACCTACCGTAATTTTGACTAAATATCCTAAATACACAACTATGTGTACTGAGTTATTTGGCCCTGTTGTTACCGTATATATTTATGACGATGAAGATTGGTCGGAGACATTGCAACTGGTAGATCAAACATCCGAATATGCTTTGACAGGAGCTGTGTTTGCTACCGACAGATATGCTGTCACGGAAGCAACCAAAGCATTGGAAAATTGTGCGGGGAATTTCTATATCAATGATAAACCTACCGGTGCTGTCGTGGGCCAACAACCTTTTGGAGGGGCCAGAGCTTCGGGAACCAATGACAAAGCCGGGTCTGCTCAAAACTTATTGCGCTGGGTATCACCAAGGCTCATTAAAGAAACTTTTGTAACTCCAACAAATTACAGATATCCCTTTCTCGGGGAATAACAACCATTTTAAGTTTAAATGAGTTCACTGTAATACTGTTTCTGATTTACAAATATTCAACTAAAAAAAACAGTCATTTTTTTGATTAAACAACACTGCTGTCCGTACGTTGAAAATAAGATCGCTTCCGTTTTTAGATGCAAAAATATAGATTCATTACTTTCATATTTCTAGCTTCTATTATCTTTAATCTAGTAGTAAAACGGTCTTATCTCAAAAGATTTGGGAAGTTATGATCAGACAAAAAAGAGCAATTTTTAATAAATTTAAAATCTAATGGGTATAATTTCTTTATCTTCCGATAGAATTGTTATACTATTTCTGATTTAAAATTTATCTATAAATCTTATTTTATATCAAGTTGCTAAGTACATGACAAAAATTTAGTCAAGTTCATATTGTTTTGATTTACAGGGTTTAATAGCACAGAAGCGATATAATCTAATCCATATTTGAATATGCTTTTAGCCATTCTTCCATGCTTTTTTATTTTGATAGGCTTAATCTGATGTAAATATATACCAACTTTGTAACACCATACGAAAGCCATCATTACAAACAGTACTAAATTTTTCAATACGCTTAATATCTTGCAGGTGTGTGTTTTAAAGCAATGAAAGCCACTGGCTTTCATTGCTTTAAAACACATCTCTATCTGCCATCGTTCTTTGTATTGTTCAAAGGCCTTATCAGGAGCGTTGAACGATACAATGATTAAGAAATCAGGCTTTCCATTTTTTGGGTACAACTTGCATCCGGAAAGGAAACAAAGCTGACCATTAACACGTACAATTTTAGGATAATACACAAACTCATTGATCTTATGTGGATTAAACAAGTGAAATACTTTGATGGTTTTGTTCTTATCAGGAAGCTCTACCTTAAAGTTGTTTCGAATGCGGATATAATATTTGATTCCATTTGTATTCAAGAAATCCAACCAATGATTACCTACAAACTCTCTATCGGCTACAATGGATTTAATAACATCTTTGCCAAAAAGTCTTATGAAACGATTCACAAGATCAATACGCTCCTGACTGTTAGAGTTCCCTGGCTTATCTAACATAGTAAATAACAATGGGAAGGCAACACCTTTATAGACAACTCCCAACACGGCACCGTCAATTAATAAGCGTGTAATAAATGGGAAGGCAACACCTTTATAGACAACTCCCAACATAAAAATGTTGATGTTGGTCTGACCAAACTTCCAATTGGTCCTATCAATACTCAAGATCAATCCCTCTTGCTTAGGAAGGAGACTAAATATAAGACGAGCGATCAAATCTCCATCCAACGAATAATCAGCAATAAATCTTTGAATACGTCTGAGTGATGACTTCGAATCTACTGAGGTCTCAAAAGCGTTGGCTACCTTTTCAAAGGTAACTGTCTGTACCTTACAGAGGGCGATAATGAAATGTGATATGAGTTTGATTCTTGCCAAATTGATCTTACCTTGGAAATGAGAACTTAAAACTGAATTTAATTCACTACTTTTAGTGGAAGCATTGGTTTTTTTCATTAGAAAAATGAGTGATGTTATTCTTCTAATATACTGAAAATCAATGCTTTATTTTAATTATTTAACATTTAATTTACTGATAATCAATTAATTATATTTTTTGTCATGTACTAAAATCAAGTTGTTTTGATTTAATTGTAACTTTATAATATTCTTAACAAAAGATAAGGTCATTAAAAACTATCTTGCTTATCAATTTACATTAAAATCAATTTAAATCATGAAAACAACGAATTCCAGAGTGTTTAGGGTCATTTGGTCACTATTTTTAGTATTTACCATTGTGGGTATTCAGGATATAGATGCACAAAGAAGAAAAAAAAAGAAAAAGAATAAGACAGAGACCGTTGATAAACCAAAGCCAAAAAAAAAGAAAAAAACAATTGCTTCTCTAACAAAAAGCAGTAAGAAAACAGAAGGGTTATTTACCCTGTTTCAAGATACCATTACCGGGGATGTAAAAATGCTGATAACCAAAGATCAGCTAAATAGAGATTTTATTTACTTCTCTCAAATTGCTGATGCTGTTACAGACGCAGGAATGTTTAGGGGTGCCTATGGCAGATCCAGTATTTTTAACATAAAAAAACATTTTAATAAAATTGAGTTTATCGCTCCAAATACATCGTTTTATTTTGATAAGGAAAATATGCTGTCTAAAGCAGCTAGTGCCAATATAAGTGATGCTACTATTGCCAGTTCCAAAGTATTGGCAGCTAACGATAAAAAAGGTGAATATTTGATTAATGCAACAGGATTATTCTTATCAGAAAAATTGAAAAGAATCAAAGCTCCCAGATATCCCGGCAGATCCCCTTTTGCATTTACTTTAGGAAAATTTGATAAAAACAAATCAAAAATTGAAGCTATAAAGAACTATCCGGAAAATACAAATATCAAAACCGAATACGTTTTTAGCAATCCCGGAGTTTTAAATCGAGGTTCCAGAGCCGTTACAGATGGCAGGAATGTATCTATAAAGGTTTTTCACACTTTTATGAATATGCCGGAAGACGGATATGAAATGAGAATGGACGACCCCAGAGTAGGTTATTTTTTAACTCAGATTAATGACATGACCTCTGCGGAAACTGTCAATTACAAAGACCTTATTCACAGGTGGCGATTAGTAAAAAAAGACCCTAATGCAACTGTTTCCGAACCTGTAACTCCCATTATCTGGTGGATTGAAAATACAACTCCCTTAAAATGGAGAGAAACCATAAAAGAAGGTGTTTTGGCATGGAATGCAGCTTTTGAAAAGGCAGGATTCAAAAATGCAATCGTCGTAAAAGTACAACCGGACGATGCAGATTGGGATGCCGGCGATGTACGATACAATGTATTGCGTTGGACTTCTTCTCCTAACCCTCCTTTTGGTGGTTACGGGCCCAGTTTTGTAAATCCGCGGACCGGTGAGATTTTAGGTGCCGACATCATGTTAGAATATGTACACTTTACAAACAGGGTTTTTGCCGATAGATTATATAATGATGCCGCTGCCTATATGAAACTGGAAACAGCAGAAGAACTAGAGGTGAAAAGATTAAAAGAAAAAGAGAGTCATCTATTTTGTTCTATGGGGCACCTGATGCACGAAAATAATATGTTTGGGAATACCGTATTAGAAGCTACGGGCGCATCTGAAATGGAAATGGAAACATTGAAAAAAGAAGGAATGAAATCTCTGATTATGCATGAAGTTGGACACACGTTAGGTTTAAATCACAATATGAAAGCCAGTCAGCTATTCTCTCCGGAGCAATTGGCAGATGCCGACTTTATCAAAGGAAAAGCACTAACAGGATCGGTAATGGATTATGCCGGAATCAACCTGACTAACGATAGAACCAAACAAGGTCAATATTACGACATGAATGTGGGACCTTATGATATTTGGGCGATTCGGTATGGGTATCAGGATTTTAAAGATGAAGCTGAAATGAATGCCTTATTAGAGCAATCTACAAAACCCGAATTGATTTTTGGAAATGATGCAGATGATATGCGTTCTCCCGGTAAGGCAATTGATCCACGTGTAATGACAGGTGATTTATCTAATGACCAGATTACTTATTCCATCAATAGATTCCAATTAGTGAATGATATGATGAAAAATATAAAAACTCGTTTTGCCAAAGACAACGGGACTTATGTAGATGTAGTCAGAGCGTATTATACATTAAACGGTCAAGCAGCAAGAGCCGGTGATGTCATATCCAGATTTATCGGTGGTATATACGTAGACAGAGCTATGGCAGGCCAAACAGGCGGTACAATGCCATATACTCCTGTAAGTCTGGCAGATCAAAAAAGAGCGTTCAATGCTTTAAAGAAATATGTGTTTGCTCCAAATGCATTCAAAGCCCCTAAAGAAATCTATAATTACCTGGCCTGGCAACGTAGAGGGTATAACTTTTTTAGCGGGCCGGAAGATCCGAAAATTCACAAGCAAATTTTAGGATATCAAGCTAGGGTGCTGGCACATATCATGCATCCAAATACGCTACAAAGATTGTCTGACTCCGAATTGTATGGAAATCAATATAAATTATCCGTTTTTATGACGGATTTAAATAATGCAATGTTTAAGCCGGATGTATACGGAAGCATTAATTCTTTCCGACAAAACTTACAAATTATGTATGTAAAAAGATTGATCAATATGATTACCGGCAAAACAGCTAACCGATTTAATACCGCTGCCCAATCCATGGTGCTAATGAACTTAAAAAATATTAAGACATGGGTAAGCAACGGAACAGGGAATATAGCAACCAAAGCACATAAAAACCATTTAAAAACACTAATTACTAATGTGATGAAAGAGATTAAGTAATTCCAAATCTCTGAAATAATAGTAATACCATTTCTGACTTAAATTTACTCATTAAAAATGGCTGTTTTTTATTTGAGTATTTTTAAATTGGAAATGGTATAAACCGCAGTTCAAATTAGATTGCGGTTTTTTTTATCTTTACCCAATATATGGTAAAAGTTTTAATTACCGGTGGCTCCGGTTTAATTGGGAAACAACTCCTTTTTCTTCTAAAGCAAAAAGGTTATGAGGTATGTATTCTGACGAGAACCCCTAAAAGTGATAGTGAATACAAATGGGATATTAATGAACAATTTATAGACGAAAATGCTTTTCACAAATTAGATTATATCATTCATCTGGCAGGTGCAGGTATCGCTGACAAAAGATGGACGGAAAAAAGAAAACAGGAAATCATAGACAGCAGAATAAAATCTACCGAACTTTTATTACAAAAAGTAAAGCAATCCAAACTTCCATTAAAGGGTTTTATTTCAGCTTCAGCCATTGGTTATTACGGAGCCATCACCTCTAAACACATTTTTAAAGAAACCGACTCTCCGGCTAATGATTTTATAGGAAAAGTATGTGTGTTATGGGAACAGGCTGTACTCAAATTTAATTCGGAACATATTCGTACCGTTATCTTTAGAACCGGAATCGTACTAAGTAAAAACGGAGGAGTGTTAGCAAAAATGAAAACGTCTGTTATTTCTCCTATCGGATCCGGAAAACAATACGTCCCCTGGATTCATATCGATGACTTGTGCCATATGTATATCAGGGCTATAGAGGATATTCATATGTCAGGTATATTTAATGCAGTTGCTCCGGAACACCAAACGAGCAGTTCGTTTTCAAAAATACTCGCTCAAACCGGTAAACGTCCTTTTATTGCCTTTGGAGTACCTGCTATTTTACTACAACTTATTTTTGGAAAACTGGCCATACTACTATTGGAAGGAAGTAGAATTTCGTCAGAGAAAATAACTCTTACCGGATTTCGGTTCAAATTCCCTCAGTTAAAAGATGCTTTGAAAAATTTAGCAAAATAAAAAAAGGAGTTATAATAAATAACTCCCCTCTACGGTTATATCTTATGCTACCTATTTAAAGGTAGACGAAATATGAATGGCTACTTCAGACCACGTTTTGCTAATACCGTCCAATCCTTTATGTAAATCTTTACAAGCTACATTTAAAGAATCCATAGGGCTTTGAGTTTTCCATTTCAACACATCCATAGTGGCAGTCATTGAGAACTGTTTCCCTTCAACAGTATAATCAAAAGGTAATTTTTCAGTTACTCCGTTCATAGTTAGGTTAGCATAGCCCAAAGAATCATTTTCAATGATAAATTTTCCTGACAGTATGTTTGTTTTTTCCATCACACCGAAAAAGAATTTTCTGATTTTAAAATCTCTACTGGTATCTGATGTAAAAATACTACTTACCGGTATGGAAAATGCCACATCATTAATTGCCTCTTTTATCGTATTTCCTGCTCCCCCGGAAATAATGTTTACTTTCTTAAACTGCCCAGTTACAGGTACTTTCTCTGTAGTCTTATAAGCTGTCCAGTTTACTTTGGTAGCCGCATCGGATAATGAAAATGCAGCAGTGCTCTTCTCGGTTTCAATTGTATTTTTCTTTTTTTCTTTTTTTTCGGTTTTACACGCTATAAAACTAATAGCGGATACCATAAATAGTAGTGTTGTTAATTTTTTCATGTGTATGAGTATTGATTAAATTTTAATATTTCCTTACCTAATATCATTCATTATTCTTTTTCGGCAATCACCTGCTCTCCTCCTCTGACTACATCTCCAAGCGATACCTTTAATTTAGTTCCTACGGGCAAAAATACATCTACTCTGGAACCAAATTTAATAAAACCCGCGTCTGTTCCCTGGATCACATGTTCGCCTTCCTTTGCATAATTCATTATCCTTCTGGCAAGCACTCCCGCTATTTGCCTGTATAGTACTTCTCCAAACGACGGATTTTCTATCACTATCGTAGTTCTTTCATTATGAATTGATGATTTGGGGTGCCATGCAACAAGATACTTACCGGGGTGGTATTTACTATATTTTACTTTCCCGCTTAGAGCATATCTGGTAACATGTACATTGACAGGGGACATAAAAATAGAAACCTGTACTCTTTTATCTTTAAAATATTCTTCTTCCCGAACCTCTTCTATGACTACTACTTTACCATCTACCGGGGCAATAATATGGTGATCATTAACAGTCGTATTTCTTTTTGGGTTCCTAAAAAACTGAAGTATTAACACTAAAAAGAGCAACAGCAGTACCTGGATCGTTTTTAACAGTTGAAAATTCTCAATATACTTTTCTGCCAGAAATATTCCTGTAAGCGCAAAAATAAATGCCAGTAATATAATTTTATAACCTTCTTTATGAAAGCGAAGCATATGGTTAACTTATAAATTGAATGTACAAATATACAAATGGGGCCGCAAACAACAAGCTGTCTAATCTATCTAATAATCCGCCATGACCGGGCATTATGATTCCGCTATCTTTAATTTTAGCCTGCCTCTTAAATTTTGATTCTACCAAATCGCCTAGAGTTCCTGTTAAGGATATGATAATGGCTAACATTATCCAATTAAAAATGGTTAATGTCTCCGAATAAACAGCAATTAAAACAGCAGTAATTATTGAGAAAAATACACCGCCTATAACACCCTCTATGGTTTTCTTGGGAGATATGCTTTCAAAGAGTTTTCTTTTTCCAAAATTCTTACCTGTCAGGTAGGCAAAACTGTCATTGACCCACATCAATATTAAAATACTGACAAGTAAGTACGGTTGATAGGTATCATTAATAAATGGGATGAATACAATAAAACTTAATGAAAAAACCAGATAACGAACAGATATGTCTAATTTTTGAAGAAAATTAACCGGATCATTTTTCCCTTTGGCGTATATATATGCAATCATATGCACCGAACCCGTTAATGCTAAAATTAACAGGCCTGTAATTACTTTATCGTTGGTTATTTTAAAATAAATCGCTGCAATAATTCCCAAAAAAACAATGTAGGGAATTGCATTTTTTAACTGAATTAACTTTCCGAACTCATATATACACAAAAATCCAAAAACGGCCATTAGCAATACGAAAGATTCTACGGAATATAGAACAGCCGATAAAAAAACAATAACATAAATAAAACCCGAAATACTCCTTTTTATAAGGTTTTGCATTCTATAAATCTTCTAAGAGCAGCAAATATAAGTTTTTTGCATTACCATTCCCATAGTGTAAAAAGCTATCATCATCCGGACTCACTCGATAATTTCTGACAGCACTTATATTTGTCGGAATATTTTTATAGTTGGTTTTAATGCCTGTCAGCCCTTCTCCGATATCTTTCACTAACTGGCTTGTTTTTGCAAAAACAATGAAATTTTCTGTCAACGAAACCAACTTATGACCTCCTATCTGATTAGACGAAAACAAAATATCTCCACAGTCTGAAATCAGATGTTCACAATTTGTAAAAAAAGGAATTTCAGAGTTATGTTTGGAAGTTACTTCAATATCCAAATCTTTAATAAAAGAATGTTCATGTAAGTGCAAACATGCTACCTTATTCCATTGATTTTCTAACAAAATTCGATTCAAATTAGTTTTCAATTCCTCCTCGGAAAGACAATATAGAAACTTCCCTCCTTTCCAAATAAAATGATGCACAAAAGCATCGTCAAGAGATAACTGAACTTCCTCTTCTTTAATTTTTTTAGCTGCCGGGTCTTTAAGGTTAAATATTTTTTTGAAGAAACTCATGATGAGAGCACTGTTTTTTATTCTTTCTTTATTCCTTCCTCCTCTTCCTCTCCAAAAGATCTTTTTCCAAATATTTTTTCCAAATCATCTTTGAAAATAACTTCTTTTTCTAAGAGTAACTCCGCCAATATCGTCAGCTTTTCTTTGTGCTTTTGTAAAATACTTATTGCCCGTTTATACTGACTTTCAATCATTTTAGAAATTTCTTTATCAATTTTTTTGGCGGTCTCTTCACTATACGGTTTTACAAAAGCATCATTGCCCGAAGAATCATAATAGGTAACATTGCCCACTTCTTCATTCAGCCCGTATACGGTAACCATAGCTCTGGCCTGTTTCGTTACCTTTTCCAAATCGCTTAGTGCTCCTGTTGATATTTTATCAAAAATAATTTTTTCAGCTGCCCTACCTCCTAAAGCTGCACACATCTCATCCAGCATTTGTTCGGTTTGTACAATCATACGTTCCGCCGGTAAATACCAGGCGGCTCCCAAAGATTGCCCTCTCGGAACAATAGTAACCTTTACCAAAGGAGCTGCATGTTCCAGCATCCAACTTACGGTGGCATGCCCGGCTTCATGAAAAGCAATTGTTTTCTTCTCTTTTGGCGTAATAACTTTATTCTTTTTCTCTAACCCCCCTACAATTCTGTCCACTGCATCCAGAAAATCCTGATGGTGTATCAATTTTTTATTGTGCCTGGCGGCTATAAGCGCAGCTTCATTGCACATATTGGCAATATCTGCCCCGGAAAAACCGGGTGTCTGCTGAGCGAGAAATTCCACATCTACATCCTTAGCTAATTTTAATGGCTTGATATGGACTTCAAAAATCTCTTTTCGTTCTCTGATATCCGGTAGATCCACATAAATCTGACGATCAAAACGACCGGCTCTCATTAAGGCCTTATCTAACACGTCTGCCCTGTTTGTAGCAGCCAATACAATGACATTTGTATCGGTTCCAAAACCATCCATTTCGGTCAATAGCTGGTTCAGCGTATTTTCTCTCTCATCATTGCCTCCCGTCATACTATTTTTTCCACGAGCCCTGCCAATTGCATCTATCTCATCAATAAAAATAATGGAAGGTGATTTTTGCTGTGCCTGTTTAAAGAGATCCCTTACTCTGGATGCTCCGACACCGACAAACATTTCAACAAAATCCGAACCGGATAAAGAAAAGAAAGGAACACCTGCTTCGCCTGCAACTGCTTTTGCCAACAAGGTTTTACCGGTACCAGGAGGGCCTACTAAAAGAGCACCTTTGGGTATCTTACCTCCCAAAGAAGTATATTTTTCAGGGCTCTTTAAAAAATCTACGATCTCTTGTACTTCTTCTTTTGCACCTTCTAAACCAGCTACATCTAAAAAAGATGTTTTTACTTTGGTATCATTGTCAAACAATCTCGCCTTCGATTTCCCGATATTAAAGATTTGTCCTCCGGGAGCACCTCCGGAAGCAGACATTCTCCTCATGAAAAATATCCAAATCGCTATTAATAAAATAAAAGGTAAAAAAGTAATGATCTGATCAAATATACTGGTTTTTTCAGCATTTCTTCTATCAAAATCCAACCCTCTATCCTCCTTTGCTTTTTTTATTTTATTTTCAAAATTCTGCAGATCTCCAAAATTGTATTCATACATAGGAGAATTACTATTAAAAAAAGCGCTTTTTGTAATGTCCTTATAGCGCTCTTTATTTTGCGCTTCTTTTTTAATAAAAATCTGAGCTAAGCTATTATTGATAATCAGAATTCTATCAATATCATTATCTCTTAAAATCTCATCAAATTTATTTTCCGATAATCCCCGCGCAGAAAAAGCATCGCCATTTATAAAATTAAAACCTAAAATCAGTAAAAAAATGGCTGCATACACCCAATATATACTAAACTTAAACTTAGGCGTATTTGGTTTTATATTTTTATTCTTATCGTTCATACTTTCTTTTCAAAAAAAATTAATTTAAGCAGGGTTTATTTCCGTGATTTTTGCATCTCCCCACAAACTCTCTATATCATAAAACGCCCTTATATGCTTTTGAAAAATGTGTACTACAACATTCACATAATCCATTAATATCCATTCGGAATTGTTTTGTCCTTCTATATGCCACGGCTTGTCTTTTAATTCTTTACTTACCATTTTTTGCACACTTCCGGATATGGCACCTACCTGGGTATTTGAATTTCCCGAGCAAATTATAAAATAATCACAGACCGTATTTTCTATTTCCCGCAAATCTAATAATTGAATGTCTTCTCCTTTTATATCGTCAATCCCTTTAATTATTGCAGCGATTAAATCATCTGCATTCGTTTGTTTTTTTACCATTAAAAATTTTAAAATTTAAGCAAAGTTATTACTTTTTTGCGACTATTTTTATTAATATTGGACTTGTTCACGCTTTATTTCAAAATTGAAAATAATCAAACTTAGTGCCATTGAATCTACTAATTCTTTTTTAAAGAATTTGGAGAAGCAGAGCACTCAAAAGAACTTTACAACTGTTATTGCGAATATCCAGACAAAAGGACGGGGGCAATTAAATACTTCATGGCATTCTGAACCTTTTAAAAATTTGACTTTCAGCACTTTAATAAAAATAAATGCCTTGAAGGTTACTCGTAAATTTTATTTAAATTTTGCTGTTTCACTAGCTGTTTTTGAGGTTTTATCCGAATACAAAATACCCAAACTTAAAATAAAGTGGCCTAACGACATTCTGTCAGGAAATCGTAAAATCTGCGGGATTCTTATTGAAAATACCATTTCTAAAGATCGTATTGTCTATTCTGTAATTGGAATTGGCTTAAATGTAAATCAGGAACATTTTGAAAATGCTGTGATGGCTACCTCAATGATCCATCATCTAAAAAAAGAAACGGATTTGGAAAAACTCTTCATGAGTATTTTAAAAAAAATTAAAAAATATGTCACTTATATGGAAAATAAAAAATGGGAAGAGCTAAAACAGCTATATTTACGGAATTTGTATAAAATTAATACCGCTACTGCTTTTTTAGATAAGCATCAACATCTCTTTATGGGTATCATCAGAAATGTCAATAGCAACGGAAAATTAGTTATTGAACTGGAAAATGCTTCTTTAAAAGAATTTGATATAAAAGAAGTAATCTTTGCTAAAGTTTAGCTATATTTTCAGTCAGTGTATTTATAAAATTGGTTAATGGCTTTTTAACCATCATGGCCATCATAGGGTTAAAATCTCCTTTAAAAATCAATTGGACATCGCTTTGATAATCTGAGATTTTCTCAATCGTAGAAGATAATGTAAATGTCAATTTACCATCAGCAGCGCCCAGAGTTATAGTAGAAAACGGTTTCTTTTCTTTTAAAACCAGTTTTATTTCAGGCATTCCTTTCAAAGCAAACAAAAAAGAATCTCCATACACTTCAAATTTCCGAATGCTCTCCGGCATAAGGTGTTTAAAATTTTCTAATTGTGTAAAAAATGCAAATAATTCTTTATCGGATTTATGTACGCTAACTTTGTTTCCTTGTATTTCCATGATCTTTTATTATTTCCATATATCCGGTTTTTTTCTCCAGTCTTGCAATGTATCTGATTCTTCCTTAGTAATATAGTTTGTTTCCGATGCCTGCTCTAATAAATAAGAATAGCTGCTCAATACCGTTAAGGGTACATTCGCATTTTTAAAATTCTCTATGGCCATTTCAAATTCGTAAGAAAAAATAGCGATCATACCTTTTACAACCACTCCAAATTCTCTTAATGCTGCTACAGCATTTAGACTACTTTTGCCGGTACTTATCAGATCTTCTATAACAACAACATTTTGTCCGGGTCCTATATGACCTTCTATCTGATTTTTTCTTCCGTGCTTTTTCGGTTCCGGTCTTACATATATAAACGGAACGCCTGATTCTTGTGCCACAAGCACTCCAATGGCAATAGCACCGGTAGCCACACCGGCAATTACATCCGGTTTCCCATATTGTTTTTCAACGAGTTTACTCATCTTTTCTTTTATAAACACTCTGGCAAAAGGGTATGAAAGCACTACTCTATTATCACAATAAATGGGTGATTTCCATCCTGAAGCCCAATGAAAGGGGGTGTTGGGATTTAACTTTATTGCTTTAATGTTAAGAAGCAATTCAGCAGTTTTTTTTGCAGTATCTTTGTCTAAATTCATTACCGGCAAATGTATAAAGTTTTTATAAATAACAGCCCTATTATTTTAACTGATTCGTTCCAAAATCAAAACGAATTTCCTTTCTTGATATACAAAAATGTGGTTCCGGATGAAATTATTTACAAATTAAGCAAAAACGTTTTTAATGGTATTTATTTATACGACATGGATTTGGAACCGTGTTGGAAAGATTTTAAAAGCCATTTTAAGGTGATTATTGCCGGTGGTGGTTTGGTTCAAAATTCTAAAAAAGAAACGCTGTTTATTTATCGTGGAAATAAGTGGGATCTTCCTAAGGGGAAGGTTGAAAAAGGAGAGTCTGTGGAAAAAACCGCATTAAGAGAGGTAAAAGAAGAATGTGGAATTGCTAATTTAATTCTAAAAGAATTCATTATCACTACCTATCATATCTTTTATTATGATAACGTATTGAGTCTGAAAGAAACGCACTGGTTTTTGATGTACACCGATCATTCTAAAACGCAGCCTCAACTTGATGAAGGTATTACTATTGCCGAATTTAAACCAAAATCAGAAGTCGATTTGGCACTAAAAAATTCTTATGCTAACATCCAATTAATTTTTAACTACCTGACAAAATAAGATATTGAACAAATTCCTATTGCTGCATTGGTTGATGTCATGTTTATGGTAGTTAATAGGAACTTTTGCTTGGTCCAGTTTTAGAATTATGAATAAAATTCCCGGAACTGATGTATTTGTACTGATTTTAGTATCTGCTCTAACAGTCATTTTTGATCTGGCAATTGCTGTAATTTCCGGGGTTATTGTAAGTACTTTGGTATTTTCCCGGGAAAATGCAAAACGTATTCGCGCCAGAAAAAGAGTGAAAGCAGACGGCGCAAAGGTTTATGAAATTCGGGGGCCTTTATTTTTTGGAAGTATCTTTGTATTTGATGTAAAAAACGACCTTGAAAATGTAGAAATTGACTTTATTGAGTCTTGCGTTTCCGACCATTCTGCTTTGGAAGCTATTTTTGCTTTTACAGTAATTTCAAATAATAACTGGTATAAAACAGGTTAAGAACTCATTTAAACTTTTTCAATTTGCTAAAAAATTGCGGTTTTTAGCTCTGTTTTTATCTGGTACAACAAATGATCCTTTACTTTAGTCTTCTTTGGTTTAACCCCGGTTTTTAACATACCCTTAACAATTTCTTTATTTAAAAAAGCCAATGAAACCTGTCTTTTGCTGCCTGTTTTTAAAAGGTTTTGCCATTTCTGTTACATTATTTTCAAACAAACTAAAAAAACCTTGCTGATTTCGTAAAAATAAGCTCTCCTCTTGCAAGGTATATTTATATTGTCTACTTTTGACTTGTTTCTAACAAAGAGACGAAGATTACTATGACCCTGATAGTTTTTCAGAGTTAAGATGAAGACCCTTTGGAGTAGTGTGCTTTTTTCGGCTGTCCACAGGTAGCTGTTCAAACGGTAGCTTGTCGTTAGTGTTAGATAAGTAAAAATAGTATGAACCCTAAAAAGTTACACTATATGAAAAAAAGCGAAAAGTAAAAAAAGTACGGCTCAGGCGTACTTTTAGTACCGCTCTAGTACCGCTCATCGGTACTTGAGTTTCAAAAAAAGCAAATACGTTTGTCGTATTAATTTATAAAAAAATCAATATATGAGAACTACCAATCAACAAAACACAAGTATAATTCTAAACAAATCATTTTTAAAGAACGCATTTGTTTTTATTCTCGTTGTTACAGTTTATAAACATCAAGCCCAAGAGTTACCAAATATTGTGCCTCCATCTCCGGAGGCATCAGAATTAATTAAATATTCGCAAACACAAATATCGCCTTATACAGGTTTACCTAATATCCAAATTCCGTTTTATACCATAAATCATAAAGGGGTTTCCGTTCCAATTGCCTTAGCATATAGTAGTGGTGGTGTTAAAGTTGAAGATATAGCTTCATGGATTGGAATGGGTTGGAATCTTCAAGCTGGAGGATTAGTGACACGGACGATTAACTGGTTACCTGACAATAGCCCAATGGGTTATATGAATACGAGCTATACCCTAGAGGATTTTGCAAATCGTGAACCCACCCAAGGGGCATATTGTTGTGTAGAAGGTAGCAGGGATGCTCAATTGTTAGGAAGTGTGTCAGAACAAAGAGATTATGAGCCCGATGAGTTTAACTACACCATTCCTGGCTATTCAGGTAAGTTCTATTATGATCAGAATCTCAATGATTTTGTTCAGATTCCCTACTCAAATAATATTATAGAAATGATTGAGGATGCAACTATTCAAAGAATTACAGGTTTTATTATTACTACACCGGATGGCATTCGATATCATTTTGGTGGTTCATCGCATTATATTGAAAAGATTCAAGGTGTACAAAGTATGTCTTTAACATATAATGGTATCATCAATACCCCTGCCGGTTTTTATGGTAATGGTACCATACCTTATAACCAGAGTTGGATGTTACATCACATAGAGTTTCCTATATCTGATGAGCAAATTACATTTGAGTATGATTTGGAAAGTAATGTAAAAACAATTATCAGACAACATGAAGAGCTTGTATTGCCTCTCAATGGCCATCCGCAAGAATATAATATTAATTATATAGAAAGAATCTTTACCCAGCCTAAAATAAAAGAAATTCATTTTCCACAAGGAAGAGTAGCATTTATACGGGAGCAAACCGAGCGCATGGATTTAGCAAACTCATATCCTTTGGAAAGAATCAACCTTTATGATAAAAATAACAATTTTATTAAGGGTATAAAACTAAATCACTCTCAATCTGTTTGTGCTAATGATAATTCTCAAGCTCCGTTTTTTGACCATCATAATATTGAAGCCAAGCACAGACTTCAACTAGACGCAGTTTTACAAGTTGATCAAAACGACCTTGAATTAAACCGTTACAGTTTAGAATACAATCCATTAAAATTGCCTCAACGTTACTCAAGAGCTATAGATTATTTTGGCTATTATAACGGACAGTCAAATGTCGGTTTAATCCCCAGAGCCAGATATGCTCCGAACTATTCAACAAGTTATTTTGGTGATGCCAATCGTTCGGTTTATCCTCAATATACACAGGCGGAAACATTAACGAAAATGATTTACCCAACAGGTGGTTATGACCAATTTATATGGGAAAATAATAAAGTGAGTTACTTTTTAGAAAGCTCAAATACCTATAGAGATTATCTTATTGAACAACAAGATGTAATTCAATCCGGAGCTACCCCTATAGATACTGACCCTAACATTACCTATTCAAAAATATTTACGATTGATCCTGATAGCGACGGTAGAGTTGTTTTTGATATTGATATGCTCAATTGCGGGCCAGATTTAAATTCCAGTAATTGTGCTTACACCATTGGTATTCAAGATTTAAGTACTTCCGATTATACCAATATTCTTCAAAGTGATGTAGAGTTATTGTTAAACCCCGGAGGGAGTTATAAGGTTATTGCAATTTCCAATAGCTCAAACCCAGTATGTGACCCACTGCAAACCCAGTATGTGACCCACTGACCGATCCCTCTTGTTCAAATCTACCGTCATTTTTAACACTTCAATGGACATATTACAAAGACCCTACACCAAATCAATGGATCTTTGGAGGATTGCGTATAGCCAGTATAAATACCTATGAGGGAATAATGTCAACAGAGCCAGAACTTTTTAGAAACTTTGATTACACATACCACGACCCACATCCTTCATCACATTTGGACAGTGGCATGACTTACAGACTACCTATAAATCTTGTAACTGCTGGATATGTAAGTACAGGTAACGCACACACATCATTAATAAGTTCAAATTCCGGATTAGTACTTAATAATGGAAGTTATGTTGGATATCAACATGTTACGGAGACACTTGTAAATAGAAACGATACCAATGGGCGTAAAGAATATATATACTCGGATTTTGATTTCAATATTGATTATAATCACAGTAATATTTACATTGATGGTGGTGGTCCAGTTCCATTTCCAAAGACACTCAAAAAGCAAATAAAACCTACATGGAGGAATGGAAACCTTAAAGCATTAACCTACTTCGATAAAAACAATAATAAAATAAAGAAAGAGATTTATGAACATGAATCTGTCAATACACTTCATAGAAGAGGAGATGCTTTTGCAATTCAAGCCTACAGAATGCCAGACGTAACAGGAGCCGGAAACAATATAGAAGTTGAGTATTATGGTTACACTAATGAGCATCATCGCTTAAAATCCCAAACTACTATTGATTATTTTGACAACAATCAAGTTGTTACCACAACTAACTATCAGTATGATAATAATCCGTTATTAGCTTCAAAAGTTAGTTTAGTAGATAGCACTAACTTAATCAATGAAACACATACTTTATATGCACAAGATATGCCAAGTCCTACATTAGCCGAGCAAAAATTAATTAATCAAAACCGTTTTGTACCTGTTGAAACCAAGACTCAAGTTAAAAACGGTAATACTTTACTTAGTAGTCAAACCCAAAAAACAATCTATCATAATTGGGATAATGATATTGTATTACCAAAACAGATAAAAACTTCAAAAAATAGTAGCACTTTAGAGGATCGCATTATTTACCACAGACTAGACACCCATGGAAACCCTTTAGAAGTGAGTAAAGCGGGAGGCATAAGAATTATTTATGTTTGGGGTTACAACAATACACAGCCTATAGCTAAAATTGAGAATGCCAGTTACGTAGGAATGTCTGCAAGTATGTTAAATAGCATTACAACTGTAAAAAACGCTTCAAACAATGATGTTAACGATGCTACTGAAAATACTTTGAGAAGTATGTTAGCTAATCTAAGAGCAATATTTTCCGAAGCTATGGTAACGGCCTATACGTACGACCCACTTATTGGAGTTACCAGTATTACAAATCCTAGAGGACAAACAGTATACTATAAATATGATGAGTTTAATAGACTCCAGTATGTAAAAGATCACGATGGAAACATTTTAAGTAAAAATGAATATAACTACAAAAACTAAAAATTATGAAAAAGCTACTCTATATCTTATGGTTTATCCCCATGACAGTATGGACACAAACCAGCACGGAAAATTATATTAAAAATACCGCTTATAAAGTAGAGACTACAGACGGAAATACCCATGCAACAAATGGAGCCACAATAGTCAATGACCAAAAAACAGAGACGATTGTGTATTATGACGGTTTGGGCCGGGCCGTACAGAATATTGCCAAGCAGGCAGGAGGACAAAGACAGGATATCATTGTACCGGTGTTTTACGATGAGTTCGGACGCTAAACCATAGAGTATCTCCCTTATGCAAGAACCCACAGCAGCCTGTCTTTTGAAACCGGTATGATACCGGATGTACAAGGAAACATCCCTGTTTTGAATGCCTTTTATAAGAACAGATATCCCGACGAATGGAGCTCGGCAACCACGCCCAACCCCTATAGTAAAAAGAGAATGGAAGCCTCTCCGCTAAGCAGGGTGCTGGAACAGGCAGCTCCGGGGAAAGACTGGAGCATGGGAGCAGGGCATACCATCTTATTTGACTATCAGACCAATACCTCCGATGAGGTACTACAATTTGATGTGGATTTTTCAGGAGCTGATCCGCTGTTTGTAGTAGCAGATACCTACTACCCTACGGGAAAACTCTACAAGACCATTACCAAAGATGAAAACTGGAACTCCAGTCACGGAAAAGACCGTACTACCGAAGAGTTTAAAGATAAGCTTAGCAGGATTATTTTAAAACGTACTTATAACAATCAGCAAACTCATGACACGTATTATGTATATGACGATTTTGGTAATCTGACATACGTATTGCCACCATTGGCAGCAGCAAAAACCAATGTATACCAAACAGGAACCACCAGTTATCCTGCCGGTACTTTTGTCAGTGGCGGAAACCCAACAGGTACCGTTACCTTTGGTATAGAACAAACCGCACCGGGAACTTTTGAATTTGTTGCCGACTTTGATTTGCAAAACCTGGCAAACAGTACCTTTAAAACAGGGTATATTATGGATTTGCCTCACACTCATCCGGCTATGGGTAGCCATACCTATTTGGGCGGTGCATCGGTTTCGGAATCTTCGGGTGGGGTGTTTGCCTACAGGTATGTGAGCTACTATGCAAGAGATGGTAAATTATACGCCTATGGCGGCGGATATAGTTCCAACGGTGTCAATACCTTGGTGATTTCGGATTTTGACAGGACGACAAGAGTCAGCCTGCCTCAAAACCTGCAAGGGTATACCGAAGCGGAAACAGCAGAAAAAGTCCGGTAATTGTTAGACAAACTCTGCTACCAATATAAATACGACCACAGAAACCGGCTGATAGAAAAAAAGATTCCCGGCAAAGGTTGGGAGCATATCGTCTATGACAAACTAAACAGGCCCGTACTGACGCAAGATGCCGGTTTAAAAGCACGAAACAAATGGCTCTTTTCCAAATACGATGTCTTGGGAAGGGTTATCTATACAGGGTTCTACAGCGAAACAAGCAGTAGTTCAAGAGCTGCCATGCAAACGGTTTTTGACAATAAAAGTATGGAACAAAACTATGAGGTTAAACAAAACAATGAAGGTGCTTTGGGAATCTATTATAGCAATAGTGATTTTCCAAATACCCATATAGAGGTCTTAACCGTCAATTATTATGACAACTATACCTTTAACAGGGCAGGAGCACCAACTTCCGCTACAAGCTATGGCGTAAGTACTACCGACAGGCTTACCGGACTGGCCACCGGAAGTCTTATAAAAGTATTGGATACAAACCACTGGATTACTACGGTCAGTTATTACGATGATAAGGCAAGACCTGTGTATGTGTATAGCAAAAATGATTATTTGCAAACCACAGACATTGTGGAGACCAAACTAGATTTTACAGGCAACGTCCTTAGCACAAGAGCTACGCATACCAAAGCCGGTAATACGCCCATTGTGGTAGAAGATGTATTTACCTATGACCACGCAGAACGGCTGCTCACTCAAAAACAAACCGTAAACGGTACAGCGAAAGAACTCGTGGTCAAGAACCATTACGATGATTTGGGTCAGCTCATCCAAAAAAAGGTAGGGGATAGGGAAGCTGCTCCGCTACAGGAAGTAGACTATACCTACAATATCAGGGGTTGGCTAAAAAAGATCAACAACCCTTCGGCAGGACTGGCAGACGATTTGTTCTCTATGGAACTCAAATACAATGACACAGGTTCTTATCTCTATAATGGCAATATCTCACAAATATTGTGGAAAACAGCCTCGGACAATGCCAAACGACAATACAGCTATTATTATGATGACCTCAACCGGATTACCGGAGCCTACTACTATGCCTGGAATGAGACGTCTCGGTTTAACATAGGCAGTATCAGTTATGATAAAAACGGCAATATACAACGCCTTTTCAGAAGAGGAGCTGTGGTAAACAACCCTGTCATCTCCAATGCCGGACACTACGGTACTATGGACTATCTAAGCTATACCTATGACGGAAACCAACTTACCAAAGTAACCGACAACGGAAATAAAAACTACGGATTTAAAGACGGTATCAATACGGATGAGGATTATGCTTATGACACCAATGGTAATATGATACAAGACAAGAATAAAGGAATTACAGCTATTAGCTACAATCATCTGAATTTGCCGACACAGGTATATTTTAGTACAGGTAAGTTTATTGATTACCTGTACGATGCTATGGGAACTAAAATGGAGAAAAAAGTAAGAAACCTCAACAGCCTGATAACCACACAGTATGCCGGCAATTATGTATACGAAAACGATGTTTTGCAGTTCTTTTCCACACCCGAAGGCTATGCTACGCCCAATCATTCGGGAGGTTTTGATTATATTTACCAGGCAAAAGATCATTTAGGAAACGTGAGACTGAGTTATACCAAAAATACGAATAACAGCCAACAGACCGTGTTTACCGATGGATTTGAAAGTATGGCTAACTGGGATAGCAGTAATGGTTTGAGTAGGGCGCTTACTACACTGGACAGCAGTAAAAAGAAATCGGGAAGTTATTCGGGAAGGATTGACCCGATTGCTGCTACTAGTGATTACTATGTATATAATGATAGTTGGACAGCCGTTAACAACCCGGAAGATACTTACTATACGGTATCGGGGTGGGTATTTGTAGAGGATGTAACAAACAACAGTGCGGAGATTTTTCTGACCACCAGGAAATCAGGAGAGACAGGCTGGCCCAGCGGACATCATACATCGGATAAGATTACCGAGAAAAACCGGTGGGTATATGTAGCAAAAACCGTTCATGTGGCGGCAGATGTAAGAGAGGTGGGTATTCGAATAGATAATAATCATGTAGGTAAGGTGTGGTTTGATGATATCAAAATTGTAAAAGGCAATACGGCAAGGACTGTAATTGTTTCTGAATCAAACTACTATCCTTTTGGCTTGAAACAAAAGGGATACAATAGTGTAGTAAGTTCTAACGGAAACAGTACCGCACAGAAAAAACTCTATAACGGAAAAGAGTTGCAAGATGAGCTTGGATTAAACTGGCACGATTACGGGGCTCGTAATTATGATGCAACTTTGGGAAGGTTTTTTGGAACAGATAAGTTTGCTGAAAAGTTTGAAAGTTTATCGCCTTATCAATATGCTAATAATACGCCCACATACTTTATAGATAAGAACGGAGAGTATATTTCTATTTTCTTAACTATTGGAAGTGGAAAAAAGAAAAGAAGACAAGAATTAAGATATGATAATAAGACTAATACGTTTGTTTATCATGGAGGTAAAAATAAGGGGAAAACCTATAAAGGAAAGAACGCTTTTGTAGCTTCGGTTAATAAAGCTCTTATTGATATTGAATCAGGAGGGGATGCAGGGAAAGATCTTGTTTCATTTTTAGCAGATGATAAAAAGAGAGGTGTTAAATTTAGAAATACTAAAGGAGGAAACGCTGCTGGATCAAAGGGAGGTTATATAAACTTTAATCCAAATTCAAAGAAAGGAGGTTTAGATGCCAAAGGAAATACATCAAGACCTACTTTTATTGGCTTAGCACATGAAATGGCTCATGTAAAAGATGCTTGGAGTGGGACACAAGACAATACTTTTTGGTTTAGCTACAAATCTGGAGGGAAAACAAAAGTCAAAACATTTAAAGAAGTATATGCTAGTTATATGGAGAACTTAATAAGAGGAGAGAATGGTTTACCTTTGAGAGCGTATTATTCTCCCACTAAAAGTTCTAAAACCAAAATTTCAGGAACCGTTATTAATAAAATGCTCAAAAACTTGGTTTCAAAAGTTATGACAGTAAAGCCAAAGAAAGTGCAAGCGACACAAATAAACAGAGGAACATTTAAATCAAATTAAAATGAAAACATCAAATATATTATTAACTTTTCTATTAATATTTTTTTCATGCACTGCTCAAAAACAAACAGAAAGTATTTTAAAAAATATTTATACAGAAAATATTGAGTTTCATAAAAATGAAGAAGTAAAAAAGAGTGAGAAATTGGCATATTCTTTTCGTAAGAAATTAGCCAAAGAAGGCAAATTAGATTTCATTTCTTTAGATGATACTTTATATATTCTTGAGGGATATGACTTAGAAACAGGAGAAACTTATACTTCTATTTGGAATAAAACTACTGGTGTTAGTTATGTTGATGATAATAAAAAATTATATCAATTTTCAAATGAAGTTTACATAAGTAAAGGGGCAAAAAAGTTACTAAAAGAATGGAATATAAAGAAAATTAAAAGCCTACAAAAAGGACATGAAACTGCTTTAATAGGAGGATTAGATATAAATGTTTGTAAAATATCTTTTAATAAAGAAGGAAAGGTGGAAGATATAAAGCGTTTTTCTTTTGAACAATACGATGGTTTTTTTAAAGAAATAGAGTTAGTAGAGCCGGAATAATTCGATGGCGCGGAAATGGGTGATGTCCCAAAAGGGTGCTTACAAAAATTAAGTACTATTAAATAATTAGAAGCCACACTTAGCAATAGGTGTGGTTTTTTAAAAGCTAAAAAAAATTATGAAAAAGAAAATCTATGAAACCTATACTTACTTTAAAAAAGTTACAGTGCTATCTACGAGATGTTTCTACAATAAGCTGTCCCTTATAAGGGAGTTCAGTGCTACCTACGAGACCCCAGGATGGTGCTAGTATGTCACGTACTGGCTACCGCTAGAATTTTTCTAGTGGCGGGTAAGAGTAAGAAATAATTATACAAAACTACAGACATTGTAAAAATGTTTGTGGTTTTCTTTTATACAAACTTTTTAATAATGGCTTTTAGCAGGGTTCTATCCTCTGTGGGTAAGTTCTGTGCTTTTTGTAAAAGCTCATTGAGTTCGGTATCATTTTGCTTGTAAAGTCCGCAAAGAATGTCTAGGCTTACCTCTAATTTTTGAGCCAATGCAATCGCTACATCAAGCTTTGGTACTACTTCTCCTCTTTCATAACGTGCAATATTACCTAGCCCTATCCTTAAATGAGTAGCCAATTGCTTTTGAGTGAGCTGTTTTTGAGTTCTATAATGCTTTAGATTTTGGATAAAATCAGTAAGATTTGAGTTCATAAAAAAGAAATTTAAAAAAAGTTTGTGTGTATTTCTGTATAAAAATAAGGGGTTTTAGTGTGGTATCCAGATATGGATATTGATTTATTATTCATTTATGGATACCTTAGATTTATAAACAATTTAAAAGAGTATCCAAATATGAACATTTTAGATACAGAAAACCCAAATAATTATCAGTACAAGACAAATCATTTAGAAATTCATATTCTAGGCGGATTAAGAACTAATAAATTAGAAAGTTTACGAGTAACGTTATCGGTTCAAAAGCTGAAATCAAATAACGCTTCGACAAGCTCAGCCCATAGCATTCTAAGACATAGTATTGATTTATACAACGATAACCAAGTAGAAAAGTTTGTCAGAAGAATAGCAGAACGTTTAGAGATTGGGACGAGTGTCGTCCGCAAAGTTTTACAAGAACTTACGCACGAGCTAGAGAACTATCGTTTTTTACTACTACAAAAAGAAACAGAATCAAACAAACCATTTATAAAAGAATTAACTGCTAGTGAAGAAAAAGAAGCCATTGCCTTTTTAGAAAGGGAGAATTTGCTAGAGAGAACTAATAAGTACATTGGAACAAGCGGCGTGATTGGAGAAGAAACAAATAGACTTCTGATGTACTTATTATTTACTTCTCGTAAAACAAACAATCCACTTCATTGTATAAGTTTGGGAAGTAGCGGAGTTGGAAAAACACATTTGCAATCTAAAGTTGGAGAACTCATACCACAAGAAGATATACTCGAAGTCACTACACTCTCTGCCAATGCCTTATACTACTTTGCAAAAACAGAACTCTCTCATAGAATTATTTTGATAGAAGATTTAGACGGCGTACAAAAAGTATTATACACCATTCGAGAATTTGCCAGTAAAAAGTGGATAAAAAAAAGAGTAGTCCATAAAGATAAAAACGGAGTAAGTAAAACCATTCCCTTAGAAGTACAAGGACCTGTTTGTATTGCAGGAGCTACCACACAAGAAAGTATTTATGAAGACAATGCCAATCGTAGTTTTTTACTCTATATAGATGAAAGCTCAGAACAAGACAAACGTATCATGGATTATCAACGACTGGTTATTGCAGGAAAAATAGATGAGACAGAACAAATAAAAGCTAGAGAAGTTTTACAAAACGTACAAAGAATATTAAAACCCATCAAAGTAATTAATCCCTATGCAGAACACTTATCTCTTCCATTGTCAGTGTTTAAACCTCGACGTACAAACAGTCACTATTTGCAATTTATAAATGCCATCACATTTTATCATCAGTATCAAAGAGAACAAAAAGTAAATAAGGAAACTGGAGAAGTTTATATCGAGACAGAAATCGAAGATATCAAAGAAGCCAATGAATTAATTATTGATGTTTTACTTAGAAAATCAGATACACTTACAGGAGCAGTTAGAAATCATTTAGAGAAGTTGAAATTGTATCTTAAAGAGAAGAATCAAATCAAGTTTACAAGTTCCGAAATCCGTAGAAACTTACGAGTAAAAGAAACCACATTAAGACGTTATCATAAACAATTACTCTTAGAGAATTACATCAAGAAAGTACAAGGTGAAAAAGGACAGTTATATCATTTTGAAATTGTTGACATGAAAGAATATAGTGAACTCAAAGACCTGGTAACAAAGTCACTAAATAACTGTATCGAACAGATAAACCTCGCCACTACGCCATAGGTTCGCCACAACAGAATGGCGAAGTTAAGTATTACATACACAATTTGTTATATCTACTTCGCAACCAAACTTCAAAAAAGGTCAAGCACATGAAAAAATTAAAGCTATACAATGAGAGTTATAAAATATTTGTTACCAATTATAAAGAGTGGTTAGATATCTTAGGCTATGCAGAAAGTACAGTCTATTACTTGCCAAATCATCTACAAGAATTTTTCTATTACCTAGAACAAAATCATATTAGAAATATTAGTTACATCACAACCCAAACTGTAAAAGATTATTACAATTATTTACAGCAAAGAGTTAATGAAAGAAGAAGCGGAGGATTGAGTAAAAGCTATCTAAACAAACACCAACAAGCCTTAAAGAAGTTTAGAGAATATCTACAAAATCACAATCATAAAGGAATTAATATACATCTAAAATCAGAGAGAAACCCCACAGAAGAAAAGACAAATATATTAACGCAATCAGAAATCAAGGCATTATTCAATGCTACTAAGTATAGCCACCAGTACGACCATTATCGGTTAAGAGATAAAGTAATTCTTGTGATATTTTACAGTTGTGGATTACGTCGAAATGAAGCTGTTCATTTAGATATTAGCGATATTTTTTTTGATAAAGAAAGAATACTAATAAGAAAAGGAAAGAATTATAAAGAACGTTTTGTACCCATCAATCGAAAGAATGCAGAAATACTGGAAGACTATATGTATGAATCCAGAGATTTATTTAACCCAAAGAACACCGAAAGCTTATTTGTCAGTAAGCAAGGCAAAAGAATGGGCGGAATGAGTTTAGCGAACCGGTTACAGAAGATTGTACAAGCAAGTAATAACAAAGAGATTGTAGAAAAAAGAATTACACTTCACACATTAAGACATAGCATTGCAACCCATTTATTACAACAAGAAGTAAAACTAGAAAGCATCAAAACCTTTTTAGGCCACAGTTCTTTAGAATCCACACAGATTTATGTTCATTTATTAAAAATGATAAAAGATGAAACAGTATAAAGAATATTTAGAGAAAGAAAATTACAGTACAACAACCATTAAAAGCTACTCAAATCAGATTGATAAATTTATCACTTGGTGCAAGAAAAATGATACATCTGCAGAAGTTATTGAGTATGAAAACTGCATGAAATATCTAAAACATTTACAAAGAAAATACACCAATAAAAGAACTGTAAATCATGCCTTAGGCATTGTAAAAAATTACTTGAATTATTTAGTAAGTGAATGTTATAGAACAGACAATCCTATAGAAACAACCACAATCAAAGGAGTTAAAAAAGTAGTGAATCACAATTTATTAGAAGCCGACGAATTAGAAGATTTGTATTATTCATATCAAACAGAAAACATCACCGATCCTTACCACAGATTAACAGCAAAAAGAAATAAAATGATTGTTGGATTGATGGTTTATCAAGGATTAAACACAACAGAACTTATACATTTAGAAATCGAAGATTTACAACTTTACAAAGGAAAGATTTATATAAAAAGTGGCGCAAAAAGTAACAGCAGAACTTTAGAATTAAAATCGTGGCAAGTCATCCAATTTTTAGAATATATAAAAGAAGTCCGAGAAGAAATCATTGATAAAAAACACATTGTTAGCGAAAGAGTTTTTATACCAAACAACAAACGATTAGGAAATACAATCTATCACATTTTAAAGAAGTTAAAGAAGACAAACAACAAAGTAAATAGTTCAAATCAAATACGAGCTTCTGTGATTACCCATTGGTTAAAACAATACAATCTAAGACAAGTGCAAGTCATGGCAGGACATCGTTATATATCTTCTACAGAACGGTATCTACAGGATGATTTAGAATCTTTACACGAAGTTGTAAATAACTTTCATCCCATACAATAAAGCTTCGCTCGTCCTTCGTCCTCGCTTGCTAAAAAACCAATTAAGGGCGGTTATAAGGTGTTCGCTACGCCCCTCTGTGCAGCACTTTTTTTTGGCCAAAAAAAAATACATCGGCTTACAGCCGTTTTTGTCCAAAAAAAAGCTGCTGCCTCCCTGCTTCTGCTCCGCTCACTCGCAGCTCCTCTGTATTTTTGCTGACGGCTCCTATGGGTCGCCTACAAAAATCCACCGCTGCTTATCGGGCGCAGCCGCTGGTGCCAAAGCCTACTGCGCATTTTTTTTTAATCGATTTATTATTTTTATAATAAGGAGAAAAAAAATGCTTGTGGCGCGTCCACGCTGCTCACTTAATCGTTCGCAGACAATGTGTCCACGTCGGCTTTGGCGCTGCGCTTTCGCTGCGCTGGTTTTGCGTACAACGCAGAACACTCAATCGGCGTTGGCCTCTATAAACAGTACGGTTAAATCAAAAAAAGGGAAATACATAGTGGGCTATTATCCTGAAATGAGTTGACCGTTTTTTTAGCTAAATCCTAAAATAGATTTACAACCCGGAATCAATCCTAAAATGAGTTTACAGTTTTTAAAATCAGTACGGAAAACACTTGAGATATCACAGAGGGAAGAACTTACCATAAACGATGTAGTTCCGATGCTGAACGCACTATCGCTTGTCGGTTTTAAAAAGCTGACGATTTATCTCCCTGCTATAACCCTTTCTATAAATCCTCATCTTTTTAAAACGGAGGTAAACCGTTTTAATAATTGGCGATTTTTTAGAGGTGGAAAAAAGCCAGGGGAAAAATCGACAAGTATTAAAATGAAGCAACCGAAGGGTGCTAGTCTTCACAAAGAGCATAAAAAAAGAAGCTACCTAATTAAAAGATAACTTCTTACTTAGCAAACGATTTTAGTCCTCTAAGACGTCGTAGCTAAAATACGACTTTTTTACTTAAAAATCAAAGCTATTATCATCAATCTTAGTTCCACTGTGCGCTCAGGTAGCTATGAGCCTGGAGTATTTTACATAATTTACATTATAACTTACAAGCGAAGAACCGATCAAATAGTAAACTCCTGAATTTGTATTATAATGCCAATTATGTACAAATATCGAGGGAAAGGAAACGGAAAAAACACAGGGGTTTTGAGGAACGAAAATACTGGGTTTTTGGAGTGCGGATTTAATCATAAAATCATATATTTACAATGGTCATGAAGTGAGGACGTTCTTAAAAAAATCTGTTTTTGTCAGGTATAAGCGATAAAAAATGGGCTTTTATTAAAAAAAACGCATAAAGTTATATCCCTTTGGATTGAAACATAAAGGGTATAATAATGTGGTTTCTTCAAATGGAAATTCGGTTGCTAACGCTTGGAAGTATAATAATAAAGAATTAGAAGAAGAGTTAAATCTTGGTTGGTACGATTATGGTGCTAGAAGGTATGATCCAGCGATTGCACGTTGGACTACACAAGACCCACTAGCTGATATGTATGAAAGTTGGAGTCCATATAACTATACGACGAACAATCCTATACGATATATAGATCCTGACGGAATGATGGTTAATGATGCTTTAACTGGAGATGGTGTTCTTGGAGATACTACTCCAGACCCTGAACCTGATGATGTAGACGGAGGTACTTTAGATGAAGTTGTTATTGTAGCCAAAGTTACAAAAAATGAATCTTCAAATGATAGTGGATGGCTAAGTTGGGTGCAGGGAGGATTAGATTTAATAGGTGCTATTCCTGTAATTGGAGAAGTTGCAGATGCAGTAAATGCTGGGATTTATTTATACAATGGAGACTATGAAAATGCAGCCATAAGTGCATTAGCTATAATACCTGTAGTAGGAGACTTAGGTAAGATTTATAAATATAGCAAGAAACTGGCAAAACTTATTGAAAAAGTAAAAGGTGTTTCAGGTGTTTATGAAATTACTACAAAGAGTGGTAAAAAATATATAGGGCAATCTAAGGATATTGGAAAAAGATTGAAGCAACATAATAAATCTGCTAAATTTAAGTCTGATGAAATTGTCGATGTAAAAGTTACTGAAGTCAAAGGGAATAAAGTTAGTAGAGAAGTTTTTGAACAAAGAAAAATTAATGATGCTAGCGGTATAGACAATCTATTAAACAAAAGAAATCCAATAGGCTCTAAACGATCTGGAGAAATGTCTAGAAATGTTACCAGAGGTAAAGAATTTAAAATGAATTAATAAAAATATCATGTTTGGAATTAAAAATAAATTCAAGATACAATCAGATGATACGTTTGGAAATAATTATGTAACCGTTACATCAGACGATATAGCAGGATATATAGAAACTATTCATAAAAATGATATAAAGAATATCGTTATTAAGACTTATGAGGGATATAATCTTAACGATATAAAATGGTTGGAAAGTTGCCCTTTTATTGAAATAGTTCATCTATTTTGTTATGAAGATAATTTTGAGTTAGAGGGATTACATTATTTGGAGAATTTAAGAGTCTTAAATTTAAATGTTACAGCAAAAAGAGCTTCTCAAATACTAGATTTTAGCTACTTCAAAAACCTTGAAAACTGCTCTATTGACTGGAATCCAAAAATGAAGAATCTTTTTAATTGCATAACAATTAAAAGGTTATATTTAAGAAAATATAAAGTAAAGAATCTAGAGGGAATAAGTAATCTCATCAACCTTAAAGAACTTTTAATTAATAACTCTTCTATAGAGAATTTAGAAGGAATGGAAATGCTAGACATTGAAAAAATTGAACTTTCTCGTTTGAGAAAATTAGCCTCTTTAAAAGGATTAGAAAGCTTGAGAAATAACCTAAGAACTCTAGAGATTGAAAGTTGTACTAAATTAGATGATTTAGCTTATTTAAGCCATTTATCTCGTCTTGAAAAATTAGGAATAAATGATTGTAAAGAAATAAAATCATTATTGCCCATTAAAGATTTGAGCAACCTAAAATGGCTTGATTTTTGGGGAAGTACAAAAATATTTGATGGAGATATGACACCATGCTTAGGCATTGGTAAAGTGGCATTTGAAAACCGTAAACATTATAACTATACAAATGAAGAAATTGACAGGCTTAATCAAAAATAACAGATTTTTGACTATAATTTGTTTATCAATTGTATTGATGTCATTCGATACAGAACTAAAAGAACGTAAAGTATTAAATGGAAAATTGAGTTTGCTTTTGCCTTCAAGTTTCACTTTAATGGATAATGCTACTCTTTTAGTGAAATATCCTAATGTTGGAAATAGACCCAACGAGGTTTATACCAATGCTATCGGAAGTGTTAATGTCGCTTTTAACCATACACCTAATGCACTAAAAGAAAGTGAACTTCCACAAGTTAAAGAAGCTATAAAAGCACAATTGTCTGGAACAAAAGGTGTTTCGATAATTAATACATCGGAGACTCAGATAAATAATTCTAATTATGTTACCGTTGAATTTATATCAAAAGCAATAGATACTGAAATTTACAATAAAATGTTTATAACGGTACTTGATGGTAAGTTATTACTAGGTACGTTTAATTGTAAGAAGGGTGACTTAGATGAATGGAAATCCATATCAGTAAAAATTGTTAATTCAATAAAAAAATAACAAACTGAACTATGATGTAAAGAAACTGAAAACGTTCACTCGAAAAAAGGGTAGTGTCCTAAACTGGCGCTTTTAGAAAATGGTTAAAACTGAATGTTGATAATCAGCAAATTATAAAAATATAAGCCTCAATGAAGAGGCTTATATATGTTCTTTGAAATATTAAAAACCCGTTAAAGGTTATAAAATCTACATTTGTTTCCGCTTTGTGCCCTAAATTGGCGTTTAAAAGAGCTATGAATTGTACAAATTGTGATTCTTCTAATTCTATAAAGAAGGGATTACGAAACAATAGGCAACGTTTTTACTGTAAAGACTGTAAGAATTACTTTCAAGAAAAGTATATTTATAATGCATATAAATCAGATACAAATGATTTTATTATAAGCTTACTTAAAGAAAGCTGTAGTGTTAGAGGAATTTCAAGAATATTGAAAATTTCTAAAGATACTGTTCAATCTAGAATGTTAAAAATCAGTAGAAAGATTAGAGCCCCATATTTTAATAAGTTTGGGTGTAAATTTGAAGTAGATGAGATGAGGAGTTATATAGGAAACAAAAGTAATGTTACTTGTCTTACTTATGCTTTAGAAAGAGAAACCAAAAGTATCATTTCCTTCTATGTTGGGAGGAAATCAAAGGAAACAATAAGACCTTTGATTGATAAAGTTCTCCTACTCCAACCAAATAGAATTTATACAGATCGATTAAATATTTATCCGAGCTTAATTCCGAAAGAAATTCATAAATGATTTCAATATTGTACGAACAGAATTGAGAGAATGAATTTGAATTTACGAACTCATATTAAAAGATTAATTGATTACCCACTTTTATACTAGTATTGATGAGTGACAGCTACTACCAGTCTATCAAATAGTCTTTCAGCGAAATAGCGTCTGTTGAGTTTATAGCAGAACTCGTCAAGATAATTCTGCAAATATTTTCCTTTAATTTTATGGTAAATACCTAACAGAGTGCGTTTTGCATTACTTATGGCTATATGCACCGATTTTAGTGTGGTAATAGTGGTTTCTTTATTTGATTTTTCAGTAATGTGTACTTCCACATAATCACCTATGTCTACATAAGACGTGCTTTTGTCGCTAAAAACAATGCATGTATCATCAAAATTACTATCAATAAGCGTGTTGACTTCTTCTTTTTTATGAGTATCCAAAACTTTCATTTTAAAATAACGACATTGTTTGGATTGTTTCCCAGTCTTTAAATCTTCTAAAGGTACAGACTCTGCCATTACCGCTACGTTAGATTGTTTTTGACTGCCTCTGCCTATTTTAAGCTTTTGTCTGTCGGATTCTTTTGTTGCCACAGTAAAGTAAGCTTGATCAAACTCAATCATATCTTCAAGGTCGTATAAATTATCTCGTTTTCCCATAGCCGAACGTATTCTGTGCATAAGAGACCATATAGTGGTATAACGTGTATGGTTGAGCTGACGTTGTAATTCGGCAGCAGAAATACCTTTTTTACTAAAAGTCATAAATGCCATAGCGAGATACCAAGTACGAATAGGTAAATTGGAGTTCTCCATCATAGTACCGCTGCGTAGAGTAGTTCTAAAACCACAATAAGAACATTGCCACATCCATTTAGACTTTAACCAATAGTGCTTTTTTGATTGACATTTTTTGCAAATGACTCCTTCTTTTGAACGAGCCAACTTCATATGTGATTTACAGGAAAACTCATCTGGAAATTGTTCAATAAAATGTAGTAAATTCATAATTCTAAACTTTATATTAAGATACGAATTTTTAAATTAGTGGCATAATTAAGTGTAATCAATAAAGATTAAGTAGGAAAACAATTTGCTTTTCAAGAAGTCAAAAATATCTTGAAGTACATTTGAAGATTTATTTTTGGGGATAGTAATTCCAAAATGAAGATTCGCATAAAAAACATACGTTCTTTGAAAATACGATAATAAAATCAGTAGAAAGGTTTTAAAAATTAGCAAAAACTCAAAAAAATGTAAACTGACTACTATCCTTTTGGCTTGAAACATAAAGAGTATAATAATATCGTTACAAGCAATGGGAATAGTTTTGCTCAGAAAAAACTCTATAACGGAAAAGAATTACAAGATGAGTTAGGGCTGGATTGGTTTGATTATGGTGCTCGTAATTATGATCCATCCATAGGAAGGTGGATAAATATAGACCCGTTAGCTAGTAATTATTACACAATGAGTCCATACACATATGTTTTAAACAATCTCATTAATTATACAGATCCAGATGGGAGATATGTTAGAGGAGATAAAACTACTAAACTTAGTAAATTTATGCAGTATTTCCGTCTATGGGAAGTAGAGGCTATTAAGTATCGAAAATCTTTTTATGGAAAATGGACTACTCATGTAGAGCCTGTAAATGATGCCAAAATTAGAGTATTTGATCATGATTTTCGAGCAACAGAACAAATCATCAATAAGGTAGGAAAAAATGAGAAATTTAGTTATAATAAAGCGTTTGGGAAATATCTGGATGTTGGATTACCTTTAGATGTTGCTCACTTCTTTAAAATGGCAGAATTGGCTAAATCGTATCCTGATTTTGCTGTTAGAATGGCTTATATTAATGAGGAATATAATCAACTCGAAAATGAAAATCCTAAAGGAAGAACAAGTGCTTTTTCTCCTGAAGACTTGTTTTCTAACGAGTTAGGAGTTATCTTTGGTAGTTCAATAGGAACCCATGATAACATGGGTGATTTTCTTGAAGAGTTTTTTAATGAGGTCAAGACTTTATTTACTACAAATGAGTTAAAAGACGGTAAATACCTTAAAGAGTCTAATATTAAAAAATTAAGAAGTTTAGCAAAAAAATATTATGGTACTACAGATTTAAGAGAGTTTACTAAAGATAAAGATATTTATAAATTAGAAAATATTAAAAAAATAAACAACAATGCAGCAAAAAAGAACTTACCATTTTACGACTTTGGAAATGATTAAAGAACATTTTACAACAAATAAAAGATTTGCAATGTATTTTATTTTTATACTGTTTTTTACAGTAGGATGTTATCAATACGAAAAAGACAAAGTTACTATAACTATCATTAATGAGTTAAACGATTGTGAAGAAGATAATATTCACTATAAGATATTGGAGGGTAACTTTATAGAAAAGAGTAGCATAGTTAATATTGAGTTTTCTGATCGTTTGAATAGTAAAGAGAATAATGAATTATTCTTTCCTGCTTGGGGTACAAAGAGATTAAAATTTGAAGTTTCAGGGTATTTTTCCAAAAAAACAAAGAAACAAGATTATTATAGTTGTGATGATGTGTTTTCATTTAAGGTCATTGAAATACTAAACATTGAAGATATAACCGCAATTGATGATTATAAAATTAATAATCAAGAGTAAGGGATAGATAATCTATAAAAAATGAAAAACTAAGAGTTTAAAACGATATCTATAGCATCATCTACTTAGTATAGATATTTAAAAAGGTTTTGAAAAACTCAAATGTTTTCACAATGCTTTCACATAAATAAAAAAGCTGAGACGTAAATCTCAGCTTTTCCTTTATGTACTCAAGGTGGGAATCGAACCCACACTTCCGAAGAAACTGGATTTTGAATCCAGCGCGTCTACCAATTCCGCCACTTGAGCATCTTAAAATAGATCAGCACTGCAAATCTAAAAAATATTTTAGTTTAATACTAAAAAAAAGTATCCCTATGCGAGGTCAAACGCATCATAATTTGAGTATTTTCAATAGGTATCGATTACTCCAAGCTGCTTTGAGTCGTTTTCCTTTCACTCTGATCTTGACCGATTTATCATTTTTAAGCAGGTTTAGTGCAATTTTGGCAAGTATGGCAAAGTTTTGAGCTGCATTTCCTGTTCGTTTTCTTGAAGCATCCTCTGAGAAAGGAACATCCTAAAGTCCAATGTAATTTATTTTCTATACTCTAATGTGATCGAATCGCTTTTTGAAAGTCTTCAGCTTTAGCCTCAAGGCTTGAGATATAATAGCGTGTTGTTTTTTCTATAGGTTTGTCAGAATTTTTAAATTCTCTCAGACTTTCTATTTTGATGACACATTTTAACTGTTTCCATTTATGAATATTTTCTATGTGCTTAAAATCTGTGATGATACTACACACTCTAGTTTCAATTTTTCCATGGTCTACATCTTGATCCATATGTGTCTCTAAATCTTTAGCAAATCTAACTCATCTTCAATGTCTAGATATAATTGTTTCTGATTTTCTTTTACTGCTAACACCTAATCTGCTTTTTTATCGATGATTATCTTTGCTATCTTCTCTTGCCAACCCATTGCCTCTATGGTTACTACTGTATTTTCTAAACAGCGTGCCTTTAGCAATTCTGGAATTGCAGTAATTTCATTTGACTTTTCACTGGTTTTTACTTGACTTGGAACTAAATTTTGTTCACTAGACCATGCGCTGACAATATGCTAGGGTGATTTCTTACCATAACTTTTTGCTCCTCTGAGGGTTTTATCATCTACTGCAACGACCTCTTTGTCATTCAACTTAGCAAGTTCTTTAACCCAATCTATAAAACAATATTCAAATTGCTTCGGATTGATAGCAGAAAATACTCTGTTGAAAGTGTCGTGAGAGGGGATACCCTTATCTGGTTTGAGAAAGGTTTTGAGAAAATCTTCTTTTTCCAGACCATACTGTTCCATTTCATTCCACGAATCCCCTCCACAAATCACAGAAATAATACCAATAAGGAGGATGTCATTTAAATGGTGTCTTTCCTCAAATCACGACTAGGATCGTCTACTTGACTGAAAATAGTTAATAGTTTATTGTTGTTTTACATTGATGTTAAAATATTGATTACTAGTATAATATACAAATAATCAATCACATAAACAACAATTATTTGATTGAATGTCAAATATTTAAACCGCTCTTTAACATATAGAACCCTATAGAAAAATAAGAATAAAATCTAACTTTCAGAAACTTTTTACGGTGCGTTTGCTCTGATAACGGTCTTGATTCTTAATTCTAGTAGCGTAAGCGGTCTTGTTTTAAAATGTATCTTTGCTTGTGCGATTAAAATGACATGAAATGATTCAATCTATGACAGGGTATGGTAAATCCGTACTTCAATTACCCAATAAAAAAGTAATCGTAGAAATAAGATCTTTAAACAGTAAGATATTAGATTTGAGTGTCAGAATTCCTTTTTTCTACAAAGAAAAAGAGTTATCGGTTCGAAAAAAATTAGCAACAAATTTGGTACGAGGTAAAATAGATTTTTCTATTTATGTGGAAATGACCGGAGATGAAACCTCTACTACAATAAATGAAGGTGTAGTTCTGGAATATATGAGACAATTGAAGAATATCGTTCAAATAGATAATTCGGGTGATATTGAATTGATGAAAATGGCTGTTGGTATGCCTGATGTACTAAAAACAGAAAGAGAAGAACTGGATGAAGAAGAATGGAACAAAATAGATCAACATATAGACATTGCAATTAAAGAAAATACTCAATACCGAATCGATGAAGCCGCTTCATTAGAACAAGACTTTAAGAAATATATTGTTCGTATTGAAGAGCACTTAAAAACGATAGGGAGTCTGGATAGCGAAAGAATTCTTCATGTAAAACAAAAGTTAAGAAAAGCATTAAAAGAGCTAACATTAGAAATAGATGAAAATCGTTTTGAACAGGAGCTTATATACTATTTGGAAAGGTTAGATATTAATGAAGAAAAAGCGCGATTAGCAAATCATCTGGACTACTTTTTGAAAGGATTGGAAGACAAAGAATCCAATGGTAAAAAATTAGGATTTATTGTTCAGGAAATCGGGAGAGAAATCAATACCATAGGTTCTAAGGCCAATTTTGCGTCTATTCAAAAATCCGTGATACAGATGAAAAACGAATTGGAAAAAATAAAAGAGCAAATTTTAAATGTACTATAAATATATTGAATATCTGTTTAGACCCCTAAAAGGAATTATCAGGACATTTTTTAAATTTTTCAATCATTTAATATGTTGTATCTCTAAAACACAATTAGGTATAGTAATGGTCAAATAAATATAGATAAAATCCAATTTTTCTGCTATTTTGCCAATGACATTTTAAAAACTTGTAATTATCAGGTATATTCAAAATGAGTTCGATCATAAATAACAACCGTATGAGTGAATTTAAAGGAAAGCTTTTTGTTTTCTCAGCTCCTTCAGGATCAGGAAAAACCACTATAGTTCGTCATTTGTTAAATCAAAAAAGATTTGAACTGACTTTTTCTATTTCCGCTACTTCCAGAAGGCCAAGAAGGAAAGAAGTGAATGGAACGGATTACTATTTTATGACAAAAGAAACATTTTTGAAAAAAATTAAGAACCATGAGTTTTTAGAATGGGAAGAGGTATATCGCGACAACTTTTACGGTACTCTGAAAAGTGAAATAGAAAACATCTGGACACAAAAAAAACATGTAATTTTTGATATAGATGTAGCGGGAGGGCTGCGAATAAAAAAGAAATTTCCGGAGCAAACCTTAGCCGTTTTTATTAAACCTCCGGATATTAATGAATTAATTAAAAGGTTAAAAGCAAGAGGCGAAGAGAGCGACGAAAAAATCAATATGAGAGTAGCCAAAGCATCAATAGAAATGGCCACAGCACCACAGTTTGACCATATTATTAAAAATGACGATTTGGAAACGGCCTTAAAAGAAGCCGAAAAATTAGTTGCTAATTTTCTAAAAAAATCATGATTCATGAAAATTGGATTGTATTTTGGAACATTTAATCCCATTCACGTCGGGCATTTAATTATAGCCAACCATCTATTGGAATATTCCGATTTAGATGAAATTTGGATGGTGATAACACCTCATAATCCACACAAGAAAAAAACCTCTCTACTAAAAGATCATCATCGTTTGACACTGGTATATTTAGCTACGGAAGATTACCATTCAATGAGACCTTCTAACATAGAATTTAAGTTACCAGAACCCAATTATACCATTAATACCCTGGCACATATATCAGAAAAATACCCAACCCATCATTTTTGTTTGATCATGGGAGAGGATAATCTAAAGAATTTTCATAGGTGGAAAAACTATGAAACTATTTTAGAACATTACCATATATATGTTTATCCCAGAATTTCAGAAGGAACCACCGAAACACCATTTGATAACCATCCAAAGATTCATAAAGTGGATGCCCCTATCATAGAAATTTCTTCTACATTAATCAGAAATGGTATTAAAGCAAAAAAAAATGTACGACCTATGTTGCCTAAAGAAGTTTGGCAATACATAGACGAAATGAATTTTTATAGAAAATAGTCCTCTTTTTTTTTCGTTGTATATTTGTTTCATCAATACATGATTTTGTGGCCGACACTAAAAAAAAGAAAAGAAAACTAAAGAGAAAACTAACGGATAAATACAGGTTAGTCGTCTTAAATGAGAATACTTTTGAAGAGCGTTTTTCTTTAAAACTGTCCAGATTAAACGTTTTTGTAATGGGCGGGATTTTTTCCGTAATGTTAGTTATATGCACCATTATTCTTATTGCATTTACCCCGCTTAAAGAATATATACCGGGGTATGCGTCTACGGATTTAAAAAGAAAAACCGCACAATTAATTTTCAAGTCAGATTCTTTACAAAATAAGTTGGACGTCTTAGAGAATTATTTTAATGGTATCCGCTCTGTTTTTACCGGAGAGGTGCAAGGAGAAGAAAATATAGACTCTCTGCAGCATTTGCTCAAAAGAACGCCGACAAATGAAAATCTGTTAAATGCAACAAAAGATGATTCCATATTCAGAGAAGAAGTAGAACGTAAAGACAGATTTCCTCTTTTGGATAAAACAGAAAACAAAGCCGGTGTTGTATTTTTTGCACCGATAACAGGAAGTCTGTCACAATCTTTTGATGTAAACAGCAAGCATTTTGCGGTAGACATTGTTACAAAAACAGGAACTCCGGTAAAAGCTGTTGCAGACGGAACCGTTATTTTTTCAGAATGGACGGCAGAAACAGGTTATGTTATTATTGTAAAGCATAGCAGCGAATATGTTTCTGTTTACAAACACAATGGCAGCTTACTAAAACAGCAAGGAGATTTGGTAAAATCCGGAGAAGTAATTGCCAGTGTGGGATCTTCGGGAAAATTAACAACAGGACCCCACCTGCACTTCGAGTTGTGGAGTGGTGGATATGCTGTAAACCCATTAAATTATATAGATTTCAACTAAATGAGTTTTAAATCTGCTCTTGCCATTCCCTTTGCTAAATTTGTTACAAAAAAAGTATATAGATGGGCTAAGACCCCCTATAAAACCCAGGAAAAAGTATTTAAAAAATTAATTTCCGAAGCAAAAAACACAGCTTTCGGAAAAGATCATGATTTTAAGAATATTACATCGTATGACGATTTTAAGCAACGTGTAAAAATACAGGACTATGAAGGGTTAAAACCCTATATAGATAGGGTTGTAGCCGGAGAATCTAATGTATTGTGGAAAGGGAAACCTTTATATCTGGCAAAAACATCGGGGACTACTTCCGGAGTGAAACACATCCCGATTACAAAAGATGCTATGCCTACGCATATTAAAGCAGCCAGAAATGCACTGCTGTTTTATATTGCCGAAAAAAAGGATGCAAGCTTTGTAAACGGTAAAATGATTTTCTTACAGGGTAGCCCGGTTTTAAAGGACAAAAATGGTATAAAATTAGGAAGGCTTAGCGGAATAGTTGCACACTATGTTCCATCCTATTTGTTAAAAAACAGGCTACCTCGTTGGAAAACCAATTGCATTGAAGATTGGGATACAAAAGTAAACGCTATTGTAGAAGAAACGGTTCATGAAGACATGTCAGTCATTAGCGGTATTCCCTCTTGGGTGCAAATGTATTTTGAAAAACTGATTGCAAAAACAGGAAAAACGATTTCCGAGCTATTCCCGAATTTCAATTTCTTTATTTACGGAGGCGTTAATTTTGATCCCTATAAAAATAAATTCGAATCATTAATAGGTAAAAAAATAGATTATATAGAGTTATACCCCGCTTCGGAAGGGTTTATAGCCTATCAAGATTCACAAACAACACCGGGAATGTTATTACAATTGAATAGTGGCATTTTTTATGAATTTATTTCTGCGAATGTGTTTTTTGATGAAAACCCGCTACGGATTTCTCTAAAAGATGTTCAAAAAGGAGTAAACTATGTAATCATTTTAAATACCAATGCCGGGCTTTGGGGGTATAATATAGGAGATACCGTAGAATTTACATCCGTAAATCCGTACAGAATTAAGGTAACAGGAAGAATAAAACATTTTATTTCTGCTTTTGGAGAGCATGTCATTGGAAAAGAAGTAGAAAAAGCACTCAATGATGCTATTTTAAATACCAATATAACGGTAAGTGAATTTACGGTAGCACCTCAGGTAAACCCTGATAAGGGATTGCCGTACCACGAATGGTTTATCGAGTTTGAAAACGAACCGGAAGATTTAAATGAACTGGCATTGAAAATAGATGCTTCCATGCAAAAACAAAATATTTATTATTTTGATTTAATTAAAGGGAACATATTAAGACCTTTGATTATTAGAAAAGTACAAAAAAACGGATTCCACAAATATATGAAATCCATAGATAAGTTTGGAGGGCAGAATAAAATTCCGCAACTGTCCGATAATAGAAAAATTGCAGAGGTATTACAGCATTTTTTAAAAGAATAAAAAAGGGTTCAATCATATTCACCCTTTAACGGAACAGGTCGCTTCTATTTACATACTATTTAGCAAAGTCTGGGTGTTTCGGATAACCCTATCAAAAATGACTATATACAGCTCGGAAAATGCAATAGATATTAAAGAATATACGATTAGGAAAAGCGGATGTTACCCTATACGATTTGTAAAGACGTCCAAAATTCAAATCATTTATTTATATAGGTTTGTAACAAAGAGATAATAATTTATCACTTGAAATTACCGTAATAAAATGCTCTTTTTTCCTTTCTTGTTCGCTATAAAAAGAAACCGTAGGACTAAGGCTACGCTTTATTTTTCTAACTCTAATAAAGAAAAAAACGATCATTTTTTTTTACAGTAACTTCAAATAATAACTGGTATAATAGTGCTAAGCAGTTATTATTTTATGCTTTGGTTGTATCTTTGTAGAAATTTTTTTCATGAAAGACCGCTTTCCTTTCATTGTAAAAGCTGCATTAATCAGTTTATATTTAATTTTTATAGCCGGTGCTATTGTACGAATGACCGGTTCCGGAATGGGGTGTCCGGACTGGCCTAAATGTTTTGGTTATTTGATTCCGCCTACATCGGAAGAGCAAATCACCTGGACAGCCAATAAGACATATAAAAAAGGAGCCATTATAGTTAAAGATAAAGCCTTATACGTTGCAGAAAAAAACCTTACCACTACCACGGAATTTAATCCAAAGAACTGGGCCCTTTATACCAAACACAACTATGCCAAATTCAACAAATTTCATACCTGGACAGAATATATAAATCGTTTGGTAAGTGTAGTAACCGGGTTCGTATTCTTATTTTTAATTGTGGGTGCGGTTAAGTTTTGGAAAGAGAATAAGCAAATTACCATTTTGTCATTTATTGCTTTTATTTTATTGCTTTTTGAAGCTTGGTTGGGCAAAACAGTAGTAGATACCCATCTTACGCCAACCATTATTACCATTCATATGGTGGTTGGATTGATCATTGTTGGCCTTGTTTTAAAAATCCTTTTTATTGTATCTGAAAAAGGAAAAACATATCCATATCATTCGCTATTCAATAAGTTGCTGATTGTTTCTGTTATATTCTCGCTGATTCAAATTGCATTAGGAACCCAGGTAAGGCAATTTATAGATGAACAAGTAAAATTATATGGTTTTGAGAATAAGCAATATAGTTTGTTAAATCCCGACTTTAAATTCTATTTCCATCGTTCTTTTACAATTGCTATCATAGGGGTAAATTTAGGGTTGTTTTATTTAAATCAGGTAAAAAGTTTAGGTTATGAATTAATTAACTGGATACTTCTTTTATTATTTCTGGAAACGATTACAGGTGTTTTAATGTACTACGCAGATTTTCCAATAGGAACACAGGCAGTTCATTTGTTATCCGGGGCATTATTGTTTGGAGTACAATTCTATTTGTGGTTGCAAAGCAGGAAAATACAAATGAAATAATGCAGTTAGTTATTCTGGTATTTTAAAGGAATTGTCTTAAGAACTTTCAACTTTTATACTTTCAAACTTTAAGAGCATTCGGAAAACTCAAAAGATGTTGCTGATAATCGCATATTTGAAAAATTTCATGTCTGGATAGAAAAAATAGGCACAAGCTAAAAAGTATCAGACGAAAATTTGATTACACTCCAGATGAGTTTTTCTTAATATGTTGATTTATAACTTTTTATTGAACTCGTTTAGATTTTTTGGGTTTAAGCGAACATTAGAAGTTTTTAGATATGTTGAAAGCTTTTTTGAGTTGCATAGCAGCGCTACGGAAGGAAAAAAAGACAAGAACAGAGCTAAAAACACCCATTTTTTAGCAAATTCAAAAAGTTTAAACGAGTTCATTTCCATTTAACTATAATTCCATAGATTTTAAAATAAAAATTGTATTTTTTGGATATCAAAAATATCATATTATGAAATTTCTATTAAAATTATTCTTCTTAGTCTCAATTATTACATCTTGTAACAGTCAAAAACCTATAATTAAAAAATCAATAGAAGACTACAAAAAAGAAGGCTATATTCTAGGTGTAATCGAATTTAAAGATATAACTGATTGTCGCTGGGTTATTACTGTAGATAAATCCAAATTACAATATGATCCTATAAATATTGAAAACAAAAAATTTTCTCACTTTACATCATCTAAAAAAACAAGTATTTTTTTTAAATTTTTTCCTCTTAGAATGAAAAACAGATGCGACGGAATTGTTCCAATACAGCTTATTGAAGTCATTAAAAGCTAAACAAAAAAGAGAATTTTTAAATTCTCTTTTTTGTTTAGCTTTCTCTGTTTATTATTATTCTACAACAATCCTCTTACTGATTCCGGAAGAATTGTTCCCAATCCTGATTAAGTAAATTCCTGAAGAAGCATGCGACATATTTAGTTTGTATCTATAACTACCCGATTCTTTCTTCAGCGTTTTCCATAGTAGGTTTTGACCCAACATGTTGTATACATTCAAATCTAGATCTTCGAATAAGATGTCAGAAGTTATTACAACCTCAAATAGGTCATTTCCTAAATTCAAAATTTTAACATCACTCTCTAAATCATTTTCATCTAAAGACAAAGTAGGGGTAGAACAAATTTGCAATGACCAATCTGATAATACACCTCCATCATTATTAAATTCATCTAAAATTCTCAATGTCTAATCTCCTGCTGATTGCATTCCATTAAAATCTGACAAGCTTCCTTGAGGGCTAAATGTTCCACTAAATGGAGGTGAGCCATCTTCAACAGGAGTTGATGCATCATCATCTAATACAGTGTTTAAGAAATTATCCTGAAAGTTTCCAACATTTTCAAACAAAACAACCTCAGTACTATTATCCGGCGCAATCAATCTTACATCTAAATCGGAAGTATAAGTATGCCTTATGTTTAAGATAACATTCATATCGGAGATAATAACATTATCTGTAATTGTAATTACTGATTCTATTTGAAAATTAGGCGTAGTATCAATAATAATTGCCGTATCGTTGATAACCGTGTCACATGCTGTATTTTCAATAGTTACTTGAGTTGAATTATTAGAAGCGTCAGAATCAGATGGAAGTTGTGTTTGCGCATTTAATACATAGGAACCATCTACAGAAAAATCTCCTAAATTTGTAAACGCATATTCCATGCTCATATTAGGGAGTAAAGGCCCGGTTATTTGTTCTACTACCGGTACACCCCCATTAATTGAGTATGAAACATCAAAATTAGACTGAGAAGTAGTCCCAAAATTTTCAACGGTTACGGTTATTTGCTCATTCCCTATATTTTCTCCACTTACCGGAGAACTTATAGCTGTAACTCCTATATCATTTGAAAAAATATGGGTAATTGATGCAGAGGTAGAGTCGTTCGTATTATCCTCATCACTTTGATAGTTTGCAGAGGCAATAATATTATAGGTTTGTCCTTCTACAGACATATTAGCCGTAGTTGAAAAAGTAAACTGAGCAGATCCTGCGGAAGGAATTGGTTGTCCGGTATATGCTTCACTTATTAGAGCACCTCCGTTTATCTGATAGGTAACATTGAAATTAGAAGCAGTACTTTCGCCAAAATTGAAAATAGTTACTGTTATGCTTTCATTTGACGAGAGAGCTCCTGAGATTGGATTATCAATACTTATGACCCCAATATCATTATTAAAATTTGGTGCAATTTGGAAAACTCCTGCAACATTCTTTCTACCATTATTCATTACTTCATTTACAAACCAGAATTTCTTGTCGTTGGATGGGTCAACATCTATCTTACTATAATCTCCATACCGAGTTGATGGAATGGCACCATCTCCTGCTAAGATTGTCCCTTCAGCAACTGTCATAGTACCTGGAGGATCGTTTACAAAACGGCCCGTATAATAAGAGCCTACAAACACTTGAGAATCCGTACTTTTGGCACTAGACATTCCTGTATATCCCATACCGATATTTCCCTGAACATCCATAATCAAACTTGCATTCCATGCATGCCTACTATCCGGAGCTGTATACGTCCCTTCTTGATGAACTGTCCATGGTTGCCCATCAGCAGTTTGCCTTAATTCGTACCATCTAATACCAGCTTGTTCAGTTGCACTACCATCAACATCTGCAACAAAGTTAAAAACTGCAGAATTGTGTGCCCCAAACTTTCTATACTGTGCTTGATTCATAATTGTCGCCTGTAAGGCATCTACTGATGATCCCCCATTAGGTTGCTGAAGGTTTGAAAAACTTCCTCCGTCAAAGACACCAATGTAAGAAGTGACCCCTTCTGCTGCACCTAAAACCTGTGCCGCTGATACTGTTGAGTTACTTGTGTCTGTCCAATCCATATCTATGGTCCAAATTTTAATATGATCTTCTGTTACTCCTGTCCACGCATCATCTTGCATATATACCACGGTAGCACTTCCCGAGGTTGGCCATGTCCCTCCACTAATATTTAATACTTGAGGGCTATGAAATCCACTAGTAACTAGTCCCGGTAAATTAAAAGAAACAATTTGTGGAGTTGTTCCCGCACTAGCTGCATCAATCATAGCAGACCTTTCAAATACGTGAACTTTATTGGCATTCCCTGTATTCTCTGTCATATAATAACCATCTCTCCAGACAGATAGTTTTTGATAGTCAGTTACCACAGAATAAGTATAAACTGTCCAACCATCGTTTACCGGATCCGGTCCGTCTGAAACTGCTACCTGTACTCCTCCTCCTAAAAATGAGAGTATCCAACGATCTGCATTATTATCATAACTAGCTGTCAAATCACAACATCCGCCAGATGGGAATATCGTAGGGTTTGGAGATACAAGCCCATTTGTAAGTGAGTTTCCACTTTTATCAAATATTTGAAATGCAGTATTAATTACAGAAATATAGTGGTTAGGCCCTACTGCTCCGGCTGGATCCGTAGGCTGAGAACTAGAAGCGCCTGTTTCAAAAACTAATTCTGGGGTTCTGGCAGGGATTCTTCCTGCCAACCTGTGTTTACTTTTAGTCAAAGCATCATCACCTGTAGATCCTTTACCAATAACTACATTGTATTTTGAAGATCTACCATCTTTTATGATGTGTTCTTTTGATAAGTCAGGTCTTATAAGAGAGTTCATACGTGAAGCTAATGATGGAACTTTTTCTACTTTAGAGGGAACTCCCACATAAAAGGGCTTTTGAGGTTCATTTTTCGCAATCTGTGAAAATGCTGTTTGTAATGCAATGAAGAACAAACAAACAATAATTGAGGGGTATTTTTTATTCATTTGATAAAAGTTTAAATAATTAATTTATTAATTAAGTATAAAAGTAGGTTTTTTTCTATTCCACCCCAAAGATTCTATCAGTTTAATTATGTCTTTTTTAATATAAGCTGCTGCCGGTAATACGGAATCGTAGTTGGGCTTTGCATAGAAATACAATGCTCCTTTTAAGAAATTTTTAGTACTGTCCGTTACATGAAATTGAATTTGAGATGCCGCATTACCAGTTATTTCATGTAAGCTACCATATACTTTTTTTTCTTCGTTTATAAAATCTTTAGGAATAATCTGCTCTGCTTTTAGCGTATGTTTATAGACTAGCTTTTCAGATTCAATCAATAGCTCTTTTAAGTTATCTTTTACAGGCCTGTATGTTATATCTATGGAAGCTTTTAGTTTCGGATACATAATTTTAAGCCAATGATTCTCTTCATCTTTAATAACAGCTTTATCAGAAACTAAAAATACATAGGGTCTTTTTACAGCTAGTTTTTTATACACTGCTTTTGCATACGTTAAACTCAAGTATGCTTTAGGTTTGGGCAGTACATCATTTTTGCAGGCAAAAAATATTGATGAAAAAAGGAATATGATTGTTTTAACTTTTAATGTTTTCAAAAAAACAACACCGGTTCCCCAATGTTTTAAAAGAGCTGAGTACACTTTAAACTTGGAACTTTCATACGTTAAATCTGAAACTTTCAAACTATACAACTTTTCTTTCTGCTTTTATTTGAATAATTCGTTTCCTATCTGAAACCTCTATAGTAAACGTATAATTGTTGAAGTTTATTTTGTCTCCTTTGCGGGGAAATTTTCCCGATATTTCCAAAATAAAACCAGCCAATGTTTCCGATTCTCCTTTTTCTTCCTCAAAAATAGCTTCATCTCCTTCAAAAACCTTGCAAAAATCTTTAATACTTATTTTTCCTTCAAAAACATACGTATGGTTATTTATTTTAGAATAAGACAAATCATCCGTATCAAATTCATCATTAATATCGCCGACAATTTCCTCAATAACATCTTCAAGAGTAACAATTCCGCTTGTTCCTCCATACTCGTCAACTACAATTGCTAAGTGGTTTTTCTTTTCTTGAAATTCACTCAGCAAGTCATCCAGTTTTTTGTTTTCCGGAACAAAGAAAGGCTTTCGTAACAACTTTTGCCATTTAAATTGTTTTTTATTCAAGTGAGCTAATAAATCTTTTGCATATAAAACGCCAACAATAGTATCTATATTTTCGTGGTAAACAGGGTTTCTTGAATAGCCGTTTTTAAGGATCTTTTTCACCACATCTTCATAAGGTTCATCATCGGATAATGCAAAAATATCTATCCTCGGTTTCATGATCTGTACCGTCTCCGTACTTCCAAAGTTTACGATTCCTTGTAATATTTTCTGCTCATCTTTTGTCGTAGATTCGTCTGAGGTCAGCTCCAGAGCTTGCGATAGTGTTTCCACTGAAAAATAATTGCTTTTATAGCCGAATCTTTTTTCGATAATTTGAGTAAAATGAATAAGAGGATAGCTAAATGGAGTAAATATAATATTTAAAAAACGGATAGGTTTATGCATCAAATTAGAGAAAAATAGCGCTTTTCGAGAGGCATATATTTTTGGTAAAACTTCCCCGAAAAGTAAAATCAAAAACGTAATAAGTACGACTTCTATTAAAAACCGAATATGAATTTTTAATAAATATAAATCTAAATAATAATTTAAATCCTTAAAAACAACTTCCCCGATTGAGGCAAATAAAAATACAATAAGAATATTGATAAAATTATTGGTTATTAAAATGGTCGCTAGTAATTTTCTGGGCTTTTCAAGGAGTAGGACAATACCATTTTCTCCTTTGGATTTTTCAGATAATATATCCAAATCTGTTTGTGAGAGTGTAAAAAAAGACACTTCACTTCCGGAGATTAACGCAGAGCACGCCAAAAGAATAGTAAGAGCGAGTAAACTAACAACGAGCATATTATTTATACCGGAAAAAAACAGAAAAATACATATAGACTCTGGTGCCAAATTTTAAGAATTCGTTAAACTAAAACAGAAGGTATTTTTCCATACAGCTATAATTCTTTGCTCCGTAATACTACTATGCAATACAAAAAATCCTTCATACGGAAACAAAACCATCAATTTTTGTTTCAATTCAAAAAGTGTAAACGAACTCATTAACTGTTTCGGCTATCATACAAAAATTAGATACTCAAATATACTAAAAAAATCAATCTCTCCCGGATGAAAATGATTTGATGAAATTTGATATTAGCTTAGGTACGGGAAATACTTCTATTGAATTCCAGGAAATAGTTGAATGTCTCATTTCAGGAGTCTCAATGATCCAAAAACGAGTGTATAAATGCTGATGAGAGAGCTTGTGAATAATTTCTTTTTCATTAAACAATGTTATTGATGATGTGGTTGGGAATAATTTTGAGAATTCTTCGGATTGGCAAATATATTTTTCACCTACTGTTTTTTTTGATTCTACAAGCGGGAATTGATATAGTCCCTGCCAAATTCCTTTTCCTTTTCTTTCCTTTAAAATGGTTTTTCCATCATCAGTAACAGTAACTAAATAATTAAAATATCTTTTTTTGACTTTTAACTTTTTCTCTTTAACCGGTAATTTGTGTATGCTTTTTTTTGAAGTGCCAAACAGCTTGAGGAAAACGGACAGGTTTCGCAAAGCGGATTTTGAGGTTTGCAATGTAAAGCTCCAAATTCCATGATGGCTTGATTGTATACTCCGGGTTGGTTTTTATCAATTAACTCTTGGGCTAACCCTTTAAATTTTTTTACGCCTTCAGGTGAATTGATGGGAATATCAATATTAAAATATCTGGCCAACACTCTGTACACATTTCCGTCTACAACAGCATGAGGTTCATTGAAACATATAGAGGAAATTGCCGAAGCAGTATAGTCTCCTACTCCTTTTAGTTTCAAAATCTCTTTATATGTATTAGGAAAATGTCCATCCAAATCATGCACAATTTGTTTTGCGGCAAAGTGCAAATTCCTGGCACGAGAATAATAACCGAGCCCTTGCCACAGTTTTAGAACAGTTGCTTCCGATGCTTTTGCAAGATGAAAGATAGTAGGAAAAGAATGTACAAATTTTACATAATATGGCATTCCCTGAGCTACCCTGGTTTGTTGTAGAATAATTTCCGATAACCAAATAAAGTACGGGTTTTTTGTTTTACGCCACGGGAGATCTCTGTCGTTCTGTAAGTACCAGTGAATTACTGTTTTAGAAAAAATCATGATCACTTTTAAGGACTACAATATTACATTAAACTGTTCATTATTGTTTGATTAAAATTAAAATGTGTTTTTTGTACTGGTAATTTATCCCCGATACTTTTTTCGAAATAGATTAATTATCATATATTTGCCTCCGCATTTTTGAAAATAAATAACTAAAAACAAGAAATATGACGAAAGCGGATATTGTATCGAAAATCTCTGATAAATCGGGTATTGAAAAAACAGATGTATTAACCATTGTAGAAGCATTTATGACCGAGGTAAAAGATGCATTGGAAAATGGAGAGAATGTTTATTTAAGAGGCTTTGGTAGTTTTATTATTAAAACCAGAGCAGAAAAAACAGGAAGAAATATCTCTAAAAATACAACTATTAAAATTCCTGCACACAACATACCGGCTTTTAAACCATCAAAAACGTTTACTGAAGGGGTAAAAAACAAGGTAACAGTAAAGTAAAAAAACAATAATCAAGGCCATAAAGACCTTAACATAAACGAATAATTATGCCAAGTGGTAAAAAAAGAAAGAGAGCAAAAATCTCTACACACAAGCGCAAAAAAAGAGCTAGAGCAAACAGGCATAAGAAAAAGTAAGATCATTTTTCTCTTAACATTTAGTTTAGACGTTCATTGACATTGAGGTTGTTAGACCTCGCACGGTATAGTACCTGACAATATTAAACCATCTGCACAGTTCTGTGTAGTATAAAAACCATTTCAGTATGAAAATAACGTTAATCATTCGATCTAATTCATCTGATATTGATTTTGCCCTGCTAAAAGATGGAAAACTTATTGCATTAAATAGAGAAACAACCGATAACAAATTTTCAGTTGGGGATATTTTTTTAGCCAAAATAGGAAAAGTGTTAACGGGCTTAAATGCTACTTTTGTAAATGTAGGTCATCCGAAAGACGGATTCTTACATTATCATGATTTAGGCGCGCAAGTTCAATCTTTAAATGCATTCATTAAAAAAGTAAGCACAGGTAAGTATAAAGAATTCACTTTAAAAAATTTCCGTTTTGAAAAAGATATTGATAAAGACGGTGGTATTAATGATGTACTAAAATCAGGCCAGAATTTACTAGTACAAATTGTAAAAGAACCAATATCTACCAAAGGGCCGAGAATAAGTTCGGAGCTTTCAATCGCGGGTAGATATTTGGTATTAGTACCTTTTTCCAATAGAATATCAGTATCTCAAAAAATTGAAAATACTAATGAAAAAGAACGCTTAAAAAGATTAGCAAAAAGCATTAAACCCAAGGGGTTTGGTGTTATTTTAAGAACGGTTGCCGAAGGCAAAAAAGTAGCAGAATTGGATAAAGACCTACAGAACTCTTTAGAACGTTGGAAAATGATGTGTAGAAGAATCCCTAATACAAATACGCCAACAAAAATATTGAGTGAATTAAACAGAGCATCTTCGATTTTGAGAGATGTAATGAATGAATCTTTTACAAGTATAATCACCAATGATAAAGACCTTAACCTGGAAATTAAACAGTATTTAAGGGAAATTTATCCGGAAAAAGAAAAGATTGTAAAACTTCATAAGTCTGCCATTCCTATTTTTGAAAGATATGGGATAGAACGCCAAATAAAAACATCTTTTGGTAAAACGGTTTCTATGAGCAAAGGCGCCTATTTGGTAATAGAACATACGGAAGCTTTGCATGTTATCGATGTAAATAGCGGAAATCGATCCAATAAAATAGGATCTCAGGAAGAAACAGCTTTGGAAGTAAATTTAATTGCTGCAACCGAAATTGCACGACAATTGCAATTACGCGACATGGGAGGAATTATTGTAATTGATTTTATAGACATGCATAAAGCTGAAAATAGAAGTAAGTTGTATCTTCATTTAAAAGAGCAAATGTCTTTTGATAGAACAAAACACAAAATATTACCTCCAAGTAGATTTGGTTTAGTACAAATTACACGTCAACGAGTAAGGCCTGAGTTGAGTATAAAAACAACTGAACCTAATCCGAACAAAAACGGAGAAGTTGAAGCACCCATCGTTTTAATTGATAAAATTGAAACGGAGATGAAAAAAATCATCTCTAATCCTAAAAATAAAAAGGTAGTGTTAAATACACATCCTTTCATTGCTTCTTACTTAACCAAAGGGATTTTATCTATCCGGTTCGGCTGGTATTTAAAATACAAAAAGTGGATTACTATTGTGCCCAGAGATGCTTACACATATTTGCATTATAAATTTAAAATAAACCGCAAATAGGGCAATACGCATATATCAAAAAAACCCGCTTCTTACTAAAGATACGGGTTTTTTTATTTAATGAACTCATTTAAACTTTTTGGATGTAAGCGAAAATTAGAAGTTTTTAGGGCTGTTGAAGGATTTTTTGAGTTGCATAGCAGCGCTACGGAAGGAAAAAAAGACAAAAACAGAGCGGAAAACAGTAATTTTTCAGCAAATTGAAAAAGTTTATAGAGATCAGTAGTTAGTTACATATAATTTCACTTTGATAAATTTTATCACTCATGACCATTTTAGTTATTAAGTTATTGAATATTGTGTTTTTGTTTTGCGAGCGATTAATTCTAAAACAAAACTCATTAAAGTATCGGTTTAGATTAAACTCACTTACCCAAGAATAAGTTGTCCTAATCCATGATTTTATTTGATGAATCATCGTATGTAAGGCTTTAAAGTTTAATCCTTTGTCGCTATCAATCTGGGTAATGTTATAGGCTTTTGCAATAGGCCTGTAGCCTTTCCATTTGTGAGTGATTACTTGAGCCTTTCTATCAATATGCTTAATGAACATATATTGCAACGATTGTGCAGAAAAATCTTTGATGTTTAAAGCATACATACGCTTTACTTTGCCCTGGTCTGTGAACTCAACAGCAGTAATAGCCTTCTTTTTCTTAGCATCATAACTACGACCTATCTTGTTTTGCTCATAACCACCCAACACAAATTCATCAACCTGTACATGACCATCCATAGGGTTATTTTCACTAGAAGCCATAGCTTCTCTTACTTTAAGCATAAACAATCGTGCTGTCTTTTCTGTAATACCATAGCGTACACCCATTTGTGTAGCTGATAAACTCTTGGTGGTAGTTGCCATTTCAAAACAGATAAAAAAGGCTTTTCGTACACCAAATCGCACTCTGTGAAAAATGGTGTTAGCCGTTGGGCTTTCTGTATCACCACATTTATTGCATGTTCTTGAAAAGTTCTTACGTACTTGGTAACTGGTATTACCACATTTACGACATACATAACCCTCTTTCCACTTGATTTGACCTAGATATGCTTTGCAATCTACATCTGTTTTAAAGCGTTCAGCGAACTCTAAAAGGTTTTGACCCTTGAAAATTTCCATAAAATCCCTATTTTTATTGACATACAAGTTATGAAATTATCTACTGACCTCTAAAAGTTTAAATGAGTTCAATACCAAAATGAATACTGAAGTGGTCTAAAGATTGTGTGAGGAAAATTTTAAAGTTCGAGTTAAAAAACACAGGCATAACCTTAGCTACGCCGAGTATTTTTAGTGATGAAATTTGAAATTTTCATAGCGAGATTGGACTATTTTAGTATTCATTTTGGTATAATACCTATCTCTTGATATTTTGATTTTTTAATCACTTCTTCCAAACTATATATACTAAATACTAAAAACATACGTTGTTAATGCCATAATGAGTTTTTTACCTGCTATTTTCTTTTTGCTATAAGAGGAAGAAGTAGTATGAGGGAGTTTTATTAATATTTTAATTGACTTAGGCGTTTTATAACTATAAATAAAAATAGTAAATTCAATGGATTAAGTCCAGGTACTATAGAGCAAAGATTTAAAGCCTATCCTTATTTGAATTTCAAGATCGTTTTAAGGCCTCAGAAGATTGTTTAATTTATCTTTCCGAGCTTAAGTGGAAAGATGGTTTTGTATGTAAAAATGGTAATGGCGAATCCTTGTCCTATCAAAAATATTAGTGGTTAAATGCCTAAACCAATATTTTAATTACCAACTAAAACCAATAAAAAAATGGATAGAAAAAAATTTTTAAAAAAAGGTGTATTGGGAATAGGTAGTATCATTGCTATTCCATCTGTTATTTCATCTTGTAATAGTGACAACAATAATATAGGTGATAATAATACGGGTGTTGTTGACCCTAATTGTTCCGTATCTCCTGCGGAAACAGCAGGGCCATTCCCCATTAGGACACCGGCACAACTAATACGTGAAAACATTGTCGGCAACCGCAGTGGAGTAGCCCTGATGATCACACTGAATATCCAAAATACAAATGCCAACTGTAGTCCGATACAAGGGGCATTAGTAGATATATGGCATTGTGATGCAAAAGGCAACTATTCAGAATACGACGGGCAGATAGAAGGCGATTTTACCAGTGAAAATTTTCTCCGGGGAAGGCAAACAACAGATGCTAACGGAAATGCAACATTTGTAAGTATTTTTCCGGGGTGGTATCCGGGTCGTACACCTCATCTTCATGTAGAAATAAAACGTAGCAACGGAACTTCTCTGCTGATTACCCAAGTTTCCTGGTCGGAAGCCATTTCCAATACGGTATATGCCTCTCCAAACTATAACGGAAATGCGGATACCAATAACTCAAACGACGGAATTGTATCCGATGCTAATCTTGCGGATAGTCTTGTTGGAAATGTAACGGACGGATATGTCTTGATGAAAAATATAAAGGTTGCAGGTTGATCATTTTGAGTAATAGAAATTTTACCACAAGTTATTATAACTGGCTGCCACCCTGCTACTAATATACTTTTTAGAAATTTGAGACCTTTGCAAAATAGTGATATATTCTGTATTGAAATTGATTTGGCTTCAAATTTCTTCCTTCTCGAAAATTTTAAATCCTCAAAACCAACAGGTTATTCCGGTTTAAAATTTTCTTCGGGTGTCGAACTTTTTTGCCAAATCAATTTTGCAAAGGTCTCATTTATTTAAACCCCGTCAGCAATTCGTTGAAGCGATTTGGAATCCAAAATATAAATCTGTTTTCCTTTGAGGTCAATTAATTTTTCTTTTTTGAAGGCGGATAACAACCGAATTGTAGATTCCGTGGCGGTTCCGACAATACTGGCAATATCTTCGCGGGAAAGCTGAATATTTAAAGGCTCGTTGTCAGTTGTTTTGAAATTTTCCTGCAAATGCAGTAAAGCTTCAGCCAGTCGTTGCTTCACATTTTTTTGTGCCATGTCTACCACCATATTATCAGCTTCTTTAAGAGACAATGCCAGGCTCTTGAGAACACTCATAGTAAACTGGTTGTTCTTTTTCAAATATTTAACAATCTCTTCTTTAGGAATAAAGCATACCTCCATATCATTAATAGCTGTGGCTTTTAGATTTGAAGCCTCTTCGCTAATCAGACTACGTTCACCTATCAGATCTCCTTTTTTAATCAGTTTAACAACTTGATCTCTCCCGTTTGTACTCATTTTAGTTACTTTACAAACACCCTCTTTGATACAAAAAATTCCATTGATATATTGGCCTTCCTCAAAAAGCACATCTCCTTTTTTAACAAATTGAGATGTTTTACAGGTAGAAATACGAATCAACTCATCCTTAGATAGTTTCCCCAATGAGTTGAGTTGACGGATAATACATTGTTCACATCTGTTGCTCATAGCCTGTTCAAACTGGCAATCCAAATTAGTAAAAAAAGCTGACAATTATCATGTTTTTTGATGAAAGAATGCTCGAATTTTGCCATAGGCAAAGAGCAAATAATATTTATGAAATCACAACCTTGTTTTCATTGTGGTACGCTGTGTGATGATAAGCTTATACAGATAGAAAACAAACCGTTTTGCTGCATGGGTTGCAAAACGGTTTACGAATTACTGTCAGAAAATAACATGGCTTGTTATTACGATTTTGAAAACAATCCCGGAGCCATACCCTCAGAGTTCAAAGGAAAATTTGATTATTTGTCAAATGAGAGTATTGTTTCTAAACTGATTGAATTTGAAGACGATTCTTTTCAAATTGTCAATTTATACATTCCGCATATCCATTGCAGCTCCTGTATTTGGGTTTTGGAAAATCTACAACGATTAGATAAGGGAGTTATTTCCTCTCAAGTGAATTTCCCTAAAAAAACAGTTAGGGTGCATTACGATAATCAACGGACTTCTCTGAAAGATCTGGTTATTTTACTCAGTGCTATCGGGTATGAACCCTACATCAGCTTGGAAGATACCGTACAAAAGAAAAATACTGTTAATAGAACTATTTATTATAAACTGGGAGTTGCAGGGTTTGCATTTGGTAACATTATGTTCTTATCTTTTCCGGAATATTTTGAGGTTTCGGAGTATTGGCTGGAAAAGTACAAATATGTGTTTCGGTGGTTGATGTTATTGTTTTCGCTTCCCGTTGTGTTTTATGCGGCAAGCGACTATTTTGTTTCCGCATACAAAGGGCTGCGGTCAAAATTGTTGAATATTGATATTCCTATTGCTTTGGGAATTTCAGTGCTCTTTGTACGAAGTTCGGCAGAAGTAATCTTTGATTTGGGAACGGGCTTTTTTGACAGCTTGACAGGGTTGGTATTTTTTTTGCTTTTAGGTAAATTTTTTCAGCAAAAAACGTATAGCTTTTTATCTTTTGAGCGCGATTATACCTCTTATTTTCCTGTTGCCGTAACCAGGATGAGGGACAGGAAAGAAGAAAATATCGAAATCTACGATATTGAGAAAGGAGATAGATTGCTGATCAGAAATCAAGAACTTATTCCCGTAGATGGAATATTAATAAGCGCTGCTACACAGATTGATTATAGTTTTGTTACAGGCGAATCCAAACCTGTAATTAAAAAATCGGGGGACAACATCTTTGCCGGAGGAAAACAACTGGAAAAAGCCATTGAAATGGAAGTACTTACATCAGTATCTCAAAGCTACTTGACACAACTTTGGACAAATGACGTTTTTAATAAAGATAAAATCTCAACATTTCAATCACTAACAGATAGTGTTAGCAAATACTTTACAATTACAGTAATAGGCATTGCTCTCATAGCAACTATATACTGGTTATATTTTGATACCGGCAAAGCACTGTCCGTTTTTACTGCAGTACTCATCATTGCTTGCCCTTGTGCCATTGCTTTGGCTGCACCATTTACATTAGGGAATCTATTGCGCATTTTTGGTAAGCATAAACTCTATTTAAAAAATACGGAAGTCATAGAAAAACTGGCAAAAATTAACAGTGTTTTTTTTGATAAAACCGGAACAATTACCAGCAATAGTGAAAGTGACATTATTTACGAAGGGGAAGAACTAACCGATAGGCAAGTTTCTGCTTTGGGCACATTACTGAGAAATTCGAATCATCCGCTAAGTCGTAAAATTTACCATCAGATACGAGAGCCCGAACCACTGACTTTGAAACACTATCAGGAGTTCGCGGGAAAAGGAGTTCAAGCTTGTGTTGAAAGAGATTTTATCAAAGCAGGATCCGCATCATTTGTCCGGGCTGTAGAAGCTCAACACCATTACGATACGGCTGTGCACTTGAGTTTTAATGGCCATTATAAAGGGAAGTATGTTTTAAAAAATACGTACAGAAAAGGCGTTAAAAAGGTATTTATCTCATTAGAACCAAATTATGAATTATCGATTCTTTCGGGAGATAACTCAGGAGAAAAACAATATCTCCAATCAATATTACCGGAGAAAACTACGTTGTATTTCAACCAAAAACCAGAACAGAAATTAGCTTTGATTCAAAAAAATCAACATAAAAACCTGAAAGTCATGATGATTGGGGATGGATTAAATGACTCTGGAGCCCTTGCTCAAAGTGATGTGGGAATTGCTATTTCAGAAGATATCAATGTATTCTCCCCTGCTTGTGACGGAATACTATCAGCAGAAAATTTTGAAAAAATACCTTTATTCTTACAACTGGCTCAGCATTCCATCAAGATTATCAGGCTGGCATTTTTAGTATCGTTAATTTATAATTTGATAGGATTGTACTTTGCTGTCACCGGACAATTATCACCGGTTATTGCTGCAATTTTAATGCCTTTGAGTTCTATTAGCATTGTTGTTTTTACAACCTTAGCAACAAATTTCACCAGCAGGAAATTAACCCGGATGATGTATTAGAGAATCTATTACAGCTTAAAATCGCTTCAAAACAGATCGCTTCACTACATTTTTGAAATGAAGCTATAAACATTGTCCTTCAAAAAAGTCCCCGGATGTCAAAAAAAAATCAAAACATGATAAATGTCATTTTTTAGAATCTGATCCCGAGGTAATTTTACCTTGATTTTATCAGGCACTTATGAGCGTAATTTACCTACTTCTTGCACTAAGTATATTAGTTGCTTTAATATTTTTTGTAGCATTTATCCTATCGGTAAAGAGTGGTCAATATGACGATTCGTATACGCCTTCTGTCAGAATATTGTTTGACGATGAAATCGTAGAAGAAAGTAAGGAAAATTCATCAACTAACAACGTTTAAACGATTTAATTATGGAAGTACAACAATTTTATTACGATAACAAGATCGTAAAAAAATTCATCTATGCAACCATGCTCTGGGGAACTGTTGGATTTACCGTTGGGTTATTGCTTGCATTTATGTTTTTGTTTCCTAACATTACAGACGGTATCGCTTGGTTGAGTTTTGGCCGTATCAGGCCTTTACATACCAACGCAGTGATATTTGCATTTGTTGGGAATGCCATCTTTGCGGGGGTTTACTACTCGTTGCAACGGCTTTTAAAAACAAGAATGGCGAGTGATGTTCTTAGTAATTTCAATTTCTGGGGTTGGCAGCTAATTATTGTCGCTGCAGCCATTACACTACCATTAGGGTTCACAACATCTAAAGAATATGCTGAATTGGAGTGGCCTATTGATATTGCCATTGCATTGGTTTGGGTAGCCTTTGGAGTAAATATGATCTGGACTATCTTAAAGCGAAGGCAAAGACATTTATATGTAGCAATTTGGTTTTACTTAGGAACCTTTGTTACTGTCGCAGTACTTCATATATTCAATAGTCTGGAATTGCCTGTAGGGTTTTTAAAGAGCTATTCAGTATATGCAGGAGTTCAAGATGCTTTGGTTCAGTGGTGGTATGGACACAATGCCGTGGCTTTTTTCCTGACCACACCTTTTTTGGGACTGATGTATTATTTTGTTCCCAAAGCTGCTAACAGACCTGTATACTCATACCGATTATCCATTGTACATTTTTGGTCACTCATTTTCATTTACATTTGGGCAGGGCCACATCATTTATTGTATTCGGCTTTACCCGATTGGGCTCAGAATCTAGGAGTTGCTTTTTCAGTGATGTTGATTGCTCCATCTTGGGGAGGTATGATCAATGGGTTATTAACGTTGCGCGGAGCATGGGATAAAGTAAGAACGGATCCGGTTCTAAAATTTATGGTTGTGGCAATTACCGGGTATGGGATGGCTACTTTTGAAGGCCCCATGTTGTCTTTAAAAAATGTCAATGCTATTGCACACTTTAGCGATTGGGTAATCGCCCATGTACACGTTGGGGCTTTGGCCTGGAATGGGTTCCTGACTTTCGGAATGTTATATTGGCTGATTCCGAGAATGTTTAAAACACAATTGTTCTCAAGAGCCCTTGCAAACTTCCACTTTTGGATCGGAACATTGGGTATTGTGATGTATGCCTTACCCATGTATGTGGCCGGATTTGTACAGGCTTCTATGTGGAAACAATTCAATCCGGATGGAACTTTAACATATGGAAACTTTTTAGAAACGGTCAATGAGATTATCCCGATGTACTGGATGAGAGCCATTCTTTAGATTAGCAAATAGAAATAATTACTTAAAATAAAAACATAATAGTTATGATGAAATTTCTTTTTTTGCTTCTTTTTTTCTTTGTTAATAACTCTTATTTTGTTGATAACCAAAAACACAAAAGAACGGAGTGAACTTTAGCGGCCAGCTAGCTTTTTAGAGCCATCCCCCGTATTAGTCTCCGTTCTTTTTAAAAGTTACTTAGAACCATATAGAATTTCAGTTTCTGCCCTTATTAAAGGTCTTAGTTTAAGTAACTATTATTAATATCTAATTACAAAATTATGAAAACAAATGAAATTATCGGAATCGATGTCAGTAAATTATTAATTGATGTTTGTATCTATTCTAAACAAATTGTTCAACAGTTTGAGAACAGTAAATCTGGATTTAAATTAATGCTAAAGTGGAGTTTTAAAAATTCGTCTTTCTCTAAAGAAGAAACCATGTTTGTATTTGAACATACAGGAATGTACTCTCATTTATTATCTGTGTCTTTAACTGAACAAAAATTATCTTTTTTCATAGCTTCTGGTTTAGAAATTAAAAGATCTATTGGTATTGCTCGTGGAAAGGATGACCAAATTGATGCCAAACGCATTGCTCTATATGGGTATCGATTAAAAGAAGAACTTAAACCCAGTAAGCTACCTAAAAGAAGTATATTACAACTAAAAAGTCTCTTATCTTTAAGGACAAAACTTAACAAACAAAGAGCTGGTTTTAAAGTTACTTTGAAAGAACAAAAAAGAATTTATAAAGCAAAAGAGTATAAAATAATCTTTGACGTTCAACAAAAAATGATTGCAGAACTAACCAAACAAATACACAAGATTAATACTCAAATGCAAGCTATTATTGACCAAAATATAATGTTAAAAGAAACCTATAAACTTGTTACTAGTGTTAAAGGTATAGGAATGCAAACTGCTATAATGATGATTGTGTTTACTGACAATTTTTCAAAATTTGAAAACTGGAGAAAGTTTGCCTCTTATTGTGGTGTTGCTCCTTTTCCTTACCAATCTGGAACTAGTATTAAAGGACGTACAAAAGTCTCTCATTTGGCTAATAAAAAATTGAAAGCAATTATTAATATGTGCGCTATTTCTGCTATACAACATAACCCAGAAATGAAATTATACTATCATAAAAGAATAAAACAAGGCAAAAGTAAAATGAGTACCGTTAACATTATTAGAAACAAATTAATAGCAAGAGTGTTTGCCGTTGTCAAACGACAAACACCCTATGTAGATACTTTTAAATTTGCTGCATAAATTAGTAAAAATAATATCTCAACTTTTACTTGTTTTTATCATAGAATACGGGGGGAGCTTGTTTATTATAGGGTCATTGGTAATGCTTTACAATGTAATCATGACGGTTCGTTCAGGATCAAAAGTTACAGATGAATTGGCAGAAGCACCGGCATTAAAGAAAGTGCCTAAGAAAAGACAAAAAAAGGAAGGATATCATACCTGGTTGGAAAGAAAGCCGGTAAAGTTGACCATCTATGCAACTATTGCTATTCTCATTGGAGGAATTGTACAAATTGTTCCAACCCTATTAGTAGATTCTAATATCCCGACTATCACCAGTGTAAAACCTTATACTCCCTTAGAATTGGAAGGCAGAGATCTCTATATCAGAGAAGGGTGTGTGAGTTGCCATTCACAAATGATCAGGCCATTTAGAAGTGAGGTTGAGCGTTATGGCGAATATTCCAAAGCGGGAGAATATGTATACGATCATCCTTTCCTGTGGGGAAGTAAACGAACGGGCCCCGATCTTTTTAGAATCGGAGGGAAATATCCGGATAGTTGGCACTTCAATCATATGTACGATCCGCAGAGTACATCGCCGGGGTCTATTATGCCGGCTTATCAATGGTTGATCCGAGATAAGCATGACCGATCTCATATTGAAGATAAAATGAAAGCCATGGTAGCTCTTGGAGTTCCATATACGGAAGAAGATATTGCCAATGCTCAAAAGCATATGGCAGAACAATCTCAAAAGATAGTAGCGAATTTATATGAAGATCCGGATATCACGAGTTCTTTTGAACAAGAGAAAGCAGATTTGGGAGGTGATTATATACCGTTGAAAGAACGTGAAATTGTGTCGTTGATTGCTTATTTACAACGATTAGGAACTGATATCAAACTCATAAATACAGAAGATAGCCTAAGTATAAAAAAATAATACCATGTTGAAATTTGTAAAAAATCATTTAGAGACTATTGTTGGAATTGAAGTGTATCCTTTGATATCGCTACTTATCTTTTTTACCTTTTTTGCCGCTCTTTTTTGGTGGGTATTCACAGCGAAGAAAGAGCATATCAAAAAGATGAGCAGCATGCCGTTAGACGAACAGATAAAATTATAACCCATGAAAAAATATTTTCAATCAATAGCATACACTCTGTGTTTATTTGCGGCTTTGTATGCATTATATATAGCCTTAGCATCTTATGAAAATCCATTCGATATTTATGAAAACCCTCTGGTATGGATCATTATCATAGCAATTGTTGTGATGATCATTATGAAGGAGATCCTCAACGTGGTTACATTGGAAAAAGTAGAGCAACTGGAACTCGAAAAACAAGGAATCAGCTCGGTAGCTACCGATAAATATATGTGGCTTAAAACATTATTGAAAAGGTGGGCTAAAACCAAATCTATCGAAGAGGAGGAGGAAATCATCTTAGATCACAATTACGATGGAATTAAGGAATTAGATAATTCACTTCCGCCATGGTGGCTGTACTTGTTCTATGTTACCATTCTATTTGGGGTAGTTTACCTGGCAAAATACCATATTTTTGGCGGAGATAGCCAAGCTACCGAATATAGAAAAGAAGTAGCGGACGCAATGAGAAAGCTAGACCAACATAAAGGTAACACCAAAGAAAAAATCGTAGATGCCTCCACAGCGCAATATTTAACAGATGAAGCATCTCTAAAGAGAGGAAAAGCCATTTTCAATCTCAACTGTGCCAGTTGTCATGCAAAAGACGGAGGTGGAGGCATTGGCCCTAACCTTACCGATAAGTATTGGATCCTTGGCGGAAATATGGAAAGCATATTCACCACCATCAATGACGGGGGAAGATCAGGAAAAGGAATGGTAGCCTGGAAGACCACATTGAAATCTGTTGATATTGAAAAAGTGGCCGGTTATGTACTGTCACTCCAGGGAACCTATCCGCAAAAGCCGAAAGATCCTCAGGGCGAACTTTGGGATGAAGAATAAAGCAGCGTGTTAAGTTAGTTTTAATAGTTGTAATGGAAACACCCGGGAACGAACAATTTAGAGATAATATTGGAACTATCAATGAAGAAGGAAAGCGATCTTGGGTGTATCCTAAAAAACCCGGTGGAAAGTTTTATACCTATAGAAAATGGGTAAGTTATTTTTTACTGACTTTCTTATTCTTGGCACCATTTATAAAAGTAAACGGGAATCAGTTTTTGCTATTCAACGTTTTGGAAAGAAGATTCAATATTTTCGGATTTCCGTTCTGGCCGCAAGATTTCCATTTATTCGTGATATCCATGATCATAGGAGTTGTTTTTGTGACCCTTTTTACCGTAGTTTTCGGGCGAATCTTTTGTGGTTGGGTGTGTCCGCAGACTATTTTTATGGAAATGGTTTTCCGTAGAATTGAATACTGGATAGAAGGCGACAGAGGAAAACAAATTCGGTTGGATAAACAACCCTGGAATACTAATAAGATTAGGAAAAGAGTACTGAAATGGAGTATTTTTTTTATCATTTCTTTTTTGATAGCGAATATTTTTTTGGCCTATTTGATAGGAAGCGACAGGTTAATAGACTATGTATTTTCTTCTCCGTTTGATCATGTAAGTACATTAATTTCACTGTTGATTTTTACCGGGGTTTTCTATTTTGTATTTATATGGTTCCGTGAGCAAGTATGTATCATAGCTTGCCCATACGGAAGATTACAAGGCGTCCTCTTAGACAATCAATCTGTAGTAGTTGCTTACGATTATAAACGCGGTGAAAAAGAAAAGGGAAGAGCCAAATTCAAGAAAAATGAAGACAGGGCAGCCAGCGGAAAAGGGGATTGTATTGATTGCCAGCTATGTGTACATGTTTGCCCGACAGGAATTGATATCAGAAATGGAACACAACTGGAATGTGTAAACTGTACAGCTTGTATTGATGAGTGTGACCACATAATGAAAAAAGTTGGTTTGCCAACCGGGCTCATCCGTTATGCGAGTACTGATAATATTGAGAAAAAATCACCTTTTAGATTTACTGCCAGGATGAAAGGCTATACAGCAGTTCTGGGAATTTTAATTGCTGTTTTAGTAGGAATGTTGTCTTTAAGAAATGATGTGGAAGCTACTATTTTAAGATTACCCGGTCAGTTATATGAAAAGAAAGGACATGATAGCATCAGTAATGTGTATACCTATAAAGTGATTAACAAAACAACTGAGAATATTAAAAATGTAACGTATAAATTATTATCACATGAAGGAACCATCAAACTAGTGTCAAGAGAAACATTTCTAATCCCAAAGCAGGGATTGGCAGAGGGAACTTTGTTTATTGAGATTCCAAAAAAAGAATTAAATAAAAATAAGATACGGTTGCGAATTGGAGTCTACAGTGGATATAAGTTAATAGAAACGGTAACGACAAATTTTCTAGGCCCCAGGAATTATAGATGATTAATGTAACAATGGGGCAATGTAATGATTTGAAGGTTTGAAAATATACGATGTTTGTAATCTTTGATTTTTAAATGCTTCAATCTTTAAATTTTTAAAATCATTCAATAAAAAATAAATACCATGAAAATCAATTGGGGAAAAGGCATTGTAATTGCTATCATCTTTTTTGTAGGATTTATCATGTATTTTGTGATAACGATGACTACGAATACTAAATTTAATTATGATTTGGTAACTGAGAAATATTACGAAAAAGAGTTGACTTATCAGCAAAAGATCGATGCAAGTAAAAATATTCAAGCACTTGAAGGGAAAATTTCTCTGGAAAAAATAGCGGATGGCTTACTTATCAAATTTCCAAGAGATTTTCAAGATAAAGTTTTGGAAGGAAAAGTGTTCCTATACAGGCCATCTGACAAACAACTGGATTTTGAACTTCCGCTTTCAAAGATCCGGAATTATTTGCTCGTGCCTGACAAACGTTTGTTGGATGGCCGTTGGAACATTAGTATCGAATTTACGGATCAAAATAAAAATTACTTTTTTTCCGAAGAAATTATTTACTAATGATTTACACTGCACTACTTTTTGGATTGTTTGGAAGCTTTCATTGTTTAGGAATGTGCGGCCCTATTGCTTTTATGCTTCCCATTGACAGGCAGCAAAAAGGAAGAGCTATCTGGCAAACCGTTTTGTATCATTCGGGACGGATTTTTTCATATGCTTTGATCGGCGGCTTATTTGGATGGTTAGGTAAAGGGTTTTATTTTTTTGGTTTACAGCAACAGTTGTCTATTGCTGTTGGATTGATTATGATTTTACCTGTTATTAGCCCTGGGCTTTTTTTAAGATTTTCGGTAACCCGGCCTCTATTGCGATTTACAGGTAAGATAAAAAATGCTTTGGGGGCATCTTTGAAACAAAAAGAAAACACTGCGTTTTTTACTATTGGGTTTTTGAATGGTTTGTTGCCTTGCGGATTGGTCTATATAGCCATGATTGCGTCCTTGACTTCAACCACTATTTTAGAAGGAATCTCCTATATGACTTTATTTGGATTAGGTACTGTTCCTTTGATGAGTGCTGTGGTTATCCTGGGAAATCTTACTCATTATGTGAATCGGCGAAAGGTTCAAAAACTGATTCCTTTTGTTGTTTTCATTATTGGATTTGTCTTCATATTGAGAGGCCTGGGTTTGGGAATTCCATATATCTCTCCCAAGCCTATTCTTGTGGATGCTTTGGAGGTAACCCAAACTTGTCATTAATCCTTTAATTTTCGAATCCGTGAAGCGCTAGACCAGTATAAAATGTCATCATTTAAAGATTTAATTGACTCTGGAATCAAGAACCATAGCTTTCTTGATTCTTAATTCTAGTAGTGTAAGCGGTCTTGTTTTAAAATCTATCCACAAGTCTTATTTATGTTAAGTTATGTTGATTTAGCCCTTATGTTTGTAGAAGTAGCTGAAAGAAAATACCTGTGTATTTTTAAGTACCTTTAAGTCTTTAATATAATACCCGTCACGTGTATTTTAAAAGCACTTTCGATCCCATTTTTTTCAAAAAAATAAGCTCACTTTTTACACTTTTTCCGACTTTAAACTATATTACTTCAGCTTATATTCTCCGAGTCAGAATTGTATAATCGGAAGATAATTCTTACATTTAAAACCGTATTCCTAATAATTTTAACGGATATTATAGTATATTTATCCCTTGATAAAGGTTTCGCAATTATATAAATTACCTAAAAAAATTATATCCACGATGATACAAAAAATTATTTTTCTTTTTTTTGCATTACTTCTTAGTAAGAATAGTTATTCCCAGGTAGAAGCATCAGATTGGGTAAAAGGTTCTTACTCTAACGTGGAAGGGAAGAATTCAAAAGAAAAAATCATGGGCCAATTGCCAACAAACTATTCTGTTTGGAAAATATCTACTGAAGGATTTACAAATAGAATGCATAGTATTGAAAATCAGGAAATTACGTTACCTACCCCCGATGGAAAATTTGAACAATTTATAATCTCTCCGTCTCAAGTAATATCAGATGAAGTAACGCACCTATATACAATTAAAACGTTTACGGGTTACAAAAAAGATAATCCGGGCACTCTCATTTCTTGTGACATAAGTGAAACAGGGTTTCATGCGGCCGTTTATAACAAAGATAATTCATTTTTTATAGAGCCTGTTTATAAAGAATCTTCGGAAACAGTGATCGCTTATTATAAAAAAGATTATATCACTGAAAAATTAAAATGTAATACAGAAACTGCACCCATAGAAGAAATGACAACAGAAATTCTTAACAGGCAAACACCTACTACTAAAATAACATACAGATTGGCTATTGCGGCAGCCGGAGAATATTCACAGCAATTCGGAGGCAGCCCATATAGTGCGACAAACGTATTAAATGCTTTAGCTTCCGGAGTTAATATGATCAACCCTGTTTTTTTAAGAGATTTGGGGGTTACATTTACACTAGTTAGTAATACTGCTTTAGTGTATCCGGATCCAAATACAGACCCATTTAACATAGGAGATGATGTCTCTGCGGCTCATACAGCCTGTACCAATGCCCTAGGCTCTTCAGGTTTTGATGTAGGTCATATGGTTATTTGGGCTAATACCGGTGGAGCGGCAGCTTTTGGAGTGGTCTGCAATGATGCTGCAAAGGGTCTCGGTTTTTCCGGGAATACTAATAGTACTACAACGTTATGGATAGATTATGTATCACATGAGATTGGCCACCAGTTCCGTTCGGAGCATAATTTTGTATCGCAAGAATGTAACCAATCTGCGTCTGGTTTTAGGTATGAGCCCGGGGAAGGATCTTCAATTATGTCGTATGCTAATGTTTGCGGAGGAGCTGCTCAATATGCACCAGGCTCCGATCCGTTTTTCCACTACGCCTCTATCGATCAAATGCAGGCTTTTTTAAATACCATATCTTGCGGAACCATGGATAGTTCGGGAAATACTGCTTCCCCTACCGCTAATGCCAACGCTGATATTACGGTACCTAAACAAACACCGTTTATCTTGGTAGGTACGGGAACTGATGCAAATGATCCTTCCGGTAATTTAACCTACGGATGGCAACAATACGACGGTTCCGGTACTGAAGTTACCGGTTCCCCCAATTGTAACGCTACCAATGCACCTATGTTTCGGTACCGTCCGCCAACAAGTAATAATTATCGTAGTTTTCCACAGTACGGCGATATATTGGCCGGGAATAATGACCGGCAATGGGAAAGACTGCCTTGTGTAGCAAGAACCATGAATTTTTCATTAGCTGTAAGAGATAACAATAGCTCTTTTGGGAGAATTGGGGAAGACAGGGCCGTAGTTATGGTGGCTGATACAGGTCCATTTAATGTAACGAGTCCGAATGGTGGGGAAACGTTAACAGGTAATGCTTCACACACTGTAACGTGGACTGTCAACGGAACGAATGCGCATTGCGGAAATGTAGATATCTTGGTTTCAACTGATGGCGGAAATACCTACTCGGTAGTGGCGAACGCAACTTCTAATGATGGTACAGAAAGTATAACCGTTCCAAATACGGCTTCAACTACGGCTCGTGTATTGGTTAGATGTGATGTTGCAGGAGGCTTTAGAGCTGCTTCTACATTTTATGATGTATCGAATGCTAACTTTACTATAAATACTGTTTTGGGTATTGATGATGTAGAAAGTTTAGGGGTTTCTGTATACCCTAATCCGGTGTCAAACGAAGTATTTATTAAATTAACAAATTCTGAAAATTATACTTATCAATTATTCGATGTTAGTGGCCGAAGTATTAAGAAAGGAGAATTCAATGATTCTATCTCTATTCAAACAAGTTATTTTCAGACAGGAATCTACTTCTTAGAATTAACTCTGGTAAATTCCGGTAAAAGAGTGGTTAAAAAACTTATCATACAAAATTGACTCTGAACTCATTTAAACTTTTTGGATTTAAGCGAACATTAGAAGTTTTTAGATATGTTGAAAGCTTTTTTGAGTTACATAGCAGCGCTACGGAAGGAAAAAAAGATAAAAACAGAGCTAAAAACAGCAATTTTTTAGCAAATTCAAAAAGTTTAAATGAGTTCTCTTATAAGTTTCAAACGCAGTATGATGTTCAGATTACAAAAACTTATTTTTAACATGACTCTAATAAGTTTTGTTATCATATTATATAACTGTTCATCAGTAAATACTAAAACATACGATTTTCAAGTTACGTATGCTAAAACAAAAGGTAGACTAAAAACAAAACCACATTATATAATAAGGCTAAAAGGCGATTCCGTTTCCTATAACGGAATCGCCAATATGTCGATTATTGGTGAAAGAAATTTCAAAATTTCAAAATCAGAGCTCAAGCAAATTAGAAAAGCTTTTGAGGAGAGTGATTTCTCAAGTTTTGATCAACTATACCAGGGTAATGTAAGGGATTTACCTATCACAAATATCACTTATAATGATTATGAAGTAAGATTTCAATCAAAACAAGCCCCGGAAAAATTAAAAGAATTGGCTCTTTTAATGGAAGAATTATTGCATCATTTGAGTCTATAGTGATAACTTACCGAAATCTTTTCTCTTGATTATATTGTGCCGTGACCAGAAAATTAAACTTCTCAATTTTTACAGTATTTCATCGCCGGTTTTTATCTGTTTTACCCGTCAACCAAACGTCAACTGTCCGTGGCAAGTTGCGATTTGTACTCTATACTATTTTTACAATTATGTCATATATGGTATTTGAAAAGATACTTTCTCATTTGACATATCTACCCAGAGAATCATACTACAAACCGTTTATTTATTTTGAATTTGTAAAACATTTCTTTTCCGGGAAGAACTTGCTTTTTTCTATCCCAGTAGTTGGGTTTCTTATATATTTTCGCAATGCTGTTCTTGTTTCCTGGAAAGAGTTTGAGAAAGGAAGTTTACTCAAATTTATCATTGTAATGATGTCTGGCTTACTCACTTGGTTTTATATTTCCTATGACTATAATTTATTTTTTAACCAGAGCCATTTTTTGGATCGGATTTTATTATTTGTATTATTGATTAGCATTTTCTGGAAACCCATTTTTGTATTTCTTTTCCTTACGGTTTTGCTGCCTGTTGTAAATCAATTTAAAATACTCGCGGGTTATTCAGGAGAGGCTATTGTTCACTTGCCTCTCAGTATTTTAATCCTTTTTAGTGTCTTTTTAATCTGTTTTTTTTTCACAAAAAAGTATCGGATTCATAATTTTATCTTTTTATCATGCTGTATAATCGCCGCTCATTATTTCCCTTCCGGATTGGGAAAATTAAATATGAACTGGATAGTACATGATAAACTGTATTATCTTTTATCGGCAACGTATACTAGTGGTTGGCTGGGGTTTTTAGAACCTGAAACAATTACCGTTATTTGTAAGTGGTTTCAACCTTTTAATCAAATTCTAAAAATTTTCACATTAATTATAGAAGTAGGTGCTATTTTCTTTTTTGCTCACAGGTGGTTTGCTCGTTTTTTATTATTAGGTTTTGTATGTGTTCATTTAGGAGCGGCATTTCTTACAGGAATATTTTTTTGGATATGGATGGTTATAGCCATTATGATGTTTATTTTTATCACGAAGAAGAACTTATTTTTTGAGGTTTTAATTTTTAGCAGATTTCATTTCCTGACTGGATTTTTTTTGATACTAACCTCAAGTTATTGGTGTAAACCTGCTAAATTGTCATGGTACGATTCCCATTACAATTATACATTCCGATTTGAAGCTGAATTGGAAAGCGGTAGAAAAGTTCAGTTGATGCCACGTTTTTTTGAACCTTATGATATTCAATTTACATCTACTTTTTTTAATTATTTACACCGGACACCCTTCACTGGATGCTTATTGGGGAGCTTCTAATTACAAGTTAGTATCTTCTTTAGAGAAATTATCTTCTATAGATGAAGTATTGGCTTATGAAAAACAATATGGGAGTTCAAGGTTTGATCCAAAGGCTAGCGAAAAATTACTAGGTTTCGTACGACAATATATTCAAAACTGGAATCAGCGTTTATCAAAAACGTCTGCTTTTAGTGTACTAAAATCACCACGCTTTTTTTTGACATATCCTAATCAAAAAAGTTTATATCCTAATGAGAAAATTAAAAAAATTACAATCGTTCAAGTAACTTCGATTTTTCAAAATAATACCTATCAGGAAATCAGAAAGAGAAACATAAAAGACTTTATCATTTATGAATAGTACTAAACAATCATCTTAAACAGTAGCAGCAACATTGATAAAGTGATACGGATTTTTAGGGTCTTTTGAAAAATTTTCAATGGGTATTTTAGTACCAAGTCCTAATTCCTGAGCTATATCCATAAACAGCTGCATGATGATATGATCTTCCAAAGCCCAACCCGTAGAGTCAAACACACTTCATTGTTTATAAACAAATGAATATTTTTCACTGTTTTGAAGTAATGTAACAATATCCGGGCCTATCTCATCTATAGAGAGTTGCTGACACTCTCCTTCAATCACAGCTTGTTCTATAAAGTCCGGGCATATAAAACTTTTCTTTAAAAAGTTTAACGGCAATTCTATTTTTCCGGGAAAATCAGAACCAATAGCATTGATATGCAATGCAGGATTTGTTTCAAAATCACCGAACAGAGGTCCGGCTCCCGCTTCTATTGATGTGGCCGTACAAACAATATCTGATTGAATTAATATATCTTGGGTAGATGACGGGATGATCTCTATGTCTAAATGTAATGATCTACATCTGTTTTTAAACGACCTTTCAGCTACACTGTCTATATCATGAATCAATACTTTTTTGATAGGAAATATGCGAGATAAGGCATGAAGTTGTGTCACCGACTGAGCTCCGCAACCTATTAGTCCTAGTACAGTTGATATAGGAGAGGCCATATGTTTGCTGGCAACAGCAGAAGCAGCTCCTGTTCTAATGGCCGTTGGCAGTACACCATCCATCACTCCCAAAAGATGCCCTGTTGTTGCATCATAACTAGAAATCGTAGAGATTATCGTAGGAATATTTTGTTGTTTAGGGTTTCCGGGGTGATAACCAACGATTTTAATTGTTACACTTTTCTTATTTGCGTAAAGAGGCATCCATTCTATTAAGCCTGTTACCGGTTTGGTGTAATGAAATCCTGATCTTGCCGGAATTTCCATTTCAGATGCATCGTAGTTTTTAAATGTATTTGTAAGCTTATCAATAACCAAATCCATAAGACGGTCCGGTTCGTAATGTAAAATAATGTACTGAATATCTTCTTGAGATAATATAAGTGAGTGCGTTAAATGGGTATTCATATTACATTTTTAAGAAAATTTATATTGTTTCAAACAACTATATCTTTCTAAGTGCTAAATGTAAATTACATAAGTTTCAGTTTTAGCTTGACAATATACGTAGAAATACATTGATGTTCTATAGACAAACGAAAATAAGATTAATTATTTGAGACCTTTGCAAAATAGTGATAAATTCCGTATTAAAATTGATTTGGCTTCAAATTTCTTCCTTCTCGAAAATTTTAAATCCTCAAAACCAACAGGTTATTCCGGTTCAAATTTTTCTTCGGGCGTCGAACTTTTTTGCCAAATCAATTCTGCAAAGGTCTCATTTTTTACTTCTTTGTTGTTCTCCTGTGATTACAAAAATAGTTCTTTCTTTATAACCTGAAAATATCACCGTTGTAAATAATTCCTTTTTAACACAGAAAAGTAGGATATAATTTCCATTTCTAATGTATATTTGTTTAATATCATAATATGGGTAATTTGTTTTGAACGCATGACATCACGATATAAATAATTGTAAATCACTTCTTTTATTTATACAAGTTTAAATGACTTCTTTATTAATTTTTTTAATATGAATATCAATCTTGACACTTTAAATAAAAAATCCAATTTATCTGATAATCAATTGCTTATATGGATAACACAACAAAGCCATCCTTGTATACCTCTTTATAATTCTCCTTTCCTATTTACTTTCAAAACAAAAATAAATGTCAATTATTTCAAAAAATCGTTTCAAGAATTACTGAATCAACATGATGCATTACGCACTAGAATTATTAATAAAGATGATACTCCTTTTCAGGAAATTGCAGATAAGTTTGATCATGACCTCGAGTTTATAGACTGGGAGCATGATATTGAGAAGGATACTAATATTAATAGCTATCTACAACAAAGAGCCGAAAAGGTTATTGACATTCGTAAATCATGTTTTGACAGCAGTTTGATTAAAATACATTCTGATAAATATATCTGGTTTTTTAATCAACATCACATCACTACAGATATGTGGTCATTTTCCATTTTATTTAAAAAAATAATGGCTTATTACCAAGCGTTCCTCACAGGTAAGCCAGAATCTAACATTTTAACACCTCAATACAAAGAGTATTTAAAGTATCAAGGTAAGTTAGTGAGTACTCCAAGATGGAAACAGGCACAAAAATATTGGTTGGAAAAGGAGAAAGAACTGAAAAAATCTCATGGGCTTCATCAATTAAGAAATAATGAAACACCAACATCTTCCGTTAGAATTACAAATTCACTTGGTGAAGACAGATCTAAAAGATTACTAGAAATAAGTGCGCTTAATGAGTTTAGAAGTTTTACTAAAAATCTAACAGATCTAAGTATTCTTGCCACAATAGTGATCTCCTATATTCATAGAACAACAGATGAAGAAAAAATAACCATCGCCCTGCCCATTCACAACAGAATTAGCAAAGAGCAAAAAAATACATTAGGGCTCTTTATGGATTTGCTTCCATTATCTCTGACAGTAGATAAAGAAGATAGTTTTCTGCAATTGTTTGAAAAGGTAAAGATTGAAATTAACAGTTTTATGCTGAATGCTCAGGCATGTATGGCGACACCCAAAATGCATAGGAATTATGAATATATACTTAGTTACAACAATGTAACTTTTCCAGATTTAGAGGACATTCCGTATACTGTAAAATGGATACACCCAAACGCCATTGATTCTCACCATGTATTTAGAATAGAAATACACGATTTTTTCGATACGGGCCACTATTTATTTGAGTTTGATTTCAATTCATCATTAATTGATAAAACCAGGCAACAAAGTGCTGTAGATCAAATATTCAGATTGTTTGATGCTTTTTTAGAAGATTACAACCAACCTATCAATTCAGTCAAAATTATCAGTGAGGAAGAAGAAAGAAAATTAATGGTATTTGGTAATGCCGTTACAACACTGATTCCCATTGAAGATTCTATCATTGACAGGTTTCGGGACATGGCTAATACCTATCCAAATCGTACAGCAGTTTCTACGGAAGAAGAAAAAGTCACGTATTCTGAATTGAATAAAAAAAGTAATCAAATTGCGCATTATTTAATCAATACCGGAATAAAAAGTGAAACTGTAGTTGCAGTACATCTAGCACGTAATGTGAATCTTATTGCCAGTATTTTGGGTATTCTAAAAGCGGGTGCTGCTTATTTGCCTCTTTCAAAGATATATCCAAAAGAGCGAATAAAGTTTATGATTGAAGATGTAAAAGCAGACTACCTTATCACTAGCAAGGAATTAGAAAATGATGTTGACTTTTTTAGCGGGGATAAAATTATAATAGATACTTTAGATACTACGGAGCAAACAAATAGTTTGCAGAAGATCTTACCAAGCCAGCTGGCATTTATTATTTACACTTCAGGTTCTACCGGTAGGCCAAAAGGAGCAATGAACGAGCATAAAGCCGTTGTCAGATTAGCCCAAGTAATGCATGATGAAATTTGTGAAGATTATAAAAGCCATTTAAATATAGCTATGGTAGCACCGATAGTTTTTGATATTTCTGTTATGCAGATTTTCACTTCTCTTCTATATGGCCATTCGCTTTTTTTGGTGCCGGAAAATATGAGGTTTAGTGGTGCTCAACTCCATAAATTCTTTATTGATAATAATATTCATTTCTCTGACGGAACACCAGCTCACTTATCTTTATTGCTAGACTCACCAAAAAACGGAAGCTTACCAACTCACCTAAATATTGCAGGAGAAAAACTTACTCATAATGCTATTGAAAATTTGCAAAACCATTTTAATATTTGCAAAACAAAAATTTCAAATGGGTATGGAGTTGCCGAATGTGGTGTTATTTCTACGATGTTTACTTTTCCGTTAAGCAGAAAGTTTAAAAATATATCATCAATACCCATTGGTCGACCTCATTCCAAAGACCGGATATTTATATTGAGTGAGCACAATCAGTTACAGCCTATAGGAATTTCCGGAGAACTTTGTATAGGGGGTTTAGGTGTTGGAAGAGGATATGTAAATAATATAAACTTAACTAAAGAAAAATTTATAACCAATCCGTTTAATAAAAATGAAAAATTATACAAAACGGGAGATTACGCCAAATGGCTCGAAGACGGTACTATAGAATATATAAACAGAAAAGATAATCAAGTTCAAATCAGAGGATATAGGGTAGAGCTTGGTGAAATTCAAAATCAATTGCTCAAATTCATTAAAAATCATCATTCTAATACTATTAATATTGGCATTAACAGTGCTGAAATTACTGTTATTGAGGATAAAAATAACGAAAAATATATCTGTGCTTATTTTATGTCTGATCACTTACTCAAAACTGCAGAGATAAGATCGTTTATGGCAAAACAACTTCCTCATTATATGGTACCTACTTATTTTATACAGATAGAAAAAATGCCATTGAATTTTAATGGCAAAATAGACTATGACGCGTTGCCTCGTCCGGATTTTAAAAAACTAAAAAGAGAAAATGATTATGTAGCGCCCAACAATGAAATTGAAAGATTGATTGCAGAAATATGGCAGGAGGTATTTGATATAAAAAAAATAGGTATTTATGACAACTTTTTTGTTTTGGGAGGTCATTCGCTAATGGCTATTAAAATCGTTTCGAGAATTAAAGAGGTTTTAGACTTGACCGTTCCATTACTAGAAGTTTTCAATAAACCTACGATTTCAGATCTGGCAATTCTGGTTGAGAAGATCATTAAGCAATCACTGGTAAATGAGGGATCGGTGTAGTTCCTATGTCTCAGATGACATTAAAAAATAAAGTTTCACTAAGACAACTGTTAGGTTTTTAAAAACCTGTAAGGTCTCTTAATTAGTTGTTGCCAACTCCAGTAGTTTGTATACTGTTCTATAATTTCGGGAGGTGGCAGATACCTTTAATTTTTTTTCGAATAATTGATTACTCAACTTCGTATTCCCGTATCCTCCCAAACAATATAAATATACAACATCATTAACAATTGTATACGCATCATCTTTGGTTCCGTTGACCTCAATATCAGTATTTTTTGGTATCTCATTCAGGAAGGTAAAATACAATAATTTTTCTTCATCTGTCGGGTATGGATTATTCGTAATTGCTTCCTTCCATTCATCAACGGTTCTTATAATCACAGGGACATTATACTCAAATCTGTTTTCAATACCTTCTTTTATTTTCCAGGCAATCTCCGGCTTGTCTTCATCGGAGTTTAAAATAATATTCCCGCTCTGAATATAGGTTTGTACTGTCTGATAATCCAGATTATATAACAAGTTTCGTAAATCTTGCATCGGAAGTCTGTTTTTCCCTGATACATTGATTCCTCTTAGTAAGACAATATATTTTTCCAACATCTTCTATGTTTCTTTTTGTATTTTTTTAAGAACAGTTTTTAATTCTTCTTTTGACCTATTGAGAGAATCAAAAATCACATTATTTTCTATCATGTTAAAAAGCACTTTGTCTTGCGCTCTGCCTTGTGTCATAGCTTGGTAATATCCGATATCTTCACAAAATGTAACCAGGGAGTATTTTGAAAAATATTGAGTTGGAAAATTCTTTTCCAATTTCATTTCTATTTTTCGCTTTTCCTTGAATAAGGGATTTGCAACATGATCTCGCATTTCATAGTAATTGTCAATGGCTAAATCTGCAATGGCATCGGTATCTTGTTTTCTTTTTTTCTGATATTCGGAAAATACCGCTTCCCAGTTCCCCTCAAATTCATTTAATACTTCATCAAAAACAACGATATCTTCAAAAGAAGCATTCATACCCTGTCCGTAAAAGGGAACAATAGCATGTGCTGCATCTCCTATTAATAATGTATTTCCTTTGTAATTCCAGGGAAAACATTTTACAGTTCCTAATTTTCCGGTAGGATTATTTTCAAACTCTTTTACAATATTGGGAATGAATGCCAACGCATCCGGAAATTGGTTTTTAAAGAAAGTGGTTATGTCTTTTTTGGTCTTTAAATTTTTAAAATGGTATGTCCCTTCCGAAAAGCTTAGAAATAACGTTACCGTAAAACTCCCATCCGTATTTGGCAGGGCAATTAACATATAATTACCACGAGGCCAGATGTGCAAATGGTTTTTACTGATTTGATGGTTTCCTGTAGGGTCAGCAGGAATTTCCAGTTCTTTGTATCCATGTGTTAGAAAATCCTGAACACATTTAAAATTACCTGAAATTTGTTTTTCATAACTTTTTCTTAAAGAGGAACCGGCTCCGTCTGTTCCGAAAATAACATCCGCCTTAACCGTAAACTGTTTTTTAGCTTGATAAGACTCAAACATAGCAATTTTATTTTTTACATCAACTCCCAAACAACTACTGTTGAAGTGAATATTTACATTTTCATGCTTTTCGGCTTCGGTTAGTAAAATGCCATTTAGATCACCTCTTGAAATAGAATTAATATATTCTCCTGCTCTGCCGGAGTAATTATACTCAAAAGTATTCCCCTTGATATCATGCATTAAGCGCCCTTTCATAGGGATACAAATCTTCTTGGCTTTTTCTTCTACTCCCACCATACGCAGTGCTTTTAAACCGCGATTTGACAAAGCTAAGTTGATTGACCGGCCTGCTGATATATCCGTTTTACGCAAATCCGGACGGCTTTCATATACTTCAACGTAATATCCTCTTTGTGCCAATCGCAAAGCCAGTAAAGAGCCACATAATCCGGCTCCGATGATGAGTATGTTTTCTTTTTTACTCATGCATGATTTTTCCGTAATAAACTTCCCAATATCTCTGTCATTCTATATACATCTTCAAAACTATTGTATAATGGAACCGGTGCACAACGAATGACATCAGGTTCTCGCCAATCCGTAACCACATTATTTTCCATAAGCTTTTGGTGTAAACTTTTATCTGCATTTTTGACCTGTATAGATAACTGGCAACCTCTCTCTCCGGGATTACCCGGTGTGATAATTTTAACGGTATCCGACTCTATTTGATCTATTAAATATTCAAAATATCCTGTTAATTCGATCGACTTTTTTCGCAATGCATTCATTCCTACACTGTCAAAAATAGCTAAGGAAGCTCTGATAGCTGCCATCGATAAGATCGGCGGATTACTCAATTGCCAACCTTCTGCTCCTTTCATCATATCAAAAGATTGACGCATATGAAAACGGGTTTCTTTGTTATGGTTCCACCAACCGGCAAAACGCAGTAAATCTTCTCTGTCAGCGTGTTTTTCATGTACAAATAATCCTGCCAGACTTCCCGGCCCGGAATTCAAATACTTGTACGTACACCATGCTGCAAAATCAACTCCGCTTTCATGTAAATCCGGTTGAATATTTCCTGCTCCATGCGCTAAATCAATTCCAACCATACAATTTTTAGCATGACCTAATGCTGCAATTCGTTGGATATCAAAATACTGACCTGTATAATAATTGACTCCGCCTATCAACAACAAAGCAATTTCATTGCCTTGCTTTTCTAATATAGCTTCCAGGTCTTCTATTCTAAGAAGTTCTTCTCCTTCTCCGGGTTTCCATTCAATGAGTCCGTATTCGATATCAAATCCGTGAAATTTTAATTGGGATTGTACTGCATATCGATCGGAAGGGAAAGCATCGCTTTCTATAACGATCTTATATTTTGTTTTTGTAGGCTGATAGAATGAAACCATCAATAAATGCAGGTTGGTGGTCAATGTGTTCATCACCACAACTTCAATTGGTTTTGCTCCGACAATTTCTGCCATCGTTTCCGTCAAGAACTCATGGTAAGGCATCCAGGGATTTTTCGCTGCAAAATGACCTTCTACTCCATATTGGGCCCAGTCATCCAATTCTTGCTGAATATATTGTTGTGTAATCTTAGGTTGTAGCCCTAATGAATTTCCCGTAAAATACAACCGGTCATTTCCATTTTTATCTTTCGGAATATGAAACTCCTGCCGTAAATTAGAGAGCGGGTCTTTTTGGTCGAGTTGCTGCGCGTATTTTAGTGAATTTTGGTAGGTCATCAAACAAAATGGCATTTATAGGCCGGTTTGGTGTTTTGTGTTGTGTAAAAATAGCGAATAAATTTTGGTATGCCATCAATAGTTCAATCTATAAGGCGATACATTTGAAGTCAAATAATAAAAAAAGGAATCATTCTAATACAACACCCGAAACTTAATAGTTCCTCCTACACTTTTAAGTGCTGTGATCACTTTTTTGTTGTACTCTTTGTCAATATCCGTAATGACATATCCAACTTTTGCATCGGTAGATAAATATTGACCGGTGATGTTTAATTCAAATTCCGCCAACACCTTGTTGATCTTTGCCATCACCCCGGGAACGTTTTTATGAATGTGTAAAAAACGATGTGCATTGACTTGTCTTGGTAAACGGATTGCCGGGAAATTTACCGCATCGACTGTATTTCCTGAATTGATGTACGCCATGATCTTTCCGGGAACAAAATCGGCAATGTCTTTCTGTGCTTCTTCGGTGCTTCCTCCTACGTGGGGAGTGAGAATCACGTTGTTTAATCCTTGTAATTCCGTATGATAATCTCCGTTAGCTCTTGGTTCTTTCGGATAGACATCTACTGCCGCTCCGGCTAATTTCCCTTTTTGTAAAGCGTCTCTTAATGCTTTAATATCTACTACAAATCCACGTGAAAGATTTACCAGATAAGCTCCGTCTTTCATCCGGCTTAGTTCTTCTTTTCCTATGAAGTTCTTGTTTGAAGGATTATCATCAATGTGTAGCGTAATAACATCGGCTATTGCCAATAAATCTTCCAGTTTTTCAATACGTGTGGCATTTCCAAGTGCCAATCTGTCTTCCACATCATAATAGTAAACATCCATTCCCAGGGCTTCCGCCAATACGGATAATTGTTTTCCAATATTTCCATACCCTACTATGCCCAGTTTTTTCCCTCGAACTTCTTTTGACCCTTGTGCTGTTTTGTTCCATTGTCCGTTGTGCAGTTCCGTACTGCGTTGAAATACGGAGCGCATCAGCATAATGATTTCTCCTATCGCCAGTTCAACCACGGAGCGTGTATTACTGTATGGAGCATTGAATACGACAATTCCATTTTCTTTACAGGCTTCCAGGTCGATTTGTTTGGTTCCGATACAAAAAGCACCTACCGCCATCAACTTTTTGGCAGATGCTACGACTCGCTTTGTCACTTGTGTTTTGGAGCGGATTCCCAGAACGTGAACTCCTTTTAGTTTTTCAATCAGTTCTTCTTCTGATAGACTTTTAGAAACAGTTTCTACTGAAAATCCATCGCTCGATAATTTTTGAAAAGCATTCGGGTGGGTACTCTCCAAAAGTAAAATTTTAATTCTGTTTTTCGGATATGATATGTTTCTCGGTAGCTTATTTACAAAAAGAAACTCATCTAAATTAGGGGCAATATGATCTGCATTTTCAACCGTTTTCTCTCTTTCCACATTTTCCGTATAGGCAAAAAACCGATCTGCTACTCCTGCTTCTTTTGTAACATAATCACTATAGCCGTCTCCTATCACCTGTACTTCTCCTTCTAAATTCAGATCTTTTAAACATTGAATTTTTCCATTATGCGCAGACAATACATTTTTAGAATCAAAACCAACAATCCTGTCATTTTCATCAAATTCAAATGTATTGGCATATACTCTTTCCGATGGAATATTATAATCTTTTACAATGGCATCTATAAACTCTTTGAAACCGCATGAGATTACATATATGTTTTCAGAATACGCTTCAAAAAACCCTTTATTTCTTTCTATGGAGGCAGATACTTTTTTTCTGAGTTCCTCAATGAGAAGCACTAGATCCGCTCTTTTAGCATTTAGTAGTTTTATCCTTCTGTCTAAAGATTCCGTAAATGAAATTTCACCATCAATTCCCAAATTGGTAATATCCGAAATCTCTTGAATAATATCTTCCTTTCTGGGATTATCTGCAAGAGTGATATCTGCCAGAACGTCCAATGCTTCTACTCTTGTTAGTGTACTGTCAAAATCAAAAACAAAGTTCCTTTTAGTCTGCATCATCTTTAAAAATTCTAATGGATAAACTTACAAAATGAAGCATCAAAATAAGGTATTTAACTGTGATTTTTACTACATCGTTTTCTTTATTGTTTTTATTCCAATCTAATCGTATGTATCCCCCAAAGTGAGAGCCACCAAAATATGGGAATTGCTTCTACCCAAAAAGAACTGTAATATGTTGGTTGATTTTCTGTAGCTCTCATCAATACTACGGTAGCGCTAAAGAAGAATAACATGAATATATTTTTTACCGTTGAATCCGGTGCTATGATAAACTCTATACTTATAGCAAATAACAATAATGCCAATCCGATTCTTTTTGCCTGTGCAATACCTGTTTTTTGCGGTATCGTTTGTAATGACAGTTGATCATATTTCATATCTCGGATATCAAAAGGTAAAGTAAGTACAACAAGAATAAGGAAACGTTGTATGGTGTATAAAATAATATTACTCCTATTACCCTCTATTGTATCATTCTCATGATACAGTGGTAATAAAACAGTCATAGATGCCCATACAAATGCAATTACCATAATTTTCAAATGTCTTATACCGCGTAAACTCTTTTGAAATCCGCTCAGAAAAGGAATGGCATACAAGATGGTCAAAATTCCAAGGGGAAGTATAAATAATAATATTCTTATTGGTAAAAAACAGCCATAAAAACACATCCATACGAAACTAATGAAAGAGAAAATCTGAATACTTTTCAAGTTTTTAGTCAAACGTATATGATACCATTTTGCTACTCCCGCATATTTTATAAAATTATAACCGGAAACGGTTGCAAAAAAAATAAAATAACTTAGGTTTTCCTGATACGAAATATCGAAATATATTTCTGTAATCCTGGTAAAAGAACATACAGATAAAGCTACATGAATACTGGAATTAATATAAAAATCAAAAAGTATTTTTAACACGTTCATCTGACAAAAATAATCATTCTTTTTCCAATAAAATTTCTCTTTAAATTGAACTTCCTTTTTATTACGGCCAACCTATTTTAAAGCTCTTTTTTTATAGAATTCATTTAGACTTTTTGAATTTGCTAAAAAATTACTGTTTTCTGCTCTGTTCTTGTCTTTTTTTCCTTCCGTAGCGCTGCTATGCAACTCAAAAAGTCTTCAACAGAGCTAAAAACTTCTAATTTTCGCTTAAACCCAAAAAGTTTAAACGAGTTCATTATTTTTCTTCTGTAAAAAACTAAATTTTGATTAAAAAATACAAAATTTAGTTTCACTTCAGTAACCACTTCGTTAGTCCATAAATTTTTTTTCATTTGTTTTTTGTAAATTTTCAAATGAAAAAATTCATGTACTTTTGATATGCAAAAATTCAACATCCGATTAATGAATACAAATTCATTTCAATTAAGACATATCGGGCCTGATTTGTCCGAGCAAAAACAATTACTATCAGCTGTTAACGTATCTGATTTGGAACAACTTATAGATGAAACGATTCCGGATGATATCCGGCTAAAAGAACCTTTGCAATTAGATGCTCCCATGAGCGAGTATGAATATCTAAACCACCTTGAGGTTATTGCTCAAAAAAATAAGGTTTTCAAAAGTTACATCGGACTCGGATATCATGAAGCAATTTTACCCGGTGTTATTAAGAGAAATATTTTAGAAAACCCGGGCTGGTATACTGCATATACTCCCTATCAGGCAGAAATTGCGCAAGGCAGACTGGAGGCTTTGCTGAATTACCAAACCATGATCTGTGATTTGACAGGAATGGAAATAGCAAATGCTTCTTTATTGGATGAATCTACAGCTGCTGCCGAAGCGATGGCCTTATTATTTGATGTAAGAGACAGAGCTCAAAAAAAAACTGCTGTAAACAAATTTTTTGTTTCCGATCAAATTTTACCGCAAACCTTATCCGTACTCAAAACGAGAGCTACTCCTATCGGAATAGAGATTGTAATTGGAAACCATGAAGAGTTTCATTTTTCTTCCGGTTTTTTTGGAGCTATTGTTCAATATCCCGGGAAATACGGACAGGTATACGATTATACTTCTTTTGTAGCAAAAACTAACGAAAAGGGTATGAGAATAGCTGTTGCTGCCGATATATTATCATTAGTAAAATTAAAAACTCCGGCAGCATTTGGTGCCGATGTTGTTGTAGGTACCACGCAGCGTTTCGGAATTCCGTTGGGATACGGAGGACCACATGCAGGGTATTTTGCCACTAAAGAAACATATAAGAGGAGTATTCCCGGAAGAATTATTGGTGTTACCAAAGATATGGGTGGTAACAGAGCCTTACGTATGGCCTTACAAACCCGTGAGCAACATATCAAAAGAGAAAAAGCAACCTCCAATATCTGTACTGCCCAGGTTTTACTGGCAGTAATGGCAGGGATGTATGCTGTCTTTCACGGAAAAAAAGGACTACAATTTATTGCCGATTCGGTACACTCGGCTACCGTAACCTTAGCAAATGCTCTGGAAAGCTTAAGATTTACTCAAACCAATAGCTCCTATTTTGATACTATTGCCGTAAAAGCTGATACAAAAGTGGTAAGGCCAATTGCAGAGGCTAACAAAATAAACTTCAATTATATAGATGCCGGTACCATTTCTATTTCCATTAATGAAACTATCGGTTTAAAAGAAATTAATGAAATCATAGCAGTATTCGTACAAGCTTTTAATTTAAAGGAAAAAGTAATTCCGGCGTATGCAAAAACAAATGTCATTCCATTGGCAATACAGAGAAATACTTCTTTTTTAGATAATGAAATATTTAACTCTTATCATTCCGAAACAGATATGATACGCTATATCAAAAAATTAGAACGCAAAGATCTGGCATTGAATCATTCTATGATCTCTTTGGGATCTTGTACTATGAAGTTGAATGCTGCTTCGGAAATGTTGCCTTTGAGTCAGGCAAATTGGGGGAATATTCATCCGTTTGTTCCGTTAGAGCAAGCCGAGGGCTATCAAGAAATATTGCATAAACTGGAGCAGCAATTAAATGTGATTACCGGTTTTGCGGGTACGTCATTACAACCTAATTCCGGAGCTCAAGGTGAATTTGCCGGATTGATGGTCATTCGGGCTTATCATCAAAATAACGATGATCATCATAGAAACGTTTGTTTAATTCCGGCTTCTGCTCATGGGACAAATCCGGCTTCTGCGGTAATGGCCGGTATGAAAGTGGTGGTAACAAAAACAGACGAAAGAGGGAATATTGATGTTGAAGATTTAAAAGAGAAAGCTATTTTGCACGCTGATCATTTGGCAGCATTAATGGTTACGTATCCTTCTACGCATGGCGTATTTGAAAGTGCTATCAAAGAAATTACACAAATCATTCATGATCATGGCGGACAGGTGTATATGGACGGTGCAAACATGAATGCTCAGGTTGGGTTGACAAACCCTGCTGCAATAAGTGCCGATGTTTGTCATCTAAACCTGCATAAAACTTTTGCCATACCACATGGCGGCGGTGGCCCGGGTGTTGGCCCTATTTGTGTGGCTCCTCAGCTAGTGCCGTTCTTACCTTCTAATCCTCTGGTGACTACCGGTGGAAAGCAGGCAATCACAGCAATTTCCGCTGCTCCGTGGGGTAGTGCTTTGGCTTGCTTGATTTCTTACGGATACATTACCATGTTAGGAGCACAGGGAGTTACAGAGGCTACTAAAATAGCCATCCTAAATGCCAATTATATAAAAGAACGCTTAAACGGACATTACAAAACTTTGTATACCGGAGAGATGGGAAGAGCGGCACATGAAATGATCATTGACTGTCGTGATTTCAAAGAAAACGGAATTGAAGTAACAGATATTGCCAAACGTCTCATGGATTATGGTTTTCACGCCCCTACGGTTTCTTTTCCTGTGGCGGGAACGATGATGATTGAGCCTACGGAATCCGAGAGTATTGCTGAATTGGATCGTTTTTGTGATGCGTTGATTTCCATAAGAAAAGAGATTGCCTCTGCAACTAAAGAAAATCCTGACAATGTATTGAAAAATGCTCCTCATACCATGCAAATGGTAACAAATGACGAATGGAATTTTCCATACTCCAGAAAAGAAGCAGCATTTCCTTTGGATTTTGTAGCTGCTAATAAATTCTGGCCAAGCGTACGGAGAGTAGATGAAGCGTATGGAGATAGAAATTTAATTTGTTCTTGTAATCCTATTGAAAATTATATGGTTTCAAGTTAAAAGTTTCAAGTTAGCTCAATGTTCTTTTTTGTTTAATATATTCACCAAAGCCTGATACCAAGTTTTTTGACATTATTTTTTGGACAAATATCGTCCTAAAACATGGAATATGCTAATTTATTCGGGTCAACGACAATTTATGGGGATTGATTATTTTAGATGCATAAAAAAAGACGATGCATTTAGAATTATTAGCATCTATCCTCCCTCAAGATTTATTACTTCATTTTGATATTGTATTTTTTGAAGAATTAGGAGATATTTCAGTTAAAAAGGATGCTTTTCACATTTATTTAGAAGAGAAGAATATTCTACCAGAGGGTTACTCAAAGGGTAATTATGAGTCCAAAGGTTTTATTAGCAGTAAACAGATTCAAGATTTTCCCATACGCGGTAAAGCAGTTTATCTACATATAAAAACAAGACGATGGCGAGATAAGAAGACTAAAAAGGGAGCGATTAAAAATGATTATTCATTCATTGCAGAAGGTTCTGGACTTGCTACATTTAGAGTGACAAAGAGTTAAGCTAATTTTATCTAAAATAACTTAACCATATGAAACGAAGAAAATACAGTAAAGAGTTTAAAATTAAAGCAGTAGAATTAAGCAATGTACGAGGTAACACAAAGCAGATTGCCATGGAATTGGGAATCAGTGCAGATCTTATTTACAGATGGCGTAGAGAATTAGAACAGCGTCCTGATTTAGCTTTTAGCGGTAATGGCGTCAAACAACTCACAGAAGATCAGAAAGAGTTAGAGCGATTACGTAAACAGCTCAAGGATGTTACCATGGAGCGGGATATCTTAAAAAAGGCCGTGAGCATCTTCTCCAAGAGCGATCGGAAGTATTGAAATTTATCAAAGATTACAGTAGAGAATATCCGGTTGGGAAGATGTGTAAAATTTTTAAAATTAGTAGAAACAGTTATTACAGGAGTAAGAATTATGTTCCATCAGATAGAGATGGAAAAAATCGTATGCTACTCTCTGAGATTCACCGTATCTGTGAGCGAAGTAAATCTACTTATGGAAGTCCTAGAATTACAGAGGAACTCAAAGCTAAAGGGTTTAAAGTATCTAGGCCTAGGGTAGCACGATTGATGAAAAAACACGGGATTAAAGCAGTTCGTAAAAAGAAATTTGTTGTCACGACAGATTCTAAGCATCAATATCCAGTAGCTGATAATGTATTGGATAGAGATTTTAAAGCTACCGCTGCTGCACAGAAATGGGTTTCTGATATTACCTATTTAAAGACTGCACAAGGATGGCTGTACTTAACGGTAATTATTGACCTGTTTGATCGTAAAGTCATTGGTTGGTCTTTGAGCAATGGACTCAAAGCAAGACAAACTATCATTGCTGCATGGAGAATGGCTGTAAACAACAGAATGCCTTGTGAAGGTATGATTTTTCATTCTGATCGAGGTGTACAATACGCATCTCATGCGTTTGTTAATATCCTTAAAAGTTATCATGTAACACCCAGTATGAGTAGAAAAGGAAACTGTTGGGATAATGCAGTAGCTGAATCTTTTTTTAAAACAATCAAAACAGAACTAATGATAGACAATAAGTTTATATCCAACAAAAGTCTTCAAATTAAAGTCTTTGAATACATAGAAACTTGGTACAACAGATACAGAAGACATTCTGCTCTTGGTTACAAAAATATCATCGAATTTGAAAAATTATATCAAATCAAAAATGTAGCTTAACTTTTTGTACCATTTTTTGTTGCATATCCAAGTTACCGTTTTACCTTGTATCTTAATTACATTATCGTCTGTTTTTACTCCTGGCAATTTGTTAAGTACGTCCTTCATCTTAAATTCATTCCCATTGGTAAATGCTTTTAAATTATATGTAATCGTATCTTTATTTTTTTTAATTGGTTTGTATTTGTAATTGATGACAATCTCATCTAATTTTTCACTTTTGATTTTTAATCTAATATTATAATCAGATTTATCTTCAAAAAAAAGAAGTTCTTTTTTTATTGAATTATAACTTAAATGTGAAATACTTAATTTGTAAGCTACTCCCTTTATTAATTGAAGTTTATAATTGCCATTAACATCTGATATAGCATATTTTATATTGATTCTTTCCTGTTTTGGTTTAGCAATTAAAGTTACATTTGTTAGGGGTTGTTTTAAGCTATCAGTAATAATACCGCTTACAGTTACAGTATTATTTTGTGCAAAAGTTACGTAGTTTAATGATAAAAAAAAGTAAACTATTAAGTTTTTTAAACTCATTTTTTATGGAGAAAAGTAAATATTATTTATTTCTATTTCTCCAACGTTTTTCATCCTCAGCTGCTAATTTTTCAAACTTTTCTTCTGTAATCAATTTTAATCTTTTTAGTTTAGGCATTTTATTTTTCTTATTTTTTTCATTGTCTTTATAAAACTCTATTTTTTCAACACCATAAGAAAACCTTTCTCCTTGTAGTTGCATAATTAAACCTGGCAAATTTCCATATCCAATAGGGCCAAATTTATAAGGTAATTGAGGGGTATACCATGCTGTAAAATTACGCTTAAAAATTTTACCTTTGGGATTTGTAATAGTATATGATGTTGTGGCTTTAAAGCATAAATAGTCTCCTATCGTTTTAGTTTCATCGTGTAATTCCCATTTTTGATATGGGCGGGATACTAAAAACCTACCAAAAGCTTCCTGTAATTCTTCTGTTATATAATTCTTGGATTGCTGTTTAATACGCCCAAAATAACCTGAATTTGTAATTACAAAGCCAACTGCTCTATTATCTGAAAATAATTTTTTTTCTAAATAGAATATGGAAATGGAATCATTAAAAACTAAAGAAAAATCAACTTCGGAATCTACTGTTTCTGCCTTGGCAACCAACCCGGGTGAGTATTTCTCCATGATTTTATAAACTTCTTGATTCTTATCTATACGGATCTTCACACTATAACTAACCTTAGCTTTGGCATATTGTTTTTTTGTTTGCGAGTAAACCGAAATATTTATCAACAAAAAAGATAAAAGTAAGTTTAATGATTTTATGCTCATAATTTAAAATTTAAAAAGAGGTTCGTTTTATTTAAAACAAACCTCTTATAGTTTAGATAAAAATCTATGTGTTTTTAAAAAATTATAATTTATCTTGTTGTTATAGCCAACCTATAAAAATAGATAACCACCCATCAGGTCCATTTCCTCTGCATTCTCTAACAAAGGCTCTTCTTTCAGCTCTAGCTTCTCTATGGGTGTAATTCCCTGTTGCCATTAAAGCATTATAAAAAGAATTCCCTTCACTTCCACATCCAAAAAACATATCATCTTTAGAAATTTCTTTAAATTTATTTGTCAAAACTTCCTTTTCAATAGTAACATTATCTACAGTTTCTCTAAAATCGTTTATCTCAATTTCTTTTTTCTCCGTGGTATTTGCGGATCAAGCAAAAAAGTTGTGGGGAAGACTTGAATAAAAATTTTATCATTTCAGATTTTTTTTTAAATGAATATCCATTAAATAACTGTTTATTAAGTTTTTAAACTCTATTGAATGATGCTTTTGCGATTGACTCAACTTAAATGTTTTCAATAATATCTTTAAAATCCCACAAGTTTTCGGATTGATCCGCATTTACCATAATTGCAACGCTAAATAGTATAATGAATAATAATTTTCTCATGAGTTTAAAATATTTTGTTGATTAATACACAAATAAATAACAAAATACCTAAAAGAACAATAAAAATTAAGATTTTCTTAAGAGTCGACGCAACATAATATTTAATGACTATCGGACTCTTTGCACAAGACGATAAATTTCCGTATCTTTCTTTAAATCCTTAAAAGTCGAATGGGTATACAAACACGACTACCGGCAAAAATCACAAGCAGAACTATCTATATTTGAATGGATAGAAACTTGGTATAATAAAAGAAGGAGACATTCTTATTTAAACTATAAAACAATTAACGAATTTGAATTAAATATGTGTAATCAAAAGTTAGCCGCATAGCCTCTTAACTTATTGTCCGGTTTTTTGTTGCAAGTCCACTGTTTACAGCCTCTGTTTTGTAATACTATTTTAAAGAAACACCTACAATAGTATTTGCCCAACCTAAGTACAGCATATCTTTTTCTACGGTCATGGAAAATGCTTCTATTGTTTTGTCTGTTTTAGACACAGGTGCTTTTATACGGACTACATCTTTGTCTTTTTTATAGGAATATGCTCCCCATTCGTTGGTTGCCGAATTCAGAATAATAGTCCACTCCTGTTCTCCGGGAATGGTAAATAACGAATAGGTACCTGCCTTTACATTCTTCCCGCCAAAAACGACATCTTCGTAAAAGGTGATTTGAGTAGCTTCATTGGCACCTGTTCTCCAAATTTTATCATTCGGTGCCAGTTTGTCTAAGCTTCTTCCTCTTAACTGAGGTCTGCTATATACAATTTTTAATATTTTTTCCGATGCTCTTCTGGAGTGTAAAACAATATCTGCGGGGCTTTTATCCAATCCCGGAAATTTCTGTGCATTGACTTCATTTGAAGTGCTAATTGCAAGTAATACGACAATTGCTGAAATAAATTTTTTCATCATATATTGGTTTATGGAGACTTCTGCAAAATAGTGATATATTCTGTATCGAAATTGATTTGGCTTCAAATTTCTTCCTTCTCGAAAATTTTAAATCCTCATAACCAACAGGTTACTCCGGTTGAAAATTTTCTTCGGGCGTCGAACTTTTTTGTCAAATCAATTTTGCAAAAGCCTCTTATGTTAATAATTTTTCAAATGTACAGTTCCTTGCGGATACAAACTATTAATGTTCTGTTAAAGATTTTCAGGGAATTATTGTCAGGAACAGTTGCAATCTGAGTTACACCTTTTGTTTTTAGCAGAAGAAAATGCATATTTTTTTAGCAGATAAAACGCTGCAATCCCCACGATAATATATACAATGATCTCTTGCATTTAACTTAGTATTTGAAAGGTTATAAACGATGCTGCATAGGCCATTAACCCCATGCCAAATAATTGAACTAACGGCCACTTCCAACTTTTGGTTTCTTTTTTTACAATGGCCAGTGTTGCCATACACTGCATGGCAAAAGCATAAAATATTAATAACGACATTCCTGTCGGAAAATTAAACCTCTTTGTTCCTGTGGCCATATCAATTTCCGATGCCATTCGTTCTTTAATGGTAAAGGTATCTTCTTCTTTGTTTTCAACACTGTAAATGGTAGCCAATGTTCCTACAAAAACTTCCCTTGCGACAAAGGAACTTATTAATGCGATTCCTATTTTCCAATCATACCCCAAGGGTTTAATTACAGGCTCTATGGTTTTTCCAATAATTCCAATATAAGAGTTTTCTAACTTTTCAGTGGCAATTTTTTGCTGTAAATCATCTTCGGACAGGAATCCTTTAGCTGTATTTTTGATAACGGTTTCCTCGGCATCAGCATAAGCTTTCGGGCCATTGGACGCTAAAAACCACAGGATGACAGATATGGCTAAAATTATTTTTCCTGCTTCCAGTACGAACGACTTTGTTTTTTCAATAACATCAAACAATACATTCTTCATGGAAGGGATTTTATAGTCGGGCATTTCTATTACAAAAAAAGAGGTGTTCTTTATTTTTATCACTTTATGTAATATATAGGCAGCTATAATAGCAGTTATGAACCCTAAAGCATATAAAAATAATAGTGTTAATCCTTGTAGGTTTAAAAACCCAAAGATTTTTTTATTGGGAATAATTAAAGATATTAGTATGGTATATACGGGTAGCCTTGCCGAACAGGTGGTAAAAGGGGTTACTAAAATAGTGATCAATCGTTCTTTCCAACTTGCAATGGTTCTTGTTGACATGACAGCGGGAATGGCACAAGCGGTTCCTGAAATTAACGGGATAATACTCTTTCCGTTCATTCCAAACCGGCGCATCATTTTATCCATCAAAAATACGACTCTGCTCATATACCCGGTTTCTTCCAATATGGCAATAAATAAAAAGAGTATGGCAATTTGCGGTATAAAAATGAGTATCCCACCAACTCCCGGGATAATGCCTTTGGTTATTAAATCATTTAAAACTCCTTTCGCTAGTTTTGTTTTTACCAGCTCGCTGAAATCAGCAAAAAAACCATCTATATAATCCATTGGAAGGGTAGCCCAATTGAAAATAGATTGAAATATGAGTAATAATATTCCAAAAAATAATAAATATCCAAATATTTTATGTGTAAATACTTTATCGAGCTTAGCTCTTAGATCTGTTCCTCCGGATCGGTCTATTTTGTATGTTTTTTTTAGTATTTCGTTAATTTTTTGATATCGATAGATCGTTTCTTTATGTTGGTATTTTTTTAATTTGGAGACATCGTGTTTAAAAGCTGTTAATTGTTCTCTTTCTTTTTTTGATAGGGTTGGGGGGTAATTGTTTTGAGTGATCATTAGCCATAATTCATACATAGAATGATTGGGGCTAATTGCTGTTAAGGCATTAAAATAACCGGCATCTATTTTATGATGTATAGCACATAGCGGTGTTGTTTTTGCTTCGATATACGATTTGATAATAGCTGACTTTACTGCTGCTATCCCTTCCCTTTTTCTGGCGCTAACCAACACTACCTCAGAACCTACTTCTTTTTCAAATGCTTCTGGGTCAATAGAAATTCCTTTTCGCTTCATTTCATCTGCCATATTTATAGCTAAAACGGTGGGAATTTTCAGGTCTTTAATTTGCGAAAAAAGAAATAAATTTCTTTTCAAGTTTTCAATATCCACAATGACTAAAATAACATTCGGAACTTCTTTTTTTAAAGGATTTAACAGTGTTTTTAAAACAATACTTTCATCAACGGAAGTAGGATGTATGCTATAGGTTCCGGGTAAATCCGTGATCAATGCTTTATATTTTTCGGATAACTGGCTGGTTCCTGTTTTTTTGTCCACTGTGACTCCCGGGTAATTTCCTGTTTTTTGATGTAACCCTGTAAGTTGGTTAAATAACGAGGTTTTCCCTGTATTCGGATTTCCAATCAAAGCAACATTTATGGACGTCGTAAAAGCCATTATTTTAAGATGTAATGATACCGATTTTTTCGGCTGCTTCTTTTCTAATGGCTAAATGACTTCCGTGAACGCAGATATATAAAGGGTCATTTAGAGGGGCTAGTTGTATGAGTTTTACCTCTGCGCCCGGCAAACAACCCATTTCCAGTAACTTTAGCGGAATTTTATCTAATGCTTTTTCGGAAATATACCCTGTTTCTCCTATTTGTAAAGATGCTATTGTTGCCAAAACAAAACGATATTAAACCGTAAAGGTAATAAATTAGAATGATTCTAAACAGCATTATTTTTCTGTTTTGAATTTAAACGAGCTCTTTAAAAAAATAAGGTGACGAGGTGTTTTAACAACCCAAAATACGTCCATTCTCTCCTTTTAATTCAAAGTTCGAACTATGTCAAATACAGTTAAACAATTAATCGAATCTACCGCTACTACCGCAAGGTGGGTTAGTGACGGTTAAATCAAATTCAATATTTTATAACGCTGCTTCGGAACAACATCTTGAATTTTGAATAAGATAGGTGAGATTATCTTATTCTCCGAACCCGAGAAGTAACAGTAGTTCTAACACGAACTGTTCTTCTTACTGACACCTGTACCTTGACAGGTCTTCTGACTACGGTACGTCTAGTCATTTTTACAAATTAAAATGTTTAGATTTAACTAAATTACAATCCTCTAATGGTACGAACATTAGGGGATTTTTCTTTTCAGCATTCGCTGTACCCTCTTTAAAAGATTAAATGACTATCGGAATCTTTGCGCAAGGCGATAAATTTTCGTATCTTTCTGATTATTAGATATTTAATATTATGACGATTCACGAATTTTTCAAGGAATTTCCAGACGAAGCAAGCTGTAAAGCACATTTTAAATCCAAAGAGATAAAAAGGGTGTCACCTGTAAGAGATACCAACACCAAGAGCATTATTGGATATCCACACGAGATCAATACCAATGTAAGAAGTGTAACTATAGAACCACATTAAAGAGTGGTACGCTTTTACATGGCTCTCACCTACCCGTCACTATTGGTATTTTGGAATGATCTGCGCATCTGTAATTAAATTTTGAGCAATAATATGAATTGCCTGGCCATTTGGTGCTTGTATTTTTGTATATTTTACAAACGTAGAATAATTTCCGGATGTAACCGGCATGGGGATTACACCATTTTGGGAGGTACTAATGTCATAATTATCAGCCAACTGAGCATTAGATGAACAATAAATCATTAAGGTTAGTAGTAGTAGAGAAATTTTTTTCATATTTACAAGAAGAACTCATTTAATAAATAATTATCAAAGCATAGCTTAATATATTTTTACGGAAAAGTCATCTATTGTCGGTTGGTTTGAAGTGATGACCGTATTTTCGGCAAAACCCATGATCCCAACATCGATAACGTCTGTATCTCCTAAGCCCCAATTGTCTAACCCTGATGCATCAATAGACCTTCCAACACCAACCATTGCATTATCTATAAACAGGCTTAACGTTTTGTTAGAATGGCAAAATTGTATTTTTAATATAGCGGTTTCCAATGATTGAGCTAAAATCGTTCTTTGAACATCGATAGGGGCCCCTCCTAACCGGTTTGCTACCAATTGGGCCTGAACAAAACGTTGGGCTCCATTTATGGTTGCTAAATTGCATTCATATACCTTTGAAGACTGACCTGAAGCAACAGGCCTTCCGGCAAAAATACCCGCTCCCACCTGTGCATTTGCTCCTCCATTGCTATTCCAGTGTAGCGGGACGGTCACAGTTAAAGAAATCTCCCAGGATTTATCATATGGCATCTGTGTTTTATATAGTTTCCAGACTTCAAGGGCCTGAGTCGATGCCGTACTGGCAGTTAATTGCCCTTTTCCACCTACCAATGTTATATCAGCACCTTCGGATTCCCAACGTGTACTTTGAGAAAAAAAGCCGGAGAAATTGTTGTCAAAAGCATAGTTTTCTGTTGATGTAGTAGTCATGAATTGACAAGATGGCATTACAGGAGGGTTCGTAGTACTATTACTTGATGAGCATGCGGTAATAAAAACTAGCAAAAAGCTAATAACGGTGATTTTAAATATTGGTTTCATAAATATATAACTAATGATTATTATCTTCTGTAAGTTCCATCCGGTAAGACCGTTGGCAATATATAAGTGGGGTTTGTAAATATTGTATAAGCTGCCGGATCTTGACTTTGTACAAGAACTCTTGTATTTAATTTCCATTCATGAGAAATATCGCTAAGCCTGTTTTCCTGCGCACCCAACATAGAGGTCATAATCCAATATAAATACTCACTTACCTGGCAGCTATAATTACAAGTTGTGTCAGTATAAGTATACCAGGCTCCCGCAGGATAACTCGCAGGCGGGTTTTCAAAACGTCCCCCTCTGGCAATATCCATAGCTGCGGAAATTTCAGAGCCGGTTTGTGAACTAAAAACAGTCGGATATGCTCTTTCGTGACCGGCAGTAGTAATGATATGCCAAACCTCTTCCAGCGAAGCATCAAATGTCCCCGTATGACCATTTGTATGCCAGACCGGAACCGTTTCGTCTGCTCCCAAGTCTTGTCCTGAAAAACCGCTTGGAGGGTTAAAATTATTCATATCAGCTGATGTTTTCCACATAAATAAAAAGGCTTTGTTAGCTTTCATAGTATTATGCACTGTTGTATTGTCTACGGTACCATCTTCATTATTGTCTAAATATTGTGCCATTATATTTGCAGCGTGCAATAATTTGGTATCTTCAACAGCACTTACGGCATAAATAGGAATATCAAATACCATCACTTTTCTATTAAAGTTTGTAAAGCCTATATCTGAATTAGCTACGATGGTAAAATTAGGATCGTTTCCCGGATTTATGGTGCCATTGTTTCCTCCGACATTTGTATTGTCATTTGAAGAACAAGAAATATAGCTGATTAATGTAATAGCACTTATTACAACTGATAGCAACCTCATTGATTTTTTCATAATTCTATATTATTTTTATAAATTAATTTGTTTTTAATTATCGTAGTAAAAAACCATAAAACTTTACACATTATTGCAATAAAAAAGTCCTATTGCTGTTATTCGGACTTATTCAATTGCTTTTGATATTGCTTTGGAGTAATGCCTTCCGTGTTTTTAAAAACACTATAGAATGTTGATTTTGAAGAGAATCCCGCCTCTTGGGCTAATCCTAAAATAGATAGTTGCTTTGATTTTGGAGAAGAGAGCAGTTTTTTAAATTCATCTATTCGAAACCGGTTAATAAAATGGTAAAAATTGTTTTTAGTATTTTTATTGATAATTATAGAAAGTTCTTTTTCTCCTAAATTTAGATGGTTTGATAGCGTTTTTAGATTTAAATGGTTATCTGTAAAGAGCTTTTCTTGTAGTATAATTTTTGAAATTTGAGCGAATTTTTCATTCATTTTAATAGTAACATCCGGCTTCTCGGAAATATCTCCTGTAGTATTTTGAAATTGGATTGACGTAAATATTTCGGACTGAGAAAACCCATTGTGCCCTATCCAGTAAAGCATAAAAAAAGTAAGAATATCAGAAGCAATAACAAAATAGAATGTTACCGCTTCGTTGTATATACCGATGATATCCTCGAAAACCCATATGATGTGAAAAAACAAAGCGATGTATACTAATTGTTTTATCCAGGAAAGCATTTTATTTTCTGTATCGGAATAAAAATCTCCTATGCTTCTTTGGTGCAATTTTAAAATATACAGGATAAAAACAAGTAATGAAATATTAAAAACATAATCAAAATATGTAACGGCATAAACTAAAAAGAGGCTTAAATTAAATAGGATACCCGGAGCAAATAACAAAAAATAGCCCCATTTTATTTTTTTATTCAGGGTTTTGATGATATATAAAAACAAAAAAGGAAATGTAAATAAGGAACACTGTGGAATAGAAGCGGGAATGCCATCCACAGAATAAAGTATAACATCTAAAACCTCCAGAGATATAGACCATAAAAAAAGGCTCAAAAAAACATTCGCTTTTTTATTCTTTGATTTAGCCGTGATAAACAAGAACCCTAATACTAAAGCTACCGAAAAAGACATGATATTCAGGAAAATCCGAAAATAAAAATCAATTACCATAAACTAAGTTTTGATAAAATTACAATAACTTTTCAATACATTTCTTCCGTAAAAAAATAAATTTTGATTGAAAAATAATTTAGTTTCACTTCAGTAACCACTTCGTTAGTACATGAATTTTTTCATTTGAAAATTCACAAAAAACAAATGAAAAAATTCATGTACTTTTGTTTATATGGGATGTATTCAAATAAATAATATAAAATTATATGCTTTTCATGGCTGTTTGGAAGAAGAAGCTAAAATAGGTTCCAAATACCGTGTAGATATAAAAATAAAAGCAAACCTCATAAAACCCTCTCTTTCCGATGAGCTGTCAGATACTGTAGATTATGTGCATGTAAATCATATTGTTAGAGAAGAGATGGCTATCCGGTCCAAATTATTAGAGAACGTGGCCAAACGAATTTTAGACAGAATTTTTAGAGAATTGAAAACAGTTAAAAAAGGAACGGTAAGTATTGCTAAGATAAACCCACCTGTCGAGGGCAATGTAAATGAAGTAGTTGTCGTTCTTTCAAAAAAACGCAAAATCTAAAAAAACTTGCCTGAAAAGATAAATGATGTAAATTTGCAAGTCTTTATCAGGTGTCGTGGCCGAGTGGCTAGGCAGTGGTCTGCAACACCATCTACAGCGGTTCGAATCCGCTCGACACCTCAGAAGCACCGCCTAAAAAACGGTGCTCTTTTTATTCTCATTCCATTCACCGATAAAAAACTGCCATTCATCGATATTATGGATAGATTCAACTAAAGTAAAAAACACTTTTATTTTTTTTTCTTCAATTTGTCCTTTGAATTACAAAGGTCTTACATTGAAAAAACTTAGGATACTTCTTATAGAGGATGACGAAATTGAGAGAATGAAATTTAAAAGAGTATGCACAAAAAATGGTTTTGAACACATCATTGTAGAAGCTCCAAATGGAGAAATAGCATTACATCTTTTAGATAGCAATAAATTACCTGACTTTATATTGCTGGATCTGAATATGCCTAAAATGAATGGAACGGAATTTTTAAAAAGTTTAAAAGCAAATCCTGCTTTACAATTCATCCCAATTGTTGTTTTATCAACGTCAAATAATTACGAAGATGTGAAAAAATGTTATGAAATCGGAGCATCCGGATATATGATCAAACCACTACATTTTGAAGATTACAAACAAAAAGTAATCTCATTACTTAACTATTGGGAAAATAATGAACTAATAGAAGAATAATTATGAAAGGTATTATCTTTACAGAGTTTTTAGATTTGGTAGAAACTAAATTCGGTCTGGAAATGGTCGATGAAATTATTGAAGCTTCCGACTTGGAATCCATGGGAGTTTATGCAGCGACCGGGACTTATAGTTTTTCCGAAATGTTATCGTTAATAACAAATCTTAGTGAGCGTACAAAAATTACTATTAATGATTTACTTACAGTATATGCACATCATTTTTTTGGAGTGATTGAAAGAAGCTATCGGCATATACTGCATTTATATAAAGACCCTATAGATATGCTTGCTTCTATTGAAAATCACATACATGTGGAGGTAAGAAAAATTTATCCTGATGCCGAATTACCCAGGTTTGTTGTTGTTGAGAAAACGAAAAATAGACTGGAATTAGAATATTTTTCTTCGAGGTCTATGTATGCTTTTGCATATGGTTTAATGGAAAAAACATTTCAACACTATAATCGTTCCGCAACCATTTCTTATGAGCTATTAAAAGAAGACGGGCGCCATGTAAAATTTGTAGTCTTGCAAAATGAATCTCCCCAAAGTTGATATATTTGAAAAAATAACCGTTAGTCAGATAAAAGTTGATTAGAAAAGAAGACAGGAGTTATGTAAAATTTGTAATTTTACGAGATGAACTCCCCTAAATCCGAAATACTTCAAAAAGCGCTGGCCAGAGAAAAACTGGCCAGAAAAGAAGCTGAAAAAATTCTGGAAGAAAAATCCTTAGAATTATTTAATAAAAGTAAGGAGCTTTTAGCTATTAACGAAAATTTAGCAAAAGTAATTGACCAAAAAACAATTGAATTTAAAGGTATTTTTGATAATATTATCGACTCTTATATTTTGATGGATTTGTACGGCAATGTTTTAAAAATGAACAAACCTGCCGTAAATTTTTTTGGTTTCGATATTAAAAATGAGCAGTTTAACGTATCTGAAATTCTCTATGAAGATGACTTTGAATATGCTCAAAAGTCTTTTAAAAAATTACTTATCGAAGGTTCTTTCAAGAATTATCAATCAAGAATATATACCAAATCAAAGGAAGTTAAATGGGTGCAAATCAATTCCAGTATTGTTACCGATACAACAGGGATCCCCGCTTTTGCACATGGTATTATCAGAGATATTACCAAAGCTAAACAACAACAACAAGATTTTGAAGAGCAAAAACAACAACTGGATGCTATTGTTGATAATTCTTTTTTAGGAATTGTTTTGAGCAATAAAGAGGGTAAGGTTTTAAAAACAAATACAGCTCTTGAAAATTTACTGAATTACCCTCAAGAAGAACTCTTAAATCTTAAAGTTGATGATATTACTTTGAAAGAAGATAATGATGTATTTCATAAATATATAAATGATTTGAATAACGGAAAAACAGATCATTTTACTCTTAAAAGAAGATATCAGTCAAAAAAAGGGGAAATTATTTGGGGGAAAACAAATGTGGCTGCCGTTAGAAAGACGAATAAATCGCTTCATTATCAGGTATTTTTAATAGAAGATATCACCGAAGAATTAAAAAAAGGAGCACTATTGGAAGCATTAAACAATTTGATGTCTTCTATTTTAGGGAAAACAAATATTTATGAAATATCCCTGGAAATAGCAGAAAAAATTATTGGACTACTTGATTTTGAAAATTGCGTAATCTATTTATTAGATAAAGAAAAACAAGTGCTACAGCAAATTGCCTCTTACGGAAAATCGTCAAATAAAATAGTTCCTCTAGGTGAAGGGGTTATTAGCACAGTGGCAGAAACCGGAATTCCGGAAATTATCTCTGATGTGAGTAAAGATCCCAGATATCTTATGGATACTGAACTTAATATTCGGAAATTGCTGTACCCATTATTTCAGGTGAAGAAATTATCGGAGTAATAGATTCGGAACACTCCCGTAAAAATTTTTATACCAAAGACCATTTGGAAACACTACAAACCATTGCAGGGTTAGCTGCTACTCAATTAAAAAATGCCATGAGTTTACAATTGAGAAAAGAAATGGAAAAACAAAAAGAAATCATTTTAAAAGATTTGACAAAAAGCAATCAGGAATTAAATGATTTTGCCCATGTAGTTTCACATGATTTAAAATCTCCCTTGCGGAGCATGAATGCTTTAGTGTCGTGGCTAAAAGAAGATTGTGCCGATTTTTCTAATGATGATATCAATGCTAACTTAGACTCATTATTAAAAAAAATAGATCGCATGGATTTATTGATCAATGGAATTTTGAGTTATGCCAGCATAGATAGAGTGAAAAAGAAAAGTCAACCTATAGACCTGAATGAATTAGTGAGAGACATATTAGATACTATTCACACCCCTCAGAATATAGAAATCCAAATCAAAACAAAATTGCCTATAGTAAAAGGAGATTCATTTAAAATGATTCAACTGTTTCAGAATTTGCTAAGTAATGCTATCAAATACTCTGATAAAGAAAAAGGGGTTGTAATTATCAATTGCATTTCAGAAAAAAATTACTGGCAATTTAGTATTCGGGATAATGGTATGGGTATTTCAGAAAAATACTTTGACAAAATATTTCAAGTATTTCAAGTATTAGAAAAATCAGAAGATTCTACAGGAGTGGGATTATCAATTGTACAAAAAATAATTGCTTTTTACAATGGAAAAATATGGTTAGAATCTAAATTAGAAAAAGGAACCACCTTCTTTTTTACATTACCAAAATAAACATATGGATACACCCAATTTAAATTACATAAAAGAGCTTTCGGATGGCGATAAAAAATTCGAAGAAAAGTTACTGTCCGTATTAAAAAAAGAGTTTCCTTTGGAATTAAATAGTTTCTTAAACAATTATCAAAAAAAAGATTATAAAAAAAGTGCTGAAGATGTACATAAACTAAAACATAAAATTAGTATCTTGGGACTTGTAAATGGGTACCGTGTTGCTACTGATTTTGAAAACGAGTTAAAATTAGAATCAGATAGTTTATATGAGTCTTTCATGCAGATCATAAATCAGATAAAATTGTTTTTAAAAATTAATCCTCTATAAATCATGAAATGTTTAATTATTGATGACGATGCTACCGCAAGGTTAATTATGCGGCAACTATGTGAAGGATTTGGCAATTTGACTATTGTTGATGAATTTTCAAATGCAATAGATGCAATAAAATTTTTGAACTCCAATTCAATTGATCTTATATTTTTGGATATTCATATGCCGACGTTTTCCGGATTTGATTTTATTCAAACATTGAAAACCCCTCCGAAAATAGTACTTACAACATCTGATAAAAACTTTGCTTTAGATGCTTTTGAGTACGATTGTGTGGTAGATTATTTAGTGAAGCCTATTAAAGAGAGGCTGGATAAAGCCATTCAGAAAGTCCAAAAATTTCAAATGCCCAATGATGATGATACAACAATCGTTTCCAAAGAAAAAGAAAGTATTGAAGAGTTGTATGTAAATGTAGACAGAAGGTTGGTGAAAATCAGTTTTTCAGATATCAATATCATTGAAGCAAAAGGAGATTATATCAAAATAAAAACAGATAATAAAAACCATATCGTACATTCTACATTAAAGAAAATAGAAGATAAGTTACCTACAGATTTATTTTTAAAAATACATAGGTCTTATATTATTAATTTATCAAAAATTATTGATATTGAAGATAATAGTGTTTTAATTAAACAAGATGTAATTCCGGTAAGCAGATCCAATCGAAGCGAGCTGATGAAAAGATTAAATCTTCTTTAAAATAATCACAATCGTATACCATTAATCGAAGTTCTCATATTTATTTATCCGCTTACATCTTGAATTAACCGAAAATAAAGAGAGCAAAAGCTACTAATTTAATTTCGGATCAGTCACAAAAGTTGTGTGTGAGTTCAGATGAAGATTAATTGTTAATTGAAGATTGAATGAAGTGTGTCTTTGCGAGTGAAACGAAGCAATTAGGGATCAGGGTCAAAAGTTTTGTGTGGATTGAATTAAAGTTTTGATCTTTGTAAAAAAAAACAGAGATTGGAATTATCCTTAGACCTTTTAAAATTCATCTTACCTGAGATGCTCGTAGAACATTTTGATTTGGTAAGACACACTCATCGAAATGAGGAACTTCATTTGTATTTTGAAGAGCGTAATGTTGTTCCTAAAGAAGTCATAAATCCTAATGTAATTGCTCATGGTTTCCACAAAGAGATTACTATTGAAGACTTTCCTTTGCGTGGAAACACTGTGTATCTTCACGTAAGGCGACGTAGATGGTTAGATAAAGAGACTAGGCAAATCATTCAAAGAGATTGGAATCTAGTAGCTCAGGGAACTCGCATGACAGGTGAGTTTGCTGCTTTTTTAAAAGAGATTAGTCGATACTGAGAAGAGTGATTGCAAAACCATTGCAAGAATCTATGGCGTGAATGGGAAGAAGTTCCAAAGGCAGTATCGAGATTATTTGAGTGAGTTTAAACAGTGGAAGGAAAAGTCTCATGCCAAAGAGTGGTTGATCTTCCCTGAGAATATAGGAACTCGATTATCTATCGACGAAGTAGCCTTATCAAAAGGAGAACTCTACACCATCGTTACCAATAAAAAAGCTAAAGGAAAGAAAGGAAGTATTGTGGCGATCATAGCTACTACCAAAGCAGAACCTATTATCAAACACCTATTTAAAATCTCATCTGCGAAAAGAAACAAGGTCAGAGAAATTACCCTAGATATGGCGAACTCCATGAAGCTGATTGCCAAACGGTGTTTCCCCAAAGCCATACAAGTAACCGATAGATTCCATGTACAGAAACTAGCTCTAGAAGCACTTCAAGAAATTAGGATCAAACATCGATGGGAAGCCATAGATACAGAAAATGAACGGATCAAACTTGCCAAAACCAATAACAAAGAATATTACCCTGAAATATTAGAAAATGGAGATACCATAAAGCAACTCTTGGCTAGAAGCAGATACTTACTCTACAAAGCACCAAGTAATTGGACAGAAGATCAAAGAGTAAGAGCTAACATCCTCTTTAAAAGATATCCTGATATCAAAACAGCTTTTAAGCTCGTACAAGGACTTAGAAATATCTTCAACACAGCAAACTCAATACAAGTCGCTTATACAAAACTAGCGCATTGGTATAAAGATGTAGAACAAACAGCATACAAGGCTTTTAATACCATAGCAAACTCTATCAGGCTTAACTATAGATCAATATTGAATTACTTCATTAATAGAAGTACTAATGCAGCGGCAGAATCTTTCAATGCCAAAATCAAAGCCTTTAGATTACAATTTAGAGGGGTCAAAAACACAGAATTCTTCCTCTATAGATTAACTACAATTTTTGCATAAACACAACAATTAGTCTTGATCCTTAATTTCTTTGTGCAATAAAATAACGAATATTAAAATTTGGGGAAATTTTATAGTTATTATTTTAGGAAAGAAGAGTGCTCTTTTGGGCACTCTTTTAATTTCTATCATTGTTCCGTCATTTGCACGCCCTTAAGCCCACAGGTAATACTATAGGCACGTTTAGATAAACCGCTTTCTTGCCACAAGCCTAAATGGGCCTCTTTTTATTCCTCACTATATCGGTTCATATCAATATCTATTTTATACAAACCAAAAATAGTACCTCTAACATGCCTATAAAATACCTACTTGCCCACGGGCATACAAAAAGAATATGAAAGTGATCTAAAGGTTGTGTGAGGAAAATTTGAAATTTTCATAGCAAGATTGGACTATTTTCATATTCTTTTGGGTATAAGATCTCAAATAACATTACTCTATCAAGTGTTATCCGCATTAAAAAGAATGGTTTTTATAATCTGCCACTTCCCGGAACGGTCACTACCTACACGTTCTGTAATTCCTTTTTCTTTAGGGGTAGCTATATTTTTATCTACAGTAGTAGTACTAATGCTTTCGGTCGTTTCTTTTTTGCTAATCGTTGGGTTTTCTACAATTAACTCAAGGATTTTTGCCTGACTATCGCCAGCCTTTCATTTTTTTAACTATTCTCTACGATCTCAATCTCCTCCTCAATCAACCCGTATAACTCATAGACCATTTGGTCTATTTCCTTATCAGTTGTATCAATTTGAGTTTTTAGAGCAAATGCTTTTTGTTGCTCTGCAATAAAGTAGTCTTCCCACTCGGCTTCTTCACTGAGACTGAGTGGTATCTTTTTCTTTTTGAGTTCTTTTATAAAGCCTGTAAAAGATAGCTCATACCAACTCGCTAGTTTTTTGGGTAGCTTTTCTAATGACTCCGGAAATTTGCGTTGTAGGGTGCGTTGGAATTTGGCAGATACCTCTTGCAACTTTTTATTTAAAACTAACATTTGATCTGCTTTTTCTATAAATAATTCTTCTGATATAGCTTTTATTAAAGGAAATTTCTCAAAAAAGGTATATTTCATCCTAACTCCTTTTTTGCCTAAACCACCACCTGCATAGAAATTCTTAATACACCAGAAAAAGAAATTTGTATTTACAATTGTCAATATGTATTTCAGATTTTTTCCTGTAATTATCCTTCCTGTATCAACACAAAACATCGTTCCTCTTTCGTGATATGCAAAAGAAGATTCTTGTACCATTTCTTGATAAATGATTTTTTCTCCATTAAATTTATCAATATATGCACAGTTCCTTAAATTATATGGTGTATCGCCTTTATCGTAACGTTTTTCTAATTTTTCATAATACTGGTCTAAATGACTTTTAATTATAGAATAGTTATCAATATTTATTTTTGAATTGTCTTTGTAGCCATTGTGGGTACTAATCAAATACAAATCATTAAAATCTATTGAATAACGTTTAATATCTCTACCTCTTAAAATCGGATGGATAATTTCTGCACTCTTAGGGTCTTTAGCTATCAGTTCATCCCTTTTTTCTTTGGTTATGATAAAAGCTTCATTATAGCCAGTTTTAATTCCATAGTTTATTTCAATATCCCAATCTTTGAGAGGTGTACCTTTTTTTTCAATTTTTTGTTTTATACTTTTTTCCAAAGGGCTGTCTATACTCCATATATCATCATTTTTATACGATACTTCGACTTGCATTTTTTCATATACTGAAAAGTCTATAAAATTAGTTTCTTTGCTTAGATCAACGGCAGTAAAAGGGTTGTTTGCTGTATTTTTTTCAAATAATAAAATATTAGAATCTACAGTAGCGCTTTCAAAAATGCCGGAGCCTAAATCAATTAATAAATAAGGTTTGGTAAATTCATTAAAATATCTTCTCAATTACTTTCCATAATTAGCACGCATCTATTTATTAGAAGTAATGAAGCCTAAAACTCCTTTTTTCTGAGAATATCATTACCTTTTTCGTAAAATAAGCAGTACAAATCTCCGGTACTTTCAAAGGTGTAATCTTCCCTAAAAACCGAACTGTTTAAAATTAGAAAGATTAATTTTAACTTTCAATAGACAAACAAAGCGAAAGAGTAAATTTTCACCTTCACATCTTGCAAAGATTTTGAAAGAGTTTGATCAAGGGAAAACAGTTGTAGAGATTAGCAGGGAACATGGGTTTATTTCAGCAACTTTTTACAAGTGGCGTTCTAAATATGCCGGGATGAGTTCCGGAGAGTTACGTTGCGTCAAAGAGCTTGAGGGTGAGAACCGGATGCTCAACCAGATGTATGCTTCTCTAGCCTTAGATCATCAAATGGCAAAAGAGGTTATTGCAAAAAAGCTTTAAAGCCTTGCCGTAAGAGAACGATAAGTAAAACACTTGCACATTATGGTATTAGCAGGGCGTGCCGAGTCTTAAATATGAGCAAGAGTGTTTATTATTATAAACCGTTACCCAAAGCCGATACTGAGATAGAGCTCGCTTTACAAGAAAAAGCAGTTCAACATTGAGAAGAAGGTTTTTGGAAGGCTTATAGTCGTTTACGTAATCAAGGCAAACCATGGAATCATAAACGATTGTATAGGGTTTACAAAGCATTAGGACTTCCTCTACGTGGTAAAGTAAAAAAACGATTACCATCTAGAGTGAAAGAACCATTAGAGGTTCCGGAAAATCTTAATGATACATGGAGTATGGATTTTGTTACCGATACCCTTGAGAACAAAAGACGTTTTAGAGCCTTTACTATTATCGATGACTGTAATAGAGAGGCATTACATATAGAAGTAGATTTTTCTTTACCAAGTAATCGTGTGTTTTGGGTACTTAACGATCTTGTTAATAGAAGAGGAAAGCCCAATAAGATACGTATGGATAATGGCCCGGAGTTCATTGCTAATATCACCGCTGTATGGAGCCAAATGCATGACATAGAGTTTACCTATATTCACCCTGTCAAACCAACTCAAAATGCATTTGTAGAGAGATTTAATGGAACTTATAGGCGAGGAGTTATTGATAAATATATTTTTGAGAACATTAACCAAGTAAGAGAACAAACCCAAGATTGGATGTATGATTATAATCATCATCGACCCCATGACGGGCTTGGTAGATTATCGCCAATAAAATACGCAGAAATTAATTCTCTTGGGGCTAGCTCCAAGAGAATTAAAACAATAAATTTATCAAATATTAGAAATTTAAACAGTTCTAATTAGGGGAAGCTTACACGTTAGCCAAAAATCTTGGTGTGCATCATTCCATTATTGGAAGATATGAGCGTGACGAAGTAAAACCGACTATTGACGTGGTTAAAAAATTAGCTGATAGTCTTGATACAACTGTTGGTTATTTACTTGGGGAAAGTGATGATAAAAACGTACTTAAAAGTTCTACAATGCTTAAAAGGTTAAATGATATTAGCGACCTTTCCGATAAAGACCGTGATTATATTCTTTACACACTTGATGCACTTATTAGAGACGCTAAAACTAAAAACGCTTATGCATAAAAAAACCACCCCGAAAGGTGGTTTAATTTCAATTAGATAACTATTAACTAATCTGCATCGTTATTTTCAAATAAATATGAATAGTATTTAGGGTCTTTAATATGATATAATATGTGCCTAAATTCTTCTCCAATATCTAAAAGAATGTCATCTATCTGACTCTCTGATATTTTGTTAGACATTAGTTTTGGTATCAGTTCTTTTGTTATTAAAGATGTTGATTCTGTTATATCCAAAAAAGCATGTGCTAAGGTAGATGACTCTCTATCATTTTTATTATCTAAAGAATTAACTTTTTCAGATTTACTTAAATTCTTAGATAGTTTATTTAATTTTTCAGTATAATCTTCCATATTCTAAAATTATTTTAAAACATCCTTTATCGCTTGTAATTGAGTTTTAAACGTTGTTATTTCTCTCTCAACAGAGCTAGTATGCCCTCCTGCTTTCTTAATTTCTTTCAATTTTTTAAGATGCTCTGTTAACCTACGTTGTATTTTCTTTTGAGATTTAACAACAGATTTTTTTCCATGCTGTTGTAATTGCTTTTGGAAAGCTTTATACATTGCTTTACTATAAAGCTTTTTACCTTTAAAAATACTTTTAAAAATATTCACTAAAGATTTCCATTTGAATATACCACCACCGCCAACATATTCTAACAATCCTAAGCCCCCTACTGGGGTTACTTTATTTTGGTCAGGACCATTTGGATTAATCGCAACATAAAATCCTTCAGGCAATTTTGCATCCGAAAAAATGTCTCCTCCATAAATTGTTTGTCCTACAATATACTGAGAACCTGCACTTTCTTGACCAATAATATTTTCCTCACTTCGTGTATTTAAATAAATATTATTGTCCCCATCATCTTTGTAGTCTATTATCTTTCCCGTATTATCTACAACAGTTGAAGCATTATATTCAGGAAGATAGTTTGATCTTGAATTATCAAAATTCTTTTCTTCATCCATATTATCAATACCAATAGGCATCATTCCATCAGGGTCGGTAAAATACATAGGATTATTAAAAGCATAATTATAGGGAGAGTGTCTACGCATTTCTTCAGCCAACGGATCTATGTTCATCCACTTTCCTAAACTAGCATCGTAATTCCTGGCAGTAATATCATACCAATTTAATCCTAACTCATCTTGTAATTCGTTACCACCAAACTTTCTCTTTTGAGCAACGCTATTTCCGTTGGAACTTACGACATTATTGTAACCTTTGTGTTCAAGTCCAAAGAGTAAATAACTACGTGCTTTTAAACTACTTTTCTTTGAGGTCAGTGCTTTTTTATTCCAAACTAATTTTAGTTCAGTACTTTGATGATATTTCAGTTTTAGACAGCTCAAATTTTTTAAAAACTTTTTGTAAAAAGAATTGTTTCAAAACTACAAAAAAAATATCGTAAGAGAAAAAAAAGGAAAAAGACAAAAAAACCGCTTTAAAAAGACCAAAAATAAACTAAAAAAACATCTGAAAAAAGCCCCACCGCAAAGCGGTAAAAAACCTGTATTGAGCTTGTCGAAATAAGCCCAATCGCCTTTGGCGGATAAGGCACAAAAAAACACGCCGTTAGGCGTGTTAAAAGCAATCCAAAGTAAAAGAGTGTTTTAATGATTAAATTCTTCGTTTAAACGGTAGATTTTCATTCCCCAGTGGTCTGTTCCTGTACAAAGAACGGCTTTGTGTTGTATGAGGCGGTGCAGTACCTTATTGATTAGTTTTTTGCTATGTACGGTATCATAAGCAACCTGCTCGGAAGTAAAACAATCTTGGTCGTAAAAATCCAACAAATCGCCGTAGAGTTCCCAAATGATTTGTTTGTTCTCAAAATCGTTAAAAGTATCTTGGTCTAGTGTTTTCATTTTACATCGGTTTTTACTATTTGATAGCGATAACAAGCCCCTATTTTGCGACAACGTTTTATCTTGTTTTCTTCTTTAAATTGGTTTAAAAACTGATTTACGGTACTACGGTCTATAGCTGTTTTCGCAAAAAGTTCTTTGGTTTCAAAAGGTTCGGTAGGAAAATATTTAAGTATCAAACTCCATATTTGCTCTTTTTGATTGATGCGTTGTTGTTTGGGCTGTTTATGTTGTAATTTAAAAAGTTTAAAAGTGGTTAAAAAATCTTCATCATCAGTTTGTAAAACATCGCTCATCAGTTCAGGTCTGTTGGTGCTTCGTATCATAGCAAAGGTTTTTACCCAATCTAAAAACAACAAAGCGTGTTTTTTGTGATAGGTGCTAAAAATAGCGTTTACGTAGTCCGTATTGTGAAAAACTACTTTTGTCTGTTGCAGTTCATCAAACAAAAGCGGAACGGTTTGTAAAAAATCATTTTCTACTACTTTGCGTAATTTAAAAATTGATTTTTCAGTAATTTTTGTAAAATCAAAATTGGCTTCACGTGTGCGTGTGTGCGTGCGAGGGTTTTGGTTTGGTTGTCGTCCTACTGTCAATCCCTTTGTTTTAGGGAATTTAAGGGTTGGAATAGGGGTTTTGACTAACTGTCCTACTGAATTTAAAAAAGGAACTGCGTTTTGTGAGGTTTTTGCATTAAAATTTTCCATAAAAAAGGGGTTAAAAAGATTAAAATAAAACGCTAAATAAGGCAAAATAAAAAGGCAAAAAAGCAAGAGATATACACAAAGGGCAAAAGAAGAAAAGCCCCATTCCGCCCTCATTTCAGGGGTTTTTGTGGGGCTTTTTTGTGTTTTTCGTTTGGGTTTTTAGGTTTTTTTGGTGGTGGTTTTTCTTGGGCTTTTTTTCGTTTCGTTTTTGGTCTTTTAAAACGTTTTTTATCTTAAATTTCATTTTTTTATTGCCGTAAGGCAAAAGGGCTTTTTTTTGACTGAAACAGTCATTTATTTGTTATTTTTTTGAGCCGATTATTCGGCTTCATCACGCCAAAGACAAACTGTTTTTTTGGGCTTTTTTTACCGCTTTGCGGTGGGGCTTTTTTTATTACTGCCGTAGGTAGTAAAGGATTTTTTATTTTTCTTTTTTTGCTCTGCTCCGCAGTGCAATTTTTGGGGCTTTTTTTTTGGGTTTTCAACCCATTTTTTTAGTTTTTAAACAAACTATTTTTGATATTTTGGCAAACTCAATACAAGTTTTAGGCGGTTCTTATTTGTTCACTTTTTTGTCAATTTAGTATTTGATTTTTAAAAGCAATTTTAAGCCTGTTTTTTGCTCTTTTTTAGCCGTTTTTCGGCTCTCAGATTTAGGGTTTTGTTTCTGTTCTTTTTTGTACTTTTTCTTCTCTTTTTTGCTTTGGTTTTGAGCTGTTTTTGGTTTCGTTTTTCTGTGTTTTTCGCCCCCACAAAAACCCCTGAAATGAGGGCGGAATGGGGCTTTTCTTCTTTTGCCCTTTGTGTATATCTATTCCTTTGTTTTTCGTAATTTCTTTAGAAATTTGAATTTAAATTTAAACCTATTACAATGGAAAACTTAACCCTACACAACACAAATTTTATCACTTTTAATGATGCTTTTTTAAGCATTGATATTTTGGGTGGCGTAGATTTGCAACAAGTAGAAAGAATGGTTTGCACTTTGCGAATTACCCACAAAAATTATCCGTCATTTAGAAGCACACTTGACCTGTACAACGACCACCAAACCGATAAATTAATCCGTACACTTTGCGACAAATGGGAACTTAAAATGTTGGAGGTTTCTAAAACTTTACACAGCCTTATTCTACAATTAGAGAATTACCTATTGCACTCTTTACGATATACAGGAAAAAAATCAAAAGAAAATTTTGAAGTATCCGCAGACGATAAAAAAGAAGCATTGAAAATACTAAAAAGTAAAAACTTGCTTTCACAACTTATAAAAGGTTTAAATACAACTGGTATCATTGGCGAGGATGAAAACGCCGTTATTTTGTTTCTTGCTTTGGCTTCCTATAAATATAGCAATCCATTTTCTGTTTTGTGTTTGGCAAAAAGTGGTATTGGTAAAAGCTATATTTTACAAAAATTAAGTGAATGTATGCCCAATAATTCTTTTAGTTTTCATACACAAATATCTGCAAACGCCTTGTATTATTTCAACTCTTACGAACTTCAAAACAAAGCCCTTTTAATTGAGGATTTAGAATGGACTACACAAATGTTATCGCCTTTGGCAACTCTGCAAACACAAGGAAAATTAGTAAAAACTAGAGCCACCAAAGACAAAGACGGAATGCTACACAGCACTACTTTTGAAGTTACTGGAAATCTTTGTTTACTGGCTTGTGCTTATTCTGATAAAAATTATGAAAGTTTGAGTTTGCCTTTTTTGATGCTCCATTTAAACCATAGCCAAAGCCAAGATATTGCTATTATGGAATATCAAAAAAAGTGCAAAGCAGGACTTATAAAAACGGATGAAATCAAAACCACACAAACAAAACTAAAAAACGTAATTGCAACACTTCAAAATGTATCAATTACAAACCCTTTTGCTACATTGATTGAACTTCCAAAAGACGTAAATCACCCAAGAAAATCATTATTGTTATTGCTCAATTTTATTGAAGTTATTACCTATTTTTTTCAGTTCCAAAGAGAGCAAACAGTTGATAAAACAACAGGAGAAATTTTTGTAAAGACCCACCCAAACGATATAGCATTAGCTTTTAAATATCTTAAAAATTCTTTGTTCCGTAGAGCGGATGAATTAAGCACAACAGCAAGAGGATTTTATCATTGGCTAACTGATTTTTTGGCAGAAGCCAAAACAACTCAATTTACAGCTTTGGATATTAGAAAAGCAAAACCAATTCATCCAAGAACTTTAAACCGATACCTGCAAGAACTCAAATTGTATGCTTATGTTCAAGTGGTTGGTGGAAACAAACACCGTGAGGGTTTTGTTTACAAAATTACACAATTTGGCAATCAAACAGATGTACAAAACCGCATTGAAAAAGACTTAAAATATACACTTGAAAAAATAAAAAAAGAGCATCAAAAAGAACACGAAAAGCAAAACAGTAAGCCAGTTAGTCAAAAGGAAGTGTCTAACTCTAAAACTCAACAATCATAAGCCTTTAGAAGTAAGACGACACTAAATTTTATTTTTTGAACAATGCAAGATTTTATTAACTATTTACAAACCAAAAACCACGCAGAAATCACGCAAAAAAAATACACCAAAAGCGTAGCTGATTTTTTAAAATGGTTTACAAAGGAAGACATTAATACTACTAAAAAAGATGTTTTGGAGTACTTGTCCTATCTTAAAAAAAATCTTCACCAAACCAACAGCAGACGTAAAGGAGATTTAACAGCTTTAAGGCATTATTTTACTTTTTTACAGCAAAATGATTTAATAGCGACCAACCCCACTAACTTTTTAAAAATAAGAGGAGCAAGAAAAAAAACACTTTACAATATCTATTCTTTTGCAGAACTGGAACAGCTAAACGATAATTTTTACCACAACTTTATTAGGAATTTCAACTACAATAAATACGTAGGAGAAAACGACCGAGAACGCTCTCTTTTATGCAGAGAAAGAAACTATTGTATGTTGGGGATGCTTGTGTATCAAGGTTTGCTAACCAAAGAATTAAAAAAAATAAAACTTACCGATTTAGACCTAAACAAAGCCACTTTAAAAATACAAAAAGCAAAAAAAAGTAATGGCAGAACCATTGTTTTAAATGCTACACAAATAGGTGTTTTAATCAATTATACACAGCAAATAAGACCTAAAATAGCAAACTTATATAATCAAGAAACTGAACAGCTTTTTTTGTCTTACCCTATTTCCAATGAAAAAAACAATATTCAAGATTTTCGAGGAGTGGTGCAATACCTTGCTAAACAGGTTAAGAAAATAGACAGTAATTTTTTAAATTTTAAGCAGTTACGAGCTTCGGTTATTACAAATTGGATAAAAAATGAGGGATTGCGAAAAGCACAATATTTAGCAGGACATCGCTACATATCTAGCACCGAAAGTTATAAGGTAAACGATTTGGAAAGCCTAACTGATGACATTGCAAAACATCATCCATTTTGAGCGAAAACCTAACAATTATTAACCAAGAATATAAAGAGTGGTTGGCTACTTTGGGCTTTTCACATTCCATTGTTTACAACTATAATTTTAGTGTAAGGGATTTTTTTAATTGGCTTGACACGCAGGGCGTGAGCCAAATAAACAAGCTGACTGCAAAGCACATTACTACTTATTTTAATTACTTACAAATACGCCCAAACAAGCGAAGAAAAGGCGGGTTGAGTACTGCACATCTCAACAAAACTTTTGATGCCATAGACAAGCTGATGGAGTTTATGCATCAAATAGGAATGCACACCGCACCCAACCCAACAAATTACAGAATTGAACAGGACAAGCAGGAAAGAGTAAACAATATACACCCTTTTACCAAAGAAGAAATAAAGGAATTGCAAAACAATATCTCAAAAACATACCCCAAATATCATTTTGAAAAAAGAGAGAAAAAGCAGGAACAATTAAAACTTATTTTTGCTTTGTTTTATGGTTGTGGCATACGCAGAACCGAGGGGATGAACCTTGAAGTAACGGACATTAATTTTGATACTAAAACGCTTTTTATAAGACAAGGAAAAAATTATAAAGACCGCATCATCCCATTAAGTACAGGGGTTTATAAAGTACTGGAAAACTACGTTTACAATTTTAGAAACCTGCAAAAAATAACACACCGAAAACTCTTTATTCATAGTTCTTGTGGGCTTACAAACAGTCTTAAAGATTTACAGAAAATCACGCCAAATAAAGTCATACAAAGCAAAAGATTAACCTTTCATATTTTACGCCATAGTATCGCTACACAACTACTTCAAAATGGTGTTAGTATTGAAAATATTGCACAGTTCTTGGGGCATTCTTCACTAGAAAGTACGCAGATTTATACACATATCGTAAACCGATAATCTTATCAATTAGCGAACTAAAAACCTAAAGGGTAGCAGAACCAAACTAATTTTACAGTATTTTTTATTATTATTAGCCATACTTTACTTATTTTTGAACTTCACTTTTTTATAAAAAATTTGGGCTGTTTAAAATTAAAATATCATCAAAGTACTGAACTAAAATTAGTTTGGAATAAAAAAACATTGACCTCAAAGAAAAGTGATTTAAAAAGACGTAGTTATTTCCTCTTTGGACTTGAACATAAAGGATACAATAATATTGTAACATCAACGAATCCAGCACAGAATTATACATACAACGGAAAAGAAAAACAAGAAGAGTTAGGTTTAAACTGGCTTGATTATGGTGCAAGAAATTATGACCCTGCGATAGGAAGATGGATGAACCTTGACCCTCTTGCTGAATTATATGACGATAACTCTCCATATAATTATGTGAAAAATAATCCAATCTATTTTGTTGACCCTGATGGAATGAAAATAGACCTTTCGGATATTTTTAAAGATAAAGAAAACTTTCAAAAAGGTGTAGAATTGTTACTTGATTTATCACAACAAACAGGCTTAAGCTTATCAGTAAATAAGAGTGATGGACTTTTAAATTATGGTAAAGACGAAAATGGTAAAGCAGAAGTAGAAGAAAGTGGTGGTCAACAACTTGGAAGTTCGGCAGCAAGAAGCAGTTTAGTTGGAGCTATTGACCACGAAGATACTGTTAATGTTTCTTTAGTTAGTCATAATTTAGGTAGTGCTACAGCTGGGAATGATATAAGATTAGACCCAACACAAATAGAAACTCAAATTGGAAATGTATCAGAAGGATTAAACTCTAAAACTTTAGGCTACGGTATGACTTTCTTGCACGAATTACATCATACAGATGTCGGAGGAGATTTACGAGATACTGATAAAGAGTTTTCTAAAGGTCCTGTAGTTGAGAAGATGAATGTAATAAGACAACAATTAGATGCAAACCCTTTAAATCAAATACTTGGAGAAGGTACACAATATGGTATTAGAAAATATTATATGAGTAGTGAAATCTCAAGGAAGACACACAAGAAAAGATATGATAAAATTTTATCTAAAGTTAGTTTTTCAATACTGAATGAAAAAGGTAGAAAGAAAGGAGCAAGTACAAAAACTCAAGTTGTTAAAAGAAAAAAAAGTAACTAAATGAAATATCTAATTTTAATAACAACATTTTTATTGCAATCTTGTGCAAGTGCTCAAGCCACAGATGTATATAGAAAAATAGTTGATGATATAAAAAACTCAAAAAAGTACGAGGATTTTACAAATCAGAGTAAACAGAAATGTAAAGGACTATTTGTGTCGAAGTATAAATATTCTGTCTGTAGTTTTGGTTCTTTTTTTAAAAATGAGGAGATAAAAGCATTTATTGATAATGAGTGTAGCGAAGAAGAAACCTTTAAAACAGAAAAAAGCAATGTTCTGAACAAACTTTCTGATAAGGGGGAAACGTGCTTTATAGCTGATTTTTCTTTTAAAGTCAAAGATAAGATAGCTGTAAAAATAATATCTAAAAGTGATGAGAATAAGATAGGTTACGAAAGTTTACACTTCTTATATGATGTAAGTAACAACCAAGCACAAAGGTTAGAAATCATAGAAGTCACAAATGATTAACAAGAAAAGACCACTTCATAACGAGGTGGTTTTTTTATGCTTTAAAGTGAAGCCATATTTTTAGAGAAGAAATCTTTAAACTTGGATTTAGTTAGCATACTATCAATAATACGCGGCACACACTATTAAAACCACGACAAAAAGGTTCCAACATTGGAACTTTCCAATAATGACAAGGGTTTTAAGGAAATGACATAAGTTGAAAATTTATAAAGACATAGGAATATTTAATAGTGGATATTTCTATGTTCTTTCATGACTATAAAGTGAATTTTATATAATCGTAACCATAGTTATCTAGGAAATGAGTTTATTTGAAGTATTTTAAGAATTACACCCTATAGGAATTACACAAGCATTAAATTCTTGATTGGTTCGTACCCCTGTATTCTATGATAAAAACAAGTAAAAGTTGAGATATTATTTTTACTAATTTATGCAGCAAATTTAAAAGTATCTACATAGGGTGTTTGTCGTTTGACAACGGCAAACACTCTTGCTATTAATTTGTTTCTAATAATGTTAACGGTACTCATTTTACTTTTGCCTTGTTTTATTCTTTTATGATAGTATAATTTCATTTCTGGGTTATGTTGTATAGCAGAAATAGCGCACATATTAATAATTGCTTTCAATTTTTTATTAGCCAAATGAGAGACTTTTGTACGTCCTTTAATACTAGTTCCAGATTGGTAAGGAAAAGGAGCAACACCACCATAAGAGGCAAACTTTCTCCAGTTTTCAAATTTTGAAAAATTGTCAGTAAACACAATCATCATTATAGCAGTTTGCATTCCTATACCTTTAACACTAGTAACAAGTTTATAGGTTTCTTTTAACATTATATTTTGGTCAATAATAGCTTGCATTTGAGTATTAATCTTGTGTATTTGTTTGGTTAGTTCTGCAATCATTTTTTGTTGAACGTCAAAGATTATTTTATACTCTTTTGCTTTATAAATTCTTTTTTGTTCTTTCAAAGTAACTTTAAAACCAGCTCTTTGTTTGTTAAGTTTTGTCCTTAAAGATAAGATACTTTTTAGTTGTAATATACTTCTTTTAGGTAGCTTACTGGGTTTAAGTTCTTCTTTTAATCGATACCCATATAGAGCAATGCGTTTGGCATCAATTTGGTCATCCTTTCCACGAGCAATACCAATAGATCTTTTAATTTCTAAACCAGAAGCTATGAAAAAAGATAATTTTTGTTCAGTTAAAGACACAGATAATAAATGAGAGTACATTCCTGTATGTTCAAATACAAACATGGTTTCTTCTTTAGAGAAAGACGAATTTTTAAAACTCCACTTTAGCATTAATTTAAATCCAGATTTACTGTTCTCAAACTGTTGAACAATTTGTTTAGAATAGATACAAACATCAATTAATAATTTACTGACATCGATTCCGATAATTTCATTTGTTTTCATAATTTTGTAATTAGATATTAATAATAGTTACTTAAACTAAGACCTTTAATAAGGGCAGAAACTGAAATTCTATATGGTTCTAAGTAACTTTTAAAAAGAACGGAGACTAATACGGGGGATGGCTCTAAAAAGCTAGCTGGCCGCTAAAGTTCACTCCGTTCTTTTGTGTTTTTGGTTATCAACAAAATAAGAGTTATTAACAAAGAAAAAAAGAAGCAAAAAAAGAAATTTCATCATAACTATTATGTTTTTATTTTAAGTAATTATTTCTATTTGCTAATCTAAAGGCTCGTCCTAGTATGTCACGCAACCGCTACCGCTAGCATTTGCTAGTGGCGTTTGTGAGTAAAACAACGAAAAAAAGGAGTTTAAGAAATTAAGATATTTTTTTCGTTGTTTTTAGCAAATTACAGTTTACAAAAACGCTTGCAATACCTGTTCTAAAGCGGTTATTTTATTTTGGTTTTAAAACCTGCTCCGTTCACACCCCAAAATTTACCGAAAACAAAAAAGTTATTAACATTCCTTTTTTTCTTCTCTACCCCTTTATACGCCTATCTTTCTTCCGTTTTTTCTTTGTTTTTGTTTTCCGCCCCATTCCGCCCTCATTTCAGGGGTTTTTGTGGGGGCGAAAAACACAGGAAAACGAAACCAAAAACAGCTCAAAACCAAAGCAAAAAAGAGAAGAAAAAGTACAAAAAAGAACAGAAACAAAACCCTAAATCTGAGAGCCGAAAAACGGCTAAAAAAGAGCAAAAAACAGGCTTAAAATTGCTTTTAAAAATCAAATACTAAATTGACAAAAAAGTGAACAAATAAGAACCGCCTAAAACTTGTATTGAGTTTGCCAAAATATCAAAAATAGTTTGTTTAAAAACTAAAAAAATGGGTTGAAAACCCAAAAAAAAAGCCCCACCGCCTTTGGCGGAAAAAAAGCCCAAAAAAATACTCCGATTTTCGGAGCATAAAAATCAATTTTGCTAATAAATTGACAAAAATCAGCTTATAAAATGGGTTGCAGAACCACAACCAACCAACACCGACAAAATGGCGTAATTGTTAATAACTCAAAGTCAAAAAACAGTCAATATTTAGAGAGAAATGAGAAGTAAAACGCCTAAAACCAAAAAATAATTCAGCCTTAAAATAAGAACAAAAATTTAGGTCATAAAATCTTAAATTAGGCGCAAGATTTGTCAAAATAATTGCGGAAAATCGCAAAAAAAACCTGTGTCGGCTCACTAAAAAAGTTCAAAAATTGCCCTGCAAAGCAGTGTAAAAGAAGAAGAAAAAACAAAAAAAATGTTTGTGGTTGATTACCACAAAAAGCCCCACCGCAAAGCGGTAAAAAAAGCCCAAAAAAACAGTTTGTCTTTGGCGTGATGAAGCCGAATAATCGGCTCAAAAAAATAACAAATAAATGACTGTTTCAGTCAAAAAAAAGCCCTTTTGCCTTACGGCAATAAAAAAATGAAATTTAAGATAAAAAACGTTTTAAAAGACCAAAAACGAAACGAAAAAAAGCCCAAGAAAAACCACCACCAAAAAAACCTAAAAACCCAAACGAAAAACACAAAAAAGCCCCACAAAAACCCCTGAAATGAGGACGGAATGGGGCGGAAAACAAAAACAAAGAAAAAACGGAAGAAAGATAGGCGTATAAAGGGGTAGAGAAGAAAAAAAGGAATGTTAATAACTTTTTTGTTTTCGGTAAATTTTGGGGTGTGAACGGAGCAGGTTTTAAAACCAAAATAAAATAACCGCTTTAGAACAGGTATTGCAAGCGTTTTTGTAAACTGTAATTTGCTAAAAACAACGAAAAAAATATCTTAATTTCTTAAACTCCTTTTTTTCGTTGTTTTACTCACAAACGCCACTAGCAAATGCTAGCGGTAGCGGTTGCGTGACATACTAGGACGAGCCTTTAGATTAGCAAATAGAAATAATTACTTAAAATAAAAACATAATAGTTATGATGAAATTTCTTTTTTTGCTTCTTTTTTTCTTTGTTAATAACTCTTATTTTGTTGATAACCAAAAACACAAAAGAACGGAGTGAACTTTAGCGGCCAGCTAGCTTTTTAGAGCCATCCCCCGTATTAGTCTCCGTTCTTTTTAAAAGTTACTTAGAACCATATAGAATTTCAGTTTCTGCCCTTATTAAAGGTCTTAGTTTAAGTAACTATTATTAATATCTAATTACAAAATTATGAAAACAAATGAAATTATCGGAATCGATGTCAGTAAATTATTAATTGATGTTTGTATCTATTCTAAACAAATTGTTCAACAGTTTGAGAACAGTAAATCTGGATTTAAATTAATGCTAAAGTGGAGTTTTAAAAATTCGTCTTTCTCTAAAGAAGAAACCATGTTTGTATTTGAACATACAGGAATGTACTCTCATTTATTATCTGTGTCTTTAACTGAACAAAAATTATCTTTTTTCATAGCTTCTGGTTTAGAAATTAAAAGATCTATTGGTATTGCTCGTGGAAAGGATGACCAAATTGATGCCAAACGCATTGCTCTATATGGGTATCGATTAAAAGAAGAACTTAAACCCAGTAAGCTACCTAAAAGAAGTATATTACAACTAAAAAGTCTCTTATCTTTAAGGACAAAACTTAACAAACAAAGAGCTGGTTTTAAAGTTACTTTGAAAGAACAAAAAAGAATTTATAAAGCAAAAGAGTATAAAATAATCTTTGACGTTCAACAAAAAATGATTGCAGAACTAACCAAACAAATACACAAGATTAATACTCAAATGCAAGCTATTATTGACCAAAATATAATGTTAAAAGAAACCTATAAACTTGTTACTAGTGTTAAAGGTATAGGAATGCAAACTGCTATAATGATGATTGTGTTTACTGACAATTTTTCAAAATTTGAAAACTGGAGAAAGTTTGCCTCTTATTGTGGTGTTGCTCCTTTTCCTTACCAATCTGGAACTAGTATTAAAGGACGTACAAAAGTCTCTCATTTGGCTAATAAAAAATTGAAAGCAATTATTAATATGTGCGCTATTTCTGCTATACAACATAACCCAGAAATGAAATTATACTATCATAAAAGAATAAAACAAGGCAAAAGTAAAATGAGTACCGTTAACATTATTAGAAACAAATTAATAGCAAGAGTGTTTGCCGTTGTCAAACGACAAACACCCTATGTAGATACTTTTAAATTTGCTGCATAAATTAGTAAAAATAATATCTCAACTTTTACTTGTTTTTATCATAGAATACAGGGGTACGAACCAATCAAGAATTTAATGCTTGTGTAATTCCTATAGGGTGTAATTCTTAAAATACTTCAAATAAACTCATTTCCTAGATAACTATGGTTACGATTATATAAAATTCACTTTATAGTCATGAAAGAACATAGAAATATCCACTATTAAATATTCCTATGTCTTTATAAATTTTCAACTTATGTCATTTCCTTAAAACCCTTGTCATTATTGGAAAGTTCCAATGTTGGAACCTTTTTGTCGTGGTTTTAATAGTGTGTGCCGCGTATTATTGATAGTATGCTAACTAAATCCAAGTTTAAAGATTTCTTCTCTAAAAATATGGCTTCACTTTAAAGCATAAAAAAACCACCTCGTTATGAAGTGGTCTTTTCTTGTTAATCATTTGTGACTTCTATGATTTCTAACCTTTGTGCTTGGTTGTTACTTACATCATATAAGAAGTGTAAACTTTCGTAACCTATCTTATTCTCATCACTTTTAGATATTATTTTTACAGCTATCTTATCTTTGACTTTAAAAGAAAAATCAGCTATAAAGCACGTTTCCCCCTTATCAGAAAGTTTGTTCAGAACATTGCTTTTTTCTGTTTTAAAGGTTTCTTCTTCGCTACACTCATTATCAATAAATGCTTTTATCTCCTCATTTTTAAAAAAAGAACCAAAACTACAGACAGAATATTTATACTTCGACACAAATAGTCCTTTACATTTCTGTTTACTCTGATTTGTAAAATCCTCGTACTTTTTTGAGTTTTTTATATCATCAACTATTTTTCTATATACATCTGTGGCTTGAGCACTTGCACAAGATTGCAATAAAAATGTTGTTATTAAAATTAGATATTTCATTTAGTTACTTTTTTTTCTTTTAACAACTTGAGTTTTTGTACTTGCTCCTTTCTTTCTACCTTTTTCATTCAGTATTGAAAAACTAACTTTAGATAAAATTTTATCATATCTTTTCTTGTGTGTCTTCCTTGAGATTTCACTACTCATATAATATTTTCTAATACCATATTGTGTACCTTCTCCAAGTATTTGATTTAAAGGGTTTGCATCTAATTGTTGTCTTATTACATTCATCTTCTCAACTACAGGACCTTTAGAAAACTCTTTATCAGTATCTCGTAAATCTCCTCCGACATCTGTATGATGTAATTCGTGCAAGAAAGTCATACCGTAGCCTAAAGTTTTAGAGTTTAATCCTTCTGATACATTTCCAATTTGAGTTTCTATTTGTGTTGGGTCTAATCTTATATCATTCCCAGCTGTAGCACTACCTAAATTATGACTAACTAAAGAAACATTAACAGTATCTTCGTGGTCAATAGCTCCAACTAAACTGCTTCTTGCTGCCGAACTTCCAAGTTGTTGACCACCACTTTCTTCTACTTCTGCTTTACCATTTTCGTCTTTACCATAATTTAAAAGTCCATCACTCTTATTTACTGATAAGCTTAAGCCTGTTTGTTGTGATAAATCAAGTAACAATTCTACACCTTTTTGAAAGTTTTCTTTATCTTTAAAAATATCCGAAAGGTCTATTTTCATTCCATCAGGGTCAACAAAATAGATTGGATTATTTTTCACATAATTATATGGAGAGTTATCGTCATATAATTCAGCAAGAGGGTCAAGGTTCATCCATCTTCCTATCGCAGGGTCATAATTTCTTGCACCATAATCAAGCCAGTTTAAACCTAACTCTTCTTGTTTTTCTTTTCCGTTGTATGTATAATTCTGTGCTGGATTCGTTGATGTTACAATATTATTGTATCCTTTATGTTCAAGTCCAAAGGGATATAACTTTATGCGTTTTTTTTAATAAAAGCCCATTTTTTATCGCTTATACCTGACAAAAACAGATTTTTTTAAGAACGTCCTCACTTCATGACCATTGTAAATATATGATTTTATGATTAAATCCGCACTCCAAAAACCCAGTATTTTCGTTCCTCAAAACCCCTGTGTTTTTTCCGTTTCCTTTCCCTCGATATTTGTACATAATTGGCATTATAATACAAATTCAGGAGTTTACTATTTGATCGGTTCTTCGCTTGTAAGTTATAATGTAAATTATGTAAAATACTCCAGGCTCATAGCTACCTGAGCGCACAGTGGAACTAAGATTGATGATAATAGCTTTGATTTTTAAGTAAAAAAGTCGTATTTTAGCTACGACGTCTTAGAGGACTAAAATCGTTTGCTAAGTAAGAAGTTATCTTTTAATTAGGTAGCTTCTTTTTTTATGCTCTTTGTGAAGACTAGCGCCCTTCGGTTGCTTCATTTTAATACTTGTCGATTTTTCCCCTGGCTTTTTTCCACCTCTAAAAAATCGCCAATTATTAAAACGGTTTACCTCCGTTTTAAAAAGATGAGGATTTATAGAAAGGGTTATAGCAGGGAGATAAATCGTCAGCTTTTTAAAACCGACAAGCGATAGTGCGTTCAGCATCGGAACTACATCGTTTATGGTAAGTTCTTCTCTCTGTGATATCTCAAGTGTTTTCCGTACTGATTTTAAAAACTGTAAACTCATTTTAGGATTGATTCCGGGTTGTAAATCTATTTTAGGATTTAGCTAAAAAAACGGTCAACTCATTTCAGGATAATAGCCCACTATGTATTTCCCTTTTTTTGATTTAACCGTACTGTTTATAGAGGCCAACGCCGATTGAGTGTTCTGCGTTGTACGCAAAACCAGCGCAGCGAAAGCGCAGCGCCAAAGCCGACGTGGACACATTGTCTGCGAACGATTAAGTGAGCAGCGTGGACGCGCCACAAGCATTTTTTTTCTCCTTATTATAAAAATAATAAATCGATTAAAAAAAAATGCGCAGTAGGCTTTGGCACCAGCGGCTGCGCCAGATAAGCAGCGGTGGATTTTTGTAGGCGACCCATAGGAGCCTAACAAAAATACAGAGGAGCTGCGAGTGAGCGGAGCAGAAGCAGGGAGGCAGCAGCTTTTTTTTGGACAAAAACGGCTGTAAGCCGATGTATTTTTTTTTGGCCAAAAAAAAGTGCTGCACAGAGGGGCGTAGCGAACACCTTATAACCCCCTGTTTAATACTATTTTTTAAAGCCTATTTGCTTTCGTGGAATTGAATTCTCTTTCTTTTCTGTTAATTCATCTAAATAATCAAATACCAATTCTATATTCTTACTATGATTCGTTAACTTCTTTTTGATTTGTTCAATATCAAGTTTTACACTTAAATTATCTGTTAATATGGTTCGTAACTTAGTAAAAACTCTAATGATTTTAATATTTACTATAATTGCTCTTTCGCTATTTAAAATGCATGATAACATTGTAACTCCTTGCTCAGTAAAACAAAATGGAGCATATCGTAATCCTTTCTTATCTTGATTAGAAGTAACAAATTGCGATCTCCAAATTTCTAATTCTTGCTTTGTCATTTCAAACATAAAATCTTCTGGAAAACGTTTCTCATTTCTTCTTACAGCTTGTTTTAAAACTCTAGTTTCTACTCCGTAAAGTTCTGCTAAGTCTCTATCTAACATTACTTTTTGATTTCTAATAAAGTAAATCTTATTAGAAATTATTTCATCTGGAATAGTAATTTCGTTGCTCATTTTTTATACTTTAATTTGTGTAAAAATAGTTTTTTTAAATTGGAGATCACAAATTGTGACCTCCAATTTAAGGTGTTAATTTGGCTCCTTAATTTTTTTAATTAATTGGATGAAAGTTATTTACAATCTCATGTAAAGATTCTAAATCGTTTTGTACATAACGTTCTGTAGAAGATATATAACGATGCCCTGCCATGACTTGCACTTGTCTTAAATTGTAGTGTTTCAACCAATTTGTAATTACTGAAGCTCGGATTTGATTGGAACTATTTACTTTATGATTTGTCTTTTTTAACTTCTTTAAAATATGATGGATTGTGATTCCTAATCGTTTGTTATTTGGTATAAATATTCTGTCAGTCTCTAGTTGTTTTCTAATCAATATTTCTTCTCTAACTTCTTTTATATATTCTAAAAATTCTATGACTTGCCAGGGTTTTAATTCTAATGTTCTTGAGTTACTTCTTGCTCCACTTTTTATATAAACTTTGCCTTTATAAAGTTGTAAATCTTCGAGTTCTAATTGTATGAGTTCTGTTGTATTTAATCCTTGATAGACTAGTAAACCAACGATTACTTTATTCCTCTTTGCACACAGTCTGTGGTACTTATCTGCGACATTGTCGCTTTGATAACTATAATATAAATCTTCCAATTCATCAGATTCTAAGATGTTGTAATTGACTGTTCTTTTGATGCCTTTAATGGTGGTAGTTTCTATCGGGTTATCTGGCCGCAAGGCGACAGCTATTAAATAGTTTAGATAGCTTCTTTATGATTCCAAGTTTATGATTTACCGTCTTTTTATTAGTATTCTTTCTTTGTAAGTGTTTAATATATTTCATACAAGTTTTGTAATCTATTTGATCTGGAGTTGTATGATTTCTGTTACACCATTTTATAAACTTACCTACCCCGTTTGTATAACTATCTATTGTTGTTGTTCTATAATTCTCTTTCTCTAAATATGTTTTATAGTTCATTATTTAAATTGTTTGGGTGTCATTTCGGCTTCGCTCAATACAGGCTTGCCTCTCGACTAAATGAGTATAAATTTGAGTGGATTCTAAAGAGCTATGGCCTAAAAAAGTTTTAATGCTTTCTAGCTTTACTTGTTGTTGTAATAAATGTGTTGCAATGCTATGTCTTAATGTATGTAGTGTAATTTTTTTTTCTACAATCTCCTTGTTATTACTTGCTTGTATAATTTTCTGCAATCGGTTTGATAAACTCATTCCACCCATTCTCTTGCCTTGTTTACTAATAAATAGTGCTTCTTCACTTCGACTTCGCTCAGTGCGAGTAAATTGTGGTCGTGATTCAAAGACATAGTCTTCTAGGATTTGTAAATTGTATCTATTGACGGGTATTACCCGTTCCTTGTAATTCTTTCCTTTTCTAACGTGTATGCGCTCTTTATCAAAGAATATATCTTTTATATCTAGGCTGACGGCCTCCGTCCTGCGTAATCCACAACTGTAAAAGATTACTAAGATGGCTTTATCTCTTAATCTATAATGCTCATAATTATGACTATACTCTGTTGCTTTAAAGAGTTCTTTAATTTCTAATTGTGTAAGTATATTGATTCGTTCTTCTGTTGGATTCTCTTCTGTTTTTAAATGTATATTGAAGTCTTTGTAGTTGTGTTGTTTTAAATATTCTCTAAATTTCTTAAGAGCTTGTTGGTGTTTGTTTAAGTAACTTTTACTTAAACTTCCATTTCTTGTTTGATTGGGCCTTTCTTGTAAATAACTATAATATTCTTTGACTGTCTTTGTACTAATATCATTGATACTTTTAATACTACTTTGCTCTAAATAATAAAAAAACTCCTGAAGATGTAAGGGTAAACTATACACTGTACTTTCTGCATAACCTAAGATGTCTAACCATTCTTTAAAGTTCTTCACAAAGATTTTATAAGGTTCGTTTTGTAGTATTAATTTTTTCATTCTTATCGTTTTTTATTTTTTACTCGGTATGTGTTTTTTGAAGCTTTGTTGCGAACCTTATTTAATAAACTGATTGTTAATTAAATAACTTCGCAAAAATGCTACTTGCGAAGTGGTTGCGAACTTGCGAGGGTGCGTGTCGTACAGACAAGTATTATTCTTTACCTTTTATTCTATCTATACAGTCTTGTAACGCTTTATTTATCTGCGCTTTAAGGTTTGTATATTCGTCTATATCAACAATTTCATAATGATACATTTTCCCTTTTTCTGCTTTTACGTATCTTATATAACCTTCTAATAAGAGTTGTTTAGTATAGTTTCTTAATGTACTTTCTTTGAGTCTTAATTTTCTTCTAATTTCAGAACTTGTAAACGTGGTTGTATTCTCTTCCTTTAAGTATGTTTTAGATTCTCTAAGTGATTTCTACAAGCTCCTGTTAATGTATCTGACTTTCTTAATAATACTTCTATAATTAATTCATTTGCTTCTTTAATGTCTTCTATTTCTGTTTCTATGTATTCTTCTCCAGTTTCTTTATTTACTTTGTGTTCGCGTTGGTATTGTTTGTAAAATGTGATGGCACTTATAAATCGTAAATAATGAGCATTGGTTCTTCTTGGTTTAAAAACGGATTGCGGAAGCTCTAAATATTCTGCATACGGATTAATCACTTTGATGGGTTTTAAAACTCTCTGTATATTCTGCAATAAGCTTTTGGCTGTATGCTGTAGGCTTTCATCTACTTTTCCTGCAATGACTAATCGCTGATAATCCATAATACGTTTGTCTTGTTTTTGGCTTTCATCTATGTATAATAAAAAAGAACGATTGGCATTGTCTTCGTAAATAGTCTCTTGGGTGGTAGCGCCTGCAAAACAAACAGGGCCTTGTACTTCTAAGGGAATGGTTTTACTCTCTCCGTTTTTATCTTTATGAACCACGCGTTTTTTAATCCATTTCTTACTAGCAAATTCTCTAATGGTATACAATACTTTTTGTACGCCGTCTAAATCTTCTATCATAATAATTCGATGAGAGAGCTCTGTTTTAGCAAAATAGTACAAAGCATTTGCAGATAAAGTAGTTACTTCTATAATATCTTCTTCTGGCATTAAAGCTGCTATAGAAGATTGCAGGTGTGTTTTACCTGTTCCAGAACTTCCCAAAGAAATACAGTGCAAAGGATTGTTGGTTTTTCTTGACGTAAAAATTAAATACATCAGCAATCTATTAACGTCTTCGCCAATAACTCCAGATTCACTGATGTATTTGTTGGTTCTCTCTAGCAAGTTTCCCTGTCTTAAAAATTCTTCTGATTCTGCAATTTCTTTAGCTGTTAACTCTTTTGTGTAGGGTTTATAGGCTTCTGCTTGTTTGTCTAATAATAAAAATCTATAATTCTGTAATTCGTGTGTGAGTTCTTGTAATACTTTTCTTACGACACTCGTCCCAATCTCTAAACGTTCTGCACATCTTCTTACAAACTTCTCTACTTGATTATCATTATACAAGTCTATACTTTGCCTTAAAACGTTATGCTGTTTGGGTTTCTGTATGCTTATTGTTACTCGTAGACTTTCTAATTTGTTGGTTCTAATTCCACCTAAAATATGGAGTTCTAAATGTTTTGTAGTGTACTTGTAGTTGTTGGTGTTACTTGTGTCTAAAATATTCATATATGGATACTTTTAAAGTGCATTGAAAAATCTAAGGTATCCACAAATGAGTAATAAAACAATATCCATATTTGGATACTTGCTCTTAATCCCTTATTTTTACAGAAAAATTGCACGAATCTTTTTTTAAAACACCTTTTATGAACTTAATTTTATCTGATTTTATCCAAAACCTAAAGCATTATAGAACTAAAAAAGAGCTTACTCAAAAACAATTGGCTAACCATTTAAGGATAGGTCATGGAAATATTGCACGGTATGAACGTGGTGAAGTGGTACCAAAACTAGATGTAGTATTGGCGATTGCTAAAAAACTAGAAGTCTCTTTAGATGCCTTATGTGGACTTGATAAAGAAAAGGATACTGAACTAACTCTTTTAATACAAAAGTCTCAGAAACTTGCTTTAAAAGACAAAGAACTACTAAAACAACTTATTGTAAAATTTGTGAACTTCAACTAATCTTTTTAAAAGCTATTTTGTAAATTAGTGCTATTATAAATACTAATTTTTAGCTATGAAGTTTCACATTAAAGATGAGCACGATTTTTTTAAGCATTTTGGCAAACAAACAAATGAAAGCTTAACATTACCTAATGACCAAAATTGCCCTTATAAATTTGAAGAAAATATACGTCTCTTAGCAGCGCATTATGACAATACCACAGAGGCTGACCAAGGTTTCTTTTTTGATTTTGAACAAACTCCTGAATATAAAATGGTTTTAGACTATTTGGTTACTTTCTACAATTGGAATCTTGAACAACCTTTTTTTATTAGAAAACCCAAAGAGTGAAAGCCTATTCAAAAAATCCTGTACTATCTATTTCTAAAATAGTAGTATCATCTGCATAATTCCTAGCACTTGAGTATTTCCAATCAATAGAATTTGTTACAAAACCACTCTCTACAGGATTGTTATGTATATAATCTATTTTCTGTTTGATAACTTTTTCACTCCATAACTCTACAGGTTTATTATGATGTTGCCAAAACTGATATTTAGAGATATTTCCCTGTTTCTTTCCTGCTCTTTTAAACATCCATAATAACCATTCTTTTCTACTTTCTTGTGGATTGTTTTCTATAGCTTCTATAGTTTTCTTTGAAGTATGTCGTTTAAAATCTCTTAATAATTCTGAAGGTTCGCTATTTGATGAACGAAAAATAAAATGTACATGACTTGGCATAAAACAATAACAATACAACTCCATTCCTTTTTCCTTTCTACAATAATTTATACTGTCTGCTAATACATCAAAATAGACTTGTCGTGTAAAAACATCTATCCAATTGATTGTTGCAAAACTCACAAAATATAAACCACTCTTATTATAAAATTTATAATTTCTACTCATAGCATTGCTAAAATACAAAAAGCTACGCTTTGCAGCATAGCTTTTTGTTGTTATCATCTTTGACGCCACTAGTTACAAACTAGCGGGGAAAGAGGTTTCTACGATTGAAAATCTAGTAACTGATTCTGCTAACTACGGAAAAACAAAAGTTACTTTGTATTATCATGCGCTTAGAAATGGTTTGGTGTTTTGTGGAAAATCTACCTTTAATAAATATGCATCTGCTTTAGGGTATATAAAACCAAAGCGTTTTAAGTCTGAAAGAAAAAAAGGATTGAAAGCCAATAGAATTTTTGAATGGTTACATGTGGATATTACTAACGTGAATACAGTAGAAGACGGAATACAAAAAGTAGCTTTTGTAAAAGACAATTTTTCTAAAGCGATATTACACAAAGCATCTACTAATGGAAAAGCTGGAAGCGAGTTTATTAAAAAACTTTTTCAAGAGACTTTTGAAAAGTACGGTTTATACAATGCTGTAAAACCCATTAATATTTTATCTGATGGTGGAAGTGAGAATAAAGGAGAATTCTTAACGTGGATAGATAGCATAAAAGCACCTCCAGTAGTTACCAAAATAACAGCACAAACCAAAGACTTTCCTTTTTCGAATTCTATGTCTGAGAGTACACACAGTATTTATAAAACTGAATTTCTACATGGAAAATATTCTCTTAATGAAAAATCACATCTTAAAGATTTAGAACGTTTTGTTGAATATTATAATTACCATAGATTTCCCACAGAATTATATGGATTAGCTCCTATGGAAGTCATCCTTGGCAAAATTCCCAACAAACATTTCTTCAGAGAAAAAATACAGGATGCTAGAAAAAATAGAGTACGAACCAATCAAGAATTTAATGCTTGTGTAATTCCTATAGGGTGTAATTCTTAAAATACTTCAAATAAACTCATTTCCTAGATAACTCTGGTTACGATTATATAAAATTCACTTTATAGTCATGAAAGAACATAGAAATATCCACTATTAAATATTCCTATGTCTTTATAAATTTTCAACTTATGTCATTTCCTTAAAACCCTTGTCATTATTGGAAAGTTCCAATGTTGGAACCTTTTTGTCGTGGTTTTAATAGTGTGTGCCCTGAAAAAGTGAATTTACTAATCTGATTTTAACAATGGATTGTAGTAAACAATTTTTAAATAATCTTTGCCCTCTTCTTTATATACATTGCATAAGAATAAGTTATTATTTTTACCTACAACAGGAAAAGAATAAGGCTCTTTTTTTTCAGTACATCTTTCAAAGTCTTTGAGAGCCAAAACACCATTATTATATAAGATTTCATTTATGGCATTATTCAAATTTGAACTATTTAAGGTAATATACCAAGTTTTATATAAAATTGCTTCATCAGTAAACTGTAATTGAACTAAAGTGTCTTTTACTTTTTTCTCATAGATTAAAACATCAGCCACTTCTCTTTTATAACCTTGATTATTTAAGTTTTCATCTTCAAAAGAATCAACATAAATATTTTTAATATTATCAATATTAAAAAGAGCTTCTGAAACTACCCTTTCTTCTTGGTTGGTACACTTAACAAGAAGCAAAATTAACAAGGTAGCACAAAAAATTAAACCTATCTTTTTCATAATTATTTTTGATTTTTAATTTTATTATTTATTCGCCTTCCTCGTCCGTGGTCTTTTCCAGTTTTTATATTATAATAACTTCTTAAAACATTAGCTCCTTCATTTAAATTCTTATTAGGGCTAATGTGAAATAATAGTTCGTGTAAGGCTACACCCCCTATAGTCCATTGACTGGAATTTGAAGAACTATAAATACTAAGAGCATTGGATAATGATATTCTATTTTTACTATCTGTACTACCACCTCCAAAATCTGAAAGATGCCCTCTTCCTGTAGAATATTTCATTCTATTATATATTTTTCCTTTATCTCCAATTATATCAACTGTTATGTCTTCTGTGGAGTTTATTATTTCATATAAAGCTTTAGTATACTTGTCTTTATCCCAATCAAAGCCTATGCTACCTTTTAAAACGTATACTTCATATTCTTCTTCTTTATATTCATCGTCTCCAAACCAACCTCCATCTTTGACTTTGACTTTTCTCTTTCTAGTTTGTTTTTCAACTGAGAAAGGAGATTTACCATATTTATTTTTATAAATACCATTCAAATCATTAGCGATAGTCTCTAATTCTTTTTTGCTAGGGTTAGTAATATGATCTTCATCTTCAGCAGTTGCTCCATTTGAACCTGAAAAAGTTCCATCATTATTGTTAGTCCAAGTTGTTTTTCCCGAACCTGAATTATTCCAAATATCATTAATTAAACTTTCTGCATCCGCACCAGATGGGTCTGCCCAATAAATGGGATTGTTATCAAAAGCAACACTTGTTCCTTGTGAATGATGAGTAACAGGGTCAATACCGTTAAACCTACCAATTGCAGGGTCATAATTTCTAAATTCCATTTCATACAGATTCAGTCCTAATGATTCTTCTAATTCAACACCGTTATACTTAAATTTCTGTGCGGTACTGTTTCCGTTAGAACTTACTACATTATTATACCCTTTATGTTTCAGCCCAAAAGGGTAAACGTTAACACGTTTTTTTTAACTCAGGGTCAGATTTCAGGCTGTTTCCTCTCAAAAAATTTTAAAGAACGTATTTGTTTATGCTTGTAAATATACGCAATTGATATTTAATTCCTCGCCCGCAAAACCCAGTTTTTTGTATCCAAAAATCCTCTGTCTTTTGCGGGCTCCCTTAGCCTCCTATTTATACATAATTTGCATCATAATACGGCCGCTACGTCCGGGCTTAACCCAAGCCGTATTTATAATGTAAACTAAAATACTCCCAGGCTCATAGCAGTCTGATCGCACAGTGGAACTAAGATTGATGATAGTAGCTTTGATTTAAAACAGGATGAAGACTACCGCCACCTTTCGCCGGCTGGCTCGTTCGCTAAAAAGGTACACTGTACCTTTTCTTAACGCTCCGCTCTGATTCATTTTAATACTTGTCGATTTTTTCCCTGGCTTTTTCCATCCCTAAAAAATCGCCAAGTATTAAAACGGTTTACCGGGTCAACGACAATTTATGGGGATTGATTATTTTAGATGCATAAAAAAAGACGATGCATTTAGAATTATTAGCATCTATCTTCCCTCAAGATTTATTACTTCATTTTGATATTGTATTTTTTGAAGAATTAGGAGATATTTCAGTTAAAAAGGATGCTTTTCACATTTATTTAGAAGAGAAGAATATTCTACCAGAGGGTTACTCAAAGGGTAATTATGAGTCCAAAGGTTTTATTAGCAGTAAACAGATTCAAGATTTTCCCATACGCGGTAAAGCAGTTTATCTACATATAAAAACAAGACGATGGCGAGATAAGAAGACTAAAAAGGGAGCGATTAAAAATGATTATTCATTCATTGCAGAAGGTTCTAAATTAACGTCAGAACTTTCTGATTTTTTAAAAGCTACAGGTAGAGGCCCGAGAAGATACGATCAGTAATATAGCGAGTTATTACGGTATTTACCCACGAACTTTACAACGCCATTATAAGAAACAGATAAGTGGGTTTGATAGTTGGAATCAAAAGCCCCATTGTGAAGATTATCTTATTTATCCGAAGAATATAGGAGAGTATTTAAGTCTTGATGAAGTAAGTCTATCTAAAGGTGAACTTTATACCTATTTGACCAACAAGAACGCACGAAGTAAACAAGGAACTTTAGTGGCTTGTGTAAAAGGAATTAAAAGTGATGATATTATTACTGCTATTGAAAGAATACCCTTAGAACAACGCAAACAAGTCAAAGAAGTAACTTTAGATATGGCAAATAATATGAATTTAACAGCTAAGATTTGTTTTCCAAATGCTAAAATTGTTACCGATAGATTTCATGTGGTAAAACTGGTAACAGAAGCTTTACAGCATGTTAGAGTACAGCATCGGTGGAAAGCAATAGAAGATGAAAACAAAGCCATTGAAGCTGCTAAAAAAGCAAGGAAGAAACACAAACCCATAGTGCTATCTAATGGTGATACAAAAAAGCAACTTTTGGCTAGAAGTAGATATATTTTAGCTAAAAAGACAAACGATTGGACACCTAATCAAAAACAAAGAGCAGAATTATTATGTAATCTTTATCCAAACATCCAACAAGCCTATAAACACACTTTAGAATTTAGAAGCATTTATCAAGAAAAATGTAAAGTAAAAGCCAAACAACGATTTGAACATTGGTTTGAGGATACAGAAAAATTGGAATTTAAAAATTTCAATACAGCAATGAACAGTATTAAACATCATTTTAATACCATCTTAAACTTTTTTTACAATAGGAATACAAATGCAAATGCAGAGTCTTTTAATTCAAAAATAAAACTCTTTAGAGCCAATCAAAGAGGCGTAAGAGATACACAATTTTTCCTCTTTAGACTTGAAAAATTATTCGCTTAATACCCATAAAATTTACTTGAGCCGTTTTTATCAAATGCAATGTGAGCTATTGATTTTGGTACGAAATCACTCAATGCTTTCAAGTCCAGAATTGAGGTGCCTTCTGAATGTTTCAGTTTGAATCCTTTTGGCTTCTTGGCTTCACGTAGGAATTCGAGTACCTCCGTCTCAAGAATAAAGTCAGGTTCGTCAACAACAATGAGTTCTTTCGATTGAATTTCAGTGTCTTTCGTTTTATTATTATGGACAACTACTTTATTATATTTCTTAATGTCTGTATTGGTATAGTTGGAACATTTATCGAATAGCTCATTAAGATGATTCAGAGCTTCAATGTATTTTTTCTTTTTTATTGCGGTGTCAGCGAGTTTGCGGTAAGTTCGCAGTAAGTAAGTATAATACATGTGGTCTCGGTGATACCAATCGTAAATACTCAACCATTCCTCTTTAGCTTTCGCATACCATTGTCGGTTGTAATGAGAGTGAGCTTTTTGTGTAACGGAGTAGTATTTGTCCCAATTCTGCTTTACACTGTCAGCCTTTAGATTAGCAAATAGAAATAATTACTTAAAATAAAAACATAATAGTTATGATGAAATTTCTTTTTTTGCTTCTTTTTTTCTTTGTTAATAACTCTTATTTTGTTGATAACCAAAAACACAAAAGAACGGAGTGAACTTTAGCGGCCAGCTAGCTTTTTAGAGCCATCCCCCGTATTAGTCTCCGTTCTTTTTAAAAGTTACTTAGAACCATATAGAATTTCAGTTTCTGCCCTTATTAAAGGTCTTAGTTTAAGTAACTATTATTAATATCTAATTACAAAATTATGAAAACAAATGAAATTATCGGAATCGATGTCAGTAAATTATTAATTGATGTTTGTATCTATTCTAAACAAATTGTTCAACAGTTTGAGAACAGTAAATCTGGATTTAAATTAATGCTAAAGTGGAGTTTTAAAAATTCGTCTTTCTCTAAAGAAGAAACCATGTTTGTATTTGAACATACAGGAATGTACTCTCATTTATTATCTGTGTCTTTAACTGAACAAAAATTATCTTTTTTCATAGCTTCTGGTTTAGAAATTAAAAGATCTATTGGTATTGCTCGTGGAAAGGATGACCAAATTGATGCCAAACGCATTGCTCTATATGGGTATCGATTAAAAGAAGAACTTAAACCCAGTAAGCTACCTAAAAGAAGTATATTACAACTAAAAAGTCTCTTATCTTTAAGGACAAAACTTAACAAACAAAGAGCTGGTTTTAAAGTTACTTTGAAAGAACAAAAAAGAATTTATAAAGCAAAAGAGTATAAAATAATCTTTGACGTTCAACAAAAAATGATTGCAGAACTAACCAAACAAATACACAAGATTAATACTCAAATGCAAGCTATTATTGACCAAAATATAATGTTAAAAGAAACCTATAAACTTGTTACTAGTGTTAAAGGTATAGGAATGCAAACTGCTATAATGATGATTGTGTTTACTGACAATTTTTCAAAATTTGAAAACTGGAGAAAGTTTGCCTCTTATTGTGGTGTTGCTCCTTTTCCTTACCAATCTGGAACTAGTATTAAAGGACGTACAAAAGTCTCTCATTTGGCTAATAAAAAATTGAAAGCAATTATTAATATGTGCGCTATTTCTGCTATACAACATAACCCAGAAATGAAATTATACTATCATAAAAGAATAAAACAAGGCAAAAGTAAAATGAGTACCGTTAACATTATTAGAAACAAATTAATAGCAAGAGTGTTTGCCGTTGTCAAACGACAAACACCCTATGTAGATACTTTTAAATTTGCTGCATAAATTAGTAAAAATAATATCTCAACTTTTACTTGTTTTTATCATAGAATACGGGTGCATAACATTTTGTCGCGAAATAGTTATTTTTAAGGATTAACTTTTAAAAGCGACACCATTATGATTAGCGAAGAGGAATTTTTAGCCCAAGCCAAGAAGCGTTATCAAGCGATAGCAAAATTATCAAACATAAAGAGTTACTATGATTACGAAAAGACTTTTGATCAAATATGGACGGACTATGGTCGAGAGGTTTTAGAGAGAAGTATAAGCGAACCATCTAAAGACAGGCGTAAAAAAAAACTTATCACGTTACGGAAAGATAGAGATTAACAACACTCATCCCTTTAGTGAAAAAGTCAATGGATTTAAGATAAGTCCCTATATGCAAGACAAAATGATTTATATTGGTCAAAACGATTGTTATGGAGATGGTCATGAAGTTTTATCGAATCTTCTAGGTGTTTCAGTCAATGCGATGCAGCTTTACAGAGTCACAGACTTTTATGGTGGTTTATTAGAGCAAGAAAAAGTATTGGAGGTTGATGCCGTTGAACCTGATATTCTTAAGGTAGATAACCAAGAGTGCATATATGCTATGGTCGATGGGTCGATGCTTTTCACTCGGGAAGAGGCTTGGAAAGAAGTAAAATTAGGCAGAATTTTTAAACAGAGTAGCTGTATGGACATATCAAATAAACGTGGATGGATACGCCATTCGTTGTATGAAGCATATTTAGGCAAAGCTGATAAGTTTACAGATAGAATGGATAGATACTTAGGCTGTTACAGGAGTATTGATAAGCGACTGATTTTTGTTGGTGATGGTGCTAGATGGATATGGAAATGGGTAGATCAACATTACCCTTTTGCCACACAAATATTGGATTGGTATCATGCTTTAGAACATTTACACGATTTTGCTAAGGTTTGTCTCTCTAATCAAGAGTCATATAACAGTTGGGTTGGTCAACAGGAGCAACTACTAAAAAACAGTCAAGTAAATCAAGTCATTGAGAATATCAAAAACTTAGAATTGACAAAGCAAAATCAACGTAAACAACAAAGCCAACTTATCACATATTATACCGAAAATAGGTCGCGTATGGACTATCAGCAATATCAAAATACAGGAGCAGGTATTATAGGATCTGGAGCCATAGAAGCAGCTAACAGGGAGGTTGTTCAAAAAAGAATGAAACTCTCTGGACAACGTTGGTCTAAAATTGGAGCTCAAAATATGCTCACATTAAGAACAACTAAACTGAGTGATAAATGGAACAAAGTAGTTAACCTAATCTGTACTGAGAAAAATAAAGCTGCTTAAAACGACAAAATGTTATGCACCCCATCCATACTTTTACCGTGTGTTCTGCAGTTACTGCTAAAGCAATAGGCGGTTTGGGTTTTGTAATAGACTTGGAAACTCGGGGTTTTGTCCTGGTGGAATGGACAGTTTAAGCGGTTGTTCTTGTCGGCTTTTAATCCGTAATAATGCAATACGGTTGCCATGGTAAGTTGTTGTTTTATCTCGGGAATTTCCATTTGAAATTATTTTTTGTCTTTTATTACAATGAAACAAAACTAAGTATTATTGTGTTAATATACAAGTTCATTAATGTAATACTTGTATTAAAAAGCCACTTTAACTAACTTTGCTGTATTAAAAGTCAGCAATTATGAAGATAGGAGAGAATATTAAACGAATAAGGACAGCTAAAAAACTTTCTCAAAAAGAAGTTATTACCGTAGCTCATTTGGATTCTGCTCAATACAGCCGTATTGAAAACAGTAAAACTGACCCTACTGTAACCACTTTAGAAAAAATTGCCAAAGCTCTTGGGGTTTCTCTTTCTGATTTATTCGCTTCTACTGATGAACTTAAAGAGATAAACTCTTACGATAAGTCTATTATGGAAAAAGTAGCTTTACTGGAAGCTCTAAATGAAAACGAAAAGCAAACTATTTATACTATGCTTGATGCTTTTATTGGTAAGAAAAAATTGAAAGATGCCCTTTCAGGCGTACTTAAAGATGTTGAATAAAAAAAACTACCCGCTAAATTAACTTTAGGGGTAGTTTCGGGGTTTCTTTCATAAGCATCCGTTTGGGAGATTACCTTACTAACCTACCTCTTTATATTAAATCTACCAATTTTGTTTTATTATTTTTCCATTATCGTCAAACTCTATTTTATAAGCACGATCATATATAACACTCTGAGATTTTCTAAGTAAAAATGGATCAGACTTTTCATCATTAAGTCTTTTTAGAATTTCTGGCAAACTTTCCATAGTTGCAAAAGAAAAATCAATTTCAAAAAAAAGAGGATATAAAACATCTTTTATTAAAACTTTTCTATTAGTTTTTCCTTTCCAATATACATCTAAATTACTCACGTGTACTATATAGTTTTTTTCTTTCTTTCTGAAATCAAAATAAACATTATTAGATTGTTTGAATTTTAATAATAGAAGATTGTTTAAATTTTCCTCAATATTTTTAGGTAAAATATAAATAATATCTTGGTCTCGCTGGTTTTCAGTAAGTCTTGGGCTACAGCTTACAAAAAAAATTACTAAAAATAAAAATACTGTTCTCATTATTTATTAGGGGCTAATTTACGTGCTACAAATTTACTTAAAGCATTTTTTCCAAAGTTAAAACTGTTTGATGTACCTACATTATTTGTTTGTTTTCCATCTGCTGTTCTATGAACACTTACATTAGATTTACCTGTATACGAGTCCAAAGCATAAACTGATATATTTAAGGTACTAGCTGTAGGCTTATCATAATCAGGTGATGTCCCAGGTATATTTTTTAGATTAGAATCTTGAGTTTTATTATGAGTATGAACCTGACCAATTAAAACTTCTCCGTTTTCTGCCATCGAGACTCCTGTACTTCTTTTTCCACTATTTATAGTTGTTTGACCATCGACACCGTCAGCTCCTCTCATACTACTTACTGTTGCAGTCGGAACGTCATCTCCTTTAGTAATACCCATTGTAATAAGTGTCTGCCTTTCTTTAGTTTGGTCTACAAGTGTTTCTTCGTGAATATCGTTTACATCAGATTGAATATCTTTAGTATCAATTTGCACTACGCTACTTTTTCCTTGTAATTGTTTTGTCGCTTCTGATGAAGTTGATGAGCCTCCATTTTCGCTAACAATATCTTCATATTCATCTTTATAAATTACTCTTACATCATTAGTTTCAGCACCGTCTTCACCTAAATAATGTCCATTTTCATCTAAATAAACATCAGTAGGAGCCATTCCATCAGGGTCAATCCAATAAATAGGATTATTAAAAGCATAATTAAATGGACTGTGTCTACGCATTTGTTCAGCCAGTGGGTCAATGTTCATCCACCTTCCTAAAGCAGCAGCATAATTCCTAGCTCCAAAATCTAACCATTGTAATCCAAGTTCATCATTGAGTTCTTTTCCTCCAAAACCAAATTTCTGCGCGGTGCTATTCCCATTCGAAGAAATCACGTTATTATAGCCTTTGTGTTTGAGTCCAAATGGATAGACGTTTACACGTTTTTTTTAACTACGGGTCAGTTTTTCGGGCATTTCTACTCAAAAATTTTATAAGAACGTCCTTTCTGCATCATCATTCAGTCCATAAATATACATTAATTTGATAAAGCCCTCGCAAGTAAAAGCCAGTATTTTCGTTCCTCAAAAACCTCTGTCTTTCACTTGCTCCCACGTCCTCGGTATGTTACATAAAACGGGTTATAATACATTCCCTAAAAGTCCAACGCTTCGCCACCTGTAGTTATAACCAGTTTTATGTAAAATACTCCCATTCGCCATACTTCCAACGCTCTGGGCGGAACTCGGATTGATGTTTTTAGTTATTATTCAGAAGATTATAAATACTAACGCCTTTCAGTTGTTTCATTTTAAAAGCTTGCGGAACTCATCCGCATCAGCCAACAGCTTCCGCAACCTTTTAAAACGTAAAATCGTTTTCAGAAGAGCAAAAACGTTTTTAAAAGATGAAGATTTAGGCGGTGGATTTTTGAGCGCAAAGGCAATCTTCAGCTTTTAAAAATGATAGCCTAAGTGGCTACGGAACGTCACGCAAAGATTGGCGGAACGAGTTGTGTAAAAAAACAAGCAAAGAAGTAAAGCAAGCTTTTCCGCTTGATGTCTTTTTATGAAGCTTTTTTTATGCAAATTCGGTGCGTTGGCTTACGAAGTAAATATTTCCGTTTTCCTAGTGCGATGGAAGAAGTGGCTGGATTTCAGCGGTGGATTAGCGGATATTTTACATAATAGCAATTATAACGACGATTTTTTATCTTCTAAAATAACAACACTAAAAATTGTGCGAAGCGAACTTATAATGTAAGGCGTTTTATGTTAAATAGCTTACCCCATTTTTTTTCTGGCGTAAGCCGTAGTGGTGGTGGCGGTTGGAACGTAGGCGACTTTTTGTTTTGTTTTTTTGCGTTGGCAACAGCTCTTTTATTTTTTCATTTGACCTTTAAAATCAATAGTATTTCAATTGAAAAATAAATGTGCTGTGGTGCGGTTGGCAAAAAACAACACAAAAAGTATGACAGAAAAAAATAGGGGCACAGTAAACTTGTTTGTAATAGCTTTTGCGTTGGCGGGTGGGTCATTATCTCATCCTTTTGTTTTGGGGGATTTTGGTTTTACCGCTTCTTTTTCTCTTGGTCTTTCTTAAACATCTTCTGTAATTTCAATACCTTTTCCGCTGTATCTTTCGGGATGTCGAACCAAAACTTTGAACCGTCTTTTTTGATGATATATGCTTTTCGTGTTTTCATAATTTCCTTTTATTGTAATGGATGCAGTCTTTCAATAGCTGATTTCAGTTCCTCTAATCCTGTTTGTTTGTAGGCTTCTGTGCTTGCTGTTCTTCTGTGTCCTGCAAATTCCTGAACTAGCCGAAGGTCGGCACCCGATTTTAGTAAATGAGCAATTACACTTTGTCTAATCTTTAAAGGAATGAGTTTATTTTGTTTGTCTTTTCCTTTGTTTATCATTCTATTTATTCCGCCTTGCCAAAGTTGTAAACCTTGTTCGTTCATCAAAAAATAATCGGTTCGTTTACTTGGTTTTTGCTTTCTCCAGTAACGTTTCCAGTCTTGTTTTTGGTAGTTATGGAACAGTAATATTTGATTGGGTTTTAGACTTAATTTTCTTCCTTTGTTCTTGGTGTTTCCCTTAATGTTTATCGTTCCATTTTCAAGGTTTATATCGCTTACTTTTAGTTGTGATATTTCCAGAACGGTCAGAGCTTGGTAAATCAAAAGGCTGATGATTATCTTATCTCTTTGTTGATGTTCCCCATTTTTACTTTTCCAGTTGTCGTACAGCTCTTGTAGTATTTCTTTTGGGTAAAGGCTTTCTACTTGGATTTGTCTATTAATTTGGTCTTTTAAATACAGGTATTGGCAAGGATGGTCTTGTCGCTTTCCGGTGGCGACTAAATACCGGTAATATATTTTGATGGCAAACAGGTTGTTCCGAAGTGATTTGGGATGTAAATTTTGTTCTCTTAATAATCCAATATAATCCAGAACGTCCGTGTAATTTGCTTTTTCTACTCTGTTTCCAACTGCCAATAAATACCGATTGATGATATTTTTATAGCTGTTTACAGATGTTTTACTGTATTCGTTTTGTAGATATTGTTCAAGTGTCATTGCATCAAGTTTTCTATTTGTTTTCTGCTGATATGCGTATAAATTTGGGTGGTTTCCAACTGTGAGTGTCCTAAAAATAATCTCACTTGCTCTACTGGTATGCCTTGTTCTAAAAGATGTGTTGCGATTGAGTGCCTTAAATTGTGTATGGTTATTTCTTTGTCTTTTATCTCTTGGTTTTCGGTTCTTTCTACCAATATTTTTAAATGCTTGTTGTACGTTCCTTTCTGCATTCTTCCACCTCTTGAGTGCAACATAAAAGCACTTTCCTTTGGATTGTAATCTCGTCCTTTGGTTAGGCTTTCCCTTTCATTGTAATAGTAATCCGCTAAGTCTTTAACTACTCCGTTTGATAGTGGTACAACTCTTCTTTTATTGCCTTTTCCTTTTGGGATAATGATTATTTTTTCTCGTAGTCTGATGTCCTCAATATTGCAGTTTACAAGCTCTCCAACTCGCAGACCACATCCGTATGCTAAACTTAAAATTGCTCGTTCCTGGGCGGTTTCTGATGCTTTGTAAAGTTGTTTGATTTCTTCCTGGTCTAATACGGTTCTTTCTTCTCTTGCTTTTGGGTATGGGAACTGCAAGGATTGGTTTTTACTTTGCCCTCATTCTGCAACATTATAAAAAGGTCTCGGATAATTCGCATATGGCTATGCGTTGTTTTTTGGCTTAATATTCCGCCTGTTGTCTTGTTGGGTCTTTCGCTGATGTACTGATAGTAATTTGTAATTTCTAAAGCTGTGATTTTGGTAATATTCAATAATCCTTTTTGCTCTAACCAGTTTAAGAACTCACATAAATAATTGTATCTTGATTTGCATCCTTTGGCATTGTAGCCCAATCTTAAAAGGTATCTGTAAAAGCTTTCTGCCAGTTTTTGGTAATCTTCGTTTATGACTATGATGTTTTTCGGTCTGCCCATACACACTTACTTTTTGGAACAAGGAACAATCCACCTAAAACACACCTTTACTTATTGATTAATAGTTATTTGTATTGTTCCATTATTGTTTCCTATTGTTCCCTTTTCCTTTATAGTTCATTTATTTGGTTGGTTAAATCATCCTTTATATTGGCTCTGATTTTTGCGTAATTATCCCAATAATCTACTTTGTAACTTACTCTCCTTAAATTATTTGAGTATTTACTCGTGATATATTCCATTGCTCTTAACCGTCCAATATTTCTACTGCATTGGGCTTTACTGATGTTTAGCTCCTGCCGTATTTCTCTTTGGGTAAAGTCTTGGTTTTGTTCTTTTAAATAGCTTTTTAATCGCTCAAAAAATTGCCTTAAACTTCCGTCCAGCTCGTCCACTTTTAAAACGATACTTTCAAAAAGGATATCACAAGCCGTTTGTAAATCTGCTTTTTCCGTTATTAACCTGCCTTGTTTGTCTCGCTTTCTTTGGTACTGGTTGAGTAATGTTATTTGCCGTACAAAACTTTGGTAGAGTTCGTTTAATCGTCTTATTTTATGTGCCGTTTCGGGTAGTTTTATTTTGGTGGCATACGGATTGACTACATCATACGGCTGTAATAATCGGATGCAATTTTGGGTAAATGCAACTATCTTTTTAGCTTCTTCTTTATCTATAATTCCCGATGCTTTTTGGTTTTGGTACTGGATTACTTTTAAGGTCTGTTCTCGGCTTTCATCTACTGCGATTAAAAAACTCCTGCTGATATTATCCTCATAGGTTTCGCCTTTGGTGGTACACGATAGCTAAGCTATTGGACCTCTTACAATACGTTCGCCTCCTGTAATGCTTCCGTTTTTATCTTTTAAACTGGTGGATGTCCTTAGTATTTCATTGCTCTGTAATTCCCTTACTGCCAGTTGTGAATCTTCTTTTAAGCCGTCTAAATCTTCAAAACATACGAGCTTGTTTACAAAAAAATATTCGTCTTGATTGTAAAAACTGTTGTCCGTTACTCTGGTGTATTTCTTTACATCTTCCGTTGGCATTAAATCGCTGATGATTTTGAGTAGTCGTGTCTTTCCACTTCCCGAACTGCCTTGTATTAAAGCGTGTAAGGTGTCAGGCATTTTGTAACTTGATACAATCACGAACAATAATATTCGGTTGTTTTCTTCTCCAACGATACCGCATTTCCCGATGAGCTTATTGAACTTTTGGATTAGGTTTTCAGATTTTAGGAACTCGATACATTTTGTTGCCGAAGCTGTGGGAACTTCTATTTTATTACTGCTATGGCTTTGCTTTTGGTGGATTTTCTTTTCTCGGTAAAACTCCAGTAATTCGGTAAGCTGTGATAAATCCTTTTCGATTAAGTCCTTTCTAAGCCCTAATTTTTCAGCTACTGTTTTGCAGGTTTTTTCCACTTGATTAAACTCGTACAAGTCTAGTTTTAAAGTTATTCGGTTCATTTCATTTCGATTTGTAGGGTTATCTTTAAGCTGTCCATTTGATTGATGTTAAAGCCTTTTATTTGGTACTTGGCTTCATTGCCTTGGTATTTCAAGTTGTAAGGGTTGTTGGTATCAAGCCCTGTTTGCTTTGGCTGTTTTCCTTGGCTTTCTTGAACCAGTCTTTTTACTGCTTGGTTTTGTTCTTCTTCAGTAGGGATAAATAATTTAGGTGTAGGATATTGCTCTTTTTTCTTTTCAATTGATTTTTCATTTGAAAATAAAAAATCGTATTCCTTTCGAGTGTTTACCAAGTGATTTAAAATATCTCCGCTATGTCCTTGCAATAGGCTGTTTACATCTTCATTTTCGGGAACTTGTACGTTTGATATGGTAATGCTTGGATAATCTGCTTTGAGCATTGGTGCATACTTTTCTACTGCTTTTGTTCCTGCTTGGTCGCCATTTAAAAAGAAGATGATTTCCTGTAATTCCTTTAGTTCTGCTATGGCTTTGGTGTGTTCCTCTCTTAGTCCGTTTGTGCCAAAAAGTGATAGTACTTCATAATGAGTTTTGATTTTATCCTGTTCTAAAAGCGTAGCGGTATCGATGATGCTTTCCGTTAAAATCAGTCGTCTTGTGGTGGGTTTTGGGTAGTTGGGATATAAACCTTGTCTTTCTCTTAAATAAAAGTGCCGTTGCTTTTTCTCGGATAGTGCACTTCTAAAATAGAGTGATACGATTTGATTTTGTTTGTTCTTTAATGCGAACACAATACCCCATTTTCCAAAAGGTTTGTAAGCTGGGTTTCCTGTTCTTCCTTTTGTTCCCAAGTCCAGTAATAAACCGTATTTGATACAGCTTTTTATCAGTGCTTCATCCTTTCTTGTGCCGTGATGGAACTGACCAGAGTTGTAACCAACTTCCGTTTTTGTAAAATCCAAACACCTACTTTCTATATATTCCCTTGCTGGTTTTGAGTTGTGTATCGCATTCTTGAAGTAGGTAAACATTTTCGTGAGTACTGTTATTCGGGTTAGTTCTGCCGTTGGTTGCTTATGGGTTTCTGTATTTCCACTAATTAAAGATTGAGCTTTTAGTATGGCTTCCCTTTTGGTTAGACTTTCTTTGTGCATTATAAAATCAATGACATCTAAACTTTTTCCGTGGGTTTTGCAGTTGCTACTAAAACAATACGCAGTATGCGTTTTGTAATACACTTGCAGGCTTGGGGTTTTGTCGTTATGGAACGGACAGTTTAAACGAAGCTGTTTATCGGGTTTTAAATGGTAGTAGTGCAGTACCGTTGCTAATGTGAGCTTGTTTTTGATTTCCGTTATTTCCATTGAGAAAAAAGTTTAAAAATAATTTTGACAACTGTTTAGGTGCAAAGATACCCTTTTAGTTTTATTTTACAAACTTTTCTGTTTTTGAATAACTGATTTAGTTTCTATATCTTTGTGTTTTAGTAATAGAATAGGTTTTAAACCCTTATACAGTTTCTTTTTATGGATTTTGGAAGTATAGTAGTAGAGCTTAGAAAAAAGCAAGGCATTTCTCAAACAGACTTAGCCAGTCAGTTGGGTATTCATAAAAATGTACTCGGAAGATACGAACGTAACGAAGTGTTGCCCTCTGTTGAGATTGCTCGTAAAATTGCGGATTTACTGGATGTAAGCCTTGATTATCTTACAGGAAAGGCAGACGTACAAATGGATAAAACCACTCGGGAACGCATTTTGGAAGTCTCTAAATTTACCGAGGATGATAAACTACATATTTTTTCTGTCATTGATGCGTTTATCGCTAAAAGGAAAATACAGAGTATTTTGTAAATGAAAAAAGCCACTCAATGAGTGACTTTTTAAATTATTTGAGCTTATAAAATCGGACTATATTATCATCTTCATTTATTAAGTAATCTCCAATAGCAGTTACATCTATTCTATCATTTTCATCCTTTGTTATGACCCCATCCGAATAGCTTAACTTTTGATGAAACGGAAGCCCGTAATATTCCAATAAACTTATGTCTTCAATTAGCTTTGACCTGTCATAATTTAAATTCCCTTCTGACTTATAAATTTCAAGTTCTTGGATGTCTCCGTTTGTGTCGTAAATAGCTTTGCTTCTCAATAAGTACTCCACATTCCCAAGTTTGAGAATTGACTCATCAGAATAATTGTAATCATCACTCTCGATTTCTATTCCAGTCAATATCTCCACAACTGTTGTTTTGTTTTGAACCTTACAGCTTGTAGAAATAAGTATTGCAACAAAAAAGAACAACACTTTAGTTAATTTTTTTGGTCGTTGGAAATTCATTGCCTTCTCTTTTTTCAATTACTACTCTTATATGTCCTGGATTCGTTTGACTCTTATTGGCTTGACCTTGGATAGTATTCAAAATATTATTTGAGTACGTATTAGACTGATTAGAGCTTGAGTTACCTGGGTTACAAACTCCAAAACAACCTTCCGAAGCTGCAACTCTATTCTTTCCATTTTTGTCATAATTTCCACCTACGTGTATCATAACACCAGCAGCTACATCTGCCTTATTTCTATACCCCATATTTACAGATGTTTGGTTTGGTTCTGCGTGAACCACCTCTGAACCGTATTGGGTAAGTTTTAAAGCTTCTGTTCCATTACCTTGTGGATATCCATTCGGCATCACTTTACCCGTGAAATGATTTACGTCTCCGTCTTTAGGTTCAAATGCTACATTAGAAGCTGTTGAATTTCCTTGCTCTACTGTCCAAGCATCCCTTGTAATTGAAAATTCCATCTTAAAATTAGCGTCTTCTGTGTCTGTAACTACAACTTTATATAAATCTGCCTGAGTTGTCGCTCCACCACTATAACCTAATACTCTTTGTTCTGCGGTTTGACCAGTTTTTTGTTTCGTTATGGTAACAATTGGGTAATCTAATGCCCCATCTGGGTCAATACGATTAATTGGGTTGTTCTGTACAAAATTATATGGTGATACCCAACTTCTCTCCTCCGCTAATGGGTCAACACTTAAAAACCTCTGTGCGTTATTTTTATCAAAACTAAGGTTTCTATACACGACTTTTAAGCCTGTAAATTCATTTTGTAATATGTCCAGTTTGATACAACCCATTGATTTACAAAGATACTTTTTTTCTTTCAACTGACCTTTTTTTCAATTGAAGAAGTAAAGCAAACAGGGGATCAAGCAAAAAAGTTGTGGGGAAGACTTGAATAAAAATTTTATCATTTCAGATTTTTTTTAAATGAATATCCATTAAATAACTGTTTATTAAGTTTTTAAACTCTATTGAATGATGCTTTTGCGATTGACTCAACTTAAATGTTTTCAATAATATCTTTAAAATCCCACAAGTTTTCGGATTGATCCCAAACAGGCTCCCATCCCAAGGCTCACGCACTGCCCATAATTCTGTATATACGTCATTTAAAAACGAACGCATATACACGCTTCCATTATGGGCAATGCTCCCGAACCATTCCAACCTGTTTGCTTTACTTCCAAACTCATTTATTTTCAGTTGAAAGAAAAAAACACATCAGATTTAAGGCTCGATTTTTTGTAATTATTGCCTTTCCCAAAGCTTCATTTTTTACTATAAATTTTCTTGGCAATGATTATAAAAAATGAGCAAACAACCGCAGGGCGTTAGTTTTCAATAAAAATTTGCGAAGCTCCTTACTGCCAGTCGGCTCTACCATTGTCTGACCGCAGGAAGTGGTATGAAAAAACTTAAAACCAAAATCCCCCAAAACAAAAGGATACCTTATTTCGGGTGGGAAGCGTTGGAAAAAGTTATTACAGGCTGGTTTACTGTGGATATTTGGGCTTGTTCCCTTGAACATAAAATGAATTATAGGACAAAAACAATACCTTTTAAAATTAATCAACTCATTGTTTTTGTACTATAATGGAAGCGATTTTATGTTAAATAGCTTACCCCATTTTTTTCTGGCATAAGCCGAAGTGGTGGTGGCGGTTGGAACGTAGGCGACTTTTTGTTTTGTTTTTTTGCGTTGGCAACAGCTCTTTTATTTTTTCATTTGACCTTTAAAATCAATAGTATTTCAATTGAAAAATAAATGTGCTGTGGTGCGGTTGGCAAAAACAACACAAAAAGTATGACAGAAAAAAATAGGGGCACAGTAAACTTGTTTGTAATAGCTTTTGCGTTGGCGGGTGGGTCATTATCTCATCCTTTTGTTTTGGGGGATTTTGGTTTTACCGCTTCTTTTTCTCTTGGTCTTTCTTAAACATCTTCTGTAATTTCAATACCTTTTCCGCTGTATCTTTCGGGATGTCGAACCAAAACTTTGAACCGTCTTTTTTGATGATATATGCTTTTCGTGTTTTCATAATTTCCTTTTATTGTAATGGATGCAGTCTTTCAATAGCTGATTTCAGTTCCTCTAATCCTGTTTGTTTGTAGGCTTCTGTGCTTGCTGTTCTTCTGTGTCCTGCAAATTCCTGAACTAGCCGAAGGTCGGCACCCGATTTTAGTAAATGAGCAATTACACTTTGTCTAATCTTTAAAGGAATGAGTTTATTTTGTTTGTCTTTTCCTTTGTTTATCATTCTATTTATTCCGCCTTGCCAAAGTTGTAAACCTTGTTCGTTCATCAAAAAATAATCGGTTCGTTTACTTGGTTTTTGCTTTCTCCAGTAACGTTTCCAGTCTTGTTTTTGGTAGTTATGGAACAGTAATATTTGATTGGGTTTTAGACTTAATTTTCTTCCTTTGTTCTTGGTGTTTCCCTTAATGTTTATCGTTCCATTTTCAAGGTTTATATCGCTTACTTTTAGTTGTGATATTTCCAGAACGGTCAGAGCTTGGTAAATCAAAAGGCTGATGATTATCTTATCTCTTTGTTGATGTTCCCCATTTTTACTTTTCCAGTTGTCGTACAGCTCTTGTAGTATTTCTTTTGGGTAAAGGCTTTCTACTTGGATTTGTCTATTAATTTGGTCTTTTAAATACAGGTATTGGCAAGGATGGTCTTGTCGCTTTCCGGTGGCGACTAAATACCGGTAATATATTTTGATGGCAAACAGGTTGTTCCGAAGTGATTTGGGATGTAAATTTTGTTCTCTTAATAATCCAATATAATCCAGAACGTCCGTGTAATTTGCTTTTTCTACTCTGTTTCCAACTGCCAATAAATACCGATTGATGATATTTTTATAGCTGTTTACAGATGTTTTACTGTATTCGTTTTGTAGATATTGTTCAAGTGTCATTGCATCAAGTTTTCTATTTGTTTTCTGCTGATATGCGTATAAATTTGGGTGGTTTCCAACTGTGAGTGTCCTAAAAATAATCTCACTTGCTCTACTGGTATGCCTTGTTCTAAAAGATGTGTTGCGATTGAGTGCCTTAAATTGTGTATGGTTATTTCTTTGTCTTTTATCTCTTGGTTTTCGGTTCTTTCTACCAATATTTTTAAATGCTTGTTGTACGTTCCTTTCTGCATTCTTCCACCTCTTGAGTGCAACATAAAAGCACTTTCCTTTGGATTGTAATCTCGTCCTTTGGTTAGGCTTTCCCTTTCATTGTAATAGTAATCCGCTAAGTCTTTGACTACTCCGTTTGATAGTGGCACAACTCTTCTTTTATTGCCTTTTCCTTTTGGGATAATGATTATTTTTTCTCGTAGTCTGATGTCCTCAATATTGCAGTTTACAAGCTCTCCAACTCGCAGACCACATCCGTATGCTAAACTTAAAATTGCTCGTTCCTGGGCGGTTTCTGATGCTTTGTAAAGTTGTTTGATTTCTTCCTGGTCTAATACGGTTCTTTCTTCTCTTGCTTTTGGGTATGGGAACTGCAAGGATTGGTTTTTACTTTGCCCTCATTCTGCAACATTATAAAAAGGTCTCGGATAATTCGCATATGGCTATGCGTTGTTTTTTGGCTTAATATTCCGCCTGTTGTCTTGTTGGGTCTTTCGCTGATGTACTGATAGTAATTTGTAATTTCTAAAGCTGTGATTTTGGTAATATTCAATAATCCTTTTTGCTCTAACCAGTTTAAGAACTCACATAAATAATTGTATCTTGATTTGCATCCTTTGGCATTGTAGCCCAATCTTAAAAGGTATCTGTAAAAGCTTTCTGCCAGTTTTTGGTAATCTTCGTTTATGACTATGATGTTTTTCGGTCTGCCCATACACACTTACTTTTTGGAACAAGGAACAATCCACCTAAAACACACCTTTACTTATTGATTAATAGTTATTTGTATTGTTCCATTATTGTTTCCTATTGTTCCCTTTTCCTTTATAGTTCATTTATTTGGTTGGTTAAATCATCCTTTATATTGGCTCTGATTTTTGCGTAATTATCCCAATAATCTACTTTGTAACTTACTCTCCTTAAATTATTTGAGTATTTACTCGTGATATATTCCATTGCTCTTAACCGTCCAATATTTCTACTGCATTGGGCTTTACTGATGTTTAGCTCCTGCCGTATTTCTCTTTGGGTAAAGTCTTGGTTTTGTTCTTTTAAATAGCTTTTTAATCGCTCAAAAAATTGCCTTAAACTTCCGTCCAGCTCGTCCACTTTTAAAACGATACTTTCAAAAAGGATATCACAAGCCGTTTGTAAATCTGCTTTTTCCGTTATTAACCTGCCTTGTTTGTCTCGCTTTCTTTGGTACTGGTTGAGTAATGTTATTTGCCGTACAAAACTTTGGTAGAGTTCGTTTAATCGTCTTATTTTATGTGCCGTTTCGGGTAGTTTTATTTTGGTGGCATACGGATTGACTACATCATACGGCTGTAATAATCGGATGCAATTTTGGGTAAATGCAACTATCTTTTTAGCTTCTTCTTTATCTATAATTCCCGATGCTTTTTGGTTTTGGTACTGGATTACTTTTAAGGTCTGTTCTCGGCTTTCATCTACTGCGATTAAAAAACTCCTGCTGATATTATCCTCATAGGTTTCGCCTTTGGTGGTACACGATAGCTAAGCTATTGGACCTCTTACAATACGTTCGCCTCCTGTAATGCTTCCGTTTTTATCTTTTAAACTGGTGGATGTCCTTAGTATTTCATTGCTCTGTAATTCCCTTACTGCCAGTTGTGAATCTTCTTTTAAGCCGTCTAAATCTTCAAAACATACGAGCTTGTTTACAAAAAAATATTCGTCCTGATTGTAAAAACTGTTGTCGGTTACACGGGTGTATTTCTTCACATCTTCTGCCGGCATTAAATCGCTGATAATCTTTAACAGCCTTGTTTTTCCGCTTCCCGAACTGCCTTGTATCAGAGCGTGTAAGGTGTCAGGCATTTTGTAACTGCTGGCAATCACGAACAATAAAATACGGTTGGTTTCTTCTCCGATTATTCCCGATTTTCCAATGAGCTTGTTAAACTTATGGGTCAGGTTTTCTCCCTTCAGGAACTCAATACATTTTGTAGCTGAAGCTGTCGGAACTGTAACCGCCTTTTTATTATCGCCTTGTTTTTGGTCAAGCTGCTTATCTCGATAGAACTCTAATAAATGGGTAAGCTGTGATAAATCCTGCTCGATTAAGTCCTTTCTAAGCCCTAACTTTTCAGCTACTGTTTTACTGACCTTTTCAACCTGGTTAAATTCGTACAGGTCTAATTTTAGCGTAATCGTGTTCATTTGATTTGTATTTGTAAGGTGATTTTTAAGCTGTCCAGTTGGTTGATATTGAAGCCTTTTATTTGGTAGTTGGCTTCATTGCCCTGGTATTTCAAGTTGTAAGGATTGTTGGTATCTAAGCCTGTTTGTTCTTCCTGTATTGGCTTTGGCTCTTGGACTGCTCTGGCTTGTTTAGCTTCTTTTTTTTCAACTGAAAATAAAAAGCTGTATTCCTTTCGGGTCTCGATTAGATGGGTCAATATTTCGGAGCTATGTCCTTGTAACAAGCTGTTTACATCTTCATTTTCGGGTACTTCTACATTACTAATCGTAACATTTGGATATTCCCCTTTCAGCATTGGGGCGTATTTCTCAACTGCTTTTATCCCTGCTGCATCTCCGTTTAAAAAGAAGATAATTTCTTCCAACTCTCGCAGATCCTTGATTGCGTTTTGATGTTCCCCTGTTAATCCATTCGTGCCGAACAATGCCAATACTTCATAGTTGCTCTTGATTTCCTCCTGTTCTAAAAGTGTGGCTGCATCAATGATGCTTTCGGTTAAGATTAGTCTTTTGGTTTCCTTGCTTGGGTATTTCGGATAAAGTCCTTGCCTGTCCCGTAGGTAAAAATGCCGTTGCTTCTTATCTGATAAAGTGCTTCTAAAATAGAGTGATACAATTTGATGCTGCTTGTTCTTCAATGCGAACACTAAGCCCCATTTACCAAAGGGTTTGTACGCTGGATTTCCTGTTCTGCTCTTTGTCCCCAAGTCCAAGAGTAAACCATATTTGATACAGCTATTTATGAGAGCTTCATCCTTTCTTGTGCCGTGGTGGAACTGCCCACTATTGTAGCCTACTTCTGTTTTGGTAAAGTCTAACCCTCTTTGTTGTAAATATTCCTGTGCTGGCTTGCTGTTGTGGATGGCATTCTTGAAGTAGGTAAACATCTTGGTAATTACTGCTTCCCGATGGCTATCGGGACTGGTCAGTTCGCTTGTTGGCTTATGATTTCCTGAACTTCCGTTTATCATTTCTTGGCATTTTAATATCGCTTCTCTTTTGGTGCAGTTTTCTTTGTGTAGGATAAAATCTATCACGTCCAAGCTCTTGCCGTGGGTTTTGCAATTGCTACTAAAACAATACGCTGTATGCGTTTTGTAATACACTTGCATACTTGGTGTTTTATCGTTGTGGAACGGACAGTTCAACTGTAATTGCTTGTTGGGTTTTAAATGATAATAGTGTAGCACTTGTGCTAAGGTGAGCTGCTGTTTTATTTCTTGGATGGTCATTGGCTCAACTTTTTAAGGGTTTGTTTTACTTCTTTCAAGGCTGATTTATAATCTTTTTTCTCTTGGTCTTCCGCTTCCATTGGCTCTATGATTAATAGCTTATCTCGCATTGTAATGTTGACCAAATCACCAATCTTAAATCCAAGCTGCTCTATCCATACTCCTGCCAAACGTAACTCTGGCACTTCTTTGCTACTTGCCGACCTGTTGAGTCCGTACACTTTCAGTTGTCTCGATGCTTGTTTTCCCATTCCTGATTATTTTTTGCCTTATGTGTTAATTAGACAAAACTACATATTATTACCTAATTAAGCAACTTTTAATCCTCATCATAGCTAAATAATTGCCTAAAACGTTATAATTAGATACCTTTGTTGCTATTAATGGTAATAAATCAAACGTAATGGACATAGGAAAGCGGATAAAGAGTATCAGAGAAGCCAAAGGAATGACAGCTAAAGAAGTGATTTCTTCTGTAGGGATGGGCGCACCGATGTACAGCCGTATTGAAAATGGTGTTAATGAACCTTCTCTTACTACTTTAGAAAAGATTGCCAAAGCTCTTGGGGTAAAGCTTTCCGATATTTTTGATACCGATGATAAGCTGGCAGATGTAAATTCTTACGATGCTTCCCTGATGGAAAAAATCAAACTGGTGGAGACGCTAAATGAGGAAGAAAAGAAAATGGTCTTTTCCTTTGTAGATGCCCTTGTCGGTAAGAAAAAATTGAAAGATGCCCTTTCAGGTGTACTTAACGATGCTAAATGAAAAAGCCCTGCATTGCTGCAAGGCTTCTGTAAGCAATTAACTTTTAATTCGGTTTTTTACTTGAATATCAACTTGATTGACTGAAAGAAAAACAGGAATAAGAATAAGATACCGGTAATTCCATTATACACTCCATTCATTAAGCTTGCCTGAGAGGCAAGATAAGTATAAGCAAAATATTCTGCCACCAATACTGCTCCTATAATCAGCATAAAGTAACGTTCATTACTCACCTTAAACGAAAAGTAAAGAGGAGCAGAAAACACCAAAATACTAACTATTGGCAAAAATAAAATCAACCACAAGTAGTAAAACCAATCTTCTCCATTTTTCAATGTATCAACTTTCAATAATTGGTAGTTGCCATTTTTGAACATCAGAAATACATAAAAAGCGATATACTTTACAAACAAGTAAAGCAAGATATTTATAAAGGAAGGTTTTGCCATAACTTATTTTTTATATCGATTGTAAAAATTAGGAGCTGGTCTACGTTTAATAGTCTCTGTAGTAAAGCTTCCGCCCCTTCCATTATCTCCTATGACTGTTCTCGTATCTCTTCCGTGAGTAGCTCTAAATGAGGGTTGATTATATTGAAAAAGTTGTGTTCCATTTACACCAAGAGTAGCCGATGGGAAAACATCTGTACCCGCTGAAATCGACAACTGACTGCCTGACGTACTAATATTCAGCTTTTGTGCAACATTTACAATATCAAAACCCATCAAGTTTAACCCAAATCCTTCAATTGGAGATACACTTGCGTGTTGTTCAAAATTCAAACTAAAATTAGATAGGGTTCCATTCGCATTCGTAGATTGACTGGTTGTAAATTGGTTTTGGTTATCTCCAAGTCCTGGAAAATAATCCCTTGCCGTTCCAATAGGTGTTGTACCAACTTGTATATCTTTTGCAGCTGAAATCCCTGTTAATTGACCACTACTATTTTCACTTGCTGAAAGAGTTATAGTTGAAGTTAGTTTATCCCCAACTGGTGCGCTTCCACCTGGTCCATCCCACAAACCACCATCAATGTTACTGTTAAAAGTGAACGTAAGGTCTTTCCCTAAATAAGTTTCTCCTGCTTGAGTAATAGCTTGTGAGTTCGCATTATCATCCCAATATATTTCATTCTCACCATTTAAAACCCAGTCTAAAGCACCATCAGGGTCAATGCGATTAATAGGATTGTTCTGTACAAAATTATAGGGTGATACCCATGTACGTTGATCTGCTAAAGGGTCAACATTCATAAACCTACCTAAACTAGCATCATAATTTCTTGCTCCGTAATCGTGCCAATCTAAACCAAGCTCTTCGCTTAATTCTTTTCCATTATACCCAAACTTCTGCGCGGTACTATTTCCTAGGGAGTTAACGACATTATTATACCCTTTTTGTTGCAGACCAAAGGGATAGACGTTTATGCGTTTTTTTTAATAATAGCCCATTTTTTATCGCTTATACCTGACAAAAACAGATTTTTTTAAGAACGTCCTCACTTCATGACCATTGTAAATATATGATTTTATGATTAAATCCGCACTCCAAAAACCCAGTATTTTCGTTCCTCAAAACCCCTGTGTTTTTTCCGTTTCCTTTCCCTCGATATTTGTACATAATTGGCATTATAATACAAATTCAGGAGTTTACTATTTGATCGGTTCTTCGCTTGTAAGTTATAATGTAAATTATGTAAAATACTCCAGGCTCATAGCTACCTGAGCGCACAGTGGAACTAAGATTGATGATAATAGCTTTGATTTTTAAGTAAAAAAGTCGTATTTTAGCTACGACGTCTTAGAGGACTAAAATCGTTTGCTAAGTAAGAAGTTATCTTTTAATTAGGTAGCTTCTTTTTTTATGCTCTTTGTGAAGACTAGTGCCCTTCGGTTGCTTCATTTTAATAGGATCAAGACTAATTGTTGTGTTTATGCAAAAATTGTAGTTAATCTATAGAGGAAGAATTCTGTGTTTTTGACCCCTCTAAATTGTAATCTAAAGGCTTTGATTTTGGCATTGAAAGATTCTGCCGCTGCATTAGTACTTCTATTAATGAAGTAATTCAATATTGATCTATAGTTAAGCCTGATAGAGTTTGCTATGGTATTAAAAGCCTTGTATGCTGTTTGTTCTACATCTTTATACCAATGCGCTAGTTTTGTATAAGCGACTTGTATTGAGTTTGCTGTGTTGAAGATATTTCTAAGTCCTTGTACGAGCTTAAAAGCTGTTTTGATATCAGGATATCTTTTAAAGAGGATGTTAGCTCTTACTCTTTGATCTTCTGTCCAATTACTTGGTGCTTTGTAGAGTAAGTATCTGCTTCTAGCCAAGAGTTGCTTTATGGTATCTCCATTTTCTAATATTTCAGGGTAATATTCTTTGTTATTGGTTTTGGCAAGTTTGATCCGTTCATTTTCTGTATCTATGGCTTCCCATCGATGTTTGATCCTAATTTCTTGAAGTGCTTCTAGAGCTAGTTTCTGTACATGGAATCTATCGGTTACTTGTATGGCTTTGGGGAAACACCGTTTGGCAATCAGCTTCATGGAGTTCGCCATATCTAGGGTAATTTCTCTGACCTTGTTTCTTTTCGCAGATGAGATTTTAAATAGGTGTTTGATAATAGGTTCTGCTTTGGTAGTAGCTATGATCGCCACAATACTTCCTTTCTTTCCTTTAGCTTTTTTATTGGTAACGATGGTGTAGAGTTCTCCTTTTGATAAGGCTACTTCGTCGATAGATAATCGAGTTCCTATATTCTCAGGGAAGATCAACCACTCTTTGGCATGAGACTTTTCCTTCCACTGTTTAAACTCACTCAAATAATCTCGATACTGCCTTTGGAACTTCTTCCCATTCACGCCATAGATTCTTGCAATGGTTTTGCAATCACTCTTCTCAGTATCGACTAATCTCTTTTAAAAAAGCAGCAAACTCACCTGTCATGCGAGTTCCCTGAGCTACTAGATTCCAATCTCTTTGAATGATTTGCCTAGTCTCTTTATCTAACCATCTACGTCGCCTTACGTGAAGATACACAGTGTTTCCACGCAAAGGAAAGTCTTCAATAGTAATCTCTTTGTGGAAACCATGAGCAATTACATTAGGATTTATGACTTCTTTAGGAACAACATTACGCTCTTCAAAATACAAATGAAGTTCCTCATTTCGATGAGTGTGTCTTACCAAATCAAAATGTTCTACGAGCATCTCAGGTAAGATGAATTTTAAAAGGTCTAAGGATAATTCCAATCTCTGTTTTTTTTTACAAAGATCAAAACTTTAATTCAATCCACACAAAACTTTTGACCCTGATCCCTAATTGCTTCGTTTCACTCGCAAAGACACACTTCATTCAATCTTCAATTAACAATTAATCTTCATCTGAACTCACACACAACTTTTGTGACTGATCCTTTTAATACTTGTCGATTTTTCCCCTGGCTTTTTTCCACCTCTAAAAAATCGCCAATTATTAAAACGGTTTACCTCCGTTTTAAAAAGATGAGGATTTATAGAAAGGGTTATAGCAGGGAGATAAATCGTCAGCTTTTTAAAACCGACAAGCGATAGTGCGTTCAGCATCGGAACTACATCGTTTATGGTAAGTTCTTCCCTCTGTGATATCTCAAGTGTTTTCCGTACTGATTTTAAAAACTGTAAACTCATTTTAGGATTGATTCCGGGTTGTAAATCTATTTTAGGATTTAGCTAAAAAAACGGTAAACTTTTTGTAGGATAATAGCCCACTATGTATTTCCCTTTTTTGATTGGTACCGCAGAGTTTGTAGAGGCCAACGCCGATTGAGTGTTCTGCGTTGTACGCAAAACCAGCGCAGCGAAAGCGCAGCGCCAAAGCCGACTTGGACACAGGGGCTGTGAACGATTAAGTGAGCAGCGTGGACACGCCACAAGCATTTTTTTGTTCCTTGATTTAAAAAATAAAAAACTCCTTTTAAAAAAAAATGCGCAGTAGGCTTTGGCACCAGCGGCTGCGCCAGATAAGCAGCGGTGGATTTTTGTAGGCGACCCATGAGCCGTTAACAAAAATACAGAGGAGCTGCGAGTGAGCGGAGCAGAAGCAGGGAGGCAGCAGCTTTTTTTTGGACAAAAACGGCTGTAAGCCGATGTATTTTTTTTTGGCCAAAAAAAAGTGCTGCACAGAGGGGCGTAGCGAACACCTTTGATTCCGCTACTAAAGTTTGTTTCAAGTTTGAGAAGTTTCAAGTTACAGCAACTCTTAAATCACCCACTAGAAGCGGTATACTATCCATTTTTCTTATGGCGCTATAAATAAAATTGATAATAGAAGTTCCGAACTTGGGGTTCCGGATTCCGGGTTTAATTCGATTCTTTTTCTTTAATCCTGTAAACATAAGCACATTGTATTTTCCCTACAATCTCGACCAATTCTCGATCTACTAACTCAGTTAAATAACGGTAAGCAGTACTTTTAGTTTTTCTAAGCGCTAAAGCTGCTTTTCTACTGGTAAATTCGCGGTCGTAAAACTGCCGGTAGATTTCTTTATAAAACCAACGGGTAGCTGCAGGTAATAAAACATCTCGCTGTTTTAATTCTAATTCATTCTGCAGAAAATAAACAGCATTGCCTAAATCTTCTCTTGTGGCATACAATCTTCCGTATTTATCTTTATCTCTATACAACTCATTGATCATCGTAAAACTCTTGACCGTCTGATCAATGATTTGTAAATGTACTTTGGTAAAGCTCTCACTGTAGGCCAATAATTTGTTGTATGGATTGACCACTTGCCTGTTGGGATACATCAGTTTGATAATCAGATTAAAATCCTATGTGGTATTTTCTGTGGCTGTTTCTTTTGATTTTTACATAGCGTCCTACACGCTGTTTTTTGTAGCAAAGTTTCATAATAGTGAATGGGTAAAGGGTGATTTTTATAGCAATTTTATTTTTCCTTATATATTCTTGTTGTGGAATTTTGGAACGCTACTACTTTATATATTCATTATCAGTGTTTTGACCGTTCCAAAAGCGTTCCTTTTCCGTTCCATAGCGTTCCAAACATATACTGTTTTTAGGCGTTTTTTTGGTTTTTCCTGTAATTATCTATCTGATTGTAGAGATTCTCCCGGATTTCTTGTCGTAATTTCTCCTGATTGTCCAGATACACGATTTTATACACAAAGGTATTTCTACTTTTTGTAGTGCTTTTTTGGATGTATTCCAACTCTTGCAATTCGGTAAAATAACGGAACGTCTGTGTTTTACTAATGCTAAACTCCTGGCGTATTTCTCGTTGTGTAAACTCAATCTCTACCGGCATCTTGTCTTGCTTTGCTGCTTTTTTAGTAATGGATTCTTTTAATCTTTCATAGAACTGGCGAAGGATGCCATCGAGTTCATCGGTCTTTAAGACAATGCTTTCAAACATCAAATCTACGGCTATCTTTACATCGTCTAATGCTGTGATTAATACTTGCTCTGCTTTACGTTGATACTGATGCAATACCGTAATTTGTGCAATAAAGTCATGGAGCATTTGGGTAAGACGTCTACGTCCTTGAGTACTTTTAGGTAGATGTAAGCGGTAACTATTTTGTACCGGGTACGCCTCTAACAGATGTACCATATTTTGAAGTTCTTGTATCGCTTTTGATTCACTCTCATCGGTAATCATCTTGGAGGCTTTTTTTGCCATATAATCCAGTACCTTTTCTGTCTGTGCTTCGCTCTCATTAATGGCCACGGTAAACACTCTACTTTGGTTATCCTCGTAAATATGGAACCTGGTAGTAGTGGATATGCAACAAAAAATGGTACAAAAAGTTAAGCTACATTTTTGATTTGATATAATTTTTCAAATTCGATGATATTTTTGTAACCAAGAGCAGAATGTCTTCTGTATCTGTTGTACCAAGTTTCTATGTATTCAAAGACTTTAATTTGAAGACTTTTGTTGGATATAAACTTATTGTCTATCATTAGTTCTGTTTTGATTGTTTTAAAAAAAGATTCAGCTACTGCATTATCCCAACAGTTTCCTTTTCTACTCATACTGGGTGTTACATGATAACTTTTAAGGATATTAACAAACGCATGAGATGCGTATTGTACACCTCGATCAGAATGAAAAATCATACCTTCACAAGGCATTCTGTTGTTTACAGCCATTCTCCATGCAGCAATGATAGTTTGTCTTGCTTTGAGTCCATTGCTCAAAGACCAACCAATGACTTTACGATCAAACAGGTCAATAATTACCGTTAAGTACAGCCATCCTTGTGCAGTCTTTAAATAGGTAATATCAGAAACCCATTTCTGTGCAGCAGCGGTAGCTTTAAAATCTCTATCCAATACATTATCAGCTACTGGATATTGATGCTTAGAATCTGTCGTGACAACAAATTTCTTTTTACGAACTGCTTTAATCCCGTGTTTTTTCATCAATCGTGCTACCCTAGACCTAGATACTTTAAACCCTTTAGCTTTGAGTTCCTCTGTAATTCTAGGACTTCCATAAGTAGATTTACTTCGCTCACAGATACGGTGAATCTCAGAGAGTAGCATACGATTTTTTCCATCTCTATCTGATGGAACATAATTCTTACTCCTGTAATAACTTGTTTCTACTAATTTTAAAAATTTTACACATCTTCCCAACCGGATATTCTCTACTGTAATCTTTGATAAATTTCAATACTTCCGATCGCTCTTGGAGAAGATGCTCACGGCCTTTTTTAAGATATCCCGCTCCATGGTAACATCCTTGAGCTGTTTACGTAATCGCTCTAACTCTTTCTGATCTTCTGTGAGTTGTTTGACGCCATTACCGCTAAAAGCTAAATCAGGACGCTGTTCTAATTCTCTACGCCATCTGTAAATAAGATCTGCACTGATTCCCAATTCCATGGCAATCTGCTTTGTGTTACCTCGTACATTGCTTAATTCTACTGCTTTAATTTTAAACTCTTTACTGTATTTTCTTCGTTTCATATGGTTAAGTTATTTTAGATAAAATTAGCTTAACTCTTTGTCACTCTAAATGTAGCAAGTCCAGAACCTTCTGCAATGAATGAATAATCATTTTTAATCGCTCCCTTTTTAGTCTTCTTATCTCGCCATCGTCTTGTTTTTATATGTAGATAAACTGCTTTACCGCGTATGGGAAAATCTTGAATCTGTTTACTGCTAATAAAACCTTTGGACTCATAATTACCCTTTGAGTAACCCTCTGGTAGAATATTCTTCTCTTCTAAATAAATGTGAAAAGCATCCTTTTTAACTGAAATATCTCCTAATTCTTCAAAAAATACAATATCAAAATGAAGTAATAAATCTTGAGGGAGGATAGATGCTAATAATTCTAAATGCATCGTCTTTTTTTATGCATCTAAAATAATCAATCCCCATAAATTGTCGTTGACCCAGAAAATCTTGCCGATCACAATGCAGTTGTTTGTAAAGCAAAAAAGGAAGCCTCTAAAATACTGCCATGGGTACATATTGCCATAAGTAATGCAAAGAGGCTTCTACCGGACATACACCACTCAATAGGAAGTGACTATCTACAAAGCTATCTTGATGAGTTTTGCTATAAATTCAACAGAAGATACTTTGATTCTGTCTTTGATAGGATGTTAGTGGCAGCGCTAGAATACAAGTGGAAAAAGAATGTGCAAACTATCGGATAGTCATTATAAAAAATACACTTTTTCATTGATTTTGTAAACTAATTAGTTAACTTTGTGTTGTGATAAGAAAGATTACAACGTACAAAAACTATTTCATAGATTTTTACAAATCACAAGAGCCTAAAGTTCAAGAAAAGATTGAATATGTTCTTGACCTTGTTCGTTTTGAGCGGCAAGTGCCGAAAAAGTACTTCAAATCATTGGTTAGTACAAATGGAATCTATGAAGTAAAAGTAATAACAACGTTTAAGAGTATTAGAATTCTGTGCTTTTTTGACGGAGGGAATTTGGTTGTACTGACTAATTGCTTTTTAAAGAAAACACAGAAAACACCAAGGCGAGAAATAAAACTGGCTGAACGATTAAAAAAAGAATATTTTAACAATAAAAAAACGTGAAATGAATAATATAACTGATTTTGAAGACATACTCATCGCAAAATATGGTAAAAAAGGAACAACTATGCGTGATAAATATGATGCTGACTCATTGGCGTTCAGACTTGGGGTTATGTTAAAGGAAGCACGTAAAGAGGCAAATTTAACACAGGAGGAACTTGCTGAACGAACAGGAACTAAAAAAAGCTATATATCACGAATTGAGAGAGGATTGAACGATATCCAAGTTTCAACATATTACAAGCTAATTGAAATTGGACTTGGGAAAAATTTAACAATATCAATCAGATGAATACAGCTGAGAAAATTGAAAGATACTTTCAGAAAGACAACTATCAATGATTACTTTTACAATCTTTTTGCAAATTTTTGAGCCATTTCATTAAGATAATAAAGACCCTTTTCCATTGCTTCATTTATATCTTTAGAATAATTTAAAATAGCATCTGAATAATGAACTCCAAAATTTTTAAGAATCTCTGTATCTAAATCTATAATTCCACAAAATGAAGCAACTTTTATATTTTCTTTTTTAGCTGATGATATCACTCCTTGAATTGTTTTCCCAGACAAAGTTTGTTTATCTAATTTTCCTTCTCCAGTGATAATCCAATCAGAGTTTCTTATATTATCGTTAAAATCAGCCAAGTTTTTTACAAGTTCAATACCTGATTCTAAATTTCCATTTAAAAATACTTTAGAGGCAATTCCCATTCCTCCTGCTGCACCGGCACCTTTTACAGATTGTACATCAATATTATAAGTTTTCTGTATAATTTTAGAAAAATCTTGTAACCCTTTATCTAAAAGTTTGATATCTTTTTTAGAAGCTCCTTTTTGAGCTCCATAAATATAAGCCGCTCCGTTATTACCATATAATGGATTGGTAACATCACAAGCTATTTTAAATGTTATATCCCTTAAACTCGGGTAAACATTCTCGGTGTTAATAGTTACAATTGATGATAAATTTGACCCTATTGGTTTTAGTTCTTTACTGTCTTTATTTAAGAACCGATATCCAAGTGCAGTAGCCATTCCAATACCACAATCGTTAGTTGCACTACCACCAATACCTAAAATAATTGTCGTTGCTACTTTATAAATTGCATCTAAAATTAGTTCTCCAGTACCAAAAGTAGTTGCATTTTTACAATCAAATTCTTGTGACTTTAAGAGTTTTACTCCGGATGCTTCTGCCATTTCTATAAATGCTGTTTTTGAAGTTTCAGCAAATAAATAGGACGCTCTTACAGGTTTAAAAAAAGGGTCATTAACAACCACACTAACAGTCTTCCCTTTTAGATAATAATTTACTATTTCAATGGTACCATCTCCCCCGTATTCTATGATAAAAACAAGTAAAAGTTGAGATATTATTTTTACTAATTTATGCAGCAAATTTAAAAGTATCTACATAGGGTGTTTGTCGTTTGACAACGGCAAACACTCTTGCTATTAATTTGTTTCTAATAATGTTAACGGTACTCATTTTACTTTTGCCTTGTTTTATTCTTTTATGATAGTATAATTTCATTTCTGGGTTATGTTGTATAGCAGAAATAGCGCACATATTAATAATTGCTTTCAATTTTTTATTAGCCAAATGAGAGACTTTTGTACGTCCTTTAATACTAGTTCCAGATTGGTAAGGAAAAGGAGCAACACCACAATAAGAGGCAAACTTTCTCCAGTTTTCAAATTTTGAAAAATTGTCAGTAAACACAATCATCATTATAGCAGTTTGCATTCCTATACCTTTAACACTAGTAACAAGTTTATAGGTTTCTTTTAACATTATATTTTGGTCAATAATAGCTTGCATTTGAGTATTAATCTTGTGTATTTGTTTGGTTAGTTCTGCAATCATTTTTTGTTGAACGTCAAAGATTATTTTATACTCTTTTGCTTTATAAATTCTTTTTTGTTCTTTCAAAGTAACTTTAAAACCAGCTCTTTGTTTGTTAAGTTTTGTCCTTAAAGATAAGAGACTTTTTAGTTGTAATATACTTCTTTTAGGTAGCTTACTGGGTTTAAGTTCTTCTTTTAATCGATACCCATATAGAGCAATGCGTTTGGCATCAATTTGGTCATCCTTTCCACGAGCAATACCAATAGATCTTTTAATTTCTAAACCAGAAGCTATGAAAAAAGATAATTTTTGTTCAGTTAAAGACACAGATAATAAATGAGAGTACATTCCTGTATGTTCAAATACAAACATGGTTTCTTCTTTAGAGAAAGACGAATTTTTAAAACTCCACTTTAGCATTAATTTAAATCCAGATTTACTGTTCTCAAACTGTTGAACAATTTGTTTAGAATAGATACAAACATCAATTAATAATTTACTGACATCGATTCCGATAATTTCATTTGTTTTCATAATTTTGTAATTAGATATTAATAATAGTTACTTAAACTAAGACCTTTAATAAGGGCAGAAACTGAAATTCTATATGGTTCTAAGTAACTTTTAAAAAGAACGGAGACTAATACGGGGGATGGCTCTAAAAAGCTAGCTGGCCGCTAAAGTTCACTCCGTTCTTTTGTGTTTTTGGTTATCAACAAAATAAGAGTTATTAACAAAGAAAAAAAGAAGCAAAAAAAGAAATTTCATCATAACTATTATGTTTTTATTTTAAGTAATTATTTCTATTTGCTAATCTAAAGGTCAGCCAAAGGCAATTTTATAATTTCTGCTTCCGGGAGAATTGCTTCAATCCCTTCTGCCACCGCATTACAAAATTCTAATGCTGTTAGTGAATTTTTAAACTTATCCGGGGCTAATACAAATTTCAAAAGACTGTTTTTTAACTTAAAACTTTAACTACCAACAAAGAGATCAAATAAATAAGAATAAAGTATCCCACTAAAATAATTACTTCCCGCTTTCCGGCTTTATAAAATACCATTTGTAGATTTTTATTGGTTTCTTTTTTGATAAGGATGCTTATAGTATAAGCCACAAATAATGTCACAAAACAGCCTATTGCATTCCACCAAAACCAAAATACATTTGGTACATATAGCCATAGATACATATTAAAAAATACACCTGCCACAATACCAATATTTGCCCCTAAAGCATGTGTTCTTTTCGTTAGAATTGCCAATACAAAAGCTGCTAAAATAGGACCGTAAAAAATAGAACTTATTTTATTAATGACCTCTATAACAGTCCCTTCAATATTTCCTGCAAAAAAAGCAAAAAATAAACAAACCACCCCCCAAAAAACAGATAACAATCTAGAATATGAAACGTATTCTCTATCTGACATATCGGGTTTATAGCGTTTGATAAAATCTTCTAGAGACACTGCTGACAGTGAATTTACCGTAGAACTTAATGATGACATGGCAGCAGACATAATGGCTACAATAAGAATTCCAATCACGCCATTTGGAAGGTATTTTATGATAAATACAGGTACCATTAAATCTGCTTTTTTCCCCTCTAAACTTCCAATATTTGTTTGATAAATACTTTCCATTAATGTCTGAAAACTACCGTCTTGTAATAATAGAGTTCCTAAAACTAGCCCCATGATACAATAGGTAAGTGTAATTGGAAAACGAAGCAAACCATTTGCTAAAAGCAGTTTTTTAATGGTAGGCATTCCTTTTGCAGATAATAACCGTTGTGATTGTGTTTGATCTGTTCCATAATAAGATGCATACAAGAAAAACCCTCCGATAACCATAGGCCAAAACCCAAACTCATCACTTTTATCTGCATTATTAAAACCCCATTTAGAGAAATCTATCGCTGTTAAACGGCTTTTATCTACATGCGTTAAAAAGTTTTCAAAACCTCCTAACTCGCTAATACCGTACACTAAACAAAGAACAATTCCAAAGAACAAAATACACATTTGTATCACATCTCCCCAAATAACGGCTTTCATTTCCCCTTGGAAAGAATAAATTAGGGTAATTACTCCTATAACTAAAACGGAAATCCAAAAATTAATACCTGTAGTTGCCTGTAAAATAAGTGCCATAGTATAGACCATAACTCCTGTAGCTACGGAACGACTTATTTGAAAAACAAAACTGTGGATATGCAACAAAAAATGGTACAAAAAGTTAAGCTACATTTTTGATTTGATATAATTTTTCAAATTCGATGATATTTTTGTAACCAAGAGCAGAATGTCTTCTGTATCTGTTGTACCAAGTTTCTATGTATTCAAAGACTTTAATTTGAAGACTTTTGTTGGATATAAACTTATTGTCTATCATTAGTTCTGTTTTGATTGTTTTAAAAAAAGATTCAGCTACTGCATTATCCCAACAGTTTCCTTTTCTACTCATACTGGGTGTTACATGATAACTTTTAAGGATATTAACAAACGCATGAGATGCGTATTGTACACCTCGATCAGAATGAAAAATCATACCTTCACAAGGCATTCTGTTGTTTACAGCCATTCTCCATGCAGCAATGATAGTTTGTCTTGCTTTGAGTCCATTGCTCAAAGACCAACCAATGACTTTACGATCAAACAGGTCAATAATTACCGTTAAGTACAGCCATCCTTGTGCAGTCTTTAAATAGGTAATATCAGAAACCCATTTCTGTGCAGCAGCGGTAGCTTTAAAATCTCTATCCAATACATTATCAGCTACTGGATATTGATGCTTAGAATCTGTCGTGACAACAAATTTCTTTTTACGAACTGCTTTAATCCCGTGTTTTTTCATCAATCGTGCTACCCTAGACCTAGATACTTTAAACCCTTTAGCTTTGAGTTCCTCTGTAATTCTAGGACTTCCATAAGTAGATTTACTTCGCTCACAGATACGGTGAATCTCAGAGAGTAGCATACGATTTTTTCCATCTCTATCTGATGGAACATAATTCTTACTCCTGTAATAACTGTTTCTACTAATTTTAAAAATTTTACACATCTTCCCAACCGGATATTCTCTACTGTAATCTTTGATAAATTTCAATACTTCCGATCGCTCTTGGAGAAGATGCTCACGGCCTTTTTTAAGATATCCCGCTCCATGGTAACATCCTTGAGCTGTTTACGTAATCGCTCTAACTCTTTCTGATCTTCTGTGAGTTGTTTGACGCCATTACCGCTAAAAGCTAAATCAGGACGCTGTTCTAATTCTCTACGCCATCTGTAAATAAGATCTGCACTGATTCCCAATTCCATGGCAATCTGCTTTGTGTTACCTCGTACATTGCTTAATTCTACTGCTTTAATTTTAAACTCTTTACTGTATTTTCTTCGTTTCATATGGTTAAGTTATTTTAGATAAAATTAGCTTAACTCTTTGTCACTCTAAATGTAGCAAGTCCACTGATTAATAAACGCGAGGAAGCATCAAAACGTTTTTCTAAATATTCATAGACACTTACAATTCCGGAATTGTATAAAGTAGGGATAATTGCAATTAATAAAAATGCCATGGCTAAGGGAACCCCAAATTCATAGGTTAACCATTGCAAACCTCCACCATCTTTTAATCCAACAAATGCAGGGGCAGAAATAAAACTAATAGCAGACAATTGAGTTGCCATTGTAGATAAACTTAATGGAAACCAACTCATAGACTGCCCCCCTAAAAAGTAATCTTTGGAATTTTTGTTTTCTTTAAAAAAATACCCTATCCCTAAGAAAGCAAATAAATATGCTACAATGATAATATAATCTATGTAATTCATAATTTTGAAATTTTAGCTTTTAATTGTGTTTTTACAGTAGTAAACCATTCTTCCCTCAAAATACTCATCAGAATAGCATCTGCTCTTCCTTTTCCATTAATAGCAGGAAACATATTTCTTAAAACGCCTTCTCTTTGACATCCTACACTTTTCAGAGCTGCTATACTAATTGTATTATCCATATAAGCTCCAAAACCAACCCGTTCAACCTTTAATTCTTCAAAAGCAAATTCAAATAATAAGTATTTACAATGTTTATTAATGCCTTTTCCTCTAAAGTTTTTTCCATACCAAGTATACCCTAATTTTATTGTTTTTAATTCTGCTGAATATTCATAAAATCTTGTAGTTCCTGCATATTGATTTGTAATTTTATCAAAAACAATGAAAGGATATTCTTTCTGCAAATTTCTATTTGCTATTGCATTTTCAACATATCTTGTTATGTTTTTAATACCATTCCCTTTTTCAAGAAAAAAAATCCAAATGTCCGGATCATCAGAAATTTCTAAAAGAATTTCTGTGTGTTCTAATTGAAGAGGACTTAATGTAATGAAATCATTTTCAAAAATAAATTCTTTTTTGAAGTCCAATTTTTTCAATTAGAAAATCAATTATTTAACATATCAATTACCAAAGCTGCACTCCAAGAAAAATCATTTCCGCCATACCCGGCATTTTCTTTTAGATGGACTTCTTTTCTAGAATCAAAATATTCATAAAATCCATTTTTCTGAACTATTTCAATTGTATCTTGTTTTATACGCTCAGCAATATCATAATATCCATAATGTTTTAAACCATAAAAAAGCATCCAATTAAGGTTTACCCAAACCGGTCCTCTCCAATACTTTTTAGGGTTGAAAAGGTGACTCGTAGGATCGAAAGAAGCACATAAATATTGGTTTTTATTTCCAAATTTATCTATCATTATCTTTACCACTGTTGCAGCTCTCTCTTTTGAAGGAATAGTTGCAAACAAAGGAGAAAAAGAAGAGGAAGTTAGATATCTAAGAGGTTTCTGATTTCTTAAATCATAGTGAATATAAGCCCCAAGTTCTTCATCAAATAATTTATCATTGAAGGACTTCTTACTTTTTTCTTGCCATTTTTTTAATTGTTCAATCTTGCCGTTATTATTACCTAATAATTTATATAAATAAAGTAAACTCTCATTCGATTTTATAAGCATCGCATTAAACATAGGATCTTGTACTAAAAAAGGAGATAATTCTGCAATTTTCTTATCATCATAATTCTGCTTTTTAGCAAGCTCTATAATATGCAAATAATAGTCATATTCCCTTTTTGAAGGTCTTTCCGAAGTATCTACATGCATGGTATCTCTTCTTTCAAAACTATATTCAGGAGGATTCATAGTTTTCCACACATCATCCCAAATAGGAGAATTATCCGTACCTGACTCCCAATTGTGATAGATATAAACTAATCCTTCATTTTGTGGATCTCTGTTTTGATATAAATAAAGATGATTTGCATACACTTTATCTATAACCATTTCCAAATAGTGTAAAGTCTGTTTTTTATTTTTACTAATTTTATATATTTCTTCTAAAACAAAACCTATAACAGGAGGCTGTGTCATTCCTGTAGATTTATATTTTTTTGATGATAATGGATGCAAACTGGACTGATGAAAATCTGCTCCGGGAAAATAGCTGTCATTTTCGGTATGAAAAACAATATGTGGTATAAAACCATTATTCCATTGAGCATCTAACAAGGTGGTGATTTCTCTTTCTGCTTTTTGCATATCGAAATATGCAAAACCAATTGCAATAAAGCCGGAATCCCATTTCCACTGAAAAGGGTATAGATTTGCACAAGGGATGCTAAAACCATTTTTCCAGTTATTATTTAATATTTTTACAGCTCTGTTTTGTAGTTCTAACATTTTACAATTATAATTAAAATACTCACTATCCACATACTCCGTGGATAATGAACTCATCTTGACTTTTTCTATTTCCTAAAAAATGAATGAAATTCACCTATATTTCGTTACTTTTCTTACCTATAGCGCTGCTATAGCTTTCAAAAAGCGTCTTATCTGGTTAAATTTCAGCTCATTTTTTAGGAAATAGAAAAAGTCAAGATGAGTTCAATGAGTATTTGCTAAAATCAAAGTTTAACTTTACTTTATTATTCTTAACAAACTATTAAAAGTTTAATGTTGCTGTTAAAAACATTCTTCTAGGTAAAATAGGTCTTCCAAAGAAAAACTCACCATCTGTAGATTGCCCTGCAATTCCGGCTCTGGGATTTCCTTCAGTTAAGCCGTCACTATCAAATAAATTAAATATAGAAAGCCCCACTCTAAGTGAATTCGTATTTTGAGTTTTAAAAGTATACCCAACGCCTAACCTTATAATAGAAATCGCATCCAGTTCAACACCATTTGTATCATCTGTGAATTTTGCTCCTGTATGATTTACAGATAATAGTGCATCAAACTTTTGATCGTCATAGGCCAAACCTAAAGTACCTAAAATACTTGGTTGTCTAGCCAGTTTGTTTCCAACATTAGCTTCTGTTGAAGTATTGTCTATCAAATTTTCTTGAAGGTTTTTTGTTATTTCATGATTTTGATATGTAAATGTTGCAAAAGCAGCTAATTCATTAGTAAATTTATAATTTCCTGTAGCTTCTAATCCAAGTGTTTTGGTAGATTGGTTTGATCGTGACTGATCTACAAGCTCTCCATTTACAATTGCTTGACCTATCTTTATTCGATCACTCAAACTTACATAGAAAGCAGCTAAAGTTCCTGAAAATTTAGATGCTCCAAACTTTGCTCCAATCTCACCCTGTAGGATTTTCTCCATGCTATAATTCGTGTTTCTAATTCCCGGAGATGGGGCAAAACCTCTTAGTTGAGGTATGAAATAGCCTTTTGAAAAATTGGCATATAAATTGGTAGACGGAGTCAATTTGTACAGCCCTGCTAAAGAAAGTGCCCAGTCTGTAGCATCCACATTACCCGTTGTAAAGCTACCGTCTGCAAAACGAACCGTGCTCAACTCTGTAGTTAATTCAGAATTACTATATACTTGAGTATTTTCTAAACCTCCGTTTCTAAATATTCCCTTTGTATTTTCTATACGTATACCAACATCAAAGCGCCATTTATCAAAACGCATTTCATCAGTAAAATAAAATGCAGTTCTACTTTGGGTTAAAAACCTGTTTGATGTCATTCCAATTCTATTGTATAAACCTCCGTCAGAATAAATGACATTTCCTCCGCCGGCATCTGTGTACGTCAAATTTACCAATCTTGGGATTATTATTAAATTCCGAAAGTACTCTATATTGGTAATTTATATCTTCTGCTTCAGTCCTTGCAACGTACATACCACCCGTTAGTGTATGATTTCCATTTGGTGAATTATAAATAAAGTTAGCCTCACCGGAATAATCTGTCATTGGTCTTAATCTGTCTACATGTAAATTTTCTACAACCAAATCCGATGCACTTATTTGATCTCCTGATCCACCTTGATATGTTGCACTATACCCTATATTACCCGGTGCTATTGCAGAAGCATAATTGCTTAAAGTGATTGGATTTCCATAATTTCCGTTTCCACCAACATACAATGCAAAATTGTGCTCATAATCAGCATACTTTATTTTAGATTTAAACTTTAAGTTATCACTTAGGTTGTAATCAAAATCAGCCAAAATATAGCTTCCTTTTGTATAAACACCATCATCAATTGGACTTTCATACACCCCTCCCGGTGTTAAAAATGAGGTATTGGCTAATTCTCCGGAGAGCAGTTGCTCTACCGGACTGCCATCATTACCTGCAATACGTTCTCTTGATCCACCTTGTAATGGCAGTGGTAAGAAAAACTGTGCACGGTCATTAATGTATTGCCCATGAATAGTTAAAGACCCATTATCAAATTTTTGCTTAATGTTACCTCTTAGCTGGAAACCTCTCGTATCTAATCCTGTTTCAATGGGTCCGTTATCTTTTCTTACAAAACCGGTAAATGCATAATAGGTGTTTGAATCTTCGCCACCTAATTGGCCTCCGGTATAAAAATCAGTTTTTAAACGACCTCTACTCCCATACTCCATATTAATAATATTCTCATCATTGGAGTCACCTGTTTTGCTTGTGTAGTTGATCATCCCTGCAACTGAACCGGGACCATAAAGTATAGATGCCCCGCCTCTTACAAATTCAACCCCTTTAAACCCAATATCAGGACGTGCATATACGTCATGCGCCGAGGAGTTTAACCCAAATGTACTCATCAATGGCATTCCATCATACATTAAAGGATTAAATACATACTGACCCCCGGAAGGCAACCCTCTGACAAATAAGTTAGTGGCTGTTTCACCTCCACCTCCTTCAGCAGTAATACCCGGAACACTTCTTAATATATCTGCTTGACTATTTGCAGAAAGTCTTATAATTTCTTTTTGTTTTAAGGAACTTATAGACATTGGAGTTTCCTTTTGGGATCTGAAAGTCGCAGAAGCTGTTAATACAATTTCATCTAAATTGTTTCCCTCAATTAAAACAACCTCTACAGTAATTGTATTGCCATCCAAATTCACATTTTTTTCGAATATTTGATACCCTATAAACGACACTTGTAGTGTTTGTTCTCCTGAGCTTGTTGTCGTAAAATTGAAATTTCCATCAAAATCAGAAGTCGTCTCGGAAGCTGTTCCCTTGACAATAATAGTTGCTCCGGATATAGGCTCTCCAACATTATCTTTCACGGTTCCTTGTATTTTTGTTTGTGCTGATATTGTAGCAAAACAAAAAAAGGATAGTAATAGTAGTAAATTTTTTTTCATTGTTTTATTTATTAATTGATTTGGAGTAAATCTAATGATAACGACATCACTATTTTTGTTTATTTTTGGTCAAAGTGACCGCAAACGTTTGCAGTAACGTTTGCAATTCCTATTATTAATTTTTAAATACATAAAAATGAAAAAAGAAATCCCAACATTAAAAAAAATGGCACAATTACTGGGCCTTTCTATTTCTACAGTATCAAGAGCGTTGAATGAGCATCAGGATATTAGTGCTGAAACTGCTGAAAGAGTCAAAAAATTGGCAAAAAAGCTCAATTATATGCCCAATATTTTTGCAAGAGGTTTTAGAGATCATAAAACAAACATGATAGGAGTTATTGTACCTAATATTATCTCTTATTTTACATCTACAATTATCAAATCTATTCTATTGCAGGCAGAATTAAAAGGATATAGAGTTATTATCTCTGAAACCAACAATGATGTTAGAAGAGAAAAAGAAATGTTGCAAACCATGTTGCAATTTGGAGTGGACGGAATTTTAATGTCTTTGTCTAAAAATACAAAAAATATAGATCCTATATTATCCATTTTAAGTCAAAAACCATTAATCCTTTTCGATAAAGTTTCCAGTAAAATTCCGTGTACGCAAATCATTATTAATGAAGAAGAAGCAACATTCAACGCCATTGAGCATTTAATAAATATTGGTAAAAAAAGAATTGCTATTATCAAAGAGTTTGAATATTCATATAATTCCGAAAGACGTTATCAAGGGTATTTAAAAGCTTTAAAAGAATATAATATTCCTATTGATGAGCGATTAATTTTGAGTACAGATGATATTTCTCTAAAAAAAGGAAAACTTCTGGCAAGTCAATTAATTAGTTTAAAAAACAGGCCGGATGCTATTTTTTCTATTACAGATTCCGCAGCAATTGGTGTATTACAGATTCTAAAAAAAATCAATATAAGAATCCCTGAAGAAATTGCAGTAATTGGTTTTAGTAATTCTTTAAGTTCTACTATTGTAGAGCCAAACTTAACTACTGTTGATCAGCCTGGTAAGAGAATCGGTAAAATTGCAGTAGACCGATTAATAGAAGAGATTGAAGAACCCAAAGAATATTTAACAAATAAAACTATAGAGATACAAACTAATTTAATTATCAGAGAATCTACTTTTTTTTCCAGGGCGTGTTAACACTAAACGAGAATCATGGATTTTTTGCTGTTTTTTTGGATTTTGAGGCAGTTTTTGCAGAACATAGGCCGAGCTACGTTTAAAATAACTAACGAAAAAAGGCAGAAAAAGAGCAAAAAAGACAATTTTTGGCTTAGTGTTAACACGCCCTGGTTAAAATGGGTGCATAACATTTTGTCGCGAAATAGTTATTTTTAAGGATTAACTTTTAAAAGCGACACCATTATGATTAGCGAAGAGGAATTTTTAGCCCAAGCCAAGAAGCGTTATCAAGCGATAGCAAAATTATCAAACATAAAGAGTTACTATGATTACGAAAAGACTTTTGATCAAATATGGACGGACTATGGTCGAGAGGTTTTAGAGAGAAGTATAAGCGAACCATCTAAAGACAGGCGTAAAAAAAAACTTATCACGTTACGGAAAGATAGAGATTAACAACACTCATCCCTTTAGTGAAAAAGTCAATGGATTTAAGATAAGTCCCTATATGCAAAACAAAATGATTTATATTGGTCAAAACGATTGTTATGGAGATGGTCATGAAGTTTTATCGAATCTTCTAGGTGTTTCAGTCAATGCGATGCAGCTTTACAGAGTCACAGACTTTTATGGTGGTTTATTAGAGCAAGAAAAAGTATTGGAGGTTGATGCCGTTGAACCTGATATTCTTAAGGTAGATAACCAAGAGTGCATATATGCTATGGTCGATGGGTCGATGCTTTTCACTCGGGAAGAGGCTTGGAAAGAAGTAAAATTAGGCAGAATTTTTAAACAGAGTAGCTGTATGGACATATCAAATAAACGTGGATGGATACGCCATTCGTTGTATGAAGCATATTTAGGCAAAGCTGATAAGTTTACAGATAGAATGGATAGATACTTAGGCTGTTACAGGAGTATTGATAAGCGACTGATTTTTGTTGGTGATGGTGCTAGATGGATATGGAAATGGGTAGATCAACATTACCCTTTTGCCACACAAATATTGGATTGGTATCATGCTTTAGAACATTTACACGATTTTGCTAAGGTTTGTCTCTCTAATCAAGAGTCATATAACAGTTGGGTTGGTCAACAGGAGCAACTACTAAAAAACAGTCAAGTAAATCAAGTCATTGAGAATATCAAAAACTTAGAATTGACAAAGCAAAATCAACGTAAACAACAAAGCCAACTTATCACATATTATACCGAAAATAGGTCGCGTATGGACTATCAGCAATATCAAAATACAGGAGCAGGTATTATAGGATCTGGAGCCATAGAAGCAGCTAACAGGGAGGTTGTTCAAAAAAGAATGAAACTCTCTGGACAACGTTGGTCTAAAATTGGAGCTCAAAATATGCTCACATTAAGAACAACTAAACTGAGTGATAAATGGAACAAAGTAGTTAACCTAATCTGTACTGAGAAAAATAAAGCTGCTTAAAACGACAAAATGTTATGCACCCGTTAAAATCATTTAAAAAATGAATTAAAATTAATTAGTATTTTTATATCTTACATCGCTAAGTTATTAAAACAAAAACCGCTATGCTTAAAAAAGTCTATGGATCTGCCGTTTTTGGCATTGAAGCCACCACCATTACTGTTGAAGTGAATATTGATAAAGGAATTGGCTATCATCTGGTAGGGCTACCTGATAATGCAGTTCGCGAAAGTTCGTACCGGATTTCCGCTGCTTTAAAGAATAACGGTTATAAACTTCCCGGGAAAAAGATCACAATCAACATGGCACCTGCTGATTTACGAAAGGAAGGCGCAGCCTATGACTTAACATTGGCAATCGGGATTCTTGCTGCTTCCAGTCAAATAGTATCCGAAGAGATTGAAAACTATTTAATTATGGGCGAACTTTCGCTTGATGGTAGCTTGCAGCCCATAAAAGGTGCTTTACCCATTGCCATAAAAGCGAGAGAAGAAGGGTTTACATATTTAATTCTTCCAAAAGAAAATGCTAAAGAGGCTGCTATTGTAGATAATTTGGAAGTTTTGGGTGCAACAAGTATTTTAGAAGTCATTCATCATTTTGACGGGAAACACAAAATAGTACCTACAACTGTTGATACAAGAACAATGTTTTACAAAAATATCAATGCTCCCGAGTTCGATTTTTCAGATGTAAAAGGACAGGAATCCATCAAACGTTGTATGGAAATAGCAGCAGCCGGCGGTCATAATATTATTCTGGTCGGCCCGCCGGGAGCCGGAAAAACCATGTTGGCAAAACGGCTGCCCTCTATACTCCCGCCTATGACATTGCGCGAAGCTCTGGAAACAACTAAAATTCATTCTGTCGTAGGGAAAACCCAACATCATGGATTGCTGTATGAACGCCCTTTTCGTTCGCCTCATCATACTATAAGCGATGTTGCTCTTGTCGGTGGTGGACAATACCCCCAACCAGGAGAAATCTCTTTGGCTCATAACGGGGTTTTATTTTTAGATGAATTACCCGAATTTAAAAGAACAGTTTTAGAGGTAATGCGTCAGCCCCTGGAAGATAGAGAAGTCACAATTTCCAGAGCTCGATTTACAGTCAATTATCCCTCTTCTTTTATGCTGGTAGCAAGCATGAACCCTAGTCCTTCCGGATTTTTTAATGACGGTACGAATCCTTTCACCGGTTCGCCTCAGGAAATGCAACGGTATTTGAGTAAGATTTCAGGGCCTTTATTAGATCGTATTGACATTCATATTGAAGTAAATCCGGTTCCTTTTGAAAAACTCTCCGAAGAACGTAAGGGAGAGTCCAGTATCGAAATCCGAAAACGAGTTTCCGAGGCGAGGGAGATCCAATTAAAGCGATTCTTTGAATTTGAAACCATTCACTATAATGCTCAAATGAATGTCAAACAAATCCGGCAGTTTTGTGAATTATCTGCCGAAAGTAAAAGTTTATTGAAAACCGCTATGGAAAAACTCAATCTCTCTGCCAGAGCCTATGACCGAATTCTCAAAGTATCCAGAACCATTGCTGATTTGGCAAATGAAAAGGACATTCAGCCTCATCATATTTCAGAAGCGATTCAATACAGAAGTTTGGACCGTGAGGGTTGGTTGAGGTAGTCGGCACAACTGTTTTCTCCGGTGTTTGCTATTTTATATCATAAGCCAAAAAAGGCTATTTTTAGCGGTAAATTTAAGTCAAAAATGTATTAATTGAATGCCTGTTTAGATACCTAAGCAGAATCATTAAAGTATTTTTTAAACTCTTAAATCTTTCAATCTTTTAATTCATTAAATACCAACTAAGGATAAAAAAATAGCATTCCTCAGTACGCAGTCAAAAAAGATTATTAATTGTCATTAATTCCTTTATTCACAAGCTTTCTGATCAGCGATATCAGATCGTACGTAACAACAGCGCTATTTTGAAAGCTCATTTTTCCTGGTGCACATCAAATTTCGATAAAGAGATTAACCGAAGGTTTATAAGGAGAGCAGAAAAATTGAGAAATAAAAAATTGGGGTATTACTTTTCTATAGTAGAATTGTCATATCAAAATTACTTAGGAGAAATTGTTTTTTAAATAATAGAAATATCAATACTGTTTATGAATATCGTTTACAAATCAGAACGCTCTAACTTTCAATTGCATTATAGTCCGAAATCGTTATGTTTTATTATACTTTTCAACCTTTCATCACAAAGCACGCTCCCCAGTGTATGATTAGGATCGAACATACATACTACTGTCAAGTCAATCATTTAATGTCGGATAAAGTTTTTTTAGTTTGATTCTAGAATCTTTGGTTGTAAACTGCTAATTTATTTTTGCCTTTTTTTGATTTCTATACTTTACCCAAGCATTGACTTCTGTTTTGACCGTTTCAATATTGTCTATTCTTCTATTTAAACATTGTCCACCTAGTACGTTGAGTTCTATTTCCGCCATATTGAGCCAACTACCGTGTTTAGGTGTATATACAAACTCAAACCTATCCCATAACTTTTTTGCTTGTTCTGGGTTTAAAACGTTCATATAAGGAAGATGGCTTGTGTGTATTTAAATTATCCATAACGAGTGTTATTTTATTCGCATTAGAATAACTTTGAGCGATATCATTCAAAAAATCAGCCCAATCTAATTTTGTTTTTCGTTCTGTGACTTTGACTATTCGTTTTCCTGAAAGCGGTTCATTAGCCATAAAGATATTACAAACTCCATTACGTTTATATTCATAGTCAACAACCTTACTGCCATCTTTCAACCTTATTGGATGTTTGATCTCTCCAATGAGTTGTTTGAGTGATTCATCCATGCAAACTACCGGATTCCCTGAACAATAAGGGCGTTTATAAACATCTAACACATTTTCCATATTGGCAGCAAAATCAGCATTTTGATTTGGAGGAATCACCCAACCCTTAACTTTCCAGGGTTTCAACTCGTTTTTTTAAAACTCGACGAACCGTTTCATAAGACAGACTCTCTACATAATTTAATTCCACCATTTTGTCTGCTAGAAGTCGAAGAGACCACTTTGCCATCCCTTTGGGGGGTTCACTACAGGCTATCGATATAAGCTTTGCTTCTTTGCCTCCATCAATCTTCCTTTCATAAACACGAGTAGTCGATTTACGTTGCAAACAAGATTCAAAGCCTTCCTCTATAAAACGTCTCTTTACTCTGTCAATAGTTCGCATCGATATTTGTAGAACTTTTGATACTTCTTCATTGGTGACTAATCCCTCTGAATGAACTCCCTCATCTTTGTTTAAAAGAATATAAGCACTGCGATAAGTTTGACTACTATGCTTCCCCTTTGAAATGATTTGAGATAACTCTTCTCGCTCTTGCTTGGTTAAGGTTATTGTATATTTTTTTGCCATGGTTTCTTTCAAAGATACTAAAAATATACGACTTTTTATTCATGACTTGACACTAGTGTTTAGATAAAATTTCTCTTAACAGTAAGGAGTCTTTTTCTTTTTTTACAGTAATTACTTTTTGAATAGCATCATTAGGGATTGCAACAGATAGTATATAGTGTTTTATTTTCCATGAGTTTTTAGTCTTTTCCAAAACACCGGAACCTCTGCATATTCCCATCCAGGTATCTAATAACTCATCAAACCAAACTATTTTTTTTTCGGCACCTACATACATATTTCTTTCAACCGGCTTAAAAGACCATGCCTTTCCCCTGTCAAAATAAGGCTTGCTAAATTTTTTAAACTGCTTTTTATTCCAATTTTCAGAAGCATCAGTTCCTATAAATACGGAAGCACTATCCATTTTACTAAAGTAGTTACTAAAATCTGCATTCGCAGCAGACAAATGCCAATCATCTAATATAATATTAATTTCAACCTTAATTTCTGATGTATTTTGATTGCTGTTTTTTTCGTTACAGCTTACAAAAATCAAAAGTGTAAGTAGAAACTTTAATATATTTTTCATTTTCCGGATTCTTTGATATCTGATTTTAAATGTACTTCAAGCTATATATAATAATATCCACTTCTGAAAATACGATGCTTATTTTTAGGAGTGGATAATCTATTTAATTTAACCGCTTTTTACCTTTTTTTTATTCCAAGATAATTTTCTTTATAGCTTGTTTATTAGCACTGGTAATTTTTACAAAATATAATCCTTTACTATATCCTTTCAAATTTATTTCATGCTCATTTTGTAAAGTGCTTTCTTCGTTTAAGATCAATTTACCTAAATAATTATATACACTAATAGAAGCTTTTTCATTCGTATTCCAATGAATAGTAAATAGTTCATTTGACGGATTGGGATAAATGGACAAAGATTTTAATAACTCCTCGTCAGAAACAGATAGTACTCCGTTTATAACCAAATCATCAATCACTACGCCTTCTTCATTTACTGCCTGATCTGTTACAAATTTAAATCGGAAAATTATATTGGTTTCATTGGTAAATGCACCTAAATCATAACTGTAATCAGTTATGATTGCATTTGTATTTCCGGAAGGGTTGCTACTTTCTCCCAGCCCTGTCCATTGTCCCCCCGGCAATCCGTTTTCGATTGACGCACTTGTATACCAATTTGAATCCGAAGCACTTCCCAGAATACTCCAGCTTACTCCACTATCTGTTGAATACTCGGCAACCAAATAATCCCAGTTGTTTTCTATATCGAAACTCATTTTAAAGGCTAAAACAGGGCTTGTAAGTGTACTTAAATCGTAACAATTGGTATATAAATAGCTTATCGTGTTATCAGGATAATTTCCACTTGCTGCGGTGATGTACACTTTATTTCCCGAACCGGCAGCGTTAAGTAGTGTTTTTCCCGGCCTTGCTATTACAAAAAGAGAAGTGTTAGTACTTCCTGTAGTTACAGATGCAAGTGCATCATTCGTATTATCTTCAAATGAATTTACAGTGGCCGGAGTCGTATTGGAGCTATTCACTAAAAAAGGTATATCCAACGTATTATTAGATGCATATGCATCTCCGGCAGTAGTTACTTCTATTGATATGGTGTGTGATCCGAAAGCTACCTGCATGTCCGGAATGTTAATATTCGTGTCCTCCCCGGAATTTAAGTTCCCGGACCAGTTAAATGTATTTGTAGCTCCCAAATCTACTGTATAGTTAACAGTAATGGAAGTTAAAGGGTTAGCTCCTTTATTTCTTACGGTTATATTAGGAGAAATAGTAGTACTGCAATTTACCTGATTTGAAGGGGCGTTAATTGATAAGAGTCTTACATCTGCAGGAGGCAGTTGTTCGGGAATGTCAGTTTGAAAAACACCTCTGCCGTATGTTGCTGCTATCAACTTTGCTTCTTCTTCGTTAATTTCCAAATCTCTGATAGCTACATTGGGCAGATTGTTATCAAATACTTGCCAATTGCTAATATCGTCATTAATTGTATAAACCCCTAAAGCAGTTCCCAGATATACGGAATTATTGCCACTTCTTTCGTGATGTCTTAACACAAGTTTTGATTCTAAAGGTAAATTACCGGTGATATTAGAAAAAGTAGGAGTGGCACTTAATAAGTTCGTTATCTTATAAACAGAACTATTGGTAACTATCCAGGCAGTATTCTCGTCGGTGTGACTAACTTCAATAACATTTATAATACCATTAGCAAATGTTAACTGTGTAAAATTAACTCCTTTGTTGGTACTTCTGTATAAATCGCTTCCCATACTCACATAGATATTGTCATCATTTTTAGGATCTATTTCTATGTGTTGTAAATCTCCAAAAAAAGTTTCATTGGATATTTTTGTCCAGGCGCCATTTTCCAGTTTGTATAAATTTCCATATCCCGCATAAATTTCACCCTGGCTATTAGAAACCATAGGAGTAACCCACCTGCCACCACTATCTCCTGTTCCTGTCTCTTCTGACGGTGCTCCTATACCGTTATTACGTGTCAGGCCTCCATCTTTTGTTTCATATAGAGCACCTCCATATTGAATAAACCCAAAATAATTTTTTGGATCCAAAGGATTTACCGAACAATCCATACCATCCGCACCATGATAATTGTTCCAGTTATTTTGATAACGTGCATACCCTCCGTTATCCTGAAGGCCTCCCACAATATTTCTATGATTTTGAGCTGCAACAGCTATTCTGTAGAATTGACCAACCACTATGTTTTTCGTTAAATCCGTAAACTTAGTACCATCATTGGTAGAAACATATACTCCCCCGTCTGTTCCTGCAAAAAGTTTACCTCCTATATAACGCATAAAATGAATATCTGCATGGGTATAAGAATCCTGAGTAGGAGCATTCCAACTATTGATTCTTGTAAAATTTCCTCCGCCATCAGTGGATCTCCAGATATTTAAAACTCCTACAAACACTGTATTGGGTTGTGTATCAGAAACTGTTAACGCCAGATCAAACCAAGCTTGAGAGCTGCCAAAAATATCATCCGTTTCGACAGTTTTTGTAAAACTCACACCGCTATCTGTAGATTTATATACACCATTAAATGCATATGTATTAGCAGCAGCACTTACAAAATATACCAAATCGGGATCAGCGGGAGTGACATCTATAACGATTCTTGCCGAATTGGAAAAACCTGCAATAGTAACTGATGTAAAATTTTCTCCTCCGTCGGTAGATCGGTAAATAGTACTTCCGGAGGCAGCATACCAGGTAGAAGCATCATTGGGTTTCATTTTAAGGTCTATGATATTCGCATTTAATTTTCTTACCCAATTGGTTCCTCCATTCGTTGTTTTATATACTCCCGTACTCGTAGCTACCAATACCGTTTCATGGTTACTAGGGTGAATATAAATTTCATTCATTGAAGAAGCATTTAACGTTCCTGTATTATTCCACGTTGTGCCCCCGTCAGTAGATTTCCAAACGCCCACAGCACTGGAATCTCCGGCATCGTCATCACCGGTTGCGATATAAATAGTGTTAGAATCCGTAGGGTGTATGGCAATGCCTGAAACCCCTATTTGAGGTAAATGATCCGTTAACGGAGTCCAGTTAACTCCTGCATCCGTAGATTTCCATATTCCTCCTGCCGGTGCACCCGCATAATACGTATTTGAGTTAGAGGGGTCTACCGCTACTACATTTACACGCCCTTGCCCGGAAGACCAGGAAGCTGTATTTGTGTGACTATATGGCCCGACTGAAGTCCACATATTAGTAGAAGCAGCTCTTTGAGTAGCTCTCATTGCATTTTTCATCTCCCAAGCTTCCCATAAATCGTTAGAGTTAGAAATCGTTCCATCGGGCTTTATAAAAAAACTTGAGCGATATTTCCATCTTTCATAAGGTTTTAAACCACTTCCTTTTTTAAACTTATCTACGGTTTTGAAATAAGCTTCGGCTGCTTCAGTGATTTCCTTAAATGTCTTTTTACTGTTTTTTGAATCAGTAGCACCTGCATTCATCCAGGGTGCACTTTTTTGTAGCCCTTGTGTAAAACCATTTATAGAAAACACAAGTATACATATAAGTAATATATTTTTCACAATAGGAGTGATTTTAATTAATATATTGTCTATCGCGTAGTTCATTACTTTTTTGCTTTAACTATTTTAATTAATATTATTTACTTTGAATTTACGACTTTTTCTTTTTATATCCTTTTTTTAATAGGATATCTTCTTCACGGTTTGTGTTATTTTTTAATGGGATGCCTTTTTTAATAATACGCTCTTCCGCCTTTTGTCGGTTTTTATTCCATTTCCTGTCAGCATTATTTTTAGTATCTTTTATAATGACACCAAAATCTTCAATAATCACTTGTTCATTCAAATTCTTTTCTAAATAAACTGTGTTTATTTTTGAATTCATTGCAGAAAAAGCAGCTACTATGTTACTAATTTGATCATGTATTTCGTCAGCTTTTATTGACGAAATTTTCGTCATATCAGAAAGGCGTAAAGATTCATTTTCCAGTACATGTATTCTGGCTTTGAATGATAATGTATTTAAAGGTTCCGGTTTTATATTGCCTTTCAAAGCCTTAATTAAGGAACTTAACTCCAAAGCATTACTCAAGGCTTCATTTGGACTTGTTCGTTTAAATTTTTCCATAAATTCCTGAAGTACAATATAATGGCTCCAATCGGATAGTTCTTTTTCATTTGCCGTATCAATTTCAATTGGAATGACATACTCTTGAGGAATACTAAATTTTGATCCGGTTGCCGAGATTTCTTTTTTTTCCGGGGCACTATCTCCACAAGAAATAAAAATACTTACTACGAAAAAAAAAGGAAGAAAATTCATCTTATTATTTCAAGATCAAACACTTCAAAATTAATAAAAATCAAAGAATAAAGCGTTAAAAAATGTAAAATAAAATAATACAACTTTAAACACCTCACAAAATTTTCCTTTCTTTAGCTTTTATTTTTTAAAAATATGTAATTTAAGTACTTTTGAAATTAGAAAATCACAATTATTTATGAAAGAACGGATTTTAATTATTGGAGCTTGCGGCCAAATAGGAACTGAGTTAACAGCTCAATTAAGATCTATATATGGAAATACGAATGTTATTGCTGCTGATATAAGAAAAGGGGATGATTTAATGACCAACTCCGGGCCATTTGAAATTATAAATGCTACCAATAGAAAAGAGATTTCAACCGTTGTAAAAAAATATAAAATTACTCAAATATATCTGTTGGCAGCAATGCTTTCTGCCTCAGCAGAAAAGTATCCGGGTCAAGCGTGGAATTTGAATATGACATCTTTGTTAGCTGTTTTAGACATGGCAAAAGATAAGTCAGTTGAAAAAATCTACTGGCCAAGTTCAATTGCTGTGTTTGGACCTACCTCTCCAAAACAAAACATTTCCCAACAGGCAATTACGCAACCTTCTACGGTATACGGTATCAGTAAAATTTCCGGCGAGTTTTGGTGTAACTATTACCATAAAAAACACGATGTAGATGTGCGTAGTTTGCGATATCCCGGCATTATAAGCTGGAAAACCAAACCGGGAGGAGGTACTACAGATTATGCGGTAGATATATTTTTTAAGGCTGTTGAGGAAGGAAAATACAATTGCTTTTTAAAAAAAGATACCCGCCTGCCTATGATGTATATGAATGATGCAGTGGATGCAACCATACAACTCATGCAAGCAGATAAAAATCAAATTAAAATTAGGACATCTTATAATCTGGCTGCAATTGATTTTACTCCCCAGGAAATTGCTACCGAAATTCAAAAAATAATACCTGATTTTACCATTTCGTATCAGCCGGATTTCAGACAGGTCATCGCAGATAGTTGGCCTCAAACTATTGATGATTCCGAAGCCAGAAAAGATTGGAATTGGTCTCATCAATACGATTTAACAACTATAACTGCAGATATGATTCGCAATCTAACATCTAAAAATCAATTACCGGAAAATAAGTAACACTTTTTGAGGGTTGCAAATTAAAAAACGTAACTAACCCATATAAAAGCATAGCTAAGTTTTGATACCGTTGAGAAAACAGTAAAGGTTTTTATCTTTAACCGCAAAATTCATTTTATGAAGCGTTCTAAAAAGATAGGTTTACTTTTAGGCCCTGTTTTGTTTTTTTAGCATTCTTAATTTATCATTTTATTTGGTATCTGAAATAGGTGATGCCGTTATTGCCGTTGCTGCCTGGATGGTAATTTGGTGGACTACAGAGGCAGTGTATATTGCTGTTACTGCATTATTGCCACTGGTTTTATTTCCACTCTTAAAAGTAATGCCGGCAGCCGAAGTAGGAGCTAGCTAATGAGTAATGTTGCTTTGGTCGCTGTTCTGGCACCGGTAGTGGCAGGAATTGCTATCGGATTAAATATTCCTATACTAAATGTACTTATCCCGGTAACCATGGCATCCAGTTGTGCATTTATGCTGCCAATGGCAACACCTCCTAATGCCATAGTCTTTGCAAGTGGTTGTGTAAAGGTGAGACAAATGGTACAAGCAGGGATTATCTTAAATACTCTTGCTGTTGGTTTGTTAATTTTGTACTACCTTTTTGTAGTTCCGGTTATTTTTTAACCCGGATGATGCATTAGAACTTCGTAATGAAGGTTGAAATCGTGATAAAATATAGCGTTTTCCGGAATGTAGCGTAGCACTGCTACGGTTCATTTCAAAAAAGCAGTGGAGCGATATATTTTGAAACGATTTCAAGCTGTAATAGATTTTCTAATGCATCATTCTATCTAACTTAATTCCTGACACACTGATAATGTGCTAATATCGATTTTATGTTGTTTCATAATTTTTTTGAATTTGTCTTGTTTTGATTTGTTTTAATTTTTCTTTGTCTTGTTCTGAATCTATGGGATGATAGGCTTGTTTTTTGATAATCATATTCCATATAAGTATTGCTATTTTTCTGGCTATAGCTGTTATAGCTGCTGTTCTTCCTTTTTTATAGGCGATACGTTTAAAGAACTGAGCCAAATAACCTTCTTTTTTATTTTCTATGGTATTAGCTGCATTAGGCAAAGCTATTGCAAATTTATTTTTACCCTTAGGAGTTCTACTACTTAGGGTTTTACTGCCTGAAACTTTGTTATTGGTTGCTAGTCTTAACCAATTTGTAAATTTTTTGGCACTATCAAATTTATAGATATCGGTGCCTATTTCTGATAAAAAGCTTAGAACAGTGCTTATACTTACCGATTCAATAGCCATACAGAAAGTCTTTTTTGCATTCTAACCAAAATTCGGGCGGGGATCTTAATCACCATTCATACAATAGGCTTAATTATCGAACTCTTTGGCAAGTTAGCTCTTAACTGTCAAAGTGTAATCAGTTTCTTAAAATCCGGGTTTAATGAGTTCAATTATGATACGGTTTCAGATTAGAAAGTTTCAAGTTAAAATGCTCAACTTGTACAACTTTCAAACTTGAAATCTGGAACTTAAAACTATATTACCCACCAATTGTTGACATACTTTCGGAAATGCGTCCTTGTATACGACTGGCCTCTGCAACAAAACCATTTTTGGGTTTCTTTTTTACTAAAGACAAAAATAACTCCTTTACATCTTCATTGTCAGCTCCGTTTCTTAGGAAGTCCCGAATATGAAAGGCACCGTCGTCAAACAAGCAATTTTTAATAGTTCCTATCGGTGTAATTCTAATTCGGTTGCAATCTCCGCAAATAGTTCTGCTAAATGCAGGGATAATTCCTATGCTTCCTCTGTGGCCGTTAACACGAAAATTTTTAGAAGTCGATGACTTTTCCGAAGCGATCGGTTCAAGATGAAATTCGGTACGGATGGTTTCTAAAATACGGGTATAATTCCAATTTTCCCGGATATTGATCCAACCTTTTCCATTAAAAGGCATTTCTTCAATGAACCTGACAACGATGTCTTTATCTTTCGTTAAAGCAACAAAATCTACAATTTCATCCGTATTGAACCCTGCTTGCACAACCACATTTAGCTTTACATTTAAATGACTTTTTTCAAGTAACTCAAAGGTCTCGTATACTTCCGGAAACACATCACGTCTTGTAATTTGGAAAAACTTTTCTTTTTGCAAGCTGTCCATACTCAAATTGATGTTTTGCACTTTTTCCATTCGCTCCAGATCCGGAATATATTTGGAAATCATTGCTCCGTTGGTAGTAATATTGATGGTTTTTAATAAATCGTTAAATGATAATATTTCCAAAAAGCCCATAAAATCTTTTCGTACAAAAGGCTCTCCGCCGGTCAACCGGACTTTTGTTACTCCTAATTCTGTCAGTACCCGAACGATGCGATACATTTCCTTAAAAGTTAACAAATCTTTTCGCGGAGCAATTTCAATTCCGTGTGATGGCATACAATATTGACAACGCAAATTACATCGATCTGTTACGGCCAAACGGACATAGCTTATTTGTCTCCCAAAACTATCTATCAATTGTTTTTGCATACTAAAAAGGTACTAAATCCGGGTACAAAATAGTAGCTTTTGCTTCCGGCGAGCGAAAAATATCTTGGCTATAATGTTGTTTTATAATTCCTTTAAAATCTTCCGATAAAGAAGGAAACTCTTTGATAAAATCAGAAGAATGATCACTTTCGGATTGCTGCATATAACGATTCATGATTTGTAAAGAAGCGTAGGTTACAGTGGCGTTGAATTTCATAGTAGCCCCATACTTAATTGCAAAATGGTATATCTGTCTACCCATATGTTGTATGGATTGCTCTAATCTGTATTTCTTAATATGTATATAAGCCAATCTCAAATGAGCTTCGTGAGAAAAATAGAGCGGGGGAAATTTTCCTGACTTGAATTTTTCTTCGTAGATATCATCCGAATATCGATAATGTCTTTCCAACTTAATCAGGTAATTTCTTATGTAATAATCCGTATACGAATGCTCCTAAAATTGCTCCTAACAGCACAATTAAGATCATTATGGCTCCATGTCCGATTAACACAAAAACAGGGCCGGGGCATGCTCCTGCCAATGCCCAGCCTAACCCAAAAATACTTCCGCCGATAAAAGTTCTGATAAATCCTTTTTTCTTGGGCTTTACATGAATTGGATTTCCTTGAAAATCTCTGATAATGCCTCGTTTAAATAATTGCATGATGATGATTCCCAATACCACTGCAGACCCAATGATCCCATACATATGAAATGACTGAAATTTAAACATTTCATAAATTCGATACCATGAAACCACTTCTGATTTACTCAAAACAATTCCAAATACAATTCCGATAATTAAAAATTTTATATACTTCATGGCTTAAAATAATAAAGGAAATAGAAACCATACCATTAGCAATCCGCCGGCAAAAAAACCTGTTACGGCAATTAATGAGGGTACTTGTAAACTACTCAATCCTGTAATAGCATGACCCGATGTACATCCGCCGGCATATCGCGCTCCAAAACCAATACACAATCCTGCTACCAGTAAAATGCCAATACCTTTAAATGATGTTAGATTCTCCGTGCTAAATATTTCGGCAGGCAGGTATTGACTTCCGGCATCAGGAAAACCCAATGCTGCTAATTCTTTTATCGTTTCCGGATTTAAATCAATTGTTTGAGAAGGCATTAAAAATGTATTTGAAATGAATCCGCCCAAAATGATTCCGACTACAAAAATCAAACTCCACCGTTTTGCTTTCCAGTCAGTTTTAAAATAATCTGAAAACTTTCCCGCCCCTCCCATAGTACAAAATGTTTCCAGATTGGTAGAAATACCAAAGCTTTTTCCAAAATAGAACAGTAGCAGTAATACCAAAGCAATTGCAGGCCCTCCAATATACCAAGGCCAAGTTAGCGTTATGAGTTCCATAATTAAATTTTAAGTCATCAATATAGTACAGCAAGTTAGCGTATACGATTTAGATGGGCAATATTTTTTTGCTGATATAATCCATAATTATATTTGTAGCTCCCTTATTTTCCCGAACGTATTCTTGATTGATGTCCCCTGTTTCTTTTCTGTACTTTTTATCTGACTTTAATTGACGGAAAATACTTGAAAGCTCTTGTTGATTCTTTACGGAAAAACATCCTTTTAATGCTACCAAATCTACGGCCTCTTTAAACTTGCTAAACTGAGGCCCAATAACAACGGGAATCCCAAATGTAGCGGGTTCTAAAATATTATGCAGTCCTCCTTTTTTAAATCCACCGCCTATATAAGCAGTATCTGCATATGAATAAATAGCAGCTAATAACCCTATTGTATCCACTATCAAAACCTGATATTCCGAAAGATTGTACTTGTCTTTTTCAGAAAAAAGAAGAGTCTTCTTTTGAATTGCCGTAGTTAATTTTTGAATTCCTGCCGAATGGATATTATGTGGAGCAATAATAAATTTCTCATCTTCGGAATCGTTGATGTAGCGTACTAATAATGCTTCGTCTTCCGGCCATGTGCTCCCTGCGACAACGGTATATTGATGGTTTTTAAATGTTGAGATAGAGGGAATGGAATGATGCTGTTCAAGAATCGTAGTAACCCGGTCAAAACGGGTATCTCCGCTCACGGAAACATTATTAAAATGAATAAATGCCAATAGTTTTTTTGACGCCTCATCCTGCACAAAAAAATGATCAAATGCTTCCAACGAGTTTTTCATCCATTTTCCAAAAGGTGTAAAAAATATCTGGTTCTTTCTAAAAATTCCTGAGAGCAATAGAGTTGAAACAGCTTGTCTTTTCAATTCATGTAAAAGATTTGGCCAAAATTCGTATTTTATAATAATGGCGAGCTTGGGTCGGATCACGTTAATAAATTGCGATACCTTTTTTTTTGTGTCAAAAGGTAGATAACAAACAACGTCAGCCAGCTCGTAATTTTTTCTGATTTCATAACCTGACGGTGAAAAAAAAGTAATGAGTATTTTATAATCGGAATATTTTCTTTTGATTTCTTCTATTACAGGTCTGCCCTGCTCAAACTCCCCCAGAGAAGCAGTATGAAACCAAATAATTTTATCTTTTTTTCTAAAAACAGAGAGTTTTTGAAATGTCTTTTTTCGCCCATCTACAAATAACTTTATTTTAGCATTGAATAGTGCATACACCTTAAGAAATAAAAAAGTAAAATGCGCTATGCTGTTGTAAAGATTCATCAAGGTAAATATACTATAATGCGGTGAAAGGTTTCGATTTAAAATATCAGATGAAGAGATTTTGCTTAGGAAGAGGTTTTAAGGTTTTTATATTATTTTTAATAAGAAATAATTTTTTTTACCTCGCTGAAGCAGCACGTACTTTTCTGAAATTAAATTTGTAGTAGTAATGATAAAGCTTTCTTTTACTTTTTCTTTATTCACTGCAATTGCATTTTCTTTTAATGCTCTTCGGGCATCTCCGTTTGAAGTCATAAATCCTGTTTTTGCAGCCAATGCATCAATCATGCCCAGGCCATTTTCCATATCTTTTTTCGAAATAATTGCCTGCGGAACACCATCAAAAACCTCTAAAAAAGTCTGCTCATTCAACAATTTTAAATCACGGGCTGTAGACTTGCCAAATAAGATAGCTGATGCTTTTATGGCGTTCTCATATGCTTCTTTACCGTGTACCATGATCGTAATTTCTTCCCCGATTTTTTTTTGCAGCAAACGCAAATGCGGAGTTTCTTTGTGTTTGGTAATTAGTGCATCAATAGCTTCTCTGCTTAAAAATGTAAATATCCTAATATATTTTTCAGCATCTTCATCAGAAATATTCAACCAGTATTGATAAAATTTATAGGGAGAGGTTCTGCCTGTATCTAACCAGACATTTCCTCCTTCGGTTTTTCCAAATTTTGTTCCGTCAGCTTTGGTTACCAAAGGCACAGTTATAGCGTATGCTTTCCTCTGGGTTTTTCTTCGGATCAATTCGGTTCCGGTCGTAATATTTCCCCATTGATCGGCGCCTCCCATTTGAAGTGTACAGTTTTTCTCTTTGTACAAGTGATAAAAATCATATCCTTGAAATAATTGATATGTAAATTCTGTAAAACTCATTCCTTCTTTGGATGCTGCTCCCAAACGTTTTTTTACGGAATCTTTGGCTATCATATAATTTACGGTAATATGTTTTCCCGTATCACGAACAAAATCAATCAGAGAAATTGGTTTCATCCAATCGTAGTTATTTACTAATTCGGCAGCATTTTCCAGATGGATGTCAAAATCCAGAAATCGAGTTAGCTGGTTTTTTATTCCTGTGATATTTTTAGTTAAGGTTGCTTCGTCCAGTAAATTTCGTTCGGCAGATTTGCCGGAAGGATCTCCTATCATTCCTGTTGCCCCGCCAATCAATGCAATAGGTTTATGGCCTGCTCTTTGGAAATGCATCAGAATTAGTATTTGTACCAGGCTGCCAACATGCAGAGAATCTGCAGTAGGATCAAACCCAATATAACCGGTAGTCTTATTTTCCAGCAGATGCGTTTCGGTTTCCGGTATCATATCATGCAACAGTCCTCGCCAGCGTAGTTCTTCTACAAAATTTATCATTCTTCTACAAGATTTAAAAAAGTAAAGATACATTTATCCTTTAAAAAAACTAAATTAGCCGTATGATTTTAGTCACCGGAGGAACCGGTTTTTTAGGGGCTCATTTATTATATCATTTAACACAAAATGAAGATAGCATCAGAGCTGTTTACAGAACCGTTTCCGGCTTGGAAAAAGTAAAAAAAGTATTTTCGTATTATACGGAGTTTGCAGACACTTATTTTTCTAAAATCGAGTGGGTCCAAGCAGATATTACTTCTGTTCCGGAGATGATTCCTGCATTTAAAAATATTTCCAAAGTATATCACTGCGCTGCTCTTATTTCTTTTTATCCAAAAGAGTATATCACAATGAGAAAAGTAAATATACACGCTACGGCTATTATGGTGAATTTAGCAATTGATGCTAATGTTCAAAAATTATGTTTTGTGAGCTCTATTGCAGCATTAGGAGAAGGGCAAAAAGGAGTAGCGACCACCGAAGAAAATGAATGGGATACACATGGTAAAAATCATGGATATGCTATTACAAAGCACGGGGCTGAAATGGAAGTTTGGAGAGCAAGCCAGTAAGGGATTGATGTCATTATTGTAAACCCGGGAGTTATCTTAGGCGCGGGATATTGGAATACCGGTTCCGGAAAACTGTTTACTCAGCTATATAAAGGGTTTAAATTTTATACTGAAGGAATCACCGGTTTTGTAGGGGTAAAAGATGTTGTAAAATCAATGCATCATTTAATGGAGGGCACTGTCAAAAACGAGCAATTCATTTTGGTGTCGGAAAACAAATCTTTTAAAGAAGTTTTTTTTACAATTGCAGATGCATTTCATAAAAAAAGACCTTCATTTAAAATAAAACCCTGGCAAACGGCTGTTCTCTGGCGGGCGAACAAAATGTTGATGATATTAACAGGAAAAGAACCTTTAATAACAAAGCATACTGCAAAATCTGCTCATGAAAAAACATATTACTCTTCGGATAAATTCATTCAAAAAACAGGTTTTGCTTTTGAAAACATAGCAAATGTAATTAAAGAAACGGCTTCTTTATTTCTTCAAAAAAATACAGTTAAAAAGTCGAAAAGTATAAAAGTTCGAAAGTAATACCACTTATCACTTGAAATTACCGTAATAAAATGCTCTTTTTTCCTTTCTTGTTCGCTATAAAAAGAAACCGTAACGAATGCACGCTTTATTTTTCTAACTCCAATAAAGAAAAAAATCATCATTTTCTTTTACAGTAATTTCAAATAATAACTGGTATAAAAATATTGGCATGAGCATTGAGCATGTCCAAATAGGGTCTGCTGAAAAATACTACATTTCTGAAAGGCAATGACTTATAATAATTCTCTTGACAAAAAGTGCATGCCTTTTAACCTAACTGATGCTAAAACCTTGCATTTTGTTACACAATTAAAGAACATTTTTTTGTTGCTCAGAGGCACATCACTTTTGCAACTTTCTCAATTTGAAGTATTTATATACATCTACATCTTCGAAAATTACAAAATTAATGCACCTCTGAACTTTTCAGCAAGCCCTATATATGACGTCTGATATCTTTTTTTGATCGGATATTGGAAAGTTCGTGATGTTGGTTTTTATTTTTTCTAAAATAAAGCTATTTCCTCAGTTTTTAGAGGAATTTGCAGTACGGCTTTTTCATGTTAAAAGAAAAATATCCTCATTTTTTTTAAACACAACATTGGATATAAAGAAATATTTTTATAGGTTTGTTGTAGTGATAACTTTAATAACCCCTAAAATCTTTATCTTTTGAATAAATTTTTCCATTTTTTTTGAGTAAAACAATAGGCATAGTCAGGCAATAAATAAATGCCTGTAAAAAGAGATATTTGGTAGCCATTTGAAAACAATATTGCGTTAAAATCAGAGGTTCCGAAAAAAGAAAAGTTGTACATTGAAACAACAAAAGTCATTCGCTTAAAGAGATTTGAACATTATGAGTAAACAAAATAGTAAAATTGAATGAATACCAAAAACGGGAATAATTCCCAAACCTACAATTTGTAGGGTAATTTTTAAAACCTTTTTAAAATATGAAAAAAGTAGTTTTAATTTTTGTTTTTTTATTTGCATTAACAAGTTCTTATGCAAATAATTTTAGTAATAATGACTTAAAAATTTCAGAGATTGAAGACATATCAATTGAGAATGTTGCTTCTAATGATTTGGATTTTGAGTCATTATCTATTGACTTAATTAGTTTTACTTCTTCATATGAAGTAAAAAATAACTCAACCTCAATGAATACATTTCAAGCAGAAAATATTGAAGTTGAAGTTTTTGATTATTGGGTAAGATATTGTATTTACAGAAACGGTAGAAAATATTGTACTGAATGGGAGTATGTTATTGAACTTGAAGAAATAGTAATTATTGCTAATTAATCAATATCTATCTGGTCTTAATTAAGACCAGATAGATTATTACTTAAATATAGAAATATGAAAAATAAAATTTTATTTATTATGTTTTTTGGTTTATTCATTAATATGAATGCACAAAAAAATAATATTTGTGGAAAAATAGAATACACTTATACCATTAATTTAGATTATATAAATCAAGAAAAATATGAGTTATATTTTAATAGAAAAATTTCCTATTCAAAAGAAATAGCCATAACTAAGGCTGAAAATGAAAAATCACAAGAGAATAAACCAATGGGTACTCAAGTGAATATAGTTGTTGGCAGAAAAAATACAACAAGTAAGTTTTATTATAATTCAATAAATTCTTTTTTCTTTAGAGATAACTTTTTCGATGAAGTAATACTAGTAAAAGAAGAAAAATTTAAAAACTCTTGGAAATTACATTCAGAAACCAAAAAATTGTCTAATTTTTTATGCAAGAAAGCTACGATTCTATTTAGAGGCAGAAATTATACAGCGTGGTATACAGAAGAAATTCCTGTTTCATTTGGTCCCTGGAAATTAAGAAATTTACCAGGAATGATTTTAGAATTTTATAATACTGACAAAGTATTTCATGCAGTTGCTAATAAAATTAAAGTTGGAAATGATAATTGTTTTTTTGAGTTTGATAAAAAAGAGTTAGAGAAAGCTATAAATTTAGATGCTTATTTAAATAAAAAAGAAGAGTTGATTGATAATATGTTTGCTGAAATGTCTGCTAGAAGACCAAAAGGGTCTAAACCATTTAAAAGAGATAAAAAATGTGATGATTGCAGTAAAGAAATAGAAATATTTAATGAGAAAAATTAAACTATTAATTGCTTTTTTTTTATGTAATCTTACCTTTTCTCAAACTACTTTAAAAGGATTGATAAGCGATTATTCAAAAAATCCTATTTCGTATGTAAGTATTATGATAAAAGATAGTTTGAATAATAATATTAACTATACTTATTCTGACGAAAATGGAACTTATTTATTAGAAATTAATAAAAAAGGTATATATAATATGTCTTTTTCCTCTATGGGTTACAAAACAAAAATGATTGCTTTAATATTAAAAAAAGATAAAAGTGAAATTGTTAAAAATATTTCTTTGCAAGAACAAACTTTAGAATTAGATGAAATCATTATTCAATCAGAAAAGGTTATAAAAGTAAAAAAAGATACTGTAGAAATAAAAGTCAATAAATTTTTAAAAGGTAGTGATGCTACTGTAGAAGATTTGTTAAAAAAAATACCGGGCATTACTGTAGATATTGAAGGAACTATTAAAGTAGGTAATCAAGAAATAGAAAAATTAATGATAGATGGTGATGATTTTTTTGAACGAGGCTATAAAATATTATCTAAAAATATGCCTCCAGACCAATTAGAAAAAATACAAATTTTGCAAAAATATTCTAATAATAGGTTACTAAAGAATATTGAGGAAAGCGACAAAGTTGCGCTAAATTTAGTGTTAAAAGAGGATGCGAAAAGGCAATGGTTTGGTAATGTTTCTCTTGGTTATGATTTGCATTCAGTTAATAGATATCATCTTAAAACTTATATGATGAATTTTGAAAAAAAAAATAAATTTATTTTTTTTTCTAATTTTAATAATATTGGTTATAATGCAACTGGTGATATCAATCATCTCATCAAATCTTCAAGATTTGATGAGGATGCAAGCATAGGCGATAATCAAACTGTAAATTCATTACTAAACCTATTACTTAACAATCTTAATTTTAAAAAAGACAGAACTAACTTTAATAACGCAGAATTAATATCATTAAATGCCATTTTTAACCCAACAGAAAAACTAAAAACAAAAATTTTGGGATTTTTCAATTGGGACGAAACCAATTTTTTTAGAAAAAGCATTGACGTTGTTGATGTCAATGGAACAAATTTTACCAATACTGAAGATTATAAATTGCGTAACAAAAAACGAATAGCTTTTGGTAAACTTGATTTTACCTACAATATTTCAAAGACCAAAATGCTTGAAGCGACTACTAAATACAATAATGGCGATTTTAACGATAATTCTAATTTAATATTTAACGGTAATTCTACTATTGAGAACTTGCAGTATCAAAATACACTTTTTGACCAAAAAATAAGCTATACCAATAAGTTTGCAGACAAAAAAGTATTTTTATTGACTGGTCGTTTTATTGATGAAAAAACACCACAAAACTATACCATTAATCAATTTTTTTATCAAGATTTATTTCCTGCTTTTACCAACGCTAATAATGTAAAACAACAAAGCACTAACCAAATGCAATTTGCAGGTGTTAATGCACATTTATTAGACCGAAAAGCCAATGGTCATTTATTAGAACTTCAATTAGGTAATGAATACCGAAAAGACATATTATCTACTACTTTTTCACTTTTAGAGAATAATACCGTTTTAGAACAACCAATTGGCTACCAAAACCAAACCAATTATGTGTTCAATGATTTGTACTTTAAAAGCAAATACAGATTAAAACTTAAAGATTTTGGGATAGTCGGCAAACTAGATGTACATCAGCTTTTTAATAGTTTAGATAACAATAATATAAATAGTAATCAAAATCCATTTTTTGTCAATCCAAGTTTAGGTTTTGATTGGGAAATAAATGATAAAAACAAAATAACATCTTCTTACTCTTACAACACCACAAATGCAAAAGTTTTAGATGTCTTTAGTGATTTTGTATTAACTGGCTTTCGTTCTTTTAATCAAGGTACAGGAAATTTTAATCAATTAGAGGCTTCAAGTGTTGTTTTTAATTATCAACTTGGAAATTGGAGCGACCGTTTTTTTGCAAATACATTTATCCTTTACAACAAAAATCACGATTTTTTTTCAACAAATACAGCAATAGAACAAAACTTTACGCAGGCTGAAAAAATACTGATTGAAGACCGAGAATTTTTAAGCATCAATTCAAAATTAGATTATTACTTTAAATTTATATCGTCAAATTTAAAAGTAGATTTAGGCTATACAAAAAGTGAGTTTAAGAACATTGTAAACAATTCTAATTTAAGACAAGTAACCTCAAATAATTACAACTATGGTTTAGAATTGCGTTCTGGTTTTAAAGGTGTTTTTAATTATCATTTGGGTACTAAATGGACAACAACTGAAATAGAAACTACTATAAATAATTCGTTTACTAATAACGTGAGTTTTCTAGATTTATCATTTATTTTCAATAATAGACTAGATGTTCAATTACAATCAGAACGTTACTATTTCGGAAACTTACAAACTGACAATACCTATTATTTTTTAGACCTTGATGCAAGATGCAAACTCATTGATAACAAACTGACTTTGGGTTTAACTGGGAAAAACCTTTTTAACACCGAAAGGTTCAAGAATTTTATAATCAGCGACATCGGAACATCAACAACTGAATATAGATTATTATCAAGATTTGTACTTTTAAAATTGGAATACAGGTTTTGAAAGTTGAAACGAATAAAAACGGCTACCAATAACTAAGCGTATGTTGCGCCGATAGGCTAGCAATATACGCCTTGTTGACTGATTCGTTTTTGATTTTTCATCCCCTATGGGTAAAACGATTTTTAGATTCGTTTGCTGCTTATCAATTGGTCTTGATTACGAGGTTTTTTCTATTGTGAAGTGTTTTAAAAGTTTACCTATCATCACTTTATTGAGTTTATTTTACTTTTTGAGTCTCTTTTTCAGTGTTTTTTAGGGATATTCGTAAAATATTCAATTATTTGTTTTTCAGTAAATTAGATTAGATAAAGATCCCTAAAAAACCCCGAAAAGTGAGCAAAAAGCCCTAAATTCGGGGTAATCTTATTTTTTATCTATGACTAAAGTACGAAAATTATCCCAGTCAATCAACCAAATAAATTTCGAAACCCCCTCAGAGAAGTTTGAGAGTTATTATCAAAACTTTCTCGGTTCCGATTTGGGTTACCTCCATCAATCTATTCCATGGGGTTCACTTGCCCAATCGTTTAGCAAAAAGATCAAGCGAAGGTATACAGTGGCTGGAACAGCAACGAGAGTGGTACACCACCAAAGAGAAGCCCAAGGATCTTATTGTGAGCATAGACAAAAGGTATATCCGTCCTATAGTAAGGGGCAAGGAAACCAAGCGTGTTGAGTTTGGTGCCAAGGTCAATACCGTTCAAATCGATGGCATCAATTTTATAGAAAACTTAAGCTTTGACGCCTTTCACGAAGGTATCCGCCTGCAAAGCTCCGTCTATCAAGCCCAGTCCTTAACCCATACCAAAACCAAAGCTATTGCCGCTGACAATATCTACGTCACCAATGCCAACAGAAGTTACTGCACCAAAAACAATATCCAAATCAGTTTTGTCCCCAAAGGGAAACCTTCTAAAGACGCCCAACAACAAAAGCAATTAAGGCAAATCTTGTCCAAAGAAAGGGCTACCGGAATGGAAGGTAGTTTTGGAACCGAAAAACAGCACTACTCCCTTGACAAGATCAAGGCAAGAACACAGAAAACGGAAACCTTGTGGATCTGCTTTGGCATCCATACCGCCAATGCGGTAAGGATTGCCAAAAGGGTAAAGGATCAAAAAGCATCTGCCAAAGCTCGGCAACACGTAGCTTAACAATACCGCAAAAAAAACACTTTCTTAGCCAGGTCCATGGGATAACTATGTCTAAAAATCAGTGAAAAAAACACTTTTTGCCAATAAAAGCGTGCAAAAGCCTCAACGTATGGATATTCTTCTTGCTCAAAAAGAAAATCTTAGTGGAATATTAATCTTGATGGATAGTTTTACGAATATCCCTTTTTATGTCTTTAAGCGTAGCGGTCTTATATCTAAACTTTCGGATGCTATTGACTTTCCAACTTTTTAACTTTAAACTGTATTAAGCGTCATAGCCCGCCATTATTTTTTGGAGGCCTTTGCAAAATAGTGGTATATTCTGTGTTTGAATTGATTTGACTTCAAATTTCTTCCTTCCCGAAAATTTTAAATCCTCAAAACCACCAGGTTATTCCGGTTGAAAATGTTCTTCGGGCATCGAACTTTTTTGTCAAATCAATTTTGCAAAGGCCTCTTGTTTAATAAATCTCCCGAACCTTTTTTATATGTCTTATTTGGAGCTTCTATAGTTGTCTTTGGAGCTAGTTTTTTAATAGAATCTCTCCTGATAGAATCTTTTATCCGTCTTTCATCTACATATTTTTTCTTGTAATTTTCCAAATTACGTTTTACCTGTTCCAGTAATTTTTGATATTCATCTAATCTTGTTGTATAATAAAAATTACTTCTTTTGAAACGTGAGCTGTCAATTTTATACTTATTATATATCAAGGGAATATAATCCACTTTTGCCTGGAAATAACTATTTTTTAAGTCTCTGGAAGCACCGGCAATATACAAATCGGTAAGTAAAGAAACTATGGTATCTCTTGGAATTAAATCCTGAGGCTTTTTATAGATAGTATTACTGGTACAGGAGAAAAAAGAAATGATTATAATAATTAAAAATAGTCTTTTCATGTTGGCCATTATCTGTCAAAAGTAATTCTTCTTCCTTTAGTTACTTCATTAAATATTCCGTTATTATATGCTAAAGTTCCGTTTACAAAAGTATGTGTTATGGTTGATGAAAATTCAAGCCCCTCAAATGGAGACCAACCACATTTATACAATAGATTTTCTTTAGTTACTTGTTGAGGTTTTTCTAAATCTATCAAAACCAGATCTGCAAAATAGCCTTCTTTGATATATCCTCTTTTTTCAATCCGGAATATTTTAGCCGGATTATGGCAGGCTTTTTCTACTAATTTTTCTAAGGAAATAGTTTTGTCTTTCACTTTCTCCAGCAAAGCCAATAAGGCGTGTTGTACCAAGGGGCCTCCGCTGGGGGCATTTTTATAGTGATTCGATTTTTCTTTCAAAGTATGCGGCGCATGATCTGTGGCTATGATGTCTATCCTGTCGTCGAGCAGCGCATCCCACAAGCTTTTTCGATCTTGTTCGGTTTTTATTGCGGGATTCCACTTGATAAGCGTTCCTCTTGTTTCGTAGTCTTTATCGGAAAACCACAAGTGATGTACACATACTTCAGCGGTAATTTGTTTTTTTTCTAACGGGATATCATTTCTGAATAGGTTTGTTTCTTTAGCTGTCGATAGATGAAAGACATGCAATCTGGCTCCTGTTTTTTTTGCCAAAGCAATTGCTTTTGACGATGAAATATAACAAGCTTCCTCACTTCTGATAACAGGGTGTAATGTTACGGGAATATCTTCACCATATATAGCGGAATAATGAGCCGTATTTTTTTTGATTGTAGCCTCGTCCTCACAGTGTACGGAAATAATAAGTTTTGTTGATGAAAATATTTTTTCCAGTACGGTTTCATCATTTACTAACATATTTCCGGTAGATGAACCTAAAAAAAGTTTGATTCCGGCTACATTTTTCGGATCTGTTTTTAGCAGTTCGTCCAGGTTGTCATTAGTACCGCCAAACATAAAAGAGTAGTTTGCATACGACGTGTTTGCTGCTATCCGGAATTTTTCTTCTAATAATTCCTGAGTAGTTGCCTGGGGAATGGTATTGGGCATTTCAATAAAAGTGGTAATTCCGCCGGCAATGGCGGCCCTGCTTTCTGTCGCGATATTTGCTTTGTGAGTCAATCCGGGCTCTCTAAAATGCACCTGATCGTCAATTAATCCGGGAATTAAAAGTTTTTTATTGGCGTCAATAATAATAGCACCTTTTTGTGGAGTAATATGTTTGGTAATCTCTTTTATGTACTCATTTTCTATAGATACATCTCCAACAAAGGTTTGGTTATCGTTAACAATCGTTGCATTTTTAATTAAGTAAGCACTCATTTTAACCCGTTAAATCTCATTTTGATTACACCAAACAATGCTTCATAAACTATTGAGCCACTCATTTTAGATTCCCCTTGTGTACGGTCTGTAAAAATTACCGAAATTTCTTTAATATTAAATTTATGTTTCCATGCTTTAAATTTCATTTCTATTTGAAAAGCATATCCCACAAATTTAATTTTATCCAGTTCTATAGTTTCTAAGACATTTCTTTTATAGCATACGAATCCGGCAGTAGTATCGTAAATAGGAATTCCGGTTATTAAGCGTACATATTTCGAAGCAAAATAAGAAAGTAATACTCTTTTCATAGGCCAGTTTACCACATTAACACCTTTAGAATATCTTGACCCAATAGAAACATCTGCTCCCTCATACACACAAGCATTATAAAGTTGGATCAAGTCATTCGGGTTGTGAGAAAAATCAGCATCCATTTCAATGATATAATCGTATCCCCTCTCTATGGCCCAATAAAAACCGTGAATATATGCAGTGCCTAACCCATTTTTTTCAAGTCTGTTTTCAATAAAAAGGGTTTTGGGGAATTCATTCATTAGAGCGATAACAATTTCAGATGTCCCGTCCGGTGAATTGTCATCTACCACAAGTATATGAAATGCTTTTTTTTGATTGAATATGGCCCTGATAATGCTTTCAATATTTTCTTTTTCGTTATAAGTAGGTATGATTACTAAAGCGTCAGACATCTAAAATTTGAAAATATTAAAAGCAAATATACATTATTTAATTGCTAATTTTGTGTTAATTGCAGTTTCAAAAACGTCAATATGGAAGCAACAGAACGGGTATTGATATCTAGAGATTGGGTTACGTTAATGGTTTTAGTATCATTTTTTTTTCTGGCGTTATTGAAGTTCTTAAATCAAAAAAAATTAAGAGGCTATTTCTTATCATTCTTAAACAAGAGTTTTATAGAATCGGACTCTTTTGAAAACTCTTCTTTTTTTTCTGTGTTTAATATTTTTTTTTCTGTGTTTAGTTCATTGGTTTTTTCTTTATTTCTTACACAGTTTTTAGACTTTTATAAAGCATCAAATGAGCTAACTTTTTTAAATTTTTTGGTATTATTTTGTGTATTGTTTTTATTCCAATTGGTGCAAAATGGTATCCAGGTGGTACTGGTTTCTTTATTTTCGATAAAAAGTACTGCAATTGACATTTTATTTGTGAGTCAGAGAAGTTATTTGTTTTCCGGTTCAATCCTGATGTTTATTTTATTTGTCTTATATTTTTATACAGGACTGAACTTCAACTATATACTATTTGTTGTTATTGCTATCATCAGTCTGATGTCATTATTTTATATAAATACAAACAAAAAGCTGATTATTAACAAGTTGTTTTATTTTATTTTGTACCTTTGCGCGATTAAATTGGCACCATTACTGGTGCTGATTAAATTGATTTTATAAAACGAAAAGAATGAGTATGAAAGTGAGAACAATATTGGTATCGCAGCCGGCACCAAAAACAGAGACATCTCCTTACCACGATTTGTCTACTAAGCAAAAAGTAAAAATTGATTTCAGGTCTTTTATTCACGTAGAAGGGGTTACTTCCAAAGAGGTCAGAGCACAAAAAATTGATTTATCTAATTTTACGGCAATTATTCTGACAAGTAGGAATGCAGTAGATCATTTTTTTAGGATTGCAGAAGAAATGCGTTTCAAAGTTCCGGATGCTATGAAGTATTTTTGCCAGTCGGAAGCAGTGGCTTTTTATCTTCAGAAATATGTAGTATACAGAAAACGTAAAATTTATGTTGGAAACAGAACGTTTACGGAATTATGCAAGTTGATAAAAAAGCATAAGGAAGAAACGTTTTTATTACCCTCGTCTGATAGGTTGAAACCAGAGATTCCAAATTCGTTAGAGATGTTGGAAGTAAACTGGAAAAGGGCTGTTTTATACAAAACCATAGTTAGCGACCTCTCCGATTTGGAAAATGTTTTCTATGACGTATTGGTATTTTTTAGCCCGTCGGGAATTGATTCGTTATTTAAAAATTTTCCGGACTTTAAACAAAGTAATACCAGAATTGCAGTATTTGGAAATTCGACTATAAAAGCAGCAACTGCTGCAGGGTTAAAGTGCCATATTACAGCACCGTCGCCCGAGACACCTTCTATGGCTATGGCTTTGGAAAGATACATTAAAGAAGTAAATAAGAAATAAGTTGAGTTTTCTTAGTTTTTATGCAAATAAGGTAGCAAAAGCCTCTTCTATTTTTCCTGCCGGAATGAGTTTAATTGTACGTTTTGCCGGAGTGATTTTATTATACTTGGAAGTAACAAAAGTAGTATACCCTAATTTTTCGGCTTCAAGGATTCGCTGATCAATTTTAGAAACGGGCCTGATCTCTCCTGCCAAACCTATTTCCGCAGCAAAACAAACTTGAGGAGAAATGGCAATGTCTCGTCCGGAAGATAGTATGGCAGCAACAACTGCCAGGTCCATTGCAGGGTCGTTTACGTGTATTCCGCCGGTAATGTTTAAAAAAACATCTTTGTTTCCTAGTGCAAATCCGGCGCGTTTTTCTAACACAGCCAAGAGCATGTGCAAACGTTTTAAATGATATCCTGTGGCTGCCCTTTGCGGTGTTCCATAAACCGCACTACTAACCAATGCCTGAACTTCTACCATTAACGGTCTTATTCCTTCCAAAGTGGAAGCTATTGCCGTACCGCTTAAATCAACATCTTTTTTTGAAATCAATATTTCGGAAGGATTGGAAACTTCCCGTAAACCGTTGGATAGCATTTCATAAATCCCCAATTCAGCTGTAGATCCGAATCTGTTTTTTGGGGAGCGCAAAATTCTGTACGTATGATTCCTGTCCCCCTCAAACTGCAAAACAACATCTACCATATGTTCCAGAATTTTAGGACCGGCAATATGCCCTTCCTTATTTATATGTCCAATCAGCAGGACAGGAGTGGCGGTTTCTTTAGCAAACTTTATTAACTCGGCAGTAGTTTCTCTTATTTGGGAAATACTTCCGGGAGAAGCTTCCATAGTATTTGTATACAACGTTTGTATGGAATCAATTACCAATAGTTGAGGTTTTACCTCTTCAATATTCTTAAAGATTAATTGTGTATTGGTTTCGGTTAGAACTAAACAGTTTGAATGGTCAGGTTGTAACCTTTCTGCCCTCATTTTTATTTGAGATTGACTTTCTTCTCCCGATACATATAATACACTTTCGGAAATGTTTAGAGCTATTTGTAGAAGCAGTGTTGATTTTCCAATTCCGGGCTCTCCGCCTAACAGTATAACAGAACCTTTTACCATACCACCACCTAAAACCGTATCTAGTTCAACATTATTTGTAGTGATTCTCTCCTCGGGGTTTAATTGGATCTCATTTATTTTTAATGGTTTGGAAGTGCCTTTTGTATTTGTAGGTTGCTGCCAACTCCTTTTTTCTCCTTTTTGAATACGTTCTTCAACAATGGTATTCCATTCATTACATATACTGCATTGCCCCATCCATTTCGGATATTGAGTACCACAATTTTGACAGAAAAAAGTAGTCTTTATTTTAACCATTAAAAGTAGGTTTTATACATAGAAGGAAAATTTATTTAGGCGGCCTTATTATAAATAGGCAACAGTAAAAAAGCCAATCCGCCAAAAATAATAATCATAGCGGTTTGGGCAGACCACATAACACTTCCAAATGCAAGTGAAGGCTCTTCAGCTACTCCAAATAAATTAAAAGCCGTGGCTACAGCTATAGGGTATAACCCAACACCGCCGTTAGTGGCGGCAATACTTAACCCGCCGGCAATAAAACCGACCAAAATACCTCCAAAAGGGACATGCAATCCTTTGATGGCCGGTATGGTTGCCCAAAACATTAAAACATATAGTACCCAAATAAAAACAGTATGAAAAATAAACGCCCATTTTTTTTTCATCTTAAAAATACTGGAAACACCATCGATTAAACTAATGATGAAATTCTTTATTTTTAATAATATTCCTGATTTGGCTCTTTTAATGAAAGATAAAAAAATAAAAAACCCAACAGCTATAGTCAGTAATACAATGCTTATTTTGATTGGATTAAAATTTTCAATTAAAAGAGTATATATAAAATCGAATTGAAAAAAAAGTGTAATGATAATAATGACAAACATCATTATTAGATCTGCAATTCTCTCGGCAACTATGGTTCCAAAACCTTTTTCAAAAGGGATGCTTTCATAGTTTGTCATGACCGTTGCTCTTGAAATTTCCCCTGCCCTGGGAATCGCTATATTGACAAAATATCCGATTAAAACAGCTAATGTACTATTTACAAATCTCGGCTTATAACCCATAGGTTCTAATATGAATTTCCACCGATACGCTCTCGAAAAATGACTCAAAACACCAAAAAGTAAACCTAAGGCAATCCACCAGTAATTGGCATTTTTAAAATACTCTAAAAGTGTTTCAGGAGGAATGATCGTAAATAAATACCAAACTAGAAGCCCTCCAATGACCAGTGGCAGTATTACTTTTAAAAACTTTTTATGTCTAGGATTCAAAATTAGGCTAAAGTATTTGTTGTTTCATTTGGAAAAACCAATGCAGGGTTAAAGTTTTTAGCTTCTTCTAAATCCATATATGCATAAGCAATTATTATAAGAATATCCCCTACGGCAACTTTTCTGGCAGCCGCTCCGTTTAAAGTAATTTCACCCGTTCCTCTTTTGCCGGGAATGACGTAAGTTTCCAGCCGCTCTCCATTATTGTTATTGACAATCTGCACTTTTTCACCTTCTATGATATTAGCAGCACCCATCAAGTCCAAATCTATGGAAATACTGCCGATATAATTTAAGTCGGCTCCTGTTACTTTAACTCGGTGGATTTTTGATTTTACTACTTCAACTAACATGTTACAAAAATACTATTTTTTTAAATCTTATATAAATTACAAATTTTAAATTCACCATTACGGGCTCGGCTATGCGTAGTTCGGGATTTTGAAGCACTTCACTTTTAGTTTAGTACTTGGTTTATTTGATGCAAATAACTTCATTTTCAACACTTTGCCCGCATTACGTATAGCTTTTGTTGTGCCTCCGTTGTTATTTCTAAATATTATCACTATATGGCAATGTTTTAATATAATTTTCCATAAACAACCAATCAGGATTCCCGTCTTTTTTTGTTGGAAGCTTTATTATTTCATTTTTAAATTTATTCATAAATGCCTTACGTCCAAACTTAAATTTATATTGATTTTGTTTCATTATCGTAGTGATAAATAATGCATTATACTTGTTCAAATTAGGATTATGAAAAGCATAGATTTCGTCAGAGGCAGTAAACTCTCCGCTTACCCAAAAGGCAGTTCCAAAAGTAGAATAAACAATACAATCTTTTTCTACAAAAAGAGGATTCTCTATACTGTCAGTTAAGCTATTATTATATTCCGAAGCAGAATAATAAGGCATTTCACCTTTGATTCTATCTGATTCAATAAGTCGTTCTCCGTGTTTAATTTTTGTCCATAATTTTTTATCAATAAAGCTAAACTCTTTCCAATCACTCCTATCTATTGGTGTGCCTTTACTTTGATTTTTAGTATCTATTTTTCTAAAATTAATTTTATTTCTCAAAGATTTTATATACTCTTCCATATATTCAAAGTCAGGATTTCCATCTTTGTTAATTGGTAAGTATATTTTTTCTTTTTTTAATCTATCGTTACTTATTTCTCGCCCGAAATTGTATCTGTATTTTATTTTTTCAAAAATTGGTTTGAAGAATATTGCAATATGTTTGGTCAATTCCCTGTTTTTTAACCAAATAACAGTAACGTGGTCAGATGCGACAAATTCATAATCGTGATAAAACAGATAACCGACACTTCCACTATTTGAAAGTGTCATTTTGTTGTTATGAATTACCATATAGTCAGGAGGAGAAATGTAATTATCTACGCCATTATTATGAGCAGTTGAGGAGATATAAGCAATATCACCTGAAATCTGATTTTGTGTAGTTAATCTTCTCCCACGCCGGAACTCACAAACTTGACAAAATTTAAAATATTTATATTGCTTATTCATCTTGATTATTTTCGTAATAAGAACTAACTGCACCCAATAATTCGGTTTCTGATAAATCTTTGTCCAAAATATTCAAATCTTTTTTAACCTGAAAAATCATATAATCAGAAATAGATTTGATGAAATCGTCTTCATTCAGTGTTGAATAATCTGTTTTACTATGAGCATAAATTGTCCATTCATCTTTAGGTTTTATTTTTGTACGAACAAGTGTAATGTCATTGGGCGTTGAAGTTGGTTTTAATGCATCAAGTAATTGTTGTTCGATTGATGTCCATCTTCCATATACATCAGTTCTCCCTTTATTTTTGGCAAGAACAAAGCCGTCATCTCTTAAATCATAAAATACTACTTCATCGTTTTTGTAGTCAAAACTTCGGTTTGTTTCAAATACGGCTATTGCGGTATGTGTTGATGCATTAGGTTGAAATAGTTCCCCCGGTATATTAATTACATATTTTAACGTGTGTTTCTTCAGAATTTGTTCACGAATATTTTCCTCTTTGAAATAAGTAGATAAAGGAGCAATAATTATACCGTATCTTGAACAATTATCTAACATCTTTACTAAAAAAGTAATCTCTTTTGGAGTAGGGTCATTTTTATTCTCTTTACCACTATATGGTGGATTGATGAATCCAATAGTTGGCTTAAATTTATCTAACTCATTTTGTGCTTTTGGGTTTCGTATTGAATCGTAATTAAAAATAGATGATTTACCATCACCACGAAATAACATATTAGATATTGCACTAATATACATAGTAGGATTTAGTTCAAAACCAAGTAGTTGATTTTCTTTTACTTTCTTAATTGCAATATTTTTATCTGTACGATGACTTTTACTGATTTTATCAATTAAAGCATTCATCCCTGCAATTAAAAATGCACCTGTCCCGCAACAAATATCTACAATCCTATCATTATCTTTCAAATCTATTAACTTGGTAAATAGAGTAGTAATATGTCTTGGTGTAAGTACAATTCCCTTTTTTACATTTGAAACTCCTGCATATTTTAAAAATTCTTCATAAAATTTTCCTATAATATCGTAGTTGGAATTGCTTGCAAACTGATTTTCAAATAATGGAATTACTGCTGTTTCTAGCTCAATTAAAATATCTTTTAAAATACTTGTACTGTTCAATGTCTGGTCAGTAGATAGAAACGCTAATTCTGTGCTCAAGGCTTGAAGTTTTTCATCAGGAATACCTTCAATCTTAAGAATATTCTTTACTGTGTCAAGAACACGATTAGTAATTGTAGTAGATTGATATGTTTTATAGTGGTCAGGAAAATCATTAATGTAATTTTCAGAATTCTTTTCAACTCTATGTAAACAAATCATCAGTGCGGAAAGTAAAACAGGACGTTTTTGAGAATCAACACTACGTAGTAAATTGTTGATTTTCTTACTCGAACTACTTACAGTTGCAACAGCTTCTTCTTCATTTAACGAATTAAACAATGCCAAAAATTGTTCTTCATTCATAAAATTAGTAACCTGACTAAGCGGGATAATTTTATTTTGCTTTGTATCTATGGTATAGCAATTAAATTTATATTGATATTCCAACGACATATCTCCACTTACGGCAATGCCAAGAATTTTCCATTTATTAAAAAAATCTTTAAGATTATTCTTTAAGTTACTGTTGAAGAAACGACTTAAATACCATTTAATTCCACTTATAGCACCTTTTTCTTTATCGGGATTCTCGTGGTCTTTGATTGATGATTTTTCTTCAACTAAAACAAGAAATTTATTATGAACATCAACAAAAATTCTGTCAGGGTATCCTATTTTCTGGTTTTCCTTTTTTGAAGCTGTGCTTAAAACTTGTTTGATTTCATTAGTCAACTTATTTTCTGTTTGGCTATCATCCCAATCAGCTACATTATATCCTAATGATTGCAACTTTTGAGTAACACTTGGTGTTATATTTTTATCTTTTCGTGCCATAATTACAATTCTAATTTACCTTGTTTGGCGTTAATATTCTTATAATAATGTGCAGTACTTTCAGCAACGGCAAAAACATTGTCAGAACAATGATTTTTATATGCTTCTTTAGCAAATTTGTCAGCAAATAACAAATCGCGTATTTTCTGTAAGTCAATTTCAAAAATCTCAGAGAGTTTTTTTAGTTTTGATACACTAAACTTTTGAGTACCATTTTCTATACGGCTTATAGCACTCGAATTAATCCCAATTTTAGCTCCAAAATCAGTTTGTGTCCACTCTCTTTTTTCTCTCTCGGCTTTTATAAAATGTCCAAAACTTGTCATTTTCTATAATTCTATTATACGATTTGATGTATTTTTAGCAAATGTAATCATAATTTGCGAAATAATAGTCGAGATTTTTGTTTTTATCAGAGACTTAATATCGTTTTAGTGGATTCTTACAATGAGGCACAACGAGTTTTTATCTCCTAAATATCAACTGATTAAATTTAATTTTTGTGAAGTTAATTTTTAGATTCAATATAGTGAACTCATTTAAACTTTTTGGATGTAAGCGAACATTAGAAGTTTTTAGGGCTGTTGAAGGATTTTTTGAGTTTCATAGTAGCGCTACGGAAGGAAAAAAAGACAAAAACAGAGCGGAAAACAGTAATTTTTTAGCAAATTGAAAAAGTTTAAATGAGTTCAGTATAAAAAAGAAGAGATTTTTATAAAAAGGTGATATATTCCGTATTAAAATTGATTTGGCTGCAAATTTCTTCTTTCTTGAAAATTTTAAATCCTCAAAACCAACAGGTTATTACGGGTCAAAATTTTCTTCGAGCATCGAACTTTTTTGCCAAATCAATCCTCCAAAGGTCTCAAGAAGTTAAGCTTCCAGTGCAATATTGTCTATCAAACGTACTTCTCCTGCAAAAACAGCAATAAAGGCCCTGTATTTTTTAGCGCTTTCTTTGTTCGAAATTTCTTGTAAGGTAGTAGCATCGGCAATTGTAAAGTACTCTAATTTTAGAAAGGAATTGTTTTGAAATTGATTTTCAACCCATAGCACAATTTCTCCAACAGGCTTTTCTTTAAAAAGATGTGTTACTTTTTTTAAGGTAGCATAAATGAATGGAGCTTCTGATCGTTGTTTTTTACTCAATCTAAGATTTCTGGAACTCATAGCCAAACCATCTTCTTCTCTATGGGTAGGACATCCGCGTATTTGAACAGACATTTGCTGTTTTTCAACCAGTTTTTTTATAATCTGCAGTTGTTGAAAGTCTTTTTCCCCAAAATATGCTACATCGGGCTGTACAATTTCAAGAAGTAATTTTACAATGGTGCTAACACCATCAAAATGACCTGCTCTATATTTCCCTTCCATTTCAAGCTCTAGCCCTTCAAAATTAAAACACTTAGCCACAATACTGTTGCCATACATTTCATGTACTGAAGGAAGAAATAAAACATCACATTGTTCTTTTTTTAGGAGCTCAATATCTTGGTCGATGGTTAAAGGGTAATCGGTGAAATCTTTTTTATTGTTAAACTGAGTGGGATTAATAAAAATACTGACTACAGTGACGTGGTTATTTCTCTTTGATGCTTTTATCAGGGAAAGATGTCCTAAATGGAGTACGCCCATAGTAGGGACAAAACCTATGGAAAGATTTTGAATCTTTACACTTGAGAGATGGTTGATTAAATGATTCTTTGTCTTACAAATATACATTAATCTCGGTTATAGCATATATACAAACTTAGCATTTTAACAACAATTTTACATAAAAATTTGTAGTTTTGCACTTCTTGTAAAGATTAGGCTTAATGAAAGATAAGAGAATATTATATGTTTCTTCCGAGGTAATTCCCTATCTGCCTGAAACAGAAATAGCGTCAACTGCATTTAATGTAGCGAAAAACACACATTCTAATGGAGTGCAAACGAGAATATTTATGCCTCGTTTCGGAGTTATTAACGAAAGAAGGCATCAATTGCACGAAGTGATAAGGCTCTCGGGTATGAATCTCATTATAAATGATATGGATATGCCTCTTATTATTAAAGTAGCCTCTATTCCCAGAGAAAGAATGCAGGTATATTTTATTGATAATGATGAATATTTTAAGAGAAAAGCCATTTTTACTGATGAAGATGATGCGCTTTTTACTGATAATGATGAAAGAGCTATCTTCTTTGTCAAAGGAGTTGTGGAAACGGTTAAGAAACTAAACTGGGCACCGGATATTATTCATGTACACGGATGGATGGCTTCTTTACTTCCTTTATATTTAAAAGAATATTATCCCGAAGAACCTTTATTTACGGGGAGTAAAATAGTTACTTCCATATATAATAAAGGGTTTGAAGGCTCGTTAAATAAAAAACTAATCGATAAAATTCGGTTTGATAAATTACCTGAACATAAAATTTCAGAGCTTTCAAAACCAAACTATATAAATATACTAAAGAATGCTATTGTAAACTCTGACGCTGTTGTTTACGGAAGCACGGAGGTTGACGAAGAATTGTCTTCTTTAATTGAAAGTGAAAATAAACTGGCTCTTCACTATAATCCGGAGGATTATTTGGAGCCTTATTTAGGCTTTTATAAAGAGATTATCTCTGCAAATTAATTAAGAATTTATGTTGAAAGGAAATATGAAAACAGTGATAACGGTTAGTTGTTTGACTTTACTGTTGATTGGTGTGATTTCGTGTGAAAAAGATTTCATCGATATTGGCTCATCTATTATTAACAACAACGAATTTAATGTTAAAGATACCATATTGGAAGTTGTGGTGACGGAAAAACCCGTTACCAGTGTAAGAGCAGATGGTTTCTCACTGGGAGGAGCTTTAGGTCAGTATTTGTTAGGCGTATATAATAATGCTAATTATGAAAAAATAGAAGCTTCCGTAATTTCTCAATTATTAATTAATCCTATTGCCAGAGTTGTGGATATGGATTATGGAGCAGATACAACTGTTGTTACTAAAATAGATACTGTTTATTTAAAATTACCGTACCAATCTACATTAAGAACTGACGGTTCCAATGAATATGATTTGGATTCTATTATCGGGAATAGAAATGCGCCTTTTAATCTGAATATTTACCAAATATCAACATTTTTAAATACGCTGAATCCCATGAATCCGGCTGTTTCCAATTCCTTTCAGTCCAATGCAGTCTACCAAACCATTTCTGCTGAATTAAATGCTGATGTAAATTATCAATTTATTCCAAAAGCGAGCGATACCATAGTTATTGTAAGCAGAAAGTTGCATGATGGAAGTATTTATGATAAAGATACTATCAAATTAACACGCAGTATTCCATTTGCCAGAGTACCACTTAAAAATGACCTGTTAAAACAATTGTTTTTAGACAGATATCAAACAGCAGATTTTGCAACACAGGAAGCCTTTAATAATTATTTCAGAGGAATTCTCCTGGAAGCAAGCGGAAATACAGGATCTTTAATTTCTTTTAATTTTAATAACCCTACTACCGAATTCGTCCCGTCAATAGAAATCTATTATACAAATACGGTGTTAGCTTCGGGAGCAGTGATTGATACGATAAAAAAAAATGATTCTTTTAGATTGTCCGGAGTTAGAAACAGTATTTATAAAATGACACCCAATAATCCTTCGCCTTCGGGAAGTTTTCAAATTCAAGGTACGGCAGGAAGCCATGCAGATATTACTGTTTTTGGACCAGATGCCAATAATAATAACCTCTCTGATCAAATAGAAGCACTAAGGCCAAGAAACTGGCTGATCAACGATGTGTCCTTAACCTTTCATATAAATCAGGATATTGTCGGATTTGATACCATAGCAACACCATTCAGGCTGTTTTTATACAAAAACGGGGAGGGTCAAAATTTAAATCCCTCACAGATTAAAGATATATTATCCGAAGGAACAGGTATTTTTGGAGGGATATTAGAGTTGACTACTGAGAAAAAACCAGATAAGTATACTTTTAGAATTACGGATTATGTATCCGACTTATTAAGTGGAGCGACAAATTATTTACCTCCTTTAACACTTAAAGTTTTTAACCCTACGGATATACCGACAAACAATGCAGATACGATTGTTAATACATATAACTGGAATCCCAAAGCTGTGATGCTCTTAAATCATTTACCAACGAATGGGGACAGAAGAGCTCAATTAAAGATTTCGTATTCTGAAAAAATAAATAACTAGTTAAACATAAAAAGGAAAAAGCATGTGTGGAATTACGGGTTATTTAGGCTATAGGAAAGCATATCCCATAGTCATAAACGGACTCAAAAGGTTAGAATACAGAGGCTATGACAGTGCAGGAATCATGATGTTTGACGGAAAACAAATGAACCTGTCTAAAACAAAAGGAAAAGTTTCCGATTTGGAAAGAATAATAGAACAAGAGCCCTATAGAAAAGAAGGAAATATCGGTGTAGGTCATACACGATGGGCAACACACGGAGTGCCAAATTATTTGAATTCACATCCTCATTTTTCCGAATCGGGTGATTTGGTAATCGTACACAATGGAATTATAGAAAATTATGATACCTTAAAAAAAGAGCTGATTTCCAGAGGGTATATCTTTAAAACAGATACCGATACAGAAGTCTTAGTCAACTTAATAGAAGAAGTAAAAAAACAAGAGCAATGTAAATTAGGGAAAGCTATGCAAATAGCTTTAACTCAGGTTATAGGGGCATATGCAATTGCGGTTTTTGATAAAACAAAAACAAATGAAATAGTTGTTGCCAGATTGGGAAGCCCGATTGCAATTGGTATAGGTAAAAATAACAATGAATTTTTTGTAGCTTCAGATGCTTCTCCTTTTATTGAATATACTAAGGATGCAGTCTATCTGGAAGACGAAGAAATGGCCATTATTAAACTCAATAAAGAAATTAAAGTACGTAAGATAAAAGATGACTCTCTTGTTGATACAAAAATTCAGGAGCTACAATTAAGCTTAGAGGAAATAGAAAAAGGAGGCTATGAACACTTTATGCTCAAAGAGATTTACGAACAACCTAAAGCCATTGTAGATACCTATAGAGGAAGAATGCTTCCGGATAAGGGAATCATCAGAATGGCGGGAGTTGATAACAATTTGGAGCGTTTTTTAAATGCCGACAGGATTATTATCGTAGCTTGTGGCACCTCCTGGCATGCGGGATTGGTTGGAGAATATTTGCTGGAAGATATGGCAAGAATTCCGGTAGAGGTAGAATATGCTTCGGAATTTAGATACAGAAATCCGATTATAACATCAAACGACATTGTAATAGCCATATCACAATCGGGCGAAACAGCAGATACACTTGCCGCCATTAAATTAGCAAAATCCAAAGGAGCTTTTGTTTTTGGAATATGTAATGTTGTCGGATCTTCTATAGCAAGAGAATCACAAGCGGGAGCTTATACACATGCAGGACCTGAAATAGGAGTTGCATCTACAAAAGCTTTTACAACACAAATTACCTTATTGTCTCTCATCTCATTAAAATTAGCAAGAGCTAAGGGAACGCTTTCTCATTCTACATTTCATATGTACTTACAAAAAATGCAGCTAATCCCGGAAAAAGTACAAAAACTGTTGGAAATTGACGAAAAGGTAAAAGAAATTGCAGCAGTTTTTAAAGATGCCAAAAATTGCCTGTATCTGGGAAGAGGATTTAATTTTCCGGTTGCTTTGGAAGGTGCTTTAAAATTAAAGGAAATATCATATATCCATGCGGAAGGCTACCCCGCTGCCGAAATGAAACACGGCCCCATAGCGCTAATAGATCAGGATATGCCCATTTTTGTTATAGCAACAAATAAAGGACACTATGAAAAAGTAGTAAGTAATATTCAGGAAATTAAATCCAGAGCAGGAAAAATAATAGCTATTGTAACAGAAGGAGACGTAACAGTTAAAGAAATAGCAGATTATGTGATTGAAATACCGGAAACAGAAGAAGCACTAACCCCATTGTTGACGACAATTCCCTTTCAGTTACTATCCTACCATATAGCAGTGATGTTAGAAAAAAATGTAGACCAACCCAGAAACCTGGCTAAATCAGTAACCGTGGAGTGAAGAAGCAATTTGGGCCTAAAATAATGCAGCCACATATGATTTTATACCAAAATGAATATTAAAGTGGTCTAAAGATTGTGTGAGGAAAATTTCAAAGTTCGAGTTAAAAAACACAGACATAGCCTTAATTACGCCAAGTATTTTTAGCGATGAAATTTGGAATTTTCATAGCAAGATTGGACTATTTTAATATTCTTTTTGGTATTACCTCATGATTGCAAATATACTCTTATTTTACCTATTTTACAATAAGAATGATAATTGCATTTTCCTTGTTCTGGTAAAGAAGATGAACTCATTTAAACTTTTTCAATTTGCTAAAAAATGGGTGTTTTTAGCTCTGTTTTTATCTTTTTTCCTTCCGTAGCGGTGCTATGCAACTCAAAAAAGCTTTCAACATATCTAAAAACTTCTAATGTTCGCTTACATCCAAAAAGTTTAAATGAGTTCGATATAAAAAAACAAAATAATTATTCGAGTTTCGGAAAATTTTAACGAACTTGCTACACAAATTAATTTATCTAACCTTAAAAAAATAGATGCTATATGTCCGATGATTTTGATTTACTAGAAACAAATTCTAACGAAAAAACCGATAAAGTTGACGTCAACTGGGGGAAAGCCATAGATACTATGAAATCTAAATTGGCACAGGAAGACGATCCTGAAATGCGCCAAAAGATATTAAATGCAACATTAGATGATGTTGTACACATGGCAGAAAAAGACAGAACCAGTTTGCTGGATGCTATCAAAGATTTGACAGATTACCAGGATGAAGTGGGGATCATTTTTGAAAAATTTTCATCATTAAATGCAGATGAACAAAAAATAATTGACGACGCACAAAAAGATCTGGAACGTGCAAAAATAAAACTCGAAAACGCAGAGAAGAAACCGGATACATGGTGGAATAACCTTTGGGGGCGAAAAAGTAAAATTAGAAAAGCCCGGGAAGAATTAAAAGAAGCTCAAAAAGTAAGAGATAGTGCCGATAATAAAGCAAAAGCCATGTTCCAGGAACGTATTGAAAAAGCCGATATTCAAACACTTTTAAATGAATTGTCCTATAAGAGCCAGGCTGCGGTCAAGAGGTTGAAAACCCGTGAGGTTGAAATTAAAGAAGTAGAAGATAAGTTGCAAACAGCTATTGTAGAAGCCACAAAAAATCACACCAAAGCCTTAGAAAAAAAGAAAGAAACAGAAGCCAAACTGGAAGAACAATACAGTTTGCTAAAACAGGCACGACAAGAACTGGAAGAAATAGCAGATAAACAATCTACCGAATATGCAGAAGCAATTGGTAAAGTAACCGAAGTAGAGCAAAAAGTAGAAGAGTTAGAAGGCCTGCGAAATGCATATACAACACTGGCGGCCAGTAAAGATAGTTTTGTTCATAAACACAATTTAACCATTAAAGTACTAACATCATTAAGAAGTAACCTGCAAACACATCGTGCAAAACTAAAAAGCGATACCGAAGAGCGATTAAAATATTATGATGGATATGTAGTGGCTTTAAAAGCGAGAACAGACCAGGAATTTGCAGCTATTTTGGAACATTTGGGCGTAAAAACAGATGAACATATCGGGGAAACACTCGCATCCATGCATACGGCTAGTGCAAAAGCACGTCAGGAAATGATGGATAATATCCCTGTTCATGAGAAAGTCATGCAAGGAGTCTATAGTAGTTATGCCGAGGCTTTACACGAGATTAGAGAAAAAGATACCGATATTCAAAAGAATTTTTCAGACCGTTACGGAATAGATATGAAACAGCTTTTTGAAGATTATTATAAGACAAATCCTTCAACTGATAATAGCCATGACCCTTCGGAAGCTCCAAAACCTAAAGGAAATACAGACGACTTATTATCCTGAATTTGATGTAACACTTGCGTAAAATAGATAACTAATTTAAACAAGGAAGAAGGTCATATGGTTTTTTGAATAGCTAAAAAAGGCTTTTGTAGCTATTGGTCTGGTAAAGAAGCTCAACCTCCAAAGGAAATTTAAGAGAAAGCCATTTGAAACCAAATTCATACAAATACAGAGGGCTTTCTATTTTGCAAAAGCCTTTAAAAGTTAATAGAAGTATAAAATATAAAAATGTCTGTAAGTCACATTACCACACCTTTAGACACTGCGGTTTTAGATTCTAAAGAGCAGTATGTGTTCTACCATACAATGTTGGATTTTTCGCTCAAAGAGTTGGTAGTTAGTACACAAAGACAGCAGATATGCAATAGCAAAGAAATTATTTTCTTTAAACAATATTGCGATTTGCTTTTGTATTCCGTTGAGGCAATGCGCATAAAATATATGTACGATGCAGAGGAGAATATGAAAATAGACTTAACCGACTCAGGTTTTCCAAACTACCTGGAATTCAGATATTTATATAATGATTTGCAATTGCGTAAAAATTATTTGGGGAAACTGATAAGCCCGGATATTTTAAAGGAAGAATTTTTACACACACTACTCCATAAGAAAAAACCCGTTGAAAAAGACAAGCTGTTTCAAGCAGTGTCCGTAGTGTATTATACCTCTGTAAAAGAACAATATATATTTAATCGTTTTGTACAGGGAAAAATAATTGACGCGCCAAAAAATATAACAGCAGATTTGCTAACCAGTTGGAGTTTTTATGATGTTACCACCAACAGGCCTTACATCTGTTTTATGTATTTTGATTTTGCCGGTGATCATATGGCGAATTATAAAAGAAGATTATACAACGTTTTAAAATCCAATGCGGATAGAGATATGAAACTGGATACCATGGCATATGCCATTGACAAAAAATTGCCGGAAATACACCCCAAACATATCAAGAGAATAGATCTCGGTCCCCTGCATACTGTCTTTGCAAAAGATAAAAATGAAATTACACATACCATCTTAGAAGCCATAGGAAAAAAAGAAATAGCTTTAGCATCCTACGCGCTATCACTCACTGTAGATGAAGTACGGTCCGGAGGTACATTTAACGAAGGAAGTTTTTTTGCTAAACAAAAAATGCAGCGATGGAATAAAATTGCTACACAAAAATATGTTTTGGCACCACATAGAATTATACAATTATTATATAATAAAGTACCGGAAGTTTTACATAATTTAACAAAACCTCCAATTCAAGTTGCCGACCTTAAAATAAATAAAAAATAACGCTAAGAAGTTTGGATTCGCAATTGCAGAATATTGAAATATAGAAACAAATGGAACAAAACCCAACATTTCCGATAAAAAAATCAGAACTGAATATACTCAGAGATGAAGCATCATCTTATATAAAAAGTATACAATGGCAACAAAGTCAACGCGCAAAAAATAAAGATAAAAACGCAAAAAACGAATCTATTTTATTGTACCTGTCAAGAGCAAATAGCGGAAGCAGTGTAGCGGTTACTTCAGTTTCAAAAACAATATTAGCACTCAAAAAACGCCTGCTACCCGACTCTGTTGCACTTCCTCTATATCTGAACCAAACCTTATATGCAGTACAAGAAGGGCTTACAGTAGGCCTTTGGATTAAAGATAGTTTTTACGACAGTTCCGGTTTATCCGGATTAAGCGAACGCAGGGATACATTGGATTCAAGTGGAAAACGAGCGTTTGAGAGCAAAATGCACACCGCTACGGCGTTTATACTATTCTCAGCAGCATATCATATGCTGTATCACTTAAAACCACACGCTTCCGATGACCTGAGTGTAATGGAGCAAAAGTTTGCCGGAATTCCGGAGGTATCGCTTCTATCACCTTTAAAAGGGGTGGCCTGTAGCCTGTTTTATTACGATAAATATCTGGGACACCCGGAAATCATAAAGTCAGATAAAGATGTTATTGACTTTACAGTAGTCTATTTTGAAGCGTTGACAGATGAAATTCAACTGCGAAAAAGTAGCTTGGAATATACGGAAACCATTGAAGACAGAACGTACAAACTTGAAGGCTCGGACTTTACGATTTCAGGTTGGAACAACGTCTTTTCGGGAACAGCCGTTAGTATTGAGTTTAACAAAATTCAATTCGAACAGATAGTAGGAAACAGAGATGCAAAACATTTTGCAAGGCGGCTGACCGAGCGTATGCTAAGCTATGATTTTGAAGCTAAAAAAAATCCGTTTCAAGAGTTAGGCGGATTTATGCCTGCATTTATGGGATATGGCATCCCGGGAACCGGAAAGAGCATGTTGATTGCCGCCATAGCCACACGCTTAAAAGAACACTGTGATCATTTGGAAATTCCATTTCTGTTTCATCCTATGCCGGATACTCTGATTAGTACATTTCAAGGAGGCTCTGCAGAGAAAATGGTAGCTTGGATGAAACCAATGCAAGACCCGACCAAACTCATTTTTGCACCGATTGACGATGCCGAAAATAATTTACAAGAAAGAACCGCACAAGGAGTTTCTGCAGGAGTAAAGGAAGTCATAGGAGTATTCCTGCGCTATACCGAAGGAGCCTATGCAGTAAATTATGGAAACAGCTCGATAGGCTTGTTTACCAACCTGCCGGAAATGTTAGATAAAGCAGTGATTTCCAGAGTGCAAGGCAGGTTTAAAATCGATGGAGCAAGAACAACACATGACTTTTTAGATCAGGACTATTTGTGGTGGTCTAAACTGGATAAAACGATGCCTGATTTTGTAAATATGAAAAACCCGTCAAACTATACGTTTTTACAAGATCAGGGGTTGGCTAAAAATATGGGCGACATTTTGAATACTGTAGAAAAACCCGTGGAAGAACGCGTTTTGCAAGCCTACGACAAAGCAGAAGCCAGACACAAAACAGATGAACATGCATTCTACGCTGCTCTCTACAAAGAAATTCAGACTATTTTTCCGTTTTTTTCTTCAAGAGATATACGTAATATACAATCCGCTATTTCTTTAAGGTTGACAGATTTTGACTTAGAACAAGACTGGTTCAATAATCCGGAGATATATTTTAAACAAAATTACGAAACAAAATATCAAATGCTTCGGGAACTTATGAAATCAAATATGAAAGGATTGAACTTCTCTGAAATCAGAAGACAGGAAGTAGTGCACTATCTGGATAACGTGGCAACCATTGCAGATACTGATTTTAAACGGAAAGTAGAGGCAAGAGTAACCCAATTACATATTGATATGGAGGCAAGAGAAAAATTTGAAAAATTATGAAAAAGGAAGTCAACCATAAAAAATAGGAAGTTTATGGATGGCTGTATATTTTAAAATATGATTTTGATAAGAGAAGAATGGAAAAACTAAAAGAAGCAAACCTGTATTTAAGCAAACTGATTCCTGTTAGCGGGAAATTAGTAGAACGCTATAATGCCTGCTTGCTGAAATTGGGTTTTACTAAAACAAAACTCAAATCATTTTCCATAGACGGTATGGGCTGGAGTCCTGAAATTGCGGAAGAAAAAAAGAATACACACTATTTAAACAATGGAGAAGCAAACCCGCATTGCATTATCATTAGCCCTTTACAAAGAGAATTACCCATATATATGCCCTTTCACTCTTTTGATAAAGAATTAATGAAACAAATATTTAAAATCCACGGAGATAAGATCAATGATATTACCCGGGATGCTGCAATATGTGTAGATTTTGATCAAAAAATAGATGTTTTTTATGAAGTGTGGGATATCATAAAATATAAAGAAATTGTTATTAGTTTTCGATTGATGAATGATTTGGATAAAGCCAAAGAAGAACAATCGGAACTCATCGCTTATTTTCATAAAGAAAACAACTTTATAGATGAGGTCATCCATTGGAAATTATTAGAATCGGGTAAAAAATATGGTGATTTAAGAAACAGGAATCTGAATATGGAAGAAATCCACTATCCGTTAGAATCATTTTATACAAAAGCTTTTGGCGGGGTGTATATGTTGCGGAATATTGTGTTACCGGTACTCATTTTTGAAGATGATACACATTATGATGAAGCATTAAAAAGCAAAACCGGAGACGTGCTAATGTATCATATTTCAGATGCCGAATTAATAGAAAAACTACAAAGTTATTCTTTGATTGAACTTGATTTGGAAGAAGAACTAATGAAGAAAAGATATCCCCGGATAAAAAAATACATGTTTTCCGAATATTTAACAAAAACAAACCATTTGGTTAAAGATATTTTGGAAGACAGAATGCTGTTTAAAAGCTATCTGAATAAAATAGATATAGATGCACGTAAAAAAGTAATGAGCGTTGAATTATATTTGGAAAAGAAAAAATCAGGAATGTTTATCAAACCGGATGAAGTTATTGATAAAGAAATGTTACATGCTTTGTATAAGCCGCATTCGTCGTTACAACCTGATTATCAGGATTTAATATGGAAGTTGCTGGTAAATATAGCACCAAAAGATATATTGTTTATGTATTGGTATGACAAAGAAGAGTTTTATAAACAGTTTAAAACCTGGAATACTTCCATGAAAGACTGGGCAGTGGAAGTGATACGTAACCATATATAAGCGAGCTCAATTATAAACCAATTTAAAAACAGATTATCATGACACTGGAATTTATCGCATTTATTGCTTCTGTATTATTTGGAATTTTAATCTATTGGAGAGAATCCAATGGAAATGGACTGTATCGGTTTTTAAATAAACTAATCCATTCAAAGAAATTACAAATGAAACCCGAAGATAAAACAGGTTTCGTATATCAGCAGAAATTTATCTTGCGGCTTGTTTTTATAACATTCTTGTTTTTGATAATTATTTTAGCCTTACGCTTTTTAATTCCTGTTAGTTATGGTACAGTTTCTATGTTTGTATCCGGTATAGTAGGGACACTCATCGGAACATATATTGCCGGAATTGTTCTGAAATCAAGTAAAATAATAGATGAAAAAGCAGCAGATTTGAAAGACATGATTCACGATACCTTTGACGATACAAAAGCAGATGTTACAAATACATCGGAGACGCCTGAAGAAAAAGAAGAGAAAAGCGCCCGGGAAAGATTAAAAGATAAAGGGCTTTTATAGAATACCTGTTTAGATACTTACATGAACACTCTTTAATATTCAGTTAAAAAAGGTGTAATAACGGATAGAGACCTTTGCAGAATTGATTTGGCAAAAAAGTTCGACGCCCGAAGAACATTTTCAACCGGAATAACCTGTTGGTTTTGAGGATTTAAAATTTTCGAGAAGGAAGAAATTTGAAGCCAAATCAATTTTAATACGGAATATATCACTATTTTGCAAAGGTCTCAGATATCAAATAATAATTATGATCAAAAGATATTGGCAAAAGGGAAGAAAGCAAAAAATAATTGTCAGCGGATGTATATTACTAGCAATGCTTGCCCTATTCATTTTGCGGGATGACTATCAACCCGGGCTGTTATTTCTTAGAAAATACATTGCTGTCATACTACTAAGCCTGGCAATATTGTTTTTCGGTTTACAAAAGTTTAGAAGATCTGCAAGCACTCTGAAAAGATTGGGAATTTTAGGACTGCTGGCGTTGTTTTTTAGCTTGTCATATATAGCAGGTTGGCGCTATGAACTCTATAAATATATGAAAACATATAATGTTTTTAATAATTTAAACAGATTAGCAATCAACGAATTACCACTTACTCGAAATGAACGTATTCAACCATTACAGAATATCTTTTCAATGGCAAACGAATCCGTAGGGGAGACAAAAGATGTGTCGTTGCCCCAGTTGGTAAGGGTAGACGGAGAGAATAAATGTACCATGGCAATACAACCTACGAAAAAATATATTTGGCAACGAATTAGCGATCATACCGAAGAAGTTTTTGCAGTATCAAGTACCACACCCTTTCCAAGATTTTCTAACGAAAATAGAATTCCGGTAACTTTTTCAATTGGAGAATCACTTAAATTTAGTCGAAATACTTACAATGCAGTAGTACAAAGGTTTGGTTTTTTTCAATTGTTTACTACAGAACCCGGTGATACGTTTTATATGAAAGATGATGAAGGACAATGGGTACAGGTAGTAAGCCTCATTAAATGGAAAGGTTTTTTATTTCCTTACCCGACTTTTGGAGGCGTGATGATAATAAAAAACGGAAAACATCATTTTTCTGATTACCTGGAACGTATCTTTATAGGAAAAGGAACCTATATAAGCCCTGAAAATATGGCAAAATATCCCTATTTAAAGAAGCAGAATATACTGTCGGAAAAAGTATCGCGCTTACAAGCAGAATCATTAAAATTCTTAGGCGGGTTTACCGATCCCTTACCCTGGAAGATGAAGACAGCCGTTAAAATTCCTGATTTGCCCGATGACCAAAACCAGCAGCCCTTTGTCACAGATTGTGAATTCAAAGGAGTAGTACCCGATGCATACAATGGGTTATATCATTGGTTCGGATTAGAACCCATAGGAGACGAACGTACCAGTTTGGCTTACAGTGTTTTTATTTCTGCAGATGGGACAGATGCACTTTATTATTATGATCATGCATCAAAAAGACAAGGATATGCAGGCGTTTCTGCCATGCCTTTAAAAGTCATAGAATCTCGTAAAGAGTTTGACTGGTCTGTAAATAAACCGGTAGAGTTCAGACCCTACATCAAACATATTGCAGGAAGGAAAAGAATGTTTTTCCTCGGAACAATCTCGACTGTTAGAAAAGATTCGGAAAAGTTTGACGGTGCTGCCACTCCGGATCTGGCACTGATAGATAGCGAGTATCGTGATGTAGTCTGGATAGATGCCAAACACCCAAGCAAATGGGATGAACAAGTATATGATCAACTAAATGAAGCATGGAGAGCCGGCGAAAAAATTGATTTTTATTATAAAAATGATGATTTCTTGCCAGCAGCCGAAAAATCAAAACAATATACGGACTCTATTCAGTTGGTTTCCGAAAAAGAAAAAGATCTGAAAGAAATTGAAAAGCTGGAAAAAAAGATAGACTCTATTAAAAGAAATCAAAAAGAAAAATAAGAAATTTTTAAACATGAAAAAAATACTCGCCTTTGCAGGAAGTATCAGTAGTACTTCTATTAACAAACAATTAGCAGTATATGCCGCCGGTTTACTAGACAAAGTGGAATACGATATTTTAAATATGAATGAGTATCCTGCACCTCTGTTTAGCATAGATGAAGAAAAAAACGGTTTCCCGGAAAATATGCTACGATTATCGGAAAGACTAAAAACATATGATGGCTTTATAATCTCCTTGGCAGAACATAACGGTTCATACGCTGCAGCATATAAGAATACCATAGATTGGCTCTCTCGAATTGAATTAAAAGTATTTAACAAAAAACCAATGCTACTGATGTCAGCTTCGCCGGGAGGTAGAGGAGGAGCTTCCGTATTAGCAGCAGCAAATGCATATTATCCTCATTTAGTAGCCGAAATTATCGCAAATTTTTCTTTACCAAAGTTCTATGACCACTTCAAAGAAGGAAAAATTACAGATGCGGAATTAGATCATGCATTAGAAAATGCAGTAAGTCTTTTTCTCAAAGAAATACAGTTGGAAAGTTAGAGAGTTTCAAGTTCAGTTTTAAAAAACACTTTTATAATGCAGGTGATGAATATTTATAATAGATTTTCTTATAGCACCATAGATTAAATCTATCAAATATCAAAAAGTAGGTATTAAAGTTCTCCTGACTTGTCCGCTATTTATTGGGTTCAAAAATTTAGTTTTGATAATCAGTAGTTTATCTTCAAAAAAGTGTACTTTGACCGTACTAATTGGGTCAAATGCTACATGTCAGAGTCATCAAAACCAAAGGGGATTCTAAATCCGTACAGGTATATCATTACCAAAAAAGCAAACGCGTTATCGTTAAGCACATTGGTTCGGGTTCTACTGAACAGGAGATAACTGCTCTATTAGAAATGGCTAAAGTTTTCATAGCAGACCACACTAAGCAAGTCTATTTATTTGAAGAACAGCAACCCAATGAGCAAAACGTTTTGCTTAGTCAATGCGTTTACTTGGGTTCTTACTACACATTCTTATATGATATCCTTAGATCAATACAACATCACATAGGCTATACCTTAATAACAGATAGCTTACTTAATGATTTAGCTTTGATGCGTATTGTAGAACCCGCTTCAAAGCTTCGCTCGATAGTATTAATGGAAAGCTATTTTGGTATTGTTCATAGACACCAAGGTTATTACGAGTCAGTTCTAAAGTCTTTAGAGTTAAAACATGCCATAGAAAAACAAACTCTAAAATTTGCCAAGACAGATTATGGTTTTGACTTTTCAATGGTATTCTATGATGTAACCACCCTTTATTTTGAGAGTTTTACAGCTGATGAACTTCGTAAAACAGGATTTTCAAAAGATGGCAAAGCACAACAGCCTCAGATATTAGTAGCACTTTTGGTAACACCTCAAGGTTTTCCTGTGGGATACCATGTCTTTTCCGGTAATACTTTTGAGGGGTATACGCTAATACCAGTCATTCAGGATTTTATTAAAAAGCACAAGGTAAAGCACTTTACCGTAGTTGCAGATGCCGCCATGATAAGTGCCGATAACATACAAGCACTAAAACAAGAAGACATCCACTACATTGTAGGTGCTAGATTAGGCAACCTGTCTTCGGATATGTTAACCCAAATAGATAACGCTTTAAAAAGAGAAGATGGCAAAAATATAAGGCTCAAAACAGATAAAGGTTCTTTAATCTGTAGTTTTTCTAAAAAGAGATATAACAAAGACAAGCACGAGATGAACAAGCAAATAGATAAAGCCAAAAATCTTATGCAACAACCCTCAAAAATCAAAAAAGTAAAGTTTATAAAAACTGATAATAGCAAAACTAGTCTCAATGAAGAACTCATTGCAAAAACCAAAATGCTACTTGGAGTAAAAGGCTATTACACCGACATTAAAGCTAATGTCGTAAATAATGCAACAATCATCAAAAATTATCACGAACTCTACAGGGTAGAGCAAGCCTTTAGAGTATCAAAGAACGATTTGAAAACCAGACCTATCTTTCACTTTAAATCACACACCATACAATTGCACAGAGACCTTTACAGTTGAAGGCTACAATAGTTTATTCAGACATTTCTTAGCTCGATTAAGAAGAAAGAGCAAGTGTTACTCAAAGAACGTTAACAGATTAAAAGAAGCCATTATGATGCTAATGTTAAAAAGAAATAATCAACTAAATATACTTTATTAACAATGCCTGAATTTGGTTATTTCCGTACTTCAGAGGCCTCCATATCCTTTTTAAAATCCGACAGGTTCTTTTCCAAAATAGTTTTTATTTTGGCAGTATCCGTATTGTATTTTAGAGCTATCGGCTTTTTCTCCGGAAATTGTTCTATGGTTACTGTGGTAGACGGAAAAGCAAATTCCACACCTAAATCTTTAGCTAATTTTAAAATTGCCAGATGTAATATATGTTTTGATCGTTGCTCTTCTGCCCAGGCCAAGCTTTTAAAATACACATTTACCATAATGAGCAAGGCCGAATCTCCAAAACCGGTAAATTCCACATGATACGAGTCTGCTTTTGTTCCCGGATATGCTGTAATAATATTTCGCACGCCTTGTATAAAAGCTTCTATTAGCTCTGACGGAGTATCATAGCGTAATCCCAAATGAGTAGTATACCTTCTGTATAAGAGCAAGCCTTTATTATTAACTACCATTTCCGACAATTTACTATTCGGAATCTGATATAAAGAAGTGTCTGCAGCTCTTATTCTGGTAGATCTGAAACCTACTTCTTCTACGGTACCTTTTACCTCACCGGCTTCAATCCAATCGCTAATATGAAAGGGTTTATCAGCAAAAATCATTACTGTTCCAATTAAATTTTTAACAGTATCCTGTGATGCAAAAGCAATGGCCAAACCACCAATAGACGCGCCGGTTAAAACAGCTGTGGCATTCACCCCAAAAAGAGTGATCACTTTTAAAACACCGATAAAAATGATGAGTCCGTTTAGGAAATTACCGAGTATAGGCACTAACTGATCATCTAACTTTCCTTCTGTTTTTTTAGCAAATTCCTGGTAAATAGTCGTTAGTACCTGAGCCAGTTTTAGAAACACATAAATCCAAAAAACAGTAGCTGCAATATTAAATGCCAGAAAAAGCCATTTATTTACGGTTAAACCGAACTGTAATGACGGATATACTTTATTTAATAAAGTAATTGCTATTAACAAACTTATAGGATGTGCCAGCTTTTTTAATGCTTTTTTAATAAAAGGATTTCCTGTCTTGATAAACCGGTATAGAATTCTTTGTAAAATAAAGTAAGCAATGCTCCTGGAAATATAAAACAACAATATTGCTACTATTATTAACAGGATGAATGCAACGAGTTGCCATATTTCCAAACCTACTATTTTTTTATGTCCGTAACCCGGTATCATTTCCTGGATTTTATCTATATACCAGGGAAAAACAGCAGCATATAAAATATCTATTTTTTGTACGGTTTCCGATGAATAATACCATTGATCTCCTTTTTTTTCTACGGAAATTAACGGCATTCTCTCCGGAAATAACATATATTTATGAACGGTAGTAACACCTATTGTATCGTTGTAATCAGGATCATTAGGAATCGTATTAAATTTTATCTCCAATCCTTTTCCATCTAACACTTTTTTAATTTTGATAGCTATAGTTATTGCTTCTTTTTCGGGTAACCCGTGAATTGTTTTTGCCGATTTTTTGGGTTGATAACTATCTTGTTGTAAATAATAAATATGTGTATAAATAGTAGCATTAGGGTTGCTCAAATCTACACTGTCCTTTACTTGTGCTATTGAACATAGAGAAAATAAGAAAACCGGAATAAATATTTTTTTCATTATCAAATGTTAAAATCATATTAAAAGGAATATCAAATTTAAACCTTTTTTTTGTTCTTAGGTCTTAAAAGCAATAAACTTATTTAAACTTTTTGGATGTAAGCGATTTTTTAGCAAATTGAAAAAGTTTAGATGAATTCAATAATAAAATAATGTATAAATATTTGAATCACATGAAAAAATTAATGTCCCTTTTAGTACTTGTATTAGCTTTTACGATAACAGCACAAGCACAGAAAAAACGCGTAAAAAAGTATATAGAAAAACTTACCGTTGAACAGCAGGCTTCCCTGATAGTTAAAAAAATGACTTTGGAATTGGAACTGTCTGACAAACAACAAGACCAAGTTAAACCGCTGGTATTAGCCCAAGTTAAAGATAGGAGAGTAAATTATGAAAAAATGAAGGAGCTAAAGAAAAAGTATAAAGAAAATAAAAAAGAAGTAACTGCAGATACCCGTTACAAAATGGCGAATGCTCAGTTAGATAAAAGAATTGCTTTTCAAAGAGAAATGAAAGCTATCTTGAATGAAGCTCAATATGAAAGATTCAAAAAGTTGGAAAAAAATAATAGAAAAAGAATGAAAGGAAAAATGATGAAGCGTAAAAAAATGATGAAAAAACATAAAAAGCATATGGAACACAAAGAATATAAAGAGGAGCACGAAGAAAAAAACGAATAGTAAACATATATAAATTACGAATTATAAATTCACAATTACGAAATTTTTATCTCCTCAATACCAACTGATTAATTTAATTTTTAAGCTAAATAGTTAACCCTTAAAAATAGGCTATTTGTTGGTTAGGTTTTATTATTAGAGTCCGATTTTTCTCTAACAAATTTTTGCACAGGTAACCAAAGGTATTAAGAACAAGCCAAAGAATTTCTTGTTTGAGTTTTCTCATTAATTTTTTGAAGTTGAACCCAGCGGCGGCCATCATAAAGTTGATACTATCTCCCATCTGACCTTTTAGGAAGTTGTTTGCTACCCTATGGTCTTGTTTAAGATGGGATATTGTTCATTCTTGCCCAATACGCTGACGAAAGTGAACTAGATCGCTGGCAGCGAAAGGTTGGCCACAACGTTGAACGGTAGCACCACCTAAATACTGAAAATAAGCGTTCACCTCCCAGTGTTCTTCTACCAAACGCTCATCGGATAAATTGTAAATGGACTTCAAAATCAAAAGTGAAATCATCAAACGAATCGGACGAGCAGGGAGACCTTTATCCGAATAGAACTTTGAAAACTCTTTATCAAAATAATACCAGTCTATCTCGTCTGCTAACAGATAAAGCTCATGCTTGGCATTCAATTGTTCCTGTAAGGTTGGAGCTAGAAAAGTTAACTGATTTTGAGGATTATTTTTTGAACGCATTTGACAAGGTTTTACAATACAATTTAAAAAACGTTGTCTTTTTTACAATAGTTCTCCAGGCTTTTTTGTATGAACTCATCTTGACTTTTTGTTTTTAACCGAAAATGAACTGAAATTTAACTAGATAAGGCACTTTTTGAAAGCTATAGCAGTGCTACAGGTAAGAAAAGTAACGAAATATAGGTGAATTTCAGTCATTTTTTAGGAAATAGAAAAAGTCAAGATGAGTTCTATATTAATAACTGAAATTCAATATGTTAAAATTTTTTTAAGAGTTGACTAAATATAATTGCGACACCTGTAATTTACCCGGTTTTATACTGAACTCATTTAAATTGAAAAAGTTTAAATGAGTTCGCCATTGAAATCGGGTTCACTTTGAACTTGAAACTTTTGAACTTAAAACTACATCATATGTGCAAAGCCTGCTCTAGGTCTTGCAACAGGTCATTTATATCTTCTATTCCTACACTTAATCGGATTAACGAATCTGTGATTCCGACTTTTAACCGCTCTGCTTCGGGTATGGATGTGTGTGTCATCGTAGCAGGATGATTTGCCAGGCTTTCCACACCCCCTAAGGATTCGGCCAATGTAAAAATCTTTGTATATTCCAGAAATTCAAATGTTGCTGCTTTGCTTCCATCCTTCAATTCGAATGAAACCATACCACCAAAGTCTTTCATTTGTTTTTTAGCTACCGAGTAATTCGGATGATTTTCGAATCCCGGATAGTACACTGTGGCTACTTTAGGGTGATTTTTTAAAAAATCAGCAACTGCCTTTCCGTTTTCGCAATGACGTTGCATTCTTACATGTAAGGTTTTGATTCCCCGCAAAGCTAAAAAGCTATCCATAGGGCCGGCAACAGCACCCCCTGCAAACTGAATAAAATGGAGTACTTCTGCCAAGGTTGCATCTTTAACCATAAGAGCACCCATCACCAAATCCGAGTGCCCTCCGAGGTATTTTGTTGCTGAATGCATCACAATATCCGCACCTAACGTGAGGGGCTGTTGCAGGTAAGGAGTTGCAAATGTATTATCCACCGCAATGTATGTATCTTTATTTTTTGCCTTTACCTTTTTGGAAATTTCTTCAATATCGGCAATCTTCATCAGCGGGTTTGTAGGAGTCTCCAGCCAAACTAGTTTTGTGTTTGCTGTAATGGCTTCGGCAACAGCATGTGCCGAATACATGTTTATAAACTGAAATTTTAATCCGTATTTTTCGAACATGTTTGTAAACATTCTATAAGTTCCTCCGTACAGATCATCTACTGCAATCACTTCATCGCCCGGATGTAGTATTCTGAGTACACAGTCAATTGCTGATAACCCCGAAGCAAAGGCAAATCCATGTGTGCCGCCTTCTATTGCTGCAAAGTTGTTTTCCAGTGCTGTCCGGGTGGGGTTAGCTGCCCTGGAATATTCATAACCTTTATGAATCCCGGGGCTGGATTGTGCAAAGGTAGAGGTTTGAAATATGGGGGGCATTACCGAACCTGTTGCTTCTTCATGTGTCTGCCCTCCGTGTATTGTTTTTGTATTGAATTTCATGAATCTATACTCTTAATGATGTTAAAACTACCCTAAATCTATTGTGTTTTTGGAGGTAGTGTATTTCTTAATTAATTTTCCAACTGTAAGCCCTTGTACAATGATTGAAAATATCACGACCATATAGGTAACCAGTAAAAACAAATCTCTTTGCATTGCTTCGGTCAGACTTAAAGCCAAGGCAATGGAGATGCCTCCTCTTAAACCTCCCCAAGTCATTATCAAACTTGTTTTTGGAAAAAAATTTAATTTTTTTGCATACAGTTTTACAGGTAATAATAATGAAAAATATCTTGATACCAACAGCATCGGAATTACTATCAATCCGGCTACGATATAGGCACTCTTAAAAGCTAATACCAATAGTTCCATGCCTATCATGACAAACAAAATGGTATTTAATAACATATCTATAAGCTCCCAAAATTTATCTACGTATAGTTCCGTAACCTCACTCATAGAAGATCGTCTTACAGTGTCCGTTCCTACGATCAGACCTGCCGTAACCATTGCTAACGGAGCAGAAACATATAATTTTTGAGCTATAATGGTTCCACCCATCACAGCAGCAATGGTGATGATGACTTCTATATGATAATCGTCAATGCTTTTTAACAGTTTGTAAGTAAGCCAACCTATAATGAGCCCCAATGCTATTCCACCCATTACTTCAACTAAAAAAAGAGTGGAGATATCTGTGAAGGTTATATTGGTATCTCCTTTTGCGATTTGGTACAGCGTGAGGAAAATGACTACTCCCACACCATCATTAAATAAGGACTCACCCACAATTTTGGCTTCTAATTTTTCCGGAGCACCTACTTTTTTCATAACTCCTAATACGGCAATTGGGTCTGTAGGGGCAATCAAAGCACCAAAAAGCAGGCAGTAAATAAAATCAACAGGCAATGCCAGCCATTGTAATATATAATATACAAAAATTCCGGCTATAAAAGTAGCTGCCAGAGTTCCTAAAGAGGCAAATATGAGAATGGGCTTGCGCTGTATTTTTAATTGCTGAAAGTTCGTATGCAATGCCCCGGCAAATAATAAAAAACTCAGCATGATATCTAGCAATACCGTCTTGAAATCGATACTTGTAATGAGTTCTCTTTCTTTTTGCAGTAAGGTATCGTCAAAATAACTAAGTCCTAGTACTGCCAACGTAAACAGTATGGTGATGATCATTAATCCGATAGCGTTGGGTAATTTGATGAATCGTACGTTGATATATCCAAATCCTGCCGACAATACAATGAGTATGGTAATAATAAAAAAATAATCCATAATATTAACCCCGTTTTTTGAGAGACATAATGACTCCCAAAGAGATAATACCAAAAAGAATACTAAAATACCTCTGACTTTTAAGTGCCATTATTTGTGTCTCCATTTTTATCGTTACTTTAGCCAAAAGTACATGAATTTTTTCATTTGAAAATTCACAAAAAACAGATGAAAAAAATTTATGAACTAACGAAGTGGTTACTGAAGTGAAACTAAATGTTGTATTTTTTAATCAAAATTAAGTTTTTTACAGAAGAAATATAGTTCATAATAATGAAGAAAGTCTATTTTTTACAAACTTGTGATACCTGCCGTAGGATTTTAAAAGAAATAAATGTAGAAGGGTTTGAAAGGCAGGAAATTAAGGAACATCGGGTTACCGTAACACAGTTGGAAGAAATGTATCAAATGTGTGGCAGCTATGAAAAGTTGTTTAATAAAAGAGCTAAAAAATATAGGGCAATGGGCTTAAAAGATCAATCTTTGACCGAACAGGATTACAGGCAACTTCTTTTGGAGGAATATACTTTTTTGAAACGGCCTGTTTTTATTGTTGAGAAAGATATCTTTATTGGAAATAGTGCCAAGGAAATCAAAAGATTGAAAGAACGGGTTGTACGGTTTTAAGTTTGAAAGTTCCAGGTTTCAGGTTCGAGGTTCCGAGTTCAAAGCAGTTTTTTATTTTGATGATGGCGCTCATGATCTCTTTTGGTTTTGACAGCTAATTTCTTTTCAAATGCTTCCTGTAAGTTTATCCCTGTTTGGTTTGCCAGACATAAGACCACAAATACGACATCTGCCAACTCTTCTCCAAGATCTTTATTTTTATCGGACTTTTTTTCGCTTTGTTCTCCGTAACGACGCGCAATAATACGTGCTACTTCACCCACTTCTTCTGTAAGTTGTGCCATATTGGTAAGCTCATTAAAATAACGAACCCCATGGCTTTGTATCCATTTTTCTACCTGCTGTTGTGCGTTTTGTATATTCATATTCCGGTTATCTTGGTTTTTTAGTATTAAGTATTATTATTGTGTACATCCCTAAATAGCGTTGACTGTTTTATTTGACTTTTTATTTATGCTTTTGTTTTTATATTTCATTTCGAGATTTGAACCTGAGGTTTTTCCCCGGTTGCTAAAATAAGTATTTTCAACTTTAACATAAACGAGAAAATGAAACAAACAGGAATAAGAAGCTACTTTGATTTACAATGTAAAATTAGGTTTAGAACTTTCCGGTTTTTACACTTTAAACTGTATTGGAAGGTGCTTCAAAAGGGATTTGAAGATCGTATATTTTTAAGAGCAGTTGTTTTATTTTAGTCATAAAATCATCTAGTCTTTCTTGTGTGATTTGCGTATCTTTTCCATTTCGTTTTTCTGAAAAATTAATTTCAATTAACCCTAAACTTAAGTTTTTAAATGAAAAAATACCGGCAATAATTGGTTTTTTAAAGTCGAAATTTTTGTTTTTTACATATAAGTATGTGTATAGAAGAACTTGAATTGATTTGCTATATTTATAATCTTCAATAGTTTCCGCATTGCCAATTCTAAGGGCAGAAGATTTTACAATTCCGGTTTTATAGTCAATTACTCTAACGGTACCATTTAATTCATCAACTCTGTCTATAATTCCTTTTATTTTTATAGGAAAACCCAATGCATCCACAGTAATAATAGCCTCTAGTTGTTTTTCAGTAGCAATGATTTTTAATTGGTTGTGTCGTACTGTCTCCAATTCTTTTTTTAGAAAACGCTCAATAAGCCGGTTTACTACTTCAAAAATTAACCTGTTTTTACCAGTTGTAATGGTACCTTCTTTAAAATGCTTCTTAAAATAGGTAGCTATCAGGCTATTTTTTAGTGTTAACATGGAATGTATATCTGCTTCTTTAATACGTTGGTCGACAAAAGGGGTATATAAAGCGTCTAAAACATCATGAATAATATTTCCAAAAGTACTTGCCGTAATCGTTTCTTCTATTGTTTCAAATTCTTTAAGGTGTAAAACTCTTTGCTTATAAAAGGTGATAGGATGGTACAGATAGCCGGTTAAGGCAGAAGGCGAAATTCCTTGCTGAGCCAGCATTTTCAATTGATCTAAAATAAACAAATCTTTTTCAATGGTAAGAGGTTTTTCTTCTTTTACAAATACTTTAGGGCTGACGTTTTTAAAAATAATATCTGTTCTTATGAGTTCCAATTGCTTTAAAAATCTGCTCTTTTCTCCGGTTCCGTGAGCCTCATTCTCCGTGTTATAGAGAATAAAAATCCGTTTTGCTCTTTGTAATAGCCTAAAAAAGTGATACGAAAAAACAGCTTCTTTTTCTTTATAAGTGGGAATATTAAAATGAACTCTTACATCAAAAGGAATAAAAGAGTTCGCGGTTTTGTTGTTGGGTAATATTCCCTCGTTTACAGAGGTGATGATTATATTTTCAAAATCCAAAACCCTTGTTTCCAACATACCCATCAATTGTAACCCCTTTAAAGGTTCTCCCCGAAAAAACAAATGTTCCGTGACAGTAAGCTGCTTAAAAAACCTGAAAGCAGTTTTTAATTCTTTCAAATATTGATATTTTTCCTGTAGGTTGTTTAACTGCGTAAAAACCATATACAAGCGGTATAAGTATTCTTTTTCCAATTTTGTCGTTTTTTCTTTCATATCGTCAATAATCACCAGCACTTTATTTAAAAAATCCGAAACATTGTCAATCGGATTAAAAATAATTGCTATCGTTTTTTGTATGTGTTCTTCTTTTTCATTGTATATTTTGGCAATGGTACCTGCTCTTAAAAAAAAACTATTTTTCTGGCGAATATAGTCGTCAATTTCATCTGAAAAATTAGTATCGTGTAGCACATAGTTGGAAAAGACAGCATTTTTAAAAATCGCTAAAACATCTTTGTAAAAAAATGCATTTGTTGCTCTTTTCCGGAACTTTTCCTGGGATATAAATAATTTAAAAATAGTATAAATTAGTTGAACAACAGGAATATTTTTTAACGGATATCCCATGGTTATATTAATATCATGAATTTTTTCGGGTAGAGAAGAAAGCGCTACGGGAAGTAATGATTCATCTCCTAATACAAAAGCAGTATGATTATAACCGGGCAAACCATCCAAAATTTCTCCGGCGTGTTTTATTTGTGTAATGTTCTTTGAGGCACCAATAACATTGATTTCTTTTTTTGAGCTAAAAGAGGTCCCTATTGTTTTTAATGTATTTTTTTGATAGTATTCCCATTCCTTGGTATATTTTCTGATAAAAGAACCTGCCTGGTGATTTGAATGGAAGAACTGCTCGTCAATATCCCAATAAATATCAGCGTTTTGTTTCGCCAAAACTTTTTGCACCAAATATTCTTCTGCTTTATTCATGGCATTGAAACCAATAAAAAGGTGCTTCTTTTGCGAGTTCTTTTTTAAATAAGCATCTATATATTTTGTTGCTTCTCTGTATAATAGCCCCTGATAGCCGGATTTGGCATTTCGCAAATGTGTGTATAGCTTAGTATAATAAAGCTGTAATTTTTCCAAAAAAGAATGGTGATCTTTTATAAATTCCGTTTCCTGAAATTCACCTTTTACAGACCATTTTTTCAATCGCCGGATATCTCTTATATAAGCAAATACATCTTTCGTATCTATTAAATATTGATCTATTTCATTAAAATCCTGCAAAACCGTATATGCCCAGGAAGAAAAATGATCAAAAGAAGCAGGTGCGTTTTCAATATCCTTATAAATCGTGTAAAAATCAAATAGCAGTTGAAGCGTATCTGCTTTTTTTAACCCTGAAACGGTTTCTACAAATTGTTCTATGGTTAAAATTTCCGGTAAAAATCCCGGAGCGATTTTATTTTTTAACGCTTCTTTTATGTAAACACCAGCTCTTTGGGAAGGTAAAATAAGTACTACATGATTAAAAGTATCCGTACTTTTTAAAATATCTTCGACTGTTTCACTAATGAAAGTACCCATAATAAGCTTATGTACTAAACTGCTAAGTAACTAAGAGCAAATATAACCTTCTCTCTTCAACTGTATATTTTTGAGAAAAATAATAACATTGAAATCATCTTGACTTTTTCATTTTCGGTTAAAAACAAGAAGTCAGTTCATCAAAAAATGCCTGAGTATAGCATAAATTCAAGGCATTTTTGTTTTTTGCACAATGGAGTGCCCGAGCTAATTTTTGTCTACAATACCTCCTGATCCTGCGGAATTACTATTTACATATGTCGGTTTTCCTTTATAGTAAACACTTCCGGAACCTGCAATGGATGCTTTGATTTTTGTATTGACATACACTCTTACATTTCCCGAACCTGCAATAGACGCTCTTGTGGTGTCAGTTTCCAGTTCATACGCTTTGACATCTCCGGAACCTGCAATAGAACATTTTAATTCATTTGCATTTCCGGATAATTTTATATTTCCGGAACCTGCAACAGATGCTTTTAGCGTTTCTGCCGATACTTTAGCTTCAATATTTCCGGAACCACCAATGCTTACTTTGAGATCTGTTGCTTCAATAACAGCCTTACTGATTACATTTCCCGAACCTCCTAACGATAGTTTTTTGATATCTTCAAAAGGTACAGTTACCGTTAACTTTCTTGTGGTTCTGATATTGGTGTTCTTTTTAAACTCGATTTTTAAATGCCCGTTTTTTACTTTGGTTTCAATATAAGGTAAAATATTTTCTTCACCTTCCAGAGTAATTTTCCCTTCTTTTCCTTTTACTAAGATCACATCAAAAGAACCGCCTACGCCAATACCGTCATAATCGGATGTACTCCTGGTTTCCGTAACCACATGACCATTCCCTCTTACTTTTTTATTTTTTCCCCAACCCTGAGCATTTACAGAATACGTTAATAATAAAATGATACTTGTTAAAAATAATTTGTTGTTCATAATTTTATAATTGATTGTTATACGTTAATTTTCTTTGAAAGAAACACTTCCAAATTCTGATTTAATAATCATTTTAGATGTCGGTTTTCCTTTTCCGTACACCCCTTCATAGTATTTTTTATGAGACTTGGAAATACTTTTATACAGTGTTATGTTCGGACTGTTTTTTTGCTTGAAACCGGCATATTGTAGTTCAATGGTAAAATTGAAATTATTAGAGGGAGATGTACCAATTTTAATGCCCGCATATTCACTATTGATATCAATAAAATCAAATCCGTTGGCCAGATCTTGAATTTTGATATAACCATAATCAGACCTTATTTTTAAACTGCCGGTGATTGTTCCGAATTTTAATCCCGTATAATCCCCGTTACCTGCTACGGTATCGGATTCCCCTACGGTAATGCTTCCATAATCGGCATTAAAACTCAAATTTGTTAATTTTTCGAATTTTATAGTGGAATAATCCGTATTTAAATCGATTTTTTGAGCAGTATCAACTACTAACTTCGAGTAATCCGTGTTTATAAAACCATTCGTCATCGAATGAATGGTGGATTCGCTACAATAATCTAAATTAATGCTGTTGGTATTCCCTTTTAAATCACCGATGGTTATTTTACCATAATCACAATTGATAGTAGCATTTCCGTTGATCTCATCTAATGAGATAGCACCGTAATCATTACTCAGGTTGACCTCATTTGTAATGGGCATTTTTACCAGATAATCTATCTGATAATTAATCTTTTTGTGCTTCCCCCACCAACTCCAATTCGTTTTTTTACTTCCGATAATGGTTTTGGCATTTACAAAATCCGATGTATTCGAAAATGTTACATCAATAGCTTCCAGTTTATCTTCTACATTGTCTATATCATTACCTTTTACAGTAATTTTGATATCTATTTCGACTACATTTTTATTCCAGGTTGTTACCTTAATAGTACCATATTTATTATTAACAGATACTTTGGCATTCGCATTCACTTTAAACTCCTTGTGAATCGATTTACTTTTTTCATGTTTCTTTTTATGATGATTTCCAAGACTTGCTAACGGAATTAAAAATAAAAGGATGGTAGTTTTATATATATATTTCATCGCCGATATTTTGAGGGTTTTTAATTAATTCTATTTGTTGTAATGTTCTTTGTAAGATGTCCAGACGTTGTTGATAATTATGGATCATTGCATTTATAATTTTTCTTTGTTCACCATTTTTAGTCAATTCCTTTACAAATACCTTGTAATTATCTTCAAGCTCTTCTATATCATCCAAAGCTTGTTCTATAATATCTTCTGTTTGTAAGCTCCTGTTTTTCTCAATTTCTTTGATTCCCTGATGAATAGTATTTAAAAAATAGGTTTGTACTTCATCCATTTTAGGAGAAATAGTTGACAAATCTACAGTATCAGATGAAGTAAGATTTCCCAGGCCAAAACCAATGAGTAAAATTACAGATGCAGCTATACTCATCCATTTTCGGGAAATGGTATTCCCGGGCCGGATTCCCTGTAAACGTTTTTCGAATCGATCTACATGATCCGAATGCGGTTCATAAATGTCAAATTCGTTTGTAGTAAAAAAATGATGTAATTTATCTTCCATATGTTTGTGTATGAGTAATGTCTTGCAGTAAGACTTGTTTTAATTTTTTTTTAGCTCTGGAAATAGTAGTTCTTACATTCTCATTTGTGTAATTTAATATTTGACTAATTTCTTCATAGTCAAACCCTTCAATTAAATGTAAATTTAAAATCAACCTGTAGCTATCCTTTAAGCTATTCATTTTTTCCATCACATCTGAGGCCTTCAACTTCAACTCATCAATCGCGTTTTCTTCTGTTTCATAATTTGGAATCACTTCCAGTTTTACTTCCTTATACCGAGCCTTCTTTTTTAGTTGTGTCAAACTTTTATTAATAACGATTTTTTTCAACCAGGCCCCAAAAGTTACTTCGCCTTTATAAGAATCCAATTTTGTAAATGCCTTTAAAAATGCCTCCTGCATGATGTCTTCAGCTTCAAACGTATCTTTTAAAATTCTAAATGCACTATTGTACATAGCCTTATAATAAGCCTTGTATATCTGCATCTGCGCTGTTTGATCCGATTTTTTACAGCGTTCTATCAGTTGGTTGATATGTTGATTTTTAGAGTTCAATAAATAAATACTATACTAGAGACAGCTCGCTTTTTAAATTGTGACAGTTATAATAATATCATTTCTGCCCTAAATTTACTCATTAAAAGTTGCTCTTTTTTGCTTATGCTTCAAAATAAACTTAAACTTTTTAGATAAGATAGTTTTTTACTGCCAGAGCAAAGAAAATAGATATATGAAAGTCAATGAGTCTATATTCTTGCATCTAAAAGCAGAGCGGCCTCTATTCAAACTTTCGACAGCAAGGTCGTCTAATTAAAAATAACTGTTTTTTTAGTTGACTATGTTTTAAATCAGAAACGGTATAATTAGGTAATTTTATTTAAAGTGTAAAAGCATACGCTATTGGCATAAGAATTGCCCTACTATTTGCAAAGAGTGATATATAAAATAAACAACATTCTGATTATCAGTTTAATAATAAAAATTATGGTAATTGCTGGAGGTAGATATGAAAAGCCAATGCCATAATGACAGATATATAGTATTATGAGTAAATCAAAGATGATGACTTTTGACACTTTGTCGCTTCACGATATGTTGAATGAGGACTCTGAATTAATTCCCTTGATGACACCAGAGGATGAAGAGTTGATAAATAGCGAAAATGTTCCCAATGTGCTTCCTGTTTTACCTTTAAAAAATACGGTGCTGTTTCCCGGTGTGGTGATTCCTATCACTGCCGGCAGAGATAAATCAATCCAATTGATCAGAGATGCCAATAAGGGAGATAAGGCGATTGGTGTGGTAGCTCAAAAAAATAGAGATGTTGAAGAACCTTCCGCAAATGATATTTTCAGTACGGGAGTGGTAGCACAGATTTTGCGGGTATTAAAAATGCCGGATGGAAATACAACGGTCATTATTCAAGGCAAAAAACGTTTTGAAATTGAATCCATCATTCAGGAACAACCTTATTTAAAGGCAAATGTTAGAGAAGCTGTGGAAAATAAGAGGGAGGATGACGTTAAGGAACTAAATGCCATTATGGACTCGGTCAGGGATTTGGCTTTGGAAGTAATCAGAGAGAACCCAATGCTGCCCTCGGAAGCATCGTTTGCGATCAAAAATATTCACAGCAATTCATTTTTGGTGAATTTCATTTCATCAAATATGGATTTAAGTGTAAAGCAGAAACAAGTACTCCTGGAAAAGGACAATCTGAAAGAGCGCGCATTATTAGTACTGAAAAATTTAAATAAAGAGCTGCAAAAGTTGCAGCTAAAAAATGATATTCAATCCAAAACACGTTCTGATCTGGATCAACAACAGCGAGAATACTATTTAAATCAGCAATTAAAAACCATTCAGGAAGAGCTGGGCGGAGTTTCGTATGATCAGGAACTGGAAGAAATGCGTATACAGGCAAAATCCAAAAAATGGACAAAAGAAGTAGGAGAAACTTTTGATAAAGAGCTGGCACGTCTGCAAAGAATGAACCCTCAAATGGCAGAATATGGAGTGCAGCGGAACTATTTGGAGTTAATGTTAGAACTTCCGTGGAGAACCTATTCCAAAGATAAATTTGATTTAAAACGCGCGACAAAAATTCTGCACAGAGACCATTTCGGTCTGGAAAAAGTAAAGGAGCGTATTATAGAACATTTGGCAGTTTTAAAACTAAAAGGAGATATGAAATCTCCGATTATCTGTTTATATGGCCCTCCCGGTGTAGGAAAAACTTCTTTGGGAAAATCCATAGCAGAATCTTTAGCCCGTAAATATGTGCGAATGTCTTTAGGAGGTTTGCGTGATGAAGCCGAAATTCGGGGTCATCGCAAAACCTATATCGGAGCAATGCCCGGGCGTTTGATTCACAATATAAAGAAAGCAGGAACTTCAAACCCTGTCTTTGTTCTGGACGAGATTGATAAGTTGGGACACAGTCACCAGGGAGACCCGTCTTCTGCCATGTTAGAAGTACTGGACCCGGAGCAAAATACGGAGTTTTACGATAACTACCTGGAAGTTGGTTATGATCTGTCAAAAGTACTGTTTATAGCAACAGCAAATAATTTGGGAGAAATTACCTGGGCATTACGTGACAGAATGGAAATGATTAATGTTACGGGGTATACAACTGAAGAAAAAATAGAAATAGCGAAGAGACATTTGTTACCTAAACAAATAAAAGAACACGGACTCATTTCCAAACAACTCAAATTAGGAAAAGTTCAGATAGAGAAGATTATTGAAGGATATACCCGGGAGTCCGGCGTACGTGGTTTGGAAAAACAAATAGCAAAAGTAGTGCGTTTTGTGGCCAAATCCATTGCTTTGGAAGAACAGTATAATGTGGCTATCACTTCGGAAGATATTGAAACTATTTTGGGGCCTGCGCGGCTGGAACGCGACAAATATGAGAGCAACGGAGTAGCAGGAGTCGTAACGGGTCTGGCATGGACAACTGTCGGAGGAGATATTTTGTTTATAGAATCTATTCTTTCAAAAGGAAAAGGAACACTGACCATTACCGGAAACTTAGGAAAAGTAATGAAAGAGTCCGCAACCATTGCCATGGAATATATCAAAGCAAATGCAGAAGATTTTGGGATACATCCTGAAATCCTGGAAAAATACAATGTACATATTCATGTACCCGAAGGTGCCACACCAAAAGATGGCCCCAGCGCAGGCATTACGATGCTAACATCCTTAGTATCTGTATTTACACAAAAAAAAGTAAAAAATAAGCTAGCCATGACAGGAGAGATTACGCTACGAGGAAAGGTATTGCCCGTAGGGGGTATCAAAGAAAAAGTATTAGCTGCCAAAAGGGCCAATATCAGGGAAATTATTTTATGTAAAGACAATGAAAAAGACATTCTCGAAATTAAAAAAGAATATCTGAAGGGGTTGACTTTTCACTATGTAACGGAAATGAATCAGGTATTGGCTATTGCACTCACAAATACAAAAGCAAAGAATGCTAAGGAACTGGTATAGATTAGCAACTTTAACCCGGAACTCATTTAAACTTTTTCAATTTGCTAAAAAATTGCTGTTTTTAGCTCTGTTTTTATCTTTTTTTCCTTCCGTAGCGCTGCTATGCAACTCAAAAAAGCTTTCAACATATCTAAAAACTTCTAATTTTCGCTTACATCCAAAAAGTTTAAATGAGTTCCCGATGATACATTAGAACTTATAAAAAATACCTAAAGTTTTAGAGCCTTAGGTTTTTATTTATTGAAAAAGAGGTGGCTACTGTTATTTTTGGTATACACTATTTTTTTACGTATGCTTAGTGCTAAAAATCTGATTGGGAAGAAATTTTTACAGTTTCAAATTTTTATTTGGAGAATTGGATAAAAATAATTAATATTGCATGGTAATATTAAATTATAGATAAAAGATAAATTTATGAGAAAAATAATTAGAGGCGTTATCTCTTTACTGGTGTCCGGGATATTTGGGGTAATTCAGGGGCAGCAAATGTCTGTTGGTTCCGGCGGATCGGTGACGGTTTCAGCGGGAAATTATGTACATGTAGGCGGTAACCTTACGGTGAATGCGTCGTGCAGTCTGACAATTCAATCGAATGCTACAGCAAGCGGTTCGTTAATAGTTACAGGTACCGCTACAGGAGATATTACATATGAGCGTAATATTCCTACTGGAGGTGCCGTTGCGAATGATTGGTATTTAGTATCTCCACCAGTTCAGAGCCAAAGTATAAATAGTTTTGTAACCAATGCTAGTAATAGTGTTCGGACAAATGGTGCTAATTATGCGGTTGCTATCTATAATAATGCTAATCCAGTTACGCGTTGGGAATATTATACTACTACCAATGCACCTGGTGCAGGTAATTTTACAAATGGTGTTGGTTATTCTACCAGTAGAGGATCTGCAGGTAATTTTACCTTTACAGGCACTATGGCCGTTACAGATGTATCCGCAACTTTAATGTCTACTACTACGGGGATTGATTATTGGTTTTGTATAGGGAATCCGTACCCTTCGTTTTTGCCTGGTAACAATAGTGCGGTTTTGACAAATAATGTTTTACAACAGAATATAGGTAGATTAGATACTAATCGTGCTGCTTTATATGTATGGGACAGTTCGTTATCGACTCCGGCCTATGTGGCTTATAATCATGCGTCTGGTAGTGCATTTTATTTGGCACCGGGTCAGGCTTTTATGGTAAAGACAATAGACGACAGTGAGATGTTTACATTTACTGAATCTTTTCAAAGCCACCAGAGTGGTACGGATAATTTTAGCAGGAGTGTTGATACTATGCCAGTTATAGAATTAGAGTTGTCTAATGGTAGTGCTACTAAAATGACGACAATTAAATATTTTAGCCATACTACAACGGGATTGGATATAGGGTATGATGCAGGAACTTTTGACGGTGGACCAGGAGATAGTTTCTCTATTAGTACACATTTGGTATCGGATAGTACGGGCACAGATTTTATGTTGCAGTGTTTACCGGACAGTAATTATGAAACTATGGTAGTTCCATTATCTGTAAATGCAGGTACCGGAGAGACTTTAACGTTTAGTGCAGTATCGTCTAATTTACCTGTAGGAATTTATGTGTATATAGAGGATTCGTTAACAAATGAAGTAACCCGGATAGATGACGGTTCGTCGTATGAGGTAACGCTAACGGAAACGGAGAACGGTATAGGACGTTTTTACCTTCATACGACTCAGAGTGTATTAGATGTGGAAGATTTGTCATTGTCAAATAGTATTAGTATGTATAAGACAGATGCTACAAACCTTAGAATTACCGGTCTGGACGCTGTTGGAGAGGCATCACTTAGAATGTATACGATTACCGGTAGAGAGGTATTTAATCATCGTTTTACTGCACTACGTATAAATGATATTGCATTACCAGATAGTTTGGGTACAGGCATTTATATTACTGAGGTTGAGTCAGAGCAGGGCAGGTTTACGAAGAAAATTATAATAGAATAATAATACTTGGATAGAATAACTATAAGAAGATTATAATGAAAAGAACAGAAACAGAACAACAAGATAAGATAACACGTAAGGCAGCTCTCTCTAAATTGGGGAATTATGGTAAGTATGCTGCATTGACAGCGATAGGGACCTATATATTATTAAGCCCTAAGAAAGCCCAGGCAGCAAGTGCAGATCCTCCGGGATCAGGGTTTTAAATAAAGGACAACCCATCATCAGGTCAGGTTATAAGTAAAATTATAATAACTTTGAAAAATATAGTTTTGATTTCTTAGAGATAATATTATCTCTAAGAGATCTTTTATATGGTTTCAATCCACAGTTTGTTTTAAATGGTTTTACTTACGTTACTCAAACAATAATATTGTTTTCTTATACCGGTCATTTTAAGTGATAAATGGTGCTAGTGTACTCAAAAACTTGGAACTTTCTTACTTTAAATTATATAGGCCTCTAAACAAACATTCAAAATTAAAGTAAGAGAAAGAGACCTTTTGCCGTTAGTGTATATTCTGTATTGAAATTGATTTGGCTTGAAATTTCTTCTTTCTCGAAAATTTTAAATCCTCAAAACCAACAGGTTACTCCGGTTCAAAATTTTCTTCGGGCGTCGAACTTTTTTGCCAAGCCAATTTTGCAAAGGTCTCAGAAAATGAAAATCGCCCGTAAATAGCTTTTACAGACGATTTTCTAATCAACCAAAACTTAATGAAACGTAGTTAAACCCCTTTAACTGATGTAAAAATAAAATAAGAACTTACAGCTCAACTTCGGAAAAAGCCGAAATATGTCTTATTACAGTTCAATGATGATAAATTATCGACAAATGGAAAATGATATGAGATAGCGTCATTTAAAAAATCTAATGGTTGATATTCGTAATTTGAAATCAATATATTATTTTTACACATGCAACAAGATAAGGTACTTATTTTAGATTTTGGATCGCAATATACGCAATTGATTGCAAGAAAAGTAAGAGAGTTAAATATCTATTGTGAAATACATCCTTACCATACATTATCCGGAAATAGCAGCGATTACAAAGCAATTATTCTATCCGGAAGTCCTTTTTCGGTAAGATCCGAAAACGCACCGCATATAGATTTGTCAAAGATACGAGGCAGACAACCTTTATTGGGAATTTGTTACGGGGCACAATATCTGTCACATTTTTTTGGAGGGAAAGTCACTCCTTCGGTTACAAGAGAATATGGTAGGGCCAATATATCATTTATTGAAAATAGCGAACCCTTTTTTGAAGGTATTACGGAAGGGAGCCAAGTATGGATGAGTCATTCGGATACGATTAAAGAATTACCCGCTAATGCTGTTCGTCTGGCGAGTACTGCTGATGTCGAAAATGCAGCATATAGAATTGAAGGGGAGCAGACCTATGGTATTCAATTTCACCCGGAGGTATATCATACAATTCACGGTAAGCAGTTTTTAAAAAATTTTTTAGTGACTATTGCAGGAACTGCACAGTCGTGGACACCCGCTTCTTTTGTTGAAACAACCATAGCAAATTTAAGAGAAAAATTGGGGAATGATAAGGTGGTTTTAGGATTATCGGGGGGAGTGGATTCCAGTGTAGCTGCTGTTTTATTGCATAAAGCCATCGGCAAAAATGTATATTGCGTTTTCGTAAACAACGGACTGCTTAGAAAAAATGAATTTGAAAATGTCTTGAAGCAATACGAAGGCATGGGATTAAACGTTAAAGGGGTAGATGCATCGGCACGGTTTATGAAAGCACTTATCGGGTTAAAAGATCCGGAAGAAAAACGGAAAGCCATTGGAAATACATTTATAGACGTTTTTGATGATGAAGCTCATCAAATACAAAATGTTAAATGGCTGGCACAAGGAACTATTTATCCTGATGTAATCGAATCTGTATCTGTAAACGGAGGGCCATCGGCTACGATTAAAAGCCATCATAATGTAGGAGGGCTGCCTGACTTTATGAAATTGAAGATTGTAGAGCCTTTGCGAATGATTTTTAAAGATGAAGTAAGAAGAGTGGGAGCATCAATGAATATGAATAAAAAATTGTTAGGACGCCATCCTTTTCCGGGACCGGGACTGGCTATTCGGATTTTAGGAGAAGTAACAGCAGAAAAAGTGAGCATTTTACAAGAAGTAGATGCTCTGTTTATAGACGGATTGAAAGAGAGCAGATTGTATGATACTATTTGGCAGGCCGGAGCTATTCTGTTGCCTGTAGACTCAGTAGGAGTGATGGGAGACGAGAGAACGTATGAAAAAGTAGTAGCTTTACGTGCCGTAGAAAGTACAGATGGAATGACGGCAGATTGGGTGCATTTACCGTATGAATTTTTACAAAAAATAACAAATAATATTATAAATAAGGTAAAAGGTGTAAATAGAGTAGTATATGACATTAGCTCTAAACCTCCGGCTACTATTGAATGGGAATAAAATATGAAAGGAATTAAAATACTTATTGCTTTTCTGGTTTTTGCAATAGCTGCCTCTTGCGGCCAGCAAAAAAAGTACATTTCTTATACGGTTAAGAAAGGAGAAACCATGAAAGTCATTGCTAAGAGGTTAGATATGAAGACCCGGGACTTATTGCGTTTAAACCCTGACGTAGGGAGAAAACCAAGCCCGAATACCATCATTATCATTCCGAATAAAGATTTTATAGCCCCCCCCCCCAAAGATACCCTGAAAATAGCACAGGTTGTTTTGGATTCTTTAAAGCTCAATATGGGCGAGTTAGAGAAAGAGTATTTAACACATACGGTCAAAAAAGGAGATACCTACTATAACTTAACCCGACGTTATAATGTTTCCGAGAATACGTTAAATAAACTGAACCCGGAATTAGTTACTGAAGATCTAAAATTAGGTATGGTTTTAAAAATAAAACCTGTTGAGGAGAATGAAATAGTATTTTATAAGGATACTGTCAGGGAAGGTATATCGCTAAAACTTGCAATGTTACTGCCATTTAAAGCTGTTGAATTTGATACGATTGCTGCAAAAGATATATTTGGTGTTAACCGATTAGCAAATATTACCACAGATTTCTACCTGGGAGCGGAAATTGCAATCGATTCTCTTCGAAATCAAGGGGTAGCTATAGAGGTGTCTCTATTTGATACAGGGAAAAAGAATTCGAAAATCAGAGATATTATTAATGAAAATGACTTGGATGAAAATGATGTAATCATTGGTCCTATGTATTCTGACGAAGCAATGATTCTTGCTAGTAAAGTAAGAACAGAGGCGATATTTCCGGTTTATTCAAAAAATCAAGAGGGTTTTGCATCTTCCGGACTCATCAAAACATATGCAGATAAAGAAGTGCATCAAAAAATAATGTTGGCACATATTGATGCTGTTTACAGTAATGAGAATATTTTAATTATTGGAGATAGTACGGCCACATCTATAAAAAAAGCAGATGAGATACAATCTGTTCTTTTAAAAAATGATTCCATTACGGAAGCCAAGATCATACATGCTACAAATGGTTTTATTCGTAAAGATTATATAATTAATGCGTTAAAAGCAGAAGTAGAAAACTGGGTGATTTTAGCAACTCATAAAAGCGCAATTGCCTCTGATGCTATTAATAGTTTGATTAGTTTACCAACGGAAGAAGAAAACGGAGAGGAAAACGAAGACGACAATAAAAAAGAAAAAAAGAAAAACAGTAATGAACCGGAAATGCAAATATTGCCTGAAGATACGGTTGTTAAGATTTTCGCATGTGATAAATCTACTACTTATGATAAAATAGACAATACGAAATTAGCAAAATTAGGATTTACGTTTACTTCTGATATTTTTGCAGATGACACTTCTGTGGCGGCTAACGTTTTTAATAAGAAATACCAGGAAAAAAACCATACCTACCCTTCTTATTATGCTACCAAAGGTTTTGATATTACCTATGATATTTTAGCACGTTTAGCATCCGGAGACGACCTGAAAGAGACCTTTCAAAAAGGAACCTCTTATCGATTAGAAAGCAAATTTGAATTTAGTAAAGAACTCTTTACTACATCTGATAATAATGGGATATTTATCATACAATATAACCCGGATTTAACAACTACCAGAATTAGATAATAAGTGATGTATAGTAATCTAATATATATTTAAGAAGAATGCATAAGAACATTTTGAAAATCTTCTGACTTTTCAATCTTTTAATCCTTTAATTCAAGACTCTTTAATATGCATTTAAAAAACACAGTTAGGTGTGGTAAGATGTTTATATTTTCTTCATTTGCTGTTTAAGCATTTGCATCTGCTCTTTTAGCATACCATGTTTATCCAGTTTTTTAGCCTCGGTCATCAGGTTCATTGCCTCACGTTTGCGCCTTTTGGTCATTGCAATTCCTGCTAACTGCAATTTTGCCATAGCCAAATCATGATTCATAGATAATCCCAAACGAATCGCTTTACGCAAATATTTTTCAGCCTGAGTGATATTGGTTTGACTCAACATGATCCCATGCAAATAGTTATAATATCCTTCTTGTTTTTTAGTCAGGGAAGTTGTCGGATTTTTGATATATGCCAACCATTTTTGAGCACCTGCAAAATTTTGTTTTCTCAATTGTAAAAAAGCAAGTAAAATAAACTCATTTTTAAAATACAGAAGTATAAAAATTCCTGCCAATAGTACGATAGAAATCCCATTCATAATATGACCTTGGGAAAATTCATACACAGACCAGGAAAATGCCAATATTGCTAAAACTAATTTTATATTTTTATGAAACATATGTTATTTTTAGAATACACAAAAATACATTTTTCAATTAGAATTCTTTTAAACTTTTAAATGAAAGATAAAAAAGGAATCCTTATTTCCAAGTATTCTTGTTTGCCCTTGAGTAAAAACCTTCACAAGTGATTTAGGAGTATGAAACAAAAATTGTGCATTACCCATAAGAAAAAAGAAATTGTTATGGCAACAACGATAGATTTGAGAAGTATAGTAAAAGAGTATATAAATACGACAGATACAAGACTTCTGAAAATGGTAAAAGCATTAGTAGAAAGTTATCAGGAAGCAGAATTATCTAAACGTATTAGTAATGAACAATATAAGAAACCTTTGCAAAATAGTGATATATTCCGTATTGAAATTGATTTGGCTTCAAATTTCTTCCTTCTCGAAAATTTTAAATCCTCAAAACCAATGGGTTATTCCGGTTTAAAATTTTCTTCGGGTGTCGAACTTTTTTGCCAAATCAATTTTGCAAAGGCCTCTAATAAAGAACTGGAAGCCTCTGAGAAAGAAATAGAATTGGGTTATTTTATACACACGAACAGGTTAAAGAACGAATACATCAATGGGAAAGAAAATATTAAAATCCCCTCTGTTTTCTGTTTGTCTCCTCACAGTTGGGCAAGGTATAATCCTAATCATTACCGGGGGTAGACCTACTTGGTCATTGGGTTCTTAACTATAATATTTTTTGTTTTTAAACCAGGCAAAAATCCCAATGATACATACAAAGCCTATGGAGTAGTACACAGAAGAAGGAGTAATTACTTTATCACCACTGGCATAAGAATGTAAACCGGACAAATAGAAATTTACTCCAAAATAGGTCATCATAATGGAAGCAAAAACGATAACAGACCATAGGTTAAATGTATAACTACTTCTCAATCCCGGGATCAACCGCATATGTAAGACAAAGGCATATACCATAATGGAGATCAATGCCCAGGTTTCTTTAGGATCCCAACCCCAGTAGCGCCCCCAACTTTCATTGGCCCACATGCCTCCCAGAAAGTTTCCGATAGTTAGCATCACCAATCCTACCGTCATTGACATTTCATTAATAACAGTCAACTCTTTAATATTCAACCTTAGTTTTTCTTTATTTTTTTCGTTCGTAAAAATCATTAAGAGTAGTGATAATATTCCTAAAATCATAGCCAGAGCAAACGGGCCATAGCTCGCAACAATAATAGATACGTGTACCAATAACCACCAGGAAATCAAAACAGGCTGTAGGCTTGCAATTTCAGGATCTAACCAGTTTTGATGTGCAAAAGCCAGAATGATAGCAGCTAAAAAAGTAGCGGCAGCTATGGTTAAAGATGATTTTTTGCCCATATACAACCCAAACAACATTACTGCAAAAGCTACATAAATAATAGACTCATAGGCATTGCTCCAGGGGGCATTTCCGCTGATGTACCACCTGTTGCCAAGCCCTAAAATATGTACTATGAATAATCCTATCACTATACCAATAAGGGCTTTTACAAGATAATGTACCCATCGGTAGTTATTAAATATTTGAAAGATGACAAAAAAGATAAGGAACAGGCTCACAAAACCATAATACTTGGAAAGTTGCACAAAAACCCTGGTTTTATTATATCGAATTTCCATATCAATTTTTCTGTCTGACGGATATACGGCCGCTCCGTATTTTTTTTGAAAATTTTTAATACCTCTTAATACCTTTGTTGCTTGTGTATAATTTTTGGTCTGTTTTGCTGTTTGCAGTAGTTGCAGGTAAACAGGGAGTATCTGTTTCACAAAAGAAGAATCTTTGACTTTGAAATTAGAAGTATTTAACTCTAACTGAGAAACCCAAGTATTGTTCTCATTACCGGGTATAGGATAGAATTTAAAAATGCTTCCTCCGATTGCCCGATATAGCAATCCCACTCTTCGGTCAATTTTTATAAGATCTTTTTCAAATTTGTTTTGTATTTTTTTCTTTTGAGCTTCTTGTATTTGCTTCCCTATTTTTGAGGCCCCGTCCGGAGTGAAAAAATCCGCTAAGCTGGCATATTTCGCATCTTTTTCCAGATTCAAAAGCATCCTGATTTTTGTATTTCCCCTTTCTAAATAAATAATGGGTACATAAAACCAAAACCTTGGATTTTCTAAGATGGAGAGCACCACCTGGCTTGGCTGCATGCCTTTAAATGTTTCTGATTGACTGACTTTCCGAACCAACTCGGAAGAAAATGTATGCAAAGGTTTCATCCGTCCGCCATCTTGTACGACTAATGTATTAAATTCTTCCGCGTGTTTTATATCAACGATGTTGGCTTTTAAAATAGAATCTATTTGCCGGTTGGTAAAGCTTTGCCGAGCGTGATTTGAATGTTCCTGGGCAGTTGCAACTCCTGTAAAAGCAAATAGTATAACAGGAAGGGCTGCTTTCTTTTTTTTGATTTTGGCCAGTGTTTTTTTAAGCATATCAAAACGAGTGTGTTTTGCGAATAACATACAAATAAGACCAGTATATAAGAAAGAATACCCTATGTAGGTAACCAGAGTTCCCCAAAAATCATGATTGACCGATAGATGTGTTTGTTCCACAGGACCGGATAAATCGTAGCTTGATTGAAAAAACTTATATCCTTTTTGGTCCAGGATATGATTCATATAAATACGATAGTCAAAAGTTTCTTTTTCATCAATAACCGTAATTTCACTGGCATAAGAAAGTGCGCTTTCGGAACCCGGATATTTCTCAAGTTGAAAATCATTTAATTTGATACTAAACGGAGTCTTGAAAACTCTGGAACCATACCACATTCTGAAATTCAATCCGCCCACGCGTATTTGTTGCACCCCGTCATAGTTAAATTTTCCTCCTATCAGGTCAAGAGATTTGGTCTCATCGCCTATTGAGATGTCCAGGCTGATTTGATCAAATTTTTTATCATCTTTAGGGCCGCTTATTTTTTGCTTTGAACCTTTTAAAGGAGGTTGGGGAATGACAAAAGGCAACCCGTCTATGTTGTATAAAGATCGCAACCGGAAGATTTGTAAACTGTCTTTGGTAACCATACCTTTTTCCCGGGTGGCCATCACCTGAAAACTCCCGGAGCTTTTACTCAGAATTTTAAGCGTGTCGTTTACCTTTCTAATGGTAATATTTGCATGAGTATTTGGTACATCATACCCGATTAAGATTCCGTGAATATTTTCTATTGTTCCCTTTTCAATATAATGTTCATGACGGCTCCCTCCCAATGATTCTATCAGGTAAAGATGTTCCTTGCCGGTTTCATCTTCTATGAATTCTTCTTTTACCCAAGGGAGGTATTTTGTTAGCGCAACATGAAAAGGAGTGTCTTTAAATTCATCGCTATACTTCCAGTTATTTTTACCCCAGGCAGATAATAGTATTTTAGGATGATATGCTTTTTGTAGTTTACTATTATCAACAACTATATTTACATAGGTGGTTTCCGAAAGAAATTCATCAGTAGTTTCTCCTTCGTTAATCAACATAATACCTTCATAACTAATATATCTGGTGATGCCTGCTCCTAGAATGATGAATATAAAAGACAGGTGAAACATTAAAACAGGCCATTTCTCTTTTCTAAGCAAACGATATCTGAAGATATTTCCAAAAAAATTAATCATAAAGAAAGCCAGAATGGCTTCAAACCACCAGGTATTGTATACCAAGACTTTAGCGGTCTGTGTTCCGTAGTCGTTTTCTATAAAAGTAGCGATTCCCATTGTGGCAGCAAATAAGAGAAATAATACAGCCATTAAACGGGTGGAATAGAGTATATCTAAGATTTTTTTCATCCGAAAACTGAACTTTTAAAAAGTATTGCAAATTTACGTATTAAACGTCGGAACGAGATACTTTTTAGAGGTAAAAAAACCTTATAAATTTGACTCATTTAACGAGGTTTTACGGATCAATCCGAAAACTTGTGGGATTTTAAAGATATTATTGAAAACATTTAAGTTGAGTCAATCGCAAAAGCATCATTCAATAGAGTTTAAAAACTTAATAAACAGTTATTTAATGGGTATTCATTTAAAAAAAAATCTGAAATGATAAAATTTTTATTCAAGTCTTCCCCACAACTTTTTTGCTTGATCCGGTTTTACATTATTTTTTCGAGAAGGAAGAAATTTGAAGTCAAATCAATTTCAATACGGAATATATCACTATTTTGGCAAAGGTCTCCTAAAATGAATACTAAGCATCTGCTATGGAATCAATTAAAATGCGAATCAAATCAATAGCAGTTTGTGCAATCTTGGTTCCGGGTCCAAATACACCCATAGCACCGGCATCAAATAGGAATTGATAATCTTGGGGAGGAATCACACCTCCGACAATCACCATAATATCTTCTCTACCGTAATTTTTAAGCTCTTTTATTAATTGAGGGACTAAGGTTTTATGGCCTGCTGTCAGGGAGGAAATCCCTAAAATATGTACATCATTTTCTACAGCCTGTTTTGCTGCTTCCTGCGGTGTTTGAAACAGGGGGCCGATGTCTACGTCAAAACCTAAATCCGCATAGCCTGTAGCCACTACTTTTGCTCCTCTGTCATGCCCGTCCTGCCCCAGTTTGGCAATCATAATGCGGGGCCTTCTGCCTTCTAACCGGGCAAACATATCTGCCAGTTCAGAGGCTTCTTTGAATAGCTTATCATCTTTTATTTCTCTGCTATACACGCCGGATATGGTTTTATGGATGGCTTTATGCCTTCCGAATACAGCTTCCAAGGCGTTGGAAATCTCGCCTAAAGTGGCTCTTTCTCTGGCTGCTTGTATTGCCAAATCTAATAAATTTCCATCACCTGATGTTGCACAAGCAGTTAAATTGTGCAAGGATTGCTTCACTTTTTCCGGGTTCCTGTTTCCTTTTAGCTTATGTAGCCGTGCTATTTGAGCATTTCGTACGGCTTCATTATCTATTTCCAGGATATGTAATGGGTCTTCTTCTTTTAATTGGTATTTATTTACTCCAACAATGATGTCTTGTCCGCTATCTATTTTTGCTTGTTTTTTTGCAGCGGCTTCTTCAATTCTCATTTTTGGAATACCTTTTTCGATGGCCTTAATCATCCCACCTAATTCATCAATCTCCAGGATTAGTTCCCATGCGTTATTGGCAATTTCTTCGGTCAATTTTTCCACATGATAACTACCGCCCCATGGGTCTACGGTTTTTGTAATAGCTGTTTCCTGTTGTAAATAGATTTGAGTGTTTCTTGCAATTCTCGCTGAAAAATCCGTAGGTAAAGCAATGGCTTCGTCCAGTGCATTGGTATGCAAACTTTGTGTGCCTCCAAAGACGGCAGCCATGGCTTCTATGGTCGTTCTGGCAACATTATTAAAAGGATCTTGTTCGGTCAAACTCCAGCCACTGGTTTGGCAATGAGTTCTTAAAGCTAAAGATTTTGGGTTTTTAGGATGAAATTGCTTCATTAGTTTTGCCCACAACATTCTTCCGGCTCTTAATTTTGCTATTTCTTTAAAGTGGTCCATGCCAATGGCCCAGAAGAAAGACAGACGAGGTGCAAAACGATCTATATCTATACCGGCCTCCAATCCTTTTTCAACATATGCCAATCCGTTTGCCAAAGTATAGGCCAATTCAATTTCCGGAGTGGCGCCTGCTTCCTGCATGTGATAACCCGAAATAGAAATTGAATTAAATTTTGGCATGTGGTTGCTCGTAAATTTAAAAATATCAGCGATGATTCTCATAGAAGGTGCAGGAGGATAGATATAGGTATTACGAACCATAAATTCTTTTAAAATATCATTTTGGATAGTACCTGAGAGCGCTTCTTTTTGTACTCCTTGTTCTTCTGCGGCAACAATATAGAATGCCAAGATGGGTAATACCGCTCCGTTCATAGTCATAGAAACCGATATTTCATCTAAGGGAATCCGGTTAAACAGGATTTTCATATCTTCTACGGAGTCCACCGCTACTCCTGCTTTGCCTACATCTCCCTGGACTCTCTCGTGATCAGAATCATATCCCCTGTGAGTGACTAGGTCAAAGGCAACTGAAAGTCCTTTTTGGCCGGCTTCCAAATTTCTCCTGTAAAAAACATTGCTTTCTTCTGCCGTAGAAAATCCGGCATATTGCCTTATGGTCCACGGCCTGCGGACATACATAGTAGTATACGGCCCGCGTAAATTGGGTGCTATGCCCGCGGCAAAGCCTTCGTGCCTAAATTTTATTGCAGACGATTTATCTTTTTTTAATGTTAAATGATCCAGGTTTTTTCGTGCCATTTTATTCTTCCTTATTAAGTCTATCTATTTCATAAGGTTCTGATAAACGCCTGATGACGATAGGAGAGAGTAGGGTTTTTAGGTGTTTTTTCTTTGAGAAAGGATCAATTTCCATATTCTTTTTCATGGTATCTGCCCTGTTAGGTAATAGATTAGAACCCAGGAGCACTCGTTTTTTTGCATGAAATCTTTGCTGTTCTTTTGCTGCACTTTCCGCAATTTTTTTCTGTATGGTGCCTTTCTTTAAAAGTTTTAAAAATCCGCCCGATTTTTCTATTTGTTTGAATAGCACCAATGATTTTTCTGCTAATTGATTCGTTATATAGTCAATATAATAAGATCCTTCTGCAAAATTTTGTGCGGTTGCCAGATAGCTTTCCTGTTGCAGGATTAATAGCTGATTTCTGGAAATGTGTTCGCCAAATTCGTTGGATTTACGATATAGGCTGTCGTATGTAAGGTTTGAGATAGTGTCCGAACTTCCTAATATTGCACTTATACACTCACTGGTTGTTCTTAGCATATTTACGTTATAGTCATATAAAGTTTTGTTTCGGATACCGGGTTGTGTAAAAATATGAGGCATTGTATTTTCAGTATGGTATGCCGTAGTCAGCGTATCCCACAAAGCCCTGAAAGCTCTTATTTTTGCAATTTCAAAGAAATAATGACCGCCAACGGAAAAAATAAAATGGATATGATTCGCAATTTCCCCTGAAAAATAATGCAGGTATTCATTTGCATGCGCTAGTGTGTATGCTAATTGCTGGACACTATTTGCTCCTGCGTTTTGATATAAACTCAGGTCAACTGCTATTGAATTTTCAGTATGTTTTGCAATGTTTTCCAGTTTGAGAAAATCTTCTTTTCGATTCACAAACCAATTACTGCTTCCCGCTAGATTTCCGATGATATCTATTTGGAAAAAAGGATTGTTCGGGGTTGTAAAATTTGACAATTCTGTGATGAAATCGGAATTGAGGAACTGAAATTTAAAATAAATAATGACAGTATTGAAGTTTATCTCTTTAAGTAGTTCTTTGTAGTCAAATTTTTTATCAGCGATAAATTGAATTGCGTTTGCACCTCTTTGCAGTGCATCTAAAGCTAAGGAATTTGTAATTTTTTCATCTCTTATATGAAGTGTTTGGCAGATGTTAAATTGTTTTTCAAAGATAGGAACTTTAATATAAGAACGGTCTTCATCGGTATAAAAAGGTTTTACGACAATTCCTTCTTCTGTCATGTGCAATAGCGTATCCTTATAATCCAAACCCTTAAGTTCTACCTGAACTTTTTGTTTCCAGGCAGCAGCAGAAACGGAAGCAAATTCATCGAACAAAAAATCACTCATTATCTTTTATGGTATCGGATTCAATAATATAAACATTTTCGTTTTTTCTTTTTAATAAGTATTGTTCTCTGGCAAATTTTTCTAATTGGGAGCTGTCTTTCAAGCTCTGAATTTCTTTGTTATTGCTTTTTATTTTTTTAGAGTAAAATGAGTTGATATGCTCCAAATCTTTGATTTCTTTATCAAATTCCTTATTTAAGTAATAATTTTCATCAAAAAAGAACATCCAAATAAAAAAAATAACTAAAATTAAGACGTATTTGTTTGTGCTGATTTTAAACAGGATATTTTTCTTAATTTGTTTGCTACTCATTTTTATAACCTTTCGTTAATCACCGTTCGTACAATATCTGTGGCTACGGTATTATATTGATTGTTTGGGATGATGATATCTGCAACATTTTTAGTGGGTTCTATAAATTGTTCATGCATAGGTTTTAAAGTATCCTGATATCTTTTTAAAACTTCATTGATATCTCTTCCTCTTTCACTAATATCTCTTCGGATTCTTCGTATTAACCTCTCGTCAGCATCTGCATGTATAAATATTTTGATGTCAAACAGATTTCGCAATACCTCGTTGTTAAAAACTAAAATCCCTTCGACAATGATTACTTTTCCAGGGTGTACGGTTACCGTATCTTTTGTTCTGTTATGTGCAACGAAAGAATAAACAGGTTGCTGTATTGCCTTACCTGCTTTTAGGGCTTTTAAATGTGTGGTGATCAAATCAAAATCGATGGCTCCTGGGTGGTCAAAATTAATTCGGTTTCTTTCTTCGTACGAAAGGTGGTCGGTAGTTTTATAATAAGAATCCTGAGATATGACACAAACTTCATCAACCGGTAATTCATTAATAATCTGATTTACAACGGTTGTTTTTCCACTTCCCGTACCTCCTGCAATTCCAATTATAAGCATCTTCTGAAATGGTTCATTTGACAAATAATTATATGACATTTACACTTTTTCAAGAGATTAAAAAATTTTCATTCCAACTCAAAAAGTGTAAATGAGTTTCATAACAAATTTAGGGAAATAAATAAGGAAATTCGTAAAACCGGTTTCATTATAATTTTGTATTTGATCTTGTCTTACAAACAGTGGTGCTAAAGCACCTGCCTTTCAAAGTTTTTTATTCCTGTAAAATAAAGAAATATAACCGTGAAATGTCCATAAGTACCTTTGAATCCAATAAAAACAGCAGAAAAGAACCAACTTTTAAGGCCAGTTCTTAACTGCTGTTTTTTGTATATTATATACCTGTTATATTAACCCGTTGTGCATTTTGAACTAAAAAGTAAATTTAAACGTCAGTTCGAGTGATTTTGAGCTACGAAAAATCGTATCGAGAACATATTTAGAGCAAAAATTCTATTCTCGATACAAATTTTTCTCATTTTCAATCGAAAAATTTACTCGAATTGACGAATTTTATCAAAATGCACAATGGGTTATATTAATAATTAAGTTCTTGAATTAACAGATATCTCTTTGAATCAAAAGTTAAAAAATTTATTGGGATTGAAAAAATATAAAAACCAATAAACTTAGCTATAAAGTTGACAAAGAAAGAATCAATAAAATAAAAGAAAGAAAAAAATATGCCAAGCATAATTAATAGTACATAAATGTGTCTCGTCCTAAAATAGGGCTACAGTTAATTATTAAAATTTATGCTACATTTTTGTGCACGTAATTAGGTGTTTTATAATCTAAAGATAAATGTAATCTTTTATTATTATATAATTTGATTGCATTTTTTGTTGCTTTTTTGGCGTGATTGATATTTGTAAATGTTTGGTCGAGGAAGAATTCATCTTTTAAAATTCCGTTAACTCTTTCGGCCATTGCGTTTTCGTAGCAATGATTTTCTTGGGTCATACTGATTTGTATCTTTTTTCTTTTCAAAATTTGAGTATAAACATTGCTACAATATTGTATTCCTCTATCAGAATGATGTATGATTTCTTCGGTATTTTTAGTTTGATAAATAGCTTTATTTAAAGCTCTAACACAGCCTTTAAGTTCTAAACTATCACTAATATCATAGCCTACTATTTTTCTTGAATACATATCAGTAATAAGTGCTAAATAACAAAATCCATTTATAGTTCTTATATAGGTAATATCCGAAGCCCAAACTTGGTTAGGTCTATTAATGATCAGGTCTTTTATGATATTTTTATATTTATAAAAACGATGGTAAGAGTTGGTTGTTTTAGAAGAATATTTTTTCCTTCTAATTAACAAATTATTTTCTTTTAAGATTCTAAATAACTGGTCTCTACCTATATTTATATTCTGTTTCCTAAAATCATTATGTAAGGATTTCATTAGCTTTCTAGTACCTTCTCTGGGTAATGTTTTCCTGCTTTTTTTAACAAGCATTATTACATTTTGTTCTATTTGTTTTTTAAGAACAAACCTTTTTTGATATTTGTAATAAGCATCTCTTTTTAACTCGAAAGCATTACAAATAGTAGCGATGGCGTACCTTCTTTTTTTTCTATTAATCGGTGCTATTTTCATTAAGGCTTTATGTTTAAGTTTTTTTTTAATTCTTCAACATTTTTATAGCCAAGATTTTCAGCAGCTACTTCAAGATAACTATCATTCACAAGTTTATCTAGATCCTTTTTAATAAGAAGATCTTTGAGTTGTTTTAGCTCTTTTTGAAGGGCTTTAATACGGGATAATTCGTCGTCTGTTTGCACGGTTACACGGGTGTTCATTAAATCTTTACGGTCATATTTTTTAATCCATACGTTTATCGTACTAGATTGTATGCCGTAAGTTAAGGCAATTTGTCTTTTGGAATGGTTTCCTTTGGTAAGTTCTGCTAATACTTTGAGTTTAAAACTCTCACTATAACGTCTTACATATCCATCATTTTTATACATATACTTGTTGTTTTTTGTATACATATTTCAGGACGGGTCACTATTAGGCTTATTATCTAGTTTAAGTTTAAAACCCTTTAATTTCATTAGAGTTACTTTAGTTTCTATAAAGTTTTTTGGGTTAGAAGCGGTAAGCTCGAAGTATGAAGAAGTTATTAAAGATTCTATTTCGGTGCTTCCAACTTCTTTCTTCAAACTAAGAAAGGCTGATAGAAATCGAATTTTATTCGATGATTAAAACGATGTATTTCCAATGTATAGTGGTTTATTTTTTTCATAAGCTCTAGTTTAAAATTGCGTTGATATTAATTTTTGATACTTCAATCCAATATTTTGATATTTTTGATACGCATTAATATGTTCTGACACTTTATTTACAAAGGCATTGAGTTTATCGTTTCTATATTTTAATTTTTCTTTGATGCGATACCAGTTCAAATATTGTTGCAAGTATTTGGTAGATACTCCCCAAAACTTGTTATCTATCCATTTCTTAACTCTGTTATGAGTTGAGTTGACATGTTGTATATGATACACTTTGTTTTTGACACGTTGTTTTATGACGCCTTTTAGAGTGTGATGCTCTATTTTATTGTCTATTGCAAATCCTTTGTAGCTTAGATGTGTGTCCCTACATAAAATGGCTTTACTTGCCTTTATTCTGCTGCCAATAGCATTTACAATATCTATTTTCTTTAATCTTCCCATAGTGGCTACAGTAATATCTGGATTAGATGTTCTATCTTGGGTTACAATAACAGCTACTTGATCATTACTGATGCCTTTGGTTTTAGAGCTACCACCACGTTTTCTTGATTCCCGATGATTTACTGGTCGCCCTTTTTCTGAATTTAAAAAGAAGGTCTCATCACTTTCTGTAATGCCTGTAAAATCATCTTTATCGTTTTCTGATAATGGGACTAATATCTTATGAGGCCAGTCAAAAGCCGTTTTCTTGTTTATCGATAAGGCTACTTTTATCTTATCTAAGCTCTTTTCTTCTAGCATTAATTCAAGGTAGTCATCAATCTTGTCCTTATGTTGCAAACCTGCCATCCAAGTACCTGTGTATTCTGTAAAACTGCGTTTGCAGGATTTACACTTATAGCGCTGAGAGCCTTTGTCAATACCAAATTTTACATACTTTGGATGCGAGCAATGGGCGCAACAACCTAACTTATTGTCTAATAAAAAACGCCTAGATTCTTGGCTTCTTACCGTTGGAACTGAATCTTTTGGTGATGTTGACAATTCTTTTAACAATTCCTGCCTTTCAGATGGGGAAAGTTTGGAAATTCCTCGCTTTATTTCTTGTAAATTCATGTATTAAATATACAAATAATAGCTGTTATTAACTAGAGCCTTTTCATATTATAAGTGCTTGAATATGTTTTTTGTAGTGTTGGTATGTATAGTTGGATTAATGCTTACATAGATTGTAAATTAACCTTGCATTTTCTGTAAAGTACCTTCTAACAAAGTTGCAGTGGCTTCCATGAGCTTGATACCGATCTTATCGACATGGCGGTTTCGCCAAGACTCGAGTTTTGTTCCTTTGACCCACCGGTTAAAAGCACCCAAAGCTGGACCGGTATGTACTTGAAAGTTCACTTTGTGTTCCAAATCACCAGCAAAAGCTACTTGACTACTATAGCTAAAATACCAGCGAAAAACCAAAGCCATTTTATGACGGGGCTTTTCTTCAGCTTTTTTGATTTCCTCGGATTTACCAATCTTTTTAAAATAGGTTTTAGTCTCTTTCCATATCTCTGAAATGGGCTTTTTAAAGTAGCTGCGTTCTAACTGCCAAATTGTTTTTTGGGGGATTTCATCAAGCGAATTATGATGATTATACAAATTGTAAAGATTGTTAGCACGTGCAGGAAAGAGTACCCCTTTTTTAAGTACCTGAACTTTGGCTCCAATTTCAAACATATCTCCAGCCTTTAGATTAGCAAATAGAAATAATTACTTAAAATAAAAACATAATAGTTATGATGAAATTTCTTTTTTTGCTTCTTTTTTTCTTTGTTAATAACTCTTATTTTGTTGATAACCAAAAACACAAAAGAACGGAGTGAACTTTAGCGGCCAGCTAGCTTTTTAGAGCCATCCCCCGATTAGTCTCCGTTCTTTTTAAAAGTTACTTAGAACCATATAGAATTTCAGTTTCTGCCCTTATTAAAGGTCTTAGTTTAAGTAACTATTATTAATATCTAATTACAAAATTATGAAAACAAATGAAATTATCGGAATCGATGTCAGTAAATTATTAATTGATGTTTGTATCTATTCTAAACAAATTGTTCAACAGTTTGAGAACAGTAAATCTGGATTTAAATTAATGCTAAAGTGGAGTTTTAAAAATTCGTCTTTCTCTAAAGAAGAAACCATGTTTGTATTTGAACATACAGGAATGTACTCTCATTTATTATCTGTGTCTTTAACTGAACAAAAATTATCTTTTTTCATAGCTTCTGGTTTAGAAATTAAAAGATCTATTGGTATTGCTCGTGGAAAGGATGACCAAATTGATGCCAAACGCATTGCTCTATATGGGTATCGATTAAAAGAAGAACTTAAACCCAGTAAGCTACCTAAAAGAAGTATATTACAACTAAAAAGTCTCTTATCTTTAAGGACAAAACTTAACAAACAAAGAGCTGGTTTTAAAGTTACTTTGAAAGAACAAAAAAGAATTTATAAAGCAAAAGAGTATAAAATAATCTTTGACGTTCAACAAAAAATGATTGCAGAACTAACCAAACAAATACACAAGATTAATACTCAAATGCAAGCTATTATTGACCAAAATATAATGTTAAAAGAAACCTATAAACTTGTTACTAGTGTTAAAGGTATAGGAATGCAAACTGCTATAATGATGATTGTGTTTACTGACAATTTTTCAAAATTTGAAAACTGGAGAAAGTTTGCCTCTTATTGTGGTGTTGCTCCTTTTCCTTACCAATCTGGAACTAGTATTAAAGGACGTACAAAAGTCTCTCATTTGGCTAATAAAAAATTGAAAGCAATTATTAATATGTGCGCTATTTCTGCTATACAACATAACCCAGAAATGAAATTATACTATCATAAAAGAATAAAACAAGGCAAAAGTAAAATGAGTACCGTTAACATTATTAGAAACAAATTAATAGCAAGAGTGTTTGCCGTTGTCAAACGACAAACACCCTATGTAGATACTTTTAAATTTGCTGCATAAATTAGTAAAAATAATATCTCAACTTTTACTTGTTTTTATCATAGAATACAGGGGCATAGTCGGTATCTTGAACATTGATTGCTTCCAGAAGATCTTTGACCGCATCACTGGTACCGGCTTCTACCGTACAGTGGTTAATAGAGCCGGTTAAGATAAAATCGGTGCCCATCACAAAGGCACTTGCTGCCGATTGAGGGGTACCGATACCTCCTGCCAGACCTATACGAATGTCTTTGGGATATCCATATTCTTTCTGGATATCATCTCTTAGTCTTTGGATGGAGGGTAGTAATACCGTGGCTACACCACGATCGGTGTGACCACCCGAATCGGCCTCCACGCAGATATCATAACTCACAGGAATTGTTTTGGCAGCTTCGGCTTGCTCTAAAGTGATTTTCCCCTGTTTGACAAGATTATCTAGTAATTGCTCTGGAGCAGGACGCATAAAAACCTCTGCCACTTTGGGATGGGAGATCTTGGCCAGGATTCGATGACGATTGGTCAAGGAACCATCGCTATTTTTTTGAATCCCTGATGAGTGAAAATATACCAATGATGTGGTCATTTTCATATAAGCGGAAGCCTCTATATTTTGAACGCCTTTTTGAAGATAGAGTTCTACAGTTTTCATTTCGGTATCTGGATCGTCAAGATGATGTAAGAGATTCATCCCATAAGCTTGTCCCTTACTACTAAGCGATTTTTGTATGACATCAATATCGGAAGCTATCCTGTCCATTGACAGCCCACCAGTACCCAAATAGCCCATCATGCCAGCTTTCCCCATAGCAATTACTAATTCTTTGGAAGCTGTACCGCGGTACATAGATCCAGAAATGTAATTGTATTTCAATCCGTAGTCTTCCCGAAAAGCTTTACTGCCTAACCTTTGAGCTAGGAATTTTTCTTCTTTTTCGGGGAATTTATCGGAAGAAGGTGCTTTAAGAATTATTTGCGCTCTTCCATTGGACGTCATTTTTTCAGAATCGGTTTTTTCAGATTCGATATCTTTGATAGGGGAGCAATCCTTTATAATCTCCTCTACCATTTTAGTTAGAATATCCCTTCCGATTTCTTTGTATTCGACTATCGCTTTGCCCATCAAATAGCTTACGCTATTGGCCCACTGAACCGAATCCGCAATCTGGCGGCTCAGTAGTTTGGCTACTTGCTCTTTTCCATAAGGATGTGCCGTGGCATTGCTAATCACAGGGATTTTGGGAGTGTCAAAGGTAAATCCTTCTAAAAATAAGGCAAACTCTTTTGCCACCGATTCCATATATCTTGAATGAAACGGTGCCGTAACAAACAGAGGAATACTTTTAATCCCTTGGACATCAAAATCTTTTACCACCCTGTTGATGCTCTCTCTAGGACCCGATAAAACCGTTTGGGTAGGGGTATTGTAATTGGCAATGTCCAAACCGCCATAATCTCCTTCTTGTAGTTTTTCTTTGAGTGAGTCGATCCCAATCCCTAATACTGCTGCCATACTGCCCCCCGAAGCAGAAGCCATCAGTTTGCCGCGCTTTTGTACCAGTTTGAGCCCTGTCTCAAAGTCATACGCTCCAGCAGCCAACAACGCATTGTACTCTCCTAAACTATGGCCGGCTAGGTAATCGGGTATAATACCTTTTTCCAAATACCTCAAGTGATTCACTACATACAATGCAGGCTGTGTAAACTCGGTCTTTGCCAGTTGTCTGTTAGGGTCTTTTAAGCAAAGCTTTTTAAGGTCATAACCCAACATCTCAGAGGCTAATTTCATCTCTTTGGGATAATGGTCAAACAGATCTTTACCCATCCCTTTGTATTGAGAGCCTTGACCGGGGAAAAGTATTGCTGTTTTCATCGGGTATTTGTTTTTGTTGTTCGTGATAGTTGTTTGATCCGGCTACTTAATTTACGACGTTGTATTTTACCTGACACAGTTCTTGGCAAATGTGTTACTTCTATAACCGTAATTGAATTAAAAGCACTTACACCAAATTCTCGTAGAGCTTGAGATACAAGCTTGTGCAAATCCCTTTTTTTTATGTTTATTTCTTGAGTTACAGCAACCAAAAAACCCTCTCTGTGAGATGATTCCGTATTGCGACAAATGGCCAATCCATCTTTACAATCAAGTTTCTCATAAATCTTATTTTCTAATAGTGCAGGTGAGATTTTTATTCCGCCATAGTTGATAATATCATCGGATCTTCCTTCATAGTATAAATAATTGTTGCGTATGCTGCCCAGATCTTGAGTGACTAACCAACCGTCCTTATTTTTTAAGGAAATTTTTTGACCATCTACAATGTAGGCTTGAGCAACATGGGGACCCTTAATGGCAATGTTCTGAGTAGCGGTTAATTTAATTTCTACCGTATCTGTAGCCTGTCCAACGGATTCGAGCTTGTCTCCTTTTTCTTCATGAATTTCCAGCAATGTGGTCCTTGATGCCTCGGTCAAACCGTAATGTTGTACAATTATGGCATTCGGGAACAATGCTTTTAACGTTTCTTTTTCTTTTTGATTCATATATTGACTGCCAATCTCTATCCATTGAACACGCTTTCCGTATTGACCTATCAGGTCTTTGTTTGTCAGCAGGATACGCCATAGGTCCGGTACAGCAGAAATCGCATTAATACTCCCTTTTTTAAGCATGTCACCAATTTCGGCTGGTCTGAAAAGATGGGGAATAAAAAACTGCCCGCCAACAGCTGCAACAGCACGGCATCTCCCTAACCCAAAAGAATGATAAACGGGTATGCCGATGTATTCTCTGATGTTGCCATTTAATTGCATTAAAGTATTTAAACGAGTTATCACATTGGATAAATTAGTATGACTCAGTATCACCCCTTTTGGATTGCCTGTTGTACCGGAAGTAAAAGCGACCAGGGCTACATTATCTGTATCAGGTGCCTTAAAATCCGGCGCCATCCAAGCACCGTCCGGTTCAGGGCTTATAATTTTCCTGACTTGTGTAGCCTTAATGCGATATTGATCTTTTTCATTTCTCAACGGAACAGCAACATTCCCTGCTTCCATATAAGAAAATAATGCTTTTATATAACCCGTATGATTAGCGGCGACAATGCCTATGGTTTGATTACTATTTTTCATTTCTATTGATCTTACATTAGGGTCTCTTTTTCATCGCCTCTTTGGTCTGCCTCCATCCACCATATACACGCTACCTGTACAATAACTGCTATCGTCACTGGCAAGAAACAACATACATTTTGCAATTTCTTGCGGAGTGGCATAACGCTTTAAGAGATTGAGTCTGGCAAAATTTCTTTTGGCTTTTTCCGGATTTTCAGGCAATGTTTTTTGTTCCATAGAACGCATCATCCGTGTCTCTGTTATGCCGGGATTAATCGTATTCACACGGATGTCAAAAGGAGCACATTCTACGGCAACAGAACGCATGATCCCGATAACGGCATGCTTGCTAGCTACATAAGCAGATAATCCCGCCGCTCCGCTGACTCCTGATGTGGAAGAGGTGATCACAATACTACCTCCATGCTTTTTCATTTCGGGAATCACATATTTGAGCCCCAGCCAAACCCCTTTTACGTTGACGGCCATTACTTTGTCAAAGGTTTCGATACTATGTTCGGTAACAGGTGAAGGATCATCTTCAATGCCCGCATTATTAATGAAAACATCAATATGTCCGTAGCGTTCAATGGCTTTATTGACATAATTTTGTACCTGCTCCGGTTGAGTGACATCCGCTATAGCATAACTTGCCGCATCGCTATTGATCGAATGTAAAGCTTTTTGTAACGTTTTTTCATCACAATCAACAAGCAACACCTTAGCGCCTTCCCTAATAAAAAGGGCAGCAGTAGCCAACCCTATGCCTCCTGCACCACCGGTAATAACAGCTACTTTATTTTCCAGTCGTTTCATATTTAATAGTATAATTTTGTAAAAATGAAACCAGGTGTTTTACATCCTGATCATTAATATCTTTATGACACATAATTCTAAGTGTACGGGCATTAGGTGCCAGTAGTAAAATATTTTCTGATTTGGCGTCTTTTACCAGTTGATGGCTATCAAAAGGTGCATGCTCATCAATAGACAGGTAAAACATATTGATGGTGATACGAGGATTTGGCAATGAAAAATAGGGGAGTGCAGAAAGGCTTTGTGCGAGTAATTGGGTACGTTCGTGGTCTTCTGCTAGCCTGTTGATATTTTCAAGGCGCAAGGCTTCCAACCCACAGGCTGCCAGAATACCGGACTGGCGCATGGTACCTCCCAGATATTGTCTGACACCACGCGCTTTTTCAATAAACAAGCGATCACCACACAATACAGAACCTGCCGGAGCACCTAAACTCTTAGACAAACAAAACATAAGGGCATCTACAGGAGCAGCAAGTTCCTTAAAAGGTATACCGCTTGCTATTTGGGCGTTAAACAACCGGGCTCCATCCATATATACAGGAACTTCATTTTGATGTGCTATATCACACAAGTCCATAACATGTTGTTGATCAATAATGGTACCGCCGGACATATTATGAGGATTTTCTATACATAACAAAGCGGTTCCCGGTTGATACTTACTCGCTTTTTTTATCCTTTTCTTTACATCGCTTATTTTTATGACCCCATGAACGCCTTTTACGGTACGTGTTTGAATCATAGCATATGCCAAGGCTCCTTTCTCATAATTAAACATATGACTGTCTTCTTCAAGAATGATCTCCTGTCCCGGATCGCAAAATACCCGGATCGCTGTTTGGTTGGCCATAATCCCCGAAGGGAAGAACAAAGCTTTAGCTTTTCCGCTGAGTCCGGCACATTTTTCTTCCAAGGCAATGACCGTAGGATCATCGGAGAAACCATCGTCTCCCAATTTAGCATTGCAGATAGCATCATACATTGCCTTCGTAGGACGCGTGACGGTATCACTTCTGAAATCGGCTATAATATCGTAGGGCATGGCACTATTTTTTTAAATATTATACTATTATTTTTTCCCCTCATCTTTCTAAGGATTAAAAATTTGTAAAAATTGCTCCAAAGGAAAAGGGAAATCAATCGTTTTTAATTTTTCTTCCGTAAAGCCATATTCAGGTTTTGGGTGCTTTAAACGCCACCCTTTTACACGCTCAGCCACATCTTTTTCGGCAACTCCGGTATCCAGCCCCTGGATAAATATCTCCGCCAATTCTTTCACTTCTTCAGTTTTCAAGCCAAGTTTGGTAGCCTCGGCCATAGAAAGGCGGAAAGTATGAGCATTGATTCCCGGTAAAGCGTCAAAATTATTAATCAGCAAACCACAACGATGTAACCTGTCGGTAATTTCCCAGGGGTCATTATCCAATTCGGGAGTAACCCACAACTGATGGCAATCGGTAAAACCACGTTCGGCTTCCGCAACATGGAGTTTCTCATGTCGGTGTAATAAAGATGCAAATGCCCTTGAATTTTCAACCACGGTCTTTGCATAATCAGCACAGCCGCAATGCTTCATTTCGAGTAGCACTAATGTCAGAGAAACAAGTCCGGCTGCATGAATATGACTGACGAAATAGATCATTTTATCATTAATTTTTTCAATAATCTCTTTTTGGTTTGAGGCTAGGAATGTCTTATGCGGCCCCGGTAGCGTTTTATGGGTTGATCCGCCAAAAGAATCTGCACCCCGGTCAAGAGCATTCCAGCAAGCTCCGCCGAGAACCAAACCGTTCAAGTGACTTGAATCGAAATGGATTAAGGTTGCCGGCGAATGTTGATCGACCAACTGACGTACCGGCATCGGATCAATGGGAAACAAAAAGGTGGATTGATCAATATAGATCAAACGTGGTTTTTCTTTTTTGATCATGGTTTCCAGTCTATCCAAATCCAAGTCATGGGGAGATAACATGGGCATGTCTAACAAACGAATCCCCAAACGCTTTGCAATCATAGGTGTACTAGGATGCCCGCCCATATTTGCAGGAATGGAAATTACCGTATCTCCTATATCCGTTAAGGCTGCCAACACTACCGTCAAGCAATTCATCCCCGAAATCCCTTTCAGATTGATAAATTCTGCTTTTGTCAACTCTTGTAATAGCGGAATGAGAATTTCTTCTTTAATCTTGTCAATACCCCTGTCACCACGGAAAGCCTGAGACATCGGCTTATAATCAAAATGATAACGGGAATAATTGTCCAAAATAAAAGGTAACCTCGAAATGGGCGACATGGTATTTTCGCTGGGTACAAAAGAAATGGAAGCACGCGCATGCTTTTCGTGATCGGATAAATAGTGTAATACGTTTTCCGGTGTCATAACGGATCAGTCACAAAAGTTGTGTGTGAGTTCAGATGAAGATTAATTGTTAATTGAAGATTGAATGAAGTGTGTCTTTGCGAGTGAAACGAAGCAATTAGGGATCAGGGTCAAAAGTTTTGTGTGGATTGAATTAAAGTTTTGATCTTTGTAAAAAAAAAACAGAGATTGGAATTATCCTTAGACCTTTTAAAATTCATCTTACCTGAGATGCTCGTAGAACATTTTGATTTGGTAAGACACACTCATCGAAATGAGGAACTTCATTTGTATTTTGAAGAGCGTAATGTTGTTCCTAAAGAAGTCATAAATCCTAATGTAATTGCTCATGGTTTCCACAAAGAGATTACTATTGAAGACTTTCCTTTGCGTGGAAACACTGTGTATCTTCACGTAAGGCGACGTAGATGGTTAGATAAAGAGACTAGGCAAATCATTCAAAGAGATTGGAATCTAGTAGCTCAGGGAACTCGCATGACAGGTGAGTTTGCTGCTTTTTTAAAAGAGATTAGTCGATACTGAGAAGAGTGATTGCAAAACCATTGCAAGAATCTATGGCGTGAATGGGAAGAAGTTCCAAAGGCAGTATCGAGATTATTTGAGTGAGTTTAAACAGTGGAAGGAAAAGTCTCATGCCAAAGAGTGGTTGATCTTCCCTGAGAATATAGGAACTCGATTATCTATCGACGAAGTAGCCTTATCAAAAGGAGAACTCTACACCATCGTTACCAATAAAAAAGCTAAAGGAAAGAAAGGAAGTATTGTGGCGATCATAGCTACTACCAAAGCAGAACCTATTATCAAACACCTATTTAAAATCTCATCTGCGAAAAGAAACAAGGTCAGAGAAATTACCCTAGATATGGCGAACTCCATGAAGCTGATTGCCAAACGGTGTTTCCCCAAAGCCATACAAGTAACCGATAGATTCCATGTACAGAAACTAGCTCTAGAAGCACTTCAAGAAATTAGGATCAAACATCGATGGGAAGCCATAGATACAGAAAATGAACGGATCAAACTTGCCAAAACCAATAACAAAGAATATTACCCTGAAATATTAGAAAATGGAGATACCATAAAGCAACTCTTGGCTAGAAGCAGATACTTACTCTACAAAGCACCAAGTAATTGGACAGAAGATCAAAGAGTAAGAGCTAACATCCTCTTTAAAAGATATCCTGATATCAAAACAGCTTTTAAGCTCGTACAAGGACTTAGAAATATCTTCAACACAGCAAACTCAATACAAGTCGCTTATACAAAACTAGCGCATTGGTATAAAGATGTAGAACAAACAGCATACAAGGCTTTTAATACCATAGCAAACTCTATCAGGCTTAACTATAGATCAATATTGAATTACTTCATTAATAGAAGTACTAATGCAGCGGCAGAATCTTTCAATGCCAAAATCAAAGCCTTTAGATTACAATTTAGAGGGGTCAAAAACACAGAATTCTTCCTCTATAGATTAACTACAATTTTTGCATAAACACAACAATTAGTCTTGATCCGTCATAACTGTTTGGTTTTTTAGTGATTATAAAGTTTATTGTTGCTCATCAGACAGAATACTGTGTGTTTCTTGCCGATATATATTTTTAAATGGTTTTGCTTCATTAGGAAATAAATACTATCATAGTAAAATTATAAGGCCCGCATCAATGGTAATCACTATAATGATAAGCCATCTTAACGGAGATATTTTATAAAATACACGGCGATCTCGTTTTTGCACAACTCTCAACAGATAATTATCCATATGCTTTCCTGCTTTTCCTCCTGCATAGCCTCCAAAGAGTACTCCCGGTATTGTAAAGATCAGCATGTCCCCAGGGGATCTGCTCTAAGCGGATGTGCAATATGAAACCCAGAACAGAATCAATAGCTAAGATGGCAACACCCCTGTGGCTATGGCAGTTTCTATACTGGTTCGATATATAAATAACAGGTATAATGCTATCAATTCACCTACGCCTATGGCTGTCCATGAAGCTATAAAACCGCCAATAATTCCAACTATGGCCAACCCTGTTACTTGCATGTTGATACCCTTATATTTAATTTTGGATGCGGTAATTTTATCATTCCCATAGTAGGCTTCTAAGACCAATGCCAAAGCAATGAAAATTGATATATAGCTTTACATATTCAGGAGGCACATTCCAGATATACGTCCCTATTGGAGGTAATGTACCAATGGGAACAAGGAAAATAATGCTACCAACCGATACAATAGCTATTAATAATAGAATAAACAGGTCTTTTTTAGCAGCCATAGACGATACGCTTTTTATCCTGTCATGAAAGCCATTTTGTTTGGAAAATTTTTTTTAAGCATGAGTTTACGTTATCAATAAGTAAAATACTTTTTAAACATGGCTTTTCTCAACACTTCCAGGGTAACTTCCTGGCCTTCTTTCAAATCTCCGTTTTGTATGGCATTGTAAGAAATACTCCCTTTAATCTTTGACAGTTTTAATTTTGTCTGCGGATCGGGAAAATAAAAACTTACAATAGTCATTCGCTCACTTTCAGGCAACTCTTCCTCAGTGGGAATTCTTACACCATGATAGTTTGCCTCAACCACTCCATTGGTAAGATGATGGATCAATTCTCCAAAATTGACCAGAAAGGTACCTCTTACAGGAGGTATGGGGATTCTCTCTCCTTCCTCTTCCAATTCAAAGCCGATATAAGGATCCTCAGAAAATTTTCCCAGGGTAGGAATCTGGTACAATATCGTGATGAGGCTGGTATCATAATGGCTGGTCATCCTTTCCCTGGCGTCTTCATCTTGTTCAACTGCCGGGTACAAAAGTGTCATATTACGGGTAAATCCTTTCTCTAAAAAAAACTCCTGGACCTCTTTGGTATAGGTAAAATCGGATGGAATGAGTTGAAGCGCATCAAATAATTTTTCGAGTAGCAGCCGGATAAGAGCGGTTACTTTTTCCGTATATAATTTACAAACCCGCCCGAATGTCTCATTAGGATATGTGACGTCTGTATTGTGGACAGAAAACACATATTGCATGAGCTGATCAAAACTCTCTCCGGTTCCGGAGACTTTTGCAACACTTCCCTTTTTGAATCCTTTATACCCTGCGACGTCGATTTTCATATCGGGTGGAACGAATTTTGCCTTCTCTTCTTCCGACAGGCTGAAGAAAGCTCTGTGGACATTGAGTAATTCTTCTATCAGATATTCTTCAATACCGTGATTTTCTATACAGAAGATCTTTTTCTCCAGAACTTCATTTATAAAGGCAGTGAGTTCTTCTTTGCTGTTTAATTTTTGCATGTCAACAACCGGAATATCTCCCAGGCTTTCCTTTGAGAACCAGTGTAGCCGGTCCAATTGAATGGGAGGGAAGTTGAACGGATTTTCAAGATCATAATTCGTTGTTCTCATTTTATTTTACATGATTTAATAAATGTTTGTATAGGCTTTAGTAAACAGGAGAATAAATAAGGCAAGTAATAGATATACTAAACTATCCATTGAATTCATTTAAAAAAAAGAATAGCGCAAATAAAAGAGCATGTCTAAAACTTTATTTTTTAAACATGTTCTTGGATTTAGTTCTCATAAAAACCCCTGTTATTAATTTGAAAAGCGTTTTGGCTTTTCGCATATTAATATGCCTATTCCTCCTTCTTCAATAGAACTCCAACGCCTTGTTCCCGGTTTTGAAATGATCAGATCCCCTTTGTCTTGGAAGATTACCTGTTTGTCGGTACAGGTTTTAGTTACTTTTCCGGATAACATGACGATATGCTCATAACCGGTATATAAGTGTTCAAGCAATTCTCCGCCTGCCTCTACTTTGAACAAATGAGCAGAAACTTCACCCTTATTTTCATACAAGAGGTGCATGCTCACACCTTTGGATCCGGGATAAGGAGTCTATTCCACCTGATCAGGATTTTGTACCAAATTAAACAGATCTTTTACTTCAATACTGTTTTCAGTTTCTGTTCCCCGGATAATGCTGTTTGCACTTTCAAGGATACTGTTTTCCGCTTCAATAATTTCCATGTTTTCCATAATAGATTAGATTTATGTGGGTTAATAATTAATAATACTCATAACTAGAGTGCAGTGCTTCACTCAATCTGGAGTTAAACAACAATTTTAAAGGCAGCTACCTACTAACTATTGTTACACCAGAATGGCAGGCTTTAACTTTTACCATAACAATTTTATCTCTTTTTGATCCGGATTTTTACCAAACCAGACGAACCTAAACCCAGTACTGTTTCCTGAATTTATAATACTTCCATTAAAACATGAATATTTTGGGGGTCAGTGACCTTCAAATATAGTCATTTTTTTTGAGATCCGGACTTTTATTCGTTTAAATTTTAAAAATTATTTGTTCATACTTTGTTATTTTTCTTATAAATGCTGCCATGCCTTTCAAAAAGCGTACCCATTTGGACTCATTTCAATTTATTTCCGGTTAAAAATCACTAGTGTCCGAAACTTTTGAAACAAGACCGTTTCTTTGTTAGTATGTAAATGAGCTCATTTGAAAATTTGATAATGGATTCATTTTTCATTTAAAACTTAACATTTCTTGTACATTGTATATAATAACCCGTTGTGCATTTTGATGACCCGTCCTGAAATATGTATACAAAAAACAACAAGTATATGTATAAAAATGATGGATATGTAAGACGTTATAGTGAGAGTTTTAAACTCAAAGTATTAGCAGAACTTACCAAAGGAAACCATTCCAAAAGACAAATTGCCTTAACTTACGGCATACAATCTAGTACGATAAACGTATGGATTAAAAAATATGACCGTAAAGATTTAATGAACACCCGTGTAACCGTGCAAACAGACGACGAATTATCCCGTATTAAAGCCCTTCAAAAAGAGCTAAAACAACTCAAAGATCTTCTTATTAAAAAGGATCTAGATAAACTTGTGAATGATAGTTATCTTGAAGTAGCTGCTGAAAATCTTGGCTATAAAAATGTTGAAGAATTAAAAAAAAACTTAAACATAAAGCCTTAATGAAAATAGCACCGATTAATAGAAAAAAAAGAAGGTACGCCATCGCTACTATTTGTAATGCTTTCGAGTTAAAAAGAGATGCTTATTACAAATATCAAAAAAGGTTTGTTCTTAAAAAACAAATAGAACAAAATGTAATAATGCTTGTTAAAAAAAGCAGGAAAACATTACCCAGAGAAGGTACTAGAAAGCTAATGAAATCCTTACATAATGATTTTAGGAAACAGAATATAAATATAGGTAGAGACCAGTTATTTAGAATCTTAAAAGAAAATAATTTGTTAATTAGAAGGAAAAAATATTCTTCTAAAACAACCAACTCTTACCATCGTTTTTATAAATATAAAAATATCATAAAAGACCTGATCATTAATAGACCTAACCAAGTTTGGGCTTCGGATATTACCTATATAAGAACTATAAATGGATTTTGTTATTTAGCACTTATTACTGATATGTATTCAAGAAAAATAGTAGGCTATGATATTAGTGATAGTTTAGAACTTAAAGGCTGTGTTAGAGCTTTAAATAAAGCTATTTATCAAACTAAAAATACCGAAGAAATCATACATCATTCTGATAGAGGAATACAATATTGTAGCAATGTTTATACTCAAATTTTGAAAAGAAAAAAGATACAAATCAGTATGACCCAAGAAAATCATTGCTACGAAAACGCAATGGCCGAAAGAGTTAACGGAATTTTAAAAGATGAATTCTTCCTCGACCAAACATTTACAAATATCAATCACGCCAAAAAAGCAACAAAAAATGCAATCAAATTATATAATAATAAAAGATTACATTTATCTTTAGATTATAAAACACCTAATTACGTGCACAAAAATGTAGCATAAATTTTAATAATTAACTGTAGCCCTATTTTAGGACGAGACATGAACTAAAAAGTAAATTTAAACGTCAGTTCGAGTGATTTTGAGCTGCGAAAAATCGTATCGAGAACATATTTAAAGCAAAAATCCTATTCTCGATACAAATTTTTCTCATTTTCAATCGAAAAATTTACTCGAATTGACGAATTTTATCAAAATGCACAACGGGTTATAATACTTTGTATTCACTACTAAAAACCTAGCGATCTTACCTCAAACTTTCTGATGCCAATAATTGATTAAATAAAAAGTCATAATAAGTTCGTTATATAGCTCCCCATTCTTTTAGTGAAGCCATATTCAGGTTAATAAACTCTTCATCCTTGGCAACTTTAGCATCTTCTAAAGATCTTCTTGCTACTTCTACAGCCTTCTCTTTCATTCCTATTTTGGCATAGATGATTGATTGTTGCCTTAACTGCCGGAATGAAGGCCTTTCCATCATAGACATCGCTTTTTCCATCCATTCACCGGCTTGTTTAATGTCTTTATTGTTCCGGCTATAATACACGGCAGCAAAATAATAATCCATGGCTTTTGGATTTTCAGCCAAAGTATTTTTGATATTTGGGATCACAATATCATCGGTCGGAACCTCAAATTTAATACCTGCATAGGTATTGTCCCATAACAACCCCAAAACGGCACTGGAATCAGTAATATCATCTATTGCTATAGTAAAAGTGTCAATCTTCATAGGTAAAACCTGAGGAGTTATTTTTAGTTGAGCAGCAATTTTTGCATAATGCCATACGTTAGGAGCTCCCCAGTTTTCGGTATCGGAATAAAAGATCATTTCCCAGGATTTTTCATCAGGAATGGCAAATAGTGCATAGGTGCCTTTTTTCAGAAAGTGCCCGTCAAAAGAAATGTCCGTACTAAAAGTTATTTTGGTATTCGCATTGGCAGCTGTTCTCCAAATTTTTCCGTACGGAACTAAATTTCCAAAAATAGCTCTCCCTTTGCTCCTGGGTCTGAAATACTCTACAGAAATATCCGTTAGCCCTACTTTTTGTTTTAAGATACTTTTTGGGCTGGGTAATGGAATAACTACCTGCGCTTCAGCAGTATTTTTTTTCATAATTAGGTGGGTTTAAAATTTTGTTAAAAAGATATGAATAATTGATTATAAGCAACTAAAAACTCAATAATTGCGAATTTAAAACTCGGAATAATATTTTTTAGATAACATATTTTATAATTATAAAGCCCCCCATTCTTTTAAGGAGGCTGTATTCAGGTTAATATATTCTTCTTTCCTAAAAATTTTAGCATCTTTTAAAGATCTTCTTGCCATTTCCACAGCCTTCTTTGTATTTCCCATTTTGGCATAGATAAGTGATAGTACCCTAAATTGCGGAAATAATGGCCTTTTCATCATAGACATTGCTTTTTCCATCCATTCATGCGCTTGCTTCATGTCTTTATTATTTTGGCTATAATACATTGCAGCATTGTAATAATCTGCCATTTTTGGATTTTTTGCCAGTATATTCTTGATATTTGGTATCACAATGTCATCGGTCGGAACCTCAAATTTAATACCTGCATAGGTATTTTCCCATAACAATCCCAAAACGGCACTGTCATTAGTAATACCATCTATTGTGATGGTAAAAGTCTCGATCTTCATAGGTAAAGCCTGAGGAGTTATTTTTAGTTGAGTAACTACTTTTGATTCATCCCATTTTTTAGGAAGCCCCCAGTTTTCAGTATAGGAATAAAAGATCATTTCCCAGGATTTTTCGTCGGGAATGGCATATAGCGCATAGGTTCCTTTTGGATCAGTCACAAAAGTTGTGTGTGAGTTCAGATGAAGATTAATTGTTAATTGAAGATTGAATGAAGTGTGTCTTTGCGAGTGAAACGAAGCAATTAGGGATCAGGGTCAAAAGTTTTGTGTGGATTGAATTAAAGTTTTGATCTTTGTAAAAAAAAACAGAGATTGGAATTATCCTTAGACCTTTTAAAATTCATCTTACCTGAGATGCTCGTAGAACATTTTGATTTGGTAAGACACACTCATCGAAATGAGGAACTTCATTTGTATTTTGAAGAGCGTAATGTTGTTCCTAAAGAAGTCATAAATCCTAATGTAATTGCTCATGGTTTCCACAAAGAGATTACTATTGAAGACTTTCCTTTGCGTGGAAACACTGTGTATCTTCACGTAAGGCGACGTAGATGGTTAGATAAAGAGACTAGGCAAATCATTCAAAGAGATTGGAATCTAGTAGCTCAGGGAACTCGCATGACAGGTGAGTTTGCTGCTTTTTTAAAAGAGATTAGTCGATACTGAGAAGAGTGATTGCAAAACCATTGCAAGAATCTATGGCGTGAATGGGAAGAAGTTCCAAAGGCAGTATCGAGATTATTTGAGTGAGTTTAAACAGTGGAAGGAAAAGTCTCATGCCAAAGAGTGGTTGATCTTCCCTGAGAATATAGGAACTCGATTATCTATCGACGAAGTAGCCTTATCAAAAGGAGAACTCTACACCATCGTTACCAATAAAAAAGCTAAAGGAAAGAAAGGAAGTATTGTGGCGATCATAGCTACTACCAAAGCAGAACCTATTATCAAACACCTATTTAAAATCTCATCTGCGAAAAGAAACAAGGTCAGAGAAATTACCCTAGATATGGCGAACTCCATGAAGCTGATTGCCAAACGGTGTTTCCCCAAAGCCATACAAGTAACCGATAGATTCCATGTACAGAAACTAGCTCTAGAAGCACTTCAAGAAATTAGGATCAAACATCGATGGGAAGCCATAGATACAGAAAATGAACGGATCAAACTTGCCAAAACCAATAACAAAGAATATTACCCTGAAATATTAGAAAATGGAGATACCATAAAGCAACTCTTGGCTAGAAGCAGATACTTACTCTACAAAGCACCAAGTAATTGGACAGAAGATCAAAGAGTAAGAGCTAACATCCTCTTTAAAAGATATCCTGATATCAAAACAGCTTTTAAGCTCGTACAAGGACTTAGAAATATCTTCAACACAGCAAACTCAATACAAGTCGCTTATACAAAACTAGCGCATTGGTATAAAGATGTAGAACAAACAGCATACAAGGCTTTTAATACCATAGCAAACTCTATCAGGCTTAACTATAGATCAATATTGAATTACTTCATTAATAGAAGTACTAATGCAGCGGCAGAATCTTTCAATGCCAAAATCAAAGCCTTTAGATTACAATTTAGAGGGGTCAAAAACACAGAATTCTTCCTCTATAGATTAACTACAATTTTTGCATAAACACAACAATTAGTCTTGATCCTTCCTTTTTTCAGAAAGTGCCCGTCAAAAGAAACGTCCGTACTAAAGGTAATTTTAGTATTTAAATCGCCACCTGTTCTCCATATTTTTCCGTACGGAACTACATTTCCGAAAATAACTCTCCCTTTGCTCCCGGGTCTGGAATAGTTTACGGAAACATCCGTTACCCCTACTTTTTGTTGCAAAATACTTCTTGAGCTGGCTGGTGGAATCATTACCCGTGCGCTATCAATATATTTGTTCATAATTATTAGGTAGTTTTTAATTTTAAGTGAGGAATGGCATTAAATATTTTATAGTTTAACAACTCATTTTTTTGAATTTTACTCACGAACCTATTCCTTAGCAATTTTATCTCTTTTTGATCCGGATTTTTACCAAACCAGACGAACCCAAACCCAGTATTGTTTCCTGAATTTATAATACTTCCATTAAAATATGAGTATTTTGAGGGTCAGTCACCTTCAAATATAGTCATTTTTTTGAGATTCGGACTTTTATTCGTTTAAATTTTAAAAATTATTTGTTCATACTTTGTTATTTTTCTTATAAATGCTGCCATGCCTTTCAAAAAGTGTACCCATTTGAACTCATTTCAATTTATTTCCGGTAAAAACGGAAATTCCAGCTTAAAACCCGTACACCATACAATGGTGTCGATCTCCTCCTCAACACCGTCATTAAAGATCACTTTGTTGCTCTCAAATTTTTTAATCCCGGAAACATTGGTTTGCAATTTCCCATCTACCATAGCAGCAAAAGGGTGGTCGTTTTTGGTGATCACCTGATCCGATACCATGCCGGCTTCCAGAGACTATTTTGCCATTAAATGTATGGCCGGGGTTTTCGAGATTGAAAAAATTATTGTATATCTTACTGTGGTATTTTTCATCGGCGTAGTGAGACATGGTGTTCGATGCTCTGATAGTATACATATCAATGGTTTTGGAGCCGTAAGGATGCCTGACCGCAACCGTACATTTTTCCGCCAAGTCGGCTATTTCGGTAGTCAGGTCGACAGAAGTTTCTCCCATTCCCACACACAGTACCTTACAACTTATAAAAAGTTCGCTGTTCTTATATTCTCGGGAGCGATAAACACTGCCCTTAAACTTATCAATACCCGGAATATCGGGTATATAAGGTTTCTGGAAGGATCCTCTACTGACGACCACGTGGTCAAAAAGCAACTCCTTTTTGGTATCTCCACTCTTAGTATGCACCTGCCATTTTTTATCCTTCTTAACCACTTTTTCAACTTCGGTATTGAGTTGGATATCAGTGCCCAGGTCAAATTTCTCTATGTATCGTTCCAAATAGCGGAAATAATCATTCCAGGTCCAGAAGTGCAGCTTTTCTTCTTTGGGCATAAAATCGGAATAGGCCATAAAATGGTTCGAAACCGTTAACAGACAGGAGTCATAGGTGCCTCTTGAGGCAAATACGCCCCCGATGATTTCTCCTTTCTCAAAACATTGTACATCATGACCTTCATCTTTTTAACTGTTTGACGGCCGTTATCCCGGAAGGGCCGGCCCCTATTACACATACTTTTTTCATGATTTATTGGTTTTATAAAAAATTCATATCATATTTTATTTAGTCTTACTGTATTTCTTTCGTGGTTTATCAATAAAACCTTGTTTAATTAATACATCAAAATAGGTTTTCATTAAATGACTATTGACCGGGGGGCATGCAATATCTTCTTTGGTAAGAATTTCACGGGTTAGCTGACTATCTACATAAGGCAGCCATGCTTTTGTATATAGTTCCGGAACAGTCAGTTGCTCTTTACCATGACGCGCTGAAAAAAACGGAAGCAAATAATGCAGGGGATCATCCGGTATTTGCTGTACCTGTTACATCTTGTCGAGCCAATCCGCATAGGGAATGAGTTTTACATCATAATTGAGAGACCGTAACCATTGTACCACCTCAACCCAATCCCAAGGTTTTGGATTCGTTAGATGAAACACGTTTCCGTAACTTTCAGGTCGTACAGACAGATTAATAATGGCCTTGCTGACATAATCGACCGGGGAAAGATCAAATACTGCATCCAAATCATACATATACCCTGTTTGAATGGCTGCCTTGAGGAGTCGGCAGATAAAATCATTCGTATTCCAAGCACCGGTTTCACTGTGGCCGGAGATATACGGCGGGCGGTAGATGCTGATGGAAACACTGCGTTTCCCGGCTTCCAAAACCAATTGCTCTGATACCCATTTACTCTGAGCATATACCAACTCCATACCTTCGACATGATCTAGCGAAGTATTCTCATCAATGGTTTTTTGAGCATAATAGGAAGAAGAGACTACAACGATGGAAGAGACATAATGAACCGGTTTTAGTTTGGCAGTCACAGCAAGGCGCAAAATATCCCGTGTACTGTCTACATTAACAGCCTTCAGTCCTTTATATGGGTAGATGTAGTTCAGGTGAGCTCCATTGTGGTAAATAACATCCATTTTTTCAGCAAGTTGTTGAAACTCACTATCAGATAAATTCAATTGAGGCTTGGAGAGATCGCCTAACAATACACTGATTCGTTTTTTATAATTTTCCTGCCATACACCGTATTTTTTCAAGTTATTGTAAAGGCGTTCCTCGCCTGCTTTCAGGTCAGCAGCACGGACAAGACAGTGTACATCGCTTTTAGTCTGTTTCAGTAGTTCTTCAATCAAAAAAGCCCCTAAAAAGCCTGTTCCTCCGGTGAGCAAAACATTAGGTGATGGAGGGAGTTCTTTAAAAACAAGCTGGTCGGGATCGATAGCCTCATCCAATATCGCTTCTGCTTTTAATTCGGCAATCCTGCTAACTCTCTTTCATTCTCAACCGCTGCCTTTCCATTAGTAAGCACTTTGTGGGTAGATCCACTATTATTTTTATAAAAGTCAAGTAGTATATCTAGATATTCTTTATATAGGAAATTCCCTATTTCATCAATCGTCGGATAATCAAAAAACAAGGAAGGTGTGATCTCCAGTTGATATTTTTTATTGATAGCATTGGACAATTCAACAAAACTTATCGAATTAAAACCATAGTCAATAAGATTCTCGGATAGATCAATTTCTTTTGCATCTATTTTTAGAATGCCTGCAGAGATCGCCAGTATATCTTTCTGCAATTTTTCTAATACCATGCCTTCATCAGTTATGTTTAACAGCTCTGAGTTTTGAGCTAAAGATGTGAAAGGCTGATCAGTATTGACAGAGCTTTTATCTAACCCGGTTTCAGAATACATGATGGGCCTAGCTGCAACATCAATCGTTTTGGATTCCATAATATCTATCCAATACCTCTGTTTGGCAAAAGGATATGTGGGTACGGCAATGCGTTGAGGCTTTTGATCTATATGAAGTAATTTCCAATCTATCTCTATTCCAACCGTCCAAAGTTGTGCTATTCTGGCAAGTTCTTTTTTATCCATTACTATTTTTAGAAAGGCTTCTCCTGCCTCTCCTTCGATTAGTAATGCAGATGCTGTCTTATTTTTTTTGGTATTGCCCAGATAAAGACCATCTGTACTTTTTTGGTTTTCTATATATCCGTTCAACTTTTCTTTTAATTCATAAATGTCTTTTGCAAGTAGTGCTAATCTTTCAGGCATGGATTCACGGCCTACTTGTAGCGTATAGGTCAGATCCGCTAATTGAATTTTTGGATTTTTATCAATAAAATCTAAAATCTGTTCAGCATACGCTTTCAACCGTTCTTCATTTTGAGCTGACAAAACCACTATTTGTTCAGAAGACACACTATTAGCAGTGTTGTATTGCATTTCATATTCTTCCAGAACTACGTGGGCATTAGCACCACCGAACCCAAAAGAACTTACACCTGCTCTACGTGGTATTTTGTTTCCTGAATGATCAGTTAAAGCTTCCCACTGCTTATTTTCAGAAACAACATAGAAAGGACTACCCTCTAATTGAACGTATGGGTTTAACGTTTCAAAATGTAAATTACCAGGAAGCATTTTATGTTTCATGGAAAGTAACACCTTAAAGATACCAGCTATTCCGGCAGCCGATTCTAGGTGACCAATGTGAGTTTTTACCGAACCTATTCCGCAATGTGGTACTTCGGGTAAAGATTTTCTAGATTGCTCGTATAATTTGGTAAAGGCATTTTTAAGCCCATTAATTTCTATTGGGTCGCCAAGACTGGTACCAGTACCATGCGCTTCTATATAGCCGATAGTAGCAGGATCAAAACCTGTCTTTTGATAGGCATCAACCAATAGCTCTGCTTGGGCATTGGGATTAGGTGCTGTTAATGAATTGGCTCGACCACCATGATTTTCGGCAGTACTTTTTATCACGGCATGGATGATATCGCCATCATTTTGTGCTTTCTCCAGAGGTTTTAACCAGACAGCACCAACTCCCTCACCTCTCACATAACCATCAGCCCTTTCATCAAATGTTTTACAACGTCCGTCTTTGCTTAGCATACCTGCTTTACTGAAAGAAATGGTTAAGGAGGGAGTCAACGTCAGGTTAACACCTCCAGCAATCGCCGTATCGCAAGTACCACTACTGATAGCCTCTACGGCCCGGTGGACGGCGATTAAAGAACTTGAGCATGCGGTATCAATCGGTTCACTCGGACCATGTAAGTTGAGTAGATAGGAAACACGGTTTGCTGTAATAGAGTGTGCCCAGCCCGTTGAATTAAAAGCCTCTATTTCATAGCGATGTTTCTTAACCAACTCGTCATAATCATGTGTGCTTATTCCAACAAATACACCTGTTTTGGTACCGGATAGGTCAGAAGCTTTGTACCCTGCATTTTCAATTGTTTTCCAAACGGTTTCCAAGAATAACCTCTGCTGAGGATCCATCAACTCTGCTTCTCTGGGAGAAATCCCAAAGAACAAGGAATCAAACTTATCCACATCAGGAATAAAGCCTCCCCATTTGGCTTCGGTTTTATTGATCCCTTGTGAAGAACCATAATACATCTTCCAATTCCAGCGATTAATAGGAACTTCGCTAATTAGATCATCTCCAGATTCCAAATGCTGCCAGAAATCTTCCAGATTTTTAGATTGCGGCATTATGCCACTCATACCTATAATAGCAATATCTGTATGGGTATTATTTGAAGTCGTAGCTATTGGTGTTGAGCTAGGAATGCTTTGCTGAGTGGTTGGCAGTGGAATAAAACGACTTTTGAGTTTTATTTCAGTTTCTTCAACCAGAGTAGAAACTTCTTCTCGTATTATTGTGGTATCTTCTGATGTTGCTGAAGTTGTTTCAATATTGCTACCATAATAATTGGCTAATTGATTTTCATGTTCGAGGCATAAAAAATCAGAGAACTCACTTATTGATGGGTATTCGAAAAATATCGTTGGTGTTAATTCAAGTTCGTATTGATTGTTAAGTTTGTTGGCCAATTGAGTAAAATCCATGGAGTCAAAACCATACTCGCTTATATCATCATTAAGATCAATATCCTCAACATCAATTTTGAGAATTTCACTAATCATAGTTAGTATATCCGGTTGAAATTTCTTTACCAATTGATCTGTCTGAGGAATATCGGAAGAGGGTATTTTTGCTGTAGGCTTTGACACTTTAACCTCAAATCCCATCCATTTTTTAAGCTTTGAATAATTGCCCGAAATCATGATAAATTGATTCTTATCATGCTTTAAAGCCTGGTTGAAAACCTTCCATCCCAGATCATTTGAAATGGCTCGCATTCCCGTAGTGCCAGCAAGTATTTTTTCTGTTTCTTCATCAATTTGCATCCCGCCACTTTCCCATAAGGGCCAGTTGATGGAAATTATTTTCCCGAAGCGTTTTTTATTTATACACAATATTTCACGTTTTTCGGCAAAATGATCCATGAAGGCGTTGGCGTAGGCATAATCACATTGACCTGTGTTTCCGAATGACGCAGCAATGGAGGAGAAGAATACCATAAAATCAAGAGGCTCATTTTTGGTGAATTCATCCAACCAAACAGCACCATACAATTTAGGTGCTAAAACTGAGGTAATTTCTTCAGTCTTTTTCTTGAAAAACAGCGCATCTTTGATGACTCCAGCAGCATGAATGATTCCATTGATTTTTCCAAAATCAGCTTTAGTATTGGCAATAAGGTCTTTTACATCGCTGGCTTTGGAAATATCCGTTTGTCGATAGATTATTTTAGCATCGGATTGATTGAGTTGTTTTATTGTATTGGCTTTTTCATGACTGAGTTTGGAACGTCCTGTTAAAACCAATCTGGCATTGTACTGTTTTGCCAAATATTTGGCAAAAATTAACCCTAAGCCTCCAGCTCCCCCAGTGATGATATATACGCCCTCTGTTTTTAACTCGGTTATTTTAGAGCTCTGTTGTGTACCGTCAAATTCCTGTAGTTGTTTAACGAAGCGCTGGTTACTTTGATACTTGATTTCTGTACCACCATTGAGCAGGGATTCTTTTACTGCAATATCGGTTTGTCTTTCTGAATCAGATACAGTAATTATTTTAAATTTTAACTTGGAAAATTCTAAATGGATAGATTTTGTAAACGCACTTAAAGCAGCATATTGAGGTTGTATTTCCCCAAAGTCCAAATACAGATAAAGAAACTGAATTGGTTTTAAAGGTCTTTGATCAAAAAAAGCCTGACTGAGATAAAAAACGGAAAAAAGGCTTTGGGAAAGCTGCATATTCAATGCTACTTTTTTAGCGCTATATGCATCCTGAGACCATAAGTGAATTACGCGATCAGGAAGTTGATTGTAATGTGTTTTTATATCAACCAATAACTTTACATAGTGATTTGATTTATCTGGGTGGATGATATACGTTTGAGAATCTACTTTTTTATAACTTTTCCCAGGAGTAACCAAAATAAAGGTCTCATCCAATTTCTCCTTAAAAGAATCATAGCTGCTATTGTCTTTATCAAACAATAAGGTTAGATCGAAAGGTTCTTTTTTATTACTTATACTTTCATCTAATTCTGATTTTTTCCATATGTGTTTACAATAGAGATTTTCCTGTTTGGCTTTGTCGGATTTCAAAGTTCGAATCGCAAAATCGGATAGGCGAACCTTTTCTATACCTTTATCATCAAGAATAGAGATATTGAATTTTTTGACAAGAGAGTCAACCTCATTGATACGACGAACATACACATAGCACTTGTCGGGCAGTGACCCCAGTAGCTCCACTTCGCTCAGAGAAAAAGGAAGAGAAGGATCGGGAGAATTACTTTGGTCAAGTCCTACTACGGTTTGTAAGGCACCGTCCATAATGGAAGGGTGTAAAGTAAAATCTTCGAAACAGTCATTCAAAGTCTGAGGCAATTCCAGTACAGATAAAGCCTCTTTTTCACTGTAGTACAAATCCCGGATGGTTTGAAAAGTTGGGCCATAGCTAAGACCATTATCCTGAAATTTACGATAGCATTTTTGCGCATCCCAGTAGTTTGGACAACGATTTTTAAGGACTTCAATATCAATGAAATTTATATTTTCGGTAACTTTATTTGAGAACAGCAGTTTTCCCTGCGTATGGACTCTCCGTTCCTGATCTTCTTTGAGTGTACTTACTTCAAATTCAACTTGATCTTGTTGTGCAGGATAGAGACTAATATGAACTGGCGTATTGGGTTCGGTAATGGGAATTGCCCATACAATATGACTTAGTTTGGTGATCGGCTGTTCTGTTGCCAGTTCACCAGCAGCACGAGCCATTTCCAAATAAGCGACCCCAGGTAATGTTTTTAGGTCTGCAACAACATGATCGGTCAGGTAAAACTCTTCTCCTGTAAATACAGTAGTGAATTTTTGTTCACTCAACGTTGAGGTATTGCTCCCTATCAAAGGATGAATTTTTTTCTTTGCCGATCCATTAAGAGTATCCTGTTTATGTTGTAACCAATGACGTTTTTTTACAAAAGGGTAGGTAGGCAAAGCGATACGTTTTGGTTTTTGTTTTGAATAGAGAAGTTCCCAGTTCGGCTTCTGACCTTTGATCCATAATTTTGCCAAATTATGAAGATCACGCTTTTTAATAGCCTCTTTTACGAGTGCTTTTTGGCTATCTGGCAATTCGGATTTGTTATTTTTAAACTTGCCATAATAGACAGTTTCTGTCTCTTCCTCATTGAGGTATCGGGTTAGCTTTTCTTTCAGATCATTGAGGTTTTGTGTTACAATTGCAAGTCTTTCAGCCATAGATTCGCGGCCTGTTTGTAAGGTATAGGCGATATCCTGCAATTGTGTTTCAGGTTGTCTCTCCAGAAAATCAAGTAGTTGCCTAACGACTATTTTTAGCTGGTCTTTCCCTTTGGTAGATAGTAAAATAAGTAACTGTTGATCGCTTTCAGGTATGGGATGTGATAGTTTCGGCACATATTCTTCTAAAGCTATATGTGCATTGGCGCCTCCATAACCAAAAGAACTCACACCTGCTCTGCGTGGAATTTCTTTTCCTGAATCATCCATAAAAGTGTTCCAGTTTTGAGTTTTGGTAACGATAGAGAATGGTGTGTCGTTCAACTCTATGTATCTGTTGATTTCCTTTATATGCAGATTCCCTGGCAGTATCTTATGCTTCATAGCAAGAAGTACCTTAAACACACCTGCTATTCCGGCTGCTGATTCTAAATGACCAATGTTTGACTTTACGGAGCCTAATTTGCAATGCGGTTCTTTCGGATCGTCATAATCCCATTTTTCATAGAGCTGTTGAAACGTTCTCTTAAGTCCATTAATTTCGATGGGATCTCCTACACGAGTACCGGTGCCATGTGTTTCAATATAACTGATCGTTTTGGGGTCAATACCAGATTTTTCCCAGGCACTTACTAATAGTCTGGCATGTGCATTGGGATTAGGTGTGGTAAGGAAATTGGTTTGCCCGTCGTGATTGACAGCACTGCCTTTGATAACAGCATAAATATGATCATTATCCTTAACGGCTCCTTCAAGAGATTTTAGTAAAAGTACGGCTACACCTTCAGATCGAACATAACCATTACCACTTTCATCAAAAGTTTTACACCGACCATCAGAAGATAGAAAGGGTGCTAGAGTACAATATCGCTTTGGTGTAAGGCAAAGGTTCACCCCACCAGAAACAGCCATATCACAGCCGTCAACTTCAATAGATTTAACGGCCTGATGCAAGGCGACCAATGAGCTGGAGCAGGCAGTATCTATGGCAATACTAGGACCATTAAAATCAAAAAAATGTGAAATACGATTAGAGATCACTGAAAAATCACCTCCAGTTGAAGCATGAACGGATAATTCGTCATGTTCCATTAAGAGGGTTTTGTAGTCGTTGTTGCAGACGCCTATAAAAACACCAATGTTTTTACCTGCCAGATCGGATTGCTTGTATCCGGCATCTTCAATGGCACGCCATGTCTCTTCCATGACCAAACGCTGTTGGGGATCCATGAGAGCAGCTTCTTTTGGAGAGTTACGAAAAAAAGCGGCATCATACTTGTCGATGTCGGTTAAAAAACCTCCCCATTTGGAATTGGTTTTATTTTTCTCTGTACGATGATCTCCAAAATAATCTTTCCAATTCCAACGTTCTTTGGGAATTTCGGTAATAACATCTATTTGATCAATTAGGTTCTCCCACAGTTCAGTACTATTCTTTGATCCAGGAAAGCGACCAGACATCCCTATGATAGCGACTCCTGAACTATTATAGTTACCTGATTTTTTTTGATTTGTTGACTTTTTTTGCATACTTCTCTAAAATTGTCTTTCACTAAGTATTTGGTGGTCTAATTCTTTTGGTTTGCCAAGATTTCTTCCATCAATGACCCGTAGATATTTTCCATACCTGTTTTCTTTTGTAATGGTATTTGATACAATAAATAAACGATGGAGCGATATAGTTGATAATAACAGTATGAAAGCTTGATCTTCGCGTGGACTGATGTTTTCATTGGATGTGTTTAACAATTTTTTTACAAACTGACCGACTCTTTTTTCATCAAAAATTCCACAATTTAATATGCTCTCAGAAGAGAGTAAATCATTCATAAAGTCAGAATAACGGCGATCTAAAAACACAGCACTGTCTGGTGCCCTATATGGTTGTTTGTGACGGTTGATGATACTTTCTGGTAGTTGATTGCGAAAAATTTCTTTCAAAATATATTTTTCCTGGCCCTTTTCTGATAAGCGAAACTTATGGGGTAATCTCCAAGCTGTTTCTACTACATTTTTATCGAGAAACGGACAGCGACTTTCTAAGCTATGGGCAGAAGACATTCTATCCCCTTGTGAAGACAAAAGGTAACCCCCTAAGAGTGTCCAAAATTCTAGTACCTGTGCTTTGGTTAAAGGGTGTTTGTTATTGAGATCAGGATAGACAGATAGCATGGTATCAGCTAAAGTGTTATTTATATGATTTGACATGCCATTGATATCCAGCAATTTTTGGGAAAAGCCCCCGTTGGAAAAACGAGGTTCATGAGAAAATAATGGTGGTGTTTGTTCTTTTGTGAATCTGCGATAAAAATTTACCAGAGTCAACCTGCGCTCTTCGTTGAAATGATCCAGATAAGGATACAATCCGGAGGTGTGTTTCAGGATTTCATGATCACTAAGACCTTTGCTCATTTGATGGCGTAATAAGGTCTCTTTAAAAATATTGTAACCTAAAAAACTTTCATCGGCTCCCTCTCCAGTCAATACTACTTTAATTCCATTTTTGTTGACCAACTCAGACAATAGTAACATAGGCACAGGTGCTGTTCTGAACAGTGCTGTTTCCGCATGCCAGATGGCTTTTTCAAAATTTGAAACAATATCTTTATTGTGAATGCGAATGCTATGGTGCTGTGTTCCCAAATATGTTGCCAGTTCTTGTTGATAACTGGTTTCATCATAGGTCGAATCTGCGAATTCAATAGAAAAAGTGTGTAAAGGTTTTGTAGTTGCTTGTTTGGCGAGTAATGTGGTAATTGAGGAATCGATACCTCCACTCAAATAGGCCCCCACTTCAACATCGCTACGCAAACGGATTTGCACACTTCTTTTCAGGCTCTTATACACTATTTTTTTTGCTTCTTCAAAATTTTCGGTTGACCGGCTGTCATTAATCGGTAAATAATAATAAGGTGAGATTTTTAGTGAACCATTATAATAGACTCCGTAATGCCCCGGAGGCAATGATCTGACGCCTTGAAAGCAACTTTTGTCGTAGGGAAGAGCCCAATGCTGAAACAAGTGACTAATGGCATCGGTGTCAAAATCTCGTTTAATGAAAGGTAACCTGAAAAGAGATTTAATTTCAGATGTACAATAAATACCATTTTCATCATTCAGATAAAATAACGGGCGTTCACCAAAAGGATCTCTGGCAAAGGTAAGGCATTTTTCATAACTGTCATAAAACAAAAAACTGAACTGCCCGTTTAAGTGAGATAGGCAGTTAATTCCCCATTTTATTAAAGCATTTAAAAGTACCTCTGTATCCGAATTTGTCCTGAAAGTACATCCTTGGCGTAATAGCTTGTCACGTAATTCAATATAATTGAAAATTTCTCCGTTGTATACCAGCCAATATCTTTTATTCTCATCACTCATGGGCTGAAGGCCATGGTCTATATCAATAATGGCCAAGCGTGCTGAGCCTAATCCTGCAATATGATCAAAAAAAATTCCACCTTGATCGGGGCCGCGGTGATGTATTGCAGAGATCATGGAAGTAAGCCACTCAACAAATTGAGAAGAGTTTCTTTTTGGAGCCAAAAAACCTGCGATACCGCACATTGTATTTAGAGGGTTAGGGGTCAAACTATTTTATCTTAATCAATCAAATGATACCGATACTTCTTTTTTATCTATCTCAAGCTTTTGCATAATATTGCTAAACTGCTCCATTTCAGGCGATTCGTCAACTTTAATCAATCCCTCTTCTCTGCTCATCAATCCTTTTCGGACTTGGTCCGCTATATCCCATGTATAAGGGTGAAATTTGTGCTTGTTCAAATGCCAGTAGACACCAAAGTCATTCAGTAAGCAATTGCTTGAGTTTTTACCAGTATCTTTAGGCATCGTCCAACCAAACGTACTGATCTTTTTTATGATCTCCTTTTCTTTGTAGCGAATAGAAATAAGCGGGTTGATAACATACAATGGTGTTTGGTTTTCTGAAAGTTCTGCTGCTTTTACCGAAAAGAAACGTTCTGCATCTTTCCCCAGTCTTTTTAAGTATTGATTGGGCATATTAACATGGTTTCTAATATCAATTTCCATGATGGCAGTACCAGCTGGAACCTGACCGCCAATATAACCTCCTGCAATCAAATGGCATTTATGTTGCAGTGCTGTCTTAATCATATGCTTATTGATTAGATTTATACAGGAATTACAAACCGAACTTGCTCTTTTAATACTTGCTTTTACATGCAATTCACCGCTCAAGCTTTTCTTGTATAAATCTTTCATAAACTCAAAAGCGGGCTTAAAAAAAACATGGTCAACATTTAGCCGATCTGTTAAAATCCGGCAATTTTCTAAGGCTTTTTCCGAGAGAAAACCATTATCAATGGTAACAGCAAGACAATTCAGTCCATAATGCTCAGACAATAGCCAGAGTGTGTAACTTGAGTCTTTACCACCGCTAAAGGCGACTATACAATCGTATTCGGATTTGGGAAGATCTGCTATTTTTTTAAACAACTCTTCCATCTCTTCCCTTATTTTTGACACACTATGGTTGGGTGGCTCGAAAAGGCAGTGATTACAAATACCGTCTTTATTGAAGCTAATGTTCGGAAAGGTACTCGGGAGAACACATTTTTTGCATCTAATTATTTTAGTAAATTTCTGTACCATGAAGATTATTTTTCAATTAATGATATCATACCTGTAATACTGGATAGGGAAGGCGATATTAATTCCTCACTACTAAATTTTTTTGAGAAATTACGTTCTATGAATGTAATTAACTCTACCAAACCAAATGAATCTATAATGCCTGTTTCGAAAAGATTGGTTTCATCATCAAGACCCTCTTCCTCAAAAGAGACAAGGAAGTTCTCTTCAATAAAAGACCTTAGAGAGGCAGAAATAGCTTTTCCATTGTAATGTGTCGTATTTTTTGTGATATTTTCCATTATTGATTAGTTAATTTTCAACTTTTACCATTTCTCTTTCAATTGTATTTATTTTCATTTTTCAAACCTATTTGCCACAGATAAAAGTATTGTATTTACATTAACTACAGTTTCATTGACCAAGTGTGAAACACATTATTGACCTAGAAAATCAAAATAAGCAATGACCTGAATTAATTAAATAAAATAGCGACCCTCATTATAGGAAATCAAAAGTGTATCCTATGTTCCATCTCGTAGTGGGAATACGGTTGGAATTCTTGCTACTCCAATAGTTTTTCGGAGTATCGTTAATTGCTTCTGAAATGTTTTGCAGGGAGAATTTCACCATTATAACTTTATTTTTAAAGGAGTTGACTTACTTATGATTTTTAGCGGTAATAGGATATGAAAATAATTGTTATAAATTTCATTAAAATTTCTTGACTGATCAAAAGAAATCATTGAATGGTACTTATATATCATTCAATGGTTTTAAATGATGATTTAATGATATATTCATTTCGGCATTGATCAACCTAAAATTGAAATATTTCTACTTATAACAATGAATTAAAAGACTTTAGATAAGTTCAATTAGATTAGCTTGACAAAACAAGATTAGCGAAGTGCTTTTTGTATTTTCTTGCGAATACAAGGGTAAAACCATCAATAGTTAATTGGTTTTTATTGAGACAAAATTTTTCCAGGTGATAAAGATTTATCAAATGACTCCTGTGTATTCTTATGAAATATTGAGGTAATTGTTCCAATAACCTACTTAGTGTAATTTTATAAAGGTATTTTTTTGATTGGGTATAAAACTCACAATAGTTGCTTTCCATCTTAACAAAGATGATGTCTTTATAATTCACTTTGTGGTAGCAGTCATTCTTTTTCAGAAAGATCGCATCCTTAAGTAAAAGTAACTGCCAAGATGTTGTCTCAATAGCTGTCTCAGCTCTGCTTGGAAGGGTTGGTGATTTTTTGGACTGATTGATTTTTTTTAAGATTGATAAAATAGCAGCAAATTCATCCATGCTCAATTGAATACTAATTTGATTTTCATTGGTTTCTATATATTAGGGTTTAAGAGGTTATTATCAAATATAGTTATACCTATTAGACTTTAAAATTACTCAAAAAAGTTTGAGTGTATAACTCATAACTTGTTATTGATTTGATAAGTTTTGGTGTTAATTGTTTGACCATCTGTGTAATTTTCTCCTGTAAGGTTTCAACATCTTTGAATAGTTTCATTACCACTTTACTTTTCATCCATTGCCATATTTTTTCAGCAGGGTTTAACTCAGGTGCGTATGGCGGTATTCTTATGAGTTTTATGTTGTCTGGGATTGTAATGTTTTGACAAGCATGGAATCCAGCATTGTCCATAATAACGATTTTGAGTTCTCTAGGGTTTTGTTTACTAAAATCTTCAAGAAAGTTTTCAAAAATGTCATTAGATACTAACGGGGTTTCCCAATAGAAACTATCTCCTGTAATGGGAGAGAAACATCCCCATAGCCATAACCATTGATAACTGTGTTGATATTGCCCTATAGGTTTAATTCCTTTGGAGACTAATACTCTTTTCTGTTTGGTCATCAATCCAAAACGAGATTCGTCTTGAAAGTAAAGATTGAAACTATCATACTTATCTTTATTTAGACTGTCTCTAATCTCACTAAGTCGATGGGGTAGTTTTTTTAAAGGCTTCCACAGCCTGCTCATCTTTTTTGTGATGTGATTTCCTTGCTACTTTCAAAACACTATGGTGGTGTACACGACAGTGCTTATAGAGTGTGGCATAGTTAATATTGGATTGGTAATGCTCCTGTACCCAGTCAAGCAGTTCTGTATAACTAGTAATCTGTGCCAGTGGGTCTGAAAGTTTCTCTGCCAATGCTTCTTTTGTACCCTGTTCTATTAAAGGAGTATTGTTACCCCCTTTATTACTGGACAATAATAACTCTAAGCCTCCATCTCTATATACCTTTATCCAGGTATAAATAGTTTTACGACAGTGCTTAAGCTTTGGAACCATATCTTTGCTGTAAATCACTTTTTTCTGATGTATCAAAAGCAACATTTTGATACGGCTTCTTTTGGTAATACTTGTTTGCTTGGGTAAGAGTTTTTTTAGTGTACTCAAACTCTATACTATGTCTATATCTATTTGCTTTGCCATGACAACAAGATATAACTTTATTGAGTAAGATCAAAGTTAAAACAGTATTATTCTAATAGCTATTGCAAATAAAATGGGGGATTTTGAAAATTAATTTGGCTTTGATTTTTGATTTTACATACTTGTTTTTATTATAGAGATTGAAAATAGAGGAATCCTTTCTTGTCTTTTCATTTTTTAGCAAGTTTGTGTACCAATTACCAAAGATTCCTTAAAATGAAAGTCACAAATATGACAAAACAAGATGGAAAAAACTAATCAAGTATAGAAAATAGTTTGGATTCTCTAAAGAATAAAGAAGGCTCTCTATCAAACATAATGAATGAACTTACGGATTACATCATAATTATAGTCACTGTTTTTTGTTGAGTCATTAGAGGGCTAAAAAAAATTTTAATTCCAACCGGTGTGTAGTCCACAAAAGCTGAATTTTTTGTGTTTTGAATTATGGATATTTTTTTCTTCTGAAAATGAATCCAGTTGCAAAAAAGGTTAAACATCCGTGCCACAAATTTGACACACTTATTTTTTGAAGTCTTCCGAACACCTTATAAACAAAGGATTTAAAAGTTGTCGGGATGAGAGGATTCGAACCTCCGATCTCTGGTCCCCCAGACCAGCACTTTAACCGGACTAAGCTACATCCCGATTTTGCACAGCAAATATAGATGTACATTTATAAATCTGCAAAAATTTTAGTCTAAAGCTTTTTTATATGTTCTGATAAACCTTTCTCTTGCCTGTTTATGGTCAACGATTTGAGCAGGATATGTCAGCTCCTGAAAATCCGGCACCCATTTTTTTATGTATGCGAATTGTGCATCAAACTTTTGGATTTGGGTAGTCGGATTAAAAATTCTAAAATACGGAGCGGCATCTACGCCGCAGCCGGCAACCCACTGCCAATTGCCTACATTGCTTGCCATTTCATAGTCGTGTAGTTTTTCTGCAAAATAGGCTTCGCCCCAACGCCAGTCTATCAACAAATGCTTGCATAAAAAGCTGCCTGCAACCATTCTAACCCGGTTATGCATAAATCCTGTTTGATTTAATTGCCGCATTCCGGCATCTACTAAGGGATAGCCGGTTTTTCCCTCACACCATTTTTTAAATTCTTCCTCATTATTTCGCCATTCAATACGTTCGTATTTTTGTTTAAAACATTTTTTTGATGTATGCGGGAAATGCCATAATATTTGCATGAAAAACTCTCTCCAAATCAATTCTTTTAAAAATACATCGTGGTATTGCTTTGCTCCTTTTGCAGTTATTTTTCGGATACTTACCGTGCCAAATCGCAGGTGTGGCCCCAGTCTTGAAGTTTGATCCAGAGCAGGATAATTTCTGGTAGCTTCATATTCGTCAATGAGCAGCGTATCAATATGAGCATCTTTTACTTTTATTTTGGACGGGTAAAACCCCATATCCTTGATACTTACTGAGGGGATTTTTTGATTTTTTAAAAATTGACCGATTAAATTTTCCGAAGGATAAAACCCGGTTTTTTGTAATTCGTATTTTTCCAGCCATTTTTTTGAATAGGGTGTGTATACAACATACGGTGTATGATCCGGTTTCAGGATTTCCTCTTTTTCAAAAATCACCTGATCTTTAAAACTGTGAAAGGAGATACTTTTTAATTGCAGGTATTCTTTTATTTTCTGATCTCTCTGTAAGGCATAAGGCTCATAATCGTGATTTGTATATACGGATGCTATTTCAAATTCTTTCAACAAACTTTGAAAAATCTCCAAAGGTTTGCCAAAATAGGTAGCGATTCCTGTTTGATATTTTTCTAATTTTTTGTTTAATTTTTTTAACTCATCATATATAAAGCTTACTCTGGCATCATTTTCAGGTAATTTTTCCAGGATATGTATGTCAAAAATAAAAATGGGGAGTACCGGTACTTTTGAATGTAAGGCATGAAATAGCCCTGTATTATCCGCTAGTCTCAGATCTCTTCTAAACCAAAAAACAGAAATCTTTTTCACGATAGATTATTTATATTCTCCAAATAAAGCTATGAGTTTTTGCTGCCTGTATGCAAAGATTTCTTCCAGCTTTGGTTTTATTAAAAAAGGATGAAATATTTGGCCGAATATTCCAAAAGGAAGTTTATAATCAACAATATCTTCCATTTCAACGCCGCCTTTTATCGCTCTGATAAAATGCTTATGGTGCCACAAAGAATAGGGGCCAAAACGTTGCTCATCAACAAAATACTTTTTATCCGTAACCTGTGTTATTTCTGTAACCCATGTTGTTTTAATACCGAAGACAGGAGTTACGGTATATTGAATGATCTGTCCGGCGAACATGGGTCTGTCTGCTCCGGAGAGCACCTCAAAATTCATATCATCCGGAGTAATGATTTTTAGATTTGCCGGGTTTGATAAAAATTCCCATGCTTCATCCGCAGAAACAGGCAGGTTTTGTTTTTTATGGAGTGTATATATTTTCATATTAATTATGAATAAGAATATACATATTTAACGATGTAGCTATGCATAGCCATATGATATAGGGTAGCAGCAAAAAAGTATAATTATGAACTTTCTTCTTGAAAAAAAAAAAAGAAAATCAACGAAGTTAGAAGTACAAGAATAATTAATCCGATTAAAACCTGGTGTTGATTGAAAAAAATATAATTCCAACTCACATTTAAGATAACCTGTATGATAAACAAGAAAAGTAGGTTTTTTGAATAATGCTTTTTAAATAATTCGGCCAGATAGATTGAAAAACAAATCATTATAGTTGTCCATGCCACCCCAAAAACCCATCCCGGCGGTGTCCAGGGAGCTTTATTTAATCCCTGATACCACGATGTCATCGGGCCATTATTCATTAACCAACTACCAACAGCTAATCCACCGAAGTTGATGAATAGAAATACTATCAAATATTTTATTTTTGTCTTCATTAACCTTTTTTCAGTACATCAATTTTATTGAGAATATGTTGTGCTTCTCCATATTTTTGGTCACTGGCACGTCTGTTTACAGACTGTAAATGATAAGCTTCTTTGGTTAGCTTCTGGTATTTTTTCCGTAGTTTTTCCAGTTCGGTTTTCTTTTTAAATAACCCAAACATAATCTATTGTAAATATTTTTTGATTTTTGAACTTGTAGGCGATGTTATGGAATAAAAATAATCGATTAACCGACCATTTTCATTTACTAAATATTTTTGAAAATTCCATTTTACAGAAGAATTCTTTTTCCCGTTATGTATTTTCTTTGTGAGCCAAGTATATAAAGAATGCTGATTTTTCCCTTTGACGTCAATTTTTTCGGTAATCAAAAAAGAAACCCCATAGTTTATTTTACAGAACTTTTGGATTTCTTCGGAAGTTCCCGGTTCTTGTTTCCCAAATTGATTGCATGGTATTCCTATTACTACTAAAATATTTTGATACGTTTCATATAATTCTTGTAAAGCTTTATACTGAGGTGTAAATCCACATTCGGAGGCTACATTTACAAATAAGATTTTTTTGCCTTTAAAATCCGAAAAATGTATCGTTTCGCCTTGTAGCGATTTTATTGATATGTTGTAAATAGAATCCATATTTTAGGTGTTATATCCGTAGTAATACAGTTTAAAGTTGAAAAGTTAGAAAGCTGAAAAGAGTAAAAGTCATTTGAGAATGCTCAACTTTCAAACTGTGTTTTTTAAGGAAAGTAAAAGTTAAAATAGTATGAATCATACGCTAGTTACTTTTTATATTTTAAAACTAACGATACCACAATCCATTTCAAAAATTTGACCTGACATGGAACCGGCTTTTTCCGATAGTAAAAAAGTTGCCATATCTGCCACTTCTTCGGGATGTAAGAATTTTTTTAACGGATGTCGTTGTTGAATGGTCTCAATCGCTTTGTCATTTCTTAAGATTTTGGCAGCCATAGTTGTATCTGTAATCGTAGGAGCTATGGCATTTATTCTAATAGTAGGAGCCAGTTCTGCTCCTAACGATTTTACAAGGCCTTCAACTCCGGATTTTGATGTAGCAATACTTGCGTGAAAAGGCATCCCTAATTTTGAAGCTACTGTGCTAAATAGCAAAATAGAAGGATGTTTTCCTTTTTTTAAAACCGGAAGATATTTTTGAATTGCTTTAACGGCTCCAAGTACATTAATTTCAAAATCGTTTCTAAAATCGTCAATGCTTAAACGGGAAATAGGTTTTAGATTGATATTGCCCGGACAGTAAATTAATTTATCTGCGGAGGTTACATCGGGCAAGATATCCTCCAGTACATCACAGAAATAATGCGTTGCATTAACATGACTTACATCAGGAAAGGTTCTACTAATACTGATAACTTTTTGGTCATTTTCCAGCAACTTTTTTAAAATAGCGTTGCCTATCCCTTTACTGCCACCAACAATAATAGTTTCGCTCATTTTATTATGCTGCCGTGGGTCTGCCTTTTAGCCTTTTTTCTATTTTTTGCTTGATAACTGTCAACCTTTTCATAATATCCATAAGATTCGCATCTTTTGTTTCTTTATATATCTCATTGATAGATAATATTAAGCCTTTCACTTCTCTGGATGCTAAAATACGATCGCTTGTAGTTACAAATTTGTGTTTTCTGTTTTCAAACTCCAGGGCTTTTTCAACGATATCCATAAATTGATTATTTGTAAATGTTACTTATATTTTCAGAACTACCTAGTTATAATCTATATAAAGATACTATAACCTGTATAGGTCTGAATTTTGGAAGATACGTATAAATATTTAGTCTTTATAATTAAAAATGTATTTTTTGTAATTAAACTACATATCTTACTCACCTCAAAGATAAAAAATGTTTAAACAAATAAAAAATAAGTTAAACAAAAATTAACAAAATATTATCATTTTTTTATAATTTAATTTCACAGATTGATAAAGAACTCATTTAAACTTTTTCAATTTGCTAAAAAATTACTGTTTTCCGCTCTGTTTTTGTCTTTTTTTCCTTCCGTAGTGCTGCTATGCAACTCAAAAAATCCTTCAACAGCCCTAAAAACTTCTAATTTTCGCTTAAATCCAAAAAGTTTAAATGAGTTCAAAGTTATTGAATGTTTGTTTAGGTACTTACGAAGAATCATTAGAACATTTTTTTCAATCCTTTGAATCCTTCAATCTTTGAATCCATTGAATATAAAAAACCAAAAACCTCCAATATGCAGTTAAAAAAGATTATTAGGAGGCTTTTGCAAAATAGTGATATATTCCGTATTGAAATTGATTTGGCTTCAAATTTCTTCCTTCTCGAAAATTTTAAATCCTCAAAACCAATGAGTTATTCCGTTTGAAAATTTTCTTCGGGTGTCAAACTTTTTTACCAAATCAATTTTGCGAAGGTCTCATTAGGTGTCATAACGGAAGATTAATAAAATTATGAACTTTTATATTTTTTGCTTTTAGGTCAAACATCAGGTTATATAAACCAAAAAAAGTTCTGTTCATATAGATAAAATGCTTTGAGCCTCTATTTCCATTCATTTTTCGTAATTCGGTATTTTTACCGTATCGTTCGCCAAGGTCTGCAATTTTATTAAAAAAAGTAGCATCGGAGAAGTCAAAAACGGCTGTATTAAAAGGTTGCGTAAATAAACTTAACAGTTCATGGAACATCTCTGTAAAAAATGAAATTTCTTCGGGAGAGTCGTCTGCTCTTAAAATTTCCAGCTCGTATAACTTTTTGGTAAAGAATTCGGTATCTGTTAAGTTATCCTTTGAGGCCAGTTCAAAATAGGGGGTATAAAAATGATTGGGAATTGCTTTCATACAACCAAAATCGAGGGCAATTAGCGTTTTTTCTTTAGATACCAGAAAATTACCCGGATGCGGATCAGCATGAACTTTTCTTATATGGTGAATTTGATACATATAGAAATCCCAGAGTGCTTGTCCTAATTTGTTTGATAATTCCTGGTCTTTGTTATGCTTGGTAAATTCGGAAAGGTGTTCACCTTTCATCCAATCCATTGTAATGATTCTATCTGATGATAATTCCGGATAATAATTTGGAAATATAAGATTAGGTATGTGTTTGCATTTGTCTGCGATTTCCTGACTTTGCTGAACTTCCAATATATAGTTGGTTTCTTCCGTTAATTTGTTTTCAATCTCTTTAAAGTATTTTTCGGAACCTTTTCCTCTGATATTAAACATTTTTGTGGCGATGGGTTTTACCAAAGCCAGATCTGACGCAATGCTTTCTGCCACTCCCGGGTATTGGATTTTAACGGCTAATTTCTTCCCGTATTTTTCCGCAGCATGCACCTGCCCTATGCTGGCAGCATTCACAGATGTTGCATTGAATTTATCATAGATGTCATCAGGATGTTTTCCAAAATATTTTTTAAATGTTTTGATAACCAGAGCAGGAGATAACGGAGGGACAGAAAATTGTGCCAGTGAGAATTTCTCCACATAAGCTTGCGGCAAGATACTCTTTTCCATACTTAGCATTTGTGCAACTTTCAAGGCGCTTCCTTTTAATTTTTTTAGGCCGTCATAAATATCTTCTGCATTGTTTTGATTTAATCGATTTTTGGCTTCTTCTTCGGATTTGGTAATCTTATCACCGTAATATTTTATATAGTTCACACCAACTTTTGCTCCGGTTTGCACCAAATTTGTGGCACGTTGGATTTTAGAAGTAGGTATTTTATCAATGGTTTTCATACAAATTAATTCATATGAATTTTTTCTTTGAACAAGAATTTCCCCAGATCGATTACGCTTTTGAAGGGAGTTATATTCATCAAATCAAAACTGGCATTTATTGATTTTTCTATGAAAATATCTGTCTTTTCAAAAGCAGGCGAAGAGTCTTCTAACCAAAATTTAATAGTAGCCAGCAATTGAATCCAGGCAGATTCTTTAATTCCTCGATGTTGTAATTTCTCTAAGCGTTCTTCTTTCAAATCAATGATTTCTATATCCAAACTTTCTATAAATTCGGAAAAAGATCTTTTTAATTCCGATAAAGTTTTGAGCGTTTTTAATTGATCTTTTTTATTTTTTAGTGCATAAACCACATAGCTTCTATTGGCTGTTAAATTCTCAAAAAAAGTGTAATAAAAACTGAGTAATTTATTGCGAGCATCAAAATTCTTATCATCATTATTTTTTTGCAACAGGTTAGCGGTGTTGTCAAAAAAAGCTTTGAAAATTTCTTTTTCAAGAGCTTCAAAAGATCCGAAATATCGGTAGAACACAGCTTCATCAAAATGGTTCACTTTGGCAAAATGGAATACAGAGTCGGGTTGTTTATTATACTCTAATACGTATTCCATGTACCATGAAATCATATTGTCTTTTGTGATATTTTTCTTTTTTGCCATGATATGATAATTATATTTACAAAAATATAAAATGTTCAATCAAATAACAAAATAATTAAACAAAATTTTGTTAAAATTTAAACGCCTCGAGAAAGAAGTCAAACTTAAATGTGCATCACTATTTGTAGCATACCGGACTTGAACTTACTACATTAGCCTGGACATAAAGGAGCGAGATTTAGAGTTAACGTAATTAACTTTGAATTATGAAAAAACAAAAACGTAATTACAGTCCCACATTTAAACAAAAAGCTGTAGAATTAAGTTATGCCCGCGGCAATGTAAAACAGGTTTGCCAGGAATTAGATATTCCTTATTTGGTTCTATTTCGTTGGCGTAGAGAAGAAAAAAAGTATGGCAAAAATAGTTTTCCGGGAAAGGGTAATCCCAAGCAAACAGACGAGGAAAAAGAAATAGCTCGTTTAAAGAAACAATTACCAGATATGGAATTAGAGTGTGATATTCTAAAAAAGGCGATCAGCATCTTTTCAACGAGCGACAGGAAAAATTTAGATTTATAAAAAAGCATAAAATGAAATTTCCTGTTGAAAAGATGTGTCAAATCTTAGGTGTAAGTAAAAGCGGTTATTATAATTGGTTAAGCTCAGGTACTAGTAAATTATGGTTAGAGAACCAAAAGCTGTCCATCGAAATACATGCTATATTTGAAATGAGTCATCACAGTTATCGGTCTCCAAGAATAAAAACAGAATTAGAAGCTTTAGACTATAACGTATCAAAACCACCTGTAGCCCATATTATGAAAGCAAATCATTTGCATGCTGTAAGGACACGTAAATTTAAGGCTACCTCAGATTCAAAACACAATTACCTCATATCGCCTAATTTACTAAATCAAAATTTTAAAGTTAAACGCAAAAATCAAGTATGGGTAAGTGATATTACTTATATCCATACCAAACAGGGCTGGTTGTACTTAACCGTTATTATTGATTTATACCGTCGTAAAATAGTAGGATGGTCTTTAAGCGATAACGTAATCAAAGAAGACACCTTTGTAAAAGCTTGGAATATGGCTGTAGCCAATAATCCTATAACTAAAAAACTCATATTTCACTTTGACAGAGGTAGTCAGTAACCCAGTGAATGTTTTAGAAATATTCTAAAAAACTATAATGGATGAGTTCAGCAATCTATGAGCAGAAAAGGAAATTGCCGGGATAATGCAGGAACAGAATCTTTCTTTAAGTCTTTAAAAGTAGAATGGGTATACAAGCACAATTATCAACAAAAATCTCAAACAGAACTCTCCATTTTTGAATGGATAGAAACTTGGTACAACAAAAAAAGAAGACATTCCTATTTAAACTATAAAACTATTAACGAATTTGAATTAAATATGTATAACCAAAAGTTAGCAGCATAGTCTCTTAAATAATTGCCCTCTTTTTTGTTGCAAGTTCACCCATAAATTAAAGAGTTGCAGTAAGGCTTCGCCATAGGTAGACCTATTTTTAAGAGGAGTATTTTCTTGATTTAATGCTTCTACTTTTTCTGAGATAATCGTATTAAAATATGCTAATGAATCCTCATCCAATACATGCTTTAGTTTGATGTAACGGTAGGTATTGTAAAATTGAATTTGTTCTTCTTTTAGCACATAAGGTTCGTCAATATGAGTTCTTGTTTCCATAATAATTGAATAGTTACTTGAACAAACGTATTTATTTGATAAGCTAATTGTTTTCCATTTTAGCTGGTACTGAAACCATATATTTAAACACCCTAAGATATAAAATAATAATTTCCGAATATGATTTGAACAATTAGTAATACTAAAATTTTTAGATTTTACTGTAAGAAAAGTCAAAAAATAGCGTCTGCATAATCGTAACATAATAAAATATGAATTCTTAGGTTTGCAAAGTGATATTTCTAACCTAAAGAGGAAATGAGATATCATTTTTAAGAGTTTTATGCATTATTAGGATACATACTTTGGTTTTGTATATGGATGTATAAGATAAGAAGTATGTGCTTTTTTAGTTTAATAATTAATTAACACCATTTTATGATGAAAAAATTTGTTTTAAAAAGGTTCTCTCTTCTATTATTTGCTATGATCGTGATCAGTTGTAGTAGTGATAATACCAATACATCGACAACACAAACCCAGTTTGGAATTTTTAGAGCTGTAGATCAGACTACAGTGGAGATGAATGGTGAAATATCCAGTTCAACGTTGACTAATTTTAATAGCCTGATTCAAAATTATCCCAATATCAACAGAATAAATATGATAAATGTACCGGGGTCTTCGGATGATGATACGAATCTGCAAGTTTCTGCTTTAGTATATCAGAGAAACATAGATACTCATCTGGCTGATAATGGAGAAATTGCTTCCGGAGGTACCGACTTTTTTTTGGCCGGAAGGACAAGAACTATGGGGCAAAATGCAAGAATAGGTGTCCATTCCTGGAGTAATGGTACTCAGGAGGCAACAGATTTTCCCGTAGGACATTCCGAACATCAAAGATATATTAACTATTATGTAAGTGTTGGATTTACCCAGGCCAACGCAGAGGCATTTTACTACTATACGATTAATGCTGCTCCTGCAAGCAGTATTCATTGGATGACTGCCGCCGAAATACAACAATATGGAATTTTAAGGTAGAGCTATAGTAGTACAGCAGTAATCATAAATGTAATGCATGCTCCAAATATTGGGGCATGTTTTTTATACTGTCGAATGGAGTTGTAGGTTTAACTTTAGGTACTTGTTGATCCTCTGATTGCGAAAGTTATTATTACTAAAAATATAGTTGATTTCAATCTGGAAAAAAGTCAAAAAAAAGTACATTTGTACTCTTATAAAAATGAAAGATAATGTATGAGAACACAGAAAAAATTGAATGTTTGATTATTGGTTCGGGGCCTGCAGGTTATACCGCGGCTATTTATGCTTCCAGAGCAGATATGAATCCTGTAATGTATACAGGTTTGCAAATGGGAGGACAACTTACTACTACTACTGAAGTTGATAATTTTCCGGGTTATGCAAATGGTACTGACGGTACGACCATGATGGAAGATATTAAAAAGCAGGCAGAACGTTTTGGGACGGATGTGCGTTTTGGGATAGTAACCAAAGTTGAATTGTCAGATAAGGCGGGCGGAATTCATAAGGTGGTTGTCGACGGCACTAAGGAGATAGTGGCCGAATCTGTTATTATTTCTACAGGAGCCTCTGCAAAATATTTGGGACTGGAAAATGAACAACGTCTAATCGGCGGAGGAGTTTCTGCCTGTGCCACTTGTGACGGCTTTTTCTATAAAGCACAAGACGTTGTTGTTGTTGGTGGAGGAGATACTGCTGCCGAAGAAGCAACCTATTTGGCAAAATTATGTAATAAGGTTACCATGTTAGTACGCAGAGATGTGATGAGGGCTTCAAAAGCAATGCAGCATCGCGTAAATAAAACGGAGAATCTGGAAGTTTTATACCATACGGAATTGGATGATGTATTAGGAGAAAACACTGTTGATGGAGTGCGGGTGGTACATAATCTTACCGGGGAAAAATATGAGATTCCGGTAATGGGAGTTTTTATTGCTATCGGGCACAAACCTAATACGGATTTGTTTAAGGGTGCTATCGATATGGATGATGCAGGATATATCATTACAAAGGGAAAAAGTACGAAAACCAATATTCCCGGAGTATTTGCAGCCGGTGATGTACAGGATAAAGAGTACAGACAGGCAGTGACCGCAGCAGGAACCGGTTGTATGGCGGCACTGGATGCAGAGCGTTATTTGGCAAGTTTGAACTAGAAATCGGCCTCGAATGCTTTAATTCTGAAATTTCTTATATAAATTACAAATTTTAAATGAGTTCCTCTTCAATATCAACTGATTAAATTTAATTTTTGTGAAATTAATTTTTAGACTCAATATAATATAAAGCACGTTTAAAAACAATAGTTGTTTTCGGTTTTCATTTTTTCGGCAATCGTATTCCTCAAATCAACCACATTTGGGTAGTTTATATATTTTGTAAAACGCTTTAGACCCATTAACATCATACGTTGCTCATCGCCTTCAACAAAAGAAACAATTCCTTCTTTTCCATTTTTATTGACAATATCTACCGCATTGTACAAGTATAATTTTGCCATGGCAATTTGTCCGCTTTGAGTATTTTCTCCAAGATGTTTTGCGTTTTTTTCAGCTCTTAAAATAGCGGATTCTGCCATGTAAATTTCAATTAAGATATTAGAAGCAGCCATCAATAATTGTTGGCGTTGCTCTAAATCAGGTCCGAACTTTTGTACGGCAGCACCTGCAACCATTAGGAATACCTTTTTTAATTTGATGATCATTTCTTTTTCCTCGGAGAATAACTCCGAATAGTCCGGTGTATCAAAAGAGGGGATTCCCATCAATTCATCTGCTACCTTCGTTGCGGGATTTAACAAATCGACATGGCTTTTCATCGCTTTTTTTACTAACATTCCTACCGATAACATTCTGTTAATCTCATTAGTGCCTTCATAAATTCTGGCAATACGGGCATCTCTCCAGGCAGCTTCCATAGGAGTTTCTTCTGAGAATCCCATACCGCCAAAGATTTGGATACCTTCATCAGAGCAATTCTGAATGTCTTCGGAAACAGCTACTTTTAAAATAGAGCATTCAATAGCATATTCTTCAACTCCTTTCAATTCGGCTTCTTGGTGTGTATTTCCGTCTGCTATCCGCAGTGCAATCCTGTCTTCAATATTTTTAGCAGCTCTGTAACATGCAGATTCACCGGCATAGCAACTAGCAGCCATCTCGGCTAATTTGGTTTTTATCGCTCCAAAATCTGCAAGTGGAGTTTTGAACTGTTTACGTTCCGTAGCATATTGAACTGAATGACTGATGACTCGTCTTTGGGAATCTAAACAGGCGGCAGCTAATTTGATGCGTCCGATATTCAAGGCATTCATGGCGATTTTAAATCCACCTCCTCTCACGGATAACATATTTTCAACAGACACCATGGTATCATTAAAGAATACTTGACGGGTAGAAGAGGCGCGAATTCCTAATTTGTGCTCTTCTTCTCCCATAGTGATTCCATTATTAGGATCATTTTCTACAATAAATCCGGTGATATTTTTATCATTTTCAATTCTTGCAAAAACAATCATAACATTACAGAATCCGGCATTGGAAATCCACATTTTTTGTCCATTAATTTTGTAGAACTTTCCATCTTCCGTAAGTTCTGCTGTTGTTTTTCCGGAGTTTGCGTCAGAACCTGCAGTTGGCTCGGTCAAGCAATAGGCACCCATCCACTCGCCCGAAGCTAATTTTGGAATGTATTTTTTCTTTTGTTCTTCATTTCCGTATAAGGTAATCGGCATGGTTCCGATTCCCGTATGTGCTCCGAAAGCGGTGCTAAAAGAACCGGTTCCGCTGGAAATATATTCACAAACTAACATGGTAGAAACAAATCCCATTCCCAATCCACCGTATTCTTCAGGGACTGATACACTTAAGAAACCAAGCTCTCCTGCTTTTTTCATACAAGATGCTGTGAATTCATAATCTTTTTTCTCAAAGCGTGCTCGATGAGGAATGATTTCACGATTGTTAAATTCCATTACAGCTTCTTTCATCATTAACTGCTCTTCTGAAAAATCCTCCGGTGTGAATACGTTTTCACAATTTGTTTCTTTTATCAGGAATTGTCCTCCGCGTAAAATTTCTTTATTTGTTGTTTTCATTGTGTTATTAGGTTTTAGTAGTGTAGATATGAGTATTAAGTATTGAGATATGAGTATTAAGTACTGAGATCATAATCTTTTTTGAAAAGAATAATTCATTTTTTGTATTTCAATACACAATTTAATTACCGGTTGTGTTCTATTCTTAGTTATTAAATTTAATTCTGTTAATAAAATTAATTGTGCTTGTAATTCATATGACTAGCCATTTGCGATGCTTAGAAAATATTTAAATTCTTTTTGAGAATTTCTACCGGCCCCCTCAGCAATATTTGAAGAAATAGAAACGGCACTTCTTTTTATTTGAGATTTCAGACCAAATTTTTCATCAGAAGGTAATTCCGAAGCTAAGAAATATACAGCTTTGGTCAATTCAATTGATTTTTGACATATTTTTAAATCTTTAACCTTATGCATACTTTAAATAATTTAATATCTTATTCTCAATACTCACGCCTCAATACTAACATCTCAGTACTCAATACTAATTAAGAAACTCAAAAATCCCGGCAGCTCCCTGTCCGGTTCCTACACACATGGTTACCATACCGTATTTATTTTTCATTTCTCTTTTGCGCATTTCATCAAACAGTTGAACAGATAATTTTGCTCCCGTACAGCCCAAAGGGTGCCCTAAAGCAATGGCCCCACCGTTGACATTTATAATTTCCCGGTCTAAATCCAATGCTCTTATCACAGCCAGTGATTGAGAAGCAAAGGCCTCGTTCAGTTCAATCAGTTCGATGTTGTTTTGTTTCATTCCTGCTTGCTTTAGTGCTTTTGGAATGGCAGCAACAGGTCCAATTCCCATGATTCTGGGTTCAACACCCGCTGCGGCATAACTCACCAATCTTGCAACAGGTTCAAGGTTTAATTCTTTTACCATATCTTCACTCATTACCATTACAAATGCAGCACCGTCACTCATTTGAGATGAGTTTCCGGCAGTGACACTTCCACCGGCGGCAAATACGGGACGTAATTTAGCCAAAGCTTCTTTGTTGGTTCCTTTTCTTGGGCCCTCATCTTTCGTTACGGTATAACTTTTGGTTGTTTTTTTACCATTTTCATCTAAATAAGTTTGATTTACCATAATGGGAACGATTTGATCTTGAAAGAGATCTTCTGCCTGCGCACGTAGTGCTTTCATATGAGAATTATAAGCAAACTCATCTTGATCTTCTCTGGATACGTTAAACTGGTTTGCAACGGCTTCGGCAGTGTTTCCCATTCCCCAATAATAATCTTCATGACCGGAATTTACCAAATCGTAGTTCAACTCGGTTTTGTATCCCGTCATAGGCACGGCACTCATACTTTCCGCACCTCCGGCAATGATACAATCTGCCATTCCGGCTTGAATTTTAGCGGTTGCCATAGCAATAGTTTCTAAACCCGACGAGCAAAAACGGTTTACTGTTACTCCCGGAACATCTACACTATTCAATCCCATTAATGAAATCAAACGTGCCATGTTGAGTCCTTGAGAGCCTTCTGGCATTGCATTTCCAACGATGACATCATCAATGCGTTTTACATCCAGTTGAGGAAGTGCTTTCATCATATACTGAATAGTTTCTGCGGCCAGTTCATCTGTTCTTTTGAATCTGAACAATCCTCTTGGCGCCTTTCCGACGGCTGTTCTGTGAGCTTTTACGATATATGTTTGTTTGTTCATGTTTGTTAGGTATTGAGTATTAGGTACAAAGTATAGAGTATTAAGATGGTTTTAATGATTTTTGAAGAGAGTAATTCATTTTAGTAATGGCTACTACTTTGTTAATAATTGGGTTTACTTTTTCTTCTTTAATTAAATTTAATTTTTTTGATAGATATAATTGAGTTAATAATTCAAAAGAAGAACCGTTAGCAATTCCTAAAAACTGTCTAAATTCTCCGTTGGTATTTCTTCCGGCTCCTTCAGCAATATTTGAGGGAATTGAGGTTGCACTTCTTCTAATTTGAGATGTTAAGTTGAATTTTTCCTCTTTGGGAAAATTTTCAGAAACTTTATAACAACTCTCCACAATGGCCATTGCCTTTTGCCATATTTTTAATTGTTCAAATTTGTGCATCATACATGTTTTTCATTAGTTAATTTTTTATACTTGACTCCTCATATTTAATACGCTATACCTTGTACTTAATACGCTATACTTAATACTTTGTCCCTACATACCTAATACTTAATTCCTCAACGGCTTTCCGGTTTTCAACATATGCTGAATACGCTCTAATGTCTTACGCTCTGTGGTCAAACTTAAAAATGCTTCACGTTCGATATCCAAAAGATACTGTTCTGTAACCCTGGTAGGTTCGGATAAATTTCCCCCAGCCATTACATAGGCCAATTTATTTGCAATCTTTTTATCGTGTTCGGAAATGTAATTCGCTGCTTCCATAGAATCGGTTCCTACTAAGAACATTCCCAAAGCTTGTTTTCCTAAAACTTTAATATCTTTTCTTTTAGGAGGTTGTGTATAACCTGCTTCGGCTAATAGTAAGGCATGTTTTTTAGCTTCGGCAATCTGACGGTCTTTGTTTACGATTATAACGTCTTTTCCTTTTTGTAAGATTCCCAGATCGTAAGCTTCGTATGCGGAAGTGGCCACTTTTGCCATTCCGATGGTTAAGAAATATTCTTGTAATACGTTCAATTCCACATCTCCTTTTTTGAAAAAGTCAGCAGCTCTCAATGCAAATTCCTTTGAGCCTCCTCCTCCGGGAACGACTCCGACTCCAAACTCTACCAAACCGATATACGTTTCGGCAGCAGCAACCACTTTATCGGCGTGCATAGACAGTTCACACCCGCCACCTAAAGTCATTCCATGTGGAGCAGCAATCGTTGGGATGGACGAATAACGCATACGCATCACGGTATCCTGGAAATATTTGACAGCAAAATTCAGCTCATCATATTCTTGCTCTACTGCCATCATAAAAATCATTCCAATGTTGGCTCCTACGGAAAAATTAGCGGCCTGATTACCCACTACAAGCCCTTGATATTCTTTTTCAGCTATATCCAAAGCTTTGTTTAATCCGGCTAAGATATCCCCTCCGATGGTATTCATTTTCGATTGGAATTCTACATTTAAGATCCCATCTCCCAAATCTTGAACAACGACTCCTGAGTTTTTGAAAACTGTTTTTGATTCCCGAATGTTATCTAAGATGATAAACGCATCCTGCCTCGGTTTTTTAGTGTGCGTTTTTGAAGGAATATCATAATAGCAGGTAGCCCCGTCTTTTACCGAATAGAAAGATTTTGAGCCGGAGGCTAGCATTTCCGATATCCAGGCAGCAGGCTCTTTTCCTTCGGCTTTTATTAATTCCATTCCTCTTTCCACTCCGATAGCATCCCAGATTTCAAAAGGACCGTGTTCCCATCCGAATCCGGCTTTCAGAGCATCATCAATTCTATACAATTCATCTGAGATTTCAGGGATTCTGTTTTGAACATAGGCAAACAAAGCGACAAAACTTTTTCTGTAAAATTCTCCGGCGTTGTCTTTTCCTCCTACCAACACTTTAAACCTGTCTGCGACATTGTCAATGGTTTTGGTGAGTTCCAGTGTTGCAAACTTTGACCGTTGCTTTGGGCGGTATTCTAACGTGTTTAAATCCAGAGAGAGAATTTCTTTTTTACCATCTTCACCCACAACTTTTTTGTAAAATCCCTGTTTGGTTTTACTTCCCAGCCATTTGTTTTTCATCATGGTATTTACAAAATCGGGAATTACAAATTGATCTTTCATTTCATCATCCGGGCAATTGTCTTTGACACCGTTTGCCGTATGCACCAGCGTATCTAAACCAACAACGTCAATAGTTCTGAAAGTAGCAGATTTTGGGCGGCCAATTACAGGCCCGGTCAATTTATCCACTTCCTCAATAGTCAACCCCATTTCTTTTACAATATGAAACAAACTCATGATTCCGAAGACTCCGATTCTGTTTCCAATAAAAGCAGGGGTATCTTTTGCCAAAACCGATGTTTTTCCCAGGAATTTATCACCATACATGATCAGGAAATCTACAATTTCCGGTTTACATTGTGGCCCCGGAACAACTTCGAATAATTTTAAATATCTGGGTGGATTAAAGAAATGGGTTACGGCAAAATGTTGTTGAAAATCTTCACTTCTTCCCTCGTTCATAAATTTGATAGGGATTCCGGAAGTATTTGATGTGATGAGTGTTCCGGGCGTTCTGTATCGCTCTATTTGTTCAAAAACCTGTTTTTTGATATCCAAACGCTCCACTACCACTTCCATGACCCAATCTGCATCTTTGATTTTGCGCATATCATCTTCTATGTTTCCCGTGGTAATGCTATCCGCAAATTTCGAATGGTAAATAGGAGACGGTTTTGATTTTAGAGATGTAGCCAGTGCGTTATTTACCAAGCGGTTTCTGACTGTTGTATCTTCCAAAGTCAACGCTTTTGCTTTTTCTTTATCGTTGAGTTCTTTTGGAACAATGTCCAATAACAGTACTTCAACGCCAATATTAGCAAAATGACAGGCAATACCACTGCCCATAATTCCGGAACCGATAATAGCCACTTTTTTAATTCTTCTGGTCATTCGTTTTAAATTGATTTAAACAGCCGTTTTATTAATACTATCTTCCTGATAGATCATTTTATCGGCTATTAATTTGTTTATAGTGGATGTTACTTTAAAGAAAATTTCCAATTCTTCTTCCGTGATAAATTCTCTGATTCTGTTATTGAAAGTAATGACGTATGCTTTGGAAATTTCTCTCATTTTTTTACCAAAATCTGTCAGTTTTATAATAATACTTCTCCCATCTTCGGGATTTTTTCCCCGAATAATAGCTCCTTTCTCTTCCATGGTTTTTAGAATTCTGGAAAGACTCGTAGGTTCCATCCCCATCTGGGGACCCAAAGCAGTGGAAGGTGTTCCGTTTTCATAATCTATATTGAGCAATACGAAAGCCGTTGCCATGGTACTATCATGTTTTGCAGCTTGCTCATTATAGAGTTTGGCAACTGCTTGCCAGGTAGCTCTTAATTGATGATCGATTGATTTGGTTTTGTTCATGACCTTCAAATATATAAAAAATTATTATGCATGCATAATAATTTTTTATATATTCTTCGGGGGTTTTCTAAAATTAAGATTATATTTATGCAAAATTTTATGAGAATGCGAAGAATTATTTTTAATGACTACCCGATAGTTTACACATTTTTTTCCACTTATCAAATCCGCTTACTTGTTTCTTATAATGGCGTTGTAAAGTCCGTAGATAAATACCATAATAACATGCTATATTACTTATCGTATCTTCGCGGGTCTCTACCTGTAGCTTTTAAAAAAGCAGAAAGGTCTGACGTTAATTTGGAACCCTCTGCAATGAATGAATAATCATTTTTAACCTCTACCTTTTTGGTATTCTTATCTCGCCATCGTCTTGTTTTTATGTGTAAGTAAACAGCTTTACCTCGTATAGGAAAGTCTTGAATTTGTTTACTACTAATAAAACCTTTAGACTCATAATCAATCCTTGAACAACCCTCTGGCAATTTATTCTTCTCTTCCAGGTAAATGTGAAAGGCATCCTTTTTTACTGAAATATCACCTAATTCTTCAAATGATACAATATCAAAATAAACTAACAAATCTTTTGGTAATATAGCTCCTAATAACTCTAAATGCATTCATCCATTTTTAAGCATCTAAAATATAAAATCCCCATAAATTGTCGTTGAGCCGTTTAAAGTTTCAAAAAACAACGAGAAATTTCATTATTTTTTTACAATTTCCAATTTTTCAGCAAAATAATCACAAAAGTCCCGCATGGTTGCACTCATTTTATGATCATTTGTGGCTCGCTCAAAAGTAGCTGCCATAGACATCAATGTCTGATGAAAAAATTGCTTCATTTCATCAACAGGCATATCTTTAGTCCATAAGTCCATGCGTAAAGTATCTTTCCGGAGATGATCCCAAACAGAAATTAAAATTGCTTTGGAAGCACTATTTTTAATACCTCCATCTTCAGCCGACCAGAAAATGTCTTCGGGAATTTTGTTTTCATCCAGTCCTATGGTAAATTTAATTTCGGAAGTATGTTGTATGGCCATTATCTCTTCGGTTTATATTTTGATTTTAAGAATAAATCCTGAGGTTTTATTTTTAGTAATTCTTGAAAAGTTCCCTTATTCGTATCCATATATGATTTTACAATTTGCCATCCGATAAACACCCCTATCCTGCCGGGAGACAGGTTGTCTTGTGATACGTAAAATTTTGAAAACGGAGCATTATCCAGGAAACGTTTATTTAGTTTGGGATCGGTGCTATACAGTATGTCTTTATCTAAAAAATATTTCCAGACGTTTTCTTGATTGGCAACTGCCCAATCGAACTTTGCTTTGGAGTATCCTATCTTTTCCCTGTCAGATACATTGGGCAAATACATATCTAACAAATACATCTTCTTACCTTCATATACCATCTTTCCTAAAAAACTCCGGTCATTTACAAGAGGTATTTGCTTAGCAATTATCTGATTTGCAACATCGACAATCATATGGTTTTCCGTATTATTTTCTTTAATATAATCAGGGTAATCATGATAAAACGGATGTTCTTTCCCCAAGTAACAATCCAAAGAAATAATTAAGGACGTATTATTGTAAATAACCCTATAGTCATAATCTATATTACTGATAATCGTAGTTACATCAGGAACATTAAAAGACGTATAATATTTAATGTGCTTAAATAATGAAGTTAGCTGATTTTTTAAAAGTTCAGTATGTTGGTATTTTTTAATGGTTTCGGCATATAATTTTCTTTCATCCGGATCAGATATCTTTTCCAGCCAGACAGTGTCCGGTACATTTACGGGAAAGAACAAAGGATATGTTTCTTTGGTTTTTTCTAATGTTTCTTTTGTCGTATTGTAAAAATCGATTTCGAATCTTTGCAATACAAAATCCGCCGAAATATTAGAAACATCTACCGTGTGTTTTGATTTATCTTTACAGGAAAAAAACACAAAGATCATTAAAAAAAACAGTGTTACATTTCGCATCTGCTTTTGTACCTTAGCATTCATTTTAATGAACGTCAAAAATACTAAAATAGTTTGTTAATGAACACCGAAAAAGTTACAGATCACATGGTGGGTTGGTTGAAAGATTATATCACAAATGCAAATGCCGGCGGTTTTGTTGTTGGAATATCCGGTGGAATAGATTCTGCTGTTACCTCTACCTTATGTGCAAAAACAGGATTTCCCGTTTTATGCCTGGAGATGCCTATTCATCAAGCAAAAAACCAGATAGACAGAGCCTCATATCATATTTCCTGGCTAAAAAAAAATTATGACAATGTTACTTCCGAACAAGTAGATTTAACTCCTGTTTTTGATTCCTTATTGCAATCCTTACCTAAAGTAGATGACGAAGAAAGTCGTTTCATGGCATTAGCAAATACCCGTGCCAGATTAAGGATGACTTCTTTGTATTACTTTGCCGGTTTACAGGGGTTATTAGTGGCCGGAACAGGTAATAAAGTAGAAGATTTCGGAGTCGGTTTTTATACAAAATATGGCGACGGAGGGGTGGATTTAAGCCCAATTGCCAATCTAATGAAGTCGGAAGTATATAAAATTGCTGCATCGCTGGGGATTCATGATGGCATACAAAACGCGGCTCCAACGGATGGCTTATGGGGAGATAACAGAACAGACGAAGATCAAATAGGAGCTTCTTACGACGAGTTGGAATGGGCTATGCGAATGCGGGAACAAGGAAGATCCGTAACTGATTTTTCCGGAAGGAAAAAAGAGGTTTACCGTATTTATACACACCTTCATAAAATAAATCAACATAAAATGCAGCCTATTCCCGTATGTAAAATTCCTAAAAACTTAAAATAATTTTAAGCTGTTACGGATCATTTTTTTAACTCTGTTCTTTGCTCTTTGTTGCTGACCTTTAGATATTTCTACAGAGGCACATAAAAAAAGTATGCATGCTTTTAACAGGAGGATCATTTTACTCATAACTTATTTTTTGATATAGCTAATCAGGTACCAAATATACTACATTTTCCTATAAAAGAAAATCATATTAAAAAAGTACATCTTTTGAGACATGAATTGTGTGCAAATAAAAAACCCTTGGCGTTTATAATTTACTCTAAAACTTTATAATTAGGCATATGAGCATATGTCCTCCATAATGGCATCTCATAAAACTCTAAACAACTGTAAATAAGAACATTGCAAAAATATTTCTCACAAAAACCTTTGAAAAACCTTTTGTGAACTGTAGGTTCGTTTCCTAATAGTTTCCTAATCTTATTTTTTATGGGTTTTACGACAAAATTGACATTACACAAAGCGAGAATCAAAAACGACGGAACTTATCCGCTCATTCTTCGAGTAACCTATTATCGAAAAGTAATCAGAATTCATCTCGGACATTGTTTCAAAGAGAGCGACTGGGATTCAAAAAATCAACAGGTCAAAACGACTTGCAAAGTTTCTTCTAATATCACTCGATTAAATAATCTTATCAGAAAACAAGAGTCGTATTATTACGATAAAATCTCCGCTTTAGAATTATCAGGCAAACTAGCAACAATGAAACAAGGAGCTTTAAAAACGGTATTAACAGCAGAATTCAAAGAGATTAGGGACAAACCCACCGTTTTTGAATTTATTGATACGTTAATCGCTGAAAAACTCCAACTCGGAAAAAAAGGCAGTGCTTTATCCTACCGAGGTTCAAAACGAAAATTAACCTATGTATTTGGAAATAGCCTAATCTCTTTTGAACAACTCGACTATCAAGCCCTGAAGAAAATAGAAATCAGTCATATCGCAGAGGGAGGCAATTATGGTGGTCTAGGAGTATATATGCGAACAATTCGGGCAATATACAACCGAGCTATCAAAGAAAACCTAGTCAGTGCAGATTGTTATCCATTTAAGCATTATCGAATAAAAACAATCGAAACCCAACGAAGAGCCTTATCAGAAAGCGATTTTGAGCGGTTTAAAACGCTCGATTTACAATTTCCACTTGTTCGAGGTCGAGATTATTTTCTAGCCTCATTTTATATGCGAGGCATGAATTATATTGACATGGCGTATTTACAAGTAAAAAACATTGTGGGAGATTGGGAGCGGATTCGGTATCAAAGAAATAAAACAGGGAAATATTTCAGTATAAAAATTTCTGACCCGCTCAAAATATTGCTTCAAAAATTTCTTGGAGATTCCTCCATGCAAGACAGTTATATTTTCCCGATTTTGAACCCTCAAATGGATACTGAACATCATTACGAAGCGATTAATAACAAACGAAAACGCCTGAATCAAAAACTCCGAAAAATTTGTGCTTTGCATGACCTGGAACCCTTTACGATTTATGCAGCTCGCCATACCTATGCCACGATGGGAAAACGTAGAGGAGTGCCAACGGCGGTGATTCAAGAAAGCCTTGGGCATAAAACCGAAGCCATCACCCAAACCTACCTGAATTCTTTTGAAAATAAGGTAGTGGATCAATACGATGCGTTGATTATGGGTTGAAATCTTTCAGAAAACTTCATGGGGTCGGATATTTTTTGAATAAGATGTTATTGCTTTTTCAAGAAGCCAGAAAAGAAAATTTTTTCCAGTTTTTTTACCTCAACCAAATCTTTTTAGCTTTTTCAAAACCGATCCAATGATTGTTTTCGTCATAGCCTCTATTAGCAAGCTCTGAGGCTATGATTTTTTCGAGAGGCACTTGGTATTTGAGAATAAAACGTAGTATTTCTGCGTCAGTTACCGAGAACATTCCAAGAATTTGTTCCCAATGCCACAAAGGGTCTCTGTCTAATTTTATGGTGGAAATGGCTTCAAAAGTCATTTGGGAATAATCTTTTGATTTTCCACTTACTACCATATTACGTCTTGGAATTGATTCAGTTGGCATGACCAAATAATGCTCTTGGGGAATATGAACCACCGAAAATATTTTTTGTTTGATTCGATGTACAAAGTCTAACCAAAGTGCATTATCAAGGGCTTTTTGTTTGTCGGTATGTTTTGCAAATTCAGGAAATTCCATTTTAAAAAAGGGTAAAAAGAGTAAGTAATAATTCAATGTATTTAGAGAGGGTAATTTGCCGTTAGCACCTCGGTTTTTCTTTTTCGGGTTTGTCCGCTTTTTGCCAAGCTGGCTACCAGTGGCTTTTCAACCCACTTGCTATGCCACTCATTTTTGATAGTATATTCTGTTAACAAATCAGAAGCATACGAGCTCAACAGAAATTTTCCTTGGAGATTAGAAAGCGTTTCCAACAAATTTCTGTAATCGGCTCGGGTGTAGCCGGAATAATGCCCTTGGTCGGTGTCAATATAAGGTGGGTCGACATAGTGAAACGCTTGTTTGCTATCTCGACTGGTTATCACTTTACAAGCATCATTACATTCGATTTCGGTAAATTGGAGGCGGTCAAAAACAGTATCATCAAAGCTCATTTTTTTGTTTTGAAATACTTTGCAACGCTTTCCATACTTATCATAGCCCCAACTTCCAATTGCGGTAGAAAATCCCATATTGGTCGCTACATAAAACGCCCATGCCTGAGCCAATTTAGAAAATAAATGCGGCATTCGGTAGATGGTATGGGCGACCGCATAAGTAGTTCTGGAAAACGGCGTTTGTTCAATTTTTTGTTTTAAGGCTTCAAAATCTGTTTGTACCACTTCATAAAAATTCACCACCATATTGTTCGTATCATTGATAATCTCTGATTTAACAGGCTTTTTAGCAAAAAAGACGGCACCACCGCCAAAGAAAGGCTCGGTATAGACTTTGTGTTTTGGAATAAGGGGTAAAATATGATTCAAAAGGCTTTGTTTGCCTCCGTAGTATGCGATTGGGGTTTTGGTCATGGGAAAATTAAGATGAGAAAAAAAAGGATAAAAACTATAAAAAGGCTTGGTTTTTAGCTGTAGGGGTTGAGTCGAAAAAAAAGCTGTTTTTTAACTCGTTTTGGTTTGGGTCTTTGTTTTTGCGATATTTTTGGTCGGACAGCCTTTAGATTAGCAAATAGAAATAATTACTTAAAATAAAAACATAATAGTTATGATGAAATTTCTTTTTTTGCTTCTTTTTTTCTTTGTTAATAACTCTTATTTTGTTGATAACCAAAAACACAAAAGAACGGAGTGAACTTTAGCGGCCAGCTAGCTTTTTAGAGCCATCCCCCGTATTAGTCTCCGTTCTTTTTAAAAGTTACTTAGAACCATATAGAATTTCAGTTTCTGCCCTTATTAAAGGTCTTAGTTTAAGTAACTATTATTAATATCTAATTACAAAATTATGAAAACAAATGAAATTATCGGAATCGATGTCAGTAAATTATTAATTGATGTTTGTATCTATTCTAAACAAATTGTTCAACAGTTTGAGAACAGTAAATCTGGATTTAAATTAATGCTAAAGTGGAGTTTTAAAAATTCGTCTTTCTCTAAAGAAGAAACCATGTTTGTATTTGAACATACAGGAATGTACTCTCATTTATTATCTGTGTCTTTAACTGAACAAAAATTATCTTTTTTCATAGCTTCTGGTTTAGAAATTAAAAGATCTATTGGTATTGCTCGTGGAAAGGATGACCAAATTGATGCCAAACGCATTGCTCTATATGGGTATCGATTAAAAGAAGAACTTAAACCCAGTAAGCTACCTAAAAGAAGTATATTACAACTAAAAAGTCTCTTATCTTTAAGGACAAAACTTAACAAACAAAGAGCTGGTTTTAAAGTTACTTTGAAAGAACAAAAAAGAATTTATAAAGCAAAAGAGTATAAAATAATCTTTGACGTTCAACAAAAAATGATTGCAGAACTAACCAAACAAATACACAAGATTAATACTCAAATGCAAGCTATTATTGACCAAAATATAATGTTAAAAGAAACCTATAAACTTGTTACTAGTGTTAAAGGTATAGGAATGCAAACTGCTATAATGATGATTGTGTTTACTGACAATTTTTCAAAATTTGAAAACTGGAGAAAGTTTGCCTCTTATTGTGGTGTTGCTCCTTTTCCTTACCAATCTGGAACTAGTATTAAAGGACGTACAAAAGTCTCTCATTTGGCTAATAAAAAATTGAAAGCAATTATTAATATGTGCGCTATTTCTGCTATACAACATAACCCAGAAATGAAATTATACTATCATAAAAGAATAAAACAAGGCAAAAGTAAAATGAGTACCGTTAACATTATTAGAAACAAATTAATAGCAAGAGTGTTTGCCGTTGTCAAACGACAAACACCCTATGTAGATACTTTTAAATTTGCTGCATAAATTAGTAAAAATAATATCTCAACTTTTACTTGTTTTTATCATAGAATACGGGGTGGCGAGTTTCAAACCATTGGCGATACCCTGCAAGCCCTGCGCAAGAAAAAATAAATATTTACCTGTGCATAACAGAAAACAATGATCTTAAGATTTCACTGTTTTCAGGGATTGATCCATGTTTTTCTATCTCATAGATTTGTTGTATTCAAAACTCGGTTGCTATGAGCACTTTTTTTCTCCTCATAAAAATTGCAACTGACCTGAATAAAAAATGAATTAATTTTACCCGTTGTGCATTTTGAACTAAAAAGTAAATTTAAACATCAGTTCGAGTGATTTTGAGCTACGAAAAATCGTATCGAGAACATATTTAGAGCAAAAATTCTATTCTCGATACAAATTTTTCTTATTTTCAATCGAAAAATTTACTCGAATTGACGAATTTTATCAAAATGCACAACGGGTTTAATTTTAAAACATGTCAAATCATGAAAATGAAAACAAAGCCATGTATCAAACTAGGAGTTTTACTCTTTGGCGTATCTTTGTTCTTATGGAACTGTATAGAAGAAGATTTTATGAATCCTCAAAACACTGTTGCGTCTAAAAAGTTTACCTACACTTTAGAGAAAATGACTTATCAGGAATTGCTTGCAGATAAAGAAATCAAACAATCATTACCTTTGATTGAGCGAAGATTCTCTAACACACAACAACAAAACACCTACAGTAGAACTTCTACTGAAGTTGCCGATGGTTTAACTATTTTTACCGATGAAATTAACAGGATTGTTATAGATGATGTCATTACCTGGACATTTCAAACACAAAGCCCTGTTTTGGAAACCTCTGATTTTGAGAATTTCTTAGTTAAAAAACACAATGGAGTGTTTACTTATTTTCTGGTATCCTATGAGTTAGCTGATCTTACGGATGCCGAAACGCTGTATGAGAAAGCCACTTCGTATGTGATTTCCGAAGAATACTTAAATCTGGACGGCCTCAACCTGTCTTCCAGAGATGCTTTTGATTGGGTTTTTCCGAATGACGGTGGTGGTACGGGTAGCGGCCCTTGTGATGGTATTTTGGTATATGACCAGTGTAATTTGGGAGGCAATGCAGACGGACACTTGCCGGCTTTGCAAAACGATGGTACCTATTGTAGTGGTAGTCCGCTGTTGTATATAGATTTTTCACACTGTGAAAACTACGGTGTTCCGGACAGTCCTGCGGGAGACCCGATAGGAGGTGATAATGGCTCGGGAGGAGATCAGCTTATTGGCGGAGGTGGAGGAGGAGGAAACTCCGATGGTGATGGAGATACGACGCTTACGGCTCCTATTGAGTTAGCAGACCCCAGATGTCCTCCAGGGAGTGGAAAGGTAATGATAGATGAAGTCTGTGTATGCCCTCCCGCTTCAAATAAAATTGAAGATGCAGACGGAAATTGTGTATGCCCAGAGGGCAAAGTAGAGAACTATCAAGGAGTATGTGTAGAAGATACTTGTAGATATATAAATCTTCAAATACAAAACCCTAATTATACTCAACAAGCCAATGAGTTAGAAGGAAAAACAGGGTTAAAAAAAGAAACTGGTTATAAACAGAATAAAGATGGTACACAAGTTGCACTTGTTGATACTAACAATGGTCATTCGTTAAAAATACCGATAGACGGAAATACCACTGGCTATATGCATACGCATCTTGATGATTTTTTAACTGGTAAGATTGACCCAAAAACTGGTGAAGAAGAATTATTAAAACCTATTAAAATCTTTTCACCAGCAGATTTACTTAAGTTTTTACAAATGGTAAAAAACACTAAGCACAATGGTGTTCCTATGCATTTAGTATATGCTACTATGATTTCTAGTTCTCGCACTTATACATTAAGATTTACAGGTAATGTAGATGATATTGTTGGGCTTGGTTCTGCAAATAGTTATAGAGCAGATTATAAAGAATATTTCACGAAAAAATTTAAGAGTAATAAAGAAAAAGCCTTTTTACATTTTATTAAAGATAAAATAGGAATAAACGGTATCAATTTATATCGAATAAGAGATAATGGAGATGTAGAAAAGAAAACATTAAAAGATAATGGTAATATAGATACTAACGATTGCGAATAAAAATAAACTTTAAAAATACTAAAAAAATGAAAAAAATAATATTTATACTAACAAGTGTTTTTATAACCTATAGTTGTAAAGCACAAATAATAGCAGTAGAAGATTTTGAAAACTATAATCAAGAACTACCTGATAATGCATATATAAAAGATATTAATAATATTTTAGATAAATATGTAGGTACCTGGAAAGGAATTTATGATAGTAAAAGCTATGAGTTTAAGGTTATAAAAGTTACAGAAAATAATACAGATTTAAAATATAAAGAGGATTTATTATTAATGCGTTATAAGATTACTGATAGTTCAAACAATGTAATTGAAAGCACGCTAAATTTATCTGATACAAGTAACTTTATTATTAGAGGTAATTATTTATCTAATAGAGGTAGTTATGTATTAAATTATATAGGATTGAATGATGAATGCGGACAAAATGGTACTATTTTTATTTCTATATATGATACTAATAATACTAAAATGAAATTATATTTAGAAGTCGATGGAGAAATGGGACTTGATTGCACTTCTGGTGGAGTAGAACAAGTTTTACCAACTGATTGGATTGATTTAACTAAACAATAAATACGAAACCACAACACAGTATATAAAAAATAGCAGTTAAGTGCAAACTATAAAGGTTTGCACTTTTATTGTTAGGTTGAAAATGAAGTATGTACCTACTGCTTTACATAAAACATTATAAATGTGAAACGACCAAAGAAGACCTAAAAAAAGTATTTACAGATACCGATGAAGATATTTTAGAAGAAATAGCCGATGCCATTAACACACACGGAAAAGATTATGGTATTGACACTGATGAAAAACTACAACACTTTTTGGCACAAGCTGGGCATGAGAGTAGTTTTGCTCCTGCAGGAAAAGATGAATTTGAAGCTTTTGAAGAAAACCTGAATTACATCTGTAATCGGCTCGGGTGTAGCCGGAATAATGCCCTTGGTCGGTGTCAATATAAGGTGGGTCGACATAGTGAAACGCTTGTTTGCTATCTCGACTGGTTATCACTTTACAAGCATCATTACATTCGATTTCGGTAAATTGGAGGCGGTCAAAAACAGTATCATCAAAGCTCATTTTTTTGTTTTGAAATACTTTGCAACGCTTTCCATACTTATCATAGCCCCAACTTCCAATTGCGGTAGAAAATCCCATATTGGTCGCTACATAAAACGCCCATGCCTGAGCCAATTTAGAAAATAAATGCGGCATTCGGTAGATGGTATGGGCGACCGCATAAGTAGTTCTGGAAAACGGCGTTTGTTCAATTTTTTGTTTTAAGGCTTCAAAATATGTTTGTACCACTTCATAAAAATTCACCACCATATTGTTCGTATCATTGATAATCTCTGATTTAACAGGCTTTTTAGCAAAAAAGACGGCACCACCGCCAAAGAAAGGCTCGGTATAGACTTTGTGTTTTGGAATAAGGGGTAAAATATGATTCAAAAGGCTTTGTTTGCCTCCGTAGTATGCGATTGGGGTTTTGGTCATGGGAAAATTAAGATGAGAAAAAAAAGGATAAAAACTATAAAAAGGCTTGGTTTTTAGCTGTAGGGGTTGAGTCGAAAAAAAAGCTGTTTTTTAACTCGTTTTGGTTTGGGTCTTTGTTTTTGCGATATTTTTGGTCGGCAGCCTTTAGATTAGCAAATAGAAATAATTACTTAAAATAAAAACATAATAGTTATGATGAAATTTCTTTTTTTGCTTCTTTTTTTCTTTGTTAATAACTCTTATTTTGTTGATAACCAAAAACACAAAAGAACGGAGTGAACTTTAGCGGCCAGCTAGCTTTTTAGAGCCATCCCCCGTATTAGTCTCCGTTCTTTTTAAAAGTTACTTAGAACCATATAGAATTTCAGTTTCTGCCCTTATTAAAGGTCTTAGTTTAAGTAACTATTATTAATATCTAATTACAAAATTATGAAAACAAATGAAATTATCGGAATCGATGTCAGTAAATTATTAATTGATGTTTGTATCTATTCTAAACAAATTGTTCAACAGTTTGAGAACAGTAAATCTGGATTTAAATTAATGCTAAAGTGGAGTTTTAAAAATTCGTCTTTCTCTAAAGAAGAAACCATGTTTGTATTTGAACATACAGGAATGTACTCTCATTTATTATCTGTGTCTTTAACTGAACAAAAATTATCTTTTTTCATAGCTTCTGGTTTAGAAATTAAAAGATCTATTGGTATTGCTCGTGGAAAGGATGACCAAATTGATGCCAAACGCATTGCTCTATGGGTATCGATTAAAAGAAGAACTTAAACCCAGTAAGCTACCTAAAAGAAGTATATTACAACTAAAAAGTCTCTTATCTTTAAGGACAAAACTTAACAAACAAAGAGCTGGTTTTAAAGTTACTTTGAAAGAACAAAAAAGAATTTATAAAGCAAAAGAGTATAAAATAATCTTTGACGTTCAACAAAAAATGATTGCAGAACTAACCAAACAAATACACAAGATTAATACTCAAATGCAAGCTATTATTGACCAAAATATAATGTTAAAAGAAACCTATAAACTTGTTACTAGTGTTAAAGGTATAGGAATGCAAACTGCTATAATGATGATTGTGTTTACTGACAATTTTTCAAAATTTGAAAACTGGAGAAAGTTTGCCTCTTATTGTGGTGTTGCTCCTTTTCCTTACCAATCTGGAACTAGTATTAAAGGACGTACAAAAGTCTCTCATTTGGCTAATAAAAAATTGAAAGCAATTATTAATATGTGCGCTATTTCTGCTATACAACATAACCCAGAAATGAAATTATACTATCATAAAAGAATAAAACAAGGCAAAAGTAAAATGAGTACCGTTAACATTATTAGAAACAAATTAATAGCAAGAGTGTTTGCCGTTGTCAAACGACAAACACCCTATGTAGATACTTTTAAATTTGCTGCATAAATTAGTAAAAATAATATCTCAACTTTTACTTGTTTTTATCATAGAATACGGGGTGGCGAGTTTCAAACCATTGGCGATACCCTGCAAGCCCTGCGCAAGAAAAAATAAATATTTACCTGTGCATAACAGAAAACAATGATCTTAAGATTTCACTGTTTTCAGGGATTGATCCATGTTTTTCTATCTCATAGATTTGTTGTATTCAAAACTCGGTTGCTATGAGCACTTTTTTTCTCCTCATAAAAATTGCAACTGACCTGAATAAAAAATGAATTAATTTTACCCGTTGTGCATTTTGAACTAAAAAGTAAATTTAAACATCAGTTCGAGTGATTTTGAGCTACGAAAAATCGTATCGAGAACATATTTAGAGCAAAAATTCTATTCTCGATACAAATTTTTCTTATTTTCAATCGAAAAATTTACTCGAATTGACGAATTTTATCAAAATGCACAACGGGTTTAATTTTAAAACATGTCAAATCATGAAAATGAAAACAAAGCCATGTATCAAACTAGGAGTTTTACTCTTTGGCGTATCTTTGTTCTTATGGAACTGTATAGAAGAAGATTTTATGAATCCTCAAAACACTGTTGCGTCTAAAAAGTTTACCTACACTTTAGAGAAAATGACTTATCAGGAATTGCTTGCAGATAAAGAAATCAAACAATCATTACCTTTGATTGAGCGAAGATTCTCTAACACACAACAACAAAACACCTACAGTAGAACTTTTACTGAAGTTGCCGATGGTTTAACTATTTTTACCGATGAAATTAACAGGATTGTTATAGATGATGTCATTACCTGGACATTTCAAACACAAAGCCCTGTTTTGGAAACCTCTGATTTTGAGAATTTCTTAGTCAAAAAACACAATGGCGTGTTTACCTATTTTTTGGTCTCTTATGAGTTCACTGATCTTACCGATTCCGAAACGTTGTATGAGAAAGCCACTTCGTATGTGATTTCCGAAGAATACTTAAATCTGGACGGCCTTAACCTGTCTTCCAGAGATGCTTTTGACTGGGTTTTTCCGAATGACGGTGGTGGTACGGGTAGCGGTCCTTGTGAAGGTATTTTGGTATATGACCAGTGTAATTTGGGAGGCAATGCAGACGGACACTTGCCAGCTTTACAAGATGATCGCATTTCTTACTGTAGCGGCAGTCCGCTGTTGTATATAGATTTTTCACACTGTGAAAACTACGGTGTTCCAGACAGCCCTGTGGGAGACCCACTGGGAGGGGATGATGGCTCGGGAGGAGATCAGCTTATTGGCGGAGGTGGAGGAGGAGGAAACTCCGATGGTGATGGAGATACGACGCTTACGGCTCCTGTTGAGTTAGCAGACCCCAGATGTACTCCAGGGAGTGGAAAGGTAATGATAGATGAAGTCTGTGTATGCCCTCCCGCTTCAAATAAAATTGAAGATGCAGACGGAAATTGTGTATGCCCAGAGGGCAAGGTAGAGAACCACCAGGGAATCTGTGTAGACAAATGCGAAACGACCAAAGAAGACCTAAAAAAAGTATTTACAGATACCGATGAAGATATTTTAGAAGACATAGCCGATGCCATTAACACACACGGAAAAGATTATGGCATTGACACTGATGAAAAACTACAGCACTTTTTGGCACAAGCTGGGCATGAAAGTAGTTTTGCTCCTGCTAATAAAGACGAATTTGAAGCTTTTGAAGAAAACCTGAATTACAGATGGGCCAAGTTAGGAACTAAGAATTATTGGGATGAATACTTTAATACTATCGCCAGCCCTACGGCAGACTCTACAAAAGCAAACCCTAACGATTATAAACGAGATTCTACATCTGTATATGTAAACAAACAAAAATTTGCGAATAGGGTCTATGACGATGCTTACAGAGGTGCTAAGAATAAATTAGGAAATACAGATACTGGAGATGGTTATAAATTTAGAGGGAGAGGAATTATACAATTAACAGGAGAATATAATTACCAACAGTTCACTACGCATTATCAAAACAGGTATAGCAGTACAAAAGATTTTACTACCAATCCAGGTTTGGTTGCTTCTGATAAAGAAATTGCAGTAGTTAGTGCCTTGTGATTTTATCAGAATAAAGTAGATTCTAATAGTATAACTGCAACCACTACAGTAAAAAAAGTAACCCGACTAATTAACGGAGGTGAAAAAGGTCTACCGCATAGAAAATCACTTTTTAATAAAGTAAAAGATTCCATAAAATGTAACTAAAAATTAATATATCATGAAAAAAACAATCAATAAAGCAGTATTAAAAATTGTAGGGATAACAATAATAATTGTAATAGCAGGGTTCACCATATATCAATCCCAGTGGTTACAAGATAGAAAACAAAATATTATTGGTACTTGGGCTTGTGATAGCGCACCTAATTGGAAACTTGAATTTACCGATAGCGGAATTTGTTTTTGGCATTCTTCAGATGGGACAATAGAAGAATTCACTTACTCTATTAGTAGTGAATTTGCGCCTAATGGTTCTGAACATACTTTTCTCAAATTAATTGCCGTAAGTAGTGATGTATATGATCCAGGAGAGGTTGTAGAATACGCTATAAACAGTCTGGGAGATGATAAAATGACTTTAGAAACTATACAGCCAAAACTCAGTTATATCTATTTTACAAGAGAATAAAATTTATGGGTAGTATATAAATTATGCTACCCTTTCTTTAATGATTTAAAAATGGTGAAAAAACAAATTTTAAAAATAGCGGCAATAGGATTGCTTTTTATGAGTACTGCGGGATTTTTATTTTTTCAACAATCCACTTTAGTGCAAGAAGAAAAACAACTAATTATAGGTACTTGGGTTGTAGATGATGATGCCAATTACAAAATTAAATTCGAAAGTAATGGTACTTGCTATAAATATTACACTGGAGAACCTACTCAGGAATTCACTTACTCTATTAATAGTGAATTTGCGCCTAATGGTTCTGAACATACTTTTCTCAAATTAATTGCCGTAAGTAGTGATGTATATGACCCAGGAAAGGCTGTAGAATACGCTATAAACAGTCTGGGAGATGATAAAATGACTTTAGAAACTATACATCCAAAAGTTGGCTATACTCATTTTACCAAACAATAAAATTTTAAAGGCAGTTCAATTATACTAGCAGCAAGGCAAGGAAAAGGCCACGTATGGCACGGGAACGCTCAAAGAATTAAGTTCTAAACCCGCAGGCGAGTTTGGGAGAGTGATTTCCGATACAGAATCTTGAAAGAATGCGGCTTTTTTATCTTAAATATTCAAAATCCCCGACAGTGTCGGGGATTTTCGATTTGGCTTGATCTCGCTAAGCATGACTGTTCATAATATTTACAAAGGTCAGAGGTTGTCTGACAAATTCAAATTTTCTCAACCTCATGAAGAAAAACATTGAGCCAATAGGTATAAAAATTAGTCTTTTTGAATAAGACGCTGTGAAGATGTTTGTTTTTTAACAATCGCACCCCAAACCAAAAAATTTGGGTTTCATCTATAAAAAATGTTCTGAAATTTTTGTTCCGTGATTTATAAAAAGCTCCTGTTGTTTACTTTTTTTCCCTATGCAATTATCTGATTTTGTGACATCATTCAAACAGTTCGCTCTCTATGAAAAGAACCTGACCAAACCCTACATAAAGGATATTATCGCCATGGTCTATCTTTTGGAAGACCAAACCGACTGCGAAAATCTAAAAGATTATAATACGCAAACCATTGCTTATTTTATGCAGTCTATGACCGAAAAACGTCTTTGGTCTCCTAAAACCTTTCGAAACTATCGCCAAAACCTCAAAACCTTTTTTGATTTTCTGATTAGGCAGGAGTATTTCAAAACCAATCCTGTAAATGCTATCGCTAAACCACGACTCCCGAAGCATCTGCTTCGCTGTTTGACCAAAAATCAAATACAGAAACTCATTGCCGAAATTCATACCTTTAGTTGGACATACCCCTTGGAGCATTGGCGCAATATGGCTATTATATTTATGTTCTTCTATACTGGTATTCGTATGAGTGAACTCCTGAATTTAAAAAATCAGGATATTAATTTTGAAGAAAGCGAATTTTACGTCCGCCAGGGAAAAGGGAGCAAAGATCGCACGGTTCCACTGCATCCTAAACTCGTCCCCATCTTAAAATTCTATCTGGGCAAGCGTAATGAGCGCTTGCCTGTTTCTTCGTACTTATTTACTAGTGTACGTTCTTGCAAAGCTCTTACACCAAAAAATCTGTATGCGATTTTCAAAAAACTATCTATCAAATGCGGTTTCAAGATGACCCCACACATGCTCCGACATACTTTTGCCAAGTTGTCTTTAGAAGCCAATTTAAACCCTTATGACTTAAAAACAATTCTAGGACATTCCCATATTTCCACAACGGAAATTTATATGAGTATGGATAACGAAAATATCAAGCGTAATTTCAATAAAACCGAGCTATTTTAGTGGGTGTTTGTTTATTTCACTTTTGAGGTGTTCGACGGTAGCACCCAAATATAAAGCAGTTGTTTCAATGTTGCTATGACCCATCATTTCAGCCAAATCTCGAATATTGACTCCGCTCTGTAACATCAAAGTTGCAAACGTATGTCGGAGCATGTGTGGGTGGAAATAGATACCTGATTTTTGTTTGACTTTGGCAAAAAGACGTTTGATAACATTATAACCTAATGGGCTTTGTCCCCGTGTTCCCACAAAAAAATAAACACTGTATGGATTGATACATTCTCGCTGTTTAAGGTATGGCATAAGATATCCCGTAAGGCTCTCACAAATAGGAACCGTAAGATCCTTGTCTCCTTTACCAGAAAATACGCTTATTAAACCTGTTTTGAAATTAACATCGGAGAGTTTTAGATGCACCAATTCCTTAAAACGAAGACCAGCGTACATAAACATAGCAAAAATAGCCACGGCACGTTGGCGTTCGTGACTACAGGTATAAGAATACGTTTTGGCACAACTTAAAATGAGTTGAGCTTGCTCTAAGGTAAGGTGTTTTGGAATCCTGTTTTTAGACAATTTAGGCTTAGGGATTTGTTTAGCTGGGTTCTGAGCAATAATATTTTTCTCTACACACCAGTTCAAAAAAACACTTATTGCCATCAGTAAGCCGTGATGTGTCTTGATAGACCAATTTCTCTGAGTACGCCCCCAAATCAGCCAATTTTCAATGGTATCCACATCTATTTGAGAAATTTCAGAAACCGAAGAATATTTCAAAAATGAATTGAAACTATTTTTGTGCCACTGAATAGTGGCCAATGAAAGCCTTTGAATTTGAAGTTTATAATCACAAAAACGATTGTGTAGCATTTGAACAGAATACATAGCCTATTGAGGGTTAAAAGGTATAGATCAATAGGTCGTCAATGAATACTTTATTTGTTCAAATGCTTGTTTTTTGTTGTTGTAGTAAGGAAATGGTGGGTCGGGTGAGGATTGAACTCACGGCCAATTGGTTAAAAGCCGCTAATTCCTTGCCTAAAATCTCCTAAACATGCATTGCAATTGAGTATTCATAGGTTTTGACTTCGTTCTTTAGATAAAGCCAGCGACCCATTGGTATCATTCTATTGCCTGCTTGTGATATGTCAAAGAAAACCTGTTTTTACGGTAATAACAAAACTTTACAAAAAATCGACAATTAAAAATTTTTAACTTTGCAAAAGCACGAACAACAGTAGTGCTGTAAAATATTAAAGTTAAAGCGTTCGCTTTTACTCTGAATCCAAAAATCGCCAATTTTTAGAAATCCATGAGAGTAAAATGATTCGAATGCTTACGCTACGGCGTGGGCTTCGTCTATTCGTGGATGGGTGTTTGGCGATACCTTGGATACAGTAGGTGACTGTCTCACGCTTCTTTTTTGTAAAAATGTTAACTGCTCTTGGAGTGACAGCAAGGGTATAAAACATTTTTATCATGAAAAAAATCTTTTTTTCCTAGTCCTATTTATTTGTGGATTTTCAATTCAAGCCCAACAAAAGTCCAAATCAGCCTCAAAAACAATCATTCAAAAAGATTCTGTGCCATTGTTTTACGGATTAACTGCCAAAAAACTCCTGTCGCTGTCTGTTCCCGAAGGCAAAGCTCTGATTAAAAAACATGGGATTACAGTTGAAGATTATTTCGTGGCTCGTTTAGATGCTAAAAATTATTTGCTCGAACAAAAAATTAAAAAGGATAGTATCAAATTAGAACGAATCTATGATAGGATTGAACGGAAACTTGGTATGAAGAAAAAGAATGAATGAATTTCTAAAATCTCCTGAAAATTCTCAAAAACCTACTCCCAAAAATAAGACAACAAAAGATTTTCAGAACCATCAAACCAAAGTAAAACAAATCAAAGCTGCGGAACAAGAGCAGTCCGTGACTGATTTTTTACATGAGAATCAAATAAAAAATTCAGAAAAAAACCGTCAGGAAATCAATCAACTTCTGGAGGAAAGACAATTGTTTGACGAGAATTTTTCACTTGAAGATTTGTCTCAGAGAGAAATCCAAAGACTTCGTAAGAATGAAAATTTAAACAAAGGAGAAAATACCTTGGAGAAAAATATTAATCAAGCTCAAACCGCCGAAAATCTCATTGACGAATGGAAAGCAGAAGGATTCAACAATTATGAAATTCTACAAAAACTCCTAAAAGCCCACGAAACAGGGCAAGTAAAATTACTGGTAGAAAAATACCAGCAATTTTCTCAATTTTTTGCCTTGCTCGAAAATAACGGCTTTGGGAGTGATACTGCCATAATTATCACCGTTATTAATCAGTCAAACCTAGATGTATCTTCTCCGAGAGCATTTAACCAAGTTGTCTTTGCGATTTTTGACGATAAAAACATCAGCGAAGCTACCAAAGCAAAGATTGGAAAACACTTCAATCTCAAACCAATTGTGACAGGCGCTGATTTACAAGAGAATCTGTTTACCAAACAAAAACAAATCCGAGAGCAAGAAGAACAGCAAAAAAACTTGGAGAAATCCCTTTCAATACTAAATGAGCAGACCGATCTCACCAAAACTCGGCTTAAAGAGCTCAAAGAAGCTATCCGAGATGAAAAAAACTTCGAGAAAAAACGAAAACTCGAACAACAATACGATGAATTGGAGGAATTACTCAAAAGACTGGAAAAAGATACCCAAACCCAGGAAAAACAGAAATCTGAACTCGAAAACAAAGCTATTTCCGATACTATTTTTGTCCGAGGAGTTACGGCAAATCTGAGAAATGGGGAAATTGTTTTGACCATTCCTAAATCGGAGACCAAAGTAACAGTTCCCAGTCATTTTGATAGCAAAGACATTGCCAAGGTCGTGAATGCTCATTTGATGTATGATTTGTTTCAGAACTACGGCTTGGAATCGTATTTGTTTTATCCGTCTGATTTTACAGGCGATTACCCGACTCAAGCAACGCTTGAGCGAAATAATGCGTTTCTGCACAAACTTGGAGTTTCCTATGATGGACTTATTCTGAAAAACTCAGAAATCATGGATTTACGAAAACTCTTTAATGATCTTATGTTGCCCAATATTTATTACTCAAACTTAACCCAGAAAGAGAATGCGACTCAGCGATTGCAAAAACTCGGTCTATTAGCCAATCGAGAGCTGAATTATCAGAAATTTACTGAAAAACTCCTCTGGACGAAACAGTTTGGAGAACCAGGGCTTAAAAATGCTACTTGAGTCTATGAGCAGGTTAACCCAACAAGTTAATCAAAACAATAAATATTGTGCGATGTAAATAGGGTTTGAATTTCAAAAATAACACGTTATATAATATGCTTCAAGACCATTTTTGAGTGTATCAGTATCTTCTACTTCACAATATCTACTCAAAATAATCGTAGCTACCTGATCTCGAAAATGCCACCCAAGAGAAAACAGAAAAACAAATCCGACAATAACTGTGCAGGTAAAAGATAAAAACGGGCTTTTCATTTTCGAAAGACAAAAACAGGGATATTTTTTCTTCTTTTTTTCTACAAATCAAGAGCCTCATTTAATGAAAACTAGGGGTTTTTTCGACAATGTTTTAGCTCATTTTTTCTACCCTCCTGAAAAGCTAAAATATCATGTTCAAAAAAGACTCTTCCACCAGAAGTTTTCTGATGAGGAATTTCATATCTGGTAATCAGGTAATTGAATCGCTGTTTTGAAATACCCAACAAACGAGCAGCATCTTTGTGACCGAGGACTTTTGGATTGTGCATATTAGTTTATTTTCAAAAAATCATAGACTAATATTTTTTCCGTCTGTATTTCATTTTGTCTTTTCTGGCTTCTTGGAATGCAATAATGTCTTCTTCAAAAAACACTCGCCCAGCGGAAGTCATTTGATGTGGAATTGAGTAGTGTTTGATTAAAACACCCAAACGTTGTTTAGAAATTCTAAGAAAATCTGCCACATCGCCAAAAGCCAATATTTTTGGTCTATCCATAATTTTAATGGTATTCGAAAAACTACCAAGAAATAGTTGCATGGAATGAAATAGCTTGGTATGATAAAACCAAATGCCTTTACCGCCTTTTACTGCAAATGATTTTGATGAAGTTATCAAACACCTTTGTGATGCGGATAATGTTTTTGACCATCGGGAAAAGTCAAAACACTATGAATTTATCCAACGTTTGGTTGCTTTGCTCTATGATTGGTGTGATGAGGAGAAGAAACAGCTTTAAAATCAGCCCAAAAGAGCCTGATATTTTCCTTTATTGATCCAAATCCCATCTAAAAACAAATTCCTTTTTTGCACCAATTCAACGTACTCCCCAAGAAATATTCTGGATAGTCCATATTTTTTTCTATCCTCTCTGTAAGTGTTTTCAGATGTGTTTCGCGTTCTGTCACAGTAAGTATTTGAAATGTTTCCGCATTGGTACCAATCTGTTCTTGCCAGTCATTGGATTGGAGAAATTTCTCATAGATTCTGTACTTATATAACAGAGAGCCTTTTGGAATGGTATCAAACTGCCCTCCAATAGCTTCAATGCCGCTATCAATTTCTACCATAAACACTCTTTGAATATCAGTTTGAACATTGCGTAAAACAAAAATCAAATCAGGAATAATAGAGACCCTGCCCAAAGTGAGTTTGGTTTCGGTAACATATTTTTTGCCGACTTGTTTTTGTCCTGCCTCGGTTAACACTGTTTTGAGCTTAATAGTAGGCAAGTGCAAAATATCCTGGTCTAGTTTGATCTGGAAATCCACCAGACATTTACGATGATAATAATGATTGATTGAAGAAAAAGGCTTTGTCACCAGGGATTTGGCATAGGTCTGATTGTCTGCCTGTTGTTCATTTAGAACAAGCTCCAGTCCTTGTTTTGTTAAATATGACAAGTAGCCAAAATTTAGGTTGTGACTTCTTGGGAGTTTGGCTCGTTTGATATAGCCTTTTCGGTCAAGATATTCTAAGGCTTGTTGGCAGGCACGGAGGGTTTTATCAGCATAAATTAAACGGTAAATTTGCTCTGTACACAGGTATTTATATCGAGCTAAAAAGACTAATAAACGGGTATGTTTGGTACTTAAGATATTCATAGGATGTCTTTGATTTTAGGGAGCTCAGTTTTCGGTTTGTTGACCTTAGAGACATCGCCTTTTTCGGTTTTTGGAGGCTCAACGGTTTTGGTATAGTAATTCTGTAAATTATGGTTTAATCGCTTACGATGTTGTTCTGGGCTGATATAGCAACTGCCTTTTTTTCCAACCAGAAAATCGTATACCTGAATTACAATCGGGTCATGGGCTCCCACTTTGACAATAAAGCGACCTTTCCCAAGTTTTGGGGTCTGTTTGCCTTTGAAATTCATCTCTTTGCTCATCTTCTCATAGTCTTTGTAACTACTGTAGCCAAGGCACTTGATGTTGGTGTTGGCAAGAATAGAATCTTTAAGGCGTGAATTCTGAACCTGTCCTAAAAATTGATTTGCTAATGTGATATGAAGTGCATATTTCCTTGCTTCACTTAATATTTTATCAATGCGTTCGGTAAGGTAGTTCTGACATTCGTCGATGTAACCCATCCATGGTTTGCGAAATTGCACAGGAATTCTCTCTTTTTGGAGTGCCAGAGTGGTGAGTTCCGCCATAATAAAACTGCCAAGCATTTTACTGCCTGATTCTCCTAATTTTCCTTGTGAGAGATTAAAAAGCAGACACTTTCCTTGATTCAATGATTTTTGGAGATCAAACGAACTCTCTTTGCAGTCAAATATCTTTGCCACGTGATAATTAGCCAGTGCATTTTCAAAACGGGTTAAAATTGAGGCTTTGGTGATCTCAAGTCGTCTCTCATTAAATTCATGTTCAAAAAATAGTCGCACCGATTCGGAATAATGCTTTTTTCCCAATAGTTCGTATGCCTGACTTGTTGGAGGTCTTAAAAAACGCAAAAAATCTCGTAGATTCATTCCTTTATGAGAAAGTAAAACTTGCATACAGTTAAAAATAATGCGCTCCATATTGGGCGAGAATTCCTGCGCCATTATGATTGAAAAAGCGTTTAGTAGTTCCTGTGATTTTACCGATACAAAGGCTTGTTTGACTGCATTAGGGCTATCATAGTATTGATGTTGGAGCGGATTAAAACGAAAATAATACCCGAGTTTACCCCCAAACGGGGGATAGATAAAGTATTTTATCATCTTTCCCTTTGAATTGTGATATTTCTGAGGCTAAATCGCCGTGAGGATCGAGCAAAAAACACCCTTTTCCATTCTGTAAATCAGAGTACATAAATAGTTTTATAAGCTCAGATTTGCCAGAGCCTGCTCCACCAAGTATCTGTACATTTCGCTGGCGATTCCCAAATGGAAATAAGGTCTTAAACCCTCCTTTGGTAAAAAAAAATACCTCTGGACGAAATTTAGTTTCCAGAAATTGAGCCTTATAAATGGCAATTTCTGCATTGATTTGGCTGAGTGATAGTTTTTTTTCATCAGGAGCTGGGTTTTGAGACATATATGTTAATCTCAACTGTGAAATTGTTAGAACGAATTTGAATTTTTTTTCTTTCTCTCCAAGCTCATAGCTAAATCGCCACCGAATTGCTGAGGGGATACTTTGTTTAAATTCATCAATTCGGGCTTTGCCCTGATGTGATTCTTGATTGTACCAATGAATCAGATAATCGCAGAGATCGTTCTGATCTCGAGCGGCTTGTAACAAGGTTTCGGGTTCAATGGAAAACGTTCCTATCTCCAGGGCGTTTGCTTGTTCTGATTTACTTATAAACGGTTCAAGGGGCAGACGTCCGTAGACTTGTTTTAGATAGCCTAAAAAATTGTATTTAGAGTTTTTTTTCAATGTGTTGTTTTATAAATTTTTCTAGTAAATCGCATTCTTTTTGTAGTTTTTGATATTGGGCAAGGTTGACAGAATTTTTTTTGAGACGATCTAATTCCTGCTCGACTTTGCGCAATTGACCCGCCAAAATTACATTAGCCCGCTCGGCAGCTCTTATTTCTGATTCTAAAGATTTGCCGTAAAAGGAATATTTTCGTCTGTAAGAAGCTCGTGGTCGAAACAATAGAATCAGGAGAATCAGGCTAACGGGAATGATAATATAATCGATCATTTTTTTACATTTTTTAGATTCTTCATTTGGATTTCATCAGGGCTTCGTTAGCGCTTCATTGAGGCTCTTTCTAATGAAGCTCAAAAACGCTGTAAAGTCACATTATATCTGTGTTTACTATCTTTTGTTTGTCTTGAATAACCTCCTTGCGAGGTAAATACAGACGTGTAGTGTCTGTATTTCCGCTCGCTCGTCGGTTAGCCTTGCGGATTCCAGGGAGAGTGCCAAGGCACTCTCCCTGGAATCCTCGCACGTGAACCTTATTATTTAAAAATTTTTTTGAGTACATATTTCTGGTATTTTGAATGCTTTTTTTCAATCTAAAATTTGAAATATATGTTCTCTATTTATTTGATATTTATCTCTCACTTTAGCAATACTATCCAATGAAAGAATTGAATAGATTCAACTACCCAACACCCAAGCACAAATAAAATCTCCTTTGAACTGAAAAACTCTTCGTAAATTTTTTTTGCCCTATAAATGTTGATGGTGTTTGAAGATGATTTTTCAACCTATCTTTTTTCGAGCGTATTTCAAATTATGCTTGCGATTTTTCTGGAAAGCCTCAATGTCTGATTTAAGAAAAACCATTCCTGAGCTTAAAACCGCATGGGGAATATTGTAGAGTTCTACCAATTCCCTTAAACGTGCATATTTAATACCTAAATATTCACACGCGTCCCCACTTCCTAAAAGATGTAATTTTTCTATATCCATGGCTACTCGACCAGATTTCGATCTAAATATTCAATGAGCGAATCGTACTGATACATAATACCTCTGGATGAGGTCATGGAATAACGGATTTCGTCGTTATTTCTGAGTTGCTGTAATTTACTAATACGCACCCCCAAAGTTTCCATCGCTGCTTTTGGAGTGACATATTTTGGGTGTCTGTTGGCGTTATATCGGTCAAATGCTTTCTCAATTGTTTGCTGTATATCGGCAATCAATTCGTCTTGATTGACTACCACCATTTTTTGTGATTTCATATTTTATTTTTTAGGTTGCATCTATAGTTTCGATTTGTGTTAGATCACGCTGTAAGCGTTCTCGCATAATTTTAAAATTGGCTAGATCAAGCTCAAAACCGATAAAATCTCGCTTCATAGTTCGAGCTACCAGTGCCGTTGTACCAGAACCACAAAACGGGTCACAGATTAAATCACCAATCTGTGAATGTTGTTCAATCATTTTTTGAATGAGTTCTTTGGGTTTTTGGGTAGGATGGACTTTGGTTCCATTAGTATATTTAGCCTCATTGCCAAAGCTATGGTTTCGCCATATATTTGAACCCCCGAGATGTAATTTTGTATTGGAGGTATGAAACAAAATCAACTCATGGCAGTAAGAGTAAAAAGATCCTGGACCAGAAAGTTTATCCCATATAATGAGATTTTTGGCAGATAAAACAGAGTCAAATAAGGGATAATAAAAGGCATACCCTCGCCAATCGGTAAAATAGAATACCACTCCATCAGGACGCAATATGCGTTTGAACTCTTTAAAAAGTTCTAGAAAAAAAGGCTTGCAAATTGCTAAATCGACAAAAGAACCTTTGCTCCCATTATGGGTCATGCCCAAAAAATAAGGCGGGTCAGCAATAATAAGTGTTACAGAGTTGCTTTGAATCTGTTTGATTCCGTCCAAACAGTCCATTTGGTAAATTGTGTTCGCTTTCATAGTGTGTGGAATTTTATGTTTTTGGTTTGAAAAATTGTTAGAAATACTGTTTTCCAGTAATACGAGATATAAGAAAACGTAGTGGCTTGATTGGTCATGCTCACGGGCAGATAGCAATCAACTTGTAAATCAGGATAAGAAGATTTAGAAAGTCCAAAATCTTTGATAATATTATTAGCATCTACGATGCCTTTTTTTTCTGCCTCAGATTTGGAACGCAAATAGAGTTTTCTTCGGGGGGAATATTCGAGCATATCGCTGAGATAAATTACTTGTAAGTTTCCGCTAAGCTGTAACTCTTCAAAAATTCTTGGGATTGATGCTAAAATATGCGTTTCGTTACTTTTGGGAACCTCTGTTTTAAAAACATTTAAAACTTTGCTATTGGCGATATTGCCACTGTTTTTTTGCAGATAGGAAAGAATCACTTGGTCGTCACTAGAATTAATGCGCTGTAAAAGCATTTTTTTTAAGATGGTTTCTCTTTTTTTGATTTGCTCTGCAGTGGGTTTTACCGATCCGCTTTTGTCGTCAAAAATAAGGGTGGTTTGGGCGTTTAGTGAAAACACCCAAAAAATGGAGATAATGATTGGAATTTTTTTCATGATTTCTCTGGTTTTTCGGATTTATAAAGATTGTTGTATTCTTCTTCGCTTAAAATTGGTTCGGTTGGTTGTTCGATTTCTTCACTATTTTTTTCTTCTTTTTTTTCTGTTTCAACTTTAAATACTTCTGTCTCGGGTAATTTTTCCTCAGGTGTTCCCTGTTTAGAGTCTTGGGCTTCTATGTTTTTTAGGTCAGCCTCAGCCTTTACCTCTTCTATGATTGATTCGATGTCTTGAAAAGCATCTGTTTTTTCAGGATTGATGAGTTCCTCTGCGGTTGGACTCATCACTTGTAGACATTCCAAAGCCTGATACCTGCCTAATTGAAATAAATAATCTCCAAGAATCTCACGAGCTTTACGCTGAACCGATAAATAGTGCTGATAATCAGTTTTGACCGCCACGATCTGATGAGCGCATCGCTCGTATTTGTGTTTGTATTTCAAAACTTTGGCAACCGTCAATTTGACTGATAAAAGGAGAGCCGAAGTAAGCAAGGCAATAAAACCTGCCAAGATGTAGAGCAAACGAGCAAGAAAATTTTCTAACTCAGAAGGTGTTGATAGCGTATTTTCAATTTGCTTTACTTTTTGCTCTTGGGTTTGAAGTTCGTTTTGTAAATCCCCATCTTCAGGATTGGTAAAAGCAGTCATTTGGAGATTTCCCAGATTTTCAATTTCAAGCTGATATCTGTTTTCGAGTTTGTGGTACTGATACTGCTCAAAGTTTAAAAACCCTGTTGCTAGAACATACAGAGCAATTGCCACAAGATAGACTTTGAATACTATAGGGATAAAACGCCTATCAGATTGAAGAAATAACTTGATAGGGGCGTAAAAATAAATTCCTAATAAGAAGCTCACGCCTAGAATGGTAAGTGCAAAGAGCCAACTTTTGAGTTCTGCCAATCCCAGTAAATTTTCGGCAATATTTTGGAAAACGGTAATTTCGGCGGCTAATGCTGAGATGTAAGCTATCAAAATAATCACAACTCATGTTGTGGTAATAGCCGATAAGATATTTTTTTCTTTTACCCCTTGGCCTTGCTGATAGTTTGAATTATCAGAAATAATTTCTGGAAATACTCTGAACTGAGTAACTTCACGGATAAGGCGAGAAAATTCTTCATAGGAAAGTTTGTTGATCGCATTAGAAAGTTCGCTAATTACTTTTGAAGAAATTCCAAGATTTTTTAATGAGGGGGATACATTAATTGGTGAGATATAGCCCTCTTTTAGGTTTTCATACTCGTGCGGTTCATCATCATCAAAGACTGGAACTTTTAAATCGTGATTTTGATCTTCCTTGGCAACTGCCTTTTTGGTATGCTTATCTATCAGGGTTATGAGTTTATAGTAAGCATTTTCCGCTTCAATCTTTGCTTTCAAAAGATATTTCCACTTGTTATGCAGAAAACTGAGTTTGGCTTGATTCTTTAGATACAAAGAGTGTGCAATTGATAAAAGTTTGAAGTGATTGCGTTTTCGAAACCTTTGAAAAAACCAAAAATCTTTTTTCCCAAATAATTTGTCAAAATCCAAGGATAGACTTATTAATGTCTCCCTAGTGAATGTGAGTAAAAAAGCAATGACTGCCGAGATGTTTTCTTGTGAGTCTTTTGTGTTCATAGGATTAGATTTTTAAAAGTGAATTGAAATGTTTTTTTATGCTTAATAGTGCTTGCCATTCCATGTTGCGCCGATTTATAAAATCTCTGTGATAAATCGACACAAAAAAATCTGTCCAAGGCTCAAAAACAATACCTGCTGAGATTTGGGCTTCTTTTAAAATGTTTTGGAGTAAAAGCAGTTTTATAATAAGTGGCAAAGTGGAGCGAAAAAAAACTCCTTTGAATCTTTGAAATTCTTTGATGCCTTGAAATGGGAAAAAGATGACTTGTTCAAAAAAATCGACATCACTCGGTGCAAACTTCAAAAGAAGATAATCAACTTGCTCTTGTGGGATGAGTTGTTCTGGTTTTTCAAAGGAGAAATTAAGGCGGTAGATTTTTTCTCCAAACTTTTGTTTGATTGCTTTGGAAAGGAGGTTTTTGTAATTTATTGGATTCATATTTTCTCTAAAATTTTTTGGGAATTTCAGAAAAGTAAAATGAGTCATATGCACAGAAAGGAACGTTAGAATGCACACTTAGAAATGCACTAGAAAATAAAAGACTTATCTAAATCCAGTATTTATAAGGCTTTAAAAGAAATAAAAATTCCTCTAAAAAAAATTTAATCTTTTTTTGTATTCGTATTATCTTTCGTTAAAAAATCCTCTAATCCTTGAGGAATTTTACCTGAACGATGAATAAAATACCCTCTAGGGATTTCAGTTTTTAAAAAACTTTTTGAAAATCGATCGCTTGGATTTGTATCAATAATGAAATGATTTTTTGTTAAGCGTTCTGGGTATTTAAAATCTCCTTTCCAATATAAACTAGGCTGTTGTTTTCCTATCATTTGAATTATTGATTTTGAGGGTAAATGAACAAAATATTGATTAGATGCAAACCCATAAAATTCTCGCTTATCATTTCCAAACATCTCTATCCTTGTTTTTACCATCTCTCGTATTTTTTGGCAGATGAACTCTACTCCCTCTTGCTTTATAATTTCGTAGGTATCATTTGTTGCACAAGGAATGCCATCAAAAACGAATTCTCCTTTGCGACGATCTGGAACATATAAAATTTCTGTTTCTAATAATTTAGGCATGACTTTTGCCATATTATTTTTTATCTAAATTTTATCAAGAATTTTAAATGGATCGATATCAAGAATTATTGTGTAAGCATGTTGAACAGCAATTAAAAGTAGACGGATATTTAGAAAAATCCTTAAAGAATCAAGCTGGTTTGATATATCAAGTGGTCGATGGACGCCTTGATTGTTACAAAAAAGAACTCGACCAACAAATACAACAAGAAACTGATACAAAAGAGAAAACTGCCATTAAAAAAAATTTCCTAGATAAATTCATTTCAAAAGAGTTCCATAGTTTTTTAAAAACGATGACTACCAAAAAAAGTGAACGTCGAACTTTATTAAAAAAATGTTTATTGAATCGTGAAACTGCACTTAATAATTTATTATCAGGCAAAAGCATAGAACCTAGAAGCAAAGATTTTTTTTGTGTTTACATCGGTAAAAAAGGTTGGAACGACTTTGTCAATTACTGTATTAGCGTTGAGTCTGACACTGAAGAAGACCTAGATATTGTCTGGAATAAGATAAATAAATCTTTTAAGCGGAATCCCATTGAAGAAATTCAAAAAAAGGAAAAATGGAAACAGATTTCTCAATACTCATCGATTTCTACTTTTTCTCTAATCCTTTTAATCAGTTTTCTACTTCTCTCTAAAAAAGAAGTTAATACATCTTCAACAAATATCGACGGAAATAATAATGTCAATGTTCAAGGAAAAGCTGTCTTTGTAGGAAAACAAGGAGAAACAAGTCAAGAAAGATTAAAGCTCAAAACAGAATTTTATAGGCAATATCAAGGAAATTACAATCTTTTTTTTCTTGAAGAAGGAGATGAAATTACAGCCATTCGTTATGGTGCCAGTAATTTGATGATTAATGAGAAAGGAATTTCATTATTTTATCAGAATTTTCAGAGCAAAAAAATTGTAGAGTCTCCCATGGAGCTTATAGAAGAGATTTCTACAAAAAGTAGTTTTTATTTTCGAGAAATTGCGAGTACTTGGTCTTATATGGCATCATCCCCCCGTATTCTATGATAAAAACAAGTAAAAGTTGAGATATTATTTTTACTAATTTATGCAGCAAATTTAAAAGTATCTACATAGGGTGTTTGTCGTTTGACAACGGCAAACACTCTTGCTATTAATTTGTTTCTAATAATGTTAACGGTACTCATTTTACTTTTGCCTTGTTTTATTCTTTTATGATAGTATAATTTCATTTCTGGGTTATGTTGTATAGCAGAAATAGCGCACATATTAATAATTGCTTTCAATTTTTTATTAGCCAAATGAGAGACTTTTGTACGTCCTTTAATACTAGTTCCAGATTGGTAAGGAAAAGGAGCAACACCACAATAAGAGGCAAACTTTCTCCAGTTTTCAAATTTTGAAAAATTGTCAGTAAACACAATCATCATTATAGCAGTTTGCATTCCTATACCTTTAACACTAGTAACAAGTTTATAGGTTTCTTTTAACATTATATTTTGGTCAATAATAGCTTGCATTTGAGTATTAATCTTGTGTATTTGTTTGGTTAGTTCTGCAATCATTTTTTGTTGAACGTCAAAGATTATTTTATACTCTTTTGCTTTATAAATTCTTTTTTGTTCTTTCAAAGTAACTTTAAAACCAGCTCTTTGTTTGTTAAGTTTTGTCCTTAAAGATAAGAGACTTTTTAGTTGTAATATACTTCTTTTAGGTAGCTTACTGGGTTTAAGTTCTTCTTTTAATCGATACCCATATAGAGCAATGCGTTTGGCATCAATTTGGTCATCCTTTCCACGAGCAATACCAATAGATCTTTTAATTTCTAAACCAGAAGCTATGAAAAAAGATAATTTTTGTTCAGTTAAAGACACAGATAATAAATGAGAGTACATTCCTGTATGTTCAAATACAAACATGGTTTCTTCTTTAGAGAAAGACGAATTTTTAAAACTCCACTTTAGCATTAATTTAAATCCAGATTTACTGTTCTCAAACTGTTGAACAATTTGTTTAGAATAGATACAAACATCAATTAATAATTTACTGACATCGATTCCGATAATTTCATTTGTTTTCATAATTTTGTAATTAGATATTAATAATAGTTACTTAAACTAAGACCTTTAATAAGGGCAGAAACTGAAATTCTATATGGTTCTAAGTAACTTTTAAAAAGAACGGAGACTAATACGGGGGATGGCTCTAAAAAGCTAGCTGGCCGCTAAAGTTCACTCCGTTCTTTTGTGTTTTTGGTTATCAACAAAATAAGAGTTATTAACAAAGAAAAAAAGAAGCAAAAAAAGAAATTTCATCATAACTATTATGTTTTTATTTTAAGTAATTATTTCTATTTGCTAATCTAAAGGATTATCTCTAAAAGAAAAAGTACGTAAGGAATTTTTGTTTCCCTATATTGGAGTTCGGGAAACTTCTTATAAGTCATTTGCCGCTGGAGCTTATGCTATCAAAGTAGAAAACTCCAAAAAATTTATCTTACCAACTAGAATGATTGAAAATTTCAATGTAGATACTCTAAAATACTGGAGAGATTTACCAATCAGTCAAATAGCTTACAACATTAAAATGAATACCGAATTTTCTGGAGAGAAGCTCTATAAGAAATTACACAATGATTTAAAAACTTTGACTGATACTCAAAAACGAGCTGTTTCGCATGTTCTTGAAATTTTGAAAAGTAAAGGCAGACCAATTGAATGGGAAGAGTTTTAGAATTTAAAAGTAACTCCTTTAAATAAAGTCATAAAAAGCCAAAAAAGACCTCAAAATGGATCAAGACTAATTGTTGTGTTTATGCAAAAATTGTAGTTAATCTATAGAGGAAGAATTCTGTGTTTTTGACCCCTCTAAATTGTAATCTAAAGGCTTTGATTTTGGCATTGAAAGATTCTGCCGCTGCATTAGTACTTCTATTAATGAAGTAATTCAATATTGATCTATAGTTAAGCCTGATAGAGTTTGCTATGGTATTAAAAGCCTTGTATGCTGTTTGTTCTACATCTTTATACCAATGCGCTAGTTTTGTATAAGCGACTTGTATTGAGTTTGCTGTGTTGAAGATATTTCTAAGTCCTTGTACGAGCTTAAAAGCTGTTTTGATATCAGGATATCTTTTAAAGAGGATGTTAGCTCTTACTCTTTGATCTTCTGTCCAATTACTTGGTGCTTTGTAGAGTAAGTATCTGCTTCTAGCCAAGAGTTGCTTTATGGTATCTCCATTTTCTAATATTTCAGGGTAATATTCTTTGTTATTGGTTTTGGCAAGTTTGATCCGTTCATTTTCTGTATCTATGGCTTCCCATCGATGTTTGATCCTAATTTCTTGAAGTGCTTCTAGAGCTAGTTTCTGTACATGGAATCTATCGGTTACTTGTATGGCTTTGGGGAAACACCGTTTGGCAATCAGCTTCATGGAGTTCGCCATATCTAGGGTAATTTCTCTGACCTTGTTTCTTTTCGCAGATGAGATTTTAAATAGGTGTTTGATAATAGGTTCTGCTTTGGTAGTAGCTATGATCGCCACAATACTTCCTTTCTTTCCTTTAGCTTTTTTATTGGTAACGATGGTGTAGAGTTCTCCTTTTGATAAGGCTACTTCGTCGATAGATAATCGAGTTCCTATATTCTCAGGGAAGATCAACCACTCTTTGGCATGAGACTTTTCCTTCCACTGTTTAAACTCACTCAAATAATCTCGATACTGCCTTTGGAACTTCTTCCCATTCACGCCATAGATTCTTGCAATGGTTTTGCAATCACTCTTCTCAGTATCGACTAATCTCTTTTAAAAAAGCAGCAAACTCACCTGTCATGCGAGTTCCCTGAGCTACTAGATTCCAATCTCTTTGAATGATTTGCCTAGTCTCTTTATCTAACCATCTACGTCGCCTTACGTGAAGATACACAGTGTTTCCACGCAAAGGAAAGTCTTCAATAGTAATCTCTTTGTGGAAACCATGAGCAATTACATTAGGATTTATGACTTCTTTAGGAACAACATTACGCTCTTCAAAATACAAATGAAGTTCCTCATTTCGATGAGTGTGTCTTACCAAATCAAAATGTTCTACGAGCATCTCAGGTAAGATGAATTTTAAAAGGTCTAAGGATAATTCCAATCTCTGTTTTTTTTTACAAAGATCAAAACTTTAATTCAATCCACACAAAACTTTTGACCCTGATCCCTAATTGCTTCGTTTCACTCGCAAAGACACACTTCATTCAATCTTCAATTAACAATTAATCTTCATCTGAACTCACACACAACTTTTGTGACTGATCCCTCAAAATGTTTCCTAATAGTTTCCTGATTTTCTGTAAACAAAAAAGAGTCACAATAATTTCGACTATAACTCTTTGGTAATCAAAGTGGACCCAGAAGGGCTCGAACCTTCGACCCCCTGATTATGAGTCAGGTGCTCTAACCAGCTGAGCTATGGGTCCTCAATAATTGGAGCAAATGTAAAAACTTTTTAAGAAAATAACTTGTTTTTCTAATACTTTTATCTAATCCGATTCATTAGATAATGACCAAATTCTCTTAGCTTGCTTTTATCCCTGTCATCAATACTTAAAGCAGAAAGCGTATCAAAAGATTTTTGAGTATATATACGAATCCGTTCCCGGATGACAGACGGAATGTTGTATTTTTCAAAAATTCGGGTAACCTCTAAAATTTTTAAAGAATCGTCTTCCGATTTCTGACGGTAATACTGTAATAATTTTTTCTTATCCCCGACATCTGCTAATGCCATAGCCTTTAAATACAGGAATGTTTTTTTGTTCTCTATGATATCTCCTCCCACCTGTTTCCCAAATGTTTCCGGATTGCCGAACGTATCTAGATAATCATCCTGCAATTGAAAAGCAATACCCAGATATGAACCAAAATCATATATCAGCTGACTGTCTTTGGCATTAGCTTCCGCAACAATGGCACCCATTTGTAGAGCAGCAGCAACTAATACCGACGTTTTTAAACGAATCATCGTAACGTATTCTTCAATCGTGATATCATCTCTCAGCTCAAAATCCATATCTAGTTGCTGTCCGTTACAAACCTCCAAAGCTGTTTTGCTAAATAACTTCGCCAATTTTTGAAAAATTGCGGGTTCGTAATTTTCAAAATATTGATACGCCAGGATCAGCATGGCATCTCCGGAGAGTATCCCTGTATTCACATTCCATTTCTCATGAACCGTTTTTTTACCTCTTCTTAAAGGAGCATTGTCCATGATATCATCATGAACCAAAGTAAAATTGTGAAATACCTCTACGGCCAAGGCCGCAGGCAATGCTTTTTTAAAGTCATTCGAAAAAATATCCGCTACCATCAATGTCAATACCGGCCGTATTCTTTTACCTCCCAACTGTAAAATATAATCTATCGGAGTATACAGACTCTCAGGTTCTTTAATCCATTTTTTTGTCTTTAAATAATGTAAAAACTCGGTTTGATAAGTTAAAATATCCAAGGCGAATAAAATTTTTGTAAAAATAATGCAATGAAAACGTCTATTTACTAAAAAATAATTAAAACTAAAGAAACTTTTTTTGTTTCTAAAGTTTCCTTTTGTATTTTTGCAACCGGAAATGAGAGAAGAAATACTACATAAAGCAGGAGAAATGTTCTTAAACTTAGGGTTTAAGAGCGTTACGATGGACGATATTGCTGCGGAATTAGGAGTTTCAAAAAAAACGATCTACAAGTATTTTGAAAATAAGCTAAAGCTTGTAGAGGATTCGACCGTAGCATTACATGAATCGTGTTTGACAATGATTAATATGATTATTGATCAGGGTCATAACCCGATTAAAGAAAATTTTGAAATCAAAAAAATGTTTAAAGAAATGTTCCAAAACGCTTCCTCTTCTCCTATCTATCAGCTTAAAAAATACTATCCCGCCATTTATGAAAAAGTAATGAAAAAAGAAATGGTTGCTTTTTCCGATTGCTTGAAATCTAATTTGGAAAGGGGAATTGAAGAAGGGTATTACAGAACGGCTATTGATATTGAACTTTATATTCAGTTCTATTTTTCCTTGGTTTTCAGTATTCATGAATCTGTAATTGAAAACTACAAAATACCTGATTTGGAAAAAGCGGCATTAGAATATCATACAAGAGCTATAGCTACTGAAAAAGGAATTGAAGAACTAGAAAAACATTTATAACCCGGATATGAAAAAAATTAAAATTTTAAGTGCATTCTTTTTTGTCAGCATATCAATTCCTGCTCAGGAAGTAGCAAAAAATATATCCCTGCAAGAGGCGATAGCATATGCTATCAGGAATAGTTATAATACCAAAATTGCAGCAAATGATATTGCATCTGCAAAAAAGAGAGTTTGGGAGACCACAACTATTGGCTTGCCACAAATAGATGCGAAAGCGGATTATCAGAACTGGCTACAACAGCAGGTTTCATTACTCCCCGCAGAAATTTTCGGAGGAAATGCGGGGGAGTTTGCAGAAGTAACTTTTGGAACAAAACAAAATTTGAATGCAGTCATTACATTAAGACAACTCATTTTTGATGGTTCCTATTTGGTAGGATTGCAATCGGCAAGAACGTTTTTAAAAATATCCGAACAAGCCAAAGAAAAAACCGATCGAGGAGTCAGAGAAGCCGTTATCAATGCATATGGGAATGTACTGATCACAGAAAAAAGCATTGAAATCCTGGAGAAGAATAAAAAACTCCTGGAAAAGAATTTAACAGAAGCTCAGAAAATCTATGAGAATGGCCTCAACGAAGAAGAAGATGTAGAGCAATTGGAAATTACATTAGGAAATATCAATAACCAATTAAATAGTGTCTTGAGAATAAAAGCCATTGCTTATCAGATGTTAAATATCACGCTGGGAAATCCAATTACGACAAAATTAAACCTCACAGATACTTTAGACTCTTTAACCGAACAAAACATCGACCTTAATTTGATTTCTCAATCATTTGATATGGAGAATCATATTGATTTTAAAATTGCCAAAAATAACAGAGAATCCAAACGATTGTTAATGCGTTATGAGCAAAGCAAAAGCTTACCTGTTTTAAAAGCTTTTATTAATTACGGAAGTACCGCAAACTCTAATTCATTTACATTCTTTAACAGCGATCAAAGATGGTTTAATTACTCTCTATTAGGCGTTAGTCTGGAAGTTCCTATTTTTAGTAGTTTACAGAGAAATTCAAAAACAGCTCAGGCAAGAATTGCGCTGGAAACAGCAGACATACAGTTAGAAGAAACAAAGCAAGAACTGAATTTACAGGTACAACGAACAAAAAGCGATTATCAGCTGAGTATTGAGGATTACAAAAACGCCAAAAAAAATGTAGCACTGGCAGAAAGAATTGAAATGAAACAGCGCATCAAATTTTTTGAAGGCATTTCTTCCAGTTTCGATTTAACTCAGGCACAAAATCAATTATATACACAACAACAACGTTACATACAGTCTATGCTGGATTTAATCGCTAAAAAAGCAGCATTGGAAAATGCATTAAACAACTAAAACAATCAATCAAAGATGAGAACACTATATATTGTATTAATGACCATTTTATTTTTCTTTTCCTGTGGAAAGAAAGAAACATCAATAGAAGCTGTTTTAGCCACCAGGGATGTTAAAAAAATCCGGGAGAAAAAAGCAGCACTGGACAAACAACAAAAAGAATTAGCTGAGCAAATACAACAATTAAATGATACGATTGCTAAGTTAGATCCTAGTAAAAACATTCCTTTAATCACTACTATTACAGCAGGACAACAGGTGTTCAAGCATTACTTGGAGTTACAAGGCAATGTTATGACCAAGCAAAATGTATTGGTATATCCCGAAGTGAGCGGCCTTTTGGAAAAAGTATACGTAAAAGAAGGGCAACAGGTTTCCAAAGGACAAGTATTAGGAAGAATAGATGATGCGGGAGCTACTCAGCAATTAGCACAATTGGAAGTAGTGGCAGAGCTGGCTAAAACTACTTTTGAGCGTCAAAAGAGATTGTGGGACAATAAAATAGGTTCCGAAATTGAGTTTTTACAGTCAAAAACAAATTATGAATCGACAAAAAATCAGGTCATACAAGCCAAAAAACAACTGGCAAAATTCAATATCAGAGCCCCTTTTTCAGGTGTTATAGACGACATTATCAAAGATCCGGGAACCGTTGTGAGTCCCGGTCCAAATGCTGAGATTTTTAGAATTGTAAACCTGAACAATATGTATATAGAGACCGATGTTCCCGAAGCTTATATTACCAACATAACAAAAGGAAAGAACGTAAAAATTGAGTTTCCTGTCTTAGGAACCTCTATGAATACTAAAATACGCCAGGTAGGAAGTTTTATTAACCCGGAAAACAGAACATTTAAAATAGCCGTTTCTGTTCCCAATAAAAATAACAGCATTAAACCTAACTTAACTGCCAAACTAAAAATAAATGATTATACCAATGAGAAGGCAATCCTAATTCCGCAAAGTATTGTTTCTGAAAATAGTCAAGGACAACAATACGTATATGTGATCAAAGAAATAGAGAAGGTCAAAAACCCGGAAGGAAAAGAGAGATTACGAGGAATTACAAAACAAGTGGTTATTGAAACCGGAAAGACACAGGGGGATCTTATAGAAGTGCTATCTGAAATAAATATAGAAGATCAAATTGTTAACGAAGGAGCGAGAAGTGTAAAAGAAGGACAATTGGTTACTATAAAAGAAGAGAGAAAGTAATGCATTTTAAAGTTTTAAAGTTAAAAAGTTTTTCAGCTCTTTTAGCATCGTGAGAGAGAAGATTCTTTTTTCGAGAAAAATAAAAGTTAAAAAGTATCATACGTTATGGCGAACCAACAGAAAAAAGTAAACAAAGAGTTTAAATTGTCCTCCTGGGCAATTAGCAATAAAACCACTATTTACGTCTTAATGATAGTCATTTTCTTCTTAGGCATTTCAGCATTTTTAAGTATGCCAAGAGAGAACTTTCCGGAAATTAAAGAAACTAAAATCTATATTAGTTCCGTATTTCCCGGAAATACCGCCGAGGATATAGAAAAATTAATTACAGATCCGTTAGAAGATAAGCTAAAAACGGTGAGTGGTGTCGTCGAAATTACTTCCACATCTCAGGAAGATTACTCCATTATTATGGTAGAATTTGATGATACGGTTACTGTAGAGGAAGCCAAGCAAAAAGTAAAAGATGAGGTGGATTCCGAAACATCCGGTGAAGATTGGCCCACATTCAATAATGCCAAAGTAGACCCCACTATTTTTGAGCTGAGTATTTCCGAGGAGTTTCCGATTTTAAATATCAATATACAAGGCGATTACCCTGTAGACAAACTAAAAGAGTATGGAGAGTATTTACAAGATGAAATAGAAAGTTTAGCCGAAATAAAGAAAGTAGACATTCGAGGAGCTCAGGAAAAGGAAGTAGAAGTTGCGGTGGATATTTATAAAATGATGGCAGCCAAAGTCAGTTTCAATGATATCATTACAAGTATCAACAATGGAAATATGACCACATCTGCAGGTAATTTGATAACCAGCGGACAGAGAAGAACGATTCGGGTGATTGGAGAAATCAGCCGACCTGAAGCTTTGGAAAACTTCGTGGTAAAATCAGAAAAAAATAATCCTATTTATCTGAGGGATGTAGCTACCGTTACCTTTAAAGACAAAGAAAAAATCACCTATGCAAGAGAGAAAAAAGCAGATGTGGTAATGCTGGATGTAAAAAAGCGTTCCGGGAAAAACATGGTAGCGGCAACAGAAAAAATCAGAAAAATAGTAACCGATGCACAAAAAAATGTCTTTCCAAAAAATCTGACGATTACCATTGCCAATGATCAATCTTCAAAAACCATTGGTCAGGTTGATGACCTGGTGAATAATATCATCTTTGGAGTTATTCTTGTAGTTATCGTATTGATGTTTTTCTTAGGCTTTAAAAATGCACTATTTGTCGGGTTTGCAATTCCTATGTCCATGTTCATGTCTTTAATGATTCTAAACATGGCCGGATATACTATGAATACCATGATTTTATTTGGACTCATTATGGGCCTTGGAATGTTGGTGGATAATGGAATTGTAGTGGTAGAAAATGTGTATCGCTTAATGTCTGAGGAAGGAATGTCAAGGGTTCAGGCTGCTAAAAAAGGAATTGGAGAAATCGCATTTCCAATCATTATCTCTACATTAACAACGGTAGCCGCATTTGTTCCTTTAGGTTTGTGGCCGGGGTTTATGGGGCAGTTTATGAAGTATTTTCCTATCACGCTTTCGGCGGTGTTAGGTTCCTCTTTATTTGTAGCCATCTTCTTTAATTCTGTTTTGGTCTCTCAATTTATGAAAACAGAAGATAAAAATATGCCTTTAAAGCGCATTATCATTATTTCCTCCACGGTAGCAGTCATAGGTATGTTAATTCTTCTTTCGGGAACCCCATTTAAAGCTATCGGTTCTATCATGGTATTCACGGCCATCATGTTGTGGGTATATCGCCTGGCATTAAGACCTTTGGCCAATGGGTTTCAGACTAAAGTATTACCGCGCTGGGAACGTTTTTATGAAAATATGCTTACATCGGCATTAAAAGGTTGGCGACCGGGGTTTATTATCGCAGCTACTTTTATGCTATTAATCATGGCTTTTGCAGGCTTTGGTGAGTCGATGAGAAGTAAAAGAACAAAAGTAGAGTTCTTTCCGGATAATGAACCCAACCAGATCATTGTGTATATAGAATATCCGCAGGGTACGGACATTGAAAAGACCAATGAGATTACCAAAGAGATTGAAAAAAGAGTACAAGATGTTATTGATTCGGAAGAATATATAGATGAAAACGGAGAGAATTTTTTAGTAGAAAGTGCCATTTCTCAGGTAGGGTCGGGATCCGGAAACCCACAAACAGATGGGGGATCAAATGCCGAAATGCCGCATAGAGGCAAGATTACTGCTACTATGAGGGAATTTAAGTACAGAAAAGGAGCAAAATCCAGGGTATTGCAAAAGAAAATTCAGGAAGCAGTAAACGACATATATCCCGGAGTTGCCATATCTGTTGAAAAAGATGCCGTAGGGCCGCCGGCGGGATATCCTGTCAATATAGAATTGGAAGGGCAGAACTATAAAGAATTGATAGAAACCGCAGAAAAAATGCGAGACTTTATCAATTCGAAAAATATCGAAGGAATTGACGAATTAAAGATTGATGTAAATAAAAAGAAACCGGCAATGCTGGTACAAGTTGACCGGAAAAAAGCAGGGGAATTAGGTGTGAGTAACGGCCAGGTCGGGCAACAATTAAGAAATGCCGTGTTTGGGGCAAAAGCAGGTATTTATAAGGAAAATGGTGAAGATTATGATATTTATGTACGCTTTAAAAAGGAAGACCGGTACAATACAAATGCCATCTTTAACCAGAGAATTACCTTTAAAGACCAGGCATCAGGGAAGACAAAAGAGATTCCTGTTTCTGCTATTGCAAAACAATCTAATACTTCCGGATACAGCGCTATCAAACACAGAGACGTAAAACGTGTCGTTACCGTATATTCCGCATTATCTCCCGGATTTAATGATGCCGGAGCGATTATTTCCCAGATTCAGGATGAAATGAGTAGTTTTACGGAGATACCTGCTACTGTAAAAATTGATTATACAGGCCAGATAGAAGAGCAAAATAAACAACAAGCTTTTTTAATGGGAGCGTTCTTTACCGGGTTGGCACTGATCTTTTTTATTTTGATATTTCAATTTAATTCCATTTCCAAACCCGCCATCATCATGCTCGCTATTTTTTTAAGTTTGATAGGCGTATTTGGCGGTATTGTAACTACCGGATCATCTTTCGTGATCATGATGACTATGATGGGGATTATATCGCTGGCAGGAATTGTAGTAAACAACGGAGTTGTGCTTCTGGATTATACCCAGCTTTTAATCGACAGAGAAAAAATAGAAAACAACAAAAATGAAAATAATATAGATATCAACGATATCAAAAATGCTATTATCAGAGGAGGTAAAGCACGTCTAAGGCCTGTATTATTGACAGCAATTACTACTATTCTCGGATTAATTCCGTTGGCAACAGGATTAAATATTAATTTTTATACATTATTTAGCGAGTTTAATCCCAATATCTATGTCGGAGGAGACAATGTTATTTTTTGGGGGCCGTTGGCCTGGACAGTAATATATGGGTTGTTTATAGCTACATTTTTAACTCTCATAGTTGTACCCATCTTATTCTTTTTAATCACCAAATTAAAAATAAGGTTACGACTGAAAAGTGTTTAATAGTTGAAATTTGTATGCCATTATCGGGAAACCAAATGTACATTTATGATTTTGACTTCCCTCTCGTTGGATATATAACTTGCTTTTCTTTGAATTGACCGATTTCTTCCCTTAATGTTTGATTGATGTTTTGAATCAAATCATTTTGGAATTTCATAATTCTCAATAAATCGTGCATTGCGTTTAAATTTTCCAATTGTTGAACTCATTTAAACTTTTTCAATTTGCTAAAAAATGGGTGTTTTCCGCTCTGTTTTTATCTTTTTTTCCTTTCGTAACGCTGCCTATGCAACTCAAAAAAGCTTTCAGCATATCTAAAAACTTCTAATTTTCGCTTACATCCAAAAAGTTTAAATGAGTTCGTTTATAAACAACCTCTTATAAATCAGCTTTTGTATATCTTTTGCTCATGTTCTAAATTTTTTGATGGATAAAAGAACACGTCAAATGTAAAATAAAACTGCATTAATGCAAAATAAATATACATTTGTTTTTCATTTATGAAAATCATTCGTTCAAAAGTGTGTTAATACATTACATTTTGTACATTTGAAGCGATGAATAATAAGCTTAACAGAATTAAAGAGATTTTGGTAAGACAAGGTGTTAGTCAAAAAGATTTAGCGGCTCATCTTGAAAAAAACGAACATACGGTTTCAAATTGGTGTATTAATAAGTCTCAACCTCATTTAAAAGAGTTATACAAGATTGCTGAAATCTTAAAAGTTAATGTTTGTGATCTGTTGGTTAATAACAAGGACAATTAATAATGTATTATAGACGTAAATTAATATTAGGAGTACTAGAGGAGTTTGGAGGAAAACTGAACCATACTAATTTTCAAAAAATTCTTTTTTTAGTAACAAGGAAACAAACCCAAAAATATTTTGATTTTGTTCCGTATAAGTATGGGTGTTTTTCTTTTCAGGCAAATCAAGATTTACTTACTCTTGGGAAGTACGACTTGATAAAATCAGCTACAACTCAAAAATCGTCCAATTGGATATTAACTAATGAAGATTCAAATTTCTTATATGAATTAAAAAAAGAAGACCAATCAGCAATAAAATCTGTAAAAAGAAAAATAGATGGTTTAGTACAAAAAGATTTAATCAAGTATACCTATTTGAACTACCCCTTTTATGCAACCAAAAGTCAAATTGCAAATGGCATTCTTTCAAAAGAGGAGTTTTCCAAAATACGTAAGCAGCAAAGAAATATTGAGAGACAAGAGTTTTTTACAATAGGATATGAGGGTATTAGCCTAGAAACATATCTTAATAAACTAATTATTAATGATATAAAATTATTGTGTGATGTTCGTAAGAACTCTTTGAGTATGAAATACGAGTTTTCTAAATCTCAATTAAGAAATGCTTGTGAAAGTATTGGTATTAAGTATGTACATATTCCAGAATTAGGTATTGATTCCGATAGAAGACAGGAACTAAATACTATGTCTGATTACAATAGATTGTTTGAAGAGTATGAGAATACTACCCTTAAGAAAAATCACCAATCATTAAAAGATTTATTTCAACTTGTAAATGACTATAAACGTGTAGCCATTACTTGTTTTGAAAAAGAAGTTTGTATGTGCCACAGAGGAAGAGTACTTAAAGCTTTAATTGCGCTTCCTGATTGGGATATACCTTATAAACACTTGTAAATGGCACGCAAAAGGTTTTACTAACTGTAACAACATATCCTTTACCTTCGAGAAGCTATGACGAACTTGTATGTACGGCAGGAGTTTTGGAAGATGGGAATTGGATAAGAATATATCCAGTACCACTAAGCTTTTTATTAGGTCAGCGAAAATCAGGCAAAATAGAATCCTTTAAGTATTCATGGATGGAATTAGACCTCAATAGACGTACGGATGATTTTCGACCAGAAAGTTTCTCACCTAAAAATTATGACTTTCGAGATTTAGAATTACTTGATAGAATTGATACGAAAAATAATTGGGCTTTTCGAAAAGAATTTTGTTTAAAAAATGTTTACACAAATTTCGACAAGCTAATTGAGGAATCTAAAGCTCCAACGAATAAATCACTAGCTACATTTAGACCTTTTTCCATAGAGCGGCTGGAAATTGAAGAAGATGAACGTGAATGGAAAAATGAATGGCAAGAATTGAGAAAGCAAGGCGACCTCTTTTCTCAAGATAAAGAACCCGAAATACTAATCCCTAAATTACCTTAACCCGTTGTCCATTTTGAACTAAAAAGTAAATTTAAACGTCAGTTCGAGTGATTTTGAGCTACGAAAAATCGTATCGAGAACATATTTAGAGCAAAAATTCTATTCTCGATACAAATTTTTCTCATTTTCAATCGAAAAATTTACTCGAATTGACGAATTTTATCAAAATGCACAACGGGTTACCTTATAAATTTTATTATCGATTCAAGGACGAAACAGGAAAATCAAGACGATTGATGATTGAAGATTGGGAAATAGGTCAGCTATATTGGAATTGTCTAAAAACCACAGGAGGAAATGAGGAAGAAGCATTGAAAAAAGTGTGTCAACGTTATGAAGAAGAATTCATTAACAAAAAAGACATTCATTTCTTCTTAGGAACCACAAGACAATGGCATATGAGACGTTCTCGGAATCCTTTTGTAATTATTGGTGTATTCTATCCTAAGACAGAAAGTCAATTAAATCTTTTTAGGTAATGAATATTAAAAAGAAATAAAACGGCATACAACAAAAATTGGTCATTTGACGGATAGTGCTAATTTTAAATATGGTAACATTTAATAAAATATTTAGCGGTTTGATAGGTTGGAGTTTCAAAATGCCAAACACTCCATATTTAAACCGTTGGAAAGTATAGAAGTTAAAAAGTTTCGAGTTAGAAACTTAACTTTTTAAAAACAGGAAAGACAGGTTATTTTTTATAAAATATGGAGAAATTTTTTTTTGCTGTTGATGAAGTTAAAAAAAAGTTAGAGCAATATTGTGTCTACCAGGACAGATGTCATCAGGAGGTTGAAAAAAAATTAAAGGAATTTAAATTAATAGCCATCGCAAGAGAAGAAGTTCTTTTACACTTAATACAACATGACTTTTTAAATGAAGAACGTTTTGCCAAAAGTTTTGCAAGAGGAAAATTTAGAATTAAAAAATACGGAAAACTCAGAATTGTAAAAGAATTAAAGTATAGAAATCTCTCCGAATACAATATCAAAATTGCCTTAAAAGAAATTGACGAACAAGAATATACAATAACAATACATAAACTGATAGAAAAGAAAGCAGCGATGCTTTCGGAACAAAACCTCATAAAAAAGAAAAAAAAGATATTGGATTATATGTTAAGAAAAGGATATGAATATGAGCTGATAATTGAAGCAATAGCTTTACTATACTCAAGTTGAAAATTTTGAAAGCTTCAAGTATTTTTAAAATCAGAGTTGAAATATAATCGACAAATATGTAGTATAAATTTTATTTATAGTGCTATAAATAAAATTTATGATGCTGCCAAAAAGTTTAAATAAGTTTCTTTTAAAAAGAGTGACAAATTTTTAAAACTTAAAACTTTCAAACTTGAAACTATATCACTTTTCTCGATGTAATGTGAAACTCTTCGTAGACCTGTAACAGGCTCATCAGAGTAGAAATTAAATCCTGAGTTTCTAATAATATGCTAAAATATAACGTTGTATTTTTAGGGCTCGTTTCATCTGTTCTGATTCTGGATACCTGATTTTCAATAGAGTAAGAAACATCTTTTAATAGTTCCTGCTTTTCTTTAAGAACTTCATTCAAATTATCAAAAGACCTGTTTTCAAAAGCATTACTTACTTTTTTCAGTAAACCGGTTAGCTGATTATCAATTTCTTTTAAATCCTTTAACTGAGCTTTCTTTAAATTTTTGTGATTGTTATTTACATGTTTATAACTTGCTTTGGAAATATAACTGATAGACTGTGCTACGTCCTGCAAATATCCTAATACTAGGATATAAAACTTACTGGCTTGTACGGAAGTATCGTCTAAAGATTTGATAAAGTAAAAAACACCGTTTTTCAGGTCGTCTATTTCATCGTTTAGTTTCCCCACATGTTTGCCTGTTTTTCGCAACTTATTCAAATCGTGTTTTGCCAGATCATTGACTACGTTGGTGTATAGGATATTGACACGTTGAGCTACTTCGGCAATATGATCTGAACTTTCTTCAATAACACCACTAATGGTAATCAATTCAGCCCTTTCTATATATTGCTGTTTTTTTACCTCTTTTGATTTTTTTCTGTGGCGTAAGGTATTTCTAATAATCAATATGGCCACCAATATCAGCAATATGGGAATAGTAGCCGTATCCCAATGAATCAGAAATGCTACAAAAGCAGCTGCTATAAAAGCGGTGATAGCAGTCAGGAACCATCCGCCGATCACATTGATAACTCCGGCCACTCTGTAGACCGCACTCTCTCTTCCCCAGGCTCTGTCGGCAAGAGAGGTTCCCATAGCAACCATAAAAGTTACATAAGTGGTAGATAGCGGAAGTCTCATTGAAGTAGCAATAGATATCAAAATACCCGCAACAATTAAGTTAACCGATGCTCTGACCATATCAAAAGCCGGTAATTCATAGGTTTTATCCTTAGGCAGTTTTATCATAGGTTTTTGGAATTTGGAATCTATGAATGCTACTGTTTTTTTTGATAACATATAACCAAGACCTACATTAATTCCCATAGAAGCTCTCACGATAATTCTTGACAAAGGATTAGGTCTGAATTTTTCATACCCTTCTCCCTGACGAGATAAGTTAATTCCGGTATCAATTACATTTTTGGCTTTTTTGGAAGTCCATAAGGTAATCACCATAATCCCTCCCGCAGCTAATAACAGCCAAACATTAGAAGACACTTTTTTTTCCAGAATTCCCATTGAAAAAGATTCGGCCATCACCCCGGAATCAGCAAAAGCCTGATAAGAATTCCATGCAGCAATAGGTACTCCGATAAAGTTGACCAGATCATTCCCGGAGAATGCCATAGCCAGAGAAAATGTTCCGATACCAATGATTAATTTGAGTATGTTTAATTTAAAAACTTTGATCGAAAATTGAGAAATGAGCGTCCAAAAAGCAAAACTTCCCATAATAATTAGTAGCGTATTATCTTCTATCATATATTTTATATTTGCATAAAAAGGAGTTCCTTTTAAGCCTTTGATAATGATAAAATAAGTAATTGCCGTAATGGCAAACCCTCCAAATAATGCGTTGATATATGTTGCTCTTTTCTCAAAATTAAACGAGTAGATGAGGCGGGAAATAAACTGTACAATAGCTCCGACAGAGAACGCAACCACCACCGATAGCAATATCCCGATAATAATTTTTGATGCGGTTTCATAGTTAATATATTCCCGGATAGCACTAAAAGATTCAGCATTATTTCCTGATATTTTTATGAATGAAATGGCTACGGCAGCTCCTAATAATTCAAATACAATAGATACAGTTGTTGATGTCGGCATGCCGAGAGTGTTAAATACATCTAAAAGCAAAATATCAGTCATCATTACCGCCATAAAAATGAACATGATATCCTGAAACATGAACATTCCCGGATTAAAGATTCCTTTGCGTGCTACTTCCATCATACCACTGGAAGTAATTGCTCCAAAGAATACCCCTATACTGGCAATAATCATGATATTTCTGATAGAAATGGCTTTGGAACCAATTGCTGAGTTCAAAAAATTGATGGCATCATTACTAACTCCTACCACCAAATCAACAATAGCCAGAGCAGCTAAAGCAACAAGCATTAAAATATATGGATCGTCCATAATTTGGCTTTTAAGTTTTTACAAATGTATACGCCCTTACCGGTACACATGTTAGGTTTATGTTATTTTTAAGCGTGAACTTTATACTTGTTCTTGCAATAGAGTATATTACTTCATTTAAGTTGTTTCAATGATCGGTACTGCACATTTCACAACTATACTTGAAATAAATGTTTTTAAAATTTTAAATAAATGTTAAGATCTGAGTTCTTATTAACAATTACTTAATCTTTCAATAATATTATTATAATTTCCAAATAATCTTCTTTTTACACTATTGTTTCAATTTTGCGAAAATAAATCATTACACAGAAATAATGCGAAGAAAAGTGCTACTAATGCTTTTAATAGCAATTGCCCATATGGGAATTGCTCAAGAGAAAGGAACAATTAAAGGGAAAATATTAGATAAAGAATCAAATGATGAGCCTCTGCCATTCGCCAGTGTAATTCTAAAAGGAACTACTACCGGAACAGAAACAGATTTGAACGGAAATTTTAGTTTAACCGTAGATTCCGGATCATATAAGGTTGTCTTCAGTTTTCTGGGATATAAAACCATAGAAATTCCTGTTGTTGTAAAACCGGGAGAAACAGTAATAATTAATAAAACACTCACCGCAGAGGAAGGGGTTGCATTAGATGAGATTCAGATAACGGGTTCTAAGAGCAAGGAAAAAATATCCTCCTTAATTATAGATCAAAAGAGGGCTATATCGATCGAGGCAAAAATCGGAGCCCAGGAGCTTTCTCAAAAAGGAGTTTCTGATGCAACAGAGGCTGTGGCAAAAACAGCAGGGGTCTCTAAAGGGTCAAAAAATATAGTAGTAAGAGGTCTGGGAGATAGATATAATTCTACTTCCTTAAATGGACTTCCGTTACCTTCCGAAGATCCTGAATATAAAAACATATCATTGGATTTTTTTGATACAAGTATTATTAAGAATATAGGAGTCAATAAAGTATTTTCTCCGGGCATCATAGGAGATGTCGGAGGTGCCAATATTAATATTGTATCGAAAGAGCTGATAAAAAAAAAATTTGCAAATGTCGGATTTTCTACCGGAGCCAATACACAAACACTAAGTAAAGAATTTTTAACGATTGATGGCACAAACCGTTTTGGAACGGGAAATGGATTTTCAATTCCGGTAAATAACCTAACACAATATACCTTTGCTGACTCCTGGAGACCTAATACCCAAAATCTTCAATCAAACAATAGTTTTTCTTTTTCACTAGGGAGAAAGTTTACTATTGGAGATGAAGGAAAGTTGAGTATCTTTTTAACAGGAAGTTTTGATGGAAAATACAACTATGTAGACGGCAATATCAAGCAAACCAATAGCATAGGAGCCATTTTTCTTGATCAGGACTTTAAAAAATACGAGTATAATGTTTCTCAAATCTTAATGGGAAATATAAAATACAAATTCGGAAAAGGCCATGAGCTCTCTTATAACCATTTGTTCATTCACAATAACAGACAGGTAATAGGAGATTACTCCGGATTTGTAAATCCGGAACAAACAGGGGATCTGGAATTTCAAAGAAGGCAACAGGTAAATGACAATAGTTTATATGTCAATCAACTTCTAAGTACATTTTTATTATCAGATAGATGGACCATAGAAGCAAAAGGTTCTTTAAATTTTGTTCAGGGGAATGAACCGGATAGAAGAACAAATAAATATCTTTTTAGAGATAACTTCTATAGTCCGCAAACCAATAGTGCGGGAGAGAACGAACGTTATTTTTCCAAACTACAGGAATTAGACAACAATGGTTATGGAAAATTTATCTACAAGTTAAAAGAAGATGAAGAAGATAGTAGCATACTAGCATTTGGAGAACATTTTAGATATACCGAAAGATTGTTTTCCGCAACTATTTTTAATCACGGATTTAATACCAGAGCCACTATAGATATTAATAATCCTGATGCTGTATTTAGTCAGGAGTCATTAAATAACGGTATTTTTAGACTGGAAACGGGTAGGGGAACGGCAAATAATCCTTTTGCTTTTGTGCCATTTACTTACAGGGGAAAAAAATTGATCCAATCCGGGTTCTCCAATGCTGTCTATCAATTTAATGAAAACTTCATTGTATCGGGAGGAGTCAGAGTTGAATCTGTTCAGCAAAGAGTTACCTACAATACAAATATTGCCAATAGTAATGATAACGGACCTTCTAATATTAAAAAATTATATGTGTTGCCGAGTTTCAATATTAAGTATAACTTTAATGAAAACAGTATTGTAAGATTTGCTGCAAGCCAAACATATACATTGCCTCAATTCAAAGAAACAGCTCCTTTTAAATATCAGGATGTCAGCTTTTCAAGTCAAGGAAACCCCAATTTAATTCCTTCTGACAATTATAATTTTGATGTTAAATACGAATACTATTTATCTTCAAGCGAATTGATTACAGTGACAGGGTTTTACAAACTCATTCAAAACCCTATAGCAAGAAGCGAGATACCAAGTGGAGGGAATACATTAACCTATTTAAATGTAGGGAATAATGCTTCGGTTTTTGGAATGGAAATAGAAGCGAGGAAAAGCCTTCTGAAAAGTGCTGAAACTGTTGATAATGAATATTCTTTGGATGCAGGATTAAATGCTTCTTTACTATCATCAAAAGTGAATCTTGATACCGCTTCAGTTGCCCAGTTTACAAACAGCTCAAGTGATTTGGAAGGAGCAACACCTTTTTTAATCAATGCAGATGTTTCATTTAATAAAAAATATGAGAACAGCGAATGGCAAACTTCGTTAGTATTTAACTATTTCAGTGAAAGAGTATACTCAATAGGGACCAGAGGTTTTGAAAATATTCTGGAAAAAGGAATCCCGACATTAGACATTGTTTCTTCATTGAGATTAGGCAAACACTACAACATCAAATTAAAAGCCCAAAATTTACTAGACCCGTCTTTTGAGCTAAGCAGAGAAGGAGCAAATAACGGAGGAAATGTCGTGTTAGGAAATTATAAAAAAGGTGTTAACTTAAGTTTAGGACTGACGTATGATTTCTAAAAAAACCTTGTTTTTAATAACAATTCTTTAAAAAACAGCTAATACATAAATAATATATACAATGCAATTTTGTATCAGTTAAATAAAACAATAAAAATGAAAAAAAATCTTTTAACCATTTTAGCAATTATTGCTTTCGCCTTTGCAGGATGCACATTAGATAATGATGATGCAACTGTAATTGTTCAAAACCCGACTACCAGTCAAAATTTATCGGGGAATTTAACATCGGATTTAACATTACAATCAGGTATAGAATATACATTAACCGGAGCACTTTTTGTAAAATCCGGTGCTACATTGACCATTCAAGCCGGAGTAACCGTAAAAGCATTAGCCTTTAGATTAGCAAATAGAAATAATTACTTAAAATAAAAACATAATAGTTATGATGAAATTTCTTTTTTTGCTTCTTTTTTTCTTTGTTAATAACTCTTATTTTGTTGATAACCAAAAACACAAAAGAACGGAGTGAACTTTAGCGGCCAGCTAGCTTTTTAGAGCCATCCCCCGTATTAGTCTCCGTTCTTTTTAAAAGTTACTTAGAACCATATAGAATTTCAGTTTCTGCCCTTATTAAAGGTCTTAGTTTAAGTAACTATTATTAATATCTAATTACAAAATTATGAAAACAAATGAAATTATCGGAATCGATGTCAGTAAATTATTAATTGATGTTTGTATCTATTCTAAACAAATTGTTCAACAGTTTGAGAACAGTAAATCTGGATTTAAATTAATGCTAAAGTGGAGTTTTAAAAATTCGTCTTTCTCTAAAGAAGAAACCATGTTTGTATTTGAACATACAGGAATGTACTCTCATTTATTATCTGTGTCTTTAACTGAACAAAAATTATCTTTTTTCATAGCTTCTGGTTTAGAAATTAAAAGATCTATTGGTATTGCTCGTGGAAAGGATGACCAAATTGATGCCAAACGCATTGCTCTATATGGGTATCGATTAAAAGAAGAACTTAAACCCAGTAAGCTACCTAAAAGAAGTATATTACAACTAAAAAGTCTCTTATCTTTAAGGACAAAACTTAACAAACAAAGAGCTGGTTTTAAAGTTACTTTGAAAGAACAAAAAAGAATTTATAAAGCAAAAGAGTATAAAATAATCTTTGACGTTCAACAAAAAATGATTGCAGAACTAACCAAACAAATACACAAGATTAATACTCAAATGCAAGCTATTATTGACCAAAATATAATGTTAAAAGAAACCTATAAACTTGTTACTAGTGTTAAAGGTATAGGAATGCAAACTGCTATAATGATGATTGTGTTTACTGACAATTTTTCAAAATTTGAAAACTGGAGAAAGTTTGCCTCTTATTGTGGTGTTGCTCCTTTTCCTTACCAATCTGGAACTAGTATTAAAGGACGTACAAAAGTCTCTCATTTGGCTAATAAAAAATTGAAAGCAATTATTAATATGTGCGCTATTTCTGCTATACAACATAACCCAGAAATGAAATTATACTATCATAAAAGAATAAAACAAGGCAAAAGTAAAATGAGTACCGTTAACATTATTAGAAACAAATTAATAGCAAGAGTGTTTGCCGTTGTCAAACGACAAACACCCTATGTAGATACTTTTAAATTTGCTGCATAAATTAGTAAAAATAATATCTCAACTTTTACTTGTTTTTATCATAGAATACGGGGGGAACGGATGTATATATTTTAGTAGAAAGAGGAGGAAAAATTATTGCTGATGGAACAGCTACTGCTCCCATCACTTTTACATCCGGTGCAACAAGCCCACAAGCCGGAGATTGGGGAGGTTTGATTATTAATGGAAATGCACCTTTAAGCCGTCAGGCAGGATCAAGTAGCAATGCAGCAACAGAAGTAAATAATACTATTTTCTTTGGAGGGAATAATACTACAGATAATTCCGGGATTGTAAATTATGTAAAGCTGGAATATACAGGAGCGAGAATTGATGACGAATCAGAACACAATGGATTGACATTAAACGGAGTAGGCAATGGAACTACAATTAGTAATATAATGATCATTAACGGAGATGACGATGCTATTGAGTTTTTCGGAGGTACTGTTAACGCATCTAATATTTTGGTAATAAATGCAAAAGATGACATGTTCGATTTTACTCAGGGATATGCAGGAACTTGTACCAATTTATACGGAGTACGAGAGAGTTCCTATACAGCAGTAACCTCAGATCCCAGAGGAATTGAAGCAGATGGAAATTTGGATGGAAATTCTCCAACAGATATCAACCAATCTGTCTTTACCGTAAATGGCCTGACAGTTATAAACGACGGGAATGCAGTGCAAATGTCCGATGCTGTTAAAGTGAGAAGAGGTGCTACTGCAACCATTACAAATGCTTACATAGCTCTAGGGCCCGGAGCAACTTACTCTGATTTTATTGACTTAGATGATTCTAAAGGAACAGCAACCATGGCAACATCAATTACTGCCGTAGGAAATCCTGCAAATGGATTAGACATTACAGATAATAAAAACACTGTAGGTGCAACCATTAATACATCTTCAGGAGCCACAGGAGGGGCAGACACAAGTGCTTTTGCCTGGACCGGATATAGCTTTAATTAGAAAGAGACAAGGAATAGATTTTTTAGAGGAAGCTGTCTAAAAAGGCAGCTTCTTTTTTTGATAGATAAGCTCAAATTATACCAAAAAGAATATGAAAGTGGTCTAAAGATGGTGTGAGGAAAATTTCAAAGTTCGAGTTAAAAAACACAGGTATAGCCTTAGTTACGCGGAGTATTTTTAGCGATGAAATTTGGAATTTTCATAGCAAGATAGGACTATTTTTATATTCTTTTTGGTATTAAATGCTCACTGAAAAGAGTGAGTTTTAAATTTCATTGTTAAAAGGGATTGATTTGTATTGTAAAATTGCCCCACCTTTGTAGTATAATCATGATATTATTTTAAAATTACAAAATATTACTCTCCCCCTTTTAATTAATATTTGCAAAGCCCAAGCCAAAAACTTGGGTTTTTGTTTATGAACTCATTTAAACTTTTTCAATTTGCTAAAAAAGGATCAATCCGAAAACTTGTGGGATTTTAAAGATATTATTGAAAACATTTAAGTTGAGTCAATCGCAAAAGCATCATTCAATAGAGTTTAAAAACTTAATAAACAGTTATTTAATGGATATTCATTTAAAAAAAATCTGAAATGATAAAATTTTTATTCAAGTCTTCCCCACAACTTTTTTGCTTGATCCCTAAAAAATTACTGTTTTCCGCTCTGATTTTGTCTTTTTTTTTCTTCCGTAGCGCTGCTATGCAACTCAAAAAATCCTTCAACAGCCCTAAAAACTTCTAATTTTCGCTTACATCCAAAAAGTTTAAATGAGTTCTATTGATACGCAATATGCTGTGTGCTTTTTAACAATTTGAAGTTTTAAAAACTCTAAATGAGTTCCATGTAAGTTTTTAAACTTTTCAACTTTCTAACGGTTCAACTATATTTTTTTGAGAAAAAGAAGAGACTCTTGAGTTTGACAGTTTGAGGTCAAAAAAAGGCATTTTCAAAAACTGAATCCTTGGTTTTACTGGGTTTATTGGGCTCAAGTAAATTTTATGGGTATTAAGCGAATAATTTTTCAAGTCTAAAGAGGAAAAATTGTGTATCTCTTACGCCTCTTTGATTGGCTCTAAAGAGTTTTATTTTTGAATTAAAAGACTCTGCATTTGCATTTGTATTCCTATTGTCAAAAAAGTTTAAGATGGTATTAAAATGATGTTTAATACTGTTCATTGCTGTATTGAAATTTTTAAATTCCAATTTTTCTGTATCCTCAAACCAATGTTCAAATCGTTGTTTGGCTTTTACTTTACATTTTTCTTGATAAATGCTTCTAAATTCTAAAGTGTGTTTATAGGCTTGTTGGATGTTTGGATAAAGATTACATAATAATTCTGCTCTTTGTTTTCATCTTCTATTGCTTTCCACCGATGCTGTACTCTAACATGCTGTAAAGCTTCTGTTACCAGTTTTACCACATGAAATCTATCGGTAACAATTTTAGCATTTGGAAAACAAATCTTAGCTGTTAAATTCATATTATTTGCCATATCTAAAGTTACTTCTTTGACTTGTTTGCGTTGTTCTAAGGGTATTCTTTCAATAGCAGTAATAATATCATCACTTTTAATTCCTTTTACACAAGCCACTAAAGTTCCTTGTTTACTTCGTCCGTTCTTGTTGGTCAAATAGGTATAAAGTTCACCTTTAGATAGACTTACTTCATCAAGACTTAAATACTCTCCTATATTCTTCGGATAAATAAGATAATCTTCACAATGGGGCTTTTGATTCCAACTATCAAACCCACTTATCTGTTTCTTATAATGGCGTTGTAAAGTTCGTGGGTAAATACCGTAATAACTCGCTATATTACTGATCGTATCTTCTCGGGCCTCTACCTGTAGCTTTTAAAAAATCAGAAAGTTCTGACGTTAATTTAGAACCTTCTGCAATGAATGAATAATCATTTTTAATCGCTCCCTTTTTAGTCTTCTTATCTCGCCATCGTCTTGTTTTTATATGTAGATAAACTGCTTTACCGCGTATGGGAAAATCTTGAATCTGTTTACTGCTAATAAAACCTTTGGACTCATAATTACCCTTTGAGTAACCCTCTGGTAGAATATTCTTCTCTTCTAAATAAATGTGAAAAGCATCCTTTTTAACTGAAATATCTCCTAATTCTTCAAAAAATACAATATCAAAATGAAGTAATAAATCTTGAGGGAGGATAGATGCTAATAATTCTAAATGCATCGTCTTTTTTTATGCATCTAAAATAATCAATCCCCATAAATTGTCGTTGACCCGTTTATTGTCTCGATTTGAAAAAATCGGCGTATTGCGAAACTATTTTTTTCTTCGATTTTCACAACCTAAATTTGCTCCATGGCATTCCTCAGAGCAGAGAAAAAAGCATCAGGCGCTTACCTTCGCATCATTCAATCTTATAAACTAGATGGCAGATACAAACACAAAACACTTTACTCACTTGGTAAGCTTGAAGACTATGATGTCAACCAACTAGAACGTATTACCAAGAAGTTATTGGAACTGTCAGGAAAGAATGTTGATGTTCTTGATAGTGGTCACCTTCATGAATTGGGTAGATACAACTATGGTTATGCTTTTGTAGTAAACAAACTTTGGGGCGTTTTTAATTTGGACAAGTTAGCTAGGGTGATTACTTAAAGGCATCGTATTCGATTTGATTGGCAAATGATCTTTCGCTTTATGATTGCCGAACGTATCAATGAGCCTTGTTGTAAGCTGCAAAGTAGTTTTAACCAATCTGAATACCTTGGTTTTGGTGATACTGAGATTCCTCTGCATCAATTTTACAGAACTTTGGATTTGCTGAGCAATGAAGAAAACTTTATCAAAGAACATCTTTTTACCCAACAGCACAGTTTATTTTCTACTGTACTTGATGTGGTTTTCTATGATGTGACCACACTTTATTTTGAATCTCAAGTAGAGCAGGATAATGCATTAAGACAAAAGGGCTATTCTAAAGACGGTAAAGCACACAAGATACAAATCGTACTAGGACTATTGGTTGATAAAAACCGTAATCCTATATCGTATCAAATCTATAGGGGCAATAGCTATGAAGGAAGTACGATGATTGATGCACTAAACACAATGAAACAACAATTTACCATAGACCGTGTGGTTGTGGTAGCCGATACTGCCATGATCGACAAAGAGAATCGCACCTTTATGGTAAACAACCAAATTGATTATATCATTGGAGATAGTAACAAAACACTTCCCAAATCGATCAAAGAAACATTAATTGATATTGACAATCATAAAGCTATAGAAGGAATATCAAAACAGACCTTTAGTTATAGTGAGACTACCTATAAAGGAAGACACATTGTTTGTAGTTACTCTGCAAAACGTGCACGTAAAGATGCATATGCTAGAGAAAAACTTATCGTTAAAGCCAAACAATGGCTTGAAGAACCTTCAAAATACAAGCAAGTGAAAAAAAGAGATGCAGGAAGGTTTATAACTTCAACCAAGAACGGACAATCTATCACACTAAATCTACAGGTCATAGAAAACGATGCCAAGTAAGATGGTTTTAAAGCCCTGTCTACGACAACAGATTTACCCATAGAAACTATCCTGTCAAAATATAGTGACCTTTTTGAAGTAGAACATACCTTTAGAGCTTTAAAGAGTCAACTGGAAATACGTCCAGTATTCCATTGGGCAGATAAAAGAATCAGAGGTCACATCGCAATGTGTTTTACAGCATTTACTTTTATCAACCATTTAAAAAATACAACCAATCTTCAGTACAGAGCTATCGTAAAAGCCATAGCGCTATGCAGGTCTCTTTAATAAAAGATGACAAGGCAAAGTCCAACATATACCTACGTTCCAAAGTTGATGAGTCTCAGCAGACCATCTTAGACAAATTAAAACTAAAAGTGCCAAACGATACAATGCCTCAAAATACTATAAATCAACAGTTTACAAAATAAAGTAGTGCACAGACTATTTTGTATATATCTATATATCAAATACTTAACACTTTAAACTGTCAAACTCAAGAAATTAAATGCTCACTGAAAAGAGTGAGTTTTAAATTTCATTGTTAAAGGGGATTGATTTGTATTGTAAATTGTCCCACCTTTGTAGTATAATCATGGCATTATTTTAAAATTACATATTACTTCCCCCCCTTTTAATTAATATTTGCAAAGCCCAAGCCAAAAACTTGGGTTTTTGTTTATGAACTCATTTAAACTTTTTCAATTTGCTAAAAAATTACTGTTTTCCGCTCTGTTTTTGTCTTTTTTTCCTTCCGTAGCACTGCTATGCAACTTAAAAAACCCTTCAACAGAGCTAAAAACTTCTAATTTTCGCTTACATCCAAAAAGTTTAAATGAGTTCTATTGATACGCAATATGCTGTGTGCTTTTTAACAATTTGAAGTTTTAAAAACTCTAAATAAGTTCCATGTAAGTTTTAAACTTTTCAACTTTCTAACGGTTCAACTGTATTTTTTTGAGAAAAAGAAGAGACTTTTTGCCAAATAGAGATCCTTCTAAAAATTATGTTATGCGCTCTATAAAATCTTCCGTAAGAATAGACTCATTACCAAATCTCAACATTAACTGAGCTACGGCAATGGTATCTTTTTCACAATATGTGACTATTTTATGTATATTTTTTTCTTTATAGTATACCTTAGCTACGTCACTTCCTTCCATATCCTCTTTTGGTGATGGAATATTTAAAATATGTGTTAATAATTTTAGGGAAGAAAAGTGTTTATAATCACCAAATTTCCATAGTTCCATAGTATCTATATGAGGAACTTCCCATGGTTTTTTCCCAAAAAGACGAAGTTTCTCAGGCAATACTATTTGGTGAATAATCATTCTTCTTGCTATAAAAGGAAAATCAAATTCTTTTCCGTTATGTGCACACAGCAATTTATTGGGATGACTAAAATAGGTATCCAGTAATTCTTTAAAATTAATCAATAGTGTTCTCTCATTATCTCCGTAAAACTATTTCAATCGGAAAATCCTCTTTTGATTTTTTTTAATAAAATAGCCAACAGATATACAAATCACTTTACCAAACTCAGCCCAAATACCGGCACGTTCGTAAAAATCTTCAATAGGAATTTCTCCTCCGCGCTGATAAGCCGTTTTTTGCTCAAATAATATTTTTACCTTATCAGGAACCAATCCCCAATTTTTATACTCAGGAACTGTTTCTATGTCTAAAAATAAAATGTTACTTAAGGATGCATTTAGATTCATAGTATATTTTTTGAGTTACTTAAAATAAAGTTGCTATTTTAAGCAAAATAATCTAAACTGAAGGCAAATTAATCGACTTTTTGTACCTAATAGGGTATTTTTAACTCCTTAAATCTCAAACTATCTAAACCGATTTTTTGAAGGGAAGCACCTATTTTGGATCAATCTCAAAAGTTGTGTGTGAATTTAAAATAGTATTGTGATCTTTGTAAAAAAAGGAGGTTGGATACTTATATAGATTTACTAAAATTAATTTTACCAGAGTTGTTAGTTGAACATTTTGATTTGTCAAAACATAGTGTTGAAAATGAAGTGATGCATTTGTATTTTGAAGAACGTAACATAGTTCCCAAAGAAGAATCAGAACGTATCTTGATAGCTCACGGATTTCATAAAGAGCTTACCATTCAAGACTTTCCATTACGAGGCAACACAGTATATCTTCACATTAAACGTCGTAGATGGTTAGATAGGAAGACCAAACAAATTGTACAAAGAGATTGGAATTTAGTAGCACAGGGGACTCGAATGACAGAGCAGTTCGCTGCTTTTTTAAAAGAAATTAGTAGATAGAGAAACCAGTGATTGTAGAACTATAGGTAGATTTTACGGAGTTGATGGTAAAAAACTTGGACGTCAATATCGTGATTATTTAAGTGAGTTTAAACAATGGAAACAAAAAAAACATGCTAAAGAGTGGCATGTTTTTCCTGAAAATATAGGTGCTTATTTATCTATTGATGAAACAGCATTGTCTAAAGGAGAACTCTACACCATTATTACCAATAAAAAAGCCAAAGGTAAAAAAGGAGCTATTGTAGGGGTTTTTGCAGGCACTAAGATAGAACCCATTATAGAACAGTTACTTAAAATATCCTCTAAAAAAAGAAACAAAGTCAAAGAAATTACACTAGATATGGCGAACTCTATGAAAAATATAGCCAAAACATGTTTCCCTAAGGCCATACAAGTAACTGATAGATTCCATGTGCAAAAACTAGCTCTAGAAGCGCTACAAGATATTAGAATAAAACATCGATGGAATGCAATAGACCTAGAAAATGACCTAATCAAGTTAGCAAAAACAAAAGGTAAAGAGTATCAACCTGAGATATTTGACAATGGGGACACTAGAAAACAACTCTTAGCTAGAAGTAGATATTTACTCTATAAATCTCCTGAAAAATGGACACAAAATCAATATCTAAGAAGCAAAATACTTTTTGAAAAATATCCTGATATTCAAAAGGCTTTTAACTTAAATCAGAGCCTTAGAAATATATTCAATACAGCTAAATCAATACAAATTGCATATACAAAACTAGCACATTGGTATAATGATGTAGAAAAATCTGGTTTTAAAGCTTTTAATACAATAGCAAATACAATTTCTATAAATTATCGGTCAATACTCAATTATTTTATCAATCGGAGTACAAATGCTTCTGCTGAATCTTTTAATGCTAAGATTAAAGCCTTTAGAGCGCAGTTTAGAGGTGTTAAAAATGTAGAATTCTTCCTGTTCAGATTAACACAAATTTTTGCCTAAAACACAACAATTAGTCTTGATCCCCTATTTTAAACCTGACAGGATGGTCCAAAAGAGCATTTAACCCCGAATGATGCGTTAGAAAATCCCTATTACAGTTTAAACTTGTTTTTAAAAAACCAATTTAAGTTTACTGGTTCCCGGCAATCTCTATATCAGTTAACTTTCGAATTTGAATACCTGCTATTTTGTTGTTAGCATACGTAACTTCTTTTCGTGTTTTTTTATTCCAAAAAAACCATTTGCCAACTTTTTTACCTTTTTTATAATAACCTATTTGAATTTTATTTCCTTTTTTGTCAAAACGAACCCACTCGCCGGTTAATTTTTTATCTTTAAAAAAACCTTGTGCTTTGATAGCACCATTTTTATTATAATACGTAGCTTTTACCAGATCTCCTTCTTTAGTAAAAACAGGCTCTTTCTTTTGTGAAAAAACCATCGTAGACATCATCATCATCAATATAAGAACAGAGTTTTTCATCGGTTATAGATTTTATATATAATTAACTTACACAAATGTAACGTTTTTCTAACAATAAAAAAACATTTACATAACTTTAATTTAACATTAAATTTAATCACTTCTGCTTTCTGTAAAAATCATTGTTATGAACTCGTTTAGACTTTTTGGGTTTAAGCGAAAATTAGAAGTTTTTAGGGCTGTTGAAAGCTTTTTTGAGTTGCATAGGCCTTAGCTACGCCGAGTATTTTTAGTGGTGAAATTTGAAATTTTCATTGCAAAATTGGACTATTTTAGTATTCTTTTTGGTATAAATTAAAGGGGCCATCGTTTTTAAGAAAAATATATCGTTAATTTGTGTAAAAGTCAAAATCATTTGAAATCATTTTTTAGATACTTTTTAGTTGTTGTTTTAATTTTCTTATTACAATGTGCGAAAAGAGGAAGACCTTCCGGTGGTCCTAAAGATGAGAACAAGCCTCTGTTTGTCGTGGCCAACCCTCCGTACGAATCTTTATATTTTACCGCTAAAAAAATTAAAATTACATTTAATGAATATATTAAACTAAAAAATGTAAATAAGCAGTTAGTGGTGTCTCCTCCTCTAAAATATCCCCCTTCTATTTCTCCTCTGGGGTCGGCAAGCAGGCACATCATTATTCGAATTTTAGATACTTTACAAGCCAATACTACCTATACATTTGATTTTGGCAATAGTGTTGAAGACAATAATGAAGGAAATAAATTAGAGCGTTTTAAGTATGTTTTCTCCACCGGATCATTCATAGACTCTCTTACCGCCAAAGGGCGCGTAAAAGACGCATATGAAAATGCATTTGATAAAGATATCAGGTTATTACTTTATAAAATAGACAGCAGTTTTACAGATTCTGTTGTTTACAAGCAAAAACCTAAGTATGTAACCAGTACTTTAGATACCACTTTATACCATTTTACAAACCTGCAGAAAGGGAAGTACCTGTTGATTGCTTTAAAAGATCATGCAGGTGATTATTTGTTTGACCCCAAACAAGATAAAATAGGTTTTTTTACTGATACGATAGTATTGCCTAAAGATAGCGTTATCAATACTCCCATTGCTCTTTTTAAAGAAACATTGCCTTATAAATTTAAAAGAGGAAAAGAAGCTTCCAGAGGGAAAATACTATTTGGCTATGAAGGAAAGGTCAAAAATATGAACATACGACTGCTCTCTAAAGTATCAGACAGTTTCAGGAGTGTTTCCAGATTTGAAATGGGCAAAGATTCCCTCAATTACTGGTATACTCCCGTTGATGTTGACTCCTTAAATTTTGTAGTTTCCAATGCGAATATATCAGATACGGTAACAGTAAGGCTAAGAAAAAAGAAAATAGACTCTCTGATGTTTGATTCTCCCATAAGATCAATATTAGAACTAAAAGATACTTTCAATATTACGACCAATAACCCTATCGTAAAACTTGATACCAGTAAAATCTCTTTAACAGATAAAGATACTATAGGTATCCCTTATCGAAGTTTTATCTCAAAAAAAGAAAATAAATTCGGGTTTATCTTTCAAAAAGAGTATAAACAAAAATATGCCTTATCTATCCTTCCGGGAGCTGTACAAGATATTTACCATCAGGAAAATGATACGCTTACCTATACATTTACTACCAAAGATATAGAAGACTATGGTGCTGTCAATTTGCAGGTAAACAATCCGAAATCTCAAGATTTAATTATTGAACTCACTTTAAGAAGTGGAAAACTCGTCTATAGAAAATTTACAAATAACTCTTCTGTTGTAGCATTTCCTCTGTTAATACCGGCAGAATATCAGATACGGATAATTATAGATGTCAATAATAATGGTCAATGGGATACAGGTAATTATTTAAAAAAAATACAGCCTGAAAAAATTATTTACTACGACGAGATTTTAAAGGTGAGACCGTACCACACATATAACCAAAATATTATGATAAAATAGAGCAGCTGTCAGATATCAAAAAGCGTGACGTATTGTTTTCAACTTTCAGACTTTCTAACTCAAAACCATATAAATTATATTTAGAAATCCTGCTAAAAATTTAGGTATAATTCATACATTAGCAGCTGCATAAAAAAAAGCCGTATTTCTATGTATACAAGCTTTCCAATACCTAAAAATGTTTAGACACAATGTCTCAAAAACTTACTATCTATTATACCCTAACGGATGAAGCACCGGCTTTGGCTACGCGTTCTTTATTACCTATTATTAAAGCATTTACAAGTACCTCCGATATAACGGTAACGACCAAAGATATTTCACTGGCTGCCAGAATCTTGGTAAACTTTTCCGAATATCTGCCAAAAGAACAGCAAGTAGAAGATGCTTTGGCTTTTTTGGGAGATTTGGCAAAGAAGCCCGATGCCAATATTATTAAACTTCCTAATATCAGCGCATCCCTACCACAGTTAAAGGCCGCTATTTCGGAATTGCAAGCCTCCGGATATGCGTTACCGGACTACCCGGATACTCCTGCTGATGACAAAGAAAAAAAAATAGCAGCTTTATACAATGTAATAAAAGGTTCTGCCGTAAATCCGGTATTAAGAGAAGGCAATTCTGACAGGAGGGCTCCAAAAGCTGTAAAAAATTACGCAAAAAAGAACCCGCATACCATGGGGTCCTGGCTTTCGGATTCTAAAACACATGTTGCTACTATGGAAGCCGGCGATTTTACCCATACCGAACAATCGGTTACCATTCCTTCAGCAACCACCGTAAAAATAGTCCATGAAAATTTCCATGGCGAGCCGACGGTTTTAAAAGAAGATATTGCTTTGCTCAAAGATGAAATTATCGATGCTGCCGTGATGCACAAAGAAGCATTGCTGTCCTTTTTAGAGGCTCAAATACAAGATGCCAAAGAACACAATGTGCTATTTTCGCTTCATATGAAAGCAACTATGATGAAGGTGTCCGATCCCATTATTTTCGGTCATGTGGTTAATGTGTTTTTTAAAGAAGTAATGACAAAACACCGAGATACTCTTGATGAAATAGGTTTCCATCCGAATAACGGGTTAGGAAGCCTGATTTCAAACCTCAATACGGTAACAGGGAATAAAAAAAATGAAATACTAGCCGATATTAACAAAGTGTATGAGAACAATCCTGATTTGGCTATGGTAAATTCCGATTTGGGAATTACTAACCTACATGTTCCTTCCGACATTATTATTGATGCTTCCATGCCTGCCATGATCAGAAATTCAGGCCAGATGTGGAATAGCAGGGGAAATCCGCAGGATACAAAGGCAGTGATTCCCGACAGTTCATATGCAGGAATTTATCAAACTACCATCGATTTTTGTAAAAAACACGGAGCTTTTGATCCTACCACTATGGGGACGGTTCCAAATGTGGGTTTAATGGCTCAAAAAGCAGAAGAATATGGTTCGCATGATAAGACTTTTGAAATTACAGCCGACGGTGTTGTCAGAATAATAGATGCGAATGATAGGGTTTTAACGGAACATACCGTAAAAGCCGGTGATATTTGGAGAATGTGCCAGGTAAAAGATGCTCCTATTCGGGATTGGATAAAACTAGCCGTAAAAAGAGCCAGAGCTACCAGTACTCCGGCTGTTTTTTGGTTGAATAAAAACAGAGCCCATGATGCGGAAATCATAAAAAAAATCAATGCTTACTTATCTGAACATGACATTACAGGATTAGATATCAGTATTTTATCGCTTGCGGAAGCTACTCAATTCACCTTAGAAAGGATTAAAGACGGAAAAGATACCATTTCGGTAACAGGAAATGTATTACGTGATTACCTTACGGATCTTTTCCCCATTTTAGAATTGGGAACATCGGCAAAAATGCTTTCCATAGTTCCGCTAATGAACGGAGGAGGATTATTTGAAACAGGAGCTGGTGGATCGGCTCCAAAACACGTACAGCAATTTATAGAAGAAAACCATCTTAGATGGGACTCATTAGGGGAGTTTTTGGCACTAGCCGTTTCTTTAGAACACCTGGGAGAAACCACAGGGAATACCAAAGCAAAAGTTTTAGGAGAGACGCTGGATAATGCTATGGAAAAACTCTTGGAAAATAAAAAATCTCCATCTAGAAAAGTAAATGAGCTAGACAACAGAGGGAGTCATTTTTATTTAGCTATGTACTGGGCACAAGAGTTGGCCAATCAAAATACAGATACTGAATTGAAAGTTACTTTTACTGATATTGCCAATGCATTGGCAAATAATGAGTCTGTTGTTATAGAAGAATTGAATTCGGTTCAAGGTCAAAAGGTAGATATTAACGGGTATTACCATACAGATGAGGTGTTGACTTCTAATGCCATGAGACCTAGCAACACTTTAAATAACATACTGGAAACATTGAAACTTCTTTAGAGATATTTTTTAGAAGTTTATGATTATATTTAGGTAATGGATTTTATCAAAACTACCGAGCAAGATTCCAAATATGACCATTTGGAAACCATGGAGGTTTCCGAACTAATTCAAAAAATAAATGCAGAAGATCAAACCGTTGCCATAGCGGTAGAAAAAAGCATTCCGCAAATCGTAAGACTGACAGAACAAATTATTCTCAAACTACAAAATGGCGGTCGGTTATTTTATATTGGAGCAGGAACCAGTGGCCGGTTAGGTATTTTAGATGCCTCGGAATGCCCTCCTACCTTTGGCATTCCTCACAATTTGGTTATCGGGCTGATTGCCGGAGGTGATGCAGCCATTAGAAAAGCAGTTGAATTTGCAGAAGATTCCTTAACACAAGGTTGGGAAGATTTGCAAGAACATGCTGTTTCGGAAAAAGATGTTGTTGTTGGGATTGCTGCTTCGGGAACCACACCTTATGTTATTGCTGCCATACAGCGTTGTAATGAACAGGGTATTCTAACCGGATGCATTACCTGCAACAAGAATTCGCATTTAAGCACTATTGTCCGATTTCCGATTGAGGTGGTAACAGGCCCTGAATTTATTACCGGAAGTTCCAGGATGAAAGCAGGGACGGCGCAAAAAATGGTGCTAAATATGATAACTACTGCTACTATGATACAACTCGGAAAGGTAAAGGGGAACAAAATGGTAGACATGCAATTGTCAAACAATAAATTGCTCCGCAGAGGGATTTTAATGTTAGTCGATGAATTGCATATAAGCGAGTATGTGGCTTCTCTATTGTTGGAAGAATACGGATCGGTAAGAAATGCTATAAAAAATTATACGGATGGCAACTCATAAGAAACAGTTAGTAAAGGGTTTAAAATACTTAGGTGTTTTGATTTTGCTTTTTATTGTTTCCCCTGTTGTATTGAGTATTTCTTATAAAGCATTGCATCTTTATAAAGAAGGATATCAATATATGCTTTCCATTGGTGCTGTAATGATTTCTTTTTTACTGCTATTGTTTACTGTTTTCTTTGCTTTTAAAACGTTTAAAATTATTGTAAGCGCAATTTTTGATTCCAAATGAGTTCATTGGTATTAAACTTCACAGGTTTTAAATGACGATTTTTACATATTTTGATTTTTAAATGCAACTTTTACACTTTCAAACTTTATAACACATGTCAACACACTATGAATTAGGAAAAAAAGGAGAGCAGATAGCTATCGATTATTTGGTGGAGAAAAAATATGAGGTTTTGGAGCACAATTGGCGCTATCAAAAGGCAGAAATAGATATTATTGCTAAAAAAGGAAATATACTGATTGCTGTTGAAGTAAAAACAAGAACTACCGGAAATTTTGGAGATCCCCAACATTTTGTAAACCCCAAAAAGATAAAATTAATGGTAATGGCCATGAACTCATATGTATTCCAAAAAGAGTTGGATATTGAAGTACGGTTTGACATTATAGCCATTATAAAAAACGAAGTAGCTACTTCTATTGAACACTTAGAATACGCATTTTTATTTTTTTAATCCGGAAATAATATTTTTTAAATGATTTAATGGTATAGGTGCTCCGATAATTTGCTTATCGGTGTCTAATACAAAATAACTGGGCGTAGCAACAACCTGATAGATTGCAGCTACCTTGTTATGCCATTTTCCTAAGCCTAGAGCATGGCGCCATCCGGGCAATGATGTTTTAAACTTATCCCATTTAGTTTGAGTTGTTTCCATGGCAAAAGCAATCACTTTTACATGGGTTTTATCTTTCATAAATGTAAATAATTGTGGAATTTCTTTCATACAATGAGAGCATTCCGTACTATAAAAAACCAATATATAATGATTCGCTTCATTTAATTCGGAAAGTGTAACTGTTTTTCCATTTTCTTCCCAGGAAAAATCCGGGGCAGTTCTGCCAATAGCGACTGACAGTTCGCGTATTACTTTGTTTTTAAATTCGGTATTTTGGAGTGCTTCGGGAAGTTGATCATAGTGTCGGGCAATCATGTAATCTACAATTAAAGCATATTTTATATCGGAAAATTGAGTCATTAAAAACTCTATAATAGCGACCTTAAACTGCTGATTCGTAATTAATTCCAGTACTTTGTCAACTGCTTTTTTGTGCAATGTCAACTGCTGGTCCGAATCTTCCGAATGGTTTACATAAAATACATAATCGTTAATACTGCTGATTAAAAAAGAAGAATTAAAAAGGTGTGGATTAGTAAAATCTATATAGTCAAAGAAATGAGTGCGTATATTGTCTTGATGTTCCTGAACGGTTTTTATTACTTTCGGAGCATTATAACGAGCTGCAGCCTTGATAAAATGAGCTATCAGAAAGCCGGTTGCTTTTTGGGAGTAGTCTTCCTGAATTTTTTTTACGCTAGCTACCGAAGTCTTATATGCTCTGGCACTTGTTCCCGTTGGCATATTTAAATATAAAGCCTGTATGGAATCTGTTTTTGATTGTGCTACGGAAATTGTTTTTAGATAATCCGTATACAACCTGTTTTCTTTAGACTTCTGAAATTCAACAAAAGGTCTGGGTAAACTCAAATCGATAGAAAAAACAATATCTTCTTTATTAAATAAAAAATCTACAAAACCTCCTTTTTGCAAATCGTAAGCAATTCTGTAATAACCGGGGGTGTCATTATCATTAAACAGGAACTCAAAAGAATCTACTATAACTTGTTGGGCATTTCTTTGCAAGGTATCTTTTTTAACAGCAACATTTCTTAAATACAACTGATTGGTACCTTCTATTTTATACAAATAAGCATTTTTAAAATCTTTAGAAGGGCTTAAAGTACCCGATATTTTATATTGCCCCTGCACAAGGGCACTTGTCAATAACAAAAAAACAACGATTTTTTTCATACGGATTCACTTGGTTTATATTGAACTCATTAAGAAAGTTTTTAATTTGAAGCATTCAAACGTATCAACTACAAAGCCTCCTTCTCAAGGAGTGTTCCAAAAGTACTGTTTCCGGAAGAAAATAAACTGATTTCTCAAAGATTTTTACACTGGGAACCTTTTTAAAACTTATTCAAAATGAGTTCAATAGTTCAATTGTTCAAAGTAATGTATAATTGCTTCTTTCATGAGTACGGTTTGTTCTCCGGGTTTTAAGTTTGGGAGCTCGGTAATGGTTTTATAATGCGGCCAATTATCATTGTCAAAATAATCAAAAGCATAATAACCATAAGGTTCCAAAAGTCTACAAATGGCAATATGCATCAGATGTATTTTTTCATCTTTTTTAAACCTTCTTTTTCCCTGTCCCAATTCCTGAACGCCAATTAAATAAATAATACCATCTATCTGTAAAGTAGCCCCGTCTGCAAATTGACGGGAAAGTTTAGCAACCAACAGATCCCATTTTTCCTTTAAAGAAATATTTTTGGTCATTGCGTTATTAAAAAGACAAAGGTATGAGATTTTACATACATTTGCGTTGATGAGGTTTCCGAAAAAACTAGATGATAAACTAGAAAAACGTACCGGCAAAAATGCAATGAGAACATTGCAAACCCGCACTCACCTGATTGATTTTTCCTCTAATGATTATTTAGGCATCGCTGCATCCACAGTTATTTTTGACCGCGTATACCAATACCTGCTATATCATAACATAAAAGCTAATGGAGCTACCGGATCGCGACTGCTATCGGGAAATCATAGAACGTATGTTATATTGGAAAAAACAATATGCGAATTTCACGCCTCAGAGTCGGCAACTGTTTACAACTCCGGATATAATGCCAATATAGGTTTTTTTTCTGCGGTTCCTCAACGGGGGGATATTATCTTATATGATGAATTTATACATGCTTCTATAAGAGATGGTATCAAAATAAGCAATGCAGAATCATACAAGTTTAGACATAACGATTTAAAAGATCTGGATAAAATATTGAAGTATCATATGACGTCTGCTAATGCAATAGCTGCTGACAAATCAAAATATCGCCAGGAAATTTTTGTGGTTACCGAAGCTGTTTTTTCTATGGATGGCGATACTCCGGATTTCATTAAAATGATTGCATTGGTAAAAAAAAACAATGCTTTTTTGGTGGTCGATGAAGCACATGCCGTTGGTGTTTTTGGAAGACAAGGACAAGGAATTTGTCAGGATATAGGTATGGAAAAAGACGTATTTGCCAGAATCATTACCTTTGGCAAAGCGTTAGGTTGTCACGGAGCAGCCATATTGGGAAATGAAAAACTCAAACAATATTTGGTTAATTTTTCAAGAAGCTTTATATATACAACCGCATTGCCGCCACATACCATTGCAACGGTTTACGAGGCTTATCATTATTTAAAAAATGCTGACGGAGATAAAAAACGACAAGCATTAAAAGAACGGATTACTTTTTTTAAAAAAGAGATCATACGATTGCAACTTCAACATGTATTTATCACAAGCAATTCGACAATTCAATCTTGCATCATTCCGGGAAATCAGAAAGTAAAGAATATTGCGCAAAAGCTACAGAAAGAAGGGTTTGATGTACGACCTATTTTATCACCCACAATCAGTGAGAATGAAGAACGGTTGCGTTTTTGTCTCCATTCCTATAATTCAAAAGAAGAAATTCGCAACGTTTTGGAGTTGTTAGCTATTTTTGTAGCCGGTTAAAAATATTAGGGCGTGTTAACACTAAACGAGAATCATGGATTTTTTAGCTATTTTTTTGGATTTTGAGGCAGTTTTTGCAGAACATAGCCGAGCTACGTTTAAAAAAGCTAACGAAAAAAGGCAGAAAAAGAGCAAAAAAGACAATTTTTGGCTTAGTGTTAACACGCCCTAATTGAATGCCCGTTTAGATACCGGAAAGGGAATGGTTAGACTGTTTTTAAATCTTTTAATATTCAATAAAAACAAAAGACTTTTCAAATGGCAAAAAAATATTTTATCACAGGAATTTCAACAGGTGTAGGAAAAACCGTCGTGGCAGCTATTATAACGGAAGCTTTGGAAGCCGATTATTGGAAACCTGTACAAGCAGGGGACTTACACAATTCGGATACAGCCAGAGTAGCGGCACTCATTTCAAATCGAACATCTGTTTTTCATAAAAATGCAATTGCCCTGCAAACCCCGATGAGTCCGCATGCAGCAGCAGAAATTGACGGAGTTCAAATCAAATTACACAACCTTACGGAACCTGAAACAAAAAACCATTTGGTGATAGAAGGCGCCGGAGGGTTATTGGTTCCTCTGAATGACAAGCATACAATTATAGATATCATTAAAGAGGAGTACAATGTTATTGTTGTTTCCCGCCATTATTTGGGCAGTATTAACCATACATTGTTAACTGTGAAAACCTTACAAGAAAAAGGGTATCATGTGTCTGTCATTTTTTCGGGAAACAAACATGAAAGTACCGAAGATATCATTGTAAAAATGACCCGTGTTCCCGTAATTGGAAGAGTAGATGAAGAACCCTATTTTGACAAGCATGTAATCAAAGAATATGCAGAAAGATTTAAAGCGAAATTATGAGTTTACAGAAAAGAGATAAAAAATACCTCTGGCACCCTTTAACGCAGCATAAAACACACCCTGACGCCATTGCTATAAAGAAAGCAAAAAACTGCATTTTAACAGATGAAGAAGGAAATGAATATATAGACGGAATTGCCTCTTGGTATATTGCCATGTACGGGCATTGCAATAGCTATATTATCTGGCGGGTTTCTAAACAAATGCGACGATTAGACCAGGTGGTTTTTAGTGGGTTTACTCACGAACCGGCAATACAATTATCGGAAGAATTGATGAAGATCTTACCCAAAAACCAGCAAAAAATATTCTTTAGCGACAATGGGTCAACCAGTGTTGAAGTAGGAGTTAAAATGGCATTGCAATATCATTTTAACAGAGGGGAAAAGAAACAGGTATTATTAGCTTTTGAAGAAGGGTTTCACGGAGATACTTTCGGTGCTATGAGTGTTTCGGGATTCTCAGTATACAATGGTGCTTTTGAAGATTATTTTATAGAAGTACAAAGGATTCCAACGCCGGGTAAAGAAAATACTCACCATATTATACAAACCTTAGAAAAGACAGTTGCAAAAAACAAGGTAGCAGGTTTTGTGTATGAGCCTTTGGTACAAGGGGCTGCCGGCATGAAAACGTATAGTATTGAGGGCTTACATCGTATCCTGAGTTTTTGTAAAAAACACCACATCATCACCATTGCAGATGAAGTAATGACAGGTTTCGGAAAAACAGGTACTTATTTTGCGTCCGATCAAATAGAAATCAAACCGGATATCATGTGTCTTAGCAAAGCACTTACAGGAGGCTTGATGCCTATGGCACTGACCACATGCTCTCAAAAAATATACGATGCCTTCTACAGTGATGATATTGCAAAGGGATTATTTCATGGGCATACCTATTCTGCAAATCCTTTGGCATGTGCTGCGGCTTTAGCTGCTACGGAATTATTACAAACTGAAAAAATTCAGAAAAAAAGTAAAAAAATTATGGCTTCCCACAAAGCATTTAATCAAAGAATAAAAACCCATCCAAAAGTAAAAGCAACACGCCAGATAGGAATCATCTTTGCTTTGGATTTGGATATCGAAGCGGATCGTTATGGCAATATAAGAGATCAATTATTTCATTTCTTTATAAAGAAAGGTGTTTTTTTAAGACCTCTTGGGAATACCGTTTATATAGCTGCCCCTTATACCATTTCAAAAAAACAATTACAGAAAATATATCAAACCATTGAAGAGTCGTTGACAATATTTTAAATTTGCTGAAAATTTATCATTTGAAAACCGCTGTTTCCATAACTTCAATTTCATCTCTTTCCGCGCTGGGGAAAAATCAAAGTGAAATCTGGAAGAAATATCAAAACCGTCATCATTACATGGTATCGAAATCATTCGATTCTTTTACTGCCTGGGTAGCAGCCATTTCCGATGAAAATAAAGAAGAACTACATGCACTACGGCTATCAAATTCTGCCTATAAAAACTTAGATCATACCGTACTATATGCCATCTATACTTCAAGAGAAGCAGTTAAAAAAGCAGGTTGGAAAGCCTCAGATTGTTTTGGAGTCAATATAGGTTCTTCAAGAGGAGCTACAGCATTATTTGAAAAGTATCATCGCTCTTTTTTAAAGTACGATTTTGCAGAAATACAAACATCACCAACAACGACATTAGGAAATATTTCTTCGTGGGTAGCACACGATTTACAAACCGACGGGCCGGAAATATCGCACTCTATTACCTGTTCAACGGCTTTGCATGCTCTGCTAAATGGAGTTGCATGGATACAGGGAGGAATGGCGGATAAGTTTTTGGTAGGAGGGAGCGAAGCTGCATTAACGGCTTTTACCATTGCTCAAATGCAGGCGCTGAAGATTTATACAAAAGAAAGTACTTTACTTAACGGGCAACACCAAAATAATATATATCCCTCCAGGGCTTTTGATTTGAATAAAAAAGAAAATACGATGGTTATAGGAGAAGGTGCTGCTATATTGTGTCTGGAAAAAGGAAAACCTAAGAACTCAATGGCCGCCATAGAGGGAGTCGGGTTTGCTACGGAAATTTTAGAGCATAGTGTTTCCATATCTACAGGCGCACAGTGTTTTCAGAAGTCAATGTCTATGGCCCTGGAGAATAGTAATCCAGACGAAGTAGATGTAATTATCATGCATGCACCGGGAACCGTAAAAGGTGATATTTCGGAGTATCAAGCCATAAAGAAAGTATTTTCTGACAAACTTCCTTTTTTAACCACTAACAAATGGAAGTTGGGTCACACTTTTGGTGCTTCGGGAATGTTAAGTTTGGAACTGGCACTTTTGATGTTACAGCACCAGCAGGTTGTTCTTGTTCCTTATGCCAAAAAGCAACATCAACCGGAGAGCATACGCAAAATTTTGGTAAATGGCGTAGGTTTTGGCGGAAATGCAGTATCCGTATTACTGGGGAAATAAAGGATTTTAAATAGTTTAAAGTTGGAAAGGTATAAAGTTTAAAGTCAGTTTTGGTATCGGTAAAATAGCACTAAAGGTAAAAGTTATATCAAAAAGAACCATATAAGATATTAGAATTTTTATATTTACGACTTAAGCTTTTTAGTGCTATATTTTTTGGTAAAGAGCATTTAAACTATAACAGAGATAAAGGCTTGGATTTCGTTGAACGCTTTAATGGGAAATATGTAATAGGAGAAGCCAAATTTTTATCAGATTTTTGGGGTTCTCAAAATTCCGATTTTGAAGATGCAATAGCAACACTTGAAGCAAAAGATGTAAATGCAATTAGAATTGCTATTCTTGATGGTATATTATATCTGCGCGGAAGATCGAAAATACATAAGTTATAATTCCCCCCAAAAATCGGACAGTAATTTAAGTTAGATTTTTAATTATAAATTTACTGTATCATGAGTAGAAGAAGATTCACATCAGAGTTTAAATTCAAGGTGTTTTTAGAATCCTTGAGCGAGCGTTATACGATTCAAGAGTTGGGTCGTAAATATGAGATCCATCCAACCCAAATTACCAATTGGAAGGCTCAATTTTTAAAAAATGGTCAAGCTGTATTTGATCGTCCGGTAAAGGATTCAAAAACAGAGTCATAAGAGAAAGAAGATCGTTATTTAAAGAAGATCGGTCAGCAAAAGATGGAGATTGATTTTTTAAAGAAAGCCTTGTCATGAATAAGAGTTCAAAACAGCGTAAAGAACAGGTTGACAAGGCAAGTAAGCTGTCTATTGTAAAGCAATGTGATTTATTACAAATTCATCGTAGTAGTGTGTATTACATTCCAAAGGGAGAGAGTTCATTGAATCTGGAGATCATGAGATTGATAGATGAGGAGCATCTGCTTCACCCATGGCTTGGAGTTCCTCGTATAACTACTTGGCTCAATATGGATAAGGGTTATAAGATCAACAAAAAGCGCATAGAACGCCTTTACAGACTCATGGGGTTGTCTGCCGTTGGCCCCAAGCCTAATACTTCCAAAAGAGGTAAAGGGGGGTCAAGCAAAAAAGTTGTGGGATTTAGATTTTTACGCATAAATTTTAGATAGTCTGAATAGGAAGAAAGGAACAGATCTTACGCCTCTAAATTGTAGTCTAAAAGTTTTTATTTTAGCATTAAAAGATTCAGCAGAAGCATTGGTACTTCTATTATCAAAGAAATTTAAGATGCTTCGATAATGACTTTGTATTGATCTAGCTACTGTTCCAAAACTTTTACTGAACTCTGATTTTTCTACCTTATCATACCATCTAGCTAGTTTTGTATATGCTACCGCCTTGTCTTTTGTCTTTTGATAAATCGTTGCCAGTTCTCTAGTAAGCTCATAAGCTCGTTCCAAGTTGGGGTATCTTTCAAAGAGTAATTCTGCTCTAAATTTTTGTTTGGCTGTCCATTTGTTAGGGGCTTTAAAGAGTAAATACCTACTTCTAGCTAGTAGTTGTTTGGGAGTATCTCCATTGTCAAGGATATTCGGTTTAAAGTTTTTTCCTGTTTCTTTAGCCAATGCTATTTCATTATTTTCTTGTTCTATGGTTTTCCATCTATACTGTATTCGAATTTCTTGCAAGGCATCATAAGCTCGTTTTTGTACATGAAATCGGTCTGTGACCTGAGTAGCTTTAGGAAAGGCTTTTTTAGCAATCTTTTCCATAGTAGGTGCCATATCCAAAGTGATTTCTTCTACTAAATATCGGTCTTTACTTGGAATTTTCCTTAACACTTCTATGACTCGTTCACTTTGTGTGGTAGCTACTATGGCTACTAAACTGCCTCGTTTTCCTTTACCTGCTTTGTTGGTAATCACTGTATAGAGCTCGCCTTGAGTAAGTGCTACTTCATCAATACTTAAATGAGTTCCTATATTCTTCTTAAAAAGCAGCCATTGGTCGGCATGAGCTAATTGATCCCAAGTCAAAAAGTTACTTAAATGATTGCGATATTGTTCTTCTAATCGCTTGCCGTTAAGGTGATAGTAGGTAGATAAACTTTTACAACTTACTGGAATACTATCTAACAAGCCTCTTTAAAAAAAGAGAGAACTCTTCTGTCATTCGAGTTCCCTTTGCTACCAAATTCCAATCTCTTGAGAATACTTCTGAGGTATCAACATCTAACCATCGTCTACGTTTTACTTGTAAAAAACAAGCCTTGTTACGTACTGGAAAATCTTGAATATATACTACTGGGTAAAATCCTTTGGAATGTAATTTACGATGAGATAACTCATCTGGTTGTATAGGTTTTTCTTCTAAAACCAAAGTAAGTTTGTTCGTTGAATCTTTTACCTCTTTAAGTTCAAAGTAATCTAAAATACCTTCGGGTAAAAAATGCTTCAGGAGCTCTTGTGTATGCATTTGAGTTTTTAAACCAAAACTCTAAAAAATTAACCTACTCCACAAACTTTTTGCTTGATCCTTTTTTATTTCAGACCATTTATCAAATTCCTTTTTATACTCTTCAAATATTTCTGTTGCCAATAAAGCTGTACTTGGCTTTCCTTCTAAGAGAGTTTGATAATCTTTAAACTTCAATTCCAATTGATTGCAATACCGTTTGAGTAAATGTTCGTCTTCAAACAGACCATCTTTTGATTTATCGTAATTAAACCAAGCAGTAACTCGATTTTTGAAATGATCGGCTGGGGCAGGGTTTTCATTTTTACGCCTAATAAACAGTGTAACCGTATTGGTGCCAGTTTTTCCGAATGTTCCGCTACCAAATTCAGCAATAGCAACAATGTCAAAATACTTTAGTAAGATTTCACGGGTTGCCACATAAATATTAGTGGATTTAGAGGTGCTTTTTGCGTTTCCTTTGGTTAGGATAGAAGAGGGCACAATGATAGCAGCTACTCCACCTGGTTTTAACAACTGTTTTGCTCTTTCAATAAAGAAGGTTTCAATACTGTTATTATTTGGGTAGCTTTTTTCTCCAATCGTTTCAATCAGCTCATATTTTTTTCTTTCGGTTTCAGAAAGTGTTTCCAAGAACCCTTTTACACTATACGGAGGATTAGCAACTAAAACAGAGAAACTATTGTCTTTGATATTTTTGTCATCCATAGCTTTACCAGAAGACAAAGCATCTGAATAAACAATATTGATGTCATCCTGACCGTACATGAAAGAAGAAACTTTGGCTACTTTCGATAATCTGTATTCTTTTTCAATACCATAAACATTTTCATAGAAGTCGGTGATTTTTGCTTCCTTCTCTTTTTCTACAATAGGTTTTATTTCTTTGGCATATTCGTTTAAGAAGTGTCCAGCACCACAAGCAAAATCAATCACTTTAGGGATCTCATCACCTTTTGTAATGATGTTTTCCAGAGGTAATGATTTCAAGATGAATTTCACAATAGGCATTGGTGTAAAAAACTGCCCTTCTGATTGTTTCACACCTTGATCTAAAAAGCCTTCGAACATATCACCTAAAAATTGATGCTCTTCTTTTGAGTCAGCTTCAGACTTTAATCTAATGTCTTGAAGCATTTGTACTATTTTTAAGAGTATAGCGGTATTTTGATAGAATAATTTTTCATTGTGGACATCAATAAATCCAAAATCGTTGTTGTTGAAGAATTTTAGTTCTTTAAAATACTTTTTAATAGTGTCTTTTGTAGCATCTGGATCATTCTTGAAAAAATCAAACGCTTTGTCTATTTGATCTGCACTAATGTAAACCACATCCTCTCCTAAGAATCGTTGCATCCCATCTTGATACAATTTTTGTAAACGGTCAATCAAACTAAATTGGTCATCATAAGCAATTCCTTTCCAATAAAATTTTAGTTCTTCTGGATTGTTAGTTTCGTCAACTATTTTACATAGAAATAAGTTGACGAGCTTATCAAAAGCATTTTCACGTCCCGAAACATTGTGCTGTCTCAAGATTGTAGCAAACTCATGGTATTTCCCTTGAATATCTTTACTACTAATGGTGTTTAAATCTTTTAGAGAGTATTTGGTTTTCCCAATTTTATAGGCTGGTATATCTTCTTCAAAAATTCCTTTTGTTGCGTAGTCCTGACTATAGGTTTCTTTCCATGCTTTGAAAATGTCTTCAATATCTAAACCTTTTGCTTTTTCGAATGAAAGAGGCTTTTTGTCTGCGAGTTCTGTCAGTAGTTTTTTATTGTCTTTCAGTGTAATAAGGCGATAATCTGCTATAACCTTGCTGTCCAAATAATCAGAAGCATACAAGCAAACAAACTAAGTACTTCCCGCTTGCTTTACATAAGAAAGTAACTGTCCTCCATTGATTAACGTTTTCTTCCAAGCATCATCAAACTCTTTTCCTTCTGTTTTGCATTCGATAATGAGCAGTGATTTACCTGAATTATCTTTTACCATAATGTCTGCACGTCCGCCACTAGTACCATGCCCAACTTTCCATTTGGGTTCAAGTTCAATATGCTCTGGTTTGTAACCTTGTTCAAAAAGTCAGTGAACACATTCAAAAACAACAAAGTTTTCTTTCTGCTTGAAGTTGCAAGTTTGCTTCTCGTTTATTGTGAAACCTTTGTCTTCTGGGTAGATAAGCTTTTCAGCTTTGAAATCAACTTTCAAATAAGCATTTGTTTCTTTGAATTTTTTAGAAAACGTGTCACCCTTACTTGAAAATCCAAGTTTTGTCAGTAGGTCTTTAAAATTATCTTTTGTAATCATTAGAGTTCAAGTTTTTTCAGATGACGCATTACTTCTCTTAATACGGTTTCAAAATCTGGTAAGTCCTGAATTTGGTCAGCCATAGATTTTTGCCACCTTCCTTTATATTGTGGTAACCGCTGTTCTAATTTTTGGTGAAAATCAGCTGGGTTTACATCTTTGTTTTCGCATTTCGTTTTGAATTCATTGATGTAGAAATCAACAGACATGTCATGAACTTCTAGTAAATACCAGATGTCATAAAAATCACGAGCCTGCATTCGTTGCATCACGGAACGCAATTTTTCTACCAGAACTTCCTCTAAAGAATAGCAGAGTAATTGATGTTCCTCTTGATCGCTATATCCAAGAAAAACGTTATTCATGATAGGCTCAAAGACTAAGTTCTCACTTCTTGAAATATCTACTTTTACCTTTTTATTTGCTCCTATTCCTCCAAGTGGACCAACATAGCTGATATAGAAGTTGATTCCTCCGTCTTCATGCTCATTGTTATCTATTATTTCTAATGGAATGTTAGCTTCTTCACTTATATATTCGAATACTTCTGCAAACCATTCAAATATTTGCTCGTTGGTAATATCATTATCAAGTAGTGTATAATCCAAATCTTCAGAAAATCTGTAATCTTCAAAATAGACTTTCTTTAAAACAGTTCCGCCTTTAAAAGCAATTACTTTAGAGAGGTCTTCATGCGAAGATATCCCTTGCAGAATCCATGAAAGGATGTAATCCTTTTCAATCTGCTGATCTCGAACACCGAATTCACGAGCTTTGTTTTGTATTTCTCCTGGTTTAATCATGTGTAAATAGCAGATTTAATAGTTTCAGTTTCTAAATTTTGTTGAATACTCCAACGGCTAATCATCTTTCCAGATTTTGGTAGTTCAGTATCTAAAAGTACATAAGAAGCCGTTTTTAGCTTATTTAGTTTAGGAATAATGTCTGTTTCTATTTCTAGGATTTCTATTAGAAATCCTAGTCGTTTAATAACTGCTTGTGATTTGAATTTTTCAGCATACTCCAAAAGTTTACTAAACTTGATCTTATTTTTTGATGTATAGATTGCTCTTGCCACTTCAACAATTCCACCTGCATAGTCAGGCTTAAATAAGCAATCAATAAATGTTTTTTCTAAATCAGAGCACAGTACTTTGTTGAAGCTATCAATCCATATTTTCTTAGCACCGAAAAAGTGTTTTTCATTGTGATAAATGAATTGAAAATCAATATCCTTTATTTTGATTTTTGAGGGGCGAATTTGTTTTGCAACAACTATTTGTTCCTTTAAAGAGGGTTGAGTAATTAAGTTATGAATTTGTAAAGCAGAGTAGTAGCCAATATAGTGGTTAGCTTCTTTAACTAGATGTCCAGCTATTATATGCCAATCGGGCATAAAGGATTCAGCATCTTTTTCGAAGGGAATTATATAGTACAACCCTTTTTTTAATCGCATCAATAATCCTCTTTTTACCATGTCGCTGAGCAGTTCTTTTAAAGCACTGTCACTTGATTGTGGTAGTGCGTTTATTGCATCAGTATAAACAAAACAGTCCTTATCCATCTGGTTGAAGTAAGTCAGAATTTGATTGGATTGAGTTGAAATATTTTTAGCTCTCATAGTTTGTAAGTCAGCTTTTAACTGACTACAATGATACAAATAATAAAATTTAAAACAATTATTTAAAGTAAAAAAGTCAGCTTTAAGCTGATTATTTCGATATGAAACATAATTTAGACTGCTAGTCTTTGAGTAGTGGGGAGGTGAAAGCTCTTTTGATTTTGTGAGGTACGAGCAAAATTAAATGTGCTTGAACGTGTGGTGGTTTTTCTTTTCCGCAATGGCATACAACGTCAGTTCGTCTCAAAAGCACATTAAATTATAGTTTAATTTTTCTGAAGCGCTAGAAATTTGCAAAAAGCACTTGCGTTATGATTTTTAATCAAATTCTCAAATCGTTTAGAAAATGACGTTATTGACTCAATACGATATCTCTTATTTGCTTAAATATGGCTTTATATAAACTAAAACAGCTTGTTTTCAGGAGTTTCATCAATGCTTTTACACCAATAATATTGATGATCCTTTTTAAATTGTAAGCTGTAGCTATCAATCCAAAGTCAGCCGAAGCTCTATTGATTCCTTTTTTAGTGATAATATGGTCAACTCCCCATTGCCGTTTTATGGTGCCATAGGGATGCGCTACAATTGCCTGTCTTTGTTTATAAGCATTACCACTATTTTTAATACGTTTGGCATTGTTTTCAATGTTTTGTGCGTATTGACTACGTTGCACAATTTTACCATTCACTTTAGCGGTGGTGCATTGTTCACGCATAGGGCAAGATTTACAGGCTTTGGTTTTGTATTGTTTAAATGTATAATTTCTGGTTTTATACCAACTGCCATTACTGGTTAAGGTTTGATTTTCAGGACAGGTGTAGCTATCGTTTTCTTTTTTGTAAGTAAAGTGTTCTACGTTGTAATTAGGGTTAGGTGGACTTGCTACATTTAGAGTGACAAAGAGTTAAGCTAATTTTATCTAAAATAACTTAACCATATGAAACGAAGAAAATACAGTAAAGAGTTTAAAGTTAAAGCAGTAGAATTAAGCAATGTACGAGGTAACACAAAGCAGATTGCCATGGAATTGGGAATCAGTGCAGATCTTATTTACAGATGGCGTAGAGAATTAGAACAGCGTCCTGATTTAGCTTTTAGCGGTAATGGCGTCAAACAACTCACAGAAGATCAGAAAGAGTTAGAGCGATTACGTAAACAGCTCAAGGATGTTACCATGGAGCGGGATATCTTAAAAAAGGCCGTGAGCATCTTCTCCAAGAGCGATCGGAAGTATTGAAATTTATCAAAGATTACAGTAGAGAATATCCGGTTGGGAAGATGTGTAAAATTTTTAAAATTAGTAGAAACAGTTATTACAGGAGTAAGAATTATGTTCCATCAGATAGAGATGGAAAAAATCGTATGCTACTCTCTGAGATTCACCGTATCTGTGAGCGAAGTAAATCCACTTATGGAAGTCCTAGAATTACAGAGGAACTCAAAGCTAAAGGGTTTAAAGTATCTAGGCCTAGGGTAGCACGATTGATGAAAAAACACGGGATTAAAGCAGTTCGTAAAAAGAAATTTGTTGTCACGACAGATTCTAAGCATCAATATCCAGTAGCTGATAATGTATTGGATAGAGATTTTAAAGCTACCGCTGCTGCACAGAAATGGGTTTCTGATATTACCTATTTAAAGACTGCACAAGGATGGCTGTACTTAACGGTAATTATTGACCTGTTTGATCGTAAAGTCATTGGTTGGTCTTTGAGCAATGGACTCAAAGCAAGACAAACTATCATTGCTGCATGGAGAATGGCTGTAAACAACAGAATGCCTTGTGAAGGTATGATTTTTCATTCTGATCGAGGTGTACAATACGCATCTCATGCGTTTGTTAATATCCTTAAAAGTTATCATGTAACACCCAGTATGAGTAGAAAAGGAAACTGTTGGGATAATGCAGTAGCTGAATCTTTTTTTAAAACAATCAAAACAGAACTAATGATAGACAATAAGTTTATATCCAACAAAAGTCTTCAAATTAAAGTCTTTGAATACATAGAAACTTGGTACAACAGATACAGAAGACATTCTGCTCTTGGTTACAAAAATATCATCGAATTTGAAAAATTATATCAAATCAAAAATGTAGCTTAACTTTTTGTACCATTTTTTGTTGCATATCCAAGGTGCTTGACTGCTTCTACCAATACCAGGAATAGCTACAAGAGTGTTAATACCTAAATGATCGGCGACATTAAATTCGCTAGCTGTATGATAGCCTTTGTCATATAGTGCAGTGAAGTTGGTGTGCCTAAGACTGGTCTTTGCACGTCTAAGCATAGTACCCATCGTTTTTTTATCATTGCTATTGGTAATTTTATAATCAATCAGTAATTTGTGTTTGTGATCTACTGTGGTTTGTGCGGTATAGCAAACTTCAGTGATGAGCCTGCGAACAATTTGGTGTCTGCTATCAGGATCAGTGGTTGATATTTGAGGGTTTTCACAAGAGTTGTCATTATCGAGTTGTTGCTTAATATGGTGGTACTTTGCTTTATGTGCCCTGTGGTTTTGGAGTTGCTTTTCGATGAGTTGTTTTTGATTGCTATGATCATCGTATGGTGCATCCCCGTCAGCGTTGGCTAAGGTTTGGTTATGCTGATCTAACTTTTTATCAATATAAGCTAAATGACGTTCTATTTTCTTTTTATTGTAATTGTTTTTTTTAGAATTTTGAGCCCTTAGTTTGGTAGAATCCCCTGCAATAAGCAAGCCTCCAATTAGGTTAAAGTTTTTGGCTATTGCTACACTTTGTCTAAATACTGGCTTGATTGCTTTGGGATTGTTTTTTCTAAATCGGTTAATGGTGTTGTGGTCAGCTTTGAGATTGCCTAAGAGCCACATGAGTTCTACATTGCGATGACATTCTTTTTCTAAAGCACGTGAAGAACCTATACGGTTCATGTAGCCGTAGATGTATAGTTTGAGTAAATCACAGGGATTATAGGGTGGTTTACCAGTATGTGAGAGCATTTGAAAGCCTAATGCCTTTAGTTCTATAGAATCTACAAATACATCAATAAAGCGAACAGTATTTTCTGAGTCAATTAAATCATCTAAAGCAGTAGGAAAAAAACTGAGCTGATTGCGAGGGATTTTCTTAATATATTCCATAGCTTTAAAATACAACTTTTTAAGAAATCTAAAAAGAAAATTAAACAGAGTTTTGAGACAGTCTGACGGGCTAGTATAAGAATAGTAGCCGACTGCATGGCACTTTCCTTTCGAGTTACAAGAAAGTTGAAGCGAGCTAAAGCCCTATAAAATACTACTGTTGCGGCTATTATTTTTATACTTTGTTGTGTTTTCGTGCTTTATTTTTCATTCTGTTTGTAGGGTTGACAAAGGCATACTCTTTGACAAGTTTTGGCTCTTGCGGCTGTCTCTTGAGCGACTTGGCAATGTGTATGGCTTTATGCGTTGGCAGTTTCATAATGTAAATTCTTAGTTAAGGCAAACATTATTTATTTTCTTTTTTATTAAACTTTAATTTAGGTAGCACAATCTTATATTCTTTATCATCTTTCTTATCAAACCAGTAAACTAAATACTCAACATTTCCACCTGTTAGCTGATAACCATCCTTGATAAAAGTGTTATATTTTTTATCAATGAAATGTCTTGAAAACAATAGCACATTTCCTCCATCTTTTTTGGCTAATCCTATTCCTACGTTATCCGTAAACTGTACAGTGTCATTCTCAAGGTCGTCTCCTGATTTGAGAGTATTAATTCTATTTAATGTTTTAAAATATTTTTGAGAACCCAAGTTAATGTCTTTGTGTCCTAATACTAATTCAAAATGTTTTGGCTGTTCTGTTATTCCTGTATATCTGATCATGTCTAGTTTGCTAGAGTCAAAGTCATCAAAAAATGATGAGTTACAATGTATCTGCAAACTTTTCTTTGCTCTAGAACAACCAACATACAAAACTCGTTTAGACTCCGTGTTATTAAAATTATAATCTTCTAGGAGCAAATATACATGGTCAAATTCTTTCCCTTTTGCTTTATGCATGGTTGCTATAATAATTGCATTGGCATCAGCATTTATCGCATCTTCCATTTTTATTTCTCGGATATAATCGTACCAATCTATAAGCTGTTTTTGTTTGTCATAATTCACTTCAAATTTCATAATAATTTCTAAACAGATATCAATGTGAATACTAGAATGATGTTTTGACTTAAAATGGTCTTTTGCTTCATTCCATTCGTTATTAAAAATTATACCAGCATCATTTTTTTTCTGTTTAAGAAATTCTGTAAAGGTTCTTAGTTCAAATAAGTGATCCAAACTAAATCCTTCTAACCCAGTAATTAATCTTGTTTTTTGATCAAATTCATTTAGAAAAGTTCTTAACATTAAAGCTTGTTTATTCGTCCTAACTAAAATGGCTCTTGTTCCATTAAAATTGTCTTTAATTACCATTTCTGCTAGTGATTTCTCCAAAAAAGAAGTAGTATATCTAACTAATCTGATATTGGATAAAACTTGTTTATTAACTGGCTCTAACACTTGAGTCTTTAACCGATTTGGCACTTTATTAAGTAATTCATTATTGAAATGAATGATATTTGAACTGCTTCTGTAGTTTTTAATTAAAGAATACTGAGTAGCATTATACTTCTTTTTAAACTCTAGCATGTTCTTATTGGAAGCCCCCCTAAACCCATATATGTTTTGATCGTCATCACCAACAGCAATCACTCTAATGTTACCCGCTTTCGTTATTATTGTTTGAATTAGTTCCCATTCAATATCGTTTACATCTTGAAATTCATCCAAAAGCAATACGCTTTTATTAATAATAGATGAGATATCAATTTCTTCAGTATTAATTGCTTTAATACAATCTTGAATTACATTTTCAGATTTCTTTAAATCTCCCAACTGTCCCATTAATTGAAAACAAAAACCGTGAAAGGTTGTAATTTTAATAAGCCCGGAGTATTCGGGAACAAGTTTTCGGGCTCTGGCTCTAAATTCTAAAGAAGCTGCTTTTGAAAATGTGAGCATTAAAAATTGTTCAGGCTTAATATCTTCTAATAACAATAGGCTAGCGATTTTATGAACCAAAACCTTAGTTTTTCCGCTTCCAGGGCCCGCTAAGATTAATATATTGTTAGACTTCCCATCATTTACAATTCTTGATTGGTCTGTATCTAATTCACCTATTATTTCTTTAAGGCGAGTAGGAGTTAATGGTGTTCCTATTTCCTTTTTTCGTCTTGGAAAATACTTGAATAGAAACTCTTCATAAGGTTGACTAAAGTAGTCATTAACATATGCTAAGGCAGATTCGTAGTTTTGGAGCCTTCTTTTGGCATATTCACCAACAATATGGATTTGTTCTGTCTTATGGTGGTAATGCTGATCCATTTTCTTAAAGTTCTCATTTGTGAACCTTGGTATTGAATCGTTAATTTCTTCAATATTCAGTCTATTGTAAGACACCATAAAACCGCCTTCTAACTTTATTGATTTTATTTGATTTAGAAATAATAGTGTCTTCTCATATCGTTTAACATCCTCCTCTTTTATTTGTCCGAATAGTTGATTGGAATTTTTGAGTTCTAACATTGAAAAACTAACAGGCAAGTCTTTTTTATCTTGAGTTTTTAGTTTTTCTTTTTGTTCAATATGAAATTTTTCAAGAAGTTCATACACATCTAATGTCAATTCATGCCTCCATTTTATATCCTCAGTTAATGAATCATACTGTTTAACTTTTATTTGGTATAAATCATTTTCTCGGTCTACTCGCTTTTTTTGAATAAAATTTCTTATTTCCCAATAATTAAGAATATTCTTTACTGCATCAATTGATGTTTTTTCGACACCTTCATCTATTATGTTTTGATTCAATTGCCGCATTGATATTTTAATATTCTTAGGCAATATTTTATGCATTGTAATTTCAATTTTCCGATAACGCTCAAGTATTTTTTTTGAGCTGTTGCTAGACTGCGTCAAATTAATAAATGCAGTTAAGTCTTTTGCATCTCCAAGAATTTGTAGGTCTCTTAATAAATCAATGACATCTCTTATTTCTTTTAGTTTCAACCCTGTTCTATCTGCCAAATAGTCAATTCTGCATTCATCATCCTTAACTATACGTTGAAGAACCCTTGAACAATGTTCTATTTGAATTTCAGTAATACCTTTACTTTGGTGTATTCTTTTGAGAGCTTTGGAAATGTTTGGAACCATCAAACTATTCGCAAATATGCTTGGTGAATTTTGCTTTCGTTTTAAAAAACCTTGGTATTCCAGTGCTGCAACTGAAGCCTTAACTCTAGTTTCTAATTCTTGAATTTCAGTATCCCAACCTGCTTTTTGTGCTATCTCTAAAGCAGAGTTACTTATCTTCTTTGTTTTTTTATATTTCGATAAATACTTGAGTGCTTGCCAAATTTGCTGAACCTCTTTTTGATTAATTTTGGTTTGTTGCAACAAACTAAAATGTTTGTTTAAATCCTGTTCGTTAAATAAAATGTAACATTTTGCTTGTATTTTTTCATCTCTTCCTGCTCTTCCTGCTTCTTGTACATAGTTTTCTAAAGAATCGGATATGTTATAATGTATTACTGATTTCACATCATCCTTATCTACTCCCATTCCAAAAGCTGATGTTGCCACAATAATGTCTTTTTCATTATTCATAAAAGCATCCATGTAATCCTTTTTTACATCCTTATCTAATTTACCATGAAAATAGGTAGAGTTAAAACCAGCCTTTTCTATTAAACTATGTATTTCTTCAACTCTCTTCGTCCTTGACGCATAGATGATTGCTGGTTTTTCACAACGGTCTAATAGAGGGAGTAATGCCTTCATCTTTCGATCAGGATCTTCAACATCGATTACTTCATATTTTAAGTTAGTTCTACTCGCTCTTGTTACAAATTCATTTAATTCAATATCAAGTTTAGTCTTGAAGTACGTTTTGATATCCTCTATCACTTGGGGCTTTGCAGTTGCTGTAAAGCATGATACAGGTATTTTACCTGACATCCTATTTTCTTCAAAGTTTTGAATGAAATCTGCTATGTATAAATAATCGACTCTAAAATCTTGTCCCCAAGAAGAAAAGCAATGTGCTTCATCAATTACGAATCTAGCTATTGAACGTTGTTTTAGAATCCTTGAAATTGTCGGTGACCGCAGAGATTCGGGAGATAAATATAATAATTGGACACCTCCTTTTTCTACCCTTTCAATGGCATCTTGTCTTTCCAATGGAGATAACAAGCCATTAATAGCTACAGCCTTTGTAATATCAAAACGTTTTTCAAGGTTCTCAACCTGATCTTTCATTAACGATACTAAAGGAGATATAACTACTGTTAATTGACGAGATAAAGAGCCTTTCATTAAGGCGGGTAATTGAAAGGTGAGAGATTTTCCTCCTCCAGTAGGAAAAACAGCTACAAATGAAGCTGACCTTATTCCGGCTCTAACTGTTTTTTCTTGTAAACTTATTTCTTCATTTTGGTCAAATTTTCTAAAATCTTTATAACCAAAATAGGATTGTAACGCTTTTTTAGGGTTTAGATTCGAATTACAATAATTACAACTCGGGTTTCCACAAAACTTAAACCTGATATCATCTAATATTTGTTTTGTTTTAGGTAGAGCCTTATTTATCCAATATGCTAAAACAGATTTATCTTCTTTAGTGTTTATTAGTGAAAAAGCATAGGCAAGTTCAATAGGATTGTCTTTGGCAAATTGAGAAATATTGGCACTATCACAAATTTTATTTTTGAATAACTCACTTATTTCAATAGCAGTATCAATGTTGCTGATTTTAAAATTAATTAATTTTAAAAAGCCTGAATAAGCATTTGAGCTAATAAGTAAATTAGCATAAACTTGTTGAATAACAGTATCTAATTCATTGAATTTATTGAGTTCGTCTATTAATAATTGCTTTGTAAGCTTGCAGTCTGACAGAGGATTATTATAATCACTATCGTTAACAATTTTATAACCTTTTACTAATTTGTTATACGGGTTATCGCTGAAAAGCAATGGAGACCAAAGCAGTGTATCTACTATTTTTTTATTTCTAAAAATTTCATGCCCAAGTACTTTTTCTAAAAATGGAATATCATGAGCAACTATATTGTGACCACATATATATTCAGTTTGATTAATCCATTTTTCAATTTTAGTAAGCTCACTTTCGTGTAATTCTTGTCCATTAAAAAGTGCTCCAACATCCTTTATCTTGCCATTCTTGTTGGTCTCAATGTCTATATATAGAATTTTGTTTATCATAATTTAGAGCATTGGCAAAAAATAGCTCTTTTGGTTTTTTTAGCGTTTGTCCATGTGTTGGCAAAAAACCAAATGTGCTATTTGTGCGGTTGGCTCTTTTTTCGCATGTCTCGTCCTAAAATAGGGCTACAGTTAATTATTAAAATTTATGCTACATTTTTGTGCACGTAATTAGGTGTTTTATAATCTAAAGATAAATGTAATCTTTTATTATTATATAATTTGATTGCATTTTTTGTTGCTTTTTTGGCGTGATTGATATTTGTAAATGTTTGGTCGAGGAAGAATTCATCTTTTAAAATTCCGTTAACTCTTTCGGCCATTGCGTTTTCGTAGCAATGATTTTCTTGGGTCATACTGATTTGTATCTTTTTTCTTTTCAAAATTTGAGTATAAACATTGCTACAATATTGTATTCCTCTATCAGAATGATGTATGATTTCTTCGGTATTTTTAGTTTGATAAATAGCTTTATTTAAAGCTCTAACACAGCCTTTAAGTTCTAAACTATCACTAATATCATAGCCTACTATTTTTCTTGAATACATATCAGTAATAAGTGCTAAATAACAAAATCCATTTATAGTTCTTATATAGGTAATATCCGAAGCCCAAACTTGGTTAGGTCTATTAATGATCAGGTCTTTTATGATATTTTTATATTTATAAAAACGATGGTAAGAGTTGGTTGTTTTAGAAGAATATTTTTTCCTTCTAATTAACAAATTATTTTCTTTTAAGATTCTAAATAACTGGTCTCTACCTATATTTATATTCTGTTTCCTAAAATCATTATGTAAGGATTTCATTAGCTTTCTAGTACCTTCTCTGGGTAATGTTTTCCTGCTTTTTTTAACAAGCATTATTACATTTTGTTCTATTTGTTTTTTAAGAACAAACCTTTTTTGATATTTGTAATAAGCATCTCTTTTTAACTCGAAAGCATTACAAATAGTAGCGATGGCGTACCTTCTTTTTTTTCTATTAATCGGTGCTATTTTCATTAAGGCTTTATGTTTAAGTTTTTTTTTAATTCTTCAACATTTTTATAGCCAAGATTTTCAGCAGCTACTTCAAGATAACTATCATTCACAAGTTTATCTAGATCCTTTTTAATAAGAAGATCTTTGAGTTGTTTTAGCTCTTTTTGAAGGGCTTTAATACGGGATAATTCGTCGTCTGTTTGCACGGTTACACGGGTGTTCATTAAATCTTTACGGTCATATTTTTTAATCCATACGTTTATCGTACTAGATTGTATGCCGTAAGTTAAGGCAATTTGTCTTTTGGAATGGTTTCCTTTGGTAAGTTCTGCTAATACTTTGAGTTTAAAACTCTCACTATAACGTCTTACATATCCATCATTTTTATACATATACTTGTTGTTTTTTGTATACATATTTCAGGACGGGTCACAACGGTCTTGTATATGAAAAGTAGCGGATTTTAGGCACTAGTTTTTCGGTTAAACGCAGACATTAAATATATGAATTTCACTTCGATTAAGCACTAAAAAGCTATTTTTTATATACGTTGTTACCCACTGGCTTTATTCCGTTCAGCTTGTTTTTCAGCGTTGGCAAAGACATACTCTTTTGCAATTTTTGGCGTAGCGTTGGCTTGAGCGAATTACAAATGTGTATGACTTTTAGCGTTGGCTTTATTTTTAAATGTTACTTATAGTCTTTGATTTATAGTCAACATTTCCTCAACTTTGCAATTGTGGAAATAAAGTCTAAAATAGGAAATCGTATTAAAGAATTAAGAGATGTTAAACAGATGTCTCAAAAGGATTTAGCTTATGCATCAGATTTAGACAGAAGCTACATTGCAAGTGTCGAAAACGGTCAAAGAAATATTTCAATTGTTAACATTGAAAAAATTGCTAATGCGTTAGGAGAAAACTTGACTACATTTTTCAATTCAAAGATATTTATATGACATTACAAGATTGCGTAAATAGCATTAAAACGACAGTAGAGAATGCAATTACAACTAATGGAACTGCAGGAAAAACATCTGTAATTAGGTCGCAAGGTGTAATTAATATGTTACACGAAGTTGTTAAAACGTCACTTATACAAAAAGGCGTGAATGCCAATTTAATTCATCCACCATTAATTAGGTCAATCAAATGGTGAAAAGACGTTAGCAGGATTTTTAAAGTTTAAAAAGCAAGATATTTGTGTTTTCCCAAATAATAAACCTCAAATTGTTGAACTATTAGATTTTAATGGATTGTACGCTACTGGAGTTACAGAACCTTATGGCGAATTATTTACAGAGCATATTTTGTCAGTAAATGTTAGAAGTCAATTGAGTAGCATTGGTAATAATATTGATACTATGTATGAAAGAACTTATGCAGAACCTTTAAATTTGCACAGAATACTACCTAAAATGGTTTTGGGAGAAGTTTATTTACTTTCTGTTAGAGAATTGGATTCCGCACAAGTAGCTCTAAACAATGTTGCATATAAATCTCATACGGCTTCTGTCGGTAGATATATTGAAAGGTATATTAAAGGTTTTGCAGCTTTGAATATGAGAAGTAGTCAAAGAGATGATGATTTTAAATATGAGAGAATAGCGTTAATATTGGCTGATTTTTCTCAAACTCCTGTTAAGATTTATAATAATAATGCAGAATTAAATGCTGATGGCATTCTACCTGCTGGCTCGACTGCAGATATGACGAATTTGAGTTATGATGGTTTTGTTGATAGATTGACAGAAGTCTATGATAAAAGATTTGGAACAGGAATATTAAGCTGATATTTATCAATTAAAAATTCATCAATTTTCATTCTGTCATCAAGACAATTTAATATTTGTATTTCTTCTTTTGTAAAGTTTGGAATAGTAAATTTCTCAATGAAGTTCTTCTGATAACAAGGGAAACCACCTTGAATAGAAACACTTGTATTGCTCACATAATAATCCATAACAATAGAATTCAAAATTTTCTGAACGATTGAAATGTTTTCTTCCTTTGACATTTCGTGAGTTGAATCCTCAAATAATGAAGTTTTATTGGAATTGTCTCGGTCAAAATAAATTCCGTAACCATTTGTGTAATAAGCATCTTCTTCCAGAACGAATAAAAATCTTGGATGTTTGCTAAATGTTGGGTTTAATATTTTTTTTCCGAAACGTGTAATTCCTTGTGTTCTACCCCAAACGTAAAAAGGTGAGAATACTTTTTTACCTTTTTCACGACCTTCTAATTTCTCTTTCTCCGAAAGTAAAAATTCGTAGCATTTAGGGTATTTAGCAATAAACTCTTCTTCCAAAATTGGAACTGCATTTTTAGAGTTTGTCTGATATGGAGTAATAATTCTTAAAGTGTTGTTTTCAATATCTTTTTGACTTTTAAATTGAGATATTTTATAAACAGGTCTTGTTATTTCTTTTTCAATTAAGAATGTTCCGTTTTCTGTGGTTTTTGTTAAATACCCGTTTTTTTCGTTTACAGAATCTATAAAAAAGACTTCGTCTTTTAAGGTTGCAATTCCTACAGCAATATTAAATAATTGTTTTATTGGAGTTCCAATGCTCTCAATTATTTTAATGTTTTCCTGTTCTTTGGTTTTTAATAAACGCCATTTTCCAACCTCCAAGTTTTCTAAATAATTAGGTGAGCCATTTGCTGAAATTAAAAAAGCAGAACAAGATTGCTCGTCTTTAATTTTGTCAAATAAAATAGATTCGTTTACCTTTTTATTAGCAAATGTAATTGCTGTGTAAGTTTGAGCATCAAAAACTTTTTTGTCTCTAAAATCTACAATTCTTGTTATACATTTATTTTGTAAAAAATATTGACGAAGTGATAAACCTGCTAAAGAAGTAAAATAATTATTTGGCGTAATGTATCCTAATTTTCCGTTTGTGGTTAATAGTTTATGTCCTAATTCAAAGAATGCGAAATATAAATTGAAAGTTCCGTTTTCGATACTTTTACAATTGTTGATTAAATACAACCTATTATCGTCACTTAAATCTTGGAACTTAACATAAGGTGGATTTCCAACGATTATTTCAAATTCGTTTTCCCAATCTGTTTTTAAACTATCTTGATTATAAATATTGAAGTCAGATTCTACAATAACTTCATTGTTTAGAAGTCCGAAAAGTGATAAAATTACTTTTGAACGTTTCACGTTGTAATTTAATATGTCAGAACCATAGATATTTTCTTTGATTGTTTCCTTTATGCTTTTATTGAAAGTCTTTTGGTAATATTCTACCAAGCCTATTAAAAATGCTCCGCAACCACAACTAGGGTCTAAACATTTGTCTTTGTTTTTTGGAGAAACTTCTTTGATTATAAAATCTACAACATAAGTAGGAGTAAAGAATGCTCCATTTACTTTTCGGTCATTTGTCGGAATTAAAAGCTCAAGATAATTTTCTAAAAGTTTTAATTCTCTAATGTCAAGAGTTGAAACAAGTAAAAAAATTTCTGGTTCTGTTTTAAAGTCAGCTAACAGTTCTGAAATTATAGGGCTTTTGTTTGTTTCTAAATTATTGTTTTGAAGAAAAGAATAAATGAGATGTTTCTCAATGAGGTTTATCTCGTGAGAATTAAGTAGTTCATTTATTATGCTTTTATTCATTTTTATTCCTGTTGACTATAAGTAACAAAATTAGACTTTTTATTTGAACTATCCAAATCGTAGCGTTGGAAAATTTTAGCTCTTTTGGTTTTTATAGCGTTTGATTTATGTATCAGAAAAAACCGAAAGTGCTAAAATGGGCGGCTGGTTTTCAGCTTGTGGGTAACTTGTTTATATACAGAACTTTCTTCCTCTTATTCTGCCATTATGGTGGTATATGCAGAAGTTTTGATTGTCTTTATGTTTTTTAGCTTTCATCATAAAACTAAGAAAATTCTAAAAATTCCCTTACAATTTAATGATATTTTACAGACCATTAAAAGGATTCTTCATTTTTTGAATACCGAGACTTTTGCAGCATTGATTTGGCAAAAAAGTTCGACACCCGAAGAACATTTTCAACCGGAATAACCTATTGGTTTTGAGGATTTAAAATTTTCGAGAAGGAAGAAATTTGAAGCCAAATCAATTTCAATACGGAATATATCGCTATTTTGGCAAAGGTCTCTATATATTTGTTTGATTTTTTAAAATAGCCTTATTTATGCCGCGGTGGATTTTATTTTTAATTATTTTACTGGCCATTATATGTACATTGGAGTTTTATGCTTTTCAGGCGGTTAAAACCATCACTAAAAACCGAATTGTTAAATGGGCTTGGATACTGGCAGGGATTGGAATTTACAGCAACTTTTTTTATATCGTTTTTACCACTCCAAGATCTGCCGGGCAAACCAGAGAATTTCAGATGGCAATGGGGTTGATGTTGACGATTTTGATCCCCAAAATAATTTTATTGTTAGTATTATTTGGTGAAGACGTGTATCGTTGGGTTGTAAAAATAAGTTCTTTTATCAGCGGCCCCGTACAACCTTTGGCAGGAAGGAGAAAATTTATTTCACAAATTGCCATGGGCCTGGCAGCCATTCCTTTTACTTCTTTTATCTATGGAATGGTTCGGGGAAGATATAATTACAAAGTAATGACATATCAATTATTTTTTAAAGACTTGCCGGATGCTTTTGATGGTTTTACCATTACTCAGATTTCGGATATTCATTCCGGGAGTTTTACCAATAAAGAGAAGGTGCAATATGGCGTTGATATGATTCACAGCCAACCATCGGACATGATTTTATTTACAGGTGATATTGTCAATACCAAAGCAGAAGAAATGGAAGGTTGGATCGATATGTTTGCAGCTTTAAAAGCTCCGTATGGCAAGTATTCTATTTTGGGGAATCACGATTACGGAGAGTATATCAGTTGGAAAACAGAAGAAGAGAAGCAAGCTAATTTTAATGCCATAAAAGAACTGCATCCCAGAATGGGTTTTGATTTGTTGCTAAACGAAAGCAGGTATATTGAAAAAGATGGCGAGAAAATGGCACTTATAGGCGTAGAAAACTGGGGAAGAGGGTTTAAGAAATTAGGAGATTTACAACAGGCAACTACAAAAGTTGAGCAATCGGATTTTAAAATATTAATGACCCACGATCCTTCTCACTGGGATGCACAGGTAAAAGACAATGATTTTAATTATCATCTTACATTGAGTGGCCATACACATGGGTTGCAAATGGGAATTGAAATTCCGGGAGTCATCAGGTGGAGCCCTTCTCAATACCGCTATAAGCAATGGGCAGATATGTATGAAGCATTTGGAAGGTATATAAATGTAAACAGAGGGTTTGGTTATCATGCCTTTCCCGGAAGAGTAGGTATCTGGCCCGAAATAACCGTGATAAAACTGAAAAAGAGTTGAAAATCAAGGCATTTTATTAAAAGAGATCTTTGCAGCATTGATTTGGCAAAAAAGTTCGACATCCGAATAACATTTTCAACCGGAATAACCTGTTGGTTTTGAAGATTTAAAATTTTCGAGAAGGAAGAAATTTGAAGTCAAATCAATTCAAATACGGAATATATCCCAATTTTGCAAAGATCTCTAAAAATGTTATATTTGTATATGTTATACACAACCATTGCCTTCAAAATATTGGCAAAAACGATAACAAATGACAAAATTTGGTGAATTAATTGGCGGTGATGAAAAGCCGGTTTTGATAGATTTTTATTTTGATTGGGAAGGTGAGGATACCAATTTAGATACTTTAAAAGATGTTGCTGCTGCTCTGGGGGATAAAGCGAAAGTAATTAAGATTGATATCAAAAAAAATGAATTACTGGCAGATGCTTTACGCGTTAAAGGAAACCCTACTTTTATGATATATAAGAAGGGAAAAATGAAATGGCGGCAGACAGGAGAACAGGATGCAAACACATTAATTAGTTTAGTACAACAATATCTTTAAAAAATTGCTTTAAAGGTTTTACCACTTTAAACCCGGAACTTTCAGGCTTTAAACGGTATTATAGGCTTTTTACCAGTCGTATAAATTCTGCTCTGTATCCCTGCTTATCAGTTCCCCTGCCCTCTTCGGCTAATTTAATCACATCTGTTAGTTTTGCATTATTGTGAAATTCGGATTTCCTTAATTTCATGCCAAACAAAGCTACGGCAGAGGCAAATTTCATGTCTTCCGATAGTTGATTTAATTCATCTTTCTGGATATGAATCATTTCTATACTCTGTAAACCTGACGGTTTTTTGTATCTGAATTTTACTGTAAATAGCTCATTGGGGTTAGATTGATGGTCCGAAAATTTTGTGTGCTTCAATGCCGGAACATCCTTTAAATAGCTGCTTTTTACTCCTATGGGAATGATTTCATATAGAGCGGTAACCGTATGACCGGAGCCTAATTCTCCTGCATCTTTGGTATCGTCCATAAAATCTTCATCGTTTAGCATTCTGTTTTCATAACCAATGAGCCTATATGCCTGCACTTTTTTCGGGTTAAATTCTACCTGAATTTTGACATCTTTGGCAATGGTATATAAGGTGCCTCCAAATTCTTTCCCAAAGACTTTTTGAGCTTCTTGCATTGAATCTATATAGGCGTGATTTCCGTTGCCTTTGTCTGCTAAGATTTCTAATTTGGAATCTTTATAATTCCCATATCCAAAGCCTAAGACGGATAAAAACACACCTGATTTTCTTTTATCTGAAATTAGTTTTTCCATAGCTTTATTGCTGGATTTGCCAACATTAAAATCTCCGTCTGTTGCCAGGATAACTCTGTTATTACCTCTTTTTTTGAAGTTTTTTTCTGCTAATGTATATGCCAATTTCAGGCCTGCTTCTCCGGCAGTAGACCCTCCGGATTCCAAATTATCTAAGGCAACAATTATCTTTTCTTTATCACTCCCTGAAGTGGGTTCTAATACAACCCCTGCAGCACCGGCATAGACAACAATAGCTACTTTGTCTTGTTTTCTTAATTGGTTCACTAAAAGTTTAAAAGCAGATTTCAGTAAAGGTAATTTGTTTTGAGAGTTCATAGAACCGGAAACATCAATCAAAAAAGTAAGATTAGAAGGGGGTAGTTTTTCTTGCAAATACTCTTTCCCTTGTAAACCTATTCTCACCAATTTTGTTTGAGGATTCCAAGGAGTTTTTACAACTTCGGTATGTATTGAAAAAGGATGATTGTCTCTAGGTTGAGGATAGTCGTAGTCAAAATAGTTGATCATTTCTTCAATTTTAATGGCATCAAACGGTATTTTTTGACCGTTATTTATCATTCTTCTGATATTACTGTAAGAAGCTTTGTCTACATCTATGGAAAAAGTGGACAACGGAGCTAATTGTACTCGTTCAAATTTATTTTCATTGATTTGTGCATATGACTCATCATTTTGTAACCTGTAATTTCCTTTTTTAGTAATAATCACAATGCATCCGTTTTTTGCTGATGTTCCGAACATTTTTTTGGCTCTTCCGGGTTTATAAACATTGACATGTTTTAGAGCGTCTTTTCCCAGGTTTTTAACGATACTGTTATATTGAGATTGAATGGGGATTCCATCTACAATATAAAGCGGTTCTTTATTGGATGTAGTTCTTCCGGTACTGCTGTTTTTATTGTCAGGAGTGATCTGTATTCCGCCGGTTTGCCCTCTTAGTTGATTGCTTATTTTATTGCGGTATGCTTTTCTCTCTTGCTTTTCCACACGTTTTGCAGATACTGAAACAGCATCATATTCCGGGCTAACTCCATAACCTATAACCACAAATTCATCAATTACTTTACCCCCTTCAACCATTTTTATATCAATACTATTAGCAGTTCCGACAGTTCTTTCTACTGTTTGGTAGCCTAAATAGGAGAAGATCAAAACATCGCCGATATTTGCTTTGATAGTGTATTTTCCGTCAAAATCTGTCTCGGTTCCGTTAGTAGTACCTTTAATTATAATAGTAACTCGGGGCAAAGCTCCGCTTGCATCCGAAACCGTTCCCGTAATTTTTTTCTGTTGTCCGTGAGTTGCTACTATCATTAATAGCGTCAGTGTGCTTAAGATTTTTTTTAACATGGTTGCAGGTTTTAAATTCCGGGTAAACCTACAACCGGCTTATTGTATAAAAAACAACAAATGAGTGAACGCTATCATTATGGCAGTTAACCCTACTTTTTGATTAGGGAACTATTGAGTCTAAAATTTTTATTCGTTGAATTTTTCCTGTTTCGGTTTCTTTAAATTGAGGAATGAAGTATATCTTTTTGGGGATTTCATATTTGTTGAGATTCGAATAGGTTTCTTTTGGAATGTGAAATTCGGTTCCTTCAATAAGTAATATTAATTTTTCTCCGAGAAGCTTATCATGCATACCTGCTACAAAGAAACGCCTTTTGATTTGTGGAGCCAGTTTTCTTTCTATCTCTTCCGGGTGTAATTTGATTCCTCCCGAATTGATCACATAATCACACCTGCCTTTCCAGTTGAATTGAGTAGGAGTTATTATCTCTACGATATCATTTGTAATTAATGGTGTATCGGAGATTTTTGGGGCATCAATTACCAAACAGCTCCTGTTGTCTTTTGAAATAGTAATATCGGGCAATACCTCATAATGTTTGGATGAAGGTTCGGAATTTTTAAAATGATTCAGTTTTTTTACGGCGATATGTGTACTTGTTTCTGTCATTCCGTAGGTGGCAAAAACTTGTGTAGATATCTTTTGTATTGCCCTTTCCAAATCGATATCAACTGCTCCACCGCCAACAATTAATTTTTTAACTCTATGGATATCCTGCAGCGAGTTTCTTAACTGCATTGGAATCATTGCTGAAAAATCATAGGTTTTTGAGGTGTTTTTCAGCGGATTGGCATCTGTTTTCACAATATCCAGGTGCCAACCCAATACCATAGCTCTTACCAGCATCATTTTGCCGGCAATATAATCTGCTGATAAGCACAAGAGGGCAGTTGTATTTTCAGGGAGATTAAAAAATCTTCCCGTAGTTTTTGCCGAATGTATCATGTGCCGTTTTTTTAATTCGATCTCTTTGGGCGTTCCGATAGAACCGGAAGTTGTTAAGGAAAGTGTGGGTTTTTCTGAAAACCAATCTCGCAAAAACAAAAAAACAGCATGAGGTGTGGTAGCGGCATATCTTACTAATTCTTCCTTTGATTCAAAAGAGTTCCCGTTTAGTTTAAAGTTACTGTGAAATGAACTATTCTTCAATAATGATTGGGTTTTCTATTTTGCCAAATAGTTTTTCTTTCCAGTTTGTCCAGCCGTATTTTTTAGAAAATACAATAATAATAATTGGGTATACTACCAATACCGGGAAAAATAATTCCCACCCGGCAGAGGGCTCTGAAATGTCTATATACAACGCATCTGTTTGGAAAACAGTCCAGTCTGTAGTAACAAACAATGCAGCAACAATATTATTGACCGCATGCATTCCCATAGCCAGCTCGGTGCCTTCGTCCATTAAGGTTATGATTCCGAATAAGAAACCTGTCCCGATGTAAAAGACCAGTGCTATATAGCCTATTTTTTCAATTTCAGGGTTTGCTGCGTGTAAAAGTCCAAACAGAATAGCAGTGAGAAATAATGGAACCCAATTGTTTTTAATGAGCATTCCGATTCCCTGCATCAAATAGCCTCTGAAAATAATTTCCTCGAAACTTGTTTGTAGTGGGATAAAGAGGATGGATACGACTACCAATATAAGGAAAGGTATCGGTTTAAAATTCCAAATGAAATAATCGGGGAATGCTATAATTCCAAGAGTAATCATTACACAGGAAACAACTGCCCACAAACCGGCTCCGTAAAAAATCCGATGCCAATCTATTTTTTTTCTTGAGGTAATGACTTCTGTTATCTTTTTTTTATGTAGTTTTTTTATGCATAAAATCAACACCGGCAATCCAAAAATAAAGGGCAATAACATCATAAACAGGTAGAAATTAGAGTTCAAACCAATATCCGTAAAATAGTGTTGAGTACTCTCCTGAAACCTGTCCATATCTCCCCCGACTTTAAAAAGTGCAACTATTCCGAGGGGTAGTGAGCCCATTTGTGTGGCTATAAAAACAGCCAATAATGTCACAATATACATCCACCAGTCATTTTGTCCTTTGTATGCTTGTTGTATGAAATTCATATCGGTTAAGTATAAACGCAGTAGCGGGTTTAGTTACTGAATTTTCATATTTTTAACTGGTGTTAAATTTACAGAATTAAATTCGATTAAAGACTTAACCCGCTATTGTGTTTATAGAATACTGTGTTTTCGTACTTTTTCGACTGTTTGTCAGTCAGCGTTGGTAAAGATATAACCTGAGTTCGACCAAAGAAAAGTGATTTTTTACCAAAGAAAAAGCAGATTATTTAGTATATTAAAGTATTGAAATTCAATATTCTAAAATAATTTCTGCTTATGGTTTCTATAGATAAAGTTACTGATATTTTTTGTTCCATTGATGATTTTTGTCAAGTTTTTGAACCAGCTTTACAAAAAAGGCTCATTTCTGAAGGAAAAAAGAAAAGAAAACGAGTTTTTACAATGTCGACCAGTGAAATTTTAACCATAACTGTACTGTTCCATACTAGCGGTATTAGAACTTTCAAACATTTCTACCTTTTTTATCTTCAAAAGCATCTAACAAAAGAGTTTCCTAATACTGTTTCCTATAATCGCTTTGTAGAATTGATGCAATCTAACATGCTTCCTTTAATAATCTATATGAAAACTTGTTGTTTGGGACAATGTACAGGTATTTCATTTATAGATTCTACGCCTTTGAGAGTTTGCAACAAAAAGAGGATTAGAAACAATAAAGTATTCAAAGGTCTTGCAACTACAGGGAAGTCTACTATGGGGTGGTTTCACGGTTTCAAACTTCATATTTTAATCAATGATAAAGGCGAACTTCTCAACTTTATTATTACTCAAGCCAATGTCGATGACAGAACTCCTATTAAGGAACATAATTTTCTCAAAGAAATAGTTGGAAGTTTATATGACGATAAAGGCTATATCTCTAAGGAAATTACTCAAATGCTTTTTGATGACGGATTACATTTAGTAACTAGCATTAAGAACAATATGAAAAATATGCTAATCACAATGCGTGATAAAATACTTTTGAGAAAACGTTCTGTTATAGAAACCATTAATGATCAACTTAAAAATATAAGTCAAGCAGAACATTCCAGGCATAGAAGTTTTGGAAATTTCATAACAAACCTAGTCGCAAGTCTTATTGCTTATTCTTTTCAAGAAAAGAAACCAGCTATCAAATTTGACAATCAAAATTCTACACAATTAGAACTCTTTTGCTAAATTCTTACGTCGAACTCAGGTATATAGTCTTTTGCAATTTTTGGCTTATGTGTTGACTTTAGCGAATTGCAAATTCTTTAGCAAAGTCGAAATAGGTGGAAAAACGACAAGCCCAACGTTTCTCAAGCCCTGCTTCTTTGTGATGTTGTGGATTGTTTTCACAATTCAAAATCATCTGAAATATAATTATCTGATTTAATTAAGGTAAACTCATAATAGTTACATAATTCTTCTAATGTATTGGATAATATTGACTTTTCTCCCTCTTCAGAAAAATTACCCAATAAAAGATAGTTTATTAATGATGTTCTAACCTTATTTTTGCTTTTCGAGTTTTTATCGCAAAACTTTTGATTCTTCCGGTTTGATTGTCATAAATACTGTAATACATAGCTATCTTCCTTTATAAATTTTACCGTTTGCAGTTAGTGTATAATTCCCTCTATCAACTCTTTCAAAAAGTTTCATCCCATTTGATGAATTACTGTTTAACTCGTGATGATTTAACTCACCTCTGATTGAGTTTCGGAATGTTTCTATTTTATATTTATCTTCCATTTCTTCTGATTTTACTCTTTCCAATAATGCTTCATAAATTTCAGGTATCGTTACTGTTTGAATGTCTTTTTTGATTTGTTCGTTTATAAAATCAACAATCATCGATTTTATAGAAGGAATAGTTCCGGGAAGTTCTTTTTCTTTTTCCTCTATATCCTTAATCGTTTTTTTTAAACCTTTATCTTTCAAGGTTTGATTTTCATTTTTTGTAAAAGCTTTGAAAACATCTGAGTATCCGCTTAAATATTCTTCATTTGGTTCGAAAACACTATCTGTGAATTTTATAGAATTGTAAATAGCTTTTAATTGAGAATTATAAATCGGTTTCTTTTCGTTAAAAATTGTATTGACTTCAAAATTAGTGAGTAAACCACCACCTGTCATATTCGCACTACCGACAATAGACGTTGTTTCTTTACCATTATTAAAAAGATATATTTTTGGGTGAAAAACTATACTTGTTTTGTTTGATTTTCTATCTCCGTAACAGTAAAATTTTAAATTTGGATGTAGTTTTTTTAGATTGATAAAATATAATATAGATTTAGGATCTGTGGTTTTAAAATCAAGTCCAGTAATTATTTCAAACTTACCATCATTATTTAGAGAAGTTTTTAAAGATTTTTCAATGACTTTAATACCCGTATATTTTAAAAATGCAACTGCTATTTGTGTGTCAATAGAATTCTGTAATTCTTGATTAATTACTTTTCCTATTGGATAATTTAAATTTGATAATATTTGAATTGAACTCATAATTTTCTTTTGTGTTAAAGATTGAGGCGGAAATCCTTTTTGTAAAAATAAAAAGATGTAATGTAAAGCCTGACCCAATAGGGGAACACCCAAATCCTTAAAATTCTACTTCTCTGTTATCAATAATGACTCTTTATATTTAATTCCTTTAATCTCATAAATTGTATGAAAAATTTTAGTTTTTCCAACATTATTTAAAATCTCAACTATTTCATGATATTCAATTTTATTAGCTGAAGATTTACTCTTTGGTTTGTATGTATTGTTGTATGAAACTGCGAAATACTTTACATCTAAATTCTCTGCCAAATCCTTGAAAGCACCTTTCGCTTTGACCGTACAATATTTACTCATATTTTCCGGTTCGGGTTTTAGAGCAACTCCATATAATTTTGGTTTTTCCCATTGAACCAAATTTTCATAAATATGATAAAATCGACTGTATTGTCTTGAGTTGTAAGGTGGATCGATGTACGCAATATCGCCTTTTAATTTTTTAACCAATTTGTTGGAATCTTCACGATAAATTTTTGTTCCTGCAAAATCTTCGGTTTGAATTAAACGAAAATTCAAAGGTCTTTTTGCAATTGGTTTTTTAATATATGCATCAAAATGCCCGACTGTATTGGCAAGTCTGTCTATAGTGTAAATTAAAGATGTTAAAAGGATTGCATATTCTTTTGAGTTTAATTTGTTTTTTTGGTTTTCAATATCTTGTCGAATATGTCCGATTAATTTTGAAACGTCTTTTTCATAAAATTTTCCACCAAAATTTTTAGAAAAATAGTTTTCCTTAATATTTTTTGGACTTAATGTATTGTATTCATTAACAATATCAATTAGTTTTTTTGAGTCCCATTTTTTGTTTTTAAAAAATGCTTGATAAGCGATATTATTTGAATATAAAATATCGTTTAATACAACACTTTTATACATTTTCATTGCCTCTTTTGCTACGATTGCTGTTCCCGAAAAGATGTCTATAAAAGTGGACTTGCTACATTTAGAGTGACAAAGAGTTAAGCTAATTTTATCTAAAATAACTTAACCATATGAAACGAAGAAAATACAGTAAAGAGTTTAAAATTAAAGCAGTAGAATTAAGCAATGTACGAGGTAACACAAAGCAGATTGCCATGGAATTGGGAATCAGTGCAGATCTTATTTACAGATGGCGTAGAGAATTAGAACAGCGTCCTGATTTAGCTTTTAGCGGTAATGGCGTCAAACAACTCACAGAAGATCAGAAAGAGTTAGAGCGATTACGTAAACAGCTCAAGGATGTTACCATGGAGCGGGATATCTTAAAAAAGGCCGTGAGCATCTTCTCCAAGAGCGATCGGAAGTATTGAAATTTATCAAAGATTACAGTAGAGAATATCCGGTTGGGAAGATGTGTAAAATTTTTAAAATTAGTAGAAACAGTTATTACAGGAGTAAGAATTATGTTCCATCAGATAGAGATGGAAAAAATCGTATGCTACTCTCTGAGATTCACCGTATCTGTGAGCGAAGTAAATCTACTTATGGAAGTCCTAGAATTACAGAGGAACTCAAAGCTAAAGGGTTTAAAGTATCTAGGTCTAGGGTAGCACGATTGATGAAAAAACACGGGATTAAAGCAGTTCGTAAAAAGAAATTTGTTGTCACGACAGATTCTAAGCATCAATATCCAGTAGCTGATAATGTATTGGATAGAGATTTTAAAGCTACCGCTGCTGCACAGAAATGGGTTTCTGATATTACCTATTTAAAGACTGCACAAGGATGGCTGTACTTAACGGTAATTATTGACCTGTTTGATCGTAAAGTCATTGGTTGGTCTTTGAGCAATGGACTCAAAGCAAGACAAACTATCATTGCTGCATGGAGAATGGCTGTAAACAACAGAATGCCTTGTGAAGGTATGATTTTTCATTCTGATCGAGGTGTACAATACGCATCTCATGCGTTTGTTAATATCCTTAAAAGTTATCATGTAACACCCAGTATGAGTAGAAAAGGAAACTGTTGGGATAATGCAGTAGCTGAATCTTTTTTTAAAACAATCAAAACAGAACTAATGATAGACAATAAGTTTATATCCAACAAAAGTATTCAAATTAAAGTCTTTGAATACATAGAAACTTGGTACAACAGATACAGAAGACATTCTGCTCTTGGTTACAAAAATATCATCGAATTTGAAAAATTATATCAAATCAAAAATGTAGCTTAACTTTTTGTACCATTTTTTGTTGCATATCCAATAGTTGTGTATATGGTAAATAGACGCTCTAACTGTAAATTATCAAACGTTAGAAGCGCCTTCAAATCATAATCGCTTCCCTTAAATAAACGAAGATAACCATTGACGGTATTACGAGATATGCCAAGGGTTATACCTATTTTACGATTACTTAAACCATCTAAATGAAGGCTTAGTATTTGTTTTAAATCCATAGGATCAAGTGTGTTTGCCATGCTGTTATTTTTATAATAAACAGCAAGGTAATTGCTTACTTAATCTCTATAAGTGGTCACTGTGTAATGTCAATGTGTGGCACAAATCAAACCGTAAAACTAGCACAGTTTAAACCGTAATTAATGGCACTATGACTCCGAAATCAATGGCACAAATCGAAACGGAATAGCCAGATTGTAAAAAACCCTTCTAAAACTGCCCAAATTAAGGCATTCCTAGGGTATGAATGGAGTGCGGCAAAAGGCAATGAGGGAATCAAATATTTAGGAGGTATTCAACTGGACAAGCTCGAAGGAGAAGATGAAGAAGTTGGAGATGTTGCCTTAGAAGAAGAAGACAAACGAGTATTAAGTAATATTTTTAACCTGAACAATATCAATACGCCTCTTTATGACCCACACAACAAAAAGAATGAGGAGAAGATTAACCATTTGATTAATCAGAGTTTTAAGGGTGAAGATTTTGATATTTCAGAAGAATTAAAAAATTCGGTAACAATGGCTTCCTTACTTGACATGATGGAATTCTCTCGAATCGATTTTTCTAAATCAATTAGTTTAACATCAAAACAACAAGCTTTTGAATTAAAAACTAAATGGGATTCAGAGCGATTAGGTGATGTTATAGATGTAAAAATTGGAGGCACTCCTTCAAGGAGTAATTCAAATTACTTTACTGGAGATAATTTATGGGTTTCCATTTCAGAAATGAAAGGACAGGTTATTACAGACACAAAAGAAAAAATAACAGAACAAGGAATTAAAGATTCAAATGTAAAACTTATCCCAAAAGGAACAACTCTATTAAGTTTCAAGCTTTCTATCGGAAAAACTGCAGTTGCAGGAAAAGATCTATACACAAATGAAGCTATTGCTGGACTTATACCAAAAGACAAAAAGCAAGTTCTAAGCCCATACATTTTTCATTTGTTTAATGCAAAATTGATTGACTTAGAAAATGTTGGTTTAAATACATTCGGAAAAAGCTTGAATAGTGGATATCTAAAATCTGAAGTAAAAATCCCACTCCCTCCACCAGAAGTTCAACAACAAATTGTAGTTTCTTGCTCTCTAATTGATAAAGAAGGGGAAAAGGCGGAAAAAGAGATTGAGAAGGGTTACGATATAATTGAAAAACTAATCACAGACTTTTCAAATCAAGGATACCCAACTAAAAAAGTTTCCAATTTATCCGAAGTCAACCCTTCAAAATCGGAAGTTAGAGAGGTTGATGAGAACACAGTAGTTTCTTTCATAGAAATGGCTTCTGTAAGCGAAGAAGGCTTTATATCTCATAAAGAAGATCGTTTACTCAAAGATGTGAAGTCTGGAAGTTACCGCTATTTCAAAGAAAAAGATATTATTATTGCGAAAATCACTCCCTGCATGGAAAATGGTAAATGTGCAATTGCAACAGGTTTAACTAACCAAATTGGATTTGGAAGTTCTGAATTTCATGTTTTTAGAGTAGATGAAGCGTTAACAACCAACAAATTCTTATTTGCTTTCCTGAACAGAGAGGTTATCAGAAAAGAAGCTGAACAAAACATGACCGGTTCAAGTGGGCATAGAAGAGTTCCAGATACATTTTACAAGAATCTACAAATTCCGGTTCCAACTGACAAAAAAAATCAGACGGAACTGATTTCAAATATTGAAAAGGCTGAAAAGAAAATCAAAGCCTCACAAGACATCATTGACGGGGTAACCAAACGAAAAGAAACTGTGATAAAGTCTTACTTGATGGGAGAAGTAACAGAACCTGAATTAGCCATAGCAGCAGAACCAAAAGTAGATTATAAAAAGAAATAGCCAACGCAAGTTCAAGCACATTGCAATCCTCCTACGTACGGTTGCAAAGAGCTTTCTCTCCAACGCTAAAAACGAAATGAATAAAATAAAAACGGCATATAACAATGTGTATAGTGCATAGCACCCTGCGGGATGCTACGACACCATACACGGACCGTTAGCATTCATTAAAACAGAGATGACAATCCAAGAAATAATATCTGCAATAGGACTTATTGGTTTAGGTGGACTACTAAAAGGGCTTCTTGATTTTTTCATTGCTGATAAAAAAAGAAAATCCGAGACAAAACATCAATTCAAAGAAACTAGATACAAAGCAATTATTCTACTCTGTTATACCTATGTTAATTTTGAAAGAGAAGGGACAACAATCATTGTACAGAGACCTGATATTGATTCAAAAGAAAGACTTTATAATGAACTAAATGCAGAATGGATTAATATGATACTTTATGCCTCCGATAAAGTTTTATTATCAATGAAAAACTTTTTGGAATCAGGTAAAGAATCGGAATTTAACGAACTTATCATTTCTATGCGTAAAGACCTATATGGAATCAAAACTAAGATTTCAATGAGAAACTTGAAACTACTAACAAAGCCTGATTAATTTGATTTTCTTCTTGTTTTTGGATATTGCTTCTGCTTAAACTCTGAAATCTCATCTCGTAATTTTTTATTCGCATTTTGAATCAATTCATTTTGGACTTTCATAATGCTCAAAAGGTCATTCATTGCATTCAAATTCTCTAATTGAGTAAAAACAATCCTTTCTAAATCTGCTTTTGTGTACTTCATCATAATAAAAATGATTTTTTAATTTTAGTTACTCATAATACATCATTGAATCTTCAAACAAATCAATAGTTACGTAATACGATTCAAATATAGTTTAAAAAGTTAAAAATTCAATTCTTTTTAATAAACTATTTTTACACTAAATGCTATTTACATAGTCTAAAACGATTCAAATGACCAGTAAAAAGAATTATAATAGAATACGGGTAGTTTTAGCTGAACAAGACAGAACAAACAAATGGTTAGCTGAAAAAGTAGGTAAAAATAGGACGACTGTTTCAAGATGGTGTACAAATGATATGCAACCGTCTATTGAGACTTTAGCAGAAATTGCTGAAATTCTAGATGTTGATATTAGAGAATTATTATTACCGACTAAAAAGTAAATCTCTCACAGCTGTGAGAGATTTGAAATTTACCAATCTCTATCACACCTGTGCGAGAATTAGAAATATCCAAATGAATGATTTAACTACATATAATGAATTTTTCAAAGAGATTGTCAACACAATCAGTTCTACTAAATATGAAGCTTATAAAGCACTAAACAAACATCATATTGCTCAAAATTTTGAAATTGGGAAACTGATTGTCCAAAACCAAGAAAAGAATAATTGGGGAAAATCTATTGTTGATACCTTATCCAAAGACATTAATAAAATCATTGATGGTGTAAAAGGCTACTCTCCTCAGAATTTATGGAGAATGAGGCAATTCTACTTAGAATACAAAGATAATGCTGACTTATTAGAATTAGCGTTAACCATTCCTTGGGGGCAAAATTTATTAATCCTTCATCAAGTAAAAGATATTGAAGAAAGAGCATATTACTTAGACGCTACGAACAAATTGGGTTGGAGTAGAGCCGTTCTACTCAACCAAATAAAAGCAAATGCTTATCAACATCATTTAAAAGACCCTAAACAAAGTAATTTTGAAAAAGCATTGCCAGTTCATTTATCCGAACAAGCTAATGAAGCAATGAAGAGTGAATATAATCTTGACTTTCTTGGAATTACCAAACCTATTTTGGAAAAAGAACTAGAAAATAGGTTAGTTGAAAATATTCGTGATTTACTCCTTGAACTTGGTTACGGTTTTAGCTTTATAGGCAATCAGTACCGACTAAAACTGAACCAAAAAGAATACTTCATTGACCTTCTGTTTTATCACAGGATATTGAAATGTTTGGTAGCTATTGAATTAAAGACTGTTGAATTTGAGCCTGAATTTGCAGGTAAGATGAACTTCTATCTTGAATTATTGGATGAACAAGAGAAACAACCAGACGACAATCCATCTATCGGAATAATTCTTTGCCCAATAAAAGACAATCTTGAAGTTGAATACACATTGAGAACAAATAATAAACCGATTGGAGTTTCTTCGTATAAGTTAACACAGGAATTACCTAGCAATCTGAAAGGAAAGGTTCCTACATCAGAAGAATTAAAACGAATGCTAACAATGGCTATAAATAATAGCGGGGATAGTGATAAATCAAAGAGCAATGACTAATAGGAAAGATAGTAGTAACCCGAAAGTTAATTACCTTAAAATCCGCTACTATTCATAGCCGGAACGTTACCTGCAACCCTGACCCGTCCTGAAATATGTATACAAAAAACAACAAGTATATGTATAAAAATGATGGATATGTAAGACGTTATAGTGAGAGTTTTAAACTCAAAGTATTAGCAGAACTTACCAAAGGAAACCATTCCAAAAGACAAATTGCCTTAACTTACGGCATACAATCTAGTACGATAAACGTATGGATTAAAAAATATGACCGTAAAGATTTAATGAACACCCGTGTAACCGTGCAAACAGACGACGAATTATCCCGTATTAAAGCCCTTCAAAAAGAGCTAAAACAACTCAAAGATCTTCTTATTAAAAAGGATCTAGATAAACTTGTGAATGATAGTTATCTTGAAGTAGCTGCTGAAAATCTTGGCTATAAAAATGTTGAAGAATTAAAAAAAAACTTAAACATAAAGCCTTAATGAAAATAGCACCGATTAATAGAAAAAAAAGAAGGTACGCCATCGCTACTATTTGTAATGCTTTCGAGTTAAAAAGAGATGCTTATTACAAATATCAAAAAAGGTTTGTTCTTAAAAAACAAATAGAACAAAATGTAATAATGCTTGTTAAAAAAAGCAGGAAAACATTACCCAGAGAAGGTACTAGAAAGCTAATGAAATCCTTACATAATGATTTTAGGAAACAGAATATAAATATAGGTAGAGACCAGTTATTTAGAATCTTAAAAGAAAATAATTTGTTAATTAGAAGGAAAAAATATTCTTCTAAAACAACCAACTCTTACCATCGTTTTTATAAATATAAAAATATCATAAAAGACCTGATCATTAATAGACCTAACCAAGTTTGGGCTTCGGATATTACCTATATAAGAACTATAAATGGATTTTGTTATTTAGCACTTATTACTGATATGTATTCAAGAAAAATAGTAGGCTATGATATTAGTGATAGTTTAGAACTTAAAGGCTGTGTTAGAGCTTTAAATAAAGCTATTTATCAAACTAAAAATACCGAAGAAATCATACATCATTCTGATAGAGGAATACAATATTGTAGCAATGTTTATACTCAAATTTTGAAAAGAAAAAAGATACAAATCAGTATGACCCAAGAAAATCATTGCTACGAAAACGCAATGGCCGAAAGAGTTAACGGAATTTTAAAAGATGAATTCTTCCTCGACCAAACATTTACAAATATCAATCACGCCAAAAAAGCAACAAAAAATGCAATCAAATTATATAATAATAAAAGATTACATTTATCTTTAGATTATAAAACACCTAATTACGTGCACAAAAATGTAGCATAAATTTTAATAATTAACTGTAGCCCTATTTTAGGACGAGACATTTGAGTTAACCAATCGGCGAGTTCGTATAGGTTCTCATTGTAAACCCCGAATTCTTTAGCATCCGAATCGGTTTGCCCTACTGCCACCCAATGGCTACGGCTGCCAATGTCAATACCTGCAGCATTGGTATTGACTACGTTTAAAGACATTTTTTCTTCCATTGTTAATATGTGCTTAAAGGCTCTAAGAGAATGTGCTTTAGGCAAAGAGATTATTCTGAACGGGACGGTCGCCAATGGACTAACGGCAAACATTCCAACCAGGATTGCGCTCGTGCTTACACAAGGTAGCAACACTTTGAAAAACGGTTTTGCAAAGAGCTGTAATTTAAAACCATAAGGTACAAATTTTACGTTAGCCAAGAGGCTAAAGTTTCCACGAGTCTATGAGGGGTGTCTCGTCCTAAAATAGGGCTACAGTTAATTATTAAAATTTATGCTACATTTTTGTGCACGTAATTAGGTGTTTTATAATCTAAAGATAAATGTAATCTTTTATTATTATATAATTTGATTGCATTTTTTGTTGCTTTTTTGGCGTGATTGATATTTGTAAATGTTTGGTCGAGGAAGAATTCATCTTTTAAAATTCCGTTAACTCTTTCGGCCATTGCGTTTTCGTAGCAATGATTTTCTTGGGTCATACTGATTTGTATCTTTTTTCTTTTCAAAATTTGAGTATAAACATTGCTACAATATTGTATTCCTCTATCAGAATGATGTATGATTTCTTCGGTATTTTTAGTTTGATAAATAGCTTTATTTAAAGCTCTAACACAGCCTTTAAGTTCTAAACTATCACTAATATCATAGCCTACTATTTTTCTTGAATACATATCAGTAATAAGTGCTAAATAACAAAATCCATTTATAGTTCTTATATAGGTAATATCCGAAGCCCAAACTTGGTTAGGTCTATTAATGATCAGGTCTTTTATGATATTTTTATATTTATAAAAACGATGGTAAGAGTTGGTTGTTTTAGAAGAATATTTTTTCCTTCTAATTAACAAATTATTTTCTTTTAAGATTCTAAATAACTGGTCTCTACCTATATTTATATTCTGTTTCCTAAAATCATTATGTAAGGATTTCATTAGCTTTCTAGTACCTTCTCTGGGTAATGTTTTCCTGCTTTTTTTAACAAGCATTATTACATTTTGTTCTATTTGTTTTTTAAGAACAAACCTTTTTTGATATTTGTAATAAGCATCTCTTTTTAACTCGAAAGCATTACAAATAGTAGCGATGGCGTACCTTCTTTTTTTTCTATTAATCGGTGCTATTTTCATTAAGGCTTTATGTTTAAGTTTTTTTTTAATTCTTCAACATTTTTATAGCCAAGATTTTCAGCAGCTACTTCAAGATAACTATCATTCACAAGTTTATCTAGATCCTTTTTAATAAGAAGATCTTTGAGTTGTTTTAGCTCTTTTTGAAGGGCTTTAATACGGGATAATTCGTCGTCTGTTTGCACGGTTACACGGGTGTTCATTAAATCTTTACGGTCATATTTTTTAATCCATACGTTTATCGTACTAGATTGTATGCCGTAAGTTAAGGCAATTTGTCTTTTGGAATGGTTTCCTTTGGTAAGTTCTGCTAATACTTTGAGTTTAAAACTCTCACTATAACGTCTTACATATCCATCATTTTTATACATATACTTGTTGTTTTTTGTATACATATTTCAGGACGGGTCAAAAACAACATCAAAACCGTAGCTATGGAAAGTACAGGCAACTACTGGCAAAATCTGCACGCTGTCCTTACCGCCAAAGGTTTTGAAATTACCCTTTGCAATGGAAAGTTTACCAAAAACATTAAAGGTAAAAAGACCGATGTGAAAGACTGTCAATGGATACAAAAGCTACACAGCTTAGGGTTACTATCAGGCAGCTTTTTACCTGATGAAGATACTGAAATTCTACGCACCTTTACAAGACACAGGAGTAATTTGATAAAACAAGCTGCATCAGCTACCAAGAAAATACAAAAGTATCTTAGACTGATCAATATCCGTTTGGATGTGGTCGTTAAAGATATTGTTGGACTTACAGGACTTAAAATTATAAGAGCCATCGCAATGGGAGAAACCAACCCTAAAACATTAGCAAGTTACAGACACTATAACTGTAAAAAAAGTGAAGAAGAAATCGGCAAAGCCTTGCACTCTAATGGCAGAAAAGATTTTCTTTATGCCTTAAAAGACGAATTAGACACTTATGAATTCATTCAAAAGAAAATTAGAGAATGTGATGACCAAATTGCTGAAAAACTTGATGATATAATCAGTAAAGACCCGGAGAAACAAGAACATCACATTGCTAAAAAGCCTTACAAACGTATCAATAAAAATACCCCAAAATATATAGATATCAACTTAAAATCCTATCAAATATTTAAAAGCATAGATTTACTTGCTATTGAGGGCATGATGAGTTATAATACCGTATTAGCCATTATGAGTGAAGTAGGCTATGATGGCATAAAAAAGTTTAAAACCGCTAAGCAATTTACCTCTTGGCTCAGACTTGGACCAAACAACAAAGTAAGTGGCGGAAAGGTGCTATCGACTAAAGTAGGCAAGGGAAGTAATCGGCTTAAAATAACACTTCGTAATGCTGCAAATGCTATTGGAAATTTAAAGGATAGTAACCCATTAAGAGATTTCTTTCATAGAATTAATTTTAGAAAAGGACGTGTCTCTGCCATCACGGCTACGGCAAGAAAATTAGCAGTAATCATCTGGAATATGGTCGTCAAAGGAGTACCATACCAAAACCCAGAAGGCTACCTTTACCTTGACCAAAAAAGAAAACTTGGATTAGTTAAAAGAATTAGAAAACAAATCGATAAATTTGGATTGACTAATGAAAACTTAGAACTAAATTTAAAACAACTGCTAGAGGCTAAATACTGAATGAACAAAATTTTATTAATATTACCCTTTTTTCTACTGACTATTGTAGGCTGTAAAGCACAGGATAAAGAACCATCTGATTTTATTCCGAAAGGATATACTGAATTTGAAAAATATTTTGGAGACCTTAATAAAGATGGATTGGAAGATTGTGTTTTGATAATCAAAAAGTCTGATACAGCAAATATTGTTACGAATCGATTTGACAAAAAAGTTGATAGAAATAGACGTGGAATTATTGTATTGTTTAAAAATGAAAAAGGTTATCAACTTGCTGATAAAAACTATGATTGTTTTTCATCCGAAAATGAAGATGGTGGAGTTTATTTTCCGCCAGAATTATGGATTGAAATTAAAAATAACAAATTGTATGTTCATTATGGACACGGCAGATATGGATATTGGAAATACAATTTCCGATTTCAAAACTCGAATTTTGAGTTAATTGGATATGATTCAAGTAGTAATCGTGGACCGATCACAATGACGGAAACAAGTATTAACTTCTTGACAAGAAAAAAATTAATCAAAGAGAACATTAATAAAAATGATGAAGGCGGAGAAGAAAAGTTTAAAGAAACTTGGAATGATATTGAAATAGAAAATCTAATCAAACTGTCTGAAATAAAAGACTTTGACGAATTAGATATGTATAATCATTAAATAAAAAACTGCCCACAACAACACCTAAACTGCATTAAAACGCAGTTTAGCCAAACCGCCGTCGGCAATTCACGAAGACAAGAACATGAAAGAAAAATATTTTTTCTGCTTGTTTGATGTTTTAGGCTTTTCTAAAAAGCTAGCGGATATTAGGGTGGAAGAAATGAATAAACTCTATCAGGTTTTAGCGAAAAGAGTAAATTCAATAAGTGGTTTTATTGCAATGGTTCCTAATGTTTCAGGTCATATTGGAGTTTGTTCAAGAGACATTGATAGCCATTATTTTAGCGATACATTTATTTTATGGACTAAAGCATTATCAGACCCCACGGCACGACTATTCACTGAATTGGTGAGCGACTTAATTTGCGATGGAATTGAAATGAATTTGCCTCTCAGAGGAACAATCACTTATGGCGATTTAATATTGGATAAACCCACAAATACTTTTATTGGCGAGCCTATTATTGAAGCTCATAACATAGAGGTTAATCAAGATTGGATAGGTGTTTCTTTTGGAAAATCTGTATCGGCAAATGAAGCCCGGCTGCGCCCGATAAGCAGCGGTGGATTTTTGTAGGCGACTCATAGGAGCCGTCAGCAAAAATACAGAGTAGCTGCGGGTGAGCGGAGCAGAAGCAGGGAGGCAGCAGCTTTTTTTAAAGCCAAGCGCAGCGGATAGGCGTAAAAAAGTGCTGCACAGAGGGGCGTAGCGAACACCTTTGATTCCGCTACTAAAGTTTGTTTCAAGTTTGAGGAGTTTCCAGTTCCGGATGCTGCTAAATCACCCACTATAAGTGGTATACTATCAATTTTTCTTATAGCACTATCAATAAAATTTATGGAAGATCGAGGAGTTAAAAAGTTTTTGGGTTTCTGGTTAAACTCATCCTGCTTTTTCAATAATACTTTTTATATCTTTGTATAACTATGGACGTGAAAACAATAAAATTAGACTTGATTAATTGGCTTATTCATCTTAAAGATGAAGCAATCATTAATAAGATAAATTCTATTAAAAATAATGATAAAGATTCTATTGACTCTTTTTTTGAAGAAAATAATCAAATTAGGCGGTTGTTAGATCAACGTCTCAAAGAAAGACCTACAACATTTACTGACGCCAGAGTTTCTTTAAATAAGATTAAAGAACAACATGGGCTTTAATCTTGTTATTTCTCCTTTAGCAGAATTAGATATTGCAGAAGCTTATGCACATTATGCTGCCCTACTCTTCATAAGCATAACTTTTTATTCTTATCCCTGACGGCACTAGCTACAAGCTAGCACTAGCCTTTAGATTAGCAAATAGAAATAATTACTTAAAATAAAAACATAATAGTTATGATGAAATTTCTTTTTTTGCTTCTTTTTTTCTTTGTTAATAACTCTTATTTTGTTGATAACCAAAAACACAAAAGAACGGAGTGAACTTTAGCGGCCAGCTAGCTTTTTAGAGCCATCCCCCGTATTAGTCTCCGTTCTTTTTAAAAGTTACTTAGAACCATATAGAATTTCAGTTTCTGCCCTTATTAAAGGTCTTAGTTTAAGTAACTATTATTAATATCTAATTACAAAATTATGAAAACAAATGAAATTATCGGAATCGATGTCAGTAAATTATTAATTGATGTTTGTATCTATTCTAAACAAATTGTTCAACAGTTTGAGAACAGTAAATCTGGATTTAAATTAATGCTAAAGTGGAGTTTTAAAAATTCGTCTTTCTCTAAAGAAGAAACCATGTTTGTATTTGAACATACAGGAATGTACTCTCATTTATTATCTGTGTCTTTAACTGAACAAAAATTATCTTTTTTCATAGCTTCTGGTTTAGAAATTAAAAGATCTATTGGTATTGCTCGTGGAAAGGATGACCAAATTGATGCCAAACGCATTGCTCTATATGGGTATCGATTAAAAGAAGAACTTAAACCCAGTAAGCTACCTAAAAGAAGTATATTACAACTAAAAAGTCTCTTATCTTTAAGGACAAAACTTAACAAACAAAGAGCTGGTTTTAAAGTTACTTTGAAAGAACAAAAAAGAATTTATAAAGCAAAAGAGTATAAAATAATCTTTGACGTTCAACAAAAAATGATTGCAGAACTAACCAAACAAATACACAAGATTAATACTCAAATGCAAGCTATTATTGACCAAAATATAATGTTAAAAGAAACCTATAAACTTGTTACTAGTGTTAAAGGTATAGGAATGCAAACTGCTATAATGATGATTGTGTTTACTGACAATTTTTCAAAATTTGAAAACTGGAGAAAGTTTGCCTCTTATTGTGGTGTTGCTCCTTTTCCTTACCAATCTGGAACTAGTATTAAAGGACGTACAAAAGTCTCTCATTTGGCTAATAAAAAATTGAAAGCAATTATTAATATGTGCGCTATTTCTGCTATACAACATAACCCAGAAATGAAATTATACTATCATAAAAGAATAAAACAAGGCAAAAGTAAAATGAGTACCGTTAACATTATTAGAAACAAATTAATAGCAAGAGTGTTTGCCGTTGTCAAACGACAAACACCCTATGTAGATACTTTTAAATTTGCTGCATAAATTAGTAAAAATAATATCTCAACTTTTACTTGTTTTTATCATAGAATACAAGGGGTTTTATTTTAGCTTGATTAAGGTTATTATTTGTAGGCTTTAGGATTATTACTAAAACTAATTTCTACAATACTATCTTTGATATAATTAACTTTAATCAAATTAGTTTTCACGTCACCTAACTCTATTAATTTTCCTTTATTAATATTAAATTTAACGCCTTTAAAATTAGAGAGTTTACCTAAGTCTAAAAAATCAGCATATCTCGTGCTTCTATCTGTAGTTATATGATAGATTTTTTTTCTCCATTATAATTTACATTTAATAAGTCATTATCAAAGTTTGTCTCAAAGACTATATATAAAGCATTTCCATTTAATTGGTAAATAGTATCTTTTTTACTACCTATAATAACTTTATATTTATCTCTAATAACTTCATTATCTTTTCTTTACAACCGAGGAGAAAACATATAAGCGTGAAAAATAAGGCTCTTACAAATATTTTCATAATTAATTCTTTTTCTCTTTATAAAATCTTCCTTTAGGCTGACTTTTCGTGTTTTTATACATAACACTTTTTTGCTTCTTATTAACTACTTGTTGAGTTATTAACTACTTGTTGAGCTCTACCATCGGTTCTCATTAAGTTATTTTGCTCAAAAAGGAATATTGTTTTTAAAAGATACTTTTTTATTACTATAACTCTGATGATTAAGTCCAACCGCATGTCCAAACTCATGTGCTCCATTACTACCTATATCCTCTTTTAATACTGCTTCATAAGGTCCTGGGGCTGCTCTCCCTGGAATTAAAAGCTGCATTCTATTCACTTCTGTATTACCTATTTCATCTGTTTTTCCATCAGCAGCAGCCACTCTGTCTTTACCTGTTATTGGACTTTTCTCCATAACTTTATCTGTAAATTCAATTGCAAAATCAGATTTAGTATCAATCTCATCAACGAATTCTAATTTCACACTCATACTTATTATATTTCCGTCCGCATCTGTTCCCGAAAACTTCTCTGAAATAGTATTAGCTACATCAGTTGCATAGCTTATAATGTCTTTTTGTGAGGCACTTGAATTATTAAGGACTTTTATATTAGCTGTATAGTCAACATGATTTTTACCCTCCTTATCCAGCCATTCATGCTTTCTTAATTCAAGCCCTTCAAGTTCTGTTCCCAATCCAAGCTTGTTTTCTTGGAATGCATATGTAGAGTTATATACATAGTCAGCCGCTAACGGGTCAATAGCCATGAATCTACCTATTGAGGGGTCATAATGTCTAAAGCTATATTCATACATATTGTATCTGCTGACCGTCCGAACCATACTTGGCACATGGATGTGTCTCAATTTAAGACTTTAGATAATGTGAGATTCTATATCTATACGGTAGTGGATAATTTCTCTCGTAAGATTGTATCGCATTATATTTCAAAACGTTTGTCAGCTCGTATTCGTGTTAAGAGTTTACGTCAAGCGATTAAGAATGAATTTGATGTTGAAATTAAAGACCAGAGTTTGGATTTAATTGTAGATAGCGGTTCTGAGAATAATAACAAAACGGTTGCCAACTTTATCAAAAATTGCGAGGTATCTATTCAAAAGAAAATAGCACTTAAAGATGTTACATTTTCTAATTCCATCGTTGAAGGACCTTATAAAATCATGAAGAGTTTTTACTTTAGAAAGCAAGATATTTATTCATGGACAATCAAAGATGACCTTGAGTATTTTGTGTTTGATTATAATTATAATAAACCCTGTCATAAACATAAGTATTTCATGCCTAACGAAGTCCACCTCAATCCTGATATTCTGGAATCTAAACCTATTTTAACAAACTGTAATCACGCCCGATTGGATGCCAACAGAAACTACTGTTGTAAACAGATTGTGGCATAAAGATTAAGATTCTAACAAACAAAGTGTTATTTTCTATTAAAACGTCCCTTTTTAATCTTTCAATACGTCAAAGAACTTTATTTATATTTTAAGAAATCTCGTGATTTCTATGTTAACAAACCAAACTAACCCTTTTAAGAATTACGTCATTTCTTAGCAGTTTGTTCGAATATTCGAATTGCCTGTATGTAAGCCACTTACTCTTGTTTTCTTTTGTTCCGTCATTTCCAACCAACCTTGTAAGTCGCCGTATTCAAAACTAAATAATTGTGAGTAATTGACCTAATTTTTTGAAATATAAAAAAGCGACAGCAATTTTATGATTCAGGCAATTCATTGGATTTATTTGAATCTAGGTAAATATCCTCTGATGTTTTCTTTATGGACTTTAAAAAATCTTGTTTATCCAGTATTTCTTTTTGATACTGAGCTATTTTATAAAGTTTGGCAAAACGTTCTTCTTTGCTTATGCCTTCTCTTATCATATCAGCGTTAGCAGATTCTAAATTCGATAAAACTGCCAATTCATTAATGCTAGCAATATCGCGTAAGTTTTTACCTTCTTTCTCTAATTTTGGATTGGCATCCCGCCATTGTTTCGCCGTGCATTTGAATAGTGCCACATTCAAAATATCAGCTTCTTCAGCATAGGCTAACCATTGAGTGTCTTTGGTGTAATTCGATTGCGGTAATATATAATCTTTAACAGCATCTGTTTGAATGGTATAGTTTACTTTACTCAATATACGTTTTACATTCCATTCTAGGTTGTACTGATTGTTTTCAATTTCTTTTAGCCTCTGAAATTCTTTTATGAGTAACAATTTGAACATTGGACTTATCCAAGCCCCAAATTCAAATGCTAAATCTTTATGAGCGTATGTACCACCATATCTTCCGCTTTTTGAAACTATTCCGATAGCATTTGTACTTTCTATCCATTTTTTTGGAGTAAGATTAAATGAATTTAGTCCAGCTTCTTTTTTAAACCTGTCGAATTCGACACCTTTAAAATTAGGGTTATACAATTGTTCCCAAATACCTAAAAATTCAACCGTATTTCGGTTTCTCATCCAATTTCTAATATGGTCACTTCCTTCTTCACCTCTTACCATATCCGTTAAGCAGATATAATCATTTTCATTATAACTAGTTATGGAAATAATTTTTTCTTCGACTTCTATTTTTTTAATCTTTGAACTCATATTTATGTTTCTGATATTTTAAAGTGGTCGAATTCGACCACTTTAAATATTTTATCATTTGTATATATACTCTATTCTAATCCTTTTTATGTTAAAACTCAAAGGTAGAGTTTTTACAATAATTTAGAACAAAATATTGCAGAATTACAATCAAAAATTCAGTACTTTACTGCTCTTAATCTAATAAAAGATATGGCTTCAGATAAACTAACACTTATTAAAAAGATAATTGAACAGCAACTTGATTCTTTTGATTTTAATAAAGAGATCGACAGGAACGAAAAAATGCTTTCAGACCTTCGTGAGACTCCTGCTGATGAGTATTCGCTATCTGGAAATATAGAATATGGCATCATTAATCTTCTTAGTTCTGCTACGGGTGTAACACATCCTATTGGATATTTGACAGCCAAAAAAGGAGCATTAAAAGAATTTCTTGATCTTTTGGATAAGGACACCCATCAATTAGAAGAAATCTTAAATCCTGTTCCACAGGAGAAAGATTCTTCTTGGAAAGATGACTTTCTTGAAAGGTTGGAAACAAAAGATAAGTCAGAGAAAAAACATTTTTTTGATTGTACACTTACCGATGAAGATTGGGGTAGCGAAAACTGTATTTGTCCTGGAGCTTATATTTACAGAAAATATTTAAGCATTGGCTTATCTGAAGAAGAAGCCAAATTAATTTCTGACTATAGAGAACTTGATGATTTAATGGAAGATAAAGAGAAATTTGCTAAAGGGAAAACACTTTATGAAAAGCATAAATTTTTGAATGTTTCTAATCAGAGGTAGTATCTATCCTTCAAAATACAATTAAATGCTGATAGCCTCATTTATTGGTTTGGTGTTGATTAGTTTTAATTGTAGTTTGAGTTTTTGAGCCTTCAATCATTACCTTCAAATTATTACCTTCTTCTGTTATCCAATGATTTTTTGCAATTAGCTCTTTGATCTTATTTTTATCTCTTTCCGAATATAAATCAGAATTTAAACCTGATAATAGTTCTGGTCGTTCTGGATATAACCAATAGCTTTTATGCTCTGTTTCTTCTATACTTCTAGAAATACCATCTGGATGCAATAATTTTAAATCTGGGATTATTTCTTTTGCCAATTCATATATCTCCAGTCCATCTTTATCCCAATCAGCAGAGTAGTAAATTGGAAGCCCTCTTCTAATCTCAAAAGTGTATTCAAGTTTGGGAACATTTTTTCCACCAGTATAATTCCCCCCATTGATAGGACAGATTTTATTAAAACTTAAATGAGATAATGATGTTGAAAGAGGGGGTCCGGGTGGAGACTGATAACTCTCATTTTTTGTGAATAACTCCCCAAAGTATCATCATATCTCATGCTGCTATTTTTAGGGTTTGTTGATAAATGGTTTGAGGATGTTGATTACCGATACTTTGATGTCTTCTTTGTGTATTGTAATACTCGAAATACTCCTTTAAACCTCTATAACATTCTCTACCATCACTAGCTGGAAACAAATATACATGTTTTGTGCCGTGAATCTTGAAACAGGGCGTTCGCCCTGATTAAAAGAATGTTGTGTAGGAGATGGTAGTAGGTCTACCAAAGTCGTTGTGCAAGCGAAGTCTTTAAACCGCCCCTCGGTGCTTGGATAGTAATAGAAAGGTATTGAAGGGAAAGGGGAAAAGGCTAACAAGATTAGTCAGGTGCGAATAAGAGAGATGAATGCAAATGAACCACTGAAGAAGTAATGAGAGATATTTACCCCACTGTCAAAAGCTGGTTATTGTGTGCACTTGTGATAACTGTAACGGGAACTTGCATGACTGGTTACAGGGCAGTCGTTATTGAGGTGGCATGACTCTTATTTAGGCTCTTACATGGAACACGGGAAGTCCTTATTAAATGCTAAGCGAAATACTCAAACAAGATATCCCTGTAAGGTAGAATAACAAAGTTAATAAGGATGGCGGATGAAGCCGTAGTAGTGATGAAGCTTCTGTAATGGAAGTAGAGCAAAGGGCTTCAGTTATACAGTTTTAAATGATTTAACAACTTAAAAAAAAAAAGGAGGATGACTTCATTATTTGAAACAGAATTAAAAACGGTACCGATTACCAAACAAATGGTTCGGGAAGTCTACCGGAAAGTTTTGGCGAACAGGGTAGTGCAGGAGTAGATAAAGAAAGTCTGGAAGCCTATCAGAAAGACTTACTTAAAAATCTGTACAAACTATGGAATCGACAAGCATCAGGCAGTTATTTTCCCAAACCAGTACGAGAGGTAACAATACCCAAGCCAAATGGGGGCGAACGTAAACCAGGTATTCCTACAGTAGAAGACCGCATAGCCCAACAAGTACTCAAGACGTATTTAGAACCCAGATTAGAAAAGGTTTTTCATGAAAACTCATATGGATATCGACGATCCAAAAGTGCGCACGATGCCGTGGATGAAGTCCGCAAGAACGTTAAGCAATATTGGTGGGTCATTGATATAGATATCAAGAACTTCTTTGATGAAGTCAACCATGAATTATTAATGAAAGCCTTAGAACGTCACGTAGAAGAAAGATGGGTAAAGTTGTACATCAAACGTTGGCTGGAATGCCCCAGTCAGTCAGTAGATGGTACACTAACACCCAAAAACGGAAACGGGACACCACAAGGAGGCGTAATTAGCCCTCTTTTAGCAAATCTGTTTCTACACTATGTTATTGACAAATGACTTCCAAAACAAAGTAAGTACATGAAATTTGTACGCTATGCAGATGATATTATTGTGCATTGTTACTTAGACTGGGAAGCAAAACGCTTGTTGAAAGCGATACGAAAACGACTAGAAGAATGCCATTTACGTTTAAATGAAGAGAAAACAAAACTGGTGTACTGTCAAACTTACAGAAGAAAACGAGTAAGAGGCTATCCAAAGCAGTTTGATTTTCTAGGTTTTACGTTCAAACCACGCACAACCACCTATAAAGAGGATGGGAAATATGTCCTGTTCCTAGGCTATGATTGTGCGATAAGCCAGAAGTCCAAAACACGCATACTAAACGGTTGGTTCAAAATGAATCTGAACCGCAGAAGCTCACTAACACTACAAGATATAGCAACAATGATAGAACCTCAAATGCGAGGCATTATCCGTTACTATGGAAGGTATAGAAGATGGGAACTACAGCGAGTTATGTGGTACTTCCAAAGACGGCTAGTGAAATGGGCGTTGAATCGGTACAAACGATTTAAGGGAAGTTTTGATAGAGCATACAAATGGTTAAAGAAAATGAAACTTCAATATCCAACCATGTTTTATCATTGGACAATCTTTCCATCAATTTAATTGTATAACACGAGCCGTATGAGACGAGAGAATCATGTACGGTTCTGTGAGAGACTTGGGGTGAAATTCCCCTTGTCTACTCAGCCTTTGTAGCACCACACAAAAGCCATCATAACAAGTAGTATCAATTTTTCAATACGCTTAATATCTTGCAGGTGGGTATTTTCGATATCAAAGCCACTTGATTTGATAGCTTTAAAACACATTTCTATCAGCCATCTTTCTTTGTACTGCTCCATAGCTTTATCTGGTGCGTTGAACGAAACGATAATTAAGAAATCCTGTTTTCCGTTTTTGGGATGAAGTTTACATTCTGTTGTATGCAAGCGTAAAAAAAGATAGTTCATTGTCTAAGTACATGACAAAAATTTAGTCAAGTTCATATTGTTTTGATTTACAGGGTTTAATAGCACAGAAGCGATATAATCTAATCCATATTTGAATATGCTTTTAGCCATTCTTCCATGCTTTTTTATTTTGATAGGCTTAATCTGATGTAAATATATACCAACTTTGTAACACCATACGAAAGCCATCATTACAAGCAGTACTAATTTTTCAATACGCTTAATATCTTGCAGGTGTGTGTTTTCAATATCAAAGCCACTGGCTTTCATTGCTTTAAAACACATCTCTATCTGCCATCGTTCTTTGTATTGTTCAAAGGCCTTATCAGGAGCGTTGAACGATACAATGATTAAGAAATCAGGCTTTCCATTTTTTGGGTACAACTTGCATCCGGAAAGGAAACAAAGCTGACCATTAACACGTACAATTTTAGGATAATACACAAACTCATTGATCTTATGTGGATTAAACAAGTGAAATACTTTGATGGTTTTGTTCTTATCAGGAAGCTCTACCTTAAAGTTGTTTCGAATGCGGATATAATATTTGATTCCATTTGTATTCAAGAAATCCAACCAATGATTACCTACAAACTCTCTATCGGCTACAATGGATTTAATAACATCTTTGCCAAAAAGTCTTATGAAACGATTCACAAGATCAATACGCTCCTGACTGTTAGAGTTCCCTGGCTTATCTAACATAGTAAATAACAATGGGAAGGCAACACCTTTATAGACAACTCCCAACTTAAAAATGTTGATGTTGGTCTGACCAAACTTCCAATTGGTCCTATCAATACTCAAGATCAATCCCTCTTGCTTAGGAAGGAGACTAAATATAAGACGAGCGATCAAATCTCCATCCAACGAATAATCAGCAATAAATCTTTGAATACGTCTGAGTGATGACTTCGAATCTACTGAGGTCTCAAAAGCGTTGGCTACCTTTTCAAAGGTAACTGTCTGTACCTTACAGAGGGCGATAATGAAATGTGATATGAGTTTGATTCTTGCCAAATTGATCTTACCTTGGAAATGAGAACTTAAAACTGAATTTAATTCACTACTTTTAGTGGAAGCATTGGTTTTTTTCATTAGAAAAATGAGTGATGTTATTCTTCTAATATACTGAAAATCAATGCTTTATTTTAATTATTTAACATTTAATTTACTGATAATCAATTAATTATATTTTTTGTCATGTACTAAAGTTCATTGTAGATAAGTCAGTGCAAACTTGAAGGAATTTATTTTGTTTCCCCCTCGCGCCGCTTTTATGATATTTTGGTACAAAATTGAAACCCCTATCGCAAACAGCACATTTGCAAATCACACGAGCCAACTCACAACCAAAATTTGCAAAAGAGCTGTTTCTTTGCCATCGCACTCACAGCTTTGTTGGTGAACTCGTTTATACTTTTTGAATTTGCTAAAAAATTGCTGTTTTTAACTCTGTTTTTATCTTTTTTTCCTTCCGTAGCGCTGCTATGCAACTCAAAAAATCCTTCAACAGCCCTAAAAACTTCTAATGTTCGCTTACATCCAAAAAGTTTAAATGAGTTCAATGCCAATTGCTTAAGCAATAAAATGATCTTAAATAAAAGACGAAAAATTCTAAGAGTAAATTACCAAATTACAATGAATGAATTTTTCTATAGTATGGTTGCTACTTGTCGGCATACAAAGACTAACAATTCCTCATCTTTTTTAGTAAACGGATGAGATGTATGGGAATCTATGTCTATCTGGCCGACATTTTCTCCATTTACCAAAATGGGAATCACAATTTCCGATTTTACTTTCCATCCGCAAGAAATATAATTTTCTTGAGAAGTTACATCTTGTACCACAAAATTTTTATTACTCAAAGCTACTTGCCCGCAGATTCCTTTTCCAAAAGGGATAATGGTATGTTCGGTAGGTTCACCGGTAAATTGAGCTAATTTCAATTCTTCTTTATTTCCATTTTTAAAGTAAAACCCAACCCAGTCATAATGTGGAACAGCACTTTCGAGAAAGTCACAAATCCCTTGCAGTTTTTGTTCTTTTCCGGAACTTGAAGAAATCATTTTTTCTATACTATTTTTTAGCGCATTTATCTTCATATCAAGAGTAATAATTTTACAAAAAAATTAAAAAAATTAGTAGTAATACCAAAAAGTGTAGATAAATTTTACGGAAAATCACAATTTTTTTATGGACTTATGTACAAAAAAATTAACATTTCTTTTTGAAAAGAATACAGTACATTTGTAATACCTTATGAAACAGATATTTATAAAAATACAATCTGTTCTGTTAGCATTTATGATCTTAATTGCATCAAACTCGTATGCGATTACTTCTCATTTTTGCGGTACGGAACTAGTAGATGTTTCTCTCTTTGGGAATCCAAAAGCTTGCGGTACGGAATCTTTTGATGCTGATTGTAGCTATGAAAAAGCTTCAAAGAAAAAATGCTGTAAAGATGTCATAGAGATTATAGAACCTGAAGTTTTAAATAAAATTGTTGAATTTAAATTCAGCAAGAAAGAATTGCAGTTTGCAGACTATTTCGTCGTTTCTTATATTACTTCTTTTCAAAACTACTTATTTCACAAAAAGGTTTTTGATACTACAACACCCCCGCCCGATAGCATTCCCGATATTTTGGTGTTGCATCAAACCTTTTTAATTTGATTTTAATTTTTTAACTCGTCTCTTCATCTATAGTCAGATGAAAAAAACCTTGTTTTAAAATTAAATTACAAAAAAAATGAAAATAATCATCACTAGTATCTTATTACTGGTCTCTTTGCAATCATTCTCTCAACAAACCCTGAAAGGGATGATAATGGATAGAAACAATCCCAAAGATAGTTTAGGCGTTTTTGGGGTTAATGTTTACTGGTCGGGCACTACTGTCGGAACGACAACTAATGAAAAAGGATGGTTTTCCATTCCATACAAAACTACATATACAAAACTGGTGGTAAGTTATGTAGGTTATCAAACGGATACGATAACCATTACAAATACAGCACCCATTCATCATTTTTTAACTCCGAAAAATGATTTGGATGAAATTCGTATTTCAAGTAAGAAAAAGGCAACTCAAAAATCGTTTTTGAAAACCCAAAATGTTTTTACCGTGAATAAAGACGAGCTGTTAAAAGCAGCTTGCTGTAATTTAGCAGAAAGCTTTGAAACAAACCCGTCTATAGATGTTCATTTTTCCGATGCTCTAACAGGCACTAAGCAGATTCAAATGTTAGGTTTAAAAAGCCCTTATTTATTAATTGCCCTGGAGAATATTCCATCTGTCAGAGGAGCTGCCCAAGTATATGGTCTGACCTTTACTCCGGGAACATGGGTAGAGAGCATTCAAATTACAAAAGGATCCGGAAGTGTCATCAACGGATTTGAAAGTATATCAGGACAGATCAATGCAGAATTGGTAAAACCGTTTTCAGATAAAAAGTTATTTTTAAATGCATACGGATCTCTTGGCGGAAGGCTGGAATTAAATACACATGTGAATAAAAAATTTTCCGATAGATGGCAAACAGGGTTCTATATCCACGGAAATTACAGAGGCGAGAAGTTTGATAGAAATAATGACGGGTTTTTAGATAATCCTCTAATGGAACAAATCAATATCATGAATCGCTGGCAATATACAGATGCCGAAAAAGGATGGGTAAGCTTCGTCAATTTTAGATATATGGACGATGAAAAGCAAACGGGTGAAACAGATTTTAACCCGGATGTTGACAGAGGGACAACAACAAATTGGGGTAGTGAAATCAATACGAAAAGGTTTGATTTTTCATCAAAATTAGGATATGTTTTTCCGGAACTGCTCTTTCAGAGTTTTGGATTTCAATTTGCATATAGTAATCACAAACAGGACTCGTATTTTGGTTTAAACAGCTATAACATAAGCCATCAGAGTATCTATTCTAATCTTTTATTCAATTCTATCATAGAGGATACCAAGAATAAATTTACAACAGGTATTAGTTTTATATATGATTCGTATGATGAATTAGTGAATAACAGCCCATACAACAGAAACGAAAATTCAGTCGGAGCTTTTTTTGAATATGCTTATGATAATTTAGATGATTTCAGTTTCACCGCCGGACTAAGAATTGATACACATAATCTGTTAGGAACTTTTTTCACCCCAAGACTACATATGAGATACGTTCCTTGGGAAAAGGGAGTTTTTAGAGCTTCTGTCGGACAAGGAAGAAGGAGTGCTAATATTTTTGCTGAAAATCAACAATTATTTGGCAGTTCAAGACAAATTAGTATTCAGTCAACTCATGGAAAAATTTACGGGCTGAATCCGGAAGTAGCCTGGAATTATGGAATTTCGTACTTGCAAGGATTCCATTTATTTGATAAAAAAGGAGATATTACATTTGATTTTTACAGAACAAATTTTCAGAACCAGGTAGTAGTAGATTGGGAAAACCCAAGGAACATTTCTTTCTATAATTTGAATGGGGAAAGTTATGCAAATAGTTTTCAAGCAGAAATCAACTATACTATTATTGAGCAATTAGACATACGTTTAGCTTATAAGTATTATGATATTGAGGCAACATATCAGTCAGCAAAGCTGGAAAAACCGCTTACACCTAAAAACCGGTTTTTTGCAAATGTTTCTTATGAAACCGATAAAAAAGAAGGTGGCAGGCAATGGAAGCTAGATGTAACCTATAACTATATAGGTGCTCAAAGGTTACCCAATACTTCGAGTAACCCTATTCAATATCAATTATCAGCATTTTCTGATAGTTACAGTTTGTTAAATGCTCAAATTACCAGGGTGTTTTTCGAGCAATTTGAAGTATATTTCGGAGGAGAGAATCTTACAAACTTTCAGCAGAAAATGCCTATATTAGCTAGTGATAATCCTTTTGGCAACCATTTTGATACAACCATTGTCTATGGCCCCATATTTGGCCATATATTTTATGCAGGATTACGTTTTAAACTAGATTAACGATGAAAAAAATAATTTTACTATTTAGCTTACTGCTGATAGGATTTTCGGCTGAAGCTCAAAAAAAGAAAAAAAATGCAAAAGTAGCTATTGAAGTTGACGGGGTTTGCATGATGTGTAAAAAAAGAATTGAAAAGGCGGCTTTGGGGACTAAAGGAGTAAAATTTGCCGTTTGGAATGTTAAAACTCATATGCTTTCTTTGATTATTGATGAACGGAAAACAGATGTAAAAACTATTCAACAAAATATAGCAGCAGTGGGTCACGATACTAAAGAAATAAAAGCAAAAGATCATGTTTATGAAGGTATTGACCCGTGTTGTAAGTACAGAGGTAAAGAAATTGTAGAACACCATAAAGGTGGAAAGCATTAAAAAAATAGAGCTATCTTACAAAGAGAGCTTCTTTTTTGTTTTGATTTCGGGTGAAAGAAATCATAATCCGGAGCAAATCAGACATTGAAAACAGCGGTGTTGGAAAATGAAAGGGCTCAAGTTTAAATTAGGTATTATATCTTAACCCCTTGATGTTACCAGGTTTTGAATATCTTTTGGATTTAATTTTGATGCAAAATTCAATAAAAAGAATGGAAAACTCATATTTACCAACACTATTTCAAACTAGAACCAATGAAAGCACCTTTTTTAAACATTGATTTCTTAATACCCATACCCTCCACTCAATACTTGATACTTAATACCCGATAACTTGAAGAATCAAAAACCTGCCCAATAAACATTAAAAATGGCATAAAGAAAATCGCCTATAAATTGCTTTACAGACGACCTTCATTATCATTAAATATATTTACATTTTTACATCATCCCCGGCATTCCACCGCCCATTGGAGGCATTCCGGCTGCTGCAGGAGCATCTTCTTTAATATCTATCAGTGCGCACTCCGTAGTTAAAATCATGCCCGCAACAGAAGCGGCATTTTCCAATGCTACTCTTGTTACTTTTTTAGGATCTATGATACCGGCTTCTAACATGTCTACATATTGATCGGACTTAGCATCATAACCAAAATTCTTTTTGCCTTCCAGCACTTTGTTAATTACTACGGAACCTTCACCGCCAGCATTTTCAACAATGGTTCTTAGAGGCGATTCAATGGCTTTGTTTACGATTTGTACACCTGTCGTTTCATCTAAATTGTCTGTAGTAATTTTTTCCAATACTTTTTTAGATCTTACAAAAGCAACACCTCCACCGGCAACAATACCCTCTTCAACAGCGGCACGAGTAGCATTCAAAGCATCATCAACTCTATCTTTCTTTTCTTTCATTTCTACTTCGGAAGCAGCACCTACATATAAGACAGCAACTCCACCAGCCAATTTAGCTAAACGCTCTTGTAGTTTTTCCTTGTCATAATCAGAAGTAGTAGTTTCTATTTGAGCTTTGATCTGGTTTACACGAGCTTTTATATCTTCTGCCTTTCCGTTACCGTTTACAATAGTTGTATTATCTTTATCTACAGTAACTGTTTCTGCAGTTCCCAATAAATCTAAAGTAACATTTTCCAAAGTAAATCCTCTTTCTTCGGAAATCACCGTTCCTCCGGTTAGAATAGCAATATCTTCTAACATCGCTTTTCTTCTGTCTCCAAAGCCGGGAGCTTTAACAGCTGCAATTTTTAATCCACCTCTTAGTTTGTTCACTACCAAAGTAGCTAGTGCCTGACCATCTACATCTTCTGCAATAATTAATAGCGGCTTTCCGGATTGTGCCACCGGTTCTAAGATTGGCAGAATTTCTTGTAAGTTTGATATCTTCTTATCAAATAATAAGATGTATGGATTCTCCAGATCTGTAATCATTTTATCTGCATCGGTTACAAAATAAGGAGATAAATAGCCTCTGTCAAACTGCATCCCTTCTACAACATCTACATAGGTGTCCATTCCTTTTGCCTCTTCAACGGTAATTACGCCTTCTTTGCCTACCTTATCAAAAGCAGTGGCAATTAAATCACCTATAGTATTGTCATTATTAGCGGAGATTGCAGCTACTTGTTTTATTTTTTCAGAAGAACCTCCAACTTCTTTTGATTGCTTATTTAAATCCGTTACAATTGCAGTAACAGCCTTGCCAATCCCTCTTTTTAAATCCATAGGGTTGGCCCCGGCAGCTACATTCTTTAATCCTTCTTTTACAATTGCTTGCGCTAAAACAGTAGCAGTAGTAGTTCCGTCACCCGCCAGGTCATTGGTTTTGGAAGCAACTTCTTTTACCATCTGAGCTCCCATATTTTCCAATTCATCTTCCAACTCTACTTCTTTTGCAACAGATACTCCGTCTTTAGTTACATTCGGAGCTCCGAAAGATTTGGAAACAATTACATTTCTTCCTTTAGGACCTAAAGTTACTTTTACTGCATTTGCCAATGCATCTACACCGCTTTTTAATCCGTCACGTGCTTCAATATCAAATTTTATGTCTTTTGCCATTTTCTTAAATTGTTTAATTATTGATAAGTTTTAATTGTTACAATTGCCTATTGCAACTGCAACCAGATGTTTTTTTTAAATGATCGCTAAAATATCACTTTCACGCATCATCAGATAATCTTTACCTTCCAGCTTTAAATCGGTTCCACCGTATTTACCATATAAAACAGTATCTCCGACTTTAACTGTTAAAGGCTCGTCTTTTTTTCCCGTACCTACGGCAACGATAGTCCCTTTTTGAGGTTTCTCTTTTGCGTTATCAGGAATAATGATTCCTGAGGCAGTAGTAGTTTCTGCGGCAGCAGGCTCTACAAGAACCCTGTCCGCTAGAGGTTTGATATGTATTCCCATTCTTTATATAAATTTTGATTAATTAAAAATTAGTTTTGCTCTCTCAAATCATAAAGTATGCCATTACGTGAAACCTGACATTTTTTCTAAATAACACTTTAAAAATCAAAAAGGAAGTAAAAAAAAATGCCAACGTGTCATTTTGTCGGCATTTTTAATATGGAATCCATCTTGATTTTTTGTTTTTTAGCCTTTAGAAAAACCAAGATTATTTTATATGGAATCGTTAGTTGACGGTTGGTTTATCGTGTTAGTTGTCGTTTGACCACCCTCTAATTTGTTGTCAATATTTACAGGATTATCATTAGCTCTGGGAATGGCAAAGTTTGCTAACAATATCAGGGCAAACATGGTGATGGCCAATGTCCAGGTTGTCCTGTCTAAAAAATCATTTGTGCTTTGCACACCTCCTAAAGATTGTGCTCCTCCGCCTCCGAAAGAAGAAGATAAACCTCCGCCTTTAGGATTTTGTACCATGACAATTAATATTAAAGCTATTGCTACTATAATGATTAATATTAAAAATGCAGTATAACTCATGACGTATTTTTTTGTAACGTTTTTATTTTTTTAATCTGGTCTGCAAAGAAACCACTTTTTTCCGGATATTTCAAACTTAAAATTCGATATGCTTTCATAGCATTTTCATACTTTTTTTGTTCCAAATATACCCTTGCAAGGGTCTCTGTCATTAAAGACGAATCCTCTTTATTTTCAGAAATACGAACATGTATTTCACTTTTATTTTTAGGGCGGGATATAGTAGGGTTGTTCTTAATAAATCGATCTATAATAGCTTCTTTGCTTATGGCAGTTGTTGATTGTTCAGAACGATTTCTGATAATGGGTTTTTTAACTAAAAGTTGTAACCATTCATTAAAAGAATACTTTTCGTTTTTGCCAAAGTCTATAGGTTTTTCAATTTCCAGGCTTTCTTCAACAATGGTATTTTGATTCTTAACGGGTAGCTTTTTGCGAGTCTCCGGATGAATATTATTTTTTTTAGTAAAGTTATCCGAAGTGATAAAATCAAAAAGGAGTGTCCTGTCCATTGTATAAGCTGCCGTTATTTTTAGCTCATGATTATATTTAAAACTATCCTGATTCTTTAATCCTTTTAAGTATAGTGCTCTGGCTGACTGAAAATAAGGATAGAGATTTACAATGGATTTTATTCCCTGTACCTGTTCTGACGTTAAGGATTCAGGTTGTTTTAAAAAAGAAATATAATCTTTTAATGTAATTACCATTTTGCAATAGAAGCGTTAAATATATCTTGCGTTATTCTCTCTAAAATTTCACTTAGGGCAGCATCCAATACACCACCGGTTAATTGTGAACTAGCATCAAAATCGGAATAAAAGGAAAACTGCTTTTCAAAATCATCTTTTTCATTCAGCTGATTATAATACCTGACATTAACAGTAATGGTCAATCTGTTTTGAGCAGCGGTTTGCTGAGAGGTTGCACTCATTGGGTTTATCCTATATCCTGTAATTTCGCCTTCAAATCGCAATTCTCCGCCGGTACTTACTAAGCTTAAATTAGTTTGTCTTAAAAAAAGATCTTGTAAGTCTTGAGTAAAACGCTGACTCAACGTAGGTTCTATTAAAGAAGCTTGATTAGGGAAAAAATCTATCTGAATCGTTTTTGCATCCGTTGCCCCTCCTGTAAAGGAGTATATCCCGCAACTGATTAATGTAGTTGCTACCATCAGAAAAAAAAGAATCGAAAGATGTTTTTTCATTGTAAATATGGTTTTGTTATCGTAAGTTTTTTTATTGAACTTATTTATAAATCATATTGTTTGATTTTTCTGTACAATGTTCGTTCCGAAATTCCCAATTCTTTTGCAGCCAACTTTCGCTTGTTATTATTTTTTTCCAATGACTTTTTAATCATCTCTATTTCTTTGTCTTGCAAAGAAAAGTTTTCTTGTTCTTCTATCGTCTCTACAAAATCATAATTTTTTTGTAAAGTTGAAGGGCTTGCTATTTGCAATACTTCCACCTTATTATCTTCTTTGGCTTGTTCTTCGTGAATTTTCTTTAATAATTGATGATTGTCTTCTTGTAATTTTTCTATGTTTCCGTGCTGCATGATATCCAAAGTAAGCTTTTTTAAATCATTAATATCATTTCGCATGTCAAATAAAACTTTATACATGATATCTCTTTCGGTAGCAAAATCATTTTCAGAACCTGCTCCGACTACAGCAGGTAAATGACCTTTATTATCAGGTAGATATTGACCTAATTTTTCCGGGGTAATCAGCCTGTTTTCTTCAACTACAGAGATTTGTTCGGCAATATTTCTAAGTTGCCTGATATTTCCGGGAAAACGATAGTTTAATAATAAATTTGTAGCATTTTCATCTAACCTGATGGCAGGCATTCTATATTTTTGAGCAAAATCCGCAGCAAATTTTCTAAATAGCAGGTGAATGTCTTTTTTTCGATTTCTTAAAGCAGGCAAATAAATTTCAATGGTACTTAACCTGTAATATAAATCTTCTCTAAATTTTTCTTTCGAAATAGCTTCCTGCATATTCACATTGGTTGCAGCAACAATTCGGACATCTGTTTTTTGCACTTTTGAAGAACCTACTTTTATAAATTCTCCGTTTTCTAAAACACGTAATAGGCGGACTTGCGTTGTAAGCGGCAATTCGCCAACCTCATCTAAGAAAATAGTACCCCCGTCTGCAACTTCAAAGTACCCTTTTCTATCTTGAGTAGCACCGGTAAATGATCCTTTTTCATGACCAAATAACTCACTATCTATAGTTCCTTCGGGAATAGCACCACAGTTTACAGCAATATATTTTGCGTGTTTTCTATGAGATAATTGATGGATAATTTTTGGAATACTTTCTTTACCGACACCGCTTTCACCGGCAACCAATACCGAAATGTCAGTAGGCGCAACACGAATAGCTTTTTCTATAGCTCGGTTTAGCTGCAGATCATTACCGATAATTCCAAAACGTTGCTTAATTGCTTGTAAACTTTCCATTAATTTTCATTTAATTTTTTTAATAATTCTTTTTTAAAATCATATAAAGATACATCTTTGGTATTGGCAAGAGCCAATTTTTGATTGATTTCCAAAGCCTTATTTACATCCTCCAAAGCTTTTTTATATTCCCCTACCTGATAATAAGCATTTGCCCTGTTTTTATATAATGAAGGGAAATTTTTCTGTATGGCTATACCTTTCGTATACGTATTTATTGATTTAAGATAGTTTTGTTGTGTAGTATATAAATTAACTAAGTTATAAAAAGCCTCATATTTTTTAGGGTTCATCTCAATTGATTTTAGGTAGCTTCTTTCTGCCTTATCTAATTTGTTTTTGTTGTAATTAATGATTCCCAAATAGTAATAAGCAGAAGATTTTTCTTTTTTATATGAATGATCGTCACTCTCTTTTAGAATGAATTCAATATCTTTCATAGATTTGTTGTATTGTTTTGATTCAACATGATAAGAGGCCCTGTTGACACGGGCAATCAATGTTTTTTGAGATTTTAAATTATGTGTCCAGAGCGTGTCGGAGTTTTTCCAAATCTTCGTTTGTTGTGTTGTTAAATAACTAAAAAGTAAAATATATGCGATGCCTGCATATACGGTATAGGTACTCTTTAATCTTGAGATGATTGCAAATAGCGCAATTAAAAACCCCAGATAGGGTAAGTATCCGTACCTATCTGCATAAGGAGATAAAAATCGTATAAATAATGTGGTGTGCAAGCCAATAGTTAGCAGGAAAAACAGGATTCCAAAAACAAACAATCGATTCCGCCTTAATGCATAGACACTAAAAAGCAAGACTAAAAATAAGAATGAAAAAAAGCATTCTCTTATTCCTAAAGAAACAGGCCAGTCATATAAAATGGTCAGTGAAAAAGGAGCTATGTACTTATATACATACCATATTACCTGATTTGGCGCAATGAGCCAGCTAGGATAGTCTACCGTAAAAGAAGAATGATCGGTTCCTCTAAAAGAAATCGCAACCATAATAAAAATACCTGCGAGTAAAATAAAAGGAAGTGTATAGAATACTCTTTTTAACTGAAATCTTTTTTTAGTGTAAAACCAATCTATTAAAAACAGAACAGGAATGAAAATGATGATTTGAATTTTACAGAAAAGCCCCGGAAGAAATAATAAAAAAGCGATGAAATAATACACTTTTTTACCGGATTTATAAAAATTTAAATAACACAGAGTGGCAAATAAAAAGAAAAACACATACAACACGGTACTGGTAGCGGAAACCCACGAAACAGCTTCTGCCATTATGGGGTGTATTAAAAAAAATAAAGCGATCCACACAGATTGTATTTTACTTTTAAAAAGCTTTATGACTATGTGATACACCAGGACCCCGTTAAAAATATGAACTAGTAAACTAAACAAATGATAATATCCGGCTGTAAACTTTGCAGCATAAAATAGCACAGCTAATATGAAAGAAGTTAAGGGCTGATACATATTTACCGTTGCAGTAGTAAATAAAATCTCAATGGATTGAAAAGAAATGGTCTGTACTCTATAATTTTCAGTAAGTTGCAGATGATCATCAAAATTCACAAAACCGTTATTAAAAATACCGTCATAAACGAATATACTGATCCATACAAAAAGTATATAATGCCAATACGTTGTGAAAAACCAAATACTTTTTTTTAGCATTACTTTTAATGATTATCCGAGTAGCCCACCCATTGCAGTACCTTTTAAGGTGGCAGAAGTACAACTCTCTATTCTTACGTTTACAAAATCACCTAATTTATAATGCTCTTTAGGAAAAACAACAACCGTATTTTGTGTATTTCTCCCTTTCCAATGCCCGGATGATTTTTTAGATGTTCCCTCTATCAAAACTTCTTCAACATTTCCTACGTGTTGTTGGGTGCGATACAAGCTGTGTTTTAATTGTAAGCTAATGAGTTCTTGCAAACGTCTTTTTTTGACAGCGGGAGGTACATCATCTTTCATCTTTTTTGCTGCCAAAGTTCCGGGTCTTTCGGAGTAGGCAAACATAAAACCAAAATCGTATTTTACATATTCCATTAATGTTAATGTGTCTTGATGATCTTTTTCGGTCTCTCCGCAAAAACCGGCAATCATATCCTGAGACAGCACCATTTCCGGAACAATTCTAAATATATTCGCTACCAATTCCATATACTCCTCCCGGGTATGTTGCCTGTTCATGGCTTTAAGCATGGCATTGCTTCCGCTTTGAACCGGCAGGTGAATGTATTTGCAAATATTTTTATGCTTAGCCATCGTGTGGATCACATCCAAACTCATATCCTGAGGGTTAGACGTAGAAAAGCGAAAACGAATTTTAGGAAACGCCTTAGCACACATGTCTAATAATTGTGCAAAATTTACGGCTGTTGCACGGGCCATTTCAGAAGCTTTTTTAAAATCTTTTTTTAGACCTCCTCCATACCACAAATAACTATCTACGTTTTGACCTAATAAAGTGATTTCTTTATAATTTTTTTCTTGCATTTCCCGGATTTCCTCAATAATGCTTTTCGGATTTCTGCTACGCTCTCTTCCGCGTGTAAAAGGAACCACACAAAACGTACACATATTATCACATCCCCTGGTAATAGATACAAATGCTGAAACACCATTGTTGTTCAACCTCACGGGAGATACATCTCCATAAGTTTCATCTTTGGACAACAATACATTAATAGCATCTCTGCCGGCCTCTATTTCTCCCAATAAATTCGGCAAATCACGATATGCATCGGGGCCTACAACCAAATCTACTATTTTTTCTTCCTCTAAAAATTTTTCTTTTAAGCGCTCTGCCATACACCCTAGAACACCTACTTTCATCGCCGGGTTTATTTTCTTTGCAGCATTGTATTTTTTTAATCTGTTCCGAACCGTAACTTCAGCTTTTTCTCTGATCGAACAAGTATTTACCAAAACCAAATCGGCATCTTCTAAACTTTTAGTGGTATTAAAACCTTCTTCTTCTAATATGGAGGCTACAATTTCACTATCATTCATATTCATCTGACAACCATAGCTTTCTATATAGAGTTTTTTAGAATTGTTTTTTATTTTTTCCGTAACAAGAGGCTTGCCCTGCATTTTTTCATCTATGATCTTTTCAACTTGTTTCATGAGTTTGAGAAAATTGAGACACAAAGATACAACCAAAAATAAAAAATTATGACAAATTGGCAGAAAATAAGAAGAGCATATGTTGTTAAATCAAAAATTAACATTAAAAAAGGCAAATAAAAAAAAACTAACTACTTTTGCAATCCTCAAGTATTCATTTATCTTAAAGAATGCTACTGTAATAACTGAAATAACATATGGCAAAGAATCTAGTGATTGTAGAATCGCCGGCTAAAGCAAAAACAATAGAAAAGTTTCTTGGGAATGATTTTCAAGTAGAATCGAGTTTTGGACATATTGCAGATTTACCTTCTAAAGAGCTGGGAGTAAATGTAGTCGGAGGTTTCAAACCTAAGTATATAGTCCCTACCGATAAAAAAACGGTGGTTAGCAAACTAAAAGATTTCGTAAAAAAATCGGAAACCGTTTGGTTAGCCAGTGATGAAGATAGGGAAGGGGAAGCCATTGCCTGGCATTTGGCAGAGCAATTAAAACTGGAAAAAAATAAAACAAAACGTATTGTTTTTCATGAGATTACCAAAAAAGCGATTCTAAAAGCGATTGAGAACCCCAGAGATATTAATTATAATCTGGTAAATGCTCAGCAAGCACGAAGAGTTTTAGACAGGTTGGTAGGATACGAATTATCTCACGTACTGTGGAGAAAAGTAAAGGGAGGCTTGTCAGCCGGAAGAGTGCAATCTGTTGCTGTTCGATTGATCGTGGAAAGAGAGCGGGAAATTGAACGTTTTAAAACCACAGTTTCGTATAGAGTAGATGCCGAATTTACAAATACGGAAAGTAAAAAATTCAAAGCAAAACTGGCGAACAATTTTAATGATAAGACTACGGCCGAATCCTTTTTAAAATCATGTATTGGTGCGAGTTATAAAGTAGCGGAATTACAAAAAAAACCGGCAAAGAAATCACCTGCAGCGCCATTTACAACATCTACTTTACAACAAGAAGCATCCAGGAAATTAGGATTCCCCGTAGCTAAAACAATGCTTACGGCACAACGATTATATGAAGTAGGACTTATTACGTATATGAGAACAGATAGTGTAAACCTCTCGGAAGATGCTAAAAATGCAGCTCAAAAAGAAATCACGGCTTCCTATGGTTCGGCATATAGTAAACCGAGAAACTTCGTCACAAAATCCAAAGGCGCCCAGGAAGCACATGAAGCAATTCGCCCTACAGATCTGGGCAAAAGCAGTATTTCCGTAGAGTACGATCAAAACAGGCTGTATGATTTAATTTGGAAAAGAACAATTGCTTCCCAAATGAGTGAAGCACAGTTGGAGAGGACTATTGTAAAAGTTGCAAATGATAAAAATGAAAAACTTTTTACGGCAACCGGAGAAGTGATTACTTTTGAAGGGTTTTTAAAAGTATATTTGGAAGGAACAGATAATGAAGATGACGAACAGGCAGGGATGTTACCCGTTATGCAGGAAGGAGAAGATCTAAAAAACGTATATGTTACTGCTACACAAAGATTTACCAAACCACCATATAGATTTACGGAAGCGTCTTTAGTAAAACGTCTGGAAGAACTGGGAATAGGCAGACCCTCTACCTATGCTCCTACGATTTCTACTATACAAAAAAGAAAATATATAGAAAAAGGCACGGTAGAAGGGGAAAAAAGAACTTATGAGCAGCTTCTTCTGATGAAGAATCAGTTGAGTTCAAAAATCCTTACGGAAAAAGTAGGTTCGGATAAAGGAAAATTAGTGCCCACTGATATAGGCAATGTTGTAAATGATTTTTTAGTTGCCCATTTTTCCAATATTTTGGATTTTGGATTTACAGCTAAGGTAGAAACTGATTTTGATGAAATAGCTGATGGCAGAGAAGACTGGACTACTATGATAAAAGAATTTTATAAGGACTTTCATGTTACCGTAGAAGATGTTTCAGCAAATGCAGAGAGGGCTAAAGGAGAGCGATTATTAGGAGTAGACCCCGAAAGCGGAAAAAACGTATATGTTCGTTTGGGGAGATACGGAGCAATGGTACAGATAGGAGAGGTAACAAATGAAGAAAAACCGAAGTTTGCGGGCCTGCAAGGTGAACAGACGATGAATACCATTACCCTTGAAGAAGCATTAGAGCTGTTTCAACTACCAAAAATAATAGGGCAATACGAATCAAATGAAGTGATTATTGCTAATGGAAGATTTGGACCATATATAAAATTTGACGGGAAATTTATTTCTTTAAACAAAGGAGAAAACCCAATGTCCGTAGATATGGACAGAGCTATTGAGTTAATAGAATCCAAAAGAAAAGCAGACGCTCCGATAGGACATTATCAGCAGTTACCCGTCCAAAAAGGAGTGGGCAGGTTTGGGCCGTTTATCAAATGGAACGGGATGTTTATCAACGTCAATAAAAAATATGATTTCGATCATTTAAGTCAATCGGATTTAGAACAATTAATAGAAGACAAATTGCAGAAAGAAAGAGAAAAATTAATTCATTATTGGGGAGATGTCGGGATTCGGGTAGAAAAAGCACGTTGGGGAAGGTTTCACATCATAAAAGGAAAAATTAAAATCGAGTTGCCAAAAACAACAGCTATTGAGAACCTTTCAAAGGAAGAAGCCGTAAAAATGATGGAAGCGAAAACTCCAAAAAAGAAAGTTGCAAAAAAAGCAACTGAAAAAAAGTAATAGGGCACGTATTTATATTTTATTACATGAACTTTGATTTTTTAACCCCTGTAGAAGAAACGATAACAACGGATGTCGCACCGTTAAACTCCCAAACCGTAGGAAGTAATATTACGATTCATTCCGCGTATAATTCAACCTTTGAATGGGATCATGCGCAGATAGCTATTTTAGGAGTAGAAGAAAACAGCAATGCGGAAAAGACAGGGAACGGTAAAGAATTACATTTTATCAGAGCGTGTTTATACCGGCTATTTATAGGGAAATGGACAACCAAAATTGCCGATTTTGGAAATATAAAAAAAGGAAATACAGCGTCCGATACCCATTTTGCAGTTAAAGAAATTATAGGCTCGCTCTTAAAAAAGAACATCATTCCAATCCTCATTGGAGGAGATCAAAGTCTTACTTTTGCAAATTACAAAGCATATGACCTTATAGAACAGACAGTAAATCTGACCACTGTAGACAGCATGTTTGATCTGGGTACTTTAGAAGATACCCTATCTTCTGACAATTATTTAAGTAAGATCATTATGCAAACACCTAACAACTTGTTCAACTACAGTAATATAGGCTATCAGACCTATTTTAATTCTCAGGAAGAAATAGCACTTTTAAAAGACCTTCATTTTGATATATATCGGTTAGGAACATCCAAAAATATGGAATTGATCGAATCGGTGTTAAGAGATACGGATATGGTGAGTATAGATATCGGTTGTATCAGGCAAAGCGAAGCTCCGGCAGGTAATCATGCATCTCCTAACGGTTTTTACGGGGAAGAAATCTGTGCTATTTCCAAGTATGCGGGAATCAGCGATAAAGTATCTTCTTTTGGAATTTACGAATACAATGCTGCTCTTGACACGAATCATCAAACGGCTCATTTGATAGCACAAATGATATGGTATTTTATTGAAGGGGTAAATGCAAGAGCAAAAGATTATCCGTATTGCACAAAAGATAACTATCAGAAATTCATTGTTTTATTTGATGATGATGATCCTATTCATTTTTATAAAAGCGATAAAACAGGAAGGTGGTGGATGGAGATAAATTTAATAAAAGATAATAAATATAAAAGACATGCGTTAATACCTTGTACATACCAAGATTATATGGAAGCAATGAATCAAAAAATACCGGAAAGATGGTATTTGGCGATGAGAAAAATGATATAATTTAAAGATAGATAAATACTTTGTTTTAAAATACCGATGATTGATTGTATTTTAGCAAAAAAAATAATAGGTTTACGAACTTTTTTTGGAAGATTTAATAAGAATATGAAGAAAATAGTATTATATATTTTACTGGCGATATTCATCTGCAGTTGTGGCTCTAATGACAGAGGTGAGCTGGTGGGGGTTAAAACAAAAGGACAATGGTTTACGGAAAAACCATACGGAATGACGCTGATTCCCGCAGGTTCTTTTACCATGGGGAAACAAGATGAAGATATCATAGGAACATTAGATGCTCCGGCAAGAACCGTAACCGTTAGGGCTTATTATATGGATGAAACCGAAATTACAAATTCCGAATATAAGCAATTTGTATTTTGGGTAAGAGACTCTGTCGTAAGAACCAAATTAGCACTTCAATCGGAATTTGTTTCGGCAGGAGACTCGTTGTCTTCGGGAGGTATTCACGATTATGCTTTTAAGGTAATAGATACTTCCGGTGCAAATGCATATAATAAATATATGTTTGAAAACTACTATGAAATAGGATATGATTCCTTAAGACCATTAAGTTGGGAAAATGATATTATCTGGGAACTTTCCGAATATCCGGATGTAGATTACGTAGAAGTAATGGATTCCTTATACATTAAAAAAGAGGAATCATCAAACGGAATACGAATTTTTAATAACAAATATTTAAATTACAGATATTCTTGGTTCGATGGGGCGTCGGCAGCCAGAGTGAAAGGAGACAGAAAAGATTTTCTTAAAACGGAAATGTTAAACATCTACCCTGATACTACGGTTTGGGTAAGAGATTTCAACTATTCTTATAATGACCCGATGCATCAGGACTACTTTTATCACCAGGCATATGCAGACTATCCGGTAGTAGGAGTGAACTGGTATCAGGCAAAAGCATTTTGTAATTGGAGAACCAAATACAAAAATGACCGAATCAGAGGAAAAAAGAGAACACTGCCCGTATCTGCATTCAGACTGCCAACGGAAGCAGAATGGGAATATGCTGCCAGAGGGGGGTTGGAATTTGCCAAATATCCTTGGGGAGGGCCAACCGCTACAAGTGACAGAGGATGCTTTCTGGCCAACTTCAAACCTGTCAGAGGAAACTATGCAGTAGACGGAGCGCTCTATACCGTAGAAGCAAAATCGTACAATGCAAACGATTTCGGATTGTATAATATGGCAGGTAATGTTGCCGAATGGACAAATACCGCGTACAACCCTTCTTCGTATTATTTAGGTTCTACCATAAACCCGAATGTGGAAGATATAAAAAATAAAAGAAAAATCATACGAGGAGGCTCATGGAAAGACGTAGCTTACTTCCTTGAAGTGGCCTCAAGAGATTTCGAATATGCAGATACAGCCAGAAGTTATATAGGCTTTAGAACTGTACAAAGCTATTTAGGTAAAAACAGATAATCAAACAATAAATTAACAACCTCTGAAAATTAAAAATTCATTATGGCACAATCAAAATCAACAAAGAAATTATTCAATATGGCATACGGTATCGGTGCCTCAATTGTAATCATAGGAGCTTTATTTAAAATACAGCATATATCATATGGTCCTATAACAGGGGGCTTAATGTTAACCATCGGAATGGCCGTAGAAGCGCTGGTATTTTTTATCTCTGCTTTTGAATCGATAGAAGATGATCTGGACTGGACAAAAGTATATCCCGAATTAGCAAATTTGGATGAAGATTCCGAACCGAAGGATACACAAGGATTACTATCTCAAAAATTAGATAACTTGTTACAGGAAGCAAATATAGATTCCAAATTGATGGAAAAATTTGGAAATAGTATGAAAAACTTCCAGGGAGCAGCCGAAGGATTATTTTTTGCAGCCGAATCTATTACTGCTACAAATAAGTACAACGAACAAATGTCTTTGGCTGCAGTGCAAATGGAATCTTTAAACGGATTGTACCAGATACAAATGGAACATGCAAACAAGCAGGCCAAAGTAAATGATGTCATCATTGAAAATTCCGAAAGATTAAAAGAACAAATGGAATCTTTGGCAACAAACCTATCTTCATTAAACGGAGTGTACGGAGGAATGTTATCTGCTATGTCCAGCAAATAATTAGTCAATTAATTAAATAACGTAAAAACTAGTTATTATGGCAGGAGGAAAAATTTCCCCAAGACAGAAGATGATTAACTTGATGTATCTCATTTTTATTGCAATGTTAGCAATACATATGGATAAAAAAGTACTGTCATCTTTTGGTTTTATGAAAGAAAAAATTGAAGATGCCAATAATGCGAATACCGTAAATATTGATCATATCTTAACTTCTTTAGCAACAAAAGCGAACGATCAGCCCGAAAAGTTTACGCCATTGAATGATAAAGCTACTAAAATTCATAAACTCTCTCAAGACCTGTTTAACTTTTTAGAAGCTGTAAAAGATTCTATTCAAGTGGATATAGATGAGGAAGATAAGAAAGATTACGAATCCATGACATCTATAGATGTGTTGGATGTACTCTTTTTTAAAGGAGACGGGCTTACTGCGACAGGCCGGCAATTTGTAGACAATATCAATAATTACAGAGACAGTATACTGTCTGTCTTAGGAACTGATGGAAGCGAAGACCTGAAAATAAATATCAATAAACGGTTCAGCACAAACCCCGACAAATCAGATGACGGTAGAGATATTCCATGGATTATCAGCAGATACCAAGGCATGCCCTTGATTACTTCCGTGGCAAATATGACTCAAATTCAGGGAGATATTAAAAACACCGAAGTTGAAATATATACAAAGTTATTAGAAGGCCAGCTAGATATAGAAAGTAAATTCACAAGTAATAATTACGAAGGAATTGTAAGTTTGGACAAAACAGCTTATTTTTCCGGAGAGCGTGTGAGAGGGAGGGTTGTATTAGGAAGATATGATTCTACTTTAGTTGTAACCAGAGTCAAGTTAGGGAATCAAGATATTACCAATAATTTTAAGAACGGACAGGTATTTTTGGATATGCCTGCAGGAAATGTAGGAAATAATAAAACCTTTAAAGGTGTCATTACCTTTATGCAAGACGGAAAACCGGAAGACATCCCTTTTGAAAGTGCATTTTCCGTAATTGCCGAGCCCAACGATGCAATTGTTTCAGCCGATAAGATGAATGTGGTATATAGAGGTTTGGATAACCCTATATCTATTTCTGTGCCCGGTGTGGGGGATAATAGTATTACTCCCAATCCTACAGGAAATAGTAGATTAATCAAAACAGGCTTAGGGAAGTATATGTTAAGTCCGGGATCCGGAAATGAAGTTACCATTAATGTTTCCGCAAGATTGAGCAGTGGAAAAACGATTAATACCTCGAAAAAGTTTAGAATTAAAGATATTCCTACGGCGGCAGGAACTGTTAGAAACGATTTTGGAGTAGTGCCTATGCCAAAAACAAGTGTTAATAATGTAACTATTGGTGCGGAATTACCGGATTTTGTATTCGATTTACAATTAGATGTCCTAAGTTTCGTTGTTAAAGTACCGGGGCAGCTATCAGTGAGAGTTACGGGAAACAGGTTTAATGCGAAAGCTAAAAGAGAAATTGCAAAAGCAAGGAGAGGTGATGTCATTACTATTTATGATATCAAAGCCGTAGAAAGCAAGAAAAGAACCCCTATCAAAAAGGTGTTACCCGTAAGTATAGAAATTACAAATTAAGAGAAGTTTAAATTTTTAGTAGTATAATGAAGAAGCATATATATATAATAATGGTAAGCTTATTAACCACCGGTTATATAAGTGCACAAACCAATTTGTTAAATGCTACAACTGTAGATGAAATTGGTAAAAAAACAGAACAACAAATAGCGGCAGATAACGATGCTCCTTTACCATACGGGTATATCGATGACAGAGATGTGCTTTGGTCTAAAGTGATCTGGGAATATGTGGACTTAAACCAGAAAATTAACCTGCCGTTATATTTCCCTATAGATACTACTAATATTTCAAAAGACAGACGCTCCTTATTCGATACTTTGCTAAAAGGAATCAAAAGCGGAAAGATTGAAAATGTATATTCCGATTCTTTTTTTACATCCAAGCTCACTAAAAAAGATATCCGGGAGAAACTTGTCAACACAAGAACAAACGGAGATTATGTAGATACGTTTAATATCCAGACCAGAGATATTGAAGCATATATGATTAAAGGAATATGGTATTTTGATAAAAGACAGGGAGAACTCAAATATCGTTTGTTGGGGTTGGCTCCCATGGGAAAAGATGTACTTACGCTGGGAGTCCAGGAAATAGAAGATAACGAACTCTACGAATTGTTCTGGGTATTTTACCCGAATGCCAGAGAAATACTGCACGAAGCAAAAGTATTCAACCCAAAAAATTCTTCTATTCCCATTACATACGATCATCTGTTGAATGCAAGGAGATTTAATGGCGTTATCGTCAGAGAGCAAAATGTATACGGAAATAGAAAAATTGCCGAATACATCAGAGGAAATTCTTTATTTCAATTGTTAGAAGCTCAAAAAGTAAAAGACAATATCAGAAACAGAGAAATGGATATGTGGAATTACTGACTTTAATACAGTCGAAAAGTTAGAAAGTTGAAAGCCTCAGGTTAAAAACTAAAAAATAGAAGCATTTGTAAAAACAGGTGCTTTTTTATATAGTTGAAAATTGGGCGTAATTCAGTTTATCTTCTAATACCATTTCTGATTTAAAAATGCTCAAATAAAAAACAGCCATTTTTTAGCAAATTGAAAAAGTTTAAATGAGTTCAACTAAAAATATATTGGAAATACCAATCTCGTGATTGGAAAAGATATATTATTGTTCCAGAAATTCGATTGGAGGGGAAATGGTTGAAAGAACTTGGATTTGAAATCGGAAAAGAAATTGAAGCCGAGCAACAAAAGAATAAATTGATTATCACGTTGACGGACAAAAAGCAAGAAAAATAACTGGGCACATTAACTAAGCGTATGTTGCGCCGATAGGCCAGCAATATACGCCTTGTTAACTGATCCGTTCCGGTCAGCCCAAGCTATGGGTAAAACGATTTTTTTTGCGGATTTTATGTCTAGTAGTAGTCCGCTGTAGTGAAGCTATTTGTTTGGTGAAGTATTCTTAAATAGGCGATGCCAAGCATTTTAGTAGTTCTATTTTGTTTGGTAGTGCTAGTTTTGGGTCAAGCAAAAAAGTTGTGGGATTTAGATTTTTACGCATAAATTTTAGATAGTCTGAATAGGAAGAAAGGAACAGATCTTACGCCTCTAAATTGTAGTCTAAAAGTTTTTATTTTAGCATTAAAAGATTCAGCAGAAGCATTGGTACTTCTATTATCAAAGAAATTTAAGATGCTTCGATAATGACTTTGTATTGATCTAGCTACTGTTCCAAAACTTTTACTGAACTCTGATTTTTCTACCTTATCATACCATCTAGCTAGTTTTGTATATGCTACCGCCTTGTCTTTTGTCTTTTGATAAATCGTTGCCAGTTCTCTAGTAAGCTTATAAGCTCGTTCCAAGTTGGGGTATCTTTCAAAGAGTAATTCTGCTCTAAATTTTTGTTTGGCTGTCCATTTGTTAGGGGCTTTAAAGAGTAAATACCTACTTCTAGCTAGTAGTTGTTTGGGAGTATCTCCATTGTCAAGGATATTCGGTTTAAAGTTTTTTCCTGTTTCTTTAGCCAATGCTATTTCATTATTTTCTTGTTCTATGGTTTTCCATCTATACTGTATTCGAATTTCTTGCAAGGCATCATAAGCTCGTTTTTGTACATGAAATCGGTCTGTGACCTGAGTAGCTTTAGGAAAGGCTTTTTTAGCAATCTTTTCCATAGTAGGTGCCATATCCAAAGTGATTTCTTCTACTAAATATCGGTCTTTACTTGGAATTTTCCTTAACACTTCTATGACTCGTTCACTTTGTGTGGTAGCTACTATGGCTACTAAACTGCCTCGTTTTCCTTTACCTGCTTTGTTGGTAATCACTGTATAGAGCTCGCCTTGAGTAAGTGCTACTTCATCAATACTTAAATGAGTTCCTATATTCTTCTTAAAAAGCAGCCATTGGTCGGCATGAGCTAATTGATCCCAAGTCAAAAAGTTACTTAAATGATTGCGATATTGTTCTTCTAATCGCTTGCCGTTAAGGTGATAGTAGGTAGATAAACTTTTACAACTTACTGGAATACTATCTAACAAGCCTCTTTAAAAAAAGAGAGAACTCTTCTGTCATTCGAGTTCCCTTTGCTACCAAATTCCAATCTCTTGAGAATACTTCTGAGGTATCAACATCTAACCATCGTCTACGTTTTACTTGTAAAAAACAAGCCTTGTTACGTACTGGAAAATCTTGAATATCTACTACTGGGTAAAATCCTTTGGAATGTAATTTACGATGAGATAACTCATCTGGTTGTATAGGTTTTTCTTCTAAAACCAAAGTAAGTTTGTTCGTTGAATCTTTTACCTCTTTAAGTTCAAAGTAATCTAAAATACCTTCGGGTAAAAAATGCTTCAGGAGCTCTTGTGTATGCATTTGAATTTTTAAACCAAAACTCTAAAAAATTAACCTACTCCACAAACTTTTTGCTTGATCCAAAGTTTTTAGTACTAGTTTTGGTTTTTCTTCCATTTTAAGCAGGTAGTTCGTACAGTAAACCAAACAATGGTACTCACCTACTTTGAGATTGGTAGACAAATCGTAGAAGAAGAGCAGCAAGGAAAAGAACGTGCAGAATTCGGAAAAGAGTTAATCAAAGGACTTTCGGAAGTTTTGACTAAGGAATTTGGCAAAGGATTTTCAATTACGAATCTTAAGCGAATGAAATCCTTTTATCTCACCTATCAAAAAGGTCATACACTGTCTGACCAATCTGAAAAAGGTCAGACAACGTCTGCCATTTTCCCATTGAGTTAGTCGCACTACATAAAACTGATGCGAATAGATGATGAAGATGAACGCAAATTCTATGAAATTGAAGCTCAAAAGAACAACTGGAGCGTAAGAGAACTAAACAGACAATACGACTCTGCCCTTTACACTCGACTTGCTTTGAGCAGAGACAAGGATAAGGTAAAAGAACTTTCTGAAAAAGGACTTGTCGTAAACAAGCCACAAGATGCTATAAAACACCAAGATATTGGGCAGATGCAAATGTATATGAACTATTACGACCGTAAAATCAGAATGGAAGAAGAAAATCCGACTATAGGAATAATCCTTTGCCAAAGCAAGAGTGAATCCGTAGTAGAATACACTTTACCCGAAAACAATGAGCAAATTTTCGCAAGTAAATATCAAACCGCACTGCCAAGCAAACAAGAATTAAAGCAATGGATAGAAAGCCAACGCTAAAGTCATACACATTGGCCAGTTGCACGAAGCCAATACACAAGGCAAAACTTGCCAAAGAGTATGCCTTTTCCAATCCAAGCCAAATGAAAAAATACGCCCTACAACAAGGTAAAAAAAATTGCTGCCTTTTTTCGGTTTGAAAAATTATGATTACTTTTAAACCAAGTAATAAAGATGAAAAATTATTATTTCAAAAATAACAACTTTTCATATACTAGACCGTTTAAATGAGTTCATAAAGTTCCCGGCAATTTATATTAAAAAAACAAATACTTAATCTGATCTAACTCTTTCTAACTTTTCAACTTTCCAACAATATTATATCATATTAACTTTTATTTTTGATATATGAATTCAGGAAATTTTAAAGTAGATTATATTATTATAGGATTAGGTTTGGCAGGAATAGCCTTTGCAGAACAGCTACAGAAAGAAAATAAAACTTTTATTGTTTTTGAAAATGAATCCGAGACAGCTTCCCTGGTAGCCGGAGGGGTTTATAATCCTGTTATTTTAAAGCGCTTTACACCTGTTTGGAATGCAACAGAGCAACTAAAAATAGCAGTACCTTTTTATACATCTTTAGAAAAAAAATTACACATAAAAATACATACTTCATTTCCTCTAAAGAAAGTTTTTAAATCTATTGAAGATCAAAATAACTGGTTTACTGCCTCTGATAAACCTGTGCTTTCTCAACACATGAATCCCAAAATCTCAAAGGAAAAAATAGAAGGTATTATTGGAGATTATGGTTTTGGTGAAGTTTATGGAACAGGTCGGATTGATACTAAAAAATTAATAGTAGCCTATAGAAAATATCTTGAAGATAAAGATCAAATCAGATATGAGAATTTTGAATATAGAGCATTGGAAGTTCAAAAGAGTGCTGTTTATTATAAAAACATTACATCTCGGTATATTGTTTTTTCCGAAGGTTGTGGCATTGCAAACAATCCGTTTTTTAATCACCTGCCATTGAATGGAGTAAAAGGAGAGTTGCTGACGATCCATGCACCTGATTTACATATTGATTTTCTCTTAAAATCAACATTATTTCTATTGCCTTTGGGGAATAACTATTATAAGGCAGGGGCAACCTTTAATTGGAAAGACAAAACATGGACAGCTTCTGAAGAAGGAAGAGAGGAGCTAATAGAAAAGCTTAAAAACGTTATAGATGTTCCATATACGGTAGTAAAACAGTCGGCAGGAATCAGACCCACCGTAAAAGACAGAAGGCCATTGGTTGGAACTCATCTTAAATATAAAAACATGGGAGTTTTAAATGGTTTGGGAACAAGAGGTGTTATGACAGCACCTAAGATGGCTCATGAGCTTTTTAGCCATATGGAATACGGAACCGAGTTAAACGCGGAAATAAATATAAAACGGTTTTTGTAATACCTATTTATAAACTTCTTTTACAAAGTCTTCATACGTTACTTCTTTTATCTTAAAAGACATATTTGCTTTGTAAAAAGCTAATAATTTTTGAGAGAACAGTTGTTCTTCCAATTTTTTCGCCTCTTCCTGATTTGCTAAAATCCTATTTGCAATATCCTCCAATTCTTTTTCTTCGGGATTCAAATTTCCAAATTGAGCCATTTGATTTTTAATATAGCTTTTGGCATACTCTTTTAATTCTTCATGATCTAATTTGATATCATGATCTTTTATAATTTTTTCCTGAATCAATTGATACTTCAAGCCTTTTTCAGATTTGGCATACTCTTCCGATGCCTGCTCTTCTGTTAATGTTTCTTCTGCAGAACCGGCAATCCATTTTTGCAGGAATCCAGCAGGCAGATCAAATGTTGTATTTTCAATTAAATACTCCGTTATGGCGTTTAAAAGCTGCTGGTCTGCTTGTTGTAAAAACTGTTGTTCGGCATCTTTCTTAATTCTATTTCTCAATTCGGTAACTGTTTTTACGCTGCCATCAGCAAACAGTTTATTAAATAGTTCCTGATCTAAGTCTGTCAATTCAATTTCGGTAATTTCTTCAATGGTATAAGAAACCGTAGTATCCAAATCACCGGCAGTTTCACGATTTACTCCCAAAGCTCCGGCCAATTTGTGGTCGTTTATAAACAATCCTTTTGTTTTTAGTGTCAAAACATCACCTACTTTTGCTCCTGTAAACTTTTTTAGATTCAATTTCTCTTTGATGTCTTTAAGTGAAATTGTAGCTTTTTTGTTTATTTCTTTTTCTTCATTGACAAAAGTTCCTGTAACATTAGCATTTTCCGTTACGATATCTACGGTCGACATTTTTCCATAATGAGATTGTAAATTGATTATTTCTCTGTCGATAAAAGCATCTTCCGCAACAATTTTATACTGTGTTACTTTGTTTTTAGCTCTTAGATTTACATCAAACTCAGGAGCTAACCCCAGTTCAAATTCAAAAGAAAAAGTTTCCGAATCCCAAGAAAAATCATCCTGCACTTTAGGCATCGGATTTCCTAAAATAGCTAATTTTTCTTCTACGAGAAACTTACTTAAAGAAGTTTGCAACAATTTGTTTATCTCGTCTATCATTACGGATTTACCATATTGCTTTTTAACCATTCCCATGGGCACATGCCCTTTTCTAAACCCGGGAACAATTGCTTTTTTACGGTAATTATTCAGTATTTCCGTTACCTTATCCTGATAGTCATCAGCAACAATATCTACTTTGACAATTGCATTTAATGCATCTACATTTTCTTTTGTAATATTCATTTATGTATAATTGACTGTTTGTTTCAAACTTAAAATCAATAAATCTGTAAAATTGGCTGCAAAATTACGTCTTTTTATAAAATTAGCAAAGCTTACTCAGTGTACTAATGAATCAATGTACATTGACACATTGACTCATTAATTCATTGATACATTTCCAAAAGCTTTTCTTTCCAATTCAGCCTGAAATTCTTCCATCACCGGTTTTACAGTACTGTCCGGAAGGTCTGCCACCTTGATATACATCAATCCGTCTACTGCATTATTAAATTTCGGATCTACGTTAAACGCTACCAGTCTGGCATTTTGCTTCACATATTTTTTAATGAGAACAGGTATTCTTAAAGCTCCCGGTTCTATCTCGTCAATTAATTTATCAAATTTTTGCATGTCTGCTTTGGTTGCATCAAAAACAAAATCTTTATCCGCATCCTTTAAAGATACTTTATATTCTTTCTTTGGCCGGATATACTGTGCCACATAAGGGTCATAGTAATGAGATTTCATAAATTCAATCATTAATGATTTTGAAAATTCGGAAAACTGATTACTGATACTTACTCCTCCCATTAAATACTTGTGATCCGGATATCTCAATGTAACATGTACAATTCCTTTCCACAGCAAGAACAGAGGCATAGGTTTTTGTTGGTATTCGTTAATGATGAAAGCCCTGCCCATTTCTATGGTATTTTCCATCATGGCATGTAGTTCCGGTTCAAAACGGAATAAGGTATGTATGTAAAAGCCTGTAATGCCGTATTTTTTACAAATATTTTTGCCTAACCCCATTCTGTATGCGCCTACTAATTTACTTTCAGATCGATCCCATAAGAATAAATGATGATAATATTTATCAAACCCGTCCAGATCTAATGCATTGTTAGTTCCTTCTCCGACATCTCTAAAAGTTACTTCTCTTAACCTCCCAATTTCGTGTAAAAGATTAGGAATGTCTTTGGCCTTTGCAAAAAAGACTTCATAATTCTTACTTTCCAATAATCTGCCATCACTTTTTCTTAATTTATCTACCTCTTTAATAAAGAGGTCTATGTTTTTTTGCGAGGTTATCTTTTTAGGAGATTTCGGAATCTTTAAATGTTGTTTCAATAATATTTTTTGTGCTGCTTTTTCATAAGGGTTTGCAAGCATGTAGGTTTTTTTCCTTAAAAAATCACTAAAACAAGGGATATCTTTATATTGGTTTTGGTCTGCTACGGCAATAGGCTTTCCTACCCGCACCTTAATGATTCTATTTTTTTGGGACAGTAATTCCGAAGGCAATTTTGCTGTTCTCAGCATGTCGCTGATCCTGGCAAATGTATAAAACAACTTACTGTTTTTAGCGTGAAAATAAATAGGAACTATTGGGACGTGTGCTTTTTTGATGAGCTTTATAGCTCCTTCTTCCCATGGCTTATCTACGATTAAATTTCCTTCTTTACAGGTAGAAACTTCTCCCGCAGGAAAAATTCCTAAAGACCCTCCCTGGCTTAAATGTTGCAATGCTGCTTTTATGCCTGCTATGCTGGACTTTGCGTCCTTGTGATTTTCAAAGGGATTTACCGGCATTACATATGGGTTTAAAGGCTGTACTTTATGTAGTAAGAAATTTGCAATGATCTTAAAATCCGATCGGTATTCTAATAATAATTTTAAGAGTAAAATGCCATCTATGCCTCCAAGCGGATGATTTGATACTGTGAGAAAAGCTCCTGTTTTCGGAATACGCTTTAAATCTTCTTCGGGAACTTCAAATGTTATTTGAAATTCTTCTAATAAAGAATTTAGAAAATGTATCTTTTTTTTTTCTTTATTCCTGTTGTATATTCTGTTACAGGTAGAAATTCTAAGAATCTTTAATAGCATCCAACCGAGAAATGTGCCCAAAAACCCGAATTTATCAACTCCTGTCGCTTTAGAGATATCTTTAGATGTAACTAAACCCATTCGTAAAATTTTGACACAGGTACAAACATACTTAAAAAAAGGAAATAGTAATGAGAGACCTTTGCAAAATAATGATATATTCCATATTAAAATTGATTTGACTTCAAATTTCTTCCCTCTCGAAAATTTTCTTCGGGCATCGAAATTTTTTGTCAAATCAATTCAAAGGTCTCAAAGATTTATTCTTTGATGATAATTTGCATAGTTTCCTTATTAATTTGTGTTAACACTGGTGTTCCTCTTTTAAGAATTGTGTTTTTTGACTTTTCGTTAAAATGGCGTATCGTATATAGTGTTAACTGCTTGATAAAATCAATTTTGTATTGTGATTTTAACACTTCCAAGAAAGTATTAAAATTAGTAAAATGATCCTCAATACAAACTGAGAAGCTAATAGCAGAATTTTGTATTACATTCACTTTTAACCGGTGCGCAGCTAATTGTTTAAATATATAACTGATATTACTCTCTACCATAAATGAAAAATCCAAAGAAGAAATAGAAACTAAAATTTGATTTTTCTTTACAATAAAACAAGGAGTAACAGGGTAAATAGCAGCGCCTTTACTCACTTTTGTTCCTGCTTTTTTATGATCTATAAACGAACGGACATAAAGTGGAATTTCCAGATTTTCTAACGGTTTTATAGTCTTGGGGTGTATTACGGAAGCCCCGTAGAAAGCCATTTCTATTGCTTCTTCATAAGAAATTTGCTTTAATAATGTAGTTTCGGAAAAAACCCTGGGATCTGCATTTAACACGCCTTCAACATCTTTCCATATCGTTACGCTTTCCGCTTTTAGACAATGAGCAAAAATACCTGCCGTAAAATCAGAACCTTCTCTTCCAAGAGTGGTCGTTATATTCACATCATTACTACCGATAAACCCTTGTACAATAGTCAATGCTCCTTTTTTTATATGCCGGTTGATATTTTTTTTCGTTTGCTTCCAATCTACCCTTGCTGCTCTAAAATTACTATCCGTTTTAATGAGGTTTCTGGCATCCAGCCAATGGTTACCCATCTCTGTTTTAGAGAAGTAAGCACTGACTATTTTGGTAGCAATCAATTCTCCAAAACATACCACCTGGTCATAAATAAAATTATAATTCGTGTTTTTATTTTGAGCAAAGAAAAAGGATAATGTATCTAACAGATTGTTTACTTCATCATATATGGGATCTGATTTTGTAAATAAACCACTCATAATATCGAAGTGAAAATCCGCAATTTTTTCTATTTCATTTTCCGGGCCATCTCCTTTGATATATGTATGTACCACTTTTTCAAAAGCGTTGGTCATTTTTCCCATAGCGGAAATAACAACCCATATATTTTTAGCTTTTTCATATTTTAAAATAGCCGCAATATTTTTAATGCTGTCAGCATCTTTAACCGATGCTCCACCGAATTTAAAAACCTTCATTAGCTTCCTTTAATACATTTTTTCAAATGAGTTTCCTTCATATGCACTACCTGCCATTCTTGCAGAATAGTCGCTCCGGTGCTCTCATAAAAATCAATGGCATGTGTGTTCCAGTTCAAAACCTCCCACGAAACTCTCTTCACTCCTTTATTTAGGGCATATACTAAAACTGCATTATACAATTTTTTACCAATTCCCATTCCTCTTTTGTTTTTAGTAACAATCAAATCTTCCAAATGAATTGTTTTTCCAACCCAGGTAGAATATCTCTCATAGAATAATGCCATCCCAACAATTTTAGAATCAACTTCCGCTACATATGCTTTAAACTTCGGGTATTCCGAAAATCCGTCTCGTATTAAATCTTCTACCGATAGGCTAACCGCATCACTCTCATTTTCAAATACAGCTAATTCTGTAATGAGCGCGTGAACAACTGCCATATCATCTTTTGTCGCAAGCCGAATGATATGATCCATCTTAACATTTTATACCATTTCTCACTTAAATTTACTCACTAAAAATTGCCATTTTTCGCTTATGCTTCAAAATAAAACGAAACCGTAGCGCTGCTATGCTTACCTTTTCTTTCTTGCCTAATCAAAAATGGCTGTTTTTTAATTTGAGTAAATTTAAGTGAGAAATGGTTTTATTTCCAAAAGTACATGAATTTTTTCATTTGAAAATTCACAAAAAACAAATGAAAAAAATTTATGGACTAACGAAGTGGTTACTGAAGTGAAACTAAATTTTGTATTTTTTACCTAAGTACATGACAAAAATTTAGTCAGGTTTATATTGTTTTGATTTACAGGGTTTAACAGCACAGAAGCAATATAATCCAATCCATATTTGAAAATACTTTTAGCCTTTCTATCATGTTTTTTGATCTTTATAGGGCTTACATGATGCAGGTATATTCCTACTTTATAGCACCATACAAAAGCTATCATCACCAGCAACACTAATTTTTTGATGCGTTCAATATCTTGTAGGTGTGTATTTTCGATATCAAACCCACTAGATTTCATAGCTTTGAAACACATCTCTATTTGCCATCGTTCTTTGTACTGCTCTAATGCTTTATCAGGTTCATTGAACGATACAATGATTAAAAAGTCAGGCTTTCCATTTTTGGGATGCAACTTGCATCCTGAAAGGTAGCAAAGCTGTCCATTAACTCGTACAATTTTAGGATAATAGATAAACTCATTGATTTTATATGCATTGAACAAGTGCGATGCTTTGATAGTCTTGTTCTTATGGGGAAGCTCTACCTTAAAATTGTTACGAATACGTATATAGTATTTGATTCCATTTCTGTTCAAGAAGTCCAACCAACGATCCCCTGTAAACTCTCTATCAGCCACAATGGATTTGATAACATCTTTGCCAAAGAGCCTAATAAAACGATTCACTAGTTCTATACGTTCCCCACTGTTGGAGTTACCGCGCTTATCAAGCATAGTAAACAACAACGGAAAAGCCACCCCTTTATAGACCACGCCCAACATAAAGATGTTGATATTGGTCTGTCCAAACTTCCGGTTGGTGCTATCAATACTCAAGATCAATCCTCCTTGCTTAGGAAGTAGATTAAAAATAAGACGTGTAATTAAATCTGCCTCTAATGTATAATAGGCAATAAACCTTTGGATACGTCTCAAAGAAGATTTTGAATCAACAGAGGTCTCAAAAGCACTGGCTAACTTTTCAAATGTAACGGTCTGCACCTTGCAAAGAGCAATAATGAAATGTGATATGAGTTTGATTCTTGCCAAATTGATCTTGCCTTGAAAATGAGAGCTTAAAACTGAATTTAATTCACTACTTTTAGTGATAGCATTGGTTTTCTCCATTAGAAAAATGATTGACGTTATTCTTCTAATATAATGAAAATCAATGCTTTATTCTAATAATTTAATATTTAATTTATTGATATTCAATGAATGAGACCTTTGCAGAATTGATTTGACAAAAAAGTTCGACGCCCGAAGAAAATTTTCAACCGGAATAACCTGTTGGTTTTGAGGATTTAAAATTTTCGAGGAGGAAGAAATTTGAAGTCAAATCAATTCAAATACGGAATATATCACTATTTTGCAAAGGTCTCTGAATTATATTTTTGTCATGTACTAAAATTTTTTAATCAAAATTTAGTTTTTTACAGAAGAAATATAGGTACTAAGGTGCAGATTACATAAATAGTTAGTGAAATCGTTGTAGTAACACAAAAAAGTTGGCATATTTGTAGCATATATGATTCTTTATTAATGAGTTCAATGTTCGATGAATTAAAAAAAATTAAAGATTGAAAAAATCAAGGACTTAAATATTGGGAATTTAAAAAATGTTCTAATGATTCCTTATCAGGTATCTAAACGGGTATTCAAATATTCTTTTGGGATATATGGCAAAAACAAATCAAACATTAGGGGAGTTTATTATCGAAAATCAATCGTCTTTTAAATACACTTCCGGCGAATTATCCCGGCTTATAAATTCGATTCGACTGGCAGCTAAAGTGGTAAATCATGAAGTTAATAAAGCCGGTTTAGTAGATATTATCGGCACTATAGGAGATAAAAATGTACAGGGAGAAGATCAGAAAAAATTAGATGTTTATGCCAATGATACGTTTATACAAACACTGAAGAACAGAAATATTGTCTGCGGAATTGCCAGTGAAGAAGAAGACGATTTTATTGTGATTAACAGTCAAGATGAAAACCATCAAAACAAATACGTGGTTTTGATTGACCCTTTGGACGGTTCTTCTAATATAGATGTAAATGTTTCCGTTGGAACTATCTTCTCCGTATACAGGAGGGTAACAGTAGTGGGGACTCCTGTTCAATTAGAAGATTTTTTACAAAAAGGGAATAAGCAGGTTGCTGCCGGTTATATCGTTTACGGAACCTCTACCATGCTTGTATATACTACCGGCCACGGCGTAAACGGATTTACATTAAACCCTGCTATTGGCAGTTATTACTTATCGCATCCTGATATGAAATTTCCGGAAGATGGTATTATCTATTCTGTAAATGAAGGTAATTATATTCATTTCCCTCAGGGGATAAAAAATTATATCAAGTACTGCCAGGAAGAAGAGAGCGACAGGCCATATAAAAGTCGGTATATTGGTTCTCTGGTATCTGATTTTCACAGGAATATGATTAAAGGAGGGATTTATCTTTATCCTAAAAGTTCTAAAAATTCAAACGGGAAATTACGTTTGTTATATGAATGCAATCCTATGGCATTTTTGGCTGAACAGGCGAACGGAAAAGCCAGTGACGGTTATACTAGGATTTTGGATATAGAACCTACCGAATTGCACCAGCGTGTACCGTTTATTTGCGGAAGTAGAAATATGGTACAAAAGGTTGAAGAGTTTATGAAAAACTCATGATATAATAATACCTCTAATACTATCAGAGAGAGACCTTTTGCCAAATCAATGCTGCAAAAGGTTTCAGAGATTTATATTGAGTCTAATCAGTTGATATTCTAGGAATATAAAAAATTCGTAATTTATATAAATTAAACTACTCTTAATAATTTTTTATACAATTTCTTTTTGAGACCTATATAGTTATGGATAAGTTCCAAATCTATTGCTTCCGTTTTTTGCTCCTGAGCTTCTTTTGTCAAATCTTTAATTTTTTTATCAATTAAAACCCTTCTTAAATTTAAAATGGCATCGGTTACCAGTTTTGACAATATTTCCTCTGCTTCCGTAACAAAAATATTTTTTCGCTCCCAATCGTTTAATACATATTTTTCATTATCCATTAAAATTTCGGTGGCCAATGCTGTTATTTCTTTATTCTCATGATTAATAAAATAGTCTGTTGCTATCGTATCATTTTGATTTAATTGATGAATAATTTCATAATAGACAGCCTTAAAAAGTTCATTGGTAAATTCAATTTCATCTTCCTGCAGGTTTAGGTATAGCTCTTTGGAAACCTGATTGGTGTAATGCTCTTTTTCTATATTGATATTCCCTTCTTCATCTTCTGCTTCTATCCAGTTTATAAAATCAGCTTCGTTATTTCCATAGAGCAATAAGATTCTGATAATTTCTTTTTCCAATATATATAACGAATTGATTTCTTCCGGTTGCTGTGCTGTCGGGGTTTTTACAACCTCAAAAGAAGATGAACTGTCGTAATTCTTGTTCGCATTTTCTTTAGCTGTTTTTGAAATGATTTGTGCTAATTCGCTAAAGAGTACCCTTTCTGAAATTTCCATCATTCCGGCACATGCCCTTATGTATATTTCTCTTTGAATACTGTCGGGAATTTTAGAAATACTCGTTACAATATCCCGTATCAATGCTGCTTTTTTTACAGGATCATGCAGGGCATCTTCCATTAACAGAGATACTTTAAAATTGATAAAGTCCTGTGCGGTATCATCCAAATATGATTTTAGTTCGGTATCCGAATGTGATTTTGCAAAACTATCCGGGTCATCTCCGTTGGGAAAGGTTACTACCTTTACATTCATTCCTTGTTCCAAAATCAAATCTATTCCCCTGACAGATGCTCTTATTCCGGCAGCATCTCCATCAAATAATACCGTAATATTTTTGGTAAGCCTTCTAATTAACCTTATTTGATCGGAAGTGAGTGCCGTTCCCGAAGAGGCCACCACATTCTCAATGCCGGATTGATGAAATGATATTACATCAGTATAACCTTCTACCAGATAGCAGTTGTCTTGTCTGGCGATTTCTTTTTTGGCGTGATAAATTCCGTATAAAATTTTACTCTTATGGTAAATCTCACTTTCCGGTGAATTTAAATATTTAGCTGCTTTTTTATCATGGGTTAAAATCCTTCCTCCAAAACCGAGAACTCTCCCTGTCATACTGTGAATAGGAAACAAAACCCGGCCTTTAAAACGATCGAACTGCTTGTTTTCCTTTACAATCGTGAGCCCTGTTTGCTCCAGGTATTTTATATCATACCCTTTTTTGAGTGCTGCTTTTGTAAATGTGTCCCACTCGTCTAAAGCATATCCCAGTTCAAATTTTGAGATACTGTTTTCTCTAAACCCTCTCTCTTTAAAGTAAGACAGTCCGACTGCTTTCCCTTTTGTAGAGTTCAATAAGATATTGTGAAAGTATTCTTTCGCAAATTTGGAAACCACAAACATACTCTCTTTTTCATTAAGCTGTTCTTTTTGTTCATTGGTTTGCTCCGTTTCTTCCACTTCTATATTGTATTTCTTAGCTAAGTATTTGATAGCTTCCGGATACGAATAGTGTTCGTGCTCCATTAAAAAAGAAACTGCATTTCCACCTTTTCCCGTACTGAAGTCTTTCCAGATTTGTTTTACGGGAGATACCATAAACGAGGGGGTTTTCTCATCGGTAAAAGGACTCAATCCCTTAAAATTACTTCCTGCTTTTTTAAGTTGTACAAATTCACCTATGACTTCTTCCACACGAGTAGTTTCGAAAACACGGTCTATGGTATTTCTATTAATCATACATTAAGATGCAGTTCTTAATTTTTTCAGGGTTGTTTTAGTAAGTTTTGCTACTGCATATTTTTTGGTTACCACAAATGCTCTTTCATCAGAACTTGGTAATTCAAACATGGCATCGGTCAAAATAGCTTCACATAAAGAGCGTAGTCCGCGCGCACCAAGTTTATACGCTATGGCTTTGTCTACAATATATTCCAAAACACTATCATGTATTGTAAAATGGATATGGTCCATTTCAAACAATTTTGTATACTGTTTGATGATGGAATTTTTCGGTTCCGTCAGAATTGCCCTTAATGTTTTTTTATCCAGAGGGTTCATAAAACTCAGTACAGGCAAACGCCCGATAATTTCCGGAATCAACCCAAACGATTTTAAATCGGATGGAATAATATATTGTAATAAGTTATTTTCGTCAAAATGAGTATCATTCAATGAAGCGTTGTATCCGACTGCCTGCATATTTAAACGCCTGCTTATGATGTTATCTATTCCGGAAAATGCTCCTCCGGCAATAAATAAAATATTTTTTGTATTTACTTCAATAAATTTTTGCTCCGGATGCTTTCTTCCTCCCTTTGGAGCAACATTCACAATGGTTCCTTCCAATAATTTCAGAAGTGCTTGTTGTACTCCTTCCCCCGAAACATCTCTGGTAATAGACGGATTATCTCCTTTTCTGGCAATCTTATCAACTTCATCAATAAACACAATACCTCTTTCCGCTTTTTCCAAATTATAATCTGCTGCCTGCAGCAACCTGCTTAAAATACTTTCCACATCTTCACCCACATAGCCCGCCTGTGTTAATACCGTAGCATCTACAATAGTAAAGGGAACATTCAGCATTTTTGCAATGCTTCTGGCTATCAATGTTTTGCCGGTACCCGTATCTCCTACTAAAACAATATTGCTTTTTTCTATTTCTACTTCATTTTTATTGTCTTTAGATTGTAATAATCTTTTGTAGTGATTATATACTGCCACAGACATGGCTCTTTTAGTTTGATCCTGGCCGATTACATATTGATCCAGAAATTTTTTGATCTCTACAGGTTTTTTCAGGGTAAGTTCTTTTGATAAATCTCCTGTTTTTGCTTCGGCAATTTCCTCTTCTATAATGCCATTTGCCTGCTTTATACAGGTGTCACAAATATGCGCATCCAAACCGGCAATTAATAAATCCGTTTCTGCTTTTTTACGTCCGCAAAATGAACATTCCAGATTTTCTTCTTTAGACATTTTATTAACTTTTAAGTAATACTTTTATTTTTCTCAAAAAAAACAGTTGAAAAGCTTGAAAGTTGAAAAGTGTAAAAGCCTACATAAAATTGCGAAGAACTTTTCAAACAGACTTTAAAAGAGTAAGAGCTATTTTAATCAGGAACCTGAAACTTTTTAACTTTATACTGTATAAATAATTTATTTGTTATTCGTCTATCCTCTAACTAAAATTTCATCGATCATCCCATATGCTTTTGCCTCATTGGCCTTCATCCAATAATCCCTGTCAGAATCGTGGTGTACTTTTTCTACGGTTTGTCCGGAGTGTTTGGCTATAATGGCATATAACTCGTCTTTTAGCTTTAAGATTTCTCTTGTCGTAATTTCTATATCTGATGCCTGCCCTTGTGCACCTCCCAGTGGTTGGTGAATCATAATTCTGGCATGTGGTAAAGCAGAACGTTTTCCTTTTTCCCCTGCGCACATGAGTACAGCTCCCATAGAAGCAGCCATTCCCGTACAGATGGTCGCCACGTTCGGCTTTATAAACTGTATGGTGTCATAAATGCCTAAACCCGCATAAACACTGCCTCCCGGAGAATTAATATAAATAGAAATATCTTTTGAGACGTCCGTGCTCTCCAAAAATAACAATTGTGCCTGGATTACATTTGCTATCTGGTCATTGATGTCAGTCCCTAAAAAAATGACCCTGTCCATCATCAACCTGGAAAAAACATCCATCTGGGTAATGTTCAACTGGCGTTCTTCCATGATATATGGTGTTAAGCTACTTGTAATTTTGTGATAGTAGGTGCTACTTATCCCATGATGTTTCGTGGCGTATTTTTCGAACTCTTCTCCGTAATTCATTCTCTTGTATTTTAAGATGTATGTAGCTGCAAAGATACGAATACGGTTTCAAGTTTAAAAACGCCGGATTAAAAGTTTAGTAGCTATCGATTTGAACTTGATATAGTGAATTCATTTTGATCTTTTACCAAAAATGAATTGAAATTTAACTAGATGAGGCATTTTGAGAGCTATAGGAGTGCTAATTGAATGAATATTAGGGGCAAACGAACTGTCGTAAGGGTTTTTGCATTCTCGGTCCGTTGTATCAGAAATTAATAAATATTGAATTTTTGTCTAGAAAAAATAATAACTGCTCTTAGAAAACTCTAAGAGCAGCATCTTATTAAACATAGAATTTTCAAAAAATCTTACCCTTTTTGTAACCAAGACTTTATATTGATTTCTTTGGCTATAATAATTCCTGCCTCGGAAATTGCTACACGTTTTTGTCTCATGGTATCTCTGTAGCGAATGGTAACGGTTTCGTCTTTTAACGTATCGTGGTCTACGGTAATACAAAAAGGTGTTCCTACGGCATCTTGCCTTCTATAGCGTTTTCCTATCGCATCTTTTTCATCGTAAAATATATTAAAATCCCATTTCAAATCTTCTACAATGGTACGGGCTTTTTCAGGCAAGCCATCATTTTTCACCAATGGCAAAACAGTTGCCTTAAATGGCGCTAAAATGGCTGGTAGCTTTAATACGGTCCTGGTCGTATTATTTTCCAAAAGCTCTTCTTCCAGTGCATTTGAAAGGACTGCTAAAAACATTCTGTCCAGTCCTATGGACGTTTCTATCACATACGGGATATAGCTTTTATTTTCTCCGGGATCGAAATAGCGCAACTTCTTTCCGGAATACTTCTCATGAGCTTTTAGGTCAAAATCCGTACGAGAATGAATTCCTTCCAATTCTTTGAATCCGAAGGGGAATTTAAATTCAATATCTGTTGCCGCATCTGCGTAATGTGCTAATTTTTCATGATCGTGAAAACGATATTTGTCTGCTCCCATTCCCAGGGAAAGATGCCATTGCAAGCGAGCTTTCTTCCAATGTTCGTACCACATTTTCTGTGTTCCCGGTTTTACAAAAAACTGCATTTCCATCTGTTCAAACTCTCGCATTCTAAATATAAATTGCCTGGCGACAATTTCATTTCTAAATGCTTTTCCTGTTTGTGCAATTCCGAACGGAATTTTCATACGCCCGCTTTTCTGAACATTCAAAAAATTCACAAAGATTCCCTGAGCGGTTTCCGGCCGTAAGTAGATATCCGTTGCAGCTTCTGCCGAAGCACCTAACCTTGTGCCAAACATTAAATTAAATTGCTTTACTTCTGTCCAGTTTTTAGAACCCGACAATGGGTCTGCAATTTCCAATTCTTCTATCAGTGCTTTTATATCGGCCAGTTCTTCGCGTTCCAGAGATGCTGCCATTCGTGATAGTATCGTATCTATTTTTTCCCGGTATCCCAGTACCCTCCTGTTAGTAGCCAAAAACGTTTCTTTATCAAAAGCATCTCCAAAACGTTTTGCCGCTTTACTGACTTCTTTTTCTATTTTACTTTCAATTTTGGTGCAGTACTCCTCAATCAACACATCAGCCCTGTATCTTTTTTTAGAATCTTTATTGTCTATCAAAGGATCGTTAAAAGCATCTACATGACCGGAGGCTTTCCAGGTAGTAGGATGCATTAAAATTGCAGCATCGATACCTACAATATTTTTATGTAGCTGCACCATGGCTTTCCACCAATACGCCCGGATATTTTTCTTTAGCTCCACTCCATTTTGTGCATAATCATATACTGCATTCAGTCCATCGTAAATTTCACTGGACGGAAATATATAGCCATATTCTTTAGCATGTGCTACTACTTTCTTAAATCGATCTTCTGTATTCGTCATAATGGGGGCAAATATAACGCATTCGTCAAAAGTTGTCAATAAAAATGAGGAAGCACATTTTTTTATTGAATCTTGAATTTTTGAATCTTTCAATCGGTTAAATATTCATAAGGATCAAAAATGTTCGTCCATTAGATGTGTATATCATTTTAATTTTGTACTTTGCCTAAAAATGTTATGTTAAAGAAATCATTTATAAAAGACCTTTTTTCCTTATTTTATCCTGCTCTTTGTCCTTTGTGTGAACAGCCGTTACTTCTTGGTGAAATGGTTATTTGCACAGTTTGCAGACATGATATGCCTGTTATTTATGACAAGAATTTCAAAAAAAACAAAATTGCCACTGTTTTTTACGGTAAAATCCCAATTGTATATGCAACTTCTTTTTTGCTTTTTCAAAAGGAAGGAAAAGTAAAAAAATTAATTCACGAATTAAAGTATAGAGGAAACCAGAGCATTGGTATTTTTTTAGGCAAATGGTTTGGTACGCTCCTCTTGCATTCCGTTATTTTTAAAGATATCGACATCGTCATTCCGGTTCCTTTACATAAAAAAAAGCAGCGAAAAAGAGGGTATAATCAATTGACAACATTTGGAGAAAGTATCAGTAAAATTTTAAACATTCCCTATATGGAAGGGGTTCTTTTACGATCCTCCGTATCCAAATCTCAAACATTTAAAAACAGATTTGAACGATTTTCCGATCTCACTACTAAATTTTACGTATCGGATCATACTATTCTTGAAAACAAACATATTCTCTTAATTGATGACGTAATTACAACAGGAGCAACGCTGGAAGCTTGTTGTTTGGAACTCCAAAAAACACCTGCGATTAAAATTAGTATTATCACTATGGCAGCTACGGAATAATACCAAAAAGAATACTAAAGCGGTCTAAAGATTGTGTAATACCATTTCTCACTTAAATTTTTACTCACTAAAAATTGCCCTTTTTCGCTTATGTTTAAAAATAAAACGAAACCGTATCGCTGCTATGTTTACCTTTTTTTTCTTGCCTAATCAAAAAATGGCTGTTTTTTAATTTGAGTAAATTTAAATCAGAAATGGTATAAGGAAAATTCCAAAGTTCGAGTTAAAAAACACAGGCATAGCTACTAAGTTCACTTCGTTCTTTTTTCAAAATTATCAACATTTTAATAAGTTATCAGCCTCCCTCAGACCCCTCTTTTCAACATCACTATAAACATTTAGAAGTTAGTAGATAATTTCATAACTTGTATGTCAATAAAAATAGAGGATATTATGAATATTTTCAAAGGTCAAAACCTTCTAGAGTTTGCTGAACGCTTTAAAACAGACTTAGATTGCAAGGAATATTTAACTCAAATCAAGTGGCAAGATGGCTACTGTTGTCGTAAATGTGGCAATACCGGTTATCAAGTTCGTAAGAATTTTTCAAGAACATGTAATAAATGTAGTGACACTGAAATTCCAACAGCCAATACTATTTTTCACAGAGTGAGATTTGGTGTTCGTACAGCTTTTTTTATCTGCTTTGAAATGGCAACGACAACCAAGAGTTTATCAGCTACTCAAATGGGAGTTCGTTACGGTATTAGACAGAAGACAATGCGTTTGTTTATGTTAAAAGTCAGAGAAGCTATAGTTTCAAGTGAAAATCATCCCGTATTCTATGATAAAAACAAGTAAAAGTTGAGATATTATTTTTACTAATTTATGCAGCAAATTTAAAAGTATCTACATAGGGTGTTTGTCGTTTGACAACGGCAAACACTCTTGCTATTAATTTGTTTCTAATAATGTTAACGGTACTCATTTTACTTTTGCCTTGTTTTATTCTTTTATGATAGTATAATTTCATTTCTGGGTTATGTTGTATAGCAGAAATAGCGCACATATTAATAATTGCTTTCAATTTTTTATTAGCCAAATGAGAGACTTTTGTACGTCCTTTAATACTAGTTCCAGATTGGTAAGGAAAAGGAGCAACACCACAATAAGAGGCAAACTTTCTCCAGTTTTCAAATTTTGAAAAATTGTCAGTAAACACAATCATCATTATAGCAGTTTGCATTCCTATACCTTTAACACTAGTAACAAGTTTATAGGTTTCTTTTAACATTATATTTTGGTCAATAATAGCTTGCATTTGAGTATTAATCTTGTGTATTTGTTTGGTTAGTTCTGCAATCATTTTTTGTTGAACGTCAAAGATTATTTTATACTCTTTTGCTTTATAAATTCTTTTTTGTTCTTTCAAAGTAACTTTAAAACCAGCTCTTTGTTTGTTAAGTTTTGTCCTTAAAGATAAGAGACTTTTTAGTTGTAATATACTTCTTTTAGGTAGCTTACTGGGTTTAAGTTCTTCTTTTAATCGATACCCATATAGAGCAATGCGTTTGGCATCAATTTGGTCATCCTTTCCACGAGCAATACCAATAGATCTTTTAATTTCTAAACCAGAAGCTATGAAAAAAGATAATTTTTGTTCAGTTAAAGACACAGATAATAAATGAGAGTACATTCCTGTATGTTCAAATACAAACATGGTTTCTTCTTTAGAGAAAGACGAATTTTTAAAACTCCACTTTAGCATTAATTTAAATCCAGATTTACTGTTCTCAAACTGTTGAACAATTTGTTTAGAATAGATACAAACATCAATTAATAATTTACTGACATCGATTCCGATAATTTCATTTGTTTTCATAATTTTGTAATTAGATATTAATAATAGTTACTTAAACTAAGACCTTTAATAAGGGCAGAAACTGAAATTCTATATGGTTCTAAGTAACTTTTAAAAAGAACGGAGACTAATACGGGGGATGGCTCTAAAAAGCTAGCTGGCCGCTAAAGTTCACTCCGTTCTTTTGTGTTTTTGGTTATCAACAAAATAAGAGTTATTAACAAAGAAAAAAAGAAGCAAAAAAAGAAATTTCATCATAACTATTATGTTTTTATTTTAAGTAATTATTTCTATTTGCTAATCTAAAGGTAGGTGGTAATGTTCAAGTTGATGAATTTGTTCTTGGTGGTTATGAGCAAAACAAAGTTGGGCGTAGTTATGATGCTAAGAAAAAGAAGGCTATTACTGCTGTCAAGTTTACTGATCAGGGTAAAGTCAAACGTATGTATGCCTTAAATATCAAGGACTTCTCTGCTCGTTCACTTCAATATATTTTTATTAAACATATTGATAGAGGCGCTAAAGTGACTACAGATAAATGGAAAGGCTACAGACCTATATCCAAGGTTTACAACATCACTCAAATTGATAGTGGCAGAGGATTAAACTTTGAGGCACTTCACACCATGATTCATCAAATAAAATCATGGATTAGAACAACCTATTCACGGGTAAGTGAGTTTAACCTAAATCGATATTTTAATGAGTTTTGTTTTAGGACTAATCGTTCTCAAAACAAAAACACAATATTCAATAGCTTAATAACCAAAATGGTCAATAGGAATAAAATTTATCAACGTGAAATTATATGTAGCTAACTAATGACCTCTAAAGAATTTAATACTTTTATAGGGCAAGTTCCTAAACTTTTAGGAAATGCAATAGAAATTAATTAAACGCCCTTCAATGAAAAAAATAAGAACCTTATCCATAGATGGAGGCGGGGTACGTGGTATTTTGCCTGGCATTGTTCTAGAACGACTAGAGAAAAAACTTCAAAAATTAGAATCTGAAATTTTAACGGCCAGTGTAGAGATGGATGATGGCTCTGTAGAAAATCTACAAAAGTTAAAAGAAGATGGACTAGCCTACATTTCCAAAACTAATATTAATGAGGAATTGGACACTATTGCCAACAAACTTGTAAAATATGAATAAGATTTTGGTTTGTTGTAGAGTATCAATTTTTTGCTAAAACTTTAAATCTAAAAATTATGAAGATAAAAACCCTTGAGATTCTTATATTCTCTATAATCTTAACTTCTTGCGTTTCTATACCTGAAGAAACTGTTATTCTTTCTCAAACTGTTGGAAAAGATATAAAAGAATTGCACAATTCTCATAGAAATATGGTACAGTTATATTATAAAAAAATCAAAGACAATATAAATGTGTTTATCGATGAAGTGTATTCTCCATATATTATCAACAATGTGCTAAACGCAGAACTTCAGAGTTACAAAATTGAAGAACCCTCATTGTATAAAGCCATAGAGGATGGAGGGAAATTAACTACTCCGGAAGCAACTCAGGAGGCAGTGGCTTATATGCAGGACGTTTTAGATATCGTTGCATCTCAGATTGCTGAAAAAAGAGAAGATTTGCTTTTTCCTGTGGAAAAACAAGAAAGAGAACTTTTAAACAAAATTAATCAATCTTATGAAAACGTTTTACTTGCCAATGCATCCATTACCAATTATTTAAAATCAATCCGAAAATTGAAAGAAACCCAGCAAGAAGTACTTTCTAAGGTTGGATTATCAGGTGCCGACACAGCGGTTATCAATACCTTGATGAATTTGTCTGAAAAAGTAAATAATGCCGTTAAAACAGGAAAAAGAATAGATGTTGAAAGTAGCAAAGCATTGGAAGAGATAGAAAAAGTAACTAAGCAAATAAAACAATTAACCACTAGAAATTAAAATCATGCCAGAAACAAGAGAGCAAAGACGTCAAAGGCTTAAAGAATTAGCAAAAAAAGCTGATGAGTCATTCAATGGAAAGTACAAAAAAGAACTCGACCAACTTATGAAGCTTTCTAAAGACCAAATAGAGGCCGTAATACCCGACACAGAAGATACGAGAACTTATTCTATTTTACTCAAAGTGATTGAAGAAGCATCAAGAAAAAATTTAACGCAAGCAGAACTAGTTGAAGATATCAAAGAATTAGGGGATACTGCAATTAAGATTGCAAAGAAAATACCCACATTAGCATCTTTGTTTTAGTCATACATAAGAAAATATTGAATCAAAATAATTACTCAAGTGTACTGGAAGCTGTCTTTTTAAAGAGAGGCCTTTGTCACTTTTTGGAGGAAATACTCTAATTTTTTAGCCTGTATAACAACGGTAAATATAGCACAACTGCATCTTCTTACAAGGTGAGACCTTTGCAAAATAGGGATATATTCCGTATTGAAATTGATTTGGCTTCAAATTTTTTCCTTCTCGAAAATTTTAAATCCTCGTAACCAACAGGTTACTCCGATTTAAAATTTCTTTCGGGCGTCGAACTTTTTTGCCAAATCAATTTTGCAAAGGTCTCAAGGTACAAAACCCCATAAAAAAACAGACTTTTTACAATTTTAATGCAAAGGTATCTGTTTTTTAAAAGAACTCATTTAAACTTTTTCAATTTGCTAAAAAATTACTGTTTCCCGCTCTGTTTTTGTCTTTTTTTCCTTCCGTAGCACTATGCAACTCAAAAAATCCTTCAACAGAGCTAAAAACTTCTAATTTTCGCTTAAACCCAAAAAGTTTAAATGAGTTCTTTTACTAAATTTCAGATTTATTTATACCTCACGTAAATTTACGAAAACTTAGATAATGCTTATTCATTTGTACTTTCTTATCTTATTTTTCTTTAATTTTAAGGTTTCGCTTTTTAACTTATGAGTTAATTTATTTCAATTTGATAAATGCAGAAATCCGCATTTTAGATTACGGTTTTCCGCAATTTTTTAAACCTCATAATATTTAATTTAGTTAGTTAAATCTAATGGTAAATTCTATTCTACAATAATCAGCCTATAAAAATATGAGCAATACTGATGCTACACCTAGCTGGTCAGGATATATTTTTCAAGGAGAAGTGGCTTTATGTAAAGCTTTAGAGGAAATGAATCAATTAGATTCTATAAATGACACATATTGCCTAAAATTAGAACAAGAAGAAGATTTTTCCTTAACAACTAATGAACTTCACGTTTTTCAAGTAAAAGCCTATACTGCTCATAACTATTCAAAATATAAAAAGGCTTGGAATGATATGATGAATCGATTTCAAGATAATCGTGAAAATAACTACTTGTACTTGCAATTAGACGGTGTGGAGTTGGATAAATTTAATGGAGTTCAAAATATCGAACAAGTAAGTACTAATATAATTTCAGGAGAATATACACTTTCAAATATCAATAGTAAGATTAATCTTGCTATCAAAAATTTTATTAACAACCCAGATATTACAGATGATGATATAGAGATAAAAAGGATTTACTGTTGTCAGATCATTTCAGATTATGTAAAGCAAAGACATAAAAACAAAGAGGTTAGAGAAATTCCTTTTGCAGAAATAATTCGTTGGATTGAAAAAGCTCCATTAGCCTTCAATGAAAAAATTGCTTGGTTTGAAATAGAAAAAGTTTTCATAAAGAGTTTTTATGAGGAACTAAATGTATTTGATGATCTTACAAATGAACAGCAAAGAAATCAGTATGAAAAGCTACAAAGTTTACTGTATGAAATTGAGCAAATGACAACAAAGGAAATAATTGATTTAATAAATATTTATTTGATACCTCATAAGATTCTCAAGCCTCCTTTAAGAACCTCCATAATTACTTTTTTGGATAATAATGCAATAAAAAATATAATTGGTAGAGCTATTAGAAGAATTAATTCAAACCCTGAAGATTATAAGAAGCTACAATATTTGAATAAGAGAGCTAATTTAAATGAAACTTATCAACTAACTTTAGATAATAGTGAGTTCGACGGTTCAGATGAATTTGAATTAAATAAACTGCAAAAACATTGTGAAATATTATACAAAACAACAAACTCTGTTGATGTAGATTATTTTGTAACACAGCATTTGGATATTTCAAAAGTAGAAATGAAAGAGAGAATCAACAATATAATAGATGTTAATGAAGATAGCCAATTGAATATTTCGGATGTTGAAAACAATAATTTATTTGGTTTAAAATCAATTAATAAATCCATAAATGAATTGAACCAATGAGAGGGTTAGTCTTGAAAATAATAAATGATTCAAATATTCAATTAAGAAAAATTGATTACAAGGATTTGGAAATTTACTTTTCAACTTTTGAAGAAGAAAAAATGGACTTTTATCTATTCCTTTTTATAGAATATGATGACTTGATACAGATCTCCGAAAATGTCGATAATATAGAGTATGCTTTAAATAGAATTGCAATAGAAGTTCAAAATGAACATCTACAAGAGTTCAAGGAAAAATATATTGATAAAAATTTATCATTTATAACTATACTTAAGCATAATGACAATAGTCAATTATTTAAATTAAAAAAAGTAGAAGAGAATTACTTTGTTACTAAAAAATATCTGTTAATATATAGTGATTCCGACTTATCTGTCCTTCAGACAAACTACTAGATAATACGGCACAAGATGAGTTATAGAATATCAAATTTGATTATTAAGAATTTCAAATGTATAGATGATTTTGCCTTTAACTTTGAAAATAAAGAATTAATCGTTTTCGATGGTCCAAATGGCTATGGAAAAACTACCATATTTGATGCTATTGAAATTATTTTAACTGGTAAACCGAGAAGAATAAATGAAAACAATAACATTTTGGCTAACTACAGCTATAAAGAAAGTCCAATTCATAAAAATAATTCTTTACCTATCCATTTGGAAGTTTCACTAAAGAACGACAATGAAGATATCTTAAAAATTCAGCGAATTTTTCAACCTGCACCAAGTCAAAAATCGATTAGAAATAATCCTCAAAAAATATATGAAAATTCTCAACTAAGCATTTTCTTAAATGATGTAGAGATGGAGAATGGCATTAAAGAAGAAAATGTATTGAATTTCCATAATATTAAAAATTTGTTCAATGTTTTAAATTATGTAGAACAAGACGAAAACACTTTATTTCTTAAAAAGAATCCAAAGGATAAATATAAAAGCCTAACAAGTTTACTGGGTATTGAAAATGAATTAAAACAACTTAATAATCTTGAATCTTTTTTAAAAACTACTAAAAACAAGTTTGAACAATTAGAAGATCAAAAAAAAAGAATGGAAGAAGAAATTAAGAACTTATCGTCAGATAATAACAGTTTAGAGTACAAAAAGCTTTTAATTGATGTAGAAAAAACATGGGACAAAGAAAAAATAGAAATATCCAATATTGACTTAAAGAATAGCTTTTTAAAAGAACTAGAAAAAGTAGAATTCTTGTTTAACAATAGGGCTTTACTAAATGATATTCGTTATATCATCTATCAAAAACCACTAACATTAGTTCTTCCTGGAAAGGGGCAATTACCAGATAGTTGTGGTTTTGAAGGTTCAGAAACTATTAAAATGTGGAGTGTTAGAAAAGGCACAATGGCTTCAAAAATTGATTTAACTTCTGGAAAGGTAGAAGAATTATTACCTAGTGGGCTTAGAGGTTTAATAGGCGCTGGGATTAAAATAAAAAACGTGACTTATGAAAATGGAGAACTAAAAGGGCGCATTGAAGTTTGGGTTAAAGTTGGTGTTAAAATTAGTCATGGTGAAAACTTTAGTATTAATACAGGGTTAGGTTCATGGGTAACAATAACAGGTTTTGATTTAGGCATTGCCGATGTTAAAGTTCAAGTGAAACTTGATAATATTAATAAAGTTTGTGCCCGTATAAAAGCGTGTGCAGATTTTCCATGGCCTATAGAGCAATGTGCAAAAGCAACCCATTGTGTAAATTTTTGATTATAAAAAAACCCGAGACAATTGTCTCGGGTTTTCTATTCATAGCAAAAATTCCCACTACTTGTTACCCAACATCAAAATTTCGTTGACAACAACTTCCGTTACATAGCGGTTTTCTCCTTCTTTGGTTTCATAGCTTCGGGTAGTGAGTTTCCCTTCTATGGCAACTTCCTTTCCTTTGGTTACATACTTTTCGATGATCTCAGCGGTTTTACCCCAGGCAATTAGGGAATGCCAGTCAGTTTTGGTTTGTTTATGCCCGTTAGCATCTTTGTAATTTTCATTAGTAGCTAATGAGAATTTAGCTAATTTTCTACCACTTTCCAAGGTGATAATTTCCGGATCTTTTCCTAAGTTTCCAACTAACTGAACTTTGTTTCTTAACGTATTCATAAGATAAGTTTTAAAATGATTATTAATTCTGTTGATGTATTTCAACGGTACAAATATGAAGCAATATCCCAACCGGATTCGGTTATAAAATACTTACTTTCGGTTGTAAATAATTGTAGTCGTTTGTAAACGGATAATAAATGTGTTTTTTAACTGACCCGCTGTAATTAATTATACCGCTATTATCCAGAGTTGTTTTTTCCTAAATTTTACGAATTCATTTTCCTGGATAACAAGGCATTAAAATAGCCTATGCTACCATTATAGAATGGTAATCTAAAATATGTGGACTGCTAACTCCATTGCGTGAAGTCCTTAAAAACAGAGTATTATCACAAAGAGATCTTTGCAAAATTGATTTGGCAAAAAAATTCGACACCCGAAGAAAATTTTAAACCGGAATAACCTATTGGTTTTGAGGATTTAAAATTTTCGAGAAGGAAGAAATTTGAAACCAAATCAATTTCAATACGGAATATATCACTATTTTGCAAAGGTCTCATACTGTTTTAACTTTGATCTTACTCAATAAAGTTATATCTTGTTGTCATGGCAAAGCAAATAGATATAGACATAGTATAGAGTTTGAGTACACTAAAAAAACTCTTACCCAAGCAAACAAGTATTACCAAAAGAAGCCGTATCAAAATGTTGCTTTTGATACATCAGAAAAAAGTGATTTACAGCAAAGATATGGTTCCAAAGCTTAAGCACTGTCGTAAAACTATTTATACCTGGATAAAGGTATATAGAGATGGAGGCTTAGAGTTATTATTGTCCAGTAATAAAGGGGGTAACAATACTCCTTTAATAGAACAGGGTACAAAAGAAGCATTGGCAGAGAAACTTTCAGACCCACTGGCACAGATTACTAGTTATACAGAACTGCTTGACTGGGTACAGGAGCATTACCAATCCAATATTAACTATGCCACACTCTATAAGCACTGTCGTGTACACCACCATAGTGTTTTGAAAGTAGCAAGGAAATCACATCACAAAAAAGATGAGCAGGCTGTGGAAGCCTTTAAAAAAACTACCCCATCGACTTAGTGAGATTAGAGACAGTCTAAATAAAGATAAGTACGATAGTTTCAATCTTTACTTTCAAGACGAATCTCGTTTTGGATTGATGACCAAACAGAAAAGAGTATTAGTCTCCAAAGGAATTAAACCTATAGGGCAATATCAACACAGTTATCAATGGTTATGGCTATGGGGATGTTTCTCTCCCATTACAGGAGATAGTTTCTATTGGGAAACCCCGTTAGTATCTAATGACATTTTTGAAAACTTTCTTGAAGATTTTAGTAAACAAAACCCTAGAGAACTCAAAATCGTTATTATGGACAATGCTGGATTCCATGCTTGTCAAAACATTACAATCCCAGACAACATAAAACTCATAAGAATACCGCCATACGCACCTGAGTTAAACCCTGCTGAAAAAATATGGCAATGGATGAAAAGTAAAGTGGCAATGAAACTATTCAAAGATGTTGAAACCTTACAGGAGAAAATTACACAGATGGTCAAACAATTAACACCAAAACTTATCAAATCAATAACAAGTTATGAGTTATACACTCAAACTTTTTTGAGTAATTTTAAAGTCTAATAGGTATCACAAAGATATTTTCAAGTGGAAATAGAAAAGTCAAGATGAGTTCAATTCAAGTGTTCCGGTGAGCACAGCATACGCGCCAAATGCTGGTGGATATGCACTTTGTATTGCAATAGAACCTCCACGGGTAATACGCCAATAAATTTTTTCTGGTCAATCATCAAAAGTAATCGCTAATCTTGGCCGAGTAGTTCATCGGGGCATTTTTGACTTAATTCGATGACCATATTGGTCCCCAAAAAAGTATCTCTGTCTGATGATAATTATAGTTCTTGTAATCTTCCCTAAAAACCGAACTGTTTAAAATTAGAAAGATTAATTTTAACTTTCAATAGACAAACAAAGCGAAAGAGTAAATTTTCACCTTCACATCTTGCAAAGATTTTGAAAGAGTTTGATCAAGGGAAAACAGTTGTAGAGATTAGCAGGGAACATGGGTTTATTTCAGCAACTTTTTACAAGTGGCGTTCTAAATATGCCGGGATGAGTTCCGGAGAGTTACGTTGCGTCAAAGAGCTTGAGGGTGAGAACCGGATGCTCAACCAGATGTATGCTTCTCTAGCCTTAGATCATCAAATGGCAAAAGAGGTTATTGCAAAAAAGCTTTAAAGCCTTGCCGTAAGAGAACGATAAGTAAAACACTTGCACATTATGGTATTAGCAGGGCGTGCCGAGTCTTAAATATGAGCAAGAGTGTTTATTATTATAAACCGTTACCCAAAGCCGATACTGAGATAGAGCTCGCTTTACAAGAAAAAGCAGTTCAACATTGAGAAGAAGGTTTTTGGAAGGCTTATAGTCGTTTACGTAATCAAGGCAAACCATGGAATCATAAACGATTGTATAGGGTTTACAAAGCATTAGGACTTCCTCTACGTGGTAAAGTAAAAAAACGATTACCATCTAGAGTGAAAGAACCATTAGAGGTTCCGGAAAATCTTAATGATACATGGAGTATGGATTTTGTTACCGATACCCTTGAGAACAAAAGACGTTTTAGAGCCTTTACTATTATCGATGACTGTAATAGAGAGGCATTACATATAGAAGTAGATTTTTCTTTACCAAGTAATCGTGTGTTTTGGGTACTTAACGATCTTGTTAATAGAAGAGGAAAGCCCAATAAGATACGTATGGATAATGGCCCGGAGTTCATTGCTAATATCACCGCTGTATGGAGCCAAATGCATGACATAGAGTTTACCTATATTCACCCTGTCAAACCAACTCAAAATGCATTTGTAGAGAGATTTAATGGAACTTATAGGCGAGGAGTTATTGATAAATATATTTTTGAGAACATTAACCAAGTAAGAGAACAAACCCAAGATTGGATGTATGATTATAATCATCATCGACCCCATGACGGGCTTGGTAGATTATCGCCAATAAAATACGCAGAAATTAATTCTCTTGGGGCTAGCTCCAAGAGAATTAAAACAATAAATTTATCAAATATTAGAAATTTAAACAGTTCTAATTAGGGGAAGCTTACATTCTGATGTTTTACCCTCAATATCCGAATCAAAAAAAGTAATATCAAAGGTTCCTATGTTCGTACCAAACGTTATGGTAATCGTTGTTAGAATTACGTAAGAAACTTTATCTGCAGTGGTTCTTTCCGATTCTACATGTATAGTAAATACTCTCTATCTGTAGTATTTGTTATACTACTTGCATAAAACCGTTAATAGTTTGTGTGGTCTATCCTCCGATTTCAACCCCAAAATCCAGATGTCTGAAAAGAAACATAATCTATCTGTTCTAATTCTATACTCTATCTTCACAAGCATTCAACAAAAAAAGCAATGTGAGAATTAATGGTAAATCCTTGTATAATTTTTTCTCATGATTAAGCATTTAGTTCCTTTATTCGTTATTGAAGCCCGCATAATTTGGGTTAAGGTCTATTTCATCTTGTGGAATTTTTAAGAAGAATAGATTGCTATTCGTAGGAACGTTTAATGATATTCTGTGTATGCTATTTCTATTAATGGGTAAATTATACCTCTTGGCGTCAAACCATTGTGGGCCAAACTCTCCATAGAATTCTTTCTTTCTCTCTAGTAAAATTTCATTCAGAAGTGCTTGTCCGGAGTTTGTAGATATCGTCGCATTTGGGTCTCTTACAGATTGAAGAGCAAACAGCAAGTTTCTGGCTTCCGCCTCATTTCCCAGTTGGTATTGAGCCTCGGCATCGAATAAAACCATTTCTGATTTTCTTATAATTGGGATGTCGGAAGCAAATGTAAATGCATATTTTGTTGAGACGAATTCTCTCCAAGGGGTAGATACAGATACTCCGTATAAATCAAAAAAGGTATTTCTTACATCTGTAGCAGAAAACTGGCTTACAAAATCTGGATCGAAATAGGTTGCATTGTAACTTAATGTCAGATGATCCATCATTGGAGCTGCATGCCCCCAAAAAAAGTTAGTTTCGTCTGAACCATTTTGGAACATTGCCCATAACCATTCTTGATCAGTCATATTATTAAATCCATTCCCCCAGTTTGAAGATTGTACTGCAGAATTTGCATTACCTCCATAAGCTGCTCTCGCCAATGAGGACATTTGAACCCAATCATCTTGAGTTACAGCCAACACTCTGGTAAGTACTGCTTGGGCAACTACTTTATTTACAAAACTTTTGCCTCGTCTAGAATTGGGTAAGTCTGCAATAGCATCCCGCAAATCTTGAATCACCTGATTGTATGCTTCACTCAACGGCACAGGAGGATTTCCTGATACACTCTCCACAGAAGTAGGACCTGTATACACAGGAATCCTAATCAAGCTTCTGTTGTTATTATAATTTGGAGCAAACTCTAACAATAATTCAAATAAATGAAAGCCTCTAAAAAATTTTCCCTGAGCAATTAACTCTCTCTTATCTATCTCACTTAAAGAAGAGCTATTAGTAACTCCATCTATCAAAACATTTGCAAAATTTACATTTTCATAATTGAAGTCCCATGTAAAGTTTGTTCTTCTAAACGTTGCTTCCCTATTCTCATGTCCATAGTCAAAAGTATACCAACTGAAAGCTTGTATAATATCATTTCCTTTTACAGCTCTTGCAAAATACATGGCATATAATCCTCCATTATCTACATTTCTGTATTGTCCTTTGTAGTTTGCTAATATGCCTGCTATAAAAGTTTCTACATTACTCCTGTCAGAAAATATTATACTACTATTTGCTCCCGTTGTATCTGTTGGCTCTTCAATAAAATCATCAGAACATCCAGCTGAAAATAACATTACTAATACGATCATAATTGAGGAGCTTATGTTTTTTAGTTTATTACTATATTTTTTCATCATTATAAATTTTATTTGTTCATTATAAATGCATCTTAATTTCACATATTCTAAAACTCAAATAAAGTCCCGAGTGTTAAAGTTTTCTGTAGGGGTGATCTATTTGCTGTGAGTCCATTGAATGACTGCTCTGGATCAATTCCTTTATGACTTTGCCATGTAAACATATTTTCACCTAAAACATATAGTCTCACTTTTGATATTCCATATTTATTCAATAAATCGGCAGGTAAATTATATCCCAGGCTTATATTTCTCATTCTCACATAATCGTTTTTAAACAGCCAACGAGTAGATCTATTATTAAAACTATTGTTTGCAATTGTTAATCTTGGAAAACTGCTAATATCTCCAGGTTGACTCCATGCTTGAAAATTATCTGGATGAGCAGACGAACCAATACTAGACATGTTAGCTACCAATCCACTATAGTCTGTATCATAAATGTAAGCTCCAAAACTAAAGTTGAAGAGTACTGAAAAATCAAAGTTTTTATATCTCAGGTTTGTACCAAAACCTCCTTGAATATCCGGTATTGATTCTTTACCCGTTTCATATCTGGTCGCAGAATCGTAATCATTAGTAACTGTTCTTCCTGTTACATTTCCATTTGCATCTGTTATATCTTGGTACCACAAAGCATCTCCATTTGCAGGATCTACCCCGGCCCATTCTCTTACATAAAACTCGAAAATAGAATTCCCCGGAGCCCAGAGATTTGCACCTTGAACTAATCTGTCTGTAAATGGTGTTACGACTTTTATTTCATTTGTTAACAGTGAAAAATTTGTATTAACGCTCCATTGAAAACCCTCTTTATTGATAATATTTCCTACCAAACTTACTTCCCATCCTCTATTCTCTATCTCTCCCGCATTGGCTCTCAAAATAGGAGCTCCGGTAGATGGTGTAGTGGTAATATCTTGAATCAAATCGACACTATTTCTTTTGAAATACTCAACGCTACCAGTTAGTACATTATTAAATAACCCGAAATCTAAACCTAGATTTGTAGTTGTAGATGTTTCCCATTGTAATGACGGATCAATTAATGTAGAACTTGGTAATGAAGACGGGAGCCCTTCTACCGGGGATATTACAATATTACCAAAATTAGTGCCTCCAAATAAAAAGCTTGTTGGAAAGAAGCCTCCTGGAATATTTACATTTCCTAATTCTCCATAAGAAGCTCTGATTCTTAACTCATTGATCCAATCTGTATTTGACAAAAAGTCTTCTTTAAAAACACTCCAGCTAACCCCAAATGAATAGAAACCGCCAGTATTAAATTCTTTACTAAATTGGGATGTTTTGTCCTGTCTATACGAAGCATCCAAAAAGTATCTGTTCTTAAAATTGTAGGAAAGCCTTCCAAGAATACTTGAAATTCTTTGCTCTAATCTAAACCCTCCAAAAGATTCGGCTATCGTTCCATTTCCCAATTCTTCTTGTCCGGGTAAAAATCCTGTAGCAGAAGCACTAAATGAATCCGTTGTTTGTGTGTTTGCCTCATAAATGAGATCTACCGATAAATTATGCTCATCAAAAGAGTCTGTATAATTTAATGCCTGAATTGCATTTAACGTTGTGGTAATATTTCTTTGTTTGCTAACTCGGCCATTTACACTCGAGGCGGCACCAATTAAATCATCATCAAAAGAGTGGCTGTCAAATAAATAATTCTCATAATTTAATGTACTTCTAAACTTAAATTTTTCAAAAAAGCCGACCTCTGCATACGCAGATCCTACAAAATTAGATCGTGTTCTGGTCTCCGAACCTAATTCGATAGAAGCTAATATATTCTCGCCTACGATACCAGGTCTGATACTGTTTACAGATTGCCCTGGAGGTCTCCCATTCCCATTACCTAAATCATAAATCACTTGCCCGTTTTCATCTAAAATCAGGTTTCCATTTTCATCTCTAACATAAATAGGATAAATACTACTGTTGCTATATATCCAAGAAATAGCCTGAGTAGTGCTTCCGGATGTTTGATCCGGATTGTTAGAATAAGATCTCGAATAACTTGAAGTAAGGCCAACCTTAAGCCAATCATTTACATCTGCATCAATGGCTCCACGTAGTGCTATTCTCTCAAAATCTGAAGCAATTACAGGACCTTCATCATCCAGATAATCCAGCGAGATAAAATAATTATTATTTTCCTCTCCTCCAGTGATACTGATATTGTGATTGACCCGAGATACATTGTCTCTTAAAACTACATCTTGCCAGGTTGTATTCCACAATAAATTTGCACCTGCAACCAATTGCCCGTTGATATCTATTGGATTAGCAACACTGTATGGGTTGTATCCCAATGTAGGGATCAATTGGTTTGTTGCATTTAAGGCAGCATCTGTTGGTGATTGATCTAATTGATAAATATTATTATTTCTGATTGCTTGCCAATTTAATTTCAAATAATCTTCAGGTCCAACTAAATCGTGTATTCCTACTGCTGGATTTGAAATCCCATATTGAGATCGAATCGATACTTTTGCATCAGAATTTCTTTTACCACGTTTGGTTGTAATAATGATAACCCCATTTGCAGCTCTAGAACCGTAAAGTGACGCAGAAGAAGCATCTTTTAAAACTGAAATTGACTCAATCTGGTCTTGACTAATCGTATTTAAGTTACCATTGTATGGTGCTCCGTCAACAACAATTAATGGACTATTGCTTCCATTGAAACTACCAAATCCTCTAATGACAATATTTGGATTGTTTCCCGGTTGCCCCCCTTGTGTGATTAAATTAATTCCTGGTACTGTTCCTTGCAGAGCTCTTAAAGGTGATGTTACTTGTTGTTGCTCAATTGTACTGGAACTTATTGCCTGAACCGATCCGGTAATTTCTTCCTTTCTTCGGGATCCGTAGGCTACAACTACAACTTCTTCCAACACTTCTCCACTCTCTTGCATAACAACATTTATCACCGAGGCATCTCCTATTGTTCTTTCGACTGTTACAAAACCTAAGTAACTGAAAACAAGCACATCTCCAACTTTTGCTAGAATACGGTATTTTCCATCAAAGTCTGTTTCTACCCCTTTTGTTGTTCCTTTCAATAAGATACTTACTCCTGGTAACGTTCCCAAATCACTTGCTACTACACCGGTAATCATTTTCTCTTGTGAAAAAATTGGCAAGCACAATAAAAGCATCATTGTAATGAAAAATTTTACTCTCATATAACTACATTTTTAATTAAAATTTGAACTAAGATTGTATGAGAAAAGAAAGCTGGTATTAATCGATAATACTCTTTAATGAAGCCAAAGTTTAATGGAATAATAAAGTACAAGTCATAATAACCAGCTCAATTAATTCAAATACAATTCAAAAAAAATGCACATGAAGAAATTTATAGGTAATCCCTATAATCATTTTCTTTGCCGATAAATATTTCCTTACTTTTTACGAGACTAAAAATTCGAAAACCCTAAATTGTTTAGACTTCGGATGTAGGTACTTGGTGTAGTGCCGGTTTCTGCTTTGAATGCTTTGTTAAAAGTGACTTTATTATTAAAACCAACATCATAAGCAACGTCTATTATATGAAGATTTCTGTTGTGATCTTCTTTGAGGATACGCATCGATTCAGAGATACGATATTTGTTGATCAGGTTAAAAAAGTTGACTCCAAAATGCTCATTGATCACTTGAGATATATTATGTCTTGTAGTATCTAATTTTGTAGCCAAGCTATCTAAACTTAAATTACTGTCTTTAAAAACGGGTGCATAACATTTTGTCGTTTTAAGCAGCTTTATTTTTCTCAGTACAGATTAGGTTAACTACTTTGTTCCATTTATCACTCAGTTTAGTTGTTCTTAATGTGAGCATATTTTGAGCTCCAATTTTAGACCAACGTTGTCCAGAGAGTTTCATTCTTTTTTGAACAACCTCCCTGTTAGCTGCTTCTATGGCTCCAGATCCTATAATACCTGCTCCTGTATTTTGATATTGCTGATAGTCCATACGCGACCTATTTTCGGTATAATATGTGATAAGTTGGCTTTGTTGTTTACGTTGATTTTGCTTTGTCAATTCTAAGTTTTTGATATTCTCAATGACTTGATTTACTTGACTGTTTTTTAGTAGTTGCTCCTGTTGACCAACCCAACTGTTATATGACTCTTGATTAGAGAGACAAACCTTAGCAAAATCGTGTAAATGTTCTAAAGCATGATACCAATCCAATATTTGTGTGGCAAAAGGGTAATGTTGATCTACCCATTTCCATATCCATCTAGCACCATCACCAACAAAAATCAGTCGCTTATCAATACTCCTGTAACAGCCTAAGTATCTATCCATTCTATCTGTAAACTTATCAGCTTTGCCTAAATATGCTTCATACAACGAATGGCGTATCCATCCACGTTTATTTGATATGTCCATACAGCTACTCTGTTTAAAAATTCTGCCTAATTTTACTTCTTTCCAAGCCTCTTCCCGAGTGAAAAGCATCGACCCATCGACCATAGCATATATGCACTCTTGGTTATCTACCTTAAGAATATCAGGTTCAACGGCATCAACCTCCAATACTTTTTCTTGCTCTAATAAACCACCATAAAAGTCTGTGACTCTGTAAAGCTGCATCGCATTGACTGAAACACCTAGAAGATTCGATAAAACTTCATGACCATCTCCATAACAATCGTTTTGACCAATATAAATCATTTTGTCTTGCATATAGGGACTTATCTTAAATCCATTGACTTTTTCACTAAAGGGATGAGTGTTGTTAATCTCTATCTTTCCGTAACGTGATAAGTTTTTTTTTACGCCTGTCTTTAGATGGTTCGCTTATACTTCTCTCTAAAACCTCTCGACCATAGTCCGTCCATATTTGATCAAAAGTCTTTTCGTAATCATAGTAACTCTTTATGTTTGATAATTTTGCTATCGCTTGATAACGCTTCTTGGCTTGGGCTAAAAATTCCTCTTCGCTAATCATAATGGTGTCGCTTTTAAAAGTTAATCCTTAAAAATAACTATTTCGCGACAAAATGTTATGCACCCTTAAAAACCTTTTCTTCATTGAGTAAAATAAATAGCTTATCTTTGAGCTCTTCAGAATAGCTATTTGTTAATCCGGATTTCTTATACTTAAAAAATGTAACATCCTGAAATAAGTATTTCTTGCTAAATACCCTTGGCTGCACGTAAGCTATGTATCCTACATATAGAATAATAAGAGCCATTGAAAATATTTGCGGATAAAATAGAAGGTTGTTATCTACCATATTCAATATTGCAATACCATAAATAATGTAAAAGAAGACATACGAAACGTACAAGAGTACCATATTTCTCTGCCATCTTATGATCTGCTTATGGAGTTTTTTTCTTTTTTGAATTCTTTTTTTGAACAATCTAAAGGCCAAAAAAGCATATGTTATAAGTGAAACATATTTAATGAGTACGATCCAAGTAAGAATAGAATGTAAAACTTCATCTCTGTTATACATGAGATGTAATTTTTCTTCTGCTGATAAAAGATAGATAGGTAGTAAATAACCAATTAGTAGGACTGTAGGAATTAAATGCAATAAATCAATCCTCTTAAAGCGATATTTTTCAGAGATTCTTTTGAAATAAAAATACAGTAACGGTCCATAAATGAATGAAAAAGGAGTACTTATATAAAGGACATGCGGATTGTAAAAACTAAACTTAGATAGATAAAGGCATAAGTGGATGATAAATAAAGAATTGAAAAATAAAAATAATGTGATCATCAAGTTCGCTAAAGTATCACCTTTGCGTCTCAAATTAATGACAATTGATAAGAAAACACCAATGAGTCCGCATGAAAAAAAAAATAAAATCCAACCATTAATTTCTGGTTTGTATTTTTTTATTAAAGAACGATACTCATCAGAATTTACGAATGCTTCAAACGCCTCATGATCTAAAATATTTACTTCGTGAGATGCTTTTATATACCTTTCAGCATAATTAGCAGATTCGGTTACTTGACCTAATAAAGCATAACTAATTGCTGTTTTTTTTAATTCATCTGATGAAAGGCTTCTCGAACTAAGGTTGAGATTCTCTATACTTTCTATAATTGATTTGGCTAATATTTTTTTTAACTTGAACTCTTTAGATCGATAGGTAGTATCTTTTGATTTCCCTGGTTTAAGAGAATCAGTAGCTTGACTGTTTATTGCGAAGATATTTATCTGGCAATATAGAATAAAGAGTAATTTTATCAACTTCATTGTTACTACCTTTAACCTCTGATTTATTTGGAAGACGTATTATCTAAATTTAACATTATAATTTGTATTTTATCGTAAATGGGTAAATTCCGATAATAGCTTATCTTTAAACCACAAAAAACATGCCTTATTATTTTGTATATTATTTTGACCCGTCCTGAAATATGTATACAAAAAACAACAAGTATATGTATAAAAATGATGGATATGTAAGACGTTATAGTGAGAGTTTTAAACTCAAAGTATTAGCAGAACTTACCAAAGGAAACCATTCCAAAAGACAAATTGCCTTAACTTACGGCATACAATCTAGTACGATAAACGTATGGATTAAAAAATATGACCGTAAAGATTTAATGAACACCCGTGTAACCGTGCAAACAGACGACGAATTATCCCGTATTAAAGCCCTTCAAAAAGAGCTAAAACAACTCAAAGATCTTCTTATTAAAAAGGATCTAGATAAACTTGTGAATGATAGTTATCTTGAAGTAGCTGCTGAAAATCTTGGCTATAAAAATGTTGAAGAATTAAAAAAAAACTTAAACATAAAGCCTTAATGAAAATAGCACCGATTAATAGAAAAAAAAGAAGGTACGCCATCGCTACTATTTGTAATGCTTTCGAGTTAAAAAGAGATGCTTATTACAAATATCAAAAAAGGTTTGTTCTTAAAAAACAAATAGAACAAAATGTAATAATGCTTGTTAAAAAAAGCAGGAAAACATTACCCAGAGAAGGTACTAGAAAGCTAATGAAATCCTTACATAATGATTTTAGGAAACAGAATATAAATATAGGTAGAGACCAGTTATTTAGAATCTTAAAAGAAAATAATTTGTTAATTAGAAGGAAAAAATATTCTTCTAAAACAACCAACTCTTACCATCGTTTTTATAAATATAAAAATATCATAAAAGACCTGATCATTAATAGACCTAACCAAGTTTGGGCTTCGGATATTACCTATATAAGAACTATAAATGGATTTTGTTATTTAGCACTTATTACTGATATGTATTCAAGAAAAATAGTAGGCTATGATATTAGTGATAGTTTAGAACTTAAAGGCTGTGTTAGAGCTTTAAATAAAGCTATTTATCAAACTAAAAATACCGAAGAAATCATACATCATTCTGATAGAGGAATACAATATTGTAGCAATGTTTATACTCAAATTTTGAAAAGAAAAAAGATACAAATCAGTATGACCCAAGAAAATCATTGCTACGAAAACGCAATGGCCGAAAGAGTTAACGGAATTTTAAAAGATGAATTCTTCCTCGACCAAACATTTACAAATATCAATCACGCCAAAAAAGCAACAAAAAATGCAATCAAATTATATAATAATAAAAGATTACATTTATCTTTAGATTATAAAACACCTAATTACGTGCACAAAAATGTAGCATAAATTTTAATAATTAACTGTAGCCCTATTTTAGGACGAGACATTTTATAAATTTGTTACAAAAAGATTGGTAAAAGAAAGGTTCCCATTTATCAATGGTGGATTTGTATATCTCAAATTCCATAGCCATGTTGTGCTTAGTAATTATTCCGGCTTAATTTTTACAATTTTATCTCCTTGCATTATTACAAGCTCACTGTTTTTCGCTTTTTTAAACTCAATAAGCCGTTCATATACTATCTCAAGCCCTTTAACGATTTTTTCCTTTAGTTCAATTTGTTTATCCTTTTGTGTCATGTATTCCTTTTAACATTTTAAACTTCTCTAAATCTACGATTTCTAATTTATGCGTTCCCATTTTGTGAGCAATTAATTCGTGTTTCCCATAGGAATTGTCGAAAATCAATGCTCCGTTTATAATCGGAAGATAAATGTCGAAAAGATTGTAAATTCCTTTGAAGTATCTTCTTTCTTTTGCAAGTTCAACATCATTGAGCCAAAAGAAGAGTAGAATGACAGCATATCCTTCTTTTTGTGCATCCAGTATTTTTTTCCGATAACTTCTTGTCGATAAGGTCGTCTCAAACGCAAAACTATTGTTGTCTCTTAGCAGTTCGTTGATCCGGTTAATCATTATCCGTCCAGCCTCAAAGGCTACTTTTTCAGGTTGAAAAGGTGATAGTCCTTTAGCGATTTCGTCTGCGTTTACAAATTCTCTACATTCAATTATTTCAGGTAAAATTGTATACGAAGCAGTTGTTTTTCCAACTCCATTACATCCCGAAATTATGTAAAGATTTTTTGTTTCCATTCAAGCAAATTTAGCTTTTTATAACTAAATTTTTGATGGAAATATGGTTTTTCTGGCATTAAGCACAACGTTTTGTGTATGAAACGTAGCGTGTAAAAAGGTACTACATTTCGGTTAAACACAGAGCCAAATTTTTATATTTTGTTTCTAAGTACATGACAAAAATTTTGTCAAGTTAATATTGTTTTGATTTACATGGTTTAACAGCACAGAAGCGATATAATCCAGTCCATATTTAAAAATACTTTTGGTCATTCTTCCGTGTTTTTTTATTTTGATAGGGTTTAGTTGATGTAAATATATACCTACTTTATAACAGCACACAAAAGCGATCATCACAAGTAGAACAAGTTTTTCAATACGCTTTATGTCTTGTAAATGTGTATTTTCAATATCAAAGCCACTTGATTTGATAGCTTTAAAACACCTTTCTATCAGCCATCTTTCTTTGTACTGCTCCATAGCTTTATCAGGTGCGTTGAACGAAACGATAATCAAGAAATCTTGTTTTGTGTTTTTGGGCTGTGGTTTACATCCGGAAAGCTAACAAAGTTGCCCATTAACATGTACAATCTTAGGATAATGAATAAATTCGTTACCCCTGTAGACGTTGAACAAATGGCACGTTTTAATGGTTTTGTTCTTATGCGGCAGTGCTACTTTAAAATTGAATTTAATTCGTTACTTTTGACGGAAGCATTGGTTTTCTTCATTAGAAAAATGAGTGATTTTATTCTTCCAATATACTGAATATCAATGCTTTAAATTAATATTTTAACATTTAAGTTGTTGATAATCAACTAATTGTATTTTTTGTCATGTACTAAGATTATTTAGTATAATTGAAAATAAAGTTTAACTTTATGGTTTTAAGTATACAAAGCTTTATGATAGATGCCATTGAAAAGAATTTGCACAGGGGGATAAAGTTGTTAAATTCTATTTCAGATCAACAATATAGCGATACTTCATCGCCGCCTTATTATTCTAGTATAGGAGCACATATGAGGCATATATTGGATGTTTTTAGTTGTATTTTTAAGGGTCTTGAATCCAGAGAGGTAGATTTTTCTCTTCGGGAGAGAAATGCATTAGCCGAACAAAAAACAACTGTTGGAATTGATTACTTTAACCAGGTGATTTCCAAACTTCATCAATTAGAAGAAGAAGATTTTAATATGACACTTGCCGTAACAGATGATTTGGGTCTGGGAAAAGTTACCATGAAATATACTCTGGAAAGTGCACTTTGCCAGGCACATAGCCATGCAATTCATCATTTTTCAAGCATCGGATTTATAATAAATCACTTAGGCTTAAAATTACCGGATAACGATTTTGGATATAACCCGACGACTCCAAAGAAAGTACTGTTTAATTAGCTTTTGACATTTTGTGCACTCGTTTTGAATATGCTTTTAAAACCAGCATTTCTTTAATGAAAGGGAATGCTTTTCTATAGGGTACTTTTTTTTGTTTATGGTTATATATGGCAATTCTGTAGAGTTGTTTCCAATGTTTACGAATCGTTTTTAACGCACCTAAATAAGTGATTTTACTGGCATCATATATATGAGTGGGCTCAGCTAAAATTCCATTTAATTCTAAAACCTTAAAATTTCCGTTACATAATTCTTCTAAAGTATTGTATTTTACATCCATTCTTCCGTAATACCAACCATCTATTTGATGATTTAAGTTATCGAAAGACCGGCAGAGTTGCTTATTGATCAAATGATTTCCATTAATAAATTGAGTACCTTTTGAATGATTGCCAATACTGGATAGTTTCACCTGCTTTCCTTTTTCCGGTATATCGGACAAGTCAACAGAAAGATTTTTTTTGATAAAGCGGAGGTATAATTTTGCTCTTTTATCGCATAAAATAAGCTCTTCTATAGTAGATGTACCATTACCGGTAACATGCAAAAATTTTTTTAATGTAATGGAGGTGATATGACCTTTTTTCTCACTTGGATGTCTGTAATAAAAGATACCACATTCGTTTTTATGAGTTAAAAACTCCTGGATGATAATAGCAACCGGATACTTTTGGAGATACTCAATAAGTGCTGATTCATCATCCATTTTCTTAACCAACAAGCCTCGGAAACCTATGTCCGGTTTTGCAATAACAGGATACTGTATGTGCTTCTTTTCAATAGCTTTTAGTGTTTCTTGTACGGACTGATCTACTTTATGTAAAACAGATTTTGGAACGTATTTTTCCGGTATCATTAGTAGCGTTTCGTATTTGGATTCGGATCCTATTCCCGAATTTTTTATTCCGGGGTTTACAGCAGTATAAAGAACAAAATTTCGTTCTTTAATACCGTGGATCAATGCATAAGGAATATTAGGAAGATAAAACATTAGCAAAGGCCAATGCTCCCAATGTAAGATTTTGTATAGCCTGTTTTTGATCAACGGATACTGTTTTAATTTTTATTTTCTTCGAAAAAATAGTACTATTTTTCTTATTTCCAAGTTTTTTACTTGAAACTATGTCAACCTTTCCAAAATCCTTTTTGGTAGTTTTTATGAACTTCTTCCAATGCTTTAAAGAGTATTTTTGGGTCTATTTCTTCGATGGTATAATAACGCAAAGATTTCATTTTTTTTCTTCCTTCCGATATCAAATAGGGGCTTAAACCTTCTATGAGATAGGGTAACCAAAGCCCTACGTCAACATAACCCTTGCTTACATTTAAAAAACAAAATGGTTTATTGTGCAGATAATAATAAGGAATTTTCCATTTGTATTTCAAATCAACTTCAGGGTAGGCAGCCTCAATTAATATCTGTAATTGTAATAAAATCGATTTGAAAGGTTCGGGTTGATTTAAAATGTAGTGCTCTGCAGGGTTCATTTTTGTATATTCGTATTTGTTTACTTCTTATAGATGGGTCAGAATAATGCCATACAAGATATCAAATTTTCAAACTTTATTTTAAAAAGATGTACTAGTATTCAGATAGGCTCGTATTTTTTGGCAAGTGCTTACCTGATTGAAAAAAGCATTGCTAACTTTTTAGCAGATGATACTATAATGATGTTTCTATCTGTACAATTGGTAGCGTTTTTTATCATTTCCATACTATTGTTTCTGTTCTTATTTTCTTCTTTAGCTTTATTCTATTCCAATAGGAGAAGTAGCAGAAAGCGGCATGTAGGTATCTGGAATCCCGCTTCAAAAAAAAGATTCCGCATATATCTGGTTTATTGTATTATTGGTGTATTAACCCTGATACTGCTGTGGACTAACGGATTACATAATGTAATAGCCCCCGCAGGGTTTATTTTATATGCAATATTGCTAATCATATTAAGTGGCTCTGAGAAGAATTTTTATCTTTTTTCCGGAATTGCTTTTTTATTAGCTGCTACCTGTTTTATGATACCTGCTTACTGGTATTCTTCTATGTTGATACTGGGAATTGTATATGTGGTTTATGGAATTGTTATGAAATAATTTCAGACTCTGCATAATGCTATAATGAAAATTGAACAGATAATAGTATAAATTTGATCAATATTCAGGGATTTTTAACTCAAAAATACCCTATTATTGAAAATAGTGATGCCAAAATTTCATTGTTTTCGGGGGCTGACATGTGTGTTTTTATGCTATAGATTTATTTTATTCAAACTATTCGATTGCTATGAGTACTTTGTTGGTGGTAGTTATTATTCTTTAATTCTATAAAATAGTGCCGATATTTGTTGCTCGGTGATGCTGATTGATTTTGGGAAAGCAAATCCAAAGGATGTTTTGGATGCTGCGCATAGTGTGACTCCTTTTGGTCCAGGCGGAACTTAATAAACAAAACGTTCTTTAAAATATAAAATCGGTTAAGTAGCTCAGAGGATAGAGCACCATTACTTTTCGATGATTGGCAAAAAAGTTCAACGCCCGAAGAAAATTTTAAACTGGAGTAACCTGCTGGTTTTGAGGATTTAAAATCTTCGAGAAGGAAGAAATTTGAAGCCAAATCAATTCAAATACAAAATATATACCTATTTTGCAAAGGTTTCAGCCTTATAACAAACAAGAGATATTAAAATAACCTGAAAATGATGAAAACAATCTTTCAACTTGTACTACTTTTTATTTCATGGACACTATTCTCACAACAACCTGCAACTCAAGCAACTATTGTAAAAAAGGCGCTGGAAGAAAAAGAAAAACAGGCTAAAACCTCCATCATTAAAAATGTTTCTTTTACCAATATCGGGCCGACAATTATGAGTGGCCGTGTTGCAGATATAGATGTCAACCCAAACGATCCGACAGAATTTTATGTAGGATATGCATCCGGAGGATTGTGGTACACGAATAATAACGGCACAACATTTTCTCCGGTTTTGGACAATTCGCCCACACAAAATGTCGGAGATATTGCAGTTGATTGGAAAAGCGGAACCATTTGGTTAGGAACAGGAGAAAAGAACTCTTCCAGATCTTCCTATGCCGGAATCGGAATGTTGAAATCTGTAAATAAAGGGAAATCCTGGGAAGCTGTTGGTTTGTCAGACACGCATCATATCAGTAGAATTGTTATCAACCCAAACAACCCAAATGAAATCATTGTTGGGGTAATAGGTCATCTATACTCACCGAATGCCGAAAGAGGAATTTTCAAAACAGCAGACGGAGGGGAGACATGGAAAAAAACACTATTTATCAATCGTGATACGGGAATTATAGATATCGCCGCGGCTCCTCAAAATCCAAAAATATTATATGCTGCTTCCTGGGAGCGGGAACGCAAAGCGTGGAATTTTGATGGTGATGGAAAGCACTCGGCCGTCTATAAAAGTATTGACGGAGGAGATTTCTGGAAAAAAATTTCCGAAAAAAACGGATTTCCAAATGGAGATGGCGTTGGTAGAATAGGACTAGCCGTATACGATGAAAATACGGTATATGCGCTGCATGATAGTCAGTTTAGAAGAAAAGCAGATCATAAGAAAAAAACATCTTCGGATGTACTTACCAAAGACGATTTTAAGACCATGTCTGTAGATGTATTTTTAAATCTTACCGATGAAAAATTAAATAAGTACCTAAAAACAAATGGGTTTCAGGAAAAATACAAAGCAGAAAATGTAAAACAGATGGTACGTGCAGGCTCTGTAAAACCTGTAGATTTGGCAAAATATTTGGAAGACGCCAATTCCTTGTTGTTTGATACGCCGGTTGTGGGTGCGGAAGTTTTTTTAACGACAAACGGAGGCAAATCATGGGAAAAAACACACAAGGAATATTTGGATGACTTATATTATTCTTACGGATATTATTTTGGAGAAATTCGTGTAGATCCGCAGGATAAAAATGGAATATACATTTTGGGAGTTCCTATTTTGAAATCCAAAGACACAGGAAAAACATTTACATCCATTAGCAGGGAAAATGTACATGCAGATCACCAGGCATTGTGGGTAAATCCAAAACAACAAGGGCATTTAATTGACGGAAATGATGGCGGGCTCAACCTTTCTTATGACGACGGAGAAAGCTGGACGAAATTGAATGTACCCTCTGTTGGCCAGTTCTACGCTATTTATGCAGACAACCAAAAGCCCTATCACGTTTACGGAGGTTTGCAAGACAACGGTGTTTGGACGGCTCCTCATACGGCAAAAATTGATACGCGTTGGCACCAGTCAGGGCAAAACCCCTACAAATCCATTATGGGAGGTGATGGCATGCAGATTCAGGTAGACGATAGAAACCCAAATATAGTGTATACGGGATATCAGTTTGGAAACTATTATAGAATTGACAGGGGTTCCGGCAAAAGAAAATACATCCAGCCTAAACATACGTTAGGAGAAAACCCGTATCGGTTCAATTGGCAGACACCCATTCAGTTGTCAAAACACCATCAGGATATCTTATATTTGGGAAGTAATAAATTGCACCGAAGTTTAAACCGGGGAGATACCTGGGAAACCATTTCCGATAATTTAACCACCGGAGGGAAAAAAGGAAATGTAGCTTACGGAACCCTGACAACCATTTCGGAATCTCCTTTCCAATTCGGATTGATTTATGTAGGTTCTGATGACGGGTATGTTCATATTACAAAAGACGGCGGAGGCTCTTGGGAAAAAATTTCGAATGCGTTTCCAAAAGACCTGTGGGTTAGCAGGGTGATTGCCTCACAGCACAAAAAAGAACGTGTATACGTTACCTTAAACGGATATCGCTGGGATGATTTTACTCCTTATGTTTACGTATCGGAAGATTATGGAAAAACATGGAAAAATATCTCTGACAGCATTCCTGTGTCTCCGGTGAATGTCATTCGAGAAGATCCGGAAAACCCGGATTTGTTGTATATTGGAACAGACAATGGAGTATACGCTTCTTTTGACAGGGGGGACAAATGGTTTCCGTTCCACAAAGGGTTGCCCAATGTTGCTGTGCATGATTTGGCAGTACAACCCGAAGCAAAACATTTAATAGTGGGGACACACGGACGAAGTTTGTACAAAGCCAATATTGCTCCGTTACAGTTAATGACTAAAGAACTGGCAGCTAAAAAACATCATATTTTTGCTATTTCACCCATTCGGAAAAGAGAAAACTGGGGGAGCTCATGGAGTAAGTGGTTAAAGCCGAACACTCCGAAAATTACAATTCCATATTATTCTAAAGAAAAAAAGAAAACAACCATAGCTGTCTACCTGAATACGATCAAAGTAAATTCAATTCCCGTAAATGCAGATACCGGAATTAACGAAGCCGTTTTTGATGTTTCTTTTTCCAAAAAAGGAAAAAAAGCGTACTTGAATAAACATAAAGAAAATACTTTAAAAGAAGCTAAAAACGGAGTGTATTATTTGCCGAAAGGAGAATACACTGTGAAAATCGGCAAGGAAGAAAGAAGTTTTTCTATCAAATAAGATAATTAATTGTAATCATTCTAAATACAAAGGAAAATGACTTTTAAAGCTTGTTCATAAAACGTTTGCATCGTACCTTTGTATGTATTAAAATTAACTACTAAAATGAGTGGACTTTTCAATTCTTCAATAGGGAGAAAGTTTGCCATGGCACTTTCGGCACTTTTCCTGATGATTTTCCTTTTACAGCATTTTGCCATTAACATTTTATCGGTTTTTAGTGAAAATGCATTTAACCGGGCTTCTCATTTTATGGGGACATTTTGGGCAGTGCAATATATTTTACAACCCGTTTTGATTTTGGGCGTGGTGTTTCACTTTGTCATGGGATTTGTATTGGAAATTCAAAATAACAAAGCACGTCAGGTCAAATATACAAAAAACAATGGCGGAGCTAATTCATCATGGATGAGTCGGAACATGATCTGGAGCGGATTGGTAATTTTAGCTTTTATGGTACTACATTTCATTGATTTCTGGATTCCCGAAATCAAGACAAAATATATATTAGGAGATATGAGCGGAATGCATGAAGGAGAATTCAGATATTTTTATGAATTGACAGAAAAGTTTCACAGTCCGGTTCGTGTAGGTGCGTATTGCTTAGCTTTTGTGTTTTTAGCCATGCATTTATTACATGGTTTCAGTTCAGCTTTCCAGTCTGTTGGAGCCAACAATAAATATACCAGAGGTTTGAAGAAGATTTCAAAAATTTACGCAATAGGAATTCCGATAGGATTTATTTTTATCGCATTGTTTCACCATATTTCAGGACACTAAAAAAAGACTTATCACTATGGCTTTAGATTCAAAAGTACCTTCAGGACCACTAGCGGATAAGTGGACAAAACATAAAAATGACATTGACCTTGTAAATCCGGCTAATAAACGCCTGATTGATATTATTGTTGTGGGAACAGGGCTAGCAGGGGGATCTGCGGCAGCAACACTGGCAGAGCTCGGCTACAACGTAAAAGCATTTTGCTTTCAAGATTCGCCAAGGCGAGCACATTCTATTGCGGCGCAGGGAGGCATTAACGCCGCAAAAAATTACCAGGGAGACGGAGATTCTACTTACCGGTTATTTTATGATACGGTAAAAGGAGGAGATTACCGCTCACGGGAAGCCAATGTATACCGTTTGGCAGAAGTTTCCGCAAATATTATCGATCAGTGTGTGGCACAAGGAGTTCCTTTTGCACGCGATTATGGAGGTTTGTTAGACAATCGCTCCTTTGGTGGGGTACTGGTTTCCAGAACTTTTTATGCAAAAGGGCAAACCGGACAACAATTATTGTTAGGAGCTTATTCGGCAATAAATCGTCAAATTGGCCGTGGCAAGATCAAAATGTATAACCGGCATGAAATGTTAGATGTGGTGATTGTTGATGGGAAAGCACGAGGGATTATCGCTCGAAATTTAGTAACCGGAGAAATAGAACGCCATTCTGCACATGCTGTTGTCCTGGGAACGGGAGGGTACGGAAATGTATTTTTCCTGTCAACCAATGCCATGTGTTCTAACGTAACAGCAGCTTGGAAAGCTCACAAACGCGGAGCTTATTTTGCAAACCCTTGTTACACGCAAATTCACCCCACTTGTATTCCGGTTTCAGGAGATCACCAGTCCAAATTAACATTGATGTCGGAATCATTGAGAAATGACGGGCGCATCTGGGTTCCCAAGAAATTAGAAGACGTAAAAGCCATCAGAGAGGGAAAATTAAAACCCACTCAAATTGCCGAAGAAGATAGGGATTACTATCTGGAGAGACGTTACCCTGCTTTTGGAAACTTGGTCCCCAGAGATGTTGCGTCCAGAGCAGCAAAAGAACGTTGTGATGCCGGATTTGGAGTGAATACAACAGGAGAAGCGGTGTATTTAGACTTTGCTTCGGCAATTCAGCGTTACGGGAAAGAGCAAGCACAGATTAGACACCTGGATCAAAATGATGCCGCTTTGGTAACATCACTCGGACAAGAAGCGATAAAAACAAAATACGGGAACCTGTTTCAAATGTATGAGAAGATCGTTGATGAAAATCCGTACGAAACTCCTATGATGATCTATCCGGCTGTACATTATACGATGGGGGGAGTTTGGGTAGATTACAATTTACAAACAACTATTCCCGGCTTGTACTGCATTGGAGAAGCTAATTTCTCTGATCACGGGGCTAACAGATTAGGAGCATCTGCTCTGATGCAAGGTTTGGCAGACGGTTATTTTGTATTGCCATATACCATAGGAGATTATTTGGCAAATGACATTAGAACCGGATCGATTTCTACGGATTTACCTGAGTTTGAAGCTGCAGAGAAGAGTGTTAAGGAAACCTTAGATAAGCTAGTTAACAACAGTGGGAAACATTCCGTAGATCATTTTCATAAGAGATTAGGAAAGATCATGTGGAATAAAGTAGGTATGTCTCGTAATGAAAAAGGGCTTCGGGAAGCCATTGAAGAAATTTCTGCTTTGCGAAAAGAGTTTTGGAAAGATGTTCGAGTTCCCGGGTCTGCTAATGAATTCAATGAAGAATTGGCAAAAGCAGGTCGAGTAGCGGATTTTCTGGAATTAGGTGAATTATTTGCCAAAGATGCTTTGTATAGAACCGAATCGTGCGGAGGTCATTTTAGAGAAGAATCCGTAGAAGAAGACGGACCTCAGAAAGGCGAAGCAAAACGAAATGACAAGGCGTTTGCATTTGTTTCTGCATGGGAATATAAAGGAGAACCCAAAGATGCCGTACTGCACAAAGAAGAATTAGAATTTAATGATATAGAATTAAAACAAAGAAGTTATAAATAGATGTCAGTATTGAGATTTGAAATGTTAGACTTTATAACTACTCATATACTCAGTATTCAATACTAAAATCTAAGTAAATGAACTTAACACTTAAAATTTGGCGTCAAAAAAATGCTAGTGATAAAGGTAAAATGGTCAATTACCAAATTGCGGATGTGTCGCCCGATATGTCTTTCCTTGAAATGTTAGATGTATTAAACAATCAATTAATTGAAAAGGGTGATGAGCCCGTGGCCTTTGACCACGATTGTAGAGAGGGAATCTGTGGTATGTGTTCTTTATATATTAACGGAGAAGCACATGGCCCCGACAGAGGGATTACAACCTGTCAACTACACATGCGTAAATTTAAAGACGGAGATACTATTTATATAGAACCTTTCCGATCGAAAGCTTTTCCGGTAGTTAAAGATTTGGTGGTAGACAGAAGTGCTTTTGATAGAATTCAACATGCCGGAGGGTTTATTTCCATAAACACGTCCGGAAATACTCAGGATGCAAATGCTATTCCTATTAATAAACACGATGCAGATACTGCTTTTGATGCAGCGACCTGCATCGGTTGTGGTGCCTGTGTAGCAACCTGTAAAAACTCAAGTGCCATGTTATTTGTTTCTGCAAAGGTATCTCAGTTCGCTTTATTGCCACAAGGGCAAGTTGAAGCTACTGATCGCGTACTCAATATGGTGAAACAAATGGATGAAGAAGGGTTTGGAAACTGTACCAATACCGGAGCTTGTGAAGTGGAATGCCCCAAAGGAATTTCATTGGAAAATATTGCCAGAATGAATCGTGAATACTTAAAGGCGAGTTTGAAAGGGTAACTTATACCGGATTAAACGTTATAAAGTCTTATATGACCCTTATAAAGAAGTGAGGAAAGCATTGGTTTTAAAAACCCCCCTTATCATTTACTTGATCTTTAAAACCAATGCGAAAATCCAATATTTATAGAAGCTTTATAACTTATGAATGATAATAGCGTTCATTAATAATTTTCCCATCTTTCCACTGTGTGCGATTCACTTGTTCAAAATGATGCTTTTTGCCATCATTAGTTGTAAAATCCATCACAGCTTCATAGTAAGAAATGTCTCCATTCACAGCTATATTTTTCATTTGATATCCGCCAAACTCAGTTACAGTAGATAACAGATCTCTCTCAGCTTGTAAACAAACTTCTTTTCCTATTTTAGGATTGTTGTCAGCTTCTTGTAAAACAACATCATCAGCTAAATATTTTTCCATAGCTTCAATAAATTGTCCTTTCCCTAGCAATTCTTTTAAATCTAAAAGTGAGTTCTCAATTTGATTTTTCATATCTTAAATTATTATTTAGTTCGACTATTAAGACGCTGCGAATAGGTTTTACTTACAAATAAGAATCATACATTTTCTGCATTCAATAAGGGCTTAAACATAATGAACTCATTTAAACTTTTTGGATGTAAGCGAAAATTAGAAGTTTTTAGGGCTGTTGAAGGATTTTTTGAGTTGCATAGCACAGCGCTACGGAAGGAAAAAAAGACAAAAACAGAGCGGAAAACAGTAATTTTTTAGCAAATTGAAAAAGTTTAAATGAGTTCATTATAAAACTGTAGTAAAATTCAACTAAAAATGTCATAAAATATTGATTTAATAATGGCAAATTATTTTAGTCTGGCTATACTATACAAGTGGTATTCATCAGAACTTTCTTTACCATGAATAACAAATTTGTTTCACTCATCGCAATTTTTGATTTTAAAGCACCACAAATTAAGTATTTTTCTTTAATATAAGAGAATCAGGATTTTTATTGAATAAAAAACGGAATTGTTCATAGACCTTTACCTGAGAAAATGTGAAAGCATTTATCAAAAACAATCATTAATAACTTAAAAGGTAAAAGTCATGAAAGCAAAAAGTAAATTGACAGAAAAACAAAAAAATGCGCTTATTGAGAAGGCAAAGAAAAATAATGTTGAATATCGTAAAAAAGTTCAACATTTAGTAGATAGTAATAAAAAATTATTGGAAGTACCTGAAGACACTGTATACATCGGTGCAGGAGAGGTAGAGTTTGCCGTATTTATTGCATACGGAGTCTTGACTTTTGACATTACATTTGTAGGAAGTCCCTCCGGAACATTATCCTTTAGTGGAAACGATTGGGGTCTTGGACTCGGAGCCTGGGAAGGAGAAGGTGCTGCGATATTTAGTCTTCCCCCAAATGAGTTGGTAGGATTCGGGTCAGCAATAGTAATTGTAGGAGGAGCAGATGAAAATGCATTTACGGTTAATTGTTACGATAGCAATGGTACTTACTATGGTAATATCACAGGGATTGCAGAAGGAGCAGGTGTTGTTGCAGCAACTATTGGCGGAACTTATACTTGGGGATAATTTCAATAGTATTTTTTAAAGTAGCATTAAATTCCGGAAGGTTAAGATTTTCCGGAATTTTTTGATTTGTATATTTTATGAATATCTGTTAAATAACTAATTCACAAAAAAATTTGATTTATATTTATAAACCCATTTTGAGCAGCAAAAATAATCAGCCCCGCAATGTTCTTTGCTCCTGTTTTTAATAAGAGATTTGATTTATGAGTTTCAACGGTTTTTTTACTAATGAACAGTTTTTCAGCAATTGCTTTTGCCGTAAGTTGATAGCATAATAGTTTTAAGACATCAACCTCTCTGGGGGTTAAAGAATCTTTTGCATGTAGAGGAATACTTGAGACTTTTACAGCAATTTGTTTTTGTAATGCTTCCATTTGATCTCGATTAAAATAATAACCATCAGATTGAAGATTAAAAATTATTTCAACCAATTTTTCTTTTTTAATTTCTTTTGGCAAGAAAGCATGCACACCCAGTTTAAACATATAGCTTAAGTAGTGGGAATCGTAATAAGAAGATAGCACAAGGATTTTGATATCAATGTTTAGTTTTTTAAGTTTTTCTATTACTTCAATACCACTACCTTCTTGCATTCTAATATCTAATATAAGTATATCAGGAAGCGTACATGTATCTATTTTTTCCAGGAAAGAATTTCCACTATAGGATACATGTAGGATATGAAATTCCCGAACTTTTTCCAGAAAGTCTTTTAGTAAATCTGCAATCAATTGATTATTTTCAACTATGGCTATTTTTATCTTGTCCATGGTTTTTGCATATAAGCAGGAAACGAGTTCCCGAAGGAGTATTTGTTTTAAATTTATATATGGCATCCAATTGCCGGGCTCTTAATTCTATGTTTTTCATTCCTAATCCTTTTTTGATATTTCCGGAAAAACCGATTCCAGAATCTTGAACACTGAGAACAATATAACAACCTGTTATTCTAAGCTGTACATCAATGGATTTGGTTTGCGAATGTTTGACAGCGTTGATAATAATTTCTTGGAATATCCGAAAAAGATGCAGTTTTTTTCTAGAACTAACTACTACAGCGTTTTGTGTTCTGAAAAAAAAGTCAATACTATATTCCTTTTTAAAAGGGGTAAGAAAAATCTCAAAAGCACTATTTAACGAATTTTCTTTTAATAAAGGCGGAGACAGGTCATGAGAAATTTTTCTTGCAGTTTGAATTCCCGCCAGAATCAGGTCGGATAATTTTCCGTTGTTGTTCAATAATTGAATTTGATACAATTGAGCAATCAAATCATCATGGATATTTCCGGCTATTCGAACTCTTTCTTTTTCTTGGATAGTAATACTGTTTGCTATCAGTTTTTCCTGATATTGTATTTTTAAATGTGCTTTTTTCTCCAGTTCTGATTTTATGCTGCTGATATAATTTTTGGTAAGTAAAACAATAAAAAAAATTAAAATCCCTGTAAAAATGAGTACATATAAAATCCATTTCAACGGAGTTTCCGGATTTTTCCAATTTTGGATGAACATTTCAAATATCATAGTAGACATAAAATATCTTTATAAATAAGTCATCTTACCGAAAAACGAACTAATGAAAAGTAAAAAAAAGACAACCCAAAAGCTCTGAATAGCCAAACCCACCCAACTATGCTAAGATGCTCATTTATCAGATAGTTAGAAGTAATTGCAATAATAAAATCAAAAGAAAAGTAAGCCAGAATAGCAAAAACAAGCAAAGAAGGAAACCTTTTTTTCTTCTTCTATTTTCGATTGCTGCTTGTATAGAAGATAAAGCGCTAATAAAACAATACAAAAGTTATAGAATAAATGGCTAAATGATTCATAATTTAATAGAGAATAGCCTCGGTATAATTCATATAATAAGGGAAATAACAACAAAAATAATAGCGTACATATTTTTTTTCTTCGAATTTAGATAGTCTATCAAAAAATAAAAAAACAGACAAAAAGCATGTACATAACATGATATGGGCAATAACCACAGGCTATTTATTTGAAACAAAGAAAGAATTTCAAAACTTGCGAGAAAAATAAAATAAACAACGAATATATGTATCCTGTTTTTTTTAAAAAAGAAAAAAATACCGTATAAAGGTAAAAGAATATTGATAAAAGACAGGCCTATCATTATTTTATCAATGATTTGTATCATCTAAACTTCAGCTTAGTAGTCCGAATTCGAGTAAATTCCCGCCAAAAGGAGGGCAAGGTCTTGTAACATCTTCAAACTCCTGGCTTTTATCAGTATTTATGCTTTGATTGTTAGTACGTTTTTTAGGATTCATTTGAGATAATATAAGCTCTATATTATACCCGTTTACATCAAGGTCTGAAAAGTCTTTAATCGCAAAGAAAACATATACATTATCTGAACTTCGTTTAAAGAGCTCTTCAATATCTTTAAAAGGAATGGTTATTATACGTGCAATTCCCTCGGTAGTACCGAGATTTACGGTTTGATTTACAAACCACAATTCTGCAGACAGTACCCAGTCAATAATACGGTTTTTTGCTTTTTGAGGATCTATTGAGCTTATCGTAGAAAACGGGACAGGGGCAAAAGTGTTTTTAGGGTTTTCAAAAGGGCCGGGTGTTATTGTTCTTGAAAATTCTTTTTCTATCAGGTTTTCACCAAAAGTGTATTTTTTTGATTGATCCGAAATATCATCAGCCAAAAAAAAATTTTAGCTGAAATTGATCTATAGCAAAATAACAATTGATGTTTTTAGGATTCTTTTTTTTCCATTCTAAAAAATCTTGATGGCCAATAATAAAGCCGCTACCGGATGTAAGAAAGTTAAGCGCCACACGGGTATTTCGTATTTGATTCCAGTTTTCAATTTCTGTTTTAACTGTATCTGAAAGGATTTCCATAGGGGTATATTTATGTTTACATTCGTATTTTAAATAAGTTGATCAACTAAAGTAAGCAATCCAAAGTTACAAAAGAAACTTATACCGGTTATCACTTTCTCTTTTCTATCTTTTTGTGAGCTACTGAGCCCATGTAAATTCGGTCAACAACTTTACTTGGGTTTAAGAAGGTACAGGCATCCTTATTTTTTACATTTGTTTCTATGGCTGTTCTATTTCAAAAGGATATCATTTCCTTAACAGCCTGTCTATTAGATAAAAATCAATAAAATCTGCATTCCATTGTCTATTTTTAAAAGGTTTTATCATTTCTGTTACACTATCTTCAAACAAACTAAAAAAACCTTGCTGATTTCGTAAAAATAAGCTCTCCTCTTGCAAGGTATATTTATATTGTCTACTTTTGACATTGCTAATATAATAGACGAAGATTGCTATGACCCCATAGTTTTTTCAGAGTTAAGATGAAGACCCCTTGGAGTAGTGTGCTTTTTTCGGCTGTTTACAGGTATCTGTTCAAATGGTAGCCTGTTGTTGGCATTAGATAACTAAAAATAGTATAAACCCTAAAAAGCTACACTATATGAAAAAAAGCGAAAAAGTACTGATCAGGCGTACTTTTAGTAACGCTCGGCCGTACTCGAGTCTCAAAAAAAACAAATAGGTTTGTTTTGTTATTTTATAAAACCGCAATATATGACAACAGCAAACCAACAACACAGAAGTATCATTTAAAACAAATCAATATGAAAAAATTATTTTTAAGCACCCTTACGACGCTATTGACGCTCTGCGTTCAAAGTCAGGATTTACCCAGGATTGTACCTCCCTCGCCGGAGGCTTCGGCGTTAGCCAATTTTATCGAAGTTCCGGTATCCCATTATACAGGGCTTCCTAATATTTCGGTACCTATTTACACGATAAAAGAAGGAAGTATGGAAATCCCCATACAATTATCTTACCATGCAAGAGGCGTACAGGTCTCGGAAGTAGCTCCACGTACAGGTACGGGTTGGTCGTTACAATATGGCGGAAGTATTTCCAGGCAAATGCGGGGAAAAAGCGATGAAAGTATAAAAGGTTATTTGGCAAGAGGTCATTATTTTGTGAATTATCCTCAAGATTTGCAGACAAGACAAGCAGTTCATAATTCTGACAATGAACTTACAGTCGATTTTTATCCTGACCAATTTACTTTTAATGCAGGCGGAGTGAGTGGTAAGTTTGTACTGGATTATACAGACGGCCAACCTTTGATACAGAGTTTTGGGGATATCACCATTGGTTACACCAGAGAAAATGGCTGGTCAGGTAAAATAGATGCCTTTGTAATGACAGATGCTAATGGAAACAAGTACTATTTTGGGGTATCAAAAAACGGACTACGCAAAGCCCGGGATTATCAACATTCTACAGGATACACGATAGATTATTGGGGAAACCAGGTGCTAGATCCGCCAGCGGATGACTCGGACGAATTTTACAGTGCCTGGAAATTAATGGATATAGAGACAGTCACAGGGGATATTATCAGCTTTTTTTATGAAAATCAAGGAGGAGTATATTGGGGAAAATCCGGAGATTTTCATATAAATCCGAACCCAGAAGGATCTACCACAGGTATTGTCGGGATGGGTGATTTGGAACAGATACGCACTAAAATTTCAAGAATACAAAATTATGAATACCAAATTAGTCGTATTGAATTTAATAATGGCAGAGATAAAATAGAATTTATAAGCGAGGCAACAGGAAGAGAAGATTTCGTAGGTCATGCTTTGGATAAAATAGAGATATACCAAGATGATCAACTGGTAAAAGGTTACGATTTAGCCTATGAGTATACAGAAAGCACGGACACGACTAATATGTTACCTGGTTTGTCTTACCTTGCCATGTACTTTAAAAGACTATTCTTAAAAGAAATTTCGGAATACGGAAGTGATAATTCGTACTTGCCACCATACCGGTTCACCTATGACGAAGAGGTATTACCCAGTGTGCTATCTTCCCGACAAGATTATTGGGGCTATTACAATGGTGCGAAAAACAATGGGCCTTTCACAAGAATATTCCATTATGGTTTATATATACCTGACAGACGTGTAGATACTCTAAAGTCAGAAGCAGGTATTTTAAAAGAAATAAAGTATCCAACCGGCGGTAAAGCAAAATTTACTTACGAGCATAATAGGGGGAGATCTGTACCGTGGTCAGACTTAGTTAAGCTTCCTGCTATAAATCCAAGAAGTAGTGATCCTAATTTCCAAGGACTTGGTTTTTTACATGCTGATGCCTATGACGGGGACAGGTACATCGGAGATACGTTTACAGTGAATCCTGACCCTAATGGTATTCTGGCAAGTTTTAGTGTAACGCTGCCTATTGACTATTTGGGTACCGACCAAAACGTAGCTTGTGCCGATCCACTAGAGGATTGTATGTTTATCATGAAACTGGAAGGGCTTAATGGTGCTCCAACCTATTATCTGTATGCCGGAGACACAGATTTTTATATACAACCGGGTGAATACCGCCTGGTATTTGATCCGGTTCGGGATATCGAATGGGAAACAGATCCCGGTAATTGGGATTTTAATCAAGGGGGAGAGCTTAATCCTTTTCCTTACATTTTTAATATTCAGGTATCCTGGCAACAGCAATCGGATTTACCCTTATTATTTGGGCCCGGAAAACGTATCAAAAAAATTGAACACATGGATGTCAACGGAGTGTTAAGTGTTAAGGAATACGAGTATGTTTATCCAACAGATGACTTCTCTCAAGAACCAACTAATCCAAGTGGGAGTATTAAAGGGTTGCCTGCTTTTTTAAATAAGCCTATTGAAGGTTATGACGGTGATTTCTACGGGTTTACTACCCCTTATACTTCTTATTACGATTCCGGCAGTGCATTTAGTAGTTTTCAATCCAATTATATTGGATATTCCGGTGTCGTAGAATATCAGGGGACTAAGAATAATAATATAGGTAAAACAGAGTATGGTTTTACTAACTTCAATGATTCGGGAGGAGATTATTTTGAATTTCCTTATCATCCGCCTACGGATAATGAGTGGCTCAGAGGCAAACCAGTTGGAGTTTATTATTACAAAAACGATGGCAACAGGACTGACGGAAGCATTGAGTACAAGTTAGTAAAACAAGTTCATAACAAATATCGATATGGCGATAGGCTGTATACACCTGATTTTGTGATTCCGTTTGGAAGTATTGGCGGGCTTCAATTTTCAGATGACATTCCCCAAGATGAGCAATTTATTTTTATGCCTAGAGGAGAAGAATTTGAATGGAGTACCAATTCTGACTGGAATTACCAAAAAACCAGAACTAGTTTTAGGTTACCTTTATTCATGCTTAAAAGGTACGCACAAGGGAATTCGGCTAATAACAACCCCAATTACCATAACGCCTATCGAATGTACGATTTAACAGGAGGAACGCTACATTTGGACAGCACCACCGAAAGGATATACAACGATACGGGGATAGTAGAAAACACCACTACCTATCGCTACGACTACGACAAGCATTACCAGCAAAAAGGCAGTAGTATGACCGATAGTAGAGGTGATGTAGTGGAAACTACGAATTACTACCCTTCGGATGTTTTAGGCTATTCGGATCTGGGTTATGACGATCTGACACGTTCCCAGGTCAATGCGATCGTTAAGATGAGAGCACCCGATGTAAACAATCCGGATAGAACCCACCAGTTAGCTACCCCTGTTCAGGTAGAGACCAGAAAGAACGGTTCTGTGGTATCGGTAGTACGTACCAATTATAATATAGAAGACACAGGCCTGGTACTTCCGCAAAGTGTGGCCACTCTAAAAGGAATTTATGATGCGGATACCAATCCCTTGGAAGATAGAATTATATATCATAAATATGATTCAAAAGGCAATCCGGTAGAAGTCAGCAAGAAAGACGGTGGCAGAATTTATTACGTATGGGGCTATGATAAAACATATCCTATTGCCAAGATAAAGGGTATCCATGCGCTGCTCCCGACGGACTTATCGGCGAAGTTTGTTTTACCTGGGAGCAACAAAATGCTATCAGTAGTGCAATACACTCCTCTATGAGAGATGTATCCGCTTCAACCGAGTCCGATTTAAGAGCTGATTTAGCACTCTTACGCGATAGCTTTAGTGGTACGGCAGCCCAAATCACCACCTTTACTTATGACCCGCTTATTGGGGTTACGAGCATCACCGACCCCAGAGGAAGAACCCTTTATTACCATTACGACTCTTTTAACAGATTACAATATGTAAAAGACCACGATGGTAATGTACTGAGTGAACATTCATATAACTATAAAAACCAAACAAGATGAAAAAGACCATCATTCATATCATAGCAGCATGTATGATGTTGCCTTTGGTTCTGAGCAGCCAAACCCAAAGTGAGAACTACGTGGTAAGCAAAACCTATAAAGTTGCCTTACAAGAGAATGAGCTGAGCACCCAAAACCCGGACAGTGTCAGCACGGCGATTACCTACTTCGACGGTCTGGGCAGAGCCAAACAATCGGTTTTGGTGGGCGCAGGAAAAACCGGCTCATTGGAAGCTAACAATGCCATTCCTTATGATTGGAGTGCAGGAGTTCCGACCAATTCGGGTTTTTATAATCCCTTTGGAGCAGGAGTCAATGTGATTACAAATGGTACCACACCATTTGGACATACGGACCTGTTGTGGGAGGGTAGCAACAATGCCTCTAATTATTACGACGGAGGGTGGGATACAAACCCTATTGTGATTGATAATACTTCAGCGTATCGATATACGGTTTGGATGAAAAAAACAGGTAATCTGGAAGACGGGGGAGTGTATTCTTTGGCCAGAAATGTCCATACATTAAATGGAAGTTTTAAAAATTACGGAAACTTTTTTGGAGGAGATCTTCCCGCATTAGACATCTGGTATTTAGTGGTCGGATATGTACATCCTTCGGGTTATGCTATGCAGGAGAGGATTTGGGTATCTCAGGGGTTTATGACATAAACGGAGTCAAAGTTTTGGACGGAGAAGAATTTACCTGGCGGAATGATCAGTCAGATGTTCGTTTTGGGAGCTGTCAATTTCTGGCCTCTGATCCCGCTTCCAAGCTTTATCTGTGGAGCCCTGTAGTACAAAAAATAGATGGAAGCGAAGATGCGTTGGATGTGATAGCTCAAACAACTACGGTATTGGTTGATACAGGAGTGGTCAACCAAGATATGGTAACTCATTATGAGTACGATGTATTCGGACGCCAATCCAAAGAGTATCTTCCTTATCCCTCAAACAGTTCCGACGGTGTTTTTGACCCTATTGCCAAAGAAGGTACACAACAGTATTATCAAAACAGCTATGCTGATGACTTTCCCGATATTACCACTCCTATAAACATCAATGCCTATTCGGAGAAAGTATTGGAAAACTCCCCCTTGGGAAGAATCTACGAACAAACTGCACCGGGAAGTGCCTGGAAAAAAGGAGATAACCTCATTTCCGGTAAAGGCTATTCGGACGGACATACCATTAAATTTGAATACCATACCAATACCGCCACAGAGGTAAAAGATTACAGCGTATCACTAAGCTTTTCAAACAATACCTATACGCCCACACTAACGGCAAACGGGAATTATTACAGCCAGGGAACACTGACCAAAACCATTACCAAAGATGAGAACTGGACTCCTGCAAAGGGTTTGAACCATACCACCGAAGAGTTTAAAGACAAGAGCGGGCAGGTACTCTTAAAAAGAACCTATATCAGTGTAGACCTCAATGACGACGGAGATACTACAGACAGCGGAGAATCGGCCGTAGCACACGATACCTATTATATCTATGACGATTACGGAAATCTGACCTATGTGCTCCCTCCCAAAATAGAAGGCACTACTTCCGGTATCAGTGATATTCTAAGCAAATTGGATGAGTTGGGATATCAGTATACCTATGACCACAGGAATCGCCTGGTAGCAAAAAAGATACCCGGTAAGGGATGGGAATATATCATCTATGATGCACTGGACAGGCCGGTACTCACTCAAGATGCACTGCAAAGAGCACAAAAAAAGTGGCTTTTTACCAAGTATGATATACATAGCAGAGTAGCCTATACGGGAGTCTATACTCATAGTAATACGATCACCCGAATAAACATGCAACATTTGTTTGATACGGAAAATCAGGCAGGAAGCACACTTGCAGCAGCGAGGTTATACGAGACCAGAATTGCCAATACTGCCACCACAGACCCTTTGCAGATAGACTATACCAATGAAAACTTCCCTAAGTCAAACACAGAAGTATTTACCGTAAACTACTACGATTCCTATGACTTTGACAGAGCAGGCGGCCTGTTACCTACTGCCGTAGGCACTGTATACGGAAAAACGCTGACAACTAACATAAAAGGTCTGAGTGGTGGTAGCAAAACCAAAGTACTCCGTACCAGTCAGTGGATCACTACGGTAAACTATTACGATGAGAAGGCCCGGCCGATTTATGTATATACAAACAATGAGTATCTGCAAGCCATCGATATAGCAGAGACAAAACTGGATTTTACAGGTAAGGTATTAGAGACCACTACCACCCATAAGAAAACCGGTAAGGCAGATGTGGTGGTAAAAGACTATTTTGAATATGACCACCAAGACAGGCTGCTCTCTCAAAATCAAAAAGTAAATGACCAAATTACAGAGCGAATGGTAAGCAACCGTTATGATGAGCTGGGACAACTCAAAAGCAAGCTGGTAGGCAATGCCGCCAAATCGGGCTATAAAGATATAACCAGTGGAATCAGTATTTCAGGAGATATCATCACCAAGACCGGTAGCAACGGTTGGAATGAAGGATTGGCTACCTTAGGAAGTATTGAAGGGGATGGGTATATAGAGTTCAAAACAGCATCTACAAACAAATGGTATATGGTAGGGTTATCTTCCGACAATTCCAGTCCTTCTTACAATACAATAGATTTTGCAGCATATCCTGCAGGTACTCATATTCATATTTATGAATCAGGATCTTGGAAAAAGAATTGTGGACCTTTTGTTGCCGGAGATGTCATTAGAGTAGAACGCAAAGCAAATAAAATTTATTACAAAAAGAATAATGAAGTAATTTATATCTCATCTAAGACACCTGTTGGAAACCTATTGGGAGATATTTCAATGCACTCAGATGGAACAAGAATCCAAGACTTGCACATCGTAGACAACGACAAAGGGTTGCAAGAGGTAGATTACCGATATAATGTAAGGGGGTGGTTAAAAAATATCAATCAGGATACAAAAGATGACCGGGATTTGTTTAACTTTACCTTACGATACAACGACCCTGTGAACGCAACAGCCCTATACAATGGAAATATCAGTCAGACTATTTGGAGTACTGACAATACCGATACCAGCGAGAAAATGTACAGCTATTCTTATGATGCGTTAAATAGAATCACAGGGGCAACAGGCTCAACTTCATCAAATTATGATTTAAAAGGAGTAAATTATGACAAGAATGGAAATATTTTAGGTCTTGAAAGATATGGACACGTAAATGAAGAAGCAACAGAGTTTGGGGTGATGGACGATTTACATTATCGTTATGATACAGGGAATAAATTACTAGGAGTATTGGATAAATCTGAAATTACACAAGGCTTTAAAGATGGAAATACTTCAACTGTAGATTACACCTATGATACCAATGGAAATATGATTGCAGATAAGAATAAAGGCATTATACATATAGATTACAATCACTTGAATTTACCAACTTTAGTACAATTAGAAACAGGTAAAATTTTGTATACTTATGATGCAAGTGGAGTAAAGTTAAGAAAAGTAGTTGATGATGGTTATGCTAGTAGTTTTACAACAACAGACTATGCAGGGAATCATATTTATGAAAATGATAAACTACAGTTCTTTAATCAGCCGGAGGGGTATGTAAAAAACGAGGATGGCAAGTTCGGATATGTGTATCAATACAAAGACCACTTAGGCAATGTACGATTATCCTATGCAGATACCGATGAATCAGGGGATATATCGCAGGAGGAAATTATAGAGGAAAATGCGTATTACCCCTTTGGCATGCTCCAAAAAGGATACAATACCACAGTAAGTGCTAATGGGAATCATGTGGCTCAAAAATTTAAATATAATGGAATTGAATATGAGCAAGCTTTAGGGATGAATTTGTATGAAATGGAACTTAGGCAATATGACCCAACTATTGCAAGGTGGACAGCTGTGGACCCATTAGCCGAAACGATGCCTTCCCACTCGCCATACAATTACGCCTTTAATAATCCAATTATCTACATTGACCCAACAGGAATGGCACCAGAGATGCCTGACGACTTAATTGTAAAGGGAGATGTTGCAGCTTTCAAAAAACGTGTTTCACAAAGTACAGGTGGTTTTTATGATGCTAAAGTTGACAGTAAAGGAAATGTTACATTAGAAAAAACAGGATTAGAAAAAGAAATGGGTGGTATGATTGAAATGTCAGATAGTCAAAAAGCCTTTGTCTCTGAAATTGAAAGCGTTATTGACAGCAAAGTCGTTACGGAAGTTGAAGCAGTTTCTTCTGATTCCTCGGTTGATGTTGGTTCTATAGTTGACAATAAAATTGATATGGCTGATATTGCAGAATTTGACAAAGCTGGTTCTGAAGCAAGTTCAAGTGCTGCGGCATTAAGCCACGAATTAGTTGAACAGCACGAAAAAGCCAAAGCAGGTGGTGTTAAGGGTAAATATCCAACAGGTGCAAGAGCTATGCATAAAGCAGGCATCAAAGCTGAAGACAATGTGAATGGTAGTAGAAGAATAGAACAACCAGATGGCTCAAGTTTATTCTATAAAAGAAGTGGCTCAATATATAAGCAGGTCGTTACGCCTCAGCCATCAGGTACTGTAAAAATAACAAAAACAAAAATCAAGTAGCTATGAAGTACTTTTTCTTATTATTATCTATTCTATTATTTTCCTGTAAATCAACTAATGCCACCAATGACATTGCCAATTGTGATGAAAATACTGTATTTAAAGAAAAGTTTTTTTCAAATATTAAATATGTTGAAGAAAACATAAGTGTTAGGCAGAATGAGAAATTCAAAGAATCATTGAAGTTCTTATCTAAATACGTTCACGTCTCATTTGAAAGAATGGCAAATTACGCTAACACTTATCCCATAGGTGTTTTTGAAGAAGATAAAAAAGGTTGGTTAGAATGGTATGAAAAAAACAAGTGTAATAATTTGCAGTTGAGAGACACTAAATAAATTGATTTTAGTTGATAAAAAACGATAATTTTAAACCACAGCTTTGAGTTGTGGTTTTTTTATGCCTTAAAACTTCGCTTTTCCATCCAATAAATCTTTCATTCTTTTTTTGGTAAGCATTGAGTTTATAATTTTAATAAGTGCATTTTTCTCATCTTCATCCAATTGGTTAATAAGCATTAATTGCTCATTAAGTTCGTGGTTTTCTAATTCTACTACACTATTTTCATTATCATTTAAGAGGTTGTCTGCACTAACAGCAAACACTTTCATTAAACGCTGTACAATATCAATAGAAGGTAATAAATGACCATTTTCCATTTTAGATAAATGGGTAACATGAATATGTATTTTCTCAGCCAAATCCTTTTGACTCATATTAGAAGCCTTGCGTAATGTTTTAATTTTCTCGTTAAACTTCATATTATAAAGTGCTATTGTTTCTTGTAAAGTTACCATAATTTGAAAGTTTTTAATTATTATTTTGATTTTAATGAAATACTATTGCAATATTATGAAATATATTTGTAATTTTGATTTCAAATAAATGAAAGTATTTATTGCAAATAATTCAACTTATGAAAATAAAGGATATCAAAAGCAATTTAACTTTAGCCAATATTCTACACTACTACGGCTTAAAAACAGACAAGAACAATCGTTTAAACTGCCCATTTCACGAGGATAAAACCCCAAGTTTACAAGTCTATTACAAAACCCAAACCGCATACTGTTTTAGTAGTAATTGTAAAACCCATGGTAAAAGTATAGATGTCATAGATTTTGTACTACACAAAGAGAATAGCACAAAAGCAGAAGCGATAAACAAATGCAAGGAAATATTAGGCTACCAAGAACCCAATAAAAAAGAACGTTACCAAAAAGACTTAACACGAGAACAATTTTTAAGTAATATGTACCAGTATTTTAAAAATGCAGTACACAACTCAAAACCTGCAAAAGCCTATTTAGAAAGCAGAAACCTTAACTTTAAAAAAATAGAAGTCGGTTATAATGCTGGACAGTTCCATCACGGAAAGCGCAAAGACGAAACCTTAATCAATCAGTGTTTAGACTATGGCTTACTAATCGATAAAAATATTGTCGGTAGAACTGGAAACAAAGCCTATAATGTTTTTGGAAAATGGTGCATCTGTTTTGCTTTAAAGAATAAGGATAATGAAATTACATCACTCTATTTTAGAAGTACATTAGATAAGAAAACAGCGAAACATTTTTACCTAAAAAATAGACAAGGTTTATATCCAAACTATCCCAATCCAAATACTAAAAAATTAATCTTAACCGAAAGTATAATCGATGCATCTTCTCTACTACAAATAAAAGCGATTACAGATACTTACAGCATTTTAGCGTGTTATGGAACTAATGGATTAAATGATGAAATCCTAACCGCAATAAAAGACTTAAAACAATTAGAAGAAATCATTTTTGCTTTTGATAATGACAGCGCAGGAAAAGAAGCGATAAGTAAATATTGTAAAATGTTGCTTGAGATATTACCAGGCATAAAACTAAGTGTTTTAGAGCCTATAAATAAAGACATTAACGAAACGCTACAACTGCATAACGATACTATTTTTATAGAATTATTAGACAAAAGAGTTGAATATTTAAGTGCTGAAATAACTGAAGTATCAAAAAGTAAAACACAAACAGAACCCAATAACGCAGTCGACTTTTTAAGTCGTAAAAACCTCTTAAAGAACCTAAATATCCAAATCGGAAAAGCAGGAATAGTAGGCGAAGAAAACAGCAGATTATTACTCTTTATGATAATTATAAGCTACTTAAATAAAAGTCCGTTACACGCATTAGTACAAGGTAGTTCTGGAAGTGGAAAGACACATTTAATAAGCAGAATAGCGGATTTAATGCCACAAGAAGATGTGCTACGATTTACAAGAATAACAGAAAGCAGTTTGTATAATTGGGGAGAATTTGACTTATTCCAAAAAATAATAATCATTGAAGATTTAGACGGATTAAAAGAAGATGCGTTGTATGCTTTACGAGAATTTATCAGTAATCAAGTTTTAAGAAGTTCAGTAACTATAAAAGATAAAAAAGGAAATAACAAATCCAGTCATAAAATAGTAAAAGGACAATTTTCATCATTATCAGCCACCACAAAAGGAGAAACTTACGAAGATAATATGAGTAGAAGTTTTTTAATTGCAGTAGATGAAAGCAAGACACAAACCACTAAAATCATCAACTACCAAAACCAAAGAAACGCAGGAGAAATAGACCCAAACGAAACTAAAAGAGCAGTTCATTTTATACAAAGTTTAGTAAGACAATTAAAGGTTTATGAAGTCATTAATCCGTATGCCACACAATTACACTTACCAGAGAAAGTACATAAAATAAGACGTTTAAATGAAATGTACCAAGCAGTTATAAAGCAAGTTACGTTTTTAAATCAGCATCAAAGACAGCTTACAAAACACAATCAGTTAATAACAGAAATTGAAGATATAGAACAAGCTACAGAAATACTTTTTGAAAGTATTGTTTTAAAGGTGGATGAACTTGATGGCAGTTTAAGACAGTTTTTTGAACGCTTAAAAAAGTATGTAAAGAATGATAATCAAGACTTTATTTTAAGAGAAGTAAGACAACATTTAAACAGTAGTAAAACCCAAGTCTTTAGATATATGCAAACGTTAACCGAGTTGGAATATGTAAAGCAAATTGGTGGTTACTCAAATAAAGGCATTACATATAAAATCTCTTATTGGGATAATTATCAGAAACTTAGAGCAGAAATTAAGGACTATTTAATGAGCCAAATAGAAACATTAAAGAGTAGCGTATGATAAAAAATGCCTGCGGTGGCTCACCGCTGGAACACTACGGAACACCAATGGAACGCTAAATAATATTTTAACTTATTGATATGTAATTGATTATCTACGAAAACAGAGTTAGCGTTCCTAATTCCAAGATATTGAGTAAGCAAAAGCATCATAAGTATTAAAAAGGTCATAAGTTATGGGAGCACCAAGCAAACATAAAATCCACACAGAAACGTATCAAAATTATATTATAAATTACAAAAGGCATTTAGATATTTTAGGCTTAAATCATCTAACTACACAGACCAGATATTTATATTTAAAAGAGTTTTTTAGTTGGTTAGAAAGTAATAATATTTATAAAATAGAGAAAGTTACCACACAAGATATATCAAGCTATCACGAGTATTTAAAAGGGAAGATAAGTCAAAGAACAAACCTACCAATCAAGCAAAAAAGTAGATACGACCATATGCGCAATCTACAACAGTTTTTAGGTCATTTATTAGAATTGAATATTATAAAAAGTAGTCCAGCTTCTCATTTAAAATTTACTAATCCAACTGAAAAAATAGAACGTTTTATCTTCTCTCAAAATCAAATAAAAGAACTCTATAAAGTAGCAAATAAACAAGAAACAGCAGTATTACATATTGGTTATGGTTGTGGATTAAGAGTGCAAGAATTAAGCAATTTAAACAAAGTAGATATTAGAATTACAGAACGTTTAATTATTGTAGAAAAAGGTAAAAACAGTAAAAGAAGATTAGTGCCAATTAGTAAAAAAGTAGCTGAAGAATTAGATTTTTTTCTTTCAAATGAAAATAAAAGTATTGAAGTATTTACAAATAATAAAGGTTTTAGAATGCAAGAATGGACATTTAACAGCTTACTAAAAACACTCATTTTAAAAACTGAATTTGGTAAAAATCTAACAGCTGAAGAACTGAAGAAAATCGGTATCCATAATTTACGTCATTCTATTGCAACACATCTTTTAGAAAACGGAATGAAGCTGGAGCAAGTACAAACATTTTTAGGACATAGCCATATTGAAAGTACAGAAATTTATACTCACATATCACAAAAACAAATCAATAATTTATATGATAACTCTTCATAATTATTTAGAAAATAAATACAGTAAAAGCACATTAAAAAGCAACTTATATAATATTAAAAAGTTTACAGATTATTATGGCAAACGTTCAGAGAAAGCCAATTACTCGCAGGTTTTAGAATACATTGCTTATTTACGAAAGAACTACGAATTAAGTCCGAAAACCTTACGACATCGATTGTATGCTGTAAAAATATACTTCAATTATTTACTGGAAATTGGTAAAAGAAAAGACCATCCTTGTAGTGAATTATTTTTAAAAGATAAGATTGATAGAACCATTGCAGTAGATAATTTATACAGTCCAGAAACCTTAGAAAATTTTTTAGAAAGCTATCAAATAAAGAAGAAAAAACATTTACTCAATAGAAATAAAATCATCATTAGTTTACTTATTTATCAAGGATTAACAGTTAAGGAAATAGCAGAATTACAACTACAATCCATTAATCTAAATACTTGCGAAATCCATATAAAAAGCGGTTACAGACAACAAAAAAGAACACTTCCATTACAAGCCAAACAAGTTTTATTATTTTTTAATTACTTAGAAAAAGGCAGAAAAAAATTATTGAAGTACAATCTAAAAAAAGAAGAACAAACTTTTATTTTAGGACAATATGGAAATGAAATAAATCCGCATAGTATCAGCAGAATTATCAACCAAAACCGGAAAGAAAGCGAAAAAATAAAACCAATTAAAATCCGGCAAAGTGTCATTGCTAATCTTCTAAAAAAGGAAAACGATACAAGATTGGTCCAGGTATTTAGCGGACACAAAAGAGCTTCAACAACAATCGCCTACAAACAAACAGAATTAGAACAATTACAAAATGCTATTGAAAATTATCATCCGATAAGTTAAAAAACTTCGCTTGTTCGTTCCTCACAAGCTCGTTGAATAAAAACCAATCACAACGCAAAATCCCACACAAGATAAAAGCCAGATTATTGCCGAAAAAGGCAAAAATCCTCTGTCTTTTATCTTGTTCCGCTCGCCACCACTTCTATGGTTTTTATGTCACATTTTTTGTAAGCCAACGCTAAAGCAACACTTTGCAAGTTGTTCGTTCCTCACAATTACAAACAGTTGCGCCAACGCTCGAAACAAAAAATCCGCCATAAAAACCATCCCAAGCTATGTTACATAATAGAAGTTATAGGTTCGCTTCGCACAGTTTTTAGAGTTAATATTTTTAGAAGATAAAAAACGGTCGCTATAACTGCTATTATGTAAAATATCCGCTCAGCCTTTGCGCTTTTTGCCGACGCTACTGCCAGCGCACTACGATAAGTTTATGCAGTTGCTAAGGCAACGCCAACGCACCGAAACAATCGTTCACGAGTTCCATTAAAAAACAATAGAAACCACACGAGCTAATTTGCACAAAAAAAGCTTCACAAAAAGACACGTAGTCCAAGTATTCCTACGCTTACTTCTTTGCTTGTTTTTTTGCACAACTCGTTCCGTCACGTTATGTTACAATCGTTGTGCGACGTTCCGTAGCCACTTGGGCTATCCATTGCAAAGCCGAAGATTGCCTTTGCGCTTACATACTGAACTCTAAAAAAGCCAACCGCAAATCTTCACCTTTGCAACGGCTCACGAAAACTAAAGCCATCCGCCAAAGTCCGAGCGAGTTCGATGGTCGAGCGCGCGACGTTCGGAAAAAAAAATTTGAAGCGAGCGTGAGCGAGCGAACTCTGGGAACGTTTTGTTACACAAATCAAATGAATGCTGTTACGAGAGCTGTGGATATTTTTTTTCAACTGAAAACTTCAAATGAAAAAATAAAGGGTTCAGAATTTAGTATATTGTAACTCTCAAAATGGGATGCAGAAAACTCACATATCGACCAGAAAACACGTTACACGTTGTGAAAAGCGAACGCTCGCGCGAGCAAAAATTTGAGTGGATATGGTTAAGTATTGATCCTGTTACGCATCATTCAACATCAACATATAATGCTTTTGATAACAATCCTGTTTTCTTTTCAGATCCCAGTGGAGCAGACGCAACCAGTCTGATAAATGATCTTTGGAATAAATCGGGCTCGGGAAAGACTACTTGGACCAATAATAACAATGGTACTTTTTCCAGTAGCGATGGGCAAACAGCACAATGTAAAGATTGTAAATACGAAATCTTCAATGCCTTCTTTATCGGAGATAAATTAAGTGTCAGACATACTGATAAATATAATAGTTATGAGGATATTGTAGGATATCACTATGATCCTAAACATCAAGCAGAGTTGCACATCAATGCGTTATACGATGCTATCAATGCTTTGGAAGATAACAAACTAAAATTAGCATTATTAAAAAGATTAGGTATTGTTGGTAAAAAAGCTTCTAAAATATTAAAGTTTTTAAGTTCAAAAAACTATGATGCCATATCCTCGCTTATAGGGCTTTCTACTAATGATAATTTCCTTGCCAATGCTCCTTTTCCGTTAGGCACTATGGTAGATATTTTAGATGATGATATCCAAAGAAACTTTAGAATGGCAGATTATCAGGTAACTTGGGACAATGCTATGGATAGCTTTAATTCATTATTAGGTATAGAGGATTTTAATAATATTGTCATTATATACTCTAATGAATTACTAACTACCACTAGTACCATAAGTTCGGGAGATAGCAATATTATTAATTCCCCATATACTGCAACCGAATGGAAATATGCAAATGTAGCAACACAGATAGGTGATCAAGTGTATATTTTAAAAACGTACGAATTAAAAGACTAGTCAGATGAGAAATATAATTATTATTTTATTGTCTATTCTTTTTCTCAGTTGTGGCAATAAATCTCAACAAAAGCAAAGCAAAGAGCAAAAACCTCTAACACGAATAGATACGGTAAGATTTGAAAACACATACTATTTAGGTACCGGTTTTGTAAAAGATGATTTTATTACTTTCTATACAAAGGATGGTTTCAAAAGATTTGAAGGTGCATTGAAAGAAGGAAAATTGAATGGTATTGTTTATTATTTCGGTAAACAAGGTAATATTGAAGGCTCACTCAACTATGAATTTGGTCATCAAAAAGGAATAGGAGTAACCTATGATATAGAATCTGGCTTTGCAAAAACTATCTTAAAGATAGATGAAGATGGAGGAACTAAAAATGGCTTAGTAATGAAGTTTAATAAAAATGGCACTTTGAATTATTTAAAAGATCATAGTAGTGATGAACTTTATATTCAAACAGTGAAATTTTATGAAAATGGAGTTATCAAACAAATAAACTCTCGTAAGCGAGATAGTATCTATAGTCCTAAATTAGACGGTTGGTCTTTCCTTTTTGATGAAAAAGGTAGAATTAGCGAAAAGATATTGTATTCTAATGGAGAGATTGTTGAAGAATATAAAATTAATAGTACTTCAAATTAGTTATTAAGGTTAAGAATTAACAAAAAGTAAATAGTAAAAAAGTAGGCCATAGTTAGTAAAATAGCTGTGGCTTACTTGTAATAAAAGCCCATATTGTTATGAAAGAAAAAATATCCTTAAAGAAATTACGTAAGCTTAGTCTTAAATATCCTACCCGGTATATTGTTTTTGGCGGTTGTGTGATCTACAATGGTTGTCTGTATAAAGATCAGCAGGCACTGGTCAACTACTTTTTTAAGTGTAATACAAATTTCCGGGATATAGAGAATATAAAGGAGTTGGAGGTTTAGGGTGGTTTTCTGTTTTTATTGTGCAAGTTTTTGTACGGTAGTCTTAAAAATAAAACCGTCTAGGAACTCAACCAGAAGTTGCTTTTTATCTTCCGGCATTTTCTCTATCTTCTTAAATTGAGATAACAATTTTTCATCAGTGATATTTACGTTGGCTTTATCTTCTAAAGTTCCATTGATTAGATAATCCGGGGAAACCTCCAAAGCCTGTGCAATACGGTTTAATACTTCTGCCGAAGGTTTGGCACCTGCTCTTTCATAACGGCCAATATTGCTATAATGAGTATCCGTTATCTCTGCTAATTTTTGTTGTGATACCCCTTTTTTGATCCTTTCTTCTTTCAATCTTCTTCCAAGACTCATTAAATGCATTTTTAGTTTATTAACAATCCAAAAGTAGCTAAAACGAACTATTTTATAAATTTTTTAAATACTAATGTGAATAAAAAGTTTTAAAAAGAGTATTGTGTATTAAAGCCAAAATGGTATGTTTGTGCAGATATGAATAAAACAAAAACTTATGAACAAACTAAATACTACCAACTCCAACAACTACCAATATAAAACCAAACATTTAGACATCCGGATTTTAGGAGGCCTAAAAGTTGGAAAGTTGGAAAGCCTCAGAGTAACCCTAAGCATCCAAAAAATAGAGTCCACCCATATTTTAAGGCACAGTATCGATCTGTATAATGACAACCAGGTAGAAAAATTTGTAAGAAGAATAGCAGAAAGATTAGAGATTGGGACTTCTGTAGTGAGGCCAACTCTGCAGGAGCTTACCCGGGAGTTAGAGAATTACCGTTTTATTTTATTGGAGCGTGAAAAACAACAACAGGCCGGCCCGGAAATAAAACCCCTAACAGCTAAAGCTACCCGGGAAGCTACCGCCTTTTTGAAAAAGCAGCACCTGTTAAGCTTAACAAACCGGTACATCGGAAGGTCAGGTGTGATAGGAGAAGAAACCAATCGCCTTCTGATGTACTTGTTATTTACTTCCCGGAAAACCAATAATCCGCTACATTGTATCTCTCTGGGAAGTTCAGGCGTTGGAAAAACCCACTTGCAATCAAAAGTAGCAGAACTCATCCCAGAGGAAGACAAGGTAGAAATTACCGTATTATCAGCAAATGCCTTTTATTATTTTAACAGAACGGAATTACAACACAAACTGATACTCATTGAAGATTTAGACGGAGCAGAATCGGTACTCTATCCACTTAGAGAATTACAAAGTAAAAAAAGAATCACCAAAACGGTGGTTCATAAAGATAGCAAAGGGACTACCAAAACCATTCACCTGACCGTAGAAGGCCCGGTATCGGTAGCAGGCTGTACTACCAGAGAATCTGTTTATGAAGATAATAGTAACCGGAGCTTCTTACTCTATATCGATGAATCCGAAATACAGGATAAAAAGATCATGGATTATCAGCGTGCTATCTCTGCCGGAAAGGTCAATGAAGAAGGACAGCTACAGGCTGCGGCACTACTTAGAAATACACAACGTGTGCTCAAACCCATAAAGGTTATCAACCCCTTTGCAGAATACCTGGAGCTACCCCAATCCGTATTCAAACCCCGCAGAACCAACTCCCACTATTTACAATTAATAGAGGCTATTACATTCTATCATCAATACCAAAGAGAGGAAAAAGTAAACGAGGCCACAGGAGAAATCCATATAGAAACAACAACAGAAGACATACAAGAAGCTAACCATTTAATAACAGAAGTATTGCTTAGAAAAAGTGATCTGCTAAGTGGAGCTTGTAGAGATTTTTTTGAAAGACTCAAAAGTCATCTAAAGAAAACCAAACAAAAGAACTTTAGCAATGCAGAAGTAAGAAGTTGGTTACGGCTTGCCAAATCCACTGTTCGTCGTCGTTTTTTGGAACTCCTCGATGCTGATGTGATGCAAAGAGTAGCTACCAAAGAAAAGAAAATCTACCGCTATGAGCTGACCGTTACAGATGACTACGCTACCCTGAAAGCCACCATAGCAAAGGCCTTGCAGGATTGTATAGATAAAATCAATCGAGCCAGCGGTTCATAACGAACCACTTCTATTTGAACCGGTTAATAAACAGATAGTCAATACTTTATGACTACCAAACCATAAATGCTAAAAAAACACATACCGAAGTAAAAAAAAATAGTCATGCAGAAATTAAAATTACACAATCAGAGTTATAAAACCTTGGTAAAATCATATAAAGAGTGGCTGGATATTTTAAGTTTTAGCAGCAGTATGTGTGAGAACTACACCAGGTATCTGCAAGAATTTTTACATTATTTAGAGACTAAGGGCATAAAAAAAATACATCACAATAGTGTAGAGACCGTAAAAGATTACTACAGGTATTTACAACAAAGGCCAAACCAGGTTAGACAAGGCGCATTAATGAAAGCCACTTTAAACCAACATCAACAAGCACTTAGAAAGTTCAATGAATATCTGAAAAAACACCATACAAGCCCTATTCCAATTCATTTAAAAGCAGAAACCACAAAAGACGACAGAGCTATCCAAATTCTTACAAAACAGCAAATAAAGACTTTATTCAAGGCAACTGATCATAGCAGTGAAATGGTAAGAATCCGCCTAAGAGATAAAGCCATGTTAGTGTGTTTGTATAGTTTAGGCCTTAGAGCCAATGAAGCCTCACAGCTCGATAGAAAAGATATTTTATTTGATAAGCAATTAGCCTATGTAAGAAAAGGGAAGAATTATAAAGAGCGTTTTGTACCTCTCAACACTTATAACTTAAACATCTTAGAGGAATATTTATATGATGGGCGCTTAGCGTTTTACAAAGCAAATCAAACAGAAGCTTTTTTTATTGGCTCCCAAGGTAAAAGACTGGGAGTACAAAGCCTTAGAGCAAGAATACGGGTACTGGTAGCACTGACAAATGATGAAGGATTAAACCATAAGAAAATTACCCCGCATACCCTTAGACATTCTATTGCCACACATCTTTTGAAACAAGGCGCACCTATGGAAAGTATACAGCAGTTTTTAGGACACGCTTCATTGGAAACCACACAACTCTATACACACCTTGCAAAGCAAGAACAATAATTTGTCATTCCCATACACGCACCTGGCAATGACAAGAGATCATTAATTATTACCATGAATACATTGGACCATTACAGAGAATACCTGAAACAAGAAAACTATGCCAAATCCTCTGTCAAATCGTATCTGTTTTTAGCTGATAAATTTATAGCATGGCTTACCATAGAAAATATAAAAGGTATAGCATTAGATTATAAAACAGCATTAAAATACGTAGCATACTTACAGAAGTTCTATAATAAACCCGCAACAGTTAATCATATACTAAATTCAACAAACTGTTATTGTAATTATCTTGTGCATATGGCAAGTTTGGAGAGGAACCCATTTACAGGGCTTAGAATACAAGGAGAGAAGAGAAAAACAGTATTACACGATTTACTTTCCTTAGATGAATTAGAAGATATCTATTATTCTTATGACACAGAACAAGACAAGCACCCGGTAAGAATACTGGCAAATAAAAGAAATAAAGTAATTATAGGTTTATTGGTCTATCAGGGGCTTACTACTTCGGATTTAAAACGCTTGGAATTAGAACATTTAGAGCTTTCTCAGGGAAAGATTCATATACCCGGAGGAAATATAGGCAATCATAGAACATTAGAACTAAAACCCTGGCAAGTGATAGGGTTTTTAGAATATGTAACGCAAGTACGGCCTGAATTACTACCTAAAGATCACCCGGAGAACCCTTACGTTTTTATAGCTTCCGGAGGCAGAATAACAGATACGGTAGCCCATATTATAAAGAAACTAAAAAAGATAAATCATAAAGTTACCAACATACATCAAATACGTTCAAGTGTTATTGTGCATTGGTTAGAGAAATACAATTTAAGGAAAGTACAAATATTAGCAGGACATAAAAGGATTAGCACTACAGAAAGATATCAGCAAGAAGATTTAAATCAATTGCAGGAAATTATTAATACATACCATCCATTAAGTTAAATTCACTGTAAAAGCTTCAAAGTTGCGGGTTTAAAAATTGAATCCAAAATCTGAAACTGAAACCCGGAGCTTCTCTATCATCAATTTTTTTGATAGTGCTATAAGAAAAATGGATAGTATAAGGCTTCTAGTGGGTGATTTAGCATTGCATCTTAAATTTTAAACCTGGAACTTTAAACCAACTATACGAGCGGTTATAAGGTGTTCGCTACGCCCCTCTGTGCAGCACTTTTGTTTGTCCAAAAAGGGTCCCTCCGGGCGTTCCTTTTGGTCAAAAAAAAGCTGCTGCCTCCCGGCTTCTGCTCCGCTCACCCGCAGCTCCTCTGTATTTTTGTGAACGGCTCCTATGGGTCGCCTACAAAAATCCACCGCTGCTTATCTGGCGCAGCCGCTGGTGCCAAAGCCTACTGCGCATTTTTTTTAAACGGATTTATTAATTTTTAGAAAAAGGAGAAAAAAAAATGCTTGTGGCGCGTCCACGCTGCTCACTTAATCGTTCACAGCTCCTGTGTCCACGTCGGCTTTGGCGCTGCGCTTTTGCTGCGCTGGTTTTGCGTACAACGCAGAACACTCAATCGGCGTTGGCCTCTACAAACAGTAAGGGTAAATCAAAAAAAGGGAAATATAGTAAACGTTTTTAGATGAAAAGCTAACGCACTATCGTTTGTTTTTAAAAGCAGTACGGAAATCATTTTAGATATCACAGACGGAAGAATTTACAACAAACGATGTAGTTGTGAAGCTGAACGCGCTATCGCTTGTCGATTTTAAAAAGCTGACGATTTATCTCCTGGCTTCGGCCCCACTATAAATCCTCATCTTTTTAAAATGAAGTTCCCCCTAATACTTAATACTCACATCTCCATACTTACTACTCCACTACCAATGACCAATTACTAATTACTAATTCACCAATGAACCAACAGATACCCGGAATTTTTTTTTATATTTGGGTAAGTTATGAGAGTAAGCATGCTGAGATACCGTAATTTTTTTCTTTGTAGAAAGACATCGCAAAAAAAAGCGACCGGTGTTCATTTTTTTTGCATAAGGTATCCTTATGATGCGTTAAATAGAATTACAGGGGCAGCCAGCACAGGGAACTCATTTACAGGAAGGTACGACCTATCAAATGTAACCTATGACAAGAATGGAAATATTTTAGCGCTGACCAGAGGTGGGCACTTAGATACGAATGCTACTTCTTTCGGTGTGATGGATGATTTGAGATATTTTTATGATGCCGGAAATAAGCTAACTTCGGTAGATGACAAGGCACAAAACACCCAAGGTTTTAAGGACGGCAATACTTCCGGTGATGATTATTCGTATGATGTAAATGGGAATATGATATCGGATAAAAATAAGGGGATTACAAATATTACTTACAATCATCTGAATCTTCCAAAAACGGTCAGTATCAATGCAAATGATTATATCACTTATGTATATGATGCAGCAGGAGTAAAGCAAGCAAAATATGTTATCAGAAATGGCGGCATTGGGCCGGGAAATATAACTGCTACCAAATATGCAGGAAATTACATCTATGAGAACAACGTTTTACAGTTTTTTAGCACCTCCGAGGGATATGTAAAGTATAACCAATCTTCACAAAAATTCGAGTATGTCTATCAGATGAAAGATCATTTAGGCAATGTACGACTATCATACACAGATACCGATGCATCGGGGGATATATCTCAAGACGAGATTATCCAAGAGAATCATTACATGCCATTTGGACTCAAAATGCGCGGATTTAATAATGTGGTAAATTCCAATGGAAATAGTGTTGCAGAAAAAAGAATGTTTGGAGGAAAAGAATACAATGAAGAACTGGGTTTAAACTGGTATGATATTACGGCTCGTAATTACGACCCTGCTTTGGGACGTTGGATGAATGTGGACCCATTAGCCGAAACGATGCCTTCCCACTCGCCATACAATTACGCCTTTAATAATCCAATTATCTACATTGACCCAACAGGAATGGCACCAGAGATGCCTGACGACTTAATTGTAAAGGGAGATGTTGCAGCTTTCAAAAAACGTGTTTCACAAAGTACAGGTGGTTTTTATGATGCTAAAGTTGACAGTAAAGGAAATGTTACATTAGAAAAAACAGGATTAGAAAAAGAAATGGGTGGTATGATTGAAATGTCAGATAGTCAAAAAGCCTTTGTCTCTGAAATTGAAAGCGTTATTGACAGCAAAGTCGTTACGGAAGTTGAAGCAGTTTCTTCTGATTCCTCGGTTGATGTTGGTTCTATAGTTGACAATAAAATTGATATGGCTGATATTGCAGAATTTGACAAAGCTGGTTCTGAAGCAAGTTCAAGTGCTGCGGCATTAAGCCACGAATTAGTTGAACAGCACGAAAAAGCCAAAGCAGGTGGTGTTAAGGGTAAATATCCAACAGGTGCAAGAGCTATGCATAAAGCAGGCATCAAAGCTGAAGACAATGTGAATGGTAGTAGAAGAATAGAACAACCAGATGGCTCAAGTTTATTCTATAAAAGAAGTGGCTCAATATATAAGCAGGTCGTTACGCCTCAGCCATCAGGTACTGTAAAAATAACAAAAACAAAAATCAAGTAGCTATGAAGTACTTTTTCTTATTATTATCTATTCTATTATTTTCCTGTAAATCAACTAATGCCACCAATGACATTGCCAATTGTGATGAAAATACTGTATTTAAAGAAAAGTTTTTTTCAAATATTAAATATGTTGAAGAAAACATAAGTGTTAGGCAGAATGAGAAATTCAAAGAATCATTGAAGTTCTTATCTAAATACGTTCACGTCTCATTTGAAAGAATGGCAAATTACGCTAACACTTATCCCATAGGTGTTTTTGAAGAAGATAAAAAAGGTTGGTTAGAATGGTATGAAAAAAACAAGTGTAATAATTTGCAGTTGAGAGACACTAAATAAATTGATTTTAGTTGATAAAAAACGATAATTTTAAACCACAGCTTTGAGTTGTGGTTTTTTTATGCCTTAAAACTTCGCTTTTCCATCCAATAAATCTTTCATTCTTTTTTTGGTAAGCATTGAGTTTATAATTTTAATAAGTGCATTTTTCTCATCTTCATCCAATTGGTTAATAAGCATTAATTGCTCATTAAGTTCGTGGTTTTCTAATTCTACTACACTATTTTCATTATCATTTAAGAGGTTGTCTGCACTAACAGCAAACACTTTCATTAAACGCTGTACAATATCAATAGAAGGTAATAAATGACCATTTTCCATTTTAGATAAATGGGTAACATGAATATGTATTTTCTCAGCCAAATCCTTTTGACTCATATTAGAAGCCTTGCGTAATGTTTTAATTTTCTCGTTAAACTTCATATTATAAAGTGCTATTGTTTCTTGTAAAGTTACCATAATTTGAAAGTTTTTAATTATTATTTTGATTTTAATGAAATACTATTGCAATATTATGAAATATATTTGTAATTTTGATTTCAAATAAATGAAAGTATTTATTGCAAATAATTCAACTTATGAAAATAAAGGATATCAAAAGCAATTTAACTTTAGCCAATATTCTACACTACTACGGCTTAAAAACAGACAAGAACAATCGTTTAAACTGCCCATTTCACGAGGATAAAACCCCAAGTTTACAAGTCTATTACAAAACCCAAACCGCATACTGTTTTAGTAGTAATTGTAAAACCCATGGTAAAAGTATAGATGTCATAGATTTTGTACTACACAAAGAGAATAGCACAAAAGCAGAAGCGATAAACAAATGCAAGGAAATATTAGGCTACCAAGAACCCAATAAAAAAGAACGTTACCAAAAAGACTTAACACGAGAACAATTTTTAAGTAATATGTACCAGTATTTTAAAAATGCAGTACACAACTCAAAACCTGCAAAAGCCTATTTAGAAAGCAGAAACCTTAACTTTAAAAAAATAGAAGTCGGTTATAATGCTGGACAGTTCCATCACGGAAAGCGCAAAGACGAAACCTTAATCAATCAGTGTTTAGACTATGGCTTACTAATCGATAAAAATATTGTCGGTAGAACTGGAAACAAAGCCTATAATGTTTTTGGAAAATGGTGCATCTGTTTTGCTTTAAAGAATAAGGATAATGAAATTACATCACTCTATTTTAGAAGTACATTAGATAAGAAAACAGCGAAACATTTTTACCTAAAAAATAGACAAGGTTTATATCCAAACTATCCCAATCCAAATACTAAAAAATTAATCTTAACCGAAAGTATAATCGATGCATCTTCTCTACTACAAATAAAAGCGATTACAGATACTTACAGCATTTTAGCGTGTTATGGAACTAATGGATTAAATGATGAAATCCTAACCGCAATAAAAGACTTAAAACAATTAGAAGAAATCATTTTTGCTTTTGATAATGACAGCGCAGGAAAAGAAGCGATAAGTAAATATTGTAAAATGTTGCTTGAGATATTACCAGGCATAAAACTAAGTGTTTTAGAGCCTATAAATAAAGACATTAACGAAACGCTACAACTGCATAACGATACTATTTTTATAGAATTATTAGACAAAAGAGTTGAATATTTAAGTGCTGAAATAACTGAAGTATCAAAAAGTAAAACACAAACAGAACCCAATAACGCAGTCGACTTTTTAAGTCGTAAAAACCTCTTAAAGAACCTAAATATCCAAATCGGAAAAGCAGGAATAGTAGGCGAAGAAAACAGCAGATTATTACTCTTTATGATAATTATAAGCTACTTAAATAAAAGTCCGTTACACGCATTAGTACAAGGTAGTTCTGGAAGTGGAAAGACACATTTAATAAGCAGAATAGCGGATTTAATGCCACAAGAAGATGTGCTACGATTTACAAGAATAACAGAAAGCAGTTTGTATAATTGGGGAGAATTTGACTTATTCCAAAAAATAATAATCATTGAAGATTTAGACGGATTAAAAGAAGATGCGTTGTATGCTTTACGAGAATTTATCAGTAATCAAGTTTTAAGAAGTTCAGTAACTATAAAAGATAAAAAAGGAAATAACAAATCCAGTCATAAAATAGTAAAAGGACAATTTTCATCATTATCAGCCACCACAAAAGGAGAAACTTACGAAGATAATATGAGTAGAAGTTTTTTAATTGCAGTAGATGAAAGCAAGACACAAACCACTAAAATCATCAACTACCAAAACCAAAGAAACGCAGGAGAAATAGACCCAAACGAAACTAAAAGAGCAGTTCATTTTATACAAAGTTTAGTAAGACAATTAAAGGTTTATGAAGTCATTAATCCGTATGCCACACAATTACACTTACCAGAGAAAGTACATAAAATAAGACGTTTAAATGAAATGTACCAAGCAGTTATAAAGCAAGTTACGTTTTTAAATCAGCATCAAAGACAGCTTACAAAACACAATCAGTTAATAACAGAAATTGAAGATATAGAACAAGCTACAGAAATACTTTTTGAAAGTATTGTTTTAAAGGTGGATGAACTTGATGGCAGTTTAAGACAGTTTTTTGAACGCTTAAAAAAGTATGTAAAGAATGATAATCAAGACTTTATTTTAAGAGAAGTAAGACAACATTTAAACAGTAGTAAAACCCAAGTCTTTAGATATATGCAAACGTTAACCGAGTTGGAATATGTAAAGCAAATTGGTGGTTACTCAAATAAAGGCATTACATATAAAATCTCTTATTGGGATAATTATCAGAAACTTAGAGCAGAAATTAAGGACTATTTAATGAGCCAAATAGAAACATTAAAGAGTAGCGTATGATAAAAAATGCCTGCGGTGGCTCACCGCTGGAACACTACGGAACACCAATGGAACGCTAAATAATATTTTAACTTATTGATATGTAATTGATTATCTACGAAAACAGAGTTAGCGTTCCTAATTCCAAGATATTGAGTAAGCAAAAGCATCATAAGTATTAAAAAGGTCATAAGTTATGGGAGCACCAAGCAAACATAAAATCCACACAGAAACGTATCAAAATTATATTATAAATTACAAAAGGCATTTAGATATTTTAGGCTTAAATCATCTAACTACACAGACCAGATATTTATATTTAAAAGAGTTTTTTAGTTGGTTAGAAAGTAATAATATTTATAAAATAGAGAAAGTTACCACACAAGATATATCAAGCTATCACGAGTATTTAAAAGGGAAGATAAGTCAAAGAACAAACCTACCAATCAAGCAAAAAAGTAGATACGACCATATGCGCAATCTACAACAGTTTTTAGGTCATTTATTAGAATTGAATATTATAAAAAGTAGTCCAGCTTCTCATTTAAAATTTACTAATCCAACTGAAAAAATAGAACGTTTTATCTTCTCTCAAAATCAAATAAAAGAACTCTATAAAGTAGCAAATAAACAAGAAACAGCAGTATTACATATTGGTTATGGTTGTGGATTAAGAGTGCAAGAATTAAGCAATTTAAACAAAGTAGATATTAGAATTACAGAACGTTTAATTATTGTAGAAAAAGGTAAAAACAGTAAAAGAAGATTAGTGCCAATTAGTAAAAAAGTAGCTGAAGAATTAGATTTTTTTCTTTCAAATGAAAATAAAAGTATTGAAGTATTTACAAATAATAAAGGTTTTAGAATGCAAGAATGGACATTTAACAGCTTACTAAAAACACTCATTTTAAAAACTGAATTTGGTAAAAATCTAACAGCTGAAGAACTGAAGAAAATCGGTATCCATAATTTACGTCATTCTATTGCAACACATCTTTTAGAAAACGGAATGAAGCTGGAGCAAGTACAAACATTTTTAGGACATAGCCATATTGAAAGTACAGAAATTTATACTCACATATCACAAAAACAAATCAATAATTTATATGATAACTCTTCATAATTATTTAGAAAATAAATACAGTAAAAGCACATTAAAAAGCAACTTATATAATATTAAAAAGTTTACAGATTATTATGGCAAACGTTCAGAGAAAGCCAATTACTCGCAGGTTTTAGAATACATTGCTTATTTACGAAAGAACTACGAATTAAGTCCGAAAACCTTACGACATCGATTGTATGCTGTAAAAATATACTTCAATTATTTACTGGAAATTGGTAAAAGAAAAGACCATCCTTGTAGTGAATTATTTTTAAAAGATAAGATTGATAGAACCATTGCAGTAGATAATTTATACAGTCCAGAAACCTTAGAAAATTTTTTAGAAAGCTATCAAATAAAGAAGAAAAAACATTTACTCAATAGAAATAAAATCATCATTAGTTTACTTATTTATCAAGGATTAACAGTTAAGGAAATAGCAGAATTACAACTACAATCCATTAATCTAAATACTTGCGAAATCCATATAAAAAGCGGTTACAGACAACAAAAAAGAACACTTCCATTACAAGCCAAACAAGTTTTATTATTTTTTAATTACTTAGAAAAAGGCAGAAAAAAATTATTGAAGTACAATCTAAAAAAAGAAGAACAAACTTTTATTTTAGGACAATATGGAAATGAAATAAATCCGCATAGTATCAGCAGAATTATCAACCAAAACCGGAAAGAAAGCGAAAAAATAAAACCAATTAAAATCCGGCAAAGTGTCATTGCTAATCTTCTAAAAAAGGAAAACGATACAAGATTGGTCCAGGTATTTAGCGGACACAAAAGAGCTTCAACAACAATCGCCTACAAACAAACAGAATTAGAACAATTACAAAATGCTATTGAAAATTATCATCCGATAAGTTAAAAAACTTCGCTTGTTCGTTCCTCACAAGCTCGTTGAATAAAAACCAATCACAACGCAAAATCCCACACAAGATAAAAGCCAGATTATTGCCGAAAAAGGCAAAAATCCTCTGTCTTTTATCTTGTTCCGCTCGCCACCACTTCTATGGTTTTTATGTCACATTTTTTGTAAGCCAACGCTAAAGCAACACTTTGCAAGTTGTTCGTTCCTCACAATTACAAACAGTTGCGCCAACGCTCGAAACAAAAAATCCGCCATAAAAACCATCCCAAGCTATGTTACATAATAGAAGTTATAGGTTCGCTTCGCACAGTTTTTAGAGTTAATATTTTTAGAAGATAAAAAACGGTCGCTATAACTGCTATTATGTAAAATATCCGCTCAGCCTTTGCGCTTTTTGCCGACGCTACTGCCAGCGCACTACGATAAGTTTATGCAGTTGCTAAGGCAACGCCAACGCACCGAAACAATCGTTCACGAGTTCCATTAAAAAACAATAGAAACCACACGAGCTAATTTGCACAAAAAAAGCTTCACAAAAAGACACGTAGTCCAAGTATTCCTACGCTTACTTCTTTGCTTGTTTTTTTGCACAACTCGTTCCGTCACGTTATGTTACAATCGTTGTGCGACGTTCCGTAGCCACTTGGGCTATCCATTGCAAAGCCGAAGATTGCCTTTGCGCTTACATACTGAACTCTAAAAAAGCCAACCGCAAATCTTCACCTTTGCAACGGCTCACGAAAACTAAAGCCATCCGCCAAAGTCCGAGCGAGTTCGATGGTCGAGCGCGCGACGTTCGGAAAAAAAAATTTGAAGCGAGCGTGAGCGAGCGAACTCTGGGAACGTTTTGTTACACAAATCAAATGAATGCTGTTACGAGAGCTGTGGATATTTTTTTTCAACTGAAAACTTCAAATGAAAAAATAAAGGGTTCAGAATTTAGTATATTGTAACTCTCAAAATGGGATGCAGAAAACTCACATATCGACCAGAAAACACGTTACACGTTGTGAAAAGCGAACGCTCGCGCGAGCAAAAATTTGAGTGGATATGGTTAAGTATTGATCCTGTTACGCATCATTCAACATCAACATATAATGCTTTTGATAACAATCCTGTTTTCTTTTCAGATCCCAGTGGAGCAGACGCAACCAGTCTGATAAATGATCTTTGGAATAAATCGGGCTCGGGAAAGACTACTTGGACCAATAATAACAATGGTACTTTTTCCAGTAGCGATGGGCAAACAGCACAATGTAAAGATTGTAAATACGAAATCTTCAATGCCTTCTTTATCGGAGATAAATTAAGTGTCAGACATACTGATAAATATAATAGTTATGAGGATATTGTAGGATATCACTATGATCCTAAACATCAAGCAGAGTTGCACATCAATGCGTTATACGATGCTATCAATGCTTTGGAAGATAACAAACTAAAATTAGCATTATTAAAAAGATTAGGTATTGTTGGTAAAAAAGCTTCTAAAATATTAAAGTTTTTAAGTTCAAAAAACTATGATGCCATATCCTCGCTTATAGGGCTTTCTACTAATGATAATTTCCTTGCCAATGCTCCTTTTCCGTTAGGCACTATGGTAGATATTTTAGATGATGATATCCAAAGAAACTTTAGAATGGCAGATTATCAGGTAACTTGGGACAATGCTATGGATAGCTTTAATTCATTATTAGGTATAGAGGATTTTAATAATATTGTCATTATATACTCTAATGAATTACTAACTACCACTAGTACCATAAGTTCGGGAGATAGCAATATTATTAATTCCCCATATACTGCAACCGAATGGAAATATGCAAATGTAGCAACACAGATAGGTGATCAAGTGTATATTTTAAAAACGTACGAATTAAAAGACTAGTCAGATGAGAAATATAATTATTATTTTATTGTCTATTCTTTTTCTCAGTTGTGGCAATAAATCTCAACAAAAGCAAAGCAAAGAGCAAAAACCTCTAACACGAATAGATACGGTAAGATTTGAAAACACATACTATTTAGGTACCGGTTTTGTAAAAGATGATTTTATTACTTTCTATACAAAGGATGGTTTCAAAAGATTTGAAGGTGCATTGAAAGAAGGAAAATTGAATGGTATTGTTTATTATTTCGGTAAACAAGGTAATATTGAAGGCTCACTCAACTATGAATTTGGTCATCAAAAAGGAATAGGAGTAACCTATGATATAGAATCTGGCTTTGCAAAAACTATCTTAAAGATAGATGAAGATGGAGGAACTAAAAATGGCTTAGTAATGAAGTTTAATAAAAATGGCACTTTGAATTATTTAAAAGATCATAGTAGTGATGAACTTTATATTCAAACAGTGAAATTTTATGAAAATGGAGTTATCAAACAAATAAACTCTCGTAAGCGAGATAGTATCTATAGTCCTAAATTAGACGGTTGGTCTTTCCTTTTTGATGAAAAAGGTAGAATTAGCGAAAAGATATTGTATTCTAATGGAGAGATTGTTGAAGAATATAAAATTAATAGTACTTCAAATTAGTTATTAAGGTTAAGAATTAACAAAAAGTAAATAGTAAAAAAGTAGGCCATAGTTAGTAAAATAGCTGTGGCTTACTTGTAATAAAAGCCCATATTGTTATGAAAGAAAAAATATCCTTAAAGAAATTACGTAAGCTTAGTCTTAAATATCCTACCCGGTATATTGTTTTTGGCGGTTGTGTGATCTACAATGGTTGTCTGTATAAAGATCAGCAGGCACTGGTCAACTACTTTTTTAAGTGTAATACAAATTTCCGGGATATAGAGAATATAAAGGAGTTGGAGGTTTAGGGTGGTTTTCTGTTTTTATTGTGCAAGTTTTTGTACGGTAGTCTTAAAAATAAAACCGTCTAGGAACTCAACCAGAAGTTGCTTTTTATCTTCCGGCATTTTCTCTATCTTCTTAAATTGAGATAACAATTTTTCATCAGTGATATTTACGTTGGCTTTATCTTCTAAAGTTCCATTGATTAGATAATCCGGGGAAACCTCCAAAGCCTGTGCAATACGGTTTAATACTTCTGCCGAAGGTTTGGCACCTGCTCTTTCATAACGGCCAATATTGCTATAATGAGTATCCGTTATCTCTGCTAATTTTTGTTGTGATACCCCTTTTTTGATCCTTTCTTCTTTCAATCTTCTTCCAAGACTCATTAAATGCATTTTTAGTTTATTAACAATCCAAAAGTAGCTAAAACGAACTATTTTATAAATTTTTTAAATACTAATGTGAATAAAAAGTTTTAAAAAGAGTATTGTGTATTAAAGCCAAAATGGTATGTTTGTGCAGATATGAATAAAACAAAAACTTATGAACAAACTAAATACTACCAACTCCAACAACTACCAATATAAAACCAAACATTTAGACATCCGGATTTTAGGAGGCCTAAAAGTTGGAAAGTTGGAAAGCCTCAGAGTAACCCTAAGCATCCAAAAAATAGAGTCCACCCATATTTTAAGGCACAGTATCGATCTGTATAATGACAACCAGGTAGAAAAATTTGTAAGAAGAATAGCAGAAAGATTAGAGATTGGGACTTCTGTAGTGAGGCCAACTCTGCAGGAGCTTACCCGGGAGTTAGAGAATTACCGTTTTATTTTATTGGAGCGTGAAAAACAACAACAGGCCGGCCCGGAAATAAAACCCCTAACAGCTAAAGCTACCCGGGAAGCTACCGCCTTTTTGAAAAAGCAGCACCTGTTAAGCTTAACAAACCGGTACATCGGAAGGTCAGGTGTGATAGGAGAAGAAACCAATCGCCTTCTGATGTACTTGTTATTTACTTCCCGGAAAACCAATAATCCGCTACATTGTATCTCTCTGGGAAGTTCAGGCGTTGGAAAAACCCACTTGCAATCAAAAGTAGCAGAACTCATCCCAGAGGAAGACAAGGTAGAAATTACCGTATTATCAGCAAATGCCTTTTATTATTTTAACAGAACGGAATTACAACACAAACTGATACTCATTGAAGATTTAGACGGAGCAGAATCGGTACTCTATCCACTTAGAGAATTACAAAGTAAAAAAAGAATCACCAAAACGGTGGTTCATAAAGATAGCAAAGGGACTACCAAAACCATTCACCTGACCGTAGAAGGCCCGGTATCGGTAGCAGGCTGTACTACCAGAGAATCTGTTTATGAAGATAATAGTAACCGGAGCTTCTTACTCTATATCGATGAATCCGAAATACAGGATAAAAAGATCATGGATTATCAGCGTGCTATCTCTGCCGGAAAGGTCAATGAAGAAGGACAGCTACAGGCTGCGGCACTACTTAGAAATACACAACGTGTGCTCAAACCCATAAAGGTTATCAACCCCTTTGCAGAATACCTGGAGCTACCCCAATCCGTATTCAAACCCCGCAGAACCAACTCCCACTATTTACAATTAATAGAGGCTATTACATTCTATCATCAATACCAAAGAGAGGAAAAAGTAAACGAGGCCACAGGAGAAATCCATATAGAAACAACAACAGAAGACATACAAGAAGCTAACCATTTAATAACAGAAGTATTGCTTAGAAAAAGTGATCTGCTAAGTGGAGCTTGTAGAGATTTTTTTGAAAGACTCAAAAGTCATCTAAAGAAAACCAAACAAAAGAACTTTAGCAATGCAGAAGTAAGAAGTTGGTTACGGCTTGCCAAATCCACTGTTCGTCGTCGTTTTTTGGAACTCCTCGATGCTGATGTGATGCAAAGAGTAGCTACCAAAGAAAAGAAAATCTACCGCTATGAGCTGACCGTTACAGATGACTACGCTACCCTGAAAGCCACCATAGCAAAGGCCTTGCAGGATTGTATAGATAAAATCAATCGAGCCAGCGGTTCATAACGAACCACTTCTATTTGAACCGGTTAATAAACAGATAGTCAATACTTTATGACTACCAAACCATAAATGCTAAAAAAACACATACCGAAGTAAAAAAAAATAGTCATGCAGAAATTAAAATTACACAATCAGAGTTATAAAACCTTGGTAAAATCATATAAAGAGTGGCTGGATATTTTAAGTTTTAGCAGCAGTATGTGTGAGAACTACACCAGGTATCTGCAAGAATTTTTACATTATTTAGAGACTAAGGGCATAAAAAAAATACATCACAATAGTGTAGAGACCGTAAAAGATTACTACAGGTATTTACAACAAAGGCCAAACCAGGTTAGACAAGGCGCATTAATGAAAGCCACTTTAAACCAACATCAACAAGCACTTAGAAAGTTCAATGAATATCTGAAAAAACACCATACAAGCCCTATTCCAATTCATTTAAAAGCAGAAACCACAAAAGACGACAGAGCTATCCAAATTCTTACAAAACAGCAAATAAAGACTTTATTCAAGGCAACTGATCATAGCAGTGAAATGGTAAGAATCCGCCTAAGAGATAAAGCCATGTTAGTGTGTTTGTATAGTTTAGGCCTTAGAGCCAATGAAGCCTCACAGCTCGATAGAAAAGATATTTTATTTGATAAGCAATTAGCCTATGTAAGAAAAGGGAAGAATTATAAAGAGCGTTTTGTACCTCTCAACACTTATAACTTAAACATCTTAGAGGAATATTTATATGATGGGCGCTTAGCGTTTTACAAAGCAAATCAAACAGAAGCTTTTTTTATTGGCTCCCAAGGTAAAAGACTGGGAGTACAAAGCCTTAGAGCAAGAATACGGGTACTGGTAGCACTGACAAATGATGAAGGATTAAACCATAAGAAAATTACCCCGCATACCCTTAGACATTCTATTGCCACACATCTTTTGAAACAAGGCGCACCTATGGAAAGTATACAGCAGTTTTTAGGACACGCTTCATTGGAAACCACACAACTCTATACACACCTTGCAAAGCAAGAACAATAATTTGTCATTCCCATACACGCACCTGGCAATGACAAGAGATCATTAATTATTACCATGAATACATTGGACCATTACAGAGAATACCTGAAACAAGAAAACTATGCCAAATCCTCTGTCAAATCGTATCTGTTTTTAGCTGATAAATTTATAGCATGGCTTACCATAGAAAATATAAAAGGTATAGCATTAGATTATAAAACAGCATTAAAATACGTAGCATACTTACAGAAGTTCTATAATAAACCCGCAACAGTTAATCATATACTAAATTCAACAAACTGTTATTGTAATTATCTTGTGCATATGGCAAGTTTGGAGAGGAACCCATTTACAGGGCTTAGAATACAAGGAGAGAAGAGAAAAACAGTATTACACGATTTACTTTCCTTAGATGAATTAGAAGATATCTATTATTCTTATGACACAGAACAAGACAAGCACCCGGTAAGAATACTGGCAAATAAAAGAAATAAAGTAATTATAGGTTTATTGGTCTATCAGGGGCTTACTACTTCGGATTTAAAACGCTTGGAATTAGAACATTTAGAGCTTTCTCAGGGAAAGATTCATATACCCGGAGGAAATATAGGCAATCATAGAACATTAGAACTAAAACCCTGGCAAGTGATAGGGTTTTTAGAATATGTAACGCAAGTACGGCCTGAATTACTACCTAAAGATCACCCGGAGAACCCTTACGTTTTTATAGCTTCCGGAGGCAGAATAACAGATACGGTAGCCCATATTATAAAGAAACTAAAAAAGATAAATCATAAAGTTACCAACATACATCAAATACGTTCAAGTGTTATTGTGCATTGGTTAGAGAAATACAATTTAAGGAAAGTACAAATATTAGCAGGACATAAAAGGATTAGCACTACAGAAAGATATCAGCAAGAAGATTTAAATCAATTGCAGGAAATTATTAATACATACCATCCATTAAGTTAAATTCACTGTAAAAGCTTCAAAGTTGCGGGTTTAAAAATTGAATCCAAAATCTGAAACTGAAACCCGGAGCTTCTCTATCATCAATTTTTTTGATAGTGCTATAAGAAAAATGGATAGTATAAGGCTTCTAGTGGGTGATTTAGCATTGCATCTTAAATTTTAAACCTGGAACTTTAAACCAACTATACGAGCGGTTATAAGGTGTTCGCTACGCCCCTCTGTGCAGCACTTTTGTTTGTCCAAAAAGGGTCCCTCCGGGCGTTCCTTTTGGTCAAAAAAAAGCTGCTGCCTCCCGGCTTCTGCTCCGCTCACCCGCAGCTCCTCTGTATTTTTGTGAACGGCTCCTATGGGTCGCCTACAAAAATCCACCGCTGCTTATCTGGCGCAGCCGCTGGTGCCAAAGCCTACTGCGCATTTTTTTTAAACGGATTTATTAATTTTTAGAAAAAGGAGAAAAAAAAATGCTTGTGGCGCGTCCACGCTGCTCACTTAATCGTTCACAGCTCCTGTGTCCACGTCGGCTTTGGCGCTGCGCTTTTGCTGCGCTGGTTTTGCGTACAACGCAGAACACTCAATCGGCGTTGGCCTCTACAAACAGTAAGGGTAAATCAAAAAAAGGGAAATATAGTAAACGTTTTTAGATGAAAAGCTAACGCACTATCGTTTGTTTTTAAAAGCAGTACGGAAATCATTTTAGATATCACAGACGGAAGAATTTACAACAAACGATGTAGTTGTGAAGCTGAACGCGCTATCGCTTGTCGATTTTAAAAAGCTGACGATTTATCTCCTGGCTTCGGCCCCACTATAAATCCTCATCTTTTTAAAATGAAGTTCCCCCTAATACTTAATACTCACATCTCCATACTTACTACTCCACTACCAATGACCAATTACTAATTACTAATTCACCAATGAACCAACAGATACCCGGAATTTTTTTTTATATTTGGGTAAGTTATGAGAGTAAGCATGCTGAGATACCGTAATTTTTTTCTTTGTAGAAAGACATCGCAAAAAAAAGCGACCGGTGTTCATTTTTTTTGCATAAGGTATCCTTATGATGCGTTAAATAGAATTACAGGGGCAGCCAGCACAGGGAACTCATTTACAGGAAGGTACGACCTATCAAATGTAACCTATGACAAGAATGGAAATATTTTAGCGCTGACCAGAGGTGGGCACTTAGATACGAATGCTACTTCTTTCGGTGTGATGGATGATTTGAGATATTTTTATGATGCCGGAAATAAGCTAACTTCGGTAGATGACAAGGCACAAAACACCCAAGGTTTTAAGGACGGCAATACTTCCGGTGATGATTATTCGTATGATGTAAATGGGAATATGATATCGGATAAAAATAAGGGGATTACAAATATTACTTACAATCATCTGAATCTTCCAAAAACGGTCAGTATCAATGCAAATGATTATATCACTTATGTATATGATGCAGCAGGAGTAAAGCAAGCAAAATATGTTATCAGAAATGGCGGCATTGGGCCGGGAAATATAACTGCTACCAAATATGCAGGAAATTACATCTATGAGAACAACGTTTTACAGTTTTTTAGCACCTCCGAGGGATATGTAAAGTATAACCAATCTTCACAAAAATTCGAGTATGTCTATCAGATGAAAGATCATTTAGGCAATGTACGACTATCATACACAGATACCGATGCATCGGGGGATATATCTCAAGACGAGATTATCCAAGAGAATCATTACATGCCATTTGGACTCAAAATGCGCGGATTTAATAATGTGGTAAATTCCAATGGAAATAGTGTTGCAGAAAAAAGAATGTTTGGAGGAAAAGAATACAATGAAGAACTGGGTTTAAACTGGTATGATATTACGGCTCGTAATTACGACCCTGCTTTGGGACGTTGGATGAATGTTGATCCTCAATCTGAAAAGTTTTATGATCAATCTCCGTTCAATTATGCATTGAATAATCCTGTATTTTTTATTGACCCCGACGGTGAAGCACCATTTTGGTTTGGTGATCCTGTCAAGAACCCAAAGATACGATCAACCAAAGGAAGTGGTAGAAAAGGCGGAATGTTTGGGATGACAAGAAAAAATATTAAAGGTCAAAAAAAATTCCATAATGGGGTAGATATTTTAGCTCCCGTAGGAACTCCAATACAGAGTATAAAAGGAGGTACGGTTTATAGTAAAGGAACTCATAAAAAACTAGGAAATTTTGTAATTATTAAAACCGTTCTTAATAATGGCTCAACATTGTTTACAGCATATGCTCATTTAGATAAACCAACATCATTAAAGTCAGGGGCTAAAGTTAAAGAAGGTTCTATAGTTGGAAAAGCTGGAAAAACAGGAAATGCTAAAGATGTATCTAAAAGTGAAGAGCATGTACATATCTATACAAAAGTAAGTACAAATGGAAAATATAAAACAGCAAAATTTGTTAATCCATTACAGTTTTTTAGCACTAAATTTGATAGTAATGGAAATCCAATTATCCCTAAACCGACACCTCTGCCAGAGATTAGCCCAGGGACAGTTCAACCTGTATCTCCAGGGAATCAACTTTGCGCAGGTTGTGAAAGAAAAAAGAGAGAGGAACAAATAAGGAGATACAATAATGACCCTGCGAGGTTATTTGATAATGATTACATAAGACCGAATAAAAATGAAAATTAAATTATTTTTTTTAGCTGTCATTGCATTTTTTTCAATCAGCATTGATGAAGCAATACATCAGAATGAGCTAGATTATATAAGTATTAAATCTGTTAAGGTTAATAATCAAATAAGTATTAATTCAACTAAAAAAGAACTTGTAAAAAGTTTTGGAAAACCAGATTCGATTGAGAAATTTTTTAATGAATTGATTGATGAAAAACCAACATACCGTTATAAATATGGAAATTCTTATTTTGATATTTATGATTCAAAAGTTTCCACTTTTATGGTTGCTGACTCAAAGTTTTCAATTATGGGCTTTAGCCCTGGTATGAATTTAAAAAAGTTAGTAGAGAAGTTTCCAAAATCTTATGCTTCAAAGTATGTTTATGATGAAAAGCTTCCTTCCAGATATAACATAAGAGTTGGGCTCAAATCTAATAAGAGTATAATAGATTCTGATTTGTTTTTTAAAGTAGATAATAAAAAAGTTTTATCAATAGAATATTGGGAAGATTATTAATACCCCACTGGCTACCGCTAGTTTGTAACTAGTGGCGTTTGTGAGTAAAACAACCCCTGCTCGTCCTAGTATGTCACGCAACCGCTACCGCTAGCATTTGCTAGTGGCGTTTGTGAGTAAAACAACGAAAAAAACTATTTTAAGAAATTAAGATATTTTTTTCGTTGTTTTTAGCAAATTACAGTTTACAAAAACGCTTGCAATACCTGTTCTAAAGCGGTTATTTTATTTTGGTTTTAAAACCTGCTCCGTTCACACCCCAAAATTTACCGAAAACAAAAAAGTTATTAACATTCCTTTTTTTCTTATCTACCCCTTTATACGCCTATCTTTCTTCCGTTTTTTCTTTGTTTTTGTTTTCCGCCCCATTCCGCCCTCATTTCAGGGGTTTTTGTGGGGGCGAAAAACACAGAAAAACGAAACCAAAAACAGCTCAAAACCAAAGCAAAAAAGAGAAGAAAAAGTACAAAAAAGAACAGAAACAAAACCCTAAATCTGAGAGCCGAAAAACGGCTAAAAAAGAGCAAAAAACAGGCTTAAAATTGCTTTTAAAAATCAAATACTAAATTGACAAAAAAGTGAACAAATAAGAACCGCCTAAAACTTGTATTGAGTTTGCCAAAATATCAAAAATAGTTTGTTTAAAAACTAAAAAAATGGGTTGAAAACCCAAAAAAAAAGCCCCACCGCCTTTGGCGGAAAAAAAGCCCAAAAAAATACTCCGATTTTCGGAGCATAAAAATCAATTTTGCTAATAAATTGACAAAAATCAGCTTATAAAATGGGTTGCAGAACCACAACCAACCAACACCGACAAAATGGCGTAATTGTTAATAACTCAAAGTCAAAAAACAGTCAATATTTAGAGAGAAATGAGAAGTAAAACGCCTAAAACCAAAAAATAATTCAGCCTTAAAATAAGAACAAAAATTTAGGTCATAAAATCTTAAATTAGGCGCAAGATTTGTCAAAATAATTGCGGAAAATCGCAAAAAAAACCTGTGTCGGCTCACTAAAAAAGTTCAAAAATTGCCCTGCAAAGCAGTGTAAAAGAAGAAGAAAAAACAAAAAAAATGTTTGTGGTTGATTACCACAAAAAGCCCCACCGCAAAGCGGTAAAAAAAGCCCAAAAAAACAGTTTGTCTTTGGCGTGATGAAGCCGAATAATCGGCTCAAAAAAATAACAAATAAATGACTGTTTCAGTCAAAAAAAAGCCCTTTTGCCTTACGGCAATAAAAAAATGAAATTTAAGATAAAAAACGTTTTAAAAGACCAAAAACGAAACGAAAAAAAGCCCAAGAAAAACCACCACCAAAAAAACCTAAAAACCCAAACGAAAAACACAAAAAAGCCCCACAAAAACCCCTGAAATGAGGACGGAATGGGGCGGAAAACAAAAACAAAGAAAAAACGGAAGAAAGATAGGCGTATAAAGGGGTAGAGAAGAAAAAAAGGAATGTTAATAACTTTTTTGTTTTCGGTAAATTTTGGGGTGTGAACGGAGCAGGTTTTAAAACCAAAATAAAATAACCGCTTTAGAACAGGTATTGCAAGCGTTTTTGTAAACTGTAATTTGCTAAAAACAACGAAAAAAATATCTTAATTTCTTAAACTCCTTTTTTTCGTTGTTTTACTCACAAACGCCACTAGCAAATGCTAGCGGTAGCGGTTGCGTGACATACTAGGACGAGCCTTTAGATTAGCAAATAGAAATAATTACTTAAAATAAAAACATAATAGTTATGATGAAATTTCTTTTTTTGCTTCTTTTTTTCTTTGTTAATAACTCTTATTTTGTTGATAACCAAAAACACAAAAGAACGGAGTGAACTTTAGCGGCCAGCTAGCTTTTTAGAGCCATCCCCCGTATTAGTCTCCGTTCTTTTTAAAAGTTACTTAGAACCATATAGAATTTCAGTTTCTGCCCTTATTAAAGGTCTTAGTTTAAGTAACTATTATTAATATCTAATTACAAAATTATGAAAACAAATGAAATTATCGGAATCGATGTCAGTAAATTATTAATTGATGTTTGTATCTATTCTAAACAAATTGTTCAACAGTTTGAGAACAGTAAATCTGGATTTAAATTAATGCTAAAGTGGAGTTTTAAAAATTCGTCTTTCTCTAAAGAAGAAACCATGTTTGTATTTGAACATACAGGAATGTACTCTCATTTATTATCTGTGTCTTTAACTGAACAAAAATTATCTTTTTTCATAGCTTCTGGTTTAGAAATTAAAAGATCTATTGGTATTGCTCGTGGAAAGGATGACCAAATTGATGCCAAACGCATTGCTCTATATGGGTATCGATTAAAAGAAGAACTTAAACCCAGTAAGCTACCTAAAAGAAGTATATTACAACTAAAAAGTCTCTTATCTTTAAGGACAAAACTTAACAAACAAAGAGCTGGTTTTAAAGTTACTTTGAAAGAACAAAAAAGAATTTATAAAGCAAAAGAGTATAAAATAATCTTTGACGTTCAACAAAAAATGATTGCAGAACTAACCAAACAAATACACAAGATTAATACTCAAATGCAAGCTATTATTGACCAAAATATAATGTTAAAAGAAACCTATAAACTTGTTACTAGTGTTAAAGGTATAGGAATGCAAACTGCTATAATGATGATTGTGTTTACTGACAATTTTTCAAAATTTGAAAACTGGAGAAAGTTTGCCTCTTATTGTGGTGTTGCTCCTTTTCCTTACCAATCTGGAACTAGTATTAAAGGACGTACAAAAGTCTCTCATTTGGCTAATAAAAAATTGAAAGCAATTATTAATATGTGCGCTATTTCTGCTATACAACATAACCCAGAAATGAAATTATACTATCATAAAAGAATAAAACAAGGCAAAAGTAAAATGAGTACCGTTAACATTATTAGAAACAAATTAATAGCAAGAGTGTTTGCCGTTGTCAAACGACAAACACCCTATGTAGATACTTTTAAATTTGCTGCATAAATTAGTAAAAATAATATCTCAACTTTTACTTGTTTTTATCATAGAATACAGGGGAGATACCATTTTCGAGATAAATCAAACGATTTGACTTAATAAGCCATTTTGTTTTGATTAAATCATATAGAGCATTTCTATATTTATTAGGTGTTAAAACTATTTTCATATTTGTATTAACATACTTATTGATTTTTTTATTATAAGTTTCCAAAGTAGGGGTAACTATTTTTATATTATCAATAAACTGTGGTTTCGTTTTTATTTCTCCTGAAAACTGAACAATATATTTTTCTTTATTATTAATGAATAAAGAATCTCCTACCAAAAAATCATTTTCATTATCAATTAAAGTTAAATTGATTGTGTCCGTTACTCTCTCTTCATACAATACATCAATTTTACCATCAATTTTTTCAGGTGGTATATCAAAAGATAAGTTCAATGTGTCTTTTTTTAGGCTCCAAGCACCCTTAAATGACTGCTTTCCATAAAACTCTACTTCTAGATTGTAGTTAACGACATTGTTAGGAAGTAAAATAATTTCTTCGCTATTTGGGCTTTTATACGGAGAATCATCTTTAATGTATTTTCCTAACACATTATCAATTTGTATATCTTCTTGAGCCTGTATTTGTTTTTTAACACTACAACAAGAGATGAGTAATGATAAAAAGGTTAGACTAAAAATTTTAATTTTTACCATCATATGTTTTTCCATTAATTCTAAAGGCTTGTTTATTTTTAGAGGCTAGATTATTTAATGCTTTATTTTTCTGTTTTTGAGTACCTTTTAGTTTAAGGTATATTTGTATTCTAGCATGTTGACTTACACTTTGTGGTGTTCTAGGATGATTAGCATAAGGAGAATTAGCATCATTGTTTAACTCATCATACGTGTCATAGGACGTTCCTGGCTCAATAGCATTTTGTCTTTTATAAGCATTCCATTCATCAGCTAAATCGACACCGATTAACTTGCTTTTAGAAATACCTGTACCATCTGATAAACTCGTTATTCCTTGGTCAAATTGATAGGCATGCTTGATTTCATGTCCCAATAACCCAAACCCGTTGCCTAATGGCGCTTTTATATTAACGACTCCAGAATTAAAATCATATGTAGTATGTCCACTAGAAGCAAAAGCACCGGCATCTTCAATGTTATACCCTTGGCTTGATCCCATTAATGTTGACACTTCATCAATAGACCCTTGTAATTCTGAATTAGCTCCTTGGAGACCACCTATTAAACCATTCAAATTCGAAACTGCGTTTTCAGAAAGATTTCCATCTTTAATTAACCCTTGTAATTGTTCAATGCTTTTATTATTCTTATCTATTTGTTGTCTCGAATTACGTTGGAAAGTCATAGCTGTAAAAAGAGACCTATAATTTACAAAGTAATTACCATCAACATCGTAATTTGAGATAGGGTTATTATCTGCATAATGATAAGGAGAGTTTGATAAATATTTTTCAGACATTCCATCTATTCCAAACCATCTTCCTAAATCTGCTTGATAATTTCTAGCACCATAATCCAAAGTATTTAATCCAAGTTCTTCATTTTCTTCCTTTCCATTGTACCCATAAGGATGATGCGTTCCATTTATCACGTTATTATACCCTTTATGTAACAAGCCAAAGAGGAAATAACTACGTGCTTTTAAATCACTTTTCTTTGAGGTCAGTGCTTTTTTATTCCAAACTAATTTTAGTTCAGTACTTTGATGATATTTCAGTTTTAGACAGCTCAAATTTTTTAAAAACTTTTTGTAAAAAGAATTGTTTCAAAACTACAAAAAAAATATCGTAAGAGAAAAAAAAGGAAAAAGACAAAAAAACCGCTTTAAAAAGACCAAAAATAAACTAAAAAAACATCTGAAAAAAGCCCCACCGCAAAGCGGTAAAAAAGCAAAAGAAAGGCACAAAAAAACACGCCGTTAGGTGTGAATAATTTAGGAACAAAAAAAGGAAAAAAAGCCCACCGCAAAGCGGTAAAAAACCTGTATTGAGCTTGTCGAAATAAGCCCAATCGCCTTTGGCGGAAAAACCACAAAAAAAACACGCCGTTAGGCGTGTTAAAAGCAATATATAAGTGAAGTAGCTAATGATTAAATTCTTCGTTTAAACGGTAGGTTTTCATTCCCCAGTGGTCTGTTCCTATGCAAATCACAGCTTTGTGTTGTATCAGCCGATGCAGTACCTTATTGATTAGTTTTTTGCTATGTACGGTATCATAAGCAACCTGCTCGGAAGTAAAACAATCTTGGTCGTAAAAATCCAACAAATCGCCGTAGAGTTCCCAAATGATTTGTTTGTTCTCAAAATCGTTAAAAGTATCTTGGTCTAGTGTTTTCATTTTACATCGGTTTTTACTATTTGATAGCGATAACAAGCCCCTATTTTGCGACAACGTTTTATCTTGTTTTCTTCTTTAAATTGGTTTAAAAACTGATTTACGGTACTACGGTCTATAGCTGTTTTCGCAAAAAGTTCTTTGGTTTCAAAAGGTTCGGTAGGAAAATATTTAAGTATCAAACTCCATATTTGCTCTTTTTGATTGATGCGTTGTTGTTTGGGCTGTTTATGTTGTAATTTAAAAAGTTTAAAAGTGGTTAAAAAATCTTCATCATCAGTTTGTAAAACATCGCTCATCAGTTCAGGTCTGTTGGTGCTTCGTATCATAGCAAAGGTTTTTACCCAATCTAAAAACAACAAAGCGTGTTTTTTGTGATAGGTGCTAAAAATAGCGTTTACGTAGTCCGTATTGTGAAAAACTACTTTTGTCTGTTGCAGTTCATCAAACAAAAGCGGAACGGTTTGTAAAAAATCATTTTCTACTACTTTGCGTAATTTAAAAATTGATTTTTCAGTAATTTTTGTAAAATCAAAATTGGCTACACGTGTGCGTGTGTGCGTGCGAGGGTTTTGGTTTGGTTGTCGTCCTACTGTCAATCCCTTTGTTTTAGGGAATTTAAGGGTTGGAATAGGGGTTTTGACTAACTGTTCTACTGAATTTAAAAAAGGAACTGCGTTTTGTGAGGTTTTTGCATTAAAATTTTCCATAAAAAAGGGGTTAAAAAGATTAAAATAAAACGCTAAATAAGGCAAAATAAAAAGGCAAAAAAGCAAGAGATATACACAAAGGGCAAAAGAAGAAAAGCCCCATTCCGCCCTCATTTCAGGGGTTTTTGTGGGGCTTTTTTGTGTTTTTCGTTTGGGTTTTTAGGTTTTTTTGGTGGTGGTTTTTCTTGGGCTTTTTTTCGTTTCGTTTTTGGTCTTTTAAAACGTTTTTTATCTTAAATTTCATTTTTTTATTGCCGTAAGGCAAAAGGGCTTTTTTTTGACTGAAACAGTCATTTATTTGTTATTTTTTTGAGCCGATTATTCGGCTTCATCACGCCAAAGACAAACTGTTTTTTTGGGCTTTTTTTACCGCTTTGCGGTGGGGCTTTTTGTGGTAATCAACCACAAACATTTTTTTTGTTTTTTCTTCTTCTTTTACACTGCTTTGCAGGGCAATTTTTGAACTTTTTTAGTGAGCCGACACAGGTTTTTTTTGCGATTTTCCGCAATTATTTTGACAAATCTTGCGCCTAATTTAAGATTTTATGACCTAAATTTTTGTTCTTATTTTAAGGCTGAATTATTTTTTGGTTTTAGGCGTTTTACTTCTCATTTCTCTCTAAATATTGACTGTTTTTTGACTTTGAGTTATTAACAATTACGCCATTTTGTCGGTGTTGGTTGGTTGTGGTTCTGCAACCCATTTTATAAGCTGATTTTTGTCAATTTATTAGCAAAATTGATTTTTATGCTCCGAAAATCGGAGTATTTTTTTGGGCTTTTTTTCCGCCAAAGGCGGTGGGGCTTTTTTTATTACTGCCGTAGGTAGTAAAGGATTTTTTATTTTTCTTTTTTTGCTCTGCTCCGCAGTGCAATTTTTGGGGCTTTTTTTTTGGGTTTTCAACCCATTTTTTTAGTTTTTAAACAAACTATTTTTGATATTTTGGCAAACTCAATACAAGTTTTAGGCGGTTCTTATTTGTTCACTTTTTTGTCAATTTAGTATTTGATTTTTAAAAGCAATTTTAAGCCTGTTTTTTGCTCTTTTTTAGCCGTTTTTCGGCTCTCAGATTTAGGGTTTTGTTTCTGTTCTTTTTTGTACTTTTTCTTCTCTTTTTTGCTTTGGTTTTGAGCTGTTTTTGGTTTCGTTTTTCTGTGTTTTTCGCCCCCACAAAAACCCCTGAAATGAGGACGGAATGGGGCTTTTCTTCTTTTGCCCTTTGTGTATATCTCTTGCTTTTTTGCCTTTTTATTTTGCCTTATTTAGCGTTTTATTTTAATCTTTTTAACCCCTTTTTTATGGAAAATTTTAATGCAAAAACCTCACAAAACGCAGTTCCTTTTTTAAATTCAGTAGGACAGTTAGTCAAAACCCCTATTCCAACCCTTAAATTCCCTAAAACAAAGGGATTGACAGTAGGACGACAACCAAACCAAAACCCTCGCACGCACACACGCACACGTGTAGCCAATTTTGATTTTACAAAAATTACTGAAAAATCAATTTTTAAATTACGCAAAGTAGTAGAAAATGATTTTTTACAAACCGTTCCGCTTTTGTTTGATGAACTGCAACAGACAAAAGTAGTTTTTCACAATACGGACTACGTAAACGCTATTTTTAGCACCTATCACAAAAAACACGCTTTGTTGTTTTTAGATTGGGTAAAAACCTTTGCTATGATACGAAGCACCAACAGACCTGAACTGATGAGCGATGTTTTACAAACTGATGATGAAGATTTTTTAACCACTTTTAAACTTTTTAAATTACAACATAAACAGCCCAAACAACAACGCATCAATCAAAAAGAGCAAATATGGAGTTTGATACTTAAATATTTTCCTACCGAACCTTTTGAAACCAAAGAACTTTTTGCGAAAACAGCTATAGACCGTAGTACCGTAAATCAGTTTTTAAACCAATTTAAAGAAGAAAACAAGATAAAACGTTGTCGCAAAATAGGGGCTTGTTATCGCTATCAAATAGTAAAAACCGATGTAAAATGAAAACACTAGACCAAGATACTTTTAACGATTTTGAGAACAAACAAATCATTTGGGAACTCTACGGCGATTTGTTGGATTTTTACGACCAAGATTGTTTTACTTCCGAGCAGGTTGCTTATGATACCGTACATAGCAAAAAACTAATCAATAAGGTACTGCATCGGCTGATACAACACAAAGCTGTGATTTGCATAGGAACAGACCACTGGGGAATGAAAACCTACCGTTTAAACGAAGAATTTAATCATTAGCTACTTCACTTATATATTGCTTTTAACACGCCTAACGGCGTGTTTTTTTTGTGGTTTTTCCGCCAAAGGCGATTGGGCTTATTTCGACAAGCTCAATACAGGTTTTTTACCGCTTTGCGGTGGGCTTTTTTCAGATGTTTTTTTAGTTTATTTTTGGTCTTTTTAAAGCGGTTTTTTTGTCTTTTTCCTTTTTTTTCTCTTACGATATTTTTTTTGTAGTTTTGAAACAATTCTTTTTACAAAAAGTTTTTAAAAAATTTGAGCTGTCTAAAACTGAAATATCATCAAAGTACTGAACTAAAATTAGTTTGGAATAAAAAAGCACTGACCTCAAAGAAAAGTGATTTAAAAGCACGTAGTTATTTCCTCTTTGGACTTAAACATAAAGGATACAATAATGTTGTGAATGGCATTGAAAATAACTACTTCACGTATCAAGGGCAAGAATTAACCGAAGACCTTGGTTTAAATATGCACGAATGGAAATACAGATTTAGCGACCCATCTATTGGACGTTTTATAAGTATTGACCCACTTGCAGAAGATTACACATATAACTCTACCTATGCGTTCCAAGAAAATAAACTTGGAATGGGTACAGAACTTGAAGGAGCTGAATTGTTACCGCATCCTTGGATGGTTGCTGATGCAGCAAAAAATCCTAATGGTGTAAGTGCACACGCTTTTGGAGTTAGTAATGGTTTAGCAAATACTGTTACTGGAATTTGGGATGCAGTTACGAATCCTGTTCAAACTTTAAAAGGAATAGGTAATATGTTAGTTGCAGGAGCTGCACAAGGAAATCCTGCAATGATGTTACAAGCAGATGCAGCGTTAGGTAGCGATAGTTTTGGAACGAGTATGGCTATGAGTCAAGCTTTAGATGGAGCGGTAAATGACGTAGTAAGTGGTAATGGTTTTGAAAGAGGTACAGTTATTGGGGAAGTTATTGGAGCTGTTGCAGGAACTAAAGGAGCAAATGCAGCATTAAAAGGTGCTTCAACTGCTTTTAAAGGCATTGGTATAACAAACCCAGTTCCTAGTTCTTTATCAAGAGTAGTACCAGGTAATATTAAATCAAGCACTTTAGGAGCACCAAGCGCTAGTGATGTTTTTGTAACTGCATCTAAAGATATATCTGGATTGAATGCTTCTCAAATTGCTAAAAAGTTAACAATACCTCAAAGTAGTTCAGGGTTTAATGTTATTCAGTTTCCGACACCTAAAACAGGTTTATCTTCACCAATAAATAGAACAAACCCAGGGTTTGTTGGAAGAGGACGAACAGCAGGCGGAGCTAGAGAATTTACAGTTCCAAATCAGACAATACCAGCTAACGCAACGGTTAAAAAGATAAATTAATTATGACTTTGAAAAAAAATGAAATAGAGTTGATAGGTAAATGGGTTCTCCAAGATGGAGAAATGGTTGAAGACCCTATAACTAAAAGAATTAATTTATTAATAGATGATTTTTTGATTAAAGTTGCTACAGATATATCAGGCTGGAATACACTTTATCAAGACCCAAATGATAATCGATATTGGGAATTAATATACAGCAATAGTGATTCACAAGGAGGTGGTTCGCCATCATTGATTAACCTTGCTAAAGACGATGTAATATTAAAATACAATATCAATGACAGTAAATGAACACCCTGATGGTGCTAGAATGTCTACGTAATCGCTACCGCTAGTATTTACTAGTGGCGGTAAGAGTAAGCAACAAAAAACAATTTAATTTTCATTTTTAAAATTGTAAAAGCCACAGCGAAAGCTGTGGTTTTTTTGTTTTAAGAGAGTTGTTGTTGCAGATTGGCTTTTAGAATAAAAGCATCTATAAACTCTTTGACAAGTGTTTTTTTCTTATCCGATAATTTTTCAATTTTCTCAAACTGCAATAATAGTTCGGTATCTTGAATATTATTTTTTGCTTTGTCTTGTATCGTTCCATTTAAAAGGAAGTCTGGAGAAACTTCTAAGGCTTTAGCAACACGATTAAGCACATCTGCAGATGGCATTGCTTCTGCTCTTTCATACTTCCCTACATTGGTAAAATGTACTCCTGCAATATCTGCAACTTGCTGCTGTGATAATTTTCTTTGTTTGCGTGTCTCTAATAATCTTGTAGCTAAATCTTTCATAGTGATAATACTTATTAACAACACAAATATAGTAAATAAGCGTGTTTTCAAGACATAAGACAAAGTGGTTGTGAATAAAATTAGATAATACTATTTTGATTAATTATGCTTATTGGGTATGTTTGTAGTGAAATCACTACATAATATTTTTATCAACAATGAACATTGCCACATTTAAAAAGGAGTTGGATATTTTAGAAATAGGAAAAGAACTAGGATTGCAGATTAATAACAAAGGACAATGTTTATGTCCGTTCCACAAAGACAAAAAACCAAGCTTGATGTTCTCCAGAGAAAAACAAATAGCCACCTGTTTTAGTGGGAACTGTACCGCAGGCACGATGGATGTGATAGATTTAGTACAAAAGTTTTATAGTTGGGAATTACCCGAAACATTAAAATGGCTAGAGTCGGTAGCATCAACAAGCAAGTCGATAGCATCGACGGGCAATTTAAAACCATCCACCATCCACTATCAAGAACTTTTTAAAAAACTACAACCCAAGTTAAAACAAAGCAGCAATGCAAGAAATTATTTAGAAAGCAGACATTTAGATTATAAAAAGTTGGAAGCTGCTTTTAATAATGGTAAGGATTATGCTTCTTTAAAGCACTGTATTATTTTTCCATTAAAGGATAAAAACGGACAGATTGTGTCATTGTATGGAAGAAGCATTTATAAAGATGCAAAATACCCACATTTTTATACGAAGAACCGACAAGGTTTGTATCCAAAATACCCACCTGCAGCAACTAAAAAATTAATTATTATCGAAAGCATCATCGATGCTACCACCTTAGAACAACATTTTACATTGCCAAAAGATACAGCGATTCTAGCGGCTTATGGCACAAACGGCATCACACCACAACACACGGAAGCCGTGAGCTATTTAAAAAGTTTAGAAGAAATTATCCTGTGGTTAGATGCCGACCATGCGGGTAAAAAAGCTACAGAAAAATATGCGAAAGAACTTGCAGAAAAATACCCTGACGTACAAATTACCAAAGTTCCCACACTCGATGGCGAGGATATTAATTCTTTATTGGACAGCCATACTTCAGAAATATTTACCCAGTTTTTTGAAAATCGAACACAAGCAATACCTGCCAAACAACTTAAAAAAAAATACAGCATCCAAATAGAAACTCATAAAACCAATTACCAAGATGAACATTTACACATCCAAGTATTGGGCAAATTAGACATCAAAAATCTAGGTGCGCTTAGAGTTACATTAGTTGTAAAAAGCAAACACAATATGCATTACATTCCTGTTAGAAACACTTTAGACCTTTATCACGGAGACCGTATAGAAAAGTTTGTAAGAACCTGCGCAGAGAAATTAGAAACCGGTACAAGTTTTATACGAAAAGCATTAAACACGCTTACAGAAAATTTAGAACATCATCGATTGCAACAGATAGAAATCACCAAGCAACAACAACAGGCAATGCCTGTAAATAGACAACTCACTCAGATAGAAAAACAAGCTGCGCTTGTGCTTTTAAAGGACAAAGATTTTATAAAAAAGTTGACTCAAAAATTACAAGATACAGGCATTGTAGGCGAAGAGAAAAAAGCCCTTTTTTTATTTACGATTCTATTAAGTCATCAAATGAACCACACGCTACACGCCATGGTACAAGGCACTTCGGGAAGTGGGAAAAGTCATCTGATAAAAAAAGTGGCCGACTGTATGTTTAATCAAAACAAAATCAAAAGGTTTACTAGAGTTAGTGAGAAAAGTTTTTACAATTATGGGAGTTACGACCTACAGCATTGTGGAATCATCTTAGAAGATTACGACGGTTTAGGAGAAGAAGCCCAGTTGGCTTGGAGAGAATTGCAAAGTAACGGACAACTAAGCAGCAGCGTGAGTTTAAAAAACGAAATCACAGGCGAGATAAAAAGTGGAGAAAAACATGTCTATGGTCCGATTGCTTCTTTAGTGGCTACCACAAAATTTAGATTGTATGAAGATAACCAAAGTAGAGTGTTTACCATTGCCATTGATGAGAGTGAACAGCAAACAGAAAAGGTGCTAGCCTACATGGCACAAAAATCCTCAAAAGGCATCACGGATGCCCAAGAGCAGCAAGCTGTTTTAGAAATCCAAAACTTAGTGAGTTTATTAAAACCCTATTCTGTACAAAATAAGTACCGATTGCACTTGCCAAAAACCACACAACAGCGTAGAAGACTTACCCAAATGCTTCATGATTTTATAGAACAAATAACTTTATTACACCAGTACAATCGGCAGCGAATCGCTGCAGATACACAAGAACCACAAACGCTAATCACAAAACTGGAAGATCTGGAACTGGCAGTAGATCTGATGTTTGAAAGCATTGTATTAAAAACCGATGAACTCGATGGAATCCTACGACAGTTCTATGAAAACCTAAAAAAGTACATCACTCCCAAAGGAGAAAATACCGATTTTACACAACGAGAAATACGCCAAGAATTTAGGATTAGTAAAAGTCAGACCCAACGTTATTTTAATGAATTACTGGAATTAGAATACATCCAAAAAAGCAGTGTTGGTGGTAGAAATACCTTTGTTTATAAGATTGCCTATTGGGATAATTTAGAGAAATTGCGAACAGAAATAAGAGGCTATTTATACAAACAAATCCAAGCGTATAAAGACAAATCCTAAAAAGACAAGCATCCTTGGGTCGGTTATGGGTCAGTTATGGGTCGGTCGTGGGTCGGTCGTGGGTCGGTCAAAACATTGATAATCAACAAATAATCTAGTAGCAACCCAGTTACCCAGAACAAGAATAAATAAGGGAAATAAAAAATTGCCATAAAACCCCACCCTTTAAAAGCTGACATCTCCATCTTTTAACCTTCTAACTTTTTAACTTTCTAACACAACAACCATGAACACCCGTTACAAAAAACAGGCAGTAAAACGCTATGTAAAAATTGAAAAAATCAAATACAGAAAGTATCATATTAAAGATTTTAATTTGCTGATAAAATTGATTTATCCCAAACGAGTGGTACTCAATCCTTATCATAAATTACTAGAAAAAACAGGAAGTTTTAGCAAAGTACATTTAGAGCTGATTAAAGAAACAACGGCTAATTTTACCATTTTAAATGAGATGCACCGAGACCAAGATAAATATGGGAGATTGTATACTGTGAGAGAAGATTTAAACAATGCCATTTATTTTTTACAAAACGAGTTAAAACTCAAAGAACAAGATATTTTACTGGGTGCTTCTACACGTTGGTTTTACCATGAAATTCATTGGCAATTTTACGATAGCGTTTTTACAAGCAGAGAAGTCGCCTTACAACTTAGAAAAGCCAAAAGTACGGTGTATCATCATTTAACGGAATTGGTCGATAGAGAATTGGTAGAAATCGTAGGAAAACGAAACACAGCATATATTTATCAAATCAAAGCAAAATCCGAACACTAAAGAATCGGTTGTAAGGTGTTCGCTACGCCCCTCTGTGCAGCACTTTTTTTTGGCCAAAAAAAAATACATCGGCTTACAGCCGTTTTTGTCCAAAAAAAAGCTGCTGCCTCCCTGCTTCTGCTCCGCTCACTCGCAGCTCCTCTGTATTTTTGTTAGGCTCCTATGGGTCGCCTACAAAAATCCACCGCTGCTTATCGGGCGCAGCCGCTGGTGCCAAAGCCTACTGCGCATTTTTTTTTAATCGATTTATTATTTTTATAATAAGGAGAAAAAAAATGCTTGTGGCGCGTCCACGCTGCTCACTTAATCGTTCGCAGACAATGTGTCCACGTCGGCTTTGGCGCTGCGCTTTCGCTGCGCTGGTTTTGCGTACAACGCAGAACACTCAATCGGCGTTGGCCTCTATAAACAGTACGGTTAAATCAAAAAAAGGGAAATACATAGTGGGCTATTATCCTGAAATGAGTTGACCGTTTTTTTAGCTAAATCCTAAAATAGATTTACAACCCGGAATCAATCCTAAAATGAGTTTACAGTTTTTAAAATCAGTACGGAAAACACTTGAGATATCACAGAGGGAAGAACTTACCATAAACGATGTAGTTCCGATGCTGAACGCACTATCGCTTGTCGGTTTTAAAAAGCTGACGATTTATCTCCCTGCTATAACCCTTTCTATAAATCCTCATCTTTTTAAAACGGAGGTAAACCGTTTTAATAATTGGCGATTTTTTAGAGGTGGAAAAAAGCCAGGGGAAAAATCGACAAGTATTAAAATGAAGCAACCGAAGGGCGCTAGTCTTCACAAAGAGCATAAAAAAAGAAGCTACCTAATTAAAAGATAACTTCTTACTTAGCAAACGATTTTAGTCCTCTAAGACGTCGTAGCTAAAATACGACTTTTTTACTTAAAAATCAAAGCTATTATCATCAATCTTAGTTCCACTGTGCGCTCAGGTAGCTATGAGCCTGGAGTATTTTACATAATTTACATTATAACTTACAAGCGAAGAACCGATCAAATAGTAAACTCCTGAATTTGTATTATAATGCCAATTATGTACAAATATCGAGGGAAAGGAAACGGAAAAAACACAGGGGTTTTGAGGAACGAAAATACTGGGTTTTTGGAGTGCGGATTTAATCATAAAATCATATATTTACAATGGTCATGAAGTGAGGACGTTCTTAAAAAAATCTGTTTTTGTCAGGTATAAGCGATAAAAAATGGGCTTTTATTAAAAAAAACGCATAAACGTCTATCCCTTTGGACTCAAACATAAAGGGTATAATAACGTGGTTTCGAGTAATGGAAATTCTGTGGCGCAGAAATTTGGGTTCAATGGTCAAGAGTATGAAGAAGCTTTAGGGTTTGATATGTACGAAATGGATTTTCGTGGATATGACCCTGCTTTAGGTAGGTTTTTTGCTATTGACCCTCTGACAGAAGTTATTCCTGCAATTAACCCTTATCAGTTTTCATTTAATAATCCAATTTTCTTAGCTGACCCAACTGGTTTAATTCCACAGGGAATGTCTACTGAAGATTTTATTCAAGATTTATGGAACAGAACACCTGATGATGGTTATGCATATAGTTATGATAGTGGTGGTAATTTGACAGGAGTTACAGATCCAGATGAAATTGCAATAGCCGAAACTCAATATAACAATGGTATTACCAAAACCAATAATAAAAAGAAGCGTGCATATTTTGTTCAAATAGATAGGGAGTATAATTATCTTAGAGCAAGAGGAATGAGAGAGGAAGCAAATTTCTTACAAGATTTAATTCAAAATGGAAATTTAACACCTCAAGAGATAGCTGAAGTGGCTCAGCTTAGAAAAACTCTTGTGAGTAAGCTCAAAGCAACTTACATGATGGCTATCTTTTCTCCTGATATAGTATCAGAGGTCTTATTCATGGGAGCTATAGGTTCGGCTTCTAATCAGGTTAGAAACAAAACATTTAATTACATTGCAAGAGGTCAGCAATCTAGAGCAGGTATAACTGTGCTTGGAAAGTTTCCTGAATACTTACAATTAGCAGAAAAGTTAGGGGCTAATAAATTTAGTATTCCTATGAAAATATGGAATAAAATGACTCCAGTACAACAATGGGCTGCTAACACTAAGTTTTTAGATAGAGCTATTCAAAGAGGGGATAAAATTCTATTGGCACAACGAGTTACTAATTTGAAGAATGTAACAGGCTTCCTTAGAAAAGAATTAAATTATCTTATGGAGCGTGGATATAAACTTAACAAACATGGAACATCGTTAATAAAATCAGTAAAATGAAACAAATAAAAGAAGTATTAAATATTATTTCAATCCCATCAAGATTTTATCTTGATGGGAATAACCATTCTTTTCATGATCTTTTGAAAGAATCAGGTTACTTAGAAATTTATAAAGAACTTTCTGAAAACCTACTTTCCGAAGTTTTAAAAAGTAATCCAGAAAATTTTCAAGCCTGGCTTAATTGGTCAGAAGATAAAAGAACATCTGAAGGTTGGTTTTTGAGAACTGATGGAAAAACTTTTGAAGTAGGTCAGATTAATGGTGAAAATTATGAGAATTTGATTAACTTTGAAGACAAGTTTGAAGCTTGTTCATCTTTCATAATTAAGGAGTTAGATTTTATTAAAGATAAATTATAATGCTATGCAATCAAATTTTAGTAAAACTCACAGTAAAATAAAATCAAAGAGAAAATTTAATAACAATATTATCTTTCTCTTTGCTAAGGTCTTTTTAGTTATTCTTCTGATTTATTATTTTTGGTTGCAATAATTATTCAAAAAGATAAAAAACACTCTAAGGAATTAGAGTGTTTTTTAATTTTATTCCAAAGGATAACTTGCCACAAAAACTTCCAGAAATTAGAAATTTAACTAAAGTGTTAAAAACGAAATAAAATGAATAACAAGAATATCGATTGGTTTAAGGATAATTTATCTAAAAAATTTGATAACTATAAGTTGACCTATAAATACTTTGAAGAAGGAGATTTTGGAACTCTAAATCAAGTGGAGTTTAATTCTGAAAAAATTGATGGAGCCATAGACTTTTGGAGTCAAGGATGGATTGGAATTTATGCTTGGGATAACAAAGGAGAGAAAGAATTGATAAATGTTTTATCAGAACCTGATGAGAAAGATAAAGCTGAAAAAGCATTTAATGATCTTCTAAAAGTAATTTAAGAAATTCCCCTGTATTCTATGATAAAAACAAGTAAAAGTTGAGATATTATTTTTACTAATTTATGCAGCAAATTTAAAAGTATCTACATAGGGTGTTTGTCGTTTGACAACGGCAAACACTCTTGCTATTAATTTGTTTCTAATAATGTTAACGGTACTCATTTTACTTTTGCCTTGTTTTATTCTTTTATGATAGTATAATTTCATTTCTGGGTTATGTTGTATAGCAGAAATAGCGCACATATTAATAATTGCTTTCAATTTTTTATTAGCCAAATGAGAGACTTTTGTACGTCCTTTAATACTAGTTCCAGATTGGTAAGGAAAAGGAGCAACACCACAATAAGAGGCAAACTTTCTCCAGTTTTCAAATTTTGAAAAATTGTCAGTAAACACAATCATCATTATAGCAGTTTGCATTCCTATACCTTTAACACTAGTAACAAGTTTATAGGTTTCTTTTAACATTATATTTTGGTCAATAATAGCTTGCATTTGAGTATTAATCTTGTGTATTTGTTTGGTTAGTTCTGCAATCATTTTTTGTTGAACGTCAAAGATTATTTTATACTCTTTTGCTTTATAAATTCTTTTTTGTTCTTTCAAAGTAACTTTAAAACCAGCTCTTTGTTTGTTAAGTTTTGTCCTTAAAGATAAGAGACTTTTTAGTTGTAATATACTTCTTTTAGGTAGCTTACTGGGTTTAAGTTCTTCTTTTAATCGATACCCATATAGAGCAATGCGTTTGGCATCAATTTGGTCATCCTTTCCACGAGCAATACCAATAGATCTTTTAATTTCTAAACCAGAAGCTATGAAAAAAGATAATTTTTGTTCAGTTAAAGACACAGATAATAAATGAGAGTACATTCCTGTATGTTCAAATACAAACATGGTTTCTTCTTTAGAGAAAGACGAATTTTTAAAACTCCACTTTAGCATTAATTTAAATCCAGATTTACTGTTCTCAAACTGTTGAACAATTTGTTTAGAATAGATACAAACATCAATTAATAATTTACTGACATCGATTCCGATAATTTCATTTGTTTTCATAATTTTGTAATTAGATATTAATAATAGTTACTTAAACTAAGACCTTTAATAAGGGCAGAAACTGAAATTCTATATGGTTCTAAGTAACTTTTAAAAAGAACGGAGACTAATACGGGGGATGGCTCTAAAAAGCTAGCTGGCCGCTAAAGTTCACTCCGTTCTTTTGTGTTTTTGGTTATCAACAAAATAAGAGTTATTAACAAAGAAAAAAAGAAGCAAAAAAAGAAATTTCATCATAACTATTATGTTTTTATTTTAAGTAATTATTTCTATTTGCTAATCTAAAGGATGGTGCTAGAATGTCTACGTAATCGCTACCGCTAGTATTTACTAGTGGCGGTAAGAGTAAGCAACAAAAAACAATTTAATTTTCATTTTTAAAATTGTAAAAGCCACAGCGAAAGCTGTGGTTTTTTTGTTTTAAGAGAGTTGTTGTTGCAGATTGGCTTTTAGAATAAAAGCATCTATAAACTCTTTGACAAGTGTTTTTTTCTTATCCGATAATTTTTCAATTTTCTCAAACTGCAATAATAGTTCGGTATCTTGAATATTATTTTTTGCTTTGTCTTGTATCGTTCCATTTAAAAGGAAGTCTGGAGAAACTTCTAAGGCTTTAGCAACACGATTAAGCACATCTGCAGATGGCATTGCTTCTGCTCTTTCATACTTCCCTACATTGGTAAAATGTACTCCTGCAATATCTGCAACTTGCTGCTGTGATAATTTTCTTTGTTTGCGTGTCTCTAATAATCTTGTAGCTAAATCTTTCATAGTGATAATACTTATTAACAACACAAATATAGTAAATAAGCGTGTTTTCAAGACATAAGACAAAGTGGTTGTGAATAAAATTAGATAATACTATTTTGATTAATTATGCTTATTGGGTATGTTTGTAGTGAAATCACTACATAATATTTTTATCAACAATGAACATTGCCACATTTAAAAAGGAGTTGGATATTTTAGAAATAGGAAAAGAACTAGGATTGCAGATTAATAACAAAGGACAATGTTTATGTCCGTTCCACAAAGACAAAAAACCAAGCTTGATGTTCTCCAGAGAAAAACAAATAGCCACCTGTTTTAGTGGGAACTGTACCGCAGGCACGATGGATGTGATAGATTTAGTACAAAAGTTTTATAGTTGGGAATTACCCGAAACATTAAAATGGCTAGAGTCGGTAGCATCAACAAGCAAGTCGATAGCATCGACGGGCAATTTAAAACCATCCACCATCCACTATCAAGAACTTTTTAAAAAACTACAACCCAAGTTAAAACAAAGCAGCAATGCAAGAAATTATTTAGAAAGCAGACATTTAGATTATAAAAAGTTGGAAGCTGCTTTTAATAATGGTAAGGATTATGCTTCTTTAAAGCACTGTATTATTTTTCCATTAAAGGATAAAAACGGACAGATTGTGTCATTGTATGGAAGAAGCATTTATAAAGATGCAAAATACCCACATTTTTATACGAAGAACCGACAAGGTTTGTATCCAAAATACCCACCTGCAGCAACTAAAAAATTAATTATTATCGAAAGCATCATCGATGCTACCACCTTAGAACAACATTTTACATTGCCAAAAGATACAGCGATTCTAGCGGCTTATGGCACAAACGGCATCACACCACAACACACGGAAGCCGTGAGCTATTTAAAAAGTTTAGAAGAAATTATCCTGTGGTTAGATGCCGACCATGCCTTTAGATTAGCAAATAGAAATAATTACTTAAAATAAAAACATAATAGTTATGATGAAATTTCTTTTTTTGCTTCTTTTTTTCTTTGTTAATAACTCTTATTTTGTTGATAACCAAAAACACAAAAGAACGGAGTGAACTTTAGCGGCCAGCTAGCTTTTTAGAGCCATCCCCCGTATTAGTCTCCGTTCTTTTTAAAAGTTACTTAGAACCATATAGAATTTCAGTTTCTGCCCTTATTAAAGGTCTTAGTTTAAGTAACTATTATTAATATCTAATTACAAAATTATGAAAACAAATGAAATTATCGGAATCGATGTCAGTAAATTATTAATTGATGTTTGTATCTATTCTAAACAAATTGTTCAACAGTTTGAGAACAGTAAATCTGGATTTAAATTAATGCTAAAGTGGAGTTTTAAAAATTCGTCTTTCTCTAAAGAAGAAACCATGTTTGTATTTGAACATACAGGAATGTACTCTCATTTATTATCTGTGTCTTTAACTGAACAAAAATTATCTTTTTTCATAGCTTCTGGTTTAGAAATTAAAAGATCTATTGGTATTGCTCGTGGAAAGGATGACCAAATTGATGCCAAACGCATTGCTCTATATTGGTATCGATTAAAAGAAGAACTTAAACCCAGTAAGCTACCTAAAAGAAGTATATTACAACTAAAAAGTCTCTTATCTTTAAGGACAAAACTTAACAAACAAAGAGCTGGTTTTAAAGTTACTTTGAAAGAACAAAAAAGAATTTATAAAGCAAAAGAGTATAAAATAATCTTTGACGTTCAACAAAAAATGATTGCAGAACTAACCAAACAAATACACAAGATTAATACTCAAATGCAAGCTATTATTGACCAAAATATAATGTTAAAAGAAACCTATAAACTTGTTACTAGTGTTAAAGGTATAGGAATGCAAACTGCTATAATGATGATTGTGTTTACTGACAATTTTTCAAAATTTGAAAACTGGAGAAAGTTTGCCTCTTATTGTGGTGTTGCTCCTTTTCCTTACCAATCTGGAACTAGTATTAAAGGACGTACAAAAGTCTCTCATTTGGCTAATAAAAAATTGAAAGCAATTATTAATATGTGCGCTATTTCTGCTATACAACATAACCCAGAAATGAAATTATACTATCATAAAAGAATAAAACAAGGCAAAAGTAAAATGAGTACCGTTAACATTATTAGAAACAAATTAATAGCAAGAGTGTTTGCCGTTGTCAAACGACAAACACCCTATGTAGATACTTTTAAATTTGCTGCATAAATTAGTAAAAATAATATCTCAACTTTTACTTGTTTTTATCATAGAATACGGGTAAAAAAGCTACAGAAAAATATGCGAAAGAACTTGCAGAAAAATACCCTGACGTACAAATTACCAAAGTTCCCACACTCGATGGCGAGGATATTAATTCTTTATTGGACAGCCATACTTCAGAAATATTTACCCAGTTTTTTGAAAATCGAACACAAGCAATACCTGCCAAACAACTTAAAAAAAAATACAGCATCCAAATAGAAACTCATAAAACCAATTACCAAGATGAACATTTACACATCCAAGTATTGGGCAAATTAGACATCAAAAATCTAGGTGCGCTTAGAGTTACATTAGTTGTAAAAAGCAAACACAATATGCATTACATTCCTGTTAGAAACACTTTAGACCTTTATCACGGAGACCGTATAGAAAAGTTTGTAAGAACCTGCGCAGAGAAATTAGAAACCGGTACAAGTTTTATACGAAAAGCATTAAACACGCTTACAGAAAATTTAGAACATCATCGATTGCAACAGATAGAAATCACCAAGCAACAACAACAGGCAATGCCTGTAAATAGACAACTCACTCAGATAGAAAAACAAGCTGCGCTTGTGCTTTTAAAGGACAAAGATTTTATAAAAAAGTTGACTCAAAAATTACAAGATACAGGCATTGTAGGCGAAGAGAAAAAAGCCCTTTTTTTATTTACGATTCTATTAAGTCATCAAATGAACCACACGCTACACGCCATGGTACAAGGCACTTCGGGAAGTGGGAAAAGTCATCTGATAAAAAAAGTGGCCGACTGTATGTTTAATCAAAACAAAATCAAAAGGTTTACTAGAGTTAGTGAGAAAAGTTTTTACAATTATGGGAGTTACGACCTACAGCATTGTGGAATCATCTTAGAAGATTACGACGGTTTAGGAGAAGAAGCCCAGTTGGCTTGGAGAGAATTGCAAAGTAACGGACAACTAAGCAGCAGCGTGAGTTTAAAAAACGAAATCACAGGCGAGATAAAAAGTGGAGAAAAACATGTCTATGGTCCGATTGCTTCTTTAGTGGCTACCACAAAATTTAGATTGTATGAAGATAACCAAAGTAGAGTGTTTACCATTGCCATTGATGAGAGTGAACAGCAAACAGAAAAGGTGCTAGCCTACATGGCACAAAAATCCTCAAAAGGCATCACGGATGCCCAAGAGCAGCAAGCTGTTTTAGAAATCCAAAACTTAGTGAGTTTATTAAAACCCTATTCTGTACAAAATAAGTACCGATTGCACTTGCCAAAAACCACACAACAGCGTAGAAGACTTACCCAAATGCTTCATGATTTTATAGAACAAATAACTTTATTACACCAGTACAATCGGCAGCGAATCGCTGCAGATACACAAGAACCACAAACGCTAATCACAAAACTGGAAGATCTGGAACTGGCAGTAGATCTGATGTTTGAAAGCATTGTATTAAAAACCGATGAACTCGATGGAATCCTACGACAGTTCTATGAAAACCTAAAAAAGTACATCACTCCCAAAGGAGAAAATACCGATTTTACACAACGAGAAATACGCCAAGAATTTAGGATTAGTAAAAGTCAGACCCAACGTTATTTTAATGAATTACTGGAATTAGAATACATCCAAAAAAGCAGTGTTGGTGGTAGAAATACCTTTGTTTATAAGATTGCCTATTGGGATAATTTAGAGAAATTGCGAACAGAAATAAGAGGCTATTTATACAAACAAATCCAAGCGTATAAAGACAAATCCTAAAAAGACAAGCATCCTTGGGTCGGTTATGGGTCAGTTATGGGTCGGTCGTGGGTCGGTCGTGGGTCGGTCAAAACATTGATAATCAACAAATAATCTAGTAGCAACCCAGTTACCCAGAACAAGAATAAATAAGGGAAATAAAAAATTGCCATAAAACCCCACCCTTTAAAAGCTGACATCTCCATCTTTTAACCTTCTAACTTTTTAACTTTCTAACACAACAACCATGAACACCCGTTACAAAAAACAGGCAGTAAAACGCTATGTAAAAATTGAAAAAATCAAATACAGAAAGTATCATATTAAAGATTTTAATTTGCTGATAAAATTGATTTATCCCAAACGAGTGGTACTCAATCCTTATCATAAATTACTAGAAAAAACAGGAAGTTTTAGCAAAGTACATTTAGAGCTGATTAAAGAAACAACGGCTAATTTTACCATTTTAAATGAGATGCACCGAGACCAAGATAAATATGGGAGATTGTATACTGTGAGAGAAGATTTAAACAATGCCATTTATTTTTTACAAAACGAGTTAAAACTCAAAGAACAAGATATTTTACTGGGTGCTTCTACACGTTGGTTTTACCATGAAATTCATTGGCAATTTTACGATAGCGTTTTTACAAGCAGAGAAGTCGCCTTACAACTTAGAAAAGCCAAAAGTACGGTGTATCATCATTTAACGGAATTGGTCGATAGAGAATTGGTAGAAATCGTAGGAAAACGAAACACAGCATATATTTATCAAATCAAAGCAAAATCCGAACACTAAAGAATCGGTTGTAAGGTGTTCGCTACGCCCCTCTGTGCAGCACTTTTTTTTGGCCAAAAAAAAATACATCGGCTTACAGCCGTTTTTGTCCAAAAAAAAGCTGCTGCCTCCCTGCTTCTGCTCCGCTCACTCGCAGCTCCTCTGTATTTTTGTTAGGCTCCTATGGGTCGCCTACAAAAATCCACCGCTGCTTATCGGGCGCAGCCGCTGGTGCCAAAGCCTACTGCGCATTTTTTTTTAATCGATTTATTATTTTTATAATAAGGAGAAAAAAAATGCTTGTGGCGCGTCCACGCTGCTCACTTAATCGTTCGCAGACAATGTGTCCACGTCGGCTTTGGCGCTGCGCTTTCGCTGCGCTGGTTTTGCGTACAACGCAGAACACTCAATCGGCGTTGGCCTCTATAAACAGTACGGTTAAATCAAAAAAAGGGAAATACATAGTGGGCTATTATCCTGAAATGAGTTGACCGTTTTTTTAGCTAAATCCTAAAATAGATTTACAACCCGGAATCAATCCTAAAATGAGTTTACAGTTTTTAAAATCAGTACGGAAAACACTTGAGATATCACAGAGGGAAGAACTTACCATAAACGATGTAGTTCCGATGCTGAACGCACTATCGCTTGTCGGTTTTAAAAAGCTGACGATTTATCTCCCTGCTATAACCCTTTCTATAAATCCTCATCTTTTTAAAACGGAGGTAAACCGTTTTAATAATTGGCGATTTTTTAGAGGTGGAAAAAAGCCAGGGGAAAAATCGACAAGTATTAAAATGAAGCAACCGAAGGGCGCTAGTCTTCACAAAGAGCATAAAAAAAGAAGCTACCTAATTAAAAGATAACTTCTTACTTAGCAAACGATTTTAGTCCTCTAAGACGTCGTAGCTAAAATACGACTTTTTTACTTAAAAATCAAAGCTATTATCATCAATCTTAGTTCCACTGTGCGCTCAGGTAGCTATGAGCCTGGAGTATTTTACATAATTTACATTATAACTTACAAGCGAAGAACCGATCAAATAGTAAACTCCTGAATTTGTATTATAATGCCAATTATGTACAAATATCGAGGGAAAGGAAACGGAAAAAACACAGGGGTTTTGAGGAACGAAAATACTGGGTTTTTGGAGTGCGGATTTAATCATAAAATCATATATTTACAATGGTCATGAAGTGAGGACGTTCTTAAAAAAATCTGTTTTTGTCAGGTATAAGCGATAAAAAATGGGCTTTTATTAAAAAAAACGCATAAAGTTATATCCTTTTGGGTTGAAACACAAGGGTTACAATAACGTAATTAATGGAACGCATCATCCTTATGGGTACAATGGAAAGGAAGAAAATGAAGAACTTGGATTAAATACTTTGGATTATGGTGCTAGAAATTATCAAGCAGATTTAGGTAGATGGTTTGGGATAGATGGAATGGCAGAAAAGTACTTGTCAAATTCTCCATACCATTATGCTAATAATAATCCAATCTTAAATTTTGATGTTGACGGAAATTATTTTGTAAATTTTAGATCTTTGTTTACTGCAATGACCTTTCAACAAAATTCAAGACAACAAATGGAAAAGAATAATAAAAGCATTGAGCAATTGCAGGGATTAATTGACGGTGGAAATCTTTCAGAAAAAGCAGTTGCTAATTTAAATGGTTTGATAGGTGGTCTGGAAGGTGCTAATTCAGAATTACAATCCTCTATAGATGAAGTTTCTACTTTAATGGGGTCTAGTCAAGGTTATAATATTGAAGATGCTGGCGCTTTTGCATCAAGTGGACATACTACATATAATTTTAATACTGGAGTTGTTAATATAAAAGCTCCTTTAGGAAATGGTTTTGGTTTATTAGGACATGAAATACATCATGCATATCAGTTTGATCAAGGTATAACAAGTCTTTCAGATGGAAGTCCTATACAGAAAAGTAAATTAATAGGCGTCGATTTGGCTGATGAATGGAATGCTTATAAAAGACAAAATGCTATTGAACCAGGAACATCTTATGATACGTATAATGAATTGAATAATGATACTAGTTCTCCTTATGCTAACCATCCTAGAACACCAAAAAGTGTTAGTGAACATGCTTTAATACAGAAGATATTAAAGTCTAATGGAACTAAAGCACAAAAAGCTAAATGGTTAAATCAAGAATCTTCTAGAAAGAATCAGGCGTTTAGAATTAATGGAAAAACTTATGATGGGAAAAATTAGAAATTTTAGTTTAATATTTTTAAGTGTACTTGTCTCTTGTTGTAGCGTTAAGAAACATACAGAAGTTCAAAGTGATTTAAAAAATAAGAACATATTAGGAAGGTATGTTAAAGATGATACGCCATATAAAACTCCAAATAGCGAAGAAATTATTTTGCTAGCTAATAATGTTGTAAACTATAATTTAAGTGTCGAATTTTATGGTACTCATTCGTTTGAAGGTATGTGGAAGTTAGAGAAAGATACACTAAACCTATCTTTTGATATTCCTCCAGAAAAAAAACAAGGTAAAATCGATGTTTTTTATGAGAATGATAAACAAAAGACAGTTGATTTGACAATAGTTGATAATGAAAATAATAGTTTGGGAGGTTATTCTATCTTTCTTGATGATAAGGAACAGTTGATAACTTCAAAGACTTTACAGATTAAACCTCAGTTTATTAGAAAAATAAAAATAGATACAGCAGAAGAAGTTTATGAAAAACAGATTAATAAGTTTGTTGATACAGATATGAAAATAGTTTTAACCCCGAATCAATATAGATATGCTCTTTACGATTTTCTAAAAACAAAATGGCTTATTAAGTCAAATCGTTTGATTTATCTCGAAAATGGTATCCCTAATAAGAAATATTCACTCATTAAAATTAAGTGATTGAATTTCATTGTTTAAAAACCCAGGATGGTGCTAGTATGTCACGTACTGGCTACCGCTAGAATTTTTCTAGTGGCGGGTAAGAGTAAGAAATAATTATACAAAACTACAGACATTGTAAAAATGTTTGTGGTTTTCTTTTATACAAACTTTTTAATAATGGCTTTTAGCAGGGTTCTATCCTCTGTGGGTAAGTTCTGTGCTTTTTGTAAAAGCTCATTGAGTTCGGTATCATTTTGCTTGTAAAGTCCGCAAAGAATGTCTAGGCTTACCTCTAATTTTTGAGCCAATGCAATCGCTACATCAAGCTTTGGTACTACTTCTCCTCTTTCATAACGTGCAATATTACCTAGCCCTATCCTTAAATGAGTAGCCAATTGCTTTTGAGTGAGCTGTTTTTGAGTTCTATAATGCTTTAGATTTTGGATAAAATCAGTAAGATTTGAGTTCATAAAAAAGAAATTTAAAAAAAGTTTGTGTGTATTTCTGTATAAAAATAAGGGGTTTTAGTGTGGTATCCAGATATGGATATTGATTTATTATTCATTTATGGATACCTTAGATTTATAAACAATTTAAAAGAGTATCCAAATATGAACATTTTAGATACAGAAAACCCAAATAATTATCAGTACAAGACAAATCATTTAGAAATTCATATTCTAGGCGGATTAAGAACTAATAAATTAGAAAGTTTACGAGTAACGTTATCGGTTCAAAAGCTGAAATCAAATAACGCTTCGACAAGCTCAGCCCATAGCATTCTAAGACATAGTATTGATTTATACAACGATAACCAAGTAGAAAAGTTTGTCAGAAGAATAGCAGAACGTTTAGAGATTGGGACGAGTGTCGTCCGCAAAGTTTTACAAGAACTTACGCACGAGCTAGAGAACTATCGTTTTTTACTACTACAAAAAGAAACAGAATCAAACAAACCATTTATAAAAGAATTAACTGCTAGTGAAGAAAAAGAAGCCATTGCCTTTTTAGAAAGGGAGAATTTGCTAGAGAGAACTAATAAGTACATTGGAACAAGCGGCGTGATTGGAGAAGAAACAAATAGACTTCTGATGTACTTATTATTTACTTCTCGTAAAACAAACAATCCACTTCATTGTATAAGTTTGGGAAGTAGCGGAGTTGGAAAAACACATTTGCAATCTAAAGTTGGAGAACTCATACCACAAGAAGATATACTCGAAGTCACTACACTCTCTGCCAATGCCTTATACTACTTTGCAAAAACAGAACTCTCTCATAGAATTATTTTGATAGAAGATTTAGACGGCGTACAAAAAGTATTATACACCATTCGAGAATTTGCCAGTAAAAAGTGGATAAAAAAAAGAGTAGTCCATAAAGATAAAAACGGAGTAAGTAAAACCATTCCCTTAGAAGTACAAGGACCTGTTTGTATTGCAGGAGCTACCACACAAGAAAGTATTTATGAAGACAATGCCAATCGTAGTTTTTTACTCTATATAGATGAAAGCTCAGAACAAGACAAACGTATCATGGATTATCAACGACTGGTTATTGCAGGAAAAATAGATGAGACAGAACAAATAAAAGCTAGAGAAGTTTTACAAAACGTACAAAGAATATTAAAACCCATCAAAGTAATTAATCCCTATGCAGAACACTTATCTCTTCCATTGTCAGTGTTTAAACCTCGACGTACAAACAGTCACTATTTGCAATTTATAAATGCCATCACATTTTATCATCAGTATCAAAGAGAACAAAAAGTAAATAAGGAAACTGGAGAAGTTTATATCGAGACAGAAATCGAAGATATCAAAGAAGCCAATGAATTAATTATTGATGTTTTACTTAGAAAATCAGATACACTTACAGGAGCAGTTAGAAATCATTTAGAGAAGTTGAAATTGTATCTTAAAGAGAAGAATCAAATCAAGTTTACAAGTTCCGAAATCCGTAGAAACTTACGAGTAAAAGAAACCACATTAAGACGTTATCATAAACAATTACTCTTAGAGAATTACATCAAGAAAGTACAAGGTGAAAAAGGACAGTTATATCATTTTGAAATTGTTGACATGAAAGAATATAGTGAACTCAAAGACCTGGTAACAAAGTCACTAAATAACTGTATCGAACAGATAAACCTCGCCACTACGCCATAGGTTCGCCACAACAGAATGGCGAAGTTAAGTATTACATACACAATTTGTTATATCTACTTCGCAACCAAACTTCAAAAAAGGTCAAGCACATGAAAAAATTAAAGCTATACAATGAGAGTTATAAAATATTTGTTACCAATTATAAAGAGTGGTTAGATATCTTAGGCTATGCAGAAAGTACAGTCTATTACTTGCCAAATCATCTACAAGAATTTTTCTATTACCTAGAACAAAATCATATTAGAAATATTAGTTACATCACAACCCAAACTGTAAAAGATTATTACAATTATTTACAGCAAAGAGTTAATGAAAGAAGAAGCGGAGGATTGAGTAAAAGCTATCTAAACAAACACCAACAAGCCTTAAAGAAGTTTAGAGAATATCTACAAAATCACAATCATAAAGGAATTAATATACATCTAAAATCAGAGAGAAACCCCACAGAAGAAAAGACAAATATATTAACGCAATCAGAAATCAAGGCATTATTCAATGCTACTAAGTATAGCCACCAGTACGACCATTATCGGTTAAGAGATAAAGTAATTCTTGTGATATTTTACAGTTGTGGATTACGTCGAAATGAAGCTGTTCATTTAGATATTAGCGATATTTTTTTTGATAAAGAAAGAATACTAATAAGAAAAGGAAAGAATTATAAAGAACGTTTTGTACCCATCAATCGAAAGAATGCAGAAATACTGGAAGACTATATGTATGAATCCAGAGATTTATTTAACCCAAAGAACACCGAAAGCTTATTTGTCAGTAAGCAAGGCAAAAGAATGGGCGGAATGAGTTTAGCGAACCGGTTACAGAAGATTGTACAAGCAAGTAATAACAAAGAGATTGTAGAAAAAAGAATTACACTTCACACATTAAGACATAGCATTGCAACCCATTTATTACAACAAGAAGTAAAACTAGAAAGCATCAAAACCTTTTTAGGCCACAGTTCTTTAGAATCCACACAGATTTATGTTCATTTATTAAAAATGATAAAAGATGAAACAGTATAAAGAATATTTAGAGAAAGAAAATTACAGTACAACAACCATTAAAAGCTACTCAAATCAGATTGATAAATTTATCACTTGGTGCAAGAAAAATGATACATCTGCAGAAGTTATTGAGTATGAAAACTGCATGAAATATCTAAAACATTTACAAAGAAAATACACCAATAAAAGAACTGTAAATCATGCCTTAGGCATTGTAAAAAATTACTTGAATTATTTAGTAAGTGAATGTTATAGAACAGACAATCCTATAGAAACAACCACAATCAAAGGAGTTAAAAAAGTAGTGAATCACAATTTATTAGAAGCCGACGAATTAGAAGATTTGTATTATTCATATCAAACAGAAAACATCACCGATCCTTACCACAGATTAACAGCAAAAAGAAATAAAATGATTGTTGGATTGATGGTTTATCAAGGATTAAACACAACAGAACTTATACATTTAGAAATCGAAGATTTACAACTTTACAAAGGAAAGATTTATATAAAAAGTGGCGCAAAAAGTAACAGCAGAACTTTAGAATTAAAATCGTGGCAAGTCATCCAATTTTTAGAATATATAAAAGAAGTCCGAGAAGAAATCATTGATAAAAAACACATTGTTAGCGAAAGAGTTTTTATACCAAACAACAAACGATTAGGAAATACAATCTATCACATTTTAAAGAAGTTAAAGAAGACAAACAACAAAGTAAATAGTTCAAATCAAATACGAGCTTCTGTGATTACCCATTGGTTAAAACAATACAATCTAAGACAAGTGCAAGTCATGGCAGGACATCGTTATATATCTTCTACAGAACGGTATCTACAGGATGATTTAGAATCTTTACACGAAGTTGTAAATAACTTTCATCCCATACAATAAAGCTTCGCTCGTCCTTCGTCCTCGCTTGCTAAAAAACCAATTAAGGGCGGTTATAAGGTGTTCGCTACGCCCCTCTGTGCAGCACTTTTTTTTGGCCAAAAAAAAATACATCGGCTTACAGCCGTTTTTGTCCAAAAAAAAGCTGCTGCCTCCCTGCTTCTGCTCCGCTCACTCGCAGCTCCTCTGTATTTTTGCTGACGGCTCCTATGGGTCGCCTACAAAAATCCACCGCTGCTTATCGGGCGCAGCCGCTGGTGCCAAAGCCTACTGCGCATTTTTTTTTAATCGATTTATTATTTTTATAATAAGGAGAAAAAAAATGCTTGTGGCGCGTCCACGCTGCTCACTTAATCGTTCGCAGACAATGTGTCCACGTCGGCTTTGGCGCTGCGCTTTCGCTGCGCTGGTTTTGCGTACAACGCAGAACACTCAATCGGCGTTGGCCTCTATAAACAGTACGGTTAAATCAAAAAAAGGGAAATACATAGTGGGCTATTATCCTGAAATGAGTTGACCGTTTTTTTAGCTAAATCCTAAAATAGATTTACAACCCGGAATCAATCCTAAAATGAGTTTACAGTTTTTAAAATCAGTACGGAAAACACTTGAGATATCACAGAGGGAAGAACTTACCATAAACGATGTAGTTCCGATGCTGAACGCACTATCGCTTGTCGGTTTTAAAAAGCTGACGATTTATCTCCCTGCTATAACCCTTTCTATAAATCCTCATCTTTTTAAAACGGAGGTAAACCGTTTTAATAATTGGCGATTTTTTAGAGGTGGAAAAAAGCCAGGGGAAAAATCGACAAGTATTAAAATGAAGCAACCGAAGGGCGCTAGTCTTCACAAAGAGCATAAAAAAAGAAGCTACCTAATTAAAAGATAACTTCTTACTTAGCAAACGATTTTAGTCCTCTAAGACGTCGTAGCTAAAATACGACTTTTTTACTTAAAAATCAAAGCTATTATCATCAATCTTAGTTCCACTGTGCGCTCAGGTAGCTATGAGCCTGGAGTATTTTACATAATTTACATTATAACTTACAAGCGAAGAACCGATCAAATAGTAAACTCCTGAATTTGTATTATAATGCCAATTATGTACAAATATCGAGGGAAAGGAAACGGAAAAAACACAGGGGTTTTGAGGAACGAAAATACTGGGTTTTTGGAGTGCGGATTTAATCATAAAATCATATATTTACAATGGTCATGAAGTGAGGACGTTCTTAAAAAAATCTGTTTTTGTCAGGTATAAGCGATAAAAAATGGGCTTTTATTAAAAAAAACGCATAAACGTCTATCCCTTTGGTCTGCGTCATAAAGGGTATAATAATGTTGTAAGTTCCAATGGGAATAGTACTGCGCAAAAGTTTGGCTTTGGTGGTAAGGAACATCAAGATGAATTAGGTTTAGAATGGTATGATATATCTGCACGAAACTACGACCCTGCTTTAGGACGTTGGTTCGTAGTTGATGCATTAGCAGATGCTAAAGGATTAATTCATCAAAGCCCTTATAGTTATGCTATGAATAATCCAAATGTATTTACTGATCCTGATGGGAACTGCTCTCCAGGAGTAGATTGCAGTGGAATTGCTAGAGCATTTGAGTCTGGAGTAAATCGAATATCAAAAGCTATAGGTTTAGATAAAATGAGTTTTAAACTTGAAGGTACAGCTAGTGCAAAAATAGGTCTTGCAGCTGGCTTTAAAGTCAAAGAAGCTAGTCTTTTTGAAGTTAGTGCTGAAGCCAATGCTTTTTCTTTTGATTTAGCTAGTGGGTCTGCGGATTTTACTGATCCACTTAATCCAGATTCTTATACAGGTAATCATACTTTTAACGATAGTGAAACAAGTATTACTCAAGGTGTAGGTGTTGGTATTAAAGAAAAAGTTTTCGATAAAGTTGGTTTAGGTGTTGAAATTTCTCACGAGGTTAGTGATATTGGTGACCCTTCTACTTCAAAAAATACTTCAAGTATTACTCTTGGAGTCGAAGTTTATAGTGGAAATGGTAAAAAAACTTCTCCAGATGGAACAGCTTCAGCGAAAACAGAAGATAATAAAACTTGTTATTGTATAGATTTTGGAGTCGCAGCTCAACTTGTATTAGGTATAGAATTAAATTTACAAGTAGGTATTGAAGTAGAAGAATAAATGAACTTTATGAAAAAAATTAATATAATTATTTTTCTTATGCCTCTTTTTGTTTACGCCCAAACTTCTTCAAGGAGTGATGATAAATACACGTATAAAAATATTGGTGGAGAAGAAGGCTTAATTCAGAATAATAAAAAAGTGGGGTTATGGAAAAGTTACAAAAATGATACTCTTTATGATGTTAACTATTATTACAATGATAAAATAAAATTTATTTTTGATAAAAATGATTTTATTTTAAAAGAAAAAAAAGAGTTATTAAACGAAACTTTTAAAGTAAGTATTCCAAAATATTGGAAACAAATTAAAGGTAAGGGTAATTTATTATTTTCTGTAAAAAAAATAAATGAAGATCTTAAGTTTCAACAAACATTTTCTTTTACCAAAATAAAAATAGATAGTGCTTATAACTTTGTAGAGAACATAAAGGTAATGAGCAGTTACTTCAGTAAACAAAAAAAAGAATTTAAATTAATTCAGAAAAGATTTATTGAGCCAAAAATTAAAAACTATAAATCTGCAAAAATAGTTTTCAGTTTTGAAGAAAAAGATGATTTATACGGAACAATATTATTAATTTGTAAGATGGATGATTTTTTAATAGTCCTAACAGGGACTGCTTTATTAGATAATAATGAATTTATAAAAAATAAGTGTGTTTCTGAAGAAGTTTTTTCTACTTTACGTGTTAATGATCAATATATATTTGACAAGCTAAACGTTTTTTATTAATTATGAATAGTTTATTTAATTTAAAAAGAGTGCATTTTTTTTTCATTTTATGTTTATTGAGTGTAAAGTTTCCATTTCCTATTTTTTATGTTACATCTGCCCTGCATATAATTTTATGGTTTTATTTATACTATATTGTTCTAGATAAGAATTTTAAAACCAATAAAATTTTAGGTTACTCAATAAAAAACCACTTATTACTTGGTGTTATTTCATTTGTCTTGTTTATAAGTATTTTTCAATTCTCGAATCCTGTTTCCAGTTTTTTCTTTATTATATTCTTTTTCGAGCTTTTAGTATTAATTACGTCTGTTTATAAATGCCATTTTAGAAATAAAAAAAATAGGTTTTTATATTTTATACTACTATTTAGTAGTTTAATAGCAATTTGGATTTTACCATTAAATAAGATTGGTAATAATGCAGAATAGTTGATAAAGAATTTTTAAAACATAAAATATTGTAAAACAATAAATTGACATATTAGTTATAGTAAAAAAAGATGAGCTGTGAGGTTCCCCCCGTATTCTATGATAAAAACAAGTAAAAGTTGAGATATTATTTTTACTAATTTATGCAGCAAATTTAAAAGTATCTACATAGGGTGTTTGTCGTTTGACAACGGCAAACACTCTTGCTATTAATTTGTTTCTAATAATGTTAACGGTACTCATTTTACTTTTGCCTTGTTTTATTCTTTTATGATAGTATAATTTCATTTCTGGGTTATGTTGTATAGCAGAAATAGCGCACATATTAATAATTGCTTTCAATTTTTTATTAGCCAAATGAGAGACTTTTGTACGTCCTTTAATACTAGTTCCAGATTGGTAAGGAAAAGGAGCAACACCACAATAAGAGGCAAACTTTCTCCAGTTTTCAAATTTTGAAAAATTGTCAGTAAACACAATCATCATTATAGCAGTTTGCATTCCTATACCTTTAACACTAGTAACAAGTTTATAGGTTTCTTTTAACATTATATTTTGGTCAATAATAGCTTGCATTTGAGTATTAATCTTGTGTATTTGTTTGGTTAGTTCTGCAATCATTTTTTGTTGAACGTCAAAGATTATTTTATACTCTTTTGCTTTATAAATTCTTTTTTGTTCTTTCAAAGTAACTTTAAAACCAGCTCTTTGTTTGTTAAGTTTTGTCCTTAAAGATAAGAGACTTTTTAGTTGTAATATACTTCTTTTAGGTAGCTTACTGGGTTTAAGTTCTTCTTTTAATCGATACCCATATAGAGCAATGCGTTTGGCATCAATTTGGTCATCCTTTCCACGAGCAATACCAATAGATCTTTTAATTTCTAAACCAGAAGCTATGAAAAAAGATAATTTTTGTTCAGTTAAAGACACAGATAATAAATGAGAGTACATTCCTGTATGTTCAAATACAAACATGGTTTCTTCTTTAGAGAAAGACGAATTTTTAAAACTCCACTTTAGCATTAATTTAAATCCAGATTTACTGTTCTCAAACTGTTGAACAATTTGTTTAGAATAGATACAAACATCAATTAATAATTTACTGACATCGATTCCGATAATTTCATTTGTTTTCATAATTTTGTAATTAGATATTAATAATAGTTACTTAAACTAAGACCTTTAATAAGGGCAGAAACTGAAATTCTATATGGTTCTAAGTAACTTTTAAAAAGAACGGAGACTAATACGGGGGATGGCTCTAAAAAGCTAGCTGGCCGCTAAAGTTCACTCCGTTCTTTTGTGTTTTTGGTTATCAACAAAATAAGAGTTATTAACAAAGAAAAAAAGAAGCAAAAAAAGAAATTTCATCATAACTATTATGTTTTTATTTTAAGTAATTATTTCTATTTGCTAATCTAAAGGCTCCCGCTAGTTTGTAACTAGTGGCGTCAAAGATGATAACAACAAAAAGCTATGCTGCAAAGCGTAGCTTTTTGTATTTTAGCAATGCTATGAGTAGAAATTATAAATTTTATAATAAGAGTGGTTTATATTTTGTGAGTTTTGCAACAATCAATTGGATAGATGTTTTTACACGACAAGTCTATTTTGATGTATTAGCAGACAGTATAAATTATTGTAGAAAGGAAAAAGGAATGGAGTTGTATTGTTATTGTTTTATGCCAAGTCATGTACATTTTATTTTTCGTTCATCAAATAGCGAACCTTCAGAATTATTAAGAGATTTTAAACGACATACTTCAAAGAAAACTATAGAAGCTATAGAAAACAATCCACAAGAAAGTAGAAAAGAATGGTTATTATGGATGTTTAAAAGAGCAGGAAAGAAACAGGGAAATATCTCTAAATATCAGTTTTGGCAACATCATAATAAACCTGTAGAGTTATGGAGTGAAAAAGTTATCAAACAGAAAATAGATTATATACATAACAATCCTGTAGAGAGTGGTTTTGTAACAAATTCTATTGATTGGAAATACTCAAGTGCTAGGAATTATGCAGATGATACTACTATTTTAGAAATAGATAGTACAGGATTTTTTGAATAGGCTTTCACTCTTTGGGTTTTCTAATAAAAAAAGGTTGTTCAAGATTCCAATTGTAGAAAGTAACCAAATAGTCTAAAACCATTTTATATTCAGGAGTTTGTTCAAAATCAAAAAAGAAACCTTGGTCAGCCTCTGTGGTATTGTCATAATGCGCTGCTAAGAGACGTATATTTTCTTCAAATTTATAAGGGCAATTTTGGTCATTAGGTAATGTTAAGCTTTCATTTGTTTGTTTGCCAAAATGCTTAAAAAAATCGTGCTCATCTTTAATGTGAAACTTCATAGCTAAAAATTAGTATTTATAATAGCACTAATTTACAAAATAGCTTTTAAAAAGATTAGTTGAAGTTCACAAATTTTACAATAAGTTGTTTTAGTAGTTCTTTGTCTTTTAAAGCAAGTTTCTGAGACTTTTGTATTAAAAGAGTTAGTTCAGTATCCTTTTCTTTATCAAGTCCACATAAGGCATCTAAAGAGACTTCTAGTTTTTTAGCAATCGCCAATACTACATCTAGTTTTGGTACCACTTCACCACGTTCATACCGTGCAATATTTCCATGACCTATCCTTAAATGGTTAGCCAATTGTTTTTGAGTAAGCTCTTTTTTAGTTCTATAATGCTTTAGGTTTTGGATAAAATCAGATAAAATTAAGTTCATAAAAGGTGTTTTAAAAAAAGATTCGTGCAATTTTTCTGTAAAAATAAGGGATTAAGAGCAAGTATCCAAATATGGATATTGTTTTATTACTCATTTGTGGATACCTTAGATTTTTCAATGCACTTTAAAAGTATCCATATATGAATATTTTAGACACAAGTAACACCAACAACTACAAGTACACTACAAAACATTTAGAACTCCATATTTTAGGTGGAATTAGAACCAACAAATTAGAAAGTCTACGAGTAACAATAAGCATACAGAAACCCAAACAGCATAACGTTTTAAGGCAAAGTATAGACTTGTATAATGATAATCAAGTAGAGAAATTAGTACGAAAATCAGCAGAAAGATTAGAAATAGGAACAAGTATCGTAAGAAAAGTATTACAAGAACTCACACACGAATTACAGAATTATAGATTTTTATTATTAGACAAACAAGCAGAAGCCTATAAACCCTACACAAAAGAGTTAACAGCTAAAGAAATTGCAGAATCAGAAGAATTTTTAAGACAGGGAAACTTGCTAGAGAGAACCAACAAATACATCAGTGAATCTGGAGTTATTGGCGAAGACGTTAATAGATTGCTGATGTATTTAATTTTTACGTCAAGAAAAACCAACAATCCTTTGCACTGTATTTCTTTGGGAAGTTCTGGAACAGGTAAAACACACCTGCAATCTTCTATAGCAGCTTTAATGCCAGAAGAAGATATTATAGAAGTAACTACTTTATCTGCAAATGCTTTGTACTATTTTGCTAAAACAGAGCTCTCTCATCGAATTATTATGATAGAAGATTTAGACGGCGTACAAAAAGTATTGTATACCATTAGAGAATTTGCTAGTAAGAAATGGATTAAAAAACGCGTGGTTCATAAAGATAAAAACGGAGAGAGTAAAACCATTCCCTTAGAAGTACAAGGCCCTGTTTGTTTTGCAGGCGCTACCACCCAAGAGACTATTTACGAAGACAATGCCAATCGTTCTTTTTTATTATACATAGATGAAAGCCAAAAACAAGACAAACGTATTATGGATTATCAGCGATTAGTCATTGCAGGAAAAGTAGATGAAAGCCTACAGCATACAGCCAAAAGCTTATTGCAGAATATACAGAGAGTTTTAAAACCCATCAAAGTGATTAATCCGTATGCAGAATATTTAGAGCTTCCGCAATCCGTTTTTAAACCAAGAAGAACCAATGCTCATTATTTACGATTTATAAGTGCCATCACATTTTACAAACAATACCAACGCGAACACAAAGTAAATAAAGAAACTGGAGAAGAATACATAGAAACAGAAATAGAAGACATTAAAGAAGCAAATGAATTAATTATAGAAGTATTATTAAGAAAGTCAGATACATTAACAGGAGCTTGTAGAAATCACTTAGAGAATCTAAAACATACTTAAAGGAAGAGAATACAACCACGTTTACAAGTTCTGAAATTAGAAGAAAATTAAGACTCAAAGAAAGTACATTAAGAAACTATACTAAACAACTCTTATTAGAAGGTTATATAAGATACGTAAAAGCAGAAAAAGGGAAAATGTATCATTATGAAATTGTTGATATAGACGAATATACAAACCTTAAAGCGCAGATAAATAAAGCGTTACAAGACTGTATAGATAGAATAAAAGGTAAAGAATAATACTTGTCTGTACGACACGCACCCTCGCAAGTTCGCAACCACTTCGCAAGTAGCATTTTTGCGAAGTTATTTAATTAACAATCAGTTTATTAAATAAGGTTCGCAACAAAGCTTCAAAAAACACATACCGAGTAAAAAATAAAAAACGATAAGAATGAAAAAATTAATACTACAAAACGAACCTTATAAAATCTTTGTGAAGAACTTTAAAGAATGGTTAGACATCTTAGGTTATGCAGAAAGTACAGTGTATAGTTTACCCTTACATCTTCAGGAGTTTTTTTATTATTTAGAGCAAAGTAGTATTAAAAGTATCAATGATATTAGTACAAAGACAGTCAAAGAATATTATAGTTATTTACAAGAAAGGCCCAATCAAACAAGAAATGGAAGTTTAAGTAAAAGTTACTTAAACAAACACCAACAAGCTCTTAAGAAATTTAGAGAATATTTAAAACAACACAACTACAAAGACTTCAATATACATTTAAAAACAGAAGAGAATCCAACAGAAGAACGAATCAATATACTTACACAATTAGAAATTAAAGAACTCTTTAAAGCAACAGAGTATAGTCATAATTATGAGCATTATAGATTAAGAGATAAAGCCATCTTAGTAATCTTTTACAGTTGTGGATTACGCAGGACGGAGGCCGTCAGCCTAGATATAAAAGATATATTCTTTGATAAAGAGCGCATACACGTTAGAAAAGGAAAGAATTACAAGGAACGGGTAATACCCGTCAATAGATACAATTTACAAATCCTAGAAGACTATGTCTTTGAATCACGACCACAATTTACTCGCACTGAGCGAAGTCGAAGTGAAGAAGCACTATTTATTAGTAAACAAGGCAAGAGAATGGGCGGAATGAGTTTATCAAACCGATTGCAGAAAATTATACAAGCAAGTAATAACAAGGAGATTGTAGAAAAAAAAATTACACTACATACATTAAGGCATAGCATTGCAACACACTTATTACAACAACAAGTAAAGTTAGAGTCTATCAAAACCTTTTTAGGCCACAGTAGCTTGGAATCTACACAACTGTACACTCATTTATTAAAAACAATAGAAGATGATAGGGTATAAAGAATATTTAAAGAAAGAGAATTATAGAACAACAACAATAGATAGTTATACAAACGAGGTAAAGAAATTTAATTCTTGGTGCAAGAGAAATCATACAACTCCAGAGCAAATAGATTACAAAACTTGTATGAAATATATTAAACACTTACAAAGAAAGAATACTAATAAAAAGACGGTAAATCATAAACTTGGAATCATAAAGAGCTATCTAAACTATTTAATAGCTGTCGCCTTGCGGCCAGATAACCCGATAGAAACTACCACCATTAAAGGCATCAAAAGAACAGTCAATTACAACATCTTAGAATCTGATGAATTGGAAGATTTATATTATAGTTATCAAAGCGACAATGTCGCAGATAAGTACCACAGACTGTGTGCAAAGAGGAATAAAGTAATCGTTGGTTTACTAGTCTATCAAGGATTAAATACAACAGAACTCATACAATTAGAACTCGAAGATTTACAACTTTATAAAGGCAAAGTTTATATAAAAAGTGGAGCAAGAAGTAACTCAAGAACATTAGAATTAAAACCCTGGCAAGTCATAGAATTTTTAGAATATATAAAAGAAGTTAGAGAAGAAATTATAGATAGAAAACAACTACAAACTGATAGAATCTTTATTCCAAGTAACAAACGCTTGGGAAATACAATCCAGTTTATTTTAAAGAAGTTAAAAAAGATAAATCATAAAGTAAATAGTTCCAATCAAATAAGAGCAAGTGTAATTACAAACTGGTTAAAACAATATAATTTAAGAGAAGTTCAAGTGATGGCAGGGCATCGTTATATATCTTCTACAGAACGTTATGTACAAAACGATTTAGAATCTTTACATGAAATTGTAAATAACTTCCATCCAATACAATAAAATCTTAAATTTGTGTAAAATGAAAGTCATGAACATTGAAACCACAAAGCTAGAATTGATGCAGATGTTATTACAAACTCAAAAGGAGAGTGTTTTAGCAAAAATCAAGAGTATTTTTGAACAAGAATCGAGTACTTTTTATTCCACTAAAATATCTGATTTACAACAAAGGGCAGAAGAATCTTTAAAATCCATAGAAAGTGGAGAAACAAGACCGATCGAGGAATTTAAAAATCAACTGGACAATTGGAAGAACAATCAAGCTATTTAGTAGAGATTACATCAAAGGCAGAACAGTACTACTGGAGCTTATTGGTTCACTTATATGAAAATCACTCTATTGAAAGCGCCAATAAGAAATCTGATGAGATTATAGCGTTAGCAATGTCTTTAAATGTTAATCCTCAAAGAGGAAGTTTAGAAGAAGATTTAGCCCATTTTAACAAAGAATTTAGATCGCTGATTTATCGTATTACCAAACGCAAAACAGTCAAGATTATTTACTTGATTGACGAATTAACAAACAAGGTGTATGTAACTGACTTTTTTGCAACACTGATGAACCCCGATAGAAAGAAGAAAAGAAGTTAATTTAAAGGGTTGTAAGGTGTTCGCTACGCCCCTCTGTGCAGCACTTTTTTTTGGCCAAAAAAAAATACATCGGCTTACAGCCGTTTTTGTCCAAAAAAAAGCTGCTGCCTCCCTGCTTCTGCTCCGCTCACTCGCAGCTCCTCTGTATTTTTGCTGACGGCTCCTATGGGTCGCCTACAAAAATCCACCGCTGCTTATCGGGCGCAGCCGCTGGTGCCAAAGCCTACTGCGCATTTTTTTTTAATCGATTTATTATTTTTATAATAAGGAGAAAAAAAATGCTTGTGGCGCGTCCACGCTGCTCACTTAATCGTTCGCAGACAATGTGTCCACGTCGGCTTTGGCGCTGCGCTTTCGCTGCGCTGGTTTTGCGTACAACGCAGAACACTCAATCGGCGTTGGCCTCTATAAACAGTACGGTTAAATCAAAAAAAGGGAAATACATAGTGGGCTATTATCCTGAAATGAGTTGACCGTTTTTTTAGCTAAATCCTAAAATAGATTTACAACCCGGAATCAATCCTAAAATGAGTTTACAGTTTTTAAAATCAGTACGGAAAACACTTGAGATATCACAGAGGGAAGAACTTACCATAAACGATGTAGTTCCGATGCTGAACGCACTATCGCTTGTCGGTTTTAAAAAGCTGACGATTTATCTCCCTGCTATAACCCTTTCTATAAATCCTCATCTTTTTAAAACGGAGGTAAACCGTTTTAATAATTGGCGATTTTTTAGAGGTGGAAAAAAGCCAGGGGAAAAATCGACAAGTATTAAAATGAAGCAACCGAAGGGCGCTAGTCTTCACAAAGAGCATAAAAAAAGAAGCTACCTAATTAAAAGATAACTTCTTACTTAGCAAACGATTTTAGTCCTCTAAGACGTCGTAGCTAAAATACGACTTTTTTACTTAAAAATCAAAGCTATTATCATCAATCTTAGTTCCACTGTGCGCTCAGGTAGCTATGAGCCTGGAGTATTTTACATAATTTACATTATAACTTACAAGCGAAGAACCGATCAAATAGTAAACTCCTGAATTTGTATTATAATGCCAATTATGTACAAATATCGAGGGAAAGGAAACGGAAAAAACACAGGGGTTTTGAGGAACGAAAATACTGGGTTTTTGGAGTGCGGATTTAATCATAAAATCATATATTTACAATGGTCATGAAGTGAGGACGTTCTTAAAAAAATCTGTTTTTGTCAGGTATAAGCGATAAAAAATGGGCTTTTATTAAAAAAAACGCATAAACGTCTATCCCTTTGGACTTCTCCAAAAAGGATACAACAATGTAGTAAGCTCCAATGGTAACAGTACCGCACAGAAATATGATTACCAAGGAAAAGAAAGGCAAGATGAATTAGGATTAAATTGGCATGACTTTGGAGCTCGTAACTATGATGCAACTATTGGTAGATGGATGAACCCTGACCCATTAAGTGAAGAATTTTCTAGTTGGTCTCCATACAATGCTATGTTGAACAACCCTCTATCAATGATAGACCCAGATGGGAGATTTACAGTTAACATTAATGGAGACAATGCGGATAAAGCAACAGAAGAGCTGAATAAATCTACAAGTTTAAATGTTACAAGAGATGCGGAGACAGGCAAGTTGTCGGCAACAGGTGAAGCAAAAACAGAATCTGATAAAATGTTGTTAGCAGCTATTAATGACGAAAATATAACTGTAAATGTTGATGCTCAATCAGACAATTTCAATAGTGATGGCTCGTTAAGAATTGGTGGTAGCTTTATGGGCAATACAGTTAATAGCGATGGAACTGTTACAGCAAATCAAGAGATTAACCCTGATGTGCTTGGAAAAATGAGTGATGCAAATAGTAAGCCTGGAGCAGATGTACTGCATGAGGTTACAGAAGCTTATCAAGGAGCGAAAATATCTAAAGATGCAGGAGTATCTTCTCCTAAAGCGGGCGTTGCTGGTTCGGTTTATTCAAGTGCTCATAGTAGTGCTACTCCACAATCAGGTACAGTAACAGAAATATTAACTTTAAAATCAGGAATTCAAATGCCTTCTTCTATATATAGAAACCCTGTTACAGGTACAGTTAATTATCCTAAAGGAATGAAGGGTGCTAGATGGGAATCAAATGGTAAAACAATACAAAGATTATGAATAAGATAAATTTATTTACGTGCTGTTTAATTACAATTTTAATTAGTCTTTCTTGTAAATCATCTAAGAGTAGTACTTATATAGAAAAACAATCAGATTTACTAAGTTTAAATAAATCAGTTATACCAAAAGAGGTTATAGGCAGAGTTGAATCTATTAAATTAGTTCAAAATGTTTTTGATATAATGATTGAAGATAGTTTAGGAAGAAAGTATCAAATTTTATCAAAGAAAGTAAATGCTTCTAGTCAAAATAAAGAGATAGTTGTTGGTGAAATTTATAAATTTAAAATTACTCAATTAACTCATTTGAATGTAAATAACCAGCCTAATAAAATGGTTGTGAATGGTAAAGAAATTACTGTAAGTCCAAATCACTATATTCAAGATTGTATAAAATTTAACGGACAAGAGTTTTGTAGTAATTCTTGGGAAGTATATGAGGGCATAAACTTGACAAACTTAATCATCAATAACTAAAATTGTATTGTTTAACTTAGATAAAACCCCCTGTATTCTATGATAAAAACAAGTAAAAGTTGAGATATTATTTTTACTAATTTATGCAGCAAATTTAAAAGTATCTACATAGGGTGTTTGTCGTTTGACAACGGCAAACACTCTTGCTATTAATTTGTTTCTAATAATGTTAACGGTACTCATTTTACTTTTGCCTTGTTTTATTCTTTTATGATAGTATAATTTCATTTCTGGGTTATGTTGTATAGCAGAAATAGCGCACATATTAATAATTGCTTTCAATTTTTTATTAGCCAAATGAGAGACTTTTGTACGTCCTTTAATACTAGTTCCAGATTGGTAAGGAAAAGGAGCAACACCACAATAAGAGGCAAACTTTCTCCAGTTTTCAAATTTTGAAAAATTGTCAGTAAACACAATCATCATTATAGCAGTTTGCATTCCTATACCTTTAACACTAGTAACAAGTTTATAGGTTTCTTTTAACATTATATTTTGGTCAATAATAGCTTGCATTTGAGTATTAATCTTGTGTATTTGTTTGGTTAGTTCTGCAATCATTTTTTGTTGAACGTCAAAGATTATTTTATACTCTTTTGCTTTATAAATTCTTTTTTGTTCTTTCAAAGTAACTTTAAAACCAGCTCTTTGTTTGTTAAGTTTTGTCCTTAAAGATAAGAGACTTTTTAGTTGTAATATACTTCTTTTAGGTAGCTTACTGGGTTTAAGTTCTTCTTTTAATCGATACCCATATAGAGCAATGCGTTTGGCATCAATTTGGTCATCCTTTCCACGAGCAATACCAATAGATCTTTTAATTTCTAAACCAGAAGCTATGAAAAAAGATAATTTTTGTTCAGTTAAAGACACAGATAATAAATGAGAGTACATTCCTGTATGTTCAAATACAAACATGGTTTCTTCTTTAGAGAAAGACGAATTTTTAAAACTCCACTTTAGCATTAATTTAAATCCAGATTTACTGTTCTCAAACTGTTGAACAATTTGTTTAGAATAGATACAAACATCAATTAATAATTTACTGACATCGATTCCGATAATTTCATTTGTTTTCATAATTTTGTAATTAGATATTAATAATAGTTACTTAAACTAAGACCTTTAATAAGGGCAGAAACTGAAATTCTATATGGTTCTAAGTAACTTTTAAAAAGAACGGAGACTAATACGGGGGATGGCTCTAAAAAGCTAGCTGGCCGCTAAAGTTCACTCCGTTCTTTTGTGTTTTTGGTTATCAACAAAATAAGAGTTATTAACAAAGAAAAAAAGAAGCAAAAAAAGAAATTTCATCATAACTATTATGTTTTTATTTTAAGTAATTATTTCTATTTGCTAATCTAAAGGCTCGTCCTAGTATGTCACGCAACCGCTACCGCTAGCATTTGCTAGTGGCGTTTGTGAGTAAAACAACGAAAAAAAGGAGTTTAAGAAATTAAGATATTTTTTTCGTTGTTTTTAGCAAATTACAGTTTACAAAAACGCTTGCAATACCTGTTCTAAAGCGGTTATTTTATTTTGGTTTTAAAACCTGCTCCGTTCACACCCCAAAATTTACCGAAAACAAAAAAGTTATTAACATTCCTTTTTTTCTTCTCTACCCCTTTATACGCCTATCTTTCTTCCGTTTTTTCTTTGTTTTTGTTTTCCGCCCCATTCCGTCCTCATTTCAGGGGTTTTTGTGGGGCTTTTTTGTGTTTTTCGTTTGGGTTTTTAGGTTTTTTTGGTGGTGGTTTTTCTTGGGCTTTTTTTCGTTTCGTTTTTGGTCTTTTAAAACGTTTTTTATCTTAAATTTCATTTTTTTATTGCCGTAAGGCAAAAGGGCTTTTTTTTGACTGAAACAGTCATTTATTTGTTATTTTTTTGAGCCGATTATTCGGCTTCATCACGCCAAAGACAAACTGTTTTTTTGGGCTTTTTTTACCGCTTTGCGGTGGGGCTTTTTGTGGTAATCAACCACAAACATTTTTTTTGTTTTTTCTTCTTCTTTTACACTGCTTTGCAGGGCAATTTTTGAACTTTTTTAGTGAGCCGACACAGGTTTTTTTTGCGATTTTCCGCAATTATTTTGACAAATCTTGCGCCTAATTTAAGATTTTATGACCTAAATTTTTGTTCTTATTTTAAGGCTGAATTATTTTTTGGTTTTAGGCGTTTTACTTCTCATTTCTCTCTAAATATTGACTGTTTTTTGACTTTGAGTTATTAACAATTACGCCATTTTGTCGGTGTTGGTTGGTTGTGGTTCTGCAACCCATTTTATAAGCTGATTTTTGTCAATTTATTAGCAAAATTGATTTTTATGCTCCGAAAATCGGAGTATTTTTTTGGGCTTTTTTTCCGCCAAAGGCGGTGAGGCTTTTTTTTTGGGTTTTCAACCCATTTTTTTAGTTTTTAAACAAACTATTTTTGATATTTTGGCAAACTCAATACAAGTTTTAGGCGGTTCTTATTTGTTCACTTTTTTGTCAATTTAGTATTTGATTTTTAAAAGCAATTTTAAGCCTGTTTTTTGCTCTTTTTTAGCCGTTTTTCGGCTCTCAGATTTAGGGTTTTGTTTCTGTTCTTTTTTGTACTTTTTCTTCTCTTTTTTGCTTTGGTTTTGAGCTGTTTTTGGTTTCGTTTTTCTGTGTTTTTCGCCCCCACAAAAACCCCTGAAATGAGGACGGAATGGGGCTTTTCTTCTTTTGCCCTTTGTGTATATCTCTTGCTTTTTTGCCTTTTTATTTTGCCTTATTTAGCGTTTTATTTTAATCTTTTTAACCCCTTTTTTATGGAAAATTTTAATGCAAAAACCTCACAAAACGCAGTTCCTTTTTTAAATTCAGTAGGACAGTTAGTCAAAACCCCTATTCCAACCCTTAAATTCCCTAAAACAAAGGGATTGACAGTAGGACGACAACCAAACCAAAACCCTCGCACGCACACACGCACACGTGAAGCCAATTTTGATTTTACAAAAATTACTGAAAAATCAATTTTTAAATTACGCAAAGTAGTAGAAAATGATTTTTTACAAACCGTTCCGCTTTTGTTTGATGAACTGCAACAGACAAAAGTAGTTTTTCACAATACGGACTACGTAAACGCTATTTTTAGCACCTATCACAAAAAACACGCTTTGTTGTTTTTAGATTGGGTAAAAACCTTTGCTATGATACGAAGCACCAACAGACCTGAACTGATGAGCGATGTTTTACAAACTGATGATGAAGATTTTTTAACCACTTTTAAACTTTTTAAATTACAACATAAACAGCCCAAACAACAACGCATCAATCAAAAAGAGCAAATATGGAGTTTGATACTTAAATATTTTCCTACCGAACCTTTTGAAACCAAAGAACTTTTTGCGAAAACAGCTATAGACCGTAGTACCGTAAATCAGTTTTTAAACCAATTTAAAGAAGAAAACAAGATAAAACGTTGTCGCAAAATAGGGGCTTGTTATCGCTATCAAATAGTAAAAACCGATGTAAAATGAAAACACTAGACCAAGATACTTTTAACGATTTTGAGAACAAACAAATCATTTGGGAACTCTACGGCGATTTGTTGGATTTTTACGACCAAGATTGTTTTACTTCCGAGCAGGTTGCTTATGATACCGTACATAGCAAAAAACTAATCAATAAGGTACTGCACCGCCTCATACAACACAAAGCCGTTCTTTGTACAGGAACAGACCACTGGGGAATGAAAATCTACCGTTTAAACGAAGAATTTAATCATTAAAACACTCTTTTACTTTGGATTGCTTTTAACAAGCCTAACGGCGTGTTTTTTTGTGCCTTATCCGCCAAAGGCGATTGGGCTTATTTCGACAAGCTCAATACAGGTTTTTTACCGCTTTGCGGTGGGGCTTTTTTCAGATGTTTTTTTAGTTTATTTTTGGTCTTTTTAAAGCGGTTTTTTTGTCTTTTTCCTTTTTTTTCTCTTACGATATTTTTTTTGTAGTTTTGAAACAATTCTTTTTACAAAAAGTTTTTAAAAAATTTGAGCTGTCTAAAACTGAAATATCATCAAAGTACTGAACTAAAATTAGTTTGGAATAAAAAAGCACTGACCTCAAAGAAAAGTGATTTAAAAAGACGTAGTTATTTCCTCGGTGGGCTCAAACATAAAGGGTATAATAATATTGTCAATCCTAGTGGGAATGCGACTGCGCAGAAAAAAGGTTTTGCAAATGAAGAATTAGAAGAAGAACTTGGAAAAAATACAATTGCTTTCCAATGGAGAGATTACGACCCTGCAATTGGAAGATTTAACAAGATTGATAGGTTTGCAGAAAAGTATATGCCAATTTCACCATATAGTTATACTGCAAATAATCCTGTAAGATTTATTGATGTAAAAGGAGATTCAATTTTTATAAAGTATAAGAACCAAAATATTCTATATGATAATGGTAAACTATATACAAAAAATAGTAAAGGTAAATATGGGGAATATAAAGGTAATGGTGTAAAGGTAAATAAGGATGGCTCAATCAAATTAAAAGGTTTTTTAGGTAAAGCAGTTGCTGCATTAGATAAAATAAGAACTGGTGGTTCAGAAGGTGGTTCATTAATTGGAGATTTGCAGAATTCTAAATATCATATAAAAATAAAACAAGGGAAGAATGGAGCAAGAGGTTATAATATCTCTTGGGATCCTTCAAATACTACAGGGGGTGTTAATGGAGCAGGTAGTTCGAATCGACCAAGTTTTATTGGATTAGCTCATGAGTTAGGACATGCACATGACGGTTTGGATGGTAGTATAGATTACAGCACTTGGTTCTCTATTGGGGCAAAAAATATACCAAAAGCAGAACAGTATGCGAGTCATTGGGAAAATAGGATTAGAGGAGAAAACGGTTTATCATTAAGAACACATTATTATAATTCAGGAGGCGTAAAGAAAGGGTCTTTACTTGGTTTAAGAAAAGTGAATTTTAATTACAGTAATAAATTATCGCCACCAACTATTTTATATAATACTCAAATATCTACTTCCAATGATTTTAATGTATTTATGCTTTCAAATAGTTCTACTACAATAATTAAACATAAATAATATGAAAAAGTGTTTGTATTTAGTATTAATAATATTATTTAACCAAGAGTTGCAAGCTCAAACTAAAATTATTTCACTATCAAGTTACTTTAAAGGAAAAGGTGTAATTTTTGAAAAAGAGTACAAATCTCTTATTGATATAAAAGATTATGAAAAATCTTTCACTCCTTCTTTAGAAGAAATAAAAATAGTAGAAAATTTATTTTTAAAAAAAATTGAATCAAAAAGAAAAATAAAGAAAACTCCTAAAAAAGAATTTTATAATTATTACAGACAATATTTGGGCTATATAAATAGTAATCAGGAGAAAGTAATAATGGTAAATATGCTTAATTTTAATAAAAAATCTAAAGCAAAAAGGATGTTTGAAAACTGGGATAAGGATTATGTTCTTGGATTTGGTGAATTCTATGAAGAAAATCAATTTATATACACAATTAATTTATTAAAAAAAACTTTACAAATCTGTTAATAAAGATTGAGTAATAATAGTAATTAACCGACAAATAAATTTATACAGCCACCTTTAACGAGGTGGTTTTTTAGTTTAAAAAGACATTTTCAGAAAAACTTATCAACAATTTACTTTTTCGCCTCTATCTCTTGCCACTCCTGCTCTTTCCGCCATTTTCTTTCCTTTTTCTTTTCCGCCCCATTCCGTCCTCATTTCAGGGGTTTTTGTGGGGGCTTTTTTGTGTTTTTCGTTTGGGTCTTTAGGTTTTTTTGATGGTGGTTTTTCTTTGACTTTTTTTCGTTTTGTTTTTGGACTTTTTTTAGGCATTTTTTTGCGTTAAATTTCATTTTTTTGCCTTAGGCAAAAGGAATTTTTTTTGACTGAAACAATCATTTTTTTGAGCCAATTATTAGGCTTCATCACGCCAAAGGCGAACTGTTTTTTTGGGCTTATTTCGACAAGCTCAATACAGGTTTTTTACCGCTTTGGGGTGGGGTTTTTCTTTTTTTTGATCTGCTCCGCAGGGGTGTTTTATTGGATTTTTGCTTGTGGTTCTGCAACCCATTTTACAGGTTGATTTTTGTTGATTTATTGGCTAAACCGACTTTTATACTCCGAAAAGCGGAGTATTTTTTGGGGCTTTTTTACCGCTTTTCGGTGGGCTTTTCTTTTTTTTGCTCTGTTCCTAAGGGGTGTTTTATTGGGTTTTCACTTGTGGTTCTGCGACCCTTTTTATAATTTTTTTTCGCCAAAGGCGGACGAATGTTTTTTATTACTGTTGTAGGACAGTAAAGGGATTTTTGTTTTTTTTGCTCTGTTCCACAGTGCAATTTTTGGGGCTTTTAAACCGTTTTTATTTGTTCCTTAGAGTTTTTTTTGACTGGAACAGTCATTTGTTTTTTCATTTTTTCGACAGGCTCAACACAAGTTTTTTGAGTCGATTATTCGGATTCATCACGCCAAAGGCGAGCTGTTTTTTTTTGGGTTATTTCGACAAGCTCAATACAGGTTTTTCACCGCTTTGCGGTGGGGCTTTTTCTTTTTTTTGCACTGCTCCGCAGGAGGTGTTTTTTGGATTTTTAAAAGGCTTTTATTTGTTCCTTTTTTTTGTCAATTTTTTTTTGAATTTTTAAAAATAATCTCAAAGCTATTTTTTTCGTTGTTTTATCCATTTTTTGGCTCTTGGGTTGGGTGGTTTGTTTTTTGCTTTGGTTTTGGGCTGTTTTTGGTTTCGTTTTTCTGTGTTTTTTCGCCCCCACAAAAACCCCTGAAATGAGGACGGAATGGGGCGGAAAAGAAAAAGGAAAGAAAATGGCGGAAAGAGCAGGAGTGGCAAGAGATAGAGGCGAAAAAGTAAATTGTTGATAAGTTTTTCTGAAAATGTCTTTTTAAACTAAAAAACCACCTCGTTAAAGGTGGCTGTATAAATTTATTTGTCGGTTAATTACTATTATTACTCAATCTTTATTAACAGATTTGTAAAGTTTTTTTTAATAAATTAATTGTGTATATAAATTGATTTTCTTCATAGAATTCACCAAATCCAAGAACATAATCCTTATCCCAGTTTTCAAACATCCTTTTTGCTTTAGATTTTTTATTAAAATTAAGCATATTTACCATTATTACTTTCTCCTGATTACTATTTATATAGCCCAAATATTGTCTGTAATAATTATAAAATTCTTTTTTAGGAGTTTTCTTTATTTTTCTTTTTGATTCAATTTTTTTTAAAAATAAATTTTCTACTATTTTTATTTCTTCTAAAGAAGGAGTGAAAGATTTTTCATAATCTTTTATATCAATAAGAGATTTGTACTCTTTTTCAAAAATTACACCTTTTCCTTTAAAGTAACTTGATAGTGAAATAATTTTAGTTTGAGCTTGCAACTCTTGGTTAAATAATATTATTAATACTAAATACAAACACTTTTTCATATTATTTATGTTTAATTATTGTAGTAGAACTATTTGAAAGCATAAATACATTAAAATCATTGGAAGTAGATATTTGAGTATTATATAAAATAGTTGGTGGCGATAATTTATTACTGTAATTAAAATTCACTTTTCTTAAACCAAGTAAAGACCCTTTCTTTACGCCTCCTGAATTAGTAATAGCCTCATTAATTAGATTTGAATAATGCTTCTCTAAATTTTCAAATGTTTCTTTTAAGGAAATCAAAAACCTTACTTGTTTATGTTAATTGTTGGTATTGACAAATTTAACCTTTTATGTTAGACTTTATGAAACCTTAAAAAACAAGATATGTTATTTACTTCTACAATTCACTCAATAAAAGAAATTAAGATTAAAAGAAAAGATATTCTAGAGTTTAAGTCATTTATTGATACTCTTTCAGCAAATGGTATAAAGACATCTATATCATACAGATATGTTATAATTCCTATCTCAAGTTTGAAAAACCTCAATCAAATAGATTTAGACTGGATTATTGCAATTACGTATTCGCGATGTAAGGGTTTTTCTTTAAACATCGAAAATGACTAATTATCATGTCTTTCAGATAATTAATCAATAATTTCAATGCACAACATTCCATTAGGGATGTTGTTTTTTTATTTTAAATATTTACTCACCGTACCTCGATAAACTCCCAAGTACTTAGCCGCTTGACTAATATTGCCTTCACATTGCTCTACAACAGCATTGACATGTTTTTTCATAGCACTTTCTAAGCTTAAAACAGGGGATTTTTCACCTTTAATCATTTGTCTAGGAATATCAGCTTTGGTAACTTTCTTTTCACAGAAGGTATAGAAAATCTCAACCATATTCTCGACTTCCTTTAAATTACCATCAAAGTGGTAGTCCAATATAAAATCCCAAGCCTCTTTGTCAATCTCACCAATATAATCTACACCCAACTTAGTATAGGTCGTTTCCATAAAATAATTAACCCAAGCCTTACGCTCTTTTCTTTGCATTTGAAAAAACGAGGGTAATTGTAGTTCCGCTACAGCCAAGCGATAATGTAATTCTCTGTGGAATGCATCCGCATCACGAAGTAGCCATAAATCTTCTGTGCTGGTGGCAATAATACGCACGTCTAAAGGTAAATTTCTATCCGAACCGATACGCTGAAACACCTTTTCATTTAGAACCGTATTAAGCCTCGCTTGCAAATGTTTAGGGAGGGTATCAATAGCATCAAAAACTACTGTTCCACCTTTGGCTTGTTCTAAAACTCCAGTATGTAATTTTGTAGCCCCAGAAAATGCGCCTTTTTCATAACCAAATAGTTTATGCTCCAGCATGGTCTCATTATAGGCACTGCAATCCAATATGCTAAAAGGTTTGTTCTTTCGGTTGGATATGTTATGTATATACTTTGCTAAAAATGTTTTGCCTGTACCAGAATCCCCTTGAATCAAAATGGTGGTTTTATCATTTCCTGCCAATTGAACGGCTTTGGTGTATATAGGTTTTAATTTGGTTGTGATTTTCGGTTTTAAATTCGTGTTGAGATGACCTCCTGCATTATTATCTCTAACGTTCGTAACCCCTGCATAATGGGACACGTCAAATTCTATAGGTTCTTTTGGTGGGGTAAGACCACCTTCAATAAAACGGCGTTCTCGCCGCCTAAAAAAAGAAATAGTATCTCGCTTAAACAAATCACAGCCCAATAAATACCAAGCCGTTTGCATCGATGGTGTACCTGGACTTACAAAGATCTGTACGTTTGTACGGTCGAGTTTAATCTTTATCAATTCGTCAATTTTATTCTTAATTGTTCCAATAGAAAGAATATCGTCAATGTCCATATACATAAGCATCACTTTCTTGTTGTTGAAGGAGTGCTCTAGTGCAACCCGCAAGCGGTTTAGTTTTACATCCATCTCCAAATTCTCACGCTCTCTATACTGGCTCAGTAGATAATGGACATCAAAATCCTGCCCGAAATCACGGTACAGACTAAAGTGCGGACCATTTTCATTGATGATGATTTCTGTTGAATTGTCCTTAGGTCTTATAAAATCATGACCTGTAGCCACCCAAGAAACGAGTGCATTGCTCATAATAGTGTTGGTTTTTTCATCACAAGATAAAAAAATCAGTAGGTTTTAAAAAATAAAGAGCTGTAAATAATGAAAGTGTAGGTTTTTTACTAAACGGATTTAATTGTAGATATCCCTTTTTTAAATCAAAAAAAACAAACAATGAAAAACAAAACAAAAATCACACTTCAAGACTACGTCTCAAAAGATTTCACAGATGACGTTTACGAAAGCCTTGCACCCCTACATGAAATACAATCTGCATTAGATGGTGCAATCACGCTAGTACATGATACCGAATTAAACACCTATGGTGTACTCAATCAGTCCACAGGATTATTACGATATGGACAGTCCTTAGACCATGCCATACGAATATTCAGAACAGAAGTTAAAACAAATACTAAATATTAATTCTTAAAAAAGATAATTATGAAAAATCCAAACCATGCCACAACAGTAGTCTACACCAACAAGGAAGCTGACCGCTTAATTGTAAAAACAATTCCTCAGATTACGCATCAAGTGCGAACCAATGCTATAGATTTAGCAGCCAAAGGATTGCCTAAAATCGGCGACCCACTCTCAATCTACTTACCGCTAATACTGACCTTATTTCAATCTTTGCTGGAGAAAGTACATAAGCTCATCGGTGCTGAAGCCATCGCATCTCAGATTAAAACCACCAAAGAGAACTACAAAAAGGAAGAAGAACATTTAATATCCTTTTTAAAAGAATTAGGAGAAGAGTTAAGACTGCTTAGAAAACGTGCCAAAGAGCTTAGCGAAAATCTAGGGCATATCATTGGTAAATGGCGTGTAGCACTCTTGTTCTTGGTCATATTAAGTTTTGCTGAAACGTTACTGAACTATAAAATTTTCTTACCTATTTCTTCCAACAACGCTATGGCTCTTGTAGGTGCTAGTGGAATAGCATTGGCATTTTTTATTATATCGCACGTATTCAAGGATATCCTTAATTTTTTCCCTGCACGGAGAACCAAAATCTTGGTTGGTCTTGGAATTGTATCTCTAATTACAGCCTTACTCTATTCCTTTGCCATGATGCGTTTGGCATTTATTTCCGAAATCGATGCCAGTGCTTCACAGCATGTTTCAGAATGGAATTTTGTGATACTCAACTTGGTGCTATTTCTAGCTGGGGTGGCACTAACGCTGATTTATAAACCTTCCAAAAAGGTTTTTAACGATTACCATACCCATCTAAAAGTTGCCAAAAAATTAAAAGCCAAGAAAAGGGAATATAAAACGGCAGAATCACGACTTGCCATACTTTCTAAAGAAAAGAATGACCATTTAGACCGATTGGAAGGGATTCAGCTGATGGCAAAGAATTATGAGCGTACCCTAGAAGCAGAATATGGGCAATCTTTTGCCTTATGGTGCAAGGAGAATTTGATTGCCCGTAAACAGAGTGATGGCATACCAAAGTGTTTTTCAGAAAAACCAAGTTCGCTGACTACCTATTTCCAAAACAACACATCACAAACCCTATAAAACCAATAACTATGAAACGCTATTTATTTGTACTCTTTTTACTGACCCTACTAACAAGTTGTGAAGATGAGATTATGCCGAGTCAGCATACTGTTAGTATTTTAATTGATAGAACTGACCCTGAAGGATACGCTCCTTCAGGGGAGTTTATCCTTCGCGCTTTACCCAAGGTACATCTCGCTGATGGATTGGAACTTTCCATTACCAATATTGGAGATACCCATTATAATGAGCGTCAGAGTTTTTTACTTGAAAAAGGAGAGACAGGATGGCTTGCCAATGAGGACAAACGCAGAAAACAATACAAGTTTCTAAAAAAGCAATTTGCTGATAGCCTCACCGCATTTAATGCTCGAGATTATCAGTATATCCGCTCGGATATTTTTAGGAGCCTTGCTAAAGAACTCAATCGGCTTGGCAGAAAAAAAGGAAAACGAGCACTTTGGTTGTTTTCAGATTTAAAAGAACACAGTTTCTTTTCGGTCTACAACCCAAAGGATGTCTATCGGCTTGCAAAAGACCCAGAAAAAGTGGCTAGGGAATTTGAATCCTCTATCCCACTAGTAGAAAATTTATCAGGAGTTACCCTTGTGATTATCTACAAGCCCACTTTAGACGACACAGAATTGTTCTCACAGCTTGTAAGGCTTTACAGAACAATACTAGAACCTAAAGGAGGCATTATTAAGATAGGCATTCAAAATCAGATACGGCTATGAAAACATTTTTTACAATACTCGGCTTTTTTTTAAAAATATTTTTAATAGCTATTTACTGTCTTACTAGGGCAAGTGAACTGATCCTTACCGCCTTTAATGGGGCGTTTAAAAAATTAATTGATACCAACTTAAAATAAAACACGATGAATATATATGACCTATTAGATAGTATAAGTGATGGTTTAGATACCATCTTAGAATGGATTGTAGGAACAAAACACGCCTACAAAGGCAAACTGGGTAATTCCAGAAAGGTTTTGAAATACAAACACCGCAAAGGTAATGGCATCCGCATTGGGGAGAAATTTATCTCCATGAAACAGAGTCTTAATGGTGGACTTTTACTCATTGGTAAAACAGGAATAGGCAAGACTTCTAAAGTTTTCGCACAGCAATTATTTGGTGCATCAAAAATGGTGGATACATCTTTTGTGGTTTTTGACCAAACAAAACAAGCGAGAGACATGGCGATGCCCTATATGGAACAAGAGCTAGATTATGATGAAGATATTGTCAATTTCGCTGATTCCTCAGAGTCCACAGTTGGTTGGAATCCCATCGAAAATCTCCCATTAGATAGAATTAATCGTTTTTCAGAAGAATTGGTGGCTATTGAAGGTGGTCAGAACGTCAAAGAACCGATTTGGAACAATACGTCATCTGCAATTATTGGCATGATGATTTGGCTTTTAAAATATATAGAAGCAGAATTAGGAACTAACCAGTATACTAATTTATATAATGTTCGCTATCTGGTAACGCTCATACAGGCAAACGTTAAAAAAATGAATGTCTTGGTAGCAAAATATGGTGATGATATGCTCTATACCAGTTATCGAGGATTGATTAAAAATGATGCTAAATTTTTAAATTCAGCACTGTCTAATACACTTTCAATTTTAAAGAATTGGCAGGATGAGAATGTGATTAAAACCACTGCACGTACCACACTCGATATGAATGCCTATCGTGATGAGAAACGCATTTTATGGATTCAAAGTAGCGTGATGGCACAGGATTATCTTAAAGGGCTTAATTCCTTATTCCTCAAAGAATGGTTTACCCAAATCATCGAGGCTGGAATCCCTACAAAAGCCGATAATGTCATTGCTTTTTTAGTGGATGAAGCAGGAAGTCTGAAAACCAAAGACAAACAGTTTATTCCTTTTATTAGCTCGCAGATTCGTAAGTATAAAGCATACGGAATATGGGGTTATCAGTCCTTTAGTCAATGCCAAGACCTCTATACCCAGCAAGGTGCAGAAACTCTGAAAGCCAACACGGGAAGTGTTTTATATCTCGGCGGAACAAACTTGGCTACAGCAACAGAGATTAGTAAATCACTTGGGAAATATTCGTATACATCCAATGATCGTACCCATCATAGGGAAGTATTAACCCCACAGGAAGTGATGCATAAAAACACCAAAGACGGTGGTATTTTTATTAGTAGCGGACAAGCTCCAATGCTTTTAAAACGTATTAAAGCGTATTATCAGAATAAAAAATACCGAAAATGGGCAGAAGAGCAAGCGCCACCAATTCAAAGTGGTATTGATGCTATGCCACCACTTTTGCCTGTAGACGTACTTATTGGCAAGGCAAACCCAAATACACCCGGCAATGGCTAAAACAAGCACCTTATTTGACCCAGGGAAAATTTTGGAGTGGGCAGAGGATGGATTGACCTTTTTGTCTTTAAAACTGGAGAGCAAGATTGAACGCTTTACCGAAAGCAGAAAGCCAAAGGAAAAGGCACGTGAGCGGAGCAAACATCGTGAAAAAGAGCGGAAAAAACGCAATAAAGAAATTGCTAAGGAGCAAGAATCCGCAATGGAACTTCATAGGGAATTCCAAAGTCGAAAAGAGGCTGAAAAACAGCAGCAATTTGAAGAGCGTATGGAAGGATTAGAACAAGATAACGAGGGGCTTTCACAGGAAACAGGAATGGAATTATAACCAAAGACACCCGTTTTCACGGGTAATAAATATGAATAAACAGCATTTCCCATATAAAAATGTGCAGCAGTATTTAGATACGATTGGCGTATTACAAAACGGTACTGCTTCTGAAATTTCTCAGGCACGAAAGACCTTTCGCAAACTGTATCTAAAGCAATACCGCAAACGTTATGCTCAAAATCACAGTTCGGTTAATATCGTCTTTAGCAATGCTGAAAAGCATTTGTTAAAACAGCTTGCAATGGAAAATGGAAAGAAACTAGCCAGTTTTATCAAAGCCATTGCACTTAACACCATTAATGGAAAACAGCAATTAGGAAATACATCCACTAATTTTTCTGAAATCAAACGTCTATTCTCGCTTTGTTATGATATGGTTGAGACTTTACAATTTGAAAATGAATATCCTCAGCTTAAAGCCTCGTATGACAAACTGGAACAGTTATTTAATCAAATAGAACCACTTTTGAATGATTATTAAAGCCATCAGTCATACCACCCGAAATTCGCCCAAGAAACTCATTAACTATATTTTTGATGGTCGAAAATCTTTGCTAGACCCAGAGGGCAACCGTTTAGTATTTAAACAACATGTACGCACCTTTGACAAAGACAAATGGATTAAACGTTTTAATCAGTTAGAAACTGAGAGAAAATCCCACTACGCTAACAAATCTGTGGTGTGCCAACATATTGTAGTGTCGTTTTCAGACAAATCCACGCAATATCTCAACAGAAAAATCATTAAAGATTTAGTGCAAAAATTTATTGATTTATATACCGAAGGAAATCAACTTTGCGTTGGTGGTGTACACTTCGATAAAGGCAAGAACTGGCACGCTCACCTTGTAGTATCTCAATTAAAACTGGACGGCTTTAGTGGTTGGAAAACCAAATCACGCTTTGCAGAGATTAAAAAAGAAGTCCAGAATTATCAAATCGAAAACTACCCACAATTAGAAGATAGCATTGTGGAGCATGGACTTAAAAAAAAAGATTAGTCCGCTCCTATTCAGAAAAGGAAACCCAGTTTACAAAACGAATGGCAATGCCATCGGATAAAGACATTTTATTTAAAAAAGTACAAAACCTATTCCAAGAAAGCCAAACGATTGCTGAGTTTGAAAAACGATTGTCAAAAGCTGATATTAAAACGTACCATCGCAATGAAAAACTTTGTGGTGTCTATTGCAAGAACAGACGCTACCGTCTCAAACGAAGTCTTGGCATTGACCCCGAGCATTTACTATTAAAAGATAAAACCCTAGAGCGTATCAATTCCTTAGGCGAAATAATAGATGAAAGGGAACAGGATTTATCAAAAGGTTACGACCTAGAACTCTAACTCGACCCGATAATCGGGATTAGATTATTTAAAAAATTATATAACAGCCAAGCCGACCCATCGAGGTCGGCTTGTCTGTTTTTGGTGGTGGCGTAAAAGGGGTTTGGGGAATCCCCAACCAGATGGGAGTTTGATATGGAAATGTAGCGGTAGCGGAAGTTCCTATCAAACTCCCAATCTGGCTCTTCGATGTCCTAAAAGATTGGCATTTGAAATTTGCCTTTCGACTTAGCTGACATCCGAAGACCAAATGTCCTCAAATCATTTCTAAATGGTAGAGAAATAGATGAGGACATTTTCCGCTTAAGGACATTTTATCTCTAACGCTTGATAAACTTTATAGTTTCTGTCCTATTAAAACTGTCTGTTAATTTTAAAAAATAGATGCCTTCAGACAAATGGCTGACATTAATGGAATTTTGATTTTTATAAGATGCTATTTTTTGCCCTTGAAGTGAATACATCTCAATAGTGTTAATTTCTAATTCTGTTTCTATATTTAAATAGTCTGTTGTTGGATTTGGATATACTGAAATCTGCATATCATTTTCAAATTCTTGTGTTGATAATGGTGCATCATTTAAATCAACAATGCTAAACGTTTTGTTTGTAGCAGTATCATAATTAAAAACAACTTCTAGTGAAGTATCCCCGGTTACACTTCCTATGAGAACTTTGCCATAGAACATGGTATTTCAAGAATGCAGTATTGGCGTATGGAAAAAGGAACAAACTTTACCTTTGAAAGCCTGCTTAGAATATTAGAGGCACACAAGATGAGCTTGAGTACTTTCTTTTCTGATTTTGAATAACCAATTGATTATGCAAATAGATTTAGTTTCCAAATTAACACATGACTATCTAGCAAGTAGATTAGCTCCTAATCAAAAGAAAGAAGACCAAAATATTTTCTTTACGTATGAAAATCAAACTCTAGAGATTTATTCTATTATGGAAGGTTTTGACGGGACTTCTGTTAAATTTCCAAATGCAAAAGCAAAACGAATCAAATCAAAAGGAATTTGGAAAGTGTATTGTATGGGACAATCTATGAAGTGGGAACTCTACAAGCCACACTCAGAAGTAAAAGATATTAACGAATTTTTAAAATTAATTGACAAGGATAAATACACTATGTTTTGGGGCTAATATGCGATTAAGATTTCTTACCGATAGCATTAAGCTCTGCCAAACGATGTTTCATTTTTACATTCTGTAATTGCTCCACACGATCTTTTTCAATCACCGTATCAAGCATAATATTAATCACATTTTTATTGTATTCTGATAAGTCATTAATCATCTCTACTTTCTGAGCCACCGAACGCTCTTTAATATCTGACGATTGAAACAACTCTATCACGCCAACACCAAGTGCATCTGCTATACGAACAATAGATGATAAGTTCGGATTTGTACCACCACGCTCTAAACGTGAATAGGTAGGTACAAGCATTTCTGCACCATCCGCTACATCTTGTTGGGTGAGTCCTTTTTCTTTACGAATCCGTTTGATGTTTTGAAGTAAAAACAAGTGTGTAGCTTCCATAGTTAGGCTATTTTATATAATTAAGTGTCGATTTTTGACTCAAATGTAGGTCAAATTATTTATAACAGCAAAAAACACAAGTTTTATTTTTATATATAAACTTATAAGTTTATATTTGCTTTAATTAATTGTGTAATACGTTTCTAAAATAATTGACTATACATTATGAATCAACTCGACACTTCAAATCCTAATCATTTTAAATTCTCAACCGAAGTCTTAGACTTCCATATTCTAGGTGGTTTATCCGTTTTTGGATTAGACCGTATGCGGATAACTCTCAAAGTGAATACAAGAGAGGATGAATTTCACGCACTGCGTCATAACATTGATTTATACAATTCTAATGCAGTGGAAAAACTGGTTCGCAAGTTAGCGGAATATTTAGAAGTGGGAACGTCTATTATCAGACGTAGTTTACAAGAACTCATTAACCATCTTGAAAAATACCGAATTGAGTTATTAGACAAAGAGGAAGACGAAGAAGCGGAAGCTTATTTACTATCTAAAAAGGAAAGACGCTCAGCTATGGATTTTTTAAAGTCTGAAAAGTTACTTGAGAAAACCAATAAGCAGATTGGTGCTAGTGGTGTGATTGGCGAAGACAATAATAGACTATTGATGTATCTTATCTTTACTTCAAGAAAGATGGACAATCCATTACACTGTATTTCTTTTGGTTCTAGTGGAAGTGGTAAAACACACCTGCAATCAAAAGTAGCCGAACTCATTCCCGAAGAAGAGAGGCTGAGCCTCACGTCTTTATCAAGCAATTCATTCTATTACTTCAAAAGAAACGAGCTAAAAAACAAACTCATTTTAATTGAAGATTTAGATGGTGCAGATGATGTTTTATATCCACTACGAGAATTACAGACCAAAAAGAAGATTACCAAATCAGTCGTACAAAAGGGAATTGGTGGACAAGGCAAAACCAAAAACTTAACGGTTGAAGGACCCGTTTCTGTTGCTGGATGTACCACCCAAGAAAAACTGTATGAGGATAATTCTAATCGTTCGTTTTTACTTTACATTGATGAAAGTGAAGCACAGGATGAACGAATCATGAATTACCAGCGCGCCGTGTCGGCGGGACAAGTTAATTATGAGGATCAAGATTATGCAGTAAATCTCTTACGCAATGTGCAACGCTTACTAAAACCCGTCAGAGTGATAAATACTTTTGCCGAGCACCTTATGCTTCCATCGGCAGTATTTAAACCTCGTAGAACGAATGCACATTATTTGCAATTCATAGAAGCTATTACTTTCTACTACCAGTGGCAGTGCCACAAGCAATATGACGAGCAGACTGGTGAGGAATTTATTGAGACTAGTATAGAATATATCAAACAGGCTAATACACTTATCAAATCCATATTACTTCGTAAATCAGATCCTTTAAATGGTGCAACACGAAATTACCTCGAACGTCTCAAGACGTATTTGGCAGAAAAAAAGGATACTGTATTTACCAATCAAAATATCCGAAAGGAAATGCGAATAGCGGAAACCACATTACGCAGATACCACCACTTGTTAGTACAAGAAGGCTATATCAAAAAGCGTAATGATATTAAAGGCAATTCTTTTTCTTATGAAATCGTAGATGTAGATGAGTACAAGAATTTAGAAAAGCAGATTAATGAAGCGTTGGATAATTGTATAAAACGCATTGAAGGTTTAGATAATATGGATAATAGAAAGGCAAGTTAATGATATCCGCAAGAGTAGAAATACCTTGCCTACGGCGGCTCGCCGTCCGCCACTCGCCACAGGTTCGCCACTGGCAAAATGGCGAACCTAAGTGTTTGATAATTAAAGAGTAAGAGCCAATTCGCCACAAAAAATAAAATATAAGGTAGGTATGAAAAAAGTCGAGAGGCTCGACACCCAAAAAAAATAATTTAAAAGAGATTCCCACTTTCGTGGGAAATAAATATGAAGAAACTACAACTAAAAAGCACCACATTTATTACTCTGATTGACAGTTATAAAAACTGGTTAGACGTGCTTGGTTATGCTCCTTCTACGGTTTACAATCTGCCAAATCATCTTCGTGAGTTTTTTCACTATTTAGAGTGCCACGGGCACAGCGATATTACAAAAATCACTACGCAAGTTGTTAAGGATTATTACCAGTATTTATCACATAGAACAAACCAAAGACGTGGTGGCAGTCTGAGTAAATCATTTTTAAACAAACACCAACAAGCCTTAAAGAAATTCTTAATCTATCTCAAAGAACATAATTCAAATGTAAAATTTGGCGTTCACCTCAAAGGCGAAAAAATTAACTATCACGATAACAAAGTCATTTTAACTCAAGATGAAATCAAAGCATTATTTGAAGCTTGTAATGTATCTCACATGAACGAACATTTTCAGCTTCGAGACAAGATGATATTAGTACTACTCTATAGTTGTGGACTAAGACGTAACGAAGCGGTTCATGTGAATTGTGAAGATATCTTATTTGAAAAACAACGTATCTACGTTAGAAAAGGCAAGAATTACAAAGAACGGTTTGTGCCAATTAATAAATACAACTTGGATATGATTGACGAGTACTTATATGATGCACGTCCAGCTTTTATAAAAAACTACCAAACGGATGCCTTACTACTTTCACAGATGGGAAGACGTATCAACGATATTAGTATTGCCAATCGATTAAAAGCAATTATTGAGGCCACTGAAAATGAAGATATCCAAAACAAGAATATCACCTTGCATACATTACGCCATAGCATTGCAACACATTTGATGCAGAATAAAGTACCTATGAAATCTATTAGTACTTTTTTAGGTCATGCGTCTTTAGAAAGCACACAACTGTATACGCATTTAGCCAAAGAGGTGGATGCTCAACAACCAATTATTACATGATGACATTTAAAGATTATTTACATAAAGAAGATTACGCCAAAACGACAATAGAATCTTACTCTCGCAATCTATTAAAGTTTACCGATTGGTGTAGCTACCAAAATTATGATGCCCAAATCATAGACTATAAATCTTGTATTGAATATGTAGGACATATTCAGAAACAAAGAAAAGGGAAGTCCGTTTCTAAAAGCACCGTCAGAAGTGAAATCGGAGCATTAAAAATCTACTTCAATTATCTAGTTGAAACTGAAATACGTTTTGAAAATCCTATTCAAAATATCCACATAAGAGGTGAGCGAAGAACGGTCAATCACAACCTTTTAGATTTTGACGAACTGGAGGATTTATACTACTCATATCAAACTGAAAATATTGTATTCCCGAATTGTCCGTCGGTTTCAATTCGCAATAAAATTATTACAGGTTTTATGGTGTATCAAGGACTTAATGCTACAGCATTAAAAACACTTCGTTATGAACATTTAGATATGAGTAAAGGCACCATTTACATTCCTTCTACTCGTAAAACCAACAGTAGAACCTTATCGCTACAATCCCAACAAATACTGCCCCTGTGGCGTTATCTTGAAAAGGACAGGGAAGTGTTGCAAGAAAAAATAGATTGCCACACACAGGGCTTATTTCCCGTTAAAGGCGATAGATTTTTCCTAAATGACCGTTTGTTTTTTGAACTTCGTAAACTCAACCACAAAGTTAAAAATGCAAAGCAAATAAGAGCATCAGTCATCACTTATTGGTTAAGCCAACACAATATCCGAGAAGTGCAGTATATGGCAGGGCATCATTATATTTCTTCTACAGAACGTTACCAACAGGATGACTTAGAAAATCTTCATGAACTCATTGAGAGTTTGCATCCGATAGGATAATTTTTCTTAAAAGCACATCTATATTAAAGACTATCTTAATATCTTTACATTAGTTAATCCTTAAAAGAAAAAATATGTGGATACGAAATAGATATACTGGTGTTGGCGGAGGGCTTTACACAGGAGTTAATGGCGGTCTTTATACTGGCGTTGGTGGTGGTGCTTATACGGGAGTTGGAGGCGGTTTATATACTGGTGTTGATGGAGGGCTATATACAGGTGTTGGTGGTGGATTGTATACTGGACCTGGAGGAGGTCTTTATACAGGACCAGACTCAAACCCATATATGAGTAATTGGCCCCCACCTAGGGTTTTAATAGAAGAGCTTAGAAAAAGAGGAATGCTTGACACTGTTGAATACATGCTTAGGCATGGTTTTTTAAATGGTTGTTAGTCAAAATAAAATACTAGAGGTTTTATTTACTTTAATATGAATTACGAAAATAGGATTTGTTGTTTTATAGATATACTCGGGTTTAAACAGCATTTAAATCAAACTATAAACCCGTTTGGTGAAGACAACATTACAAAAATCAAATTAATTAAATCTATTTTAGATCTCTCAAAAAATATCACTTCAGATAAAGGTATTTCAGAGTCAAAAGTTGTAACATATTTTTCAGATTCAATTGTAATTTCATATAAGTATGACGAAGAAAGTCAACTGTTTTTTACATTATTGAATTTACTTTATGTGAGTATGGAACTAGCCAATAAAGGGTTTTTAACTCGTGGAGGTGTTGCAATTGGAAAGCTCATTCATACCAATGAAGTAATTTTCGGACCTGCTTTAGTAGATGCATACAATATTGAATCTAAGATTTCTAAGTACCCTAGAATTATTGTTGACAAAGACGTAATTAAAAAAGGATTGCTTTATCACTCAAAAAATCACACACAAGAAGATGAAAAAGAATATATTATGGATATAGTTACCGAAGATGAAGATGGATATTATTACATTGACTATATTCAAAAATCTTCTTCAGAATTTAACGATGTAGAATACGACTTATACATATATATTAATAACTTAAAACAGCATTTTTTTAGTAATTATAGTAATGAAAATGAGGGTGTGAAACAAAAATTAGATTGGTTAAAAACTAAAATAAATACTCTAATCTCTAATATTAAGATTAATATTACAAATCCTGAATTTGCACCTGATTTAATTGCCTTATATTCAAAAGTTGAATATATAAAGTAACTAACCCTAAAGACTCCCTTTAGTAATTATTGTCTCTATTCTAACTTACAGAGGAGCTACATATTTTCTAACAAATATAAATCTCTTTTTTTAAAATTATCCTACCTTTGATTTTAAGTCGTATGATATTAGAATAGAGGTATATGCCTGAACAACAGAACATAGAATGGAAACAGTCTTGGCGAGATGAATATCTGCAATGGATTAGTGGATTTGCTAATGCCAATGGAGGTGTGCTTTATATTGGAAAAGACGACAATGGAAACGTTGTTGGGCTAAGTAAATATAAAAAGCTCATGGACGAGCTTCCTAATAAGATTAAAGATACCACAGGTATTATTTGTGCTGTTAATCTACACGAAGAAAATGATAAACAATATATTGAAATTGTTGTTGAACCATCAAAGTCTTTGATTTCATATCGTGGGAAGTTTTACCTAAGAAGCGGAAGCACTAATCAGCTTTTAAGTGGTGCAGCCTTAGAGGATTTCTTGTTCAAAAAAAGAAATGTAACGTGGGATGAACTTACCGTTGAGAATTTCTCGATTAAAGATATTGATTTAGAAGTTGTGGAATCTTTTAAGAAAAAGGCTATTGATACAGGAAGATTACCCTCTATTCGTTTTGATACTGATGCAGAGACTATTTTAAAGAAGCTTGATTTGGTAGACCAAAACGGAAATTACACAAGAGCCGCTGTGTTATTGTTCGGCAAGAATCCACAACGTCACTTTATTACGGCTTACCTAAAAATAGGTAAGTTTGGATACTCTCCTACAGACTTAATCACACAGGACACTATTGAAACCAATGCTTTTGAGCTAGCAGATAAAACCTTAGAGATACTAAATTCAAAATACATTTTAAGAAAAGTTAAGTATGAGGGACTAAGTAGAATAGAACCGCCAGAATATCCATACGATGCTATTCGTGAAATTCTATATAACGCCATTATACACAAAAGGTATGATGTTATGCCAATAACTGTGAAAATCTATGATGACAGGATTGCTATTTCCAATTTTGGAGAATTACCAGAACCTCTAACCATCGATGATTTAAAAACTGAGCATCGCTCTGTTCTTAGAAATAAATTAATGGCAAAGGTTTTTTATAGAGCTGGTTATATTGAATCTTGGGGACGAGGAACACTAAAGGTTATTGAGGAGTGTAAAAATCATGGACTCCTTGAACCTCTAATCGAAGAGAAACAAGGTGGTGTAATTATTACTATATTTAAAGATATTTATAACGAAAGCTATTTAAGCAAGTTAGATATTAATGATAGACAAAAACAAGCAATAAAGATTATAAAAGAAAACACTACCATTACCAGAAGTGAATATGAAGAAGAATTTGAAATAGGAAAGACTACAGCACAAAGAGATATTGATGGGTTGTTGGAACTTCAAATGATTAAATCAGAAGGTTCTGGAAAGTTAACCAAATACGTTATTGACGTTCAAGGTTACAAAACGTAATGGGTCGAAAGCGGGTCGAAAGAATCCTTATTTTACAGGGATTTTATTTAAAAATGGGTAGAAAGTGGGTCGAAAGAATAATTAGAAAATATGACTGAAAATTCACATCACAAAACAATAACAGAAACGCTCAAAAGAGAAGCACTAACAATGGCAGTTAATTGTGTTAGGAATACGGTTATAGAAGATTATCACGCAGGTAGAGTACCTCAATCCAAAACAGGGGATTATTCAGATGTAAAAGTAGTTACGCCGTATGGTGAAATCGCATGGAATGAACTATCACGTATTAGTGATAGTGAAATGAAAGTATTTAATAAGGAAGTGGCGGACAAACTCTATACCTATTTAGAGTTTTTACTCAACCCAAAATATGAAGATAAACAACAGGCGTTTTTAAAAGTTTGTAATATATTTTATCCTCATAATTGGGACGAACCAAAATTAGATAAAGGACTAATGGGAATAAAAAAAGAAGAATAGATTAACACTTGGGATGCTTAAAACTACATATCGAATCTGAGCCAATTCTAAGGTTGGCATACTCAAAAAAAGGTCAAAAGCCCTCAAAAAAGGTGGGGTGGTACTATCCCTTTGGACTTGAACATAAAGGGTACAATAATGTTGTAAATGGTACGGAGAATAACTATCATACTTATTTAGGTCAAGAATGGCAAGAAGAACTTGGTTTGAATTGGCACTCTTACAAATGGCGAAATGCCGACCCAGCTTTGGGTAGGTTCTTTGGTGTTGACCCCTTGGCGGAAAAATATCCGAGTATCTCGCCATATGCGTATGTAATGAATAATCCAATTAGGTTCGTTGACCCTGATGGTATGAGAGTTGCCGATCCTGGAGACCTATTTGCTTCGATTGATGATGCGGCAACTGATTTCGGTGTCTATTACAATGGTCGATCAATTGTTGGATATAAGGAATTTGGTTCAACAATCTATGAAGTCAAAAAAGATGATAAAACTTACTATACTTATTCTGAAGCTGGCAAAGGCAGTAACGATGGTGTAAATGTATCACCATCGCCAACAGGTTCTAAAGATGTAGCGGATGTTCATTCCCACGGCGGTTATGAAAAAGGTTATGACAACAATAATTTTTCAGGAACTGATACTTCAGATAATGATCGAACAGGATTGGTTGGATATGTAACAACACCAGATGGATCGGTTAAGAAATATGATCCAAGTACTAAAAGTACAACTACAATAAATGTAAATAAGATACCAAGTGACCCTAATGACCCTGGACGAAAGAATAATATACATCCAACCGAGGATCCTTCAATTAAGTCAGCTACACAAAAGATTAATGAAGCTGGTGGAGTTCTTCCAACGCGGGAGCCACCAACGATTAATAATAATGAAAATTTTAAAATAAAAATGTAGTATGAAAAAAACAGCCATAACCTTATTAGCCTTTTCATCATTAATTGTTATTACATTATTGATAACTTCATTTCAAGAAAATATGGACAATAAAACTGATTACGTTCCGAACGAGATTACTGCAATTAAAATAGCAGAGGCTATATGGTTGCCAATTTACGGGAATAAAATACTTGATAAAAAGCCTTTTGTTGCAAAGCTTGAAAATGATGACATTTGGGTAGTACAAGGAACTTCAAATACTCAAAAAGGAGACGTCCCTTATATTGAAATAAGAAAAAGTGATTGTAAAGTATTAAAAGTAATTCACGGTAAATAGCAAATATAATTTGCAAACAAAGCCTTGCAGAAATGCAAAGCTTTTTTGTTGTAAGATACTCTGTATTTTCATTTTAGCTATAAAACACCAAATAAATTGATTATTGTTTTTTATTCTGGCACAAGTTCCAACAGTTCTTTAAGTTCTTTGTCTGTTAAATTTTCCTTGTCAGATTTATCGTAAATAGTAAGTAGATAAACGGTAGTATCGGCAATTACAATGTTAGTGATTACTCTGGCGCCACCACTTTTTCCTTTTCCTTTAGATTTAATGGCAAGGCGTATTTTATAGCAGTTGTTACCAAGAGTTGTACCTTGTTCAGGATTTTCTTTTAAGGCTTTAATTAATTGTACGTATTCCATTTTAAGAGATGGAAATTTTTTAGCTAATTTCTTTAAGTTTTTTTCAAACTTAGGTATGGTTTTAACGCTATAATTCATGGATTAAATCTTCAGCGTTACGAGCTTCTAATTTACCTTCTCTCACCAATTTCAATTCTTCAACAGCATCTTTAATATCTTGCATTACATTGGCTTTAGCGTTAGAAATTTGAGTTGCTTTTTTTACAAAAGAAAAGTTTTTTAACACTTCCATAAAGAAAGATGCTTTACTGTCTTGTATCTCTAATAATATTTTCATAACACACTTTGAAGTTTTGTTTTAGTAATAAACGCATCTAAAAAAGTAAACACCATTTTTTTGTCGTCTGCATTTAGCTTGTTTATTTCTTGAATTTTATTTCTTGTGTTTTTGTCCATTTTTTCTTCAGCGTCACCAACAAGATAATCTAAGGATACATCTAAAGCGTTTGCTAATCGTTTTGCTACTTCTATAGATGGTATGGCGTCATTACGTTCATATCTTCCTACAATCTCACGAGAGACTTCAATATTTTTAGCTAACTGGTTTTGCGACCAGTTTTTTAGTTTTCTTAATTCAGTTATTCTGCTTCCTAAGTCCATAATAAAGCACTTTTGAGTATTCAAGTTTACATTATGAAACAAATATAGTCAATTATAGTTCCAAATAAAAAGGATAGTTCTTTGTTTAATTGAGAACAGAAGTTTACATTTGTGCTTTAAAGTTGACTAAAATTATTTTAAACTTTTTTTATAAATGGAAATAGCAGACATAAAATCAAATCTAACCTTAGCCACAGTATTACATTATTACGGATTAAAGACCGATAAGAACAACCGTTTAAACTGTCCTTTTCATCAAGATAAAACACCAAGCTTCCAAGCCTATTACAAAACCCAAACCGCTTATTGTTTTAGTAGTAATTGCAAAACACACGGCAAGAGCATGGATGTAATAGATTTTGTAATGCACAAAGAGAATAGCACCAAACACGAAGCGTTGAAAAAATGCAAAGAAATTTTAGGCTACCAAAAGCCCAATAGTAAAAAACGTTACCAACCCGATTTAAGCAAGAGTCAGTTTTTAGCCAATATGTTCCAATATTTCTGTAACGCAGTACATAACAGCAAACCTGCCAAACAATATTTAGAACAAAGAAATTTAGACTTTAAAAAATTAGGGTCTGGCGGCTCGCCAGTTGGTTATAATGCTGGACAGTTCCATCACGGAAAACGTAAAGACGAAACCCTAATAAATCAATGTTTAGAATATGGTTTGTTAATCGATAAAAATATTGTCGGTAGAACTGGAAACAAAGCCTATAATGTTTTTGGTAAATGGTGTATCTGTTTTGCTTTAAAGAACTGCCACGGGCAGACCGTATCATTATATTTTAGAAGCACTTTAGATAAGAAAACAGCAAAACATTTTTATCTGAAGAATAGACAAGGTTTATATCCAAACTATCCCAATCCAAACACTAAAAAACTGATATTAACCGAAAGCATTATCGATGCATCTTCTCTGCTTCAAATAAAAGCGATTACAGGTACTTACAGCATTTTAGCGTGTTACGGAACTAACGGATTAAATGATGAAATCCTAACAGCTATAAAAGACTTGAAACAATTAGAAGAAATCATTTTTGCTTTTGATAATGACACAGCTGGTAAAGAAGCGATACAGAAATATTGTAAAATGTTGCTTGAGATATTACCAGGAATAAAATTAAGTGTTTTAGAGCCTATAAATAAAGACATTAACGAAACCTTACAACTGCATAACGATACTATTTTTATAGAATTATTAGATAAGAGGACAGATTTTATTTTTTCAAATGAAGCTATTATAAATGAAGAATCTAAAGAGCCAATTATTGATAACGCAATCGACTTTTTAAGTCGTAAAAACCTCTTAAAGAACCTAAATATCCAAATCGGCAAAGCAGGAATAGTAGGCGAAGAAAATAGCAGATTATTGTTGTTTATGATAATTATTAGCTACTTAAATAAAAGTCCATTACACGCATTGGTACAAGGTAGTTCTGGAAGTGGAAAGACACATTTAATAAGCAGAATAGCCGATTTAATGCCACAAGAAGATGTACTTCGTTTTACAAGAATAACAGAAAGTAGTTTGTATAATTGGGGAGAATTTGATTTGTTCCAAAAAGTAATAATCATAGAAGATTTAGACGGATTAAAAGAAGATGCGTTGTATGCTTTACGGGAATTTATATCTAATCAAATATTGCGAAGCTCTGTAACCATAAAGGATAAAAAAGGAAATAATAAATCGGCACACAAAATAGTAAAAGGACAATTTTCATCCTTATCAGCAACTACAAAAGGAGAAACCTACGAGGATAATATGAGTAGAAGTTCTTTAATTGCAGTCGATGAAAGTAAGACACAAACCACAAAAATCATCAACTACCAAAACCAAAGAAACGCAGGAGAAATCGACCCAAACGAAGCTAAAAGAGCAGTCCATTTTATACAAAGTTTAGTGCGACAATTAAAGGTTTATGAAGTCATTAATCCGTATGCCACACAATTACACTTACCAGAGAAAGTACATAAAATAAGACGCTTAAATGAAATGTACCAAGCAGTAATAAAACAAGTTACTTTTTTAAATCAACATCAAAGACAGCTTACTAAACACAATCAATTAATTACAGAGATAGAAGATATAGAAGAAGCTACAGAAATCCTTTTTGAAAGCATTGTTTTAAAAGTAGATGAATTAGATGGAAGTCTCAGACAGTTTTTTGAACGCTTAAAAAAGTATGTAAAGAATGATAATCAAGATTTTATTTTAAGAGAAGTAAGACAACATTTAAACAGTAGTAAAACACAAGTTTTTAGATATATGCAGACCTTAACCGAGTTGGAATATGTAAAACAAATTGGTGGTTACTCAAATAAAGGCATTAAATATAAAATCTCTTATTGGGATAATTATCAGAAACTTAGAGCAGAAATTAAAGATTATTTGCTATTACAAATCGAACAGCTACGACAACAAAGCAAATAATTACGGAACGCTACGGAACACCAATGGAACGTTAAATAATTTTTTAACTTATTGATATTTAAATAATTATCTACCAAAATATAGTTAGTGTTCCTAATTCCAGAATATTGAGTAAGCAAAAGCATCATAAGTATTAAAAAGGTCATAAAGAATTTATATTGAGCGCAGTCGAAATATGGGAGCACCAAGCAAACATAAAATCCATACAGAAACGTATCAAAATTATGCTATAAATTACAAAAAGCATTTAGATATATTAGGCTTAAATCATCAGACTACACAAACCAGATATTTATATTTAAAAGAGTTTTTTAGTTGGTTAGAATATCAATATTTATTTAAGATAGAAGAAGTAACCACACAAGATATATCAAGCTATCACGAGTATTTAAAAGTCAAAATAAGCCAAAGGACAAACCTACCAATCAAGCAAAAAAGTAGATACGACCATATGCGAAATCTACAACAGTTTTTAGGACATTTATTAGACTTAGGAATTATAAAAAGTAGTCCAGCTTCTCATTTAAAATTTACTAACCCAACAGAAAAAGTAGAACGTTATATTTTTACTCAAAACCAAATAAAAGAACTCTATAGAGTAGCAAATAATCAAGAAATAGCATTATTACATATTGGTTATGGTTGTGGATTACGAGTACAAGAATTAAGCGATTTAAACAAAGTAGATATTAGAATTACAGAACGTTTAATTATTGTAGAAAAAGGAAAGAACAGCAAAAGAAGATTAGTACCAATCAGTAAAAAAGTAGCTGAAGAATTAGAACTATTTATTTTTTCAAATGAAAATAAAAGCAATGCGATTTTTATAAATAACAAAGGCTACAGAATGCAAGAATGGACTTTTAACAGCTTACTGAAGAAACTGATTAAGCGAACTGATTTTGGGAATAAATTGCCTGCAGAGGCGCTCTGCAAAATCGGCATCCATAATTTACGACACTCAATAGCCACACATCTTTTAGCAAACGGAATGAAGCTGGAGCAAGTACAAACCTTTTTAGGACATAGCCATATCGAATCCACAGAAATTTATACACATATCTCACAAAATCAAATCAATAATCTATATGATAACTCTTCATAATTATTTAAAAAATAAATACAGTAAAAGCACATTAAAAAGCAACTTATACAACATTAAAAAGTTTACAGATTATTATGGCAAACGTTCAGAGAAAGCCAATTACAAAGAGGTTTTAAATTATATTGCTTATTTACGAAAGAACTACGATTTAAGCCCAAAAACCTTACGACATCGATTATATGCTGTAAAAATATACTTCAATTATTTACTGGAAGTCGGCAAAAGAAAAGACCATCCTTGTAGTGAATTATTCTTAAAAGATAAGATAGATAGAACCATTGCGGTAGATAATCTTTACAGTCCAGAAGCCTTAGAAAACTTCTTTAAAAACTATAAAATAAAGAAGAAAAAACAGTTACTCAATAGAAATAAAATAATAATCAGTTTACTCATTTATCAAGGCTTAACAGTTAAAGAAATAGCAGAATTACAACTACAATCCATAAATCTAAATACTTGCGAAATCCATATAAAAAGCGGTTACAGACAGCAAAAAAGAACCTTACCACTACAAGCCAAACAAGTCCTTTTATTTTTTAATTACTTAGAAAAAGATAGAAAGAAGTTACTTAAATACAATCTTAAAACTACAAATGAAACCTTTATTTTAGGACAATATGGAAATGAAATAAATCCTCACAGTATTAGTAGAATTATCAACCAAAACCGGAACGAAAGCCAAAAGATAAAACCAATCAAAATCCGGCAAAGTGTTATTGCAAATCTTCTAAAAAAGGAAAACGACACAAGATTAGTCCAGGTTTTTAGCGGACACAAAAGAGCTTCAACAACAATCGCTTACAAACAAACAGAATTAGAACAGTTACAAAACGCAATAGAAAATTATCATCCGATAAGTTAAAAAGCTTCGCTTGTTCCTTCGTCACAAGCTCGCAAATAAAAACCAATCATTACGCAAAATCCCACACAAGATAAAATCCAGTTTTTTCGTTCCTCAAAATCCCCTGTATTTTATCTTGTTCCGCTCGCCACACTTCTATGGTTTTTAAGTCACATTTTTTGTAAGCCAACGCACAAATAGCACTTTATAACTTGCTCGTTCCTCACAATTATAAACAGCTATCGCCAACGCTCGAAAACAAAAAATCCGCCATAAAAACCATCCCAAGCTATGTTACATAATAGAAGTTATAATAGCAAAATGCTTCTCAAAGGTACGCTTCGCTATGTTAATTTATTCTGTAGTTATAACTGCTATTATGTAAAATATCCGCACTTCCAACGCTTTTTTCCACCGACTTCTGCCAGCGCACTACGATTGATTTAATATTTACTTCGTAAGCCGACACACCGAATTTGCACAAAAAAAGCTTCACAAAAAGACAGCGAGCGAAAAAACTCGCCTTACTTCTTTGCTCGTTTTTTTGCACAACTCGTTCCGCCAATCTTTGTGTCGCTCTATGCCGCTTGGCAACATTTTAAAAAGCCGAAGATTGCCAACGCTCGAAAAAATCCACCGCTTAAATCTTCGTCTTTTTAAAACGAAAAACTTCGGAACGATACTTTTTTTTCAAATGAAATCTTCAACTGAAAAAATAAAAGTATATTAGGAACTCTAAAAATGGGATGCAGAAAACTCACATATCGCACAGAAAAAACGCTACACATAGTGAAAAGTGAGCGCTCGCGCGAGCAAAAAGTCGAGTGGATGTGGTTGAGTGTTGACCCCTTGGCGGAAAAATATCCGAGTATCTCGCCATATGCGTATGTAATGAATAATCCAATTAGGTTCGTTGACCCTGATGGTATGAGAGTTGCCGATCCTGGAGACCTATTTGCTTCGATTGATGATGCGGCAACTGATTTCGGTGTCTATTACAATGGTCGATCAATTGTTGGATATAAGGAATTTGGTTCAACAATCTATGAAGTCAAAAAAGATGATAAAACTTACTATACTTATTCTGAAGCTGGCAAAGGCAGTAACGATGGTGTAAATGTATCACCATCGCCAACAGGTTCTAAAGATGTAGCGGATGTTCATTCCCACGGCGGTTATGAAAAAGGTTATGACAACAATAATTTTTCAGGAACTGATACTTCAGATAATGATCGAACAGGATTGGTTGGATATGTAACAACACCAGATGGATCGGTTAAGAAATATGATCCAAGTACTAAAAGTACAACTACAATAAATGTAAATAAGATACCAAGTGACCCTAATGACCCTGGACGAAAGAATAATATACATCCAACCGAGGATCCTTCAATTAAGTCAGCTACACAAAAGATTAATGAAGCTGGTGGAGTTCTTCCAACGCGGGAGCCACCAACGATTAATAATAATGAAAATTTTAAAATAAAAATGTAGTATGAAAAAAACAGCCATAACCTTATTAGCCTTTTCATCATTAATTGTTATTACATTATTGATAACTTCATTTCAAGAAAATATGGACAATAAAACTGATTACGTTCCGAACGAGATTACTGCAATTAAAATAGCAGAGGCTATATGGTTGCCAATTTACGGGAATAAAATACTTGATAAAAAGCCTTTTGTTGCAAAGCTTGAAAATGATGACATTTGGGTAGTACAAGGAACTTCAAATACTCAAAAAGGAGACGTCCCTTATATTGAAATAAGAAAAAGTGATTGTAAAGTATTAAAAGTAATTCACGGTAAATAGCAAATATAATTTGCAAACAAAGCCTTGCAGAAATGCAAAGCTTTTTTGTTGTAAGATACTCTGTATTTTCATTTTAGCTATAAAACACCAAATAAATTGATTATTGTTTTTTATTCTGGCACAAGTTCCAACAGTTCTTTAAGTTCTTTGTCTGTTAAATTTTCCTTGTCAGATTTATCGTAAATAGTAAGTAGATAAACGGTAGTATCGGCAATTACAATGTTAGTGATTACTCTGGCGCCACCACTTTTTCCTTTTCCTTTAGATTTAATGGCAAGGCGTATTTTATAGCAGTTGTTACCAAGAGTTGTACCTTGTTCAGGATTTTCTTTTAAGGCTTTAATTAATTGTACGTATTCCATTTTAAGAGATGGAAATTTTTTAGCTAATTTCTTTAAGTTTTTTTCAAACTTAGGTATGGTTTTAACGCTATAATTCATGGATTAAATCTTCAGCGTTACGAGCTTCTAATTTACCTTCTCTCACCAATTTCAATTCTTCAACAGCATCTTTAATATCTTGCATTACATTGGCTTTAGCGTTAGAAATTTGAGTTGCTTTTTTTACAAAAGAAAAGTTTTTTAACACTTCCATAAAGAAAGATGCTTTACTGTCTTGTATCTCTAATAATATTTTCATAACACACTTTGAAGTTTTGTTTTAGTAATAAACGCATCTAAAAAAGTAAACACCATTTTTTTGTCGTCTGCATTTAGCTTGTTTATTTCTTGAATTTTATTTCTTGTGTTTTTGTCCATTTTTTCTTCAGCGTCACCAACAAGATAATCTAAGGATACATCTAAAGCGTTTGCTAATCGTTTTGCTACTTCTATAGATGGTATGGCGTCATTACGTTCATATCTTCCTACAATCTCACGAGAGACTTCAATATTTTTAGCTAACTGGTTTTGCGACCAGTTTTTTAGTTTTCTTAATTCAGTTATTCTGCTTCCTAAGTCCATAATAAAGCACTTTTGAGTATTCAAGTTTACATTATGAAACAAATATAGTCAATTATAGTTCCAAATAAAAAGGATAGTTCTTTGTTTAATTGAGAACAGAAGTTTACATTTGTGCTTTAAAGTTGACTAAAATTATTTTAAACTTTTTTTATAAATGGAAATAGCAGACATAAAATCAAATCTAACCTTAGCCACAGTATTACATTATTACGGATTAAAGACCGATAAGAACAACCGTTTAAACTGTCCTTTTCATCAAGATAAAACACCAAGCTTCCAAGCCTATTACAAAACCCAAACCGCTTATTGTTTTAGTAGTAATTGCAAAACACACGGCAAGAGCATGGATGTAATAGATTTTGTAATGCACAAAGAGAATAGCACCAAACACGAAGCGTTGAAAAAATGCAAAGAAATTTTAGGCTACCAAAAGCCCAATAGTAAAAAACGTTACCAACCCGATTTAAGCAAGAGTCAGTTTTTAGCCAATATGTTCCAATATTTCTGTAACGCAGTACATAACAGCAAACCTGCCAAACAATATTTAGAACAAAGAAATTTAGACTTTAAAAAATTAGGGTCTGGCGGCTCGCCAGTTGGTTATAATGCTGGACAGTTCCATCACGGAAAACGTAAAGACGAAACCCTAATAAATCAATGTTTAGAATATGGTTTGTTAATCGATAAAAATATTGTCGGTAGAACTGGAAACAAAGCCTATAATGTTTTTGGTAAATGGTGTATCTGTTTTGCTTTAAAGAACTGCCACGGGCAGACCGTATCATTATATTTTAGAAGCACTTTAGATAAGAAAACAGCAAAACATTTTTATCTGAAGAATAGACAAGGTTTATATCCAAACTATCCCAATCCAAACACTAAAAAACTGATATTAACCGAAAGCATTATCGATGCATCTTCTCTGCTTCAAATAAAAGCGATTACAGGTACTTACAGCATTTTAGCGTGTTACGGAACTAACGGATTAAATGATGAAATCCTAACAGCTATAAAAGACTTGAAACAATTAGAAGAAATCATTTTTGCTTTTGATAATGACACAGCTGGTAAAGAAGCGATACAGAAATATTGTAAAATGTTGCTTGAGATATTACCAGGAATAAAATTAAGTGTTTTAGAGCCTATAAATAAAGACATTAACGAAACCTTACAACTGCATAACGATACTATTTTTATAGAATTATTAGATAAGAGGACAGATTTTATTTTTTCAAATGAAGCTATTATAAATGAAGAATCTAAAGAGCCAATTATTGATAACGCAATCGACTTTTTAAGTCGTAAAAACCTCTTAAAGAACCTAAATATCCAAATCGGCAAAGCAGGAATAGTAGGCGAAGAAAATAGCAGATTATTGTTGTTTATGATAATTATTAGCTACTTAAATAAAAGTCCATTACACGCATTGGTACAAGGTAGTTCTGGAAGTGGAAAGACACATTTAATAAGCAGAATAGCCGATTTAATGCCACAAGAAGATGTACTTCGTTTTACAAGAATAACAGAAAGTAGTTTGTATAATTGGGGAGAATTTGATTTGTTCCAAAAAGTAATAATCATAGAAGATTTAGACGGATTAAAAGAAGATGCGTTGTATGCTTTACGGGAATTTATATCTAATCAAATATTGCGAAGCTCTGTAACCATAAAGGATAAAAAAGGAAATAATAAATCGGCACACAAAATAGTAAAAGGACAATTTTCATCCTTATCAGCAACTACAAAAGGAGAAACCTACGAGGATAATATGAGTAGAAGTTCTTTAATTGCAGTCGATGAAAGTAAGACACAAACCACAAAAATCATCAACTACCAAAACCAAAGAAACGCAGGAGAAATCGACCCAAACGAAGCTAAAAGAGCAGTCCATTTTATACAAAGTTTAGTGCGACAATTAAAGGTTTATGAAGTCATTAATCCGTATGCCACACAATTACACTTACCAGAGAAAGTACATAAAATAAGACGCTTAAATGAAATGTACCAAGCAGTAATAAAACAAGTTACTTTTTTAAATCAACATCAAAGACAGCTTACTAAACACAATCAATTAATTACAGAGATAGAAGATATAGAAGAAGCTACAGAAATCCTTTTTGAAAGCATTGTTTTAAAAGTAGATGAATTAGATGGAAGTCTCAGACAGTTTTTTGAACGCTTAAAAAAGTATGTAAAGAATGATAATCAAGATTTTATTTTAAGAGAAGTAAGACAACATTTAAACAGTAGTAAAACACAAGTTTTTAGATATATGCAGACCTTAACCGAGTTGGAATATGTAAAACAAATTGGTGGTTACTCAAATAAAGGCATTAAATATAAAATCTCTTATTGGGATAATTATCAGAAACTTAGAGCAGAAATTAAAGATTATTTGCTATTACAAATCGAACAGCTACGACAACAAAGCAAATAATTACGGAACGCTACGGAACACCAATGGAACGTTAAATAATTTTTTAACTTATTGATATTTAAATAATTATCTACCAAAATATAGTTAGTGTTCCTAATTCCAGAATATTGAGTAAGCAAAAGCATCATAAGTATTAAAAAGGTCATAAAGAATTTATATTGAGCGCAGTCGAAATATGGGAGCACCAAGCAAACATAAAATCCATACAGAAACGTATCAAAATTATGCTATAAATTACAAAAAGCATTTAGATATATTAGGCTTAAATCATCAGACTACACAAACCAGATATTTATATTTAAAAGAGTTTTTTAGTTGGTTAGAATATCAATATTTATTTAAGATAGAAGAAGTAACCACACAAGATATATCAAGCTATCACGAGTATTTAAAAGTCAAAATAAGCCAAAGGACAAACCTACCAATCAAGCAAAAAAGTAGATACGACCATATGCGAAATCTACAACAGTTTTTAGGACATTTATTAGACTTAGGAATTATAAAAAGTAGTCCAGCTTCTCATTTAAAATTTACTAACCCAACAGAAAAAGTAGAACGTTATATTTTTACTCAAAACCAAATAAAAGAACTCTATAGAGTAGCAAATAATCAAGAAATAGCATTATTACATATTGGTTATGGTTGTGGATTACGAGTACAAGAATTAAGCGATTTAAACAAAGTAGATATTAGAATTACAGAACGTTTAATTATTGTAGAAAAAGGAAAGAACAGCAAAAGAAGATTAGTACCAATCAGTAAAAAAGTAGCTGAAGAATTAGAACTATTTATTTTTTCAAATGAAAATAAAAGCAATGCGATTTTTATAAATAACAAAGGCTACAGAATGCAAGAATGGACTTTTAACAGCTTACTGAAGAAACTGATTAAGCGAACTGATTTTGGGAATAAATTGCCTGCAGAGGCGCTCTGCAAAATCGGCATCCATAATTTACGACACTCAATAGCCACACATCTTTTAGCAAACGGAATGAAGCTGGAGCAAGTACAAACCTTTTTAGGACATAGCCATATCGAATCCACAGAAATTTATACACATATCTCACAAAATCAAATCAATAATCTATATGATAACTCTTCATAATTATTTAAAAAATAAATACAGTAAAAGCACATTAAAAAGCAACTTATACAACATTAAAAAGTTTACAGATTATTATGGCAAACGTTCAGAGAAAGCCAATTACAAAGAGGTTTTAAATTATATTGCTTATTTACGAAAGAACTACGATTTAAGCCCAAAAACCTTACGACATCGATTATATGCTGTAAAAATATACTTCAATTATTTACTGGAAGTCGGCAAAAGAAAAGACCATCCTTGTAGTGAATTATTCTTAAAAGATAAGATAGATAGAACCATTGCGGTAGATAATCTTTACAGTCCAGAAGCCTTAGAAAACTTCTTTAAAAACTATAAAATAAAGAAGAAAAAACAGTTACTCAATAGAAATAAAATAATAATCAGTTTACTCATTTATCAAGGCTTAACAGTTAAAGAAATAGCAGAATTACAACTACAATCCATAAATCTAAATACTTGCGAAATCCATATAAAAAGCGGTTACAGACAGCAAAAAAGAACCTTACCACTACAAGCCAAACAAGTCCTTTTATTTTTTAATTACTTAGAAAAAGATAGAAAGAAGTTACTTAAATACAATCTTAAAACTACAAATGAAACCTTTATTTTAGGACAATATGGAAATGAAATAAATCCTCACAGTATTAGTAGAATTATCAACCAAAACCGGAACGAAAGCCAAAAGATAAAACCAATCAAAATCCGGCAAAGTGTTATTGCAAATCTTCTAAAAAAGGAAAACGACACAAGATTAGTCCAGGTTTTTAGCGGACACAAAAGAGCTTCAACAACAATCGCTTACAAACAAACAGAATTAGAACAGTTACAAAACGCAATAGAAAATTATCATCCGATAAGTTAAAAAGCTTCGCTTGTTCCTTCGTCACAAGCTCGCAAATAAAAACCAATCATTACGCAAAATCCCACACAAGATAAAATCCAGTTTTTTCGTTCCTCAAAATCCCCTGTATTTTATCTTGTTCCGCTCGCCACACTTCTATGGTTTTTAAGTCACATTTTTTGTAAGCCAACGCACAAATAGCACTTTATAACTTGCTCGTTCCTCACAATTATAAACAGCTATCGCCAACGCTCGAAAACAAAAAATCCGCCATAAAAACCATCCCAAGCTATGTTACATAATAGAAGTTATAATAGCAAAATGCTTCTCAAAGGTACGCTTCGCTATGTTAATTTATTCTGTAGTTATAACTGCTATTATGTAAAATATCCGCACTTCCAACGCTTTTTTCCACCGACTTCTGCCAGCGCACTACGATTGATTTAATATTTACTTCGTAAGCCGACACACCGAATTTGCACAAAAAAAGCTTCACAAAAAGACAGCGAGCGAAAAAACTCGCCTTACTTCTTTGCTCGTTTTTTTGCACAACTCGTTCCGCCAATCTTTGTGTCGCTCTATGCCGCTTGGCAACATTTTAAAAAGCCGAAGATTGCCAACGCTCGAAAAAATCCACCGCTTAAATCTTCGTCTTTTTAAAACGAAAAACTTCGGAACGATACTTTTTTTTCAAATGAAATCTTCAACTGAAAAAATAAAAGTATATTAGGAACTCTAAAAATGGGATGCAGAAAACTCACATATCGCACAGAAAAAACGCTACACATAGTGAAAAGTGAGCGCTCGCGCGAGCAAAAAGTCGAGTGGATGTGGTTGAGCATTGACCCACTGGCAGAATTTATGAGAAATCAATCTCCATATAATTATGCTTTTAACAATCCTATTTATTTTAGTGATTATGCAGGAACTATCCCCTGGCCGATTCCTTTATTTTTTAACAACTGGAGAAGGAAAGCAAGACCTGATGAATATTTTGGCTATATACCTAATAGAGGTAGAAACCATAATGGATTAGATTTAAACTATTCAGGAGGAAGAAATACTGATTATGGAGCACCAATTGTTGCTACACATTCAGGAAGGGTTTCAAGAATAATCCCTTTAAGTGCAAAAGATTCAGGAGGTAGAATTGTAGTTATTGAATCTCCTGATGGCAGTTTTTTAACTAAATATATGCATTTAAGTTCAGTAGTTGTTCAGCCAGGAGATGAAGTTGCTGAAGGACAAACCATTGGTTTAATGGGAGGTTCCGCTTATGGAAAAGAACTGGGGAGTTTATCACATTTACATTATGAAATCCACAAGCGTAATTCAAATGGAAGTTATACAGCTATAAATCCCTGGCAAAATGGAGCTCCTATTGACCCTCAAAAGTGGGTTCCAAGACCAATGGAAAGTGCAAATTATTATTTTGATAGTACTTTGTTGTTTTTAATATTTAATAATACAACTGGTAGCGAAGATTCTGATACGTCTGATTCTAATGGTAATTCCGGTAGTTCAAATAATTCATCAAGCAGTAGTACTTCAACACCAACAGTTACTCCATTACCTACCATTCAACCGGGAACAGTTGTTCCGGTAAGCCCACCACTTAATCCGGGCTCAATAATTGTTACCCCTCCGACATCTACTCCAAATCCATTACCTAAAAAATGTGTTGGCCCGGACGGTACCTTAGTAAACTGTTAAAAAAATAGAAATTATGAAACAATTAGAAATTATAATCATTAGCCTATTATTTTTAGTTAGTTGCAAAACAGGTACATCTAAAAAAACAGATACATCGGTTTCTTCTAAAGATTCAATTAATATTGAGAAAACCGTAAAAAAGGAACCTTTAAAAAAAGACACTATAAAGCCTTTTAAAATGCCCAAGAACTGTGGAGATACTACATTCGATATTTTCTTTGAGCGTTTTGGTAAGGATAGTATTTTCCAAAAGAAAAGAGTTAAATATCCTTTAAAATGGTTATATTATGAAGGTCTTGAAGATAGTAAGCTTATTGTTGAGATGACAAATTATAAGTCATATAGGTTTTTTAACTTTATTGAAGATAAAAACGCCTTTAAAAAAGAATATGGAGCTTTCGAAGTAGTAAAGCTAAAAGAAAGAGATACAATAATTTATCAAAGAAGGGGCTTAGATAATGGGCTTGCAATAGATTTTAAATTCAAAAAAATAGATGACTGTTGGTTTTTGGTAGAGATATTAGATAAATCTACTTAAAATAGAGTAATTATTATTGGCAATATTAAGAGCCACATTCGTAATTTGTTTGTGGCTCTTTTTTCAAAAGTTGTTATGCTTATGAAAGAAAAAATATCGTTAAAGAAATTACGTAAGCTTACCAGAGCATACCCCACCAGATATATTGTTTTTGGAGGTTGTGTGATCTACAATGGTTGTTTGGGATCAAGCAAAAAGTTTGTGGAGTAGGTTAATTTTTTAGAGTTTTGGTTTAAAAACTCAAATGCATACACAAGAGCTCCTGAAGCATTTTTTACCCGAAGGTATTTTAGATTACTTTGAACTTAAAGAGGTAAAAGATTCAACGAACAAACTTACTTTGGTTTTAGAAGAAAAACCTATACAACCAGATGAGTTATCTCATCGTAAATTACATTCCAAAGGATTTTACCCAGTAGTAGATATTCAAGATTTTCCAGTACGTAACAAGGCTTGTTTTTTACAAGTAAAACGTAGACGATGGTTAGATGTTGATACCTCAGAAGTATTCTCAAGAGATTGGAATTTGGTAGCAAAGGGAACTCGAATGACAGAAGAGTTCTCTCTTTTTTTAAAGAGGCTTGTTAGATAGTATTCCAGTAAGTTGTAAAAGTTTATCTACCTACTATCACCTTAACGGCAAGCGATTAGAAGAACAATATCGCAATCATTTAAGTAACTTTTTGACTTGGGATCAATTAGCTCATGCCGACCAATGGCTGCTTTTTAAGAAGAATATAGGAACTCATTTAAGTATTGATGAAGTAGCATACTCAAGGCGAGCTCTATACAGTGATTACCAACAAAGCAGGTAAAGGAAAACGAGGCAGTTTAGTAGCCATAGTAGCTACCACACAAAGTGAACGAGTCATAGAAGTGTTAAGGAAAATTCCAAGTAAAGACCGATATTTAGTAGAAGAAATCACTTTGGATATGGCACCTACTATGGAAAAGATTGCTAAAAAAGCCTTTCCTAAAGCTACTCAGGTCACAGACCGATTTCATGTACAAAAACGAGCTAGATGGTATGATAAGGTAGAAAAATCAGAGTTCAGTAAAAGTTTTGGAACAGTAGCTAGATCAATACAAAGTCATTATCGAAGCATCTTAAATTTCTTTGATAATAGAAGTACCAATGCTTCTGCTGAATCTTTTAATGCTAAAATAAAAGCTTTTAGACTACAATTTAGAGGCGTAAGATCTGTTCCTTTCTTCCTATTCAGACTATCTAAAATTTATGCGTAAAAATCTAAATCCCACAACTTTTTTGCTTGACCCCTAATTAGCGACAAAATACTGTATGAAGTTCAAAATGAAGATTTTGGACTTGAAGGTTTTCATCTTGCTGAACAAAAAATAAAATACGGACTATCTCTTTTCAATGACTATGACCATCTTGAAAAGTTTGAATTGCACAGTCGAAGATACATAGGAAATAAAGCAAAATTGACTAACTGGATAATGAAAATTATTCAGAATGAAACTTCGGGAACCGACACTTTGGATATGCAACAAAAAATGGTACAAAAAGTTAAGCTACATTTTTGATTTGATATAATTTTTCAAATTCGATGATATTTTTGTAACCAAGAGCAGAATGTCTTCTGTATCTGTTGTACCAAGTTTCTATGTATTCAAAGACTTTAATTTGAAGACTTTTGTTGGATATAAACTTATTGTCTATCATTAGTTCTGTTTTGATTGTTTTAAAAAAAGATTCAGCTACTGCATTATCCCAACAGTTTCCTTTTCTACTATACTGGGTGTTACATGATAACTTTTAAGGATATTAACAAACGCATGAGATGCGTATTGTACACCTCGATCAGAATGAAAAATCATACCTTCACAAGGCATTCTGTTGTTTACAGCCATTCTCCATGCAGCAATGATAGTTTGTCTTGCTTTGAGTCCATTGCTCAAAGACCAACCAATGACTTTACGATCAAACAGGTCAATAATTACCGTTAAGTACAGCCATCCTTGTGCAGGCTTTAAATAGGTAATATCAGAAACCCATTTCTGTGCAGCAGCGGTAGCTTTAAAATCTCTATCCAATACATTATCAGCTACTGGATATTGATGCTTAGAATCTGTCGTGACAACAAATTTCTTTTTACGAACTGCTTTAATCCCGTGTTTTTTCATCAATCGTGCTACCCTAGACCTAGATACTTTAAACCCTTTAGCTTTGAGTTCCTCTGTAATTCTAGGACTTCCATAAGTAGATTTACTTCGCTCACAGATACGGTGAATCTCAGAGAGTAGCATACGATTTTTTCCATCTCTATCTGATGGAACATAATTCTTACTCCTGTAATAACTGTTTCTACTAATTTTAAAAATTTTACACATCTTCCCAACCGGATATTCTCTACTGTAATCTTTGATAAATTTCAATACTTCCGATCGCTCTTGGAGAAGATGCTCACGGCATTTTTTAAGATATCCCGCTCCATGGTAACATCCTTGAGCTGTTTACGTAATCGCTCTAACTCTTTCTGATCTTCTGTGAGTTGTTTGACGCCATTACCGCTAAAAGCTAAATCAGGACGCTGTTCTAATTCTCTACGCCATCTGTAAATAAGATCTGCACTGATTCCCAATTCCATGGCAATCTGCTTTGTGTTACCTCGTACATTGCTTAATTCTACTGCTTTAATTTTAAACTCTTTACTGTATTTTATTCGTTTCATATGGTTAAGTTATTTTAGATAAAATTAGCTTAACTCTTTGTCACTCTAAATGTAGCAAGTCCACTTATATCTGTCTTCGGAAGTATTTGTTTTTGGAAATGAAAAATCCGAAGAAAAAATAGGGTTCATATTTCCTTCCAGACTTAACCCGGAAGAAGTGTTACTGAACTTTGGTATTAGTTATAAATTATAACTAAAAATTACAAAATAAAATAGTAAACTATTTAAAAAATGAAAGCAAAAATTCTAAAAACAAGCCTGATTAGTAGTAATGACATTATAGAAATTACCGAAGTAAGATTTGATATTAAAAAAACGGTTGCTACCCACAATCGCCTGTAAATACAAAATACTAACGCAAATTATCAGTAACTATTAAAACCAAAAAAATGAACAAACTATTTTTACCATTACTTGTGGGCTGATTTTAACATCAATTACCCTAAACGCACAAAAAAGAGATTCCGGGACTATTGAATTAATACCAAACATTGGTTATTCCAGATCATTTTTAAGTGGAGATGAGGTGGATGGTTTAGATTCAAGAGATGCATTACAATTTGGCGTAATTGGTGATTATTACTTTAATGATCGATGGAGTATTAGGTCCGGTCTTTCTTATTTTAGTATGGGAGCCTCTGTTTCCGGCTCCGAATTACAACCTGTTCTTGGCTCTGAATTACGATTAGATTTACAATTAGGTTATTTAAACATACCGATAAACGCAAACTGGCATTTTGGAAGTATGAGAAAATGGAATTTGAATTTTGGAGTTACACCGGGATTTTTATTAAAAGGAGATATTAATGGACAAGATGTAAAAGATTTTTATAAATCATTTCAACTGGCAATTTCTTATGGAATAGGATATAAGATAGAAGTATCTGATAGTTTCAGTATCTTAATTGACGGTCAGGGTCTGTTTGGAGTTACAAACATTTTAAAAGATTCAGATGATTTTACGATAAAAAATACTGGAAATAGTATAAATGTCGGTGGTATATTTAGCTTTTAAATCAAATAACTATTGCCAACAAGATATGTAAAAAATAGTACATCAATCTGCTACTTTTCATATACAAAATCGTTATAGCATGCATTGACCCGTCCTGAAATATGTATACAAAAAACAACAAGTATATGTATAAAAATGATGGATATGTAAGACGTTATAGTGAGAGTTTTAAACTCAAAGTATTAGCAGAACTTACCAAAGGAAACCATTCCAAAAGACAAATTGCCTTAACTTACGGCATACAATCTAGTACGATAAACGTATGGATTAAAAAATATGACCGTAAAGATTTAATGAACACCCGTGTAACCGTGCAAACAGACGACGAATTATCCCGTATTAAAGCCCTTCAAAAAGAGCTAAAACAACTCAAAGATCTTCTTATTAAAAAGGATCTAGATAAACTTGTGAATGATAGTTATCTTGAAGTAGCTGCTGAAAATCTTGGCTATAAAAATGTTGAAGAATTAAAAAAAAACTTAAACATAAAGCCTTAATGAAAATAGCACCGATTAATAGAAAAAAAAGAAGGTACGCCATCGCTACTATTTGTAATGCTTTCGAGTTAAAAAGAGATGCTTATTACAAATATCAAAAAAGGTTTGTTCTTAAAAAACAAATAGAACAAAATGTAATAATGCTTGTTAAAAAAAGCAGGAAAACATTACCCAGAGAAGGTACTAGAAAGCTAATGAAATCCTTACATAATGATTTTAGGAAACAGAATATAAATATAGGTAGAGACCAGTTATTTAGAATCTTAAAAGAAAATAATTTGTTAATTAGAAGGAAAAAATATTCTTCTAAAACAACCAACTCTTACCATCGTTTTTATAAATATAAAAATATCATAAAAGACCTGATCATTAATAGACCTAACCAAGTTTGGGCTTCGGATATTACCTATATAAGAACTATAAATGGATTTTGTTATTTAGCACTTATTACTGATATGTATTCAAGAAAAATAGTAGGCTATGATATTAGTGATAGTTTAGAACTTAAAGGCTGTGTTAGAGCTTTAAATAAAGCTATTTATCAAACTAAAAATACCGAAGAAATCATACATCATTCTGATAGAGGAATACAATATTGTAGCAATGTTTATACTCAAATTTTGAAAAGAAAAAAGATACAAATCAGTATGACCCAAGAAAATCATTGCTACGAAAACGCAATGGCCGAAAGAGTTAACGGAATTTTAAAAGATGAATTCTTCCTCGACCAAACATTTACAAATATCAATCACGCCAAAAAAGCAACAAAAAATGCAATCAAATTATATAATAATAAAAGATTACATTTATCTTTAGATTATAAAACACCTAATTACGTGCACAAAAATGTAGCATAAATTTTAATAATTAACTGTAGCCCTATTTTAGGACGAGACACATCTTTTTGGCGTAGGCATCATAGACAGACCAATCCCTATGTCTGTTGAGTAAAACTTTACAACTTTCAAACTTTTTAACTTTCAAACTCCATTAGAAAACAAACTCAACTCTAAAATAATTTGTTTCTTTGCAGTATAAACCCGAATTCTGTATTAGAACTTCGTAATGAAGGTTGAAATTGTGATAAAATATAACGTTTTCTGAAATGTAGCGTAGCACCGCTACGGTTCATTTCAAAAATGAAGTGAAGCGATATATTTTGAAACAATTTCAAGCTGTAATAGATTTTCTAATGCAGAATTCGGGATAAATTACCGAAGACAATGAAATACGCAAAAAACATATTAGAAACCATTGGAAATACGCCTTTGGTAAGGTTAAATACGGTAACTAAAGAGGTAGATGCGCTGGTACTGGCAAAAGTAGAAACCTTTAATCCCGGAAACTCCGTAAAAGACCGAATGGCCTTAAAAATGATTGAAGATGCGGAAGCTGACGGCCGGTTACAACCGGGCGGAACAATTATTGAAGGAACTTCGGGGAATACAGGGATGGGCTTAGCACTGGCAGCCATAGTGAAAGGATACAGGTGCATATTTGTTATTTCGGATAAGCAATCCCAAGAAAAAATGGATATTCTGCGGGCAGTAGGAGCAGAAGTAGTAGTTTGTCCTACGAATGTAGAGCCGGATGATCCGAGATCCTATTATTCGGTTTCTAAGAGATTGGGAAAAGAAATTCCCAATTCCTGGTATGTAAATCAATATGACAATCCTTCAAATGCTGTAGCTCATTATGAGCAAACAGGGCCTGAAATATGGGAACAAACCGAAGGAAAAATCACACATTTTGTTGTGGGAGTCGGAACAGGAGGAACCGTTTCCGGAACTGCCAAATATCTAAAAGAGCAAAATCCGAATATCAAAGTTTGGGGAGTAGACACCTATGGTTCAGTGTTTAAAAAATATCACGAAACCGGTATTTTTGACGAGAATGAAATCTATCCGTATATCACGGAAGGGATAGGCGAAGATATTTTACCGGAAAATGTAGATTTTAGCCTGATTGACGGTTTTACAAAAGTTACAGATAAAGATGCTGCCATATATACGAGAAAAATTGCAAAGGAAGAAGGTATTTTTGTCGGAAACTCTGCAGGTGCTGCCATAAAAGGATTGATTCAGTTAAAAAAACATTTTACAAAAGATGATGTAGTAGTAGTACTGTTTCACGATCATGGAAGTAGATATGTAGGAAAAATGTTTAATGACGACTGGATGCGTGATAGAGGTTTTCTGGAAGAAAAAATGACTACCGCAGCGGATTTAATTAAAAACCATATAGATAAACCCTTGATCACCATAAAAACAGAGGAGTTAGTTGCTCATGCAATTGAACGGATGAGAGCATATAAAATATCTCAAATCCCTGTTGAAGATACCGATGGTTTGGTAGGGTCCGTAGACGAGTCGTCTTTATTAAGACATTACTTGGAAGATGAAAATATAACTACCAAACCTATTAAGGATATCATGGGAGCAGCATATCCCACTGTATCTAAATCTACCTCTATAGCAAGTATTTCCAAATTAATTACTAAGGATAATCAGGCGGTTCTGGTAGCTCTTGAAGAGAATAAACATCATATTATTACGAAGTACGATATTATTAATGCCATATAAAAAACCTAATCGTCTATAAGGTAATTTCAGGTACTTTTCTTTTGGATAAATCTCCTCAAATAATACACTAAAATTTGAATCCTTGAATTATACCGTTTCGGGTTAAAAAGTTTCAAAAACTAATAAAAAAACAGTTATTTTTAAATGATATTGAGGTCAACCTCACAGATCTTAAAGACTGTGAGGTTTCGTATCATTTGACTCTATATACCCGTTGTGCATTTTGATAAAATTCGTCAATTCGAGTAAATTTTTCGATTGAAAATGAGAAAAATTTATATCGAGAATAGAATTTTTGCTCTAAATATGTTCTCGATACGATTTTTCGTAGCTCAAAATCACTCGAATTGACGTTTAAATTTACTTTTTAGTTCAAAATGCACAACGGGTTCTATATTTTAAAGGATATGTACTACTTTTTTAGTTTTAAAGAAATCTTCCGAAAAATAGTCAGAAAGTTCATAAATGGTCGCTTTGGGAAAATCTCGTAATTCTTCTGACAGATCGCCTCCTTTTAAATATAATATCCCATTTTTAAGGTTATGGCGTTGTTTTTTATGTATTTTGTTTTTAGTCCATCGAACAAATGTTTCCATTTGTGCTACGGCTCTGCTAACAATAAAATCGTAGGTATCTGCTACCTCTTCCACTCTTCCATGTGTTGTTTTTACATTTTGTAATCCCAGCCCTGTGACAACTTCATTTACAACTTTGATTTTTTTACCAATACTGTCTACCAAATGGAAGTGAGTTTTCGGAAATAAAATAGCCAGGGGAATCCCGGGGAATCCACCTCCGGTACCCACATCCAATATTTTAGCATCCGGCAAAAATGTTATGATTTTAGCGACACCTAAAGAGTGCAATACATGACGTATGTATAATTCATCTATATCTTTCCTGGAGACTACATTAATCTTCAGGTTCCAATCTTTATACAACTCTTGTAATTTCAAAAACTGTTCGATTTGAATACCGGTAAGGGCTCTAAAGTATTTTGTTATAATTTCCATAAATAAGGATGCTGTACAAAAGTAAGTAAACCTATCAATTCTTTTCTTTAAATGAATCATTCTTTCTAATGATTTGACATAGTAAATTCTTCGCTTTTATCTTTCTCTAATGCCATAATTATTACTTTCTTTGCAAAACAAGAAAAATAACTCAACTTATCGAAATGGAGCACCTTTTATCTGACAGAATTAATAGCTTACCTGTTTCTCAAACATTGGCGATGGCTGCAAAGGCAAGAGAGCTAAGGGCAGCAGGAAAAGATATTATTAGTTTGAGTTTGGGCGAACCTGATTTTAATACTCCGGATTTCATAAAAGATGCTGCCATTGAGGCTATCAACCAGAACTATAATTCGTATACTCCGGTAGATGGTTATTTGGAATTGAAAGAGGCTATTTGTGTGAAATTTAAGAGAGATAATGATTTAGTATATACGCCCGGGCAAGTAGTAGTTTCCACAGGAGCTAAGCAATCTATTGCAAATGTGGCTCAGGTATTGTTAAATCCCGGAGATGAAGTGTTATTGCCTGCTCCTTATTGGGTAAGCTATGCTGCCATTGCTACTTTGTGTGAGGCCAAATATGTAGAGGTTCCGTCTTCTATCGCTACTGATTTTAAAATTACTCCCGAGCAGTTAGAAAATGCGATTACGCCAAAAACAAAGATGGTTTTCTTTAACTCTCCCAATAATCCTAGCGGAACGATCTATTCCGAAAGTGAATACCGTGCTCTGGCCGAAGTTTTAGAGAAGCATCCTCAAATTTATATCCTTTCCGATGAGATTTACGAGCATATCAATTATGGCACAAAACCTTTTAGCTTTGCCAATATTGAAAGTATGTATGATCGTACCATTACTGTAAATGGATTGGCTAAAGCTTTTGCTATGACCGGATGGCGAATCGGGTATATCGGTGCTCCGCAATGGATTGCCAAAGCGTGTAATAAAATGCAAGGTCAAATCACATCGGGAGCAAACTGTATTGCACAGAGAGCTGCCATTACTGCTGTTCTGGCGCCGGTTTCCAATATACAGTACATGGTAGATGAATTTAAATCTCGCCGGGACATGGTACTGGATTTATTAAGTCAAATTGACGGGTTTACGCTCAATGTTCCCGAAGGAGCTTTTTATATTTTTCCGGATGTTTCTGATTTCTTTGGTAAAACACTAAACGGAGTAGCCATCCGTAATGCTACCGATTTTTCTTTATATGTATTAGAAAAAGCCAATGTAGCAACCGTTACCGGGGATGCTTTTGGAGCTCCTGATTGTATCCGGTTGTCTTACGCTGCCTCCGTAGAAAATTTACAGAAGGCCATTGCTAGTATTAAAAAAGTGGTGAATGATACCGATACCGTTTAATTGTTTAAAAGTTTAATTGTTTAAAAGTTCTTCACTCACAGGCGAAATCTAAAACACTAAAAAACCTGCTTTTATGCTCATTAATCTACATTGTCATGTAAGAACGAATTGTTAGATTTCAATTGAATAGTGTCATCGTCTTTCTGCATAGCTGTTTTGGATTTACTAATTGCTATATTTGTTCCGTCCAGATTTACTCCTAATCTTTTATATGCCGGCTGACGCTCAATTTCATCAATGCTTTTATTTACTTTATCGGTAAACTTATAATTAAATCCTTTCATTTTTTGTCGGCGTTCTTCAGCCCTGTCCTGTAATTCCGAAATCGTCAGGCTCAAAGGAGAGACGCTCTCACTTTCTGTTTCTATTTCAATTGGAGGTTTGGTGGTTTTTAGTTCAAACTGTAATTCTTTTTCAACCATTTCATCTTTTTCAAAAAGAGTTGAACTTTTAGTAATAGTTGGAGTAGCGTCAAAATCTTCCAATACATATCTTTTTTCTTCTGTTGTAATTTCAACGGGGTCATTGACTTCCATATTTAAGATGGTATCGGTTGTATCAGTATGTGCTGCCTCTACCGGTTTTATCTTTTCATCAGCATGTACCGGAAAGTCAAATACTAAATCTGTCTGTAATGGTTGTGGTTCTTTTGTAATGGTTTCAGATATATCCGAAGTTGTATCTTCCATATTTACAGGCATTTCTGTAATAATGAAATCATCTTCGGGAACTTGTTCCACAGAAATTTCTTCATAAACCACATCCATATTTTTAATCAGCTTAGAAGCAGGAATAATAGCTGCTTTTTCTTCTTCAATTTCACCTTCCAATACATGTACAATTTTTTCTGACGGTGTACATATGGGTTCATCTATAGCAGTGCTTTTTAGTACCGTTTTTTCAGAAAAATCGTATGTTGCCTTTTGGTCTTCCTCTAATGTATGAATGATTTTTTTTGCTTCAACATTAGCAATATTACTTTGCTGGTCGGCTGCAAAACCCGTAGCAACTACCGTAATGGAAATAGCTTCTTCCAATGCTTCATCTTCTCCGATACCCATAATGATATTAGTATCATAACCTGCTTCTGCCTGAATAAAATCATTGATTTCTCCTATTTCATCCAGCGTTACCTCATCTGATCCGGATACTATTAATAGTAATACATTTTTAGCCCCTGTGATCTTATTATCGTTTAATAATGGGGAGTCCAATGCTTTTGTAATAGCATTTTTAGCCCTGTTAACACCGGATTCTTTAGCAGATCCCATAATAGCGGTTCCACTGTTAGACAGCACTGTTTTTGCATCGTGCAAGTCAATATTTTGTTTATAATGATGCGTGATTACTTCAGCAATCCCTCTGGCAGCCGTAGATAATACTTCATCTGCCTTAGAGAAACCTGCTTTAAAACCTAAATTTCCATAGACTTCTCTTAGCTTATTATTATTAATTACTATTAGGGAATCCACGTTTGTACGGAGTGAATCGATTCCTAATTGGGCTTGTTTTGAGCGCATTCTTCCTTCAAACTGAAATGGCATCGTAACAATTCCCACTGTTAAAATATCCATATCCTTGGCAATCTTTGCAATAATAGGAGCGGCTCCGGTTCCCGTACCGCCTCCCATTCCTGCCGTAATGAATACCATTTTGGTCTGGGTATTCAACATTTGCTGAACTTCTATAATGCTTTCTTTAGCTGCTTGTTCTCCTACTTCGGGATTGGCTCCTGCTCCTAATCCGGCGGTTAGATTGGCTCCTAATTGAATTTTATTAGGAATAGGGCTATTCTCCAGGGCCTGTGCATCCGTATTACAGATGACAAAATCTACCCCCCTGATATGTTGCTCAAACATGTAATTTACGGCATTGCTGCCTCCGCCGCCAACGCCAATTACCTTAATGCTGTTAGATTGTGATTTTGGCATGTCAAATAAAATGTTATCAAATTCTGCACTCATAATAACTTTTTATGGTATTTATATCTAATTTGTTTTATTCTGCGTTGTCTAAAAAATCTTTAAGTCCGTCTGCAAACTTTTCAAAAAATGATTTTTTCTTCGTTTTTGGTTTTTCTTCTACTGCAACTTCTTCAGTATTTACGGCTCCTTCGGAAACGATCATTTCCTGATCTTCATCCGGTGTTTTTTCCAAGCCTTCCATTAAGAGCCCTACTGCTGTGGCATAGGACGGACTAGATAACATTTCATCGGATTCGCCGGCCAAATGCTCATTGGGATACCCTATTCTGGCATCCATTCCGGTAATGTATTCTACTAACTGGCGTAGATGTTTTAACTGAGATCCCCCGCCTGTTAACACAATTCCGGCAATGAGTTTCCCCTTGGTGGTTTCATGCCCGTAATTCTTAATTTCCAGATAAACATGTTCTATGATCTCCTGTACTCTTGCATGTATTATTTTAGATAAGTTTTTTAGTGTAATTTCTTTTGGTTCCCTTCCTCTTAATCCGGGAATAGAGACAATTTCGGTTTCTTTATTCTCTCCCGGCCATGCAGAGCCAAATTTAATTTTCAACAACTCAGCTTGTTTTTCTATGATGGAGCATCCTTCTTTAATATCTTCCGTAATAACGTTTCCTCCAAACGGTATGACTGCCGTATGACGGATAATACCATCTTTAAAAATGGCCAAATCCGTAGTCCCTCCGCCTATGTCAATCAAGGCAACTCCTGCTTCCTTTTCTTCCTGACTTAATACTGCCGCTGCCGATGCTAATGGTTCCAGGGTAATATCAGATAATTCCAATCCTGCACTCTTTACACAGCGTCCTATGTTTCTAATGGACGATACCTCCCCTACCACTACATGGAAATTAGCTTCCAGCCTACCTCCGTACATTCCAATGGGTTCTTTAATATCTGCCTGGTTGTCTACTTTATATTCTTGCGGGAGTACATGAATGATCTCTTCTCCGGGTAGCATTACCAGTTTGTGTACCTGATTTACAAGATTGTCAATATCATTTTCATCAATAACTTCATCTGCGTTAGCCCTTGTAATATAATCGCTATGGTGCAAGCTCCTGATATGCTGGCCTGCTATGCCTACTACCACATTTTCTACTTTATGTCCGGAAATACTTTCGGATTCTTCTACAGCCTGCTGTATGGACTGAATCGTTTGTGTAATATTACTGACAACGCCTCTTTTTACTCCTAAGCTCTTCGCTTTTCCAATACCTGAAATCTCTAATTTTCCATATTCATTTTTTTTACCAATCATGGCAACAATTTTAGTAGTTCCAATATCCAAACCAACAGCTATTTTGTTGTTTTCCATTTTGATTTTATTTTGTGCACACCACCTGATTGTGATATGTTAAATTTATGGTTTTATATGTTTTCATTTTATCTTCTAAAAATGCTTTGCTATAAAACGCTTTTAAATTGAAAAATTTTTGCTTCAACCGCTCACATTTACCAAAAACAATTATATAATCTCCGCTACGTACTCGAATTTCAAATTCTTTTTTGTTTGTTTTATGAATTCCTACCACTTCATTTTTTAGAAAATCATCTTTATTAATTTCTTTTAAAAACCGGTACACTTCTTCTAAATCTGCGGGTGTTTTTACACCAAAAACTACAGGCACTCTGGCAGAGTAATGTAATGAAACAGGAAGTTTTACACCTTGTTTATCAATATAATAAGGTTTATTGGCATTCATCACCCTTGCTATCGCCTCTCTCTGTTTTATCTGTACATTTAAAACATTTCGAGCCGATAAAAAAACCACTGCTTTTTCTATAAAAGGGTTTGCCAGAACCGTCTCTTCTAACTGATACAAATCTATCATAGATTTTGCTTGGTTTTTAACATGAAGTTTATTTTGTATTAACAATTTATTAACCATAGTATCTGTTAAAAAATAGTTTCCTTCTTCTTTAAAAGAAATATGAATTTTATGAATTTTTTTACTGTAATTCTTATGTTTTGTAAAACCGTATAGTAATCCCAGAGCGATAATCAAATCAAATAACAGTATGTATTTCAACATCTTCTTTAGCTTCATAACAGTATGGTTTTGGAAAGTTGGTTTTTTACTTTTTCCACCAGTGTGCTAATATCTCCTGCTCCCAGCATGAGTATTATTTTTGCCTGAGCATCGGAAATGTCTTTTACGATAGCAGTTTTTGTTGTTAACTTTTTATCACGAAGTGTAACTTTATCTAATAACCAGCCGGATGTAATACCTTCAATCGGCTTTTCCCTTGCCGGATAAATATCCAATAGCAAGAGTTCGTCAAACAACGATAAACTCGCTGCAAAATCAGCTCCAAAATCTCGCGTTCTGCTAAACAAATGCGGTTGAAAAACTGCTAAAATTTTATCTTCCGGATACATTTCTCTAACTGCACTTTCCACTGCTGTTATCTCTGTAGGATGATGTGCATAATCATCTATTAACACCAAATCATCTGTTTTTATTTTGTATGAAAATCGCCTTTGCACTCCCTTAAAAGATGCTAATCTTCTTTTGATAATGTCGACGGAAATTCCATATACATCTGCCATTGCAACTGCAGCAAGCGCATTCATGATATTGTGCCTTCCCGGAAGTTGAAATGTCACGTTCTTAATTGTTGTATTCGGTGTTTGTATATCAAATTGATATGCACCGTTCTTAGTAGTTACATTTAATGCCACGTAGTCTGCCTTTGCTTCTATGGCATATGTCAAACTATCCATATCTTCCAGTTGTTTTGCAATGACGAGTTGTTTGGTAACCTTATTTGCAAATTCTTTAAAAGATTGTTTTAAAGCATCGTGCCCTTCATAAATATCCAAATGGTCGGCATCTATAGAGGTTATGCAGGCTATATCCGGAGAGAGCTGCAAAAAAGATCTATCGAACTCATCCGCTTCCACCACTGATATTTTATCTCCTCCCGCAATTAAATTTGACCGGTAGTTTTCTGCAATCCCACCTAAAAAAGAAGTGGCATTTTCAGCATGCATGATATGTCCTAAAATGGCTGATGTCGTTGTTTTACCATGTGTTCCGGCAACTGCCAAACAGTATGTTTTTTTGGTGATTTCTCCTAGTATTTCTGCTCTTTTTAAAACGGTAAATCCTTCGCCGACAAAATAATTATATTCCGTATGATTTTCAGGGATTGCCGGTGTATATACGACCAACGTTTCTTTTTTATTCAGAAATGAAGCCGGAATGCGATGTATAGCATCTTCAAAATGAATGTCAATTCCCAAAGATGTTAACTCCTCGGTAATAGTAGAAGGAGTTTTATCATAGCCTGCTATATTTTTTCCATTTAAAGCAAAATATCTGACCAAAGAACTCATTCCTATTCCTCCGATTCCTATGAAATAAATATGTTGTATCTTTTTAAAATTCATTTTTTGTATACCACTTCATTTCAAATTAAAGTCATTGCCTGTTTATTAATTTTTCAACTTCGTTTACAATTTTATATGTTGCATCCGGCAAGGCCAATGCAGTTATATTTTCGCTTAAATTTTCCTGTTTTCCTTTATCTTTTAATAAGGTTTCAAAAACAATAGGAAAGGTATCTAATTCACTTTCTTTTAACAAAATAGCCGCATGCTTGTCTGAAATGGCTTTGGCATTTTTTGTCTGATGATCTTCTGCTACATTAGGTGATGGAATAAATATGACCGGTTTCCCGACAATACAAAATTCCGAAACCGAAATAGCGCCTGCCCTGGAGATTATAATATCTGCTGCAGCATAAGCCAAATCCATCCGATCTAAAAAAGAATGTACTTGTACGTTTTCCCATTCGCTGTGTTTTTTATATGCTTCAAAATACAGCTTCCCGCATTGCCAAATCAATTGTATGTTTAATTCTTTAAACAAGGACAGGTTTTTATCCATTAACTGATTTATTCTTCCGGCACCTAAACTTCCTCCCAATACTAACAAGGTTATTTTCTTTTTTTTGACATTAAAAAAGGTGTTCGCTTCTTTTCTTTTCTTTTCTTTATATACCTTTAATAGCCCCGCTCTAACAGGGTTGCCTGTTTTAATAATTTTGGCTGCAGGGAAAAACCGTTCCAGATGGTCATACGCCACACAAATTTTTTGTGCTCTTTTACTTAGAATTTTATTGACTATTCCGGGATAAGAGTTCTGTTCTTGCAGTAAAGTCGGAATTCTTTTTCTTACCGCCATCATCAGTGCAGGAGCACTTGCATATCCTCCTGTGCCAATGACGATATCCGGTTTAAATTGATTGATGATATTATTTGCTTTAAACAAACTGTAGATAAGTTTAAACGGAAATCCTATATTTTTTAGCGTTAATCTTCGCTGCCATCCATCTATCCAAAGTCCTTTTATTTCATATCCTGCTTCGGGTACTTTTTCCATTTCCATTTTACCTTTTGCGCCCACAAAAAGAACAGCGACATCCGGATATCTGTCTTTTAATTCATTGGCAATGGCCAATGCCGGGTAAATATGCCCTCCCGTACCTCCTCCGCTTATGAGTATTTTCATCAATGGTTTCATATCTACTTCCTTTATAATTTTTTTGGAGCTATAATGTTTCGTGTAAAATATCTAATGGGTTATCATCTAAAATAGATACCTCCGTTTCATTTTTGGAAGCACTTACGCTTAAAATCATTCCTAATGCTACGCATGTCATCCAAATAGAGGTTCCTCCGCTACTAATTAAGGGGAGTGTTTGTCCTGTTACCGGTAGTATATTTGAAGCTACCGCCATATTAATACAGGCCTGAAAAACAATAGGCAAACCCAATCCAATAACTAGTAAAGAACCAAAAATGGTATTGGCTTTTTTAACGGTAATAAGAATCCTGAAGAGCAATAAAAAATATACAAAAGCAATTAGCAGTGCTCCCAACAAACCGTATTCTTCAACAATAATGGCATAAATAAAATCCGAAGAAGACTGAGGCAAAAAGTTCTTTTGTATACTTTTGCCGGGACCTTTCCCGAAAATGCCTCCTGTTGCTATTGCTATTTTGGCTTTTTCTACTTGATAATTTTCAGCACCTTCAGGCTTAAAAAAGTTTTCAATTCTATTTTCCCAGGTTTGTAACCTGTCGGGCATTGCGTCCGGAAATGCCTTTGCAACCAGCATAAAAAGCAATAATCCTATAGTGCCGGCTCCGAGAATATATGCAATATATTTTAACGGATATCCTCCGATAAAAGAGACTACAATGATCATACAAAAAATAATTGTCGTAGTAGAAAAATTTGCCGGTAAAATAAGTATGAATATCAGCCCTACGGGCAACCACAGTTGCCATAAACTTTGCCTGAAAATAATTGTTTTTCCCTTATTTTTTGCCAGATATCTGGCTACGTATGTCATCAGTACCACACCTGCTAATGTAGAAGTCTGAAAACCGATGCCTATAAACGGAATACGAATCCACCTGCTTGCATATACCCCTCCAATAGTAGTTCCTTGCAGTAATGTATAGATCAATAATATAAAAACTACAGGTAACATAATGACCGAGCCCCCGCTAAAATAGCGATAGGGAATTTTATGAATAAGGTAACTGATTAAAACCCCTATCATTAGTAATACGATATGTTTTATCAAATAACCGAGAGTTGAACCCGACCCCACCACATATACCAAATTGATACTCGCACTGTATATAGGCATAAAAGAAAAAATGGCCAGTACAGCTACAATGGCCCAAATGGTTCTATCTCCTTTTATATGTTTAAAAATCGTTTTCATTTATTCTTATCACCTATAACGTAGGGAGTCTTAAATGCTCTTTATCTTTCTATAATATTACCCTGTTTCTATGATGTTAACTTTTATTTTTCTCAGAAAACAATGTTATCCCCTAGTGTTATAAAAAAATCGAAAGAACTTGAAACTTTCTAACTTTCAACTGCTTTATAAATTCCTGACTGCATTTTTAAATTGCCTTCCTCGATCTTCATAATTCTCAAATAAATCAAAACTTGCACAAGCCGGAGATAGCAATACCGTATCTCCTTTTTGTGCTATTTTGTAGGCTACCTTTACTGCTTCTTCCGCACTCACTGTTTCAACAATCATGTCAGTTACATCACTGAAAGATTTTAAAATTTTCTCATTTTCCGTACCTAAGCATACAATTGCCTTTACTTTCTCTCTTACCAAAGGCAGCAAATCATCATAATCATTTCCTTTATCTACTCCACCAACAATCCAGACAGTAGGTGTATTCACGCATTCCAAAGCATAAAACGCAGCGTTGATATTAGTCGCCTTTGAATCGTTAATGAATTGTACTTCATTTACTTTTTGTACATGCTCTAATCGGTGTTCCACTCCTTCAAAATTCGAGAGACTTTCTCTCAAATCGTGATTTCTAACCTTTAACAATTTTGCTACTAAAGCAGAGGCCATTGTATTTTTAATATTATGTTTTCCTTGTAATGTTAGTGTAGCAATACTCATGGTAAATTCTTCTGTATTTAGTTTTATTTGTATATTATTATTTTTTAAAAATGCTCCGTACTCTATTTCTTTTTCCAGTGAAAAAGGTACTAACCGGGCATTGATCTTATGTTTTTTTAGCCACTGATCAATAGTCATGTCGTCTGCATCATAAATCAAAAAATCTATCGATGTTTGGTTTTCCGTAATTCTGAATTTGGATGCTACATATTTGTTAAAATCATATTCATATCGCTCCAGATGATCAGGTGTAATATTGGTAATGACAGCTATATGGGGCTTGAATTTCCGGATTCCGTCTAACTGAAAGCTACTGAGTTCTATTACGTAGTTCTCGTAAGCGTTTTGTGCTACCTGCATGGCAAAACTATTTCCAATATTTCCTGCAATACCTGTATGAATTCCGGCTTCTTTTAAAATATGATGTGTTAATAAGGTAGTAGTTGTTTTTCCATTCGATCCCGTAATACCTATCAGCATGGCATTTGTGTATGTTGCAGCAAATTCAATTTCCGATACCACAGGTATTTGATGAGTATTTAATTGCTGAACTATAGTTACCTTTTCCGGAATACCGGGACTTTTCATCACCATATCGGCATGTAGTATTTTTGCTTCGGTATGTTGATGTTCTTCAAAATCGACCTTATGATGTAACAGTACTTTTTTATAATGACCGGCAATCGCATTTTTATCGGAAACAAACACATCATATCCTTGTTTCTTTGCTAAAACTGCGGTTCCTACTCCACTTTCACCTCCACCGAGAATTACCAGTCTTTTCATTTGATAATTGTTATTTATTTTGAATTCTGTTTTTCATTTTTTATTTACGGGTTTTTGTTCCATACATTATATCTTATCTCAATTTTAATGTTACAATTGAAAATACGGCTAACAGGATTCCTATAATCCAAAAGCGGACAACAATTTTGCTTTCGTGGTACCCGGACTTTTGAAAATGATGGTGAATGGGCGACATTTTAAAAATACGTCGCCCGACTCCCAATTTCTTTTTAGTGTATTTAAAATAGGATATCTGTAATATTACCGACAGGTTTTCTATGATAAATATGCCTGCCAAAATGGGTAGTAATAATTCTTTTCTGATAGCAATGGCAATGACTGCTATCACCCCACCTATGGCCAGACTACCCGTATCGCCCATAAATATTTGAGCAGGATAGGTATTATACCATAAAAAGCCTATCAAAGCTCCTGCAAAAGCAAATATGTATACTGTTATTTCTCCCGAATTCGGGATATACATTATATCCAGATAATCTGCGAAAATGATATTTCCGGATATCCATGCAAAAACTGCCAGAGAGACAACAATAATTGCCGAAGAACCAGCTGCAAGGCCGTCTATTCCATCTGTCAGGTTTGCACCGTTAGAAATTCCGGTTACAATAAAAATAGTAATTGCAATAAAAACAATCCATCCGTATTTTTCAAAATCCTTTCCAAAGACAGTGAGTGCTTTGGCATAATCCAGCTCATTGTTCTTAAAAAACGGAACGGTGGTTTTTGTGGATTTGCGGGCTTCTCCAAATGCTATTTTTCTCCCATCGGTTTGTGCTATTTGTTGATCTTCCGGTAATTGCTCTTTAATGGTAACTTCTTCATGAAAATAGAGCATGCATCCGACAATTAAACTCAGACCTACCTGACCCAGTACTTTAAATTTTCCTTTTAATCCGCTTTTGTCTTTTTTAAATACTTTAATATAGTCATCTAAAAACCCGATAAAGCCCATCCAAACCTTAGTAATTAGTAAGATAATAACGTAAATATTGTCTAATTTACACAGCAATACAACCGGTATCAGAGTTGCCAGAATGATCATAATTCCTCCCATAGTCGGGGTTCCTGCTTTTTGTTTTTGACCTTCCAAACCTAAATCCCGTACGGTTTCTCCTACCTGTTTTTCCCGTAGTATCCGAATGATCTTCTTTCCAAAAACAGATGAAAACAACAGCGATATGATAAATGCCATGGCAGCGCGGAACGTAATGTATCGAAATAGTCCTGCCCCGGGAAAGTGAAATTGATTTTCTAAATATTCGAATAGGTAATAGAGCATTTACGGGTTTTTATTTATTGAAAACAGTTTTTTATTTCTTCTACATCTGAAAAATAGGTTCGTACGCCATTTATTTCCTGATATGTTTCGTGCCCTTTCCCTGCAATTACAATGATATCTCCGGAATTTGCCATTTGATATGCTGTTCTAATCGCTTGCTTGCGATTTAAAACAGATAGTGTTTTCTTATAGTTTTCCGGAGTTACTCCTGCCTCCATTTGTTCCAGAATAATTTGAGGATCTTCTGTTCTTGGGTTGTCAGCAGTAAAAATTGCCTGATTGCTTAATTGCGAAGTTATATATGCCATTTTTGGCCTTTTCAAAGCATCTCTATCTCCTCCGCAACCGACAACTGTAATGAGTTTTTCGCTTCCTGTTCGGATATCATTTACAGTTTGTAACACATTTTTTAGAGCATTCGGAGTATGTGCATAATCTACTATTGCCGTAATGTTATTTTCCGAAATGATATATTCAAATCTTCCCGGAACACTTTCCAATTCACTTATAACCCGTAATACTTCTTGTTTTTCCAGCCCTAACAAATCTGATACCGAGATAATTGCCAATAGGTTATAGCTATTAAAAACACCTGTTAATGCAGTCCAGATTTCTATCCCTCTGTAATTGATCAGTGTCCCTGATATTCTTTTTTCAATGATCTTCGCTTTATAATCTGCATGATTTTTAAGAGCATACGTTTTTTTCTCCGCCTTTGTGTTCTGCAGCATAATGACTCCATTTTTATCATCGGCATTGACTAGTGCAAATGCATTTTCAGGTAGCAAATCGAAGAATGTTTTTTTTATATCCCTGTATGCAGCATAGGTTTTGTGATAATCCAAATGGTCATGTGACAGATTTGTAAAAACTCCGCCTCTAAAATTCAGTCCTTCTGTTCTTTTTTGATGAATTCCGTGTGAACTCACTTCCATAAAACAATAGTCAATACCTGCCTTTACCATTTCATGCAAATAGCGGTTAATGGTTACCGAATCCGGTGTGGTATGTGTTGTTGGGTATTCTTTATCTCCCACAAGTATTTTTACTGTTGAAAGCAATCCCGTTTTTTTTCCCGATTTTCTAAATAGTTGATACAGTAAAGAGGCTACGGTTGTTTTGCCGTTGGTTCCTGTTACACCGATCAATTGCAATTTAGAGGACGGGTTGTCATAAAAATTTGCGGAAACAATTGCCAATGCAGTAGCAGCGTCCCCGACTTGAATATAGGTAACATGCCTGGTTCTGTTTTTTGGAATTACCTGACAAATGATAGCACTTGCGCCTTGTGTTATGGCTTCCGAAATATACCTATGCCCATCTGTAGTCAGCCCTTTTTGAGCTACAAAAAGTGATTTTTCAATTACCTCCCTGGAGTCAAAAACTATTGCAGAGATAGGAATATCAACCTTTCCGTAAATAGTATCAACCGAAACCTTGTGCAATATGTCTTGTAGTAATTTCAACTATAATAATTTTAAAACAATGGTTTTTCCTTTCACTAATTTCTCTCCGCTTTGTATGGATTGCGATTGTACTTTTCCAACACCAAACGTCTTTATTTTTAGGCCGATATTTTCTAATAAAGGAATGGCGTCCATGACCGGCATGCCACTGACATCAGGCACTTTTGTATAGTTCTTTTGTATCTTTTCATGATGAGCAGTATACAGTTTTTCTATACTCTTAAAAGCTTCTTTATGAATATCCACCTCATCATCAACCGGTGTATTTGTATATATTTTTTGAGCAATTTCTTTAAATACCGGAGCTGCAACAGTGGCTCCGTAATACCCCTTTTCCTTGTTAGGATCATGTATCACAACAATACAGGAATATTTGGGTTTATCCACAGGGAAAAAACCCGCAAAGGAGGCAATATACCTTTCACCTGAGTATCCTCCCGGTACGCGGTTGCCTTTTTTATCTGTATAAGAGGTGATATATTTTTTTGCCGTACCTGTTTTTCCTGCCATTGAAAAATTCGACGAATAAATATTGTCTGCAGTTCCTTTTAATACTACATTTTCCAGTACTTTTTTTACTTTTCTAATGGTTGACGGTGAGGCTATCTGTGAGCGGATCACTTCAGTTTTAAAAGTTTGAGTTGTTTTATTTTGATGTCGCAATTCTTTAATAAACTGCGGTTTTACCATTACACCGTCATTAGCAATGGCATTATAAAAAGTCAGCATTTGTAATGGTGTCAGGGAAATTCCATATCCCCATGACATCCACTCCAAGGATGTTTTATACCAGTTTTTTTTGTCTTTGGGGTTTCTTATATAAGGGTTCCCCTCTCCTTTAATAGGGATCCCTATTTTTTCTGTCAACCCAAATTGTTTCATTTTGCTGTAAAACTTTTCCGGTTGATGGTCGTAATGTTTTCTGATGAGTTTTACAATCCCCACATTGGAGGAAACTTCAAAAGCTCTTGCCGCAGATATTATTCCATATCCTCCCGTCTGAGAATCTTCTACTTTGTCTCCATGAATAAATATTTTTCCTCTTTCGGTATCAACTACCGTAGCGGTATCAATCATCTTATCATCTATGGCAGCCATCAGGCTTGCAAGTTTGAAGGTAGAACCCGGTTCGTGAGCTTCCCAGATGGCATAGTTTCTTTTCTCGTAGTATTTTCCTTTAGGCGTTTTTCCCAGGTTTGAAATCGCTCTTATTTCACCAGTGGCGGTTTCCATCACCACAGCGCATCCGTGATCCGCTTCAAAATATTCCAGTTGCCTAAGCAATGCATGGTGTGTGATATCCTGAATATTCACATCAATCGTAGTAATGACATCCGATCCGTCTAACGGCTCTTTTTCATTGACATCATTAATGGGTTTCCATTGGTTTTTGGCTATTTTTTGCTTCCATCGCAAACCATTTACACCTGTCATCTCATCTGCAAAAGCTCCTTCAATTCCGGCTTCTCCTCTGTAATCATGATAGCCAATGGTTCTTTCTGCTATTTTACCGATAGGGTGTTCGCGAACCGTTTTGTGCTCTGCAATAAAACCTCCCTTATAAATGCCCAGTTTAAAAATAGGAAATGTCTTCATCTTTATATATTCATGATATCCTATATTTCTCGCAATTAGCAGATAACGATTCTTCTTTTTTCTTGCATTTCGTATTTTTTTATAGTAATAGGCTACCGATTTTCCTAATAATGCTGACAATGATTTGGATAAAGCCGCTATGTTTTTATCAAAAACTTCTTTTTTTACTGTCATTGCATCCATTCTAATGGTATACTTAGAGACAGAAGTGGCTAATAATTTTCCGTCCGAAGAATACACATTTCCTTTGTTTGCATAAATCGTATCCTGTCTTTTTGTAATTTCGGTAGCAAGTTTTTGATATTTGTCTCCTTCCGTATACTGAATGCTTACTACTTTAAAAACAATCACACAAAGAAAAACGGCCATGAAAGCAGCTATCATGTAAAACTTTGTCAATATACCCTCTTTAAATGTGTTCACAGTATTATTCTTTTTTTGAAATGACTCTTATTTTGGTTGGTGGGGTATGGGTTGGAAATAGTCCTATTTCTTTAGCCTTTTGCCTTATATTCGATTCCATTTTCATTTGCATCAAAAGAGTTTCGGAAGCTATATACGCTTCTCTTAGTGCAATCCTTTTTTTATGTAACTCCGAAATTTTTACTACTTTCTTATCTGCATCATGTGCACCGGAAATCATCATTAACAGCAGCAGCACTATAAAAATGATGATTCGCCAATTTTTAAAAGCAGATTCATCTGTGAGAAAACTTCCTCTTAAAACATCATATATGTTCTTTCTGACCTTTGGCATTTTAAGTATTTAAAGTTGCAATTCGTAATTTGGCACTACGGGCCCTGTTGTTTATTTTTATTTCTTCCGGTGCAGGGGTAATGAGTTTTCCAACTTTTTTTAGAGGTTCATTGGTATTGCCAAAAAAATCCTTTTCGACTTCTCCGCTAAACGTACCTGTTTTAATAAATCTCTTAACCAACCTGTCCTCTAAAGAATGGTATGAAATAACACTTAATCTCCCATCATTTTTTAATAAATCCGGCACTTGCCGTAAAAAATCTTTTAACGCCTCTAACTCTTTATTTACTTCAATTCGAATAGCTTGAAATAATTGCGCTGTCATTTTATGTTCTTTTGAAACAGGTATATATCTTTTCAAAACCTGCTTTAATTGAAAACTTGTTTCTATCTTTTTATTTTTTCTTTCCTCTACAATAGTTTTTGCTATTTTTCTTGAGTTTCTCAATTCTCCGTATGAGGAGAATATGTCGGATAGTTCTTCTTCCGAATATTCATTGACAATTTTTTTTGCCGAAACAGCAGATTTCCGATTCATCCTCATATCCAGATCGGTATCAAATCTTGTAGAAAACCCCCTCTTTGCCGTATCAAATTGATGGGAAGAAACTCCTAAATCAGCCAAAATTCCATCTACTCTCCTAACTTTGTAAAATTTCAAAAACCCGGAAATAAGTCTAAAGTTCCCCAAAATCAATGTAAATCTTTCATCATCCATTGCATTAGCCAAAGCGTCCCTATCCTGATCAAAAGCAAACAGCTTCCCTTTTGGTCCAAGTCTTTTTATAATTTCTCCCGAATGACCTCCTCCGCCATACGTAACGTCCACATAAACCCCATTTTCTTTTATAGCTAAAGCAGCTACACTCTCTTTTAGTAATACGGAACTATGATAATTCATTCATATCCGTATTTCCCATGACCTCTTCTGCCAGTGAAGCAAAATCAGAAGCAGATACATCTACTGCTTCTTCATAATTGTCTTTATCCCAAACTTCAATAATATTGATAGCCGAAGACAATACTACTTTTTTATCAATATTAGCAAAGCCATATAAATCTTTCGGAATCAATAATCTACCGGACACATCTAATGCTATCATTTTTACTCCGGCAGTAAACCTTCTGATAAAATCATTGTTCTTTTTCACAAACCTGTTTAGGCCGTGAATTTTCTGCATCATTGCATTCCATTCCTGCATAGGATATAACTCCAGGCAGGGTTGAAAAACGCTTCTTTTCATTACAAATCCTTCTTGTAAGATAGGTGCTAACTGTTTTTTTAGAGCAGCAGGCAACATCAACCTTCCTTTGGCATCTGCCATACATTCGTATGTTCCTGTTAAATGTACCATCTCTTTACTCCCCGGATTTTAGTTCAAATGTAAAAAAAAAATACCACTTTTTACCACTTTTTACCACTTTGTTAATAAAATTTTAAAAAACAACTTTTAAATAATCCGGAAACTGATAATTCAAAATCGATGGATTCTTATAAAAAAGAATTACATTTGCCGCCAAGTTCAATGTATAGACAATGACTAAAAATCTTATCACTGAGGGAGGGTACAACTATATTGAAGCCGGTGAAGGAAGATCTATCATAGTTCTTCATGGCCTGATGGGAGGGCTCAGCAATTTTGATGAGGCTTTTCAACATTTTTCAAAAATAGGATATAAGGTCTTAATGCCTGAACTTCCGTTATACACTTTACCACTTCTAAAGACAAATGTTAAAAATTTGGCGAAGTTTATTCGCAACTTTATAGCGTACAAAAACTTAAAAGATGTTATTTTGCTGGGTAATTCTTTGGGAGGTCATATAGGTTTGTATTATACCAAACATTACCCTGGGGATATTGCTGCTTTGGTACTTACCGGAAGTTCCGGTTTGTATGAAAAATCTATGGGTGACAGCTATCCAAAAAGGGGGAGCTATGAGTATGTCGAGCAAAAAACCAAAAGTGTTTTTTATGATCCAAAGGTAGCTACGAAAGAGCTTATTAATGAGGTTTACAAAATTGTTAATGATCGAAATTCCGTCATCAGGACATTGGCAATTGCCAAAAGTGCGATCAGACACAACATGGCAAATGATCTGCCAAATATAAAGCAGCCTACCTGCCTTATCTGGGGAAAACAAGACCATGTAACTCCTCCTGAAGTAGCGGAAGACTTCCATAAATTACTGCCGGATTCCGATTTGTTCTGGATAGATAAATGTGGTCATGCTGCCATGATGGAAACTCCTAAAGAGTTTAACTCGATATTGGAAAAATGGTTTCGGGAAAGAGATTTGTAGCTAATGAAAATTAAATCTGCCGATTTTATCATTAGCAATACGGATGTATTCAAGTGCCCCAAAGACAGCATTCCGGAATATGCTCTTATCGGACGATCTAACGTCGGAAAATCCTCATTGATCAATATGTTAATGGCGCGAAAAAATTTAGCAAAAACATCGGGAACTCCCGGGAAAACTCAACTCATCAATCATTTTAAAATAAATAATGAGTGGTTTTTGGTAGACTTACCCGGTTACGGGTATGCTAAAGTTTCTAAAGAAAAGAAAGCTGGTTTTGGGTATTTTATTAAGGATTATTTTAAACGAAGAGAACAATTGGTATGTGCTTTTGTTTTAATAGATTCCAGGCATGACCCTCAAAAAACAGATCTGGAGTTCATGCGGTTTTTAGGAGAACATCAAATTCCGTTCTGTATTGTTTTTACGAAAGCCGATAAGTTGGGAAGCTCAAAACTGAATAAACAAATTACTTCCTATAAAAAAAGATTATTACACACCTGGGAAACCGTTCCTACTACTTTTATTACTTCCTCACCTTCCGGGCTTGGGCGCGATGAATTTCTAACATTTATTCATAAAGTCAATCAGGATATTGCGGATGATTTTATGTAACTTCTATGCATTCTATTAAGGGTATGTTATCTGTTTTATACGAAGACAATCATATGATTATTGTCAATAAAAAAGCCGGAGATATTGTGCAGGGCGACAGAACAGGAGATATTCCTTTGAGCGAGTTGGTTAAACAATATCTAAAAAAAAAGTACCACAAACCCAATGATGTTTTTTTAGGTGTCGTACACCGATTAGACAGGCCCACAAGCGGCATTGTATTATTTGCCAAAACTTCTAAGTCTTTGAGGCACCTGAATGAAATGCTACGAGAAAAGCAAATACAAAAAACCTATTGGGCCGTTGTTAAAAACAAACCCGTAAAAGATCATGATACCCTTATTCATTTTTTAAAGAAGAATCCCAAAAGCAATAAATCTACCGTTTTTAGTAAAGAAACTCCGGGTAGTAAAAAGGCTGTTTTACACTATAAAGTCATAAAATCATTGACTCATTATTTTCTACTGGAAATCCATCTGGAAACCGGCAGACATCACCAAATCAGAGCACAGCTTTCTTTTATAGGAAGCCCTGTAAAAGGAGATTTAAAATACGGTTTTAATCGGACTGTTAAAAACAGGAGTATATACTTACATGCAAGAAAAATACAATTCATTCATCCGGTAAAAAAAGAAGAAATTCAAATTACTGCTCCTCCTTCAAATGATGTGATTTGGCACACTTGTTTATAATAGGGTTTCAAGTTTGAAAGTTCCGAGTTTAAAGTTCGTTCATTTTTAACAGTATGAGACCTTTGCAGAATTGATTTGACAAAAAAGTTCGACGCCCGAAGAACATTTTCAACCGGAATAACCTATTGGTTTTGAGGATTTAAAATTTTCGAGAAGAAAGAAATCTGAAACTAAATCAATTCAAATGCGGAATATATCACTAACGGCAAAGGTCTCAGTATGGTTTTTTTAATAAAAATTACCGGAGGCTCTATATCCGTTTTTCAAATGACAATAGATTAACCCTTCTTCGCTCTACCCTTTTAAAACACAGGAAAAACACTATTTTCTTATGATATATTGGTTTTATGTAATGATATACACCATTACGTGGACTTGCTACATTTAGAGTGACAAAGAGTTAAGCTAATTTTATCTAAAATAACTTAACCATATGAAACGAAGAAAATACAGTAAAGAGTTTAAAATTAAAGCAGTAGAATTAAGCAATGTACGAGGTAACACAAAGCAGATTGCCATGGAATTGGGAATCAGTGCAGATCTTATTTACAGATGGCGTAGAGAATTAGAACAGCGTCCTGATTTAGCTTTTAGCGGTAATGGCGTCAAACAACTCACAGAAGATCAGAAAGAGTTAGAGCGATTACGTAAACAGCTCAAGGATGTTACCATGGAGCGGGATATCTTAAAAAAGGCCGTGAGCATCTTCTCCAAGAGCGATCGGAAGTATTGAAATTTATCAAAGATTACAGTAGAGAATATCCGGTTGGGAAGATGTGTAAAATTTTTAAAATTAGTAGAAACAGTTATTACAGGAGTAAGAATTATGTTCCATCAGATAGAGATGGAAAAAATCGTATGCTACTCTCTGAGATTCACCGTATCTGTGAGCGAAGTAAATCTACTTATGGAAGTCCTAGAATTACAGAGGAACTCAAAGCTAAAGGGTTTAAAGTATCTAGGCCTAGGGTAGCACGATTGATGAAAAAACACGGGATTAAAGCAGTTCGTAAAAAGAAATTTGTTGTCACGACAGATTCTAAGCATCAATATCCAGTAGCTGATAATGTATTGGATAGAGATTTTAAAGCTACCGCTGCTGCACAGAAATGGGTTTCTGATATTACCTATTTAAAGACTGCACAAGGATGGCTGTACTTAACGGTAATTATTGACCTGTTTGATCGTAAAGTCATTGGTTGGTCTTTGAGCAATGGACTCAAAGCAAGACAAACTATCATTGCTGCATGGAGAATGGCTGTAAACAACAGAATGCCTTGTGAAGGTATGATTTTTCATTCTGATCGAGGTGTACAATACGCATCTCATGCGTTTGTTAATATCCTTAAAAGTTATCATGTAACACCCAGTATGAGTAGAAAAGGAAACTGTTGGGATAATGCAGTAGCTGAATCTTTTTTTAAAACAATCAAAACAGAACTAATGATAGACAATAAGTTTATATCCAACAAAAGTCTTCAAATTAAAGTCTTTGAATACATAGAAACTTGGTACAACAGATACAGAAGACATTCTGCTCTTGGTTACAAAAATATCATCGAATTTGAAAAATTATATCAAATCAAAAATGTAGCTTAACTTTTTGTACCATTTTTTGTTGCATATCCAACGTCTATAATCTTAAATCTGTTTTGGTTATTTGTAGTTTACCAAATTATAAGACTCAAAAATTACCACTAACAAATTGTATTTTTTTTAAACATGTGTCAACAAAAATTAAAAAGACTTAAAGATTTGTTAACTTTTTTGTGTTTTTTTTTGTTAAAAAATTGGAGTTTTAATATTTATTTAAGACTTTTGACATTAATTAATTCAAACAATTATACAATGAAGACAAAGTTTAATGGGATTTTAACGCTATTATTAGCGTTTGTAGTGCAGGTTTCTTTTGCGCAACAAAAGACAATTTCGGGCACTATTACCGATGATTCGGGAGGTTTGCCCGGAGTTAGTGTTATTATAAAAGGAACTACTATCGGAACTGAGACAGATTTTGACGGGAAGTATACTATCAAAACTAACATTGGCGATGTTTTGGTCTTCGCCTATTTAGGCTACCAAACAGTAGAAAGAACTGTTGGAACTGCTAACACTATTAATGTAAGAATGGTTGAAGGAGGTGAAGTACTTGACGAGGTGGTGGTGATTGGTTATGGTACTACGACAAAGAAAGCGTATGCGGGTACGGCATCTGTGGTGAAAGCCGAGAACCTCGAAGCAAAATCGTTTTCAAACGTAACGCAGGCACTGGCAGGTGAAGTTGCCGGAGTTACCGTGATCAATACTTCCGGACAGCCCGGTACGATCGGTACCATTCGAATAAGAGGATATGGGTCTCCGTTAGGAAGCCGTACTCCTTTATACGTTGTAGACGGTGTTCAGTTTTCGGGAAACTTCGACCTGAATTCAATCAATCCTGCGGATATTAAAAGTACCACCGTTCTTAAAGATGCAACGGCCACTGCTATTTACGGTTCCAGAGGGGCAAACGGAGTGGTGTTAATTACCACTAAATCCGGATCTTCCAGTGAGATAGGTTCTATAGAAGTGGATGTAAAAACGGGGGTAAATTCTCAATTAATTCCCAGATATGATGTGCTGACTTCACCGGAAGAATATGTAGGGCTTGTATGGGAAGGCCTATTCAACAGAGGAAGGGTAACCGGGGATCCTAATCCTGTTGCATTTGCTAACGGCAGGTTATTGACAGATAACGGTATTGGTGCCGGCTATAATATGTGGAATGTTCCCGACGCTGCTGCCCTGATAGATCCGGCAACGCGTACCGTAAGACCCGGTACGGCAAGGTTATTTAATCCCGAAAGGTATGCGGATTTATCATTTAGTACCGGTATCAGGACTGAGGCCAATCTTCGTGCAAGCGGAGGTTCTGCAAAATCAAAATACTTTGTATCCATAGGGTACCTGGAAGATGAAGGATACTCCATAAACTCAAATTTTAAAAGATATTCCACAAGGCTTAATCTATCTTCCGATTTAAAAGAATGGATAAAAGTCAGAGCAGGTTTAGGGTACGCATTTTCCGAAAGTACAAATAACGGACAGATTATCGGCTCGGAAAACATATTTGAATTTGCTGATAAAATGGCTCCTATTTATCCTGTATTTGCAAGATTTCCAAATACCGGGGATTTAATTCCGGATCCTGTTTTTGGAGGATCGCAATATGATTATGGTTCGCTGACCGGTGATCTAAATGGTGACGGTATTATTGATGCTGCGGCCGGTGAATTCACAAGAAACCGTCCAAATGCAAATTTATTGAACCCTATCGGTTCGGCAGTTTTAGATTTTGATGGTAGAGACATACATGCCTTTAATGGTAATTTATCAGCAGATGTCAAAATAACCGATGATCTTACCTTTGAAACGAGATTTGGCGGCCAATTCTCCTACTTTAAGAGAAATAATGTTTCAAACCATTTATACGGGACTGCGAGATCAAATACCATAAATGGTACTATTGCAGCTACCACACAAATCAGATGGTCTCAAACTTTTTTACAATTATTACGTTACAAGAAAACGTTTGGAGACCATAATATAGACGCACTAGTTGCTCACGAGACGTATGAAGAACTTTTTCAACAGAATGTACAATCTAAGCGTAATGTAATTGTGTCGGGGTTATACAATTTGAGTAACTATCTGGAAGAAGCAACTCCTTCTACCGGATTTGATGATGGCTCCGGTATTGAGTCTTATTTTTCCCAGGTAAATTATAACTATGCCGGTAAATATTATCTTACAGGCTCGTTAAGAACTGACGGTTCTTCGCGATTTGTAGATGACCCGTGGGGTGTTTTCGGGTCCATAGGTGGTGCCTGGGTACTTACCGAAGAAAACTTTATGGAAAACAGTTTTGTTTCCTATTTGAAAGCAAAAGCTTCCTGGGGGGTTACCGGTGATCAGCAAGGAGTACCAACATCTTTAGGTTTCAATACATTTAATGCTGATTTTGTTGGAGGTGCATTAGCACTTTCTGAAAACCTTCCTTCAGATTCTGGCCTAACGTGGGAGACTTCGAGAATGTTTCAAGCAGGAATTGAGCTTAGTTTAGGAAACTATCTAGATGCTAACTTTGATTTCTACAGAAAAGTTACGGATAACTTATTTTTTAATCAAAGAGTAGGGCCTTCCGCAGGTTTCTCATCAATAAGAGTAAACGATGGAGAGGTGTTGAATTCGGCTTTAGAATTTGACGTAACCGGTCATATCATAAATAAAGAAGATTTTAAATTAGATCTGTCTGTAAACGGGGAGTTTTTAAATAACGAAATGTTAGTGATGCCATTGGATCCCAGTACAGGTACACCAAGAATTATCGATGAAAATTCCAGTTTAGACGGATCCTATGCATTTTCAGTAGGTCGTTCTATTTTTGATTTCTACATGAGAGAGTGGGCCGGTGTTGATCCTGCTGACGGATCTCCGCTGTGGTATCAGTATTACGACGACAGAAATAACAATGGTGTGTTGGATGCCGGAGAGGGAGACTTCTCTACACTTGAAAATGGTAATGCAAGTGCAACAAGTTCTCTGTTTGAATATCAGCAAACAGCAACCAATGCTAATATCCGGAGAGTTGTGACCAGAACGTATGCGAATGCTACTCAGGTATACCTAAATAAATCATTTATTCCCACAGTAAGAGGTGCTTTCAGACTTTCAGGTACATGGAAAGGTTTTGATTTCTCTACGCAGTTTACCTATAGTTTGGGAGGGTATGCTTACGACGGACAATATGCTGAATTGATGAGCGACAGGTTTGGAGCTGCCGGTAATAATTTCCACACTGACATTAGAAGCAGGTGGCAAAATCCCGGAGACATTACAGATGTTCCGTTATTATCCGATAACGCCATTGTGAATTCCACTTCACTGTCTTCCCGATTTATCACCAGCACGGATTTTATAGCGCTTAACAATGCCAGAATTGGCTATACGGTACCCGGTACTTTTACTGCTAAGTCAGGCATTGATGCAATTAACTTATGGGTTTCCGGAGATAATCTTTTCATAGAGACTGCAAGAAACGGGTTTAACCCATCCGTTACGGAAATAGGAAGCTCAGCAAGAAGAATATATGCACCTGCAACAACGATCACATTAGGTGTAAGAGTAAAATTTTAATCTAAAAAAATATCAATCATGAAAAAAATCTTAAAATTAACCTTAATTGCTACTATTCTAAGTACTAGTTTAGGCTGTAACGACGATCTGTTGGATAATAGCGGTGTCTCAGGAGTAAGCCAGCCTACAGAATTCCTTACCTCTGCACAACTTGAGCAGGGGGCATTGACAAATCTCGGAATTCCCGTTGCTTTTGTTAACGGTATATATGCACAGATGATCCAAACCGGTACCGGTGGTACCACCGGACATGATGATTTTGGGCATAAATCATACGATGTATTTAGCGATATGCTCTGCGGAGATATGGCTTTAAGTGCAAGTGTTTTTGGCTGGTACAGAGCCAGTATCACAGAATTTCAGGCTCCGCAAGACTTTACTTTTGGAGATAACAGGCAAGTTTGGCGACACTATTACAGATTGATTAGGTCTGCTAATAACGTGATTCAAACCTTAGGAGGTAATGATGCTACTCCGATGACTACCGACAACCAATATGCCATGGGGCAGGCCAAAGCCATGAGAGCTCATTCGTATTTTTATTTAACACAATTCTATCAAAAGGAATACAATGCTTCCGAGCCCATACTTCCGTTGTATACTGAGCCTATAGGAACTAACCTGGCAAAATCAACTGCTGCTGAGGTATATGATTTAATGGAAAGAGACTTAAGAGACGCTATTTCTCTGTTAAACGGTTTTACCAGAGCAGCAAAAAATCAGGTGAATCAGGATGTAGCCAGGATGTTGTTAGCCTATGTATTGGGTGCTAAGGGAGGAAGTGACGCAGAAGTGGCTTCTCTGACTCAGCAAGTAATCAGCAGCGGTGGTTACAGCATTTTAGCCCAAAACGAATTGGTTGCTGCTGCCGGAGGTGTCAATGGTTTTGACGATGTAAATTCGTCAAGTTGGATGTGGGGTATTGACATTACAGCCAACAATGGCTTAGGGCTAATATCCTGGTGGGGGCAAATAGATGCCTGGTCGTACAGTTATGCCTGGGCAGGAGATTATAAAGTAATGGATCAGAACCTATTTAATGCCATGCCGGCTAATGATTACAGAAGACCTCAATTTTTTAATAACCCTGCGCATAGCAGGCATCTACAGCCTCTGTTCAAGTTTAGAGCCTCTGATGGAATCGGTGCCGGGCCTCAGGTTGGTATTACTGTAGATTATGTATACATGCGTGTAGAAGAGGCTTATTTGTTAAATGCCGAAGCAAATGCAAGAAATGGCAATGAAGCTGCCGCAAGAACCAATCTCCAAGCACTTATGACTAACAGAGTTCCGGATGTAAGTTATATCAATAGTTTAAGTGGTCAAGCTTTATTAAATGAAATTTATTTACAAACTCGTATCGAATTATGGGGTGAAGGTAAAAGTTACTTCGCCATGAAGCGTAATAAGGCTACTACTATGCGAGGATCTAATCACTTATCTTTTGTAGGAGAAGCTATCCCATATAATGATGAGAGAATGCAGTTTGAAATTCCGTTAGATGAAATTCAAAACAACCCTTTCCTTAGTGATCAAAATCAATAAGTAATCAATCTTTAATAATCAGCAAGTGATGAATACTTGCTGATTAATTAATATAAAATTTAAATTAAGATGAAAAAAATCACATTAGTATTACTTGCATTCGTTACGCTACTTTCTTTAAATAGCTGTAAAGATAATGTAACACCTACAGGGGTTAATTATGTCTCATTCGAATCATCGACCTTTGCCTTTGGTGTAGATATAGGGTCAATGAATACAAGGAATATTACTATTTATGCAGCAAATAAAGTAGGTATTGACAGGACCGTAAATGTAAATGTTGTGACTTCCGGTACAACAGCGGATGCCGCTTCATATACGGTTCCTACTACTGTTACCATTCCTGCCAACTCTAATGTTGGAACTCTGAGCGTTACTGTTTCTGATATCAACATAGGTGCCGGAAAAACGATTGAGTTAGCTTTTGGAGAACAAACCGGATTATTTACAGGTGGAAATATCACTTTAAGTGTCAACCAAGTATGTCCTACAAATGAAGTAACGTTAAGGTTAACTTTCGATAACTGGCCTGAAGAAGCCGGTTATAGATTAACCGATAGTTCCGGAGCAACCGTTGAGTCTATGTCAGCCGGAGCTTTTTCATCTGCTCCTGACGGATCAGACTGGAGTAGAGTTCTATGTTTAGCTGACGGTACTTATACATTTACCATTACAGATAGCTACGGAGACGGAGGTACTGCTGTACAAATTACGACCGGAAGCGGTGTACATAGTATAGCTGGTAATTCATATACTTCTAACTCATCCGTAACGTTTACACTTCCGTAAGTTAGTAGAAAGTATTACATTATATAAAAAATAGATTGTCTTTAGGCAATCTATTTTTTATATAATGAACTCGTTTAAAGTTAAAAAGTCTTGAGTTAAAAGTTTGCTCAACTCTTAGAATACACTACAAAACAGCATTCTTTTTTTGAGATAAATAAAAGTTAAAATGGCATCGAACAATCAAACCGACATATTTGGGCTTAGAGCTATTATAGAAGCTATTAAAAATGGTAATGCTATTAACAAAATATATCTTCAAAAAGGATTAAGAGGAGATTTGTTTTTTGAATTAAAGAGATTAATTAATGCTCATGGAATAACTGTTAGTTTGGTTCCTGTAGAAAAACTAAATAAGTTATCCAAAAATAAAAACCATCAAGGTGCTGTAGCTCAAATTTCTCCGATAGCATTTGTCGATTTGGAACATTTAATAACACATATAAAAAATGATCATCAATTGCCTTTATTTTTAGTATTGGATCAGATATCCGATGTTAGAAATTTTGGTGCTATCATTAGAACTGCCGAGTGTACGGGAGTAAATGGTATTATCATTCAACAACATGGCAGTGCGCCGGTAAATGCGGAAACTGTTAAAACATCAGCCGGAGCAGTATTTAAAGTTTCCATTTGCAGAGTTAATCATATTAAAGATGCTTTATTTATCCTTCAAGCCGAAGGTATCAAAACCATCGCAGCAGCAGAAAAAGCCAAAGATTCCATATATAGTGTTAACCTTAATCAACCGATAGCTATTGTAATGGGTTCGGAATATAAAGGAGTAAACCCTTCCATATTAAAAATAGCAGACTATAAAGCTAAATTGCCTCTAATGGGCTCCATAGCTTCTTTAAATGTTTCCGTTGCTTGTGGTGTACTGTTATATGAAACGTTGAGACAGAGAATAAGTTAATTAATCAGGTTACTCTTCTTCTTCCGTATTTCCTATAAAATTGCCATTCTTATCAAAAAGTAAATCAAATTCGGTTTCTGAAAATTGAAACTTCTCTTTTACCGTACCCACTTTTTTGTAGGCCAAAGACAGAAGAATACCCATTACAAATCCTGAAAGATGACCTTCCCAGGACATTCCTTCTTTTATGGGTAAGATATACCAAATCATACTTCCATATAAAAAAATGACTATCAATGAAATTGCTATCAACCTGTAATGCTTTCTAATGATCCCACTAAAAAAAATAAAACTAAATAACAAGTATATGATACCACTTGCTCCAATATGATATGCTTCTCTGGCTATGATCCATGTAAGAAACCCTGTCAGCAAACCTCCTATACACAATACTCTATATGCAATTTCTCTGTAAAATGAGAATAACGCAGCCAAAAGAACTGCAATGGGAATAGAATTATTAAATAAATGTGAGGTATCACTGTGTATGAAATGGGTAAAAATAATACCTTTTAAACCACTAATAGTTCTCGGGAAAATCCCAAATTTATTGAAATTCAAATCAAAAGTAATTTCAACCCAATACACTAACCATATCAAAACAACAAATAAAACAGGAATTCTAAAAATGGTCCAATTCATTTTATGGTATTTTGTTTTGTTGACTTTAACCCAAAAACTCCTCCATTTTTAATTTTCTGAATTTCTGTCATAGATCTTTAGTATTTTTACCTAATGAATGAACCTTTGGCAGAAAGAATCAGGCCTAAATGCCTAGACGATTATATTAGTCAGCAACACTTGGTTGGTGAAAATGGTATTTTGACCAACCATATCAAAAAAGGTGTGGTTCCTTCCTTAATTCTTTGGGGGCCGCCCGGTACGGGAAAGACTACTTTGGCAAACATTATTGCAGCTGAGTCCGAAAGACCTTTTTACACATTAAGTGCTATTAGTTCCGGTGTTAAAGATGTGAGGGAAGTTATTGAGAGCGCAAAAAAAAATTCAGGACTGTTTACAACAAAAAACCCCATTCTTTTTATTGACGAAATTCACAGGTTTAGCAAATCACAACAAGACTCTTTATTAGGTGCCGTAGAAAAAGGTTGGATTACATTGATCGGGGCTACGACAGAAAACCCAAGTTTTGAAGTCATTTCCGCATTACTTTCCCGCTGTCAGGTATATATTTTGAATCCTTTTGGTGAGGATGATCTGATGGCTCTTTTAAAAAGAGCTATGCAGAAAGACAGCATGATCTCTAAAAGAAATATCCTCTTAAAAGAAACAGAAGCATTGACCAAAGTTTCCGGCGGCGATGCAAGAAAATTATTGAATATTTTTGAGCTTCTCGTAAATTCCGTAGTAGATCCGGTTACCATTACAAATCATTTTGTATTGGAAAATGTACAGAAAAATTCAGCCAGATATGATAAAGTCGGAGATCAACATTATGATATCATTTCTGCATTTATAAAATCTATCCGTGGCAGCGATCCGAATGCAGCAGTCTACTGGTTAGCCCGAATGATTGAAGGGGGTGAAGATTTAAAATTCATTGCCAGAAGAATGCTTATTTCAGCTTCCGAAGATATTGGCAATGCAAACCCTACCGCATTTATTTTAGCAAATAATACCTTTCAAGCTGTATCGGTTATCGGTTATCCGGAGGCCAGAATTATATTAAGCCAATGTGCAGTATATTTAGCCTGTTCTCCTAAGAGCAATGCTTCTTACCTATCTATTAAAAAAGCGCAAAGAATGGTTCGGGAAACAGGTGATTTACCGGTTCCTCTACATTTAAAAAATGCTCCTACAAAATTGATGAAAGATCTGGAATATGGTAAGGATTACATGTATGCTCATGATTTTGAAAATAACTTTACAACTCAGGAATATTTGCCTGAAGAAATTTCAAATACGACACTTTACGAGCCCGGCAATAATTCCAGAGAAAGAAATTTTAGAGATTATTTGAAAAAATTGTGGAAACATAAATATAATTACTAAAACTCTTTGCCAAATCAATTCTGTAAGGATTTCTACTAGGGCATGTTAGCACGCCCTAATTAAAAACCACATTTATTCCTAATGCTACTGATACTGACTTTATAGCAGCTATATCTGTTAAACCGAAAATATTATCCACTGCTCCAAAAATATTGACATTTAAAAATTCACCGCTAATGGCAAGTCCAATATTTTTATTTGAAAAATCATTTACGGTATAAGTAACTTTTGTGTGAAATTTTTCTGTTAGGGATGTTTCAAAAAAACCGGTCAGTGCAAATTGTGATTTTACAGGCCTGAAAACAGAGTGTAATTGTACTCCGATAGCATTATAACGATGCTCTTTTTTTGTTTCTGCGTAACATACTACGGACCTCCGCTGCCCAAAACTATATTTCAAAGCAGCATTTATTTTTGCAGGCCTCCAGGAAACATAAGAATTTTCGTTTTTTCCGTTCGGAACCCGATTATTAAAAGCAGTATCCAAATCACTCCAATAATCCGTATTGTTACCATCGTATTGAAAGTTTATTCCGTCAAAAACAAAGTCTCCTTTTGCTGTAAAATTATATGTTCTTTTTGAATGATTTATAAAGCCAATGTCTAAGATACTTCCGGAAAATTCCAGTTGCGGATTGATATGATAGGTAAAGCCAATATCAAATCCCAAGCCCAGGTTTCCCCCTAAAAAAGTATTTGTATATAGATTTGTTGGGTTATTTATGATTTCATCATTCTCAAAAATGCCGGAAGATTTAATGTTGACATCAATATTGTTAAGATACTGTCTAAGGAGATTCGTATTGTCTGTAGTGGTCGTAAAAGTTCCCGAATTATTTGTTGTCTCCGCATTGAAAGCGGAAGAGTATATTTTTACTCTTGCTCCTATATTGAGTTTATCATTTACTTTTCTCGATATTCCTGCATGTAATACTCCTGAAAAATCTCCTTTAAAAGCCCAGTTGAGAGAGTGAAAAAGGCCTATTTAAGAAAGGGGCGTTCCCCTGATCGATGAGAATGGCAATATCTTTTGGAAAGTAAAAAATAAAATCCAACTCCTGATAAAATCCAAAACTGATATATGTTTGATCATCATATCTATATCCTCCATTCAAAACATCAATCTTTGTATGAAGGTCTATATAATCATTTTTACTCAGTTTGTTTATAACATTATCTACTTTAGTATTAAAATCTATTCCATTATTCAAAAACAAATCTCCCAAAACCAGATTTGTTGAATTCACATTAAACGAAAAACCCGAAAGAAAAGGGACTCCTATATGGTATTTATAATTGATTTCTGCCCCCCGGGTTTAACAGCAGTGTTTGAGGAGTATCAGCAAAACCATATATCAATTCCTGTTGCGATATGCCTTTATTGAAGGAAAATAAAAGTACTATAAAAACGATTCTTCTAATCATCTCCTACGTTCTTATATAATAGATGCCTGTTGATTTAAAACTTACATTCTGAATTATATCAGGGTCTAACATTGTTGTACCGGCAGACATTTGTATTGTAACCCGAATCTTTCTTGTGCTTAAAAAATTCTGATTGTTTGCGATGACAATCGGAGCAATTACAGGAACCGTAAGTTGGTTGGAAGGTGCCGTAAAATTAATTGCGCTGTAAAGCACATTATTATTTCCATCGAGAAAATCCATAGCAAATGTAAAGTTTCTGTTAAACTGATTATTTACTTCAATTGTTATTGCTACTCTTTCCGTATTGTCTCTGATAAAAGAGTTTTCAAAAACCGTAATATTAGTAATTTCAGTCAGGGTGAGAATATCCGTATTGGTTGCCGTGTCAATAAAGTGATTTTGATTTAAATCAAAAAAAATAATTGGTGAATTATATACCGGCGTTGCGGAATAATCGACCTGGTTGAAATCCAAGTTATTCACACAGGAATTAAATACAAAACCCAAGAAAAGTAAAAACGAGTAATTCTTTAATAGATTTGTTTTCATACTTTTTATATTATTATAAATTGATTACCCACTTTTATACCAGTATTGATGAGTGACAGCTACTACCAGTCTATCAAATAGTCTTTCAGCGAAATAGCGTCTGTTGAGTTTATAGCAGAACTCGTCAAGATAATTCTGCAAATATTTTCCTTTAATTTTATGGTAAATACCTAACAGAGTGCGTTTTGCATTACTTATGGCTATATGCACCGATTTTAGTGTGGTAATAGTGGTATAACGTGTATGGTTGAGCTGACGTTGTAATTCGGCAGCAGAAATACCTTTTTTACTAAAAGTCATAAATGCCATAGCGAGATACCAAGTACGAATAGGTAAATTGGAGTTCTCCATCATAGTACCGCTGCGTAGAGTAGTTCTAAAACCACAATAAGAACATTGCCACATCCATTTAGACTTTAACCAATAGTGCTTTTTTGATTGACATTTTTTGCAAATGACTCCTTCTTTTGAACGAGCCAACTTCATATGTGATTTACAGGAAAACTCATCTGGAAATTGTTCAATAAAATGTAGTAAATTCATAATTCTAAACTTTATATTAAGATACGAATTTTTAAATTAGTGGCATAATTAAGTGTAATCAATTATTATAACGTTTATTTCTCAAAAAAACACAGTTGAAAAGTTAAAAAGTGTAAAAAGCAACTTTATTTAGGCATTGGCTAATTTTTAACTTGGAATTTTCCAACTTTAAACTTGTATTAAAGGTATCTCTCTATTTCATTTAACGAGTTTACCGAAATTAAATTATCTCTAGTAATTTTTTCTTCTTCAAAATTACAATGTATCACGGAAAAATTGCAGTTTAACGCTCCTTGTATATCGGCCTCTAAACTATCTCCTATCATAATAGAATTACCTGCTTTTGCATTTGCCTTTTTTAATGCATGTGCAAATATTTTTGGATTGGGTTTTTTAACTCCGGCAGATTCGGAAGTGATGATTTGGCCAAAATAAGATAAAATTCCGGATTTTTCCATTTTAAGTGTTTGCACTTCTTCAAAGCCATTTGTTATGATATGCAATTCATATTTCTTTTTTAGATATTCTAATAATTCAATCGTCCCTTCAAACAAATGATTGAATCCGGGTAAAAACTCTATATACTTTTCAGATAATGTCTCTATGAATTCATCGGAAATAGTATAACGCAGCGTTTTAAAAGTTTCATACAATCTACTATATCTTAATTTTTCTTTGGAAATTTTTTCTTCTCTATACAATTTCCAATAATGAAAGTTAATCGGTTTATATACTTCTAAAAAAGAATCAACACTTATATTTATGGCATAATCATTTAAAACTTTTTTGAAAGTTAAAGCCGAGTTTTTTTCAAAATCCCATAAAGTATGATCCAAGTCAAAGAATACATGCCGTATATGTTTCATTTCAGTTATATTTCTTCTGTAAAAAACTAAATTTTGATTAGGGCGTGTTAACACTAAGCCAAAAATTGTCTTTTTTCCTCTTTTTCTGCCTTTTTTCGTTAGTTTTTTTAAACGTAGCTCGGCTATGTTCTGCAAAAACTGCCTCAAAATCCAAAAAAATAGCTAAAAAATCCATGATTCCCGTTTAGTGTTAACACGCCCTAAAAAATACAAAATTTAGTTTCACTTCAGTAACCACTTCGTTAGTCCATAAATTTTTTTATTTGTTTTTTGTGAATTTTCAAATAAAAAAATTCATGTACTTTTGATAAATAAATTTTGGTCTCAAAAATACATAAAAAGCTTTCATCAAATTTTCTTAAAAACATATTCATCATGTTTAGAGGAACTGCCATCGGACAGATTATTGCAGTCCTTGGTTCTTTATATTTGGCTAAACTGTACGGTACTGATGCTTATGGGGTGTTTGGGGTGTTTGTAAGTATCATTAGTATTTTTTCAATTATCAGTACACTTCAACTGGAAAAAAATATTGTTATCGCCAAAAATCTTCTCAGTGCTAAAAACTGGTATCATTTTTTGGGTATTGTAGTTCTTTTGGTTTCTGTTCTGTTAGTAGCCGGTATCTATTTTCTTTCGGAACAGCACATTTTAAAAAATATAACTCCACATCTTATTATATGTGTTTTCTTAGGAGGTATACTCTTCTCATTTTTTACTGTGAATGAAAGCTTTTTTATATTTAAAAAGAAATTTAAACTTTTGTCAAACAGTAAAATTTTACTTACACTTATAAATGTTAGTTTTCAAATTATTCTCTATTCAAGATACGAAATATACGGTCTGATCTATGGCTATATTATTTCTCAATTTCTAATTGTTATTTTCTTTTATTTCCAAAACTTAAAATTTCCGGCACACATATATTTTCACTCTATAAAAAATGAATTAAAAAGCAATCCTACCATTATAAAGTACTTGTTACCGGGCAATACTATTAATGCTTTTGCCATACATTTAATGCCTGTTTTAATAGTAACTTTTTTTGATAAAGCCCAAGCTGGAGTTTATTTTTTTACGATGAAATTACTGACAGCTCCGCTATTTTTGATTTCTTCATCCGTATCACAGGTATATTTTCAAAAAATCTCCGAATTATATCTGTCAAAGAGATCTGAAATCCTGAAAATCACAAAAAAATTAGTACGCGGAAATTTATTGTTGATGTTTTTTATTCTATTATTGATAAATACTTTAGGTATATATCTTTTAGAGTTGTATTTACATAGGGATTGGCAACATATTAGCATGTTTACTTTAGGATTGTCTTTTTTAATTTTTGCCAGAACCTCTTTTAATCCCGTCAGTAGTTTAATTGTTGTTTTAAATAAAAATCACATAAGTTTACTATTCAATAGCTATTTACTTTCAGTAAACCTAATTGCAGTCTATGTCGGACACCTACAAAATACGATTACTGTTACCATCGTTATTTTATCTGTTTTCGGAGGAATCGGATATTTCCTTTTACTACTATATTTTTTGAATGTCCTAAAAAAATTAAAAAATGTTTAATGCTTTAGATTTTCTACTATTCGGCTGGGTTATCAATTTATTTTATCCTGAATATTACAGGTCGAAATATGGTTATCAGCGTTATTATATCTTATTTTTTCATTATCTAATTCCACAAAAATTATTTCGATTAAATCCGGAAGTAAAATGGCCCGTCCATTATACATCCAAAGTAATTGCTCCTCAAAATATTACCAAAGGCATTTTATGTGATCCCGGTGATAACCTAAACAATTACATGCAGGCTACTAATGGCATTCATTTTGGGAGCAATATAGAATTTGGCCCCGGGGTTTCAATTATTTCCGCGAATCATAATGCAGAGAATTTTAGAAGTCATATTAAAGGAAAACCCATTCGGATAGGGAATAATGTCTGGATAGGGGCAAATGCTACCATTCTGCCGGAAGTTACCATTGGCGACAATGTGGTTATCGGGGCAAACTCGGTAGTTACAAAAGACGTTCCTTTAAATACTATTGCTGTGGGAAATCCGTGTAAGGTAGTTAAAGAAAAAGGAACTTATACGGAAGATTTAACGGTCATTGTTTTTAACAGAAAATTACCTGAAAAATATCGAGAATTTTTAGAAGCCTCAAAATCAATAAGTTGAAAATTTTCTTTGAGTGTTGATTTTTTTTACCAAGACACCATATTTTTCTTCTTTTGCATTAAAACTCCTGTAAAATGAAGCTATTCCACGAATTTCCGACCCTTCAAAATCTAATATATAATCCGTATTTGCATACTTTTTAATAACTGTATTTAGTAAAAAGCCGGCAACCTGATTTTGTTTTCCTTCGGGAGATACTGCGGAGAACAAATATATAATTCTGAAATTATCAATCAGAAAAACTGCGCCTCCAATTAAAACTCGGTGCTCATTTCTTACTCCTATCAGCAGGGCTTTTTGTTTTTTTATTAAAACCTCTGTGAGTTTTATAAACTGATCATAATTCCCGGATTTAAAATCTTTATAATGATAATACTTTCTGGCTATCAAAACCAATTCGTCGATAGAAAAGCTACTTATCAATAATTCGCTTCTTAACGCTTGTTTTATAGCGTGTTTCCTTCCTTTGGAAAAAGCTCTAAAGAGATCTTCATAAGTGGCATTTAACCTCAATACATAATTCGTTCTATTCTTTTGTACGAATCTTTTCGAAACCTTGTTTTGAGAGTTCAGTTGTAAATTGATTTTTATAAACCTTTTGGGAATTGCAGAAATAAACGTTTCCGTTATACCTTCTTCTTCTCGTAATGTAAAAATCCCTAACTGCTGGCAGAAAAAAGGTTGAGAAATATAATTAATACATAATTTTTTCTTATGGGGGATTGGCATAACCACCTCATAATCATTTAATACCAGTACACTCCAGTTGTCGCAAACCATATCCAGATACCAGGAATATGCATATATTCTACTCTGTACAGCATTTGCGATACAATTATTGTATTTATCTTCGTCTAGATCTGCTCTGTTTATAAAAGAAATCACACTAAGAGATTACCATTTTTAACATTGCTTCATAAACTCGCTGCCATCCTTTCCATCTTTTATAGTTGCTTAAACTTTCATTGTGGAATAAGGAAACAAAAGAACCGTTTACAGCTCTTACTTCATGGTTTATAGTTCTTATTTTTCCCAAAGATTGTTTGGGGGTTAACCTTAAATAGTCGTTCAATGTAGTATCCATTAAGGCAAAAGGGTGTATTTTTAACGGGGTTTGTATTTCAAAATCCAAATCATAAAAATAAAAAGGAGTACAAGTACCTGCCCTAAACCCTATATGGTCGGCATACCCCATAGAGTAATCTTCAAAAACCTCTAAATCCAGTAAATTCCGATAGGTTTCCGGTAAGCTGAGCCTTAAAAAGTGTTGTCTGGATTTTGTAACAGGAATATTCGTTATGCCTTCCAGTCTTTCTTTTTCTTTCTTTAACATCTTACTATCCTTCATAGTAAAGTAAGAAGGATGTAATCCTACTTTTGCATAGTCAACAATGTGTTTTATAAGTAATTTAAATTTATTTTTAGATGTAGAAACATTGGTGTCAAAAGTGGTATAATCTCCTACTAAAAAGAAAAAAACAGTAGGTATTTTATAGCGTTCACTTAAAGATAAAATGGTAGTGAATGTATCATTAGGGTCTTTTTTAATAGTGGTTAGCACCGCAAATCTATCCCAACAACTTCGCAATTGAAGCCTTAATACATTTTTGACGAATCCTCCAAAAGTTCTTATAAAGTTCTTATACTTATATGCAAATGCATTGTCTACATCTACAGTAGAGGTGTATTCATACTTTCTTTCGGAAAATACATAATCCGGAAATTTTGCTTTTAGTTTTGTTCTTAATTTAAATGCCCAAATATCAATAACGGGTTTTTCTAAAAAGCCATAAGTAAAAGCGAGGCTCCGTACTGCGGTAAATCGTTCATGAACATCTTTTACATGGGGTAAATACTCCTCGTATCTTGAGATTAAATAAAAACTTGCAGCAAAAATATCAAATGAGACACCGGATTTCATTCCTGCATTAAAAAAGCAGGGAATATCGTCCCATTTTTGAACGTGAATTTCCAAATCATTTACACCTTGCTCAAAAAGCAAATCATGACTTCTGATAAAAAATTCTTTTCCCAAAGGTAGTTTTGTATAACTTAATTTAGGGCCGTTAAACGCTACAAATTCTTCTATTTTAACAGTAAAATCAACCTCAGCAGACAGTATTCTTGTAAAAATATGCTTGCAGATATACCTTAGTCTTGGTGTAATTTTATGAGAATAAATTAATATCAATAAAACTAAATTTAAAGTTTGCCTTCATCAGCAAAACTAAAATACGATTTCCGGGTAATAATTAAGTGATCTAATAATTTTATATCTAATGTTTTTGCTGCTTTAGTTATTTTCTCGGTCAAAACCATATCTGCTTTACTGGGTTTTAATTTCCCTGAAGGATGATTATGACATATTACCATTGCCACACACATGCTTTCTACAGCCTTTTTGAAAAGTATTCTAATATCTACCAAAGTAGCCGTTAATCCTCCTTTACTTATTTGATGTTTGGCTGTAACTATATTTGAATTATTCAAAAGCAGCACCCAAAATTCTTCGTGTTCAAGCCCTCCAATAATGGATTGCATAATGGTAAAAGCACCTTTACTGGTAGTTATTTTAGGCTTGGCATTCAGTTGTTCATAATCCCTTCTCTTTCCTAATTCCAATGCCGTAACAATACTAATTGCTTTTGCTTCTCCTATTCCCTTAAATTGCATTAAAAAACCAACAGATAATTTAGCCAGCCTATTTAAATTATTCCCAACCGAATCCAGTATTCTTTTAGATAAATCTACTGCACTTTCATCTCTGTTTCCGGAACCTATCAATATGGCAATCAATTCGGCATTTGTTAATACTGATTTTCCTTTAGCAATTAATTTTTCTCTGGGGCGGTCGTCCAGAGCCCATTTTTTTATGGTTAACTTTTTCATTATTTTCAATTTTTTTCAAAGATACATTTATCCTCTTAATTTTCGAAATTACTCATTTTTGTTTTAAATCCCAAGTTTATATCTTTGTCGTTATATTGATTCTTTTTTATGAAGATTATAATAGCAGGGGCCGGTGATGTTGGTTTCCATTTAGCTAAATTACTTTCTTATGAATCTCAAGACACGTATGTTATTGATTTTGACGGAGAAAAGTTAAATTATATTAATAATCATTTAGATGTAATTACCCGAAAAGGAGATGCCACTTCCATTCGCCTTTTAAAAGATATTGGAATCCAATCGGCAGATCTGTTATTAGCGGTTACGGAATCTCAAAACACCAATTTCACTATTTCCGTCATCGGAAAATCTCTGGGTGCAAAAAAAACAATTGCAAGGATCAGCAATCCGGAGTTTCTGGAAAACGACCCTATTGATTTTAAAGATTTTGGAGTAGATTTTATGATTTCTCCGGAAGAATTGGCAGCAGAGGAAATAAAAATATTACTCAACCAGTCTTCTTTTAACGATACCGTAACCTTTGAAAATGGGCTTTTTAATGTAATGGGCGTTACATTAGATTACAAATCACCTCTTTTGGACTTGTCCGTTAAAGAAGCCCGAGAAAAATTTCACAATGTAGATTTTCTGACCATAGCCATAAAAAGAGAAGGAAGTACTCAAACCATTATTCCTCGTGGAAATACGGTTTACAAATTAAATGATCAGGTATATTTTTCAATTCCTAATTACAGTCTGGATGCTATCTATCCGATTGTAGGTAAAAAACAAATTCACATAAAAAATGTAATGATTCTCGGAGGAAGCAGTATTGGTTTTAAAACAGCAAGAAATTTATCTAAAGAAAACTACAACGTAAAACTTATTGAAAAAAATAAAGCTAAATCTTTAGCACTGGCTGAAGAACTAAACAATATCCTTCTCATTAAAGGTGACGGAAGAGATATTGAATTGTTAGAAGAAGAAAATATCCGCAAAATGGATGCCTTTATTGCTGTTACCGGAGATTCGGAAACAAATATCATGTCATGCCTGGTAGCAAAATCCAAAGGCGTTAAAAAAACGGTTGCATTGGTAGAGAATATGGATTATATAAATATTTCTCAGACCATCGGCATTAATACGCTTATCAATAAAAAATTAATAGCAGCAAGTAGTATTTTCAGACATATCCGCAAAGGTGAAATTCTGGCCCTGGCTAATTTATGTAATATAGATGCCGAAGTGTTTGAATTTGTAGTACAACCCAATGCTATCATTACTTCAAAACCCATTAAAGATTTAAAATTTCCGAAGGAAGCTGTTTTTGGTGGAATTATCAGAGATGGAAAAGCATTAATTGTCTATGGGGATTTTCTCATCCAGTCGGGAGATAAGGTAATTATATTCTGTTTACCCGAAGCCATAAGTGCTATAGAAGATTTGTTTAACTAAAATGAATACGTTCAATTTTACAATTATATATAGATTTCTGGGGCTTACTGCCATTTTGAATGGTGTTTTTATGTTGATTGCTTTTCCTCTTAGTTTTTTTAATCGGGAACCTGAAGGGTGGGGCATCTTAAATGCTGGAATCATTACTATTTGTATTGGATTACTACTCTATTCTTTTAATAAACCCAAACATACCTCTATTCAAAAAAAAGAAGGGTATTTAATTGTTACCCTGGGGTGGCTAATGCTTTCTTTAACAGGGATGTTACCCTATCTTTTCACGGGAAGTATTCCTACCATTACTAACGCTTTTTTCGAGACTATTTCCGGGTACTCCACAACAGGAGCTTCTATTGTAACTGATGTTGAATCAATGCCGAAAGGAATTTTGTTTTGGCGCAGTGCAACTCATTGGATTGGCGGAATGGGAATTATTGTATTGACCATAGCAATTCTTCCTCTGTTAGGTATCGGTGGTATGCAATTGTTTAAAGCGGAAGCTCCCGGGCCTTCTACTGATAAATTGCATCCGAGAATTACCGATACGGCAAAGCGATTATGGCTTATATATGTGACCCTGACCTTTTCGGAATTTTTTCTGCTAAAAATAGCCGGAATGACTTGGTTTGACGCCATTAACCATGCTATGGCAACGGTCAGTACCGGGGGGTTTTCTACTAAAAATAACAGCATTGCTTTTTATAATCATTTGCCTTTAATACAGTATATTATTATCTTTTTTATGCTGGTTGCCGGGACGAATTTTATACTCACGTATTTTGCTTTAAAAGGAAAACTTAAAAAGGTTTTTCAAAGTGAGGAATTTAAGTATTATCTATTTGGGATTGTTAGTGTTTCCATAGTTATTACAGTGATCATTTTCTTTTTTAAGGATGAAAATTTACGTACGACGATTATACATCCCGAAATTTATGGAAAAGCAGAAAGCGCTATCAGGCATGCTTTATTTCAGGTAACTTCAATAGTCACTACCACCGGTTTTGTAACAGCAGATTTTACCATGTGGAGTTTTTTTGCTACCGGAATTTTCTTTGCTCTGTTTTTTGTAGGCGGATCGGCAGGTTCTACTTCGGGAGGCGTTAAAGTTGTAAGGCATATCGTAATGTTGAAAAATAGCTTTTTGGAGTTTAAGAAAGCACTACATCCTAATGCTATTATTCCGGTAAGATTTAATCGTAAGGTTGTAAACCCATCTATTGTATTTAATGTCCTTTCTTTTTTTATTATTTACATGCTTATTTTTATCATAGCTTCTGTTATTTTTACATTTCTGGGTCTGGATTTTATATCAGCATTAGGCGCAGCTGCCTCTTCTCTGGGTAATATTGGCCCTGCAATTGGCAGCGTTAGTCCTGTAAACACTTTTGCCCATCTAAGTGGCGCTGCAAAATGGTTTTGTTCTTTTTTAATGTTAATAGGCAGATTGGAATTATTTACGGTTCTTATATTACTGACTCCGTTTTTCTGGAGAAAAAATTAAAAGGTTGAAAGATTAAAGGATTCAAAGAATTCAAAGATTGAAGGAATACTGTAGTAATGATGTTTAGCTATCTAAACGGGTATTTAAACTATAAATTTTCCTTATACCACTATAAGAAAAATTGATAATAATAAAAAAACTGACACTTCCTGACTTGTCTGCTATTTATTGGGTTCAAAAATTTAGTTTTGATAATCAGTAGTTTATCTTCAAAAAAGTGTACTTTGACCGTACTAATTGGGTCAAATGCTACATGTCAGAGTCATCAAAACCAAAGGGGATTCTAAATCCGTACAGGTATATCATTACCAAAAAAGCAAACGCGTTATCGTTAAGCACATTGGTTCGGGTTCTACTGAACAGGAGATAACTGCTCTATTAGAAATGGCTAAAGTTTTCATAGCAGACCACACTAAGCAAGTCTATTTATTTGAAGAACAGCAACCCAATGAGCAAGACGTTTTGCTTAGTCAATGCGTTTACTTGGGTTCTTACTACACATTCTTATATGATATCCTTAGATCAATACAACATCACATAGGCTATACCTTAATAACAGATAGCTTACTTAATGATTTAGCTTTGATGCGTATTGTAGAACCCGCTTCAAAGCTTCGCTCGATAGTATTAATGGAAAGCTATTTTGGTATTGTTCATAGACACCAAGGTTATTACGAGTCAGTTCTAAAGTCTTTAGAGTTAAAACATGCCATAGAAAAACAAACTCTAAAATTTGCCAAGACAGATTATGGTTTTGACTTTTCAATGGTATTCTATGATGTAACCACCCTTTATTTTGAGAGTTTTACAGCTGATGAACTTCGTAAAACAGGATTTTCAAAAGATGGCAAAGCACAACAGCCTCAGATATTAGTAGCACTTTTGGTAACACCTCAAGGTTTTCCTGTGGGATACCATGTCTTTTCCGGTAATACTTTTGAGGGGTATACGCTAATACCAGTCATTCAGGATTTTATTAAAAAGCACAAGGTAAAGCACTTTACCGTAGTTGCAGATGCCGCCATGATAAGTGCCGATAACATACAAGCACTAAAACAAGAAGACATCCACTACATTGTAGGTGCTAGATTAGGCAACCTGTCTTCGGATATGTTAACCCAAATAGATAACGCTTTAAAAAGAGAAGATGGCAAAAATATAAGGCTCAAAACAGATAAAGGTTCTTTAATCTGTAGTTTTTCTAAAAAGAGATATAACAAAGACAAGCACGAGATGAACAAGCAAATAGATAAAGCCAAAAATCTTATGCAACAACCCTCAAAAATCAAAAAAGTAAAGTTTATAAAAACTGATAATAGCAAAACTAGTCTCAATGAAGAACTCATTGCAAAAACCAAAATGCTACTTGGAGTAAAAGGCTATTACACCGACATTAAAGCTAATGTCGTAAATAATGCAACAATCATCAAAAATTATCACGAACTCTACAGGGTAGAGCAAGCCTTTAGAGTATCAAAGAACGATTTGAAAACCAGACCTATCTTTCACTTTAAATCACACACCATACAATTGCACATACCCATCTGCTTTATGGCATTAGCCGTATCAAAACATATTGAAATAAAAACAGGTGTGTCAATTAGAGCATTTCTAACTCAATGCAAAATGATAACTGATGCTCGACTTATTAATCAAATAAACAATAAAGAAATTAAAATGCGTGTCCCTGTCTCCAAGGAACTAAGGAAAATTATAGCCAAATTGAGCCTACCGAACTAATTCGGACAAGTTAGGATTTTCCTTATACCACTATAAGAAAAATTGATAATAATAAAAAAACTGACACTTTTTGGGCTTTTAAATTGCTAATGCTGTCAAAAAATGAGGTTATAAACATACTTCATTAGACACAATTAAGAAAATGGATAAAAAAACAATAGCTTCTTATTATAGATGAATAGACAATGTTGCTGTGATATGTTTATTATCGATCTTTAACTCCGCAGGATCCACTTGGGCAAATTGCGGGTAAAAATTATAGAGACCGGTTCTGTTGTCGTCACTATATGCAACATCTATTTTAACATTATCGAAAGAATACCCGGCTCCAAAAGTATATCTTTTCAGGTTGTCTGAATCTATAGCATTAGCATCCGGGCTTTCCCGATAGGTATATCCTCCTCTTACGCTTAAATCGTCAAACCTCCATTCGGCACCAATATTAAAATTATGGGTATTTCTCAACTGGTCTCTAAAAAATTGGTTTTCTACCGAAAAGTTGGCTCCCGACAAATTAATCCCGCGATAATTTTTAGAAATATAATCGAAGCTAATCAATCCGCTTTTTCCAAAAACAATGGCAGCACTCGCAGTGAATTTACCGGGAGTTCTCAATTGATAGATAAACCTTTGATTCGGGAAAAAACCGTCTGCTGTATTACTATAAATAGTAGTATTATTACTTACTTCAATTCGGGTATCTCCTAAATAGCCATCATTATTTACAATATTGGATTCTTCCAACAGTTCATTATACCAGGTTGGAGTTTGATAAGATAATCCGAATCGAAAACGATCATCTGCTTTGTACAAAAAACCGGCACTTAATGAAAATCCTGTTCCGAATGTAAAAGCTTCCTGATAAAAATTCGCATTTAACGTATTCCCGTTTCCATCATTATTTCTCTCTTGTAATGTGGAACGTTGTGAAAATCTTATATTATATGTGTTTATGGTAGCTCCTATATTTAATTTTTCTTTATACTGGGCAGCAAAAGCAAAATTATACTCGGCAATGTCTCCGTTAAATGTATTATCAAAATTTTGATTTTCTGCAGTGGTATACATAAGCGCAGGATCATTTGTATCTAAAGGAAACGAATTAAAAGAAGCAAAACCACTATTCCCCGAAGCACTAAAGTTATTGTCAAAATCTATTTTAATTCTGTAATTAAATCCAATGGCGAATTTTTCCCAGCCTGAAGTATTGAAATCCTCGTAAACGAAAACTCCTCCGGCATTAGATAATACAAAATAATCTCTGCTTGTAGTGATGGTATTTCCATAATAAGTGGTTCTGTAATCCGTATTTCTGGAGTTTAATGATGCGGAAATAAGACTACCATTGAAAATAGTAAGGCCCGCCGGATTGATATTCATAGATGAAATATCCCCGCCAAGAGCTCCAAATGCTCCTCCCATAGCTCTAAACCTTGCGGTTCCGTTATTATCGTCTTGTGAAAACAGGATTGATAAATCTTCATAGCCCAGTGATTGAGCACTTAAGCTCATACTAATAAGCATTAAGACCGGGATGAATATATATTTTTTCATCTATAAATAATTATTTCATGATTCATACTATAGCGCCTTTAGCTATAAAGAATAGTATATTTATTGTATGGTAGTTATCTATCCTCTTTTGCGGCTGCTACCTCTTGAAGAAAAACCTCCTCTTGACGGACTTGAACTTCGGCTTCTCACAGATGAGGAACGGGTACGTGAAGGGCTATAAGACCGGCTTCTTACGGAAGATGATCGAGTGCGTGTTCTTGCAGAGGATGACGACCGAACCCGTGTTGTTCTTCGTTTTGGAATACTTCTAACTCTTGGTTCCGAACTCCTGACATTGTTAGTTCTTGTTCGTACAGTATGATTCCTTCTTATGGATGAAGTTCTTCTATTAGTGGCCACTCTCCTGTTGTTGCTAACAGCTCTTCTGGTATTCGTAACAAAATTCCTCCGAGTGTTCGTTCTGTTATACCTTGTATTAGCAGCATAGCCATCTCTTCTATAATTTCTATAATAGTAGTTATTATACCTGTTTACTCCGTACCACCCGCCATAATACGGGGGGCAATAATACGGATTGTAAACTCCTCCATAAAACCCTCCGTAAAAACCATATGGGCCAAATACACCATAATTATATCTCCAGGGACGTCCGTAAAACCACGGATTAAATGTATTATAATATCCAAAACCAAATCTCCAGTAATCCCATGCTAACCAATAATTTTGCAAATCACTTATCCCATTATCTACGACTATCAGTGTCGTGGTATTGTTTGATCCCCAGGAATTACCATTAGGGCGATAATCTATAGAATCACTTTCCACGATTACTCCTCCTTCATCCTCACTATAGGATGAATATCCGTCAATATCTGTTCCGTTTATCAAATCCAGTCTTCGGACTTCAGAGGTAAAATAATTTTTTTCATGATCCCGATGCTCTTCGGAACCGGCAACAATTATTCGGGGATCTCTTTCCTCTGATGCATAAATGCCATCATTATTTACAGATCTGTATGTGCCGCAAGAAGCTATTAATACTGTAACAAAAAATAAATAAAATAAGCTTTTGAAGTTTTTGAATGTGGTAGTTTTGAATTGCATAATCAAATGATTTGGAAAATGAATATAAACCGGTAAAACAAATTTAACATAAATTTCACTATCATACTAATTAGCAATAGTTGTGCCAAAGTATAAACATAATTAAAAAGTTTAGGTAGCAAGACTGTATTTTCGGTTAAGGAAGATGGAGCGCTTCGCTGTAAGAATCAAGAATATTGACAACATAGGAATAACCGGATCATCATTTTTATAACTTTTAAACAAAAGATAAAAAGACTTTGGAAATAATTGGCATTTTTTAATCAAACAACAATGGTAGTATATAGAAGAATAAATTTAAATACTTTGGCAGTGCACTCATCTTTTTGTACTAATTTTACGAGAATTTGTAAAATCATTATATCCTATTTTCCGGAAAAAATAGTATGGAATGTAAAAGTAAGTAATAATGAGTCATAAATTAACAAAAAGAGAAGAAGATTATTCGAAATGGTATAATGAATTAATTGTAAAAGCAGATTTGGCTGAGGCCTCTTCCGTAAGAGGTTGTATGGTCATCAAACCTTACGGCTATGCTATCTGGGAACGTATGCAGCAAGAACTCGACAAAATGTTTAAAGAAACGGGCCACGTAAATGCTTATTTTCCGTTATTTGTTCCTAAAAGTCTTTTTGAAGCAGAAGAGAAAAATGCCGAAGGTTTTGCAAAAGAGTGTGCTGTTGTTACGCATTACAGATTGCAAAACGATCCGGATAATGAAGGAAAGCTAAGAGTAGACCCCCGGGCAAAGCTGGAGGAAGAACTCATTGTAAGGCCTACATCCGAAGCTGTTATCTGGAATACGTATAAAGGCTGGATACAGTCCTATAGAGATTTGCCACTACTGATTAATCAATGGGCAAATGTGGTTCGTTGGGAAATGCGTACACGATTATTTTTAAGAACCTCCGAATTTTTGTGGCAGGAAGGACATACGGCTCATGCTTCCGAAGCAGAGGCAATAGCCGAATCTAAGCAAATGCAGAAAGTATACGCGACATTTGCAGAAGAATTTATGGCAATGCCCGTTATCAGAGGGTTTAAATCCGAAAGCGAACGCTTTGCCGGAGCATTGGAAACCTATACTATTGAAGCGTTAATGCAAGACGGAAAAGCACTGCAAGCGGGAACCTCTCATTTTTTAGGACAAAATTTTGCAAAAGCATTTGATGTAAAATACACTCCCAAAGAAGGAAAGCAAGAATATGTTTGGGCAACGTCCTGGGGAGTTTCCACCAGATTGATAGGCGGGCTGATTATGACTCATTCCGATGACCTTGGATTGGTATTGCCTCCTAAATTGGCTCCAATCCAGGTAGTAATTGTTCCTATATATAAAGGAGAAGAACAATTAGCGTTGATTTCTGAAAAAGTACATGTTTTGGTAAAAGAATTAAAGAGTAAAGGAATATCGGTAACATTTGACGATAGAGATACTTTACGCCCGGGAGCTAAGTTTGCCGAATATGAATTAAAAGGCGTCCCGATAAGAATTGCCATCGGTAAAAGAGACATGGAAAAGCACACTGTGGAAGTAGCAAGAAGAGATATTTTAGAAAAACAAACAATAGCTCAGGAAGGGTTATCCGATTATATTCTACACCTACTGGGTGATATTCAGGATTATTTGTTTCAAAAATCCCTTACATATAGAAATGAACACATAACAGAAGTGTATTCTTTTGATGAATTTAAAGAAGTTATAGAAAATAAAGGCGGTTTTGTATCGGCTCATTGGGATGGAACCGCAGAAACAGAAGCCAAGATCAAAGAATTAACTAAAGCCACTATAAGGTGCATTCCTAACGATGCAAAACAGGAAGAAGGAAAATGCATCTTAACGGGCAGTATATCTAAGAAAAGAGTCTTATTTGCAAAGGCATACTAAATTTTGAGAAAAACTGTTGCAAAATTTTAAAAACGTTGTATATTTGCGTCCGCTATTGAAGATGTATTCTTCGTAGTGTTTATGGTCCGTTCGTCTAGGGGTTAGGACGCCAGGTTTTCATCCTGGTAACACGGGTTCGATTCCCGTACGGACTACAGTTTTAAAAACAAATAAAAATATATGGCAAATCATAAATCAGCATTAAAAAGAATTAGAAGTAACGAAGCTAAAAGGTTGCGGAACAGGTACCAGCATAAAACTACTCGTAATGCCGTTAGAGATTTGCGTGCTACCACAGATAAAAAAGAAGCAGGAGGGATGCTCGGAAAAGTGATATCAATGTTAGATAAACTAGCTAAAAATAATATCATTCATAAAAATAAAGCAGCCAACTTAAAATCTAAACTAACAAAGCACGTTGCTACACTATAAAATCGTAGTAGTTAATGTATCAAATAAAGCAGTCGTCTAAAAAATACTTTTTTAGCCGGTTTTCTCTTTTTAATATCATATAGATTCAACCAATTTCCAAGTATTTATATTATTTCTCAAGATTGGGCTATTTTATTGCTCTTTTTGGGATTAGAAAATATAATTTACTCCTAAACCAAATACTTCTTTAAATTGTACTCTGCCGGAAATATTAGTATCCATAATTGTATGGAAATTCAAATTGGTAGCTAAATACTTGTTTATTTGCATTACAATATTAAGTTGATAATTGATATCGATATTTTGAGGTTTATCCAAATAATTAGTATAGGCATCAAAAATATTTTCTACACTTACATTTTTCATGACTATAGCTTTATAAAAGACAGAAGCATAAAACCCCAATTCATAATGAGGTGTTTTCCCGATATTGGTTCCGTATTGCCCGGAAAAACTGCTACTGACAAAAGTAGCCTTTAATGTTGAAGGTGCCAGGTTTATTTTAAAATTAGCAGACTTATTGTATGCAATACCCGGTCCGAAAGTCAAATACCCCGGAGCAAAAAATCTTGAAGTTTCCGTTTTAGGATTCGTAGTATAATCATATCCTGTCGTAAACTGAGAGCGAACATTTACAAAGAATGAATAAGACCAGTTTTTAGAAGCTCTTTTCCCAACCAGCGAATTAAACTCAAAATAGTCATCCGTTTTTCTGGTTTCATTCCCGCTGATTTTACTAATCCCGTATTTGGTAATAATTTTGGTATCCCAGTTCCAGTTTTCTTTTTTATAATTAAAATCGTAATTGATACTTACCGTTCCGGAGATAGCATTTTCTCCTCCTCCAACCCAATTAGAAAAAGAAGATTGGTTGAATAATAAGGTAAAAACACCTTTCTTTGTCCAATTAGAAACCGTGTCTTTGACAATTGAATCTGTTTTCTTTTCTTGTGCATTGACCGGTAGGTTCATCAGGCTAAAACATATGATTATCATTTTTTTCATCTTCATCAAATTGGGGGTAAAAGTAGAAGTTTTATTATTGAACTCATTTAAACTTTTTCAATTTGCTAAAAAATGGCTGTTTTCCGCTCCGTTTTTGTCTTTTTCTCCTTCCGTAGTGCTACTATGCAACTCAAAAAAGCCTTCAACAGAGCTAAAAACTTCTAATTTTCGCTTACATCCAAAAAGTGTAAATGAGTTCATTGAATTCGTTTACACTTTTGTAGCTTTCAAACTTGAAACTGCCTAAAAATCCCGGGAAAAGTTATTTACTCTTTTTGTATAAGGGAACCGTAGAACAGGCTTCGCCATACATCATTTTCCCGACGACAGGTTGTAGTTTTTGTGCTAACCATGTAAAAGCAGAAGCAGGAATCGGTTTATCAGCACAACCTTTAATAATAACAGGCTTATCAATATAGTCGACAATGCTCATATCCTCAATACCTTTTTGAAAAAGAACCGTTTCTAATAGCTCCAAATTTCCTACGACAACGGTTATGGCATATGGCGCTAATTCGGCAGAAAGTAACAAATAAGCCCAGGAAGGAATAATAACATCCTCGGAACAGGTCAGGGCTACATACTGTCCCTTATATTGAGTCCAGTCATGACCTTTTACATGCTCACGAAAATCTTTTTCTTTTAAAACAATTCCTTCATACAGCCAATCTTTAATATCAAAAAGAACACGCTCTCCTTCAGGATACAATTCCTCCAAATCAATTGTGATTAATTTGCTGTTGGCAACCCTATTTATTATTTCTTCTTCCATGTAGTGCAGTATATTATTTTGATTTTACTTTCTTTTATAACATTCCCAACTCTAACTTTGCTTCTTCACTCATCATATCTTGTGTCCAGGCAGGATCAAAAGTAATTTCCACGGCTGCATTGTTAATCTCTTTTAAAGATTTCACTTTTTCCTCGACTTCCAAAGGAAGTGATTCTGCTACGGGACAATTAGGCGATGTCAGTGTCATTAATATCTTTGCATCGTTATCTTCGTTTACAAAAACATCATAAATTAATCCAAGTTCATAGATATCTACAGGTATTTCCGGGTCGTAAATAGTTTTTAAAACCCTTACAATTTTATCTCCTATTTCTTCTATAAGTTCTTCCGTCATTTCTTCAAAAATTATTTGACAAAGATACTATTAATTTGCCGTATTTGCCTGATGAGTAACAGCATATAATTTGATTTGTTTTATCATGGAAACCAACCCGTTTGCCCTTGTTGGAGAAAGGTGTTCCTGCAAGCCGATTTCATCTATAAAAACCGTATCCGAAGCCAAAATAGCAGTGGCGGGCTGATGTGTATACACTCTTAGTAATAATGCAACAATTCCCTTGGTAAGTATAGCATCACTATCGGCAGTGAAAACAAGAACGTCATTAACCGTTTCAGCATGCAGCCAAACTTTGGACTGGCAACCTTTGATCAGGTTTTCATCCAATTTATATTGAGGGTCAATTACAGGGAGTGACTTCCCTATTTCTATAATGTATTCGTAACGTTCCATCCAATTATCAAACATTGAAAACTCATCAATAATTTCTTTTTGTATTTCTTTAATTGTCATTTTTAAAACCTATTTTTGAACTTTGTAAATCCGCACTGCAATTTTGCAGTAAAATTACGGCAAAAAAACAAGAAATGGGTACATTATTAGCGGTTGGAACGGTTGCTTTTGACACAATTGAAACGCCATTTGGCAAAACAGATAAGATTTTAGGAGGTTCCGGTACATTTATCGGGTTGGCAGCATCTCATTTTGGAATAAAAACAGCTGTTGTTTCCGTAGTGGGAGGAGATTTCCCTTTATCGTATTTAAAGATGATGAATAAAAAAGGAATTGATACGGAGGGTATAGAAATTATTAAAGAAGGAAAAACATTTTTTTGGAGTGGTAAATACCACAATGATATGAATGTTCGTGATACATTGACCACCGAATTAAATGTATTGGAGCATTTCAAACCAGTAGTCCCGAAAAGCTTTGAAAACGCACCTATTGTCATGTTAGGGAATTTACATCCGTTAACACAAACGTCCGTTTTGGATCAAATGCAGAAAAAGCCAAAATTGGTAGTACTGGATACCATGAATTTTTGGATGAATACGGCATTGGAAGATCTACATAAGGTGTTAAAACGAGTAGATGTGATCACCATCAATGACGATGAAGCACGCCAGCTAAGCGGAGAATATTCACTGGTAAATGCAGCGAAAAAAATTCACGGAATGGGCCCTGAATATGTAGTGATTAAGAAAGGAGAACACGGTGCGTTGCTATTTAATGAAGAAAAGATGTTTTTTGCTCCTGCATTGCCCCTGGCAGAAGTTTTTGACCCAACAGGAGCAGGCGATACTTTCTCCGGAGGTTTCTGTGGTTACTTAGCAAAAACAGAAGACATTTCTTTTGAAAATATGAAAAACGCTATTATTTACGGTTCTAATCTGGCATCGTTTTGTGTAGAAAAATTTGGAACAGAACGAATGGAGCATTTGCAAAATGATGAAGTAGAAAAACGACTAAACGTTTTTAAAGAATTGACACAATTTGATATCAACCTGAATTGATCAAATTAATGACAAGAAATCGCAAATTGTACTTTCCAAACCTCAACGGATTGCGATGTATTGCGGCTTGTTTTGTAATTATCAATCATACGGAGCAGTTCAAATATTTTTATGGCATAGGTGATGGCGTGCTATCCCCGTCAGTAAAAAATATAGGAAAATTGGGAGTCATGCTTTTCTTTGTACTAAGCGGGTTTTTAATTACTTCCCTGCTTCTCTCGGAAGAACGTATTTTCGGAACCATACATACAAAAAAGTTTTATATCCGGAGGCTCTTAAGAATCACTCCACTGTATCTATTACTCATTTTCTTAGTTTTCTTTGTGATACAACATGTTTCTTTTTTGGAAATCCCCCGAATGAGAAACCCGATAGAGGAAAACTTTACTACGATAGTAGTGTTGCACCTGTTCTTTTTGCCCAATTTAACAACGGCTATCTATGGTTTTCTCCCGTATATCGCACAAGCATGGTCTATAGGAACAGAAGAACAATCTTATTTGTTGTGGCCTTTGCTATTAAAGCGATGTAAAAAAAACCGATTAATCCTTATGGCAGGTATTATTTTATTTTATGTCCTAATACGAATTGTGCTAAAACTATTCTTTTTGACAGTCCCCCACTATGAAATAATTGCTAAGTTTTGGAGGCATTTTAATATAGATGCCATCGCAACAGGAGGTATTTTTGCAGTATTGCTGTTTAAAAAGCATCGCATACTCAAATTCGTTGTACATCAAAAAACTTTTTACATTACACTTACAGGAGTATCCATATTACTCTTATCAGGGCACCGTTCCTTATTTTCATTATCTTGCCTATTCCGTTTTATTTGGTATTATCATTATCAATTTAGCAGCAAATACACACTTAAAAAAAGCGCTGGAAGGATAGATGCTTCATTATTTAGGCCAAATCTCATACGGAATATATATGTACCATTTTATAGTAATGATTTTGGTACTCATGTTAGTATCGAAATATAAAATAGCAACCGACTGGGTAATTTATCCTTTGATAGCAATCGGAACGATAGCAATCGCTTCCTTTTCTTATCATTATTTTGAAGCTATTTTCTTAAAATTGAAAACAAAATATACATATATCAAAAGCGGTGGAAGTAACTTTTAATCGACTACATACTATGTTAAGAGTAAATAAACCTAATTTGGTAAACTACTAAACAAACAAAAAATGAGCGATGCATTAAAACACGAATGTGGTATTGCAATGGTTCGGTTAAAACAACCATTACAATTTTACAAAGACAAATACGGAACAGCATTTTACGGGTTAAACAAAATGTATCTGCTAATGGAAAAGCAACACAATCGGGGTCAAGACGGTGCAGGTTTGGCAAGTGTAAAGTTCAATGTAAAACCGGGAAGCAGATATATAAGCAGAGTTCGTTCCAATAAATCACAACCCATCCAACATGTGTTTACCAAGATCAATGACAGACTGAATACTGCTTTCAAAAAAAATCCGACAAAGATAGACAATGTCGCTTGGCAGGAAGAACATATGCCCTATATAGGAAACCTGTTTTTAGGACATGTGCGCTATGGAACTTTTGGTAAAAATAGTATGGAGAGTGTACATCCTTTTTTACGCCAGAGCAACTGGAAGCATCAGAATTTGATAGTAGCAGGAAATTTTAATATGACCAATTCCATGCAATTGTTGGATGAATTGATAACATTGGGGCAACACCCTAAAGAATTTACTGATACGGTAACCGTAATGGAAAAAATAGGTCATTTTTTAGAAGAAGAAGTTGCCGATTTATACATACAAGCCAAAGAAAAAGGGATGACTAAAATGGAAGCTTCACCCTATATAGAAAAACATCTGGATATACAAAGAATCTTACAACGCTCTTCGAAAAACTGGGATGGAGGGTATGCAATAGCGGGACTCTTAGGCCATGGAGATGCCTTTGTATTAAGAGACCCTTCAGGCATTAGGCCCGCTTATTTTTATGAAGATGACGAAATTGTAGTAGTTGCTTCGGAAAGGCCTGTCATTCAAACCGTTTTTAATGTTCAAATAGAAGCAGTAAAAGAATTGGAAAGAGGTCATGCTCTGATTATCAAAAAAAACGGAACTGCTTCTATCAAACCTATATTAAAACAAAAAGAAAAAAAATCGTGTTCCTTTGAACGCATTTATTTTTCCAGAGGCAGTGATGCATCTATTTATAAAGAAAGAAAAAATTTAGGGAAATATGTATTTCCACAAGTATTAAAATCTATCAATCGCGATATTTCAAACACCGTTTTTTCGTTTATCCCCAATACGGCAGAAACTTCTTTTTACGGAATGATAGAAGCTGCGGAAGACATTCTAAATGAACAAAAGACAGCAAAAATATTAGCAGGAGGAAAAGCACTATCTGCCCGAAGAGTGACAGAAATTTTATCTGAAAGACCGCGCTTTGAAAAAATTGCCGTTAAAGATGCAAAACTAAGAACTTTTATTGCCGACGATACCAGTAGAGACGACCTGGTAGGCCATGTGTACGATGTTACCTACGGAGTTGTAAAACCTACAGACAATCTGGTCATTATAGATGACAGTATTGTACGAGGAACTACACTTAAGAAAAGTATTATTAAGATTTTAGATCGCTTAAACCCCAAAAAAATTATCATTGTGTCTTCGGCACCGCAAATTCGCTACCCTGATTGTTACGGAATTGATATGGCGAAAATTAACGATTTTATAGCTTTTAAAGCTGCTTTGGAACTATTAAAAGAAATCGATAGATTTCACATAGTTGATGAAGTTTACAAAAAAGCCATCACACAAAGGAATCTGGAAGATGCAGCTATTATAAATCATGTAAAAGAAATATATGCACCGTTTTCAACCGAAGAGATTTCAGCGAAAATAGCACAAATGCTAAAGACCGAAGAGATTAGAGCAACAGTAGAGGTCATTTATCAATCCGTAACACATTTGCATAAGGCATGCCCTGAAAATTCGGGAGACTGGTATTTTACCGGGAATTATCCTACAGACGGAGGGCACAGAGTGGTCAATGAGGCTTTTATTAATTTTTATGAGGGGAATAATAAGAGAGCGTATTAGTGCCTTCATTGTTATATAGCTATAAAATACTAATCTATTCGATTTTAAATAATAACGGCTTACTTTATTGGCGCCCGATGAATTTCAAAATATTAAAATTTGAATGTCCGTTTAGATACCTGGAAGAAACATTAGAACATTTTGAATAAAATAAAAATAGTACTCCGAATGGTATGATTACCGGAAGAACATTTGAAAAAACATTGAGTTATGACAAAGATAAAAAGGTTAATAACTACAAGCTATATAATGTTAAATATTGCCTAACAAGGTATTGGTGTTAAAAAAACTTTCTACTCTTGTTAGAAATAATTATGAAAAAAGAAGCAAAATTGCTCTTTTTTCCACACATACATAGTAATTAACCCCTGGCAAATTGCTAGTCTAAAAATTTACCTACCATGATAAATGTATTGTCGAGCACTGCTCTTTTACTGGTTTATTTTTTATCAATTGCATATAGGCTCCAGAGTGAAAGAATATTACCAGATAAAAATAGTATGAGCCCTAAAAATCTATATTTTATAAAAAAAGTCCAAAGTAAAAAAGTATGGCTCAGCCGTACTTTTTGTATGGCTCCAACAGCTCTATGGGATTGAACGAAAAGCTAGATTATACACAAAGACATCAGCTCCGATTGGAACAGGCACTACCTATTTGTAATCAGCCAGAAAAATGGATTGCCGGTGAGTATAAAAACACACTTCCTAAATCTGCAATAGGAAAAGCCATGGCATATTGTCTTACCAGATGGGGCAATCTGATTGCCTACCTACATGATGGTGCTTTGGAGATTGACAACAATCTGGTAGAAAACGCTATCAGACCTGTGGCACTGGGGAGAAAGAATTACCTCTTTGCAGGATCACACAAGGCTGCGCAAAATGCAGCCATGATCTATTCCTTTTTCGCCACCTGCAAAAAACACAATATCAACCCATACCAATGGCTACACTATGTACTCCAAGTCATACAGGACTATAAGGTCTCTAAACTAACTGAACTACTACCGCAGAATTTTAACCAAACAAAATGAAAAAACAAATAGGGACAAGGTAGAACCTTATTTCCTAATATCTTATAACTACTTGCTCATGGGCATACTTTTAAGGACAATTGAAGTGGTTTAAACTTTTTATGACCATAAAAAAAGGTTGTCGATATTTGCGTTTCACCTATGGGTGGAGGGAATTATAATTTGCTTCAACATCACGATAAGGTATATAAATGGAAGGATGGCACAAAAAACAAATAAATTTGGGTTTCTTCCAATTCTAAAATAATTACTGAACCACATTTCAAGAATAATTCCTAAATATACTGCCAAAATCATCAAAACGCTATGTGTAGATGCCCAAAAAACAATACTATTTGCAATTTTACCCTTATACCCTCCCTTTTTAATTCTTTTATACTGCCAAATTGAAATAGGGAGTGTACATAGTGTAGTTAGTACTATCTCCAAAGAAATATATCCCAAAAGGTAAATTATAATAAGAAATGAATAAGAAAAAATATGACTAAAACCGTAAATCAAAATAGTTCTTTTTGGACCTAATCCAACAACTAAGGTTCTTTTATTCACGATCAAATCACTCTCATAATCACACAAGTTCATGATCATCATTCTCGCAAATTGGACTACAAAAGATGGAGCTAGCATAAAAAATACAGGCAAATAAATAAAACCACTTTGAATAACAAACCCCATCGAAGGCACTAAATAAACTAATATAATAGCAACCGATAATTCACTTAGCTTTCTATAATTGAAAGAAAAAGGAGGAGCGGTATAAAATCACCCCAAAAATAAACCTCCAAATAAGATCAATTTAGAGCCAAAGTTGGGAAGAAATAAGCCTAACGCCGTCGTTAAAAAAAGCAGTAAATACGCTGCAGAAATACTCATATTTGGATTTAAATCCCCATTAGCCAAAACTCTACTCCCGCCTGTCCATTTTGTAAATGAAAGATTTGCTTTATCTGCTTCCAAATCATAATACTCATTACAATAATGGGTCATCAAATGAATGGACCATACCAATACCAAACCTAAAATATAACTGTTTAAATTAATATTTTCTATATCAGCATATAAGCATAATGTCATTCCCAATGTATAAGACAAAGCACTGTACACTAAGAATTTTAACCTCCCCAACTTAATCAGATCATATATGGGAGAGATTTTTTTAATTTTTACAGGATTTAACGGTTTAATTTTATTTAAAGGCATATAATGCGAATCAAGGGTTGAGAATTATGATAAAAAAACAAGTTTAAATTGTTGAATTTCAGCGCAATAAACTTGTTTAGATTATTGATATTCAGTATCTTAATGTTAATTCAACAAAACTATTTTGGATACAAAACTCAGTAATTGGAAAGACAAGTTAGTAAAAACCTATGACTATGTAGGTCAAAAATTTGAAGAAACACGGCATTTTCATAAAAAACTTATAGAGATCAGTAGATAATTTCATAACTTATATAGGATGGTGTCCTAAAAAAGCACTTTTAGTAAATGATTTTAAAAAGTCACTAAAAATCAATACGTTAAGTATTAAATACTACTCTTTTTAGAGCAGTATCTAAGGTTCTTTGAAATCATAAAATTTGTTAAAGCCTGTAAAAACTAGGTTTTGTATTGCTTTATGTCCTAAATTAGCACCTGAAAAATAAGTACTATGAAATGTAAAAATTGTTATTAGGTGAATTACATTTATGAGAATGGAGTGTTGCAATTTTTTAGTACTCTTGAGAGTTATGTAAAACATGAGTTAGGAGAATTTAAAGTATGTCTATCGGTACAAAGACCACTTGGGCAATGTTCGACTATCCTATACGGATACCGATGATTCTGGGGATATATCAAAAATGAGATTATCCGGGAGAATCACTACATGCCATTTGGGCTCAAAATACGTGGATTTAACAATGTGGTAAATTCCAGTAGAAACAGTGTTGCAGAAAAAAGAATGTTTGGAGGAAAAGAGTGCAATGAAGAACTGGGTTTAAACTGGTATGATATTACGGCTCGCAATTACGACCTTGCTTTGGGACGTTGGGTGAACTTGGATCCGCTAACAGAATTAATGTTTGGACACTGTCCTTATAACTACGCATTTGATAATCCTATTTATTTTATATATCCGGATGGTATGACCCCAAGAGAATATGGGCCACAAACAGGATATTATAATGATGGACGTGGTAATATTGTTTATGATCCTAATATTAATAACCAAAAAGATGTGGATGATTTAGGTTTATACGGTGCTACTTATATCGGCGATGTTTATTATGATGAAAGTTCAGGAACTTATTATGATGAGCAGGGCAAAATACATGAAAATAGATATTTCAATTGGCAATGTATGTGTTACCGATGGAGTTTTTCAAGGTGGTGGAGTAATTTAGGATCAGATTTTAAAGGTACGGCTGTAGATCGTATAGGTTCCGGTTTTGTAATAAAAGGCAAAGCAAGCGGAAGCGGCGGTCTGAATACCAGATCTAACCACCCGGAAGATGACATTGAAATTCCGGAAGAAGTAATCAATGCATTAAAAGGTATTACGGGTAAGTTTAAAGGAGCAACTGGTAGAAAGAAAGTAAGTCTTTAAGTAATGGAATGAAAGATGCTAAAAAAGTTAAAAGAATAGTTACAGAGACAAAGAAAATAATAAATGGAGAGGGGATATATTCTGATACTACTTTAAGTGTTCAAAACTTTACGGTTGGAGATACTACCAATTTTATACTAGTGTTATACCAATTTTAAATTGTAAAGTATGATTGTAACTTACTTATTAAAGCTCTTTATCCTGAGCTAAATAATAAGAATAATACTATATTTTCAGAAGCTTCTTTAACACTTTAGGATCATCATTATTATTCCAAAATAGCAACAATTCAATAGTTTTAATGTCTTCAAAATAATCAAAATATAAAATAGTTTGCTTGGAAATCACAAATGATCGTAAATTACTTTTTTCAGATACCTTTCCTTCTATAATTCCAGACTCTAGCTTTTTGACAAAGTCATCAACCAAATCCATGAAATCAATGATTTCAGTAATTGTCCATTTTTCACTTATTTTTCTAATTCCTTAGCATAGGAAAGTTCGGTAGTAGACGTTCAGGTAACTTTCATGGACTTATCCTGTAATGCCATATTGCTTTCGGAAATCTCAATGCACAAGAGATTGCTGAAGTAGCACACCTGCGTCCGGCTGTGTCCGGAGTAGTAAAAGACCCGGACACGTACTCTATATAATTTACTATACATGAAAGATCCAAAACTACTATCTTTACTGCTTTAAAAATGAATTGAAGTTCATGTTAAAAGAATATGATGTTATTGTTATAGGGGGTGGACCCGGAGGGGGGCAGTGTGCAAGAGAATTATCAGCTAAAGGACATAAAACACTTTTAGTAGAACGATATAAAAGTTTTGAGGAGAATAATTTCTCGAGTGCAGGGATGACACTAGGTCCGTTAGAGGAGTTTGGCATCCCTAAAAGTGTGATTGGAGCTTATTGGAGTCATTTAAGGATACAATGTTCTAAAAACTTATATCACTGGAAAGGAGATCAAAGAAAAGGGGTTGTGTTGGATTTTGGACGATTGCGTCAATTTCTTGCTGATGAAACTCTTAAGAACGGTGGCTATGTTTTAATGGGATATCGTTATACAAAAAAAACGATGGCAGATGATGGTATTATCGCCGAATTTAAAAATACCGAGTCTTCGGAAATCATCCGATTAAAAACAAAATTGTTAGTAGATGCCACAGGGCCTTTAAGAAAAGTGATGTTCGATTCTAAAGAAGCGCAACCCAAAATGGTATATGGAAGCGGTATAGAATATGTGATTGAGGTATCTCAAAAAATATATGACAAATACAAAGAATCGCTGGTGTTTTTTCTAGGTCATAAATGGGCTTTAAAAGGGTATTCCTGGATTTTTCCAATGGAAAACAGGATTTTAAAAGTGGGTTCGGGAAAGGTTCATATTCAAGCTAAAGATGAAGAAAAGACGACAAAAACAACAAAGAAACTTACTGAAAAAATCATTAAAGAATACATAAAAGCCGATGATTATACACTAATAGATGTACATGGCGGTACTTTAAGGTATAGTCCCGGTATACGAGATACGTTCTACAAAAATAAAGTAATTGCCGTGGGAGATGCCGTGTCTACCGTAAATCCATTAGGCGGAGAGGGCATCAAATATGCCATGCAAAATGCTTCTTTAGCTGCTACGTATATGGATACGTATTTACAAAAAGGCAGTGCTGATTTTAAACAGTATAGAAAAATTTGGCGAAAAAAGCACCTCTTAAAATGGCAAATTAGTGAGGTTTCCAGCAGAAGAATGTATGGGAAATTTACAGATACGCAAATAGAAAAAAGAATTCATTATTTTCATAAAAGTACTGATATAAATGATTTAATTGATGTACTGTTTCATTTTAAATTTAAGCAGTTACTCAAGCGCATATTACAAGTTTATTATTTAAGATTTAAAGATCGTTGGGTCAAATAAAACACTCCATTGAACACACAAATTCTTTTTAAAAATATTGAGAAAAAAACGATCGTATGGTTTGAAAATTCAAACCAATATCTGGTAGTAGAAGTCATTCTTGCTGAAATTTTAAAAAAGCTATCTAATGGAATCGCATTGAATATCATAGCAAAAGAATTGGCTGAAGTGTTAGAAATACCTAAAGAAAAAGCCACTGATTTTATTTTAGATATTAAAAAAAATATACTTATTCCAAATCAGGAAAAAAAAGAAGTAATCCTCAACCGGTTTAAGAATATCACAATTCCTAAAGAGTTTGAGTATACAAATTATTACAGGATTCACGATATTGTTTTTAAGGTAGATTTTTCCAGTGAGTTAGAATTATCTTTAGTCCACCCCAAATTTGCATATTTGGAAATTCCCAAGTCTCAAAAATACAACTTCAATTATCATGTATTTAATAGCCATGGGACTACTTTTTTGTATGTAGGCAATACATATATTGGTAGTTGGTGTTATGATGATATTCATTATTTTCAAGGAAAAATCTCTATGCAGATAGTACAGCATATACATCATAAACCCGGAGAAGACTGGTTAGGTGTTTTCCATGCTTCTGCAGTTTCAGACGGCAAAAACGGGGTGCTTTTTTTGGGAGATTCGGGAAATGGAAAAAGTACTTCTTTGGCTTTGCTACAGGCAAATGGTTTTGATTGCATTGCAGACGATTTTGTGCCCGTAAGTGCTTTACAACAGGATATCTATTCTTTTCCTGCGGCAATTTCGATAAAGAAAAATAGTCTGAACACCTTATTATCTTTATATCCTGAGTTGGAAAATAGTGCAGAATATCATTTTAAAAGACTCAACAAAATAGTTCGTTTTTTGCCACTTAAAAATAAAAAATCAATTCGTAAAGTTCCATGTAAGGGTTTTGTGTTTATCAAATACGATCAAAATATCCAGTGTAATGTAAATAAAATTTCCAACACCATAGCTTTTGAAAAGCTGATTCCAGATTCGTGGTTATCACCATTATCAGAAAATGTAAAGGCATTTTTAGATTGGTATTCCGAAATTCCCTGTTATGAAATTATGTATTCCGACAATGACAGAATGATCTCGGAAGTTTCCAAATTATTTAAAAATGTCTTATAAAGAAACCCTATTCTTTGTGGCAAAATGTCTGACTATTTCTTTAGAAGATAAAAACTTTCTTATTGTGAAAGATAAAATAGTTAAAGGCTCGGTAGATTGGGATGCGATAGTAAAGGTAAGCACTGCACATTTTGTTTTTCCTGCACTGTATTGTAATTTAAAACGTAAAGAACTTTTACAATTCTTACCTGAAGATCTGGTTGCCTATATGAAGCACATTATAACCTTAAATAATGAAAGAAACCTGCAAATTATTCAACAAGCAAAACAGCTTGATTTTCTGTTAAAAGAAAATAATATACATCCTGTTTTTTTAAAAGGAACTGCATTTTTGTTGCAAGGGTTTTATGAAGAAATTTCAGAAAGGATGGTAGGCGATATCGATTTTATAGTTTCTCCCGAAGTGTATGAAGATACCATACAAATTTTAAAAAAGAATGGGTATACTAATAAAGATCACCTGTTGAATACTGTAAAAATAGGAAATCACTACCCCAGGTTGGTTCATGAAAATAAAATAGCTGCAGTTGAAATACACTTTCGAATTTTAAAACCTCCGTACGATAAAAGTTTTACTTATGAAACAGTAAAAAATAACATTTCAAAAACAGCAGAAAATAGTTATGTTTTAAATTATGACCACCAGGTGTTACACACCATTTTTAACAAACAGGCCAGTGATTATGGCTATTGGTATAAAACCATCTCCCTCAGAAACAATTACGATCTATTTCTTTTATCAAAGAAAACAAATACACTACAGGCAATAAAAAAATACAACCGACATTTTACTATTCTAAATACTTTTTTGGCAAGCTCTTCTTATATCTTTAATCACATTTCTTCTATTCATTTTGTCAACAATAAAAAGGCAGCGACATTTATAAAGCATCAAATAAAATTCTTAGATTTTCCTAAAAAAATGAATGCCAACAAAAAAATCTGGAATTTCTATTTTGAAAACAAATCAAGGTTACGAAAACTGAAATTAGCTTTTGTAAATAAAAATATGAGAAAGCATCTACTACATTTAATTTTTAAGCGCTAAATTCGTTTTTTCACCTCTTCAAAATCCAAACCTCCGTAATTTCCGGAACTCATGAATACAATTACTTTTTCTTCTAAACTTTGCCGGAAAAGAAATTCTTTAAAAGCATCGGAATTCGTATAAATAATTAAGTCATCTCGCTTAAACGCGTCCGCAATTTGACCAGGTGTAATTTCTTCTAACTGCTTTATTTTCAGGGCATCGGGCGAATAAAAAACAACCGCGGCGGTTGCTGCGTCCAAAGTGTCTTTATATTCCTTTAAAAATTTGGCATTCAGGCTACTATACGTGTGTAATTCCAAACACGCTATGAGTGTTTTTTGAGGGTATTGTTTCTTAAGAGCCATCGTGGTTGCCTTTACCTTACTTGGACTGTGTGCAAAATCTTTAAAAATAACCGAAGATGTAGTTTCGGCTATTTTTTCCAGTCTTTTACTCGCTCCCGTAAAACTTGTAATTGCCTCGTAAAAGTCATCTTCGTCAATACCCATATGTTGGCAAATCCATTTGGCGCCTGCCAAATTTTGAATATTGTGTTCTCCAAAAATTTCCAAAGGTATTGCGCCTTCGGAAGTATCGATATAGGTAGTATTGTTTTCTATAAAATGCTTTGGTGTTCTATAAGGATATTTTTTTACCGGATGTTCAGAATGTGCTACCATATCTTTCACAATCGGATCTTCTTCATTATATACCATAATTCCACCGGGTGTTAGAGAATCTACAAATATGCGAAACTGTTCCGTGTAATTTTCAAAAGTTGGAAATACATTGATATGATCCCAGGCAATTCCGCTCAGCAAAGCAATATTGGGTTTATATAAGTGAAATTTAGGCCTTCTGTCAATCGTTGAACTTAAATATTCATCGCCTTCCAAAACCATAAAGTCATTTTCTTTGGTCAGACACACCATCGTTTCAAAACCATCCAGTTGTGCACCTACCATATAATCTACTTCTTTGCCGTGATAATTCAATATATGTAACACCATAGAAGTGATCGTTGTTTTACCATGAGATCCACCGATGACTACTCTGGTTTTGTCTTTGGACTGTTCGTATAAAAACTCCGGATAGCTATATATTTTTACTCCTAATTCTTGCGCTTTTACTAATTCCGGATTGTTTTTTTTGGCATGCATCCCCAAAATAATACTATCTAACTCCAAAGAGATATTCTCGGGAAACCAGCCAAATTTTTCCGGTAGCAAACCATATTTCTCCAACCTGGATTTTGAAGGCTCATGTATCATGTCATCACTACCTGTTATCTGATACCCTTTAAGATGCAATGCTATTGCCAGATTATGCATGGCACTACCTCCTATCGCAATAAAATGGATGTTCATTTACTGAAGTTTAAAACACAAAGAGAACCTTTGCAAAATAGTAATATATTCTGTATTAAAATTGATTTGACTTCAAATTTCTTCCTTCTCGAAAATTTTAAATCCTCAAAACCGCCAGGTTATTCCGGTTCAAAATTTTCTTCGGGCGTCGAACTTTTTTGCCAAATCAATTCTGTAAAGATCTCACAAATTTACTCTTTTGTTTTTTTAATGGCCCTCTGTTAATGCAGAAGATATAATGCCTGCAGGTATGGCAATTACACTTAAACCAATCAAAAGTATGATAAATGTAAATATCTTACCTCCTGCTTATAAAACAAACCCACAACAGGCTCAGTGATTTTTAAGCTTCCGATAATGAATAGATTATGCTTATACTACTATAGATAAAATCTATCATTTAAATAAATAATCGGGCTACCCATTTAGTTCTCAAATAACTGATAATAAGTTGTAAGTTTAGTCTTTAAAATTTTGATCATTTAAACTCTAGACCAATACTCATAAGACTTCCAATGAAATGGAAAATGAGTTAACGCGACTTAACTGGGTAGACCTAATAAATAATAATTCAATTACCTGAGTCTTTAACAATAATCTCAAGCCGAAAAGCGTATAAAAATTCCCTGTTTAATAGCTGCAGGCTATAAAATAACGATATGACAACTATTTTTTTGCATATAAGAAATAAATTATCTAGGCTTGTTTACGCTAACAATGGGTGCACGACAAATTTCCGTAAATCTATAAAAAGTTGTAATTTGTGAACAAACACCGATGGATTTTAAACAACAAGCTACAGCAATATTAGAGAAGTATTTGACAGCATGAGAATCTAGCCCTGCCCGGATGAAAAGCGGATACGATTATGAGTCGACCTATGCAGATATGATGCAAAAAGTAGAGCAAGAAATATTACAATTATCTGTTGGTGAAGTTCCCAAGGATAAAAACGTTAAAAAAAACTTCAAACCCGATTTGGAAAAATAGATATTGAAAAGATTCATATCCTGGCGCAAAGTCCGCCCCATATGTCCATAAGTAGTTATGCGCAAGAGACGATGTGCTACACAGGCCAACATTTGGTGTTCAAAGATGCAGAAGAAGTGATTAACAATCTTACAGGAGCAAGTGTCAATGCCAAACAGATAGAACGTATCTGGCCACCATTACGGAAATAGCTTAGAACAAGAACAGCTTGATAGTATAGAAGTCAAAGGTTATCAAGAGGTTTTACCAGAGGAATCAGAAAAGCGTCACTATGTCAGCGTTGACGGGAGTATGTATTATACAAGAGAAGAAGATTGGAAAGAAATCAAACTAGGTCGTATCTACAAACACGAAGATTTAATGGAAGTCTCTAAAGATAGGTGTGAATTACTCAGTTCATATTATGTGGCTCACTTAGGTAGCAGCAAAGATTTTCTACCTAAGATGGAATACTGTATTGAAAATATCAAAAACAAAGTCTTCATAGCTAACGGTGCTAGATGGATATGGAACTGGGTGGAAGATACCTATCCTGACTGTGAACAGATTGTGGACTTTTTCCATGCTAAAGAACATTTATGTGAATTTGCCAAGAAATACTTTAAAGACAAGAATTATAGAGATAAGTGGATAGAAAAACAAAGTGAAGTAATGCTCAATAAAGGAATATCTCCTGTTATTAAATCACTTAATAAACTCCTGGAAAAGACAGAGAAACTAAGGCAATTGATTGGTTATTATACAAATCATCAAAAACGAATGCAGTATCATCTCTTTAAAGAAAAAGGGCTCATTATTGGATCAGGAGCTATTGAATCAGCACATAAAGATGTGTTACAAAAACGCCTCAAACTCTCAGGGCAAAGGTGGACTAAAAAAGGATTACAGCAAATGGTCCAGCTTAGAGTGGCTTACAAAAGCAAAAGATGGAATCAAATTGAACGGTTATGCAAAAAAGTAGCTTAAACGGAAATTTGTCGTACACCCTGCCAAGGTCCGGACTGCTTAGGTTTTATATAGCTAATACCATTTATCACTTGAAATTACTGGTATAAAATAGTCCAATCTCGCTATGAAAATTTCAAATTTCATCACTAAAAATACTCGGCGTAGCTAAGCCTGTGTTTTTTAACTCGAACTTTGAAATTTTCCTCACACCATCTTTAGACCACTTTAGTATTCATTTTGGTATAATCGGAGCACTACCCGAAAAAAGATATTTGCCGTAAAGCCTAAAGAAGATACATCCGAACATTGTGCGGTATCATTTATGTTTACTATTATATATGGCCGGCCCTTAGATGTTAAAATGGTATCACTGTTTTCCTTGAGGTGAAAATTTCATTGTTTTCTGTTATTGACAAGTATTCGAAATTGTATTACTTTTACATCAGGTAAATTTTAAAATTCTCTTATTTTTATGACGAAAGCTAAAAAACATAAAAACAATCAAAACTTCTGCATATACCACCATAATGGCAGAATAAGAGGAAGAAAGTTCTGTATATAAACAAGTTGGCATTCATTAAAACAGACACAATGGGAATAATAACTACAGAAAAATTAAAGAAAGCAACTTATCCAAAAGAAGGGAATCGTTTTAACTTAGCTATGATAATTGGAATTCCAATTGCTTTATTCGGGTTAATACTAACAATTGCTTCCTTTGGGTTAATATTAATTTACATTGGACTAATTATATTTTTTGTTTGGTTTTCTCTCAGCATAGCAAAGATGAATCTCATAGGTAATTCTGTTAAAGTTTCTATTCATAATTTTCCCGAAATATTTAATATTTACAAAGAGGTTAAAGAAGAATTATCGTACAATAAAGAGATTCAAATTTACATAGTAGAGGAGGGTTCAGTAAATGCTTTTCTTGCTAAATTCTTTAAAACAAGATTTATTGTATTAAACTCTGAATTAGTTAAAGATATGATATCCAGTAAAGACAAACTAGTTCAAATGAAATGGGTTATTGCTCGATTTATAGGAGCATTAAGAGCAAAACATTTTAAAACTACTATGTTGAGATTGATTTTTGAAAATGTAGAAAAAATTAAAGTATTTAACTTGTTTCTTTTGCTCTACGAAAGAGCTACTCAATACACTGGTGATAATATAGGAATGATGATGACACAAAATGTTGAACAATCTCTTATTGCATTCAATAAATTAATGGTAGGTAACGATTTACAGTTAAATATAAATTTTAAAGGGATTCTAAATCAAGGAAAATATTTAGAAAATAACTCGTTTTTTTCGTTTTTAGCCAGAGCTTTTTCTTCACATCCTCATTTAGTTAATAGATACTTGAATTTATTAGCGTATGCAAGCAAAGAATTTCCTGGACAATTTGACAAATACATTAACGATTTAGATAATGAAACCAAACATAATCTTTTTAGAACTATGCCTCGTTACTAAAAATAACGAAATGCCAACAATGTATAAAAATAATAGCGGTTTTATCGCTAAAACGAAAGTAAGTAAATATAAAAAAGGTCTGTGTTTAACTGAAAAGTTCGGTCTTCAAAATCCGCTACTATTCTTATACTAGACCGTTGGTAGCCATTTGAGAGAAACATTGCGTTAAAAATTAGCGGTTCAGAAAAAAAAGAGTCATACTATGAAATGACCAAAGCCACTCACTTAGAAGAGATTGAACCGAGAGAAGTAAACAAAATGTTGCATTGAATGACTATCGAAAGGCCGAACCCTAACCGCTCAAGACCTTAATGGAGCATTAATTTTTTTTTACAATGAAAAATGTATTTTTTGCTTTAGGTTTTATGCTAATTAGTTCAGTTGGCTTTGCATCAACAAATGTGGAAAGCAACTTAGATGTGAATTCAGAAAATGTTACTGAATTATTAAGTGCGGGCTTTGAAAGTTCAATGATTTCATATGAGAACTTTACAGTTAAAACATTAACGATTGATTTAGGACTTTTAGGTTGCACAAGTTATGTTACTATTTTTGATAAAGACACAAAAGAAATTCTCGCTGAATTCGAATATTACGATGAAGGCTGTGAAGTAGATATGCAAATGGAATGGTATTATTTTTAAGAATTAATTCACAGTACTCCGTAGAGTTTTTGGTTTTGAGTTTTTAAAATTAATATAAATAACTGATTATCAATGTTTTAAATTAATGAAGATTAAAATTCAACTTATTGATTATCAAATATTTATAAAAACTCTACGGGCTATTGAATTCAAAAAACTGTCTAAAAGTCATAAGTTGATTTTATTTGCTTGAATTCAACCACTATGAAAATTTGCACTTTATAAATTCTAAATGCAATAAGTTTTCATCCCTTTTAGACAGTTTTTAAACACAAATTAATATTATGAAAATTTTAAATATAATAGCCTTGTTTCTGTTTATAGGGATTAAGGCTCAAACGTCTATAAATGGTGTAGTTTTATATCAAGAAACCTTTAAAAGTACATTAGGTAATGTAAATTCTAATTACGAATTGTATTTCAATAAAAACCATTCAATTTATCTATTTAGTGGAAATTCAACTCAAACAGAAACTAATTCAGATGGTAAATTTTCAAAATTCATACCTCAAAGATCATCAGATCCACCGTTCTATTACAAAAAATTGAATAAAAAAGAAGTGTTTTATAATTCAAAGACAGCCTTAAATCAATATACTGTCAAAGACGACTCTTTAAATCTAAATTGGAAAATTCATAAAGAAAAAAGAATAATTGGAAATTATGAATGTTCTAAAGCCACAATTGAATTTAGAGGGCGAAGATATACTGTTTGGTTTACAAGTAAAATACCTGTTGATTACGGACCTAGAAAATTCAGTGGTTTACCTGGTTTAATATTGGAAATATACGGCGATAAGGGCGTCTATAGAGCTTATGCAAGTGAAATAAAAATGAATAATAAAACAGAAAACACAGAAAAAGTTTTAACAAAAATAAACTTAACGAATCCCATTTCATACAATGAATTTTTAAACAAGCGTTGTGATGATGCACTAGAATTTAAGAGAATAATTGAATCAAAAATGGGACGTGGGGCTGGTAGGTTAAAATTAACAAAGGTAGGTAATAAAGAAAATTTAGAAATTAACACTGATGAATGTATAAAGTAATTATATTAATTGATTACACTTAATTATGCCACTAATTTAAAAATTCGTATCTTAATATAAAGTTTAGAATTATGAATTTACTACATTTTATTGAACAATTTCCAGATGAGTTTTCCTGTAAATCACATATGAAGTTGGCTCGTTCAAAAGAAGGAGTCATTTGCAAAAAATGTCAATCAAAAAAGCACTATTGGTTAAAGTCTAAATGGATGTGGCAATGTTCTTATTGTGGTTTTAGAACTACTCTACGCAGCGGTACTATGATGGAGAACTCCAATTTACCTATTCGTACTTGGTATCTCGCTATGGCATTTATGACTTTTAGTAAAAAAGGTATTTCTGCTGCCGAATTACAACGTCAGCTCAACCATACACGTTATACCACTATATGGTCTCTTATGCACAGAATACGTTCGGCTATGGGAAAACGAGATAATTTATACGACCTTGAAGATATGATTGAGTTTGATCAAGATTACTTTACTGTGGCAACAAAAGAATCCGACAGACAAAAGCTTAAAAGAGGCAGAGGCAGTCAAAAACAATCTAACGTAGCGGTAATGGCAGAGTCTGTACCTTTAGAAGATTTAAAGACTGGGAAACAATCCAAACAATGTCGTTATTTTAAAATGAAAGTTTTGGATACTCATAAAAAAGAAGAAGTCAACACGCTTATTGATAGTAATTTTGATGATACATGCATTGTTTTTAGCGACAAAAGCACGTCTTATGTAGACATAGGTGATTATGTGGAAGTACACATTACTGAAAAATCAAATAAAGAAACCACTATTACCACACTAAAATCGGTGCATATAGCCATAAGTAATGCAAAACGCACTCTGTTAGGTATTTACCATAAAATTAAAGGAAAATATTTGCAGAATTATCTTGACGAGTTCTGCTATAAACTCAACAGACGCTATTTCGCTGAAAGACTATTTGATAGACTGGTAGTAGCTGTCACTCATCAATACTGGTATAAAAGTGGGTAATCAATTTATATTAACTATATTTCTCTCATCCTTTTTTTGTTATTCACAAACTAAAATCATTGGTAAAGTTACAGGTGGTTATACTGTGATTTATGGTGGAAGTGTAATTTTAAAAGACAGTATTAACACTTATATTGATTATTCCTATACTAACGAATACGGCAAGTATAAATTAGAGACTAATAAAAAAGGATATTTTACAGTAGAATTTACATCACTTGGCTATAAGGATAAAAAGGTTATAATCTTAATTGAGGGACAAAAAGAAATAAAAATAGATATAATACTCGAAACAAAACCTATTGATTTAGATGAAGTTATTATTAGAGCCGAACTGGATATAACTCAAAGAAAAGATACTCTTGTTTTCAATGCAAAATCCTTTGCACAAGGTAACGAAGAAGTAGTTGAAGATTTGCTCAAGAAAATTCCGGGTTTAACCATCGAGCAAGATGGCACAATAAAAGTTGGCAGTCAAGAAGTAGAAAAAGTAATGATTGAAGGAGATGATTTATTAGAACGTGGTTACAAAATTCTTACTAAAAATATGCCTGCTCAACCTATTGATAAAATTGAGTTGTTGCAAAACTATTCAAATAACCGCTTATTAAAAGACATAGAGGAAAGTGAACGAGTAGCACTCAATTTAAAATTAGACGAAGATGCCAAGCGTATTTGGTTTGGAAATATGACTTTAGGTTACGGTGCGTTTTCTAATGAAGATAGATATTATGCCAAAGGTAATTTGATGAACTTTGGAAAAAAGAATAAGTATTATTTTTTAACCAATCTCAACAATATAGGTTATGATGCCACGGGTGATATCAATCATCTCATAAGACCAATACGTTTTAATGAGCCTGCCAGTATTGGCGATGATCAAAGTATTTCATCTTTAATCTCGTTATCAGCAAGTCCGCCAAATTTTAAACGAAGTAGAACCACCTTTAACAACGCAGAAATGGCTTCGTTGAGTGCTATTTTTAACCCAACCAAAAAATTAAAAATAAAAACCTTGGGATTTTTTAATTGGGATGAACCGGACTTTTTTCGTGATAGGGTTGATCATGTTTCAATTAATGATTTAAATTTTACAAATAACCAAGATTATCAACTTCAACGCAAAAATAGAATTGGGTTTGGAAAAATGGATTTGACCTACAACATTTCAGAATCTCAAATGCTGGAAGCGACAACTAAATATCAAAACGCAGATTTTCAAAGCAATTCAGATTTGCTTTTTAATGGTCAATCAACAATTGAAAATTTAGAAAATCCCGTTGAGTTGTTTGACCAAAAATTAAGTTATACCAATAAATTTAAGGAAAAAAAAGTACTGCTACTTACTGGGCGATTTATAAATGAAAAAGCACCACAAAACTATACTGTCAATCAGTTTTTATATGAGAATTTGTTTCCAAACAATAATGCCAATAACGTTAGACAAACCTTAGACCAAAAAATAACCTTTGCTGGTTTTGAAGTTCATCTTTTAGACCGAAAGAAAAGTAAAAACCTTTTAGAACTAAAACTTGGTAATGCTTACAGACAAGATATTCTAATTAGTCAATTTTCTCTTTTAGAAGATGAAACCTTAATTGATAATCCACAGGGTTATCAGAATAACGTAACTTATACTGTAAATAATTTATATGCTAAAGGAAAATACCAATACAATTTAAATAAAATAACATTAATTGGTAATCTTGCTTTTCATCAGCTATTCAATTTGCTCGAACAAAATAACCAAACCGAAACACAACAACCGTTTTTTATCAATTCAAGTTTAGGTATAGATTGGGAAATTAACTCAAAAAACCGAATTCGCACAACTTATAGACAAAACAGAACTAATGCAGATATAATCAATGTTTATGATAATTTTGTGTTGAGAGGTTTTAGAAATTTTATAGTTGGTACTGGTGAATTTAATCAGTTAGATGCATCGGCTTTGTTTTTTAACTACCAATTAGGAAATTGGTCAGACCGATTTTTTACTAACACAACTTTTGCATATACTAAAAACCACGATTTTTTTTCTACCAATTCACAAATCAGTCAAAACGTTACTCAGTCAGAAACCATTGTTATAAAAAACCGAGAATTGTTTACTGCCAATTCTTTTTTGGATTATTTTTTTAAGAAATTACAAAGCAATTTGAAATTAAAATTAGGTTACACACAACCGGAATTTAAGAACATAGTAAATGATTCCGAATTACGAGAAGTCAATTCCATAAATTATAATTATGGTTTTGAATACAGAACAGCTTTTGACGGAATTTTCAACTTCCATTTAGGAAGCAAATGGCTAACAAACAAAATAAAAACCACCTCGAAAAATGAATTTACAGACAACATGAGTTTTTTGGATGTAACTTTTACTTTTAATGAAAAACTGAATATTGATATAAACTCTGAACGCTATTTTTTTGGAAATCTAAATACTGACAATACCTATTATTTTTTAGATTTTGATACAAGATATACCATTAAGGAAAATAAACTAACATTGATGCTTTCAGGTAGAAACTTACTAAACACCAATACATTTAGAAACTTTGCAATAAGCGATATTGGAACAACAACAACTGAATACAGATTATTACCAAGATTTGTGCTTTTAAAAATGGAATATCGATTTTAACGAATAACGAATGAAAACGGCTACCAACTATAATTCCCCATTGATAGGACAGATTTTATTAAAACTTAAATGAGATAATGATGTTGAAAGAGGGGGGTCCGGGAGGAGACTGATAACTCTCATTTTTTGTGAATAACTCCCCAAAGTATCATCATATCTCATGCTGCTATTTTTAGGGTTTGTTGATAAATGGTTTGAGGATGTTGATTACCGATACTTTGATGTATTCTTTGTGTATTGTAATACTCGAAATACTCCTTTAAACCTCTATAACATTCTCTACCGTCACTAGCTGGAAACAAATATACATGTTCGTATTTGACACTACGCCATAATCGTTCAATGAAAATATTATCAATAGCTCTTCCTTTACCATCCATACTGAGCTTGATGGCTCTATCAGGATGAGTTACCCAATGGCAGAACTCATAGGCAGTAAACTGACTCCCCTTATCTGTATTGAGAATCTCTGGTTTTCCATGTTTTTCAATAGCCTCTTGTAAGGTTTCTCTGCACCGGTTACTTGTCATCGTGTTGGATAATGACCAACCCACTACATAACGACTGTAAAGGTCTATAATAGCACATAAATACAAATACCCTCCCTGAACTGGAATGTAGGTAATATCCATTGCCCACACTTGATTGGAATGTCTAATCTTTAACTTACTCAACAGGTACTTATAGATTCTATGCAAAGCCCCTTTACCTCTTTTGGAAGTATTAGGATTGGGGCCAACGGCAGACAACCCCATGAGTCTGTAAAGGCGTTCTATGCGCTTTTTGTTGATCTTATAACCCTTATCCATATTGAGCCAAGTAGTTATACGAGGAACTCCAAGCCATGGGTGAAGCAGATGCTCCTCATCTATCAATCTCATGATCTCCAGATTCAATGAACTCTCTCCCTTTGGAATGTAATACACACTACTACGATGAATTTGTAATAAATCACATTGCTTTACAATAGACAGCTTACTTGCCTTGTCAACCTGTTCTTTACGCTGTTTTGAACTCTTATTCATGACAAGGCTTTCTTTAAAAAATCAATCTCCATCTTTTGCTGACCGATCTTCTTTAAATAACGATCTTCTTTCTCTTATGACTCTGTTTTTGAATCCTTTACCGGACGATCAAATACAGCTTGACCATTTTTTAAAAATTGAGCCTTCCAATTGGTAATTTGGGTTGGATGGATCTCATATTTACGACCCAACTCTTGAATCGTATAACGCTCGCTCAAGGATTCTAAAAACACCTTGAATTTAAACTCTGATGTGAATCTTCTTCTACTCATGATACAGTAAATTTATAATTAAAAATCTAACTTAAATTACTGTCCGATTTTTGGGGGGAATTATAAACAACGTATAAGCATAATAAGGGTTAAAGGCTTAAACTAAATGTAATTTGATGTGTACAAAAATATGTTCTAAAATGAAAATACGCTCATAATATAAAGTTGGTCAAATAAAAAAAACACTCAAACTAGTAATTACTCTGCAAATCACTCATCTGAAAATTTGGGATGTTGGACGAATACTTTGGAAAATAATAAAGTGGATTTTTATTATTATAGTCATTATAGTTGTATTATTGTTGATATTTGGTAATTAAAAAGCCCATAACAAGGTGTCCTATGAAAAGCACTAGCTCAGTTCTTCAAAGATAATATTTCTTTTTTTGTTTAGTTCATGATGATGATTTTAAGGTGTTGAATTGTTGATAACTCCGTAGGATTATCAATACTTCAATACCACATAACTTGCTCGGCATCCTATATGTGATCCTCGCCCATGGCGTGGTCACCAGCATCTGTATGATTATAAATTATGATAAACCTGTCCACTTGCTAAAACTATGTGATCCTAAATGGTCATCTACATTGTTTTGTGATACAGGTTTTGATTATTTTGTGAGCTTTGTTATCTATTTTACTTGTTATTATTATTATTCTATAATTCCTATTTCATATGGAGTTTCTGTTTTGATTACTGCCAAGGTTCTACTGAGCTTTCGGGCTACTTTGATGATGATGGTCTTTACATTCTTGCCCGGATGCTTTCGATAATACGCTTGCATGACAGGGTCTGTTCGTATGACCTGTCAAGAGGCTTCTATAAAATAGCTTCTGACCAATCGATGAGCTCTCATGGTAGAAGTTCAATTTAGAGCTATAAAAATAACTTCAATGTTGTAGACCCAAGAGCTTACTTATCTACCGTTATTGATAATCAAGAGGTATCGCAACCAAATACTAACTGTAATTAAAAAATACAAAAATGGATTGTTTTAAATTCATTATTTTACCGCTTTTTTCTTTTTTTACTAGCTTTCGCTTTTGGATTAAAATCCAGCGCCAGCTGCAACCAATAATGTAAATGGACATCCAAATCCGTAGCTTCATCAGTTAAGAATACAAAACCTTTTATAGGCCTACCCGTAAAATTCATTTCTTTACAACCGGGTTTCAGCAAAGATGCCGTATAGATATCCGGATCAATTCTGGCCATTATTTCATCTCTAACGATACCCACACACATTTTTCCATCTACCATGAAACACAAACCTCCCATCATCTTTTCTATTTTAAAAGAGACGTTTTTTTCCAGAAAAAATTGTGAAACCCTATCCGTTAAAAACTCGTTATATGCCATACTTATTTTTGAGAGGGTGGGTATTTTTCAAAAATTTTTTCTACGATAAGTTGTCTGTAGCGTTCTTTTTCTTCAGGACTCATTTTTACTTTGACCTTCTTACTGGAAATACCCTGCCAGAAAAGTTGATTGTTTTCCGTATTTACAAATTCTACGATAAATTCTTCATATTCCTTCTTAGCTCCAATAGCAATGCCTCCTGAAATTCCAAAGCCAACACGGTTGCCTCCGCCAACACCAATTCCTACATTATTCGTATCCGTCGATTCGGTTCTATTTGATATAAAATTAATTAAAAAATCAGGTGTTTCGGATTTTTGAAAGCCTCTGTCAACCAACTGTTTTTCTATAATGACTGTTGCTCTTTTAATATCTAATTCGTTTAGACCTCCTCCTACATCGTCATAAAAATTAAATGTTTTAAACTTTTTAAAATCCGTTTTTACATCGTAATCATATACTACTTTACCGGAAGTACACCCCAAAACAGACAAAAGAACGATCCACCTGTAAATTTCCATTTTATTCCTTTTTAATAATTACTCTGGTAGGAGTATCTTTCCCGTTAATAATACTTTCCGTTCCTTTAGCTACTGCTTTTATGGTTTCCGTAATAACAGATACGTCTAATGTTTCTGCTTCATCAGAAACCTGGTGATAATCCTTGTCTATGTCTATCGGGGTTGTGGAAAAAGTGTGCGAGGGCACTCCCAATCTGGCTAAAGAAGCGTTATCTGACCTAAAAAACAAATTGTACTTTACATACGGATCCGGAAACAATGTATATCCCGTACCTTTTAAGTTTTTCTGAATGATTTTTCCAAAATCCGACCGATCAAAGCCGGTTAGCCAAGCTGTTTTAGTTCCTGTTTTGGGTTCCTTACCAATCATTTCGAGGTTGATTCCGGCAACAAATTTATTCGCATCTATTCCTTTTCCAAAATATTTAGACCCTATAAGTCCCATTTCTTCGGCAGTAAATGCAACAAAAACAATGGTACGCTCATTTTGTTTTTTATTTGCAAAATAGGCTGCCAATGTCAGAACACCTGTAACACCCGATGCATTGTCATTTGCTCCGTTAAAAATGATATCTCCTTCACCGCTTTTCTTAGTTCCCAGATGGTCATAATGTGCGGAAATAATGACATATTCATCCTTTTTAGACCTGCCTTCCAACACGCCTATTACATTAAACATGTTAATTCCTCTAAAGTCAAAATGCTGTCTAAATGTTGTTAGTGTATCATATGTAGTAAGTCCTATTTTTTTAAACTCATTTTCAATATATGATGCTGCTTTTTCTATGCCTCTTGTTCCTGATTTTCTTCCTTCCATATCATCGGAAGCCAACATATATAAGTGCTTTCTTACGGTTGCAGTATCAATTTGCGTCAAATGCTGAGCAGAAGTTTGTATGGAAAATACTGTCAAAATAGCTGATAATACTAAAAATTTTATCCGATTCATTATTAAAATATATTTAGAATTTGTTTAAACTCAAAGAATGCATTAGAAAATCTATTATCGTTTGAAATCGTTTCAAAATATATCGCTTTACTGTACCGTAGTTGTACTTTACATTTCAGAAAACGTCATATTTTACTACACTTTCAGCCTTTATTAAGAAGTTCTAATGTATAACCAGGGTTAAAGATACCAAACCCTGGCAATAATTATTTTGTACTTTTGTTAAAATTTTTCAGATGGATTTATCAAAAATTTCTAATATAAAAAATACAGATGCCAATCATTTTTTTTTACTTGCCGGCCCTTGTGCTATAGAAAGTGAAAGCATGGCATTAAAAATTGCGGAAAAAATAGCAGCAATTACCCACAAGCTTGAGATTCCGTTTATCTTTAAAGGAAGTTTTAAAAAGGCTAATAGAAGTAGAATTGATAGCTTTACCGGAATTGGTGATAAAAAAGCCTTAAAAATCTTGCAAAAAGTTTCAACAACATTTCATATTCCTACAGTTACCGATATTCATGAAATATCCGACGCCAATCTGGCAGCTGAGTATGTCGACGTGATACAAATTCCTGCTTTCTTAGTCCGGCAAACAGATTTAGTAGTTGCAGCGGCAAATACAGGGAAAGCCGTAAATCTGAAAAAAGGGCAATTTATGAGTCCCTCTGCTATGAAACATGCTGTCAAAAAAGTTACTGATTCCGGTAATCATCAGGTAATGATAACAGACAGGGGTACCATGTTTGGCTATCAGGATATGATTGTGGATTTTAGAGGAATTCCCGAAATGAGAACTTTTGCTCCTACCGTACTGGATGTTACACACTCGTTACAGCAGCCAAATCAAGTCTCCGGGGTTACAGGCGGCAGGCCGGATATGATAGAAACGATTGCCCGTGCCGGAGTGGTAAATAATGTAGACGGTTTGTTTATTGAAAGTCATTTTGACCCTCCGAATGCTAAAAGTGATGGAGCCAATATGTTGCATTTGGATTACCTTGAAAGCTTACTTAAAAACTTAATTGCCATAAGAAAAACAATAAATTCATTATAGGCACAATTTTTGTTTTCTAAAATTGTTTTCTTGTAGTATATGAAAAAATTAGTTTTTTTTTTCGCATTATTTTCCATACAAGTTTTTGCTCAAAACTTTTCCCGGGTAGACAGTATTGTAAAAACATATCCCAGATACAGAGCTCCACAACAATTAGCAGCCAGAATTTCTAGTGATTTTTCCTCGGATATTGATAAAGTAAGAGCTTCCTTTAAATGGATAACGAATAATATCAGATACAGTATGGATTATTATTTTCACAATCAAAGGACTGTAAGATATAGTTATTCAAATGAAAAAGAACGGCAAATTGCATTACAAAAAATAAGAGATCAAATTGTAAATAAAGCTTTTACAACCAAAACAGGTGTTTGTGAAGAATATGCCCAATCTTTAAAAAAACTATGTGATTTACTGGACATAGAAGCTATTGTTCTTAAAGGGTATGTAAAGAATTCAGCTGATGAAATTGCCAAAATACCAAAAGACACAAATCATGCCTGGAATGTGGTTAAAATTCAAAACAAATGGATACTCATTGATGCAACTTGGGCAGCCGGTTATGTACTAAACGGTAAGTGGAAAAAAGCATTTAGCAATTATTTTTTTAATATTCCTAAAGATAAAATTGCACTTACTCATTTTCCTTCCGATAAAAAATGGCAATTGCTTTTAAATTATAGTGCTTTAGGTGATTTTTACAATCAACCGATTTATCATCAACAACTGTTAGATTTCAACCTTAGGTTAAAAAGTCCTACCGAAGGAATCATTGCTCCTAAACATAACGTCATTATTTTGAAGTTAGAGAACCTACTTCCAAACATAGCACTCAGATATCATTTTAAAGGGGAACGTTATTCTAAAAAACCTAAAATAACATATGAAGGGAAAAATGCGACGTTGATTATTCCAGCTCCTTATGCAAATACCGAATTGTATTTATATATGAACAACGGTATTATTTTAGAATATAAAGTAGTTATCTAATTTTGCTATTTTGAAGCAATTTCAAACTTGAGGCGGTATTGAAAAAACAAATTGCTTAAAATTTATTTAAGAGTAGTAACACATTCCCGTATACTTTGTGTTCCTTTAAAAATATTCGGACAGTTTTTTTAATAAAATCTTCATCAATACATGTGTTTTTTTGATATGATTCCAGTATTTTTTCACCATCAAAATCTACAAAAGCAATTCTAAAAAACAATTCCGTTTCTTTAAAACCAAAATCTGTTCCGGGCAGCATTGTCGATTTTATAGTCAAAAAACCCAGTTCATATCAATATCTATTTTATGAAACAAAAATAGTGCGCAAAGCATCACGGTAAAATACCTACTTGCTCGGGAGCATACATATTTTTTCTAATTATTGGATTATATAAATATTCATTTTGGTATTATACTGTTTTAACTTTGATCTTACTCAATAAAGTTATATCTTGTTGTCATGGCAAAGCAAATAGATATAGACATAGTATAGAGTTTGAGTACACTAAAAAAACTCTTACCCAAGCAAACAAGTATTACCAAAAGAAGCCGTATCAAAATGTTGCTTTTGATACATCAGAAAAAAGTGATTTACAGCAAAGATATGGTTCCAAAGCTTAAGCACTGTCGTAAAACTATTTATACCTGGATAAAGGTATATAGAGATGGAGGCTTAGAGTTATTATTGTCCAGTAATAAAGGGGGTAACAATACTCCTTTAATAGAACAGGGTACAAAAGAAGCATTGGCAGAGAAACTTTCAGACCCACTGGCACAGATTACTAGTTATACAGAACTGCTTGACTGGGTACAGGAGCATTACCAATCCAATATTAACTATGCCACACTCTATAAGCACTGTCGTGTACACCACCATAGTGTTTTGAAAGTAGCAAGGAAATCACATCACAAAAAAGATGAGCAGGCTGTGGAAGCCTTTAAAAAAACTACCCCATCGACTTAGTGAGATTAGAGACAGTCTAAATAAAGATAAGTATGATAGTTTCAATCTTTACTTTCAAGACGAATCTCGTTTTGGATTGATGACCAAACAGAAAAGAGTATTAGTCTCCAAAGGAATTAAACCTATAGGGCAATATCAACACAGTTATCAATGGTTATGGCTATGGGGATGTTTCTCTCCCATTACAGGAGATAGTTTCTATTGGGAAACCCCGTTAGTATCTAATGACATTTTTGAAAACTTTCTTGAAGATTTTAGTAAACAAAACCCTAGAGAACTCAAAATCGTTATTATGGACAATGCTGGATTCCATGCTTGTCAAAACATTACAATCCCAGACAACTTTAGTACATGACAAAAAATATAATTAATTGATTATCAGTAAATTAAATGTTAAATAATTAAAATAAAGCATTGATTTTCAGTATATTAGAAGAATAACATCACTCATTTTTCTAATGAAAAAAACCAATGCTTCCACTAAAAGTAGTGAATTAAATTCAGTTTTAAGTTCTCATTTCCAAGGTAAGATCAATTTGGCAAGAATCAAACTCATATCACATTTCATTATCGCCCTCTGTAAGGTACAGACAGTTACCTTTGAAAAGGTAGCCAACGCTTTTGAGACCTCAGTAGATTCGAAGTCATCACTCAGACGTATTCAAAGATTTATTGCTGATTATTCGTTGGATGGAGATTTGATCGCTCGTCTTATATTTAGTCTCCTTCCTAAGCAAGAGGGATTGATCTTGAGTATTGATAGGACCAATTGGAAGTTTGGTCAGACCAACATCAACATTTTTATGTTGGGAGTTGTCTATAAAGGTGTTGCCTTCCCATTGTTATTTACTATGTTAGATAAGCCAGGGAACTCTAACAGTCAGGAGCGTATTGATCTTGTGAATCGTTTCATAAGACTTTTTGGCAAAGATGTTATTAAATCCATTGTAGCCGATAGAGAGTTTGTAGGTAATCATTGGTTGGATTTCTTGAATACAAATGGAATCAAATATTATATCCGCATTCGAAACAACTTTAAGGTAGAGCTTCCTGATAAGAACAAAACCATCAAAGTATTTCACTTGTTTAATCCACATAAGATCAATGAGTTTGTGTATTATCCTAAAATTGTACGTGTTAATGGTCAGCTTTGTTTCCTTTCCGGATGCAAGTTGTACCCAAAAAATGGAAAGCCTGATTTCTTAATCATTGTATCGTTCAACGCTCCTGATAAGGCCTTTGAACAATACAAAGAACGATGGCAGATAGAGATGTGTTTTAAAGCAATGAAAGCCAGTGGCTTTCATTGCTTTAAAACACACACCTGCAAGATATTAAGCGTATTGAAAAATTTAGTACTGTTTGTAATGATGGCTTTCGTATGGTGTTACAAAGTTGGTATATATTTACATCAGATTAAGCCTATCAAAATAAAAAAGCATGGAAGAATGGCTAAAAGCATATTCAAATATGGATTAGATTATATCGCTTCTGTGCTATTAAACCCTGTAAATCAAAACAATATGAACTTGACTAAATTTTTGTCATGTACTTAGCCAGACAACATAAAACTCATAAGAATACCGCCATACGCACCTGAGTTAAACCCTGCTGAAAAAATATGGCAATGGATGAAAAGTAAAGTGGCAATGAAACTATTCAAAGATGTTGAAACCTTACAGGAGAAAATTACACAGATGGTCAAACAATTAACACCAAAACTTATCAAATCAATAACAAGTTATGAGTTATACACTCAAACTTTTTTGAGTAATTTTAAAGTCTAATAGGTATTAGAATCAGTATAAACGCTTTATCAGGATCTTCCTGATTTCTCAAAAACTTCTGAAGTGCTATTGCATTTAACTTAAAGCTGTCTTCTAAAAAAGTATCCAAAATATGATACTTTCACCTTTAGACTGGGTTTGAGGTATATAACTAACCCAGCTTCCTTTCGGAATTAAATACTCCATGTCAAAAATTAATATCGTTTGATATAATAATTCTTTGCTAACGGGCCCAATAAAAACAGCATCTCTAACAGTTTGTATATTTTGATGCTTTAAAATAAAGCAATTTGCTCTCATAGAATGCTAATCCCGAAACAGGTAAATAATGGCCATTGTTCGCATTCTCTTGAAGCGCTTTTACTATACTTGGAAAAATCGGAAAAGGAGATTAACCAAACCCAAAATGACAAACAGATACTCCTTTATTTCTTAATTCTTTTACTTTTTCATTTATTAACAATGTAGCTGACTGTCTTATTAAAGAACAAATACTTTGGTCAATCATCTTAATAATTTAAAAAAATGACAGAGAATTGATCTTATTCTTTTACGATTAACTGATTCCTTTTAGTTACGCCATTCTGATCAATAAATTTCATTATATAAATCCCTGTTTTATAATTTGTCATATCAACAAATGCACGATGAGTAGTAACAGATTCTTTTTTAAGGAGTTTTCCATATACAGAATAAACCTTTACCTGATGTTCTTGATCTATCCCGGAAATCCACAACATATCTTTAACCGGATTCGGATATGTTGAAAATATTGAAAACAATTCACCATCCGGAGTACTTAATGTAGCCCCTTGTACTAAATTGAATCTGGTATTTGCATCTAAGTTCATAAATGTTTGTGTGTCTGTAGAAGACCAAATTACTTTTAATTTATCTATTACCGTATGACTTCCCAATCCAAAATGCAATATCAGAGAGTGTTGGCTACAATGACTTCCCTGTCCATGTACTTCCTGAATCAACTTTTCTCCGTTGACTGTAAGTTCTACCCGTGCCCCTATGGCATCTTTATTTATATTTGTACCCTCCAATTTGATTTGAGTCCAGTTCTTTCCATCAGAGCCATTTGGGTTTATTTGATTTTGGTACAATACTGTTTTTGCCGTAGTACTTGCAGTACCGTCCTGAACAACTACGATCATATCCAGATCTCCATCTTTATCGTAATCACAATATGCCATACCCCTACCCCTATTATAATCGTTAACTTCTGCAATATCAGAAATATCCGTAAACGTCATATCCCCGTTATTTATAAATAGTTTATTAGGGTCATCTTCCCCTGTAGCAATAAAACTGGCTGCAGGTATTCTTCCATTCGCTACAAAAAGGTCAGGCCATGTATCATTATTAATATCCAAAAAAGCAGCTCCCCAACTGGTAGAATAGAGCGTATTATTGCTATTCTCTGCATAGATGTTTTCCACACCAGTAGCAGTAATAATATCTGTAAAATTTTGATTTCCATCATTTTGAATGAGTACGTTTTTCCCTAAATTAGTGATGTAATAATCAAAATCCTGATCTTTATCAAAATCTGCATAGGCAATTCCCATACCGTAAATTCCAACATTCATATTTGTTGTTACGGAAACATCCGAAAAAGAGTTGACAGGGTAGTTATTCTCTAACATCGTATTAGTTACTACAAACTCTCCGAAATCATTAGCTATATAAATATCTGAATCGTTATCCATATCAAAATCCGTAGCCATTACAGCCAGAGCACAACCGCTGTTGTTAAGCCCTAATGTAGCAGCCATCTCAGTAAATGTACCATTTCCGTTATTTTTATAAAAAAGATTGGCATAGCAATCATGATCAAAACCAGTTACTTCACCGGTTATATCATCAAATACGGCAACGCTATTTTCTATATAATTTACAACATATATATCTAAAAGACCATCGCGATTATAATCCAGTATTGCAGCTCCCATAGAGAACCCTATTTCGGTTAATCCGTAACTGTTTCCCAATTCGGAAAAGGTTCCATTTCCATTATTCATAAAGAGGAGGTTTCTTTGTAAAGGCCCATTATTATTCTCTCCTCTCCATGTGGTTACAAATAAATCTCTATATCCATCATTGTTTATATCTCCACTCACAACCCCTGTAGTATAAAAATCTTCCGTACTATCTATCCAGGGTGAAGTTATTCTTTGAAAGCCTCCATTTCCCAGATTTCGATACAATTGATCTTTATCTTTCCCTCCGGTAATGTACAGATCTTCCCACCCGTCATTATCAAAATCGAAAAAAACGGCTCCTCCACCCATCTCTCTATCCTGTTTATAGATATGATGAATACCGGAAACAGTTGTTATATCTGTAAATGACTGAGAAAATAGCAGATTTTTTGATAATAACAATCCAATGAAAATTCTTTTTTTCATTTTCTGAATTTAAAAAAGGCTTAGGAAATCATTGTAGATTCCCTAAGCCTTTAACCTTTTTTTTAAGAAACTAATTTATAATTGATTTACAACAGTATAAGTCGTTCCTGATTTTGTAATCCTGGCAAACTCTACAACTGTAGAATACGAAATTGGCGAGAAAAATCCACCGGTCGCTGCTTCACCGCTAGCCACTGTTCCCGTAAAGCTATAAGCTGTGGTCCCTGCAAATACGGATAAAGAAAATTGTATAGGAGTCGTAAAAGCAGCAAAAGGAACAATACTTACCGAATAGTCTCCGTCAGCCGATGTAGCCGGCAAAATAACGGTTTCGACAGGATTGACTGACAAACTTAAATCTATAGTTGTCGCAGGATCATCTACATAAGGAGCTGTTGGTGCCGGTGCCGCAGTCAGCAACAGATCAATATCCGTAGTATTTCCCCAAGTCATTTGAGCAATGGTATCATCACCTCTTACAATGGTTGCCGTATTATTAGTAGCAGATACCGTCATGTTTGTATTTTGCGCCGATGCGTAAAACATGATAATCTTTGTCAAAGACACGGTTCTAAAAGTACTGCCAGACATATCTACAGTTATCGTAATGGTATTAGAGTCTTGATCTCCTCTGGCAACTAGGGTAGTTCCGTCTAATGTATAATCTAGTTGCGCAGAATTTGTTAATGCACTTGAAAGGTTCACTACCAGATCATAAGATGTTGCAGTAGCTGTTGTTCTATATACACGAGCACTAAAAGACGCCTCTATGTTACCTGCGAAGTTAGTAACCGTAGCATCATCGTCTACAGCACATGAGGTTAATACAAATGCTGTAATGATTACTAATTTTATTTTATATATATATTTTTTCATATTTTTCGTTTTTAAAATTGGGTAACAGTATAGGTAACGGTGGTTCCGCTTGTTGTTTTATTAACCTGAAGTACTATAAATTCCATCGTCCACCCTCCGGTTAAATTCATAAAAGTACCGGCATATGGTCTTGTTTCCGTGGGAGTAACCAAATCAATACCATAAGTAATAGAGGCATCACTTACTGCCCAGGGTCTTACCGTAAAAACATAATCTCCGTCCGGAGTGACTGATGCCAAAGTTACAGACTCTCCCGGAGTAGTACTATAACCCGTATCAAAAATAGTCGTCGGCGGGAAATCTAAAATTCTACAATCTAAGTCGGAAGATCCGGACCAAGTAAAATTAAACGTAATATCTCCGACAGTTGTCACAATCGGCGAAGGAATGTCCCGTACTCTAATCGTTCTTGTAGAATTTTCATTGTAAGCAAAATACCTTGTACTTCCATCAGTAAATTGAACATTTATCGAAGATATGGAAACGGTATATACTTCGGCTTCAACTGTTCCGTCATCAGTTGGAGTAATGCTGAAATAACGGGCACTTTGTCCGTCTTCTAATGTCACCGTTGAAGGGTAGTTAGCTTCAACAAATCCGTCTGAAGAAGTAACATTCAAAGAAACGACAACTCTTCCGTTAATTGCTCGATTCATACCTAATCTAAAAGAAATGGAATCTCCTTCTGTTACCTGAGGATTAATATTTGTGTCAGTAAAAGTTACTTTTATCTCCTGAGGTAGCGTAAAAGTTCCCGGATTCGTCACACTTTTAGTATCATCTTCACAAGAAACAACCAGTAACGACAACACAAAAACGTATAATACATATTTAATTTTCTTCATTGTTTATTTTTTAAATTATAATTCGTAGTTTAATCGAGCAAAAACCGATCTTCCGTTTATACCAAACTGAGAAGTTGCTCTCGGATACACAAACTGATTACCACTAGACAGTCCTGGCGGTGCAGTTTCCGGGTACACATCAAAAATATTGCTGGAACCTAATGTAATAGTTAAATTATCTGTAAAATCATACCCAAAAGACACATCCGTTAGCAATCTGGCTCCAAATTCTTCATGTGCTCCATTTGGTTCGAATACGCTTCCAAAAAATGAGTTTCTTAAGAATATATTCCAGTTTTCGCCTCTGAGTATATTAGATAAGTTGGCTTTTACTCTAGGGGTGGCCAACTCTAAAAAGTACCTTTCTCTGTCTCCGAAATAAGTATCTAATTGTGAAATCAGCACCGGGGAAGCATGAATATCATCTACCCTCTTTGTTCTATTGTAAGAAAAAGCAAGATCACTTGTTAATGTAAAATCGGAAATTTCTGACACCTGAGAAATTACAATGTCCAAGCCTCTTGTTTCCGTATCAATTGCATTGGCAAAGAAACGTGCTCTGGTGGCATTGGCAGCATCAAACAATGATTGTAACTCTCCTGCAGTAGCGGGCCTGGAGAAATTACCTGTTAATATTACTCTGTCTTCTATTGCAGTAAAGTATCCGTCAATAGTGAATGTCAAACTCAAACTGGGAATTTTAGCGGTAACCCCTAAACTGGCACTAAAAGACTCTTCCTGTTTTAGGCTGGGGATTCCTAAAATCCTGGCTATTCTACTATCGTTAGAAAAAGTACCCACTTCATTCGGAACTCCGTTTATAAAATTAGTACTTGTAGCATTAAAATGTAATTGATGTAAAGAAGGTGCTCTAAAGCCTGTACTTGTAGCAGCTCTGATATTAATATCATCAGTCAATTTTAGTCTGGATGCTAATTTCCAGTTTAAAGTATTACCAAAATCACTATAATCTTCATATCTAACCGCCCCGGTTACTAACAGGCTTTCTGTTAAGTCCAATTCAGCATCTCCATAGAATGCATAACTGTTTCTATATGCATTTCTTTCATTTTCCGGTCTAAATCCGGGAAACACCTGAATTCCTCCTGCTCTGGCTCTTCCAAAGAAATCTACCACCTGAAGCGCTGCATCTCCGTTCCATATATTCCCATTAGTATCATAGGTCGCCCAAGATTCTTCTTGTCCTTGGAGAATATTATAATTTTCTAATCTATATTCAGCTCCAAAAGCCACATTTAAGCCGGAAAATATATCTTCATAAAATCTGGTCAAATCCAAATTTGTCGTATTTTGAACAAAAGAAAATCCACCGGCATATGCCGTTAATGGAGAACTGTTTAATAAAGTAGCATTTACTGAGTTTCCAATAGTGAAATCAAAACTATTTTCTCCCCATGTATTGCTAAGATCTACATCCCACTCTCCATGCTTCCCTCTGATTCCAAAAGAGATTGACCTATCTTCAATATCACTGTTAATTTCAGGCAAGAATCCCGACGGATACAAACCTGTATAGGCTCTTGACTGGTCAGGTCTTCTGTAAAATCCTGCTGCATTACCACTTCTATAGCTGATACCTCCGAAAGAGTAGAAAGTAAAATTGTCATCTAAGGGCAGTTCCATATTTGCAAAGAATTTACCATTTCTCAATTTGGATTGACCTACTCTCATATTAAAATCTCTTCTTGACAAACCTCTTACTACTAATTCGGCATCGGTAGTATCAAAGTTTAGCAGCGTACGTAGAGCAGCAATTGAGGTCGCATTCCGGATATTGTTTTTTAATACCAAATCAAAATGCGTTACTCCTTGTGCTAAGAATTGAATATCCGTAAGAGAGTATCGGGTAATGTCAGAGCCCAAACCACTATTCAGACCAACCCATTCTATCGAGTTAGCTCCATTAAAAATGGTCCCGGTAAATCCGTTTTGCCCCGCTCTAAAACTCGGATTTCTTGTAGATACAGAACCCGTTAGATTAAGGAACCCTCCTTTCTTACCTAGTGCTATACCATAGTTTGCATCAAACTGAAAACTCTCTCCGTCAGTATTTGTGTTCAAAAAAGATTCACCATCTCTGCTATTTGTCTCTTTCCCGGAATTTGCTCCAACGTTTACCTGAAATTCAAAGCCTTGTTTCTTTTTAAGTACAATGTTGATCACTCCGGCGATAGCGTCACTACCATACTGGGCAGAAGCACCGTCTCTTAAAACTTCTATTCTTTGAATAGCGAACGAAGGAATGGCATTCATATCGGTGCCCACACTACCTCTACCAACTGTACCATTTACATTTACTAAAGAAGAGGTATGTCTTCTCTTTCCGTTCACTAATACTAAAACCTGGTCCGGACCTAAACCTCTTAAAGCAGCCGGGTCTACATGATCGGTTCCGTCGGCTACTGTTTGAGGAGTTGAGGTAAATGAGGGTGCTACATAATTTAAAATATCATTGACACTCAATTGAGGGCCTGAACTAACAAGCTCTGTAATATCAATGATATCAACAGGTACCGGAGTATTAGCAACCGTACGATTTTTATTTCTGGATCCTACCAGTACTACTTCATCCAAAGCAACCCCTCCTTCTTCAACAACAATTGTCAAATAAGCAGTTCCTGTAACTTCTTGTTCTATAGTTTTATACCCTAAAGATGAAACTACTAATACAGTAGGTATCTTTCTAACAATTATCGAAAACTCCCCATTTTCATCAGAGGTAGTCCCATTTGTTGTCCCTTTTTCTACTACATTCATGTATGGCAAAGCTTCACCGTCCCTGTCTGTAATTTTACCTTTAACCGTTTGTGCATTCACAGTGAATGACAGCATAAAGATAAAGGTAAATAAGAAAATTTTTAATACGTCATTGTTTTTCATGTAAAGTTTGATTGATTATACGTAAGGGCAAATGTTGATATTTTTTATATTAAAAACAAATTTTTTCTCTTAAATCTTAAAAAATTCAATCACTATTTTGTTAAATGATTCCGATTTTGTTTTTTAGAATGGTTATTATTCCTCTTATACATATATAAACCTTAGTAGCTTTAACCAATATTTAACAATAAAAAAATAGCTATTATTGTAGTTTTGTTCGTTAAATTTTAATATTAAATTTTAAATCAACATGGATATAGATGTTAGAGCCATTAATGAAAAAATAGAACGGGAAAGTATTTTTGTGGATTTACTGACCAATGAGATCAATAAAGTGATTGTCGGGCAGAAACAGATGACAGAAAGATTGCTTATTGGTTTGCTCAGTAATGGACATATCTTGCTGGAAGGTGTTCCCGGTTTGGCAAAAACGTTAGCCATCAACACCTTATCAAAGGTAATACAAGGCTCGTTTAGTAGAATTCAGTTTACACCTGATCTATTACCTGCTGATGTTGTCGGAACGATGATTTATAATATTAAAGAAAATGATTTCTCAATAAAGAAAGGGCCTATATTTGCCAATTTTGTATTAGCTGATGAAATCAACAGAGCTCCCGCAAAAGTACAGTCAGCTTTGTTAGAAGCCATGCAGGAAAGGCAGATAACTATTGGTGACACTACTTTTAAGCTAGATGAGCCTTTTTTGGTTATGGCAACTCAAAATCCCGTAGAACAGGAAGGAACCTACCCTTTACCGGAAGCTCAGGTAGATCGTTTTATGTTGAAGGTAGTCATTGACTACCCCGAGTTAAATGATGAGCAAATGATTATGCGTCAAAATTTATCCGGAGGTTTTGCAACTGTAAATCCTGTTATTTCAACAGATCAGATTATTAAAGCAAGAAGTGTTGTTGATGAAGTGTATATGGACGAAAAAATTGAAAAATACATCCTCGATATTATTTTCGCCACTCGATACCCTCAACGATATCATCTCTCCAAACTGGAAGGGCTTATTAGTTTTGGAGCATCTCCCAGGGGTACTATTAACTTGGCAAAAGCTTCTAAATGCTATGCTTTTATTAAAAGAAGAGGATATGTAATTCCAGAAGATGTAAGAGCTGTTGTTTATGACGTACTCAGACATAGAGTTGGAATTACATATGAAGCAGAAGCGGAAAATATATCTTCATTAGACATTATCAACCAGATTGTTAATGAAATAGAAGTTCCTTAAAATAATTGTCTTTCGTAAACCCCTTCTTTATCCAGCATTTAAAAAATGGACACCAAAGAGATATTAAAAAAAGTTCGGAAAATTGAAATCAAAACCCGACGTCTGTCCGACCATATTTTCGGAGGAGAGTATCATTCTACCTTCAAAGGTCGCGGTATGACTTTTTCCGAAGTAAGACAGTATCAATTTGGTGATGATGTAAGAGCTATTGACTGGAATGTAACTGCCCGATACAATGAACCCTTTGTAAAAGTTTTTGAAGAAGAAAGAGAGCTTACCATGATGCTCGTGGTGGATGTTTCCGGGTCGGAATTTTTCGGAACCACAGCACAATTTAAAAAAGATACCGTTACGGAAATTGCAGCAACTTTGGCCTTCTCGGCAATTCAAAACAATGATAAAGTCGGGTTAATTCTTTTCTCTGATGCTGTTGAATTGTTTATCCCCCCCAAAAAAGGAAGAAGCCATGTATTGAGAATTATCAGAGAATTGATAGAGTTTAAGCCCGAAAGTAAAAAAACAAATATTGGCCAGGCATTTAAATTTCTGTCAAATGTTATGAAAAAGAAAGCCATTGTTTTTATGTTGTCTGATTTTATGGATGATGCTTATGAAAGAACATTAAAAATAGTTGCAAACAAACATGATATCACAGGCATCCGAATATATGACAAACACGACGAGGAGATACCGAATTTAGGTATGGTGCCTATGTTAGATGCCGAAAGCGGAAACATTCAATTGGTAAATACCGCATCAAAAACAGTCAGAACTCATTATAGGGCAAATGCAAACAGGTTATCAGACTATTTTCTCTCCACTTTCAAAAGAAGTGGTGCCGGTACTATTAATAACAGAGTTGATGAAGGTTATGTCAAAAAATTATTAGGATATTTTAAACATAAAGGAAGATAATGAAAAAACTCTTTTTTTACTTTTTTTTACTATCAGCCTTCGTTGTTTTTGGTCAAAGTACATCCAACGTAAGCGCTAAGGCCGATACCACTAATATTAGAATAGGTGAACAGTTTCAATTTAAAATTGAAATCCCTGACACTACTAATGTCATTATCCCCAAGCTAAACCTAAATGGTTTGGAAGTTATTGAAGAAGCTAAAACAGATACTATTAAAAATAGTTTAATCAAAAGATATATATTAACCGGTTTCGACAGTGGTGCTTTTTATATCCCGCAGCAACAGATTTTTATCAGAAATCAGGCTTTTCTGACCGATTCTATTTTAATAAATGTTGCTACTGTTGCCGTAGACACTACAAAACAAAAAATGTTTCCCATAAAATCTATCCAGGAGGAACCTTATGTTTTTGATGATTTTAAACCTTATTTGATTTGGGTGCTCCTGGCACTGCTCATAATGGGTGTAGCGTTGTATTTTATTTTGCGAAAAAAGAAAAAAGAAACATCGGAAGAAATCATTCCACTACTACCTCCGTACGAAGAAGCTATCGAGAAATTAAAAACTTTGGATGGTAAATTGCTTTGGCAAAATAATAAGGTTAAACAATACTATAGCGAGTTAACCGAAATCATCAGGGTATACATAGAAAGAGAATTAAAAATCCCTGCTTTGGAAATCACCTCAGATGAGCTTTTAGCATATATACATGACGCTAAAAACGCGGAAACGATCCTCTTTTCCAAAGAAACTTTTGACAAATTAAAAGCATTGTTACAAGAAGCTGATCTGGTAAAATTTGCCAAATCAAAACCGCTTTCACATGAGATAGAAGCAAACAGAAAAGATGCGGAAGTTATTTTAGAAGACCTCAAATCAAAACCTTTACCCGAGGAAGAACCTGTAATTGAAGATCATGATGAATTGGAATAATTTTGAGTTTAGCAATCCCGAGTTTCTTTGGTTATTAGTAATCATTCCTTTTTTGGGAATCTGGTATTTCTTTACACGAAAAAAAGATGCTGCCGTGTTAACTATTTCAAGTACCAAAGGGTTTCCAACATCTTCTTTTCTGCCGAAGCTAAAGCCTTTTTTGTATGGGTTGCGTTTATTAGCAATTGCAGCTTTATTTATTGCCCTTGCAAGACCCAGAAATGTTTCGGTAAGTACAAAAACAAAAGCAAACAGAGGAATAGATATTGTAATGGCGATTGACGTTTCTGCCAGTATGCTGGCACGCGATTTGAAGCCCAACAGGTTGGAAGCTTTAAAAGTAGTGGCTACCAATTTTGTCAACAGAAGGCCCAATGACAGGATTGGCATTGTTTTATATGCCGGAGAGAGTTTTACTCAAACACCTATTACCAGTGATAAAGGGATTGTAAAAAGAACTATTTCCGAAATCAAATGGGGTTTGCTTGAAGGGGGTACTGCTATTGGAATGGGCTTAGGTTCTTCCGTAAACAGATTAAAAGACAGTAAGGCAAAAAGCAAGGTTATTATCTTACTAACCGACGGGGTAAACAACTCCGGTAATATTGACCCCAAAACGGCAACAGAGCTTGCGAAGGAACTGGGAGTCAAAGTATATACTATTGGGTTAGGAACCAATGGAATGGCAGATTTCCCATATGCAAAAGATCCCAGAAACGGACAATTAAAATTTAGAAAACAACAGGTAGAAATTGATGAAGAGCTCTTAAAATTCATAGCTTCGGAAACCGAAGGGCAATACTTTAGAGCTACTAATAATACCAAACTGGAAGAGATTTATAATCAGATTGATAAACTTGAAAAAACAAAAATCGAAGAATTTAAATATTATAATTATCAAGAAAAATACCGGTTTTTAATTTTTATTGCCGGAGGGTTATTGCTGCTTGAATTTGTTTTAAGAAATACGTTATTTAGAAGTTTTATATGATTAAAACGAATTGTTTAAAGGTTGAATTATTTAATTATTTAATTGTTGAATTGTTTAAAGGTTGAATTGTTTATTGTGTAAATTATGCATGTTTTTTCATTTGAAAAATTAGAAGTTTGGAAAGAAGCTATTCAGTTTTCCAAAGATATTTATAAACTAACTTCTACATTTCATAAAGAAGAAAAATTTGGGTTGATAAGTCAAATGAGAAGAGCTTCAAATTCGATTGCAGCAAATCTGGCAGAAGGAACATCAAGAATCACAAATAAAGATAAAGCACATTTTACAACAATAGCGTTTAGCTCAACTATGGAAGTTTTAAATCACTTAATAATATCTAAAGAACTTCATTTTATTTCTGAAGAAGAGTATTTAAAATTAAGAACCCCGATTTATAAAATATCAAATATGCTAAACGCTTTAAGAAAATCACAAATAAACCCATAACCCTTTTTAAACAATTCAACAATAAACTCATAATGTACAGACTGGAAGATCCTTTTTATTTTTATTTCTTTACCATAATACCTGTTGTAATTGTCGTATTTCTGCTGGCGCTTTTTTGGAAGAAAAGAATACAACGGAAGTTTTCCAATGTACGTTTATTAGAGAAGTTAGCTCCTAATCATTCCGTTTTTAAATCAACATTAAAGTTAATTTTTTTCAGTCTCGGTATTTCTTTTTTAATCCTGGCACTGGTAAACCCTAAAATGGGGACAAAACTTAAAACAGTAAAAAGAGAGGGGGTAGATGTGGTTTTTGCTTTAGATGTTTCCAAAAGTATGTTGGCAGAGGACATTGCTCCGAACAGATTGGAAAAAGCAAAGCAGATCATCTCTAAAATCATTGACAAATTGGGTAGTGACAGAGTAGGTGTTATTGTCTACGCCGGTAATTCTTATCCTCTTTTGCCTATTACAACGGATCATGCAGCCGCAAAAATGTTTTTGCAAAATGCCAGTCCGGATATTGTTTCCAGCCAGGGAACCGCCATAAATGAAGCGTTGAACCTGGCAAAGACATATTATGATAACGAAGATCAGACCAATCGTTTTTTAATCATTATTTCCGACGGTGAAGATCATCAGGAAGAAACCAAGCAGGTAGCTAAAAATATGGCTGATGACGGTATTAAAGTATATACCATTGGTATCGGGACAGAAAAAGGCGGGCTTATTCCTATAAAAATTAACGGCTCACTTATCGGATATAAAAAAGACAGGAAAGGAGAATCCGTAGTTACAACACGAAAAGCAGATGTTTTACAGGAAATTGCAAATGATTCGGAAGGAAGATATATCGATGGAAATAAAACGGAAAAACCGGTAAAATTAATTGAAGATATTATTATCAATGCACAAAAGAGCGAATTTGAAACCAAACAATTTTCCGATTATAAAGACCAGTTTCAATGGTTTCTGGCATTAGGAATTTTGTTTTTAATTTTAGACATCTTTTTATTAGATAAAAAAACCAAATGGCTGCGAAAAGTAGATTTGTTTAACGAAGAAAAAAATAAAAAATGAAATTAGATACCTATCTGTTTGTCTGCCTTTTAATGCTGCTATCATCAGCATACAGCTTTGCTCAAAAAGATACTATAGCCGCACAAAGAGAAGCCAGGAAATTAGTGCGAGAAGGAAACAATTTATACAAACAACAAAAATATACGGATGCTTCCGTTGCATATAAAAAAGCATTGGAAAAAAGCAGTACATATAAGAAAGCTAGTTATAATTTAGGAAATGCATTGTATCAGGATAAATTTTATAAAGAAGCCGTTCCGCAATACGAATTAATGGCTAAAACCGCAAAAACAAAATTTGAAAAAGCAGAAGCATATCATAATATTGGAAATGCCATGATGGAGCAAAAACAATATCAACCTGCTGTAGATGCGTATAAAAATTCTTTGAGAAATAATCCTAATGATGATGAAACCAGATATAATTTAGCCGTGGCCCAGAAACTATTGGAAAAAGAAAAAAATAAAGACAAAAATAATAAGAATAAAAAAGATCAAAAAAATAAAAACGATAAAGAAAAAGATAAGAATAAAGACAAAAAAGAAGGGGATAATAAAGATAAAAAGGATAAAGAAAACGGGAAAGATGATAAAAATAAAGATCCCAAAAAAAATGATCAAAAAAAGCAGCAGAAACCGAAACCTCAGCAGGGGAAAATGACCCCTCAACAAGTCAAACAATTGTTGGAGAGTTTGAAAAATGAAGAGAAAAAAACTCAAAAGAAAATGAATGTAAAAAAAGCCAAGGGTAAAAAAGTTAAACAAGAAAAAGATTGGTAAGCAGATTTCTTTTTATCAATTTTGAACAATTATGAAAACGAAGTTTATATACATAGTCATTTTGGTTTTTTTAAACTGTATGCCTGTTTTTGCTCAGGAAGCAGTATTGAAAGCCACTGTCAGTAAAAACAAACTGGGTGTTAATCAAAGACTACGGATAGAGTTTGCAATTAATAAACAGGGAGCAGACCACTTTACACCTCCTGATTTTAAAAATTTCAAGGTGGTGGGTGGCCCCAGTCAATCTATCAGTCAATCCTGGGTCAATGGCAAAGCCAGTTTTTCTCAATCTTACTCGTATATTATTCAGCCAAAAAGAAAAGGAGAGTTTCTAATTCCCTCTGCAAGTATCGACCTAAATGGTAAAACAGTACGTTCCAAACCTGTTAAAATTATTGTTTTAGATGCCGTCGAAATTCCCAAAGACCCAAATGATCCCAATTATATAGCCCAGCAAAACATTCATCTGGTTGCCGAAATATCAAAATCCAACCCTTATGTAGGGGAAGGTGTCTATGTTGAATATAAATTATATGTAAGTCAAAACATCAGCGTAAATGACTTTTCCATTACAGAATCTCCACAGTATAACGGTTTCTGGAATCAGGATATAAAAATAAACGGGCTACCTGTAAAAAAAGGCATATATAATGGGGAAGAATATCGATATGTCATATTAAAAAAAGCGCTCCTGATTCCAACAAAATCAGGAAACTTATCCATAGACTCCATGAAAATGGATATTGTAATCGGAGTTCCGACCGGGAGAGTTGATTTCTTTGGAAATGTGATCTCCAGAAACATCACCCGGGCTTTTGCTTCGGCAAAAAAAACAGTACGCGTAAAAGAATTGCCTTTGGAGGGCAAACCCGAAAATTTTAATGGTGCAGTCGGCGATTTTAAATACAGTGTAACCTCCAGCAAAGATATTTTAAAATCTAATGAATCTGCACTTATCAAAGTAACGGTGTCCGGAAAAGGGAATTTAAAACTTTTTGATATCCCGGAAATTGTTACTCCGTCGGAGCTAGAAGTATATACTCCCGAACAAAAAGAACGTGTAAATGTAACCAGTTCCGGCTTAAGCGGTTTTGTCAGTAAACATTATACGGTTGTGCCGCAGTATAAAGGAAAATATAAGATTCCCAGTACCTCCTTTTCTTATTTTAACCCTATAGCGAAAAAATATAACACCATTACTTCCGATGATGTATTTGTAAATGTCTTAGAAGGAAAAGAGCTGATAACCAATTCCGACGATAATAGTATTGCCAAGCGACCTGTAACCGTCACCGGAGCAAATTTTAGATATATCCAAACAAAAAGTACTTTTATTTCTGATCAAAAAGAAGATTTTTTCCAATCAAATGTATTCTATCTCTTGCTGTTCTTACCTATTATTTCAATTCCCGTGGGAATTTTTGTAGCTAAAAAACAACAAGAAAAAAATAAGGATATTGTCGGTAACAAAATAAGAAAAGCAGATAAGCTCGCTAAAAAATTCTTGTCCGAAGCTCAAAAACAATTAGGTAAAAAAGAAGCATTCTACGAAGCTCTGGAAAGAGCATTACACAATTATCTAAAAGCAAAATTGAGTATTGAAACTTCAGATATCAGCAGTGAAAAAATAGCTGAGCTTCTAACTGAAAGGCATGTAGAGAAAAGTACTGTCAATTCTTTTATACAAGTGTTAAAGAATTGCGATTTTGCCCGTTATACTCCCATAGACAATGTACAGATGAAAGAAGCATATGTACATGCAAAAAATACCATTGCATTATTAGATAAACAGTTATGATTATGAAAAAACACCTGTTATACATATGGTTTTTTATTTCCTGCTTTGTATCGGCCCAAAACCCTGAAACTCTTTTTAAAGAAGCCAATGATTTGTATAAAGTCGGAAAATATGAAGAAGCAATTGCCCTATATCAAAAAATTGAAACTCTCAACCTAATTTCATCCGAATTGTATTACAATTTAGGCAACTGCTACTACAAACTAAATCATGTCGCGGAAACGATTTACAATTACGAAAAAGCACTGCTGATAAATCCGTTAAATGAAGATGCGAATAATAACCTGATTTTTGCCAAAAGACTAACCATAGATACCATAGAAGCGCTACCGAAATCTGTCATTCAGAAATTTGATGAAAGCTATATCAAAAAACTATCCTACAATGATTGGGCAATATTGGCAGTGATCTTCTCCGCTCTGGGCGCTTTATTATTTTTGTTTTTCTACTTCTCATATACCCCTTCTAAAAAAAGATTTTATTTTGTAAGTAGTATTATTTGTTTTCTCTTTTTAATCATCTCTGTCAGTTTTTCATACAAAGAATACAACGATGAGCAAACCAATAGCTATGGAATTATTTTTGCGGAAAAAACCGAAATCAAAAATGCCCCGACACTTAACAGTGATGCTATTTTTACACTTCACGAAGGAACAAAAGTGAAAGTTTTAGATGCTGTTGATAATTGGAAAAAAATTAAACTTGACGACGGAAAAATAGGATGGATAGATGCCGAAGATTTAAAAGTGTTGAAAATTATTTAACAAAAGAATCCTTTTCTTATATTTACAATTCGATTAGCCAAAAAAATGAATAAAACGATTATTACATTCTTTTTTACTTTGACTTTTTGTATATCGATCATCAGTCCTACGCTCCTAGCTATGGCAGATAGTCATTACGAAATTGCTTTGATTAAAGACATGAATGAGGAAGAAAGTAATAAAGAGGCGTTTAAAGATGTAGAATCTAAAATTCTTTATTCCTCTGATAACCCACTCCTGGCTTTTATTGCTAAAAAAACTAATTCCTTACGCTATTATCATAAGAAATACAATTCTCTACCTAAAAACCTCTTTATTCCTCCTCCGGAACAGGCTATAGTCTAATTTGTTTATACATTTATAAAAGCATTATTAAAAAAATCAGATTCTGATGCAACTTATCCTCCTTTATGGTAAATTGTCTATCAATTTTTTTAAATTAAAATCAATATTAAGGATTAAAAACGCATAAAAAATGAAAGCACACACAAAACAAACGCAAGCGGCTATCACACCGGAGAAAGCCATTGATCTATTAAAAAAAGGAAATGCAAGATTTGTCGCTAATAAAGAAGTTGAAAGAGATTTATTACAACAAGTAGCAGATACCAGTTCCGGGCAATACCCGTTTGCTACCGTACTCCACTGTGTAGATTCCAGAGTTTCGGCAGAATTGGTTTTTGACCAGGGAATCGGAGATATTTTCAGTATCAGAATTGCAGGGAATTTTGTAAATAATGATATTTTAGGGAGTATGGAATTTACATGTAAATTAGCCGGAACAAAAGCCATTGTTGTTTTAGGCCACACCGCTTGCGGTGCTGTAAAAGGGGCTTGCGATGATGCCAAATTGGGGAATCTAACTACTTTGTTAAGCAAACTTAAACCTGCGGTAAATGCAGTAACGGAACCCAGTGAACTACAATTCAGAAATTCCGGAAATATTGACTTTGTAAATGCGGTTGCAGAGAAAAACGTATATATGACCATGGACAATATCAGAAGCAAAAGCCCAACTTTAAAGGAGATGGAAGACAACGGAGAAATTAAAATCGTCGGTGCGATGTATGATATTAAAGACGGTTCCGTAACTTTTTACTAATAAAGAAAAATATGAAAAAAATACTTTTCATTGTTACTTTTATGCTAATTTCCCTAAAAATGGCCGGTCAAAATACCGGCTTAGGGAATTGGCTTGTATACATAGGAAACAAGCAGTTAAATTCCAAATGGAACCTTCATCATGAAGTCCAATACAGAAATTACAATGCCCTCGGAGATTTGGAACAATTACTGCTAAGAACAGGATTAGGTTACCATCTCGGTGCTAAAAGTAACGTATTGTTAGGCTATGGATATATCAACTCTGAAAACTTTATAGGAAATACAGATCAGGAAAGAACCATCCAGGAGCATCGGATTTTTCAGCAGTTTATCACAAAACAAAATATAGGAAGGGTGAAACTACAGCACAGATATCGTTTTGAACAGCGGTTTATTGAAAGTGATTTCAGAACTCGATTTCGATATTTTTTAGGCCTGGCTATTCCTTTCAAAGAATCAAAGTATTACCTTTCGGCCTATAATGAGATCTTTTTAAACGGAGATGCTGCTGTTTTTGACCGAAACAGGATATATGGCGGCTTAGGGTATCAGGTACAAAAAAACTGGAAAATAGAAATAGGCTATATGAATCAAATTTTTGAGTCTTCCGGTAGAGATCAAATTAATCTTATTACATTTATAAACTTTTAACTAAAATAATATGAAAAATCTTTTTTCAAATATAAAAGGCGATGCTTTTGGTGGTATCACTGCCGGAGTTGTTGCACTCCCGTTAGCCTTGGCTTTTGGGGTTTCTTCCGGTTTAGGGCCTAGTGCGGGGTTATATGGTGCTATCTTTATTAGCTTCTTCGCTGCACTTTTGGGAGGGACAAATACTCAAATTTCCGGACCTACTGCACCAATGACAGCCGTAAGCATGGTAATTATTGCGGGCATTATTGCAGCAAATGATGGCGATCTAAGCAAAGCACTACCCGCTATTTTAACGGTTTTTTTACTCTCGGGATTATTTCAAATTGGCTTGGGCTTTGCCGGATTGGGAAAATATATCCGATATATTCCTTATCCTGTAGTTTCCGGGTTTATGACAGCTATTGGAGCCATTATCTTAATCACTCAAATATTGCCATCCGTTGGATATTACGCCAAAGAAAATGCTCAATTTGTAGATCAGTTCAAGGAAAAAGCAACCTCCTCAATTTATGAAAATATGGTGATTGAAAAAGCGCTGGAATTAGAGTTTGGTGAAAAAGCCTTATCTTCTGAAGATTTTAATGAACTAGTGGCTTCATCTCAAAAAATTACCTCGGAAGATATTAATAAAGAGGCTCAAACACTCGCAGGAAAAGAAGCTTCCGGGGTTATTGGCACATTAAAAGTATTGCCCGGAGCGCTCAAAAATATAAATTGGTTAGAGTTAATTTTAGCGCTGAGTACCATTATCATAATTTATGGATTTAAACGCATTACAACTGCTATTCCCAGCACATTAGTAGCACTTCTTATTATGACAGGAATTGCTGTTGGTTTTGGCCTGGATTACAGGCCCATTGAAGAAATACCGGCAGGTTTTCCGATTCCAAATACAGATATTTTTACCCATTTTAGTTTAACAAACATAACGCCTTATATTTTTACAGCCTTAACACTCGCTCTGTTAGGGGCTATTGATTCATTATTAACCTCGGTTGTTGCGGACAATATGACCAAAACCAAACATAAGCCTAATAAAGAATTAGTAGGTCAGGGAATTGGAAACAGTATTGCTGCTGTTTTCGGTGGAATCCCGGGTGCCGGTGCAACAATCAGAACCGTAGTTAACATTAACTCCGGAGGAAAAACCAGATTATCCGGTATGATTGCCGGTATCATGCTATTAGTTATCTTATTAGGTTTAGGGCCTGTTGCTTCAAAAATTCCGGCAGCGGTTTTAGCGGGCATTTTAATTACTGTTGGTATTGGTGTGATGGACTATAAGGGTTTAAGAGCAATTCCGAGTTTACCAAAAGACACTTCCTTCAAATTATTTAAAGTATTCTCTTTTAAAGTAAGTTCAGAAGTAATTGTTATGCTCATCGTATTACTGCTTTCTACTTTTTGGAATTTGATTTACGCCGTAGGTATCGGTTTGGTAATTGCCTCGCTGATGTTTATGAAAAAAATAGGTGATTTAACAGCTCAGCGATCTGATGTAAAATCTTTAAAAGAAGAACCTTGGGCTGATGAAATCGGCCTTACAAAAAGCCTGCAGGAAAAAGTGTTTATCAAACATATTAAAGGTCCTTTGTTTTTTGGTTCTACCAGTGATTTTCAACAACTGATAAAACAAATTCCGGCATCTGCATCTACCATTGTTATCAGGATGGACAGAATGCAATATATCGACCAGTCGGGTTTGTATGCTCTGGAAGATGTGTTAGTGGATTTAAAAAAGGATGGTAAAAATATCCTGGCTGTTGATCTTCAAAAACAACCTGAATACATGATGGAACGAATTGATATTATCCCGGATCTTATCCCCGAAGAATGTATCTTTGATAATTTTAAAGAATGTCTTTCCTGGATTAAAAAACATCAAGATATAAAATAACGTTACAGGCTAAATAATTTTAGGCATCTCTATATGTTCCTCCTTTATAATAGAAGGAAAAATAGCAGGTGCCATGCTTTTTATTGGAGCATATAAAATAGAATTGTCTACGGTATCCTTATCAACAAAAGAAAAAGCAGTATTTATCCTGCTAAAAAACAACAACAAAATACTCATTATAAAAGCTATTTTAAGGAACCCAAAAACACCTCCTAAGATTTTATTGACCAGTCCTAAGGCAGCAAAATCGGCTAATTTTGTAAATAGTTTTCCTAAAGAGGCTATTACAATAACAATCGCTATAAAGGTAATTGCAAAAGCCGTTAAAGAAATATAGTGTTCGCTCCAGTCTACATATTTTTCCATAATAGCTGCTATGAAATAGGAAAAATGAATGGCTCCCCATACTCCGCTAATTAACGCTGCCAAAGAAGCAATTTCTACAAAAAGCCCTTTTGTAAAACCCTTTATAAAACCATATAACAACAGCACTGCCAAAATAACATCAAAAGCGTTCATCTTCTTATTTTTTCAAGTACTTCTTATCTACATAAAAAGTTCCAAACGGAATTACAGATGCTGACAAAATAGTCGCAAATGTTTTGGTATTCCATTTTTGGTCTGAGCGCAATACAAATGCTAAAATCACATATAACATAAATAAAATTCCATGAGGCATTCCCAACATTTTAACATAACCGGGATCATTTCCATAATATTTGACAGGAGTTGCAATGAAAAGCAATAATATATAGGATACTCCTTCCAAAAAACCAATAAGTCTAAAAAAAGTTTTCATTAATTTAAGTATGGCTAAACCATATAATTCTTCAAAGGTACTCTTTATTTTCAATCTAAGAGACCTTTGCAAAATAGTGATATATTCCGTATTGAAATTGATTTGGCTTCAAATTTCTTCCTTCTCGAAAATTTTAAATCCTCAAAACCAATAGGTTATTCCGGTTGAAAATGTTCTTCGGGCATCAAACTTTTTTGCCAAATCAATTTTGCAAAGATCTCTCTAAAATATGGATTGACTTTTAATAATGGTAAAAATAACCGACATATACTCTATAGATTTCCTATTTTTGCTTACCGATGAGTAATACTTCTGTCAAAATTACTGCTGAGAAATTAGATGTAAACAAATGCTACGAGTTTGTAAAAGATAGCTCCTGCGGTGGTATTGCTGTTTTTGTAGGAACCGTCAGAAACCATACGCAAAACAAAGAGGTAATTCAGCTTGATTTTTCTACTTATAAGCCCATGGCAATTAAAGAGCTACAAAAAATCGCTGACTTGGCTCTAAAAAAATTTGCCATCAAAAAAATTGCCATTCATCATGCAGAGGGCCTATTAAAAATAGGTGGAACCCCTGTAATTATTATGGTTTCTGCTCCGCATAGAAAGGCTGCTTTTGAAGCGTGTGAATTTGCTATTGATACATTAAAAGAGACCGTTCCTATCTGGAAAAAAGAATATTTTTCGGATGGAGCCGTATGGGTAAATGCTCACCCTTAAAGTTTAATACCAAAAAGAATAATTACTGTCTTAAGTTCATAAAAACATAAGGCAGGTGTAAAAACCTGCCCTAATGCTATATACAGTTTTCAGATATACTATAAACACTGTATATACCCTCTCAAATAAAAAATTTCTTACAAATTACTCTGCTGATTTGAGGTTTTCAGGTAAACTGTTGTCAAAAGTTTTTGAAACATTCCCTTTACTAACGGTTACTTTACCCTCGTCGCTGACTTCAATACGTTGAGTTACCGTGCCCTCTTCAACAACTACACTGCCCTATTTTCGTGTTATGATGTACGGAATTTCCCATTGCACATATCCTGCCCCTTCCCAATAATAGCCATCTCCGCTCGAAGCGACGTCAAGAATTGGGTTTCCCAAATCCCTGGCCAATTGTGCGTTATGGGGGTTTCCTGCCAAATTTGCCAATGAACCTCCTGCAGTGGCCTCAACTTCCTTTTCTTCGAGTTCATACGCTGCCGTATTATAATCATCATTATCTGCTTTTACGTGTAGTAATAATCTGGCAAGCCAGCCCCCGTATTCTATGATAAAAACAAGTAAAAGTTGAGATATTATTTTTACTAATTTATGCAGCAAATTTAAAAGTATCTACATAGGGTGTTTGTCGTTTGACAACGGCAAACACTCTTGCTATTAATTTGTTTCTAATAATGTTAACGGTACTCATTTTACTTTTGCCTTGTTTTATTCTTTTATGATAGTATAATTTCATTTCTGGGTTATGTTGTATAGCAGAAATAGCGCACATATTAATAATTGCTTTCAATTTTTTATTAGCCAAATGAGAGACTTTTGTACGTCCTTTAATACTAGTTCCAGATTGGTAAGGAAAAGGAGCAACACCACAATAAGAGGCAAACTTTCTCCAGTTTTCAAATTTTGAAAAATTGTCAGTAAACACAATCATCATTATAGCAGTTTGCATTCCTATACCTTTAACACTAGTAACAAGTTTATAGGTTTCTTTTAACATTATATTTTGGTCAATAATAGCTTGCATTTGAGTATTAATCTTGTGTATTTGTTTGGTTAGTTCTGCAATCATTTTTTGTTGAACGTCAAAGATTATTTTATACTCTTTTGCTTTATAAATTCTTTTTTGTTCTTTCAAAGTAACTTTAAAACCAGCTCTTTGTTTGTTAAGTTTTGTCCTTAAAGATAAGAGACTTTTTAGTTGTAATATACTTCTTTTAGGTAGCTTACTGGGTTTAAGTTCTTCTTTTAATCGATACCCATATAGAGCAATGCGTTTGGCATCAATTTGGTCATCCTTTCCACGAGCAATACCAATAGATCTTTTAATTTCTAAACCAGAAGCTATGAAAAAAGATAATTTTTGTTCAGTTAAAGACACAGATAATAAATGAGAGTACATTCCTGTATGTTCAAATACAAACATGGTTTCTTCTTTAGAGAAAGACGAATTTTTAAAACTCCACTTTAGCATTAATTTAAATCCAGATTTACTGTTCTCAAACTGTTGAACAATTTGTTTAGAATAGATACAAACATCAATTAATAATTTACTGACATCGATTCCGATAATTTCATTTGTTTTCATAATTTTGTAATTAGATATTAATAATAGTTACTTAAACTAAGACCTTTAATAAGGGCAGAAACTGAAATTCTATATGGTTCTAAGTAACTTTTAAAAAGAACGGAGACTAATACGGGGGATGGCTCTAAAAAGCTAGCTGGCCGCTAAAGTTCACTCCGTTCTTTTGTGTTTTTGGTTATCAACAAAATAAGAGTTATTAACAAAGAAAAAAAGAAGCAAAAAAAGAAATTTCATCATAACTATTATGTTTTTATTTTAAGTAATTATTTCTATTTGCTAATCTAAAGGTTTGGTTGTGGTCCTTCAGGATCATGAGAGGGTGATTCCGTATCTAATTCTGTTTTAAACATTGGTGTGTCCGGTGCTTGTTCAAATAGTAGTCCCATAATTTTTTCTACGTTTAAATGGTTATTAGTATTTTAATATTCATAGGCTTTCTCCGGCACCTGTTTAACACCATCAAATTATTTGACGGTTATATTTACTCTAAAACAGGCTTTTCGAATTTCGCCCTTATAATTAAAAGAAAAAATAGTAGCTACTTAATCAAATATTTCTCATTTAATTATCTTATACAAAGGTATTTCGGTAAACCGATTTTACCTTTAGGGTATTTTCTTAATTTATAACAATTGGTATTTTTATTAGTTCCTAAAATTGCATATTTGGGTTTTTGATATTCCGAAATTAGGAAATAAGTAAAACGGAATTTGAAAAAATAGTACAACCGTTTATATAAATAGAATAAACGGTTGTATTCTTATTATAAAAGAATAAGAGGGATATAATTTTTTTAGCTTTCGGTTTCAAGATACCCTGAAAGGGCAAAACTCTCTAACAATTATATTGGCGGCGATTAAACTCCGAAAACGACGTGGCTTTTCCACGGAAAATTCATACCTTTGATTAAAAGAATTTATAAATGGAATTAACCAAAGAATATGTTGAAAAAACTAAAAAAAATGGTGAAAATGCCATTCTTTCATTGATTTCAAAAATGGATAGAGATAGCTCTAAAATAACTTTCATTTTAGATAGTTTAGGTTCTTTCCCAAAAGATTTTAAAGGCGATTGGCTCTTTAATTATACCAAAAGTACTAACCACAAATTAAGAATGTCGGCTATCCGAAATATTGGTAAACTCAAGTTAAACGGAGAATTTCCATTACTTTATGAACTCTTTGAAACTGAGCCAAAAACTGAAATTAAAAGAGAGATCATTTCTTCAATTGGAAGGCAAAGAAATTTACAATCAAAAGATTTTATCATTCAAATTTTAAAAGATAATGACCCGAAAATTGTATGTCAGGCCATAAGAGCGTTATTAGTTTTTAAAGACAATAAAGAAATTGCTGAAAAACTTAAAAAATTAAGAAGACACAGAAACGAAATGGTACAGAGTATCATTGAAAAAGAATTCTATTCGGGTTTAAAAAAACAAAGTAAACCACACCATACACAGACTTACAATTTCTTGAAAGATACGGTTGTTCACGGAGATGTTAGGGATGTTTTAAAAGCAGTACCGGAAGATAGTATTCACCTGACCTTTACTTCACCGCCATATTACAATGCAAGAGATTATTCTATCTATTCATGTTATCAAGATTATTTAGAATTTTTGGATGAAGTTTTTAAAGAAGTGCACCGAGTAACTAAAGAAGGGCGTTTTTTGTTAATCAATACCTCACCCATTATTATTCCAAGAATTAGCAGACAGCATTCAAGCAGAAGATATCCCATTCCTTTTGACCTACATAGCTATATTGTAAATGCAGGCTGGGAATATCTTGACGACATCATTTGGTTAAAACCCGAAACAAGTGTAAAAAATAGAGTTGGTGGATTTCAGCAACACAGAAAACCATTAGGATATAAACCGAACACAGTTACTGAAATGATAATGGTTTATCGTAAAAAAACCACAAAATTGTTGGATTGGAACATTCGCCAATATCCAAAAGAAATTGTTGAGAAAAGTAAAGTCTCTAATAGATTTGAGACTACTAATGTTTGGAAAATTGACCCGGTATATAGTAAAAATCATACAGCTGTTTTTCCCATCAAATTATGCAAAAAAGTAATTGAATACTATTCGTTTGAAGGAGATTTGGTTTTTGATCCTTTTGGTGGTAGTGGAACTTTTGGAAGAGCTGCGAAAGCACTCAACAGACGATTCTTTTTAACCGAATTAAACGATGCATATTTTGAGTATATGAAATCCGAAAAAAAACCAAAATTATTATTTAATGAACTAGAAACCAAATTTTTAGAATTACAAGAATTTAAAAAATTTGCAAATGATACTAACTGACCAAGTAACAAAAAACATAGTTAAGAAATTAATTAAAGGAGAAGACTATCGAATAGAAATTGTAACTCTTATTAATGCGGAATTTCTACAATTTGCAATAGAATTTTTCAAAAAAGTTGCTTTTGCAAAAATTAAAAACGAAGATATTTCTACCGATTGGTACAAAAAAGAAATGTTGGCACTCAATCTTCCACCGGATGAAATAGCAATTAACTCAGGGCTCAACAAAAAGACGATTACTAATATGTATAATTCAGGCACTCGCCAGGTTGTTATAGATGCTTCTTACGAACATTATGATACTTTATATTCAGCCATTGAGGAATTGACTAAAGTTGAAGATATTGATTTGAGTTTAACCATTAAATTCAATAAGGTAAGTGTCGATTTAAATATAAGCGAAAGCTTGATTGTAATTAATACATTAGCAGTAAAACGAGCAGCTTTGCGTGGTGGACTTTGGAGTACAGCAGGAAAACAAACCGAAGAACCATTAATGGTAGCCTTATGTAAATTATTTGACGTTCCTTCCAAAAATTATTCTATAAAACCAAAAGCAAAACGAGTTCGTAAAGGAGTCGTAAATCGAGAAATTGATTTCTTTTTGTATGAAAATGAAAATATCTACAAATGTGAAGTTAAACTAATAGGAAAGGGAAACCCGGAAAGTGCCGATACAGTAATAGCAAGAGATAGCAAAGTTTTTGTGGCAGATAAATTATCTGACCAAAATAAAGCACAATTAAATAATTTAAAAGTAGAATGGGTAGAACTTAGAGAAGATAAGGGCTACAATCGATTTGAACAAGTTTTAACCAATTTAAAAATACCACACAAGAAACTAACTACAGATTTAGATTGTAAATTGAACGAAATAATTGAAGAATTTTTTAAATAATTATGCCACCTAACATGGGTAACCGTTGCAATTTATAAATACGCAGAAATTCCACCGGTTAAGTTCAACACATTCAATCCGGGATATTTCTCCTTTAATTGTACCATTGCTTTATAACTGTTAAGTCCTCTTTGACAAACCATCACGTAAGTTTTCTCAAAATCCACTTCAAGTGTATTTGCATCAAATTCCCGAATAGGAATGGTTTGATGTACGCTAAAAGGTAATTTTAAGTCAGATAATACTGCAATCAAATTAACTTGTTGGCTACGCCTAGTATCTGCTAATATTTCTTTTAATTCTTCCGGTGAAATTTGCCAATCGGGGTTCCGGTTTCCACAAGTGGGATCAAAATAGGTTTGAGTCTTAAAAATAGCGGCAATCTTTTCTTTTGGAACGCCGGGTGTTAATTTCATCTTCAGTTGCGTATTTTGCTGTGCATTATAAATCAATAATTCGTTTACCAGCGGTTTACCTGTTTTGGTAATTATCTTTAAGACTTCATTGACTTGTGCGGTTGCAATCATTCCTACAATTGCATTTAAAGTTCCCGCTTCTTCACAATTAGGAACCGCAACATTCATTTCAGGAAAAGCATCCCGCAAATTTGCCGAATAACGTCCTTTTCCCTGCGCCACATTAAAGGTACTTACATAACCGTCAAACTTATATAAAGAACCGTAAACCAAAGGTTTGTTTTGCAATACACAAACATCATTCAATAAATATTTCGTTGGTAAACTATCCGTTCCGTCTACCACAATATCCACATTAGAAATCAACTCAATGGCATTGGATTTTGTCAATACCTCCGTTGAAAAGCTCACTTCCGTATACGGTGCTCTTTGCCGGATAAAACTTGCCAATACTTTGGATTTATATTTTCCTATATCCTCTAACGAATAGAAAATTTGCCGATGCAAATTTGCAGCCATCACTTTGTCAAAATCAACCAAATGAATAATTCCGACTCCGCTTGAAGCCAGATACACGGCAACAGGGCTTCCCAAACCTCCGCAACCTACTACTAAAACCTTTGCCTGTTGTAATCTTTTCTGACCCTCTTTGCCTATCTCCGGTAAAGTGGTTTGACGTTTAAATAATATGTCTTTGCTGATGCTTTTCACTACTGTTACATTATCTTATCAGAATCAAAACGGAACCGGTTGCTGCTTAAAATACTATCCCGGACAGAGCTCTTTTTTAGCTGCTTCGTATTCTTCCGGAGTATTGATATTACGAATCAAATCGTCTTCAACTTCTACAATTTCCACATCCGAATTGATCAACATTTTTCTGGGGCATGAATATCCTTGTGCTAAAAATTGCAGCAACACAGGATAGGCTTTGGGTTCAAAAATAGTAATCAAAGGTTCCGGGAACTGCTTTCCTTTTCCTTTTACTGCGGTTGCCACTTTTGCCGGGTTTCTTTTCTCCATGAGCAATTGAATCAACTCTTCATTCACAAAAGGAACATCTGTCGCCAGAACAAACCAGGCTGAATTCGGGTCTTTTTGAAATGCAGAGCAAATCCCTCCAAAGGGGCCCAAATTCAAAAAGGTATCTCGAATTATTATGGTTTCATCTGTATTAGAAATATTCCCAACAGAAAAATACGTTTCAATATTCCGGCTTTCAAGTAAATTTCTTACATATTCTTTTTGAGGTTTTCCATAATAATCCAGTTTGGATTTGTCTGTTCCCATTCGTGTACTTTTCCCTCCTGTCAAAACCAATCCTTTTATTTTTGGGATCTCCCGTTGAATCAATCCGGCTATATCGTGTACAATTTTATCAATTTCAGTTATATGGTACTGAGGGATCTGATCCCAGTTTAAAAACTTCTCTTTTAAAGACTGAAAAGGCGCAACTTCTTTGGTTAATTTTATAAAAAACCGGATATCAGATAGCTGATGTATTCTTTTATTGATGGAAGATTCTTTTTCCGGGTCTAACAGGATGATTTGTTTTTCTCCTGCATAATGATTACCATTTATAAATACACAATCAAATTGTGAAAACTGAATCCGTTGTACATATTCATTTACAGGTACATCAGTAGTAATCGTTAACTGTCCTTTGTGGTGAAATGTAAAATCAGATAATAAATTCTCATCAATATCTTTTGCATGTGAGGCGTCAAAATAGGCTAATTGGTATTGTGACAGATATTGTGATACGTTCCTGACCAAATCAGAAATAATACTACATTTGGCACCAAGAATAGTTACTTCATTCGGAGCAAAGTTGCCATTTTTCCTACGAATCAAATTTGTATGCTTCTGATGTTTTTTCATGATCAACTGAATAGACTCTTTGCAAAATAGTGATATATTACGTATTTGAATTTATTTTAATCAATATCATTGTTAGTTAATTGTTACATTAACTTCACATCACTTTTTCCACCCGTTTTTTCTACTAATTTTATTTCTTTTATGACGATTTCCTTAGAGATAGATTTACACATATCATAAATAGTTAAGCACGCTGCCGAGATTCCATGCAAAGCTTCCATTTCTACTCCTGTTTTTCCTTCGATGGTAACTTTGCAAAAAACTTCAATGTGCTCACTATCTGCGATATGGATATTGACATCGATTCCGTTAATCAATAACGGATGACACATAGGAATGATTTCCGATGTCTTTTTAACAGCCTGGATTCCGGCAATGATGGCTGTTTGAAATACAGGTCCTTTTTTAGTAAGCAGTTCATCATTTTCAAAATAAGAAATCACTTCGGCTCCTAAAAATACGGTTGCTTTGGCTATTGCCCTTCTTTTGGTAACTGCTTTTCCGGACACATCTACCATTTTCGGCCGGTTCTTTTTGTTAATATGTGAAAAGCTCATTTTGAATAATTAAAAATTTCGATACCTGATGATAGGGTATGTTTCCCCTTTTTTAAATTCACGCTGTTCTTTTGGCAATTCAATAAATCCGTCTGCCGATACCAAACTTGCCAGATCTCCCGAACCATTTCCTTTGACCGGAAAAGCCATTAAATGCCCTTGTTTTATGTCAATTCTAACCTGCAAAAAATACGTTAGCCCGGGATTAAAAAAAACATCTTCTCCTAAGATTGCTATTTCTTTTTTAAGCTCAAGCCCTACTGATTTTGCAAACCAGGGATAAAAATACACCAAACAATTTACATAGGTAGAAACCGGATTCCCGGGAAATGCAAACACTACCGTACCACCGGTTTTATTTTTTTCTCCTTTGCCGGTATTCAAAAGTGCTGTATGTCCAAACCAAAAAGGTTTTCCCGGACGCTGAGAAACTCTGTGAAATTGTTTTTTAACTCCTAATGTTTCTAAAATTTCAGGAAGAAAATCGAACTTTCCTTTACTTACCGCACCGCTAAATAACAAAACATCATAATCGTTCAAATAGCTTGCTATCTGCTTGCTTAGAGAGGATTTTTCATCTATAATATGCGCCATTTCAGTTTTGATATGCAGTTTTTCCAATAAAGCAGCCAATGTATATACATTGCTCATTCTGATTTGATGTGCTAATGGAGTCTCTTTGACTGCTACTAATTCGTTTCCCGTAGAAACCATCATGATTTTGGGTGTTCTTGCAACTTGTATTGTTGTTTTTCCAACAGTAGCCATCACTCCGATTTCAGCTGCCGTAATCCTTCTGTTTTTAGGAATCAGAACTTTCCCCTTACCTCTGTCTTTGCCTTTTGTATGAACATTTTTCCCTTTTTCTACGTTGTCTATAATGACTGTTGCAATCGAATGCTCAATAGTTACATCTTCATAACGAATCACTGTATTTGTATTTTTTGGCAATATGGCTCCCGTCATCACCTCGTAGCAGTTTTTTGCACTATTCAGTATTTGTTGAGGGCTTCCCGCCGCCTGTATTCCTTCTATGACAAAACTCAGTTGTCCTTCTTTAAAAGCATCAAAGTCAATAGCTATTCCATCCATAGCGACCCTGTTAAAGGGAGGGAAATCACGATCAGCAACAATATCTTCTTTTAAAACCCTTCCGACAGATTTCAGAAACGGAACCTCCTCCACGCCAAAATCTTGTGTACTTTTTAAGATGATTTGTAATGCTTCTTCTACGGAAACCACTTCTCAATTATATAAATTACAAATTTTAAATTACGAATTTTTATCTCCTCAATATCAACTGATTGAAATTAATTTTGTGAAATTAATTTTTAGATTCAATATAATAATTTAGGGCGCAGGGTTGGGCATTAATACGTGTACCTGCTCAATTTCCGAAATCATTTCATCTGACAAATCAATATGAATACTTCCTATGTTTTCTTTAAGCTGACTCATTTTTGAAGCTCCAATAATATTACCGGTTACAAAAGGTAATTGATTAATAAATGCCAGAGATAATTCGGATAATGTCATGTCGTATTTTTGGGCAATTTCCAAATATTTCCTGACAGCTGCCATAGATTGCTCACTGGAATACCTGTCATATCCGGAATATAATGCTATCCGTGAATCTTTAGGAACACCATTTAGATATTTTCCGGAAAGCACTCCAAACGCCAGGGGAGAATATGCCAATAACCCGATGTTTTCTCGTAAAGAAACCTCAGACATTCCATATTCATAAGCTCTGTGTATTAAGGAATAGGAGTTTTGTATGGTTACCATTCTCGGCAATTGATATTTTTTTGCCGCTTGCAGATACTGTATGGTTCCCCAGGGTGTTTCGTTAGATACGCCTACGGTCTTTATCTTTCCTTCTTTTATTAAATCAGCTAAAGTCTCCAGTATTTCCAAATGGTTTTCAGCTTCTTCTACACTGGCTTTATAAGGGTAGTCTCGTACACCAAAACAATTTACACCACGTGTAGGCCAGTGTAACTGATACAAATCTATATAGTCTGTCTGCAGTCTTTGCAGGCTGCCTTCAACAGCGGAGATAATAGCCTCTTTGCTAAATCCGCTACTGCGTATATGTGCTGTATAAGGCCCTGCCCCGGCAATTTTACTTGCAATAACAACACGGTCTCTGTTTTTTGTTTTTTGTAACCAGTTGCCAATAATCTTTTCCGTAGCTCCATACGTTTCTGTTTTGGCAGGAACAGGGTACAATTCTGCCGTATCAAAAAAATTGACTCCTTGTTCCAGTGCATAATCCATTTGCTCATACCCTTCTGCTTCTGTATTTTGCTCGCCAAAAGTCATGGTGCCCAGACAAATTTTACTCACTTTAATATCGGTATTTGGTAAGGTTGTATATTTCATTGTATGTATATCGTTGATGGTTTACTTTTTGGAATTAAGTATTTAAATGTTCGTTTAAATATGGTAACGAAGAATAAAAACATTTTAAAAATCTTTTAACCTTTAATTTTTTAATCTTTCAATCTTTATAATGAACTCATTTTAACACAGCTTCAATACCCGGTAATGTTTTCCCTTCCAAGGTTTCTAACATAGCTCCGCCACCTGTGGAAACATAACTTACTTTATCTGCAAAACCAAACTGTTTTACCGCTGCTACGGAGTCGCCTCCTCCAACCAGAGAAAATGCACCATTTTGTGTTGCTTCATAAATGGCATTTCCCAAGGCTATTGTTCCATTGGCAAAAGCGGCCATTTCAAAAACGCCTAAAGGGCCGTTCCATAAAATCGTTCTGCATTGGGCAACTACCTTGCTAAATATTTCCCTGGATGTTGGTCCTGCATCCAAACCCTGCCACCCTTCCGGGATGTTGGTTACATCCACTACCCGGGTATTGGCATCATTTGCAAAAGCATCTGCGGCAATGACATCTACCGGTATGTGAACTTCTACATTCTTTTCTTTTGCTGATTTCAAAATAGCCAGTGCTGTTTCCATTTTATCGTCTTCACAGATAGAATCGCCGATAGCCCCTCCTTGTGCTTTTACAAAAGTATATGTCATACCTCCTCCGATGATCAAATGATCTACTTTATCTAATATACTCTCAATGATCGTAATTTTAGAAGATACTTTTGCTCCTCCTAAAATAGCCAACACCGGCTGCTCGCTATTATGTAGCACTTTATCAATACTTTGAATTTCTTTAGCTAAAAGGTTTCCAAAACACTTCTTATCGGAAAAAAATTGAGCCACTATCGTTGTGGACGCATGTGCCCTGTGTGCGGTACCAAAAGCATCGTTTACATAAATATCTCCTAGTTTGGACAATGCTTCCGCAAAGGCAATAGTTCCCGATTTTTCCTCATTATAAAAACGTAAATTCTCTAACAGTAAAACTTGCCCGTTTTCTAAATTAGCTACCGCATGGTTCACTTTTTCACCGATGCAATCATCGACAAATTGAACTTGTACCCCTATAATTTGCGAAACTTTATCTACAATATGTTTTAACGAATACTTTTCTTCTACTCCTTTTGGTCTTCCCAAATGCGACATCAGAACAGCCGATCCGCCGTCTTCCAGTACTTTTATAATAGTGGACGCAGCCGCTTCAATCCTGGTACTATCCGTTACTTCGAAATGATCATTCAACGGGACATTAAAATCTACACGAATTAAAGCTTTTTTGTCTCGAAAATTAAAATCGTTTATGGTTTTCATAAATGGTCGTGTTTTTAACAAAAATACCTATTTATTTTATGAACTTATTTAAAGTTTATTGATTACCCACTTTTATACCAGTATTGATGAGTGACAGCTACTACCAGTCTATCAAATAGTCTTTCAGCGAAATAGCGTCTGTTGAGTTTATAGCAGAACTCGTCAAGATAATTCTGCAAATATTTTCCTTTAATTTTATGGTAAATACCTAACAGAGTGCGTTTTGCATTACTTATGGCTATATGCACCGATTTTAGTGTGGTAATAGTGGTTTCTTTATTTGATTTTTCAGTAATGTGTACTTCCACATAATCACCTATGTCTACATAAGACGTGCTTTTGTCGCTAAAAACAATGCATGTATCATCAAAATTACTATCAATAAGCGTGTTGACTTCTTCTTTTTTATGAGTATCCAAAACTTTCATTTTAAAATAACGACATTGTTTGGATTGTTTCCCAGTCTTTAAATCTTCTAAAGGTACAGACTCTGCCATTACCGCTACGTTAGATTGTTTTTGACTGCCTCTGCCTCTTTTAAGCTTTTGTCTGTCGGATTCTTTTGTTGCCACAGTAAAGTAATCTTGATCAAACTCAATCATATCTTCAAGGTCGTATAAATTATCTCGTTTTCCCATAGCCGAACGTATTCTGTGCATAAGAGACCATATAGTGGTATAACGTGTATGGTTGAGCTGACGTTGTAATTCGGCAGCAGAAATACCTTTTTTTACTAAAAGTCATAAATGCCATAGCGAGATACCAAGTACGAATAGGTAAATTGGAGTTCTCCATCATAGTACCGCTGCGTAGAGTAGTTCTAAAACCACAATAAGAACATTGCCACATCCATTTAGACTTTAACCAATAGTGCTTTTTTGATTGACATTTTTTGCAAATGACTCCTTCTTTTGAACGAGCCAACTTCATATGTGATTTACAGGAAAACTCATCTGGAAATTGTTCAATAAAATGTAGTAAATTCATAATTCTAAACTTTATATTAAGATACGAATTTTTAAATTAGTGGCATAATTAAGTGTAATCAAATTTTTATGTACTTGTTTAAACTTTTTGATACGCATCGGGTCAAAGAAATTATACGCCCCATTTAAAGATGAAAAAAATAATAGCTATCGCAATTACAAGCCTGTGTATGTTAAGCATTTCATGTTCTAAAGATGGCAGTGGCTACGCTCCTGTTTCCGAAGATCCATTTGCAGGTTTAAATTTACCCAATGAATATTTTAATTATGCCAATATAGCATTACCTGCTCATTATACTACCAACAATTTTCCTCCGCCATTTCGGTTTCAGCACGCTGCTGTGGAGTTTGACAATACCCCCGTATTCTATGATAAAAACAAGTAAAAGTTGAGATATTATTTTTACTAATTTATGCAGCAAATTTAAAAGTATCTACATAGGGTGTTTGTCGTTTGACAACGGCAAACACTCTTGCTATTAATTTGTTTCTAATAATGTTAACGGTACTCATTTTACTTTTGCCTTGTTTTATTCTTTTATGATAGTATAATTTCATTTCTGGGTTATGTTGTATAGCAGAAATAGCGCACATATTAATAATTGCTTTCAATTTTTTATTAGCCAAATGAGAGACTTTTGTACGTCCTTTAATACTAGTTCCAGATTGGTAAGGAAAAGGAGCAACACCACAATAAGAGGCAAACTTTCTCCAGTTTTCAAATTTTGAAAAATTGTCAGTAAACACAATCATCATTATAGCAGTTTGCATTCCTATACCTTTAACACTAGTAACAAGTTTATAGGTTTCTTTTAACATTATATTTTGGTCAATAATAGCTTGCATTTGAGTATTAATCTTGTGTATTTGTTTGGTTAGTTCTGCAATCATTTTTTGTTGAACGTCAAAGATTATTTTATACTCTTTTGCTTTATAAATTCTTTTTTGTTCTTTCAAAGTAACTTTAAAACCAGCTCTTTGTTTGTTAAGTTTTGTCCTTAAAGATAAGAGACTTTTTAGTTGTAATATACTTCTTTTAGGTAGCTTACTGGGTTTAAGTTCTTCTTTTAATCGATACCCATATAGAGCAATGCGTTTGGCATCAATTTGGTCATCCTTTCCACGAGCAATACCAATAGATCTTTTAATTTCTAAACCAGAAGCTATGAAAAAAGATAATTTTTGTTCAGTTAAAGACACAGATAATAAATGAGAGTACATTCCTGTATGTTCAAATACAAACATGGTTTCTTCTTTAGAGAAAGACGAATTTTTAAAACTCCACTTTAGCATTAATTTAAATCCAGATTTACTGTTCTCAAACTGTTGAACAATTTGTTTAGAATAGATACAAACATCAATTAATAATTTACTGACATCGATTCCGATAATTTCATTTGTTTTCATAATTTTGTAATTAGATATTAATAATAGTTACTTAAACTAAGACCTTTAATAAGGGCAGAAACTGAAATTCTATATGGTTCTAAGTAACTTTTAAAAAGAACGGAGACTAATACGGGGGATGGCTCTAAAAAGCTAGCTGGCCGCTAAAGTTCACTCCGTTCTTTTGTGTTTTTGGTTATCAACAAAATAAGAGTTATTAACAAAGAAAAAAAGAAGCAAAAAAAGAAATTTCATCATAACTATTATGTTTTTATTTTAAGTAATTATTTCTATTTGCTAATCTAAAGGCTGACAATCCTGTTACCAATGCAGGCGCAACGTTGGGAAGAGTGCTTTTTTACGATAAAAAACTAAGTGCAAACGAAACTGTATCATGTGCTTCCTGCCACAAACAGGAACACGGCTTTTCAGATCCGGATGTTTTGAGTATAGGATTTAATGGCGAAAATACCCGAAGACATTCTATGGGTATCGTAAATGCGAAGTTTTATTATAGTGGAAAATTCTTTTGGGATGAACGCGCAGCGACCTTGGAAGATCAAGTCTTAATGCCTTTTCAGGATCCTGTGGAAATGGGTTTGACACTAGATAGGTTGACGCAAATTGTAAGGAGTCAATCCTACTATCCGCCGCTTTTTGAAAATGCATTTGGTGATGCATCCATAACAACGGATAGAATATCAAAAGCACTGGCCCAATTTATAAGAAGCTTAGTCAGTGCTACCTCCAAATACGACATGGCCAGAAGTGAAGTACAGTCGCCTATTATTGATTTTCCAGGTTTTACCCAACAGGAAAACGAGGGCAAAAGATTATTTTTCTTGCCTATACAAACTACCTCCGGAAGTATGGTAAATTGTGCGGGTTGTCATGTATCGGAAGCATTTGTTGGCCCAATACCTAACGGGCCGTTTGGCACAACAACTTCAACGAATAATGGTTTGGATGCCATTTCCACTACCGATCTGGGAGCTACCAATAACACTAATGATATAGGAAAATTTAAAACCCCTTCTCTAAAAAATATTGCTATTCGCCCGCCTTATATGCACGACGGACGTTTTGCTACACTGGAAGAAGTACTGAATCACTATAGTACGGGAATTCAAAATCACCCAAACCTTTCCGCTCCGTTGCTGAATTCTAACGGAAACCCGATTCAACTGAACTTATCTCAAACAGAAAAAGATGCAATCATTGCTTTTTTACATACACTTACAGACTATGAGATGCTTGCAGATGAAAAATACAGCGATCCGTTTCAATAAATTATTACTCAATGAGGCCTTTGCAGCATTGATTTGGCAAAAAAGTTCGACGCCCGAAGAAAATTTTCAACCGGAATAACCTGTTGGTTTTGAGGATTTAAAATTTTCGAGAAGGAAGAAATTTGAAGCCAAATCAATTTTAATACGGAATATATCCCTATTTTGCAAAGGTCTCTCAATACTATATAAGCACATATTCTCTAATGTATAAAGGTGAATTTTTATATGCTTTTTAATTAAGGATGTAATATTCCCATACTGCTGTTACAAAATAGTCGTTATCTTCAGTTATATTATCTGTAAACCAGCCTATAGAAAGTAGTTGCCCTTCGTTAAAAGTCCAAGGTGTATCCGATGTAATTATAACTGTGCGGCCATTATCTACGGAAAACTTTTCACCGCTTATAGAGTAGGTGCCGCTACCCGAAAAACTGCATCCCTGTTCAACACAAGAGTAGGTGTAATCCGAACCCCTTTGGTTTCCATCAACTGATAACAGAAAATAGGCAGAATTAATTTCATCCCCTGGGTTTGAACTGTCAGAACTTATTCTTATAATTACTTTTAGCAACCTGCCGCTGTAGGGAGCTACCCAAATATTTTTATAAGAATCTCTACTGGTTTCGGAATCATCGGGGCTATCGCCTCCAGCAGAAGGCATCCAATAATAACAGTTATTGCAAAAGTTTCGTGTATTGAAAGCATGGTATGTTACTTCATTCCTGTATATCCCTCTTTGCTCAGAAAAAGGTTTCCATTGTATACCATCCCAGTAATAATATCCAGGAATTACATTATCTGGAGCTATTCCAAAGGTTGCTGTATTGTAAACCATCATTGAGGTGACTATCCTTGCCCCAATGGAATCGTTGGACGAACGTGCAGTTAGTGCTACACGTGGCACTAACATTCCTTTATTAGTTGATTGTACATCTAAAGCAGCTGTGGGGTTGGGCTGCGTTCCGATTCCTACTCCTCCTTGGGCAAATATTCCGCCAGGGGAAAGGACTAACGTGAACTCATTTAAAGAATTGAAAGGCTCTAGTTAATAACAGCTATTATTTGTATATTTAATACATGAATTTACAAGAAATAAAGCGAGGAATTTCCATGCTTTCCCAATCTGAAAGGCAGGAATTGTTAAAAGAATTGTCAACATCACCAAAAGATTCAGTTCCAACGGTAAGAAGCCAAGAATCTAGGCGTTTTTTATTAGACAATAAGTTAGGTTGTTGCGCCCATTGCTCGCATCCAAAGTATGTAAAATTTGGTATTGACAAAGGCTCTCAGCGCTATAAGTGTAAATCCTGCAAACGCAGTTTTACAGAATACACAGGTACTTGGATGGCAGGTTTGCAACATAAGGACAAGATTGATGACTACCTTGAATTAATGCTAGAAGAAAAGAGCTTAGATAAGATAAAAGTAGCCTTATCGATAAACAAGAAAACGGCTTTTGACTGGCCTCATAAGATATTAGTCCCATTATCAGAAAACGATAAAGATGATTTTACAGGCATTACAGAAAGTGATGAGACCTTCTTTTTAAATTCAGAAAAAGGGCGACCAGTAAATCATCGGGAATCAAGAAAACGTGGTGGTAGCTCTAAAACCAAAGGCATCAGTAATGATCAAGTAGCTGTTATTGTAACCCAAGATAGAACATCTAATCCAGATATTACTGTAGCCACTATGGGAAGATTAAAGAAAATAGATATTGTAAATGCTATTGGCAGCAGAATAAAGGCAAGTAAAGCCATTTTATGTAGGGACACACATCTAAGCTACAAAGGATTTGCAATAGACAATAAAATAGAGCATCACACTCTAAAAGGCGTCATAAAACAACGTGTCAAAAACAAAGTGTATCATATACAACATGTCAACTCAACTCATAACAGAGTTAAGAAATGGATAGATAACAAGTTTTGGGGAGTATCTACCAAATACTTGCAACAATATTTGAACTGGTATCGCATCAAAGAAAAATTAAAATATAGAAACGATAAACTCAATGCCTTTGTAAATAAAGTGTCAGAACATATTAATGCGTATCAAAAATATCAAAATATTGGATTGAAGTATCAAAAATTAATATCAACGCAATTTTAAACTAGAGCCAATTGAAAGTTTAAAGAAATTCTTTTACCTTTTGTTTTTTAAAATTTCACAACTATTTTAAAAGCCTGAAAATATCATTTCCATTGGCAAATAACAGCAGTGCAATCAGCAAAATAAAACCGACTATTTGAGCATATTCCAAAAATTTATCTCCCGGTTTTTTGCCTGTGATCATTTCCCACAGGGTAAAAACAACATGTCCTCCATCTAAAGCCGGAATAGGCAACAGGTTCATAAAACCCAGCATAATAGATAACAAAGCGGTCAATCTCCAGAAATCTTCGGCATTCCACTTAGCAGGAAATATATCTCCTATGGAAATAAAACCTCCCAGTCCTTTATACGCACCGGTTTCCGGATTCAAAACCTTTTTTAATTGCTTCATATAATCTGTTAGTGTTTTATATGCTTCTTCAACACCTCTAGGGATGGCTTGTCCAAACGTATACGTTTTTGTTTTCAGTGTCAAATAACCCATCCTATCCAAGTTACTTACTTTAGGCTGAAACGGAATCATACCAATTCGCCCCAGGCTATCCAGTTTAAGGCCGATATTTACGATATCATCTCCTCTTTTTACTTTAATAAAAACCGAGTCGTTTTTATATTTGGCAAGCTCATCCTTAACCAAATCATAATAGGGGGTTGCTACTTCATTGACCGAAACGACAATGTCTTTAAACTTAAGTTCCCCATTTTTATTTGGGGAATTTTCGTCAAAGTCTTTTCCAATTACAAAAGGAATTCTCCAGCTTACAAAAAGCCCACCGTTTTTACCTCTTTTTAGCAATTCATCAATAAAGTCTACAGGAATTTCTTTCTCTATAATTTCTCCACCTCTTTCAATTTTAAATGTATTTCCGTTGATAAACTCAAGGTTAACACGATTAAAATTGATGATCTTATTACCATCTACGGATACTATTTTATCTCCATTCTGCAAGCCCAATTTTTGTCCTAGTGTTCCTTCAACCCATATACCTGCTTTTAAACTATCATTGACAACGTATTTCTCCCCATAAGCATACATGAGCATTATATAGATTAGAATACCTAATACGAAGTTTACAAAAACACCTCCTAACATGATGATTAACCGTTGCCATGCCGGCTTAGACCGAAATTCCCAGGGCTGAGGTTCCCCCTTCATTTGTTCGGTATCCATACTCTCGTCAATCATCCCGGCAATTTTAACATATCCGCCCAAAGGAATCCAACCAATACCGTATACGGTTTCTCCGATTTTTTTCTTTACTAATGAAAACTTATAATCAAAGAACAAATAAAATTTTTCTACTTTGGTTTTAAATAGTTTTGCAGGGATAAAATGACCTAATTCATGTAAGACAATCAACAGAGAAAGGCTTAAAATAAATTGGGATGCTTTTATTAGTATTTCCATTTGGAATTATGTCAAATGTTAAAAACGCACAAATGTACGGTTTTAAAGAGAGTTGTAAAAACCCTGATTGAATTTCGTATTCTTTTTTAATATCATTTTAACTTTGAGATAGTACTAAATAGTTCCGTAATAAACTAAATTTGTATTGTTTTTGTCAACGTATTGAAAACTATTTTTTTAATGAATCTTCGTTTTTTTAAAAAATCCCTCCCTACATTTATCTTTCTGATTGTATTTTCTATTGTTGGGATTACGGTATTCTTTCATATCTTAAAAACAGAAGAAACGTTGACTGTATTTAATCCGTCAGACGTCAATCCGAGGTTGGTAGACGCCTCGGTAAAACACATTCGGAATCATCATACCATTGCTGATTTTTCATTGATCAATCAAAACGGAGAACCGGTTACTCATAAAGACTACGAAGGAAAGATTTATATTGCCGATTTCTTTTTTACACGTTGTCAAAGTATCTGTATAACCATGGCATATCATATGCAAGAACTACAGGAGTATTACAAAAACGACGATGAAATCATGTTTCTTTCTCACTCGGTAACTCCCGGAATCGATAGTGTTCCCGTATTAAAAGCCTATGCCATTGAAAAAGGTGTAAATGATATCAAATGGAATGTAGCTACCGGGTCTAAAAAACACATTTACGATTTGGCCCGCAAGAGCTATTTTACTGCTTTGGATGAAGGCGAAAGCGACGAAAATGACTTTATTCATACGGAGCAATTTGTTTTGATAGATAAAAAAAGATGTATTCGCGGTTTTTATGATGGTACCAAAAAAGAAGATATGGAAAAAATAAAAACAGCTATTGCTTTGCTAAAAAAGGAGTATGCCAAAAAATAAATCAATACTTTATATTGGATTCTATTTTCTTAGTACGCCCTAGTATTTTGCAGGCTTTAAACAACAACTGTAAAAATTATGAGTTCATTGTAAAAACAGATTGACTTTTTATAGCAGCCTATTTTTTATGATTATGAGACCTTTGCAAAATTGATTTGGCAAAAAAGTTCGACGCCCGAAGAAAATTTTAAACCGGAGTAACCTGTTGGTTTTTGAGGATTTAAAATTTTCGAGAAGGAAGAAATTTGAAGCCAAATCAATTTCAATACAAAATATATCACTATTTTGCAAAGGTCTCATATTTTAGTTGACTCACCTCTTAATATATCGTATATTTGGCCGGAAGGCTTCAAAAACTTTTATTATAAACCTCGCAGGCATATCACCATTTGTTTGTGTTGTTTTCAAAAGCATTTGGTTTTAGAAGTTCCTTTATAAACTTTTATAACTTTAACCCGTTGTGCATTTTGAACTAAAAAGTAAATTTAAACCTCAGTTCGAGTGATTTTGAGCTACGAAAAATCGTATCGAGAACATATTTAGAGCAAAAATTCTATTCTCGATACAAATTTTTCTTATTTTCAATCGAAAAATTTACTCGAATTGACGAATTTTATCAAAATGCACAACGGGTAACTTTACAACTTTCAAACCGGAAACCATAACCCCTGAGCACTTTGAAAAAAATACGAATCTTATCATTAGACGGAGGCGGTATGAGAGGGATCATCCCTGCCACTGTACTCAACTATGTAGAGCAGCAACTCATTGAAAAAACCCAAAACCCCCATGCCCGTATAGCAGATTATGTTGATTTTATTGCGGGTACCAGTACCGGAGGCATTCTCGGAGCACTCTATCTGGCACCGGCCGGAAAGGCAATACAAAACGGAGCGACATCTAAATATACGGCATCCGAAGCACTGGACTTTTATATTAAAGAAGGGTATGGTATATTTAATAAATCTAAAAAAAGCAGTTGGTTTGGCATTCGGAAACTTTTTAATGCCGTCAAATACGACTCGAAAATACTGGAACAAGTTTTACTTCGGGAGTTCGAAGATTTAAAATTGTACAGCCTGTTGAGACCTTGTATTATTACAACCTATAATATACTTTCAAAATCGTCTTTCTTTTTTAATAGCAGAGAGCCCGCAGAAAAAGAAAGAGAATTTTATATAAGAGATGTGTTGCGGTCTACCTCTGCAGCACCTACCTATTTTCCGCCTGCCTTTATTCCTAATTTAAAAAAATCAGATCAAAATATGGTAAATATAGATGGAGGTGTGTTTGCAAATAACCCGGCCTTATGTGCCTATTCGGAATGCCGTAATAGTATCTTTGAACAGATTGCTTTTCCAAAAGCAAAGGACATGCTTGTGCTTTCAATTGGTACGGGAGGGGGTGGTTTTCAGCTTCCAAATGTCCAAAAAAGCCATCGCTGGAGTTTGATCAACTGGGCAAAAAGCATTCCGGAGATCATGATGGACGGTAGCATTGATACGGTAAGCTATCAGATGGAGCATATTTTTGATACCGTCAGGGAAAACGGAAAAAGCAATTACAAAAGAATTGATGTTCCAAAGGAGAAAAGAACCTATTCGGGTGATATGGCAGATGCTTCTCCGGAAAACATTGAGGCTCTTAAACATGCGGGCATGGCTGCATTACAAGAGGCTAACAAAAAAAGGAAGGAGAGCACACTTTAGATGAAATGATAGCACTGTTCATCTCCGAAAATGAATAGCCCGGTGCCTTTGCAACATTGATTCGGAGAAAGTTCAACCTTTGAAGAAAATCTAATCCTCTGAGACCTTTGCAGAATTGATTTGACAAAAAAGTTCGACGCCCGAAGAAAATTTTCAACCGGAATAACCTATTGGTTTTGAGGATTTAAAATTTTCGAGAAGGAAGAAATTTGAAGTCAAATCAATTTCAATACGGAATATACCACTATTTTGCAAAGGTCTCCCTCTATTTTTTAACTTCCACATTTTATGGGATAATATCATTTTTTTAACCTAAAACCTGGAGTCTGAAACCTAAACCTTTTTAACCTGAGACTTGTTTATGTTGTTCAATTGTGCAAATAATATGCTTATAGTGTTCTTTTTCTTTTACAAAATCCAACTCCGAAACATCAATGATCAGGGTATTTAAATGCTGCTTCGTTTTCATAAAGTTGCTATACCCATTGTGAATCTTTTGCAGATATTCGGGTTTAATATGCTGCTCATAATCTCTGCCTCTTTTTTTGATATGTTTTAAAAGACAGTCTGTATTTTGATATAAATAGATATACAAATCAGGTTTGGGTATCTCTTTATACATTAGATCAAACATCTTTCTGTACAGGGCGTATTCGTCATTTGGAAGTGTAATTTGAGCAAAAATTAAGGATTTAAACATATAGTAATCAGAGACTACAAAATTTTTAAAAAGATCAAATTGTGCCAAATCATCTGTGAGTTGTTGATACCTGTCGGCCAGGAAACTCATCTCTAGAGGAAAAGCAAAACGCTCTTTATTTTTATAAAATTTAGGTAAAAACGGGTTGTCTGCAAAGCGTTCCAAAACCAATTTGGCATTAAAATCGCGAGCTATCAATTGTGCCAGGCTTGTCTTTCCGGCTCCGATATTACCTTCTATAGCGATGTACTTATATGTTTCGGAAATAGCAACAGGGCGTTCTAATTTTTCGGGAATCCTATGTATTTCGGAAGTATCCGTAAAATCTTGTAAGCAATAAGTGATTTGTTTTTTTACAACAGGGTGTATAACCTGTTTTGCAATTTCTTCTAATGGTGCGAGTACAAACTTCCGTTCCAACATTTCGGGGTGAGGAATTGTGATGTGCTTTGAAAAAATAACCTCATTGCCAAATAGTAAAATATCAATATCAATAATTCTATTCGTATATTTAGTGCTATCAGTTCTTTTTCTACCTAGTTCTTTTTCAATAGCCAATATTATTTTCATTACTATTTCCGGGGTTAAACAGGTAGCCACTTCTAAGCAAATATTGAAAAAATCATGGCCTTTAAACCCAAGAGACGTTGTTTTATATACCGAAGATATTTTTTGAATACTACCTATTTCTTCATGAATCAAATAAACTGCTTTTTGCAGGCTTTTTAACCTGTTCTGTAAGTTCGATCCCAGAGATAAATAAATAGTCTGTTGAATTTTCATTGAAAACGTCAAAGAAAATAAAACTAATGAAGAAGAAGTATATAAACAAAAAAATCGTCAAATTAATTTGACGTAGGATTGGAAGATTAAAGAACCCGTTGTGCATTTTGAACTAAAAAGTAAATTTAAACGTCAGTTCGAGTGATTTTGAGCTACGAAAAATCGTATCGAGAACATATTTAGAGCAAAAATTCTATTCTCGATACAAATTTTTCTCATTTTCAATCGAAAAATTTACTCGAATTGACGAATTTTATCAAAATGCACAACGGGTTAAAGAGTTTAAAGATTGAAGGAATACTGCGGTGATGCTGTTTAGCTATCTAATACCATTTATCACTTGTGAAATTACTGGTATAAACAGGTATTCAAACTATAAGTTTTACTTATACTGCTATAAGAAAAACTTATAAAGAGGCTTTTGCAAGGTAGTGATATATTTCGTATTTGAAGTCAAATCAATGCTGCAAAGGTCTCATAAAATATTTTAATTTTCTCTTCTCTCTTATTTCATTTTTCCGTTGCCTCTGTAATGATCTCCCCTTCTTTTGCCATTATTGCGATTTTTGTGATGGTTATTTCTTGAAGCCTTTTCTATAAAGCCTTCAGGTTTTGGCAGGGTCGCTTTTCTGGATACTTTCTCTTTATGTGTTCGAGGGTCTAAGCCAAAGTATTTTATATCAAATACATCGCCGATACTAACGGCATCACTTACATTTTCCGTGCGTTCCCATGCCAATTCACTTACGTGTAGTAAGACCTCATTTCCGGGAGCTTCCGTATATTCTACAACAGCACCGAAATCTAGTATTTTAATTACTTTTACTTCGTAAATAGTTCCTTTTTCGGGTTTAAATAACATGGCTTCAATTCGTGCAACAACTGCATCAATTCCTTCCTGATTGGTTCCGAGAATTTCTACAATTCCTTCTTCCGTTACAGGATCTTCATTAATCACAATAGTCGTTTCCGTAGTTTTTTGCAATTCTTGTATGTGTTTTCCTCCGGGGCCGATAAAGGTACCTATTAAATCTGCAGGAATGATTTTGTTGACCATTTTTGGAGCATGTCCCTTTACATCTGGATTTGGCGTAGCAATAGTATCTGTTAATTTATCTAAAATATGTAAACGGCCATCTCGGGCTTGCTTTAAGGCATTTACTAAAATCTCATAGTTTAACCCTTTGATTTTGATATCCATCTGGCAGGCTGTGATTCCGTCTGCAGTACCGGTTACTTTAAAATCCATATCTCCCAAGTGATCCTCATCCCCTAAAATATCGGACAATACGGCATAGCGATCCCCTTCAGAGATTAATCCCATAGCAATACCTGAAACCGGTTTTTTGAGTTGTACTCCGGCATCCATTAATGCCATAGTCCCGGAGCATACAGTAGCCATAGAAGAAGAACCATTTGATTCCAAAACTTCGGAAACAACCCTCACTGTATAGGGACAATCTTCGGGGATCATTCCTTTTAATGCTCTTTGTGCTAAGTTTCCGTGTCCTACTTCACGGCGAGAAGTTCCTCTTAGCGGACGTGCTTCTCCTGTTGAAAAAGGCGGAAAATTATAATGCAAGTAGAATATCTCTTCACTTTGGTGCGTTGGCATATCTATTTGGTTTGCTTCTCTGGAGGTACCCAAAGTAACCGTTGCTAATGCCTGTGTTTCTCCTCTTGTAAAAACAGAAGATCCGTGGGTAGATGGCAAATAATTAACTTCACACCAAATAGATCTGATATCTGTTGGTGTACGTCCGTCCAAACGCAGATTTTCATTTAGAACCAGATCGCGAATGGCCTCTTTTTCGACTTTGTCGTAATATTTGGAAATCAGTTCTCCGAAATCTTCTAATTCTTCTTCGGAAAAATCAGCTTTTACAGCTTCTCTAATTTCAGAAAATGCCAAACTTCTTTCTTTTTTTGAAGAGCCTTCTTTTGCGACAGCATATACTTTATCATGTGCTATGTCGTGAATCTTTTTCGCTAGTGCTTCATCTTCTTTTTCGGTGTCATATTCACGAGTTTCTTTCTTTCCAACAGCTTCAACTAAGGCAATTTGAGCAGCACATTGTACTTTAATAGCTTCGTGGGCAAACTTAATAGCGTCCGCCATCTCTTCTTCACTACATTCATCCATTTCGCCTTCCACCATCATTACAGAATCTGCAGAAGCCCCTACTATCATATCCATATCAGCTTCTGCCAAAAGTGCTCTACCGGGATTGATTATAAAAGATCCGTTTACTCTTGCCACACGAACTTCCGAAATGGGTGTTTCAAAAGGGATATCACTTAGCTGTATCGCTGTAGAAGCGGCTAAACCAGCTAATGCATCCGGCATTACATTTTCATCATGAGACATTAACTGAATCATTACCTGAGTTTCTGCATGGTAATCTTTTGGAAATAAAGGTCTTAGTACACGGTCTACTAAACGCATTGTGAGTACTTCACCGTCACTGGGTCTTGCTTCTCTTTTAAAGTAACCTCCGGGGTAACGACCGGCAGCTGCAAATTTCTCCCGATAATCGACTGTTAAAGGTAAAAAATCTACATCGGATTGTTCGTAATTTGATACAACAGTGCATAATAGCATTGCATCTCCCATTTGCACAACAACAGAACCATGAGCTTGTTTTGCTAATTTTCCTGTTTCTAATTTGATGGTCCTGCCATCTCCAAGTTTTATGACTTGGGTAACTACTTTTGGAATCATAAATAATTAAGTCTTAGTTTTACTTTAATTGATTTTGTGTTGTTGTGTTATGTTTGCCTCAATGAAAGTACTATTTGCTGTTTAAAATACGAAAGAGGTCGCAAAATACAGACCTCTTTTAGTATACTCTATGAATTATTTTCTAATTCCTAATTTTTTAATAATTGCACGATATCTTTCAATATCAATCTTTTTAAGATAATCTAACAGGCTCCTGCGTTTTCCTACCAATTTAACCAATGAGCGTTCCGTATTAAAATCTTTGGGATTTCCTTTTAAGTGCTTAGTCAAATGATTGATCCTAATTGTAAATAATGCTATTTGTCCTTCGGGAGAACCTGTGTCGGTTTTACTTTTGCCGTGTTTTTTGAAAATAGATTCTTTAATTTCTTTTGTTAAATACATGCCAATATTATTTAAATGATTTTTATGTACATCATAATTTTTTATCGAAATTGCAAATGTACAATTATTTTTTATAGAACTCATTAAGTACATGACAAAAATTTTGTCAAGTTAATATTGTTTTGATTTACATGGTTTAACAGCACAGAAGCGATATAATCCAGTCCATATTTAAAAATACTTTTGGCCATTCTTCCGTGTTCTTTTATTTTGATAGGGTTTAGTTGATGTAAATATATACCTATTGTGCCGTGAATCTTGAAACAGGGCGTTCGCCCTGATTAAAAGAATGTTGTGTAGGAGATGGTAGTAGGTCTACCAAAGTCGTTGTGCAAGCGAAGTCTTTAAACCGCCCCTCGGTGCTTGGATAGTAATAGAAAGGTATTGAAGGGAAAGGGGAAAAGGCTAACAAGATTAGTCAGGTGCGAATAAGAGAGATGAATGCAAATGAACCACTGAAGAAGTAATGAGAGATATTTACCCCACTGTCAAAAGCTGGTTATTGTGTGCACTTGTGATAACTGTAACGGGAACTTGCATACTGGTTACAGGGCAGTCGTTATTGAGGTGGCATGACTCTTATTTAGGCTCTTACATGGAACACGGGAAGTCCTTATTAAATGCTAAGCGAAATACTCAAACAAGATATCCCTGTAAGGTAGAATAACAAAGTTAATAAGGATGGCGGATGAAGCCGTAGTAGTGATGAAGCTTCTGTAATGGAAGTAGAGCAAAGGGCTTCAGTTATACAGTTTTAAATGATTTAACAACTTAAAAAAAAAAAGGAGGATGACTTCATTATTTGAAACAGAATTAAAAACGGTACCGATTACCAAACAAATGGTTCGGGAAGTCTACCGGAAAGTTTTGGCGAACAGGGTAGTGCAGGAGTAGATAAAGAAAGTCTGGAAGCCTATCAGAAAGACTTACTTAAAAATCTGTACAAACTATGGAATCGACAAGCATCAGGCAGTTATTTTCCCAAACCAGTACGAGAGGTAACAATACCCAAGGGTGCATAACATTTTGTCGTTTTAAGCAGCTTTATTTTTCTCAGTACAGATTAGGTTAACTACTTTGTTCCATTTATCACTCAGTTTAGTTGTTCTTAATGTGAGCATATTTTGAGCTCCAATTTTAGACCAACGTTGTCCAGAGAGTTTCATTCTTTTTTGAACAACCTCCCTGTTAGCTGCTTCTATGGCTCCAGATCCTATAATACCTGCTCCTGTATTTTGATATTGCTGATAGTCCATACGCGACCTATTTTCGGTATAATATGTGATAAGTTGGCTTTGTTGTTTACGTTGATTTTGCTTTGTCAATTCTAAGTTTTTGATATTCTCAATGACTTGATTTACTTGACTGTTTTTTAGTAGTTGCTCCTGTTGACCAACCCAACTGTTATATGACTCTTGATTAGAGAGACAAACCTTAGCAAAATCGTGTAAATGTTCTAAAGCATGATACCAATCCAATATTTGTGTGGCAAAAGGGTAATGTTGATCTACCCATTTCCATATCCATCTAGCACCATCACCAACAAAAATCAGTCGCTTATCAATACTCCTGTAACAGCCTAAGTATCTATCCATTCTATCTGTAAACTTATCAGCTTTGCCTAAATATGCTTCATACAACGAATGGCGTATCCATCCACGTTTATTTGATATGTCCATACAGCTACTCTGTTTAAAAATTCTGCCTAATTTTACTTCTTTCCAAGCCTCTTCCCGAGTGAAAAGCATCGACCCATCGACCATAGCATATATGCACTCTTGGTTATCTACCTTAAGAATATCAGGTTCAACGGCATCAACCTCCAATACTTTTTCTTGCTCTAATAAACCACCATAAAAGTCTGTGACTCTGTAAAGCTGCATCGCATTGACTGAAACACCTAGAAGATTCGATAAAACTTCATGACCATCTCCATAACAATCGTTTTGACCAATATAAATCATTTTGTCTTGCATATAGGGACTTATCTTAAATCCATTGACTTTTTCACTAAAGGGATGAGTGTTGTTAATCTCTATCTTTCCGTAACGTGATAAGTTTTTTTTTACGCCTGTCTTTAGATGGTTCGCTTATACTTCTCTCTAAAACCTCTCGACCATAGTCCGTCCATATTTGATCAAAAGTCTTTTCGTAATCATAGTAACTCTTTATGTTTGATAATTTTGCTATCGCTTGATAACGCTTCTTGGCTTGGGCTAAAAATTCCTCTTCGCTAATCATAATGGTGTCGCTTTTAAAAGTTAATCCTTAAAAATAACTATTTCGCGACAAAATGTTATGCACCCATACCCAAGCCAAATGGGGGCGAACGTAAACCAGGTATTCCTACAGTAGAAGACCGCATAGCCCAACAAGTACTCAAGACGTATTTAGAACCCAGATTAGAAAAGGTTTTTCATGAAAACTCATATGGATATCGACGATCCAAAAGTGCGCACGATGCCGTGGATGAAGTCCGCAAGAACGTTAAGCAATATTGGTGGGTCATTGATATAGATATCAAGAACTTCTTTGATGAAGTCAACCATGAATTATTAATGAAAGCCTTAGAACGTCACGTAGAAGAAAGATGGGTAAAGTTGTACATCAAACGTTGGCTGGAATGCCCCAGTCAGTCAGTAGATGGTACACTAACACCCAAAAACGGAAACGGGACACCACAAGGAGGCGTAATTAGCCCTCTTTTAGCAAATCTGTTTCTACACTATGTTATTGACAAATGACTTCCAAAACAAAGTAAGTACATGAAATTTGTACGCTATGCAGATGATATTATTGTGCATTGTTACTTAGACTGGGAAGCAAAACGCTTGTTGAAAGCGATACGAAAACGACTAGAAGAATGCCATTTACGTTTAAATGAAGAGAAAACAAAACTGGTGTACTGTCAAACTTACAGAAGAAAACGAGTAAGAGGCTATCCAAAGCAGTTTGATTTTCTAGGTTTTACGTTCAAACCACGCACAACCACCTATAAAGAGGATGGGAAATATGTCCTGTTCCTAGGCTATGATTGTGCGATAAGCCAGAAGTCCAAAACACGCATACTAAACGGTTGGTTCAAAATGAAGGCTCAAGTAAATTTTATGGGTATTAAGCGAATAATTTTTCAAGTCTAAAGAGGAAAAATTGTGTATCTCTTACGCCTCTTTGATTGGCTCTAAAGAGTTTTATTTTTGAATTAAAAGACTCTGCATTTGCATTTGTATTCCTATTGTCAAAAAAGTTTAAGATGGTATTAAAATGATGTTTAATACTGTTCATTGCTGTATTGAAATTTTTAAATTCCAATTTTTCTGTATCCTCAAACCAATGTTCAAATCGTTGTTTGGCTTTTACTTTACATTTTTCTTGATAAATGCTTCTAAATTCTAAAGTGTGTTTATAGGCTTGTTGGATGTTTGGATAAAGATTACATAATAATTCTGCTCTTTGTTTTCATCTTCTATTGCTTTCCACCGATGCTGTACTCTAACATGCTGTAAAGCTTCTGTTACCAGTTTTACCACATGAAATCTATCGGTAACAATTTTAGCATTTGGAAAACAAATCTTAGCTGTTAAATTCATATTATTTGCCATATCTAAAGTTACTTCTTTGACTTGTTTGCGTTGTTCTAAGGGTATTCTTTCAATAGCAGTAATAATATCATCACTTTTAATTCCTTTTACACAAGCCACTAAAGTTCCTTGTTTACTTCGTCCGTTCTTGTTGGTCAAATAGGTATAAAGTTCACCTTTAGATAGACTTACTTCATCAAGACTTAAATACTCTCCTATATTCTTCGGATAAATAAGATAATCTTCACAATGGGGCTTTTGATTCCAACTATCAAACCCACTTATCTGTTTCTTATAATGGCGTTGTAAAGTTCGTGGGTAAATACCGTAATAACTCGCTATATTACTGATCGTATCTTCTCGGGCCTCTACCTGTAGCTTTTAAAAAATCAGAAAGTTCTGACGTTAATTTAGAACCTTCTGCAATGAATGAATAATCATTTTTAATCGCTCCCTTTTTAGTCTTCTTATCTCGCCATCGTCTTGTTTTTATATGTAGATAAACTGCTTTACCGCGTATGGGAAAATCTTGAATCTGTTTACTGCTAATAAAACCTTTGGACTCATAATGGATCAGTCACAAAAGTTGTGTGTGAGTTCAGATGAAGATTAATTGTTAATTGAAGATTGAATGAAGTGTGTCTTTGCGAGTGAAACGAAGCAATTAGGGATCAGGGTCAAAAGTTTTGTGTGGATTGAATTAAAGTTTTGATCTTTGTAAAAAAAAACAGAGATTGGAATTATCCTTAGACCTTTTAAAATTCATCTTACCTGAGATGCTCGTAGAACATTTTGATTTGGTAAGACACACTCATCGAAATGAGGAACTTCATTTGTATTTTGAAGAGCGTAATGTTGTTCCTAAAGAAGTCATAAATCCTAATGTAATTGCTCATGGTTTCCACAAAGAGATTACTATTGAAGACTTTCCTTTGCGTGGAAACACTGTGTATCTTCACGTAAGGCGACGTAGATGGTTAGATAAAGAGACTAGGCAAATCATTCAAAGAGATTGGAATCTAGTAGCTCAGGGAACTCGCATGACAGGTGAGTTTGCTGCTTTTTTAAAAGAGATTAGTCGATACTGAGAAGAGTGATTGCAAAACCATTGCAAGAATCTATGGCGTGAATGGGAAGAAGTTCCAAAGGCAGTATCGAGATTATTTGAGTGAGTTTAAACAGTGGAAGGAAAAGTCTCATGCCAAAGAGTGGTTGATCTTCCCTGAGAATATAGGAACTCGATTATCTATCGACGAAGTAGCCTTATCAAAAGGAGAACTCTACACCATCGTTACCAATAAAAAAGCTAAAGGAAAGAAAGGAAGTATTGTGGCGATCATAGCTACTACCAAAGCAGAACCTATTATCAAACACCTATTTAAAATCTCATCTGCGAAAAGAAACAAGGTCAGAGAAATTACCCTAGATATGGCGAACTCCATGAAGCTGATTGCCAAACGGTGTTTCCCCAAAGCCATACAAGTAACCGATAGATTCCATGTACAGAAACTAGCTCTAGAAGCACTTCAAGAAATTAGGATCAAACATCGATGGGAAGCCATAGATACAGAAAATGAACGGATCAAACTTGCCAAAACCAATAACAAAGAATATTACCCTGAAATATTAGAAAATGGAGATACCATAAAGCAACTCTTGGCTAGAAGCAGATACTTACTCTACAAAGCACCAAGTAATTGGACAGAAGATCAAAGAGTAAGAGCTAACATCCTCTTTAAAAGATATCCTGATATCAAAACAGCTTTTAAGCTCGTACAAGGACTTAGAAATATCTTCAACACAGCAAACTCAATACAAGTCGCTTATACAAAACTAGCGCATTGGTATAAAGATGTAGAACAAACAGCATACAAGGCTTTTAATACCATAGCAAACTCTATCAGGCTTAACTATAGATCAATATTGAATTACTTCATTAATAGAAGTACTAATGCAGCGGCAGAATCTTTCAATGCCAAAATCAAAGCCTTTAGATTACAATTTAGAGGGGTCAAAAACACAGAATTCTTCCTCTATAGATTAACTACAATTTTTGCATAAACACAACAATTAGTCTTGATCCCTCATAATTACCCTTTGAGTAACCCTCTGGTAGAATATTCTTCTCTTCTAAATAAATGTGAAAAGCATCCTTTTTAACTGAAATATCTCCTAATTCTTCAAAAAATACAATATCAAAATGAAGTAATAAATCTTGAGGGAGGATAGATGCTAATAATTCTAAATGCATCGTCTTTTTTTATGCATCTAAAATAATCAATCCCCATAAATTGTCGTTGACCCATATTTTGTCAAATCAATTCTGCAAAGGTCTCACTATATTATTCACTGAACTCATTTAAACTTTTTGGATGTAAGCGAAAATTAGAAGTTTTTAGATATGTTGAAAGCTTTTTTTGAGTTGCATAGCACTACGGAAGGAAAAAAGATAAAAACAGAGCTAAAAACAGCAAATAACACCCTTTTATTTTCTAATCAGGGAGAAATTTCCTTTTCTCAATCTGGTATTTCCATTGGAATCCGTAAGATTGACAGAGAACCAATAATCGTCTGAGGGGAGCGGTTTTCCTCCATAATTTCCATTCCATCCCTGAGAGTCTATTGAAATGGTTGCGACCACTTTCCCATACCTGTTAAATATATACATGGCATTTGTAGGGAATAGCGCAGCATTGATTCCCTTTACTCTCCAGGTATCATTAATTCCGTCATTATTAGGAGTAAAGAACTTAGGGAACTCAATAATGGATAGTGATATTGCTGCCTGTCCACAGCCGTTTTTATCTCTGACTATCAGGTTATAGAACCCTCCTTGCAGCCTGTCAAAAAAAGGCTCATCCTTGAAATCACGAATGATAAGATTATTTTGGTCAGCCAGTGCATACTGATAATCTCCAATTCCTAAATTGTCAGGGTTTACGGTAATGGAATTATTGTCGGAATCATCTACAATGGTCAGGTCATTTTGAGTAATGGTAGGGATGATGGATTCATTGACCTGTATGGTTCTGACTCTGGAGCAGTTCGTACCGTTAGTAGTGGTTGCTGTTATGGTATAGTGTCCTCCTGCGGTTACAGTTAAAGTACTACCCGAAGAGGTATTTCCCACAGGGTCTGTCCACGTATAGTCATATGTATCAGCAGGGTTTTCTGCTCTGAGGGTTAAGGGAGGGCCGTTTAAACAGACAATCCGGGGAGAGTTTACCCTAAAGTCAGGTAAGGGGTTTATAATGACATTGAAAGAAGCATCGTCATTGATACACCCTGTTGTTTTATTTTCAATTCTCACATATATGGTTTGCATATTGGCTACGGTGTTGGCAAAAGGATTTGGCAGCGGGTTGCTTGCAGCACTTGCCTGTGCCTGAGAAGCATGAAAGGTTACATTAAAATCATCGGGGTCTTGTATGACCGACGGGTCAGTAGGATGTAGCAACAACATGGGGATAACACTTTGCAGGTCAATATTCTGAACAAACCCGTTGGTATCATCACCATCTGCATTATCATCACAGATACTGATATTGGACACGGGAGTAAATACCGGTTCGGGATTGACCACCACATCAAAGTTAGAGATTCCATTGGCACATCCGGTTACGGAACTCACTACTCTGACATATATGGTTTGTCTATGTGGAGTGGTATTGCTAAAGGGACTTATCTGCGGGTTGCTGCCACTTTGAGCTTCGGCGAGATTTCTGTGATAGGTTACCGAGAACCGGGCAGGGTCTTGTGAGGCGAGAATACCGGGCGTTTGGCTTTCCAGATTGATTGATTGTGAGAAACCGTTTCTTGCAGAACCGTCGGTATTATCATCACATATTTCCAGGTCATTGACAAAATTAGCTATGGGAAGGGGAGTAACGACAATATCAAAAGTGGAATGATGGTTATAACATCCTGTGTTGTTATTAGTTACTCTGACATATATGGTTTGTCTGTCTCTTGTGGTGTTGGTATAAGGAGAGGCAAGAGGGTTGCTGCCTGTTCGTGCATCGCCGGCACTCTGATGATAGGTTACCGAGAACCGGGCAGGGTCTTGTGAGGCGAGAATACCGGGAGTTTGACTTTGCAGATCAAAAGTTTGAATGATACCATTGGTACCGTCTCCGTCATCGAGTGTTTCACACAGTTCATAATCGGATATGGTGTTGGCCACAGGTATGGGGTCTACGGTAAGGGTGATATAAGGCCCAAATCCCAAACAGGCATTGTCTAACTGACTATCGACCCTGATATATATTTGTTGGGAGTTGGGATAGCCGATATTTCTATAGTTGCTGATGTCGCTGACGGCATTATTTTCAGCCAAAGCATCTGTAGCATTTCTGTAGTAGGTAATGGTCAACTGTTGAGTAGGAGGGAATAGGGCCCTTACCTGACTGTTGACCGAGCTAAAGTCAAAAGCACTCACCCCGTCGGTATCGTCATTAGTACCGTTGATTCCATCGGTAGGCAGGAAATCATCACAGGTGTTAAATGTTCGTGCAAAGGTGTTAGGAATACCTGTTGTGGAAACTATTAAGTTGAGTTGAGCAATTCGATGACAGTTGTTAGTATTGCTAATACGTACCCATAGGGTATCGGTAGGGGTGGTTCTGTTGGTAAAAGCGGTGGGATTGTTAATGGCATTGGTGTTAGCCTGAGCATCTGCCATAGTGGGATAGTACACAAAGGTTTCATTTGCAAAATCGGCAGATAGCAGTCTGTTGGCCTCTGTAAGGTTAAAAGCAGAAAAGCCATCGGTGTCATCATCACATTGTCGTAAGTCCACAGGAGTGGTGATTACAGGTAAAGGATGGACTATCAGATCAAAATTGGTATAGGCAACACAAGCTGTGGGGTTATCATTGTGCCCCACTCGTACATAGATGGTTTGACCGTTTGGAGTCGTATTGGTATAGGGATTGATTTTATCAATAGGGTTTGTGTCATTGGTAGCATCCGTAGCTGTCAGATGATAGGATACGGTATAGAGGGCACTGTTAAAAAAATCCGTTCCCAGTATTTCAGCATCTTTGGAAGACAGGGTAATAAAATCATTGATAATACCGTCGGTATCGGTGCCTCCTGCTGAGGCAGTATCACACCGGCTTACATCAGCAAGGGTTTGTATGAGCCCGTCAGGGTTTTGTGTAACGAATAATTGAAAGCTGGTAATGGTCTGGTTTGTATCACTACAAGTGGTTGGATACATCGTGTGAAATACTCTGACCCAAATAGTTTCAGTACTGTAATCCGAACGGTTTTGATAGGGGTTAGGTAGCGGATTGGTATTGTCAATGTCATCTTGCCGGGTAGGGAAATAGACAACATTGAAAACACCGGGGTCTTGTCCGTTTAACACTTCGTTGTCTTTTAAACTATTCAGGTCAAAGTTCACTCTGCCAGTGGTGGAGCATTCCGGAATATCGGCAGGTAGGGTCGCCTTGGGTTGTGGTACCACCACCAGAAAAAACGAATTAAAGCTCGCTGTTTGGTCTGCAAGGGTAAAAGCATTACAATTGGTATTGTTGTTATTATCTACCCGAACAAATATCTCCTGAGAAAAAGCGGTGGTATTGGTATAGGGTGTTGTTTTGTCTATAGGATTGGTGTTTGTTTGTGCGTCTGACTGGCTGAGGTGATAGCTCACCGAATATAAAGTATTGCTCAAGGAGCCTAAGATTTCCGAATCTTTAGACGAAAAATCAAAACTTTGATAAATCCCGTCAGTATCACTGCTCCCTGAATTGACAACATCACAAACCACATAATCCGAAGGAGAAACAGGGGTCGGTTCGCTGGTAACCTGAAGAGTGAAAGAATCATTAGCAAAACAGTTTGTACTTGCTCTGTTAAAGACTCTTGCATAAATCGTTTCATTAGGATTTGTGTTTGTATAATTTACAGGATCGGCAATTAAGGTGGTATATGTGCTATCGGAAAAATACCGGACTCCAAAGATAGCAGGGTTCTGGCCATTTAAAATCTCACTGTCTTTTGTTTGCAGGTTAATGGTCGTAACTAAATCCGTATCCGTATCGCAAGCAAATAGCGTAGTAATAAGGGGGTTAATGGACGGTTGTTCTGTAAATTCCACAAGAATATCATCTGATTCGGAGCAACCACCGGCATTAGGAATTTCGCAAGTATACACTCCACTTCCCAAATTTGCCTCATATGTTTGGCTTACTTCTCCGGGAATTTCCACTCCGTCTTTATACCATTTATAGGATGGCGCCATGATATTGGCCATCAAAGTTGTTGAAGTTGCTCCACATACGGCCATATTATTTGCAATACTGAGATCTCTTCCCAAATCTAATCCAAGATTAAAGCTCCCTTTTTCTAAGAAAACAGCCGAGTCGTTTTGATCATCTCCAAAATCTGCAACCACTAACTTAATCGTATAGTTGGTGTTAGGTATCACACTAGCCGAGGCAGTTAATATTACAGTCCTTCCGTCATAATTCGTAGCTCTTAAATTATATCCTTCAAAATACTCTTCATTTTGGGCAGCACAACCATCCGGGCCGGGAATTTCAGGATGTACATTGATAATACTAATGGGTGTTGTTGACCCTGGTATAAGGGCAATATTTTCATAAGTTCCCGAAGATTCGGGTTTTAATAAAAAAGCAAAACTGTCTGCAAAAGAACACGGATATGAATTGTTTAGATCATACTCTTCCGATGCCATAATATATCGAAAACTAATCCGGTCAGAAGATGTGGAGAATGTAAACTCAAAAGAAGTAGTGTCTAAAAAAGGTCCTCCACTCCCGGTAGCTGCCAGCAGATCAGCATCTGTTTCAGAATTTGTAGATGCACTTAAAATACCCGGAATTACGGTATTTCCTGCTTCAAATGCTCTTCCGCTTGTTAATATAATTCCTTCTTCAAATGGAAAATTACTTCCGGAAGGCCTTTTAAAATAACCATAACTTTTATTCTCTCTATTGGTAGGATCATTAGCATCCTCTACAACGGCCGAAACATTAGATATATTAGCAGTAGAACAAGTACCACTGACAAGAACATTTCTGATAAGCTGTTCCGGTGTATATACAGATTCCGGGCTGCCTTCAGGATTTACTTCTATTATTTGACTGTACACAGGTACAGAAGGAAGCAGGAAAGCAAAAAACAAGAAGAATATCCTCATATAGCTAAGAAAATTATCTTGTAACAAAAATAGTAATATACTCCTTATTTGAATTGATTTGGCTTCAAATTTCTTCTTTCTTTAAATTTTCATTGATAATCAATAAATTAAAAGATTGAAAACTTTAAACTTCCCAACTTTAAACTTGAACTCATTTAAACTTTTTGGATTTAAGCGAAAATTAGAAGTTTTTAGCAAATTGAAAAAGTTTAAATGAGTTCCTTGTATCAGCTATCTATGTGAGCATTCAAAAATAATTATTTAGAATAGCCTGTTAAAACAAGTTCCATAGCTTTTCCTTTTAATAGACATTCTTCATACTCTTTCTCCGGAGTAGACTTGGACGTAATAGCACTGCCTACCGAAAAAGAAGTATACTTATTGCTTGCATTGTACAAAATACTTCTGATGACAACATTAAAATCAAAGTTGTTTTCAGGAGTAAAGTAACCAACAGCCCCGGAATATAAGCCTCTTTTGGTTTCTTCTAACTTTTCAATAATTTTCATGGCCGATATTTTTGGAGCTCCTGTCATACTTCCCATAGGAAAAGAATCTTTGATGACATCTACCGGATGTATATCTTGGCTAATTTGTGATGTTACGGTAGAAATGAGTTGATGCACTTGTTTAAAAGAATATGTCTTGCAGAGTTCTTCTACTATAACACTTCCTTTTTTAGCAGTTCTGGACAAATCGTTCCGTACCAAATCAACGATCATAATATTTTCGGCCCTTTCTTTTTCATCATTATATAAGTCAGCAGCAGCTCTCTTATCGTCAATAGTATTTACCATTCTTCTTGCAGTTCCTTTTATGGGTTGAGAAATAATTTTTGTGCCTTCTTTTTTTAAATACCTTTCGGGAGATGCGGAAACCAAATAGTGGTCGTATTTTTTCAAATATGTTGCAAAAGGAGGCTCGGAGATATCATTTAAATCCAAATAAACACGTGTTGGTTTTATTTCATAATTCTCTATATAGAATTCCTGACAAAAATTACTTTCGTAGATATCTCCTCTGTGAATATGTTCCAGAATTTTAGCTACTTTTTGAAGATATTCCTTTTTATGAATTCTGGGTTTGATAGTGAAATCGTTTTTTTCATTAATGTCGCTGCCATTTGACGAGGTTGTTGCAATATATTCAATCGCTGTGTTTTTAATCGTTTTAAAATCTTCTTCTATTTCATCTGCCACCATTTTTAAATAATGAAATGCTATTTTATTTCCTTTTAGCACAATCATTTTTTTAGGTTGGAAAAAGAACAGGTCATCAAAACCCAGGCCGTCAAAATTACCAGAAGTCAATTTCTCCACATCGTTTTTTACATCATAACTCAAATAGCCGAAAATATAATCTTGTATGATACTTTGATATTTTTTTAATTTTTCAAAAGCATTTATATAATCTGTTTCAATAGCAGTGCATTCTTCCAAGGCCAAAATTGCATCAAAAGACGAGTAGTGTTGCTGGTAATTATTTGAATCCAGCCACAGCGCCACATCATAATTATCTGACCAGTATAAAAGCTTTTTTTTTATATGTTTTGTAGTCTTTAAATGAAATGCTTTGACAGTTCTCTGCATAATTTTCAAACTTTAAACCATATTATAAGCCTATAGGAAATTTAATACTGACTCCTGTTTGAAGATCCGGGGCATTGTTCAGGTTTAAATCTTCTTTTATATATATAGAAATTTGATATCTTTTTCTGCCATAAGTATATATAAAATTCCAATTGGAAAGATATTCGTATAATTTTTCAAATCCGTTTTGCCAACCGGAATGAATTTTATCCCATTCCCCAATCAACATATAATAAGTCGATTCCGCTTTTTTATTATACCTGGTTTGTATCTGGAAATGTATTCCGAATGAATGATAGTTGTTTTGAGCGGTATATTTGGTCAGTTCAATCATGTTTTCCAGGCTTCCTAAAAAAAGGTTATTACCCAAATCCAGAACTTCTTGAAAATTGATGAGGTTTTTTCTCAACACACTTATTCCAAGACCCAATCGAAACTCATTACCATTTTTCAATACCCATTTTTTTACAATATGTCTCGTCCTAAAATAGGGCTACAGTTAATTATTAAAATTTATGCTACATTTTTGTGCACGTAATTAGGTGTTTTATAATCTAAAGATAAATGTAATCTTTTATTATTATATAATTTGATTGCATTTTTTGTTGCTTTTTTGGCGTGATTGATATTTGTAAATGTTTGGTCGAGGAAGAATTCATCTTTTAAAATTCCGTTAACTCTTTCGGCCATTGCGTTTTCGTAGCAATGATTTTCTTGGGTCATACTGATTTGTATCTTTTTTCTTTTCAAAATTTGAGTATAAACATTGCTACAATATTGTATTCCTCTATCAGAATGATGTATGATTTCTTCGGTATTTTTAGTTTGATAAATAGCTTTATTTAAAGCTCTAACACAGCCTTTAAGTTCTAAACTATCACTAATATCATAGCCTACTATTTTTCTTGAATACATATCAGTAATAAGTGCTAAATAACAAAATCCATTTATAGTTCTTATATAGGTAATATCCGAAGCCCAAACTTGGTTAGGTCTATTAATGATCAGGTCTTTTATGATATTTTTATATTTATAAAAACGATGGTAAGAGTTGGTTGTTTTAGAAGAATATTTTTTCCTTCTAATTAACAAATTATTTTCTTTTAAGATTCTAAATAACTGGTCTCTACCTATATTTATATTCTGTTTCCTAAAATCATTATGTAAGGATTTCATTAGCTTTCTAGTACCTTCTCTGGGTAATGTTTTCCTGCTTTTTTTAACAAGCATTATTACATTTTGTTCTATTTGTTTTTTAAGAACAAACCTTTTTTGATATTTGTAATAAGCATCTCTTTTTAACTCGAAAGCATTACAAATAGTAGCGATGGCGTACCTTCTTTTTTTTCTATTAATCGGTGCTATTTTCATTAAGGCTTTATGTTTAAGTTTTTTTTTAATTCTTCAACATTTTTATAGCCAAGATTTTCAGCAGCTACTTCAAGATAACTATCATTCACAAGTTTATCTAGATCCTTTTTAATAAGAAGATCTTTGAGTTGTTTTAGCTCTTTTTGAAGGGCTTTAATACGGGATAATTCGTCGTCTGTTTGCACGGTTACACGGGTGTTCATTAAATCTTTACGGTCATATTTTTTAATCCATACGTTTATCGTACTAGATTGTATGCCGTAAGTTAAGGCAATTTGTCTTTTGGAATGGTTTCCTTTGGTAAGTTCTGCTAATACTTTGAGTTTAAAACTCTCACTATAACGTCTTACATATCCATCATTTTTATACATATACTTGTTGTTTTTTGTATACATATTTCAGGACGGGTCAATATTAGAAGACAATCCTATATCCAGGGAAGGATTAAATTTAGAGGTATTGATACCTAAGTGTGTTCCGATATTGAATTGAATATTTCTTTTTTTACTCAACAAAAATGCTGGATAATAGAAGTGATTCAACTCAATTCCGCTAAAGATAAAATCCCCGTTTTTTAATTCCATTACACGCCCGTTTCTGTCGGTATATTTTATATGTCCCTGATTTAATCCGTAATATTTTCTCCCAAAAGGGTCTTCGCCACCTGCAATATTGCTGTGAAACCATTCTATACTTTCATCACCGGTAAAAAATGAAAAAGGGTAATTCCCTTTCGTTATCAAATAGGTCCGAAAGGTAATTCCCAGTTCGTGATTTTTTGCAAGTCTGGTAGCATAATCAAACCGGAATCCTTTGTAAACAGCGTCAATAACAATATTCATATATTCGGCTGGAGTAGTCGCCTGATCTACAAATGTAAAACGCCGGTCAAACCATATTACCTGGCTCAGTTGTTGCCGTACATCCGGATCTTTGGGGAAATAAGCTTCTACAAAAGGGTGAAAATTATTTCCGCTTTCCAAAGAAAACCGAAAGGTACTTTTTTGAGGAGGGCCTTCTTTAAAATTTTGATTGATGCGAGCACTAAAAATCCCAAAATGATGTGTAGAAACCAAGCTTGATTTTTCAATGCCATTCTTTAGGTTAATGCTATCTTTCTTTTGCCCGAATAAAAAGAAACATAGAAACAACGCAACCAAAGAACACTCTATTTGGGTGCATAACATTTTGTCGCGAAATAGTTATTTTTAAGGATTAACTTTTAAAAGCGACACCATTATGATTAGCGAAGAGGAATTTTTAGCCCAAGCCAAGAAGCGTTATCAAGCGATAGCAAAATTATCAAACATAAAGAGTTACTATGATTACGAAAAGACTTTTGATCAAATATGGACGGACTATGGTCGAGAGGTTTTAGAGAGAAGTATAAGCGAACCATCTAAAGACAGGCGTAAAAAAAAACTTATCACGTTACGGAAAGATAGAGATTAACAACACTCATCCCTTTAGTGAAAAAGTCAATGGATTTAAGATAAGTCCCTATATGCAAAACAAAATGATTTATATTGGTCAAAACGATTGTTATGGAGATGGTCATGAAGTTTTATCGAATCTTCTAGGTGTTTCAGTCAATGCGATGCAGCTTTACAGAGTCACAGACTTTTATGGTGGTTTATTAGAGCAAGAAAAAGTATTGGAGGTTGATGCCGTTGAACCTGATATTCTTAAGGTAGATAACCAAGAGTGCATATATGCTATGGTCGATGGGTCGATGCTTTTCACTCGGGAAGAGGCTTGGAAAGAAGTAAAATTAGGCAGAATTTTTAAACAGAGTAGCTGTATGGACATATCAAATAAACGTGGATGGATACGCCATTCGTTGTATGAAGCATATTTAGGCAAAGCTGATAAGTTTACAGATAGAATGGATAGATACTTAGGCTGTTACAGGAGTATTGATAAGCGACTGATTTTTGTTGGTGATGGTGCTAGATGGATATGGAAATGGGTAGATCAACATTACCCTTTTGCCACACAAATATTGGATTGGTATCATGCTTTAGAACATTTACACGATTTTGCTAAGGTTTGTCTCTCTAATCAAGAGTCATATAACAGTTGGGTTGGTCAACAGGAGCAACTACTAAAAAACAGTCAAGTAAATCAAGTCATTGAGAATATCAAAAACTTAGAATTGACAAAGCAAAATCAACGTAAACAACAAAGCCAACTTATCACATATTATACCGAAAATAGGTCGCGTATGGACTATCAGCAATATCAAAATACAGGAGCAGGTATTATAGGATCTGGAGCCATAGAAGCAGCTAACAGGGAGGTTGTTCAAAAAAGAATGAAACTCTCTGGACAACGTTGGTCTAAAATTGGAGCTCAAAATATGCTCACATTAAGAACAACTAAACTGAGTGATAAATGGAACAAAGTAGTTAACCTAATCTGTACTGAGAAAAATAAAGCTGCTTAAAACGACAAAATGTTATGCACCCCTCTATTTTTAGCATGAAATAACAACCGTAAAAGGTATATTGAGTTTAAAAATTAAATTTAGTAAGTTGATATTGAGGAGATAAAAATTCGTAATTGTGAAATTAAAATTTGTAATTTATATCCGATTACGCATTTAAAGGTTTTCCATCCCATGCAGCCTTTGCAGCCTCTTTTACAGCTTCCGAATAGGTAGGGTGTCCGTGACAAATCCTTGCCAAATCTTCTGCAGCAGCTCTGTATTCCATAGCCACAGCAGCTTCCATAATTAAATCCGCAGCCCTGGCGCCTACCATATGCACACCTAGTATTTCATCGGTTTTTTTATCGGCTATTATTTTTACAAAACCATCGATATCGGCACTTGCTCTGGAACGTCCCAAAGCACGCATGGGAAATTTTCCCGACTTATACTCAATACCGGCTTCTTTTAATTCCTGTTCTGTTTTACCAACAGCGGCAACTTCCGGCCAGGTATATACAATCCCCGGAATTAAATGGTAATCAATATGTGGTTTTTGTCCTGCAATTGATTCGGCAACAACAACTCCTTCTTCTTCTGCTTTATGAGCTAGCATAGGACCTTTTACAACATCTCCTATAGCATAAATATTGGCGACATTAGTTTGCAAATGCGCATTGGTTACTATCTGACCTTTTTCGTTTACTTTAATGCCGACATTTTCCAAATGAAGGCCTTCCGTATAAGGTTTCCTACCTACGGAAACCAAACAATAATCTCCTTCAAATAAGACTGCCTCGCCTTTTTTATTGGTTGTATTTACAATGACTGTCTTACCTTTTTTCTCTACGGATTGTACTTGATGATTCGTAAAAAACCGAATTCCTTGCTTCTTGAGTACTTTTTGCAGTTCTTTGGAAATATCCGTATCCATTCCCGGAACAATTTTGTCCATATATTCAATAACGGCAACTTCCGCCCCTAAACGTTTATATACGGAACCTAGTTCCAATCCAATAACACCGCCGCCGATAACCAACAATTTTTTTGGGATTTCTTTTAGTTTTAAAGCTTCCGTAGACGTAATAATTTGCTCTTTGTCTATTTGAATAAAAGGCAAAGTAGCAGGCTTGGAACCTGTAGCAATAATGATGTTTGTTCCTTCAATCGTTTCTTCGGAGCCGTCATTTTTGGTTATTTTTATATGTGTGGCATCTACAAAAGAACCTGTTCCTTCAAAAACAGTAATATTGTTTTTCCCCATCAGGTATTTGATGCCTCCGGTAGTCTGTTGTACAACAGCTGCTTTTCTTTCTATCATCTTACTAAAATCTACTTTGGGCGTACCTACGGAGATTCCGTGGGCTTCAAAATGATGAATCGCATCGTGATAATGATGCGAAGAATCCAATAGTGCTTTTGACGGGATACATCCCACATTTAAACATGTGCCACCAAGTGTTGCATATTTTTCTACAATCGCAACATGAAGGCCTAATTGAGATGCTCTGATAGCAGCAATATACCCCCCGGGGCCTGAACCAATAACGATCAAATCGTACTTCATTTTAATTGAATTTAGTAAAGTACAAAAATACTCATTATTCTTAAACCCGGATGGTACATTAGAAAATCTATTACGGGTTAAAAGTGAAGTGGAATTACTATCTTTAAACACTAAATCATATACCTTATGAAAATTCTTAAAAAAGCACTTGTATTTCTGTTAATTATTTTTGTTATCATGCAATTTTTCAGCCCGGAAAAAAACCAGGGAGAAGCTATTTCTTTAGTTCCGTTTATCAATGAAACCAATCCACCGGAAGATGTGCATAAAATTTTAAAAGAAACCTGTTTTGATTGCCATAGCGATATTACCCGATATCCTTGGTTAACCGTATTACTCCCATTAATTACTGGATGGACGGGCATATAGATCATGGAAAGGAAGAATTGAATTTCTCCAAATGGACCGAATATTCCTTGAAACGAAAAGAACACAAATTTGAAGAGTTGTGGGAAGAGGTGGCAAAGAAAAAAATGCCTTTAAATTCGTATACCTGGACACATGCGGAGGCAAACTTAACATCAGAGCAAATAGATGTCGTTGTGACCTGGGCAAAAAGCGTTCAAGAGCGTTATAAAGTACAATTAAACGTACCATAGCTATTGGCGAATCAGCATGTTTTAATAATAGGAAATACCTGGGCTGAACCTAATTCTTCTGCTGCAGGTGTCAGGATGTTTCAGCTAATTGAACTATTTCTGAAACAAGATTGGAAAATTACGTATGCTTGTGCCGCTGCTAAAACTAAAAATGCATTGGATCTTTCCAAACACGGAATAAAAGTAGTTTCTATTGAATTAAACAGCGGCTCATTTGATGAATTTTTGGTAGCTATAAAACCTTTCATGGTTGTTTTTGACCGTTTTATAACGGAAGAACAGTTTGGCTGGCGCGTTACTGAAAATTGCCCGGAAGCCTTAAAAATACTAGATACAGAAGATTTGCATTGCCTTAGAAAAACCAGAGAAAAAGCAGTTATGGAAAATCGCAGGTTTGAAGTATCTGATTTATTGCATACTGATATTGCCAAACGAGAGATGGCTTCTATTTTACGATGTGATGTGTCGTTGATTATCTCTCCTTTTGAAATGGAGTTGCTACAAAACACGTTTAAAATTGATAAACGTATGCTACATTATATCCCGTTTATGATCTCACCAATAAAAGAAGAAACTACTCAACATCTGAAGTCTTTTGAAGAAAGAAGTCATTTTGTATTCATGGGTAATTTTAAACATGCTCCAAATGCAGATGCGGTATGGTATCTGAAAAACCACATTTGGAAAGGGATTCGGGAAAAAATCCCGGCAGCTGAATTACATATTTACGGAGCGTATCCTACACAACGGATTTTACAAATGCATGATTCAAAGGGAGGTTTTATGGTAAAAGGCTATGTAGAAGATGCCGAATCTGCCATTCAAAGTATCAGGGTAATGTTGGCCCCTTTACGGTTTGGTGCAGGAATTAAAGGGAAATTTGTACAAGCCATACTAAATGGAACCCCCTAATGTAACTTCCGGGATAGGAGCAGAAGGAATGCATGGAAATGTACCATGGTGTGGTTTTGTTGAAGATGATTCAACGAAATTTGTAGAGAAAGCAGTTGAATTGTATACTAAAAAAGATCTTTGGGAACTTGCCCGGCAAAATGGCGTGAAAATCATCAATTCTTTATGTGAAAAAGAAAAATCAGGAGCACTATTGATTCGCAAAATAAAAACCTTACAAACACATCTTACCGGGCACAGGGTGCAAAATTTTATGGGAAGTGTACTTCAATACCATACATTACAGAGCACAAAATACATGAGTAAATGGATTGAGGAAAAGAACAGATATATATAAATAGTTATTTTTTTAATTGATTACCCACTTTTATACCAGTATTGATGAGTGACAGCTACTACCAGTCTATCAAATAGTCTTTCAGCGAAATAGCGTCTGTTGAGTTTATAGCAGAACTCGTCAAGATAATTCTGCAAATATTTTCCTTTAATTTTATGGTAAATACCTAACAGAGTGCGTTTTGCATTACTTATGGCTATATGCACCGATTTTAGTGTGGTAATAGTGGTTTCTTTATTTGATTTTTCAGTAATGTGTACTTCCACATAATCACCTATGTCTACATAAGACGTGCTTTTGTCGCTAAAAACAATGCATGTATCATCAAAATTACTATCAATAAGCGTGTTGACTTCTTCTTTTTTATGAGTATCCAAAACTTTCATTTTAAAATAACGACATTGTTTGGATTGTTTCCCAGTCTTTAAATCTTCTAAAGGTACAGACTCTGCCATTACCGCTACGTTAGATTGTTTTTGACTGCCTCTGCCTATTTTAAGCTTTTGTCTGTCGGATTCTTTTGTTGCCACAGTAAAGTAAGCTTGATCAAACTCAATCATATCTTCAAGGTCGTATAAATTATCTCGTTTTCCCATAGCCGAACGTATTCTGTGCATAAGAGACCATATAGTGGTATAACGTGTATGGTTGAGCTGACGTTGTAATTCGGCAGCAGAAATACCTTTTTTACTAAAAGTCATAAATGCCATAGCGAGATACCAAGTACGAATAGGTAAATTGGAGTTCTCCATCATAGTACCGCTGCGTAGAGTAGTTCTAAAACCACAATAAGAACATTGCCACATCCATTTAGACTTTAACCAATAGTGCTTTTTTGATTGACATTTTTTGCAAATGACTCCTTCTTTTGAACGAGCCAACTTCATATGTGATTTACAGGAAAACTCATCTGGAAATTGTTCAATAAAATGTAGTAAATTCATAATTCTAAACTTTATATTAAGATACGAATTTTTAAATTAGTGGCATAATTAAGTGTAATCAAATAAAGTTTTTGAATTTGCTAAAAAGTTTAAACGAGTTCTATGGTTATCAGTGTTGAAATATGAAAATTTAAGATATCGTTTGCGCAATTTTATCGCTTATATTTGCATATGCTTTTCAGTCAAGTTATTGGTCAGGAACACATCAAAAAGCACCTGCAAATCTCTGCAAATAACGGTCGTATTCCGCATGCTCAGTTATTTATTGGCAAAGAAGGCTCCGGAACGTTACCTATGGCCATAGCTTATGCCCGGTATATTCTGTGTAATTTTTCTGAAAATACAGCTAGTTGTAATTTGAAATGTGAAAAATTACAACATCCTGATCTGCATTTTGCTTTTCCCGTAGCTGCAAATAATGTGGTAAAAACGCACCCTGTCAGTGATTTGTTTTTAGAAGATTGGCGAAACTTTATAAACACACAAGTATACGGCGGATTGTTTGACTGGCTACAGCAAATTGGTGTGGAAAATAAACAAGCGATCATGGGTGTGGACGAAGCGAAGGTCATTGTAAAAAAATTACAATTAAAATCGTATGAAGGGGGTTTTAAAGTGCTCATTATCTGGATGGCTGAGAAAATGAATATTGCGGCTGCCAATAAGCTCCTAAAGTTAATTGAAGAACCTCCCGAAAAAACGGTCTTTCTGTTGGTTACGGAAGACGAAGAACAAATTATAGACACGATCAGATCAAGATGCCAGTTGCTACACTTTCCTTTGTTAAGCGAGCAGGATATGATAACTGCTTTGATGGAAAGAGAAAAAGTTCCTGATAAAGAAGCTATTAAAATTGCTCACCAGGCCGATGGTAATTATAATAAAGCTCTCCAATTGCTACGTAATGATTCCAATAACTTAGTTTTTGAAGAGTGGTTCGTTACCTGGGTGAGAGCTGCTTTTAAAGCAAAAGGGAATGCTTCCGTTATACAACAATTGATTATCTGGTCTGACACCATTGCCAAAACCGGCAGAGAAACCCAGAAGCAATTCTTACACTACTGTTTACACTTTTTCAGACAAGCTCTTTTATTAAATTATAAAAGCTCTGAGTTGGTTTTTATGGAAACACGAACCGGTTTTGATATTTCCAAATTTGCTCCTTTTGTACATGGAGAAAATATGTTAGCGATTGAAAAAGAATTGAATGATGCACTATATCATGTGGAAAGAAATGGAAATGTAAAAATTATCTTACTGGATTTGTCTATGAAGTTAACCCGACTACTACATAAAAAAGAAGTACCTGTATAAATGCTTTCCTCATTTTATGTAATAAACCGGTATCCTCTTTTTTTGTAACTTAGCATAAATCTTGGGGTATTTATTGCTGTTTAAAGTTTTAAGTTAAAAGTTCACCCGATAACTCTCATAAAATACAGGGAAACCATATTATTTTTTGAGAAAAACAGAAATTAAAATAATAGTACAAAAGAACAATCGTATGAAATTAGGAATATCACTTTTCATCATTATAGGATTGGCAACCTGCAATTCATTAAAACTTGAAAAAAATCCGGTATTTAAAATAATAGGAGGAACTTATAATAATTGGGTAGGCGGCCAACCGGGGATCAGTGGAATACGAATGGTTATCGAATATGAGTCTGCTAAAAAAATAGATTTCAAAGGCATCTATTTTTCAAATAAATATACAAAAGCAGAACTGAAACAGGAAAAAAATAAAATGTATGTAGTTGCTCATTTTGATACTTCAACCAGACAATCTAACGATAGAATCTTAGACAGAGATCCAAAAAAAGAGATGAATAACAAGCTTCCTGATATTCATATACCTCCTTTTGAAATTAAGGAAAATGAAGCTATCATTTTTTATATGGAAGGAACAAAGAAAAAATATGTGAAAGTCTCAAATTTAAAAAAAACAGACACCGTATTTTTTCCGTAATAGAAACCATCTTGACTTTTTCTATTTCATAAGAAAGAAATTAAAATACTGATAATCAAATATTTACTATTCATTTTTTGAATAGTATTTTTTTTGGCACGCAATTTGAAAACCCAATACTATATTTATAATAGAGTTTAAAGTTTGAAAGTCTCAAGTTAAAAGTTCGCTCAATTTTTTTTAAGACACTGAGAAAAATTAAAATAATATAAAGCAACAGGTATGAAAACAATAAAACTACTTTTAATATTAGCAACATCAGGAATATTGTTTAATTCCTGTACAGTTATTGTAGATGATGTCTTTGACAATTCTATTTCTTTAGAGGAATTAATGACAAGCTACGATTTATGGTATGTAGATTATCACAGAACTTCAGGAACAGGAGATGTCCCGTTTATGTCCAAAGCATTTACTATTTCATTTTTAAATGGAAGGTTCCATGCAAATAATAATATTGCGGATATTGGCATAACAGGGAATGGACTGGGAATTGTTGTGGGTAGTTATTTCACAAACAGAGGGCTTTTAGAAATCCATCACGATGTAGACGGAAGACATGATTTTGATGTAATACAGGTATCTCCGAATGAAATAAGGATATACGACAGTTATCAGAATGTAAGTTATTATCTGGTAGGGTATCAAAGAAACCGCTTTGATTATGATATGTTATTTTATGAAAACATAGAATATTTTTTACAAGAGTATATTGCCTGGGAAAGGATATCAATTGGCAATTCAGGACCTCCGGCAGTTTTTGACGATGAAAATTACCTGCAGTTTACACCGGAAAATAATACAACATTTTATTCATCACATGATGCTTCCGGCACAAATATTGACGCTATTTCATGGGATTTTACAGGTTCTTATCAGGTGTATGATGTACAAGGATACCAGGATCTTAAAATTTTAACACTTAATTATGACAGTGGAGATACTGAAGAGTTTGAATTAAGCGTTATAAATGACGGACGAGTTCGTTTATTTAATGTAGTATCCGGGACAACGTATGATTTTTCCGGTAGAGGATTCATCCGGTTCTTAAGAGGAGAAAAAAAAGCAGCTGACCTTGTAAGGTTGTAAGGAATAACGGAAGAAAACGAACTAAAGTGAAAAGAGAAATAAAAAACAGAAAATATATAAAGTAAAGTTTGGTTAGTTGATTTTTGGTTGGTTATTTCTCAATAACCAATTAAAAGAGAAGCCGCTCTCATCAGGAGCGGTTTTTTTAATTTAGATACGTTATAACATTCCTGAGAAAAAAGTATCTTTAGCAAAAAATGTAATACCAAAATGAATACTAAAGTGGTATAATGACACAATTAACAGCATTTATTCAACAATGGTAAATAAAAATGAGCATGAGTAACTACTCAAGAATAATAGCAGGTTGTATGTCATGGGGAAACTGGGGGAAACAACTTTCTCTCCAAGAAATGATTATTCAGTTACAATCGACTCTTGATGTAGGGATAACCACATTTGATCATGCCGATATTTATGGTGATTATAGTACGGAAACTCAATTTGGACAGGCTTTTGCAAAAAGTGGAGTTCAACGGGAGCGTATTCAGATCATTTCAAAATGTGGAATACAATATGTAGGGAAAGCCAGAGATAACAAAATCAAGCATTACAACTATGGCAAGGATTATATTATTTGGAGCGTAGAAAAATCATTAAAAAATTTACAAACAGATTATTTGGATTTAGTATTGCTTCACAGGCCAAGTCCGTTAATGAGACCCTATGAAATTGCAGCGGCAATTCATCAATTAAAAAAAGACGGAAAAATACGCCATTTCGGGGTTTCTAATTTTACTCCTTCTCAAATCGATTTGATTCATGATCGAATAAAGATAGAAGTCAATCAAATTGAATTTTCTCTAACTCAACATTCGGCAATGCAAAACGGGTCATTAGATCACATGACTTTAAAAGAAATTACACCTATGTCCTGGAGTCCGTTAGGAACTGTTTTTAAAGAACAAAACAAAGCATCTCTTCGCATAAAAAAAACTTTAAATTCACTCACTAAAAAATACAATGCTACGGAAGATCAATTACTCTTGGCATGGGTTTTAAAACATCCTTCTAAAATTCATCCGGTAATTGGAACCACTAACAAAGAACGTATGATAAATGCCCAAAAAGCTATAGCAATTGATTTGGAATTAGAAGATTGGTTTTCTTTATTAGTGGCCTCTCAAGGGCATAAAGTTCCATAATCAGTTATATGGGTTATTTTTCAGTAAAAGCCAAGCGGTATATCATTACAGAGTGCCCCCCTCCATAGCTTCTCCCTTGACTTGTTATGACTAAATACCGGTCATCATCGGTAATGGCCATTCCCACAGGAAAAGAATCGGCGGGGACGGTTGCTACTATTTTCATCGTTTTAGCATCTATGGCTACAATCTTACTACCGCTATTGACACAGGCAAAAATATATTTTCCGCTATTAGAAACTACTATTGTCCTGGCTCCCCTTCCTACCGAACAGCTTTCCCACGCTTCAAACCTGTTGTTTTTTTTAGAGGTATTCAAACGTTTTGTCAGAAAATCCGCTAAAACTGCTTTTTGCACATAGCCTGTTGAATTGGTACTGATATAGATATAACCATCCCGGATAAGCAAGTGCCGCAAATTCGTTTTCATTCCAAAAGTAGTTCCCAAATACGTTTTGCTTTCCATATCAAAAGTAGCAATACCTCCGCCACCCATTCTTCCCACTAAGAGGTATTTTGAGTCGGGTGTAAAGACCGTTCCCCGCAAGCAATATCCACAGTTATTGTCTCTGTTTACTTTTTTTTTACCACCAAAATCTAATGTAACACGATAATCTACTACAAAATGCTTGACATATTTAAAATCGTTAATATCTTCCGAATCTATGTCGATGAGTCCTATCGTATTATCTCCCCAGTGAGTAACTGCAATATATTTGTTGTCGGGAGAAGCGGCAATCATTTTGGGCAAAGGGCCTGTGGGCATCACACGTACTATTTCATCGCTGTCCGTATCAATGATAGCTACAGCAGAAGGGCTCTCTGCATTGGCATCATAACTACGGCGATAATACGTCACCCATAGGTATTTACCTTTGTGTGAAAGGCAGCTTTCTACAGGTTTTCCGCTAAATATATTAAAGTTGCTTTTTCTGCGTTTATATGTATAATCAAAAACAGTATGTTTATCTCCAAAAAGAGGTTGTTGCCCGGCTTTGAAAGTATGTCTTATCACTTTTATTTTCCGAAACGTATTCATATCATAAACAATTGTTTCATATCCTTCTAAAGATTGAATATATAACTTTTGCTTGCTTGCCAGATAGGTTGCCGACTTGGGCGAGTAAATATCAGTGTCATATACATCATTCGGGTCAGATGTTTTACTTGTACGATGTTGAAAACGTTTAAATAAAGTCATTTTTATCGGAGCATCCGCCGGCGTTGAGTTTATGCCTATCTTATTGTATACAAGTGGCAGTCTTTTCTGGCCGTAAGCATAAAAAACCATAGATACTATTACTAGTAAAAAGATATTTCTCATTTTATATATTTTGGCTCTAGTTTAAAATTGCGTTGATATTAATTTTTGATACTTCAATCCAATATTTTGATATTTTTGATACGTATTAATATCTTCTGACACTTTATTTACAAAGGCATTGAGTTTATCGTTTCTATATTTTAATTTTTCTTTGATGCGATACCAGTTCAAATATTGTTGCAAGTATTTGGTAGATACTCCCCAAAACTTGTTATCTATCCATTTCTTAACTCTGTTATGAGTTGAGTTGACATGTTGTATATGATACACTTTGTTTTTGACACGTTGTTTTATGACGCCTTTTAGAGTGTGATGCTCTATTTTATTGTCTATTGCAAATCCTTTGTAGCTTAGATGTGCGTCCCTACATAAAATGGCTTTACTTGCCTTTATTCTGCTGCCAATAGCATTTACAATATCTATTTTCTTTAATCTTCCCATAGTGGCTACAGTAATATCTGGATTAGATGTTCTATCTTGGGTTACAATAACAGCTACTTGATCATTACTGATGCCTTTGGTTTTAGAGCTACCACCACGTTTTCTTGATTCCCGATGATTTACTGGTCGCCCTTTTTCTGAATTTAAAAAGAAGGTCTCATCACTTTCTGTAATGCCTGTAAAATCATCTTTATCGTTTTCTGATAATGGGACTAATATCTTATGAGGCCAGTCAAAAGCCGTTTTCTTGTTTATCGATAAGGCTACTTTTATCTTATCTAAGCTCTTTTCTTCTAGCATTAATTCAAGGTAGTCATCAATCTTGTCCTTATGTTGCAAACCTGCCATCCAAGTACCTGTGTATTCTGTAAAACTGCGTTTGCAGGATTTACACTTATAGCGCTGAGAGCCTTTGTCAATACCAAATTTTACATACTTTGGATGCCAGCAATGGGCGCAACAACCTAACTTATTGTCTAATAAAAAACGCCTAGATTCTTGGCTTCTTACCGTTGGAACTGAATCTTTTGGTGATGTTGACAATTCTTTTAACAATTCCTGCCTTTCAGATGGGGAAAGTTTGGAAATTCCTCGCTTTATTTCTTGTAAATTCATGTATTAAATATACAAATAATAGCTGTTATAAACTAGAGCCTATATTTTTCTAGTCTTCTCCGAATAACCGGATATGCTAATTATAAATGGCAAGTTACGAGTTCTTGTTAAAATATACGATAAGAACAATAATGCCTATAGCTAACAAAACAGCTAATGTAATTTTAATCCAGCTATAAGGGCGTTGGCCCTGAACTTCTCCTGTTCTTCCATTGACTAAAAACTGATACAATTTATTTTTATATCGGTATACACTTACATAGACAGGGAGTAACAAATGTTTAAAAGTAATCGCATCATAATTGGTTTTCATAGAAATGATTCGTTGCACATCACCGCCAATATCCTGTCTGATCAGCGTTCGGATTTTCGGGTCCATAATCCCTTTGGCAATGTCAAACCCTTCTTCCAAATTAATTTGATATTTTTCGGTAAGAAACCCGATTAAATACTTTTTCTCAAACGGAACCAGATTTTCCAAGTCCCAGGGTTCTAATTTGTACACATATTTTTTGAGTAAAGACCGGGTAGCTGTTACTAAAACATCATCAAAGAATTTTTTTACACTTCCAGAAGTCGGATACCAGCGCGTTTTTCTTACTTGCCGGGTTTTGGTAACGGTTTTTCCGTTTTCCGTTGTCGTATAAGATTCTGTTACATAGTAATAGATACCCCGTTGACCGGCATACTTTGTATAAGTATCCGTATCGTACGTCCAATAAGGGATATAGATTCCTTTAAAACGATCAAAATGTAAAGATGCTTTTTTAAGATCGTTGGGAGCAAACCAAAGTTTATTGATCCACTTTTTAAATTGACTTCTTGCAGATTCCTTATCTAGTTTAAAAGGGAGTAATGATTTCGGTTGAATAATGCTTTCTTCCCGGGATGCTTCAACAGCCAATGCTGTAGCGCAGTATGGGCAACTTGAAGAAGTAATATGAGGAGCTAATGAAGAAGTAGCACCACAACTATGGCACTTCACAAATTTCTCGACAAGTGTTTCTTGAGTATTTGATTTTTCTTTCAAATACTTATGAAAATCGAGTTCTTCAAAATCTTCTTCTATTTCCGGAATTTCATTTTTCGTTCCGCAGTGTTCACATTCCAGAAACCGAGTTCCCGGTTTGTATTTGAGATCTCCGCCACAATTGACACACGAGAATTCACCAATTGCTATTTCTTTTTCAGAAGGTTTTTCCATTATTTACCGGGTATTGGAGGGGGAACGCTTCCAAATAGAGATGACAATTCATCCAATTGCCCGGCAGCATCCCAATTTTTCATTCCTTCGCGCCAAACCAGCGTTTCTTTTGTTACTATCATTTCTTTTAACAAATTCATGGTAAACGGCCCGGATTGTTGTCCGTTTACAGCAACATAATAATTATGTGCTGTTGATGGAATTGACGGTGGGGTTGCTCCTGTATTTTGCCGATTGGAAAAGGCCTGTCCCATTTGATTTGCCATGGCAAACCCCATTCCCATTCCCATGCCCGCTCCGGCAGTTCCGCTATCGTTTTCAGCTGCTTTTTCCAAAGCTTTGGCAGCTTTCAATTGTGCCAATTTATTCATGTCGATTGCATTCAGGCGACTCAACTCAAAGATTTCTGCTTTCATTTCTTCCGGCATCGACACATTTTCAATTAAAAATTTCGTGACATCGATCCCATACTTTTTAAACTCGGGACTGATCACTTCACGGACGTATTCGGAAATTTCATTTGTATTTGAAGCATAGTTTTCCACAGGTAAATTTGCTTCTCCAATAGCATCCGTAAAGCGGGTTACAATCATACTCCTCAATTGGTCTGTAATTTTATCTGTAGTAAAATTACCATCGGTTCCTACGATTTCTTTCATAAAAACAGGAGCGTCATTTACTTTGATCACATAGGTTCCAAAAGCGCGAATCTCCAGCATTCCGAAGCGTTGATCACTTAAGGTAATCGGATTTTTAGTTCCCCACTTTTGATCTGTGATGTTTCTTGTACTTACAAAATAAGCTTCTGCCTTAAAAGGGCTGTCAAAACCATACTTCCAGCCTTTTAAAGTTGAAAGAACGGGCAGGTTTTGTGTAGTTAAGGTATACATCCCGGGAGGGAATACATCTGCTATCTGTCCTTCATTTACAAAAACAGCTACCTGTCCTTCACGAACGGTTAATTTTGCCTCGTTTTTAATTTCATTTTGGTATCGTTCAAAACGATGTACGAGTGTATTATTAGAATCATCGAGCCATTCAATGATGTCAATAAATTCTCCACGTATTTTGCTAAAAAGTCCCATTCTATAAAATTTTACGTAATTCCTTTCTCTAATAGGTATACAAGATAAGAGATTTGTTACAGAGTGTTAAGTAACTTTAACCGTAATCAGGCAATGGTGTTTTTAATGATATACTTATTTTAAACTTTTCCATCTGCTTCCGCTTAGTCATTTTATAAAATATAAATAGCTACAAATCAAACTTAATTCCTTGTGCCAAAGGCAAATCGGTTGTATAATTAATCGTATTTGTCTGTCGTCTCATATATACTTTCCACGCATCGGATCCCGACTCACGTCCGCCGCCCGTATCTTTTTCCCCGCCAAAAGCACCGCCGATTTCCGCACCGGAAGTTCCAATATTTACATTGGCAATTCCGCAATCAGAACCTGCATGTGATAAAAAATGCTCTGCCTCGCGCAAATTATTCGTCATAATTGCGGAAGATAAGCCTTGTGTTACTCCATTTTGAATTTCAATTGCGTTTTCAATATTTCCCGAATATTTTAACAAGTACAAAACCGGAGCAAAGGTTTCATGCTGTACAATCTCAAAAGTATTATCGGCTTCGGCAATAGCAGGTTTTACATAACAACCACTTTCATAACCTTTACCGGACAATACGCCTCCTTCAACTACAATGGTTCCTCCCTCCGCAACTACTTTTCCCAGAGCTGCTTTGTACATAGCAACGGCATCCGTATCAATCAGAGGACCTACGTGATTGCTTTCATCCAAAGGGTTGCCGATACGCAATTGCTGATATGCATTGATCAGAGCATCTTTTACTTTGTCATAAATAGTATTGTGAATAATCAATCTTCTGGTTGAAGTACAGCGCTGCCCGGCAGTTCCAACAGCTCCAAAAACCGCACCGATAACCGTCATTTTAATATCCGCATCCGGAGTTACGATAATGGCATTGTTTCCTCCCAGTTCCAGTAATGATTTTCCCAAACGTTCGCCTACGGTTTTCGCAACTATTTTACCCATCCTGGTAGATCCTGTTGCGGATATCAAAGGAATTTGTTTATTGGTAGTCATCATTTCACCCACTTTATAATCTCCTTGAATTAAACAGGAAATGCCTTCCGGCAAATCGTTTTCTTTGAGGACTTGTGCAATGATATGCTGACAAGCAATTCCGCACAAAGGTGTTTTTTCACTTGGTTTCCAAATACAAACATCACCACAAACCCAAGCCAGTGCAGTATTCCAGGCCCAAACAGCAACAGGGAAATTAAAAGCGGAAATGATTCCTACAACTCCCAACGGATGATATTGCTCGTACATCCTATGGCCGGGCCTTTCGGAATGCATGGTTAACCCGTGTAACTGACGAGACAGTCCTACGGCAAAATCACAGATATCAATCATTTCCTGTACTTCTCCCAATCCTTCCTGATAACTCTTTCCCATTTCATAAGAGACCAGCTTCCCCAGAGGTTCTTTTAACGTGCGTAATTTTTCTCCAAACCGACGTACAATTTCACCGCGCTTTGGAGCCGGAATAGTTCTCCATATCTTAAAAGCAGCAGTAGCAGTAGCTACTACGGCTTCATAATCTTCGCCGCTAGTTGTTTTTACCATTCCAATCAGTTTTCCGTCAACAGGAGAAAAGCTTTTTATAAGTGCTCCGTTAGAAAACCAGTCGGTACCTGTAGAAGTTCCCATATTTATGGCTTTAACTCCTAATTTTTCCAAATCTTCGTGAATTCCAAAATCTGTCATTTTCGTTACTTTTTTAACTCATTTAAACTTTTTGAATTTGCTGAAAAATAGGTGTTTCCCGTTCTGTTTTGTCTTTTTTTCCTTCCGTAGTGCTGCTATGCAACTCAAAAAAACTTTCAACAGAGCTAAAAACTTCTAATTTTCACCTAAATCCAAAAAGTTTAAACGAGTTCTATGTGATATCTCAAAAGTACAAATAAAGTTTTGTAAATTAACGTTAATAATGCGAATCAAGGGTTAAAAAATAAGTCCAATAAAAGCAACTGCAAGTCTTCCAAATAGATGGAAGTTTAATCCTTTAGTTGACCTGACTTTGCTTGCATTCTGTATATCACTTTTTTCAATTAGCCAATTAAAAAACCCTTCAATAGGTTGTCTTATGGTTGATACTGCTTTTGAATAAAGTTCATCTGCGGTTTTATTGAACTTTTTAATGCTATCAGGGACACCTTTACTATATTTTACAGGTGTTAACATCTCTGAGTTACAGTTTTGTTTTACTGATTTAAAGAATTTTTGGTGTTGATAAATTTTATCTCCAAAGAACGTTCGGTGTTCCATTTCTGACCAGTTATCTTTATAAATGGTTAGATCATTTTCTGAAGCTTGCGAGATGACGATCTGTTCGGGATGTGGCAATTTGCCTTCTCTTAGGAAGCCTAAGGCAGGTAGATTGACCCCGTAATAGTACATCCCTTTGGTCGAACAATAGCCTTTATCTGTAATTCCCTTAGCTACCTTTCCTTGTCGCTTTCCCGAACATAGTATAATAGGCATTGAATCCAACAGCATTTGCCTATCAGAACAATCACAGGGTTTGAACTCATAAATCAACTGCTGTGCCGACTTTTCCCCATTACAGCACATAAGCTATTAAGCCTATTGTTAAAAGACTGATAGCTGTTCTGGTTGGGAAACCAACTCATCAAATGATCTTTAGCATATCGATGGATGTCCTTCTTTTTAAATATTTTTTGATGGTCCATTGCAAAAAGGTAAATGGTCATGATTTCTTGGTCTGTAAATTCAGGCTCACTGTTATTACTGTGGCGTTGACATTCATATTGCAAGCATTCTTCTAATTTTTTACATATATAGTCATAGATTTTTACTAACTTGTACTTCCAGTCGTTGAGGTTTGTATCCAAAATAGTTTTGTCGAATTAACCATTAAGATACTAAAAATCAATGATTTATACAAGTATATTGTGTTGAAATTCAACTATTTAAACTTGTTTTTTTATGTAATTCTCAACCCTTGATTCGCATGAATAATTAAGATTGTAAAAATCACTTAAGTATTTATAGAATTTTTCTAATAATCATAAAGAAAAAATATACATTAAAACTATAAGAAAATGTATCGTTTATTGAATTTTAGATTTCCCGTAGAGCTTAAAATTAGAGCTTAACTAGATGATTTATAAGGGTTTATAAAACAAATAACTCTCTAAAAAAATAGAGAGTTAAGGTTCGATAGTAGCTTGCTCAGGGAGCTTGGCTAAACTTCCCGTCAAGATTGGCAGGATTTCTTATTTATAGTCTTTTGAAACGCTTGTGTTTACTAAGGATAACGGCTATTAATTCGTAGATGAAAGCGATTCGATCCTTATTTTTTAGAAAAACGAGTTTTTCAGGAAATATCGAACCAATGATTTGCCACTCGACTGCATATTCCAAAACTGCTTGCAACCTAAAATTGGTAACTTAGAATTCCTCTGATAAAAAATGGTGTACCGGGTGTAAAGTGAATTTCTTCTGCAGAGGTTGCCTCATTTTGCAATCGGGATTCAGTAGCAAACTGAGTTTCATTCCAATCAACATCAAACAGGTTTTGAATTTGTATACCAAACCTTATATTTTTCCATTCATATCCTGTATTGAGATCAAAAACCGTATATCCTTCCGCAACAATGGAATTGTCTTCATTAGCAGGCCTGTCATCTATATATCGGGTATTTAGCTCACTAAAAAAACCTGATGAATGTACTACACGTAAGCTGCTCACTAACGTTAAATCCGGAGCTAAAGGAATAAAATTTTCACCATTTAATGCTTCCGTTGTTCTGGCATGTGCATAATTAACATCCAGATTCCAGTACAGCCAGTCTTTAGGTTGATACCTCAGGCTAAAATCTAGCCCTTGTCTGACAGTTTTCCCGCCGGGTTCTACAATACCCTCGTCTCCAACATAAACAAACTCTTGTTCTAAGAATAAATACCAATACGCCAGGTTTAGGATCACTTTCGGCGATGGTTTCCATAAAAACCCAAAGTCTGCTCCGTATGCAGCCGGAAGAATATCGTTTCCATTCCGATTAACAACTACTCGTGCATCATTCGAATGAAATCCTTTTCCGGTTTTCAAATACCACTGCATGGTTTCTGTTGGGTTGTAAAGAATATTTAGCTTAGGGCTAATGATAGATTCTTTTTCCGACTGTCTTTGGAAAGTCTGAGACAATGCATCATTATATTGAAAGTTAAAATGGTCCAGACGAATTGCCGGGTTAAACGTCCATTTTCCTACATTAAACGTCATATTTGCATAGGATCCTATATTTGTTTCGTTAATATCTCCGAGCTGAACCTGGCTCAACGTTTGCCGTCTGTTAGCTGTTCTGGAAAGCTCATTATCACCGCTTTGATCGTTTCTTAAGCGAACACCCAGTTGAAGTTGACCGTCAAAACCTGAATCATCATCATGAGAAAAATCATAGTTGTACTCGCTGCTAAACCCATAGATGTCTCTATTTTCCTTTTGCCTTATCTGATCACCGGATACAGGATTGTTTAAAAAGAAGGTAAAATTAGAATACAATTCAAAGCTATAGTTGGAAAAATACGCATCACTTTTTATGGACGAATGTTCATTGATGCGTTTTTCATAGTTGATTAAAATATTTGTTCTGCTGGTAGTACCGCCTTCTGTATCATCAATAGCACCAAAACGAGTAATACTTCCGTTGTCTACTGCGCGCCGAGGTATTTGTCCGGAGGCATCCCAGGTACTTGTAAAATGAGACACAATAAATTCTAATCGATCATCATGTGTAATATCTCCGGCATATTTGGCAAATAGATTGATTCGGCTAAAGTTTTGCGGGCTTTCAAAAGGTCCATCAGTAGCAATATATTCAGATGCAATATAAGCAGTATGATGATGTGTATCTGTTATATTAAACCCTGTCATCAAACGATTGGTATTAAATTGTCCGGTTTCCCACTTGATCTGATTCTTTTTTAATTGATCCTTTGTCTTGAAGTTCACATATCCGGCAGTATTAAAATTTCCTTGTTCTGCGTAGTACGGTCCTTTTCCAAAATCTATTTCCTCAATGACTTCCGGAATGATAAAGTGAAGATCCGAATATCCTTGGCCATGGGCATGCGAAACCATATTTACGGGCAAACCATCTACAGATAAGGCAACGTCAGTACCGTGGTCTATATCAAAACCGCGTAAAAAAATTTGCTCCGCTTTTCCACCTCCTGCGTGTTGACCTATAAACAGCCCGGGAACTTTTCTTAAAACTTCCTGTGATGAATTAACCGGGCTCGTTTGAACGTCTATATCAGTAACTACGTGCAATGCATTTATTTTTCGGGCTATAACAACTTCATTCAGAGAGATCGCCTTGGGATTCATAACAATACCCATAGATTCTTCAACCTTGCTCATTGCGATTTCAACGGTCTGATATCCCAGGTAGGTAAACTGGAGTGTGTCGCCTACAGCTACACCTTCCATAACAAAAGCACCGTTTTTGTCTGTATGCGTATGTCTGTTGTTGGAGAGGTTTACAATATTAACTCCTTCCAGAGGGGCATTGGCGCTATCCTTTACGGTTCCTCTAATAGTATGCGCAAAAATATTTGTTGATGCAAATAACATACTGATAATTAACAATCTAAATAACTTTGACCCGGATTGCTTATTAAATGTTTTCATAAGACGTTGTAAATAAAAGTTGAGAGTGAAAAGATTTTTGAAGGTTATTTTTATTTGGTCGCTAAAGTAAAAAAAAACGCAGACACTACAACAACAAACTTTTTTGTACTAAAATATATTGTATTCGAAAATTTAAGCGTGAAACCGTTCATTAAACAATGGCCTAACCTCAGTATTAGCAGGTGATAAAACAATAAATCTCCATTGAAAACTACATACTCAATCCGTAAAGAAAAGCGGAATTTGTTTGATCCTTTCAATTTTTTTCCTTTTTAGGCTTCTTTTTCCACATAAAAAAATAAAACTCACTTTAAACAAGAAATAATACCAAAATGAATATTAAAGTGGTCTAAAGATTGTGTGAGGAAAATTTCAAAGTTCGAGTTAAAAAACACAGGCATAGCATTCTGGTTACGCCGAGTATTTTTAGCGATGAAATTTGGAATTTTCATAGCAAGATTGGACTATTTTAGTATTCTTTTTGGTATAAGCTACTTTTATCATGGAACGCTCAAATTGTAATCGTCATATCCTTATGGTAAGTACATGCTATTTTCAATACTTAATTTCAAAAAAATATAAGTTCTAATAAAAAGCTGTACATTTAGGGTCTTTTAAATTCACATTTCAATGACTCACAAATCGTTGTTTTTCTTGCTCGTATTTTTTTTACTTGCTTGTATGGCTCCCAAAAAAGTATGGGCACATGCACCCAATCAAAGCTATATTTTCATGCATATTTATGACACATCTGTGTCCGGAAGAATTGAAATTACCACAAAAGACCTCAATACAGCGTTGGGACTAAACTTAAAACGAGGAATGACTCTGGAGGAAATCAATCCTTTTCTACCTCAAATAAAGAATTATATCCTGGAAAGATTATCATTCCGTTCTATTTCGGGAAATCACAGTATAAAGTTCACAGGTTTTGATATCAGAGAACTGGAGAGGATAGGAGATTTTATTCTTGCTGATTTTGACTTGGAAAATATTACAAAAGTTCCCGATGAATTGACCGTTAATTACAACTTTCTGTTTGATAAGATCTCAACTCATACAGGATTTCTTGTGATAGAAAACAATTGGAAGGCCGGGATTCATAATAGCGAAGAATATATTTCTCTGGTTTTCAAAAATGACAATAGAGATCAAACATTTTCCTTACTAAAATCAACGGTCTTTAATGGTTTTATGAGCATGATAAAGATTGGAATGTGGCACATCTGGATCGGTATCGACCATATCTTGTTTTTATTGGCTCTTATTTTGCCATCTGTAATTACCCGTATGAGGAAAGAAGAAGTAATATCAACCGGTGGGAACTCTCTGCTCACAGGATTCTTAAAACCGGACACCAACAATTGGGTACCGGTAGAAAAGTTCAAATCTACTTTTATATATGTCGTTAAGATCATTACCTTATTTACTGTAGCACATGCTATTACGCTCAGCTTGGCCACATTTGATATCGTAAAACTTCCTTCATTTATTGTAGAATCAGTCATAGCACTGTCCATAGGGTTGGCTGCATACCACAACATCCATCCTATCTTTAAAAATAACGAATGGGTTTTTGCTTTTGGCTTTGGACTTTTTCACGGATTTGGTTTTGCCAGTGTGCTTGCAGATATAGGGCTTAACGGAGAGTTTATGACGTTGTCTTTGCTCGGGTTCAACTTAGGGGTTGAAATTGGGCATATTATTTTGATCATCATTTTCTTACCCATCCTATTTGCATTACGCAAGCGAGCTATCTATTCAAAAATTCTGGGGTATGGCTCGTTGATCCTTATCATCATAGCCATCTATTGGTTCATAACCCGACTTTTTGATCTGGGCACACCCGTAGAAGATATATTAGGAAAAATATACAGCAGAATTATTGATTCATTTTAAGATACATTAAACTATAAAAACCTTAAGGAGGAGTAAAAAGTAGATTTCATGGATGTCAATTCTTCTCAGGATAAAAAAGATGAGCTTTTGCAAAAATGGTTGCAACAAAAGCAAACTCATAGTTATAAAGGTGATCACGTTCAAAAGAGGCCCGAAAACATCCCCGTCCCTGCTTCGAGTAACCAAAAAAGGTTGTGGCTTTTACAGCAAATGCATCCTGATAACCCTTTTTACCATTATATAGGAGAATATCACATTAAAGGGGAATTGGATTCTGATTTATTGTTAAAAAGTTTTCGTTTAGTGGTTGATAAACACGAAATACTAAGAACGACCTTTGATATAAAAAACAACGAGATATTTCAGGTTATTCATCCAAAAATAGAGTTTGATATTTTTCGAACGGATTTGAGCAATATAGTTAGGAGTGAGCAACGTACTCAGGTAAAAGAACAAGCCTTACTGGAAGCCAGAAAACTTTTTGATTTAGTGAATGGCCCTTTGGTTCGTATAAATTTATTTCACTTAAATGAAAAAGAATATGTGCTTATCATTTGTATGCATCATCTCATTATGGACAAATGGTCTGCAAAATTGCTATGTGATGAGATCGCTTTATTCTATAGATGGTTATCGGAAGAAAAAACTTTTCATCTTCAGCACCTTCCATTTCAGTTTGGAGATTATGCTTACTGGCAACAACAAAAGAAAACAGATGTGTCCCAACTGGAATACTGGGGGAAAAAATTATCAGGCGATATACCATTTTTAAAACTACCTTATGATTATCAAAGACCTTCAGTTCCTAGTTATAAAGGTTCCTATAATGCTAGAAAATATAATGATGATTTATGTAGAGATATTAAACAATTCTGTAGATTTTTAAAGACGACTCCTTATGTAGTTTTATTAACAGCATATAAACTACTCCTGTATAAATACAGTGGGCAGAATACAATTACAATAGGAACACCTGTCACTCACAGGAATCAGAAATCTCTTGAAGAACTCATTGGTTTCTTTGATGAAACATTGCCCTTAAAATCAGAAATCGTAGAAAGTGATACGCTATCAGATGTCATACAAAAAGTTAAGCAAACCCATCAAGAAGCATTATCTAATAAAGATGTTACTTTTGAAACAATTGTTGATCTCGTAAAGCCTGAGAGAATTTTGGGTATAAATCCGATTTTTCAAACAATGTTTATTTATCACTATGCTGAAGAATTGCCCGCATTAGCAGATGGGCTTACTTGGAGTTATGAACCCTTTGATCTTGAAGTTGCCAAATTTGATCTGACACTATATGTTGCCGAGGAGAGAGGAAAACTATCCGTTATTTTTGAGTATGCTCATGATTTATTTGAAGAAAGCACTATCGAACGTACACATGAGCATCTTGTTGCTGTTATCAAAGAAATAATTAACAATTCCAATCTTCAAGTTTCAGAATTATCCATTCTTTCCAAAGAAGAAAAAGCAGAGTTATTGACATTTGGAAAGAATCAGATCCATTACATGCCAAAAGTGCTTCAAATACATCATTTATTTGAACAATGTGTAACAGATCAACCCAATAATATTGCAGTTATTGCCGAAGGAAAATCATACAGCTATCAGGAGGTGAACAACAGGGCAAACAGTGTTGCATTGAAATTGATACAATCAGGAGTTACTTCAAATATGGCAATTGGATTGTTTACGGATCGTTCCGTAGAGATGATCGTAGGAATTTTAGCCATTTTAAAAGCAGGAGGAGCTTATGTTCCTCTTGATCCGGAATATCCCGAAAATCGATGTAATTTTATTGCAAAAGATGCTAATATAAAATGCATCCTTTCAAAAAAACATTTTGAGCATCATTTGACAAAACAAGAAATTCCCGTACTGTTTATTGATGAAGTTCAAACATCAGAACCGCTGAAACCGCAACTAAAAAGTGAGGCTATCAATGAAAATCATTTGGCTTACATTTTGTATACATCAGGCAGTAGCGGCCAGCCTAAAGGAGTGGTCATCACACATGCTAATTTAATTCATTCTACGATTGCACGTTTTAACTACTATGAGCAACCGCCAAGAACATTCTTGTTAACATCGTCCTTTACTTTTGACAGTTCTGTAGCCGGTATTTTCTGGACACTGTGTAGTGGCGGAGCACTCTTATTACCCAAGTATAGAGTCGAGCAGGATATGTATGACCTATCATTGCTAATTAAGAATCATATCGTAACACATACATTACTTTTACCTTCGTTGTACAATCTTTTACTCGAACAAGCAAACCCTACGGATTTAGCATCTTTACATACTGTAATCGTAGCCGGAGAAACCTGTTCATCCGTTATTTGTAAAAATCATTTCAACAAACTACCTCAAGTAAATTTATACAATGAATACGGTCCGACAGAAGCAACCGTATGGAGTACCGTACATAAGATTGCATCTTCGGATACTAACGGATCAGTTCCTATAGGAAGACCCGTTCCCAATACAGAAATTTATATTGTAGATAAAGATAACAATTTGGTTCCCCGGGGAGTTATGGGAGAATTGGTCATTGGCGGGACAGGAATAGCTAAGGGGTACATAAATAAAAGAAAACAATCAGCAAAACAATTTATTGATGACTCATTTAATGATGTTCCCGGTAAAAAATTATATAAAACGGGCGATCTTGTTAGCTATAGAAGAGACGGATTGATCGAATTTCACGGACGAGTGGATCGGCAAACCAAAATAAGAGGATATCGAATAGAATTGGATGAAATAGGCGAAGTCATTAAAGAATTTTCCGGTATTGAAGATGTCGTAATTTCAGTCGAATCCTCCAATAACAAAGTAGCGATGCATGAAGATGCGGTAAACCCGGAAAGTCTTACAAAAATTTTAGAGCAAATGCCGGAAGATAAAGTTGCAGAGTTGTTAGGTCATATAGAGAACATGAAAGATCAGGAGTTGGATTTTATGATGGATAGATTAAAAGAAGTATTTCAGATATGAAACGTATAAAACGAACAAAAGATCTGGAAATTATTCTAGAAATCAAAAACGCTGATTTTATACAGCCACCTAAGGAATCACAGCGAAATTCTATGGTCAATACTGCATTAAAAGAATTTACGAACAACCTATATGCTTTAAATGGGATAGCAATTGATTTTGTTCAGGGAGATACACAAACAGATTTATTAGACAGAACACAAAAAATATTGTCTGATGAAGATATTATGGAAGACTGGCAAATACCTATTATGCAGAAAATGGCAGATGTGGTCACAGAAACCCATGGTGATGTCTTGGAAATAGGTTTTGGGCGAGGAATTGCTTCCGACATGATTCAGCACAACAACGTTAGCTCACATACCATTATAGAATGTAATGACGCTATTATAAAGGACAAATACTATACTTGGAAGAACAAATACAAAAACCAAAACATAAAGATCGTTCATGGTTTGTGGCAAGACACCATAGAAGCCTTAGGTTTATTTGATGGCATATTTTTTCATACCTATCCTCTGAATGAAGACGAGTACATGAATTATGTGCACGCGAGTACTACTTTTGCAGAACATTTTTTCCCAACAGCTGCTGCACATTTAAAACCGGGTGGTGTTTTTACCTATTTTTCTAATGAAATAGATTCGTTGAGCAGATCGCATCAGCGATCGTTATTCAGGCATTTCTCATCTTTTTCTTTAGAGAAGATCGATTTAGGTATCCCTGAGGATATTAAAGATACCTGGTGGGCAAATACAATAGTGATTGTTAAAGCAATAAAATGAGTAAAGAAAGCTATATAGAACGTATAAAAAAGCTTAATAAAAAGCAAAAATGGTTGCTTGCTAACAAGTTAAAAACAACTGATAATTCAAAAACAGAATTGTCCGGGTCAAAAAAAATAGTGGCATATATCGTAGGGAAAAAAGAACTTGATCTGGAAGGCCTGAAAGATTTTGTAAAGCAGAAGCTGCCAGCCTACATGATACCCGCCTCTTTTGTTGAGTTGGAAGAATTTCCTCGTCTTCATAATGGTAAAATAAACACAAAGGCACTTTCTGAAATTAAAAATATAACGTCCGTAAAAGACGATCATGTAGCAAAAGAAAGGACCTTGATCCAAAAGCTACTCATTGAAATATGGACGCGTGTTTTAAATATAGATTCAATTACAATACACGATAATTTTTTTGAACTTGGTGGCGATTCTATAGTAAGTATACGAATCGTTTCAGAAGTCAGAAAACAAGGAATTAGGTTACAACCTAATGACCTATTTGAATATCAGACAATTGAGGAATTATCAGAAATTCTAGAACCAAAATCTAATAGCTCTGGCATAAAAATTCAAAAGCAGCTTACCGAAATCTGGGAACGTGTTTTAGATATACATCCGATTGCCATCAATGATAACTTTTTTGAACTCGGTGGCGATTCTATTTTAAGCATACGAATCATTTCCGAAGCTAGAAAAGACGGAATTACTCTGCAAGCGAATGACTTATTTGAATATCAAAGTATAGCTGAGTTGTCTAAGGTTGTCAAAACTCAAACTTCTATCGTTGACCAACATACAACAATTTTAGGGAAAATCCCTATGTTACCTATTCAATATTGGTTTTTTGATGAACATAAAGAAGCTCCACATTTCTGGAATCAAACAGTAACTTATGTAGTTGACAGTTCTACGAAGAGCTCATTGGTAGAACAAGCAATCCAAAAACTTGTTATTCATCACGATGGGCTTCGCCAGGTATTTACAAGTTCCGACAAAGGTTGGGAAAGTAGTATTTTACCTATCGAAAAAGCTACCATTTTTCAGGAGGTGGATATTTCTGATTTTGCAAAAAAAGATCAAGATATAACACTTATAAGAAAACTAACCGATGCTCAGGAAAAATTAAAATTGGACAAAGGCCCCTTGTTTAAAGGATATTTTTTTCATTTGGCACCCGCTCAAAAAAATAAATTAGTTTTAGTAGCACATCACTTAATTGTTGATCATGTCTCATGGCAATTACTTCTCTCCGATTTTTCCAGTATTTACAGTGATTTGTGTACAGGAAGAAAAGTAAAATTATCAAAAAAGACAACTTCTGTAAAAGAATGGGGAGAGCATCTTACTAACTTGGCTAGATCTGATTTTTTTGAGTATGAAAAAAGTTATTGGCAAGAGCAACAGGTTTTTGATATGAAATTGCCAACAGACAATTCTTTTGAATTACCGTTAAAAGAATCCAATATAAAAATATACCAGAGTATTTTTGAAGAAGATATTACTTCCACGTTGCTGGAAACAAGTTCAAAAAAGAACATTACTGCAGAAGAACTGCTAATAGCTTCTTTGATAAAATCTATTGCTATTTGGGCTGATATTTCTAAAGTGAGTATTGGTATGGAACAACACGGAAGAAAAAAGATTATTTCAAATAATGATCTTTCCAATACGGTTGGTTGGATGACTTCTTTTTTTCTATTGGCTTTTACGTTTAATAATCACGAGGATACCTTTTCGTTTTTACAATGTGTCAAGGATAAAATAAATGCAATCCCAAATGGAGGTATAGGATATGGAGCTCTAAAATATATAAGCAAATCAATTGACATCAATACAAGCTACAGACCTCTCATTATTTTTAATTTTTTGGGAAGACAAAGAAACGAAACTCATGATACTATAGGTCAACACGAAGAACTTAGTATCATAGCACGTAGCGCAAAAAGTGAACGATACCATTTATTTGAAATTAACACTTATATAAAGAAACAAAAATTATATGTAAATTGGAGTTATAGTAAGGAAGCTCACAACGAAAATACGATCAGTAAACTTGTTACGAATTTTAAAACAACATTGTTAGAGTTAATAGATGTCTATAACAAGGAAAAGAAAAAATATACCCCTACAGACTTTCCTGAATCAGGATTAAGTCAAGAAGATTTGAATAAATTATTTGGATATTAAATTAATAATATGGGCTTTCGATCCAACATATAAACGAATATATATAGGAGTCGAAAATTCTTTTTAGCAATTAGATATTAATGAACTCATTTAAACTTTTTCAATTTGCTAAAAAACTGCTGTTTTTAGCTCTGTTTTTATCTTTTTTTCCTTCCGTAGTGCTGCTATGCAACTCAAAAAAGCTTTCAACATATCTAAAAACTTCTAATGTTCGCTTAAATCCAAAAAGTTTAAATGAGTTCAATATAAAAAGAGAAATATTTAGGTACCAATAAGATAAAAATAATCAAACAAGTGATGGAAAACACATCTGATAAAATCGCTTCTTTTATTAAATACTACTTTGAGCAATTGACCTCGCTTGCAGGAAGGTGGGTGTATATTGTGTTGACTTTGTGTGTAATGATAGGTATTTACTTATATTTTAGATGGAAATCCGGGATAAAAAAAATAAGCTTTAAAGATGCTTTATCATTTCTTTTCCCAAAAAAGATTTATTTACATAAGTCTGCAATATTAGGTTATAAGTTTTATTTAATAGATCCAATTATTCGACTGTTATTTTTCAATAGAGCACTCCAGATTCCTATTAGTGCTTTTATATTTGTTAAAGTTCAACTACTTCTTGTAACCTGGTTGGGTGAGCCTGCCTATGAAGTAAACTTAATTGAAAAATACCCGATCTTTTTTGCTATTGTTTTTATGATTATTACTATTTGGTTAAAAGAATTAGGCTTCTATTTTCATCATTACTTAATGCATAAAGTTCCTTTTTTATGGGAATTTCACAAAGTGCACCATTCAGCAAAGGTCCTTACTCCATTAACAGATTGGCGCAACCACCCCGTTGATTTATTAACCATGTTGTACTTTTCATCCATTCTTTTAGGAACATTCCAAGCTTTTGCGGATTACTTTTTAATGAGTAATTTAAGCTTTAACCAAATTATTGGTTTCAATGTAATACTTTTTGGGTATTATTCAATAGCTTACCACCTCAGACATACACACCTCTGGTTATCTTTTGGTAAATATTTGAATCATATTTTTATGAGTCCCTCGCAACACCAGTTACACCATAGTATAGATGAACGACATCATGATAAAAACTTTGGCTCTGCACTTTCCTTCTGGGATTGGGTTTTTGGCTCTTTGTATGTTGCTAAACTTGAAGAAAAACTGGAATTTGGGCTCACAGACGACAGCGACCAAAATTATACAAGTCTATGGATGCTTTATTCCTTACCTTTTATTAAAAATCATCGAGCGGGTCGTTCCGCTCAGGTTTTCATATTATTGATCATATTATTATTTTTTATGATGACTTTTTGGATTACAGTTATAAATAATTTTATTCTATATATTTAGTTAAGTTTATGATAACAGAAAAAATCATGTCAATTTCTCCATTGACACCTATGCAACAAGCTTTTCTTTTCCATAAGTTGGCCGGAGGAGTAGATGAAGGCTTTTTACAAGTTCAATATGTGATAAAAGGAGAATTGAACCTTCCGTTGTTAACCGATTCATGGAATCGTGTTATTGATAAGCATGATGCTTTAAGAATATCCATCCATTATAAAGATATTCAGAAACCCGTACAAGTCATTCATGAACAAAGCATCATAGAAATCGATTTTCGTAATTGGCGTAATTTTTCTGAAGAAGAACAGAGAAGCCGACTGGAGTTCCATATCACTTCTGATAAAAAGAAAGGCTTAGATTTTTCAAAAGCCCCATTAATGAGGGTTGCATTGATGCAACTGTCAGAAGAAAAATACCATTTAATATGGAGCTGCCACCATATATCATTAGACGCATGGTCTGCCGGGATTATTCTCAACGAAGTTTTTCAATTATATTAACAAAAAGACAATCATGATACGTATGAATCAACACCCAAACCGTCTTACAAAACATACCTTGAATATCTGCAAAAAAAAGATAAAACAGAGGTAAAAGATTTCTGGAAAGAAAGATTATTAGGAGCATCTCCTACAATTTTATTCGAAAAAGGAGAAGAAAATACAAACAATCGTGTTTTTGAAGAGGTCAGTTTTGCTATTGAAGAAAAAGAAAGACTACAGTTATACGACAATTTGCGAAAGTGTAGAATAACACTCAATAATTTTCTAACAGCAATTTGGTCATTATTATTACACCGGTTTTTAAACGTGGATGATGTATCTTTCGGGACAATAGTTTCAGGAAGATCTATGGTTGAAATTCCTGATATCAATTCTATGGTCGGCCTATTTACAAATCTGGTTCCAGCAAGAGTTCAGGTAGATGCCAATATTTCTTTTTTTGATTGGTTAAAGCTGATACAAGAAAAACAGATGCAGCGTGTTAATTTTGAACATACTCCACTTCATGAAATCGTATCCTGGTTGGATGATGATACTGAAACTAAATTATTTGACAGTCTTCTTGTTGTTGAAAACTATCCGTTTTCTACTTTAAATTTTGAAACCCTCTCATTAGATTATTACAAAGGAAGTACCACAACCATATATCCAATTACAATGATGGTAAGAACCCATAATAATCTGGAGTTTGTATGTAAATATAATTCACAATTGGTATCAGGGGATGTTGTTAACTGGTTTATAGAGGAGTTCGCAAAACTGTTAAGCACATTGGAAATCAGCTATGATACACCCGTCAGGCAGGTTATTGAAACTATAATGATAGCTCCGGAAAATTCCGTTGTTAAAATTAGCTCTGATCCCGGAAATGATGCTGATCAGGCTAATTTTAGTACGGCAAAGAATTCTGTTGAGCTTGAATTAACTAAAATTTGGGAAAAAACATTAGGAAAGCACTTTATAAGTGTAACTCACGATTTTTTTGAGATAGGAGGCAATTCACTACTAGCTGTTAGATTATTTTCTAAAATACACGAAGAACTGGGGTACAATATTCCACCCATCACATTATTAAAGAATAGAACAATCAGAACATTAGCAAAGAGTATTGTCAAAGATCATTTTAAGGAGCAATGGTCGTCACTGGTTCCTTTAAAAACCAGTGGCAAAAATCCACCCCTGTTTTGTTTGCATACCGGTGAAGCTCATGTATTTAACTATAATTCACTCATAAAACATTTGTCAGAAGAGCAACCTTTGTATGCATTACAACCTGTAGGCTTAGATGGTAAAACGCCTTTTCACAAAAGTATTGAAGAAATGTCCGGTCATTATATCAAAGAAATTCAGTCTGTTCAACCAAAGGGGCCCTATTTTTTATTGGCATATTGTCATCTCCCGGCTGCTCTAAGTGTAGAAATTGCATATCAATTAAAAAAGATCAGTGAAGCATCTACTATCATTGCAGTAGATTCACGTCCGGGAATCTTTATTCGACCCACTACCAAAGAGAGAATAAAGAGAATAAGTTCTCTCCTTTTGAAAGCTGATTTAAAGGAGGTTGCCAAAGGGGTAAGCAGAAGAATTCAAAATCATAAAAAAAAGAAAATAGTTTCGGAAAAAGGAATAAAATTACATCAGAAAAATCAACTAGATACCTTAGAAACTATCAGGGATTACTTTGCCATATTACTTCATAAATATGACTGGCAAGATATTATTAGCTCCGGAGTTGTTCTCATATTGAGCACTTACTATAAAGAAAGGTCAGCAGACTATCTTCCTTCATGGGAAAAATTAGTTGAAGAGGGTAAGTTTGAAAACTTTACGATACAAGGAAATCATTACAAGCTGTTTGAGGAACCTTTGGTAAAAGAATTGGCAAGAATCATACAAACATCCTTAGATAAAGAAAGGACTGAAGAAAATAAGAAGTGAACTGGTCAACTCCTTTAAAACAAACAAGTCTGCAACGCAACCAAATACATGTTTGGAAAGCGACGTTAGATGTATCTGAAAATAAGCACCATGTATTTTGGTCTTACTTATCAGATGATGAAAAACAAAGAGCAAATACGTTTTACTTTAAAAAAGACCGGGACTACTTTATTACTGCAAGAGGAATCTTACGCGAATTGATAGGGCAATACCTCAACAAAAAAGCAATTGATATTGAGTTTGGGTATCATACGCATGGCAAACCTTTTATGCGGAATGATGCTGAACTTGAGTTCAATATTTCTCACTCTAAGAACATGGCTTTGTATGGGTTTGTCAAAAAAGATGAAATCGGTGTTGATATAGAATTTGTCGATCAAAAGATAGAAGCCATGCAAATTGCCCGGCATTTTTTTTCATCCTATGAGATCACTGCTCTTGGAGATTTGCCACAGCAGCATAAAGCTTCCGGGTTCTTTAATTGCTGGACTCGTAAAGAGGCTTTTATAAAAGCTTTGGGAACAGGTTTGTCTTTTCCCCTCGATCAGTTTGCTGTTTCATTAGCACCTGAAAAAAAAGCAACACTGGTTCATACGATGTGGGATACGGATGAAGCACAAAAATGGAATTTGTTTCATGTAAACCCTCAATCGTATTTCACCGGAGCTGTTGCCATTAAAGGAAAAGTAAATGAAATAAGACATTTCAAATACAATTAAAAAACTAAATTTGTTTTCTGTAAAAAAATTAAATCGCCTCAGTACATGGATTTTTCCTGGCCAGAACCTCAACTCAAATTAAAAAATTCAATTGTCGAATTTGCTCAGCAACTCAATCAAGACGTTATTGAACGTGATAAACAGGGTGTATTTTCCAAAGAGCTGTGGATGAAATGCGCCGAATTTGGCATTCAGGGATTCGCGGTCCCAAAACAATATGGAGGTTCTTCTGAAGATATTGATATTCTTACAGCTACATTGGCTATGGAAGGTTTTGGTTATGGCTGTAAAGACAACGGGTTGGCTTTTGGATTGAACGCACAAATCTGGACCGTACAACTCCCTATTGTTCACTTTGGAACCCACTCTCAAAAAGAAAAGTTTTTACCCTTATTTACCTCCGGGAAAATTATTGGTGCCGAGGCTTTTACAGAAGCCGAAACAGGCTCTGATGTTTTTAATATGAAAACGACAGCTGAAAAATGTGATGGCGGATATGTTTTAAACGGACAAAAACGCCTGATTACTTTTGGGCCTGTTGCAGATGTAACACTTGTTTTGGCAAATACAAATCCAAAACTTGGAAAATGGGGGATCAGTGCTTTTTTGGTAGAAAAAGGAACAGAAGGTTTTACGGCAAGTCCGGTAAGAGCAAAAATGGGATTACGAACAGTACCTATTGGAGAATTGCATTTTGAAAACTGTTTTGTTCCGGAAGAGAACAGGCTGGGTAAAGAAGGAGCCGGATTCAGTATTTCCAATCACTCACTGGAATACGAACGTTGTTTTATTCTGGCAAGCCAGCTAGGCACCATGGAACGCCAACTGGAAATGGCCGTAAAATACGCACAAGAGCGTCAACAATTTGGAAAGCCCATAGAGAAATTTCAGTCGGTCTCTAACCGGATTGCAGAAATGAAATTACGATTGGAAACTGCTCGTTTGCTATTATACAAAGTAGCATGGTTAAAAAATGAGGGGAAATCTGCCATGATGGAAGCGGCGCTCTTAAAACTTTACTTAAGTGAAAGCTTTTTGGAATCAAGTTTAGATGCGATCAGAATACATGGGGGAAACGGGTATTTAACCGACTTTGGAATTGAACGCGATCTGAGAGATGCGGGAGGACTTTTATATGCCGGAACATCAGACATACAAAGAAACATTATTGCCAAGCTCATGGGGTTATAAAATTATCTATAGCAAAACACTATTCTAACTTTTATTTGATTCACTAAATGCGGTTTACCTTCAATATTTTCAAAAGCTTACAATCACTTGAACCTGAAACCTGAAACTTTTAACCTTTACACTGTGTAATGCATTATATTTTACCACATATCATTGAAGAATCCTCTAAAAAATATCCGAATAAAATTGCTTTTAGATACAAAGATCAAACCATTTCTTATCTTCAACTATACAGAAAATCCACTCAAGTTTCAAATGTATTATTACATTGGGGAGTAAAACGTGGCGATAGAGTGGGAATCTACCTGGATCGTTGCCTGGAAAACGCTGCTGCTATCTATGGAATTATGAGTGCCGGTGCAGCGTATGTCCCACTGGACCCTTTTGCTCCTGCCGAAAGAACCCGTTATCTATTGGAAGATTGTACTATTCAGTTTGTCATATCCAATCCCAATGTAGTTCGTCCATTACAAAATGTGCTTTCTGAAAAAACACAGGTTTCAGGAGTTATTGGATGTAAACCGAAGGAAATCGAAAAAACAATTTCCTGGGAGGAAGTCGGTCAAATGTCTGAGGTGAAAGAAGCCATTCCCATTTTAGATCAGGATTTGGCTTATATCATGTATACATCAGGAACCACTGGCAATCCTAAGGGCATTATGCATACACACCGCAGCGGATTGGAATATGCAAAACTTTCGGCCGATTTGTACAAAGTCAATAAAGATGATATCATAGGAAATCATGCTTCACTATACGTAGACATCTCTACATTTGGTTATTTTTCTGCTCCTCTGTCAGGAGCTACAACAGTAATCATTCCCGAAGCTCATACTAAAATGCCTGCCAGTCTTGCCCGATTGATAGAAAAAGAAAAGTTGACCATATGGTATTCTGTTCCTCTGGTTCTGATTCAATTGTTGCAAAACAAGCTCGTGAAAAAGGACAGTATGAGTTCATTACGATGGGTCCTGTACGGAGGTGAATCTTTTCCCACAAAACATATAATTGACCTAAAGAAACTATGGCCTCATGTCCGATTTAGCAATGTGTACGGACCTGCGGAAGTAAATCAATGTACCTATCATCACATAGAAAGTGTTCCAAAAATTGACGATCAAATTCCCATAGGAAAAGCATGGGGAAATACTGAACTATTGGTTGTTGACAAACAAGACAATGAGCTAACTTTTGGAAATACGGGAGAGCTGCTGGTAAGAACATCCACCATGATGAACGGTTATTGGCGCAGACCTGATTTAACTGCAAAGGCACTTTATAAAAAAGAAGAACCTCAGGTCTTGTTAAAACGTATTACCGGACAGGAGATATTGTAAAACTCCTCACAAGCGGAAATATGCTGTTTATAGGTAGGGCAGATCGGCAGGTGAAAATAAGAGGTTACAGGATAGAACTGAATGAAATTGAAACCATACTCATGAGATATCCTCACATCAAAGAGGCAGTTGCTTTTATCAATACCGACGATCAGGATCATACGTATATAGAAACGGTTATGACATCAGACAAGGATGCTGACCCGATAAATATTGATGAGATAAAACGTTTTTTAGTGACGTATTTACCAGCATATGCCATTCCTCAAAAAATAAATTTTGTGGATGCTATCTCCAGAACGGAAGCAGGAAAAGTAGATTACAAATCACTTATAGAAAAAGTGAAATAAAAGGTTAACACACATGAAAGAAATTATTGTAGCGTATATAGAAAATCAATTGTTAAGCAGTAACACAGAGATAAAAATCGGAGAAGAAGAGGATCTCTTAGGAAGCGGTTTGATAGATTCTATAGGGATGATGAAATTACTTGCGTTTATTGAAGAAGAGTTTCATTTCAAAGTGTCACCTGAAGATATGATCATTGAAAACTTTATGAATATCAGTGCTATTGTCAACTACATACAGAGCAAAAACTAATGATATAAATCACAAATTTACGTTTATCCCTGAGCTTTCATTTTGACCGATACCTGTTAGGTTTTTAAAAACCTGTGAGGTCTGAATGAAAAGGTATAAGTAATATGAAATACGAACCTTTGAAACCCAATAAATATTACCATATTTATAATCAAGGAAATAATGGAGAGGATATCTTTTTAGAAGCTATTAATTATGACTACTTTTTAAAATTATTAAAGAAACATATTTTACCGGTAGCTGATATATGGTCTTATTGTTTATTGAAAAATCATTTTCATTTTTTAGTTCAAATAAAAGAAGTAAATGAAGAAAAGAAAATATCAAAATCGTTTTCTAACTTCTTTAATTCGTATTCAAAATCAATCAACAAAAAATATAATAGATCCGGGAGTTTGTTTAGAGATCGATTTAAAAGAATAAAGATTGAAGATGAGATCTATTTGAAACGACTGATTATTTATATAAATTTAAACCCAATATATCATGGCTTTGTAAAGAACTTGGATGATTATAAATACGTTTCTTATTTAAGTTTGATTTCGGAGAAGGAAACTCTATTAAAAAGAAAAGAAGTGCTTTCTTTATTTGAAAATAAAGAAAATTTTAAACACCATATAATTGATAAACAAATTGAGTTTAACGAAAAACTAAAAGAACTGATTTTAGAATAAGCTCAAGACCTCACAGGTCTTAAAGACCTATGAGGTCTGAATTGATAAGTTATATTATGTCAGATAAAGTAACACCCAGAGGCGCTTACCCGCATGTAAAAGTTGTGGGTGATTTTATTTTTGTTTCCGGAACCAGTTCGCGACGCCCTGACAATACCATTGCCGGAGTAGAGATTATTGATGAGATGGGAACAAAACGATTGAGTATTAAACAGCAAACCAGAGCCGTATTGCAAAATATTGATCGGAATCTGCAGATTGTCGGAGCAGGTTTGAAAGATGTAGTGGAAGTATCTTCTTTTTTGGTAAATATGAATGATTTTGCTGCATACAACCAGGTGTATACTGAGTTTTTTGATGCGGAAACCGGTCCGGTCAGAACAACAGTTGCTGTTCACCAGTTGCCGCACCCGGATTTAGTGATAGAAATTAAGGTGATAGCCTATAAAAAATCAGGGAAATAAGTTTTTATCATTTTTATAAGAAAAATCTCTATGAGGATTATAAAACGAAGAAAAAATTAATGATGAGTATTTATGTAGCATGATGATGAATATCCAAAACTACATCAACGGCGAGTTTGTAGATCCGATTCAAAATAACCGGATAGATAATTACAATCCGGCTAACGGGCAGGTATATGGAAGCATTCCAAATTCAACAGAGGAAGATGTAGAGGAGGCATACAAAGTCGCCAATGCAGCTTTTCCCGATTGGTCTCAAACTACTTTGGAAACCAGAAATACCATTCTGTGCAACATAGCAAAAGAAATCAGGAAGAGGCTGACAACACTAGCTGAAATAGAAAGTAGGGATAATGGAAAACCTGTAAAACTTGCTAAAACAGTAGACATTCCCAGAGCAGCAGATAACTTTCGGTTTTTTGCAAATGCCATCACACAATTTGCTTCGGAAGCACATGAAAGTGTCGGATTGAATGCGATAAATTTTACACTCCGTCAGCCAATGGGTGTGGTTGGCTGTATTTCACCGTGGAATTTGCCCTTGTATTTATTTACATGGAAAATTGCTCCTGCCATTGCTGCGGGAAACTGTGTCGTTGCCAAACCAAGTGAAATCACTCCGGCAACAGCGCATATATTGGGAGAAATTTGTACTGAAGCAGGATTGCCTAAAGGCGTTTTGAATATCGTTCATGGGTTAGGGAGTACTACAGGGCAAGCCATTGTAGCACATCCAGATATAAAGGCAATTTCATTTACCGGAGGAACTGAAACCGGTGCTCATATTGCGAGCATTGCTGCACCGATGTTTAAAAAACTATCTTTGGAATTAGGCGGAAAAAACCCCAATATCATTTTTGCGGACTGTGATTATGAAAACATGCTAAAAACAACGGTACATTCATCTTTTACAAACCAGGGTCAGATATGTTTATGTGGAAGTCGAATTTTTGTAGAAACCACTATCTACGAGAAATTTAAAGCGGATTTTATTGAGATGGTATCTCATCTAAAAGTTGGAAACCCTTTTGATGAATCGACTGATATTGGAGCTGTAGTGTCTAAAGCACATTTGGAGAAAATAAAATTTTACACAGATAATGCAAAAAGCATGGGAGGAGAAGTATTGTACGGAGGAAAAAATGTAGTTGTAGCAGGTTTCGAAGGAGGGTATTATTTACAACCTACTGTTATAGAAGTTTCAGATAATCAATGTCCATTAAATCAAAAAGAAATTTTTGGCCCGGTAGTCACCGTCATACCTTTTCATACGGAAGAAGAGGTTTTAAAAATGGCAAATGATGTAAAGTATGGTTTATCATCGACCCTTTGGACTCAAAACATAAATAGAGCTATGAGATTTTCTCAACAATTGCATACGGGAATTGTCTGGGTTAATACCTGGATGCTACGAGATTTGAGAACCCCATTTGGAGGAATAAAGAACTCAGGTGTCGGCAGAGAAGGAGGTTTTGAAGCTTTACGCTTCTTTACAGAGCCTAAAAATATATGTATCAAGTATGACGAAAATCTTAAATAAGGAACTCGCTTACATCCAAAAAGTTTAAACGATTTCCATAAGAATGATCAATAATCGAAAAACGAATGCTTAGTGCTTTTAAATTCAATACCACATACTTCATTCTGTTATTCACTTTACTAAATTTGATCCAAATTTCTCTTACGGAATTGACAAGTGATGAAGCGTATTACTGGTTTTATTCATTAAATTTGGATTGGGGATATTATGATCACCCGCCTGTTACCGGGGTGCTTACTTATTTGGGAAGCTTGATATCAAATTCGGAATTTGGAGTCCGGTTATTTCATACGCTGATACTCTCTACAGGTTTGATTTTTATCTTTAAATTAATTCCTGAACGGCAAAGGGTTTTTGCAGGCATACTAATTTTAGCCCTGCCATTATTCAATTACGTTTCTTTTATACTATTTCCGGATACTGCATTGATTGGTATTTCGGCAGTTTTGATTTTCTCATACAATCAGTTTCTCATAAAAAACGATATAAAATCAGCCTTAATTCTCGGAAGTTTGTTCGGAATTGCCCTCCTGTGTAAGTACCATGCAATTCTGATTATTTTTTCCATCGTTCTCTCAAACTTAAGATTGCTGAAGAATACATTTTTTTATGTATCACTTCTTTTAGCATTCTTCATTTTTTTACCTCATTTTATCTGGCAATACCACCACGATTTTATCACATTCAAGTATCACTTAATAGGTAGGAATAGTTCGTTCAAAATTAATTATTTCTTTGAATACCTGGCTAGTCAGATAGGGATTATCGGAATAGGAATAGTAATTACTCCGTTTCTGTTTAAATCTTCCGATCAATTTGAAAAAAGCTTAAAATTCATTGTACTGGGTACTCTTTTCTTTTTTGCTTTAAGCAGTGTTAAAGGATATGTTCATTTGCATTGGACTTCCATTTCTCTGGTACCTATACTATTAATAGCATCCAAATTTTACTATTCCCAAAAAAGCAACTATTTATTAGGCTTTACGGTACTCCCTTTTGTTGGTATTATACTGTTTACCAGAATTTATTTCATGTTCAATTTTTTGTCCTTGAATAGCCTAAATGTAGACTATTATCACGGCAGACCTCTATGGGCCGAGGATATTGATAAAGTAGCAAAAGATCGGCCTGTTGTGTTTAATACCGGAAACAGTGGTTTAAGAGAATCTCCCATGTATTCTTTCTATTCCGGCAATTTTTCGGCTGCCCTGTTTCCGGGAGAACATAAGAAATCTCAATATCAAGTTTTGAATTATGAGGACAGTATTCAATCAACCGATATCATGCTTATCAATAATGACAAACAAAATTTCTCTTTAAAAACCCGAATGGGTAAAACCATCTACTATAAAGAGATAACAAACTTTACTTCTTTTGGTAATATTGCTATTACTTCGGAATATGAAGATACGATTTCGGAGCAAACCCCATTTAAAATAACAGCAATCATCCATAATCACAGGCAAGATTCGTTAACATTTTCTGACAAACACAAGATATATATTGAATTTGAAGATGTTCAAGGAGAAAAACACGAACATTTTTTTCGTTTAAAATCGATTGGATCCATAGCTCCAAATTTCAAAAAAGAGATTCCGTTAGATTTTAGCTCGGATCTTTTACCGGAATCCGAGTATACGTTTATTATAGGTTTTAGCGGGCATGATATTTCAAATTCCGTAAATACTAAAAGGTCAAAAATACGGATAACAAAAGCCAAACGATATTGAAATACATTTTAATTTATCCAATATGTTTAAGATAAAAGATGCTGTTTTCTTTTCTTCACATACAGAAGATATGGATTTGAATGTCATTTTCAACGTTATTAAAAATACATATTGGGGATATTTAAGAACCTATGAAGAACAAAAGATAGCATTGGAAAATTCCATTAATTTCGGGCTGTTTAAAGGCGGAAAATAAATTGCTTATTCAAGAGTGATGACAGATAAGGTTTTCTTCGCATATTTGTTAGATGTATTTGTCATAGAAGAAGAACAAGGTAATGGATATGGTAAAATATTGATAGAAAAGATTTTGAATTTTCCCGATTTGCAGCGTATAGATAAATGGATGTTAGCTACCAAAGATGCACATCCTTTATATGAAAAATTTGGATTTCAATATGTAAAAAGCTCGGAAAAATTAATGGAAAAAATGAATGATCGGGCAAAATTAATTTATGAATAATGATATAATATGAACCTAAACTTACAAAACAAAACGGCACTCGTTTGTGGAAGCACACAAGGAATAGGAAAGGCTACAGCTATTGCATTGGCAACAGAAGGTGTACAGATAACACTACTAGCCAGAAGTGAAGAGGCACTGAAAAAAGTGTTACAAGAATTACCCAATTCCGGAAGCCAACAACACGGATATTTGGTCGCGGATTTTTCTAATCCGGATAGTGTAAAAGCTATAGTTGCTACTAAAAACAAGTTTCATATTCTTGTAAATAATACGGGAGGGCCTAGGAGCGGATTCATTTCCGAAGCAAGCTTAGGGCAGTTTACAGATGCCTTTCAGATGCATGTTTTGGTAAATCAAATTTTAGCACAAGCCGTTATTCCTTTTATGAAATCCGAGGGGTTTGGCCGGATCATCAATATCATTTCAACTTCTGTAAAAGAACCCATTCCGGGTTTGGGAGTCAGTAATACCATTAGAAGTGCAGTAGCCAATTGGGCAAAAACCATGGCGGAAGAATTGGCTCCATTTGGAATTACAGTCAACAATATACTGCCGGGTTTTACAGATACTGCACGCTTAGATCAAATTATCAAGATAAAAGCAGAAAGATCAAATACTTCCATAGAAGAAATGACACAAATTATGAAAGAATATATACCGGCTAAACGTTTTGCAAAACCACAAGAAACGGCAAATGCTGTTACATTTTTGGCAAGTGAAGCTGCAAGTTATATTACGGGGATTAATTTACCTATTGATGGCGGGCGAACAAAATCTTTGTAGATAATTTGGGTTAAAGACCAGGGCAAACGCATTAAACTTTTATGAATATATCAGTAAAACTAATTTTTCATTAAAGAATTGACATTTAATAATGGATTTTATTCGTAATTTTTTAAACTTACCTTTAATGATTATTCATTTTTTTGAAAATAATTACAGGTTAACTTGGATCAAAAAATCATAAAGTATTGATTAAAAACATGTTAACTTTAATGCGTTTACCCTGGGTTAAAGACGTAAGATTTTTAGAGTCAGAACATTTTTGACTACCTTTAAAAAGTCTTTTTTTTGTATAAACGTCTAAAAGTCCAAATCAAATGAGCAAGTTGGTACAACCTTTAAATTTTAAAAAGTGGATAGATGAACATCGTCATTTGCTAAAACCACCCGTTGGAAACAAATGCGTTTGGGATGGTGGAGAATATATTGTGATGGTAGTCGGCGGACCCAACAGCAGAAAAGATTATCACTACAACGAGACTCCGGAATTCTTTTACCAGATTGAAGGCGATATGGTATTAAAGATTATTAATGATAAAGGAGAACAAGTTGATGTTGAGATCAATGAAGGTGATATTTATCTACTGCCCGCAAAAGTTCCTCATTCGCCACAAAGAAAAGCCAATACAGCGGGATTGGTGATTGAATATCCCAGGCCGGAAGGCGTAATGGATGCCTTGGAATGGTACTGTGAAAATTGTAATGAGCCATTGTACAGGGAAGAATTTGCGTTGAACAATATTGAAACTGACATGCCGGTTATTTTTAATCGATATTATTCTGATAGAAAAAAGTGTACTTGCTCCGTTTGTGGAACTATTATGCAAGCGCCTGGTAAATAATGAGTTGATGTGTTAATGTAAAAATGGAACAATCTGTTATGATTGAAGAAGCGAGAAGAAGTTTTGATCGACAAGGGTTTATGAAAACCCTGGGAGCTCAGATCGTTTCAATAGAAAAAGGAATGGTCAGAATTTCCTGTGAACGAAAAGAAAGTTTAACACAACAGCACGGGTTTTTTCATGCCGGGGTTATCACAAGTATTGCTGATGTGGCCTGTGGGTATGCTGCTTTAACGACTATGCCGAAAGGTTCGGACGTGTTGAGTGTAGAATTTAAAACCAATTTAATAAGGGCAGCCAAAGCAGATAAGATCATAGCAAGAGGGAAAGTAATTAAAACAGGAAGAACTTTGGTTTTTTGCGAAGCAAAAATAACTGACGAGAAAGAAGAAATTATTTTTGCAACTTTGCAGGGAACGATGATTTGTATACAATCAAAACCAATTGACCTATAAACATCTTAAAGTTTTCAACTTTTGGCAAAAAGAAAATTAAGAATCAATAGCCATTCACATTTGCTTCCTTATCCTGAGGAAATTCCAGCTTATATGAAAGACAAAGGAATTTTTTGGGTAGATAAGGATCGTAAATTCATGCTCCAGAAAGATTGGAAAAGACCTGTTACGGATTCCAGTTTCTTTTTAAATGAAAAATTGGAATGGATGGAGAAATTTAATATAGATCATGCAGTAGTTTTAAACCTTTCTCAATTGTACGGAAACGGATTACGAGTGGAAGAGATGAAACAGGCATTGCGTTTCCAAAACGACTTTAACGCGAGGGTTCAGCATGACAATCCGTCTAAATTTACCTGTGGGTTTGTCGTTCATCCGGGATTTGTAAGAGGTGCTTGTTGGGAAATAGAAAGATGTGTTGAGGTTTTGGGAATGCGATTGTTGTGTTTGCCAACGCACTATATGGATACTATTGGGACATGGCGATGTATTTTTGATGAAGAAAATGAACCTGTTTTTGAACTGGCAGATAAATATAATCTTGCCGTAGAAGTTCATCCTTACGATGGAGAGAAATTCATAAAATTACAAAATACCTCTTGGCGTTTTCATCTGATATGGATGCTGGCACAATGTGCGGATGCATATCATTTTTTTACATTAAATGGTTATTATGAAAAATATCCCAATATGCGTATTTGTTTTGCACATGGAGGACAGTTGGCACAGATGAATTTGGGGAGAAGGATCCAAGGGTTTGACGGAAGGCCGGATTTATTTGAAGGAAAGGAACACCCCAGAAAAGCAGTCGGGTATAGAAATATTTTTTTCGATACTTTGGTTCATGATACGGGTTCTTTGGAATTGTTGATTAAAAATCAGGGATCCGGACAAGTCATAATGGGTTTGGATGATCCGTATCCTTTAGGAGAAATGGAAAGCACACCACAATCATCGTACCCTGGAAAAATATTAGACCTTGCCGTGGAAAGACAAATTATTACTTCCCGGGAATACGATGAAATATGGAGCGATAATGTGTTACAATGGCTGTTCGGTGATGATGAAAAAAAGAAAAAAGAGCTAGTTACTAAGATTTTACAATAGATGAAAAAAGTTTAAATGAGTTCTACGTCAAGAAGCTAGTACTAAAGTTCTCAAAGTTAAAAGGTAGGCTTTTTACACTAACTCTAGGAGACCTTTGCAAAATAGGGATATATTCTGTATTGAAATTGATTTGGCAAAAAAGTTCGACGCCCGAAGGAAATTTTAAACCGGAGTAACCTATTATGAGGATTTAAAATTTTCGAGAAGGAAGAAATTTGAAGCCAAATCAATTCTGCAAAGGTCTCTCTAGTTTATTTTAGGTATTATGCCTATTAGACTTTAAAATTACTTAAAAAAGTTTGAGTGTATAACTCATAACTTGTTATTGATTTGATAAGTTGTGGTGTTAATTGTTTGACCATCTGTGTAATTTTCTCCTGTAAGGTTTCAACATTTTTGAATAGTTTCATTGCCACTTTATACTGTTTTAACTTTGACAATACTGGGTTTTGAACAGTTATTTCATCTAATTTGATTCAAAATTCAGTAGAATTAATAAAAAAATCATATTTATCAACACTATTTCAAACTAGAGCCTTTACACTTTTCAACTTTCTAACTCATAACTTTCAAACTTTTCAGTTAAAATGAATACCTATTTTTTACAATCTTTTAATACCTGTTCGGCTCTTTCTAACCCCCATTTTGGGTAGAACTTTTCAGTAACCGTTTCTTTTTTAAAAAGTGCAATTGCTTTTTCAACATCTTTGCAATAGGGTTCAGTGGATTTACCAAAGAATTTTGCCCCGCCCATATCCCATTCGGCTTTGCTTAGAATAACTCTGGGGTTTTCAGGTGCTATTTGGATCGCTTTTGTATAGATTTCAACATTTTTCCCGGATAATGTCATTCCGTATTTTTGACCGTCAAAAGCAATATAAGCCGTATTTGCCAATGCTTGAATGATCATAATTTCCGGATTATTGGGAGAAATCTTTGCAGCTTCATCTAAAAATAACCTGGCTTTATCTATTTTCGCTTTTAATACACTTTCATCTTTGACTCCGAATGCACTGAGTACCTGTATATATCCGGCATAGAAAGGAGGTAACCAATTATCTTTTTCGGCTTTGGAAATGCGTTCAAAAAGATTGGACACTTCTGTTAGTTTCCCTTCTTTCCATAGCTCAAAAGCTCTAGTCATTCCTTTTTCATACTGAGTTTGTGCAGTAGTGCTTAAGACAAATAAAAATAATACTCCGACGGATAAAAATAAGTTTTTCATAATGTGTTGGTTTTTAATAAATTAGTTTATATTTTTTAAACTCATTTTGTTTTTAAATCTTTTAATTCATTAAATACTAATAATAGCATTCTTTACAATGCCCCCAAAAACACAATTGGGCGTGGTGACAGATAATCAATATAAATATTACTTTATTTGTATTTTTAACGTACGATCTTCTTTTAGTTCAAACTTTGCTTTTTTGTATTTCGGCGGCCCCATAAACCCTCTTATATTGTTAGAAGTTCCCGTAGGTTCTTTTGGAATTCCAAAGAAATTAACATCTAATTTTCCATTTTCATTTTTATCATGAAATGCTGATATGGCATATTCACCGGGAGGAATATCCTCCAGGGCAGCTGTAGCCTTTTTGTCTTTTATCTCAACAATTGTGCTTTTGATGAATTTTTTTAAAAAATCGGTTTCATTGTCATAAAGAGCCACATAAATGAATCCCTTGTCAGATTTCATTCCATGGAATTCAATAGTAATACTATGTATCTCTTGCGCTGAAGAGTTAAAAGCTGTTGTTATTATCAGTATTGCTATTAAAATTATTTTTCTCATACTAAAGATGGTTTTTAAAATGCGTTCAAATATCCGATCTTTGTAAGGTATTATTAAGATTTAGCTACTCATTTGTTTGATTATCATGACGAACTGTAAATTTTTCCCTTCGATTGTCAGTTACAAATTATCCAACTGGTTAGATTTCTTATCTTCACTAAGTGTCCAGAAAAATCCGACAAAAAAGAATTGATCTGCATTAGGAACAATAGCTTCCCTTGCAAATATACCATTTACATCAGGCTGATTGGCATAATTGTATCCAAATATATTTTTGGTGCCCAAGACATTATTTATTGAAAAATACAGAATCTTTTGCTGATCGATCAGGTATGCCCAATTAAAACTAATGGAGTTATAACTCTTTGTCTCTCGATTTAAAAACCCGGGGCGATTAGGGTCTGTGTAGCTTCTTCCGGTAGCAAAACTATAGCTAAACCCGATTTGACTTTTCCAATCTTCAATCCAATGTTTGCTCACGACAGATACATTATGTTGAGATGCAAAGTTGGGCCTGGCTGCTACAGGATAATTCCGGTAATCTCTTTCCGTATTGAGAAAAGAATAAGAAACCCAGTAGTCGGTATTTTTAATAGATTGGTTATCTCTCCAGAAAACATCCACTCCTTTTGCAAATCCGGAACCATTATTTGAAAAATTACTTAACGGAAGAACAAATTCAGTATCAAATTTTACCAAATCTTTATAATCTTTATAGTAAGCCTCTATCCTGAGGATATGTTTTTGTTTTACATACTGAAAATTTGCAATAAAATGGGAAGTGTTTTCAGCAACAAAATCAGTATTAAATTTCAAATATTCGTTTTTAGGGTTTTGAAAGAATTGTCCGTATGCCATTGAAAACTGTGTAAATTCTCCGGATTTATAAGCAATAGATGCTCTTGGAGAAAAAGTGGTTTGGGTCAATAATTCCGAGTGTTCTAAACGCAGGCCGATTTTTGAAGCTAATTTCTTTGAAAAGAAAATATCTGTTTCCGTAAACAATGCTGAAATATTGTTTTGGAACCTGTAATCAAAATTTCCAATGGTATTATTCGAAAAATTTTCATCAAAATCGGTAATAAAATATTCCCCTCCGAAATTCAATTTAAAACGATTGCTGAAGCGTTTTTTTAATTTTATTTTCATATGAGCCGAGTTTTCATTGTCTTTTATAAGATCATTTTCTCTGTTAAAATGTGTATTGTCATTAGCAAAAGAAAATCCGGTGGAAACAGACCAATTGTTTTCCAAAAAACCTTTGTAAGAACCATTGAAATACAAGTTCCTGTTTTGTAAACCAAAACGAAAACCATTGGTAAAATTGATATCTTGTTGAATCAGATCAAAATCGGTATAGCTAAAAGCTCCATACAGTTTTAGTAGACCGTCATCAGGCATTTTATATCGATATACCATTTCTCCGTTAGCAGATTGAATGGGCTTATTCCAGGTATTTCTGTCCGGAAAAACCTCGAGATAAGGAGCCAGGTTGATATAAGAGGTATTGATACTAAACGATCCTTTTTCCCATTTTTGCGTATTTCCGACTCCAACACCCACAGTCATTGCTGCGATATCCGTTTTCTCCTGGTCAGGCTCATCAATAGTATTTAACAGCAAAACGCCGGACAATGCTTGTCCGTACTCAGCGGAGTAGCCCCCCTGTAGAAAAACTAATTCCTTTAAATAAGAAAGGAGAGAAGCGTCCTCGGGTTGGGATATTATTTGCCGTAGGTGTAAATGGAGTAAATACGCGAATTCCGTCAATGAAAATTTGTGTTTCTTCGGGATCTCCACCACGAACAAATAAACGCCCGTCTTCTGCAACCGTAGAAGTTCCGGGTAAGGTTTGTAAAGCACCTACAAAATCGCCAAGTGCACTTGCCGTTGTGACTACATCTAAGGGTTTTAATGCCGTTACTTTTGCATTATCTCCGGCTTCAAAAGTTCCGGCATTGATAATAACAGCATCCAATGTATTTACATCTTCTCTGAGTTTAATGACTAGTTTGTTAAAAGTGTTAATGTCTGCGATAAGTATAAATTCTTCATAGGAAATAAAAGAGACCACTAAGGTTTGTTCACCTTTTTCTTCTGAAGTAAATGAAAACGCTCCCTTTTCATCGGTAGAAGAACCGTCGTAAGTACCCTCCAAGTACACATTAGCACCGAAGACGGGTTTGCCTTTATGATCGATTACTTTTCCCGAAACGGTGGTTTGTGTATAAAAATTCGTAACATAGAACAGGGTTATAAAGAATATAAGTTTTTTCATTTTAGTATATTTAGCAGTGCAAATATGAGACAGGAAAACAGTTTCATATCAAAAAGAATAACCAGATTGTAAAAAAATGACGATGAATTGTTTGAATCTTCTAATCTTTCAATTCACTAAATAGCAACACTAATTTTATAAATAGAGACCTTTGCAAAATTGATTTGGTGAAAAAGTTCGACGCCCGAAGGAAATTTTAAACCGGAATAACCTATTGGTTTTGAGGATTTAAAATTTTCGAGAAAGAAGAAATTTTTAGCTCTGGTGAAGGCTTTTTTGAGTTGCATAGCAACACTACGGAAGCAAAAAGTCGGTAAAACAAAAGGTCATCAAAAAACCATTATTTTGATGACCTTCTTTCTATTAATACTAAAAATTTAGATTATTTTACTTCTTCAAAATCTACATCCTCTACATTATCTCTTTCGGTAGAAGAATTTTCCTGAGGCTGACCCTGGGCTCCTCCTTCCGGATTTCCGCTTGCTTCTTGTTGTGCTTTATACATTTCTTCAGAAGCAGTTTTCCATGCCTCGTTTATTTTTTCCATAGCAGCATCAATTTGGTTAAGGTCTTTAGATTCATGTGCTTTTTTCAATTCTTCCAGAGCAGCTTCAATAGGTTCTTTTTTGTCATCGGATAATTTATCTCCAAACTCTTTTAATTGCTTTTCCGTTTGAAAGATCATTGCATCTGCACCATTGATTTTATCTGCAGTTTCTTTGGCAGCTTTATCAGCATCTGCATTGGCTTCTGCTTCTGCTTTCATTTTTTCGATTTCTTCCTCTGACAAACCTGAGGAAGCTTCAATTCTGATCTCCTGCGATTTGTTAGTAGCTTTATCTAACGCAGATACCTTAATAATTCCATTTGCATCAATATCAAAAGTTACTTCAATTTGAGGAACTCCTCTTCCTGCCGGAGGGATCCCATCCAGATGGAAACGGCCAATCGTTTTATTATCCGCAGCCATAGCTCTTTCTCCTTGCAATACATGAATTTCCACTGAAGGCTGATTGTCTACTGCCGTAGAGAATATCTGCGATTTTTTCGTTGGAATGGTAGTATTCGCCTCAATTAATTTGGTAAATACATTTCCCATCGTTTCAATACCTAATGACAAAGGCGTAACATCTAATAAAAGAACATCTTTTACATCTCCGGTCAATACACCTCCTTGGATGGCAGCCCCTAAGGAAACCACTTCATCCGGATTTACCCCTTTGCTAGGTGCTTTTCCAAAGAATTTTTCTACCGCTTCCTGAATAGCTGGAATACGTGTTGAACCTCCTACCAGAATAATTTCATCAATATCAGAGGTAGACAAATCGGCACTTTTTAAAGCTGTTTTACAAGGCTCAATGGTTCTTTTTACCAAATCGTCAGTTAGTTGTTCAAACTTTGCCCTGCTTAATGTTCTTACCAGATGTTTTGGCCCGCTTGCAGTAGCGGTTATATAAGGTAAGTTAATTTCCGTAGAAGTAGTACTTGACAACTCTATTTTTGCTTTTTCGGCAGCTTCTTTTAAGCGTTGTAAGGCCATGGGATCCTTTCTTAAATCCATATTTTCATCCGCCTTAAACTCTTCTGCTAACCAGTTGATAATTTTTTCATCTACATCATCACCTCCCAAATGTGTATCTCCGTCCGTAGCCAATACTTCAAAAACACCATCTCCGAGTTCTAAGATAGAAACATCATGTGTACCTCCTCCAAAGTCAAATACTACGATTTTCTTATCGCTGTCCGATTTATCCAAACCGTATGCTAATGCTGCTGCCGTAGGCTCATTAATAATTCTGCTTACTTTCAGACCTGCAATTTCACCGGCTTCTTTAGTAGCTTGTCTTTGCGCGTCATTAAAGTATGCAGGAACCGTTACTACAGCTTCTGCTACATCCTGCCCTAAGTAATCTTCGGCAGTTTTTTTCATTTTCTGCAATACCATCGCAGAAATTTCCTGAGGTGTATACAAACGCCCGTCAATGTCTACACGAGGTGTATCATTATCACCTTTTACTACACTATACGGTACTCTGCCTATTTCTTTAGAGGATTCTGAAAATTTATTTCCCATAAAGCGTTTGATAGAATACACGGTTTTGGTAGGGTTTGTCACTGCTTGTCTTTTTGCAGGATCTCCTACCTTACGCTCTCCGCCTTCAACAAAGGCTATAATAGATGGCGTAGTTCTTTTTCCTTCTGAGTTAGGGATTACAACAGGTTCATTACCTTCCATCACAGAAACACATGAATTGGTGGTCCCTAAGTCGATTCCTATAATTTTACTCATAATTATTATTTATTTCTTAAATTAAATTTTTCATGTCCTAATGCTTACCTAATAGTCAATTTGTATGCCATCTGATTTTTTGATACCGAATGTCAGTTGAATTACTTTTAAAAGCCAATTTAATGACACAATGACATAATATTTGTTTTTTTATACGCTGTATTGTCATATATTTACCATTTTTTATGAAACTGACCATATGAATAAGTTTGAAGAAAAAGTAGCATTTTATGAATCCATAATGGATGAACTGAAGATTTCTTATGACCATGAATTGTTTACGAAAATTGTAAAAGGCTTAGGCCCATCCGTATTTAAGAGAGATGCAGAATGTGTTTCCAGTTCGGATGAGAAAGAAATACGAACCGTAAAACAAAATTTTTTAATTGGCAAACTCGGGTTGGAAGATTCTGAAAACCTTGACCGGATAATCCGGAAAGCTGCATTGAGAATGGGAAAAACCAATAGACATAAGTACCGAGCCATTATTTATTACCTGTTAGTAAAAGAATTAGGCCGGGAATCGAGATATTATATTGAGTCTAAAAATTAATTTCACAAAAATTAAATTTAACCGGTTGATATTGAGGAGATAAAAATTCGTAATGGTGAATTTAGAATTTATATAATTTGAGTTTATGTCCCAATTTATCAGTGTTTTTGATATGTTGAAAATAGGTATAGGGCCTTCAAGTTCTCATACCTTAGGTCCTTGGCGTGCTACTCAGGAATGGATCCGAACCCTGCTTGAAACCCATATTTTTTTCAAAACGAATCGGTTAAAAATTGATATATACGGATCATTATCATTAACAGGTAAAGGCCATGCTACTGATATTGCGATTCAGCTAGGTTTAAGTGGAGAAGATCCGGAAACCATAGATGTTAATGAAATAGAAACCATTATTAAAGATATCTCGACTTTTAAGAAACTAAAGTTTAACGGGTTAAAAGAAATTGAATTTTCGAACGATAATTTGGTTTTTAATCGGAATTTTTTACCATTTCACGCTAACGGAATTGTATTTACCGCTTATGAGAACGACAAAGTACTGTCCAAAGAAACCTATTATTCTATTGGCGGAGGATTTGTAATCCGGGAAAAAGATGGAGCCTCTGAAAACATAAAAAAGAACAAACAAAACTTTCCATATCCGATCAATAGAGCAACTCAATTAGAGGTGTATGGTAAGAATAGTGGTAAGAAAGTTTCGGAAATGGTCTATGAGAATGAATTGGTTTTAAGATCAACACAGAAAATTGATTTGGAATTACGAAAAATCTGGCATACCATGTTAGAGTGTATGTATACAGGTTGTCATACACAGGGAGTTTTACCAGGAGGTCTAAATGTAAAACGTCGTGCTTTTGATACTCATCGGAAACTAATTAAAGATGCAGTTTATGAGAATCCGTTCGAATGGATTACTGCTATTAGGAATACAGAGGTAAAATTCAGAGAGATCTTAAAATGGGTGAGTTGTTTTGCATTAGCTGTAAATGAAGTAAATGCTTCTTTAGGTAGAGTTGTTACAGCACCTACAAATGGCAGTGCAGGAGTTATTCCGGCAGTGTTGATGTACTATTTGGTGATAGAAAATCATACCGCAAATTTTGAGTATATCAAAAAATTTTTATTGGTTGCGGGCGAGATAGGAAGTATTTTTAAAAAGAATGCTACGATTTCTGCAGCTATGGGAGGTTGTCAGGCAGAAATAGGGGTCTCATCAGCGATGGCTGCGAGTGCATTAACAGAACTTTTGGGCGGAACAATTTCTCAGGTTTTGGTTGCTGCCGAGATAGCGATGGAGCATCACTTGGGATTGACCTGTGATCCGATAGGAGGTTTGGTACAAGTTCCTTGTATAGAGCGTAATGCTATAGGTGCTATTAAAGCAATTCACGCAGCAGAATTGGCTTTGGAAACAAATCCGCAAAATTCTCTGGTATCACTGGATTCTGTGGTTGACACCATGTGGAAAACGGCTAAAGACATGAACAAAAATTATAAAGAAACTTCTGAAGGAGGGCTGGACGTTACTGTTGGTTTGGCGGATTGCTAGATCGGTATCCAGGATATATCATAATGGTTAAGAGGTTTTTTGATATTTCTATAAATTTAAAATCTTCATTTCCGATAGAAAACATGTGATTCCCTATCACATTAAAGTCGTTTTTCAGGTAAAATTCAATAACTCTTTTATTGGTATGCAAAACGGATAACCAAATCTGTTTACTTCCTTTTACTTTGGTCTTGTTAAGTAATTTGCCTTGTAACTGCCGCCCTACTTTTTTAGATAAAAATTCCTTAAGAATATATATTTTCTGTAGTTGTTAAACATTCTTGTTTTTTACGAATTTAGAAGGAGGCTTTAATTTGGCATACCCTAAGGGAGCCACCTATGAAAACAAGCCAAAAAGTATTGTTTTCTTTTTTAATGGAGTTTGTAATTTTTTTACAGAAAATGTTTTATCAAAATAGTTTAACAAGTCTTTCCGTTGCCTAAATAAATGCCCAAAGTTTGATCAAAAGTAATTCTTGCCAATAATGCAATGATAGTAGCATCACCTATATTGGCTTCTCTAATAAGTATTATCTTATAAATACGAGTTCTGTTTCTGTAGACATAGGTTCGCTAAATCCATACCCTTCCGTATTAAACCCTTTGAGTTCATCTAAAGTGTTCACATTATGATCTACAATATAGCGTACCATTAAACCACGTGCCTTTTTTGCAAAGGTCATGATAGTCTTGTACTGGCTATTTTTAAGATCTTTAAAAACAGGCGTAATCATAGGAACTTTCAACGCTTTTGCAGGTACTGCTTTAAAATATTCCGAGCTGGCTAAATTGATTAATAGAACACCGTCCTGCATTTCATCATTCAATGCTTTTGCAAGTGTATCATCCCAAAATTTATACAGGTTGTTTCGCCTCCCTACTTTAAGTGATGTTCCCATCTCGAGGCGATATAGCTGAATCAGGTCCAAAGGTTTTAACAAACCGTACAATCCGGATAAAATCCGCAAACGCTCTTGTAATAAAGGTAGTTTTTCATCCGATAACGAATTGATATCCAGTCCACGATACACTTCACCCGTAAAAGCATAAACTGCCTGCCTGGCATTATCTAATGTGAAAGGAGGCTGCCAGTTCTGGTTTCTGTTGTAATTCAAATCGGCAAGTGCGGGAGAAATTCCCATAAGTTCGCTTAATTTCTTCCTGGAAATTGTACGAAGTTTCTTATTTAGTTTTTTAGACTGCTCCAAAAATACAAGCTGGGTATGTAAAGAGATGGGTACTTTACTTTCAAAATCCAAGGATTTGGCCGGTGAAATAATGATTTTCATATCTTCATGTGAATTATACTGTAAAAATATGAATACTGTACCTACTTTCAAAGGAATAAATCGGATGTTCTTTTTTTTTCTACCCCTGACATAAGATGTCAAAAGAGCAAATAATTTTGCTGCAAGTTTAATTTTAAAAAATAATCAACAATGAAAAATGCAATTAACTGGTTTGAAATCTCTGTTACAGATTATGAAAGAGCAAAGAAGTTCTACAACCAAATTTTGGGAGTAGAAATAACAGATTATCACATGCCTGAAAAAAACATGAAATATGGAGTATTTCCTTATGATGAAGAAAACGGAGGTGTTGGCGGAGCTATTATGCAAATGGACGGCTGCAACCCGTCAATGGACGGCTCAACGGTTTACTTAAACGGAGGTGATGATCTAAACAATGTGCTTTCAAAAGTAACATCGGCAGGCGGAACTGTTATCATGCCTAAAACAAACGTTAATGAACATGGGTTTATTGCTCAGTTTGCGGATACGGAAGGTAATAGAATAGCACTGCATTCTATGAGTTAACATTCGTTATTATAATGGCGAATTCTTTTAATCCGGATTAAAAGGGTTCGCTATATTTGTTTTATGTCTCAGTTATCCAGGCTTATATCCATACTAACCTTATTAAGGTCAAAACGAATCTTAACCGCTACCGAACTGGCTAAAAGATATCAGGTAAGTGTAAGAACCATATATAGAGATATAAGAAAACTGGAAGAAGCCGGAGTTCCCGTGATTTCAATTGAAGGCAGAGGGTATAGCCTGATGGACGGATATTCGGTTGCTCCTGTTCAATTTACGGAAAAACAAGCTAATGCACTAATAACTGCTCAACATTTGGTAAATCAGACTAAGGATGTCTCATTTGTGGAAGATTTTAATGAAGCATTGATCAAAATCAAATCCGTTTTTAGAAGCTCTGTTCAGGAGAAAAGCGAATTGCTACATGATAAAATTTTAGTGCTGGACAATTATTTCTACGATTTTGAGACCATTGATAGCAATGCACTTTCTGAAATTCAATTGGCAATTACCAATTTTCATTATATGGAAATCAATTATGAGAAAGTAGATGGTTCCGAGACATCATTCAGGAAAATTGAACCCTGCGCCATGTATTCCATTCAAAACAAATGGATTTTAATTGCCTGGTGTCATTTGAGAAATGATTACAGGGCATTTCGAATTGACAAAATTCAACATTTCAAAATCTTACACGAAATATTTAAAGACAGAAAATTTGACTTACAGAATTATTTTACAGATTGCTATTACAAGGAAAAATAAATTCTAAGTTAGCTAAGAGACAAACTTTTTCGTAGTTTCTGAGGTCTAAAATTTTATATATCTTAGGAAGCAAATCACAAACTGTTGGATAGCGAAGCCGGGCTATTAAAAAGACTTCAAAATAATAAGCACAAAGACCGTGCTTTTTCAGAACTCCTTGATCGCTATCAAGAGAGGCTCTACTGGTATGTCCGAAAAATGGTATATACACATGATAATGCCAATGACGTCATACAAAATACATTTATCAGAGTATATAAGGGTATCGGCAACTTTGAAGGAAAAAGCACAATATTAACATGGATATTCAGGATAGCATACAATGAATCGTTACGGTTTTTGGAAAAAGAAAAAAAACGGATGTTTCCATCTATTGAAGAGGTGTCCGTATATCATTTGAAAACACTAAAGCAATCCGAGTATTTTGACGGAGATAAACTTCATGGAAAGTTGCTGCACATTATAGAAGGGTTATCCGAAAAACAACGAAGAGTTTTTCAGATGAAATATTTTGATGATTTGAGTTTTAGAGAGATTTCCGATATTTTAAATAGTAATGAGAGTACATTGAAGTCTGTCTATTATGCAACTGTGAAAATAATTGAAGAAAAAATTTTAACGGAAACAAACTAATTTAAACTAATCGGGTCTAATTAATACAATATGAGTAGAGAACATTTTTTAAGAACAAGAAAAGGGACTGTTTCAGATCACCATAAAGCATATCTGGGAATGGATGTTCCGGAAGGTTATTTTGTTAAATCAAAACAGTCGATTTTAGATTTGATCAAAGCAGAAAAGAAAGAAACTAAGGTATTTTATCTGAGGAGATTATTTCAGATGGCAGCTTCTGTTACTTTATTAGTGGTTTTAACCATTTGGCTTCAATTTGTCAATAAGCCCCATACGGAAACCTCGGAAATTACTTTTGATAGCATTTTGATAACGTCTTTGTTTGTGGAAGACGATAGCGTGGATGCTTTTGCCGAAGGTATTTTGGTAAGCGAAGTTCTTGTAGAAGCTGAAAAATCCGAACAGGATCTGGAAAATATTTTTATAAACTCTTTGTTTGTAGAAGATTCATTAATAGATAGTTATGCAAAAGAAAGCTTACTTAATCACATTGTTTTATAACCCATTTCAAACTATTTGAAACTTTTGGGTTCTAAGAAAGAAGAAACGATTATTAATAACTAAAGAAATCAATTATGAAATCTATCCATGTAGAGAACAAATTTTTAAAAAGAGGTATTATTTTTTTGATGCTTACTGCACTTTTAGCGGTATCAATTTTATTCACTTCTTGTTCAAATTCCGAAGAAGTTATTCAGAGCGATGCAGATCTAATAGCTGCCATTGAAAATGCTACAAATCGTATTTCGATAACAGTTGAAGACTTACCTGCAACCGCTCAAAACGATTTGGGTGAAGGTTTTTCCAATGATGTTATATACAGTGCAAGCTCGGCAGCTAACCTGGGTTATGAAGTAAAGCTGGTAACTGCCGAAGGTTCCTGGGCTTCAGAGTTCAATCGCGCGTATTACGATACAACCGGCAGACAGTTAGAAGATAGGAGAAGACCAAGGCACGGACGTAGAAGAAGTTGTTTTCACGTAGTGTTTCCTTTCTCGGTAGTAATGCCTGATGGAACAACTATTACTTTGGAAAGCAGATCCGATAAATCATTGATCAGAGCTTGGTATGAAACCAACCCTGATGCAAATGAAAAACCTGATTTGGTGTTTCCAATAGAAATTGAATATCAAGACGGTACGTTTGCTATGATCAGTAATCAAACCGAATTGGAAACCGCTAGGGGTGAGTGTAGCACAACACGTTGTTTTGATTTGGTATACCCGTTTAGTGTAACGATGCCGGACAGTACGGTGATTACATTAAACACCGAAGGCGATAGATCCTTAATCAGAGCTTGGTATGAGACGAATCCCGGAGTTCACGAAAAACCCGAATTGGTTTTTCCGGTAGAAATTGTTTACCAAGACGGAACCACACAAACCATCAATAGTGAAGATGAATTAAGGGTAGCAAAAGAAAACTGTAGTTAAATAGGCCGTTTTAGTATCTTTGGAGAATTAAAAGAAACCGTTTGAAATTTCTACCCCAATTAAAAGTGATTAATGAAAAATATTGATAGAAAGAGCCTTGAAAGTGCCTACCGTTTATTTGAATCCGGAGATATTCATAAAATTGAGGTAGGCACAATCAAGGGATTGCAGCAAATTCATAAATATCTATTCAACGGATTATATGATTTTGCAGACCAAATACGGACTCAAAATATTTCAAAAGGAAACTTCCGGTTTGCAAATGCTCTCTATTTAAATGAGGCTTTGGCAAAAATTGAACAAATGCCCGAAAGTACCTATGAGGAAATTATTGTTAAGTATGTGGAAATGAACAATCGCACACTCTTTTATAGAAGGCAATGGAAGGACGATGCGTATATGGCTGGATATGATATTAAAGAAGAGGATGAAAAAAGTCGTTAATTGGCAGTATGTTGATAAAACCCTCTATCTGCAAGCTATTGGAGAGAAGTCCTGTAAATACTTTGGAGATTAGAGTGCTTTTTCGGACAACTTGACCGAAGAGGTTGATAATCGTGAAGTGATTTTTAAAGGAATTGAACAGTCCTGTTATTATGAGAGTTATGAAAAAGATGATGATTAATGTGCGGTTTTAAAACTAGAATATCATGAGAGCATCTAACGTAGTAACATTATTTTTCTTACTCTTTTTAGGGTTGGCAAATGTTCAAACAGTTTTTGCACAGTCTAAAGATTACAATCTGATTATAAAGGAGTTGACAAAGGAGCAAAAAGAATTATTACGGAGAGAGAAAGAACTGATTAAGAGCAATCGTGAAGCATTGAAGAAATTGCTGACCAAAGGACAATTGCAAATTTTAGTAGATAAAAACCTGAGTAAAGTAGAAAAAAGAAACAGGTTGATGAACTCTTTTACGAAACAGCAACGTACTTTGGTAAAAAGACAGGAAGACAGGTTGCGTACAGCAAGAGAAAGATTTAGAAGAACGTTAACTGACAGTCAGAGAAAAATATTAAAAAACCGAATAGAAAGATCTAGAAGGAATAGAAAAAAATCACGTGGTAATTAAAATGATGAGTTAAGATTTGAATATATGAATTGCCGTAAATTCAGAGTAGAATCGAATGTAATCAAGTTGCTGTTTTTTACCATAGCAACTTCTTTTATTTCTTACAGCCAGGAGACAACGAATGATGAAGAAATTGATAGTTTATTGGATGAGCTTTTTTTTAATGATGAGCAGTTAGTTGATGATCTTTTAAATTCAATCCATCAATACGATTTTTTATATACGAATACCACGTTCAATTCCAATACTTTTTTTGCCGGCAGAGATTCCGGTATTGATCAAAAAAACCTTATTCCGCAGATTTCCTATTATAGTTCCTCCGGATTTAATGCTTCCGTCAGTTCGGTATACTATGAGCAACAAAACCCGAATTGGGATTTTGTAAGTCTCTCGGGAGGGTATGGAAATACCATTGGAAAAACGCGCAAATTTCACTATAACATCAGTTACTCCCGATTTTTTTACAGCGATGGTTTTGATGCATTTAACAACTCAATAGATGCAACTATTGGCGTGAGAAATACCAATAGAATACTGGGAATGGTCATCGTAGGGTCGTACCTGTTCGGAACCCGTCAATCAATTCAAATTTCTTCGAGAATATACGGGAATCTCACATTGAGCAAACAAACAAACCATGCATTTAAATTTCGCCCTCAAATACATTTTCTATTTGCGGAGCAAGCCATTACATTTATGGTTCCGCCACGAATAGGAGTCCCTCCTATATTGGTAACTACAGAAGCATTCGGATTATTGAATACCCAAATTTACCTCCCTGTTTCTTTCACTACAAGTTCTTGGGATATTGAATTAGGATGGAACTTAAATCTGCCGAGGCCAATAGAAAATGAAGGAAACTTAAATATGACAAATTTCTTTTCTCTGACTGTTGGTTATTTAATCAATTTAAGAAAATAAGATTTTTAAATACGAAGTGATTTAAACTTTTCAAATAAATAGTTAACCCTTAAAAATAGGCTATTTGTTGATTAGGTTTTATTATTAGTGTCCGATTTTTCTCTAACAAATTTTTGCACAGGTAACCAAAGGTATTAAGAACAAGCCAAAGAATTTCTTGTTTGAGTTTTCTCATTAATTTTTTGAAGTTGAACCCAGCGGCGGCCATCATAAAGTTGATACTATCTCCCATCTGACCTTTTAGGAAGTTGTTTGCTACCCTATGGTCTTGTTTAAGATGGGATATTGTAGGTTCTATAGTAGTTCTTTTGTATTAATAAATTATGATTTTTTCAAAGGGATTTATTTTTTCTTTTGACTACACGCTGTACGATTATAAAAACAAAGCATTAAATCAAAGAAATAGATTTGATATAGCTAGCTTCACATTTTCATACCGAAAGGAAAATAGTGCATGGACGTATAAAGTTTTCTCAAACAATCTTTTCAATACCGGTTTTAAAAGGAATAGCTCTTTTTCTGAATATTTAATATCAGATACAAAAACTTTCATATTACTTAGAGTCCTAATGTTAGGAATTAGCTATAATTTGTAATTATCCAAGACAATAATTTTTCTTTTTATATATAAGAGCGAATATAAATAAGGTACATCAGGGTACTGTTAATCCTTGCATAGGATAATTATTCTTTAAAATGTTCTGCATACATACGCCATTTCTCCAAACAGGTTTTCATATCTTCGGGAATTTCAGAATCAAATTGTAAGAATTTTCCGGTAATAGGATGTGTAAATCCCAGTGTTTTTGCATGCAATGCCTGTCTGGGCAACACGTGAAAACAGTTTTCTACAAATTGTTTGTATTTGGTAAATGTAGTTCCTTTTAATATTTGATCTCCACCATAACGCTCGTCGTTGAAAAGCGGATGCCCGATATGTTTAAAATGAGCGCGGATTTGATGTGTTCTTCCGGTTTCCAATTTGCACTCAATGAACGTTACATAAGTCAACCGCTCTATAACTTTAAAATGTGTAACGGCGGGTTTTCCATACTCGCCGTCAGGAAATACATCCATTTGTAGCCGATTCTTAGGATTACGTCCGATATGGCCTTTAATGGTACCTTTATCTTCTTTAATATTACCCCAAACTAAGGTATAGTATAAACGCTCGGTAGTCCTGTAAAAAAACTGTTTAGCTAAATGTGCCATAGCAGCATCTGTTTTGGCAACTACTAACAGACCACTTGTGTCTTTATCAAGGCGATGTACCAAACCCGGGTAATGATTGCCGTTAACAGGTAAATTTTCTATATGATTCATAAGACCATTTACCAAGGTTCCCGAATAATTTCCGTGACCGGGATGTACCACCATTCCTGGCGGCTTATTTACAACAATTAGAGATGCATCTTCAAAAACAATATCCAGAGGGATATCTTCCGCGACCAGTAAATTCTCATGAGGGGGATAGAAAAAAACCACACGGACAATATCATTGGGTTTTACTTTATAATTGGATTTTACGGAAACTTCATTTACCAGAATATTACCGGCTTTTGCAGCGAGTTGAATTTTATTTCGGGTGGCATTTTCTATAAAATTTATTAAAAATTTATCAACTCGCAATGGTGCTTGTCCTTCACGAGCTGTAAAGCAATAATGTTCGTATGCTTTTTCGTTGTCTAATTTCTCTTCATTCACTTTAAAATAGTGCTATCTTTTTCCGTCGCCTAAAACTAAATCTATAGTTGAGTTTTTAGGTAATTTTACTCCCGGATTTAATTTTTGACCATTATACCTTAGGCCACGAACTACATCTTTTCCAATATCATGAACAAAATAAAATTCCCCTATGTTGAAACCAATAGATTGTAGCTGTGTCATTGCCTGTCTTTTGGTACGTCCGTTTAGATCGGGAATCATAATATCTCTGTATTTGGAAGGATTTATGACCAAATAAATTTTACGTTTTTCTTTTACAAAATCACCTGCTTCGGGCAATTGTTCCATAACAGATTTAGCAGGATAATTCGGATTATATCTGCTGGAGTCCTGAATGATATAGCCCAGATTCAATCCTCTTAAAGTTACCTGCACTTCTGCTAAAGAAGACCTGTTTAAATCCGGAACTTCTATTTTTTGATCGTGATTTGTCGTATAATTCAACCATCGTTGTAGCATAAAAATAAATAATATAAAGCACCCGATAGCAATGCCTATTTGTATAAAAAAAGATTTACTTTTTAAAAATACAGTCAAATTCATATCATAGGTATATATAGAGACCTTTGCAAAATAGTGATATATTCCGTATTGAAATTGATTTGACTTCAAATTTCTTCCTTCTCGAAAATTTTAAACCCTCAAAACCAATATGCTCTTTTATTCTTGTATTTTTGATTTGAAAAATATTTAAATTGAACTGATTTAAACTTTTTGGGTTTTTCTTTTTTTGAATTTTTTAAGCGCTATCACAAAGAAAGCGAGATAGTTAAATCCTTTTCAGGTTTCTATAGTTGTATCAAATCTGTTTAGTAGTGATCGGAAGCTATCCGTCCAAGCATTAGTTCGTTCTACTGCATAACGTTGATTGTACAAATCTTGATCAAAATATTCCCCTCTATCTTCTGTATTTCCATTACGTTTGTTAAAACAGACATTAGCTTGAATTTCCTTTTTGCCACAGGAATCTCTAAAGTTTTTTGAATCAAAGCCTGCATCTGCATTTAAAAATAATCCTTCAACAGGAATTTCTGCTTGTTCCGGAGTAGCTGTAACTACCTCAAACTGAACCTCAATATCATGCAGGTCATTATGATTACCAGATATCGGCTCACTCATTGCTAATGGTAGACCCTGTCTATCAGTTAAATAAAGAGCATTAGTGGTCTTACGCTTTTTCCTCCCTTGATATTCAACCTGATCACCACCTCTTATCGCTGGTGTATGACTCCCGTCTAAGTCCACACTTGAAAGGTCTGACTCCTTCTTGTGGCTCTTAAGGAAAGTAATCCAACTTTGCTTTAAAATACCGGACAAACACCACTTCCTGTAATGGTAGTGTACAGTATTCCAAGTCAAGGATTCCCCTTCAAACAATGTTTTGACGGGTAACTGATTCCATTGAACACCTGTCTTTAGCTTGTAGAGAATTGCATTGACAATCTCAACTAATGGAACAGTAGGTGGAAAACCTCGTTTTGTTTTTGGAATAAGTGGAACTATTTCCATTTCTATTGTATCTTTATCTAGTACTGTGTACATAAGGGGTTGTTTTTAAATTATTTACGCTTTGCAACGCAAATATCAACAACCCTGTTTTATTGCTAAAAAAAGCTTAAATCACTTCAATAAAAAATGGATAGTGTCCTAAATTAGCGCTTTTACAAAATGTTTAAAAATAAGAAATGAAAAGAATAGTATTGCTTCTATCACTTTTAATTTGTGCATGTAGTACAAAAGAAACTGAAAAGATGCCTATTGGTGTATATTTCAAAAAAACAGCTTATGAAGTGTAGCACTTAGTGTCGGTATAAGGTATGCCCATGAGCAAGTAGGTATATACTACTATAAAGTACGGTCTTACCTTGCCCCTATTTGTTTTTTTGATTTGCATGGTTAAAATTCTGCGGCAGTAGTTCGGTTAGTTTAGATACCTTATAGTCCTGTATGACTTTGAGTACATAATATAACCACTGGTAGAGTTCTACCTTGTGTTTTTTACAAGTAGCAAAGAATGAATAGATCATTGCAGCATTTTGAGCGGCCTTGTGCGACCCTACAAAGAAGTAGTTCTTTCTACCTTGCGCAATCAATTATTCCATATAGCTATATTTAAAAAAATATGTGTACCTTAGGACTTTATTTTTTAACCAAAACTTATTTTTATGAAAAAAATTACACTGTTATTTATAGTACTGGTCTTTACTTTTTCGGCCAGAGCACAATTTCCGGAAGGTTTTGAAACTTCGGTACCTCCTGCCGGATGGACTTCTTTTGTCGGAGGAAACGGATTAGGAACAACTTATGATTGTACAGAATCTGCTGCTGCTGCTTCGGGCTCTAAAGCTGCTTTTGTGCGATATGAAAATGTTTCCGGAGGAAATGCCCAGGATTGGTTGGTTACACCGCAATTTACACCTACTGCTGCTGCAAATATTTTGACTTTTAAGCAGCGACAAACTTTTTCGGCAAGTTTTGGAACAACATATACCATACGAGTCTCTACGACCTCTCAAACTACACATGCGGATTTTACAATAGTAGATACACAAGCCGAATCGGATTTTGGAACGGCTTATAGTACACGCAATGTAAATTTGTCGGCTTATAATGGAATGCCCATTTATGTTGCTTTTGTCATGGAACAAGATAATGGAGATAGTTGGTATATTGATGATGTAAACCTAATTCCTGATGCTAATGCGCCAAATTGTGCTACGGGTCCTACACCGGCTGACGGAGCTACAGGTGTTACTGTTTCTTCCGACAGAGTTCTTACTATTTCCTGGACTGCACCTGCAACGGGAGATGCGGCAACAGAATACGAAATTTTCTGGGGTACTACCTCAGGAAGTTTATCTTCTTTAGGGGTCTTTTCAGCAACTACGGTGAACATCACGAATATTGCATATTCAACAACCTATTATTGGATGGTTGTTCCTCAAAATGTAGGAGGAAGCGCTACAGGTTGTCCCGAATGGAGCTTTACCACAGAAGCTGCACCGCCACCACCGTCAAACTACGATTGTTCCAATGCTACATCGGTGACTGTCAATGCAGATTTGATGTGCGGAAGTGTGGTAAGTGGTACACTGGTAGAAGCGACAGCATCCGGTGTTAGTGATAATGGAGCAGGAACACCTAATGATGATGTTTGGTATTCGTTTACTGCTACTAATGCTATTCACCGAATTGAACTGCAAAATGTAGCAGGTAATACAACAGATTTGGTTCATGAAGTACTGGAAGGAACCTGTGGTTCTCTTACAAGCTTAAACATCAGTGATCCTGACACAAGTACTGTAGCCGGACTTACTGTGGGAAACTCATATTACTTAAGATTATTCAGCTATGGAACAACTACTAATAGAAATACTACATTTGATGTTTGTATAGGGACTATACCTGCAGCACCAGCAAACGATACATTTGCAGGTGCAATACCCATTACACCCTCTGCAGCCGGAACGGGTTGTGCTACACCTACATTTACTTTGAATTTTTCTACAGATGGAACTACTGATAGTGGAATGGACGGGACATGTAATACAACTAGTACGGGATTAGATCAGTTTTTTACATGGACAGCTACTACGAATGGATTATTATGGAACGATGCTTCGCCGGGAAACCCCGGAATAATCGTCAGAGAGGCGTCATCCGGAAATGAAATTTCTTGTTCCGAAACTTTTGCTTCTAATGATGCTGTATTATCCGGTTGGAACGTCGGTGATAATTTGGTTATTCAAATCTATGATTTTACAACATCGATTTCTGATGTGGCATTTTGTTTGGAAGAGTATACATTACCGTCACCACCTGCAAATGACGATTGTTCCAATGCTGTATCAATAACTGTTAATGCAGATTTGGTATGCGGAAATACTATAAGCAATGGTACCATAGCAGGAGCAACAGCATCCAGCGATAGTGACAATGGAACAGGAACACCTAATGATGATGTTTGGTATTCGTTTACTGCTACTAATGCTATTCACCGAATTGAACTGCAAAATGTAGCAGGTAATACAACAGATTTGGTTCATGAAGTACTGGAAGGAACCTGTGGTTCTCTTACAAGCTTAAACATCAGTGATCCTGACACAAGTACTGTAGCCGGGCTTACGATAGGAAATACATACTACTTAAGAGTATTTAGTTTTGGTTCTACTGGTGGTAGAAATACTACATTTGATATCTGTATAGGAACACATCCTCCTCCTCCAAGTAACGATAGTTGTGATAATGCTACTGTCGTTAATGCCTTTCCATATAATGATACCGGAGATGGAACAAATGCTACTAATAATAATGGTTTTATATCTGTTTGTTCGCTTGGGATGAATGACGGGGTTTGGTATACTTTTACAACTGGTAATGCCGGAACTGTTGATATAGCCATAACTGGTGTAACCGGGTGGGATCCTGAGTTAGCCATTTATTCCGGGAGCTGCGGAACATTTACTTGTGTAAGTAGTGCTGATGTCGGAGGATCCGGAAGTGGAGAAACACTTTCAGGTGTTACTGTAGCAGCCGGAACCCAATATTGGATAAATGTAGGACAATTCAGTAATTCTGCTGATGGAGCAGAAGGTCCTTTTACTATAAGTATAACTACCAGTGATACTACAACACTAAGCTTAGAAGATAATAAGATAGAAGGGTTCACATTATTCCCAACAATAGTAAAACAAGATTTAAATTTCAATGCATTGGAAAATGTAGAAGAATTATCCGTATATAATCTGTTAGGCCAACAAGTGTTTTCCAGCAGACCAAATGCAACCAATGCTTCTGTTGATTTATCAACACTAAAAGCAGGAATGTACTTGGTGAAAGTAAACGTTGGAAACGCTCAGGGAACATACAAGATTGTTAAAGAATAATCATTTTTAAATAATTATAAAAACGCAAGCTGAAAAGTTTGCGTTTTTTTATTTTAGCTATTGAACTCATTTGCATATTTATGATTTAGAATGGATATCGTTTCAATATTTAATGAAAAATGATCATTTTCTTAGCGTTAGTGCAGGCTTTAAACCCGGAACTTTCCAACTTTAAACGGAAATGATATACTCAATGATAATTCCTGTTTATAATCGCCCGCAAGAAATGGACGAGCTTATGAGTAGTATTGCTAATCAGGATTATAAAGGTTTTGCTGAGGTTGTTATTGTGGAAGATGGCTCTACTTTAAAAAGTGATTGCGTGATTGAAAAATACAAGAGGCAGCTCACTATAAAGTATTATGAAAAAGAAAATTCAGGCCCGGGAGCTTCCAGAAATTATGGAATGGCACGTGCCAAGGGAGATTATTTCATTATTTTGGATTCGGATGTCATCCTCCCAAAACACTACTTAACAAAAGTAAACGAGCAATTGAAGAAGTATTATACGGACGGTTTTGGTGGGCCTGACGCGGCACATTCAAACTTTACTCCTTTGCAAAAAGCCATCAATTATTCCATGACATCATTTCTTACAACGGGTGGAATTCGGGGGAAGAGAAAAGGTATTGGGAGATTTCAACCGAGAAGTTTTAATATGGGAATCTCCCGAAAAGCGTTTAAGGTTACAAATGGTTTTTCAGATGTAAGAGTAGGGGAGGATATAGATTTTACCTTCCGGTTGTGGGAAGCAGGTTTTGAAACACAATTGATACAAGAAGCTTTTGTGTATCATAAAAGACGAAATACCATTAAAAACTTCTTCAAACAGACGTATGCTTTTGGAATGGCCCGTGCAAAACTAAACAATCGCTACCCTAAAGAAGCAAAATGGATATATTGGCTCCCTGCTTTATTTATCATCGGGATCGATATAAGTATGCTGTTTTTCTTATTGGGTTATTGGCAGTTTATCACTTTTTACGGATTTTATTTTATCGCAATTTTTTTAACTGCAACGGTAGAAAACAAAAACCTCAAAGTTGGGTTTTTAAGTATGATTACTTCTCTTATCCAATTTCTTGGTTATAGCTTAGGGTTTTTAGTATCCCAAATTTTTACTAAAAACAATACCAAAAAGAATCGTATTCGATCAAAACATTCCTCGGATAAATAGTACCGACATTAGACGGGTCTTATAAAGCTTTTGATAAAAACAGAAAATACGGTTGAAATTTAGGAGAGACTATACTTCTAACAATCCATTTGTTTTTTGAACTCCTTCGGCAGATTCTTTCAAATGCATTTTTTCAGCATCATTGAGAGGAATGTGAACAATACTTTCAATGCCGTTTTTTCCTAAGATAACAGGAACTCCAATACATAAATCATTTAACCCGTATTCTCCTTCCAGTAGTGCAGAGCAAGGAAATATTTTTTGTTGATTACATGCAATTGCCTGAACTAGTCCGGATACGGCAGCACCGGGCGCATACCACGCAGAAGTCCCTAATAACTTTGTTAAAGTTGCCCCGCCTACCTTTGTATCTTCTTTTACCTGTAGTAATCTTTCATTAGAAATAAATTCCGAAACAGGAACCGAATTTCTGGTAGCTAATCGTATTAGAGGTACCATTCCTTTATCGGAATGCCCTCCTATAACCATACCGTCTATATCAGAAATGGGGGCTCCTAAAGCTTCGGCCAATCTATATTTAAAACGGGCCGAATCTAAAGCACCACCCATCCCAATGATTCTGTTTTTAGGTAAATTAGTAGTTTTGTGAACCAAATAAGTCATCGTGTCCATAGGGTTGGAAACCACAATAATGATAGTGTCAGAAGAATGTTCAATCAGATTTGAAGCAACTGTCTTTACAATTCCCGCATTAATTCCAATGAGTTCCTCGCGAGTCATTCCCGGTTTACGAGGAATTCCTGACGTGATTACACAGATATCAGAATTTACTGTTTTTATATAATCATTTGTGCTTCCGGTAATTCTTGTGTCAAAACCGTTTAAAGAAGCTGTTTGCATTAAATCCATGGCTTTGCCTTCGGCATACCCCTCTTTGATATCTAACAGAACCACTTCGGAAGCAAAATTCTTAATAGCAATATATTCGGCACAACTGGCACCTACTGCACCCGCTCCAACTACAGTAATTTTCATATGTATAAATTTTAGGTTTGTTTTCCGGAAATACGAAAGTAGGATAAAATATCGAGAAATTGATAACTACATATTAAAAGAAATCTTAAAATTACCCTAACAGGTTTTTTTAGCCTGTCTATTATCTAAAACCGAATGCAATTCCCAAACCAACGGTATTGTATTCTTGCAAGGTATAATCAGCAAATAACTTGAAAAAGCCTAAGCTTATTCTTGCCCCGATAGTAGATCTAAAACCGGAAACATTAAAATATTGATTTATCGGATCTACAATAGATCTTGTAAGAGTCCCTCCGTTGTATTCCAAATCATATGTTCCTAACATTTTGAATGTGGAATTCCCTCCGCTATAACCAAAACCTCCATAAAAATTGATAATTGGAAAATTTAAAGAAGCAATTGCTTGTGCGGTAAATGAGTGTAGTTCCAAATTGGTAGATTGGTTTGACCCGCTTACAGTACTATTCTGAATTTGATAATCAACATTCATATTAGTATAGGCAGCCAGAAGCGAGACATGCAAAGGAGTTTTGGTAACAGGGCCAAACCAACTAGTGATCTCTTTTTTCAAACCCAACCCGATTAGATTTCCTTTTACATCATCCGTACCAACTTTTGGTACTAAACGAACCATAGCCTCAAATTTTGCCGGTAACCCTAAATTAAATTGAACTTGCGGAACAGGAACCGCATTTAAAGGTAAGTCATCTTTTACCCCTCCGGGCATAGTAAATGTGGCGGTAGCCGGTGCACCATTAATAGTAGTGGTTACGTTTATCTGAGGGCGTAAATCATTAGGGCCGGCAACAGTAGCCGCAGAAGTGGAAGTTGATGTTACGGAGGATGTTAATCCGAGATCAGCAAAATTAAATAGCTCATCCTTATTGGGGACAACAGAAGCATTTACACCTATTGAAATATCAAATCCAAGAATTTTATGAACTTTTGCCGTATGATACCAACCATTGTTCATGCCATAAATGAACCCTTTCATTGCAGGGTTTATATAAGCTTTTGAAAGTCTATTAGCATCTTCTACAGTTGCTTGAAGGATTGCTTCTAATCCGCTTTGAGCTTTTGTAATAGTTACCAGCCCAAAAACACTTATTAAAATGAAAACGTATTTTTTCATATATGTAAAATTTGATTCATAAATTTATTTGATTGTCCGATATTACACTTAATTGTGTTTTTCAAATGAAATATTAAAGAGTTTTAATTTTACACCCTCTTTGATATTCAATAAATTAAACAATTCAAAGATTCAAGGATTTAAAAATTCTAATGATTCCTTTTATATTATTTTATCTTTTTCAAAAAAATAACTTGAAACTTTGAACTTTAAACTATATTAGATATGTAAACAAGTATTCAATTATTTAAGTATAACTAAAGAAATTAATTGTATTATTAAATACTATAAACATCAAAATCTTAAAATTATTATTCACATTAAATATATAAAAAAGTATGTTCTTAATTGAAGATTTATCAGTTTAGGTTCTATTAGGCATCTATATTAGCGTACTTTGCGTTTTTCTCAATAAATTCTCTCCGTGGAGGGACTTCATCGCCCATTAGCATAGAAAAAACTCTGTCGGCTTCTGTCAAACTGTCGATAGTTACCTGACGTAGCGTTCTAAACTCAGGATTCATAGTAGTATCCCATAACTGTTCTGCATTCATTTCTCCCAAGCCTTTGTATCGTTGAATGCTAACTCCGCCACCCATTTTTTGAGCAATTAAATCACGCTGATTATCATCCCATGCATATTCTCTCTTTTGACCTTTTTTAACTAAATAAAGAGGTGGTGTGGCAATAAAAACATACCCCTGCTCTATCATTTCCTTCATATACCTAAAGAAAAATGTCAAAATCAATGTTGCAATATGAGAGCCATCGACATCAGCATCACACATAATGACCACTTTATGATATCGCACTTTGGTCAAATTCAATGCCCTTGGGTCTTCTTCCGTACCAATAGAAACGCCCAATGCCGTAAACATATTTTTAATTTCTTCATTTTCAAAAACCTTATGTTGCATGGCTTTCTCCACATTTAAGATTTTTCCTCTTAAAGGTAAAATAGCCTGAAAATTTCGATCTCTGCCTTGCTTTGCTGTTCCCCCTGCCGAATCTCCCTCCACTAGAAATATTTCACAAGCAGCAGGATCCGTTTCAGAGCAATCCGATAATTTACCTGGCAGGCCGCCAATACTCATCACTGTTTTGCGCTGTACCATTTCACGGGCTTTACGTGCTGCATGACGTGCCTGGGCAGCCAGGATTACTTTTTGTACAATAGTTTTAGCATCATTCGGATTCTCTTCCAAGTAATCTGTTAGCATTTCGGATACAGCTTGTGATACAGCAGCAGTAACTTCTCTATTTCCTAATTTGGTTTTGGTTTGTCCCTCAAATTGTGGTTCGGAAACTTTAACAGAAACAATGGCTGTTAATCCTTCCCGAAAATCATCACCGGCAATCTCAAATTTAACATTTTTAAGTAATCCGGAAGTATCGGCATATTTCTTCAAAGTACCGGTCAAACCACGTCTGAAACCGGATAAATGAGTTCCTCCTTCATGTGTATTGATATTATTTACATAAGAATGTAAATTTTCTGCATAAGAGGTATTATATACCAAAGCTACCTCTACGGGAATCCCGTTTTTCTCTCCTTCCATAGAAATTACTCTGGTGGTTAGCTGTTCCCGGGTACCATCCAAATACCTGATAAACTCAGGTAAACCTTCATCACTGTAAAACGTTTCTCGGGTATAATTCCCCTCATCGTCTTTATTTCTTTTATCAGTTAATGTAATAGTGATCCCCTTATTTAAGAAAGACAATTCTCTTAAACGTGTAGCAAGTGTTTCATAATTATACTCTATCGTTTGGGTAAAAATAGACCTGTCTGGTAAAAAAGTGACGATAGTTCCGGTAAAATCTGTTTCCCCGATAGTTTTAACAGGATATAAAGTTTTTCCTTTTTTATATTCTTGCTGCCAAATTTTACCTTCCTTATGAACGGTAGCTGTTAAATGATCAGATAAGGCATTTACACAAGAAACACCAACACCATGAAGACCTCCGGAAACTTTATAAGAATCTTTATCAAATTTACCCCCTGCGCCAATTTTAGTCATGACTACTTCCAATGCCGATACACCTTCTTTTTTATGGATGCCGACAGGTATCCCACGGCCATTATCTTTAGTAGTAATGGAGTTATCTTCATTAATAATGACATCTATGGTATCACAATGCCCCGCCAGTGCTTCATCAATAGAATTATCTACCACTTCATACACTAAATGATGTAAACCTCTGACACCTACATCTCCGATATACATAGACGGACGCATTCTAACATGCTCCATCCCTTCTAATGCCTGGATACTGTCAGCAGAATAATGGTGTTGTTTTTGTTCTTCGGCCATATATTATTTTATAAAATTCACAAAAAAAATCATCATTGGAAAATGATGAAATCAACTTTTACGAAGTTACAAAAAAAAACAATTTTTTGAAAAGAAAAAACGAAACACATCCCTATAATTATTAACATTTGTTGATTACTGAAAAGAGTTTTGGAGTTGCTCAAAAAAGGGTCTTAAAAATGATATATTAATTGACTGAACTTTGCATGTATTATATAAATTATAAATTTTTATATCTTCAATATCAACTGATTAAAGTTAATTTTTGTGAAATTGATTTTTAGACTCAATGAACTCATTTAAACTTTATATAATCATCAAATCAAAATGTACATAAAGGTAAAATATTTAGTATTAGCATATTTTGATTAAAAAGATGTTGAATTTTAAATAATCAAAGATTAAAGTTATAATCTTTTTATTATATTTCCGTTTTAATAGTTGTTAAAGAGGGCTAAATGATTTATACAATTATGTAGAAATTATGTTTAAAAATAGTAATATAATATGTGTAACCCCAAAAAGCAACGTTGTAACAAATTTTTAAAAAATAGTTTATATAGTTTACTCCTTTTTTTAGTTACTTCACAAGCTTTTTCACAAAGTATAAGTATTTTAACGGCAATTGTAAGGTCTTGTGCCGGAGAAATTTCTGTTAGTGTTAGTGGAGGTTTGGCCCCTTATTCTTATGCGTGGTACCAGGAAGATCCGGCAGATTCGGGAACTTATGTCCTAATTACGGGGGAGACAACACAGCAGATTACCGGATATCCACCGGGGAATTATCGTATAGTTGTTACGGATTCAACCACACCTACACCCGAAACCATTACCGGCGAGTATACAATATCACCGGGCTTTCCATTATTAGGAGTGGCTAATTTTTCTGGATTAGCTTGTGTTGAAGACCCTAATTCGGGAGTGATTATGGTAAATTTTAATAATGGAATTGCTCCTTTTAATTGGAGTTTGTCAAACACCGGAGGAGGTGTGGTACGGACAGGCACGGAAAATGATTTTTTCCTTACAGTAGAAGGACTCACTGCAGGTGATTATATATTAAACTGGTCAGATGATAATGCGTGTATGGGTACCGAAGCGATAAATGTAGCTGTGCCTGGTGTTCGAGACTTGACAGTTAACAGTACTGCAGGTGCGTCTTGTTTTGGTGCTTCCGACGGTGCAGCTAACGTATCAGTTAATGGAGGTTGGGGAGCTGATTATTTTATTCTTTTAGTGAGCGTTGATGCAAATGGTAATGAATCCCAAGTATTTAATTGGACAAATATTGGCACTGCTCAAAATTACGATATAACCAATTTATCGGCCGGTACGTATCGGGTTTATCATCAGGATCGTTTGTTTGGACCGCCTTTTTCTACAAGTTATATGTTTAATCCCATAATTTATGCTGCCTGCAACAAGTTTGAAGATTTTGTCATTACGGAGCCTAATGAAATAATAGGCATGGTTACCGGAGAACTTTTACAATGTTTTGGAGATACTGACGGGAATATTACAGGTACCATCACCGGGGGAATGGCTCCTTATACAATACAAATGGATGGTACTACAAACTCAATGAATGTAGCTACTGATGGAGGACCTTTTGATTTTTCCGGCCTAAGTAGTGGAGCTTATACATTTACAATTACAGATGCAAGCGGGTGTACAGCAAATACACAAGCATCAATTACTGAGCCGAACCATATCATTACTAATTTTGTAATAAGTCAGGGTGCTTCATGTAATGCCGGAAATGATGGCAGTATTACCATCTCCGTTACCGGAGGGACTCCAAATTATACTTTTACAGTAAATGGAAATCTAGTAAGCCCGACAAATACCAGTGGTAATAATTATACCTTAGGGAACTTAACTGCAGGTCCACATACGATTGTAGTTTCAGATCAAAATAATTGTATTGCAAATCAGGTTATTAATCAAACTATCACTGAACCTCAGGCAATAAATGTTGCTATTTCAGGAGAAACACTCGTCTGTTTTGGAGATTCCGATGGAAATATTACCGGAACAATCAGCGGAGGAATGGCACCATATACCATTCAGTTAGATGAAACAGGAGCTTCAATTAATGTACCTTCCGACGGCGGATCATTCGATTTTACAGGATTGATTTCAGGTACTTATAATTTTACAATTACCGATGCAAATAATTGTTCAATCGGGGCAATGGCATCGATATTAGAAAATGATTTGATAGCAAATGAGATTATAACAGATGTAACTTGTGCTGCGGGCGCCGATGGGTCAATTATGTTAAACCCTATGGGTATACCAGGCCCTTACACATACTCCTGGACTGCTTCCGGCGGTGGAACAATCCCGGTCGGACAAGAGAACAATCAAAACATTACAGGTTTGTCAGGTGGAGATTACACGATAACTATTGTAGATGGGAATAATTGTTCTTTTGTAAGAACGTTTACGATTATGGAGACAACCGTAATGACCCTTACGAATGTACTCTCTGATTACAACGGTTTTCAGATATCCGGTTTTGGTTTGAGTGATGGTAGCATAGCTGTTACGATGACAGGAGGTGTAATGCCTTACACTTATGCATGGACAGCTTCTAATGGCGGAGTGATTCCGGTGGGTCAGGAGAATCAGGAAGACCAGACAGGTTTGGTAGCCGGAGATTATCAGTTGACTGTTACCGATGCAAATGGTTGTGGGATTATAGGACAATGGACTCTAACCCAACCTCCGGAGTTGTTGATATCCGAGGTATTGGCATCCCATCAGAATGTATTGTGTTTTGGAGATACTACGGGAGTTATAGAGGTATCGATAGATCAGGGTTCGGTACCGAATTATACAATTACACTGACAGACAGTGGTACGGGAAGTGTTGTTCAACAGGCGATGAATCAGACAGGGCCCCGGTATACATTTAGCACCTTTGCATCTGGTACCTATAATGCTACGGTTTTAGACGCCAATGGTATCAGCAAGGTTATTAACAATATATTAATCAGTCAACCTGCGAATGGTTTGATGATTAGCAATGCGACGATTTCCGACTTTAATGGTTCTAGTATCAGTTGTAATGGTTTTAATGATGGCAGTATTGACCTTACGGCCATGGGTGGTACTCCCGGGTATACCTATTCGTGGGCCGGTCCCGGAGGTTATACTGCAACGACAGAAGATATCGGTTCATTAGCACCGGGTATGTATACGGTAACGGTTACGGACACCACAGGGGTTTGTGTTATTACAGAGAGTTATACCATTACAGAACCTACAGCTTTGGGTATCACTTCGGTTTTATCAGATTATAATGGTTTTCAGATATCCGGTTTTGGTTTGAGTGATGGTAGCATAGCTGTTACGATGACAGGAGGTGTAATGCCTTATAGCTATGCTTGGGTTGCATCCAACGGCGGAGTGATTCCGGTGGGTCAGGAGAATCAGGAAGACCAGACAGGTTTGGTAGCCGGAGATTATCAGTTGACTGTTACCGATGCAAATGGTTGTGGGATTATAGGACAATGGACTCTAACCCAACCTCCGGAGTTGTTGATATCCGAGGTATTGGCATCCCATCAGAATGTATTGTGTTTTGGAGATACTACGGGAGTTATAGAGGTATCGATAGATCAGGGTTCGGTACCGAATTATACAATTACACTGACAGACAGTGGTACGGGAAGTGTTGTTCAACAGGCGATGAATCAGACAGGGCCCCGGTATACATTTAGCACCTTTGCATCTGGTACCTATAATGCTACGGTTTTAGACGCCAATGGTATCAGCAAGGTTATTAACAATATATTAATCAGTCAACCTGCGAATGGTTTGATGATTAGCAATGCGACGATTTCCGACTTTAATGGTTCTAGTATCAGTTGTAATGGTTTTAATGATGGCAGTATTGACCTTACGGCCATGGGTGGTACTCCCGGGTATACCTATTCGTGGGCCGGTCCCGGAGGTTATACTGCAACGACAGAAAATATCGGTTCATTAGCACCGGGTATGTATACGGTAACGGTTACGGACACCACAGGGGTTTGTGTTATTACAGAGAGTTATACCATTACAGAACCTACAGCTTTGGGTATCACTTCGGTTTTATCAGATTACAATGGTTTTCAGATATCCGGTTTTGGTTTGAGTGATGGTAGCATAGCTGTTACGATGACAGGAGGTGTAATGCCTTATAGCTATGCTTGGGTTGCATCCAACGGCGGAGTGATTCCGGTGGGTCAGGAGAATCAGGAAGACCAGACAGGTTTGGTAGCCGGAGATTATCAGTTGACTGTTACCGATGCAAATGGTTGTGGGATTATAGGACAATGGACTCTAACCCAACCTCCGGAGTTGTTGATATCCGAGGTATTGGCATCCCATCAGAATGTATTGTGTTTTGGAGATACTACGGGAGTTATAGAGGTATCGATAGATCAGGGTTCGGTACCGAATTATACAATTACACTGACAGACAGTGGTACGGGAAGTGTTGTTCAACAGGCGATGAATCAGACAGGGCCCAGATATATATTTACTAATTTACCGGCCGGTACTTACAATGTAGCGGTAACGGATGCTAACAGTATTGCAAAAATGATTCATGGAATTACGATTAGTTTCCAGTCTCCGGAGATTATTGCAAACTATACCACGACAGATTTATCGTGTTACAACGATAATACGGGAAGTATTGTTATGAATGTAACAGGAGGAATAGCCCCACTTACGTATACTTGGAATGACTTGGCACAGGGCCCGTAAGAAATAATTTAGCAGCAGGCGTTTATACGGTAACGATTACAGATAATGTAGGGTGTCAACAAGTACGGCAGATAGAGATTTTTAACGGTGCTTTATTTGATATTAATCCTACGGTAAATGATATTACATGCTTTGGCGAAAATGATGGATATATTCAATTAAATCTTAGTGGAGGAGCACCTCCTGTCACGGTTACATGGTCAGACGGTAGTACGGATGGTGTGGTTCGAAATAATCTACCGGCAGGAACTTACGGAGTAACGCTCAATGATGCGCAAGGATGTTCCATTACAAGACAATTTGTAATTACAGAACCTACACAACTGGTCTTAGATGGTATTATCACAAACGCTACCGATTGTAATGATCCTAATAGCGGAGCTATTGATCTTCTGGTAAGTGGAGGAACGACACCTTATACGTTTGTTTGGAGCAACGGAGCTACGACAGAAGATCTGCAAAATATAGGACCCAATAATTATCTGGTTATAGTAACAGATGCCAGAGGTTGTATGATACAGCAATCATTTAGTGTAGTACGTCCGGATCCTATTACTGCCACGATAGTTAATTCGGTAAGTGCAGATTGTACTACCCGAACTGTTATACAACGGAATATAGTAAATACTTCGGGCGGTGCTCCGCCTCTCACGATTAGTTGGAGTGCCGGAACTGTAAGTGGAGCCAACGGAGAAATTATGGAGACTTCACAAAACGGAACCTATTTTGCCGATATTACAGATTCTTTTGGATGTACGGAACGCGTTTCCGTAGATGTAAACCTGCCGGTTATAAGTGTTCCGAATTTTGAATTTTCTTCTTTGGGGTTAACTAATTACGGAGAGTTTTCTATTGAAGATCCTATTACCTTTACAAATTTGTCTACCGGTAATGCGGTTACTTATTTTTGGAGTTTTGGAGACGGTGCAACATCAGCAGAAGAGCATCCGATGCACACCTATGCACAACCAGGAATTTATGATGTGCAGTTAACTGTTGAGTATCCTTATAGTTGTAGGTATACTCATACCATTACCATTACAGTTACCGAAGGTTATAATCTGGTGATTCCTACAGCATTCACACCGAATGGGGATAATATAAACGATGTCATGAAACCGGTTTTTAGAGGTATGAATGAGGTGGAAATGAGGGTTTACAACACATGGGGAAGCCTTGTATATTCTGAGAAAGGCCCCAATCTTACAGGATGGGACGGTACTATTAATGGTAACAAAGCAGAAAATGGAAATTATGTCATCGTGGTAAAAGCTACCGTATTTTATGGACGGATAATTGAACGAAACGGACCGATAGCACTTATTAAGTAGAAAAGAATGAAAAGAAAGATAATTACTTTTATAGCAGTAATGCTAGCCAGTTTGTTACATCCACAGGATCCTATTTTTACACAATCTTTTATGATCCCTGAAAGTTTAAATACAGGTTTTACCGGCTCACAAGAAACAACCAGGTTTGGAGCCGCATACAGGGTACAATGGCCAGGACTAGATTTTGGCATCAATACACAGTTTATATATGGTGACGGCTGGATAGAATCCATCAGATCAGGTATTGGACTAAGTATTATCAGGCATCAGGAATCAAATACAGGATATAATTTTACACAGATAAACTACAATCATTCTTTGGTTTTTCAGTTGAATTCTTTTTGGTATTTCAGGCCTAGTATTTCTGTTGGAGTAGGAATAAAAAGTTTTGGTTTTCAGAACTTACTTTTAGAAGACCAGATTAATATTTTTACCGGAGTTATCAATACCTCAACCATTGATCCTGCTTTACTGAATGAAAGAATAACATTTGTAGATTTCAGTACCTCTGTCTTGTTTAATAATGAGGATTCGTGGTTTGGTATTACCCTAAGACATTTGACAAAACCGGATATATCTTTTACATTTCAGGGAAATAATGCTCCGTTAAATATCTTTTTTTCAGCACATGCCGCATATAATCTCTCCAGAGATCTTATTCCTGTTGATAGAATTTTTGGAGGAGAAAGTAAATTGTACGGACTGTTTAATTATATGAAGCAAGGTCCGTTTAGTAGAATAGATCTGGGCGCTCAACTCGTATATGAAAACCTGTCTTTTGGAATGATAGCTGTTGCCAGTCCTGAAAGAGATACTACTCTTGACGATAGTTTAATTACTTCTGTAAATTTCCTTGTAGGATTGAAATGGGAGAAATGGAAGTTTAGTTATTCGCAAGATTTTACAACGAATGAAATAAGACAAACAGGAGGAATTTATGAAATAGTGGCCACCTATGACTTTGGAGATACCAGAAGACGTACGGCATGCCCTAAGATTTTCTGATTTGTTACCCCTGTCGATATTCAATGGATGTAAAATATTTAAATATTATTGATTATACTTAATTATGCCACTAATCCAGAAATTTGTATCTTATGATAAAGGTTAAGGTTATGAATTTACTGTATCCCTATGAGCAAGTAGGTATATGAAATTACCAAATAGGGTTATAATTTGATCCTATTTGTTTTTTTGATTTGCATGGTTAAAATTCTGCGGCAGTAGTTCGGTTAGTTTATATACCTTAAGTCCTGTATGACTTTGAGTACATAATATAACCACTGGTAGGGTTCTACCTTGTGTTTTTTACAAGTAGCAAAGAATGAATAGATCATTGCAGCACAGCTGCATACCATAATGAATTACACACCATCAGCAAGACCTGTTGGGTCAACAATACCAATAACATCTAATGTTAAATGACCAATATCAGTTGTTCCTTCTGCTATATCACCCAAACCTGAAGCCAATTTTGATTGTATCTCCATTCTTGCTTTTTCAGAATCAAAGCTAGGTTGGGGAGTACTCATTTTAAGTTGCAGGTTTTCATTATAAGCTTCTTGTACTTTTCTGGGTCCTCCGGTAAACTGATTTTGAATCCTTACAATCCCTTGAGCTAATGCAGATATTATTTCGTTATGGAATAATTCTTTTCCTTCAAGTTCTCCGCCTAATCCCAACTTATTTTCAGCAAAAGCATAAGGAGAATTATATGCATAATTTTGAGCAACTGGATCAATACTAATAAATCTATCTATTGCCGGATCACTAAAACGATATTTCCATTCATGCCAATTTAACCCTAATTCGTCATGCCATTCTTGACTTTGATAGGTTTTCTTTTTCTGTGCAATACTGTTACCATTAGGGCTGACTATATTATTATACCCACGATGACGTAATCTAAATGGCATGTAATGATTCTCTTGGATAATTTCATTTTGCGAGATATCCCCGATTCATCCGTATCCGTATAGCTTAAGCGGACATTGCCTAAGTGGTCTTTTATCTGACATACATATTCAAATGCATTTACGCATTTTTTTCTCCGGTTGCCTTTTTTTTAGACGGTATCTCTCCTAAGAAGAAAAAATTTTGATATGTGTGCTCGGTTGCTGTCATAGCCGGTATTAATATATAAAAAATTTCTGACGGGTGATTGGTTAATTGGTTGATTTGTTATTGGTAATTGGTAGTGAGTATTAAGTATTGAGAGGTGGCGGGGAACTTCCGTTTTAAAAAGATGAGGATTTATAGTGGAGCCGAAGCTAGGGAGGGCCCGGCTTTTTTTTGACAAAAAGGAACGCCCGAAGGGACCCTTTTTGGGCAAACAAAAGCGGCGCACAGAGGGGCGTAGCAAACACCTTTGATTCTGCTCGTATAGATTGTTTAAAGTTCTAAGTTTTAGGTTTTGAGTTTTTCTAAATCATTGATTATAAGCCTTATACTATCAATTTTTCTTATAGTGCTATCAATAAAATTTATGGTAGGTGGAGAGTTATTAAACAGATATAAAAGAACTTTAAATTTAAATCATTCGATAACGAATTCTACTTTTGGTAACTGTGATGAACATTCCAAAAAGTTACTCGCCTTTTTGCTCAATTAAATTGACTAAAATCTGTGTGATTTCAAATCGCTCTACGTACCGATATCGTAGAAAGAGCACACTAATAGATTTTACTCCATGAGCAAAAACCCATTCTCCAAAATCTTTGTCTTCTGTCAAAATAATACGAGGAGGGTTCTGTGAAACTTCTATGATTTCCCGATCACTAATTCCTCTGTTATTTTCATAGATTGAGTATATTTCAATATTTTTTTCTCGTAAAGCACCAATAATGGTTGAAGGAATATTTTCGTCTGCCAGGATCATGTTTTAGCTAACCAATTCTTCTTTGTCAGAAAGCCTTGCAAAAGCATAGTCAAGAGCAGCATAAATGGCTTCAATATCTAATCCATGTTGTTCTGCCAATTTCGCAATAGTAGCACTTTCGGAGAGTTTTTTCAAAACAAATTCCACAGAGATCCGAGTACCTTTTATCACAAGTTTTCCCAATAGAGTTTCAGGATTGGATACAATATGATATTGGTATTTTGCCATAGGCCAAAGGTAATATTTTATTTTACACAGGATATATCAAAAATCAATCCAATATAAAAGTTTCTATTTTCAGGGATTGCAAATTTGTTCTGTATTCCAGGTCAATAAATTCTTTTACATCTTCAAAGTCTGCACTGACAGCCTCAAAAGCAGTTTGTGGTTCATATACTGAGGATTGATAATCCAGTAATTTGTAAGTATGCTTGCTTTTTACTAACTTGTACTTCCAGTCGTTGAGGTTTGTATCCAAAATAGTTTTGTCGAATTAACCATTAAGATATTAAAAATCAATGATTTATACAAGTTTATTGTGTTGAAATTCAACTATTTAAACTTGTTTTTTTTATGTAATTCTCAACCCTTGATTCGCATGAGTACTTATAAAATAAACTACTATTTTAAATATCTGACAGCCATTTATACATTCAAACCTCAATTTGAACTCAACCTATATACAAGCTATTACAATTTCTCAATTAATATAGCGGTTTAGTTGACTTGTTAACACAATTTTAGTTTCTCTGTTATATTGTCTAATTTTAATATACTAATACAGGGTTCCCGTCACTGCATATGACCCCACCCCGGGATAGGGAGGCAATCCACAATCACTAACTATTCCCCACTTTCTATAATATTCTCGTTGCGCTATTATGAGTTCTTCTAGCTGTTCAAGAAAAATATCGATATCAATACTTGTCGAATAAGCTATATATCCGATAGGCCCCCCACAAGGTTTAACACCTACACCTGTAAAAGTCCATTCCGAAGCATCTGTACATGTTACGCTTGATGCTAAATCTTGGATTTTGTTATGTAACTCAATTAAATATTGCTGATCTTGTTCTTGAGTTGATTCATTATTATCACTGCAAGAAAAGTACATTCCGATTAGGAAAAAGATTCCGATACATTTTAACTTTCTCATGATTTTATGTTAAGATGTTCAACTGTCGACTTGGTTTTGTAAAATTATACATAAATATAACGAAACTGCTTTTCTATAAGATACAGAAAAAACAAAAAGGTTGCGTCAAATAATTATATTTTTGTATTTATATGCAACATGAAATTTTTGATATCCGCACACCTAAAGAGTTTACAGATTGCGCATTTCGTATTTTTAGATATCAGTTTGAGTATAATTCGGTATATCGCTCTTTTTGTGATTTATTATGTATACATCCGTCAGATATAAAAGAAATTGCTGACATTCCGTTTTTACCAATTCAATTTTTCAAATCACATGCTGTCGTTTCTTCTCAGGATACTATTCAAGAAATTTTTACGAGCTCCGGAACTACCGGAAATAATCTTAGCAAACACTTAGTAACGGATATTTCCTGGTATAAAAAAAGCTTCTTAAAGGGATTTGAATATTTCTATGGAGGTATTCAAGACTATACTATTTTGGCTTTATTGCCTAATTATTTGGAACGCGACGGATCATCTTTGATTTATATGGTAAATGAGTTGATTTTAAAAACAAAAAACGAAAAGAGCGGGTTTTATTTAAATAATACGGATGATTTGATTCGAAATTTGACAGCACTGGATGAAAGCGGGCAAAAAATAATACTTATCGGGGTCTCTTTTGCGTTACTTGATTTGGTAGAAAAAGAGCAATTTAATTTAAAAAATACAGTCGTCATGGAAACAGGAGGAATGAAAGGCAGACGAAGGGAAATGACACGTATCGAATTGCACTCCATATTACAAAAAGGGTTTGGAATCTCTGAAATCCATTCGGAATATGGTATGACAGAATTGTTGAGCCAGGGATATTCCAAAGGGAAAGGGCTTTTTGAATGCCCTCCCTGGATGCACATTTTGATTAGAGATACCGAAGATGCTTTGACGCTTCAAAAAACGAGTCAGACGGGAGGGGTTAATATTATTGATTTGGCAAATTACAATTCGTGTTCTTTTATTGCCTCTCAGGATTTGGGAAAAATACATGATAAAGGGCAATTTGAGATTATGGGGCGTTTTGATCATTCGGATATCAGAGGATGTAATTTATTAGTTCTGTAAAATGTAATTAACAAGCTCATGAATCGACTACGTACAAAAACTAATAAAAATGAGATTATTTTTCACCGTTGCTTTTTTTACAATTTCGGGTATTTTATTTTCACAACAAATAGATTATAATACTAAAAAAGGCTATCTCGCAATAGGTTATGATGTCGTTTCTTATTTTGTTGACAATAAGCCTGTAAAAGGGAATAAGAAGTTTCAAGCGATTCACGATGGGGTAAAGTTTAAATTTTCTTCTGAAAAGAATTTAGCACTTTTCAAAGCTAATCCAGGCAAATATATTCCTCAATATGGAGGATATTGTGCTTATGCCATGGGAGCTAAAGCGACAAAAGTATCTATTGATCCGGAAACTTATGAGATCAGAGATAACAAATTATATCTGTTCTATAATTCCTGGGGAAGAAATACATTAAAAATATGGACAAAGACAGGGCCGGAAAAGCTAAAAGAACAAGCGGATAAAAACTGGGCGGAGATCAATAAATAAAAGTACCGGCATTTTCTTATCCCAGATCAAAGCCTATATCTTTTCGGTAATTCATTTTTTCAAATGAAACTTTATCTATACCGGCATACGATTTGGCTAATGCTTCTTGCATGGTATCTCCAAGCGAGGTAATTGCCAATACTCTGCCTCCGTTGGTTTGTACTCTATTTTCTTTCCAAGTTGTTCCGGCATGGTATACAATAGCATCCGTAATTGCATTTAAACCGGAAATCTCTTTCCCTTTTTCATATGCTTCCGGATATCCACCCGAAACCAACATCACTGTAGTTGCTACCTGTGCAGTTACTTCATATGATTTTTCGTATAATGTTTGATTTGCTACCCCGTCCAACAAATCATATAAATCGGAAGTAATTCTGGGCAATACCACTTCTGCTTCCGGATCTCCCATTCGTACGTTATATTCGACAACAAAAGGGTTTTCGCTTACATTCATCAGGCCTATAAAAATAAATCCTCTATAATCGATACCTTCTTTTTGCAAGCCATCGATTGTCGGTTTTATGATTTGTTTTTCTATTTTATTTAAAAAATCCTGATCTGCGAAAGGAACCGGAGAGATCGCTCCCATTCCTCCGGTGTTTAATCCCGTATCTCCTTCTCCTATCCTTTTATAATCTTTTGCCGAGGGAAGTATTTTATAGTGTATCCCATCTGTGAGTACAAATACGGATAATTCAATTCCGTCTAAAAATTCTTCAATAACTACTGCTGAGGAGGCTTCCCCAAATTTTTGTTTGGAAAGCATTTCTTCCAGTTCTGATTTTGCTTCTTCCGGAGAATGTAATATCAATACTCCTTTTCCTGCTGCCAAACCATCTGCTTTTAACACGTATGGTGGATTTAATCTTTCTAAAAATTGTTTTCCTTCTTGTAAATTTTCTGAGGTAAATGACTGATATCCGGCTGTAGGGATATGATATTTCTGCATAAATTGTTTGGAAAAGTTTTTGCTCCCTTCTAGTAAAGCCCCGTCTTTTTTAGGGCCAATTACGGCGATGTTTTTTAATTCGTCATCAGCCAGAAAATAATCATGGATTCCTTTTACCAAAGGGACTTCCGGTCCTACAACTACCATATGTACATCATTTGCCAAGACTATTTTCTTAATAGCTGCAAAATCTGTGGGGCTAACATTTATATTCACCCCCAATTCTTGTGTTCCGGCATTTCCCGGAGCAATAAATAATTGATTTATTTGGCTGCTTTGAGATAATTTTAAGGCAAATGCATGTTCTCTGCCACCGGAACCTAAAATAAGAATATTCATTAGTTATTGTATTTGGTTTGCAAATATACACTGCTAGATTATTTTTATACCGGTTATTATTTGAAATTACTGTAAGAGACCTTTGCAAAATAGGGATATATTCCGTATTTGGATTGATTTGGCTTCAAATTTCTTCCTTCTCGAAAATTTTAAATCCTCAAAACCAACAGGTTATTCCGGTTGAAAATGTTCTTCGGGCGTCGAACTTTTTTGTCAAATCAATTCTGCAAAGGTCTCTGTAAAAGAAAATGATGATTTTTTTCTTTATTGGAATTAGAAAAATAAAGCATAGCCTTAATTACGGTTTCTTTTTATAGTGGACAAAAAAGGGGAAAGAGCATTTTATTACGCTAATTTCAAGTGATAACTGGTATTATAGTTCAGTATCCCCATTTATTAAAATACCTGATAGCAGAAATAGTATGCCTAAGGAGTAAGCCGATATTTTTGTATGAGCTTTTTCTCAGAACATGTTTGATTTCTTCCTTTGGATAGTACATTTTTTTCTTCCCGATTTGATCGATTCTCTTACAGATATCTACATCTTCCATATACAAAAAGTAACGTTCATCAAAACCTCCCAATTTTACTAAATCTTCCGTTTTGTACAGATGAAAACAGCCGGTCAAATACTCAACAAAAAAAGGCACACTTATATCTATGTCCTTGTATTCTCCTCTATTTATTTTTCCTGAAAAGAAAGGTCGTAAAAAAGGTATTCTTCGTGCTACTAATTCTCCTATCGTTGGAAATCTTCTACATGAGTTTTGAAACGAACCATCCGGGAAAAGTACTCTGGGGGCTATCATTGCCAAATCCGGATATGATGTTAACGTTTGTATTAGTTCTTTAAATATAGTGGGTTGAAAAACGACATCGGGATTTAATATTAAATGGAAATAAGACGCTTTTTCTATTCTACTGATTGCTTTATTATGTCCGGCTCCGAATCCAATATTTTTGTATATCGGAATATATTCTGTAAATGGCTTGCTTTCATACTCTTTATAACTACCATCTTCTGTATTGTCAACCAGATATAGTTTTTTAGTATATTCTGTAATACTTAGAAAAGAATCAATAGTGGTATTTAAAATCTCCGTATCTTCATTAAAAAGGACAATAGAAGCAGTAATGTCAATTTTGCTTTTCATCTGCTAATATGCCTTTTCTTCACCTTTAAAAAGGTTAAAAATGGTCTTAAGTACAATTTTAACATCCAGAAAAAAAGACCAGTTTTCTATATAAAAAATATCTAATCGAATTCGGTTTTTGATATCTGATTTCTTTTTTATCTCTCCTCTATACCCGCTTACTTGTGCCAAACCGGTAATTCCCGGTTTCATAATATGTCTCTTCAAATAATCTTCTACTTGTCTCTGATACTCTTTTGAAAGGCTTTCCAAATGTGGCCTTGGGCCCACTATACTCATATCACCTAATAGCACATTGAAAAACTGAGGCAACTCATCCATACTCGTTTTTCTTAAAAATGCTCCTATCTTAGTGACTCTTGCATCGCTCTTTGTTGCGTGTACTTTATCGGACAGTTCATTTATTTTCATAGATCTGAATTTATAACATACAAAATGTTGCCCGTTTAGGCCTTCTCTATATTGTTTGAAAATAAATGACCCTTTTGATTCTAACTTTATCAATATCCATAGTACAGGTATTAGCCAGGAGAGAATACCTATACAAATACACAATGAAAACAAGATATCAAATACCCTTTTGATATAAAAATTTTCGGCAAACTCAAAAGGTAATTTTTTTACATTAAGTACCATTAATGTGTCATCATAAAATTCAATTTCTTGGTTTCTACTATAAAATGCGTCAAGGCTTGGCAGTAGTTTTAATACGATGCTTTTTTCACTTGCAAATCTTTTGAGTTCATTTATTTTTTCTTCATTTATTTCTGATAAGCAGCAATATATTTCGTCTATTTCATTTCGGTTTATAAATTTAATGTATTCTTTTTTAGTCCCCAGATAATCAGGATTTTTGTACACTCTATCGGCAAAGAATCCTAAAAATTTATATCCGAAGTTGGCCTTACTTTTAAAAATTTTAATGATTTTTTTTGCAGAATCGTCATATCCTATAACGATAGTTGTTTTGTAGTTTTTTCCGTGTGAACGGTATTTATTTAATAGAAAATATCCTAGAAACTTAAAAAAAGTTACCCCAATTACGATAGCAACCAGAATTAATAACTGGTTATTAATAATGACACCTTCTCTAAAAATTCCAAAATAAGCGAAATAGCCAAGAATAAAAATAAGAAATTGACTGACTAATAATGTGATGATTCTTAGCGCATTTGTAAATCTATATACTTTATAAAATCCTGAAAAATAAGATGTTATCAACCAAAATAAGGAGATATAAGAAAGAAAATAAAAGTTAAAAAATTCTTTATCGGAAATATAATAGATTACAAAGTTAATCACTAATATGTCTATGAATACCTGTAAAGGTCTTATTAAGGGAGAGTATCTTTTTTTCAATTATTCGGTTTTAACAGTTGATCTATTTTTGACTTAAAATACAATAAAAACTGACCTTCAGCAAATTTTTTTGCATGAGTTTGAATCCATGATGTATCAAATTGATGCGTTATAGTTTCAAAATAATCAATAGCATTTTGCAAAGATTTGTTTGTTTGCTTATCAAAGAAAACGCCTGAAGATTGTGCTATATTCTCTCTATTTTCTATAACTGTTTCCAGAGCTCCTCCTTTTTTATATGCAATTACCGGAACTCCATGAGCCATTACTTCGAGAGGGATCATTCCAAAATCTTCTTCTCCCGGAAAGAGCAATGCCACAGAGCTATAAATAATCTGTCTTAATTCTTTCCAGTTTACTTCACCCATAAAGGTAATATTTTCCCTGGCTTTTTTCATTAATTTTTCTTTTTCCGAACCTTCTCCCACAACCATTAGTTTTTTTCCATTTTCATTAAAAGTGTCTATAAGCAAATCAATCTTTTTATAGGGCGTAATAGCTCCAAAACTCAAATAAAATTCTTTTTTATGATGTAGTGGTTTATGATCCTGAAAAAGAGTTTCTGAGATAGGCGGATATACTACTTTCGATTTTCTATTGTAATATCTGGCAATCCTTTTTGATACATTTTTTGAGTTACTAATATATATATCTACATGATCAACGGTTTTTTTATCCCATAAACGGAGTCTTTCCAAAAGAAAACTCATAAATGGTCTTATGATAGGGTTAACTGAGTCCAGATAGACTTGTTTGTGGCTCCAACAATAGCGCATAGGGGAATGAACATAGCAAAGATGAGGAACTTTATATGTATTTTTAATTCCCTTTGCAGGGCCGGATTCGGAAGATATAATCAGGTCATATTTTTGCTTTAATTTTAGTGATTTTATCCCTAGCGGATATAACGGAAATATTTTTTGATAGTGTTTTCTTAAAAAACGGGTATTTAGAATAGATGTATATACTTTCTGTTTACTTAGATAGTTTCCGTAGCTATCTTTATCATAAAATAACGTATAAATATCCGCATCAGGATATAGCTTTAAAATAGATTCGATCACTTTTTCTCCTCCTCTTCTTGTTATAAACCAGTAATGAATAATTGCTACTTTCATCTAATTTTTTACCATCTTTCTTGCTAGTAAATAAACTTTGAAAAAAATCATTGCCAATAGATAAACAAGCAATGTTATAAATATTTGAGCTCTTAAAAAATTAAAAACCAACAACATAATATTACAAAGAATAAACATAACCACAACAGGCTTTAAATACGGATTACTTATCTCTTCTGAAAAAACAGCTTTTTGAATCACCCCAAATAAAAACATGATTCCTAATGAGAGCCATTTAAAATCGACATAAAGCCCTCCAAAAAAAGTGATGTATGTTTCTCTCTTTGTCGGGTTTTTTAATGTGTTCAGAGGAATATTTGAAACTCCCAACTTATTAAACATCTTAACGATAATATATAAATTATACAATCCATATTTTGCCGTATGTGTGGGCTTTTGCCGGATGACATGATCAAATTCAAAAACCCCGTGTGTAATATATTGCCCTACATGGCAATAAAACAATAGCCCGTCTTTAATTCTATTATCAGTATCAGATGACAAATAATTTTTCGTTTTATCATTTAAAGGGAGTAAATCATTGTAAGGAGCTTTTATCACCCTTTTGTAATATTTCACAGATTTTTCACTAATTCTTTCTTTAAGAATATACTGAGAACCAAAAATTAAAAACACAGCTATTGAAATAAGTAAGAGTACTCTTTTAATATCTATTTTAAATCTTTTGTTTTGGACAATAATAGAAATTCCTAAAATAAGAACCGGTTCCAGAATTAACCTTCTGGATCCTCTTAAAAAGCCTTCAGTAACAGGTATTAAAAATAGGAGTAAGCAAATAAGCAATAATTTTTTATTATTTTTTTCAGAAAGTTTATAAAATATATAAGGCACGAAATATAAAAACCTAAAAACGGAGAAAAGTCCAATTAAAAGAGAAAAATTTTCCTCCTTAGCAGCATTAATTTTATTTTGTCCTATAGAGTTATAAAATGACAATTCTCTCAAATGGAACAAATCAAAAAACCTAAAAAAAAATGACATTATAACAATGATTATGATAAAATAAAGAAAAATGTTAATATTCTCTTTTTTCAACGCTCTTTTAAAAAGTGATTTTTTTTTCCTTTTTTTATAAAAGAAATATCCGGAAACGAATACTAAATAGTTAAGAGTAATGAATATTAAGACTTGATTAGATAAAGGTCTAATTATTTTAACCGGAGTGGTTAACAAAAAGAAAAACCATAGCATAATTCCTAAAACTATTGATGTTAAAAAGAGATTCTTTTTAGATTCTTCTAACAAATTGTGTATATTAAAAAAACTATATAATCTCTTTTGTTTCATCCTGCGCTAAATAAATAGAGTAATTCAAAACAAAAGCAAACAAAATCACTCCCCACTGCCTACTTAAGATACTTTCGGTTAGGCTAAAAGAACCTATAATTAACCAACAAAAAAGAACAAAATGAGCTTTCTTTTTAACTAATTTTTTCAACAAAAGAAATAGCATCACAAATAACAATAATACTATTAAAAGGCCATGATGTAGTATTAATTGTAAATATTGGTTATGAGCATTAAACCATATAACTTCTTCAAAACCAAATGATTTATAGGAATCATTTAACTTTCTTTGGGTATCTCCAACACCGTAACCAATCCATGGTGATTTCTTAATTAGATAAATACTTCCTTTCCATATTTTTTCCCGAAAAGAGATTCCTGAAAAGGGGTTTTCACTGATTTCCATATCAGTTATTTCGTAATACGTATACAAGATTCTATCTCTTGCAAACTTATTGGAAAAACCAATGATAGTTAATAATAAAACTGTCGAAAAAATTACTATAAATGCCTTTCTTCTGTTAATTACATGGTTGAGTTTATAATAAATAAATGGTGGTAAAACTAATATAGACAGTGCAATTGCCATCCTGGAACTTAACAGAATAAGGGATAAAAAAAGTACAGGCACAAAAATCATCAATACTTTGCTCTTTCTGTTTTCCAAAAACTCTAATACAACTATATAAATGCTAATGAGAACATACATGGAAAAATAAATATGATGTGGGATATATTTTAAAAAGAGTGCAACACCTCTTCCGTAATCATATCTGGCATCTAATACCACAATATCATATAAAAAACGAATCAACCCGTAAATCAAAACTGTTATTATACCATAAAACAACCATTTAAATAATCTAAATTTCTCCAGTTTTATATTCGATTGCGCATATGAAAAAATGAAAGGGAAGATTATAAAAGAAAGGTATAAAATGAGTTTTTCTTCTGCCTCTTTATTATTAACACTTAAAAAAAATGAGAGGAGTTGTGCCGCAAAAAACAAGATGGATATTCCATAAAACCTAATATTCTTCAATGTTCTAACTTTCAAAATCTTATATGTAAAATAAGCTGAAGTTATTATTAAAATTATGGAGTTTAACTTCATTGAGACAGGAAGGGTAAATAATACAAGCCCAATACATATTTCATCTAAGTTTATTTTTCTATTTCCTATCATTTTTTCTTAAAAAAGTAATTTTTAAAACGGCTCTTTTATTCTTTGTTCTAATTGTAAGTGCACATATAAACATAAATATAACTGTAATGAAAAAGAATAAAAACATAGAACTTCCATTTTCATAAAAAGGAAGTACTAATATTTTAAACATCCAAAATACCATAATATAATAAATGAAATTGTCTCCAGAATATTTCTTGATAAAAAGGTGAATCAAATATACTAATATTCCAAATAAAATTGGCAGTAAGACAATTCCCACAAGTCCAAAATTTATATACGCTTCACCAATATATGTCGAACGCATTCCTCCAAATTCATCCGGATTTTGATTAGAAATTATTGAGGTATACCTCATATAATTATAGTTCGCTTTTAGTGCATTAATTTTTGTCGGGATAAAACTAAAAAATCCAGCTATATATGTTTTCCCATACAGAAAACCATAATCATTATTATTAAAGAAAAAAAGGACTCTTGTTAATTCTCTTACGGAAACAAAAAAAGAAGTCGATAAAGTCATCAACGTATGTTCTAATGATAATTCACCTCTGAAAATCTCCGAAAAATTTCTAGACAAACCTATAACAATTACTGACGTTGAACCTAAAAACACTAGCTTCAATAAATGTCTTTTATAAATCAAATACGCTATAAGTGATATAAAAATAGGATAATATATCTGCCCTCTTTTAGCAGTAAAAAACAATGTTATGAAAATAAAACCGAGTTTTAAAAACTTTTTATTAATCAATAATTTGAAAAAAGATATCCTTTTATAAGAGCTTAAGAAGTAGTTTATTTGTAGAAACAGTATTGTTGAAAATGCATTGATAGATAAGGTATAAAAAGGCCTATAAGGTATAAAGTCTTCTAGTCTGTCCTGAAAGTATTTGGAAATAAATGTTTTGTCTTGGAATACGGGAATATAAATATCAATGAAAACAATATAAAGCGGTATTGACAATAAAATAATTATGATCCAAGATATATCTGCTACAAAAAGTTTCTTGAATCCATTGTCCGCAGATTTCTTTAACCTGTATTCTTTAAAAAAAAACTGAAGTAAGAAAAACGTAACTAGTAAAATATAAAATCCTATTCTTAAGTATTTTATACTAAGATTGATATAACTTAAATCTTCAAATCTAATCCATTGAGCACTATAGCGAATCGAATTTTCCCCTACATAAATTCCAATCATTATATAAAAGAGGGTTATAGTGCATAGGTTGATAATCTTTTTAGAAACCAACAGGTTGCTAAATATTATATATGCTATAAATGCGAATAACATTAATTTCTTTTAATTCTATTTATCTTTTACCGATAATTTTTTTTATACAGTTAGAAAATTCTGTGATATTTTCAGGTGCCATCACTTTTTCTTTCGTATCTAATTTCGCTACGTTAAATTCAAAAGGGTACGATTTTTTCTTTAAACAGTCTATATAAAATGTTAATCTTTCATTGTAATTTTCAAAATATTTTTCAACATGAAAACTCTTCTTCATTATAAGTTGGATTGTTTTTCTTATTTCTTCATAGGATCTTACTTTAAAGGTTAATCCCGAATCATTATAAAAAACATTTCCAAGTAATATTGCCGGTTTTTTCAACATCAAAGATTCTAGCCCGACAGTACTAGATAAATTAATTGTTCCTTGAGATTTTTTTATCAATTCAAACACATTCTCCTTATAAGAAATGAGTTTAATATTAGGGTGCTTTTTCAATTCCTTGTAAAACTTTCTGGAATGCTGACCTAATGCACTCTTATGTTCCTTCACATAGAGAAATATATTTGGAGGCAATAATTTAGAAACATTAATTATTGTGTTTTTTTGATTAACGTCGAATGGAGATAGTATTAAAGTACTTGCCTCAGGCTGCATATGAAGTGGAAAAATAAAATACGAGTCTTTGTAATTTATCTTATCAAAGATTTTGTTGTGGAAGAAATTTATATTCTTTGCTTTTATAATTTTTTTGAACCTAAAGTTACTCAATAGAAAAGGGTTTCGAGTAAACAAATCATATTTATGCCTATTTGAAAAATAATACCTTTTAAATCTGATGAAAAACTCTTTAAGAAAAATGAATTTAAGACTCGAGGAATTTATTGCATTCCCCATATAATTGGGTTGTTTTGGTCTATCAACAAATTTACTGATAGATTCATACATGTGCTCTGTTATTTCTTTTTGCTGAAAATCTTTATAGCATTCCAAGACCTCATCAAAAGTATTAACCACATCAAAAGATACTGCAGTACGATTTTCTATACGGATGCCATAAAAGGAAACATGCTTTACACCTAACCTCTTCGCAACTTGAAATGATACTAAATTGTATGTATATGCTATCCCTGTAGTAAAATAATAATTTACTCCTCTAGAAAATAAATCTTCAAAAAATAAATATGTGTATACTAGCATTTTCTTCTGATAAGCTCTTGGTTTTTCAATCAAATAACGATCACAAGCATACATATTGAAGTTGTCGTACGTTTTTGATATCCTTAATATCTCTGAAGTGATATCTATTTTTTTTGCATCTAATTCATCAAAAAAGTGAAGTCGATTAACACAAGCCAAAGCTTGCGATTCTTTTAACCACCTATTACCTTCCACAACCCCAATAATTTCTTCTTTTTGTTCAAGGGTTCTCTTTTTCAGAAGTTTTACTCCTTTAATAAACAATGGAGCTTCATCATTAATTAAATCAAATACTATCATTTTCTGTACTAATCTTTTGTAAACTAAAAAAAAACTTTGCCATAAATATCACAATAAATGAAAAAAGAGTAGCAATTGAGGCTCCATAAATTTCATACTTAGGGATCAATATTAAATTCAGTATAATATTGCAGGACATACTTGTAATTGCTATTTTTAATAATAAATAATCTCTTTTTTTCGCGTATAAATCATAATGAAACACATTTGACATTACAAGGAAAAAAACACCAATTAACAATATGTTGTATGTGCTAATATAATTTATAAATGATGGTTTCTCTAAAAACTCAAAAACAAAGGGGGCTAGAAAATAACTCCCTAATACCAAAACAATTGTAATTGCCAATAAGTTTTTAAAAAAATTATTCTTTAAGTTTTTATAGATGTTTTTATCAGAAAAAAATTTAATCATTTTAGGGTATGTTACCATAATGATTCCACTAAATGTAAAAACATCAATTGCATTAATAAATTGCGAATAAGTGGTATAAACACCTACGAGATTCTTTCCATGATAAAAATCTATCATAAATCTATCGGAAAACTGAATTACTAAAAAAGATAAAGAACTCATAAAAAATATACTTGAACTTTTTATTCCTTTCAAAATCCATGATATGTTGGGTTTATAAAACTTTATATTCTTAATTTTCAATAATCTCTTTATGTATATCAATCCTATTAGCAAAGAAAACCATGAAAATAAAGACCAAATGAGAATGTATCTGAAAATATTTATTTCATTGTTTAAGAAGAAAAAATCGAACAATATATACCATATCCATAAACCTGATTTTACGAAGAAAAAAAAGTTTCCAACTAATGATTTTTCTAATGTAGTTAAAAGCCTAAATAGTTCTTGACCTAAATGTTCAGAAATCAATAAAATTATAAAAAGTACAAGGTATTTTATTTCTATAAAATTAAATCCAAAAATGATTGCTAATGAGAGTGGCATTAACAATAAATAAAGTGATAAATGAAAATATAGTTGATCTCTTATCTTGGGGATAAAATTATTTTTAATCTGTATTATCTCTCTCATATTGAAAACATAAAAATCGAATCCTAAAAAATAAATTAAAAAAGCAATGGCAGTAATTAACATACCGTATACTCCTAAATTTGTTTCATCTATAGAATACCTTCCTAAAAAAAAAACAAAAATAAACTTCGAAATTAATGTAAGTCCTCTAAAGCTAATATTTCCAAAACTAACTTTATTCATCAAATTCAAAATTTTTAATAAAACCCAATTTTAAAGGTGTTCCTCTTTTTATATCATCATCAAAAATTTTTCCTAAAATTTCATTATAAAACTTAGGATGCAAACCATAACCTGGTCGTATAGAACGAATATTTTTTTCTGTTATCTTATCTCCTTTTTTCACATCTTCCACTACAAATAAGGATCGCGAAAACTTCCTGTTATTTATTACTTTTTCAGATAATTCATACGAGACTTTTCCTAACATTTTCTCGGTATTTCTAACTGCATTTACCATCTCTGCAAACTCTTTTTCATCAAGAGAAAAATCAGCGTCAGGACCTCCAATAGATTTATCTAAAATAAAATGCTTCTCGATAATTTTTGCTCCCAAAGTTACAGCAACAGACGGAGCTAATGAACCATAAGTATGGTCTGAAAACCCTACTTCTACATTAAATCTCTCTTTTATATCTGGGATTGTTTTCAAATTTGCTAATTCTAATGGAGATGGGTAAGAAGAGGTACATTTTAACAATGCTATATTATGATTTCCAACTTCACGACATGTATTCACAGCCAATTGCACATCTTTTTCATCAGCAATTCCTGTTGAAATAATAATAGGCTTCATTTTGGAGGCAGCATATTTTATTAAAGGAATATCTTGAATTTCAAAAGATGCTATCTTATATGCTGGGACTTCCATTTTTTCTAAAAAATCAACTGCCCGAATGTCAAAAGGAGAAGAAAAACAAATTAACCTTTCTTCTTTAGCTACTTCAAAAAGTTGTTGATGCCATTCCCAAGGAGTATAAGCTTCTCCGTATAATTCATATAAGGTTTTACCATCCCATAAAGTTCCTTTATTGATTTGAAAATATTCATTATCACAATCAATAGTCATAGTATCCGGTGTATATGTCTGGAGCTTTATTGCATCGGCTCCCACTCTTTTAGCAGCTCTTATTGTTTCTACAGCTACTTCCAAACTCCCATTGTGATTTGCTGATAGTTCTGCGATAATAAAAGAGGGTGAATTTCCACCTATATGTTTATTTCCTATTTTCATAAATCTGTATTCTAATTAATATTCCTAACCAAGCAGAATGCTTCTGCATAGTTTTTACCAACTACGATTCCCCACCTTTTTGCTAATGTTCTTAAAGCTTCTGGAGATCTTGGATGTGGAAAAATTCTTTTTTCAAACTCATAACTTTCCATACCTTTGATTTTTGCTTTCAAATTTTCTTCAGACACCTCAATAAAAAGGTTTGGAATAAAATGACGTGGATCTATTGATGCTCTCCATTCTGTGCTAGAGGGAGTTTCAAAAGTAATAATCGTGGTCACTTTTTCTCGCTTCATAGGTCGAATGGCAGTAATAACCGCTTCAAATGTTCTCTGATGATCTATATTCAAATCTCCTCCATGATGTGTGAAAATTACTTCAGGGTTAAATTCGTGTTTTTCTTTTTCTACAATTTTAATAATTTCAAGTAAATCAATAGCATCAAACCTATTATCTGGAAAGTCATGAATTCTTACAGAATGATACCCAATAGATTTTCTAGCATTTTCAATATTATTTCTATGACTTTCCAATTCTTTTTCCCAAAGATCGATATCTCTTTGATCGGATCGAGAAGTAATTCCTTCTCCTAAAATAACAACTCTGATTGTACAGTCAAATTCTGTAATTAAACGATTCATACTTGCTCCCAAACCCAATAATTCATCATCTGGATGAGCTGCTACAACTAATATTTTTTTATTTCTTAATGATTCTAACATCGGCTAAAATTATTTTATCTGATTCTATTGAAGCTCCGCTAAACTCAAGTTTTAAGTATTCTGTTTCCAGAAATGCTTTCGGATACCCTTTTGCATCTAACATTCTTATATAATTATATATTACTTCAGGTTGGTCTAAGTTTCCAATATCTCCTTGTTCTGGTTTTCTTCTTTTAAAAAAAGTAGGAATTCCTTCTTGATTTTTTGGTTCAGGGTTTTCTATTATTATTTCTTTAATCATTTCCGCAATCACATCATTAGCTCTTAAAAAAATCTCTTCTGCTGTTCCTAATAAATTTAACTCTTTTTTTAAATATATTGGCCCTTCATCAATTCCTTTTGTAACTCTTAACGCAGATATTTTTGTTTCTTTGTGCCCTCTTATAATTAAATTCTGTAATGGACTTCCGCCTCTACCATAAGGCAAATCAGTCATGTGAAAAACAATACATTCAAAATTTGAAAAAATTTTTTCTGGAATAATATAAGACCAATGAGGGATAAAGATTTTTTTTGGTTCTACCTTTTTTAAAAATTCATACGTAAATTCTCCGCGAGTTTTAATTAATATCCAATTGCTATCCGGAAAAATATTTTCACAATACTCTTTGAGTGTTTTATTCCATTTTTTTTCTGATAAAATTACAAAATTATTCATTCTCTTTGAAGATTTTAAGTATATACTTTACATCGTTCTTATAAAAAAATGCAGGGTATCTCTCGTTATCACAAATTCTTAATAAATTAAATTGTTTATCAATACTTGAGCGAATATCTAATTCGCTATCTTTTGCTGTTCTTCTCTTATAAAAACTTTCTTCTCCGAATTGTTCTCTACCTGTTATACTTGGATATTTTTTTATGAATTCAAGTATTAATTTATTTGTAATAATTCCTTGTTGATGTTTTATTTCAGTCAACAATTCGTCTCCTTTTAAAATGATAAAATCTTGTAGATATATTTTCCCCGAATCTACTTTATCAGTAGCTTCAAAAAGCGTTACAGGAATCTTTGATTTCCCTTCCAGAACTTGCCAAGTAACTGGAGACCATCCTTTACCTTTTGGTAAATTACTTTCATGAACTACTAAATTATATGTATTCAATTTTAACTTTTTGAAAACCTTCTCACATGCTAACAAACACAAAACATCTCCTTCTTTCACTTTTTCGTGATCATCAACAAGAAGAACACGGTAACTTGGATAGCGCAGTTTTAAATCTTCTTTTAGTTTATGAACATAGGGGATTATCCATGATTTTGGGTTGTCTGTTAATAATTGGATTTTCATTTCATAATGCTTTGATTAAAGACAAAAATCGTTCTTTTTGTTGACCATCAAAAAGGGCATATTGATTTTTTATCTGCTCTTCATATTTTTCTTTAGGGTACTGAAATATTTCATTAATTTTTTTTGTAAAATCATTTACGGAGTAGTTTTTAAGGTTACCCCCTTCAAATATCACATTTTTTTCTACAAACCCTTTATAAATCAATTCTTGATTGTCTACAAAATACCCTGAAAGAATTGGCATTTTCACACTACATAATTCATAACAAATAGTGCTAGAAGGAACAATTCCAAAATTACTTTTTTTCATGATATGCAATAATTCTAATTCGTTCAAATTAGAATGCAAAGTAAGTATATTTTTATTGTTTTTCACTAGATCATATATCGCATTGTGTTTATATGATGCCCCTAGAATTATGTGGATTTTTTTAACATTTGAAAACGTTAATAAAGCTTGTGTTGATTTATATGTTAAATCAAAAAAATCTGCCCCACCAAAACAAATAAATACAGAGTCAATTTTTTTAATTTGTTTTTTCTCTTGAGCTACTTTTAAAAACTCTGGTCTTAAAATTGCATAAGACAAACCTAAAGCTAATTGTGTGTATTCTTGTTTACAAAAATGACTCGGTTTTACATAAGGTGAATGATTTACAACACAGTCTGCATATAGCGTTTCAATAGCTAAATCATCAATGTAAATTAATTGAAATCCTAGCTCTTTTATTCGTTTTTGATAGGCCGATGTGTATTCATAACCATCAGCAATTATAATTAGTTTTGGATCTTTGTAACATTCAGACAGCCACTTAGGTTCATCTAAAATTGCTAATTCCTTGGGTATTATCTTTATATTATAAGAATCGGGTATTATTTCTGTTGCAGATGTTTCTCTTGTTACAAAGTCATAATTATAGTACTCTTTATATATTTCTACAAGTGCAAACAATCTATATAAATGACCTAGCCCAATCTTTTCATTTCCATCAGCTCTAAATAATATTTTCGTCTTCATCAATTTTTATTTTATACTTCAACTCTGCTAATTTCCAATCTGTTTCATTATCAATGTCTTGTGCTTCTAGCTCACTAATTTCTATATAGCTAGTATTTGATGTCCAAAGTTTTTTCTCTTCTAAAAATTTACTAATATGAAAACTGTAAAATTGCCCAGCGTCATGAAATGATGGTATTAAATCTTGTGATCGTTTAGACATATTTTCACTATTTATCATTGCGATTCTATGTTCTTTATCAATTCGCATAGCTCTCTGAATTGGAAAACTATATCTTAATATCGGGAAAACACAATCGAATTTTCCAGAAATTAATTTTTCTATAGATTGTTTAATTAGTTCTTGAGTAATAAATGGGGAAGTTGGATAAATACATGAGCAATAAGTAAATTCCTTTCCTAATTCTTTGTATTTCTTTATAACTTCTACCAACACATCTGCTGTAGTTGCAAAATCATTAGAATTGTCGTCACTTCTTAAAAAGGGAATTTTAGCACCATATGCCATTGCTATTTTCGCAATTTCCTCATTATCCGTAGAGACCATTACTTCGTCAAATAAATTACTTTGTATGGCTGTCTCTATCGAATACGCTATGATAGGTTTTCCTAAAAAGGGTCTGATGTTTTTTCTCGGTATTCTTTTACTCCCCCCTCTTGCTGGTATGATAGCTAACATCTTACTCACAAACAAAAGATACTACTTTTTCTATAATAAAGTCTTGTTCTTCATCAGTTAATGTTGGAAACATTGGTAAACTTAGACAATGTGCATAATAATTTTCTGCGTTGGTCAAATTAGTATTATCATACCCCATTTCCTTGTAATACGGTAAGGTATAAATTGGAATGTAATGAACCTGAGCATAAATTTGATGTTCTCGTAAGTAATCGTACAGTCCTTTTCTATTTGCTATTTCTATAACAAATAGATGGTGTGCATTGTACATTCCAGAAGGTAGACTCTGAAATTTTACGATGTTATGAAATGCTTTTTTATACTTTTCTGCAATTTGATTTCTTCTAGTAACGCCTGTGTCATTTTTTGCTAATTGTGTTATTCCTAATGCCGATTGTATGTCTGTTAATCTATAATTAAATCCCAGTTCCTGCATTTCATAATACCATCCTCCGTGATTTTGAGACATATTTTTTTTAGTGATTCCATGAGTTCTAAGCAAGCTTAATTTTTCATATATTTTTTTAGAATTGGTCGTTATTATGCCTCCTTCTCCGCAGGCAATATGTTTAACAGGATGAAAAGAGAAGACACTTACATCTGCCAAATTTCCGTTTCCGCATTTTTGACGGACTCCTTTTGAATCTGTAAAATAACCTCCCGGGGCATGACAGGCATCTTCTACCATCCAAAGATCATGAGCATCTGCCAATGCTCTAAATGCTTCCAAATTCACTGGTAGCCCGGCAAAATCAACAGGTATGATTCCTGTAAAAAAGCCTTTCGGTTTGCTTTCAATTAATTGCTTTGTACTTTCTAATGACAGCAAATACGTGTCTTTATCTATATCTGCAAACCAAACCTTTGCACCTACATATCTGGCGCAATTTGCAGAAGCAGCAAAGGTGATAGGAGTGGTAATGATCCGTTCTCCCTTTTTTAATCCTAATGCCATTACTGCCAGATGGAGACCGGCAGTTGCATTAGTTACGGCAACGGCGTATGTTGCTCCTACATATGCTGCAAACTTTTGTTCAAACTCTTGTATTTTGGGTCCCTGAGTCAAAAAGTCTGCAGTGAGTGTTTCCACTACCGCATCGATATCATCTTGATCTATATATTGCCTGCCATATGGTATGGGTTTCATGATAAAGAAAAGTTAGCATCAACGTGTTTTTTTATAAGTTCTCTTAGGCTTTCCAAGGTTTCCCAGTACTTATTTTCTCCGGAGTTATAACTAAATCCTTCCGGTACTTTTTTTGCATTAAATGCAGTAATGAATTCTTGCATGTCAAAATTAGGTTTTATGGGGATAATGGCATAATACTTTCCCAAGTCATATGTGTTTAAGGAATCTGAAGAGGTAATCATTTCTTCATGTAACTTTTCTCCTGGCCTGACACCAACAATTTTTTGTTCGCACTCTGGAGCTATGGCTGTTGCTACGTCAGTAATTTTATACGACGGTATCTTGGGCACAAATATCTCGCCTCCAAAAGCATTTTCTAAAGCATTGAAAACCATCTCACAACCATCTTCCAGGCTGATATTGAAGCGTGTCATTTTTTTATCGGTAATAGGCAAAAAACCTTCTTTTTTCTTTTTTAAAAAAAAGGGCATTACAGAACCGTTAGAACCCATTACATTTCCATATCGTACCACAGAAAATTTAACATCTCTTTTTCCTTTAATATTATTGGCGGCAACAAATAATTTATCTGAAGCTAATTTAGTAGCACCATATAAATTTATGGGTGCTGCAGCTTTATCTGTAGATAATGCTACCACATTTTTAACTCCGGTATTAAAACAAGCTTCTATAAGATTTTCTGCTCCTAAAATATTAGTTTTTACACATTCAATGGGGTTATATTCTGCAATATGCACATGTTTCATAGCTGCTGCATGAATTACGATATCTACGCCTTCCAGCGCACGAATCAACCTTTTTGCATCTCTTACATCTCCAATAAAATAGCGTATGCTGCTATATTTTTCTTCAGGAAACTCCATAGACATTTGATAGTGTTTTTGTTCGTCTCTGGAAAATATAATAAGACGTTTTACATCGGGGTACCTTTCAAAAATCAATTTTGTAAACATCTTTCCGAAGGATCCTGTCCCTCCCGTTATCAAAATTGATTTTTTATTCAGGTTTAGCATATTTCATTTTTTTACGCAAGTTGTCTAAATTTTTTAGTTCTTTGTCTTTTGACGATAGTATTATTTCGTGTGGTTGCAACATCCAATCTATGTTTAACTCCGCATCGTTATATATAATTCCGCTTTCCGCTACTTTGTTGTAATAATTATCACATTTATAAGCAAAAATAGTCTCATTTTCCAAAACAGAAAAGCCATGTGCAAAGCCTCTTGGCACAAATAATTGCTTATTATTTTTTTCTGATAATTCTATTGAAAAAGGCTGCCCAAAAGTAGCCGATCCGAGTCGAATATCTACCACTACATCTAATACACTTCCTTTAATAACTCTTACCAGTTTGGCTTGTGCATATTTTCCTGTTTGAATATGCAACCCTCTCAAAACACCTCTTTGTGAACAGGACTGATTATCTTGAACAAACGTTATTTTTAACCCTGTTAATTTTTCAAATTTTTGTTGATTGTAACTTTCGAAAAAATAACCTCTGTCATCGCCAAAAATATCGGGTTCTATAATAAAACATCCTTTTAAATGTGTTTCGGTAATATTCATGATACATCTAACAGGTTTTTTCCATACCCGCTTTTTAATAGTGTCTTTGCCAATTTTTTTAGTTGTTCTTTTGAGATAAATCCACTTCTGTAAGCTGCTGCTTCAATAGATCCTATTTTAAGCCCTTGTCTTTCTTCTATTACCTGTACAAACTGGGAGGCTTGCATTAAGGAGTGAAAAGCTCCCGTGTCCAGCCATGCTGTGCCTCTGTCTAAAATACATACTTTTAATTTTCCCCTACTTAAATAATCTCTGTTAATATCGGTGATTTCTAACTCTCCTCTGTCACTGGGTTTTACATTTTTTGCTATTTCCACAACAGTGTTATCGTAAAAGTAAATCCCGGGAACGGCGTAATTTGATTTGGGTTTTTCCGGTTTTTCTTCTATAGATATCGCATCTCCTTTTTCATCAAATTCAACAACTCCGTATCTTTCCGGATCCTGAACATGATAAGCATAGATAATGCCTCCTTCAGGGTTATTATTTGCCCTCAATAATCCGGACAATCCTGTCCCATAGAAAATATTATCTCCTAGAATCAACGCAACTTTATCGTTTCCTATAAATTTTTCTCCAATAATAAAAGCTTCGGCCAAACCGTTTGGATGTTCTTGTGAAGCATATTCAAATGTACATCCAACCTGACTCCCATTATTTAGTAATTTTTTAAAAAGAGGTAGGTCCTGAGGTGTGGATATTATTAATATTTCACGAATTCCGGAAGCTATCAGAGTAGCTATAGGATAGTATATCATCGGCTTATCATATACAGGCATCAATTGCTTACTCACTGCTAATGTAAGCGGGTGTAATCTTGTGCCCGAACCGCCTGCTAAAACTATTCCTTTCATTAATACTTATATTTATTTAAATACCATTTGATGGTTTTTAGTATTCCCGATTCAAAATTTTCGTCAGCTCTCCACCCCAGGTTGTTTTCAATTTTAGATGCATCTATTGCATATCGGAAATCGTGACCCGGCCTATCCTCAACAAAGCGTATTTGAGTTTTATACGATGACTTTTTAGGTTTTATCTGATCTAATAACTCACAAATAGTATGAGCTATATATAGATTGCTTCGCTCGTTCCTTCCACCAATAGCATACGTTTCTCCTATACGGCCATTTTTATATACCAATTCAATTCCCTTGCAATGATCTAAAACATATAACCAATCTCTGATGTTTTGTCCATCCCCGTAAATGGGAATGGTTTCTCCGGAAATTGCTTTTCTGATAATAGTTGGAATTAGCTTTTCATCATGTTGCTTTGGCCCGTAATTATTTGAACAATGCGTAGTTACCACATTCATTCCATAAGTATGAAAATAGCTCCTTACTAAAAAATCCGAAGATGCTTTGGAAGCACTATAAGGGCTGTTTGGTGCATAAGGTGTTCTTTCCGTAAAAAAACCTTTTTCTCCCAAGGTTCCGTATACTTCATCCGTTGAAATATGGTGAAACCTGACATCTTTATACTCTTTTTTAGATACATTTGGAGCTTCCATCCAATATTTTTTTGCCACGTCCAGTAAATTAAACGTTCCGAACACATTGGTTTTTACAAATAAATCCGGATGATCTATAGAATTGTCTACATGTGATTCGGCAGCAAAATGAATGACTCCTGTAAAACGATATTCTGAAAACAGCTTCTCTATAAGGTTTCTATCACAAATATCTCCTTCTATACATGAATATTGCGGGTGGTGTTCAATATCTTTCAAATTCCTTAAATCTCCTGCGTATGTCAATACATCAATATTTACAATTTTAGTGTTCGGATTACTTTTCAGATAATAAGGTATAAAATTTGCACCGATAAATCCCGCTCCTCCCGTAACTAAAATGGTATCCATTATAATTATTTTTTATAATTATTCAAAAAGATATTTACCTCTTTTAATAATAAGACAAGTAATGTTACCAAAACTCCAAATACAAAAAAGACAAATGTTTTTGAGTTTTTTAACCCACCTACTTTTGTTCCTATAACCTGGAAACTGGAAATAACGTTTATTATTTCCTTTTTATTTGTTTTGTTTATAGCAATTTGAGATAATCTGGAATTTATTTCCCTACTAGTCCTAAAAAGCTCTAGCTCTTTATCTTTGTTATTTCTATTTCCCATATCTATAGAAGTACCCGTTGTAGGTTTCTTCGCTTCTTCCAAAAGAACTTTTGTATATACTTTTCTCAGCGTATCTGCTTCTTTGATATTTTTTTGTAACAAAGCATAACTCCTGTCCAAATTTAAGTTTTCCGTTTCTTTTACTCTTTTAAAATAGTCATGATCTTTTATTGAAGATAAGATAATATCATCAAGTTTTGCAAAAATTTTATTGTTTGTAGATTTTACTTTTATCTCATAAACTATGTAATCATAGCTCGTAAAAGATTTTTTGAAATCTTCTAACTCATAATTTTTTATTGCCAGAGTATCAACCGAAAGAGTTAATTTATCATAGGCATTAATAATGTCATTTTCGTTTTCAACAGGTTCTATTGAAAATAACCTTAATGAGATGGCTTCTTCTTCACTAATTTTAAATATTTCCTTTAATAAATTAAATTCTTCCTGATAAATTAAATTATTATAAAGTTCAATATTAGCATAAAGTTGTCTGACACTATTGAAATTCGGTTTCACAAGCATTTTGGAATCATATATATCATCATCATTATATTCTAAAATAAATCCTACAATGCCAAAAACGATACCAACGGCAATCATTTTAACTACGTGCTTTCTTAAAAATAACAACAGTATTATACATGTATTAAATACTGCTATAAAAATATTTGCTATAAAATTAAAAACTTTGGAAACCCCCTTACCAATGATTGTAAATAATGACCCTAAATCCACTTCTTCTTCGGTTTTGCTCTGTTTTGCTGACATATTAAATCTGATTAATTTTATTCTATATAACTCTAAAAAATTTGTTCTAGTATTTTTTGCGTAATGGCATAAGTGGGTTTTACTCCTGACATTCCTAATCCTCCCGAAGCTAAGGTTGCTCCTGTTTTTAACGGGTTATCCGATGCATAATAAGCATACCGAACCTTTACATCCTTGGAAATATTTCCTCTTATTTTAGAAGCAGACTGAATCGCTTTTTGGTAATGCGCTCCTTCCATCTCCAAACCGATAACGTTCCATGTAGAGTTGTGAAAGAATTTTAAAATGTCTTTATTTTGGAGAGATGTCCCTAAAACCGTTACCATAGCTCCGTCAAAAGATTGTACTCCAAAACCCTCCAGATCTTCTTTTGTCAACTCATTTTTAAACGGATAATTATCTGCTGTTCCTTCAAAAATATGTGCGGACGGAATCATAATATCTCCCTTACCTCCATCTAAAATTCCCGCTTTTCCCATAATAGAGATGGACTGTACATCTAAGTGAATTGTATCCGTTTCTGTTTTATATGGTTTTAACAACTCATCCATAGTTTCATAAGCTTGCTCTCCAAAAGCGTAGTCCGTCACAATAATTACCGGGTGCTGCCCTGAAGCGTTTACCTTATGGTATCCGGAGTTTTCAAAATCAATTTTACCGGTATCAATAATTTGAACGTTGATATTTGTTCCGGATGTGTCCCTTACATAAATTAACCCGTTTTTTAAAGCATATTTTTTTATCTCTTTTCGTAACTCTTTACTTTCTCCGGTACTTAACAATTCATATAATGAAAAATCTTTGTTCTTTTTTGCTTCATTAGGCAACGCTTTCCGCGCGTATATAGAATTTAATACACTGTGCATGTTTGCACTAATGATATGTATAGGCCTCTCTAATAAGTCATTCCCTAAGAGTGTTTTTTTGATGTTGTTTGCCCATATTTCTCCGTAAATATGATGTCCTATTTGTTCATTTAAGACCGAGCTAAATATTACAACTCGTTTTTTAGCATCACAAATTTCATTGATTGCCAATTTTCCCAACCAATAAATAAGCTGAAAAAACCTATTGTGGTTTTCTTCAGACAAAAAAGCTTTATAAACTTGTAATACTTCATTATAAGTTCTTCCTAAAACACTTGCTAAATGTACAAGAGTAACCTCTCTTTCCTTATCGTTTAATTGTTTATGGTATAAAACAACTTTTTCCAAATGCTCCCATTCTCGTATGCATTTTCCTTCTTCATCTAACAATACTTTATCTTTTATTTTGTGCGACTCGATAAATAAAAAAGTAATATGAGTTAGGATATCATAAATTTCAGATCTCCCTCTGGTAATTTCAATGTTCATTTGATCTTTATCTATACGATAACAATTTCGTCTTCTTTTAGGTGGAATAATGGTTTTAAAATGGGAGTTGGCATACCCTTCATCTGCAGTTAGATTTATAAACTGACATTCCTCTATACCTTCCGGCAATCTTTCAACTACATATATCAGTCCGTTTAATTCAACTCTGTCTTCTGCTATAGATCCATATATTTCCGGTTGTAAGAGTAGTAGTGATTTTCTCAGGGTTTCTCCCGAAACACCCATGGGTTTATAAAAACCTCTGCTAAACAGATGACGCATAGAAATATATAATTTTTCTATGGCATTCGTAGATTCCTGAGCTCTGGTTCTATCTTTATATTTATTCTGAAACATCCTTATTTTAGAGCAAAGATATTAATTTAGTCTTGAGTTACTTCTTTAACAAAATATAAGTGTATCTGTTTGTGTCTTTCAAGAGTTTTACTGCATCTAAAATGACCTTATCGTTTCTTAGTTTATTCTTATAAACACCTTCTTTGTAATAGTACCCGGAAATGATAGTTTCTTTTAAAAGTTCTTTTATAACATCTTTATTTTTTGATATTTGATTGACTTTATCTATTGTTAACTTTTTCAGAATACTGTTATATTCCTGACGTATGAATTTCGAATCTAAAACAGCATCATTTGCTTTTTTAAAAAGACGTTCTTGCCTGGTTATAAAAGTAGTATCGGTTGTCAAATAGTTTTGAAACTTTTTAAAATCAGCATCGGAAAAGTTAAACTTTTCAACTTCGACAATTTCTTTATTTTCATTAAAATAAGCTATTGCATAGTTAAATATTACTCTGGATTTAATTAATTCTTCGGCCTGACTTGTTTGTTCAGGTATTTTGATCTCGACATCCGGTAAAATCCCTCCTCCGCCAAAAACAGTTCTTCCGTTTTTTGTTGTAAATGTATGAACCCCGGCTTCTGAAAATTTAGGTACATGCCCATTTTCATACCTATTGGCATAATCCAACTCTTGAATACACCTTCCACTTGGAGTATAATACTTGGAAATCGTTACTTTTAATTGTGCCCCATAACTGAGGGGTCTATAACGCTGCACCAATCCTTTCCCAAAAGATCGCACTCCCATAATGACCGCTCTGTCATAATCTTGCAGTGCTCCGCTAACTATTTCCGAGGCAGATGCCGAACTACCGTTAATTAAGGCAATCACCGGTATATCCAAATCTAATGGAGTATTCGCTGCCCTGTATGTATTGCTCCATTTTTTAACCTTTGCTTTTGTAGATACAATCGTGCTTCCTTTCGGCAAAAAGAAATTGGAGATATGAATTGCTTCCAAAAGAGACCCTCCCGGGTTTCCTCTTAAATCGAAAACCAATTTTTTCATTCCGCGTTCCTTCAGCTTTCTAAAAGCTTTTTTTACTTCCACAGATGCTTTATTACTAAATTGTGTAAGCACTATATAACCCGTTTCTTCATCGATCAAATCATAAAAAGGTACCGGATTTATTGTAATTTTTTCCCGGGTCAATTTTATATCGAAACTCGTTCCGTTTCTTAAGACGGTTACTTCAACAGTACTATTTGGTGCTCCTTTTAAGAGTTCTGACATTTGATCGCTCTTCATATCTTCCAGATATTGTCCGTCAACTTTAATAATCATATCTCCTGCTTTCAAGTGGTTCTTATCTGCCGAATATCCTTTGTAAATTTCCGTTATAATAATTCCTTTTTTATCATAGTATGTAGAAATTCCTACACCTGCATATGCTCCTTCTCTCCTGATTTTTGCTTCTTCTACATCCTGTTCGTTGTAATAATTTGTATATGGGTCCAAATCTTGCAATGTATATTTTATTGCTTTCGTTGTTAATTCGGCAGGATTGATCTCATTTACATAATACATATTTAACTCTTTAAACAATGTATTGTATATTTCTATTTGTTTTGCTACTTCAAAAAAATCAGATTTAAAGGAAAATGAAATAAAAATGAATACTGTTAAAATAAAAAATCCCGAATATCTCTTAATCCTGCCTTTCATAATTCACTGTTTTAGTTCTTTCAAAAATAACTTCAATAAGCTGCTCATACTTTTTTGAATATCTGCATATATTGGTTTTTTCTTACCAATAAAGGTAATCATAAAAGTAGCATTGGTAACATCATAAACCGTATATTTTTCATGTCTGTACGCTTCTTTTATAAGTCGTCTTATCCTGTTTCTATCTACTGCTTTTTTAAATTGCTTTTTAGAAACGGAAAAACCTACCTGAACAGGAAAACCTGATGTGTGCTCAGTTTGTAAATATGCCAATCTAAGCGGAAATATTTTTAAGCTCCTTCCTTCTTCAAAGAGTTGAGTTATCAACTTTTTGCTTTTTAAACGTTCGTATTTCCCCAGCGTAAATTTCATGCTCACAAACTTACAGAAAAGTAGTGTTTTTTAATGGTTTTAAATTGTTATTTTCTTCTGTAAAAAACTAAATTTTGTATTTTTTAATCAAAATTTAGTTTCACTTCAGTAACCACTTCGTTAGTCCATAAATTTTTTTCATTTGTTTTTGTGAACTTTCAAATGAAAAAATTCATGTACTTTTGAGAACACATAATCACTGTATGTATCATGAAACCAGATATATTTCAAGCACCGGATTATTATCAAATAGATGATTTGCTAAATGATGAGCATAAATTAGTACGAGAAGCTTCCAGGGAGTGGGTAAAAAGAGAGGTTTCTCCCATCATAGAAGCGTATGCTCAAAAAGCAGCGTTTCCGGATCATATCATAAAGGGTTTAGCGAATATAGGTGCTTTTGGCCCTTATATTCCGCCGGGTTACGGAGGGGCCGGACTAGATCAAATTTCGTATGGCTTGATCATGCAAGAAATAGAACGAGGTGATTCCGGTGTTCGTTCCACTGCTTCCGTACAGTCCTCACTGGTAATGTACCCTATCTGGAAATATGGTAATGAGAAGCAAAGACAAAAATACTTACCGAAATTAGCTACCGGAGAATGGATGGGTTGTTTTGGACTGACCGAACCGGATTACGGATCCAATCCGGGGGGAATGGTAACTAATTTTAAAGATAAAGGAGATTATTTTTTACTAAACGGCTCAAAACTTTGGATTTCCAATGCTCCTTTTGCTCAAATAGCTGTGGTTTGGGCAAAAAATGAAGAAGGAAAAATTCACGGATTAATTGTTGAAAGAGGAGTGGAAGGGTTTTCTACTCCTGAAACACATAATAAATGGTCTTTAAGAGCTTCTGCTACCGGAGAGCTGATTTTTGATAATGTAAAAGTTCCCAAAGAAAATATATTGCCCAATAAATCCGGTTTAGGTGCTCCTTTAGGTTGTCTGGACTCTGCCAGATATGGAATCGCCTGGGGAGCCATTGGTGCTGCTATGGATTGTTATGATACTGCTCTGCGCTATAGTAAAGAACGCATTCAATTTGGAAAACCCATTGGTCAATTTCAATTACAACAAAAGAAATTAGCGGAAATGATTACGGAAATTACAAAAGCACAGTTACTGGCATGGAGATTAGGAACGCTTCGCAATGAAGATAAGGCCACTTCTGCCCAGATTTCTATGGCAAAACGCAATAATGTGGAAATGGCACTGAATGTGGCAAGAGAAGCTCGTCAAATATTAGGAGGTATGGGAATTACAGGAGAATATGCTATTATGCGCCATATGATGAATCTGGAAAGTGTGATAACCTATGAAGGGACACACGATATACATCTGTTAATTACCGGTTTAGATATCACAGGGTTAAATGGTTTTAAATAACTTTTATATACCAGAGACCTTTGCAAAATAGTGATATATTCCGTATTGAAATTGATTTGGCTTCAAATTTCTTCCTTCTCGAAAATTTTAAATCCTCAAAACCAACAAGTTACTCCGGTTCAAAATTTTCTTCGAGCGTCGAACTTTTTTGCCAAATCAATTTTACAAAGGTCTCTACCATTTTATTCGTAACAGAATTATATATCTTTAAACCAAATATTTTTTTTGATTTGCAAAAACAATTATAACGCCCGTACTTTTTCCAGTGTTTCTCAAATTCCCGATATTGTCTGGCAACAATTGGCTTGTGATACCAATCTATATTTTCATAAAGAGTATTTACAGTCTTTGGAAAACAACAATACACAAATTGATTTTTCTTATATTGTTTTAGTAAATAAACAACAAAAAGCAATCGCTTTTGCTACCCTTCAAATTATTGGTTTTGATGTAAATTCCATTAAAAATGATTTGGAGAAACTTTTACGAAAAGTGACTGCTATAGCCAGAAAAATAAGACTATTACCTAAAGAAAAGCCTCTTAAATTTTTAGTTTGCGGCAATATTTTTGTGAGTGGTGAACATGGTATTTTTATTAAAGACGGAGTTGATAAAAACAATACCATTAAACAATTGGGAAAGGCTATCCAGAGTTTTGCTTCGGAACACAAAGATAAAGAAATTGCTATTTTCATTTTAAAGGATTTCATCAAAAATTCGCTATTTATTACAAATGAGTTATTAGATTATAATTATTACAGTATCAATGTTGAGCCCAACATGAAACTGGAAATCAATAAAAGCTGGAACACCTTTGACGATTACCTGGCTGCATTAAAAACCAAATTTAGAGTAAAAGCCAAAAAAGCGTTACATAAAAGTGACACATTACATATTATAGATATTACGACAAAAAATATTGACCGTTTATTACCTAAAATGACTCACCTCTACGAAAAAGTGGTTTCCAAAGCGGATTTTAATTTTGGTGATTTTAATCTGGCAACCTATAAGAATTTAATTGAAAAATTAGGTGATTGCTATATTTTAAAAGCCTACTATTTAGAAGATACCATGATAGGTTTTATGTCCGGGCTAATCAACGGTACATCTTTAGATGCTCATTTTGTGGGTATTGATTATCAATATAATAGAGAATATGCCGTATATCAAAGAATGCTGTATGAATATATAATGATTGCTATTGATAAAAAATTAAAGACGTTGAACTTTGCCAGAACTGCCAGTGAAATTAAAAGTTCTGTCGGAGCAATCCCGGAAGATCTAACCGTATATATTCGTCATAAAAAATCAATTACAAATAAACTTCTAAGGTTATTTTTGACAAATCTGCAACCTACAAAATTCAACCAAAAATTTCCATTTAAAAATATTGTAATCCCCAATGAAAACAATTCATGATCTTATAGCAATTCTTACTTTAGAAGATGCAGGCAATAATTTGTATAGCGGAGTGAGTAAAACTATCGGAGGTCCGAATGTATTTGGCGGGCAAGTTTTGGCTCAGGCATTACATGCAGCTTATAAGACCATTTCAAACGGCAGGATTGTACACTCTTTGCACTCCTATTTTTTAGAGTCGGGAAACCTCTTAAAACCCATTACTTATCGGGTAGAGGAAATGAGAAACGGAAAAAGTTTTTCTACGAGAAGAGTTACCGCCATACAAGAAACAAATACGCTGTTTATTATGGCAGCTTCTTTCCATAAAAAAGAAGTGGGTTATGAGCACCAGATGTCCATCAAACAAGATATTAAACAACCTGAAGAATTATTAAGTTGGAGTGAAATACTAGACAAATTCGGGCCGAAGCTGCCTCATAAAATGAATGCTTTTTTAAAAGTGGAAAGACCTGTAGAATTTAAGCCCGTTGAAATGATTAATCCTGCAAGCCCTAAAAATTTACTGGCTGTAGAAGATGTCTGGTTCAAGTTAAAAGGAGATGCCGGCACATTAGATTTACCCTTAAAACAACAGGTTTTAACATATATTTCCGATTATAATATTCTAACGGCGGCTCTAAAACCGAATGCCGGTAAGGCTAATTTTGGCAACACTCAAATAACAAGTTTAGACCATTCTATGTGGTTTTTTAGAGACTTTACTTTTGATGACTGGATGCTTTTTTCAATAGTATCTCCTAATGCATATGGTTCCAGAGGCCTGGCTATCGGAAACATATTTACGAGAACAGGCGAATTAGTAGGTGCCGTAGCTCAGGAAGGGCTCATTAGAAATATTCGGAGATAACGGACATACCTAAATAAGGTTGTTTTTTTAGATTTTTAAAAGATACATATTTATTTTTTATATTTGGCAGAGTTATCCAAATAAGAATTGTTTTAAGTACTATAAAATTACAATCCCTAAAATATTTATTGAACAGGTAAGTTTTCATGATAAAGAGAAAATGAGAAATTGCTGGGCATATTTTGTTTCAAACGGATGGAATAAAGAGCGGCATCTGTGTACCATTTCTGTTACGGTAATTTCTATTGTTTTAATATTGACAGGGATTTCCAATAGAATTGAAAATCATTTTACAGTGAAAAATAACAATTTAATAGCTTCAACTTTACTAGTACTAGCAAGCCTGTTTGGAGAAATCGTTATATGGGTTAAAAGAACAAAACTTCGCTATAAAATAAGATATATTGAAGAATTAGATGCAAAATTTGAGCTTCAGGAAATAAAACCGATTCCAAAAAATAAAAGAACTGTTAAACTATAATCTTATTTACATTTTAGTACCAATGAAATATGTGAACATGATTATTTCTTGTTGAACTCATCTTGACTTCTTATTTTTGCATAAATAATAAAGCTTCATGACACTTTTATTTTTTTATGCACTTATTTCGATATTCTTTTCTTTTTTATGTTCCATTCTGGAAGCTGTTCTATTAAGTGTAACACCCACATTTATCAATGTGAAAATTTCGGAAGGTAAGGCATATGCACACACGTTGGAAAAAATCAAAGAAGATATTGACCAACCTTTAATTGCTATTCTGACACTCAATACCATAGCACATACTGTTGGTGCGGTTTTAGTAGGGGTTCAAGCAGAAAAATTGCCCTATAAGTTTGAAATTTTAGGTATGAATATAGTGGGAATCGTTTCGGCTATCATGACAATCTTAATCTTAATAGTTTCCGAAATCATTCCAAAAACCATTGGCGCAACACATTGGGAAAAGCTAGCACGCCTCACAACTGCTTTTTTGTCTGTATTGATTTTCTTTTTTAAATGGATAGGTATTCTTTTTATACTACAATTGATCACCAAACTCTTTGGAAAAAACAAGTACGGCTCTGTACTAAGCAGAGAAGATTTTACGGCTATGGCAGATATCGCACAACAAGAGGGTATTTTTCAGGAATCCGAAAGCAAAGTGATCAAAAATTTAATCAATTTCAAGAAAGTTCAGGTAAAAGATATTATGACTCCCAGAACTATTTTAACATCTGCTGATGAAGAACAGACCATTCAATCTTTTTTTGATGCACACCCTTCATTACGCTTTTCCAGGATTCCGGTTTATAAGAAAAACCCGGACAGTATTATAGGGTATTTCTTAAAAGATCAACTATTAGAAGCCATTATTAAAGGAAATGGAGAACAGCCGTTAAAGAACATCAAACGCCCGATATTAATTACCAAACGCAATTTACCTATTCCTAATTTATTTGAACAATTAATAGATCAACGCGAGCACATTGCTTTGGTAGTAGATGAATACGGTTCCGTAAGTGGCCTGGTTACACAGGAAGATGTAATAGAAACACTGTTGGGCCTGGAAATCATGGATGAGAGCGACACAGTAGCAGACCTACAGTTATTGGCTCGTAAAAGTTGGCAACTTCGTGCTAAACGTTTAGGCATTATTGATAATATTGAAGAATAAAACACGCTAAGTAAAATATTGAAAAATAGCATAACTTTTCATTAAAACCTTGAATTAAATATGAAAAAAACTATTGACCATAGCCTAAAAAAAACACTTTCTTATCCGGAATACAGAAATTTAGTTAAAAAATTGATAGCTGACGGTAAATCAACGGGGCCTTATCAATCGGAAAGCCTTTTAAATTACAGCATACTAAATGACAAAAGAATGGATCGTTTAGATAAAACCATTAAATTAACAGTAAAAACCGTTTCAGATGTCAGAAAAATTAAAATGCCTCAAACCTGGTTGGTGTTGACTGAAAGCTGGTGCGGTGATGCAGCACAGACCTTGCCTGTAATTCATAAAATAACTGCATTAAATCCCAATATAGAATTGAAGATTGTACTTCGTGATGAGAATGAAGCATTGATGAATCAATTTTTAACAAACGGAACAAAATCAATTCCGAAATTAATTGCTATAAATAAAGAAAAAGAAGTTCTAAGCTCCTGGGGTCCAAGGCCTAGTATTGCTACTAAAATGGTAAATGACTATAAATCCAAACACGGCCGGTTAGATGCCGATTTTAAAAAGAGCTTACAAATCTGGTACAACAAAAACAAAGGGATAAATACTCAAGAAGATATGTTATCACTATTAAACCCGGAACTTCATAACGAAGGTTGAAATCGTGATAAATTATATCGAATCTAAAAATTAAACTAAGCTGTTGATCTAGAGAAAGTAAAAATTCGTAATTGTGTATTTTATATGCTTATGTTGTGTCAGGTCTGGTTAATTTCCAACGATTATGAGTCCATAGCCACATTTCGGGTGATGTAAATATGGATTCTTCCAGTTTTTTAGAGTAGGATGCAATAAGTTCCGAGCTTTCAATTTCTTTTGGGTTCCTGGCAATTAGCGAAAATCTTAATTCATATTTTCCTCTTTTGAATTTTTTAAAAGTTGAAAATATAACTACATAATTTAATTTCTTTGCAATTCTATCCGGTCCTACTAAAAATGCCGTATCCTGATGTAAAAACTTGACCCAGTGTTTTGAGGTTTTTACACCCGGGCTTTGGTCGCCAATTATACAGTTAAACGTAAACTTATTATCTTTTTCCAAATTGACGAGCCCTCTATATGCATTGCTCGATTCCATACAAATAATGCCATATCTACTTCTTATAATTTGCATTAAATGATTGAAATAGTTACTGGATAATTTTTGATAGAACGCCGTACATTGATGAGGAAGAAATAATGGTAAAAAACCAAACCATTCCCAATTTCCGAAATGTGCAGTATATATTATGATATTCTTTTCTTGTTGATAGTATTCTTCAACCATTTCAATATCCTTGACTTTAAATCGCTTGAAAATTTCTCCTTTGCTAATAGTCAGGCATTTTATTGTTTCAAAAAAAACATCACAGAAATGTCTGTAGAATTTTTTTTCTATTCTTACCCTTTCAACCTTTGTTTTATCCGGAAACGAGCGTTCCATATTTGAGTTGACAACTTTTCTTCTGTATTTGACCAAATAGTATATAAAAAAGAATGTGAAATCCGAGACTATATATAAAAATCGTAAAGGGAAAATAGATAATAAATAAAAGGGCAAAAATTTTAAATACTTCATCATTTCTAATTAAACTTAAAATTCACTCTTGACGGCTATTTTTTAGTCACAGAACTCATTTTTAAAGCGTAAATATATGTAACAAACATTGATTATTGTGAATTTTCTTTTAGAACTCATTTAAAAGAATCTAAAATAACGGGGTTTTGATTTTGATCTTTTATGGATACAATAAAAACTCTAATTTCCTCAGTACAGATTACATTTTTACACTTTAAATTAGGATCATCTTCCTTATTGCTATTACACGCTATTTGAGTGATGGTCAAAAGTAACGATAGGGTTACTACAAATAATGGTCTGGGCGATTTGATCATGGTTTTTAGTTTTTTATTCTAAGATGTGAAAAAAACAGAATGGTTGCGTCAAAATTGCATACAATTTGTTTATAATACCCAAAAGAATAATAAAATGATCTAAAGACTGTGTGAGGAAAATTTCAAAGTTCGAGTTAAAAACACAGGTGTAGCCTGAGTTACACTGAGTATCTTTAAAATTGATTTTGAATCAAAAAGACTTTGAACGCTATTAAGTGTAACAGAGCCTATATGGCATGCATCCTAAATAGTTTTGCCGCAATTACGAGATTTTTTTCACAGAATTAACTTTAGAAAAAGAAGAGTCTCTACTATTACAGCAACAGCTAGAAAATTAGCAGTAATTATTTGGAATATGGTCGTCAAAGGTGTCCAATACGAAAACCCAGAAGGTTATCTTTATCTAGATCAAAAAAGAAAATTAGGATTAGTCAAAAGAATTAGAAACCAAATTCATAAATTTGGTCTAACTCATGAAGATTTAAATTTAAACACAACTAATTGTAATACAGAAACTTAATTTTACGTTAGTCAGAATTATAAATCTAATACCATTTCTGATTTAAAAATACTCAATGAAAAAAGAGGCAGCTATCACTGCCTCTTCACCTCTGATAAAATTTCCTTTTCACAGAATTTAATGCCAAAGTACAATGCTTTTAATATCAAACCAATAGCTAAAAGCTATAATTTATAGCTTTTAAGAATATTCTGCTGTTTTTAGCTCTTTTTTTAGTAAGGTTTTGCTTTAAACGTTGTTTATTTTTGTATGTTTGAATCGCTACTAAATAAAAAATTGAAGATGGAAGAAGAAATTCTACAACTGATTTACATACGAATAAGAAAATTTCGCCACGAAAAAGGATATACACAACAAAATATTGCTGACCTTTTAAAAATTAGTCAAAATGCTTATTGCAAAATTGAAAATGGTCATACCAGATTACTTGTAAGTACACTGATATCATTAGCCGGGATTTTTGAGGTACGTTTATGCAACTTTTTCAATGATGCTAAATAAATAACTTTTAATTTTCTATTTTATGAGGGTCACCTTACCTTTGTACTGTTCTCTATAAAGGGGTGCTTTTTAGTGGTAACTACAAAGTTTAACCAAGTGTTCACTTTTGAGCTTGCAACTAATAAGGCTGAGATCATACCCATAGAACCTGGGCGGGTAATGTTGCCAAGGAAATTAAGTATTCAAAAACAGTAATAATTGCCTCTTTTTATTCATTTTATTTTATAAGTGGAATGTATATTATTTTTTAAAAAAGCGAAGATATTAGTACCTTTTTTAAGCTTGTTTGCAATAAGTGTTTTGCACGCACAAACGTTTAAGTTGTCAGGGAAAGTAGTAGATCAAAACCAAGAACCACTGGCAGACGCAGCTATTTTCATAAAAGAAATTAACAAAGGGACTTCCACAAATTTGCAAGGAGCGTTCACATTCAATTTAGAACAGGGGAATTATCTTATCAGCATTTCTTTTGTCGGGTTTATAACAAAAGAACAAAAGATAACCCTCGCAAAAGATCAAACCATTGTAATTGAACTATCTCCTAACTCAATTACGCTGGATGAAGTTTTGGTTTCCGCTATTCGGGCAAACTCTGAAATTCCGGTTACCTATTCTAACCTGAGCAAAAAAGAAATTGCAAAGCGTAATTTAGGGCAGGACATTCCTGTACTTTTAAATTACCTCCCTTCGGTTGTTTCTTCTTCTGACGCCGGGGCCGGCATAGGGTATACCTATTTAAATGTTAGAGGTTCTAACGGTGAACGCATTAATGTAACGATCAATGGGATTCCATATAACGATGCGGAAAGTCATGGTACTTTCTGGGTGAATCTGGGAGATTTTGCATCGTCTACGGAAAACTTACAACTCCAAAGAGGTGTGGGTACTTCTACCAATGGTTCCGGTGCTTTTGGAGCCAGCCTAAATATATTGACCGATGCTGTTTCGGAAAAATCCTATGGGGAAATTTCAAATTCTTTTGGATCTTTTGGTACCGGAAAACATACCGCAAAATGGAGTACCGGAAAATTAAATGAGCATTTCGAAATATCAGGACGCTTATCTAATATCTATTCCGATGGATATGTAGACAGGGCTTTTGCCGATTTAAAATCCTACTTTTTACAAGGTGCTTATTCTGATGATAATACCTTGGTGAAAACCATTGTCTTTGGAGGAAAAGAAAGAACTTACCAAGCCTGGTTTGGACTGACTGCACAACAACTGGAAGACAACAGAAGACAAAACCCATATACCTATGAAAATGAAGTAGATGATTATAAACAAGATCATTATCAGCTTCACTGGAATGAAAAATGGAATGATCGCTGGTCTACCAATTTAGGGTTGAACTATACTCAGGGGGCCGGTTTTTTTGAACAATTCAAAGATGAAGAAAGTATTGCTGGTTATAACGGAATTGTAGTAGCTACCAATGGAAACGGGGGAACAGATTTGATTGTAAGGCGTTGGTTGGATAATACCTTCTATGTAGCAAATTTCAATACTGATTATAAAAATGAACACCTCAACGTTATCACTGGAATATCCTATATTAAATATACAGGAGATCATTTTGGCGAAGTCATTTGGGCGCAGCAATTTGCACCAAATGCAAACATTAGAGATCGTTATTATTTTAGCGATTCTAAAAAAACTGATTTTAACGTATTTACGAAAGCCACATACAAATTCAATGAAAACTTTTCAGGATATATAGACCTGCAAGGTCGTTTTATAAATTATAAAACACAAGGAATTACTTCTGATATTGATGCTATTAATGTAGACGCAACGTTTGATTTTTTTAATCCGAAAATGGGTTTTATTTATCAACTAAAAGAAAACAGCAGTTTGTATCTTTCTTTTGCAAGAGCAAATAGGGAGCCTAACAGAAACGATTTTGAAGGAGGAGTAACGACCCATGAAACCTTAGACGATATTGAGTTTGGATGGCGATTAAAGAAAAAGTATGTAAAACTGCATACGAATCTTTATTTTATGAATTATACAAACCAACTGGTATTAACCGGAGCATTAGATGATGTTGGAGCTCCCGTAAGAGCCACCAGTGGAAAGAGCTATCGCTTAGGTCTGGAAGTTGATGCGGAAATTTCATTATCTGATCAATTTAGTATCAGACCTAATCTGGCACTAAGCCAAAACAGGAATCGCAATTTTAAAGCACCCATTAACGGTATAGTAGAAAACCTCGGGAATACACCCTTATCATTTTCTCCCAATATCATTTTAGGAAACATCATTACATATCAACCGAAGGAAAGTTTCCAAATTTCATTATTATCAAAATATGTGGGAAAACAATTTATGAGTAATTTAAACAGTCGTATTTCTGAAAATGATGTTTTAAAAAGTTTTTTTACAAGTGATTTGAATTTTGTGTACCAAATAGAAACAAAAACTATTTTTGATTCTATTACTATCTCCGGTTTAATCAACAATATATTTAATGCAAAATATGTAGACAGAGGATATTATTTTACGTTTGATTTTACGGGAGCTAACGGAAGCACAATTACCGGTGACGGAGCAGGGTATTATCCGCAGGCAACTATCAACTTTTTGTTGGGGTTAACATTAAAATTTTAAGTTTAAGAGGCCTTTGCAAAATAGTGATATATTCCGTATTGAAATTGATTTGGCTTCAAATTTCTTCCTTCTCGAAAATTTTAAACCCTCAAAACCAACAGGTTACTCCGGTTCAAAATTTTCTTCGGGCGTTGAACTTTTTTGCCAAATCAATTTTTGTTCAAAGGTCTCTTTAATACAGTTTCAAGTTAGAACGTAAGTATTAAGATTTAGTATTGAGTGTTTATAATAGATTTTATTTATGTGCTATAAATAAAATTTATCGTTCTATAAAGCTTTTAGATATCCGGCTGCTAGCTATCTTAGCGGCTAAATAGCCTAATACAATAATAGTAGCAGCTACTATCACAAAATTATTGACTCTTAGTTCTACCGGGTATGGAATATGTTCGGCAATTATGAACAGTCCGCATCTTTGTTGTATAAAAACCAATAGTACCCCTAAGAAAAGCCCGATAAATGTTCCTGTGAGTGTTAATAAAGAACCTTGAAAAACGAATATTTTTTGAATATCTTTTAAAGAGGCTCCCATATAAAACAGGGTCTTTAAATTCTTTTGTTTGTCTATAATCATCATTATAATTACACCCACCACATTGAATAAGGCGATAATAACAATCAAAGTAAATATTAAATAAGAAACAAAGTTTTCGGTATTTATTACCTTATAAAACAAAGCATTGAGTTGTGCTTTGGTTTCGACTTTAAAACTATTTCCTATTTGTTTTTGAAAGTCGGCAGCAAAACTATCCGCATTTTTAGGGTCGGTTAATTTAATTTCTATAGCAGCAATTTGATTGTCTTTGTATTTTAACAATTGTTGTGCTAACGGTAAGTTTACAAAAACATATTTATTTTCAAATTCTTCTGTTCCGGAATAAATACCGGTAACTTGAGCTGTTATTTTATTAAAAGAATTTGACGGATGTATGATCTTATTCCCCGGCTTCGGAACATAAATTTCCAGGGGTTCTGTAAAATTCATCACTCCCAGAGAAAGTTTAAACGAAATTCCGTTTCCCAAAACGGCAGTTTTTACATATTTTGGATCCAGCCATGAGCCCACTACGATTGCAGAATCTATCTTAGTTACGTGGTTGTAATGCTCATCAACTCCCTTTATATAAGCAATATAAGGCTTCTCATTATACGTCAAAAAAACACGCTGTTCAATTACTTTGGAAAAAACAGCAATTTTCGTATTTCCTGTCAATTTATTTTGAAGACTGTCAGTAAATAAAAATGTTTTTCCTTTAACTGCTGAGATTTTAATATCCGGATCAGAAATAGCTAATAACGAGTAACTAAATGTTCTTAGCCCGGAAAAACCGGATAAAATAATAAACAGTGCCAGAGCTCCTATAATCACTCCAAAAGAAGCAATGAGTGTAATAATGTTAATGGCATTATTGCTGTTTTTGGTAAATAAATATCTCTTTGCTATGTAATATGAAAAATTCAATTTTCCGATTTGATATCCATAGTACTAGTACTGCAACTTAAAAATTATCTTCTAAAAGTTCTCTTTTTTTTTCCGTCCGAGTATTATTTCCGGGGTTTTAATAGGGTTGTCCACATCTCCTCGTAGCGATTTATCTATATGCTCTATATAATCTAACGAATCATCACCAAAAAATAATAATTCAGGCATTCTCCTCAATTGATTTCTGGTTCTTTGTGCTATTTCCTGCCTTATCAGAGAAGCATTAGATTGTATTGCCTTCATGATATCCTCTCTCTTGCCGGAAGGAAAAACACTTATATATACTTTAGCTATCCCTAAATCCGGAGTAACAGAAACTTTGGACACAGAGATAATAACCCCCCGCATGCCATCTTGAGCATCTTTTTGAAGTACATCTGCCAGGTCTTTTTGTAATACTGCGGCAATTTTTTTTTGCCTGTTTGTTTCTTCCATCGAGGTAAATGTACTTATAATTTCACAAAAGATTAGCTATTTTTGTCGATAAGAAAGTAACACATGAATCAAATTGAGCACATAGGCATTGCCGTAAAAGATTTAGGTAATGCCAATAAATTATTTGCCTCCCTTTTTGGCAAATCTCACTATAAAATTGAGGAAGTAGCCTCCGAAGGTGTAAAAACCTCTTTTTTCCAGATGGGCCCTAATAAAATAGAATTATTGGAAGCTACAAATCCGGCAAGCCCAATTGCAAAATTTATTGAAAAAAAAGGAGAAGGAATTCATCATATAGCTTTTGCCGTAAATGATATCGTTTCTGAAATTGCCCGTCTAAAAACAGCAGGCTTTACTGTTCTTAATGAAACACCAAAAACAGGAGCCGATAACAAATGGGTGGCTTTTCTACATCCCAAAAACACGAATAGTATTTTGGTTGAGTTATGCCAGGAAATAGAGGGTACTCATCCTGCAGGTTAATTATAGAGAATTGCTCGTATTTAATAAATAATACCAGGATCGATGCTAAAGTGGTTTAAAAATTGTCTAAGAAAAAATATCCTCATCAGGGCAAACGCATTAAACTTTTATGAATATATCAGTAAAACTAATTTTTCATTAAAGAATTGACATTTAATAATGGATTTTATTCGTAATTTTTTAAACTTACCTTTAATGATTATTCATTTTTTTGAAAATAATTACAGGTTAACTTGGAATTAAAAAATCATAAAGTATTGATTAAAAACATGTTAACTTTAATGCGTTTACCCTGATATCCTCATATATTTATTTGGATATAAAGAATGATTTGCATATTTTTAGCTTGCACTTGAAATAAGGAGAGCTATAGTTTAAAAAATAATCTTATAACCCCCATTCCTCTCAGTAGGCCGATTTCATTGCACCATTTTTAGCACTGTCTTTTTTTAGCATAAAGCAAAAAGCATAAACGGGCAGTACATCATTTGTTCTGACGGTAGGAAATAAAGGCATTCCAAAAAAATGCCTGTAAAAAGAAATATCCGGTAGCTGTAGCCAGACGGACACAGCAAAACGGTGCGTATTAACTAATTTAAACAATTTTAAACCATGAAAATGAAAAAAACTTCATTCATCAAAATCGGGGTCTTACTCTTTAGCCTATCTTTGTTCTTATGGAACTGTATACGAGAAGATTTTATGAATCCTCAAAACACTGTTACCTCTAACAAGCTCAAGTATTCCTTAACGAAAATAACTTACCGGGAACTACTTGCAGACAAGGAAATAAAACCCTCTTTACCTCTGATTGAAAGACGATTTTCTAACCACTCGCTACAAAGCATCCATAGCAGAAGTGCTACTGAAGTGGCAGAAGGTCTCACCATCTTTACCGATGAGATTAACAGAATTGTCATAGACGATGTCATCACCTGGACATTCCGGACACAAAACCCTGTTTTGGAAACTTCTGACTTTGAAAACTTTCTGGTAAAAAAACACAACGGTGTGTTTACCTATTTTTTAGTTTCCTACGAGTTCACTGACCTTACCGATTCCGAAACATTGTATGAGAAAGCCACTTCCTATGTGATTTCCGAAGAATACCTAAGCCTGGAAGGCCTCAACCTGTCTTCCAGAGATGCTTTTGATTGGGTTTTTCCGAATGACGGTGGTGGTACGGGTAGCGGTCCTTGTGACGGTATTTTGGTATATGACCACTGTAATTTGGGAGGCAATGCGGACGGACACTGGCCGGTTTTGCAAAACGATGGGGTTACTTATTGTAATGGTAGTCCGCTGTTGTATATAGATTTTTCACATTGTGAGAACTACGGTGTTCCGGACAGTCCTGTGGGAGACCCGGTGGGAGGAGATGACGGTTCCAATGGAGATCAGCTTATTGGAGGTGGCGGAGGAAACTCCGGTGGTGATGGAGATACGACACTTACGGCTCCTGTGGGTATCATGCACAGTGAAACGCCATGTGATCCCAGACCGGAAGGAGATTTGAATGGAGATTGTATGTTGGATTATTATGAGGCTTGTTTAGTTAATGGCTACAGTAATAGTATTTGTAATTGTGTTTCCGGAGGAGAAAATTTAGCTAATTGTATTATTGTAGATGAGTTAAATACACTAACAGTTACTAATCCATTTGCATTACTTGAAATTGATTGTGACCAAATACAGTATTGGCAAACACTTGCTCAACATTCAGCCCCACAAAGTGTTTTAGATGAAATAGAGAATTTACCAAATTCTTGGGCAAATGATTTTGAGATACAATCTCTTGAAGATGCAAATGGTACTGTCGTCAACTTAGATTATTTCAGTGTAAATATAACTTCTTTGCCAAATAACCCTTCTACAAATCAACAATTTACTGCTGATGAGTTCTTTGACCCGTCCTGAAATATGTATACAAAAAACAACAAGTATATGTATAAAAATGATGGATATGTAAGACGTTATAGTGAGAGTTTTAAACTCAAAGTATTAGCAGAACTTACCAAAGGAAACCATTCCAAAAGACAAATTGCCTTAACTTACGGCATACAATCTAGTACGATAAACGTATGGATTAAAAAATATGACCGTAAAGATTTAATGAACACCCGTGTAACCGTGCAAACAGACGACGAATTATCCCGTATTAAAGCCCTTCAAAAAGAGCTAAAACAACTCAAAGATCTTCTTATTAAAAAGGATCTAGATAAACTTGTGAATGATAGTTATCTTGAAGTAGCTGCTGAAAATCTTGGCTATAAAAATGTTGAAGAATTAAAAAAAAACTTAAACATAAAGCCTTAATGAAAATAGCACCGATTAATAGAAAAAAAAGAAGGTACGCCATCGCTACTATTTGTAATGCTTTCGAGTTAAAAAGAGATGCTTATTACAAATATCAAAAAAGGTTTGTTCTTAAAAAACAAATAGAACAAAATGTAATAATGCTTGTTAAAAAAAGCAGGAAAACATTACCCAGAGAAGGTACTAGAAAGCTAATGAAATCCTTACATAATGATTTTAGGAAACAGAATATAAATATAGGTAGAGACCAGTTATTTAGAATCTTAAAAGAAAATAATTTGTTAATTAGAAGGAAAAAATATTCTTCTAAAACAACCAACTCTTACCATCGTTTTTATAAATATAAAAATATCATAAAAGACCTGATCATTAATAGACCTAACCAAGTTTGGGCTTCGGATATTACCTATATAAGAACTATAAATGGATTTTGTTATTTAGCACTTATTACTGATATGTATTCAAGAAAAATAGTAGGCTATGATATTAGTGATAGTTTAGAACTTAAAGGCTGTGTTAGAGCTTTAAATAAAGCTATTTATCAAACTAAAAATACCGAAGAAATCATACATCATTCTGATAGAGGAATACAATATTGTAGCAATGTTTATACTCAAATTTTGAAAAGAAAAAAGATACAAATCAGTATGACCCAAGAAAATCATTGCTACGAAAACGCAATGGCCGAAAGAGTTAACGGAATTTTAAAAGATGAATTCTTCCTCGACCAAACATTTACAAATATCAATCACGCCAAAAAAGCAACAAAAAATGCAATCAAATTATATAATAATAAAAGATTACATTTATCTTTAGATTATAAAACACCTAATTACGTGCACAAAAATGTAGCATAAATTTTAATAATTAACTGTAGCCCTATTTTAGGACGAGACACTTAGATTATATGAGAAGAAATTTTAACAGTTTTGTAGAGGGATCTGATACTACTTTTGAGCCTTATTGTGAAATAGCATCAATGTGCCAAACTGAAACTACTCTTTGGAATTCGAATAATCCATTGGGAAGTATCATTTATATAGATATTCCCGGAGATGATGGTGTTGTTGTTTGTACGGAGTATACAAATAGTTATTGGTACTTTATGACTATGAACGCTCCTTATGCAGGTAATCACCCTGTAAGTGGTACACGTCAATTTGGCTATGAACAAAATGCTAATGGTTCATTTAACTTTTTTGTTCGAGGTGTCGACAGAATTGATTCAGGTGTAATGGAGCTTTTAGCATCATCTCAAATTTTTGGAGGTGCGGATTCTTTATGGGCTTTCTTCCAAGCTAAAACGAGTCAATTTGTCAATAATAATGGAGGTTCTTCAACTATTGTAACACCTGTAAAGAACAGACCAGATTGGGATAAAGTAGAAGAAGTATTGAGTGGAGAAAGACCAATTAGTGATTTAGGATGCAATTAATTATTAAATAATGAAAAAAATAATTTTCACGCTATTAATTATATCACTAATTACTTTTTTTATAAAAAGTATTTTAGACATAGCATTACGATGGTTTTTAGTTTTAGGAGAAGTTAGGGAAAGTTTATATGGTATTTTTAGCCCATTAGGTTATATAAAGCTAAGCTTTATATTTCATTTTTGGGCTTACTTCCTAATATCAATTTTGTTATATTTTGTTATATCATCATTTAAGAAGCTTAAAATTTTGGCGTTGTATATTTTGTCTTTCTTTATAGTTATTTTGATTTGTCTTAACGATCATAATTATCAATTTCCGATGAAGCAATACCATTTTCCTTCAAAACAAGTTTTTAATTATATACTTGTAAAAGAAATTATTGTTTATTTAGTATCACTATTTATAATGATTTATATGCTAAAAAAGACAATTAAAAAATGATCTTAAATCTACTATATATCGAGAAAAAAACAGATTAAATGCTGATGAACAAGCAGAAGGAGGCATTAAATAATGAACAACAAAATAATGATAATGCTGTTTCAAATAAAACATGTAATTAAAAAGGTCTCCCTATTAAGTTTTGTATTTCTGATTCTAAGTTGTAGGGAATCAAAAGGAGATGATGTTATTTCAATTAACAAAAGAGCTAACTTTACAACGAAAGCAATATCTCGTTACTATAAATTTCGTTTTTTTAATGAAAGTCCTGTCAGAATTACTAAAGGATATGACAAAAAAACAGCAAATTATCTGGGCCTCAACAGAGGAGCAAGAAAAATTGGATATTCGTTTTTCCAATAGATTTAAAGTACTTGATAGCTTATTAGCAAAGAAAGATATAGCATCATTATTAGAACAAATCCGTAATTTAAGTGATTGGCAAGAAAAAGACTTGAATAAAATACATGACTTCAAAATATCTTTTAATTCCAATTCAAACAGAATATCAAAACCTATTTATACACTGAATAAGAAATATGCAATTATTTGTTACGACTTTTCTTATACGGATAAGAATATTATTATTTATAAAAAAGTAAATAATAACTGGGTTTATGTAAGCATTATTAAAAATATATTATAACTGTAATAATCAATGGGCATTTTAAATCTCTGACTTGTTGTCTGATTCCTGTAGTAGCTTGAATATCATTTAATTTCAAACAGATTTTAAAAGAAGTAACTTTAGAACTTTCTAACTTTTCCACTATTCTATTTTTCGATGCTAATTTGTATCTTGCAAGCGTTAACCCGGTTTTATGTCTTCTAAATTTGATTCTTATCAAAAACGCAGATTACGATCTTCTTATTTTTCTGTTGTTGTAAGCATTGCTTTGGTGCTGTTTATGGTAGGTATTTTGAGTTTGGTATTGTTAAAATCTACAAAAGTTGCGAATCTTTTTAAAGAACAGGTAGCAATAACGCTCTTTTTAAAAAAGGGTCTCACAAAAAATAATATTGAAAACCTGAAAGCATCTTTGGAAAAAGAAAAATTTACCAGAAAAATTGTGTATATAACGAAAGAAGAAGCTGCCAAAACATATCGTAAAGAGATAGGGGAGGATTTCTTAATATTTTTAGGCGAAAATCCTCTAAAAGACGGAATAGACGTATATGTAAAAGCCGAATTTGTAACTCCTTCAAAAATGCTTGAATTAGAAAAAAAATTCAAAGAAAATGCCTTTGTTTCCGAGGTTTCCTACGACAAGCCTTTAATACGATTACTTACCAAAAATATACAAAAGATCAGTTTTTGGTTATTGGTCATAAGTAGTTTTTTTGGATTGATTTCTATTATTCTGATTAACAGCTCTATACGCTTGTCTATCTATTCAAAAAGATTTAATATCAAAACCATGCAAATGGTAGGTGCCACAAAAAATTTTATTCGAAAACCTTTTATTTGGAACAGTATAAAATTAGGCTTCTTAGGTGCTATCCTTGCATTAGCGGGAATCTCTTTTATCATTTATTATTTGGATAAAGAAATTCCGGGGTTAGCATTAACAGAAGATTATATAACATTGAGTTATTTGGCCGGAGGTGTATTGATCATGTCGTTTTTAATTAGTTGGATCAGTACATTTTTTGCTACACAACGTTTTTTAAACTTACAAACAAACGAATTATATTATTGAAAATATGAATACAAAAAATAATAAACCGGAATTTTTATTCGGAAAAAAGAATTACCAATTTATGTTTATAGGCATTGCTATAATTGCGCTTGGGTTTATTTTGATGGCCGGTGGCGGAAGCGATGATCCTGAAATCTTTAACGAAGCTATTTATAGTTGGAGACGTATCCGTTTAGCTCCTACATTGGTTATCATAGGATTGGGTGTGGAAATTTATGCTATCATGCTAAAACTCAAAAAATAAATGGATATTTTGGGGGCTGTTATTCTGGCAATTATTGAAGGAATTACAGAATATTTGCCTATTTCTTCTACAGGACATATGATCATTGCCTCTTCGTTTATGAAAATTGCCGGTGATGATTTTACAAAACTATTCACCATCGTCATTCAGTTAGGTGCTATTTTATCTGTAGTTGTTTTATACTGGAAACGCTTTTTTCAAAGCGTTGATTTCTATTTAAAACTAATGGTTGCATTTGTACCTGCTATTATTTTAGGCCTTTATTAAATAACATTATTGATGATCTTCTGGAAAGCCCCATAACAGTTGCCATATCACTAATTATAGGCGGATTTATCTTATTAAAAGTAGATGATTGGTTTAAAAAAAATGAAGAATTTGACAAAGCAAACCAAACAGCACATACGGAAATTAATTACATGACTGCTTTAAAAATTGGTTTTTTTCAGTGCTTGGCAATGATTCCCGGAACATCAAGAAGTGGAGCAAGTATCGTAGGAGGAATGACTCAAAAAATAAATAGAAAAACCGCAGCGGAATTTTCTTTTTTTCTGGCAGTACCCACCTTGTTGGGCGCAACCTTGAAAAAAGGATATGATTATTATAATGCCGGTTTTGAACTAACTGACCAACAAATCAATTACCTGATTATTGGAAATATCATTGCTTTCGTAGTAGCGTTGATTGCCATCAAATCGTTTATTGATTATCTAAGTAGAAAAGGATTTAAAATCTTTGGATATTATCGTATACTACTAGGTATCTTTCTTCTGATAACTCACTTTTTTGTTTATAAATTGACCATCTAAATTGCATGACTGCAGAAGATTATAAAGAGGGGCAGGTTTTACTTATCAACAAACCATTATACCAAACTTCATTTCAGGTGGTAAATAAAATTCGTTGGCACATTAAACAACGTTTTAATATTCGTAAAATAAAGGTAGGGCATGCCGGGACTTTAGACCCGCTGGTTACCGGATTATTAATTATTTGTACCGGAAAACAGACTAAAAATATTAGCAAGTATCAAAGTGAGGTAAAAGAATACATCGGTACTATTACCTTAGGAGGAACCACTCCCAGTTTTGATCTGGAAACGGAAGTTGATCAAAAGTACCCCATAGACCATATTCATAGCGATTTCATATATGAGACCGCTCAAAAATTCATAGGCCGTATTCAACAAAAACCTCCTATCTTTTCAGCTGTAAAAAAAGACGGAAAACGATTATATGAATTGGCAAGAGAAGGCAAAACTGTAGATATCGAACCCAGGAAAGTTACGATTTCCGAGTTTGAAATTACTACCATTGAGCTCCCGAAGATACAATTTAGAGTCGTTTGCAGTAAAGGAACTTACATTCGTTCTTTAGCAAATGATTTTGGCAAAGCACTACAATCCGGAGGACATTTATCTGAACTACAAAGAACAAAAATTGGAGATTTTTCAGTTACATCTGCTATTTCTTTGGACGGTTTTATTAAAAATTTAAACGAATTTAAAGCGTAAGTTTTATATTTACCTGAAAACAAGCATAATAGACTTTAATTTACATAAGAAAAAAATGAAAAAAACATATACACTGGCACTAATACTGATGTCATTTTTCGGATGCTTTTCACCCGAAGGTAACAACGAAGTAGCGAATTTGGAAATTCGAATTTCTAATATAAGTCGATTCAATTATGAAAATATAAAGGTAAATGCATCAGGAGAGACAGTATATTTTGGAAATCTTAACTCAAATTCAAAATCCGAATATAAAACGTTCGATGTTGCTTACAGATACGTTTTTGTTGAGTTTCAAATCGATGGAGAAACGTTTACTCTTCAGCCCATTGATTATGTCGGAGAAACACCCTTGGGAAACGGAAAGTATAGCTACGAAATAGATATTGACCCGAACAGTCAATTTCAAAAGGTGATGCTGAAATTAAAACACGAAAACCTTTGCAGAATTAAAAAGGCACTGGTATTTTAACTTTATTTTCCTTAAAAAATAAAGTTTGAAAGTTGAAAAGTCAGAAAGTGTTAAAACTTATTATTTAAGTGAACTTTTAACTTCTTGGGGCTTTTCAACTTTCAAACTGTACTAAATCCTTTACTTAGAAATAATCACCTTCTTAATTCCTGCTTTATTTCCTTGTTTTATTTTTAACAAATAGATGCCGTTGGAAATAGCATTTACATCTATTTTCTTAGAAAAGAATCCGGTTGTAATTGTATTATCCTTACTGGCATAAATAAGTCTTCCTTGTAAATCATATAATTGGAGAACCATCGCATCATTTAAAGATGTGTCAACACTTACATTAATTTCTCCTGTTGATGGATTTGGAAAAACCGAAATACTTCCTAAGTCAAAACTATCAAGACTGGCAGTTGCTGAAATACTCACCGTTTGGTTTGGCAACCATCCATTGGTTCCATTTAAAATATCTACTTTAAACTCATCATTAAATACGCTTGTTTGTGAGTTTGTAAAAGCCATTCTTCCCAGATTAATATCTTCCTGTGTAAATGTATCGCTAACAATTATCGGTATTCCGTTTTTGGTTATACTTCCCAAAGCCGGTGCTACCACTAAAGTATATACTTGTTGAGCAGCAGTTTCTGACGCAGTAGTAGCTTCCATATGAGTAGCCATTATCGTTTCACTTGCATTTGCAACTGCAGTCAAAACATTGGAGGTAAATGCAGGAGGGCTGCTGTTAGGTTCTTTTGTACAAATAGTAATACTTGCTGCAGCAATATTTCCTCCATCATCGGCAACAAGGTCTCTCATGGCTATAAACCAGGTTCCCATAGCATTTTTTCCTCTTTCGGCACTTAGCTTTTCTGCCGGTGCAATGGTACCCGTTATTGCCGGTGCCAAGGGACTGCATGAAAGTACTGATCCGTCATCGTCAAAAGTAGCGTCTATATTATCCGTACCGTCACATGGGTTATTTAAAAAATAAATATTATTAGACCCTAACGCATTTGGTTCTTGTATGAATACCCTTAAGTTAGACACATTTGTATGATTAATGGTAACAGAAGCTGTTAGTTTATCAATTACTATATTGTCTGTTACTGCAATAGGAACTGAGGCTATTTCATTTGCTTCCAGGCCGCCCACAAACCCGGATGAAAAATCGGTTGCTGTATACGTGTAAGAACAGTTTGCTATTCCTGTTTGAAAACTCCTTATTTCTGAAAAAGAAGAATTAGTCCCGCAAGTGTTCTCAGGTTTTACTCTCCAGTAATAGACGGTGTCTTCAGAAAGCCCCGTTGCAATAAAGTCTGTATCCGTTTCATTTCCGGAAGCTATGATAGTAGAAAATGACGGGGTATCCGATACCTGTACCAGATATGATTGTGCATTGATATTGTTTTGCCATGTTAAGGGCGTCTGACTCATAGAAACCTCTCGTTCCCCATCCGCCGGAGTGCTTAATACAACAGGGTGGTTTGTAAAATCATCTTTAAAAATTCTTACTTGTACCGTTTCTCTTTTTGATATGTTTCCATTATTTCCTACAATATCCACACTATATGTTCCCGGGTCTAATCCATCCAAATTTTCAAAAGTTACCGTAAAATTACCATCTGCACTTAAGCTTGTCGTTGAAAAGTTAGCTGTCATGCCCGTAGGTAAATTTTCTGCTGTAAAATTGGTAGTGGTGGGTATTGACTGCCTGTAATTAAAATTAAAAAGTGCATTGCCGGAGGTACATGTATCAACAGCAGAAGTTGTTGTAGCTATTGTAAAATCTGAAGAAATCCCTGTAACAATCAGCGAAAACCTTTGACTTCCGTTTGTCAATGTACCTTTATGAGTTACTGTAATCGTATAATCTCCGGAACCAACTCCTACATCTACTCTTTCATAAGGATCAACTATATTGTCTCCTTTATCATTTGTGTTTACACTTGTTAACCTCCAAGGCATAAAGGTCCCTGTCGTATTTGATACTCTGATATCCAAATCATTTACCAGTACCGGTGTTCCGTCATTTGCAACTCCGCTAACAGCTGTTCCGGGAACATCTGTCCAGCTGATAGAAGCTATCAAAGGATTGACTCCGTCTGCCTTGACCGTTAAGGTATGGGTTTCTCCCTGAGAAAGTTCTAATTCTCTAATTTCTGAAAGCAGTCCTCTATCTGTAATGGTTTCCGCGGCTTTTTTAGCATTTAATAAGCCCCAGCCCCAAGTAGCATCTGGTCCAGGTACTGTGAAGCTTCCGTCATCTGCCGTATGGAGTGCCAGTCCTTTCAAAGTGGCTGCTCTCATAAACACTCCTTGCGTGTTATTATAGTGTTGTTGCAATAACAACAAAGAACCACATACATTTGGAGAAGACATGGAGGTTCCCGATATTCTTGCATATGCATTGTCAGCAGATTCAAAAGTAGAATGTAAACTTGTACCATTTCCGGTAATATCCGGTTTTATTCTTAAATCATCCGTTGGTCCTTCAGAGCTACCGCCGTTTATAGATACAAAATTTAATGTTCCATCGCCATTAATAGTGGCATCCTGAGCATTTGCCACTACCAGATTGTTTTTAGATGTAGACCATCCTGTTAGTTTATCAAATGACGCATTTCCTGCTAATGGAACTGCATTAGAGGTATTATCATTTCCACTATTTCCTGCAGATGTAACATTTAAGTAATACGGTGCATTGTATAGGATCTCATCAAGGTTTCTGGAATTGCTTATATAGGCACCTGCTATCCAATCCGAAACATCTTCCAAGGCAAAACCATAGGAATGATTGGAAAGCAGCATTCCGTTTGCTGCAGCATCTGTTATCTCACTTTCATCATTGTTCCAATCATGTCCAATTCCCTTTGCCTGAGGAGTCATTCCCTTAGCTTCAGCATCTACTCCGGAAGCTATAATGATTCCTGTTACATGCGCCCCATGAAAACTCAATGTACTTGTCCCATCTCCAATAGAATACCTGTTATCCCCTCCTGCTCCGTCATATTCCTGATGTGTACTTCTTGCCAATCCTCCGTCCCAGATATAGGCAGTCATTCCCTGCCCTTCCAGGTTTAAACCTAAGCCTCCGTTGTTGTGTAACCAGTTTGTCCTTGTAGATAATGCCGCATCAGAGTTATCCGTTTTATAATACATTGGAAAGCCATCCTCCGAAACTTTCATAAGTTCATAAAGGGTTCCGTTACTGTTGGTATACTTGATGCGCCAACCTTTTCGGATGGCCATTGCTATGGCTTTTTCTTTTTCTCTTAAGAAATTAGATTTGAATGTTTCCGATAAACTTGATAACTTATTTAGGTTATAATTTTTTTTTATTTCTTCTATTTGTAACCTTGTTTGTGAAAAACTAGAAAAAGAGGATACTAAAAAAAAGCATACAATTAATTTTTTGAAAGATTTTTGTGTCATTGCATTTAGAATTTCTCACGAATATAAGGATTTTTATTGTCTTCGTTTAGAATTATGGATCAATCCGAAAACTTGTGGGATTTTAAAGATATTATTGAAAACATTTAAGTTGAGTCAATCGCAAAAGCATCATTCAATAGAGTTTAAAAACTTAATAAACAGTTATTTAATGGATATTCATTTAAAAAAAATCTGAAATGGTAAAATTTTTATTCAAGTCTTCCTCACAACTTTTTTGCTTGATCCGGAATTATTCTTTTTAAATCAATTTTACAACGTTTTCATATCTGACTAATTTAGTTTATTTGTGAGTTTCGAAAATTCTTTTTTTGCTTCTTTCCCACCATAGAGTACATGATAAACTGCATTAATGATAGGTGTGTTTACTCCGTTTTGCTCATTTATGTTATACGCGCTTTTTGTAGCATAATAGCCTTCTGCTACCATGCTCATTTCGAGCATTGCAGATTTCACTGTATATCCTTTGCCTATCATATTTCCAAACATCCTGTTCCTACTGAAAGTAGAATATCCCGTTACCAACAGATCTCCCAAATATGCCGAATTATTGATGTTTCTTTTCATTTTATGGACCTTCCTGATAAAGCGCTTCATTTCTCTAATGGCATTACTCATCAAAACCGATTGAAAATTATCTCCGTAACCCAGCCCATGAGATATCCCTGCTGCAATTGCATAAATATTTTTTAACATTGCCGCATATTCCGTTCCTATAATATCGTCTGAAATTTTAGTTTTTATATACCTCCCTTTTAAACAATGACTTACTGCTTTTGCTTTTGCTTCGTCTTTACAGGCAATTGTTAAATAAGAAAGTCTTTCCATGGCAACTTCTTCTGCATGACATGGCCCTGTAATGACGCCAATATCTTCATAGGGAATTGCATATTGCTTAAAAAAATGTTCTCCAACGATATATCCTGTTTCGGGCATAATTCCTTTAATTGCAGAAAAAATAATTTTTCCTTTTAAAGGAGTGGTTAATTTATCGAGTTCTTCTTTTAAAAATGCAGATGGAATTGCAAAAATTAAGATTGTATAATCGTTAACGGTCTTATTAATATCATAGGATAAATCCAGTTGCTGTGGATGTAATTCTACAGAACTCAAATAATTAGGGTTGTGTTTGTTTCTTTTAATGTGCTCAACTGCATATGCACTTCTCATATACCAACCTGTTGTTTCCAAATTTTCCGATAACATTTTTACAATTGCTGTTCCCCAGCTTCCACCTCCTAAAACCGCAACCTTTTTGCTTTTATCCATTGCTTTATCCGATTGATTGTCTCAAAAGTAATAAAACTATCATCCATTGCCCAAAGGCTATCCCTAATTATTATATATCTTCTGTAAAAACTAAATTTTGATTAAAAAACACAAAATTTAGTTTCACTTCAGTAACCACTTCGGTTAGTCCATAAATTTTTTTCATTTGTTTTTTGTAAATTTTCAAATGAAAAAATTCATGTACTTTTGTCTTTTATCTCTTTATTTTTGGGTATAATTAATCGGTTTTTAAAAGATACGCTTATCTACGGTATTGCTGCAGTATTGCCAAGAGCAGTCAATGTTTTTTTGGTAAAACTGCATACTTCTTCTCTGGGAGTTGATAAATATGCGATCAATACCGATTATTATGTATATGCTGCTTATTTAAATGCCTTATTAACATACGGAATGGAAACTGCTTTTTTTCGTTTTTTTTCCGGAGAAAAAAAGAAAGGAAAAGTGATCTCCACTTCTTTTATAACCCTTCTTGTTACAAGTTTGATGTTTTTGACTACAGGTTTGTTTTTTAGCGAAACATTGGCTATATATTTTGGGTTTAAAGATCCTGTTTTTCTAAAATTATTAATTTGGACCATTACTTTGGATACCTTGGTGGTAATCCCCTATGCTTACTTAAGGGTTACCCATGAACCAAAAAGATTTACCTTATTTAAGGTAATTAACATTGCTGTTTTTGCAATATTAAACGTGTTCTTTTTATGGGCAATACCCTATGGTATACAAAACAATATTTCTTTTCCGGAGTTCTTAATTGACTATTACCATTCGCATCCTAAAGTTTTATATATTTTTGTTTCGGGCACCATTGCAAGTGCTGTTACTTTTTTGTGTTTATTGCCTGTTATTTTTAAATTTAAATTTGGTTTTGACATACTGCTTTTAAAAAAAATGCTATCATACGGCTTGCCTGTTATGGTGGGCAGTTTGGCATTTGTTACCAATGAAAACCTCGATAAGCTTTTATTGGGAAATATGCTGGGCGATGCAACAATGGGAGCCTATGCCGCCTGTTATAAATTGGGGGTTTTTATGACACTGTATATCATGGCTTTTCGCCTGGGTGCAGAGCCTTTCTTTTTTAATACCGCCGCTAAAAAAAATGCCAAAGAAACTTATAGTAAAATACTTATCTGGTTTAGTCTTATTGGGGCTTTCTGTATGCTGGTTATTGTTGTTTTTATTGATTTTTTTGCACATATTCTCCTTGGAAAACCGGAATATTTTGCAGCACTGCAAATAGTCCCCATTATATTATTGGCAAACTTATTTTTAGGGATTTATAACAATCTGTCCATTTGGTATAAGCTGACGAATAAAACGGTGTTTGGAATGTTTTTTTCTGTTTTAGGAGCTGTCATAACTATTGGTTTCAATATGATGATGATCCCTAAAATAGGATTTATGGCTTCTGCCTGGGCAACACTTATAACATACGGAACCATGATGGTGCTTTCTTATTGCTTTGGCAGAAAACATTATCCTGTAAATTACCAGCTAAAAAAAATGGGCTTTTATATGGCTATTACTATTATTTTTTGTACCGTTTCATTTTTGTATTTTAGAGAAAATTATGTAGTTTCAATAGCTGCCGTTCTGTTATTTCTCCTCATGGTATTTACTTTTGAGAAAAAAGAGATTTTAAACACTATACGTCATAAATAATGACTTTTTAAAACAATTCTTATAGAGTTTAAAGTTTGAAAGTCTCAAGTTATCTTGAGGAGTTCGTTCACCTCTTTAAAATCCGGAGAAAAATAAAAATGATGAGGCCTTTGCAGCATTGATTTGATAAAAAAGTTCAACAACCGAAGAAAATTTTCGAGAAGGAAGAAATTTGAAATCAAATCAATTCAAATACAAAATATATCCCTATTTTGCAAAGACCTCATAATATATAGTATGAATGTACAAATAATCAATACGTCAAAACATCCGATTCCTACATATGAAACGAGGCAGTCTGCAGGAATGGATTTACGTGCCAATATTGACGAACCCATTACACTAAAACCCTTAGAAAGAACCATTGTTAAAACAGGTTTGTTTATCGCACTACCTATTGGTTTTGAAGCCCAGGTTCGTCCACGAAGCGGACTTGCTGCAAAAAGAGGAATTACGGTACTGAACAGCCCCGGAACTATAGATGCGGACTACAGAGGTGAAATAGGCGTTATTTTAGTGAACCTTTCCAAAGAAGATTTTAGTATTCGGGACGGAGAGCGTATTGCGCAATTAGTCATTGCAAAACACGAACATGTTATCTGGAATGAAGTTGCCGTTCTCAATGACACGGAACGCGATATGGGCGGTTTTGGAAGTACCGGAATTTGACCTTGCTTCAATGGCTGTTTTTTACTTTTTGAGCTCCCGATTTGAAATACCTTTTCCGTTTTTAAATGATATTATTTCTATAAATTTGCGTTTTATATTATATAATATGAACTATTGCTTTACTCAAAAAATAAAGTCGATTTTCCGAGTACCTATAGTTAGTCAAACATACTTTCCAACTTTAAACTTTCTAACTTTAAAACTATATCAAACATGCCTGAGGGGAAAAAACCACTCAATTTTATTGAGCAAATCATAGAAGAAGATCTAGCAAAAGGTTTACCGAGAAAGAAACTGCGTTTTAGATTTCCCCCGGAACCAAACGGGTATTTGCATATCGGGCATACCAAAGCTATTGGAATCAGTTTTGGGTTAGGTGAAAAATACAATGCTCCCGTAAACCTTCGTTTTGATGATACAAATCCTGCAAAAGAGGAGCAAGAATATGTAGATGCTATTAAAAAAGACATTTCTTGGTTAGGGTACCAATGGGCCAATGAGTTGTACTCTTCGGATTATTTTCAGCAATTGTATGACTGGACTGTCCTGATGATTAAAAAAGAGAAAGCCTATGTAGACAGCCAATCTTCGGAAGTAATGGCTCATCAAAAGGGAACTCCTACTCAGCCGGGAATCAATAGTCCGTTTAGAAATCGATCCGTAGCAGAAAATCTGGCCTTATTTCAAAAGATGAAAGCCGGTGAGTTTCGGGAAGGAACACATGTGTTACGTGCAAAAGCAGATATGGCCAGCCCAAATATGTTGATGCGTGACCCTATCATGTATCGAATTCTTTTTAAAAGTCACCACAGAACCGGTGATGATTGGTGTATCTATCCAATGTACGACTGGACACATGGAGAAAGCGATTATATAGAACAAATTTCTCATTCGCTATGTTCATTAGAGTTTAAACCTCACCGAGAGTTGTATAATTGGTTTCGCGATCTTGTATATGATTTTAGTAAAAATAAATACCCTTTAGCTCCCAAACAACGCGAATTTTCCCGTTTGAATCTGAGTTATACGATTATGAGTAAACGTAAATTAATGCGTTTGGTACATGAAAATGTAGTGTCCGGATGGGATGATCCGAGAATGCCAACCATTTCCGGATTAAGGAGGCGAGGTTATACATCCGCTTCTATCAGAAGTTTTATAGAAACTGTTGGGGTTTCTAAAAGAGAGAACCTGATTGACGTTGCTCTGTTGGAATTTAAAATTCGCGAAGATCTAAATAAAATTGCTAACAGAGTGATGGCTGTTTTAAATCCGGTAAAGGTAGTCATTACCAATTATTCCGAAGGAAAAGAAGAAGTGTTAATTGCAGAAAACAATCCGGAGGATAACAATTCAGGATACAGAGAAATTCCTTTTTCAAGAGAAATTTATATCGAGAAAGAAGATTTTAGGGAAGAAGCCAATAAAAAGTTCTTTCGTTTGAAGTTAGGAAAAGAAGTCCGTCTAAAAAATGCTTATATCATTAAAGCAGAAAGCTGTACCAAAGATGCCGAAGGAAACATTACAGAAATTCAATGTACATATGATCCTTTGAGTAAATCCGGTAGCGGAACTGAAGAAAGTGCTCGTAAAGTAAAAGGCACTTTGCATTGGGTTTCTATAAAACATGCTATAAAAGCAGAAGTAAGAGTCTATGATCGTTTGTTTTCCGATAAAGCACCTGACAGCTATAAAGATAAAGATTTTATGGAGTTTTTAAATCCAAATTCTTTAAAAATCATACAAGCTTTTGCAGAGTCCGGTATACAATCAGCTACTGTTGGGGAAAAATTTCAATTCCAGCGTTTAGGTTATTTTACCGTAGATAATGATACTACTTCTGACACTTTGGTTTTTAATAAAACCGTAGGGTTAAGAGATAGCTGGAGTAAAAAGCAATAAATATGCATTAAAGACTATATTATATGTCTACGGAAAATAGAAAAAACACTACTCTAGTAGGAAAATCTAAAGAGTAGTATTTTTATATGTGAAAAAATAATAGTTAATTTTTAATACAACGTACTGCAGTGCCACAGACCCGAAAAGTATTCGTTGTACTGTGCAGCTAAATGAGTTTTTCGTTTACTCCGGGAAGCCAGTTAAAATTGTTTGAATGATTCAGATACCTTGCAGCAAGCTGTGGGGAGGTTCATTAAATCATAAAACAAAATAGGGTACTTACCAAGAAAGATATTTAATAACCCTTTACCAAATAAATTATTTGGTAAAGGGTTATTATTGTGTGTCGTGCATGGTAATGCACTAGGTGGTGAAAGTCCACTGTGGGGGTCTGTAATCGCCAACCACTGGTTTAAGGCAAGGGTGTCCGTCGTGAGGTGGAATCTGAAGGAAGCCAACAACAAATTTCTGCTCCGAGGTAGACGAACCTTATCAGGCATAACCGGTGGGATGAGATTGCAATACAAATCAAAGTCCAAAGATTACACGGACATCGGGCTGTAAATAAGTTGGAGGCATGGAAAGAAAGTATATTATCTTACCAAGGGAGGTCTCATGGACATGCGGAGGTTTTTTTTCGGAAGCATGGAGTAAAGCTAGTCATGAGAAGTCAGCCGCCGCCATAGTACCTAGGGGCGACTAGTATAATAATTATAAAGTTAATTAACTTAAATTATTTATTTTTGTCTCATGTCAAGAAAAGCAGTACCAATTGCAGGGCAAACGCATTAAACTTTTTAAAAACCCTATTGATATGTAATGTTCTTAATTCATTGATATTCAGTTAGTTATTAGTTGTTTATGTTATTGATTGTTTGTATATTATACTGATAATCAATAATTTAATAGTTTTGAAAACAACAAACAAACTAAAGACCATATTCGGTCAAATTCCTGATTTTAGACACACCCACAAGCAACTTTACGATTTAGAGAGCATCCTTCTTATCGGGATAATTTCAGTTATTTGTGGTGCAAATTCATGGAATGAAAAGGAAGACTATGCCTATTCAAAAGAAGATTTTTTACGCTCTTTTTTAGATCTACCCAATGGCATACCTTCTCACGACACTTTTAATCGTGTATTCTCTAATAATGAAATTACTGCAATTCCAGAATTACTAAAAGTGTTATCATTAAAGATACTATTGTAACTATTGATGCTATGGGATGTCAGACAGATATAGCTACTGCCATTGTTGAAAAACAAGCGGACTATATTTTAGCTGTAAAACAAAATCAAGCACAATTATATCAAAATATTGAAGATGAATTTAGATTTGGTGAAAATATAGCAACCTCTATAAGTGAAGAACTAAACCATGGAAGGATAGAAACCCGAAAATGCAGTGTTATGACAAACTTTCAATGTATTCCACCGGATAATAAATGGGATAGTCTTACTGCTATGGTTAAAATAGAAAGCAAGCGTGAATTTAAAAACTCTGATAAACCAATAGAAACAGCTACACGCTATTATATATCTAGCACAAAGGCTAAGCCTAAAGATTTTCAAAAAGCCATACGTTCACATTGGGGTATTGAAAATAAACTGCATTGGACCTTAGATGTTGCATTCGAAGAAGATGCTTCTAGAAAAAGAAAAGATAATGCTGCGCAAAACTTTTCTATTCTAAACAAAATTGCGCTTAATCTTCTTAAAAATGAAAAAGCATCTAAGGTTGGTGTCAAAAGTAGAAGATTAAAGGCTGGATGGGATAATCATTACCTCATTAAAGTGCTAAATCTTATGAAAGTTTAATGCGTTTGCCCTGTTTCAAAGGGTGTATGACAAATTTCACTCAAGCTACTTTTTTAATACATAAATCTCTGACTTGATACCATTTACCACTTTTGTAGGAGACTCTTAGTTGAGCTATTTGCTGTAATCCATTTTTGTCCAGGTTGTCCCGATAACTTGAGTCTCTTTTGTAGGACATCTTTATGTGGAATGTCTACATTTAACAGGACAAAAAAATATAGCCCATAATAATTATATTTGAATTATGGCAAGAAAGTATAGTAATGAATTTAAAGTAATGATTGAAGAGTTATTGCAATCAGGGCAAAGTGTAAGTTCTGTAAGCAAGGAATATAGCTTGAATGGTAGTATGATAAGAAAATGGCGAAAGTTCTATGAACATTCAGTAGATTTCAGAGAAAAATTAGTATTAACTGAAGATCAAAAACATATTAAATTACTGGAGAGGGAACTTCGTAATATAAAGTTAGAACGCGATATTTTAAAAAAGGCGGTAAGCATCTTCTCCGCGAGCGACAGGTAAGATATCATTTTATTTTATCTCATAAAGAGGTTTTTCCTGTTGGGAAGATGTGTAATTGTATGCAAGTAAGTAAAAGTGCTTTTTACAATTGGTTAAAGACAAGACATGTAAACAAAGAAAAAAGTAGTTTGACCTATTTAAAACATAAGATTTTAGAGATTTTTAATGACAGTAATCAGGTTTATGATAGTAAACGTATTCAAAAATCATTAGAGAGAGAAAATATCAACTATAGTCGTTCTTACATATCATTTTTAATGAACAAAATGGGTATTAAAAGTGTATTGCGTAAAAAATATATAGTTACCACAGATTCTAATCATTCTTATAAAACTGAAGATAATATTTTAGATAGAAAATTCTATAGTGCTCAATTAGGAGAAAAGCGGGTATCTGATATTACTTATATAAGAATAGCTAAACAATGGTATTATTTAACTATCATACTTGATTTAGCAGATAGGCAAATTCTTGCTTGGACTTTGAGTGATGATATCACTACAGAAAATACTATTTATAAAACTTGGTTATTGGCAAGAAAAAGAAAACCGATCTCTAAAAATCATATTTTTCACTCGGACAGAGGCGTGCAGTATGCTTCTAATGTAATGAAAATGATATTTACTAAAAATAACAAAATCACTCAATCTATGAGTAGAAAAGCTAACTGTTGGGATAATGCTGTAGCAGAATCTTTTTTTAAAACATTAAAATATGAAGGTGTTTATAGATATAAATTCAGTTCATTTTTACAAGCGAATTTTGTAATTAAACGATATATAGAATGGTACAATACAAAAAGATTACATTCCGCTTTAGATTATAGAACACCTTTAATAAGGACATATTCTAAAATTCTATTTGGTTCTAAGTAACATAAGTAAAGAACGGAGACTGATACTCGGTATAGCTCTGAAAAGCTAGTAGCTCTGAAAGTTCACTCCGTTCTTCTGTATTTAAAGTTATCAACTAAATACAAGTTATTAACAAAGAAAAAAAGAAGCAAAAAAAGAAAACTCACCATCATTAATTTAAGTAAATATTTATATCTGCTAATCTAAAGGTAGCTTTCGGGCTACTTTGATGATGATTAACCGTCTTTGAGTTCTCTGCTGATCAATTGAGCGTCTATTCTATCACTCTTGGTGTACTTCTCTTTTCCTTTACGATGGATATCAGCAGGGTCGACTACCAAAGGTTTCCAACCATAACTCACAAAACATCGATGGGAATAATACCCACAGCAACCCGCTTCATAGGCAGTAGTAACCTCATAGTGGAGAAAATGTTTGGAAACATAATCTCGTAAAACTTCAGGGTTTGGTGGTTGAGAAAAAGACTTACCTGAAAATAAATCTGTTGAGCAATGAACTTTCCAACTTCGTTTGTGTATGTCAATTCCAATATATAACTTAGGCGTGGCAGTAATTTGAGTAATCATATCTTTAGTTTTTTGTTTACCTTAAAGATACTTGACTTACTGCTTTTTCATAGATGCTATAAGTAATAGCGATTTAAGTGATAAAACGAAAGTGTAAACATAAAACAAAGGTCAGTACTAAACTGAATTAGTAAGTAGAAATACGCTACTACTCATTCACAGACCGTTAGCAAGCATAAAAAGACAAGAACTAAAATTTAAATGAAATCAGAAAACACTATAGATAGTTCAAATAATGTTGAATTGATACTTGAGTGTGCAAAAGAAATTGTTGCAGTAGCGATAGAATATATTGGAGAAACCGAATATGAAGATATCGGTGCAGAACTAAATGTTGCCATTGGCAAAGCCCAAAATTTTATAAAACGGACTGAATGGTATTGCGGACTGACAAAAGAAAATCAACTAAAATCTTTGAAATATTTTGAGGAAAATATGAAAACAGTTTTGGATGAAAATCTTGATTCTGAATAACGGAAATTAAATATATATGATTTTATGAATCAAGAATTGATAATTGTAGGCTTAATGGCACTTCTGTTAGGAGCTGTAATCACGTATTTATTTATTAAGTATTCAACCATTCCAAGAGACAAATTTGATACACTGAAGGATAATTTTGCTTCAACCAAAAATAAGTTGGATACAAAAAATGCTCTTGAAAATGAATTGAGGAATTCATTAAAGGAACTTACGACCGAATTAAGCACAGAACGAGAAAAAAACCAAAATCAAGAACGAAATATTGCTGAATTAAATGCAACAACGAAAAATTTGCTGGAAAAAGTCAACGAGGAAAAAGAGACCAACAAGAGTCAACAGCAGAATATAGAACAAAGTAACCGAAAGATTTTGGAGCTTAATACAGAACTATCAAAAGTTAAGACTATAAAAACAAGTTTAGAAAAAAAAATTAACGACCAATCAAAAGAGTTTGAGGAAGCAAGAAAGAAATCGTTGACCGAATTTGAAAATATTGCTAATAAACTATTTGATGAAAAAACAAGTAAGTTCTCAAAACAAAGTAAAGAAAACATAGAACAATTATTGACCCCTTTAAAGGAAAACCTAAAGGATTTTAAAAAGAAAGTTGAGGAAACTTATGACAAGGAATCTAAAGAACGTTTTTCGTTGGAGGGCAAAATCAAAGAATTGGTAAATCTGAATCAGCAAATAAGTAAAGATGCAACAAACCTAACGAATGCACTCAAAGGGCAATCTAAAACCCAAGGTGATTGGGGTGAAATGATTTTAGAGAGTATTTTGGAATATTCTGGTCTTATAAAAAATAGACAATACTTTTTACAAGAATCTTTCAAAGACGAAGAAGGTAAACTAAAACAGCCTGATGTTACTATAAAATATCCAGATAATAGATATGTTATAATCGATTCTAAAGTTTCATTAAAAGCATATGAGCAATTTGCTAATTGTGAAAATATTGACGAACAAAAAATTCATTTAAACAATCATATTAAGTCAATCAAAAATCATATCGATAATTTAAGTTCAAAAGAATACGAACAATTGGACAAGGCTCTTGATTTTGTATTTCTTTTTATTCCGATTGAACCAGCGTTTTTAACCGCATTACAGTACGATAATCAACTATGGAATTATGCCTACTCTAAAAGAATAGTTTTGATGAGTCCAACAAACCTTATTGCAACTCTCAGAGTAATTGCAGATGTGTGGAGTAAAGAGATTCAAAATAGCAACGCAAGAGAAATATCAAAAAGAGGAGAAAAATTATTCGATAAGTTTGTTGGCTTTGTATCTGATATGGAGGGAATTGAAAAACACTTGGAAAAGGCAACTGAGAAATATGATGAGGCAATAAAAAAACTCTCTACAGGTAGAGGAAATTTAATTGGACAAGCTGAAAACTTGAAAAAACTTGGAGTTAATTCTAAAAAACAATTGCCCGAAAAGTTTATTCTTGATAATATAGAAGTAAAGGAAACGGATGAAAATGATGACGAATAAATACGCTTGCTAACACGATGTATAAGTAATAGCGGTTTAAGTGATAAAACAAAAATAAAGATTTGTACAAATTGAATGAAGAAGTGGAGTAACTACTCATAGCTGGGAACATTGCCAAACATAAAAATAGCTAAAAGTTGGGTGTACCGATTAAACTTATAAAATATATTTTGCAAATTTGCAGGATATACAGAATACCTAAAATATTTCTATGCCTTCTATTTCTACAAAAGGAGCTTTAATGCCGGAATCTCCCATAAGAAAATTAGTTCCTTATGCCGAAAATGCAAAAAAAAGAGGGGTAAAAGTTTATCATCTTAATATTGGGCAACCGGATATAAAAACTCCAAAAGTAGCTTTAGACGCTGTAAAGCACAATACCATTGAAGTGTTGTCCTATGCCAAGTCTGAAGGTTCTGAAATATATAGGACCAAGTTGGCTTCTTATTATCAACAAAACAACATACAGGTACTTGCCGACGATATCGTTGCAACTACGGGAGGGTCCGAAGCATTATTATTTACGATAGGCAGTATTACCGATCCGGGAGATGAAATTATCGTTCCGGAGCCTTTTTATGCAAACTATAACGGGTTTTCAATAGCTTCCGGAGCAACTGTTGTTCCTATTACTTCCGGGATCGAAGACAATTTTGCATTGCCCGAAATAGAAGCTTTTGAAAAGCTGATCTCTAAAAAAACAAAAGCTATTTTGATATGTAATCCCGGAAATCCAACCGGATATTTATACAGTAAAGAAGAAATTGAAAAATTAAAACAAATTGTATTAAAACACGATCTTTTTTTAATTGCCGACGAGGTGTACCGGGAGTTTACTTATGACAGGCACAGACATCATTCCATAATGAGTGAAAAAGGGTTAGAAAAGCATGCCATTATGATTGATTCTGTCTCCAAGCGTTACAGTATGTGCGGTGCAAGAATTGGTTGTATTGCATCCAAAAACAGGGATATTATACATACGGTCATAAAATTTGCACAAGCCCGCTTGAGCCCGCCAACCTATGCTTTATTGGCTTCCGAAGCTGCCCTTAATACGCCACAAAGTTATTTCGATACTGTTATTAAAGAATATACCGGAAGAAGAAATACATTGATTGCCGAATTGCAAAAAATTGAAGGAGTAAAGGTAGCGAATCCAAAAGGTGCTTTTTATTGCGTAGCGGAGCTCCCGGTGAATGACGCTGATGATTTTGCACAGTGGGTTTTAGAAAAATTCAGCCATAAAAATGAAACCTTAATGGTAGCCCCTGCCAGTGGTTTCTACGCTACTCCAAACATGGGAAAAAATCAGGTGCGGATTGCCTATGTATTAAATAAAAAGGATTTGATCAGATGTGTTGAAATTCTTAAAATAGCTCTAGAAAAGTATGCTAACTAATTGACTATTCAAAAAAACATATCGTTAAAAAATTACAATACATTTGGTATTGATGTGCTTGCAAAACGCTTTATTTCCGTAAGGTCATACTCCGAATTAAAACAGCTGTTGAAAACCGAAAAAAAATTCTTTCTCATCAGCGGGGGTAGTAATATATTACTTACATCTGACATTGAATCATTGGTTGTCCATATTGACATGAAAGGAATTTTCTTAGATCAGGAAACAGCTAATGAAGTGTACCTGACAGTAAATGCCGGAGAAAACTGGCATGCGTTTGTACTTTGGTGTATTGATCATGGGTATGGAAGTCTGGAGAACTTATCATTCATCCCGGGGAATGTAGGCACTTGCCCTATTCAGAATATTGGAGCTTACGGTGTGGAGGTAAAAGATGTAATCACTAAAGTAACCGGTATAGAAATTACAAATAGTAAAAAAATTGAATTTTCAAATAGCGATTGTGTCTTTACTTACAGAGATTCGATTTTTAAGAATCGTGCCAGGGGGAAGTATATTATTACTTCCGTAAGTTTTAAATTGACTAAGAATCATCATGTTTTAAATACATCTTACGGATCCATTACCTCTTTTTTAGAGGATAAATCTATTTTTAATCCCACTATCAGAGATGTTTCCAATGCTGTGATTGCCATACGACAATCTAAGCTCCCTGATCCGAATAAAATAGGAAATGGTGGTAGTTTTTTTAAAAACCCTGTTATTTCAAAAGAACATTTCGATACGCTCCGGCAACAATATCCTACAATTCCCGGCTATATGGTTTCAGAGTCAACGGTTAAAGTTCCTGCCGGGTGGTTAATTGAAAAAGCGGGCTTTAAAGGTTATCGCTCCGGCGATGCAGGGGTATATGAGAAACAAGCATTGGTAGTGGTAAATTACGGAAATGCCAACGGTAAGGAAATTCTGGGTCTGGCAAAAAAGATTCAAGTTGATGTTCTCGAAAGGTTTGATATCAATCTGGATATGGAGGTGAATGTTATTTGATATAGTTTCAGGTTTAAAAGTTTCAAGCTGTACGTTCCTGATAGAGATTGATCGCTTTAAAAAGTGGTTAATCAATGAAAACAAATATAAAGATTAGCGGTAGACATTGAGAGTTTAGTAATTAGATATAGCAAATTATAAGTATCTTTACCGCTACAATACTAAATTATGAAACTCATCTTATTATCCGTAGGATTATTAGCTTTGGGAGTGGCGGGAATTGCCATTAAAATTTGGATTAAAAAAGAGGGTAAGTTTGCGGGTACCTGTGCAAGTCAAAACCCAATGATCAACTCGAATGGAGAAGCTTGTGGGTTTTGCGGTAAAACTCTGGATCAATTTGATAGTTGTACTAAATCTTAGTGTTATTTGTAGTCTCTTAATTTAAATGTCGATGTGGAAAAATAAATTGAGCTTGGCTAAAAAAATAATATTCTTCAGTTCTATTTTCATTTTGGCAAGTTGTTTACCAATTGAAACTAAAGATGCTGAAAAAGCATATAAATATTGGTCAGGAGGCAGACCTCCGAAAGAAATTGAATTAATAAAAGGAGCATATTATCAATCACCTCATTTCTCACTCAAGTATGAATTATTTCTAAAATTCAGAGCGGACAAAAAATGGTTTCATGAGTTTGTTAAATATAATAAACTCGAAATTGACACCGTTGGAAATGATTGGGCAAAATGGACCAAGCTTCCCGGATGGTTTAAAATTGATGAGAATTATCTGATTTATACTAAAGACCAAACTAATGAATTTGAGCGTTCGAGATATTGAACTCATTTAAACTTTTTCAATTTATTACCTTTAGCAACTATTTTTTCAAAATCTCATCATTGAAAATAACCAAAGAATTATTACGTCAACATGTTCAAAAAGCAAAAGAAGGGCATCAGATATCTTTTAATTTTTTATTGGATGTATTCTGGCCTGATGTATATAACTACCAGTTAAAAAGGACTCAAAATGATAATGATGCAGAAGATATTACCATCCAAGCATTTTCGAGAGCTTTTGACAGAATTGATATGTATAATGAAAAATATACCTTTAAAACCTGGTTACTTACGATTTCTAAGAATATACATATAGATTTGGTTAGAAAGAAAAAAACATCTATTCAAACCGATAATTCCAACGAAAAAGATACGGAAGTACATCAAATTATCGATGATAATCCAACGCCTGAAGACACCATTATTACCCAACAGAATTTGGCAAAATTACTACTAGATGTCAAGCAATTAAAACCAAAATATCAAGAGGTTATTCAATTGCGTTATTTTCAGGAGTTAAGTTATAAAGAAATATCAAAGCAAATTGGAGAGCCTATGAGTAATGTAAAAGTGAAATTATTACGCGCTAGAAAATTATTGGCCGAAATTATAAAGAGGTCGTAATTATGTTTCAAGTTGGAAAGTTAAGCTAAAAAAATACCAAGCCGGTTAAACGTTATTCCGAATAGCCATTTTTAAGTGTATAAACCGCTAATCCTACCCGGGTCTTCAATTCGAGTTTTTCAAACAGGCTGTCTCTGTAATTTTCTATAGTTCTGGGGTGCTGGTTATAGCATTGTAAAAAACAACAGCTAACACTTCCAATCACTCCAGTCAAAACAGTAATGTAGCAAATCCAAATCTTTTAGGGTATGTAAAAATTAAAGCCCATACGGATTATCAACCATTAGCTGCTTAATCATGATGAAGGTTGTTTTTAAGTATTTATAAAACAACCTTCATTTAACCTTTTGAAACCTTTGCAAAATAGTGATATATTCTGTATTGAAATTGATTTGGCTTCAAATTTCTTCCTTCTCGAAAATTTTAAATCCTCAAAATCAACAGGTTATTCCGGTTGAAAATTTTCTTCGGGTGTCGAGCTTTTTTGCCAAATCAATTTTGCAAAGGTCTCTTTTTAATATTTAAAATGATGAATCAAATTACATTTACGGATTTTTTAAAATCTTTAATCACCGAAACCATTGTTGCAGTATCAGAAACACAATATCAGCAAGAAAACAAAATCATTGAGTTAAAAGAAGATCTTTTAGCCACAGATGAGCAATTGATACGTAAGTACCACTTAATTGAGGAAGCAAAAAAAGATTTGGAAGCATCGGGTGAAACAGAAAAACCAGAAGATATTATTAAAATAAAAATTAATTCCTTAAGACAGGTGCTATCCACATATTTTGAAAATGGTTATGTTAAACCTATCATAGACGAAGGAAAAATTTCTGCAAAATTCATATACAATATGAATGCTAATACTGTTGAAAAAAGCAGCGAACTTCATACAAAAAAACAGGCAAGTCAATTTCTAAAAAAATCTCAAAAAAAATGGATATCGCTGATATCAGGTCCATTCAAAAACTCAAATTTAACCCTTCGAAAGTTTTTAAATATGATGATCAAAAGATGAATACCATTTCAAAAGGTATGACCATACAAAACATTGATCCGGTAAAAGATAAAGATGTAATCAATACAAATCAAAACTTAGTAAACTCGGTAAAGTTAAAATTTCGAACAGTAATCGTAAATCAAGATGCATCTTGAGGTTTTATATATAATTGCTATTCAAATAGATCAATTTATTAGATCATTGCCAAAAAGTAATTTTCAAATAGTAAAAATTACATTAAATATAGCCATTCCCATTATCGAAGATTTTAAAGAAATAACGATTTCCGAAAATATAAAATTAGTAAAGAACAACAATAATAGTCTTTCTCCGGTCTTACTGTTTTAAACTCAAGAGACCTTTGCCAAAATAATTCGCTATTTTTAGTGCTAATATTGATATTCTTCATTCATGTAAATGGATTAAACAGCGGATGAAATAATGAAAAAGACAGGGTGAGTTCACTATATTAGTAGCAATGAATGCTCTTAAAAAATGAAAAAAACCATTCTAAACTCATTAGGCCCTGGACTTCTCTTTGCCGGAGCAGCCATCGGGGTTTCTCATTTGGTACAATCTACGAAAGCCGTTGCTGACTTCGGTTTTGGCTTACTTTGGGCGTTGTTATTAGTCCATATTTTTAAATATCCGTTTTTTCAATTCGGCCCGAGATATACTGCCGCTACAGGAGAAACGTTGTTAGACGGTTATAAAAAACTCGGCAAAAGCATATTGATTGCCTATTATATCTTAAGCTTTGCTACCATGTTTACTATCCAGGCTGCCGTAACAATAGTAACGGCAGGGCTGGCAATAAATCTTTTCGGGTTTACAGATAATATAGTCACCTGGGCTGCTATCCTCATTATTGTTAGTTTTTTTATTTTGGTGATAGGCAAATACAGATTGCTGGATAATTTAATGAAATACATTATTTTCATTTTGACGATCAGTACCGTCATTGCAGTCATTGTAGCCCTCCTAAATACACAACAAACATTTGACTATGTACAAATACTCCCCAAAGGATCCGCAGGAATTACTTTTTTAATTGCCTTTTTGGGTTGGATGCCTGCTCCTTTGGATATCTCTATCTGGCATTCTATTTGGTCTGTGGAAAAAGAAAAAACAACGTTTCAAAAAATCAAAGCAAAGCAGGTAATTTTTGATTTTAATGTAGGATATATCGGTACTCTTTTCTTAGGGGTTTGTTTTGTTTTATTAGGATGTTTGGTGATGTTTCACTCTGGAGAGACCTTTTCAAATTCAGGGGGTGCTTTTGCCAATCAACTCATCAGCTTATATACTAGAAATCTGGGCGATTTCTCATATATTTTCATTGCCACGGCAGCATTTACAACCATGTTTAGTACGGCTATTACTACTTTAGATGCTTCTCCAAGAGTTATGGCAAAAACAACCGATTTGTTAATTGAGAAAAAAACGATTTTCAATTATTGGTTTTGGATTTTACTGTTGGGGTTAGGCACATTTCTTATTCTAAAATACTTTATCAGTAACATGGGGGCGTTGGTAAAAATTGCCACTGTTTTATCTTTCTTAACTGCTCCTTTCTATGCCATTTTAAATTATATTTTGATCACTGGGAAATATACCCCAAAAAAATATCACCCTAATATGTATTTGAGAATCTTAAGTTGGATCGGAATTGCATTTTTAATAGGTTTTAGTATTTGGTTTTTGATAAATACTTACTGAATCATCCCGACTTTTTCTATTTTCGAAAAATAGACTGAAAATCGCTTATATTCCGTTACTTTTCTTTGTAAATTTGCATTTCGATTTAAATTTTTTATGACACAAAGTACTGCTATACTTCCCGAAAGAAAGAAAAAACCGGAATGGCTCCGTGTAAAACTCCCTGTTGGAAAGAAATATACGGAGCTTAGAGGCTTGGTTGATAAGTATAAATTACATACCATTTGTACAAGCGGAAGCTGCCCGAATATAGGTGAATGTTGGGGTGAAGGTACAGCAACTTTTATGATCCTGGGGAATATCTGTACACGCTCCTGCGGTTTTTGTGGTGTAAAGACCGGCAGGCCGGAAAAAGTTGAATGGGATGAGCCGGAAAAAGTGGCTCGTTCTATCAAAATTATGGGTATTAAACATGCGGTAATTACCTCTGTAGATCGAGATGACTTAAAAGATGGAGGCTCTATTATTTGGGCTGAAACGGTGAATGCAATCCGCAGAGCGAATCCCGCAACAACCTTAGAAACACTTATTCCTGATTTCCAGGGAAAAGAAAAATTGATTGATAGAATCATTGAGGTACATCCGGAGGTGGTTTCTCATAATATGGAGACCGTAAGAAGGTTGACTCGCGAGGTTCGTATTCAGGCAAAATACGATCGTAGTTTGGGAGTTCTAAAATACCTTAAAGAAAACGGCATGAGAACCAAATCCGGAATTATGCTGGGCTTGGGAGAAACTGAAGAAGAAGTCATTCAAACCATGAAAGATCTTCGTAATGTAGGTTTGGACGTAATTACTATAGGTCAATATTTGCAGCCCAGTAAAAAACACCTCCCTGTAAAAGAATTTATTACTCCGGAACAATTTAAAAAATACGAAAACCTGGGTATGGAAATGGGCTTTATGTATATAGAAAGCGGAGCTCTGGTACGCTCTTCGTATAAGGCACATAAGCACGCACATTAAAAAACTCAAATTGAATGTCCGTTATGGCACCTAATGTTTTTTTGATTAAATAATTAGATATTCAATTAATTAAAGAATTGAAAGTTTGAAAGTGTAAAAGCCTATATTTAAACTTTGAGAGCTTGAATATCAGCTTTTTGTTCTATGATAAGTTTTTATCTATAGTACCATAAGAAAAATTTATTATAAAATACTCATCACCTTAAGAGCATCCTTAAATTGAAATTTTCTAACTTTAAACTATACCAGACATCCAAAATTCAAATATTACTATTTTGAAAAAATTAACTTTTAATGTTAATATTTTGAAAAAAATATGTTTTTTTAACATAAAATCTAAATAAAATTTATTTTGGCATATTACTTGTACAATACACTATAGCAATAAATTGTTTCGTTGTGTAAATTATTTGAATTAGTTAGTTGACAGGGAAGCTGTCTAAAAGGCAGCTTCTTTTTCAAATTGATTTTATATCACCTTATACCATTTCTCACTTAAATTTACTCACTAAAAATTGCCCTTTTTCGCTTATGCTTTAAAATAAAACGAAACCGTAGCACTGCCTTTAGATACAACTTTGAGTGATGAACTTAGGATATTTGCTTTAGATTCTACTACAATTGGATCAATCCGAAAACTTGCGGAATTTTAAAGATATTATTGAAAACATTTAAGTTGAGTCAATCGCAAAAGCATCATTCAATAGAGTTTAAAAACTTAATAAACAGTTATTTAATGGATATCCATTTAAAAAAAATCTGAAATGATAAAATTTTTATTCAAGTCTTTCCCACAACTTTTTTGCTTGACCCCTACAATTTCAACAAGTCTAACTTTATGTAATTGGGCTCAAGGCAAATATTCTAAAGGAGCCGTAAAAGCACATACGGTATTGAACCTAAAAGGAAGTATTCCCGAGTTTATATTCATCACAGATGGAAAATACCATGATGTAAATGCTCTTGATGAAATAACCTTTGAAGCTTTTGCTTTCTATGTAATGGATAAAGCTTATATAGACTTCAAAAGACCATATCGTATGAAAAAAGCTGATGTGTTTTTTGTAGTAAGAGCCAAAAAGAACTTAATGTCCAGAGTTGTGATCTCAAATAAGGTTGATAAATCAACTGGTTTAAGGTGTGATCAGCATATCAAATTAACAGGAGTAAAATCAAGAAAACATTATCCTGATAAAATTAGACGTATCAAATATTATGATAAACAGAAAGAGAATACTCTAGTTTTTTTAACCAACAACTTTAAGTTAGAGGCATTAGAAATTGCAGAAGTTTATAGATGTAGGTGGCAGATAGAAGTATTCTTTAAGTGGATAAAACAAAACTACAGTTCAAAACACTCTGGGGATATTCTGAAAATGCAGTCAAAACACATCTATGGATTGCCATTTATGTATACCTAGCAGTTGCCTATCTGAAAAAGCAACTCAAAAATGAACTATTAATCTATGAAATAATGCAAATTTTAGGAATTTCAGTTTTCGATAAAACACCTGTAAATCAAATACTTACAAAATTCAAAAATAAAAACGATGTCAAAGAACAGTATAACTTATTTAATATCAACGATTTATAAATGCAACAGTACTAATCAGAAATGGTATTATTTAGAATTGCTCAATAAACAGCCTTCATTTTTAAGTCAGCATTGAACTAAGGGGTAAGTAATCCTAATCGTTGATGTTATCATAAAAAATACGGAAATAGTAAATGAGTTCAATAAAAATAGTAGTACCTTTCAAGCTTTAAACAAATTCATTATATAGAAATTTTAAAGAATACTATATGGCGCTAACACCCTCAAACAGTATGGAAAAAGGAGTACCGGCTCCTAATTTTGAATTAATAGATACTATTTCTGATAAAGTGGTTTCATTATCAGATATAAAGGGTAAAAAGGGAACTGTGATTATGTTTATATGTAATCATTGCCCGTTCGTACTTCATATAAATGAAGCATTGGTACGTTTGGCTAATGACTATCAATCCAGAGGAATTGGTTTTGTTGCCATCAGTAGCAATGATGTAGTGAATTATCCGCAAGACGGACCTGATAAAATGAAATTGCATGCAATGAATGTCGGATATTCTTTTCCTTATTTATATGATGAAACCCAGGAGGCTGCCAAGGCATACGATGCTGCCTGCACTCCTGATCTATATGCTTTTGACAGCAATCTGACATCCGTATACCATGGACAGTTAGACCATTCCAGGCCAGGAAATGGCATTCCCGTAACAGGAAAAGATATGAGAGCAGTTCTGGATTGTTTATTGAGTAATATCCTCTATACAGGCGATGAGAAACCAAGTATGGGTTGCAATATCAAATGGAAATAATAATACAGCTTGAAAAAGCTTCTAGTTGGGAATTTGCTAAACCTTTTTAAAACACCGGGAAAACGATCTTGTTTTTTGAGGATAATATTAAACTGTATAAAATAGGAGTAGTTGCTTAAAAGATTTCAAAACTAATTAGTACTTTTGTAAAGTAATATACAGAGACCTTTGCAAAATTGATTTGACAAAAAAGTTCGACGCCCGAAGAAAATTTTCAACCGGAATAACCCATTGGTTTTGAGGATTTAAAATTTTCGAGAAGGAAGAAATTTGAAGCCAAATCAATTTCAATACGGAATATATCACTATTTTGCAAAGGTCTCATACAATCACAATATAAATGAAGAATATTCTATTAACATTAACAATATTATTGCCTTTTCAATGGGGGCAATCACAAACCTTAAAAGGACAATTAAAGTATCATGCGGGGCAACAAATAATGCTTACCGGATTCAATTATTATAAAACTTTTGAGTTGACAAAAACGATTGCAGATAGTTTAGGTAATTTTACCCTTACCTATCCTAAAGGTTATAGAGGTATGGCAGTGTTAAAAACGCAAAACAACAGTAGTTTGATAGTAGTATTGACAGAGCCTGATATTACCATAAAAGGGACAGACCTAAAAGAAGTGGATAGCTTGCATTATATAAATGGCGTACGAAACCAACAGTACGCAAATACGGCAAAAGCATACATACAGCAACAGCAGGTATACAAAGCATGGCGTTATTTACAGCCAAAATACAAAAATGAAGAATTTTTAAAACCTCATAAAGAAGTTTCCGAACTGATAAATAAAGAAATAAAGCGTATAGAAGCAGCGGATGACAATATTATAAAAACACTTCCTAAAAACAGCTATTTAAGATGGTTTGTGCCCATGCGAAAACTGGTAAACGATATGCCTGCAACTGCATATAGCTATACCGAACGATTGACTAAAAATATAGAGCAGTTTAGAAATATAGATTTTAACCACCCCAATTTTAAGACCAGTGGTTTATTTAAAGAACTGATAGAAGGGCATTATTTGTTGCTGGAAAATATGGGGCAATCTTTGGACAGTATTTATACTCAAATGAATATAAGTACTGATTATATTATTCATAATTTAAAAGCAGATAACGGAAGTTTATTAAATACGATTTCGGAAAAGCTGTATAAATATTTTGAAAAACGCAGCTTGTTTAAGGCAGCTGCTCATTTGTCTAATCAAATGTTGGAGAAAAACCCACATGTACTGAAAGACAGTATAGCAAAGACGATGCAAAAATATCGCAATTTAAAAGCGGGTAACATAGCACCTGATATCCGATTAAATGCAACTAAAAAACTCAGCGATTACAAACAACCTGTTTTATTGGTATTTGGAGCTAGTTGGTGCCCAAGTTGTAAAGACGGAATTAAAGAGCTTTTAAAATATTATGAACCCTGGAAAACCAAAAAAAATGTAGAAGTAGTATATATAAGTATAGATACGGATAAAGAAGAATACGAAAAAGCATATCAAAACGTACCATGGCATATGTACTGCAATTATAAAGGCCGGGACACGCAGGCAGCTAAAGATTACTTTGTAAATGCTACACCTACTTATTTATTGTTAGACAAAGATCGTAAGATACTGGTACACCCAAATAGTTTAGGGCATGCGGATGCCTGGGTAAATTATAAACTGTAAAGAATATTATTGTTTAAATATTCTAATTTAATTTTTTACATCTAAAGCATCACGTAAAGCATTTCCAATTAGCATAAGTGCCATTACTAAACTCATAATGGCAATTCCGGGAATAATGGCCAAATATGGTTTCCCCAGAACAATATAATTGTAATGATTTTTAATCATCGCTCCCCACGAAGGAGTAGGAGGCTGTGCACCTATTCCGAGAAAACTCAATCCGCTTTCTATTAAAATAGCAGCAGCAAAATTAGCTGACGAAATAACAATGATAGGAGCAATGATATTCGGAAGTATGTGCTGGCGTATAATTCTGAGATTGGAAAACCCCAAAGCATTGGCAACCTCAACGTATTGTTGTTGCTTAACACTTATTACCTGGCCTCTCACCACTCTTGCTACTTCCACCCACATAGTTAATCCTACGGCAATAAACACCTGCCAATAACCTTTTCCCAGAGCCAACGTAATGGCAATGACTAATAAGAGTGTTGGAACAGACCAGGTAACAGTAATAAACCACATAATAAAAGCATCTGTTTTTCCGCCAAAATAGCCCGCTATAGCTCCGACAGGAATCCCAATACACAGCGAAATAAACACCGCTATAAAACCTATAAAAAAAGAAATACGAGCCCCGATAATCAGCCTGCTTAGAACATCTCTTCCGTATTTATCCGTACCGAAATGAAAAGTTTTGGTTTTGATATATTTCTTAGAGTTATGATGAATATCACTCAGTGCTATTTTCTTGGGAAGTACACTATTGTACACCGTATACTCCATATAATTATCAATTATTTTATACGAAGCGATAGGAATCTCAATACCCGTATGTTGTTTTCCGTTTTTTAATATGGAAAGCCATGACTGTTCGATTTTCTTATCCGGAGGCATGGTAAGTATAGTTACTGAAAATCCAGGTTTTTTAGAATGGATTTCCAAGTGCATCTGATTTGCATTACTACTATTGTCAGGAGCTAAAGTATAACCAAACAATGCTACAAAACCTAAAAACAGTACAAACATCAGGCATGCACAACCTATTTTGTTTTGCTTAAATTTTTGAAATGCTAATTGAGAAAGTGATTGCCCGGACATTTTTACAAAAATAAAAAAACCTAATAAGTTATAACTTATTAGGTTTTTATGGAAATGACATGTTTTTGAACTAAATATATGACAAAAATTGATTTTTAAAACCTGTTAAATCTAAATTTTATATCGAACTCGTTTAGACTTCTTTGGTTTAACCCGGATTTTTAACATATCCTTAACAATTTCTCTATTTAAAAAAATCGACGAAATCTACTTTTTGTTGCATATTTTTAAAAGGTTTTAAGATTTCTGTTACACTATCTTCAAACAAACTAAAAAAACCTTGCTGATTTCGTAAAAATAAGTTCCCCTCTTGCAAGGTATATTTATATTGTCTACTTTTGACATTGCTAATATAATAGACGAAGATTGCTATGACCCCATAGTTTTTTCAGAGTTAAGATGAAGACCCCTTGGAGTAGTGTGCTTTTTTCGGCTGTTTACAGGTATCTGTTCAAATGGTAGCCTGTTGTTGGCATTAGATAACTAAAAATAGTATAAACCCTAAAAAGCTACACTATATGAAAAAAAGCGAAAAAGTACTGATCAGGCGTACTTTTAGTAACGCTCGGCCGTACTCGAGTCTCAAAAAAAACAAATAGGTTTGTTTTGTTATTTTATAAAACCGCAATATATGACAACAGCAAACCAACAACACAGAAGTATCATTTAAAACAAATCAATATGAAAAAATTATTTTTAAGCACCCTTACGACGCTATTGACGCTCTGCGTTCAAAGTCAGGATTTACCCAGGATTGTACCTCCCTCGCCGGAGGCTTCGGCGTTAGCCAATTTTATCGAAGTTCCGGTATCCCATTATACAGGGCTTCCTAATATTTCGGTACCTATTTACACGATAAAAGAAGGAAGTATGGAAATCCCCATACAATTATCTTACCATGCAAGAGGCGTACAGGTCTCGGAAGTAGCTCCACGTACAGGTACGGGTTGGTCGTTACAATATGGCGGAAGTATTTCCAGGCAAATGCGGGGAAAAAGCGATGAAAGTATAAAAGGTTATTTGGCAAGAGGTCATTATTTTGTGAATTATCCTCAAGATTTGCAGACAAGACAAGCAGTTCATAATTCTGACAATGAACTTACAGTCGATTTTTATCCTGACCAATTTACTTTTAATGCAGGCGGAGTGAGTGGTAAGTTTGTACTGGATTATACAGACGGCCAACCTTTGATACAGAGTTTTGGGGATATCACCATTGGTTACACCAGAGAAAATGGCTGGTCAGGTAAAATAGATGCCTTTGTAATGACAGATGCTAATGGAAACAAGTACTATTTTGGGGTATCAAAAAACGGACTACGCAAAGCCCGGGATTATCAACATTCTACAGGATACACGATAGATTATTGGGGAAACCAGGTGCTAGATCCGCCAGCGGATGACTCGGACGAATTTTACAGTGCCTGGAAATTAATGGATATAGAGACAGTCACAGGGGATATTATCAGCTTTTTTTATGAAAATCAAGGAGGAGTATATTGGGGAAAATCCGGAGATTTTCATATAAATCCGAACCCAGAAGGATCTACCACAGGTATTGTCGGGATGGGTGATTTGGAACAGATACGCACTAAAATTTCAAGAATACAAAATTATGAATACCAAATTAGTCGTATTGAATTTAATAATGGCAGAGATAAAATAGAATTTATAAGCGAGGCAACAGGAAGAGAAGATTTCGTAGGTCATGCTTTGGATAAAATAGAGATATACCAAGATGATCAACTGGTAAAAGGTTACGATTTAGCCTATGAGTATACAGAAAGCACGGACACGACTAATATGTTACCTGGTTTGTCTTACCTTGCCATGTACTTTAAAAGACTATTCTTAAAAGAAATTTCGGAATACGGAAGTGATAATTCGTACTTGCCACCATACCGGTTCACCTATGACGAAGAGGTATTACCCAGTGTGCTATCTTCCCGACAAGATTATTGGGGCTATTACAATGGTGCGAAAAACAATGGGCCTTTCACAAGAATATTCCATTATGGTTTATATATACCTGACAGACGTGTAGATACTCTAAAGTCAGAAGCAGGTATTTTAAAAGAAATAAAGTATCCAACCGGCGGTAAAGCAAAATTTACTTACGAGCATAATAGGGGGAGATCTGTACCGTGGTCAGACTTAGTTAAGCTTCCTGCTATAAATCCAAGAAGTAGTGATCCTAATTTCCAAGGACTTGGTTTTTTACATGCTGATGCCTATGACGGGGACAGGTACATCGGAGATACGTTTACAGTGAATCCTGACCCTAATGGTATTCTGGCAAGTTTTAGTGTAACGCTGCCTATTGACTATTTGGGTACCGACCAAAACGTAGCTTGTGCCGATCCACTAGAGGATTGTATGTTTATCATGAAACTGGAAGGGCTTAATGGTGCTCCAACCTATTATCTGTATGCCGGAGACACAGATTTTTATATACAACCGGGTGAATACCGCCTGGTATTTGATCCGGTTCGGGATATCGAATGGGAAACAGATCCCGGTAATTGGGATTTTAATCAAGGGGGAGAGCTTAATCCTTTTCCTTACATTTTTAATATTCAGGTATCCTGGCAACAGCAATCGGATTTACCCTTATTATTTGGGCCCGGAAAACGTATCAAAAAAATTGAACACATGGATGTCAACGGAGTGTTAAGTGTTAAGGAATACGAGTATGTTTATCCAACAGATGACTTCTCTCAAGAACCAACTAATCCAAGTGGGAGTATTAAAGGGTTGCCTGCTTTTTTAAATAAGCCTATTGAAGGTTATGACGGTGATTTCTACGGGTTTACTACCCCTTATACTTCTTATTACGATTCCGGCAGTGCATTTAGTAGTTTTCAATCCAATTATATTGGATATTCCGGTGTCGTAGAATATCAGGGGACTAAGAATAATAATATAGGTAAAACAGAGTATGGTTTTACTAACTTCAATGATTCGGGAGGAGATTATTTTGAATTTCCTTATCATCCGCCTACGGATAATGAGTGGCTCAGAGGCAAACCAGTTGGAGTTTATTATTACAAAAACGATGGCAACAGGACTGACGGAAGCATTGAGTACAAGTTAGTAAAACAAGTTCATAACAAATATCGATATGGCGATAGGCTGTATACACCTGATTTTGTGATTCCGTTTGGAAGTATTGGCGGGCTTCAATTTTCAGATGACATTCCCCAAGATGAGCAATTTATTTTTATGCCTAGAGGAGAAGAATTTGAATGGAGTACCAATTCTGACTGGAATTACCAAAAAACCAGAACTAGTTTTAGGTTACCTTTATTCATGCTTAAAAGGTACGCACAAGGGAATTCGGCTAATAACAACCCCAATTACCATAACGCCTATCGAATGTACGATTTAACAGGAGGAACGCTACATTTGGACAGCACCACCGAAAGGATATACAACGATACGGGGATAGTAGAAAACACCACTACCTATCGCTACGACTACGACAAGCATTACCAGCAAAAAGGCAGTAGTATGACCGATAGTAGAGGTGATGTAGTGGAAACTACGAATTACTACCCTTCGGATGTTTTAGGCTATTCGGATCTGGGTTATGACGATCTGACACGTTCCCAGGTCAATGCGATCGTTAAGATGAGAGCACCCGATGTAAACAATCCGGATAGAACCCACCAGTTAGCTACCCCTGTTCAGGTAGAGACCAGAAAGAACGGTTCTGTGGTATCGGTAGTACGTACCAATTATAATATAGAAGACACAGGCCTGGTACTTCCGCAAAGTGTGGCCACTCTAAAAGGAATTTATGATGCGGATACCAATCCCTTGGAAGATAGAATTATATATCATAAATATGATTCAAAAGGCAATCCGGTAGAAGTCAGCAAGAAAGACGGTGGCAGAATTTATTACGTATGGGGCTATGATAAAACATATCCTATTGCCAAGATAAAGGGTATCCATGCGCTGCTCCCGACGGACTTATCGGCGAAGTTTGTTTTACCTGGGAGCAACAAAATGCTATCAGTAGTGCAATACACTCCTCTATGAGAGATGTATCCGCTTCAACCGAGTCCGATTTAAGAGCTGATTTAGCACTCTTACGCGATAGCTTTAGTGGTACGGCAGCCCAAATCACCACCTTTACTTATGACCCGCTTATTGGGGTTACGAGCATCACCGACCCCAGAGGAAGAACCCTTTATTACCATTACGACTCTTTTAACAGATTACAATATGTAAAAGACCACGATGGTAATGTACTGAGTGAACATTCATATAACTATAAAAACCAAACAAGATGAAAAAGACCATCATTCATATCATAGCAGCATGTATGATGTTGCCTTTGGTTCTGAGCAGCCAAACCCAAAGTGAGAACTACGTGGTAAGCAAAACCTATAAAGTTGCCTTACAAGAGAATGAGCTGAGCACCCAAAACCCGGACAGTGTCAGCACGGCGATTACCTACTTCGACGGTCTGGGCAGAGCCAAACAATCGGTTTTGGTGGGCGCAGGAAAAACCGGCTCATTGGAAGCTAACAATGCCATTCCTTATGATTGGAGTGCAGGAGTTCCGACCAATTCGGGTTTTTATAATCCCTTTGGAGCAGGAGTCAATGTGATTACAAATGGTACCACACCATTTGGACATACGGACCTGTTGTGGGAGGGTAGCAACAATGCCTCTAATTATTACGACGGAGGGTGGGATACAAACCCTATTGTGATTGATAATACTTCAGCGTATCGATATACGGTTTGGATGAAAAAAACAGGTAATCTGGAAGACGGGGGAGTGTATTCTTTGGCCAGAAATGTCCATACATTAAATGGAAGTTTTAAAAATTACGGAAACTTTTTTGGAGGAGATCTTCCCGCATTAGACATCTGGTATTTAGTGGTCGGATATGTACATCCTTCGGGTTATGCTATGCAGGAGAGGATTTGGGTATCTCAGGGGTTTATGACATAAACGGAGTCAAAGTTTTGGACGGAGAAGAATTTACCTGGCGGAATGATCAGTCAGATGTTCGTTTTGGGAGCTGTCAATTTCTGGCCTCTGATCCCGCTTCCAAGCTTTATCTGTGGAGCCCTGTAGTACAAAAAATAGATGGAAGCGAAGATGCGTTGGATGTGATAGCTCAAACAACTACGGTATTGGTTGATACAGGAGTGGTCAACCAAGATATGGTAACTCATTATGAGTACGATGTATTCGGACGCCAATCCAAAGAGTATCTTCCTTATCCCTCAAACAGTTCCGACGGTGTTTTTGACCCTATTGCCAAAGAAGGTACACAACAGTATTATCAAAACAGCTATGCTGATGACTTTCCCGATATTACCACTCCTATAAACATCAATGCCTATTCGGAGAAAGTATTGGAAAACTCCCCCTTGGGAAGAATCTACGAACAAACTGCACCGGGAAGTGCCTGGAAAAAAGGAGATAACCTCATTTCCGGTAAAGGCTATTCGGACGGACATACCATTAAATTTGAATACCATACCAATACCGCCACAGAGGTAAAAGATTACAGCGTATCACTAAGCTTTTCAAACAATACCTATACGCCCACACTAACGGCAAACGGGAATTATTACAGCCAGGGAACACTGACCAAAACCATTACCAAAGATGAGAACTGGACTCCTGCAAAGGGTTTGAACCATACCACCGAAGAGTTTAAAGACAAGAGCGGGCAGGTACTCTTAAAAAGAACCTATATCAGTGTAGACCTCAATGACGACGGAGATACTACAGACAGCGGAGAATCGGCCGTAGCACACGATACCTATTATATCTATGACGATTACGGAAATCTGACCTATGTGCTCCCTCCCAAAATAGAAGGCACTACTTCCGGTATCAGTGATATTCTAAGCAAATTGGATGAGTTGGGATATCAGTATACCTATGACCACAGGAATCGCCTGGTAGCAAAAAAGATACCCGGTAAGGGATGGGAATATATCATCTATGATGCACTGGACAGGCCGGTACTCACTCAAGATGCACTGCAAAGAGCACAAAAAAAGTGGCTTTTTACCAAGTATGATATACATAGCAGAGTAGCCTATACGGGAGTCTATACTCATAGTAATACGATCACCCGAATAAACATGCAACATTTGTTTGATACGGAAAATCAGGCAGGAAGCACACTTGCAGCAGCGAGGTTATACGAGACCAGAATTGCCAATACTGCCACCACAGACCCTTTGCAGATAGACTATACCAATGAAAACTTCCCTAAGTCAAACACAGAAGTATTTACCGTAAACTACTACGATTCCTATGACTTTGACAGAGCAGGCGGCCTGTTACCTACTGCCGTAGGCACTGTATACGGAAAAACGCTGACAACTAACATAAAAGGTCTGAGTGGTGGTAGCAAAACCAAAGTACTCCGTACCAGTCAGTGGATCACTACGGTAAACTATTACGATGAGAAGGCCCGGCCGATTTATGTATATACAAACAATGAGTATCTGCAAGCCATCGATATAGCAGAGACAAAACTGGATTTTACAGGTAAGGTATTAGAGACCACTACCACCCATAAGAAAACCGGTAAGGCAGATGTGGTGGTAAAAGACTATTTTGAATATGACCACCAAGACAGGCTGCTCTCTCAAAATCAAAAAGTAAATGACCAAATTACAGAGCGAATGGTAAGCAACCGTTATGATGAGCTGGGACAACTCAAAAGCAAGCTGGTAGGCAATGCCGCCAAATCGGGCTATAAAGATATAACCAGTGGAATCAGTATTTCAGGAGATATCATCACCAAGACCGGTAGCAACGGTTGGAATGAAGGATTGGCTACCTTAGGAAGTATTGAAGGGGATGGGTATATAGAGTTCAAAACAGCATCTACAAACAAATGGTATATGGTAGGGTTATCTTCCGACAATTCCAGTCCTTCTTACAATACAATAGATTTTGCAGCATATCCTGCAGGTACTCATATTCATATTTATGAATCAGGATCTTGGAAAAAGAATTGTGGACCTTTTGTTGCCGGAGATGTCATTAGAGTAGAACGCAAAGCAAATAAAATTTATTACAAAAAGAATAATGAAGTAATTTATATCTCATCTAAGACACCTGTTGGAAACCTATTGGGAGATATTTCAATGCACTCAGATGGAACAAGAATCCAAGACTTGCACATCGTAGACAACGACAAAGGGTTGCAAGAGGTAGATTACCGATATAATGTAAGGGGGTGGTTAAAAAATATCAATCAGGATACAAAAGATGACCGGGATTTGTTTAACTTTACCTTACGATACAACGACCCTGTGAACGCAACAGCCCTATACAATGGAAATATCAGTCAGACTATTTGGAGTACTGACAATACCGATACCAGCGAGAAAATGTACAGCTATTCTTATGATGCGTTAAATAGAATCACAGGGGCAACAGGCTCAACTTCATCAAATTATGATTTAAAAGGAGTAAATTATGACAAGAATGGAAATATTTTAGGTCTTGAAAGATATGGACACGTAAATGAAGAAGCAACAGAGTTTGGGGTGATGGACGATTTACATTATCGTTATGATACAGGGAATAAATTACTAGGAGTATTGGATAAATCTGAAATTACACAAGGCTTTAAAGATGGAAATACTTCAACTGTAGATTACACCTATGATACCAATGGAAATATGATTGCAGATAAGAATAAAGGCATTATACATATAGATTACAATCACTTGAATTTACCAACTTTAGTACAATTAGAAACAGGTAAAATTTTGTATACTTATGATGCAAGTGGAGTAAAGTTAAGAAAAGTAGTTGATGATGGTTATGCTAGTAGTTTTACAACAACAGACTATGCAGGGAATCATATTTATGAAAATGATAAACTACAGTTCTTTAATCAGCCGGAGGGGTATGTAAAAAACGAGGATGGCAAGTTCGGATATGTGTATCAATACAAAGACCACTTAGGCAATGTACGATTATCCTATGCAGATACCGATGAATCAGGGGATATATCGCAGGAGGAAATTATAGAGGAAAATGCGTATTACCCCTTTGGGCTTAAACAAAAAGGGTATAATAATGTAGTTAGTTCTAATGGGAATAGTACCGCACAGAAGTGGAAATATCAAGGACAAGAATTAACAGAAGACTTAGGATATAATATGTATGAATATACTTTTAGACATTATGACCCAACAATTGGAAGATTTTTTGCTATTGATCCTTTAGCTGCAGATTATGTGTATAATTCAACTTATGCATTCCAAGAAAATAAACTTGGTCTTGGTACCGAACTTGAGGGGCTTGAATTAAGAAAACATGAGTGGTTAGATAAAGAGGGGCAGAATCACGTTGATTATACAGCTAATATAAAAGTCGTTAATAATTCAAGTGCCTCACAAAAGGACATAATAAGTTATGCCACTGATGTAGCAAGTGCAATTACAGATAAATTTTCTGGTACTGATGCAGATGGTAATATTACAAGTATGAATGTAAAATTGGAGTTTGTTGATGAAATTAGTTCATCTGATTTTGCGATTGAATTTACAGATAAAGTAACAGAAAAAAGCCCTATAACTGGTAAAGACAGAGTAGCTGCTGCTGATGGAAAGACAGATGAAATTGGCAATACAGAAACAAATAGAATGCAACTTTTAATTCCAGGTAGAGCAGCGCCAGGACCATACGAGGCAGTATTAAAAGAAGATATAGGGACAAATGGAGCTCACGAATTTGGGCACGCAGCTGGGTTAAATCATCAATCTTCAAAAAATAATAGAGTATCTAGGAATAATAACATTCCTTTGGAGCAAAACAATTTAATGAGAACTAATGGTAGAGCGAAACAAGTTGTTAATAAAAAGCAAAAAAGCGTGATTTATAATAATACCAAGAGCCAACCTAGAGGAAGATTTTATAAACCAAAAAAGAATTGAAAATGAAATTATCAATAAAAATTATTTTTTTTGTTTTCATTTGCTTTGTTCTTAGCTGTAAAAAGACAATAAAAAAGAATAATTTAATAAGAGACAAATATAAAGTTATTATTGGTAGTAAAGAGGATACAATTTACAAATCGAATAGCGATATATTACATATCGTTTTCGAAACGGAATTTGATAAAGATTTATTAAATGTAAATTTTAATGGAGAAAGTATAGAGTATTTTTTAACTACTGACGGAAGTACAGGTTATGCTGATTATATTGATTTAGGTAAGCTATCAAGTTTTAAAAAGATTGAGTTTAGGATTAACAAAGGGAAATCGATAAAAATTGATAATGTGAAAACTAATTTAATTAAAGTTATTTATCTCAAAGATAGTATTGTAGAAATTAGTTTTAGTAATAATCCTAAAGCCTACAAATAACAATATTAATCAAACCAAAATAAAAACCACCTTTAACGAGGTGGTTTTTTGTTTAAGAAGCGTATGCCTTTTTAGTTCTGTAATCTCTAATAAGCGCATGGCACACACTATTAAAACCACGACAAAAAGGTTCCAACATTGGAACTTTCCAATAATGACAAGGGTTTTAAGGAAATGACATAAGTTGAAAATTTATAAAGACATAGGAATATTTAATAGTGGATATTTCTATGTTCTTTCATGACTATAAAGTGAATTTTATATAATCGTAACCAGAGTTATCTAGGAAATGAGTTTATTTGAAGTATTTTAAGAATTACACCCTATAGGAATTACACAAGCATTAAATTCTTGATTGGTTCGTACTCTATTTTTTCTAGCATCCTGTATTTTTTCTCTGAAGAAATGTTTGTTGGGAATTTTGCCAAGGATGACTTCCATAGGAGCTAATCCATATAATTCTGTGGGAAATCTATGGTAATTATAATATTCAACAAAACGTTCTAAATCTTTAAGATGTGATTTTTCATTAAGAGAATATTTTCCATGTAGAAATTCAGTTTTATAAATACTGTGTGTACTCTCAGACATAGAATTCGAAAAAGGAAAGTCTTTGGTTTGTGCTGTTATTTTGGTAACTACTGGAGGTGCTTTTATGCTATCTATCCACGTTAAGAATTCTCCTTTATTCTCACTTCCACCATCAGATAAAATATTAATGGGTTTTACAGCATTGTATAAACCGTACTTTTCAAAAGTCTCTTGAAAAAGTTTTTTAATAAACTCGCTTCCAGCTTTTCCATTAGTAGATGCTTTGTGTAATATCGCTTTAGAAAAATTGTCTTTTACAAAAGCTACTTTTTGTATTCCGTCTTCTACTGTATTCACGTTAGTAATATCCACATGTAACCATTCAAAAATTCTATTGGCTTTCAATCCTTTTTTTCTTTCAGACTTAAAACGCTTTGGTTTTATATACCCTAAAGCAGATGCATATTTATTAAAGGTAGATTTTCCACAAAACACCAAACCATTTCTAAGCGCATGATAATACAAAGTAACTTTTGTTTTTCCGTAGTTAGCAGAATCAGTTACTAGATTTTCAATCGTAGAAACCTCTTTCCCCGTATTCTATGATAAAAACAAGTAAAAGTTGAGATATTATTTTTACTAATTTATGCAGCAAATTTAAAAGTATCTACATAGGGTGTTTGTCGTTTGACAACGGCAAACACTCTTGCTATTAATTTGTTTCTAATAATGTTAACGGTACTCATTTTACTTTTGCCTTGTTTTATTCTTTTATGATAGTATAATTTCATTTCTGGGTTATGTTGTATAGCAGAAATAGCGCACATATTAATAATTGCTTTCAATTTTTTATTAGCCAAATGAGAGACTTTTGTACGTCCTTTAATACTAGTTCCAGATTGGTAAGGAAAAGGAGCAACACCACAATAAGAGGCAAACTTTCTCCAGTTTTCAAATTTTGAAAAATTGTCAGTAAACACAATCATCATTATAGCAGTTTGCATTCCTATACCTTTAACACTAGTAACAAGGTTATAGGTTTCTTTTAACATTATATTTTGGTCAATAATAGCTTGCATTTGAGTATTAATCTTGTGTATTTGTTTGGTTAGTTCTGCAATCATTTTTTGTTGAACGTCAAAGATTATTTTATACTCTTTTGCTTTATAAATTCTTTTTTGTTCTTTCAAAGTAACTTTAAAACCAGCTCTTTGTTTGTTAAGTTTTGTCCTTAAAGATAAGAGACTTTTTAGTTGTAATATACTTCTTTTAGGTAGCTTACTGGGTTTAAGTTCTTCTTTTAATCGATACCCATGAGCAATGCGTTTGGCATCAATTTGGTCATCCTTTCCACGAGCAATACCAATAGATCTTTTAATTTCTAAACCAGAAGCTATGAAAAAAGATAATTTTTGTTCAGTTAAAGACACAGATAATAAATGAGAGTACATTCCTGTATGTTCAAATACAAACATGGTTTCTTCTTTAGAGAAAGACGAATTTTTAAAACTCCACTTTAGCATTAATTTAAATCCAGATTTACTGTTCTCAAACTGTTGAACAATTTGTTTAGAATAGATACAAACATCAATTAATAATTTACTGACATCGATTCCGATAATTTCATTTGTTTTCATAATTTTGTAATTAGATATTAATAATAGTTACTTAAACTAAGACCTTTAATAAGGGCAGAAACTGAAATTCTATATGGTTCTAAGTAACTTTTAAAAAGAACGGAGACTAATCGGGGGATGGCTCTAAAAAGCTAGCTGGCCGCTAAAGTTCACTCCGTTCTTTTGTGTTTTTGGTTATCAACAAAATAAGAGTTATTAACAAAGAAAAAAAGAAGCAAAAAAAGAAATTTCATCATAACTATTATGTTTTTATTTTAAGTAATTATTTCTATTTGCTAATCTAAAGGCTCCCGCTAGTTTGTAACTAGTGGCGTCAAAGATGATAACAACAAAAAGCTATGCTGCAAAGCGTAGCTTTTTGTATTTTAGCAATGCTATGAGTAGAAATTATAAATTTTATAATAAGAGTGGTTTATATTTTGTGAGTTTTGCAACAATCAATTGGATAGATGTTTTTACACGACAAGTCTATTTTGATGTATTAGCAGACAGTATAAATTATTGTAGAAAGGAAAAAGGAATGGAGTTGTATTGTTATTGTTTTATGCCAAGTCATGTACATTTTATTTTTCGTTCATCAAATAGCGAACCTTCAGAATTATTAAGAGATTTTAAACGACATACTTCAAAGAAAACTATAGAAGCTATAGAAAACAATCCACAAGAAAGTAGAAAAGAATGGTTATTATGGATGTTTAAAAGAGCAGGAAAGAAACAGGGAAATATCTCTAAATATCAGTTTTGGCAACATCATAATAAACCTGTAGAGTTATGGAGTGAAAAAGTTATCAAACAGAAAATAGATTATATACATAACAATCCTGTAGAGAGTGGTTTTGTAACAAATTCTATTGATTGGAAATACTCAAGTGCTAGGAATTATGCAGATGATACTACTATTTTAGAAATAGATAGTACAGGATTTTTTGAATAGGCTTTCACTCTTTGGGTTTTCTAATAAAAAAAGGTTGTTCAAGATTCCAATTGTAGAAAGTAACCAAATAGTCTAAAACCATTTTATATTCAGGAGTTTGTTCAAAATCAAAAAAGAAACCTTGGTCAGCCTCTGTGGTATTGTCATAATGCGCTGCTAAGAGACGTATATTTTCTTCAAATTTATAAGGGCAATTTTGGTCATTAGGTAATGTTAAGCTTTCATTTGTTTGTTTGCCAAAATGCTTAAAAAAATCGTGCTCATCTTTAATGTGAAACTTCATAGCTAAAAATTAGTATTTATAATAGCACTAATTTACAAAATAGCTTTTAAAAAGATTAGTTGAAGTTCACAAATTTTACAATAAGTTGTTTTAGTAGTTCTTTGTCTTTTAAAGCAAGTTTCTGAGACTTTTGTATTAAAAGAGTTAGTTCAGTATCCTTTTCTTTATCAAGTCCACATAAGGCATCTAAAGAGACTTCTAGTTTTTTAGCAATCGCCAATACTACATCTAGTTTTGGTACCACTTCACCACGTTCATACCGTGCAATATTTCCATGACCTATCCTTAAATGGTTAGCCAATTGTTTTTGAGTAAGCTCTTTTTTAGTTCTATAATGCTTTAGGTTTTGGATAAAATCAGATAAAATTAAGTTCATAAAAGGTGTTTTAAAAAAAGATTCGTGCAATTTTTCTGTAAAAATAAGGGATTAAGAGCAAGTATCCAAATATGGATATTGTTTTATTACTCATTTGTGGATACCTTAGATTTTTCAATGCACTTTAAAAGTATCCATATATGAATATTTTAGACACAAGTAACACCAACAACTACAAGTACACTACAAAACATTTAGAACTCCATATTTTAGGTGGAATTAGAACCAACAAATTAGAAAGTCTACGAGTAACAATAAGCATACAGAAACCCAAACAGCATAACGTTTTAAGGCAAAGTATAGACTTGTATAATGATAATCAAGTAGAGAAATTAGTACGAAAATCAGCAGAAAGATTAGAAATAGGAACAAGTATCGTAAGAAAAGTATTACAAGAACTCACACACGAATTACAGAATTATAGATTTTTATTATTAGACAAACAAGCAGAAGCCTATAAACCCTACACAAAAGAGTTAACAGCTAAAGAAATTGCAGAATCAGAAGAATTTTTAAGACAGGGAAACTTGCTAGAGAGAACCAACAAATACATCAGTGAATCTGGAGTTATTGGCGAAGACGTTAATAGATTGCTGATGTATTTAATTTTTACGTCAAGAAAAACCAACAATCCTTTGCACTGTATTTCTTTGGGAAGTTCTGGAACAGGTAAAACACACCTGCAATCTTCTATAGCAGCTTTAATGCCAGAAGAAGATATTATAGAAGTAACTACTTTATCTGCAAATGCTTTGTACTATTTTGCTAAAACAGAGCTCTCTCATCGAATTATTATGATAGAAGATTTAGACGGCGTACAAAAAGTATTGTATACCATTAGAGAATTTGCTAGTAAGAAATGGATTAAAAAACGCGTGGTTCATAAAGATAAAAACGGAGAGAGTAAAACCATTCCCTTAGAAGTACAAGGCCCTGTTTGTTTTGCAGGCGCTACCACCCAAGAGACTATTTACGAAGACAATGCCAATCGTTCTTTTTTATTATACATAGATGAAAGCCAAAAACAAGACAAACGTATTATGGATTATCAGCGATTAGTCATTGCAGGAAAAGTAGATGAAAGCCTACAGCATACAGCCAAAAGCTTATTGCAGAATATACAGAGAGTTTTAAAACCCATCAAAGTGATTAATCCGTATGCAGAATATTTAGAGCTTCCGCAATCCGTTTTTAAACCAAGAAGAACCAATGCTCATTATTTACGATTTATAAGTGCCATCACATTTTACAAACAATACCAACGCGAACACAAAGTAAATAAAGAAACTGGAGAAGAATACATAGAAACAGAAATAGAAGACATTAAAGAAGCAAATGAATTAATTATAGAAGTATTATTAAGAAAGTCAGATACATTAACAGGAGCTTGTAGAAATCACTTAGAGAATCTAAAAACATACTTAAAGGAAGAGAATACAACCACGTTTACAAGTTCTGAAATTAGAAGAAAATTAAGACTCAAAGAAAGTACATTAAGAAACTATACTAAACAACTCTTATTAGAAGGTTATATAAGATACGTAAAAGCAGAAAAAGGGAAAATGTATCATTATGAAATTGTTGATATAGACGAATATACAAACCTTAAAGCGCAGATAAATAAAGCGTTACAAGACTGTATAGATAGAATAAAAGGTAAAGAATAATACTTGTCTGTACGACACGCACCCTCGCAAGTTCGCAACCACTTCGCAAGTAGCATTTTTGCGAAGTTATTTAATTAACAATCAGTTTATTAAATAAGGTTCGCAACAAAGCTTCAAAAAACACATACCGAGTAAAAAATAAAAAACGATAAGAATGAAAAAATTAATACTACAAAACGAACCTTATAAAATCTTTGTGAAGAACTTTAAAGAATGGTTAGACATCTTAGGTTATGCAGAAAGTACAGTGTATAGTTTACCCTTACATCTTCAGGAGTTTTTTTATTATTTAGAGCAAAGTAGTATTAAAAGTATCAATGATATTAGTACAAAGACAGTCAAAGAATATTATAGTTATTTACAAGAAAGGCCCAATCAAACAAGAAATGGAAGTTTAAGTAAAAGTTACTTAAACAAACACCAACAAGCTCTTAAGAAATTTAGAGAATATTTAAAACAACACAACTACAAAGACTTCAATATACATTTAAAAACAGAAGAGAATCCAACAGAAGAACGAATCAATATACTTACACAATTAGAAATTAAAGAACTCTTTAAAGCAACAGAGTATAGTCATAATTATGAGCATTATAGATTAAGAGATAAAGCCATCTTAGTAATCTTTTACAGTTGTGGATTACGCAGGACGGAGGCCGTCAGCCTAGATATAAAAGATATATTCTTTGATAAAGAGCGCATACACGTTAGAAAAGGAAAGAATTACAAGGAACGGGTAATACCCGTCAATAGATACAATTTACAAATCCTAGAAGACTATGTCTTTGAATCACGACCACAATTTACTCGCACTGAGCGAAGTCGAAGTGAAGAAGCACTATTTATTAGTAAACAAGGCAAGAGAATGGGCGGAATGAGTTTATCAAACCGATTGCAGAAAATTATACAAGCAAGTAATAACAAGGAGATTGTAGAAAAAAAAATTACACTACATACATTAAGGCATAGCATTGCAACACACTTATTACAACAACAAGTAAAGTTAGAGTCTATCAAAACCTTTTTAGGCCACAGTAGCTTGGAATCTACACAACTGTACACTCATTTATTAAAAACAATAGAAGATGATAGGGTATAAAGAATATTTAAAGAAAGAGAATTATAGAACAACAACAATAGATAGTTATACAAACGAGGTAAAGAAATTTAATTCTTGGTGCAAGAGAAATCATACAACTCCAGAGCAAATAGATTACAAAACTTGTATGAAATATATTAAACACTTACAAAGAAAGAATACTAATAAAAAGACGGTAAATCATAAACTTGGAATCATAAAGAGCTATCTAAACTATTTAATAGCTGTCGCCTTGCGGCCAGATAACCCGATAGAAACTACCACCATTAAAGGCATCAAAAGAACAGTCAATTACAACATCTTAGAATCTGATGAATTGGAAGATTTATATTATAGTTATCAAAGCGACAATGTCGCAGATAAGTACCACAGACTGTGTGCAAAGAGGAATAAAGTAATCGTTGGTTTACTAGTCTATCAAGGATTAAATACAACAGAACTCATACAATTAGAACTCGAAGATTTACAACTTTATAAAGGCAAAGTTTATATAAAAAGTGGAGCAAGAAGTAACTCAAGAACATTAGAATTAAAACCCTGGCAAGTCATAGAATTTTTAGAATATATAAAAGAAGTTAGAGAAGAAATTATAGATAGAAAACAACTACAAACTGATAGAATCTTTATTCCAAGTAACAAACGCTTGGGAAATACAATCCAGTTTATTTTAAAGAAGTTAAAAAAGATAAATCATAAAGTAAATAGTTCCAATCAAATAAGAGCAAGTGTAATTACAAACTGGTTAAAACAATATAATTTAAGAGAAGTTCAAGTGATGGCAGGGCATCGTTATATATCTTCTACAGAACGTTATGTACAAAACGATTTAGAATCTTTACATGAAATTGTAAATAACTTCCATCCAATACAATAAAATCTTAAATTTGTGTAAAATGAAAGTCATGAACATTGAAACCACAAAGCTAGAATTGATGCAGATGTTATTACAAACTCAAAAGGAGAGTGTTTTAGCAAAAATCAAGAGTATTTTTGAACAAGAATCGAGTACTTTTTATTCCACTAAAATATCTGATTTACAACAAAGGGCAGAAGAATCTTTAAAATCCATAGAAAGTGGAGAAACAAGACCGATCGAGGAATTTAAAAATCAACTGGACAATTGGAAGAACAATCAAGCTATTTAGTAGAGATTACATCAAAGGCAGAACAGTACTACTGGAGCTTATTGGTTCACTTATATGAAAATCACTCTATTGAAAGTGCCAATAAGAAATCTGATGAGATTATAGCGTTAGCAATGTCTTTAAATGTTAATCCTCAAAGAGGAAGTTTAGAAGAAGATTTAGCCCATTTTAACAAAGAATTTAGATCGCTGATTTATCGTATTACCAAACGCAAAACAGTCAAGATTATTTACTTGATTGACGAATTAACAAACAAGGTGTATGTAACTGACTTTTTTGCAACACTGATGAACCCCGATAGAAAGAAGAAAAGAAGTTAATTTAAAGGGTTGTAAGGTGTTCGCTACGCCCCTCTGTGCAGCACTTTTTTTTGGCCAAAAAAAAATACATCGGCTTACAGCCGTTTTTGTCCAAAAAAAAGCTGCTGCCTCCCTGCTTCTGCTCCGCTCACTCGCAGCTCCTCTGTATTTTTGCTGACGGCTCCTATGGGTCGCCTACAAAAATCCACCGCTGCTTATCGGGCGCAGCCGCTGGTGCCAAAGCCTACTGCGCATTTTTTTTTAATCGATTTATTATTTTTATAATAAGGAGAAAAAAAATGCTTGTGGCGCGTCCACGCTGCTCACTTAATCGTTCGCAGACAATGTGTCCACGTCGGCTTTGGCGCTGCGCTTTCGCTGCGCTGGTTTTGCGTACAACGCAGAACACTCAATCGGCGTTGGCCTCTACAAACAGTGCGGTACCAATCAAAAAAGGAAAATACATAGTAGGCTATCATCCTACAAAAAGTTTACCGTTTTTTTAGTTAAATCCTAAAATGAGTTTACAGTTTTTAAAATCAGTACGGAAATCATTTTAGATATCAGAAGCTAAAGAACTTACAACAAACTATGTAGTTCCCCTGCTGAACGCGCTATCGCTTGTCTCATTTTAAAAAGCTGACGATTTATCTCCCTGGCTTCGGCCCCACTATAAATCCTCATCTTTTTAAAACGGAAGTTCCCCCCAATACTCAGTACTCAATACTCACTACCAATTACCGATAACAAATCCACCAATGAACCAACAGGTATCCGGAATTTTTTTATATATTAGCATCAGCTATGACAGCAACCGAAATAACATATCAAAATTTTTTCTTCTCAGGGGAGATACCGTGCCAGAAAAAGGCAACCGGAGAAAAAAAATGCGTAAGCGCACTACAGTTCTTTAATCAGCCGGAAGGGTATGTAAAAAACGAGGATGGCAAGTTCGGATATGTGTATCAATACAAAGACCACTTAGGTAATGTACGACTATCATACACAGATACCGATGATTCGGGGGATATATCTCAAGATGAGATTGTAGAGGAGAGCTCGTATTATCCATTCGGATTACGCCATCGTGGATATAATAATGTGGTAAGCTCTAATGGTAATTCTGTAGCAAATAAATATGGTTTTGGCGGAAAAGAATTGAATGAAGAGCTTGGATTGGAATGGCATGATTTTGGTGCTAGAAATTATGATGCTTCTTTAGGGCGTTGGATGAACTTAGACCCTCTTGCAGAAGGAATGAGAAGGTTTAGTCCTTATAATTACGCTTGGGACAATCCAATTATTTTCACAGATCCTGATGGGATGTGGGGTAAATATTATGCAGAAGACGGTACTTATTTGGGTGATGATGGAATTGATGATAATAAAGTATACCAAACAACAGTAACGGCATATGAAAATCATGTTGATGGAGAGGCTGTAATGAAATTCGGCGGTTCAGATTTTGAAAGCCTAAAAAGTGATACGGATACACATTTTCTTGGAAAAACAAATGAATTTGGATTAATTCAATTAACAGGAATGGGGAATGAAAATATAGCTAATTATGGAAGTGAAGATAAATATTCATACACCGATAAGAAAGGTAATACAGTAGCAAAAGGTAAACATGGAGACGATTGGGTAACCCCAGAAGTAGGTGCTGCTTTTAATGCTGCGGTTAACGAATTGAATGAAGATTCTAGTACTAGTATTACAGTAAAAGTTAATGATGGAAGTGCCTTTAACCCAGCTAAAAATCTAGGACATTCCACTCATTTTACTGGAGAGTCAATTGATATGCCATTTTTGAAGACAAATGGAACTCATAGTAACAATATTTCTAACTTATCAAAAGCAGATAAAAGCCTTAATGGTAAGTTTGTAAAGATTCTTAAAGGAAAAGGTTTTACGAAAAATTATTCTGATAAGGGATCAATCCCAAACACAAAACATTCAAAAGGTCATAAAGATCATTTACACGTAGGGCAATGATTAAAATAGATGAAAGATGAAAAATAAAATTAGCATTATATTTTTAATAATAGCAGTTTCTTGTTTTGCAAAAGATAAAGGTAAAGGTTTACTATATATTATCAAGAATGAAAAGAAAGTAGAAATAAAGATATACGAAAGAAGTAATTCAAATAGTAAAATGTTAGCTGTATTTACTTATGAAAACAAAGGAAATGGAGAAATTGTATATGAAATAAATTCTGAAAGGTTAGTAGAAGAAAATCTTATAGAGTTTGAATATGAAGAACAAGGAATCCCATTGTGTAGAAAATATAAAAATTGGTTAAAAGTTATTTATGGATTTGAGAAAAATGGGAAAAAGTTAGTCGGCTGGATTAAATATGAAAAACAAAAGATAAATTATTTTTTTTGGTCTGAGCATCTAAAATCAAAGTTATTATTCTTTGAATCTTCCGACAAGATTAATCTATATGATGCAATTAATGGCAATGAAGTATCATTTAAATTAGAACCATCTCCTTATTTAAAATATGATTATATTATGAAGCCACTAGAAACGAAAGGGAAGTGGATGAAAGTAGAATTAACTACGCCTAATGATAATTGTGACATTCCTAATCATAAAAGAAAAGGAGTTTTTTGGATAAGATATTTAGATGATAAGTTTAGCCCTAAAGTATGGTATTTTACAAGAGGGTGTTGAAAAGATAGTTTCCTAAATTAACACTTAAGAAAATAATTTTAATTAAATATTGAAAATAAGTAAACCTGCTGCTGCAGGTCAGGTAAATAACAAAAGATACCGTTCTGTAAAATCTGAGCGGTATTTTTTATTTTTGAGTTATGGATAATTTAGAAAACCTAATAACCACAGGCATGGCACACACTATTAAAACCACGACAAAAAGGTTCCAACATTGGAACTTTCCAATAATGACAAGGGTTTTAAGGAAATGACATAAGTTGAAAATTTATAAAGACATAGGAATATTTAATAGTGGATATTTCTATGTTCTTTCATGACTATAAAGTGAATTTTATATAATCGTAACCAGAGTTATCTAGGAAATGAGTTTATTTGAAGTATTTTAAGAATTACACCCTATAGGAATTACACAAGCATTAAATTCTTGATTGGTTCGTACCCCTGTATTCTATGATAAAAACAAGTAAAAGTTGAGATATTATTTTTACTAATTTATGCAGCAAATTTAAAAGTATCTACATAGGGTGTTTGTCGTTTGACAACGGCAAACACTCTTGCTATTAATTTGTTTCTAATAATGTTAACGGTACTCATTTTACTTTTGCCTTGTTTTATTCTTTTATGATAGTATAATTTCATTTCTGGGTTATGTTGTATAGCAGAAATAGCGCACATATTAATAATTGCTTTCAATTTTTTATTAGCCAAATGAGAGACTTTTGTACGTCCTTTAATACTAGTTCCAGATTGGTAAGGAAAAGGAGCAACACCACAATAAGAGGCAAACTTTCTCCAGTTTTCAAATTTTGAAAAATTGTCAGTAAACACAATCATCATTATAGCAGTTTGCATTCCTATACCTTTAACACTAGTAACAAGTTTATAGGTTTCTTTTAACATTATATTTTGGTCAATAATAGCTTGCATTTGAGTATTAATCTTGTGTATTTGTTTGGTTAGTTCTGCAATCATTTTTTGTTGAACGTCAAAGATTATTTTATACTCTTTTGCTTTATAAATTCTTTTTTGTTCTTTCAAAGTAACTTTAAAACCAGCTCTTTGTTTGTTAAGTTTTGTCCTTAAAGATAAGAGACTTTTTAGTTGTAATATACTTCTTTTAGGTAGCTTACTGGGTTTAAGTTCTTCTTTTAATCGATACCCATATAGAGCAATGCGTTTGGCATCAATTTGGTCATCCTTTCCACGAGCAATACCAATAGATCTTTTAATTTCTAAACCAGAAGCTATGAAAAAAGATAATTTTTGTTCAGTTAAAGACACAGATAATAAATGAGAGTACATTCCTGTATGTTCAAATACAAACATGGTTTCTTCTTTAGAGAAAGACGAATTTTTAAAACTCCACTTTAGCATTAATTTAAATCCAGATTTACTGTTCTCAAACTGTTGAACAATTTGTTTAGAATAGATACAAACATCAATTAATAATTTACTGACATCGATTCCGATAATTTCATTTGTTTTCATAATTTTGTAATTAGATATTAATAATAGTTACTTAAACTAAGACCTTTAATAAGGGCAGAAACTGAAATTCTATATGGTTCTAAGTAACTTTTAAAAAGAACGGAGACTAATACGGGGGATGGCTCTAAAAAGCTAGCTGGCCGCTAAAGTTCACTCCGTTCTTTTGTGTTTTTGGTTATCAACAAAATAAGAGTTATTAACAAAGAAAAAAAGAAGCAAAAAAAGAAATTTCATCATAACTATTATGTTTTTATTTTAAGTAATTATTTCTATTTGCTAATCTAAAGGCTCGTCCTAGTATGTCACGCAACCGCTACCGCTAGCATTTGCTAGTGGCGTTTGTGAGTAAAACAACGAAAAAAACTATTTTAAGAAATTAAGATATTTTTTTCGTTGTTTTTAGCAAATTACAGTTTACAAAAACGCTTGCAATACCTGTTCTAAAGCGGTTATTTTATTTTGGTTTTAAAACCTGCTCCGTTCACACCCCAAAATTTACCGAAAACAAAAAAGTTATTAACATTCCTTTTTTTCTTCTCTACCCCTTTATACGCCTATCTTTCTTCCGTTTTTTCTTTGTTTTTGTTTTCCGCCCCATTCCGCCCTCATTTCAGGGGTTTTTGTGGGGGCGAAAAACACAGAAAAACGAAACCAAAAACAGCTCAAAACCAAAGCAAAAAAGAGAAGAAAAAGTACAAAAAAGAACAGAAACAAAACCCTAAATCTGAGAGCCGAAAAACGGCTAAAAAAGAGCAAAAAACAGGCTTAAAATTGCTTTTAAAAATCAAATACTAAATTGACAAAAAAGTGAACAAATAAGAACCGCCTAAAACTTGTATTGAGTTTGCCAAAATATCAAAAATAGTTTGTTTAAAAACTAAAAAAATGGGTTGAAAACCCAAAAAAAAAGCCCCACCGCCTTTGGCGGAAAAAAAGCCCAAAAAAATACTCCGATTTTCGGAGCATAAAAATCAATTTTGCTAATAAATTGACAAAAATCAGCTTATAAAATGGGTTGCAGAACCACAACCAACCAACACCGACAAAATGGCGTAATTGTTAATAACTCAAAGTCAAAAAACAGTCAATATTTAGAGAGAAATGAGAAGTAAAACGCCTAAAACCAAAAAATAATTCAGCCTTAAAATAAGAACAAAAATTTAGGTCATAAAATCTTAAATTAGGCGCAAGATTTGTCAAAATAATTGCGGAAAATCGCAAAAAAAACCTGTGTCGGCTCACTAAAAAAGTTCAAAAATTGCCCTGCAAAGCAGTGTAAAAGAAGAAGAAAAAACAAAAAAAATGTTTGTGGTTGATTACCACAAAAAGCCCCACCGCAAAGCGGTAAAAAAAGCCCAAAAAAACAGTTTGTCTTTGGCGTGATGAAGCCGAATAATCGGCTCAAAAAAATAACAAATAAATGACTGTTTCAGTCAAAAAAAAGCCCTTTTGCCTTACGGCAATAAAAAAATGAAATTTAAGATAAAAAACGTTTTAAAAGACCAAAAACGAAACGAAAAAAAGCCCAAGAAAAACCACCACCAAAAAAACCTAAAAACCCAAACGAAAAACACAAAAAAGCCCCACAAAAACCCCTGAAATGAGGACGGAATGGGGCGGAAAACAAAAACAAAGAAAAAACGGAAGAAAGATAGGCGTATAAAGGGGTAGAGAAGAAAAAAAGGAATGTTAATAACTTTTTTGTTTTCGGTAAATTTTGGGGTGTGAACGGAGCAGGTTTTAAAACCAAAATAAAATAACCGCTTTAGAACAGGTATTGCAAGCGTTTTTGTAAACTGTAATTTGCTAAAAACAACGAAAAAAATATCTTAATTTCTTAAACTCCTTTTTTTCGTTGTTTTACTCACAAACGCCACTAGCAAATGCTAGCGGTAGCGGTTGCGTGACATACTAGGACGAGCCTTTAGATTAGCAAATAGAAATAATTACTTAAAATAAAAACATAATAGTTATGATGAAATTTCTTTTTTTGCTTCTTTTTTTCTTTGTTAATAACTCTTATTTTGTTGATAACCAAAAACACAAAAGAACGGAGTGAACTTTAGCGGCCAGCTAGCTTTTTAGAGCCATCCCCCGTATTAGTCTCCGTTCTTTTTAAAAGTTACTTAGAACCATATAGAATTTCAGTTTCTGCCCTTATTAAAGGTCTTAGTTTAAGTAACTATTATTAATATCTAATTACAAAATTATGAAAACAAATGAAATTATCGGAATCGATGTCAGTAAATTATTAATTGATGTTTGTATCTATTCTAAACAAATTGTTCAACAGTTTGAGAACAGTAAATCTGGATTTAAATTAATGCTAAAGTGGAGTTTTAAAAATTCGTCTTTCTCTAAAGAAGAAACCATGTTTGTATTTGAACATACAGGAATGTACTCTCATTTATTATCTGTGTCTTTAACTGAACAAAAATTATCTTTTTTCATAGCTTCTGGTTTAGAAATTAAAAGATCTATTGGTATTGCTCGTGGAAAGGATGACCAAATTGATGCCAAACGCATTGCTCTATATGGGTATCGATTAAAAGAAGAACTTAAACCCAGTAAGCTACCTAAAAGAAGTATATTACAACTAAAAAGTCTCTTATCTTTAAGGACAAAACTTAACAAACAAAGAGCTGGTTTTAAAGTTACTTTGAAAGAACAAAAAAGAATTTATAAAGCAAAAGAGTATAAAATAATCTTTGACGTTCAACAAAAAATGATTGCAGAACTAACCAAACAAATACACAAGATTAATACTCAAATGCAAGCTATTATTGACCAAAATATAATGTTAAAAGAAACCTATAAACTTGTTACTAGTGTTAAAGGTATAGGAATGCAAACTGCTATAATGATGATTGTGTTTACTGACAATTTTTCAAAATTTGAAAACTGGAGAAAGTTTGCCTCTTATTGTGGTGTTGCTCCTTTTCCTTACCAATCTGGAACTAGTATTAAAGGACGTACAAAAGTCTCTCATTTGGCTAATAAAAAATTGAAAGCAATTATTAATATGTGCGCTATTTCTGCTATACAACATAACCCAGAAATGAAATTATACTATCATAAAAGAATAAAACAAGGCAAAAGTAAAATGAGTACCGTTAACATTATTAGAAACAAATTAATAGCAAGAGTGTTTGCCGTTGTCAAACGACAAACACCCTATGTAGATACTTTTAAATTTGCTGCATAAATTAGTAAAAATAATATCTCAACTTTTACTTGTTTTTATCATAGAATACAGGGGTTTCTTTTGTAACTCTTCAATTTCAGATTTATCTATCGTATTACCTTCTAAGCCTAAAGTTTTTAAATTCTTCATTTTATATAACGATTTTGGTAGACTAGATAAATAACATTCATTTAGATTCAATATTTCTATATACTCATTGTTTAAGTTATCTAAATTAAGACTAGTGTTATTCGATAAATCAAGGACTTTAAGGTTGTTTAGTTTGTTAATATCACTTGTTAAATATTTGATGTTATTCATTACTAAATATAGCTCCTTAAGCTTCGATAGATTCTTAATTCCATCGGGCAACTTATCTATATTTAAACAACCTTCATTGCGTGTATCACATTGTGAACCTGTAAAAGATAATATTTCTAAATTCGATAAGTCATACACCTCTAAAGGAAAAGATTTGTATCTGTTTTCATTTTTTACTTTAAGAATAACAACTTCTTTCTTTTTTTCTAATGCAGTGCCTAAGTCATTCAGTTCTAACTTTTCTTGACTTTTACAAGAGTTCGTAAATAAAACTGTAATAATAGATAATACAAGTATAGAATAATAGTTCACTGTTTTAATTTTTAATTGTTCCATTTGTATTATAAATATTATTTGTTGCTGTACCAACATTCACCTTACCGTTTGATTGTAGAGTTTTAGTATCAATATTAAGCTTAGTAACGTCAGAGGCTAAAACTTTTCTTCTATAAGGACTCATAGTTTTACTTCCAGCTGGCTGACCTCCGTAACCATATTTATCAGAAACAGGTGTTCCTCTTGGTGACATTATACCAGGAACTCCTTTATCAATACTAACGTCGTGTCTACCACCATCTGCTTCTCCCTTTTCAAACCATCCAAGTCCGTGTCCAAATTCGTGTGCATCTGTCGAACCATTTTTCATTTCAGATGCTATGAATAATCCACTATTACCCGGTGTATCAAAAAATGAAGATTTAAAACTTAAATCAGTACCGTCTGTCACTCTAACAAAATTATTTTCAGCATTATTTCCATTGTCTTCTGCGAGTTTAGTAGCTTCTTTTTCTGTTACGTGTTCTCCACTAATAGAAAACTTAACAGAATAACTTTTACCATCTATATCTATTGTTCCGCCTGCGTCGTTCCACATTTTTTGGATATTTGATGCTGTAGAGCTTGCAAATTTATCGCTTGATTGGTCTCCATAAAAATATATTTTAGCAGAGACTTCTACATATTCATTACCATCTTCATCTTTTTTAATGGCTGCAATTCCAGACCTACCATCAGGGTCAATAAAGTTAAGAGGGTTATTGTTTACATAATTGTAAGGTGTGTTATTATAATAATGTTCAGCAAGTGGGTCAACATTCATCCACCTACCTAAAGCAGCATCATAATTTCGAGCACCATAATCTAACCAATTTAAACCTAATTCGTTTTGCTCCTCTTTACCATTGTATGTGTATGGATGTTCAGTACCATTCACAACATTATTGTACCCTTTGTGCTGTAACCCAAAGAGGAAATAACTACGTGCTTTTAAAACACTTTTTTTTGAGGTTAGTACTTTTTTAGAACTAATTAATTTTGGTTCAGTACTTTGATGATATGTTAATTTTAAACAGCCCAAATTTTTTAAAACCTTTTTGTAAAAAGAATTGTTTCAAAACTACAAAAAAAATATCGTAAGAGAAAAAAAAGGAAACGACCAAAAAAACCGCTTTAAAAAGACCAAAAACAAACTAAAAAAACATCTGAAAAAAGCCCCACCGCAAAGCGGTAAAAAAACCCAATCGCCTTTGGCGGAAAAGCCACAAAAAAACACGCCGTTAGGCGTGTTAAAAGCAATATATAAGCAAAGTGAAGCTAATGATTAAATTCTTCGTTTAAACGGTAGGTTTTCATTCCCCAGTGGTCTGTTCCTATGCAAATCACAGCTTTGTATTGTATCAGCCGATGCAGTACCTTATTGATTAGTTTTTTGCTATGTACGGTATCATAAGCAACCTGCTCGGAAGTAAAATAATCTTGGTCGTAAAAATCCAGTAACTCGCCGTAAAGTTCCCAAATGATTTGACGGTTCTTAAAATCGTTAAAAGTATCTTGGCACAGTGTTTTCATTTTACATCGGTTTTTACTATTTGATAGCGATAATGAACTCCTATTTTACGGCAACGTTTTATTTTGTGTTCGCCTTTAAATTGGTTTAAAAACTGGTTTACAGTACTGCGGTCTATGATTGTTTTGGCAAAAAGTTCTTTCGTTTCAAAAGGTTCAGTAGGAAAATATTTGAGTATTAATATCCATACCTGCTCCTTTTGGTTTATGCGTTTCTTTTTGGGTCTAGCATCCTGTAATTTAAAGAGTTTAAAAGCGGTTAAAAAATCTTCATCATCGGTTTGTAAAACATCGTTTATCAGTTCAGCTCGGTTGGTACTTCGTATCAAAGCAAAGGTTTTAACCCAATCTAAAAACAACAAAGCGTGTTTTTTGTGATAGGTGCTAAAAATTGCGTTTACGTAGTCCGTATTGTGAAACACTACTTTGGTGTTTTCCAGTTCCTCAAACAAAAGCGGAACGGTCTGTAAAAAATCATTTTCTACTACTTTACGCAATTTAAAAACGGCTTTTTCTGTGATTTTTGTAAAATCAAAATTAGCTTCACGTATGCGTGTGTGCGTGTGAGGATTTTGGTTTTGCTGTCCTCCTACTGTTAATCCCTTGTAATTACTAGGTTTTTCAGTAGGAAATGGGCTTTTGGCTAACTGACCGACCGAAAGTGAAAAAGGGAGGGCATTTTGCGGAGTTTCTAGCTTTACATTTTTCATAAAAAAAGGGTTTTAAAAGATTAAAATTAGGCACTAAATAAGGCAAAAAAGCAAAGCGAAAAAGAAAGAGATATGCACAGAAAAAAAAAGACGACAAGCCCTATTCCGTCCTCATTTCAGGGGTTTTTGTGGGGGATTTTTTGTGTTTTTCGTTTGGGTTTTTAGGTTTTTTTGTTGGTGGTTTTTCTTTGACTTTTTTTCGTTTCGTTTTTGGTCTTTTTAAAGCGTTTTTTACGTTAAATTTCATTTTTTTAATGCCCATAGGCAAAAGGACTTTTTTTGACTGGAATAGTCATTTATTTACCAATTTTTAAGCCGATTATTCGGCTTCATCACGCCAAAGTCGAACTCTTTTTTTTGGCTTTTTGTGGTGAGCCACCACAGGCATTTTTTTTGGGTTTTTTTCTTTTCTTTTTTTGCTCTGTTTTGCAGGACAATTTTTGGACTTTTTTAGTGAGCCGACACAGGGAGTTTTTGACAATTATTTGTTTAAATTTTTAAACCTCATTTTTTTTACTCTGCTTTTGTGATTTGACTGCTCTTTTAATTTTGGGCGTTTATTTGCTCTACTTCTTCTAAATATTGACTGTCTTTAGGCTTTTACTTACTAGCAATTACACCATTTTATTGATGCTGATTGCTTGTGGTTCTGCGACTCGTTTTGTAAATTTATTTTTGCCGATTTATTGGCTAAATTGACTTTTATACTCCGAAAATAGGAGTATTTTTTTTTGCTTTTTTTTACCGCTTTGCGGTGGGGCTTTTTTCTTTTTTTTGCTCTGCTTCGCAGTGCAATTTTTTGAACTTTTTTTAGGGTTTTTAACCCAATTTATTTTCGTTTTTAAACGAACTATTTTTGATATTTCGGAAAACTCAATACAAGTTTTAGGCAGTTCTTATTTGTTCACTTTTTTGTCAATTTAGTATTTGATTTTTAAAAGCAATTTTAAGCCTGTTTTTTGCTCTTTTTTAGCCGTTTTTCGGCTCTCAGATTTAGGGCTTTGTTTCTGTTCTTTTTTGTGTGCTTTTTCCTCTCTTTTTTGCTTTGGTTTTGGGCTGTTTTTGGTTTCGTTTTTCTATGTTTTTCGCCCCCACAAAAACCCCTGAAATGAGGACGGAATAGGGCTTGTCGTCTTTTTTTTTCTGTGCATATCTCTTTCTTTTTCGCTTTGCTTTTTTGCCTTATTTAGTGCCTAATTTTAATCTTTTAAAACCCTTTTTTTATGAAAAATGTAAAGCTAGAAACTCCGCAAAATGCCCTCCCTTTTTCACTTTCGGTCGGTCAGTTAGCCAAAAGCCCATTTCCTACTGAAAAACCTAGTAATTACAAGGGATTAACAGTAGGAGGACAGCAAAACCAAAATCCTCACACGCACACACGCATACGTGAAGCTAATTTTGATTTTACAAAAATCACAGAAAAAGCCGTTTTTAAATTGCGTAAAGTAGTAGAAAATGATTTTTTACAGACCGTTCCGCTTTTGTTTGAGGAACTGGAAAACACCAAAGTAGTGTTTCACAATACGGACTACGTAAACGCAATTTTTAGCACCTATCACAAAAAACACGCTTTGTTGTTTTTAGATTGGGTTAAAACCTTTGCTTTGATACGAAGTACCAACCGAGCTGAACTGATAAACGATGTTTTACAAACCGATGATGAAGATTTTTTAACCGCTTTTAAACTCTTTAAATTACAGGATGCTAGACCCAAAAAGAAACGCATAAACCAAAAGGAGCAGGTATGGATATTAATACTCAAATATTTTCCTACTGAACCTTTTGAAACGAAAGAACTTTTTGCCAAAACAATCATAGACCGCAGTACTGTAAACCAGTTTTTAAACCAATTTAAAGGCGAACACAAAATAAAACGTTGCCGTAAAATAGGAGTTCATTATCGCTATCAAATAGTAAAAACCGATGTAAAATGAAAACACTGTGCCAAGATACTTTTAACGATTTTAAGAACCGTCAAATCATTTGGGAACTTTACGGCGAGTTACTGGATTTTTACGACCAAGATTATTTTACTTCCGAGCAGGTTGCTTATGATACCGTACATAGCAAAAAACTAATCAATAAGGTACTGCATCGGCTGATACAATACAAAGCTGTGATTTGCATAGGAACAGACCACTGGGGAATGAAAACCTACCGTTTAAACGAAGAATTTAATCATTAGCTTCACTTTGCTTATATATTGCTTTTAACACGCCTAACGGCGTGTTTTTTTGTGGCTTTTCCGCCAAAGGCGATTGGGTTTTTTTACCGCTTTGCGGTGGGGCTTTTTTCAGATGTTTTTTTAGTTTGTTTTTGGTCTTTTTAAAGCGGTTTTTTTGGTCGTTTCCTTTTTTTCTCTTACGATATTTTTTTTGTAGTTTTGAAACAATTCTTTTTACAAAAAGGTTTTAAAAAATTTGGGCTGTTTAAAATTAACATATCATCAAAGTACTGAACCAAAATTAATTAGTTCTAAAAAAGTACTAACCTCAAAAAAAAGTGTTTTAAAAGCACGTAGTTATTTCCTCTTTGGACTCAAACACAAAGGGTACAATAATGTTATAACTTCCACAAATCCAGCACAGAATTATAAATACAATCAGGGAACAAAAGGTAAAAATTTCCAAGGAAAAGAAGGGAAGTATTTTAAAGTAGAACGACAAGAAGAATTAGGTCTTAATGTTGATATGACCAAATTCAGAATGTATGATTATGCATTAGGTAGATTCACTAGTATCGACCCGTTAGCTGATGCCAATCCTCAAGAGAGTTGGACTCCTTATCAATACGCTTATAATAACCCTATTAGGTACAATGACCCTTATGGTGATTGTCCTTGGTGTGTTGGAGCTTTAGTAGGAGCTTTAGTCGATGTTGCTATTCAAGCTGTTGAGATTTCGCTTGATGATACTAAATCGGCAAAAGATTTTAGTTGGACATCTGTTGGAATATCTGCTGCTGCAGGAGCTACGGGTGTTGGATTGGCTAGCAAACTGAAAAAAGCAGGAACTATTACTAAATTGGCAATTGAAGCTACTACAGATGCTGCTGCTAGCGCAGGAACACAATTAGCGAAAGATGGGGAGGTTGATGTAGTAGATGTGGCAATTGATGTTGTTGGTGGACAAACTGCTGGAAAAATAGCAGGAGATTTTGCTGAAAGTAAATTCTTAAAATCAGGTAAAGGCAAAAAACTACAAGAGGGAGTAAACCAGCAAAAAAATGCTAAAAGAGGTAAATCAAATACTATTTCAAAATCAAAGGCAGATGTAAAAGGTGCTGAAAATAAATTAACTCGTGCAACAGCAGCTAGAGGTGTTGGTGCTTCTACAGCAGCTTCGGGTGCAGCTTCTACAGCAGTTAGTGAAACAAATAAAAAACTCGATGAGGAAAATAAAAAATGAATTGATTAATTGGATAAAGGATAAAAAGAATTTTCCTTATGTAATATTTTTAGTTATAGGGGTAGCGATGGCTTCTTATAAATATAGTTTTGTATCTGCTGTAATAGGTTTTTTCATAATTATTATATTTGGCTTAATCGTTGGTTTTGTAATTAATAGGTTGATAAAATGAAATCAAAAACCACTCTTCGGAGTGGTTTTTTTATGCTTTTTTAAGAAGCAATAAGATTGCCCCGTATTCTATGATAAAAACAAGTAAAAGTTGAGATATTATTTTTACTAATTTATGCAGCAAATTTAAAAGTATCTACATAGGGTGTTTGTCGTTTGACAACGGCAAACACTCTTGCTATTAATTTGTTTCTAATAATGTTAACGGTACTCATTTTACTTTTGCCTTGTTTTATTCTTTTATGATAGTATAATTTCATTTCTGGGTTATGTTGTATAGCAGAAATAGCGCACATATTAATAATTGCTTTCAATTTTTTATTAGCCAAATGAGAGACTTTTGTACGTCCTTTAATACTAGTTCCAGATTGGTAAGGAAAAGGAGCAACACCACAATAAGAGGCAAACTTTCTCCAGTTTTCAAATTTTGAAAAATTGTCAGTAAACACAATCATCATTATAGCAGTTTGCATTCCTATACCTTTAACACTAGTAACAAGTTTATAGGTTTCTTTTAACATTATATTTTGGTCAATAATAGCTTGCATTTGAGTATTAATCTTGTGTATTTGTTTGGTTAGTTCTGCAATCATTTTTTGTTGAACGTCAAAGATTATTTTATACTCTTTTGCTTTATAAATTCTTTTTTGTTCTTTCAAAGTAACTTTAAAACCAGCTCTTTGTTTGTTAAGTTTTGTCCTTAAAGATAAGAGACTTTTTAGTTGTAATATACTTCTTTTAGGTAGCTTACTGGGTTTAAGTTCTTCTTTTAATCGATACCCATATAGAGCAATGCGTTTGGCATCAATTTGGTCATCCTTTCCACGAGCAATACCAATAGATCTTTTAATTTCTAAACCAGAAGCTATGAAAAAAGATAATTTTTGTTCAGTTAAAGACACAGATAATAAATGAGAGTACATTCCTGTATGTTCAAATACAAACATGGTTTCTTCTTTAGAGAAAGACGAATTTTTAAAACTCCACTTTAGCATTAATTTAAATCCAGATTTACTGTTCTCAAACTGTTGAACAATTTGTTTAGAATAGATACAAACATCAATTAATAATTTACTGACATCGATTCCGATAATTTCATTTGTTTTCATAATTTTGTAATTAGATATTAATAATAGTTACTTAAACTAAGACCTTTAATAAGGGCAGAAACTGAAATTCTATATGGTTCTAAGTAACTTTTAAAAAGAACGGAGACTAATCGGGGGATGGCTCTAAAAAGCTAGCTGGCCGCTAAAGTTCACTCCGTTCTTTTGTGTTTTTGGTTATCAACAAAATAAGAGTTATTAACAAAGAAAAAAAGAAGCAAAAAAAGAAATTTCATCATAACTATTATGTTTTTATTTTAAGTAATTATTTCTATTTGCTAATCTAAAGGCTCGTCCTAGAATGTTACGCAACCGCTACCGCTAGCTTGTAGCTAGTGGCGTTTGTGAGTAAAACAGCGAAAAAAAGCTACTTTAGAGATTAGGGTCATTTTTTTATGCAAATTATTTTTGAATATCTTTTTAATTTTTTACTACTTTAGGATGTAAAATTAAAAACTTATTAACAACTCCCTTTTTCTTCTCTACCCTTTGTTACGCCTACCTTTTCGCCGTTTTTTCTTCCTTTTTATTTTTCGCCCTATTCCGTCCTCATTTCAGGGGTTTTTGTGGGGGATTTTTTGTGTTTTTCGTTTGGGTTTTTAGGTTTTTTTGTTGGTGGTTTTTCTTTGACTTTTTTTCGTTTCGTTTTTGGTCTTTTTAAAGCGTTTTTTACGTTAAATTTCATTTTTTTAATGCCCATAGGCAAAAGGACTTTTTTTGACTGGAATAGTCATTTATTTACCAATTTTTAAGCCGATTATTCGGCTTCATCACGCCAAAGTCGAACTCTTTTTTTTGGCTTTTTGTGGTGAGCCACCACAGGCATTTTTTTTGGGTTTTTTTCTTTTCTTTTTTTGCTCTGTTTTGCAGGACAATTTTTGGACTTTTTTAGTGAGCCGACACAGGGAGTTTTTGACAATTATTTGTTTAAATTTTTAAACCTCATTTTTTTTACTCTGCTTTTGTGATTTGACTGCTCTTTTAATTTTGGGCGTTTATTTGCTCTACTTCTTCTAAATATTGACTGTCTTTAGGCTTTTACTTACTAGCAATTACACCATTTTATTGATGCTGATTGCTTGTGGTTCTGCGACTCGTTTTGTAAATTTATTTTTGCCGATTTATTGGCTAAATTGACTTTTATACTCCGAAAATAGGAGTATTTTTTTTTTGCTTTTTTTTACCGCTTTGCGGTGGGGCTTTTTTCTTTTTTTTGCTCTGCTTCGCAGTGCAATTTTTTGAACTTTTTTTAGGGTTTTTAACCCAATTTATTTTCGTTTTTAAACGAACTATTTTTGATATTTCGGAAAACTCAATACAAGTTTTAGGCAGTTCTTATTTGTTCACTTTTTTGTCAATTTAGTATTTGATTTTTAAAAGCAATTTTAAGCCTGTTTTTTGCTCTTTTTTAGCCGTTTTTCGGCTCTCAGATTTAGGGCTTTGTTTCTGTTCTTTTTTGTGTGCTTTTTCCTCTCTTTTTTGCTTTGGTTTTGGGCTGTTTTTGGTTTCGTTTTTCTATGTTTTTCGCCCCCACAAAAACCCCTGAAATGAGGACGGAATAGGGCGAAAAATAAAAAGGAAGAAAAAACGGCGAAAAGGTAGGCGTAACAAAGGGTAGAGAAGAAAAAGGGAGTTGTTAATAAGTTTTTAATTTTACATCCTAAAGTAGTAAAAAATTAAAAAGATATTCAAAAATAATTTGCATAAAAAAATGACCCTAATCTCTAAAGTAGCTTTTTTTCGCTGTTTTACTCACAAACGCCACTAGCTACAAGCTAGCGGTAGCGGTTGCGTAACATTCTAGGACGAGCCTTTAGATTAGCAAATAGAAATAATTACTTAAAATAAAAACATAATAGTTATGATGAAATTTCTTTTTTTGCTTCTTTTTTTCTTTGTTAATAACTCTTATTTTGTTGATAACCAAAAACACAAAAGAACGGAGTGAACTTTAGCGGCCAGCTAGCTTTTTAGAGCCATCCCCCGTATTAGTCGCCGTTCTTTTTAAAAGTTACTTAGAACCATATAGAATTTCAGTTTCTGCCCTTATTAAAGGTCTTAGTTTAAGTAACTATTATTAATATCTAATTACAAAATTATGAAAACAAATGAAATTATCGGAATCGATGTCAGTAAATTATTAATTGATGTTTGTATCTATTCTAAACAAATTGTTCAACAGTTTGAGAACAGTAAATCTGGATTTAAATTAATGCTAAAGTGGAGTTTTAAAAATTCGTCTTTCTCTAAAGAAGAAACCATGTTTGTATTTGAACATACAGGAATGTACTCTCATTTATTATCTGTGTCTTTAACTGAACAAAAATTATCTTTTTTCATAGCTTCTGGTTTAGAAATTAAAAGATCTATTGGTATTGCTCGTGGAAAGGATGACCAAATTGATGCCAAACGCATTGCTCTATATGGGTATCGATTAAAAGAAGAACTTAAACCCAGTAAGCTACCTAAAAGAAGTATATTACAACTAAAAAGTCTCTTATCTTTAAGGACAAAACTTAACAAACAAAGAGCTGGTTTTAAAGTTACTTTGAAAGAACAAAAAAGAATTTATAAAGCAAAAGAGGATAAAATAATCTTTGACGTTCAACAAAAAATGATTGCAGAACTAACCAAACAAATACACAAGATTAATACTCAAATGCAAGCTATTATTGACCAAAATATAATGTTAAAAGAAACCTATAAACTTGTTACTAGTGTTAAAGGTATAGGAATGCAAACTGCTATAATGATGATTGTGTTTACTGACAATTTTTCAAAATTTGAAAACTGGAGAAAGTTTGCCTCTTATTGTGGTGTTGCTCCTTTTCCTTACCAATCTGGAACTAGTATTAAAGGACGTACAAAAGTCTCTCATTTGGCTAATAAAAAATTGAAAGCAATTATTAATATGTGCGCTATTTCTGCTATACAACATAACCCAGAAATGAAATTATACTATCATAAAAGAATAAAACAAGGCAAAAGTAAAATGAGTACCGTTAACATTATTAGAAACAAATTAATAGCAAGAGTGTTTGCCGTTGTCAAACGACAAACACCCTATGTAGATACTTTTAAATTTGCTGCATAAATTAGTAAAAATAATATCTCAACTTTTACTTGTTTTTATCATAGAATACGGGGCAATCTTATTGCTTCTTAAAAAAGCATAAAAAAACCACTCCGAAGAGTGGTTTTTGATTTCATTTTATCAACCTATTAATTACAAAACCAACGATTAAGCCAAATATAATAATTATGAAAAAACCTATTACAGCAGATACAAAACTATATTTATAAGAAGCCATCGCTACCCCTATAACTAAAAATATTACATAAGGAAAATTCTTTTTATCCTTTATCCAATTAATCAATTCATTTTTTATTTTCCTCATCGAGTTTTTTATTTGTTTCACTAACTGCTGTAGAAGCTGCACCCGAAGCTGCTGTAGAAGCACCAACACCTCTAGCTGCTGTTGCACGAGTTAATTTATTTTCAGCACCTTTTACATCTGCCTTTGATTTTGAAATAGTATTTGATTTACCTCTTTTAGCATTTTTTTGCTGGTTTACTCCCTCTTGTAGTTTTTTGCCTTTACCTGATTTTAAGAATTTACTTTCAGCAAAATCTCCTGCTATTTTTCCAGCAGTTTGTCCACCAACAACATCAATTGCCACATCTACTACATCAACCTCCCCATCTTTCGCTAATTGTGTTCCTGCGCTAGCAGCAGCATCTGTAGTAGCTTCAATTGCCAATTTAGTAATAGTTCCTGCTTTTTTCAGTTTGCTAGCCAATCCAACACCCGTAGCTCCTGCAGCAGCAGATATTCCAACAGATGTCCAACTAAAATCTTTTGCCGATTTAGTATCATCAAGCGAAATCTCAACAGCTTGAATAGCAACATCGACTAAAGCTCCTACTAAAGCTCCAACACACCAAGGACAATCACCATAAGGGTCATTGTACCTAATAGGGTTATTATAAGCGTATTGATAAGGAGTCCAACTCTCTTGAGGATTGGCATCAGCTAACGGGTCGATACTAGTGAATCTACCTAATGCATAATCATACATTCTGAATTTGGTCATATCAACATTAAGACCTAATTCTTCTTGTCGTTCTACTTTAAAATACTTCCCTTCTTTTCCTTGGAAATTTTTACCTTTTGTTCCCTGATTGTATTTATAATTCTGTGCTGGATTTGTGGAAGTTATAACATTATTGTATCCTTTATGACGCAGCCCAAAAGGATATAACTTTATGCGTTTTTTTTAATAAAAGCCCATTTTTTATCGCTTATACCTGACAAAAACAGATTTTTTTAAGAACGTCCTCACTTCATGACCATTGTAAATATATGATTTTATGATTAAATCCGCACTCCAAAAACCCAGTATTTTCGTTCCTCAAAACCCCTGTGTTTTTTCCGTTTCCTTTCCCTCGATATTTGTACATAATTGGCATTATAATACAAATTCAGGAGTTTACTATTTGATCGGTTCTTCGCTTGTAAGTTATAATGTAAATTATGTAAAATACTCCAGGCTCATAGCTACCTGAGCGCACAGTGGAACTAAGATTGATGATAATAGCTTTGATTTTTAAGTAAAAAAGTCGTATTTTAGCTACGACGTCTTAGAGGACTAAAATCGTTTGCTAAGTAAGAAGTTATCTTTTAATTAGGTAGCTTCTTTTTTTATGCTCTTTGTGAAGACTAGCGCCCTTCGGTTGCTTCATTTTAATACTTGTCGATTTTTCCCCTGGCTTTTTTCCACCTCTAAAAAATCGCCAATTATTAAAACGGTTTACCTCCGTTTTAAAAAGATGAGGATTTATAGAAAGGGTTATAGCAGGGAGATAAATCGTCAGCTTTTTAAAACCGACAAGCGATAGTGCGTTCAGCATCGGAACTACATCGTTTATGGTAAGTTCTTCTCTCTGTGATATCTCAAGTGTTTTCCGTACTGATTTTAAAAACTGTAAACTCATTTTAGGATTGATTCCGGGTTGTAAATCTATTTTAGGATTTAGCTAAAAAAACGGTCAACTCATTTCAGGATAATAGCCCACTATGTATTTCCCTTTTTTTGATTTAACCGTACTGTTTATAGAGGCCAACGCCGATTGAGTGTTCTGCGTTGTACGCAAAACCAGCGCAGCGAAAGCGCAGCGCCAAAGCCGACGTGGACACATTGTCTGCGAACGATTAAGTGAGCAGCGTGGACGCGCCACAAGCATTTTTTTTCTCCTTATTATAAAAATAATAAATCGATTAAAAAAAAATGCGCAGTAGGCTTTGGCACCAGCGGCTGCGCCCGATAAGCAGCGGTGGATTTTTGTAGGCGACCCATAGGAGCCGTCAGCAAAAATACAGAGGAGCTGCGAGTGAGCGGAGCAGAAGCAGGGAGGCAGCAGCTTTTTTTTGGACAAAAACGGCTGTAAGCCGATGTATTTTTTTTTGGCCAAAAAAAAGTGCTGCACAGAGGGGCGTAGCGAACACCTTATAACCGCCCTTAATTGGTTTTTTAGCAAGCGAGGACGAAGGACGAGCGAAGCTTTATTGTATGGGATGAAAGTTATTTACAACTTCGTGTAAAGATTCTAAATCATCCTGTAGATACCGTTCTGTAGAAGATATATAACGATGTCCTGCCATGACTTGCACTTGTCTTAGATTGTATTGTTTTAACCAATGGGTAATCACAGAAGCTCGTATTTGATTTGAACTATTTACTTTGTTGTTTGTCTTCTTTAACTTCTTTAAAATGTGATAGATTGTATTTCCTAATCGTTTGTTGTTTGGTATAAAAACTCTTTCGCTAACAATGTGTTTTTTATCAATGATTTCTTCTCGGACTTCTTTTATATATTCTAAAAATTGGATGACTTGCCACGATTTTAATTCTAAAGTTCTGCTGTTACTTTTTGCGCCACTTTTTATATAAATCTTTCCTTTGTAAAGTTGTAAATCTTCGATTTCTAAATGTATAAGTTCTGTTGTGTTTAATCCTTGATAAACCATCAATCCAACAATCATTTTATTTCTTTTTGCTGTTAATCTGTGGTAAGGATCGGTGATGTTTTCTGTTTGATATGAATAATACAAATCTTCTAATTCGTCGGCTTCTAATAAATTGTGATTCACTACTTTTTTAACTCCTTTGATTGTGGTTGTTTCTATAGGATTGTCTGTTCTATAACATTCACTTACTAAATAATTCAAGTAATTTTTTACAATGCCTAAGGCATGATTTACAGTTCTTTTATTGGTGTATTTTCTTTGTAAATGTTTTAGATATTTCATGCAGTTTTCATACTCAATAACTTCTGCAGATGTATCATTTTTCTTGCACCAAGTGATAAATTTATCAATCTGATTTGAGTAGCTTTTAATGGTTGTTGTACTGTAATTTTCTTTCTCTAAATATTCTTTATACTGTTTCATCTTTTATCATTTTTAATAAATGAACATAAATCTGTGTGGATTCTAAAGAACTGTGGCCTAAAAAGGTTTTGATGCTTTCTAGTTTTACTTCTTGTTGTAATAAATGGGTTGCAATGCTATGTCTTAATGTGTGAAGTGTAATTCTTTTTTCTACAATCTCTTTGTTATTACTTGCTTGTACAATCTTCTGTAACCGGTTCGCTAAACTCATTCCGCCCATTCTTTTGCCTTGCTTACTGACAAATAAGCTTTCGGTGTTCTTTGGGTTAAATAAATCTCTGGATTCATACATATAGTCTTCCAGTATTTCTGCATTCTTTCGATTGATGGGTACAAAACGTTCTTTATAATTCTTTCCTTTTCTTATTAGTATTCTTTCTTTATCAAAAAAAATATCGCTAATATCTAAATGAACAGCTTCATTTCGACGTAATCCACAACTGTAAAATATCACAAGAATTACTTTATCTCTTAACCGATAATGGTCGTACTGGTGGCTATACTTAGTAGCATTGAATAATGCCTTGATTTCTGATTGCGTTAATATATTTGTCTTTTCTTCTGTGGGGTTTCTCTCTGATTTTAGATGTATATTAATTCCTTTATGATTGTGATTTTGTAGATATTCTCTAAACTTCTTTAAGGCTTGTTGGTGTTTGTTTAGATAGCTTTTACTCAATCCTCCGCTTCTTCTTTCATTAACTCTTTGCTGTAAATAATTGTAATAATCTTTTACAGTTTGGGTTGTGATGTAACTAATATTTCTAATATGATTTTGTTCTAGGTAATAGAAAAATTCTTGTAGATGATTTGGCAAGTAATAGACTGTACTTTCTGCATAGCCTAAGATATCTAACCACTCTTTATAATTGGTAACAAATATTTTATAACTCTCATTGTATAGCTTTAATTTTTTCATGTGCTTGACCTTTTTTGAAGTTTGGTTGCGAAGTAGATATAACAAATTGTGTATGTAATACTTAACTTCGCCATTCTGTTGTGGCGAACCTATGGCGTAGTGGCGAGGTTTATCTGTTCGATACAGTTATTTAGTGACTTTGTTACCAGGTCTTTGAGTTCACTATATTCTTTCATGTCAACAATTTCAAAATGATATAACTGTCCTTTTTCACCTTGTACTTTCTTGATGTAATTCTCTAAGAGTAATTGTTTATGATAACGTCTTAATGTGGTTTCTTTTACTCGTAAGTTTCTACGGATTTCGGAACTTGTAAACTTGATTTGATTCTTCTCTTTAAGATACAATTTCAACTTCTCTAAATGATTTCTAACTGCTCCTGTAAGTGTATCTGATTTTCTAAGTAAAACATCAATAATTAATTCATTGGCTTCTTTGATATCTTCGATTTCTGTCTCGATATAAACTTCTCCAGTTTCCTTATTTACTTTTTGTTCTCTTTGATACTGATGATAAAATGTGATGGCATTTATAAATTGCAAATAGTGACTGTTTGTACGTCGAGGTTTAAACACTGACAATGGAAGAGATAAGTGTTCTGCATAGGGATTAATTACTTTGATGGGTTTTAATATTCTTTGTACGTTTTGTAAAACTTCTCTAGCTTTTATTTGTTCTGTCTCATCTATTTTTCCTGCAATAACCAGTCGTTGATAATCCATGATACGTTTGTCTTGTTCTGAGCTTTCATCTATATAGAGTAAAAAACTACGATTGGCATTGTCTTCATAAATACTTTCTTGTGTGGTAGCTCCTGCAATACAAACAGGTCCTTGTACTTCTAAGGGAATGGTTTTACTTACTCCGTTTTTATCTTTATGGACTACTCTTTTTTTTATCCACTTTTTACTGGCAAATTCTCGAATGGTGTATAATACTTTTTGTACGCCGTCTAAATCTTCTATCAAAATAATTCTATGAGAGAGTTCTGTTTTTGCAAAGTAGTATAAGGCATTGGCAGAGAGTGTAGTGACTTCGAGTATATCTTCTTGTGGTATGAGTTCTCCAACTTTAGATTGCAAATGTGTTTTTCCAACTCCGCTACTTCCCAAACTTATACAATGAAGTGGATTGTTTGTTTTACGAGAAGTAAATAATAAGTACATCAGAAGTCTATTTGTTTCTTCTCCAATCACGCCGCTTGTTCCAATGTACTTATTAGTTCTCTCTAGCAAATTCTCCCTTTCTAAAAAGGCAATGGCTTCTTTTTCTTCACTAGCAGTTAATTCTTTTATAAATGGTTTGTTTGATTCTGTTTCTTTTTGTAGTAGTAAAAAACGATAGTTCTCTAGCTCGTGCGTAAGTTCTTGTAAAACTTTGCGGACGACACTCGTCCCAATCTCTAAACGTTCTGCTATTCTTCTGACAAACTTTTCTACTTGGTTATCGTTGTATAAATCAATACTATGTCTTAGAATGCTATGGGCTGAGCTTGTCGAAGCGTTATTTGATTTCAGCTTTTGAACCGATAACGTTACTCGTAAACTTTCTAATTTATTAGTTCTTAATCCGCCTAGAATATGAATTTCTAAATGATTTGTCTTGTACTGATAATTATTTGGGTTTTCTGTATCTAAAATGTTCATATTTGGATACTCTTTTAAATTGTTTATAAATCTAAGGTATCCATAAATGAATAATAAATCAATATCCATATCTGGATACCACACTAAAACCCCTTATTTTTATACAGAAATACACACAAACTTTTTTTAAATTTCTTTTTTATGAACTCAAATCTTACTGATTTTATCCAAAATCTAAAGCATTATAGAACTCAAAAACAGCTCACTCAAAAGCAATTGGCTACTCATTTAAGGATAGGGCTAGGTAATATTGCACGTTATGAAAGAGGAGAAGTAGTACCAAAGCTTGATGTAGCGATTGCATTGGCTCAAAAATTAGAGGTAAGCCTAGACATTCTTTGCGGACTTTACAAGCAAAATGATACCGAACTCAATGAGCTTTTACAAAAAGCACAGAACTTACCCACAGAGGATAGAACCCTGCTAAAAGCCATTATTAAAAAGTTTGTATAAAAGAAAACCACAAACATTTTTACAATGTCTGTAGTTTTGTATAATTATTTCTTACTCTTACCCGCCACTAGAAAAATTCTAGCGGTAGCCAGTACGTGACATACTAGCACCATCCTGGGGTGTTAATAACTTTTTTTTGAAGACAAAGTTTTTAAGGTAAAAACCACCTCGCTAAAAGCAGTTTTGTTTACCTATCCTATGTTATCTGTTTTAATTATTTTTTCTCATAAATAAAAAGCCAATCTTGACCTCCATATTTTTCATTTTTAAATATAAATTTTGCTGAATCGTAAGGAAATTTTATATTTTTAATCCTCATAAAATCACCCATATTTATAGGCCATTTTATATAACTTATTACCTTGTTATTTTTTGTAAATACAAGTGCATAAAAGTATTCTTCTTGACTTATATAAGTTTTTTCTGGACTTTCCCAAATAAAGCCTAAATTATTATCAATACTTTCAATGGATGTATATGGCTTAAACATATACATAGCATCCCATTCAAAAGGCATTAATTTTGAGATGTCTATTTCTTTTTTATTACTGTCAACAATACTAGTAATTTTTTTTTCTATATTTTCAAAAGAATATTCAATTTTTTTTAACTCCTTATTTTTACAAGTAATCGCCAAAAACAAAATCAATAGATACAATACTATTTTACTAATATCTTTTTTCATCTTCTTCTCTTTTTTTGTTATAATCTTGAATGTTTTTTAAAACAGCTGCTTTTTGTTCTTTAGTAAGTTTTGTTTTAGTAACATTACCTTTTGAGTCTATTGATACCATTTCTCCGTCAGCCAATTTATCTAAAAGTTTGGTTGCTGTTTCTAAAATAGAAGCCTTTGGATTTTCTTTTCCAACTTCTCTACCAACTTTATTGTTATGCAAATCCATTTTTTTTCCTTTAGGATCTAGAGGTCTATCTTCTTCATGTGCATCTCCAAGTTCTTTAGTAAGTTTTTCTCCAACAGTTTGGGTATTTAGTGCGTTAAACAATGAGTGCCTGAAAGCATCTGCATTACCATCTCGTAAACCTTTTAACCCAGAATTTTCTGCAAATTTTTCCGCTATTCCTTTGCTATTACTTTTCTGTAATTTATACATTTGGTACAGGTTCTTCCGCGCTACGGATTTCTCTGTCTTTTGCATCTTTGCATCAGTCATTTTTTCGTCAAGTTCTTTTGCCACATAAGTAACCCCTTCTCTTACAAGCCAATCGTGAAGCCTTATTTCTTTTCCTTCAAACTCCGAACCAAGTCCTAATTTATTTTCTTGAAAAGCATAGGTTGAGTTATATACATAGACATTAGCTAAAGGGTCTATACTTAAAAATCTACCTATCGCAGCATCATAGAAACGATATTTGAACTCGTACATATTAAGTCCTAACTCTTCTGTTAACTCTTGTCCTTGGTATTTAAACCTCTGTGCGACACTATTCCCACTAGGATTGACGATATTATTATACCCTTTATGTTTGAGTCCAAAGGGATAATACGAGCTCTCCTCTATAATCTCGTCCTGCGAGATATCCCCCGATGCATCGGTATCTGTGTATGATAATCGTACATTGCCTAAGTGGTCTTTGTATTGATACACATAGCTAAATTGCTGATTTTCATATGTTACATAGCCCTCAGGTTGACTAAAGAACTGTAGTGCGCTTACGCATTTTTTTTCTCCGGTTGCCTTTTTTTGGCACGGTATCTCCCCTGAGAAGAAAAAATTTTGATATGTCTGCTCGCTTGCTGTCATAGCTGATGCTAATATATAAAAAAATTCCGGATACCTGTTGGTTCATTGGTGGATTTGTTATCGGTAATTGGTAGTGAGTATTGAGTACTGAGTATTAAGTATTGGGGGGAACTTCCGTTTTAAAAAGATGAGGATTTATAGTGGGGCCGAAGCCAGGGAGATAAATCGTCAGCTTTTTAAAATGAGACAAGCGATAGCGCGTTCAGCAGGGGAACTACATAGTTTGTTGTAAGTTCTTTAGCTTCTGATATCTAAACTGTTTTCCGTACTGATTTTAAAAACTGTAAACTCATTTTAGGATTGATTTTGAACTGTAAATCCATTTTAGGATTTAACTAAAAAAACGGTAAACTTTTTGTAGGATAATAGCCCACTATGTATTTTCCTTTTTTGATTGGTACCGCACTGTTTGTAGAGGCCAACGCCGATTGAGTGTTCTGCGTTGTACGCAAAACCAGCGCAGCGAAAGCGCAGCGCCAAAGCCGACGTGGACACGCCACAAGCATTTTTTTGTTCCTTGATTTAAAAAATAAAAAACTCCTTTTAAAAAAAAATGCGCAGTAGGCTTTGGCACCAGCGGCTGCGCCCGATAAGCAGCGGTGGATTTTTGTAGGCGACCCATGAGCCGTTAACAAAAATACAGAGGAGCTGCAGGTGAGCGGAGCAGAAGTAAGGAGGCAGCAGCTTTTTTTTGACCAAAAGGAACGCCCGCAGGGACCCTTTTTGGCCAAACAAAAGTGCTGCACAGAGGGGCGTAGCGAACACCTTTGATTCCGCTATAGTTTATTTCAGGTTCCAGGTTTTAAATTCAAGATTAAATGCTAAATCACTGACCAGAAGCCTTGTACTATCAATTTTTCTCATACCGCTATAGGTAAAATTTATGGAAGATTGGGAAGTCTACGTAAAGTTTTTGATTCAGTCAACAAGAATTAATCCTGATGTAATTTCTTGCTCTAAAAGTTGTTCTATTTTTGGGATAAATGCCACTAAAGAATCATATCGTGTATCTTTTGAATTTAAAACAATCAAACTCACATTATAATACTTTAAATTCTGTTGATGACTCATATTTTTATCTACACTTAACAAAACCCGTAAGCCCTTAGATTGCATTTTTTTGAGCAAGTCTCCATTTGTAATGCCACTCCACCCCATATCAGGAACCGTTAGAACTTCATGCAGTTCGCTAAAACGATATTTCAATTTTCTGGGAATATTCTCGTCAAGCAGCAGTTTCATCTCTTTCTATTTCTACCAGATAACAAGACAGCAATTCTAAAACTTTCTTTGCAAAAGATTTTTTTACCGTAGGGTAATTATCCAAAAATTCTTGTAAATTTTCACCACCTTGTAAATAATCAAATAAGATTTTAATAGGGACTCTGGTATTTTTAAATACAGGTGTTCCTCCTAAAATATCAGCAGAACTGGTAATATATTTATCTAAAGAAGCCTTTAATTCCATTTGTATCCTTTGACTTTGTAAAATTACAATTTTTATAACAGCAAAAATCAATCCAATTGAAAAGTTTCAGGTTTCAAGTTCCGGAACCTTGAATTTTGGACCTCTTTACGTTCTGTATTCCAGGTCTATAAATTCTTTTACATTTTCAAAGTCTGCACTGACGGCCTCAAAAGCAATTTCCGGTTCATAAACTGAGGATTGATAATCCAGTAATTTGTACGTATGCTTGCTACCTTGTTTGAGAGGAGTTTTTTCGGCTAGTTTTAGATGATATAGCAAAGGAAGTAATCGTTCTATATAACGAATCGATTTTCTAAGCACTCTGGCCGCCTGTAGTTTGGTAAAGGGACGGTCATGAAAAATGTATTTCAGCTCGGTATAGCTCTTTAGTAGTTTGTCATTAATGGTATACTGGCTTATCAGCTCAATGGTCGTCAGTACATCTGCATAGCTGCTCAGATAACTACCTCTGTCCCGGGTACGCTCTTTGTGATTGAGCAGTGTAATACTTCTCAGCAGCCGTTTAAAGAGCAACAGGTCCTCTATGGGTAATTCTTTGTAATAATCTTTCAGATACTGCTCATAGGGATTGATAGTGGTGTATTTGGGATAGAGCGTTTTTATTAAACTTTCTAACTGGTATAATATCGATTTATTTTTTGTCCCGGTATGTCTTTTTTTAGCATTCATGGATGATGAGTTTTAAGTGGTTGATTTTCTTTTAATTGACTTCGCGAAAACACTACTTGCGATCTACTTGCGGGGTTGCGGGTTGTATCTGTTCCAGACAGCTATTTAAAGATTTGTCTATCTGACTTTTAAGAGTGGTATATTCCCCCATGTCTATGATTTCAAAACAATAGCTTTTGGTTTTTGCATCTTTAATTCTTTTGATATATCCTTCTAAGAGTAATTGATTGTGATAACCTCTTAAGGTACTTTCTTTGATACGTAGGTTTCTTCTGATTTCGGCATTGGTAAAGCGGATTTGTTTTTTCTCTTGTAAGTACAACTTTAATTTTTCCAGGTGATTTCTTGCCGCTCCGCTAAGGGTATCTGATTTTCTAAGTAGCACTTCTGTTATTAATTTGTTTGCTTCTTGTATGTCTTGTGTTGTTGTTTCTATATAAACTTCTCCTGTGGCTTCATTTACTTTTTCCTCACGTTGATATTGATGATAGAATGTAATTGCCTCTATTAACTGTAAATAGTGAGAGTTGGTACGTCTGGGTTTGAAGACAGATTGAGGCAGCTCCAGATATTCGGCAAAAGGATTGATGACCTTTATGGGTTTGAGTACACGTTGTGTGTTTTGTAAGATTGCTACAGCCTGTAGCTGTGCTGCTTCATTGACCTTGCCGGCAGAGATAGTACGCTGATAGTCCATTATTTTTTTATCCTGTATTTCGGATTCATCGATGTACAAAAGAAAACTCCGATTGCTGTTATCTTCATAGACAGATTCTCTGGTAGTACAGCCGGCAACACTAACAGGGCCTTCTACGGTCAGATGAATGGTTTTAGTAGTTCCTTTGCTATCTTTATGCACTACCGTTTTGGTAATACGTTTTTTGGATTGTAATTCTCTAAGTGGATATAATACGGATTCTGCTCCGTCCAGGTCTTCTATTAAAATGAGTTTATGCCGGAGCTCCGTTCTGTTAAAATAATAAAAGGCGTTTGCTGATAATACGGTAATTTCTACCTTGTCTTCCTCTGGAATGAGCTATGCTACTTTACTCTGCAGATGTGTTTTTCCAACGCCTGAACTTCCCAGACTAATACAATGTAGTGGATTATTGGTTTTCCGGGAAGTAAACAAAAGGTACATCAGAAGGCGGTTTGTTTCTTCGCCTATCACACCTGACCTTCCGATGTACTCATTGGTGTTAGCTAACAGATTCTTCTTTTTCAAAAAGGCGGTGGCTTTCTGGGTAGCCTTAGCCGTTAAAGGTTTTATTTCCGGGCCGGCCTGTTTTTGTTTTTCACTTTCCAGTAAAATAAAACGATAATTCTCCAACTCATGAGTAAGCTCCTGCAGAGTTGGCCTCACTACAGAAGTCCCAATCTCCAAACGTTCGGCTATTCTTCTTACAAATTTCTCTACCTGGTTGTCATTATACAGATCGATACTATGCCTTAAAATATTGGTGGACTCTGTTTTTTGGATGCTTAGGGTTACCCGCAGGCTCTCCAACTTTCCCAGTTTTAGGCCTCCTAAAATTCGGATGTCTAAATGTTTGGTAATGGTAGTTGTTTGGATTTTCAATGTTTAATTTCATATTTGGTACATATTTGTATATAAATAACTTTTCATATCATTTTACAAATATATACACTTTTGTCATACAATATCAATACTCATTTTTGTATATATTATTATAAACCCTTATATTTACTGCGATTTTTATCTAAAATTTCTTTAAAATCATGGTTTTTTAGCCTTTTTTACTATGGATTTTCCCACACATTTTAAACAATTACGTAAACAAAGCGGACTCTCTCAGGCAGCACTGGCCAAAAAATGTGGCATTAAAGTAACCAACATCTCCCGATATGAGATGGGACGAGTAAAACCTAATTTTGATATTGCCATTAAAATGGCCAGGCATTTGGGAGTGTCTATGGATGTTTTCTATGGAGTAGCAAGTACAGAAGACACCCAACTGGTACAACTCGCTAAAAGAGCCTCTAAACTGCCTAAAAACAAACAACAGGTACTCAGACAGGTAATAGAAGCGTTTTTGTAAGTTTTAAAATAGCAAACACTAAGAATTTGTAACTTTCAAACTTTATAGCTTTTCACCTTCCAACTCCTTAATATTCTCTATATCCTGGAAGTTTGTATTACATTTAAAAAAATAGTTGGCCAGTGCCCGCCGGTTTGTATACAAACAACCATTATAGACAACAGCTCCTCCTTCTAAAACAATATACCGGGTAGGATATTTAAGACTAAGCTTGCGTAATTTCTTTAATGAGATTTTTTCTTTCATAACAATATGACCTTTTATGATAAGTAAGCCACAGCTAGATTACTAACTATGGCCTACTTTTTTTATTATTTGTTTTTAATTAATTATTCCTCTAAGTACTCGTTAAAAACGAGTGCTAGCCAGTACCTTTAGGTTATAAATCATTCTTTTTTAATTAACTCTAACGGGTTTACTGACATATCTTCACCTGACTTCTCAAAACTTGTATTAGACTCACCGTCAGGGCCAATGTCTAAATAATTGTAACCCATATATAGGATTGACTTAATATAAGTTTCATAATTCAGACCTCTTTCGTTAAAGGATTTCCATCTAGTAAGTTCTATCACACAAGTATTTTTTTCGCTTTTTTCCCAAGTACCACTATGAGATAGCTTAATATCACCTTCTGTATAATAATGCTCAAATGTTCCATCTTTATGAATGTCTAGCCAATTAAGAGCGTTCTCATTATTATAACAATAATATCTTCCTACAACATCTACCTCTTTATATTTACAAGGACGAAAATCTAAGCAGCTTTGCAGCATTAAAAATGCTGTTAATACTAAAAATAACTTCTTCATTGTCTATTGTTTTTCTATTTGGAAAGTAGCATTGATATACTGCTTTATAGTAGACAACGGCTTGTTTTTGTTTTCTGATGTTCGTTTGTAATTATCCACAGGCATATGGAGGAATAAAGAACGTCTGGAAGTTTCATTATATACCTGTATAATTAGGTTTTGGTCTTTAATACTAACTTTAGCAGTAGCACCTCCAATAAAAAATTGAGAATGGTTTGAGTCAGCATGTTTCTGTACCGATTCTTTCCACGAACTGGGATTCCATCCTCTGACATCTGAGCTAAATTCTAAATCTATTCGAATTGATTCAACATCAGGATAGTTATTAAAATCATAATTCTGTTCCTTTAATTCTGCAACCAATTCTGTTATTAATTCCTTTATAATCCTTCCACTTAAATAACTCGTAGCAAAAGGATGTTTTCCTACTTCAAAGAATCTGGTCTCCGGGCCTGTTCCTGTTGCAAATTCATGCAAAAGTATTCCAATTGTACCTAATTCATCATTCTCAAATATCTTTTGTTTTTGTTTCTCCGTCAAATTTGAAGCATCCTGACCGTCCAAATACAATTTAGCGGTTTCTTTTAATGCTTTTGTTGCTACCTTATCTAAAAAGTTTTGATCTCCACTTGAAGTTCTCTCCCCTAAAGGAATAAAATTACCCCACTTGTCATACTTATTATTTCCATTACTGTCAACTTCATTAGCATACCAAGGTCCTAGATTAGCATCTGCTCCAGAGGGATCTGCCCAAACTACTGGGTTGTTATCAAAAGCTTGATAAGGAGAATAATCATAATGCGTAACCGGATCAATAGCTGTCCACCTTGCAATAGTCGGGTCATATTGCCTAAGTTCCATTTCATACAAATTCATCCCCAGTGCTTCTTCATACTCAATTCCATTGTATTTAAATTTCTGAGCTACATGATTCCCATTAGCACTTACTGTGTCATTTACCCCACGAACCTTGAGCCCAAAGGGGTAGTACGCATTTTCTTCTATAATTTCATCCTGCGAGATATCCCCTGATTCATCGGTATCCGTATAGCTCAAGCGAACATTATTTAAGTGGTCAGAATACTGATACACGTACTCGAATTTTTGTGAAGATTGGTTATACTTTACATATCCCTCGGACGTGCTAAAAAACTGTAGTGCGCTTACGCATTTTTTTTCTCCGGTTGCCTTTTTTTGGCACGGTATCTCCCCTGAGAAGAAAAAATTTTGATATGTTATTTCGGTTGCTGTCATAGCTGATGCTAATATATAAAAAAATTCCGGATACCTGTTGGTTCATTGGTGGATTTGTTATCGGTAATTGGTAGTGAGTATTGAGTACTGAGTATTGGGGGGAACTTCCGTTTTAAAAAGATGAGGATTTATAGTGGGGCCGAAGCCAGGGAGATAAATCGTCAGCTTTTTAAAATGAGACAAGCGATAGCGCGTTCAGCAGGGGAACTACATAGTTTGTTGTAAGTTCTTTAGCTTCTGATATCTAAACTGTTTTCCGTACTGATTTTAAAAACTGTAAACTCATTTTAGGATTGATTCCGGGTTGTAAATCTATTTTAGGATTTAGCTAAAAAAACGGTCAACTCATTTCAGGATAATAGCCCACTATGTATTTCCCTTTTTTTGATTTAACCGTACTGTTTATAGAGGCCAACGCCGATTGAGTGTTCTGCGTTGTACGCAAAACCAGCGCAGCGAAAGCGCAGCGCCAAAGCCGACGTGGACACATTGTCTGCGAACGATTAAGTGAGCAGCGTGGACGCGCCACAAGCATTTTTTTTCTCCTTATTATAAAAATAATAAATCGATTAAAAAAAATGCGCAGTAGGCTTTGGCGTTCTGCTATTTTTCGTGCAAATTTCTCGACTTGATTGTCGTTGTATAAATCGATACTATGCCTTAGTATATTACTTGATTTTAACTTCTGCACACTCAATGTTACTCGTAAATTCTCTAACTTATTGGTTTTTATTCCGCCTAAAATGTGGATATTTAAGTGCTTGGTTTCGTATTGGTAATTGTTGCAGTTCGTGGTATCAAGTTTGTTCATAAAATATATTTAAAGACTTATTCGTAGCAAATGTAATGTTTTGGTCGTAATTAACCAAGACCTAATCATTTTGTTTAAGACCTTTAAATCTCTTACTTTTGTCAAAATCTACTTTTAATAGTAGTTTTAACTACGTAAGCGTATGACTATAGGTGAACATATTTTGATTTTAAGAAAGAAGCATAATCTTTCGCAAGCAGCTTTAGGTAAAAAAATAAATACTTCTGGTGATATTATTGGAAGGTATGAACGTGATATTATGATGCCCTCTATTGAAGTGATTATGAAGATTGCGGATGCTTTAAATGTCTCTATTGATTTTCTTGTAGGTAAAACAACTTTAGAACTCGACAACAACACGCTTAAAAGAATCGAAGAAGTATCAAAATTAAATAGCGAAGAAAAAGATAAAATATTTATGGTAGTAGATGCGCTTATTAGAGACTTTAAAGCTAAAAAAGCATATTCTTAAATCTATCGCATAAAAACTTGTGCTGAGCTTGCCGAAGTAAACTACTCTAATTACTTAAAGTAGCTTTCTATATTTTTTGTTTTCTTACCTGCCTGCGGAAGGCAGGCTCTTTACGGCACGGAATACAATTCCGCGCTAGCACTATTGTGGAAACATATCCGCGCGATCGGGAACGTATCTTGGAAGTTTCTAAATTTGAAGAAACAGACAAGGAACATATCTTTTCTGTTATTGATGCTTTTATCGCTAAACGTAAAATTCAATCTATTCTATAAAAAAAGCTATACTTATACAGCACAGCTTTTTCTTATTATTGTTCACGGTACTAGCAAATGCTAGCACTAGCGTGATATGCTAGCGCCATCAGAGACGTTTATTCCAAAATGACTAATTTTAATAATCATCAATTTCAATGAATTTACCTTTAGAAAACTTATAGTATTTTGTATAGTTTTTAATATGATAATTAATTTTTCCTATTTCAAATTGAAGGCTATCAGGAATTATTCTTTTTAAATTTTTTCGATTAATTAGTTTCTCACTATAATTATTTGGGTCAAAAATAACTACAGGAGAATTATCTATAAAAAAGTAACCCAATGGTTTTATCTCTTCAAATACCTGAACACTATCATTACTCTTTAGTGATTGAAGCAAATTGAAAGATGATAAATGTGGTAATAATTTTATAGCTATTAAAGTATCATTCTTTATCGTATCAAAATATATATGATATGAAGGATAAGGAATTTCTTTATTATATACTTTTCTATTAATATCCTTAATTGGATTAACCTTAATATATCTAACAATCTTTTCTTTAAGAGCATCATTTAAGGGTCTATTTCTCTCAATTTGACAACTATAAAACAGGACACTAACAATTAACAACAAAACGATTATTCTTTCCACAGTTTAAAATTTAAAGTTTTTTAATCCTCTAATAGGTTTCTTATCTGCTCTTATTTTCGTTGTAGTTCCACTATCTGGAAAATAAATTAAATAAGGTAAATTTTTACCATGTTTTCTAAGGTACTTAGCACCAATACTTAAATCACCATAAAGACTTTCTGTGCGATCTCTAGCCGTAGGTTGATTAGGGTGAGAATGTAAAAGACCTAAAAATGTTCCCTTTCCATTAAATCCAGGCGCATAATTATGTTTATGATATGTACCTAGCTGATAATTAACCTCTCCATTAACCGAAGATTTAACAACACTCCATTCTCTAACAGAGTTATCTGAAGCAAACTTAAATACATTAAAAACATCATCTTTGAGTTTTTCTCCAAAATTTGCTATTGTCTTAGTACTAAAGAGAAATTTACTGTCAAGTTTCTTGTTCTCTAAATTACTGTCAGCCAATTCAGATACAACACTAGTTCCATCTTCATTTTTACTTACAGTAACGGAATCTCCATCAGCTACTTGTCCATCTCCATTTGTGTCATTTTTTACGACTTCTCCATTATTATCTTTAACTAATTCTCCATCTTTACCTCTTGTAACTGAATATAAAGTATCAGTATCATCATTCGTTTCTTTTATCAACTCTATATTTCCATTTTGATCTAATCCATAATCATCTAATAGTCCTGTCGGATCAACTCTTAAAATTGGGTTGTTCTGAACAAAGTTGTAAGGAGTAAGCCAATTACGTTCTTCTGCCATTGGGTCAACAACCATAAATCGACCTATTGAGGCATCATAATGTCTAAAATCCATTTCGTAAGAATCGTAGCCAAGAGCTTCTTCTAATTCTACTCCCTCAAACTTAAACTTCTGCGCTGTAGAATTCCCATTGGAACTTATGGTGTTATTGTACCCTTATGTTTCAAGCCAAAGAGTAAATAACTACGTGCTTTTAAATCACTTTTCTTTGTGGTCAGTGTTTTTTTATTCCAAACTAATTTTGGTTCAGTACTTTGATAATATTTTAGTTTTAGACAGCCCAAATTTTTTAAAACCTTTTTGTAAAAAAAATTGTCTCAAAACTACAAAAAAATATCGTAAGAGAAAAAAAAGGAAACGACCAAAAAAACCGCTTTAAAAAGACCAAAAATAAACTAAAAAAACATCTGAAAAAAGCCCCACCGCAAAGCGGTAAAAAAGCAAAAGAAAGGCACAAAAAAAATACGCCGTTAGGTGTGAATAATTTAGGAACAAAAAAAGGGGAAAACCCCACCGCAAAGCGGTAAAAAACCTGTATTGAGCTTGTCGAAATAAGCCCAATCGCCTTTGGCGGAAAAGCCACAAAAAAAACACGCCGTTAGGCGTGTTAAAAGCAATATATAAGTGAATAGCTAATGATTAAACTCTTCGTTTAGGCGGTAGGTTTTCATTCCCCAGTGGTCTGTTCCTGTGCAAAGAACGGCTTTGTGTTGTATGAGGCGGTGCAGTACCTTATTGATTAGTTTTTTGCTATGTACGGTATCATAAGCAACCTGCTCGGAAGTAAAACAATCTTGGTCGTAAAAATCCAGCAAATCGCCGTAAAGTTCCCAAATGATTTGTTTGTTCTCAAAATCGTTAAAAGTATCTTGGTCTAGTATTTTCATCCGTCTTCGTTTGTGGTTTTGATGCCTCTTCGTTTTTTACTATTTGATAGCGATAATGAACTCCTATTTTGCGACAACGTTTTATTTTGTTTTCTGCCTTGAATTGGTTTAAAAACTGGTTTACAGTACTGCGGTCTATGATTGTTTTTGCAAAAAGTTCTTTCGTTTCAAAAGGTTCAGTAGGAAAATATTTAAGTATCAATATCCATACCTGCTCTTTTTGATTGATGCGTTGCTGTTTGGGCTGTTTATGTTGCAATTTAAAAAGTTTAAAAGTGGTTAAAAAATCTTCATCATCGGTTTGTAAAACATCGTTTATCAGTTCAGCTCGGTTGGTACTTCGTATCAAAGCAAAGGTTTTAACCCAATCTAAAAACAACAAAGCCTGTTGTTTATGATAGGTGTTAAAATAGCGGTTACATAACCTGTATTGTGAAATACAATCTTTGTCTGTTCCAGTTCATCAAACAAAAGCGGAACGGTCTGTAAAAAATCATTTTCTACTACTTTACGCAATTTAAAAACGGCTTTTTCTGTAATTTTTGTAAAATCAAAATTAGCTTCACGTATGCGTGTGTGCGTGTGAGGATTTTGGTTTGGTTGTCGTCCTACTGTCAATCCCTTTGTTTTAGGGAATTTAAGGGTTGGAATAGGGGTTTTGACTAACTGTCCTACTGAATTTAAAAAAGGAACTGCGTTTTGTGAGGTTTTTGCATTAAAATTTTCCATAAAAAAAGGCTTTAAAAAGATTAAAATAAAACGCTAAATAAGGCAAAATAAAAAGGTAAAAAAGCAAGAGATATACACAAAGGGCAAAAGAAGAAAAGCCCCATTACGTCCTCATTTCAGGGGTTTTTGTGGGGGCTTTTTTTTGTGTTTTAGGTTTAGTTTTTGGATTTGTTTTTTTGCTTTTGTTTTTAGGCTTTTTTCGGACGCTTTTTGTTCCAAATTTCATTTTTTTATGCCGTAGGCAAAAGGGCTTTTTTGATTGGAACAGTCATTTATTCATTTTTTGAGCCAATTATTCGGCTTCATCACGCCAAAGGCGAGCTGTTTTTTTGGACTTATTTCGACAAGCTCAATACAGGTTTTTTACCGCTTTGCGGTGGGGCTTTTTCTTTTTTTGCTCTGCTCCGCAGGGGCGTTTTTGGGCGGTTTTCAGTTGTAATTTTGCAAACCTTTTTACAAGTCAATTTTTGCCGATTTATGGACGATTTTTGTTTTATTTCTCGATTGTATCAGAGCAAAAACAAAGTGTTTTTTTGGGCTTTTTTACCGCTTTGCGGTGGGCTTTTCTTTTTTTTGCTCTGCTCCACAGTGCAATTTTTAGGGCTTTTTTTGGGTTTTCAACCCGATTTATTTTAGTTTTTAAACGAACTATTTTTGATTTATTTTTGGGCTTTTAAGCTGTTTTTATTTGCTCATTTTTTTGTCAATTCATTATTTTGTTTTTAGACTTTTTTCAGGCATTTTTTGCGTTAAATTTCATTTTTTTTGCCGTAAGCAAAAGGTTTTTTTGACTGGAACAGTCATTTATGTACCCTTTTTTGAGCCAATTATTAGGCTTTATCACGCCAAAGGCGAGCTGTTTTTTTGGGCTTATTTCGACAAGCTCAATACAGGTTTTTTACCGCTTTGCGGTGGGGCTTTTTCTTTTTTTTGCTCTGCTCCGCAGTGCAGTTTTTGGGACTTTTTTCGGATTTTCAATCCGATTCATTTTAGTTTTTAAGCAACCTATTTTTAGTTGATTTTTAGATTTTTAAAAGTAATCTCAAAGCTATTTTTTTCGTTGTTTTATCCATTTTTTGGATCTTGGGTTTGGTGGTTTGTTTTTTGCTTCTTTTGGGTCTTTTTTTTCTCTTTTTTACTTTGGTTTTGGGCTGTTTTTGGTTTTGTTTTTCTGTGTTTTTCGCCCCCACAAAAACCCCTGAAATGAGGACGGAATGGGGCTTTTCTTCTTTTGCCCTTTGTGGTATATCTCTTGCTTTTTTGCCTTTTTATTTTGCCTTATTTAGCGTTTTATTTTAATCTTTTTAACCCCTTTTTTATGGAAAATTTTAATGCAAAAACCTCACAAAACGCAGTTCCTTTTTTAAATTCAGTAGGACAGTTAGTCAAAACCCCTATTCCAACCCTTAAATTCCCTAAAACAAAGGGATTGACAGTAGGACGACAACCAAACCAAAACCCTCGCACGCACACACGCACACGTGTAGCCAATTTTGATTTTACAAAAATTACTGAAAAATCAATTTTTAAATTACGCAAAGTAGTAGAAAATGATTTTTTACAAACCGTTCCGCTTTTGTTTGATGAACTGCAACAGACAAAAGTAGTTTTTCACAATACGGACTACGTAAACGCTATTTTTAGCACCTATCACAAAAAACACGCTTTGTTGTTTTTAGATTGGGTAAAAACCTTTGCTATGATACGAAGCACCAACAGACCTGAACTGATGAGCGATGTTTTACAAACTGATGATGAAGATTTTTTAACCACTTTTAAACTTTTTAAATTACAACATAAACAGCCCAAACAACAACGCATCAATCAAAAAGAGCAAATATGGAGTTTGATACTTAAATATTTTCCTACCGAACCTTTTGAAACCAAAGAACTTTTTGCGAAAACAGCTATAGACCGTAGTACCGTAAATCAGTTTTTAAACCAATTTAAAGAAGAAAACAAGATAAAACGTTGTCGCAAAATAGGGGCTTGTTATCGCTATCAAATAGTAAAAACCGATGTAAAATGAAAACACTAGACCAAGATACTTTTAACGATTTTGAGAACAAACAAATCATTTGGGAACTCTACGGCGATTTGTTGGATTTTTACGACCAAGATTGTTTTACTTCCGAGCAGGTTGCTTATGATACCGTACATAGCAAAAAACTAATCAATAAGGTACTGCATCGGCTGATACAACACAAAGCTGTGATTTGCATAGGAACAGACCACTGGGGAATGAAAACCTACCGTTTAAACGAAGAATTTAATCATTAGCTACTTCACTTATATATTGCTTTTAACACGCCTAACGGCGTGTTTTTTTTGTGGTTTTTCCGCCAAAGGCGATTGGGCTTATTTCGACAAGCTCAATACAGGTTTTTTACCGCTTTGCGGTGGGCTTTTTTCAGATGTTTTTTTAGTTTATTTTTGGTCTTTTTAAAGCGGTTTTTTTGTCTTTTTCCTTTTTTTTCTCTTACGATATTTTTTTTGTAGTTTTGAAACAATTCTTTTTACAAAAAGTTTTTAAAAAATTTGAGCTGTCTAAAACTGAAATATCATCAAAGTACTGAACTAAAATTAGTTTGGAATAAAAAAGCACTGACCTCAAAGAAAAGTGATTTAAAAGCACGTAGTTATTTCCTCTTTGGGCTTAAACAAAAAGGGTATAATAATGTAGTTAGTTCTAATGGGAATAGTGTAGCGCAGAAGTTTGGATTCAATGGAGTTGAATTAAATGAAAGTTTAGGACTTGATTTAATGGAGATGGATGTGAGAATGTATGACCCAGCCATTGCAAGATTTAATGGAATAGATCCTGTAACACACTATTCACAAAGTACAAGTGTTGCTTTTGATAATAATCCTGTCTTTTGGGCAGATCCTAGTGGGGCAGATAGTCAGTCAATGGAGGAATGGCATGCTTCTAATGTAGCTCAAGATGAAGATTGGCATAATAGTATTGATCAAAGTAGTGGAATATCTACTAGTCAGAATTCTTCTTCTTCAAGTAGTAATTCAGGCACAAGTAATAATTCAGGAACAAGCAATTCTGAATCTCAAGACCCTTGCCCAGAATGTAAAACATTTGATGATTACTATTATTATTATTTACTACGTTTAGCATATTATACTAACTCAGACTCACAAGCAAGGTATAAAAGGGCTTTAAAAGATACAGGAACAGGTATTTTAAAAGCTGGTCTTCAAACTTTAGAAGTAAAGAACATAACATCAGTAAAACGCTCAGAAGAATTCGGTCACTTTTTTGGCATTTTCCTATTTGCTCTTTTAGAACCAGGTCCTGGAGCCGAGTTTAAATTTGCTAAGAAGGGATTTAAATCGTTCTCAGCTTTTAAAAAGGCATTGGGACCAGCGGGAAAAGGAAAAGCATGGCATCACATCGTAGAACAGAATCCTGCTAACATAGCCAAGTTTGGACCAGAAGCTATTCATAATACGAATAACGTGATGAAATTATCCCATGGAAAAGGAACCATACATGCGAAAATTTCTGGGCATTACAGTTCAAAACAAGCATTTACAAATGGCAAAACAGTTCGTCAATGGTTGAATACAAAGAGTTTTGAATACCAACGTGACTATGGAGTTCGGAAATTAAAAGAATTTGGTTGGAAACCTCCTCAATAATAGAGAAATTAGATAATTATGAAAATAGATAGTTTAGAAAATGCGATTGATATATTTAAAGGAGCATCCATTGAACATGGAAAAGCATCAGAAGAAGGTAATTATAAAGTTGGAAACAAGAATTATTATAAAATAGTAGATGCTGCAAAATACTTAAATGAGAATGACGCAATTCATGAATTATTACAACTTTTAAACAATGAGAACGTTAGTGTTCAATTGTGGGCTGCAACCTATTTGCTTGAAAATCATGAAAATGAAGCGATTAAGTTATTAACTTCTATCTCAAAGAAGAATATTACACATTTTTCTTTTAATGCACAAATAACTTTGGATGAATGGAAAAGTGGAGATTTGAAGTTACAGTATTAGGATAGTTTTCTAAAAAAGCCCCGCTGGCAAAGTCTCCTGATTTAGCGTAATTAAAATAGAGAAGCCACTTTGGAAACAGAGTGGTTTTCTATTTTTAGAAGTATGCTTTTTTATATTAACTTGGGTTTTCTAATAAAATAAGGTTTTTCTAATATCCATCCAAAGCGTTTGGTGATATAATCAATACAAGGTTTTTCAAATTCAGGTACCTGTTTAAAATCAAGAAACACTCCATGTCCAGGTTCTATTACATTATTATAATGCTCCGCCCAAATTTTAGCCTTTTCTTCTATAGTGGTATTAGCAGGATAAGTAATTGTATTTTCCATTTTGCAATATTTTAAAGTTTATTTTTAAGCTACAATTTGTTGTATTTGTTTTTTTGTAATAAAAGCATCTAGAAAAGTAATAATCATTTCTTTGTCTTTTTCATTTAGCGTTTCTATTTTTTTAAATAGGTTTAATATTTTATTATTAGATAAATGATTTTCTGATATATTTTCATTCCCGTTAATAAGAAAATCTACAGTAGTGTTCAGTGCTGTAGCTAATTTACTAATGACTTCTGAAGAAGGAATTGCGCCTCTTTTTTCATATCGTCCAATTTGAACATAGGTTAAACCTACTTTTTCTGCTAATTGAGATTGTGTAAAATCATGTTTTTTCCTTAATATCTTTATTCTTGTTCCAATATCATTCATAATACTTTTAAGTTTTATTAACAGTAAAAAAGTTATTCAAATGTACTAAAACAAAGACTTTTTAATACGTATTGTTAACAAAATAATACACACAGAACATATCTAATTAATAATTAAAGGTATTATTTTAATACTTTTGAATATTAAATTATTTATCAACAATGGACATTGGAACATTTAAAAAGGAGTTGGATATTTTAGAAATAGGAAAAGAACTAGGTTTAAAAATAGAAAAGAACGGTGCTTGTTTATGTCCGTTTCATAAAGATAAAAAACCGAGCTTGATGTTTTCCAGAGAAAAACAAATTGTTACTTGTTTTAGTGGAAACTGTTCTGCAGGAACGATGGACGTAATAGATTTGGTACAAAAGTTCTATTCTTGGGAATTGCCTAAAACCTTAGAATGGTTAAAGCCGTATGCAAATGTTGTGGAAACTCCCAAAACTACTCCAGTAAAAACAAGCATGAATTACGAAGCACTCTTTAAAAAACTACAACCGAAATTAAAACAAAGTAGCAACGCAAGAACTTATTTAGAGAGTCGTCATTTAGATTACAAACTTTTAGAAGCAGCTTTTAACAAAGGCAAAGATTACAACTCTTTAAAGCACTGTGTTATTTTTCCTCTAAAAAACAAAGATGGGAACATTGTAAGTCTATACGGAAGGTCGATAGCATCGACAGGTAATTACAAACATTTTTACACCAAAAACAGACAAGGTCTGTATCCAAAATATCCACCTGCAACAACAAAGAAATTAATCATTACAGAAAGTATTATTGATGCAGCGACCTTGCAACAGCATTTTACACTTCCAAGAGATACGGCAATTTTAACAGCGTACGGTACAAATGGCATCACACCACAACATACCGAGGCGGTAAGCCAATTAGAACATTTACAAGAAATTATCCTGTGGTTAGATGGCGATGATGCAGGTAAAAAAGCCACCGAGAAATATGGCAAAGAATTTGCTAAACAATATCCAAAATTACAGATTAGCAAAGTACCCACCTTAGATGGCGAGGATATTAATTCTTTATTGGACAGTCATACTTCAGAAATCGTTACCCAGTTTTTTGAAAAACGAATACAGGTAATATCTACAAAACAACCACAAAAAGACTACACTTTAAATATTGAAACTCATAAAACAATTTACCAAGACGAACATCTAAACATCCAAGTATTAGGCAAATTAGATACAAAAAATCTAGGCGCACTTCGAGTTACGTTAGTGGTAAAAAGCAAACACAATCCCAATCAGATACCCGTTAGAAATACTTTAGATTTATACCACGGCGACCGCATAGAAAAGTTTGTAAGAACCTGTGCAGAGAAACTAGAAACGGGTACAAGTTTTATAAGAAAGGCTTTAAATACCCTCACAGAGGGTTTAGAAAACCACCGATTACAGCAAGTTGAAATTGCCCAGGAACAACAAGATGAAAAACCAACGTTAAGAGAACTTACCAATCAAGAAAAACAAGCAGCTCTTTTACTTTTAAAGGATAAAAACCTAACAAAAATCCTCACTCAAAAATTACAAAATACAGGTATTGTGGGCGAAGAGAAAAAAGCCCTTTTTTTATTTACCATTTTATTGAGCCATCAAATGCATCATACTTTACACGCTATGGTTCAAGGAACTTCGGGAAGTGGCAAAAGTCATTTAATAAAAAAAGTGGCCGACTGTATGTTTAACCAACAAAAAATCAAACGCTTTACCAGAGTTAGTGAGAAAAGTTTTTATAATTATGGGAGTTACGACTTGCAACATTGTGGAATTATTTTAGAAGATTACGATGGACTGGCAGAAGAAGCGCAATTGGCATGGAGAGAATTGCAAAGCAATGGACAATTAAGTAGCAGTGTGAGTTTAAAAAACGAAATGACAGGCGAGATAAAAAGCGGAGAAAAATGGGTCTACGGTCCGATTGCTTCCTTAGTGGCTACTACAAAATTTAGATTGTATGAAGACAACCAAAGTAGAGTATTTACCATTGCCATTGATGAGAGCGAAGCACAAACAGAAAAGGTGTTGGAATATATGGCTTCAAAAGCATCCAAAGGCATCACAGAACAGCAGGAACAACAGGCTATACGTGAAATCCAAAACTTAGTGAGTTTATTAAAACCCTATGCTGTACAAAATAACTACCGATTGCATTTACCAAAAACCACCCAACAACGTAGAAGATTAACGCAAATGCTACATGATTTTATAGAGCAAATAACTTTACTACATCAATACAATCGGCAGAGAATCTCCGCAGATACACAAGAACCACAAACGCTAATCACAGAACTAGAAGATCTAGAACTGGCGGTAGATCTCATGTTTGAAAGCATTGTATTAAAAACCGATGAACTCGATGGAATCCTACGACAGTTCTATGAAAACTTAAAAGAATACATTACTAAAAAAGCCAAGAAAATAGGAAAGAGTTTATCTGAAACTGACTTTATACAAAGAGAAATCCGACAAGAATTTAGAATTAGTAAAACACAGCTCTTTCGTTATTTTACAGAATTACAGGAACTGGAATACATTACAAAAACCCATACAGGAAGCAGAAATACCTTTAGTTATAAAATAGGGTATTGGGATAATATAGAAAAATTACGAACAGAAATAAGAGATTATTTATACAAACAAATCCAAGCATTTAAGAAGAATACCTAAAAAGGCAATTACTTTGGAACGCTTTGGAACGGAAAAGGAACGCTTTTGGAACGGTTAAAACGTTGATATACAGTAAATAAAGTAGTAGCGTTCCAGAATTCCATAACAAGAATAAATAAGAGAAATAAAAAATTGCTATAGAAATCATCTTTTTAAAAGTAAATAACTTCTGCTTTTAAACAATTCCACACGTACACAATTTAATTTTTTAATTACAATAATCATGAACACCAGTTACAAAAAGCAGGCAGTAAAACGCTACGTAAAAATTGAAAAAATCAAGTACAGAAAATACCACATTAAAGATTTTAATTTATTGATTAAACTTATTTACCCCAAACGAGTGGTACTCAATCCTTATCATAAATTATTAGAAAAAACAGGTAGTTTTAGCAAAGTACATTTAGAGTTGATTAAAGAAACGACCGCTAATTTTACGATTTTAAATGAGTTGCACAGAGACCAAGATAAATATGGGAGATTGTATACTGTGAGAGAAGACTTAAACAATGCTATTTATTTTTTACAAAACGAACTAAAACTTAAAGAACAAGATATTTTATTGAATGCTTCTACACGTTGGTTTTACCATGAAATTCATTGGCAATTTTACGATCGTGTCTTTACCAGTAAAGAAGTTGCCTTACAACTTAGAAAAGCCAAAAGTACGGTGTATCATCATTTAACGGAATTGAAGGTGTTCGCTACGCCCCTCTGTGCAGCACTTTTTTTTGGCCAAAAAAAAATACATCGGCTTACAGCCGTTTTTGTCCAAAAAAAAGCTGCTGCCTCCCTGCTTCTGCTCCGCTCACTCGCAGCTCCTCTGTATTTTTGCTGACGGCTCCTATGGGTCGCCTACAAAAATCCACCGCTGCTTATCGGGCGCAGCCGCTGGTGCCAAAGCCTACTGCGCATTTTTTTTTAATCGATTTATTATTTTTATAATAAGGAGAAAAAAAATGCTTGTGGCGCGTCCACGCTGCTCACTTAATCGTTCGCAGACAATGTGTCCACGTCGGCTTTGGCGCTGCGCTTTCGCTGCGCTGGTTTTGCGTACAACGCAGAACACTCAATCGGCGTTGGCCTCTATAAACAGTACGGTTAAATCAAAAAAAGGGAAATACATAGTGGGCTATTATCCTGAAATGAGTTGACCGTTTTTTTAGCTAAATCCTAAAATAGATTTACAACCCGGAATCAATCCTAAAATGAGTTTACAGTTTTTAAAATCAGTACGGAAAACACTTGAGATATCACAGAGGGAAGAACTTACCATAAACGATGTAGTTCCGATGCTGAACGCACTATCGCTTGTCGGTTTTAAAAAGCTGACGATTTATCTCCCTGCTATAACCCTTTCTATAAATCCTCATCTTTTTAAAACGGAGGTAAACCGTTTTAATAATTGGCGATTTTTTAGAGGTGGAAAAAAGCCAGGGGAAAAATCGACAAGTATTAAAATGAAGCAACCGAAGGGCGCTAGTCTTCACAAAGAGCATAAAAAAAGAAGCTACCTAATTAAAAGATAACTTCTTACTTAGCAAACGATTTTAGTCCTCTAAGACGTCGTAGCTAAAATACGACTTTTTTACTTAAAAATCAAAGCTATTATCATCAATCTTAGTTCCACTGTGCGCTCAGGTAGCTATGAGCCTGGAGTATTTTACATAATTTACATTATAACTTACAAGCGAAGAACCGATCAAATAGTAAACTCCTGAATTTGTATTATAATGCCAATTATGTACAAATATCGAGGGAAAGGAAACGGAAAAAACACAGGGGTTTTGAGGAACGAAAATACTGGGTTTTTGGAGTGCGGATTTAATCATAAAATCATATATTTACAATGGTCATGAAGTGAGGACGTTCTTAAAAAAATCTGTTTTTGTCAGGTATAAGCGATAAAAAATGGGCTTTTATTAAAAAAAACGCATAAACGTCTATCCCTTTGGGCTTAAACAAAAAGGGTATAATAATGTAGTTAGTTCTAATGGGAATAGTGTAGCGCAGAAGTTTGGATTCAATGGAGTTGAATTAAATGAAAGTTTAGGACTTGATTTAATGGAGATGGATGTGAGAATGTATGACCCAGCCATTGCAAGATTTAATGGAATAGATCCTGTAACACACTATTCACAAAGTACAAGTGTTGCTTTTGATAATAATCCTGTCTTTTGGGCAGATCCTAGTGGGGCAGATAGTCAGTCAATGGAGGAATGGCATGCTTCTAATGTAGCTCAAGATGAAGATTGGCATAATAGTATTGATCAAAGTAGTGGAATATCTACTAGTCAGAATTCTTCTTCTTCAAGTAGTAATTCAGGCACAAGTAATAATTCAGGAACAAGCAATTCTGAATCTCAAGACCCTTGCCCAGAATGTAAAACATTTGATGATTACTATTATTATTATTTACTACGTTTAGCATATTATACTAACTCAGACTCACAAGCAAGGTATAAAAGGGCTTTAAAAGATACAGGAACAGGTATTTTAAAAGCTGGTCTTCAAACTTTAGAAGTAAAGAACATAACATCAGTAAAACGCTCAGAAGAATTCGGTCACTTTTTTGGCATTTTCCTATTTGCTCTTTTAGAACCAGGTCCTGGAGCCGAGTTTAAATTTGCTAAGAAGGGATTTAAATCGTTCTCAGCTTTTAAAAAGGCATTGGGACCAGCGGGAAAAGGAAAAGCATGGCATCACATCGTAGAACAGAATCCTGCTAACATAGCCAAGTTTGGACCAGAAGCTATTCATAATACGAATAACGTGATGAAATTATCCCATGGAAAAGGAACCATACATGCGAAAATTTCTGGGCATTACAGTTCAAAACAAGCATTTACAAATGGCAAAACAGTTCGTCAATGGTTGAATACAAAGAGTTTTGAATACCAACGTGACTATGGAGTTCGGAAATTAAAAGAATTTGGTTGGAAACCTCCTCAATAATAGAGAAATTAGATAATTATGAAAATAGATAGTTTAGAAAATGCGATTGATATATTTAAAGGAGCATCCATTGAACATGGAAAAGCATCAGAAGAAGGTAATTATAAAGTTGGAAACAAGAATTATTATAAAATAGTAGATGCTGCAAAATACTTAAATGAGAATGACGCAATTCATGAATTATTACAACTTTTAAACAATGAGAACGTTAGTGTTCAATTGTGGGCTGCAACCTATTTGCTTGAAAATCATGAAAATGAAGCGATTAAGTTATTAACTTCTATCTCAAAGAAGAATATTACACATTTTTCTTTTAATGCACAAATAACTTTGGATGAATGGAAAAGTGGAGATTTGAAGTTACAGTATTAGGATAGTTTTCTAAAAAAGCCCCGCTGGCAAAGTCTCCTGATTTAGCGTAATTAAAATAGAGAAGCCACTTTGGAAACAGAGTGGTTTTCTATTTTTAGAAGTATGCTTTTTTATATTAACTTGGGTTTTCTAATAAAATAAGGTTTTTCTAATATCCATCCAAAGCGTTTGGTGATATAATCAATACAAGGTTTTTCAAATTCAGGTACCTGTTTAAAATCAAGAAACACTCCATGTCCAGGTTCTATTACATTATTATAATGCTCCGCCCAAATTTTAGCCTTTTCTTCTATAGTGGTATTAGCAGGATAAGTAATTGTATTTTCCATTTTGCAATATTTTAAAGTTTATTTTTAAGCTACAATTTGTTGTATTTGTTTTTTTGTAATAAAAGCATCTAGAAAAGTAATAATCATTTCTTTGTCTTTTTCATTTAGCGTTTCTATTTTTTTAAATAGGTTTAATATTTTATTATTAGATAAATGATTTTCTGATATATTTTCATTCCCGTTAATAAGAAAATCTACAGTAGTGTTCAGTGCTGTAGC